>BNJT01000807.1_pt1 | contig 1647832 bp, 2807 predicted proteins | sample 8540491 | NCBI WGS metagenome assembly BNJT01 (sample SAMD00202455, study PRJDB9452) | human saliva metagenome | host: Homo sapiens
GTATGAATAGATGAGTAATAATTTGAGAAAATTAGAAAAAGAACTTAGAAGTTATGCTAAAAAGAGTTAAAGGATAAGCTATACGAATGGGCTTTTAATTGCCTTTTTATTAATGGGAATTTTAAGTTTAGCAAATACAACACTAGATAAAGAAATATCAAAATCAAAGGCAGATATAAAAAAAATACAACAACAGAAATAAAAGAGTTGTTTACAAAGGCAAAAAAAGAAAATGATAAGTTATTAAAAGATAAAAGTTTAGAGTTAATTCAATTAATGGAACAAGGAGATCAAGTAGTGAAAAGTCCTTGGAGCTCTTGGCAATTTGGAGCAAATACTTTTATTGGTAGTAATAAAGGGAGATATAGTGGACGAGGGGACAAGTTTGAGAGATATTTGTATGAGGGCGTTTACAATAGAAGCAATGATATATTTCATAAAACTGTATCGCCAATAAGTAAAATATAGTAAAGTATTTGAAGTTATGGATAAGTCTATTGATTCATCAAATGCACAAAGTGGGTTAGATTATGGAATTACACAATTAAAAAAAGAGTAGACGAGCCAATAGTAGAAATAGGATTTATGATAGGAGTTAAACCTAGAGAAGTTGAAAAGCCGGAAAATATAAGAGTGGATGGAGATAAGGAAATTGTTTTTAGAAATATAGAATTACCACATTTTGAGATACCAGATGATAAAACAAAACCTGCACAGCCAACAGCTGGGAGTAGTACAAATAATACAAATACCTCATTGAAATTAACATTAAGTAAAGCGGATTATGCTAATATAAAAAGGAAATGGAGAAAGCGGAACATTAGTAGGACAAATGGAAAATGATATTGCAAGTCCAATATCACAAACAAATATAAATGGTAAAAAAATGGTAAAGGGAACAATAGAGATAATTCATAATAATACAGATGAGTTTACAATAAAATCTGAAAATACAGTTTTTACTGGAATAGAAGGAACGGATCATCATCAAGCATTTACCTATGATAAAGATTTTTGAGAATAGATACGGCTACTTAGATAAGACAGGAGCAATGGCAATCAGAGCCGGTGGAGGGCATAATTTTGAAATCTCAAATATGAATATTGTTTCTAAAGGTAAAAATAAAAAAATATACTTACTAATATATTTGAATTAAATACAGGAGATAATCAAAAAAACTAAATTAACTTTAAAAAAAGAAAATACGGATGTAGTAGTAGATTCTAATATCACAGTAGTCGCATTTCTATTAAACCATACAAGTAAAAAGCAGTTTAGATTTTATAAATGAAGGTAAAATAACAGTAAATAATAGCCATAATTATGTATCAACATTTATGAATATGAATAATGAAAAAAATATTTCATATTTTTGAAAACAAAGGAGATATAACAATTAATGGTGAAGATAATGTAGGATTAAGTGAAGCAACGTTTAGGAATTACATTCCAACATATTTTTTTAAAAATGAAGGAAATTTAGTATTAAATGGAGAAAAATTATTTTTTTAGCAGGGAACTACTGGAGCAGAAGTGGTTATTCAATTTAATAAGCCATTACAGATCAAAGGGAAACTAATAGAGGTGTAATTTTCGCTCCAAATAATAAGAAATTTGACCTAATGTATAACGGTAAATTAGAAAAATCGTATTTCAATATGGAATTATCAGGAGAAAGAAATACCGGAATTTATATTTTTTAATCCTCTGGGAGATAAAGGAAATCCAATAAATATAGAAAATTTCAATTTAAAATCAATAAATGGAAAACAGAATAATTTAGTACAGGTGGTAAAAAAATAAGATAGAAACTTCATTAAAAAGGAGAACATAGTAATTTTGAAATAATAGGTGGAGAAGGAAATACAGCAATTCAAGTAATCGCAAGTCAAAATGTAAAAATGAGGGGAGCATAAAATTAACAGATGCTACATCATCAACGGCAATAGCGAGTAGAGGTTTAGTGGACGCTAAAGGAGAAGTTAGACCAGCTTCTATGATAAATGAAGGAAAGATTGAAGTAATAGGAAATTCAACAAAAAGCCCTTCATTCTTATAGTAGTGGTAAAATTATAAATGTAGGGGAAATAACTTTTAATGGGTCAACATCTGCTGATGGATTAGGAGCACTTGCTATTTATAGTAATTCGAGTGGAGAAATAGAAAGTACAGCAACGGCAAATATAGAAGTAAGTGGGGATGAAATCTGCGGGTTATTTGCTAAAAATAAAAAGTACAAATCCTAATTTACAAAGAACATCAACTATAAAAAAATATCAAATGCAAATATAACAGCAAAAAAATGGAGCATTTAATGTGTTTGCAAATAAAGGGTGGAGAAATAACATTAAATGATAATAATGTGTTGAATACAGAAGATCAGTCACTAACATTTTTATACGAATTATAGCCAAGCAGCTCCGGGTGGAAAAATAATTGTAAATAAAGATGTAACTGTAAAATGTAAAAATGGAGGAACTGTATTTTTATTATGATTTAACGAATATAACTTCTGGGAATTATAATTTTATGAATTGGTATAATGATAATTTTCAACATAATAATGGTAGTAAGTTAAAATTGAATATGTCAGAAAAAGTAGAATGATGTTATTAGGTAAAGCAAATGTAAAAATTAAGTGAAATACCTGATAGATTTCCAGATAATCCATATATAGAGGTAGTTTCAACTAATAGATATATTCCATTTTTCTATAATAGATGGAAAAGTATTTTTTTAGATAGTGATATAAACTTAGATGATGAAAATGAAAAATATAATAAAATTGAGTTAATAAGAAATAAAATAAAAATGAAAAAAACGATTAGTGGAACACTTGAAAATCAATTAGCTATAGGACAAGAAAATAACGACACAAATCCTTCTGCTGATATTACATTGGAAAATGAAGGAACTATTAATTTGACTGGAGATAGTTCTGTTGCAATGTATACAAAAAGAGGAAAAAAATAAACAATAAAAATGAAATTTCTGTAAATAAAGATTCAGTTGGTCTTTATTTAATTGAAAATGATGGTACAACACAGGCAGATGGAGAAATAAGAAATCGTGGAAATATAAAAAAATAGGAGAAAATTCTAGTGGTATTTTCTATAAAGGTATTAAAACAGGTACAAATAATGCAATAAATGGAATTTATAATAGTGGAAGCATAAAATCGGAAGCTAAAAAAAGCTAAAGGAATATATTTTAATAGTCAATTTTTCAACAAAAAGAGGTAAAAAAATGAAGGTAAAATTGAATTAAATGGAGCTAATTCGTTAGGAATGTTTGGATTAGGAAATGGAACTTATACGATGGAAAAATTTAGGAGAAATAAAAATAGGGTCATCGGATAATTTGCTGGAAAGCAGGTTTAGGAATGTATACTGAAAAAGCAGATGTTACACTTAAAAATAGTGGAAAAATAAGTGTTGGCGAAAATGATATTGCGATGTATGGTCATAAAAATTTTAACTGATACAAGCTCTAATATTGAAGTAGGCAACAAATCTATAGGAATATATTCGGCAAGTGGAGATTCTACTTTACAAGGGAAATTAACTTGTCTAACAACTCAACAGGAGTTATGCTGGCAGGAAATAACCAAAAATTTAATTTCTAATTTTTACAAATATGAATTTAGGTGATGGGACTTTCGGTATTGTAAATAATGGAGATACGAATACGATTACCTCAAAAAAACAGATACAGTAAATTTAAACAATGATACGATTTTTCCTTTATTCTAATGATATAAACAGTAAAATTTATAATTATACAAAGATAAATACGATAGGTAATAGTAACTATTCAATTTACAGTAAAGGTGAGGTTGAAAATAAAGCTGACATTGACATGAGAAATGGAGTAGGAATATTGGAATATACAGTATGGGGAGCTAAGGATTCTAAAAATTATAATACAATAAAAGTTGGAGCTTCATCTAAAAAGATGGATTGTATTCAATAGGAATGGCGACAGGATATTATAATACTGAAAATGGAACAATACAAAATGTAGGAAAAAGTAATAAAATGAAAAATACAGGGAAAAATTGAGGTTGAAGGAGAATTTGGAGTAGGAATGTATGCGGTTGGTACAGGATCTACAGCAATAAATAATGGAGAAATAATATTAAAAAGGTAAAAAAATTCTGTTGGAATGTTCTTAGATCACAATGCTATAGGAATTAATAATGGAACAATTTTAGGGAAAGCAGATGCAATAAAAAGCAGTTGGAGCGTTTGTTAGTAATGGAGCAGTTTTAAAAAAATTATGGAACAATAAAAATATTAGCGAACGATGGAACGGGAGTTTGGTTGTCTAAAAAGGGAGAAATTGAGGAATATGCTTCATCAACAGCACCAAAAGCACCGAATAGTTCAACAATTATAGCGAACACAAGAATAAAAGAAAGTAATATAATAGAAGGAGAAAAAAGGGTTAGCAGACGATTCGGTAAAAATAAAAAGTATTTAAAGATAGGGGAACTGGGGAAGTAATAATTAATAATAAAAATATTGAAATTGAAGGAATTGAGAAAAAAATATAAATAATTCAAATCCATTAGTTATTGAAAATATAAAGATAATAAAATAATTGAAAAAAATTTGAAATTGATGAATCAAAAAGAAAAAAAGATACAAAATCAAAAAGCTAGTAAAATAGGAATGTATGTAGATACATCAGGTATAAGACAAACAAATCCGATAGAAGGGCTTGAAAATCTTGGGGATGAAATAGAAACAGATTTAATACTTGGGACAGAAGCAACGAGATATACAAATTCTAAAGCGATAGAAATAAAAGAAAATATACTGAAAACCATTTGCCGATGCTATTGCAACTAATCCGAATATTGAAAAATGGAATGTTTATTCAGGTGCTTTGACTTGGATAGGAAACAATTTTAGTAACACCAGAAGAAGATAATATTAGAAAAGTGTATTTAGCGAAAATTCCTTATACAAAATTTGCAGGGGATGGGAAAAATGGAGATGAAAAAGGAGCAAATTACAATTTCTTAGACGGACTTGAACAAAGATACGGAGTTGAAGCCATTAATTCTCGTGAAAAAGAATTGTATAATAAACTGAATGGAATAGGGAAAAATGAAAGAATTTTACTAACACAAGCTGCTGATGAGATGAAAGGTCACCAATATGCGAATATACAAATGAGAATAAAAATAGTGGAGATCAGTTGAGTAAAGAATTTGAGTATTTAATGAAAGATTGGTATAACCCTTCAAAACAAAATAATAAACTTAAAGTATTTGGAATGAAATCAGATTTCAATACAGATACAGCGGGAATAAAAAGACTTTGAAAGCAACTCTTACGGTTTGGCTTATGTTCATGAAGATGAAACAATAAAACTTGGACAAAGTTCAGGTTGGTACGCAGGATTGATTTACAACAGATTTAGATTTAAAGACATTGGAAAATCAGTAGAAGATCAAAATATGTTAAAACTTGGAATGTTTAAAACAAGAACATATGACAATAATGGAAGCTTGAAATGGAAAGTTTCAGTGGATGGATTTGTTGGAATGAACGACATGGAAAGAAAATACTTAGTCGTGGACGAAATATTTGGAGCAAAATCAAGATATTATACTTATGGAATAGGATTGAGAAACGAAGTAAGCAAAGATTACAGATTGTCTGAACATGTATCGTTAGTGCCTTATGGGTCATTAAATGTGGAATACGGAAGATTTACTGCGATAAAAGAGCAAAAAGGAGAAGTAAGATTAGAAGTAAAAGGAAATCATTACCTTTCAGTGAAACCGGAAGTTGGAGCAGAGTTGAAATACAGTAAGAAAAATAAATTCAGAATTTAAGTTTTACTTTAAGTGCAGGATTAGCGTATGAATTGGAATTAGGAAAAGTGTACGAAGGAAACAACAAAGCAAGAGTAAACTATACTAATGCAGATTGGTATAATTTAGCAAGAGAAAAAGAAAATAGAAGTGGAAATCTTAAAGGGATCTTAAATTTGGATTGGAAAAAAATAGATTTGGGTTGACACTAAATGTCGGTTATGATACGAAAGGTCATAATGTAAGAGGAGGAATTGGAGTTAGAGTGGTTTATTAATTATTAAAAATTAAAGAAATTAAAAATGTACCAATAAACCAGACACAAAAGTGAAAAGTTTTGAGGTACATTTTTTTAAAAAGTTATTTTTGTTCTATTTTTTAATTCGTTTTCTGAACCGTAATTAATCATAACTCTAAATACTGTATCAGTATTTTTTTAACATTAATGCCGTTCCGCCTTTTAAAAATAAATTTATCTCCTAATATAGGTAAAATTTCCTTCATTAACTGAATTCGTTGTATTTGCCATTTTTCCATTTTTATCCAACTTTCTTAATTTCTTTTAAAAATACTTAGTTGTAAATTCATATTTTAAATATTCTTCTATTTTGGGATTATTTTTTTAGTTTCACTAAATAATTATATAAAATTTTAATTTCTTCTTTATTTAAAAATTCATTTTTAGCATTTTTTTAAATTACCGATTTGATAATCTTTACATGTTAATAATAAATCTACAATAGCACGTGGAAAAATTAGCAATATAAACTTCTTTATATTCAGGATATGTAATTATTCTTTTTGAAATTCCTTCATTTTTTTAAAAATTTCATTGTTATTATTATATAATTTTATTTTTCATTTTTATTACTAAATAAATATACTTGTGGATGCCAATCAGCTGTTTCTCCATTTTCATAAGGAATATTTAAAGCTCCCATCCAGAAATATAATAATTTTTCTGAAGTTTTTGGTATTATTTTTTTATACATATTTTTTTCACCGTTATTAAATTTAAAGTATTAGTTACTTTCAGTAACATTATATTATAACAATTAATAGTTGTCAACATTAAAAATAAAGAGAATTTTTGTAAAATATTATTAAAAAAAGTAGAATATTATTTATAAATTTGATATGATATAAGTATATAAAATAGAGTAATGTAGAATGGAGATAAAATGTTTAATTTTTTAAAAATATTTAGAGTAAATAAAAAGTATATCAATAGATTTGGGGACAGCAAACATATTAATTTATGATAAACAAAAAGAAAAAAATAGTATTAAATGAGCCATCAGTAGTGGCAAGAGATAGAAAAACAAGAAAAGTTATTGCAGTAGGTAAAGAAGCGAGAGAAATGTTGGGGAAAAACTCCAGATAGTATTGAAGCTATTAAACCGTTGAGAGATGGAGTGATTGCAGATATTGATTCTACGAAAGAAATGATTTCACATTTCATATATAAAATTTATGGGAATGGACTTTTCAAGCCAGAAGTTATGATTTGTGTACCGATAGAAGTGACAAGTATTGAGAGAAAAGCTTTATTTGATGCTGTAAAAGGAGCAAAAAAACATATATAATTGAGGAAGGTAGAGCAGCAATTATTGGATCAGAGTAAATATTTCTCAACCAGAAGGAAATATGGTAATAGATATAGGGGAGGATCTCACTGATATTGCAATTTTATCATTAGATGAAATTATTGCAAAGTAAATCAATAAAAATTGCAGGGAATAAATTTGATGACGATATAGTTAGATTTATTAAGAAAAAAATATAATTTATTAATAGGAGATAGAACTGCTGAGAAAAATAAAAAAAGAATTAGCTACAGCAATAAAAATCTTCAAATCCAGAAGTTATGGCAATAAAAAGGAAGAGATTTAGAAACAGGAATACCTAATACGGTAGATGTTGATGCAAATGAAATTTATGATGCGATAGAAGATTCACTTTATCAAATTGTAAAATTCTACGAAAGAGGTGTTGGAAAAATGTCCTCCTGAGTTGTCTGCTGATATTTTAGATAATGGAATTGTAATGACAGGTGGAGGATCGTTGATTCACAACTTTATTGATTTAATGGAAAAGAGATAGGAATTAAAGTATACTTATCAAACAATCCGTTAGATTCAGTAGTTTTGGGTGGAGGAGCTGCTTTTGATAATAAAAAAATTATTGAAAAACACTTCAAATGAGAGAAAATTAATATAGGTTAAAATATGAAAAAAATAAAGAAATATTAATTAATTTGAAAAAGAAATAAACTTAAATAAAAAAAGAGTGAGTTATTTGTTTTATGGAGATAATCGTGTAGATTTATTATATTATGCGTTAGAATTTTTCTAAAAATAGTAATGACTAAAGATATTGAAAATAAAGAAGAAAAAAAGAATAATAAATAAACAAATTGATGAATTTCAACACCCTGATATTGAAGTTATTAATAAAGAAAATGGAAATATAAAAAAATAGATGAAATTAGAAATATAATTTATTCAGCAATAGAGTCGAGTTATAATTCACCTAAAAATATTTATTTTGAGTGGAGTAGAACAAATAAGAAAAAGAGTCATCAAATGCACTCTTGAAAATACTGGAAGAACCACCTCAAAAATGTATATTTTTATATTGCTATCACGAACATTGAATATACTTTCTACAATAAAATCAAGAACTATAAAATTTTTATTTAGAAGCGAGTACATATGAAGAGTTGGGAGTAAGTAAAGAAGAGTATTATTTTTTTGATGGAAATGAAAACAATTTAAGAATATGGAAAAATTTAGAGTATAATTTATTAGATTACGAAGATAATATTAGAAAATATGAAATAGCTTTTAGAAAATATAGTAAAAAAATGGACAAAGTGAAGATATAGAGAGTGAAGAAGAAAAAAATAATAAATATTGTTAAATATAATAAAAAGTATAGAATATTTGTGTAAACAAGTAGAATATATGAAACAATCAGAGATATTTTTAATTGTAAATAGAATTGATCAAGAATATAGACAAAATAGAGAAAAAGTATTGGAAATTTTAGGTAAAATGATACTTTTACTCTAAAAAAATATAATAGATGTAGATAAATTAAAAATTAATAAATATAAAAATAGTATTAAAAGTAATGTAAATATACTAAGTATATTATTTAATTTTTGAAATTTTATCAAATGACGATTAATATTTTCAAGATAAATTTCTAAGAAAGAGGGACTATTATGAATTTAAAGCATTTAATAAGTGGAACAGATATTCGTGGTATTGTATCAAAATTTGAAGATAGGGAAATAAATTTATCAGATGAAGAAGTAAAATTTATTGCAAAAAGGTTTTTGGACTTTGGATTGAAAAAATTGTGGAAAACAAGCAAGAAATGAAAAATAGAAAAATAAAAAAATAGCAGTAGGGTATGATGCGAGATTAACTGGAACTTTATTTTCTCAAATAATAAGAAATGTTTTTGAAAAACATGGGAATTGATGTTTATAATTGTGGAATGTCAATAACGCCATCATTATTTATGACAACAATTTTTGATGAATATAAAGTAGATGGAGCAGTTATGATAACAGCGAGCCATTTACCGAGTTATTACAATGGATTAAAAATTTTTTCTCATTAAGCGGCGGGTTTGAAAAAGAGGAAGTTGTAGAACTTTTAGAATTATCAAAAAAATAATCCTGAATTTATAGAAGTTGAAGATAAAGGAATTGAAATAGAGAAAGAGTTAGCAAAATGATTATGCAAAAATATTTAGTAGATTTAATAAAAACACAAGCTAAAAAAATGGAGAAAAACCGTTACAAAAATCTAAAAAAATAGTTGTAGATGCTGGTAATGGAGCAGCAGGATTTATAGCTGAAAATGTGATAGCAGAATTAGGTGGAGATATAACGGGAAGTCAGTTTTTAAATCCAGATGGAACTTTTCCCAATCATGTGCCCAAAACCCTGAAGCTAAGGAAGCTATAGAGTCAATAAAACGAGCTGTTTTAAAAATAATGCTGATTTTGGTATAATATTTGATGCAGATGGAGATAGAAGTGCGTTTATTGATCAAGAAGGAAGAGAAATAAATAGAAATAATTTGATTGCGTTATTAGCAGAAATACTTATAAAAGAAACGCCAAAAAGCAACAATAGTTACAGATTCAGTGACTTCTATTGAATTAAAAAAATTTATTGAAAAAGAGGGGGAAAACATCATAGATTTCAAAGAGGGTACAAAAATGTAATAAATGAAGCTAAAAAGACTTAATGAGGAGGAATTTATACACCACTTGCGATAGAAACATCAGGACATGCGGCATTTATTGATAATTATTTCTTAGATGATGGAGCCTATATGGCATCAAGATTGTTAATTCAATTAGTGAAAAACTAAGAAAAAAATGGTGTGGATTTTTACTGATGTTTTTAAATGAAATTAAAGAGCCTGTAGAGGAAAAAGAACTAAGATTTAAAAATAAAAGATGTAAATAATTTTTAGAGAAATAGGTAATCAAGTTTTAGAAAAAAATTAAGAAATTATGTATTGACGATTTCAAATTGGGAATTTGAAACACCAAATTATGAAGGAATAAGAGTAAATGTAGACAAAAGAAAATTGGTTTTTTATTAAGATTATCATTACATGAACCGTTATTGTGTTTAAACATTGAAACAACGGAAAATGGAAAAGTAGAAGAAATATTAATAAAATTGAAAGAATTTTTAAAAACACAAGAAAAATATTGATATTTCTAATTTATAAAAAAATCATAAAAATAATTTAAAATACAATAAATAAAAAGGAGTCAGAGTTATGAAAATATTATTTGGATATTATGAAAATATTGATTTTTGGATTAACTCAATATTCAGAAATAAAATTTGAAGCAAAATGAAACAGAAGAGAGCGTTGAGAAAAAGATAAATTATAAAAAAATATTTATTAACAGCAATAATGGAAGATTTTTGTGCATATAAATGTTTTTAGATGATTTTTTTATAGAGATGTAAAAAAATCTTTTAAATGGAGAAATAGAAAAGTTTAACTTGGAATGGAAATATGTTTTTATCATAGATTAACAAAAATACGGCAACTTTTGTTTGTAAAGATGAAAATAGTACAGAATGTCAAGAATGGTCTTGTCCATTAAAAATCATATAAAAGAGTATTACAAGCTTGGAAAGAATTTATAAGTTTGAAATCAAAACCACAAACGCAGATTGAAGTAGAAATTTAGTTTTTATTTTTAAGATTTTAAAATTAATTTTTATAAATTTCAATAATAAATAAAAGCCTACAAAAAGTAGGCTTTTTAAATTCCTTCTAACATTAATTTAGCCTCTTTATCTCCATTTTTAGCTGCTTGTCTTAAATATTTTATTCCTAAATCTTTATTATCTAAATCATAATTAATCATTCCTAAATGGTATAAAGCTCGCTTATCATTATTTTTGAGTATATGCAATTTCAAAAATATTTTAATGCTTTCTACATATTTTTGTTGAGAATAGATTAGACCAATGTTGAATGCTTTATCTGTTTGGTTAAATTCATCTACTAATTTTTATACCATTTTAATGCTTCATTAAGATTATTTTTCATAATATAAAATAGCTAAATTATACATTGCATTTAAGCTATTCCCTTTTTCAATAGCCATTATATAATATTTTTTTCTGCTTGTACTTTATTATGTCAAATGTAACTCCTAAATTAAAATAAATTTGTTCTATATGTTTTTATATTAGGGAATTTTTGTAATCACTTCGTTTATTTTTAATTTCATTATTTTGTTTTTGATAAATATCTATTAAATTTTCAGCTGCATTTATATCGTGTTCTTGAGAAATTGCTTTACTATAATTTTTCTATTGCTTTTTCTATATTATTCACATTTTCATAATAAGTTCCTAGCATAAAATATATTCCCTTTGTAGTTTTTGATATTCCATTTTGAGCCAAATCTTTTTCTAAATATTTAATTGCATTTACATAATCCCTTTTTTTCTCATACATTATAGCTAAATTATAATTTGATAGTCCTTTTGCTTTTATTTTTGAATAGCTTTTATTATTATAATATTCTGCCATTTTCACATTATTTATTTGTAAATATAAGTTGGCAAGCATACTATTAGATTCAATATCTCCAGCATTTACTGCCATTTGAAAATATTTAATTGCATTTGTTGTATCATTTTTATCCATATAAATTAAAACCTAAATTATACATTGCATCTATATTTTTGTTTCTTTAATTGATAGCTCATAATTTTTTTATTGCTTCGTTTTCACGACCCTATATTTGAGTATAAACTAGCTAACTCATAATACGCCTTTTTCACCTAATCTTATGGCTCTTTAAAATATTTTTCTGCATCCACATTATTTTTTAATTGTTTTATATAAAATTGCTAAATAATATGCAGTATCAGAATCTTGTTCTAGTGCGTATGATTTCTTATAATTCTCTTCTGCTAATTTATAATTTTTTCATTTTATGAAAGTCTAACGCATTATTAAATTCTTCAGCAGTTTCTGCTAATACATTTACACTAAAAATAAATGTTATCATTAATAAAAATAATCGTTTTTCATTTTACCTCCAACAATTTTTATTTATTTTTGATGGTTTTTTTCAATTATAATTTCGTTTTTTATAAGTATTTATTTTTAGCAACTGCTCCAATAGGTACTGTTATAAACGGTCTTACATGTCCGGATTTAAAATCTTTTATAATTGGAATATTCATATCTTTGAATGTTTCCCAAAAATACATCATCTAAACTCATATCATCTTTTTCTGCTCGTTTTGCATTTTTAAAATTACCTAATATAATTCCTTTTATTTTATTAAGTTTTCCTGCCAATTTTAACTGTTGTAACATTCTATCTATTCTATATGTTGCTTCATTAGTTTCCTCTAAAAATAAAAATTTTTATCATCAGTATTAATTTCATATTTTGTTCCTAAACTAGCAACAATTAGAGATAAATTTCTCCTATTATTTCTCCTTCTGCTGTACCATTTTTCATAATAGAATAACTTTTTCATAATCTAATAAATTTATTTTTATTATTTTTGAATAGTATCAACAAAAGAATTTTTCTGTTTCAATTGGAATATCTTTAAAGTTTACTGTCATAGAATCATGATATGTAACAAGTCCAGTTTTTTTCGTTTATTGCAAGCAACAATGTCGTTATATCGCTATAACCCATAAAAATTTTTAGGATTTTTCTATCATTTCATAATCTAACTTATTTACAATCCGTATAGTTCCATAGCCACCTCTTATTGCAAATATCGCTTTTATATCTTTATTTGCAAACATTTCATTTATATCATTGGCTCTTATATCGTCTGTCGCTCCAAAGCCGTACCAACTATTTCCAAAAACTTTTTCCGTAAACAATATTAAAACCTTTTTCTATTAAATAATCAATCTCATATTTTGAACTATCATTTGAATAATTTGCAGGAGCAATAATTCCTATTGTATCTCCCGGTTTTTAAATGTTCAGGAATTATAATCTCTTTTTTTCTTTTTCTTGAGATTTTTCTCAACAACTGATACTTTTTTTCAAAAAAATTTTATTAACTTCATTTTTCTATTTTTATTTTTGAAAATATATTCAACGATAAAAAAATATTATAAATAAGCATATTGTTTTTCTTTATTTTCATAATTTATTTAAACATAATTTTTATGTTTTTCTCCAATTTTATTTATTTAAAAATTCTTTTTACAAAAAGATAAAACATTTTTCTGTTTTAACTTCTACACTTTCTCCAGTTTTTCTGTCTTTAATTTCTACAATTCCATCAACTGAATTTTTTCCAGCTACAATTTTTAAAGGGAATCCAATAAGATCAGCATCTTTAAATTTGAATCCTGCTCTTTTCATTTCTATCGTCTAAAACGACATCAATTCCAGCTTCTTTCAATTCATTATAAATTTTTCAGCTACATTTACTTGAGTTTCATCTTTCATATTAGCAATTATAACATTTGCAATATAAGAGGGCTATCGCTTTTATACTAAAATAATTCCAAATTCATCATTATTTTGTTCTATCGTTGCAGACATTATTCTTGAAACTCCCATTCCGTAACATCCCATTTTTAACTATTTTTTGTTTTTCCGTTTTCATCTAAAAACAGTTGCATTTAAAGCTTTTTGAATATTTATTTCCCAATTTAAAAAAATATGTCCAACTTCAATTCCTCTTGCTATTTTCAATGCACCACTTTGATCTGGAGCCATATCTCCTTCTCTCGCTTCTCTTACATTTCCAATTATATCATAATACAAATCTTCCATATTTACATTTATATAATGATGGTCTTCTTTATTTCCACCAACAACGACATTTCGTAAATATTTAACAGTTTCATCTAAAATAACTGTTAATCCTTCTTTTTTCTCAAATGATCCAACAAAACCTTTCACTAATCCAAAGTTTTTAATTTCTTCTTCGTCCATCATTTCCAATTCCATTTGTGCATTAACCAAGTTTTTAACTTTTATAGGATTGACATTTAAGTCTCCTCTAATTAATACTAAGAAATAATTTGTTTTATCTTCCAAAACTTCTTTCAATAATAGTGCTTTTTACTGTTTTAGCTTCTGGAACATTACAAAAATTTTGCTACTTCTTCTATTGTTTTGCAATTAGGTGTAAACAATAATTCTTTTTCTAATTTTTCTTCCGTACTTTCCACTAAGTCAATTATACTTGAAGCTTTTTCTACATTTGCTGCATAATTTGAATTTTCACTGTATAAAATATCGTCTTCTCCACTTTCAGCAAGCACCATAAATTCGTGAGAGCTATCTCCACCGATTGATCCTGTATCTGCTTCAACGGCTCTAAACACTAATCCACATCTTTCTAATATTCTACAATATGTATTTTTTTCATATTTTGATATTCTTGATCTCAAAAGATTCGTCTGTTAAATGGAAACTGTACGCATCTTTCATTACAAATTTCTCTACCTCTCATAAGTCCAAATCTTGGTCTTATTTCATCTCTAAATTTCGTTTGAATTTGATATAAATTTACAGGTAAATTTTTATAAGAATCTATCGTATTTCTAACAATATCAGTTACAACTTCTTCATGTGTTGGATCTAAAGCAAATTCCCTTTCGCTTCTATCTTTTAATCTCATTAATTCTAGATCATATGCAAACCATCTTCCTGATTCTTCCCATAATGATGCTGGCTGTAATACAGGCATTAATATTTCTTGAGCTCCAGCTTTATCCATTTCTTCTCTAACTATATTTTTCTATTTTTTAATACTCTGTACCCAAAATGGTAAGTAGTTATAAACTCCTCTTGTTAATTGCCTAATCATTGAAGCTCTAACATTAATTGATGGCTTACAACTTCTGCTTCTTTTTGGAGCTTCTTTATATGTTTTCAAAAATGCTTTTGATAATCTCATGTTTTTCCTCTTTTCATTAATTATTAGTTGTATTATATCAAATATTTTATTTTTCTATACAGTAATTATAGTGATAGTTTTCTTATTTTTTTATAAAATTAAGAATATAAAAAGATTTACTCCTTATTTTTGATAAAAGTAAATCTTTATTTTTACTTAAAATTTATACATTTAGTTTTTAAAAATATTATAAATTTAATTTATTTTTTATAAAATCATAAATGATATTTTTCTATTGATCTCATTTATATTTCTTTCATTTAATTTAAGCATTTTTTTCTCTACCTAAATCATTTCCCTAAGAAAAGATTGTATTCATTAACATATACAAGCTCTTTTCCTCTATATTTATATCCACCGTAAGATAAAACAGGACGAACTGTTAATACCTCTTTAACAGTACCACTACTTATTTGTTGAGTTGTATATGAAATATCTTCATAGTATTCAATATATATGTTGGCATTATATGGATTATACTCAAAATTATTTTTTTATCTAATGTTTGTTTTATAAAAAATTGAAACGAGTTTCATTATTTGCATATAAACTGTATCTTATTTTTATTTAATTGTTTATTTTTCGTATTGTTTTTGCTAAATTATAACTACCTTTTATAATTAGGTATATATTTATGTGCTTCAGTGTAATAATATACTGCTGATCCATAATCACTTCTTGCTACACTTTCATTAGCTAAAAGTATAATATTTTTCCGCGTAAATTTCGTTTAATTTAGAAGTAGAGTTTTCTAAATAAACTTTTGCGTCATTTACCATACTATAATATTCTGAATAATTTTGCAAATAAAATATAGCTTTTTTTAAATTCTTCTATTGCTTGTTCATATTTACCGTAAAAAAATAGAAGTTTTACCTGTTTCAAAACTTGTTTTCCCTTTTTCTAAAATTAATTTCTTTTTCTAAAGCGTTAGAAATTATTCTACTATTTTTATAATTATTATCAAAATCAGCATAAATGTTAGAAACAGAAGTTATATATTTTTAATTTAATTTCTTTATTAAATTCATTTTGATATAAAAGATAATAAGTGTCAGCTAAATTTTTGATATATTTTTATAGACATTCAAATATTTTTGAATTTAATAGATTTAAACTTTTTCATATCATAAAATATTTTTTTATCCTTTTCTACATTATTTAATGAAATATTTTCTTTCAATACAGATTCTATTTTTTATTTAATTCATACATTAAATTGTCTGCATTGTTATTGTTTAAATAAATTAATTCATTTCCAAGTTCAGGAACACTATTTAACATATAGTTTATAGCGAAAGCATCATAAATATGTTGTATATTAGTGATGTCGTTTGAATTAGAAATTGTATTTTTATAGTAGTTATCTATAATTCTAACTCTACTTAATAATTCTTCTTTTTGATTCGGCTTTAATTTTGCATATTTACCATTTGAAATATATCTTATGGTCGTTTTAACACTCCCTCTATAATCACCTTTATCAAATTGATTTTTTTGCTGTTTGAATATCACAAGATATAAAGAATATCATCATAATAATTGAATAAATAAATTTTTTTCATTTTTAATCCTCCCATATTTGTATCAATATATTATACAGAATAGAGTGCTATTTTGCAAATACTTTTTAATATTAATCATCTTTTTATTTTTAAAATTTTAAGAGATATTTCAAAAATAAATTTTTATAATTGATATTTATGTAAACATAAATAGAAAAAATTTTTTTATATACTTTTTTATTTTTGTAAAATTATGCTAGAATAAGGAGTAAAAGAAATTTAATGGAGGATTTTGTTTTTGGATATAAACAATTATGTAGCAACAGAGCTAAATCTTAAATTATCTCAAATTGAGAATACTGTAAAACTTTTTGATGAAGGAGCAACGGTGCCGTTTATTGCTCGTTATAGAAAAAGAAGTTACAGGAAATCTTGATGAAGAACAAATTAGAGAGATAATAGAGAAAGTAACTTATTTTTAGAAATTTAGAAAAAGGAAAGAGGAAGTTTTACGGCTTATTGAAGAACAAGGGAAATTGACAGACGAATTGAAGTCAAGTATTGTAAATGCAATAAAATTACAAGAAGTGGAAGACTTGTATTTGCCGTACAAAAAAAGAAAAAGAAAACAAAAAGCAGATATTGCAAAAGATCAAGGGTTGGAGCCGTTATCAATATTTGCGTTAGAAACTGAAACTACAATGGAACTACTAAAAATTAGAAGCAGAGAAATACTTAACGGAAGAAGTAGAAACTGTGGAAGCTGCGATTGAAGGTGTACATTTAATAATTGCACAAAATATATCGGAGGACATTAAAATTAGAGAGTTTTTAAGAGAAAGATTATCAAAATTCGGTATACTTACATCTAAAGTAATAGAGAAAAATAAGGATGCAGATGAAAAAGGGATATATCAAGATTATTACGAATATTCGGAAAGTATCAGTAAAAGCGGCATCAAATAGAATATTGGCTTTAAATAGAGGAGAAAAAGAGAAAATTTTTAAAAGTTGATATTGAAATTGATGAAAAACAGAAGAATTTATAATGAACTTTATTTTGAAAAACTTTCAAAAAAATAAAAAATTTAACAGAATTTTATAAAGAAGTGATAAAAGATGCGTTAGATAGACTTGCGTATCCATCAATTATAAAATGAAGTTAGAAATATTTACACGGAAAAAAAGCAGAAGAAGAAGCGATTAGTATTTTTTTCGGAAAACTTGGGAAATCTTTTATTGCAACCGCAGTTAAGCAAAAAGACTATGATGGGATTGGATCCCGGTTATAGAACTGGTTGTAAAAATGGTAATTATAAATAAAGACGGATTTTATGAAACGAATGATGTTTTTATATTTGGTTGAAGGTGTGCATAATGATAGGCAGTTGGAAACGGCTAAGAAAAAGATACTTGATTATATTACAAAATATGATGTTGATATAATAGCGATAGGAAATGGTACTGCTTCAAGAGAAACTGAAAGTTTTGTAGCAAATGTTATAAGAGATAGTAAAAAGGCAGTGTCGTATTTGATAGTAAGTGAAGCTGGAGCGTCAGTTTATTCTGCTTCAAAAACTTGCGATTGAGGAATTTCCTGATTTAGATGTAACGGCAAGAGTGCAATTTCAATAGCTAGAAGGGTACAAGATCCAATGGCTGAATTAGTAAAAATTGACCCTAAAATCAATCGGTGTTGGAATGTATCAACACGATGTAAAATCAAAAATTAAATGAAACATTGGAGCAAACGATAGAGCATGTCGTAAATAATGTCGGAGTGAACATAAATACTGCATCTTGGGCTTTTATTAAGTTTTGTATCGGGAATTAAGAAAAAAATGTTGCTAAAAATTTAGTTGATTATAGACATGAAAATGGAGATTTTCAAGATAGAAAAACAGTTGAAAAAGTAAAAGGTCTTGGAGATAAAAGCGTTTGAGCAAATGGCAGGATTTGTTGTTGTGCCAAATAGTGAAAATCCTTTAGACAACACGATAATTCATCCGGAGTCGTATCATATAGCAGAAACAATTTTTAAAAATCAGCAGGCTGTAATGTTAATGACTTGAAAAGATAATTTAGTGGAAGTTAGACAAAATTGAAAGCAATAAATTTAGAAAGTATAATAAAAGAAAATGATTTTTGAATCTCAAACAGCAAAAAGATGTTTATGAAGCATTGTTAAAAGATAGAAGAGATCCAAGAGATGAATTTGAAAAACCGTTGTTGAGGTCGGACATTTTAAAAATGGAAGATTTAACGGAAGGAATGATTCTTGAAGGAACTGTAAGAAATGTTGCTAAATTTGAGTGTTTGTTGATATTGGAATAAAAGGAGATGCTTTAATTCACATTTCACAAATATCAGATAAATTTGTGTCAGATCCGACAAAAGAATTGTCTGTTGGGCAAATTATAAAAAGTTAAAATTCTTTCAATTGATAAAGAAAGAGGAAGAGTTGGACTTACGAGAAAAAGGGTTATAAATTAAGTATATAAATTAAATATTAAATATAGAAAGGACTTTAGAAAAATGAGTTTATTTTTAATCGGGTTATTACCAATTATTTTGTTTTTAGTTATGTTAGCAGTGTTAAAATTTTTCGCCAATGATTAGTGCGTATTCAAGTTTAGCAGTTGCAGTAGTTTTTATCGTTTTTAGTACCATCTTGGAGAATGCCTGTGGGTGGAATTATCGGTTCAATTTTAGAAGGATTTGCGGTAGCATGGATGCCGATAGGATTTGTAGTAATTGCAGCAATTTTTGCTTATGACTTATCAGTTAAAACAGGTAAAATTGAAACAGTTAAGAAAATGTTAGGAAATATTACAACAGACCAAAGAGCTTTTAGCTTTAATATTAGCTTGGGGATTTGGTGGATTTATAGAAGGTGTTGCTGGATATGGGACAGCAGTTGCAATTCCGTTAGCAATAATGGTTTCATTAGGATTTAATCCGTTGAATGCAGCAGTTATTTGTTTAATTGCAAATACAACACCAACAGCATTTGAACAGTTGGATTGCCAGTAACGACAATGGCGAGTATTTTGGGATTGAGTGCAAAATGAAATAGCGTTAGATGTGTCGTTATTATTGTTTCCAATTATGATTTTCATTCCGTTTTATACTTGTATTTATGGCAAATAAAAGAAAGAAAAAGGAAACGCATCAGCATTAGGTGGTGGAATAATACCGGTATTAATAGCATCAATTTTAGGATATGCAGTTCAACCGTTCATTGCTATGGCAACTGGAGCTGAATTGCCTACAATTTTTATCAAGCTTATTAGCTATGATTTTAATGATTATTGCAACAAAAATATTTATTAAAAATGAAGAAGGATTTGAAGCTACTAACATGTATCGGTTAAAGATGGAATTTTTTAGCTTTGTTACCTTTTATATTTTAATGGTTATTTTAATAATTGAACAAGCCCAATGGTACACTGCTGTACACGAAGCATTAGAACATACAAATTCAGTATTTAACTTTTACATTTGGAAATGCAAATGTGTTTAATGATATAAAAGGAGATATTTCTAAAGCAAATGTTACATCTAAATGGTTATTAGCACTTTCGGGAGCACCCAATTTTAATAGCTACAGTTATTGCAGGGTATTTCCAAGGAGCTAAAAACTAAAGAAATGGTACATACATTAAAACATACAATCGTTCATAAAATACCGTCATTAGTAGTAATTATGGGAATAGTTGCATTATCAGTAGTAATGAAACATAGTGGAATGATAAACAGTATAGCACAAGGATTCCAAATGTTAATGGGAGATAAGTTTGCATTAATTTCTCCGTTCTTAGGAACACTTGGAACATTTGTAACAGGAAGTGATTTATCATCTAACTTGTTATTTGGAAACTTACAAACAAATGTAGCTGAAGGACTTAGAGCTGGACACGAACCATTAAAAGCATTATTTATTGCAGCAAACACAGGTGGAGCAACAGGAGGAAAAAAATGATTTCACCACAAAATATAGCGATTGCAGCGTCAACTGTTGGATTAATGGGACAAGAAGGAACTATGTTAGGGAAAAACTTTAAAATTCTCATTAATGTACGCGTTAATTTTAGGAATTTTTAGTATTTGTTGGAAGTGGATTAGTTTAATAATAGATTTAAGGAGGGAAACCTCCTTATTTTTTATGATATAAGTTATTAAATAAATTAATTTTTCTATATTTAATTTTTGGATTATTTATTTTTGAGTTTAATATATAAAAGTAAAAGGTAATTGTTAATTATTTTTGAATTAAAAATAGTAATATAAAAAGATTGAAAAATTATAATTTTTAGGTATACTATATAGACAAATTTAGTTTGAAAAAGGTTAAATTATAGTACAAAGATAAATACTTTGATTTTAAAATATTTGACATTCAAAAATAAAAATGTGATATAATTAAATGTATAAAGGAGCTGAAAAATGGCAAATATAGGAATTTTTATGGAACAACAACAGGAGTTACAGAAGAAATAGCACATAAAATATCAGAACAATTAGAAAATTCAGAAGTTTTTAGATATTGCAGGAAATGAAGATAAATTAGAAAAATTATGATGTTTTTATTATTAGGAACATCAACATGGGGATTTGGTGATTTACAAGATGATTGGCAAGTAATTCTTGGAGATTTATCAAAATTAGATTTAAAAAGGGAAAAAGTAGGTTTTGGAACAGGTGATCAGTAGCACTTTTTCTGATACATTCATAGATGGAGTAGGGATTCTGTATGAAGAAATTATTAAAAACAGGAGCTACTATAATCGGACAAATTGGGATTGAAGGGTATGAATTTAGTGAATCAAGAGCTTTTACTAAACGGTAAATTAATTGGTTTAGGAATAGATGAAGTAAATGAAGCTGATTTGACAGATGAAAGAATAGAAAATTGGGTAGAATTAATAAAAGAGCAAATATAACTTTGTCTAAAACTTTAAAAAGTTTTTAAAAGACAGTATAAATATGATTTTTAGATATAATTTATATATACTAAAATAATCAATTTTTCGCAAATTGATTTTCTCTCCAAAAATAGCTGATGTATCCACAACATCGGCTAAAAATAAATTATATTATATAAAATAAAAGTATTTAAGGAGTTGATTTAAATGTTAGGAACAGTAAAAACGAAGTAGGATTATTGTTTAATCACGATAATTTTAAAGTGGTGAAAAAAGGTATTGAAAAAGATGAGTTAATACCATCTCACAATCATAATGAGGAAATGATAGTGTTTTCAGTATTGAAAGGTAAGATGGAAATATTTTTAAATGAAACAGAAAAAAACATGAGCTAGTTCCAGGAGATATTTTAAATTTTTGATGGTATTAATTTTTATAAATGGGAAAGCGTTAGAAGATTCAGGAGATTAATGTAACTTTAATAAAAAATAGATTATCAAAGTATATTGTTGAAAATTAAATTTGATAATCTTTTAAAAATTATAATTTATTCATTAAAGTTTTAAATTTAGAAATTTCATAAAAAGAACCACATATTACTATGGCTTTTATATGGAGTTTCTTTTTATTTACAAGTTCAATTGCTTTTATTGTAAACAGACAAAATATCATCTTCAAAGTGTATGTTTTTTTGGTATTTATATTTTTTTAAAAATCATTTTTTTCTTTAATTTCTTGAGATGTAAGTCCGTAAGTGATACCTTTTTAAAGAAGTAATAAATAAGTTATTTGAAATATTTTTGCAATTTTGGTAAAATATCATCAATATTTTTCGTTTCAAGAATTGAAGTAATGATAATAATTTCATCTTTTTATAAATTTCCATTAAATTTTCTGTTAATTTTTGTATAGAGTCATCGTTATGAGCTGCATCTAAAATAACGGTAGGATTTTTAGAAAAAAATTTCAAAAACGAGCTTGCCATTTAACTTTACGAAGTCCTGATTGTATCGTTTCGTTATTAATATTAAACTGTTTTGCAGTATAATATGCAAGTAAAAAAATTATGTGCTTTGAAATTTTCCAAAAAGCGGAATATTAAAAGTGAAATTATTAATTGTTACGATTGTTTCAAAAGTAAGTTTATTTAGAGTAACATTAAATTTCTCTTTTTGTAAAACATTTTTCAAAATTATTTGTTTTTACTGATTTCAAACTCTAATTCTTGTGAATTTTGGGCATAAAAAAACAAAAGTTGATTATCTTTTTATAATTCCAGCTTTTTCAAATGCAATTTCTTGAAGAGAATTACCTAAAAATGGCTGTGTGATCAAAGCTTACATTTGTAATAAGTGCAACATTAGAATTTATAATATTTGTAGCATCAAGTCTTCCTCCTAAACCAGTTTCTAACATTATAAAATCTAGTTTTTGAGTTTCAAAGTATAATAAAGCTATAAAAATGTAATTTCAAAAAATTAAGATTATGTTTTTCAGTTGAAATTGAATGATATTTTTTTATTGCTTCCAAAACAACAGGATAAAATTTTATAATTTCAGTATCAGTTATCATATTTTTATTAGCTACAATTCTTTCATTGTAAAGACAAAATATGTGGAGATGTGAATTTTTCCTACATTATATTTGGCTTCAATAAAAATATTTTCTAAAAAGAAGCTGTAGAGCCTTTTTCCATTTGTTCCTGCAATATGAATAAATTTAACATTTTTACAAAGGATTTCCTAATATTTTTATATATTTCTTTTAAATCATCTATATTTTCTCTTCTGTTTTTTTCTGTTCTGCAATTAAAAATTTCATTTAAAATTTTATCTATCATTTTTTTACCACACTCACATTAATATTTTTATTATTATATCATAACTGTAAACCAGCGTTATTTTATGTTAAAAATGTATGGAGTTAAAAATAAAGGAGAAAAATAAAAATTGGATAAAAATATTAGGTATAATAATGTCTAGTACTGCTTCAAGTTTATGGGCAATATCTGGAATTTCAGGAGAAATATTATTTGAAAAATATAAATTTGATGTAGATTGGTTAGTATCTACAAGAACTTTAATATCAGGAATTTTACTTTTGGCTATTGCAATGTTTGTACAAAATGAAAATATATTTGAACCATTTAAAATAAAAAGATACAATAAAATTGTTAATATTTGGTGCAACAGGTATGTATTTACTTCAATACAGTTATTTTAAGGCAATAGAGCTGAGTAATGTTTCGTTTGCAACGATAATGCAGTATACAGCACCATTTTTATATTTTTATATGAATCAATTAAATATAAGAGAAAACCCTAAATTTTCAACTATAATCTTATTGATTTTAACAGCTTTGGGAGTATTTTTGTTAGCAACAAAAGGAGATATAACAAAATTAGCAGTATCAGTTGGAGCTTTAATAGCAGGGCTTGGATCAGCGATAATGATTAGTTTTTATTCAATTCAGCCGAAATCTTTATTACAAAAATATAATAATTTAACTATTGTAGGTTGGGCAATGTTGGTTGGTGCGACAATATCTAATTTTAGATATTCAATGTGGCAATTTGATAATAGCTTAAATATGGAAGTAGTTTTAAATATAGGAATTGTTGTTATTTTAGGTACAGCAGTAGCATTTTTGTTATACATGAGTAGTTTAAAATATATATCGGCTTCACTTGCAGGACTTTTTAAATGCGTTTGAAACAGTTTTAGCGGCACTATTATCAATAGTAGTCTTTTGAACAGTTTTTTTCAATAATTGAAATTATTGGATTTTTATTAGTATTTGTTTCAATTATGATTTTTGCAAAAAGGTTGTAGAAAAAGTTAAAAAAAGTATGAGAATGTGAGTTGTAATTTGTAAATTTAATTAATATTATTATTAAAATATAGGAGAGTATTAAAAATGAAGAAAAATTGACTTTTTGATTTTTGTTCTGGTATAGGTGGTGGTAGACTTGGGATGGAATTATCAGGTCTTGAATGTGTTGGACATAGTGAAATAGACGAAAAACTTCAATGACATATACAAAATTTTTAACGATAATAGAAATTATAGAGATTTAACAAAAATAGATCCAAATATATTACCAAATTTTGATGTATTATTAGCTGGATTTCCATGTCAAACATTTTTCTATTGTTGGTAAAAAGGCAGGGATTTAGTGACGATAGAGGTAAAATAATTTTTCTTTAATAGAAATTATTAAAGATAAAATATTTTTTTATTAGAAAATGTAAAAGGATTAATCAATCATAAAAAGGGAAAACTTTAAAAATAATAAAAAAATGAGCTAGAAAAATAGGATATAATTTATATATAAAAGTACTGAATAGTATTGATTTTGGTGTTCCTCAAAAGGAGAAAGAGTCTATATGTTGGATTTAGAAAAGATTTAGATAGAGAAAAATTTGAATTTCCTAAAGAAGAAGATATTATTTATAATTTAGAAGAATATATTGATAATAGTAATGATTTAGAACTTAACAAAAATGATAAAACATTTAATAAATATTTAAAAATAAAATATAATATAGATAAAAATTATAGAATAGAAGATATATTAACATGGGAAAAATAGTATTATAGACTATAGACAATCAGATTTACGAAGATATGACGGCTTTTTTCCCTACATTAAGAACAGGAAGGCACGGATTATTGTATATAAAAATGGGAAATTAATGAAATTGAGTGGTTATGAAGCTTTATTGTTACAAGGGTTTCCTAAAAATATAGCACAAAAAGTGAAAGAAGATAAATTTTTGTTAATAGTAAAGTTCTTTCTCAAGCCTGGGAATGCTATGACCGTGAATGTAATAAAAATAACAAAAATACTTGAAGCTATATAATTAAAAGGAGAAAATAGTGATAAATAAATTAGATAAAATAGGCTCAGAAACTGCTAAAAATGGATTTAAAAATGAAAAAGAAATCGCAAAATAAATTTAATAATTGGGAAAGAGATTTAGAAGCAAAAGAATGGTTAGCAATAATGGGATATTGTATTAATGATATTGAATATGTTAAAAGCTATTGTTTTGAATGGGTATAAATCAGATTTAAATGTTAGAATTCAAATTAAGTTGAAACAACATTTTGATATAGAAAAATATTCAAGTTAAATTAGTTAGTAATAAAAGAGGATTTAATCAAATAGATAAAAGATGGTTGAAAAGTTATAATGAAATGTGGAATTTTCCTGAAAGAATATATACATTACTTCAATATTTTTACAGGCGAGTTAATACCGTATAAAATGACAGAAAATAAAAAGAATGTTTTTATATGAATTTGAAGAAGAGGATGTAATTCAATTATTACAGTGGTTTGATAATAATAAAGTTATGATTATATCAGATATTTTAAGAGGAAGAGGAGAATTTTGTGCAGAATGGGTATTAGTTGTTCAAAAATATAATGGAATAAGATGGACTTTAAAAATATAAATATGATTATGAATTATTATTTTGATGATGGTAAAGTTATGATTAGCCCAAGAGGTTCTTTTAAAAATAGGAAAAATAACTATGCAGAGGAAAGGTGGAGATGCTGGAAGAAAACTGCGAATATGTTACAGTTTAAATTAGATCCAACAGAAATTTTTAATATATAATAAAATAAAAAAATAGATTAAAAAAATTATAAAATAAAGTGACACACTTTTATAAAAAGAATCTTAATAAATTTCAAAAATATGCTGTAATTTCTAAAAATTATTGAAGGAGAAAAAGTAAAAAAATATTTCATAAAAGTATGAAGATTTGAGTTGTAATTTACAAAAATATATAACAAAAATATAAAAACTTGCATTTTTTATAAAAATGATATTATATTACGGAAACTTTACAGAATTAGATAATGTGGAGTAAAGATAAATAGATATAAACTAAGAAAAGGAGAGAAATATGGCACATTCAAAAATCATCAAAAAAGAGTGTATATTGGAGAAAGAAATGCAGAAAGAAATCAAGCTATTAAAAGTAGAGTAAAAACTTTCGTGAAAAAGTTCTTTCAGCTGTAGAAGCTAAAAATGTCGACGAAGCTAAAACAGCATTACAAGTTGCATATAAAAGAATTAGATAAAGCTGTAACTAAAGGTGTAGTTAAGAAGAATACTGCTTCAAGAAAAATCAAGATTAGCAGTTAAAGTAAATGCTTTAGCAAACTAATAAAAATTTGATTTTAAAAATTTTTTAAGATTATATAAGTGAGCAATTTTTTTATGAATTAGCTCATTTTTATTTATATACAAAAATTAAAGATAAATAACATATATAAATGATATAAAAACTATATTTTACATTAATGTTTATTTTTGATATACTTATTTTTGTAACGATGAGTAAAAATGGAGGAAAAATGATGTTATTGTTAATTTTAGTCTTATTATTAATTATATTAATTTTATCAAAAATGAATTTAATAAAAAAAGTAGAAAAATCAAGAGTAAAAATTAAAAAGTGATGATTTTTCTTGCAAGAAGAATAAGACAGAGAAAAATAAATGGTAATATTATTATAATTGTAAAAAAATCAGTATATAATTTTAAGAAGGTGATTTTTCAAAAGCCTTCTTATTTTTATTCGTTTAAAATAAAAAAATTAATATAATAAAAGTTAAATTTGTGGATACAATTAACTTAAAAATATGTTATAATATAACAATTATAATGAGAAAAAGTAAAAATAAATAAGGAGAGTGGAATCAATGTCAGGAAAAGAGAGAAGCAATAACTCAACAAAAGGTGTTGCAAGAGCACCACATAGGTCGCTATTAAAAGGATTAGGGTTTACGAGCGATGAAATGGATAAGTCTATTATTGGGATTGCAAACTCATTTAATGAAATTATACCTGGGACATGTGCATTTAAAAATTTAGTACAATCAGTTAAAGATGGAATAAGAAATGCCGGCGGAGTGCCGATGGAATTTAATACGATAGGAATTTGTGATGGGCTTGCGATGAACCATCTTGGAATGAAATATTCGTTAGTAACTAGAAACATTGTAGCAGATTCAATTGAAGCGGTAGCAATGGCAACTCCGTTTGATGCGATAGTATTTATACCAAGTTGTGATAAAATTGTACCGGGAATGTTAATAGCAGCTGCAAGATTAAATATACCTTCAGTTTTCGTAAGTGGTGGAGCTATGTTAGTTGGAGTATATAAAGGGAAAAATAGGATTAAGTAATGTATTTGAAGCCGTTGAGCTTACGAATCAGGAAAAATTACAAAAAGAGAATTAAATATGGTTGAAGAAATGGCTTGTCCAACATGTGGGTCATGTTCGGGAATGTACACAGCAAATACGATGAATTGTTTGACAGAAGCGTTAGGAATGGGACTTCCCGGAAAATGGAACGGTTCCAGCAGTATTTTCTGAAAGAGCAAGGTTAGCAAAAAGCGGGAATGCAAGTTATGGAAGTGTTAAAAGCTGGACTTAAAACCAAAAGATATTATGACAAGAGAAGGTTTGAAAATGCAGTAGCTGTAGATATGGCATTAGGTGGTTCGTCAAATACAGCATTACATTTACCAGCGATAGCACACGAAGCTGGAGTAAAATTAACTTTAGATGATTTCAATGAAATTGCTAAAAAAATACCACAATTATGTAAGTTATCTCCATCTGGAGAATATTTTATAGAAGATTTATATAGAGCAGGTGGAGTAACTGGTGTAATGAAAAGAATGTATGAAAATGGAGCATTACACGGAGAGGCAAAAACTGTAGCTCTTAGAAATCAAGGAGAGTTGGCAAAAGAAGCGTTTATAAATGATGAAGATGTAATAAAACCTTGGGATAAACCAGCATATTCAACTGGAGGAATAGCAGTATTAAAAGGTAATTTAGCGGTAGACGGTTGCGTTGTAAAAAGAGGGAGCTGTAGACAAAGAAATGTTAGTTCATTCAGGACCGGCGAAAGTATTTAATTCAGAAGAAGAAGCAGTTGAAGCGATTGTTGGTGGGAAAATAGTAGCAGGAGATGTCGTTGTTATTAGGTATGAAGGACCAAAAGGTGGACCTGGAATGAGAGAAATGTTATCGCCAACAGCTATGATTGCAGGAATGGGACTTGATAAAGATGTGGCACTTATTACAGATGGAAGATTCTCAGGTGCAACGAGAGGAGCTTCAATAGGACATGTTTCACCTGAAGCAGCTCTCAGGAGGAAATATTGCAATCGTTGAAAATGGAGATATTATTGAGATTGATATTCCAAATAGAAAAAAATAAATGTAAAATTAACAGATGAAGAAATAGAGAAAAGAAAAAGTAAGTTAGAACCACATAAAATAACTGTAACAGGATATTTAAAAATATGCAATGCATGTATCTTCAGCAGCAGAAGGTGCGATAGAAATATTAGATTAAGATTTAATAGATAAAGACAGAAAATAAAAGTGAGAGGGAGTTTTGGAAGGTGGTTAAAAGACTTAAATCCAAAACTCTTTTGTTTATACAAATAAGAATGAGAAGGTGAGTAAATTGCATAAATTATACGAATTTATGGAAGCAAGAGAGAGATTAGGAACTGTTATTGAAAAAAACGAAACTAATTCATAGTACGGTTTTTCAGAAGAGTCGAGGAAATGATATTTATATAAAACCAGAAAATTTACAAAAAAACGGGTTCATTTAAAATAAGAGGAGCTTATAATAGAATAGCGAAATTGACAGAAGAAGAAAAAGCCGTGGAGTTATAGCGGCTTCAGCTGGAAATCACGCTCAAGGAGTTGCTTTTTGGTGCACAGAAATTAGGAATAAAGTCAGTAATTGTTATGCTTAAAACATACGCCACTTATAAAAAGTGGAAGCAACGAGAAAATATGGAGCAGAAGTTATTTTACATGGAGATGTCTACGATGATGCCTATAATAAAGCAAAAAGAATTACAAGCAGAATATGGGTATACTTTTGTACATCCATTTGATGATGAAGATGTAATTGAAGGACAAGGTACAATAGCGTTAGAAGTGTTAGAAGAATTACCTGATGCAGAAATAATTTTAGTACCAATAGGTGGTGGAGGATTAATTTCAGGAGTTGCAGCAGCAGCAAAAATGAAAAATCCACAAATAAAAATAATAGGAGTAGAGCCAGAAGGAGCAGCAAGTGCAGTAGCAGCTTTTAAAAATGATGAAGTTGTTGAACTTTCAGAAGCTATAACGATTGCAGATGGGACGGCAGTAAAAAATTGGGAATACGACATTTGATTATATAAAAATATGTAGATGAAATAGTAACAGTTTCTGATTATGAATTGATGGAAGCATTTTTACTTTTAGTTGAAAAACATAAGATTGTTGCTGAAAATTCAGGAATTTTATCGGTTGCAGGATTGAAAAATTAAATGTGAAAGGCAAAAAGATAATATCAATTTTAAGTGGAGGAAATATTGATGTATTGACAATTTCGTCAATGATAAATAAAGGGCTTTGTAAATCGTGGAAGAATATTTACATTTTCGGTAGATTTACCTGATAAACCAGGACAATTAGTGGCAGTATCTGAAATGTTGTCAAACCAAAAATGCAAATGTAATAAGATTAGAGCATAATCAGTTTAAAAATTTAGATAGATTCCATGAAGTTGAATTACAAGTTACGGTTGAAACGAGTGGAGAAGAAACATATTGAAAAATAATAAAAACTTTAAAGAGAATGGGTATATAATAAAAAGATTGAATTTATAAAAAAATTAATGATTGAAAAGATTAAGATAAAATTTGTTAAATTATAAAAAGAAAAGGTGGTTGAAAAATGAGTACAGAAATGATAAATGGAGCCAGAATGGTATTGGAATGTTTATATAGAGTTGGAGTGACAGATATATTTGGATATCCGGGTGGAGCTGTAATTCCTATTTATGATGAGATTTATAGCTTTCCTAAAAATAAAAACATTATTTTTGCTAGACATGAACAAGGTGCATCGTATGAAGCAGACGGCTATGCAAGAGTTTCTGAAAAGTAGGAGTATGCCTTGCGACTTGCGCTTGGAGCGACAAATCTAGTTACTGGGATAATGACAGCTCAAATGGATTCAGTGCCAATATTAGCTATAACAGGACAAGTTAGAAGTCAGTTATTAGGAAAAGATGCGTTTCAAGAAACAGATATTGTTGGGATAACTTCACCAATAACAAAAAAATGAATTATTTAGTAAAAAAATATAAAAGAAATTCCTAGAATAATAAAAAGAAGCGTACTATATCGCACAAACTGGAAGACCCGCCTGTACTTGTAGATATACCAAATGATATACAGTTACAAGAGATTTCAATGAAAGAATTTAATGAATTATTTAGTGAAGATATAAGTTTGGAAGAGTATTCTCCAAATTATGATGGTCATCAAGGGGCAAATAAAAAAGCATTAAGATTTATAAAAAGAATCTAAAAACCGTTGATTATAGCAGGTGCAGGAATTTTAAAATCAAATGCGTCACAAGAATTATATGAATTAGCTAAAAATACAAAGTCCTGTAGCTATGACTTTTTAGGACTTGAGCTTATCCCGGAATGGATGAATTATCGCTTGGAATGATTGAATGCACGGACTTGCAGCAGCAAATTTTGCAACAGATGAAGCAGATTTAGTTATTGCGGCAGGAATAAGATTTGATGATAGAATAGCGGGAAATCCTACTAAATTCTGTGAAAAAGCAAAAAAATCATTCATATTGATATTGATCCGGCTGAAATTGATAAAAATAAAAATTGAAGTGCCAATAGTTGGAGATTTAAAAAGCGTATTGACTGAAATTAATAAAGAGGTAGTAAGTAAAGAAAATAAAGAATGGGTAGAAACAATTAAAAATTGGAAAAAAAGAGTATTCATTAATTCATAATGAAGTGGGAGAAGATAAATTATTACCACAAGAAGTTTTTAAAAGAGTTAGATAGTATTTTTAAAAGGAGAAGGAATAATTGTAACAGATGTTGGACAACATCAAATGTGGACAGCACAATATTTAACTTACCAAAATCCTAATTCTATCGTAACATCGGGTGGAGCAGGAACGATGGGATTTGGAGTGCTGGCAGCTATTAGGGGCACAAGTTGGAGCACCTACAAAAAAAGTAGTATTAGTTGTTGGTGATGGTGGTTTCCAAATGACTTTTCAAGAATTGATGATGCTGAAACAATATAATTTACCTGTAAAAATTTTAATTATTAACAATTCATTCTTGGGAATGGTAAGACAGTGGCAGGAATTATTTAAAAATAAAAGATATTCTTCAGTAAACTTAGAAATAAATCCAGATTTTTGTAAAAATTGCTGAAGCGTATGGCGTTACGAGTGCAAGACTTAAAACAAAAAGAAGATTTAAAAACAAAACTTAAAGATTTAATAATGTCAAATGAAGGAGTAGTAATTGATTGTGTTGTAGAAAGAGAAGAAAATGTATTTCCAATGATACCAGCAGGAAAAACAGTAAGTGATATGATTGGAAAGAAAGGAGTGTTAGAGAATGACTAAAGAACATGAAATATTAATAATAGCTAAAAATACAGATGGTATAGTTTCAAGAATAATGTCATTGTTTAATAGAAGAGGTTATACAGTTCAAAAATGACAGCAGGAATTACTAATAAACCGGGGTATGCAAGGCTTACATTGTCTGTAAATGGAGATGATAAAACATTAGATCAAATACAAAAAAACAAGTTTATAAAATAGTTGATGTTGTTAAAGTTAAAGTTTTTCCGGAAGAAGGAACGATTAGAAGAGAATTAATGTTAGTTAAAAATAAAAATCAGATTCAGAAAATAGATCGCAAATAGTACAAATTGCATGGATATTTACAGAAGTAAAATTTTAGATGTATCACCTACATCTATTACAATAGAGCTTACTGGAGATGTAAAAAAATTAAGAGGATTTTTAGAAATTATGAAACCATATGGAATATTAGAAGTGGCAAAAACAGGAGTTCTTGCTATGAGCCGTGGAGAAAAATGTAGAATTTTAAAGGAGACAATATTATGGAAAAAATAAAAAAAGAATAAATTGAAAAAAATTTATCCATAAGTTGGGATGAAGACGAGGATGTGGAATAGGAAGCTGAGATTTTTGGGATAAAGCAGGACTATTTATTTTTGGAGATTCTAGTAAAAAGAAACAAGAGCGATACTAATGTACGAAAAGAACAAGCAAGTAAAATATAGGGATTGTAATTCATAAGATACTTCAACAGTATATATATTGTAAAAGAGATAGAACAGAAGTAAAGAAAGTAGAGAAATCTAATGGGAATTACATATATTCTATTCCAAAACAAATTAATTGTAAAAGTTTTAATCAATCCAAAAGATGAATTAAAATATGAAAAAAATCATGAAATTACCAGAAGTTAGAAATTTATTGTCAGCAAAAATATTTTTAGTGAAACAGAATACAAAAAGAATAGTAGATTTAATAGAAAGAAAAATAGAAAAAGTTATAAAAATTAAAAATTATAGAAAGGAAAAAGTACAGAAAATGAGGTAAGTCAGCATTGGGAAAAGGAAAAGTATGAGAAAAATGCACGGTTTGTTTCTGATTATGGGAAGGAACTGATTGAATGGCTGAATCCGAAAAAGGATGAATATATTTTTGGATTTAGGCTGTGGAGATGGTATATTGACTAAGGAAATTTCAAAAATATGGGTGCAAAAGTTTTAGGACTGGATGGAAGTCAGAAATTTGTTGAAGCAACTAGAAAATTGGGAGTTGATGCGATACAAGGCGATGCACAGAATATGAATTTTGAAAATGAATTTGATGCAATTTTTCCAATGCGGCACTTCATTGGATGACAAATCCTGATAAAGTTTTGGAAGGTGTGACAAAAGCACTCAAAAAGGTGGACGATTTGTGGTTGAAATGGGTTGCAAAAGGAAATGTGGAAAAATAGAAAATGCAATATTTGAAGTTGCAAGAAGACATAATTTTAAAGCTGTAAAATGCTGGTTTTTTCCAACTGAAAATGAAGAAACAGAATTACTTAATAAATATGGCTTAAAAGTGAAAAGAATGATAAGTTTTTCTCGTCCCACTTTACTTCCTACAGGGATAAAAGGATGGCTACAAACCTTTTCTGCACCTGCTTTGGTGAATATTCCGAAAGAAATGCACGAAAAATTGATTGATGAAATAGCTGAAAAAGTGGAAAAAGAGCTTGAAAAATGAAAATGGACAAATTATAGCTGATTATGTGAGATTGAGATTTGAAGCTGTGAAGGAATAGTAAATTTTGTTTTTAAAGTGAACTTTTTAGAGTGAATATTTTGAAAGAAATTTTCAAATTTGATAAATTGAGATATAGAAAATAAAAGAGTGAAACAAGAAATTATTTACAAGGGAATAAGACAATGAAAAGCATATTAAAATATTTGATACAACTTTAAGAGATGGAGAGCAAACTCCTAGAGTAAATCTTAATGTTGAAAGAAAAATTGCGAATAGCAAAACAGTTGGAAAGTTTGGGAGTAGATATAATAGAAGCAGGATTTGCAGTTGCATCGCCTCGGAGATTTTTGAGGCAGTTAGGTTAATTGCAAAAAAATATAAAAAAAATCAACTGTAACGAGTTTTGAGGAGAGCTGTAAAAAGATATTGAAACGGCGGCAGAGGCATTGAAAGAAGCGACAAAGCCAAGAATACATACTTTTATTGCAACATCGCCAATTCATAGAGAATATAAACTTAAAAATGACTAAAGAGCAAATTTTTGAAAGAGTAAGAGAAATGGTTGCTTATGCAAAAACATTGGTTGATGATATAGAGTTTTCAGCTGAGGATGCTTTAAGAACGGAAAAAGAATATTTGGTGGAAGTGTACGAAGCAGCGATTGAAGCTGGAGCGACTACTCTTAATGTGCCTGACACTGTTGGGTATAGAACTCCAAATGAAATGTTTGAGCTTATAAGCTACTTAAAAGAAAATGTAAAAAGGTATTGAAAATGTTGATATTTCAGTACATTGTCATGACGATTTAGGACTTTCAGTAGCAAACTCAATAGCAGCAATTCAAGCTGGAGCAACTCAAGTGGAATGTACAATAAATGGACTTGGGGAAAGAGCAGGGAATACTTCGTTGGAAGAAGTCGTTATGATTTTACAAACGAGAGAAGATTTATTCAAAGAATATAAAACAAATATTGATTCAAAACAAATTTATCCAACAAGTAAGCTAGTAAGTCTATTAACTGGTATTGGAACACAGCCAAATAAAAGCAATTGTTGGAGCGAATGCCTTTGCACACGAATCAGGAATACATCAACACGGTGTATTGGCAAATGCTGAAACTTATGAAATTATAAAGCCTGAAACTGTAGGGAGAAACACGGATAGTTTAGTTTTTAGGAAAATTATCAGGAAAAACACGCTTTCGTACAAAAGCTGGAATCATTAGGTTTTGTAGATGTTGAAGAAAATAGAGTGGAGAAATTATTTAGACAGTTTAAAGAGTTGGCAGATAAGAAAAATATGTTTTTAGATGAAGATATTATAGCTTTTAGTTGCTGGAGATGTAGCTAAATTTCAAGGAAGAATAGAATTAAAAACATTTTTGAAAATTTCAAGAAGAGAAGGGAATAAGCCTAAAAGCGATAGTAACTATAATTTTAGATGGTAAAGAGCAAGAAAAAGAAGCGTTGGGAGATGAATTAGTTGACGCAGCTTATAATGCTATAAATATTGCGTTGAATGATAGTTTTATTCTTGATGAATATAAACTTGAGGCAATAACTGAGATACAGACGCTCAAGCTCAAGTAGTTGTAATTATTGAAAATAAAGGAAATAGATTTATTGGAAGAGGACAAAGTACTGATGTTGTAGAAGCAAGTATTGAAGCTTATATAAATGCAATTAACAGACTTTTATAAAGAAAAAGAATTAGAAGAGTAGGGAAAGAAGGAGAATGAGAAAAAAATAAAAATATTGATTAAAAATATTTTTTTATATTTAGTAGTTATAATTATTACATTTTTAGGGTATGCTCATTATGAATATACGAATATAAAAGTAAAAAGAAATAACACTTGAATCAAAAAGATATTCCACAAGAATTTGATGGTAAAAAGAATTATGTTTGTGGCAGATTATCAAATTGATACAAAAGCAAGATACAATAAAGCACAAATGAAAAGAATAAATAAAATTATGAATGAAACTCCTAAAGATATGATTTTAATGGGTGGAGATTATGTGAATTGGACTGGGAAAATAGATAAATTTTATAATGACATGAAAGATTTACAAATACCAAAAATATGGAGTTTATACAATTTTTAGGAAATCATGATTATATTGATGATGCGATTGAAGTTGAAAAACTTAAATCTTTAGGTTATGAAGTTTTTAAGAAATGAAAATAAACAAGTGAAAATAGGTGAAAGCTATATAAATATTGCTGGTGTGGAAGATTTGTGGAAAGGAAAGCCTAATGCAACTGAAGCGTTAAAAAAATGTTGATGAAAAAGATTTTACAATTTTACTTAATCATAATCCAGAATATTTTTGAAGATATGACAGAAGAAGATAAGAAAAAGTCAGATATTATTTTTATCTGGGCATGTTCACGGTGGGCAAGTAACTTTTTGGTAAAATAATTCATGAATCTGTAAAAAAACTTGGGAAAAATATAACTATGGAATGAAAAACTACGGTGGACATAAATTATACATAACATCAGGGCTAGGTGGAACAGCTTTTGAAATGTATATAGATTTTTTTGCACAACCAGAAGTTGTAGTGTTTTAAAACTTAAAAAATATAAGAAAATAAATAATTAAGATGAATTAGAGAAAGATAAATGGAGGGAAAATCATGGTAAATAAAACCAAAAACATTATTTGATAAATTGTGGGAAAGACATGTAATTACAGGAGAAGAAGGAGAAGCTCAACTTTTGTATATTGATTTGCATTTAATTCACGAAGTTACATCTCCTCAGGCTTTTTCGGGGCTTAGAATTGCAGGGAGAAAAGTGAGAAGACCAGATTTAACATTTGGAACGATGGATCACAACACTCCTACAACGATGGAAGAAAGAATGAATATTCAAGATAAAATTTCTAAAGCTCAATTAGAGGCGTTGGCAGCAAATTGTAAAGAATTTGGAATAACATTAGTTGATATGTTCCATGAACATAACGGGATAGTACATATGGTGAGACTCTGAGCAAGGATTGACTCAACCGGGAAAACGATAGTTTGTGGAGATAGTCATACTGCAACACACGGAGCTTTTGGAGCAATAGCTTTTGGAATTGGAACGAGTGAAGTGGAACATGTCTTAGCAACACAAACTATTTGGCAAAAACCTAAAACAATGGGTATAGAGATAACTGGTAAATTGAAAAAGGAGTTTATGCTAAAGATATAATTTTACATATTATTAAAACACACGGAATTGGACTAGGAAACGGTTACGCATTTGAATTTTTGGAGATACTATAAGAGATATGTCTATGGAAGGAAGAATGACGATTTGTAATATGGCGATTGAAGGAGGTGGAAAATTTGGAGTAATTGCTCCAGATCAAACAACTTTTGATTATGTAAGAGGAAAAAAATACGCACCTAAAGGAGAAGAGCTAGAGAAAAATAGAAGAATGGAAAGAATTATATACTGATTCAGTGGACGCGTATGATGTTCATATAAAAGTAGATGTTTCAAACTTAGCTCCTCAAATTACTTGGGGGACAAATCCTGAAATGGGTATGAATATTGATGAAAAAAATTTCCGGAAATAAAAAGATCATAATGATGAAAGGGCTTATAGCTATATGGGATTAAAGCGGGAGGATCACCGTTTGATATTCCATTAAAACATGTATTTATTGGATCTTGTACAAATGGAAGATTAGTAGATTTACAAGAAGCGGCAAAAATTGTAAGAGGGAGAAAAGTTCATCCTAACATTAAAGCAGTTGTAGTTCCAGGCTCTCAAGTAGTAAAAAGAGAAGCTGAAAAACAGGATTAGCACAAATATTTAAAGATGCTGGATTTGAATGAGAGAAGCTGGATGTTCTACATGTTTAGGAATGAATCCAGATTTGATACCATCTGAGAGCATAGTGCGTCAACTTCTAACAGAAACTTTTGAAGGAAGACAAGGAAAAGGAGCGAGAACACATTTAGTAAGTCCAGCAATGGCAGCTACTGCAGCAATTTATGGGAAATTTATAGATGTTAGAGAAGAGGAGAGAATTAAAGATGAAACCATTTACTAAGTATGAAGGAACGATTGTTCCAATAATGAATAACAGTATAGATACAGATCAATTAATACCGAAACAATATTTGAAAAGTATTGAAAAACAGGATTTGGTGACCATGTTTTTTGATGAGTGGAGATACAATGAAGATGGAACAAATAACATGGAATTTAATTTGAATAAGCCTGAATATAAAAATGGGACAATTTTAATTACTGGAGATAATTTTTGGTTGTGGATCATCAGAGAACATGCAGCTTGGGCATTACAAGATTATGGATTTCATGTAATTGTGGCTGGAGGATATTCGGGAATTTTCTATATGAACTGGTTAAATAACGGACATTTGCCTATAACTTTACCTCTTGAGCAAAGATTAGAATTGGCAGCACTTCCAGGAGATGAAAAAAAGTTGTAGTTGACTTAGAAAATAGCAAATTAATCGCAAATGGGAAAGAATATCCGTTTGAATTGGAAGAAGCTTGGAGACAAAAGATTATTAAAAGGACTAGATACAATAGGGTTGACATTACAACATGAAGATAAAATAAAAAGAATATGAGTTAAAAAGAAGTTAAATATAAACCAAAAAAATAGAAAATAGGAGAAGAGAAATGGAATATAAAATTGCGGTATTAAAAGGAGATGGAATATATCCAGAGATAGTAGACGAAGCTATAAAAGTATTAGATAAAATTGGAGAAAAATTTGGTCATAAATTTATTTATACACAAGGTTATTTAGGTGGAGAATCTATTGACAAATATGGAATACCTTATTCAGAGGATACGGCAAAGATTTGTAAAGAAAGTGATGCCATTTTATTAGGGTCAGTTGATGACCTAAATGGGATAGCAGTTGATCCTAATAAAAGACCTGAGAAAGGATTGCTTCAAATTAGAAAAAGATTTGGGAGGTACACAAATTTAAGACCTGCAGTTTTATTTAAAGAACTAAAAAGTGCTAGTCCATTAAAAAGATGAAATTATTGGAGATGGATTAGATGTTATGATAGTTAGAGAATTGACAGGTGGAATATATTTTGACCAAGAGAATATTCAGATGAAAAAGCTATAGATACATTGCCTTACACGAGAATTGAAATTGAGAGAATTGCTAAAAAGCATTTGAGATAGCAAAATTGAGAAATAAAAAAACTTATGAGTATTGATAAACATAATGTATTAGATACTTCAAAGTTGTGGAGAAAAGTTGTAAAATGAAATTTCTACACAATATCCGGAAGTTGAAGTTTCACATATGTATGTTGATAATGCAGCAATGCAGTTAATTGCAAATCCAAGACAATTTGATGTAATTTTTAACAGATAATATGTTTGGTGACATTTTATCTGATGAAGCTTCAATGTTGACAGGATCACTTGGAATGCTTCCGTCAGCAAGTTTAGGAGATGGAACTCGTGGACTTTATGAGCTGAGTCATGGATCTGCCCCAGATATTGCAGGGAAAAATATCGCAAAATCCAATAGCAACAATACTTTCAGTAGCAATGATGTTAAGATATTCGTTTGGTTTACAAAAAGAGGCAGATACAATAGAAAAAGCTATAACAGAAGTTTTTACAAGCTGGGTATAGAACAGATGATATTTATACAGATGGGATGATTAAGCTAGGAACTAAGGAAATGGGGACTGAAATCGCTAAAAGAATATAAAATATTGATAAAAAGAAAATCCTTTTAAATGATATGTAAAAAAATTATGTATTATTTAAAGGTTTTTTGTTTTTATAGGAAAATAAAATTTAATAAAAAAATTAATATTTTTTTATTTTGTAAAAAAAGTAGTAAATATAAATGATAGACAAAAAAATAAAAATTAATAAATCATCTAAAAAGAAAAAAATTATAATTGATAAGATATAACAACAAAACAATATTTAGTGAGGTGATATTTATATATATCTTAAATGAGAAAGATTTGTTGTTAGAATTAATGAATTATAAAATTTTAAATAAATTAGAAATAATTAAAAAAATATAATGTAAAAAAATTTAGAAAAATAATTGAGAAATTAAATTTTAAGTTAATTAAAAATAGAAATTTAATAAAAATTAACAAAAAGATTATATTTTTGTATTTAGATGAAAATAATGAAAAAAATTTTTGAGTGAAATTAAAATGAATTATAAAATAAGAAGAAAAATTATAACAAAAAAATATTATGTTGCTGTGAAGAAAAAAATGACAGCTTATAGAATAAATAAAAAAATTGGAGGAATTGAAGGAGAAGAAAAGAAAATAAAAAAATGATATTAATGAAATAATAAAAATTTATAATTATAGATATGATGATTATATAAATAATTTTTAACTCAGTAAAAAGAAAAATTGACTGCAAATAAGACAAAAGAAAAGATATTTATAAATATTATAGAAAAAAATATTTTTTTATAAAATTTATTTAAAAAGAGGATTTTTGAAGAAGAAAAAGTTATTAAAGTTATTGTTTGAAAATTTGGAATTAGAAAATATATATTTAATATATGATGTAATTCAAGAAACATTAAGTAAAGAGAAGTATTGTGATATAAATCTCATTCAAAAATATTTTCTTATATTTTATTGTATATAAATGATGAAAAAAATTAATAAAATTCAAAAAGTAGACAGATAATAAAATATAAATTAGAATATGAAACGATAAAAAGATTATGGAAAAAAATTTCAAAAATAGAAAAAGAAAGAAATTTTTAAATGGATTAGTATATAGTATATTGGATAGATATATTTATTTAAGAAATAAAAATAAAAATTACTAAAAATATCTACAATAAAGAAAGAATATAAAAATAATGGAAAAATATAATAACTTATAATAAAGTGGAGTATTTTTAATAGAAAAATTGTTGAATTAAATAAAGTTGAGATAGAAAATGAAAAAAATAAGAACAAAAATTATTATTAGAAATTCCAAAAGGGAATGAAAAATATATAATCCAAAATTATGAATATTTATTACAAAAAAATTAGATATTGTTGAAATAGAAAAGTTAAATTTAAAAAAGTAGAGGAAAAAAATAGTAATTATGATCAAATTTTAATTATTTCAAATGCTGATATAAAATTAAATATAAAAAAATATAAGTGAAAATCCTATGTTTTTTTATAAAAATGAAAATATTAAAGGGGTAAAACAGAATAGAGCAATGATAATAAAAAAATACAATAAAAATATATGAACAAATGAAGTATTATAGAAATTATTGTTTAGAGAAGAAAGGGGTTAATAAAAATGGAAAAATCTATTATAGTGAAAAATATAAAAAGGAAGTTGAAATACGAGAATATGTAAAAAAATTATGTGATAGAAAAGAATGAAAAATAGTAAATTGAAAAATTAAAAATAAAGTTAGGTGATTTTTAAATTTGTAATTTATTTAGTAAAAAAATTTAAAGAATATAGATGGAATTAATGAAGTAAAAATTATAAAAACTAAAGAAAAAAATAAATTATGGAAGTATAAAAATAAATGATAAAGTTGAAAAAAATTTAATATAGATTTATGTTTTATAATATCGTATGAAAATAATAATACATATTATGAAAAAGCAGAAAAATTAATAGAAAAAAATCATATCAAATATGGACTATTATAAAAAAATATAAAAAAATCAAAAAAAGTAGTTGACAAAGAAAAAAAGAGATGTGTTAGAATGCTATTTGTCTATTGGAAAAAGTAGACGAGGACAATAAATAACAGAATAATAAGAAGAAAAGCAAAACCAAGAAAGATGTGAAAAAGGGAAGATTATATGTAATTTTCTCGTCAATGAATAAAAGACAAAAAGGTGAAAAAAATAGAGATTGAATGAAGAGTTTGATCCTGGCTCAGGATGAACGCTGACAGAATGCTTAACACATGCAAGTCTATGGTGAAGTTGGTGCTTGCACTGATGGAGCCATGGCGGACGGGTGAGTAACGCGTAAAGAACTTGCCTTATGGACTGGGATAACAGTTGGAAACGACTGATAAGACTGGATATAATTAATTGATTGCATGATTAATTAATGAAAAGAAATGCCATAAGAGAGCTTTGCGTCCTATTAGTTAGTTGGTGAGGTAAAGGCTCACCAAGGCGATGATAGGTAGCCTACCTGAGAGGGTGAACTACTACAAGGGGACTGAGATACTACCTTACTCTTACGGGAGGCAGCAGTGGGGAATATTGGACAATGGAGGGAACTCTGATCCAGCAATTCTGTGTGCACGAAGAAGGTTTTCGGATTGTAAAGTGCTTTCAGTTGGGAAGAAGGAAGTGACGGTACCAACAGAAGAAGCGACGGCTAAATACGTGCCAGCAGCCGCGGTAATACGTATGTCGCGAGCGTTATCCGGAATTATTGGGCATAAAGGGCATCTAGGCGGTTATGCAAGTCAGGGGTGAAAACTTACGGCTCAACCGTGAGCTTGCCTTTGAAACTGTGTGACTAGAGTACTGGAGAGGTGGGCGGAACTACACGAGTAGAGGTGAAATTCGTAGATATGTGTAGGAATGCCGATGATGAAGATAGCTCACTGGACAGAAACTGACGCTGAAGTGCGAAAGCTAGGGGAGCGAACAGGATTAGATACCCCTGGTAGTCCCTAGCTGTAAACGATGATCACTGGGTGTGGGCATGAAGAGTGTCTGTGCCGAAGCTAATGCGATAAGTGATCCGCCTGGGGAGTACGACCGCAAGGTTGAAACTCAAAGGAATTGACGGGGACCCGCACAAGCGGTGGAGCATGTGGTTTAATTCGACGCAACGCGAGGAACCTTACCAGATCTTGACATCCCTCAGAATTAATTAGAAGTAATTAGGGTGCCTTCGGGAACTGAGAGACAGGTGGTGCATGGCTGTCGACAGCTCGTGTCGTGAGATGTTGGGTTAAGTCCCGCAACGAGCGCAACCCTTATCGTTAGTTACCATCATTAAGTTGGGGACTCTAGCGAGACTGCCTGCGAAGAGCAGGAGGAAGGTGGGGATGACGTCAAGTCATCATGCCCCTTATGATCTGGGCTACACACGTGCTACAATGGTTGGTACAATGAGGAGCGAGACGGAGACGTGGAGCAAATCTGAGAAAGCCAATCGTAGTTCGGATTGAAGTCTGCAACTCGACTTCATGAAGTTGGAATCGCTAGTAATCGCAAATCAGCAATGTTGCGGTGAATACGTTCTCGGGTCTTGTACACACCGCCCGTCACACCACGAGAGTTGTTTGCACCTGAAGTTATTGGTCTAACCGTAAGGAGGAAGATACCTAAGGTGTGAATAGTGATTGGGGTGAAGTCGTAACAAGGTATCCGTACCGGAAGGTGCGGATGGATCACCTCCTTTCTAAGGAGTAAGAAGACATCGGTTGTTTTTTTCTTCTATGTTATTTGTTAATAAAAATAGGACAATGAGAAATGAATAGTAGGTAAAAAGAGTTACAATGAAATCAGATGATAACTAAGAGTTAAACTGTAGAAAAAGCTATTAAGGGCACACGGAGGATGCCTAGGCAACAAAAAGCCGAAGAAGGACGTGATAAGCTGCGATAAGCTCTGTTGAGGTGCACATAACCGTAATAGGCAGAGATTTTCGAATGGGGAACCTATACACTCGGAGAGTGTATATGAGAAAAGGTAAGCTCGAGAACTGAAACATCTAAGTATCGAGAGGAAAAGAAAGTAAAAACGATTCTCTAAGTAGCGGCGAGCGAACGGGGAAGAGCCTAAACCAAGTTAGTGTCAAGTTGGCGACGTTGCTAATTTGGGGTAGAGGGATATTAGAGACGGATAGCCATGAAGTCTAAGTTAATGTAATTGAAATAGAACATAGTTGGAAAAGCTAGACCAAAGAAGGTGATAGTCCTGTAGGATGTAAGATTATGTTAATGAGTTAATAATCCCGAGTAGCATCGAACACGAGGAATTTGGTGTGAATCAGCGTGACTCATATCACGTAAGGCTAAATACTTTTGTTGACCGATAGAGGAAAGTACCGTGAGGGAAAGGTGAAAAAGAACCCTGAGCAAGGGAGTGAAAAAGAATTTGAAACCGTGTGCTTACAAGCGGTAGGAGCCCATATGGGTGACTGCGTGGATTTTGGTTAATCATCCTGCGAGTTATGATTAGTGGCGAGGTTAAGAAAGCGGAGCCGAAGGGAAACCGAGTGTTAAGAGTGCGTTAAGTCGCTAGTCATAGACGCGAAACCTAGTGATCTAGGCCTGTCCAGGTTGAAGCTGAGGTAAGACTTAGTGGAGGACCGAACTCACCGCCGTTGAAAAGTTGGGAGATGAGATAGGTTTAGGGGTGAAAAGCCAATCGAACTAGGAGATAGCTCGTTCTCTCCGAAATGCATTTAGGTGCAGCCTTAATAATAAGATATGTGGGGGTAGAGCACTGTATGGCCTAGGGGGCGTATAGCTTACCGAAGTCAAGCAAACTACGAATACCATATATTAATGATTAGGAGTGAGTCTATGGATGACAAGGTCCATGGACGAGAGGGAAACAACCCAGACCACCAGCTAAGGTCCCAAATTATGTCTAAGTGGGAAAGGAGGTGGATATTCCCAGACAACCAGGAGGTTGGCTTAGAAGCAGCCATACCTTAAAAGAGTGCGTAATAGCTCACTGGTCGAGAGTATCTGCGCCGAAGATTTAACGGGGCTAAGGCATAAACCGAAGCTGTGGAAACGAGAAATTGTTTGGTAGGAGAGCGTTCTGTAAGCCGTAGAAGGTGAGTTGGAAGACGAACTGGAGGTATCAGAAGTGAGAATGCAGGAATGAGTAGCGAGAAGGAGGGTGAGAATCCCTCCGGCCGGAAGTCCAAGGTTTCCAGGGGAAGGTTTGTCCGCCCTGGGGGAGTCGGGACCTAAGCCGAGGCTAAGGAGCGTAGGCGAATGGAAAATAGGTTAATATTCCTATACCACTATAAATTGTTTGAGAGATGGAGTGACGCAGGAAGGTATGTGAGCTGGCTGACGGAATAGCCAGTCTAAGGAAGAAGCATGATTACTAAGGCAAATCCGAGTAATTAAATGTGAGAACTGATGGGTAAGTACTATGTAGTATAAGTTACAGATCCTACACTGCCGAGAAAAAAACTTCTATTGAGAGATATAGTGCCCGTACTGAAAAACCGACACAGGTGGACAGAGTGAGAAACTTAAAGTGACAGGATAACTCTAGCTAAGGAACTCTGCAAAATAGCCCCGTAACTTCGGGAGAAGGGGTGCCTAATATACTTGAGTGGAGAGACACCACGAGGGGAAATAGGCCGCAGTGAAGAGTCCCAAGCAACTGTTTACCAAAAACACAGGTCTATGCTAAGCTGAAAGGCGACGTATATGGGCTGACACCCTGCCCAGTGCCGGAAGGTTAAGAGGAGGATTGAGAGATTCGAATTGAAGCCCCGGTGAACGGCGGCCGTAACTATAACGGTCCTAAGGTAGCGAAATTCCTTGTCGGGTAAGTTCCGACCTGCACGAATGGTGAAATGATTTGGGAGCTGTCTTGGCTGGAGACCTGGTGAAGTTGTAATGTCGGTGAAGATACCGATTACCTGCAGTAGGACGGAAAGACCCCGTGGAGCTTTACTGTAGCTTGACATTGGGTTTTGGCAATATGTGTATAGGATAGTTGGGAGACTGAGAAGTTAATGCGTCAGTGTTAATGGAGTCGCTGTTGGAATACCAACCATATATTGTTGAAATTCTAATCATTTATTTGAAGTAAATGAGACAGTGTTAGGTGGGCAGTTTGACTGGGGCGGTCGCCTCCAAAAGAGTAACGGAGGCGTTCAAAGGTTCCCTCAGGTTGGATGGAAATCAACCGGAGAGTGCAAACGCAAAAGGGAGCTTGACTGCGAGACTGACGGGTCGAGCAGGTACGAAAGTAGGAGTTAGTGATCCGGCGGTTCCGAATGGAAGGGCCGTCGCTCAACGGATAAAAGCTACCCCGGGGATAACAGGCTGATACTTCCCAAGAGTCCATATCGACGGAAGTGTTTGGCACCTCGATGTCGGCTCGTCTCATCCTGGGGCTGGAGAAGGTCCCAAGGGTTGGGCTGTTCGCCCATTAAAGAGGCACGCGAGCTGGGTTCAGAACGTCGTGAGACAGTTCGGTCCCTATCCACTGCAGGCGTAAGAATATTGAAGAGAACTGTCCTTAGTACGAGAGGACTGGGATGGACAAACCTCTGATGTACCAGTTGTCACGCCAGTGGCATGGCTGGGTAGTCACGTTTGGAAGGGATAATCGCTGAAAGCATCTAAGTGAGAAGCCCCCTTTAAGATGAGTGTTCTATTAAGTAACCATCGAGACTAGGTGGAGATAGGCTAGGGGTGTAAGTATAGAGATATATTTAGCTGACTAGTACTAATATTACGTAAGCTTTTTTTAGATAACTTTTTACTACTACTATTTATTTCTCATTGTCTTAACAATGAATATATATTAAGTTTGGTGATAATAGCAACAGGGATACACCTGGAAACATTTCGAACCCAGTAGTTAAGTCTGTTTACGCCTAAGATACTTAGATTTACTTCTAGGAAAATCGGTAATTGCCAAGCTTTTTATTTAGAAAGAATATGGAATAGATATATTAGGAAAGATTATATTTGGGTATAGTCTTTTTTTGTTTAAATATATATTTAAAAATGATAACATTAATTATTGATATTATACATTTTTAAAATATGGTATATTAATAGCAATAAATATGAAAGGTGGAAATATAATGGAAAAATAAAAATTTATGGGAACTATTAGCAGATTTGAAAAAAAGAAAGTGGATAGAGTTATCACATGAATTGACAAATGATAGTCCATACTGGGGTGGAATGCCAGAAGGAGTATTAGAATTGAATAAAAACGGTTATAGATTATAATGAGATGAATTTGCAAATTCAAACATTTAAGTTTCCAGGTCAAATTGGGACACATATTGATTATCCCGCACATTTTTGTCCAAGGAGCTAGAAGAGCAGGTGATTTTTAAAATAACTGATACAATTTTACCATTAGTTGTAGTAGATTTAACAGATAAAGTTGTAAAAAAATAATGATTATGAGTATCAAGTTTCAGATTTGTTAGAATTTGAAGAAAAAAATATGGTAAAATAGATGAAGGCTCATTTGTTGTGGTGAAAAGTGGATGGAGTAAGAGATACTAAGTATAAAAGAATTAGAAAATAAAGATGAAAATGGGCAAAAATCATACTCCTGGTTGGTCAATGGAAGCATTAGAATTTTTTTAATAAATGAGCGAAAAGTTGCAGGTGTAGGACATGAAACATTAGATACAGATTCAGGATTGACAGTTACTAAAACACAAGATTTACCCCGGTGAAAGATATTTATTAAGTCAAAATAAATTTCAAGTAGAAGTATTGAAAAAAATTTAGAAAATCTTCCTCCAAAGGGTGCAATTATTTTTTTATAGCGGCACCTAGGATTATTGAGGCAAATGGATTACCAGTTAGAGTTTGGGCGATTGTATAAAATTATAAAAATGAATTAAAGGATAAGTTTTAGAACATGTACCAACAAACTGGACATGAAATTTAAAAATTAATAATGAGACTATGAAAAAGTCTGTAAATATTTAAAAATAGTCTTCTATGATAGAATATAAAAATATTGTAGGAGACTATTTTTATGAAAAGAAAAAGAAATTTACAAAGTTAAACCATTAACAGAAGGGAAAAAGAATATTATTGCTACTTTAATTGAAGAGTATGATATTAAAACTGTTGAAGATATTCAAGAAGCTCTTAAGGATCTTCTTGGTGGAACTATTAAATCTATGATGGAAGCTGAGATGGATGAGCATATTGGATATGAAAAGTATCAACATTCTGATGCTACTAATTATCGTAATGGTGTGAAAAAGAAAAAAATGTTCGTTCTACTTTTGGTGAGTTTCAAGTTGAAGTTCCTCAAGATAGAAATTCTACTTTTGAACCTCAAATAGTTAAAAAGAGACAGAAAGATATTTCTGAGATAGATCAAAAATCATAAATATGTATGCACGTGGTTTAACTACTAGACAAATATCTGAACAAATTGAAGATATATATGGTTTTTGAATGTTCTGAAAGCTTTATTTCTAATGTAACTGATAAAGTACTACAAGATATTCATGATTGGCAAAAATATACTTTAGAAAAGGTTTATCCAGTCATCTTTATTGATGCTACTCATTTCTCTGTTAGAGAAGATAATAGAATAAAAATAGCTGCTTATGTAGTACTAGGTATTACAAAAAGATGGAATGAAAGAAGTACTTAGTTTAGAAATTGGAGAAAATGAAAGTAGTAAATATTGGTTAGGAGTTTTTAAAATGCATTAAAAAAATAGAGGTATAAATGATATTATGGTAATTTGTGCTGATGGATTAACAGGAATAAAAGAAGCAATTGCTACTGCTTTTCCTCAAACGGAATATCAACGTTGTATAGTCCACCAAGTAAGAAATACTTTAAAATATGTATCATACAAAGATAAGAAAGAATTTGCTTCTGATTTAAAAAGTATATACCTGGCAGTAACAGAGGCACAAGCATTAGAGAATTTAGATAAAGTTAATGAAAAAAATGGGAAGAAAAAAATATCCTAATTCCATGTCAAGCTGGTATCAAAATTGGGATGTTTTAACACCAATATTTAAGTTTTTCATTGGAAGTAAGGAAGGTAATATATACTACAAATGCAATAGAGAGTTTTAAAATAGTACTTACAAGAAATTAAATAAACAAAGAACAGTATATCCAAGTGATAAAGCACTATTAAAGGCACTTTTACTTATCAACACTTGAAGCTACAAAAAAATGGAGTCAACCATTAAAAATTGGGGAAAAAGTATATGGAGAATTTAGTATAATGTATGAAGGTAGATTTGAAGCTTTAAAAAGGTACTCAAAAAAATGAATACCTTAATCTTGACATATTAAAAAAATTTATATTAATATGTTAAAAATTATAAATTAAATAATTCTAATCATAGAGGAATAGAATTTACAGAAAAAAATTTCATAGTCTCTTAATAATTTAAGGAATTACATCTTATTTGATAAGGTGTAGTTCCTTTTAAATTTACTCTAACTTTATTGTAAAATTCTATATATTCTTTAATTGTTTTAATTGCTTCTTCTTTAGTTCTAAACTTATCTTTTATTTAACTTATTGTAATAACATTCTGATTTTAAAAATACCCCAAAATGACTCTATAGGAGAATTATCAGGACAATGCCCTCGGTCTTGACATGCTATGTGTAATATCTTTTGTCATATTTTTGAACATATACGATGTATACTGAAACCCTCTATCACTTTGTAATATATCAACATCATTAATATTTATATCTTTAAATGTTTTTCATAACTAATTCATTATTTCTGTTTAAATAGTCATAGTAAGATGATCTCATTTAATTCTAATATTTCACACAAATATTTAATACTATATTTATTTTTTTAAAGCATCTACAGTTAAATATTTAGCATATATTATTCTTCTTTTCTAGAAATTCTAATATCTCTTCGTAGAATCTCTAATTCTGCTTTCAACATCTTATTTTCTTGTAGTGATAATTCATACAATATCTTATATTTATCTTCTTCTGAATAATCTGATGACTTCACTATCTTATCTTGATATTTAGAAACCCATGAGTATAGATTAGAATATTTAATACCATACTTAATACAAGTTTCTTTTGTAATTTCTTCCGTTCTCAATACATTCTTTAGCAATCGCCATTTTTCTTATCTTTACTTAATTTAGGACTTCTCATAGTATATATTTCACCTCTAGGTATGTAATCATTTATTATACCTTTATTATACTGATTAATCCAATTTATTACAATAGTATCAGGCAATAAATATTTTTGTAGATAATTCATCTATAGAACTACCTTCAAAAAAATTTCATTAATAATCTTAGTTTTAAATTCTTTTGTATATGCTCTATTTCTAGAGATCTACTTCTTTTTAAAACCTTCTATACCATGTATTCTAAATCTATTAATATATCGATAAAATACACGATTAGACACACCATATTTAATAAGAATATCTTTACTACTCAATCCCATTTCTAGATAATCCTTACACATAGAAACTCTTTCTTCTAATGTGAATTTACTTTTTCTTCCCATAAAAAAATGTACCCAAATTGTTTTCATTTTTCTGTCCAGTTTGTTGGTACATGTTCTTTTTTTCTTATCCTTTTTGATAATTTACTAATAGAGAAACTACCCCTCCAATTTTTGTGTCTAAGATTTTGGGACAGTTTTTCATTATTATTCGTTTTGTAAATTTTTAATTAATATCTATATTATAAGTTAGTTTATCACCGTTTGAACTCAAGTGTAATAATACTATTTTTCAGGAGTTGCCCAGATAAAAATCATTTTAGATAAATTAGTTTCAATATCTTTTGTATAAATCTTTTTAACGGACGAGCTCCATATACAGGATCATATGCTTCATTAACACAAAATCAAGTGCATTTTCTGTATACTTAATAGTTATAAATTGCTCTTTTAATTTTTATTTACATCATTTAAAATAAGTTTTATAATATTTTTACATTTTCTTTGTTTAATGATTTGAATACAATAATATCATCGATTCTATTTAAAAACTCAGGTTTAAATCTATGTTTCATTTCATCTAAAACTTCATTTTTTTGTAGTTTCAGATACTGAAGGATCGTTTAATATGATTTCACTACCAATATTTGAAGTCAATATAATAATAGTATTTTTGAAATCTACAATTTTACCTTTTTCCATCTGTAAGTCTTCCATCATCAAGTAATTGTAATAAAACATTGAACACATCAGGATGAGCTTTTTTTCAATTTCATCGAATAAAAATAACAGAATAAGGTTTTCTTCTAACAGCTTCAGTTAATTGTCCACCTTCTTCATATCCAACATATCCTGGAGGTGCTCCAATTAATCTTGTGACACTAAATTTATCCATATATTCACTCATATCGATTCTTACTATGTTGTTTTCATCATCAAATAAATTAAATGCTAAAGTTTTTTGTAAGATAAGTTTTTCCAACACCGGTTGAATTCAAGAAAATAAAATGATCCTATTGGTCTATTTGGATCTTTAAGTCCAGCACGTGAACGAATAATCGTGTCACTAATAGTTTCAATCGCTTCATCTTGTCCAATTACACGAGTTTTCATATCTTGTGCTAAATTTAATATTTTATCTCGTTCACCTTGAAGCAATTTAGAAACAGGGATTCCAGTCCATTTTCCTACAATTTCAGCAATTTCTTCACTATCAATAGCTTGTTTTTAATAGTTTATTTGTAGTGATATTTGAATTTTTAGATTTTTCTTCTTCCAAAGTTCTTTTGTTTTTTTCAAGTTCTGGCAATTTCCCACATTGAAGTTCAGCTAATTTGTTATAATCGTTTTGTCTTTTAGCTTCTTCAATTTGAAGCTTTAATATTTTCAATACTTTCATTAATTTTTTGTAAGTTTATTTGCCTCTTCTTCTTTTGTTCCCATTGACTTCTAAGTCTATTTTCCTCTTCTTTAATTCAGCAATTTCTTTTTCTAAATTTTCTAATCTATCAAGAGAAGCTTTTATCTGTTTCTTTAGATAATGCAACTTTTTTTCAATTTCTAATTGCATAAGTCTACGAGTAATTTTCATCAAGTTCTGTAGGCATTGAGTTCATTTCAGTTTTTAACTTTTTGCTGCTGCTTCATCAATCAAATCTATTGCTTTTATCTGGTAAAAATCTGTCGTTAATATATCTGTCACTCATTGTGGCAGCAGTAACTATTGCGTTATCTGTAATTCTAATTCCGTGGAATATTTCAAATTTTTCTTTAAGTCCACGTAAAATAGAAATTGTATCTTCAATAGTTGGTTCTTCAACTAAAACTGGTTGAAATCTTCTTTCAAGAGCAGCATCTTTTTCAATATATTTTCTGTATTCATCTAAAGTTGTTGCTCCAATAACTTTAATTTCACCACGAGCAAGCATTGGTTTTTAAAAAGATTTCCAGCGTCCATAGAACCTTCTCCAGCACCAGCACCGACAATAGTATGAACTTCATCTATAAATAATATAATTCGCCCTTCACTTTTTTCAAGTTCATCAATCACAGCTTTTAATCTTTCTTCAAACTCTCCACGGTATTTTGCACCAGCAACTAAAGCTCCCTATATCTAATGAAAAAAATAGTTTTTATCTTTAAGATTTTCAGGTACATCACCTTTTAAAAATACGTTGTGCAATACCTTTCAGCTATGGTAGTTTTCCCAACTCCGGGCTCACCGATTAATATAGGATTATTTTTTATTTCTTCTTGATAAAATTTGAATAGCACGCCTAATTTCATTATCTCTCTGATTATAGGATCAATTTTTCCTTTTCTAGCTAATTCAACTAAATCTTACCGTATTTATCAAGTGCTTCGTAACTATTTTCAGGATTGTCAGTATTGATAGTTCTTCCTCCTCTTATTTCTGTAAGTACATTTTTCAAATTGTTTTTGTTAATACCATTTTCTTTTTAGAAAATTATTTACATCAAAAACTTGCTAAAAATAAATGTTCTGTACTGATATAATTATCGTTCATAGATTTTGCAATATCTCCAGCTTTTTACTAAAACTCTATTCATTTCAGCATTAGGTCTTGGGTCAATATTTCCCCTTGAATTTTTTTGGCATTTTTATTTAATTCAGCTTCAATATTTTTTTATTAATTCTGTCGTATTTATTCCCATTTTATTTAAAAATATTTTGGAATAAGTCCGTTCATTTGACCAGTTAAAGCTAATAATAAATGCTGAACTTTAATGTCAGAATGTTGATATCTAATTGCAAAGTTGTGAGCTTCTGATATAGCTTCCATACTTTTTGTGTAAATTTTTTTCTTCCATATAAATCACCCCCTTAAATAAAAATCATCTTATTTTTGTTAGCACTCTATACTACTGACTGCTAACAAATATTTTTATAACATATATATATTTGTCAACTATTTTTAGATTTTTGTTAGAAATTTTTAAAAATATAAAAATATGGTAAAAAAAGAATGCTATTCACTTTTTATATGATAAAATAAGGAAAGGTTTCGGAGTCAATCGCTTTGAAGAAATTTAAGAGGAAAGTCCGGGCTCACAGGGCAAGGAAGATATTTAACGAATATTGAGAGAAATCTTAAGGAAAGTGCCACAGAAAAATAAAACCGCCCATAATTTATGGGTAAGGGTGAAAAGGTAGTGTAAGAGACTACCAGTGATTTAAGAGATTAAATTAGCTTTGGTAAACCCCTTCCGAAGCAAGAATAAGAAGATGGCAATAAGAGGTTGCCCTGCCTTTGCCTAAATGGTAGTTCGCTAAATGTTATAAGTAATTATAATATTAGATAAATGATTGACAAATACAGAACCCGGCTTATACCGAAACCTTTTTAAATTTAAAGCTATAATTCAAGAGGTAATTATGGATAAAAATAAAGTAAATAAAATAAGAATTATAAAAAGTTTAAAAATTAGAAGAAAATAATGAAATATTAAAAATTTTATAATTATATGAATATAAATAAGATTGAAGAAGTTAAAAATGTAAAAGATGCAGATTTAATAGTATCGTTTGGTGGAGATGGAAACGATGCTTGTAGCAGCTAAAGAAACATTAATTAAAGATGTACCAATTTTTGGCTGTAAATATGGGAACATTAGGTTATTTTGGCAGAAGTAAAGTCCTAAAGATGTAGTTGATATGTTAGAAAATTATAAAAAGGAAAATACTCTATTGATGAAAGAAATTTTTTGAAGTGGAGTATAATGGAGAAAAAAACTTACGGATTAAAATGAAATGGTTATAATAAAAGGTGGTTCAATGTCAAGGCTTATTGAAGTAGAAGTTTATGCCGATGAAGTTTTTGTAAATAAATATAGAGCTGATGGAGTGATTGTTGCTACACCAACAGGAAGCACTGCTTATTCACTTTCGGCAGGGGGTGCGATAGTAAAACCCTAAGTTAAAAGCAATGACGATAACACCTCTTTCACCACAAAGTTTAACAGCAAGCTGATCATAATAGAGGGAAAAGAGAAGTTGACATTTTAAAACATTTTCACGAGATGATATACATATGAATATTGATGGAAGCGAATGTTTTACATTACATCTAAAAGATAGGATAAGTGCAACATTATCAAGAAAAAGTGTGAAAATTATTAGAAGTGGTGAGAAAGATTATTATAGTATTTTTACGAGAAAAATTAAAAATGGGGAGACTCTGTAATAAAATAAAAAGGGGGGACTCTAAAGAGAGGAAGTTTATGTTAAGAGAATTAAGACTGAATAATTTGGCAATAATTAAAGGAATGGATTTGAATTTTTAATAATGGGCTAATCTCTTTAACGGGAGAAACGGGAGCAGGAAAATCAATAATTTTGGATGGAATATCACTATTAATTGGAGAAAGAAGTAGTGTTGATATGATAAGGACAGGAGAAGAAAATCTATCAGCTGAAGGAATTTTTTTGATATAACAGATGAACATAAATTGGTTGAATTGGGATACGATATTGACGATAATGAGCTTATTATAAATAGAATTGTAGATAAAAATTCAAAAACTAAAATAACGATTAACGGAAAAAGAATGAATGTTTCTACATTAAAAACAGATAATGAGTAATGTACTTGATTTAGTTGGACAACATGAACATCAATATTTATTGAATAAAAATTTTTCATTTAGCTTTACTTGATAAATTTTTTAGATAAAGATGGGAAAAATCTTTATAAAAATACAAGAAAAATGTTCGTGAATTAAAAAAGATTAAATAAGAAAAATATCAGAGATTGAAGCGGGAAAAATGAATATTATGGAGAAAAGTATTTATGAGTTTCAATTTAATGAGATAAATAGCTTGAAATTAAAAAGAAAATGAAGATAATGAACTTGAAGAAGAATATAAAATATTATTTAATGCAGGAAAAATAGGGGAAAAATTGGGAGAGTCAATACAAAAAATTAAAAGAGGGTGAATTTTCTGTAAGTGTGTCATTAGCAAAAGTTCAAAAATTTAGAGTATTTGAGTACAATTTCGAGGGAATTATACTGAAATGGCAAATAAAATAGAAAATATTTCATATGAACTTGAAGAAATTAGTTATTTTTTTGGAAAATATGGCAGATGATATAGAAGTTGATGATTTTAAATTAGAAAAAGTAATGAATCGTCTTAATGAAATAAATAAATTAAAGTCAAAATATGGAGCTACAATTTCTGAAAATTTTAATGACTAAAAAAATGATTTAGAAAATAAATTATCATTAGTAAAATTTGAAAATGAGGAATTAGATAGACTAAAAGAGGAAAAACAGAAATTTATTTGAAAGATTGTGAAAAATTGCGTGAAACTAGATAGCAGAGTATCTTTCATAGATAATCAGTTAAAAAGATTTGAATATGGCTAGTGCTAAATTTAAAAGTACAATTTAATGAAAAAGTTATTAGCTTTCATGGAATGGATGAAGTTGAATTTATGATGACAACAAATGTTGGAGAAGATTTTAAATCTTTAGCAAAAATTGCTTCGGGAGGAGAAATTTCAAGAATAATGTTGGCATTAAAATTGTATTTTTCCGAGGTAGATGATATTTCAGTATTAATTTTTGATGAAATTGACACAGGGATTTCAGGAGAGACAGTAAGGAAAGTTGCTGAAAAATTAAAAGAATTATCGTTAAAAGTTCAAGTAATTTGTGTGACACATTCTCCACAAATTGCCGGTAAATCAAAACAACAATTTTTATAAAAAGAAGTTGAAAAATGGATATACAGAAACAAAAGTTCGTGAATTAAATATAGATGAAAGAACTAAAAGAGATAGCACGGATAATTTCAGGAGATAATATAACGGAAGCATCAATTATTCATGCAAAAGAAATAATGGGATTAAAATTAATATGGATAAAAAGAATTAGATACGAAAACAGAAAAGAAAAATAGGTTATATATAAAAAGAATTTTTTTAGATTATTTAAAAATATGAAAAAGGAAGTTCTAACAATACAATAATAGGGTATGAACGAGATTTAACGATGTTTTTTGATTATATTCAAAGAAGATGTTACTAAAAATTACAGAGGAACATATATTTGAGTATATTGAAAAAAATTAAATAGACAGTTAAAAAGAAATACAGTTTTGAGAAAAATATCGTCAGTTAGGACATTTTTATAAATTTTGTTATTTGAATAAAATGGTGAAAGAAGATCCAACGGGAATGATTAAAAAGTCTTAAACGAGAACAAAGATTACCAGAAGTGTTGTCAATGGATGAAGTAAAAAAATTTTTAGATAATTGTAATCATACACCTATAGGGAAATCAAGATAGACTTATAATTAAACTATTAATTGCGACCGGAGCTAGAGTTTCAGAAATTTTTAAATTTAAAAATTCGTGATGTGGAAAAATCAAGATTATGAATTTATAAAAGTTTTTAGGAAAAGGGTCAAAATATAGAATTGTACTGATTTATGATAGTCTTGAAGTTGAAAATAAAAATTTCATAGAAAATGATAGACCCTAAATTAAAAGAAGCTGATGAAAATTTTAAATTGTTTCCAAGTGTATAGCGTGAAAATTTTTGGAAAAATTAAAAATATCAAAAGATGCTGGGATTGAGAAAAATGTGTATCCACATATATTTAGGCATTCTGTCGCAACAGCATTATTAAGTAATGGAGCAGATATTAGAATTGTTCAAGAAATTTTAGGGCATGCGAATATAACGACAACAGAAATTTATACGCATGTAGAAAAATCTGATTTAAAACAAATTTATAATAAAATAAAAATTGGCGATGATTAGAAAGGATTTAAAATGAGTAAAGATAAGAAAAATAGAAATGATAAAAATATAATAATTTTTTTCTTGTACTTTTATAAGTTTTATTCTTTCTAAAAACTGAAATATTAGATGTAAAATTGGAACAGTAATAATTTTTATTTCGTACATAATGATAAATATTAATTTTTATTGATTTTTATTTTGATAGTAAAAAGAACTAAAAACTTTATTATATATTTTTTAATAGGAAATATTTTTATATTTTTCGTTAGCATCATTTTCATTAAAAAGCAATTTTATATTACTTAATATGGATGTGGGGAATTAATTATTTTTGTTATAAAAAAATGAAGGAAACAAAAGTTAATTATGTTATAGAATATAATTTAATTTTATACGATTTTCATGATATTAAATATAGGAATATTAGTGTTTATATAAATATAGAAAAATTTTTATTTATGATAGAATAAAATGAAAATAAAAATAGGAGGAAAAAGTGGTAGACGGATTTAAAATAACAGGTAAAAACACCATTAAATGGAATAATAAAAGTTAGTGGAGCAAAAATGCAGCGTTACCAATAATAATTGCTACATTAGTTGCTAAAGGAGAATATATATTAAAAATGTACCAAACTTGAGAGATATAAGAGTGTTGATGAGACTTTTAGAAGATTTAGGAATGGAAACTGAAAAATTAGATGATACAACATATAGAATAAAAATGACGGATTTAAAAGAAATGAAGCAAGTTATGAAATAGTAAAAACAAATGAGAGCATCATTTTTAGTAATGTAACCGATGATAGCAAACTTAGATGAAGCAGTAGTTTCGCTTCCGGGTGGATGTTCGATAGGAGCAAGACCTGTTGATCTTCATTTTAAAAGGATTTGAAGCGTTAGGTGCTGAAATAACTAGAGTACACGGATATATTCACGCAAAAGCTGATAATTTGAAGGGTGCAGATATTGCTTTATCATTTCCAAGTGTAGGAGCAACACAAAAATATAATGATGGCAGCAGTAAAAAGTACCGGAAAAACAACGATTTCAAATGCAGCAAGAGAGCCGGAAATTGTAGATTTAGGGAAACTTCTAAAATAAAATGGGAGCAAAAATTTCTGGACTTGGAAGTCCGGTTATTGAAATTGAAGGAGTTGAGGAATTACACGCTGTAGAATATTCAATTATGTCAGATAGAATTGAAGCAGGGACTTATGTTATTGCTTCATTAATAACAGATGGAGAATTAAAAAAATTAAAAATGCAAATGTAGAAGACTTGGGAGTGTTTTAAGTCTGAATTAGAATCAATGGGAGTAAAATTTGAAAGAGATGGGAATATTTTTGTCAGTAATAGGTAAATTAGAGAATTTAAAACCATCAAAAGTTGTGACAATGCCACATCCGGGATTCCCAACAGATATGCAACCTCAAATGATGCTTTTTACAAGCGTTAGTAAATGGTTCAAGCTCAATGGAAGAGACAGTATTTGAAAAATAGATTTATGCATGTTCCAGAATTTAATAGAATGGGAGCAGATATTACTATAAGACATGGAGTTGCACATATAAATGGAGGATTATCATTAATAGGTGCAGAAGTAATGGCTTCGGACTTAAGAGCAGGAGCAGCTTTTAGTGTTAGGCGGATTGGTAGCTGAAGGTGAAACGATTTTTAAATAGAGTTTATCATATTGATAGAGGATATGACCAACTTGAGAAAAATTAAATGATGTTGGAGCTAAAATAGAGAGAATTAAGTTAGGGATATAAGAGATTTGAGATTATTTTTGAAAAGGATAAGACTGTTTTAAAAACGGTCTTTTTCTTTTTAGGACAAATTAGAGACAAAATTAAAATAAGCTCGTTTTTAAAATTGTGATATAATATAAAAAGAAAGATAATGAAAATTGATAGTTAATAGAAAGAGGTAAAATGAATAAAAATATGATGTATTGAATTTATAAAGTGATAAATGAATTAATAAATTTATCAAAAATTAGAAATAACCAAAGAGAAATTTATAGATATAGAAATATTAAAAGATAAATCAACATTAGATAAAGAGCTTATGCTTATGACGGAAATGATTGATTTTTATAAATACGATGATGGGTTTGAATTAAGTGGATTGACAGATATTCAAAGGCATATGGGGACAATTGATTTGATTGGGAGCTATTTGAGTGGAGAAGATTTGCTGATTTGATTTGGCAATATTTAGAATTTCAAAAGTAGAGCAAAAATGTTAGAGATAAGTATAAAGTGATTTGGCAATTATTTAATGATGTGGAAGAAATTAAAGATATAGAAAAATTTATAGATGATGCAGTTAAAGATGATGGTGAAATAAAAGATGATGCTTCGTTAGGATTGAGAGATGTTAGATGACAAAAACAAAAATATAAACGCAAATATTAAAGAAAAGTTTGATGATTTGATGAATAATAAAGAAACTACAAGAGCAGTCCAAGAAAGAATTATAACTCAAAAGAAATGATAGATATGTAATAGCAGTGAAAACTGATTTTAAAGGCTTAATTAAAGGGATAGAGCATGATAGGTCTGCAAGTGGTGGGACAGTTTATATTGAACCATTAAATGTCGTATCTTTTAAACAATAAACTTAGAGAATATGAAGCACGAGAGCGTGAAGAAATAAGAAAATACTTCTAGATTGACAGAAATTATTAGAATGAAAAAAAGATGAAATTTTTAAAAATTAAAGAAATATTACAAAGATTAGATTTCATTAATGCAAAAACTTCTTATGCGATAGAAAAACATGCGATAGTGCCAAAAATTATAAATAAAGAGTATTTGAAATTGGTTGAAGCAAGGCATCCGTTGATTGATGAAAATAGAGTTGTTCCACTTAATTTTGAACTTGGAAATAATAATGAAAAAGTATTATGTTGATAACGTCCAAAATACAGGAGGGAAAACTGTAACACTTAAAGTGGCAGGACTATTAACAATTATGGCATTATCAGGAATACCAATTCCAGCGGGGAAAAACAGAAATTGGATTTTTGAAAGATGTATTGTCAGACATTGGAGATGAACAAAGTATTGAGCAAAAATTTATCATCATTTTCAGGGCATGTAAGCAAAATAAAAAGAAATAATGGAAAGTGTAAATCATAGAACTTTAGTTTTTAATGGATGAACTTGGAAGTGGTACAGATCCAATGGAAGGATCGGCATTTGCAATGTCAATTATTGATTATTTGAATATATATAAAATCAATAATTACAACACATTATGAGTGAAGTAAAAGCACACGCATTTAATACAACAGGAATAAAGAGTGCTTCAATGGAATTTGACGTGGAAACATTATCGCCAAACATATAGATTACTTGAAGGAATACCCGGAGAAAGTAATGCGTTGATTATTGCAAAAAAATATGGAATTAGTGATGAAATAATAGAAATGCGAAAAAGTTACATAAGCGAAGATAATCAAAAAGTTGAGGAAATGTTAAAAATCAATTAAAGAGAAAAATGATGAGCTTGAAGCATTAAAAATTGAATTAGAAAAACAAAAACAAAATTTTGAAAATCAAAAAATCTTATGAGGAAAAAAATAGTAGAAGTTGAAAATGAAAAATGAAGGATAAAAAGCGTACGAGGAAGCTGATAATTATTTTAAAAAGAAGTTCAATCTAAAGCAAGAAACTTGATTGATAAAATAAGTCGTGAAGATGCTAAAAAGAAGATGCTAAAAATGCACAAAAGAAGTTTGAATATGTTAAGAGATCTCGTTTGTTGCGGATAAGAAGAAAATGTTAAAGCACAAAAAGTTGTAGCTAAAAAAATATTGATATTCAAGAAGGGAAGAAGTACTAATTAAAAACTTTAAATCAAAATGGGAAAGTTTTAAGAGTGATAGCTGAGGAAAATAGAGTTCAAGTACAAGCAGGAATATTAAAAATTAATGGTTTCGCTTGATGATATTGTTAAAAATTACAAAGAAAAAGTGAAAGCATACAAAAATTTTGCGGCGACTAGAACGAGTCAAGTTAGAAATGAAATTGATTTGAGAGGAATGACAGCAGATGAAGCGTTAATTGATTTAGAGACATATTTAGATCGTGCAATGTTAAAATGGTTATCATGAAGTTTACATTATTCACGGTAAGGGGACGATGGTTTTAAGAAAAAGAATCCACGAATTTTTAAAAACATCAAAAATATGTGACTGAATTTAAAGATGCAAATCAAAATGAAGGTGGAATTGGTTGTACAGTAGCAATTTTAAAATAAATTAAAAAGAAAGTAGAAAAATGAAAATAAATAAAGAGAAACATGAGAAAATTTTAGAAATTTATAATGCTATGAAAAAGTGATGCAAAAAAGGCAATAGAGGGATATAAAAAGCGTGGGAAGGTACAGAAAAGAAGTGTTTGCAGAGATGGCTTTTTGTATTTTGACACCACAATCTAAGGCAAAAATGTTGGCAAGCGATAACAAATTTAGTTGAAAAATAATTTGTTATATACGGGAACAGCTGAAGAAATGGTGGAATATTTGAATATTGTTAGATTTAAAAATAATAAATCAAAAATATTTGGTAGAATTAAGAAATTTAATGACAAGAAATGGAAATTTAGAGCCATATTGACTGAAATTGAGATGTTTTTGAGAAAAGGTCTTGGATTTTTAAAAAAATGTAAAAAGGAATGGGATTAAAAGAAGCAAATCATGTTTTGAGAAATTTAGGTTTTGAGAAAATATTGACAATTTTAGACAGGCACATTTTTAAGAAATTTAGCTGAATTGAATGTAATTGATGAAGTTCCAAAGTCTATAACTGAGAAAATATTATGAAATAGAAGATAAAATGAGAGAATATTCAAAATATTCAAAAATTGCAATGGATGAACTAGATTTAGTTCTTTGGTATAAAAAGAAGCAGGCGAAGTTTTTTAAATAAAAATCAAATATTTTTGGAAAAATAAAAATAGAAAAGGTTTGTTATTTATGAGTAAAAGTGATAGAATTAAAAAGAAACAAATTTAAAAAGATGTAATTGGAGAAGGAGTTGCGTTAGTTGAATTAGGAAGTGTAACTTGCGCCTTTGTAAGATGCTTGAGCCAATTTTAGATAAATTATCAGAAAAAGTAGATTATCCTATAGGAAAGTGGAAGTTTATGATTTTTCCAGAAATTGCAACAGAGTATAAAGTAAGAAGTATTCCTGTACTTTTTAGTATTTAAAAATGGAGAAGTTGTAAATCAATTAAAAGGATTTGTTGAGGAAAAAGAAATAGATAAAGCTATAAAAATATTTATAAAATAAATTATTGAAAAATAAGAAAGGATGAAAGATGAAATACGTAGAAAATTTTGAGGAAAAACTAGATAAATTTGCAGAGGTAGTAGTAAAAAGTAGGAGCTAATGTTCAAAAAGGGCAAAAAGTGTGATAAATCATGCAACGCACTCATTACCATTAGTTCATAAAGTTGTAGAAAAAGCATATCAATTAGAGGAGTGATGTAAATGTTAAATTAACAGATTCAAAATTAGCTAGATTACATGCTGAATATAAATCAGAGGAAGTTTATGCTAATATACCACAATGGATTGTAGATGAAAGAAATGCTTATTTAGATGATAATGTAGTATTTATCATATTTTAGGAAGTTCACCCTAAATTATTAGAAGGTATTGACCCTAAAAATTAAGTGCTTTTTGCTAAAAATCAGGAGAAGTATTTAAGTATTATAGTAAAAAGAATTATGAATGATATAAATTCATGGACGATTGTAAGTTATCCGTCAATAGAATGGGCAGAAATGGTATTTCCAGAAGAAAAAGATGGAGAGAAAGCTCAAGCAAAATTATTTGAAGCAATATTTAAAATGATGAGATTAGATAAAGAAAATCCTGTTGGAAGCTTGGGAAAAATCATAGAAAATCATTACAAGAAAAGAGCAGAATACTTAAATAAAAACAATATAAATCATTGCACTACATCAGTCAAAAAGGAACAGATATAACAGTAGGATTACCAAAAATCATATTTGGATGGCAGCAGGAAGTAACAATGAAAAAGGTACAAGTTTTTTATACCAAATATGCCAACAGAGGAAATTTTTACAGCGGGAGATAAATATAGAATAGATGGTTATGTTTCAAATAAAAACCGTTATCATATCAAGGAAATGTAATTGATGGGTTCAAATTGACATTTAAAGATGGAAAAGTTGTAGAATTTGAAGAAAAAAAGGGAAAGAAGTATTGGAAGAATTACTAAATACAGATGAAGGGTCAAGAAGAATAGGAGAAGTTGCATTAGTTCCAAAATGATTCGCCAATTTCAAATTCGGGATTATTGTTTTATGAAACATTATTTGATGAAAATGCTTTCAAACCATTTAGCTTTAGGAGAAGCATATCCAACAAATGTAAAAAACGGAACAAATATGACAGAGGAAGAGCTTGATAAAGAAGATGTAAATACATCAATATCGCATGTTGATTTCATGATTGGTGATGGAGAAATGGATATAGATGGAATAACAGAGGATGGAACTAGAGAGCCAGTATTTAGAAATGGGAATTGGGCATTTTAAAATAGATAGAATAAAGAGGATAGTATAAACTAGCCTCTTTATTTTTGTAAAAATTATTATTTAATATTAAAAGAAAATAAAGCATCATTTAGTAAAAATAAAAATTACTAATTTTAAACACAAAAACTAAGCATAAAATAACCTAAATAAAAGATTTGAGTGATAAAAAAGCTATAATGAAAGAAAAGTTGTTACAATATAAGGAGAATTATGCCTACGATTAGAGATATTACAAATATGCGGGAGTTTCAACAGCGACAGTTTCTAGAATATTAAAATAATGATGAATATTTTGTTGTAGAGACAAAAGAGAAAGTATTGTTAGCTGTAAAAATTAAAATATATAAAAAGATAAGAGAGAGTAGCACAGTTGAATGTTTCTATAATAAAAGTATTTTGATGAAAAATAGAAAGTGATGATCCTTATTTCATTTCTTTAAGAATGTCTTTAGAAACGGTTTTAAAAATAAAGGAATAAAAATAAAAAATTTTGAATTAATTCAATTGAAACAGATAGTGATGTTGTTATGAATTTAATTACATCTGATGCAATAGTTATAATTGGAGAAATTAGAGAAAAACAGTTGGAAATATTTGAGATCGATAAATAAAAATATAATTTGTGTAGATGCGTATAATAAAGATAATTCCATTGACTACATAAAAAGTTTGATATGATATTCTGTGGAGATAGTTATAGATTATTTATTAAAAATTAGGACATATAGGGTTGTTAGTTGAAGAAATCAAATGAGTTAGAAATTTAGTAGATTTTAGAGAAAAATATTTTATAGAAATAATGAAAGAATTAAATTTATATAATGAAAAATATGTTATAGTAGATGAATTTTCAGCAGAATCAGGTTATTCTATGATGAAAGAAATATTGAAATTAAATGAAATACCAACTGCCATATTTTTGTGGAAATGATTCTATAGCAATGGGGGCTTATAAGGCTATAAGAGAGAAAAATTAAAATAAGTGAAGATATTTCTGTTATAGGATTTAATGATTTGAAAATATCACAATATATGACTCCTCCATTAACGACATTACGAGTAAATACGAAAATTATAGCAGAGGAAACTTTGAATGCTTTACTTGAATTAATTGAAAATAATAGAAGTTATAGGAAAAAGTTTTACTGGAAGTAGAATTGATAGAAAGAGAAAGTTGTACAAATATATTAGAGAAGTAATTAGCTTTCTCTTTTTATATATTTATAAAAATTAAATTTGAATAGGAATAAAATTATCATTAATGTTTTTATAAAAAGTTTAGTAAACAAATAACTTTTTATTAAAAGATAGACTATTGAAAATTGGGGAATATAATAGTATCTTTTAGATGAAAAGATATATCAAAAACTACGTAGAATTAAAATGAAAAATGGAGGATACCAGATGAAAGTCATATTAGGTGCTGATGAAAAGGAAAAGAATTGAAAGATTATATTAAAAGATTATTTAATAGAAAATGGATATGATGTACTTGATAAAACGGAAGAAAAAGATTTTTGTTGACACAACTTGTGCAGTTGCACATGAAGTATTAGATGTAGAGAGATAGTTTTAGGAGTTGTATTTGATGAATATGGAGATGGGAAGTTTTATGGTAGCAACAAAAATAAAAGGTATGGTTGCGGCAGAAGTTTCAGACGAACGTTCAGCATATATGACAAGAGGACATAATAATTCTAGAATGATAACAATTGGAGCTAAAAATTGTTGGAAAAGAACTTGCTAAAAAAATATAGTGAGAGAATTAAAAGCTAAATATGATGGTGGAAGACACCAAATTAGAGTAGATATATTAAATAAAGATGTGTTAGTGGATGAATATAAAAATAGAAAAAGGAAGGTAAAATTATGAAAATAGCTATTGGTTGTGACCATATTGTAACAAATGTGAAAAATTGCATTATCAGATTTTTTGAAATCAAAAGGATATGAAGTTTTAGATTGTGGAACTTATGACTTTTACACGTACACATTATCCAATTTATGGGAAAAAGAGTAGGATGAAGCAGTTGTTAGTGGAAAAGCAGATTTAGGGATGTTTGTATTTGTGGAACAGGAGTTGGAATTAAGTAATAGCTGCCAAATAAAGTGCCCTGGAGTAAGAACTGCTTTAGTTAGAGATATGACAACTAGCGATTTCATTCAAAAGGAATATTTGAAATGCAAAATGTTATAAGTTTTGGTGGGAAAAATAATAGGAGAATTATTGTTATTTGATATAGTAGAAGCATTTATAAAAAGCTGAGTATACAGATAGAAAATGAAAAAAATAATAGAAAAATAAGAAAAATAGAAACAGAAAAATAAAGAACAAAAATGAAGAATTTTTGATGAGTTTTTAGAAAAATGGAATAGAGGAGAATATAAAGATTAAAAGGAATAGGAGTTGAATGGAATGATTTTTGACAGTGACGATGAATCCATCTGTTGATATTTCGTATTCTTTGTCTAAAATTTAACCTGAGATAATGTGAATAGAACAATTGAAGCAATCTAAAACACCGGGGGAAAAAGGGCTGAATGTTACGAGAGTCTTGAAAAGCAATTAGCTGATATGTTATCGCTACAGGAAGCTGATAGGTGGAGTTTTTAGGAGTAGATATTCAAAATAAATTAAATAAATGAATATAGAAAACAAATTTTTGAAATTTCTGGAGAAACACGAAATTGTATAGCAATTCTACATGAAGGAAATCAGACAGAAATTTTAGAAAATGTACTCTATAATTAAAGAAATCTGAAAGTGACAAAAATATTTAGATTATTTTGAGAATATAGTTAAAGAATTGAATATTAGTATCAATTTCTGGAAGTTTACCTGAAAAAGGATTTGGAGAGATGATTATTATTCAAAATGATTGAAATTTGTAATAAATATAATAAAGATGTAGTTTTAGATTGTCTCAGGGAAAAAGCGTTAGAAGAAGTGTTTAAAAACATGAATATAAGCCAAAAGGTAATAAAGCCTAATATTGATGAGTTATCACAATTATTGGAAAAGAAATAATAAAAAGATATTAATGAAATAAAAGAAGTTTTGCAAAAATGAATTATTTAAAGGTATAGAGTGGATAATAGTTTCGTTCGGGGAGCAGATGGAGCTTTTTGCAAAAACATAATGACAAAGTTTTATAAAGTTAATATTCCCTAAAAATAAAAAGTTGTAAATCCGGTAGGTTCTGGAGATTCTACAGTTGCAGGTATAGTTTCGGCTATAAATAAAAATGCAAACTGATGAAAATATACTGAAAAAGCGAACACATTAGGAATATTAAATGCGATGGAAGAAATGACAGGTTATGTAAATTTAGAAAAATATAAAGAAATATTTAGAGTAAAATCGAGATAGTATAAATTAGTAGAAGATAAATTTAAAAGAAATAATAAAAATTAGAGGGAAAAAGATGAGACTGAACAACACAAAAAAGAAAATATTTTAGAAAATTTAAGTGATAAAAATGGATTTATATCAGCATTAGCTATTGATCAAAGAGGAGCCTTGAAAAAATGATAAAAATATCAAGAAGAAGCTGATGCACAAATAGTAGAGTTTAAAAAATTAGTGTCAGAACAGTTGACAAAATATTCTTCATCAATTTTATTGGATCCAGAATACGGACTGAAAAGCTTCAAAAGCTAGAGATAAAAGATGCAGGGTTATTATTGGCATATGAGAAAACAGGATATGATGCGAACACAGTTGGAAGATTACCAGATTGTCTTGTAGAATGGTCAGCTAAAAAGGATTGAAAGAAGAAGGAGCAGATGCTGTAAAATTCCTTTTTATATTATGATGTGGATGAAGATGAAGTAATAAATAATCAGAAAAAGCATATATGGAAAGAATAGGAGCTGAATGTGTGCAGAAGATATTCCGTTTTTTTCTTAGAAATCTTAAGCTATGATTGTAAAATGAAGATAATAGTTCAGTAGAATATGCAAAAGTTAAAACCAAGAAAAGTAATAGAAGCAATGAAAGTGTTTTTCAGATCCAAGTTATAATGTTGATGTATTTAAAAAGTAGAAGTTCCTGTAAATATGAAATATGTGGAAGGATTTGCTGATGGGTGAAAGTTGTTTACACAAAAAGAAGAAGCACAAAATATTTTCAAAGAACAAAGTGATGCGACAAACATTACCGTTCATCTATTTAAGTGCAGGAGTAAGTGCAAAACTGTTCCAGGATACATTAGAAATTTGCTCACGAAGTCAGGAGCTAAATTCAATGGTGTATTATGTGGAAGAGCAACTTGGGCAAATGGAGTAGAAGTATTTGCTAAAGAAGGAGAAAAAGCAACAGTTGAATGGTTAAATACTGTTGGAAGAAAAATATAGAAGAATTGAATGAAGTGTTAGAAAAACAGCAACATCATGGAAAGAGAGAGTTTGAATGACTAAAAGAAGATGTAACAATGATAGGATTTGAAATTGTAGCATATGCAGGAGATGCGAGAACAAAAATTGATTAAATGCTTTACAAAAAAGCTCAAAACGGAGAGTTGAAGAATCTGAAAAAGTTAATACAAGAAGCAGAAGAATGTTTACTTCAAGCTCATAAAGCTCAAAACAGATATGATAGCTAAAAAGAAGCAGGTGGAGAAGATGTAGAGTTAGGATTTATAATGGTTCATGGACAAGATCATTTAATGACAACTATATTATTGAAAAAGAATTAATGAAACATTTAATAGAATTGTATAAAAGAGGAGCAAAATAATGAAAAAGCTAATTGAATTTATAGAAAAGGAAAGCCTTTTCTTTGAGAAAAAGTTATCACGTAATATTTATTTAAGAGCAATTCGTGATGGATTTTATAGCTGAATGCCAGTTATTTTATTTTTCTAGTATTTTTTTATCTTAATTGCTTATGTTCCAAATGCTTTTTGGATTTGTTTTGGCCAAAAATATAGAAGCGTTTATTGATGAAACCATATAGTTATTCAATGGGAATCTTTAGCGTTTTTTTAGTTGCTGGAACAACAGCAAAATCGTTGACAGATTCTGTAAATCGTTCAATGCCAGCAACAAATCAAATTAATTATATATCAACACTTTTTAGCATCAATGGTTGGATTGTTATTATTAGCGGCAGATCCAATTGAAGGTGGTTTTGGGACAGGATTTTTAGGAACAAAAGGTCTTTTTAACATGCCTTTTTAGCAGCGTTTATAACTGTAACAATTTATAAAATTCTGTATTAAAAATGAAGTAACATATTAAAAATGCTGGGAGAAGTTCCGCCTAATATTTCACAAGTTTTTAAAGATGTAATACCCGTTTACTTTATCAATAGTGTTACTTTTATGTTTTTGGACATTCTTTAGCAAGACAGTTTATAGGAACAGGTGTTGCAGAAGCAGTAGGTAAAGCTTTTTGCACCATTATTTTCAGCAGCAGATGGATATGTAGGAATTACTATTATATTTGGAGCTTATGCTTTCTTCTGGTTTGTCGGAATACATGGTCCTCAATAGTAGAACCAGCTATTGCTGCAATTACTTATGCCAAATATAGATGTAAAACTTAAATCTTATGAAAGCAGGACAACATGCAGATAAAATTTTTGACATCAGGAACACAAATGTTTATAGTTACAATGGGAGGAACTGGAGCTACATTTAATTGTACCATTTATGTTTATGTGGTTATGTAAATCTAAGAGAAATAAAGCTATCGGTCGTGCATCTGTTGTACCAACATTCTTTTGGAGTAAATGAGCCAATTTCTATTTGGTGCTCCAATTGTGTTAAATCCAATATTCTTTATACCATTTATCATTAGCACCAATAGTTAATGTGTGGATATTCAAAAAGTGTTTATTGATGTACTTGGAATGAATAGTTTTACAGCTAATCTTCCGTGGACAACTACCGAGATCAGTTAGGGTATTATATTAGGGAACTAAATCTTCAAATTATTATCATTTGTATTAGCTGCTCTTTTAATTGTTGTTGACTTTATAATTTATTATCCATTTGTAAAAGTTTACGATAAGCAAATTCTTAGAGGAAAGAACGTTCAGGAAAAATAAATGATGAATTAAAAGAAAAAAGTTGCAGCAAACTTTAATACTTCAAAAAGCAGATAGTATTCTTAGAAAAAGCTGGTGTTACAAAAAATAATATAACAAAAGAAACAAATGTACTTGTTTTATGTGCTGGAGGAGGAACAAGTGGTCTTTTAGCTAAATGCATTAAACAAAGCGGCAAAAGAACTTTAATGTTCCAGTGAAAGCAGCAGCAGGAGGATATGGAGCACATCGTGAAATACTTCCTGAATTTGATTTAGTTATTCTTGCACCGCAAGTTGCTTCAAATTTTGAAGATATGAAAAGCAGAAACAGATAAATTGGGAATTAAATTAGCAAAAACAGAGGAGCTCAATATATTAAAATTAACTCGTGATGGACAAGGAGCTTTAAATTTTGTACAAAGAACAATTTGAAAATTAATAAAATAATTGACAATTACTAAAATAGTTTTTATATTTTAAATGGAGGTTTTAATATGTCAAAAATTGCCAGAAGATTTTTATTTTTCGGTGGTGCAACTGCAGCATATCAAGCAGAAGGTGCAACGGATAAACATGATGGTAAAAGGTCCAGTTGCTTGGGATAAATTTTTGAAAAGATAAATTACTGGTATACAGCCGAACCAGCAAGCGATTTTTATCATCAATATCCAGTTGATTTTGAAACTTTGTGAAGAGTACAATGTAAATGGAATAGTATTTCAATTGCATGGTCTAGAATTTTTCCAAAAAGGATATGGTGAAGTGAATAAAGAAGGTGTAGAATTTTATCATAAATTATTTGCAGAGTGTAGAAAAAGAAAATGTTGAACCATTTATAACTTTACATCATTTTGATACACCAGAAGCTTTTACATTCAAACGGGGATTTTTTAAATCGTGAAAATATTGAACATTTTTGTAGATTATGCAAAATATTGTTTTTGAAGAATTTAAAGAAGTAAAATATTGGACAACCTTTAATGAAATAGGACCTATCGGTGAGGGACAATATTTAGTTGGAAAATTTCCCACCAGGAATTAAAGTATGATTTTGAGAAAAGTGTTTCAATCACATCATAATATGATGTTAGCACATGCAAAAGCAGTTAATTTATTTAAGCAAAACGGATATCACTGGAGAAATAGGAATGGTTTGTGCATTGCCAACAAAATATCCTTATGATCCAAATAATCCTGGAGATGTTAGAGCAGCTGAATTAGATGATATTATTCATAATAAATTTATTTTGGATGCTACTTTTAAAGGCAGAATATTCAAAAGAAACAATGGATGGTGTCAAATCATATTTTAAAAGTTAATGGCGGAAAAATTAGATTTAAGAGAAGAAGATTTTGAAGAAATGAGAGCTGCAAAAAGACTTTGAACGATTTTCTTGGAATAAATTATTATATGAGTGATTGGATGACTGAATATGATGGTGAGAATGAAATTATCCATAATGCTACTGGGAAATAAAGGAAGTTCTAAATATCAGATAAAAGGTATAGGACAAAGAAAAGCCAATGAAAGTATTCCTAGAACAGATTGGGATTGGATAATTTATCCACAAGGTCTATATGACCAAATCTCTAGAGTTAAAAGAGATTATCCAAACTGTACATCTATATTACTGAAAATGGTTTAGGATATAAAGATGTATTTGAAGACAATACAGTATATGATGACGCTAGAATTGATTATATAAAACAACACTTAGAAATAATTTCGGATGCAATAAAGAGATGGAGCAAACGTAAAAGGATATTTCTTATGGTCATTAATGGATGTATTTTCTTGGTCTAACGGATATGAGAAAACGATATGGTTTATTTTATGTGAGACTTTGAAACTCAAAAAGATATCCAAAAAAAGTGCTTATTGGTATAAAAGAAGTGTAGCAGAAAAGAAGTTTTAAAAATATATTAAAAAGTGTGTAAACTCTAAAATAAATATTAAAAAGAATAAAACTTTGTATAAGTTTAAAGATAAAGGAAGTTTTATTCAAAAAGGATTGATAACTTTAATAAATAGAAATCAATCCTTTTATATTTCATTAAAAATATTTTTGCCTTATATATAGTAATAAGTTTCAAATAATTTAAAACAGTTTCGTTTGAAAGAGAATTTTCATTAACAAATAAAGTTTCAAGTTTTAATTTATTTTTAAAAAGTAAAAATTATTTATAAAAATTAATATCATTTTGATTAGTATAGTTTGTAACACTGCAATTGGATCAAATCCTAATAATTTTATAAATTCTTGTCTTGAATATTCCGTTGCCTTCAATTTGTTTTACGATTCGTTCTTTCATAACTTCACCTTCTGAAAACAGAGTTGATTTTATCGCTAATTTTTATTTCAAGTTCTCCATTTGAATTAATATTTTTGCGATTCATTAATTGCTTCACCACGAATATTTAAAGAAATTTCTTTGTCGTATAAGTAGTTGATTTTGTTAATTTTTAATAAAAATTTCTTGCCAAGAATTTTCAAAAATAAAAGAATTATATATATTTTTAAAAATTTCAACGATTTTTAAGTATAATTGTAGAAATTTCAAAAGTTTTTAGTTTTCATTATTCAATGAAGTAGCAATATTTTTTTACTTCTTCTGGAACATTGTTGTTGACATTAATTCCAATACCAATAAAAATTTTATTTTTCAAATTCTTCTACTAAAATACCAGAAAGCTTTTTGTCATTAAGATAAATGTCGTTCGTCCATTTTAATTTATAATCTAAATTTATGATAGATTTAAGTCCATCGTGTACAGCAAGTCCAGCTAAAAAGTGGCAGTTTTAATTGTTTGTCGTAAGTTAAAGTTGAGTGATATAAAAAAAGTGAAAAAGTGCCATACCAACATTTGAAAAACCATACATTTCCACGACGAGCTTTTCCGTTCGTTTGAGTTTCAGCTGAAATAATATCAAATTCTTTATATAAATGATGATTAGTTTTTAAATATTCGTTTGTTGAGTTTAACTCTTTAAAATTATACATTTTCATAAATAAGCTCCCTTTTTAATAATATATATTATAACATAAAAATAATTTTAAAATCAATTTCAATCATTTGTTTTGTTTATGTTAGAATAATGAAAAATATAAATAATTGATTGATAAAAAAGTTATGGTATCATTAAGTATTCAAATAGATTGAATGTATTGTAGAAAAGTAGTGTAGTAGGAGGAAAAATTATGAAAAATTAGTAGGAGTGTTGTCAATATTGACAATGTTTATTTTGAGTTGTGGGACAGAAGGAGCAAAAGAAAGTAAAGCGGCAACTAAAAAGATTAAGGTGGGAATAACTCAAATTGTGGAACATCCAGCTTTAAATAAAAGCAAAGCAAGGCTTTAAAGATGCTTTGAAAGAAGCTGGAATGGATGTAGAGTATGATGATGCAAATGGAGAAGTGGCAACAGCTAATTTAATAGCAGGAACGCTAGTTAGCTCAAAACCAGACTTGATTTATGCAATTGCAACATCAACAACACAAGCTGTAGCACAAAGCTACAAAATGATATTCCAATAGTATTTTTTCAGCAATTACAGATCCGCAATCAGCTGGAGTATTAAAAGAAAATGTTACAGGAGTTAGTGATAGAGTAAATATAAAACAACAACTAGAATTGATGAAAAAATTAAATCCGGATGCAAAAAATAGGAGTAATTTTTAATTCATCAGAACAAAAATTCAATGGTTCAAGTGAATGACTTAAAAAGCTGACAGCAAGTGAATTAGGGATGGAAGTAATTGCAAGTGGAATAACACAAGCAAGTGAAATACCACAAGCTTCAGAAACATTAATTGCAGCAGTAGATATGATTTATACACCAACTGATAATTTAGTGGCATCATTAATAAATCTAATTACAGAAAAAGCGATTAAATCTAAAAAATAGTATTTGGAGCAGAGGCAGCTCATGTTGAAGGTGGTGCTTTAATAACTCAAGGTGTAGACTATTATGAATTAGGTAAAAAGCTGGACAGATGGCTATTGAGATTTTAAAAGGAAAAACCTAGTGAAATTAAGTTTGAAACGATAGAATTAAATGATATTGTAATAAATGAAAATACATTAAATGCTTTAGGAATTGCATTACCAGAAGATATTAAAGCTAAAGCAAAATTTATAAAATAAAAATAAGTACATACGAAAGAGAGGAATGATTTTATGAAAAGAATATTGACATTAGTAATGCTAACACTATTAACGGTATTGTCATGTGGAGAAAAAGCAGAACAAAGTGACAATCAAACAGGAGATATGGCGAATAAAGTATTTAAAATAGGAATAACACAATTTTGTGACACACCCTTCTTTAGATCAAGTAAAGGATGGATTTAAAAAAAGCATTTGAAGAAGCGGTTTAAAAGCTGAATTTGATGATGCGGAAGCAAATATGGCAACAGCAAATTTAATTGCAACAAACTATAAAGCAGATAAAAAGATTTAGTATTTGGGATAGCAACACCGTCAGCTCAGGCTTTAGCAAATAATATTTCAGATATACCGGTATTATTTTCTGCCGTAACAGATCCAGTAAGTGCAAATATTTTAAAATGCAAATGTAACTGGAACAAGCGATAAGTTAGATAATGTGGCGGATCAATTAGATTTATTAGTAAAATTAGATCCAAAAAGTAAAAATAGGAGTTTTATATAATACTTCTGAGCAAAATTCAATATTACAGGTTAAAGATATTGAAGCAAAAAGCTAAAGAAAAAGGATTAGAAGTGGTATTGCAAGGAGTGACAGCGTTTGGAGAGTTATCAACTGCGACAAAAGGATTGCTAGCACAAGTAGATGCTTTATATATTCCAACAGATAATTTAGTAGTTTCAGGAATTAAACTTATTAATACTGAGGCATTATTAGCTAAAAACCAATAGTAACAAGTGAAAAATTCTTCCAGTAGAATTAGGAGCTTTATTCACAATGGGACTTGATTATTGATGAATTAGAAAAAGAGCCGGACAAATGGCTGTTGAAATTTTAAAAGGTAAAAATATCAGAATTACCATTTGAATCATCTAAAAATGACATTATATGTTAATGAAGATACAGCAGCAGCATTAGAATTGATGTGAAAAGATCTGAATTAGCTTGACAACATTAGTAAAAACTAAAATTAATTAGAAAAAGGAAAAATAAAAAGTAAGATGAATGAATTATTAGTATTTTTTACAAAGCTTGCCTGATGCTTTTAAAACAGGTTTTTATATATGCCATAATGGTAATGGGGGTTTATATAACTTATAAAATATTAGATTTTTTCCAGATATGTCGGTAGATGCGACTTTTTCCATTAGGAGGTTTTTATATTTGCAGCATTTGCACTTTCAAAAATGGATTTTTGGGGATAACTCATCCAGTTAGTGGGACTTATTCTTTCAGTTATAGGGGGAATGATAGCTGGATATTTAACGGGAGCATTACATGTTTACTTAGGAATAAACGGACTTTTTATCAGGAATTTTTGATAATGACAGGATTTTATAGTATAAATGCAAGAGTTGTTGGGACTCTGAATGTATTTATATCACCAGAAAGAAGTATTTATGAAGTAATTTCATTTGAAAAATTTCATACCTTTTGTGATAGTATTTATAATATTACTTATTTTAAAAGGACTTTACGATTACAAAATTAAAGAAAAATAAATATGTAATAAGAGCATTATCAGTTTTACACAGTAATTACAATTTTATTAATAGTTTATGTTGGAATTACAAAAGATATTAAACTTATGTTATCGGTATTAATTGCATTTATAGTAAAAATGATAATTGACTATATTTTTAACATCAAAATTTGGATTTGCATTAAGAGCATTAGGAAATAATGAAAAATTAGTTGTAAGTTTAGGTGTAAATGAAAAAGATTGAAAATATTTGGATTAATGTTAGCGAATGGATTAGTTGCATTTTTCTGGAGCAATATTTGCACAAAAATATAAAAAGTAGCAGATTTACAGTCGGGGAGTAGGAACTTTAGTAATAGGGCTAGCAGCTATAATATTAGGTTTAGGAGTAATTAAAAATCACAATTAATAAATGAAACATCAATAATTATACTTGGTTCATTAGCGTATTATTTCATAATTAATTTAGCATTAATGTCAAATACTTGGACGAAAAACTTGTATAGAACATTAAACTTTAGTGATGATATGATAAAAATATTGGAAATAAGACCAACAGATGCAAAAATAATAACAGCAGTTATTTTTAGTTATAATTTTTATGGAATGAAATGGCTATAAAAAGGTAGAAAGAAAAGCAAAAATGATTAAAGAAGCGGAGGGGAATTAATATGATAGAATTAAAAATATTTACAAAACATTCTTCTCTGAAATTGGAACAGAAAAGCAAGTATTTAAAGGATTAAATTTTAAAATAGAAGATGGAGATTTCATCACGATAATAGGAAGTAATGGGGCTGGGAAATCAACATTATTGAATGTATTGAATGGAGAAATTATTCCTGATGCAGGACAAATTTTGATAAATGATAAAAGATATAACGAATATTGAAAAGACATAAGAGAGCAAGATGGTTGTCTCAAGTGTATCAAGATCCAACGCAAGGAACTGCTCCTTCAATGACAGTTTTTAGAAAATCTTTCAATGGCAAAAATAAAGGGAAAAGATTTAATTTTTACATTTGGATTAGATGTAAAAAAATATAGAAATGTATAAAAATTATTATCAGAAGTATAGGATTAGGGCTTGAAAAACAGTTGTTTACACAAGTTGGAGCTTTTATCTGGAGGACAAAGGCAGTGTTTATCATTAATAATGGCGACATTAAATCATCCAGATATATTGCTATTAGATGAACATACGGCAGCTTTAGATCCGGAAACATCAGCAATAATATTAGAAAAACAAGAGATATAGTTGAAACGAACAATATTACAAGTTTGATGATAACTCATAATATGCAAGATGCAATAACTTATGGAAATAGACTTATTATGCTTCATGCTGGAGAAGTTATCTTTGATATTCGTGGTGAAGATAAAAAGAAATTAACGGTAGAAAAATTACTTGAAATGTTTAAAACGAAAGATGCAAAATTATCAGATAAAGATGTATTTTTAAAAAAATAAAGCTTTAAGGAGCTTTATTTTTATGTCTAAAAATTAGTAGAATATTTAATAGGAATTAAAAATTTTAGTTGTAGTTTATGGAAGTATGATACTTTGAGTTGTAATTTATGTAGATAAATAAAAAGTATTTGACAAAGTGAAAAATATAGTATACTAATCAAGTACTTTTTGAAGTGGTCGCATAGCTCAGTTGGGAGAGCACCTGCCTTACAAGCAGGGGGTCACTGGTTCGAGCCCAGTTGTGACCACCATTATTTTGGAGGTGTAGCTCAGTTGGTTAGAGTGCCTGCCTGTCACGCAGGATGTCGCGAGTTCGAGTCTCGTCACTTCCGCCATATATGCCCAGATAGCTCAGTCGGTAGAGCAAGGGACTGAAAAATCCCTGTGTCCGTGGTTCGATTCCGCGTCTGGGCACCATTCAAAAATAGAAAATTTAAAATATTTATATAAATCTTCAAATAATATGTAAAATAGTCATATATAATTTGAAGTTTTATTATAAATTATTTGTAATTTTAAATAGAAGTTGAATTTATATTTAATTTCGTGTAAAATGTTAGCTGAAATATAGATATTGTAAATATTGTATAAAATAGAAAATTAAACTAAAAAGTTATAAATATTGAAGGGTTACTTTTTATATTAAAGTAGATATAAAAATAGTTGTGGCTCAAAAATAGTAAAATCATATAAATTAAGAGTTATAAAAGAATTATAAAAAGAAAATATTATTATGAATTAAATAATAAAAGTTTTTGAATAAATTAGAAAGTGAGGGATAGTAATGTTGTATCCGTTAAAGTTTGAAAAAGTCTTTATTGAAAAAGTATGGGGTGGAAGAGAATTTGAGAAAAGTTTAAATATGACTTTACCAAAAGATAAAAAAATATTGGAGAATCTTGGGAAGTATCAGCACACCCAAACGGGATGGGAATTGTAGCTAATGGAGATTTGAAAGGAAAAAAACTTTACAAGAAATTTTAAATGAGTATAAAGAAAAATTAGTAGGAGAAAAAGTCTATAAAGAGTATGGAAATAGATTTCCTTTATTAATAAAATATTTAGATGTAAATGACAGACTTTCTATTCAAGTGCATCCAGATGATGAAGTTGCGTTGAAAAACATAATGAATTAGGGAAAAGTGAATCTTGGTTTATAATGGAAGCTAGTAAAGATGCAAAATTAATAATGGGAATGAAAAAGGAGTTACAAAAAGAAGAATTTTTTTAGAAAAACGGCAAAAATGATTTTTCGGGACTTTTGAGGAGATAAGCGTAGGCGATTTGATTGATATAAATCGGGAATGGTACATGCAAGTCTTGAAGGAAGTGTACTTTTTGCAGAAATACAAGAAAATTCGGATATAACATATAGAATTTATGATTTTTGATAGAGTTGAAAATGGGAAAAAGAGAATTACATTTAAAAAGAGGCAGCAGATGTAGTTGATTTTGATGCAAGAGCTGTAGTTATAAATACGGATTTTTCTAATGATGAAAAATAGGAAAAATATAATTAAGAAGAAATATTATTCAATAGATAAAATGAAAATTAATGAAAAATTTGAAGATGTAAATGAAAAAAAGTATGATAATTTATTCAATTCTTAATGGAAAAGGAAAAATTGAATATACATTAAATAATGAGAAAAAGAAGTTTTAATTCAAAAAGGGGAAACAGTATTAGTTCCAGTTGGTATGGATGTTGAATTAATTGGAGAATTAGAAATTTTTAAGAACAATAATTGAATAGAGAAAAAGTAAAAATATTATAATTAACGAAATATAAAAATAATAAAGGAAAAGAAAAATGATATCAGTTGTAATAATGGCAGGGGGAAAAGGAGAAAGATTTTTGGTAGAAAAGTAGAGTGAATATGCCAAAACAGTTTTTGACATTGACTGATGATGGAAAATCTATGATACAACATACGGTAGAAGATTGAAATCATTAGTAGAAATTGAAAATATATATGTTGTGACAAATGAAAGTTATGAAAAATTAGTGCAGGAGCATATACCTAATTTGCCTAAAGAAAATATAATTTTAGAGCCGATTGCTAAAAAAATACTGCCCCTTGTATTGGATTGGCTGCAATGCACATAGCAAAGAAAAATAAGGATGCAAAAATGATAGTGCTTCCAGCAGATCATTTAGTTAAGTTTGAAAGAATTATTTTATAGAAACTTTGAAAACGGCAATTGAAGTTGTTGAAAAAGGAGAAAAATTTTAGTAACTATTGGAATAACACCAAATTATCCGGAAACAGGTTATGGATATATAAAATTTAAGGAAAAGTTAGAAAGTGTAAAAATGTTTATGAGGTAGAAAAGATTTGTAGAAAAACCTAATTTAGAAAAAGGCGAAAAGAATATTTAGCTTCAGGGCAATATTTGTGGAATAGTGGAATGTTTGTTTGGAAAGTATCAACAATTTTAAATAATTTTAAAAATATTTACCTGAGATATATAGTAGTTTAGAAAAATTGGGAAAAATTGTAGGAACAGAGAATTATGAAAAGAGAGCTTGAAGCAGAGTTTAACAAAATACCTTCAGAATCTATTGACTATGGAATAATGGAAAAAGCAACGAATATTTATGTTGTTCCGGGTAATTTTTGGATGGGACGATGTTGGTAGTTGGTTGTCGCTTGAAAGAATAAACAAAACAAATCAAGATGGGAATGTTATTTCGGGAAATACAATAACGATAAAGACTAAAAATTCAATTATTCAAGCTCAAGATAAGTTGATTGCAACGGTAGGATTGGAAAAATATAATAATAATTGATACGGAAGATGCATTATTGATTTGTAATAAAGATAATACACAGGAAGTTAAGGAAATTATTAATAATTTAAAAATTTTGTAATAGAGTGGAGTATTTGTAATTAATAAATAAAATATAAAAAGCCATCAGGTTTATATTCTGAGGCTTTTTGAAAAGGGAGTTATTTTTAAATAGAAATAATGAAATTAGTAAGGAAGAATTAGAATTAATAAATTTAATAAAAACAATAGATAAAGAAGTTAAGTCTACATTTAAAGATATAAATATTAATGATGTTGATATATTACAAAGAGATAGAGGTTTCAGTATACATCGTATATGTTTAAAAATATAACAAAAATATTACGCATAGTATGTCAAGACCGGGACATTGTCCTGATAATTCTCCTATAGAGTAGGAGTCATTTTGGGGTATTTTTAAATTAGAATGTTATTACAACAAGTTAAATAAAGATAAGTTTAGAACTAAAGAAGAAGCAATTAAAAACAATTAAAGAATATATAGAATTTTACAATAAAGTTAGAGTAAATTTAAAAAGGAACTACACTTTATCAAATAAGATGTAATTCCTTAAATTATTGATTTTAAATTTCGTGTCTAGTTTGTTGATACATGTTCTAACTATCGTTTTTACTTTCACTATATTTTTCTTTTAGAGACTTATACTTATATGAAAAATAAAATACAACTAACTTATGATCTTAAAATAAAAATATTTACATTTCCATATAATATCAAACGTAAAAATTCCTATTATTATCATATGTACCCGGATAATAAATATAAAATCCCCATTTCATACTTTTTATTTTTACCCACTTTACTATTATATAAGCTAATATAGGTAAACTCAAGAGAGTACATAACTGTAAAATAGCGTATGTCTTATCTATAAATATGAAATATACTATAATATAAATCCCAACGAAGATAATATAGTCTAATATTTGCTTTTTAAAATTATCTCTATGTATATATAAGAAAAAGGTAATATACAAGCAATACACGACCAATCTGCGGGAAAACTAAGTAAATTTACTAATAAAATAAGTAATAATTTAGCTAAAAAGATAGCTTATACTTAGTTAAAATGTATATTAAAAGTAGCACCTAGGGTTAAAGACCACATCACGCTGGTTTGATTAAATATACCTCCACTAAAAAGGTATAGGGATTTAACCCAAAAACAAAAAGTAAATGCAAAAATGTGAAATAAAGGCAAATATAAATAATCTTAATATATTTTTTTAGAATTTTTAGTATAGTACGAACCTTCAGCTATAAAATACCACATAATAGGTGCAGTTAGTCTTCCCTATAGCGTGTAAAAAATAAAAATATACCACTCTTTTTTTGTAAACACGGAAATAAAAAGCCATGCAAGATGATCTACTGTCATAGCTATTATAGCTATTATTTTTACAGTAGACGCATCTAAACCTTCTTTTTTTACATAATAAAACATATTATCTACCTCATAATAAAATTTAAATTTAATTTATATTATTATTAAAAATTTTTTTATGGAATTGTGCAGTATACAGTATAAAAATTTATATTCAGCTATATTTTCAAGATACTTTTTACATACTTTCCAGTATATAAATTTTTCCACTTTTTATAATTTTTTCCGAAGTTCCAGCAGCTACTACTGTACCACCACTATCTCCACCTTAAAGTCTTATATCAATTATGTAATCAGTTGTTTTAATAACATCTAGATTATGCTATATTACTATAACTGTATTTTTCTTTTGTATAATTGGTATATGTTCTTTTCACATCTATGTTATTGTTTTATGGTAAATATTTTTAAAAAGTAAAATACAATACAAAGCTAATAAATAAAAGATTTTTATCAATTTTATCCCTACTCCCCACTCGATATATCCATTGATATCGTTTTTGTATAAATGGCATAAAATCAATATTTTTGTTATCAGCTTTAGCCTTATTATCCGATTTTTGCAAAGCATATTACAAGCATAAGCATATTAACTTTTATAAAACTTACTTTTATGTTTTAATACATAAATATTTTGTATATAACTTAACTCTAATAAATCAGCTATCTTATGATTATAAATAATCAATTGTGTTCATAAAATTAAGTATTAATTCTGTAGTATTTATATGATTTTTCATTTAATATTTCGACAATATCTTTTACCAGAAATAATAATTACAGGATGATCATCTTCTAACAATTCTTTATACGCTTGTTTAGAAACATACGATGTCGTAACAAAAATGCCAAAAATCTCGATATTTTAATCTAGATACTAGTCTGGATAATAATTTTACACCATTAGAATTGTCTCTTTGATAACACTTTGCTTCCAATGCACATCGTAACTTTATAGAATTATTTTTATGTCCTAATCTATATTCACCTATAGCATCTATCCCTCCATCTCTCACCGCCCTTGTAATATTGAAATTCAAAAATGATTATCCATTAATCCAACTAAGCTTAGCCGCAAAAACTCGAATTTATAAGGCTCATTTTTATAGTATTGATATATGATCTCTAATCTTTTTAACTCTTCATCTGTTGACGGAAGTTGTTCAATTTTTTGTTCTATATTCTTTTTGTTTTCGGTGCTCTTAAAATAATATCTTCTGTTAATCCTTCTTTAACATACTTAATCCAAGCTTTAGGAGCATATTCCTTATTTAAATAATCTCCATCTACTAAACAATTAAGCCATTCTTTACTTATAGATTTGGTATTTAAAATTGTAAAATGAGCTTCATAATTTATAAATCGCTCTCCATTAGAAGTCCTCCAAATAGCTTTGAGAGAATTATCTCTACCAAGATGATAGTCTTCTGGAACAGCTAAACCTAAAAATTTAACACTTCTATTACTAGTTATAGTAGGGTTTTTCATAAAGATAAAAATTGGTGGAATTTTGTTACGATCTTTTTCATTAAATATATTCTCTAATATTAAATTGCCCTTTTTAGAATCAACCTTATATCCGGGACTTTTATTATCACCATAATATTTAAATTTACCCATTTCCTGTTCTAATGTGTCCAGTAATCTATATCTTCATTGGATGTATATAAAAACTATATAAGCTTTATCTTTTTGAGTTTAATATATTTTTAAATCTAAAACCTCCAGAATTTTTGTACATTCATTAACTTAGTTAATACCTCATCTAATATATTACCGTTATTCCCACCTTCATAAACTTCATCTATAACTAAATCTACTCTGATTTACATATTTCTTCAAATAAAACCATCTATTCTCCCTTAACATTATATTTAATAATCGAACTAATCCATATTATTCTTTTTAAAAATTCTAACATTGCTGATGCTATTTTTAAGAGATAATATAGGCGGAACAGCATTGCCTATCTGCTTAAAATGCAGCTGTTCTTGAATGTTCAAAAATAAAAATCATCTGGAAACCCTTGTATTCTAGCTGCTTCTCTTACTGTAATTGAACGATTCTGTCTTAAATCTGGATGAATATAGTAATGTCCATCCTTAGCAATATGAGCAACAACTGTATGACTAACAGAGCTATAATCCAAAAGCTTTATATCTATCTAAAAAGATGTTGTATTAGAATGTGTTTGTAGTTCTTCAGGTATATCGATATACCTTAAATTCTTACCTTTTTTTCTTAGCTTTTTAGTACCAATTTATATATCTTCAAATCATTTTTCATTATGAGGTCTTGCAGTATGTTGTGTTAAAATATCATCTTTTTACGAATATATTTTTCAACAAACGGACTTGAAACATCGCAACGATACTTATGAGAACTTCCTCCAGACTTTATACTTGGTAAATCCTCAAACAATTCTTTTTATAGTTGGGGCAGCCTCAACATATTCAGCCAAACAGTCAAAAATGAGTTATCGAACACTAAATCTTTTCGATGTCCGACAAGTATTAAACGTTCTCTTTTTGTACTACACCATAATTACTTGCATCTACTATTTGATAATCTACCTCATATCCGCACTTATCAAATTCGCAAATTATTTTTGGCAAGAGTAACTCTCCTGATAAATCCTTAAAAGAAAGCAACCCTTTAACATTTTCAAAAACAAAGAACTTTGGTTTATATTTATCCAGAAAATCTAAATAATGTTTATATAGATAAATTCTTTTATCAGTAGATTTTTTCGACTTGTTATTGGCTCTACCGATTGTAGAATATGCCTGACATGGTGGTCGCTAATAATACCATCTAACTCATTATTGCCTAATCTTTGGTCAATAAAATTCAAAAATCGAAGGCATGGTATCTTTACTGATTTCCTTATTCAATATATCTTTAGTTAGATCTCTTGGTATAATCGAGTACAAATCATCTCTTGAGATTTTTACCTTGAATATATTCAAAATATGGAGATAGGTTATTTTTCTTTTTTTAAATAGTAATATATGTTTCTTAATTCTAAAGAAGAGCAAGCATCTTTTGTCCATTTCTATATGACAAATAAAATTATAATAGTCTTTATACCTAAAGCCTTCAGTTAATCCACCTGCTCCCGAAAAACACATCTACTATATTTAGCATAACCACACCTCCTTTCAAGTTGTTTTATCACTATATTTCTTTATCTGGTTTATAAATGCTCTCAATCTCTTTATACCTAGTTATATAATCTTTATTGTATTGCTTTGCCTGCTGCAATAAATCTGAATACGATTTAATATAGAGTTTCCCTGTATCTTCCAAAGACGAATAAAAAAATCTGTCGTCTCATCGTCCATCACAAAAACTATCTGAAATCAAAAATGTTTTAACACCATTTGCAATGCTCTCTTTATGATTTTTCAGCAAAAAAATCTTTTCGTATTCCCTTGCTTGTCTAATTTCTTTTTAACAAAATTTTTATTCTTGGTCTCTTTAATTCAATTATTATCAATTCGCCATTTACTAAATTGCAAAAGAAAATCTAGTCTTCTATTTTTCTTCAAGTTCTGTATCTGGAAAATTTTTCTTTTAATATCTTCTTGAAGGTAACTTCTCGTTCAAATGTTGTAATCCTTGGATCCAATATCCATGGAAATTTTTTTCTAAGAAAGGTTGAATAACTTTTGTTTCACTTGCATCATTTCTTACATACTTTTCAAACTGTTCAATTGCCTTAATACGTCCGATTGATATTTTTAGCCAACTCTTTAGATTCTATATATTCCCAATCTGTAGTAATTTTTCCACTTTATCAACCGTTAAATCTTCATCATCTAACTCAGCAATATAATTTTTGAAAACTTTCAAATTTATATAATGTTTTCATGCTATCTAAGATTCGTTTCAATGAGTCAATATTATCAGTTTCTATGGAATTAGCAATTAAAAGTATCTTTAACTTTATTTATACTAGATATTTCGAGTTTTGACATTCCTTCAAAAATCTTCAGGAAGTTGCAACTGTTCTTCTTTCTTATCTTTTTCTCTTTTTCTCCAAGAATTTGAAACTTTAGATACTAATTTATTAAGATATTGTTTTAATTTAGCTGTATCTTCATCCGCTTCCCATAAAATGTTTTTTTCTATCTGTGGATATAAAATCAGCTTCATTTGAATCATCAATAAAATCTATATTAAAAATATCCAGTAACATATCCATTAAACGTATCATTCGCTCTGTCATCAAAAATCATTCTCAGCAGCAAGTTTATTTCTTACATAAATGTAAAAACCTGCTTCCGATTTATTCAATGGTGTTTTTGTAAAAATTTTGCCTGAAACATTATGAGATTTCAACCATTCAAACCATTCCGTTTGACTTAACTCGCTTTCAAAATCATCTGGGAATGTCCAGTCAAATTCTTTATCTAATTTCTCAAAATATATGGATTTAGTTATTTCAATGCGTCTATCCGATGTTAAATCAACTAACTCCACTTTTAAAATCAGAATCATAGAACGAAAATCTTTTTGATAAATTATATGCCAGAGTGTCTATATCCATAATATTTTTGAGTTATCTCTTTAATAATTACTTGAGTTTGAGATAGCTCATCTGTTTTTCATTTTCATATAATGCCTTTGGCTTATATTCATCCTTGATTTCAGCCTTAAGTTCATCGTAGTTCATACTAAAGGCGTTTTTATTCCTTCTTTTATCGAATAAACTTCAATTGTGTTTGCTATTCCAAATACTGCTAATTTCCCAAGTCCCTTTTTACCGGTTACTTTTTCTGCCTTTAATTTTAGATAATCCAGTTCCCTCAGCTTTTCTTCTGTTTCTACCGATTACCAAAAATTCTGATTTAATTCATCATGGTTCATTCCTGTTCCATCATCTGTAACTGTTACTACCTTTTCATCATAGTTGATTTTTATCTCAACATTTTCAGCATCTGCATCGTAAGAATTTGAAATTAATTCAGCAATAACAGGAGGGAATGAACTATATAATTTTATCCCTAAATGATCAATTGTATTCTTATCAAATTTAATTTTTAAATCCACTATTTTTCATAATATTACATCTGATAAAAACTATCAGATCCTCCCTAACATTCCTATTTCCATCTACAATCTATCGATATAATTGTTGTAGGCATACCTATGATTTGTATATCAAACTTCAAAACTTGATTCAACCTTAGTCGAAGCATTATGAATTCTGAAACTAAATTGCCAACCGCCATCAAGGTATAGTTCCAATGTATTCTTACTGTCTGGTTTTATATTCCAAGCTAACAATCCTTGTTGGAAGTGTTGATATTGGCAATTCATCGCTTCTTTTACGCTTTTTACCCTCTCTATTCAATGTTCCTCTCAAATTGTAGCTTTGAATTTGAGTTATCTTTTTATTATCAATCCCAATTACTTTATAAAAATCAAATTCTCCAAGCAAATACTCAACCATTAATCTAGGAATATCTTTTTACCAAACAAGCAATTTTGTCTCTCCAGTTCCGCTTTAAATGCATTTAATAAAGGAACATATACGTCATCTTCTTTGTTAGGTAATTCACTCCACATAGAACCCTTTTTGTTTTTCAGAATCAAGATATTCAAATATTGGTTTAATATCTGTCCAATATTGTTCAGAACAATCTATTCCATACCACTTTTTCCCAAAATCTAAATTCTTAGATAATCTACTATGTTTTTACAGCAAAATGAGTTGTGTTTTACGCTAAGACCAATTTTCCCACTCAATACCTCGTCTAATAATCAGTACATCTCTTACATCGCCTTCTTTGCCCTTGTCATCTGATTGAATTTTTCAATTCCAGCTCATCTAATCCATCATCTAAAAATCAAAGGTTCAAGTTCAAATATAGTATTTACTCCAGTTAATGCACTAATCTTGTATATAGCTTTTTCAGAATCGATTAAAAGTATTCCATGCACGTTCTGCAGCGTAAAAGCTACTGTTTTTCTATCTTTGCCGGACGAACTTTTGATATTTCTTCAAACAATGTAGTTAAATAAGAAAACTCATATGCCCTTCCTTGATTATTACTTTTTCACTCATAGATTACCTCCGCCTAATTATCTGTTCCTGTTTTTAGGGATATCAAATTTGAACTAGAATTACGTAAAGCTTCTAAAAATTGACTCCGCCATAACATATGCTAAGTTTATAGGAACAGCATTACCGATCATTTTATATGCATCGTTCAAATTCGTATAATAGAATTTAAAATTATCTGGAAATCCTTGTATTCTTGCACACTCTCTCACGGTTAATCTTCTGTATAATGCTTCCTTACCGAGGTTCAAATATATTTTTATTTTTCTATTTTAGGCATAACTGGTGCTTGCAGGGTGTAGTTGGCACTGTCTTCCAGATGCTTGGACTGTAAATGCCTGTTCATCCCATTGTCTAACTCTATTTCTACTCATAAATATTGGCGAATAAGCACCAATAAAGTATTCATGATTCAAAAACTTTACAGTTATCACCATTTTGTCTTATTTTTCTAATGCTGGAATTGCAGAATCTTTTAAATCAAATATCGCATCTTTTAAAAGTTAATTTTGACTCGTATGGTTTAGGTGGTTCAAATTTGATGTTTAAATCCTTCCTAAATCCAACATAGAAAAACTCTTTTTCTATCCTGAGGAACACCATAATCACTAGCATTTAACAGATGAATGAAAACATCGTAAACCAGCTTCCTCAAATTGAGAAACAATATTTTCAACAGCACTATTATGCCTTTTTCGCCATCATACCCTTAACATTTTTCTGCTAAGAAGAACTTCGGCTTTTTATCTTTCAAAATGCGTATGTACTGATAAAATAATTGCCCTCTTGGATCGTCAATCCCTTTAATGACCCCGCCTCACTCCAAGACTGGCATGGCGGATATCCTATAATACCATCACATTCAGGAAACATCTCTGAAGGAATACCACAAATATCTCCCTTAATAAGTTTTTGTATCATGATTTTTCATATGTTTCCCAAATTGTTTTATCGTATTCATTAGCAGCTACCACATTAAACCCTGCTTTTTCAAAACCCAAGTCTAATCCTCCTGCTCCTGAAAACAAACTAATTAAATTCATTTTATATTTCCTCCGAAGAATCATTAACACATTCTATAATCTCTGAAATATCGCATTCCAATACATCACATACCCTTAGCAATACATCAGTAGTAATATTTTTCGCTATTTTTTTATTTTGTAGAATATACTTTTACTTAACTTTGGCTTTTTTTCATAAGCTCAGTATTTGTCATTTCTATATCTATTAATTTCTTAAATAATTTTTTTATAGCTTAGTTTCGACATGATTATCCTCCAGTCTTATCCATCCTAATATCACATCGTTTCTATTATAGCATAATAATAGAACTTTTAATAGTATTATCTTCTTTTTCTCAAACCAATTTTTACAATAAAAAAATAATCAGTGTAGTCCAAAGACCATACCAATCACAAAATTATCTTTCAGCTTCTTTAGATATTTTTATTCTTTTCCTTAGAATTTTTCCCTTTCTTCACTCTGATACTTTTTAATAGCACCAATAACCGACTCTTTTTTTCTTCTCAATTTTATTCCTATCAAGATAATCATTCATATTAACTTTCAGATGTTCCAATTCCGCATACTGAACTGCTAATGAATTATGTTTCTTGGCAATCACCTCTTGCTTTAGCTTGCAATTCTTTAGAATACTCGTTTAATTTCCTAAAAAGATTTTTACCTGATTTTTCTTCAATCCTTCTAATACAATATCTTTCAAATGCGGAAATTGCTTAAGAAAAATATCTATTTCCTCATAGGATTTCTGATAGGCTTCTATATCTTTTCGGTTCATTATCATATAAATTTTATCATTCGGATTTTTGCGATAGCCCTGATAATGTTCTCTTTTTGCTGATACAGATTTGAATATGCTTTTACAACTTTTTTTATCTTCTTTTGTTCCCATGAAAGTTTATCAAATTCTTGTTTCAATTCATTTTTGAAATGATATTTTTGAATTCCTTTTTCCAATGCTTCCATAGAGTTAAAGCCTTTATCTCTAATTTCAATAAGTGTTGAAGCCACTGTTTTAAGATTATGCTTTGTCGCCCAATGCTCATATCCTTTGTTTGACTTTACTTTATCGTTGTTCTTAATGTCTATGATATTGTCAAGTTCTTTTTCTTTATTCAGGATTCTTTTCTTTGATTTTTTTCTTCTGTGTAATTAGTCCCTATGGTTTTCGCTCTGGTAAATCTCTGCTGATTTTTTTACTTCTGAAAGCAATGTGTTTACCAAACTTAATTTCATAACCATATTGTTCCATTATTTTAAGAAAATGTTCCCAGTTTATTGCTTTTTGAATTACTCTATCCATATCAAATTGAAGTCATGATTTATAGCTGCTTTATTTTTTTGTCTTTATTCCAGTCATACCAATTCACGAACTTTCTTCGCTTAATCTCATTTATTTCTTTTTGCACTTCTTGGTTGATGACAGATAAATTATGTTCCTTGCAAAGTCTGTCGCTTTGGTTTCTGATGTTCATATAAGAGCCGTAATAGGAATGATATACTTTGCCTTCATCAACATCTATGGAATTAAAAATGATGTGATTATGGATATGGTCTTTGTCGATATGAGTAGCTAAAACATACTTATACTTGTCCTCTAAAAATCTTTTCACAAAGTTCAATTCCGACTTGATGAGTTTACTCAAAACCGACTTCTTCTGGGACAAAAGATTGAATTAAATGATGAGCTAAAATTTTTAGTTTTTGAGTTAAATTGTTTTCTTTTATAAGTTCAAATTCTTTATGAGCATTTTTCTCTGCTGCAAAGGTGCGTTGTAACATAAATTTCATCCTCGGTTTTATCTCCGTTACAGATATAATCTATTGCCTTTTTTTAGTGTTGTTTTAATCGGATGTATCTTTGTAACAGCCATCAGTCTACCACCTGATTGATGATATAATCCGATACTTGTTCTCTAAATTCTGATAGGAAAAGTAGTTCTCCTTGTATTACTTTCTTTATGCTTTCAATATCATCTTTGTAAATAACTCCTGTGCTGTTTACTGCCTTTGCAATCTGATTCATGTTTGCTGAATTACGGCTGACAAGAGAGATAATTCTCTCAGTTTTTTTCTGAACTCGCTGGATATATCAATACTGATGATTCTGTTTTTGAAAATACTGTTTCTGTAAAAATTCTCTTTTACTCTTAAAATTAGTCAATACAAATCTACGATTTAATTCTTTCATATCTTCTTCGTTTACCATAAAATGAACGGTACAATTGTTTTTACGATTAACGGTTTTTGACATCTTTTCTCTCTCCTTTTCTTCTTCGGGGTCTTAGGGTTCTCCCTAAAATTGATTAATCTGAATTGCTCAGCTTACAAGCCTACTTTTTGACTGTGGTCAAAAATATATGCTTGCTATCTACCTATAATTCATGATTTTTATAAATTTATCTTTAACTTACACAGAAAAAAAGTGGATGTAACTTTTTCAGTTTTATCGTTTTGCACCGTTCATACCATACGACATTTTCTTATATACAAAACATCAAACGGTACGAATGGTTTTGAACGGCATTTTAATAAATTACATCCTCTGAATTATATTTAACTTGATAGTTATTGTTGTTTTTGCCTCGCTTCATTATAATGCTGATTTCATTTTTCTGAGAACTTCTTTTATTACGATTTAAGGTCTTGCCGAATTGTTTGTGGACTTTCTATCTCTAATTTTTATCTTTGAGTAAATATCAACTATTGTTCCATCTATTTCTTTTAGTTTAGGCATGACCTGCACCAATCTTTTGAATGGACGGTTCAAGCATTTCAATCGTATCTATTTTATCTAACTCCAATATCTTTTTGACGGATAAATTTTTACTTGATATACCTTTGATTCAAAAAGCCTACTGGTTACATCTAAGTTAAACTCTGTATCAAATTCCGATGATTTATTGATAGCTATTATGGTGTCTACTAAATCGGATAATGTTTGAGAACCTATTACTTTTTCACTTACACTTTTGATAGATGAATCCTTTTTGTGTGATATATCATAATAAAAGTACAACCATATTTTTCTATAAGCTCATAATACTTTGTCATCACTTTATAGGTGTCATTGTAGTCATTAGTATTATACTTTTTGTCATATTTGATTTTTCGAAAAAGTATCTACAATAAAAGATTTCATAGTCCAAATCCATATCTGCTTTGACGATTCTTTCAAAATCATTGAAATTTACATAACTTGTGCCTTCATAGAATTTCATGGTACTTGAACAAGGTATATCTAATCTCTTAATTTTTGAATAAGTTTTCCGGATAGTTCGTTACAATGGTAAACAACATTTGTTTTACGCACCTTGTTTTCAAGAAAATCAATTCTTTTCATTGATACATGTCCCAAGATTCAGTCCTAATGCCGTCTTACCTTTTTTTAGGTGAGGCTACAATCAATGTAATGCTTTTTCTTGCAATAATGTTATCAACAATATACTTATCAGAGGCATCAAACTCAGTGTTTATCGTATATGCTTTCAACGAATTGCCTCCCTTGTTTTTCTGTGATAGTTATAATCCCAATAGTTATTTCCACCAACTTCCTGTTCCTTTTTGAATGCTCTGATTTAAGTATTTAATATATGCAGCCTCAGTTCTTCTTTTTACTCATATCACCCATTTGGTTTAAGGCTGATTACAGGAAGATCTCAAGCATTAAGTCTGTATTGCCGTAGGTAGAGTCATTTTTATTTTTATTCACTGTTTCAAACATTTCCAAAATATATGTCAGAAGTTCGAGTTTATTTTTCTTCAATATCGCAGTCCAAATTAATATTTTTAAAAATATTCTTCAAGTATTTTCAATTTTCGTTTTCAGTTCATCAAACACTCTTATATTTCCAAATACTTCAACTTTATGATTTATGCTCATTTTGAATCATATAATCCTGTTTGTTTAATCCTGATAATGCTATTTTTCTCTTCCAATAAACTTTTTTTCTTCCGGAGACATTCTGAAATTCACTATAATATTTCTTTTTCTGTTGTTATCGACTTTCAGTTTTTCTACCTCTTGACTGTAGACTTTCTCTTTTAAATATCTTACTCATCTTAATTAATTTAATTCCTTTCTTTTCTCTATCGTTTTAATGATTTCTAACTGCTTTGACGGATACAAATGTGCGTAATTTAAGATTATTGAGATACTTTCATGCCCTAATCTTTCTGCAATCACCACAGGAGAAAAAAATCCTGCTCTATCAGGTATGCAACATGTGAATGTCTCAAATCATGCACCCTTATCCTTTTTATATTGGCTTTCTTAGAGCCTCTATCCATTTCGTGATGAAGGAAGCTCTTTGAAAATATAAATATCAAATTCTTTGACTTTAATTTATAAAAATCATCCAAGTATATTTTTGATTTCTTCAACCAAGAAATCCGGCATAGCTACTTTCCGAATGCTCTTCTTCATTTTTTTGGTGGAGTGATAATATTCTTTCCATCAATCCTTTGTAGAGATTCATCAATTTTTATGGTTACTGTCTTAAAATCAAATTTCTTTTTAGTCAAGGCAAGAAGCTCTCCCATTTGAAGTCTGCATCAATATAGAATTTCAAAAGGCATAATATGAATGTGGTTTATCCTTAACTGCCTTGATAAAAGCTTCATACTCTTACTGTATCCAAAATAGTATTTCATCTGCTTTCCCATAGTTCCAACATATCTTGCAACATTAGTTTTTCAAGTTGTAGTATCTGCACGCATGATTCAAAAATACTGCTAAGTTGAGCATGGATTGTGCGAAAGTATGTCAGCGAATAAGTTTGACCTCTATTATCTTTAATTTTCATCAATTCATTCTGCCACTGTATAATGGCTACATTGCTAATTTTATTCATTAACAAATCTCCCAAATATGGCATGATTTTTAGTTATAACGATTGCTTCTTTCGTTCGCCATGTGTTCTCTTCTAATACGTGGCTTTTTATCTCTTTTATACGGTTCAAAGAAGTCTCTAAATGTCATTTCAACCGTTCCGGCTTGTTGTGATAGAAACTCTTTTTCCCAATTCAAAGCTTCCTTCTTTGTTGAAAATCCTCTTTTTTCTTATATAGCTTTTCGCCTTTCCAATTCACATAACTGAACTTGCAGTACCAAGTACCGTTTTTTATTTTTCATCTCTATATTTACCCACTTTTTACACCTCTTTCTTAACTTCATTTCTATAACAATACTTTTCCATGAAATACTGTCGATTCACTTTTGCCTCTTTGTACTCGATAGCCGAACTTTTGTCAGTTCTTTATTCATTTCGTTTATCAACTGATATGTAGTCGTTCTGCTGACTTTTAAAAAATCTTGAACTTCTTCTGCTGTCATGAATACCTTTTGCATTTTTAGCCCTCCTTTCAATTCAGAGTTTTTGCAAGGTTCTGCATACATGTCTTGAGATAGGACGAGCGTCAATCTAAATATCTTGCGTTCTAATAGTTCGCATTCGAACTGTATGTCCATATTACAATAGTTTATTTTTTTGTTCTGTCAAGTCCTATTATATTTTTTTATTATTTTGTGCATGCTATTATTACGGGATTATTTCCTGCTATACACAGAACACTTCTGTTGTGCTGAAGTTCAATTTATGATAAAATATAATAGAAAATTTTTAAGAGAGAGTCTTGAAATGATTTCCGGTAAGAAATTAAAAGCAAATTCGCTTATTTAGAAAACTAACACAAAAAGAGCTTGCTATCATGTCTGGACTGACTGATGCTGCAATTCGTAATTATGAATTGGGAAATAGATCACCGAACATTGAGCAATTAAGGAAAATAGCAGATGTACTTAACTGTGATATTTCTGCTTTAATCGACCATGATCCAAACTCTATTTTTGAGATCATGCATATTATCTTTGACTATGAAAATGAAATGAAGTTCCGTCCCCTTGCAGGAAACGGTAAACCTACTGCACTACTATCCCATAATCCACATTTTGATAACTTTTTTTAGTCGAATGGGATGAAATGAGAAAGAAACACTATAACGGGGAAATTACAGACGAAGAGTTTGAAGATTGGAAGTTGTCTTTTCCTAAGAAATCACGATTTTTTTGAAGTGTGGTGTTGATCTATGAGTTCTATGATTACATTGGGAATAGGAAAGATGGAAATTGATTGGGGGAAAAAAATAATATTTTTAAGAATCACTCCTGTTTATTTCAAAAAGAAGATTTAAAAATCCCTTATTACTATGCTAACAATGAAGTCGAATATAAAAAGGGATTTTTCAAAAAAATATTAAGTCTATCAAGAGAAGGTTGGATTTATTAGGCTATAACTTGAATCAAATTGAAAATATATTTAATGAAGAACTGGAATATGTTAATCAATTATATAAAACTTCTCTTCCAATAAAATTCAATGATTATTATAACATTCTAAAAAAAGTATTAATATAAATAATATTGATATGACCTCTGACGAAATACGACTGTGATTATGATTTAGGTGAATATGTAAGAAAATGTGTTATGAGCGAAATTCAAGAACTTGTTAAGATATGTGATGACGATATTTACACTATCTCAGAGTTTCTAGAAAATCTTTCACCATACATTACATTAAGAATTTTATCTGAAAATAAAAATAATCTGGATTTAGATTTGATTTGGAGAGTCTCAGATATTGTTGAGAATGGCTGGATCTTGAAAAAGATATAATTCCACAATTAACCACAAAAGATAAAAATACTAGTTGTAACAGAAGGAAGTTCTGATACAGATATTATTCAAAAATGCATTAACCTTTTTATATAATGACATTTCAGATTTTTTGAATTTATAGATATGGAGCACAATTATCCTTTTACCGGCACGGGCAATTTAAAAATTTTTATTAAAGGATTATCTAAAATAAGTATTTTTGAATAACATATTAGTTATTTTGGATAACGATACGGCTGGTTTAGCTGTTTACAATGATATTAAAGAAATAAATTTACCAAAAAATCTAAAAAGTTATAAAAGCTTCCTAATCATGTGGATTTTGACAATTTCAAATGCAAAAGGTCCCTCAAGGAGATTCTCTTGAAAATATCAATGGTAAAGCAGTTTCTATAGAATGTTTTTTAGACCATAATTTAATTGATGAAGACATTTATGTTAGGTGGACTGGATTTAATGATAAATTGACACAATATCAAGGAAATATTGAGCCAAAAATTTATTACTCAAATTATTCCATAAACACTACAATCAAAGAATATGATTTTTCTAAAATGAAATATCTTATTGATTATATTTTGGAAAGCTGGATTTCTAGATAAAAGTAAATCATATAGCATCAGCATAGCAAAAAGACCGTAACAGTCACGCTACGGTCTAATTTTTTTATATCCATTTGCAAGCCCTTTGAACAATTACTGAGATTATTCTTTTTGAAATCTTTACCCAATTTTGTTCCGGTTACTTATTTCAACAGGCTATAAGTCATGATTTTTAAGCCATTTTTCGAAAGAATCTGCTCTACTCCCCACTCAATCGTAGCGGCAGGTTTTGAAAGAGATGTCATAAACAATTCTATTAATTCCGTTTACATTGTTTATAATTTTTATTAGCTACATCACCCTAAAAATTCGTAAGGAAGTTTTGACCAAGTGGCAGTCATAAAGTCAATAGTATTTACTGAGACGGATTGCAGCCACATATTCGTATGTTCTTTGATCTCCCATAACTCCTACCGTTTTTACAGGCAATAAAGTAACAAACGCTTGATCTACTTTTACCGTATAAATCGTTAGCGATTAATTCGTTAATGAAAATGTCGTCAGCTTCTTGTAAAAATTCTAACTTTTTCAGCAGTAACTTCTCCAATTACTCTAATTCCAAGTCCCAGATACGGGAATGGATGTCTATTTATAATTGCATCAGGCAATCCTAATTCTTTTTCAACTTTTTCTAACTTCATCTTTAAATAATTCTTTTAAAAGGTTCTAATAATTCAAACTGTAAATCTTCTGGTAAACCTCCAACATTATGATGTGATTTAATTGTGTGTAAAGTAGCTTTAATTGATTGAGATTCGATAACATCAGGATAAATTGTTCCTTGTGCTAAGAATTTTTGCTCCTTCTTGTCCTTTTTAATTTTTCTAATTTCTTCGTTGAAAACTTCTATAAATTCGTGACCAATTATTTTTCGTTTAGCTTCAGGTTCGTCCACACCTTTTAATTTGTTTAAAAATCTGTCTTTAGCATCAACAAAGACAACATTTAAGTCAAAGTTTTTGGTAGTATTCTAATACTTTTTACCTTCATCTTTTCTTAAAAAGCCCTGTGTCTACGAACATACAAGTCAACTGTTTACCAATGGCATTGTTAATAAGAACGGCAGCAACAGAAGAGTCAACTCCCCAGAAAGTGCTAATAAAACATGCTCGTCCTTAACAATATTTTTTTATTTCTTTCGTTTTTCTTCTATAAAAACTTGTAATTTTTCCAGTTTTTCTAATTTACAAATGTTAAATACAAAGTTTGCGAGTAATTTCTGTTCCACATTCTGAGTGAACAACTACTGGTGAAACTGTAAAGCGTAAATTCCTTTGTTGTTAGTAATTGCAGCGATTGAAGAGTCAGTTTTTGCTACAATTTCAAATCCAACAGGTAATTGAGTAATGTGATCGTTATGGCTCATCCAAATATTAGATTTTTGAATGTCTTTGAATAACGGACAAGTTGTGTCACTTACTTCAAGAACGGCTTTTTCCAAATTCTCTTGAGTCAGCTTTTTTCTACTTTTCCTCCGTTTAAATGAGTAATTAATTGCATTCCGTAGCAAATACCTAAGATAGGAAGTCCTAAATCAAATACGGCTTTATCAACAGTTGGTGCACCTTCTTCGTACACTGGAAGCTGGACTACCAGATAAAAATAATTCCTTTTACTTTTTCTTCTCCCGTTTTAATTTTTCAATATTAATTAATGGTACAATTTCACAGTAAACTTCCATTTCTCTAATTCTTCTTGCGATTAATTGCGTATATTGTGACCCAAAGTCAACAATAATAATTTTTTTCTTTTTGTTCTTTCACATTACACCTCTATCTATAAAATTTTTAATTTAATTATGTAAATTATACATAATTTTTAAGCTATAAATCAATAAAAATCCTTTTTATAGAATTGTAAATTTGTTATAATAAAAATAAACTAAAAAGTAAAGGAATAAAGATGGAGAAAAATATTTTGAAAGTTTTTGATAAAAAAACAAATACCTTATTTGTATTTTTAAATCAAAAATAACAGAAAAGGAAAAAGAAAAATGTGATAATATTTCACGGAATGGTAGAACCTGTTTACAGATATATAAACTTTGGAGAATACTTGGCAGAAAAATGGATATAACACTTTTATTATGGAAATTAGAGGGCATGGAAGATTAAGGACTGGAGGAATACGGAGATTTTTGGGAAAAAGGGAATAAAAAAATGTATTTGACGATATTGATATGTTTTTCAAAAATTTGATTAATACAAGTCAAGTGAGCAGAGAAAATACTGTAATTTTTAGGACATAGCATAGGGATCGCTTATTGCGACAGAACTTGCAATAAAAACAGTTCAAATATTTGATTTTATCTGGATTTCACTTATAGGAAAAGTAAAAGCCAGATTTGGATATTTTGTGACATTGTTTTGAAAAAGAATACTTTATTTTTCCAAAAATCGATTTTTAATTTACAATTTAGAAAAATATAAAAATATTTTACAAAAACTTGATGAAAATAACGATAGTTGGCTAACACGTGATATTGATGAAGCTAAAAAAATTTAAAGAAGATGAAAAATTGTGGCTATTCAGTGACACCTAAATTTTATAGTGGAATATTTAAAAATGATGTTGTTTATAAATAAAAAAATTATAAAAATTGAATGAGAATATACATATTTTAAATATTTATGGAACGGAAGATAAAGTTGTAAATGTTAAATTACTTAATAAAATATTTAAAAATTGAGGAAAAACGAAGAACTATAACGATATTTGAGAATGAAAATGGGAGACATGAGTCGTTAAATGAAATTAATAAAAATCAAATTTATGAGGGAAATTTTGGATTGGTTAAATAAATCAGATTTATAAAAATGTAGGAATAAAAATGAGTGAAATAAAAATGAAACTATATATTTTGATAATGCGGCAACTACAAAAGCCGCTACCAAAAGTGATTGAAGAAGTGACAAAGTCGTATACTGAAAGCTATCGAAATCCATCTTCAACTCACAGAATGGGTCAAAGAGTGAAAGGAATTTTAGAGAAAACGAGAGGAATTGTAGCTCGTCATTTTTGGAGTGGAAAATAGTGAAATAATTTTTACATCAGGTGGGGCAGAAGGAAATAATTTGATTTTAAAAAGGGGCAAGTAATTTTTACAGAGAAAAAGGAAATCACATAATTACGAGTAAAATTGAGCATCAACAGTGCTAGATACATGTCGACAACTTGAAAAAGACGGATTTCGTGTGACATATCTTAATGTGACAGAAAATGGAGTGATTGATTTAGAGCAATTAAAAATGAAATTACAGATGAAACAATAATTGTATCTATAATGTATGCAAATAATGAGAACTGGTGTTGTACAACCGATAAAAAGAGATTGGAGAAATACTAAAAATAAAAAATATTTTATTTCATACGGATGCAGTTCAAGCGGTAGGAAAACAAGAGATAAATATTAAAAAGAATTGAATATAGGAGCATTGACAGCGACAGCACATAAGTTTTATGGATTAAAGGGACAGGATTTGTATTTTTAGATAAAGAGATTTTTTGTAAAAAGAAATATTTTGGAGGTAGTCAAGAAAGAAATCGTAGAGCAGGAACGGAAAATGTGAACGGCATTTTAGCTTTTAGGTGTGGCACTGAAGAAATTTCAAAAATATGATGGAAACGATGAAAAGTGAAAAGAATTACTTTCGTATTTGGAGTGAAAACTGAGATTGAAGATGTAAAATTAACGGAGAATGGTACAAAGAATAGGAAATGTAGCAAGATGTACAGTAAAAAGGATGTGATATTCAAACATTGTTATTGGACTTGATATGAGAAATATTTGTGTGAGTGGAGGTTCGGCTTGATGTCTGGAGCTCAAGAAGATTCACATGTATTAAAAAGCGATGGGCTTAGATGAGAATGATTTAAAAAGTACATTTAGAGTAAGTTTAGGGAGATACAATACAATAGATGAAGTGGATTATTTTGTAGAAAAGCTAAAAGAAGTAGTTGAAATTGAGAGAAAAATTAGAAAGCATTAAAGATTATTAATTTTAGGAGGAACGATTGTGGGAATAAAAAGCAATTTTTATGGATATGGAGCAGGTACTTTACTAAGTGACAGAACTTTATCTGAAAAATTAAAAACAGAAGCTAAAAAGAATTAAGCGATAGAGGAGTAAAAATATAGTATTGCTACAGGAGAATGTTTGAAAAGCTTCAAAAATATATAGATTATATTGAAGTTGTGAAGGAACCAACAATACATTATAATGGAGGATGATAGTAGACCCTAATACAGGGAGAGATTTTGTATGAAAAGCTATAAATCCAGAATTAGTGAAAAATAATAGATATATCGACAAAGTAAAGTTCACTTGAATTTATATTATAAAGATGAAATGTACATAGATAGTGAAAGTGAAGAAGGACTTGTTTATGCATCTGGAGTTCCTTATATTGTGAAAATTTTAGAAAATTATAAAGGTAAAACTTCAACAAAAAGGGTTATTTATAGGTGAAAACACAAGGTTGGTTGAGTTGAAAAGAGTTGGAAGATAGATGAGTTGAATTATGTTTTTCAAGTCCTTCATATTTAGAAGTGTTGCCCTAAAGGATCAAATCAAAAGGTCTTGGAGTGTTAGAAATGTTAAAAAGGTTTAATTTAACTACGGAAGAAGCTATGGCTTTTGAGATCAGTGGAATGACTTGGAAATGTTAAAAACTGTAAAAATATGGATATTTAATGGGAAATGCTGATGAAAAATTAAAAAGAAAAATTTTTTCACATGATAGAATAACATTAACGAATGATGAAGATGGAATTTTTATATATATTAAACAAATATTTTTGAATAATAATTTTTAATCAGTTTAATTTAATGAAATGAGGAGGTGATGAAAAATGGAAAATAAATTTATACATTTAAAATTACAAAACAGAATATTCTTTACTTGAAGGTGTTGGGAAAATAGAAAGAATATATTAAAAAGCTAAAGAGTTGGACTTGATACTTTAGCGATAACAGATACTACTATGTTTGGTGTCATTGAATTTTATAAAAATGTAAAAAGAAAATATAAAGCCTATAATTGGATTGACAGTATATTTAGATGGATTAGCATCGGAAGGCAGTATTCGTTGACACTAATTGCAAAAATCAAAACTGGCTACAAAAATTTATCAAAACTTTCATCACTTTCATATAGTCGTTTTTAGTAGACGAAGAAATAAAATAAAATACGAGAAGATCAACGGAGTTTTCGGACGGATTATTTGTTTTATCTGGAGGAATTTATAGTGAAAGTGTCCAAAGTTTGATTGACTATAAATATGCAGAAGCTAAAAAGTCATTAAAATTAATGATAGATTTTTGGAGAAAGAAATTTTATGTTTGAAATACCGAGTTCTACAAAATTAAACAATATAAGAGAGTCTTTGATTGAGATAATTCAAGACTTGGAAAGCTAATTATTTGTTTACAAATGATGTATGTTATTGTAATGAAGACAGAAGCGATGTTGCAATAGTGAAATCAATAAAAGAAGGAAAATAAATTATCAGCTGACTCAAAAAGAAAAAGAGTATACGGATTTGTATTTATATGATGAAATAAAGCAGACATTTGTAGAATATGGGGATGAATTTTTTTGAAACAGGAATAAAAATATTGAATTTATAGTAAATAATAGTCAGGTTGATTTTAATTTTTGATGAGTTTAAGTTTCCTAAATATGATTTGCCGGAAGGAGTAACGGAAAAAGATTATTTACGAGAAATTGTATATGATGGGTTAAATAAAAATATGAAAATAAATTATCTCAAAAAGTTATAGACAGAATAGAGTATGAGGTTAAAAATTATAAATGATATGGGATATAATGGTTATTTCATAATAGTTTGGGATTTTATAAAAATTTGCAAGAGAAAAACGGTGTTTATGTAGATCCTGGAAGAGGATCGGCTGCCGGAAGTTTAGTTTCTTATGCGTTAAATATAACGGAAATGAGATCCTATTGAATATAATCTTATTTTTGAAAGATTTTTAAATCCAGAAAAGAATTTCTATGCCAGACATTGATATGAGTTTTCGATCAGAGCAAAGAGAAATTGTAATTGATTATGTGTTAAAAATATGGGAAAAAGAACATGTGCACATATTATAACTTTTGGAACTTTTAAAAGCTAGAGCGGCAATTCGTGATGTCGGAAGAGTTTTAGGAATTGATTTGAAAAAGTAGACATTATCGCAAAATTAATTCCACATAATATGGAATTGCAAGAGGGACTTGAAACGATAGAAAGTTTAAAGAATTGTATAATCGTGATAATGATATAAAAAGTAATGATTGATTATTCAAAACGAATTGAGGGAAGGTTCGTCACGCTCAGTTCCGCTGCAGGACTTGTAATTTCAAAAGAAAGAAATTAAACGAAGAAATACCGTTATATTCGGATGGTAAAATGTCTGTGAAACTTCAACGCAATATCAAATGAAAAGAATTGGAAGATTTAGGCGTTTTTAAAAATAGACTTTTTAGGATTGAAAAACTTAACTGTATTACGAAAAACGATAGAAAATATAGAAAAATCGGGGAGAAAAAATATCGTTAAATGAAATAAAATTAGATGATAAAAAGACATATGAATTATTTACAAAAGGCTGATACGCTTGGAGTTTTTCAGTGTGAATCTTTGGAATTAGAAATTTAATGAAAAAAAGTTAAAATTGAAAAATTTGAAGATATAATTGCACTTCTTGCACTTTATAGACCGGGACATTAGAAGTGGAATGGTAGATGATTTTATTGCGGCAAAAATACGAGTGTAAAAATAAAATATCCAGATGAATCGTTAAAAATATTTTAGAGAAACTTATGGAGTAATTTTTGTATCAAGAGCAAGTAATGAAAATAGCAAATGAAATGGCTGATTATTCTTTGGGAGAAACAGATGAATTACGGCGAGCGATAGGATCCCCGGAAATTATTGAGAAAAATAGAGAAAAATTTGTGACGAAAGCTACAGCAAAAGGAGTGAAAAAAGAAAGCAAACTATATTTTATAATCTAATTGATAAATTTGGAGGATATGGATTTAATAAATCACATTCTGCGGCATATGCGTTAGTAGTTTATTGGACAGCCTATTTTAAAAGTAAATTATACGCTAAATTTTTGCAGCATTAATGAGTACAGAAATGTATAATATTGATAGATTGTCAGTTATAATAAATGAAGCTAGAGAGAAAAAGATAGAGATTTTAGTGCCAGATGTTAATTTTTCATCGTATGAATTTACGGTAGAAGATGGAAAAATTCGTTTTGGAATGACCGCAATAAAAGGTGTTGGGATAAATTTTGTAGAAGATTTAATAAATGTAAGAAATGAAAAAGAATTTAAAAAGATATGACGATTTTGTGTATCGAATGAAACAAAAATGGACTTAATAAGAAAAATCTAGAATCGCTAATTTTTGTCAGGAAGTTTAGATGGAATGCCCGGAAATAGAAAAGAAAAATTTGAAAGTATAGATAAAAATTTTTGGAATGGGCAGGGAAAAATATGATTTAGATGAAGCGTTGCAACCTTTATTGATTGGGGCAGAGTGAAAACAGTTAAGGAATTTTATTTTAGAAAAATGGAAGATTTTAATCAAAAATATATTGTAAAAATGATTATCTTGGAATTTATGTATCAAATCATCCGTTAAATGCAAAAAGGATTTTTAGAAATAATTGAACATCTTAAAAATATCAGAACTTGATGATTGGAGAAATAGAAATAAAATTGAAAAAGTATAGCAAAAATTAAATTAATTGGAATAATAAAAGATATAAAAATGGTTGCTAAAAGTGGAGATCCGATGGTTAGAATTTAATTTAGAGGATTTTTACAGGAATAGTAGAAACAATATGTTTTTCCTAAAGATTTTTATTGAAAAAAAGGGTGATAAAATATTAGAAGATAAAATTGTATTAATTGAAGGAACGATAAAACAAGATGGAAAGCAAATATTCAATAATTTTAAATGATATAGTTGAGCTTGATGAAATTAATGAGATTTGAAATTATATTTGTTAATAGATAATGAAGCCGTGAAAATACCGAAAAATTGAAAAGAAATTATATATATCGTGGAGAAAATGTAGTTTATTTTGCGATAAAAACAAAAATAATAAAAGAGAAATAGTAAAAATTTAAAACACACGGTATGAATTTGTCAAAACAATTTTTAAAAAGAATTGGTAAAACTTTTAGGTATGAAAAATAAAAATAAAATAGTAAAGTTATAAATGATGAAGTGTAAAAAGATGGCTCAAAAATAAATGAAAAATGATGTGTTGACAAAATTATGTAAAAATGGTATAATATAGTGTAATGATTTTTATAAAAATAAATTAGGAGAAAAAGTATGAAGAAAAATTGTATTTTTTTACTACTACCACAAGTAGATTATGGCAACAACTGTGAGGAACAAATGTAAAAATGGAAGAAAGTAAAAACCGGTTTGTAGAGATAAATATTCAACCGCATAAAAATGTATATTTGAATAGTAAATTTAATCAAAAATTTATTTGAACAAAGTGTAGAAATTAGACATGATTTGAATGAATATTTTTAAAATTACTGGAGAAGCATTCGTTGGATATGAAAAAAATTAAAGAGGACAATTCAGAAGCAGGATTGAAAAAAATATAAAATTCTTAAAGCTGCTTTTAGAAAAAGCTAAAAATGATATAACTACTGAAAGAAGATGCATCTAAAATAGTTGAAATTGCGAGAACTTTTAAGGATGAAAAAGATATTTATGATCTTGTAAAAAGATAAAGTTACAGAAAAAGATGCGTATAAAAATTATTGACAGTACTTGGGAAAAAGATCAAACAGGACTTAAAGTTGCTATTGGACAATTACAAAAATGCTATAAAAGCTGAAAATTTAGGTGAGGAAATATCAAATATAGGGCTTGTAATGAGTGCTCTTAAAACAAATTATAATGATAGCTAACACAGATATAGGAGCAGGAACGGGTGCTTTATCAAATGCTTATCCTAGTGGTCATATAGATAATGATAAAAGTTAAAAACAGCATTTGAAAAAATTTGCAGCTTTCTTTACTGCAACAGATGGATTTGATAGTGTAAAAGCTGATTTTACTAAAGTTTCAAAATTGTATGAAGAAGCTCAACATCTAAATCAATTAAAAACAGAGATAAATGATGAAGTAGATAACGCAATAACAAATGCAACTCAAGAAATATCTAAAATAGAAGCAGGAACTTCTAGTTTTGTAATGAGATAGAAAGCCATACATATTATGGTGTGAGGGATTGGAACTATATTTACTTATGACAATTTAGAATTTAAGCTTAAAAGGTAGATTAGGTCAAAGTAATTATGTGAGTACGATTGCTAATAAAACAGAAAAAGAAAAAGCAGTTTATTGGTCAGTTGAAACAGGACTTAAATATAATTACACAATAAATAATATAACTATATTCCCAGAAATTGGGATGAAATATGTTGGTGCAAAAATATGGACAAAAAGGATTTATTCCTTACGGTTCAGTTGGATTAAAATATACATTCTAAAAATATAAAAATACGAATCCTCATATAGCTAGTATACACTAACTATATGGGGGTTTTTAATATGGATAATAAATAAAAGTTGTTATTATTTAGAAAATGATAAAAGAAATTTGATATATTTAATATTAAATTTTTCATAATGATTCGAGATTGAATATGATAAAATATAAAAGTAGACTAGACTGAAAAAATACAAAAATATAAAATCATAGGAGAGAATGATGGATTTAAGTGATATAAAAAGAATTGATGAAAGTTCTCAAAAAGAAGAGATGGCTGAAATTAAAATTAGATACGGTAAAAGTAAAAATTAACTTTTAAAAATTCTGAAATAACTCCAAATAAAGCTGTAGAAATGCCCGTAACTAAAGTTGAGCAAAAACACCTAGAAGTTCCAACTATAAATGAAGAAATTATAAAATCTCAAAATGTTGGAGAAATTAAATTGATTAAAACTGAGAAAAATATAGAAGTTTTCAAAAAGGAATGAGTATTAGCAAAAAGTAATACGATTGGATTGGAAACTGATATAAAATCTCAGTAAATGGTATTTTTAAAAAGAAATATTAGTTGTAGATAATTCGCACAGGTGAGATTATGGAAAACCTTTGTTCGTTATAGAAATTAAGTAAGAACGAATAAAAATTAAAATATTATTTTTAAAATAAATAAAATTGGGAGGAACAATGTTCAAAAAATATTAATAGCAAATAGAGGAGAAATTGCAGTAAGGGTAATAAGAGCAGCAAGAGAAATGGGAATTGCTACGGTTGCAGTTTATTCAGAAGCAGATGCAGAGTCGTTGCATGTTAAATTAGCAGATGAAGCTGTATGTAGAGTATGCAAGTAGTATAGATTCTTATTTGAAAATCCCTCATATATTGTCAACGGCACAAATTACAGGAGCTGATGCAGTTCATCGGATTTGGTTTTTATCAGAAAAATGCTTCATTTGCAAAAATATGTGAGCAAAAATGGTATAACATTTATGAATTAAAACCGGAAGTAATTACGATGATGGGTGATAAAGCGACAGCGAGAAAAACAGCTGAAAAAAATAAAGTTCCTATGACTAAAGGATCTGATGGAATTGTGCCAAATGTTGAGGAAGCTAAAAAAATAGCAAAATGGATTACTTATCCAGTAATCATTAAAGCGACAGCTGGTGGTGAGTGGAAAAGGAATGAGAATTGCTCATAATGAGAAAGAGTTGGTAGAAAACTTTATTGTAGCTCAAAATGAAGCAAAATCAAATTTTGGAAATCCAGATGTATACATTGAGAAATATGTAGAAAGAGCAAGACATGTTGAAATTCAAGTAATTGGGATAAATTTAGAATGTTGTTGCATTTAGGAGAAAGAGTGCACAATCCAAAGAAGACACCAAAAATTAGTAGAAGAGTCTCCATCTGTTGGAATTGATAAAAACTAGAGAAAGAATGGGAAAAGTTGCAGCACATTTAGCTAAAAGGAATTGGGTATGACAGTGTTGGAACATTAGAATTTTTAGTTGATAAAAATATGAATTTCTATTTTATGGAAATGAATACGAGAATACAAGTAGAGCATACAATTACGGAAGAAGTAACTGGTGTTGATTTAATAAAAAGAGCAAATAAGAGTGGCAGCTGGAGAAAAAAATTAAGTTTACTCAAAAAGATATAGAAATAACAGGACACGCAATCGAGTGTAGAATAAAATGCTGAAGGTGTGATAATGGTTTCTTGCCTTCAGTTGGAACGCTTGAAACTTACTTGCCTTCAGGAGGAATTGGAGTAAGAGTGGATTCACATTCATACCAAAAACTATGAAATACCACCTTATTATGATTCAATGATTGCAAAATTAATCATAAAAGCTCCAACAAGAGATGAAGCAATTGCTAGAATGAAAAGGGCATTAAAAGAATTTAAAATTGAAGGAGTTAGCACAACAATTCCATTTCATTTTAAAAGTTTTTAGATAATGAATATTTTAAAAAGGAATAGTTTACACAAATTTTTATTGAAACACATTTTAAAAAGTTTTTAGAAAAATAAAAATTAAATATATGGAGGAAAAAAATATGAACAGAATTAGGAAATATAAGTATATCATCAGAAGTAGTGGCATCAATTGCAGAAACAATAATTTCAGAAATTGAAGGAGTTTATAGTTTAGCTGGTTCAAATTCAAAAATGAAATTGTAAAATTCTTTCAAAATGTATCGTCATCAGGAAATAAAGGGATTGAAGTTGAAATAGGAGAAACAGAATGTACTTTAGATTTATATGTTGTGGCAGAAATATGGACAAAAATTACCAGCATTAGCGGGAGAAATTCAAAGAAAAGTAGTAGATGGAATTACTGGTATGACAGGGTTAAAAAGTTCAAGAAGTGAATGTATTTATTCAAAAAGTAGTAAAAAGTTGAAGAAGAATCAAAAAGTAGTAGAAGCTGTTCCTGTAATAGAGGGATTAAAAGGAGTAAATTATGATAACGATATTAAGTTTTTAGCTAGATTTTCAATTATTGCAGGATTAATGGGAATTGTTTTTCAAGTGTATCAGATCTTTTTATTTTCAAACGGCTTGTTACAACAAATGGACGACTTTATTGACATGACTGATACAAAAATTATTATAATTATCGGGCTTTTAGCTTTTGATTTATTTAATAATATTTTTACTTGCAACAATAAATAAATTTACAAAAATATTCTCAAAAATAAAAATTAAAAATAAAGTGGAGATTTGGAAGTTCCAATAAAAAAACGATAAAATGAGTTGCAAAGGATTATTTGGTAAAATCAAGATATTATAAAAAAATACTAAAGTAAAATCTTATTCTAAAAGGAAGAGCAGTAATAATTGAAGCAGTGAGTTGACGCATATAATGTTGAAAACTTGAGTGGAAAAATTATCTGAGATACAAGTAGAATTAAGTAAGTATGTAGAAAAATTCAGTTGGAATAACTGTAGTTCTATTAAATTGAAAAAGTTTTTAGCCGAAACAAAAAAATTGAGAAAAATAATTGAAGATAAAAAGTGGGATAGAAACTGAAAAAGCATCAACTTATGATAAAACGCCCCAAAAATAGAAGAGGAAAATTAATGACACGTAGAGAAATAAGAGAAGAAATATTTAAACTTCTTTTTGAAAGAGAATTAATTGATGATAATATTGAAAAAGAATTGAAGAAGTAATTGAAAAAGAAGAAAATAATTAAAGAGGATCAAATTGAATTTTTGAAAAATTATACAAAAATATAATTAAAAATGAAGAGATGAAATTGAAAAAATTAAAAGAAACACTAGAAGGATGGACTTATGAAAGATTGGGGACATTAGAAAAAGTGTTATTGAAATTTTCATTTTATGAAATTATTGTAGAAAAAGTGAGGCTATGAAATAGCGATAAATGAAACTTTCAGAGATTGCTAAAAATATGCTTATGATGATACAAAAGAATTTTTAAAATGGAATTTTTGGCAAAATTAGTAAAAATGAGAAAAATAAAAATAGTAGTAAGATAGAAAAGGAAAAAGAATGAAGAAATTTAATATAGTGTATATGTTGTTAATATTTTTAGTAGCGTTTAATTTAAGATTAGGAATATCAAAGCGTTCCTCCTATTCAAAAATATTATACAAGAAAGTTTAGCTTTATCAAATTTTTCAAATAAGCCTTTTAACAGGAATCCCTGTAATTTGCATGGGGATTTTTGCTTTCATTGTAGGAAAAGTTCAAAGACAGTTTGGGATGGAGAAAAGTATATTTTATCTATTAATTTTATTAGGTGTGATGACGCTAGGAAGATTTATTCCAAATAGCTTTGTAACATTAATAGTATCTACATTTGGGATAGGATTTGCAATAGCAATAATTGGATATATTTATCTGGAATTATAAAAAGAGTTTCCGGAACATTTCAAGTATTTTAATAGCGGTTTATACTTTTGCTATGGGATTGGGATCTTTAATTGTATCAAGTGTAACCAAAAATAATTTCAGACAAAAACAAATTGGAATATTGCTTTAGGAGTTTGGGCGTTAATTTCATTAGTTGTAGCTTTTTATTTGGAAAAATGTATATGGATAATACAAAAAGATTCATCAGAAGATATAAAAATTAATTGGAGTGATATTGATATTTGGAAAATGATAATATTTTTGGAGTCAATCGGGAAATTTTTATAGTATGTCTATGTATCTTGTTCCGTTTTTACAAAATGCAAAAATTAATGAAAATCATTTTAATTACATTATTGACATGTAGGAGCACAAATGGTTACAGGGTTTTTGTAATTCCAACTGCAATGCATAAAATTGGAACAATAAAAAGGATGGGCGATATTTGCGACATGTTGTATAACTTTGGGACTTATGTTACCAATATTTTTACAAATAAATGTATTTTGAGGCAATAGTTATAATTATATTTTTAGCAATGAGGGCTTGGAGGTTCGTTCCCAATAGCGATGCTTATGCCACTTGATTATACAGAAAAATCCAGAAGAAGCTAGTATAGTTTTCAGGAATTGTTCAGGCGTTTGGTTATATAATAGGTGGAATTGTACCCTATTATATTTGGAGTTATAATTGATAGTACAGGAAATTATATAAATTTAGTTTATTGCAATGACAATAGGGTGGTATTTTGATAGTTTTAATTGGAATGAGTAAAAAGAATGAAATTTAATTGACAAAAATTAAAATTAATTATATACTAAATTAAATAATTATTAAAAAGAGATGCTCTACATAATTGTGGAGTATTTTTTATAAAAGAAATAAAAGGGGAAATTATATGGCAGTAAGTACACTTAGTTGTAGTTATTTTGGCGTGGAGTCATATATAGTTGAAGTTGAAGTAGATGTTTCAAACGGGCTACCAGTTTTTAATATAGTTGGAATGGGAGATTTAGCAATTACAGAAAGCAAGGAGAGAATACGAAGTTGCTTCAAAAATATTGATCTAGTTTTTCCAGTGAAAAGAGTTTTAATTAACTTGTCACCAGCTGATATTAAAAAGAAAGGTAGCCATTTTGATTTGGCGATTTTTGTTGGAATACTCGCAAATATTGGGAAAATAACAAACATAGAGAAATTAGCTAAATATTTGATTTTTGGGAGAAATTTCGTTAAACGGAAGTATAAAAGATATAAAAGGGGCGATAAATGCAGCAATTTTTGGCAAAAGAGAAAAATTTAAAAGGGTGTTATTGTCCCGAGAGGAAATTATAATGAATCAAGGTTAATAAATGGATTGGAAGTTGTGCCAGTAGAAACATTTCGGAAGTTATAGAATTTTTTGAATGATGAAATTACGGTAGAGAAGTTGCTTGAAAAAGATAGTAATAGAAAAGAGAAAATAGAGAATAAAGAATATGATAATTTAGATTTTTCGGAAGTGAAAAGGTCAGTTGCTTGCAAAAAGGGCGATGGAAAATAGCTGCAGCTGGAGGACATAATTTATTTTTGATGGGAGATCCAGGTTCTGGGAAATCAATGATGGCAAAAGAGATTTAATACGATAATGCCTGATATGACAGATGAGGAAATAATTGAAACAACGAAGATTTATAGCGTGTCGGGAATGTTGTCAAAAGATAATCCAATTGTAAATAAAAGACCGTTTAGAAGTCCGCATCATACTGCAACGCAAGTGGCATTAGTTGGTGGGGCGAATAGAGTTGGAGAAATTACACTTGCATTAAATGGTGTATTTTTCTTAGATGAGCTTGGAGAATTTGGAGTGAAAACACTTGAAACTTTAAGGCAACCTTTGGAAGATGGAAAAGGTTGTTGTATCAGCGTGCAAAATGTAACTTATGAATATCCGGTGAAAGGAATAACGATAATGGCATCAAATCCAACGCCTTCTGGGTATTTTCCGGAAGATGAAATGTGTAAAGATAGTTTGAGAGATATAAAAAATTATCAAAAAAGATTTTCAGGTCCGATTTTAGATAGAATTGATTTATATGTTGAAATGAAGCGATTAAATAATGATGAAATTTTTTGGAAATCAAGAGGGCGAATCATCAAAAAGTATAAAAAGTAGAGTTATGAAAGCAAGAAAAAAATTCAATATGAAAGATATAAGCAATATAAGTTAAATAGTCAAATGACAAAAAGATTTGAAAAAAATATTGTGTTGTGACAAAGGAAATACAAGATATTATTGAACTTGCAATGAATCAAATGAAATTGTCTGTTAGAATGTATGATAAAATTTTGAAAATTTCTAGAACTATTGCAGATATTGAAGAAAGTAAAGAGATTTCTGTGGAGCATGTACTGGAAGCTTTAAATTATAGGAAGAAATGATTTTTACATAAGCTTAGTCGCTATTCGCTAAGAGAAAACATGTGCACGAAAAAGAGGCATTACTGCCTCGATTGCCATTTTAGTATGTCTACTCATTATTTTTAATTATATAATATATTTTTAAAAAATCAAGAAACTATATCTACTTTTTGTCGCCACAAAAGTAGCAAAGGCAAAGTGCCGATGTTTTCTGACTAAGCTCACACACTCCCTCGCTTTGTAAAAATCAAAAAACTCGCTACGCTCAGACAATGATTTTTTTCCATAAGCTTAGTCGCTATTCGCTAAGGAGAAAACATATGGCACGAAATAAAAATGAGGTATTGCTACTCAATTGCCATTTTTGTATGTCTAGTATATATACAAGTTTATTATACATTGATTAAGTTTATTTTTGCAAAGCTTTTTATTATAAAAATAAATAAAAAGATTAAAATCTAATTAAATAATTGATACAATAATATTAACTTTTGAAGTTTGCCAACTTTGAAAGTGTACATCTTGACAATAAGGAGGTGTATGATGTCTAGTATAGTTAAGAAAAATAATAGTTTTAGTTGTGACCTACTTAATCATTTCACATAATTTATTCTAAAATTGTTGTTTCAGCTGGCGATAAAAAGTCAGCTTTTTATTTTTTTATTTTTAAAAAAATCAAGAAACTATATCTACTTTTGTCGCCACAAAAAGTAGCAAAAAGCAAAGTGCCGATGTTTTCTGACTAAGCTCACATGCTTCGTCGTTTTGTAAAAATCAAAAAAACTCGCTTTGCTCAGACAATGATTTTTACATAAGCTTAGTCGCTATTCGCTAAGGAGAAAACATGTGGCAAGAAAAAGAGGCATCACTGCCTCAATTGCCATTTATATGTACGATTTCTTTTACATAATTAGTATACTATAAAATAGATCAAGTCTTTAAATTCAAAAATGATTAATATTTAATTGATTTTTACATTAAAATTTTGGTATAATGAATTTGCTTTTTAAAAATAAGCCATAATTTTAGAAGTATTACATCTTTTAAAAAGGAGGTGTAAAATGTACGATTTTATTAAGAAAATAATAGTTTTAGTTGTGATCTCACTTTAATAATTTCACATAATTTATTCTAAAATTGTTGTTTCGGCTGGCGATAAAAAGTCAGCTTTTTATTTTTTAAAAATCAATAAACTGTATCTACTTTTGTAGCCACAAAAGTAGCAAAGGCAAAGTGCCGATGTTTTTCTGACTAAGCTCACACTCCCTCGCTTTTGTAAAAATCAAAAACTCGCTACGCTCAAACAATGATTTTTCCATGAGCTTAGTCGCTATTCGCTAAGGAGAAAACATGTGGCACGAAAAAAAGAGGTATTGCTACCTCAATTGCCATTTTTGTATGTCTAGTATATATACATAGTTTATTATACATTATTAAATTTGTTTTTGCAAGCTTTTTATTATAAAAAAATAAATAAAAAAGATTGAAATCTAATTAAATAATTGATACAATAATATTAACTTTTGAAGTTTGCCAACTTTGAAAGTGTACATCTGCAATAAGGAGGTGTATGATGTCTAGTATAGTTAAGAAAAATAATAGTTTTAGTTGTGACCCACTTAATCATTTCACGTAATTTATTCTAAAATTGTTGTTTTTGGCTGACGATAAAAAGTCAGCTTTTTTATTTTTTATAAAATTAATAAACTATATCTACTTTTGTCGCCACAAAAGTAGCAGCAGTGCCGATGTTTTTCTCGACTAAAGCTCATACACTCTCGCTTTGTAAAAATCAAAAAACTCGCTATGCTCAGACAATGATTTTTACATAAGCTTAGTCACTATTCGCTAAGGAGAAAAACATATGGCACGAAAAAAGGGAGCATAGCTCCCAATAGCAACTTTATGCGATACATAGTTTTATATTACTTTGATATTATATAATATATTTTGAAAAATCAAGAAACTGTATCTACTTTTGTCGCCACAAAAGTAGCAAAGAGCAAGTGCCGATGTTTCTGACTAAGCTCACACTCCCTCGCTTTGTAAAAATCAAAAACTCGCTACGCTCAGACAATGGTTTTTACATAAGCTAGTCGCTATTCGCTAAGGGGAAAACATATGGCACGAGATAAAAAGGGAGCATAGCTCCCAATAGCATTTTAATAGAATGTCTCATACAGTTCTCATTACTTTTTAATTATATAATATATTTTTGAAAAAGTCAATAAACTATATCTACTTTTTGTCGCCACAAAAGTAGCAAAAAGGCAAAGTGCCGATGTTTTTCTGACTAAGCTCACACGCTTCCTCGCTTTTGTAAAAATCAAAAACTCGCTACGCTCAGACAATGATTTTTACATGAGCTTAGTCACTATTCGCTAAGGGGAAAAACCTGTGGCACAAAAAAGAGGCATTACTGCCTCAGTCTCCACTTTCAATGCATAGTTTATTACACAAATGTATTGTATAATAAACTAAAAATCAAGAACTTTTTAAAATTAAAATTTAATTGAAAAAGATTGAAATATTGTTATAATATTTTTGTTCTTAATAGTAACTCCAATTACTTTAAGAATTTTTACATCTAGAATTAAGGAGGTGTAAAATGCATAGTTTAATATAATAATTTTAATTGTAATCATTATGATTATTAGCAGAAATGCCTTTTAAAATTTGTTTTTCATCGGTGTAAAAAAGCCGGTGTTTTTACATAAAGCTTAGTCGCTATTCGCTAAGGGGCAAACATGTGATACGGAATAAAAATGAGGTATTGCTACCTCAATTGCCATTTTGTATGTCTACTCATTATTTTTTAATTATATAATATATTTTAAAAAATCAATAAAGCTGTGTCTACTTTTGTTGCCACAAAAAGTAGCAAAAAGGCAGTGCCGATGTTTTTCTGATTAGCTCACACTCCCTCGCTTTTGTAAAAATCAAAAACTCGCTTCGCTCAAACAATGATTTTTCCATGAGCTTAGTCGCTATTCGCTAAGGAGAAAACATATGGCACGAAAAAAAGAGGCATTACTGCCTCAGTCTCCAATTTTAATGAATAATCCATTTGTTACACTGGAATTATACAACAAAAATATAAAAGTCAATAAAATAAAAATAATGAAATAATTATTGAATTAAGATTAAAATGATGATATAATAATTATGTTTTTCTTAAAGTTTTCCAATGCTTTGAGAATACTACATCTTGCAAATAAGGAGGTGTAAAAATTGAATAATCCATTAAAAATAATAATTCTAATAGTGATTCTACTTAATTATTTCATAATTTATATTAGAATTGTTTTCATCGGCGTAAAAGCCGGTGTTTTTTATATTATATATCTACTTTTGTCGCCACAAAAGTAGCAAAGGCGAAGTGCCGATGTTTCTTCTGACTAAGCTCATACGCTTCCTCGCTTTGTAAAAATCAAAAACTCGCTACGCTCAGACAATGATTTTTTATATAAACTTAGTCGCTATTCACTAAGGAGAAAAACATATGGCACGAATAAAAAGGAGCATAGCTCCCAATAGCGTTTTTATGCAACATACATTTTTACATTATAATTATATAATAAAATAGAAAAATCAATAACTATGTCTACTTTTGTTGCCACAAAAGTAGCAAAAACGAAAGTGCCGATGTTTTTCTGACTAAGCTCACACACCCCTCGCTTTGTAAAAATTAAAAACTCGCTACGCTCAGACAATGATTTTTACATAAGCTTAGTCGCTATTCACTAAGGAGAAAAACATGTGGCACTAAAGAGGCATTACTGCCTCAGTCTCCACTTTAATGCATAGTTTATTACACAAATGTATTGTATAATAAACTAAAAATCAAGAACTTTTTAAAAATTAAAATTTAATTGAAAAAGATTGAAATATTGTTATAATATTTTTGTTCTTAATAGTAACTCAATTACTTTAAGAATTTTACATCTAGAATTAAGGAGGTGTAAAATGCATAGTTTAATATAATCGTTTTTAATTGTAATCATTAGATTATTAGCAGAAATGCCTTTTTAAAAATTTATTTTCATCGGTGTAAAAGCCGGTGTTTTTACATAAGCTCAGTCGCTATTCGCTAAGGAGAAAACATGTGGCACGAAAAAGAGGCATTACTGCCTCGATTGCCATTTATATGTACAATTTCTTTTACAAAATTAGTATACTATAAAATATCAAAGCCTTTAAATTTAAAAAAATAATTATTATTTAATTGATTTTACATTAAAATTTTGATATAATAATTTATCTTTTAAAATAAGCCATAATTTTAGAAGTATTACATCTTTTTAAAAAGGAGGTGTAAAATGTACAATTTCATTAAGAAAATAATAGTTTTAGTTGGATTCACTTAATCATTTCACGTAATTTATTCTAAAATTGTTGTTTCGGCTGGCGATAAAAAGTCAGCTTTTTATTTTTATTTTTTTAAAAATCAAGAGACTATATCTACTTTTGTCGCCACAAAAGTAGCAAAAGGCAAAGTGCCGATGTTTTTCTGACTAAAGCTCACACGCTTCCTCGCTTTGTAAAATCAAAAACTCGCTCACGCTCAGACAATGATTTTTACATAAAGCTTTAATCGCTATTCGCTAAGGAGAAAACATATGGCACGAGGAGTTAAACTCCCTTGATTGCAACTTTAAAAATAATACTTTATACAACTTTATTTTTACAATATAATTATACAATAAAAAGTAAAAATCAAGAAACTATGTCTACTTTTTGTTGTTATAAAAATATTGGAAAAGGTAAAACAAAAGATAAAAATACAGATAAAATAAGAATAAAGTTTGAAAAAGGGGAAAAATAAAAATTTTAGGAGCTAAAAAGGGATGTATTTATAATAATTAAGAAAAAGAGAAAGAGAATTTTGAGAAAGGTGATAAAAAGGTGATTTTTAGAGCTTAAAAACTAGGAAAATTAGCTTTTACAAATAAAGTTATTAAAAATTTTTATATAAAAATTTATATAAATAAAAATAATGTAAAATTATATAAAAAGTAAATAAACATATGTAGAAAAAGTAAAAATAAAGATAGAAAAGAGTAATTTTTAAAAAGTTAGGAAAAATATTAGAAAAATTATATAAAAATACTTGCATATTACAATAAAATATATTATAATACAGAATGAGAAATAATTTAAAAAGAAAAAGCTTTTAAATAAAAAGAAAGCTAAAAAGAGCTGTGAAAAGTAAAAAGTGTGAAACAAAAAGTAAACGCTTTAAGGGAGAGGGAACTTTAAAAGTTATGTGAAAGGTAAGAAAAAAAGTGTGAGGGGAAAAATAAAAATGTATAAAAAGAGTTAAGCTTAAAAAGAGCTATGAAAAGTGAAAAAGTGTGAGGGGAAAAATAAAAATGTATAAAAAGAGGTGAAGCTTTAAAAAGGGCTGTGAAAAGTGAAAAAGTGTGAAACAAAAAGTAAACGCTTTAGGAGAGAAACTAAAAATCATGTGAAAGAAAAATAAATAGGAGAAAGGAGAGCGTGGAATTATATGAAACTTTTTGTGTAATTTACATGTGAAAAGAGATGAAAAATTAAAAATATTTTTTTATTTTTGTGCTTAGTAGTACAAAAGTGTAGTGGTGGCAAAATATTAATGATGATATAAGAAAAACAGGAACTTAGTGTAAAAAGAGGGAGTACCTAAATTGCCGAACAAATCGCCAGTAATTATAGCAGATATGTTTTCGGCAGATCAAATGTTGAAAGAATTGAGCCGGAACAATAAAAAGTGGAAAAATCTCTATTTAGTATTTCCAGATGTGAAAATATTAGATGATTATATAAATAGAGTTGTAGAAAAAGCAGATAATATCGTTGTTTATTTGTTGGGAAAGAGACAACAAATGAATATTTTGTAAATAGGGGAATAACGAGTAAACAAATTGAAAGTTTAAAGAATAAATTAGAGAACTTAAACAATATAAAAATTTATTTAATCAATCCAACAGAGGAAGAGATTAGACGAATTTTTTGAAAGCGACCTTTGAGGAAAGTCCTTATGAAAATGATGTGTATAAAAATATAGTGGGAAATACAAGTAATTAGATAGAGAAAGTAGAAGGAGAAAGGGAAACGAAGAGATGAAAAATAATATTAATATAGAGAGTTAGAAAGATGGCTGAAAAGTAAGCTTAAAGAATAAAGTAAGCATAGATAATAGAAGTGTTATAGCTTATTTAATGATGGGATTTGCCGGACTTTATGATGAGTACTATAGCAAATGCTGCTTGGACAGAAAAACAAGCGTGGGCAGATGGAGATGGAAACGGGAAAAATGGCACTGCTTGATGGAAAAATAAAACAGGGGATGGATCTATTATTTTAACAAGAAATGATAGAATTAATAAAACATTAGTGAATTCAGTTGTAATTGGATTAGGAGGGAATAAGCCGGGTGAACACGGAACGCTTGAAACTCAAAAATTAGGAATAGATGTTGAAGATTATAGTTCAGGGAATAATTTTAATTCAGGAATAGTTGCAATTGGATCTGTTAGAGTTCAATCAAATCCACATGGGACAGGAAGAACAGGAACTGGGGGACAATCAGTAGCGATAGGAAATGACGTTACTTCAACTTCACAAGCAGTAGCAATAGGGAATAATACTTATGCACTTGGTGGTTCATCAATAGCAATAGGAAGTGATGATATTGTATCATATTATGATTCTAGGGTTAGTAGTTATGACTATACTAAGTACTTTCAACCTTTATACGACAAAATAGATCCAGCACATACTGCTTATGGAATTGATAACAAGCAAGCAAATGCTATATATTCACCTAACGTAGCTGCTGGAGAGGGATCTATATCTATAGGATCAAGATCTGTTGCATATAATCCGAGGTCAACATCTCTAGGGACATTAGCTTATGCGTTAGGTAAAAGGAGCAACAGCCTTAGGGACACAATCTCGTGCTGAGAGGGAAGGATCTATAGCTATAGGAAATAAAACTCGTAGCTTTGCCAATCAAGCCTTAGCAATGAGGAATGACTCTCAAATCTTAAATGTTAGGGGAACAGCAGTAGGACTTAGAGCAAGATCTGGAGGAGAAGGATCGATAGCGATAGGGACTGATGTATACGCATGAATGTTATAATGAATACGGATCCTAATATTAAAAACTAGATTAACAGAGAAGAGTAATGGGAACGGATTCAACTACAATAGCAAATATAGAAAATACAGTAAAAGAAACAAATACTATAAAATCAGAGTTAAGAACTCATAATGGTATAGATGGAATAATAAAAACAACTGCAAATCAAAAAAATGCAATAGTAATAGGAACAAGATCGATAGCTACAGGAGATAATGCGATGGCATTAGGACGTGGGAGCTTTTTGCAATGGCAAACAATGCGTTTGGTATTGGATCTTATTCAGTATGCTGATCATGTAAATGCAATGGCGATTGGGACATCTTCAAGAGCGTTAGCTGAAAACTCTATTACTGTAGGGGCAGGGTCAGTAGCTACAGCTAATGCAAAAACGCAACAGTATTGGGGACAAATTCAGGAGTTGGAGGAGAAAAACTCATCAGTAGTTGGAGCTAACTCAGAAGCGTTTTTCTAAAAATACATTAATTTATGGTAATTCAACTAAGGTAGGAGACTTAAATTCTACAAATAATACAGATAACAATATCGCTATAGGTAATAATATTTCTATAGGTTCAGGAGTTACTAATTCAATGGCTTATGAATTATAATACTAGAATTGGAGATACCAATAGAGCAACGAATAGTAAAATAGACAGTTCAACAGCGTTTGGTAGTGGTGCAACGATTGAAAGGTTATATAATGGTACAACAGCTGATAAAAATGACAGATGCTCAAGCTAAAGCAGCAGCTGATAGAGTTCTAATTTTTATGTATACTGGTAATAATGCTATGGCGATAGGAAACTATTCAAGAGCTGTGACTTGAAAAATTCGGTTGCTTTAGGGGTTCGTAGTGATACAGATTATACTTATTCTGACTTATTACAACCGGGATGGACAGCTAGAGGATCAATAGCTGTACCTACTTCTGGACAAACAGGGGGTAATATCGGTGGGAGCTAAAGGGCAAGAACGTCGTATAGTAAATGTAGCATCAGGATATAGAGATACTGATGCAGTAAATGTTATTCAGTTGAGAACATTAGAAGAAAACAGTAACAAATAAAGTTGATAGTATAGAATCAGGAATGCACTATTTGTCAGTTAATAGAGAAGGTGCTGATTTTAATGGAGAAAAAAGGTTCTAAAAAGGTAACTCAATTAATTGAAAGAGAGAAAACTTTAATCAATATGTAAGATATAGAATACAACAAATTCAATTACAAGCAAGACAACAATGGCAAGGAGAGAAATTTAACGAAGAATCATTAAGAGAAATAGATAGAAAAGTTGCTGAATTAGGAGCAGATCCGGAAATAACTAGGGTTGCATCGGCATTAGCAACTAAAACTATATCATCAACAGTACCAACTGGGAAAAGTGCGGCTGAAGCGTATAGAGACCTTGTTAATGATTTAGAAACTATAAGGTATGAGTTAGTAGAAAAAGATCGTACAGATTTAGCTAAAATAGATGGTAAAATACCAAAAAGGTAAATATAATGAACTTCTTGCTGGAGAGATATAGCAGCATTGAAAAAGTGACAAACTATTCAAATGAAGGTGGTCAAGGAGATGACTCGCTTGCAGTTGGATTTAGAGCGTTGGCAGTAAAAGATGAAAGTAATGCAACTAACAAAAATAAACGCAGCCCGTGCAATAGCTATGGGATATAAAGCTCAAACTTCAGCAAAAGAAAGTATTTCTATAGGGGACAGAATCAAATGTAACAGCAGCAGCAGAACGTGGAATAGCTGTGGGCATATAAAGCTCAAGCTGAAGGAGCTCGTTCGTTATCACTTGGGTCAAAATCTAAAGCAAAAGGAGAATTATCAATTGCTATAGGTTCTAATGAACATAGTAAAGATGGAACAACGGCTTCTGGGAAACAGTCAATAGCTTTTGGTAATGCAGCAAAAGCAACAGCTGAAAAAGCAATGGCTATGGGACCAGAAGCTGAAGCGACTGCTAAAAAATGCAGTAGCACTAGGGGCTGCAGCTAAAAGCAAATATAGAAAATTCAGTTGCATTAGGACAAGGTGTTACAACAACAGCATCAGCAGGAGCAGGATATTTAACAAATCAAGCATTTGCTGATAGTGGAAAGAGATTGTTTCTGTTGGAAATAGAAGAATTAATCAACTTGCAGATGGGAAAAATGATGATGATGCAGTAACTGTGGCACAGTTGAAAGCAGCTGCACCTAAATTACAAGCACAAAATTCAAATGGTTTAACAGATAATAAATTAGCTACAAATCCAGGAGCAACAATAAAAAGTACAAGCAGATAAATGGGGATCAGGGGATTCGAGATATGAAAGTGAAAATCTTTCTACATATATAGGAGGAAGTGCAGATGCTCCTGTTATTTCAATAGGATTAAAAAGAAAATCCTAAATTTAAAACAGCTACATTAAATAATGGAGCTAGTAAAAGCTAAAGATTTAAGTTTTACAACTGATAATGATGGAAACTTAAAATCTTGCAACAAATAATACTGCTAATACAAAAGCTAAAATAACTAATTTAGCAGACGGTACAGCAGATAGTGATGCAGTAACTGTAGGACAGTTGAAAAGGACAGTTGAAAGGTGCTACACCTACATTGGTAGGACAAGTTACAAACGGAAGAACAGATTGGTACTAAAAATTGAGCCAAATGCAAGAATAACTATTACTGGTGGTAGTTTTAATACTGACAATAATGATGCTGAAAAAAATTCTATTCAGGAGATAATTTGATGACGCATATAAGCGGTACTAATGCTGCTCCTGAAATAAAAAAATAGGGATATACCTACATTTAGATCAATAAAAATTAAAATAATGAAAATGGAGGATCTCAAACTTTAAGTCTTACCGCTGATAACAGTGGAAACTTAAATGTTGGGAATAAAAATAACTGGTGTAGCTGATGGGACTATAAAGTGCAACTTCTAAAGAGGCAGTTAATGGAAGTCAATTATATACGGTTAAAACAACGGCAGATACAGCTAAAAAAATAAAGCAGATGATGCAAAAAAACGACAGCAGATACAGCTAAAAATACGGCTGATGATGTTGCTAATAAATTGACAACATTAGGAGATAAAACATTAACTTTCAGTGCAAATAGTGGAACTGCAGTTGCAAAAAAACTTGGAGAAAGTATTGGAATTGAAGGAGATGACACTACAATTTCAACAAAAAGCAGGAAATAATAAAATTACTATTGAAGTTAAAGACGGTGGAATTTCAACAGCTAAACTTGCTGATAACGCTGTTACGACTGCAAAAATTAAATAATGGAGCAGTTACAGAAGCTAAGTTAGATAATGGATTATTAAACAAAAATAAATGCTGGAAATACTGTAGCAACAAATAAAATAAGTCTTGCTGGAGATAAAGATACAACAGGAACAGCTACTAAAACTACTGAAGTTTCTTTAAACAATGCAGGTGGAATAGAATTTGCTATTAATGGTAAAGATGGACTTGAAACAAAAAGCGAGTGGAACTAAAGTTGAAATTGGATTGAGTGATACATTGAAAACTAAACTTGCTAAGTTGGATAAATTAAATGCTGATGCTGATGGAACTTATGCTACTAAAACGGATGTAGCAACAAAAATAAATGACGCTAAAACGACAGTTGTAGCAGAGGCAGGTAGCCCAATAACTGTAACGAAAGACAATACTAATACAAAAGCTAATGCATATACAATAAATGTAACAAAGGGAATGTGACAGGGACAGGAATTAAAGTTGAAAATGGAAATGGTAGAGTATTAGGAAGCGATGACTTGAAATTATCTATTGAAGATAAAAGCGATTACAGAAGCGAAATTGTCTGACGATTTAAAAGGGAAAATTGATGGAATAGTATCAAAAGCATCTACTTTAAAAATAAGCAATGGAACTACGACAAAAACTTTAAACTTGAATGATGACACATTAAAAATAGAAGGGAAAAAGGAGTAAGTGTAAGTCTAGGGACAGACAATACATTTAAGGTAGGGTTAGATGAAACTACGAAAGCTAGAATTGATAACATCAGAAAAGTGTCAGACGGTAAAGACGGTAAAGATGCGAAACCGGGAGCAGCTGGTACGGCTGGAGCTGCAGGGAACTCACGGATTGACAGGAAAAGACGGACTTAACGGAAAAGACTTAACAACTAAAGTAAATGCGTTGAGAAACGGAGAAGCTGGAACAGTAGTATTTACTGATAAGGACGGAAATAGACTTGTAAAAGCAAATAATGGTGGATATTATAAAACAAATCAAGTTGATGAAAAATGGAGATGTTATAACGCCAACAGGTGGAACAACACCAACAGCAGTGGCAGAAGCAGATATTGAGTTGAGAGTAGTAACTTCAAAAGGAGAAACTGCAACGACTTCAATTAAATTGAGTAATATTGCTGACGGTAAAATTGATGCAAATTCTAAAGATGCGATTAATGGAAGCCAATTAAAAGCAGTAGCGGATAAACTTGGATTGACTGTTGGAGCAGATGGGAAAACTTTAACATTGCCAACAATTACAGGATTGAAAGATACAAAAGGTACAGCAGGAGCTAGTCCAACTTCAGTAGTAGATGGACTAAAATGCAGTAATCGGTAAAAGTAAATGAGGGAATTAAATATGCTGGAAATACTGGTTCTGGGACACAACAACTAGGAACTGTATTTAATGTAGTTAGAGCAGAAAAAAATGCACCTTTAATAGAAACAATTACAGCAACTACAGCAGGAGCAACACCTACAACAGCTACTACAACAATAAACTATGTTGGAGATAACTTAATAACTAAGTACACTAAGAATACTACAGATGGAAGCGGAAAAACTAGAAATTGGATTTAAAGAAAGTCCAACATTCAAAGATGTTACAGCTGAAAGTGTTACTACAAAAACATTAACATTTGATGATGGAAAAGGTAAAAATTAACAGTAGATCCAACAACAGATGGAAAAAGCATTACAAATAGGAAATAAAGAAATTGCAACTAAGGAAGATGTAATTTTAAAACTTACTAAAGATGGAACTAATGAGCATGGAAAAGTTGATTTATCTAAAGATAAATTACAAGTAGCAAGTGGAAATAATGTTACAGTAGAAATTGCAAATAATAAAAATAACTGTAGGATTAGATGATGATACTAAAAAAATAAATTAGATAAAATTAGATGCTAATGCAAATGATAAATATGCAACTAAAGATGAAACAGCTAATAAAGATTTAGGAAATGTAACTACCGATGGTAAAAATGTTATTAAAGATCAAGCTAGAGAAGCGGTAGTGGTTGAAGCTGGAACAAATATTACAGTTACGACAAATAAAGATGATACGAATCATACAACTAAATATACTGTTGCTTTAGATAAAGATACGACAGATAAAATTAATAACATCGGTAAAGTATCAGACGGAAAAGATGGGGAAAGATGCGAAACCCGGGGAGCAGCTGGTACGGCAGGAGCGGCTGGAGCTGCGGGAACTCATGGATTGACAGGAAAAGATGGACTTAACGGAAAAGACTCAACAACTAAAGTAAATGCGTTAAGAAATGGAGAAGCTGGAACGGTAGTATTTACAGATGCTCAAGGAAATAGACTTGTAAAAAGCAAATGATGGAAAATATTATAAAGCTGATGAAGTTGGAGAAGATGGAAATCTTAAAACTCTAACAGGTGGAGCGACACCAACAGCAGTGGCAGAAGCAGATATTGAGTTGAGAGTAGTAACTTCAAAAAGGAGAAACTAAAAATACTTCAATTAAATTAAGTAATATTGCTGACGGTAAAATTGATGCAAATTCTAAAGATGCGATTAATGGAAGCCAATTAAATGATGTGGCAAGTAAACTTGGATTGACAGTTGGAGCAGATGGGAAAACTTTAACATTGCCAACAATTACAGCGTTGAAAGATACAAAAAGGTACTGATACAACTGCACCGACAACATTAGTTGGAGGATTGAATGATGTAATTGGTAAAGTAAATTCTGGATTGAAATATGATGGAGATTTAGGAACAGAGGACACTCAATATTTAGGAAGTACATTTAAAGTAATTAAATCTGAAAATGAATTGAAAAAAAGCTGGAGAAACACAAAAATTTCAAAAATAACACAACCAGCGGCAGGAGCACTCAGCAGGAACATTACCTACAGTTGAGGGAAGAAACTATAGATAAAAAAATATGTAGGATCTCAACTGATTACTAAATATACAAAAGATGCTACAACAGGTAATGGTAAGTTGGAAATAGGATTTGCAGATAGCCCAGAATTTAATCATGTGAAAGCTAATACTGTTACAACAAATACAATAGTATTTGATAACGGTAAAGGAAATAAATTAGCAGTAGTGACCTTCAAATGATGGAAAAATCATTAGTAATTGGAGATAAAGAGATTGCGACTAAGGAAGATGTAATCTTGAAACTTACTAAAGATGGAACAAATGATGCTGGAAAAGTTGATTTATCTAAAAGATAAATTACATGTAGCAAGTGGAAATAATGTTAAAGTAGAAATTGCAAATAACTAAAATAACTGTAGGATTAGATGATGCTACTAAAGATAAATTAGATAAATTAGATGATAATGCGAATAATAAATATGCAACTAAAGATGAAACAGCTAATAAAGATTTAGGAAATGTAACTGATGCTGGTAAAAATGTTATTAAAGATGCAGCTAGAGAAGCAGTGGAAGTGACACAAGGAGCAAATATCACAGTTACGACAAATAAAGATGATACGAATCATAAAACTACATATACAGTTGCTTTTAGATAAAGATACGACAGATAAAATTAATAACATCGGTAAAGTATCTGACGGGAAAGACGGGAAAGATGCGAAACCGGGAGCAGCTGGAACAACTCCAGCTGCAGGAACTCACGGATTGACAGGAAAAGACGGACTTAACGGAAAAAGACTTAACAACTAAAGTAAATGCGTTGAGAAACGGAGAAGCTGGAACGGTAGTATTTACAGATGCTCAAGGGAATAGACTTGTAAAAAGCAAATGATGGTAAGTACTATAAAGCTGATGAAGTTGGAGAAGATGGAAATCCTAAAACTACAACTGGTGGAGCGACACCACAGCAGTGGCAGAAGCAGATATTGAGTTGAGTAGTAGACTCAAAAGGAGAAACTAAAACAACTGCAACTGCAAAAGGTATAAAATTAAGTAATATTGCTGATGGTAAAATTGATGCAAACTCTAAAGATGCTATTAATGGAAGTCAAATTAAAGATGTACTTGATAAATTAGGAGTAGAAATAGATACAAATGGAAATATAGTAGCACCAACAATTGCAGCTATAAAAGGAGCAGATGGAAAAAGATGGAACTGGAGCAACATCAGTAGTAGATGGATTGAATAAAGTAATCAGTAAAGTTAATGAGGAATTAAATATGCTGGAAATACTGGTTCTGGGACACAACAATTAGGAACAACATTTAATGTAGTTAGAGCAGAAAAATACACCTTTAACAGAAACAATTACAACAACTATAGCAGGAGCAACACCTGCAACAACAACTACTAACAATAAACTATGTTGGAGATAACTTAATAACTAAGTACACTAAGAATAATACAGATGGAAGCGGTAAATTAGAAATTGGATTTAAAGAAAGTCCAACATTTAAAGATGTTACAGCTGAAAGTGTTACTACAAAAACATTAACATTTGATGATGGGAAAGGTAAAAATTAACAGTGGGATCTAACAACAGATGGAAAAGCATTACAAATAGGAAATAAAGAGATTGCAACTAAGGAAGATGTAATTTTAAAACTTACTAAAGATGGAACTACTGACGCAGGAACAGTTGATTTAAGTAAACAAAAATTAAAAAGTTGTTGGAAGTGATGGAGTAGATGTAAGTATTTCTGGACAAGAAATTGGAGTTAAATTAGATGCAGCGACTAAAAAAATAAATTAGCAAATTTAGATGCAGATGCAAATACTAAATACGCAACTAAAACAGATGTTGACAATAAAAGCTAATAAAGCTGCTGATAATTTATCAGCTACTGATGTAACTGCATGGAAAGAAAAATTAGGACTTTCAAAAGCAGTATCAGGAACTGGTAATTTGTCAATAGAAGCTAAAAACAAAAGGAACTGTAACAGGAGCAACTGAAACAGATAATGGTAAAGCAACTGTAAAACTTGATGGAACTGAAAACTTCAAAATGATAGGAACAGATGGAGTGACTGTAGCAGCGACTGGGAAAAAAATATTACATTTGGACTTGACGACACAACAAAAGCGGCAATAAAAACATCGGAAAATCGGTATCTGACGGAAGAGATGGAAAAAAGACGCTACAAATGGTACAAAATGGAGTTAATGGAGCAAACGGATTGACAGCTAAGGACGGACTTAACGGGAAAGACTTAACAACTAAAGTAAAATGCGTTGAGAAACGGGGAAGCTGGAACGGTAGTATATACAGATGCCCAAGGAAACAGACTTGTAAAAGCAAATGATGGTAAATATTATAAACCTGAGTTTGTATCAGAAACTGGAAATGTTCAACCTAATGCTGCAGGACAAACAGGAGTAGGAATAGATAATCCGGAGTTGAGAGTAGTAAATGCAAATGGAGAAACTATAAAACCTACTACATTGAATAATTTAGCAAGTGGGTTGGGATTAACTAATACGACAGCTATAACAGCAGCTGATGCTAAAACAGCAGTAAATGGATTATTGACTAAAACAGATGGATTGAATAAAGCTGTGACAGTTGGAGATTTACAAGCGTTAGCACAAAGCAGGACTTGACTTTGCTGGAAATTCAGGAACTGTTCATAGAGCTTTAGGAACAACTGTAAATATTAAAGGGAAATCGGATGCAACATACTCTGAAGCAGATTATTCAACAGATAATGTAGCAACTAATGTGAAAAATGATGGAACAGTTGAGATAGGATTTAAAAATCGCCAACATTTACAAATGTTAAAAGCTGATGAAGTAAAAGCAGATGAAGTTAAAATTACTAAAGATTTAATTTTTGATGATGGAAAAAGGAAACCAACAACGATAGTCGCAGGAGATGGAAAAGGATCGTTATTGATTAACGGTAAGAAAGTGGCGACATCAGATTCAGCACCTGTGCTATATACAGATAAAAATGGAAAATGTTGTAGAAAAAGGTCTTGACGGTAAAATATATAAAGTAACAGATTTAGAAGGGAAAAGATTTGATCCTATAACTAAGAAATATTATGCTGAAGATCAATTTGAAAATGGAGTTCTTAAAGAACATCCAACTGAATTGACTTTACAAGAAGTACCTGCAAATGAGGTTAAACACGCTTTAGCTGCACTTGATAATAATTCTGTAACTAATGCAAAAGTGTTGACAAATGTAGCTGACGGAAAAATTGATGCAAATTCTAAAGATGCAATTAATGGAAGCCAAATTAAGAAAGTACTTGAAAAATTGGAGTTACAACTGATGCTAGTGGAAATGTAGAAGCACCAACAATTACAAAAATTAAAGATGATAAAGGTGAAGATACAACAGTAACAGCACCGACTACATTGAAAAGATGGATTGAATGATGTAATTTCTAAAGTAAATAAAGGAATTAAATATAAAGGGGACTTAGGAAACGAAGAAACTCAACAATTAGGAACAACATTTAATGTAAATAAAGCTGGAAGTACAATAACAGACGGAGCAGGAGCATCAGCAGTAAATTATGTTGGAGATAATGTAATTACTAGATATACTAAAAAGATACTACAACAGGAAATGGTAAGTTAGAAATTGGATTTAAAGAAAGTCCAACATTCAAAGATGTTACAGCTGATAGTATAAAAACGACAGGAAATATTACTGCAGGTGGAACTATAACAGGTAAAGATGGTAAATTTGAAAACTTAAAAGTTACTGAGAAAAATCATTACTAAAGAGATAGAGTTTAAAGATGGATCTGGAAACAACTTAACATTAGTAAATGGTAAAGATGGAAATCTTTATATTAACGGTGTGGCAGTGCCATCGGCAGCAAATGCACCTGTAATTTATACGAATGAAGATGGAAATAGAGTTGAATTAGGTCAAGACGGTAAAGTGTATGAGCCAAAAAGACTTAAAAAGGATTGACTTATGTTAAAGCTGATCCAGCTAAAGGGATACAAGGTGGTTATTATGCAGATGATCAATTTGTAAAAAGAAAATGGTACATTTAAAAAGATGAAGAAGGTAATAAAATCTTAGTAAGTAGTCCTACACCTAAAAATTTAGCAGATAAAGAGTACACAGGAACAGTAATTCATAAATTATCGGCAATTAAACGGGAGATACAACTGCTAGAATTTTTAAGAAATGTGGCAGATGGGAAAATGATAATGATGCTGTAAATATGAAACAATTTAAAACAGTGTCAGAAAATACAATTAAATTGACAACAGATGGAACGACTGGTAATGAAACTACAGCTGTGAAATTAAATAACAATGGTGGAATTTCGTTTTGGAATTAAAGGTGCAAATGGAATTGAAAACAAGTGCAAATGGAACTGATGTTACTGTTAGTTGAAAGATGATTATAAAAATAAATTAGATAACTTAGCAGATAATGCAGATACTAAGTATGCGACTAAAACAGATGTTGATAATAAAGCAAATAAAAATGCTGATAATTTATCAGCTAATGATGTGACTGCATGGAAAACAAAACTAGGACTTAGTACAGCAGTTTTAGGAAATGTATCATTAGGATTAGAAGCTGCAAATAAAAGAGACAGATACATCAACAACTGAAACAGCTGCAGGAACTGGAAGTGTAAACTTAACAGCGGGAGATAAACTAAAAGTAACTGGAATAGATGATGTTGAAGTAAAAGTTTCAAATAAAGAAATAACAGTAGGATTGAAAAAGATACTGTTGATAAGATTAATAACATCGGTAAAGTATCTGACGGTAAAGATGGAAAAAGATGCGAAACCAGGGAGCAGCTGGTACGGCAGGAGCTGCTGGAGCTGCAGGAACTCACGGATTGACAGGAAAAGACGGACTTAACGGAAAAAGACTTAACAACTAAAAGTAAATGCGTTGAGAAACGGAGAAGCTGGAACGGTAGTATTTACTGATAAGGACGGAAATAGACTTGTAAAAAGCAAAATGATGGAAAATTATTATTTAACAAATCAAGTTGATGATAAGGGAGAAGTTATAACGCCAGCAGGTGGAACAAGACCAACAGCAGTGGCAGAAGCAGATATTGAGTTGAGAGTAGTAGACTCAAAAGGAGAAACTAAAAATAATACTACAACTGCAAAAGGTATAAAATTAAGTAATATTGCTGATGGTAAAATTGATGCAACATCTAAAGATGCGATTAATGAAAGTCAAATTAAGAAAGTACTTGATAAAATTGGTGTAACAACTGACGCTAATGGAAATGTAGAAGCACCAACAATTACAAAAATTAAAAGATGATAAAGGTGATGATACAACAGTAACAGCACCGACTACATTGAAAGATGGATTGAATGCTGTAATTGATAAAGTAAATAAAGGAATTAAATACAATGGAGATTTAGGAACAGAAGGAACTCAACAATTAGGAACTGTATTTAATGTAAATAAAGCTGGAAAGTACAATAACAAATGGAACAGGAACATCAGCAGTAAATTATGTTGGAGATAATGTAATTACTAAATATACTAAAAATACTGATGGAAGTGGTAAAGTTAGAAATAGGATTTAAAGAAAGTCCAAAAATTCAAAGATGTTACAGCTGATAATATAACAGCAACAGGAAATATAACAGGTAAAAGACGGTAAGTTTGAAAAACTTAAAAGTTACTGAGAAAATTGAAACAAGAGAAATTGTGTTTAAAAATGGAACAGGTGATGATTTAACCATTGCAAATGGAAAAAGATGGAAGATTATATATAAATGGTGTAGTGGTACCAACAGCGGATTCAGCACCGGTAATTTACTCTGATAAAAATGGAAATAGAGTTGAATTGGGACAAGATGGTAAAGTTTATAAACCTTCAGAATTAGCAGGACAAACTTATGTTCCAGCTAAAGCGGCAGTTGGAAATCCAGGGAGATGTAGGGTATATACCAGCAGTAACAGCAGGGATATTATGCTGATAATCAATTTGAAAACTGAAACTACAACAGATGGAACGACTAAATTTAAACAAGATAAAAATGGAAATAGAATTTTAAAAAGCAAATGCAACAGTAAGTAGTTTTAACTGAATATACAGATGAAGTATTACAAATCATCGCCAATAACTGGAACAGGGAGCTAAGAGATTAACAAATGTAGCTGATGGAGAATTATCATCTACATCAACAGATGCTGTAAATGGAAAAACAATTAAATGCAGTGAAAGAAACACCAATTAAATTTGTTGGAGATGACTAATAACGCAGTTTCTACAAAACTAGGACAAAACATTAAAAATTAATGGAGATGGAATAAAAGTTTCTAAAAATGCTGCTGGAGATGGATTAGTATTATCAATAGCCAAAGGAAAAGTTGAAACAATTAATGTAGCAGATAAAGCGATAACATCGGCTAAATTGGCAGAAGATGCAAGAACAGTGAGTTTACTGTAACTGAAGCTAATGAAGTAATAGAGTTAGAGCAGACAGTAAATTACATAAAGCGACAGATTTAAAAAGGAAAAACTTATGTTGTAGTAAAAATGCAGCAGGGAAATGTGGATCAAACTAAAACTGGATTCTATAATGACGCTGACTTAAATGCAGATAAAACAGAACCAGTAGAACAATACTAAAACACCAGTAACAGTAGCTGTAGTAGATCCAAATACAACAAAAATTAAGACACGCATTGAACGGTTATGTTCCGGGTGGAACAGATGTAACGACTAAGAGTGTATTGACAAATGTTGGAGCAGGTAAAATAGATGCTAATTCTGACAGATGCAATTAATGGAAGTCAATTAAAAAGCAGTAGCAGATAAAGTTGGATTGACTGTAGATGCAACAAATAATTTATCATTACCAGCAATTACAGCGTTGAAAGATGCAACAGGGAATAATACAACTGCACCGACATCAATAGTAACAGGATTGAATGATGTAATTAGTAAAGTAAATGAGGGATTAAGTTATAAAGGGGACTTAGGAACTCCAGGCACTCAACAATTAGGAAGTACATTTGGAGCAGTTAAAGCTACAAATGAGTTGAAAAAGCTGGAGAAACACAAAAATTTCAAAAATACAACAACCAGCGGTAGGAGCACCAGCAGGTACTTACCTACAGTTGATGGGAAGAAACAATAGACATATGTAGGATCTAACAATTACTAATTATACTAAAGATGCTAATGGAAATGGTAAGTTAGAAAATTGGTTTGCAGATAGTCAGTGTTTAATCATGTAAAAGCAAACACTGTTACAACGAATACAATAGTATTTGAAGATGGAACTGGTAAAAATTGTCGTTAGGATCAAACAGCCGATGGTGAAAATTACAAGTAGGGTGGGAAAAAGAAATATCACAGAGTTAATATTGTCTAAAGATGGAACTCTAATGATGGAAAAGTTGATTTAGTAAGATAAATTGCATGTAGCAAGTGGAAATAATGTTACAGTAGATATTGCAGATAATAAAAACAACTGTAGGATTAGATACAGTGACTAAAAGATAAATTAGATAAATTAGATGCTAATGCAAATGATAAATAATGCTCAAAAAGATGCAAGTAATATTACAAAAAGCTGAGGCAACTAAAATGGAAGCAGCATTAGGGACTTTCAAATGCAGTATCAGGAACTGGTAACTTGTCAATAGATGCGGCAACTAAAGATGCAACAGAGACTGAAACAGATAATGGTAAAAGCAACTGTTAAACTTGATGGAAGTGAAAACTTTAAATTGTTAGGAACAGATGGAATTACTGTAACAGGATCAAAGGCTGGAGCTAACAAAACATTGACATTTGGGCTTGATGATACAACAAAAGCGGCAATCAAAAACATCGGGAAATCGGTATCTGACGGAAGAGATGGAAAAGACGCTACAAATGGTACAAATGGAGCTAATGGAACAAATGGATTGACAGCTAAAGACGGACTTAACGGAAAAGACTTGACAACTAAAGTAAATGCGTTGAGAAACGGAGAAGCTGGAACGGTAGTATTTACTGACAAAGACGGAAATAGACTTGTAAAAGCAAATGATGGATATTATTAGACAAATCTAAAGTGAAAACTTGGAAACAGGGGAACTAAATAATCCAACAGATGCGATTAAGAGAAAGCAACTAATGGGAATTATTATAAAGCTGATAAACTTGAAGCAGATGGAAGCTCAAAAGATGGGACAACTGATGCTGATATTGTAGCTTATAACCCTGAATTAAGAGTTGTGAAACGAAGATGGTACTACAACAGCACCAAACAAATTATCTAATATTGCTGACGGGAAAATTGCGATAGGTTCAAAAAGATGCGATTAATGGAAGCCAAATTAAAAATGTGCTTGATAAAATTGGTGTAACAACTGATGCTGATGGAAATGTAGTAGCACCAACAATTACAGCTATAAAAAGGAAAAAGATGGAACAAATGGAACTGCATCAACATCAGTAGTAGATGGATTGAATAAAGTTATAACAACTGTAAATTCTGGAATTAAATACAATGGAGATTTAGGAACAGAAGATACACAACAATTAGGAAGTACATTTAGTGTAAACAGAGCAGGAAGAACAACTGTAGCAGGAGAAACACCATTAACAGAAACAATTGCAGCAACTACAGCAGCAACACCCTACAACAATAAACTATGTTGGAGATAATGTAATTACTAAATATACTAAAGGAACAGACGGTAATGGTAAATTAGAAATTGGATTTAAAGAAAGTCCAACATTCAAAAATGTTACAGCTGAAAATATTGACGCTATAAACGGTAAATTGAAAGACTTGAAAGTTACTGATAAAAATTACGACAAAAGAAATTGTGTTTGATAGTGGGACAGGAACTAAGTTGACATTAGTAACAGGAAAAGATGGAAACTTATACATTAATGGATGGCAGTGCCAACTGCAGAAAAATGCACCGGTAACTTATACAAATACAGCTGGAGAAAAGAATTGAATTAGGACAAGATGGAAATCTTTATAAACCGGCAGACATAAAAGACTTAACTTTATGTGCCAGCAGATGCAAAAAAGGAATACAAGCTGGGTATTATGAAGATAATCAATTTGAAAAATTAGCTGACGGTTCATTTAAACAAGATGAACACGGAAATAAAGTATTGAATGGGCATCAAACACCTAAAGACTTGACAGATAAAGCGTATACTGGAGAAGTGTTACAGCTTATCGCCAATAAATAAAAATAATCCCTAGCACAACAGGATATAGATTGGTACATGTAGCAGAAGGAAAAAATGATACTGATGCTGTAAATATGAAACAATTAAATGCAGTGAAAGATAGTACAATTACATTTAAAGGAGATACAGCAACTGATACGGTTTCTAGAAAATTAGGAGAAACATTAAACATAACTGGTAATGGAATAAAAGTAACTAAAAATAAAGCTGGAGACGGATTAGAATTATCAATTTCTAAAGGAAAAAGTTGATACAGTAAATGTTAAAGATAAAGCAGTAACATCAGCTAAACTTGCTGAAGATGCAAGAACAGTAGTTTATGTAACTCCAGATAATAAAAGCAGTAGAATTAGGAGCAGATGGTAAATTACATAAAGCTGAAAGATTTAACTGGAAAAACTTATGTTGTAGTAAAAGATACGACAGGTGCTGTAGATAATACTAAAACTGGATATTATGCAGATGCTGATGTAAATGAAGATGGAGAATTAAATAATCCAGCTACAGCGACTAAGTTAGTAGATCCAGAAGTAGTGAATCCAGCTACGACAACATTAAGACATGCGTTGAATGGTTATGTTGCAGGTGGAACAAATGTAATGACTAAGAGTCTATTGACAAATGTTGGAGAAGGAACAATATCAGCAAATTCAACAGATGCAATCAATGGAGCTCAATTCCATAAATTGTCAACAAATACGATTAGATTAACTGCAGATGGTGTGACAACAGGTGGAGTGACAACAGATAAAGAAACAAATGCTTTAAACTTAGATAATACTGGTGGAATTTCATCTTTGAGATTAAGGGAGCAGATGGAATAACAACAACTGCTAATGGAACTGATGTAACTGTTAAGTTAGATGCAACTACAAAAGCTAAATTAGATAACTTAGACGCTGATGCGAATAATAAATATGCTAAAAAGATGCAACTAATATGACAGGATTAACTGATGAGGAAAAAGCTAAATGGAGAGAAGCTATTGGACTTGAAAATGCAGTGACAGGAACTGGTAAATTACAAATAGACGGCAGCAACAAAAAGATGCAGCAGGAACTGAAACAGCTAATGGTAAAGCAACTGTAAAAACTTGATGGAACTCAAAACTTTAAATTGGTAGGAAAAGATGGAGTAACTATCGCAGGAAATGATGATGAAGGAAATACTACATTGACATTTGGTCTTGATAAAGATACAAAACAGATAAATTGAAAAACATTACAGCAGTGCAGATGGAAAAAGATGGAAAAGCTACAAACGGAACTGACTGGATCAAATGGTTCTCACGGATTGACAGGAAAAAGATGGACTTAACGGAAAAGACTTGACAACTCAGTAAATGCGTTGAGAAATGAGAAGCTGGAACGGTAGTATTTACAGATAAAGATGGAAATAGACTTGTAAAAAGCAAAATGATGGTAAATATTACTTACCAACTCAAGTTGATGATAAAGGTAATGTAATTACAACTGGTGGTACACTACCAACAGCAGTTGATAATCCAGAATTAAGAGTAGTAAATGCAAATGGAGAAACTACAACAGTAACAACATTGAATAACTTAGCTAGTGGATTGGGATTAACTAATACAACGGGAGCAACACCAACAGCTATAACAGCAAATGATGGAAAACAACAGTAAATAACTTGTTGACTAAAAACAGATGGATTAAACAAAGCAGTAAATGTTGAGATTTACAAGCGTTAGCAGCAAGTAGGATTAAACTTTACAGGAAATAGGTGGAAATGCACACGCTCCATTAAGTACAACAGTAAAATGTTGCTGGACAAGGAACTACAGCTACAGGATTTGTTGAGCTAGTGGAAATATATGTAGTAGCTTCTGAAGATACAACTACAGCTAATAAAAATAGCGAAACTTGAAATTCAATTAGCTGAAGCGTTGAAAGGAATTAAATCTATCCAAAACGGAGACACTAAGATTACTTTTAGATAAAGATAATGGTGTTAAAGTAGATGGAAAAAGACGGTGGAAAAAGTTGTCGTTAATGGTAAAAAGATGGAAAAGACGGAGTAACTATTACAGGAACAGATGGAACAAAATGGATCATCAATAGCTGTTAATGGTAAGGACGGAAAAAGACGGAGTAACTATTAAAGGAACAAATGGAACAGATGGATCGTCAATAGCTGTTAATGGAAAAGACGGAAAAGACGGAGTAACTATTAAAGGGACAAACGGAACAGATGGATCGTCAATAGTAGTAAATGGAAAAGATGGAAAAGACGGAGTAACTATTAAAGGGACAAACGGAACAGATGGATCATCGATAGCTGTTAATGGAAAAAGATGGAAAAGACGGAGTAACTATTAAAGGTGGCGATGGAACAAATGGAGCAACAATTACATTCGATAAGAAAAACAGATGCTCATGGGAACACAACTGGAACAGGATTTTATAACTGGTCTTAAAGATCCTGAAAATTGATCCAATAACAAACAAACCAAAAAGATCCAACAGCAGCAACTACTGTAAATTATGTAACAAATCAAATTGAAGGTGCTAAAACAGAAATTAGGAATGAAAATTACTAATCTTGTTGATGGTGGTATGACTTACAAAGAAATCTGGAGATGATGTTAAAGTTGAGTTAAAAAGGAACATTAAATATTAAAGGTGAAGGTAATTATACAGGAACAGGTTCTGCAAGTGGAAATATAGCGGTTGTAGGAGATTTAGCTACATAAAACATGCTTGAAATTAAAACCTTAATAAAGACTTGAAAAACATTGAAACAATTTCTAACGGAGATACTAAGATTACATTAGATAAAGATAATGGTGTTGTTAAAGTAGATGGAACAGATGGTGGAAAAGTTGTCGTTAATGGTAAAGATGGAAATAGTACTGAGCAATTAATGGTGGAGATGGAACAAATGGATCATCGATAGCTGTTAATGGAAAAAGACGGAAAAGACGGAGTAACTATAAAGGGACAAACGGAACAGATGGATCGTCAATAGCTGTTAATGGTAAGGACGGAAAAAGACGGAGTAACTATTAAAGGAACAAATGGAACAGATGGATCACTCATAGTAGTAAATGGAAAAAGATGGTGCAGCTGGAAAAGATTCAGTAACTATTAAAGGTGGAGATGGAACAAAAATGGATCGTCAATAGCTGTTAATGGTAAAGATGGAAAAGACGGAGTAATCTATTAAAGGAACAAACGGAACAGATGGATCATCAATAGCTGTTAATGGAAAAGATGGAAAAGACGGAGTAACTATTAAAGGAACAAACGGAACAGATGGATCGTCAATAGCTGTTAATGGTAAGGATGGAAAAAGACGGAGTAACTATTACAGGAACAAATGGAACAGATGGATCGTCAATAGCTGTTAATGGTAAGGATGGAAAAAGACGGAGTGACTATTAAAGGAACAAACGGAACAGATGGATCATCAATAGCTGTTAATGGTAAGTGATGGAAAAAGACGGAGTAACTATTACAGGAACAAACGGAACAAATGGATCATCAATAGTAGTAAATGGAAAAGATGGTCAACCAGGAGTAACAAATTAATGGTGGAAATGGAACAAATGGAAAAAGATGCGACAATTACATTTACAAAAAGATGGAGCAAATGGAACAGGTTCTATAACTGGTCTTAAAGATCCTGAATTAAATGCTGATGGAACATCAAAAGATCCAACAGCAGCAACTACTGTAAACTATGTAACTAACCAAATTACTAATGTTACAAATAAAAATTAACGATGTAGCTAACAAAATGGATAAAGGTCTAAACTTTGTTGGAAAATTCTGGTGGAACAGTTAATGCTAAGTTAGATGGAACTGTAAGTATAAAAGGAGAAGGTACAATAGCAAACAGGAATTGGTACTAGCAGCTAATAATATTACAGTTGAAAAAGATACAACAGCAGGATCAACAGGATTAGTTGTTAAACTTGCTGATAAGTTAACTGGAATGACTGGATTTGAAACTAAAGAAGAAGATGGTAAAAAGTTACTATTAATAAAAGATGGAATTTCATTAACAACAACAGGAACTCTCGGAGCAAATCTAAAAATTAGGAACAGATGGAACTATTACTGAGTAGTAGCAAAACCTGATGATAAAACATCAGTAGCGACTGTTGGATATGTAGACAGTAAGATAGGTTCTGGAATAACATTTGAGGAGATAAAGGTAATAATCAAGCTCAAGAACTTGGAACTACACTTTAAAGTTAAAGCAGCAACAGAAACAATTACTGCAAATGCTAAAGATTATCAAGGAAATCAAATTACATATAAAGCTCAAGATGGAACTGATAAAAATGTAACTGCAAATTATAGAGGAAACAATCTAATAACATCTTATAACTATGACACAGCAACATAAAACAGGTACTATATCTGTTGCAATGTCAGAAAGACCAGAGTTTGCAGCAGTAACGGTAGGAAAAGGAGATACTAAAAGCAACATTAGATGGTGAAAAAGGTTCGTTAGAATTTAATAAAACTATAGAAAAGGAAAAGATGGACAACCTATTGTTTATGCTAATAATGATGGAAAAATCGTAAAATATAAAAGATGAAGATGGAATTTACAAACCAATTTACAAACAAATAGGGAAAAAGGAACTATTAGTGGATTGAAAAGATGTGATTATCTTGAAGTCGATGGAAATAGAGTTGCAATAGATAGAACTCAAGCAGTTAATGCTGGATATGTTGACGATCAATTAGTAGATGTTAGAACAAGAATCAATAATAATACTACTAGAATTACAGAATTAAGCACAGAAAGTAGAGCGGGAATTTGCAGGAGTAGCAGCAATGGCAAATATTCCTCAAATAAATGATGCTGGGAAGTAATAAATACAATGTCTCAGTAGGTATTGGAAAACATAGAGGAGAAACTGCTTATGCGTTAGGAATTTCTGGAGTATCTGATAGTGGTAGAGTAGTTTATAAGCTAGTGCAGCGTTAGATAGTCAAAATAAAGTAACTGCGGAATTGGATTTAGGATATCAATTTGGAAAGAGATATTGAACCAAGTGAGTTAGATGGATTTAAAGCTCAAATGACATTATTACAATCAGATTCAACTAAAAATTTGAAAAACTTGAAAGAGAGCAACAAAGAATGCGAGAAGAGCAAGAAGCAATCAAAGCTAATCAATATAGAATGCAAGAAGCTATAGTTGCAATCGATAAAACAGATAATATAGATAAATTAAATCAAAATGAAGATGAATCAATTAGAAGAAAGAATTAATCAAAAAGTTGACAAAATAGATTCACTTAACCAACTTAAAAATTAATCAAATTAATAAAGAGATGGAAAAAGTAAAAATAAAATTGAAAAATCTATAAATAATCAAATTTTTAAAAAGTTGAAGAAAAATAAAAATAAGACAAGAATTTTTAGAAAAAAATATGGAAAACTAAAAAGTTGGAAGTAAGAATCTAAGGGTTCTTGTTTTTAGATTAAATTGAAATTAAAAACGATTGACATTAGAAAAGAAATATGGTATAAATTTATTAGAATAAAAGTCGGGTGATCCACTGCCTAGTAATGAAAATTACTTTAAAAGAAGGAATTATAAAGTCGGGTGATCCACTACCCTAGTAATGAAAAATTACTTTAAAAGAAGGAATTATAAAGTCAAGGCTACTTAACTTAAAAGTAGCCTTTTTCAAAAATATTAGGGGAAAAGGTTATAAAAATATGATGTTAAAGCTGAAAAAGATGAAAAATATAAAAATTTAATAAAGGAACAATTAAGTTTTATAAGAAAAAGAAAGAAAAATGATTATTAAAAAGAGCGGAAAATTTATATAAAACAAAAATTAAAAATCCATCATATTTGAAAGACACGGTAAATTTTATTTTACTAGAGGAAAAATCAAAGAAATATATAAATAATTATAAAAATTATAAATTTTATAGACAAAAAGGATAAAATATACTATAATAACGAAGAAATTATATAGGAGGTTTCAAAAACGTGAAAAAATGAAAGTATTTTTAATATTGAGCATATTTGTAATGGCATTATCTTGTGGTAAAAATGATACAATAAAATAGTATTTTTACCGAATGAATCAAACGACTCATTAAAAACAGTCAAGAGAAGAATTTACAAAGTTATAGCAGAAGCAACAGGGAAAAAGCTGAAATAGTTACAACGACAGATTATAATATTGCAATAGAAAAATATTGCATCAGGGAAAGCACAAATAGCGTATTTAGGTGGAGAAGCTATATTATGCAGCAGATAGAAGTAAAGATGTTCAAGCAGTGTTGACAAATGCGGGAAAAAGTGGAACAATTGAAGACTCACTTTATTACAGCTTTATTGCAGTAAGAGCAGAAGATGCAGATCAATCACAAAACAGATGGAGAATTTGATTTGAAAAATTAAAGGAAAAACAATGGCGTTTGTGACAAAAGCAGTTCAACTTCAGGATTTAAAGTGCCAGGAAAAGTGATTGCAAAAAGAATTAGGAATTGAAAATTATGAGGAATTATTAGAGCCTGGAAAAAGTGTTCTCAAAGTACATTTTTGGAAATTCACATCCGGGAACGCAAGTAAATTTACTAAAAAGATGCTGATGTTGCAACATTTGCGATACCAAAAATCATTTACAATTTATGATTTAGTGGAAGGTCAAGAAAAATCAAAAAGGAGCAACTTATAAGTTAAACAAGGTGCTGTTGCAACTGTTTGGAGAAGTGGCAGGAAAAGCATTTACAGTCATAAAATCAATACCAGTATTAAATGGAGCAATTACATTTAATACAAAAACTTTATCAAAAAGATGATCAAGAGAAAATCAAAAAGCGTTAATGTCTGAAAAACTACGAATAATCCCTCATATTTTCTCAGGAAAAAGAAAGTAAAGTAAGAGAATGTTCTTGAAAGAAAATGATAAAGTTGGATTGATAGAAACTAACAATAAATGGTATGAAAAATTAAGAGAGTTAAAATAATTTTAGTATAATAAATAAAGGAGATTTTTGTAAATATATAATTTTAAAAATATATTTTCAAGTCTCCTTTTCTTTTGTAAAAATTGTATTATAATAGTTGTAACTTAAAACAAAAAGGAGAAAATCCAATGTTATTAGAACTGAAAAATGTAGAAAAATTTATAATAATGGGACAAAAAGCTTTGAAAAATGTGAGTTTTACTGTAAAATAAGGGCGAATTTGTTTCTGTAATTGGATCATCGGGATCAGGAAAATCGACGCTTTTTACGAACGATAAATAGAATGATTGATATAACAAATGGGAAATAAAATTTCTACAGAAGATGATAGTAAAAATGAAAAATTGTTGAAATATCAAAGTTAAAAAGGGGAGATAAATAAAGTAAGCGACAAATTGGAATGATATTTCAAAATTATAATTTAGTAGAAAAATTGACTGTAATAGAAAAATGTTTTACATGGGAGGCTTGGATATAAATCAACATTAAAAGGGTATTTTGGGAATATATAATGAAGAGGAAAAAGAGAAGCATTTGAGTTATTAGAAAGAGTAGATATGGCAAAAATATGCGTATACTAAATGTAGTGAACTTTCAGGGGACAAAAAGCAAAGAGTTGGAATTGCAAGGGCATTAATGCAAAAACCAAGACTTTTTACTTTGTGATGAACCGATTGCTTCGCTTGATCCTAAAACCTCAGAAATTGTAATGGATTATATATATTGTAGATGAAAATGAATATAACTTGTATTGTAAATTTACATCAAGTAGATATTGCAAAAAGTATTCTAATAGAATAATTGCTTTTAAAATAATGGAGAAAAATATTTGATGATATTGTTGATGAACTAAATGAAGATATGATATATATATTCAAGCGATAAGAAAGTGGAGATAGAAAATGCTAAATAATGAAAAAGATATTTTTAAAATGAGAAAAACAATCTAAAAATAAATTTTTAATTTTATCTCGTTTTACTTTTATGGACTTTCAGCTTTAATTTCTGGATTTCAAAATGGAATAGCATTTTTATCAATTCCAAAACGGAATAATTTGGTTGTTTAAAAATTTTGTGCCAACAGCTTCAGCATTGAAATATTTTCCTAAAATAATGAGTACGATGTTAGAATCTGTAAATGATTGGTATAACAGCAATGGTAATTTCAGCAATATTTGCAATATTTTTAGCAATAATTGATCTGAAACAACAGGAATAAATAAATTTTCAAAAATAATAATAAAAAGTTATTGCTTCAATGTTTAGAACACACCAATAGTTGCGTGGTCAATTCTATTATTATTTTACTTTAAACAAAGTAAAATGACAGGATTGATAGCTTTAATTGTTATACTTTTTGGTTATATGATTAGAACTTTTATGGAAAACGATTGATGAAGCTGGAGCTAATGTCCGTGAAGCTTTTGAAGTGACCGAGCGAATTATTTTCAAATAATATTTCAAGGAGTTATACCGAGTGTATCGGGACAACTTGTATCTTGGGTTCTTTACTACATTGAAAAATAGTATAAGAGAAATGACTTTAATAGGAATCGTTGACAGGAACGGGAATAGGATTTTTGTTTAATATGTATTATCGTGATTTTTAAGTACGATGTTGTTGGATTAATAATTTTAATTGTAGTAATTTTTGTAATAGGAATTGAGCTAGTATCAAATAAAAGTGAGAAAAGAATTGTTATAGGAGTAAAAATGAAAGGTCTAGAAACTTTATCAAATGTAGAAAAACGAAAAAGTGGGAAAAATAGTTTACAAAAAGTAAAGCTTTATTTATATGGAGTTTTATTAATTTTATGTGTAATAACTTTATACACATTATTTACAATAAATTTTAATGAGGTAAATTTTTAGAGTAGCATTAATTGATTTAGGAAAAATTTAAAATGGATGTTTTTGGAAGCAAAATTGTTCTGAACGGTATACTATTTTGCAAATATTAAAAGTTTAGTTGTTACAATATCAATAGCAATTTTAACAACGATAATTGAGCAACAGTTGCATTATTTTTATCATTTTTGCTTCAAAAATTTATCATCAGAACGAGTATCAAAAATTATAAAAAGTAATAATGTCGTTTATTCGTGCAGTTCCAACAATTTTGTGGGTTATGATATTTTCAGTAGTTGCAAGTATTGGAAATTGAAGCAGCAGTAATTGGAAATGACATTTCATAGTGTATCGTATTTAACAAAGGCTTATTCTGAAAGTATAGAAGAGATAGGACAATGGAATTATAGAGAGTTTAAGAGCAACTGGGGCATCGTGGTGGCAAATAATCTTTTCAAGGCGTAATTCCAACTTGTTTTAATTCAATATTGTCATGGACTTTGTTCGTTTTGAAATAAATTTTACTAATGCAGTTGTAGTAGGAGCAGCTCTAGGGCAGGAGGATTAGGTTATGAAATGTTTATGGCTGAATAATGTACTTGATATAAAAAGAAATAGGATTTTTAACATATTTAGTTTTTGTGTACAATTTGTTTAGAAGCAATGTCAATAAAAATTAAGGATACATTATGAAATAAAAACAAATTATTTTTGTGAATGGTCTTTATGTAAATTCATGGTATACTATGAATATCAAAAATAAGAAAGAGAGTGGTAAATATGATGAAGTATTTGCAAAAATTGGAAAATCATTGATGTTGCCAGTTGCAGCATTACCAGCAGCAGCAGTATTAATGGGAATCGGTTATTGATTGACCCAGCAGGATGGGGAGCCACAGCCCAGTTGCGCGTTTTTAATTAAAAGCAGGAGCAGCTATAATTGATAATATGTCAATTTTATTCGCTGTTGCAATAGCTTATGGTATGACAAGAGAAAAAGATGGGTCAGCAGCATTAAGTGGATTAGTTGCGTTTTTAGTTGTTACAACTTTACTATCACCGGGATCAATTGCAGCATTAACAAAAAGTAGCACCTGAAGAAGTTCCATTGGCATTTTTCAAAAATTTCTAACCAATTTATAGGAATTTTTATCAGGATTAGTTGCGGCAACAATGTTCAATAAATTCCATAAAACAGAATTGCCACAGGCTTTAGCGTTCTTTAGTGGTAAACGATTAGTGCCTATTATGACATCAATCGCTATGCTTTTTAGTTTCAGTTGTTTTTATTCTTTATCTTACCAGCAATATTTGCAGGATTAGTTGGATTTGGGAATTACTATGACTAAAATGGGAGCTATTGGAGCAGCAGCTTACGGATTCTTTAATAGATTATTAATTCCAGTTGGATTACACCACGCATTAAATGCAGTATTCTGGTTTGATTTAGCAGGAATAAATGATATTGGAAAACTTCTGGGCAGGAAACAGGCATCAAAGGTGTAACTGGAATGTATCAAGCAGGATTCTTCCCAGTTATGATGTTTGATTGCCAGCTAGCAGGATTTGCTATCTATCAAACAGCTAAACCTGAGAAAAAGCACAAATAGCTTCATTAATGTTAGCAGCAGGATTTGCTTCATTCTTTACAGGAGTAACTGAACCATTAGAATTTGCATTTATGTTTGTTGCACCATTATTATATGTAATTCACGCGGCTTTAACAGCTTTAAGTTTATTTATTGCATCAACAATACACGCAACAGCAGGATTTGGATTTAGTGCAGGACTTGTTGACTTTTGTATTAAGTTCAAGATTACCTTTAGCTAACAAACCATATTTGTTAATTGTACAAGGATTAGTATTTGCAGTATTGTACTATGTAATATTCAAAAACATTGATAACTAAATTTAACTTAATGACACCCGGAAGAGAAGAAGATACAGAAGAAGTAGAAAAAGAAATTGCATCATTACATAATAATCATGTTGAAGTTGCAAAAAGTAAATTTTTTGAAGCTTTTAGGTGGAAAAAGAAAAATATTGTTTCAATTGATAATTGTGCGACAAGATTAAGATTAGAAGCTGAAAGATGCTACATTAGTAAACGATAAACTTGTAAGATCTGTAGCACTGTGGATAGTAAAACCTTCAAAAACAGATGTTCAAGTTATAATATCTTATGTAGAATTTGTAGCAACAGAATTGAAAATTAAAATTAATATTTTAAAAATGATAAAAATATTAAATAAAAATTAGTTATGAAAATAGAAACTGAGAATTTTAATATTCTCAGTTTTTAAGATTTTAGAAAAGGAGATTAAAATGAGAGTAATCATTTTGAAAAAAATAAAGAAGAAATAGCAAAAGTGGAGTGCATATAAAAATAGCGAAGAAGATATTGAAATTTAATCCGACAAGCGAAAAGCCTTTTAGTTTTAGGACTTCCAACAGGGTCGACTCACTTGGAACATATAAAAGAATTAATTAATTTGAATAAAGAAGGAATTATATCATTTGAGAATGTTGTAACTTTTAATATGGATGAATATGTTGATTAAGTCCCTGAACATGAATCAAAGTTATCATTATTTTATGCACGAAAATTTCTTTAATCATATTGATATAGAAAAATATAAATATTTTAGATGGAATGACTAAAGATTTGGAAGCAGAATGTCAAAGATATGAAGATAAAATAAAATCGTATGGAGGAATACACCTGTTTATGGGAGGAGTTGGAGAGGACGGACATATTGCATCTAATGAACTGATTCTTCACTTTCATCTCGTACAAGAGATAAAGAGCTTACTTTACGATACAATTTTAGCAAATTCAAGATTTTTGATAATGATGTTGAGAAAGTTCAAATTGGCTTTTAACTGTTGGAGTTGGAACTTTGATGGATTCTGAGGAAATAATGATTCTTGCAGATGGATATAAAAAGCGAGAGCAGTATATCACGGTATAGAGGGTGGAATTAACCATCTTTGGACAATATCGGCATTGTAAATTACACCTGAAAAACGATAATTGTTATTGATGAAAAAGCAGCATCAGATTTAAAAGTGAAATACATAAATATTTCAAAGAAATAGAGTATAAAAATTAAATTTAGATGAATACAAAAAGAAAATGTTAAATTTGATAAAATAAGAGGTAATTAAAATGATTTTAAAAATGGTAAAATTTTTGATGGAGAAAATTTATAAAAGAAACAGTTGTTGTTTTAGAAAATGATAAAATATATATTGTGTGAAAATGAATTAACAGATGAAATTTTGAAAGATGAAAAAGTTTTAGATTTAGAGGGAAAAATTTTATTCCCGGATTTATTGATTTACACTAAAACGGTTGTGGTGGAGTGTTATTTAATGATGCGATAACTCGTGAAACTTTAGAAATTATGAATGAAACAAATAAAAATATGGATGTACTTCGTTTTTACCGACACTTATAACATCACCAGATGAAAAATAGAAGAAGCATTAAATTTAATAAAAATATGCAAGATAGAAAATATTGGATGTTGGGATTCATATAGAAGGACCTGCATATTAGTTTAGAAAGGAATACATAGACCAGAATATGTTAGAGTTTTTATCAGATGAAATTATAGATAAAATTGCAGATGCAGGATATGATGTAACAAAAATTATGACTATTGCACCGGAAAAAAAGGGAAAGTTGAACATTTGAAAAATTAAGACAAAGTGGAATAAAACTTAATATGGGTATACAAACGCAAATTATGACGAATGTGTTGAGGAAAAAGAATATTTTGATGGAGCGACACATTTGTATAATGCGATGAGCACTATAATCAAGAAACCTCGAGCAGTAGGATTTGTGATGAATGACGACAGTTATGGCAGGAATAATTGTTGATGGGTATCATATGACATTTTCTGCAGTGGAAATTGTCATAATGAAAGATAGACTTTATTTAGTGACAGATGCAGTATCGCCAGCTGGAATAGATACGATGACAGAATTTATGTTTGAAGGAAATCGTGTGTTTTGAGAAGACAAAATGTCAATCAGCCGAAGGAACATTAGAGGATCGGCACTTGTTATGATTGAAGGAATAGAAAATTTAGTAAAAAGTTCACTTAACAATAGAGGAAGCATTAAAAATGGCAACTTCACTCCAGCAAAAAGCAATTTCAGTTGAGGATAGATATGGATACATAAAAGAAGGATATGTGGCAGATTTGACATTCTTTAATGAAGATTATAAAGTAAAAAGGAAATAGTAGCTAAAGGTCAATTAAATTTATATTAAAAATTTAATTAAAAAGATAAAGATTAAATTAGTAAAATGGGAGAAAAATAGTATAAAATTTTCTCCTTTTTGTAAAAATAATAAAAATATGATATAATATAAAGAAAAATGTAAAATAAAAGGAGATGAAAAATGAATGGAATTCAATTAATAATATTTTATGTAGTAATTATAGGGATTATGATAGTTCCGACAGTTTTATCAAATAAAAAGAAAGAAAAACAAGAGGAAATGATAAATTTCTTTTTAAAGCAGGAGTTAAAGTTGTAACAATTGAGGTATTAAAGCGAGAAATTGTTAATGTTTTAACAGATTCAGTTGAAATAAAAAGTAGATAAATCAGTGAGATTAACAGTTCTAAAAACGGCAATTTCTGAAATTATAAAAATAATAGAAAGTTAAAAAAATTAGAGGAAAAATGAAAAGATTATTAGTCTTTCTTTTATATTTTTAGAAATTTATTATTTTCAGAAACATTAGAGAATGTAACATATAGAAATGGAGAATTTCGTGCAGTATTCAAAGAAAAATATAATACTCTACAGTAACTTATGATAATAATCAAAAATTGTAGAATTAAGTTACTCAAAAATTTAAAAATAAAAAGGAAGTTCCTAAAAATTTAAGTTTAAATGATGAGTATTTAGAAAAGGTAAGCATAACTCAAATTGCAGGATTTACAAAATATATCTTTTATATGAAAAGATGGAGTTGAATATAAAGTATTAAATCAAAATAAAGAAACACAAATCGTTTTTTTCTCAAAAAGAAAGCTCCAGTAGTTGTGATTCAAACACCACCTAAGAAAAATATACAATAGTTATAGATCCGGGGACACGGAGGAAAAGATACAGGAGCTATTGGAAATGGATATAGAGAAAAGATATCGCATTAGCTGTTTCAAAAAGTTAGCAGAAAAATTTGAGAGATGATTTTTAAAGGTGATTATGACAAGATCAATAGATGTATTTATTCCACTTCAAGAGAGAGCAGAAATCGCAAATAAAAATAATTCTGATATAAGTATACACTTAAATCTATGAATTGAATGTGACGGCAAGTGGAGTTGAGGTATTTTATTATTCTAAAAATCCATCAGCATATGCTGAGTGAAGTAGCAAAGTTTTGAAAATAGTGAGATAGAGTGAATAAATACAGCGTATTCTGATTATGTGCTTAATGATATAATTTATCAAATAAATCAAAGACAAAGTGCAACTGTTGCCAAAGATATTTTGAATAGTATTGTAAAACTAATTTTTGCTTAGAAACAGAGGAGTTTTTAGGAGCAAATTTTTGCAGTTCTTCGTAGAACACAATCAGCTGCAGTTTTAGTAGAAAATAGGATTTATTTCAAATTATGCAGATGTATCAAATTATATTTCAGAATCAGGGCAAGATAAATTAGTAAAAGGAATAGCAGATGCAATAAGGAAAAACTTTGAATAATAGGAGTTAAAAATGGAAAATAACGAAAAATACAAAAAAATAAAAAGTTTTTGAAAAATAGATGGATTATACTTTTAGCAGGTGTGTCTTTAATGCTTATAGGAATAAATATTCATGATAAAAAAATAATTCTAGTAAAATAGAAGTAGTTGTTGATCCTAGTTTATCAAAAATGTTATTTTCAGAAGAAAAAGGAAAAATTAAAATTTTTGTTTATAATTCTCAAACAAATGCGATTGAAGAAAATGAAGTGGAAATTCAAAGAGAAAAACTTTATTAGAAGGAGATTATATTTCTGAAATAATAAAAGAAAACAATGAGGGTTAGATGAAAAATGAAATTTTTAAGTGCGTATACTTTTAAACATAGAAGGTCACGACAATTATTAAATTAAATCAGAGTTTCTGGAAATAAAAATAAAAAAAGGTTTTATGAGGGATTTGTAAAAGTATAGTTGATACAGTAAAATTATATGATGGAAGTGTGCAAAAAGTGCAAATTCAAATAGATGGAGATGCAGTTGTACAATAGGAGAAAAAGATAAAGATGAATATAAATATAGAAAAAGATTAGGAGAATATAAGACCATACTTTAGATGAAAAAGATATAATCATGTAGAAAAGAGTTGCAAATCTGCAAAGGAACTGGCTGAAAGACATTTACCTAAAGAAGTGGAAAGAGTAGTAGCAGTGCGTGGTTGCATGATGTGGCAAAATTTTTGAATTAGATAAAATGTTAGGATTAATAAAAGATAAATATCCAGAAGTTCAAAACGAACAATCAAAATCAACTGCAATTTTACACTGGATTTGCAGGAGCAGAATTTATAAGAGAAAATTTTTGAGCTATTTGGCATAGAAGATGAAGAAATTTTTAGATGGAGTGAAATATCACACAATTGGTAAAGAAAATATGATGACATTAGTCAAAAATTGTATACTTAGCTGATGCTATTGAAGCTGCAAGAATGTGGGAAGGAGTAGACACGGCAAGAGAGTTAGCTAAAACTAATTTAGATGAAGCAATAAAATTTGAAATAGATACAAAAATTAAAAATATTTAATATCAAAAGACACTATTATACATCCAAATATTATCTTATTTAGAAACTCTTTAATTTCAAAAATAAAAGATTGAGGGAGAAAAATGAGAGATAAAAAGAAAGAATGGATGATTTAAGTTATTTAAAAACAAGTATTAGCAGAATATGACTTCACTTTTCAAGAAATATTACAGTTAATGGATTGGGAAATAAAAAGAGAAAGCTTTTATAGACAAGTGGTAGACGCTTGGGAAGAGCAAGGAGAAATTTATAGACTTAGAAATGGAAGATACTCTGCCAGAAAAGGCAGGGCTTTTAAAAAGGAGAAATCTCTATTTCAACTGGAAGTTTTGGATTTTTAGACATTCCCGGAGAAGATAGTGTATTTATACCAAGACCTCATTTGAATACTGCAATGGATGGAGATACTGTCTTAGTTAGAATTTTAAAAAGAGAATATTGGAAATAATGGTAAAAAGCGTGAAGGAGAAGTTTATAAAGTCGTAAATAGAAATAAAGATATTATTGTTGGAATTTTTGAACATAATATAAGTTTTGGATTTGTGAAACCTAGAAATAGTCCAAAAAGACATTTATATTCCTAAAAATTAATAAATGGAGCTAAAACAGGGATTTAGTAGCAGTAAAAATTGATTTTTGGGGAGATGAAAAAGAAAAACCAGAAGGAAAAATTGTTAGTATTTTTAGGAGATCCGAAGATACAGAAGCTTTAATTTCAGGACTTTTAATTAATCAGGGAATTAATGAGAAATTTCAAGAGAAGTAATTAGTGAGTTGAGAAAATAAGTGAAAATATTTTGATGAAATAGAAAAACGACGAGATTTAAGGCACTTAAACATAATTACAATAGATGGGAAAAGATGCAAAAGACTTAGACTGACGCAGTTTATGTTTTGAAAAGCGAAAATGGATATAAATTGTTAGTAAGTATTGCCGATGTTTCTTATTATGTTAAAAGAAAAATACAGAGTTAGATGGCGAAGCGTTAAAGCGTGGAAATTCAATATATTTGGTAGATAGAGTTATCCCAATGCTTCCAAAAAATTATCAAATAATTTGTGTTCCTTAAATCCAAATGAAGATAAATTGACATTTACGGTTGAAATTGATTTTGACAATAACGGCTAAAATTATAGGAAATGACTTTTATAAATCTGTAATAAAAATCAAAATATAGAATGACATATAATGATGTAAATGAGAATTTTGAGTAAGTATTGATCAATTGATAAATATTCTGGGATTGTATCGATGTTACATCAAATGTTAGAATTGTCGTATTTAATTAGAGAAGGAAAAGCGACGAGGAAGTATAGATTTTGAACTTCCAGAAATAAAAAGTTATACTTGATATGCACAAAAATAGTAAAAGATATAGAGCTTTGTTCCTCGTGGGAAGCCGAAAGATTAATAGAAGATTTTATGGTGGCAGCAAATGAAGTAGTAGCAGAAAAATTACACTGGGAGGAAATTCCGGCGATTTATAGAATTCACGAAGATCCAGATAAAGCTAAAATTCAAGTATTAAACGAATCGTTAATAAAATTTGGATATTTTTTGAAAGGGCTTGACGATATTCATCCAGGGAAATTTCAGCAAATAATTGATAAAAACTACGGGGCTCAGAAGGATATTTGATACATAAATTAATTTTAAGAGCAATGCAAAGAGCAAGATATGCTAATAAAAATTTAGGACATTTTGGTTTAGCTTCAAAATTTTTATTTACATTTTTACATCTCCAATAAGAAGATATGCAGATTTAGTTGATGCATAGAATGTTAGGGCGAAGTATTGAAAAATATATGAATGACAAAGAAAAAGTAAATATGGAGCTAATCTTGATATTGTCTTCTATAATTTCTAAAACTGAAAGAGTGGCAGACAAATTAGAGGAAGATAGTGTAAAATTAAATTAATTGAATATATGCAAGACAAAATAGGACAAGTATTTATTGCACGACTTAGTGGAATGAATAAAAATAAAATATTTATGGAATTAGAAAATCATATTGAGTTGTCTCACAACATTATTTCAAGCCGAGATAATTTTTATTTATGATGAAGAAAACTTTAAAAATAACGAACACTAAAACGAATGAAAGTTTTACAATGGAAATACGCTTAAAGTCATTGTAACTGGAGCAAGTTAGATAAAATGGAAATTGAAGTAATCCCATTTGATGAAAAATGAAGTAGTGAATTTATCTAAAACGTAATCAATCTAAATAAAAACAAAGATTTTTAAAAGAAAATATAAAAATTACTTGATTTTTAAATTAAGTATAGTAGAATAAGTTGTAAAGTTATAAAAATGAAAATGGTAGATATATGTAGATATATTTAGGAGGTATAATGATAGGAATATTAGCAGTGTTAATAAGTGTTTTAGCTGTTTCTTGTTCTGACAGGGGTAATAGGGTGATGTTAGAACTGTAAACGGGAAAACATATGTAGTGCCGTTTTCAAGAGAAACAAAAAGCGTATACTAGAATAGATGAAAATGGAAAAGAATATAAAGAAAAATTTATAAATGAAATGGATAAAAGTAATGAAATTATTGTTTATTCAAAAATTGATGATGCTCCAGCAAGACATTGTTTAGGTAAAGATGGTCATCCAATTATTAAGATAGATCCAGTAACAAAAAGAATATGAAAGAATTTGTAGATTGGATACCCGGGATCGAGAGTAGAAGGGTCAGAAATAGAAGTAGATGAAATCGATTATTATGCAGTAAATACTGAAGAAATAAATATGTGTATGAAAAACAATAGAAAAAATCAAGATAATTCAAATAAAAAGTTTTTCAAAATGAAGAGTACAAAATATGCTAAATACACAAGACCTCAAAAAGAGAAGAAATAAGAAGAAGATATTTAGAGCCGAAAGAAGATGTACAAGCGTTCTTAAAAAGCATTGTACAAAAAGAATAAAAGAACAATACAATATTGATGTAGAATAATTAAAGAAAATAGCTAATTGTATAAAAACGATTAGTTATTTTGTTTTTGGTATAATAATATTAAGAAAATTATTTTTATTGGAGCAAAAATGAGTAAAAATATAGGTAAACGTTTAAAGAAAATCTATTATCACAAAAGTGATATGGAGAAAAATAAAAGAGTTAAAAGAAAAAGGGAAAAAGTAGTTTTTACAAATGGAGTTTTTGATATTTTACATGTTGGGCATCTAACTTATTTGCAAGAAGCAAGAGAACTTGGAGATGTATGGTAGTTGGTGTAAACAGTAATAGTTCGGTAAAAGTAAATAAAGGAGATAAAAAGACCAATAAATGATGAGATTTTTAGAGCTTATATGCTTTTAGGAACAAAATTTGTAGATTATGTTGTTATATTTAATGAAAAACACCTGAAAAAATATTAGAATTGTTGAAACCTTCAATTCATATAAAGGAGGCGATTATAAAAAGATGATTTGCCAGAGACGAAAATTGTGGAAGCGAATGGCGGAGAAGTACAGATTTTATCGTTTGTAGACAATATTTCTACAACTAAAAATTATAAATAAAATAATAGATGTTTATTCAAAGTAAAAGGAAAAATAATGAAAAATATGACATTTAGAGAAATAGATGAGCTTGCATTGAAAATAGCGAAAAGTCTTGAGAATGGAGGAGTTTTAGGGCTTATCGGTGATTTGGGTACAGGTAAAACGACATTAACATATGTAAATATTATAATGTGACTGAAAAATGTTAAAAGTCCAACATTTACATATGTTATTGAGTATATTTCAGGAGATAAAACTATTTATCATTTTGATGTATATAGAATTTTAAATTCGAAGAAGTGTATGAAATAGGATTTAGCGATTATGTTTCAGAAGCAGATGCTATAGTAATCGTTGAATGGGCAAATAATATAATAGATGAAATGCCTGAAAATACATTGTTTTTGGAGATAAAAACATAATGATGAAAAATACAAGATTAGTATCAATATATAAAATAGAAAATGGAGAGAAAAATATGTTGACATTTGGGATAACAACTTCAACTAAAAGAGCTTCATTATCATTACACGAAAATGATAAATTGTCTGCGAGATAACAGAAGAAGTTGCAAAAACACATTCTACAACAATTTTAGCACAAATAAAATGAATTACTTGAAAAGAGTAAAAAGATTGAAAGATATAACAAATGTTATTATTTCAGAGCCTGGATCTTTTACAGGTGTAAGAATAGCAATTTCTGTAGTAAAGGATTATTTTATGGAAAAATGTAGAAATTTTTGAAGTAAATGAATTGAAGCTTTTGGCATATCAGGCTGTAAATTTTAAAAATTGTGAAATTAAAGAAAGTGATATAATCTATTCAATGATTGATTCAGGAAAGAAAAATTTATTATGGAAAATATAGAAAAATAAAAGAAAAATAAGCTTGAATTGGTTGGAGAACAAAAAGTTGAAAAATTAGATAATTTAATTGAAGCGATAAAAGATGAAAATAATTTTAAAATTATATTGTTGGAGATGCGGGATTAAATTATAATGAGAAAAATAACTAGAGATTTAGGGAATAAAGTTAAATTTTTAGAAGAAAAAGATATGAAGATAAATGCTAGTACATTTTTATGAAATGTATAAGTTAAATGTTTTGAAAAAGGTAGATTTGTTTATATTAAAAACCAGATTATTTGGAAAAATCACAAGCAGAAAGGGATAAGGAAAATGGCATTTAAAAATTTTTAAATTTGGAAAGAAAAAGAAGATGAAGTTGAAAAGAAGAAATTGAAAAAGTTGAAAAGTTTGGAAAAATATTGTAGCTGAGGGCAATGTAGAAAATTTTGTAGAAAAGAAGAACTAAAAGAAGAAATTGTAAAAAGTAGAAGAAGAGAAAAAGAAGAAGTGAAACCAAAAACTCTTAAAGATAGACTTGCTGCACCTAAGAAAGGATTTTTGGTAAATTAAAAGAGCTTTTTATTAGGTAAAAAGCGATAGACGATGAATTGTATGAGGAATTAGAAGAATTGCTTATTCAATCAGATATTGAATGAATATGACTATGAAATTAGTTGAGGAATTGGAAAAACAAGTAACGAGATTAAAGTCGTCAGAAGAAGTTTATGAGGAATTAAAAATTTATTAAAAAAGAAAAAATTGATTGAAAATCATACAAATAATACTGAAATTGCTATAAAAGATGGAAAATTAAATATAATTTTAATTGTTGGAGTGAACGGAGTAGGTAAAAACAACTCAATAGGTAAAAATGGCAAATAAATATAAAAACAAGGAAAAAAGTAATAATTGGAGCTGGAGATACATTTCAGAGCGGCTGCCATAGAACAAATAGAAGAATGGAGAAAAAGACAGGAGTTGAAGTCGTTAAACAATCGCATGGAAGTGATCCGTCAGCGGTAATTTTTGATACAGTTAGTACTGCAAAAATAGGGATTTGATATTGCGATAATTGACACAGCGGGAAGACTTCATAATAAACGAGATTTGATGAATGAATTACAAAAATAAATAAAATAATAAGACAACAATCAGGACAAGATGAATTTGAAACATTACTTGTAATTGACAGTACAACAGGACAAAATGGATTAGAACAAGCAAAAAGTATTTAATGAAATTGTAGACTTATCTGGAATAATTTTAACAAAAATTTGATGGAACAGCAAAAAGGTGGAATAATTTTTCCCTGTGACGGAAGAATTGAAAAAGCCAATAAAAATTAATAGGTGTTGGTGAAGGGATTGAAGATTTACGAGAGTTTAATGTTGATGAGTTTGTACGTTGGATGTTTGAATATGAAAGGGAGTATTTTTATCAAGTTAAATAAATCACTTGTTGAAAAAGGTTGAAATCTAAAAACAAGGTATAATTAATGTTAGACATAGAAATTTTTATAATTGAAATAAGAAATGGAGTGAAAATGTCAGCGAATTTAGTAGAACAACTAAAAAGTAAAGCTAAAACATTGAATAAGACTATTATTTTTGCCTGAAACAGAGGATGAAAGAGTCTTAAAAAGCAAACAGAAATAATAATAAAAGAAGGAATAGCAAAAATAGCTTTAGTTGGAAATGAAGAAGAAATTAGAAAAATGCGGCTAAAATCGGAGTTTCAGTAGAAGGAGCAGTTTTTATGACCCAAATAACTGTAAAACGATAGATATAATGGCAGAAGTTCTAAGAAAAGAAGAGAAAAAGGTATGACTTTTGAAACAGCAAAAAGCGACATTATTATCAGATCCGAGATGCAGCGATGTTAGTTCAAGACGGTAGAGCTGATGGAATGGTAGCTGGATCAAATTCGCCAACTGCACATGTTTTAAGAGCAGCAATTTTAGTGATTGGACCAAAAGAAGGACTAAAAAACTGTATCGAGTTCATTTATAATGGTTACAAAAACACCAGAATTTGGAGATGATGGAGTATTTGTTTATTCAGATTGTGGAGTTATTCCAATCCTACGGCATTACAATTAGCAGATATTGCGTTTCAAGCGCTGAAAAAGCAAGATTAACAGCAGGAATAAAAGAGCCCAAAAAGTGGCATTTTTATCGTTTTTCAACAATGGGAAGTGCAGATGGAGAATCTGTAACTAAAGTTAGAGAAGCAATAGAAATATTGAAAGAGAGATGTTGACTTTGAATTTGATGGAGAAATGCAATTAGATGCGGCAATAGTGCCAGAAGTTGGTAAAATTGAAAGCACTAAATTCAAAAAGTTGCAGGGCAAGCAAATGTATTAATATTCCCAGATTTAAGTGCAGGAAATATAGCTACAAAAATAACTCCAAAGATTAGCGGGTGCAAAAAGCTTTTATGATCCATTGATTCAAGGATTAGCAAAAACCAGTACATGACTTATCAAGAGGATGTAGTGTTGAAGATATAGAGAGTTGTTGCATTGACAGCAGTAGAATCAGAGCATTAAAATTTTTATAAAAACACTTTTTAGGAGGAAAAATGAAAATATTAGTAATTAATAGTGGGAGTTCATCGTTAAAATTTGAATTACTAGATATGACAAATGAAAAACTATAGCTAAAGGAATTTGTGAGAGAGTAGGGATTACAGATCCAATTTTCACATTTAAAAATTTAGTGAAAGATATTGTAATTAAAGACAGACCAGAAACCAATGACTGATCATAAAAAGCGATAAATGTAGTATTAGAAGCGTTACAAGATAAAGAAAATGGAGAATTGAAAATGTAGATGAAATTGATGCTATTGGGCATAGAATGGTTCATGGAGGAGAATATTATGCAGATTCTACTTTAATTGATGATGAGGCAATTAAAGTGTTTGAGGAATTGTCAGCGTTGGCTCCGTTACATAATCCGGCAAATATAATGGGTATAAAAGTAATGAGAGAATTATTACCGAATAAGAAAAATGTAGCAGTGTTTGACACAGCATTTCATCAAACAATGGAACCAAAAAGTATTTACATACCCATTACCATACGAAGATTATACTGAATTAAAAGTTAGAAAATATGGATTCCACGGAACTTCGCACAAATATGTTAGTGAAATTGCAAGAGAAATGTTAGGTAAAGAAGAAAGTAAAATTGTAGTTTGTCATTTAGGGTAATGGTGCTAGTTTATCTGCTGTAAAAATGGAAAAGTTGTTGACACATCAATGGGATTAACACCTACTCCAGGAGTTATGATGGGGACAAGAACAGGTGATATAGATCCTGCGGCAGCACTTTATATGTAATGGAAAAAGAGGACTTGATTTAAAAGGAATTGATATGAGAATGAACAAACAATCTGGTATTTTAGGAGTGTTTGGAAAAAGTTCAGACTTTTAGAGATTTGGAAACAGCGATGAAAGCTGGAGATGAAAGAGCAAAAATTAGCATACGAAATGTTTGAATATAGAGTAAGAACTTACATTGGAGCATACACAGCAGCAATGGGTGGAATTGATGCTATTGCATTTACAGGTGGAATAGGAGAAAATGCTATTTCTATGAGAAAAGCAATTTGTAAAAATTTAGAATACTTAGGTGTTGAATTTGACGAAGAACTAAATGATTCAAGACCATCAGGGAAATGTGGAATTAACTAAAGAGAGTTCAAAAGTTAAAGTTTATAAAATAGAAACAGCAGAAGAGTTAGTTGTTGCAAGAGATACATATAGATTAGTTAAATAGCACGAAAGATCAAATATCAAAAAGTTGGTATTTGATTTTTCTGCAAAACATATATTGTATATACAAAGGAGTGAAAAATATTGAAATTAAATATAATATATTTTAGTACAACTGGAAATACGGAAGGAATAGCACACTATATAGGGAGAAGGAGCAGCAAGTTTAGGAGCTGAAGTTGAAAATGATTTCTGTAGATTCGGCAGATGATTCTTTATTAGATGCAGATTATTTAGCTTTTCGGATCATCAGCTAGCAGGGGCAGAAGAAGTTGGAGCAGAAATGGTCGAATTTATTGAAGATAATATTGAAAAAATAAAAGGAAAAGAGTAGGTTTATTTGGTCTGTACGACTGGGGTGGTGAGGAATGGATGGAATATTGATAAAAAGATATGGAAGATAAAGATGTAGAAGTTATAGGAGAAGGTCTTAAAATTCAGTTAGCAGTAGATGATGACGAAAAAATTGAAGAAGCAAGAAAATATGGTGAAGAAATTATAAAATAGAGTAGAATTACAAAGTGAATAGAAGTAAAAATATATTTCATAAAAGTATGACACTTTGAGTTACAATTTACAAGTTACCATTTACAAGAAATAAATACTTGATAAAGAAATATGATATTATAAATGTAAACGCTTAAAAATTAAAATTTACTATTATATCAGAAAGGAGTCACCATGAAAAAGATTTACATCCAAAAATATAATTTTTGTTGTGTTTGAAGATACAAGTAATGGAGATAAATTCTTAGGAAAATCTACTAAAACTTCAAAAGAAACAACAACTTTTGAAGGACAAGAATATCCTGTAATTAAAGTTGCAACAAGTTCAACATCACATCCATTCTATACAGGGAAATCTAAATTTGTTGATGAAACAGGAAGAGTTGAGAAATTCAAACAAAAATACAACTTATAATTATAACAGAGTTACTGTTTTTAAATGAGGTATTCTCTGTATATTTTAAAACAATTAAAATAAAATTAAAAATATATTTTATAAAAATATGACACTTTAAGTTGTGATTTAAAAATTTTGATATAAGAATCAAGAAAAATATTGAAAAAGAAAATTTAGTATAAAATAAGAAGATAAATTTAAAAAGAGAGGATGATAAAAATGGCAGTTTATGAATTGAAACATCCATTAATAGAGCATAAATTAACAAATTTGAGAAATAAAGATACAGATACAAAATTATTTAGAGAAAGTTTAAATGAAATAGCAGGGCTTTATGGTATGAAGCTAGCAAAAATTTGAAATTAACGGAAGTAGAAACTGAAACTCCAATCCAAAAAGCTAAGACAAAAGTATTGACAGATCCAATAACATTAGTTCCAATTTTGAGAGCAGGACTTGGAATGATTGACGGTATATTACAATTATTACCCATGGCAAAAAGTGAGGTCATTTTGGGAGATATAGAAATGAAGAAACATTAGAGCCAACTTACTATTACGCTAAAATGCCTTCTAATATAACAGAAAGTCATGTATTTATTACAGATCCAATGTTGGCAACAGGAGGGTCTATGATTTATACGATAGATTATTTAAAAATTGGGAGTAAAAATATAACAATGTTATGTATAATTGGAGCACCAGAAGGAATTGAAAAAGTTGTTGAAAAATATCCAGATGTTGATTTGTATATTGCTTCAATTAGATGAAGGATTAAATGAAAAAGCATATATTTATCCGGACTTGGAGATGCTGGAGATAGAATTTTTGGAACTAAATAACTCAAAACAAACATAGATTAAAATGAACGGAATATAAAAAGATTTTTGCTACAATTAAATTATAAAAATTTTTGAAAAATATAGATAATTTTACTTTGTAATTTTAAAATATAAAGGTATACTATTAATGAAAAATTATAGAAGGAGATTATTTTAATGAAAAAGATTTTTATTACTTGGTCTTAGTGCCATAATGAGCATGACTATGTTTGCAGCTAATGTAAATTATAATGTATTTGTTAGATTAGATGACAACGCTGAAAAAGTTGTTAAAGAAATTTCTAAAGAGTTGAAAAAAAGTAGGGATTGACTCACTTTACTCTGAAGGGTATGTAGTTCATAATACTTTATATTTAACAGAATATAAAGCAGAAAGTTTACTACAAGTTAAAGAAGTTGTGGATAGTCTGCAAAAAGAAGCTAAACCTATTGAAATAGAATTTTTATAGATTGCGTAAAACAGGTGGAAATTGGTTAATGTTAGATGCAAAAATACAATAGAACTACAACAATTAGCTGATCTTGCAACTATAAGATTAAACAAATATAGAGCAATGGATGCAGTAGTTCCTGCATGGGCAAAAATATACCTGCTAAAGCTAAATCATTTAAAGAATTTGGATCACCTAATGTATTTATGAATTTTTGATCCACATATTACATTATTGACTCCAAAAGATTCAGCTAAAATTGATATGTTTTTCAAGTAACTATATGTTGACACCTGTTAAATCAAAAATAAAAAGTATAGGTGTTGTTAGGTTGATGGATTAGGACAAGCTCAATCAAAAATGTATTATATGAAGTTGAGGTAAAATAGAATAATATTTAATATTTTTAAGTCATATAATTTTGTATTTAATTTTGTTAATAATTAAAAATAATACAGAAAATTATATATGACTTATTTTTATTTATTTTTCAAGGTATTTAATTTTTATAAATTTTAATGTTAAAAATATAAAAATTGTTTTGATATAAACTTATGTTATAAATGTAGAAAAATAAAAATATTGGAGGTAAATATCAATGACTAGAATAGAAGATATCTACGCAAGAGAGATACTTGATTCAAGAGGAAACCCAACTGTAGAAGTTGAAGTATATTTAGAAGGTGGAGCAATGGGAAGAGCATCTGTGACCATCAGGAGCTTCAACAGGAGAACACGAAGCAGTAGAATTAAGAGATGGAGATAAATCTAGATACTTAGGAAACGGTGTTTTAAAAAGCAGTTGAAAAATGTAAATACTGAAATTGCAGAAAATTTAATTGAATGGACGCTTTAGGACCAAGTAGCTCATTGATAAAGTTATGATTGAATTAGATGGAACTGCAAAATAAAGGAAGATTAGGAGCAAACGCTATTTTTAGGTGTTTCATTAGCAGTAGCTAAAGCAGCAGCTAATCAATTAAATATTCCTTTATACAGATATTTAGGTGGAGTAAACGCTAAAGAATTACCTGTACCAATGATGAATATCTTAAATGAGGATCACATCGCAGATTCAGCAGTTGATGTGCAAGAATTCATGGTTCAACCAGTAGGTGCTAAAACTTATAAAGAAGCATTAAGAATGGGTGCTGAAATTTTTCCATCACTTAGGAAAATATTAAAAGCTAATGGAGATTCTACAAATGTAGGAAACGAAGGAGGATATGCACTTTCTAAAAATAGATGGAACTAAAGGAGCTTTTAAATGTAATTTCAGAAGCAGTTAAAGCAGCAGGATATGAATTAGAAAAAGATGTTACATTTGCATTAGATGTGGCTTCATCTGAATTTGCAACTAGAAAATGCTGATGGTTCATATACTTACACATTTAAAAGAGAAGGTGGAGTTGTAAGAACTTCTAGAAGAAATGATTGAATGGTATAAAGAATTAACTTGAATATCCAATAGTTTCAATTGAAGATGGATTAGCTGAAGATGACTGGGACGGATTTAAAAATTAACTGCAGTTTTAGGAAATAAAGTTCAATTAGTTGGAGATGACTTATTCGTTACTAATACAGTAAGATTAGAAGAAGGAATCAAAAAGGAATTGCTAACTCAATCTTAATTAAAGTTAACCAAATTGGAACATTAACTGAACATTAGATGCAATTGAAATGGCTAAAAAGCAGGATATACAGCAGTAGTATCTCATGGATCAGGAGAAACTGAGAGATGATACAATTTCTGATATTGCGCTGCAACAAATGCAGGACAAATCAAAACAGGATCAGCTTCAAGAACAGATAGAATGGCTAAATATACCAATTATTAAGAATTGAAGACGATTTAGCTGACGAAGCAGTTTACCACAGGTAAAGCAGCTTTCTACAATGTTAGAGAAAACGAAAACTTAAAATAATTAATCATGAATAGAGTGGGGTTGCACTCTATTTTTATCTTTAAAATAAAAATTTTGAGTATTAGATTATTAACTTTAAAATTTAATATAAATAAAAAGTAAAAATATATATCAAGTTAAAACTTGATATTTTTAAAATTTATTTGATAGAGAAAGTAAATAATTGACTCAATTCTTTTTCAATTTCAGAGTTAAATTTACCAATTCTAAAAATTATATTTTTATATCATCATAATTATCTGGATTTGTGTTAGCTGCATCTGCAACAACATTTGGAAATCTCAATTAACATAGTGTGCAATTCTTGTCCATCATTATAAAATACAGTAGGTATTTTAGCCACACCAGTCTTTTAAAATATCTTGACTTTCATCTCTTGAACTGTGAAAGTAATTTTAATTTTATTGTTTAATCTAGAGAATTTCTCAAGAAACGGTACAACTGCACGACAGTCTGGACAAAAACTTGTGCTACTGCCAAAAATGTTAATTTCTTTGTTAATTGAGTTTGATTTTTGAAATTGAATCTTCAGAAAGTTCAATTTTGTCCATAATTTTTAATTGTTTTGTACTATATTCTCCATTATCTTTATAAGCTAAATATTCGTTGAAATTTTGCCCATATTTATCAGTTCCCTTCTTATTTTCTTATACAAACATTATAAGCTACAAAAAGTAAAGGTAAATTTTAAAAATATATTTTATAAAAGTATGACACTTTGAGTTGCAATTTACAAAGTCAAATTGACACAGTAAATTTTTGCTTGCAAAAAGTATAAAAATATAGTATCATACTGTGCAAAAGATATTCCGCTTTTTATTGTTTATGCCACTAAAAAGTGGTAGAGATAAAAGAATATTTAGTAAAGAGGGGTAGAATTTTCTTGAAAGAGAAATTAATTGAATTAGTGAAAAAGAATACATTAAATCAGACGTACCAAGTTTAAAACAGTGAGCACAGTAGCTGTTCACTACAAAGTAAAAAGAAGGAAATAAAGAAAGAATACAGGTTTTTGAAGGAGTTGTTATTAGAGTATCAGGTGGTAGCGTAGCACTTCACTGTAAGAAAAGTATCTTCTGGAGTGGGTGTTGAAAGAATTATACCTATTAATTCACCAATGATTGATAGAAGTTAAGAGAATTGGTAAAAGTAGAAGAGCAAGATTATACTACTTAAGAAACTTATCAGGAAAAGCTGCTAGAATTAAAGAAATTAGAAAATAGCACAAATGAGCTAGCATCAGCATGGTGTTAGCACTATTAAAGACAAAGTGGAATAAAAAGTAAAATTGAAAGGAATGGTATTATTATGATATTATGGGGATTTTATATTATTGCAACATTATTGTTAGGATATTTTATATAAAGAAAAAGTTATTGAATTAATGAAAAATTTGAGAGACAATGTATTGATATCGTTAGAAGGAACAGAAAAAGATAACTAATTGCGAAAGTATTGACATTAATTGCATTAATTGTAACAGGTAATATTTTTCTTTTTAGTAGATAAAACATAGACAGATGATATTCAAATGAAATTAATTGGTATTTATGGTATATTTATTATAAATCTTATTTTATCGTTTTTAAAAAGAGCATGAATATATACTTTTAACAAATTTAGTAATGTTATTTTTAGGACGTTTAATGTTTAATATTTTAGATTTAGTTTTTATATATATTTAGCTATAAATATGATATTTTTCTTCAACTTTAATATATTTTTCAAGAAAAGAGACAAAACAAGAATTATCTGTTGATTTTTGAACACAGAAGCTAGAAAAAGATAAGTAAAATTAAATCCTAACAAAATAACAGAAGAAACTGTGTGGAAATAGAAAGAAAAAGAAGTACAATAGGTGTAGCTTTATCAAGATTACAACAACGTTTTAGCAATAGTATTATTGTTGGAGTTATTGCAAAATTTTATATTGAAATTATGTAATTCCATCGGGTTCAATGGAACCTATAATAATGGTTAAAGATAGGAGTATTTGCAAAATATGGCAAAATATAAATTTGTATCGCCAAAGTGGGAGAAATTATGCATTTAAAGAACCAAAAAGATAATCAAGTAATGTATACTAAAAAGAATAACAGGAGCACCGGGAACTACATTACAAATAGTAAATGGTAAAAATGCAGGAAAAATGATAAAGAACAAGCAATTTTAAATCGTTCATATGCAACAGAAGGAATTTTTATAATAATAAAATTTATATTCCTAAAAAGGAGATAAAGTTTCAATCAACAAAATAATAATGCTTCCAAAATTAGTAGGAAAAACATTGGATGGAAATGCAATCAGGGGATTTTGAGGCTTATTATAATGGACAATATGAAGAATTATCACCTGAACAATTTTTAGAAAAATAGGAACGAAACAAAATTTCAAAAATATAATTGGAATAGATGATGGTTATGTTAAAGATGATCCAACTAAAGAATTTTATTATACATTCACATTAAGAGTTGAAGGAAGAAATGAATTAGTTTTACCAATATTAGACTTTAAATATGATGATGCAACATTCATGAAAGTATTAAATGGAGAAAAATAACTTTAACTGATGATTACTATATGGCGATGGGTGATAACACAGAAAATAGTTACGATTCAAGATACTTTGGATATGTGGCAAAAAAGTAGAATAAAAGGGCAATTATTATTTAGATGGTAGCGTAGGTTTGATAGAATTGAATATTATAATGAAAGAATATGAAAATATTAAAAATTAAAATAAAGAAAAACGGAGATCTCTAGCAAAAATCATTGTTAGAGATTTTCCTAACTATACATAATAATAATTTTTCAAATAAGGTTGATGAGAAAATATTTTTAGATATATTTAAAAATAATAATTATGAAATTTTTATAATAAAAAGATGAAAAATAAAAGGATACATAATTTATTATGATACTTTTGATGTAATAGATTTATTTAGAAATAGCGATAGAAAATAAAGAGCAGGCAAAAGGATTGGAGAACAGTTATTGACAAAAAGTATTGAAAAATTATTTGGCGAGTATAAAAGTAGACAAAATGAAGAAACTAGAATACTTTTATAGTAAACGATGTTAAAAGCATTGAAATTGTATGAAAAAGTGGATTTTGAAAATATCTATAAGAAAAATTATTATGGTTCAGGTGAACATGAGGGTATAATGGAGAAAGGGATAAAGTGTTAAATTAAGTAATGAAAAATAACAGCAGAACTCAGGTAGGAAAAATTATTTATGACAGAGGAAAAAATTTTTGAAAGAGAAGATGTTACACTAAGAACATTGTTATCTGATCGGAGTTTTTTGACAATAGAAGGTGAATATAAAGAAGGTAAAACGATAGTAAAAACTTCAATAATAGTGGAACAAAAATGGAGAATATATTGAAGGAGATTGTGATTGTTTAGATTATCAAAATAGATGTATGCTCGTCATGTTGTAGCTTTTAGGAATGGAAGCTGATCTTGTTAAAAATGTTATTGATGTTTTTAGGAACAGATGAAAGTCAATGTTATTTTGATGAGAAATTTGAAAAATAGAATCAAAGGTAAAGAGAAAAATAATAACGACAAGAGAAGCTGATACTAAAAAGAGAAAAATCAAATAAAAATAAAGAAAAATAATAGAAAATATAGATAGTATTCAATTTGAAAATGATAAAAACAAACTAATATATATAAAATTGAATTAATTAAAGATGATTTTACAAACAATAAAAATAAATTTTTAAATAGAGTTGAAACTACAAAGGATAAAGCTGAATTATTTTTAGAATTGGAGATAGATGAAAATAGGGTATAGTGATTATCGTTATGGCTATGATTATGAAAAGAGAAAATTTTGATCCGGAATATGTTTTTAGATTGAAGGTAGGAGTTGGAAAAACTTATTATATAAAAAGATGTAATAAAATTTGTAGCTGGCTATAATTAATAATGAAGAATATGTACAATTACGAATAAATTTATCTATAATCTGAAATTTATTATTTTAATGAAAATAATTTACAAATAATAACTGCTATAAATGAGATTTTTATGAAGGATGAAGAAAAGACATTGTAGATAGAGATAAAAAGGTATAAAATTGTAGAAGGATTTTTGATGATAGAAATTTTTAGATGTTCTATCTGTTGGGTAGAAAAATTTGCAAGAATTTGAATTAGAAAAAAGCAAGATGAGTTATGAACCGTTATTTATTGAAGCTAATGGAGAAACAAAATTTTAGAGATATATCACAACTTATAGAAAAGATAGTAAAATATTGTTTTTAAAAATGATGAATTCAAGTTTTATAAAAATGACAGATAATGAAAGAAAATTTTTGATGAAATTAAAATAGAAAACAATAAAACTAAATAAATTTTTAGAAAAAGATGAGAATATATTAAATTTACTGAAAAATACTGAGATAAAAATGGCAACAGTATATAGATACATTTAGTGATATAAATTTATATATTCAAGAATGGGGAAATAATAGTTCATTAAAAGTTAAAATCTCTGATGTTATACAAGTTATTGAGGTAAATAGTTTTTATTCCAAAAAGTGAATATGAGAATTACTAGATGCTGAGATTCGTTAATTGAAATATTGCTTTAGAAAAATTAGTTGATGATGAGAGAAACTTATATAATTGATTATGATGGACTTGCAATGTTATCAACTGTAATTGATGAAAATTATAGTGATAAAGTAAAAAATAAAACTAGATAGTACAACAATAGCAAGGAATATTATAATAAATTTTGGTGTAAGAAAAATTAGGAAATGATTTATTAGATTTTAAATTTGAAATTGATGGAATAAAAAGAAAATGTTGATGTTGATTTAGTCATTGAAGCGATAAAAATGAAAAACATTTGTAACATTATCAAGTGGAGAATTAGTAAAAATAGCAAAATAAATCTGTAGAAGAATTGTTAGGAGTGGTTGATTCAATTTCAGGACTAAAGATAGGAAATGAATAAAATTTCAAAAATTAAAGCATTGCAATTAGCACAAATATCTCAAAATATAAAAACAGATTTAGATGAAAATTTCAGATTTAAAAGATGTTTAAACTAAATAAGAGAAAAAGATATTACTCCTAAAAACATAAAAAGCAGAATTATTTTCATATCAAAACAGAGGGTTTAATTGGTTAAAAATATGTATGACATTGGACTTGGAGCTATTTTAGCAGATGATATGGGATTAGGAAAAACATTACAAACAATTACAATGTTAAATGAGATAATGATAGAAAATAAAGATTTGTTAGTAATAATTGTAGTTCCAACATCTCTTTTACATAATTGGAAAGAGAGAAATCGTTAAATCTTTCTGGAATGATCCCAATTTTGGTTGAAGGATCTGCATAGAAAAGAAAAGAGATTATTAAAAATCATAAAAGGAGGATTTTAATTGCAACATATCAAGCGTTAAAGAAATGATATTGAAGATTATAGGAGAAAATTTTGACTTTAGTTATATTAGATGAAGCTCAAAGTATAAAAACTGTAACATCTCAAATAAAAAGCTGTAATGAAATTAAATAGTAAAGTTAATTTTGCATTAACAGGAACTCCTATTGAAAATAATATATTGGAACTTTTTGGTCTATATTTGAGTTTTTGTCTTACACAGTTATTTAGATACATTAAATAAATTTAAAAAGTTTATAAAAAGTTAATAAATCCTCAATCCAAAAAATAGAAAAATTTTAAAAATATAATTGCACCACTTTTATATTAAGAAGAACTAAAAAGAAGTTTTACCGGAGTTACCTGATCAAGTTTGAAACAGATATTGTCGTTCAACTTAGTGAAGAGCAAAAACAGCTTTATTTGTCTTATGTGAGCTAAAAAGAAATTAGTAAATTTAATAAAAAGAAAATAATAGAATAAAAATACTTTTGCAATACTTTATAAAATTAAGACAAATTTGTGAACTCTCCCAGTTTTATTTAAGATGATTATGATGGACAAATTGCAAAAATTGAAGTTTTCAAAGATTTACTTCAGATAGCTATAGAGAATGACCATAGATTATTAATATTTTTCACAATTTTGTTGGTACATTAAAAGAAATAGAAAAGAGTTATTAAAACAAAAAATTGAATATTTTTATATTGATGGTGGAGTTCCTTCAAAAAGAAAGGCAAAGAAATTTGTAAAAAGAAATTTAATGCAGGACAGCAAGTTGTATTAATATCGTTAAAAAGCTGGTGGAACAGGATTGAATCTTAGTTTGGAGCTGATGTTGTTATACATTACTTGATCCTTGGTGGAGATATTGCTGTGGAAAATCGAAGCGAGTGATCGTGCAATAGAGATAGGCAAAAATAGTGTTCAAGTGATCTAAACTTGTAACAGAGGGAACTATTGAGGAAAAATTCACAAAAATTCAAGAAAATAAAAAGAAAATTAAGTGAAAGCTTAATGAAGGAAAATCAACGGAGCATTATTTGATATGACAGATGATGAATTGATGCAACTGTTATCTTCAAAACTTTAAAAAGATATGTGAATTTTAGATGCTATAGAGATATATATGAAAAGCTTTGTACAATTTGTACAAAGCTAATTTTTATATTTCCATGTGGAAAAATTATTTTCAATTAAATTTCTTAAGCCTTCTAACATAGTCTTTTATTACATTTTCTAAAGTTTCATTTTTCAGGAATAGTAACGATAATTTCTCCATCTTTTTTGTAATAATGTTTTTACAATATCTTCATCTGTTTGATTTCCATTAAATGATTGAATGATTGTTTGCATTTTGAGTTTGAAGATCTCCTATTTGAATGTTTTAAACCGTTGACGCTTGAAAAGTTAATGATAGGATGTTCTGTATACGCAAAATATTCTAAATATTTTTATATCTAGGTAAGATATTTAATTTTTCTGTGTTTTCAATGTTAGTGCTTTATCAAAAGTTTCAATAGATTTTGAATAAATTAAATTGATAATAATATGATATATAGTTTGAGAATCAATTTTTCTTTAAAATTTTCTATTATTTCATCAACAGTTGTAGTTGAAGGATATACATTTGTTATAAATTCTAAAATTTGGCTTCTATCATTACTAACATTAGTTTCATCATCTGTAGTATATAAACCGTTTTCGTTTTTACTAAAAGCTCCTCTATAATGTAAATTACTAAATTAGAAAATTTTTATATGTTTTTGAAACTAGTAATATTTTTAATATTTTTCTTTATGTATATAATACTGTTTCTAAATTGAGTATCAAATAAAAATCAAAAATATTGTTCTCTTGTAATATAGTCATCTCCACATTCATTATTTATTTTTATCTTCAAGTTCATCGTTTAACATTGGAAATGATTTTGAGAAATCTGAATCAATAATATGTTTTAAAACCATTTTTTCCAAATATTCATTAAATTCGTGTAGATATAAAGGTTTGTTAAATAGTTTCATAATATTCATGCAAAATGTAGTAATCATTTTTGTCAGTCATAGCATCTATACCTGATTTAATTCTACTATTTAAGCGTGAATAATCTTTTAAAAAAATTCTAACGCTCCTCTTCCAAAAACTACTTTATTTTCACTTGTTATTTTAACCTCTTGAAGTTACATATTTATCTCTAAATAACATAACATCTCTTAGAACTTCTAAATTTTTCCATCCGGGATAAGTATTATATGAAATAAGAGCTAAAACCATTTTTCGCTAGATAACTAGTTTCAATATTCCTTTTGTACTCTTTCCAGGAATCCAACTATAAACACCGTGACATATTATATAGTCAAAAATTTCTATCAGTTCTATATTCTAAAACATTTTGGTGTAAAAAGTTCAATATTATCAATACCTAAATGCTTTATTATTTTTCCTTCGTTAATTTGTGTTTCAGACAAATCTATTCCAGTGACTTTAGAGTTAGGGTATGAAAGTGCAAATGGAATAATGTTTCCTCCAAAAGAGCAAACCACTCAAGTACTTTTTGCAGTTTCAATATTTGGTGCATCATAATCTAATAATTTTGAGATAGTTTTTCAATCTAATAGGTTGTGTATTAAAAAAATGTTTTTGAAATGTAAGGCACTTCATCATAACTGTTTCTAATTTTTTATTTTTATCGTTATTTTCCATAGTTTTTCCTTTTATATGACTTGATAATATATTATATAATTTTTATGAATAAAATCAACTATAATAGTTTTGGAATAGGGAATTTTTACAAAAATAAATAAAAAAGATAGAAAATTGTTTCTATCTAAATAATGTTGCACTGCAACGACTTTTTACAAGTATCTTCAAAAATATTTTATTTGAACTTAGTATGTTGTAATAATATTCTATCATATTTTTAAAAAGTCAACATTTATAGTGTGATAATAAAAATTTTTAAGGTATAATTATATTATAAAAATTGATGGAAAAGGAGTCAAAAATGGAAAACAAAGAATATTTTATAGGTTTAGACATAGGGACTAATTCTATAGGTTGGGCTGTAACTGATACAAATTATAATATATTAAAGAAAAATAGGAAATTTTTATATGGTGTACGACTATTTGATGAAGCTCAGATCTGCTATAGAGCGAAGAGTGAACAGAAACAACAGAAGAAGATTAAAAAGAAGAAATGAAAGATTAAAAATTTTTAAAGAAATTCTTTTGAAAAATATATATTAGAAAAAGATCCGTTATTTTTGAAAGATTGGAAGATTCTTTTTCTATGAGGAAGATAAAAAGAATTAAAGCAAAAAATACTTTTATTTAATGATGAAAAATTTTAAAGATAAGATTTTCATGAAAAATATCCTACTATTTATCATTTAAGATATGACTTAATGAATAGTAAGGAAGAGCATGATGTTAGAAGTTTATTTGGCTATAGCTCATATTTTGAAAAATAGAGGCATTTTCTTTTTGAAAAATTTTGAAGTTGAAGAATCGGGAAAAGGAAATAATCAAGATAATTTAAAAGAATTGATTAGAAATTTTTGAGAAATTATATTAGTACTCTAGAAGATTTAGATTTTTGAAATAAAGGATATAGATAAGTTCTGTGATATATTGTTAGATTCAAAGTATAAGAAGAAAAGATAAGAAACTAATTTAAAATCTTTTAGTTAATGGGAAGATAAAGTTATTATTAGGCTTTTAATTGGTTTTTGAAACTCAATTAGATAAGATATATATAAATAATGAAGCTATAGTTGAAAAATAAAAATAAAATTAATTTTTCAGATTCAAAGTATGATGAAAAAAATATTTTGAACTAGAATCTGTTTTTAGGTGATGAAATAGAATTGATAGACAGAGCAAAAGAAATATATGATTATGTTATACTTCAAAAAAATATTAAAAGATTCTAATTCTATTTCAGAGTCTAAAGTTAAAATCGTATGCTAAGTATAAAGAAGATCTTATTAAAGTTAAGTATTTTTATTAAAAAAATATTTTTGGTGATGAAAATTATAAATTAATTTTTAATTCTGTAGAATACAGAAAAAGTTTTGGAAATAAAAAGAATCTAAATTTAAAGAATTAAAGATAGAAGATGAAGATAAAGAAATTTCAGATTATATTATAAATTCTATTTCAGAAGGTACTTTATTAGAATTACAAAAAGAGTATTTCAAATTCAGTAGTACCCATGCAATTACATCTTTATGAATTGAAAAATTCTTGATAATGCGAGTAGTTATTTGCCATTTTTAAATGAAGTAGACAGTACTAATTTAAGTGTTAAGGAAAAAAATTGTAGAAATTTTTAAATTTAGAATTCATATTTTATTGAATCTTTGAATGATAGAAGTGAATTTTCGTGGTTGAGAGAAATGACTATAAAGCTAAAGTATATCCTTGAATTTTAACGAAGTAAATTGACGTTAGTGCTGAAAAATTTTATAACTAGGAATGACTAGAAAGTGTAGTTATTTACACAATGAAAAATGCATTAGCTAAAAAATTCTTTACTATATTCTAAGTTTATGGTTCTTAATGAATTAAATAATGTTAAAAATAAATGGTGAAAGATTAAAATACAATTTTAAAAACAAAAATTTACAATGAATGCTACTTGTTAAATGAAAAATGAGTAAAAAAATAAATTGAAAAATGTTAAAAATTGAATAATTTATATGATGATATTGAAACAACAGGAGTAGACGAATTAAATGCAAGTTTAAAAATCTCATATTGATATGTATAGATTTTTAGGAGAAGATTTAAAAAGATTCATATAAAGAATTAGCTGAAAACATAATATTTTGATTACTGTTTATAACGGCGATAAAAATGATTTTAGAAAAATTACAGAAGTTTACTCGGGTATGCTAACTCAAGATCAAATTAATAAATTATCATCACTAAAAATATTCTGGTTGGGGTAATTTATCTAAAAAATTTTTAACGAAGTTGAACATTATGGAGAAGAAACTGCTGGAGAATACGTTAATTTAATAGATATGATGTGGGATTATTCTCTTAATTTAATGGAGCTATTGAGGTAATAAGTATAAATTTTTAGAATCTTTAGATGAACTTAAAGAAGTTAAAGTAATAAATAAATTAAATTATGAAAAATATAATGGAAGATCTCGTTTTATCTCCAAGTGTTAAAAAGGTCTGTTTAGCAAACTTTAAGGATTATTGGAGAAATTATAATGAAATGTGATCCTAAAAAAGTATTTGTGGAAGTAACTAGAAAAGAAGATATAGTTAAAAACGAGAAAAGATAAAAGAAAAACAATTAGAAGAAAAAGTATAAAAACATTAAAGATGTTGATAAAAAAATATACTTGAAGAATTAAAAATACAGATGAAAAAAGAATTTAGACGTAAAAATTATATTTATATTTCACACAAATGGGTCGTTGTATGTATAGTGGAGAAAATATACATTTAGAAGATTTATTTAATTCTAATATTTATGATATGAGATCATATATACCCCTAGATCTTTAACGAAAGATGATTCTTGGAATAATTTAGTTTTAGTTAGAAAAGATATAAATGGAGCTAAAAGTAATGATTATCCATTATCGAATGATATTAGAAAAGCTAGACATACATTTTTGGACTTTATTAAAAATAAAGGACTTATAAAGCGATATAAAATACGAAAGATTAATAGGTAGTGAAGAATAAGTCCTGAAATTTTTAGAAAAATTTGTTGCAAGACAATTAGTTGAAAACTAGTCAAACTATAAAAATGTTATAGAAGTGCTTAAAACAATGTTTACAAACACACAAATGTGTTATGTTAAAGCTGAAGGGTCTCTAGAATTTAGAAAAGATATGAGTATTTCAAAGTGAGAGAAATTAGTGATTTACATCATGCTCATGATGCATATTTGAATATAATTGTTTCGGAAATGTTTATAATGAGAAATTTACTAGAAATCCTATTTTATGGTTGATAGAGATGAGAAACAAAAATGGTAAGAACGACTATAATTTAGAAAAATGTTTGATAATGATATTTTTGTTAAAGATAGAAAGATTTTTGATAAAATAGAAGTAAATAAAAATTGAAAGATTTTTATATCAAAAATTTCCTTTAGTAACAAAAAGAACTAAAGAAGAAAAGGAGCTATATCTGATTTACAATTAATATCTAAAAAGCAGTTGATCTTAAAAAAATATGTATATACCAATTAAAGGAAATAATATACTAGCTAATAATTTAGAAAAATATGGTGCTTTTTAATAAGGTTTCTGTCTCGTATTTTTGTTTAGTTAGTCATATTGTTAAGAAAAAGAGTTAGAACTTTAGAGACTATACCAGTTTACATTAGCAAAAAAATAAAAATAAAGAAGATTTAATTTTATATTTTGAAGAAAAACAAAATTAATTGAACCTAAAAATATTAGTAGAAAATTCCAATAAAAATCTGTTTTAAAATAAACAGCTGTTATTATACATTAAGAGGAAGAACGGGAAATGACATTATGTATAATTTAGATGTACAGTTGAAAATTAGGAAAAGTTGAAACAAATTATATTAAAAATATTATTAAATTCAATGAAACAGGTGTCAATAGGAAAGATAAAAGTAATAATTTTATTATAACAGTAGAATATAATAAATCTTTATTTAAGGAGATTATTAATAAAATTACTAATACCATATTTTTATTATAGAAATAATAAAGGAAAAAGAAAATGCGGTTTTAAAAATACTGGATAAAGATAAATTTTTATAATTTAGATTTGAAAAAATCAATGTAGTGTAATCGTTAAATTATTAGGATATTTCTAATTCAAGAGATTTATTTGATTTATCTGATTTTGGTGGGGCTCAATTAGCAGGGGAATTTTGAAATTTAGTAAGAATATTGAAAATCTTGAAAGAAATTAAATTAATAAGTAAATCAATAACAGGAGTTTATGAAACTGAAATAGATTTAAAAATTGTAAGAGTGATGAATTATGAGTTGAGAATAGTTAATGTATCAAGTATATCTAAATTGGATTTAAAAATTAAATTATTTAGTAGTGGAACAGAAAAATAAAATAACAAAAATTAATTTGAGTGAAATTTTAACATTAATAGTAGAGAGTACGGCAGTATCGCTAACTGCCGCTCTATTAAATGAAATGATAAGAAGGAAAAATAAAAATTATATTTTGCGATGAAAAAAGAAATCCATCTTCAGAATTGATTGGATATTATGGTAGTTCAGATACAAGTTTAAGAGTTAGAAGCCAAATTGCTTGGAATGATGAAATTAAAAGAGTTGATTTGGGCTGAAATAGTTAAGGAGAAGATTGGAAATCAATCTAAAATAATAAAGAAATTTTCATTGAATAATTACGAATTGATGCAAGAATATGTGAATGAAGTAAAATTAAATGATTCAGACAATAGGAAGCATATGCTGCAAAAAGTATACTTTAATTCATTATTTTGGAAAAAGTTTTAGTCGAAGCACTAATTGTTCTATAAATTCAGCACTTAATTACGGATATATGATTATGCTTTCTGCATTTAATAGAGAAATTGTTTCTAGTGGGTATTTAACTATGCTTTGGAATTCATCATAAAAATATGTTTAATCAATTTAATTTATCTTGTGATTTTATAGAACCTTTTAGAGTATTAGTAGATGAAAAAGTGTATCTTAATATGCTGGACAAATTTGAAAAGGAAGAAAAATGATGATGTTAGATGTATTAAATAATCAAGTTAAAATAGATGGTAAAATACAATATGTGAATAATGCAATAAAAATATATGTTAATAGTATATTTGAAGCATTAGAAGAAAAAGATATATCAAAAATAAAATTTTTAGATTATGAATAGTTATAGATTTATGCGTATTCTTTTTATTTTTGATTTACCATCTGTTACTTATAAAGATTTAAAACAATATAGAAATTTTTAGAAAAATATCTCATTAAAAATGGATTTATGATGCTTCAAGAGTCGGTGATATGAGTTATTATTAAATTCAAGTATGGTTAAAATAATATGTGAAAGTTTAGAAAAATAAACCTTCAAAATGGACTAGTTCAAGTTTTAGTTATAACGGAAAAGCAGTATGAACTGGATGTAGTGGGTGAAGGAAAAAGCGATGTTTTAAATACAACAGATAGATTGGTGATATTATGATTTTAATACATAAGAATATATCTAATCCAATAAAATTTGATGAAGAAAATATAAATGTTTTGATATTAGAAAATAAAAATTTTTATAGATAAAGTGAATGAAATAATAGATCAAGTGGACAATAATAGTGGGAATTTTTATTCTTATGACTGAAAAAGGAGAAGAATTAAATTTTTCTAAAAAATTGTGATGTAGTTACTGATTTATTTTTATTTAAATTTTGATTCAAAGAAAAATTAAAAACAGTGATTTTAAAATGAGTTTAAAAATATAGCAAAATACAGAGAGTTATTTTACTAAAATTAAAAATTTAGAAGAAAATATAGAGAATTAATGTTAGAAATAATGTATAACTGTGATTATGAATTAGAACTTACAGAAGAGTTTGAAATATCAAAATTATTTAAAATATTTGATATTTCTATTTCCTAAAAATTATAGTAATATGCTGAAAAATTTATTTCATATATTGATATATTGACAGATATTTTTAAAAAATTAAACTTGTTTTTGTGTGAATATAATGAATTTTGAAGAAGTTGATAGAATAGAGATATATAAATATATACTTGCTAAAAAGAAAAATGTTATTTTTATTGAGAATAATTATTCTTATGAGAATATAGAATATGAAAAAAATATATAATTGATAAAGATTTTTGTGAAATATATAAATAGAAGGCAGTATGTTGTTTAGTAAGGTTATCAAACCTCTCACGACTAAAGTCATGAGTGTTTTTAGTTTGGAAGTATGTTGTTTAGTAAGGTTATCAAACTACATTTGAGCAAAAACTTATAAAGAATTGTTTGAGAAGTATGTTGTTTAGTAAGGTCATCAAACAGTGGGGAAAATGAAGAGAGTTCTACTACGTTTGAGAAGTATGTTGTTTAGTAAGGTTATCAAACTTTTTTCTATTAAAAGTCTCAAAAAATTTCTTTGTTTGAGAAGTATGTTGTTTAGTAAGGTTATCAAACGAGGAAATCAAAAAGATAATGTTGTTTTGAGAAGTATGTTGTTTAGTAAGGTTATCAAACTGCATTTTAAAAAGTCAAAGTCTCTAGGTGTGTTTGAGAAGTATGTTGTTTAGTAAGGTTATCAAACCGCAAATAATGTACTAAGTTCAAATAAAAAATTTTTGAGATTACCTATAAAGGTTGTTGCTGTGCAATATCTATTAGATAGAATTAATTTTTCTATCTTTTTATAAAAATATAAAAATAGCTATTTTAAAAATCAAATAAATATTTGACATTTAATAAAAATATCAATATAATATAAGATATTGTTTTTGAGAAAAGAAGAGAGGTCAATATGAAAAAGTAGCATTAGTTGTAGATGATACAGCTTTTTATAGAGAAGATATAAGAGAATTGTTAGAAGAACAAGGATATGAAGTAGTGGAAGCAAAAGATGGACTTGAAGGATAGAACTTTATAAAAAGTAAATCCTGAAATTGTAACAATGGATATAAATATGCCCTAGAATGCACGGACTTGACGCATCGGAAGAAATTTTTAAAAATATGATGAAAAATGCCAAAATAATGTTATGCAGTACAATGATTGCATTTGATAACTATAGAAAAATGGGAGAAAAAATAGGAGTTAAAGCATTTTGACTAAACCATTTTTCAGATGAAGAATTATAGAAGAATTAAAAATTATTTTTGTAGAAAAAGGAGCAAAAATGACAAAATATAAGGCAGTGAGTGAGTGATTTAGATGGAACATTATTAGGATTAAATCATTTACCTTTCAAATTATACATAGTAAATAAAGTTATAAAAAGGAATAAAATTTTTATATTGCAACAGGAAGAAATTATAATCAAACAAAAAGTTATTGTAGATAAATTAGGGAATAAAATACCGTTAATAACATCAAATGGAGCTATGATTTATGATGAAAACGGGAAATTAATAAAAAGAAGAAACAATTAATCAAAAAGATGTTGAAACAATATTGAGTATAGATTATAAAAATATGGTGCTAATATAATACAAAATTTTTATTGTGGAAACGATTGGTATACAATAAAGGGTGAAAGAGAACAAATTTTTAAGTAGTATTGATTTTGAATTTATTGTTTTACCTAAAGAGATAACACATAAAAAGTTTTAAATAAAAAAGTTCATAAGATATTTTTATTTTGGTGAACCTCAAGAATTAAAAAGCTAGAAGAAGAGTTACTTTTCTAAAATGAGTGAAGATGTAGCATTAATTTGTATATGTTAGATCATTGTATGGAAAATCAAAAAGCAAATAAAAGCAATAGCAGCAAAATATTTATTAGAAAAGAGAATATAAGTATTGATGAAGTTGTAAGTTTTGGAGATGGAGAAAAATGATTTTGAATTATTAACAGAAGTTGGTTGTGGATACGCTATGGGAAATGCAGTTGAAAGGCTTAAAAATATTATTACCGAAAGATTTTCCAACTGTTGATAAAAGAAATAGTGAAGATGGGGGAAGCTAAAAATTGGTAGAGTTATTTTTATCAAAATAGATAAAAATGTATTGTCTAAAAATTTGGACAATTAATTTAAGTAATTTTTAAGAATTGGTTTTGTAAAATACAAAAATCTAATATTTTTGTTAATTTAGAAAACATCTCAAATTTTGTATATGAGAGTTTGGGATGCTTTTTATTAATAAAGTTCTATACTTCAGGTCAAATAATACATAGGTTTATTTCCATTAGATTCTAATAATTTTATTGTATCTGTTAATTTTGATGTATTATAAATATTTTTCAAATTTAGAAATAATATTTAATTTTTCTAAAAATGAAAGAAGTTAAATATTTGAATACTCCTGTAAAAATCAAGTTCCGAATAAACATATTCTAAATTATAGTGATTATCTAATTTTTAAATCATTTTGCCATAATTTTTATTACTTCATCTAGGAAGCGATACCATCAATAAGTTTAATTTCTTTCGCCTCATTTCCCTAACCAAATTTTTCCTTGAGCATAATTTTCAGGAGTTTGTTCATCAATTTTTCTAGATTCAGAAACTCTACTTTTAAATTCGTTATAAGTTCCGGTCATTGATTCAATAATTTATTTTTGATTCTTTAGATATTGGAGTGAAAGAATCATACGTATCAGCATATTTTCCTTTTGAAAATAGTGTTGGAATAGAATCCATATTTGTTTTGTGCGTTATAAAATTTAGGAAACATAGAAACAACTCCAATGAGATCCTGTAATTGTAGCATTATCGGTAAATATTTTTGCCCAGCAGCTGAAATATAATAACCTCCAGAGGCTGCAGTTTCAGCCATTGGAAACATAAATTGGAATATTTATATGTTTTGGAAGCTTGATAAATAATTTCAGAAGCTAATGCTGATCCACCACCTGAATTTACACGAAGGACAATTCCTTTAGATTTGGTATTTTTGATAAAGCATCAATAGATATATTTGCCGGTGTAATATTTATAGAATTATCATTCATAGAATCGTATAAAAGATCACCTTCTGCGAATAAAAGCAGCAATAGTATCGTTATGTCTATGTAAATAATCATAAATATTATTTTTGGTTGTCTTACTAATAATCGTAAATATCAATAACTTCATCGTTAGAAATATTTTTCTTGTTAAAAATCACTAATATTCTAAATGATCAACTAATTTTTATCTCTAGCAACAAACGGAGATAAGTTTACATTTTTCCGTTTAAAAATATCTTGGCTAAGTGTATTAAAATCAATATTTCTATTATTTGAAATATTAGAAACAAAAATTATTGTATCTGTTTTCAAAAATTCTTGTAAGTTCACTTCTTAATTCTTTTGACATTGTATTAGATGTATAGTTTTCACCATAAGATTTGTAATCTCCTATTCTAACGACTCCATGTCTACTCTAATTTATTTAGTAATCCTTTGTAGTATAAAATTAGGTAATGATAACTCTGTTAAAGAAACATTGGCAGAATGTGTTGGAAAGACTATGATTTCATCAGTAATAGATGCCAAAAGTATAATTTGAATTATCAATATTTGAACCAATAGCATAAATATGAAAAATCATTACTTTTTATTTCTTTTAAAGTTTTTGTCAATTCTTCAATTTTAGTTGAAGATAAATCAACTTCATCCAAATTAATAATAATTCCTTTAATGCTTTCATATATTCTAAACTATTTATAATATCACTAAATGAAATGTTATAACTTTTTTCATTAATAATATTATTCAAAAATAGACGGATTTGAAATTTTATCTTCTGTAATATTGTTTGCATTAAAATAAAACATAAGAATAATTTTCATGTACATTTTTCTTGAATTATTAAATTTTTACTTTTCGTAGTTAAAGTTGTTGTAATCCAAATTCCTAAAACTATAAAAAATAAAAAAATAGTTAATGATAGTTTTTAAGAAAAAGAATAAATCTCTTTAAATGTAAAGAGAAGAAATCGTTTTATAAAATTAAAAATTCATATAATTTACTCTAATTAAAAATACTGATTTATTATAGCATTTTTCAAGTATAAATATCAATTATTAAAAGAGAAAAATATAAAAATTTAAAAATTGTTGACATATTTTTATTTATGATAATATATGCCTTGTCCATGTGAGATTAAAAATCACAAGAACAGATATGTGAGCGGCTTTCGTTTAGTGGTTAGGACTCGGGTTTTTCATCCCGGCAACAGGGAGTTCGATTCCCTAAGCCGTACCCATTCAATACAATTGAATATTATTGATGAAAGTAGTTTGGTCGCATAGCTCAGTTGGGAGAGCACCTGCCTTACAAGCAGGGGGTCACTGGTTCGAGCCCAGTTGTGACCACCATTTATGGAGGTGTAGCTCAGTTGGTTAGAGTGCCTGCCTGTCACGCAGGATGTCGCGAGTTCGAGTCTCGTCACTTCCGCCATTAAATTACATTCATCATTGTGGTGATATTTGCCGCTTTAGCTCATCTGGTAGAGCAGCTGACTTGTAATCAGCAGGTGGTTGGTTCTGAGTCCGACAAGCGGCACCATATTTAAGGTTTGGTGGGGTTCCTGAGCGTACCAGAGGGAGCAGACTGTAAATCTGCTGGCTCAGCCTTCGAAGGTTCGAATCCTTTCCCCACCACCACTATAAAGATAATTTTAAAAATATAAATAATAGTTACTTTTTAGGAGGGAATTTAAAATGGTAAGAAAATTAAAAGGTGCTAAAACATCTGGGGGAAACCAACAAGATATAATAAAAACAAGCACAAATGATGCAACAAGAAATGTTAAAAATACAAGAAGGATTAAAAAGATAAATTTGTAGAAACATCAGTAGCTGGTGGTGGAGTAACAATTAAAGCAAATGGACAAAAAGAGTTTAGTAGATTTATCAATTTCTTTAGATGTTTTAAAAGATGCAGTTGAAGAAGGAGATTCTACAATAGTTTCAGATTTAATTATTAATGCAGTAAATGAAGTATTAGTTAAAGCAGAAGAAATGGCAGAAAAAGAAATGGAAGTAGTAACAGGTGGAGTTAGTATTCCCGGATTATTCTAAATGTTTTAATAAATAAAAGATATAAAAATAATAATATAAATTTAAGACTGGTGTAAAAGCTCAGTTTTTCGTTTTAAAGTAAAAATAAAAATTATTTTGATGAATAGTTTGGTATTAAAAATTTAATTTTACAAATTAGTAAAATATGATAAAACAAAGAAGTAAAAATAAATATTAAAGAAATTAAAAAGAGGTTAGGTTATGATTTATTTAGATAATGCGGCAAGTACAAAGCCAAAACAAGAAGTGATAGATGTTTTAGTAGAAACGATGCAAAAGGTTTAGTGCAAATCCTGATGTAATCTCATGAATTTTCACATGAGATAGCTAAAAATAAAGCATCAAGGAAAAATAGTTGGTGATTTTTGAGAGTGCTGGCAGAAAGAATATTTTTCACAGCTGGTGGTGGAGATGGAAATAATTTGGTTTTTGCAAAGGAATAATAGATGCAAATACTAAAAAAACATATAATAACAACAACAATTGAGCATCCAACAGTATATGATTTTTAGAGATTGTGAAAATAAAGGATTTGATGTTGATTATTTGGATGTTTGTCATGATGGTTATATAAATTTGGAACAATTAAAAAATTGTTAAGAGAAGATACTATGTTGGTATCTATAGGTGCTGTGAATAGTGAAACAGGGGCAATTCAAGATTTGGAAAAATTGCTAAAATAATAAAAGATAAAGAAATTTATTTTCATACAGATTTTGTTCAAGATTGGGAAGTGTTGACATAAAAATTTGATAAAAATTCCGGTAGATGCGGTGACTGTGAGTGGACATAAAATTTACGCACCAGAAAGGTGTTGGAGCAATTTATTTTAAAAGAAACCGTGAAAATAAATAATGATTATAAAGGAGCAAATCCTGCGAATGGAATTGTCAAAAGAACGATTACCAACAGAACTTATTTTAGCGTTCACAAAAGCGATAGAATTGTTAAGTAAAAATTACTAAAAAGATATAGAACATGACAAAAAATTAAAAGAAATATTAATGATAAAAGAAAATATTGAAAATGTTAAAATAAATTCACTTTTAGATGAAACAAAATCAAGTTCAAAAATATTAAATGTATCATTTATAGGAACAAAAGGAGAAGTTTTGACTCATTTTTAGGAATGAATGAAAATTTATGTACAACAGGATCAGCTTGTTCGTCTAAAAAGGTAATAGTAGAGTTTTAGAAAAGTATGAAATTAGATTCTAAAAGTGATAGATGGAGCAATTAGATTTAGTTTTGGCATTATCAAAATACTTTGAAGAAATAGATGAAGCTAAAAGTTTTGAAAATGAGTGTGAGCAAATAAGATAGAATGAGATAAAGATAAGAAAGGAAAGAAAGATGAATATTATTAAATTTCTGTTGGATTGTCTTATGAGAAATCGCCTTAGAAAAGGCATGAGGACAATTTGAAAGAATGCTTAAAAATAAAATAAACAGAAATTTATCTGGAACTGATTACAAATTAATTGATGGCATGTCAAAGACTTTATGTAATTTCAGAAATGAGATATAGGACGATATTACAGATAGATTAAAAAGTATGGAATTGTTGCTGTGAATCCATCTGTAAAAGTGGAAAAGGGATGAAGCTATAAAAGTAGCAGTGTTAGCTGTAGCAAATGAAGCTTATGAAAATGGAGCGAGAAATTTAAAGTTCGAGTAAATAGAAGTGATATTTGATTCTATGGATTATGCGAGAGAACTTGAGGACATATTTTAATAATAGTCCATTTGAAAATGAAAATGAAAGATCCTGCTGATGATACAATTGAAATAAGAAAAGATGTTTACATTTACACTGAAAGAGTGAAAACTTATGGTGGGTTACCACTTGTTCGACAGGGAAAGGTCTTGTACTTTTTATCAGGAGGGATTGATAGTCCGGTGGCTTCGTTTGATGATGCAGAGGAATGAGATTAAATTTTGTAACATTTCATAGCTTTCCATTTACGAAAGCAAACAAGCGTTAGAAAAATAAAAGAACTTACAGACATTTTATCACAGTATATGGGAAAAAGTAAGACTTTATACAATTAATATTTTAGAAATTCAACAAACTATAAAAATGAAAAATCACCGAAAAGAGTATGCAAACAATTTTAAATAGAAGGGCAATGATGAGGTTAGCAGAAAGATTGGCTAAAAGTATGGAATATCAAGCATTAATTACAGGAGAAAGTCTTGGACAAGTAGCATCACAAACTTTAGGTGGACTCACATGTACCAATGCATCGTAGAAACATAGCCGGTATTTAGACCGCTTATAGGAATGGATAAAACTGAAATAATTGATATTGCTAAAGAGATAGGGACATAGTGAGAAATCAATAGAACCACATGAAGATTCATGTACGTTTTCACCAAAACATCCTGTAACTAATCCTAAAATTGGAAGATGTGTTAATTGAGGAAGCTAAAATTGAGAATTAGTGATGAAATTTTAAATAAAAATATTTAGTGAAAAGAATATTTTAATTTTTGGATGAATTTAATTTATAAAAATAAATGATTTTTATATTGATAAAAATATGGTAAAATATTAATGATAATAGAGTAAAAATACTAGACTTTGGGAGGAATTTAAGACATGGATTTTATGAAAAATACGAATATTGGTTGACTTCTAACTCAATAGATGAAAAGATAAAGAGGAATTAAGGGCATTAGAAGGAAATGTAAAAGAAATTGAAGATAGATTTTTCAAAGATTTAAGTTTTTGGAACAGGTGGAATAAGAGGTAGTAGAGGAATTGGTACTAACAGAATTAATAAATATGTAATTAGAAAAGCTACTCAAGGTTTAGCCAATTATATGTTGAAATATAATGAAAAAGACGCTAAAAGAACAAGGAATTATAATAGCCACGATTGTAGAATAGGATCAAGAGAATATGCGTTAAATACTGCAAGAGTTATGGCAGCAAATGGAATAAAAGCTTATATTTATGAAGATTTAAGATCTACTCCTGAATTATCATTTGAGTAAGATATAAAGGTTGTATGGCAGGAATTGTAGTGACTGCAAAAGTCATAATCCAGTAGAATATAACGGATATAAAGTTTATTGGAAATGACGGATACAGTTGCAGATCCACAGCTGCTTCATCTATTGTAGCAGAAGTAAATAAAATAGAAACTTTGAAGAATTAAAAGTAATTTCTGAAGAAGAAGGAAGAAAAAGTGGGTTAATTATTCAATTAGATAGTCAAATTGACGAAGATTATATAAAAGAAATTAAAAACAAACTTTAAAAACAGATATCTTGATAAAGAAAAACTTTAAAATAGTTTATACCCTTTACATGGAACAGGTGGAAGACCGATGGAAAAGATTTTGACTGATTTTGATATAATATACAGCTGTAAAAAGAACAAATTAAGCCAGATGGGAATTTTCCAACGGTAGTTTATGCAAACTGGAAGAAGTTGCAGCGTTTAAGCTAGTAAAACTAGCTGATGAAATTGAGCTAAATTAGTTATGGCTAATGACCCAGATGCTGATAGAATTGGAATTGCAGTAAAAAGATACGAATGATAACTTGGTATTATCCAAATGGAATCAAGTAGGATTATTATTGCTACAATATTTGTTAAATAACAAAAAGATATAGCTAAAAATGCAAAAAGTAATAACTACAATAGTTTCAACGCCAATGATAGATGTTGTCGCAAAAAGCTAAAGGTGTTGGAGTAATGAAAAACACTTACAGGATTTAAGTATATTGGAGAAAAATAAGACAATTTGAAAATAAAGAATTAGATGGAGAATACTTATTTGGATTTGAGGAAAGCTACGGTTATTTAATAGGAACACATGCAAGAGATAAAGATGCGTTAGTAACTTCAATGGTAATTGCTGAAATGGCAGCTTATTATAACCAATAGGGACATCAATTTATGAAGAATTACAAAAATTCTCATGATGAATTTGGATTTTATTTAGAAGGAATTGAGTCAATTACATTGAAAGGTAAAGATGGATTGGAGCAAAAATGGCTGGATTAATGACAAATTTAAGAGAAAACATGTAAAAGACACTTTAATAGGTAAAAATCAAAATAGAGATTTCAGCTCACATAAAGAATATAATTTAGAAACAGGTGAAGAAAAATGAAATTCATTTACCTAAAGAAAATGTACTACAATTTGTGTTAGAAGATGATACTTTCATTACGGCAAGACCATCAGAACTGAACTGAAAATTAAATTCTATTTTAGTGTAAATGCAGATTCAAATGAAAATGTAAAAGCTAAATTAGATGAAACTATGAAAGCGTTTTAAAGCTATTTTAGAAATATAATTTTTATTTATTATTAAAAATGAAAGGTAATAAATGATAGAACAAAACAAAAACAAGAAGAGAGATATGAGATAGGGTTTAGTATTTATTATCCCTTTTTGTGCTATGGAAATGTGAATACTGTGATTTTTGTACATATATTATTATGGAAAAGAATATGGTAAATATACAGAATATATAATAAAAAGAATTGAATATGTATCCAAAATATAAATATAATACAGTTTATTTTTGGTGGAGGAACTCCTTCGGTACTCTCCTATTGAAAATGATTACAAAAATTTTTAATATTGAAGTAGAAAAATGCTGAAATAACATTAGAATTAAATCCAAATGATATGAAAAAGAAAAATTATGGAATTAAGAGAGTTAGGAATAAATCGTTTAAGCATTGGAATACAAAGCTCGTGGATCATATACTAAAATTTGTAGGTCGTGATCATAATGGTAGCTGATGCGATACGAGTTTTTCAAGAAGCAAGAGAAGTTGGATTTGAAAAATATTACGATAGATTTAATGTTTGGTATACCTAATCAAACAATGGAAGATTTAAAAAGATTTGGAAATAATAAAAGAGATACAGCCAGATAATGTTTCCAATTTATTCTTTAATTTGGGAAGAAGGAACAAATTTTCGGGAAACTTAAACGAGGAATTTTAAAGGAAATGGATCAAGATTTGGAAGCTGAAATGTTTGAAACGATAATAAATTTTTAAAAGAAAACGGTTATAATCACTATGAAATTTCTAATCTAAAAGGGAAATGGAAGGTAAACATAATTTAAAAATATTGAGAAATGAGCAATTTTTAGGAGTGGGAATGAGGCAGCTTAGTTTTTACGGAGATAAAAGATATAGTGGTGTGAGAACTTTTTAGAAAAATATTATAGCTTAATTGATAAAAATGAAATTCCAATAGATGAGTGTGAAATAATCGATGAAATTGAAAGAGAAAAATTGAGAAAAATGTTAGGCTTGAGGCTTTGTAAATGAAGGAATTTCATATTTTGTAGATAAAAATATAGAAAATTAGTTAAAGATGGGTTACTTTGAAATTTTTAAAAATGAAAAAGAAAAAGATTGAGATTGACTCAAAAAGGAATTTTGTTAGCAAAACAATGTTTTTATGGAATTTATTTATGAAAGGTAAAATGAAATTAAAAAAAGAAATTATTGATAGAAATTATAATGGAAATATTGAAAAATGACATTCTCCTTATCCTGAAAAAGTGAAAATTTTATTTGTAAGTAAAATATTTTAATGTAGAAGAACATAAACAAATAGCAGATATGGGATATTGTTATTTTGGAGAAAAATAGAGCCCAACTTTATAGAGATAAATTAGCATATTTTAATGAAATCAAGATGAAAATAGTAAAAAAATTTAATATGGGATTTTATTGGGAGGTTGCAAAAATAAAATAAAGTATATAATAGAGAGAGTGTGAATTTAATTCATTCAATAGATTCTTATGAACTTTTTGTATGAAATTGATAAGAAAGCTAAAGAAAATAATAAGAAAATACAAGGTTTAATTCAAAGTTAAATGTTTCAAAAAGAAGAATCAAAAACAGGGATTTATATTGAGGATTTTTAAAAAGATTTTTGAAAAATATTTTAATTGTTCAAATGTAGAAATAAAAAGGATTTATGACAATGGCTCCTTTAGATGCTACAAAAACAAGAATTGGAAAAATATTTTGCAAAAATGTATAATTTAAAAAGAATGTTCAAAAATATACAAATTTAACAGAATTATCTATGGGAATGTCTAATGATTATATAGAAGCTTTTAAAAATGGAGCGACAATTATTAGAATAGGAACTAAGTTGTTTGAAAGTTAGTATAAGAATGGAGGTTTAACATTGGGAGTAAAAGACTTTTCTTAGCACTTTTTGGTGGAGAAGATGATGAACAAGAGGAAGAATATTTTGAAGAAGAATATGTCCCACCAAGAAAAAATGACTAATAGAAATACAAAATGATGATGAAAAAGAAAAAGTAGTGAGTTTATTTACTTCAAAACAGAAGGAAGAGAAAAATGCCAAAATAATTATGTTTCAATTATAAGACCAAAAAGTATTTGAAGACGCAAGAATAATAGCTAATTTATAAAAGAAAATAAAGTTGTTACTTTTTAGTTTAGAATACTTAGAGTTTGGAAGTAGGGTCAAAGAGTAATTGATTTTTGTTAGTGGAGCATCATACGCAATGGATGCAACCCTTTAACAAAAGTTACAGAAAAAGTTTTAACAAGTATACCTAATGGTGTTGGCTTCTGAAGATATTGACACATCAGTAGGAAACAATGAAATGAAAATTATTATAATAAAAATATGTACCAAAAAGTTAAGATAATGCTTTTTAGGGTACAACTATGGGAATGTTTTGGTTTTCTGACAGGATAGAAAGCTCGTTATTTGCAAGTGAGACGGAAGTCTTTAAAATTCAACTTAAAAATAATCGGAAACGATAATTACGCATTAGCTGCCTAGTAGTCGCAGCTCATCTTTACACTGATTCGCCATTTTAGTGTAAATGATGTCATTTTAAATGGCTTACTTTAATATATGATTATGTTATTAAAGGAAATTTTATAATCTCGCCTGTAGACTTTTTGTTTGTTTAATATCTACTGGTTAAAAACGGTAAAATGAACTAAACTTGTAGAGGATAGTGAAAACTTTTTATTTTTGGACACGGGCTCGATTCTCGTCATTTTCCACCAAATAATAAAAAATAAAATATTATAATAATAGTTATAAAGTTTAGAATTAAATTATAATAAATTATTTATATATTTTATATTTTCTCATAATGAATTAGTGGTAATATAGTTATGATAAAAAGTTAATAAAAATTTCGGAGGAAAAATGAATAAGAAAAATAAAAGGGATTATAACAGGGCACACATTATTGGCGGTTATCTGCATTTGCAGTAACACAACTATTAGTGCCAAAATAACAACGGAAAAGGCATTAGAAATAGCTAAAATACATGCAAAAAGCTTCAAAAGAGGCAACTTTAGATAAAATAAAGTTAGATAGTGATCATGGAAGAGCGATTTATGAAGTAAAATTTAATGATGGAAGTAAAAGAGTTTGACTCATGAAATAGATGCAAATACTGAGAAGTTTTAGATTTTTCAGAAGAAGAAGTTTATAGATATTCTTATAATGAAAAACGTAAATAATAGATATAATAGAAACAGATTAAGTAGAGATCAAATCTGTAAAAATAGCATTAGAAAAAGTTAAAGGCAAAAACAAAGTAATATTTCTAAATTAGCATTAGATGTAGATCACGGATATGAAGTTTATGAAGTTGTAACTATTTGAATAATGTAAGATATGAATTTGACTTAAATTCTCAAACAGGGTGAAATCGTTTCATGGGAAGAAGAAACAGTCAAAAAGAAAAATAACAATAATAATTAACAATCTAACTCTAACTCCTAAAAATAAGAGAATTCTCATTTTTAAAAAGGAGAATTTTTATTAGCTAGTAAATACAATATAAATTGTAAATAAAGTGTCAATACTTTGAGCTGACAATTTACAAAACCTAATAGGTGTAAAGAAAAATACTTGACAAGAAATATGTATAATAGATTAAGATGATTGAAAATGACTTATAATTAAAAATAAATTTGAGGAATAATATGTTAAAAATTAAGATTAACAAGATTAGGTAGAAAAAGAGTACCTTTTATAGAATTGCATGATGGAAGCATTAATAAGAAGAGATGGTAAAGCAGCTGCTTATTTAGGACTACACAACTTTAGCTGGAAGAAGGAAAACAAGTAGTATTAAAAGAAGAAGAAATTTTAAGATTTTTAAGCAATGGAGCACAACCAACTGAAAACTGTTAGAGCGTATTTTAGTTAAAACAAGGTGTATGGGAAAAATTCCAAGCAACTAAAAAGAAATAAAGGTAAAACTAGGTTATTAGTTTAAGCTAATATAAAATATTTTTATAAACTTTCAAATGGTATGGTAAAAATAATCATACATAATTTGAAAAGTTTTTTATATCTATCATTGTTAATAGATGAACAGTAAGTTATCTTATATTTTTAATATTTAATGTAATTTTTAGATTATATTTTAGTTAAGTATAAAATGATTAATTTATTTTTAATTAAGATGTATAAATTAAATATAATTTTATTTCTGAAAATGATATAATAAAAATGTATAATGATGAATTTGAGGAGAAATGATGGAATATTTAAAAAGAAAAAATATTGGAAGAAGGGGAGTTAGGAATGGAAATATTTTAAAGGTAGATTCATTTTTGAATCATCAACTTGATGTAGAACTATAAACGAAATTGGAAAAGAGTTTTAAAAACGATTTGAACATGAGAAAAATAGATAAAATTTTAACGATTGAAGTTTCGAGGAATAGCGATTGCAATAATTACAGCACAGTATTTTAAAAGTCACTGTTGTATTTGCTAAAAATGAAGGGAAAAATATGAATGAAGAAGTTTTTGAAACAGAAGTGTATTCATATACAAAGGATATAAGTTATAACATTTTGTGTATCAAAAAGATATATAAAAGAAAATGAAAATATTTTGATAATTGATGATTTTTGGCAGATGGAGCAGCTTTAGGGTTAATAGATATAGTAAAACAAGGAAAAGCGATAGTTAGTGGAGTTGGAATGTATAGAAAAAGTTTTCAAAGTGGAGGGAAAAATACAAGAAAAGGGAATTAAATTAGAATCTTTAGTAAAAAGTATGATTTGACAACGATAGAAAAGTAATTTTTGATTAAAAAGGAAATAAAATGAAAAAGAAATATAAAAATAATTTATCAATATGATGGAAGTAAATTTTATGGTTTTCAAAGGCAAAATAGTCTTAAGACGGTACAAGGTGAGATTGGAAAAGTTATAGAAAAAGCTTTGGAGAAAAATAAATATGATTTCTCCAGGGATCGGACGGATAGGAGTTCACGCTTGAGGCAAGTCTCAAACTTTTATGAGAAAATACTTCCACTAGCTAGTAAAAACAAATAAATAAAAATCTAAAAAGAGATACAAAATATTAAAGATTGAAGTTTCAGATACATTTAATTTCGAGATACAATGCTAAAAGTCACTTATTTGTATATAATGAAGCGTGACAAAGATATTCAAGTTTTTGAATCTGAGTATGTAACAGCGATAAAATGAAATTGATGTTAATGAATTAGAAAAAGAATAATGAAAGATATATAGGAGAACATAATTTTGGCAGTTTTATGAAAAAGATAAAGCAAAAATAAAAATAAGAAAAGAGAGATTTATAGTGTAAATTGTGAATTTGATAGAAAGTAAACGGTATTTTTATTAAAATTTGTGGAAATTCTTTTTAAAAACAATGATTAGAATTATGATTGGTCTCGGCATTGGCAGTATATTTTGGAGAAAAGAAAAATTATATAAATGAAAAATTAAAAACCAGATGAAAAATGGCTTTTCAAAATATTAGCACCCATCAGAAGGACTTTATCTTTTATGAAGTTAAGGTATTAGTAAAAGGAAGATGATAAAATGAAAAACTTATATTAAAGAATTAGACAGTAAAAACGATAGTGATTTATTATTTGAAATTGTAAAACATGAAGATGAAATTTTTGGAGAGGCAAGCGTTGGGAATTGGAATATAAAAACCATTTTTCTAAATATGGAAAAAGTTTTTGCTTTGTTGACAGAAAAATGAAATTGTATCTGCAATAGAAGTTTTAAGTAGTTTTGATAGGGAGAAAGCTTTATTTGTACGGAGTTTCAACATCTAAACGATTTCATGAAAAGGATATGGGAAAATATTAGATTATGTTTTAAAATATTTGATAAAAATTGGGATAAAAACAGTAGAATTAACAGCAGATGAAGATAATATAGTAGCACAAAATTTATATTCTCAGTTTGGATTTAAAAATAGTAGAAAATTTATCAAATGAGTATGGAGATAATGTTCCTAGATATTTAATGCAATTAAATATTTAAAAAAGTGAAAAATATTTTAAAGTATAAAGTAAAGTAAAAAATTGAGTTATAATTTACAAATTTATAAATTTATATATATTTGACATTATTAAAAAGATATAAAATTGTAATGAGTACAAAGAAGAGTTTTTGTATAAAATTAGGAGAGAAAAAGGAGAAAATTATGCATAGTCATGAACATCATATAGAAAAATGTAGGTGACTATTTGAAGGAACACGAAAATAAAACCGTCAAATTCAAAGGATAAAAATATTTGAATATTTACTAGAAAATCATACACATCCAACAGTAGATGAGATATTTCAAAAATTAGCTCCAGAAATACCTACATTGTCTCAAGACGACAGTGTACAACACTTTAATTTATTTGTTGAACATTGTTCAAGAGATAATTATTGAAGAAAAATGAAGTAAGATACGATTTAAAAGGAGATGAAAACTCACGGTCATTTTAAATGTAAAAATTGTGGAGAAATCATAGATTTTTGACTTAGATGTATCAAAAATAGATTTATCGGGTTTAGGTGAATCTGTAATTGATGAAATGCATTTCTATTTTTAAAGGTACTTGTTCTAAATGTTTAAAGAAATAAAGACTAAATAATAAAGTTGTTTAAAAATTAAAATTAAACAACTTATTTTTTTATTATTGCAAGATTGTAAATAAATTGTTATAATAAGTGTATTCATAAAAATTAGGAGGAACAATGAGAATTAAAAATTTTTAAAAATTCATTAAGAAAATTTCTAAAGTAATAACAATAGTCATTGGGCTAGGGATATTATATGGAGGTTATCTTTTCGTAGAAAATACGATTTTTAAATAGACCAACAAGAGAATATATAGTGAAAAGTAAATGGAGAAAAATTTATAAAAGATGAATTTGAGAAAGAATTTCAAAATCACAGCAAGGAGCAGCAAAATTCTTTAGCTCAACAAAAACAACAGCTAGAAGCAGCAGGGGTTGATAAAAAGATTATCAAAAATTTACCTGATGATGTGTTAAAAGAATATTTAATTAAAACATTAATAGACAGAAAAGTTTTAGCAACATCAGCGAAAGGCTTAAAAAGTTAAAGTAGGAAATTCAGAAATAAACAAGCAAATTGCAGATATGGAGAAACAAGTTGGAGGAAAATCAAAATTTGCTCAGTATATTATGGCGAACGGGTATAATTTAGCTACTTTAAAGAGCAGTTAAAAATGAAATGACAATTTCTAAAGTACAAGAAAAATACAGTCACAAATTAAAATTTCAGATGAAGAAATTAAAAGACTTATGAGAGATACTAATATACAAATTTCTAGATCAAACATTTGAAGAAGCTAAAACCTCAAATAGTAGAAGTGTTGACTACGGAAGAAGCAACATCAATTTTAAGTTCATTTATTGTGAAACAGTTAGATAAAAGCAAAAATTGAATTTTAATTCACAAGAATATAAAGCGTTATATGATAAAAACAAAAGCAGTTATCGTGGAAAAGAAGGGTATAAATTTACAAAAAGCAAACTTAAATGAAATGGTAATACAAAGGATTTTTCTCTGGACAAGGTGGTTATTCTGAAAGATTAGTAGATAATGCTAAATCTATAATGGAACAAAAATTTTATCTAATTTAGTAGATAGAATGAAAAAGGCTAAAGAAGTAGGAATAAAAAGGTAATCCTGAATTAGTTGGATTATTTGAATTAGGGAGATTATTCTAAAAATATTATAATTATATAATTGATACTTATAAACCTACAGATGCAGAAATGCAAGCTAAATTTAATGCAAATAGAAATCTTTATAATATTCAAAAATACTATCGCTGGATATGTAGTTGGTCAAGATTATGAAGCTTTCAGAAAAAGATTGGGCTACATTAAAAAAATAAAGCTGAAGAAGTTAAAAAGACAGTAACAAAAAGAAAATTTTGCTACAAAAAGCAAAAAGAGTTGAGTCAAGATCCGGGATCTGGCTGTAAATGGTGGTAGTTTAGGTGAAAAATACAGATATAACAGGATTTGTTCCAGAATTTGCAGAAGCTATTAAAAAAGCGAAAGCAGGAGACATTGTATAATCTATAAAAAACTCAATTTGGATATCATATAATTTATGTAAAAGCTAAAGATTCAAAAATGAAAATCTTGCAACGGTAAGTCATATTATTAACTCCTACTATATCTGATGAAAGTAAAGCTGAAATTAATATAGCAGAATTAAAAACTCAGTTAGATACTAAAAAAGTTTCTTGGGAACAAGTAAATCACAAGATAAATTTAATTTTTGCAATTAAAGAACAGTTTAAAAATTGAGTAAATCAGATTCTATACCAGGAATTGGGACAGATAGTGCTTTATTGGCAAAAATTATTTGCAGCAAAAGTTGGAGAAACGATAGAACATAAAGCTCAATTTGGTTCATTCTTGTTGATTAAAAACAAAAGAAGTTCCATTTAAAGAAGTTAGTTTCAATGATGTAAAAGAAAGAATTAGATTAGAATTAGCATTTGAATATGCAATAAAACAATTGGAAACATCTCAATAGAAATATAAAGGATAAGAAGAGAGTAGAAAAAGTTTTTAAATATTTAAAAATTATAGTCTTCTATGATAGAATATAAAAATATCGTAGGAGGCTATTTTTATGAAAGAAAAAGTTTACAAACTAAAAACCATTAACAGAAGGAAAAAGAATATTATTGCTACTTTAATTGAAGAGTATGCATATTACTATGATAGTTATGGTTGTTAAGGCATTAGGTAATTTAATGTTGGATTAGTTGATTTATTTGATGATTAGTAAAAACTATATGAATAGATTATCTATAGAGATAGATAAAATAAATTTTAATAGAATATATAAAAGAAAAAGTATTTAATTTTTATAAAAAATTGACTAACTCAAAAATAAGTTAAAATAATAATAAAGGACAGTTAGAGGATACATGATATTAATCTTTTTGTTGCCTTGTTTATGCTATGCAAAAACCAATTATTGATAAAAATAACATAATAATGGTACTGAAAAATAGTAAAAACAATATGGATAAATTCTAATTTGAAAACAAATAGTTCATTAAATATATCAGATGTTGATATGTTAGTGGATAATTTTAAATTTGCAAAAATAATAATGTTAATGTGAATATAGAACCAAGTAAAAGAAAATGGAAAAAGTTAATGTAGTAATAACTAATACAAAAACTAATCCATTTTCTTTTTCTTTGGTATAGATAATTATGGGAAAAATTTGATGATGGTATATATAGATATACAGTTGATTTATCAAGTTCTGGTCTTATTCTTAATGAAAATTTCAATATATCATATACTTTGTTAAATCAATAAATCCAAAAAGAAAAAGAAAGTTGAATTAAAAACCAGGTGAAATTGTTGAAGTTCCAAAACCTGAGGAATTAAAGAAAGCGAGGAAAAACAATAATTTAACAGTAGAATTATCATTTCCATTTAAAAACACTAAAAACATATCTAACATATTCATATAAAGAATATAAAAATCAATATTAGGTAATAATGATATATATGATGTAAGTGGAAATTCATCAGAGCCGGAATAAAATTAAATACATTAGTTAAAAGAGATAAAGTCAGTAAAATTAAGTGTAGTAACAGCACATGATTACACTAATAGAAAAAGTTATATTGAAGATGTGTTGTCTAATGATAAAATACATGAAATTCATTTAGGGTTATGAATATGAATATAAAAATATATATTTAGAGATATATATAATTACAATATATCAGAAAAATATTCCAAGCTTTGATACTAAGTTAGTAATAAATAAAGGTCAAGTAATTAGTGCAAATATAAATAATCATTTAGAAAAAGAATAATAATAGCCTAGAAACAAGTATAGACCTTGAACATAAAGGCATATATTCAAAAATAGGGCTAGTAACAGACTTTTAAAGAGGTAAACCTGATTTGAAATTAGGTATAAGATTATGGAAATTTAATGTTGATACTTCTAAATTATTCAAAAATCATTTAGATGCTTATTTAATATTAAATTTAGTATATAAGGAGTTAGAATGAAAAATTAAAATATATGTCAATATTAATATGCTTATCATTAATAGCATATTCAAATATCACACCAGATGGAAAAACAAATGTATATGTAGAAAAATCAAACAATGGTGTAGAAATAATAAATATATCTACTCCAAGTGAAAAAGGGGTATCTGATTCTACTTTTACTGACCTTTCAATAGATAAGACTGGAGCTGTAATTAATAATGCAACAGGCATAGGAAGAAGTCATATAGCAGGTATAATTAATCCTAATAAAAACTTAAAAGATCCTGCAAGATTAGCTTTGCTTAGAGTTACTAGTACTAATAAGACAGAAATAAAAGGAGTTTTAGAAGCATTAACAAAAAGATAATCTTGATGTAATAGTAGCTAATAAAAATGGAATAACTCTTGATGGTGCTAAATTTTTAAATATACATGATATGACTTTAACTACAGGTGAAGTAATATTAAAAAAATGGTGATATTGATAATATTAGTGTTGGTGATGGAATAATAGTAAGTTTAGATGAATTAAATACTAATAATATCAATGTTTAATATATTATCAAAAGTAGCTAGGCTTGAAAAAGATGTAATAGCAAAATAAGTTAGATATTAGAACAGGGAATAATATATATAGCATAAATGGTGAAAATATAGAGCTTGTAAAAAAACAATAGATGGAGAAATAGGAGTTCCAATTAGTGCTGATATTCTTGGTAGTGTATATGGAGATAATATAAAAAATAGTTGCAACTAAATCAGGAATAGGTGCTAAAAGCATAGTTGCAGACAAAGTATCACTTGATTCTAAAACGCAAGCAACAATTGATGGCATCTTTCATCTAATGATTTTAAACATTAGAGTAGATGAAGACTTTAATAATGATAATAAGATTTTTGGCTAATAATAATTTGAGTATAGAAGCAAAGAATATATATAACAAGAATAAAAAGTGTATTAACTAGTGATAATATTTCATTAATTACTAAAGATAAGATAGAAAATACTAATGGAAGTTTAATATATGCAAATGATAAATTAAGCATAAAAGCTAAAATATTAGATAATATAGGAGAAGTTGTAAGCTTTGGAACTTACAAAAAAAGATGGGAAGCTTTTTAATGGGAAAAATATTTACTGAAAAACATTAGATAAATGGTTGTTAAGTAATAGCGATAAGTATAAAGATTTTAACTTTTTAGATTCAATGAGCAGATAGTGCAAAAAGAGCTGCAATTAATAGATTCTATAAAACAGGTTCTGTATTATCAGGTGATGAATATGCGTATTTATTAAAAAATATAAAGATAAATATCAAGATGAACATGTTAGAAGTCTAAGATTTGATAATGACTATAGTGGTTCATTAACATTAACAAAAGATGATGAAGGTAAAAAGACTTTAAGGGCATTTTTATCAAATAAAGATAAGAAAACAGATTATTCTATTTTTAAGTGGTAAAAATATTGATATACAAGTAGAAATGTAGTTAATAACAAAGATGCAAAAGATATTAGCAGATGATAATAACTTAATTAAAACTAAAGAATTTATTAATGCCTCAAGTATTAGTGATGACACTATTCTATTACAAGATGGTAGAGAAACTTTAGTATATAGTGGAGATAGAACATGTTGGGGATTAGGTCTATTATTTTGTTCTATAGAACATAATGTAAGATATGAAAGAGCCTTTAACAGATGGAAGGAAAGTCCATATTAAAGCTAATCCATCAAAACTAACAGGTAATAATATAGAGATAGATGCAGAAACAGTAAACTTTAGTGTATATGATAAAGATAGAGTAAAACAAAACGACAAGAGATAATGATGAAATAATAGAGAATGGAAAACAAAATGTAGATAAAAATACAAAAGAAGTAGAAATACCAACTGAAACAAAAAGAAAATATACACTAAATTGAGTGAATTTTATAAAACACCAATGTTTTTAAACAATATATCATATGATAAAAACAAATTAGTATTTAAGGAATTTAAAATACATGATGATAAGCTAAAAGAAATAGAAGATGATATAAATCAAAAGAGTAAATAAGAAATCAAATATTACAGTAAATGCAAGTAAATTAAATGTATATGATCAAAAATTGTTGTATAATAATATTAAGTTAAGTGCAAATGATATATCAATAATAGGAGCAGATATTGAAGCAATAAAGGATCTCAGATTTAAAAAGGAACAAATATTAAAATAGCTTCAATAAAAAGAAAAAGAGAATATATCTATTGTAAATAGAGATGATAGAGGCTTTTTCACAAATCATGAATCAAGAGAAAATATATCAGAAGAAAGTTTAAGAAAAAGTACATTAACAGCTCAAAATATTAATATTGATACAAACAAGTTAGATATTAAGGCAAGTGATTTATTAGCAAAAGAAAAATATTGATATTAAAGCAGATGATGTAAATATTGAAAGTGAAAAACGAAAGAAACTAGAGATAGATATAACGATAATAGATTTTTATTCTTATTCAATAATACCAAAGTTATGAAGAAAAAGAAATGAATAATGAAAGTAATCTATTAGCTCAAAAATATTAATATTTCAAGCAAAAATACTAAGATAAAAAGGCTCAAATCTAATATCAAATGAAAAATATTAAAATATATTCAGATAAAGTAGATATATTAGAACAAGAGCTATATAATACAAATATTAATAAGCAGCGAAAATTAGATTTTTGAAGCTAAATTTAATACAGGTCTTAGTGGTATAGATGCAGTATTGGATTTAACTACTTGAACAACAAAGAAAATATAGTTTCTAAAGAAAATGCTAAAAGCAATTTAATATCTAAAAATATATTGATAGATGCTAAAAATGACATTACAAGTAATGCTAATATATATTCTGATGATCTTAAATTAACCGCAGATAACATACATTTAAAAAGATACTAAAAAGAAGTAAAAGTGAGAGAATAATAATTTTGGATTTAATGTAGGTCTAACTGCAAAGATAGGTTCTCCAATATTAGATGTTGCCTCAAATATATCAAGTTTAAAATAAAGGTAATATTACAAATCAAATTTAGGAATGTAAGAAATATTTCTAGTGGAATACATGATATAAATAAGGTAATATCAACTGGGATAAATCCAAATTAATTACTGCAAGTATAGGATTAAATATTGGTGCAAATAATACAAATAGTACAAACTATGTATTAGAAAGTGAAAAGGAGATATTAGATTCAACAACATATTAATAAATGCTAAAGATACAGTAGAATTAACTAACCAAAAATAAGTGCAGAAAAATTTAGAAATAAAGGCAGATAAGGTTGTTAAAATCACAGGTGAAAAATAAGCAAGAAGCAAAGAAGTAATACGTAGGAGTAGGATTAAATTTATCTTATGATTTAATGACATCAATACCAAGTCTAGGCATAAATGGAAATTATGGAAATAATGACTCAAAAAGATGTAAACTATGATAATAACGAATTAAAAGCTAAAAATATAAAGATATTAGCTAATAAAGTTGAAAAAGAAAATAAAATGAGAAACATGAAAAACATAATTTTGAATTAGGTGGTAATATAGGATTTACATTAGATGCAAATAATAAATATTCCCCAAAAATATACAAAATGTTGGTGCTAATATATCAAAAGATGGATATGGTATAGGTGCATCAATATCAAAAAGAAGGTAAAATACAAAACGTAACAGCAAAAAAATAAATGGAGAAAGTTATGATTTACATGCAGACTTAATTCATAAAGAAAATAGAGATAAATTAGTTGATGATGTTAAAAATGTAATAAATACACCTGGGGCATATATAAAGGCAATAGATACTACAATTAGCATTAATAATACAAATATTTTTCAGAAATTCAAAAAGCAATGTTAGATAATAATGTCAACACTGAAACATTGTTAAGAAAAATATAAAGACTTATTAGAAAATAGTAAAATGATAATGAAAAATTTCTATAGTTAAATCTTTATTATAAAGAAATAGGAAAACTAGGTGGAAAAAGATTTTAAAGATGTAGTTTTTATTGATAATATTACAAATTCTAAAGGAGAAATAGCTAGAGCAGCAACCTCAAAAGATAATGTTTTATATATTAATATAAATAATGTAGATATATTAGATTTAGACACCATGAAAGATTTAGTAACTTATGAAACTAAAAAGATGGAAATATGAAGATGAAGAAGTTGATGATAACTCATTACATTATAAACAAAAAGAAATTAAAGAAGGTAAAATAAATATAAATGTTCAAACAAGAACTATTAACTACGGAAGAAATGAGTAAACTTAGAAATTATACATATGTACCAACATTTAGTGATGAAAAATAAATGATGAGCAAAAAAAGGTTAGAAGAAGCAGATTTGCTCTAGTAAATATAAATTGAAATATAAAAATTTAAATGAAAAAAACAAAAAGAATAGTTGCTGAAAACATGTTATTAAAAAGAGTTATTAAAAGGAGAAAAATAAATGATATAGAATCAATGAAATTTTTATAGATAATCCAAACAATGTATTCACGGCTAGGATACAAAAGGATATACAGTAGATGAAATAAGAGAAATTGCACATCTTAGGATATATAGATATAAATGAAATTAAGGAGTATTAAAAATATAGAAATTTAAAATTTATAGAAACTATTAAAGATACTAAAACAGGATTAGATGGCTATATATTAGAAAAAGATGGAGAATTAATTGTAGTATTTAGAGGTACTAAGATTGAAAAATTAACGATGTATACAATGATGTTCAATTAATGTTCAGAAATAATGACCAGTATTTAAAAAGCGTATGAAGAAATGAATAAATTTTTAAAATAGAAAACCAAAATATAAAAACAAAGTTATACTATTTACGAGGACATTCTTAGGAGGTGGAATTGCTAATTATTTACATCGACAAAGAATGAAAAATACTCAAGCAACAACATTTGATCCGGCACCAGTAATATTGGATAAGACTATAAAAATCGGAAAAAGAATCTAGAGAAAAGAAGAAAGATGCGTTTAAAAGATGTATTAGCAGTTATTCCTAAAAAGAAGGTCTTTTTAAATGGAACAACATCAGATCCTGATAAAACCAATAGTTAATAATATTATTACAAGCCAAATAGGTAAAGCTATTTTAGGGTTAGGAAAAAATTCCAATTGGTTCTAAAGTTATTTTTAAGCCATTACTTGAATTAGTGGTTAATAATTTAGAGGTAAAATATATTAAAAAATGTAGCTTATCAAAATTCTATAAACCAAAATGATATTAAAAATTGGGATTCTAGGGTTACATCAAAATGGTAAGGTAGATAAAAAGCAGATAACTTAGTGTTACCTATAAAAAGAAGAGGAGAAAATAAAATGATAAGTGATATTATGTATTTAATTTTAAAAATAATAGTGGGTATATATGGTATAATAGTAATTTGCTTCTTGTCAGTTATAATAGGTATAATTGTTTTATTTAATAGGTATGTTTGTTTATTATTATGGTATGAGATGCATATAAATATAGAACTAAAATTGTAAAATGATTATTTAAGTAGAAATATAATAATTGATAGACATAATATTAGTGGAGGAGACTTAATTTAATTGATGGTGATGGTGTTAGATACACTGAGTTTACAGATAATAAAGAATATGAAAATAAATATATAGAAATCGAAGATCCTGAAGAATCAGTAGATTATTTTTATTTACTAGGTTTAGAGAAATATATAGCAGATAATCTATTATGATGACAAAAGTAAAGGAAATCATTTTGACAAGATAGAAGAATATTTACAGAAAAATAAGGAAAGAATATTTAAAAATATTTTTATCAGATCCAAAGATGACAAAGGAGTAAGAATATATTTTGACATGAATATAATGTATAAGCTACCAAATGGGAACTTATACTCATACGATCGTAAAAATGAAAAATAAATAATCATATTGAAGAATCATTAGGAGAATATGGTAATGAAAACTATGTAGAGAATAAAGAAAAGGATTTTTTAAAGAAAAAGTTAAATATGAAGACATAGATTGGGGAAAATATAGAATATATGGAAGTTTATCCAGTTCTATATATGCATGTTGAATATAAATATAATAAAGATAGTATTTTTAAAGAGGAAATATTTAGTAATCATCTGAAAAAGTATTAGAAATATATAAAGAAAATGGAAAAATTCTATAATAAGAGAAACATTTAATTTTGTTATTAGAAAGTTATAGAGGAGAGATATAAATGAAAAATAGTAATTATAATAATTATTGAATTAATATTTATACTATCAACTCGTGCTATAGTAGTGAATGCTTTATTTCCAGCTATATGGTTTTTGGATTATTATCATCCTTACAACCTGTTGATGCTAAAAAGAAGTTTTAACATATTATGAAGAAGATAAGAATATAATATTACCTAAGGAATCTATAGATGTTGAATATTTTTATCCAAAAATATGTAATTGATTTTAGAAAATAAAAATAAGCCAAAAACTAAGTATATATTAGAGGAAGATGATGGAAATAAATTATCAAGGTATTCCAAATGATTTACATTTAAGAGGATTAAGAGAGTATATTATAGATAATCTATTGTAGTGACAAAAGTAAAGGAAATCACTTTTGACAAGATAGAAGAATATTTACAGAAAAATAGAGAAAGAATATTTAAAATATTTTTATCAGATCCGAAATGACAAAGGAGTAAGAATATATTTTGACATGGATATAATGTATAAGCTCACCAGTTGGGAACTTATACTCATACAGTCGTAAAAATGAAAATAAATAATCATATTGAAGAGATCATTAGGAGGAATATGGTAATGAAAATTATGTAGAGAATAAAGAAAAGGATTTTTAAAGAAAAGTTAAATATGAAGACATAGATTAGGGGAAAATATATAGAATATATGGAAGTTTATCCAGTTCTATATATGAATATTGAATATAAATATACTAAAGATTATATTTCTAACATCGAAAAATTTAGTGATTCTAAAATCTGAAAAATTATTAGAAATATATAAAGAAATGGAAAAATTCTACAATAAGAAAACATTTAATTTTGTTATTGAGAAAGTTATAAGAGGAGAGATATAAAATGAAAAATAAAACAAGAATAATAATACTTGCAGGGATTAATGAGGTTTAAAAAGTTTTAGTGAAGCAACAAGACAAGACAAATCTATGGAGGAGATATTGAAATTCAGAGTTTTTCAACTAAAGATGAGAAATTTTCAGGAATTTTGATCTAATAATTCCTAACATAATGATATAGAAATCCTTTATTAATAATAAAAATTTTTGAAATAGGCAAAATGCATGGATCTAGAAAAATAAAAGGTGTAGTAATGGAGAAAATAAAGTGGTATGTAAATGCAGCAGATGGAGAATTGAAAATGGACAATTATAGGTACTTTCAGAAGCTGAATTTTGTAACTAAAAGAAATAGATGAAAAAGATTTAAATCCATTACTTGATGACTAGAAGCGATAAAACAAATGAAAGGTGGATTTTATTAATAAAGATAAAAAGCAATAACAAAAAGAAGTAAGTGATAAAGAAAAAAAGAAATATTAAGATGGACAATATTAAATTATGAGGCATTAGTAACATAAGAATAGATGTTGCCTTACAAAACATGTAAATTCTTTAAATTGAACAAAAATAAAACTTTATTATAGCAATTTTAATGACTAGGAAAGCAAACTAATGAAAATAAAAGACAGTGAAAATCTGTAAATATTTAAAAATCTCTTCCATGATAGAATATAAAATATCGTAGTAGGCTATTTTTATGAAAGAGAAGTTTACAAAGCACGTTCTCACTTTTGGTGAGTTTCAAGTTGAAGTTCCTCAGATAGAAAATTCTACTAATATAGCTTATCAAAAATTCATAAAACCAAAATGATATTCAAAAATTTGAGCTTTTAGGTTTACATAAAAAATGGTAAGGTAGATAAAAAGCAGATAAATTTGTATTACCATTTAAAAAGAAAGGTGATAAAATGAAAAATAAGTGATATTATGTATTTAATTTTAAAAATAATAGTGGGTATATATGGTACAATAGTAATTTTGCTTCTTGTCAGTTATAATAGGTATAATTGTTTATTTAATAGGTATGTTTGTTTATTATTATGGTATAGATGCATATAAATATAGAACTAAAATTGTAAATGATTATTTAAGTAGAAAATATAATAATTGATAGACATAATATTAGTGGAGGGGGACTTAATTTAATTGATGGTGAGTGGTGTTAGATACACCGAGTTTACAGATAATAAAGAATATAAAAATAAAATATAGAAATCGAAGATCCTTCAGAATCATTATTTTTATTTACTAGGTTTAGAGAAATATATAGCAGATAATCTATTGTAAGGACAAAAGTAAAGGAAATCATTTTGACAAGATAGAAGAATATTTACAGAAAAATAGAGAAAGAATATTTAAAAATATTTTTAGATCCGAATGACAAAGGAGTAAGTATATTTTGACATGAATATAATGTATAAGTTACCAAATGGGAGATTTATACTCATACGTAGTAAAATGAAAAGTAAATAATCATATTGAAGAATCATTAGGAGACTATGGTAATGAAAACTATGTAGAGAATAAAGAAAAAGGATTTTTAAAGAAAAAGTTAAATATGAAGACATAGATTGGGGAAATATATATAGAATATATGAAGTTTATCCAGTTCTATATATGAGAGTTGAATATAAAGATGCTAAATATGCTAAAGATGATATTTCTAATACTGGAATATTGAACAGTTCTAGAAATTTCTGAAAATTATTAGAAATATATAAAGAAATGGAAAAATTCTATAATAAGAAAACATTTAATTTTTGCTATTAGAGAATGATAAAAGGAGAGATATAAATGAAAAATAGAATAAGAATATAATGCTTGCAGCGTTAATGAGTTTAGTAAGTTTTAGTGAAGTAACAAGAGCAAGACAAAAACTATGGAGGAGATATTGAAATTCAGAGGTTTTTCAACTAAAGATGAGAAATTTTCAGGAATTTTTGATCTCAATAATTCCTAACATAATGATAGATAGAAGTCCTTTTATTAATAATAAAATTTTTGAAATAGGTAAAAAGTGCATGGATTTAGGAAAATAAAAATTAGTAATGGAGAAAATAGAAGTGGTATTAAAATGTAGCAGATGGAGAATCAAAATTTACACTTATAGGGTACTTCAGATGCTGAACTTTGGTAACTAAAGTAATAGATGAAAAAGATGTAAATCCATTACTTGATATGACTAGAAGCGATAAAACAAATGAAGATAGATTTTTATTAATAAACATAAGAAAGTAATAACAAAAAGAAGTAAATGCTACAGGAAAAAGAAATATTAAGATGGACAATATTAAATTATGAGGCATTAGTAAATAAAGAATAGATGTTGCCTTACAAAACATGTACCTTAAAATTGAACAAAAATAAAAACTTTATTATAGCAATTTTAATAACTAAGAAAGGCAAACTAATGAAAAAGAAAGAGAATGTGGAAAAATCTGTAAATATTGAAAAGTATCCTTTCTATGATAGAATATAAAAATATCGTAGTAGGCTATTTTTTATGAAAGAAAAAGAAGTTTACAAAGTACGTTCTACTTTTAGTGAGTTTCAAATTGAAGTTCCTCCAGATAGAAATTCTACTAATATAGCTTATCAAAAATTCTATAAAACCAAAATGATATTAAAAATTGGGATTCTAGGTTTACATAAAATGGTAAGGTAGATGAAAAAGCAAATAAATTTGTATTACCATTTAAAAAGGAAGGTAAAATGATAATAATAGGTTTAGGTATAATTTAGGAGTAATAATATCAATATTTTTAGTTTTTGTGTTAAAAATATTGTTCTTTTTCAATACTTTTATCAATCAATATAGAAACAAATTTTGGAAATAATAGGGCAAAAACAAGTTACTAAAAAGCTTATACATATAGAAATATAGTTTTAAAATCCCGATGAGATAAAAGTTAAGGTTGAAAATACGATTGATTTTAAAAGATATACTCTATTATATAAAAATAAATATGGAGAAGATATTAAATTTACAGAAATTGATAAAAATTTAGATTTTTAGACGATAATGAATTTGCTTATTTTATTATTATAACAAAATTTCTCCATATTTAGAACAGAAATATAAATTTTAAATGAAGAAAAAGAAGCGTTAGATTTAAAAGAGTATAAACATGATTATGAAAATTAAAATAGAGCCAAGTATAGTATATGAGTAATAATAAATTAATTTCAGATAATTATAGTAAGGTAATAGAAGAAATTAAAGGTTTATACTATATAGATAATGAGAGTAAATCTTATAATGTTTTGCATAAGATAATCTCCAAGGAATGAAAAATAAAAATTTAAATTTTAACGAAATTAATCCAGAAGAAATACTTAATGGAATTGATAGACCAGCAATACTTATAACAGTCGATAAAGAAAAGGTATCAAAAGAAGAATTAATTAAATTAAAATACTTTTTATTCAGAGAATATATATATAATAGTGTATAGTGATGATTAGTATAAATTATAAAAACTAAGATATGGAATTAATAATTATGTAAAAGTATAAAAATATGTCTTCTAAACTGAGGAAAAACGAAAAATAGATGTTACCTACATAATGGTTACAAATATATTTTAAAAACTTTGTAAAAAATAAAAAGGGTTTTTAGTGTATTTAACATTGTCAAAGGGATAGAATTATATTATATTTTATAGAAAATTCTAAAATTGCATAAGTTTAAAAGCCTTAGGTAAAATGTACCAAACTGTTTTTATTTTTTCTATCCAGTTTGTTGGTACATGTTTTAAATCTTATCCTTTTATATTGAAATGTTTTTATATTAAAAATAGAAGTTTTTAATTATTTAAAAGTATCTAAAAAGAAAAATTTTTCTCCATTAGATTTCCAACCAAGTATTTTTTCAAGATTAACATTTTGGTGTAGATTGAATAATACGTTTTTTATATCAGGATTATTTTTAATAAGTTCTGCTAACAACTCTTCGTTTCACGCCTTTTTGCTTGAAGTTTTTCCAGCTGCGACAGTACAACCACAATTCATAGGGAAGAATAACACTATTACGAACCCATTTTATAATAGATTTTTCTTCTACATAATATAAAGGTCTAATAAGTTCAATATCAAAAATTATCTGCTTTTTAATTTTTGGTAACATTGTTTCAAATTTTTCCCATATAAAAACATACTCATTAAAATAGTTTCAATAACATCATCAAAGTGATGACCTAAAGCTAATTTATTGACAGCCAGTGAAAGTTGCTTTCGTGTAAAGGCTACCACGTCTCATCTTTGCACACATGTAGCAAGGATAATCTTTCGCAATCTGCACTTCAAAAATATTATCGTTATAAATTTCTGCAAGGAATATTCAAATATTCAAGATAAGATTGCTTAAATTTATATCGTTAAATCCGAGATCTCATTGATATGAAAACTAATTCAAAAATTAGTCTTACTTGCTCTTTTTAATTCTTGAAATAATTTTTGATAAAAACTAAACTATCTTTCCTCCTGAAATGGCAACAGCAATTCTATCTCCATCTTTTACCATTTCAAACCTCTTTTAATGCTCTGACAAATGGCGACCAAAGTTCTGAAACGATATGAATACTTCTTTCTATATCTTTAAGTGGTTGAAATGGAACAAGCGGTAACACTGTTTCACAATGAGTATCTCCTAAAGAAGATATATATATTTATATTTCCATTAAATGTCTCCTTTTAAATGATATTTTATTATATAATTAATTGCTTTTTATTTCAATAGAATATTGACATCAAAATTTTTGAAATAGAGAGATGAGTGAAAATGTCAATAAATATGATATAATAAAGTTTATATTTCAAAGAAAGGAAAGTATTATGAATCATTATTTTTCAGAAAATCCGGAAATAAAACTAATAAAAGAAATATAAATTATATAATAAATAATAAAAATTTGAATTTACGACAGATAACGGAGTATTTTCAAAATCAAAGGTAGATTATGGGACAGATGTTATGCTTAAAGTTTTTAAAAGAGAATGAAAAAGAAAAATGAAATTTTTGATGTATTAGATATTGGGTGGCTATGGAATCGTATCAGTGTACTTAAAACTTTTTATAAATATAACTTTATCAGATGTAAAATGAAAGAGCATTAGATTTGAGTTCAGAAAATCTAGTAGGAATAAAAAGGATTATGTTAAATATAAATCGTTTTCTATTTGATAATATTAAAAGTAATTTTGATGTTATATTATCAAATCCTCCAATAAGAACAGGTAAAAGCGACACTTAAAATTTATGAAGAAAGTTTTGATCATCTAAATAAAAATGGGAGAATCATTGTGTAATCCAAAACAAAACACGGAGCAAAAAGTACACATTAGGGAAAATATTTTGGAAACTGTGAAACACTAGAAATAGATGGTGGATATAGGATTTTTAGATGTGTATGAAAAATATAGAAACTGTTTAAGGATGGTAGTATAAATTTTTGCTAGATATGAAAATGTTATAATACTCGAGTAATAAAAAGAAATTTGGAGGGATAATGGGTAAAATATTAATACAATTTATAATGATGATATTAGTAGGAGCATTAATAGGATGGTTTACAACTATTTAGCGATAAAATTATTGTTTAGACCGTATAGAAATGAATTTTATAAGATACAAGGATTGATACCAAAAAGATGAGATTATAGAAAAATATAGCTGATGTTGTTGAGCAAGAATTGATTTCAATGACAGATATTGTAAATAAATTTAAAAATTCAGAAATAGATGGAGAAATTTTAGATAATTTACTAGATAAAATTGTTGGAGAGAAATTAAAAATTCTATTTTAGATCCGTTGTTAAAGATGTTTTGGTGAATGATTCTTTAATGGATAAAATAAAAAGAATATGTATCAATTTTAGAAAATAAAGAGGAAATTGTTGAGGAAATAGTGAAGATAGTGGAAGAGAAAAATTAATGAAAGAAATAATGCTAGAAAAATGGAAAACTTTTCACTAAAGAAATAGAAGATATAATTCTTAGAGTTTCAAAAAGAGGAACTTAAACATATTGAAATAATTGGAGGAATTTTAGGAGCAGTTATTGCAATTTTTCCAATTTTTATTAATGTTAGTTATTAATAGATTTTAATTATATTTTTTATTTTAAAAGTATAAAGGTAAAACTTAATTTTAAAATTGAAAGAATAGGTGAATAAATGGACGAAAATAGAATATTGGAGTCTGTTGAGTTAGGAGAAGATAATATTCAAAAGTCTTTACTACTTAAAAACTTTTTCGGAATATATAGGACAAGAAGATTTAAAAATAAAATGAATATTTTTATAAAAGCGGCAAAGATGAGAGATGGAAGCTATGGATCATGTTTTATTATATGCTCTCCCGGCTTAGGAAAAACAACTTTGGCAGGAGTTATCGCAACAGAAATGGGAGTTAATCTCAAAATTACAATATGACCGGTACTTGAAAAAGCAGGAGATTTAGTAGCAATATTGACTTCATTAGAAGAAAATGATATTTTATTTATAGACGAAATACATAGACTTAGCACATCAGTTGAGGAAATATTGTATCCAGCAATGGAAGATGGAGAATTAGATATTCTAATAGGAAAAAGGACCTTCAGCTAGAAGTATTCGTATTGAATTGCCTAAATTTACATTAATTGGAGCTACGACAAAGGCAGGACAGTTAAGTACACCGCTTAGAGATAGATTTGGTGTGACACATAGGATGGAATATTATAGACTTGAAGAGTTAGATGAAATATTAAAAAGAGGAGCTACTTTAATGAATATTAGCTATGATGAGGATGGAATAACAGAAATAGCTAAAAGAAGTAGAGAGACACCACGTATAGCGAGATAGACTTTGAAAAAGAGCAAGAGATTATGCTTTTAGTAAAAGGGAATGGAGTGCTTGATAAAAAGTGTTGACGGAATTTTTAGATATGATTAGGTGTTGATAATAGTGGGCTTGATGAACTTGATAGAAATATTCTTGAATCAATAATAAATGTTTATAATGGATGCCTGTTGAATAGAAACACTGACGTTATTACTTGAGAAGATAGGAGAACAGTAGAGTGAAGTTTATGAACCGTATTTAGTGAAAATAGGATTTATAAAACGGACCTCAGCGAGGAAGAGTTGTCACAGAACATGCTTACAAACATTTTGGGAATATCTAAATTGATGAAAAATAAAGATGATATTGATGAAGAAGAAAAATATGAATAAAAAGTTTTTATGAAAATTGAGGAGTAAAATTGTTGACAGTTACAGCTGAAAAAGAAAATATAAAAATAATGAAATTTTAATAAATGATAAAATTGTGATTGTAATCATATTCAAAATGTATTTAGATTAAATGTTGGTGATGAATTGAGAGTTGTTGATGGAGAATATGAATACATTAGCAAAAATAATAAAAATAACAAATACAATTTTAAATATTATTGGAGGAAGATAATTAGTTCAATAGATAGAGAAATTGATGTTGCGTTAGGTGTTTTAAAAACGATAAGATGAATTTAGCAATACAAAAATTGACAAGAAATAGGTGTAAGAAAAATAATTCCTATACAAACAGAGCGTGTTGTCGTAAAAATAAATGAGAAAGAGATGGGATACGGATAGTAAAGTGAAAGCATTAAAGCAATGTAGAGGAGTAAAGTTTGTTGAAGTAGATTTTTAAAAAACTTGAAGATATAGAATTTTTCTAAATATGATAAAATATTATATGCTTATGAAAATAGTGATGAAAGTTATAAAATTTATGATGTTATAAAAATGAAGATAAAAAATATTGTATATAATATGTACTGAAGGTGGAATAACTCAAAAGAAGTTGAATTTTTGAAAAATGGAGCGATTGAAATAAGTTTAGGAAAAAGAATACTTAGAGTCTGAAACTGCAGCCGTTGTATTAGGTGGAATATTAGCAAATTTATAAAATTATTTTTAAGGAGAAAATTATAATGAAAAATTAATAATAGCAATTACGAGTTTAGTTTATTTATTTCTTTGTTTTGAAAATATGGATAATTGAAAACCAAAATAGAATATTTAGAACAGGAGATAAATGTGTAGTTTATGAAGGGAAAACATTTGAATTATCAAAAGATTTATATTTGACACAAGATAGTGGAGCAATATTTTTACAACAGGATTTTTACAAAAATAAAATATTGATGTTGTGAATAAAGCAGAGTTATTAAAATGATTTGAATAAATATTTTCCAAAAGAATAGAGTATGTTACTGAGGGAGAAAAATAAAAGTTCAATAATGACATTACCGGTAGTGACGGTAGCAACATATATATAGATAGTATAAAATTTGATGAAGTAGTGAAATAATTGTAATGAAATTTTAATATTTTTAATGGGAAATTATAAAATGAATGAAATATACAAATGAAATATATAGAGCATAAAAAGAAAGGAAAATTATTTAGAAAGAGAAAAATTACTGAAGGAAGTGACTTCAATAATTGATATAATTGAAGATAAAAAGAAAAGATATAAAAGTGCTATGATATGCAAGGAAATCACTGTTTTTGATTATTCAATTTTTATGTACGGGAAGTTCAAGTAGAAACATTGAAGTGATAGCAATTGAAATAGTTTAGAAAATGTTAGGAAGTGTAGAAGGTTTAGATGAATGTAATTGGGTTTTAATTGACGGTGACGATATAATTATAAGTGTATTTAATCAAAAGATGCGGAGATTATTATCAATTAGATAGTTTTTATGAAGGAAATGACACAGATGATGAAGAAATAGAATAATGTGATATTTATTTCAAATAAGTGATACATTTTTCTAATAAAAGTATAGATTATTTTCTTAAAAATTAGGAGAATAGATGAGAGAAATAGATAAAGAAGAAAAGAAGTCCTAGGTTTATAGCTTTTTAATAGGTGTAGGAGCTCGTATTTTCATTATTAATTGCGAGATTATACAAATATTGAATGCAACGCTATATGAAGCTAAAGCATTAAAAATAGAATAAGAACAAATATTGTTAAAGCTACAAGAGGAGAAATCTATGATAGAGAAGGGAAATTGTTAGCCAAAAATGTAACGGGTTATCAACTTTATACATTATGATACAAAACCCTTAACAGCAGATGGAGAGTTAAAATTTTGATTGAAAATTCAAGATATGACAGAAAACAAATTGACGATAGATTGTCAAAAGAGAGAAAAAGTAGCAGAAAAGTTGAAGGAAACGATATTAGATATAAAAATATAAGCAGAAATAACGTGATATACAACAGATTATTTTGATAAAAAGATTTAATAAACAAACCAAGGATAGGAACAAGTCAAAAATATTAGTTATAGATGATTTGGACAAAAATATTGCGTTAAGTGCAGTGGAAAAATAAATACTTCAAGAATTGATATTGTTGAATATAATAAGAGATTTTATCCGAAGATTATGTTGCATCACATGTGATTGGAAATGTAAAGCCTATCAATGAAAAAGAATATGCAACATTAAAAAGATCAAGGTTATCAAAATGATGATATAATAGGTAAAAAGGTGTAGAAAAACAACACGATAAAGAAATGAAAGGACAAGATGGAGCTCAAACAGTTGAAGTTGATGTCCATGGAATGTAATAAGAGAAACTAATGGAAAGTATAACAGGTAAAAATTATATTTATCTATTGATTTAGATTTGCAAAAATATATGATAGAGGAATTTAGAGGAAAAAGTGGAGTATGTAGTAGCAATGGAAGCAAAAACTGGTAAAATTATAACTTTGTTAGTAATCCGGAAATTAGCTTTAAATTTATTAAGCTCAAGAACTACCTGATCAGCAATGGAATGAACTTGCTAAAATTTAAAGCGAAACCACTTGTCATGCAAGAATTGCAGGTTATATCCTCCGGGATCAACATTTAAAAGCTGTTATAGGGTTGGGAATATTGGAATCAGGAATTTCTCCTCAAGAAACAGTTTATTCAACGGGAGTGTAACGAAAAAGGTAATCAAATTTATAGAGATCACATGCTATGGACACTGGGAACGACAAATTTGCAAAATCTATTGAAGAATCAGTGAATACTTTATATTATTATTTTGCAGAGAGCAGGACTTAGTAATATTATAAAATATGCGAAGGAATTTAATATTGGTAAAAAGACAGGAATTGATATTCGGGAGAGTTGAGGACATTACCACCACCTGAATGGAAAAAGAAAAATAAAACCAAAGAGGATCAAAAATGGGTTTTAGGAGATTTAATTAACATGTCAATAGGACAAGGGTATTTACTTTGCAACTCAATTCAAATAGCTTCGGTTTATCAAACGATAGCTAATAACGGTGTCACAATGAAACCAACTGTTGTAGATAAATTTGTAAAATCTGATGGAACAGTAGGAGAAAATAAACCGGTTGAAATGAAAAAGATAAGTATATCGCAAAAGAAATATAAAATTACTTCAAAATGCTTTTAAGATTGCCTGTAATTGAGCGAGAGGGACTGCGACTATTTTAAGGATAAATGGGTATCCAGTTTCAGCGAAAAACAGGAACAGCTCAAAAATAGTTCATATTACGATGATCACTGTGGATTGCAGGATATTTTTCCAACAAATAATCCGGAAATTGTATTTGTGTCAATAGTAGAAGGTGGTGGATATGGAGGAGTAGCTTCGAGCGTTAGCAAAAGTTTTATTTTGAAATATCGTGATAAATATGTTTTTAAAGTTAAATAAAAATTAAAATCATAAATAACAATAAAAATTAGAAAAGAGAGGAAATGTCAGAAACAGAGAAACAGGAGAAAAATTATTCATTCAAGAAAAGAATTTTTAAAATATAAGAAATAAACAGTTAAAAATGCATGCAGATAAATCGCATGCTGAGAAGATAAAGAGGAAGATACTAAATTGGATATATTTCAAATAGAAGAGTATAACACAAAACATGATAATTTTAAAGAAAAGATGAGAAGTGTATATAATTCCATTAGGGGAGTAGAGGAAACTCGGTAAAAATGACCTGCATTTCAATATATGATGAAATAATAGTTGTAGATGCAGGAATTATCTCGGAAAATGAACATTTAGAATTGAGTGATAATTCCTGATTTTTACTTATTTAGAAAATAATAGAGATAAAGCAAAAGCGTTGTTAGTAACGCACGGACACGAAGATCATATTGGTTCAATCCCATATTTTTATCAAAAATGAGTCAGAAAATATACCGATGTATGGTGGAAATTAACTACTAGAATTAGCGAAAGCTAAATTTGAAAGAAAAGATACTAAATTACCGAAAGAAAAATTATAAAAGGTAGAAGTGATAATGAAAGTATCAGAAATATTTTACAGTAGAGTTTATAAGTGTAACACACAGTATTGTTGATTGTTATGCAATTCATATAAAAACACCTGCTGGAAATATTTTTACATACAGGAGATTTTAAAAGTGGATTTGACGCCAGTAGATGGTGAAGGATCGATTTTGTAGACTCAGCTCAATTAGGAGAAGAAGGAATTGATTTATTATTGTCTGATAGTACAAAATGCACAAGTGCCGGGATTTACTCTTCCAGAAAGAACGGTTGGGAGAAAGTTTGAAAGATGAGTTTGCGAAAGCTGGCGGAAGAATAATTTTAGCGGCATTTGCATCGCATGTCCATAGATTCTAACAAATTATAAAATAGCTCAAAAACACTGGAGAAAAATAGCTATTGATGGAAGAAGTATGGTAAAATATTTGAAAATTTGTTCTAATTTAGGATATTTAGAAATACCCAAAAGGAATTATGATTAGTATAGAAGAAGCTGAAACATTGCCAGCAAACAAAGTACTGATATTGTGTACAGGAACTCAAGGAGAACTGTTAGCAGCTCTGTCAAGAATAGCGAATGGTTCGATAAAACATATTACACTTAGAAATGGAGATACGGTTGTAATTTCAGCAAGTCCAATTCCCGAAATGAAAAAGCAGCTTCAAAAATATAAATCAATTAATGAAAAGAGAAGCAAATGTTGTATTTGAAAAGTGGTAGGAATTCATGTTTCAGGGCATGGTTGTCAAGAAGAACAAAATTGATGTTAAACTTGATTAAACTGAGAAATTTCTTGCCAGTACATGGAGAATATATGATGCTTAAAAACACAGAATTGGCAGAAGCGACAGGTATACCGTCTGAAAACATTATATTGTCTGAAATTGGAAATGAAAATAGAATTATCTAAAAATAGTTTTTAAAGTAGTGGGTAAAGTACCAGCTGGATCAACATTTATTGATGGATTTGGAATTGAGATATAGGAAACGCTGTATTAAAAGATAGACAGAATTTAGCAGATGATGGAATAGTAATTATAACAATTTCACAAAATCAAAAGAAGGACATTTTTGGAGGGCAAGTGAGCTTTGTAACGAGAGGATTTGCATACAATAAAGATGCAGAAAATTTATTAAATGAAACGAGAGAATTGATAAAAACTTGAATTACAAAATTTTACAATCTGAAAAGTGAAAGAAATTGGAAAAATAAAACAAAAGATTAAGACTAAAAAGTAGGGAATTTTTAAATCAAAAACAGATAGAGAACTGATAATTTTACCTATAATATTGGAGGTGTAAAATGTTAAATCTAGTAAAGAAAGAGCGTTTTTAATTAGCTCACGATCTTGATCCTATTGTAAGAATAGGTAAAGATGGTATAGATGAAAAAATGTAATTGATAGTATTGCAAAAGTTGTAGAGAATTAATTACAGGTAAAAATATTACAAAATTCAGATGTTAAGCTGGAAAGAGAATTAGAAATGAAATAGCTGAAAAACGAAATCTGTATTTGTTGACAGTATAGAAAAGTGCTTATATTTTTAAAACCAAATGATAAAAGATGGAAAAATAACAGAAGAATTTTATGAATTTAAAAGAAAGGCAAAAAGAAAATAATGAATCATCACGGAATAATATTTGGAAATAGGTTATTAGATGTGCGTTTGTTGCGTGTTTTTAGCTCAATTCTATCAAAAGTCTCCATTATTTAGGGAAAAATGGAATGGGCAAGAATTGTACAAACGGGAGGAATGCCTAGCTCAGCATGCATCAACGGTAGTTTCTTTAGCAACGGAGTATTTATATTGAAAGGAAGTATGTCAACAGAATTTGCGATAGCTGTCGTATTTGCAGGGCATTAGTGCTTTTACGATGCAACTGGTATAAGAAGACAAGCTAGGAGAACATGCAGAAAGCTTTAAATAAATTGATAGACAGTATAGAAAACAGATATGGAATAGAAATTATAAGCCAGCAATTTAAAGAATTTTTAGGACATACTCCGTATGAAGTTTTTGTGGGGAAGCATATTAGGAGTAATTGTTGCAATGTTATTTTAAAGGATACATTTTAGGATAATTACTACATTTTAATAAAAATATACAAATTATGACAATAGTTATAGACTTAAATAATAGAGGAACAATGAAAAAGACTAGATTTTAATATTGGTAGAAAGAAATATTTGAAACTAGAGAGAGAGCTAAAAGAGAAATTATCTGAAATGTACTTGTTAATGAAAAAGTAGAAACAGAGGTACAATGTTTAAAGATACTGAGGATTTGATTATTAGAATAAAAAGATAGATTGAAATATGTAAGTCGTGGTGGATTAAAAATTAGAAAAGCTATAAAAGCATGGAATTTAGACTTGTAGGATAAGGTTTTAGTATATTGAGCTCAACAGGTGGCTTTTACAGATTGTAGCTTTTACAAAAATGGAGTAAAAAGAGTTTATGCGAATGATGTTGGAAAGCAAATCAACTTGACTGGAAAATTAAGAAATGATGAAAGAGTAGTTTCATTAGAAGAAAAACATATAAAAGATTTAGAAATAGAAGATTTGGAAAATAATAAAGTAGATTTTATAGTTATTGATGTTTCATTTATATCGTTGGACTAAAGTTATAATTTATTTTGATAAATTTTTGAAAACGTGTGGTAAAGCTGTAATGCTTATAAAACCACAGTTTGAAGTGGGAAAAGAGAAAAATTGGGAGAAATGGATTGTAGAAAACGAAGAATATCACGATGAAGCGATAAAAATTATTTATTTTATTAAAGATTTAGGATATGAACTTATAGGAGTTGAAGATTCACCGATAAAAAGGTACGAAAGGGAATAAAGAATTTTAATGTTAATAGAAAATAAATGTAGATAAATATTAAAAATACACTGAGTAATTGAGGCAAGATGAATAAAAATAAAAATGGAATTTAGTAGTAAAGCGTTTGTGTTAGGGAAGCGTTGTTACATTTGTGCATGCTCTATATTAAAAACGGAATAATGGATATAAAAATGTGGCGACATTAAATGATACAAAAGAAATTCAAAGAATAGTTGATGTAATAAATATAATAGAAAATAGATTTGTTGGAAAAGAGGAAACACCATCAAAAGATAAACTATGCATGAAGGAGCAGTAGCGGAATTGTAAAAACTTTAAATGATCCGTATTCAGAATATTTAGCAGTTGAAGATTTGAAAGATTTTGAAGAAGATATGCAAGGAGAGTATGCGGTGTAGGAATGACGGTACAGAGAGAGGAGAGCCTTTAGAAGTGAGTATCGCCATTTGTAGGAAGTCCAGCTGAAAAAGTAGGGATTAAAATAAAAGACAAAATTATAAAAATTGATGGAAAAGATATTTTACCGCTTACTGCAAATGAAACGACAAAAATGTTAAGAGGTAAAGAAAATACAAAAGTAACGGTAGAAGTAAAAGAGGGAAAAAGATCCAATTACATTTACATTAACGAGAGCTAAAATTAAAACTGGAAATGGTTGAAAGCAAAATGCTTGAAGGCAATATAGGATATTTGAGCTTATTGAGATTTGGAAATAATGTCGGTAGTGAAGTGGAAAAAGAAATTGTTAAGTTGAAAGAACAAGGAATGAAAGGACTTATACTGGATTTAAGATCAAATCCGGGAGGATCATTGGCAGAAGCACAAGATATTTCATCGTTATTTGTAAAAGAAAATTTAATGGTATATTTAAAATATAAAAACGGTCAAAGAAAAGATTACACTAGAACAAAAACAATATTTAGGAGATTTTCCATTAATTGTACTTACTAATAAAGGAGTGCTTCAGCTCAGAAATTGTAACGGGAGCAATTAAAGATTATAAAAAGAGGAACGATAATGGAGATAAAACTTTGGGAAAGGAATTGTTCAACAGTTATATCGCTAGAAAATAACGATGCTTTGAAATTGACTATTGCACAATACTTTACACCAAACGGTAATTATATACACGAAAAAGGAATAGAGCCGGACATAAAAGTTGAAATGGAAGAAATGATAGCTTTAAGAGGGTATACGAATGAATCGGAACAAGCTAGAGAAAAAATAGAAGAAAAGAAATTAAAGAAATTTTAATTAAAGATAAAGGGAAGCAGAAGCTAAGAAAATATTAGATGCCGGTGATGTTCAAATGGAAAGAGCTTTTACAAGAAATGAAAAATATTAAATAAAACTAAATAAGAAAAATATGTTGATTTTGCGTAAAAAAATGATGATGTAAAAAGAATTTACTTGACAAAAAGTGAAAAAAGTAAAATACAGTTTTACGATTATAGAAAAATAAGGAATTTTCAATTATAGGTTGTAAAAGATGAATATTAAAGTATTCTGTTTCTAGGAAAAAGGAGGTAGTTTAAATGCAAATTTGTGAAGTATCGGAGAAAAAGTAGGACATGGAAATATGGTGAGTCACTCTCACAGAGCAACTAAAAGAATCTGGAGACCAAACTACAAACTATGAAATTAAAAGTGAATGGGACTGAAATTAAAGTTAGAGTATGTACAAAAGCCAGAAAACTTTTAAAAGGTAAAAATGTTGATCAAATAAGAAAAATTTTATTAGAAAAATAAAGATAACTTTAAGTAATAGATTAGCCAAAGTATTATTTTCAGCACACTTTAAAAAGAAGGCGATGCTTTCTTTTGTTTGTAAAATAAAAATACTATAAAGATAAAATAATAAAAGAATAAAGAGAAAAAGAGAAAATAAGTGAATAACTAAATATAAACAAAAATTATGAAATAGTATGTGAAATGTATAACAAAACAAATGGATAGACTACTTAAAAAGAGGGCGTTTTAGTTTTTAGAGTTCGAATTTATAGCTATAATAAAAATATGTTGACATTTATATTATATTATGATAAAATTAGGAGAAAATTTCATTATAAAGGAGAATAATTATGATTATTATTAGTTTTTAGGAGTTTAGTAAGCTCAGTAGCAATGGTTGGAAGGAAACGCAGCAGAAGGAAGATTAGGATACAGCTTCAAAGAAGGAAAAACTTACAGAAAATGTTTCCAGTTGTGATTAACTGGGGAATTCAGAAAGAGTAGTACCTAACGTAGAATTAGGATTAGGGATTAGATGTTAAAAGAGCAGATGAAGTAGTTGCTAAAAAGATGCTCAAAACTATGATACAATTGAAGAACAGGATTACCTGTTTACGGAGTAGCTCACACAACTTCAAAAATGACTCAGATGTTGTTCCCATCTGTAAAAAGGAAGATTAGGGAGTAGTTGTAGGTAGAAAATTATGAAGTTACAGAAACTTTAAATAATGCAGCATCTACAGATAAAAGATTTAATTACAGGTAATGCATTATATGCAGGAGTTGGAGCAGGAGTAAACTATAAAAACTTCGTAGCTGACTTATCATACAACTATACTAGAGGTAAAAATAGGAGAAGTAACATTAGCACATACAACTGATGCAACAACTAAAACAGAAGCAGTTAAATCAATTGGAATGATCAGGTGTAGTAACATTATCAGTAGGATATAGTTTAGGATTCTAATTAAATTAAAATTTAATTATGATATTGAAAAGGATGAGATTTTTCTCATCCTTTTATTTTTATTCACTTTAAAATGAACTTATTTTTCATTTTTAATTAAATAAACATAATTTTTGTTATGTACTATATTTTTAAGAGTTTTAAACAAAAATAGAAAATATACTAAAATATCCTTTTTGATATAATATTTAAGATAAAAATAAGTTTAGAAAAAGAGAAAAATGGCAACATATAATTTTTATTTAAAAAGATAGATGATAAAGAAGTAAAAATAAAAAGGTATGGGAAAAGTTGCACAACGAAATTTCATAAATTAGGGGTAGAAACCTTTGTATGACTTGTTATATTATTTCCGAGAGCGTATGAAGATAGGGAGTAATAGTAAAAATATTTCTAGTCTTTTAGAAAAATGAGTTTTGCTGTAGTTCGTGGTAAAATTATTGATACAAAAAGACAATTTATAAATAGGAAAAATTATGTTTCGTGCGATGTTAAGAGATGAAACTGGAATACTGGAGCTAGTTTGATTTAATAATAAATTTATAAAAATAATATAAAATGTTGGAGATGAATTAATCGTTTACGGTAAAGTCAAAAACTATGAAAAACTCAAATAGTTAATCCGGAATATATATTCAACTTAATGGAAGTAAAAAGGAAAAGATGGTTATAATCAATATTACCGATTTATCCGTCAACAAGTTCATTGAGGCAAGAAGCAATTAGAAAAATAATATACGAAGCAATGATTGAATACGGTTATTTGATTGAAGAAAATGCTGAAGAGTTGATGAAAAAGAAAAGTTGTTAGAAAGAAAAGAAGCATTAATGAAATATACATTTTCCAGAAAATAAAGAAAAATGTAGAAGCTAAAAGAAGATTTATGTTTGAAGAAATTTATTTGTTAGAAATGGAATATTACAAGGTAGATATGAAACAGATAAAGCAAAATAATGATATTTACGAGCTTGAAGATAACAAAAATTTGGTGAGTAAGTATATAGAAAATTAGGATATAAATTAACAAAAGCACAAAAAGCGTGTAATTAGTGGAAATTTATAAAGAGTTGAGAAATGGAAAAATTTTTAAATAGATTGATACAAGGTGATGTTGGATCGGGAAAACGGTTGTTGCTCAGTGATAATGTTACTTTACATTGTTGAAAAATGGGTATCAAGGAGTTATAATGGCACCAACTGAAATTTTGGCAACACAACATTATTTGAGTATAGTGGATGAATTTGCTAATTTAGATGTAAGAGCTGAAATTTTAACGGGAAGTAGTTAAAGGCAGAGAAAAATTATTGTATGAAATTGAAAAAGGATTGGTTGATATTGTAATTGGGACACACGCATTGATTGAAGATGATGTTAAATTTCATAACTAGGACTTGTAGTAATTGATGAGCAACATAAATTTGGAGTAGGGCAAAGACGCTATTGAGAGAAAAGGAAATTTTAGCAAATCTTATTGTAATGAGTGCGACACCCATACCAAGGTCGTTAGCTCTTACGATTTATGGTGACTTTAGATGTATCAATAATAGATGAGTTGCTTTATAAAGGAAGGAATCCAATTAAGACGAAAATGGATTAAAAATGATTTAGATTTGAATAAAATGATAAGTTTATTGATAGGAAGAAGGCAGGAAGTTTATGAAGCTCCATTAATTGAGGAAAGGAAAGTTTAATGCAAATTCGTTTGAAGAAACTTTTGAAAAATATAGGCAAAATTTTTCAAAATCGTAGAGTTGAATAATGCACGGAAAAATGAAAGCTCAAGAAAAACAAAAAGGATGGAGGAGTTTAAAAAGGAAAAACTTGATATTTTAATTTCAACAACAGTTATAGAAGTTGGAGTGACGTCCCTAATGCTTCAATTATGGTGATTAGGAGTTCGGAAAAGATTTGTTGTCATCATTGCACCAGTTACGAGGAAGAGTAGGTCGTGTAAATATCAATCTTATTGTTTTTAGAATCAAATACAGATAATGAACTTTCAAGCTAAAAGGCTGGAAGTTATGGAAATGACAACGGATGGCTTTAAAAATAGCTGAAGAAGATTTAAAATTGCGTAATTCAGGCGAAATATTGGGAACAAGACAAAGTGGAGTTTTGATATGGTCTCTGACAGATATAGTCAAAAATGAAAGAAATAAATTAATACGAGATTACTGTAATGGATTACTTAGAAAATGAAGGTAAACTTTATAACGAATATTTAAAATTAGATGTTTATCAAAAATTTAAGTAAATTTTAAAAATATATTTACTAAAAAGCTAAAGTAAGTGTATAATCTTTAATATAGTTATTATTATTTTGAAATAAAAGAATATTTAGAGAGGAGAAACCGGACAATAAAAATAAATGTCTGAAAAAGAAATGAAAAATGGATATTAGGATTGGTAATACTTTAGCGTTTTTGTATCTAAACAAATTTTTAGTGCATCAAATATGACTTTTGTTGGAGATTCACAATGAATGGTGGTAAAATATATAGCCCCCAATTTTAGAGGAGCATATTTTGATACTAAAATAGGAAGACAGTTTTCAACATTACCGGAAATTGTAAAAATTGAAAGATAGTGGTGAATTGGGGAGATGTTTTTAGTCGTAGGACTTGGAAAACGAAATACTTTTAGTGATAAAAGATTTTGACGATGTTGTTAAAATGATGCACGGAAAAAGATGTATTTTTATAAATACTGCACACACAAAAATGGTGGAGCAATCTGTAAAATGAGAAATTGAGAAAAGTGAATGAGTATGCAAATGTACACTTAATAGATGTATATTCAAAATTAAAATCACAAAAACAATATTATGTCGCTGATGGATGCATTTAACTGATAGTGGAGTCAAATATTATGCTGGATTAGTTTCGGAAGCTTTTAAAAAGGTTATGAAAACCGAAATATATTTGAAAAAGGATATGATGCAGTGGCTAATATTATAAGTGAATATTATCATGAAATATTTATTTGATAAAAATGAAGTTAAGAGGAGTTAAAACAAAATGAATAATAGAAACAAAAGAATAGGAAACACTTGATGTATTGCGTGCAATAGCTCTTTATTTTTAATTTCAATATATCATTGATTTTCAGTATAAAGGAAGTTATATTGAGCTGTTATATTTTTGTATTGAGTGGGTATTTATTTACACCGTATATTTTTAATAAAAATGAAGAAATTACGAGATGGAATTAAGAAAAAGAATATCAAAGCTATATCCTAGTTTGATAATAGTTATTTTTATTTCAACTATTATTCTTTATATGATGAATGAAGCGAAAGGACTAGAATTAACATATAAAATAGTGTAATTTTATTCAATATTGAGTTTGACTAATATTTATCAAATTGTAGCAAAAACTTTCATATTTGTGATAATTATAGTCTCAGTATTACCGTTGACGCATCTTTTGGGCGTTGTCACTTCAATTTCAAATGTATATTGCTATGCCGATATTGATAATAGGATTAGATTAAATGCAACTAAGAAAAATGTAATTACTTTATTAATGTCTTTAAGTTTATTGTCGGCAGGCTATATGGCTTATTTATATTCGTCAAAAAGCTGACTTTTCAAGAATATATATTACGGTACTGACACGAGAATGTTTTTCTTTTTAGTCGCTCTAGCTGTTGGGATTTATTATAAAGGTAGAACATATAGAAATGAAAGAGCTTTTAGTAAATTTTTAGGTTTTTAGGAACAATTTTAACAATTTATTACATATTTTTGTAGATTATCAAAATCATTTAATTATTATGGTGGAATGTATATCGTTAGTTTACTGTTATCATTTACAGTAGCTATGTTTGAACACAAGAAAAGGGAACAAACGAAAAGCGCAAAGTAATATTAAATCCCTTTTTATAAGATTAGGACAACATCAATATGAATATTATTTGTGGCAATACCCTATTATGATTATTGTGAGAGAATATTTTAAATTTACAAACATTAAGTTTTAATGAACAAATTTTTATACAAATTGTAATTATGATTGTATTGTCGGAACTAACTCCATTATTTAGTGACAAAAATTGGGTAAAAATTAAGTTTTTGTATTATTAGGATCAATTTTAACGATGTTGGTTGTTACCCTAATTATGTAAATGAGGATTTGGAAGAAATGAAAAATACAAGCTGTTGCTGAACAAAATCTTTCTGAAAATAATACAAAATAAAAATAATGAAACTGAAACGATAAATTTGAAAATACAACAAGTACAACAAAACAGAGAGAAGAAAAATTCGGCAGAGAATACAACGGAAGATGTAAAGAGTTGATGCGAATATGCTGACAGATACGAGAGGAATAACATTTATTGAGATTCTGTTAGTGGAAATGACAAAAATGATATTAAGAAAGATACCCAAATGCAAAATAAATACGTAAAGTTGGAAGACAGTTTAAAGAATTGTTAGTATTACTCTCTACTTAAAACAACAAGGTGCACTTAATAAAACTGTTGTTATTTCACTTGAACAAAATGGAAAATATAACCAAAAAGATATGGAGCAAGCAGAAATTGTTAGAAAAATAATCAAGTTTATTTTAGTGAATACCGTAGTGCCGTTAGCTTGGGAGAAAAGTGTAAATGATACGATAGTTAAAACTGTTGCAGCTACAGTAATTTTACTTTTGGTTGACTGGTATCCATTTGCAAAGGGAAAAAGTTATTTCTATAAAGATGGTGTTCATCAAAACCGGACGCCGCAACAAAAATATGTTCAGTTGATTTATGATAAAGTAAGTAAATAAAAATATATTAAAATTAGTATAGAATTTTTAAAATCTAGTTTTATAAAATTAAAAATATTGAAAAATTAGATAAATTTTAAAAAGTAGTTGACAAAGAAAAAAGAGATATGTTAGAACACATTTGTCTATTGAAAAAGGTAGATCTAGGGACAATAAATAACAGAATAGGAAAAGAAGAAAAGCAAACCAAGAAAGATGTGAAAGGGAAGATTATATGTAATCTTTCTCGTCAATTAAGTAAAAGACAAAAAGGTGAAAAACTAGAGATTGAATGAAGAGTTTGATCCCGGCTCAGGATGAACGCTGACAGAATGCTTAACACATGCAAGTCTATGGTGAAGTTAGTGCTTGCACTGATGGAGCCATGGCGGACGGGTGAGTAACGCGTAAAGAACTTGCCTTATGGACTGGGACAACAGTTGGAAACGACTGATAAGACTGGATATACTTAATTGATTGCATGATTGATTAATGAAAAAGAGATGCCAAAGAGAGCTTTTGCGTCCTATTAGTTAGTTGGTGAGGTAAAGGCTCACCAAGGCGATGATAGGTAGCCACCTGAGAGGGTGAACTGCCACAAGGGGACTGAGATACTACCTTACTCTTACGGGAGGCAGCAGTGGGGAATATTGGACAATGGAGGAACTCTGATCCAGCAATTCTGTGTGCACGAAGAAGGTTTTCGGATTGTAAAGTGCTTTCAGTTGGGGAAGAAGTAAGCGACGGTACCAACAGAAGAAGCGACGGCTAAATACGTGCCAGCAGCCGCGGTAATACGTATGTCGCGAGCGTTATCCGGAATTATTGGGCATAAAGGGCATCTAGGCGGTTATGCAAGTCATGGGTGAAAACTTACGGCTCAACCGTGAGCTTGCCTTTTGAAACTGTGTGACTAGAGTACTGAGAGGTGGGCGGAACTACACGAGTAGAGGTGAAATTCGTAGATATGTGTAGGAATGCCGATGATGAAGATAGCTCACTGGACAGAAACTGACGCTGAAGTGCGAAAGCTAGGGGAGCGAACAGGATTAGATACATTCGGTAGTCCCTAGCTGTAAACGATGATCACTGGGTGTGGGCATGAAGAGTGTCTGTGCCGAAGCTAATGCGATAAGTGATCCGCCCTGGGGAGTACGACCGCAAGGTTGAAAACTCAAAGGGAATTGACGGTACCCGCGCAGCGGTGGAGCATGTGGTTTAATTCCGACGCAACGCGAGGAACCTTACCAGATCTTGACATCCTCAGAATTAATTAGAAGTACTAGGTGCCTTCGGGAACTGAGAGACAGGTGGTGCATGGCTGTCGACAGCTCGTGTCGTGAGATGTTGGGTTAAGTCCCGCAACGAGCGCAACCCTTATCGTTCGTTACCATCATTAAGTTGGGGACTCTAGCGAGACTGCCTGCGAAGAGCAGGAGGAAGGTGGGGATGACGTCAAGTCATCATGCCCCTTATGATCTGGGCTACACACGTGCTACAATGGTTGTGTACAATGAGGAGCGAGACGGAGACGTGGAGCAAATCTGATAAAGCCAATCTTAGTTCGGATTGAAGTCTGCAACTCGACTTCATGAAGTTGGAATCGCTAGTAATCGCAAATCAGCAATGTTGCGGTGAATACGTTCTCGGGTCTTGTACACACCGCCTGGGTCACACCACGAGAGTTGTTTGCACCTGAAGTTATTGGTCTAACTGTAAGGAGGAAGATACCTAAGGTGTGAATAGTGATTGGGGTGAAGTCGTAACAAGGTATCCGTACCGGAAGGTGCGGATGGATCACCTCCTTTCTAAGGAGTAAGAAATACATCGGTTGTTTTTCTTCTATGTTATTTAAAAAAGGGCGTGTAGCTCAGGTGGTTAGAGCACTGTGCTGATAACGCAGGGGTCACTGGTTCGAGTCCAGTCATGCCCACCATAAAAATGACTTTTGATTTGGGGATATAGCTCAGTTGGGAGAGCGCTGCCTTTCTGTAAGGCAGAGGTCAGCGGTTCGAACCCGCTTATCTCCACCAATAAAAAGGACAATGAGAAATGAATAGTAGGTAAAAAAGTTACAATGAAATCAGATGATAACTAAGAGTTAAACTGTAAGAAAAAGCTAATAAGGGCACACGGAGGATGCCTAGGCAACAAAAGCCGAAGAAGGACGTGATAAGCTGCGATAAGCTCTGTTGAGGTGCACATAACTGAAATAGACAGAGATTTTCGAATGGGGAAACCTATATACTAGAAGAGTATATATGAGAAAGGTAAGCTCGAGAACTGAAACATCTAAGTATCGAGAGGAAAAGAAAGTAAAAACGATTCTCTAAGTAGCGGCGAGCGAACGGGGAAGAGCCTAAACCAAGTTAGTGTCAAGTTGGCGACGTTGCTAATTTGGGGTAGAGGGATATTAAGAGACGGATAGCCATGAAGTCTAAGTTGATGTAATTGAAAATAGAACATAGTTGGAAAGCTAGACCAAAGAAGGTGATAGTCCCTGTAGGATGTAAGATTATGTTAATGAGTTAATAATCCCGAGTAGCATCGAACACGAGGAATTTGTGTGAATCAGCGTGACCATATCACGTAAGGCTAAATACTTTTGTTGACCGATAGAGGAAAGTACCGTGAGGGAAAGGTGAAAAGAACCCTGAGCAAGGGAGTGAAAAAGAATTTGAAACCGTGTGCTTACAAGCGGTAGGAGCTCGTAATGGGTGACTGCGTGGATTTTGGTTAATCATCCCTGCGAGTTATGATTAGTGGCGAGGTTAAGAAAGCGGAGCCGAAGGGAAACCGAGTGTTAAGAGTGCGATAAGTCGCTAGTCATGAGACGCGAAACCCTAGTGATCTGAGGCTCTGTCCAGGTTGAAGCTGAGGTAAGACTTAGTGGAGGACCGAACTCACCGCCGTTGAAAAAGTTGGGAGATGAGATAGGGTTTAGGGTGAAAAAGCCAATCGAACTAGGAGATAGCTCGTTCTCTCCGAAATGCATTTAGGTGCAGCCTTAATAAAAAGATATGTGGGGGTAGAGCACTGTATGTACCTAGGGGGCGTATAGCTTACCGAAGTCAAGCAAACTACGAATACCATATATTAGTGATTAGGGAGTGAGTCTATGGATGACAAGCTCATGGACGAGAGGGAAACAACCCAGACCACCAGCTACAGGTCCCAAATTATGTCTAAGTGGGAAAGGAGGTGGATATTCCCCAGACAACCAGGAGGTTGGCTAGAAGCAGCCATACCTTAAAAAGAGTGCGTAATAGCTCACTGGTCGAGGAGTATCTGCGCTGAAGATTTAACGGGCTAAGGCATAAAACCGAAGCTGTGGAAACGAGAAATTGTTTGTAGGAGAGCGTTCTGTAAGCCGTAGAAGGTGAGTTGGAAGACGAACTGGAGGTATCAGAAGTGAGAATGCAGGAATGAGTAGCGAGAAGGAGGGTGAGAAGTCCTCCTACTGGAAGTCCAAGGTTTCTAGGGGAAGGTTTGTCCGCCCGGGAGTCGGACCCTAAGCCGAGGCTAAGGAGCGTAGGCGAATGGAAAATAGGTTAATATTCCTATACCACTATAAATTGTTTGAGAGATGGAGTGACGCAGGAAGGTATGTGGAGCTGGCTGACGGAATAGCCAGTCTAAGGAAAAAGCATGGTTACTAAGGCAAATCCGAGTAATTAAATGTGAGAACTGATGGGTAAGTACTTTGTAGTATAAGTTACAGATCCTACACTGCCGAGAAAAACTTCTATTGAGAGATATAGTGCCCGTACTGAAAACCGACACAGGTGGACAGAGTGAGAAACTTAAAGTCCGACAGGATAACTCTAGCTAAGGAACTCTGCAAAATAGCCCTGTAATCTTCGGGAGAAAGGGGTGCCTAATATACTGGAGTGGAGAGACACCACGAGGGAAATAGTACGCAGTGAAGAGTCCCAAGCAACTGCTTTACCAAAAAAACACAGGTCTATGCTAAGCTGAAAGGCGACGTATATGGGCTGACACCCGCCCAGTGCCGGAAGGTTGAGAGGAGGATTGAGAGATTCGAATTGAAGCCCCGGTGAACGGCGGTACCGTAACTATAACTGGTCCTAAGGTAGCGAAATTCCTTGTCAGGGTAAGTTCCGACCTGCAATGAATGGTGAAAATGATTTGGGAGCTGTCTTGGCTGGAGACCGGTGAAGTTGTAATGTCGGTGAAGATACCGATTACCTGCAGTAGGGACGGAAAGACCCCGTGGAGCTTTTACTGTAGCTTGACATTGGGTTTTGGGCAATATGTGTATAGGATAGTTGGGAGACTGAGAAGTTAATGCGTCAGTGTTAATGGAGTCGCTGTTGGAATACCAACCATATATTGTTGAAATTCTAATCATTTATTTGAAGTAAATGAGACAGTGTTAGGTGGGCAGTTTGACTGGGGCGGTCGCCTCCAAAAAGAGTAACGGAGGCGTTCAAAGGTTCCCCTCAGGTTGGATGGAAATCAACCGGAGAGTGCAAACGCAAAAGGGAGCTTGACTGCGAGACTCGACGGGTCGAGCAGGTACGAGAAAAGTAGGAGTTAGTGATCCGGCGGTGCCGAATGGAAGCGCCGTCGCTCAACGGATAAAAGCTACGGGGATAACAGGCTGATACTTCCCAAGAGTCCATATCGACGGAAGTGTTTGGCACCTCGATGTCGGCTCGTCTCATCCTCGGGCTGGAGAAGGTTCTAGGGTTGGGCTGTTCGCCCATTAAAGAGGCACGCTGAGCTGGGTTCAGAACGTCGTGAGACAGTTCGATCCCTATCCACTGCAGGCGTAAGAATATTGAAGAGACTGTCCTTAGTACGAGAGGAACGGGATGGACAAACCTCTGATGTACCAGTTGTCACGCCAGTGGCATGGCTGGGTAGTCACGTTTGAAGGGATAATCGCTGAAAGCATCTAAGTGAGAAGCCCCTTTAAGATGAGTGTTCTATTAAGCAACCATCGAGACTAGGTGGAGATAGGCTAGGGTGTAAGTATAGAGATATATTTAGCTGACTAGTACTAATATTACGTAAGCTTTTTAGATAACTTTTTACTACTACTATTTATTTCTCATTGTCTTAACGATGAATATATATTAAGTTTGGTGATAATAGCAACAGGGATACACCTGGAAACATTTCGAACCCAGTAGTTAAGTCTGTTTACGCCTAAGATACTTAGATTTACTTCTAGGGAAAATCGGTAATGCCAAGTTTAGGTATGTCTCTGTAGCTCAGTCGGTTAGAGCATTTGACTGTTAATCAAAGGGTCGTTGGTTCCGAATCCAACCGGGGACGCCATCTATTTACTTGAAGTTTTTAACTTCATTTTATAAGGCGACATGGTCGAGGGGCTTAGGCAGAGGTCTGCAAAAACCTTGTACACCAGTTCGAATCTGGTTGTCGCCTCCAAATATAGTTTGAGTTAGAGTATTATACTCTATATATAAAAATTAAAGATACCAATTAAACATTAAATGTTAGTATAATTGATATCTATTCTATAAATTTATTTCAAAAAGTATTAAAGATTTTGATTATTATTTCAATTTTTCAATAGCTTCTTTCATTCCTAAAGCTGACATTCCAACATTAAATTCTATACATTGTATTCAGCTAAACCATTTATAACATAAGGATCATTTCTAAAAATTTCTTCTATCTTCTCAGTGATGTTATGAGCAACAATGGCAGCTCCAGTGGTAGGAACTTGTCGTCCTCCAAGTAAAAAGTACCAGCAAGTACATAATTATTCATATAAGCTAAATGGTCAGCTCTTTTTAGCGTCAACTTCTTCAAGTGATTTTTAAATATTTTTGATGTGATAATAAACATAAATTTTCTCCTTAAATAATTTTTAATATTTTATCATAAAAATGGAAAAATAAATAATTTAAGTTTTAGTGATTGAATTTTTATTATAAAATAGTAAAATATATAAAATATAAGATAGATAGAGGGAAAAATATTGAATGAAAAAGAATAGGAATAATATTTGGGAAATTTTATCCATTACACATAGGGCATGTAGATTTTTATACAAAAGCGAGTGGATATGTAGATATTCTTTATGTAGTTGTATGTACTGATGATGAAAAGAGATTTAAAATTATTTAATGAATCAAAAATGAAAAATGCCAACAACTAAAGATAGAATAAGATTTGTTGAAAAAGACATTTAGAGAGCAATCAAATATAAAAATAATTCATTTAGTTGAAGATGGAATTCCTCCATATCCAAAATGGTTGGATAGGTTGGAGCGAACGAGTTGAGCAACTTTTTAAGTAAAAATGAAATAAAATTGATATGATATTTACAAATGAAACACAGATGTAGAAAAATTATCGTAAAAATTTTGTAAAATATATGAGTGAAAATGTGTTAGATAAAAATTTTGAAGTAAAAACGATTGATGTATCGAGAAGTAATTTTTATATAAGTGCAACGGAAGTAAGGAAAAATCCTTATGAAAATTGGTTTTATACCTAGACATGTGAGAGAATTTTGTATTAAAAAGTTGCAATAATAGGTTCTGAAAAATTCAGGAAAACTAATTTAACACAGAAATTAGCAAAATTATTATAATACAACTTATATAAAAGAATCGAGAAAAACATATTTGGAAGAAAAATCTTTGGAAATAATATAGAAAATTTACAATATAATGATTATAGTCAAATTGTATATGAGCATAATTCACGAATTATAGAAAATACAAAAATAGCAGATAGAATTTTTATTTGTAGATAGTGATTTTACAAGTTTACAAGCATTTTCAAAAATAAATACAGGAATTGAACATCCAATAATTGAAGATTTTATAAAAATAGTGATTTTGATATAATAATATATCTTGAAATGGTAGATAAAAATGGAAATACGATAGTGAATATGATAGAATATTGAAAGAATTATTAAAAATATAATAAAAAGTATATAAAATTAACACATAGAATAGATGAAAGCAAATATCATTTAACAGAAAGATATAATAAAAGTATAGAAATAATAAATAATTATATAGAAGATAAAGAGATGAAAAAGTTGGTAAAAATGAGTTTCTTTTTGAAAAATAAATTAAAATGATAAAAATATAGTTAATTTATAAAAATATAATTTGAGAGAAATATGACAAAAACAAGAAAGATTGAAGGGATTATACCCAATATTAGAAGCAAAAATTTGGGAAACCTAAATGTGCTTTTAGACTATGAAACTCCGTATCAATTAATGGTTGCAGTAATTTTGTCAGCACAATGTACGGATGCACGAGTTAATATTGTAACAAAAGAGTTTTTAAAGCAATGAAAGAGCCAAAAGATAGAAAATTGACTTTAAAAAGAAGTGGAAACATATATAAAATCAACAGGATTTTATAAAAATAAAGCAATGAATTTAAAGTTAAAATGCAGATATGATGCTTAAAAAGTTATAATGATGAAATACCACAAACTATGGAAGAATGAATTGAACTGCCGGGAGTTGGACGAAAAACAGCAAATGTGGTACTTGAGAGCTTTGGGGGCATACGAACTGGAATTGTTGTGGATACACATGTTAGAAGACTTACTGGTTTAATAGGATTAGCAAAAATGAAATGCCAGAACAAATAGAAAAGAATTAGTAAAATGGATTCCAAAAAATATTGGTTTGAATTATCGCATTATTTGATATTGCAAGGAAGAGATAAGTGTATTGCAAGACGACCGAAATGCCATGAATGTGAAATAAATAAGTTTTGTAAATATTATGAAAAATTGTAAAAGGAGTAAAAATGGAAAGTACGAGAGAATTATTATTAAAAATGTTCAAAAATAGTAGTTAAAGTTGGAACTTCTACGCTTACTAAAAAGTGACGGACAATTAAATATAGATAAAATAAAAATAGTATTAGAGTTAAGTAATTTGTCAGATAAAGGATATGATGTAGCACTTGTAACATCAGGAGCGGTTGGAGCAGGAATGGGTATGCTTAATATGCCTGAAAGACCAAAAACATTGTCTGAAAAGCAAGCAGTGTCAGCTGTAGGGCAAGTATCTTTAATGCATTTATATCAAACTTTATTTCAAGAATATAATAAAGTTATAGGACAATTATTATTAACAAAAAGGAGAATTTCTCAGATAGAAGAAGATACTTGAATGTAAGAAATGTTTGTAACACATTTTTGATAAAAAATTATACCAGTAATAAAATGAAAATGATGCAATAGTTGCTGATGAGTTAAAAGTTGGGGATAATGATACGATGTCAGCTTTGGTGTCGGGACTTATAGATGCTGACTTAGTAATTATTTTATCTGATATTGACGGACTTTATAATAAAAATCCACAAAAAAATATGCTGATGCTAAAATTAATAGAATTAGTAGGCGATATAACTGAAGATGTGAAAAATATGGCTGGTGGAGAAGGAAGTAAATTTGGGACAGGTGGAATGATAACTAAAATTATTGCTAGGCGAAATGGCGACTAAAAATTGGAACAAATTTAGTAATAGCAAATGGAGATGATCCCAAAAATATAACAAGAGTTGTGGAAAAAGAAAATATTGGAACATTATTTGTTAGATATAAGTTCTAAAAAAATATTGGCTAGCATATGGGACAAATAAAAAGGAATTATAACGATTGATGAAGGAGCAGAAAAAGCGTTATTAAATGGAAAAAGTTTACTTCAGTAGGAATCAAATCGGTAGAAGGAAGATTTGATGAAGGTGCAGTTATAAAATTGAAAAATTTGAAAAAGAGATAATTGCAACAGGAATTACAAATTATTCATCAGATGAAATAGAAGTGATAAAAAGGAAAAACAAAGTGAGGAAATTGAGGAATATTAGGGTATCAATATCACGCTGATGTTGTTCATATTGATAATATGTTAGTAAATAAATAATAGATTAATATAAAAATTAAAAATTTAGAAAGAGGAATAATATGAGAAATGTTACACCAGAAAAATAATTGGTGATGATGATGAAAGCATTAGGACTGTGATAGGAACGAGTTATAATAATTGCATTTTTTTAAAAATAGCATTTGATGCATTTTTATCAGTTTCAGGTTTGATAATACCACTTATGATAATTTATTTCTTGTTATTTAAGTTTGGAAATAGAAATAGTAAAAAGTAAGAAATAGGGAGAAAAATCAATGAAAAAGAGAAGAAATTTCACAAGAATATAAATGGAATTTGAATGATATTTATGAAAAATTATGAAAAATGGAATAAAAGATTTTCAAAAATAGAAATTATAAAAGAAGAATTGGTAAAATATAAAGGAGTTTTTGGTAAAAAGGAACTTATTAGAATTTTTAAGAAAAAAAGGAAGAACTAGAAAAATATTATATAAATTATATAGATTTCCTCAACTGGCGAGAGATCTCAACAGTATGGATGATGAAGCTACAGAGAATTTACAAAAATTACAGTATTTTTAGCAAATATGTCAACGGAATTATCAGTGGGAAAACTCTGAAATTATAGAAAATAAAGAAAAATTGAAAAATGGATAGAAAATAAAAAGAATACGATGATTATAGATTTTGGAATAAGTGATTTATTAAGATTACAAAAAAACATGTTTTTAGATGAAGATAAAAAAATAAGTTATTATCTTATTATAGTTCATTTTTCAGCACCTAAAAATATTTATTCTGAAGTTACAATAAGTGATATGATTTGGTATGAAGTTGTACTTTCAGACGGAAGAAAAATCGTTGTAACAAGTGCAAATTACAGTAAAGAAATTTCTACAAACAGAAATCAAGAAGATAGAAAAATTATTTAAGGCATATTATGGAGTTTACAAAGAAAGAGAAAAAATACGATTGCTGCGATTTATAGTTCAATTTTACATAGGAAAAATTGGAAAATACTAAAAGCTCATAATTATAAAAAAACTTTTTAGTTAGTGCTTTGGAAGGAGATAATATTCCGGAAAAAGTGTATTTGAATTTAATTGAAAACGACAAAAGAAAATACGAAACCATTACAAAGATATTATAAATTAAGAAAGAAATTATTGGGATTAAAAGAATATTATAATTATGATAATGCAATAAATATTGTTGATTTTGATAAAGAATATGAATATAATGAAGCCAAAAATTGTATTGGAATCTGTTAAAACCGTTAGGAACAGAATATGTTGAAAAAATGGAAAAAGCGATTTTCAAATGGCTGGCTTTGATGTGTTTGAGACTGAAAAACAAAAGAAGTGGAGCTTATTCTGTTGGAGTTTACGGAGTACACTCTTATATGCTTTTTAAATTATAATAAAACTTTAGATAGTGTTTTTACATTAGCACATGAATTAGGGCATACATTACATACACTTTTATTCGTATGAAAATCAACCATTTTCATTAGCAGATTATACGATATTTTGTGGCAGAAGTGGCTTCAACATTTAATGAAAGACTTTTACTTGATTATATGTTTGAGAAAAGTATAGATTCATTAGAAAAATAGCACTTTTTAGAACAAGAAATTGGAAATATAATTGGGACATTTTTATACTCAAGTTTTATGTTTGCTGATTTTGAATATCGAGCACATAAATGGCAGAAAAAGGAGAGCCGATTACTGCGAAAACATTGAGTCAATTAGTGGAAAAAATATAATGAATATTATGGAGATGCTTTGAGTAAAGATGAACTTATGTATATTTTTATGGTCAAGAATACCACACTTTTTATAATAGTCCATTTTACGTATATCAATATTCAACTTGTTTCGCTTCATCTGCAATAATTTATGATAATGTAATAAAAATAAAGATGAAAAAAGCCAGAAAAAGTAGCACTTAACAAATATTTAACTTTATTAAGTTCAGGTGGAAATGATTATCTATGGTGCAACTGCAAAAAGCGGGAGTAGATTTGTCTAAAAAAGAAGTTATTGAAGCAGTTGCAAAAACAATTGGATGTATTAGTTTGATAAATTAGAAATTGAAATAAGTAAAAATAAAATAATATTTTTGAGAATTATATGAAAAATGTTAAAATGAGATATATTAAAAATAAATAAAAATTGAGGAAATATGGTTAAAGAATATAGACCAGAAGCCTTAGAGAAAAATGGCAAGAGAAATGGCAAGAAAAAAATATTTTTAAATCTGAAAATAATATCGAAGGAAAAGAAAAATTATTATGTGCTAGAAATGTTTGCATATCCATCAGGGAAATTACATGTAGGGCATTTGAGAAATTATGCGATAGGAGATGCGATTGCAAGATATAAAAATGAAAGGGTTTAATGTGTTACATCCGTTTAGGTGGGATAGTTTTGGTCTTCCGGCAGAAAATGCAGCGATAGATAATGGAGCACATCCCGGAAATGGACAAAATCTAACATAGATAATATGAGAAGACAGTTGAAGCTAATGGGATTGTCGTATGATTGGGAAAGAGAAACAGCAACTTATACACCAGAATATTATAAATGGAATCAGAAATTCTTCATTGAAATGTATAAAAAGGGGATTAGTTTATAAGAAAAAAATCGTATGTGAATTGGTGTCCGGATTGTAATACTGTTTTAGCGAATGAACAAGTTGAGGCAGGAAAATGTTGGAGACATGGGAAAACAGATGTAATTCAAAAAGAATTATCACAATGGTATTTTTAAAATAACAGATTATGCAGAAGAATTATTGACAGGGCATGAAGAGCTTAAAGGACATTTACGTCAGAACAAGTATTGACAATGCAAAAACTGGATTGGTAAATCTGTAGGGTCTGAAGTAGATTTGTATTTTAGATTATAAATTTGAAAAATGGAGAAACTAATTTAAAATTAAATGAAAAAGGAGAAATTGTAATTTCAGTATTTACTACAAGACCTGATACTTTTATATGGAGTGACTTATGCGACAGTTGCACCAGAACATCCGTTAGTGGAAGAAGTTATATTGAAAGAAAATCCTAATTTAAGAGAAACTGTTGATAAAATGATAAATGAAGATAAAAATTAGTAGAACAGCAGATTCAAAAGAGAAAGAAGGAGTGTTTACAGGTCTTTATGTGATTAATCCGATAAATAATGAAAAAAATACAACTTTGGATAGCAAATTATGTATTAATGGATTATGGGACAGGAGCTGTAATGGCAGTACCTGCACACGATGAAAGAGATTTTCAATTTGCTACAAAAATATAATTTAGATATGAAAATAGTTATAGCTCCAAAAATAAAGATGAAGAAGTTGAAGTAGAGAGAAATATAGAATTAGAAAATGCCATAACAACGGCTGGAATTTTTGGTGAATTCAGCTGAATTTGATGGGATAGAAAGTAATGAAGCAAAAGAGAAAATAATGAGAAATTAGAGAAAATAGGAGCAGGGAAAAAGACAGTAAATTATAGATTACACGACTGGTTAATTAGCAGACAGAGATATTGGGGAACACCGATACCTGTAATTTATGATGAAGAAGGAATATTTATTTAGAAGAAGAACAAAATTTACCGGTAATGTTACCAACTGATATTGAATTTAACGGAAAAGGAAATCCACTTGAAACATCGGAAGAGTTTAAAAATGTTATATTGCCAAACGGTAAAAAGGTAGAAGAGAAACTGATACAATGGATACTTTTTGTTGATTCATCTTGGTACTATTTAAGATATTTGGCTCAAAAATGCTGAAAAACCTTTTGATAAAAAGATGCAAATAGTTGGACACCGGTAAGTCAATATATAGGAGGAATTGAACACGCAGTAATGCATTTATTATATGCAAGATTTTTCCATAAGTCTTTAAGAGATTTAGGGTATATCAATCAAATGAGCCGTTTAAAAGATTGTTGACACAAGGAATGGTGTTAGGAATCATCTTACTATTCTGCAAATGAAAGAAGATATTTGTTTGCAAAAGAGGTAGAAGTAAAAACGGAAAAACCTTATGCGAAAGAAACAGGGAAGAATTAATAACTAAAGTAGAAAAATGAGTAAATCAAAAATAATGGGGTAGATCCAGAAGAGATTGTAAAAAGAATATGGAGCGGATTCTGCAAGAGTGTTTACTTTATTTGCTGCACCACCTGAAAAAGAATTAGAATGGAATATGAATGGACTTGCAGGAGCATACAGATTTATTAATAGAATTTATTTGTTAGTATCTGATACATTGGATTTTGCTGACCACAATGTAAATAATTCTAATAATTATGAGATAAATTTAGAAGCTAGAAATGAAAAAGATGAAAATATACAGAAAAATTACATCAAACAGTGAAAAAGTAACTGAAAGTATTGAAGATGACTTTCATTTCAATGCAGCAATAGCAGCAATAATGGAATTATTAAATGACATGACGACATATAAACAGGAAGTAATTGAAAAATCAAGCTTCAACAGAATCAAAATTTGGAAAGAAGTTTTGATAAAACAATTTTTATTACTTGCTCCTTTTGCACCACATGTTACAGATGAGTTATGGCACGAAATTGGAAATACATCATTTACATTTGAAGAAGAATAGTACCAAATCTTTGATGAGGAATTAACTAAAAGAAAATAAAATCAGTTTAGTTGTACAAATAAATGGAAAAGAGAGATAATATTCAAGTAGCTGTTGGACTTTCAAAGGAAGAACTTGAAAAAGTGGCATTTGAATCAGAAAAACTCAAAAATATAGAAGGAAAAAGAAGTAGTAAAAGTAATAGTTGTTCCAAAATAAATTAGTAAATATCGTAGTAAAAGGATAAAATTTTTGTACTGCATCACCAAATATTTAAACTTTTTGATTAAGTTTTGGGTGTGGTACATTTTTAATTTTTAAAAAACCTTCAAATTTGTAGGGTAATTTTACCTTGATTCTTTGAAGGTTTATATAAAATATATTTATTATCGTATATTTTTAACAGTTGTATAAAATACATTCCTGCATAATTATGATGAACTTTTTGGACATCATCATCATTTTCTAATAGATCAATTAATTTTCTAAATTTTTCTTCAGCTTCAGCTTCCATACTTTCAACTTCTATTGAAGGTAAAAATTGAATATCAGCTTCTAATAAATCGTATCCTGCTTCTCTTAAAGCTGTAGAAACAGCATCAAAATTTTTCGGTAGGAGTTGTAATGTAAAAGCTATCATCAAATGTTTCCATATCTTCCATTCCTGCTTCTAAAGCAATTTCCATAATTTCTTCTTCAACAGTTTTGTCAGTTTTTCTATAATGATTTCACCTTTTCTATCAAACATATAACCAACACTTCCAGAAACTCCTAAATTTCCACCATTTCTATCAAAAATAGTTTTAATACTTGCAGCAGTTCTATTTTTATTATCAGTTAAAGTTTCAACCATTATAGCAGTTCCTGCATACTCACAACCTTCGTAAGTTAAAGTTTACAATTTGTAGAACCATCAGCACCAGATCCTTTTTATTGCTCTATTAATATTATCATTAGGCATATTAACGGCTTTTAGCTTTTTTTCAATTGCATGTTTTTAAAGCAACATTAAATTCAGGATTATCTCCACCTCTAGCTGCGACTGTTATTAATCTAACTAATTTTGTGAACGAAGCTGCTCTTTTTGTCTTGAGCTTTTTACGCCCAGCTATTGTACCATGTCTTCCCATAATTTTCCTCCATATTTTTATTGTAATATATTATAGCATATTTAAAAGGAAAATTCAATTAAAATAAAATATCTATTTAAAGATTATCTATATTACAGTAAGAAATATAAGAAATTATATTAAATAAATAGTTGATTTTATTAGATAAAAGGTATAAAATAAAAATAAAATTAAAAATAGGAGATGAGAGTATGGCAAGAGTAGATAAATTAAATAGGATTTTAGATGAATTAAATGTTGATGGAATATATTTGACAGATTTATTTAATTTGAGATATTTTTACAGGATTTACAGGACGACAGGAATAGCTTTTAGCAACTAAAGAAGGAAAATATTTTTCAGATTTTTAGATATAAAAAGTCAAGCAACAAAAACAAGTAGAGCCAATGGATTTGAATTTGTGGAAGTTTCAAGAGGATCAATCAAATTAGTAGGGAATTTATTGAAAAATTAGGATTGAAAAAGTAGGATTTGAAGATAAAAATATGACATTTTCAGAATATCAAATAATAAAAAGAATTATTTAAAGCAGAATTAGTACCTGTTGGAGAAAAAATTAATTTTTGAAAGAATGGTTAAAGATGAAGAGGAAATAGCGACTATAAAAAAAGCTATTGAAATAAGTGATGTAGCATTTAGTGAAGTATTAAAAATAATAAAAAGAAGGTGTGTCAGAAAAAGAAATAGCGGTATATATGGAGTATGTTCAAAAGAAAAATTAGGAGCTGAAAATAGATCGTTTGATACCATAATAGCAAGTGGGTATAGAAGTGCATTACCACATGGAGTAGCAAGTGATAAAAATAGAAAAAGATGAATTTATAACGATGGATTTCGGTGCATATTATAACGGTTATGTTTCAGATATGACTAGAACAATTTACTATGGTAATAATATAACAGATAGACATAGAGAAGTTTACAATACAGTTTTTAGAAGCACAATTATTAGGAATTGAAACTATTAAAGCTGGTATAAGATCAGATGAAGTTGATAGTGTTGTTAGAAATTTCTTTAAAGAGAAAGGATTAGCAGAAGCATTTGGTCATGGATTAGGACATGGAATAGGATTAGATATTCATGAATTACCTTATTTATCATCAGTAACACAAATACCGTTAAAAGAAAAATATGGCTGTAAACTGTTGAACCGTGGATTATATTTTTGATGGTTGGGGTGGAGTTAGAATAGAAGATGATGTGTTAGTTACAAAAATGGTTGTGAGGTATTAAATAAAAGCCCTAAAGAATTAATAATTATAGAAGCACAAATAAATATAGAAATCTATTTGATTTGTTTTTGATAAAAACATATGTTATTTAAAGTTGACGATTTACTTTTTATATTGTATAATTAGAAAGACAAAATAAAATTAGGAGGTCATTATGAAGCAAAAAGCATTAATTAACAGTTTAGTGAGATCAGCAGATAAAGAATTAAATTTATTAACAAACATAGTATTAATGGTAGTAGGGGCAATGTTTCTGGCATTATTTGCACAATTAAGAGTTGTATTACCGTTTACCCAGTACCTATAACAGGGCAGACTTTAGCAGTATCAATAATTGCATTATTGTACGGTAAAAATTAGCACCTGCAACGATTATAACTTATATTGTGGCAGGAAGTTTAGGTGCACCAGTTTATGCAGGATTTAAAGCAGGCTTTCCATTGTTAGTAGCAACAGGAGGTTATATAATTGGTTGGGTTGTATCTTCATTTATTATTGGTTACTTGGCAGAAAAAGGGTGGGTAAACTCATTTGCTAAAACAATTTTAGCTATAATTTTAGGAGAAATAGCAATGTACGCTTTAGGAATGTTCCAATTACATCTATTTGTTCCAAATAAAAATGTATTTATGGTAGGATTTATACCGTTTATTCCTCGGAGATATAGTGAAAATATTATTAGCGACAAGTATTGTGACAACATTAAGAAAATTTATAAAAATAAATATTAAAACTATACTAAAAGACATATAATAAAAATGTACCAACGAACTGGATACCAAAAGTGAAAAAAGTTTAGAACATGTACCAACAAACTGGACAGAAAAATGAAAACAGTTTGGAGGTACATTTTTATGGGAAGAAAAAAGTAAATTCACATTAGAAGAAAGAATTTCTATGTGTAAAGACTATCTAGAAATGGGATTGAGTCGTAAAAGATCTTTTTATTAAATATGGGGTATCTAAGTCTGGATTTTATCAATATATTAATAGGTTTAGAATACATGGTATCGAAGGGTTAAAAGAAGTATACCTAGAAATAGAGCATATACAAAAAGAATTTAAAACTAAGGTTATTAATGAAATTTTTGAAGGTAGTTCTATAGATGAATTATCTACAAAGTATTTACTGCCTAATACTATTGTAATAAATTGGATTAAACAGTATAATAAAGGTATAATAAATGATTACATACCTAGAGGTGAAATATATACTATGAGATGTCCTAAATTAAGTAAAAGATAAGAAAATGGCTATTGCTAAAGAATGTATTGAGAATGGAAGAAATTACAAAGAAACTTGTATTAAGTATGGTATTAAATATTCTAATCTATACTCATGGGTTTCTAAATATCAAGATAAGATAGTGAAGTCATCAGATTATTCAGAAGAAGATAAATATAAGATATTGTATGAGCTATCACTACAAGAAAATAAGATGTTGAAAGCAGAATTAGAGATTTTAAAAACGAAGAGATATTAGAATTTCTAGAAAAAGAAGAATATATATGCTAAATATTTAACTGTAGATACTTTAAAGAATAAGTATAGTGTTAAATATTTATGTGAAGTATTAGAATTAAAATAGATCATCTTACTATGATTATTTTAAACAGAAATAATGAAATTAATAAAGAAGAATTAGAATTAATAAATTTAATAAAAACAATAGATAAAGAAGTTAAGTCTACATATGGTAGAAAGAGAATGAGTATAGAAGTTTTTTTAAAAGATGTGGTATAAAATATAACGAAAAGAAAAATTAGAAGAATAATGATAGAAGAAGATATAGTTTGTGTAATAAGAGTTAAAAAGAAAAGATTTAAAAAAATCAAGTAATGAGTATTTTTAGAGATAATGTGCTTAATAGAGATTTTTAGTACTACTAAAGATAATCAAAAATGGTCTACTGATATTACAGAGATAAATACTGGAGAAGGTAAACTATACATTAGTGGTGTAATTGATATTAATTCAAAGATGTTAATAAGTTATGAAATAGGTAATCACAATAATAATGAATTAGTTATAAAAACATTTAAAGATATAAACATTAATGATGTTGATATATTACAAAGTGATAGGGGTTTTCAGTATACATCATATATGTTCAAAAATATGACAAAAGATATTACACATAGCATGTCAAGACCGGGACATTGTCCTGATAATTCTCCTATAGAGTCATTTTGGGAGTATTTTAAAAATCAGAATGTTATTACAATAAAATTAAATAAAGATAAGTTTAGAAACCAAAGAAGAAGCAATTAAAACAATTAAAGAATATATAGAATTTTACAATAAAGTTAGAGTAAATTTAAAAGGAACTACACCTTATCAAATAAGATATAATTCCTTAAATTATTAATTTTAAATTTCGTGTCCAGTTTGTTGGTACATGTTCTTTTGAAGGTACATTTTTTATATATAAAATTGAAGGTGTAGTTTTTATGAAACAATTAATATTTGAATTAATAAATAAAAATCTTATAAAAATAGTTAAAGAATATTGATTTTTAATTTTAATATTTTTTTGAAAAATTAAAAGATAGTTCAAAAATGTTAAAAAAAGTAGTAATATAAGCGATTTTTATTAGAAAAATTGTAAAAATATGGTATAATGGAATATATAGAAATTTAGATTGAACATAAAAATATATATGAATAAATAAACTGTATATATTATAAATTTAAAAAAGAAAGAGTGAGGAGATTATGAAAGAAAGAATATTGATAATAGAAGATGATTCAAAAATATCAAGATTACTAGAAATTGAATTGAAATTTGAAGGATTTGATCCATATTTTGCTAAAAGATGGCAAAGAAGGACTTAATATGGCGAAATATGGGAATTATGATTTAATATTATTAGATGTTATGTTACCAAAAATGAGTGGAATGGAGTTTGTAAAAAGAATAAGAGAAGATTCGCAAGTACCAATAATTTTTAGTAACTGCAAAAGATGATATAAATGATAAAATTGTTGGATTTGACTATGGAGCAGACGATTATTTAACAAAACCGTTTTTCAACAGAAGAATTAGTTGCGAGAATGAAAGCATTAATTAGAAGAACTAAAAAAAGTGTCTGATAATAAAGGAATATTTGAATATGAAGATTTAAAAATAAATTATCCAACTTATGAAGTATTTAGAGGAAAAGATTTAATTCCTTTATCAAAAGAGAATTTGAATTGTTAGATTTTTAGTTATAAATAAAGGGATTGTTTTAACGAGAGATAAAATATTAGAAGAAGTTTGGGATTTGATTATATTGGCAATGACAATATTTTAGATTTATATATTAAATATTTAAGAGATAAAGTAGACAAACCTTATGAAAGAAAAATTTATTAAAACAGTTAGAGGAATTGGTTTTTATCTTCAAATAGGAGTAAAATATGAAAAATTGAAATTGGAAGATAAAATATCAACTTGGTATATTTCACTATTTTTTTAATTTTTCATAATATTTTTCTAATGTTAGTACATTTTATATTTTAAAAACACAAAATGATAAAGAGCGATTAGAATCAAATATAGCAAAAACAAATGAAATAAATGATTTCTTAAATAAAGTTACAATATTTTTCACAAAAAAATATAATAATTTTTCTTTAGAGTTTAATCCTAAAATAGAAGGTAAAAAGTAACTTATTCAAAAACCTTTTAATCCGGGAGAAGAAGGTTATTTATATTTATTGACTTACACAAATTCTAATTCAGAAAATAAAATTTTTGTTAAATACAGTAACAACAATTGATAGTGATGAAAAAGAAAGTGATGATAAGTTATTAAATGATTTACAAAAATTAAAATTAGAAGCTAATAATTTGAAAAAGTAAGGTAATTGGACTAAATTCAAGCTCTGATGAAACGAAGAGAAAATATAGTGTAATAAAAGTAGAAAGAGAAATTGCTAAAAAGTAAATTTGAAGTTTATATTTTTACTGATATTACATCAGAAAATGCATTGTTTTATAGATTGATGATAGTGAGTGGAATAGGTATTTTAGTAGGATTACTAATAATATATATTACATCAAAATATTTAAGTAGAAGAGTATTAAAACCAATTAATGTAATTATAAATTCAGCGAAAAGTAATAAATGCTAAAAATCTTAGTGAAAGAATACCGAATGCAAAAAAGTGGAGATGAACTTCAACGGTTAAGTGAAATATTAAATGAAATGTTACAAAGATTAGAAACATCGTTTTATAATCAATCAAAATTTGTATCAGATGCTTCACATGAATTGAGGACACCGTTGACAATAATAAAAGGATATGCAGAAATAATTAAAAAGAAAACTTACAAATCCTGAAATTTTTGGAAGAATCAATTGATTCAATTATAAATGAAGTTAATAATATGTTGACTTTAATAGAAAGATTATTATTTTTAGCTCGTGGAGAAAGAAATAAAATAAATTCAGCATTTAGAAAAGTTCAAATTAATGATATGATTGAACAAATTTATATGGAAGCAAAAAAATTTCAAAACAAAAATCATAATTATGAAATAGTTCAAAATGATGAGTATGTTTTAAAAATAGATGAAACATTGTTGAAACAAGCTATAAGGGACAATACTTGAAAATTCTATGAAATATTCGGAAAAAGGAAGCACTATTTATATAGGGTCAGCTATTGGAAAAAGAGGCAGTTATAACAATTAGAGATGAAGGAATTGGAATTTCAGAAGAAGATCAAGAAAGAGTGTTTGAAAGATTTTATAGAATTGATGAATCGAGAACGAAATCTACTGGTGGTACAGGGTTAGGACTAGCTATTGTTAGTAGAATAATAGAAATACATAGTGGTAGAATAAATGTAAAATCACAATTAAATGTAGGAACGGAAATACAATTAATTTTACCAGTTTAAAAAGGAGAGAAAATGGCTAGAAAATATTTTGGAACTGATGGAATGAGAGGAGAAGCTAACAAAGATTTGACGATAGACTTGGTTACAAAGTTAGGATTAGCTTTAGGATATTACTTGAAAAATAAAAAAAGGGAAAAATAAACCAAGAATAATATTAGGAACAGATACAAGAATATCAGGATATATGATAAGGTCGGCATTGAGTACAGGATTAAACTCAATGGGAGTTCATATTGATTTTGTTGGAGTTTTACCAACACCGGGAGTTTGTTATTTAACTAGAAAATTAAAAAGCAGATGCAGGATTATGATTTTCTGCTTCGCATAATCCAGTTAAAGATAATGGAATAAAAATATTTAGTCAAAACGGTTATAAATTGCCAGATTCTATTGAAGAAGAAATTAGAAAGTTTGATGGGAAAAACAGATGAACTTATACAGTATCAAATGCCCTGGAGATGATTTGGGAAGATTTACTTATATTGAAGATGATATGAGAATTTATTTGGATTTTTAAGTTCAACAGTAAAAAGAGATTTTAAAGGGTTGAAAAATAGTTATAGATGCGGCGAATGGAGCTGCATACAGAGTAGCTCAAAAAAATTTATCAAAGACTTGGAGCAGAAATAATTGTAATAAATAATATTCCAAATGGTAAAAAAATATAAATGTAAATTGTGGATCAACACATCCGGAATTATTACAAGAAATAGTAAAAGTTTATAATGCTGATTTAGGATTAGCGTTTGATGGTGATGCAGATAGATTGATTGCCGTTGATCATACAGGGAAAAATTGTAGATGGAGATTTAATTATTGCCATAATTGCAGGGTATTTACATAAAAAAAGGATTACTTAATGATAATAAAGTGGTAACAACTGTTTTTGAGTAATATGGGATTTGAAAAAAATATTTAGATCAACAAGGTATTGGACTTATAAGAGCTAATGTTGGTGATAGATATGTTCTTGAAAAATGAAAGAGTTTGGACTTAATATTGGTGGTGAGCAATCTGGACATATATTAATGTTAGATTATAATACTACTGGAGATGGAGTTTTATCTTCAATTCAATTAGTGAACGCAATACTAGAAAGTGGAAAAACTTTTACATGAATTAGTTGATGAAAATTAAACTTTACTACTAAAAATCTCAAAATATTATAGTTTCTAAAGAGAAAAAAGCAACTTGGGAAAGTAATGTTGAATTATCAACTTTCATTAAAAGCAAAAAGAAAAAGAGATTGAAGGGAAAAGGGAGAATATTAGTAAGGCATCTGGAACAGAATCTTTAATAAGAGTAATGGTGGAAGCTGAAACTCAAGAAATTGTAGATAAATTTGTAAAGAGTTAGCTAATAAAGTTGAGGAATTATTAGGGTTAATATAAATTAAAAAGCTAGTATATAGAGGTATACTAGTTTTCTATTTAAAAATATAATAGTTAAAAATAAAGTGATTGGAGAATATGTTTTTAAGTATCATAAAAAGTATTTATACTTAGTTTAGTTGAAGGACTAACAGAGTTTGTACCAGTAAGTAGTACAGGACATATGATAATAGTAGATAATTTTTTAAAGTTATCAAGTAATAAAGAGTTTGTGTCGGCATTTCAAATAATTATACAATTAGAGACAATTTTATCGGTTGTAGTTTATTATTGGAAGAGAATTTTTCCTTTTAGTAAAGGGAATAGTAAAAGAAAAAAATGATGGAAATTATACAAATGTGGATAAAGATAGTGATAGCAGTACTTCCAGCTGTTGTATTAGGACTTTTGTTGGATGACATTATAGAAGAACATTTTTAATCCTGTAACAGTCTCAATAATGCTAGTATTTTACGGAATTATACTTGTTTGGTTAGAAAGCAAAAATAAGAAAAAGTTAAATACGAAACAATAAAAAAATGTACCTTTAAAAGTTGCGTTTGGAGTAGGATTGTTTCAATGTTTGGCGATGATTCCGGGGACTTCAAGATCAGCTGCAACAATAATAGGAGGAGTATTATTAGGACTTAATAGAGTTTTAGCGACAGAATTTTTCGTTTTTTAGCAATTCCAACAATGATTGGAGCATCATTATTAAAAAAATTGTAAAATGGGAAATAGTTTGATGTTAAGTGAATGGTTTTTAATAGGAATAGGATTTTGTATTGTCATTCGTTGTAGCGTATTTAGTGATAAAAAAATATTTATGAATTATATTAAAAACATAATTTTAAAAATATTTGGTTATTATAGAATAATTTTAGGAATAATTATGATAATTTTTATACTTTGTGGGGGTAGTAAAAATAATAAAATGATAAAAAATAAATATTGATATAAATAGAAATAAGTTGGAAGAATTTGTAAGAGTTTTATTACCAGAATATTACAGTATTTTTAGATGAAAAAGATGAAAGAGAAATGATGTTGAAATAGAAGTGATTGAAACAGAAAAAGAGATAAAGATTGATACAAAATTAGTAAATATACAAATAGGGAGTGTAGAAAAAGTTGTAAAAAGTCATTATAAAAAGTAAATGAAAAAAATATTTTGATCAAGCTGAAGTAATGGCAAAAACATCACTTTTAAAATTGTTTGAAAAACGGAAGATTATATGTGGGGGCATTAATAGGGTAAGACCGACAAAAAATTGTAAGACGATTTTTGAATATGGGGATTAGTTATGATGAAATTGAAAATATTTTAGAGAAAATATATTTTGTATCGCCAAAAATAAAAACTTTTGGTTGATATAGCGAAAAGGCAAGAACAATATTTAGATAAAGATACACTAGGAATTTATATTGGTGTGGCTTTTTGTCCGACAAAATGTTCGTATTGTTCTTTTTCCTGCTTATTTGTTAAGAGGAAAGTATAAAGAGAGGTATGGAGAATACATTGATTCATTGTATAGAGAAATAAAAGAAGTTGGGGAATTGACGAAAGAATTGGGGTTGAAAATAAATACAATATATAGGGTGGGGGACGCCGTCAATTTTTAACAAGTGAGGAAATAAAAATTGTTAGATAATATATTAGAGAATTATGATTTATCAAATTTAAAGGAGTTTACATTTGAAGCAGGACGAATTGATACTTTAAATAGAGAAAAAAATGAAAATATTAAAAGCAAAAAGGTATAAATAAAATTAGTATAAATCCACAAAGTTTTAATGAAAAACTCTAAAATTAGTAAATCGTTATCATAACCAAGAGCAATTTGATTTGGTGTATAATTTGGCAAAAAGAATTTGGACTTGATATAAATATGGACTTGATTTTTAGGGCTTCCAAGAGAAACGACAGAAGATGTAATTTATACGATGAATAAAATTAGTGAGTATAATATGGAAAATTTAACAATACATAATTTAGCGATAAAAACTGCAAAAGTAAGTTAAATAAAGAAAATTATAGACATAAAGATGTACTTGATTTTGAAATGATTTACACTAAAATAGAGGAAGTTGTTGAAAAGAAAGGGCTTAAGCCATATTATATGTATAGACAAAAAAATAGTTTTTCAATGGGGAGAGAATCTGGGTTATTCATTAAAAGATAAAGATTCTATTTATAACATTGAAATGATTGAGGAGAATAAAACGATAATTGGAATAGGTGCTGGAGCAATAACAAAATTAATTTGGAAAGATAAGGAAAAAGATAAGGATAATATAAAAAGACTTATAAATCCTAAAGATCCGTTAGTTTGGATTGATGAATTATCGGAAAGATTGGAAAATAAAAAGGTGGAATTGAGGAAAAATGTACGAATAAAATGATAATGAATGAAATTTGTTAATATGGTTTTAAAGATAAAAAGGGAGAGGTTAAAATGAAAATAAAATATATGTTAATTTTTGTGATTTTTATTAGTTTTAGGAATTTTGCAAGATTATTTGTAGAAGACAAAACGATGAAAGATATACAAATAAATGAGGAAGTAAGTTATAATAAAAATGAAGCAAAAACAGTCAGATTTATCAAAAAAACTAAAGAAAAATTTGATATAAATTTAATAAGTTATGAGGAATTATTGAAATTAGGATTTAATAAGTCAAAAGCAACAAAAATAATAGAATATCGAGATGAAGTTGGAGTGATTGAAAACATTTTAGATTTAAAAAAATGTGAATAAGTTTGGAGAAAGTGGATTAAAACAAGCAAAACGATATTTGATTGTAGATAATGAAAAAAATAAAAAGATCCTGAAAAAAATTACGGAAAAGAGATAAAAATTTAATATAAATAATTTAGATGAAGATGGATTGAAAAAATAGGATTTACAAAAAAGAAATAAAGAAATTAATAGTAGAAATTCATAAAAATAAAATTAGATCAAATGTAGAGCTTGAAAAAAATTATAGGAGAAGAGCGTTATATTCAACTTGAAAAACGAATAAAATTTATAGATTAAAAGAAAAACCGGATTTATATTCGGTTTTTAGATGATAAATAGCTTTTTAAAATTAAATATTTCTTATGAATATATAATTTTTAAGTTATAATCTTATATAAAAATTAAAATAAAGTGTTATATTTTGATTTGTAATTTAAAATATAAAAATAATTTAAAAAGTAGTTGACAAGTTTTTGAAAATGTAGTATATTTATCTTGTAGTTAGCAATCGTAGTTAATGAGTGCTAATAACAAAGGAAGGTGTCAGAAATGAATGATAGAGAACAATTAATATTAAAAGCTATTATCAAGCATTATCTGGAGTATGGTGAAAGTGTTGGTTCGAGGACATTAGAGAAAAAGTATAGTATTGGAGTGTCGTCAGCAACAATAAGAAATACGATGGCAGATCTTGAAGATAAAGGCTTAATCATAAAAAACACACATCTTCTGGAAGAATTCCTACGAGTGAAGCGTATAAAGCTTTATGTAGATGAATTAATAAAAATTAGAGATATATCAAAAAGAAGCAAAAGCTAAAAATAATTGAAGCGTATAACAGGAAAAATAAATCAAATTGATTTAATTTTTTGAAGAAACGACAAGACTTTTTATCAAGAATGAGTCAATATGCAGTTGTTATTGAACCGTCAATAAAACAAGAAATTATAAAAAGTTAAATTGGTTCATATAAATGATACAAATATTTTAGCGGTAGTTGTCTTAGATAAGTTTTTAACAAAAATATGAATATCTATCTTGAAAATCCAATAACTGAAATAGAAGTGAGGAAGTAAATAGATATTTGAATGATAAAATTAAAAATAATTCTCAAGTTTTTACATTATCTGATTTAAGAGAATTTTTTTATAAATACAGATTATTTTGAGTCAGAAGACTTCAAGACAATCAGGGTTATGGATGAGGGAAAAATATTTTTGAAGAGCAAATTTACTTGAAAATAATGTTTCAGATGTGATGAAAGTTATTGAACGAATAAAAATTCTTTAATAATCCAAGTGATATGCATCAAATATTTTCACAATTTATAAATACGGATGAATATAAAGATGGAGAAGTGAATGTAATATTTGGTGAAGACTTAGAATATTCCAGGCTTAGAAGATTTCTCGTTTGTCTTTTTCGGTTTATACGATGGGCGATGCAGAAAGGAATTATGGGTGTTATTGAAATACAAACGAATGGAATATTCAAAAACTGTTGGATTAGTGGAATATGTATCAGAAGAAGTACAACAATTACTAAAAATAAATAAAAAGGAGATGAGGGAGTTGTCAGAAGAAATTAAAGATGAAAAAGTAGAAGAAACTTTGAATGAGGAAACTGTTGAAAATACAGAAGAGTTAAAGTTGAAGAAATAAAAAGAAGAAACTGCAGAAGAGAAAAATAGGTAAATTGGAAGCAGAGTTACAAGAATGGAAAAGATTCTTATACAAGAAAATTAGCAGAATTTCAAAAACTTTACAAAAAGAAAAGAAAATGAAGTTGCTGAAATGAAAAAAATATGCTTCTGAAGGGATAATTATTAAGGTTTTAGATAATATAGACAATTTGGAAAGAGCAGTTATTGCCTCAGAAGAAACTAAAAAAACTTTGATTCGCTAGTAGAAGGTGTCCATATGATTTTAAAAAAATTTAAAGGCATTATTAAACGATGAAGGAGTTGAAGAGTTGGAGCATCACAAGGATTAACTTATAATCCTTATGAGCATCAAGCGATGATGACAGAAACAAATGAAGAATTAGAAAAATGACACAATAGTTCAAGTGTTTCAAAAGGGTTATAAATTAAAAAGGAAAAAGTAATAAGACCGGCGATGGTTACAGTTAATAAAAATAAATTATAAAAATTATAGAACTATAAAAGAGAGAGATGAGTAAATATGAGTAAAATAATAGGAAATAGATTTAGGAACAACAAAATAGCTGCGTGGCAGTAATGGAAGGTGGAAACTTCACAATTATACCAAATTTGATGGAGGAAGAACAACTCCTTCAGTTGTAAATATTAAAGATAATGGAGAAATTATAGTAGGGGAAGTGCAAAAAGACAAGCAATAACAAATCCAGATTCAACAGTAATTTCAATTAAAACACATATGGGAACAGATCATAAAGAACATATTTTTGGAAAAGATTATACACCACAAGAAATTTCAGCAATGATATTGAAAAATTGAAAAAGATGCTGAAGCTTATTTAGGAGAACCTGTAACTGGAAGCAGTTATAACAGTTCCAGCTTACTTCACTGACGCTCAAAGACAAGCAACTAAAGATGCTGGAGAAATAGCAGGATTAACAGTAAAAAGAATTATAAATGAGCCAACAGCAGCAGCATTATCATATGGATTAGATAAGAAAAAAGAAGAAAAAGTGTTAGTATTCGATTTAGGAGGAGGTACATTTGACGTATCTGTGTTAGAAATCGGAGACGGTGTAGTAAGTTATCTCAACTTCAGGAAATAATCACTTAGGAGGAGACAACTTTGACCAAAAATTATAGACTGGTTAGCTGACGAGTTTAAAAAAGAAACTGGAATTGATTTAAGAAATGATAAAATGGCAATTCAAAGATTGAAAGATGCAGCAGAAGATGCTAAGAAAAATTATCAACAACATTAGAAACACCAATTTCATTACCATTCATTACAATGGACGCAACAGGTACTAAACATTTAGATTAACTAGAGCAGCATTTGATGAATTGACTAAAGATTTAGTAGAAGCAACTAAAAGCTGCAGTTAAAACAAGCATTAGAAGATGCAAAATTTAAGTCCGAGTGAAATTGATGAAGTATTAGTTGGAGGATCTACAAGAATACCAGCAGTTCAAGAATGGGTAAAATCTTATTTAGGAAAAGAACCAAACAAATCAATTAATCCTGATGAAGTGGTAGCTGCAGGAGCTGCAATTCAAGGTGGAGTAGTAATGGGAGATGTTAAAGATGTATTGTTATTAGATGTAACTCCATTATCATTAGGAATTGAAACATTAGGGTGGAGTATTTACAAAAATAATTGAAAGAAATACTACAGTACCTGTTAAAAATCACAAGTATTCTCAACAGCAGTAGATAATCAACCAGCAGTATCAATAAATGTATTACAAGGAGAAAGAGCTAAAGCTGTGAGACAACCATAAATTAGGAGAATTTAATTTAGAAGGAATACCGGCAGCTCCAAGAGGAATACCTCAAATTGAAGTAACATTTGATATTGATGCAAACAGGAATTGTACATGTATCTGCGAAAGATTTAGGAACAGAAAAGAAAATACAGTAACAATTTCAGGATCTTCAAACTTATCTAAAGAAGATATAGAAAAATGAAAAAGATGCAGAAGCACATGAAGCAGAAGATGCTAAATTTAAAGAATTAGTTGAAGCAAGAAACCAAGCAGATCAATTGGTAATGAGCGACAGAAAAACAATTCAAGAAAAATGAAGCTAAATTACAAGGAACTGAAAAAGAAGATATTGAAAAAGCTATTGAAGAATTGAAAAAAGTAAAAAGATGGTGATGATTTAGAAGCAATTAGAAAAAGGAATTGAAAGAATTATCAAAAAGTTTCTCAAGGATTTGCAACAAGAATGTATCAAGAAGCAGCACAAGCTCATCAAGCACAACAAAGGAACAGAAGGAACAACAGAAGATAATAGTACAGATGATGTTCAAGATGCAGAAATTGTGAGATTAATAAGGTTAGAATTTTTAAATATAAGAAAAAGAGGAAAATATTTTTCCTTTTTCTAAAGTTTTTGATTTAGTCATATAAAATTATACTATAAAGGGAAGTGTTAAGTATGGGAAATATATTAAATACACTAAAAACAGGAGATGTAGAAATTGTAGTAGCTAAAAGAGGTGCAGAACTTAAAAATTATAAAGTAAAAGGTGAAGAGTTTATATGGAATTCAAACCCAGATTTTTGGTCTGGAAGTTCTCCAGTTCTATTTCCTTTCGTTGGAAGCTTAAAAGATGGAAAAATATACTTATAAAGACAATGAATACGAAGTGACTACTAGACATGGATTTGTTAGAACAGAAGATTTTGAATTAGTTGAAAAAAACAGAAAAAGTATGAAATTCAAATTTTCATCAACTGAGAAACTTTAAAAAATATCCGTTTAAATTTGATTTTTATAACATATAATATTTTTGGAAATAAATTGGAAATAGAATACACTGTTGTAAATAAAAACTAATCAAGAAATGTATTTTTTTCATTAGGAACACATCCAGCATTTGCACTTGATGTAAATGAGAATATAAAATTAAATGATTATTATTTGGAATTTGAAAAATGAAACATCATAAAAATATGCACTTACTAATAATGGATTAGTTTTTGATAAAAATAAATTCTTTAAACAATGAAAATAAAAATTCAAAATAACAGAAAATGTGTTTGATAATGATGCTTTAGTATATGATGACTTAAAATCAGAAAAAGTTAAAATAAAAAATATAAAAATTCAAAAAGAAGTAATGATAGAATATAAAGTGGTTCCCGTATATCGCATTTTTGGAGTAAACCAAAAGCTCCGTTTGTGTGTGTAGAACCTTGGTATGGAATTACTGATTTTGAAAAATTGTAACGGCAAATTAGAGGAGAAAAAGGAATTTTAAAATTAGAAAAATAATGAATTTTCTGTAAAATTAATTATTGAAGGAAAAAAATAATAAAAATGTCAAAAGAGATTATTACGAAGTGCTTGGAGTTAGTAAAAATGCAAGTGAAAGTGAAATAAAAAGCATATAGAAAAGCAGCAATGAAATATCATCCGATAAATTTGCAAAATTCGTCAGATGCAGAGATGCAGAAGATAAATTTAAAGAAATAAATGAAAGCTATGAAATATTGTCAGATGCACAAAAAGCAGCATATGATCAGTATGGACATACGGCGTTTGAAAAACGGAGGTCAAGGCAGTGGTTTTGGAGGTTTTGGAGGATTTAGTGGTGGATTCTCAAGCCAAGGATTTGACTTTGAAGATTTTAGGGAGATATATTTGGAAGCTTTTTGGTGGAGGTTCAAGTAGAAGAAGTCAAGCGATCTAGAGTAAAAAGAAGGAGCAGATTTAAGATATAATATAGAACTTACATTAGAAGAAGTTGCAAAAGGGACAGAAAAAGAAATAAAATACAAAAAGGCAAGGAAAATGTAAAACATGTAACGGGACAAGTGTAGAGCCGGGACACAATATGAAAACTTGTGATAAATGTAATGGAAGTGGGCATATAAGACAGCAGCAAGATCAGTTTTTGGTGTTCAAGTAACGATGGCAGAATGTGATAAATGTAACGGTACAGGTAAAATACCAGAAAAAGCGTGTCATACATGTCATGGAAAAGGTATTGAGAGAGAAACAGTTACAAGAAAAAAATAAGAATTCCATCTGGAGTAGAAACAGGTCAAAGATTAGTAGTTAGAGACGGTGGAGATTTAGGAGAAAAATGGTGGAATTTATGGTGATTTATACATTTTTCATAACTGTTAAAAACATGAAATATTTGAAAGAAGTGGTTATGATATTTATTGTCAAGTTCCAATGGGAATGACAACTGCTATACTTGGTGGTGAAGTAGAAGTTCCGACATTAGATGGTAAAACGAAAATAAAAATACCGGAAGGAACTCAAAATGGTAAAGTATTTAGATTAAAAGATAAGGGGATAAATTCTGGACACGGAATAGGCTCTGAAATTATAGAAATTAAAATAGAAACACCGACAAGTTTATCTGATAAGCAGAAAAAAAATATTAGAAGAATTTGATGCAAGTTTAAAAAGTAAAAATTATAAAGAATCGTATTCTTTTGGAGAAAAATAAAAATTCTTTAAAAATTTGAAAAATTAATAAACAATAGAAAAATATGATTAGATAAATTTTAAAAAAAGTAGTTGACAAAGAAAAAGAGATATGTTAGAATACATTTTTGTCTATTGAAAAAAGTAGACGAGGGACAATAAATAACAGAATAATAAGAAGAAAAAGCAAAACCAAGAAAGATGTGAAAGGGAAGATTATATGTAATTTTTCTCGTCAATGAATAAAAAGACAAAAAGGTGAAGATAAATTTTTGAATGAAGAGTTTGATCCCTGGCTCAGGATGAACGCTGACAGAATGCTTAACACATGCAAGTCTATGGTGAAGTAAGTGCTTGCACTGATGGAGCCATGGCGGACGGGTGAGTAACGCGTAAAAGAACTTGCCTTATGGACTGGGATAACAGTTGGAAACGACTGATAAGACTGGATATAATCAATTGATTGCATGATTGATTAATGAAAAGAGATGCCATAAGAGAGCTTTGCGTCCTATTGAGTTGAAGTTGGTGAGGTAAAGGCTCACCAAGGCGATGATAGGTAGCCGGTACCTGAGAGGGTGAACACTACAAGGGGGACTGAGATACTAGCCCCTTACTCTTACGGGAGGCAGCAGGTGGGGAATATTGGACAATGGAGGTAACTCTGATCCAGCAATTCTGTGTGCACGAAGAAGGTTTTCGGATTGTCAAAGTGCTTTCAGTTGGGAAGAAGGAAGTGACGGTACCAACAGAAGAAGCGACGGCTAAATACGTGCCAGCAGCCGCGGTAATACGTATGTCGCGAGCGTTATCCGGAATTATTGGGCATAAAGGGCATCTAGGCGGTTATGCAAGTCAGGGGTGAAAACTTACAGCTCAACCGTGAGCTTGCCTTTGAAACTGTGTGACTAGAGTACTGGAGAGTGGGCGGAACTACACGAGTAGAGGTGAAATTCGTAGATATGTGTGGAATGCCGATGATGAAGATGAGCTCACTGGACAGAAACTGACGCTGAAGTGCGAAAGCTAGGGGGCGAGACAGGATTAGATACCCCGGTAGTCCCTAGCTGTAAACGATGATCACTGGGTGTGGGCATGAAGAGTGTCTGTGCCGAAGCTAATGCGATAAGTGATCCGCCTGGGGAGTACGACCGCAAGGTTGAAACTCAAAGGAATTGACGGGGACCCACACAAGCGGTGGAGCGATGGTTTTAATTCGACGCAACGCGAGGAACCTTACCAGATCTTGACATCCTCAGAATTAATTAGAAGTAATTAAGTGCCTTCGGGAACTGAGAGACAGGTGGTGCATGGCTGTCGACAGCTCGTGTCGTGAGATGTTGGGTTAAGTCCCGCAACGAGCGCAACCCTTATCGTTAGTTACCATCATTAAGTTGGGGACTCTAGCGAGACTGCCCGCGAAGAGCAGGAGGAAGGTGGGGATGACGTCAAGTCATCATGCCCCTTATGATCTGGAGCTACACGTGCTACAATGGTTGGTACAATGAGGAGCGAGACGGAGACGTGGAGCAAATCTGAGAAAAGCCAATCGTAGTTCAGATTGAAGTCTGCAACTCGACTTCATGAAGTTGGAATCGCTAGTAATCGCAAATCAGCAATGTTGCGGTGAATACGTTCTCGGGTCTTGTACACACCGCCCGTCACACCACGAGAGTTGTTTGCACCTGAAGTTATTGGTCTAACCGTAAGGAGGAAGATACCTAAGGTGTGAATAGTGATTGGGGTGAAGTCTGCTAACAAGGTATCCGTACCGGAAGGTGCGGATGGATCACCCTCCTTTCTAAGGAGTAAGAAGACATCGGTTGTTTTTCTTCTATGTTATTTGTTAATAAAAAAATAGGACAATGAGAAATGAATAGTAGGTAAAAAGAGTTACAATGAAATCAGATGATAACTAAGAGTTAAACTGTAGAAAAAGCTATTAAGGGCACACGGAGGATGCCTAGGCAACAAAAAGCCGAAGAAGGACGTGATAAGCTGCGATAAGCTCTGTTGAGGTGCACATAACCGTAATAGGCAGAGATTTCCGAATGGGGAACCTATACACTCGGAGAGTGTATATGAGAAAGGCAAGCTCGAGAACTGAAACATCTAAGTATCGAGAGGAAAAGAAAGTAAAAACGATTCTCTAAGTAGCGGCGAGCGAACGGGAAGAGCCTAAAACCAAGTTAGTGTCAAGTTGGCGACGTTGCTAATTTGGGGTAGAGGGATATGAGAGACGGATAGCCATGAAGTCTAAGTTAATGTAATTGAAATAGAACATAGTTGGAAAGCTAGACCAAAGAAGGTGATAGTCCTGTAGGATGTAAGATTATGTTAATGAGTTAATAATCCTCGAGTAGCATCGAACACGAGGAATTTGGTGTGAATCAGCGTGGACCATATCACGGGGCTAAATACTTTTTGTTGACCGATAGAGGAAAGTACCGTGAGGGGAAAGGTGAAAGAACCCTGAGCAGGGAGTGAAAAAGAATTTGAAACCGTGTGCTTACAAGCGGTAGGAGCCCATATGGGTGACTGCGTGGATTTTCGGTTAATCATCCTGCGAGTTATGATTAGTGGCGAGGTTAAGAAAGCGGAGCCGAAGGGAAACCGAGTGTTAAGAGTGCGTTAAGTCGCTAGTCATAGACGCGAAACCCTAGTGATCTATAGGCCTGTCCAGGTTGAAGCTGAGGTAAGACTTAGTGGAGGAATGAACTCACCGCCGTTGAAAAGTTGGGAGATGAGATAGGTTTAGGGTGAAAAGCCAATCGAACTAGGAGATAGCTCGTTCTCTCGAAAATGCATTTAGGTGCAGCCTTAATAATAAGATATGTGGGGGTAGAGCACTGATGATACCTAGGGGGCGTATATAGCTTACCGAAGTCAAGCAAACTACGAATACCATATGATTAGTGATTAGGGAGTGAGTCTATGGATGACAAGATCCATGGACGAGAGGGAAACAACCCAGACCACCAGCTAAGATCCCCAAATTGTGTCTAAGTGGGAAAGGAGGTGGATATTCCCAGACAACCAGGAGGTTGGCTTTAGAAGCAGCCATACTCAAAAAGAGTGCGTAATAGCTCACTGGTCGAGAGTATCTCACGCCGAAGATTTAACAGGGCTAAGGCATAAACCGAAGCTGTGGAAACGAGAAATTGTTTGGTAGGAGAGCGTTCTGTAAGCTGTAGAAGGTGAGTTGGAAGACGAACTGGAGGTATCAGAGTGAGAATGCAGGAATGAGTAGCGAGAAGGAGGGTGAGAATCCTCCTACTGGAAGTCCAAGGTTTCAGGGGAAGGTTTGTCCGCCCCGGGGAGTCAGGGACCTCATGCCGAGGCTAGAGTAGCGTAGGCGAATGGAAAATAGGTTAATATTCCTATACCACTATAAATTGTTTGAGAGATGGAGTGACGCAGGAAGGTATGTGAGCTGGCTGACGGAATAGCCAGTCTAAGGAAGAAAGCATGATTACTAAGGCAAATCCGAGTAATTAAATGTGAGAACTGATGGGTAAGGTACTGTGTAGTATAAGTTACAGATCCTACACTGCCGAGAAAAACTTCTATTGAGAGATATAGTGCCCGTACTGAAAACCGACACAGGTGGACAGAGTGAGAAACTGCATACTGACAGGATAACTCTAGCTAAGGAACTCTGCAAAATAGCCCCGTAACTCGGGAGAAGGGTGCCTAATATACTTGAGTGGAGAGACACCACGAGGGAAATACTGCAGTGAAGAGTCCCAAGCAACTGTTTACCAAAAACACAGGTCTATGCTAAGCTGAAAGGCGACGATATGGGCTGACACCTGCCCAGTGCCGGAAGGTTAAGAGGAGGATTGAGAGATTCGAATTGAAGCCCCGGTGAACGGCAGTACTGTCACTCATACCAGTCCTAAGGGTAGCGAAATTCCTTGTCAGGGTAAGTTCCGGACCCTGCACGAATGGTGAAATGATTTGGGAGCTGTCTTGGCTGGAGACCGGTGAAGTTGTAATGTCGGTGAAGATACCGATTACCTGCAGTAGGACGGAAAGACCCCGTGGAGCTTTACTGTAGCTTGACATTGGGTTTTGGCAATATGTGTATAGGATAGTTGGGAGACTGAGAAGTTAATGCGTCAGTGTTAATGGAGTCGCTGTTGGAATACCAACCATATATTGTTGAAATTCTAATCATTTATTTGAAGTAAATGAGACAGTGTTAGGTGGGCAGTTTGATCTGGGGCGGTCGCCTCAAAAGAGTAACGGAGGCGTTCAAAGGTTCCCTCAGGTTGGATGGAAATCAACCGGAGAGTGCAAACGCAAAAGGGAGCTTGACTGCGAGACTGACGGGTCGAGCAGGTACGAAAAGTAGGAGTTAGTGATCCGGCGGTTCCGAATGGAAGCGCCGTCGCTCAACGGATAAAAAGCTACCCCGGGATAACAGGCTGATACTTCCCAAGAGTCCATATCGACGGAAGTGTTTGGCACCTCGATGTCGGCTCGTCTCATCCTGGGGCTGGAGAAGGTCGGGGTTGGGCTGTTCGCCCATTAAAGAGGCACGCGAGCTGGGTTCAGAACGTCGTGAGACAGTTCGATCCCCTATCCACTGCAGGCGTAAGAATATTGAAGAGAACTGTCCTTAGTACGAGAGGATCGGGATGGACAAACCTCTGATGTACCAGTTGTCACGCCAGTGGCATGGCTGGGTAGTCACGTTTGGAAGGGATAATCGCTGAAAGCATCTAAGTGAGAAGCCCCCTTTAAGATGAGTGTTCTGTTAAGTAACCATCGAGACTAGGTGGAGATAGGCTAGTGTAGAGTAGAGATATATTTAGCTGACTAGTACTAATATTACGTAAGCTTTTTAGATAACTTTTTACTACTACTATTTATTTCTCATTGTCTTAACAATGAATATATATTAAGTTTGGTGATAATAGCAACAGGGATACACCTGGAAACATTTCGAACCCAGTAGTTAAGTCTGTTTACGCCTAAGATACTTAGATTTACTTCTAGGGAAAAATCGGTAATTGCATGCTATTTAAAAAGAATATGGAATAGATATATTAGAAAGATTATATTTACGTATAGTCTTTTTGTTTTAAAAGGCTCTATAATATATATGGGGGTGGAAAACAAAATAGCATAAATAACAAATTGTAGTATTATGTTTTTGTCAAAACAAAAATAAGAAAGGAATTTGTATTTATGCAAAAATAATTACTACATTCAGACCTGAAATAAAAAGATGTAAAAAAATAAAAAGTAAAACTTATCTGTGACACCTACCATGTATATGGAATAAGAGCTGATATAAGGAATAACTGTTGTGACAGAAAGATGAATATACACGACTACAGGACTGTTACAGTAAGAAGCCTTAGCTACGGAAACAGGAAAGGTTATACTTCATATAGAAAAACAAAGGTATGTCTGCCCTATATGTAATAAAAGAAAGACTTCCTCAATAGGGTATTGTGGACAGAAATTGTAGCATTTCAAACGAAGTAAAGGATGAGATAAGAAGAAAACTTTCTAATATGAAGTCATTCACATAGATAGGAAGGGAAGAAAAATACGAGCATATAAACTGTCATGAGAATATTTCATGACATTGAAGTTCCTCGTAAGGAGCTGGACTATAAAACTGTATACCTTGATGAATTTAAGGAATGCAGATAAAGAAAAGTACCAGTTGGCAATATATGATAAAAAATCATATCCTGATAGATATTTTGAAGGATAGGAAATCATCAACCATAAGGAAATTCCTGTTATGTCATAAAGAGAGTATAAAAAAAGGTTGGAATGGACATGTTCATACAGTTCAGGAATACAGTGTACTCCTATCTTCCACATGATGATATTGTGGCAGACAAATATCATGTCATAAGGCAGGCAAACTGATGATAAGGGATGTGAGGATAAGATTATTCAATTCAGATACAAAGTACAGGAATACAAGAAATACTGAAGCTGATAGCAAAGAATCCAAACAGTACGTTCAGTTCTTTACAGAAGAAGAGAATAAAGAGACTAAAGAATCTTTCAGAGATATTTTCAAAAGGCTTATGATCTTAGGGACAAAAATTTTTTAGTATATTTGAAATAAAGGATGTTACTATATTCAGTTATGAACTGAATAAACTGATAAAGAGAACTGAAAGAATCAGGAATAAAGGAATGTATTAAGTTAGGAGAAACGTTATTAAACTGGGAAAAGAAATAAATAATATACAAAATATAATATAAATAATGGATTTGTTGAAAGGAAAAATAACAAGATAAAAGTAATAAAAAGGCTATCTTTATGATCTTAAAAAGCTTATTCAGCTTAGAATCTCTTAAGGTTATCGAAATTTTTCCACCCCCACTTTTGACAAAAGAGCCATTATAATTAAAAAGTATAAAATAAAGTACGATACTTTGAGTTATATTAAGATTATTGTTATTATGTAAGTAAAACAATAGACAAAAATAAAAATGTAGTATAATTTTTAAAACAAAATATGGAGGATTCTGTAATAAAATGTCAAATTATACATCTCCCCAAGGAAAAAATAGGTAAAACAATAGTAATTAGTGCGATGATTATAATATTTATATTTTTATTGAGAAATAAATTAGAATTGTGTATACATTTTCTAATAATTTAACTGAAAATATAAATTTTAGATTAGTAAAAGTAAAAAGTATGATTTATACGAAAAATATTAAATTATAAATCAAAAGCAACATGATATAAAAATATATAGATGAGTATGTAGAAATAAATAAAAAAGAGATGCAGAAATGCAAAAATTAAAAAGTACAAGTGACAGAGTTGAATAATTTATTATATGAAATGAAAATTTGAGAAAGATGTTATCACTTAGGAGAATAACCCTGCAGAATATATAGCAGCTGATGTTAGCTTAGTTGAAGGGACGGACACACCTGAAAGAATATTTATTGATAAGGGAAAAGATCAAGGAGTAGAATTAAATCTTCCAGTTCTTTATGACGGTTATTTAATTGGAAAGAAATTTCAAAAAGTAGGAGAAAATTATTCAGGAGGTAATGTTGCTTACAAGCAAAAATCTAAAAATAAAGTGTGATTGTAAATAATAAAGATGCACAAATTTTAAGAGGAAATGGGAATGGAAGTTTTTCAATTCATAATTATAATGAGCCAATACAACAAAATGAAATTTTTCTATTGTAACTCTGGTATGAGTGATATATTTCCAAAAGGATTAAAATGTCGGTATGTTTGTAATTAAAGAAATGAATGCTTATAATCAAATGAAAGAACTGAGTTTTTAAAACCATCATATAAAGTATTTAATATAAAAATGTTTTAGTTTATAAATTTAATAAATTAAATAATTCGTTAATTGAAAATAAAAGAACAATTAGAACATGAAATTGAAGAAGAACGAAAATAAAAATAAAGGAACATCACAAAATAATTAAAATTTAGAGGTAAAGAAATGAAAAATAATATTATTATGTTTGATACTATTTTCTGTAATAACATTTTCTAAAAATTTTTGGGAAAAAGTAATTTTTACTGTAAATGTAACGGAAAATGCGAAATAAATAATACAACAAAAAGCTAAATCGTATGTTATGTCTTATAATGGAGGGACATTAAAATTGGTAATAACAGAGCCTAAAATTAATAAAGGAGAAGAATATACATTTAAAGGAAATAGTAAAACTGTATATTATCCTAGTTTAAAACAAAACAGTAACACAAAAATTCAAAATGGTGAAACTACAATTTTAAATATTTTAATAAATTGCGAACAATTACAGTTACAAACACACAAACTAAAAATGGAGATGTGTTTACATTTCAAAAATAATTTATTGACAGAAATAAAAAGTAACGGATATATGGCAAAATTTAGTGAATATAAAAAGTGTTATGGGATATAATTATCCTACAAAATAAGTATCAAATCTGGAAGTAATACTATAAATTATAATTTAAAGCTAATTTTAGGTAAAAATATGGATATATTTAAAGTAGAAGGTTTAGTTTTAAATAAAAAGATATTAATGATTCAGATATATATGTTACACTTTTACACAAAAATATGGTAAAAATAAATGCAGTAGCGTACGGAATAAGAAAATCAGAAGTATAATTTCGTTGAGTCCATTGAGTTTAAGTGAAATGACAATAAGCAAAAAGGTGAATATTATAATATAATTGAAATGGATTTAATAAAAATTATAAAAAAATATTATAAAAGATATTGAAAAATTAGAAATTTCGTTGTATATTTTAAGTAGTGTAGATAAAAATTTTGAAATTGATTTTCAAGAAAAATGAATTTTTATGATAAATTAATAGAAATACTTGATTATATAGAAAAATATAGATAAATTAAAAATAGGATATAAATACTTTACAATAATAGCTTTTTGAGAAGAATAATGTTTTATGAAGGAATTTATGATTTAGAAGAAATACATTAGGAGAAGATTTGTATCAAAAATTATATTATCTTTAAAAATAGAGGATGATTTTGATAGTTATATAAATGAATTATAGTAATAGCATTTGAAAACTATATAAATGAGTATTTACAAGCAAGACTAGATGTGTCAAAATTTATAATGGAGGAATTTTAAAATGTTAAATAAAATATCAGATTATGTAAAATAGAAACGATTGAATTAAATTTAAAGGGCAAAAATAGATGCTATTAAAGAATTGTATCAAAATATATTGAAATCAAATTTAGTTAAAGATGAAGAATTAGAGTTAAAAGATTTATATAGTAGGGAAAATATGGATCAACTGGTATTGGAAAAAGTGTAGCTTTACCACATGCAAAAACAGATGCTGTTGATAAGATGGTAATTACAGTTGGAATTTCAAGAGATGGAATAGAGTACGATTCGATTGATAATCAGCCCGTACATATTTTTCTTTATGTTTTTATGTCCAAAAAGCTGATTCAAATGAATATTTAAGAGTGCTTGCAAGAATTTCAAGATGGATTAGAGAAGATGATAATTTTAATCAGAATATTTTAAAAGCTAAAACGACTGAAGAAATAGTGGAGTTAATAAAAAGAAGATAATAATGAATAAAAATCATAGTTAAAAATTTAGGGAGAAAAGATGAAGTGTCCGTTTTGTGGTAATGAAAATACAAAAGTTGTAGATAGTCGTGTTTTTCCTGATGGAAATTCAGTGAAAAGGCGTAGAGAGTGTGAAAAATGTGAAAAAGATTTGACGACACATGAAAAAGTAGTAGATTTATCTCTTTATGTAATAAAGAAAAATGGAGTAAGAGAACAATATTCAAGAATGAAAGTATTTAAAGGAATAAATCGTGCTGTTGAAAAACGAGATGTTGATATGCAAAGAATAGAAGAAGTTATAGATAAAATTGAAAGAAAAATTTTTAAGAGAGTATTCAGGGAGAAACTAAGTTCAAATGATTTAGGAAAATATGATAATGACATCGTTGTTAGATTTAGATGAAGTGGCTTATGTTCGATTTGCTTCTGTTTATAAAAAGCTGAAAGTTTAGACAGTTTTATAAAAGAAATAGAAAATATAAGGAATGAAAGAAGAGGATAGGTAGATATGGAGATAAGAACATTTGAACAAATTATAAAAATAGTAGTTCAGTATTAACTGTTATATTTATATTATTAATATTTATTTTAGGTCTTAATATTAGAGGGGTAATATTGGCACAAAAAGAGCTAAACGATGAAATAAAAATAACGAAGAAAAATAGCTGAATATACAGATAAAAAGAAAAAAATAGAAAAAGATATAAATAATTTTAATGGGAAAAATAGAGAAAATTGCTAGAGATAAATTGAATTTAAAAAGAAGGAGAAACTGTGTATAAGATAATTGATTAAAATTAAAAGATGAAAGATATATAGGAAAAATATATTTGTCATCTTTATTTTATTTATAAAAATAGAAAGAAGGTAAAATGAAAAATATATTAATAATTATACTACTTGGAGTAGTTTTATTTGGAGAAGACAAAAATATAAAAAAAGGCATTAGTGAAAAATATATGCTTCTCATCAAGGACATAATTATAAGTCGCCATGGCAAGTAGGAGAAGAATATAATTCAACATCAACAGGGTTTATAGTAGAAAATAATCAAATTATAACAAATGCACTATCTGTTTTATATGCAAAAATTTTTACAAGTTAGAAAAGAAGGAGATTCTAAAAATATAAAGCAAATGTAAAATTTATTTCTGCTGACTATGATTTAGCGATTATAGATGTTGAAGATAAAAAATTTTTATAAAGATACAAAGCAATTAAGTTTAGGTAAATTACCAGAGTTACAAGAAAATGTAAATGTTTATGGATATCCTTTAGGTGGAGATAAATTAAGCACAACGAAAGGTATTGTATCAAGAATAGAACATAATTCCTATACTTTTAACAAATCAAAAATATTTAATAGGTCAAACAGATGCAGCGATAAATAGTGGAAATAGTGGAGGATCTGTAATAAGTAAAGATAAAGTGGTAGGAGTTGCATTTGCTGGACTTAAAGCAGGCTGATAATATAGGATATTTTATTCCTGTAAATGTATTAAAACATTTTTTAAAATGATGTAAAAGATGGAAAATATGATGGCTCTCCAGTTTAGGATTAGGATTGGTAAAAATTAGAGAGTATGCATATAGAAAAATGTTAGGATTAGATAATGATTCAAAAGGAATATTGGTAAGAGAAATATATCCAAATTCACCATTTGAAGGAGTACTTCAAAAATGATGTTATAACAAAATTAGATGGAAAAGATATTTATTATGATGGAACAATAAAATTTAGAAATGATGAAAAAAACAGATTTATCTTATATTAATCAACAAAAAAACTATGGAGATGAAATAAGTTATGAAATTGTTAGAAATAAAGAGAAAAACGGGAACAGTTAAATTGAATAGTCGTAATGTAAGATATAGTGTTGTAAAAATATTCCACTTGAAAAATTCTACCAACATATTTTTGTGTATGGTGGGTTAGTGTTTGAGCCATTGACAAATAATTATTTATTATTGGAGTTAGATGGAATAACTTTAACGAATGATACAGAAGATAAATATAAAAAAATTATGATGAAATGGTACTTTTTAGTGAGAGTGTTGCTGTATGATGTAAATATTGGATATGATGAGGAAGAAAATGTTTTAATAACGAAAGTAAATGGAGAAAAAAATATAAAAATTTTAAAAGATTTTTGTAGATAAGGTAAGAAAATACAAAAACAGAATTTATTATATTTGAAACAGAATATAATGAAGAAATTGTGCTTTGATACGAAGGAAGTTGAAAGCCAAAAAGATGAATTAATGACAAATTACATATAATAAATGAAGCATCTAGAAGATATAAAATAAAAGTAGGTGAGAGAAAATGATAGAATATTTTATAGCATTAAGGCATATAAAAGAACGTAAATTTCAAAGTATATTTTCAATTTTAGGGTAGCGATAGCAATTACAGTTTTTATAGTTTCGTTGACAGTATCGAATGGACTTGAAAAATATGGTAAATTCGTTATTATCTTTAAGTCCTGAAATTAACATAAAAAGTATGAAAGATCCACAAATTGAAAAATTATGGAGAAATAGTAGAAAAATTAAAGAAAGTTAAAATGTAAAAGGAGTAATGCCTAAACTAGATACACAAGGTATTATAAGATTTGGAGGTTATGCTAAAGGAGTTTTTGACAGACGGGCTTGAAGGTGATAATGTAAAAATGATTTTTAAATTAAAAAATAATAAAAGGAAGTAGTGATATGTTGAATTAAATAGTATTTTTAATAGGAGAAGAATTATCTAAAAGAATTGGGAATGAACGTAGGAGATGAGATTTCGCTTGTATCTGCTGAAAATAAAGAATTAAAAACTTATTGTAAAAGGAATATTTAAAACAGGATTTTTACAATATGATGCTAATTTAGTAATAATACCACTTCAAACAATGCAAATTTTAACAGAAAAGAGGAGAAGTTGTAACACAAATAGGTATAAAAACTAATAATTTACAATTATTGGAAGAAACTATAAATGAATTAAAAAGTATTAAATCCAAATGAGTTTACTTTTAATTAGTTGGAAAGAAACTAATCAAAGTTTATTAAGTGCAGCTAAATTTGAAAAATTCGTATTGATAGCAATTTTTAAGTCTTTTATTATTAATTGCGTCATTTGCAGTGTCGGTAATTTTTAAATATGATAGTGCGTGAAAAATTAAAGATATGGAATTTTTAAAATCAATAGGATATACAAAATAAAAATATAAGAAGAATATTTACAATAGAAGGAATGATAATCGGTATTTTAGGCATGATAGTTGCGAGTATTATATCGCCATTAATTTTTAGTTACAATGAAAAATTATTTGTAATATATATGAAAAATTCATTATATTATTTAGATGAGTTGCTCGTTGTATATTTCAACAAAAGAATTAGTGTTGATTTATGGCGTTGCAATAATGGTAGTATTTATTTCAACAATATATCCAGCAGCAAAAAGCAGCTAAATTAAAAACCGGTGGAGGCGTTGAACATGAATAATAAAATATTAGAATTAAAAAATATAAATAAAGTATATAAAACTAAAGCCGAAGAAATACATATTTTTAAAAAGATATAAATTTTTGTGGCAAGAAAAAGGCGATTTTATTTCAATACAAGGAAAATCAGGAAGTGGAAAAACAACACTTTTAAATATAATTGGGCTTTTAGATGAAGCAAGTAACGGTGTAATGGAAATTGATGAAAAAGCAAATAAATTATAAAAATGAGAAAAATATAAAATAAGACATGAGAAAATAGGATTTGTATTTCAATTTCATTATTTGTTGAATGAATTTACAGCTTTGGAAAAATGTAATGATTCCAGCTTTTAATTAATAAAAATAAATAAAAAGAATTAAAAGAAAAAGCAAGGCAATTATTGGAATTAGTGGAGCTTGGACATAGAATAAAATCATAAGCCGTTAGAGTTATCTGGTGGTGAAAAAGCAAAGAGTTGCAATAGCCAGAGCTTTCAATTAACGATCCGGAAATATTATTAGCTGATGAACCAACAGGAATTTAGATAGTGATACAAGTGATATTATAAATGGATTATTTAAAATAAATGAAGAAAAGGAACAAAGCAATTATAATTGTTACGCATAGTATAGAGTTAGCTAATATGGCAAAAACGGTATGTAATAAAAAAATGGAGAATTTAAGTTATTATAATAAGGGAAATGAAAATGAAGGATAAAATATATTTACATTATGATATGGATGCTTTTTGCATCTGTTGAACAGCGGGATAATCCTAAATTACGTGGAATACCGATAGCAATAGGCTATGGTGTTGTTACAACGGCAAGTTATGATAGCCAGAAAAATATGGAGTGAAGTCTGCAATGCCTGCAGTTGAAGCAAAAAGCTTTGTCCATCATTAAAAATTTGTAGAAATACGAAAAAGGTTATTATAGTACTGTTGGTAAACAGATTCAAAATGCGATACAAAAAGTGTTACCAAAATGTGAATTTACCTCAATAGATGAGGGTTTTTATTGATATAACAGAATTTATTTATGATGATAATATAGAAAAATTTATTGAGAGATTTAAAAATATATTTATAAAAATGTACGACTTACTTGTTCGGTTGGAATAGGTTTTAATAAAGTGAGTGCAAAAATAGCAAGTGATATAAATAAGCCTAATGGGTATTTTATTTTTAAAAATAGGAACATTTTTAGATTATATTTATGATAAAGAACTATCAATAATACCTGGAATTGGTAAAAACAAGAGAATTGTTAGCAAAATATAGAGTGTATAAAACAAAAGACTTATATAAAATAAGTAAAAAGTGAGCTTTATTAAAAATTTTGGAAATTCACGTGGAGAATATTTATATAATGTCGTGAGAGGAAATCATTATTCGGAAATAGAGAAAGATAAAAACGCATTCTTATGGACATGAAGTAACATTTAATAGAATTATTAATGATGAGAGCGAGCTTTTAGATAGTTTGAAAGAACAAACGATAAAATTAGCAAAAAGACTTGAAGAAAAACAGGAGTACATAAAGACGGTAACATTAAAAATACGATATTCTAATTTTATGACATATACAAGATCAAAAAAACGATGAAAAATGCAACTCGAGATGAGAATGTAATATATGATATAGTTAAAGAAAAATTTTGATTATTTTGAAAAAGGGATGATGTAAGATTAATTGAGTACATTTAAGTTCAATAACGAAAAATATTGTTCAATTAACATTTGATGATTTTTTAAAAGTATGGCAGATAAAAAATGAATAGAAATAAAAATTAAAAAGGAGTAAAAATGAATTTTTATAAGAAATTAATAATAAAAATATTGGAAAAGAGTACACTTGGAGAAAACAATAAATTATTGACAAAAACTGAAATCAGGGCATGATTTAACCCAAAAAGAGCAAAGAGAATTAGAGGAATTATTTGATTCAATATTATAAAAATAAAATAAGATTGATTGACAAAGAGGACTAGATAGTATAAACTAAAAACATATAAAAACTATTTTTATAAAGATAGAGAGGGAGTATGTAGTATGAATTTAGAAAGTTTAATAAAAATGATAAAGTATTTTATTACTTTAGCGAATTATCAAAAATTCCTAGAGGATCAAGAAAAAGAAAAAAACAAGTAAGTGATTGGTTAGTAAAATTTGCAAAAGACAGAAAATTAGAAGTGAAACAAGATGAAAAAAATAATGTTTTTAATTGTAAAACCAGCAACGGCAGGATATGAAGAATATGCTCCATTAATTTTACAAGGACATATGGATATGGTATGGGAAAAATAAAGAAACAGTATTTGATTTTTGAAACACAAGGAATTGAGTTGTTAATAGAAAATGGTTTTAAAAGCTAATGGGACAAACATTAGGGGCAGATAATGGAATTGCAGTTGCATATCTTGATCTTTTATTAGATAGAAATGATTTGAAACATCCTGAAATAGAAGCGATAATTACAGCAGATGAAGAAGATGGAATGACAGGAGTTTATGGACTTGATTATAGTTGGTTTAATGGAAAAGCATTAATTAATTTAGATACAGAAGAATATGGAGAAGTGTATGTAAGTAGTGCTGGAGGAGCTAGAACTAGAACTTATTTTAACTATGAAGGAGAAAAATTAGATTCTAAATATACTCCAATTTCTATTGAAGTTAAAGGACTTTCAGGTGGACATTCTGGAGCTGAAATACATTTAGGTTTAGGAAATTCAAATAAAATATTAGGTGAAGTGTTAAGACATTTATCGTTAAAATATAATTTTGTATTAAATCATATTGATGGTGGAGATAAAGTAAATGCAATTCCTAGAGAATGTATTGTAAATATTGGATTAGATTTAGATGGAGATAAATTTGAAGATGTTGAAAAATTAGTGAAATTAGCATTTGAAAATGTTATAAAAGACTTTAAAGTTATAGATAAAAATCCTTTAATTGAAGTGAAAAATTAGTGAAAATGATTTCGCTGGAAGTAAATTAGTAATAAATGAATTGGGAACAAAACAATTTTAGGATTTTTTTAAATGAAGCTCCAAATGGTGTACTTGCAATGAGTAAAAATATTGAAGGGCTAGTAGAAACATCGATAAATATTGAGGGTTATTAAAACAGTATTTGAAGGAAATGAGATAAAAATAAAAAAATAAAAACATTGCCTAGAAGCTCATCAAATGCAGCTTTAGATAAATTGTTAGAAGATGTAGTAGCTTTATCAGAAAAATATGGAGCAGAAGGTATTGTGGATTCTCATTATCCGTCATGGGAATATAAAGAAAAATTCACCTATAAGAGATATTGTAACAAAAATCTTTTGAGGAAATAACAGGAGAAAAAGCTAAAATAAAAAGCGATTCATGCAGGTTTAGAGTGTGGAATATTTGCTGATAATTTAAAAATCTTGATGTTGTATCAATTGACCTATATTTATGGAGCTCATACGCCTGAAGAAAGAATGGAAATTGAATCAGTTGAAAAAACTTGGAAAATTATTATTGAAAGTTTTAGAAAATTACAATGTAAAATAGTCCAAAAATAGGAGAGAAAATGGACAATAAAACAAGAAAAAAATTAAAAAGTAAGTGAAATTATAATCGTTGAAGGAAAAGATGATATAACAGCATTGAAAAAGAGTTGTAGATGCCCACATTATTGCGTTAAATGGTTTTTCAGGAATAAGTAAAAAAACTATAGATAGATTAATTGAATTATCAAAAATAATGAAATGATTTTTATTAACAGATCCAGATTTTTGCGGGGAAAATGATTAGGAAAAAAATATCGTATTATATCCCTAAAATTAAACACGCATTTATTCCAAGAAATGAAGCTATGAAAACTTATTCTGATAAGATAAATATTGGTGTAGAAAATGCGAATGATAGTAGTATTTTTAAAAGCACTGAAAAAAATATAGTTACTTTGAAAAAGTGAAAGTGAAACTCAAGTTGAAATATTTAATATTTTAGATTTGATTAGATAATGGTCTTTCAATTGGAACAAATGCGAAAGAAAAGGCGAATAATATTGGGAGATATTTTTGAAAATAGGATATTATAATTCAAAACAACTTTTTAAATGCGTTAAATTCTTTTTAATATAAGTAGAGATGATTTTGAGGAAGCGATAAAAATAAATAGTATAATAAAATGATTAATTTTTAAAAGGTTGAGAAATAATAAAGGACATGAGTATAGGAGGAAATATGATAAAAAAAGAACGATAGTTATTGCATTTTCTGTTTTAGCTTTAGGAATTTATGCGAATAAAGTAGAAAAAGAAATTTCCAATGAGTGATAGTGAAAAAAGTTATTCAAGATAAAACAAAGATGAATAAAACAGGAGAAAATGACAGCTTAAATTCAAAAATATTTAGTATGCCTTGATCCGTGGGCATCAGCTTAGAGGAAATTCAGGCTTAGAAGAACAAGCACCGGAAGTAATGTGAAAAAGGCAAAAGTATCGTCAGGAACACAAGGTGTTACAACAAAAATTCCGGAGTATAGATTGACATTAGATATAGGGCTAAAAGTAGAAAAAGAGTTATTGAGTAGAGGTTATAATGTTTATATGACTCGTCGTGTAAATGAAGTGAATATAAGCACAAAGAAAGAGCGATAGATACGAATAATAGAGGATGTGCAGTGTATTTAAGATTGCATGCAGATGGGAGTTCTAATAAAAGTATGACAGGAGCATCAGTTTTAACTTCATCAAAAATAATAAATATACAGTTAAAGTACAAAAAAAGTAGTGAGGAATTTTTCAAGAATATTATTAGATGAATTTATAAAAAGCTACAGGAGCTAAAAAAATAGAGGAATACAATATAGAGATGATTTGACGGGGACAAATTGGTCAACAGTTACAAATTCTTTGATTGAAAATGGGATTTATGTCAAATAGTGAGGAAGATGTAAAAATGTCACAAACCAGAGTATAAAGAGAAAATGGTACAAGGAATTGCAAATGGGATTGATAAATATTTGAGAGGGTTGAAGTAGAAAAGATTGAAAGATAAAGAAGAGGATTAATTCTCTTTGTGAAAATAATTTATAAATAAAAATAGAAAATATGGTATAATTGGGTATAAAATGAAAAAGAGAGGTACAAAATGAAAAATGATAATAGGAATGTTATTGACAGGAGTATTGTTATCGGCAAAAAGATATAAAAATTATAAAAATAACTAAAAATAAAAACAACTAGAAATAGAACAATGCAAACAAAAATTATAAAAATGAAGGTAAAAAAATATGGAAAATGTTAAAGAGTGGAGATGCAGGAGCTTATAGAGGGATTATCAACAAAAGTAAGAGCACAAGACGATTTTTATAAGTATGTAAATGAGAAATGGTTAGAAAAACGAAAATACTGGGGACAAAATCATCTTGGAGTAATTTTGTTGTACTATCTGAACAAAAATCAAGAATTTTTAAAAATTTAATAAAAGAATTAAAAATAAAAAAGACATTCCGGAAGATAGTGATGAGGGAAAATTTTATCTATATATGAAATGTACAGTGATGTAGAAAAAGAAATAAAGAGGGAATTGAACCAATAAAATCAGTTTATAATGATATAGATAATTTAAAAAAATATTGATGATTTACAAAAAAATATAATAAAAAGAAGGAAAAGAAGGAATAGGATTATTTTTATGATTGGGGTGTAGGAGCAGATCTTAATGATTCTGTAAACAATGCCGTGTATTTAGGGAATGCTAATTTAGGACTTTCAAGGGATTATTATCAAAAGACACTCCAGAAAAATAGAGAAACAATTAATGAATATAAAAAAATATATTGCGAGTATGTTGACTTATTTAAACGAGAAAGATGTAAAAATAAAGCTGAGAAAATATTTGAATTTGAGAAAATGATGGCTCAAAAATTTATTAACGAGATGAAGGAAGAATATGATGTAAAAAAATATAACAATGTAAGAACATTGGAAGAGTTAAAAAGTATAGTAAAAATATAGATATAAGTAAATATTTGAATGAATTAGGAGTGAAAACTGATAAAGTTATAATAACGGAAATAAAATATTATGAAAATTTAGATAAAAATTTTTAAATGATAAAAATATTGATGTTATAAAGATTATTTAAAATTTCATTTAATAAATGGAACTTCAAATGTTTTGAGTGAAGATTTAGGGAAAAAAAGTTTTGATTTTTATGAAAAATATTTAGAAGGAACAAAGGAAAGAGAAAATTTAGAAAAAGAACATTATATTTTTGTTGATGGAACTTTGGAGATATTATAGGAAAAGTTTATGTTGAAAAATATTTTTCTGAACAATCTAAACAAAATGCGATAGAAATGGTAGATTATATTAAAAAAAGCATTTAAAAAAATAGAATTGAAAATTTAGATTGGATGAGTCAAGAAACAAAAAAATAAAAGCATTAGAAAAATTAAGTAAATTTACTGTAAAAATAGGGTATCCAGATAAATGGGAAGATTATAGTAAAAATTAAATTAAATAAAAAATTTATCGCTTTATGAAAATTTAAGAATAATTGGAAAAGTGAATTATGAAAAAGAATTAAAAAAGTAAGAAAACCGGTAGATAAAAAGAATGGTTTATGACAGCACATGAAATAAATGCTTATTATGCACCAAATCAAAATGAAATAGTATTCCCAGCAGGAATTTTACAATATCCATTTTATAATTATGAAAAATTAGGAGTAGGAGCAAATTTTTTGGAGGAATTGGGGCAGTAATTGGTCATGAGATGACACATGGTTTTGATGTTTCTGGTTCAAGTTATGATGGAGATGGAAATGTAAAAGATTGGTGGGAAAAAAAGAAGATAAAATGAATTTTGAAAAAGTAACAAAAAGATTGGAAGACGAATTTTCAACATATTCAGTAGCTAAAGGGATAAATGTAAATGGTAAAATTTACATCAACTGAAAATACTACTAGATTTGGGAGGAGTAAATATTTCATATGATGCTTTAGAAATGTATCTTAAAGATCATCCTGATGTAAAAAGAAGGAGAATTTTCACAAAATCAATTATTTTTCTTAAATTATGCTAGAATTTGGAGAGAAAAAGCAACTCAGGAATCTTTAATAAATCAAGTGAAAACAGATCCACATTCGCCAACGATATTTAGAGTAAATGGAATATTAAAAATGTTGATGCATTTCATAAAGTATTTAATACAAAACAAGGAGATAAACTGTATAAAGATGAAAAATAGAATAAAAATTTGGTAATTATTTAAGAGGTTAATTATACAGGAGAAAATTATGTATGAGGTAAAAAGAAAAACTATAGGAATTGGAGAAGCACATAGTAAAAAATAATATTAATGGGAGAGCATTCTGTAGTTTATGGATATCCTGCTATAGCAATTCCTTTAAATTAAAACGATATGTAAAATAACTAAAAAGTAATAAAAATTAGAGTTTAATTATAATGATACACTTTCAATGGCTGTTTATAACGCTTTAAAAATATATTGGAATACGAAATGCTTATATAAAATATGAAGTGGAGTCGAAAGAATTCCGTCTCGTCGTGGAATGGGATCGTCAGCGGCAGTAAGTATTGCTGCAATTGAAGTGTATTTGATTATTATAATCAAAAATTAACATATAAAATATTGAGTTTTCTCGTGAATAAAGCTGAAAAATTGCACACGGAAATCAAGTGGACTTGATGCTAAAAACTTGTATGAGTAATAAGGCAATAAAAATTTGTTAAAAATAGAGGACTAAGTATGATTGACTTAAATTTGAATGCTTATCTTTAATTGCGGATACTGGAATTTATGGACAAACAAAAGTAGCTGTAGAAAAAGTAAAAATCTAAAAAGAAAAAGGAATTTTTAATACTTAAGAAATTAGGGTTTTTAACGAATGAAGTTGAAAAATATAAGAGAAAAAAAATTTGAAATTAATTGGTAAAAATATGACAAAAAGCTCATGAAGAATTGAGGAAACTTGGTGTAAGTTGTGATAAATCTAATGAATTTGTTGAGGAAGCTATAAAAATGGAGCTTTTAGGTGCTAAAAATGTCAGGTGGGGGTCTTGGCGGTGTGTTATTATTTTAGTAAAAACAGAAAAATGAAGTACAAAAATAGGAGAAAAATTAAGGAATTGGGAGCAGTTAAATTATGGATAGAAAAACTGTAAAAAGTAAAATCAGTATGCAAATATTGCGATTGTGAAATATTGGGAAAAGAAGATGCTGAAAAATGATACCATCAACGAGTAGTATTTCATTGACACTTGAAAATATGTTTACAGAAACAGAAATCAGTTTTGTAAGTGATGAAGAAGCGATGAAAATATTAGAAAATATGGGAGAAAATGAAGCAGGAGACTTATTTTTATTTGAATGGAGAATTACAAAATAAAGAACAAAGAGAAAAAAATATCAAAAGTTGTGGACTTATTTAGAAAAATAGAGATAAAAAGTGAAAATAAGCACTGTAAATAATATGCCGACAGAAGCAGGATTGTCGTCAAGCTCAAGTGGTTTGTCTGCAACAGTTTTAGCTTATAATGATTTATTTTGAAACAAATTACACAAAAAGAATTAGCTCAAATAGCAAAAGTTTGCATCAGGGTCATCTTCAAGAAGTTTTTGATCCATTAGCAGCTTGGGACAAAGAAACAGGGAAGTTTACGAAGTTAAAAACAGACTTGAAATTAGCGATGATAATGTTAGTTTTGAATGGAGAAAAGAAAAATATTATCAAGCAGAAACGGTATGAAACTTTGTATGGAAACATCAACAAATTTTTGCAGAATGGGTGGAGCAGTCAAAAAGATTTTGTTAATATGAAAAATATTTACTTGAAAATGATTTTGAAAAAGTGGGAGCTTTAACAGAAGAAAATGCACTTAGAATGCACTCAACTACAAAAAAACAGCAAATCCTCCATTTAGTTATTTAACAGGACAGTCATTTTGAAGCGATGGAATTTGTAAAATTAAGAGAAAATGGAGAAAAATGTTATTTTACAAATGGATGCAGTACTAATGTAAAGGTTATGTGTCTTGAAAAAGATTTAGAAAGATTGAGTAAAAATTTTTGGGGAAAATATAAAATTATAGTTTCAAAAACGATAAAAAAATATAATTTAAACAAAGGAATAAAATGATTAAAAAGTGATATAAAAATGTGAAAACATGCGGAAAGCTGTATGTCGGTGGCGAGTATGCTGTTTTTATTTAAAGGACAAAGTGCTATAATTAAAAAAATATAAATATATTTATGTATGGGGAAATATTTTTCTAACGAATATAGTATAAAATCTGATATGTTTGATTATAGTGTGAGTTTGGAGTATGATAAAAATTATTCGTTGATTCAAGAAACTATTTTTGATGATGAATGAATATTTACAAGAAATAGCTCAAAAAAATAAAGCCTTTTTCACTTAAAAATAACAGGGAAAAATGGAGAAAAATGGGAAAAATATGGTATTGGTTCGAGTGGAAGTGTTGTAGTTTTAACGGTTAAAGCGATAAATGAGCTTTTATAATTTGAATTTAACGAAAAGACATGATTTTTAAACTTGCAACTTATGTTTTATTAAAGCGAGGAGACAATGGATCTATGGGCGACATTGCCTGTATTTCTTATGAAAATATGATAATGTTTTGTGGATTTGATAAAAATAAAATTCGGGAAGATATAAAAAGGATATGCTTGATGTTTTAAATGAAGATTGGGGTTATAAAATTGAGGAAATAAATTGTAATATTGATTGTGAATTTTTAGTAGCTTGGACGAAAGAGCCTTCAATTTCAAGCGAAATGATAAAAAGGGTAAAAAGGAAATATAGATAGAAAAATTTTTAGAAAAAAACGGAAAAATGTACTTGAATTGAAAAAGCTTTTGAAAAATGGAGATAAAAATCAAATAATTGAAAAATATAAAAATATAGGAAGTTTACTATATAATTTAGATAAAAATATTTATAGTGAAAAATTAAAACAAGTTGTATTGAGTCAAAAGATTTAGATATTATAACAAAAAGTAGTGGAGCTGGAGGAGGAGATTGCGGAATTGCGATTTCTTTTTAATGAAAAATCATACGAAAATAATTGAAAAACGATGGTCGGAACACGATATAGAAGTGCTTTTATAAAGAAAAATGAGAAGTAATAATTAATAAAAAAATATTTATAAAATAAAATTTTAATATAAAATTAGAGGTAAAAATGGAAGAAAATTTTTGATAGATAGTGAAAAGAAAGAACGATCATATAAAAAATATGCTTTAAAATATGAAAGTCCGTATAATAGTTTTGATGAAATTGAGTTAATTCATACATCAATACCAAAATATAATTTGGATGAAATTGATTTAAGTACAGAATTTGGAGGCTATAAATTTGAATATCCTTTTTATAAATGCAATAACAGGGGAAGTGAAAAGGGAGAGAGATTAATAGAAAACTTGCAAAAATAGCTAATGAAACAGGAATTTTTATTTGTAACAGGGTCGTATAGTGCAAAATTAAAAATCCAAATGACGATTCATTTGAAATTGTTAAGCGAGAAAATAAAAATCTTTTACTTGGAACGAACATTGGAATTGATAAAGGTTATGAAGCTGGAATAAAAAGCAGTTGAAGATTTAAAGCCTTTATTTTTTTACAAATTCATGTCAATTTAATGCAGGAACTTATAATGCCTGAAGGTAGTAGGAATTTTAGCGAATGGGAAAATAATTTGAGAAATTTTGTAGTTGAAATACAAAATAAAAATAAAAAAATACCTTTAATATTAAAAAGAAGTAGGTTTTGGAATGGACGCAAAAACAATTCAAAAAAATCTATAGATATTGGAATAAAGATATTTGATATAAGTGGACGAGGAGGAACAAGTTTTTCTTATATTGAAAAATATGAGAAATGTAAGAAAAGGTCGTTTTTAATTATTTGAATACTTGGGGGCAAAAGTACAGTAGTTTCACTTTTGAAGCACAAAAATATATGGATAAAGTGGAAATAATTTCAAGTGGTGGCGTAAGAAATCCGTTAGACATGATAAAATCTTTAGTTTTAGGTGCAAAAGCTGTTGGACTATCAAGGATTATGCTTGAATTAGTTGAAAAAAATATGATGTTAATGAAGTTATAGAAATTATAAATGAATGGAAATTTGAATTAAAGATGATAATGTGTGCGTTGAATTGTAAACGAATAAGTGATTTACAAAAAGTTAAATATATTTTTATATGGAAAAAGTTAAAGATTATATGGAACAATTTTAAAAAAATATTAAATTAAAAAAATATTAGTAGGATTACGGAACAATTATAAATAAAAGATTGATAATTTTGTGAATTTATTATATAATAATATGAAATTAAAACAAAATTTGAGGAGAAAAATATATATGAAAAATAGGAATTTTATTATTAGCTTTAACAATATTTAATACAGGATATGCAGCAACGAACGATGCTAAAAAGGTGCCGTTTACATTTAATGGATATAGCCCAACTTCTGAAGCTATGGTAAGTCAAATTGCACAAACGAAAGTTTTTAAATGGATCAACAATATCATATCCATTGTTTAGTGGAAACTCTACTGTTACAAAAAGATATGAATAAAGGGATGGAAAAATTTATATCACAATATAAAGGAGATAAAAATAAAACTTATAATGTGACATATACAGTTGAAAGTAATAATGATTCATTTGTAAGTGTTTTATTTAAAATTGTTGAAAAATAATAGACAAAAATGAAATGACAACATTATATGATGCGATAACATTTAATACAAAAAAATGGATTAGAATTAACAATGAAAGATCTTTTTGTACCAGGATATGATGTAGCTTTAAAAATCACAAGTTATTGATAAATTTAAACAATTTGGATTTACGACTATTGATACTAAAAAATATAAGTTCGATGGTTTAGTAAAAAAACAAAAATTTTTATTTAGAAAATGATGCAATTGTATTAATTTTTAATAAAGGGAAGCAACTACATTTGGTACAGAGCAAGCATTTATTCCATTCATTATTACTGATTTAATTGGAATAATAAAGTAATAAAAAAACACTTAAATTTTAAAACGAGAGTATGTTGTTAAAAGGCATACTCTTTTTATTTACTATTTTATAAAAAAATATGTTAAAATAAAATTAATAATTAGGAGGTGTTAATTTGTGAGAAATACAAAATGGGAGATAAGACCGATTCCAAGAGATAGAGATATTAAAATTGAAAATGTCCCTATTGATAACGATGTTTTGAAAAATTCTTTTATTCAAGAGGAATTAAGACAAAAAGGAAATTTATAAATTTTTAAATTCTAAATTAGATAATTTAGGAAATCCATATGATTTAGAAGATATGGAAAAAGACTATTAAGATAATAACGGAAGCAATTAAAGAAAATAAAAATATTTGGATATATGGAGATTATGATGTGGATGGAATTACCTCAACATCAATTTTTGTATTTAAGTTTGAAGGAATTAGGGGCGAAAAATGTAAATTTTTATATTCCAATAAAGAGATGAGGGATATGGATTAAATAACGAAGCGTTATAAAAGATGCTGGTGGAGATTTAGTAATAACAGTTGATTGCGGAATTGTTTCATTTAACGAAATTGATTTTTGCAAATAGTATAAATTTACCGATAATTGTTACGGATCACCATAATTTACAGGGGAAAAATATCCCAAACGCATTAGCAGTTATTAATCCAAAAAGAAAAGAAAATAAATTTGGAGTAGACTTTTTGGCTGGAGTTGGGACAATTTTTCATGGTAATTCTGGCATTATTTGAATTTTACGAAAAAAAGGAAGAAGCATATAAATATTTGGATTTAGTGGCAATAGGGAACAATAGCAGATATAGTGCCACTTTTAGAAGATAATCGTATTTTTGTGAAATATGGAGCTGATATGTTACCGTTTACGAAAAATAAAGGTCTTTCATATCTTTTATATAAATTGTTTAAAAATAATGATACACCTAAAACGGAATATTCAACATATGATGTAGGGATTTATAATTGCTCCGGTTTTTTTAATGCGGCGGGTAGATTAACTGCAGCAAAAACGGTTGTAACTTTATTAATTTCTGATAATATGCGTGAAATTGAAGCTATTGTAGCTGAACTTATAAATAGAAATTTTGAGAGAAAAGAATTACAAAAATAATATAATTGAAATGGTTGAAAAAATATTCAAGAAAAACTTAATGAAGATTTTATAATTGTAGATTATTCCCCTGGTATCATCACGGAGTTATTGGGATTGCTGCTTCAAAAAAATAGTAGACAATTATTATAAACCAGTTATAATTATGGAAGAAAAAGCTGATGAAGGCGTGGCAGTTGGATCATGTAGAAGTATTGAAAAATTTTTAATATTTTAGAAAGCACTTCAATCAATGCCGGAGTTATTTTTAAAATTTGGTGGACATTCAGGTGCAGCAGGTTTTACAATTTCTACAAAAAAATATAGAAATATTTAGATAAATGATTTTGCAAGAAAAAATTAACAGAAAAAGATTTTATACGAAAAATAAATATAGATAAACAAATTCCAATACAAAAATATCATATGAGTTTTTTTAAAACGATGGAATTATTAAAAGACCATTTGGTTTTGGGAATCCAAGTCCCTACATTTTTAACACGAGGAGTATTACTTGAAAATGTAAGATATATCGGTGAAAAATAAAAAAATCATATAATGTTTGATTTTTGAACAAAAAAAGGATTTCATAATAGAAATGCTGTATGGTTTGAGTCAGGAGAATATTTTAAAGAAATAAATAATAATCTATTTTTATGATATTGTATTTAAGCTGAAAGTCGAGGAATATCAAGAAAAATTATATACAAAAGTATATATTGATGATATAAAAATCAGATTTAAAAAGATGATACATTTAACTTTTATCATTCATTATATTCTACGACATTTCCTCTTCATTCAATTTTTCAAACGAATTTAGAAGTAGAAAAAGATATTCCTATTACGATGAAAAAGAGTTTGATCAATTAGCATTATTTCAAGGAAGAAAATTTATAGGGTAGACTTGATTATAATATTTCAAATTTACTTATATTGTTAAATGAAAAATTATAATTGGAATTTTAAAATAGAAATTGAGAAATTGACAAGAGTTAAAAACGGTACAAATGTAGAGATTATATTAAGAAGAGATTATGATATTGTTTTGTTACGATTATACAGAAATAGGGTTTTTTTAATAAAAATAAAACAATTTATTTTAGGAAATATGGAATATAATTCTAAAGAAAAAGAAATATTGTCTGCATTTATTAAAGAAAAATAAAAATTTGTTTGTAGTAAATTATTTTAAAGAAAATTATACGAATACAAATTTAGAAAATGTATTATTAACATTAGGAATGTATTTTTAAAATACAGATAAAAAAAGTGTGAAATTATTTTTAAATAATATTAAAGATTTTTCCATATAATAATCCTTTTTATAAAAATTATTTTTGATATAAATACAAAATATAAAAATGAAAAATTATAGTTTTACAATTTTGGATAAATAATTTTAATGAAAAACTTTCAAATATAATAAATAAAGATTTTACAAATTCTAATAAAAAGTTTTCTATTGTGTTGAATAATAAAGAAAATACGGAATTTGATTTTAATAAATTTAGTCAAAATGTCTTAAATCTTTTGATAATATAAAAATTATAGAAAAATATAGTGAAAATACCGTCAAATGTTAGATTTTTTTAGAGAATTTGAGTAAAGATGAAATAAAAAGCAAAAAAATATTTACACGAAATATTTACCGATAAAAAGAAAAAAATGAAATTGAAACATTTATTGAAAAAAATAATGAAATTATATATTCAGACAGTAATATTTATGAAATTTTATAGGAAAAGAGGCGAATGAAATGTTGTTCCCTAAAGAATTAAAAATTGGAGATAAAGTTTTTTGTTATGTTTGTCTTCAGCGATGAATCCTGATAATGTGGAAAAAGTGTGTGAAAAATAGAAGAATTGGGCTATATACCGATTTTGGGGGAAAGTGTGAAAAGTAACTATGGTGGCTATATGGCAGGTAGTATAGAAACGAGATTAAATGATTTACATACAGCTTTTGGTCGTGAAGATGTGAAGGCAATAAATTTGTATGCGTGGAGGCTTTTCTTCGGGACAATTATTAGATAAAAATTGATTATGAGCTAATAAGAAAAATCCTAAAAATTTTTGTAGGTTATAGCGATGTGACGAACTTACATACTGTGTTAAAATCAAAAATGTAATTTAGGAACATATCACGGACCTATGGTTGAATCAAATATGATAAATGATTTTTAATGAATATACAAAAAAATGATTTTTTTAAAAAGCATTAAAAGAGAAAAAAATGGAAATATGAAGCCCCTGAAAATATGCCATTAAAAAAATTTTGAAAGAAGGGGTAGAAAATAAAATAGAAGGGATTATAACAGGAGGAAATTTATCTTTAATTGTTACAACTTTAGGAACTGAAAATGAAAATTGATACAAAAATAAAATTTTATTTTTTTAGAAGATATTTCAGAAGAAATTAGGGCGACTTGATAGAATGCTTACACATTTGAAATTAGCAGGGAAATTTAAAGATTGTAAAGGTGTTATTTTAGGGAATTTTGATGACTGTAGCAATCGTTATGAACCAAGTTATACTTTTTGAAAAATGATAAAAGACTTTTTATCGATTATAATAAATGTGTTATTTATGATTTTTGAGTCGGGGACATAAAAAGCCTAATATGGCTACAATTCCACTTGGAGCAAAATGTTGTATTGACATTGAAAAAGAAATAATGTTTGAGAAAGAAGTGATTGAGTGATGTTTTTTTGATATGCATATGGATATTTGGACTAATGCAACATGGGAATACGAAAAAGGTAATAAAGATATAATTAGAAAAATTTAGAGATAAATTTATAAAAGGAAATATGTTAGGTGGAATTTCTGTAATTTGGCTTTGATGAATATGAAAATCCAGAAGTTAGATTTCAAAAATGATGAGAGTTGCAAGTGAAGAAGCGTATCATAGTAGGGATTTTTATAAAAATTGTAAAAGAAGTAGATGATTTTTGAAAAAGCTCAAAAAGAAAAATAAATTTGCAATTATTTTTGGAATTGAAGGACTTGCTGGGATTGGGAAAAACTTGATTATCTTTATCAATTAGAGCGAATGGGCGTTCGTCATGTTGGACTTACATGGAATGAAACGAATGATATTGCGACAGGTCAAAGTGGAGACAAAGAGAGGAATTACCGAACTTGGAAAAAGAAGCAGTGAAAATAATGGAAGAATTAAAAATTATGATAGATGTATCACATGCGAATGATAAAAGTTTTTGGGATATGGTAAAATATGCAAAAAACCATTTTTGCAAGCCATTCAAATGCTAGAAGTCTTTGTCCAAGTATGAGAAATTTAACTGACGATCAGCTTTTAGCGATTAAAGATGTAAATGGGTTGGTTGGAATGAACGCTTATCATAATTTTGTAAGCCAAAATGAAAACGAAAAAAACATTAGATAATTTATTAAATCATCTTGAATATGTAGCAGAAAAAGTTGGAATAGACAAAGTTGGATTTGGATTTGATTTTTGCAGATTATTATGAAAAAGAAACGCCTGAAAAAGGAGATTTAATAAATTTAAGGGATGCAAGAGATTTGAATAATATTGCAAAAGCTTTGAAAAAAATAGGGGCTATTCGCAAGAAGATATAGATAAAGTTACTTATAAAAACTTTATTGAATTTATGAGAAGAGTTAGAGCGTAAAAAGCAGAAAAGAGGAAAAATGTATGAAAAAAAGCCGTTAATTGGAATAACATCGTCGCATGAACATAATCCAGATGTTTTTAGATGCTCATAAAACGAGTGTATCTTTAGATTACAGTAGAGCGATTATTGAAGCAGGAGGATTCCGGTTGTTTTACCTAATCATGATAATGTTGAAGTGATTAAAGAATTGGTGGAACATTTGGATGGATTATTACTTTCAGGTGGTGTAGATCCAGATCCGGTACTTTATGGTGAAGATTGTTTTGCAAAATATGGGAAGTATGCAACCTGAAAGAGATAAATTTGAATATTTGTTGTTGGCAGAATTTGAAAAACAAAAACCGATTTTTAGGAATATGTCGTGGATTGCAATTAGCAAATATTTATTATGGTGGAACTCTATATCAAGATATTTCTTATGTTGGAACTAAAAATTCAGCATAAACAAAAATGGCAATTAGATATAGCGACACACGATGTTGACATTTTGGGGAAAGATCATATTTTTTTATGAAATATTTGGAGAAAAAAACAAGAGTAAATTCATTTCATCACTCAAAATGATAAAAGATTTAGCACCAAATATTACTCCAATTGCAAAAATCAAAGGATGGAATTATAGAAGCTTTTCAAATAAAAGACTACCCATTTTTTTATGCGACTCAATGGCATCCAGAGATGATGTCTGTAAGAGGAAATGAAAAATGAAAAATATTTGAGAAATTTGTAGGGGAATGTAGGGGTTAAAATTTGTATATTAAAATAAAAAAATTAATTTATAATGAATAATTCAAAGTGAGTAAATATAATGATAAAAAGAGTTTTTATATACAAATATATAATCGTGAAATACAATAAAAAAATCTTGACTATATTTAAAAATGATTGTATTATTATAGTAAGAAAAGATATAATTGTAAATACAAAAAAAGGAATGAGAGAAATAATGGGCAAGATAATGAAAAACAATGGATGGAAATCAAGCGGCAACACATGCAGCTTATGCATTTTCAGAGCTAGCAGGTATTTATCCAATAACGCCATCATCCGGAATGGCAGAATACACGGATGAATGCTACTCAAAAGGGAAAATTAAATTTATTTGGAGCACCGGTAAAAGTAATAGAAATGCAGTCGGAAGCTGGCAGCAGGAGTTGTACACGGATCGCTTCAAGCAGGGGCATTGACAACAACTTTTACAGCTTCACAAGGATTGCTTTTAAAAATACCGAATATGTATAAAATTGCTGGGGAATTATTGCCGAGTAATGCATGTTGCAGCGAGATCAATTTCAACTCAAGCATTATCAATATTTGGTGACCATCAAGATATATATGCAGCAAGAATGACCGGATGGGCTATGTTAGCAACAGGATCAGTTCAAGAAGTTATGGATTTAGCAGGAATAGCACATTTGGCGGCGATAAAGTCACGAATACCATTTATGCATTTTTTTGATGGATTTAGGACATCACATGAAATAAATAAAATTGAAGTTCTTGATTATGAAGTATTTGATAGATTATTAGATAAAAAGCTGTTCAACGATTTAGAGAAAATGCTTTAAATCCAGAAAAAGCCAACAACTAGAGGTACTGCACAAAATGATGATATTTACTTTCAAGCGAGGGAAGTTCAAAATAAATATTATGATGCAGTTCCTGATATTGTAAACTATTATATGCAAGAAATTTCAAAAAGAAACAGGAAGAAACTACGCTCCGTTTACATATTATGGAGATCCTGAAGCTGAAAGAGTAATAGTTGCAATGGGATCAGTTACAGAAACAATAAGAGAAACGGTAGATTTTTTAGCAAAAAAAGGAATAAAAGTTGGACTTTTATCAGTTCATTTGTATAGACCGTTTTTCAGAAAAATATTTTTTGATGTAATGCCAAAAACTGTAAAGAAAAATAGCTGTACTTGATAGAACAAAAGAACCCGGAGCTTTGGGAGAACCGCTTTATTTAGATGTAAGAGCATTGTATTATGACAAAAAATGCTCCGATAATTGTTGGTGGTAGGTATGGGTTATCGTCAAAAGATACGACATCAGATCAAATTATTGCGGTATTTAAAAATTTAGCACAGCCTGAGCCTAAAAATCATTTTTACAATAGGAATTATAGATGATGTGACATTTACTTTACTTCCACTTGAGGATAGTGTATTTACAGGGAATGAAGATGTTACAGCTTGTGTATTTTTATGGAATTGGATCTGATGGAACAGTAGGTGCGAGCAAAAATGCAATAAAAATTATTGGAGATAATACAGATATGTATGCACAAGCATATTTTTTTCATATGATTCAAAAATCAGGTGGAGTAACTAGATCACATTTAAGATTTAGTAAAAATCCTATAAGATCAACATATTTAGTAACAAAGCCAACATTTGTGTCATGTGCAGTTCCAGCATATTTAGGAAAATATGATATGATTTCTGGACTTGTAAAGGGTGGAACATTTTTGTTAAATACAATTTGGGATAAAGAGAAATTAATAAAAATATACCAAAATGAAATAAAAAGAGAGTTAGCTATAAAAGGTGCAAAATTTTATGTAATAAATGCAACAAAATTAGCTAAAGAAATCGGGCTTGGAAATAGAATTAATACAATTATGCAATCTGCATTTTTTTACTTAACAAATATAATACCGTATGATGAGTCAAAGCAATATATGAGAGATTTTGTGACAAAAACATATAGTAGTTCTGAAATTGTTGAACAAAAACTGGACGGCAAATTGAGAGAGCAGTTGAGGAATTAGACGAAATATTTGTTGATCCTGGAGTGGAAATACTTATCAATCAATGAAGAAATAATCAATAAAGAGAAAACGGAGTTTATGAAAAGAATTGGAGATCCAATGAATGCATTAAAAGGGGATGATTTACCAGTTTCGGCATTTATAGGATATGAAGATGGAACTTTGATAATGGAACGACAAACTTTGAAAAAAGAGGAATTGCAACGGAAGTGCCTGAATGGGTACCTGATATGTGTATACAGTGTAATCAATGTGCTTATGTTTGTCCCTCATGCAGCAATTCGACCATTTTTAATTGATGAAGAAGAAATGAAAAAGCACCTAAAGATATGGAGACATTAAAACCTGTTGGAAAGAGGTATGGACGGACTTAGATATAAAATTCAAAGTTTCTCCATTAGACTGTACAGGATGTGGATCTTGTGTTCATATTTGTCCTGCACCAAAAAGGTAAAGCGATAGTCATGAAATCTATAGAATCACAAATTGAAAGAAATGAAGTTGAAAAATGCAGAATATTTATATGAAAATGTTACATATAAAGATTATATTATGGATAAAGGGACAGTAAAAGGATCACAATTTGCTAAGCCGTTGTTTGAATTTTTCGGGAGCTTGTGCGGGTTGTGGAGAAACACCGTACATAAAATTGATAACACAATTATTTGAGAGCGTATGATGATTGCAAATGCAACGGGATGTTCTACAATTTATGGGGGACAGCACCGTCAACTCCTATACGACAGGAGCTTGTGGGTCAGGACCTGCGTGGGCATCATCATTGTTTGAAGATAATGCAGAATATGGATATGGAATGTTCCAAGCTGAGGACACAATTCGTCATAGAATGGCAAAAATTATGGATGAAATATCGGAAGAAATTAGCTTAGAATTAGCGACAATATTTTCTGAATGGAAAGAAAATATGAATGATGGGACAAAGACGACAGAAATTAAAGCTAAGATGATTCCGTTATTAGAAATTGAAGCGAAAAATAATGAAAAATACAGGAAATATTAAATTTAAAACAATATATAATTAAAAATCAAATTGGATATTTGGTGGAGATGGTTGGGACTTATGACATTGGATTTGGTGGTCTTGATCATGTATTAGCTTCTGGAGATAATGTAAATGTTTTAGTAATGGACACAGAAGTTTATTCAAATACAGGAGGGCAGTCATCAAAAGCAACTCCAGCCGGATCAATTGCAAAGTTTGCAGCTTCAGGAAAAGCTGTTAAGAAAAAGATTTAGCAAGTATAATGATGACATATGGAAATATTTATGTTGCACGAATTTGTATGGGAGCAAATTATAATCAAACACTTAAAGCAATAAAGGAAGCAGAGGAATATGAAGGACCATCGTTAATAATAGCTTATTCGCCTTGTATAGCACACGGAATACAAGGAGGACTTGAAGTTTCAAAATCACAAGAAAAATTAGCTACAGAGGTTGGATATTTACTCATACTTAGATTTGATCCAAGACTTGTGGAAAAAGGTAAAAATCCATTGCAATTAGATAGTAAAAATCAAAATGGGAAAATTATGAAGAATTTCTGAAAACAGAAATAAGATATGCTTCGTTATTGAAAGAAAATCCAGAACATGCAAAAGAGTTGTTTAATGTAAACTTAAAAATGCAAAAAGAAACATGGAATTTCTATAAAAGAATGGCAAGTTTAGATTATTCGGTAGAAGATTAAACAAGATTGAAAGTTTTGAAAAGTAAGTGAATTTACTTGACAAAAATTTTGAAAAATAGTTTAAAAATATAAGTCAATGTAAGCCTTTCCCACAGAAGGATCGTTATCCAAACATAAAAATTAGGAGGATAAAAAGTGAAATACACTAAAATGCAAGAAGAAGTAGTAAGAAACTGGTATGAAAATAGACGCAGAAGGAAAAAAATATTAGGAAAATTAGCAGCTGAAATAGCAGTTAAATTAATGGGTAAACATAAAGTTAGTTATACACCCTCATGTTGATGGTGGAGATTTTGTTATTGTAACAAATGCAACGAAATTCGCAGTAACTGGAAATAAAATGTTAGATAAAAATATCATAGACATAGTGGTTTCCCTGGTGGATTAAGAACTAGATCATTAGAAGAAATGATAGAGAAAAAAACCAACTGAAGTAATTAGAAAAGCTGTAGAAAGAATGTTACCAAAAATAAATTAGGAAGCCAAATGATTGGAAGATTAAAAATTTATGTAGGGTCAGAAACATAATCATTCAGCACAAAAACCAGAAAGAATAGAGTTATAGGAGGTAGAGTTTCGTGGCACAAAAATTCAATATTTAGGAACAGGAAGAAGAAAAACTTCAGTAGCAAGAGTTAGATTAGTACCCGGGAGAAACTGGAGTTACAATAAATGGAAAAAGAAATGAGAGAATATTTCGGTGGAAGAGAATTATTATCTAAAAATTGTAGAACAACCATTAGAATTAACAGAAACATTAAATAAATATGGAGTAAAAGTAAATGTTAATGGTGGAGGAACAACAGGTCAAGCAGGAGCAATTAGACATGGTGTTTCAAGAGCTTTTATTAGTTGCAGATGAATCATTAAGAGCTGTATTAAAAAGAAGCAGGATTCTTAACAAGAGATTCAAGAATGGTTGAAAAAGAAAAATACGGGAAAAAGAAAGCAAGAAGAAGTCCACAATTCTCAAAAAGATAGAAAATTTCTATTTTGGAAAAATCTTACAAAATATACATGGAGTCAGAAATGAAAGCTTTCATTTTTTGTTGTCTTAAAAATTAAAATAAGGTATAATATAGATAGTAAATTTGTAAAATAAAGGTGAAAAATGAAAAAATAGAGTGATATTATGTATTTAATTTTTAAAAATAATAGGTGGTATATCTGTTATAATACTTGGTATAGAAGTAATTTACTTTTTTGGGTATAGATGCATATAAATATAGAACTAAAGTTGTAAATGATTATTTAAGTAGAAATATAATAATTGATAGACATAATATTAGCGGAGGGGCACTTAATTTACTTGTAGGTGATGATGTTAGATACACCAAGTTTACAGATAATAAAGAATATGAAAATAAATATATAGAAATCGAAGATCCTGGAAGAATCAGTAGATTATTTTTATTTACTAGGTTTAGAGAAATATATAGCAGATAATCTATTATATGACAAAAGTAAAAGGGAAATCATTTTGACAAGATAGAAGAATATTTGCAGAAAAAAATAGGGAAAGAATATTTAAAATATTTTTTTATCAGATCCAAATGACAAAGGAGTAAGAATATATTTTGACATGGATATAATGTATAAGCTACCAAATGGAGAGCTATATTGGAAGGATCAAGGAAGAAGAATAAATAATCATATTGAAGAATCATTAGGAGAATATGGTAATGAAAAACTATGTAGAGAATAAAAGAAAAAGGATTTTTAAAGAAAAAGTTAAATATGAAGACATAGATTGGGGGAAATATATAGAATATATGGAAGTTTATCCAGTTCTATATATGAATGTTGAATATAAATATGATAAAGATAGTATTTCTAATACTGAAAAATTTAGTGATTCTAAAAATTCTGAAAAAAATTATTAGAAATATATAAAGAAATGGAAAAATTCTATAATAAGAAAACATTTAATTTTGCTATTAGAGAATGATAAGAGAGAGATATAAATGAAAAATAGAATAAGAATAATAATGCTTGTAGCATTAATGAGTTTAGTAAGTTTTAGTGAAGTAATAAGAGCAAGACAAAACTATGGAGGAGATATTGAAATTCAGAGTTTTTCAACTAAAGATGAGAAATTTTTCAGGGAATTTTGATCTAATAATTCCTAACATAATGATAAAAAGATAGAAGTCCTTTATTAATAATAAAATTTTTGAAATAGGTAAAATGCATGGATTTAGGAAAATAAAAATTAGTAATGGAGAAAATGAAGTGGTATTAAATGTAGCAGATGGAGAATCAAAATTTACACTTATAGGTACTTCAGATGCTGAATTTGTAACTAAAGTAATAGATGAAAAAGATTTAAATCCATTACTTGATATGACAAGAAGTGACAAACAAAATGAAGATAGATTTTATCAATAAACATAAGAAAGTAATAACAAAAAGAAGTAAATGCTAAAGAAAAAGAAATATTAAGATGGACAATATTAAATTATGAGGCATTAGTAAATAAAGAATAGATGTTTTTCTACATAATGGTTACAAATAAATTTAAAAAGCTTTTTAAAATAAAGGGTTTTATCAAATTTAATATTATCAAAAGATAATTTATATCATATATATGCCCTTGAAAATCAAGTGTTTTCAAGGGTTTTTGTTTGGGGAAATTGTATTAAAGTTTTAGTGTATACAAATTTAATTTAGTAATATTATAAAAGATAAAAATTATTGAATTACAGACTTTTAGAAAAAGAATAGACTTATTTATAAAAATATAATTATATAGAATAAATTGAAGTGGAGGATACACAATGTGCTTAGCATTTTTTTGCATTTTTATTAGTTATGTCAATATTTTTCCAGTACAATCTTTAATATTTTTAATAATATTAATTATAATAGGAATTATGTATAAAATACAAATCAATAATAGCATAAATGAAGCAGTTGAAAGGTATGGAGCTAGTAGAGAATTTATTAAAATAAAATTTTTATAAAAATGTATGGCTTGCAACTGGCGGGACTAGGATTTGGAAAGAAAAACATTTACAAAATATTATAGATTTTTGATAATTCACCAAGAGAAATTTTTCAAATGTTGGAGAATATATGGTTTTTATATGAAAATAAAAATATATTATTATGTCAACCCGGAATATTTTGGCAATATATTCCTTATGAAAGTATTTACGATATAAAAAGTAATGAGAAGAGATATGGCAATAAAGGGAGCTATTGGTGGAAAAAAATAGTATTTGGAGATATTGGAGCTTATAGTGGGGCAGATAGGCTAGAAATAACAGTAGACATAATTACAAATGGATTTGATACACCCAATTTCGAGTTCACTTTTTAAAAGATCAATATAATATAAGTCGTTTTTCAAATACTTTGTATTATTTATATGATAAGTAAAAATGTGAAGGAGTATAAAAATGTTAGAATTTTTAGTGTTTGCTATAATGTTCGCACCAGTACCTTTTTATAATGATAATATTAATTTTAACTTTATATTTTGGTGGAAAATATGAAAATATAAGAAAATCGATGGAGATATATGGTGTAAGTAAAGAATTTGTAAAAAGAATAAGTTTTTTTAGAACACCGATACTTGGATTGACAAGGGTGTGGAGCTTAAAACAAATGGAGAACATAATCAATCATTTTGATGACTCGCCTCGTAAAAATGTTTTTTAGATGAAGATATAATAATTTTTATATGAAAATGGAAGTATATTGTTTTTCAAATAATGATTATTTTTGGCAATATATACCATATGATGAAATTTATGATATAAGAGTTAGTAGAAGAAATACAGCGTTAAAGGGTGCAATAAGAGGGAAAAATGATACTTGGAGATGTGGGAGCATATCACGGAGCAGACAGAATGGAGATAACGTTGCAAGTTATCACAAAAGGATTTGACACATCAAACTATACTTTAAAAAGTTAAAAGTCAAAATAATATAGAAGAGATTCTTTCAAATATGCTTTTACTATTTATATAATAAATAAAAATATTAAATCACGGTTATTAAATTAGCCGTATTTTTGTTGGAAATATAAAAGGAGCAATGAAAGATAGAAATAAAAATAATTGATAAAGAATGAGTATGAGAATAGAAGTATTAAAAGCAGTGAAAGAAATAATAAAAAGTTATCTACAGGAAATAAAAATGATAATGATTGATAATGGGAGTGAATTTATGGATGCTTAAAGTATAAAGAAAAAAAGGAATAAAAGTATTTTATGCTCATAGTTATTATTGAGTTGAAAGAGAAAGTAATGAGAATAATAATAAATTGATAAGAAGATTTTTACCGAAAGGGGTAAATTTTAAAGAAGTAACAAAAAGAGAAATAAAAACAATTAGAAAAAAATATATAAATGAATATCGACGAAAATTATTTGGTGAAAAATTCAAAAAGGAATATTTGAAATGGAGTATTTAAAATGTGAAAAAATTAATGTGACACTTTGAGTTGTAATTTATAAAAATAAAAGTGTATATCAAGCAAATATTGAATACAATTAATATTAGTGGTATAATAAAAATAACTGTATTTAGAAAAAAGAGGTTAATATGGCATTAAATTATAAAACCATTATGGATACAACTTGCAAAAAGGCTTAAAAAAAGTTTGATGTTATAGCAATGGCTAATCTTACTACCAATGTTATGGCAGGTATGGAAAAACAAGCCTATAACACTTAAAAATTTAGAGAGAATATGTAAAGCACTTGACTGTACACCTAACGATGTATTCTCTTTTGATGATGAATATGTAGAAAAGAATGATAGATAAATTAGAGTAGAATAATTTAAGTATCCATGTTTATAAATAAGATAAATAGGAATTTGAAAAATGTTGAGGAGGATATTTTATGCAAAGCAAACTTATTTATAACAAAGAAAATAGAGAAGAATTTTTGCAAAGATTGATGAACTTACAGAGAAAGATAAACATACAGAATGTATCAATGCGTTAGAGAGTATTCCGGCTGGAAGAAAGAGATTATGAAATCTCTTATCAGCTTGTTCGTGCATTACAAAATTTTGCCATTGTAGGGGACGATGACAAGGAACAGAATACGAAATAGGAGAAGAAGCTTTATTAAAGTCATTGGAAATCCTTGAGTCTGTTAGAAAAGAAGGCATAAATAGACCAGAGTGGAATATGCGTATGGCGTATGGCTATCAATATTTATTTCGCCAAGAAGAAAAAGCTATCCCTATGCACTTCGTTGGGCGGAGTTAGATCCGGAAGATAAAGATGCACTGGAAGTCGTAAAAGAGTGCCAGAGGAAATTGAAAAAGAAAGAAAAATCCATGAAAAATATGCTGAAATAGAGGGTGTTGTAAAAAGAAGAATTTGAAGCAATTCTTAAAAGAGCATGGTATAGAAAAATACTAATGATTATAATAGTAGAAGCGAGGAAGAATTTTGAAGCAATCGCTGAAAAAGATAACAAAGGTTAAAAGAAAAATATGATTTAGATGATGACTACACTGAAGGACTTTTAGATGAAATTTTAGTAGGAGATGAAGATGATGGTGAAATCATAGAGGACTGGGGAGTATATCTTTGCCAATGGTTTGATGGACAACTGGCAAGTGTTAGACTGAATTTAGGCTTAGCCCTGCTTGAGTTTGACCCACAAGTGAAATATACGAAAAGAATACAACTCTCTGTCATGCTAAAAAAATCCTGATGAAAATGGTCTTCCAACAAAGGGCGAAGAGGAAACTTTATACCAAATTGAAGATTTTAGTTGAAAGTATCATCAAAGAAAAACAAGACATATTGGCAGGTTTCTTAAGATGGGACAAGAGACTTAGCATTTTTGCTATGTAGAAGATGAAAAAGGTTATGAAGAAGCATTTGCAGTTGCTCTAAAAGAACAATTCCCCGGATTATGAATATAAGTTCTGGGTGGATGAAGACGAAGAGTGGGAGACTTATTTTTTAATGCTCTTTATCCTGACAAATATAACTATCAAGGTATTTTTGAATAATAAACTGATTTACCAAATACAAATGGATGGCGATACTATGGTGCCTAGAGTTTTGGAGCATTGCCTTTACTTTTAAGACACAAAAAAAGCAAGAAAAGAATTTTTGGAGAAAGTGGAAACTGAAGGATTTAGACGAATTGAAGAAAAGAGCAGATGAGGTTGTAGACAGAGACAAACGAGTATCCATACCAACTTGTTGTGGGTAGAGAAGATGACTTTAAAGATACTAATAGAGTAACTTGGTATCTGATGGAAACAGCTGAAGAATTAGATGGTGAATATGATGGTTGGGGCTGTGTTACAGTGAAAGAATAGGAGTATGAATTATGGGATTATTTGACAAGCTAAGAAATAAATGTAATAAAAATAACAAAAGAAGAATTTATTAAAAGAGTAAGAGAAGATGAAGACTATGCACCAGTTGGGAAGCAATCGAAGAAGCGTTAAAAGTCATTTACAAAAACCAAGAACCTGCGCATTTTGGCACACTCATTACAAGAAGAGCGATTTTTGGTGGTGATGAATATTTAGATGGATATTCAATATATGATTCTTCTAACGGATATAAACACATTGTCACATTTGGTATGACAGAACTTTATGGGAATGAGGAAGCATTTGGTGGCGAATGGAACAAGTTGGGCTATGAGATAACGATCAAACTTAAAGCTGATAACAACGATGATTGTATGTGGGCGATGGATATGTTAGGTAACTTGGCTAGATACACTTATTTATCTGAAACATTTTTGAACCCTATCAATATATACAAGGTGACGGTAGTTCGATTTGTAAGGATAAAGAATCAAAAATTACCGCTCTGTTCATTGTGAATGATACTGAGTTAAACACAATAGATACGGTTTACGGAAAAACAGATTTTTTACAAATGGTTGGAATAACAGAAAATGATTTACAAAAGCTAAAAGAAGATAGTGATAATGCATTAAGACTATACGAATTGATTAAGCAAGATAATCCGTATTTTGTAACAGATTTGAATAGTAAAAATCGTATCTTTAGAATTTAAGATGAGAAAAGAATATATCGTATGGAAAATCTATTTGAATTTTTAAGATCGTATTTTGAGTATGTGCTAATAGCTGGAGGACTTTTTGTTCTTGATAGGGGCTATTTTAGACTGAAAATGGGTTTATAGAGCAACCGTTGGTGATAAGGCTCGCCATGCTTTTATTTTTTGAAATATGGGGGAGAAAAAGGTTATAGAGTTTTTATTAGACTATGTGGACTTATATTAGCTATTTGTGGTCTTGTGTTTTTGATGCTGAGATAGAAAGAAAAGGTGATGAGTATGGAATTAAAAAGAAATAGAAAAAGCAATATACCCTATAATTTACATGACAGCCGTATTATAAATATCGAGTATAAAAAGGTTGTTAAGATTGAAGCTGGATAAGATATTTCAATACACAGAAGAAGCGGAGCTTATTTATTCGGGTGAGATTGATTTTACAGAATGCGATATTGACGATTGCAATATATTCATTTTTGATAAAACAGTGTATGAAGGCAGTTTTGCAGGAAAAGGCTATGACTTTAGCCGATTATATGAAACAGTATTCAAATGCTGAATTTGAAATTTTGACTGAAGGATATAGCAAATGTTCTACGATATATTCAGGGTGGATTCAGCAGGGAAGACAAAGAGCCAGTAAGTGGAATCCTTAACATATATAATACAGGAGAAATAATATATAGAGTACTATCATATCTGAATTTGAAGGAGAATGAATTATGAATAAAGCAGATAAGAAAAACTTATGGATGAATATAAAATGATGCAGGAAAAAGAATTTGAATCTAGTTTACCAATGGAAAGAAAACTATTTTTATAAGTTATTTGATTTTCTGAATGATAAATCAGAAACCACAGAGTGTAAGCATGATTTTTCTTTAACCAAAAGAGTTTTTAAAAGATAAAAACATAGATGCTAAAATGGTATTATCCTTTTTAGAAGAAAATGGAGCTGGTTGCGACTGTGAAGTAATCTTTAATGTGGAAGAAAAATTTGAAGAATAAAAATGTTTGTATTAGAAATAGATAGGTAAATTTAAAATGAAATGTTGTAAAAATTTTGAGTTGATGCTGCAACAATTATGATAAAATGAATAAGTTATAATAAGGGCAAAGGGCTAATAGAACTTGATAATTAGTTATGGTAGATATACGATTTAGTCATAAGGCTAGTTCAGGAAACATATGAGACTTTGGGTATCTGAAACATTCTGTAGAAATGCTGACCTATTTAATAACAATATAATAATTAAGAGAGGAAACAAAATGAGAGTACCAACTTATATTGAAGAAGAAAATTACAATATAATAAATATAGATGATACATTTACAAGTATTAGTATTTGCAACAACTTAGAAAGTGGAGATACCAACGAACTGTATGAAATTTATTTTTTGGTTCACTTTTTGAAAAATATATGATTTGTGGTACGTATGATGATGAGATTACCGATCCTTGCATGATAGTAGCAAAATGTATACATACAGGAAAAGAAATTTTACTCTATGATGAAGCTAAATATGGATACAACCCTATCTTCTGTGATGAGATAAATTTAGAAGATATGAAAAACGCCCACTTTCTAAATTAGAAATTCTAAACTCTAAAATTGAAATAGATTTTACCTATAGCATTGATTTTTGATGAAGAGAAAGAAGATTTTTGAATTTGATGAAGATGACTTTATAGAAACTATTAACGGAGAAAAATTTCTTTTGAAGAAGTGAAGAGAAATGGATTTGATTATATAAAAATTACTGCTATAGACGAACTGGATACCAAAAGAGTTATCTGTGAGTTAGAACTTGCATAAGTTTATTAATTACGAGAGGTAAAATATGAATCCTCCTATTTTAACAGAGAAATATTTTTGAATATATCAATTAAGAAAATGAAAATATAAAAGGAGACAAATGAAATGGGTGAGAACAGAAAAGAAATTAACATACAGAAAGCTTACCATAGAAAATATTAAAAGTTTAGATGAAAAACTCTTATTTTGATGTTGTTGAGCCAATGTGGGAAACAATTAATATTTTATGATGGATATGATGAGTATATTCAATCAGCGCAGACTTTTCACTTTAGAGCAAAAGATATTTATTAGCCATTACTTGGTATTTTTGCAGAAGTAAGTAATGGAGGTCATCACCAGTTTTTTTATAATTCTACAGGGATAGTTTGGGAAGATGCAATAAAAAGGTTTCAAACATTTTGGGATGAACGAATATGCAGGTAATTTTCAAAAAGTTGTAGACTATTGTGGTGGGACAATATCTTTTGGTGGAGAAGAAAGATGCCATATGCTAGAAATATTGGAAGAAAAATACGGAGAGGAATTTTTTAAGATTTTAGATGAAGCCGATGATTTCATTTACGATTACGAAGGTGAAGAAAACGAACTAAACTACATCAAATCTCACCCTGAAAAGTTTGTATTTGAAGGGGAATACGAGAGCTTTTACAATCGGCGTTAAAAAAGAAAAAGTAATGCTATTTTTGAGCGAGTGATTGGCGAGTTATTAGGCTTGAAAATATGGTATATTCCTGATGAAATTAAAATTTGGGACAGACGATTTGACAGTTTATTTGAAACAAAAATACTTTTTGCTATGATGATGACATAGAAACATGGAATAAAATTTTTGAACAAGTACTTTTGAAGCTAAAATATATGTCCTAAAAGGGAAGATTATAGCTCAACAAATAGCTTTAATAATGCTTGGGGATATTTTGCAGAATTGTTATCTGTAGTTAAGGAAAACAATCATCCTGAATTTGAAAAATACTATGATATAGCTGTCAAAATAATGGAATGAATGAAGCAGTATTTGAAAGAAAGATGAAAGAGTTATTTTGAAATAAAAAGTATTTATGGAAATATAAAAACTTAATACAAAATTTGAAGTTTATGCGATCTACATGCATAGTGAAAAGGTAAAGTAGCAAACTGAGAAACAGGAGAAACTAAGTATGAGTTATGATTTAATGGTTTTTGAAAACAAAAAGCACCTAATACAAAAACAATTTATGGTTTGGTATGATAAGCAAACAGAATGGGAAGAAGAACACGATTACGAAACAATAGGAGTATCTTCTCCTAATTTGCAAAAATTGGTTTATGGAAATGAAAGAAAAATTTTCCACCTATGAATGGAGAATATTCACCTAATTTTGATAATCTTGATGACGATGAAGATGAAAAATTAGAAATGCGTATGATTGACTACTGTATAGGATATGATGTAATTTATGTAGCTTTTTCCTTGGTCTGTAGCAGACGAAGCGTATGAAGTTATGCGAGATTTAGCTAAAAAACATAATGTGGGATTTTTGATGTGAGTGGAGGCGATATTATATTACCGGATGGCACTAGGATTAAGTAGTTATGTTAATAAGCATTTCTTATTTGATTTACACGATTATTATAGAAATATAATTTTGTAAATTATAATTTGTAGGAGGTACATTATGTACAATAAAAATGAGATATTAGGAGGGTGTCATGAGTGAAAATATTCCATTCAAGATAAAGAAAAATAAATGATATTCGATTACTTCAAGTAGAGATTAAAAAAACTGGAAAATGAAAAACAGAAACAGAAGTAGTTAATATTCTAAAAGTTATTTGAAAAACACCTAGAGATGAAATGTCATTATACTATTCTTCGTATTTCAAAAGATGACAAATTTGCTGAGGAACTTTTACAGATAGCACTTAATTATTCAGATAATGAAAAAAATACTATTGAATATCATATCTATTTTGGGAAATATGATACTAAGATACCAACTTGAAGAAACTACCGAAATTTATAATTTTATTTTATCAAATGCTTATAAAAAGGACTTGCAGGTTATGTTTCTAACTATTTACCGCGTTTAAAAAAATTTTGAATATTACCCTGATAAATGGAAATACTTTATGAGTATACAAAAATGACACCAAAAATTGCACATCAAAAATTTGGTTCATATTATTAATCAAAAATATTCAAAGTGTCCCTGAAGAATACAAAAAGAAGTAATTTCTTTTTACAAACAAAAGCATGATTTAGCTAATAATGATGGTGGCAAGAAATTTTATTTAGATATGATAAAAAGATCAAAAACTAAAAATACAGAGCTAAAATCTTGCCGGTTAGAGAATTTAACTTTTCATATACTGATACTACTAAAGTTAAGATTTCGGCAAACCGATAAAGTGGGAAAAAGAAATATTGGTTTACAAGGGGAAAAATATGAAATCTGAATTATATATAAATAAAGCCTTTATGCAGTTAAAAAGGGGTGATATAGATGGTGCTGTTTGTAGCATGAAAAAGGTTATTGAAACGAATGAAGATATTGATCACTTGTTCAAGCACATTGCCTTTTAGCTGAGTACTATTTTTATCCATCAAAATTATGCTTGTTCAAAAGGAATATATAGATTGGATTATGGAGCGGCAAGATGAATTAGAAAATGAATATGACGATTTATTAAATGATGAAATTATAAACACAAATGTTTTTGGCAGAACTTATTGATAAATATTTACTGGCATAATATATTGACTAACAAATCCCAGATTGTCGATCTGGAAATTTGAAAATTTCAAAGGTGGTGAGCGTATTGATGGACGAAATAAAAGCTTATTGGTATAGGCTCAAAACAGAGTATGAAAATAGATATAAAGAAGAATTTTTGAAGGATTTTGAAAAAAATCAAAAACATATCTGGAAACAATGGAGAACTATCTATTGGAAAGACTGGAAGATCATCCATCAGATGTTGATGTAGTATGTACTTTAGCTTCAGTAAGGTTAGGGCTTAGATATAGAGCGAAAGTGATTGTGTTAATTTATTAAAGGATTTTTTTAGACAGCTTTGGCTTAATATTGGATAATGCCCATAAAGCAAGGATTTATACAAACATAGGGTTTTATGAAGATTATTCCAAGGAAGCATTAGAGTTTCTGACTAAAAGCTTATGAGCTTAAATCACCTTATATAGAAACCCTACACTGGTCTTGGTCTTTACTATTTTAGTGAATTTCAGGGATGTAAAACCAAGTAAAAGATGATTTTTATAATACGCAAAAATATATCCTTAAGCAAAAATACTTTGAAATAGCCAAAGATATAGATAAAAAGTTATAAACCTGCTTTCAACTACGCAGTATGCTTATTTGAACTAAAAGAATATATGAACAAGCTGAAGCAATATTTTTGGACTATTAAAAATATCCTAATAGAATGAGGCTTATGCTGGCTATTTCTTATTGTGAAGCATATCTTGGGGATAAAGAAAAAGTCCATTTATTATTTAAAAAGCAGGTTAAGGATGGTCAAGATGATAACTATTCTTTAAATACTGATGACATTGCTGATTATAGAGATTTTTAATGTTTATTACGTACTTGAAGAATACGATGAGTATTTAGCTTTTTGATAAAGTTATTTCAGATTATTATACGGTTGATTGGGAACATTATTATTATGTTTTGTGGCTAAAAAAATGAATATAGAAGTAATGATATGTGACATTGTATAATTATATAAATTCAGGATTATTTTTAAATATAAATAAATCACATCTTCCCTATAATAAAAAGATAAATTGACGAAACCCTAAAGAAAAAGTATGGAAAAAGTATAGAGCAAAAAGGAATAAAGTATTTTTTTATGCTCATAGTTATTGTTCTGGAGAGAAGAGGAAGTAATGAAAATAATAATAAATTAATAAGACGGCATATACCTAAAGGAGTGGATATAGGGGATATATCAGAGGAAGCAATAAAAGAAATAGAAGATTGGATGAACAATTATCCTAGAAAAATTATCTAATGGAAAAAGTTCAAATGAAATATATGATAAAAATATATTTTTTAGAATAAAATATGATAAAATAAATAAAATATTTTAGTATAAAAGAGGACGATCATAAATGAAAAATATAATTTTTGATTATTTAAAAATGGCGTGGGGATTTGAGTTTTGAAATTGACAAATTTAATAAAATAGATGCACTTATTCTAGCTAGATTAGTTTATATTCCGTTTGATAATATGATTGAAAATGAAATGGTTTTAGAGAAAGTTTTAAAAATTTTTGAAATCAAGAGAGAATTTTAGAAAATGTTATTATGGAAAATGATATAAAACTTGTAAAAATATTAAAATGTGAAAGATTTAATAATTTGAAAATTTCAAATTATATAAACAAAAATTGATTTAGAGGTGAGAAAAACAATTTTGTGCGATGACAATAAAAATAAATGAAAACTTGAAAATTGTAGTTTTTAGTGGAACTGACAATACAGTTGTGGGATGGAAAGAAGATTTTTAATATGAGTTTTTTTAACTCATGTTCCAGCACAATTAGAAGCTGTAATGTATTTATAATGGAGGAAGATAATCTAAATATTATTTTTAGCCGGGCATTCAAAAGGAGGAATTTATCAGTGTATTCTTCAATTTTTGTAGATGAAAATATAAAGATAAAATAATAAAAATTTATAATTTTGATGGATCAGGATTTAATGAAGAAATAATAAATAATGTTGAATATGAAAAATATTGGATAAGATAGAAACATATATACCAAAAGGGGCTGTTGTTGGAATTTTTATTGGAAAGAAAGGAAATTCCTAAAAATTATATTGAGTAATGAAAAATTAATAATGCAACATGATTTGTATTCATGGGAAATAGCAAAGGACAGATTTTTTATATGTAAATGATTTGTCAAAAGAGAGTAAAATGTTAATGAAAAATATACAATTATGGTTAAATAATGTTTCAGTTGAAGAAAGAAAAGAATTTATAGATGCGTTGTTTAATTCAATCTTTAATATAAATACGGACATGAAAAGAAATAATAAATAATTAGCATAAAGTTTGAAAGTAATTACTAAAGCGAGTCAAGATCCTGTATTTAAAGATATGTTACAAAAAAAGTATAAAAATATTCGTAGATTCTGTATTTAAAAAGATAAAAATTTAGAGAAGAATGATAAAAATGAGAAAATAAATAAAAAGCTATTTTTTTAGATAAAAATAGCTTATTAATCAGTAGTGAAAATAAAAATTCATTACTAATTTTTATTAATATTTATTTTTTGATGTATTTATGATAAATAGTGTCAATAATTATAGCGATTGCAGTATCACCAGAAACATTTGCAGCAGTACCAAAACTATCTTGCGTTATGTATAAAGCGATTAGTAAAGATGCCAGACTTCCAGTAGACGCAATACCAATCATTCCAAGAAAAGGTAATGCAGACATAACAGCACCTCCCCGGAGCTCCGGGAGCTGCAACCATTGCAATTCCTAAAGATAGAATGAATGGAACGATAATGTGAATATTATAAGGCATATTATGCATCATCAAAATTACAGTAACACAACTTGTTAAAGTGATAATACTTCCAGCTAAAATGGATTGTCGCACATAAAGGAACAACAAATTCCCGAATTTCATGAGAAACACCATTATTTTTGGCACATTCAATATTTATTGGAATAGTAGCTAGCAGATGATTGTGTTCCTAGAGCAGTTACATATCCCGGAATTTGATTTTTTTATAAATATAATAGGATTTTTTACTAACGATACCTGCAATAACGAATAGTGTAGAAATATAGATAATATGCAACACAATTACACAAATAAATATTTTTATAAAAATTGATAAAATAGAAAATACTTCACCACTATAAGACATATTTGCAAATGAACCAAAAATATAAAATGGTAATAATGGAATAATTGTAGTGGAAAGCACTTTTTGTAATAATTTGAGAAAATTCTGCAAATAAATTATATGTGATTTCTCCTTTTCCATTCGTTTTAAGCCAACTGATTGAAAGACCCTATAATGAAAGCAAATATTATTGCAGAAGTAACATCAATTACAGGAGTTAATGGAATAGTAAAAATGGAGTTAATTCCAAACTTTCACTATTTATAACTGTGGTCAAAGATTTTAAGTCTATTAATTGAGGGAAAAATTGAAACTGCCATAGTGTAAGATAAAAATCCTCCAATTATAGTTGAAATATAAAGAAATCAATGTTGTAATAGAAAGTAATTTACCTGCTCCTTGAGTTAAATCAGCAATACCTGAAACTACAAATCCTATAATCATTAGTGGAATTATAAATGATAGATATTTGCTAAACAGACTAGAAAAATGTAAGAACTACTCTAATAATAGGTTCTGGTAAAACTTTTTCCTAATAAAAATACCTAGAATAATAGCTATAATTAATCTAGATACAAGTCCAAATTTAAGTTTTTTTGTCATAAAATCATCCTTTTTATATAATTATTTTTGTATTATAACATATAAGATAAAATAAGAAAAAGGAGCTTTTATTGAAAAATAAAGAGTATATATTGTAAAAAGTATAATGTAAATTTTTATAAGCACTATAAAATTAATCTTTTAAGAAAATTATTGAAATTAAAAGCAAAAATTAGTATAATAAAGATGTAAATGAATAATTTTTAAATAGGGAAGGACGAAATGATATGAGACCAGTAGTTTTAGTAATTTTTAGATGGTTGGGGAATGAATCACCACAACAATGAAGTAGATGGAGTTAAATTAGCAAACCCTATTAACTTTAATAAATTTAAAAAAAGAATATCCGTATACTGAATTAAGAGCGGATGGAGAATTTGTAGGGATTGCCGGAAGGACAATTTGGGAATTCAGAAGTAGGACACTTAAATATTGGAGCAGGAAGAGTTGTTTATCAATTATTACCAAAAATATCAAAAGAAATAAGAGAAGGATTAATTTTAAATAATGGACCATTATCAAATGTTATGAATAAAACAAAAGAAGCTGGGAAAGCTTTACATATAATGGGATTAATGTCAGATGGAGGAGTTCACGCTCATATCAATCATATTATAGGATTAGTAGATATGGCTAAACAAAAAGGGTTAGAAAAAGTGTATGTTCATGCAATTATGGATGGAAGAGATACTGCACCTGAAAGTGGAGTAGATTATTTAGCACAACTAGAAGAAGGGTTAAATAATATTGGATTAGGACGAGTTGCTACAATAGTTGGAAGATACTATGCAATGGACAGAGATAATAACTGGGATAGAGTAGAGCAAGCATACAATGCAATCATAGCTGGAGAAGGAGAACATGCAGCTACATCTAATGAAGCTATAAAAAATTCTTATGCAAATGGAGTAACAGATGAATTTGTTAAAGCTACAAAAATTGGAGAAATTAGTAAAGTAGAAGATGGAGATGGAATTATTTTTGCAAACTTTTAGACCAGATAGAGCAAGACAATTAACTAGAGCGATTATTACTTAGATTTCACAGGATTTGAAAGAAAAGTAGCTCCAAAAAGTAAACTTTTGTATGCTATGGCACAATATGATTCAACATTTGATGTTCCAGTAGCATATCCACCAACAAAAATTGTAAATGGATTTGGAGAAGTAGTTTCTAAAAGCAGGATTAACTCAAGTTAGAACAGCTGAAACTGAAAAAAATATGCTCATGTAACATTCTTCTTTAATGGAGGATGGAAGAGCCATATCCGGAGAAATTAGATTATTATCTGATTCACCAAAAGTTGCAACATATGACTTACAACCAGAAATGAGTGCTTATAATGTTAAAAATAATTTAATTAAAAGAGTTAAACAAAGGACATGTAGATACTGTTATATTAAACTTTGCAAATCCTGATATGGTAGGACATACAGGGAATGTAGTGAAGCAGTTATGGAAGCGTGTCAAGCAGTAGATAATTGTACAGGGCAAATTGTTAGAAAAGTATTGGAAATTAGATGGAGCAGTATTAATAACTGCAGATCATGGAAATGCAGACTTATTAGTAAAACCCTGAAACTGGAGAACCACATACAGCTCATACTGTAAATCCTGTTCCATTCATCTTTATTTCAAATGACATGAAAGATGCAAAAATTAAGAACAGATGGGAAATTAGCAGATATTACACCAACAATGTTAGACCTATTAGGAATAGAAAAACCAGCTGAAATGGATGGAGAAACATTAATAATTAAATAATGAAAATTGAAAAAGTCTTAGAAATAGGGCTTTTTGTTTTAAAATCAATAAATAATAAATAGATAAATACTAGAAATAGTATGAAAAATAGTAAAATATATAGCAAATATAAAATTAAAAATAAAATGTACAAAAAGGAGTAACAATATGATAGAAATGATATTACCTGATGGTAGTAAAAGACAATTAGAAAAAGCTATGACAGTAGTAGAGTTTGCAAAAACAATAGGATCTAGCTTAGGGAAATCAACTGTTGGAGCAATAATTGACGGAGTACAAGTTGATCCAAGTTATGTTATAGAAAAATCAGGAGAAATACAAATAATTACAGCAACAAGTGAAGAAGGAATAGCAATTATAAGACATAGTGCGGCACATATAATGGCTCAAGCTGTGCAACGATTATTCCCAAATACAAAAAGTTACAATGAGATAAGTTATAGAAAATGGATTTTTCTATGATTTTTGATCCGAAAAACCATTTACAGAAGAAGATTTAGTAAAAATTGAAAAAGAAATGGAAAAATTTAGTAAAAGAAAATTATCCGTTTGTAAGAAGTGAGATGACAGCTGAAGAAGCTAAAATATTTTTGCTGAAAAAGGAGAAACTTATAAAGTTGAAATAATTGAAGATTTAGGTGCTGAAAAAGTAAGTATTTATCAACAAGGAGAATTTGTAGATTTATGTAGAGGAACTCATATTCCATCAACAGGATTCTTAAAAGCCTTCAAATTAATGTCAACAGCTGGAGCTTATTGGAGAGGAAATTCTAATAATAAAATGTTACAAAGAATTTATGGAGTAGCATTTGGAAGTAAAAAGAATTAGATGAATATTTAACAATGTTAGCTGGAAGCAGAAAAAGAGATCACAGAAAATTAGGAAACAATTAGATTTATTTTTCTTAGATGAACATGGGACCTGATTCCCATTCTTTATGCCAAAAGGAGTAGAATTATTCAATAAATTACAAGAAGTTTGGAGAGTAGAGCATAAAAGAAAAATTATAAAGAAATTAAAAACACCAATAATGTTAGATAAAAGAGTTATGGGAAATTTCTGGACACTGGTTTAATTATAGAGAAAATATGTATACATCAGAAATTGATGAAAAAGAATATGCAATTAAGCCAATGAACTGTCCAGGATCAATAATTGCATACAAAAATAATCTACATTCATATAAAGATTTACCATTAAAAATATGGTGAAATGGGATTAGTTCATAGACATGAATTTAGTGGAGCTTTACACGGATTAATGAGAGTTAGAGCATTTACACAAGATGACGCTCATGTATTCTGTACGGAAGAACAAATTGAAGAGCAAATTATTGAAATTATTGATTTATATGATAAATTTTATACATTGTTTGGATTTGAATATAATATAGAGTTATCAACTAAACCGGAAAAAGGATTGGTTCGGATGAAATTTGGGCAATGGCTGAAAGCTAAATTAGAATCAGCTTTAAAACATAAAGGAATTGCATATAAATTAAACCCGGGAGATGGAGCGTTCTCATATCTCTAAAATTGATTTTTAAAATGAAAGATTCAATTGGAAGAATTTGGCAATGTGGTACAATTCAATTAGATTTCAATTTACCAACAAGATTTGAAATGAGTTATATTGGATCGGACGGAGAAAAACATGAGCCGGTAATGATTCATAGAGCGATGTATGGAAGTTTAGAAAGATTTATTGGAATTTTTAATTGAACATTGTGCAGGAGCATTCCCAGTTTGGTTAGCACCAGTTCAAGTTAAAGTTTTAACGATTTCTCAAGAACAAGTTTCTTATGCTGGAAGAAGTTGCAGCTAAATTGCAAGAAGCTGGAATTAGAGTAGAGTTAGATACTAGAGAAGAAAAATTGGATATAAAAATTAGGGAAGCAAAATGGAGAAAAAAAGTTCCGGTACAATTAGTTTTAGGTAAAAATGAAATGACTAACAATGAAGTAAATGTTAGAAGATTCGGTTCACAAGATAGTACAACGATGTTATTGGATGATTTCATAAAAGAAATTGTGGAAGAAGCTAAAGTTCCGTTTGGCAAGTAATTTTAAAATGACAGATAGAATATTTTAAAAATATAGTAAATTATATTAAATGGAGATGATATTATGAATTATGATGATTTTTGAAAAAGAAGTATATGGAAATGATACAAAATATATGGCTTATGAGGAATTAGAAGCATTAGCAGGAAGTAAGGTAAAAGGAAGTTCTACTTTGGATGGTATTTGGACTAATAATAATAGGGATAACAGGTTATTTTACAATAACAAATATATATAACTCAGAAGTATTAGTAAATAATTTTTAGTTTTCTTGTATGTTGCTTTAGGACTTGAAGTGGTAACGGTTTTGAGCGTTTACCGCAATGGTATTTAAAGCTAGTAAACTTACATTAAGAGCAATGTTTATATTTTTATTCTGTTATTAAATGGAGTAACATTATCAATCGTTATTTTTTAGCGTATGATTTGTATAGTATTTTATATGCTTTTTAGGAACAGTAGTGTTATTTACAGTATTAGCAATTTATGGATATGTTACAAATGAAGATTTAAGTAAATATAACTCAATTTTAAAAGCAGGACTTTGGGCATTAATAATTATGGGAATAATAAATATTTTTTATGAGAAGTGATGGATTAATGTGGATTTCTTCAATGCTAGGAGTTGTTGTATTTATTATATTTATTGCAGTAGATGTAAATAGAATAAAAATCAAGTTATTGAGTATGGAGTGACAGAAGATTCTTCAATTATTGATAAAATAGAAATTTTTGGTGCATTACAATTATATTTAGATTTTTATAAATTTATTTATTTACATTTTTAAGATTAGTTGGAAGAAGAGATTAATACGAAAGGGTTATCGTTTGCGTAGCCCTTTAATTAAATGATTGAGGAGGAAAAAGAATGAAAAGAAAAATTGAGATGTGTAGAGGAATTTCACAAAATTTATAAATTAGGAAATTCAAAAGAGCCGATAGGGAAATTAGAAAATAATAAAGAAAAATTAAGATTTGATTTAATGAAAGAAGAAAATGAAGAATATTTAGAGGCTGCCGCTAAAGGAGATATCGTAGAAGTAGCAGATGCGTTAGGTGATATGCTTTTATATTTTGTGTGGAACTATTATAGAACATGGGATGCAAGATTTGATTGATGAAGTTTTTGAGGAAATTCATAGAAGTAATTTATCTAAACTGGATGAAAATGGAAATCCTATATATAGAGAAGATGGAAAAGTTATAAAAAGAATCTAATTATTTTTAAACCAGATATAAAAATAATAGAAAATTTTTAAAATAGTTGACAGAAATATTAAATTATGATAATATTACTGAGTAAATAATGCAGGGTGGATGTCCGAACGGCTATGGCGGACCGGTCTTGAAAACCGGCGAAATCGCAAGATGTCTGGGTTCGAATCCCAGTTCACCCGCCATTACTTTTTAAAGTTTAATAAATGTGGAGAAGTGGCAGAGATACCGAATCGCTCCCCTGCTAAGGGAGTATCCGGGCTGAAACCGGATCGAGGGTTCAAATCCCTCCTTCTCCGCCATTTTACTAAATAATGTAAATAGAATTGTGTGTATCTATAGCTCAACTGGATAGAGCGTCTGACTACGGATCAGAAGGTTGCGAGTTCGACTCTTGCTAGGTACGCCATTTTTTATTTTTAAGCTTTTTAAAATCAAGAATTAGAGAGATTTTGAAAAATTGTTGGCAACAATTAGCGACAGTTTCAAATAATATAAAAAAAGGAATGATTATTATGAAATTTAAAAAGAAATTAGAAATCAAATATAGAACATATCTGTATTGATAAGATAAAAAGGTCAGTTAGAATTGCATAAAATGAATTAAAAGGATTATTTAAAAGTATATCCAACATATAAAAAGAAAAATAGAGGAATTATAATTAATGAATATATATATTACGAGCCATTTTCTTTGTTAGCTTTGATTAGTGTTGGGTTGTCTTTAATGGATTTAAAGTATGATTTATTAACTACAGGTAGCTTATTTTTATAAAGGTAGATTATTTAATTTATATAATTTTCTTTTTAGATTATTTCTATCGTTTTAATAGTAGAAATAAAAGAATTTATAAAAATAATATTCTGATTTAATAGCAATTATTCCATTTTTCATCGGCATTCAAATTATTTAGAATTGCAAAATTATTTAAAATAACAAAATTAGCTAGAATTTTTAAAAATTTTTAAAATTAAGTAAAAAAGTATTGCGTTAATTTTAAGAGCTTATAAAAAGAATTGCAAAAATTTTTAAAAACAAATGGATTAATATATTCTTTAATTTTTATGTTTGTAATACTCTTTTTGAGTAGTTTTTATAATGTCGTATATAGAAAATATGAAATTTGTAGACGCTTTATGGTGGTCATTTGTAACTGCGACAACAGTAGGATATGGTGATATTTCTCCACAAACAGGATTAGGTAGATTGATTGCCTCTGTGTTAATGCTTGTTGGGATTGGGACAATAGGAATGATTACAGGAACTATAGCAACCTATTTTTAAATATTGAAAAGAAACTATTTCAACTGATGAAATAGAAAATTTTATATTAAATTCAAAAAGAATTTACGGAAAAAAGAAAAAGAAATAATAAATTATATAAATTTTGTTAAGATGAAAAGAGGTAAGTGATGAAAATAGGGATTAAGAAAGCCAAGTTTATGCTGTCAGTACGAATAACAGGATCTGCAAAAAGAAAATTGAAAAAGCATTGATACTAGGTTATGGACAAAAAGGGATGGGTTGAGAGACCCAAAGAAAAATAAATTATATTTTAAAATAAGGGTGTTATTAGAGGTTAAATATATTTTAGGAGGAAAAATATGTATAAAAAGTATTGTTTTTAACACTTTTATTATTAACGAGTTTAAGTTTTTGGAACTTCAAAACAAAATCAAAATAAAAACAAGTAAAAAGCTCCAAAGCAAGTTTATTTTAAAAATTGTAAAGAGGCGAGAGCCGCAGGATATTCAAGGATGAAAAGAGGAGAAGCTGGATATAGAGAAAAACTTGATAGAGACGGCGATGGTGTAGCTTGTGAGTAAAAAGAAATCACGGATTTAATTCTGTGATTTTTATTGACAAAGTATAAAAATTACACAATATAGAAATTTGGAAAAATTATACAGAAAGATAAAAATGTTGTTTAAATTATAATATCTAAAATAAATTTGACATTAAAATTAGGATTAAGTAGATGGTATAAAGATTTTTAAAAAAATATTGACTAAAGATAGGGTAAACTCTAATTATTGAAACTAAGTAGTTAAATTATAAAATTTATATTTAATGGTAGTTGCTTTAAGAAATATGATTTTTAGAAAAGAAAGAGGACACAAATGACAAAAAATTACAACAAAAATACGATTACAATGAGGAGATACAAAATTTGAAGATGTGATAAGAAAACCAATATTAGAAAAATCAAAAGTTTATTATACGGGAGTTGATTTGGGAACGGCATGTATTGTTTTTAGCAGTATTAAATGAAAAAAAAGAGCCGATAGCAGGAGCTTATAGATTTGCTAGTGTAGTAAAAGATGGGATGGTTGTTGACTATATTGGTGCAATAAGAATTGTGAGAGAACTTAAAGCTGAATTGGAGGGAAAAATTAGAACGGAATTGGTATATGCGGCGGCGGCAATACCTCCAGGAACAGATACTGTAGATGGAGGAGCTGCAAAAATGTAGTACAAGGTGCAGGCTTTGAGTTGACGAATTTACTTGACGAGCCGACAGCGGCAAATGAAGTATTGAAAATAAAAATGGAGCGATTGTGGATATAGGTGGTGGGACTACTGGAATTTCAATTTTGAAAGAAGGGAAAGTTGTTTATATTGCCGATGAAGCAACAGGAGGAACTCATTTTTCATTAGTGTTATCTGGTGCTTATAAAATGTCATTTGATGAGGCAGAATTGTATAAAAAGAGATGATAAAAATCATAGAGAAATATTACCAACATTAATTCCTGTAATTGATAAAGTGTCGTCAATAGTTGAAAAACATATAAAAAGAATATGATATAGATGAAGTAATTATAGTTGGAGGAACATGTTGTTTTGAAAGATATTGAAAAATAATGGAGAAAAATTAAAAATAAAAGTAATTAAACCAAAAATCCAATGTTTATAACACCTTTAGGAATAGCTAAAAAGTTGTACACAAGAAATAATGGAATAAATAAAAAGTTAGATAAAAAGAAAAATAAATTTATAACTAAATTATATTTTAAAATTATTTTCTGTATGAGTAAAAATTTAATAAAAATAAGGTAAATAAGTTTAAAAAGAGAACTTGTATTTACAATAAAGATAGATTTTAATGTGTAAAAATTATAAATAAATAATAAATGAAAATTTAAAAATAATATTTATTTTTGTTGAGAATAAATGAAGATTATGGAGAATAAAAAGCAAAAATAAATTTGACAAACTAAAATGAGTTAAACTATATTATGAAACTAGGTGTTGTAAAAACTTAATAAGGAAATCGGTTTAGAATCCGGTACAGCCCCCACTACTGTGAAATGGACGAAAATATAAACCATTGAAATTTTTAAAAATTTTTGAGAAGGATATGAGTAGGATGAAGTTAGTCAGGAGACTTGCCTAGATGAAATATATATAGTGTTTTTGGGAAGGAAATAAACTATATCAAAATATTGTACTTTTTAATATATTCCCAGTATATTAATAATATTTTGATAGTTTAGATTAAACTTCTTTTTTTATTTTAAAGAATGTATACAACTTAGGAGGAAACGATTATGGCAACATTAAATGCGTTAGGAATGATTGAAACTAAAGGATTAGTAGCAGCAGTTGAAGCAGCAGATGCGATGGTTAAAGCAGCAAATGTAACATTAGTAGGAAAAGAACACGTAGGTGGAGGATTAGTAACAGTATTAGTAAGAGGAGACGTTGGAGCAGTTAAGCGGCAACTGATGCAGAGCAGCTGCAACAGAAAGAGTAGGAGAATTAGTGTCAGTACATGTAATTCCTAGACCTCATAACGAAATTGAAGGAATTTTACCTAAATAAGCAAATTAAATAGAAAGGGATTTGTTATATGGAAGAGAAAAACAAAAGAGTAATACAAGAATATGTACCTGGTAGACAGCTTACATTAGCACTATATAATTGCAAATCCTCAAAAAGATTTTAGCAAAAAGATAGGACTTTCAAATAATGAAGTAAATGCAATAGGAATTTTAACTATTACCCCGGAGAGGCTGCAATTATAGCAGCCGATTTAGCTTACTAAGAGTGCAAATATTGAAATCGGATTTGTAGATAGATTTTGAGTGGGTCTGTTGTAATAAAATGGCGATGTGTCAAGTATAGAGGCAGCTGTAACAGACATAATGGAATATTTTAGAGATACACTTAGATTTGAGTGTAACGGAAATTACAAGGTCATAGTTATGAAATATTATTAGTTGGAAAAATCAGGTTGTGGTAAAACAACATTGACACAAAGAATAAACGGAGAAAATATAGAATATAAAAAACTCAAATGGTGACACATTCAAAAGATATAATGGATAGCCTGGGAGAATATTTGGAAAATAGATCAATGCATAATGCTCTAATAATCACATCTTATGACTGTGATGTTATAGGAATGATGCTTGCGAGTGATGACGAAGATAGTATGTTTCACCAAGTTTTTCTTCGGCATTTACAAAAACCTGTAATAGGTATTATATCTAAGTCCGAATTAGAGTGGGGACATTGAAAAAGGGAAAGAAGCATTAATTAATGCAGGAGCAGAAAAAGTATTTGTAGTAAGTTCATACGAAAAATAAAGGAATTGATGAGTTGATGCAATACTTAAATGAAGAATCTCAAAATTAGAGGTGAGAAGTAGAACATGGAATCATATGGTTACATAGAAACTTATGGATATGTTGCTTTGTAGCAGCAGCTGATGCCGCATTGACAAAGCAGCAGATGTTAAATTGACAAATCTTTTATTTAACAAAGGCTGCAATTTTAACAGTTGAAGTCTGTGGAGATGTTGCGGCGGTAAGGCAGCTGTAGATGCGGGAGTCGCTGAAGCTCAAAGAGCAGGTAAATTACTTGGAAGTAATGTAATAGCTAGAGTTGATGAGGAAACTTCAAAAATATTAGTAGGTGGAATACAAGAAAAACAACAGAAAAAGTTGAAGCTAAAATTGAAGAAGCTCAAAAAAGAAATGAAAGAAGAAGTAGTTGTTGAAGAAATTGTAGTTGAAGAATCTAAAAATGATGAAATAGTAGAAAAAAGTTGAAGTCGATGAAGTTAAAGTTGAAAGAGTAGTTGAAGCTGACGAAAAAAGTAGAAGCAGATGAAATAAGTGACGAAAAATAGATAATAACTCAGAAAAATTAAGAAGAAAATATCGTAAGATGAGAGTTATTGAATTGAAACAAAAAGTAAATAATTTAAAATTAAATTATAGCTGGAATGAAATTAAAAGCTATGACGAGAGAACAATTGATAGAAATATTACTTAATAATAAATAGTTTTTGAATGGAGGAAACGATTATGGCAACATTAAATGCGTTAGGAATGATTGAAACTAAAGGATTAGTAGGAGCAATTGAAGCAGCAGATGCGATGGTTAAAGCAGCAAATGTAACATTAGTAGGAAAAGAACACGTAGGTGGAGGATTAGTAACAGTATTAGTAAGAGGAGACGTTGGAGCAGTTAAAGCGGCAACTGATGCAGAGCAGCTGCAAGAAAGAGTAGGAGAATTAGTGTCAGTACATGTAATTCCTAGACCTCATAACGAAATTGAAGGAATTTTACCTAAAGTAGCGGAAGAAGTAGAATAATAAATTATAAATGAAAGGAAATGACGTATGGATAGAGATTTACAGTCAATTCAAGAAGTAAGAGACTTATTAAAAAGTGCTAGTGCCGCTCATGAAATATACAAAAATTTCTCACAAGAACAAATAGATGCAGTAATAAAAAGAAATTAGTTTAGAAGCTCAAAAACATGAAGTAGAACTAGCAAGACTTGCTAACGAGGAAACAGGATTTGGTCGTTGGGAAGACAAAGTATTAAAAAAATAGATTAGCAGCTGTTGGTGTTTATGAATCAATCAAAGACGTTAAAACAGTTGGAATATTATGTGAAGATAAAGAAGCAGGATTAATGGAAATAGGAGTTCAATGGGGGATAATTGCAGCTTTAATTCCATCAACAAACCCTACTTCAACTGTAATATATAAAGTTTTGATTTCTTTAAAAGCAGGGAATGCGGTTGTTATAAGCCCACATCCAAATGCTAAAGAAAGTATAATAAAAACAGCGAATTATTTAATAAAATGCAGCAGAAAGAGCTGGAGCACCAAAAGGATTAATTGGTGTAATTACAACCCATCATTACAAGCTACAAATGAATAATGAAACATAAAATTAACTTCATTAATTTTAGCAACAGGTGGAGAAGCTATGGTTCATGCAGCTTATAGCTCTGGAACTCCAGCTATTGGAGTAGGATCTGAAATGGACTGTCATTTATTGAAAGAAGTGCTGATATTAAATTAGCAGTTAAAAAGAATTTTAGATAGTAAAACATTTGATAATGGAGTAATTTGTAGCGTCAGAACAATCAATCGTTACAGAAGCAATTATTAAAGATGATGTTATTGCTGAATTTAAAAAACAAGGGCATATTTCTTAAATAAAGATGAAAGAAATAAAGTTGCAGCAATTTTAATGAGAGCAAACAACACAATGAACCCTAAAATTGTAGGGAAGAAGTGCGTTATATATTGCTTCAATGGCTGGAATTACAGTGCCAACAGAAACAAGAGTAGTTAGTTTCAGAAGAAACAGAAGTTGGTAAATTTAAACTCCATTCTCAAGAGAAAAAAATTATGTCCGGTATTAGGATTCTATGTTGAAGAAACTTGGGAAAAAGCGTGTGAAAAGATGTATTGAAATATTGAAAAATGAAGGAATTGGACATACAATGTCAATGCACTCAAATAATGTACATGTTATAAGAGAATTTTCATTGAAAAACCAGTTTCAAGATTATTAATAAATACACCAGCAGCATTAGGTGGTGTTGGAGCAACTACTAATTTACCGCTAGCATTTACATTAGGGTTGTGGAACAGTAGGAGGAAGTGCAACTTCAGACAGTATTGAATAATTAAACTTAATTAATAAAAGAAGAATTGCTTATGGTTCAAAAGAATTGGATGATATAAAAGATCCAAGTTTAGAAACTAAAACAAACATCAAATTATGCTTCAATTGAAAAAGAAAATAATAATAAAGTAACATCAACTAATGATGTTGAAGCAATAATTAGAAAAGTTTTAGGAGAATTATACAATAAATAATATAGATAGGGTGTGAATAAGATGCCTGTAATAACAGAAGAAAAAGTTAAGAAAACTTGAGAAAGAAGATAAGCTTTCACACTTACGGTAACAACTAAAGATATTCTCACACCATCTGCTAAAGAATTTTTAAATCAAAAAGGTATTGCCATAGTAGATAATGGAGTAGCGAAAAACCAGAAACAAAAGAAGAAAAAGTTGAAGTTACTCCAACTTCTAAAACAAGAAGTAGAAAAAAGAAAAACCTAAAAGACAATACTACGATTATATAACTGGTGGAGTTTATGAAAAACCAGAATATATGACGCAAATATTTTGGAGATTATTTAGTAGTTAAAATCATAAAAGAATAGTTTTAAGAGGTAAATTTGATAGCCTTCAAGCTGAAATTATAAGATATTGGAAAAATATGAAAAAAATAAAAATTAGAAGCGGATTTTGCACAAGCATATAGATTTGTAAGAGATTTATTTATAAGTGAAATGATTGACTCAGAATTTGTAGATAGAGATGTGTTAGGATATGATATTGATACATTGAAAAGAAATAACACATAATACGCATAAATATTATAAAACAGGACATTTATTTGAAATAAATGTAGATTATGATGAAACTGTTATTGATATAAATTGTTTAAGAGCAATGTCAAGACAATTAGAGGTTGCAGCAGTTGATGCATTTTATAAAGATGGTAAAACTGAAAGAGTTGATATGTTAAAAGCTTTTAAATAGATTAAGTAGCATATTCTATTTGATGATGTTAAAAAGCCAATAATGGAGACTATAAATAGATAGGAGAAATTATGGAAAAACAGAAATAGAAAAATTGTGCGTGAAATGCTTGGAGAATTAACTAAGGAAGCAAAAAGAAAGCCAAGAATTTTTTTAGTTGAAGCATCGGGAAGACACGTACATTTATCTCAAGAACATGTAGAAGCACTTTTTGGAAAAAAAGTTACCAATTAACTCCAGCTAAAGGAATTATCACAACCGACAATACGCTGCAAAAGAAAGAATTAGAGTAATAGGGACCAAAAAGGAGAATTTTCAAATGTGGTTATTTTTGAGCTATGTAGAAATTTCTCACAAGTAGAATTATCTATGACAGATTGTAGAGATATTGGAATAAAAGGTGTGTTAAGAGAAAGTGGTAAAATATCAGGGACACCGAGAATTTTATTAGGTGTTGGAGATACATATTTAAGACTTGAAGAGGGAGCAATTGTAGCTAAAAAGACATATTCATATGACACCAGAAGATGCAAGAAACTTTAATGTTAAAGATGGTGAAGTTGTAAAAGTTAGAATAAATGGAGAAAGACCATTAATATTTGATGATGTATTAATAAGAGTAAAAGATACTTTCAAATTGGCTATGCATATTGATTATGATGAAGCTAATGCTTCAGGATTTAAAACTGGTTCAACGGGAATAATTATAAAAGATTAGGAGAAAAACTGATGAACAATGAAGTTTTAATAGAATCTATCTTAAAAAGTAATGGAAGAGTTGAAAAATTAGAAACAAAATGAAATTATGAAAAGTAATAATGATGAAAAATTGTAAATTTTTTAGGTGATGATACTTTATTAAAAGATGAATTATCTAAAAAGTGAAAATACAAGATGGACTAAATTTAAAAATAAATGGTCAGATATTTCAAAATGAATCTAATAGTAAAAAAATATAATAATTTCTACATTATGTATAGATGGATTAATTAGTATAGCACAAGGTAAGAAAAATTTTTGTAATTGATACATTATTAAATGGAGGAGAAGTATATGTTGTAGAAGAAGGAATTATTTACAAACAATATACAGCTCCCAAAAATGTTATTGAAAACTTATGATGAATATTTAGAAAAAAATAAAAAGTTATGGTATTAAAATAATAAAAAGAAATGATGTTCTAACACTTTTGAAAAAGAAGGAATAAAAATACAAGGTATTATAACTGAAAGTAAGTTAAGAAAACTTGATTTAAGAAATAAAAATAATTTTTAAATAGTAATAATAAAAATTACTTCATTAGCACAAGATTATATAAAACAAAAATAATATAGAAGTACAAAGTGAAAGAGGATAATAAAATGCTAATAGGAAAAAGTTGTTGATAATGTATGGGCAACGAGAAAAGATGAAAAATTAGTAGGATTAAAGTTGATGGTTGTAGAATTGAAGGAACGGAGATAAAGGTAGAAATATTGTTGCTGCTGATTACATTGGAGCAGGGATTGGTGACAGAGTAATTATTGTAACAGGAAGTTCTACTAGACATATTTTTGATCGTGAAAGACCGGTAGATTCTACGATTGTTGGAATAATAGATAGTTTAGAATCTGAAGATAAGGAGTAAAAATGAGTAAAAATTGATAACAGTAAAAAAATTATCAAGAATTTGTATGCGGTAATCAATTATTTATAACTAAAGATATGATTGTTACTCCAGGAGCAAAAAGATGAATTAAGAAAAACGCAGTCGAAATAGTTTATGCAAGTTGTGAATGTGAAGTAAAAAGCTAAAGAAGATGCAAAAATAATGCTTCAATAGATGAAACAATTGTACAAATATTAGTTAAAGATTTTTAAAATTACTGACGAAGAAATAATAGCTGGAATAGTTAAGAGAGTGAGAAAGTTATTATAGGAGAGTGAAGATATGGGAATGTTTCAAATTAAGCCAGATATTTACTATGGTTCAAATTCTCTTGATATTTTGAGAACTTTAGATATAAAAAAGTATTTTTAGTAACTGATGAAAATATGGTTAAAACTAAAAGTATCTGACAAAAATAACAAAATATATTAAAAAGCAAGGGTGTAGAATATAAAATATATTCAGATGTACATCCAGATCCAACTGATAAAAGAAATAATTGCAGGAATGTTAGAGTTGATACCTTACGATCCTGATTGCATAATAAGCTCTAGGAGGTGGATCTCACTAGATGCTTGTAAAGGGATGTTGTACTTTACAAATAAAATTAAAAAGCATTAGGTGAAAATTGTAATCCCAAATTTATAGCAGTTCCAACAACAAGTGGAACAGGATCAGAAGTGACTTCGTATTCAGTAGTTACAAGTGAAGGTAAAAATACCGTTAAGTGATTCTGAAATGTTACCAGATATTGCAATATTAAATCCTGAGTTTATAAAAACATTACCACCTACAATTATAGCTGATACAGGAATGGATGTTTTTAACTCATGCGATAGAAGCGTATGTGTCAAAAATAAAAATTTATTTTACTGATACATTAGCAATTGGAGCTATAAAAACAGTATTTGAAGATTTGGTAAACAATTATAATGATCCTACATTAGAAAAAGAAAGAATAAATTTACAAAATAGCTTCATGTGATGGCAGGGGTAGCATTAGTAATTCAGCATTAGGAATTAACCATAGTGTTGCACATACACTGGGAGCTAAATTCCATAAAGCACATGGAAGATTAAATGCATTAATAATGCCAAAAATAATTAAATTTAATGCTAAAAATAAAGAAGCAGCTAAAATTATATGCTGAAATTTCAAAAAGCATTAGGATTTACACCAAAATCTGATGAAGAGGGTGTAGAATATTTAATAAAAATCAATAGAACTTAGAAGTTCAAAATGGGAATACCTACTAGATTGAGAGAGTTAAATATAAACGAAAATGAATTTAATTCTAATTTAGATGCGATGTTGGACTCAATAGACAATGATATGTGTACAGCAGGAAATCCTAGAAGATTTAGTAGAATGGAAATAAAAAGAATTATTATTAAGTTTATACTAAAATAATAAACAAAAACAAAAGTTATTAAGCAACCTCACTTTGAATTTTTGGAAATTGAGGTATAATATAACTAAGAATACAAAGTAGGTTTTGTATTTCAAATATTGTTTACACAGAAAGAAGGAGAGGTGTTTATGACAGAATCAATAATTAGTGTTGGGATAGACATAGGAACGTCAACAACTCAACTGATATTTAGTAAAATCTATATTGAAAAATAGAGGATCGGCATTTAGCGTTCCACAAATAAAAATTGTTGGGAAAGAAGTTATTTACCGAAGTGAAATTTACGTAACACCTTTAGAAACTGAAACTAAAATAGATTCAAAAAGTAAAGCAACTAATTGAAAAATGAGTATGTAAAAAGCAAAAATCAAATATGATGATGTTTCAACAGGGGCTGTAATTATAACTGGTGACACTGCCAGAAAAGAAAATGCAAAAGAAGTATTAGAATCTCTAAGTGGGATGGCTGGAGATTTCGTAGTTGCGACAGCAGACTGATTTGGAAAAGCATTATAGCTGGGAAAAGGATCAGGAGCTTATACATATTCAGAAGAACACAATACCAGTATTGTAAATTTTGATATTGGTGGAGGGACAACCAATATTGTTATATTTAATAGAGGAGAAGTAGAAGACACTACCTGCTTGGATATAGGGTGGAAGACTTATAAAATTTGATGAACATGGAAAAATTTATTATATCTTCAAAAGATGTTTGATGTTGCAGAAGATGTAGGTGTAAAATTACAACTTGGAGAAAGATTGACGGAAAAATGATGCAAGAAAAATTTGTAGAAAGAATGGGTCAGTTAATTTTTGAAAGTGTAGATATAATACCTAGAACGGAATTGTATAAAAATAGTAACAGATCAAGATTTTTAGAAAAGATAGAATAAAAATAGTAAGTCATTCGTTTACAGGTGGAGTAGCAGACTATGTATATGGAAAAACAAATGAAAACTTGTTTGCATATGATGATATTGGAATAATTTTAGGACAAGAAATCTTAAAATTAATAAATGAATATGAAATAAATATGATTAAGTTGAATGAAACAATTGGAGCGACAGTAGTTGGAGCTGGAAGTCATACAACTGAAATAAGTGGAAAGTACAATAACATATTCTGAAAAATATCTTCCCAATAAAAATATTCCAGTTTTAAAATTGAGTGAAAATGATGAATCAAAATCATTTGATGAAATTGAAAATATTGGAAAAGTAAATTAGATTGGTTTAATTCTGAAAGTGTAAGCGACAAACAAAATGTTGTGTTAGCATTAAAAGGAAAAACATAACATGGATTATTTTAGACATTGTAAAATTATCAAAAAAATAATTTGTAATGTTGCAGTGAAAAATTAAATCGTGATAATCCAATAATAGTTATTGTTGAAAACGATATGGCTAAAGTGTTAGGGCAATGTATGAAATTAGAACTACAGGGACAAGATTTAATTTGTATAGATAAGGTAAAAGTAGAGATGGAGATTATATAGATATAGGAGCTCCACTTGGAATGGGAAATGTTTTACCTGTAGTTGTAAAAACATTAGTATTCAGTTATTAAATTAAAATAGAAAATAAAAACGGTTATAAATAAAATAAAAATATAATAAACAAAATAGTAAAAAGTTATTAATGTAAAGATTAGTAATAAATCTTTAAGAGAGGTGACATATAAAATGATATTAAAAACAAAATTATTTGGTCGTGTTTACGAATTTAAATCTTTAAAAGAAGTACTTGCAAAAGCTAATGAATTTAGATCAGGAGATGAATTGGCAGGGAGTTAGTGCATTAACAGCAGAAGAAAGAGTCGCTGCAAAAAGCAGTATTAGCAGAAGTGAAATTATCAGATTTAAGAAATAATCCTGTTGTTCCTTATGAAGAAGATGAAGTTACTAGAATTATTCAAAGATGATGTAAACGATTTATGAAGAAATAAAAACTGGACAGTTAGTGAATTAAGAGAATGGATTTTAGATTTGAAAACTGACGGTGCTATGATTCATAGAATAAGTAAAGGATTAACAAGTGAAATGGTAGCAGCAGTAGCTAAATTAATGGGAAATATGGATTTAGTAGCTGCAGCAAGTAAAAATAAGAATAAAAATTCTGTAATACAGAAATAGGTGGAGATAATATTTTTAGCAGTAAGATTACAACCTAACCATACAACAGATGATCCAGATGGAATTATGCTTTTCAACTTATGAAGGATTGGCGTATGGAATGGGAGATGCATTAATTGGATTAAATCCAGTTGACGATAGCGTTGATAGTGTTAAAAGAGTATTAGAAAGATTCCATGAAATTAAAACAAAATGGGAAATTCCTACACAGAATTTGCGTGATTAGCACATGTTACAACACAAATGGAAGCTGTAAGAAAAGGTGCACCAACTGATTTAATTTTTCCAAAGTATAGCTGGTACACAGAAAAGGTAATGAAGCTTTTTGGTATTGATGGTGCAATGATTGAAGAAGCAAGACAATTAGCTTTAAAAACATGGAACTGCAACAGGATACCCAAATGTAATGTGCTTTGAAACAGGGCAAGGATCTGAATTATCATCAGAAGCTCATCATGGAGCAGACCAAGTAACATTAGAAGCAAGATGTTATGGATTTGCTAAAAGATTTGATCCATTTATAGTAAATACAGTTGTTGGATTTGATTGAGATGAGAATATTTAGTACAATAGTAAACAAGTAATTAGAGCTGGGTTAGAAGACCACTTTATGGGTAAATTAACAGGAATTTCAATGGGAGTAGATGCATGTTACACTAACCATATGAAAGCTGATCAAAATGATATTGAAAACTTAGAAATGTTATTGACTGTAGCAGGAGTAAATTACTTTATGGGTATTCCAGCTGGGGACGATATAATGTTGAACTATCAAACTTCTCCATATCATGACAATGCAACATTGAGAAATGTATGTAATAAGAGACCTATTAAACCGTTTGAGGAATGGTTAGAAAAAAATGGGAATTATGAAAGATGGAAGACTTACAGAAAGAGCAGGAGATGCTTCAATTTTTCTTAAAAATAGTAGGAGGAAGATGAGATGTTAACAGAAAAAGAATTAAAAAGATGTAATAGCAAAAGTAATAGGTGAAATGGGAAATGAAAATTCAAATAGTTCAGAAATAATTTCTAAAGTTGTAGAAGAAGTTTCTTCAGGAGTTGAAGAAGGAGAATTAAAAGATATAGGGGCTATAAATATTAAAGATCAAATGTTAGTTAATAATCCTGAAAATGTTGAAGAATATATGAAATTAAAACAAAGAACTTCAGCAAGATTAGGAATAGGAAGAGCAGGGACAAGATTTAAAACAGATGTATTATTAAGATTTAGAGCTGACCATGCTGCAGCACAAGATGCAGTGTTTAATGATGTTCCAGAATCATTATTAGAAGAAGTTGGATTGTTTGAAGTTTTATCAGAATGTGAAAGTAGAGACCAATATGTAACAAGACCAGATTTAGGTAGAAAAATTGGAGCTGAAGGAATTAAAGTAATAAAATGAAAAATGTATCCAACAGTTCAAATAGTTGTAGCAGATGGACTAAGTTCAACAGCTATTGAAGCAAACATTAAAAATATTTTACCAGCGATTGAAAATGGATTAAAAGGATATGGAATTGAATATGGAACAACTTTCTTTGTAAAATATGGAAGAGTTGGAGCAGGAGATCATGTTGAGAGTTGGTAAATGCTGATGTTGTTTGTATTTTAATAGGTGAAAGACCGAGGGATTGACAACAGCAGAAAGTATGAGTGCTTACATTACTTATAAAAGCAAGAGTTGGAATTGCAGAAGCAAAAAGAACAGTTGTGTCAAATATTCATAGAGATGGGACACCGGCAGCTGAAGCAGGAGCACATATTGCAACATTAATCAAAAATATTAGATGCAAAAGCATCAGGACAAGATTTAAAATTATAGTTAATAATATATTTTTCTTAGGAGGAGAAACATGAAAGGGTGATAAATTAAAAGTTAGCGTTTTAGCAACAAGAATTATTCTAATGTAGACGCAGGAATGGTAAAAAGAATTAAATCTACCAGCAGATCATGAGAAGTGTAGCAATTTTTAACAGCAGATTGTGATGATGTTACTTATACAGCATTAGATGAAGCTACTAAAAAAGCAGCAGTAAAAGTAGCATATGCGAAATCATTTTATGGTGGAGCAGCTAATGCAAATACAAAAATTAGCAGGAGAAGTAATTGGAATTTTATCAGAATAAATCCAGCAGAAGTTAGAAGTGGATTAGATGCAGCAGTTGACTTTATAGAAAATGGAGCTACATTTATAAGTGCAAATGATGATGACAGTATTGCATATTACGCACACTGTATTTCAAGAACAGGAAGTTATTTGTCTGAAACAGCAGGAATTGAAGAAGGAGAAGCATTAGCATACTTAATTGCACCGCCTTTAGAAGCAATGTACGCTTTAGATATAGCATTAAAGGCGGCTAATGTAAACTTAGTAGCATTCTTTGACTACCTTCAGAAACAAACTTTGGTGGAGGACTTTTAACTGGAAGTCAATCAGCATGCCAATCAGCATGTGATGCATTCGCAGAAGCAGTTAAAGCAGTGGCAGATAGACCTATAGATTAATTAAGAAAAATGTTATAAATTTAAAAAGGCTAGAACAATTTTCTTAGCCTTAAAAATATCTAAAAATACATATAATAATTTAGTAAATAGAATGTTATGTTAGGAGATGACACAATGGGAATAGACAAAAATAATCATTATAATAATGACTATCTTTATGGTAGTTGGTGGAGTGGATAAAAATTATAGGGAATAAATTTGGATATGGAGAAAAATTTGAAGAAGGAATTATGGCAATGGGAGCTTTAGCCGTTGCAATGGTTGGAATTATCTCATTAGCTCCAGTTTTAGGAAATATTTTTAACCCAATAGTAGCACCGGTTTATTCAGCTTTAGGAGCAGATCCAGCAATGTTTTGCTACAACTTTATTAGCAAATGATATGGGTGGAGCACCACTTGCGTTGTCAATGGCAAAAGATGCACAAGCTGGGTTGTTTGCAGCATTTATATTAGGAGCTATGATGGGATAAACAATAGTATTTACTATTCCAGTAGCCTTAGGAATAATTGAAAAAGAAGACAAACCATTTTTTTAGCGAAAGGTATTTTATCAGGAATTGTTACAATACCAATAGGATGTTTTTGTTGGAGGATTAGTAGCAGGATTCCCAATTGGACTTATTTTAGCTAATTTAGTACCAATAATAATTGTTGCAGCTTTAATTGTTTTAGGATTAATATTTATTCCAGAAAAATGACAAAAGGATTTGCAGTATTTGGTCAAGCAGTAGTAATAATTATAACAATCGGATTAATTGCTGCAATAGTTGAAGCGTTAACAGGATTTGTTGTAATACCGGTATGGCACCAATTACAGACGGATTAGTAACAGTTGGAGCGATTGCAATTGTATTAGCGGGAGCATATCCGTTAGTTCATTTCATTACACAAGTATTTGGTAAACCATTAGAAGTATTAGGAAAAAGTTTAGGAATGAACGAAGTTGGAGCTGCTGGATTAGTTGCAACATTAGCAAATAACATTCCAATGTTCGGAATCTTAAAAGACATGGATGAAAATGGTAAAGTTATGAATATTGCATTTGCAGTAAGTGCAGCTTTCGTATTTGGAGATCACTTAGGATTTACTGCGGGATTTGCTGAAGGAAAATATACTCAAATGATTTTTTTCCTATGATAGTAGGAAAATTAGTAGCAGGAATAACAGCTATTTTTGTAGCTAAAAATATTATTCTGCAAAAACATCTAAGTAATATTAATATAAAAATAAATTTAGTTTGAGATAAAAAGACTAATTATTTTTGTTAATTAAAAAGGGAGAATAATAGAAGTTCATATTATTAGGAGGAAAATGAAATGGATTTGAAAAAAATATTGACAGAGAAACTTTAGAAAAAAATATTGAAAAAAAGTTGTAGCTGAAGAGTTAAAGTAAAAAGTATCAACATTTGAAAAATATATTGATAAAAGTGGTGTTGGAGTGATTAAAACTTCAACTGTTAAACCTGAACCTTTTGATACTGGAAAACCGGGAGATAAAGTATTTTTTAACAGATGTTTTATCATTAGATGAAAGTGAAAAGATTAGGATGTGGAATCATGGAAATGGAAGAGACTGCATTTGATTGGACATTAAATTATGATGAAATTGATTATGTTATTGATGGAACACTTGAAATAATAATAGATGGAAAAACGGTAACAGGAAATAGAGGAGATATTTTTATTTATTCCTAAAGAATCAAAAATACAGTTTTTCTGCACCAAATTTTTGCTAGATTTATGTATGTTGTTTACCCTGCAAATTGGAATGAACAAGCATAAAATAAAAATAGCCATTAATATACTCTCAAAAATTTATATAAATACAAAAATGGATGTACGATTTCAGTATATCCATTTTTATTAAAATTATAAAGCTATATTCAAATAATAAAGAATAAAATTCTTATTTGTTTAAAAATTATTTGTATCTTCTCCAAATTTGAGTCTTACCAATTGCTTTTTAATCCAGCTAAATGTCCTCTAACTTTTAAAGAACCATCTGACTGTAATTCCATGAAACAAGCATAAGATTTTCCTGTAGAAGGATCATAAATTTTTCCATTCTCATATGTTTTTATCATTATATGTAAAATCACTAACAAAATCAATACCTTCTAAAGTACGATTTCTTTTTGAAGAGTCAGGATTTTTATGGTCTTTTCTCAATTCTCCTTTATCATCAAATCTTTGTTCTAATTGATGAATTTTTACCATAAACTTTACCACCTTTTTCATAAATGTCTACAATAATTCTGTTTCCATTGCTTCCTTTTTCTGTAATCCATCTTCCGTACGCATCATTTTTAGCTGCAAAAATAGATAAAGGGAAGATTAAAATAAATAATAATAAATTTAATAATTTTTCATTTTTATACCTCACATGTTATTTATAAATTATAGTATCAAAAATTAGAGAAAAGTCAAATTAAAAGTAATTTAAAATAAAAAAATTTAAAAGAATAAAAAAATTATAATAAGAAGTAAAAGTATAAACTATTATTATAAAAAATATAAAATTTGCTATAATAAGAAAGAAAAATAGAGAGGAAAATAAAAATGAAAAATAGAAAAACTATAGCAAACAAGAAAAATATAATATTTTTAAATGAAGAGACAGAATATATTTTAATACAGCCAGTAGATGAAAATGATATAAAAGAATTGGATCTAGAAATGGAATACATTGTAGCAAATATTGATAAAAAAAGTAAGTTTGTTTTGCATTTGAAATAAAGGATTGGAACTCAGAATTGACACCGTGGGAAATGCCTTTTAATTTTTGGGAAGGGAAATTTTGGGACTGGAGCGAAAGATACTTTAGATTGGATACAAAAGATGTAATTCCTGCAATAGAAAAAGAATTTTTGAAAATAAAGATAAAAATAAAATATATTTTTAGGAGGATATTCGCTAGCAGGGTTATTCGCATTATGGACAGGGTATCAAGAGAATAATTTTGTAGCGATAAATGCTGCATCTCCTTCAGTGTGGTATAAAGATTGGGTTTCATATATATTTAAAAATAATCCTATTTCAAATACAATTTATTTGAGCTTAGGAAATACAGAGGAAAAACTAAAAATCAAATAATATCAAAAGTAAAAGAAAATATTGAAATACAATTTGAAAATTTAAAAACACATGAAAATATAAAAAATACGATTTTAGAATGGAATGAAGGAATCATTTTAAAGATTCAGGTCTTAGAACGGCAAAAAGGTTTTGTTTGGTGTTTGAAAAATATTTAAGAATTATATATAAAAATGTTGATAATAAAAATAAATTTGATACAAGAAATTCGATAATCAAAATTGAATTGGTTAAATATAGTTAAAAATAGAGAACTTTGCCAATAAGCTCTCTATTTTAATTTTTATACAAGCAAACTGTAAAGAAAAAGTTTTATTTCTTCAAATAATCTAAATTTAATAGAAATTCTTTTATTTCAATACCACCGTTATAGCCAATCATGTTAAATCCAATAACACGATGACAAGGAATAAAAATAGGAAGAGGATTTTATTGTTTGCCATGCCAACAGCACGATAAGCATTTGGATTTTGAATAAAAATAGCGATTTCTTTATAAGTTTTGGTATTGCCATATTGAATTTGAGCTAGTGCATCCCAAACTTTTATTTTGAAAATCAGTTCCAGTTTTTGCAAATGGTAAGTCAAAAATATTTTTCTTTTTCCATTAAAAATATTCGTAAAGTTGTAACCAAGCCTCTTTAATTAATTTTGTTTCAATTTCTAAATATTTATTGCTATTTTTAATTTCTTCAATTTCATAATGAAAAATAAATCTGTGATTTTATTGTTGTATTCAGCAATTCCTATTGTTTGAAGGAGAGGAAGCTCAGTGTCATAAAAAAATAAACTTTTTAATCATATTAACTCCTGTGATTATTATTTATAATTTTATAATAATATAAAAATATGTCAAGAAGTCATAAAAACAAAAATAAATAGTTTTATGGCATTAATTTTTCTTATGATAGCCTCAGTAATAAATATTATTTTAGACATATATTTCATAAAAAGATTTGTACATGAGAATAGTAGGGACTGCCGTTGTTACTGTAATTACTCAATTTGTATCTGTAATATGTTGTATAGTTTATATCTATAAAAATTTATATTTTAATTTCAAGTATAATTAAAATATTTAGGGAAATATTTTTGTAATAGTTATAATTGTAAAAATGGGAACGTTTGTAATTATGATTTGTGAGCCACTAATTTGGATTTTAATGACAATCTAGTTAATTTATTCGTTTAGAAATAATGAATTTATAAAGGAAATATAAATAAAAAATTCTTTAAGAAAAAAAGATTTTAAACTACTATTTATCGTTTGTTTCAATTTCTTAAAGAATTTCTTATTTTATAAATTAAGTTTTTATTAATATTGTCGTGGAGCAGATTGTACTTGTAATGAAATTTTAATAGTTTCATTATTTCTAATAATTTCAAGATTTACAGTTTCACCAATGCAGCAATCTCACCAATAAGAGCTCCAGCAGAAGTAATTTCTTTATTATTAATTTTTGTTATGATGTCATTTGCTTTTAATCCCGCTTTATCTGCAGGACTATTAGGAACAACTTTAGCTACATAAATACCATTTGTAGATTTTTAAATGTAAATTTTTTAGTATATCATCAGTAATGTTAGAAATTTGAGCATCAATATACGCTCTTTGGAAGCTACCATTTGAGATGATAGAGTCTTTTTACAGTTTTTACTAAATTAGATGGAATTGCAAAATCCAATTCCAACACTTCCTCCATTTTGAGAAAAGATAGCAGTATTGACTCTATAACATTTCCATTAATGTCAATAAGTGGATCTCCACTGTTTCCCTTGATTTATAGCGGCATCAGTTTGTATGAAATTTTTCTATTTCTTCAATACCTAAAGAGCTACGACCTGCAGCACTAACGACACCAACAGTCATCGAGTCATTAAGTCCTAATGGATTTCCAAAAAGCAATAGACCATTGACCAACTTTAATTTTCATCAGAATTAGCAAAAATTTAAAAGGTGTAAAAGTTTCATTTGAATCAATTTTTTTAAAATAGCAATGTCAACCTCTTTTGAAGAACCTACAAGTTTTGCCTCATATTCTTTTTCCATTAGAAAATTTTACAAAAATTTCATCTGCTTCATTGATAACATGATAGTTTGTAACAACATATCCGTTTTTCAGAAACAACAAATCCAGATCCTAATGAACCAGAACTTTCAGAATTACCATTTAAAAGATCATAAATAGAATTTGAAGAATTTTTAGAAGTTCTAATATTTACAATAGAATTTTGTACTTTTTGATGGACTTTTATAAAAGCATCTTGAGTTTCTAAAAGCATTTTTGTATATTTTTGTAAATCATCTTGAACTGCTTGTGTATTATTTTTTTATTATTATTTATATTTGAATTTTTGAATTTCTCACAACTCATTAAGCTAAAAATTGTGAAAGCTGTAAAGAATTAATTTTTTTATTCATAAATATCACTCCTTTTTGATGGGGATATTATAATATTATATTATTATTAGAAAAATTAGAGTATAATAGAATTTAAAATGATTTTTGTAGATTTAGTAACTATATATATTTTTATAAAAATAAATATTAGTTCTAAATAAGTATTGATATTATGAAATAGTTAAATTTCAAATTTGTACAACTAAATTTACATTGACAAAAGTATTATAAAGTGATAGAATTAAGTCAATAAAATATTTAGGAGGTATTAAAATGACAGTAGGCTTATTTTTCAGCACTATGGATAGTGATTTTTAATTGCAATTTTTGGTCTTTTAGTTCATATAAAACGTGAATTTGAAAAAAAGAAATTTAAGTTTTCAACAAGAATAATTATTTCAACAGTATTGGGAATGATTATTGGAATAATTTTTAAAGTACATTGACAATATTGCCGGTAGACGGAATGGAAAAAGCATTGAGTAATGTAACAACGGCAGCATCGCTTGTAGGAAGAGGATTTAGTGGATTATTAAAAATGATAGTTTTACCGTTAGTAGGAGTGTCAGTTTATAATTCAATTATTAATTCAAAAAGTAAAGATTCGTTAAAAAATTAACGACAAAATCAGTTTTATATTATACAGTAACAGTATCAATATCAGCTATAATTGGTATGATTATAGCATTATCATTTGGAATTGGTAAGGGAATGGTATTGCCAGAAGAGTAGAAGCTTGGGCAGGTAAAGGGAATATAAAGGAATTGTAGATGTTATAGTTTCGTTTATTCCATCAAATATTTTTAAAGCGTTATCTGAAACAAGTGTTGTTGGATTAGTTATTTTCTGGATTTATGGGATTTGCAACAAATAGAGTTGGAGAAAAACATCCAGAAAAAAATTAAAATATTAAAAGAGTTATCAGAATCATTATTTTCTGTAATGACAAGTGTAACAATTACAATTATAAAAAATTATACCTTATGGAGTAGCAGCATTAATGTTTGATTTAGCGGCTTCATATGGATTAGAAGTATTTAAAAATTTATTGGTTTATGTAGTAGTAATGGTTATTGCAATGACATTAGTATTTATAATGCAAAGTGTAAATTTATTAATACACGGTATAAATCCATTATAATATTATAAAAAAAGCATTACCTCCATTGGTATTAGCTTTTTACAAGTACATCAAGTATGAGAACTTTACCTTTAACTATTGAAACTTTAGAAAATGAAGTGGGAGTAAGCTCAGGGACAGCAAACTTTACGGCAACATTAGGAACAACAATAGGAATGAATGCTTGTGCAGGAGTATTTCCAGCAGTAATTGCTATAATGGTTGCAAACATGCAAGGAGTACCAATAACACCAGTATTCTTAATAACATTATTAGTTGTAATAGTTTTTAGGTTCATTCGGTATGGCTGGAGTACACGGAACTGCATATATTGCATCAACAGTTGTTCTAGGTGGAATGGGATTACCATTTTGGATACAGTTGCGTTAGTATTGCCAATAGATTCAATTATTGATATGGGAAGAACAATGGTAAATGTAAATGGAGCAATGACAATTACAACAATAGTTGATAAAGAATTGGGAACATTTGAAAGTAAATTATAATTAAAAATGTAAGTATAATAATTATAAAAATAAGAGGATTAATTTCTAATAAAATGGGAGTTAGTCCTTTTAAATTAATATAAATTTTTATTGACTGAAATAATTTTTATCTTATAATAAACTATATGAAAAATAAGTGAGGGAACTATGGGATATATAAAAATATTGGATGAGAGTGTATCTAATATAATAGCAGCGGGTGAAGTTGTAGAAAATCCAGCTTCAATGATTAAAGAAATGATTGAAAATTCATTAGATGCAAAGGCGAATATTATAAAAATTGAAGTTTTTAACGGTGGACTTGATGTAAAAATAACAGATAATGGGATTGGAATGGATAAAGAAGATACGCTATTATCAATAGAAAGACATGCGACTTCAAAAATTGAAACAAAAAGAAGATGTATTTAATTTGACGACATATGGTTTTTAGGGGAGAAGCATTGGCATCAATAGCAGCTGTATCAAAACTTACAATAAGTACTTGTTCTGAGAAAAGTGATATTGGCTATAGAATTGCAAGTTATGGTGGAGTTAGTAAGAAAATTTGATGAAATTTCTAAAAATGTAGGAACAGAAATTGAAGTAAAAGATTTATTTTATAATACTCCTGCTAGAAAAATTCCTTAGAAAGACAAGCACAGAATATAATAAAAATAAGAGATATTGTGTTAAAAGAAGCGTTGGCAAATGTTGATGTTGCGTTTGAGTTGATTTTAGATGGGAAAAAGTAGCGTTAGTACGAGTGGAAAAAGGTATAGAAAAATACAATACTTGATTTATTTGGAAAATCAGTTCTTAAAAATTTAAAAATTTGAATATGGATATTTAGGAAATGTTGAAATTTTAAGAAGTAGTAAAAGATTATATTTTTGTTTATGTAAATAAAAAGATATGTGAAATCAAATACGATTGAAAGAGCTGTAATTGATGGGTATTACACAAAAACTTATGAAAGGTAAATACCCTTTTTCAATAATATTTTTAGATATTGATCCTAAGGAAATTGATGTAAATGTGCATCCTTCCAAAAATAGTTAAATTTTCAAACGATAAAATTGTTTATAATCAAATAAAAGATGCGATTGACGAATTTTTATTACAATGATAGAGAAAATTGGCAACCGAATATAGATTTTTTTAAAACAAAATGTAAATGTTGAGAATAAAGATGAAAAAAATAAAAGATTTATTTGAAGATGAAGTACTAAAAAGCTGAACAACAATCATTTTTGGACTTGAAACAGGATTAAAAGATAATAGAAAAACTGAAATAGTAGAAATTCCAAAAGATATAGATTATAATTTTTTTAAATAATAATCAAAGTATTGAAAAATAGTCAACAAGATGATATTTCTGAAGATAAAAATAGAAAAACAAAATATAGAAAATATTATAAAAACAATTAAATTCAATATCAAAAATAACGAAAATTATTACAAAGAAGAAGTGAGTTGTTGTGATAAAATCTCAACGGAAGATAAATTTTTTTGAAATATAAAAATAACAATAATTATACTGAAAAAAAGAAAATGCAGTAATTGAAGAAAATCGTGAAGAATATAGAAAAGGGACATTTGAAAAATATGTTGGGAAAACGATAGATTATGATGTTATTGGACAAATTTTTGATACATATATTTTTGGTAAGACATGATAATGAATTAGAGATTTATGACCAACATATTATTCATGAAAGAATATTATATGAAGAATTAAAAAGATAAATATTATAATCAAAAACTTAGTTCGCAACAGTTATTATTTCCACAAAAATGGAAGTAACTGAAAGTGAAAAAGTATAATTATGGGAAATGTAGAAATTTTTAAAGAATTTGGATTTGATATAGATGAATTGAATAACGAAATAATAATTAGGGCTGTACCGGCTTTTGATTTTAGAGAAAATATTCGTGATGTTTTTATGAAATTATTTGAAAAATATACGAAGTGACCGAAAAATAATGGATTTAAGAGAAAATATAATAATTTCAATGTCGTGTAAAAGGAGCAGTAAAGGCTGGTCAAAAATTGGATATGAATGAAATGAAAAATATGGTTAGAAGACTTCATGAAGTAGGAGAATATACTTGTCCACATGGTAGACCGATTATTGTCAAATTGACTAGAAATGATTTAGATAAAAATGTTTGGTCGTAAAAATAGTGAGAAAAAAATCAAAAAAATAAGGAAAGATCTAATTGACAAGGTAAAAGAGATATGGTAAAAATTAATATAATATGTGTTGGTAAAATTAAAGATAAATATATAAAAGATGGGATTGAGGAATTTAGTAAAAGATTATCAAAAGTACACAACTTTATCTATTATTGAACTAATGGAAGAAGATGACAATAAAGGCATAGAAAATGCTATTGTTAAAGAAACAGAACGAATAATAAATTTAGTAAACAAAAATGCAATCATTTAATGTATTGTTGGACTTAAAAGGAAAAATGCAAACTTCGGAAGAAATGGCAATGAAATTAAATGAAATTTCAATGAGTTGTAGTGAAGTAAATTTTATAATAGGTGGATCAAATGGAGTGAGTGATGAATTAAGAAAAATCGTAGATTTTTAGATTGGCATTTTTCATTAATGACATTTCCTCATCAATTAATGAGATTGATTTTATGTGAACAAAATATATAGATGGGTTGCAATTAATAAAAAAATATAAAATATCATAAATAAGAAAGGCAGTGGAGGATTTTTATGTATTCTGTTGGAGAAAGAATTTGAAAAACAATAGAAGATGATGTAGAGTATTTAACATGTATAGGGACTGTGAATATAGGAGCTAGAGAGTATGTAATTTGCGAAAATGAAAATGGAGTGAAAAGAGTGTTTCATTATGATTCGTTAGAGGATGAATTGGAATATTTGGATGAAGATGAATCTGATGAAGTGTTAGAAATTTGGGAAGAAGACTACTATGGAGCAGAAAAAGAGTATATGTATTGGAATGATGAGTCTGGAGAATACGATCAAGTTGAAAAAGAAGTGAGTAGTCTTGAAGATTTAGATCTTGTAGAAGAAGAGTTTGAAGATGACAGCTTTGATTTTTGATGACGAAGATGATGATTTAGACGATTTTTTTAGATGATTTTTTTAGATGATGATGATTTTTAAATTAGTAAAAATAAATAGGAATTGAGATGATAATAAAAATAAAAAGTGTTGACAGTTTTTGAACAGCATTATGAAAAGGAATTTAAAAATAACGGATATTGTTAATTTATTGACACAAAAAGAGTATCATTATAGCGATGAGTATGGGAAATGTAAAGTGATTAATAAATCAAGTGAGTAGTTGAAATATTTAGGCATGGAGAAATTAATTCAAAGCAAGTGTTTAAATTGGGAGAGATGACATCGTTTACATATATTACAAAAGAATTTAAAAGTAAATATAAAAATTTTTACAAAAATTCATAGAAGTGATAGGAAAATTATACTAGATTATGATATAATAGATGGAACAGAAATAATAAATAGTATAAATTTAGAGATAAGTTATAAAATGATGTTAAATTAGAAAGGAATGATGATGAGTAATCAGAAGTAAAAGAAACTACGCAAAAGTACGGAAAAATCAAATAATAAAAGAAAAATGAAAAAGTTCAAGAACTTAAAAGAAATAGGGTAGAACCTTATGGAAGAAAATATGAAAATTGATTCTATGGAAGTTATAAATAGTTTTGATGAAACATCTGATAGAGTGTTTAAAAACAGCTGGAAGAATAGTTGCTTTTTAGAAGAATGGGTAAAAACGGATTTGGACAAATACAAGATCCAACAGGGAAAGTTCAATATTATGTAAAGATGAAGTTGGAGAAGAGCAATACGAAATTTATAAAAAAATTAGGACTTGGTGACTTTATAGGAATTGAAGGACATTATTTAGAACGCAAACAGGTGAATTGACTTTAAGAGCTAAGTCGTTTGAAGTTTTATCAAAAATGTAAGACCTTTACCAGAGAAATTTCATGGATTGACGGACGTTGAAATAAGATATAGACAAAGATATGTAGATTTAGTAATGAATCCGGAAGTAATGCAAACTATGCAAAAAGATTTAAAGTAATTAGATATTTTTAGAAAATTGCTTAGAAAGCAAAGGATTTACTGAAGTTGAAACTCCAATGATGCACCCAATAGCAGGGTGGAGCAACAGCAAAGACCATTTGTGACACATCATAATGCTTTTAGACATGGAATTATTTTTAAGAATTGCTCCAGAATTATACTTAAAAAGATTGTTAGTTGGAGGATTTGAAAAAGTATTTGAGATTAATAGAAGCTTTAGAAATGAAGGAATTTCAATTAAACATAACCCTGAATTTACAATGATGGAGCTGTACCAAGCGTATGCTGATTATAACGACATGATGGACTTGACAGAAGACTTGATTTCTAGTTTAACTCACGAATTGCACGGAAGTTATGAAATTGAATATGAAGGACAACAAATTAATTTAGCAAAAACCTTGGAGAAGAGTAACGATGAAAGAAATAGTAAAAGAAGTTTCTGGATTTGACTTTGATGCAATTTCAACTGATGAAGAAGCAATAGAAAAAGCTAAAGAACTTGGAGTTCATATTGATAAAGATAAAAATTATACTAAATTTGGAATTTTAAACTTAATGTTTGAAGAAAAAGTGGAAGAAACTTTAATTAATCCAACATTTATTACAGAATATCCAAAAGAAATTTCGCCACTTTCTAAAAATATGAAAGGTGAAGATGAATGGGTTGATAGATTTGAATTATTTATTTCAGGAAGAGAGTTTGCAAATGCTTATTCTGAGTTAAATGACCCAAGAGATCAACAAGAAAGATTTGAAGAGCAAGTTAAATTAAAAGAAGCTGGAGATGATGAAGCTCAAAAATATGGACTTAGATTACATTAGAGCTTTAGAGTATGGAATGCCGCCAGCTGGAGGATTAGGAATAGGAATAGATAGATTAGTTATGTTACAAACTAATTCAAGTTCAATAAGAGATGTTTTATTATTCCCAACACTAAGAAAAGAAAAATATAGAATTATAAAAACAAGAGAACGCTAATAAAGTGTTCTCTTTTCAGTTATTATAAAATCAGGTTTTTGGTCATGAGCTTCAACTGGAATGTCGTTTATGACTTGAAAAATCATAGCAAACAGCGATAGTTAATGGTATTTTATTTTTATTAAATTTTTAATAAAAATCTATCGTAATATCCTGCACCAAATCCAATTCTATTTTTGTTTTCGTCAAATGCAACTCCGGGCATAATAATTAAATCTAAAATATTTTTCGTTAATATAATATTCAGAACTTGATTCGTACTAGCCAAATTTGTGTTTTATAAGTTCATTTTTATTATATTTATTGATTTTTCATAACACCTTTTGGGAAGCATTTTGGAATGAAAAAATTTTTTGTTTGGATAAATGTTGATTAGCTTTGTGACTTGAACTTCATTTTTCATATCCATAAAAATCATAATATTTTTCTAATTTTTTCATCTATAATTTTACATAATTTATTTATAATAATGTCGCTTTTTCATTAACAAAATTGTCACTTAAATTATTTCGCATTGTTAAAATATTTTTCTAATTTCATCTTTATTCATAAAAATTCTCACAATTATGTAATTTTTCCATTAGGAGAAACTTCAAGTCCGTTTCCTCTAGGAAAATCAGTTTTATTTAATTGAATAATTTTTATTTATTACAGCTTTTGATCTGTCAATTTTAGGAATTTTGTCACCAATTTGAGTGACAGGAATTATATCTCCAGAAATAAAATTTCCGTTTTTATCAACCGTAATTTTGAAAATAGGTGAAATTCCACTAATTCCAGATGTGTTTATATTTCCATAAGTAGCAAAATTTCCACCGCTATAAGAAATAAATTTTCCTTTTGTAAAAGCTCAATGGCACGAGTTACGTGGGAATCTTTGTCCAAAAAAATGATGTCTGCTCCAGAGTCGACTGCTAGTCGTACAAATTCAGTAATATTTCCACGATTTTCGCCAAAAATATTTCAGTTTTAAATGGTAAATGCTCAGCTTTTTACCTTCTGCACCACCATGAAACATAACTATAACAATATCAGATTTTTTTCTTGGATTCAGAGATTAATCTTTTAACTTTTGTATAATCGTTTAATTTTACGGTAGTTGAGTTTGGGGCAAAAGAAACAAAACCATATTTTACGCCGTCTTTTTCTAAAAAAGTACTTTCAAATTTATCTTCAATACCAGAATATTTAATATTTAGTTTTTCAAGATTTTTGGCAGTTGCGTCAATTCCGTAAGCACCAAAGTCGTTGCTGTGATTATTGGCAAGACTAAGGTAGTCAAAACCAGCATTGGCTAAATATTGTCCATAAGATGAAGGTGTACGAAAAACATAGCAAATACTAGGGGTTGAACACTTTTTAGGGTGTACCTCCATTATCAAAAAGAGTTCCTTCAAGATTACCGACAGTAATGTCAGCATCCTTTAAAGTTGACTCAACTTTTTTTAAAACATTTGTATTAGGTAACATGTTTATCGGATAATTACTTCCAAGCATAATGTCTCCAACACCAATAATTGAAATAGTTTTTCGTTTTTATTTTTTTATCTTCATTTTTCTGATTAACATTTTCTATTTTAATATTTTCAACTTTTTGATTTTGCTTATTTTTCAGATTGAATTGTTAAAAATTAAATAAAGTTGTAAAAAGAAAAATAAAACTATAATTACGAAAAATTCATTTTAAAAATCCTCCATAAAAAAATTATATGTATATTTTATCTTTTTTTATGAATTAAAAGCAATAATTTCTTTTATAAAATAATAAAAGTTGTGCTATAATTAAGCAATAGTATCATTAACTAATAAATAATAGATAAGGAGTTTTTATGAAAAATACATTAAAATCGTAAATATAATAGTATTTTCTTTAATAGTAATAATATTAATTTATTTGTATTCATTCTTTTTAATAAAAACTACTTATAATAATGTAAGAGTAAATATAAAAAGGAGATACGATAACAGATATTTATAAAGATTTTAAAATTAAATTATGGATTGTTAGATAAAAATTTATTTAAGAATTGATAGTAGAATGGGAAAAATTGACTATTGGTTCATATAGCTTTTAATGGAAAATTCTCAAAATATGAAGTTTTTAAGAAAAATAAGAGAAGGTAAAAACACAAGAAGTTAGACTTACAATTCCTGAAAGGATTTACTAAAAACAAGTTTACGAAAGAATGACGGCATTGGGATTAGGAACAGTGAAGAAATAGACAAAGCATTGTCTGAAATTGATTTTTCCGTATCCTCACTGAAAATAATGAATTTGAGGGATATTTCTACCCTGAAACTTATATTTTTGCTAGAAATACAACAACAAAAGAAGTTTTAAAGATTATACTAAATGAATTTTTAAAACATTTTCCAGAAAAAAATATAAAAGATAAAAAAATAAATTTTATGAGCAATTAAAATTAGCATCAATTGTTGAAGCAGAAGTTAATAAAAATGAAGATAAGCCTCAGTAGCAGGAATATTTATAAAAAGATTAGAAAAATATGAGACTTGAATCAGATGCAACATTAAAATATGATTTAGGGCGTCAAGCGAAAAGAGGAGAATTGAAAAGTAAACGATAGTCCTTACAATTCATATAGAGTGGGAGGATTACCGCCAACTCCGATTGGAAATCCAGCAGCTGATACAATAAAAAGCTGTACAAAATCCAATTATAACAGAAGATTTATTTTTTTCTTTATGTATAATGGAAAAACTTATTATTCAAAAACACATGAAGAACACTTAAAAAACGTAAAGAAAGTGGACAGCTTAAATAGAGTGTGAGTTTTAAATGAAAAATTGAAAAATTAAAGAGATAAAAATAGAAATTTAATAAGTGAAAATGATAAAATTTTTGATTGCATTTTCTAGTGATCTGATTCGATGTTTTTATATTATGTTTTAAAAACTTTACAAAAAGAATATAAACTTGAAATCTCATTAATTTATATAAATCATAATTTAAGAGATGATGTAGATAACGATATAAGAAATTGTAACAAACTTTGCAAAAGAAAAATGGCGTAAAACTTTATGTATTGATGTGAAAAATATGCAAAAGATAACAAAAATCAGTTGAATTAGCGGCTAGAGAATTAAGATATGAAATGATTAATAAAACTTTAATGGAAATAGGTTATAATAAAATTGCAACGGGACATAATCTTGATGATAATGTTGAAACATTAGTATTTAGATTGATTAGAGGACTTCAATTAAGGATTGAAAAGGAATACCAATAAAAAGAGGGAATATAATAAGACCTATTTTTACATTTTGAAAAACAGAGATTATTAAATTTTTAAATGAGTAGAATATGTAATTGATTATACAAATTTTTGAGAATGATTATACTAGAAATTATATACGAAACGAAATTTTTTTCCAATGTTTTTTAATGTAAATTCAAATTTTAAATTGAAAATAAATGAACTTATTGAAGAATTGAATTACAATAAAACAAGTAAGAATAAAAAGATTATTAATAGAAAAATTAGAAGAGAAAAAGTAAAATTGACAAGAGAAAAATTAATAATATTTATAATAGTTTGTATGACAGTGAAGATGAGTTGAAAAAAAGATGGAGCGAAAGAGTTTGAAATTGGAGAAAAATTTGGTTTTACGAAAGAAATATGATAAAAATCGAGATAGTGTCTAAAAAAAGAAAAGAATGAAAAAGAAAAATGAAACGATAAAATTGAATACACAAAAAGTGGAATTTATTTGAAATAGGAATTTTTAATGGAGAAAAATAAAATTTTTATTGAATGAGTATAAAAAGTAATAAGATAAAAATTTTATGAAAATTAAATTAAATAAAAAAAGTAGATGAAATAAAAAAATTAGAGCTAGAATTGACGGAGATAGAATAAAATTAAAAATATAGGGTACATAAAAAATTTTTAATAGATAAGAAAATTTCTAAGTGGGAAAGAGATGAAATACCAATAATTTTGTATGAAAATGAGATATTATCAATGGGGGATATTTCAATTTCAGAACATTTAGAAAAATTAATATTGAAAAATTGAAAAAATATGATAATATTATGTATAAAAAGAAATATAGGGAGGATAAATGGATAACGATAAAAAATAAAAAAATAAAAAAATGATATAAGAAAAAGATTGGAAGAATTAAAGAAAGAAAAGAGAAATAGAAATCCAAGAAATAATAAAAAAATCCTTTTTTCAATTCAGGTAATATATTTTTAGTAATAATTTTGTTGGCATTTTAGTTTTATTTTTCAGGAATATACAAAATTATTTTCAAGAGAAAAAGAGATTACTTATTCGCAATTTATAGATAAAATTAATAGCGGTGATTTTTAAAGAAGTGACGGAAAAGATAACGAAATCACTTCAAAAATAAAAAAAGAAAAAGATAAGGAAGTTATTTATTCAACTAGAAAAATAACAGATAGAATAGGTGATGACAAACAAGTTTTAGATGCAATTAATAAATCAAAATACAACATTAGTTGTAGCAAAACCATCGGGAGCTTCCAGCATTTTTTTCTATATTTTATTAAATATATTGCCAATTATAATTTCTGTTGCATTCTTTTATTTTTTTATATTTAGACGAATGAATGGAAATGGAGGTTCTAGCTCTGGGGAGTATTTGGCTTTGGAAAAACGAGAGCAGATAAATTAGAAAAACCAGATGTTAAATTTGAAGATGTTGCTGGTGTGGATGGAGCAAAAAGAAGAATTAAAAGAAATAGTAGACTTTTTAAAAGATGCAGAAAAATATACAAAAAGCTGGGGCTAGAGTGCCTAAAGGGGTATTATTATTAGGAGAACCGGAACAGGTAAAACTTTACTTGCTAAGGCTGTAGCTGGAGAGTCTGGAGCTTCATTTTTATAGCTTGTCGGGTTCAGAATTTGTAGAAATGTTTGTAGGAGTTGGAGCTTCAAGAGTTAGAGATTTATTTGAGAAAGCTAAAGCAAATTCGCCGTCAATTATTTTCATAGATGAGATTGATGCAATTGGAAGAAAAAGAAGCACTGATAGAAATGGTGGGGAAATGATGAGAGAGAACAAACACTTAATCAGTTATTAGTTGAAATGGATGGATTTGAAACGGATACAAAAGTTATAGTTATTGCAGCGACAAATAGAGATGATATATTAGATGCGGCATTGTTAAGAGCTGGAAGATTTGATAGAAGAGTAACTGTTGATGCACCGGATGTTCAAGGAAGAATAGCTATATTAAAAGTGCATTCAAAAAGGTAAAAATTAGCTGAAGATGTTAAACTTGAAGATATTGCTAAAATAACACTCGGATTTGTAGGAGCAGATTTAGCAAAATTTATTAAATGAGGCGGCACTTTTAGCAGCAAGAAGAAACTCAGATACGATAATCATGGAAGATCTTGATGAAGCGGTTGATAAAATTGGAATGGGATTAGGTCAAAAGGTAAAAATAATAAAACCGGAAGAGAAAAATTATTGGCATATCATGAAGCAGGGCATGCTGTAATGACTGAAATAACAGAAGGTGCAGATCCTGTACATAAAGTGACGATTATTCCAAGAGGTGACGCTGGAGGGTATATGATGCCACTTCCTGATGAAAAATTGGTTACAACTCGTAAAGAATTACTTGCTGAAATTAAAGTACTATTTGCGGGAAGAGCAGCAGAAGAAATAGCATTAGATGATATAAGTACTGAGCTTCAAAATGATATTCAAAGAGCAACAAGAATAGCAAAAAAATATTTGTAGAGAGAGTAGGAATGAGTGAAAACTTGTGTCTGTTGATTATGACAACAAGGAAGAATATTCGTTTATTTCAAGTAGAAGTGACGAAACTACAAGAGAGATTGATTTAGAAGTAAGAAAAATCTTAAAAGAAAAATATGCTGAAACGATAAAAACTTTTAACTGAAAATAGAACTATTTTAGATAATGTAGCACAATTATTATTGAAAAAGAAACAATTACTGGAGATGAAGTAAGAGAAATTATAAAAAGGTAAAACAGCTGAGGAAATTTTAAATCCAATACAATTAGAATTATAAAAATGCTAGCGTAATGCTAGTATTTTTTTATACACTTTTAGAACTATAAAAATAAAGTTTTATACATGAAAATGTTTATATTACTGTAAAAAAATAGCCTTTATATAAATTTGTGTGTAAAAATTTCTTGACAACAATATTATTACAATTAACTGTAAATTATATAATAAACAAATTTTATAATATATTTTTAATTTGTTTGTGAAAAATAATTTAAAATAGTTGAATGGAAAAGAAGGAGATGATTTGCGATGAATTTTATTGAAATTCTGTTTAAAACTTTGACGACAGAAAAATTAACACTGCTATTATAGCAAGTTTAGGAATTATCTTATTAGGATATTATTGTCGTAGAAAAATATTTTTTTGGAGAAAATGTAGCAAAAGTATTGACAAATGTTGTATTGTCAGTTTCATTACCGGCATTAGCATTTAATTCATTCTTAGCTGATATAGAAACATTTACAACGGGAATGGGATTATTGATTTGGGGATTATTAGTTTATATTTTATTAATTTTTGTATCTATTCCGTTATTTAAAAAAATTTAAAGGCGGACAACAAGATACAATGAGAGTGTTATCAATATTTGGTTCAACAACTTTTTTTGGTATACCGATAGTAACAGCGATTTATGGGAAAGAAGGAGCTTTATATGCTTCAATTTTCAATATAGGATATAGAATTTTTCTTATATTCTTACGGATATATAAAAATGAGTGGATTAAAAGATGAATAAAAAAATAATATAAAAAACGATGTTTTTAAATCCAATAGTTATAGCAACATTTTTAGGGTTATTTATTTGGTTATTCCAATCAAGTTTACCACAAGTAGCTGTAACATTTAAAGATGAAAAACTTTAGAAAATGTAACTAAAAAAACTTTGCAATATTGAGATTTGATAAAACATTACCACAATTTACTGCGATTTTAAAATATTTAGCAGGATTAGCTTCGCCGTTAGCGTGGCTTGCAATTGGATCAACTTTAGGATCGGTAGACTTTAAAAAGCAATGTCAGATAAAACCAACTTGGTATTACACTTTTGTAAAATTATTAATAATACCAGCTTTTAAATATTGTATGTTTATTTGTATTAAAAATGATAGGATTACCAATTAATTTAACTGGAGTTGGAACAGTAGTTATAATGATGGTAACTCCTCCAGCAACAGTTGCTGCAGCTTATGCAATTAGCTTTTGATAAAGATGCAGTGTTAGCTTCAAATACATCATTATTAGCAACAATTGAGCTGTAATAATGGCACCAATTTGGATTGTAATAGTTCAAGTAATTGGAGCTTTTAGGAATTTTTAAATAAAATAAATAGAAAAGGAGCTAAAATAGCTCTTTTTCATAATTAATAGTAAATAATAATATGAAAAAAAGGTGAAAAAAATATGGGATTTAAAGTAATATGTTATGGAGTTCGTCCAAATGAAGTTGAATTTTTCCATAAATTAAATAAATATGGATATGATTTAAAATTAATAGAAGCATTAATGTCTAAAAGATAATGTGGGTGAAGCTCAAGGGTGTGATGCTGTAATAATACGTGGAGTTTGTTCAGCAAATGCAGAAAAATTTAGAAACATTGTCAAGTTATGGAATTAAATATGTATTTACGAGCAGCAGGAATAAACAATATAGACTTGAAAGCTGCAAAAATTAGGATTAAAAGTGGCTCGTGTTCCGGGATATTCTCCTAATGCTATTGCTGAATTATCATTAACTTTAGCTATGATGTTATTAAGACATACAGCTTACACTGTTGAAAGAACAGCAAAATATGACTTTAGAGTAACTCCTACAATGTTTAGTAAAGAAATTAGAAATTGTAAAGTTGGAATAATTGGAGTAGGTAAAATTGGATTAACGGAAGCAAAAATTATTTAAAAGGATTGGGAGCCGATGTATTAGGGCATGATGTATATCAAAGTGATGAAGCTAAAAAAGTAGTTAAATTTGTTGAATTAGATGAGTTATTAGAACAATCTGATATAGTAAGTTTACATATGCCGTACATTGCAGGACAAAATGATAAATTTGTTAATACAGAATTTATTTCAAAAATGAAAACAGGTGCAATTTTAATAAATACAGCTCGTGGAGAATTACAATCAAATGAAGCAGTATTAGATGCGTTAAAATCAAATAAATTAGGTGGATACGGAACAGATGTATTTGACAATGAATCAAAATTATTCTTTAAAAATCATAAAAATGGAGATCAAATACACGATCAAGTTGTAAGACAAATAATAGATTTTTATCCAAAAGTATTAGTAACACCACATATTGGATCAAATACTGATGAAGCGTTATCAAATATGATAGAAAACAAGTTTTGATAATTTGAATGAAATTTTAACAACAGGAGAATCGTAAAATAAAGTTCAAATAGATTAAAAATGAAAAGAGGTTTACTATTGCAGTAAACTTTTTATTTGAATATATTGATATAAAATTATAAAATAAAATATGTTATTTTTAAGTAATTATTATAATTTAGATATACTGAAAAATTCTTTTAATGACAGAAAAAAATATTTATGTTATAATTTTTAGTGAGGTGTAAAAATGATAAAAGTTGTAACATTGATATTAGCTTTAATAAGTTTAAACTTATTAGCAGATGAAATAAAAATATAATGTAAATTTAAAATTAATTCAAAAATTATGGACAAAAAAATATAAAGAAGAGTTGGAAAAAGAAGAAAAATTAGAGGCTTTTATTTAATAATATAGGAACAATAAATATGTTACATCCAGATTATGGACAAAAAGAAAAATGAAATTACAAAAATGAGAATGAAGAAGAAAGTAAAAAAATAATTATACCAAAAATTCAGAAATTTTTAAATGTAGGTATAAATGAAAAATAATTTCATAGATGTGAATGCTAAAAATAAAAAGGATTTACACCATTAATAGTTGCAATAGAAAGTCAAAATAATGAAATTGTAAAAATTTTTACTAGATAATGGTGCAAGTGTTTATTCCGAATATCCCGGGTTAGGTAAGTTGTCGTTACATACAGCAGCTTATTATGGGAATATTGAGGCAATTAAAATGATATTAGATAAATATCCAAAACTTGTAAATGTTCAAAGTCAAAATGATGGATTTACGGCTTTACAAGAGGCTGTTTTTAAAAATAATGTAGAAATAGTTAAATTATTGTTGGATAGAGGTGCAGATCCGAGAATAAAAGATTATAAAAGGTGGAAACAGCGATGGATATGGCAACTGAATTTGGAAAAGGGGAAGATAGTTAAAGAAATGAGATTGCAAATTAAGAAATTAAGAGGTTAAAAGAAATAAAAACTATACTTTTAAAAAGTTGCAAAAACTGAAAATTATGGTATAATAAAAAGTAGACATTTAATAAATTGTATTTATATTTTTGAAGAGGAGAAGATATGAGAAGATTGACAGGAATTGGAGCTTCAGAAGGAGTTTCAGTAGGAAAAGTATTATTATTTATTGAGGAAGAAATGGTAATACCTGAAGTTAAAACGACAGATTCAACAGTAGAGAGTGAATTAACAAAATTAGATGAAGGTCTAAAAATCTAAGACACAATTAATTGCAATTAGAGAAAAGTAAAAGAAAAATGGGAGAAGATAAAGCTGCTATTTTTGATGGACATATCATGCTTCTTGAAGATGAAGACTTAATTATGGAAGTGCAAGATAAAATTAAGGGAGAAGGGTTACCTGCTGCTAAAGCATTAAGTGATGGTATTGAAGAATACTGTGCTATGATTTCAGCTTTAGAAGATCCGTATTTAAGAGAAAGAGCAGCAGACTTACAAGACATAGGAAAAAGATGGTTAAAAAAATATTTTAGGGATTAAAATTAAAGATTTAAGTAATTTAGAACCAAATACAGTTGTAGTTACATATGATTTAACTCCATCAGATACAGCTCAATTAGATTTAGAAAAATTGTGTTGGATTTATTACAGAAATTGGTGGAAAAACAGCTCACTCTGCAATTATGGCAAGATCGTTAGAATTACCGGCAGTTGTAGGTGTTAAAGGTGTTTTTATCTGAAGCTAAAGAAGGAGAAGCTGTTGCAATGGACGGTGAAGCAGGAGTTTTATTCTTAAATCCAGCTGAAGATATTGTAAAAGAATATGTTGAGAAAAAGAAAAATTAGAACAGAAAAAAAGAAGAACTTAAAAATTAATAACAGAGGAAGCTAATAACACCAGATGGAAGAAAAGTAGATATTTGGGAGAATATTGGAAGTCCTAAAGATGTAGATGCAGTAATTGAAGCAGGTGCAGCTGGAGTAGGATTATATAGAACTGAATTTTTATTTATGGATTCTGATCATTTTTCCTACTGAGCAAGAACAATATGAAGCATATAAAGTTGTTGCTGAAAAATTAAGAGGAAAACCTTTAACAATAAGAACGATGGATATTGGGGAGATAAAGAGTTACCATATTTGAATTTACCAAAAGAAATGAATCCATTCTTAGGTTATAGAGCGATAAGAATTTCATTGGAAAAATAAAGAAATGTTTAAAACACAATTAAGAGCAATTTTAAGAGCATCTCAATACGGGCAAATAAAAATTATGTATCCAATGATAAGTTCAATTAATGAAATTAGAAAAGCTAATGCTATATTAGAGGAATGTAAAAAGAATTAGATGCAGAAGGTAAAAATTTATGATGCAAATATAAAAAGTAGGAATTATGATAGAAACACCTTCAACAGCAATTATTGCGTATAAATTTGCAAAAAGAAGTTGACTTCTTCTCAATAGGAAACAAATGATTTGACACAATATTTCTTGGCAGTAGATAGAGGAAATGAAATGGTATCAGCATTATATGATTCGTTTAATCCTGCAGTGTTAGAAGCAATTCAAAAAGTTATAGATGCAGCTCATGACGCTGGAATTAATGTAAGTATGTGTGGTGAATTTGCTGGAGATAGAAAAGCAACTAAATTATTGTTAGGAATGGGATTAGATTCATTTAGTATGAGTGCCTCTTCAATGTTACCAGTTAAAAATAGTTAGCACACAAATTATGTGGATGCTCAAAAATATAGAGATATAATTTTACAACAAAATACTTCAGAAGAAGTAATTAGCAAAATTATAATTAAAGTGAAAGTACCTGAAACTGAACAGCAATGAGTGTAAAGTGAAAGGTACTTTTAAAATTATTTTTTTCTTTTTACTTTTTGAGGTATAATATAAGTAGAAGATAGATAGAATAGAAATAAAAAATATATTTGAGTAAAAGTAAAGAAAAGTTTTATATATTTTGTATGAAATTATGGGTCAAAGTCTAGTTATTGTAATAAGTCCATTTTTAATGATTTTTGACCCAATTTTTATGGTTAAATTGTTATATTATTTGTATTATAATTGTATAAAGTTTAGTTTTTACGAATTTCTAAAATAATATTTTTAGCTGTTTCTAAATTTATGAACTTAGATGTAAGTAATTTTTCTACAACAATTTCCACTTCATTTCCTTCAGCACCAGCAAAAAGTGCAAGGGAGCGTGCTTGCATTTTCATATGACCTTTTTGTATACCAGTGCTAACTAATGCTTTTATAGCAGCAAAATTTTGAGCAAGTCCAACAGAAACAATAATACTTGCAAAGTTTTAGCATCAGGATTATTCAGAATGTTAAAAGCTGCTTTTACAGTAGGATTTAATCCAATAGAGCCCCAACTGAAGCGATAGGCATAGGAAGAGTAAGCTCTCCTATTATTTTTGTTAGTTTCATCAAAAACCCAATTTGTAAGCCCTTCATATTTACCGTTTTTGTAGCGAAGGCATGACCCCCAGCTTCAATTGAACGCCAATCATTTCCAGTTGCGATAACAGTAGCGTCAATTCCATTGAAAATTCCTTTATTATGAGTTGTTGCACGATAAATATCTATTTTAGCAAATTCACTTGCAAGTTCAATTTTTAGCAATATTAAAAGCTTCTTTTTATCATTTGATAAATACTTTATATTAATGGCACAAGTTGCTTTTACTAAAGATTTTTGTAGCATAGTTTGATAAAATAGCCATTAGTGTTTTTAGAATTTGTAAGCTCTTCAAGTAAAGGTTTAATTCCTTCAAGCATATTATTTAAAATATTTGCTCCCATAGCTTCTTTTTACGTCAGCAATAAGGTATACAACTAAAAATGAATTATTTTTCATTAAATATTTTTGGTTGTAATGTCAATAGCTCCACCACCACGAACAACGATTGATGGATGAGAATTATTGGCTAATTGTAATATTTTTCTTTATTTGTTAAAAATAATTTTTCAGCTTTTTCAAAATCATCTATATCAAATAAAAGCAACTTCTCCAATCATTTTACGGTCTGAAAATTTCAGTACTAAATCCTCCAGATTTAGCTATAAGTTTTCCGGCGTAACTACATGCAGCTACAACAGATGGTTCTTCTGTAACCATTGGAACTGTGTAATTTATATTGTCAACCATAATATTTTGGGACAATACTAAAAGGTAAAAGCAAAAGTTCCAATAGTATTTTCAGTCATTTGTTCTGCAATTTCTAATGGTAAAGTAGTATTGTTTTTCTAAAATATTTTTATATTCATTATTTATTATTTTGTTGTCATATAAAATTTTGATTTTATCAATTATATTTTGAAAAACCTAGCCATATTTTTTTATTTTCATTTTTAACTCCTAATAATAAAATTTATTATAAAAACAGTATCACAAAGAATACTATTTTTAATTATAATTTTTTGTAAATTCTTTTTATGATTTTTCAATTTTTTAAAATAAATGGATTGAAATCATTATCATTTTCAAAAATATCTATTGAATTTCCATTTTCATCTAATTTTTAAAGTATCAAAAAGATTTTTCATATGTTTCAACATCAATTTTTTCCTTTTTCAAATAAAGAAATTCTATTTTTATATAAATTATTTTTAAAAATTTTCAGCAAGAGTTACTGAAAAATAATTCACAAACAGCTCCACTTCCATAGCTAAATAATGCCACTTTATCTCCAGAATATAAATTTTCTGAATTTTCTAACAGTGAAAGTAAACTTAAGTAAAGAGATCCTGTATAAATATTCCCAACTCTTTGATTATAAATAATAGAAGAATGAAAATTACTAATAAATTCTGCTTTAATTTCTTTAGTAATATTCTCTTTTTCAATCGTAAGTAATGAATTTAACCCTTTTTAACCCTAATTTTTGAAAGGGTAAGTGAAAAGCAAAATGCTTTATAGTCAGATAAAGAATTATTATTTCTTTTTAAATTCATTCCATGTTGTTTCTAAACATTCTAAATATTGGTGTGAAGAATAATGACCGTCTACAAAAGGAACTAAAGAGTAGTTTGGACGCCAAAAAGTCCATAATATCTCGTGTTTGACATAAACTTTCATTATTTAAAATTAAAATGTTTGGATCTTTTTACAAGCATAGCGATACTTCCAGCACCTTTGAGTAGATTCACCAGAAGTGCCGACTCCATATTTTTGCAATGTCGCTGGCAACGACTAAAAACATAAGATTCAGGATTATTTAAAATATAATTTTTGCATAATTAAGAGCTGCTGTTGCCCCCATAGCAGGCTTCTTTTAATTTCAATAGATCGTGCATAAGGTTGAATATTTAATAAACCGTGAATAAAAACAGATGAAGCTTTACTTTGATCGATACTTGATTCTGTTGCAAAAATAATCATATCAATTTTCTGTTTATCAGTTTCATCTAAAAATTTCGTAAGCTGCAGAAGCCCCTAGTGAAATAATATCTTCATTAATAGTTGCTACACTCATTTCTTTTTGAAGTAATCCTTTTGTAAATTTAATAGGATTTTCGTTACGACTAACGGCTAAATCTTCAATATTTAAAAATATTTTGGCATAGCAAAACCTATTTTATCTATTCCAATTTTCATTTTTTTCGCCTTTCTTTTTCAACGATTTTACTAGATATATTTTTACTTAAAAAAATGATAAAAAAAGCAACAATTTTTATGTAGAAGTGTTAAACAAAATAGCTAAATTTTTATTAAGTTTTTGTTTAAGTATTAAAAATATGATATAATTAAATTGAAAATGAAAAGAGGAGGAGTGGTATTATGATTATTGAGTTGGATACAAATTTACAACAAACAAAGTTGATAACAGAATATTTAAAAATGAGGAATTAAATTTAAGTGAAAAATTAAACAAAATATAATGGAAATAATAGAAGATTATGAAGATTTGAAAGAGTTGGAGCAAGCAATAGAAGAAGATAATGGGGTTTATTATACACATGAAGAAATAGGGAATTGGGTATTGAAGAGGATGAAATATAATTTTATATATACAGATAAAATGAAAAAGATTTGAAAAAGCTAGATAATTATGATAGAAAAAGCATTATTGATTATATTGAAAATAACTTGATAAATACAAGTGTTCCTTTATAATAATCAATATAAAGAATTAACAACAAATTTAAAAAGGATATGGGAGATATAAAGTAGGTAATTATAGAATTTTTGGTAGAAATAAAAAAATGATTTATTTATAATTAGAGGATTAAAAGTCGGGCATAGAAAAAACAGATTTATATAAAAATGAATAAAACTAAAAGAAAGTATATTGAAAAATATGCTCTTGCTTTAATGAAAAAAATTAAATTTTTAAATTACATATGGTATTTACAAAAATAAAAAAAGCGTGGTAGAATATGAATGGAGTACACAAAATATAGTGTTGCAAAAAAATGGAGGAATTGATATGATGTCATTAGATAAAAATTATAGAAATACAGGAGAGATTTGAAAAAAATGGAAATAAAAAGTTTTTGCAAAAGATTTAATTGAGTTTATAGATGAAGGTGTAAGTAGTTATCATGTTGTGAAAAATTGTTCTATGATACTTGAAGAGAATGGTTTTGAGCGGTTAAGTCCCTAAAAAGATGGCATTTGAAAAAAAGGTCATAAATATTTTGTTAAAAAGATCAAATTCTACGATAATAGCATTTTACATTAGGAAAAATTTAAAAATAGAAAAAGGGTTTAAAAATATTTGGGTCACATACGGATCTCTCCATGTTTTAGAATAAAAGCCAAATCTGAAATGATTACGAACGGTGTTCTTAGATTGAATACAGAAATTTATGGTGAATCTATTTTAAGTACTTGGTTTGATAGACCGTTATCTGTGGCTGGTAGATTAATTGTGAAATCTAATGATGCATTTTTCACCTAAAAACGATAAATGTTAATATTAAAAGACCAATAATGTCAATACCAAATTTAGCAATTCATCAAAATAGAAATGTTAATGATGGAGTAAAAATTGATAGACAAAAAGATGTATTGCCAGTGTTGGCGTTAGTGAACGATACATGTACTAAAGAAAAATTATTTATTAAAATTAGTAGCAGAAGATGCAAAAAGTAAATATTGAAGATATACTTGATTTTTGATTTATTCATACGCTTTTAGAAAAAGGATGTTTAATTGGAGCAAATAAAGAATTTATTTCAGCACCCTAAAATTGATAATTTAGTTTCAGTTTATACAGGTTTAATTGGATTGGTTGAAGTTGAAGAAAATGATGAACAAATAAATGTATTTGTTGGATTTGATAATGAAGAAATAGGAAGTGCAACAAAACAAGGTGCAGATTCAAATTATTTAGTAAATTTCTTAGAAAGAATTGCGTGTGAATTAAATATTAGTAAGTGAATTTTTTTACAAATGTTACATTGTTCATTCTTAATGTCGGCAGATGGTGCTCATGCAGCACATCCTGCACATATGTATAAATTTGATCCGACAAATTACGGTAAAATTAATGAGGGAGTTTCAATAAAAATAAGTGCTAAGCAAAAATACACATCTGACGGATTTTTCAATCGCAGTTGTGCGTCAATTAATTGAAGGGACAGACATTAAAAATTCAAACATTTGTAAATGAGTCAAATGAATTGGGTGAAGTACAATAGATCAATTTCTTCAACACATTTAGATATAGATGCAGTAGACTTAGGAGTACCAATGTTTGCGATGCATTCAGTAAGAGAAATGTGTGGAACTTATGATGTGTTTTATTTGAAAGAGTTAGCTAAAGTATTTTTATGAAAAAAATAATTTGTTTTTAATAGAAAGTTATAATTTGAAATAATATTCTTGTTTTAACATAAGAATATTATTTTTGTGAATAAAAAATATTATTAAATATAAATTAAAGAAAAAGGATAAAACTCAAATTGAGTATTTATCCATTCCAAAGTTATTTTTATTCTGTTTTAAATTTGTAACTTAAAAACGTAATATTATCGTAATAAAGTTTAACTAAATGGATTTATAGCCCATCTAAACGCTTTACTGTAATAATCGCTATCTAAACTAGAAACCATAACTCTTCTACTTTTTCCAGAAGAAGCATGTATAAATTGTCTATTTCCCATATAAATTCCTACATGCGAAATACGACTCCTCCAGTTGTTTCAAAAATACCAAATCACCTTTTGTCATATTGTTTGACGAAATTTTTGGTTTTGAATGTTGCTTGTGCACTTGAAACTCTAGGTAAATTCAAATTTGCGACTGATTTTAAAAACATAACCGATAAATCCAGAACAATCAAATGAATTTGTACCTGTAGCACCCTCAAACATATGGTGCACCTAATGTGCAAATTCGATAATTTTATCTCTAATTGCGGCAGTGTATACCCAGAAGAATTACCAGACGAATAAGCTGTTTTTACTTCTTTTTTTCTTTAACATTTAGAGATACAGAATCATTTTTAAAATAATTACCAAGGATATTTCTTATTTCTTCATCAGCTGTTTTTAGTTGTATTTGCTTTTTGGTGCTGCAAATGAAAATGTAGATAATATCAGAGCTCCAGTGATTACTGCTAATTTCTTCATGTAACCTCCAATCTACCATGAACTTTGGTAGTATAATTCTACCACATGAAACTTAGAAAACACTTATATTTATTATTTTATATATAAATATAATTATTAAAATTTTATAATTTTTAAAGTAAGAAAGTATATAAAAATAAAGAGTTGAATTAGACATTTGAATATGTTATAATGGTATATAAAAACTATGGAAAAATAAATCAATAATAAATAAAATATATGAATGTAAAAAGGAGTTTTATGTATAGAGTATTAGTTGGAGAATATATAGATGATGAGGCGATAGCTAATTTGCGATTAGCTGATGATGTAGAAGCTGATATTAAAAATTGGAATAAAAAGAGAAGAATTGTTAAATATAATACACGAATATGATGCATTAATTGTTAGAAGTGTAATTCAAGTTAATGATGAGTTGTTAAGCAAAGCTCCAAACTTAAAAATTGTAGGAGAGCTGGAAATGGAACTGATAATATTGACATAACGGCGGCAACAAATCACGGAGTAATCGTGGCAAATACTCCTGATAGCAATACTGTTTCGGCGTGCGAATTGACTATAGCTTTAATGCTTGCAAAGTGCAAGAAATGTAGTAGAGGCAAATAATTATATTAAAAAGTGGAAAATGGGAAAGAGAAATTTTTGTTGGGACTGAATTATTTGAAAAACATTAGGAATAATTGGGCTTTGAAGAATTGAGGCTTTGTTGCTACAAGAATGAAAGCGTTTGGAATGAATTTGATTGCGTATGATCCTTATATTCCCAAAAAGAAAGATTTAAAAAGATATAACTGTGAAAGAGTGGAAACATTAGATGAATTATTGGAAAAATCAGATATAATTACAATTCATACACCAAAAACACATGAAACTATTGATATAATAAATGAAGATAATATAAGTAAAATGAAAGATGGAGTAAGACTTGTAAATGTAGCTCGTGGTGGATTATTTAATGAGGAAGCAGTAGCGAAAGGGCTTGAAAATAAAAAGATAGCTAGTTTTGCTTATGATGTTCATACAGTAGAGCCGAGAAGTGAATGTATTTTATATGAATATAAAAACGCTATAACGACGCTACATTTAGGAGCGACAACATATGAAGCTCAAAAGAAATGTAGGAACATAGTTGTAAAACAAGTTTTAAAATGGTTTGAGAGGACAAATTGTGGAAACAGCAGTAAACTTACCTGCAATAGGATTAGAAGAGTTTGCAGTCATAAAACCTTATATTTCTTTAGGAGAAAAAAATTAGGGAAAATATATTTTCAAGTTACAAAAGAACCAATTTCAAATGTAACGATAAATTATTATGGGGAATTAGCTAAACAGGAAACAGCTTTAGTAGATTCAACAGCATTGAAAGGAAATTTTAGAACCAATATTAAAAAGAAGAAGTAAATTATATAAATTCTAAAACTTTAGCTGAAAGAAGAGGAAATTGGTGTTACAACACATCACAAAAATGAAAAATATGAAAAATTATCCTTGTGCTTTTAGAAATAATTATAACAGGAGAAAAAGAACTAAATTTCAAATTGTAGGGACATGTGGGAAGCAATAGAGAAGAAAGAATTGTAAATATAAAAAGAACATGTTGTTGATATGGTAATTTCAGAAAAATATGATTTACTTAAAAATAAAGATGTACCGGGAGTTATTGGAACAGTTGGAGTTTTATTAGGTGAAGAAAAAGTAAATATTGGGACAATGAATGTTGGAAGAAAAAGAAGACAGTGCAGTTATGTTATTGACAGTTGACGACATAGTGTCTAAAGATACAATTCAAAAAATTAAAAATAATGAAAAATAAATGGGCATATTATTTGAATTTGAAATAAAATTATAAAAAGGAGAAAAATGGCATTAAAATTTAAAGTGAAAGTACCGGGTACTTCAGCAAAATATAGGGAGTAGGTTATGATTGTCTTGGATGTTGCACTAGATTATCATTTAGAGTTAGAAGTAGAAGAAAGTGATAAAATTGAATTTTTAGAAAATGGAAGCCTTTTTCAATACCGATAGAAGATAATTATATTTTTGAGGCGATAAAATATACAGAAAAACATTTAGTAAAAATATTCCAAGTTATAAAGTAAATATTATAAAAATGATATTCCGTTGGCGAGAGGGCTTGGAAGCAGTTCAAGTGCGATAGTTGCTGGAATTTTTAATAGCAAATACATTTGCTGGGAAATGTGTTAGATACACAGAAAAATTGTAAAATTAGCAGTTGAGATGGAGGGACATCCAGACAATGTTGTTCCGGCTATATTAGGTGGAATGGTATTAACTCACACGATAAAAGACAATATTGTTTATAGTACAGTATCAAATTGTGATGATTTATATTATTATGTAATGATTCCAGATTTTTAAATTATCAACAGAAAAAGCAAGAAGTGTTTTACCAAAATCGTATTTAGTGTCTGATGTTATAAATAATATGGCAAAAATTAGGATTGTTAGTTAATGATTTGAATAACGGGAAATATGATAATTTAAGATTTTTATTGGGAGATAAATTACATCAACCTTATAGATACGCATTAATAAATAATTCACAAGAAATTTTTGAAGAAACTAAAAATATGGTGCATTAGAGAGTATATAAGTGAGCATACTCAACATTGATGGCATTAAATTATGATAATGATGAATTTTTAAATAAAATGAAAGAATTTTTAAATACATTACCAGATAGATGGACGATAGATAAGAAAAAGTAAATTTAAAAAGGTGCAGAAGTATTTGATATAGAAAATGTATAAAAATAAAAATGATAGTATTTTTCACTATTATTTTTGCTTAACGAGGTGAAGTTTATGAGTCAAAGTATTGAAGATTATTTAAAAGGAATACTTATTTTAAAGGGAAAAGAGAATATTCAAATAAAAAAATTTAGCAGAAACTTTAAAATGTTTCTCCAGCTCCAGTCAGTGAAATGATAAGAAAATTAGAAAAAGAAGGTTATCTTATAATTAATAAAAAGAAGTTACATTGACAGAGAGAGGAGAAATTAAAGCTAAAGGTGTAATTAGAAGACATCGTGTTTTGGGAAGTGTTTTTGGCAGATAAATTGGGATATTCGTTAGAAGAGATACATGATGAAGCTGAAATTTTGGAGCATGTAACGAGTGAGAAATTACTTAGAAAATTAGAAAAAAATTTTTATTTTTATCCGGAAACTTGTCCACATGGAGATACCGATAATTTATGATTATAAAAATTTGAATCCAGATAAAAATAAGACAACTTAGAAGTAGAAGTTGAGATAAAATTACAATATTAAAAGTTGAAGATAATATTGAGCTATATGATTATTTAAAAAGAGTTGAATGTTCAAAATAAATGAAAAATATATAGTGAAAAATAGATCCATTTAATGTGTTTATTTATATGCTTTTAAAATGATGAAACAGAAAAATAGTTGCGTATGAAGCAGCTAAAATGGTAGAAGTATATGTTGAATAAATTAATAAAAATTTATTTATTAATTTGTTTTTAAAAACAAAAATTAGGCTTGCCTAAAAAAATATTTTAGGAAGTATTGAAAAATAAAAATATGTTATATTGTATTATATAAAATTTAGTCATTCTAAGTTTTAATTTTAAATTTTAGGAGGAAAAGAAAATGAAAAAGATTTTAGGAATTTTAGCAGTATTATGTTTCATGGTAGCATGTGGAGCTAAAACAGTAGACAACAAGGGGCAATCAAGCAAAAAAATTAAAGTTACAACAACAACAACAATGTTAAAAAGACTTAATTGAACACATTGGTGGGGGACAAAGTTGAAGTAGAAGGATTGATGGGAGAAGGAGTAGATCCACATCTTTATAATGCAAGTGCAGGGATTTAGAAAAATTATCAAAAGCAGATCTTATTGTTTATGGAGGATTACATTTAGAAGGTAAAATGGGAGAAGTTTTGATAAATTAAGTAAAGAAAAAGATATGTTAAAATGTTGGAGATAAATTACCAAAAGAAAAATACATATGGTAGAAGGAGATACACCAGATCCACATGTTTGGTTTGATACAAATTTATGGAGAATAGAAGCACAAGCAGTAACAGAAAAATTATCAGAAATTGATAGTGCGAATGCTAGTTTTTTTATAAAGAAAATTTAGCTAAATATGAAAAAAAGAATTAGATGAATTGACAGCGTATATAATGGATAAATTTAAAGAAATTCCAGAAAAAGTAGAGTTTTAGTAACAGCACATGATGCTTTTTGGATATTTTTGGAGAACAATTTGGATTAGAAGTTAAAGCTATACAAGGTGTGTCAACTGATTCTGAAACAGGAACAAAAATATTTCAGATTTAGAAACTTTATTGTTGAAAGAAATATAAAAGCTATATTCGTAGAATCTTCAGTGCCTAGTATAGAAGCTTTACAAGAGTACCGTAAAATCAAGAGGAAAAGAAGTGAAAATTGAGGAGAATTATACTCTGATTCACTTGGAGATAAAGAACATAATACAGAAACTTATGTTAAAACAGTTAAAAGCTAATGCAGATACAATTGCAAATGCCTTAAAATAGTAAAAAAGTGTTGCACAATGTATGAAAAAGATAGTTATTATTGAAGTTTACGAAAAGTATCTTTAAAAAGTGAATTTATATTTTAGGAGAGAGAATGGATAAACAACAAAAATGCAGAAATAATAAAAAGTAAGAGAATTGATAGTTTCATACGAGGAAGATCCTGTACTTTTGGGATGTAAATTTAGATATAAAAACAAGGAGTATTACTGCCATAGTAGCGTATCTCAAAATGGTGCTGGTAAATCAACTTTAATAAAAGCAATATTAGGATTAATCAAAACTTTAAGTGGAAAAATAACTCTGGGGCAAAAAAATATGAGAAAGTAAGAAACAAAATTGCGTATGTACCACAAAGGGGAGTGTTGATTGGGACTTTCCAACAACAGTGTTTGATGTGGTTGAAAATGGGGAGATATGGACAAATTGGATGGTTAAAAAGTAAGAAAAGAAGATAAAGTAAAAACGATTGATGCGTTAGAAAAAGTACAAATGCTTGAATTTAAAGATAGACAAATAAGTCAACTATCAGGAGGACAACAACAGAGAGTATTTTTGGCTAGAGCATTAGTTCAAGAAGCTGAAATTTATTTTATGGACGAGCTGTTCCAAGGAGTTGACATAAAAACTGAAAAATCAATTGTAAATATATTGAAAAATTGAGAAATGAAGGAAAAACTGTAATAACAGTCCATCACGATTTGCAAACAGTTCCAGAATATTTTTGATCACGTATTATTTGTAAATAAAGGAGTTAGTAGCTTACGGAAGGTAGATGAAGTATTTACTCAAGAAAATATTTCAAAACTTATAATTTGAAAGAAAGTAAAGAGGTGGAGTAAATGACAATTTTTACATAGTTTACTTACAGATCATACTTTTAGAATAGTAACATTAGGTTGTATGTTATTAGGATCAATTTCAGGGATGTTAGGATGTTTTGCCGTACTTAGAAAAGAAAGTTTGCTTGGAGATGCAGTATCACATGCTTCACTTGCTGAATTTGTATTGCTTTTTATTAACAAATTCAAAAAGAATAGAAGTGTTATTAACAGGAGCTTTAATTACAGGAATTATATGTATTGGAATAATTCAAATTGTAAAAAAATATACTAGAATAAAAATTAGATAGTATTTTAGGTTTATTTTATCAGTATTTTTGGATTAGGCTTGTAATTTTCATCTTATTTAAACAAATTGCCGGGAGCTAATAAATCTGGACTTAATAAATTTATATTTGGTCAAGCGTCTACATTTTGTTGAACGTGATATTGATATAATTTTAATAGTAGGAAGTGTAATTTTACTTATAATATTATTAATGTGGAAAGAATTTAAGTTAGTTTCGTTTGATAGTGATTTTGCTAAAACATTAGGATTTCCAAGTAAAAAATTGATATTTTAATTTCTGTCTTAATTGTTGCGACAGTTATAGTAGGTATTCAAGCTGTAGGAATTGTATTAATAGTGCCATGATAATTTCTTCGGCTGTAGCTGCAAAGACAATGGACAGATAGATTGTCGATAATGGTAATTTTAGCAGGAATTTTTTGGAGGAATTTCTGGATTTTTAGGACATTAATTAGTATAAGTGAGGTTAGTATTCCAACATATAACTGTAGTAGTTTTTAATTGTTAGTATTTTTGCTATTTTCAGTATATTGTTTTTCAAATAAAAGAGGAATTATTTTAAAATAATAAACAATAATAGAAGAAAAAGAAATTTTGAAAAATATAGAGAAGAGGTGAAAAACTAATGAGCGTAGTATTTGAAATAATATTAATAGCAATATTAGTATCAAGTTCTTGTGCCATATTAGGATCATTTTTAGTTTTAAAAATATGGCAATGGTATCTGATGCGATAACACATACAGTATTGTTAGGAATAGTTCTTACATTTTTTATAGTTCAGGATTTAAGCTCGCCTTTTCTAATAATAGGAGCTGGATTGACGGGAGTTATAACGGTATATTTTATAGAACTTCTACACTCAACCTAGGTTGATGAAGGAAGATTCTGCCATTGGAGTAATTTTTCCATTTTTATTCAGTATCGCAGTAATTTTAATTTCAAAATATGCAGGAAATGTTCATTTAGATGTAGATGCGGTACTTTTAGGAGAATTAGCTTTTGCACCTTTTAAATAGAATGCATATATTTGTGTAAGTTTACCAGTAAGTATAATAGTTACAGGAATTGTATTTATAGTAAATTTAGTATTTGTAACAACTTTTTCAAAGAATTAAAAATTTCAACTTTTGATAGAGCTTTGGCAAAAACTTTAGGAATGAAACCAATGTTAATACATTACATGTTAATTTCGTTAGTTTCAATTACTCAGTGGCGTCGTTTGAAGCGGTAGGTTCAATATTGGTTATAGCTTTTATGATTGCCTGTAATAACTGCGTATATGTTAGTAAAAACTTTGAAAAAGATGATAATCTTAAGTATATTTTTGAATAATATCAAGTATTATTGGCTATAATGTTGCGATGTGGCTAGATATTTCAATAGCAGGGACAATTTCACTTGTAATTGGTGTTTTATTTATAATAGTATTAATATTTAAAATTTTTAAATAATATTGTAACGATGATATTAAAGTAAATTTATATTTATAATTAAAGTAAATAGTGTATATAAAATATATATATAGTTCAAAGGTTGAAAAATTAATAAAAAAATATGTATAATAGGTGTATAATTAAAGTACGCCTATTTTTAGGATAGAAAGGAGTAAAAATGGTTAATAAAAGGAAAAAGCTGTTAGAGGAATTATTTTTACTGTATTTGTAATTTTTAGTTTTTGTAATAACATATCCAAATGAAATAAGTGGTACAGAATTAGGACTTTATGGAAAAAGTTATCTTGTTACATTGGGATTAACATTATTCAGTGGAGTTATAGGAAGTGTGTTAGGACTTTCTTAGCGTATCTGAGGTTTAAAAAGTCAAAATAGTAGATGTTATAGTAGAAGAATATATAGATATAATGAGGGGAACACCAATGGTGTTACAGTTATTAATATTTTCGCTTATAATTTTTTGCAAGTTGGCAAAGTGCGTTTTGGGTAGCTGTTATAACTTTAGGACTAAATAGTGCTGCATATGTTGCTGAAATTGTAAGGTCAGGAATTGAAAGTATTGATAAAGGACAAATGGAAGCGGCAAGAGCAATAGGAATGCCGTTTGGGTTGTCTATGAGAGAAGTAGATTGCCACAAGCAGTAAAAATATTTTACCTGCTTTAGCAAATGAATTTATTACATTATTTAAAGAAACTTCTATTGTTGGGTACATAAGTGTAATGGATATAACTATGAATAGTAAAAGTTTACAAGCAACTTATTATAGTCCAAAGCCAATTATATTTACAGGAGTTGTTTATTATATAAGCGTTAAATTTTTTCTTTCTTAGCTAAGAGATTGGAAGGAGATTGAAAGCAAAATGATTAAAAATGATAATGAAACAATGAGTATGAAAAATTTAAGTAATGAATTTGAAAAAGAGAAAAACGGTAATAAAAATAAATGGATTAACTAAAGAATTCGGTAATTTAAAAAGTTTTAAAAAGGAATAAATACAGAAATAAAAAGAAGGAGAAGTTATTTCAATACTGGACTCTTCAGGTTCTGGAAAATCAACTTTTTAAGATGTATAACAGTTGGAAGAAGCAACTTCTGGAGAATTGCTTTGTAAATGGAAAAATATTTTAGATAAAAAGTAGATATAAAATAAAAATACGTGAAGAAGTAGGAATGGTATTTCAACATTTTTAATTTATTTCACATAAAACAGTTTTAGAAAATATAACTTTATAATTCAACGAGGCTTAAGAAAATGACACAAGATGAAGCTAATAGGCTTGGAATAGAGTTGTTGGCAAAAAGTAGGGTTGGCAGATAAAGCTAATATTTATCCAAATAAATTATCGGGAGGACAAAAACAGAGAGTTGCCATTGCAAGAGCTTTGGCGATGAATCCAAAAGTAATTTTATTTGATGAACCGACTTCAGCTTTTAGATCCGGAAATGATAGGAGAAGTGCTTGAAGTTATGAAAGATTTAGCAAGAGATGGAATGACAATGTTAGTTGTTACCCACGAGATGGGATTTATAGAAATGTAGGAAATAGAGTGTTCTTTTATGGATCAAGGAACTATATTGGAAGATGCTAAGCCATCTGAAATATTTGAAAATCCAAGAGAAGAAAGAACGAGAGAATTTTTAGAAAAAAAGTATTAAATTATTAACAAATAAAAGGAAAAATGAAAATGGAGGCAATTATGAAAAATAATCAGTATTATGATGTTAGCGATGTTATTTGTAATATCGTGTGAGAAAAAGAAAGTGCAACCGCGGGAGCTGAAAAAGAGCAAGTTATAAAAGTAGGATTAGAAAGTACATATCCACCATTTGAATTTAAAGAAGATGGGCAGTTAAAAAGGATTTGACATAGATTTAATGAATGAATTAGGTAAAAGCTTTAGGATTTAAAGTGGAATTTATTGAGCAACCGTTTGATGGATTGATACCGGCATTGAAAGCAGGGAAAAATAGATCTAGTGGCAGCTGGAATGAGTGCAACTGAGGAAAGAAAAAAATCAGTAGATTTCTCTGATACTTACTACAAATCACCACAAATTTATTTGAGAAAAAAAAGGAATGACGCAGTTTCTACAAAAAGAAAGTTTAGATGGTAAAAATGTTGGAGTGCAATTAGGGACAATCCAAGAAGCTACAGCAAAAACAAATTAAAAGGAGCTAAAGTTGTACCAAATGAATCAACTGTTACATTATTAATGAATTTAGATGCAGGTAAATTAGATACAGTAATTTTAGATGGAATTGTTGCATCGGAATACATGAAAAATATACAAATATAGAATCATTTATTGAAGAGCTGAGCGAAGGAAATGGAATGGGAATAGCAGCAGATAAAGGTAAAAACAGAGTTATTAGAAAAATTAACGCTGAATTGAAAAATGAAAGAAGATGGAAGATATAAAGCGTTATTAGATAAATATGGTTTACCTGAACCACAAAATGTAAAATTGTAAAGTGAAAAATTAAGAAACTTAATAAAAAGTGTAATTTACAAAAAGATAAGAAATTTTTCTTATCTTTTTTATTAAAAATTTTTTTATTTAAAAAGAGAATCTTTCTATTAGATTCTCTTTAATAAATATTTTAGAATATTTTTAGCTTACACTAAAAATTAAATCGTATTCCTAAATTAAGTTGCCAATCTTGTCTAACTTTATGTTTTGTTGATCTTGAGCTTCAAAATAAATTTGTTTACCTTTTTAGTAGTAGTAGTTAAACCAATTCCGTATGTTAGCCAATGATCTCTATTTGAAGTATATTCATCAAATTTTTTTCGTTAAAGACAGTTTTGCTATTTCCTAACAATTCAGCTTCATACATTAATTTTACATACGAATTAAATCGTTTATTTTTACTATCTATTCCAGCTCTTAATCCGATTCTTGTTAATAATCCGTGTAAATCACCGTTATTAACTCTAACCCGTTTGATACATTAAATTTATAACCTTTGTAAATTGATAAACTAATTGTCCTTCAGGTTGTACATAATAAGTTTTATCTTCTTCTTCTTTTAATAAAATTCTTTTTCCTGCTTCAGCAGAGAATGTAAATGAAGTCGTATGAACGAGATCATCCGAACTTCCGGTACTAACAGAATGAACAGGGTCACCTGATGCACTTATAACATCATATCTTGATTTATAATTTGTAACATTAGCTACAAAATCGTAATAAATATTTTTCTTTAGTAACCAAGTTGAATACAATCCCTAATGACATTCCTTTAATTTCATTTTTACCTTCATAAGAAAGGAATTTAGCGTGAGAATTTATATTTGAAAATACAAGTCCACTATAATTAATCCAATTATCTCTCAATCTTTCAAAGTCAAATCCAACTTTTGTTATTCTGTAACGGTTATTATAAGAACCAGCTTTTTGGATTTGAAAAATCCAGTAAAATTGTCCTTCCATATTTTTAACCCAAATATTATTATTTTTTTGTAGCAACTTTTTCAAAATGAACATTTTTAACTTTTTGAACCCCAATATGGAATTTTATAATTTTTCATCGTTTAAATCTTCAAAACCACTATATTTTCCGTTTATGTATCTTGACCAAATATTATAATCAGTTTTTAGCTTTATCAAAATGAACTTCACCCATTCTTTGAGCTAAAGTGTCCATATTTAAAGTGTTTAATTGATATAGTAAATTACCTAACATTATAGCACTTTTAGCTCCAGCTGTTAAATCTTTACTTGGGAAAATATAAAAGTCATGTTTCAAATCAGGGTTAATGTCTATTAATTTTGAATGATCTGATTCACCCATATGATATATAGAAGTTCCCATTTCTACTCCAGAACCGGAAGGTTCAAATCTGGCTTTATTATCTGCTATACTACCCTAAATTTTTCAACAAGTTTTATGTGTTCTGTTAAGTCAACATCTGCTCCTGCTTGATCCTTTACTTTAATTTTATGAACTCCTTCACTACTTTTTTCTTGTTTGAAGTAAATCTCCTGTTCCTTTTTATATCAACTTGTAAGTTGAAAACTCCACCAGTTCCAGTTAAATTTTCAACAGATATTTTTCATATTACTTTTTAGAAAATGTAACTGTTGCTCCATTAGAAATATTTAAGTTATTAATTTTTGATGTATTTGTAGCATCCCATCGTGCTCCATTAGTCATAGTAAAATTAAATTTAGTATTAGCTTTATCAGGATCTGGACCATCACGGTTTTCCTCAAACAAATTTTTGTCCATGAGGCGGATTATTAGGATCATCGGGATCTCCACCATATTTTTGTTTACCAATATGAGCTTCTCCGTGGAAGTAAGAATCTTCATTTTTTTAAGTTTAATTCGAGTTTACTCCCATTTATAACGTGAATATCTCCGTCGATTTGTACCTTTCCATCTCCTTTAATTTCAGCTTTATTATTTTTTTCCATCTACATTTATTGCATCCCCGATAGATTTTGGTTTTCCGTTTTCATCAAGTACAGGTTGCACATCTATTTTCACATCACCATAGAAAGTAACACGATCGTAAGATTCCTCAGGTTCATCATCACTTGTTCCAACTTTTTCGGTAAACCCCCTACATAAACACCGTAATTTTCTGCATTCATCATGTTACCACGGTCTACCTTGATATTTACAGCCCCATAAAAAAATCCATTTCCGTTTGATTAATAACAGTTGTCCTAGGACCCGTATTTTTTTATATTTACATTTCTATAATGGGTGGTACCAATCCCACGTGCTTTTATCGTACCAGATACTGTATAAATATTAAGGGTAGAATCCTTCTCTAATTTGATATGGGTATGGCTTTTTGTTGGTGCATTCATCAGGGTGTTATCGTTTTTAAGAAACTCAATACCATTTATTTCGTCCTTATTAGTCACCTTAGATCCATCTGTAAAGAGATAGTTCGTCCCTTTAAAAGTAATTGTCGTGTCAGACATTCCCCCTACCACTTGTGCTCGATGTTTGGTTTCCAAAGATAGAATGCCTAGAATTTATAGTTTTTAATCGATACATTTTCTAAGGTAATATCGTTATGCCCCTTATAGCTTTTTATCGGCTAATAGAAGACCTGCATTTTCAACACTACTTTCTAACTTATATCTATTTGCACTCACATAGCCTATAGGTTTTTTTCTTTGACTATCGTCCAGTGTTCTGGTGCTTTCACTCCGTTCCATCAAAAATTTTTTTCCATTTTTGATGCTGCTACATCAGTTTGGTTAGCAATAGTATCACTGACTGTACCATTTCCCTTGACAGTGACTTCATTTTTCCCTTCATAAGCCGCAACAACCAAGGCATTAATTGGTTTATCCTTTTTTCACTATAATCTAATACTTTCCCTTTATTTTCTTGATTTTTGTGGCTACTACCGTTGTGAACTTTGGTTTTTCAATAACTTGTCCAGTGTAGCACTAAAAACTTTTCTCTGTATTTAATAATAGAAAAGTTAAAATTAATAAAAATATTTTTATCAGTTTTCATATTTATATAAACACCCTTAATTAATCATTAAGTAAGATATAAGCAATATATATATATATATATATATGACTGTGTAATGTATTTTATAATAAAATTAAAAGAAAATCAATAGGTAATTTTAATAAAAATATTTTTATTTATATAATTTTTATAAAATACACTTAATAATGTAAGACTATTTTTTTCATTATATTATACCTTAATATATATAAATTTTCAATGATTATTTTTAGAAAAAAATTAAGAAATTTCTATTGTATTTACAATAAAAATAATTAATTATTGTTAAGAAAGGCATAAATTAAAGTTATGTTGCTAGTATTTTTATAATGTTATTGTAAATTTTAAATGAAATTGAAAAAAATTAAAGAATGTGGTAATATATATAGTGAAATGAAAGAAAAAGGAGTGGAAAAAATGAATGTGACATTGAATTTTTACAGAGGAAGAAGAAAATTTTATAAATAGTTATTTAGAAAAAAGTTCTGTTTCTTTTGAGGAGATGTTGAAACAAGCATTACTTGAAAAGATAGAGGATGAAAACGACGCAAGAATTGCAGATGAACGACTTGCAGAGTATGAGGAGTATTTAGCAAATGGTGGGAAAGAAAAAAACATTTTTAGAATTAGTTGAGGAGATGGGGTTATAAATAAATGTATAGAATTATAGTTCAAATTAAAAATGATGAATTAATAATTTTAGCACTTGAGGTCGGGCATAGAAAAGATATTTATTGTTAAAAAAATGAAAAATAAGAGGAGTGGAAAAAAATGAATGTCACATTAAATTTTACAGAGGAAGAAGAAAATTTTATAAATAGTTATTTAGAAAAAGTTCGGTTTCATTTGAGGAAATGTTGAAAAAGCGTTACTTGAAAAGATAGAAGATGAAAACGATGCAAGAATTGCAGATGAACGACTTGCAGAATATGAGGAGTATTTGGCAAACGGTGGGGGAAATATTAAAATGGGAGGATTTGGATATATAAGTTGATGTCTACACCACTTTTTTTGTAAAACAACTTAAAAATTAGATAGTTATACTGAAAAAGAGTGAAAAAGTATCTTGAAAATGTAGTTGTAAGTCCAAAAAGTAAGGGGAAAATGTTAATTGGGAATAGAAAAATCAGTGGAGATATAGGGTTGGAGATTATATAATTATAGTTCAAATTAAAGATGATGAATTAATAATTTTAGCACTTGAGGTCGGACATAGAAAAGATATTTATTGATAAAAATGAAGTGAGTTGATGTAATGAAAAACAGAAATTTTATGTATAGGAACAGAGTTGTTAGTTGGAGATATTGTAAATACAAATGCTCAATATATATCAGAAAAATTAACGAATATTGGAATAGATTTGTATTATCAAACTACGGTTGGCGATAATTTTAAAAGAGTTCAAGAATGTTTAGATGTAGCATTTAATAGAGTAGACTTAGTAATTACAACGGGAGGTTTATGATCTACGATTGATGATATTACGAAAGAAGCAGTTGCATATTATTTTTGGAGAAAAATTGGAAGTTATACTGAAATATTTTTAATATGTTAAAAAGAAAGATATAACGAAAGAGGAATAGTAGATTTACCGAGTGGAGCTTCAAAAGAAGTTTCCATAATAAAAGGTTCAAGATTGATAGAAAATGGAGCTGGACTTGCACCCGGATTTTTCTTTTGAAAAAGAAGGAAAAAAAATAATAGTGTTGCCCTACTCCAAAAGAATTGACTTATATGATTGATAATGAAGTTTTACCGTTATTAAGTGAGTATTCAGAAACGATTTTTGCTTATGAAAACATTAGAAATAAAAAGGAGTGCCTGAAGGAACTATTGATGATAGATTAAAAAATTATTTTGAAATGTCAAATCCGACAGTTGCACCTTATGCGAAAGAAAAAGCCGTTCATGTAAGGGTGGCGATGAAAGGATCTCGTGATAAACAAGATGAAATAATGGGTAAAAATAGATAAAATTATTAAAGAAATAAAAAGAAATTTATCCGATGGCAGAAGAAATAAAATAAAACAAAAAAGGAGAGATGTGATGAGTTATATAAAAATGTTGATGTAGAAGTGTATAATGCGATAGTGGAGGAAGCTAAAAGACAAGAGGAAGGAATAGAGTTGATTGCTTCAGAAAACTTTTGTGTCTAAAAGCTGTAATGGAAGCAGCTGGATCAGTTTTACAAATAAATATGCAGAAGGGTATCCGTGGGAAAAAGATATTATGGAGGTTGCGTGAATGCCGATGTTGTGGAAAAGTCTTGCGATTGAAAGATTGAAAGAAATGTTTTGGAGCAAAAATATGCCAATGTTCAGCCACATTCAGGGTCACAAGCTAATATGGGTGTTTATGTTTCATTGCTTGAAGCAGGAGACAAAATTTTAGGAATGGGACTAAGTGCTGGAGGACATTTAACGCACGGATATAAAATTAATTTTTCTGGTAAAAATTATATAGGAATTGAGTACGGATTAAACTCAGAAACAGAATTGATTGATTTTGAACAAGTGAGATCTTTAGCATTAGAACATAAACCTAAAATAATTGTAGCTGGAGCGAGTGCGTATTCAAGAATTATTGACTTTAATAAATTTAGAGAAATTGCAGATGAAGTTGGAGCTTATTTAATGGTTGATATGGCACATATAGCAGGGCTTGTTGCGGCTGGAGAGCATCCAAATCAATAGAGTACGCTGATGTCGTTACATCTACGACGCATAAAAACTTTAAGAGGTACCTAGAGGTGGAATTATATTAACAAATAATGAAGAGATTGCTAAAAATAGACAAAACGATATTCCCGGGTATTCAAGGACGCTTTTAGTTCATATAATTGCAGCAAAAAGCAGTGGCATTTAAAGAGGCGTTGCAAACCAGAATATAAAAGAGTATCAAAAAAACAAGTGAGAAAAAAATGCAAAAAGCTATGGCAGATGAGTTAGTAAAAGAAGGTCTTAGAATAGTAAGTGGAGGAACTGACAATCATTTAATGTTAGTTGATTTAAGACCAAAAAAATGTAACGGGTAAAAGCCGCAGAAGAGGTGTTGGGAAAAAGCTGGAATAACTTGCAATAAAAATGCTATACCGAACGATCCGGAAAAACCGTTTATAACAAGTGGGGTAAGACTTGGGACACCAGCAATTACAGCAAGAGGAATGAAAGAAGAAGAAGCTAGAAAAATAGCTAAAATGATTATAAAAAGTGTTAGAAAATATAAACGATGAAGAAAAATTGCTGGAAGTTAAAAAGAAGTAGTAGAATTGACAAAAATTTCCATTGTATTTATAAAGGAGAAACATGAGAAATAACGGAAGAAAAAAACGATGAAATGAGAGAAGTTAAAGTTACTAGAAATTATATAATGCACCCTGAAGGATCTGTTTTGATAGAATTTGGTAACACAAAAAGTAATTTGTAATGCAACGGTAGAAGAGAGAATACCGCCATTTTTACGAGGGACAGGAAGTGGTTGGATAACAGCTGAGTATAGTATGTTGCCGAGAGCTACAAATAATAGAGTGCAAAGGGAAGCAGCAAAAAGGTAAAATAATGGGAAGAACTATGGAAATTCAAAGGTTGATTGGGAGAGCGTTGAGAGCGGCTGTAGATTTAGAGAAATTAGGAGAAAGACAAATTTTAGTTGATTGTGATGTAATTCAAGCAGATGGAGGAACAAGGACAGCGTCTATAACTGGAGCTTATTTAGCTGTAGAACTTGCGATTGAAAAACTTATAGATGAGGGAAATTAACAGATATTCCTATAAAATCAAAGGTTGCAGCGATAAGTGTTGGAAAAAGTGAACGGTCAAGTTTTTGCTTGACTTGGAATATGAGGAAGATTCAAAGGCAGAAGTTGATATGAATGTTGTAATGAATGATAAAGGAGAATTTATTGAATTGCAAGGAACAGGAGAAGAAGCGACTTTTACACAAAAATGAGTTGTTAAAATTTATTGAAGTAAGCAAAAATGCTTTTTGATGTATTGTTTAAATTATAAAAATTAAAATGAAAGGAATTGTATGATGAAAAATATTAACAATGATGTTATTACTTTGTTTTTAGGAATCCAATCATACAGTAAGGGAAAGGAAAAAGAATGAATGTAACGATTAAAACTTTAAAAAGGGGGACATAAATTTAGTATTATTCCCAGAAAAATCACCGTTGACAGTGGCAAATTTTGTTAATTTAATTCAACAAAATATTATGATGGAGTAATTTTTCATAGAGTAATTGAAGACTTTATGGCTCAAGGAGGAGATCCAACAGGAACAGGTATGGGTGAGCTCGGATATAGATTTGAAGATGAAACAAATAACGGACTTAAATTTAATAAAAGCTGGGAAATTAGCTATGGCAAATGCTGGATCCCGGAACAAATGGAAGTCAATTTTTTCATAACGACAGTTCCAACAGATTGGCTAGATGGAAATCATACAATTTTTGGAGAAGTTATGAGTAAAGATGATTTAGATGTTGTTAAAAACTTGTATAATGGAGATAAAATGATAGAAGTTACAGTGTCTGGAGATGGGATTGAAGAATTGTTAGAAAAAAATATTCAGGTAGAATACAAGAGTGGAATGCAGCGTTAAAATCAATGGGATTAGTAAAAATAATAAAATAGAAAAAAATTGAAATAGAAATGAGTAGAGAGCGAAAGTTTCTATTTTTTTCAATTTTACTTTAAAAAATTGTATATTTTTGATATAATGATGTATATTGTAAATAATAAAAAGTTTTTTTAGATGGGAGTAAGAAGTTGGGAAAAACTTATAATAATAGAAGGATCTGACGGTAGTGGAAAAACAGACACAGACAGAAGAATTGTATAAAAAGATTACAAACAAGAACAAAAAAATTTCAATAAAAAGGTGTCGTTTCCAAATTATGAAAGCAAAGCGTCAGAGCCTGTAAAAATGTATCTTGCGGGAGAATTTGGCGAAAATACAGGAGATGTAAATGCTTATGCAGCTTCAGTTCTTTACTCTGTAGACAGATTTGCGTCGTACAAAAAGATTGGGAGAAATTTTTATGAAGAAGGTGGAGTTGTAATAAGTGACCGTTACACAACTTCAAAACATGATTCATCAATTACCAAAGATTGAAAAATAAGGAAGGGCAGAGGAAATATTTGGATTGGATTAAGGATTTGGAATGGAATAAAATAGGTATTCCAAAGCCAGATGCAGTATTTTTTAGATATGCCTTATGAATTTAGCCAAAATTAATGAAAAATCGTGATAATAAAATAACGGGTGAAGCTCAAAAAAGATATTCACGAAAGAGATGAAAAATATATGAGAAAATCTTATGAAACTGCAAAAAAATTAGCGATAGATCAAAGAAATGGGAAATAATAAAATGTGTAGAAAATGACACATTAAAAAGTATAGATGAAATAAATGACGAAATACTTAAAAAGTTTTAGAAATTATAAAATAGGAAGTGAAAAGATGGTAAATATTTTAAAAGGAATGAAAGATAGATATTTTGAAGATGCTAAAAAGTATGATTTCATTGTAAAAAAACAGCAAAAATGTTTTTTTGAAAAATATGGGTATGAAAGAATAATTACACCAATTTTAGAGGAAACTGAGCTTTTTTAGAAGAGGTGTCGGCGATGAAACTGATGTTGTTTCTAAAGAAATGTATGATTTTAAAGATAAAGGAAATAGAGATGTAACGATGATAGTCAGAAGGAACAGCAGGAGTTGTCAGAGCATATTTAGAAGCAGGATTACACAAGGCTGACCCTATAGTGAAATGGTATTATAATGCGTATATGTATAGATATGAAGCTCCACAAAAAGGAAGATTTAGAGAATTTCATCAAATGGGGACAGAAATGTTTGGAGTTAGAAATCCACTTTTAGATGCTGAAATTATAAAAATGGGTTGTGAATTTTTAGAAAAATTAGGTATAAAAGATTTAGTTGTAGAAATAAATAGTCTTGGAAATCTTGAATCAAGAAAAAATATATTGAAGATTTAAAACAATTTATGTTTGAAAGATTAGATAAATTGAGTGAAGATTCTAAAAACGATATGAGAAAAAAATCCGTTAAGAGCTTTAGACAGTAAAGATAAAGGTGATCAAGAACAATTTATTAATGCCCCTAAATTGTACGATTATTTAGATACAGAAAGTAAAGAATATTTTTGAAAAAAACTAAAAATATTGGAGCAATTAGGAGTAAATTATGTTGTAAATGACAAATTGGTCTCGTGGACTTGATTATTATTCGGACACTGTTTTTGAAATTAAGTCAAATAAATTGGGATCACAAGCAACAGTTTTAGGTGGAGGAAGATACGACAGATTGCTTGAAATATTAGGGAATGCAAAAGTTCCAGCTATAGGATTTGCAGCAGGAATGGAAAAGAATTGCGATGTTAATGGATGAAAGTTTAATTGAAAATAAAGAAGAAAAAAATATTTGCAATTTATTTTTGAAAAATACACAAGATTATTTTTATAAATACGGTAAGTCGATTGAGAGAAAAATGGAATAAAAAGTAAATTTTTGATTACAATCCAAAAAGTTTTTGAGCTCAAATGAAAAGCAAATAAAATTAATGCTGAGTATGTGTTGATTTTTAGGAGAAGACGAACAAAATAAAAATGTTATAACAATGAAAAAGTTTAGTACTGGAGAGCAAAAAGAGTACACATTTGAGGAAATTTTAGAAATTTTTGAAATAAAAATGAGGTGAATATTAATGTATAGAAATTATAAGTTAAATGAATTGAGAATAGAAAATGTAGGAGAAGAGGTTGTTTTATCAGGTTGGATTTCAAAAGTTAGAGATTTAGGGCATTTTGTGTTTTATTGATTTGAGAGATAGATATGGAATTACACAAATTTTATTAAAATGAAGAAATTTCAGGAGTAGAATTATTTGAAGAAAGTAAAAATATAAAAACGAATGGGTAATAAAAGTAACTGGAAAAGTTATGGAAAGAAGCAGTAAAAATAAAAATATTCCAACTGGAGATGTAGAAGTTCAAGCTACAAAAATAGAAGTGTTGAGTCGTGCAAAACAGTTACCGTTTGAGATTGATGAAACTGGGAATTTAAACGAAAATACAAGATTAACTTACAGATATTTAGATATTAGAAGACCAAAGATGTTGAATAATATTATAAAAAGAAATGATATGTTGTTTTCAATTAGAAAATTTATGAATGAGAATGGATTTTTAGATATTGATACTCCAATTTTGGCTAAAGCTACACCGGAAGGAGCTAGAGACTTTATAGTTCCAAGCAGAATAAATAAAGGAGATTTCTATGCTTTTGCCTCAATCGCCACAATTATTTAAACAAATATTAATGGTAGCTGGAGTAGATAAATATTATCAATTAGCAAAATGCTTTTAGAGATGAAGATTTGAGAGCAGATAGACAACCTGAATTTACTCAACTTGATTTTAGAAATGTCGTTTGTAAAACAGGAAGATGTGATTAATACGACGGAAGCACTTGCAAAATCAGTGTTTAAAGATGTAACAGGTATAGAAATAACAGAAAAATTTGAAAGAATGTCGTATGATGATGCTATGAATTTTTATGGTTCAGATAAACCAGATTTAAGATTTGATATGAAATTAGTTGACTTGTCAAATGAAGTAACGGAGTGTGGCTTTGGAGTATTTGAAAGTGCATTAGCAAATGGAGGTAATGTTAAAAGCTATTGTTGCTCCAAATGGAGAAAAATTTTCAAGAAAATACATTAAAGATTTAGAAGAGTTTGTTAAAAACTTATTATAGAGCAAAAGGGTTAGCTTACATTAAATTAAATGAAAACGGAGAAATTAATTCTCCAATCGCAAAAATTCTTTACTGAAGAAAAATTGAATGAAATAATTTCAAAATTAGGAATAAAAATAATGAAATTGCATTAATTTTGGCAGATACTTATAAAATAGTTCATGATGGACTTGGAGCTTTTAAGACTTAAATTAGGGAAGAGTTAAATTTAATTGATAAAGATAGCTTTTAAATTCTTATGGGTCGTTGATTTCCCAATGTTTGAATGGTCAGAAGAAGAAAAATAGATATAAAGCTCAACATCATCCGTTTACATCAATTAAAGAAGAGGACAGAAAAATATTTAGATACGAATGAATTAGATAAAATTAAGACAGATTCTTATGATATGGTATTAAAATGGATATGAAATCGGTGGAGGAAGTATTGAGAATACACGATGAAGAATTGCAAGGAAAAAGTATTTGAAAAATTAGGATTTACAAAAGAGGAATTGGAAACAAACTTTGATTCTTCTTAGAAGTGTTAAAAATATGGAGTTCCACATGGAGGGCTTGCATTTGGAATAGATAGATGGCTTATGGCAATGTTAAAAGAAAATTCAATAAAGAAGTAATACCGTTCCCTAAAACAAATAAAAGGTCAAGATTTGATGACTGAGAACTCAGCAGAAGTAGATGAAAAAAGTATTGAGAGAAGATTTAATAATTGAATTGATAAAAGATAAAAATGAAAAATTAGATAAATTTTCAAAAAGTAGTTGACAAAGATGATGAGATATGTTAGAATACATTTTGTCTATTGAAAAAGTAGACGAGGACAATAAATAACAGAATAATAAGAAGAAAAAGCAAACCAAGAAAGATGTGAAAGGGAAGATTATATGTAATTTTCTCGTCAATGAATAAAAGACAAAAAGGTGAAAAATAGAGATTGAATGAAGAGTTTGATCCTGGCTCAGGATGAACGCTGACAGAATGCTTAACACATGCAAGTCTATGGTGAAGTTGGTGCTTGCACTGATGGAGCCATGGCGGACGGGTGAGTAACGCGTAAAAGAACTTGCCTTATGGACTGGGATAACAGTTGGAAACGACTGATAAGACTGGATATAATTATATATTTGCATGAATGTGTAATGAAAAGAGATGCCATAAGAGGCTTTGCGTCCTATTAGTTTAGTTGGTGAGGTAAAGGCTCACCAAGGCGATGATAGGTAGCCTAGCCTGAGAGGGTGAACTAGCACAAGGGGACTGAGATACAGCACTCACTCTTACGGGAGGCAGCAGTGGGGAATATTGGACAATGGAGGGAACTCTGATCCAGCAATTCTGTGTGCACGAAGAAGGTTTTTCGGATTGTAAAGTGCTTTCAGTTGGGAAGAAGTAAGTGACGGTACCAACAGAAGAAGCGACGGCTAAATACGTGCCAGCAGCCGTGGTAATACGTATGTCGCGAGCGTTATCCGGAATTATTGGGCATAAAAGGGCATCTAGGCGGTTATGCAAGTCAGGGGTGAAAACTTACGGCTCAACCGTGAGCTTGCCTTTGAAACTGTGTGACTAGAGTACTGGAGAGGTGGGCGGAACTACACGAGTAGAGGTGAAATTCGTAGATATGTGTAGGAATGCCGATGATGAAGATAGCTCACTGGACAGAAACTGACGCTGGAAGTGCGAAAGCTAGGGGGAGCGAACAGGATTAGATACCCTGGTAGTCCTAGCTGTAAACGATGATCACTGGGTGTGGGCATGAAGAGTGTCTGTGCCGAAGCTAATGCGATAAGTGATCCGCCTGGGGAGTACGACCGCAAGGTTGAAACTCAAAAGGAATTGACGGTACCCGCACAAGCGGTGGAGCATGTGGTTTAATTCGACGCAACGCGAGGAACCTTACCAGATCTTGACATCCTCAGAATTAATTAGAAGTAATTAAGTGCCTTCGGGAACCGAGAGACAGGTGGTGCATGGCTGTCGACAGCTCGTGTCGTGAGATGTTGGGTTAAGTCCCGCAACGAGCGCAACCCCTTATCGTTAGTTACCATCATTAAGTTGGGGACTCTAGCGAGACTGCCTGCGAAGAGCAGGAGGAAGGTGGGGATGACGTCAAGTCATCATGCCCCTTATGATCTGGGCTACACACGTGCTACAATGGTTGGTACAATGAGGAGCGAGACGGAGACGTGGAGCAAATCTGATAAAAGCCAATCTTAGTTCGGATTGAAGTCTGCAACTCGACTTCATGAAGTTGGAATCGCTAGTAATCGCAAATCAGCAATGTTGCGGTGAATACGTTCTCGGGTCTTGTACACACCGCCCGTCACACCACGAGAGTTGTTTGCACCTGAAGTTATTGGTCTAACCGTAAGGAGGAAGATACCTAAGGTGTGAATAGTGATTGGGGTGAAGTCGTAACAAAGGTATCCGTACCGGAAGGTGCGGATGGATCACCTCCTTTCTAAGGAGTAAGAAATACATCGGTTGTTTTTCTTCTATGTTATTTAAAAAGGGCGTGTAGCTCAGGTGGTTAGAGCACTGTGCTGATAACGCAGGGGTCACTGGTTCGAGTCCAGTCATGCCCACCATAAAAATGACTTTGATTTGGGGATATAGCTCAGTTGGGAGAGCGCTGCCCTTGCAAGGCAGAGGTCAGCGGTTCGAACCCGCTTATCTCCACCAATAAAAAGGACAATGAGAAATGAATAGTAGGGTAAAAAAAGTTACAATGAAATCAGATGATAAACTAAGAGTTAAACTGTAAGAAAAAGCTAATAAGGGCACACGGAGGATGCCTAGGCAACAAAAAAAGCCGAAGAAGGACGTGATAAGCTGCGATAAGCTCTGTTGAGGTGCACATAACCGAAATAGACAGAGATTTCGAATGGGGAAACCTATATACTAGAAGAGTATATATGAGAAAGGTAAGCTCGAGAACTGAAACATCTAAGTATCGAGAGGAAAAGAAAGTAAAAACGATTCTCTAAGTAGCGGCGAGCGAACGGGAAGAGCCTAAACCAAGTTAGTGTCAAGTTGGCGACGTTGCTAATTTGGGGGTAGAGGGATATTAAGAGACGGATAGCCATGAAGTCTAAGTTAATGTAATTGAAATAGAACATAGTTGGAAAGCTAGACCAAAAGAAGGTGATAGTCCTGTAGGATGTAAGATTATGTTAATGAGTTAATAATCCCGAGTAGCATCGAACACGAGGAATTTGGTGTGAATCAGCGTGGATCATATCACGTAAGGCTAAATACTTTTGTTGACCGATAGAGGAGAAGTACCGTGAGGGAAAGGTGAAAAGAACCCTGAGCAGGGAGTGAAAAGAATTTGAAACCGTGTGCTACAAGCGGTAGGAGCCCATAAGGGTGACTGCGTGGATTTTAGTTAATCATCCTGCGAGTTATGATTAGTGGCGAGGTTAAGAAAGCGGAGCCGAAGGAAACCGAGTGTTAAGAGTGCGTTAAGTCGCTAGTCATAGACGCGAAACCTAGTGATCTAGGTACTGTCCAGGTTGGAAGCTGAGGTAAGACTTAGTGGAGATCGAACTCACCGCCGTTGAAAAGTTGGGAGATGAGATAGGTTTAGGGGTGAAAAGCCAATCGAGACTAGGAGATAGCTCGTTCTCTCCGAAATGCATTTAGGTGCAGCCTTAATAATAAGATATGTGGGGGTAGAGCACTGTGCTGAGCTTTAGGGGGCGTATAGCTACTCGAAGTCAAGCAAACTACGAATACCATATATTAATGATTAGGAGTGAGTCTATGGATGACAAGATCATGGACGAGAGGGAAACAACCCAGACCACCAGCTAAAGATCCCAAATTATGTCTAGAGTGGGAAAGGGAGGTGGATATTCCCAGACAACCAGGAGGTTGGCTAGAAAGCAGCTCATACCTTAAAAAGAGTGCGTAATAGCTCACTGGTCGAGAGTATCTGCGCCTGAAGATTTAACGGGGCTAAGGCATAAAACCGAAGCTGTGGAAACGAGAAATTGTTTGGTAGGAGAGCGTTCTGTAAGCCGTAGAAGGTGAGTTGGAAGACGAACTGGAGGTATCAGAAGTGAGAATGCAGGAATGAGTAGCGAGAAGGAGGGTGAGAATCCCTCCGGTAGGAAGTCCAAGGTTTCCAGGGGAAGGTTTGTCCGCCCTGGGGAGTCGGGACTCTAAGCCGAGGCTAAGGAGCGTAGGCAGAATGGAAAAATAGGTTAATATTCCTATACCACTATAAATTGTTTGAGAGATGGAGTGACGCAGGAAGGTATGTGAGCTGGCTGACGGAATAGCCAGTCTAAGGAAGAAGCATGATTACTAAGAGCAAATCCGAGTAATTAAAATGTGAGAACTGATGGGTAGAGTACTATGTAGTATAAGTTACAGATCCTACACTGCCGAGAAAAACTTCTATTGAGGAGATATAGTGCCCGTACTGAAAAACCGACACAGGTGGACAGAGTGAGAAACTTAAAGTGACAGGATAACTCTAGCTAAGGAACTCTGCAAAATAGCCCGTAACTTCGGGAGAAGGGGTGCCTAATATACTTGAGTGGAGAGACACCACGAGGGAAATAAGTACGCAGTGAAGAGTCCCAAAGCAACTGTTTACCAAAAACACAGGTCTATGCTAAGCTGAAAGGCGACGTATATGGGCTGACACCTGCCCAGTGCCGGAAGGTTAAGAGGAGGATTGAGAGATTCGAATTGAAGCCCCGGTGAACGGCGGCCGTAACTATAACGGTCCTAAGGTAGCGAAATTCCTTGTCGGGTAAGTTCCGAGCCTGCACAGAATGGTGAAATGATTTGGGGAGCTGTCTTGGCTGGAGACCGGTGAAGTTGTAATGTCGGTGAAGATACCGATTACCTGCAGTAGGACGGAAAGACCCCGTGGAGCTTTACTGTAGCTTGACATTGGGTTTTGGCAATATGTGTATAGGATAGTTGGGAGACTGAGAAGTTAATGCGTCAGTGTTAATGGAGTCGCTGTTGGAATACCAACCATATATTGTTGAAATTCTAATCATTTATTTGAAGTAAATGAGACAGTGTTAGGTGGGCAGTTTGACTGGGGCGGTCGCCTCCAAAAGAGTAACGGAGGCGTTCAAAGGTTCCCTCAGGTTGGATGGAAATCAACCGGAGAGTGCAAACGCAAAAAGGGAGCTTGACTGCGAGACTGACGGGTCGAGCAGGTACGAAAGTAGGAGTTAGTGATCCGGCGGTTCCGAATGGAAGAGTGAGTCGCTCAACGGATAAAAAGCTACCCCAGGGGATAACAGGCTGATACTTCCCAAGAGTCCATATCGACGGAAGTGTTTGGCACCTCGATGTCGGCTCGTCTCATCCTGGGGCTGGAGAAGGTCCCAAGGGTTGGGCTGTTCGCCCATTAAAGAGGCACGCGAGCTGGGTTCAGAACGTCGTGAGACAGTTCGGTCCCTATCCACTGCAGGCGTAAGAATATTGAAGAGAACTGTCCTTAGTACGAGAGGATAGGGATGGACAAACCTCTGATGTACCAGTTGTCACGCCAGTGGCATGAGCTGGGTAGTCACGTTTGGAAGGGATAATCGCTGAAAGCATCTAAGTAGAAGCCCCTTTAAGATGAGTGTTCTGTTAAGTAACCATCGAGACTAGGTGGAGATAGGCTAGTGTAAGTATAGAGATATGTTAGCTGACTAGTACTAATATTATGTAAAGCTTTTTAGATAACTTTTTACTACTACTATTTATTTCTCATTGTCTTAACAATGAATATATATTAAGTTTGGTGATAATAGCAACAGGGATACACCTGAAACATTTCGAACCCAGTAGTTAAGTCTGTTTACGCCCTAAGATACTTAGATTTACTTCTAGGAAAATCGGTAATTGCCAAGCTTAGGTATGTCTCTGTAGCTCAGTCGGTTAGAGCATTTGACTGTTAATCAAAGGGTCGTTGGTTCGAATCAACCGAGGGACGCCATCTATTTACTTGAAGTTTTTAACTTCATACAATATTTTATTTATTAAAATTTTAAATTTGATTTTTATACTTAAATATTTCATTTATACAAGATAAAAATAATTTTTCTTACATATTAATAATATTGAATTGTTATAGGATGTTTATTATGAATTAAAAATAATTTTTATAGAATAACATTGTTATATTTAACATATAATATGATGAAAAACTATAAAAATATACTATTTTTAAGTTGTAATTTAGAAAAATGAGAGTCATATGAAAATAAATACAATGTAAAAATATTAAATACACAAAAATGAAAAATAGAGATAAAATGTAGTAAAAATAATAGTTTTAAGTATGTTTTAAAAATTTTTCGTTTTTAATAAAAATTGACACAACCTACAATAATAATTTAAAAATTGCGGTGTTAAAGCTATTAAAAATAGTCAAAATGTAAATAGCAAATGCACAAAATTTTAAATTAGAAATGAACAAAAATTGTAGGAGAGTGTAATGTAGTTAAAACAAGAACAAAGGATTAAAAATAGATGTGTATTTGAGAGAAGGAAAACAATCACTGAGATATCTGAGATTTTTAGGTTATTCTTATCAAAACAATACTAAGAGAAATAAATAATAGAAGTATATTAGTATATAATTCTAAAGTAATAAAACATATTAAAATTAAAGAAGAACATATATGTACTCTTTTACAAAAACAACCTAAAGTATGTAATAAATGTCCTAAATTTAAAAAGAAATACTTGTTGTTATGATTACGTTGTATATGATAGTAAGATAGCACAAGATAGTTATGATAAGCGTAAAAAAGAGGTATGGGAGTAAAAAGAATTGTATTTAGATTTGAAAAAGGTGTTTAAAGAAGAATCAACCTATATCACATATAATATCAATGATAAAAAGAAACTACTCTGATACTTTAACTAAACAAACGATATATGATTGGCATAATAAAGGGTTTATAGAATATAGTAAAAAGAAAATTAAAAAGAAATCATAAAATATTTAAAGATAAAAGAAACATATCAAATGATAAGTAAAAGAGAAATATTAAAAGGTAGAGAATATTTTAATTTTTTAGAATACTTTAAAAATAATAACAATAATTTTGTAACTGAAATAGATTTAGTAGAAGGAATAAAAGGATCTGATATATATTTATTAATGATATTTATTACAGAAATACAGTTTCTATTTGTATTTAGGATAAAGAATAAGTATCCTACAAGTGTTGTTAAAAGTATTTGATTGGATAGAGAAAAGGATAGGTCATAAAAATTTTTAAAAGATTATTTGGAATACTTTTTAGCAGATTAAGGAAGTGAGTTTTTTAAATCATGAAATAATAACAAAAAGTATTTATGATTCTTATACAAGAAGATGTAAAAATATTTTATTGTGAAGCAGGCAAACCGCATCAAAAATCACATGTTAAGAATATACATAGATTATTAAGAAGATATATAGATATATCAAATTATACACAAGATGATATAAATTTCATAGTATCAAATATAAACAGTATGTATAATCCCCTATAGAGTTATTTAAAGAAAGATTTTTAAAAATTATTCTTGATAAATTATCTATAGAGGAAATAGCTTGTGAAGATATAATAGTTACAAGCTATCACAAAATATCAAAAATATGATAACATATTTTTGAAATAAAATAAAATATAATTTTTGTGCATTTTTAAACTTTACATTCCATATGAAAATAAATAAGTTGACAAATGATAATAAATATGATAAAATAACAGAGCTAGTTTATTCTGGTAATACCAATATTGTTATTGGGAGGATAGAAGTCATGAGAGTACAAGTGATTTTTAGAATGCACGGAAACTAAGTTGAGACATTATGTTACAACTAAAAACAAAAAAACTCATCCTGAAAGATTAGAAATGAGAAAATACAATCCAGTGCTAAAAGACATTCTCTATACAGAGAAGTAAAATAGTAATGAAAGATTGTTGATAAGTAAAATAGGTCAGTAGTTCAATTGGTAGAGCGTCGGTCTCCAAAAACCGAAAGTTACGGGTTCGATTCCTGTCTGGTACTGCCATTTTAATTTTAGGAGTGTTTTTATGAGTAAATTTAATTTAAGAGAAGCTTATAAAAAACCTAATTAATGAATATAAAAAATCTTTTTGGTAGGGTAAATCAGAAGTTTTTCATGTAACAGTTATAGTTTTATTGATTTCTATGTTTGTTGCATTGTATTTGCTTTTATTTGATACGGCATTTAATTTTATATTGACAAGATTAACTGCAGTATTAAAAAGTGTTTTAGGAGGAGCTTAAGATGGCTACAAAAGAAAAATGAAGAGATAGTATATGAAAAATGGTATATAATACATACTTACTCTGGTTATGAAAAAGTTGCAACTGATTTAGAAAAAGAATTGAAACTTTAAATTTAACTGATAGAGTTTTTAGAATATTAGTGCCTGAGGAAGAAGTTTTAGAAGAAAAAGAGGAAAAAAATGGTAAAAGTTCCTAGAAAATTATTCCCAAGTTATGTTATGATAGAAATGTTATCAGTTAGAGAAGAAAAATGAATTAGGTTTAGGGGTATCGTGTGGATAGTGAAGCATGGTATGTAATCAGAAATACTAATGGTGTAACAGGGGTTTGTTGGTGTAGGAAGTGATCCAATACCACTATCTGATGAAGAAGCAGAAAACTTGTTGGCAAAAAGTAAATTCTGATGAAAAGAAAGACTCACATATTGATTTTGAAATAGGAGAAAATGTAGTAGTTAAAAATGATTCGTTTATGAATCAAGTTGGAGAAATTGTTGGAATAGATTATGAACATGGAAAAAAATAACTTTATTGTTAGAAGTGTTTGGAAGACAAAACCTCAGTGCAAGTAGATTATACAGAAATATCAAAAACAGAATATTAAAAATTTAAAAAGTATTTAAAGAATAACGATTAGCAAATTAATTTAGAAAAAGTGGGAGATTTAAAAATTCAATTACCACAGAGGAGGAAAAATGGCTAAAGAAGTAATCGGAAAAATAAAATTACAATTAGAAGCAGGAAAAAGCTAACCCTGCACCACCAGTAGGAGATCTGCATTAGGACAACATGGGGTAAATATACCTGAGTTTTTGTAAAGCGTTTAATGCACAAACTCAAGATAAAATGGGATTCATAATTCCAGTAGAAATTTCAGTTTATGCAGATAGAGTTTCACATTTGTATTAAAAAGCACCACCTGCATCAGATTTATTAAAAAGCAGCTAAAAATCAAAAGTGGAGCTGCAAATTCAGTAAAAAGAAGTAGCAGGAACTATTACTAAAAGCTCAATTACAAGAAATTGCTGAAACTAAAATGCCTGACTTAAATGCAGGATCAGTTGAAGCAGCAATGAATATAATTGCTGGAACTGCTAGAAGTATGGGAATTAAAAATAGCTGAATAATTTAATTATTGAAGTTATTATATAGAAAATTAAAAGAACTTAAAATTGATTATTAGATTAAGTGGAAGGCAGTAAAGCCAATGACCACAGAGGAGGAAATAATAAATGGCAAAAAGAGGAAAAAGATATAATGATATCTCTCAAAAAAGTAGATAAATTAAAAGTATACACTCCAGAGGAAGCATTAGATTTAGTTTTTTTGAAACAAGAAGTGCTAAATTTGTGGAAACTGTAGAATTAGCAGTAAGATTAGGAGTAGATCCTAGACATGCTGATCAACAAGTAGGAGGAACAGATAGTTTTACCACACGGAACTGGAAAAACTGTAAGAATATTAGTAATCACTTCAGGAGAAAATATTCAAAAAGCATTAGATGCTGGAGCTGATTTCGCTGGTGATGACGAATATATTAACAAAATTCAAGGTGGATGGATGGACTTTTGATTTAGTAATCGCAACTCCTGACATGATGCCAAAATTAGGTAAATTAGGTAGAACTTAGGAACTAAAGGATTAATGCCTAACCCTAAATCAGGAACAGTTACTACAAATGTAGAACAAACTGTAAATGAATTCAAAAAGGTAAAGTAGCTTTCAAAGTTGATAAATTAGGATCAATTCATTTACCAATAGGTAAAAGTTGATTTTTAGCTAAAGAGGCAATAGTTGAAAACTTTAAAGTAGCTTTTAGACCAAATCATTAAATTAAAACCAGCAGCTTCAAAAGGACAATATTTAAGAACTGTTGCAATCTCATTAACTATGGGACCTGGAATTAAAGTTGAACCTTTATTAGCTGGAACATTTGTAAGTAAATAAATTATAAAAATATAATGAGTAAAAGAGAAGATTTAACACTTCTCTTTTTTGAAGATAAATTGTCAAGTCAAGTGCAACACCTAATATAAGTTTCCAAACAATTCTTCGTTAGGTGTTTTAAAATTTATACATTTTCTAGGTCTATTATTAAGCTTTTGATTGGACTAACTCTAATTCTTCTTCATCCACTTCCGATAAATCTATACCCTTTGGATAATATTCTCTTAGAAGTCCATTTTGTATTTTTCATTTGTTCCTTTTTGCCAAGCACAATATGAGATCACAAAAAAATATGTTTTACATTCTAATTTTTTCTTCTATTTTCAGGTATCCTGAAAATTCTTTTCTCTATCATTAAATTTTCCTCTTTTTACTAGGTCTTTTTAAAATTTCCTTTCCTTCTTAAAGATTTCATAGAAACTTTTGGTAATATACCTTTTCTTTATTAATCTGTAAATAGTGGAAGTTGATGGGGTTTTAACATTATCTAAAACTACTCCTTTGATATATTTGTTCTGGAGACCATTGTTCTAATATTTTTAGATTCTACATATTTTATCGAATTGTGACTAAATTTAGAATTTCTTTTACACTTTGTTCTTCTTTTTCATATTTGTTTTGAGCGACTATTGGAAAATACCTCTCAAAAGACAGAATACTTATTATTAATTTTAGTTTTGTTTCTCTTAATTTCTCTTGAAATTGTACTAGGAGACCTTTTTATTGCTTTTAGCTATTTCTCTTATACTCATTCCTAAATTTAAAAATTGATATATACAACTTCTTTCAAATATGGTAATATGTTTGTAACTCATAGAGTAATCCTCCCTGTTAATTATTCGTTTAGTCACCTATATTTTAACATAGATTCTCTATGAGTTTTTGTGTTGACTTAATATGATAATTTATCAATAAAAATAAATAGTTATATTGTATAGAAAAGTATTATACATAGTAGACATAAAATAAATTGAAATATAAAAATTAATAATAAAAATATAGAAAATATGAAAAATAAAGTATTGAATTGTAAATTTTAAAATTAATAAAGCTATAAAAGGGAAATTAATACAAAATACTCTATATTTTTAATTTGAAATCATTACAATTTTTATGGTATAATTGTATATATAAATGAATAATTAGAGAATCAAATAAATTGATAATAAAATTGGAGGTAATAAAATATGAGTTTATTAAAATTAGAAGGAGTTAAGTCTGCAGTTGAAGGCAAAAGAGATATTAAAAGGATTAGACTTAACTATAAATAAAAGGTGAAGTTCATGTAATAATGTAATTCCAAATGGTGCTGGGAAATCAACACTTGCAAGTATTTTTAGTAGGACATCCAAAAACATGAATTAGTAGCAGGGAATATTATATTAGAAGGCGAAAATATAAATGAAGCTGAAGTTGATGAAAGAGCACAAAAAGGGATTTTCTTATCATTCCAATATCCAGAAGAAATTCCGGATTAACAGTGGAAGACTTTTTAAGAACAGCTAAAGAGGCTGTTACTGGGGAAAAACAATATTTAATGCAATTTCTAATGAATTAGTTGAAAAATGGAAAAATTACATATTAATCCTGAATATGCTGAAAGACATCTAAATGTTGGATTTTCAGGGGAGAGAAAAAGAAAATGAAATTTTACAAATGGCAGTTTTTAGAGCCCTAAATTAGCAATTTTTAGATGAAACTGATTCAGGATTAGATATTGATGCGACAAAAATTGTATTTGAAGGAGTTACTAAATTAAAAACAGATGATACAGCATTGTTAATAATAACTCACTATGATAAAAGTGTTGGATTACTTAAATCCAGACTATGTTCATGTTTTTAATGGATGGAAGAATAGTTAAAACTGGTGGGAAAAGAAAATAGTTGAAGCTATTGAAAAGATGGATATGGAAAAATGAGAGAGGAATTGGGATTATAATTATAATCTTGAAAAGAAGGTGATTATAAGCAATGGAAGAAAAGTAGAAATAAAACATATGTCGCAGATATTGAAAGAGGAGTTTACGACATAAAAGATGAAGTACATCATAAATTTACAACAGGGAAAAGGGTTAAGCGAAGATATTATAAGAAAAATATCGGCTATGAACCTGAATGGATGCTAGATATAAGATTAAAAGCATTTGAAATTTTTGAATCAAAACCAATGCCGACTTGGGAGAGCAGATTTATCAGATTTAGATTTAGATGATATTGTTCATTATTTAGAGCCTGATTCAAAATTAATGAGCGATAATTGGGATGATATACCATCATATATTAGAGATACATTTGATAGATTGGGTATTCCGGAAGCAGAAAAACAATCGCTTGCAGGAGTTGGAGCTCAATATGATTCAGAAATAGTTTATCATAGTTTACATAAAGAGTTGTCTGAAAAAGGTGTAATTTATACGAGATATAGAAACAGCAATTCACACACACGAAGATATTATAAAAGAATATTTTTCAAAAATAATAAAAGCAACGGATCATAAATTTGCAGCGTTACATACAGCTGTTTGGTCTGGAGGGACTTTTTGTGTATGTGCCAAAGGGTGTAAAAAGTTGATAAGCCATTGCAATCGTACTTTTAGATTAAATGCACCAGAAGCAGGACAGTTTGAGCATACATTAATAATTGTGGAAGAAGGAGCAGATTTACATTTTTATTGAAGGATGTTCTGCACCCTAAATATCAAAAATGCGTTACATGCAGGAGCTGTTGAGCTAATAGTAAAAGGTGCAAGATTAAGATATTCTGCAATAGAGAACTGGTCAAGAAACTTATATAACTTAAATACAAAAAGAGCATTAGTAGATGAAAATGGAGTGATGGAGTGGATTTCTGGGTCGTTTTGGGTCAGAGAGCTACAATGCTTTTACCCAACAACTGTACTAAGAGGGGAAAGAGCAAGATGTGAATTTACAGGAGTTACATTTGCATCAACAGGACAATATTTAGATACAGGATGTAAAATTATTCATGTAGCACCTTATACAACATCAACAGTACATTCAAAAATCTATTTCTAAAAATGGAGGTACAGCATTTTTATAGAGGTTACTTACATGTTACAAAAAACGGCACATAATTGTAAATCAACGGTTGAATGTGAGTCATTAATGTTAGATAATCAATCAAGATCAGATACTATACCTATAATTGAAATTAAAAATGATAGCGTAGATATAGGGCATGAGGCGAAAATTGGTAGAATTAGTGACGAGGCAATTTTCTACTTAATGTCGAGAGGAATTAGTGAAGATGAAGCTAAAGCGATGATTGTTAGGGGATTTGTTGAGCCAATTTCAAAAGAGTTACCATTAGAATATGCAGTAGAATTAAATAGATTAATTGAACTGGAATTGGAAGGAACTATTGGATAATTACAACAATGTAGATTATATAAAATAAAGGAGAAAATGATGTTAAACGAAACATGTTTACAAAATCTTGATCCAGCTTTTAAAAAGTAAATTTGATGAATATGTAGCTCTTGATAAGCCAACTTGGAAAAGAGTAGACTATAAATATGAAGAGCCAGCACAGTTTAAGGCATTTAATAATGTAGGAGTTAAGAAATGATGTTCAAGATGGAGTTGAAGTAAAAATATAAAAAGATGCAGGAAATGAAGTAAAAATTAGAAAATGATAATAAATTTGGATTGGGGAAAATTCTTTAAATTACAAAAATATTGTGATGAATAATGCCGGGAAATATGTGAGAGTTAAAGAGAAAAGTATTGGAGCATCCAATTTATATAACTTATACGACAGATAAAGAAAATAATTTTTAGTAGATAATAATGTTATAGAAGTTGAAGATTTTGCAAAAAGCAACTATTATTATTACTTATAATTCGGCAGATGGAACGCCTGCTTATCATAACGGATCAATTCAAGTAAAAGCAGGAGCAAATTCAGAAGTTAAAATTATAAAAATTCAAACTTTAAATGATGAAAGCCAAAACTTTGAAGGATCAAAAATTGAAACTTACGGTCAAGGAAATGTAGGATATTATTCTGTAGAATTAGGAGCAAAAATAAATGGAATAAGCCATACAACTTATTTGATGGAAGATAGAGCAGAAACTTATGTTTTAGTGGATATTTAGCGGATGGGACTAGAAAAATAGATATAGAGTATTCAACAGTATTTTTATGGTAGACAGACGATAGGAGAAATTCACGGAAGAGGAGCAGTTAAAGATACTGCAACAAAAGTGTTTAGAGGAAATATGTACTTTAAGCGTGGAGCAGCTAAATCTGAAGGAAGAGAAGGAGAATTTGCAATTTTATTAAATAAAAGATGTAAATGTTCACGCAATTCTCCACATTGTTCTGTGATGAAGATGATGTTATTGGAGAACATTATGCTTCAATTGGTAAAGTTGATGATGACAAATTATTCTACTTAATGAGTAGAGGATTGTCGGAAGCAAGAGCTAAAAAATTAATTGTAGAATCGTCATTTAGACCTATATTAGATAATATAGATGATGAAGTGTTAAGAGAACACTTGTTTGAAGAGTTGGAGAGAAGAATATAAATAGTATAAAAGATACATTTTGTAAAAATGTATTTTTATTCGTTGATAATTTTAATTAAGATATAGTTTGAAATTAAAAATGAAGATATAAAATTATAAAATTAAAATAATGTTTTATTTTTATGAATTAAGTTTATTATATTTATATGTAATACAAATATAAATAATATATATATAATTTTATTTTTACTATTGTTTTTGTCAAAAATATGGTATAATTGAGTAAGAACCAAAAAGCAAGATTCAGTAAGTAAGTATAAATAATAATAAAATTAAATAAATATATCTAGTTATGCATCGTGTTTGAGGTGAAAAATATTAGGAGGTATCATTTTGTTAGGAAATGTAAAATGGTTTAACGAAAAAGGATTTGGATTTATTTCTGGAGAGGATGGACAAGATTATTTCTTACATTTTCAAAAATTAATAAAGAAGGATTTAAAACAGTAGCAGAAGGAGAAGCTGTAAGCTTTGACATTGAAGAAGATCCTAAAAGGTCCCTCAAGCAACTAATGTTGTTTCACAATAATTTATTAGTAACAATATTTGAAATAATAAAACTGTCAATTAATGGCAGTTTTTTGTAAATTATAAAAAGTAAATTTTGTGGCTATTATATAAAAAAATATAAAAGAAAAATTATAGAAAATAATATATAATAATAATTAATAATATTTCAACTAAGCTTTTACAGACAAAACAAAGGCTGATATTAAGAAAGAGGTATAAATTAATGAGTAATTATGCCAAAATAAGTGTTGTAGATAGCTATTATATAAAAATATAAAAAGAAAAATTATAAGAAATATTGAAAAATATAGAAAAATGATATATAATAACAATCAATAATATTTCAACTAAGTTTTTGCAGACAAAACAAAGGCTGATACTAAGAAAGAGGTATAAATTAATGAGTATTATGCAAAAATAAATGTTGTAGATAGTTATTATATAAAAATATAAAAAGAAAAATTATAGAAAATATTGAAAAATATAGAAAATAATATATATAACAATTAATAATATTTCAACTAAGTTTTTGCAGACAAAAACAAAGAGGCTGATACTAAGAAAGAGGTATAAATTAATGAGTAATTATTTTTCGAAAAATGGAAAAAGAACTGAGAAGTTATGCGAAAAAGAGTTAAGGGGTAGTTATACGAGTGGACTTTTTAATCGCTTTTTATTGACGGGAGTTTTAAGTTTATCAAATGTAATACTTGATAAAGAAATATCAAAATCAAAGGCAGATATAAAATACAACAACAGAAATAAAAAGAGTTGTTTATAAAAGGCAAAAAGAAAATGCTAAATTACTAAAAAAATAAAAGTATAGAGTTAATTCAACTAATGGAGCAAGGAGATCAGTGGTAAAAATCGCCTTTGGAGTTCTTGGCAATTTGGAGTAAATACTTTTTATTGGTAGTAATAAGGGAGATATAGTGGAAAAGGGGATAAAGATGAAAAAAATATCCTGATGAGGGTGTTTTTAAACTAGATTCTTGGTATGTATCAAATATAAATATTAATAGAGATATTAAAATTTATGAGGAAAAACAGTAAAAATAAGTATAGAATAGCAGAATCAAGAGGTCTTGTATATAATGTTACAAATGATACATATGAAAAACCAGATGGAACATTTGTTGCGAATGCGAGTGAAATTACAACGCTAAGAGATACAGCTGTTCCAAGTGCAACTACTACAACGAGAAATGAAGTTGGGAAAAAGTAGGATATGGATTGATTGAAGCAAGAAAAATAGAACAAGAAGTGCTGATAAGTATAGAGTTGAGTGCTAATGTAAAAACCAAAAAGTATAAATAAAACTAAAACCTACGAGTTTACCAGAAGCACTCTACGGTTAGTTTGCTCGGCTTTATACCTAGAACGGCTAAAATACCTGATTTGCCTTCTAATCCGGTTATACCTAATATTGCAGTACCACAATTAAATGTAACAATTACTTCAAATGGAAATGGAACATCTAATGTAATAGACGGAGATGGTAATAATAGTACAATAGAAGGAGTAGCTATTACTCTGGAGATTTTAAGGTAAAAAGAGATACAGGAGATAACTGGTCTTATGAATATAAAAATTATAATGGAGTAAATGCTTTCTCAACAGAAACTGCTACAACTAATGCTCCCGGTAAATCGGAAGTAGCTGCTGGTGAACATGGGAAAACTGGGAAAGAACAGGAGGTACAAATTCTAGCAAAAAGAGGATTTCAGTCTGTAATTGGTAGTTCAACAAGAGGAGCTGGTTTTTAAGTAATGGTAATTTTTTTATATACTAGGGAATCCCAAGGTGGATCAAATTTAGGAGAATTGTGCATTTAGATATACATGGTTCAACTCTAATCTCAACTCAAAGATCACAATATGAACTTACATACAGCAGGATTAGAAGAAACTAAAAACAGAAATAATGGATGCTTATGATGATGCTATGGCTATTAGAGGAACGGAGATACAAGGAAGAGCTTATGGAGTAAGTACTGGTGGATTTTTATCAACTTACTCCATACTTGGTTAAATAGTGGAAAAATTGTTATAGAAGGTGGAGATACTTCTTTAACTAACACATATACACATGAAGGAGATATTTATTGGAAACAAGCTTCAATGAATACAGGAGAAGTAATATTTCAACCATATAAAACTATTGCAGGGATAGAATATAATAAATTTACAGCTGGTTTTGTAGTATCTAATGATTCAGACTGTTGTGGATCAACTGATGAAACATATCATTCACATAATTTATTTTATAATAGTGGAAGTTTAAAAAAATTATACTTTATCTGGTGTTGGTTATGTATTTGATGCAACAGGATTAAAAACCTTTATCTATAATAAATAGAGGAATAACACAAATGTATGGAGAAGGATCTGCTGGTATTTATATAAAAAGAAAATCAAATTTAGATGCTCAATTTGTAAGTAAAGACTTTGCTTTAGATACATCTGATACAACAAATAATACGGTGTTGGCAGGAGAATATAAACCGTTAGAAATATTTGGAGATAAAAGTATAGGATTGTATCAATTTGCAAATTTAGGAACAGTTGAAGGAAATTTAGCTATTAATATTGGTGCAAAAGGAAAAGGAAATCAAAAATTTACGACGGCAACAGTATCTGGAATGACGGCTGGAGAAAGAATTAACTGATTATGATATTAATCCAAGTAGTCCAGATGAGAATATTGAAGGGTCATTTGGTATTTTTATCGAATGCAGCAATAAATTTAAGTTCACATAAAAATTAAAAATATTTGATAAAACTAGCGGAATGTTGGAGTGCATCCAAATGAAAATGTTTTACTTAGTTTAGGTGGAGGAAGTGTTGAAATACTAGCTGGAGAAATCTGGAAACTAATAATATAGGATTATTAACTGATGGAAAAAGGAGCAATAAAATCTACTGGATCATTAATAATGAATGGTGGAGTAGCAAATAATGGAATTGTTTCAAAAGGAAATGCAGCATTACCAACAGGAGCAACTGAAGATGTAGTCGTTAAAGATTTACAAATGAAAGATACGAAAGATTCATTTGGAATATATGCTTCAAGTGGAGCTAAAGTAGAAGTAACGGATGGTGTAACTGCAAAAATGTTACAGTTTCAGAAGATGCTTCTACGACGAATAGAAAAATACGGGAGTAGTATTTGCACAAGATGCGAATACGGTAGTAACAATATCTAAAAACTGCATTGCCAACAACACCTAATATAGAGGTAACTGGGACAAAATTAACAGACACTAACGGATATACTGGATTTTGGATTATTTGCAAATAATGGAGCAAAAATTGAAGCTAAATATAATAATATAAAAGTTAAAAGATGGATCAGCAGCAGTAATTTCAACAGGAAGTAATTCAAATGTTGATTTATCAAATTCAAAAATAGAATATGATGGAGAAGGATTTGCTTTTATACGGTTCTAACAATGGGAAAATTAAATTAGATCATTCTGAATTGACTCTTAGAGGAAAAGCGATAGGATATGAAAAATGATTTGTGAATCCATCAGTACTTTGGGAACTGATTCAAAAATAAATATTTATTCAAATGATGTAGTATTATTTAATTTAAAAAAATGTACCCACATTACAATTAAGTACATTGTATAATCAAGTATTAAATGCAGGTGGAACAACACCAACTATTAATACATTAGATCCAGAAACAGGAATAAATTATGATAAATATAAAATGGCTGGAGTTGATGGGTTAGGAACATTTAATATGAGATCAATCATTAGATAAAAAGTTTCAGTTGAGTCAGGAAGAGATCAAAATATAGATGCATATGTTAGAAGTTTAATTATTCAAAGAGCAAAATTACATGTATTGTCTGGAAATAATGTTACAGCACACTTAAATTCAACAGAATTAAATAGTTTGGGATTAACTCAAATTGTAGGGTCTTGACATGAGTTCAAGCAAAAATGCTACAAACAGGAATGAAAACTCAAATTAATTTTAGAAGCAAATACTAAAGTTAGTGCTGATAGAACTGACGCAGGAAATGGAGCAGTTGGTCTTTACATCAATTATGGAGAAGTAACTACAGATGCAGCTTCAAGAGTAGAAGTAGAAAGACATACAGAAAACGAAGCAAATGATGAAGCTGTTGGAGTATATGCTATAAATGGATCTAAAAATAACAAATGGTGGAACTGTAACTGTTGGTGGTAATAAATCAATAGGGTTATTAGGAATTTCTTCAAGAGTAGATAATGGTGCAGTAATTGGAAATGAATATAATCAAGCAACTGGGACTTATGGATCAATTTCAATAAAAATAACGGAACAGTTACATTAGATGGAGAGAAAGCTGTAGGAATTTATTTAGAAAAATAATGATACTGCTCATGTTCAAAATAGTTTATTAACTGCAAGAAATGATGGAACGATAGAAGTGAGTGGAGCAAACGCAACGGGAATTGCTGGAAAAGAAATCGGTTCGATAGAAAATGATACAAATGGAATTATTAAAAGCAGTGAAAGGTGTAGGAATTTACGCTGAAAGTTCTTCTGCAAGTACAATTACGAATAAGGGAACGATAGAGGCAGGAACTGATAATTTAGGAGATAGCGTCGGAATATTTGCTAAATCACAAGATGTAAAAAGTTAAAAATGATGGAACTATAACTGTCGGTAAAAACTCGTATGGTATATTAGGAAAAGATGTTGAAATAGGGGGAACATCAGTTATAACTGTTGGAGAAAGTGGAACAGGAGTTTATTCAGATACAGGAGTAGCAAATCCAGCAGGAAATATTGTAATTAATAATGGTGCTAAATTTAATATTGGGAATAATGATGGTGTTGGAGTATTTACGGCAGATACGGTAGCTGGAACTATTATAAAAGATAATGGTGGAGAGTTCCATGTTGGAGATAAATCGTTTGGATATGCGTTGATTGGAACAGGGTCAACATTAACTACTTCAACAACAGGTAAAGCTTTTATTAGGAAATGATGGAATTTATATATATTCAAGACAAAAATACATTGAATGTAAATACTAACATAACAGCGACTGGAAATAATAACTATGGAATTTATAATGTTGGTGGGACAGCGACAGTAAATAACACTATTAGTATGGAAAAATGGAAATGGAAATGTAGGGACTTTATAGTAATGGTGGAACATTGACACATAGTGGAAATATAATGATTGGTGGATCAACAGTTGATTCTGATGGAAATTTATTAAATGGAATAGGTGTTGCAGCAGAGGGTGGAGCAAATGTGACATTAAATACAGGAGATATTACACTTAAAAGGAGATAACTCAATAGGTGTTTATGCTTCTGGGACTGGAACTACACTTACAAATAATAAAAATATAATTTTTGATCCGGACATCACCAGTAGACAGAATGGTTGGAATTTATGTAAGTAGTGGAGCTAGAGTTATAAATAATGGAAATATTTCAACTGCTACTGGAAATACGAATGTTAAAGGAATTGTTGGAATAGCGATTAAAAGATTCAACTTTAGAAAAATCATGGAAATATTACAATTAATGCTAGAGATAGTTATGGATTATTTATTCAAAATTCATTAATTAAAAAAACTATGGAAATATAACAGTAACTGGAGCTAGTTCAACAGGAATTTCTTATGATGCTAAAAGTATTGGAGAAGATGGAACAACTAAATTAGCTAATGGAACTGAAATAAATGGAGCAGGAGGATCTGTTCACTGCAAATGGAGAAACTTCAGGAAAAATGTATATAGTAAAGGATATGACGCATCAAATGAAGTTCCGGGTGGAGCAGTTTCATTAAAACCAGATGCTTCAGGAAAAGTAATAGTAGAAAGAAATGGGATAACAAAAAGATCCTTATGAAATTCCGTCAACAGATATAAAATCGGTAACATTAGGATTTGATAATGTTGGAATTTATGTAGATACTTTTAGGAAAAAAACAATCCAATAAATGGACTAGCATACTCTGACGCTAATCCATCAACAGATTTAATAATAGGAGCTGAAGCTGCAGATGTTACAAGTGAAAAAGATATAAGAATTGGTTCAAATATAATTAAAAATTCACGGATGCAATGGGAAATGTATCAGGGAAACCGAATATTTATTCAGGTGCATTAAACTGGATTGCAACTTATGATGATACAACAAATTCAGTTGTAATGAGTAAAAGAGATTATAAAGAACAATTTAAGTTAAAAAGTGCAAAATGACTGGAACTTCTTGGACGGATTAGATCAAAGATATGGTGTTGATGCTAAAGTTGGAGATAGAGAAGCTAGAGAAAAAGCAGTATTTAATAAATTAAATAGAATTGGTAAAAACGAACAAATGTTAATGTTACAAGCATTTGACGAAATGATGGGACACCAATATGCGAATACACAAAATGAGAATAAAAATAGTGGAGATCAGTTGAGTAAAGAGTTTGAGTATTTAATGAAAGATTGAATAACCCTTCAAAAACAAAAATAATAAAGTGAAATTATTTGAATGGAATCAGATTTTACCACAGATACAGCAGGAATAAAAAGACTTTGAAAGCAATCTTACGGTATAGCTTATGTTCATGAAGACGAAACAATAAAACTTGGACAAAGTTCAGGTTGGTATGCTGGATTGATTTACAACAGATTTAGATTTAAAGATATTGGAAAATCAGTGGAAGATCAAAATATGTTAAAACTTGGAATGTTTAAAACAAGAACATATGACAATAATGGAAGTTTAAAATGGAAAGTTTTCAGTAGACGGATTTGTTGGAATGAACGACATGGAAAGACAATACTTAGTGGCTGATCAAATATTTGGAGCAAAAATCAAGATATTATTCTTATGGAATTGGAGTTAAAAATGAAGTAAGCAAAGATTATAGATTGTCTGAACATGTATCGTTAGTGCCTTACGGGTCATTAAATGTGAATACGGAAGATTTACTGCGATAAAAGAGCAAAAAGGAGAAGTAAGATTAGAAGTAAAAGGAAATCATTACCTTCAGTGAAACCGGAAGTTGGAGCAGAGTTGAAATATGCGACTAAAGTAGGTAAAAATAGTAAATTGACAGCGAGTGTAGGCTTGGCGTGCGAGCAGAGCTTGGAAAAGTGTACGAAGGAAATAATAAGCAAGAGTAAATTATACTAATGCAGATTGGTATAATTTAGCGAGTGAAAAAGAAAAATAGAGGAGGAAATCTTAAAGGGATCTTAAATTTGGATTAGAGAAAAAACAGATTTGGGCTGACACTTAATGTCGGTTATGATACGAAAGGTCATAATGTAAGAGGAGGAATTGGAGTTAGAAGTATTTTCAATGAGAATTAGAATAATTTAACGATTTTACTATAATAAAAATAGTGTAATTAGTTATGAAATATAAAATCACATTCACTTTGATGAGTGTGATGAAAATAGAAAATATAGTATAATATAGAAAAGTTTTAAATAGATGTAGTATAAAATAGAATGGTTGAGGTAGAATGAACTTAATTTTTGGAAAAACAGTATAAAATTATGATTTTTAATATAAAAAGATATGGAATTAGATCCGGTAACTAAAAGAATAATAATTACTGAGGGATAAATTAGCGTTTATAAGAGATAATAAAAATTGAAAAATTATTACGGGCAAAAAGCAAAAATACAGAAAAAGTAAAAATATATAAAAAGAGTCAAATCAACTTTTTGTATCTGGAATGTTTTTGTGTCAACATTAGTAGGTAAAGTATTGAAATGTGATAGCACTAAAAAGAAAAATATTAGATACAGTTTTTGATATGAATAAAGTAGTTGAATTTATTAATTTTTACTACAAATGGGAAAAAATAATATATGTTGAAAATAATAGTTTATGTTCGTATGACACGGTAACAAATAAAATTATAAAAAGTGAATTATTATCGTGTGAAGATACAAAAGGAATTATAAAAATATTTATAAGTGGTGAAAATATAATATTAAAATATAGAGAAATTCATACACAAAAAATATAATCAAAATATTTAACGAGCAATTAGCTAAAATTTTTTTGAAATAAAAAGTAGAGCATAATCATATACATTCGGCGATTTCACAATTTAAGTATATTGCAGGAACATTAAACGGAGAACTTGAAATATGGAATATTTTTGGAAAATGATTGTATAATTCAATAAAAATATCAGACAATAAAATATCGTATATAAAAATATGAGCAAAATTATTATGGGAAACAGGGAATGGAGAAATAATAATTCTTGATGAAAATTTTAAAAATTTTAAGTAGAGAAAATGTATTCAAGCATGAAATAGTAAAAATATCAGTTGTTGGAGATACAGCATTTGTACTTGATGTGAATAATACAATAACGGAGTATAAAATAGTTGATGTGACAAAAGAAAAAAAGATAAGAATTTTTAGAGAAAAATTTTTAAAACGAATATAATATAAATAAAGAATATTTTTTGAATTTTTTTACAAGTGAAAAATAGTTTCAATTTTAAATTTTTGAAATTAATGGAAATAAACGGATGAATTTACACCTGAAAAAGAAAATATATTTAAAGCGTTTAGAAGTAAAAATTTCAAGTAGGAAAGTGTGTTTAATTGAAAAGATCCTTATTTTTCAAAAAGGTGTAGCAACAGGACTGGCATTTGAAGTAAAAAGAATCTTGGAGCGATCCGGAAGTAAAATACATCGTTAAAAAAATATGTTAAAATTAATTTATAAAACTTATATGGGGAATTAAAAGATATTAACGAGATTCGTACGGAAATTGAAAGTGGGAATTTTGAAATATTACCTCCAAATAAACTTTTTGACAGTTGGGAAAAAAACAAGGAGTGTTATTAATAAATGCAGCACTTACAACGATTGTTGGAAAAGCTGGGGAACATCACAGTTTTTGGAATAAATTTACACATGAATTAATTCAATATATTTCTATGAAAAAAATAATAGTATAATTTATTTTTTTATGGGGAAAAGATGCGGAAATATTTGAAAAAGATATTTTAGCTGGAGATGTTATAAAAACATAATCATCCTGCGATTTGTGGCAATCTACAAATGAAAAAGATTTTTGAATGGAAATTCATTTAGAAATACGGCACACATTATAAATTGGACAGGATATGAACGAGATATAGAACAAAAATTGAAAAAGGAAGATAGATTGTTTTAAGGTAAAGCTATGGAAAATAAAATAAAATTGATATTGTCGTTCCGCCATATAGTGGACATATGAATCTGATTCTTGAGTTAATAAAAACCATTTATAAAAATGATAAATATGATATTTGTGTTTATACGGGAGCGAAAAAGGAATTTTTAGAAAAATTAGGAGTAAAGTATAAAATTATTTTACCGAATAAAACCTGAAATTTTTGAAAGTATTGTGAATACATCAAAGAAAACAAATATTTTTGTGTCATTTAATCAATTTAAAGAAAATATAAAATTAATTCCTGAAATAATGGAGACAGTTAGATAGGGAGTTTAAAGAGAGAAAAACCTGCTGTTGTACTAGACGGACTTTATTGCTGTACCAGCAGGAATGAAAGCAGATGAATTAAATATACCGTGGATAAGTAGTATGCCAACGCCGTTCATTATAGAAAGTAAAACTACAACACCGACATATATGGGTGGTTGGTACCCAAAAATCTCGGTATATAAAAATTAGAGATGGAATTGGTAGAAGTTTTATAAAAATTTTAAGAAAAATAGTAATAAAAATTAGCAAATATATCAATAAAAATTTGAATTGTAAGCTGTATAATGAAAAAGGAAATGAAATATTTTTATTCATCTCACTCAATTTTAGCTTTAGGAATGAAAGAGTTAGAATTTAGAGATGATTTTCCAAAACAAGTTATTTGGACAGCGCCTTTTGTCTTTCTGAATTTTCAAATGGAGAAAATAAATTTGTAAAAATTACAATTTAAGAAAAATATTAGTTACAATAGGTACTCATTTACTTTGGGAAAAAGATGAACTTATTAAAATGGTAGAACAGTTATCAAAAATTTTTAGAGATACAGCTTTTATAATTTCGCTTGAGATGTAGGTGGAAAAAGATGAGAATGTGGAGAAAATAAATGAAAAACACATATCTTTACAAATATATTGATTATGGAGAAATATTGCCGGTTGTAGACTATGTAATTCATCACGGTGGAGCGGGAATACTTTATAGTTGTGTGAAATATGCAAAACCTGCGATAATAATTCCACACGATTACTGATCAATTTGATTTTGCGGTAAGAGCAGATTTAGCAAAAATAGGGATGCCTGCGAATGTAAAAATAGATACAATAATTTCGGCAATAAAGCGAGTACAGAGAAATGGGCTGAGCTTGAAAGATTATCAAAAAGATTACGGGAATATAATCCGAGTAGAGTTCTTGAAATGGAAATAGAAAGATTATTAAAAATAAATAAAATAGAAATAAAAAGAAAAGAGAGAGAAAATGTTTATAGATGAAAGTGTAATAACGGTAATTTCTGGAAAAAGGTGGAGATGGAGCTGCCACTTTTAGAAGAGAAAAATTTGTACAGTTTGGAGGTCCAGACGGTGGAGATGGTGGAAAAGGTGGAGACATTGTGTTTGTCGCCGATCCGAATATTAATACTTTGTGAACTTTAAAAAGTAGTAAAAATTTCAGGCTGGAGATGGAACAAAAGGAAGTGCGGCAAGATGTACAGGTAAAAATGGTACTGGATTTTGATAATAAAAGTACCAGTTGGGACAATGATTAGAGATTTTGAAACAAATAGATTATTACTTGACTTAGATAATCCGGGAGAAGAAGTAATATTTTTAAAAGGTGGAGATGGAGGACGAGGAAATATACACTTTAAATCGTCAGTAAGAAAAGCACCAAGAATAGCAGAAAGTGGAAAAGAAGGTGCAGAATTAAAAATAAAATTAGAATTAAAATTATTGGCTGATGTAGCGTTAGTTGGGTATCCTAGTGTTGGAAAATCTAGCTTTATAAATGTAGTTTCGGCAGCAAAATCTAAAAGTTGCGAGTTATCACTTTACAACGCTTAAACCTAAATTGGGAGTAGTGAGAATGGGAGATGAAGAAAAGTTTTGTAGTGGCAGATGTTCCCGGGACTTATTGAAGGGGCACATGAAGGTGTAGGACTTGGAGATAGATTTTTGGAAACATATAGAAAGATGTAAAGTGATTATTCATATTGTTGATATTTCTGGGATTGATGGAAGAGATCCAAAAAGAGGACTTTTTGAAAATCAATAAAAGAATTAGAAAATTATAGTGAAAAATTATTTAAGAAAAGGCAAATTGTTGTAGCGAACAAAATTGATATGCTTTTATGAAGATGAGAAATATGACGAATTTGAAGCATTTGTAAAAGAACATGGAGCAGAAGTTGTATATCCTGTTTCAGTAATTGCAAATGATGGAATAAAACCTGTACTTGCTAAAGCTTGGGGAACTTATTCAGGAAACTCCGAGAGAGGAATTGGAAGAAGAATATTCAGTTGAGGACTTGTTGAGAGATATGAATAGAAAAAGAGGACTGGATTATTACGAACCCTGAGGAACATGTATTTATGGTTGACGGAAGAATTGTTGACGATGTGTTAAGAAAATATGTGTTTACAGGTGAAGAAGGAATTATTAATTTCTTACAAATGATGAGAAATCTTGGTATGGAAATTGAACTTGAAAAAGCTGGAGTTGAAGAAGGAGACATGATTATTATTGCAGGATACGAGTTTGAGTATGTAGTTTAATTTTTGTTAAAATAATAATACATCGTTAAGTGTAAAATATGTAGTATTATAAAACGATTAATTTTAAGTTAATAAACGATAAAAAGAAGTCTGATTTTTCTTTTGTTATTTGTAATATGCTATTTTTATAAGGTATACTAAAAATAGAAAGAAAAATTTAGAAAAGGAGAAGTATATATATAATTTATTAGTTATGAAAGATGTATTATATATATATATATATATATGAGTGAAAGAAAGTTTTTAATATTAAGTTTATTAATTTTTAGGGGCAGTAGGTAAAGCAGATACAACACCTACTAATTATGAGTTGAATCAAAAATAGCAGATTTACAAAGAGAAATAGAGGAATTGAAAAAGGAAACACGCTAATAATTACTATGTTAAAATTAAAGGTGATGTGTATGATACTACTGTAAATACGCCTAATGATCCTGCAGATATTGGAGATTTAGGGGTAGCAGGAGGATTAACACTATTACAAAGTGGTATTGCATATGATCCAAGAGCGACAGTAAAAATGCACCTAATGAACCTACAATAGGAGGTCAAAGAGATGCTACAAACGGAATAGCTATTGGAGTTAAAGCAAAAAGTATTTGAGCCAAAGATGGACTGGCGATAGGGACAGGTGCAAAAGTTGATACTGGAGCACAAGGTTCAATAGCAATAGGGACAGGAACAGAGGTTAGTAGAAAATTAGATGATAGCCAAAATTTAGCTAGATGGTCAGCAGCTATAGGGACAGATAATGTAAAATCACATGCTGAAAATGGAATAGCAATAGGGTCAGCAAATATACTAACTGAAGATGTTGGGAGTGTAGCGATAGGTTCAAATGAAATAAAAGCTACACAACGTGCAAGTGTGGCAATAGGTTCAAAGGATGTACAAGCTACAAGTGCGTAGTTCGGTAGCAACAGGATCATCTGGTATAGCTTCAACAGGGCATACAAGTGTGGCATTGGGATCTTGGGGGAGTTAGTGCCACAGCAAGTACCAGTGTAGCATTAGGGTCATCAAGAATAAAAGCAAGTGATGAATATGCACTTGCAGTAGGGTCAGAAGATGTAAAAATCTAAAAAGAATAAAAGTGTGGCAATAGGAGCATATAAAAATAGAATCGGAAGCAGATAATGCAGTGGCAATAGGATCTCAATGAAGTGTATGCAACAGCTAAAAATTCACTTGTAATAGGATCAAATTTGACAGCTTCTGGGGTAAAAGTCAATTTCTATTGGTAATAATTCAAAAGTTTCAAAAGATGATACGATTGCAATAGGGTCAAATATAGTGGCTTCAGCATTAAATGGTATAGCGATTGGGAAAAACACGAAAGTTTTTAAAAAGATAATAATGTTGCGTTAGGATCAGAGTCTGCAGCTAATACAGAGGAAAAAGTTTTTGGGGTATAATCCTTATGAAATGTTTAATAAGACAGTTAGTGAAACAGATAAAAAAATAAATTTATTGCAGATAAAAGCAGCGGATTATAATAGAATAGATGCAGAAATCACACAACTTGAAACTGAAAAACGACATTGGAAACTGAACTTGCTGCAATAGAAAAACAAATGGAAAACTACTTATGATACTACGGAATATTATAAATTAGTGAGACAACAAAGTCTTAAAAATGGTTTATAGGTGAAAAAGAGAATAAAAATTTCAGCAAAAATAAAAAGAAAAATGATTTATATCTACCTTGGATGTCAACATCAGGGGCAGTATCAGTTGGTAATGCAGACAAAGGTATAACAAGACAAATAACAAATGTATCAGCTGGAACACTTGATACTGATGCAGTAAATGTGGCACAACTTAAAAATGTGACATTAAATGTTAGAACAACAGAAGATGGAACGCCACATAGACTAAAAATTGTCTGAAAAATCTCTTAATTTAATTGGAGAAAATGGGATAACAACTAGAGTTGATGATAAAGGTAATATAATGATAGGAATAGCTAATGGAACAACTCCACAACCAGCCCCACAACCGACACCGACACCACAACCAGCCCCAACTCCAGATAACACTATAGGGACAGGGAAAGTTGAAAAGATAATCCCAATACTGTAACAGGTGGAACAGTATACAATGCTATAAATCCTATAATAGAAAAAGTTGATACTATAGGAACAGGAGCAGTAAAAATTGGTGATACTAATACTGTAACAGGAGATACAGTAGCTAAAAGCTATAAATAGTATTGATAGAGTTAAGGTTAGTACAAAATTTCAAATATTTGACTGTAAAACTGATTGAAACTACTGATAAAAATGGAGTTAAAACAGTTGACTATAAATTGGGATTTGATGATAAAAATTAGATGGAATAGGAAAAACATCAGATGCAGGAATAGCAGGAGTTGCGGCAATGGCAAATCTTCCACAAATTAATAATACAGCAGCAAATAGATATAATATTGCGATAGGGACAGGGTATCATAAAGGAGAAAAAGCGATTGCTGTTGGGAATATCTGGAGTTTCTGACGGTGGAAGATTAGTATATAAAAGCATCGTTGGCAGTAGATAGTCAAAAGTCAGAAAACAGTAGGTTTAGGAATAGGCTATCAATTTGGTAAAAAGAGACATTGAACCAAATGAGTTAGATAGATTTAAAAGCTCAATTAGATTTAGTGAATAGCCAAAAATAGTTTAGAACAAAGACTTAAAAGAAGATAGAATGGAAATTGGAAGAATTAAAAAGACAGAATAAGATTTTTGAATGAAAAAAATTGATATGATACTGAAAATATCAAAAATAATTTTTAAAAATATAGATAAAAAGTTAGAGTAAAATTTAACTTTTTAGTTATAATAATACTATTAATTATGTAAAATATTAGAATAGTAGTAAGTAAAAATGGAAAGAAAAAGTGTTGACAAACAAATATAAAGTATAGTATAATTAATTACTTTGTAATTTCTTTGTTGTATAAATTAGAATGTTTTTATAAATTGATATATATTCTAAAACTAATGTATATATATATATATATATACATACAGTGAGTTTTGAGAATGTTTAGAAAAATCAAAATAGAGTATTATTTATTGTGAAAAGTATATAAACAAAAATAAATATATAAAAAAAGAAATAAAAAAATAAATAATTATAAAATAACTAAATAAAACTGAAAATATTAATATAGATTTCTTTAGGATTTGAAGTGATAAAAGAAAAATAACAAACATATATATAACGATATGTTTAATAAACTTTGATGAAATAAAACTAAAGGATGAAGGAGAAAATATGGATAGAAAGTATTGTGAAAGATGGTTAAAATCATGTTTAAAGAAAAAGTAAGCATAACTACAACAACAATTATAATGTTTTTGATGACAGGATTAATAATGACTACCCAGTTTACGGGCATTAAATGATGCTGGAATGGGTAGTGCTAATGGTGGAGTTGCACAGGGACTGGGTCTAATGCAGTTGGGGCAGATTCGATAGCGATAGGAGCATCAGCAAATTCAACTGGAGATGAGATCTACTAGCAATAGGAAAAAGGTGCGAATACTAATAATTATGAATCAATAGCAATAGGTAATGATAGTAAAACAACATCAAATGATAATATTGCGATAGGAAAAGGAGCGAAAGCTGAAGGAAATAATAACTCTATGGCGATAGGTAATGGAGCTAATGCAACAGGAAACGATGGAGCATTAGCGGTAGGTAGAAACTCAAAAGCCGGTGGAAATAACGGTATAGCCTTGGGTAGAGAAGCTGAAACGACTGCAAATGAGTCTATGGCATTAGGTTATAAAGCGAAAGCAACAGGAAAACTATGGTTCATTAGCAATAGGTAGAGAATCAAAATCTGCTGGGAATAATAGTATAGCCTTAGGTGGATTAGCTGAAAGCAACTGCAGGTGAGTCTATGGCATTAGGTTATAGAGCGAAAGCAACAGAAAATAGTGGTGCAGCGATAGGTAAAGACTCAAAAGCTGGTGGAGCTAACAGTATAGCCTTAGGTAGTTCAGCTGAAACAACTAAAGATTACGCTGTTGCATTAGGGTTATCAAGCAAAAGCAACAGGAAAACGATGGAGCATTAGCGATAGGTAAAGACTCAAAAAGCTACTGGAAATAATAGTATAGCGATAGGTAGAGAAGCTGATACAACTAATAAAGATGACACTATTGCATTAGGGTTATAGAGCGAAAGCACAATATACAAGTGCTGTGGCTATAGGTAAAGATGCTACTGCTACTGGTGCTACATCTGTAGCATTGGGACGTGGATCGACAGCACAAGGTCACGATAGTTATGCTATAGGATATGGAAGTGTTTCAACTGGTGAGAAATCAATGGCTTTTTGGTAACTCTAGTAAAGCGAGAAAAATATATGATATTGCTTTAGGTGCTGACGCTGAAACTCGAGATCAAGGTAGTACTGGTCATAATATAGCTATTGGAGATGGAGCGGTTTCTGGAACTTACAAATCTGGTCGTAATAATAATGGGAATGATGCAGGAGGTGTAGCTATTGGTGCTGGTGCTTATACAGGAGTAAATCAAAATAATATTTCTTCAAATTCTTCTGTTGCAGTAGGAGCAGGTGCCGGAACAGGATTTAGAAAGTTAAATGCTACTAGTGGTATGCCTGAGGGAAATGCTACAGATGTTGACACCAACGATGAAGTATTAAGAAAAAGCTTTTGGTGTTAAAAATATTGTGGATTATCAACCAATAGCTGGAGGTACTAATGGATATACAAAAGTAGCTATTAATGAAGGAACAGCCTTAGGTCGTAATGCACGTGCTATAGGAGACCAATCTGTGGCAATAGGGAGCTCAAACTATTGCTGGTATGGGTTCTGTTGCATTAGGTGGAAATGATATAACGCAATTTGCAAATAACAAATATTATAAATCAACAAAAGAAAATTTTGCTGTTACAGAAACAATAGATCATAATCAAGATGCAACAATATCTAATGACACGATTAGTGGTGCATATCAAAGACTTGTTGGTACTAGATTAGATACGGCATATAAAGCGACTTATGCACAAGATGGATCAGTAGTATTAGGAGTGCAAGCTCATTCAGGAACACCATTAGAACAGCAATTGGTACGAATGCTTTAATACGTAAAGGGAGCATTTGGGGCAACAGCAATTGGTGCTGGTTCGCAAATTCAAGCAAATGCAGAAGCGGCAGTTGCAATAGGTATGGGATCTCGTGCTAACCGACCTTATGCCATAGCTGCAGGTACTGGTTCACTTGCAGAACTTGGAGACGTAGCTATAGGATACAGATCAGAAGCTACTGGTAAAGAAGGAGCAATCTCTATAGGGACAAGCAACCAAAAGCAAAAGGAGATTCATCTGTAATAATAGGTGGAGCTAAATGTTGCTTTCTGCTGAAACCAACAAAACTAAGTTTATAAGTGAAAAACAAAATAGTACAGGAGTACGTGATACATATTTTAAAGATATAACAGAAACAATTAATGGTCAACAAGTAACTCGTAGATATACTTATGTAAAATTAGAAGATAAAACAGGAACTATTGCCGATGCTTATGCAACATTAACTGGAACTACAATGAATACAGCTAAATTAGATTACGACCTAAATAAAAATGGTCATGCTTCAACATCTGTTGGAGTACATTCATTAGCTGGAGGAGATTTAGCTTCTGCGTTTGGGGCGAGTTCTCGTGCAAATGCTATTGGTTCTCTTGCATTAGGTACAGGAGCACAAGCTCTTGTACAAAAACTCAGTAGCTATAGGAACAGGATCTCATTGCAGGAGATGCTAACTATACAGATTCAAAAATATGATGTAACAAAATCAGATCCTGTTATAATGGGAACACGTCAATTATCTGTAAGTTATGATAAAGATGGGAAAAATTGTATCAGATGCTGATACTGCAAATATAGCATATACATTTAGATGGGCAGGAGGAGAAAAACATCTCCTGGAGATATAGTTTCATTTGGTAAAAAAAGGAGCAGAAAGACAATTAAAACATGTTGCTGCCGGACGTATTGCAGGAAAAATTCAACAGATGCAGTAAATGGATCTCAACTTAATGCGATTATAGAGATTTGTTGGAGATAAAATTAAATATTTCTCAGTTAAATCAGATGCAACAGGAAACCACTATAACGATGGAGCGACAGGAAAAGATTCGATAGCTATGGACCCTGATGCTACTGCGACAAAAAGATAATGCAACAGCAACAGGTAATAAATCTAAAAGCAAGTGAAGAAAATGCAACAGCTTATGGATATAACACAGAAGCTACTGGTAAATCATCAGTTGCTTTAGGGACATCTGCTATAAAAACCTGGAACAACTACATTAGTGACAACAGAAGCTAGTGGGGAAAACTCAACTGCATTAGGGGTTGCTTCTAAAGCTAAAGGGCAAAACTCTGTAGCTCTTGGTTATGGAGTACAAGCAGATAAAGACTTTTGCGACAGCAATTGGATCAGAAGCAAAAAGTTACAGCAGACAAAGGTATAGCTATAGGAAAAAGATGCTAGTGTTACAGCTAAAGGTGGAATAGCTTTAGGTGCTGATTCTGTAGCATCTGTAGCAGGAACACAAACTGGAATTAGTGTAGATGGAGATGTAGATAGTGTAGCACGTGTAAAATGTTTATGAAAAATTTAAGAGATAATGTAACATTCAAAAATATCTGGTGCTAATGGTGCGGTTTCAGTAGGAAGTACAACTGGAACTAGACAAATTGTAAATTTAGCAGCAGGAACTAATGATACTGATGCAGTAAATGTTGCTCAATTAAAATCTGTAAACTTAGCATTTAAAGGAAACACAGGAACTGGAGATGTTAGATTACATGACCAAAGATTAGAAGTAGTAAGTTCAGATACAAACTTTATTAACAGTGACAGCAAGTGATAAAAACATTAACTTTTCACACCCTAAAAACAGCAACATTAAAGTATTAGATAATACTAAAGGAAGTACTACACTTGGAAAAGTAGTTGCACCCTACAACCGATGGATTAGTAAAAGCAAGAGAATTAGCAGATACATTGAATAATATGTATTGGAATGTTGCGACTAGTAAAAATAGTGATACTGGAGCTACTCATACTGGAGATAGTACACCACAACCTGTAAAAAGCAGGAGAAACTGTAAACTTTATAGCAGGGGAACATGTTACAATAGGACAAAATGGTAGAAATATTACTATTAGTATGAAAGATGCGCTAACACGAGTTGAACTTAATAAAATCAATACAACAAACTTTTGAAATGGTAAGAATACTACTCTTACAACAGATACATCTGGAATGAGATATAGTTTAAATGATGACATTTCATTAACTACTGTAACTACAGGAACTACAGTAGTTTCAAAATGGAAAAGTGGCTGGATTGAATAATAATTTAACTAATACAGAAGATAAGGTAGATCCTATTACTAATAAATCAATACCAGTTAAAAGAAGCAAAAAGTACCTAATACTTCAACTGCAGTAGATAAAAATAATGCAGCAACAGTAGGAGATGTATTAAATTCTGGATGGAACTTACAAAAATAATGGAACAGCAAAAGATTTTTGTAAGACCGTATGATACAGTAAACTTTGTGGATGGAGCAAATACAAAAGCAGTAGTAACAACAGATGAAGAAGGTAAAGTAAGTAAAGTTACATATAATGTTGTTGGATTGCCAATAAAATTATACTGATGAAGCAGGAAATCCTGTAACAAAAAGTAGGAGATAAAGTATTATAAAAATAGATGGAGCAGGAAATGTATTAGATGAAAGATGGAAATCCAGTAACAAAATATGATACAGCTGGAAATCCATTAAATGCAGATGGTACAGCAGTAAATGATGTAAATGATGTTAAAACTAATTTAGTAAATGCAAAACCAGAACAGGTAAAACAGGAACTACAGATCCTACTGACATTAGGGAAACGTTAAGAGTGGATTAGATACTATAAAACAACAAATGGAACTCAAACTCTACTAGCTAGATAAAAACAGTAGGTTTAGTAAACTTGGATGAAAAGATCCTACAACAAACAAATTAAAAAGTATCTGATAATAATGTAGCAACAGTTGGTGATTTAAGAAATATGGGATGGGTAGTATCAGCTGAAGGAAATGCTTACAGTGATCAAGTGAAAAAAATGCTAATGAAGTAAACTTTGTTGGTAGAAAATGGTTTAACTGTAACAGGAAAAACTGGAGTGAATGGGAGTACGTACTATTACTATAGAAAATAGTGACTCTCCGATTATCATATACAGATGAAAATGGTAATAAATTAAGAAAAAGTAGGAAATGACTTTCTATCCTGAAAGATGCAGTTGTTAATAATGGAAATGTATATCCAGCAGGATCAGTTATAATTGATGGAGCTGTATATCCAGCAGGAACAACAAAAATCAGCTACTGGAGATATAGTAAAACCAGATGGAAGTCCATGCAGTAGTAGAAACACCTATTCCAAATACACCTAGTAATAAAGTAAAAAGCTACAGTTAATTCAGTTAAAGACCAATAAACCAACAACATTATCAAATGTTGGAAAGTAACTCTAGAAACAAGTGCAAGATCCGGACGGAACAACTCAGGGTAGTGTAAAAATCCAGATGGAACACAAATGCAATAGATACAACAGGAGCACCTGTAACAGCAACAAATAAAAGCACCATATACTGCAAAAGAAGCAGCAGATATTATGAAACCAACAAAAGTAGATGGAAAAAGGAAATGCTGGCAAATCAGTATGCAGGAAACAATGCTACAGTTGGAGATGTATTGAATGGGGATGGAACTTTACAAGGAAACGGAAAAGCAGTAGACTTTTGTAAAACCATATGATACAGTAAACTTTTAGAGATGGTGGAAATACAACTATTACTTATGAAACTGATGGAACAACAAGCCATATGCAAGTAAATGTAACTGGATTACCAGTAACAAATACTGTTACAGATCCAACAACTGGAAAAACAAGTTCCGTTAGTTAAAGTAGGAGATACATATTATCCAGCTAAATGCAGATGGAACTCCTAATATTCAAAAAGATACAAATGGAAATCCTACAAAATGGATATACAATAGCTGATGATGGAAATATATATAATTCAGGAGAAATGACTATTTGGTCCAGAACAACCAGATGGTACAAAAACTAAGACAAAAAATGCAGGAGCTAAACCTGTAACTATTAATAGTAATATGTCTAATCCTAATATTACTACAGATTCAAAAGATGCAGTAAATACACCTACACAATTAGGGAAATGTAGCAAATGGAGCTAAAACACATAATCCTGTAGGAGCAGATGGGAATTGAGTTAAAACAAGCTAATGATGGAAAATATTATCCGGAAGATAAAGTAAATCCAGACGGAAGTTTAGCTATAGATGCAGGAACTGGAATGACTTATCCACCAGTAAAACCCTATAGAAATGGGTAATGATGGAAAATGGTATAAAAAGATGATTTAGATCCAAATGGTAATCCAAAACAAGGAGTAGCAGATATTCCCTAATCCATTAAAAGATGTAAAGCAAAAATCAGGATTAATTGACTTTTCACAAATTCTAACCCAAATAATGTAGCAACAGTTGGTGATTTAAGAAATATGGGATGGGTTGTAAGTTCAGATAAAGACAACAGGAGATTTAGAAACAGCTTATAACGACCAAGTAAGAAATACTAAATGAAGTTAAATTTGTTGGAACAGAAATGGCAACAGTATCAGGAAAAACTGTAGATGGTGTAAGAACTATAACAGTAGATGTAAATGCACAAAAAGAACTGTAGAAACATGCTCAAGTACCAATAGTTTATACAGATAAATGATGGAAATAAATTAACAAAAATAGGAGATAAATTCTATAATATAAAACAGATGTACCAACAGGAGCAGTTTCAAAACATGGTGGAAACTTTATATCCAGCAGGATCAGTTGTAATTAATGAAAAAGTATATCCAGCTAATTCAATATCTTGATGGATCAGGAAAATGTAGTAGATGGAGCAGGAAGAGTAGTAAATGAAGAAACTCCAATAGCACCTGTAAAATAAATCGGATATAAAAGCATCAATGAATAGTGGAGATGAGAAAACAAATAATCCAACTGTGTTAAGTAATGTTGGAAAGCAACTTAAAACAAGTAGTTGATCCAAATGGTACAAATCAGGTGGTGTAAAAATCCTGATGGAACACATGCAAACAGATACAACAGGAGCTCCTGTAACAGTAACAAATAAAGCACCATATGCAAAAGAAAGTTGCAAATATGTTGAAAAGCCACATGAATTAAATAATGATGGGACTACAAAAGCTTGATAGTGATGGAAACCCCTGTGCTAACAAAAAGTTATGTTGGAAATAATGCAGCGACAGTAGGAGATGTATTAAATGCTGGATGGAACTTACAAAATAATAGCGAAGCTCGTGATTTTTGTAAAAACCATACGATACAGTAAACTTTGTAAATGGTGGAAATACAACAGCAGTAGTAACTACTAGATGAGAAATGGAACAACAAGTCATGTGACTTATAATGTAACAGGATTACCACTTACATATACAAATGAAGATGGAAAACCAGTATCAAAAGTTGGAGATAATTACTATGTTGTAAATGATAAAGGACAACCATTACAAAACGATGGAATAACACTAGTAACTAAATATGATGCAAATGGTAATCCATTAAATGATGATGGATCATCAGTAACAAAAGTAGATACAACAACAAAACCATTAAAAACTAATTTAGTAAATGCAACACGATGGAAAAGGTAAAACATCAATAACAGATCCAAGTATATTAGGAAATGTTAAGAGTGGATTAGATACAAATAACAGGAGCAGGTAATAAAGCAGCAGGATTAGTAAACTTAGGAGATACTAATGTATCTGCTAATAATGTAGCAACAGTTGGCGATTTAAGAAATATGGGATGGGTAGTATCAAGTGATAAAACTACTGGAAATTTAGGAACAGCTTATAATGATAAAGTAAAAAACGCTGATGAAGTTAAATTTATTGGAACAGGAGCAGCTACTGTAAGTGGTAAAACAGTTAATGGAGTAAGAACAATAACTGTAGATGTAAATTCTCAATTAGGAGTAAATAATTCAGTTACAGCAGTTGTTTATACAAAAGCAGATGGAACAAAAGTATATCCTAAAAGAAATAACAAAAAGCAGATGGAACAAAAGGAAGTTAAATTCTATCCAAATCCAGATGGAACAGGAACAGAAGTACCAGAAACAGATGTAATAACATCAGTAAATGGACTAAAAGGGACAACAACGCCTACGACATTAACAAAATGTAGCAGGAAACTTACCTAAGACACATAGTGATACAAAAGATTTAGATGGAACAACAGTTACTCCAACAACGTCACAGCAAAACCAAAATAATATAAAAGATATTTTTAAAACAATGCGGCTACAGTAGGGAGATGTACTAAATGTAGGATGGAACTTACAAAATAATGGAACTGCAAAAGATTTTTGTAAAACCATATGACACAGTAAACTTTGTAAATGGATTAAATACAACAGCAATAGTAACAACAGATGTAGATGGAAAAGTAAGTGATGTACAAATTGATGTAAAAGACTTACCAATAGCATATACAAATGATGCTGGAGAAAAAGTGAGTAAAAAGCAGCAGATGGAAAATACTATAAAGAAAGTGATTGTACAGGAAAAGTATACGATACAGCTGACTAATAGTTTTTAAAAATGCAGACGGAACAGCATTAGTAACAAACAATAGAAGTGACAAAAAGATAAGGTAAAAACTAATTTAGTAAATCCAAATGCAGGAACAGGTAAAAAAGATACGACAGATCCAACAACATTAGGAAATGTAGCAAATGGAGCTAATACATTTAATAAAGTTGATGATAAAGGAGAGCCATTAACAGAAGTAAATGGAAATTATTATACAGCTGATCAATTAGATGGAAATGGACAACCAAAAGCAGGGGAAACACCTAAAACACCAGTTGCAGAAATTAAACTTGCCAAAGATGGAAAATGGTATAATGCAGTAGATGTAGTAAATGGAACAGCAAATAAAAATGCAACAGCAGTTACAACACCAGTAAATCCAGGAAAAACAGGATTAGTGGACTTCTAAATCTAACCCTACAAATGTAGCGACAGTTGAGGGATTTAATGAATATGGGATGGGTTGTAAGTTCAGATAAAACAACAGGAGATTTAGGAAAAGCTTATAACGATCAAGTAAGAAATGCTAACGAAGTTAAATTTGTTGGGAAAGGAACAGCTACTGTAAGTGGAAAAACAGTTGATGGAGTAAGAACAATAACAGTAGAGGTAAACGATCAAGTATCAACAAATAATTCAAATTACCAGTTGTATACACAATATCAGAAACAAAAAGCTGGAAATACAAGTAATAAACAAGTATATCCAAATAAAAAGTACCCTGAAATAGGAGCAGATGGAACCAGTTAAAAATCCAGATGGAACAGTAAAAATGATAGATGGATTCACAACTACACCAGAAGGAGTAACAGTAAAAAGCTGATGGAACAATAGATCCAGCAGAAAAAGACAAAATAGTTGATTCAAGAGCTACTCCAATAAATACATCAGTAAATGGAGTAGAAGGAACTGATAAACCAACAACATTATCAAATGTAAAAAGGGAAATTTACCACAAGTAAAATGATAAAAGATAAAACAGTACAATGCATTGATGGAAAAACCTTATACAAAAAGATGGAAATGTTGTGACAGGAAATACAAAAGCACCTATTACAGCAGATGAAGCGGCAGATATTGTTAAGAAAGCAGGAAACAATGCAGCAACAGTGGGAGATGTATTGAATGCAGGATGGAATTTACAAAAATAATGGAACTGCAAAAGATTTTTGTAAAAACCATATGACTACAGTAAACTTTGTAAATGGTGGAAATACAACAGCAGTAGTAACTACGAGATGCAAATGGAACAACAAGTCATGTAACTTATAATGTGACAGGTTTACCTGTAACTTATACAACAGCAGATGGAAAACCAGTATCAAAAGTGGGAGATAATTACTATGTTGTAAATGATAAAGGACAACCATTACAAGACGATGGTAATCGGTAACTAAATATGATGCAAATGGAAATCCATTAAATAATGATGGAACACCAGTAACAAAAAGTAGATACAACAACAAAAACCATTAAAAACTAATTTAGTAAACTCAAAATGTTTCAAATACTAGCTGAACTAAAACAAACAAACTACAACACCTACACAATTAGGGAAATGTAGCAAATGGAGCAGGAGTATATGACAATAAAGTTGATGATAAAGGAAATCCATTAACAGAAATAGGTGGTAAATATTATACAGCTGATAAATTTGAAAAAATGGTAAGTTAAAAGCAAATGCAACAGAGACAACACCTAATGCAGCGAATAGTGATAAATTTAAAGGAATATCTAATTTAACAAATGCACCAGATTCAAATGTAGCGACAGTTGGAGATATTAAAAATTTAGGATGGGTAGTGTCAAGTGATAAAACTACTGGAAATTTAGGAACAGAATATAACGACCAAGTAAGAAATGCTAATGAAGTTAAATTTGTTGGTAAAAATGGAATACAAGTAAGTGGAAAAACTGATGATAAAGGTGTAAGAACATTAACATTTGAAATGGAAGCCGGAGAAGTAACTCCAACAGAAATAACAAAAAGCTGATGGAACTAAACTTGTTAAAGTTGGAGATAAAGCGTATAAAACCAGAAGATATAGCACCAAATGGACAAACCAAAAGATGGTGTAACACCAGTTGGAACTGTAGCAAAAGATGGAAATGTTTATAATGCATCAGATGTTGATAATAAAGGAAATGTTATAACTCAAGCAGGTCAACCAGCACCAACACCGATAGCAACTAACAAAACCAAATAATGGATCTAAGTTTGTAACAGGAAATCAAGTAGCAGATGCTTTAGAAAAATCAGGATTTGTTGTGGGTAAAAATAATAAAAGCGTTATTACCAGCTGATTTTGAAAATAAAGATGAAAGAGTAAATCCTAATGATGAGTTAAGATTTGCAGATGGAGATAATACTAATGTAAAACTTGCTACAAAAAGAGATGGTAGATGCTTCTGGAAAAAGTTAAAACAGTAACAACTGTAAAAGTTGATGTTGTGGACTTGCCTATAAAAATATACATGATGAAGATGGAAATATTGTTAAAAAGGTGAAGATGGAAAATATTACAAAAGCAAGTGACTTAGCTGATAAAGATATATTAATGGAAAATATTATCCAGCAAATTCAGTAGTAGCTAAAGATGGAAAAAGTTTATCCAGCAGGAACAACATTAACAAATGGACTTGCACCAACAGGTACACAAGAAGCACCAGAGTCAAGCTTAAATGTAGTGGATGCTCCTAAAACAAACTTAGTAAATCCAAATGCACCAGCAAATACAGCAGGAGCTCCAACACAATTAGGAAATGTAGCGAGTGGAACTAAAAACAATTCAACCAGCAACAGGAACAACTGTTAAAGATAAAGATAATAAAGAATTAACACTTGCAACTGATGGAAAATGGTATGAAAAAGCAAAAAGTTGGAATAGATGGAAAAACCAGTGGCTGGAGCAACTCCATTAACACCATTAAATCCAGATAAAGCAGGATTAGCAGATTTAGATAATTCAAAATCAACTAATGCGTTATCTGTTGAAGATGCTAAAAACTTGGATGGGTTGTAGGGAACACCTGATAATGACTATAATGATCAGGTAAGAAACGCAAAACAAGGTAAACTTCAAAGGTGGAAATGGTATTCAAGTGACTGGAGAAACATTGCCTGATGGAACTCGTGAAATACAGTAGGTATTAAAGAAGGAACTGTAACAAATGACGTAAAAGTTACTAAAAAAAGATGGAACAGTTATAGAAGCAATAAGAGATAAAGATGGAAAACTTTATGAAAAAGATGGAAAATGGTAAAGCTGATAAAACTAAACCAGTTGTACCGACAGATGAAGATAAAGTTGAAAAATAACGGATCTGGTTTTGTAACAGGAAATAAAGTAGCAACAGCAATAGGTGAATCTGGATGGAATGTTGGAAAAAGCAGCTAAAGATATTATAGCTATTGGAGATTATAAATCAGATTCTACGAAAAATGACTGATGAAAAAGTAAAATCCCTAATGATAATGTTAAATTTGTTGATGGAGATAATACAACAGTTTCAATGGCAACTAAATTAACGACAAATGCAGATGGAACGAAAAGTAACTACAACATATATTAAAACAGATATTAATAAAGATATCCATATTGATAGTGTTACAACTGGAGGTAAAATCACAAATAATGCTGGAGATACTATGATGTTAGGAAAAAGATGGAAAAGATATTACCCAGCAGGTTCAGTTGAAAATAATGGAAAATATTACCCAGCAGGATCAATAGTAAATCAATGGAAATGTGTATCCAGCAGGTTCGGTTGTAGGTAAAAATGGGAAGGTATATCCAGCAGGAACAACATTAGATAAAGATGGAAATCCTACTACACCGTGAACAACACCAGTAGCACCAATAACAACAGCATTAACGCCAATAGACGGAAAAAGATGTTGATATTGCACCTAAAACAGAATTAACTGCTAATAGGGGTTAAAGTAACACCAGCTAAACCGTTAGGGTGAAGATGAAGTAGATCCAAATAAAGTTGTTAACTTAACAAATGGTGGATTAAATAACGGTGGAAATAATATCACAAATGTAAAAGGTAATTTACCACAAGTAAATGATAAAGACAAAAACAGTATTTGATCCAAAAACAGGAACAACAAAAACCAGCTGATAATAAAAATACAACAAAAGCACCTATTACATCAGATGAAGCGGCAGATATTGTTAAGAAATCAGGAAATAATGCAGCAACAGTAGGAGATGTATTAAATGCAGGATGGAACTTACAAAATAATGGAACAGCAAAAGACTTTTGGGAAACCTTATGATACTGTAAACTTTATAAATGTGTGGAAACACAACAGCAGTAGTAACTACAGATGAAAAAGGAACAACAAGTAATGTGACTTATAATGTAACAGGATTACCTGTGTCACACACAGATAAAGATGGGAAACCAGTATCAAAATTTGGAGATAAGTACTATACAGTTGATAAAGATGGGAATGAAGTTGACGCAAATGGAAATCCAGCAAAAGGTAAAAATGCTAGTGGAGAGTATTTAGATAATGCAGGTAATGTAATTAATCCAATTAATACATCAACAAATCCATTAACTATTAATTTAGTAAATCCTAATGTTTCAGCAGATAAAGCAACGACAACACCAATGAAAATTGGAAATATTGAAAGTGGAGCTAAAAACATTTGAAGCGAAATTTGATAAAAAGGAAATCTGTTAATAAAAGTTGGAACAGATTATTATACAGCGATCAATTAGATATGAATGGACAGCCTAAAGCAGGAGAAACACCTAAGACAGATATTCAAGAGCTAAAAATGGGTAAAGATGGAAAATGGTATCCAGCTGATAGTGTATTGATAGATAATAAATATTATCCAGCAGGAAGTGTAAAAATGCAGATGGAACAATAACACAAGCAGGAAGTACAACACCAGTAACTGAAGTTAAATCAGTAACACCAAAAATTCTGGTAAAGCAGGATTAGTAGACTTCTTTAGCTCAAATCCTACAAATGCAGCAACAGTAGGAGATTTACAAAATATGGGATGGTAGTTTCAACATCTGACACTGGATATAATGATCAAGTACGTAATACAAATATAGTTGACTTTAAAGAAGGTGAAGGAATTAAGATTAATGGAGAAACGCTAGAAAAATGGAGTACGTCGAATAAAAGTGGAATAGATAAAAAAACGTAGTTGCAACAAAACAAGAGTTATCTCAAGTGCAGAGATTGTCTAGTGCAGGAATAGCAGGAGTTGCAGCGATGGCAAAATATACCACAAATAAAATGAAGCAGCCTCAAATAGATATAATATTGCAGTAGGATTAGGATATCATAAAGGAGAAAAAGCGATTGCAGTAGGTATATCGGGGAGTTTCTGATGGTGGAAGAGTAGTATAAAAGCTCCAGCTGCCATGGATAGTCAAAATCAAACTACTTTAGGACTAGGAATAGGATATCAATTTGGTAAAAGAGATATTGAACCAAATGAGTTAGATAGATTTAGAGCTCAATTAGATTTAGTAAATAGTCAAAAACAAGTTTAGCTCAAAAACTTAAAGAAGAAACTCAAAAAGTTCAAGAGTTAAATAATAAAGTTGAAGAATTAGAAAAACAAAATAAAATGTTAAATGAAAAAAATGGATTTAATTTTGAAAAATTAGGCGGGAAATAATTGTAGAAAAGATTGATAAAAAGTTAGAGTAAAATCTAACTTTTTATTTTTAATAATATTATTTAAAAATATGGATAAAAACTAAATTATATATCTTGTAAATGTATTATTTAAAAATGAATAGGAAATAAGCAAAAAAAGTTTGAAAAAAATGTAGGGAAATAGGTATAATAAATTGATTAAAAATACTTTAGGAGGAATGGAATGAAGAAATTATTATTATTAATGTTATCATTATTGGTATTAATGGTAGCTTGTGGTGAAAAGACAACAGGAAATAAAGTTGTATTCAATGCAGAAAATGAGCCAACATCATTAGATCCACAAATCTTGACAGACTTTACAGCATTTGTTATTACAGACAATCTATATGAAGGATTAGTTAGATTGGATGAAAAATGAAGTTGCTCCAGCAGGAGCAGAAAGTTGGACAGTTTCTGAAGATGGAAAAACTTGGACATTCAAATTAAGAAAAATAAATGGTCAAATGGAGATGAAGTTACAGCTAAAGACTTCGTAAGAGGAATTGAAAGAGGATTAAATCCTGCAAACAGCTTCAGAATATGCGTTTTTAGAATATTATATTGAAAATGCACAAGCATATAACGAAGGAACTGAAAAAGATTTCAATAAAGTAGGAGTTAAAGCATTAGATGATTATACATTAGAGTTTTAAAATTAAAAGCACCAACTGCTTTATTTTGATAAAATTGTTAGTTATGCCGGTATTTTTCCCAGTGAACGAAAAAGCAATAGCTGAGTTTAAAGAGAAAAATATGCAACAGAAGCTAAAAATTCAATTTATAATGGAGCATATACATTAGAGGAATGGGTACACGATAATAAAGTTGTTATGAGAGCTGATTATTGGGATGCAGCAAATATAAAAATTGATACTTTAGAAGGAGTATTTGTTTCAGACTTTGAAGCAGCAACAAATTTATTTAAAAAAATAAAGAGTTATTATTCACAAAAATTAATGTTGAAAAATTAACTGAATATAAAGATGATCCATCATTTGTAACAGCTCCAGATGGAAGAGTACATTTCTTAGTATTTAATCCTAAAAATCCAGTATTAAAAATGATAAAATTAAAAAAAGCATTATCATTGGCAATTAATAGAGATGATTTAGTGAAATCAGTATTAAAATGGAGCAGGAGTTAAAGCTTCAGGTCTTGTAGCTGGAGGAGTTCCGGTGTAAATGGAGATTTCAGAGCTGAAAATGGAGATTTATATGAACAATATAAAGATGTAGATGTTAAAAGCATTATTTGATGAAGGATTAAAAGAGTTAAATATGACAGCTGATCAGGGTTAAATTATCATTATTAGTTGATGAAGTTGGAACAGGTAAAAAGAAGCTGAATTTTTATCAAGCACAATGGAAAGAAAAAAATTAGGAATTGATGTAGAGTTGAGGTTACAACTAAAAAGAAAGAATATCAAGAGCAAAAGAAGGAAATTATGACATTGTAAGATATGGATGGGGACCGGACTATGCTGACGCGATGACTTACTTAGAATTATTCTTAACTGGAGGGTCAATTAATGTACCTAAATATTCTAATCCAGAATATGATAAATTAATTAAATTTGCACAAGTAAATACTGATCCAAAAGCTAGAATAGAAGCAATGCAAAAAGCTGAAAAAAATATTAGCAGATTCATTTGCAATCTCACCTTTATATTATCAAGAAGGATTATATTTAAAAGACCCTTCATTAGAAGGATTAACATTGAGAGCATTTGGAAATGGATATGATTTCCATAAAGCATATTTAAAATAATGAAGTTAAAAGTACACACTTTTGAGTGTGTATTTTTATTTATATAGTCTTTAACATTATAGGTATTAAAAATGGTTAATATATAGTTTTATTTTATATATATTTTCTACTTTTATTTTATTATACAAATTTTTGAAATACTTTATTTTATTGATTTAGTCAATATTTCAACTCACTTCAATGTGATTAGTTTGAGAGCAATGACAATTAAATAATGACTGTGAAGAAATTTATTTATAAAAATGTTGATTTTTATACTTAAAATTGTGTATAACTGTATTGAGGTGATAAAGAATGCCGATGACGTCAACGGAAATGATTAGATTACTTTTTAAAAATGGATTTATCCAAGTAAAAGGTGGAAAAGGTTCACATAAAAAGTTTTTTTAATCCTAGTACGGGCAGGTACACCGAAGTTTTTGAACATAAACAAGAGTTGAAAAAGGTACAGAACATACAATTTTAAAACAAGCAGGATTGAAATAAGCCTTTTGTTTGTTACCCTTAATAAGGAGGACATAATATGTTAGCAGTATACCCAGCAATTTTTCGTAAAGCTGTTGAAGGAGGATATGTTGTATTTTTCCCTGATTTTGATAATGGAGCAACTGAAGGAAAGACATTAAAATGAAGCAATAGAGATGGCAGAAGATTATATGGGAACTTGGCTTTATGATGATTTTATAAAAGGAAGAGAGTTGCCAAAAGCTACAAATATAAATGATATTTCATTAGAAGTTAAAGAAGATGAAAAAGAGTATTTCGTTGAAAAATGAAAGCTTTAAAAACTTTGATAACTTTGGATATATATATGTTCAGGAGTAAAAGTCAAAACTGTAAGAAAAAAATGTATCTATTCCAAGTTGGCTCAATGAGTTAGCAATGAATAATAATATTAATTTTTCAAATGTATTACAAGAAGCTTTAAAAAGAGTTAAATGTAATATAGAATAAAATTATTTAAAATCATAGTCATTAATATGATTGTGATTTTTTTAATATTTTTAAATAAAAAAAGAATATGAGATAGAAAAATAGCACAAGAAATCCATTTGAGCTTACAGAAAAATTGTAAAAATACATTATAAAAATAATCTTAGAAGAAAAATTGACGGTGTAAAAACCGTCTTTATTATTTTTAAATATAGTATTTGAAAATATTTTTGTTTAGTATGGCTAAATAATTATAGCAAATAAAAATTTATTTGTTACCAATTTGTTACCAGTAACTCTATTTTATATATATTTTTGTTTTTCATTTTTATTATACAAATCTCTATAATATTTTATTTTATTGACTTAGTCAATACTCAACTACTCAATGTGATTAGTTTGAGAGCATGACAGTTAAACAATGACTGTGAAGAAATTTATTTATAAAAATGTTGATTTTATGCGTATTTTGATGTATAATATTAATGAGGTGATTAGGAATGCTCTATGAATTCTAGAGAAATGATTAGATTTTTGAAAAAGAAACGGATTCGTTGAAATAAAAAGGCGAAAAGGTTCTCATAGAAGATTGAAAAATTTCACAACTCGGTAAGGTGACCGAAGTCCCTTGTCATAGTAAGGAGTTAGGAAAAATCTTGAAAGAATAATCCTAATACAAGCAGGGTTGAAATAAAACCCTTGTATCTTACTTTGAGTAAAATAAGGAGGTAGAAATGTTTAATGTTTATCCAGCAATTTTTATAAAAAGAAGAAAAATCAATATACGGTATTATTTCCAGATTTTGGTGGTGCAACTTGTGGAGAAACTTTAGAAGATGCCTCATTATATGGCTAATGATTATTTAGAATAAATTTAATGGATTATTTTCAAGAAAATAAAGAATTTTCTAAAGCAAACCGAATTAGAAAAAAATAAATATTGAGGATTATGTTTAAGGATTTATGTGACAATGATATTGAATTAAAGGATACATTAAAAAATCATTTAAATCATATGTTGGATTGGATTTTTCAAAAAAATATTTAAAAGATGTAAATGTAAAAATCAATTAGAAAAATGTTACAATTCCAAGTTGGCTTAACGAAGTTGCTAAAAGAAATAATATTAATTTTTCAAAAAAATATTACAGGAAGCCTTGGAAAAAGAATTAGAAATAGAATAAATAATAAAATTATTTAAAAATCACAGTCATTAATATGATTGTGATTTTTTAATATTTTAAAATAAAAAGAATATGAGATAGAAAAATAGTACAAGAAATCTGTTGAAGCTTGTAGAAAAAGAGTGTAAAATACATTATAAAAATAATCTTAAAGAAAATTGACGGTGTGAAAACCGTCTTTATTATTTTAAAATAGGTATTTGAAAATATTTTATTTAATGTGGCTAAATAATTGTATTAATCAAAAATTTATTTGTTACCAATAACCCTATTTTTATACATATTTTCTACTTTTTTTATTTTTATACAAAATTTATTTAACACTCTATTTTACTGACTTAGTCAATACTCCAATAACTTCAATGTGGATTGAGTGAACACCAAGCATATCACATAGTTACGTTCGTATGTAGGAACATATCCACATACTTTTTAACGATAAGCATAATGTTATCGTTAAAAGGTATTACCTCGACAAGCTGTGAGTCATCTATTTTTGATGGTTTTGAAAAATAGTAAAATATACTCAAATACAAACTTGATTGCTGCATCAATATATGCAACTAACACCAATGAAATATAAGTAAAAATATAAGCTACAGCAATATTTATAGTACAAATAATCCCCAAATATATCATTGATTTTCCGTGCACGAAATAATATGGAAAATGCAAAGCTGTCGCCATTAATGCACCCAGCCAAATTAATCGCCAATCCTCAGTTGCAAAAAGGGTCCCCCTAAGAAAAAACATTAACACGAATAATAAAATAATCGCATACAGAGAAACTTTAACTTGAAATTTACTCGACGAACCGTTGGATAGTTTATTCAACACTTTTTTTATTCATATTTATTGAGAAAAAAACTGATAACATATCCAATGCAAAAATACTTGCATATTGATGATTTGTTTTCCTCCTATTAAAGTTGCCAATGAAATAATCATCGCTACTACAATTAACCATAAAACCACATGCTCTTATAATTAAATTTCAACTTTTCATCTTTATTATAATTTAAAAACATAAATACCTCCCTAAGATTTCTAATTTCTTTGTTTAAAAATAAATCCCATTATAGTTTCTCAGCGTCTACAGGAATAGCCCAATATGAACCAAACTTTGTAGCACCGTGTATACGTCCATCCGCGCAAAGAATCTATATTCTTCTAACTATAATACTCCATTTTTTTCTTATGTTTGCTTTATTGATAATTATTCCATCATGATCTCTCCGTAAATAACTTTACAGCTACACTCATTAACAATAGTATATTCCAAAACCACGAATAAATTCAATCCAACTGTACTTAGATAGTATCCTTCAGACCAAAAATGCCTATTTCCAAATATATATTTTAAGTTTCGTGTTTGTCAAAGATCATTAGTGCACTTTTTCCTTTGAGATAACCCATAAATTGTGATACACTAATTTTAGGTGGTATACTTACTAGCATATGTACATGGTCTGTCTATGGAACTGAAATCTATAAGTCTCACACTTCTCATCACTTTATATAGACATTTCATTTACGGACAAATTATCTCTTACCTGATTTTCTTTGAAAAACGCCTTACTACGAATGTAACAAATAATACCGTTTCCAAAATAATCGTCAGGGTACAAAGAGCAAAGCTACAGGAATATTTGACTGGAAAAACAATGGAACTGCCAAGCCCTAAAATATAAAACCAGCACAAACGGAATCATTAGCTTCTTATCCAGCTGATGGCTCTTTTTGTTTAAGCGTGAATTGCTTAGCACACCAAGGTAAAAACAGAAACAAGCCAAGAAACATCATTATAACTCTTATAATGCCCATGGCATCATTAGCATACTCTAAGTCTACTGTACAGATATTTAAGCCAAACCAAATAAAGTAATGCTTTGTAAATGATTCCAGACCCACTTTGATAAGGAAGATTCTCTTCAATAGCGTGGTCAAATTCTGATATATAAAACAAAAACAACGCCACTATCTGAAACAAAAAGTAAAACAGAGTTTATTGAAAATTTCTCTAATTTGAAGAAATTCGCCGCAGCCATCAGCATTTCCCCAAGAGTAATAATAGTAAAGAGTGTCAATCTTTCTATAAGATGAGGGCATATTAATGGGTACCATAGCCATGTCTTTTTCTAAATAAGCTTTGAGCATAGAATAATTAAAAATAAAGCCAAAGCCAGTCAACAAGATGCGACCTATTCCCCGGTATAAATAAGCTAATAACAATAACAACTAATCTTGCAAAGAGAAGCCATAGAAAATCCTTAATCAGTTTTTATATCTTTTTCACTATGCTTGTGCTTTGTATAAGCGAAAAGATATTGCAGAAATTGCACGACAGAAATCCATAGAATCGCCAAAGTAAAGACTGTCAGCTATCCTCCATATCCGAAGCTGACATTTGTACCATAACATAAAAGCAGGCATTTGGAGAACTGTCATAATAATGATATGCACTAAATTATGCTTCCCTATAGCGGTTCATGTACACTGTCTGCACATTCCAAATATTTATGAAACATACAAAAACAACAATATATATAATAATCTCATTTAAGCTAAATATTCCTCTCTCTAGGCTATGTAGAAACATGAGTAATCTTAGAAATCCCAAATACAAAACACCAAGTCATAAAACAGCTCAGTAAGATTGACCTTCTTTGCCTCTTCTATCATTTTTTCCCATATGCTCGTCCTTTCTATATTGTCTAAAACCATGTTTTTCAGTATTTCTTCAAAAGCCCTCTTCTTAAATAGTGTAATTCTATATTATCTTCTTTTTCAAGTTTATTTCATCTAATAATTGAAAAAAACTTCTCCAAAAAAATAGCTGGTTATTTACTTAGTGGGTGCAACCTTTGACATCAATACCACACACCCACATGTGGGGTTTGAGGGAACATGTCAACAGCTCCAACTTTTTTCAAGATGATAGCCGTTTTTCAACTAAAAATTTACAATCTCTAGCAAATGTAGCTGGATTACATGAAATATAGACAATATATATTATTTTTAACTGTACTGTATAAAGCTTTTTGGTCTATTCCTTTTCTAGGTGGATCAAAAATAATAGCTTCCACTTTTTTTCAGTTTTTAAGACATTTGGTAAAACTTTTTCAACTTCTTCCGTGTAAAAGATTTACATTTTTGATATTGTTTTCTTTAATTGTAATATTTCCTGCCTCAACAGAACTTTTACACTTTCTATTCCAATAACTTTATTTACATTTTTAGACAATATCATAGCAATAGTTCCAGTACCGGAAAAAGCATCAATAACCGTATTTTTTTAGCACTTTCACCTAAATACTCTATTCCTTTATTATAAAGTTTAATAGCTTGTTTTTATTGATTTGAAAAAGAATCGGATAAATTTTTAAAATTAATGCCGTTAATTTCTTCCTCTAAATATTCATTTCCTAACAATAATTTATTTTCTTCACCTAAAATAACATTATTTTGTTCATTTTTTTATAGAAATATAAACAGAAATTATTTCATTATTTTCATTATATAATTTTTTTCTAAAACTTTTTTTAAGTTCTTTAATTTGTGATTTTTATTAATAACTATTGTAAGTAAAACTTCATTTTTCATTATTTCTAATAACAATATGTTTTTAAAAACCACTATTATTAATTTCGTTATAGACTTTAAATTCTTTTTGTACCTTGATATAAATTTATTTCTAGTAAGAAAGCGTTAATTATTTTTCTGCAACTTGTAGAGCGTAATAAATTTTCTTTTGCAGTAAAAACATTTGTGTGATTTTTAGAATAAAAATCCAGTTGTTATTTTTCCATTTTTCACTAAAGGCTCTGCCGTTTTATTTCTATAATTTATAAGTGTATCACAACTGATTATTTTTTTCAATAAAAGTGTTTGTTAAATCAAGTTTTCCAATATGTGTTAAAACTTCTTCTAACATTAAATTTTTGTAATATAATTGTTTTTCATATTTTTAACATAGCAAAAATCACAACCATCAAAATCTTCAAAACTAATTTTTGATAAATCATCAATTCTGTCAGCTGATGGCTTTATAATTTTTGTGATTAAAGCACGAGCATATGTTTTTAATGAAATAATCTCAACTTCTAAAATATCTCCCGGAACACTCATAGGTACAAAAACAGTAAAACCGTCGATGTGTCCTAATCCTTCTCCTCCAAAAACAATTTTTTTCAATTTTAATTTCATATTTTTCCAATTTTTAATTTTTATATTATTCATAAGTTTTTTTCCTTATCTAATTTTTATTTAAAATGCTTAAAAATATTTTTAATTGAAGAGCAATTCCGTATTTTTAAACTTTCTTTCATCAATATTGAAATTTTGGATGATGTAAATCATAGACAATGCCTTTTTCCTCATTTCGTGTTCCCAATCTAAAGAAACACCCTGAATCTCATTTAAAAAATATGATACATCTTCAACATCCATCCGAGCTTCTTTAATTATCTCTAAATGATTTTTGACCAAACAAATCAACAATATTATCTTCAACTATTTTTGTTATTTTATCATTGTTTATAACAGGATCATATCCATATTTGATATCAATTTTAGCTTTTTCCTCCCAAAGATTCAACAAATTTTGGGACATTACTTTCAATATAATCTTTTAATAAAAGAACGAGTTTCATTTGACATGGTTCTAATTGTACCAAGCATAGTAACTTTGTCACAAATGACATTGTTTACTTCTCCCCTTTAAATGAACCAATTGTAATAACGGCTTCTTCACGAGGGTCAATGTTTCTGCTAATAATACTTTGTAAAAATTCAACAACTTTCGCTCCAATAAGTATAGCGTCAACACCTTTGTGTGGAAGGGCAGCATGAGCAGAAACACCTTCAATAATAAGTTTTAATTGAGCAGAACACGCATGAGCTTTTACCATATTTTATTCCAATCTTTCCAACAGGAATTTCAGGAGCCATATGAAGTGCAAAAGCATCAATTTTTTCTATTTGAAAATTTATCAAATTTTAACGCAGCATTTTTATCATTCTATCAGCTCCACTGTTTGTTTCTTCAGCAGGCTGAAAGAAAAATCTTACAGTTCCAGACCATTTATCTTTATTTTTCTGACAAAAATTTTAGCAACACTCTAACTGAATAGAAGTGTGTGCATCATGTCCGTCAAGCGTGCATTTTTTTCCTATATTTTTTTGATTTGTAATTAATATCATTTTCTTCAAAAATAGGTAACGCATCAATATCGGCACGAGTAGCTACAATTTTTCCTTCACCGTTATAAATAGTGGCAACAACGCCAGTATTTATGATTTCTTTGCTACTCAATACCACAGTTATCTAAAAAATTGTTTTATTTTTACTTGTTTCAAATTCCTCATCACCAAGTTCCGGATTCATATGTATTTCTGACGAATTTTAACAATTTCATCATATATTTTTATTGACATTATCTTTTATAAATTTATTTATATCCATAAAAATTCCTCCAATTTTTATATAAATAAGTATATCATATTTTAATATAAAAATATATTATTAATTTTATATATAGATAATTAAGAAATTTATATAATAAATTTGATTTTATAACTTGAATTTATTAGAAAAATATTATAATATATATGTTAGATTGATATAGAAAAGGAGAGATAATTTGCTAAAAAGCAAAATTTAAGAAGATATGGCGTTAATTATTCAAAAATATGGAGGAACTTCAGTTGCAAATGCAGAAAGAGTTAAAAGAAGTTGCTAAAAAGAGTATTAAAATATAAAAAGAAGGAAATGATGTAATTGTAGTTGTGTCAGCACCTGCAGGAGTTACAGATTCATTAATAAAAAGAGCATATGAAATTACAGATAAACCTAATAAAAGAGAATTAGATATGTTGCTTACATCGGGAGAACAAATTTCTATAGCATCACTTGCGATGGCGATAGAAGCGATGGGAGAAAAAGCTGTATCGTTAAATGCGTTTCAAGTAAACTTTAAAACGACAGATGATCATACAAAAGCTCAAATTTTAGGAATTGATACAAAAACGATAGAAGAAAAATTAGAAGAAGGGAATGTTGTAGTATTTGCAGGATTCCAAGGGATTACAGATAGTAATGAAATAACAACTTTAGGGCGTGGAGGTTCAGATACGACAGCGGTTGCATTAGGTGCAGCATTAAAAGCAGATGAAGTTGAAATTTATACAGATGTGGACGGAGTTTATACGGCAGATCCTAGAATGGTTAAAAATCCTAAAAATTAAAAACAATTTCATATCAAGAAATGTTAGAAATGGCTGCTTCAGGAGCAAAAGTATTACATCCAAGATCGGTAGAAATTGCAGCAAAAATATGGTATAAAAATACATTTAAGATCATCGTTTTGATGAATCGATAGGAACAATTGTAGAAGAAAAAGGAGAAGAATTAATGGAAAAAGCAAAAATAGTTGGAGTAACATCTTCTAAAAATGAAGGTAAAATTACATTATCTGGAGTACCTGAAAGACTGGAATTGCAGCAAAAAGTATTTACAACATTAGCAAAAAGAGAAAATAAGTACAGATATAATTTTACAAAGTTCGAGTGTAAATAAAGAATATAATAATATTTCTTTTTACAGTGAATATAAATGACTTAAAAAGAAGCTGTTGCAATTTCGGAAAAATAAAAGATGAATTAGGAGCAGACGGAGTTACAGCTGAGGAAAAATATAGCAAAAATTTCTGTAATAGGAATTGGATTAAAAACACATAATGAAACAACAGCTGAAATTTTTGATACATTGGCAGAAAAATGGAATAAATATAGATATGATTTCGTGTTCTGAAATAAATGTTTCGTGCATTATAAAAGAGGAAGATGTAGAAAAAGCAGTAAACGCGTTACATACTAAATTTATTGGATAGTAAAAATTAATTTTATTAGTGAAAATTATGAAAAATAAGGAGAAATACAAAAATGAAAAATAGGAATAATCGGGCTAGGGACTGTTGGTGAAGGAGTGCTAAAAGTTTTAACTCAGGAGATATAAATGAAAAGTCAAGAGCAGAAATAACAGTTGCTTAGTGTGTGATTTGAATATTGATAGAGAATTTTCGTTTGAATTTGATAAGTCTATATTAATTAAAGATTATAAAAATGTTGGAAAGATCCAGAAGTAAAAATAATTGTAGAGTTAATTGGTGGAGAAACGATTACAAAACAATGATTTTTGGATGCTTTTAAAGCTAAAAAGTGTTGTTACAGCAACAAAGCGTTGATAGCAAAACACGGAGTTGAATTATTCCAAGTGGCAAAAGAAAATGGAGTGTCATTCTTATTTGAGGCAGCTGTAGGTGGAGGAATACCTATAATTACTCCGTTAATGGAAAGTTTAGTTGCAAAATACAATTACTGATATTAAAGGTATAATGAATGGAACTTCAAATTATATTTTAACTAAAATGAAAGATGAAAAATTTATCGTTTGATGAAGCGTTAGCACTTGCAGCTGAAAAAGGTTATGCTGAGGCAGATCCCACTTATGATGTAGATGGAATAGATGCTGACATAAAATTAATATTTTAGCTTCACTTGCTTATGGTGGAAGTATAAAATTTAACGACATGCAATTATCTGGAATTAGAGAAATTACGCCAGTAGATATTTTGGCTGCAAAAGAGTTGATAGAACGATAAAAATTAATTGCAAGCTCAAAATTAATTGATAAAAATACGGTAAAAATTTCTGTTGAGCCGACATTAGTTTCAAATTCAGAAATTTTTATCTAAAGTAGATGGAGTTTATAACGCGATTGAAAACGACAGGGTCTTACACAGATAAAACATTATTTTATGGACAGGGAGCTGGAATGGATCCGACAGCGTCAGCAGTAGTAGCTGATATTGTGAAAATAACAACAAGAACACATATTGAATCAGATTATTTCTTTAATTCAACAAAAAGTATTTAATGTGGTAGATTCAAAATACGACTGTGGAAAAAAATATTATATAAGAGTATCAAAAGATTTTTGATTTAGAAAAAGTCCATTTTGAAATTACAGAAGAATTAGATAATTATTATATAATTATTTCAGAAAAATTGTCAAAAATGAAATTAATAAAATGTTAGAGTCGGCACAAGAAAAATTAGTGTTGAGAATAGGATAAAAAAGTATAAAAAGTAAAGAAAAATAAAGATGGAAGGCGATGTAAAAAGTCGTCTGTGAAAATAATTTATAAATAAAAATAGAAAATATGGTATAATAAAGAAAATAAAAAATATAGAGGTAAAAATGAAAGATAAATTTAATTTGACAATAGAACAGAATATATTTTTAGCAAAAATATTAACATCGTCAGCTTACAATGCAGTGAAATGGAAGGATTGAATACGACATATGTTCAAACAGAAAAATATTGAATGGTATAAATGATGGAAATGTATCTTTAGATGATGTTAGAACAATTTTAAATCTAAAAGCTGCTTGGAAATATATTTTAGAAAAATTTAGACAAAAATTAAATGTTGATTTTATATGTAATGTAAATAAAAAGAGTGTCAGCAAATGAAAGTCTTGATTGGGGAGTAACTAAGATATGGAAATGTTGGAGTAAGATTGGTAAAATGGAGAAAGGTTTGAGCCAGAAATTCCGGAAATAGAAAAAGTGACACAAAAATTATTTGAAATAAAATGAAAATAGAAAATGTTACAGAAAGAGCATTAACATATTATTTATGGGCAATTAAAAAGCCAACTTTTTTTGGGATGGAAATAAAAGGACAAGTAATATTGTAGCAAATGCAATATTAATTTCTAACGGAAAGGGAATATTGAATATTGAAGAAAAAGATTTGAAGAATATAACATAAAATTATCAAAAATATTATTTAAGTGAAAATAAAGATGAAATGATGAAATTTTTATATGATAAGGCGATTGAGGGAATGACGATAAATAAAGAAATTGAGAATAAAAAAATAAAGGTATTGTTGAGAAATATTGTGGAGGAAAGATGAAGATAAGAATACTATTATTGATGTTAATGAGTACTGTGTTATTTTACTAATAATCAAGGACAAAAAGAAAATGATAAAATAGAATATTATAAAAAGTATATAAAGGAAAAGTGGAGTTTTGTTTTGAGAGAAATAGAATTATTAGAAGGTAGTAGTAATGCAGAATTGAACGGTGGGAGAGCTGAATTGTCAAAAACGCGGTTAAAGACCCTTTATAATAAACTATTATCAGAATTAAGAAATGAAAATATAAAATTTTTAAAAATAATCAACAAAAACTGGGAGAAAATTTAGATGATAGATTGATAAGATATCATGAAAAATTAGTAAAAAGAAACAGGTGTTGGAAGTGGTGGAGCGTCAATGGATTCAGTTATTTATTCATGAAAATAGTAAAAAGAATGTGTGAGTTATTAAAAATATGGATAAAATTAGAAAAAGAATAAAAATAGAGTTGGAGCTATAATATTAGTTAGTTTTTGGAGAATTATTTTTCAGGATTAATTGTGAGCATTTGGCTAGGATCAACATATAATAAAAATATAGAAATGGTTTATTTTGCCTCTGGATAACAGCTTAAAAAGGAAATTTAGGTTTAGTGAAGTAAAGCAATCGAAGAAAAAGCTAAAAGTATTGTCAGGAATGCAAGGAATTGTGGATGGAATTGATAAGTACTTGAAAGGTTTTAATAAAAAGAGAGAAAAAGATGATATGAAAGTCATCTTTTTATTTTGAAAAATTAAAAAAATAGTTAAATAAATTAATAAAATTATAGGAGAAAAAGAGCTTGTATAATTGAAAAAGTATAAAATATGCTATACTATTCTATAAAAGATGTAAAAATGAATAAGAAATAGAGGTATAAATAATGGCAGAAACACCGTTAATGAAACAATATAAGGAAATTAAATCTAGCATGAAGATTGTATATTGTTTTTAGATTAGGTGATTTTTATGAAATGTTTTTTGAAGATGCGGTTAAAGCATCCAAAGAATTAGGATTAACACTGACATCAAGAAATAAAGAAAAAGGTGAAAATGTACCATTGGCGGGCATACCGTATCATACTGCAAATCCTTACATTTCAAAAATTGGTAACTAAGGGATATAAAGTTGCAATTTGTGAACAAGTGGAAGATCCAAAGAGTGTGAAGGGAATTGTAAAGAGGGAAGTTGTAAAAATAGTAACACCCCGGAACGGTTATTGACGTTGAAACTTTAGATGATAAAAAGTACAATTATTTGACAGCAATTAGAGTTTTTGGAAAATATAATAGGAATTGCATATTTAGATATAACTACTGGAGAATTTAAAGTTGTAGAAGTTGAAGTTGATAATGAATATATAAATTTATTTAATGAATTGAATAAAATTGAACCGAAAAGAAATATTAATGACAAGTTCGTTTTATGAAAGTATAAAAGATAAAATAGATGATTTTATACAAAAAAATGGATGGAGTAGTAACTCCAATTCAAGTAATTAGAGATTCGGAAGAGATGCTGTTAAACTATTTTTAATATAATTTCACTTGAAAGTTTTTGGGATAAAATGATAAAAAAAGCGATAATTGGTGCGGCAGCAATGGTACTTGATTATGCAATAACAATGCAACATGAAAGTGAATTGATTTCAGTAGAAAAATTGAATTTATAAATAATAAAAATTTTGCAGATATAAATTCAATAACGATTTAGAATTATTAAAAATCAAAGAGAAAAAAACAACTTATGGATCACTTTTATGGGTACTTGATAAGTGTAAAAAGCTCTATGGGGACAAGATTATTAAAAAGATATATAAATAATCCACTTTTAAATATAGATGAAATAAAAAAATAGACAAAAATGATGTAGAATATTTTTATGAATAATGTTTTAATTCAGCGAAGAAATAAAAAGAGAAACTTGAAAATATATACGATTTAGAAAGACTTGTTGCAAAAATAATTTTTGGAAATGAAAATGGAAAAGATTTAATTGCATTAAAAATACGGTGAAATCAAGTATCGAGCTAATTTATATATTGAAAGAAACTAATTAATAATATAAATTTAGAAATTTTATTAAATGTATATAAATTAATTGAAAAAGTATATTGATGACGCTCCATTTTCTGTAAGAGAAGGTGGAATAATAAAAAGTGGCTATAATGATGAGTTAGATGAAATTCATAAAATTATGAATAATGGAAAAAGATTATTTATTAGAAATTGAAGCGAGAGAAAAAGAAGCGACAGGCATTAAAAATATGAAAAATCAAATATAATAAAGTGTTTGGATATTTTATTGAAATAACGAAATCAAATTTAGAAATGGTGCCAGAAAGCTATATTAGAAAACAAACTTTATCAAATGCAGAGCGATTTATAACACCGGAATTGAAAAATATGAAGATACCATTATAAATTCTAAAAGCTAGAATTGAGGAAATGGAATATTATTTATTCAAAGAAATTAGTGCTAAAAATTAAAGAGGAAAAAGCGACATTAACAAAATTGGCAGAAAAGTTAGCATATTTAGATGATAATTTCTTTTGCAACGATAGCAGTTGAAAATGATTACATAAAACCCTGAAATTAATGAAAATTTTGAAATAGAAATAATAAATGGACGACATCCAGTTGTAGAAAAATTAATTGAAGAAGTGATTTTGTATCAAATGACACGATTATAACCTCAGATGAAAGATTTATAGTGTTGATAGAGCCAAATATGTCAGGAAAGTCTACTTATATGAAACAGATTGCTTTGATATCAATAATGGCACAAATTGGATCTTATGTACCGGCGACTAAAAGCAAAATTGCCGATAATTGACAAATATTTAACTAGAATTGGTGCAAGTGATGATATTTTGAGGACAAAGTACATTTATGGTTGAAAACTGAGTGAAGTGTCAAATATTTTTAAATAATGCCACAGAAAATAGTTTGTTAATACTTGATGAAGTTGGACGAGGGACATCAACATTTGATGGAGTATCAATAGCGACAGCAATTTCAGAGATATACACGAAAAAAATAAAAGCTAAAACGGTATTTGCGACTCCATTATCACGAACTTACAGATTTAGATATAAAAATATGTAAATTATAGAATAGAGATAAATGAAAAATGGAAAAGTAATATTTTTAAGAAATATAGTTAAAGGGGGAGCAGATAAATCTTATGGAATAGAAGTGGCAAAGTTAGCAGGATTGCCGAAAGAAATATTAGAAAGCAAAAGTAAAAATATTGAATAGATTGGAGCAGAATTAATAGAAAAACGATTAATGTACAACAATTATCGTTGTTTGATCAATTATTAGAAATTGATGATGAGAATACAGAAATTGTAGACGAAACAAACGATGAAATTGTAAAAAGAAATAATTTATGAACTTGAAAATAAAGATGTAAATAATATGACACCAATGGATGCGATGAAATTTGTGTTTGAGTTAAAAATAAATTGAGGGAGAAAAATGTAATGAGGGGAAGATAGATTGAAAAATGTTAATAAAAATAGAAAACAAAATATGTAAAACTATCAAAAAGTAATAAAAGAGAAAAAGCAAAAATGAGAGAGAAATATAAATCAATAGAGCTTTTGCAGGTGCAGGAGGTCTATGAGTTAGGACTCTGAAAAGTCTGGATTTGATGCGATAGGACTTATAGAGATAAATAAATATGCAGCACAAACATTGAAAACAAATAGACCTGAATGGAATGTAATAAATGAAGATATAGAAAAATTTCTAATTTAGATTTGGAAGAATATTTTGGTATAAAAAAGGGAAATTAGACTTGTTATCGGGTGGAGCTCCGTGTCAAAGCTTTTCTTATGCGGGGAAGCGATTAGGACTTGAAGATGCAAAGGGGAACATTATTTTACCATTATGCATTATTTTTGGAAAAATTAAAACCAAAAATGTTTATTTTTGAAAATGTAAAAAGGATCTTTTAAGTCATGATAAAGGGAGAACATATGAAACAATCTTAAATATTTTTGAGGAAGCGGGTTATTATAGGAGAAAAATCAAAAAAGTATTAAATTCTTGGGATTATGGTGTCGCACAAAAAAAAGAGAAAGACTTATAACGATAGGAATAAGAAAAGATTTAATAAAAGATAAAAATTTGAGTTTCCTATACCACATGAATATAAGCCAGTTTTACGAGATATTTTATTAGATTGTCCTGAAAGTATGGGAGCAAAAGTATTCTGAAAATAAAAAGAAAAATATTTGAAATGGTGCCAGCAGGAGGCTATTGGAGAGATATTCCTGAAGATGTAGCAAAAGAATATATGAAAAGTTGTTTTTATATGGAAGGTGGTAGAACAGGAATTTTAAGGAGAATGAGTTTAGATGAGCCCTTCACTTACTGTGTTGACTTCTCAAGTCAAAAACAAACAGAAAAGATGTCATCCACTTGAAGCAAGACCATTTACAGTGAGAGAAAAATGCTAGATGTCAAAGTTTTCCAGATGATTGGGAATTTGTGGGAAGTATTGGAGAACAATATAAAACAAGTTGGAAATGCCGTACCAGTAAAATTAGCGTATGAAATTGGTGTGAAAATGAGGAATATCTGGAGGAATTATAAAAATGTGGGACTTAAACTTTATAACAGAAGAAAATTTTTAAGAAACATGTCCGAGAAACTATAAAAACTTATGGTGAAAAATTAGAATCATATAATTTGAAAAATTTAATAAAAATATAATTGATCCAATAAAAATGATTTTGATAAGAATGTTTTATGGGGCTAATTGGGAAGAAATTATAAGTAATGAAATTTTTAGACAAAGAGATAAGGCAAATAATAATGATATTGGATATTTTCATCAAAAATATTTCAATATATAAAAAATTGTGAAGTGCCTACAGAAGGATGGGATGTTATTTTTATAAATAAAAATAATAAAACATTAGAAGAAAGTTGGAGAAATTAGTAAAATTTATGTTGAAATGAAAAATAAGCATAATACAATGAATTCGGCGGCAGCTGGAAAAACATTTATAAAAATGCAAAATCAATTATTAAATGATGATGATTGTACTTGTTTCTTAGTTGAGGCGATAGCAAAAATCTCAAAAATATAAAATGGGAAACTACAGTAGATAAGAAAAAGTAGGACATAAATTAATAAGAAGAGTAAGTTTAGATAAATTTTTATGAAATAGTAACTGGAGATAGAGAAGCATTTTTATAAAATTTGTATGAAATTACCTAAAATAATAGAAGAAATAATTAAAGAAGAAGGAAATAATTTAATTCCTCAAGATAGATTTTTGATGAATTAGAAAATTTAGTTAAAAAAAGAAAAATAACATTTGAAATGGCAATTTATTTATTAGGATTTAGAAGTTATGAGGGATTTTAAAAATAAATTAAATAAAAAGTAGAAAAGTTTTACTACTTAAAAAGATATAGCCAATAATTATGAAAAATTAAATAAAAATAATAAATAGAAAGGAAGAGATTTTAATTTTTGAAAAATAAAATTTCTATAATTATGATGACAGGAAATGAATTAAGAAAAAGTTTTATTGATTTCTTTTAAAAACGAAAGAGCATAAAGCATTTTGAGAGTGCTTCTTTAATACCAGATGACAAAAAGTTTATTGTTGACGGTAGCAGGAATGGTACCTTTTAAACCATATACTTTTTAGGTGAAAAAGAAGCTCCATTTTTCAAAGGTAACAACATATCAAAAAAATGTATAAGAACAAATGATTTAGAAAATGTTGGAAGGACACCAAGACATCATACATTCTTTGAAATGTTAGGAAACTTCTCTTTTGGTGACTATTTCAAAAAAGAGGCAATTGAATGGTCGTGGGAATATATTACGAAAATATTGAAACTAGATCCAGAAAGATTGTATGTTTCGGTATTTACAACAGATGATGAAGCGTATGAGATTTGGAATAAAGATATTGGTATTCCGCATGAAAGATTAGTGAGATTAGGGAGAAGATGATAACTGGTGGGCAGTAGGATCTATCGGTTCTTGTGGGTCTTGTAGTGAAATCTATTATGATACACAAAGAATGGGTAAAAATAATGAGGAAATTAATTGTAAACCCGGGAGATGAAGGAGATAGATTTTTAGAAATTTGGAACTTAGTGTTTACAGAGTGGAATAGATTAGAAGATGGAAGTTTTAGTTCCGTTACCTGAGAAAAAAATATAGATACGGGAGCAGGGGCTTGAGAGAATAGCTTCGGTAGTTCAAAATAAGGAAAGTAATTTTTGAAAACAGATTTATTTATGCCAATTATAAAATGGAATTGAAAAATATTAGATATTAAAAAGAAGAATATGATGAAGTTGTAAAAATTATAGCAGAATCATGTTAGAGCTTCAGTGTTTTTAATTGGAGATGGAGTTTTACCATCAAATGAAGGTAGAGGTTATATTTTTAAGAAAATTGATAAGAAGAGCCTTTGGAGCAGGGAAGTGCAGCTAAGGGAAAGTGTTTGAAAAAGAAGATATTTTCTTGTATAAAGTTGTAGATTATGTTGTGAAAAATATGAAAGAAGCTTATCCTGAATTAGTTGAAAAACAAGAATATATAGAAAAAGTAATGAAATTGGAAGAAGAGATTTTTCGTTGACATTAAAAATGGGATGGAAATGTTGAATGAAGAAATTAATAAATTAATAAAAATAGGATTCTAAAAACTATCAGCTGAAGCATCGTTCAAAATTATATGATACATATGGACTTCCATTTGAGCTTACAGAATTAATGTTGAAGCAAGAAGGTTCATGAAGTTTCTGAAGATGAATTTAATAAAAAAATTAGAAGAACAAGTACAAAAGATCTACAAAAATAGTAGAGTTACAGTTTCTGATATGATAAAAAGATGAATTTATTGATGAATTCTTTGAAAAACACGGAAAAACAAACTTTACAGGGTATGAAGTGACAGAAGATAAAGGACAATTTTGCATATGGAAAAATCAGAGGGAATGTCAGGGTATGAAATGATATTTGATACAACACCGTTTTTATGCAGAATCTGGAGGACAAGTATCTGATACAGGAAAAAGTGATAGCTGGAGAATTTATAGGTAAAGTGAGTTGGAGTAGCTAAGAAAAAGATATTTTTGTTCACCAAGTTGAAGTATTAAAAGGGACAATTCCAACAGTAGGGTATGCAAGTTGAATTGGAAATAGATGTAGAAAATAGAAGAGATATTCAAAGAAATCATACTGCAACACATATTTTACATAAAGTATTAAGAGAAACGTGGGACACATGTAGAGCAATCAGGATCATTAGTTGACAATGAAAAATTAAGATTTGATTTTTCACATTTTGAAGGAATAGATAAAAGACAATAAGAAAAATTGAAAAAGATGTAAACGATGTAATTTTAGCTAATATTCCGGTTGTGATTGGATATGAAAATATACAAGATGCAAAAAGATAGAGGAGCAATGGCATTATTCTCAGATAAGTATGGAGATGTAGTAAGAGTTGTTGAAATTCCCTAGTTTTTCAATAGAATTATGTGGAGGACAATGTAAAAATCTACAGGAGAAATTGGATTATTCAAAATTGAAAGTGAAAGTGGAATTGCATCAGACAAGAAAGATATTGCTACTACAGGACATAAAAAGTCTTGAAAGTGTAAATGAGGCAGAGCAAAAATTAGAAAAATATCAAAATTATTTAAAACAGATATTAATAATGTAGGAAATATTGTTGAAAAATATATGACTGATGTGAAAGAAATGTCAAAAATGTTGAAAAATTACAAAAACAATTATTAAAATATGAAATGGAATCAATGTTTGATGATGTTGAAGTTGTAAATGGTGTAAAAGTGTTGGCTCTTAACTTTAAAAGATAAAGCTGTAGATGAATTAAAAGAAATAGTAGATAGAGCGAAAGAAAAATTACAATCAGGAGTTGTTATTTTTAGGTACAAATAATGAAGGAAAAGCAGTATTTGTAGTTGGAGTTACAAAAGATGTAATAAATAAAGTTAAAGCAGGGAGATATTGTAAAAGTTGCGGCTCAAGTTGCTGGTGGAAACGGTGGTGGAAGACCTGATTTTGCACAAGCAGGAGGAAAAATGGAGAAGTAGTTAGTAGAAGCAGTGTCTAAAGCTAAAGAATTTACAATAACAAACTTATAATTTTTACTAAAATTATTGAAAATATAAAATAATTATTTATATTTTTAAGAAAAGAAAAATTGTAGGGAAGGAAAAATTGTATTAAATATACGATGTTAATAAATTAATATGAAAAATTTATAGGACTTGATGTGGGAGATGTGAGAATAGGTGTTGCAAAAATGTGATCCATTAGGGAATTTTAGCTACAGCACTTGAAGTTATAGATAGAAATATTACAAATCCTATTGAGAGAATATAATTGATGATGAGGGAACGAAAAACATTGTAGTTGGAATGCCTAAAAAGTTTAGATGGAACAGACAAACTGAAAAAGTTGAGGAATTTGTTGCAGAATTAAAGGAAAAATATACCTGAAATTGAAATTATTTATATAGATGAAAGATATACTACAACAGAAGCAGAACATTATTTAAAAACTATTCATGGACGAGATAGACGAAAAAGTTGTAGATATGGTAGCTGCAAGTATTATTTTACAAAAATATTTAGATACTTTAAAATAAATTTAAAAATATAAAAATTATTTTTGGAAGGAAGGAAAAATGAAAATACACATTACATTTGGCTTTTTAGTTTTAATTTTATTACCAGTTATGTCGTTAGTATATAATAAAATAAAATTGGGATTAGATTTAAGAGGAACATATGTTGTATTACAAGCTCAAGGTAAAAATAGAGCAAGATACAATGGCGAAAGTTAAAGATATTGTTGAGAGAAGGGTTGACAGCTTGGGAGTGGCAGAACCTGTAATTCAATTAAGCGGAAACGACAGATTAATTGTAGAATTAGCAGGAATAAAAGATCCACAAAAAGCGATAGACTTAATAGGAACAACAGCAAAATTAGAGTTTAAAAATAAAAATCAAGATGGAACTTATGAATCAACATTATTAGAAGGGTCTGCAATTAAAACTGCAAACTTATCACAAGGACAATTTGGACAACCAGAAGTAGCTTTTTGAGTTAAATGGAGATGGATCAAATAAATTTGCAGAAATAACAAGAGAAAATGTTGGAAAAACAATTAGCAATAATGTTAGATGGGAAAGAACAATCAGCACCTGTAATAAATACAGAAATTTCTGGAGGAAAAGGAGTTATTACAACAAATAATCCTAAAGATGCTAAAAATTTAACAAATTTATTAAAATCAGAGCATTACCAGTAGCAAATTAAAATTTTTAGAGATAAGAACAGTTGGAGCTTCATTAGGAAGTGATTCAATCGCACAAACACAATTTGCTGGAGTATTATCACTATTATTTATTTGGGGATTCATGTTATTTATTTATAAAAATACCGGGAATTGTATCAAATATTGTGCTAATAATTTATGGATTATTAACTTTAGGTTCACTTAGTATGATTGGATCAACATTGACATTACCGGGAATTACTGGATTTGTATTAACTTTAGGAATGGCAGTTGACTCTAATGTAAACAACATTTGAAAGAATTAAAGATGAACTTAAAAAGGAAGAAGTTTACAAGATTCAATAGAATATGGATTTAAAAATGGATTGTCAGCTATAATTGATGGAAATTTCAACATTATTGATAGCGATTGTATTATTTTTCTTTTTGGGTACAGATGTATGTAAAAAGGATTTGCAGTGACATTAACTTTAGGAACGATAATTACACTAATTACGGCAGTTTTTGTGACAAAAAGATAATATTTTTACTTGTAGTAAATGTATTCAAAATTAAAAAGAAAAAAATTATTTTTGGAAGGAGGTTAAATAATGAAATTTAATTTTCAAATATATAAAACATAGAAAAATATATAATTTTTCATCAATAATAGTTATAGCTTCATTGATTTTTCTTTTCAGTGATGCCATTGAATTTAAGTGTTGATTTTAAAGGTGGAGAGATTATTACAATTACAATTTAAGCAATCGTTGAATAAAGATAAATTAAATAATGCGTTAGAAGGACTGGAAAAAGAAATACCGCAATTAAATGCGAGAAGATTACAATATTCAGAAGGGAATACAGTTGTTATAAGAACAGAACAATTACAAGAAAAATCAAAAAGCATTATTAAAAGAAAAAGTAAAAAGAACAAGTGGGAATTTGATGTTGTAAAAATGATGCAGTTGGATATACAATAGGAAAAAGAGTTAGCAGCAAATGCTTTGAGAGGCTTTTAGGAATAGTGCGATTTTAATAATAATTTATGTAACAATTAGATTTGAGTTCATATATGCAATAGCAGGATTGATAGCATTATTACACGATGTTATAATAACAGCAGGATTGATAGCATTATTCAAATTTGAAAATAAATACTCCTTTCATTGCAGCAATGCTTAATTTTTAGGATATTCTATCAATGATACAATAGTTGTATTTGATAGAATAAGGGAAAATGAAAAAGGATGGTAAAACTAAAAATTATGGAGAAATAATGATGAAAGTGTAAATCAAGTATTTGTAAGATCAATGTATACTTCAATAACTACAACAATATCTGTATTAATGTTATTAATTTTTGGAGGAGAAACTTTAAAAACATTTAGTATGGCATTATTTATAGGAATGATATTTGGGACATATTCATCAATATTCTTAGCAGAGTCCATTGAGTTTATGTTATGAGAAAATTCATAAAAATAATAATAAACCAAAAGGAGATTCAAGTCCTAGAAGTGGAAAAATAATAAATGGATATGATGAAAAAGATAAAGTGTTAGTATAATTAAAAAGCTAAGATTGTATAATCCTTAGCTAAAAATTAAATAAATAGATATGTAGAAGGTGAAATAAATGCGTTGTTGGGCAGAAATAAATATACAAAAATTTATATGATAATATATCTGAAATTGAAAAATAGTCACTAAAGATAAAATAATAGCTGATGTTAAAAAGCAGATGCTTATGGTCATGGAATGATGGAAATTTGTAAGGCGTTATTAAAAATAAATATAAGACATTTTGCAGTAGCAACAGTGGATGAAGCTTTAAAAATTAAAAGAAATGGGCGATGACATAAAAGTTATTATATTAGAATCGATTCAAAAAGAAGATATGGAAATAATTTATGATAAAAATATTTATTTTACGATAACAGATATAGAGGAACTAAATTATTTAGAGAATAATCAAAAATGTAAATATCTTTTTAAAAATTAGATACAGGAATGGGTAGAGTTGGATTTCAAAAGAGGAATTGGACGATTTAATATTTAATTTAGAAAAATGTAGATATGTAAATGCTTTAGGGAATATTTTTCTCATTTATCTTCATCAGATACAAAATGAGGAATTTACTAAATTGCAAGAAACTAGATTTTTAGAAATGTGTGATAAAATCACTAATAAAATACCTTCAATAAAAATATAAGCATTTGTTAAATAGTTTTGGAAGTTTAAAATATTATAAAATTTATATGATTTTATAAGGGTTGGAATTATAATTTATGGTGGTGTAACGCCTGAGGAAACAATGCCATATAATTTTAAAGCCTGTAATGTCATTGTATGCTAAAAATAAGTTATGTAAAAATTATATGCAGATAGTTATGTAAGTTATGACAATACATATAAAAGCAAAAAGGAGATGTAATTGCAACAGTGTCAATAGGGATATGCTGATGGAATTAGAGAGATCTTTCAAATAAAGGTTATGTATATTATAAAGGTTATAGATGTAATATAATAGGTCGTGTTTGTATGGATCAACTATTAATATTATTACCGAAAAGAATTGGAAAAGTAAAAGCCAAAAAGGAGATGCAGTAGAATTTTTGGTAAAAATATAAGTGTTGTTGAGTAGCAAATTTGTGTAATACAATATCATATGAAATACTTTGTGGTATGAGTAAAAGAGTACCGAGAGTATATATAAATAGGTAGGAGATAAAAATGTTATTAGATATAGTGTTTATAATGATAATAGTATTTCTATTTTTTTATTAGGAAGAAAAAGAGAAGTAACATTAGAGTTTTTCAAACATTTAAGTTTTTATTAATATTATTTTTAATGGAATTTTTCATCGTGCTATGGGAAAAATTTTTCATAAAATATATGAAAAATACAAGAAATAATTTAGAAATATATATTATTAATTTTATAATATTATATTTAATATTTTTCTATCATATTACAAATTTTTTAAAAATTTTTTGAAAAGTATAAAAATTGAAAAAATATAATAAAAATTTTTGGAGGAGTATTAGGGGTAGTAAAAAGCGACATTTATAATTTTTATTATATATATATTTGTTTTTGATTGGGTCAAATTATAATAAGAAAATAAAAGAACAAAGAGATAATAGTCATATCGTGGAAGTAGTAACAGAATGACGGGATATGTTTATACAGAATTATTTCCACAATTTATTCAAAAATGATATAAATAATTATAGACGAAAAATAAAAGAAATTTAAAGAAAATTTTGAAAGACTATAAAGAAAAATAAGATAGAAAAGGAAAATGAAAACGAAAATGAACATTAATCTAATTAATGATAGGGGATAAAAATGATAGATAAAACAGAAACTGGAATAACATTAATTTTAGATAAATTAGAAAATATTTCAACTTGTTCGGTAGGAGTATTTGTAAAAACAGGTTCTAAAAGATGAAAGTGATGAAGAAGAAGGAATATCGCATGTATTAGAACATATGATTTTTAAAGGACTGATAAAAGAAATTATAAGCAAATATCAGAAGAAATTGATTATTTGGGTGCGAGTATTAATGCTCATACAACAAAGGAAGAAACAGTATTTTATATAAAATGGATTGACAGAATTTTTGGAAGAGTCTGTAGATATTTTTATTTGATATTGTTACAAATTCAACGATAGACGACACGGAACTTGAAAAAAGAAAAAGATGTAATAATTGAAGAAATAAAAATGTATAAAGATACTCCGGATGATTTAGTATTTGAGTTAAATTATTCAAATTGTATTGAAGGACAATATAGTAAAACCGATTATTGGAACAGAAAAAGTGTAAAAAGTTTTTCAAGTGAAATGATTAAAAATATTATAAAAAGAGATATACGAAAGATAATTTAATTATTGTATTATCTGGAAAATTTTGAGAAAGAAAAATTATAAAAAGTTGATGAATATTTTGGTAAATTAAAAGAAAATAAAGTTGATAGAAGAGAAAAATAGACTTTAAATTTAAAAGCAGGAAAAAGAAATACATACAAAGATATAAAATCAAGTTAATATTTGTATATCACATAAAGGAAAACCTTATAATGCAGAAAAATAGAATTTATAATGATATTGTAGCAAATATAGTTGGTGGTTCAATGAGTTCAAGATTATTTCAAGAAATTAGAGATGGATTAGCGTATTCTGTTTATACTTATAATCAATATTATGAAAAAGGTGGAGTTGTATCAACTTACATAGGAACGAATTTAGAAAAACTATGAAAATGCAATAAATATTACTTTAAAAGAATTTGAGAAATTACGAGAAAATGGAATAACTGAATTTGAATTGCAAAAAGCTAAAAACAAATATTTAAGTAAAATATCTTTTTCAATGGAAAATCCTGAGATCAAGAATGAGTATAATTGGGAATTATTTTACGAGAAAAGAGAAATAATTAATATTGAGGAATTAAAAACAAATAAAAATATTAGTTTAGAAAATATAAATGAATTTTTAAAAACAGAATTTTTAGAAAAATATAACAATATTAGGTAATGTGAAGGGATAAAAATGTTTCAAGATAGAAAAGTATTAGAAACAATAAAAATAAATTGGCTTAGAGCAAATAAAAATATTACTTTTTATATGTGTATGCACTTGTAACGATTAGTACAATATTTGTTTATAGTGCAACGAGGATCACAAAAATTTGTATTTCAAAAATTTATTATGGATAGGAATTGGGAGTGTACTTGTCGTAACTTTATCATTTATAGATTATAAAAATTTTTTAAAAAAATATTTGGTATTTATACGGTGGAAGTGCATTAATGCTTTTTATTAGTTCGCTTTGCAGGGAAAACATTGGGAGCACAAAAGGTGGTTAAAGATAGGATAAAATTTCAATTACAGCCGTCAGAATTTGTGAAAATAGCAATAGTTATAATAATAGCATTTTGGATTGTAGAAAAATATCAAAAAAGGAATAAATAACTTAAAAAGATATTGTAATGGCAGTAATTCCAGTAACACCGTTACTAGCTTTAATATTATTCCAGCCAGATTTAGGAACAACACTTATAACAGTAGTTGCTTATTTGACAATGATATTTTTGTATGGAGCAAATATGAAAACCTATATGGCTTATTGGATTTTTAGTTGTTGTATCATTGTATCCTGTATATAAAATTTGTAGTAGTGATTATCAAAGAACTAGAGTAACGACATTTTTAAATCCTGAGGCTGATGTACAGGAAGCGGTTGGCATGTAACTCAATCAAAAATTTCGGTAGGAGCAGGAGGCTTTTTCAGGGCAGGAGTATTTCAAGGAAGCCAAAGCAGATTAGAGTTTTTACCGGAAGCACAAACTGATTTCATATTTTCAGTAATATCAGAAGAGTGGGGGATTTGTTGGCTCAACAGGTGTAATTTTGTTATATTTTTACTAATATTTTGAAATAATGCAAGTAAGTAGTTTTATTCACGATCAATTTGGGAAACTCATATTATATGGAATAAGTGGAATATTTTTTTATGCATGTTATTGTAAATATAGGAATGACAATAGGTGTAGTGCCTGTAACAGGAAAGCTGTTGTTATTTATGAGTTATGGTGGAAGTTCGTTTCTTGCCGCATTTATAATGATAGGACTTGTAGAAAGTATAAAAATAAATGTAGAAGAATAAAAATAGGGAGAAATATGATTTTTGAAGATATTGTAAATAGTGAAACTGAAAATATGAGAATAGATAGATATTTGAAAAAGTATAAAAAAATGAAACAATGTCACGTATATTTCAAGCGTTAAAAAGGAGATGTACAAGTAAACAGGAAAAATAAAAGAAAAATTATAGACTTTTTATTGAATGATAACATACAAATAAAATATCTAAACATTCAAAAAAATTGGAAAAATAAAGAAAAACAAACTTAAATTATAATATATATAAAGATATTATAATTTTTGAAAATGATGAATTTTTTTATTGTAAATAAGCCGAATGATATACCGATGCATAAAGGTACAGGGCATAATTTTTGGGTTATCTGAAATTTATAAAGATATGTTTCAAAAATGAGGATATAAATTTTTGCAAATAGACTTGATTTGGAAACATCAGGACTGGTGATTGGTTGTAAAAACAATGAAATTTTTAAGATATATTTCAGAAAATTAGAAATAATGAAGTAACAAAAAATATATAACTGTAGTGCATGGCATAATAAATGAAAAATTTTGAAATAAAAATTATTTAGAAACAACAGAAGATAGAGTAAAAGTTTATAATAATGAAAGAAAAATGCAAAATTAAGTGTAAAGTCAATTTACAAAAATTGAAAAATATGGAGATAAAAAAATTTAGAAAAATATAAAAAGAAAAGTCATATCTTGAGGTCAATCTTATTACAGGAAGAAAACATCAAATAAGAGCTCAATTATCTAATAAAGGATTTCCAATAATAGGAGATAAAAAAAGTATGGTAAAGAGATATGGTAAAAATATTTTTATTTATGTTGTTATATTGCATTTGATGAATATGTTTTTGAATTAAAAAAATAAATATTTTTATGTGAGTAAATAATGTTTGTGATTAGTTATTTTAAATATGCTATAATATAATTTGTAATAAAGTAATAAATTCATGTTAATTAAAAATTAAATGAGGGTGAAAAATGGGATTATTTTTCTAGAAAAAGTAAAAAAATAAATATGCTGTATTAACATCAAAATCAAGTTTAACGGTAGATGTAGTAGATGATAATAAATGGAAAAAAATGTCAAAATGTAATGAAATAATTTATAATGAAGATCTGAAAAACTTAAATATATGTACTAAAATGTGGTTCGTATTTTTAGATTGACTGCTTTTGAGAGAATAGAATTATTAATTGATGATGAAACATTTATAGAAGAAGATATGCTATTAAACTCACAAGATTATTTAGAATTTCAGATTATAAAAAAATAAACTTGAAATAGCGAGAGAAAAAGCCGAATGCTTGATGGAGTTTTTAAGTGGAATTGGTAAAATAAATGGAATAGAAGTAAAGTATCGCTGCAATGGAATTTAATTTTATGGGTGGAAGTATAGGGTTCTGTTGTTGGTGAAAAAGTGACGAGAGCTTTTGGAAAGAGGACTTGAGAAAAATACGGTAATTGTAGTTTCAAGTTCAGGTGGAGCAAGAATGCAAGAAGGGATTTTATCTTTTAATGCAAATGGCAAAAACTTCAGGAGCTGTAAAAATTAAATGAAGCGGGATACCGTTTATATCTGTACCTGTAGATCAACAACTGGAGGAGTAATCTGCTTCATTTGCAATGTTGGGAGATGTAATTGTAACAGAGCCAAATACATTGATTGCATTTGCTAGAGTATAGAGTTATAGAACAAACAGTAAATCAAAAAAATTACCAAAAAGGGTTTCAAAGAGCAGAATTTTTATTGGAACATGGAATGGTTGATGTTATAGCTGAAAAGAAAAAGATTTAAAAACAACAATCTATAATATAATTGAGAAATTAGTATAGTTTGGAGGAAAAAGATGAGTATAAAAGATGAAAATTAAGGAATTAGAAGTAAAAATAGAGGAATTGAAGCGTTTCTCGGAGGAACAAAAGTATCGATTTTTCTAAACAAATTAAAGAATTATCAAAATTGGAAGAAAAATATTTAGAATTTTTCTGAAACAGAATTAGATTCGTGGGAAAGAATACAAATTTCAAGAAACCCTCAAAGACCAGTACACTTTAGATTATATAAATGAATTATGTACAGATTTTTGTAGAATTGCATGGAGATAGATTGTCAAAGATGACCATGCGATAGTTGGAGGATTAGCGACAGTTGATGGGTACAAAATTATGATAATTGGACATCAAAAAGGTAGAGATATGGAATCTAACATTTTTAGAAATTTTTGGAATGGCAAGTCCGGAAGGATATAGAAAAGCTTTAAGACTTATGAGAATGGCAGAAAGATTTAAACTACCAATACTGACATTAATTGATACAGCAGGTGCATATCCGGGCATTGAAGCTGAGGAAAAAGGTCAAGGAGAAGCTATTGCAAAAATTTATCAGAAATGTTTGGACTTAAAGTGCCGATAGTATCAGTTATAATTGGTGAAGGAGGATCAGGAGGAGCTTTTAGGAATTGGAGTGGCAGATTCTGTTCTTATGCTGGAAAATAGTGTTTATTCCGTAATTTCACCAGAAGGATGTGCTTCAATTTTATTTAATGATTCAACAAAGGCAGCAGAAGCAGCAAAAAGTTTGAAAATGGATGCGATAAGTCTTAGAAATTTTGGAGTAATTGATGAAATAATAGAAGAACCGGTAGGCGGAGCTCATAGAGATTTACAGAAAATGGCTAAAAATTTAAAAATGCAGTTGTAAAAAGAATTTAAAAATAGATAAATTGACAATTGAAGAATTATTAGAAAAAGATACAATAAGTTTAGAAATATGGGTAAATTTTTGAAAACAACGGAGTAATATCTAAAAATAAAAATATCTATATCAGAAAGTAATAAAAGTTGCAATTTGATATAGTTTTTATATCACTATATAAAAATGATTGGAGTAAAAATGATAGGAATAATTGGAGCAGTTTTGGAAGAAGCTGGAAGCTATAAGAAATGAAATGAAAAATATATCAGAAAAAAACAATTTATGGAATACATTTTTATGAAGGAGAAATTAATGGTCAAAAAGTAGTTTTTTGTTCAATCTGGAATTGGAAAAAGTAAATGCAGACAATAACATCAACATTATTGATTGATAAATTTAATGTGTCAAGAGTAATATTTTCGGGAGTTGCAGGGTCGTTACATGAAAGTGTAAATGTTGGAGATGTTGTAATTGGAACGGAAATAATACAATATGATGTTGATGCGACAGAATTTGGTTATCCAAAAGGTCAAATTCCACAAATGGCGACATTAGGATTTAAAAGTGACGAAGAATTAATAAATAAAGCAAAAATATTAATACGAAAATAAATTTATCTTATGGTAAAATAATAACAGGAGATCAATTTGTATCTGGGAAAGATAAAAATATCTTTAGGAAATGAGTTTCAAGCTTTTATGTGTTGACATGGAAAGCGGATCAGTGGCACAAGTTTGTTATAGATTAGGTGTACCGTTTTTTAATAGTAAGATCAATTTTCAGATTCAGTGTCTGATGCGTCAGGAATAGAGTATCATGAATTTGTAAAAAGCAGCAAAAATTCAGTTGAAATTATAAAAAAATATATTATAATAAATAACATTTGAAAAGAGGAAAAATGGCATATCGTTTAGATGGGTATAAAATAATCCGAGCAATTATTGTTGTAATTTATGTAATTTTTATGTTTAATCAATTTAAAAACTAAATGCAGAAAGAGAAGAAAAATACAAAAGAAATAATGAAAACTATATCAATACGAAAAGTGATTTTTATAAATGATGAAAATAAAAATATTATAAATCAACAAAATCAAGAAAATGTAGTTCAAGTAGATGAAAAATGAACAAAAACAGAATGAAGAACAAATGAATGAAAATGAAAAATAATAAAGATGAAAATATACAAAAATGAGGAAAAATCAAAAATAAAAATAACTCAAAATGAATTAGCTGAAAATGTAAAAAACAGCAAAATGAAAAAGATAAATTGACTAAGACAGAAAATAAAAATCAAGCTAAAACAGTATATATATTCATGCAGCGACATTAAAATCAGAAAAAGCGGCAAAAAGAAGAAGCGGCAAGATTAGGGTAAAAATTTTTAGAGTGAATATTGTAAAAGAAAATGGAAAAGTATCGTATCAAGTTGTGTCTGTCGTTACAGCAGATGCAGAAAAATTTGCAGAAATTGAAAAAGCAAGTAAAAACAGAGTGGGATCAAAAATATTTTTGTTAGAACGGTAGGTAAGTAATGATTGATATAAAGGAAATATAACGCCTAAAAGAAATTGTTGAAAAATTAAAAATTTCAAAAAAATATTTTTAATTACAGCACATATAAATCCAGACGGTGATGCTTTTAGGATCTATATTAGCTTTTTACTATATGATAGAGCAATATAATGAAAAATATATTGAAGATATTATATAAAATGTGATATTGTAATTGATGATAAATTACCCTAGATATATGAGGCATTTTGTTGAAGAAAATAGTTTGATAAAAAGAATAGAAAATATAACAAGTAATAAGGAATATGATTTATTCATAAGTTTAGATTGTGCTAATGCAGAAAGATATGGACAAAGTATAATTTTTAAAAAAATAGAGCAAAAAGAAAGTATAAATATTGACCATCATATTAGTAATACAGAACATGCCGATTATAATTATGTGGAAGATATTTGTTCTACATCAGAATTAGTATATCAATTTTTAGATTTATTTGGTATAAAATTGAGTAAAAATAGCTGACTTTATGTATTTGGGAATAATAAATGACACTGGGAATTTTTAGACACGATAATGTAACAACAAATACATTTTTTTGTTTGTAGTGAAATTATGAAAGCGGGTACTAATAATCATAAAATTGCAAAACATAATTTTTGAAATAAGCGAAAAAAGTTGATATAGTTGGAGAAGTATATAAAAATAAAATAACAAATAACGAATTTAAGTTTAGATATTATTACTTATCAAAAAGAGAAAATTGAACAATATGGGATTGATAAAGATGATACAAATGGAATTGCAGAAATGTTATTAAAAATTGAAGATACGGAGCTTTTCACTATTTATTCGTGATGATGAAAAAGGTGGAATTAAAGGAAGTTTTAGGGCAAACGATAAATATGATGTAAATAAAATGGCTACAATTTTTGGTGGTGGAGGACACATTAAAAGCAGCAGGATTTAGGGACAGAAAAATATATCGGCTGAAGAAATAATAGAGAAAGTATTGATGTATTTAAAAAGAATTAAAAGAGTAAAAGAAGTAGGATAAAAATAAAAATAGCACAAATTAATGTGCTATTTGTTAAACATAATATCAAAAAGTGTAAAAATCTTTTAGAGCAGTATTATTTTTCTAATTTTAATTTTAACATTGTTCCTTCAAGCAGTGAAATTAAAAATTCGTGCATAAATTTCCGGTTTAATATGTTTTATATTTTTCAGGGTAGGCATTTTGCAATGTTGTAAGAAAATATGAAAATCGTAGTTCAATTTTTTTCGGTATGAATTAGAAATTTCTTTTCTAATATTTTTCATTAATATCACCTAATTCATTAGCAAGATTTCCTAAAGGACTTCCACCGTGAAATAGGTTGTTTTCAACATTCAGTTAAATATTGAAAGAAAAAGTTTTTAATTTATAAATTGATAAATCATCAACGGTATCATTGAAAAATATATAAGATTTTTCTAGTATGATATTCAATTACATGAGTTAAAAGTTCTTCTTTTCCTTTTTAAAATAATAGTAAAAGAGCCTTTAGGAATGTTACAAACTGTGAGTATATCAGTTAATCCAGTATTTTTGTATCCTTTATAATAAAAAGAGTTTTTGCACTCTCAATAATAACATTATTTTTTAGCATTTACTTTATCCATTAAATTATACTCGCAAAAGTTATATAAATATTTTATAATTAGATTGTCAATAATAAAATAAAAAGAAAGGAATACATAACTTTTTGTTGTGTAAATTAAATAAAATGATAGAAAATAGAAAGAAAAAGTAGTCTTAGGAATGTCCGGTGGAGTGGATAGTTCAGTTGCAGCAATACTTTTTTAAAAGAACAAGGGTATGAAGTGATTGAGTGTTTATGAAAAATTGGGATGAAACAGATGAAAACGGAGTTTGTCCGGCAGATGAAGATTATAAAAGATGTAATTGCAGTAGCAGAACAATTAGATATTCCATATTATACTGTAAATTTTTGTAAAAGAGTATTGGGATAAAAGTATTTACGTATTTTTTTAGATGAATATAAAAAGGGAGAACTCCAAATCCTGATGTAATGTGTAATAAAGAAATAAAATTTAGAGCATTTTTAGATTATGCGATGAAAATAGGGGCAGATTATGTAGCGACAGGTCATTATGCAAGAATAATTCACGAAATGCAAAACGACGGAGCTATTAAGTCTACAATGTTAAGAGGAATTGATGATAATAAGGATCAAACTTATTTTTATGTCAAATTAAGTCAAGAGCAATTAGAAAAAGTATTATTTCAATAGGAGAATATACAAAAGCCCTGAAATAAGAGAAATTGCTGAAAGATATAATTTGGCAACGGCAAAAAGAAAAAGATAGTACAGGGATTTGTTTTATAGGAGAAAGAAATTTCAATGAATTTTTTTAAGTAAATATTTGCCTGCAACAGCTGGTAATATAGTTGATACTAAGGGAAACATTGTGCAGGAAAAACATCACGGCTTAATGTATTATACAATAGGACAGAGAAAGGGAATAGGTCTTGGAAGTCCAAAAAGATGGAAATGGTCAAACCTTGGTTTGTCGTTGATAAAGATTTAGAGAAAAATGAATTGATTGTAACTCAAAGCGATAACTCTGTACTTTATTCAAAAGGTTTAATTGCAACAGATTTCAATTTTATAAATCCAAATGAAATTTTTATTTCCTTTAAAAATGTACTGTAAAATTTAGATATAGACAAAAATGACAGTAAAGCAAAAATAAATAAAAATAAATGAAAATGAATACGAAGTTATATTTGATGACCCACAAAAAGCAGTTACTTTAGAGCAAATTGTTGTAGCTTATAATGGCGAAAGAATGTTTAGGTGGAGGAATAATAGATAAAGTTATAAAATAATGTCACTTTTTAGATAACACTCAATATAAAGACTATAAAAAGGTACTATTGAAAATTTAATAGTACCTTTTAAAATTTATTTATTTAATTTTGATAATTCAGTGGCAATTTGAGGTAGCTAGTCTAACATTATTAAATACTAATTGAATATTAGCTTCTAAACTTTTTCCAGCTGTAATTTTTGAATTTTATCTAATAAGAATGGTGTAGTTTGTTTTCCGTGGATTCCTAATTTTTCAGCTTCTTCAACAGCTTCATTTATAGCTTTAGAAATAACATCGTAATCCATAGAATATTCTTCAGGAATAGGATTTTGCTATAACAACCCCTCCATTTAAAACCTAAATCCCATTTTGATTTTTAAAACATTTGCAAACTCTGCAGGAGAGTATAGCATAATCTAATTCAAAACCACTTTTTCTAGTATAGAAAGCCGGTAATTCTTTTGTTTGATTTCCTAAAACAGGAACTCCATTAGTTTCCAAATATTCAAGTGTTAAACCTAAATCTAAAATTGATTTTTGCTCCAGCACAAACAACTGCAACATTTGTATTTGCTAATTCTTGTAAAATCTGCAGAAATGTCCATCGTAGTTTCAGCCCCTCTATGAACACCTCAACCTCCAGTTGCAAAATATTTTGATTCCAGCTAACTGACGCAATAATCATTGTAGTTGCAACAGTTGAAGCACCATTTAATTTATTAGCCACAATGTATGAATATCTCTTCTACTAACTTTTTGAAACTTTTTAATCCTTCTTTTCCCTAACAATTCAATTTCCTCTTTAGACAATCCAGCTTTTAATTTACCAGTTATAATGGCAGTAGTTGCAGGAACGCATCCGTTTTTCTCTAACAATACTTTCTACTTTTAATGCCGTTTCAACATTTTTGAGGGTAAGGCATTCCGTGTGAAAATAATTGTAGATTCTAAAAGCAACAACAGGAATATTATTTTCTAACGCATGTTTTACTTCTTCACTTACTTCCAAAATAATTTTTAACATATTTATATCCTCCATTTCTTCCATTATTGATTCTATATTTTTAAATTCACTTTATCTGTAATTGTGTTAATATCTAAAAGCAGTAAGTGCTGAAGCAGCGACTCCATATCTCGTAGATTTTTCAATATCAAATTTGTTGAATTCCCCGTAGACAATACCTGCAACAAAAGCATCCCCTGCACCGTTTGTGCTAACTACATTAATTTTAGGCGGTGCAATAATTCCATTTTTCTTCATTCATATAAAAGACACCTCTTGCCTAATGAAATGTATACTTTTCAACCCCTTATTAATGAAATAACTTCCAACTTTTTTCAAATCGTCGTCATTGTTAATAGTTATACCACTAAAGTTTCAGCTTCAATTAAATTAGGTTTGATAATATCAAATCTTCCAATAAAAGCTCTTAACTTTTAATGCTTTTTAGTAGAAACAGTATCTAAAATTATTTTTTGGTTTTTCTTAAATGAGTAATAAATTCAAGAGTTTCTGTTTTCAAGTTTGTATCAACTACTAATAATTCAGCAGCAGTTAATTTTTCTTATTGAATTTAAGTAATCAGGCGTAATGTGTTTACAAATATCCATTGAAGAAACGGCTAAGTCCATTTCATTATTTTTCATCCAAAATAGAAATATACATAGCACTTTTTGTATCTGGAATAACAAGTGAATCATTAATATCAATACTTATCAAATATGATTGAATATCTTTTCCGTAAAATATCATCTCCAAAAAGCTGTAATATATGTAGATGAAAGTCCTAATTTTTCCTAATATTTTTCAGCTATATTTTTCCAACTCCTCCACTAAAGAAATATTTATTGAGACCCAGTTTAGAATCTTGACAATTAATTTATTGTATGATGTACCTTGAATGTCAATATTAGTTCCACCAATAGTTCAAAACATAAGGTTCTTCATTAATAATATATTTTACCGATGATTACTCCTCATTAAATTACTTTATATGTACTGCTATTGATGTTCTTTGCTATTTAATTCACCGCTAATTCTTCTTTGTGTTATAAGAGGATTACTTTTTAATTAAATTTACAATCTCTTTTCTTCTGTCATAAAAATTTCTCCTTTCAATATTAATAAAAATAAATTATCTTTTGTATAAGTTTAAAATTAACTATACAACATAAATCAAAACTTGTCAATAGCAACTAACAATAGATTTTATTTAAGAATTATAAAATATTATGATATAATAAAATGTAAAAGCAAAAAGATAGGAAGAGATAAAAATGAAAAGAGCAGTAATAGATAGATGCAGTGCAATGATTTTATCGTTCGCATTTTGCTTTTAATGAATATGAGAAATAGTAAAGGAGATGCAACGAGGGGCAACTTACGGCTTTGTAAATACCATAGAAGGTCTAATAAAGGAATTAGAGCCGGACTATTTAGATGGCATGCCTTGATGTTAAAAGAAACGAGCTGAAAAGGTCAGAAGAACTAGAATCTTACAAAAGCACATAGAGAAAGTATGCCTCGAAGATTTAGTTGAACAAATTGATAGTATTATGGATGTTTTAGATGGATATAAAAATTCCAAAAGTATAAAGTTATGGGATATGGAAGCCGATGACGTTATTTCTACATTAGCAACCAAGTTTTCAAAAGATGAAGATGAAGAAATAGAAGTTTATATCGTTACAGGCGATAAAGATTTATCACAGTTAGTGAACGGCAAAAATAAATATCGCATTATTAGAGTGGGGCGATATCAATGTTTAAATACGTAAGAAATGAAGCTGATGTTATTGAAAATTTAGGAGTTACATGAGATAAAAATACCCTGATTTATTTGGTCTTATGGGAGATGCCTCAGATGGAATACCGGGAGTTGCAGGATAGGACTCTAAAACAGGAGTGAAACTTATAACAGAATATGGAATGCGAAAACACTTTACGAACACATTGATGAAATAAAAAGGTAAAATGAAAGAAAACTTATAAAAGATAGAGAAAATGCTTTTTAAGTAGAAAAATTGGCAACAGTTTATAAAGATGTTGAAGTTGAATATGATAAAAAATAAATTAAAAAGTAGAAACTAAAAATTTAGAATTATTACTTGAGATTTATAAAAATGGAGTTCAAAAAGTTTAGTTCAAATATAGAAAATGAAATGAAAAATTAGGTAAATTATCAAGTACAAATACTAAAAAAGATAATAATGAAGGACAAATTTCTGTTTGCTAACACAAACGAAGAATGAAAGAAATTAAAATGAAAAAGTTGATAAAAATAGAAACTTTTAAATATGGATGAATTTGTAGCAAAAATGGTAGAAATTAATGATAAAAATTGGTTATTTTGAAATGAGTTTGGAATAGCAGTAAGTGAAAAAGGGACTTATATTTACTTAAAAATGAGGAAAATATTAATAAAATATATGAAAGCTTAACGAATAAAGAAATAGTAGGTTATAATATAAAAGAATTGTTGAAAAATAATAATAAATTAACAAATTATTTTGATGTAATGCTTGATGTGGTATGTGCTTGGGACAGAAAGTTCTCAAGATTTAGAAAATATTATTTTCTGAATTAGGAGAAAAATATAGAAAAAGTTTGAGGATCAATTTAAAAAGAAAAATTGAAATAATAGAAGACGATGAAAGAATTTATTTCTAAAAAGATCAAGTTTTTATATGAATTAAGACAGCATATTAAAAGAAAGACTTGAAAAATGAAGGACTGTATGATGTATATAATGATTTAGAAATAAAACTTGTACCGGTTTTTAGCTGAAATGGAAAAATGGTATAAAAATTGATAAAAATATTTTGAAATTTACGGAAAGAATTAGATATATTGGAATTAGAAGAGAAAATATATCGAGTTATCGGAGAAAAATTTAATATAGGTTCGCCAAAAACAATTATCAGAAATTTTATTTGAAAAATGATGATTGAGCCGGTGAAAAACGAAAAACTGGATATTCAACAGATGTGAAGTGTTGGAAACATTGGCTACAAGAGGAATAGAGATAGCTGAAAAGTTATTAGAATATAGAGGATATACGAAATTATTGTCAACTTACGTGAGATCCGTTACCAAAAATTAGCAGATGAAAATAGTAGAATTCAGCATCGTTTAATCAGAAATGGAACTGCAACGGTGAGACTTTTCATCTTCAAATCCAAAATGTACAAAAATATTCCAACAAGGACAGAAGAAGGGACAAAAATAAGAAAAGGAGTTTTGTTAGCTGAAAACGGTTGAGTTTAATTTCATTTGACTATTCGCAAAATTGAGTTAAGAGTATTAGCGAACTTTCAAAGATGAAAATTTAATATTAGCATATCAAAAAGATGAGAGATTTACACGATTTAACGGCAAGACGAATATAAAAATGGAGGAAGAAGAAGTTAGTAAGTTTGAACGAAAGTAGCAAAAGTAATAAATTTTTAGTATTTTGCATGGAAAAACATCGTTTGGATTGTCAAAAGAGTTGAAAAATTCCATTGTCAGACGCAAGCCAATATATAAAAAGCGTATTTTGAGCAATATCCAAAAGTAAAAATTTTTAGATAATGTATTGGAAGAAGCACAACTTAACAGCTTTGTTGAAACTTTGTACGGAACACGAAGATATATAAGTGGAATAAATTCTAGTAATAAAAATGTTAAAAATCAAGCAAATAGAATGGCAGTAAATACTGTAGTTCAAGGGACGGCAGCAAATATTATTAAAATGGTAATGATTGAATTATTGACAAAATTTAAAAATAATGATGACATAAAAGATGTTACTTCAAGTACATGATGAATTAATATTTGAAGTGAAAGATGAAGCAGTTGAAAAATATATGACGAAATTAAAAATATTATGGAAAAATAGTGCTACATTAGAAAATGCTAAAAATTGAAAGCGAATGGAGAGCATAATAAAAATTGGGGAGGAATAAAATAAAAGTGATTATAATTTATTTTTAGAAATAAATATAAAAAGCTAAAAAGAGTGAATAAATTTAAAGATAGGAATTGTTGTAGTAGAGTAAAATTATAATTTGAAATAAAAATTTGCAAAATTTTTAAAAATTGCAGAGTATAATACAGTGAGATGGAATTATAGATTAGTATTATTTTTATATTGAAAATATCAAGTAAAAAGCATAAAAATTAAAAGAAAAATGAGAGAGAATATACTTTACAAAAAGATAATATTGTAGTTATAATCCACTTGAGATTGTTAAAATATTAAAAGTAAAAATTTTAGGAGGAAAAGATTATGACGTTAGATTATTAGCTTTAACAGTTGCGAGTGTCATCTGTTTCATTAGCTGAACAAGATTTTTGTAAAATCATTAAGCTTAGATGTACAAGTGAGTAAATCACTTGATGCTCATGCAACTAGTGCTGTTAAAACAGGAGAAAGACTTAAATTTATTAAAACAGTAGCAGGAACTGTTGTGTTAAGTGATGAAGCTGGATTAGAGCTGACTTCTCATTAGGACATGTAGATACATTTAATAGAAGTACTGCAACTCCTGCAGGAAGAGCAGACTTAGAAGTTGAACCAAAATTAGCATTAAGAAAAAGATGTTAAATTAGGAAACTTAGATACAACATTAAAAAGTAGGATATGAAGGAAACAGAAAGAGCAACTGCAGCTGCTCCTACTAATGTATATACTAATACATTCTATTTCCAACCATCATTCAAAGTAGTTGGAGTAAGTGTAGAACCAAAAGTACTTTTACACTATGCATGATACAAACAATTCTGATGTTATGTTATGAAATCTGAAAAACATAAAAGTATGGGGAGTTGACTTAAACTTATCATACGGAAATACATTAGCTATGAAGGGAAATATGGTAGAATTAGAATATTCAGTATCATTAAACAACAAATATAGAAGATTAGCTTCTACATTAGTAACTAATGCAGCAGTTAATAATGACCCTACTAAAAATTCTAAATATATCAGTAGCGTTAATCCATCAGTTACATATACTACACCTGATTTCGTAGGATTTACTGGATCAGTAAAAAGTTAGTGATGAATTATCAAAAACTGTGAAATGTTGACGGATACACAAATGGATTTAAAAGTAGAATTAAATGCTAACTACAAAAAGAAGTTGAAACTGCAGTAGGTAAAGTTGTAATTAAACGCTTATGTTTTCATACAACTTAGTAGATACAACAATTACTAAACCAACAGATAATGCATACAAAAATAATGGAAAAAAGAATTAAAAACAGGATTAAAAAGTATCATTAGAAAAATAGTTTTAAATAGAAAAAGAATACCTTAAGGTATTCTATTTTAGTATTAAAAAGTTTTTGTTATAGAAAATAGACATTCAAATATAAATGATAATATAATTTATATTTTTGAATGTCTTTTAAAAATTGTAGAAATAAAAATAAATTTATTTTTATAATTTTCAATAGCTTCAAATACTGTTTGTGTTAAAATTTTGCATTTTCTACTGCCATCTCACTATTAAAATTAAATTTAGGATGATGATTTGGATAAGCTTCTTCTCCGTTTGGTACAACAGCCTCACAAAAGCAAAAAGCTGAAGGTACTTTTTGTGCAAAATAAACAAAGTCTTCTCCCCATTATAGGATTTTTCCATTTCAACATAGTTTTCTTCATTATTTTTATTAAAGAATTTCTCATAATAGTAGAAATAAAATAAACTTATTTTTATAATTTTTCAATAGCTTCAAAGACAGTTTGAGTTAAAATTTTTGCATTTTCTACTGCCATCTCACTATTAAAATTAAATTTAGGATGATGATTTGGATAAGCTTCTTTCTCGTTTTGGCACAACGCTCTACAAAGGCAAAAAGCTGAAGAGTACTTTTTGTGCAAAATAAGCAAAGTCTTCTCCTCCCATTATAGGATTTTTCCATTTCAATATAGTTTTTCTTTTCCCATTATTTTTATTAAAAGAATTTCTCTATAATATTTGTTGCATTTTTATCGTTTTACTAAAATAGGATAATATTTATCATAAACGAACTCATATTTTTGCACTCATACGCTATAGTAATTCCTGAAATTATTTGTTCCATCATTTTGGGTATTTCCTCTCGTAAGTCTTTATCAAGCGTACGAACAGTTCCTTTTATCGTAACATCGCTAGGAATGACATTAAATGCAGTACCAGCTTCAATGACTGAACATGTCAATACTAGAGGTTTAAAAGTGCTAATTAATCTACTTTTATAGTTTGAAGTCCTAACACAACTTGGGCTGCAATAACAACCGGATCAACACAATATTCCGGTGCAGAAGCGTGTCCTCCTTTTCCTATTATTTTTTTATTGTAAATTCATCGGGTGATGCCATCATAAGTACTGACGATAGTTGTTCCCTCTTCCATAGTTCCCAAAGATGAAGCCCAAAAGCCATATCAACTTTAGGGATTTTCTAAAATGCCTTCCTCTATCATTTTTCAGCTCCACCACTTCGTTCTTCTCCCGGTTGAAAAAGCAAATTTGACATTTCCTTCCAATTCTTTTTCAAATCATTAATTATAAGTAAAAAGCTCCAAAATAGTCCTAGCAGTATGTCCGTCATGTCCACAAGCGATGCATTTTTCTTCTATTTTTAGACTTAAAAAGGTACATCTGCTTCCTCTTTAACTGGTAAAGCGTCCATATCTCCACGAAGTAAAATAGTTTTACGATTTATATCATTTACATTTCCTTTTTCTCCTCTAATTATAGCAGAAATTCCTGTTTTAGCCATTTCTTTATATTCTATTCCCGATTTATCTCAAAATTTCTCTTTTTATAGTTTTTGTGTATTAAATAAATCTAAATCAAGTTCCGGATACTGATGTAAATATTCTCTTAACTCTATTATTTCTATGTTTTTCTGCTAATTCTTTTATTTTTCCGTCATAATATTCTCTATTTTTAATTTCAGTTTTTAAACTTTTTATAATTATGTTAAAAATAACTCAAATATATTTTTATATAATATACTTAAGTTATTTATTTTATTTGTTATTATAATTTTTAAAACATACTCATAATATTCTTTATATTTTTTACCAATTTCTTTTTAAATCTCTCTCTTTAGCTATACTATAAAGCATTTTCAACAATTTCGTCTAAATTAGCTACTTTATTTTCTACTATGTCTCACAATCTTTTTGTAAAATTCCTCATTATTTTTGCTTTAAAAGCAGTTTTTATTGTTTTTCAAGCCAATTTTCATAAACTGGAATGTCCCTTACAATTAACGGCAGTTTTTGCTGAAAGTGATTCAAAGCACAACAATCCCCTCATTTTCTTCATAAGTCATAAATAAAAATGCTTTTGCAGCACTGAAAGCTCCAATTAGTAAATCTTTTTCAATATAACCTGGAAAAATTAAATTTTTCTGGCGGATTATTCATTATATTTTGAATGGTAACATCGGTTTTATACTTGATGATCCAAACCACATAAATTGATAATCTTTTACATTTTTCACAATTTCAACAAAATCTTTTATTCCTTTTCTTTCAAAGGGTAGTCCAGCTGTAATTATTAAAGGTTTAGTAATTTTATATTCTTCTAAAAATTTATTTTTAATTCTTTCATTTTTACAAAATTTTTCTGTATTTACACCATTTGAAATAACTCGGACTTCTTTTTGTTTAGTAAATATTTTTGTTTCGATAAGATTTTTTAGTATATTCTGTTGGCGAAATTAAATAATCGGCTGCATTATTAAAAGTTTTTAGCTCAAAATCTTATAATCGGAGCAAGTTCATTACTAAATTTTACACTTCCTTTAAAATCTTCATAAGTAGTATGAGTATGATAAATAACAGGTTTTTCCAGCTAGCTTTTTCAAAAACACTCCAAGACTTCAAGCCTATCGTATTTATATGAACTAAATCATAATCATCATTTTCATCTAAAAGTAAATTCAACATTATTTGCTCCAAGGGCTTCTTTTTGATGATTTAGTGCTTGCCCAACGCCCTGATCTGCTGAAAGTATTTTTCCCCTCTGAAAATAGTAAAACTTTCATCTTTATTGTACTCCTTTATCGTTTTGTATAACGCTTCACTTTTTCTCCAAATTTTTCTGCTGTGTATTCTTTTGAAACTTCAAATGCGTTATTTATTATTTTTCTTTAAATTCTTTATCTTCTTTTAATTTTTGTATATTTTTAATAAACTCATCTGTATTTTTATAAACTAAACCTGCATCATTTTTAACTAATAAATCTTCTAAATTTTTGTCAAATCTAGCATTTACCGGAACTTTAGCAACCATAGCTTCTACAAATGTAAGACCTTGAGTTTTCAGAAATACTTGCATTTAAAAATACATCCCCAATTTGATAATAAATTGCAATATTATCATTGCGGAATTTCCCCAACAAAGATGACCCTATCTTCTATTCCTAAAATTTTTGCTTGTTCTTTTAACTTATCGCCGATAGAGCCGTAACTTTTTCCAACTATCATAAATTTATAATTAGGATTATCAATTTTTAGCAAACATATCAATTAAAAACATCAATACTTTTTCTTCTGCCACTCTTCCAATGTATACGCATAAAAAGTCGGTATTTTTATGCCATAACTTCTCTTTAATAAATTGTCGGTCTTCGTCAGTATAATTTTTCTCTGTAAAATTTATCTACATAAAGTCCTGTTGGAATAATATTCATAGTTTTATCTACATCATATGAATATAAATATCTTTCTACTTTTCTTGTTGGAACAATTAAAAGCATCACATTTTTCACAATAATATTTACTTATACAGCTGCTATTTTCGCTTGATTTATCATATGCCCTTTTAAAAATGTAATGTGTATAATATTCATACAAAGTATGATAAGTATGAACTAATGGTATTTCCAATTTTGAGGCTGCAAATCTTGCAAAAGTTCCAACTCCCCATTCTGTATGAGAATGCATTATATCTAAATTTAATTTTCTATATTATTTTTGCTGAATATACAAGTCCTAATCTGTATTGTGGTGCAGGCTTTAAATTCAATACTTGGTATTCTTAATACATTTGGCTCAACGCCTGTAACATCAGGATCTGTAGTCGTTATAATATACACTTTATGTCCTAATTTTCTAAGTTCTTTTTCCAATGTTGTAATAGAGCTTACAACTCCATTTACTTATGGTCTATATGTATCCGTAAAAATTCCTATTCTCATTTTTCTCTCCACTATTCTTCCGTATCAAAAATCTTCTGGTAATTCTAAGAAAAATTTACCAATTTTTCCACTTCTATAATCTTTTAATATTTTTCTTGCAATTACATCGTAATTATGTTCGTCACTTTTTGAAATTCCAAGTCTTTTTCTAAAAAGTTGAAATATTTTTATAATTTTTCTAATTGTAAAATTTCTTCTAATGTAACATATTCTTCAAGTTGATAGGCGTTAAATAAATTTTTCTATTTTATTCAAATTCTTTAATTTGAGTTTAAAAATTTAGTTGCAACTTGTTCTAACGGTAGAATATTATCTTTTTATAGATCCGAGTTATCGCTACAGTGTACGCAACATTTTCGTCCTCAAATTTTAGGATAAAACTCCGGGTGTATCTAACAATTCAACTTTATCATCAATTTTTATCCATTGTTTTCCTCTAGTAAATCCGGGAGTATTTCAACTCTTGTCTATTTTTATTCACATATTTGTTTTATAAATCTTGATTTTCCAACATTTGGAATACCAACAATCATAGCTCTTACTTCTGTTTTCTCAGACCTTTTTCTTCATTTTTCTAGCTTTTTCATTATAAATTTTATCAGTAATTCTACGCAATTCAGCAAAATTTGTTCCCTTTTTCAGAACTTTAAAAGCAACAACATGTGACGCCATTCCATTTGTTAAAAATAATCTTCCTATAAGTCCTTTGTGTCAATTAAATCCACTTTATTCAAAAACAACAACTTTTTGTTTATTTTTCGCTAATTTTGTTATATCTGGATTTTCACTGGAAATTGGTATTCTTGCATCTAAAATTTCTATTACTAAATCTATTATTTTTAAATTTTTCAGTTATTAAATCTTTTGTCTTTTTCATATGACCTGGATACCAGTTTATATGCATTTTGTTTCTCTTTTTAATTTTTCTTCCCTTATTTTTCAAATAAATTCCATCGTCATTAATTGCTCTTATAAACTACAATTTCTCCTTTAATCGGTTTTTCTAATTTTTCAATTAATTCCTTACATTTCCTCGTATAACTTCCTCATAAATTTTGTAAGTTCACGCGTAATTACAACATATCTTTCCCTCAAATATTCTTTAATATCTTTTAGTGTAAAAATTCTATTTTGAGTGACTCTAAAATAACAATAGTTCTTTCTTCTTCTTTTAATTTATTAAAAAGAGTTTGTCGTCCTCGGCAAAAATCCTTCCATACGCCATTCTTCGCATATCAAGTCCGGAAATACAAGCTCCTGTCACGATTGATGAAGCACCGGAATTCCAATTACTTTTATTTCTTTTTCAAAATTTTCATTTACAAGTTCAAAACCGGGATCTAGAAATACACGGAGTTCCGGCATCAGTTACTAAAGCTATTTTTGTCATCTTCAAGCAAATTTATTATATTTTGAATTTGATGCATTTTATTATGTTCGTGATATTGATAAACTGTTTTTCAATTTCATAATAATTTAATAATTTTTGTTACTCGCGTATCTTCTGCAAAGATGTAGTCTACCTCTTTTCAATGTGTTTATCGCTCTAAATGTTATATCTTCTAAATTACCAATGAGTGTCCCTACTACATAAAACATTATTTACCTCTCATTATTTTTAAGTCTATATTAAAATTTTATCTTCTGTATCTATTTTACCACATTTTCAAAAATTAATAAATAATATAAATTGAGTTACATAATAAAAATGATATACTTTATATATAAAATTATATATATCGGAGAAATATGAGAAGTTTATCAGGAATACAACCTAGTGGAGTGTTACATATTGGTAGTATTTTTAGTGCGATCAAAAACAATTTGTTGAAATGCAAGATGATTATGAAGGATTTTTACTTTTTAGCAAATTATCACGCATTGACATCATCTCAAAAAGGTGAAGATTTAATAAATAATACGATGGGTGTTATATTAGACTATCTTGCTTTAGGACTTGATCCTAAAAAGTCTACTTTATTTTTACAATCAGATGTTCCGGAACATACTGAATTAGCTTGGATTTTATCAAATGTAACGCCGATGGGACTTATTGAGAGGGCACATTCATATAAAAGATAAAATTGCAAAAGGAATAAAGCCTAATATGGGGACTTTTTACTTATCCTATTTTAATGGCAGAGATATTCTTATGTATAATCCTGATGTTGTTCCTGTTGGAAAGATCAAAAAACAGCATCTTGAAATTACGAGAGATATAGCGATTAAATTTAACGAAACTTATGATAAAGAGATTTTTACATTGCCAAAAAGATAAGATTTTAGAAAGATGTTGCTGTCGTTCTGGAACGGATGGAGATAAAATGAGGTAAATCTTATGGAAATGTATAAATATGTTTGCTTCAAAAAGAAATAAAAACAAATTATGAGTATTGTCACGGATTCAACGCCGTTAGAAGAGCCTAAAATCAGAAAATAATAGTTACAAAAATTATATTCACTTTTTGCAACAGAAGAAGAGGTACAAATATTAAAAGATATTTTTAGCCGGTAATTTTGGTTATGGACACGCTAAAACGAGATTGTTAGATAAATTTATGGATTACTTTACACCTTATAGAGAAAAAGAGAACAACTTGTACAAAATATGGATTATGTTTATGAAATTTTTAAGAGAAGGAGCTTTTAAAAGCTAGAGCAGAAGCGATTAAAACTCTTGATATTGTAAGAGAAACAGTAGGGACTTGTTAAACATAATTATTAATTTTTAGCTATGAATTTTTAATTTCATAGCTTTTTAAAAATAAAAATGTTATAGCTGTTAAACTATAACATTTAATAAATTATTTTAATCTTTTTAAAAATTTTTATCCAATTTTTCTCTATATCATTTATTCTTTTTATTTTATTTCTTTACTTTCTTTTTCATATTTTTCCTCTAAATTATTAAGTCTTGTTGATTCATTTTTTGTTTTAATAGTTTCTGCGTCCTTTGTTTTAATTGTATACGAAACACCTAGTCCAAATCCAAGTTTTCCTTTATCGTTTAAACTAGCACTTGCTTTATAATTGAAAGCTCCTTGATTTCCTACAACACCTAATGCCATTGAATTATTACCCATATATGTTCCATATCCAGCAGCTACACTAAATTTAGCATTAGTTGCAACTGGTAAATTTGCTATAGCGATAGCATTTGCAACTCCTGCATAACTATTACTTTCTATTTTTATTTATTTTTCAGTATTATTAGAAATATTAGATATTTTTCTTTCAAGGTTATTAATATTTTTGAGTATTTTTTCTATTTTTATTTTCAACATTACTTAAATCTGCATTTATAGTATATGTAGTTGTTCCATCTTTGTAGCAGTATTTACAGTTATTCCAGTTCCCTCTTTTATTTCTATATTTTTTAAATTTTCTATTTTATTTTTAATTCTTCACTTATTCCTGCTGTATTTCCATTATTATTTGGGGCAGGTGTAACAGTAGTTGAATTATTAGCTAAGTGATATTGTAACTTTACGTCCTCTACTTTTTAGTTGTTATTCCATTTTCTCCTACAAATTTAAAAGGAGTTTTATTAGTAAAAGTTATATCTTGTTTCTCAGAATCTCCAGCTAAATGTATATTCATGCTTCTTAATTGAGCGACATTAACAGCATCTGTATCTGCAGTTCCTGCTGCAACTCCTATTATTTGACGAGTTACGCCCATAGCTTCATTACCAACAGAAAAGTGCACCAGCTGTTCCTTTTCCAAGTAGAAACAACCTTATTTCTCTCTACTTTCTTTTTATCTAAATCAGCTAATTTTTTCTCAACCTCTTCGGATTGTTTTGTAAAACTTTCTTTTTCCTTACTTCAGCATCATCTGTCAAACCAGAGCTTGCTTCAAGTTCTTTTAAAGTTTCTTTATCTTTATTTAACTCTGTTTCTAATTTAGTTTTTCTTCTTCAAGTTTTTGTTTTTAGCTTCTTCTTTTTCTGTAGCTATACTATTCGTTAAATTTTTTTAAGTTCATTTTCTTTAACTTTTATAGTAAAAAATAGTGTTTCTCTGTTTAACAAGTTTATTATATTTTTCTTCTTCTTGATCAAATAACTGTTGTAAAGGTTTAACTCCAGCATCTAATGCTTCATATTTAGTTTTATATCTCCTTGTAATTCCATTTTTAAGTTTAGTTGCATCTGTTGTATCAACAGTAAGTTTAGTATGATTTTCTGAAAAATCATAACCTAAAAGTTTCTGTGTCTCTATTATTAAATGAAGTTGACTCCAAAGCGATATACCACCATCTACTTGAACTCTTGAATTATCACCTATTGTAATTGATTTTTATTTTAGCGTAAGAAAAAGTATCCTAAAAGCTATTGAATGATCACTATTAGCTATTGCATGTGCTCCTAATGCACTTGAAAAATGACCCCTTGATTCTGACCCCTGTACCAACAGCAAGTGAATCAGATTTAGAAGCTTCGGCAGTTCCTCCTATTGCTATTGATTGATAACCATATACTTTTTGCACTTAAACCTATTGCAATAGAATTAGTTATGAACTCTTTCTGGTGCCGGATTCATTATAGTATAGTCACCCGTTTTAGTCCTAACAGATCCCCGGGTTCCAGTAGAAGCAGTATTATTTCCATCAACTACACTACCATTACCACTATCTATAATAGCAGAAGAAGATACTTGTTTTCTATTCCCTACATATGCAGCAGACCCTAAAACTATTGAATATTCTGAATTTTCAGTTATCAAAGAATTTTTACCGATAGCAATACCAGAATCTCCATTTGCAATAGCCCAATCCCCAACAGCTAAAGAAGATTTACCGATAGAGTTTGCACCATAACCAATAGATGCTGATCTTGCTCCACTTGCCTTAGAAAATTGCCCTAAAAGTCATAGAAAATTGCCCCACTGATGTTGTATTATACCCTATTGCTAGTCCTGCTGGATTTCCTGCTCCTACCGTTGCTCCATACCCTATGGCGGTTGCCACTTCATCTAATGCTTTAGAATAAGCACCGATGGCTATTGCTCCTACTTTTTGAAAGAATTTGATTTATATCCTATAGATAGTGAATCTCCTCCCCTGTAGATACTGCGTGAGTACTATAGCTATTGAGTGGGGCGATGTTTTGCTCCATCATTATCATAATTACCTCCACTATATAATCCATCTCCGATACTAAAAATAGTGTATTTTATGAATATCTTGACTATTTTTGAAACAGATATTTGTAAATTTTTATTTTTTTCAGCTTCAGCTTTTTACTGCTTCCTCAATCATTTGTTTTATTTCTTCTTTTGTTATTTGTGGATTAGTGGTGTCATCAGCAAAACTAATAACAGAACTAATACACAATGATAAAATTAACATTCTTTTTATTGTCATTACAATCTACTCCTTATAAAAAAATTATTTTTTAAAGCATAATCGTTCTCCTTAGTTGTAATATTTTTATTTCTATTCATTACGATTATACCTTATTAATTTTAATTTGCATATATATTTTTAAAATATTAAAAAATAAGTATAGCTATTCTAATTTCTAACTTCATTCTAACTGTTTTAAATATAATAAAAAGTAGATATTTATGTAAAAATTTGTTATAATAATCAAATGAAGGTTTATACATACCACAACAAAAATGTAAATACAAAAATAGAGGTGAAAAGATATGTGGTTTACTAAATCCACAAGAACAAGTTTTAAAATGAATTAAATGTAAATCCAAAAAGAGGGTTAAGTACAGAAGAAGTAAAAGATTAGAAAAATATGGATATAATAAATTAAAAAGTAAAAGCAAAAAGTTTGCTAGAATTATTCATAGCTCAATTAAAAGATGTATTAATTTATGTATTAATAGGTGCGGCAATAGTAAATGTTATAGCACACGGTTTTAGAAGGAATTACAGACGCTATAATAATTTTATTAGTAGTTTTTATAAATGCGATTGTCGGTGTGGTGCAAGAAAAGTAAAGCTGAGAAAGCGTTGGAAGCATTGCAACAAATGACAACTCAAAAGTTTAGTTAGAAGAGATGGAGAAGTTATTGAAGTAAGTTCAGAAGAATTAGTACCCGGAGATATTTTTGATTATAGAGGCAGGAAGATTTATTCCGGCAGATGTAAGATTGTTAGAAACAGCTAATTTACAAATTGAGGAATCGGCATTGACGGGAGAATCAGTTCCGAGTGAGAAAAATGCGAACTTTATAACAAGTGATGAGAAAATAGGTGTTGGTGATAAGGAAAATATGGCGTTTATGTCTACAATGGCAACTTATGGAAGAGGAGAAGCCGTTATAGTTGGGACAGCTATGGAAACAGAAATAGGTAAAATTGCAAAAATATTAGATGAAGATAATGAAAATTTAACTCCGTTACAAATAAAAATTGGATGAGTTAGGTAAAAGTTTAGGATATATGGCATTAGTAATATGCTTTATTATATTTGTGATTGGTTTAATTCAAGGAAGACCAGTGTTAGAAATGTTTATGACAGCAATAAGTTTGGCTGTTGCTGCAATTCCTGAAGGTTTAGTTGCGATAGTTGCAATTGTATTGTCAATAGGGTGTAACTAGAATGTCTAAAATACATGCGATTGTTAGAAAATTGCCGGCAGTTGAAACATTGGGAGCTGTAAATATAATTTGTTCTGATAAAACAGGGACATTGACACAAAAATAAAAATGACAGTTGTAAAAACTTACACTTTAAATAATTTGAAAAGAAGTGTCTGTGACAGGAAGAAATTTTTGTGGCAGATAAAGATGAAAAAGAATTGATAAAAATCATTTGTTTTATGTTCAGACGCTTCAATTGATAGTGGACAAGATGTCGGAGATCCTACGAAGTCGCTTTTAATTGTGTTAGGAGATAAGTATAATTTAACAAAAATGAGTTGAATAAAGAATATTCCAGAGTTGATGAAAAACCATTTGATTCAGATAGAAAATTGATGTCAACTTTTAAATGAGGGAAAATGGGAAGTATAGAGTTCATACAAAAAGGAGCTATTGACAATTTATTATTAAAATCTAATACAATTTTTAGTTGATGGAAATATTGTTGAATTGACAGAAGATATAAAAATACTATTTTAAAAAGAAGTAGAAAATATGTCAAATAGTGCCTTAAGAGTGTTAGGAGTGGCGTTCAAAAGATGTAGAAAATAAAAATTTCTGCAGATGAAATGGAAGAAAAATTTAACAGTAATTGGAATTGTTGGAATGATCGATCCGCCACGAACAGAAGTTAAAGATTCAATAGTTGAAGCTAAAAAGCTGGAATTACACCAGTTATGATTACAGGAGATCATAAAATACAGCAGTTGCAATAGCAAAAGAACTTGGAATTGCAACAGATATAAGTCAAAAGTTTAACTGGAGCTGAAATTGATGGGATTGTCAGATGAGCAATTTGCAAAAAGATATAAATAAATATAGAGTATTTGCCATGAGTTTCGCCAGAACATAAAGTAAAAATTGTTAGAGCATTTAAAAGAGCAAGGCAATATCGTTTTCAATGACAGGAGATGGAGTGAATGACGCACCATCATTAAAAATTGCAGATATTGGAGTGGCAATGGAATTACTGGAACGGATGTTTCAAAAGGTGCAAGCGATATGATTTTAACTGACGATAATTTCACGACAATAGTTCATGCGATTGAAGAAGGTAGAAATATTTATAATAATATTAAAAAGACGATAATGTTTTTATTATCGTGTAATTTAGGGAAGTTATTTGTGTATTTTTAGCGACATTATTTAATTGGTCATTACCGTTAGTTGCAACACAATTATTGTGGGTAAATTTAGTGACAGATACTTTACCAGCAATTTCATTAGGTGTGAGATCCCGGAGATAAAAGATGTTATGAATAGAAAACCAAAGAGATCAAAAGAGAGTTTTTGCAGGTGGAGCTGGAATGAGAGCTACAGTTGGTGGAATATTAATAGGGAGTTTAACATTAATTGCGTTTTATTTAGGATGGAAGCATCATGGATTAGACGGAGAGGAAGCTGTTACTTATGGAAGAACGATGGCATTTATAGTTCTAACATTTTTCACAATTATTCTATTCATTGACGATGAGAAATACAAAACTATATTTGAAGTTGGATTTTTGGAAATAAATTTTTAATTGTTTCAATAATTGTAGGAATTTTATTACAAGTAGGGTTAATAAATATAAATGCGATAGCTACTATCTTTAAAGTTACAGCAATAAAATTAGTAGATTGGGATATTGTAATTGTATTATCGTTAATTCCGGTTGTAATAAATGAATTTATAAAAATAGGAACTAGAATAAAAGCAAAGAAAAATAAATAAATTTATAAAAATTTTAGAATTAGGAGGAAAAGTTATGATAATAAAACCTTTAGGGGAGAGAATATTAATACAGAAGTTAAACAAGAAGAAGTTACAAAAAGTGGGATTGTTTTACTGGGGACAGCATCAAAAAGAAAAACCTATAATAGGAGAAGTTTTAGCTGTTGGAGATGATGTTTCAGAAGTAAAAGTAGGAGAAAAAGTAATTTATGAGAAATATACTGGAACAGAAGTGAAAGATGGAGATGTAGAATATTTATTAATTGATATGAAAAATGTTTTAGCGATAGTTTGAATAATGAAAATGATTAAATAACGAAAAATGGAGGAAAAATGGGAAAAATAATAAGATTTGATGAAGAGGCAAGGAAATCATTAGAAGTAGGGTAGACACTTTAGCGGATGCAGTTAAAGTAACTTTAAGATAAAGGAAGAAATGTTATATTAGATAGAGGTTATGGAGCACCTTTAATAACGAATGATGGAGTTACGATTGCAAGAGAAATAGAGTTAAAACTGATCCGATTGAAAATCTTGGAGCACAAATAGTTAAAGAAGTGGCAACGAAGTCAAATGATGTTGCTGGAGATGGAACTACGACTGCAACGGTTTTAGCACAAGCATTAATAAAAGAAGGGCTTAAAAATGGTAGCGTCTGGTGCAAACCCAGTATTTATAAGAAAAGGTATGGAAAAAGCATCAAAAAGTGATTGAAGAATTGGGAAAAACGAGCTAAGAAAATTGAGTCAAATGCTGAAATATCACAAGTTGGAGCAATTTCAGCAGGAGATAAAGAAATTGGAGATTTAATTGCTCAAGCTATGGAAAAAGTGGGAGAATCAGGAGTAATAACAGTTGAGGAAGCTAAATCTCTTGACACAACATTGGAAGTAGTTGAAGGAATGCAGTTTGATAATGGATATTTATCACCATATGTAGTGTCTGACACAGAAAGAATGGTAGTAGAATTAGATAATCCATTTATATTAATTACAGATAAAAATATCAAATATGAAAGAACTATTACCAACATTAGAAAAAAACAATAGAATTTGGAAGACCGATGTTAATAATTGCTAGAGAGATGTAGAAGGGGAAGCGTTGGCGACTTTAGTTGTAAAACAAATTAAGAGGAACATTAAATGTAGCGGCAGTTAAAGCACCGCATTTGGAGATAGAAGAAAAAGCGATGTTACAAGATATTGCAATTTTAACTGGTGGAGAAGTAATTTCAGAAGAAAAAGGAATGAAAAATTGAAACGACAGAGTTAAATTTGTTAGGACAAGCTAAAAAAGTTAGAATTTCTAAAAGATACAACAGTAATTGTTGATGGATTAGGTGAAAAAGTTGAAATTGAAAATAGAAAAACTCAATTAAAACACGCTATTTCTGAAACAACATCTGATTATGATAAAGAAAAATTGCAAGAAAGATTAGCTAAATTATCTGGCGGAGTTGCAGTTATAAAAGTTGGAGCGGCAACAGAAACAGAAATGAAAGAAAGAAAACTTAGAATAGAAGATGCGTTAAATGCAACAAGAGCAGCAGTTGAAGAAGGAATTATACGAGGAGGAACAATTTTAGTGCAAATTTCTAAAGCGATAGAAGAGTTTAGATTAGAAGGTGAAGAAGGATTAGAGGGTAGAAATAGTTAAAAAAGCGTTATATGCTCCACTTGAGACAAATTACATTAAATGCTGGACTGGATGCAGGAGTTGTAATTGAAAAAGTTAAAAATTCTGAGCAAGGAATTGGATTTGATGCTGCGAATGAAGAATATGTAGATATGATTAAAACTGAATAATTGATCCAGCTAAAGTAACTAGAAGTGCAATTCAAAAGTGCGATTTCTGTTTCATCGGTATTGCTTACGACAGAAGTAGCTGTTGCAAATGAAAAAGAAAAAGCACAACCAGCAGGACAGCCCGGAATGGGAATGCACGGAATGATGTAATTTTGAATTAAAAGCAATTATTGAAAAAATAGTTACTTTTGATTGTATGTGAATATTAGAAAAGTAGTGAAAAATATTTGAGTATAACATTGTATAGAAAATATAGACCACAAAAATTTTAATGAAATAGCAGGACAAGAATTTGTAACTAGAGCGATAAAAATTCTTTACGTGAAAATAAATTGTCACATGCTTATTTATTTAATGGGTATCGTGGTGTAGGAAAAACAACGATAGCAAGATTGATTGCAAAAGGTGTAAATTGTTTAGAAAAATGGAATAAGCGATAATCCGTGTGGACATTGTGAAAATTGTCAGGAAATAACACAGGGTGTGTCTATGGATATGATAGAAATAGATGCCGCATCAAATAGAGGAATTGATGAAATAAGAGAATTAAAAGAGAAAATAAATTATCAACCAATAAAAGGTGATATATATATAATAGATGAAGTTCATATGTTGACAAAAGAAGCATTTAATGCTTTGTTAAAAACTTTGAAGAACCGCCATCACATGTTATATTTATATTGGCAACAACGGAAATAGATAAAATACCTGATACTGTTATTTCTCGTTGTCAGCGATATGATTTTCAACCGATTGAAAAGAAAAATATGTAATTTATTGATGGAAGTTGCAAAAAGGAAAATATAGAAATTGATAATGAAAGTCTTGATTTGATTTACAGAAAATCAGAAGGAAGTGCTAGAGATAGCTTTTTCTATCTTTGAGCAAGTTGTGTCAAATTTTTAATGGAGAAGAAATTGATATAACAAAAACACAAAAAGCATTGGGAATTATTCAAATGAAATTTTAAAAAGAATTTTTAATGCTTATTCAAAAATAGTAAAATGGAATTAATAAATTTTATAGATAAAATGTGGGAAAAAAAGGAATAGTTATTGAAACATTTTTAAAAGATTTTTGCTTTATTATTTAAAAGAAGAATAGAATAAATAATTCGTTATCTATTGATTTTACACTTAAATTAATAAGTGATATTTTCTTTATATTAAATGAATTCAAATATGAAGAAGATAAAAAGATTGTTGGGTTATGTTCTAGTAAATGAAATTTATAAAGATAAAGTGCAAAAGTAGATTAAATTCTATTAATCAAAAATGTTCAAAATATTACACAAACAGAAATTAAAGTTGAAAATAAATCAGTTCAAGATGTAGACATTTCTGTAATTGAAAATAATTGGGAAAAAATATACGACAGGAAGTAAAAATATAAGTAGAATTCTTTTCGCTTTATTTAATGAAGCTTCCCCTGAAAGTATACAGAATAATATACTTAATATACAATTTCCTGAAAAATCAATTTCATGTTAATCAAATTATGGAGATGGATAGAAAAACTAAAAATAGAAAAAATAATAAATAAAATTTGTAATACAAAAAAATAGAAATTAATGCAATTTGTTTAAAAGATGAAAAATGGATGAAAATGATAAAATTATAAATGATGTAATTAAATTTTTGACGGACAAAATATTAGAACAAAAATAAGGGAAGAAGGGATAAAAATGAAAGTAAAAAGTAATTTTTGAAAGAAACAATTAAAAGGTGTTGGTAAAAAGATGAAATAGTGAAGTGAAAGATGGATATGCAAATAATTTTATTTTTCACAAAATAAAGGAATTCCTGCAACTCCAGAAAATATTAATAAATTAAAAGCAAAAGCAGAAAAACAAAGAAAAACTCACGATAAAGAAGTTCAAAAAGCGAATGAATTGAAAAGAATTGTTAGAAAATAAAAGAAATAGTTATAAAAAGTTAAAGCAGGAAATAATAGAAAAAGTATTTGGTTCAGTAGGGTTCAAAAGAGATAGCTGAAGCAATTAAAGAACAATTAAATTTAGAGGTAGATAAGAAAAATATCAACTGATACAAGAATGAAAAGAATTAGGATTACATACAGTTGAGTTAAAATTACATTCAGAAGTAAAAAGTTAAAATAAAAGTTATGTTAGAGGACAAGAATAAAATGGATTTTTTGAAAATGATACAGTAGAGAATAATTTAAAAATACCTTATAATATAGAAGCAGAAGAAGCTTTTATTAGGATCTATTTTTATAAAACCAGATATAATAAGTGATGTTTTAGAAAAAAATAAGACCAGAGGATTTTTATAAAAATAATCATAAAATGATATTTTCTGAAATGTTAAAACTTTATAATGAAGGGAAAAATAATTGATACTTTAGTAGTAATAAATTCTTTAAAACAAAAAGATTTATTAAATGAGATAGGTGGAGAAGAGATAGTTTATGATTTAATAAATGTTGTACCAACAGCAGCGAATGCAATAAATTATGCTGAAATTATAAAAAGAATGTTCGATAAGAAGAGCTTTAATTGATACAGGAGATTACCAGAATGTCTTATCGTGGTTATGAAGAAGTAGAAACAATGCTAGATAAAGCTGAAAAGTATGATATTCAAAATAGCAGAATCTAAACAGATGTAATTTCATTAGGTGAAATGGCTACTCAAAAAAATTAAAAAGTTTAGATGAAATGTCTAAATTTTAAAAGGTGGATTAAGAGGTTTAGATTCAGGATTTATTCAATATAATAATTTGACAGGTGGATTTCACGGTTCAGATTTAATTATATTGGCTGCAAGACCAGCGATGGGGAAAACCGCGTTTGCATTGAATTTAGCGTTAAATGTTGCGAAAAAGGAAAGCATGTTTTAGTTTATAGTTTAGAAATGGGAACGGAACAACTTTTTGATAGATTGCTATCAATAGAATCAAAAGTAAAATTAACAGCAATAAAAGATGGGAAATTATCAGATGATGACTATACAGCATTAGGGAATGCTTCTGGAAAGATTATTTGATTTACCATTATATATTTTCGGATTCTTCAAGTGTAAAATATTTTAGAGATAAAAGCAGTAGCTAGAAGATTGAAAGCTGAAGGTAAAATTAGACTTTATGTTGATTGATTATTTACAATTAATTAATCCAAGTGAAGGATCAAAAAGTAGAGAACAAGAAATATCAGAAATTTTCTCGTTCATTAAAAATAATACAAAAAGAATTAAATATACCAATTTTAACATTATCACAATTATCTAGAAATGTTGAATCAAGAGTAGATAAAAGACCTATATTATCGGATTTGAGAGAGTCTGGAGCGATAGAGCAAGATGCAGATATGGTAATGTTTTTATATAGGGAAAAATATTATATGAAAGATGGAGAAAAACAACAGGGAGAAATACCATCACAATACTTATCAAATTCATCTCAAAATAATATAAATTCAAATGATGAAGTTGAGACAGTTGAGTTATAGTAGGGAAACATAGAAGTAGATGACAGGAACAATAAAAATTAGGATTTAGAGCTGAATATCAATTATTTGTGAATACGATAAGTGATAATGAAATGAAAAGATATAGGGAATTAAGGAGAAAAAGAAAAATGAAAAAGTAGAATTGTTAGCACCGGCTGGAAATATGGAAAAATTAAAAACAGCAATTCATTTTGGAGCAGATGCGTGCTATGTAGGAGGAGCTTCATTTAATTTAAGAGGATGTCATCAAATTTTAAAAATAGTGAGTTGAAACAGGCGATAGACTATGTTCATAGTATGGGTAAAAATATATGTGACATTAAATATTTTTGCACATAATGCAGAAATTAAATATATGCCTAGATTTATTAAATTATTGATCAATATGGAGCAGATGCAGTTATTGTTGCTGATTTAGGTGTTATGCAATTAGTTAGAGAAAATGCTCCAAATTTACCGATTCATGTAAGTACACAAGCAAATAGTACGAACTGGATGACAGTAAAAATGTATAAAGATATGGGAGCTAAAAGGGTTGTACTTGCTCAGGAAATGTCATTGAAAGAAATTAAAAGAAATAAAAAGCGAAAGTTCCTGATATTGAAATAGAAGTATTTATTCATGGAGCGATGTGTATGGCAATTTCAGGGAGATGTTTATTAAGTAATTATTTTGTAAATAGAGATGCAAATAGAGGAATTTGTGCACAAGATTGTAGATGGAATTATAAAGTTATAGCTGAAGGTCATGAAGAAAAAGGTGCCTCACGATGTTGTTGAAGAAGGAGAACAAACATTTATTTTTAATGCAAAAAGATTTGTGTACAATAGAATTTATAGATCAAGTTCTTGAAGCAGGTGTTGATTCTCTTAAAATAGAAGGAAGAATGAAAAGTATCTATTATAATTCTACTGTTGTAAAACAGTATAAAAGAGCATTAGATTCTTATTATTCTGGAAAATTATCAATATGATCCAAAAATGGCTTAAAGAATTAGAAACTATAAGTCATAGATTATATTCAAAAGGATTTTATTTAAGTAAAACTACAGAAGCTGACCAAAATTATGCGACAGGATTATCGTATAGTCAAACATATCAATTAGTCGCAAATGTAATAGAAAAAAACTGCACCAAATAAATATAAATGGCAAATAAGAAATAGAATTTTTACTGATATGGAATTTGAGTTAGTTAGACCTGAAGGAGATCCAATGCCATTTAAAGTAAATGGATTTTTATAATGTGAAAAAGAAGAAATGGTTGATGTTGTCCATCCAAAATACAATTGTTGAAATTGAAACAGATTTAGAAATGGGACTGATGGATTTGATTAGGAATTAAATTACCTGAAGGGCAATCAGATACAGATATGGATACAATGGAAAATACTTTATAAGTATAACAAATGTATGAAAGACATTTTTGTTTCCAATAGTTATGGAAATTTTAAAATAAAAAAATAAAAAGATTAAAAAGTGCATAAAATGAGGTTATAGGTAACAAAAATGGTAACACGATTTTTGTATCGCTATATTAATTAAGAAACTATGAAAATTTGAATTTTTCATAGTTTTTTATATTCTAAAAAGATTGATTAAAAATTTTCCTATAAAAGAGAAAAACAAAACCCAATTATGAAAACTATTAATAGTAGATATATAACATACACTGAAAATATAAAAATATTATTACCAAAGACAATATCAAAGTTCCAATAAATGAAATAATAATAGCTAATAATTTTAAAAATATATATTTAGGTTTAATAGTTTTTAAATTTATTGAAAAAAAGTGATATCTATATCAAATTTTATTTGATGTATTTTTAAAATAAAACTCATATATTTCGTTGAAAATAACCTATAAAGGCTAAGAAAACAATTATGAAACTTACCCAAATTATAATTGTTCCAGTAGATTTTGGGAATTCAAAAATATATTAATTAAATAATAAATACTTATAAAAAGATAAAAATAATACCAGAAATACAAATGTTTTCAAGTTTTGAGTAAAGATATTCAACCATAGTGTTAAATGAATATTAAATTTTTCATATAACCACCTTATATAAAATATTTGTTAAATAATATAGTTTTTATAAACTTATCTTTTTGGTATCCTAATATAGAAACAAAGCATCATAAATCATACAAAAATAATTATGAATGAAATGATAGCTAGTATTTTTGAAATAACATATAAAAGTATAAAAAGGATTTAAAACACAAAAATACAGTAGTTAGGACAGATGTAACTACAACAGTAAATATAAATTTAAGTATCAGAAATAAATGTATTAATAGTTTGTTTATTCATAAAAATCACCTTTATCTTTATTTTATAAAATTGTACCACAGAAAAATTAAAAATAAAAGGAATTTAAAAATATGATACATCAAACGGAATTTCCCTTGCTGTAGGAGCTTCTGTTGCTGGAACATTATCACAATCAGGAATAGTTGGAAATGAAATAGTAGAATATATAAAAATGGCAAATAAAATAAAGTAGATTTTGATATGAATGCAGAGGTATTAGGAGAATTTTTAGTAAAGATTAAAAAGTGTAGTGCAAAAATGAAAATAAATAGATGTAAGCGTCGAATTTAAAGGATTTATTTATTCATATATAAAATCTATAAGATTGTGTAAGCAAGGATAAAAGATAATAGAGACTTTTTAGTCTCAAAAAGTTTTGAAATAAACGAGAAGAAACTTCCAATAATAGTAACTATGATTAATAAATAATATATAACATAACTGAAAATATAAAAATATCATTACCAAAGACAATACCAAAAGTTCCAATAAAATGAAATAATAATAGCTAATAATTTTTAAAAAAATATATTTAGGTTTAATAGTTTTAAATTTATTGAAAAAGTGACATCTATATCAAACTTATTTGATGTATTTTTAAAATAAAAGTCATATATTTTGTTAAAATACCTATAAAAAGCAAGTAAAAACGAGTATAGAAATTATTGTAATTAAAATAGTTCCAGTATGTTTTGGAAATTCAAAAATATACTAAAAATATATTAATGAAATAATAAATACTTGTTAAACTTGCTAGAACAAACTCAGAATACAAATATCTTCAAGTTTTGAGTAAAGATATTCAACCATAGTGTTAAATGTGAATATTAAATTTTTCATAAAATCCCTTTAAAATGTTATTTTATTTGATTATACTATGAAAATTTGAATTTTCATAGTTTTTTTATTGTAAAAATTATACTATATGAAAAATAAAATTAAAAATAATTATAAAACATCTAAAAATATTGAAAAATAATTAAAAATATGTTATAAATAATTAAAAATAAAAAGAGGGTGGGAAAATGAAAAGAAAATTGAAAAGAGAAAAAGATGGTTTTTACATTGGTAGAGGTAATTTTTAGTAGTGGCGATTATTACAATTATTTCTGCAATGGCAGTTCCACAAGTTGGAAAAATATCTAAATAAGGCTAATAGAAGTAAGGTGATTGGAGCTATAGCTGAATTAAATAATTCATCAACTTCTTGGAGTGTAGAAAAATAATGGTAATGCTCCTACAAATTTGAATGATGTTTTCACAGAACAAGGTAATTTGAATAAGTTAGGAATAGGGTTACAAAAGTAATGGAAATTTTAAAGTTGGGAATATAACAGGAACTATTGTTTTAGAAAATGGGGAAATTTACGCTAAAAATAGCAGCAAAATAGTAAAGCTTTTCCAAATGAAGAGATAAGAAGGTAAATATGAGTATAAATATTTTAAATATATTAATATATTTTTGTTTTAATAATAATTGTATATATAGATATAAAAAGAAAATTATATCAGATATATGTATTTTTGTTATTAATCTTATTTTTTTAGTATAAAAATTTTTCATAAAAATAGTATAGTGATGGGAATAGCTGGTATAGGAATAAGTATATTACCATTTTTTTAGTATTATATTCTTTAGAAGAATATACACTTTAATAGGTTTTGGAGATATTAAGTTGGTAGGTATGATAGGTGGATTTTTAGGAAGTGAATATAGACAAAAATAATTTAGATAATTTGTTTTTAGAAATAGTCAATTATTATAAATTATTGTATATAATTTCAGGAATTGTCGCAGTAATAATTTTAATTTTTATGGAAAAAGAAAAATATTTATATTCCTTTTGCTCCCTTTATAATTTTAATATATAGTTTGAAAAAGTGTGTGGCGTTTATGAAAAAGAGGAGAAACATTAGTTGAAAGTTTATTATCTATGTTTTTATTGTTGTAATTCTTGTACCGGTTAGTAATATTTTTGAAAAGTTACAAAATTGATAAAAACTTAATAGTATAAATATTGATAATGAAATTAAAAATAATATGATTGAATTAATAAAAACAAAAAAATAATGTTGAAATAATGAGATTAATTGGAGAATATGAAGTAAAATAATATTGAGATTTTTATAATAAATTTTTATAGAAAAATAGATATAGAATAATAAAAATGATTTATATAAAAAGTAAAAATTACAATAAAAGAGGTTAAAAATCCAACAGTTGAAAAATATATAGAAATAAAAATTGATGAAATAAAGGGAAAAATATGAGTTTGAAAAATAATTGAAAATAAAAAGAGAGGATATTTGTTAATTGAAATATTAATTTCAATGTTCATTTTTTTATGATATTAATTTTTGTTATAAGTAGTTTTATGAAAAAGAATAATTATTTTTGAAACTGTGAAAAAGGATCAAATAGTGGATGAAAAAAATTTATTTTTTTATTAGATAAATTAATAGAAGATATAAAAACTAGAGATAAAAGATAAATTTTATTATAGAGGAGTTATGAAAGATTTTCATAAAGCAAATAATTTTATTGTATACAAAAAGATAATAGGTTTTATAAATTAGAAAAATTGGTAAAAATTATATATATATGATGGTGAAACAGCTAGTTTATTTGGAGCAGGAACAAAAATTTCTAGAATACGATAAAAATAAAAATGGATATAATAGATAATATATTTTATATAAATACTGTTTTAGAAAAATGTTGAAAGTATAAAAATAGTTAATTTGGAGAGGTAAAAATGAAAAATAGGAAAAGGGGAGCCAGTTTACTCTATGTTTTAATAGTTTTATCTATGGTTACAATATTTGCGATAGAATTTGTATATTTTGTAAATGAACGAAAATAAAAATTATAAATATGAAAAAGTGAAAGTTGAAATTGAGAAAAAGAGGAAATTGTGGTTGAAAAATAAAGATTTATGCTAGAAGTAAGAATAAAATTTATATACAAATAAATGATGAAATCTTATTTTTTGAAAATCAAGAAATAGACGATGTAATTGAAAATATAAAAGATGAATTTGATATAGAAGATGATGTAGAAATTGATATTATAGTTCATTTTTGGTTTTATAGATTTTATAGACAATAATCAAAAATAATTTGAAATATTTAGATAAATTACAAAAATAAATTAAAGTACAAAGAAGAAAAATATATTTTTAATATACTTGAAAATACTTATATTAATTGTTATTTTGATAGAAAAGAGATTGAGAAATATAAAATAAAAGATAAAAAGATGAAATGTAAATTAAAAAGTATAAAAATAGACTTTTTAGGATTATATATAAGTACAAAAGAAAAATGATATTGAGATATTACAAATTGGAGAAAATGATAGTGTAAGATTAAAAATAGAAAATGGTAAAATTGAAGAATTTGAAAAATAGATTTGAATTTATATGATGTTGAAGATATAAATAATTTTTGATTTTGGAGATATGAAAGTATTTACTGAAACGGAAGAAGAGGTAAAAAGAAATATTTTTAGGAGATGAAATGTATGAAAGTCCTAATTTTTATCAAAAAGAATTTAAGCTATCAAAAGATTTATTGAAAAATAGATTGGAAAATTAAAAGATAGTATTTTTTTACTACATTGATAATTATGGGAATTGTTGAACTTTGAATATATTTTCTTTTTAAACAATTTGAGAGGGAAAATAATGAAATTCAAAAAATTATAAAAGAGAAAGAGAAAAATATATAAAAACAAAAGAAGAAAAATTACCAGAGTATTCAAAAAGAAATTGAACTATTAAGTCAAATAACAGAGCAAGTAATACGAAAAGAATATTATTCTTTTATAAAATTTTTGATAGAAAGTAGTAAAGATGGAATTAGTTATATAAAAATATTATATGAAAATAAACAATGGACAATTCAAGGAGAAATAGAAGATTTTTAAGAAATTTGAAATATTTTGAAAAAGTTAAAAATCAAAGTTTAAAAATATAGAATTAGGGTTATATAAAAGATAGAGATGAAGTTACAAATTTTGAATATAAAATAAATATTGAGTAGGGGAGATTATGAGGGAAAAAGTGGAAAAATAAATATAAAAATTTTATTGTATATTTTTATAATATTTATAGGTGATTTTTGATAAATAGTAAATATGAAAAATATACGGAAATATTTAAGAGTAGACTTGTTAGAGAAAAATAGAGAATTAGATGATAAAATTGAGGAAATAGAACAAAATGATATAAATTAGAGGATGATTTTTAGACAATTAGAAGTAATGCTTATAGAATTTTTAACAATAAAAAGATGAATCGGAATTTAAAAATGATTTATATTTTTGCAAAGGAAAGTAATCTTAAACTTACAGAAATAGCAAAAAGTGAAAAAGTTTGGGAGAAAAATGGATATACATTAAAAATATATTTATTTTTAATTTGTATGGAAAGTTTGAATGATTTTGGTAAGTTTATATATTTTGTAAAATAAAAGTAAAAATATATTGATACAAATAAAATGTATGTAGAATTAACGAGTGAAGGATTTAAATATCGTTAGATTTATTGAAAAGAATAAAAATAAAAATAAATTAAAAGGGGTTATTATAAATGCAGAAACAAAATGGAGTTATTTGTAAAAATTGAAAAATGAGGAATAAAGGAATCATAATATATGCAATATGCTTTGAATGTTTTGAATATTTATGCAGAAAGTGTCAGTAATTATGTAAATAAAAAGATGTAGAAATGTAAAAATATTTTTCTTTCAAGTTCCAAAAGCAAAATGAAATAAAAATGAAAATGATGGCAATATAAAGATGGAAAAAGATGTAGATGAGATAAAAAGAGGATAAAAATAAAGATGAAAAAGAAGTTGAAGTTATTGATGAAATGGTATTAAAAATAGAAAAAGCAAAGGAAATTGTAGAAAAATAGAAGGATTTGGAGGATATAAATTTATAGGAATAGATAATAAAAATTATTTTTAGTGGAGATAAGAAAAAGTTAGAGGAAATAAAAGAAAATATTACAGTCATTAGATGTGAAAAAGAGCAAGTTTTAATTAAAGGAACAATAATTGATACAAGTTCAAATTTATTTGAAAAATTAGGTATTCAATGGAAAGTAATGAGGTGTTAGTAATCCTAATAGTAAATTTTTGAATGGAAATTATCAATAGGTGGAATTTTTAAAAATGGAGGATATTTTTTTAGGAATAGATTTTAATTTTTGAAAGAAAATGGAGATATAAAAATAGAATCAATGCCGACTTTGTTAATAGCAGAGGGTGAAGAAGGAGAACTTCGTGTTACAGAGGAAGTATTAATTGGGGAGAAAAATTACAAAAAATAATACAGAATATAGTGAGCCTATTTTTTCAGAAGCAGGAATAGTTTTTAAAAATAAGTCCTGAAGTTATTAAAAATAAAGATAGAAAAAGAAAAATAAATTTAAAAATAGAAACGGAAGTTAGTAATTTTAAATTGACATCAAATTATAGTGAAAATTCTGGAGCAAAGCAGAAAAATCAAAACTAAAACATCAATTATATTAAATGATGGAGGAACAACATTTATAGGTGGATTAAAACAGAATGTAGAAAAATACTATGAGAAAAGTTCCATTTTTATCGGATATTCCATTAATTTATCTCGTTATTCAAATATAAAAGAAATAATAAAGAAAATAGAGATATTTATTTAGAAATTGAAGCGATAGTTCAATAAAATGAATGAAATAAAAAGAATAATTTTTAATTTAATAAATTGAAATTATATTAAAATATGCTATAATAATGATATGTTTAATAAATAGAAAGAAGATAAAAAAATGATTTCAATTAATAGATTAGAGGAAATATTGAGTTCTTTTTGATAAAAATAAAAATAGCAGTAGTTGGAGATATGATGTTAGATGAGTATTTGATGGGGAAGGTAAATAGAATATCGCCGGAAGCACCTGTACCAGTTGTTAATATAGAAAAAAAGAAAAGTTTGTGTTAGGTGGAGCTTCAAATGTAGCTAATAATTTAAGAGCGTTAGAAGGGCAAGTTTTAGTTTATGGTGTAATAGGAGAAGATAGTAACGGACAAAAAGTTCATTAAGGAATTGGAGAGAATAGGAATAATATCAAAAAGGAATTGTTAAAGATGAAACAAGACCCACAATTATAAAAAGTAGAGTTTTTATCACAAGGACAGCAATTACTTAGACTTGATTGGGAAAAAGATACACAAATTTCAGAGGAAATACAAAATAAAAATAATAGAAAATATTGAAAAATATAGATGAAATAGATGCTATATTATTGCTCGATTATAATAAAGGTGTTCTTACTAAGAATGTATCTAGGAAAATAATAGAGCTTAGTACAAAATATAATAAAAAAAGTATTAGTTGATCCTAAACCTCAAAATTTTTAAATTATGTAGGGAGCAACTTCAATGACTCGAATAGAAAAAGAAATTTTTAGATTATTTAGGGAATAAAAATTTAATTCAGAAGACGAAATATTAAAAGGAATGAAAAATTAAAGAGGAATTACAGCTAGAAAAATTTAGTTTTAACAAGAAGTGAAGAGGGCTTTTTCATTATTGGAGAATAATGATTATATGAGAGTACCGACAGTTGCAAGAGAAGTATTTGATGTTACGGGAGCTGGAGATACATTTATCTCAACACTATTATTATCACTTTGTGCTGGAGCTAGTTTATATGAAGCAGGAGTTATAGCAAAATATGGCTTCAGGAGTAGTTGTAGCAAAAATTGGTACAGCAACAGTAACTAAAGAGGAGATTATTGAATTTTTCACAATAAAAATGGAAGAATAAAAATAATATAAAGATTAAAATAATATTTTTATTAAAAATAGGAGGAAAAGAGAAATGGCGATAATAGCAGCAGTTGAAGCAGGGGAACGAAATTTATTTGTGGGATTGGAACAGAAGATGGAAAAGTAATAGACAGAGTTAGTTTTCCTACAACAACACCTGAAGAAACGATGAAAAAGTTATAGAATATTTTAAAGATAAAAAATTTGATGTTATGGGAGTGGGAAGTTTTCAATCAATTGATCCTGTTAAAGGGTCTGAAACTACGGATATATAACAAAAACTCCAAAGCCTTATTGGAGTGATTATAATATGATAGGAGAAATTAAAAAAATATTATGATGTTCCACTTGAATTTGATACAGATGTAAATGGTGCAGCTTTTTAGCAGAGTCGTGGTGGGGAGCAGGAGAAGGACTTAAAAATGTTTTATATATAACAGTTGGAACAGGTATTGGAGCAGGAGCAGTTGTAGACGGTAAAATGGTTCAAGGATTAACACATCCTGAAATGGGACATATTTATTTGAAAAGACATAAAGATGATAGTTTTGAGGAAGATGCCCATTTCATAAAGATTGTTTAGAAGGAATGGCGGCGGCGCATGCTATTGAAGATAGATGGGGAGAAAAAGGACATTTATTAGCAGATAGAGATGAAGTTTGGGAAATGGAAGCATTTTATTTAGCACAAGTTTTAGTAAATTATATTTTAATATTATCACCACAGAAAATAATAATGGGTGGAGGAGTAATGAAACAAAAACAATTATTTCCATTAATTAGAAAAATGTAAAAGAATTATTAAATGGGTATGTTCAAAAAGTGAAATATTGGAGAATATTGATAATTATATTGTTTATCCCTGGATTGGGAGATGAAGCAGGTTTTGTAGGGTCAATAGCTTTAGGGAAATTAGCTTTAGAACAAAAATAAATATATAAATTATATATAAGATGAAAATAATTAAAGTCAAAGGAGGGGTTAATTTGACTATGGTAAAAAGTAAAAATCTTAAAGATAAAGAAATATTAGAATTTTCAAAAGAAATGTATTATTTGCTTAAAGCAGATATTGGAATAATTGAGGCATTAAATATAATAAGTAATAATTATAAAAATGACATAAAAATAAAATAATTAAATGTAAAAATATATTGAAAAAGGTAATTCACTTGAAAAAAATCATTTTTTATATATAAGTAAAAATCAAGATTTTATACAAAATGATAAAAATCGCATGAAAAGACAGGGAAATTAAGTGAAGTATTTAAAAATATATTTAAAAATATGAATTTCGTGAAAAATAAAAAGAAGTAAAAAGTTTAAGTATTTATCCAATATTTGTAATAGTAACAGCAATTATTATAATTTTTATATTACTTAAGATTATAGTTCCCAAATTTGTTTTAATTTTATGAAGATATGGGACAAAAACTTCCAACAGTAACAGAAAATGTAATTTTAATAAGTAAATTAATTAATAAGTATTGGTTTTATATGTCAGTCATTTTTAGGAATGATTTTTCTTTTTAGAAATTATATAAAAACAATAAAGTGAATTATGAAAAGAATATATTAAAATAAAAATAATTGGAAAAATATACAAAGAAATAAAAATACTTGATTTTAGTCAAAATATGTATTCATTGTTATGCTCAAAAATAGAATTAATACAAGCTGTTAGAGCTTTTGTTTTTAAAAATACTGAAGGATTTTTAAAAAGAATTAGAAAAATAGTAGTTAAATTAAAAAGGAAAAGAAATTACAAAAAGTTTTTGGAAATAGTGCTTTTGATAGAGAATATATAAGTTTTTGAATATTGGTGAAAAACAGGAGATATGGAAACTGCGTTTAGTAATTTAACGGAAATTTATTATGATAGAGTAAATGAAAAATTAAGTTATTTTTAAAAAAATATTAGAACCAGTTTCAATTATAATAATTGGAATTATAATAGGATTTATTGTGTTTTCAGTTATGATGCCTATATTTAAAAATGAGTGAAGGATTATAAAAAGAGAGGAGAGTATAAATTATACATAGATTTATAAAATTGTATAATTATATAAAAAATGATAGAAAATTTTTGATAAATCGTCTGAATATACGCAAAAATTATTTAAAATAGATGATGATATAATTTTAGAAATTGAATTAGAGAGTTTTAAAAAGATAAAAGTTCCAATTATAACGAGAGAAGTTTTTGAATTTTTATGTTATTTGAAGCTGAAAGAATAAAAGCTAAAAATATATTAGAAATAGGGACAGCGACAGGATTTTTCTGGGATTTTTAGCACAAATTGCAAATAGAAATAGTGGAAAACTTACAACGATAGAAATTGATGAAGCGAGATATAAAAAGCTAAAGAAAATTTTAAAAATTAGGATTATTAGAAAAATGAGATGATATTAGGGTGATGCTTTTAGATGAAATACTAAAATTAGATAAAGATAGAAAATATGATTTTATATTTATTGATGCTCAAAGGACAATATAAAAGGTTTTTTGAAATGTGCTATAATCTTTTAGATGGAACAATTTTTATTGATAATATTATGTTTAGAGGAATTGTTGCAGGGAATGAAAATGAAATACCTAAAAGATATAAAAACGATAGTTAAAAGGCTTAAAAAGAATTTATAAATGAATTAAATGAAAAATATAATTTTGTGTTGTTGCTGTTTGGAGATGGAGTAGGGTTAGTGAGAAAAATTTAAAAATATAATAATATAAATTTAGATAATAAATTTAAGAGGGAAAAATGAAAAATATAAAAATATAATAATATTGTTTGTAATGTTATTGGCATTTAATGGATTTGCTGATAGAAAAATTGTCAGTTGAAGATAGAAAAAGTTATAAAATATATTGGAAAGTTATAATTTATTAAATAATGATAATAAAATAATAAAAACTAAAAAGAAATGCGTGGAGTATGGATAGCAAGTGTTTTTGAATATTGATTGGTACCTTCCAAAAAGAGACTTAGTGTTGAAGAACAAAAACAAGAATTTATAAAAATATTAGACAATGTGAAAGAATGGAATATGAATGCTGTATTTGTACAAATTAAACCTGTGGAGATGCTTTTTATCCATCAAAAATTTTCACCTTGGTCAGAATATTTAACAGGAAAAACAAGGAGAAAAATCCGGATATGATCCATTAGAATTTATGATAGAGGAAGCTCATAAAAGAAATATAGAATTTCATGCGTGGTTTAATCCTTATGAGATTAACAATGTCAGGTGGAATTGATAAATTATCAAATGATAATATCGGTAAACAACGACCAGATTGGACAATAACTTATGGTGGAAAATTATACTTGAATCCCGTATACCAGAAGTAAAATGATTATATTGTTAAAAAGTATAATAGAAGTAGTAAAAATACGACATTGACGGTGTTCATATGGATGATTATTTTTATCCGTATAAAGTGAAAGGCAGAAATATATAAAGATGACGAGCAATTTGAACAATATGGAAAAAGACTTTAAAAATGTAGCAGATTGGCGTAGAGATAATGTTAATAAATTAATAAAACAGTTACACGAATCAATAAAAGCAGAAAAAGAGAATGTGTCGTTTGGAATAAGTCCGTTTGGTGTTTGGCGTAATGCTTCAACGGATTCAGTGAGAGGATCAAATACAAAAGCAGGAATACAAAATTATGATGATTTATATGCAGATATATTGTATTGGATGGAAAATAATTGGATAGATTATGTTGCTCCACAAATTTATTGGAATCAGGGATTTAAAATAGCAGAATATAATACTTTAGTTAATTGGTGGAGTAAATATGCTAAAGAAACTAAGACAAATCTTTATATTGGGCAAGCAGCTTATAGAATAAAAAGATTGGGAGAATAGCGATGAACTTATAAAATCAAATAAAAATATAATAGAGAATTTAAAGAAGTAAAAAGGGAGTATATTTTTAGTTATTCATCGCTTGTAAAAATCCTAAAGGAATACTTGAAAAATAAAGAATGATGTTTATTTAAAAGAGGAATAAAAATGAAAAATTATTAAGATAAAAATTATAGAAATAATAAAAACTTGAAACTAAGAGATTAAACTAGGTTTACGGAAATGTCCTTGACAATAATATTGAAAAGTTGTATAATACAGAAAAAAAGAACAAAATAGTATACAAAAATTAATTCTAGGAGGAAAATAATGAATATTGATAAAAAGAATTGAAAGGTAGTATTATAAAAAGTTAGAAGTCAATATGGAAAAACATTAGAAGAAGCACATGAATTTGAATTATACAATGCAGTATCAAGAGCTGCAATGGATTTTCGTTGTAGAACAATGGTATAACACTAAAAACTTACGCTAAAAACAAGTAAAACAAGCATACTATTTCTCAGCTGAATTTTTAATGGGTAGATATTTAGGAAATAACTTAATTAATTTACAAATTAATGATGCAGTGAAAGAAACTTTAGATGAGTTAGGTGTAGATATTAACAAAATTGAAGATCAAGAATCAGATACTGGTTTAGGAAATGGTGGATTAGGAAGATTAGCAGCATGTTTCTTAGGATTCAATGGCTACATGTAAATTACAGGGACATGGATATGGTTTAAGATATAAATATGGAATGTTTGAACAAAAAAATTGAGAATGGATACCAAGTTGAGTACCCAGATAACTGGACAAAAATATGGTGATCCTTGGTCAATAAAAAGAATGGATAGAGTTTATGAAGTAAAAATTTGGTGGACAAATTGAAATTCATAAAGATGAAGTAGGAAAAAGAATACTTTAAAAGAGTAAATACGGAAGATGTTTTAGCTATAGCTTATGATGTACCAGTTGTAGGATATGGAAATGAAACTGTAAATACTTTAAGATTATGGGAAGCAAGATCACCAGAAGGATTTGATTTAAAAATTATTTAATGATCAAACATATTTACAAGCATCAGAAAAAGCAGTAAAAGCTGAAGATATTTCAAGAGTATTATATCCAAATGATACTGAAAAAGATGGTAAAGTTTTAAGATTGAAACAACAATCTTTCTTTACTTCAGCTTTCATTACAAGATATTGTTAGAAGATACAAAGGGACTTACGGTAATGATTTTTTTCAAAATTTGCTGATAAAGTGGCAATTCAATTAAAACGATACTCACCCAGTTGTAGCAATACCAGAATTAATGAGAATATTCTTGGATTATGAAAAAATTGTTGGGATGAAGCTTGGGCAATTTGTCAAAAAGTGTTCGCGTATACAAACCATACAATTTTATCGGAAGCGTTAGAAAAATGGGATATTTCATTGTTCCAACCATTATTACCAAGAATTTATCAAAATAATAGAAGAAATTAATAGAAGATTTGTAATGGAATTAAATGAAAAATATCCAGGAGATTGGGGTAAAATTGATTATATGTCAATCATTGAAATGGTCAAGTTAGAATGGCTTGGTTAGCAATTGTTGGATCTCATAAAGTAAATGGAGTTGCAGCGTTACATACTGAAATCTTAAAAATTCTGAATTAAAAAGATTGGTACAATTTATATCCTGAGAAATTCTTAAAACAAAACAAACGGAATTACTCAAAGAAGATGGTTATTAAAAATCAAATCCAGAGTTAGCTGAAATGATTACATTCTTAATAGGAGATAAATGGACAACTGATTTATTTGAATTGAAAAAAATTAGAACAATTTATAGAAGATGATAATGTATTAAAACAGATTAACTGAAATTAAATTTAATAACAAAGTTAAATTAGCAAAATATATTAAAGAAACAACAGGAATTGAAGTAAATCCTCATTCAATATTTGATATACAAGTTAAGAGATTGCATGAATATAAAAAGACAATTATTAAATGTGTTAAATATTATGGATTTATATAATAAATTAAAAGAAAATCCATTTATGGATATAGAGCCAAGAACATTTATTTTTGGGGCAAAAGCTGCAGCAGGTTATAGAAGAGCTAAAGGAATTATTAAATTAATAAACGCTATTGCAGAAAAATAAATAATGATCCAACAATAAATGGTAAAATTAAAGTTGTATTCTTAGAAAATTATAGAGTATCACTTGCAGAAAAAAATATTCCCAGCAGCAGATATATCAGAGCAAATTTCTACAGCAAGTAAAGAAGCATCAGGAACTGGAAATATGAAATTTATGTTAAATGGTGCATTGACTTTTAGGAACTTTAGATGGAGCAAATGTTGAAATAGTTGAAGAAGCTGGAGCAGAAAAATGAGTTCATCTTTTGGATTAAAAGCTCACGAAGTTGAAGAATTACAAAATAATGGAGGATATAATCCATTTGAAGTAATTGACAATGTTGAAGGATTAAGAAAAAGTATTGGATCAATTAGGTGATGGAACTTATAATGATAACCATAAAGGAATCTAGAGAATTGCAAGCTTCATTATTGTATGGAGCAGATGGATCAAGACCAGATGTTTACTTCTTATTAAAAGACTTTGAATCATATAGAGAAGCACAAGCAAGAGTAGATGCAGCATATAAAGATAGAAGAAATTGGGCTAAAAAAGCATTGAAAAATGTTGCAAATGCTGGTAAATTTAGTTCAGATAGAACAATTATGGAATATGCTAGAGAAATTTGGAATATTGAACCAACAGAAATTGATAATTATATAGAAGATTAAAAATAAAAATAAAATAAAATAAATACTACATTATAAAATGATATGTATTTTTGTAAATAATTGAAATTTATAATTAATTACAGTTATACATTCTAAAAACTTATTTTGTGAGTATTTTTATTTATATAAAATTATTTTTTTAAAAAGATGTAATAAGTATTGAAAAAAATAGAAAAATTAAGGTATAATTGAATTAGCAAAAATACAGATATGATTATTAGGAGGAAGAGTAATGAAAAACTTATTACAGTTTTTAAGTATCATGGCTACTTTAGTATTATTTGTAGTGGCTTGTGGTTCTAAAACCAGCTGAAGGTGAACAAAAAAATCTGAAGGTGCAGGAGCAGCTAAAAAAATCAGTTGCAATAGTGTACTCAACAGGTGGAAAAAGGAGATAAATCATTTAATGATTCAGCTTTCAGAGGATTACAACAAGCACAACAAGAATTAGGAATTACATTTAAAAGAATATGAGCCTAAAGATGCTACAGCAGAAGCAGAAAATGTTTTTAAGACAATTTGCTGAATCAGGAGAACATGATTTAATTATTGGTGTAGGATTTACAATGAAAGATGCAGTTACAGCAGTTGCTACTAGCTTTTCCCAGATCAGTACTGCAATTGTTGATGAAGAAGTTGACACCAAATGTTGCATCATTAAAATTCAAAAGAACATGAAGGTTCATTCTTAGTAGGAGCATTAGCTGCAATGATGTCTAAAAACAAATACAGTAGGGTTTGTAGAGCACTTGAATCACCAGTTATTCAAAAATTCCAAGCAGGATTTGAACAAGGGGCAAAATATGTAAATCCTAATATTAAAACATTATCAGTTTATTTAGGAGGAGCTAATCCATTTTAATGATCCAGCATCAGCTAAAGCAAAAACTGAAACATTAATTCAACAAGGTGCAGATGTTGTATATCACGCAGCAGGTGGAAGTGGAAATGGAATGTTCCAAGCAGTTAAAGAAAAAGGTGTGTTTGCAATAGGAGTTGACTCAAATCAAGATGATATTATTCCCGGATTTGTATTAACTTCAATGTTGAAAAATGTAGATACTGAGTATTCAATACAATTAAATCAGTATTAGATGGAAAAATTTGAAGCCAAAAGTACAAGAATTTGGAATTAATGAAAATGGAGTAGGAACAACTGATTTCAAATTGACTAAAAGATAAAATTGGTGAAGAAAAACATCAAAAATTAGAACAAATTAAAGAAGATATTAAAAGCTGGAAAAATTCAAGTTAAACCAACTTTAAACTAATATATCTTGAACAGAAAATGAAAGCAGGGTTTTATTATCCTGCTTTTTTATTAATTTATAAGTAGATATGAAATGATAACTAATAATTATAAAAAAATAAAATGAGGTGTAAAGTCATGAGAGTAGTAGATTTGATTGAGAAAAAGGGATAATAAAAATTTGAATGAAAAAGAAATCAAATTTTTATTAAAATGAGTATTGGAAGGAAATGTTCCGGACTATCAAATGTCATCATTTTTAATGGCAACATATTTTTAATGATATGATACCAGAAGAATTATTAACATTTACAACAACGATGAGAGATTCTGGAGACATAATCAACTTTGATGATGTTGAAAAATTTTTAGCAGATAAACATAGTACAGGTGGTGTTGGAGATAAAGTAACAGTTGTTTTAGCACCCATTTTAGCAGCTTTAGGTATGGGAACGACAAAATTATCTGGGAAAGGACTAGGACACAGGAGGAACAATTGATAAATTTGAGCAATAAAAGGATTTAAGTTTTTCAAGCACTAGAGATGAATTAGTTAAAATTGCAAACAAAACAGGAATAGGTCTTATGGGATATAGTGATAAAATTGTTCCATTAGATATATATATTCATTAAGAGATGTAACTGGGACAGTACCAAGTATTCCTTTGATTGCAAAAGTAGTATAATGAGTAAAAATTAGCAATTCAGTCTGATGTTATTATATTGGATGTAAAAGTTGGTGACGGAGCTATGAAAGATATAAATCAAAGCAAAAGAATTAGCAAAAGAATGATAGAAATTGGGAAAGGTGCAGGTCGTAAAAGTATAAGTTGTTTTAAAGCAATATGGACGAACCTTTAGGGCATGCAATTGGAAATGCTAATGAAAATAATAGAATCTATTGAAACACTTAAAGGAAATGGAGCAAAAAGATTTAAAAAGAAGTTGTATATATGATAGCGAGTTTAGCGTTAAAAAGCTAAAAGGTGAAATAAAAAGAGTTAGAAGAAGGTAAAGAAAAATTGATGAAGTTATAAATAATGGAACAGCACTTGCCAGATTGAAAGAATTTATAAATGAAAGTGGTGGAAATGGAGAACTTGTAAATGATTATACAATTTTACCAACACCAAAAAGTAAATTAGATGTAGATAGTGAAAATGTAGGATTTGTACAAAAAATTAAAGCTGAAGAAATAGGGAAAGCAGCAATGATAATTGGGGCAGGAAGAGCAACAAAAAGAAGATGTTATTGACCATGCAGCAGGTATAAAAATACTTAAAAAGTGGGAGAAAAAGTAGAAAAAGGGAAAAAATAGCAGAAATTTACTATAATGATAGTAAAAATGTTGAAGAATCAAAAATATGATTTTAGATGCTTATATTATAACAGATAATAAAGTGGAAGAACCTAAAGCTATTTTAGAAATAATTTGAATAATTTTATAAATTAAAAAGGTGATGAAAATGGAAATAAATAAATATATTGGACCATACAGTATAAAAAGCTATATCTCAAAGAAATAAAAAGTGTGTGAAAGAAGCGATAGAGTATGGATTTTATCTCTGTTTGTAGTAAATGGATGTAATGTTCCGTTTGCATATGACTTAGTAAAAGACACAGAAGTAAAAGTGGCGGCAGTTGTAGGATTTCCGTTGAGAGCAATGTCTATGGAGCTAAAGATTTTTGAAGCAGAGAGGCAGTAGAAGAAGGAGCTTTGGAAATTGATATGGTTATAAATATAGGAGCATTAAAAAGATAAGGATTATGCTTATGTTGAAAAAGAGATAGCTGAAATAAAAAAGCTATTGGAAATAGAAGTACTAAAGTAATAGGTTGAAACTTGTTATTTGACAGAAGAAGAAAAATAATAAAAAGCTTGTGAACTATCAGTAAATGCAAAAGCTGATTTTGTGCACTTCAACAGGATTTGGGACAGGTGGTGCAACATTTGAAGATGTTGCTTTTAATGAAAAAGTGGTGGGAGATAGAGCTCAAATAAAAAGCAAGTGGAGGAGTGAAAGATTTAGCTACTGCTCAAAGATATATTGAAATGGGAGTAACAAGACTTGGAACCTAGCCTCAGGAATTGAAATAATAAAAAGGGCTGGAAGTTGAAAAGATAAATATTAATTTAGTAATAGTGTTTTTAAATTAATAGTAAATTTATAAATATATAAAATGAATTTATAAAATTTTAAACCAAATATGAATTAAAATTGTGGATAAAAATAGAAATTAACTTAAATAATAAATTTTGAATAATAAAAAGTAAAATTTAAAAAAATTATTTAGAAAGGAATAAAATGGAAAAATAGAAAGAATTACATTAATTGTATTGGATAGTGTCGGTGCCGGAGAATTACCTGATGCGAAAAATGTTTGATGATGAAGGAGCGAATACATTAGGAAAATATGGCTAAAAGCTGTGGGTGGAATGAGTTTACCAAATATGGCTAAATTAGGACTTGGAAACATTACTAAAAATTGAAGGAACTCCAGCAGTAGAAGAAGTAGAAGGAGCTTACGGAAGAGCAGTTGAAGTTTCAATAGGAAAGATTCTACAACTGGACATTGGGAAATAGCAGGAGCTACCTTTTAGAAAGACTGTTCCCAAATTATAAAGATGGATTTTCAGAAGATGTAATAAAAGAATTTGAAGAAAAACTGGAAGAAAAACAATGTTAAATAAAACCAATTTCAGGGACAGTTGCAATAGATGAATACGGAGAAGAACAAATAAAAACCGGAAATTGGATTGTTTATGGATCTGTGAGATCCGGTATTCCAAATAGCAGCAAATGAAGAAATAATACCGTTAGAAGAGCTTTTATAAAGCCTGTGAAATTGCACTTGATATTTGTAATGAAAATCACCGGTAGCAAGAGTAATTGCAAGACCTTATGTGGGTAAAAAGTTGGGGAATTTAAAAGAACAGCAAATAGACACGACTTTTCAATAGATCCTCCAAAAAGAATCTATGTTAGAAAGATTGGAAAAAGCAGGACTTGATGTGGTAGGAATTGGGAAAACAAGTGATTTGTTTAATGGAAAAGGAATTACGATAATAGAAAAGCAAATCAAGATAATTTAGATGGAATTACTGTGGCTGCATTGAAAGAAGATACTAAAGATTGATTTTCACTAATTTAGTTGACTTTGATGCCGTTTATGGACATAGAAAGAAATCCACAAGGATATGCAGATGCTTTTAGTTGAGTTTGATAATTGGTTGCCAGAAATTGAGAAAAACTTGAAAGATAATGAAATATTAATAATTACTGCTGATCACGGGAATGACCCTAGCATATAAAGGAACAGATCATACTAGAGAATATATACCTATAATGATTACAGGTAAAAATATTAAGAAAAATGTTAATATTGGAACGAGAAAAACTTTTGCAGATATAGCGGCAACAGTGGAGGAAATATTGTTAGGGTACTGAAAAAGAAGGAAGTTTTAGCTAAAAGAAATATTGAAATAGGGATGAAATTCTATATCAAAAGAGTTAAAAGGTTTAATTTAAAAAACAAATTTTTATTGCAAATTTATATAATATATTATAAAAATGAAATACAACTATATATAATTTTTAATTGATTTCATACATATCATATATATATATATAATGTATGATTGATTTAGAATGGGGTATTAAATATGAAAAATAGAAGAAAAATATTTTTATTAACTGACTTTATACTAATGGATGCTAAAAAGAGCTTTTTCTGCATCTGGGAAACAGTGATTGAGATGAGAATATACTTTATTTCTAGCTCAAAAATAGATGAAGTAAATGTAGAAATAAAAGGCATTAAATTTGCAATAATAGCTGCAAAATGGTGGAGAAAGATGTACTAATTTTAAGAATACAATTTTGAAACGAAGAGATACTGAGGGATACCATATCAATGAAAAAGGTTATCGTTTTTCAAAATGTCAAAAAGAATCAATGGGTAGTGTAGTAATTGGGATCAAAGCCATGAGGGGAAAAATAAATGCACTTTTGAAAATGTAACGATTAATAATCATTATGCAGATCATGCTATACTAACTTTGATCAAATTAATTCTGATAATCCGAATTATCTGAAGCTAAAATTACCTTTAAAGGGTAAACACATTTTCAAGACACTTTTAGACTCTGATAAAATTAACTGGTTCTAGTAAAAGCAAGCCTAGAGTCATTCAATTATTGAATAATAGTACTAAAAGTTGGAAATTATACATTATATCAGAAGAAGGTTCTACATTGAATCTTTATTCTGTATCAGACCCTGTTAATTCAGGGGCATTAAGTATCAATCACTATAATAATACTTTCAGGGCAACAAAATTGATCCTGATTATCCGACTATAACAGTAATGGATTTTAAAGGTGATGTAAATATTAAAGTAGATAGAAATGGACAGCTGGATGCAGAGAAATTATGGTGTAGAGTATCGCTGCTCGAGTATCTAAAAAGAAACAGAATTGCTATCCCTGATGATTCTTAAGGCAGAAATTACATTTTCGTGGAAATGTAGATATTGATGTTACCCCAGTTTATGATGAAAAGGAAATCCTAAAAAGCATTGGAGATGCTATTAGTGTAGATGGTAAAAGATAGTAAAGTTGAGATTATTGGTGGAATTGATGAAAATAGTGAAAATAAAAAGGTGATATTCATGCTTTATAATGAGGGTATTGAAATGTAAATTTAGCAAATAAGGATTCTTACTTTGAAGGAGAGCTCATATTGGAAAAATGAAATATACCTCTAAGCAAAATTTATTTGATGAAACTCGTGATGAGAATGATGAATTAATTCCAACTAAATCTGAAATTGATAAGATAAAGAAAAAAATATAGAAAAATTGGAAAAAGTTTAACTTAGACCTAAAATAGAGTGAGAAAGCAAAAGAATACGTAGAGAATAGCAGATGCTGAAAATAAAAATAGAAAGATATAAAAATATATTGATTTAGAAACAGGTACTATTAAAAATGAAGCTATTGATAATACTAAGAATGCTATTAATTTGAATATAAGTAATGGAGCTAAATGGAAAGTTATTAAGGATTCTATGATTAAAAATCTTGATTTATCAAAGGAGGAATTGTCACTTTTTCTGGCAATAACGGATATGTTAATATATCTATGTCAAAAATTAGTGAAGCTGGTATTTTTGAGATGGATGGAGATGTTACTACGGGGAAAAGTGACTTAATCACGGTAAGAAAAAGGAGTGAAGGGACACATATAATCAAATTTAAAGATAATGCTGGTGGACAACCTAATCAGAAAGGAATATTTAAAATTAGTAGAAAATTTGGAGTGATCCAGAACATAATAAAGCTATTTATAAAGTTAAAGGTTCTGGAATAGAAAGTAGAACCTTATGAATATAAATTAGGAGAAGCACAAGATTCAAAATTAGTGAAAATTAAGGATGATGGGAAACACGATTATTATATTCATCCAACTAATGATTTAACACCCGGAGCTAAAGTGCTATAACATTAAGTAATTTATTATATCAATTAAATGCTTTAAAATGTAGATACTTTAGTTCAAAGAATGAGTGAAGTTCATTTTGATAAAGCTAGACTGATTATAATATTTGGTCAAGATACATAAACGGAAAATATAGTGGTTTTGAAGATTTAAACGATGAAAATTATAAAATTCCATATTGGGGTTCAAAAAGTTAAAAATGTTCATTTTGAAAAAGTTGCTACAAAAATAATAATATTTGGGTTAAAAAAATATGGAAGGACAATTTACGGATTTAAAAACGAAAGAACTGGATCTCATGCAAATCGATATAGAATAACAAAAGTTGGATTTGACTTTGAAAGATTGAGAGATAATTGGATTAATTATAGTGGAGTTGTATTTTCAAATATAAATTCTCACACTAAATTCCTTTCTTATGAAGGTAAAAATGAAATTAAAGGGAATGTCAGTTAGGATTGTATTCAACTTGGTTACATAAAGAGAAAAAACATTTATTACGATTTTTGTAGCTAATGTTACAAATTATAAATCAAGATATGATGTTATAAGTGCATCAGAGACCCTGTTCATTCTGTTAGTACTGGAAGTTCGGATGATTTCGTTCATACTAATTCATTTGCATTCTCTGCTAGAAGTAGGAAAAGAATTTTATTAAGAGAAGAAAAAGATAAAATTTATTATATACAACCTGAAGGACAATTAGTTTATCAATTTACAAAAAGGTTATAAATTTAATGTATCAAACGGTTTAAGAGTTAATAACGGTGATTTACACGGATTATTAACAAGAGTCGGATTAAGAGCTGGAATAGATAGTAAAAATAAACGATTTAATTCCTATGTAAAATTAATGTATGAAGCTGAATTGATTGGGAAATAGTAAAACTGTCTTTAATGAAAAATTTGAGGAATCTACTTCAAATAGAGATCATTGACTAACATACGGAATTGGTTTAACTACTACTACTAAAAAGGTAAACAAATTGATGAAGCTCAAAGATCAACAAAACATAAAGTTAGACAAGATTGGCAATTTAATTTAGGAATACGATTTAATTTTAAATAAAATTTTAAAAAAGTGTAAAGAAGGAGGAAATCCCTATTGATTTTTTAAAAATGGAATATAATGTATATAAAGAGGTGTTATATGGAAAGAATAGAGAGAGAAGAGTATTTAGAATTTTTGAAAAATCATAAAAAGATAAATAGATAACAAAAATACAAAAATAGAATATAAATACGGTAGTAAATTCCAGTCTTTTTGATATAATTTAATTAAGAACACAATAAAAAGGGTAAAAATTAGTAGTAAATATTTAAAAGATGATTTTATTATTAGAAATGGAATTAAAAATTTGAAATAGAATATTTGAATTTATTTTTCACTTGAATTACATTAAAGATAATAAAAATTTTGAAATAAAAGAGATAAAAATAGAGAATTTTAGGAGTAAGATAATGAACGATGATGAGAGCAATGGTTAAAGTGGGCTATAAATTACAATCATTAGCACAGGCAGGATTACATTATTCAAAAGAAGATTTTTGATTTAGAGAGATTTGAAAAGAATAAGAGAAATTTCTGCAGAGATAGTATCAATAAAAGTGGACTTTCATTAGATCGTAGTGAGAAAAATATTTTTGTAATGAAATCGGATATCAAACTCCTAAAATTGATTGCCAGTGGAGCTATAATTCAAAAATGATAAAGTGGCACTTTTGGTAAAAGAACGTGATGGTAAAATGGTCGTTACCGGGTGGATGGGTTGATGTAAATCAATCTATCAACAACAAATGTTATAAAAGAAATGTTGGAAGAAGCAGGAGTTCATGTTAAAGTCAAAAAGTTATAGCAATTCAAGATGGGAGAAAAACATAATTTATTGAACGATGAGGCAATCACCATGTGGAGTTTGTAAAATTTTTCTTTATGTGTGAAATTATTGAGGGAACTAAAGATGAATTTAGTCAAAGATAGAAATATCAGATTATTTTTGATGTAAAATAATTTACCGGAATTGTCGTCTTTAATCGTGTGAATGAAAATCAAAATAAAACTTTGTTATGAAGCAGAAAAGTGAGGTTTGGGAAACAGTTTTGAGTAAATAATAAAATATAAATAGATTTAAAATAGAAAGGAAACAATATGAGTAATACAGTATTTTTATTTGATTTTGGATGGGACAATATTGATAGTAGTAAAGGAATAACGAATGCAGTGAAATATTCTTTAAATATATTAGGGTGTGAAATTCCAAATCAGGAAATGCTTAATAAATTTATGGTACTCCCTTGATGACTCGTATAGTAAATATTTTTCGGAATGCTAGAAGAAGAGATGGAATGAGCTATAAAGCATTTTAAGAAGTATTATGATGGAAAAGGAATGTATGAATTAAAAATTTATGATGATTTTGGAAGAGATTACTTTTCAAAAACTTTCAAAAGAATATAGACTTTATGTGGCAACTCAAAAGGATGAAAAATGCTAACAAAATAATTAAAAGATTTGAAAATAGACAAATATTTTAATTATATAGCAGGTGCATCGTTAGAAACTGGAAGAAGTAGAAAAGAGGATGTTATAAAATATTTGTTACAAAGAGAAAAAGAAAATCTTAAAAATAATGAAATAATTATGATTGGAGATACAAAAATTTGATATAATTGGTGCGAATGCAAATCAAATGAAAAAAGCATTGAGTTTTATATGGTTTTGGGACAAGAGAAGAGTTAGAAAATGAAAAGTGCTACATTTATTGTTGAGAAACCATTAGATATTTTAGACTTAGAAATTTAGGAGAATCTTTGTAAAAGAGATTCTCTTTTGAAAAGAAATAAATTTGAAAAACATAAAAAGAGAATAAAAATCCATTTTTTATTGATTTTTATAAAAAATGGAATATAATGTATCTAAAGAGGTGTTATATGGAAAGAATAGAGAGAGAAGAGTATTTAGAATTTTTGAAAAATCATAAAGATAAACAGATAATCAAAAAGTAGTAAGCGGAATAAGAAGAGCAGAGTAAGTCTACTTTTATTTGAAATATATAAAGATTATTTACAAAAATGGAGTAGATCAAATAATTTCAATTAATTTTGAAGATTTAGAATATGAAGAATATACAGATTATAAAAATTATATAAATTTATAAAAGATAATTTATTAGAAAATAAAAATTATATATTTTTAGATGAAATACATATGTGAATAAGTTTGAAAAAGTTGTAGATAGTTTATTTATAAAGGAAAAATATTGATTTGTATATAACAGGCTCAAACGCTTATTTTTATGTCAGGAGAATTAGCAACATTACTTAGTGGAAGATATCGTAGAATTGGAAATTTTTGCCACTATCATTTAAAGAATATTGTGAAGGAAAGAAACAACAAGAAATAGAAGGTCAAGAATTGTCAAAAAGTTTGATGCAAAGATATAACGATTATATTTTTGAAAGTTCATTTCCGTATACTTTACAAATTGATAAAAAGAAAAATATAAGAGAATATTTAATGGGAATATATAGTTCTGTTTTGTTAAAAAGATGTGGTATCAAGACTTAAAAATTAGTGATGTAATGATGCTTTGAAAGTGTTGTAAAATATATGTTTCTGACAATATTGGAAATATAACTGCAATATAGCAGATGCAATGACATCACTTGGAAGAAAAATAGATGTAAAAACAGTTGAAAAAAATATTTGTCTGGTCTTATAGATAGTATGATTTTTGTATAAAGTAAATAGATATAATATAAAAGGAAAGGCATATTTGCCAAATCTATCAAAAATACCATATTGTGAGATATTGGACTTGAAATCAGCTTTTAGGAAATAGAAATATTGATTTTTGGACATATTTTTGAAAATATAATTTATCTTGAATTACTTAGAAGAGAAAATGTATATGTAGGACAATTTGGAGATAAAGAGTTGATTTTGTAGTATTAAATGGAGAAAAAGTAGAGTATTATCAAGTTGCACTTACTGTTTTAGATGAGAATACATTAGACGAGAGTTAGAAACCGTTGATAAAAAGATTCGTATCCTAAATATTTGATAACTTTTAGATGAGATTGGTGTAAATACAAATTATGATGGAATAAAAAGTATTGAATGGTTTGGAGTGGTTTGGTGGATAGGGGAGATTAGGGGGAATCAATAAAAAGAAATAGAAGATTGGATGAACAATTATCCTAGAAAATTATTTAATGGAAAAAGCTCAAACGAAGTATATGAGAAAAATCAAAAATATATTTCATAAAAAGTATGACACTTTGAGTTGCAATTTTACAAACAATATAAAATTTTTAAAAATGCTTGACAAAAATAAAAATAGTATAGAATACCAAAGTCAATTTATAAAGTTGATGAAAGAATTTATGAATTATAACCAAAAGACAGTAGGTAGATATAATCTATAAACCCTACCGAGGTAAGATTTAACAGTATATATAGATGTATATAGTTTGAATATTCAACCTCTGGGCTTATTGTTTTGATTCAGAGGTTTTTATTATGAGGAGGTGAAGGAATTGCCAGCACAATCTAAATTGGAAGCAGTACAACAGTTGACTGCTAAATTAAAAGATGCTAAAGCAATGGTATTCGTTGATTATAGAGGAATCAGCGTTAATGAAGATACTGAATTAAGAAAAATGCTAGAGAAGCAGGAGTAGAATACTTTTGTAGCTAAAAATAGATTAATGAAAATAGCTTTAAAAGAAGTAGGTATCGGGAAACGAACTTTGATGATTTATTAGAAGGAACTACATCATCTGCTATTGGATATGAAGATGGAGTTGCACCTTCAAAATTAGTTTTTGATTTTGGTAAAAGTTAAAAGACAAATTAGTTATCAAAGGTGGAATGTTAGAATCTGAAAGAGTAGATGTTTCTACAGTTGGAAGCGTTAGCACAATTACCTTCAAGAGACGAAATGTTAGGAATGATCGCTTACGGATTATTATCACCAGTAAGAATGTTAGCAGATTGGATTATCTAACTTAGCTGATAAAGTTGGAACAGGTGTATCTCTGCAGTGGAGGAAGCTCCAGCAGTTGAAGTAACAGAATAGTTACTATAAAAATTAAAAATAAAATAAAAAGAAAAATAGGAGGATTAAGAATAATGGCATTCAATAAAGAGAACAATTTATAGAAGATTTAAAAGCTATGTCTGTAGTAGAAATTAAAAAGAAGTAGTAGGAAGCAATAGAAGAAACATTTGGAGTATCTGCACAACCAGTACTTGCAGTTGCAGGAGGAGCAGCAGAGCAGCAGCAGTTGAAGAAAAACTGAATTTGATGTAATCTTAGTATCAGGAGGAGCTTCTAAATTAGCAGTAATTAAAGAAGTAAGAGGAATAACTGGTTTAGGATTTGAAAGAAGCTAAAGAGTTAGTTGAAGCTGGTGGAAAAGCAGTTAAAGAAGGAGTTTCTAAAGAAGGCAAGCAGAAGCATTGAAAGCACAATTAGAAGGTGCAGGAGCAACTCGTAGAATTAAGATAATGGTTTACCTAATTATGGTGAAAGCACTCTTTTAGGAGAGTGTCTTTTTCCACTAATAAAAGTAATGTAGCTGTTGTTTATGGATTTTGAAAACTAACAACAAAGAGTTTTAGAATGTTTTGGAACATTTCTTTGTTGTATTAATTTTTATAAAAATAGAATAAAGAATTATGTTCTTTGTATAGGAGGAATTTTTAGAATGAGGTAAACTTCATTGAAAGATATAGTTTTGGGAAAATAGCAGATGGAGGAGAAATGCCATCTCTTGAATTTCAGCTAAATTCTATGAAGATTTCTTACAATCAAAATACCGCCTCAAAAAGAGAAAATAAAGGGTTTGAAGCAATTTTTAATGAAAGTATCCCAATAGAATCAAGTAATGGACTACTAAAAATTAGAATATTTATGGTATGAAATTCATGATAATGATGAACCTTTAAATGATGAATTGGAGTGTAAAAAGAGGGAAGACTTATTCAGGACAATTAAAAAGTAAGACTTAAATTAACAAATAAAAAGAACTCAAGAAATTCAAGAAACTTTAGTTCATTTTGGTGATATACCTCTAATGACTGAACAAGCTACATTCGTAATTAATGGAGCAGAAAGATGAGTTAGTATCACAATTACACAGATCTCGGGTATTACATTTAATAAAGAGGGGAATATTCAAACAGGAAAAGATGTATTTATTGGGAAAATTATTCCGTACAAAGGAACATGGTTAGAATTTGAAACTGATAAAAATGATATTTTAAATGTAAAAATTGATAGAAGAAAAGAAAGTTTTAGCTACAATATTTTTTTAAAAGCAGTTGATTTCTTTACTGACAAATTCAGAAAATTATGGAAGAATTTTTGAACAAAAAGAAATTGATTTATCAGAAAGTTTTTCAAAATATTCAGGAGAAGGGTGTATGATATTTTTAAAAGCTAAATTAGAAGGTAGCTTTTTCTGTTGAAGACATTTTTAGATGAAGAAACAGGAGAATATGTTGTTGAAGCGGAAGAACTAATAGACCACATTGTTGTAGAGAAAAATAATTGACAATAAAAATAAATAAAATACTTATTTGGGAAGGTTAAGCCTGAAGATAGAATAATAGCAAATTCATTAATACATGATACTACAAAAATAACGATGAAAGCAGTAGTAGAAGTGTTTTAGAAAAATTAAGACCAGGGAGATTTAGTAACGGTTGAAAGTGCGAGATCGTTAGTAAAACAAATGTTCTTTAATCCACAAAGATATGATTTAGCTGATGTTGGAAGATATAAAAACATAAATACGCGTTTAAAACTAGATGTTCCAGCAGATGAAATTGTTTTAACTAAAGAAGATGTTATGGCAACGATTGAATATGTAAAAGATTATTTGCAGGAGAAGGAAGTACAGATGATATGACAGTTTATCAAACAGAAGAGTTAGAGGAGTTGGAGGTTATTGTCTATTCAAATAAAAGGTGGAATGTTGAGAATGGCTAAAATGGTTAAAAGAAAAATGACTATTCAAGATATTACTACATTAACACTACAAAGTTTATTAAATACAAAAACCTTTAAATGCTTTAATTAATGAATTTTTGGAAGTGGACAATTATCCAATTTATGGATCAATCAAATCCATTAGCAGAATTGGCTCACAAAAGAAGAATATCAGCGTTTAGGGACACGGGTGGATTATCAAGAGAGAGAGCAGGATTTGAAGTGCGTGACGTACACACGATTCTCATTATGGTAGAATTTGTCCTATAGAAACTCCAGAAGGATAAAACATTGGATTAATTAACTCATTGACAACTTATGGTAAAGTAAATAAATATGGATTTATAGAAACTCCATTTGTAGTAGTAAAAATGGTAAAGCAGATGTAAATGACATTAGATATGTGGCAGCTGATGAAGGAATTAGGATTATTTATCAGCTCAAGCTGATACGCCGATAGATGAAAAAGGAATTTTAACAAATGAGGTTGTATGTAGATATAATGAAGAAAGTTGTACATGTTGGGAAAAAGAAAAAGTTGATTTTATTAGATATGTTCTCCAAAAACAATTAGTGTCAGTATCAGCAGGATTAATACCATTCTTAGAACATGATGATGCGAATAGGGCTTTGATGGGATCAAATATGCAGCGTCAAGCAGTACCGTTGTTAAAAACAGAGGCACCTTATGTAGGGACAGGATTGGAAAAGAAAAGTTGCAATAGATTCAGGGAGCAGTAGTTATATCAAAAGTTAATGGAACAGTAACTTATGTAGATGCAAGAAAAATTGTTGTAACAGATGAAGATGGAAATGAACATTCACATAGATTATTAAACTTTGAAAAATCTAACTCTTCAATGTGTTTACATCAAAAACCGTTAGCAGATTTAGGACAATATGTGAAAAAAGGAGATGTTATTGCTGATGGTCTATCAACAGCTGGTGGAGATTTAGCTTTAGGAAAAAATATTTTATTAGCATTTATGCCTTGGGAAGGAGTTATAATTTTGAGGATGGAATTTTTAATTTCTGAAAGATTAAGAAAAGATGATGTATTTACATCGTTGCATATTGAAGACTTTGAAATAGAAGCTAGAACTACTAAATTAGGTGATGAAGAAATTACAAGAGAAATTCCAAAATGTATCTGAAGAAGCATTGAAAAGAAATTTAGATGAAAACGGAATAATTAGAATAGGGGTCATATGTTACGCCTGATGATATTTTTAGTAGGAAAAGTAACGCCAAAAGGTGAGAAGTGAACCACCTGCAGAAGAAAAATTATTAAGAGCAGTTTTGGTGAAAAAGCTAAAGATGTAAGAGATACTTCATTAAGATTACCTCATGGGGTAAAAGGAACTGTTGTTGATGTATTGGAATTGACAAAAAAGAAAATGGAGATGACTTAAAAGCTGGAGTAAATAAAGTTGTAAGAATTTACATTGCAGAGAAAGAAAAATAATGGTTGGAGATAGGAAATGTCAGGAAGACACGGTAATAAAGGGGTTGTATCAAAGGTATTACCGGTTGAAGATATGCCACATTTAGAAAATGGTCACCAATAGATGTATGTTTAAACTCGTTAGGAGTACCTTCGACTATGAATATAGGACAAGTATTGAAGTACATTTAGGATTAGCAATTGGAGATATGGATAAATATATTGCAACTCCTGTATTTGATGGTGCAAAAGAACAAGATGTAAAAGAATATTTAGAACAAGCAGGATATAGTAAAACCGGAAAAAGTAAAAATTAATTGATGGAAGAACAGGGCAACCATTTGACAATCCTGTAACTGTTGGAAGACTGTACATATTAAAACTGCATCATTATGAGTTGAAGACAAAATGCATGCTAGAGCGATTGGACCTTATTCATTAGTTACACAACAACCACTTGGAGGTAAAGCTCAATTCGGTGGTCAAAGATTAGGGAAATGGAAGTTTGGGCACTTGAAGCATATGGAGCATCTAGTATTTTACAAGAAATGTTTACTGTTAAATCTGATGATATAAGTGGAAGAACTAAAACTTATGAAGCGATAGTTAAAGGGCAAGAAATGCCAGAAGCTGATGCACCGGAATCATTTAGAGTGTTGATAGAGAATTTCAATCTTTAGGGATTAGATGTAACACTTTATGATAAAGATGGAGCAACAATCGATTTAGATAAAAACTTAGATGCTGATTGTATACTAAAAATAAAAATAAAATAGAGAGAACTAACCTTATTTATAATGTTAGCTAAAATTAGTATTGAGGAGGCTCTTTATTAATGAGTATAAGAGATTTTTGATAGTATTCAAATTAGACTAGCTTCACCAGAAAAATTGAAGAATGGTCATTTGGAGAAATAACAAAAGGCAGAAACAATCAGAATTATAGAACATTAAAAACCTGAAATGGATGGATTATTTTGTGAAAAATATTTGCAATAATCAAAAGATTATGAATGTTCATGTGGTAAAATATAAAAGAATGAGATATAAAAGTATGACTTGTGAAAAATGTGGTGTTGAAGTAACAACATCTAAAGTTAGAAGAGAAAGAATGGGTCATATCAAATTGCAACTCCTATAGCTCATATTTGGTATTCTAAAAGGTACTCAAATAAAATGAGTTTATTATTAAATATTAGTACAAAAGAATTAGAAATGGTTTTATATTTTTTTCAAGATATATTGTAACTGATCCGGGAGAAACTGATTTACAAAAAGGACAAATATTGACAGACAGAGAATATAAATTATATGAAAGTCAATATAAAAATGGATTCTACAGCTAAAATGGGAGCAGAAGGTGTATTAAAATTATTAGAAGAAATAGATTTAAAAAGAACTTGAAAGCTGAACTAGAAAATGAAATGGAAACTGTAAATTCTTCACAAAAAGAAAACAATTAAAAAGATTGAAAATAGTTAGAGATTTAATTGCTTCAAATAATAGACCAGAATGGATGATTTTGACTGTCTTACCAGTAATGCCTGCAGATTTAAGACCTATGGTTCAATTAGATGGAGGAAGATTTGCAACTTCTGACTTAAATGATCTTTATAGAAGAGTTATAAATAGAAATATTAGATTACAAAAATTGATGTCAATTAAAGCTCCAGAAATTGTAATTAAAAATGAAAAAGAATGTTACAAGAAGCAGTAGATGCCTTAATTGATAATGGTAGAAGAGGAAACCAGTAGTAACTCAAATAATAGAGAATTAAAATCATTGTCAGACATGTTAAAAGGAAACAAGGAAGATTTAGACAAAATTTATTAGGAAAAAGGGTAGATTATTCAGGAAGATCGGTTTATCGTAGTAGGATCAAAGTTTGAAAATGAATCAATGTGGATTACCTAAAAATGGCGTTGGAATTATATAAACCGTTTTTAATGAGAGAATTAGTAAAAAGAGAATTAGCTTCAAATATTAAAGTTGCCCATGGTAGAAGAAGATGAAAATGTATGGGAATTAATAGAAGAAATTATTAAAAATCACCCTGTTTTACTAAATAGAGCACCAACATTACATAGATTGTCAATTCAAAGCATTTGAGCAATATTAATTGAAGGAAAGCTATAAGATTACACCCGTTAGTATGTTCGGCATTTAATGCTGACTTTGATGGTGACCAAATGGCTGTTCACTTAGTATTATCACAAGAAGCTCAAATGGAAGCAAAATTATTAATGTTAGCAACAAATAACATAATTGCTCCTTCAAGTGGAAAACCAATAGCTGTACCTTCACAAGATATGGTTATGGGATGTTATTATATGACTAAAGATAAAGGTGCTAAAGGAGAAGGAAAATTATTTTCAAGTAAAAATCAATTAATAACAGCTTATCAAAACAGGGCAAATTGATACACATGCAATTGTAAAAGTTAGAATTGATGGAGAAATGATAGAAACAACTCCGGGAAGATTAGTGTTTAATACAATGCTTCCAAAAAGAAGTTAGAAATTATAATGTAACTTTCGGTAAAAAGGACAATTAGGAAAAATTAATTGCAGATTTATATAAAAATTTGGATTTGAAAAACTTCTAAATTAATAGATGATATTAAAGATTTTTGGATTCCATCACGGGACATTAGCAGGAATTACAGTTGGAATAGAAGATTTAGAAATACCGGAAACTAAAAGGAATTTTTAGAACAAGCTGAAAAAGATGTTGCTGAAATTGATAAATTATATAAAACTGGAGAAATCATAGATGCTGAAAGATATAGAAGAACAGTAGCTATATGGTCGAGAAGCAGTAGATAAAGTAACTAAAGATATGATGAATAATCTTGATGAATTTAACCCAGTTTATATGATGGCGAATTCTGGAGCCAGAGGTTCGATTGCCCAAAATGAGACAATTAGGTGGTATGAGGGACCTATGGCAAATACACAAGGTCAAATTATTGAGATGCCGATTAAAGCAAACTTTAGAGAAGGACTTAATATTTTAGAATTCTTTATGTCATCACATGGAGCAAGAAAAGGATTAGCAGATACAGCATTAAGAACTGCCGATTCAGGTTATTTAACTCGTAGATTAGTAGATATTTCACATGAAGTAATTGTAAATCATGAAGATTGTGGTTGCGAACACGGAATTGTAGTTTCGGATTTAGTTAAATCAGGAAATGTAATTGAAAAATTAAGTGAAAGAATTTACGGTAGAGACTTTAGCTAAAGATCTAATTCACTAATGGAGAAGTTATTGCAACTAGAAATACTTTTAATTGATGATGAATTAAATGCAAAAAAGTGAAGCATTAGAAATTAGAAGTTGAAATTCGAACACCTTTAACATGCAGTTAGAAAAAGGTGTATGTAGAAAATGTTATGGACTGGACTTATCAAATCATAAAAGAAATTTTTAAAAGGAGAAGCAGTCAGGAGTTATTGCAGCTCAATCAATTGGAGCAGCCTGGAACACAGCTTACAGATGCGTACTTTTCCATACAGGAGGGGTTGCAACGGCAGCTTCGAGTGCAATCAGATTATAAAAGCAGATATATCTGGAAGAGTTAAATTGAAAGATATTACATTATTAACAAATGAAAAAGGTGAAGAAATAGTCGTTTCACAAACTGGTAGAATAATAATAGGAAAATATAGATATGAAGTGCCATCAGGAGCTACTTTAAAAGTAAAAGATGGAGATTCAGTTAAAAAGAGGACAAGTATTGGTAGAATTTGATCCATATCAAGTTCCAATAATAACAGCAGAATCTGGAAAAAAATTGAATTTTAGAGATATTTATGTTAAAGAAAATATTGATCCTAAATACGGTGTTACTGAAAGAATAGCAATTAGACCGGTTGAAAATAGTGAAGTAAATCCAAGAATAATTGTATATGGTAAGAAAAAAATGAAAAAGTGGCAGAGTATAATATTCATATCGATGCATATTTAATGGTAAATGAAGGAGAAGATAGTTAAAAAGGTCAAATTATTACTAAAATCTTGAAAACAGGAGAAGAAATAAAGACATTACTGGAGGCTTCAAGGGTACAAGAATTGTTTGAAGCAAGAAATCAAAAAGGTAAAGCTACATTATCTGAGAGTATCTGGTAGAGTAGTATTCTCGATAAAAAGAAAAAGGAATGAGATTAATTTTAATTGTTGATCCTGAAACAGGTGACATGATAAAAGAATATACAGTTCCCGTTGGAGAGCATTTAGTTGTAACAAATGAAATGCTAATTGAAAAGGTGCAAAAATTACAGATGAGATCGGTATCACCACGATATATAAAAATAAAAGGTTTAGTAGAAGCACAACAATTTTATATTAGAATCAGTACAACAAGTGTATAGAGAGCAAGGAGTTACTGTAAATGATAAACATATTGAGTAATAGTTAAACAAATGTTCCAAAAATTAAAATTAAAGAAGCAGGAGATTCTTTATTCTTAGAAGATGAGATTAATTGACAGAAAAGTAGTAGATAAGGAGAAATGAAATTTTTAATATCTAATGGTAAAAGACCAACTACTTGATGAACCAATTATTCAAGGAATAACTAAAAGCAGCTGTAAATACAGAAAAGCTATATCAGCAGCATCATTCAGAAACTACAAAAGTGTTGGCTAATGCAGCGATAGAAGGTAAGATAGATAGACTTGAAGGAATGAAAGAAAATGTAATTATAGGTAGAGAGAATACCTGGAGGAACAGGTTTAAAGATTACAAATATATAGATATAAGATTTAAAAAGGTGAGGAAATAGAAGAGGAAAAAGAAAATATAGAAGTAACGGAATAAATTTAAGTAGAATTTACAAAAATAGATTTCCCACTTTGTTGATTAATAAGAAAAGATTAATTTGCAAAAGTTAAAATAGGAGTTTATATGAAAACTTTAAATATAGGATTTAATAATTTTGTTATGAACGAACATGTAATAAGTATAGTAGTTCAGATAATGCACCAGCTAAAAGGTTGAGAGAAGATGCTAAAAATAGAGATGCATTAATTGATGCAACTGCTGGAAGAAAAACAAGATCAATAATAATAATGGATAATGGATATATAATTTTATCTACAGTAAATGTAGAAACATTGATACAAAAGAATAGAACAAAATGAACGATAAATTCTAAAAATAAGGTGGTACCATGAAAGGTAAATTAATAATAGTTTCTACTGCACAGCGGATCAGGTAAATCAACAATTACAAAATTAGTTAGAGATAGATTACAAATGGAGTTATCTATTTCGGCAACAACTCGTAAACCAAGAGTTGGTGAAATTGATGGAAAAGATTATTTTTCTTAACGGTGGAAGAGTTTGATAAAAATGATGAATTTTATGAATATGCAAATGTACACGGTAATTATTATGGGACATTAGTTGTGGATGATAATTTAGAAAAAGGTAAAAATGTAATGTTGGAAATTGATGTTCTAAGGAGCGTTAATCGCTAAAAAGAAAAGAAAAAGATGCGATATTAGTATTTTTAAAACAGAAAATAATGAAATATTAGAAGAAAGACTTAGAAATGAGAAAACAGATTCTGGAGAAGTTATTCAAATAAAGATTAAAAATGCTTTAACAGAATTAGAATATGAAAATAAATATGATATTACTATAATAAATAAAGATATTGAAGACTCATGTAATAAACTTATTAATATTATAAAATAATTAGTGGAGGACAAAATGAAAAAGATAACAATAGATAAATTGTTGACAAAAATACCAAATAAATATGAATTAGCGATAGTAGCAGGGAAAAATTGCAAAAAGAATTTTTTAAAAGGGAATGAAAAATATAAAATAATGGATAATGTTTTTGAGAATATAATGAAAGATGAAATTGAAAATAAAAATAAAATTTTAAAATGTATAGAAAAATTTAATAAAAAAGTGACAAATCTTAAAAGTGAATTTATACTATAATATAGGGAAATAGGAGTTTTAATGTATAGGGATAAAAATATTCAAACACTTGTAGATGAATTAGATATAGTTCAAGTAATAGGAGAATAGTTTTAAAAAGAAAGCAGGAGCAAATTATGAGGGATTATCTCCGTTTAAAGAAGAAAAAACCATCTTTTGTTGTAAGCCCAACAAAAATATATCACAGATTTTAGTACAGGTGATGGAGAGATGTTATAAAATTTTATAGAAAAGATAAATAATTATCATTTTTATGAAGCTGTAAAATGAATTAGCAAGAAAATATAATATTTCTATGAAAACTTTTTATGAAGATAGTAGCCGAATAACTGAAAGATGAAAAATATTATGAAATAATGAAACAAGCTCAAATTTATTTTTCTAAAAATATTTTTAATTCATCAGAGCATTGAATTATATGGGTAATAGAGGATATTTAGAAACAGATTTAAGAAAAATTTGGAATTGGATTTGCAGAAAGATAGATGGGACGGATTGTTGTTATATTTAACAAAATAAGGATATAGTACAGATGATTTATTAGAGATTAGGTTTTAATTATTACAAAATGAAAAATGGAAATATTTTTGATTATTTTTAGAAATAGAATAATGTTTTCCTATTTATAATGATAATATGAAAATAGTTGGATTTGGTGGAAGAACAATAAATACTGGTGAAAATACACCTAAATGCTTAAAGTTCTCCTGAGATCAAAAAATTCTTAAAAAGGGAAAGAACTTTTGGATTATTAAATCGTGGTGAACAAATACGAAAAGCGATGGAGTTACCATATTGATGGAGAGGATATTTGGATGTTTTAACTGCACATAAAAATGGTTTTGAGTTTGCAGTGGCAAGTTTAGGGAGACAGCGTTTACGACCGAACAGGCAGAATCATTTAAAACGATATACAACAAATGTAATATTGCCTATGATAATGATGGTGCTGGGAAAAATGCGACTATAGAAGCTGCAAATATATTAAAAATATGAGTTTTAATATAAGATGTTTGACAATAGATGGAAGTTAAAGATCCGGATGAATATTTAAAAATATGGTAAAAAGCATTTTTAAAGTTATTAGAAAACAACGACAGTTGAAGTGTTTGGATATATATATGAAGAATGTTCAAAGGATTTAGATTTAAAAGTATCGTTGGAAAGAAAGATCATTAATAGATTAAAGATTTTATGTTAAATGTAAAAGAGTAAGTGAGAAAAAGAGTAGTATATTCAAAAATATCAGTTGGATTAGAACTGATAGAAGTATTATACAGTACATTTTCTACAAGAAAATTGCTCAAATAGTAATTGGCAGAAAAAGAACAAATCCTATGGATCCTAAGTATACAAAAATTGTTTTCAACACGAAAACAAAAAGATATGCTTTTAATTGAAGAGCATTAAAAATATTTAATTCAGTATGCTGATTTAGAAGATGAAAATATAATAAAACATCGTGATGTTTTAAGTTCTATGAGTGAAAATGAAGAATATAAAAAATGAAATTAAAAATGATTAATTTTAAGTGGATAAAGAAGAAAAATATAAATGAATTAGACTTAACTGGAAATGAAAGAAATTTAATTTTTGATTATTTTTAAGTAAACGAAGAATATGAGAAGAAGAGGAGATAATGTGGAAAATCAATGATAAAGCTCTGTAGGATGGTTTAAAAAGAAATAGAACGAAAAAGATTAGAAATTGATGATGAAAATAGATATAAATTAGGTATAAAATTAAAGATCAATAGAGATCTGGTTATAAAGTAATGAATCAAGAATTGAGGATATTGAAAAATTGTGTTTTTGATTTTATGTGAGTGAGGATCTAAAATGTCTGAAAATAGAATAAATTTGAAGAATGGTTTAGCTGAGTTTAATGGAGCAGGCGAGAGAGAGATAAAATAGTGAGTTATGAAGAAATTAATAATATGCTTTCTGAGTTTTCAACAGATAAAATAGACCAGTTAATAACTAAATTGCAAAGATGATGGAATTACAACTGGTAGATACAATAGAAGATAAACAGGCGTTGTGTCTGTTCCAGAAGATTTAGTTGATTTTGAAAACTATTGAAGTACAGATTTTGATGAAGTAGATTCAGATGATGAGTTCAGAAAAATGAGAAATTGATGATTCAGAAGTTGACAAACTTTTACAAAACTGATTTATGAAATGCGAGAAAGTATGTGGATGTAGATGAGCCTATAAAAATGTATTTACGGAAATAGGTCAAATACCTTTATTAAGTTTTGATGAAGAGACAGAGTAGCCAAAAAGTGTTAGAGGCGATGGAAGAAGCTAGACAAAAATTGATAGAAGCAAATTTAAGAGTTAGTAATGGTGTTGCTAAAAACATACAAATAGAGGATTGAAAAATGTTGGACTTAATTCAAGAGGGTAATGTGGGATTAGTGAAAGCAGTGAAAAATTTGAATATGAAAAAGGTTTAAGTTTTCCAACATATGCAAGCGGTGGATAGAGACAAGCAATTACTAGGGCAGATCGCAGATCAGGGAAGAACTATAAGAATGCCGGTTCATATGATGAGAACTATAAATAAAAATAAAAGAGAAGTAGAATTATTTTGCAGGGAAACTGTGAGAGCCAACTGCTGAAGAATTATCTAAAAGAATTAGAGTTACCAGTAGATAGAGTTACATATGCTTTGAAATGAATCAAGATCAATATCTTTAGAAACACCGGTTGGAAGTGGAAGAAGATAGCGAGTTGGGAGATTTTGTAGAAGACGATAAATTTTTCAATCCATATGATGCAACAACAAGGTTTTATTAAAGAGACAATTAGATGAAATTTTGAAAAACTTTAAAATGAACGGAAGAAATGGTACTTAGATATAGATATGGATTGGATGATGGGTCTCACGCTAGAAGAAGTCAGGAAAAGTGCTAATGTAACAAGAGAAGAATTAGACAAATAGAAGTAAAAGCGTTAAGAAAATTAAGACATCCAAGTAGAAGAAAAACTTGAAGATTACTGAGAGCTAGAAGGTTGTATACTGGCTCCTGTGTTTCTCAGCTGAAAGGGAAAAATATAAAATGATAAGAATTAATAGATGAAATAAGAAAAAGGAAATTATAGTTTTGAAAATATAATAGAGAATTATAGGATTGTCGGATGAAGATTATTTTGAATTTTTAAGATTTTTATATGTAGAAAATATTCCGAGTGGAACTTCTTTGGATGGGAAAGATTTTATGGTTTTGGAAGATGAGAAATTTTTATGTTGAAGAAAAGAAATTATAAAAGACTTATTTTGAAGAATTAAAAAGAAAAATATGAAAATATTGAAACAGAACAAGGTTAATAGATAAATATTTAAAAAGTGGCAGTGAGAGAAAGTTTAGTTTATTCCAAAATACGGTTTTCATTTTTGAGATCTTGTACAAGAAGCAACTTTAGGTGTTATTTCTAGTTTAGATTATTATGATAAAAGTGAAAAGCAATATCAAGATGAGGCAGAATGTTAGGATTTTGCCATTAAATATATATTAGGTATCAAAAGAGATGCTTAAAAATACTAAAATCATCAGAATTATCATATATTTTATATTTAAAAATTCAAATGGATAGAGGAATGGGTAAAAGGAAACTAAACAAATTGCAAGAGAAATGAATGTAAGTATTGATTATATTGAGCAATTAGAAAAAGTTGTTTAATGAAGTTGAATATGAAGAAAATATAAAACTAGAAGATGTAGTGGAAAAAGCTAATAAAATAAACACAAATATATATTTTGGAGAATATACCTAAAAATTAAGTTATATTGATGAACAAATATTAATAATGTGTTATGGACTTGATGATAAAAAGTTATGAAGATAAGATATTGCAAAATATTAAATATTGCAGTTCATAATGTTCAAATTTTTAAAAGAAAAAGCATTAAAATAAACTATCAATAGATTTATTAAAAATGAATTTACTATACAGAAGAAAATGAATATATATTAAATTAATAAAATAGGAGAAAAATGAAATTAAAAGATATAATGGGAGAATTATATTCAATTTATAATCCAAAAGTGCAGAAGATGGGATAATGTTGGGTTAATAATAGGAGATAAAAATAAAGAAATAAATAAAGTTTTGTTTTTGTTTAGATTTAACTTTAGATGTTGTAAATGAAGCGATAAATCAAAAATATAAATTTAATAATAACACATCATCCTGTAATATTTTCTGGAGATTAAAAATTACGAATGAAAGTATACAAGGAGAAAAATTATTAAAAATAATTGAAAATAATATTTCAGTTTATTCAATTCAGTACAAATAGTGATTTTGCGATAAATGGACTTAATGATCTTATTATGGAAAAATAGGACTTGATGGACAAGTAGTAATTTCAGGAGAAAAGAGAGTATGAAGATTATAATCCAATATAGTAGAAAAACATAAAGTTGGACAAACTAGAATAAAATATCTTGAAAAAGAAATAACATTAGAGCAATTAATTGATAAAAATAGGGTTAGGATTAGATTGTATTCAGTTATGTTGGAGATAAAAAGTAAATTAGTAGAGTAGAATTGGGCTTCGTGACAGGTGGTGGAATTTCTTTAATTTACGACATTAAAGACTGAAATAGATGTGTTTTAACAGGTGATTTAAAGCACCATGAATCGCTAGATTTATATGAAGAAGGTAAATTATTAATAGATATTGGTCATTATGAAAGTGAGTATTTATTTGTGGAATTAATAGAAGCGTGAAATGAGTAAATTTTTGATGGAGAAATGATAGAATATTATGGAAAACCTGTATTTCAAATAAAAATAATAAAAAGAATAATGTTTTGTGTTGATGAATAAATAATTTAAGAAAAATTATAAAAATATTTGAAAAAGATAAATAAAAACGATTGACAAATAAAAATATGTGTTATAATTATTTTACAGTTGAATATGAACTTATCAAGAGGAGATGTATTAGGGACAAGGGTCTGATTGACTACCCAGCAACCTGTATGAAAAATTATAAGGTGCTAAATCTACGGCATATAATGCAGAAGATAAGAAATTAATTTCTCTTCAATGTGAAGAGTACAAAAATAAAAGAGATTTAAAATTAAAAACTGGAAGGAGATGGATATTTATTTTACATCTGAATTTTGTATCACCTGGTCATCAGATAAAATTTGTGATCAAATATCAGATTCAATGATTAGATGCTTGTTTAGAAAAAGATCAAAAATTCAAAAAGTGGCATGTGAGACTATTTTGTAACGACAGGGTTAGTAATTGTAGGAGGAGAAATTACGACAAAAACTTATGTAGATGTTCAAGAAATTGTAAGAGATAAAATTAGAGAAATTGGCTATAGACCGAGATGGGATTTGATGCCGACTGTGGAGTAATGAATGTAATTCACTCACAATCTTAGACATTTCAATAGGGAGTAGATACAGGTGGAGCAGGAGATCAAGGAATTATGTTTGGAGGGGCTGTAAATGAGAACGACAGAATTAATACGCTTTAGCTGCCAACTCTTGCGAGAGAAATTATTAGAAAATTAACAGAATTAACGAGAAATAAAACTGGCTTGGGCAAGACCAGATGCTAAAAGCACAAGTAACATCAGCTTATGATGAAACAGGGACTAAGATTGGACGATGTAGAAACTGTAGTTGTGTCAGTTCAACATGATGAAGATGTAACACAAAGAGCAAATAGTGAATGATTTAAAAGTGTTGGTAATTAAACCAGTATTAGAAAAATATAATTTAGATTATGAAAAAGTTAAAAATTATCATATAAATCAACAGGAAGATTTGTAATAGGAGGTCACTCACGGAGATAGTGGATTAACAGGAAGAAAATAATAATTGATACTTATGGTGGGATATTTTTAGACATGGTGGTGGAGCATTTTTCAGGTGAGATCCATCAAAAGTAGATGGATCGGCGGCGTATGCAGCAAGGATGGATTGCTAGAAATATAGTTGCAGCAGGAATAGCAACAAAATGTGAAGTACAGATTATCGTATGCAATGGGAGTAATAGAGCCAACATCAGTAAAAGTGATGCTTTTGGTCACAATTGAAATTCCTGAATATGAAATAGGAAACGTGTAAAATAGAAAATATTTGACTTAACACGAGGAGGAATTGGAAAGAGATTTAGAGTTAAGACAACCCTAAATTTAGATACCAAGATTTGGCTGCATTTGGTCATATTGGTAGAACTGATATTGATTTACCTTGGGAAAGACTTAATAAAGTTGAAGATATTATATTTTAGAGATAAAATAATTTCAAAATAGGAATAATAATAAATTTTACTGTAAAATTTAAGAAAATATAATGAGACATCATTAGGAGGAGAAATTTTTGATGAAAATATTAAATAGATTTTTAATGTTAATTATTATGATCATTCTATTTGTAATAAGTTTGTGCTAAAAATGATAAACCGATAGTTTTTAATTTGAGTGCGACTATAATACTTTGGATCACATTTATTTGCAGAAATGATGGCAGTTAGAATTGATTACAAGTATATACGAAGGTCTTTTAATTTTAGATAAAGACGGTAATTATACTGGTGAGATGGCAGAGTTATACTGAAAATGGTAATAAACTACATTTAAAATGAGGATAATGTTAGTGGGTGATGGAGTAAAGTGACAGCAAAAGTGATTTTTAGTTTGCATTTTAAAAGAGTATTGAGATCCAAAAAGGTGGCAGCACAATATTCCGAAATGTTATTTCAATAAAAATGCTGAGGCATATATATGAAGAGTAAAGTGAGTGAAAAGAATTAGGTGTAAAAGCATTAGACGATGATAAAACTTTGGAGATAGAGTTAGAGACAGCCTACAGCATATTTTTAAGTACATTTTCAACATTACCGATAACAGTGCCTTTAAAAAGAAGAATTTTATAAAACTAGAGGAGATAAATTTGCAATAAAACAAGAAGATATTTAATGGCGTATGTCACAAAGTCATTAGGAGAAGAAGAGTTTTACTTGAAAAATAAAAATTATTGGAATGCATATTAAAATACCATCAATAAAATATATAAAATCTACAGATTTTTAGAATTGTGAGACAATTTGATTAAAAATAATGAAATTGATATGTCACGAGTAGAAAGTTATCATTTAGAAGAATATAAAGAAAAATAAAATTGATAGTTTTTAAATGGTAGAGTTTGGTATTTGGAATATAATTTAGAAAAATAAAAAATTTACAAAATTTAAAAATACGTAAAAGCAATATCAATGGCAATAGATAGAGAAAAAAATATGTAAAAAGAAATAAAAGATGGATCAAAAAGTGGCAAAGTCATTAATTGGAAAAAGATATAGATGGTTTTAATAAAAAATATGAGAAATTTATCCGGATGATACATATATTTCAAATGATATTATAGAAGCTAAAATTATATAATGAAGGACTTAATGAAATTGGAGAAAAAGAACTTACATTAAATTTATTGTCAGGAAATTCAGATCCTGAAGTGTTAGAGGTTCAATTTATACAAGAAGAGCTTAGAACAAAATTAGGAATAAATGTAAAATGTACAAACAGTTCCGTTTTAAAGAAAGATTAAATAAAACGAGAGCTGGAGAATACGACATAACATTGAATACATGGTCACCTAAATACAATGATGTCTTATCATATTTAGAAAGATGGCAAAATAAAAATCCAGCAACTGTGTGGAATAAAGGAAATATAATGAATTATTGAAAAGAAATATACAAATTAAATAGTAGTTCAGAAAGAGATTTAAGAGCGAATATGGCTGAGAAAAATAATTATAGATGAAGTAGTTGTTGCTCCATTGTATTTTGCGATAGAAAATCATTATAGAAATCCCAAAAATAAAAAGGAGTTGTTCGTAGACCGATAACAGGAATTACGGACTTTAGATAGGGCATATATATAGATTACTACACCTAAAATCTTAAAATAAAATTAAGAAAAAGGTGTAGTTTTAATTATTCAGAATGTAATCCCATATCAGATAAAAATTTTTTATATATATCAGAAGTTTTTCATCTGTTATAAAAATTAAAAATATCTCGAATTATGTAAAGTTGTATTTCCATCGGGAATAAATTCAATAGAATTTCTAATAATCCCGACAATTAATAAATTTTTAGCCATTTAATGTCTTTAATGTTTGACAAGACAGAGTCAGCAGTTATAGGAATTTTAAAATGTAACTTTTTTCTCATCAATTACTTCATTTTTATAATTATTTGAATGTAACATATTTTCATATAAAAATTTCGTATACAGATTTTTGGTTAAGTAATTCAGATAATAAATATGTCATGGTTGCCGCTATTGCTAACGAAAAATAAATTGGAGAAATTTCCACTCATTTCCAATATTAAAACAATTCCAGTTATAGGAGTTCTAACAACGGCAGTAAAATACGATGTCATTGCAATTAATACAAATAAGTTTTCATAATTAGTAGAAATATTTAGTATTGACGATAAACCCATACCATATAATTTTCCCAAAAGAGCTCCTATAACGAGCAATGGTAGAATATTCCACCAGGAGAGCCTGTTGCATAACATATCATTGTAAATATAAATTTTCCTACAAAAATAAAAAGTAGTAACTTAAAATGTTAATGTTGAATTGAATAAATGTTCAACTAACTCATGCCCACCACCTGTAATTTCTGGTAAAAAGTATAATTAATAGTGATAAAATTGAAACAAGACTTATGTTTTTATATATCCTGATATTTTAGTTTTTATCGTATACCTTTTAAACTGTACTATGAAGTAGTTAAAAAGATAAGCAAAAATACCATAAATAAAGATAAAATTGCTATTAAAATAACATGTAGTGATGTAGTTTTAAAAACTATATTGTATTGGTTTTATAAAATGAAAACTAGCAAAATGATAATCTATTACCTAATAAAAATTTTGCAGTCATATTTGAAAAAGTGTTGCCATTAAAAACACAAACAAGAAGTATAGGTGTATTTATGTAATTCTTCTACAGCAAAGATAGCTCCTGAAAAGTGGAGCGTTAAAAAGTAGCTGCAAGTCCTGCACTTGATCCACAAGTTATTAAATATTTTTCAATTTCTTTTCTTTTAGTAACTTTATTAATACCTTCACCGACTAAAAGCTCCTAAATGAATTGAGGAATCTTCACGACCCATAGAAAACCAAGAAATATTGCAAGTAAACCTGAAAAAATTTTAAAAATAAGTTCAGGTAACCAATTAAACTTAAATTTGTTTTGAATTAATCCCCATAACTTGAGGGATACCACTTTTCCGAAATCATAGGAAATATTGTATATTGGATAAAAACATGCCATTAGTACAAAAAGTAAAAATTATAAAAAGATAGAAATATTACTTTTTCAATTAAATTATTTCTAACAATAACAGCATATTTTACATAAAAATTATAACCTGATACTACACAACCAGTAAAAATTCCAGTTAATAATGAAAAAGTATTAATCTAAGTCTATTTCTTTTTGAATGCAAGGCATTTAATGATTGCATAGTTTCGTATATACCCTAATTTCATATTAAAACTCTTTCTTATAGTCTTCTTGAGTAATAGGCAAATAGAATGTAAAAGTTGTACCAACATTTTCGTCACTATCAACATCAATTTTAATATTGTGTCGTAAAGCAATTTGACTTGCAATGGCTAATCCTAATCCTGATCCACCTATATTATCAATATTTGCTTTTATAAAATCTATCAAAAATTTTATCAATATTTTTCTTTTGAAATTCCACGTCCTTCATCTCTAATAGTTAAAATAGAATATTCTTTATCATTAAAAATCAATATAAATATTTTTATTTTCATTTGAAAATTTAATAGCATTATCTAAAATTATAATAATCATTTTGTCTAATTCTTTGGTAATCACCAACAAATGAATTATAACGAGATTTCAATTTACTATTAAAATTAAGATGTATATTAATCTTATTAGACTAAATTTTTCATACTTCAACAACATCATTTTAAAGTTCTGTAAGATAAATTGTATTTTTATGAATAGAGAACGATGAATTTTGTAATGTTGTTATGTCAATTAAATCGTTAATTAATCGTTGCAAAATGAATGGCGTCAGCTAATATTTGTTCGTGAAATTCTTTTTAATGTTTCTTCATCTGTAACAATTCCATCTGTAATAGCTCAAGTGAACCACGAATAACTGTAATAGGTGTTCGTAATTCATGTGATATGTTTGCTAAAAAGTCATTTCTCAATTTTTCAAAATTTTCACGCTCTTTAGAACCAATGTATAATTTTTCTGCAAGTTCATCAATAGTAAAAGCTAAATGACCAATTTCATCTTTTGATTTTTAATCCAGTTTTTAGCTCTATAATTACCTTTTGATTTTAACTCTAAAGCCGTATTACGAATTATATCTAACGGCTTAGTAAATCTAAATGAAAGACTAATAGCTAATAAAAATGCTATTGAAAAAGATAAAATTGTATAGAAAAATAAACTAACAATATCGTTAAAAATTATTGCTGAAATATTTTTAGTGATGAATGTAGCAAAACAGTCCTTTTTGTTATACTTGTTCCTTTGTAATAAATAGGAACTGCAATAGTTAAAGTCTGTTGATTTAAAAACATTACTAAAATCAGTAGTTTTTACTGTGTATCCATTTTAAGGCTTCTTTAATAATTTCTTTTGTTCGTTTTGATAATGCTAAATGATGATACGGTATAGCATAAGAATTTTTATTACTTCCTTGTAAAAATAGTTTCACTATCTTTATCAATAATCCAAACTTCTGCAATAGCAATAGCATCAATGATTTCCATATTTTTGTCTATTACGGTCATTCTCTAAAAGCATTTTAGAGAAGAATTATTTGTAAAAATCATTTAAAGAACGATTTTATATGTAGTGTCGCTATACCACCACGTAGAGGCTAAATCAGAAATTCTTTCAGCTCTTTTTAGTTAAATTATCTGTATTAAATTTTATCATATCTCTTTATGAACATATGTGAGAAAACTGTTCCGGTAATAATTGCAAAAAGAGAAGAGAAAGAGAAAAGTAAAAATAAAAGTAAGTAAATACTTACTTTTTGATCTTTTTGAACATTCAAATAAGTTCATAAAATCTCCTTAATATAATTATTTTGTATCAAATCTATAACCAACACCCCAAACAGTTTTAATATCCCATTTTTGGATGTACATAATTATCTAATTTTGCTCTTAATCTTTTATATGTGAATCAACAGTACGACTGTCTCCATCGTATTCAAATCCCCATAAAGCATTTAGTAAATCATCTCGAGTAAATACTTTTTTGATTTGTAGCTAAAGTCCATATGATTTTCAATTTCTTTTTGTAAGTGATAAATCAATATCATTAATTTTAGCCGAATAATCATTTAAATTAACAGTTAAATTATCATACTTAAATATTTTTGCTTCAAAATGAATTTGATGTATTTTTCGGAGGTGAAATTTCTCCTTAATACTGCTTTAATTCTTGCAAAAACTTCTCCGGGCGAAAAAGGTTTCACTATATAGTCATCTGTCTCTATTTCCAAAACCTAATATTCTTTCTAATCTTCACCTTTAGATGTTATCATTATAATAGGTAAATTTGAAAAAGAACGCACTCTTTGCATACATCATAACCGTCTTTTTAGGCATCATAACATCTAGTAATATTATATCGTAATTGTTACTTTTAGCTTTAATAACTGCCTCTTCACCATCAAAAAGCAGTATCAACAATAAAAGCTATAGCGTATTCAGATAAAATTGTAACAATTTGTTTGTTGTCATCAACGATTAAAATTTTTATTCATTTGGTTTCTCCATTTGTTAAATTTATTTTCTGTTACCATGTCATTTTATCATAGTAAACTTTAAAAATCAAAGTATTTTTAATTTTAAAAATATAGAGTATTTGTTATTTAACAAAAATGAAAATATATTTGGAGTTCACTTGAATATAATAAAAAGTATGTTAAAATGGTAATAACGAAATTTTGGAGGAATTATGATAAAAATTATTTCTACCGATATTTTTAATATTAGTGAAATTGTACAGCTTTAAATAACAATGTGACTGAAATTGAAAAAACTTTTGAGTAAAGAAGTATCAATTAAAAATGTCAGAGTTATTAAAAACTGTAAATTCAAATGAATATAGTAAATTAGAAGAGATTTTTGCCTACATTGAAAAATAAAATTATATTAAATGAATTATATATAATTTATCCGAATTAACATTTATAATTTCAGAAGCAACAATCATTTCAAAGAATAAGGCAAAAGAGTATGATGATAATAAATTATGATACTACAAGTAGCTATTATGTGTTGACTTGGGGAAAAAGATACAATAAATGGACAATGGAAAATTTTAGATGTAGCAGAAAGTAAGAAGGAGAAAAACAAAATGTTAATAACATTATTATTAATTATTGTTTTCTCTTTACTAGCTTTTTCATTGCTTATTTCTTAGGGACTCTAATATACAAGAAAAAGTATGGAGAACTTTAGCGAATTAGACTTAAGAATAGTGGATGCGAGATAGAAAGTTAGAAGCATCAAGAAAAGACGCAGAAAGAGAAATAGAAACATTTAAAAGAAGAAACTTTAAAATTGAAAGAAACATTACTTAATGAGTAGCTGACGAAGAAATACAAAAATGAAAGCAGAGATTGTTTCAAAAGAAGAAAGAATTATAAAAAGAAGAATCACTTGAAAATAAAATTGAAAGAATTGAAGAAAAAGAGTCAAAACTTGAAAAACAAAAGAAAAATTAATGAGAAAAAGAAAATGAGGTTACAGGAAATAATACAAAAAGAACAAGTTGAACTTGAGAGAATTTCAGAATTAACAAGAGAAGATGCACACAAAAATAATTTTAACAAAGTTAGAAAAATGAGTTGGATCATGATAAAGCGATATTGATTAGAGATTATGAATATAATTTAGATAGAGAAAAAGATAGAATTGCAAAAAGAATAATTTCAACAGCGATAGGAAAGCAGCTTCTGATTATGTTGTGGATTCTACAATATCTGTTGTTCAATTACCGAGTGAAGAAATGAAAGGAAGAATAATAGGTAGAGAAGGACGAAATATAAGAGCGATAGAAGCAGCAACAGGAGTTGATTTATAATAGATGATACGCCGGAAGCAGTAGTTTTATCTTCATTTGATGGAGTTAGAAGAGAAATCGCTAGAATTGCTTTTAGAGAAATTGATTGGTGATGGGAGAATACATCCAACAAAAATTGAAGAAGTAGTTGAAAAGCTCAAGAAGAGGTAGAAGAAAGTATTTTAGATGCAGCAGAACATGCAATATTAGAAGTTGGAATTCCAACATTACCTAGGGAAGTATTAAAAAGTTTTAGGGAAAAATTAAAATTTAGAACTTCATTTGGACAAAATATTTTTACAACATTCAATAGAAGTGGCACATATTGCGGCAGCATTAGCGGCTGAGTTGGAGCAAATGTTGATGCGGCTAAAAAGAGGAGCGTTATTACACGATATGGTAAAAGCTTTTTCGCATGAACAAGAAGGTTCACACGCTATAAATGGTGCTGAATTTTTAAGAAAATTCTCAGAGAGAGGAAGATAGTTATAAATGCTGTAGAAGCACACGTGATGAAGTGGAACAATTAAGTGTGGAGGCAGTTTTAGTACAAGCAGCTGATTCTATTTCAGCTTCAAGACCGGGGAGCGAGAAGTGAAACATTATCAACTTACTTGAAAAAGATTGGGAACAATTAGGAAGATAGCCAATAGTCATGAAGGAATTGAAAACTTCTTATGCAATACAAGCAGGAAGAGAATTAAGACTTATTGTTTATCCTGATAAAAGTTGATGATGATAAAAGCAGCAATATTATCAAGAGAAGTTGCTAAAGATATAGAAGAAAAATGCAATATCCAGTGACAAATTAAAGTAACAGTATAGAGAAACTAGAGCTGTAGAGTTTGCGAAATAATAGATTATAAATTAATAAAATGTTAGTAAATATATATATAAATAATTATGTAATAAAATATAATGAAATAATTATTGTGTGATATGAAAGTATATTTTATAAAAGACTTGTAAATTTATGAAAAATATGATACTATAATAACAAGAAGATAACAGACTGAGAGAGTGGGTTGCAATATCCACTCTTTCAATTTTAAATAAGAGGTGAAAAATGGAAGTTATTTTCACAAAAAGATTGAAGAACGTATTGAAAATCACTTAAAAAGAACTTCAATTAGAATTATCTGATATTGAGTATGTTCAAGAAGGAGGCTATAATTACTTACGAGTGTATGTGGAAAAAGAAGAAGGAGTTACTAATTTAGATGATTGTGTAGAATTAAGTCAAAAATTGACGGAATTGCAGATGAACTAATAAAAGATAAATTTTTCTTAGAAGTTTCAACACGGGACTTGAGAGAAAGTTAAAGAAAGCTAAAAGATTTTTTATACGATTTATTGGAGAAAATGTAAAGTGTATTCTAAAATTCAAATTGAAAGTAAGAAAAACATTTGAAGGTAAATTGGAAAAATTTGAAAATGAAAACGATTTATGTTAATGATATAAAAATTGAATAAAAATAATAGAAATACCGTTAAATAAATTAAAAAGCAAATATTGTATATAAAATGCCGACTGGAGCATTGAATAGTGAGGGAGGAATAATAAAGCTAAGGATCAAAAGAATCTTTTAGAAGCTTTGGATGAGTTGGAAAGAGAAAAAGGGATAGTAAAAGAGGAATTGTTGGAAGCAGTTGAAACAGCGTTATTAGCGGCGTATAAAAAATTATGGTGAAAAGATAACGCAGTAGTCACTATTAATAGAAATAATGGAGATGTAAAAGTTTTTTTCAAGAAAATTAGTAGTTGAAAATGTTGGCAAATTCAGAAGAAGAAATTAGTTTGGAAGACGCATTATCTTTGAAAAAGATCAAAATTAGGAGATGTAATTGAATTAGAGATAAATGCTAGAAATTTCAAAAAGAAATGCAATTCAAAATGCAAAGCAAATAGTAGTTCAAAAAGTTAGAGAGTGTGAAAAAGAAAAATATTTTTAATAAATTTAAAGAAATTGAAAATTCAATTATTACAGCTAATGTAGAGAAAAACTGATGAAAAAGGGAATTTATATGTTGAAAATAAATGGACTTGAGTCAATTGTTCCTGAAAAAGAATTGTCAGAAGTTGATAAAATTTGTTCAAGGAGATGAGAATAAAACTGTTTGTTGGACAGGTGGAAGAATCAACAAAATATACAAAAAGCTTTTATCAAGAAAAAGTCCGGAATTATTAAGACAATTATTAAAAATTGGAAATTCCAGAAATTGAAGATGGAACAATAGAAATTAAAAATATTTCGAGAGAAGCGGGAAGTAGAGCAAAAGTTGCAGTTTATTCATCTGATGTAAATTTAGATGTTAAAGGAGCTTGTATCGGTAAAAATGGAATGAGAATCCAAAGTATTATAGATGAATTAAGAGAGAAAAATTGATATAGTATTATGGGATGAAGATATATATATGTAAAAATGCTTTAAATCCAGCAGAGAGTTACATCAGTAACAATTGTTGAAAAATGACGAAAATGAACAAAAACTGCAAGAGTTGAAGTAGATGAAAAACAATTATCATTAGCTATTGGTAGGGACAAAAACTCAAGATTAGCAGCAAGATTATGTGGAATAAAAATAGATATTCATATAGTTAAAAAGCAATGAAAATTTTGAAGAAATAGTTGATGAAGTAAAATAAGAATCGGTTGAAGAAGCTACAAACAAAAATAGAAGGGAATAATAATTTATGCCTGAAAGAACATGTGTTTGTTGTAGGAAAAAGGAAAAAGAAAATTTGATAAGATTATCAGAAATTGAAAATAAATATGTTTTTGATGAAAAATGAATATTCAAAATCGTGGATTTTATATTTGTCAAAAATAGATAGTTGTGTAGAAAAATTATCAAAGCATAAAAATATAATATTGAAATAATAGAATTAATGAAAAATAATGAAAAATTGAAAATAATATATATATTGGATATAATAAAACCGATGGTGAATTCAAAATTTTTTGTATTTGAGTTGATGAGAATATTGAATTGATTAAAAAGATAAAATCAAATTAATTATATTACCGAAAGATATAAAAGAAAAATATATAGATGAATTTAAAAGAGAATATGTGATAAAATTTCAATAATATTTATTAAAAATAAAAAGTTTAATAGAATTATTTAATAGAGACGTAAATGTTGTAGGAATATTTGATAAAAAGTAGTCACGAGGAATATTAAATAAAGTGGAGGTGACTAATGAAGATATACGAATTAGCTAAAGAATACGGTGAAAAAGCTACAGATTTCTTTGAAAAAGTTAATGAGGCAGGTGTTGAGATCACATTTAAATATATTAACAGAACAAGAAGTAGCAATAGTAAGAGCAAAAATGAGTAACAAATTAAATAATACTAAAGCTGAAGTGGCAGAATCTAAAGGAGAGAAAAAGTAGTGACTGCAGATGAACATGTTGTAAAAGAAAAAGTTGTATTTGAAAATAAAAAGCATTCTCATGATAATAGAGGAATACGATAATATGAAATAATGACAGAAGAGATTTTCATAAAGATAATAGAGATAAAATGAAATGGCGAAAGAAAAACTTCAATAGAGATAGACAAAGAAACGATAAAAAGAGATTTTGAACAAAAGATAGAAATGAAAGTGGAGAAGAAGAAATTTCAATAAAGACGGACAAAGAAACGATAGAAGAGATTTTAACAAAAGATAGAAAATGAAAGTGGAGAAAGAAGAAATTTCAATAGAGACGGACAAAGAAACGATAGAAAAGATTTTAACAAAGATAGAAATGAAAACGGCGAAAGAAGAAATTTCAATGAGATGGACAAAGAAACGATAGAGAGAGAATTTAATAAAGATAGAAATAACAATGGTGAAAGAAGAAACTTCAACAAAGATGGAAGGATAAAGACTTTTCTTCAAGAGATAAAGAAACTTTGCAGAAGAGATAACAAACCTAAAAATAATGAAGATGAAATAGCATCAGTTGTTACTCCATCAGTGAAAAACCAAAGCATCAAAACAAAGGAAATAGAGCTAAGTTCGATAAGAAAAATACGAAAAAGAGAAAAACAAAAAGAAGAAGAGAAAAATTAAGAGAACTTAGATCAGATTTTTAGAAAAGATGATACAAAAGAAAAGGTAAGAGAAGAGAAAAATAAAAGACGAAAATAGTTAGAATTGAAGGGGAAACTATTGGAATGATAACGATTTGCAGAAGAAATTGCTATAAAAGATTTGGCTGAAAAATTAGGAATAAATGTCTCAGATGTTATTATTTTTATGCAAGGAAAAATTCTTACAGCAAATGCAATTTTAACATTTGAAGAAGCTGAAGAAGTAGCGATGGATTGTGAAGTTATTGTAGAAAAAGAAGAAGAAGTTGAAGTGAGTTATGGAGAAAATATCATTTAGAATTTGAAGATAAGTGAACAAGATTTAGAATTGAGAGCTCCAGTAATAACAATAATGGGACATAAGTTGACCACGGTAAAACTTCATTACTTGATGCTTTAAGACAAACAAAATGTAACTGCTGGAGAAGCAGGAGGAATTACTCATAGGAGCTTATCAAGTGAATTGGCAAGGTCAAAAATAACATCTAGATACTCCGGACACGAAGCGTTTACAGAGATGAGAGCAAGAGGTGCTAATATAACAGATATTTCTATACTAATAGTTGTTGCTAGATGATGGTGTTAAACCACAAAACAGTTGAAGCAATTTCACACATGCGAAAGAAGCAGGTACCAATCAATAGTCGCAATAAACAAAATTGATAAAACCAGTGCTGATCCTATGAGAGAGTGCGAACTGAATTGACAGAATATGGTTTAATGGCTCCAGATTGGGGTGGAGATACTGAATTTGTAGAAATTTCAGCAAAAACAAAGAATTAATTTAGAAGAATTATTAGAAACAATATTAGTAACTGCTGAAATATTAGAGCTTAAAGCAAATCCTCAAAAGAAAAAGAGTTAAAGCTGTAGTTATTGAATCAAGATTAGATCCCAAAATGGGAGCAGTTGCAGATATATTGGTTCAAGAAGGAGAACTTGAATTGGAGATATATTTGTTGCTGGAGAAACTTATGGTAGAGTTAGATCTATGGTTGATGATAGAGGAAATAAAATAGAAAAAGCAGGATTAGCTCAACCTGTTGAAATTACAGGATTTAGTACAGTTCCAAATGCAGGAGATGTACTTTTACGGAGTTAATAATGATAAACAAGCTATAGCAGAGGATTATGCTAATGAGAGCTAGTGAGCAGAATAAGAAAAACATATCTCGTTAGAAAGTTTATCACAAGAGCTAGACGAACAGCAATTAAAAGAATTAAAAATGTATCATAAGAGCGATCTCAAAAAGGATCAGTTGAAGCATTAAAAGAATCGTTGGCAAAATTAAATAACGAAAAAGTAGTGATTAATATAATTCAAGCAAGTGCTGGAGCTGTAACAGAAGGAGATGTTAAATTAGCAGAAGCCTCCTAATGCTTTAATTATGTGCATTTAATGTTAGACCAACAACGCCAGCAATTGATGAAGCTGAAAAACTTGGAGTTGAAATTAGAAATTATAATGTAATTTACCATTTAACAGAAGAAATTGAGAAAGCAATGACTGGAATGTTAGATCCTGAATTTAAAGAAGTATATTTAGGAAGAATGGAATTGAAACAAGTGTTTAAAATTTCAAATGTCAGTAATATTGCCGGAGCTTTAGTAGTTGATGGTAAAAAGTTACAAAGCATCAAAAATTAGAGTGTTAAGAGATGGAATTATAGTGTTTGATGGTGAATTAGCATCGCTTAAGAGTTTTAAAAGATGATGCAAAAGAAGTAGTTATGGGTCAAGAATGTGGAATGGGAATTAAAGACTTTAATGATATTAAAGAAGGAGATATCATTGAATCATATATTATGGAAGAAATACCAAGATAGTTTGATTATTTAACAAAATAAAATAATTAAATTATGAGGTGAGAAAAATGAATGATAGAAGAAAAAGGATTAGAAAAAGAAATTTCAAGAATAATTGGAATGACTTTATTAACAGAGTGAAAAATGAAAACATTTAGTTTCAATTATAAAGTAGAAATGACAAATGATGGTGAGATATTTAGATTTAACATTTTCAATTTTAGATCTTAAAAATAATATAAATAAAGAAAAATTGTTTGAAGAGTTATCAAAAATTAAAAAGGTAGAAAAAGTAATAGGTTCACAATTATCAATAAGATTTGTACCAGAGGTAAGAATTCATTTGGATGATAGTGTGGAATACGGAATTAAAATTACATCAATATTAAATGAAATCAAACAAAAGGATGAGTGAATAGTTCGTGAAATGAAACAAAAACTATAATTATAAATATTTAAGCAAAAAGCTTATGAATTTAAAGAAAATAGATTGATAACAAGTTTATTATTAAATAGAAATATAACTACAAAAAGAAGTAGATAAATTTTAAATTCAAATAAGGGAGGATTTTCACGATCCTTTCCTATTTGAAGATATGAATCAAAGTTGTAGATAGAATACTTAAAGCAAAGAGATGATTACGATTTATGGTGATTATGATGTAGATGGGATTTCAGCAACAGCGTATTTAGTTATCGTTCTTAGAAAATTAGGAATAAGAGTGGATTATTATACACCAAGTCGTTCTCATGAAGGAACTGCAATAACATCAAAAATGATTGAAGTTTTACAAAAAGAGGAACTAAGTTATTTATAACAGTAGATACTTCAATAGCGACAAGAGAAGAAGTTTTTGATGTTATAGGGTTAGATATAATTATAACTGATCATCATCATAAAAATGATAAAAGAGTTTAATATACCAACAATAAATCCTAAAAACGAGCGATAATTATCCTAATAAAAATTTAGCAGGAGTAGGTGTTGCGTTTAGAAGTTGCGTGTGCTGTTTACCAAAAAGCTGGAATAAGTGAGAAAATTTTTATTTGATTATTTAGATATAGTAATGATTGGTACGGTGGCGGATGTTGTGCCGATGGTTGATGAAAATAGAATAATTATAAAAAGGATTAGCTAATTTACAAAAAGTCTAAAGTAAAAAGGGTATGAGATATATATTAAATTATTTGAAAATAAATTCTAAAAACATAACAACTAATGAGATTGGATTTTATATAGCTCCTATTTTTAATGCTTTAGGTCGTATTGATAAATCGAGAACAGTTGTAGAATTTTTATTCAGAGAAGATGATTATAGATTATTTTCAATAATTGAAGACATGAAAAAGCTAATAAAGTTAGACGATATTTAGAAATGGAAATATATAATGAAATAGAAGAAAAATTCAAAGATTAAAAATCCAAAAATATATTTTTATGAAGAGTAGAGTTTGGCATCGGAGTAATTGTGTGAGTTTGTTCCAGAATTTCAATGAAATATAATATTCCGGTCATATTAATATCAATTAAAGATGGATTAGGAAAGCTTCATGTAGAAGTATTGATGGACTTAATATTTTTGAAATATTAAAAAGAAACATCGCATAAATTTGAACGATTTGGAGGACATGATTTAGCTGCAGGATTTTTAATAGCAGAAAAATCAATTAAAAGATGTTGAAATTTTTGAAAAGGAAATTAAGCAAAGCTAATAAAACAACAGAGGAAAAAGTATTATTTATTGATACAGATTTGAGCATAGAAGAAATAAATAAAAATAAATTATTAGATATAAATAAATTAGCACCGTTTGGACTTGATAATCAAGAACCAAATTTTAAAGATACGGGAATTAAATTTATAAGTTTTCAAAAAATTTGAGTAAATAATAGACATTTTAAAAGGATTTATTATGATAGAATAATATCTGTTATTGGGTATAATTTAGAGTCAAAAGTTACGGATAAAAACAGCCATAGAACATTTGAAATTGTTTATACGCCTGTATTTAAGTCAGGTAGAAGTGATTTGTATATAGAATTCAAAAATTAAAAAGATTTTAAATAAATTGAGTTTGATATATATATTAGTGATATAATGTATAAAAATTGTATATAAAAAATTTAGAGGAATATAATAAAATGACAACAGTATTAAATGAAACAACATACGAAGTAACGGTATTAAATGGAGAAGAATTTTGCAAGCATGACATGTTTTAACTTCACTTTAAAGATGCTAAAGTTGATGGATTTAGACCTGGAAAGTACCTGCGTCAGTTGATAGAAAAACATTTAAAAATGAATTAATGAACAAATTTTAAATCACTGAATCTCAGATGCTTACAGAGAGGCTGTAACTTCAAAAATGAATTAAGACCGATAGCTGATATTAAATTAGAAAAAATTTGATGTTAGAAGATTGAGATGAAGCAACTTTTACTATTCCAGTATTACCTGAAATTAAATTAGGAGAATATAAAGGTGTTAAAGTTGAAAGAGAGACAGTAAATGTTACTGAAGAAAAGTAAATGAAGAATTAGAAAAATTTAAGAAAAGAGCAGGAAATTAAAAAGAAACTGGAAGCGGGGACTAAAGCAGAATTAAAATGATACTGCTAATATTGATTTTTAGAAGGATTTATAGATGGAGTAGCATGGATGGGTGGAAAAGCAGAAGGATTTGATTTAACTTTAGGTTCAGGAAGTTTTCGATTGACTATCTGAAGATCAAATCGTGGGACATGTAGCTGAGATGAATTTGATGTAAATGTTTCATTCCCAGAAAAATTATGGAGCAGCTAATTTAGCAGGAAAAACCAGCATTATTTAAAGTTAAATTAAATACAGTTAAAAGAACTGAGGAAGCTAAATTAGATGATGAATTGGCTAAAGAGTTAGGACATGAAACATTAGAAGAATTAACAACTAAAAACTAAAAGAAGATTTAGAAGAGAAGAAACAAGAATCGCAAATGAATTAAGAAAATAAAGTTGTGGAAGCAGTGTTAGAAACAACTGAATTTGAAGTACCTACAGCTTTAACTGATAGAGAAGTTCAAAATCAAATTAATAGATTTGCTCAACAAATGCAAATGCAAGGACTTTCATTAAATCAATATTTTGAAATGACAGGGCAAACTGTTGAAACAATGCAAGAACAAATGAGAGAAGGAGCAGAAAAAGCAGTTCAAAAACAGACTTAGTTTAAGTGAAATTGCAAAAAGTTGAAAAATTGAAGCAACAGAAGAAGAAGTAAAACAATGAAATTGAAATGATGGCAGCAATGTATGGAATGGATAAAGATACAATTGTAGCTGATATTAAAAAGCTGGAAATTATGAAGCATTTATAGATAATACTAAATTCCAAATTGAAAATAGAAAAACAATAGAATTTTTAGTGGAAAACGCTAAATAATAAAATTATAGGAGGGTTAAGATGTATAGTCCAATAGTTATAGAAAAATGATGGTCGTGAGAAAGAAGTTATGATATTTATTCTAGACTTTGAAAGATAGAATAATATTTGTTAGTGGTGAAGTTGAAGATAATATGGCGAATGCAATTGTAGCACAATTATTATTTTTAGATGCACAAGATAAAGAAAAGATATTATAATGTATATTAATAGTCCCGAGGTGTAATTATTGCAGGACTTTGCGATATATGATACAATGAAAACATATAACGGCAGATGTGGTACAATATGTGTAGAGGGTAGGCAGCTAGTATGGGTGCTGTTTTTTATTAAGTGCCGGAGCAAAAGGTAAGAGATATTCTTTACCAAATTCAAGAATTATGATACATCAACCTTTAGGTGGAGCAAGAGGTCAAAGCAACAGACATTCAAATTCAAGCAAAAAGAAATTGAAAGAATGAAAGAATTGACAAGTAAAAATACTATCTGAAGGAACAGGGAAAAGCGATAGAAGAAATTTATAAAGATACAGAAAGAGATAATTTTATGTCGCCTGAGGAAGCATTGAATTATGGATTAATAGATAAAGTCTTTATAAAATGAGGAATTGAGTGGCTAAGAAAAACAGCATAAAATGTTCATTTTGTGGAAGTACGGAAGACGAAGTATTTAAGTTGGACAGAGTCCAGAAGGAGATACTTTAGTTTGTGATCAATGGCTATAGAAGATTCTATGGCAATGTTAGAAGATGAAAATAGATCAAGACAAAGTTTATGATAAAGATACAGAAATTGATTTGATTAAACCTAAAGAGATAAAAGAAAAATTGATGAATATATAATTGGGCAGCAAAGAGCAAAAAGTTCTTTCTGTTGCCGTTTACAATCACTTTAAAAAGAATTACACATAAAAATGCAAAATGATAATAATGATGTTGAGTTACAAAAATCAAAATGTGTTGTTAGTAGATCAAGCAGGAAGTGGAAAAACATTGTTAGCACAGACATTAGCAAAAATATTAAATGTACCACTAGCAATAGCAGATGCAACCTACATTAACTGAAGCAGGATATGTTGGAGATGATGTGAAAAATGCTATTAAAGTTGATAAAAGCGGCAGATTATGATATTGATGTAGCTGAACACGGAATAATTTATATAGATGAGATTGATAAAATTGCTAGAAAATCAGAAAATATGTCTATAACTAGAGATGTTCGGAGAAGGAGTACAACAAGCATTATTAAAAATAATTGAAAAGGTACGGTAGGAGTGTTCCTCCACAAGGTGGACGTAAGCATCCAAACCAAGAAATGTTAGAAATAAACACAAAAGATATTTTTATTTATAGTGGGTGGAGCTTTTTGAAGGACTTGAAAGTAAAGTATAGAGTTAATGAAAGAAAAATAGGATTTGGACTAGAAGGTAAAAATGTTGAAAAATTAGATGATTTAACTTTATTTGAAAATGTATTGCTAGAAGACTTGATTAAATATGGGCTTTATCCCAGAATTAATAGGTAGATTACCGAGTAATTACAGCTTTACATGGATTAGATGAAAAAGCAATGATAAAAATATTAACAGAACCTAAAAATTCATTGATAAAAACAATATAAAAATATTTTTTGAAATGGAAAAATGTTGAATTAGAGGTTTGAATCAGAAGCAGTAGAAGAGATAGCTAAACTAGCTTTTAAAAAGAAAAATGAGGTGCAAGAGGTTTAAGATCAATAATTGAAAAATGTTATGACAGACCTTATGTATGAAATACCTTCTATGGATAAAGTGTCTAAAGTTTTTAATTACAAAAGAAACGATAGAAGATAAAAATAAAGTAATTATAAAATAAAAGAAAAAGGAATATGAATGTTAAAAACCATTTATAGCAACTAGGGAATTAATAGTATTTCGGGAGTTGTAACACCAATATTTATTGGTAGAGAAGCAAGTTTAAATAGTTTAAATGAAGCTTTTAGAAAAGTTTGATAACAAATTAATACTTTCTAGTCAAAAGATGCTAATATAGAAGATCCCTCATTACCTGAAGATGTTTACGAAGTTGGTGTATTGGTCATGTAATTCAAAAATGTGAAAATGCCTAATGGAACAGTGAAGGTATTGGTTGAAGCAAAACATAGAGTAATAATAAATAAATTTCAAGAAAAAGTGGCGTACAATATGCAGATTATGAAGAAGTTTTTCCAAGACCTATAGAAGAAAGTACGGGAGAAGCTTTAAAAAGAAAAAGTAATTGATGCGTTTAAAAATTATGCGAAAATAACTCAAAAAGTTTCACAAGATATAATTTTTAATATACAAGATATGAAGACATATAGATAGAACATTTGACTTTATTTGTACCCATTTATCTATATCAACAGAATTAAAACAAGAATTATTAGAAATTTTAGATATAGAAGCTAAAAAGCTTATAAAATTATAAATGTTCTTGATAGAGAAATAGAAATATTTAATCTTGAAAGAGATATAGAGTTAAAAGTTAAAGATCAAATGAATGAAGTTCATTATTATTTAAGAGAAAAATAAAAGTTATGAGAGAGGAAATGGGGAAGACTCTAGCGTTGATGATGAAGTAGATGAACTTGATAATAAAAATAAATAAAGCAAAAATTACTAAAGAATTAAAAGAGAAAAACTGAAAAAGAAGTAGCAAGAATGAAAAATGCCTGATTTTTTTCAGCAGAATCTACTGTAATTAGAAGTTATATTGAAACAGTGTTAGAATTACCTTGGAAAAATTCAACTAAAAAGATGAGATAGTATATTAAAAGCTGAGAAAAATTTTTAAATGAAGATCATTATGGTCTTAAAGAAGTAAAAGATAGAATTTTTAGAATTTTTAGCAGTAAAAATTAAATAATTCATTAAAAGGTTCAATAATTTGCTTTAGGTATGCCGGGAGTAGGAAAAACATCGCTTGCTTCATCTATAGCTCGTTCAATGAATAGAAAAATTTACAAGAATTGCTGGGTGGTGTTGAGATGAATCTGAAATAAGAGGTCATGAGAAGAACATATGTTGGATCGATGCCGGGAAGAATAATTAATGCGATAAAACAAATAGGAGTAAAATAATCCGGTAGTTTTATTTGATGAAATTGATAAAATGGCTTCAGATTTTAGAGATCCTCGTCTTTCAGCAATGTTGAAAGTATTGAGATCCATTCCCAAAATCATACATTTGAAGACCATTATATTGATCATCCATTTAATTTATCAAATGTATTCTATTTGTACAGCAAATGATTTGGGTGGAATACCATGGACCATTAAGAGATAGAATGGAAATTATTTATATTGATTCTATATACTGAATTTGAAAAATTAAATATTGCTAAAAACTATTTGATACCACAATCACAAGAAGAGAATGGATTAAAGAATATAAAGTAACATTTACTGATAAAGCTATATTCAAAATAATAAATGAATATACGAGAGAAGCAGGAGTTAGAAATCTTAAAACGAGAATTTCAAAAATGTTTTAGAAAATGGCAAGGGAAGTTTTAACTACTGGAAACCATATCAATAACAGATAAAAATATAAAAATATCTTGGAAATCCAAAAGTTAGAGAAGATAAAAAGGCAAGCAAAACTGGTAAATTAGGAGTAGTCAATGGACTTGCATGGACAGCAGTCGGAGGAACGATGTTAGAAGTTCAAGCTGTAAATATGGAAGGTAAAGGACGATTACAACTAACAGGTAAACTTGGAGATGTTATGCAAGAATCAGCAAAAGTAGCGTATTCATTTGTAAGACATGCTCAAAATAAGTTTGGAATAAAAAGATAAATTTTATGAAAAACAGATATTCATTTACATTTTTCCGGAAGGTGCTACTCAAAAGATAATATCTGAGGAATAATAATAACAACAGCATTAGTATCTGTTTTAGCAGATAAAAAGTTAGACAAGATGTGCAATGACTGGAGAAATAACGATTACAGGTGATGTACTGGCAATCGGAGGTAAAAAAGAAAAGGTTATTGCAGCTCATAGAGTAGGAATAAAGAGATGTAGTTCTTCTAATGAAAAATAAAATGGATACAGAGGAATTAAGCCAAAAGAGATATTAAATGATATGACATTCCATTTGCAAAAACATATGATGATGTAGTTGTTTTTGTAGAGATAAAATAAATAGAATTAAGATGAGTATATATTAATTAATGTATTTTAATTTTATAAATAACACATATAAGGATAAGAATTAGAACATGTACCAACAAACTGGACAGAAAAATGAAAACAGTTTGGAGGTACATTTTTTATGGAAGAAAAAGTGATTCACATTAGAAGAAAGAGTTTCTATGTGTAAAGATTATTTAGAAATGGGATTGAGTTGTAAAGATATTTATATTAAATACGGTGTTTCTAATCGTCTATTTTATCAATATATTAATAGGTTTAGATATACATGGTATAGAAGGCTTAAAAGAAGTATAATCTAGAAATAGAGCATATACAAAAAGAATTTAGAACTAAGGTTATTAATGAAATTTTTAAAGGAGTTCTATAGATATATTATCTGCAAAATATTTATTGCCTAATACTATTGTAATAAATTGGATTAAATCAGTCATAATAAAGGTATAATAAATGATTACATACCTAGAGATGTGAAATATATACTATGAAATCCTAAATTAAGTAAAGATAAAAATGATTATTGCTAAAGAATGTATTGAGAATGGAAGAAATTACAAAGAAACTTGTATTAAGTATGGTATTAAATATTCTAATCTATACTCATGGGTTTCTAAATATCAAGATCAAGATAGTGAGGTCATCAGATTATTCAGAAGAAGATAAATATAAGATATTGTATGAATTATCGCTACAGAAAATAAGATGTTGAAAGCAGAATTAGAGATTTTACGAAGAGATATTAGAATTTCTAGAAAAGAAGAATAATATATGCTAAATATTTAACTGTAGATGCTTTAAAAATAAGTATAGTATTGAAATATTTTGTGTAAAATATTAGAATTAATAAATTTAATAAAAACAATAGATAAAGAAGTTAAGTCTCACATACGGTAGAAAGAGAATGAGTATAGAAGTTTTTAAAAGATGTGGTATAAAAATATAACGAAAGAAAATTAGAAGAATAATGATAGAAGAAGATGTGGTTTGTGTAATAAGAGTTAAGAAGAAAGATTTAAAAATCAAGTAATGAGTATTTTGAGATAATGTGCTTAATAGAGATTTTAGTACTACTAAAAGATAATCAAAAATGGTCTACTGATATTACAGAGATAAATACCGGAGAAGGTAAACTATACATTAGCGGTGTAATTGATATTAATTCAAAGATGTTAATAGGTTATGAGATAGGCAATCATAATAATAATGAATTAGTTATGAAAACATTTAAAGATATAAATATTAATGATGTTGATATATTACAAAGCTGATAGAGGTTTTCAGTATACATCGTATATGTTCAAAAATATGACAAAAAGATATTACACATAGCATGTCAAGACGTGGGCATTGTCCTGATAATTCCACCCATAGAGTCATTTTGGGGTATTTTAAATCAGAATGTTATTACAATAAGTTAAATAAAGATAAGTTTAGGAAACCAAAGAAGAAGAAATTAAAATAATTAAAGAATATATGAGAATTTACAATACAGTTGAGTAGAATTTAAAAGGAACTACACCTTATCAAATAAGATGTAATTCCTTAAATTATTGATTTTAAATTTCGTGTCCAGTTTGTTTAGGACATGTTCCTATTTTTCTTATCCTTTACATATAATTGATTAATTTATATATTAAATTAATTAAAATATTAGAGAATAATTAAATAAAGTTTTTATGGATTATACAGAAAGTTATATATTAAAAAGATGAGAAAAACTCATCTTTTTAATATTACTATTTAACTAACTGTAATCGTAGGGACTATTGGTGTTCTATAACCGTATTTATGTCCCGGACTACTATTTCAAGCCAATCATAAATCAAATTTAATTTGATCATCATAATGTCTACACACATTATGAGATTCAGCGTAAGTACCTATTTTACTTGCTGTAATGGCTTTTTCTTTGATTTATTGTAGCTTTTGGTTCAAAAACAGCCGGAATACTGTGCATATATCCACCACCACTAAATCTTATAGCATTTTTGCATCACCGACAATTTTGTATGATCTTTATCACTTGTATACTGCATTACAGGTTTTGAATACGCTATTAAGCACTACTCCATATGGTGTAGCATAAGAAATACCAGAATCTTTACCTATAAGTTACAAAAGGATGTAGTAACAACATTCCAAAGTATCATAATCTTTATCAACTATCATTTCATTTTGACTTTCTCTATCAATATAAATAAATCTTGTACACTATATTCCCACTATCTTTTTAAAAGTACATTTTTATTTATATAAAATACCCATTATAAGCATCTATTTTACTTTAATATATTTTGTTGTTTCTTCTAAAATTGTCATAAGTGATCTCATCTGGAGATATTTATAAAATTCTTTCATTTCAGGAGTTAAATATCCTCTTTCACTTTGGTTTTTCTATTTCCAAATTTATCTTTTAAATTTAGCTACTTCCACTCACCTAATGGAGTATAATCATCTAAAAACATATATTTTTGATTATTATCAATCGCATTTTTATAAATTTATTAGTCTATTTTTAATCATATCATAGCCAATCAAATGTTCTTTTTAATTGCAATATTTGAATTAGCAGTGCATATAGCCCTAATTTTTCCATCAAAAATAAATTTCATACCAATCTGTTTCCTTTTGTTCCTCTACAGTAATTTTTCCAAGCGACTTTATATTTGTTTGCATAAGTTGCTGTTTTTAATATTTTTGAATTCGTTTTTTGTTCTTGTCACACTCACAGTCGTTTTAACAAATATAAATTCATCCATGTCAATTGGAGAATATATATTTATAATCAAATGTTAAATTTTTAGGTCTAGCTTTTAAATAATACTCTTTATAATTGTAAGGAATTTTTTATTAACTTTGGTATTTCTAAATTTGCTTGTTTTGTTTCAATAGTTTCTGTCTGTTTTATATTATTTTGTTGATTAATTAATCTTCTTTTTGAGAATATTCATTAATTAAACTATTTACAAATGGAGAAAATTCGTACCAAATGTTGCTTTATCAAAAATATTATCAACAGATTCGTATTTTTCCATTTATAATTTCTAGGATAAATTTTACAAAAACTTTAATCATTATTTTCATAATATTGTACTTATTATATCTTTTACATTATCCTTATTTATATCTACGGATAAACTCATTTCTTTCCATTCTATTTTATTATTTTCATCTGCATAAATATTTTTAATAAATAATAAAGATAATAGAAGCAATATACATTTTCTTTTTCATTCACAATTCTCCTTAATTTTTATTAATTATATTTTACCATACAGATATAAAATTTAACATATGAAAATATGATAATATATTTTATTTTAATTCTTTATTTTTCCTTCTTTATGCCATTTTGCTGCAATATACACAAACGGTGTATCCATTACAGAGATAAATATTTCTAAGAAATAAGTTGAAAAAGCGATAATAACTAATTCTTTTAATTCCAATTCCAGTGTGTTCCAGCAAAGGCTAATATTGTAAATAATGAATTATCAAATTACTTGTCCGATAACTGTACTAAAATTATTTCTATCCATATATCTTATAATCTGGTTTCCATTTTCAATTACTTGCATGCCCAAACATCAAATAATTGAGATATAACAAATGCTGTTAGACTTGCTAATGTTACTCTAATTACTGATAATTCTAAAAAGTTTGTTCCAAATATTGCGTTTAAAAATGTGGCTTTGAACGTATCAATAGATGCTGGTGTAATTGTTACTGCCTCATTTCATCAACAATTGTTGTAAATACCATTGTTACTAAATCCCTATTGTTACTAATTTTTGCAAATCTTTACCTTCTATTTCAGATAAATGTCCGAAATTAAAAAGACTCCACCTAATGCAATATTTCCCATTGTTGTTTTCTACTCCAAATAGATGCATCATTTTTTAAAACTTGAATATTTGCCAAAACTACTGATAGTGGGACAAACAGTAATAATCCTACTTTTCCCAATATCTGTATACTAATAAAAATAAAAGTATAATTAAAAACAAATATCCTAACCACGATAATTCGTTAAGTCCAATTTCTAAACCATTCATTTTTCCTCCTAATTTTATTGTAATTTTTAAGATTGTATAAAAATTAATTTTTATGTAAAATAAAAACGCATACCTTTAAAGATATACGCATTCTTAAAGGTTTTATAGATGGGTTTTCCCAAACATCATTTTTATTTTTTACAGTATTTTTATATTTCTACGAACATTATTATATATATAGCAGAAAAATAATCTTTTTATTTTTGTTTTTACAAATATCAATGATATGTGACACAAAAATATAAAAATTATGCTTTGTTTAAGATGATAGCTATACCAAAAAACAAGATTTTTAACAGATGTTTATTTTCCTTTAACTTTATTAAATAATCGTTCAAATTCATATATATGTTTTCACATCTCCAAATCAGAATTTATGATATTATTTTTGAATATGATTGTTTATATAGAAGTTTAAAAATTGATAATCATATAGCTTGAAATCATATTAAATCTTATTTAAAAGATATTTTATTAGTTTTTCCTCTTTTGAATGATTAAGTATATAATCAATAACATCTTTTTAGACAATATTTTAGTCATAAACTCTTCTTCCAATTGATCCAAAAATTCAATCAAAGATACCTTACTTATTTCATTAAATTTTTAACACAGTTGGTTTCTTTTAATCTTTCGTTTTGCAACATCTGGTGGAAAGCCAATTCCAAAATCTCCATCAAACAGCTTTTCTAAAGTGTATTCAAGATTAAGATTTCCTAACCAGCCAAAACCCAATCCCAAAGATAGACTAGCCACATTTCCATCGTTAATTCTTCCGAATAAGTATGCATCTTGTGGATTTTGAATAAAAACCCGGATAATAATCTCAGCAGTGTTACATAGCTAAATTCATTCCTTGTCCTGAAGAACATCCGGTTATTACAAAAATCTACTGCCTTACTATTTATAAGCAAAGCAATTAAGATCGCAATTTCAGTATAAGAATATGAGGTCATTTCTTCCGGATAAACTCCAAAATTTATAACTTCATAATTCTTTTGAAGATACTACTTTATTTGTTATTCTATATATATTTCATTTTTATCAACTTGTGTTGTTCCTTGGATGATTCCTATCTTCATTTGTACTCTTATATTACAGTCATCACTATAAAAATATATTGAATTTGTTTCACTTAATATTTGGGTATTGTATCATATTTTTACTTAGTTTTACAACACCAACTCTTGCTTCTTTATCTGTGTGTAAATTGCAACTCAGTGTGACACTTTATTTTATAATTTTAAGTTTTTATCTTTTTATTTTTAGAGTTATTAAATAATTAAAATAAAAGTATGATAAACTTAAAAATAAAAATACTTTAAATTATAAAAATATTATGGTAGAAATGTGAACAGTAGACGAAAAAGATTATAATACAGAAAAGGAGTAACATTTATGAAATATCAAAATTTAGTAAAATGGAGAAATGGAAAAGTTCAGAAAAATGAAATAAAAATATATTCTCCAATAAACTAATGAAGAATTAGAACTGTACCTGCAATGTCAAGAGAAGATGTTGATTATGCTATGAGTACAGCAAGAAAAAGCTTTTTACAACTTGGAAAAATTATCACCAGTAGAAAGAGCAAAAGTATTTAAAAAGCTTGCAGATATTTTGGAAAGAGATAAAGAAAAATAGGGAAATTTTAGCAAAAAGAAGTAGCTAAAGGATATAAAAGCAGCTGTTGGAGAAGTTGTAAGAACTGCTGATTTAATAAGATATGCGGCTGACGAAGGCTTAAGAATAACAGGAGAAGTTGTTGAAGGTGGTGGTTTTGAAGCAGGAAGCAATAATAAATTAGCAATTGTAAAAAAAGAGAACCAGTTGGAGTTGTATTAGCAATTGCACCATTTAATTATCCGGTAAATTTATCAGGATTCAAAAATAGCACTCAGCTTTTAATTGGAGGAAATGTAGTTATTTTTAAACCGCCTACACAAGGATCGATAAGTGGACTTTTATTAGTAAAAGCATTTGAAGAAGCGGGATACCAGCAGGAGTTTTAAATTCTGTAACAGGAAAGGTTCAGAAATAGGAGATTACCTAAATACACATAAAGAAGTGAATTTCATTAATTTCACTGGAAGTACACCAGTTGGACAAAAATAGGGGAATTAGCGGGAATGAAACCTATAATGTTAGAATTAGGTGGAAAAGATGCGGCAATAGTAGCAGAGGATGCTGATTTGGAAAAAGTGGCAAAAGATGTTGTTAATGGAGCATTTAGTTATTCAGGACAAAGATGTACAGCGATTAAAAAGAGTATTGGTAATGGAAAAAAGTTGCAGATAAATTGGCACAATTAATTAAAGAAAAAGTAGAAAAATTAACAGTTGGGGATCCGTTTGATAATGCAGATATAACACCTGTAATAGATAAAAATTCTGCTGATTTTATCGAAGGATTAATAAATGACTCTATTGAAAAAGGTGCAACTGCATTGACTACAGTAAAAAGAGAAGGAAACTTGATTTGGCCTGTATTATTTGACCATGTAACTACAGATATGAGATTGGCATGGGAAGAGCTATCAAAGCTAGTTTTACCAATTATAAGAGTAAAATCATCTAGATGAAGCAGTAGAAATTGCAAATCAATCAGAATATGGACTACAATCTTCAATATTACAAAATGACTTTAAAAAGCTTTTGAAATAGCAAGAAAAATTAGAAGTTGGAACTGTTCATATAAATAATAAAACACAAAGAGTACCCAGATAGTTTTTCCTTTCTTAGGAATAAAAGGATCTGGGGCTGGAGTACAAGGAATAAAATATAGTATTGAAAGTATGATGAGAGTTAAATCAATAGTTATAGATAAATTTTAAATAAATTATACTTTATAAAAAGGAGAAAAATGAGTAAATTATTATTGACACCGAAATCTACAAATATACCAAAAAGATATTTAGAAATATTTGCTAAAAGATATTATACATCATCGTACACCTGAATTTAGAAATATTATGAAAGAAAAATAATGAAAATCTAAAAAGTTTTTTAAAAACAAGTAATGATGTAGCAATTTTAACTTCATCTGAACAGGAGCGATGGAAACAGCAATAGTGAATTTCTTTTCAACTGTAGATAAAGTTATGCTATAAATACAGGATATTTTGAGAAAGATTTAAGAAAATTGCTGAAATATATGGATTGGATGTTATTGCATTAGATTATGAATTTGGTAAAAGTTATAAATTAGATGATGTTCAAAAAATATTGGATAATAATAGTGATATTAAGGGAATTTTAGTTACTCACAGTGAAACTTCAGTAGGAATATTAAATGACATAAAATCATTAGGAGAATTGACTAAAAATAAAGATACTTTTACTTATCGTAGATACAATAAGTGGACTTGTAGCAGAATGAATTTGATTTTTGATGGATGGAATGTTGATGTAGCAATTGCAGGAAGTCAAAAAGCATTTTTAATTCCCTCCGGGTCTATCGTTTGTAGCTATAAGTGATAAAGCTAAAAAGGCTATGGAAAAATCAAATTTACCTAAATATTATTTTGATTTAAAAACAGTATGATAAGTATTTTATAGAAATGTACGAAACACCATATACACCGGCAATTGCATTAATATTGGCATTGCATCAATCGTTAAAAAGATTTATTAAAAATGGTGTAGAATATACAACGAAACAAAAATATGAATTAAGAAAATATATTGAAGAAAAAGCGAAAGCGTTAAATTTTAAATTGTTAGTAGAAATGAAAAATAGAACGAATACTTTGATTTCAGTTTATAAAGAAAATATTGAAATATAATAGCAGAATTGGAAAAAGAGGATACACTGTAACAGGTGGAAAAAGGGAAATTTGTAAATAGTTTGATGAGAATTGGAATTTTAGGAGAAATTACTAAAGAACAAATAGATGATGTAGTTTTAGAAGAGGAATTGAATAAAACAATTATAGTGGAGGAAAAGGGAATAAGATTATAATAAAAATATTTTATATATACTTATTCTCTTTAATTTTACTAATGAAAGGAGAAAAATGAGACCTTATTTATTTAAAATAGGAAGTTTTGAACTTAGAATTTATAGTTTGATGTATATTTTGGCATTTTTAATTGGAATATATATTAGTAGTAAGAGATGAAGTTGCAAAAAGAGGTATAAAAGATAAAAATAATAGAAGATTTTGCATTTGTTGCAATTATATCGGGATTAATTGGAGCAAGAATATATTATGTATTATTAAGATTAGATAATTATTTACAAGATCCCTATTTCTATGATAAAAGTATGGGAAGGTGGACTTGCAACTATGGTGGAATAATAGGTGGATTAATTGTTCGTATATTTTTGCTAAAACATAAAAATAAATTTATGGGTTTTGAACTGATATGAGCGTAGACCATTATTAATTGGACAATTTTAGGAAGATTTGGAAATTTAGCAAATGGTGAAATACACGGAGTTCCAACTTTACCCATTAAATATTATTTTTCAGGTAAATTTAATGAGTGGTGGGCATCTTATCAAAAATATGAGTTTAGAAATGCAGTCACAATTTAAAGAATTAGTACCGTGGGATTAGTTTTTCCAGCAGATAGTCCGCAGGGATGGAATTTCCTGAAACACCGTTACATCCAGCAATGTTATACGAAGCATTTTTAAATCTATCGGATTTATATTGCTTTTGGTTTGTATTTAGAAAAAGAATACAATAAAGGTGTTTTAACTATGATATATTTGATAATGTACGCTATAATAAGAATTTTTGTAAGTACATTTAGAGCAGAAGATTTATTAATAAATTTAGGTGGAATGAGCATAAGAGCACCGTATGTAATTAGTATCTTTATGATATTAATTGCTATAATTGGAATAAAAATATTTAATAGAAAATATAATTAATTTTTGAAAAAAATATATATAAAAATATGATATGAGAATAATATTTTCAATGAAAAAGAATTAACTTTTATAAAAATAGGAGTTAATTCTTTTAAATTTTATATTCATAATATTAATAATTAAAGTTTTAATTTATTTGATTTTTATTCTTAAATAATTTGTAGAAATAAATTTGTTTGATATAATTAATAAATAACAAATAGAGGAGAAAATATAATGAGAAATAATAATATTTTTAGAAGACGGTATAGTTTTTATTAAATAAATCAAAAGGAATAACATCTTTGCTGCGATAAATAAATTAAAATGGTTATAAATGCGATAGGACATGCCGGAACTTTAGATCCAATGGCAGAAGGACTTTTGAGTTGTAATGATTAATAATGCTACTAAATTTTCAAATGACGTAATGAAAAAGATAAAGAATACTATGTTGAAATGGAATTAGGGTATGAAACAGATAGTTATGATGCTGATGGAGAAATAACTAAAAATATGAAAAAGATTTTGAATTTGAATTTGAAAAATAAAAGAAGTTGTAGAGAGTTTTTAGGTGAAATTGATCAAATTCCTCCGATGTATTCTGCAATAAAAGTTAATGGGAAAAAAACTTTATGAATTGGCCAGAAAAGGAGTTGAAATTGATAGAAAACATAGAAAAGTAAATATAAATTACGTAAATGATATAAAATATAAAAATAACAAAATAAGTTTTTGTAGGAGTGAGTAGTGGTACTTATATAAGATCTTAGTAAGAGATATTGGAGAAAAATTAGGGTTTATGCAACAATGACAAAAACTTGTTAGGACAAAAATTAATAATTATTCATTGATAGAAAGTATAGAATTAAAAATGTTGTTTCTTATTTTGAAAGTAATCATGTTGAGAAAAATCTGAAGAAAAAGAAAATTTATATTCAATAGAAAAATATATATTATTAACTTTATAGAAATAAAAGAAATTTTTGATTATCCAGAAATTAAAATTAATGAAGATAAATATGAAATTAAAAATGGAATGACAATATTATTAGAGAAAAAGAAAGAAAATTCTAAGAATTATAAAAATTAATGAAAAATTTAAGATACTTTTAGAAAAATAATGAATTTAAAGGAATTGTAAATTTGATAAAAGTATGTGAAAATAAAGTTTATTTAAAAAGAGATAAATATTTTAAGTAAATAATATATGTTATTTATTTGGATAATTTAAAATAAAAAGCTAAAAATTTTAAGTAAAAGAAAATATGATTAAATATAGATAAATATTTGATTTTTGTAAAAAGTTATGGTAGAATTATAAACAAAGATTTTATTGTGTAAATAAAGGAAAAGGAGAAAAACTGATGCTATGAGAATATTAGGTATTGATCCTCGGACAGCGATAGTCGGATATTCAATTGTAGATTTTTAAAAATGATAAATTTACAGTGTTAGATTATGGTTGTATATATACTCATAAAGATGAAGATAGCCAGTTAGATTGGAAAAATTTATAATGAATTATAATAAAAATGGAATCCAAAATGATATGGCTATTGGAAAATTTGTTTTTCTTTAAGAATCAAAAACAATAATTGAAGTTGGACAAGCTAGAGGGGTTATAACACTGGTAGGGCATGGATTGAATCTTTTTGGATACACACCATTACAAGTCAAGATGGGGAATAGCAGGATATGGTCGTGCCACGAAACAACAAATTCAAGAAATGGTAAAACTTATTTTTAAAAATGGATGAAATACCAAAACCTGATGATGCTGCAGGATGCTTTTGACTATCGCAATAACTCACGGAAATAGTAAAAGAGGATTAGGTGGATTTTTCAAGAGGGGACAATATTTCTAAAAATTATCAAAAATTGATAAAGGAACGGATAGAATTAAATTAGAAGATTATAAAAATTAATGAATATAAAATAAATTTTGAAAGGAACAAAGATGAATATAGTTTTGTTAAATCCTGAAATACATGTGAATACTGGGAATATCGGGAGGACTTGTGTTTTAACTAATACAGTTACATTTAATTAAAACCGTTAGGATTTGAGCTGACGACATCCAAAGAGCTGGACTTGATTATTGGAAAAATTAGACCTTTATGTTTGGGAAGATTTTTTATGAATTTTATGATAAAAATATTAAAAGGTACAAATAATAAAATTTATATGGCAAACAACTAAAACTAATCAAAAATATAGTGATGTAAAATATACAAGATGATTTTATCAAATGTCAAATTTGAACCGAAAGAGGATACCAGCTGAAATACGGGAAGCTTTTTGCGAAACAAACATAACAATTCCAATGTTACCTATGGAGGTCATTAAATCATCAAACTCAGCTGCGATTATAATATACGAAGCGTGGAGACAATTAAATTTTGAATTTTAATAAAACAATATTGAAAGGAGGGAAATAGTGAGCTTTAAAAGAGTTATTATTGAAATAAAAGCTGAATAGTAGTTTTTGTAAAGCCATTATTTAAAAAAATATGAAAGTTTATTTAGATTTAGTAAAACATGTTTTTAGACAATGGTGTTAGAAAAAGCAAATAGAACAGGAGTTGATACAATTTCAACATTTGCTTATTCGTATAAAGTAGATTTAAGTGAAGGTTATCCTTTCATTGACGACATGTATTTTAATTCTATGTTACATGAACTTTTCTGGTATTTATCAGGGAGGAACATATAAAAATTGAGAGAGAAAAACTAAAATTTGGGACGCTTGGGCTGATGAAGAAGGGAAATTGGAAACAGCTTATGGAAGATTTTGGAGAAGATATCCAGTACCTGAAATTAGTTTAGATGGGGAAGTTTTTGTTGATGAAAACAATAAAATGGACAACAAGAGAAGAGAATGGACAGTTAGGTTTTTGATCAAATTCAGTATGTTATTGACACTTTGAAAGAGATGAAAAATTAATCCAAATCATAAAATGGGCGAAGAATGATTGTACTTGCTTGGAATCCGGGAAATGCATCAATAAGCAAATTGCCCCCTTGTCATTATACATTTGCATTTAATGTTTTAGGTAATAAACTTAACTGTCATTTAACTCAAAGAAGTGGCGATATAGCATTAGGGATTCCGTTTAATTTAGCTTGTTATCTCGTTATTGACAATGATGATAGCGAAAGAATGTGGATATGAAGTTGGTGAATTTTTCGCACACAATAATTGATGCACATATTTATGAAAATCATATTGAAGGTCTTAAAGAGCAACTAACAAGACATCCATTAAAATTATCAGAAAATTTCTATTGCGGATAAACCATTTAATGAATTAACATTTGATGATATAAAATTAGAAGAATACGAAAGTCATCCGTTGATTAAACTTGAAGTTGCAGTTTAAAAGAGGTGATACAAATGTTTAGTATTATTGTAGCAATAGGGAAAAATAACGAAATAGGAAAGAATAATAAATTATTATGGCATATTCCTGAAGATTTAGAAAATTTTAAGAAAAATAACTTTAAATAAAAATAGTAATGGGAAGAAAAACATTTGAAAGTATCGGTAGACCATTACCCAGAAGAGAATATTGTTTTAACACGAAATAATAATTACGCTTTGGACAATGAAATTAAAATTTATAATGACTTGGAAACATTATTGAATGAGTATGGGAATTCAGAAGAAGAAATTTTTATACTCGGTGGGGAACAAATTTATAAAGAAATGTTTGCTAAAGATGTTATTACAAAATTATATATAAGCTTTTATTGATTTTGAATCTAAAGAAGCAGATGTTTATTTTTCCAAAAATAGATTATGATAATTGGATTTTGGAAAAAGAAAAACATAAAGGTTGGGATTTTTGTATTTTTAGAAAGTATTTATAAAAACAACAATGTGAAAGAAGTGGAGTAGTGAAAAATGCCAAAAATAAAATTTACTAAAAATGATATACTTAATGCAGCTTACGATGTAATGAAACAAAATGGTATAAAACATATAAGCGCTAGAAAGATTGCGGATAAATTTAAAGGATCAACAGCACCAATTTATGCTAATTTTTCAACAATTGATGAATTAAAAAGAAGTAATTGAGATGGCTGAAGAAAAATTAAATGAATATTTATACCGTGATTATACAGGAAGAGAAATATTTGATGCAGCAATGGGATTTTATAAAGTTTGCTAGAGATGAAAAAGAATTATTTAGAGCAATTTTTGGATGCAGCAGAGGGATTTAGTGATTTATTTAATAAAACAATGCAAGTTTTGTTAAAGGAAGAGATTGTGTTAAAAAAAGTTTTCCAAATCTTTCATTTACACAAGCTAAAGATGGCATGGAGAGGTTGTGGGTACATCTATTGGATATATAACTTTAGTATTTGTTTCAACAAATCCTGAAAAAGAAACAAATGAAGTTATAGAAGAAAAATAAATGGTATTTTGATTATTTTAAAGAAGTACATAGTTTAAAAAGAAATGTCAATGAAACATAAAAGAAAAAGTTAAAAACTATAAAAATAACATATAAAATATTTATATGAAGGGAGGATATGATTTTATTAAAATCATAAAAAAATAATGTCAAAAATCATTTTACATAACGACACCAATTTACTATCCAAATGCAATGCCTCATGTTGGAAACAGCTTATACAACGATTATTTGTGATGTAGTAGTTAGATATAAAAGATTAACAGGTTATGATGTTAAATTTTTAACTGGAGTTGACGAGCATGGTCAAAAATTCAAGAAGCAGCTGAAAAATGGTTATACACCACAAAAATGGGTAGATAAAATGTCTTTAAATTTTATAAATTTATGGAAAGAATTAGGAATTTCTAATACAGATTTTTATGAGAACGACACAAGAAAAGACATATGAAAAGTGTTAGAGAAATAATAAAAAGTTAATGAGAATGGAGATATATATAAAGGAGAATATTGGGGTAAAATATTCAGTTTCAGAAGAAACATTTGTACCAGAAAAATCAGTTAGTTGATGGAAAATATATGGGGAAAAGAAGTAATAGATGTAAAAAGAAGTGTCTTATTTCTTTAGATTATCTAAATATCAAGACGCTTTATTAAAATTTATTGACGAAAATCCCAATTACATTAAGCCAGAAGGTATGAAGTTATTGCATTTATAAAACAAGGATTACAAGACTTATCAATTTCAAGAACAACATTTGATTGGGGAATTCCACTGGAATTAGAAGAAGGACATGTAATTTATGTTTGGTTCGATGCTTTAACAAATTACATAACAGCAGCTGGATATGGAGCTGACCCTAAAAATTTGATGAAATGTGGACAAATGGAGTAGTAAATCATGTTATAGGTAAAGATATATTAAGATTTCATGCTATAATTTAGCCGGCAATGTTAATGTCTGCAGGATTAAAAATTACAGATACAGTGGCAGCACATGGGTGGTGGACTGTTGAAGGTGAAAAATGTCAAAAATCCCTAGGAAATGTTGTAAATCCATCGGAAGAAATTAAAAATACGGATTAGATCCTTTTAGATATTATTTAATGAGAGAAGCAACTTTTTGGTCAAGATGCAGATTATTCTAAAAAGCAATGGTTCAAAGAATAAATTCTGATTTGGCAAATGATTTAGGAAATTTATTGAATAGAACAATAGGAATGCAAAAATATTTTAATTCTAAAGTTATTTTTAAATGAAGTTATTGATACTTTTTGATATTGAAATTAAAAATTTATGGTTTGAAGTTGTAAAAAAGTAGAAATTAAAATGAACGACTATCAATTTTCGGAAGCATTAAAAGAAATTTGGAAATTTATTTCAGAATGAATAAATATATTGATGAATGTGAACTTGGAAATTAGCAAAAAGATGAAAATAGTAAAAATAGATTATCAACAGTGATGTATAATTTAGTTGAGGCATTATATAAGATTTCTGTTATGATTTCTCCATTTATGCCAACTACAGCAATAAAAATGACAAAACAATTAGGTTTTAAATATTAATTTTGATAAATTACAAATTATCAGAAATACTAGAATGGGGAGTTTACCCAATAGGAACTGAATTGAATAACGCTGAACCTATTTTTCCAAGAGTAGAATTTCCAGAAGATGAATCAAAAGTAGAGTATAAAGAAGATTTAAAAATAGAAAATCCAATAACAATTGATGATTTTAATAAAATTAAAAATTAATGTAGTTGAGATTGAGAAAGCTAATAAAATAGATGGAGCAGATAGATTATTAAAAATTTATTGTAAATACAGGAACTGAAAAAGACAAATTATATCAGGAATAGCAAAAATGGTATCCAAACGAACAAGAATTAGTAGGTAAAAAGTGATGTTGTTTTAAATTTAGAACCTGTATCATTAAAAGGGAGAGATATCATGAGGAATGCTGCTTACAACTACAGAAAAAGAAAAACTAAATTAATAATGATAGATGAAATGGTAAAAATAGGAACTATAATAAAATAAGCAAAAATTAGAAGGTAAAAGGTGACAAAAAGGAAAATGATATCCTTATAGCGTTGTTATTAATATTAGTAGTGGCGTGTAGCAATAAAAAATATGGAGTATAGTTCTTTAGAAAAAGCACTGATTGCCATATTAGAGCAAAAAGATGAAAAAAACAGTTACTAAGTTATTAGATAAAAGCTGTAAAAACTAAAAATGAAGAAGCGTATAAATTAGCTTATATATATTTTGGAAATGAAGGAATTTCATTTTTGATAAATATTTAGGGAAAAGTAAAGGAAATGCTGAATTTTATAAAGGACTTTTTACTTCAAACAACAGAAACTTCAGAAAAAATATAATAGATATTTTTGAACAATCTGCAAAAATGGTAAAAGATAAAGCGTATTATGTATTAGGAAGCATATATCAAGATAAGTTAGAATTTAGTAAAGGCTAAAGAATATTTTTTGAAAAAGGAAAAAAATAAAGGAGAAATATATTCAACTTATTCGTATAATTATTTAAAAATTTTAAAAAGATTATAAAAAGAGTAGAACAGTTAAATCAAAAATTTCTAGTAAAACAATTTCGGATAGTGAGAATTAGGAAAAATTGTTTTAGAAAAATTTTCAAATTATGAAAAAGCGTATGAAATTTTAAAAAGATTATATTCCTGAAAAATTATCCCCAGCATTATATGTTAAAGCAAAAATGTTAGAAAAATGAAAATCAAAAAGATGAAGCAATTAGAATATATAATAGTCTTTATTTTGATTATGATTATTTTTAGGTGGTTTTGAAATAGCATATAATTTAGCTGGTGATAAAAAAATATGAATTAGCTGGAAGACTTTTAGATGAAATGGATGTTGATAATTCTCTTATAAATGGATATAGAGGTTTTTGTTTATCAAAAACTTAAATGATAATTCCAAAAGCTGAAATGTATTACTTAAAAAGCAGTTAAAGAAAATGATATTGATATTATGTTATATTTTAGGTCGTTTTTATGAAAAAACAAAATAATTTACAAAAAGCAAAAAGCTTATTTATGAAAAAGCGTATAACCTAGGTTCGATAAGAGCTGGTTATTCATTAGCCGATGTTTTTAGAAAAATTAAATAAAGATAAAAAGTCAAAAACAATAAGATCAAAATAAAGAGGCTAAAAATATTAGAAAAATTAGCAAAAAGTGGTGATGAAGACTGATGATAGAATTAAGTTTTTATTACAATGAAAATGATAAATATGTTAAAAATGTTAATTTATTAGCGCAGCATCAAGTTTTTAATAGTACTGCTTTACATAATTTAGGTGTTTATTATTATAATAAAAATAATAAAAAGCAAAAATATATTTAAGAGCAGCAAAAAGAATACGGTTATCAATTAGAAACTGAATTTGAAAATTATATTAATAAAAATAGTAAAAGTAGTTTAATTTTTACTGGAGGAGGAAAATGAAAAATATTTTTTTATTTATTACAATGTTATTAGTTTTTGTAGTAAGTTGTGGGAAAGAGTTTTATGTTGATGTAGAAAAATAATGGAGAAGTTCCAACGATTGAATTGAAAAATTTGATGGTAAAATTGTGAAAAGTGATGAAATTTTTAAAAATGGGAAACCACATTATTTATAGTAGCAGCAGAATGGTGTCCACATTGTAAAAGCTGAAGCACCATATATTGAAGAATTTTTATAATAAGTATAAAGACAAAGTTAATGTAGTTGTTGTTTATTCAAATGTAAATACAGATTTAGAAAAAGTAAAAATATATAGAAGATAATGGTTATACATATCCAACTTACTATGATGAAGATGGAAAAGATTTTTAAGAGGATTTGGAGTTCAAGGATTTCCATTTAATGTAAGAATTGATGATGGAAAAGTTACAAAAGTTTTAGAATTACCTGTTGATTTAGAGAAATTGGAAACAGAGTTTATAAAATAGTTGCAAAAATAAAAATATGTTATTATACTAAGGAATTTATACTATGAATATAGGTTTGCCTCTATATTCTTGGTTTTAAAATAATAAATACTAGGAGGAAAAATAATGGCAATGAAATCAAAAAGAAATTATTGAAGCATTTGGAAAAACGCACAAGATACTGGATCAGCAGAAGTACAAATAGCATTATTAACAGAAAGAATTAACCATTTAACAGAACATTTAAAAATTCCATTTTTAAAGATGTTCATTCAAGAGCAGGATTATTAAAATTAGTTGGTAAAGAAGAAGATTATTAAACTATGTAAAAAAATAGAAATATTGATGAATACAGAAGTTTAATTGAAAAATTAGGAATTAGAAAAATAATTTTATATATTAGAGCATGTGTTAAAGTTACATGCTCTAAAAATATAAAAATACTATTAATGAATTTGATAAAAATAATAATTAAATAAATTCTTACAAAAAAATATATCAAAAAAAGTAGTTGATAAAGATGATGAGATATGTTAGAATACATTTTGTCTATTGAAAAAGTAGACGAGGACAATAAATAACAGAATAATAAGAAGAAAAAGCAAACCAAGAAAGATGTGAAAAAGGGAAGATTATATGTAATTTTCTCGTCAATGAATAAAAGACAAAAAGGTGAAGATAGATTTTGAATGAAGAGTTTGATCCTGGCTCAGGATGAACGCTGACAGAATGCTTAACACATGCAAGTCTATGGTGAAGTGAGTGCTTGCACTGATGGAGCCATGGCGGACGGGTGAGTAACGCTAAAGAACTTGCCTTTATGGACTGGGATAACAGTTGGAAACGACTGATAAGACTGGATATAATTAATTGATTGCATGATAGATTAATGAAAAAGAGATGCCATAAGAGAGCTTTTGCGTCCCTATTAGTTAGTTGGTGAGGTAAAGGCTCACCAAGGCGATGATAGGTAGCCGCCTGAGAGGGTGAACTACCACAAGGGGACTGAGATACAGCCACTCTTACGGGAGGCAGCAGGGGGAATATTGGACAATGGAGGTAACCTGATCCAGCAATTCTGTGTGCACGAAGAAGGTTTTTCGGATTGTAAAAGTGCTTTCAGTTGGGAAGAAGAAAGTGACGGTACCAACAGAAGAAGCGACGGCTAAATACGTGCCAGCAGCCGCGGTAATACGTATGTCGCGAGCGTTATCCGGAAATTATTGGGCATAAAGGGCATCTAGGCGGTTATGCAAGTCAGGGGTGAAAACTTACGGCTCAACCGTGAGCTTGCTCTGAAACTGTGTGACTAGAGTACTGGAGAGGTGGGCGGAACTACACGAGTAGAGGAAATTCGTAGATATGTGTGGGAATGCCGATGATGAAGATAGCTCACTGGACAGAAACTGACGCTGAAGTGCGAAAGCTAGGGGAGCGAACAGGATTAGATACCCGGTAGTCCCTAGCTGTAAACGATGATCACTGGGTGTGGGCATGAAGAGTGTCTGTGCCGAAGCTAATGCGATAAGTGATCCGCCTGGGGAGTACGACCGCAAGGTTGAAACTCAAAGGAATTGACGGGACCGCACAAGCGGTGGAGCATGTGGTTTAATCCGACGCAACGCGAGGAACCTTACCAGATCTTGACATCCTCAGAATTAATTAGAAGTACTAGTGCCTTCGGGAACTGAGAGACAGGTGGTGCATGGCTGTCGACAGCTCGTGTCGTGAGATGTTGGGTTAGTCCCGCAACGAGCGCAACCCTTATCGTTAGTTACCATCATTAAGTTGGGGACTCTAGCGAGACTGCTCGCGAAGAGCAGGAGGAAGGTGGGGATGACGTCAAGTCATCATGCCCCTTATGATCTGGGCTACACACGTGCCACAATGGTTGGTACAATGAGGAGCGAGACGGAGACGTGGAGCAAATCTGAGAAAAGCCAATCGTAGTTCGGATTGAAGTTCTGCAACTCGACTTCATGAAGTTGGAATCGCTAGTAATCGCAAATCAGCAATGTTGCGGTGAATACGTTCTCGGGTCTTGTACACACCGCCCGTCACACCACGAGAGTTGTTTGCACCTGCAGTTATTGGTCTAACCGTAAGGAGGAAGATACCTAAGGTGTGAATAGTGATTGGGGTGAAGTCGTAACAAGGTATCCGTACCGGAAGGTGCGGATGGATCATCCTTTCTAAGGAGTGAAAGAAGACATCGGTTGTTTTTCTTCTATGTTATTTAATAAGGGCGTGTAGCCCAGGTGGTTAGAGCACTGTGCTGATAACGCAGGGTCACTGGTTCTGAGGTCCAGTCATGCCCACCATTAAAAAGACTTTGATTTGGGGATATAGCTCAGTTGGAGAGAGCTGCTGCCTTGCAGGCAGAGGTCAGTGGTTCGAACCCGCTTATCTCCACCAAGAAATAATTGGGACAATGAGAAATGAATAGTAGGTAAAAGAGTTACAATGAAATCAGATGATAACGAAGAGTTAAACTGTAAGAAAAAGCTATTATAGGGCACACGGAGGATGCCTGAGGCAACAAAAAGCCGAAGAAGGACGTGATAAGCTGCGATAAGCTCTGTTGAGGTGCACAGCAACCGTAATAGGCAGAGATTTCCGAATGGGAACCTATACACTGGAGAGTGTATATGAGAAAAGGTAGCTCGAGAACTGAAACATCTAAGTATCGAGGAGGAAAAGAAAGTAAAACGATTCTCTAAGTAGCGGCGAGCGAGACGGGAAGAGCCAAAACCAAGTTAGTGTCAAGTTGGCGACGTTGCTAATTTGGGGTAGAGGGATATTAGAGATGGATAGCCATGAAGTCTAAGTTAATGTAATTGAAATAGAACATAGTTGGAAAAGCTAGACCAAAGAAGGTGAGTAGTCCTGTAGGATGTAAGATTATGTTAATGAGTTAATAATCCCGAGTAGCATCGAAACACGAGGAATTTGGTGTGAATCAGCGTCACCATATCACGTGAGCGCCAAACACTTTTTGTTGACCGATGAGGAAAGTACCGTGAGGGAAAGGTGAAAGAGAACCTGAGCAAGGAGTGAAAAAGAATTTGAAACCGTGTGCTTACAAGCGGTGAGGAGCCCATAAGGGTGACTGCGTGGATTTTGGTTAATCATCCTGCGAGTTATGATTAGTGGCGAGGTTAAGAAAGCGGAGCCGAAGGGAAACCGAGTGTTGAGAGTGCGTTAAGTCGCTAGTCATAGACGCGAAACCTGAGTGATCTCATACCTGTCCAGGTTGAAGCTGAGGTAAGACTTAGGTGGATGACCGGAACTCACCCGCCGTTGAAAAGTTGGGAGATGAGATAGGTTTAGGGGGTGAAAAGCCAATCGAACTAGGAGATAGCCGTTCTCTCCGAAATGCATTTAGGTGCAGCCTTAATAATAAGATATGGGGGTAGAGCACTGTAGCTATAGGGGCGGTAGCTTACTCGAAGTCAAGCAACTACGAATACCATATATTAGTGATTAGGAGTGAGTCTATGCGATGACAAAGCCCATGGACGAGAGGGAAACAACCCAGACCACCAGCTAGCTCCCAAATTATGTCTAAGTGGGAAAGGAGGTGGATATTCCCAGACAACCAGGAGGTTGGCTTAGAAGCAGCCATACCTTAAAAAGAGTGCGTAATAGCTCACTGGTCGAGAGTATCTGCGCCTGAAGATTTAACGGGCTAAGGCATAAAACCGAAGCTGTGGGAAACGAGAAATTGTTTGCAGGAGAGCGTTCTGTAAGCTGTAGAAGGTGAGTTGGAAGACGAACTGGAGGTATCAGAAGTGAGAATGCAGGAATGAGTAGCGAGAAGGAGGGTGAGAATCCCTCCTACCTGGAAGTCCAAGGTTTCAGGGAAGGTTTGTCCGCCCTGGGGAGTCGGACCCTAAGCTGAGGCTAAGTAGCGTAGAGCGAATGGGAAAATAGGTTAACTATTCCCTATACCACTATAAATTGTTTGAGAGATGGAGTGACGCAGGAAGGTATGTGAGCTGGCTGACGGAATAGCCAGTCTAGGGAAGAAGCATGATTACTAAAGGCAAATCTAGAGTAATTAAATGTGAGAACTGACGGTAAGTACTATGCAGTATAAGTTACAGATCCTACACTGCTGAGAAAAACTTCTATTGAGAGATATAGTGCCCGTACTGAAAACCGACACAGGTGGACAGAGTGAGAAACTTAAGGTACCGACAGGATAACTCTAGCTAAGGAACTCTGCAAAATAGCCCTGTAACTTCGGGAGAAGGGGTGCCTAATATACTTGAGTGGAGAGACACCACGAGGGGAAAGATACTGCAGTGAAGAGTCCTCAAGCAACTGTTTACCAAAACACAGGTCTATGCTAAGCTGAAAGGCGACGTATGTGGCTGACACCCGCCCAGTGCCGGAAGGTTAGAGGAGGATTAGAGATTCGAATTGAAGCCCCGGTGAACGGCAGTACCGTAACTATAACTACAAGGTAGCGAAATTCCTTTGTCGGGTAAGTTCTGACCTGCACGAATGGTGAAATGATTTGGGAGCTGTCTTGGCTGGAGACCCGTGAAGCTATAATGTCGGTGAAGATACCGATTACCTGCAGTAGGACGGAAAGACCCCGTGGAGCTTTTACTGTAGCTTGACATTGGGTCTTTGGCAATATGTATAGGATAGTTGGGAGACTCGAGAAGTTAATGCGTCAGCGTTAATGGAGTCGCTGTTGGAATACCAAACCATATATTGTTGAAATTCTAATCATTTATTTGAAGTAAAATGAGACAGTGTTAGGTGGGCAGTTTGACTGGGGCGGTCGCCTCCAAAAAGAGTAACGGAGGGTTCAAAGGTTCTCAGGTTGGATGGAAATCAACCGGAGAGTGCAACGCTAAAAAGGGAGCTTGACTGCGAGACTGACGGGTCGAGCAGGTACGAAAAAGTAGGAGTTAGTGATCCGGCGGTTCCAGATGGAAGGGCGTCGCTCAACGGATAAAAGCTACCCGGATAACAGGCTGATACTTCCCAAGAGTCCATATCGACGGAAGTGTTTGGCACCGATGTCGGCTCGTCTCATCCTGGGGCTGGAGAAGATCCAAGGGTTGGGCTGTTCGCCCATTAAAGAGGCACGCGAGCTGGGTTCAGAACGTCGTGAGACAGTTCGGTCCCTATCCACTGCAGGCGTAAGAATATTGAAGAGAACTGTCCTTAGTACGAGAGCACGGCGATGGACAAAACCTCTGATGTACCAGTTGTCACGCCAGTGACATGGCTGGGTAGTCACGTTTGGAAGGGATAATCGCTGAAAGCATCTAAGTGAGAAGCCTTTAAGATGAGTGTTCTATTAGCTAACCATCGGACTAGGGTGGAGATAGGCTGAGTGTAAGTATAGAGATATATTTAGCTGACTAGTACTAATATTACGTAAGCTTTTTAGATAACTTTTACTACTACTATTTATTTCTCATGTCTTAACAATGAATATATATATAAGTTTGGTGATAATAGCAACAGGATACACCCGAAACATTTTCGAACCCAGTAGTTAAGTCTGTTTACGCCCAAGATACTTAGATTTACTCTAGGGAAAATCGGTAATTGCCAGCTTAGGTATGTCTCTGTAGCTCAGTCGGTTAGAGCATTTGACTGTTAATCAAAGGGTCGTTGGTTCGAAATCCAACCCGAGGACGCCATCTATTCAGATGAAGTTTTATGACTTCATGTAATATTTTATTTATTAAAATTTTAAATTTGATTTTATAAAAATAGTTTTAGTATAATGAAGATATAAATTGTTAATTAAAAATTTATATATAAAATATGAATAGGAGAATAAAATGAGAAAGATATTTTTAAGTGCACATGCTTTTAATTTCAATAAATATATTTTCAGTAGAAATAGAAAGTATGAGAAATGAAAAATGTAGAATTAAAAACTTTTTCAACATTAAAAGAAGCGGCAGAAAATTATGTGAAAGTAATGTAAATAGCAACTGATATTAATGCTTTGGAAAATATTCAAAGTATAAACCCTAATGTTGATGCGTATGTTTTGCAAAAAGTAATGACGATGAATTAAAGAAAAATGGACTGAAATAAATGGCAATAATTAAAGATATTGAATATTCTGTTTATAAAGTGAATGAATTAAAATCATTAGGTGAAGTAAAAATTTTAATTTTAGCGTATGATAAAGATAAAATGAGAGAGTATATGGATAGAAATAGTGAAAAATTATTATATTTTGAATGAAGAAACACAAGAAAAAGAAGTTTCAGTTGAAGCTTATGTAGATATGCTTTATGAATATTTATTTCCAACATCACAAAAATTCAAGTAGGAATTGTGAATATAGATTTTGTAAAAAGGAAAAATGGTTTGGAAAAATTATAGATAAATAAATTTTTGAAAGGAAAAGAAAAATGCTAAAGAGATTATCACTGCATTGGGAATTTGGAAGCTATGATGAAGAATAAAAAATTTTTGAACAAGCTGAAAAATGGGATTAGAAGAAATAGGTATAACAGAGCATACACACGGTTTTAAAGAATTTGAAAGTTTGTATTATGATGAATTAATTTTTAGATGATAGTGAAATTGGTAAATTTCAAAGAGAATGGTTGAAGCAAAAACGAAAATTTTGTCATACATTGGATGAATATCAAAAATTTGTAAAAGATTTGAAAGATAAAGGATATCCGATAAAAATTGGATTAGAAGTTTCTGTAATTTTAGAAATCAAAGAAAAAGTTAAAGAAATATTAGATAAATATAAATGGGATTATTTAATTGTATCTATTCATTACATAAAAAGGTTGAGATTTGATTTTAGTGCTTTAAAGCATCATTTTAATGATAAACCATTAAAAAGATATTTGGGAAGATTATTCAAATGAGATAAAATTGGTCCAAAACAAAATATTAGATATTTTAGGGCATCCATTTAATCTTAGAATGTTTTAAAAATATTCTAAAAAGAAGAAGTAGCTGAAATATGGAAAATACAGCTAAAATATTGAAAGATAATAATATGAGTAGTAGATATAAATACAGGGACAGAACATAGATATCCACATAAAGAGATAACTCCTCATCCAGATTTTTATGAAATTAGTAAAAAATATAATATTCCAGTAATTTTATCTAGTGATGTACATTATGCAGAACATATGTTGGTATAAAATAAAAGAGGCTAAAGAATATGCAGAAAAATTTGGAATAAATGAGTTGTAAAAATTTGATAAAAACTATGATACAGAATATAGCGAAAATAACGGAACTACATTTAAAAATTTTAAACAATAAGTTTATAATGATGGATGTAGTTTTTAGTAGAAATTTAAAAACTTAAAAATTAGAAAAATGAGAAAAATAAGAAATATTGTTTTTAAATGAGAAAAATAGGCGAAGGTAAATTTGAGGTTTTGTTATATTGTTTTATAGCTACTTCGTAAAAGTAAAAATTTGATAAAATTTCTAGTAAAATAAAAAGAAAAAAATTAAATTTGAGGTAGCAAAATGAATGGTATAATATTAGTAGAGGTATATTTAGTAATTGTAGGATTTTCATTATCTTTATGGGGAATATATGGAGATGATATTACTGAAAAAGATAAAAAGATAAAATGAAAAGAAAGAGCTAAAAATATTAAAATTATAGAAGATAATAAATTAAATTTTAATCGTAAAAGCCAAATAGTAAAAATGGTGAAAAATATAGCATAATATTAAATAAATGTAATACTTTTCGATCTGAAATATGTAGTATAATTATAAAAACTTGAAAGAAATTAAAATATAGTGTAGGATATTGCAATAAGATAAATAAGAAGAGAACAAATTGAAAAGTGTATTGGAAATTATTTTAATATAAGTTAGGAACATTTACATTAGGTGGTGGTTATGCGATGGCACCACTTATACAAAATGAAATTGTAGAAAAATAAATGGATAGAAAAAGAAGATTTTGTAGATATGTTAGCATTAGCACAGTCATCACAGGAGCTTTAGCTGTAAGATACAGCAGTTTTGTAGGCTATAAGGTTAAAAAGGATATTTAGGAGACATTTGTTACAGTTTTAGAAGTTTACTGCCATCTATTTTAATAATTTAGTTGTGTTAGCAAAATTATTTACAAATGTTCAAAAATAATATATATGTAATTAAAATGTTTAAAGCTATAAGACCTATGGTAGTTGCATCGATAGGAGTTAAGTGTTTTATAAAATAGGAAACAAGCAAAAATAAATATAAAAACAGGATGGATTGTGTTGCAGTTGCAGCACTTGTATCTTATTTTAAAGTTTCTCAATAATTGTAATTATATTAGGAGCGAGTTTTTAGGAAATATCGTTATGATATTTTTTAAAAAGAGGAGGAGATAAACTAATGATAGAAAAATTAATTGTATTATTTATAACTTTTTCAAGATAGGACTGTTTAGTGGAGGAGGATATGCAATACTTCCGCTTATAAAAAGAAGTTGTAGATATTCATAATTGGATAATCTGTTCACAATTTACAGATATGGTTGCCGTATCGTAGTAACACCGATTATGTCCATCTGTGAATACAGCGACTTATGTTGGTTATGTAGTTATGGGAAATGGAGGGACAGTTATCGCCACTTTTGGGATTGGCTGACACCATCAATTATAATAATGTTAATTTTTAGTAGATTTTTCTAAAATTTAGAGATAATAAATATATTTCAAAATGCTTTTGTTGGGTTAGCACAGTAGTTGTAGGTCTAATACTTTCACGACATTACTGATGGATCAGTAATTTTATTGATTGGTAGTTTTATTCTATTTGTGTTATCAGGATTAGTAATGTTGAGAATGGAATGTGAATCCAGTAATTTTAACAGTAATTAGTTGCAATTTAGGAATTTTAATTTATTGAATTTATAGTAAAGCGTATTTTTAAATAATAGATTTATTCTTTTATATTTGATGAAATAAAAAACTAAATTGTATAATTATAGCAAAAATAAAAATAAAAATGTTTAAAAAGAACATGTACCAACAAACTGGACAGAAAAATGAAAACAGTTTGGAGGTACATTTTTATGGGAAGAAAAAGTAAATTCACATTAGAAGAAAGAATTTCTATGTGTAAGGATTATCTAGAAATGGGATTGAGTTGTAAAGATATTTATATTAAATACGGTGTTTCTAATCGTGTATTTATCGATATATTAATAGATTTAGAATACATGGTATAGAAGGCTTAAAAAGTAGGAGATATAGAAATAGAGCATATACAAAAGAATTTAAAACTAGGTTTATTAATGAAATTTTTAAAGGGAGTTCTATAGATATATTATCTGCAAAATATTTGTGCCTAATACTATTGTAATAAATTGGATTAATCAGTATAATAAATGATTACATACCCTAGAGGTGAAATATATACTATGAGAAATCCTAAATTAAGTAAAGATAAAAATGATTATTGCTAAAAAGAATGTATTGAGAATGGAAGAAATTACAAAGAAACTTGTATTAAGCATGGTATTAAATATTCTAATCTATACTCATGGGTTTCTAAATACCAAGATAAGATAGTAAAGTCATCAAATTATTTAAAGAAGATAAATATAAGATATTGTATGAGTTATCATTGCAAGAAAAATAAGATGTAATTCCTTAAATTATTGATTTTAAATTTCGTGTCCAGTTTGTTGATACATGTTACTCTCTCTTTTTATGTTATCTAAATTTTATCATAAGATATTTTTCTCAGGTTGAGTTATAATTTTTAATATTTCAACTCAAGTATATATAATTTTATTGCATTTATATTGTAGGTAAATACATTTAATGTAATAGAATGTATATTTTTATTTTGGAAAAATGGAAATTTATAAACTCAGTTAAAGCTATTGTTCCTAAACCCTTTTCCAGTAAGTAAAGGATTTATAAGAAATCGTCCAATATGAATATTATTATTTTCTCTCTTATTTTGATAATTCCAATAAATTCCTCATTAGAAAAATAGAGTAAATATTCTGGGAAATTAAATTCTTCTAATGTTAAAGGAAATTAAAATTTGCTCCAGCCCATTGATTAAGAAAAATTTGATTATAAGAATTAGTCAGTTAATCACAGTTTGCTTATCTGAATTAGTTATATTAGTTTTTATAACAATATTATTATTCATTTTTAAGTCTCCATTAATATATTTTATCAAATAATAACATCTTTAGAGAAAAATCAAAAATATTTTTGTAAATTGTAAAATAAAGTGTCACACTTTGATAAAAGAACCATAATATAATTTTTCTATGCTATGATTGGTTTAGAAAACAAAATACCAAAGAAGAGGTTATGACTCAAACTAATTATATAATAAAAAGAGAAAAATTCACCGTATGTAGCATTGGAAAATACTAAAAAGCAAATATAGAAGTAACGATATGTGAAAAATATTGTATAATTATATAAATTCAGGATTATTTTTAAATATAAAATAAATCACATATTCCGTATAATAAAAAAGATAAATTGATGAAACCTAAGGAAAAAGTATAAGAAAGGTGGACTGAAGTAGAGGAAAGAGGGATAAAAAGTATTTTTATGCCCATAGTTATTGTTCGGGGAAAGAGGCAATGAGAATAATAATAAATTGATAAGAGATTTTTACCGAAAGGAGAGATTTTAAGAAAGTAACGGAAAAAGAAATAAAGCAATTAGAAAAATATATAAATGAGTATCGACGAAAATTATTTGGTGATCAAGAGAAATAATTTGAAATGGAGTATTCAAAAATATGAAAAATTAATACGACACTTTGAGTTGCAATTTACAATTTATTATATACAATTAAAAATAATAAAAGGGCAAAATAAAATATGGGAGTTTAAAAAGCTCCATATTTTAATATCTTATTATTTGTATCTTCTCAAATTGATGAACTTTCCCAGAAACTTTTCCATTTTTATAAATATAACTATAATTCTATTGTCAGTATCATCTTTTTGAGTTATCCATCTACCATTAAAAAAATATTGTGAATAATTTTTACTTTACATATAACACAAAATGTAAAACTTGAATTATGAATGAAATATTAGATATAATAAAAACTGATGAAAGTATAGGTAAAATTACTGCTAAAAAATATTGTGACTAATTTTTCATTGATTTTTCCTCCTACTTTTGATATAGATATCTTAACAAAAAAATAATTTGTGTTCAAGTATAATTTTTATTTTACATTTAACACAAAATGTAAAACTTGCAATGTAAAAAACTAAATATCCAAAATAAAAACACTTTAAAAAAATAAGGGTTTCAAGATTCTTATTTTTAAAAATGAAAAAGTTAAAAATAAAAATATGAAAAGTAAAAATATATTTCATAAAAAGTATGACACTTTTAGTTGAAATTTACAATGTTTAAAAATAAAGAGAAAAAGTTGTATATAAATTGTTGAATATATGATATAATAAATAAGTCTGTAAAAATAAAACAGACTTATTTTTAAATTCAATGAAAAATTGAATAACAAATTAATAACAGTTGGGAGTTGGAAGGAGAAGAGAATTGAAAAAAATCTTGAGATAAAAATGTAAGGAAGACTTTTTGGGAAAGATGAAATCCTAAAAGGTGTGAATATTGAAATTAAAAAGGGAGAGTTTTTCGTTATTAGGATCATCAGGTTGTGGAAAAACTACGTTACTTAGAATGATTGCAGGGTTTATAACACCAGATTCAGGAAGTATTTCTATAAATGGTGAGATTATAGACAAATTGAAGCCAAATGAGAGAAATGTCAATACAGTTTTTCAAAATTATGCGTTATTTCCAAATATGACAGTATATGAAAATGTAGCTTTCCCTTTAAAATTAAAGAAAGTAAATAAAAGGAAATTGAAAAAGAAGTATTGAAATATTTAGAATTAGTTGGATTACAAGAGCATAAAAGATAAGATGCCTTCAAATTTATCAGGAGGACAAAGACAAAGAGTTTCAATAGCAAGAGCATTGATAAGTAAGCCAGAAGTTTTACTATTAGATGAGCGCTTTCAGCTTTAGATGCAAAAATTAAGACAAAAATTATTAATAGAATTAGATACAATACATGATGAAGTAGGAATAACATTTGTATTTGTAACACACATGATCAAGAGGAAGCGTTAAGTGTTTCGGATAGAATGCTGCTGTCATGAATACAAAGGAGAAGTGTTGCAAAATAGGAACTCAAATGAAAATTTATGAAATGCCCTACAAATGAATTTGTTGCAGATTTTATAGGAGAAACAAACTTTATAGAGGAATAGTTAAAGAAGTTTACGATAAATATGGTTATGCAGAAAATAAAGAGTTTGGGAGATTTAAAATTGAACTTGATAAACCTGTAAAAGTTGAGATAAAGTTAAAATTGACACTTAGACCAGAAAAATAAAAGTAGATGTAGAGCCTAAATATATGGATAATGATAACTACAAAGTAATAAAAGGAACTGTAGACGAAGCAATTTATACAGGATTTCAAAGTAAGTTATTTATAAAAATGGAGGCTCAGAAACGATAATAAATGCCCATGATCAACATAGAAAAATTTTTAACAGAAGAAGAACAATTTGAATGGAAAGAAAAGTTTATTTCTACTGGCATTATGAAGATGCTTATTTGGTGGAGGTGAACTAAATTGGGACAAATTAAAGATAGAAAAATTTGATTTATTAAAATGGTTTTATTATTTACCTATAAGTATTTGGATGACATTATTTTTGGAATACCAACATTAATAATACTTTATTTTAGTATTTTGAAAAAGGAGCTTATGGAGGAGTTGCAATCCGTTTAAACATACATTAGCTTCATATAAAAATGTTATTTACTTCAACTGATTTAGCAAAGATAGTAATAAAGACTTTGAATATTTCTGTTTGGATAACATTAATAACATTGTTTTTGGCAATACCAACAGCATATTTTATATCAAGATCAAAATATAAAAATTTGTGGTTGTTATTAATAATTGTTCCATTTTTGGACAAATTTTTAGTAAGAGTATTTTTCATTTATTGCTATATTAGGAAATAATGGAATAGTTAATCAATTTTAATGACAGTTTTTAAAAATGAGAGCTCACTAGAATTGTTGTACAATAGTAAGGCTGTAATAATAATAAGTGTGTATGTATTTTTACCGTCATGCAATCTTACCCCTTTATTCAGCAATAGAAAAATTTGATCTTTGCATCACTAGATGCTGCAAGTGATTTGGGAGCAAATAAATTTCAAGCATTGTTGAAAGTGTTTTTCCCGGAATAAAATCGGGATTAGTAACAGCGACTATATTTATACTTGTTCCAGCTTATAGGTTCGTATGTTGCACCAGATTTAGTTGGAGGGACAGATCGAATTATGCTAGAAAATGTAATTGCAAGTAGAATGTTTCAATTAAGAGTTGGTACGCAGCATCAGCAATATCAACAATTTCTGATAATAATTACGACAATAGGAGTATGGTTAAAGGATGAGAAATGGATAAGGAGGCTGAATAATGGGAGATAAAAAGAAGATTATCGTTATTGTTTTTCGTGTTAGTAATGATATTTTTCTACATGCCGATAATTATGTTAGTTATTTTATCGTTTAATGAATCAAAAACTTTTGCATTAAAAGGGTCTTTCATTAAAATGGTATGTAGAATTATTTATGGATTCACCAGATTTATGGAAGGCTTTTGTAGAAGTATATTGATAGGATTGACATCATCAATATTTCAGTATTTGTAGCGACATTGGGTGCAATAGCTATAAAAATGGTACAATTCAAAACAAGAGGATATATTAAATTTTTAAACTATATACCACTTATATTACCTGATTTGATAATTGAGTTGCGTTATTAATATTCTTTAATATACAAATTGGTGCGTATCAAGGTGTGGAATTAGGAATGAAGACAATATTTATGTGCACATACAACATTTAATATTCCGTTTTTCGCTATTTATAATTATGGCAAGATTGGATGAATTTGATTATTCAATAATTGAAGCTTCAAGAGATTTAGGAGCAAAATGAATTTCAAACATTAATAAACAGTAATTATACCAGCTATGATGCGGGTGTATTGTATCAGCATTTTTAATGGCAATGACATTGTCGTTAGACGATTTTGTTATTACAAGTTTTGTAACTGGAACAAATTAAATACATTGCCGGTACAAATTTATTCAATGATAAAATTTGGAGTATCACCGGTAATTAACGCATTATCTACAATATTAATAATAGGAACAATAATTTTATCATTATCAAGTAGAAAACTACAAAAATATATATATCATAAAAAGTTAAAAATAAGAAAGAAGGAAAAATTAATGTCAATAAGATTTGAAGATTTAGGATTAAGTTATGATATGCTTAATGCCTTAAGTAAGGTTTTGAAGAACCAAGTGAAATTCAAAGGTTAGTAATACCTGAGATTATTAAAAAGAAAGAACACATTTAATAGGACAAGCACAAACGGGAACAGGGAAAACTACAGCGTTTGGGATACCTATAATAGAAACAATAACACCGGATAAAACTGTAAAAGCGTTGATATTAGCACCAACAAGAGAGTTAGCTAATCAAGTATCTGATGAAATATATTCGTTAAAAGGTGATATGGATATAAAAGTTCAAGCAGTATATGGAGGAGCTTCAATAGAGCAACAAACAAAAAGCTTGAAAAAGGTGTAGATATAGTGGTTGGAACACCTGGAAGAGTTATGGACTTAATGAAGAAAAAGTTTTAAAAAGTAGAACTTAGATTATTTTGTATTAGATGAAGCAGACGAAATGTTAAATATGGGATTTGTGGAAGATATTGAAGCAATTTTAGAACATACAAATGAGAGAGAAAAATGTTATTTTTCTCAGCTACAATGCCTAAAGAAATAATGAATATAGCTAAAAAGATTTATGGAAAACTCAAGTTATTAAAAAGTAGAGAAAAAGAATTGACTGATAAATTTAACGGAACAAATTTATTATGAAGTAAAACAAGAAGATAAATTTGAAGCATTATGTAGAGTTTTTAGATTATGAACAAAACTTTTATGGAATTGTATTTTGTAGAACAAAATCAGAAGTTGATGATGTAACAAATAAATTAAAAAGCAAGAAATTATGATGCTGAATGTATTCACGGAGATATAACTCAAGGATTAAGACAAAAAGCATTAGATTTATTTAAGAAAAAGTACTAACAATTTTAGTTGCGACAGATGTTGCGGCAAGGGAATAGATGTAAAGTAATTTAACTCACGTAATACAAATTACGCTATACCGCAAGAAGCTGAATCTTATGTTCATAGAATTGGAAGAACTGGAAGAGCAGGACAAAAAGGGATAGTAATTACATTTGTAACACCTAGAGAAGCTATTATCACAAATTAAAAAGTTACAAAAACAAATATTAAAAAGAGAAAGTATACCAAATGTAAAAGAAATTTTAAAATGCTAAAAAGAAGCATTAAAAGGTTGGGTAGAAGAAAATAATTAAAGAAGAAGATTATGTAAGTTATGTAAATATAGCTAAAAATTTATTAGAAGGTAAAAATCCAACAGAAGTGTTGGCGTCAGTTTTAAGACATGTTTATGAAGATGAGTTTTTAGAAGAAAATTATAATGATATTGCAGATGTTCAAGTAAAAATTGAAGATAAAAACACGATTATTTATTGCGTTAGGGTCTAAAGACGGGTATAATGTTGGAAGATTGCTTGATTTATTAAACAAAAAGCTAAAACTCGGGTAGAAAAGTTAAAGATATTAAAATATTAGATAAATATTCATTTATTACAGTACCTTTTACAAGAGGCTGAATATATTTTAAGAGCTTTTAAATTCTAAAAAGATAGTAAAACCATTAGTAGAAGAAGCAACTGGTGGAAGAGCTCTGGTGGAGGAAATAAAGAAGGAAAAATCAAAAATAGAAAAATCTGATAAAAAGATAGCAAAATCTAAAAACAGAAAGTAAAAGAAAAGTGATAGTAAGAAAAATAGTTGATATGTAACATTAATTTTTATGAATACTATAAAAAGGAGCATAATAATGATATTAATGATGATGACTTAGCAGTTTTGATTTCATGTGGAATCAAAAACTGTAAAACATAATAGTGAAATACCAGTGCAGAATATAACAACTATTTAGATAGTTTAAAAATCAGAAAATAATTTAAAAATAACTATGGAGCGGGAAGCCGGTAACTATAGTTGGAAAAGAATTAAAAAGTGGAGATACATTAAAAATATACCTTTAACTATAAATTCTAAGCTAGAAGAAAAAGACATTTTAGCAGATAAAAATATAAAAAGTATTGTATACAGCCCCTTGCTTGACACTAAAAGTATGTTCTATTCAAACTAAAATGTTAAATACGGCAGCAGGAGAATATACAGATATTAAATTTTATTCAATAACAATGGATACGCTCTTTTGCACAAGAAAGATTTTTGTACTGCTAATGATATAAAATGGTATAAAAGCTGTTTCGACTATAAAATATCATCAATTTGCTATGCAAAATGGATTATATATAAAAAGAATTAGGATTATTGTACTAGAGCTTTAATGATAGTTGATGAGAAATAATGTTGTAAAATATATAGAATATGTACCTGGAAATGGAAAAAGAAGCAAATGTAGATAAAGCTTTTAGAATTTTTGAAAACAAAAATGTTGAATAAATAATATTAAAAGTGTTTATAAAAAATAATTTTTAATATTTAAGGAATTACATCTAATTTTATAAAGGTGTAATTCTTTTTATTTCTAACTTTATTATAATTATTTTTATTATTGTTTAATATATATGATCCTTAAAATACTTAAAAATTTTAATTTTATACTAAAAAGATATAAAAATGTTATAATATAAAAATATAAAAGTAGGAGAAAAATGAATAATGAATAATAAAAATTTATTAAAAAGGAACAATGGTTTATAGTTTATCAAATATAGTAACTCAAAATGGGATCGTTAATTTTTACCTATAATTACAAGACTTTTTGACAAAAGAAGAAATTTGGGATAGTGAGACATTATAAAGATAGCAACTGTTATTGCTGTTGTTTTAGGATTAGGTCTTTATAATGCTCAAATGAAAAAGTATATAGACTCTAAAAAGATAATGAAGAAGAGTTAGGAAGCTTTATATGTTTTCAACTGCTATGATTGTAAATAATATTTAATATATTAATGTATATTTTTATTTACGCCATTAGCTAGAAAATTGTTTTCATATGTACTTGATTTAAGTAAGAGTTAATTATAATCCGTTAGTAATAGTAACAGTTATGATAGCGTCAATAAATGCATTAAATACATTACAACTACACTTTTTAGAATGAAAAATGTATACAAAAGGTTGCAGTTGGAAGTTTTGATTACAGTCTTTACAACATATATTTAACAATTATTTTTATAAAAAATTTAAAATGGGGAGTTTTTGGTAATCAATTTACAAATTTAATAGCAATTTTATTGTTGTTGATTTATTATTTTAAAGATTATTTTTGGTAAATTTACATTAAAAATAAAAAACAGAATACATAAAAATATTCTATAAAAATGGATTGCCATTAATATTTATTGAATTAACTGATCAAATTGTTAATTTTAGTGATAGAATTCTAATAGCAAAAATTTTCATCATTTTCACAAGCAGGAGATTATAGTTTGGCATATACTGGAGGACAAATTTTTGTCGAGTAGTTACAAGTTCATTTATAAATAGTTGGACACTCAGAAATTTTTGTGAAGCGATGAAAAAGATAAAAACAAATCCAAGAATAACTAAAAAGTTTGGAAGATTTTGTTGCATTATTAGCTTTTTGTCTGTGTTGGAGCACAGCTTTTTGCACCAGAAATGGTGAAAATAATTTTTCCAACAAGTTATGAAAAATTCTATAAATCCAATTTCAATAATATTAGCTGGAGTTGTAATAAGATCATTAATTTGTCTTGATTTATTTCTTTCATTATCATGAAGATGAGTATGTACATTTTTCTATTTTTCAGTATGTGCTTTAATATGAAATGTTGGAGGAAATTTAATTTTAATCCCAAAATTTCCCGAACATTCATAGTTAATAACTGCTGGACTACATTAATTGCATTTTTAATAAGAATTGTAGTTGAAATGATAATAATTAATAAAAAGTATAAAATAAAATTTAATTATAAAAATTATTATTATATTTTATAATAATTGTAAAACCAATAATTTTTAATTTTAGGAAATAAAGAAATATCATTGATGAAATTTTTAATTAAAAATTATATATTTTGGAATAGTAATAAAATTATTAATAAATGGAGAAGTTAAAGAAAAAGTATTTAATATTATAAAAATTAAAAATAAAATTATAAAAGATAAAGAAAAAGGAGGATATGCTAACTAAAATTAGCATAAAGTAAAGATGGATAAAGTATTAATAACAGGTGGAGCAGGATTTATGGGTTCACATATTGCAGATAAATTTGATGAAAAAAATTATGAAATAATAATAGTTGATAATCTTGTTGGAGGAAAAATTAGAGAATATTGAACATTTAAAAATTATAAATTTTATGAAGTGAGACATTAGAGATGAGAAAGTTTGAAAACAGTATTTAAAGAAAATAAAAATATAAAATATGTATTTCATGAAGCGGCACAAGTGAGCGTATCAGTATCTACAAATAATGTACTTTATGATGCAGAAGAAAAATATTATTGGACTTATAAATGTTCTGATGATATGTGCCGTAATTTAAAGTAGAAAAATATTATTTGCGAGTACTGCTGCAGCTATGGTATTCCAGAAGAGGTGTATCAAAAAGAAAAATAGTGAGATAGAACCACTAGCACCGTATGGATTAACTAAAGTGTTTTGGAGAGGAATTATATACGAGATGTATCATAATTTATTTGGATTAGATTATATAATATTTAGATATTCTAATGTATAGTACTCTAGACAAAGTGCCCATGGGGAAGCAGGAGTTGTGTCAATGTTTAATGATAAAATTCAGTGGAATGAACCAGTTTATATTGATGGTGATGGAGAACAAACGAGAGATTTTATTTATGTAAAAAGATGTGGCTAAAAAGCAAATTATGTTGCAGCTATAGAAAATGTAAAATATAACTATGAATGTTTCAACAAATGAAAAACATCAATAAATGAATTATTTAATACGATGAAAAATATTTAGGTTATAAATTAGAAGCAAATTATAGAGAGCCTAGATTGGGAGATATTAAGATTCAAGATTATGTAATGAATTACTTAGAAAAATACAGAGTTGGGACTATGAATATTCGTTAGATGAAGGGCTAAAAAGAATAGTGCAGAGTTTAATAAATAATAAAATTAAAATTGAGAAAATTAGGATGGTAAAAATGTACTTAAAAAGCATTAGAATTATCGGGATTTAAGTCGTTTGCAGATAAAACAATCATAGAATTTAATAGAGGAATAACATCAATAGTTGGATCAAAATGGCAGTGGAAAAAGTAATATTTTGGATACAATTCTTTGGGTGTTAGGGGAACAAAAGTTATAAAAATATAAGAGCAAAAAGAAAGTTCTGATGTAATATTTTTCAGGTGGGAAAAATAAAAAAAGCAAAGAGTCTATGAGCTGAAGTAAGTTTAATTATTGAAATGAAGATGAATATTTAGAATGTGATTTCTCAGAAGTGAAAAATAACAAGACGAATATTTAAAAGTGGAGAAAATGATTATTTAATCAATAATAGAAAAGTGCGACTTAAAGATATAAATAATCTTTTTATGGATACAGGAATTGGGAAACAAAAGCTTATTCTGTTATAGGACAAGGAAGAGTTGAGACGAATTATATCATCAAATCCAAAAAGAACTTAAAAGAAATAATAGAAGAAGCTGCTGGGGTTAAAAAGAGCAAAAATAGAAAAGAGGATTCATTAAAAATTAAAAAGATATGAAATTGATAGAGTATGTAGAAAAAGATCTTGGAAAATAGAGTGAAATACTTAAAAAGAAGAAAGTATGAAAAGCAAAACTTTTTCAAAACTTATACTGATAAAAATTGAAACACAAAAATTTATGATTTTAGAATATAATATAGATACAAAATTAAATTTAAAAATCAGTATGACGAAGAAAAGAGAAAAATTAGATGTTGAATTATCTTTTAATTCGTTCAAAGTTTAATGCACATGAAGAAGAGCTTGAACTTGTAAATGAAAAAGAGAAAATTTTTATAAAAATTAGAAAAATGAAAAATGAAAATAAAAATATTTTTATAGAGTAGAAGATTTAAAAGAAAATTTTGTAAAATTGAATAATAAACTTTCAAATTTAGAAACAGAAGCTACAGGAAAAATTAAAGAAAGAGAAGTAGTTGAAGTTGATTTGAAAGAGAAAAAAGCGAGATTATGAAAATTCAAAACAAGATTTAAAAATATAAAAGAAAATTTCATTAGTGTAAAAAGAAAAATGAACTAGAAAATAAAGTTGAAACTTTAAAAATAAAAAGAGATATTATTAAGTAATTTGAGATAAAGAAAAATCAAAATTATGAAGTGAGATAAAGTTAAATTAAAATATGAAAAATCAAGATTTAGAAAAAGAATTTTAACTAGAAATAATGAAATAAAAAGACTTCAAAATGATTATTTGGTAAAAAGAATTTAGTGAAATTGAAAAAATAAAGAAAAATTTGAAATGAAAAATATTACGAGAAAAATTAAAAAGAAAAGAAAAAGAAATGTAGAAATAGAAAATCTTTTAAGTAAATTAAATTTAAAATACAATGAAATAAATAAAGAAAAATAATATTTTTATAAACTTGAGAATTTGAATTCTAAAAAGGTAATAAAAATATAATAGAAAAATAATGGAAACTTTTTATAAAGGCGTAAAAATATCTTTTTAAATAATAAAAATGATGGAATAATAGGAGCGTTTATTAATTTGATAGATATTCAAAAGAATATGGACAAGCATTTCAAACATTGTCAGGTTCATCATTTCAAAGATATTGTAGTTACAACGAGTGAAGTTGCACAAAAATCAATAGAAACTTTAAAAAGATTAGGAAGAGCGTCGTTTTTAGCTTTAGACAGTATAAAAAGTTTTTAAAATAAACGATAAATTGCCAAAAATTGAAGGTGTTATTGATTTTTGCACGAAATTTGAGTTAAATATGATAAAAATATAGATAGAGTTATAAATTTGTATTTGGAAATGCTGTGGTTGTTAAAAATATTGAAATTGGAAGAAAATTGTTAAAAGAGGGTTATAATGATAGAATTGTAACTCTTGATGGAGATATAATAACAGCAAGAGGTAGAATTACTGGAGTGATATACAGTAAAAGGTAAAGATGAATTGCTTTGAAAGAAAAACAGAATTAAATGAGATAGAAATTGAAATATAGAAATAAAAATAATAATGAATATGATTATTAGAAATAAAAATAGGATTGAAAAAAGGTGAAGCATTAAAAGTTGAAAAGGTTGATGAAAAATATAAGCATTTTAAATAAATTTAGAGAATTTATACTTGATTTTGATAATTTAATAATGATTATAATGAAAACAAAATCAAATAAATACTTTGAGTTATGAAATTAGTGAAAATGATAAAATAATTGAAAATAGAAAAAATAAAATTAATGAAAATATAAATATTTTAGAAAAATAGATGAATTTATAATTGAAAAATGAAAAATATTAAAGAAATAGAAAATAAACTAGAAAAAAATAGAAGATTTATCAGAATATACTCAAAATTAAAATGTTGTAAATACAGTGAATATGAGATATTAAAAGTTAAAACTGAAAGTAATGAGCAAAGATATTTAGAAATTGAAAAAGATTATATTAAATTATTGAATGAACAAACAGAATTAGAAAAATTTGAAATTAAAAAGAAGAAAATAAAAAGATAAATTGAAAAATGATATTTTAGAAAAGAAAAATTAATTGAAGAAAAATCTAATGAAAATAAAAATGAATGAAAATATAAAAATATTAGGGGAGAAAATAAAAATATTGAATTAACTGAAAATTAATAACTGAACTTAAAAATGTTGAAGTTAAAATGGTTGGATATCAATTAGAAAATGAAAAAAATAATAGATAACATGATAATGATATTAAATACTATAATTTAGAGCTTGAAGAAATAAACATTGGAAAAATTAAAGAAAAGATTTGGAATATAAAAATAGAAGATGAAGTGGAACTTCAATCAATTGAGACGAAAATTATCAATGAATGAGTAGGACAGATATGGAGGCTATGTAAATTTATCGGCAATAGATGAATATGAAAAAGAAAAATAATCGTTATATTGAAAATGGCAGATCAAAAAGAGATTTACTTCATAGTAGAGAATTATTATTTTCATTAATTAAAGATATAGAATTTGAAAAGTATCAAGTAAATTTTCTCACGCTTTTTGAAGAAATAAATAAAAATTTTGAATATATGTGTAAAGATACTGAGATGAAGCGAAAGGAATAATAAAATTAACAAATCCTGAGAATATACTTGAAACGGGACTAGAATTGAGTGTTAAAAATATAAAAATAAACCGGAACAAACATTAATGTTATTATCCGGAGGAGAAAAAGTCAATGTTGGCGGTATCGTTTATAATGGCAATATGTTATGTTTAAAACCCTGAGTCCATTTACATTTTTGATGAAATTGAAGCGGCACTTGATGAAGCTAATACGAAAATTGTAGAGTTATTGAATAAATTTATAGAAAAATCTCAATTTATTTTAATAACACATAATAAAGAAACGATGAAAGGTTCTCATGTAGATTGTATGGAGTTACTATGAATAAAGAAATTGGAGAATCAAGATTAATTGGTGTAGATGTTTAAAAATATGAACTTAAATTAAAAAAATAGAATGAGAGAGAATGTAAAAAGAATAATGAACAAAATAATAATAGGAATATTATTAGTGTCGGTATTAAGTTTTGGTGAGAATGTAGATGTAACAAAAATAGGGAAAGATTATCCATATAAGAATAGTGCAATAGTAGCAACTGTTGTAGGAACTCCAAGTAGTCAATGGTATAATTTTAAGAAAGCAAAAAGCACCATTAGTGAGAACGATAAAAAGTAACAAAAATTCCGGAAATATTAAAAGATTGGTCAAAATATGACTATGGTGTATGGGTACAAAAAAGGGAAGCTCCATTAATGATAATAATATCTGGTACTGGTTCAACATATGATAGTGGACTTAGTTTGTATATGGCAAATGTGTTTCTATGATAGAGGCTATAATGTTATAGCATTTAGCTCTCGACAACGATACCGTATGTTATTGAGTCAAAGTAAAAAAATAATTATGCTGGATATATAAAAGATGAGGCCAGAACATTTGTATGAAATAATGGAAGAAGCAATAAATAAAGCATGATAAGATGAAAAATATCAAAAACTTATGTTGGAGGGTATAGTTTTAGGTGGGTTTCAGTCACTTTTAATACACAGAAATTGATAGAAGGAACATAAATTAAATATAGCTAAATCGTTAATATTAAATAGCCCTGTAAGTATTTTTACTGCTACCAAAATTTTAGATGAATTTTTAGTACAAAAATGGAATTTATGATGCAAAGAGTCTTGAAAAATATTTTGATACAAAATTTAAGGAGATTATAAATAATAAGATATTCATTTTAAACGATATTAATGTATCAAATATAATGAATAGTCTATTAAGTTTAAAAATGACAGAAAAAGATTTTGAAATATTGACAGGATTTTTATTTAGATTTTATTCAGCTAATATGACTTTTTGCAGGAGAAGTATTTAATGGGAAAAATAACGCAAAAAGATTATCTGGACAAAACGGAGTATAAAAGATTTGATTCTGTAACTAAAGAATTTTTAGAAGGATTTTTCAGTTTCATTTGAAGAGTATTCAACAGAAATTTTATATCCAACAATTAAAAGAAAAATAAAAATTTGAATTTTTGATGATTTTGTTAAAGATTTTGATTTAAAAATAGTGAAAAATTTATAAAAAGAAAATAATAATGATATAGTGTTTATAACATCAGAGGACGATATTTTGTTGACAGAAAGTGATAAAAAATATATTAAAAGAGACATTCAATAATAGAGTTTTAATTCCATTTTAGGTGGACATACAGGGATACTTTGGCATAAGATGTAGCCAAATTAATGGTAGATAAATGAGGAGGAAGTGAAATAATGGATAAAAAGACATTGTTATTATTTCTTTTTCATAGGAATAATTCTTAGTAAATTTTCTATCGCAAAATGGAGGAACATCTTAATGAAACTGATGAAGTATATTTTTGAGATTTGTGGATGAAAAGAAGAAAATAAAGATTTAGAAAATACATATGATATTGAAGATAAAGAAATAAAAACAAGATAAATATACTATAATCGCTAATAATATGAGAGCAATTAGATGAAGACTATATTATTTCAGATAAAATATTTGATATGAATATAAAATGATAAATTTGAGACCATTTAATAGAAGGGTTTATGCGTTAAATACGATATTAGATAAAAATGTTTTTATATCCAGCTTCAAGAGTGTATTCAGTTGTTGTGCCTAAAGTTGTAAGAGAAGGAATCAATAATTTTGCACGAATAATTTTTAGTGAAATTCCCTACTTTTGTAAATTCAGTATTACAATTCAAATTTGATAAAGCGGGAAATGCTTTAGGTAGATTTGCAATAAATTCTACATTTGGAATTGCCGGAATAAATGATGTTGCTACTAAAAATAGGAATAAAAAAGAGATAAAAGAAACAATGGGAGATACATTAGGAACATATGGTTTGGATATGGAACATATTTAGTTACTCCTATTTTTGGGTATTCAAATTTAAGAGATGGAATTGGAATGATAGTTGATACAGGAATTGAAGGAATTACTCAAAAAGTAATATTTGAAAAATCCACTTTTGTACGCTAACGGAGTAAAAAGAAACAATTTATATGTACCTGCAAGGGCTACAATAACAGGATTTAATTTAAGATCATTAATAGACTTTTAAATATGGAGATTTTTAATTCACCATTTGAATATGATTTGATTAAAATGTTCTATATAAATTTTAGAAAATACAAATAGAAATAATATGAAAAATAAAATAAAAATATTAGGTGCTAGAAAAATAATTTAAAAATATAAATATTGAAATACCAAAAATCAATTTGTTGTAATAACAGGTGTATCAGGAAGTGGAAAAATCTACACTTGCTTTTGATACAATATATTCAGAAGGACAAAAGACGATATGTGAAAGTCTTTCAGCTTATGCTAGAGATGTTTATAGGTCAAATGCAAAAACCAGAATTAGATAGTATTGAGGGTTATCGCCTGCGATTTCAATAGAGCAAAAAGTGTGTCAAAAAAATCCAAGATCTACGTTGGAACAACGACAGAAATATATGATTATATGCGACTTTTATGGGCACATATTGGAGAAGCTCATTGCCCGATTTGTGGACAAAAAGTAGAAAGACAGTCAGTTGAAGAAATTGTAGATAATATTCTTGAAACAACAGAGTGAAAAGATAAATTAATAGTATTAGCACCAATAGTTATAGATAAAAAGGAACACATAAAAATTTATTTTTAAATTTACAAAAAGAGGTTATCAAAGAGTTAGAGTAAATGGAGATATTTTAGATTTAAGTGATACTATTGATTTAGATAAAAAAATAAAAAGACATAATATTGAAGCTGTAATTGATAGAATTGTAGTAAGATGAAAAAAGAATTTGTAAGTAGATTAAATGAAGCAATAGAAAATTCAACTGAATTAGCAGAAGGTAAAATAATTGCGAATGTTAATGGAGAAGATAAAAATATAGTGAAAGTTTTTCGTGTGCAAATCATCCAGATGTAATTTTTCCTGATGTAGTGCCGAGACTATTTTTCATTTAATACTCCCTATGGTGCTTGTGAGGATTGTAATGGGTTAGGTTCAACGCTTGAAGTAGATGAAAATAGACTTGTATTTGATGAAAATTTGAGTATAAATGAAGGTGGATTAGTCTTTCCGGGATCAACAAATCAAGAAACTTGGAGTTAGAGCTATTTGAAGCAATGTATAATTCTCATAATATAGATATGGACAAAACTAATTAAAAATTATCTAAAAAGAAATGAATATAATTTTTATGGTAGTGATAAGAAATTCAAATTTAAAAATAGATAAAAAAGTATAAGCTACAATGGAGATAAAAGTGTTTGAAGGGCTTGTGAATAGTATAAAAGAGACAGTATAAAGAATCATTTTCGAAGCAATAAAAAGAAGACTATGAAGCAAAAATATATGATGACAAGACATGTAAGACATGTAATGGAAAAAGAATGAAAGAAGTTGTACTTTCAATTACTATAATGATAAAAATATAATAGATTTAACTGAAATGAGTGTGGTTTGAAGCACTAAATTTCTATGAAAATATACAACTTACAGAAAAACAAGCGATGATTGCAGCTGAAATATTAAAAGAGATAAAAGAAAGATTGTCACTTATGATAAAATGTTGACTAGATTATTTGACTTTTATCTCGTATGACAAAAACTTTATCAGGTGGAGAGAATCTCAAAGAATAAGACTTGCAACACAAATTGGGAGTAGATTAACGGGTGTAATTTATGTTTTAGATGAGCCGAGTATTGGACTTCATCAAAGAGATAATGATAAGCTGCTTTGCGACATTAAAAAGAATTGAAACAAATTGGGAATAGTTTAATTGTGGTAGAACATGATGAAGATACGATGCGTGAAGCTGATTATTTAATAGATATGGGATCCGGTGCTGGAATTTATGGAGGTAATGTTGTTGCAGAAGGGACTCCCTAAGCAAGTAATGAAAAATAGAAAATCATTGACAGCTAAATATTTGAATGGTGAAATAGGAATAGAAGTACCAGGCGAAAATGGGATAAAGAGATTGTTCTAAAAATGCTAAAGGGAATAATCTTAAAAATGTTACTATGAAAAATACCTTTAGAGGTAATGACTGTTGTAACAGGAGTTTCAGGTAGTGGGAAATCTACTTTTAGTAAATCAAACATTATTCCCTGAACTTCATAATAGACTTAATAAAGGGAAGATGTATCCGTTAAAAATAGTGGGATTGAAGGATTGGAGCATTTAGAGAAAGTAATAGACATTGATCAGTCTCCTATTGGACGAACACCAAGATCAAATACAGCGACATATACAAAAATATTTGATGATATTCGTGATATATTTGCACAAACGAAAGATGCTAAATTGAAAGGATATACAAAAGGTGAGATTTTCATTTTAATGTAAAAGGTGGAAGATGTGAAGCTTGCGGAGGAGCAGGAATTAATAAAATTGAAATGAATTTTTACCAGATGTTTATATTGAATGTGAAACATGTAAAGGTAAAAAGATATAATCGTGAAACTTTGGAAGTTCAATACAAAGGTAAAAATATTTCAGATGTGTTAGATATGTCGGGTAGAAGAAGCTTATGAATTTTTCAAAACGATACTCGTCATTAGAAAGAAAAATTACAAACATTGATAGATGTTGGGATGAATTATATAAAATTAGGACAACCTGCTACGACGCTTTTCAGGAGGTGAAGCTCAAAAGAATTAAACTTGCAACGGAATTATCTAAAAATATCAAGAGGTAAAAACAATTTACATTTTAGATGAGCCAACAACAGGATTACATTTTGAGGACATTAGAAAATTATTAATTGTATTAAAATAGATTAGTAGAAAAAGGGAATACAGTTTTAATAATTGAACATAATCTTGATGTAATAAAAACTGCAGATTATATAATAGATATTGAATATGAGGGAGGATTCCGTGGTGGACAAAATAATTGCAGAAGGAATACCGGAAGAAATAATAAAATCAAAAAATCATATACAGCAGGAAATTTTTAAAAAGTATTTAAAATAGAATAGTAATTTCTAATTTTTATTAATAAAAAGGTATAAAATTAGTGAAAAATTTAAAAATATAATGATAATAATTTATTAAAATTTAAAATAATCTTTTGTTTTTAGAAGTATTATTTTATATACAATAAAAAGTAAAGAGTATTCTATTATCAAATATTAAAATTATTTTAAATATAAAGTATTAAAAAGGAGAAAAATATGGCTAAGAGATTATTAAATTGTAATGCTAGTGATTTTTATCTATGAATAGGAGGAATTATTGAATGCTATACATGTAAGTGAAGGAAGAACAGTACTTTCTGAAAATATAGCTCAGGTGAGATCTGTTGATCCCAGTCTTACTAATAGTGAAGTTGCACGTGCTTTTGGAGCAGATCTTATACTTTTTAAATGTAATAGATGTATTTGATGTAAATATAACAGGATTACCTAAGAGTGATGATCCTATTAGAGATTTAAAAATTAGTTGGAAGACCAGTTGAGTAAATCTTGAACCTGTAGATTTGGAAGCTAAGATGTTAGAAGATGTGAAAAATTTCTATAGGTAGAACATCAAGTGTAGAAAGTCTTAAAAAAAGCAGATGAATTAGGTTTTGATTTCATTTTGTTTGACAGGAAATCCAGCGACAGGTGTTACTAATAAAGAGATAGAAAAAAAGCTATAAAAATTGCAAAAGATAATTTTTCTGGGATTATAATAGCTGGAGAAAATGCACGGTGCAGGAGTAGATGAAGAAATAGTAGATATGGAAGCTATAAATAGATTTATAGATGCAGGAGCAGATATTATACTACTACCTGCTAGTAGCTACAGTACACGGAATAACTTTTAGAGCTTATAGCATCAATAGTAAAAACAAATACATAAAAAAGAGGTAAACTTGCTTTATCAGCTATAGGAACAAGTCAAGAAAGTTCAAGACCTGATGTTGTAAGGCAAATAGCTATGTATAATAAGATGGCTGGATTTGATATACAACATACAGGAGACGAGTACTCATCTTGGAGTTAGTCCTTATATGAATATATTTGAAATTTCTATGGCTATTAGAGGGAAAAGACATACTATAAAAATATGATAGCAAGATCAAATTTAAGATAGATTTTTAGTTTATATTTAAAAATAAAAATAAGGAGATTAGAGAATGAAAAAGAATCAAAATATTATTAGGGGCGCTAATAATGATGTGCGTTATAGTATCGTGTGATTTTTTAGAAAATAAAACAATTCCTGTTCCTAAAGTGATAATGCAGGGAAAATAGAAAAAGATTTCCAATGACGAAAAAAGATATTAGTAGGAGAATTGACATTAAGAAATCCTAAAATTGATTTTATAGGAGATAGAATGTACATTGAAACGGATTATGATGCAACTTTATTAGGAAATACGGGAAGTAGTGGAAAAATGTATATGAGTACAAAAATAAAAATACGATACACAAAAGAAAAATATGTATTTAATTGATTTTTACATTTGAAAAAAATTATTGATAAAAATGGTGTAGAGCAATTATCTTCATCAAAAGATGTGGGAATAATAAAAGGATTAATTTCTAATTATATGGCAACAAATCTGTTTTATGAATATAGAAAAGATAATCCAAAAACTAAAATAAAAATTAAAGATATGTATATAAAAGACAGTAAATTTTTGTTAGAACTTAAAAACTATAAAAATATAGTTATAATTAAAATATAAAAGAAATAATTTTTAAAATAAAGGAGGAAGAATGTTATTAGAATTAAGAGAACTTCAAAAAAATACAGATAAATATTTAGGGAAAGAAATAACATTAAATGGATGGGTAAAAACAATTAGAGCACAGAAAAATTTTGGGTTTATTAATTTGAATGATGGAACTTTTTACACCTATTCAAGTTAGTATTTGATGAAGCATTAGAAAACTTTGAAGAAATTTCAAAATTGACAATATCATCATCAATAAGAGTAACTGGAACAGTAGTTGAATCACAAGGTGGTGGACAAGATTATGAAATAAAAGCTACAAATATATCAATTTATGATAAAGCTGATTCAGATTATCCATTACAAAATAAAAGGCATACATTTGAATTTTTTAAGAACTATAGCACATTTAAGACCTAGAGACAAATGCTTTTTGCAGTGTTTAGAGTTAGATCTTTATTATCTTATGCTATTCATAAGTTTTTCCAAGAAAAACTTTGTATATGTTCAAACGCCTATAATTACAGGAAGTGATGCCGAAGGGGCAGGAGAGATGTTTAGACTTACTACAATGGATATAAATAATATTCCAAAAACTGAAAAAGGAGATATTGACTTTAAACAAGATTTCTTTTGGAAAAGAAGCAAACTTGACAGTTAGTGGACAATTAAATGTAGAAAACTTTTTGTACAGCATTCAAAAATACATACACTTTCAGTACACATTTAGGGCAGAAAAATCTAATACACCGAAACACGCTGGCAGAATTTTTGGATGATGGAACCTGAAATTGCATTTGCAGATTTAGATGTAAATATGGATGTAATTGAAGAAATGATAAAATATATTATAAATTATGTAGAGAAAATGCTTCAGAAGAAATGGAATTCTTTAACAAATTTGTAGATAAAGGATTATTTGAAAGATTAGATACTTTCTAGTAAACAATGATTTTGATAGAATTACATATACTGAAAGCGATAGAAATATTAAAAATGCAAAAAGAATTTGAATATGAAGTAGAATGGGGAATTGATTTACAAACAGAACATGAAAGATATTTAGCTGAAGAACATTTTCAAAAACCGGTGTTTGTAACGGATTATCCAAAAGATATTAAAGCGTTTTTATATGAAATTAAATGATGATAATAAAACTGTTAGAGCAGTGGACTTATTAGCTCCGGGAATTGGTGAAATAGTAGGAGGAAGTCAAAGAGAAGATAATTATGACATTTTTATTAGATAAAATTAATGGAATGGGATTAAATGAAAAAGATTATTGGTGGTATTTAGACTTGAGAAAATACGGAAGTGTACCACATTCTGGATTTGGTCTTGGGTTTGATAGAATGTTAATGTATATAACAGGAATGACAAATATTAGAGATGTTATTCCGTTCCCAAGAACTAATAAAAATCTTGAATTTTAATAGTTTAATATAATCAAGTTGGAGGAAAAATGAAAAAGATTGTTAATTTTATTATAGCTCTAGGACTTGTAACAGTTGTTAAAGCTGAAAAAAAGATGTAGAAAATATTATTCAACAAGTAATTCAACAATCACAATTTAATACAGAAGATAATCAAAAACAATCAACAAATACAGAAACAACGGAAGAAACAACGACTAAAGATGATAAAGAAGAAAGAGCTGAAGAAGTTGCGTAAAAAGAAGATGTATCGGATGGGTCAAAATTTGTTGCTTATGATAATTATGAAAGATCAGCTTTAGTCTACTGGAAATTCTGAAACGATATACAAAATGGCTCAATTATATTTTTAAAGATGGACTTTATGAAAGAGCTGTAAATGTTTCAAAAAAGACACGAGAGGCGATTTAAGAAATTTATTTGTTGTAGCAATAGGGTCAAGATTAATAGAGCGATTACGATCAATCAATTGATTATTATAATAGAATATTGTCAAAAACGAATAATGCTGAAAGCTAGATTGGGAAGAGGAATAGCTTATAAATCAAAAAGGGAATTCAATAAAAGCTTTTGAATGATTTGAGAGCATATGCAAATGTAAATCCAACAGTTGAAGTTAGGACAGCTATTGAAGAAATTAATAGTATTTTTAGCAAGTAAATAATAAAGTAAAATGAAAAACTTAAATAAAATTAATGGGAGTTAATTGAAATGGTAAATTGGTTAAAAAGTTAAAAGAGGTTAAACTTACAGAAACACAAATAAGAAAAACTTGTAGGGATGTATATAATAAATTTGAGGATTTATACGATGTAGAACATTTAAAATGTTTAATAATGAGTTAAAGAAAAAAAGTTAGATCAAGCGTACAAAATAAATATAGATGAATTTTTGTATGAGGGAATAATAAAAAGGAAAATACGAATATAACACCAAAAGATAGGAATATCCAAAGAATTGAAACAGCTTGTTGATTATCCCTTGTTTTTGTATATATAAAAGGTAAAATAGAGGACGAAAAAGGGAGAAATATTGCAGTAGTTGGAACAAGGAAGAATGATCTAAATATGGGAAGGGTGCTTGTAAAGAAAAAATAGTAAAAAATTATTGGAATATGATATAACTCTTATAAGTGGTTTGGCTGAAGGAATGAGACACTTTAGCTTTAACAACAAGTTTAGATAAAAATGGGAAAACAGTTGCAGTAGTTGGGACAGGGTTAGATGTAGTGTTTCCACCAGATAATAAGTATCTTTGGGAGAAAAATATCAATAGAAGGAACAATTATAAGTGAATACCCACTTGGAGACACCGGATCAAAATGGACATTTCCAAAAAGAAACAGAATAATAGCAGGAATATCGGATGGAGTTTTAATAGGTGAGAGTTTTTAAGTCAGGAGGATCATTAATCAACGGCTGAGTTAGGATTTTTATTAAATAAAAAGAAATTTTTTGCTATTCCGGGATTTATAAATTATCCTTCATTTGAAGGTGTGTAATAATTTAATAAAAAGAAAATAGAGCTAAATTGGTAACTTGTAGCTGAAAGATATTGACAAAAGAATTTCTGTGGGACATAAAGATACTACGAGTAAAGTAGATAAACTAGAAAATGAGGATTATTAGTTTATGAAACAATAATTGAGGAAAAAGAGTGTTGATGAAATATGGTCAAATGTTTATGAAATTTTGCAAATAGATGTAAAAATGTATTATCAATATTGATGAAACTTAGAATAAAAGGACTTATAACAGAAACAGGAAATGGAAAATATATTAGAGTGATATAAAAATTTATTAGAATTAGTAGAAAACTAATAGATAGGGAGATGAAATGGCGAAAAAAACTAGTAATAGTAGAGTCACCATCAAAGGGAAGACAATTGAAAAATATTAGGGAGAGGTTGTGAAAGTAACTGCAGTCATTTGGACATGTTATAGACTTGCCCTAAAACGAAAAATAGGTATTGATATAGAAAATAATTTTGAACCTAAATATCAAGTTATAAAAGGAAAAAGGTGAAATATTAAAAATTAAAGAAAAAGCTAAAAAAGCAGATGCCGTTTTTCTAGCTTCTGACCAAGATAGAAGAAGGAGAGGCAATTGCTTGGCACATTTCAAATTATATTAAAGTGCCTGAAAAACACAAAAAGAATAGAATTTAATGAAATAACAAAAACTAGCCAGTAACAAAATGCAATAAAAATCCAAGACAAATAAATGAAAATCTTGTAAATGCACAACAAGCTAGAAGACTTTTTAGATAGAATTGTAGGGATATAAAATAAGTCCATTATTATGGAAAACAATTAGTAAAAATGCAAGTGCTGGAAAGAGTACAGTCAGTTGCATTAAAATTAATTTGATGATTTAGAAGATGAAATAAAAAGCGTTTGTGCCACAAAAATATTGGGAAGTAAACGCATAAATTTACAAAAATGATATAAAAAGTAAATTTAGTAGAAATTAATAATGAAAAAGTTGATAAAATATTTGATGAAAATGTAATACAAAAATTGAAAAAGATTTAAAAATAAAAGATTTAATATTAGAAAAATAGAAATAAAAACAAATCTCAAAGACCACCGCTAGTATTTAGAAACAGTACTACTAGCAATTAGCTTCGTCATATTTAGGATATGGAGCAACAAAAACGATGAGAATAGCACAGCAATTATATGAGGGAATTTTCAATAGCTGGAGAGCAAAAAGGACTTATAACTTATATGAGAACTGACTCAACAAGAGTATCTCAAGATGCAATAAATATGGCAAAAATTATATTACAGAAAATATGGAAAAGAGTATGTGGGATATTATGTACAAAAATCTAGCGGAAAATGTTCAAGATGCCCATGAGGGAATAAGACCGTCTGATATAAATTTAGAGCCGGATATTATAGCTCCATATTTGTCAAATGATCAATATAAGTTATATAAAATTGATTTGGAATAGATTTTTAGTTTCTCAGTTTTCAGCAATGAAATATGAACAAATGCAAATTAACTTTTATAAATGAAGGATACAAATTTAGAGGAACAATAAATAAAAGTAATTTTTGATGGATATTATAAAATTTTTAAAGAGGAAGATGAAATAAAAAAACAGCTGATTTTCCTACTTTAAAGCAGGAGATACTTATTCAATAGAAAAATTGAATATAGAAGAGGAATTACAAAAGCTCGACAAGATATTCGGAAGCAACATTAGTTAAAACTGGAAGCTGGAAGGAATTGGGCGACCATCAACTTACGCTTCAATTGTTGAAACATTGAAAACTAGAGATATGTTGAAAATAATTGATAAAAGATTTCAATCCGACATGTTGGGTTATGAGTAAAAATGAATTAGAGAAAAATTTTTGGAAAAATATAATGAATGTTAAATTCACTGCAAATATGGAAAAAGATTTAGATAAAAATTGAAGATGGAGATGTAGAGTGGGTGAGAGTTATTGAGTCAATTTTATAATTCACTTGAAAATGATTTGAATAAATATGAAAAGGAAATAGAAAAATAAAAATAGACGGATTGTTTCAGATGTAATGGATAGTGAAGGAAATCAATGATTTTTGAAAACAGGGCGTTTTGGAAAATATTTGATAAGTGAAACAAAAGAAGATGAAAAATAACATTAAAAAGGCGTAAAATATTAATCCTGAAGAAATAGAAGCTGGAAGTATAAAAAGTAAAAGAAGAAGTAGAAAAATTACAATCAGATAAGTTAGGACAGCTTACAGATTATTTTTACAGATAATGGTAAAAGATGTTTGCTTAAAAAGGGCGTTTCAGGGAATATTTAGAAGTGAAAGATTATAAAAATGATGGATTTAGAATGCCGTTGCCACTACCATTAAAACAAAAATCAAAAAGGTGGATTGCTAGAAATAGATGGGATTTTTCAAGTTGCTAGCAGAAAATTAAAGCGATAGTTGAGGAAGAAATGAAAATTAAAGGTGGAAGCAGGTCTTCTGTGAAAAATTGTGGGAAGCCATTTGATATAAAAAAATAGGGCGATTTGGTGAAATTTTTAGCGTGTACAGGTTACCCAGAGTGCAAAACGATAAAAGCGATACCGAAAAGGGTGCGAAAGAAGTAAAAACTAAAACTGTTAAAAAGAACTAAAAAACTACAGTAACTAAAAATAGAATATAAATAGAATATAAAAATTTTAAAAATATTGGAGATAAAATGAATGAGTTGATGAGATATGTAGAAAAAAATTTCTTTATTATGAGGAAGTTGTTATAGGAAAAAAAGTTATAATACAGTAAAAGTTATAGAAAAGATTTAATTCAATTCATTACATATTTAGAAGAAAATGAAAATATAAAAATTTTGATGAAGTAGAAACGATGACATTTGAGATCATTTTATAGCTTTTTAAATTCAGACAATAAAGATGGGCAAAAAGTAAAGAGTTGATATATATCAAAGCGAAGTATAAATAGAAAAATATCTGCTTTAAGAACATTTTTAAATTTTTACAAGAAAAGTTATAAAAACGAGATAAAGTTATGTATATAACTATGCCAAAAATTGAAAAAGAATTGCCAAATGTACTAACTAAAGATGATATAAATAAAATTCGTGACGCAATAAATACTGAAAAATAATAGGAATACGAGATAGATTAATGAGTAGAACTTCTTTATTCTCAGTGGAATAAGGGCAAGTGAGCTTATTGACCTTAGTGAAGCAATGATTAATGATGAGAAAGAGAATTGCGTGTAATAGGGAAAGGAAATAAAGAGAGAATTACTTTTTAGTGAAAATGCAAGAAAATGGTTGAAGTTATATATATAGAAGACTAAATATGAAAAATTATGATAAAAATGTAGTATTTAGTAATAGTAGAGGGCAAAAATTGACGGACAGATCACTAAGACGATTAATTTCGAGAATATGCAAAAAGCTCAAATTCAAAAAGAAGTGACGCCACATGTTTTTAGGCATAGTTTTGCAACTGAATTGCTTAACAATGGAGTAGATATACGATATTTGCAGGAATTATTGGGACATAGCAGTATTGCTACAACACAAGTTTATACCCAGTAAGTAAAGGACTTTTAAAAGATATTTATTTGAAAACACATCCTATGGCGGGGAGTAGATTTGACTAAAAATATTATTTGTTATACTAAAGAGAGGAAGAAAAATTAGGGAGGAATAAATATGGCAGAACAAAAGAGTAACTGGAGATATGAATATAATGGAAGCTGTAGATAGAATGCCTATAATAGCTCAAGTTTTTAATGAGATATGGATTAGAGATGTATCGGATGTTTTTATTTTCATCGGTAGAAACATTAGCTGGAAGGAATTGCAGTACATGGATTAAATCCTGATATAATTATTGATGAAATAAATATGATTTTTAGAAAAACAAGGATAATTTAAAACAAGTGAAGTACAAAATAAGATTAGATATTGCCAAAATTATTAATATAAATATAATATTTACTGGTACATTTTTATAAAATATATAAATTATATTAAAATATTAAAAATAATAAAAATAGATATAATGACTTTAAAAATTGACATTTTAAGTAAAATGCACTATAATTAATAAATAAAATATTTAGGGATGATATTATTATGAAAAAGTACAATTTATAATTATTTCAACTGTATTAGCTATGGGCTTATGGTGTCTTGCAGCTTTATTATCAAAATGCGATAGATAAAAAGTAATAGATATGACAATGAAATAACAGTTAAAGGTGTTGAGTGAAAGAAAAATAAGTGCAGATAGAAGTGTTATAACAATTTCATTAACGAGTAAAAAAGCACTAATGTAGAAAAAGGGCAAAAAAGTATTGAAGATAAAATTAATGGAAGTGGAAAAAGTTATAGAAGAGATTACAACTGGATGAAAAATGAATATAAAATCAATAATTTACAAAACAAAGGCAGTATTTGTTGGAGATACAAAATGAAGTTTCAGGGTATGATTTTTACAAAATGTAACAATTTTATTAAAAATATAAACAAAACTGATGAAGTTTATTTTTAAATTATCTAAATTGGAAGAAGAAATTAATAATTTAACAGTTTCAAAACCAGAATATATTATAACAAGTATTGAAAAATATAAAAATGAAATGTTAGTTGAAGCAACAAAAATTCTGAGTGAAAGCTATTGAAATGTTAAAAATTAGTAAAAATAATCCAAGTGATTTAAAACAAATAACACAGGGACAGTTTGAAATTTTAGATAATAAAGATGAAATAATAGATGTAAATCAAGAAATAATAAATCAGAACGAAAAAAATTAAGAGTTGTAGTTACTGCAACATATAATATAAGTAAAATAAAAATAAAATATAAAAAGAATAAAATTAAGAAGAAATTAGGAGGAAAAATAATGAAATCAGCAGCAGAATTAAGACAAGGAGTACATATAGAAAGGATAATGCTACCATATCTAATATTAAAAAGCTGAAAGACATCAATCAACATCAGGAAAAAGACAAAGAGCAGCAGAGGTTAAATTTAAAATAAAAGATTTGATTTCAGAAAAATACAAGAAATTACAGTTTTAGCAACAGATTTGATGGATGATATTATTTTAGATAGAAATCAAATGCAATTTTTATATGAAAACTGATGGAGAATACAATTTCATGGATCAAGAAACTTTTGAGCAAATAGCTTTGACTGAGGAAGATTTAGGAGATGCAAAAAAATTTCTTAGAAGAAGAAATGATTATACAAGTTTTAATGTACGAAGGAACTCCAGTTGGTGTTGAATTACCAAATACTGTTGTTGAGAAGTAACTTATACTGAGCCGGGATTAAAAGGAGATACTATAGGAAGAGCAACAAAAACCAGCGACAGTTTCAACAGGATATACATTACAAGTACCGTTATTTGTAGCGATTGGAGATAAAAATAGAAATAGATACTAGAACAGAGGGAATATATAGGTGGAGCATAAGTTTTTAAGGAATGGGTTAATTAAGATAAGGTAGTATAGAATACTGCCTTTATTTGTATAACTTTATATAATAGAAATGGAGATGAATTAATTGAAAAAGATTGGGAATATGGGATTGCAAAAAATATTATTTACTAAAGAAGAAATTGAGAAAAATAATAGAATTAGGAAAAAGAAATAACTAACGATTTTAAAGATGAGAAGCTCCATTAGTAGTTGTAGGATTGTTAAAAGGGTCAATTATGTTTTATGTCAGATTTAGTTAGAGAAATTAAAGTACCATTAACATTGGATTTTATTCAAGTATCAAGCTATGATGGAGAATTGAAAACATCAAGAGGAGTTAAAATTATTAGAGATTTAGAAAAAGGTGTTACAGGAAAAATGTTTTAGTTGTAGAAGATATTGTTGATTCAGGGTATACATTAAAAAAGTATTGAAAATGTTAGGAAGTCGTGGAGCTAAAAAGCGTTTCTCTTTGCACATTACTTGATAAAAAGCAAAAGAGAAATTGAAATTGATATTCAATATACAGGTTGATATTCCAAATGAGTTTTGTTTTAGGTTATGGACTTGATATAAGGGAAGAGTACAGAAATATTCCTTATATTGGAGTGGCTGGAGAAGAAATTATACTAATGGTATAAAAAGTTTTTAAAAATAAAAAGTCATGAAAATCATGAAGCTAAAAAGAAATATGGTCAAAAATTTTTGGAAGATAGCTCGTTATCGGATCAAATTATTGAATGTGCTTCAATAAATAAAAGGAAATAGAAGTTATAGAAATTGTATCGGGTCTTGGTTTTTGACAGAAAAATTGATAGAAAATTCAAAAATTAACTGCATTTGAAATAGATGACGATTTAATTCCTATTTTTAAAGAAAAATTTGGAACTAAAGATAATTTTACTTTAATACATAATGATTTTATGGAAGTAGAATTAGATGAAATTTTACGAAAGATAAAAAGGAGTTAAAGTTATTTGCAAATATTCCTTATTATATTACATCACCTATAATTAATAAATTATTAAAAATATAGAAATAATATTTCTGAAATATATTTGATGGTTCAAAAAGAAGTTGCAGAAAGAATAGCCTCTAAGCCAAATAGTAAAAATATGAGTTTACTTACGCACGGAGTTCAGTTTTATGCTAATGCTGAGTATTTGTTCACAGTGAAAAAGAAAAATTTAATCCTGTTCCAAAAGTAGACTCAGCATTTTTGAAAATAAAAAGTTTTGGAAGATAAAAAGATATGAAACTCAAATAACAGAAGAAGAATATTTCAAATATTTGAAAGGCAGCATTTTTCAAATAAAAAGAAAAAGTGTTGGAAAATAATATAAGTAGTTTTGGGATATAGTAAAGATAAAATAGTGGAAGTATTAAAAATTAAATAAAAACGAGTTTAGTCAAGGACAGAAGAATTTTCCAGTACAGGAATTTATTGATTTTTATAAAAGAGTTAAAAATTAAAAAATTAGGAGAAAAATTGAAAAGCGTAGAATACATAATTCAAACAAAAAGAACATATAGATTTTATAAATAAAATAGTGGAAGCTTATATGAAGGATTAGGAAATGTAAGAACATTAGATAATCAAAACGGGCTTATAAAAATATTAACAAATTCTATATTTTTGTTGATGAAATGGATTTAGTAATAGAAAAACTTAGAAAAATGATATTTATATAGAAATTTTGGAAAAAGAGAATGGTTAGGAATATTATAGAAAGGAGGAGTTAAAGTGAATAGATATTTTTGAAACGATAGATTTTTGGTTAGAAAATTTATTAGATTCACATAATTATACTATTGAAAGTAATGAAAAAGGAAAATTTGTTGGATATAGTTGTAAATGTGAATAAAGATGATATTGGAAAAGTTATAGAGGTAAAAACAGGAGAATTATTACAGCTTTAAGAGTTTTGTTGTCATCAATTGCAAAAAGATCAGTTAAGATTGAAGTTAAAGGAGAATTATAATGAGGAAAAAAACAATGAAAAAGTTTTAAAACGAGAGTTTATTATTATGATACTGATAAGATGGGTGTTGTCTATCACTCAAATTATTTAAAATGGATGGAAATAGGTAGAACAGAATATTTTCGTGATATGCCTATAAGTTATGATGATATAGAAAATGGGATATATTTTAGCTATATGCGAAAAGTAGATATAGAATATATAATTCGGCAAAAATATGATGATATAATTGAAATTATTGTTAGTATAAATAATATAAAAATAGAGTTTTATTATGAAATGTATGATGAACAAAATATTTTTAAAAAGCTAAAGGAACAACTGTGAATGTATTTATGTGATAATGAAGGAAATTTTAAAAAGAATACCTAAAGAAATACTAGAATCATTAAAAGAAAGTATAGGAATTAAAAATAGCATTTGAGAGGAGGCAGAGTTTTTAAATCTCTGAAATATTATGAAAGTAGTTATAGGAAATGATCATGCAGGAGTAGAATTTAAAAATACGATATTAAAACATTTAGAAAGTCAAGGGTACGAGAGTTATTAATGTGGGAGTAGATGTTGTAGAATCGGTAGATTACCCTGATATTGCAAAAAGAGGTAACTAAAAATAAATGTAGATAATGAAGCTCAATTTGGAATATTGATTTGTGGAACAGGAATAGGAATTTCAATAGCTGCAAATAAAGTAGAAGGAATAAGAGCTGCCCTTTGTGCATAATGAATTTACGGCAAAATTAAGTAGACAGCATAACAATGCAAAATATAAACTAGCTTTTAGGTGCAAGAGTAATTGGAGATGAATTAGGTAAAGCATGTGTAGATGTATTTTTTTAAATACGGAATTTGAAAGGTGGAAGACACGCAAATAGAGTAAGTAAAATAGAAAATTGTGGGTGCTAAAGAAAGCACCTTTTTCTTTTAATAAAATAGTCTTAAAAATTATTTTTTATAAAAATTTTATCGTAAGATGTTATAAAAATAGTATGTAAAAATCTTAAAAATATGATATAATCCAGTCGGGTATAAGTGAAAAGCTTATCAATAAAAAATTGGAGAGGGACAAAATGGAAAATAATAAAGAAAAAGAAATTGAAGCGTTAAAAAGATGAAATAGAAAAATTAGAAAAAGAATTACAAAGAAAAAGAAATTGAAGAACTGGAAAAGAAAAAGAGAATTGGAAGGAAGAATTGATCTAATGAGCAAGATGAAAAAGAAATTTTAGAAGATTCAAAAAGAAAATTCAACAAATACAGATGAAAGAGTATAAAATTTTTGGAGAAAAAGAAAAATAAAAATGAAAATGGAAATTTTAAAATGATGAGATAGAAGAAGAAAAAGAAGAAGAAAAAGAAAATTGAAGAAAATATAGAAAATAACTCTGAAAAATTATGAAAGTGAAGATGAATTAGAAAATGAAGAAAACTAGAGCAGATGAATATTATGCAGTTGAAGAATATGAAAAATAAAAACAAAGAAAATTAGTGATGTTAACGATAGCAGGAGTGATAATTGCATTTTCATTAATGGTATGAGTATAAATAATAGCTAGAAAAGATAAAGAAAAAAATTAAAAACAAGAAATAGAAAAGTTCAACAAGAAGCTAAAGAAAAAGCAACTAAAGAAGCTGGAAGCGAAAGAAAAGAGAAATGGAACAAAAACTTCAAGAAGAACTTGAAAAATATAGAATAGAGTAAGCATCAAAAACGGTAAATAAAGAGGAAATTGATAAAACATTGGATAAATTATCAAAAAGTAAAGATGTAGATAAATTGGTTCAAAAAGCGAAAGAAACTGGAAAAACAGTTGATGAATTATTGGCTCAAAAAGATGATGCTGTAAATATATTGAATACAGTTGGTGAAACGGTAAATAATATTTTAGACAATGTTTTTCAAATTTGTAAATAATATATGATTGAAATAGTGAAGATAGTAAAAATAATACAAGTCAAGAGATAAATAATATTATAAATTATATACTATTTAAATATTATATATATATAATAAATATAATATAGTAAAAATAGTGAAAAATCTTGACTTTTTGCGAATATTTATTATATTTGCAGTTGGGAAAGTAAAAGTATTCTCAATATAAAATTTGGGAGGAAAAATGGCAGCAAATGTAGCTTTAAATACACTTGATTACCGTGTACATATATTTGGGTCTTTTAGGTGGACTAGGATTGTTTCTATTTAGTATAAAATATATGGAGACAGTCTTCAAATGAGGTGCTGGGATAGATTACGTGATATTTTAGATAAATATACAACATCACCATGAGGAGTTTAGTAGGAATTTTAGTAACTGCACTAATTCAATCAAGTTCAGGAACATCAGTTATAACAATAGGACTTATAGCAGCAGGACTATTGACTTTAAGACTAAAGGTATTGGAATTATAATGGGAGACAAATATTGGGACTACGATAACTTCCTTTATAATAGGATTTAATGTGACACATTAGTTCTTTACCAATAATATTTTTAGGAGCGTTTGTTTATTTTTATAAAAATGAAAAAGTAAATAATTTTGGGCGTATTGCCTTTGGATTTGGTGGAATATTTTTATGCATTAACATTAATGTCGGATGCGATGTATCCGTTAAGATATTTACCGGAATTTAAAACTTTAATGTTAAAATTAAGTACAAATCAGTATTAGGAATTGGAATTGGAGCAATTTTTAATGATGGCAGTTCAAGCTTCAAGTGCAACAATAAAGTATTTTGCAAAGTATTTATAATGATAATTTGATACAATTACATGCAGCTTTACCTGTATATTTGGTGATAATATAGGAACAACAATAACGGCGATAATAGCAGTTTTAGGATCATCGGTTGCAGCTAAAGAATGGCACGCCATCTGTTATGTTTAATTTTATTGGGACAGATTATATTTACAATTTTGTTAATCACCGTTTACTATGTATGTATCAACAATGGAAAGAATATTGAGGCTTAAATCAAAAATGGCAATAGCATTTGCTCATGGATCATTTAATGTTGCAACAACAATACTACTGTTTCCGTTTATTGGACTTTTTGGAAAAATTAGTAACTAAAATAATTAGAGAGTAAAGAAGAAGCTGAAGAAAAATAAATCCATTAGATTTAGGATTAATAAATACACCTGCACAGCATTAAGTCAAGATTAAATTAGAAATGTTCAATGACAAGATTAGCTACTAGAAAATTTAAAAATGCTGTATTCTCCATTCAAGGAAGAAAAAGATTCTAAAAAGTTATAAAAATTGAGAGATAAAGCAAAGAATTCTTATGATCAAGAAATAACAAAATATTTATCAATTTTATCGAGAGAGAAAATATTGGGAAAAAGAAGCTGAGGAAATAAGTATTTTACTTGATATGTGTAGATGTTGAAAGAATTGGAGATCATGCTCACGGAATTGTTTAAAAGATGTAAATTACGAAATTAAGAAAAATTGTAACTTATTCGAGTCAGCTCATGATGAAATGGATAGAATTATTATCAATTTCAGTTAAATTAATTGAAAGTGCGATGGAAGCATTATTCTGATAAAAGAAAAAGCTATTGAAGTTTTTGATTTACATAATAAATTATATGCAAAAGAAAAGTGTAAGAAAAGCACATATTAAAAGAGTAGTGAAGGATCATGTGATTTACAGCAGGACTTTACTATATTGATGTTATTTCACATTTCACTAGGAATGGCGAGACCACGCTAGAAATTTAGTTGAAAAATCTTTAGAAAATAGATTGTAATCCTTTTTAAATACTGGATTGTTGAAAAAGCTAAGAATTTTTATATTCTTGAGACTTTTCTCTTTAACGTCAATATAAAAAGTAGCATCAGTTCTAAAATTAATTATTTTTGTGTATTAAAAATATCTTTATAATTATTTAGTAAATATCACAAAATTAATTGCGATTTTATATTTTTCATTTAGTACATTTAACAAATAATCATTAGCTTCTGGCATAAAAATGACTGTATACATCAAGAGTAGTAGAAATATTTTTATGTACCCTAATCTTTTTGAAATAGTAGCTATGTTTACATTCTTATGTAAAAGATAGCTTTTGCATGTGACTATGTCTTAAATCGTGCAATCTTATTTTTGGAATTCCTAATCTTTCATAATATCTATTAATATAATTTGAAAGGGAATGTCTACTCATTGTAAATAATCTTTTGATTTTCAGTCAAGCCGTATATTTTTGTATATAATCAGATAATACTGCAGTTAATTCATTTGATATTAATATTTCTACGAACGCTAGATTTTGCTTTTGGGTCTGTTGTGATTTCGGTTTTTGTCTAATTTTTGAAAAGTTTTTGAAATTTTTGATTATTTTTCTTTTCTAAGTCAATATCTTGTTTAACAGTTCTCCCAATCTCATACCTGTTCCATATAGTACTAGCTGTTTTAGGGGCTATTGAAGAGATACAGTCAATGAATTTTTGCAAAATCATTAGGAGACCAAATATTTATTTCAGTTTCAGTTTTATTACTCCCAAGGGTAGAGGTTAAAATTACAAGGATTTTTTGTTTTAATTTATAAAATTTAACAGCATGATTTACAAGATAGCAACTAATTTTTGTATTTATAGTTCGTAAATATGTTTGTTTAGTAGTTATTTTTCTAATATTTTGTTTTGCCATTCTCCTAATAGTTAAGGCGTTATATTTTATTTTTCATTTCTCCAAAATAAAGAGGCAAAAATATGAGTTGTAAATGTCTCCTTTTTGATTTTATCGTACTTTGTTTACCTCTTTCAAAATCTTTCATATAATGCACGTATAAATTATTAAAAGTTATCTCAGGATCATCAAAGATTTATTTAAAAATCTCTTTCATATGCTACTAATGCATCTTTTTCTAGTTTTAAATCCAGTCTTTCTTTTTATTAACCCCAAATCCATCTTTATATCTAATTTCGCACAGACAAGTATTTTTCTCTTCATTTTTCTTACTGCCATAACTATCACGTCCTTTTGATTGATTATTTTTATGTGACATAGTTGTATAATTTTTATGATTTTACCAATCTAAATTATCCATTTCGTTTTCGTCTAAATCAAAGAAAAGTTTTTCAGAAGTCCTGAACGCTCTAAATTCATTTTTGCAGCATTTTATAAAAGTCGCTTATTTGAACTTTAAAATGTTCTTGAAGTTCTGAGTAATTTTTCTTTATTTTGAATTAATCTATTTAACAGTACTACAATTTTTCAGTACCAACCCTGTTAAATGGCGAGAAAATTATAACATAACTATTATTATAATCTCATCATTGTTTGAGTACTCTTTATCCAAAGTTGATTATAGCTTCTAATGTATGTTCTAGTAATTTAAATGAATAGTATTCTTCTTCACCGTGTGGTCTTGGTAATTTATTCTGGTATTTATTTATAAATTTTTGTGCTTCCTGAAATCGTCTATTCTCAATGTAAGTCAATATAATATTCTCATGGCAGTTTAATATCTTTAGTGGCTGAGTCAACATAACCATTTTAAAAGCTTTGCGTCCTTTATCAGTTAAACTTATAAATAATTTATTAGAATTTTCAAAAATACGATTCTAAAACATCTTCTGAAATGTTTTCAATAATTCTATTAATTAAAACTTCTTTATTTCCCGACACTTTGAGATTAAAAATACCTTAGTAGGTCTTTTAATTCAACAAGCGATATATTATTAAAAATTGTTATTATAGTTAAAAATCTATATACCCATTACTGAACAACATATCTATTGTGTACTTATAATCAATCCCATAGTCAAAAGTCCAATATGCTGGAATTCCTAAATCCAGAGCATTCAATCCTGTTATATATTGTAAAAGCTTTTTCCAAAAAGTTAAATCTTCAGTATTTTTAATCGTTCCATATTGTAAAAATCATATCTGTTTACTCTTTGTTCGTGGAAATTATGAAAGAGTTCACTGCGACCATGGGTTAAATATTCAAGTTCTTCTTGTGTTTTTAGGGCGGAACGCTGCCATTAAATGTTCAACTATATCCTGTTTCAACCTTTGTATTTCTTCCTCTGTTTGTTGTTTCAATATTTCTTCTTTTGGTTTTGCTTCTTCGGCTCGTTGTTTTAATATTCTCTCTTTCATCGCCTCGTTTTCAACTACATGAGACGGATTTATATGGAAAATTTTTGTAATAGTTTCTTTTAGCATTTTTGCCTCCTAATATTTTATTTAGCTTTGTTAAATGCCCTCATTTATATTTCTATCCTTATTTATTATATTTTGTTGAGCTTTAAACTTTATTAATGTCAAATGGAGATTATAGACAAATTCAATTTCTTCTCCTGTTGCTGTATCTAAGAATTTTTGTATTTGTTCTATAGATTTAATTTTATTTTTCTTGTAATATTCGATATTTTCTATATTCGTAGAGGTTAAGCTTTTTCACTAACATGCAGTAAATAGGAAAGTATTTCAACATGTTCTAAAAAGTACATCTTCTGTAGAATCTATGTCCAAATAATCATCTAAATAATTTTGTAATGGGTAAAATAATTTAATAGGCAAATCTTTATATAATAAAATATTATCATAAAGAATTAGTAAATCTCTTTTATATTTCTAATATAATTTTTAAATTTTTCTAAAATTAGAATCTTATTTCAGTTCTTCCAGTTAATAATTGTTCAGACTATGTTTTGCGTCTTTCTTTGCCTTTTCTTTATTTTCTGAGAACGTATGAGAGTTGGTTCCCATCCCATTAAATATGCAGGAGTTGTTTTTAAAAATTTTAGAAAAATTCTAAAAACTTTTTGATTGTGTTAGCATCATTAATTCCAGATTCTATTTTTATTGATGGTTGGTTACTTTTTGTATCCCATTAATTCAGCTAATTGTTCTTGGGTATACCCTAAAGTCTTCTCTCAATATTTTTCACCGATTTTCATAATTTTTCTCCTTAATTAATATACCATATTATATCATAGATTGATAAAAATCAACTTTTTAATGATAGTTGACATTTAATCAACTTGATGGTAATATAAGGATGTAGATTAAAAATCAACTAAGAAGGTGTGAAAGTTAATGACAAATTCTATTTTGTTAAAAAGAAAAATTAAAGAAAAAGGTATAAAAATAAAGTTTTTAGCTGAGAAAAATTGGAACTGCTTATTATTCTCTAGCTTTGAAAATCTCTAATAAAAAAGAATTTAAAGCGAGCGAGATTCAGACTTTATGTGAATTATTAGATATAACAAGTTTAAAGGAAAGAGAAGATATGCTAAATTAGTAGATTAAAAATCTACAAAAATAGGAGGTGAGAGGGAGTGGAGATAGGAAGCGGAAGAAAAACTTTACGAACTAAAAATCATAATATTTTACATATCTTTATATTTTTATTTTTGACCCTAGAATAAAACCTTTAGTAGTGGATGTAGCTGAATTTTTATAGTAATGAGGATAGTGGCATTAGTACTTGGAAAGTTTATCGAATATTGTCTTGATATAAAAATAAGGTGTGAAACACCTTATTTTAAAATAAGTTCGTAATAAAAGTTAGTAACCCTCCTAGTGTTTGATCAATTAAAAAATCAGCCATATAATCAGGGTTATTCAATTCAAATAATTTTTTTCAGAAGACTTTCTTTTTAAAGATAGCCCGACATCGTAAATATACTTGGTTATTTGAGATAAAAAGAATTTAATATGTGCGGAGGCAACATAAAAATAACTGGATATATATTATAAAGAATAAAAACAAGCTAAAAAGCTAATTTGACGGCAGTTTCTTTATCAACTCCAGATGACATTAATTTTTTGTATGCCTTTATTCAGAGAAGTTTTTGAGATTTCAACAGACTGGTCTTCAACATTTATTTCAAATACTTCTGCGTCTGTATTGTGGTAGGTATAGACGGCACTGTTTATGATGTTTGGAAAGTCAAATACTTTAGAATTAGCCATTTTATTGATAATCTCAAATTGTTTAGTTAGCAATTTAAGTTGTCTTTGGTGTTCTCTTGCAAAAGTCAGCTATAGCTGGTTGAGGGTAAGGATATAAAGAGGTTTGAACCTTTGTTGAATTTTCATATATCTGTTGCAATTGGTAGGCTAAAAGGTTTAAATCATAAAGAGTTTTCATAATATACACCTCCTTTCATATGCGGATAGTATATTATAACATATAGGAGGTGGGAGGGAGTGGAGATGAGAATTAATCCTTATGCTTCACCAGTAGAAAGGTATTTAAAAATGTGTGAAGTAGTAAAGAAATTAGTGAAAACTATAAATGAAAAAGACCCAGATATGAGTGAAAGTGAGATTGATTTTTACACTCATTTACTAGGTCTTGAGTTGAAAGATTTATTTAGTGATTTTAGATTTAATAATTTCCGAAATAATAGAGACTGATACATCTTTTAAAGCTCTTAATGAACTGACACCTAAACTTTTAGCAATAGATTTAGTATTGTTCCAAACGGTGTCGTGTCTTATGTCGGCTAAAAAGTATGACCTTCTGGGAATAAATCATAAATAATTACATATCCGAGAAAATTTTTACAAGATATGAAGTTCATATATTCGCATTGCTTTATGTGGTATTTTATTTTTCTAAAGAATATCTTTTAAGATAGTCAGAGTCCATGTAAAGAGTCTTCATCGCTAAATATAATGGTAAAAGTATTTGACTCCTCTACTTGTAAAAAGGATATCACGGATACAATCAGGGTTTAAACGCATAATATACATCTCCTTTCATATGAGGATAGTATATTATAACATATAAATAGGAGGGATGGAGAGTAGGAGAAATGAGGCTTAGTAAAAATAAAAGAAATGTAAATCAATAAAAGAAATGTTTAAGTAAATATTACAAAAATGATGTTACTTCAGAGGAATTTGAAAGAATTTCTGGTTGGATAAAAATGAAAATTTAAAGAAGAAGCTACATTTTAAAAAGAGCAATATTCAAAAATCTGAAATTGCTCTAAATGGTAAAGTTTGTTGTGGTTCAAATCTCACGACCAGAGTGGGAAACCTAAAAACCAGGAATTTAATTATTGTCCGGGTTTTGGAGGTTTTGTGCCTGATGGTCTAGGGGTTAGTTCCTTTAGTCGTTGACGATTCACCTTGTGGATGTGGTTTATTTGTTTTTATAATCCATAATGGTTTTTACCTCCTTTTTATTAAGCATTGTTCTAAAAATTCAATAACTACATCTTTGTAAGGTATTTTTGAGATATAGAGAGTAAACATCATATTCTTTTTGAATTTTTTTGTCAATAGGATATACAGTAACTTCTTTAAGTAAAAGTTCTAAAAATTCAGAATCATTGGCAACAGACCATTCTTTGATATAGCCAACATAAGTTCGATTATCATTTAAAGGTCTTATATGGAGCCATTTATTTTTCAGATCATCGCCGTATTTAAATCCAAAAAAATAATAGAAAATACTGACGGATTAGAAGATCTGTTAGAAAGTTTTATTTTTGAAGAAATTTTATAAAAGAAATCGCGTTCTTTTAAATAGCAATATAAAAATAGATAAAGAAATAATAATGCTCCAAAAAGACTTCCTCAGAATTAATTGAAAATTTATCGTTTCTAATTGAATCTGTTAAATAAAAACAGGATAGGAAAATATTTTTAAAAACAAATACGATAGAGTAAGAAAATACTCCAATTAAAAAGAATCAACGAGAAAATAATTAAATGGTTTATCTGAATAGCTAAAATAATCTATTGTTTTTCACCTATAAATCACGGTAATAATAAAAATAATAAATTAACAGCAATAATTGAAAACACAATAACCTCCTTTCATAATAAATTGTTTTGGCGAATAAAATTATAGCACAAAAAGAGAAATTAGAAAAAATATATTTACAAAATGTGCTAGTTGAATTTTAGGAATAGGAGATGGAGAAAATGAAAACAATAGAAATTATTAGAGTTATATTATATGGAATAGCAATGGTTTATTTAATAAAGTATTTGATACTTATGTTTAATAAAAACTCTCCCTGAGGAGAGATTGGATTTATTTATGCAGTTATTACTCGCATGTACAATATTTATAATACTAATAGGTATTAGTTATACCGAAATTAATGGAGATTCTAGTTGTTCTCAAGTTCTGATATATATGCCTCAAATTCTGCCACTAATAACTCCGAAATTTTAGTGTATAGCTCTATAATTTCAGTTAAATGTTGTGATAAATCTTCATCACTGTTAATTTGAGATAAATCGTTGATATTTTTCTAAATTGTAAGCTGTATTAGAAATGTTTATTAATGAATAAAATCTAGGATAAAGTTTTTAAAACATTAATAGATAAATACTGGATATTATTTTCAAGAATAGTAGCTACAGATTTATAACTATCAAAATAAGGGAATAATTCTCCACAATTAACCCTATTTGTAGGTAGCTCATATGCTTTTAATAAATAGTATTCTTGTAAAAAGGAGCATAAAGTTTAGCAATTTTAGTTTCAATTAATTTGATACGCTCCTGTCTGTAAAATAAATTTTTGTTGGTTTTTAAGAGTTTTTGCGTTGTTTACGCAGACTGAAACAATGGTTGCTACTCCTATTGAAAATGTAGTAACTAAAGTTAAAAATTCGTATAATTTCAAAAATAAGCACCGTCCTTTTAATATACTGTAATTATATCAAAAAGGATATACAAAAACAATAGGAGAGAATATGAAAAAAACAAGTATTATTAAAAATACCAAAAGAGTTAAAAGAGAAATTGCAGGAAAAAAATCAAAAAGAAAAAGGACTGTTGTTGAACAGTTATATAACAATAATTTTATGGGAGAAATTAGAAAATTTAAAATGAAAGGACTGATTGCTGTGAGAAAAATATTATTATAATAGCGTAGACGTAATGGACATACTTGGTTGCAGGTAGAGCTAGAGCGTTAAAAGTGATAAAAGCAGTTAAATGTAGAACTAGATAAAAAGGTTATATTGTTGAAAACTATAAAAATACCTATAAAATATTTTTCACGAAAGAATGGGAATAGAGCCTCCTGAGGTTGAAAGTGGTAGAGCTTAAAAATAGAAATACAAAGACTATTAGCAGAAAGTGAGATGGTAGAAAATGTGGGGAGCCTGAGTATGGGACTTCGATATTAGGTTCGGAGTTTAGCAAGTTGTTGAATGAAATGACTTTTGAAGATGAGGCTGATTACTATATGGTGTTAGATGACTTATATAGGATAGAACGAGAGATGGAACAGGAGAGTGAAAATTTATGAAATATGACAACGTAAACAACCCAAAACATTATGAAGTGGAGATAGACGGCGAAAAAGTAAATACGCTTAAAATGGTTCAAGCTGTAGTTAGACCTATTGAGAATGGAGTAGTGGCTCTGGAGTTAAAGATGTTTTGAAATATACAATAAGAGCTGAGAAAAAGAACGGACTTGAAGATTATAAAAAGCTAGATTTTATTTAGATGAAATAATAAAAGAATTGGAGAAAGAACTTGAAAAATGTATCTTTTGTACAAAAAGAGCCGACATTAGATGAAGCGATATTGGATTTGAGAGATAAGACAAAAGCTATAGTGATTGGGGTTGAGAGTTTTATTAGGAAGAAAAATGAGGCTATTCAAAGAATTAAAGATAGATTAGAACAATTTAAAGAGTGGAGCTGGTAATAATGTATAATTTTTGATTTTTAAAATTAGCAAATGAAAATGCTAAACAAGTAATTAAAAGAAGAAAAATAAAAAGAATAAGACTTCAAGTAATCGTATGGAGTTTATGGGTCGCATTCACTGTATTATTGCAATATGCAATGATATGGCAAAATGGAGAATGGGGCTTTAGCGGTAATGTATTTGCACCTATAATACACTTTAGCATTAATCATAACCAATCTATATGTAAAAGGATTAAAGGTTATGAAAATAAAAAAAGAAATGAGCGATAAATATGCCAGAACTTGAATGGGGTTCAGATGAATGGAAAAGATAAATACTGGATGGAAAAATATAGGAAGCTAATTGGGAAAAGAGCAGGTTATGTTTTGGGATGAATACGAAGAAGAGTATGTTAAAAAAAGTTAGAGAAGATTGGGATTGGTAAATGGCTACAAAAATTATTAGACGGAATATATAAAGGGTATGAGTACCAATTATGGTTAATGGGAGATAATTTTTGGGGTTTTTGGTAAGCGGTTATATAAAATTAAAAAGATAATTCACAATTACGACTGATTGATAACATAAAATTACGTCGCAAAAATCAGTTATAAATCAGACAAAAGCTTTTGTGGTGGTGGAATGTGGATAGGATTTGATACATCTGGTAAAAGATTTGAAGGTCGTAGAAATAGTGAGTTTGTTTCAAAAAGAATGTAAAAATATTATATCTCAACTAATAAAAATACCAGTGCGTGAACACTGATAAAATCAATAGTTATTTAGTCATTAATATTGTAAATTAATAAACTAAAAAAAGTCAATAGATGGGAGTGAAAAAAAGTTGAAAAATAGGAACAATTTATGCTTTTTGATGATTTTTAAAAGGGCGTTAAAAGAAGTAATGCAAAAAGCCGAGTAGAAATAAAGATAACCCGATATCTGAGATTATAAGGTGTGAAATAGAAAATAACAATATGAAAATAATTTATACTGATACTTATATAGATTATCTTATAAAGAAATGGGTCGTATAGATTTTAAAAAGAATATTAAGTTTGATATTCCAATTAAGACTGTACAAGAATTAGTAAAATTAAAATTATTACATGATATAGATTTATGGGGCGTGATGATGGAGCTATAATTTTTTTATGGCTCATAATACTAGAATTTATGGTGGTGCACAAAAATAAAATTTATCAAGATTATAAATCCGTGTTGAGATGTGGAGCTGGAAGAATAGCTGGATTTAATGTTGAAGTTTCAACAATTCATTTATTGGAAGTAATGAAAGGAGGCGTATAAGATAGCAAGTAAAAGAGATAGATTTATTGGAGCTAAATATGCTGTAAAACTTGAAATAGATAAAGATAAAATGACTATTTATGCAAAAAGCAGGACTTGATGAGTTTAAGGACACAATACCTATAATAAAATGAAAGTGGGAAAATTTTTAGAAATAGGGAGTAAATTCAAAATATTTAATAGATTTTTTTAAAATTAAAAATTGACAAAATAATGACTATAAATTTTGAAGATTATCATAGCCCTGTTGTGATTAAAAGCAACTAATGGATTAACCCAAATATTTATGCCGTTAGCGTGGAGAGGAGAGTAATGGATTATAAAATATTAGCTTTCAAGGAAGTAAAGGAAATGCTGTTATTCTAAAATGACGAGATATTAATTGATTGTGGTATCACGTATAAACATTTTAAAAAGATCATTTAGATAATAAAAATATTTGTTTATAACTTATATTTATTCGGAACATGTGAATAGAACAACATTTAAGTTTATAAAGGAGTAAATGGAAATATATTAAGATATATAGTAATTATGAGGTAGTTAGTGAGATAGGAAAGAAATTGATTTTGAAAAAAATATTATCAAATGGAGTTGAATATAAAATTGATAATATGACTGTCACTTCGTTTGAGTGCGTACATGATGTTGAAACAACAGGATATGTATTTAAAAACATTATTTATGCGACAGATACAAATACATTAGATAATGCTCCTGATTTGAAATATGATTATTTCTTTATAGAGAGCAATCATGATGAAAATAAGTTGGAAATAGCTTTGAAGGAAAATAAATATAAATATGATGTGTATTCAAATGCTAAAAAGACATTTGAGTACGCAGCAAGCAAAAAGGATTTTATTATACAAATAGAAAAATAAAGATAGTAAATTTATAGAATTACACAAAAAGTGAAAGGTTTTATTAAATATGGAAAGATTGAAATTTAAGAACATAAGATATAAGCAACCGTCTCTAATCAAAACATGGGACAATAAAAATAGATGCATATAGTTACAACTTTATTAGAGAACTAGTTTTAGAAACTGGTTTAACAACACCTAAAAGTAATAAGAAAAATAATTGATTATATTGAAGATAAGATTGAATGGGTAGAAGATTATGAAAGCGAGGAATAAATAATGAATAATTTAGTAATAAGTGAAAATGCAATGATTGAATATAAAGTTGAGGGAAATAAAATTTGATGGATATGAAATACTAAAAGAGAGAGCTACAAAATTTTGCAAATAATTTAAAAAGAAATGATAGTCACTGAAGAGAGTGTCAAAGAGTCTAAAAAGATACTAGCTGAGGTAAAATAAAGACATAAAAATTAGAAGATAAAAGATTGTTTATAAAAACAATTACTTGAACCTTATAACGATTTTGAAATTAAAGTTAAAAATTGTAGGAATTGTAAAAGAAGTAGATAACATAGTTAGAGCTCAAGTAAAGAGAACTTGAAGAAAAGAAATAGAAAAATAAAAGAAATATATTGAAAAGAGTTGTTGATAACAAGTTAAAACATTATGATTTTTAAAAGATTTAATATGGTTTGACAACTTTTTTGAAGAAAGAATGGCAAATAAGACAAGTTCAGTTGATAAAATTGAAGAAGAAATAAGTACTTGGTTAGAACAAAGAAAAATCGATATGTCTGTAATTGAAAATTTAGACTATGACAAGACTTTATTGATTAAAGAGTATATATTATTTGATCTCAAGCGATACAGACACTAAAAAAATGAGCGTGAAGAGAAGAAAAATAAAACAAGTGGTTAGTAAAAAATAAAGAAATTGAGAAAATTTATATTTTTACAATAAAAATGAAAAAGACGTTAAATTAGCACAAATGTTATTAAATGAAAATAAAATAGAATACAATATGGAGTAAAAATAATGGAATTATTAAAAGATTTAGAGTTAGTGAAGTGACATATGAAAGTGAAAATAAAAAGTAATATTTACATTCTTACACGAAGAGGCAGAAGTAAGAAAGTACAATTTAATAAACAATCATGGGACGCGACAAAAATCAAAATATGTGGACGATGAGGAAAAAGCAACTAAAGTTGATGAATGGTGCTGGGAATATTTTGAAACAACATTTGATAAATTGACAGATTGTATAGGTATTAGAAAAGATGTTTATCTTATGATAATTATTGTAGCTTATGGAATCAAGCTCTGTGAGATAAATTTACTGAAGAGATCTTGGGTTAATTGATGAAGGTATAATTAAAGAAATAAAGTAGATGATGTAGGTATAAAAATTCTATTTTGAGTACGAGGGAAAGTGTATGAAAAATAAAATGGTATATTCAAAATGGATGGATTCACTAAAAAGATTTCTAATTAATCCACAAGAAAGAAAAAGAAAATTACTAAATTTGAAGAAAAAATTTTGAGATAAGTTTAGAAAATAAGGACGAGTTAATAGATTAAAAACTGTAATGTTTGAAGTTAAAAATCTGGTGGAAAATTCATTTGGGTTGAACTAAAAAGCATTTAAAAATCTATAGAGAAGTATAGATGGAATTGATAAATTATAATGATACAGTAGACAAGTTTAGAAATTGCAGAGGTAACAGGGAAAGAACATAAGGTAATTTTAAGAGATATAAGAGATGAAATAGAAAAGCTAGAAAAACAAGGTATAAGAGCCAGAATACATTTTTGTGTTGGGCGAATATGACAAAAATAATCAATCAAGACCGATGTACAATTTAACAAAAGAAGAAGTGCTACAGTTAGCAGCAAGATATGATGCAGTTGTTAGATTTAAATTGATTGAAAAAAGTAACTAAAGGACAACAATTATCGCCAGCACAATATTTATTACAACAAGCACAATGGATGGTAGAAGCTGAAAATAGATTAAATACAGTTGAAAATGGAATAAATGATATTCAAAAGAAGTAGTTAGATTAGGACATAATCAAAGAGAGATAACAAGCAATCATTTAACAGTGATTGCTTATACTACTATGAAAGGAATAAGTCCTAAAACTTATCATTCAAGTTCAATGGGTGAAAAAGCAACTAAATTATGTCGTGAAAAAGGATTGCAAACTGGAACAGTGGTAGATAGTAAATATGGGTTAATTAATACTTACCCAAGTGAGGTATTAGATGAAATATTTTTGGATAGGAGATAAAATGAAAAAGACTTAGTATTTTTATGATATAGAGGTTTACGCTTATAATACTTTTGTTATCTTTAAAGATATTGATAAGAATCTATTGAAAAATATTTCATAATAATTTTTGATGGACTTAGAGATTTTTGTTAAAGATAAAATACTGGTGGGAGTATAATAATTATTTTTTATGATGATTTAGTACTTAGTAAAATGATGAAAAATTGGAATAATACACAGTTAAAAGAATTTTAATGATAGAATTATAAAAGGCGAGAATAAAGACAAAAACTGTTGATAGTACTATTGATAGCTTGGATTGTTTCCAACAAATAGATGTTGCAAAAGCCTGGACTTAAAAATTGAAGGTAATATGGGTAAAATGATACTAGAAAGTAATGTATCGTTTGATATTGATGAGACCTTTGACTGAAAATGAGTTAAAAAGAAGCAATGTTTTATTGTGAATATGATGTTGATACGACTATTGATGTTTATAAACTAAGAGAGATTCTTATTTTAAAACGAAAAGAAATGCTGGGTTGAAAAGTTAGGAAATAAAAAGCTAAAAGATGGAATACGACTACTATTGGTGGAAATTTATTAACAAAGAATAATAATCAATAAAGTAGGTATCGTTAAGAGTTCCAGAACATATGATGGAAATGGTGAATCCTGAAATAAAAAGAAATGTGGGATCAAGTAAATTTATTTGCGAATGATTTAAAAGTAAAATGATAACTAAAAATGTTTGATAATGATATTCAATTTGGATTTGAGTGGACTTCACGGGTAGCAAATCAACCTAATAAAATAAAAGAATGTTAAATTGTTAGATGTGACAAGTATGTATCCAAATATTATACTAAATATAAATGCTTTGAATGAAGCAACTGAGAGAGTATAGGAAAATATTAGAACGAAGAATTGAAATAAAACATAAAGATAAATTAGAAAGTGATGTATTAAAAATTTATATTAAATAGTGTTTGTAGAATTTGAATAATCAATATTCTGTATTGAATAATCCAAAAAGCAGCTTATTCTGTTTGTGTGTATGGTCAAATAGCTTTATTTGAGTTGTGTAAGAGATTGTCTAACACCTGTAGAATAATTAATATAAATACCGACGGTGTGGCGTTCACAACCGATAGCAATGAGTATTTGAAAATAAAAGAACAATGGAAAAAGATTTTTGACTTAGGACTTGAAGAAGATAATTTTGATTTGTTTATTCAAAAAGATGTAAATAATTATATTGGAGTAAAAGGGGACAAAATAAAGTGTAAAAGGTGGGGACGTCAATAAGTATAACGAAGATAAGTTTTTCAGTAATAATAATACTAGAATAATTGATATAGCTATTGTTGACTATTTGGTCTACGGAAAAAGTGTTTTGTATACATTGCTTGAAAATAGGGATACACCCTTACTTATATGAATATATTTTACAAGCAGGACGAACTTATCAAGGATGTACTGATGAGTATAATAAAAAAATATCAAAAATATCAATAGAGTTTTTGCTTGTAGAAATCATGGGATAAATTTAGCACAAAAAGACTTGATGGCGGGTTGGTTAAGTTTGCTGACACTCCAGAATATATGTTTTTATGGAATGAAGATTGTACTCATATTCCTGATTTTTAAAAACATAATTGATATTAATCATTATTACCAAATAATTAATAAAAAGTTGTCCACTTGGAGTGTGTGACATGTATATAGAATATAAAGCTGGACAAAAACATGCTGGTAAAAATGCTGAGATAAGTGACGTTCATACTTATTTTTAAAGATGCTGGATGGGTGCTAAATGAGGATGACTTAGTTGTAGATATTGATTGTTTAGATAAAGAAATTATAAAAATTATGTTGAAATACTTTAATATTAAAAACAAGAACAGTGTGGACAGACAGAGGTGTTCATTTGTATTTTAAAAACCATTAGGTTTAAAGAGGAGCAAGTTGTGTCTGTGCTTTAGGTTTTTAAAATAGAGTATAAACATACTGGGAATACACAGTCAGTCACAATAAAACATGATGGATCTCATGAGATATGTTGAAAATGAAGAAATAAGGAGGAATTACCTCAATTCTTTGTTTAGTCTAAAAAATTTAATAAGTTACTAGGGTTAGATGAAGGAGATGAGAGAAATAATTCCCTCTTTTCAACATAGAATTAAAAGTGCAGGATATAATGAAGAGAAAAAGAATTTTTAAATTTTATTAATCAGTATATCTTTTAGCTTCAACTTTACCCTGAAGAAGAGTTTGCTACTGGAAAAAGGAACTGAATATAATGTAGCTAGTAAAAATGATTAAAGATTTTTAAAATACATGTTTATAAACAAGTTGTTTATTATTATGACGGTATAAAATATGAGGCAGATGATTTAGTGTTGAAAAATAAATTATTTAAAGTGATTGGAGAGCAAAAACGGATTATATTGATGAAATCGTAAAACAAATGATTTATGGGGGAAAAATTGTAGAATATTGATAGTGTATTTAATGTTAAGTTGAGTAATGGTGTGTTTAAAAATGGAGTTTATAGAAATAGATTATAAAGACTTCACTCCCGTTTTACATCAATATTGATTATGATGTGAATACCGAAATTGTTAAATGTGGATGACTATATTAATCAATTAACTGATAATGATAAAAATTATAAAATGTTATTTAGTTTGAAGTACTGAGCTCATGCATTGATAACTGATCCTGAATTTAAAAAGAATGCTTGCTAAATTCTTTATATTCGTTGGAGACGGTGGAAATGAGTAAAGGAACACTGCTTCAAATTATAAAGAAAAATATTGAATACTAAAGAAATTGTACTGGAATGAAAATTAAACAATTATCAGATGAGCGATACTTTAGTAGCTTAGATGGTAAGTTAGTAAATCTTGGAGATGATGTCAGGATCAACCTATAAATGATAGAGATATGGAAATGTTTAAAAATATTAGTACTTGTGATTATACTGAAATAGAGGACGGTTGTTTAAAAACTCTGTCTAAACAACTATGACTGCAAGTTTAATATTTACTTCAAATCATATATTGAAATCATGAGAAAAAGGAGAAAGTTATAAAGAAGAGTTATGTGGCTTCCTATGTATACTAAACCTAAAGAAAGACCCTAAATTTATTACAAAATTGACCTCTGAGAGAGCTTTGAAGTACTGGCTTAAGTTAATGGTAAAGATTGTATCAGAACAGGAAATTTACATCCTACTAATGAGGTTGAAGAGTTTAATATCAAATACCACGAAGACAATAATGGAGCTCTTACTTTTTATCAGTGATTATAAAAAGAAAAATTATTGGTAAAACAGATTAGAACTTTTATTCAGAGTTTGAAAATTGGTGTATTGAGAATGAATTTACTGCAAGTATGTTAAAAAGATGCTATTCAGAAAAACATGGTCTAATATTAAAAGTAGTAGGTGGTAAGACTATGAGAATATATCAAGAAATGGGGTAAAAATAGCAAAGGTTGCGGAATTTCTGTAACTTTAGGGCAATTTTTGTAACCGTTTTATAACCTAGTCATTTATAAAGAACTATATATTAATATATTACTATTTCTTTATTTTATTCATAAAAATAATGAATATATAATATATATAAATAAAAAGTATATACATATAAAAAGATTAGGGTTGCAGAGTTGCGAAAATACTCAAAAGTTTTCAGAAAGATGATGATGATGTCTCTAACATGAACATCATCATCTATTTAAAAGAAAAGAATTAGCTAAAAATTTTTCTAACTTTGTAACCGGGTATTGTTGATAAATTTTATAAATGATTAATACATTTAAAGATTAATAATGTTAATTAAAAACTTAAAATAGAAGATATATATAGGAGTTGTTAAAGAATGTATAAAAAAATGATAGAGCAAGTAAAAGAGTTTTATATAGCTTTTTAAGCAAGAGGGTATTTGGAAGAAAATGGGATTACACCCGAAAGAATGAATAAAAAGGCTTGATTGGTTTAAGGAAGAAACAGAAGAACTGATGAAGTTAAAGAGAAAAAGATAAGGTAAAAATATTGGACGCAATAGTAGATATGATGTATATACGGATTGGGACTTTGTTAGAGAGATATGGGAAACTTAAAAATAAAAGTGGACATTGTAGCGGAAAGAGATATGGAAATAACAAATTGTAGAAGGTATTTTACTAAGCATTTTGGGCATAATTCCAAATTATTAGGAGACGCATTTTGACGAAGTACACAGAAGTAATATGAGGTAAACTAGGATTAGATGGAAACCGATATACAGGGAAGATGGGAAAATAACAAAAGGACTGAATTTTTCCACCAAATTTAAAACAGTTTCTTTAAAAGGGGGATGGAAATACTGACAAATACAAAATTTCTTCAGACAGTAGTAACGATTTTTAACCTTTATCTACTGTATAAGCTGAATAAAAATAAAGATGAAATATGCAAATATACGAAAGTTATACAGGGAATACATACATAGTGGAATATGGATATAATCCTGGTGTATGTGGTTTCTGTGGGAGATACAGATGATTATCTCGGAAGTTATAGAAAGGTAATGTTCAGAGTATTTCAGAAGTTCTGATTGATTTACTGCTTGAATATAACGAAAGAATATGTCAGAGAAATATTTAAGGAAATCAGTCTAATGAGAAACTGAATGCAGAGTAAAAAGTAGAAATAAATGAATTGATGGTAAAAAGAGTTCAGGAAAAGGATAGAAACAATTTTTGGATAAAATCAACAAGGACAATGGTAGTTGAATATTTTTGGTTTTAGGGTATAATATATATTATTATATTTTAGGAGGAGTTATGGGAAAAAAAGACATATTTTTAGATAGTAATGTATTTTATGAATTTCAAGGTGAAATAGAAAAAGGTAAAAAGAAGATATTGTATTAAAAATTTTTATCTTAAATTTAATTTTTGGAATGAAACTAAATATAAAAGGATGTTCTGTTCAGATTATATAGCGATAGAATTGAAAACAAATAAAGAAAAACTTTTCTTTTTATTTAATTGTGTAAAAGTTAGCATAACTGATATATTATTGAATGATGAAAGCATTTTAATTACAGAAGAAAAATAAAGAAAGCAGAGTCTACTTTAAAGGAGAAACAAAAATTTTTCAAATGAAGAATTGATAAAAAGAAATAATCATGAAATATATCAAGATTTTTAAAAAGGAAAAATCCATTTATTAGAATTTAGATATATATTTGGAGTTATAATAAAAATATATGAAGAGTATTTTTTAAAAAGACTTTTTATGTATGATAAATTGTCAAGTCAAGTGCAACATCTAATATAAGTTTCCAAACAATTCTTCGTTAGGTGTTTTAAAAATTTATATATTTTTCTAGGTCTATTATTAAGCTTTTGATTGTACTAACTCTAATTCTTCTTCATCCACTTCCGATAAATCTATACCCTTTGGATAATATTCTCTTAGAAGTCCATTTGTATTTTTCATTTGTTCCTTTTTGCCAAGCACAATATGGATCACAAAAATATGTTTTACATTCTAATTTTTCTTCTATTTTCAGGTATCCTGAAAATTCTTTTCCTCTATCAAAGGTTATTGTTTTTACCATTTCTTTTTGGTAAATCTCCTAAAGCATCTATAATTGCTCTTGTAACATTCTTTTTCTGTTCTATCTGGTAGTAATACCACCTTACAATATCTTGATTTTCTTTCTACTAATGTTAAAAACAATATTTACTTTTTCTCTTATGGTCAAATCTCCCAGATTCTACAGTATCTCCTTCCCAATGTCCATATTCTATTCTTTTTTATATACACTTTTATCTCTTTTTATGCTTCTTCCTCTATCATTAAACTTTCCTCTTTTTCACTAGGTCTTTTTAAAATTTCCTTTCCTTCTTAAAGATTTCATAGAAAACTTTTGGTAATATACCTTTCTTTATTAATCTGTAAATAGTGGAAGTTGATGGGGTTTTAACATTATCTAAACTACTCCTTTGATATATTTGTTCTGGAGACCATTGTTCTAATATTTTAGATTCTACATATTTTATCGAATTGTGACTAAATTTAGAATTTCTTTTACACTTTGTTCTTCTTTTTCATATTTGTTTTGAGCGACTATTGGAAAATACCTCTCAAAAAGACGAATACTTATTATTAGTTTTAGTTTTGTTTCTCTTAATTTCTCTTGAAATAGTACTAGGAGACCTTTTTATTGCTTTAGCTATTTCCCTTATACTCATTCCTAAATTTAAAAATTGATATATACAACTTCTTTCAAATAGTAATATGTTTGTAACTCATAGAGTAATCCTCCTGTTAATTATTCGTTTAGTCACCTATATTTTAACATAGATTCTCTATGAGTTTTTGATATACCTAATACGATAATTTATCTTTATAAAAATTATATGGATATTTATGAGATTAAATTGCCGTTTGATGTAGATTATTTTATAAAGCAATTCAAAAAGTATCAAGGTAAAGGGTATGATTATTGGGCGATTGTGTTAAGTCAATTGTGGAGTTAGATATAGAGGACAAAATAGCGTTATTTCTGCAGTGATTGTGCTTAATTTGGATTAATAAATTGATGGATGATAAAGCTTGACTTACAATTTAAAAATCAATCAAAAGCTAATCAGTTTAGTCCATCAAAATTATATAAGTATTTAAAATTTATGGAAATAATAGGAGAAAAAGGAGCAATAATATGTATATATTAGGAGAAGCAAGTAAAGAAAAGTTAAAAGGGGTACATCCACAATTAGTAAAGCTAATGACTGGAAAGCAGTTAAGGAAAGCCCTTACGACTTTAGAATAGTGCAAGGGGTAAGGACTGCCGCTTATCAAAATTCTTTGTATCAACAAGGAAGAACTGTATTTTTTGATAAAGAAGGTAACCTATTAAAAAGTGACAAACTGTGATAAGTATAAATATATATTCAACCATCAAGTTAAAAGCAGATGGCTATGGACATGCTATTGATATATTTGTATGTGGAATTGTAGAAAATGGTCATTACAGAAAGTTTACACAACAGCAGAGGGCTATGACAATAAAAAGATGTTTGCAGTAGTTAAACATATAAAAGAGGTAGCATAAATATTAGGGAATACCTGTAAAATGGGGTGGAGATTGGAAAAGATATAAAGATTACCCACATTTTGAAATATAGGAGTTAAATAGGACAATGACAATTAAATAATGACTGTGATATATAAAAAAATTTTTCGGACAAAAGTAAAAAGAAAAATTGTACAAAATATGTTGACATTTTTATAAAATATGATATAATAAAGATATATCAAGTCCCTGCAGGTCGAGAAAAGATTGTTGCAGGGCTTTTTAAATATTGGAGCTATTTAAAAATGAAAAATATTTATCTTTAGAAGAACAAGTTGAATTATTAAAAAGTCGTGGGATGATTTTTTTGAGTCCAAAAATAGAAGCAATAAATAAATTAAAAATATATAAATTACTATAAGATAAAAACAAGCTTCATTACCTTATATGGATGAAAAATGGAATTTATAAAGAAAAATACAAATTTTAAAGACATCATTTATAGGTTTTATGAAGATAGAAATTTAAGATTATATTTTTATGAGAATTATAGAAAAATAGAAATGTCAATAAAAACGCATATGTCTGAAATATTAGGTAGAGAGTTAGGAGATTTAGGGTATTTAAAATTTAAAAACTGGGCAGACAACAACGAATATTGCAAGCATTATATAAAGTATAAAGAAAGAGATTTTTAATAAAGAAAAATAAAAAAATATCTCAAAGTAAAAATACTTTGATTGCAGAATACAAGGATTACAATAAAAATTCCGGTTTGGTTAATAATGGATGTGTTGACTTTTTGGAGAAATATTAGATTTCTTTAAGTTGATGAAGCATGAATACAAATCTGAAATAGCTATAAGTCATAACACTACCGTAAACCATTTGACTTCTTGGTTAGAGAATATAAATCTTATTAGAAATTTATCTGCACACAATTCAAATGTTATAGACTTAAAGGTTAAAAACAAAACCTAAAATTTTTATCTAATTGGAAAAATAGAATAGAATTAAATTCTAATGGTAAATATACAAATAAGATAGTAAACACTATTTTAATAATGGAGCATTTAGCAATAGAGATTAATCCAAAAATTTCCGGGAAAAAGCAATAAAGAAATCTATTTTAAGATTGTATAATAAGGATAAAGATATAATTAATCAAATAGGATTTAAAAATTTAGAAGAATTAGAAAATTAAAAATATAACAATTAACAAATCACAGTCATTAATTTGATTGTGATTTTTAATTAAAAATAAAAAGAATAGGAGATAGAAAAATGAATAAATTAGTAGAAATGTATATAAAAATAAAGTATGTGATTTTATAATTAAAAATTGTAAAATAAAGTGTCACACTTTTGATAAAAAGAATCATAATATAATTTTCTATGGTGTTATGAAATAATAGATATGTTACAAATAAATTTCTTGCTATTTTCTTTTTATAAATAGTATACTATTATACAAAGAAAGGGTGGGAAAAATGAGAAATTTAAAAATGTGATATACTTGATTTTTATGAGTATATTTTTTTATTTTTATAGTGGAATATTATATTTTAATATATATAAAAAGAATGAGAATATCAATAAAGAAACTATTATGTTAGCATCATTTAATGTTCTGCGTTTAGGGTGAAAAAGGAAAAAGATTATAGGACATTAGCGAAAATAATAAAGTAAATTTGATATTATTGGACTTGAAGAGTTATGAATGAAAAAGGGTTAAAATTGAGAGGTTATTTAGAAAAGAAACAAAAAGTAAATGAGAGTATTTTTATATCTGAAAATTCGGTTGGAAGTGAAAAATTATAGAGAGTATTATGGATATATTTATAAAAAGATTTAATAGACGAACAAAAACCACTTGGATTTTATGATGAGAAAAATGAAAATGAATTTATGAGAGAACCATATGGAATGTATTTTAAAGTAAAAACTTTTTGATTTTGTATTTATTTTAGCACATTCAATTTTTGGTGATAAAAGAAAAAGCAAAGAGTAATTGAAGCTTCAAATTATATAAATGTGTATGAATATTTTATGAAAAATCAAAAGAGACAGATATTATAATTGCAGGTGATTTTAATTTACCGGAAATGATTTTGGCTTTAGAAATTTAAAAATTAAGATATAATGTTGAACCTTTATTAGATGCAGATGTAGAATTAACAACATTTTCAGATATGAAATTAGTTAGTTCTTACGATAATTTTTATAAATAAATCTTTACAACAGAATTTACTGGGAAAAGAGGAGTTTATAATTTTTAAATAATAACAATAAATATATAGAAACAATATATTTCAGATCATTTACTTATTTTTCAGAATATAATATTAATGAAGATAGAGATTAAAAATTTCTAAAAAGAAAGGAGATAATATGAAAAGAAGATAACATTTTTAAAAAGTAATAAAAATAGGATTACCCGTATCGTTAGAAAATATGATTTATGGATTAATCAATTTTATAGATGTTTTTATGGTAGGAAATAAAAACTTTGCTCATCTAGGATTAGGGACTGTTGCAGTAGCAGGATTAGGTTTTGCTAATCAATTGTTTTTAATATTTACAGTTGCTTTATTTGGTTTGTATAGTGGAGGTGGAATACTAGCAGCTCAATACTTTGGAAGTAAAGACTACAAAAACTTAAAAAATGTTTAGGAGTGATATTAGCTGTAGGAACGATATTTTTCTATAATATTTTTATAGGAGCATTGTTTATTCCAAATCAAATAATAGGACTTTATACGGTTGATAAAGAAGTAATTAATGTGGGGTCAAAATATTTAAAAATAATAGCATGGGTTTATCCATTAGTAGGGATTGGATTTGCATTTAATATAATGTTAAGATCAATAGGTGAAACAAAAATATGCAATGTATTCAAGTATTTTAGGATTAATAATAAATTCTTTTGGAAATTATGTGTTAATCTTTGGTAAATTTGGAATGCCGACGATGGGAGTAGAGGGTGCAGCATTAGCAACACTTATTGCCAGAATTATTAGCACTGTATTTATATTAGTATTAATTTATAAAAATAAATTAGTTATTGCAGGTAAATTATCAGAGTTTTTCAATTTATCTTGGAACTTTATAATAAAAACATTAAAAATATCATTACCAGTATTTGGACATGAAATTTTATGGGTATTAGAATAAGTGTCTATGTTATAATTTACGGAAGAATGGGAACGAATTATGCAGCTTCAATTCAAATAGTTAGATCAATAAGTAGTTTAGTCTTTTACACTATATTTTTGGATTTTCAAGTGCTACATCAGCAATTATTGGAAAAAGAAATTGGTGCTAGAAATGAAGAGAAAGCATATTCAGATGCAAATTATTTATTGAAAGTAGGAGTAATTTTTGGAATATTAGTGAGAGTAATAATTTATTTAATAAGTCCAATTATTTTTAAAAAGTATGCAAGTATCTGAAAACAATTTATCCATTAACTAAACAACTTATTACGATTGAAGGAGTAATTATTGCATTAAAATCATTAACATTACAATTCGTTGTAGGAATATTACGAGCGGGTGGAGATACATTTTTGGACAATGTGTATTGATATAATTACGCTTTGGTTATTTGCGATACCAATAGTTTATTTTACAGGAATTCATTTAAAATGTACCAATACTTCTTGTTTATTTCTTTTCAGTGTCAGATGAAATTTTAAAAATATATCCGTGTATAAAAACGATTTAAAAAGTAAAAATGGATTAATAATCTTGTAAATTGATAAAATATAATATAATATAAAAAGCACATATTTAAAACATGTACCAAAAATGAAAAATAGTTTAGAACATGTACCAACAAACTGGACACGAAATTTAAAATTAATAATTTAAGGAATTATATCTTATTTGATAAGGTGTAGTTCTTTTTAAATTTACTCTAACTTTATTGTAAAATTCTATATATTCTTTAATTGTTTTAATTGCTTCTTCTTTGGTTCTAAACTTATCTTTATTTAATTTATTGTAATAACATTCTGATTTTAAAATACCCCAAAAATGACTCTATAGGAGAAGTATCAGGACAATGTCCCGGTCTTGACATGCTATGTGTAATATCTTTTTGTCATATTTTTGAACATATATGATGTATACTGAAAAACCTCTATCACTTTGTAATATATCAACATCATTAATGTTTATATCTTTAAATGTTTTTATAACTAATTCATTATTATTGTGATTACCTATTTTCATAACTTATTAACATCTTTGAATTAATATCAATTACACCACTAATGTATAGTTTACCTTCTCCAGTATTTATCTCTGTAATATCAGTAGACCATTTTTGATTATCTTTAGTAGTACTAAAATCTCTATTAAGCACATTATCTCTAAAATACTCATTACTTGATTTTTTTAAATCTTTTTCTTTTTTAACTCTTATTACACAAACTATATCTTCTTCTATCATTATTCTTCTAATTTTTCTTTTCGTTATATTTTTATACCACATCTTTTTAAAAACTTCTATACTCATTCTCTTTCTACCATATGTAGACTTAACTTCTTTATCTATTGTTTTTATTAAATTTATTAATTCTAATTCTTCTTTATTAATTTCATTATTTCTGTTTAAATAATCATAGTAAGATGATCTATTTAATTCTAATACTTTCACATAAATATTTAACACTATACTTATTCTTTAAAGTATCTACAGTTAAATATTTAGCATATATATTCTTCTTTTTCTAGAAATTCTAATATCTCTTCGTAAAAATCTCTAATTCTGCTTTCAACATCTTATTTTCTTGTAGTGATAGCTCATACAATATCTTATATTTATCTTCTTCTGAATAATCTGATGACTTCACTATCTTATCTTGATATTTAGAAACCCATGAGTATAGATTAGAATATTTAATACCATACTTAATACAAGTTTCTTTGTAATTTCTTCCATTCTCAATACATTCTTTAGCAATAGCCATTTTCTTATCTTTACTTAATTTAGGACATCTCATAGTATATATTTCACCTCTAGGTATGTAATCATTTATTATACCTTTATTATACTGTTTAATCCAATTTATTACAATAGTATTAGGCAGTAAATACTTTGTAGATAATTCATCTATAGAACTACCTTCAAAAATTTCATTAATAACCTTAGTTTTAAATTCTTTTGTATATGCTCTATTTCTAGATCATAGCTTCTTTTAACCCTTCGATACCATGTATTCTAAAACCTATTAATATATTGATAAAATCCAGACTTAGATACCCCATATTTAATAAAAAGATCTTTACGACTCAATCCCATTTCTAGATAGTCTTTACACATAGAAATTCTTTCTTCTAATGTGAATTTACTTTTTCTTCCCATAAAAAATGTACCTCCAAACTGTTTTCATTTTTTCTGTCCAGTTTGTTAGTACATGTTCTTTCAGAGGATACATGTTTTTACTAAAAAGTAATTATGTGCTTTTTATTTATTTTTATTTCTTCCCAATTTAATGTTTTTTTGAGAATGATCTTAAAAGAGCAATAAGTATTCCTAAGAAAATTCCCAAAATAAATCCTCCAACTAAAAACAAGTTTTTGTTAAGTGCAGGTTTTGAAATTTCAGACACAAGTCTTACAGTTGGTGTAGTATCAGTTTTTAATTAATCTGTAATATGCTAATCTTGAAACTAATGTGTCAGTAAGAGGATCTTTTGAAGATCGAATGTCAGTATTTTTGATTTATGAAATTGTATTGTTCTTCTAACAGTTTTATTTGATTATCTAAAAATAAATGTTCTCTATATTCTAAATAACCTTGGGCTAATGTTATAAATTCTTTATGCAAATCCTTCTGATTCCATTTATTTTTGATGTAAATTTTTACTTTAATTGTAGGATTACCTGTTTCAGTTTGAGCAGTTAATCTTTTTGACATTTCCTTTTACAAACTTTTTCTTCTGGTAAATCTAAATTCGTTAATGTTTTAGAATGTTCTTTTTATATATTTCATAAAATCAAAAGAATTTAATGAATATTGTGCATTTTCTCCAATTTCATTTAAAAATTTTTATCATTTCCATAAAGAATAATATCGCTTTTTATATGATTTATTATTAAAAGCTAAAAATAGCTAGATAATGTTGTAATTATAATTGTAGTGAATATTATTAATATTTTTGTATAAAATTTTTAAGAATTAAAGAGAGATTAATTGATTGATTATCTTGTTTGGTTTCCATAATATTTCCTTTCCTTTTTATATAATAAGTGTATCAAAAACGAAAAATATACAAACATTATTTGTAAAATAAAAATTTTTAATTATATAATATTAATAAAATATTAAGAAAAATATTTAAAAAAATTTGAAAAATTAATCATAAGATATAATAATATAAAATTAAAAATGACTAAGCCTTTGCAGACAAAACAAAGATTAGTGTTAAGAAAGAGATGTGAATAGATGAGTAATTATTTGTGAAAAATGGAAAAAGAGCTTAGAAGTTATGCTAAAAAGAGTTAAAGGGTAGATTATACGAGTGGACTTTTAATTGCTTTTTATTAATGGGCATTTTAAGTTTTATCAAATGTAATACTTGATAAAGAAATATCAAAAATCAAATGATAGATTTAAAATTATAAAAATATTGATAGAAAAAAAGATATATATAATAGTTAAAAATAACTTTTTACTAAGTTTTTGCAGATAAAACAAAGTATAATGCTGAGAAAAAGAGGTAAAAATTAATGAGTAATAATTTGAGAAAAATTAGAAAAAGAGCTTAGAAGTTATGCTAAAAAGAGTTAAAGGGAGTAGAGTTATACGAGTGGACTTTTTAATTGCTTTTATTGACAGGGGTTTTAAGTTTATCAAATGCAACACTAGATAAAGAAATATTAAAATCAAAGGCAGATATAAAAGATACAACAGCAGAAATAAAAGAGTTGTTTATAAAGGCATGATAAGTTATTAAAAGATAAAAGTATAGAATTAATTCAATTGATGGAACAAGGAGATCAAGTAGTAAAATCGCCTTGGAGTTCTTAGCAATATGGAGTAAATTATTTCCATAATAAATGGAGCGGAACTTATAAAAGGGAAAAGGAGATAAAAGCAGAAAAATATCCATATGAGGGAGTTTTTTGAAAGAAGTAAAGATTTGTATGAAAAAAGTATATCTCCAGATAGTTCAAGTTATGAAAAATTTACAAAATCAAAAAGAAAGTGAAAATAGAGATAAAGATCCTCTTAAATCAGCAATAACGAGGTGTAAGAGAAAAAGGTGGAAAACAATTAAATAGTTATGGAGTAACGAGTACAGAAAGAAAACAGGAACCAATAGCAAGTCTTAATATAGATGCAACAGTAAGACCAAAGGAAGTTCATAGAGATCCTGTTAGTGTTGAGGAAATTGAAACAAGAGTACCGGAAGAAGTAAATGTTGCATTGAATGTTCCACCGGTGGAAGAACCAGATAAAATAACACCCTAAAAGAAATAGAAGTAAAAGTAGAAGTGCCTCAACCTGACACACATCCATTTGCTGATTTTAGATTTGATGGAGCTCACTATGGAGACCCTGGGTATGAAAAACTTTGGAGCAACAGTGGAGTCTTATAATGAATATGATGATATAAAGCTGAGTTAGAAGCGAAAAAGAAACATGAGGATAGAGTTGTGAAAGAAACGACTATGTATTGGACAGGGGCATGATGGAGAAAATTATATAGCTGCTTTCTGGTATAAATGGTACTCCAGATGGCAGCACTATAGCTGGAGTAAATGAGAAGTAATAATTTAATTTATTTAAAAGTGCCATATTTCAAAAGGAAATAACGATATTATTGAAAGCGTTATTACTAAAGATAATAAAAAGAACTTATAGATGAATTAATACCTGATTTTATAGGGAATGACCATTATCTTGAGAGAAAAGCTAATGGTTCAGTTGTTTTCTATAATAAAAATACGGATTATTCAAAAAGCTGAATTAGGAACTAGTGGTACTAAAACAGAAAATGAATATAAAGAACTGCTTACAACACCTAAAAGAAATTATAAAGTAAATAATAATGATGTGGAAAAAGATAACGAAAGTTTAAAAACTTAAAGAGCTTGTAATAAAGGAAATTAAAAAGTAATCCTACCTATAATTCTGATAGCCTTGTTATTGATAAAAATAAATTAAAAAAATAAATAAAGTACATGAAGAAAAGAGAGTTGAAGAAGCTAATTTTAAAAAAAGAAAATGCGGAAATGTTTCAGTATATTTAAAAGGTTTTAAAAAGAGACTGTTTCTATTGAATATGAATATGAAACAGGAAAATGGTCACAGGAAATATAGAAGTTTCGCTAATTAATTGGATTAAAAAGCGGAAAATCAGCCAAAAGGGATAAGTTTTGCTTCTTTAGAGACTGAATTGGAAAAGAATAAAATAGAATCATCTGAATATTTAAAGGAATATAGTGTTGGTAATTATAGTGAATTTATTAAAATTATAATGATGATCCTAATATGAGAATAGATGAAAGTGTACCTAGAGTTTATGGATATACAGTTGGAGGAGATACTGCAGATCATTTTACTAACTCTTAATTTAGCTGGAGATGTGGATGGGGAACCATCGGGTCTAAGAAGTAGCAAAAAGGGGTAGTTGGTATTCACTCTGTATGGAACGGAACAGTTCAAAAATTTAGTAGGAAATTTATGGGGAAATCTGCTTTATTTTTCATTTGAAACTTGGCATGCTCCTAAGGTTGTATTTGATAATGTAGCAGTTAATTTTAATGGAGATAAAAATACTTTTATTCTTTATTTTACCTTCAACATCAGAAAATGTTTTTAATAAAGAAAATAATGCAATATTCCAAAGAGGAGCAATGTTAACTAAAAAGATGATTCTGGGAATAGTATTCCAACGAATATAACAGCAAATTCAAATGGGAATATAATTTATTCTGTAATAGGGTTATCAGGAAGTTTTAATATGTCAAATGAAAATAATGTTAAATTCAATGGAGCAAAATAACATTTTATTTCTCAGGGCTTGATATTTTCCCTAATATGCAAAAACTAATAGGTCAATTTGCTATAAAAAAATACTAATGTAAAAATACAAGATTATTATAAAACAGGGAATGACACCTATAATAAGTATGAAAAATGCTGTGGAATCTACGGAGATGGGAATACCATTCTATTTTTTCTCAGATTTAACTCCTGATAAATCAACAGGAAAAAGATATTAAAGGAGATGAAATTAAAGAAGATGATTATGATGAAACAACTACTTCGTTTGGAAATATAGCTACTCCGAGTTGGAAATCAACAAAAATAGGTATTTTTCAAGGAGAGGTAGAAGCTAGAGCAAGAATTGGGGAAAAATTACAATCTGGAACAGATGCTGATAAGGAACAAACACAAAAAGGGCGTTTTGGCGGAAAAATCGGAAAAACTTGTTGAAAATAACACCGGAATTTTTGCACAATCGGGTCAAAAGAAGTGGGAATTAAACCAATAGAAGATTTAGGGCTATTTTTATTCTAACGAAATACAAAAATATTTAGAGATAAAGCTCAAATGTGGAAAGAGATCCTATACATGCTTTTATATGTAAATAATATTGATATTACATTTGGTAAGTATTCTCATAAAAATACTATGATTTCATCTCAAAGAGGAACACAAATTGATGTTGCAATGCCTACTAATAGTCATACTAACGATGTATTAGATATTTCAGGAAATAAAGTAACTGACTCTGAAGATAAGTCAACTGTTGATATAAGAACAGAAGCTATAAAACGACTATAATGTTAAATCAATAGATTTTATTGATGGTAAATTATTAAGTTCAGAAAATAGTACAAATAATAAGGCAGCCGGTGGAACAATTTTTAGCTCATGCTAAAAAGGTACTTGGGGAGATGGAGATGCTCAACAAAGATGACTTTCAATATAAAAGATATACATATGAAATATGGAATAACTGAAGCAACTAGAAATTCTTTGAAAGGTGAAAAATCAGAAATAAACTTTGGTGTCCCTTTAGAAATGTCAGCAAAAATAGTTTATGAAAATGCAGCTAAGACAGTAGAAGCAAGACCAGTTGCATATATGGCTGAAGGTGGAAAAATTACAGTTCGTGAGCACTGAGCAATTAGATAAAACAAACGCTGCAAATGGAACAACTAAAAGCTATGCTACATTAGATAGTACAACTAAAGCTATGGATATGGTTCTGTAGTTGCGTTTGCTGATGAAAAATATACATTTATATAGAAAATATGAGGATCATTTAAAGGATAATGTTAGCGATGGAAAAAGCAGCTGCAACTATAAGTTTTGGGGAAATTTATATAAATGGAAATATTGAAGCAAAAGATGAATGGGCAGATAAAGATGATACTGAAACAAAAAGAACTATATAATAATATGGGAGCTTTTTGCAAAAGGATTCTAAAGCTAAGGTTGAAGAAAAATGGGCGAGAAAAAGTAGGAGCTAAAGTAACAGGAACAGATAAAGCATTTTATGAAGGTACAGCAGCAGGAAATAAAACATTTGTTTTAAAATAAAAATACAGGCAATGAAAAATAATTCTGTTGTAAAAATAACAGGAAATGTTAACATTCATGGTACGGGAGCTTATGCCACAGAAGGTGGAGTTGTAGAAATTCAAGGTAAAGATAGTGATATTAAAGCTGGAGTAGGAAGTGGATTAGTTTGCTCTTGAAGGTGGTACTGTAAAATTTGGTGGAGGAACTATAGAAGTTAAAAATAATTTTGATGTTTCAACAAAAATATGATAAGACAGCACCAGTTTATGCAGATGATAAAGGCTCTGTAATTGAAATAACAGGAGCTACAACTTTTTAATATTTATGATGGACTTATTGATATATCTAATGTAAATGACTATAAATATGATACAACAACAATGAAGTATATAGGAAAAATATAGAGGATTTAAAGATAATGTAACATTAAATATTAAAAAGATGGTATTAATCTAGGTCAAATACATAATACAGGTGCTGTAATGACGTGGAATGGTACTGATGATTATGTCAAAAAGTTTATTAGCTAATGAAGATGATAGTAAGAAATTATTTAAAGCGGCTACAGCTGAAAAAGATAATGGACAAGGATATTATTGGACTACTTCTTATATAACAGGTGGAACTTTAAGTGTTGAGCCTAAAAACTCCGGCAGGAACTTTAAATATTAGTATTAATGATGAAAATGATGGATATAATCATATTTCATTAAGAAAAACAGTAGTTGATATTAAAAATGGAGTTACTATTACAAGAGATGCTAGTAATACGACATTCAGTGGACAAGGCTTGAGTATTCAGTCTGAGGATAGTGCAACATCTAATGATGAAACTGGATTTGTAAATAGTGGAATTGTAAGAGTAGAAAATGGTGTTTTTAACAGGAACTAATTCTACAGCTGCTATGTCAGTAAACTATGGAAAAAAATAGAAAATAATAATAAAATTGAAATGACTAATGCAGGAGTTGGAATATTCGGAACAAATGGAAGTAAAATTAATAAAATAATAAAACTATAACTATAGAAGAAAAAGGTATAGGAATAGCAGCGAATGCTTCATCTAAAACAGCAACCTCTTCATTGGTTACATTTGGAACAGATAAAGCTGGTGTAACAGGAAATGTTGTAGATATTTTAAATGCAGGGAAAAATTGAAATTAAAGGAAAAGATTCTATAGGAATATCAGTAAAAATAACAGTGATAAGGATAGAAGTAAATTACTGGTTAAAAATACTGGTACTATAGAACTTGGAGATAATGCAGCTGGAATATCAGTTAAATCAACTACTACATCTAATAATGAAGGAGCAACTGTAGAATTAGCTGGAAATATAACAGTAGGAGCAGAAGGTATAGGGACTTATGCTCAAAAATTCAGATGTGAAACTTACAGATGATGTTAAAAATTAATGTTAAAAGATTCTGGTGTAGGAATATATTTGAAAGATAATTCAACAATTAATTTAGCAGGAGGAGTAACTGATAAAAATTAATATTAAATTATAAAAGGAAGTAATACAGGTAAGGCTACTGGAGTTATTTTTGACGGAAATAATTTAATTAATAACATTAATGTTGAAATTAATAATGAAACAAATACGACAGGTGGATTAACTAACCTTTTAGCTAATGGAACAGGATCATTTACTAATAAAGGAACTATAAAAACTGTTGGAGTAAAAAGGATATGGAATAGTAGCAAATAAAAATACTTTTAACTACTGTTGTGAACAGAAGGAAATATAGATGTATCTGATGCAGATAATGATACTAATCCTAATATAGGAATTTATGCTAAAGAAGATGCAACAGCTATAACAAATAAGGGAAATATAACAGTTGGGAAAAATTCAATTGGTATATATGGACATGGAGTTACTTTAGAAACAGGAGCTAAGATAGAAACTTCTTGATAATGCATTTGGAATTTACACTCAATCAAAAGATGTAACTTTAGAAGATGGAAGTATTTTAAATGTGTGATCAAAATAAAGCTGTTGGAATTTATGCTGCTGGTAGTGGACAGAAATATAAATCTTAAAGGAAAAATTTCTATTGGTGACCAGTGGATTTGGACTTATCAATAATAATGTAAAGATGGTAATAATACAATAGTTTCAAAAGATACAGTAACCTTAACTAGAGATTTAGGAAGTGACACAGTATTTATATACTCTAAAGATAAATTAGGAAGTGTAACAAATTATACTAATTTAAAAGCAACAGGTGATGAAAACTATGGAATTTATGGTAGCTGGTAAAATAGATAACTATGGAAATATAAATTTCAAAGCAGGAAAAGCAAATGTTGGTATTTATAGTACATCTTCTGATCCAAGTAAAGTTGCTACTAACCATCATGGAGCGACTATGAGTTGGAGCTTCAATATATGATAAAAACAAAACCCTAAAGAAACAAAATATGCTATAGGTATGGCAGCAGGATATACTCCTGCAAGAGATGATAAAAATGCAGATGGAACTCCAAAAACTCCATTCACAGGACATATTGTCAATGAAGGAATAATAAAAGTTACAGGAGAACATTCTATAGGTATGTTTGCAACTGGAAAAAGATTCTACTTTAGTAAACAAAGGAGATATAATTTTATCAGCAAGCAATACGACAGGAATTTATCTTGATAATGAAGCTGTAGGTCATAACTATGGAACAATTAAATCTGATGGAGAAGGCTTAGAAAATCTAGTTGGTATCGTTGTAAAAATGGAGCAACTATAGAAAATCATACAGGGGCTAAAATCGAGATTAACTGCTAAAAATAGTACAGGAATATATGTAGCAGGAGCAGGAAATAAAAAGGAATAATTAAAAACTATGGAAGTTTTGTTATAACTCCCGGTAAAAAGAAGCAAGTTATAACAGGGAGCAAAAATATCTGTACAAGGAGAAGGTTCAACTGCTTTTGCTGAAAATAAAGTCAACTTGGTAAAGAGTTAGGAGGAGTTAAACCAGATGAAAAAGGAATTGAAGATGTTAGACTCTAATGAAAAACCGATTAAAGCACCTAATTTAGTAACTGTAGATTCTAGAACTATAGAAAAATTAGAAAAAGATAAAATGGTAACTCCAAAGTGCAACAGCTAAAAACAGCAAATTCTTTTGGGAATGTATATAGATACTCTAATGTTGACTTTACTAAACCTATAGAAGGAATTGAAAAACTTGAAAGATTTAACAGAAGTAGATTTAATAGTAGGAAATGAAGCTGCTAAGCATACTAATAGTAAATATATACAAGTAGATCCTAAAATTTATAACGAAAAATGGAGGAACAAAAATCATATAATGATTTAATTACTGATAACCTCAAATTGCAAAATGGAGTATTTACTCAGGATCTTTAACTTGGATGTCAACTATTAAACAAAATGAAGATACCGGAGCTATAGAAAATATATATTTAGCAAAAATTCCTTATACAGTGTGGGCTGGGAAAAAGCGACACCAGTTGAATCAACAGACACATACAACTTCTTAGATGGATTGGAAAAAGATATGGAGTAGATAAAAACAAGTTGGTGATAGAGGTTATAGAGAAAATTATTATTTAATAAATTAAATGGTATAGAAATAATGAGGAAATATTATTCCATCAAGCAGTAGATGAAATGATGGGTCACCAATATGCAAATACACAAATAAGAACATATATGACAGGAAGACAATTAGACAAAGAGTTTAGATACTTAATGACAGATTGGTATAATCCTTCAAAACAAAATAATAAAATTAAATTGTTTGAATGACAGATGAATTTAAAACAGATACAGCAGGAATAAAAAGACTTTGAAAGCAACTCTTACGGTGTGGCTTATGTTCATGAAGACGAAACAATAAAACTTGGACAAAGTTCAGGTTGGTATGCTGGATTGATCCATAACAGATTTAGATTTAAAGACATTGGAAAATCAGTGGAAGATCAAAAATATGTTAAAACTTGGAGTATTCAAGACAAGAGCATACGATAATAATGGAAGCTTGAAATGGAAAGTTTCAGTGGATGGATTTATTGGAATGAACGACATGGATAGACGATACTTAGTTGTGGACAGAGGTATGGACAAAAATGTGGACGAAATATTTTGGAGCTAAATCAAGATATTATACTTATGGAATTGGAGTGAAAAAACGAAGTAAGTAAAGATTACAGATTGTCTGAACATGTATCGTTAGTACCTTACGGGTCATTAAATGTGGAATACGGAAGATTTACTGCGATACAAAAAGAGCAAAAAGGAGAAATGAGATTAGAAGTAAAAGGAAATCATTACCTTTCAGTGAAACCGGAAGTTGGAGCAGAGTTGAAATACAGTAAGAAAAAATAAATTCAGAATTTAAGTATACTTTAAGTGCAGGATTAGCGTATGAATTAGAATTAGGAAAAGTATACGAAGGAAACAATAAAAGCAAGAGTGAATTATACTGATGCAGATTGGTATAATTTAGCAAGAGAAAAAGAAAACAGAACTGGAAATCTTAAAGGAGATCTTAAATTTGGATTGGAAAAACAGATTTGGGTTGACACTAATATCGGTTATGATACGAAAGGTCATAATGTAAGAGGAGGAATTGGAGTTAGAGCAGTATTTTTAGGTAAAATGAGAAAGATTTTTAAAAATGAAGAAAAATTCTTAAAAATATAGTGATTTTATAAGATTTACTGTGAATATACAGTAAAAGTAATCACGGAGAAAAATCTAGTTATCTAAGATTAGAATGTACTTATCCAATAAATAGATAGAGCAAAAATGAGTATTTTGCTCTATTTTTATAAAAAGAGATTTTAATTAAAATAATTTATATTTATATTTAAAATTTTTTTAATAAAATATAAAAACATTTTATAATAATAAAAGCATAAATATAATATAATTTTAAAAAGGTAAATAAATTTTGTAATTTTTATAAAATTTTTATTATAATATACACACTGTATGAAAAAGAAGGTGATGTTTATAAAAGAAGTTGTAAAAACAGATAGAAGTGTCAGATATTAGAAAAATAGCTGAAAAATGAATGGAACTGAAGATGAAATTAATTTGACAATAGGAGAGCCTGACTTAGAAGTTCCATAAGTGATAAAAGAGTCAGTGGCATATCATGCTTTTTAAACACAAAAATAAAATATTCTCCAGTAGGAGGATTGCCAGAGTTAAGAAAATAGCAGAATTTTATAATAAAAATTTGGTGGAAATTATAATGGAGATAATGTAATTGTTACTGTTTGGATCAACAGAAGGATTATCATCAACATTGGAAACGATATTAACGACTGGAGATGAAGTTTTAATACCGACACCATCATATGTAGGATACGAACCATTAATCAAAAATTTATGGAGCGACACCTATATTTATGGATTTAAGAGAGAATGATTTTTAATTTAACAAGAGAAATATTAGAAAAATATATTACAGAGAAAAACAAAATTAATAATATTGACTTATCCTAATAATCCGTCTGGAAACTATAATGCCTGAAACGGAAATGAGAAAAATAGTAGATTTACTAAAAAGATAAAGAAATTTATTTAGTAAGTGATGAAATTTATGCGTCAGTTGCGTTTGATGAATATACTTCGTTTGCAAAATTTTCAAAAGAATTATATGACCAATTAATAATTGTTAGTGGTTTTCAAAAACTCACATGGAATGACTGGATATAGAGTGGGTTACACTATAACGAGCGAAAAAACGCAAGCTACATGTAGTGAGTCAATACAATATAGCGAGTCCTTCAACACTTTCTACAATATGCGGCAATAACAGCTTTTGAGATCATTGTTATGATACTTCTGAATTTTTCAAAAATTTATAAAAAGAAGAGTAAAATATATGATTTCAGAGCTTGAAAAATAGGATTTAAAGTACTAGAGCCAAAAGGAGCATTTTATGTATTTGCTTCATATGAAGGAATTGAGAAATTGAAAAATGTAAAATCATTAGATTTTGTAATGGATTTATTGGAAAAAGAAAAAGTAGGAATAGTGCCGGGGTCAACATTTAAAGTGGAGGGATATGTAAGAATATCAATCATTTTTGATGAACCTATACTAAAAGAAGCAGTAAATAGAATTAAAAATTATATAGATAATTTATAGAAAGATATAAAGTGCAATAAAAATTATTGTACTTTTTTATTAAAAATATATTTCATAAAAAGTATGACATTTTAGTTGTAATTTACAAATTTTCATATTATAAATTAAAGTAGTTGACAATAAATATATATGATAAGATAGTCAAAAATAAATAATTTTCTTTTAAGTAAGTCCAGAGGCTAACAAAGAAACAGGAGATTATAAAAGTTAATCTATGTTTTTGTTATACATAGCCTAGAACCTTTGGTTTTAGGTTTTTATTTTGTAAATAACTTATTAAAAATATAAAATTAAAATTTGAGGGAAATCAGTAAAAACAAACTAAAATAAAAAGATTTTTATAACAATAAAAATAATTTTTAAAAGGAAAAATATTAAAAGATAAATTATTGGAAATTTTTGTTAAAATGTTGGAGATAAAAATGAAAATATTATTAGATGAAAGTGGAATAAAAAGAGCATTAACGAGAATATCATATGAAATTATTGATAAGGTACGTAAAAGATATTGTTTTAGTGGGAATAAAAATAGAGGGTGATATTTTAGCTGAAAAGAATAAAAGATAAAATTTTTGAAATAGAAAATATAAATGTTCCCATTGGAAACTATTGATATTACTTATTATCGTGATGATATTGATAGGGAAAAAATTTTTGATTTAGATATTAAAAATATAAAAATTTAAGACAGATTTAACAAATAAAATTGTAGTAATTGTAGATGATGTTTTGTATACGGGTAGGACGATAAGAGCAGGACTTGACGCTATGCTTAATAAATTAAGACCTTCTAAAAATACAATTAGCTTGTTTAATTGATAGAGGACATCGTGAATTACCAATTCGAGCAGACTTTATGGGAAAAATGTACCGACTTCACGTTCTGAGCAAATAGAAGTTTATTTGCGTGAAATGGATGATAAAGAGGAAGTCATAATATTGTAATTATTTTAACCTATTTAGAATGCTTATTAATTTAATTTTGACCTTCTAAACATAGGATTGAAAAACTATTTAGGAGGTTTTTATGAAAAATTTATTGTCAATGGAAGATTTAACAAATGAAGAAATAATAAGTTTAATTAAACGAGCGTTAGAGTTAAAAAAATGGAGCTGAAAATAAAAAGAAAAGATATTTTTGTATCAAATTTATTTTTGAAAATTCAACTCGAACGAAAAAGCTTTAAGTGGCAGAGAAAAAAGCTAGAATTGAATGTAATTGATTTTGAGGTATCTACATCATCTGTGACAAAAGGGAGAAACTCTTTATGACACATGCAAGACATTAGAAATGATAGGCGTTAATATATTGGTAATAAGGCATGGAGAAAAATGAATACTATAAACAACTTAAAAATTTAAAATTCCTATCATAAATGGAGGAGATGGTAGTGGAGAGCATCCGTCACAATCGCTTTTTAGATTTAATGACAATTTATGAAAACTTTGGAAAATTTGAAGATCTTGAAAATTGTAATAGCTGGAGATATAAAAACTCAAAGAGTAGCAAGAAGTAATCAAAAAGGCATTGACACGGTTAGGTGCAAATGTAAAAATTCATTGCACCAGAAATATGGAAAGATGAAAGTTTAGGACAATTTGTGGACTTTAATGATGTGATAGATAAAGTTGATATTTGTATGCTTTTTAAGAGTTCAACATGAAAGACATACAGAAAGTAAAGAAAAAATCTGAGCTTTTCAAAAGAAAAATTATCATAAAAATTATGGATTGACAGAAGAAAGATACAAAAAGATTAAAAGAGAAAGCAATTATAATGCACCCTGCTCCAGTAAATAGAGATGTTGAAATTGCAGATAGCTTAGTTGAAAGCGAGAAATCACGAATATTTGAACAAAATGAAAAATGGTATGTTTATAAGACAAAGCAATACTTGAATATATAATTGAAAAATGAAATTTAGGAGGAAATATGTTATTAAAAATTGTAAAATTTTTAAAAATGGTAAATTTGAAAAGGTAGACATTTTAATAAAGGGAGAAAAAAATAGAAAAATTTCAAAAATATAGATATTACAGATAAAAATACAATAGATGTAAAAAGATAAATTTGTAACGGCAGGGTTTATAGATGCTCATGTTCATTGAGAGAACCGGGATTTTCACAAAAGGAAACAGTTTACACAGCTTCAAGAGCTGCAGCAAGGGAGGATTTACAACTGTTATGACTATGCCTAATTTGAATCCTGTTCCTGATAGTGTGGAAACTTTAAAAACAGTTAGATATAATTAAAAGAGATTCAGTAATTAGAGCTATTCCTTATGGAGCAATAACTAAAGATGAAGCAGGAGAAAAATTATCGGACATGAATGATATTGCAAATGATGTGTTTGCTTTTACTGATGATGGACGTGGAGTTCAAAGTGCAAATATGATGTATGAAGCGATGTTAATTGCAGGAAATTAAATAAAGCGATAGTTGCTCATTGCGAAGATAATTCACTTATAAGAGGTGGTGGAATGCACGAAGGTCAAAGAAGTAAAAGAGCTAGGACTTAAAAGGAATACCGTCAATATGTGAGTCAGTTCAAATAGCAAGAGATATTTTACTTGCAGAAGCAGCAAATTGTCATTATCATGTGTGCCATATTTCAACAAAGGAATCAGTAAGAGCTGTGAGAGATGGAAAAAGGAACGGAATAAAGGTAACTTGTGAAGTTACACCACATCACTTATTAAGCTGTGAAGATGATATACCAAGTAACGATGGAATGTGGAAAATGAATCCTCCTTTGAGAGCAAGAGAAGATAGAAACTCTTTTAATAGCTGGAATTTTTAGATGGGACAATAGATATTATAGCAACAGATCATGCTCCACACACATTGGAAGAAAAACAAAAAGGTATAGAAAAATCAGCGTTTGGAATAGTAGGATCTGAAACAGCATTTGCACAATTATATACAAAATTTGTAAAAACAGATGTTTTTCTCATTAGAATTATTAGTAAAAATTAATGTCGAGAATGTAGCGAAAACATTTGATTTACCTTTATGGGAAATTAGAAGAAAATGAAATTGCAGATATAGTTGTAATAGATTTAGAAAAAGAAATGATAATTAATCCAGATGAATTTTTAAGCAAAGGAAGAAACACGCCTTTACGCTGGAGAAAAAGTATACGGAATACCTGTTTTAACAATAAGTAATGGAGAAATAGTTTATAAAAGAAATTTAAGAGAAATTATTATAAAGGAGAGGCTTTTTATGTACAACAGACAGTTAGTTTTTAGAAGATGGAACTGTATACAAAGGTTATGCTTTTGGAGCAGATATTGAAAGTGTAGGAGAAGTGGCTTTTTAATACAGCGATGACAGGTTATCAAGAAACATTATCAGACCCGTCTTATAATGGACAAATAGTGACATTTACTTATCCATTAATAGGAAATTATGGAATAAATAGAGATGACTTTGAGTCAATGAGACCTTGTATAAAAAGGAATGATTGTTAAGGGAATTGTGTGATACGCCATCAAATTTTAGAAATGAAAAACATTGGACGAAGCATTGAAAGCATTTAATATTCCGGGAATTGCAGGAATTGACACAAGAAGCTTAACAAGAAAAAAATAAGAACAAAGGGGAGTTATAAAAGGGTGTTTAGTTTCTATTGATAGAAATGTAGATGAAGTTGTGGAAGAGTTAAAAACAACTACTTTACCAACAAATCAAATTGAACAAGTTTCATCAAAATCTATTTCACCAGCTTTAGGAAGAGGAAGAAGAGTTGTACTTGTTGATTTAGGAATGAAAAATAGGTATAGTTAGAGAATTAACAACAAGAGGTTGTGATGTAATAGTAGTTCCTCATAATATAAAAGCAGAGAACTTTTTAAGATTAGAGCCAGATGGAGTTATGCTTACAAATGGACTGGAGATCCGGAAGATGCAAAAGAAAGTATTGAAATGATAAGAGAAATAATAGGAAAGTACCAATATTTGGAATATGTATGGGGCATCAATTAATTTCCCTAGCTTGTGGAGCTAAAACATATAAATTAAAATTCGGGCATAGAGGGGCAAATCATCCAGTAAAAATCTTATAACAGGTAGAGTGATATTACTTCTCAAAATCATGGGTATGCTGTTGACATAGATTCTTTAAAAATACAGATTTAGAATTAACACATATTGCAATAAACGACAGAAGCTGTGAAGGAGTAAGACATAAAAATATTCAGTATTTTCTGTTCAATATCACCCAGAAGCAGCACCCAATACCACATGATTCGAGCTATTTGTTTGATGAATTTATAAAAATATAGATGAAAATATAAAAATAAATAATTATGAAATATATTTTTAATAATAAATTAAAATAAGAATTGTAAAGAATAATGTTTTAGGAGTGAGAGTAAAATGCCAAAAAGAAAAGATATAAAAACTATACTTGTACAGGGTTCAGTGATTAAATAATAATAGGGCAAGCTGCAGAATTTGATTATGCCGGGACACAAGCGTGTTTGTCATTAAGAGAAGAAGGATATGAAGTAATACTTGTAAATTCAAATCCAGCAACAATTATGACAGATAAAGAAATTGCAGATAAAGTGTATATTGAGCCGTTGACAGTTGAGTTTTTATCAAAAATAATAAGAAAAAGAAAGACCAGATGCTTTACTTCCAACTTTAGGAGGACAAGTTGCATTAAATCTTGCTGTGGAATTACATGAGAGTGGAGTTTTAACAGAATGTGGTGTTGAAATTTTAGGAACAAAACTTGAATCAATTAAACAAGCAGAAGATAGAGAATTATTTAGAGATTTGATGAATGAGTTGAACGAACCAGTACCAGATTCAACAATAGTACATACATTGGAAGAAGCAGAAAAATTTGTAGAAAAATAGAGTATCCAGTTATAGTAAGACCAGCATTTACAATGGGTGGAACAGGAGGAGGAATTTGCTATAATAGTGAAGATTTAGGGAAATTGTACCGAATGGTCTAAATTATTCTCCGGTTCATCAATGTTTATTAGAAAAATCAATAGCTGGATTCAAAGAAATAGAATATGAAGTGATGCGTGAGTAGTAATGACACGGCAATCGTTGTATGTAATATGGAAAATATTGATCCAGTTGGTATACATACAGGAGATTCATTAGTTGTAGCTCCATCTCAAACATTGACAGACAGAGAATATCATATGTTAAGAGATGTGTCGCTAAAAATAATAAGAGCTTTAAAAATAGAAGGTGGATGTAATGTTCAAATAGCATTAGATCCAAACTCTTTTAAATATTACATAATAGAAGTAAATCCAAGAGTTTCAAGGTCATCAGCTTTAGCTTCTAAAGCGACAGGTTATCCGATAGCAAAAATAGCAGCAAAAATAGCTGTTGGAATGACATTAGATGAAATTATAAATCCGGTAACTAAAACTTCATGCTTGTTTTGAACCATCAATAGACTATATTGTTACAAAAATACCGAGATTTCCATTTGATAAATTTGGAGATGGAGATAGATATTTAGGAACTCAAATGAAAGCAACTGGAGAAGTAATGGCAATAGGGTAGAACTTTGGAAGAATCACTACTTAAAGCTATAAGATCTTTTAGAATATGGAGTTCATCATTTAGGACTACCAAATGGAGATGAATTTACTTTTAGATAAAAATAATTAGAAGAATAAAACTTGCCGGAGATGAAAGATTATTCTTTATTGGAGAAGCTTTTAAGAAGAGATGTGAGTATACAGAAATTCACGAACATACAAAAATAGACTTATTTTTCTTAAATAAAATGAAAAATATAATTGATTTAGAACATTTATTAAAAATAATAAAAATGATATAGGACTTTTTAAGAAAAGCAAAAATATTTGGATTTTTTCAGATAGAGTTATTGCTCACAGATGGGGAATGACAGAAAAAGAAATAACTGATTTAAGACATAAGAACAATATTAGACCTGTGTATAAAAATGGTTGACACTTGTGCAGCAGAATTTGAATCAAGTACTCCATATTTTTTTATTCAACTTATGAATTTGAAAATGAATCAATTAGAAGCGATAAAGAAAAATAGTTGTTCTTGGTCTCAGGACCTATAAGAATAGGACAAGGATAGAATTTGACTATGCAACAGTACACGCTATTATGGCTATAAAGAAATTAGGTTATGAAGCAATAGTACTAATAATAATCCTGAAACTGTATCAACAGACTTCTCAATTTCAGATAAATTATATTTTGAGCCTTTAACAGAAGAAGATGTTATGGAAAATATTAGAGCTAGAAAAACCTCTTGGAGTAGTTGTACAATTTGGGGGCAAACTGCAATTAACCTAGCAGATAAATTAGTTAAAAATGGAATACAAATTTTAGGAAGTTCTCTTGATTCAATAGATACAGCTGGAAGATAGGGACAGATTTGAGAAATTATTATCAGAATTAAATATACCTCAAACCATTAGGAAAAACAGCATTTGATGTCAAAACGGCACTTAAAATGCAAATGAAATTGGATATCCAGTTTTAGTTAGACCATCTTATGTATTAGGTAGAGCTATGGAAATAGTATATAATGATGAAGATTTATATATATGGAAAAGGCAGTACACATAAATCCAGAACATCCAGTATTGATTGATAGATATTTAATAGGTAAAGAACAGAAGTTGATGCTATCTGATGGAGAAAAATACTTTTTATACCCGGAATAATGGAACATATTGAAAGGGCAGGAGTACATAGTGGGGACTCGATTTCAATTTATCCACCACAAAGTTTATCAAAAAGAAATTGAAACTTGATAGACTATACAAAAATTAGCTAAAGGACTAAAAAGTTAAAGGACTTATTAATATTCAGTATACGTGAGTAAAGGAGAAATATTTGTACTTGAAGTAAATCAAGGGCATCATGAACAGTGCCATTTTTAAGTAAAAGTGACGGAGTTCCTGTTGCAAAATATAGCTATGCAATGTATTTTAGGTAAAAATTAAGGGATTTAGGATTTACAAAAGATATTAAAGAGATAGGAAATAGTGTATCTGTAAAAGTACCTGTATTTAGCTTCAAAAATTAAAAATGTAGATACAACATTAGTCTCTGAGAAATGAAATCAACAGGAGAGGTAATTGGAACAGATATAAATCTTGAAAAAGCGTTGTATAAAGGATTAACAGTTGCAGGAATAAAAATTAAAGACTATGGTAGAGTGTTGTTTACGATAGATGATAAAAATAAAAGAAAATGCGATTAAATTAGCAAAAACATTTTTCAAAAATAGGATTTTCAATTTTGACAACGAAGGAACAGGAACATACTTTAAAGAGCAAGGGCTTAAAGTGAAAAACTGTTGGGAAATAAACAAAATCAGATTATAGTGTTTTTAGATGCAACACAAAACGGAGATGTGGACATAATCATAAATACTACAAACAAAAGGTAAATCTAGTGAAAAAGATGGATTTAAAATTAGAAGAAAAGCTACTGAACATGGAGTAATTTGTTTTACTTCTCTTGATACGGCAAATGCACTATTAAGAGTTATTGAATCGATGAGTTTTAGTGTGAAAGAATTATAATAAAAACAGATTAGAGAAATAGGAGAAAGTTTATGAAAAATAGAAGATTGTATTGTTGCAGAAAATAAAAATAGCAAAAGACACATTTAAAATGAAAATAAATGGAAGTTTTGTGGAAGAATGTAAAATCTCGGGACAATTTGTGAATATTAGAATTGGTGATGGAAAAAGAATATATGTTAGAAGACCTATTTCAATTTCTGAAATAAATAGAGATAAAAATCAAATTACGATTATATATAAAGTTGTTGGTGAAGGGACAAAAATTTTATCAAAACAAAAGAGAATACAAAAATAAATATATAGTACCACTTGGAAAAGGATGCGATATTTTTACCTTAAAAGAAAATCAAGTTGCACTTTTAGTCGGTGGAGGGATTGGTGCCTCCATTGTATGAACTTGCAAAAACAGTTTCATGCAAAAGGTGTAAAAACTATAGTAATTTTAGGATTTAATTCAAAAGATGAAATGAAGAGAAATTTAAAGAATTTGGAGAAGATATGTTTCAACAGTTGATGGAAGTTATGGAACAAAAAGGATTTGTAACGGATGTTATTAGAAGAAAAGAATATTAATTTTTGATAAATTTTCATAGTTGTGAATCTGTTCCAATGTTGAAAGCTTTTAGTTGATAATATTGGAGAAAATGGGTATATTTCTCTTGAAAAATAGAATGGCTTGTGAATAGGAGCTTGTTATGCTTGTGTGTAAGGAAAAAGTTAGTGAAGATATGGAGTCTTATGATGAGTACATTATACGAGAGTTTGTTATGATGAATCTGTTTATTCAGCAAATCAAATTGAATTTTAAAAGGAGAATAAAATGAGTGAAAGATTAAGAGTACAATTCGGGATTAGATTTAAAAATCAATAATGCCTGCGTCAGGTTGTTTTGCATTTGAATAGAGTATGCAGAACTTTACGATATTTCTCAACTTGGAGCTATAATGATAAAAGCTGCAACCAAAGAACCAAGATTTGGAAATCCTACACCCTAGAGTGGCTGAAAGTTCGAGTGGGATGTTAAATGCGATAGGACTTCAAAAATCCGGGAGTTGATGAAATAATAAAAATCAATTAAAACAATTAGAAAAATATGATGTACCAATAATCGCAAATGTTGCAGGAAGCGATATTGAAGACTATGTATATGTGGCAAATAAAATATCTAAAGCACCTAATGTAAAGGCATTGGAGCTTAATATATCTTGTCCTAATGTTAAACATGGTGGAACACAGTTTGAACAGATCCAGATGTTGCAAGAAATTTGACAGAAAAAGTAAAAGCTGTGTCATCTGTCCCAGTTTATGTGAAATTATCTCCAAATGTGACAGACATTGTCGCGATGGCAAAAAGCAGTTGAAGCTGGTGGAGCTGGACGGACTTACAATGATAAATACTTTAGTTGGTATAGTTCTTGATAGAAAAACAGGAAAGCCGATAATTGCAAATACAACAGGTGGATTATCAGGACTGCAGCTATAAAAAGCCTGTAGCAATTAGAATGGTATATCAAGTAGCTCAAGCAGTGAATATTCCAATAATTGGTATGGGTGGAGTTATGGATGAATGGGATGTAATTGATTTTATCTCGGCTGGTGCAAGTGCAGTAGCTGTAGGGACTGCAAACTTTACAGATCCGTTAGTTTGTCCAAAAATAATTAACAATTTAGAGGAAGTACTTGATAAACTTGGAGTAAAATCATATTTTAGAGTTAAAAGGGAGAGCTTTTTAGATAGAATATAAGGAGGAAATATGAAAAAGAAGTAATAATTGCTTTTAGATTTTCCAACATTAGAAAAACTTTAGACTTTTTAGATAAATTTAAAGAAGAAAAATTATTTGTAAAAGTTGGAATGGAATTATATTTACAAAAATGCAATGGATAGTAATTGATGAAATTAGAGGACACAAAATTTTCTTAGATTTAAAAATTACATGATATTCTAATACTGTATACTCAGCTACAAAAGGTTTAGCTAAATTTAATATAGATATTTTTGACTGTTCATGCAGCTGGTGGAATTGAAATGTTAAAAGAGTGCGAAAAGAGCAATGGTAGAAGCAGGAGTGAATACAAAGGTTATTGCTATAACTCAGCTTACTTCAACAAGTGAGGAAGATATGAGAAAAGAGCAAAAATATTCAAACAAGTATAGAAGAATCGGTACTAAATTATGCCAAACTTGCAAAAGAAAGTGGAGTTGACTGGAGTTGTATCTTCTGTTCTTGAAACGAAAAATTAGAGAACAAAGTGGAAAAGACTTTATTATAATAAATCCGGAATTAGACTTGCGGAAGATGGGAAAGGGGATCAAAAAGGGTTGCTACACCGATAGATGCAAATAGAGATGGTGCTAGTTATATTGTTGTTGGTAGGTCAATAACAGAAAATGAAAATCCGGAAGAAAGATATAAATTAATAAAAATATGTTTGAAATGGGAGAGGAATATGTTAGATAGAGAAATTATAAAAATTATTATTAGAGATTAAAAGCAGTAGAGTTAAGAGCAGATAAAGAAAAATTGGTTTACGTGGACATCAGGAATAAAATCACCAATATATTGTGATAATAGACTTACAATGTCGTTTCCTAAAATAAGAAAAACAAATAGCAGAAGGGTTTGTTACAAAAATAAAAGAATTGTACCCTGAAGCAGAATATATTGTAGGGACAGCAACTGCAGGAATACCGCATGCAGCTTGGATAAGTGACATTATGGACTTACCAATGTTATATGTTAGAAGTTCTGCTAAAGGACATGGAAAAAGCAAATCAAATTGAAGGAAAGTATGAAAAAGGAAAGAAAGTTGTTGTAATTGAGGACTTACTTTCAACAGGAAAAATCATCAGTTATTGCAGCTCAAGCACTTCAAGAAGAAGGTATGGAAGTGTTAGGAGTTGTCGCAATATTTAGTTATAACTCAAATAAAGCGAAAGAGAAATTTGATGAAGCAAAAATACCGTTCACAACACTCTACAAATTATGATGTATTGCTGGAACTTGCAAAAAGAAACGGGGCTTATTAGGGAGAAAGAAAGTCAAATTTTAATTGACTGGAGAAATGAGTTGTAGATAGGGAAAAAGTACTAAAAATTTATATATTTGATGTAAAAATCATAAAAATGAAATGATAAAAATTCTATTGAGTATTTATGGACAAAATAAATTTAATGTGGTAAAAATTTTTATAAATCAACAACAGGAGCTGATGAAAAATAAAAATATACATTTATGTTAAAATATAGATAAATAGGAAAACAACAAGTGTGAAAGTGGAATCAAAAACACGTGACGAGGCAAAAGCTAAAGCGTTGGCACTTTTATGGTGTTGCTTATGAGGTGAAATAATATAATAAAAGAACATGTATCTCCAAACTGTTTTTATTATTTCTGTCCGGTTTGTTGGTACATGTTTTTATTATATATATTTTTAAATTTTATATATTTTAATTATATAATTTGGTATAATTATATAAAAATATTTAATTAAAAATTAAGGGAGGTATAGAAAAATTAAATGGATTTAGTTCAAGAAAATGTTAAAAAGTTAAAAGAAATTTTTCCGAAAATATTTATAGAAGGAAGAATAGATTTTAATTTATTAATACTACAAGATTTAGAGGATTCTAAGGAAAGATATTTGATTATGATATTGTGATGAAATATTTATTTTTAGATGATGAGGATTGGAATACTTATGTTTTATCAAGATTTGAACATATTTTGAAGTTTTTTTAAAATGATATTGATTTAAAAATGTATAGGTTTTTCTATTGATTGGAAAAAAATATTTTAACTAAATAAAAAATAAAAATAATGAGGAAAAAGAGATGAATATACTGGAATTAACAGCAGATGAAGTGAAAAATTTTTAGAACATGAAAATTATTTTTTTCTTTAAAATTACCAGATTATATAAATTTTTCAAGAACTTTTAGATAAATTATCTGATGAAATGGGAGAAGAAATTTTACACAAGTATTTTTAGAAAAAGACACTCTACCAGATAATTATGATGATATTAATTACACACTTTATAGTAATAAAGATGGTAATTACGATTGGAGACCATTTCAAAATAATAAATCCAGTAATTTACATTTCATTGATAAATATTTTTGTCCAAAAAAAGATAATTGGGATAAAATTTTAAAAAGATTTAAAGTGATAGACAAGATTTCTGTTATAAAATGTGAAAGTATTCCTGTGGTTGAAGAGGAGAAAGAAAAATTTTAAATAAACAATCTTCTCAAATATTGAGTTGGTGGGATAAAAATAGAGCAAAATTCAATAAAACTTTCTTTTAGAATATAGTTATATGTTTAAAAACAGATATAGTAAATTGTTATTCAGAAATATATACTCATTCTATTGCTTGGGCTTTTGCATACTAAAAAGAGTTGCAAAAAGAAAAAGAAATGATAAAAACTATTAGGAAATATTATTGATAAACATTTGCGTGCAATGTCTAATGGACAGACAGAATGGAATACCACAAGGAAGTGTCTTAATGGATTTTTATAGCTGAGATAGTTTTGAAATACTCAGATAAGTTAATAAGTGATGAAATAGATACTGAATTGAAAGGAAAATTTTAAAATTTTAAGATATAGAGATGATTATAGAGTTTTTGTAAAAGAAATAGAAAAATGGAAGAAAAATAATGAAGATAATAACAAAAGTTTTATCAAGTCTTGGATTAAAATTAAATACAACTAAGACAGGATATTATGATGATATAATTCTTTCATCAATAAAAGAGGACAAACTTGAATATTTGGAAAGAAAAAGAAAGAAATTTACAAAAAGAGATTAATTTCTCTTTATAAATTTTTCATTAAAATATAAAAAAATTCTGGTAGTGTCATAAAAGAAATTTCTCAGATAAGGGAAATAATAGAAAAGAAAAAGATTTTTAGTAAAGAAAATGTTGAAGTACTAATTAGTATAATTACAGAAATTATATATAAAATCCAAGAACTTATCTTGATGGAAATACAATCTTAAGTTATTTATTTCCATTAATTGAAAGAGAACGAAAGAGAAAAATAGTAAAAAGGTTTTTATTAAATTAAGTGGAATTTTAAATTCTGGTTACTTTGAAATTTGGTTTCAAAGAGCAACTTTAAAAAGAAGAATTGTTGGATATTAGTTATAATGAAGAAATTTGTCAACTAGTTAATGGATTAAATTATGGAATATAGAATGGTAGTAAGTATAAAAGATAAAGAATATTTTGAAAGAGGTGAAAATAATAAATCAAGTAAGAAAGGAAGAAATGCCCCAAAAAGATATCTAGTGAAGAAGTTAAAATTTTTGATAGTTATAATGAAGTTTAAAGTATAATTCTTTCAAATTTGAGAGAACTAAAAAATAAAAGAAGGAGTGAAAATATGGAAAAATTAAAAGGAACAAGTATGGATTTAGTTCAAGAAAAATAAAATGATATACATAGATTCACCATATAATATGAGAAATTAAAAATCTAGTACTGAAAAACTAGTTATTAAAAATGCTGATAAAAAGAAAGAAAATAACTTTAAATATATATTTTTAAGTGATGAATTTAAAGAATTATGGGATAAAGTAAAATATAAAAACAACATATCAAGTAAATTTTAATGGAGAAGAATTAATAGATAAAATGTATAAAATTTAGATGAAGTAGTATATATTCCAAGTGAAAAATTTTTATATGATAAAAAGACTCTCTATTACAAAGAGGGAATAGAAAAACTGGAGCTTATGAACTAGAGGAAAATATAGAAGTCTTTAATAACTATAAATTACCTGATATAATTACTTATTTACAAAATGAAACAAATCTTACAAGAAAGAGTATAGTAAAAATTTTAACTAAATCTAAAACTTTGAATAGTTTTTAAGAAAAATCCTAAGTTATATTTAGAGCAAGTTAGCAATATAATTAAAAAGAATGATGAGATTATTTATAGTAGATGGTATTAAATATGAAAAAACTAGGAGAAACCGAATGTTATGCTCAAGAATTTATTTGAAAGAAATGGAAATTTTTGGTTATCTTAAAAATGAGATGAGTAGACAAGGAAATATGGTAGAAACAAAACACCATATAGTAGTATTGTTATTGATTCGGAGATAGAAAGAAAAATTTGCCGAAGGATTAGATGGGAATATCAAAGTTTATACAAAATTTCATATTGGTTTAAAAATACCAACTCCATTAGGTAATTATAATCCAGATTGGGCAATATTAGTGATGAAGACCCAAATCAAAATAAAGAAAAATTATATTTTATTGTTGAAACAAAGGAACGACTTTTTGAGGAAGGTATAAGAGGGCTAGAAGATTCCAAAAATTGAATGTGGAAGGAAACATTTTGAAGCATTAGAAGTTGATTATTCAGTTTGTGCTATTATGCGTGATTTTAAAGACTATATTGATAAAAGAGAAAAATATAGAGTTCTAAATTAGTTTTTTCCTGATTTTTAGGGACTATGAACTTTTTCTGTAAATTTTATTCTTCTATGATTAGAATTATTTAATTAGTTTTTAACATATTAATATAATATTTCTTAATATATCAAGATTAAGGTATTCATTTTTGAGTACCTTTTTCTTTTATGCTTCAAATCTACCTTCATACATTATACTAAATTCTCCATATACTTTTTCCCAATTTCTTAATGGTTGACTCCATTTTTGTAGCTCAAGTGTTGATAAGTAAAGTGCCTTTTAATAGCGCTTTATCACTTGGATATACTGTTCTTTGACTATTTAATTTCTTGTAAGTACTATTTCAAACTCTCTATTGCATTTGTAGTATATATTACTTCTTACTTCTAATGAAAACTTAAATATTGGTGTTAAAATATCCCAATTTTTGATACCAGCTTGACATAGAATTTAGGGTATTTTTCTTCCCATTTTTCACTAACTTTATCTAAATTCTCTAATGCTTGTGCCTCTGTTACTGCTAGGTATATACTTTTTAAATCAGAAGCAAATTCTTTCTTATCTTTGTATGACACATATTTTTAAAGTATTTCTTACTTGATGGACTATACAACGTTGATATTCTGTTTGAGAAAAGCTGTAGCAATCGCTTCTTTTTATCCCTGTTAATCTATCAGCACAAATTACCATAATATCATTTATACCTCTATTTTTAATGCATTTAAAACTCCTAACCAATATTTACTACTTTCATTTTCTCCAATTTTCTAAACTAAGTACTTCTTTCATTCCATCTTTATAATGCCTAGTACCACATAAGCAGCTATTTTTAATTCTATTATCTTCTCTGACAGAAAAATGAGTAGCATCAATAAAAATTACCGGATAAACCTTTTCTAAAGGTCTATTTTGCCAATCTTGAATATCTTGTAGTATTTTATCAGTTACATTAGAAATGAAGCTCTCAGAACATTCAAAAACCATATATATCTTCAATTTGTTCAGATATTTGTCTCAGTAGTTAAACCCCGCGCATACATATTTATGATTTTTTGATCTATCTCAGAAATATCTTTCTGTCTCTTTTAACTATTTGAGGTTACAAAAGTAGAATTTCTATCTTGAGGAACTTCAACTTGAAACTCACCAAAAAGTAGAACATATACATTTTCTCACACCATTACGATAATTAGTAGCATCAGAATGTTGATACTTTTCATATCCAATATGCTCATCCATCTCGGCTTCATCATAGATTTAATAGTTCCACCAAGAGATCCTTAAGAGCTTCTTGAATATTCTTCCAGCAGTTTTAATATCATACTCTTCAATTAAAAGTAGCACAATATTCTTTTCCCTTCTATTAATGGTTTTACTTTTGTAAATTTCTCTTTTTATAAAAATAGCCTCCTACAATATTTTTATATTCTATCATAGAAGACTATAGTTTTAAATATTTACATACTGACAGTCTCGATTTTTAATAATAAACCTTCAATTTTATATTTCTATTTTTCATTTAAGTATTATTGCGTAAAATATATTATTATTAGTTATGGATATACGGTTCCTTTATTTATATTTTTGGCATTTAAGATTGTACTGTATATCCTATTTTTCTTCAAGCAATTTTGTGACACTTCTTACTATTTTAATTTAGGGTGACTTAGGTTACAATAGCCTTTTGTTGTATTTGAAATGTATGATATAAAATGATAATATACATCCATACAACATGTGGAGGTAAGATGTTATGAATATCATGGTTGTGAAATGGACATCCAGATAGTTGAAAGTTTTTGTGAAGCAATATTTCATTCATATGTGAATAATATAGATGAGATAAGCATGATACGTAGGCTTTGAAACTTAACGATATGAGATTTTGATCCTGTTTTAAAGATATGCGACTAGCTATAGAAAAAGAATGGAAAAGGATGAAAATATATCTCAGTCTCAAGAACTTTTGCTTTGGGCGAGAATCTGTATTGTAATTTGGTTGTCCTCTGTTGGTGGAGTTTCTATGCCTGGCTTAAAAGGGATGGATAGATGGGTGTCTACGCAGGTGCAGCTTATCTCTTTCTACATAAAGTGGTATTTTTGTTGCAAACTTTATAATGGAAGACAATTTAAGAAACTATTACAAAGGTAAAACTGTTGCAAACATGTTGCAACTTCTCAGTGCACCTACTTTGGTAGGGTATAAAATATTTTTCAAGGACCATCTGGTATAGCACCATGGTTATGGGAGTGTCTGTTTTGAAAACATGCCGTACTTTGAACCATTGTGTAGTATAAAAGACTAAAAAGAGTTACAACTTTTGGGAATATGGGAAGAGATAGTAATACACTGGAGCAAAAGGAATAGATTTTTGAAAAGTGTAGAGTGCTATATTTAGAAAAATATATATTTATACAAAATATTGAAAAACACTCAGACTTTTGGTCTGTGAATCAACTAACTAAGTTGACTAGGAAAAACCAAGTCAGTATAAGGTCAACATTCTGTAGTGTGCATTTCATTTTTAGATGTGCACACGAAGAAAAGATGTTAAATAAAGAGATATGAGAAATGGAGGTTAGAAATGCCTATTAAGTAAAACTTCGATTACTAGTGGGACACGTCATATGCTCTATATATTAGTAAACCTGACAGAGTTAGACAAAGTTGAGATCTGAAAAATATTAGTTGAACCATTATCATCATCTTATGGTATGAAACTATGGACTTTAGAACAGGGAAGAAACCAGACACAAAAGGTCACAAGAGATTATATAGGTAATCGATTGGAAAAAGAAACAAATTAGGAATACCTGAAAAAGTTGCAACAATAGAGCATGATCCTAATAGAAATTTCAGCAAATATTGCTTTATTATTACATTATGTAGATGGAGAGAAAGAGACACATCTTAGCTCCTAATGGTTTAAAGAAAGGTGATACAGTTTTCATACGATGCAGTATGCAATTGAATTTCCAGATAAAGTTGAGATTCCTTTAGTTCTTATAAATTCTCTGTATCAAGTATCTGACACGACTATTAAATTTGCAAAAATATATTTTAAACTTATATACCATCTGCATTATTTAAGCAAGAATTTTCTAAAATGGATTGTTTAAAAATAATCGATTCTGTTGGAAGGGATTCTACATGAATGTTAGTAGTATAAAATGCCTACTTTTAATTATTTATGGAGAAAAAGATAGTATTAATATCAGCACTTAAATTATCAAAAGATATATAAAAGATTCTAAATTAATAGGGATTACTTCCAACCAAGTAAAATTAATATCTGAACAACCAAAAAGTTAGCTGATGAAATAAATATGGATGTATATAAATGGAATAAATGTGGAGTAGTTGAAAAATAAAGCTATTTAATATAAAAATAAAATATTGTGAATGAGTACTAGGTATTTATAATATCCAATTTACATTTTCAATAAAAATAATTGATTTTAAAAGTCATTTTCAATATATAATATGATGTAAAACTAAAAGAAAGTGATATTAAAAATGAAAATACTCACTGTAATGAAAATAAAAGAATATATAAAATTTAATAATTTGAATGAATTGTTGCGACTTCTTGAATGAAATTCATAAGAATATTGTTATGCTGAAATTTTGATGGGAGTGCATAAAGGGCATCAAAAATACTTTCAAAGGGGCAGATGTACTTTCAAAAATATTTATAGTAATAATATTTGTGTATACATTTAGAGAATATCCACAGTAACCAAGAATAACGACAATTTCAGATTAAACTTATTAAAACAATATGATATAGGATTATGCGTTTATTTAGAAGAATTTGATGAAGTAAGAAATTTATCTCCATGAAGGTTTTTCGCAAAACAAATTTTAGTATTAAATGTAGGAAATTTTTGTGGGTTTAATTTTTACTTTTGGGAGGATAAAGAAGGAAATATTAAAACCTTAGAAAAATTTTAAAAAGAACAATATAATGGACGAAATTAAATTTAAACATTATGAAACCTGTGACCGATAATAGTGGAGGAAATAATAAGTAGCACTAGAATAAGAAAATATACTGACTGATTTAAAAATATGAGTATTATGGGACATAATTATTTAATAATGGGAGAAGTAATACATGGTATTAGGAAGAGTTTTTAGGATTTCCAACAGCAAATTTAGAATTTAAAAGATAAAATTTATCCACAATTTGGAGTTTATGGTGCTTATGTAAGTATTCAAGTGATGATAAAGAATTTATAATGCTGTAATAAATATTGGGATCCTACTGTTGATTTTACTCTGGATTTTCAGTTGAAAAGCACATATTTTAGATTTTGATAAAGATATTTACGGTAAAATTATTTTAATTGATGTTTTAGAAAGAATAAGGTCTGAAAGATGGAATCATTAGATGAGTTGATAAATCAAATTAATAATGATATACAAATATGGAGAAAAAGAATAAAATGAACAATACTTTGATACAAATATAGATAATTTGAAGGAATGAATTGTTGACTTATTACTTCATTTAATAATTGATACAACAAAATGAAAATTACTGAAATTAATATTTCACAAATTATAGATGATTATCTAAAATATATAAAAAGAACAGAAAGAATTAAATTTAAAATTAAAAGTTGAATTTTTAATTATAGTACTGAACTTATAGAAATTAAAAGCTTATTCAATATTAAATAAAGAGAAGATAGAAGATTTGGATTATTGAATACAAATTAAAGAAATATCAGAAATTATTTTCAAAAAGTGAAAATGAATACAATATACCATACAAACGAAGTGGAACTCATAGAAAACAGCAATAATTGAGTATGATTTATCAAAACTTACATTAGATAATATAGTTAAAAGTTTTTAGAAATAAAAGAAGAGAAAAAGATATCTTAATTCTAAATTTAGAAGAAGAGTATAGTACAAAATGATGCTAAAAATGAAATTTATGAAATTATAGAAAAAGTATAAAGTAGAATTTGAGTACTCTTAAAGTAAATTTTACAAAAACACGAATAGTTACTATATTTCTAACATTTTAGATTTATTTAAAAATAGGAGTATTGATATATCATTTTGAAAAAGACAAATTTTATATATCTAAAATATAATATATTTCAGTAATGATAGAAAAGATTATATTTATAATATAAATAATCTTTTTGTTTATTATTATTTTAAATATGATATAATCATAATAATTAAAAAGGTTATAATTAAGAAAAGAGGTATAATGTTTAAATCCAAAGTGTTATAGTAATGATAATAAATATGATAAGTAGACTACTCGGTCTAGTACGTGAAATGGTTATAGGTAGCGTCTTTGTGGTGCTTCCGGAATGACAGATGCATATGTAAGTGCTTCTCGTATTCCAAATACTACATTGTTGGAGAAGGTTCTTTAGGAACTGTGTTCATTCCAATATATAATAGAGGAATGGAAGAAAGTGGAAAAACAAGAATAAATGAATTTGTATTTTTCAGTATTAAATTTGATAATTGCATTTACATCAACTATGTCTATTATAATGATTGTCAAGGCAAATACTAAAAATAACAACAGGGTTTTAATGCCATCCTGAAAGATTTGAAATAGCTAATATTATGTTAAAAATTGTAGCATTTTATTTTTATTCATTGCACTGTCCGGAGTAATAGCTTCATTATTAAATAATTATAAAAATTTGCAGTATCTGCTTGTATGGGTGTTGTTTTTAATCTTACAATTATAATTGGAACATTACTAATGAAAGATAAATTAGGAATATATGGATTGGGAATAGCATATTTGCTTTCTGGATTTATTCAACTTTTAATATTACTTCCACAATTTTTCAAATAATGAAGAGCTATAAGTTTATATTTAATTTTAAAGATAAATATGTAAAAGAAATGTTTATGCTAATGCTTCCTACTTTAATTGGAATTTTGGTTATCAATTTAATGAAATTATTGATAATAGATTTTGCAAACAATGCTTACGGCTGGAACTGCAAGTGCATTAAAATTATGCTAGTGAATTATATTTATTACCAATAGTTTTCATAATCTCATTATCGGTCGTTATTTTCCCGACACTTTCAAAAGCAGTTGTTAAAAATCAAAAAGAAAAGTTAAAAAAGTTATAGAGCAGGGAATGAATTTACTAGCATTTTTGATAATTCCTTCATCTGTAATTTTATATAAATACTCATTTGAAATTGTAAAATTGATTTATAAAAAGGAAATTTTAGCGATGGGCAGTTATAACTACAGCTGAAACTTTAAAAATTTTATGCTTTAGGATTGGTATTCTTTTTCAACAATTCATTTATTAACAAGAAGCCATTATGTAAAGATAGAAAATTACCTGTAATTTCTCATTTATTGCAATTTTTGTAAATATATTTTTAGATTTTTATTATATAAAGAATATAAACATATTGGATTAACTATTGCAACATCATTTTCAGCAATGATAAATTATATAATATTATTAATATCATTAAATAAAAGACATATAAAAATAAATATATTTAGGTATATAATATTTGTTATATCCAATGATTATAATATCTTTTAGTTCGTATTATGTATCTACAAAAATAATATTTGATAGGAAAATATGCTGTTTTAGGAAATATATTATTATTTGGAATTATTTATTTAGTGCAAGTACTTTTACTTGCTGTATGCAGATAGTTCTCATGTAAAAATATATTAAAATTAAATAGTAAAAACAAGAGAGAGTACGATTAAAAGTTGTATTCTTTTATTTTATTCAAATATTTTGATTACAACAAGATATTTATTAAATATTTTGATAAAAAGAAACATATAGTGACTAAATAGTGTGAATCTTAATTTGCACAATAGGATTGATACAGTGTGCACTCGTGGTTGTTATAAAATATTCAAAACAAAAGAGAGGGAAGAAGATACTTAATATCAGATTTTATATTTTATACATAACATGCGTATCGGACATTTATTAGATAGAGCCATATATAGTGAGATCTTATCTTTTTCAATTCTTACTATATTTATTCTAAATTTACTTTTATGATTTATAACTATAATATATATTTTATTTTATGAAACTCTTACTATTTATAAGAAAATGCAGTCAAAATAAATCTTAAATACTCCCTTTATGCTCAGCTACTACAATAAAATATATCTTATCATTTATGATAATAGTATCTCTGATTTTGATTGCTTTGTTTGTAACACAATCTGGACAGCTCAATACTTCTTCAATACTGTCTAATTTCAATTTCTGGATGTTTTAATATAATATGTTTTCAAATTGTCTCTCTCGTTTCCAGTATAATTTTAGAAATGTACTTGCATTAGTTCATAGACTTCTATTCTCTCTTCCTGTTTTAGTATATCTAATTTGTCTATCATTTTATCACTCCAAATTAATCATCATTTAATTTATATAATTCTTGTATAATTCTCTTGCGGAATTTTATGCTTTTAATTTCCACAATATTTTCATAGGTTTTGTCTTACCAAAGCTAGAATAATAATCAGCATTTCCTAAATATATATAAATGGATTAGTTTTATTTCCATTTCTATAAAAGCATATTTCTCTTGCACATATTACTTTATAACCTTTTCTCTATGTTTGACAAACATTTCTCCAACATTTGAAGTATGATATGTGCCGGCTAGTATCGTGGATTATATTGTCAGCATATAAAGAATTATCATATTTTAAATTTTCTTAACTAATAATGACGTTTATCGTTAGTTATGAATAAACAAATATCTTTATCTGTATTTGCATACCTCCTGCTCTCCATGTCACTTTTGGAACTTTACAGATTCTATGTGTACATTTGAAATCAATTCGCATATATTCTTTATGTGTCAATAATATATTTTCATTAAATTCTTGCTTTAAATTATTAATATAACTCACATTTAATCCTAAATTAATAAAAAGAAATTTAACCTATTATAAAATGGATGTTTTTCTTTAAAAATAGGAAATGTAAGCATTTGAAATTGTATATCCATATATAAATTTTTGCTGTAAAAATATTATCTTTCAGCTAATTCTAAAAATATTCGTTCTATAAGTTATATCAAAATTAGTTTTATAATAATTATGAAAATTCTTCAATTAAAATATTGCTATTTACGAATAAATTCTTTCAGATTTTATCAAATTGTTCCGACATTATTTTTACACTAAATATGTAAACAGTGGGTTTAATATTATTTTCTTTTCTAAACTATGCTAAAAGCTAATTTCTTTTGCAGTTTAACAGTACTTACTAAAATGATTTTCTTCAAATAGTAATTGGAAGCTTCATAGAATGACCCTGGTCTGAGACATAACTCTTTAAATAATGTGATATTTGTATCAAAAATCAATAATTTCTACAAATAATCATCCGTATTTTCCCTATTTCAATTTTTATACTCATCGTATAAATCTTTTAAAAATACTATTAAAGTTTATTTTTCAATCTTTTGTACTAATTCTTCTTGACAAATTCGATCAAGTTCAATATGTCGAAGCTCCCGGAATGATATTAGAGAATTGATATTTCGTTAATTATCCTCGCATCTAAATGTAATATGTCTTGTATCAGATTTGGTTATTAAACTAATCTTTTTCTATGATTTCCAATAAAATCAATAGTAATGCTCAGTCCTATATATAGTATTTTCTTAATCCACGTCCAATTTGTTGACATAAATGGTAGAAGATAATGTAGGTCGTAAAAATAATAATAACACAAATTTATATTTGGAATATCTACTCCTTCATTAGAAATATCAACTACACACAATGTTTCTATATCTTTTAAAAGTCGTTCAATAAATTAGACCAGTTCAGTCGTATTAGTTTTGAAGCAAGAACTTAGATTTGTAGCCCGTATAAATTTCTTTTATTCATAAAATTTGCATGTCCTATATTTTCTGGCTAGCTATAGCACTTAAACAATTCCATAAAATCCAAATTTATTAATTTTTACCTAAAATATAGTCTGTTCTTCTATTTTTACGAAGTTTGAGTTAATTCACTTTCATCATATTTTCCATTTATAGGTAATTTTTATTATAATCTATTAGAATCATTTATACCAAAAGTAATGAAATGGTGCAATCAAATTGGCTCCATAGCTTTTTAGGGGTCCAATTTCACCGACCAAATTGTAGTTGCATAAAGTTAAAATATTTTTTCCATCCATTCGTTCGGGAGTTGCAGTTAGACCTAATAAAAATTTAGGATTAAAGTAATTAATTACTTTATATAACTATCTGCACTTGCATGATGAAATTCATCAACTACAATAATAATATAATCAAAAATAATCTGTTTTAGTGTTTTTATATTCTGTCTTTAATGTTTGAATTGATGCAACACCTTTTATTTATATCTTTATTCCAACCAAAACATATTCAAAATTATTTTATTAATTCTCAATATATTTATTAAAACTGTCATTCCATTTCGCTATTCTTCTCTATGTGCAACAAATAATACTTAAACTTTTTACCATTTTTGAAAATAATTTTTATATCTAAAGCAGCTAAATATGTCTTTCCTGTCTTGTTAAGTTGCAAATAACAAGCCCTTTGGTCTGACCATGTTCACGAGTTATTTTTAACTTTTCTAAATTTCTTTTTTGCATTGTATTTGGCTTAAATTCATTATATTTATCGTTTATTATTTTTTTTATAATCAAAAGTATTTTGTTGTATATTTTTCTTTTTATATTCATCATATTTTTGTATAAAATCATCATTTAATTCAATAGCTTCATTACTATTCCACAACTTGAGCTTAAATTGCTTCACATACTTTCCATCATAAATTTGATTATTATTTCATTAATTTTACATTCCATTCTTTCTGCCGAATATAAAGCACTTTTGACTAAGATTTGATGATCCAATTATACAAGTTGAATACTTTTTCTTTTTCAAATAAATATGCTTTGTGTGACTTTCTGACGAATTATTATATATTTTAACTTTTTATATTTTTATATCTTTGTAATATTTGAAGTGCTTTTACATCTGTGTAATATTCAGTATACAGAAGTTATTATTTCGCCTTCACCCTCCTCAAGTTCTTCAAAAATATTTATTAAAAGCTGAATGCCAGAAAACTTAATAAAACTCGCTATAAAATAAAATACAACTCAATAATTTCTAAGACTACAAAAATTTATAAAGTTGGCTTTTCTATTTGTAATTAATTCATTCAAATTATCATTGTCCCAAATTAGTGGCTAAAGATTAATGGAAATTTTCTAACTTTTGATCTCCTATGATTTCTTCAACATATTCAATTGCTTTTTGTACTTCATTTTTATTTTAATAAACTCTGAAATTTTTATTCGCTGTACATGTTCTAAAATTTCAAATTTTATCTTCTTCATAATTTTTCTAAATCAATAATCAATCCATTTTTATTATTTTTTATCATTTAAAATTCCTCATTATCTCAAAAGATATATTAAAACTAGCTAATGAGCTAGTTCTAATATTTATTTTAATTTTATTAAGAAAAATCCATAACACTTTTTCTTCCTACTGATGTTTTCGTCATTTTTGAAAAAGACCCTAAATGTAATTAAAATATCATAAAGACTTTCGTAATTGACTTTCATCTATAGGTATTCATAAAATCTGGGTGACATTCCATCAATTTTATGTCATTTATATGTTCCATAGGTTGAATCTGATACCAGCTGAAACTATATTGATATTTTCTATCATTGTATCAAATTGATGCTTTTAATGGAAAAAGGAATAAAAACTTCTATCAAATTTTATATTGTGTGCTAGTATAGTGATCTGTATCTCTAGCAAAACATATAAAATGAATCCAAATCTTCTTTAAAATGTTTTTGCATAATTTGACCCTACTCAATACCTCATCTGAAAGTCCATTCACTTATTGCACCTAGATTTATCTCCTTCATTTCTAGACTAAAATCTGTCATATTCCTGCAACTTTTAGTCCATTTTATTGTTATCAAAAACTCATAATAACTTTTATAGCTGAAAATAGATAAAACTGAACCCCTTGAACGCCATTTGTTTCAACATCAAAAATATTATATTTTTATTCATAAATATATCCCCATAATCTGTTAATCATTTTCAATTTTTAATACAGATAAGAAAAGCTTCTTGAGGTATTTCAACATCTATTGCTTTCATACGCTACCTTTTTGTTTCTCTAATAATCTTACGAGTTATATCTCCACCATAACATTTTGCTAATACATCTTAATGCTTTTATTGTTTCTTGCTATTATTTTTGAACCTAATGCTGCTTGGTAAAGGTACTTTCAAATTGCTGTCTAGGAATTACATCTTTTAATCTTCAACGATTGCTCTTCCTCTGTAATAGACTTATCTTATGTGCGATAAATGAAAATGCACTCAACTGGATTTCCACCCACTAAAAATATCTACTTTTACTAAATCTGATTCTTTATATCCTATCATTCTCATATTCAAATGAAGCGTACCTTTAGTACGAGATTTTAATTTATCGTAGAAATCTATAACAATTTCAGCTAACGGTAAATCAGTAGCTTATCATTGTTCTTGTGTCATCAAAGGTAATTCATACCAAAAAGTTCCTCTTTTTCTTGGCATAGCTCCATTACATTTCCTACATAATCTTTTGGAACAATTATAGTTTCCTTTACATAAGGTTCTTCAATGTATTTTTACCTACTGGAAATTCAGCTAGGATTGTCTATTATTAAAGTTTCTCCAGTTTCAGTTGTTACTATGATATTCAACTGATGGTGCAGTTGAAATTAAATCTATTCCAAATTCTCTTCTAAGCCTTTCAACCATAATTTCCATGTATGGTAATCCTAAAAATCCACATCTAAAACCCAAAACCTAAAAAGCTAATGAAGTTTCAGGAACATAAGATAACGAGGCATCGTTTAATTGTAATTTTCTAATGCTTCTCTTAAATCTTCACAATCATCAGTTGAAAGTAGGATAAACTCCAGCAAATACCATACTTAATGCAGGTCTATATCCTGCAAGAGGTATATTTAGTTGGGATTTTTACATGTGTTATTGTATCTCCAACTGTGTATCTTTAATTGATTTAATTCCTGTTATTATATAACCTACTGATCCCGCACTTAACTCTTCGGTTTCTCTTTCATTTTGGGTGATCACTCCAATTTCTAATATGTCAAATTCTTTTTCAGTTGACATAATTTTCAATTTTATCTCCTTTTTATAGGCTACCTTCCATAATTCTTATATAAGTTATAACTCCCTAAAATCATCATAATGTGAATCAAAAATTAGTAGCTTTTAATGGAGATTTTGCATCTCCTTTTGGTGCAGGAATATATTTTATAATAGCTTCTAATAAGTCATCTATTCCAAGTCCTGTTTTTCCTGGAAACTAAAAACAGCATTATCTGGAGGAAGTCCAAGTGCATCTCTCAATTTCTAATTTTACTTTATCTGGATCAGCTGATGGTAAATCTATTTTATTTTATAACTGGTAAAATTTCTAAGTCATTTTCTAATGCTAAATATACATTTGCAGAGTGTTTGTGCTTCAATTCCTTGAGCTGCATCAACAACTAATAAAGCTCCATCACATGCAGCTAATGATCTTGATACTTCATATATAAAGTCAACATGCCCTGAGGTATCAATTAAATTTAATCTCATAGTCCTCTCCATTTTTGTGCTTTATAATTTAATGTTACTGCTTGAGCTTTTATTGTTATTCCCTTTTCTCTTTCTAAATCCATACTATCTAATAATTGATCTTTCATTTCTCTTGAAGTTACAGTTCCTGTCATTTCTAATAATCTCATCTGCTATTGTAGATTTTTCCATGATCAATATGAGCTATAATGAGAAATTTCTTTTATTTTCTTGTTTAATCATTATCTTGTCCTCCGAACATACTAATATATGATATTATATAATAAGTACTAAATTATTTCAATGTTTTGATTATATTTTTACTAATAAATTTTTGAAAAAATTATTATATAAAGTTAAAGGATAAAGATTTTCTTATCCTTTAATCATTATTTATTTTATAAAAATATTTTCAATATTTATAAATCATCAGATACAAATGAATAAGGTAATAAATCTTTTTATGTCCAAATGTTATATTTTTCTTCTTTATTTGTTAAAAATTATAATAGTATCTTCATCTGAAAATTCTGAAATTACTTGTCTACAAGCACCACAAGGACTCTATTGGCTCTGGCGTTCCACCAGTAACAACTAATACTTTTTATCATCCCTGTGTGTTACAGCTGTTGGTATAACATTTCTTTCAGCACAAATTCCTAAACCATAAGAGGCATTTTCAACATTTACACCAACATGTTTTATTATCATTGTCATCAATTAGTAATGCTGCTACGGGAAATTTTGAATAAGGGACATACGCTTTTTCTAATACTGTAGTTTACTCTTTTATGTATTTTATTTCATCTTCTGTTAATAAAATTTTTGACATTAAATTCAATCTCTTTATGAAAATAAATACTCTCTCAAGCCGAGAGAGTTTAAATATTTTAATAATTAAATTTATATAGATTTAAAAGCACTTTCTAATGCTACTTCAATCATATATCATTGAATGTAGTTTGTCTCTCTTCAGCTGAAATGTAACTTCACTCGTTACTAATGAATCACTTATTGTAAGTCAGTTAATGCATTTACACCAAATTTAGCTGCAGTTGTATATAATTGAGCTGTTTCCATTTCAACATAATACTCCAAATTTTGCCCATTTTTCCATGCTTCAGGATCATCTCCATAGAAAGCATCACTTGTTAAAACACATTTCCAGCTTACTACTCAAACTGCTACTCCTATTTCTGTGAGCTTTTTAAAATAATTCAGAACTCGCTGTTGGAGCATAGTCAGCACCATTAAATCTTAATTTATTTATAGCTGAGTCAGTTGAAGCTGACATTGCTATTACAACATCTCTTATTTTTATATTTTCTTGAATTGATCCTGCTGTTCCAATTCTAATTAAATTTTTACTCCATATTCATTTTATTAATTCATGATATATATTCCAATTGAAGGTACTCCTATTCCAGTTCCTTGAACTGAAACTTTTTCCTTTGTAAGTTCCTGTAAATCCTAACATTCCTCTTACATTATTATACTGAACTACATCTTGTAAAAATGTTTCTGCTATATATTTTTGCTCTCAATGGATCTCAGTGAAGTATTGTTTCTGCTATATCTCCTGTTTGCTCCTATGTGCGGTGTCGCCATTTTTATTCCTCCTAAATATATTTTTCTAATAACAGTATCAACACATCGTTTTTCATAATAAATTTTTGTTATTAAAATGTAAGTTAAGCATTTACCTTTTTTCTTTTGTTGTATAATATTTGTAAAACAACCGTTCTAAGAAAAAGGAGTATAACATTATGCGAAATAAAAAGTTATTTAATATCCGGTTATATCATTTGAAGTTTTTCCACCAAATAAAAATTTTACAAAAGAAAAACTTGTTGAAGTAACAGGTCAATTAGCTGAATTAAATCCTGATTTTATAAGTGTAACTTATGGTGCTGGAGGAACTAATAAATCTGGGACGATAGATATAGCTTCTCACATATAATTTTGAGATATTGAAGTTATGTCACATTTAACTTGTATAGGGAAGTAAAAAACAAGATATATCAAATTATATTCAAGAAATTAAAAAGCATAATATTAAAAATGTTTTTAGCTTTAAGAGGAGATATTCCTCAAGGGAGAGATGAAAGTATTTATAATGAGGGAGATTATAGATATGCATCTGATTTAATTAATGATATAAAAATGAAAATATTACGATTGTTGCAGCTTTTTATCCAGAAACACATTTTGAAAATAATGATTTTACAAGATCTTATACATTTTAAAAATAAAGTTGATTTTAGGAGTTGATTTTTAATTTCTAGGGATTTTCTTTTGATAATGATAAGTAATTTTATGGAACAAGCTCAAAAGCTTTAACATTAATGTACCTCTATCTGCAGGAATTATGCCCGTAACAAATGCTGCTCAAATTAAAAAGAATTACATCTTTATGTAAAAGTTCAATCCTAAAAAATTAGAAAAAATATTAGATAAATACGGACATGATTCTGAATCTATAGAAAAAGCTGGATTTATTTACTGCAACAGAACAAATTATAGAACTTCTGCAACGATATTCCCGCTATTCATTTATATGCAATGAATAAGCCTGAAGTTGCTAAAGCTATAATGAATAATATTGAATTTATTAGATAAAAATACTCTTTGGTTATCCAGAGTATTTTTAATATATTTATTCTTTTATAAATTTTCAATTAAAACATTTCTATCTCAAATCTATCATTTTTCTCATTCAAATATTTTTCTAAGTCTTATATTATTTGGTGTAATTTTCATTAACTCATCATTCCTCAATCATATTCAAAGAGCTAATTCTAATGTAAATACTTTAGGAGGTGCTAATTTTACTGCATCATCACTTCCTGCTGCTCTCATATTTGTTAATTTTTACCTTTACAAACATTTACAACTAAATCATTTTCTCTTGAATGTTCTCCAACTATCATTCCTTCATAAACTTCTTACACCCGGTCAATAAATAAAATCCCTCTCGGCTGTAAATTATTCAGTGAATACCCTAAACTTGTTCCGAGCTCCATAGCGATTAGCACTCTCTTCTTCTTCCTGTAACTCTCCTTTGAAAGGTTCATACTCAAAAGAATGAATGGTTTGAAAAATTCCAGTTCCTCTAGTTTCTGTTAAAAATTCGTTTCTAAATCCAATCAATCCTCTTGATGGAACTTTAAATTCAAGTCTTGTGTAACTGTCACTTCCTTGAACCATATTCAACATTTCACCTTTTTCTCAATCCTATTTTTTCAATTACTACTCCTACAAATTCATCAGCAACATCAATTATAGCCAACTCTACTGGCTCCATTTTTCACTACCATTTTCTTCTTTGTAAATTACTCTGGTTTTGAAACAGCTACCCCATAACCTTCTCTTCTATATTTTCTAATAAAAATTGATAATTGAAGTTCTCCTCTACCTTTTACAATAAAGGCATCTGGTGAGTCAGTCATTTCAATTCTCATACTCACATTATGTTGAACTTCTTTTTGTTAATCTTTCCAAAATATTTCTTGAAGTTACAAATTTTCCATCTTTTTCCTGCAAATGGAGAATCATTTACTAAGAAAGTCATTGCAAGTGTCGGCTCATCAATGCTCAATCAATGGAAGCGGTCTTGGATTTGTTTTTATCTGCAACTGTTTCTCCTATATCAACTTTTCTCAATTCCAGCTATTGTAACAATATCACCTGCTACTGCTTTCTTCCATTTCTATTTTTAAGTCCGTTATAACCATAAATTCTAGTAACTTTTACCATTTACTATTTCTCCATCTCTTTTTATTAAAGTTATTTCTCCATTTTTACAATTTTACCATTATAAATCTCTACCTGTTCCTAGTTCTCCCGACATATTCATCGTAGTTCTGTATTAGTTACTAACATTTGAAACGGCTCATTTTCATCTCCTTCTGGGTCATCAACATGATTTAAAAATTAAGTCTATAATGGTTGCATATTTTTTATTTCTCATCTTCTAATTCCATTTTAGCAAATCCATTTTTAGCTGAAGCGTACACAACTGGAAAAGTCCAACTGAGCGTCATTTTGCTCCCTAATTCAACAAATAAATCAAATACAGAATCTACAACTCCATCTGGATCAGAATTTGGTCTATCAATTTTATTTACAACAACTATTGGTCTTAATCCATGTTCTAAAGCTTTGTTTTAATACATATTTTTGTTTGAGGCATTACTCCTTCAAACGCATCAACTAATAATAAAACTGAATCAACCATTTTTAAGATTCTTTGAACTTCTCACAAAATCAGCGTGTCCGGAGTGTCAACTATATTTATTTTATATCCACCATAATTGATTGAAGCATTTTTGAGAAAAATTGTAATTCCTCTTTCTTTCTCCAAATCATTACTATCCATTACTCTTTCATCTATTTTTCATGTTCTCCAAAAGTTCCTGACTGTTTTAATAAAGCGTCAACTAATGTTGTTTTTACCCGCATGATCAACATGTGCTATTATAGCTATATTTTTATTTTACTCATTTATTTTTATATTTAAACATTTTATTTAATACTTAAATATTTCCTCTCTTAAATTTTTATTACTCAGTTATTATATCATATTTTTAAAAATTTTCTAAATATAATTTATAATGTAATTTTATAACTCAAAGTGTGACATTTTTATTTTACAATTTTAATTTTTTAATTTCTACTAGAAAAATAATAAAACATAGAGTAATTTAAGAACATGTACCAACAAACTGGACAGAAAAATGAAAAACAGTTTAGAACTATGTACTACCAACAAACTGGACAGAAAAATGAAAACAGTTTGGAGGTACATTTTTATGGGAAGAAAAAGTAAATTCACATTAGAAGAAAGAGTTTCTATGTGTAAAGATTATCTAGAAATGGGATTGAGTCGTAAAGATATTCATATTAAATACGGTATATCTAAGTGTGCATTTTTATCGATATAATAATAGATTTAGAATACATGGTATAGAAGGCTTAAAAGAAGTAGCCTAGAAATAGAGCATATACAAAAGAATTTAAAAACTAAGGTTATTAATAAAATTTTTGAAGGTAGTTCTATAGATATATTATCTACAAAGTATTAATTACCCAATACTATTGTAATAAATTGATTAATCAGTATAATAAAGGTATAATAAATGATTACATACCTAGAGGTAAAATATATACTATGAGAAGTACTAAATTAAGTAAAGTACAGAAAATGGCTAATTGCTAAAGAATGTATTGAGAATGGAAGAAATTACAAAGAAACTCTGTATTAAGTGGTATTAAATATTCTAATCTATACTCATGGGTTTCTAAATACTCAAGATAAGATAGTGAAGTCATCAGATTATTCAGAAGAAGATAAATATAAGATATTGTATGAGTTATCACTACAAGAAAATAAGATGTTGAAAGCAGAATTAGAGATTACGAAGAGATATTAGAATTTCTAGAAAAAGAAGAATAATATATGCTAAATATTTAACTGTAGATGCTTTAAAGAATAAGTATAATGTTAAATATTTATGTGAAGTATTAGAATTAAAGTGAGATCATCTTACTATGATTATTTTAAACAGAAATAATGAAATTAATAAAGAAGAATTAGAATTAATAAATTTAATAAAAACAATAGATAAAGAAGTTAAGTCTACATATGGTAGAAAGAGAATGAGTATAGAAGTAAAAGATGTGGTATAAAATATAACGAAAAGAAAATTAGAAGAATAATGATAGAAGAAAATATAGTTTGTGTGATAAGAGTTAAAAAGAAAAAGATTTAAAAATCAAGTGATGAGTATTTTTAGAGATAATGTGCTTAATAGATTTTAGTACTACTAAAGATAATCAAAAATGGTCTACTGATATTACAGAGATAAATACCGGAGAAGGTAAACTATACATTAGTGGTGTAGTGATATTAATTCAAAGATGTTAATAGGTTATGAGATAGGCAATCATAATAATAATGAATTAGTTATGAAAAACATTTAAAGATATAAAAGTATTAATGATGTTGATATTACAAAGAGATAGAGGGATCCAGTATATATTGTATATATTAAAATATAACAAAAATATTATACATAGCATGTCAAGACTGAGACATTGTCCTGATAACTCACCTATAGAGTATTTTGGGATATTTTTAAATCAGAATGTTATACAATAAGTTAAATAAAAAATAAGTTTAGAACCAAAGAAGAAGCAATTAAAACAATTAAAAGAATATATAGAATTTTTACAATAAAAGTTAGAATTGAAATTTAAAAGGAACTACACCTTATCAAATAAGATATAATTCCTTAAATTATTAATTTTAAATTTCGTGTCCAGTTTGTTGGTACATGTTCTTTTGGAGGTACATTTTTATGGGAAGAAAAAGTAAATTCACATTAGAAGAAAGAATTTCTATGTAAAGACTATCTAGAAATGGGATTGAGTCGTAAGATCTTTTTATTAAATATGGGGTATCTAAGTCTGGATTTTATCAATATATTAATAGGTTTAGAATACATGAGTATCGAAGGGTTAAAAAGAAGTATAACTCAGAAATAGAGCATATACAAAAAGAATCTAAAACTAAAGGTTATTAATGAAATTTCTTTTGAAGGTAGTTCTATAGATGAATTATCTACAAAGTATTTACTGCCTAATCACTATTGTAATAAATTGGATTAAACAGTATAATAAAGGTATAATAAATGATTACATACCTAGAGGTGAAATATATACTATGAGATGTCCTAAATTAAGTAAAGATAAGAAAAATGGCTATTGCTAAAGAATGTATTGAGAATGGAAGAAATTACAAAAGAAACCTGTATTAAGTATGGTATTAAATATTCTAATCCATACTCATGGGTTTCTCAAATATCAAGATAAGATAGTGAAGTCATCAGATTATTCAGAAGAAGATAAATATAAGATATTGTATGAGCTATCACTACAAGAAAAATAAGATGTTGAAAGCAGAATTAGAGATTTTACGAAGAGATATTAGAATTTCTAGAAAAAGAAGAATAATATATGCTAAATATTTAACTGTAGATACTTTTAAAGAATCAAGTATAGTGTTAAATATTTATGTGAAGTGATTAGAATTAAATAGATCATCTTACTATGATTATTTAAACAGAAATAATGAAATTAATAAAGAAGAATTAGAATTAATAAATTTAATAAAAACAATAGATAAAGAAGTTAAGTCTATATATGGTAGAAAGAGAATGAGTATAGAAGTTTTAAAAGATGTGGTATAAAATATAACGAAAAGAAAAATTAGAAGAATAATGATAGAAGAAGATATAGTTTGTGTAATAAGAGTTAAAAAGAAAAGATTTAAAAATCAAGTAATGAGTATTTTAGAGATAATGTGCTTAATAGAGATTTTAGTACTAATAAAGATAATCAAAAATGGTCTACTGATATTACAGAGATAAATACTGGAGAAGGTAAACTATACATTAGTGGTGTAATTGATATTAATTCAAAGATGTTAATAAGTTATGAAATAGGTAATCACAATAATAATGAATTAGTTATAAAAACATTTAAAGATATAAACATTAATGATGTTGATATATTACAAAGTGATAGAGGTTTTCAGTATACATCATATATGTTCAAAAATATGACAAAAAGATATTACACTATAGCATGTCAAGACGGGACATTGTCCTGATAATTCTCCTATAGAGTCATTTGGGGTATTTTTAAAATCAGAATGTTATTACAATAAATTAAATAAAAGATAAGTTTAGAACCAAAGAAGAAGCAATTAAAAACAATTAAAAGAATATATAGAATTTTACAATAAAGTTAGAGTAAATTTAAAAAGGAACTATCACCTTTATCAAATAAGATATAATTCCTTAAATTATTAATTTTTAAATTTCGTGTCCAGTTTGTTGGTACATGTTCTTTATTACTCTATTTTCATTTAATCTTAGCTTATTAAATCTTTTATTAGATTTTTATAGTTATTTCTTTTACTAAAAGTTTTTCTAAAATTTCTTTATTCTTTTATTTTCAAGTATTAATTTTTCTAAATAATCTTTCATTTCTTTATTTTTCTTCAAGTTTTGTTATTCTATCTTCATTTTGAACTTCTTTTTCATTAATTTCTTTTAATTTACTATTTTCATTAGAAATTTCTTTAATAACAACTTCAAGTTCAGAAACTTTAGATTTATTAGCTTCATTTTTCTCGTTTAATAATATTGAATTTTTTTCTTCCAATTTGATTAGGTTTTTGAGCTCTAACATGTCTTTTTCTTACCAAATTGATATCCAAAACCCATACCGAATGCAACATTACCCTTAGTATTTAAAGAAGCACTTGCTTTCTATATAAGAAATTTTCACTATTATTTTACACCACTTAACCCAAATGCAAATGAATTTTTCACCGTTGTATGTTCCATAAGATACACCTATACCTGAATTATACTCACTATTAGCAGTTATTTGTGGAAGATTTGCTATAGCTACGGCATCTGCAACACCAGATAATGCCTCACTTTGATAATTGTTCTACATTAGAAACTTTTTTTATTAACATAAGCTACATTTGCAGCAGAGGTAAAGATCTCTACTATCAGGAGTTGCAAGTCCAGTTATCTTACCATTTTTCAAAATTATTAGCTTTCATTTTATTAAGTGTAGAATTGACATTAACCTTAACTACTCCATTATCTCCCTATCTCTGCTGTTGTGTTTTCTCCATTAGTAAAATTAAATCCATCACTTAATTTAACTTCTTTTGAGTTCCATTATTTGCCTTATACTTAATCTTTTGATCTCCTATATTAGCTTCTGTCAATATTTTTGTAGTTTTACTATCTTTGTTAATGTTAGACTGTCTTTAGATATTCCAATAGTTCCATTTACTCCATCTTTACCTTTTAGTTCTATTGTTTCTATATTTTTAGATTTTTTGAAAGTCCTATCTCTAATCCATCTGTTACTTTTTGATACCTTAATATTTCCACTTGCACCATTAAATGTATCACTACTACTTACTCCTTCTCCTTTGATGCTTAATGCTTTCTCCCTAATTTCTTAGTTACTTCATTTCCATCATTTCCTACAAATTTTAATCCCTTTATCTGTTAATGAGTTGTAGCTTTGTAATTTCATTTGTTACATAATTTACTGTTGTTGCTGCAGTTTTATCATTTCCATCTCGATCTTTTTCAAGCCTGTTATTGTTCCTGTTCCAATTGTATTTCCATTTTCAGTTTTCTTAGCAAAGTCTATTGAAAGGTGCATCTGTTCCATTTCCTCCTTTAATTGTTACTCCATCTGCTCCATCTTACCTTTTAACAATAACTGATGCTCCATTTGTTCCATCCGTTCCGTTTAATGTTACTGCATCTTTTCCATCTTTTCCTATTACTTTTATTCCGTCTTCATTTATTGTTGTTTTAGCTTTATTCCATTTGTTATTTCTATTCCTTTTGCAGGATCTTTAGCAGCGATACTTTCTATATTATTTAATTTAGAATTAACATTAACTTTAACTACTCCATTATCTCCTATCTCTGCTGTCGTGTTTTCTCCATTAGTAAAGTTAAATCCACCACTTAATTTAACTTCTTTGAAGTCCCATTATTTGCCCTATATTTAATCTTTTGATCTCCTATATTAGCTTCTGTCAATATTTTTTTGTAGTTTTACTATCTTTTGTTAATGTTAGACCGTCTTTAGATATTCCAATAGTTCCATTTACTCCATCTTTACCTTTTTAGTTCTATTGTTTCTATGTTTTTAGATTTTTGAAAGTCCCTATCTCTAATCCATCTGATTTATTTGATACCTTAATATTTCCACTTGCACTATTAAATGTATCACTACTACTTACTCCTTCTCCTTTGATACTTAATTTTTCTCCTAATTTCTAGTTATTTCATTTCCATCATTTCCTACAAATTTTTAATCCCTTTATCTGTTAATGAAGTTGTAGCTTTTGTAATTTCTATTTGTTACATAATTTACTGTTGTTGCTGTAGTTTTATCATTTCCATCTGGATCTTTTAAGCCTGTTATTGTTCCTGTTCCAGTTGTATTTCCATTTTTCAGTTTTTCTTAGCAAAAGTTCATTGAAAGTGCATCTGTTCCATTTCCTCCTTAATTGTTACTCCATCTGCTCCATCTTTACCTTTAACAATAACTGATGCTCCATTTGTTCCATCTGTTCCATTTACTGTTACTGCATCTTTTCCATCTTTTTCCTATTACTTTTTTATTCCTGCTTCATTTATTGTTGTTTTAGCTTTATCTCCATTTGCTATTTCCACATTAGATTTATCTTTATCTAAAGTAATCTTAGTGTCCCCATTTTGAATAGATTCAATATTTTTAATGCTTTCTTAGCTAGTTGAATTTCGCTTTAGATATCTTATTTGTTGCATCTTCAATAGCTTTAACATTACATTATCACTTGCAACTCTACAAAGTTATCTCCTGATGTACCTTCACCTACAATTTGTAATTTTGTACCCTAATGCACGATGTAATGTAGCTACTCCTGTATTTCCACCAAAATCAAGCTCCTGATTGTGCCAATGCTTTGTAAATCTCCTACATTTACTGCCTTATCAAGTCCAGTAGTTTGAGTAGCAATGCTGTTATAACCTCTTTGCCTTCTGGTGTAATAGGTTTATCTGTATCACGAGTTATTCCAGCTAATCCATTTGCAAGATTATTTAATGTAGTAGCTTTTGTAGTAGTTCCATCTGCATTTATAAGTCTTTAATTCTGGATTTGCTATTCCTTGATTTTCAAATCCTGTTTTAGGTGTCCCATTATCATTGTTGGTCTTTTAAATAATATTTACCATCATTACCTTTTATATAATCTCATCTCCATTTTCTCATTAGTAAAGATTACAGTTCCCAGCTTTCTCCATTAGTAATATTATTTGTAATATTCTCAACTTTTAGTAGTTAATTTTGTTACATTTGTATTTGTTGTATTTAATTGTTTTCCTGTTACTGTTTCTGTTGAAGAACTGAAAAGTTCTGCATCTGCAAGTCCTGTTATTTTCTTAGAATTTACAGTAATATCATTATCTCCAAATGTTAATTTTGCTTTTATTTTCTCCAGCTGTAATTGATGTTATTCCTGTTAAATTTGTATTTAGATTAAAACTGACACCACCATTGTCAGATATTTCAGCTGTTGTATTTGTACCATTTAAGAAATTAAATCCAGTAGTTAATGTCGTTGTCTTTATCTCCTCTACTATTTGCTCTTATACCCTAGTTTGAGACTCTATATTATTAGTAGTAACTATTTCATTTCCACCTATTGTTACTTTACCTGCATTATTTATAGTTAATGTTGATGTCTTATCTCCATCTTTTAACTCTATTGATTTAATATTTTTAAATCTTTAGAAAGTTTAAATGTTAATTTATCTGTTGATGTTCCTTTTTTCTACCTCACATTGCCACTGCACTATTAAATGTATCACTACTGTTTACTCCCTCTCCTACTAAGTTTTAATGTACTTCCAAGTGCTGTTGTTATTTCTATTATCATTTCTTTAAATTTAATTCCACCACTTGTTGAGTTGTAATGTTATTTGTACATTATTTACATCAGTAGTTAATTTTGTTACATTTGCATTTGTTGTATTTAATTGTTTTCCTGTTACTGCTTCTGCTGGAAGAATCTGAAAGTGTTGCATCTGCAAGTCCCTGTTATTTTCTTAGAATTTACAGTAATATTATCACCAAATGTTAATTTTTGCTTTATTTTCTCCAGCTGTAATTGATGTTATTCCTGTTAAAGTTGAATTTTAAGTTAAATTTAACTACTCCATTACTCTCTCACTACTGCTGTTGTATTTGTTCCATTTGTAAATTTAAGTCCACTACTTAATGACACCTTTAGCTGTTTCTGATTAGCTGCATATTTTAATTTAGTATTTCTACTTCTGTTTTTGTTAAATAAGCATTTCCCGCTTCTGTTTTTGTAATATATGTTGTTGAAGCTTCTGTCTTTACTTAATGCTCCATCTATCTTTCCTTTTGTTGTATCATCTATTTTTACTGTTATTCCCTTTATCTGCTATTGATACATCTATTCCATTTGTTCCTTTTACTGTTAATTTATCTGTTTTTAAGATTAATTTTTGATGTTTCTTCTGTTCCATCTTTAGAAAGTGTTAGTGTTGTATTACCTACTGTTGTATTTATGCCTGCTATTTCACTCTGCTACATAATCTTTTACTGCTTTTTCTGTTGTTAGCTTTATTTGTGTTTCCTGTAATTCCTGCACTTTTTATTTATACTATCTGTTTGACTTATACTATATGTAATAACTCCGCTATCTTCACTTTTAACACCTTAAATTTCCACCGTCTGATTTAAAGTGTAAGCCATTTGATAATGTTGTTGTTTTGCAGCAGTGTCTGTTCCTCGCCTTTATATGATAAATCAATATTAGTTACACCTAATTTTTCTTTCCATTTAGTAATTTCAGCTTTTACTTAAATTAGTCGCATCTTTATTAGCTTTTACTATTTAATTCTGTTTTAGTTGCATAAGTTCCGTTTGCATCATCAGCTATTTTTCTATTTTTAGTTCTAAGATCATTTTTCTAATTTTTTTCTTTAGTTATAGCTCCATTTTTATAGAAAGTTTTAACTCTGTATTTCCTATAAGTCTTCCATCTCCATTAGTCACATTAATATCAGTAGATGTGACATTACCTTTTTCTTATGTACCCTGCTATTTCTTTTTAACTTATCAGAATCTATACCTATTGTATACTTATTTGCACTACCTGATGTTGAAGATGATACTGTTATAGGATTCTCCAGCAGATGCTTCCAACTATTGTTTTAGAAGCATTTACTTTTACTTTCAACTTCCGTTTTTGTAATATAGTTTGTAGTTAAATAATTTTTAACATCACTATCTTTAACAAGTTTTTCTTTAGGAGTGGTAATAGAGCTCCAGTATTTAATCTTTGATATATATTTAGTTTCATCAATATTTTGAAGCATCTTTTTAGCATAAGTATTATCTGCATCACTTTTTACTTAAACTATTATTTATAGTTGTTTTTAAATCATTTGATAATTTTTCTTTACTAATTCCACTGTCTTTAACACTAATTTTAATTATTGACTCACTTGAGTTAGTTGTTATTGAACCATCATCTCCCTTAATATTTAAAGTTTCTCCTAATTTAGTGGTAATATCAGAACCTGTATCTCCTTTAAATTTAATTCCTTTATTTGTTAAAGTTGTAATATTACTTTCAATAGTTCCAACTCTTTAGTATTTAGTGTTGTTACTTTATCTTCAGTAGATTTTAATTGTTTTCCTGTTACTGCTTCTGTTGAAGAATCTGAAAGTTCTGCATCTGCAAGTCCTGTTATCTTCTTAGAATTTACAGTAATATTATCTCCAATTGTTAATTTTGCCTTTATTTTCCCCAGCTGTAATTGATGTTATTCCTGTTAAATCTGTATTTAAGTTAAATTTAACTACTCCATTATTCTCTACTACTGCTGTTGTATTTGTACCATTTGTAAATTTAAGACCACTACTTAGTGCAACTTCTTTAGCTTTGTCTGTATTAGCTGCATATTTTAATTTAGTATTTACCACTTCTGTCTTTGTTACATAAGTATTTCCTACTTCTGTTTTTTGTAATATATGTTGTTGAAGCTTCTGTTTTAGTTAAAGCATCCCCTTTTAAAGTTGCTATTTTATCTTCTGTAGCTTTTAATTGTTTCCCCTATTACAACATCTGTTGAATTACTACTAATACTACCTTCTCCAACATTAATAATTTTTCTTATTTCCTAAAGAAAGATTACCATTTTTATCAGATGAAAGTATTAAATCTGTTGCAGATTTTTCTTTATTATTTAAAAATTAAAAGTTTTAAATTTAGGATTTTCTTTTCACTCCAATTAAAAATAGTTCCATCATCCTTTTTATATGTTTCTATATTATCTCCAACAAATTTTTCGTTATTTTCTCCCCAAGTATCATTTGTTTTAATATCTATTGTAGAGCCTATTGCAAATTCCTGTGTTCCATTTTTATCTGTTGCTATTGTTATTTTTGCATTATCGCTAGTTAATGTTTGTTCTTTTTAATTTTTAAGTTGTGCTACAGTTACTGCCTCACTCGTCTGCTGCCCCATCTTTTAAGTTTTTGTATTCTACGACCACCAACTGATACAACCATACCACTTTTTCAGGTGCAGATTGGTCTGTTAAATAACCCTTATCAGTAGTTGCTGTAACGGTACTACCTGACCCTATTGCCACTGATTTTTCCAGAGTTGCTTCTGCTCTATCTCCTATTGCAATCCCTTCTTTACCTGTAACTTTAGAATTTGACCCCAAGGCCACCGAATATTCTCCTGTATTAACAGCACCTGCTCCTATTGCTATGGCTCTTGTTCCTGTAGCTTTTGTAATTACATCATTAGAAGTTGAGCCTGCTGAATTAGAAGGTGCACCTATTGCAATAGATGCCTCACCGAAGCTTCTGTCCTATAAACCAAAAAGTCATAGCATCTTTACCTGTTGCTCCATCATTGTTATAATTTGTATTAGCTAATACATCTTTTAATAACTTATTACCAAAAGAGGTTTTTAGTTTCTTCTTTTTAAGGCTTCTTTCTTTTTAGCTTCTAAATTATTATAAAAATGCTTTTAAAAATTATCTTCTTTGTCTTGTTCTGAAGTTCCTGTAGGTAAACTATCACCTGTATATGTACCCATTTCACCTGCTGTTGTTTTAATTAAAGGATTTTGTTCTAGCTCAGCTATTCTTGTCTCAATCTTAGTTTTTAGTTTCTGTGACAATTTCTTCATCTTTAAATTTATGTCTTGCCTTAATTAATTCTAATTGTTCTCTTAAATCAATATATTCTATATATTCAGAATTTAATTTAAGTTTATCACTTATTTCTTTAGCCCTTACCTTTAGTTTTCTCAACTGAAATATATTGCATTGTAAATCCAGAATCATATTGCTTATTTTCCAATCTATTCTCAAAAACTCTTTTAATTGATCCACATTTACTGCATCAGTTCCCTATATCCAGGTGCTAAATTAACAAGTCTCACGTTCAAATCTCCTTAGAACCAACTAGAAATTACCCCTGTTTTACCACTTGATGGTATAGATGTTGCTCCATTAGGTAGCCATCCCGGTTTTAAAAGTTCATTATATGAATAATCTGTTTTACTATTAACACCTATTGAAATAGAGTTTTCAAGAGTTGCAATAGCTCCACTTTCCTATTGCCATAGCATTTTTACCGTTATGCATATAGTTATCATTATTTTTATTATCTGAATTTTTCATAACTTATTGATTTTGCACCCTATACCAATAGCTGCTCCATTTTCAGCTTCTGCATAAGAATATGAACCTCACGCAAATGAATTTTTAGCAAATGCAAAAAGAACCTCTACCTAGAACAATAGAGTTATCTCCAACAGCTGCTGATTTTTGTACCAATAGCTATTGCATTTTTAGCTAGATTTTTAGAACCATCATTAGTATTTTTGACTATCCAATCTATATCATGATGAGTTACAGTATTAGCATTTAAATTATCTAAGTAATTTTTCTATTTCATTTATACTCTTATTTTTACACTTCTTATATTATTATTGATAGCAACATTAGAATAAACTTCAGTACCAATGGCTATTGCACCTCTCCTGCAGATTTAGCTTTTTAACTCCTATTGCTGTTCCACCTTTTGTATCTTATTTGAGAATCATTACCAATAGCAAGTGCTTGATCAGCAAAATTACGAGTTTTATTTCCTATCGCTATTGAACCTTCACCTTCGGCAAATGATTCAGCTCCTAAAGCTGTTGAACTTTTTACTAAGTGCAAAAGCTAATGTACCCTAAAAGCTGTTGCCCCATCTTTAAATGCAAGAGTTCTAGAACCCTATAGATATAGAACCCGTTCCACCAGCAACATTAGGCGAATAATAAGTTCTTCTAAATCTAGAACCATTAGGGTCTATATTGCTGTATAAAGGTTTCAACAATTATTATATACATGATTAGAAATCATTGTTGTTGAATACGATTTAATATCATCACTACCTATAGCTATTGAAGCATCACCTATTGCAAAAGTTTCATCACCATTGCCACTGCTTGCGAAGCTGAAGTAACATTATCTCCTATTGCTACTGCTTGTCCACCTGTACCCTGTGCTTCCTGTATTATGAGGATTGAATAAATACCTATATCCCTATTCCAACTAAACCTCTTGCTCCATTTTCTACTTGTATATCTACTTTTTGGCTACCTGTCGCTCCACCTAATCCTATTATTACAGAATTTTCTAATGTGCTTATATTTTCATTAGTTAGCTTCCCCATTTGCATCCTTTTAATTTCATCTGTTAATAAAAATAGTAAACCGTCACCTGCAATATTCTTACTATTAAGTAATGCCATTCTTTTATTATGATCACCATCTGCCCATATTGCTTTCCTTCCAAGTCCAAGCTGAAAAACTGTAATATTACCCACACCAACTCAAAACCTAACATCAAATACATTATTATTGTTCTATTATTTATGCTAATCTTCTTTTTAAGACTTCTTTTTAACCATCTTTTTATTTCGTGAAATTGTACTTTATTCTTCATACTATTTTCCTCCTATTATACCTCTCTCATTATTTTGAAAAAGTATCATTAATTTTCCTCAATTTATATATAAATTGAATTAATAATTCTATTACTTCTATTAATATTTTTACTTTATAATTTATTTTTACAATATCTTGAAATATATATAGAAATACTTTTATAATAAACTGTATTGATTATTATTATTGTTTTTATAGTAATACAATATATAGCGTAATATTATATTTTATTATTATTAAATCTTTTAATCATATATATTTTTATTTATTTCTGCTTTTATTTTATGATAATACCTTTAATTTCTACTAGAAAAATATTAAAACATAGAGTAATTTATTACTCTATTTCATTTAATCTTAATTTTTAATCAAATAATGAATTTAATGCTTGATTTCTATCTTCTAATTTATCTATTAAATTAATTACAGAATATATTAAAAAGTCTATTAATTCTTTTTATTTTATTCATATCACGTAGTATATAATCTCCACATCGCCGTCTTCTATAACATCAAATTACCTTCTTCTATATAAATTTTATCAATATAATTTTCACAACTTTGATCAAAAATAACGATAACTCAGAAATGCCTTTTTAAATATTTTTGCAACATCTGTAGCTATTGAATTTTCATCAATCCCAACTTCTTCCCTCTTCATCATAATTTGCATAAATTTTGTTATATTTAATTGAAAAGTCTTCCCAATCACCTTCTGTTTGATCCATTATAACTTCCTTGAAAAATTGTTTTTATCTCACTTTCAGTCATATCTCTTATTCGTCAATTTTTAGCATTTTTATTCCTCACTCTATTAATTTATTAATAATATATCATATCTTCATAAATTCATTATTTGTTGCAATTTAACTTTTTCCTTTTTATCACTAAATTTTTATGTAATTTCTCATAAGTTCACTCTGCAAATTGCTTTTATTTTTACTTTTATACATTTCTTTTTAACCTTGATTTATTTAATTCCTTTGAAATATAATCAGAATTTTAGTAACTTCTCATCTTTTGTTAATAAAATATTCATTAGCTATTTTCCAACCAATTTTTCTTCAATTATTTTAATTAAAACCAGTTGCACTCGTCTTCAATTATTTTTGTCCATCAATTCACGGCTCATCTGCAACCATTCCAGAAGCAAAAGCACCCACATACCCTCCTCATTATTGTCCCAGCTCCCGCGCAACACTAAAAGAACCCATGCTGCTCCAGCTGCGAAGCCTCCAGAACCTCCTGCCACAGATGCAGCTAAGTTAAATAAATTTTTAGCAAATTGTGTTCTTGATATTCTTTCCCAAAAATATCAAAAATATCTGCACTTGATAAAACTAAAACACTACAATATTATGCCTTAGGTTTTGAAGCATCATAGCTGCTGCACCATAAATATTACTACTTAAATCCATTTACTAAAAATGTTGATGCTTTTTGGATCTAAAGTTCCAATTACTGCGTCTGTACTCCAACGAGTAAACTATTTAGTTGCGTTCTTGATAATTGGCTAATCACATTTGTAATAAACTGTTTTTCACCTCTTTCACATATTTTTAACATCTTACTTACTCCTCCATTTTTATTTTTAATTTATTTTTATTAATCTATAACTTTATAAATATATCTTTAATAATTAAATGATATCTCAATCATCCATAAATTAAGTATTTCAAGCATTAAAATAAAAATATATTTATTTTTGCTTCATATAAATTTATTTGAATTAGATATACTATTTTCAAAAATACACCTTCAAATCTTAAAACATTTATAGTCCAAGCTTTAAGGTGTAATAAGTAATTCTATTTTCTATTTTATCAAATCAAGATAATGCCTTTTTATAGCTTTTTCCAATCTTCCAACATATTTTCTATTACAGATGTTGGTACAGCTAAATTTAATCTACATAATTTTCATAATTTCTTACCAAAAAGTTTTACCGTCAGACATAAAAATTTGGGCTCATCTTTAAGAATTTAAACATATCAAAATTATGTTTATCTAATTTTTCAGCAATTTCACTACAATTTATCCACTGTAAATAAGTTCCATGAATTAGAGGAGCATACTTACCAAATTTATCTATAAAAATTTTATTTACAAGCTTTTTGATTTTTATCTAATACTAATAATAATTGACTGCTTCACTCTTCTGAAAATTATACGCATATTCACAAGCTTTCTATAGTTTAAAGCAAAAATGTGTGAGCTGCTGATTTGCCTTGAGTTGTAGAAAATTTATCTCTTAATTTTTATTTTATAATAATATTAGAAATACTGATCCCAGCTAAATTAAAAGTTTTAGTTGGAGCTGTACAGGTTACTGTAATTTCTTCAATTTCTCATTTTGATATTGTCTGTACATACTGTATGCTTTTGAGTATTCTGGGCATAATCAAATCAAAATGTATTTCATCAGAAACAATTACAAACATCATTTTTCACATATTTCTATTTTTCTAATTCCTCTTAGTAAATACACCTCCAAGTGATTGTGTGGACTACATAAAATTAATAATTTATTTTCTTTTATTTTTACAAGTTTTTAAATTTTTCAAAATCAATTTCATAATTTACACTACCATCTTTAGTATTTTTCTTTTCAATAAATGGACATTCTACAATCTCTCTCTTATTGTCTTTAATTGCATTATAAAACGGATAATAAACGGGCGTAAATATTATAACTCCGTCATTTTCATATGTGAACGCTTTAACACAATCATAAAGAGCCGACACTACTCCTGATGAAGTTACAATCCACTCTTTTTCTATTTTTAAAATTATGTTTTCTTTGCATCCAAGAAATCACTGCTTCTACTAATATTCGTCATACATTCCTGAATATCCAAAACATTTTTATCTAAAAATCTTTAAGTCCTTCTACTACTTTCTAGAGCAAATTTAAACTCCATGTCTGCAACTGAAAAGGGTATAATATCATCTGAAATATTAGGATTTTTCTTTGTACATTTGTCTCCCATTTGTATGCTCCTTCCCTTTTTACTAATTATAGTTTCAAAATCATATTTTTCATATTTTCCTCTCATTTTCAATAATAATTTTTGCTAATTTTTAACATATTTACTCTTATAAATCAAATATAAAAAGACATTACAAATCAATCGTAATGTCTTTCTGGTGTTTATATAACTCTATTTTTAAAACAACCCTGAAATAACTCCATTTTCATCAATGTCAATCAATTCTGCTGATGGTTTTTAGGAAGTCCCCGCATATCAATTATCTCCAGCCATTGCCACTAAAAATCCTGCCCCTGCTGATAATCTCACTTCATTTATTGTTATTTCAAAAGTTTTTCTGGTCTTCCCTAATAAATTAGGATTATCTGATAACGATTTTTGTGTGTTTTGATACGCATATTGGCAATTTATCGTAATTAAATTCTGTATATTTTTATATTATTCAATGCTTTAGTCGTAAATTTCAATCCATTTGCACCGTAAATTTCTTTTGCAATAATTTCTATTTTTCTGGACTGATAGGTCTAATTCATATAAAGGTTTATATTTTTAGTAGATTTTCATTTTTATTAATAGCGTCAATTACTTTTTCTACTAACTCTTTCCACCTTCTCCTCCTTTTTCCCCAAATCTACATAAAGCTAGCCCAGCTCCTAATTCATTACAAAACTCCTCTAATAGCTTTAATTTCTGCATCTGTATCTCGTTATAAATTTATTAATTGCAACAACAACCGGAATATTATATTTTTTCATATTTTTCAATATGTTTTTCTAAATTTACAAGCCCTCAAGCTTTCTGACATTTTCAACTTGTAAAATCTTTTATCTCCACCGTGATGTTTTAAAAGCTCTAACTGTTGCAAACGATACAATTACATTTGGATCAAGATCCCTTTTCTAGCTTTTGATATCTAAAAATTTCTCTGCTCCTAAATCTGCAGCAAATCCTGCTTCTGTTACAACGTAGTCAGACAATTTTAATGTTATTTTGTCGTTGCATATTGAATTACATCCGTGTGCAATATTAGCAAAAGCTATCGTGAATAAAAACAAATACTGGTGTATTTTCTAAAGTTTGAACGAATTAGGCTTTTATAGCTTCTTTTAATAAAGCTGCAACTGCTCCTTCTATTTTTAAGTCTTTAACTTTTTAACATTTCTCCACTTCTATTATATCCAAAAACGATTTCTCCTATTTTTCTTTTAAATCAAAAATTGAAGTTGCAAGACAGAAAATTGCCATTATTTCAGATGCAACTGTTATTTGAAATGATGATTGTCTTGAATACCGTTTAATCTTCCACCCATTCCAATTACAACATCTCTCAAAGCTCTGTCATTCATGTCAACTACTCGTTTCAAGTATATTATTAACATCAATATCTAATAAATTTCCATGATTCAAATGGTTATCAATACAAGCTGAAATTAAATTATGTGCAGCTGAAATAGCGTGTAAATCTCCGTAAAATGTAAGTTAACATCTTCCATAGGCACAACTTGTGACATTCCCTCCACCTGTAGCTCCTCCTTTTATACCAAATACTGAATCTAAAGAAGGTTCTCTCTAAAGCTGCTATTGAGTTATATCCAAATTTATTTAACGCTTGTGTCAATCCAACTGTAATAGTTGACTTTCCTTCACCTGGAGGTGTAGGTGTTATTAGCTGTAACTAATATTAATTTCCCATCTTTTTATTTTCATTTCTTTTTCAAAACATCTAAATTAACTTTTGCTTTATACTTTCCATATTGATCATAATCATCTTCTGTTAATCCAATTTTTTCAGCAATTACACTTATCTTTTCTAATTTTTGCTCTTTGTGCTATTTCAATATCTGTCATTAATATTCCTCCGTTAAAAGTTATTTTACATAATTATACTTTATTTTTAATATTTTTTTGTAGTATTTAATTTATTTTATAATTTATATTTATATTTTTACCCTAATCTCCCAATATCTTTTCTAAAATATTTTCCATTAAAAATTGATTTTATTTAATAAATTATGTTTTTTTCTCTAGCTTCATTAGGTGTAGTTCCACTCCAACAGTGTTCAATACTCTTCCACCATTTGTCAAAAATTGATTATTTTCATATTTGGCTCCCGCAATAAATATGAGTTCGTTATTATTTTCATCAAAATTATCTAATCCCTGTTATAATATCTCCTTTTTATAATTTTCAGGGTATCCTTCTGCAACTCCAACAACACAACACGAATATAATTCTTTCCAATTTATATTTATTTCCGATAATTTTTTATCAAAAACAACTATCTATCAATTCTAATAAATCGTTTTTCAAGTAAAAGGCAATACAGCTTGCGTTTCCGGATCTCCAAGTCTCATATTATATTCAAGTAAATATACTCCTTTTTCTGTTATCATAATTCCAAAGAAAATAACTCCTTCAAAATCCATTCCCTCTGCTTGAATACCTTTTAATGTTGGGTTCATTATATTTTCTTTAAACTCTTTAAAAATAGTGTCAGTTACATAAGGATTAGGAGATATTACACCCATTCCTCCTGTGTTTAAGCCAGTTTCATTTTTCACCTATATGGTCTTTAGCTGAAAGCAATGGCACAATAACTTTACTGTCTGTAAATGGAAAGAATTGATGCTTCTACACCATTTAAAAATTCTTCAATAACTACTTGACTTCCTGCTTCCCCAAATTTATCATTTACCATTATGTCTTCAACCGCTTTTTACAGCCTCTAGCTAAATTTTTAGTCTATAATTACACCTTTACCAGCTGCAAGTCCACTAGCTTTTATTACAACTGGAAATTCTTTATACTCTTTTAAAAATTAATTGCATTTTCTGCATTATCAAATATTTCATAAATTGCTGTTTTTTATACCGTATTTTTCATAAAAATTTTTAGAATACCTTTACTTCCTTCAAGAATTGCTGCTTTTTATCATATCCAAAAATTTTCAGTCCATTTTTCTTAAATTTGTCAACAATTCCTTTCACTAAAAGTTCTTCACTTCCCTACAAAAAGTCAAATCAATCTCATTTTCTTTCGTAAATCTTGTATAAGAATTTATGTCGTTATCTAAAATTATATTTTCTACTTTTTCTAACATCTCTGATCCTGCATTACCCTGGAGCTACATATATACTTTTACTATTTTTTAGATAATTTCCAAGCAATAGCATGTTCTCTACCACCTGAGCCTACTATTAATATTTTCATATTATCTCCTTAAATTAAATTTATTTTGTAAAAAAATAATTTTTAAATATAAATTTTGTTAATGCTTAAAATGTCTAATTCCTGTAAATACCATTGCTATTCCGTGTTCATTACAAGCATCTATTGATTCTTGATCTCTCATCGATCCACCCGGTTGTACTATAGCTTTAATTCCTAGCTTCATTTGCTGTGTCAACACAATCTCTAAAAGGGAAAAAGCGTCAGATGCTAGCACTGCACCACTTAAATTTTGACCTATTTTTCTTGAGCGTGTTCGATTGCATGTACTGTTGACCAAATTCTGTTTGTTTGTCCTGTTCCAACACCAATAGCCATTCCATCTTTTAACTACAACAATCGCATTTGATTTTTACATGTTTTACTACTTTCATCCCTAAAAAGCATATCTTCTTTTTCTTGTTTTGATGGAGTTTTTCTGTCACTACATTCATTTCATCAATCATTTTTACTGTTTGTTTCTTGTACTAATAATCCACCATCAACTTTTTACATATTCTAATTTATCTTGTGGTTGTCTTTATATTACATTTTATAACTCTTAAATTTTTACTTTTCAAAATTTCAAGAGCTTCATCTGTAAATGATGGTGCTATAACAATTTCTAAAAATATTTTTTAAGCTCGTCTGCAGTCTTGCTATCAACCTCTTTATTTAACGCTACAATTCCACCAAAAATTGAAACAGGATCACAATCATGAGCTTTTGTATAAGCAGTATAAATATTATCAGCTACAGCTACTCCACATGGCGTAGAATGTTTTATCGCACAAGCTGCTGGCTCTTCACATTCTCCCACTACTTTCCAAGCTATATCCATATCTCTTATATTGTTAAATGACAATTCTTTTCCATTTAATTGTTCAAAATCTTTCATGCTTCCATTTTTCAGTAGTTGAAACATAATAAGCAGAGCTTTGATGAGGATTTTCACCATATCTCAAATCAAATTTTTTTCTCATAAGATATACTTAAATAATTTGGATATTCATCTTCCAATAAGAAATTTGAAATTGCTGCATCATAAAGTCGATGTTAAATTGAATACTTTTTCCAGCTAATCTTTTTAGTTTCAAATGTTATATCTCCATTATTTTTCAATTTCTTGCATAACTTTTTTTCATAATCCTCAATATTACAAATAACAGTTACATCTTTTGAAAAAGATTTAGCAGCAGAACGTAACATTGTAGGATCGCCAATATCTATAAATTCTATTTTTTTCATCAAATGTTTTATCAGTTTGAACTTCTTTAAAGAAAGGATATAAGTTTACAACGACAAAATCTATTGTTTCAATGCCTTCATTTTTTAATTGTTTCCATATGCTCTGCATTATCTCTAATTGCTAATATTCCACCGTGAATATTTGGATGTAATGCTTTTTACTCTTCCATCTAACATTTCTTTTAAAAATTAGTAACTTCTGACACATCTAAAAACCGTCAAACCATTTTCTTTTTAAATATTTATAAGTTCCCCTGTTGAAATGATTTCTATTCCTTTTTCATCCAGAAATTTTGCAAATTCTAAAAATTCCAGTTTTATCAAAAACACTAATTAAAGCTCTTTTTCATTCTTTAATTTTCCTTTCTTTAATTACTTTTTATTAACAATTTCATTATTAAAGTAAAATATTATTTTAATTCTCCAATAATATTTTTTTATCCCTTTTATTAACAATTTATGCTCTTGCTCCAATACTCTTTTTCTGTAAATCTTCCGGACTATCATTTTTTTAAAACTGGAACTTTTACTTGTGTAATTATTTTTACCGGTATCTATTCCACTGTCAACAAAATGAATTGTAGCTCCACTTTCTTTTTCTTTAGCTTCAATTACAGCACGGTGAACATTCATTCCGTACATTCCCTTTCCACCAAATTTTGGAAGCAACGATGGATGTATATTTATTATTTTTCAGTCCATTTTTCTATAAAATGAATTAGATAAAAATTGATAAATATCCTGCAAGTACTAATATAATCTGTTTTTTTCTTCATTATTTTCTAAAAATCGAACTTATTTCGTCCGATAATTTTTCTTTAAATAACTTTCTATCTAACATAATATTTTTAATTTTTATGATTTTTTTAGCTCTTTCCAGTCCATAACAAGGTTCTATCAGCTATAACATATGTAATTTTTACTGTTTAAATTTCCTTGTTCAATATTATCAATAATTGATTGTAAATTTGAACCACTCCCAGATACAAGAACTGCAATATTTTTTTCTTTTTTTATTTCAAGCATAATTTATTTTCACCTTTACTTATATACCCAATTTCATAAGCATTTTCTCCATTTTCAGCTAAAAATATCTATCACTTTTTGACCGTCAGCTTTATCTACAATTATTACAAATCCAACTCCCATATTGAATGTTCCCACATTTCATCTTCTAGGTACTCTATTAAAAAGCTTCATGTTTAAATAATGGATGTACTTTTAATTTTTGATTTATCAATGTTGGCACAATATCCGTCAGGAATTGTTCTAGGAACATTCTCTATAATTCCTCCACCTGTTATGTGAGCCATTCCATGAACATTGATTTTCTCCATCACTTTTTGAACTGGTTTACATATATTTTTGTTGGTGTCAATAACCATTCTCCTATTGTTTTTTTCCATTTGTACTCAGCTTTAAAAATCTGTAAATAATTTTCTTAAAAGTGAAAAATCCATTACTATGAGCTCCACTTGATGGAATTGCAATTATTATATCGTTATCAGTAACTGTACTTCCGTTTATCATTTTTCTCCTCAACTACTCCAACAGAAAAAGCCTGCAATATCATATTCTCCATCAGCATAAAAATCCTCGGCATTTCAGCAGTTTCTCCACCTACTAAAGCTGAATCTCCTTGAACGCAACCCTCTACAACTCCACTTATTATTTCAGCTGAAACGTTTGAATCTAACTTCCCACAAGCTAAATAATCTAAGAAAAATAGAGGTTTTGCTCCATGACATAAAATATCATTTACACACATAGCAACACAATCTATTCCAACTGTATTATAAATTCCTGTTTCAAAAAGCTATTTTTAATTTTGTTCCTACACCATCTGTTCCTGAAACTAATACTGGTTTTTGTATTCTCCTAATTTGTATAAAGCTCCAAAACTTCCAAGTTCATTCATTACATTTTTATTATATGTTTTTCACTTTTTCTTTAATTTTTCTACTGATCTGTATCCTTCTTCTTTATCTACTCCTGAATCTTTATAAGAAATTGACATATTACTCATTATAATTTATATATTTTAAACATTAACAATATATTAATTATAATCTCCTTTCTTGTTATTTTTATTTTATTTTCTAATGCTTCTTTGTATTGGTGTTAATGATTTTATAAATTCTTCTCATAGTCCCCCAAGCCTGCTGGGTAATCTCCATTAAAACATTCCATACAAAGACCAGTATATGGTGCGTCAAAATCAAGTCCTATTGAATCTATTAACCCATCAATGCTTAAAAATGCAAGCGAATCTGCTCCAATGTACTCGCATACTTCTTCTACCGTTTTATTTGCTGAAATTAACTCTGACGAATTTGAAACATCTATACCATAAAATATAGAAACTTAAATTCAGGTGATGCTATACGAACATGAACTTCTTTTTGCTCCAGCTTCTTTTCAATAATTGTACAATTCTACTGAAGTAGTACCTCTAACTATTGAATCATCTACCATAACAACAACTTTATCTTTTACCACAGTTCTAACTGCCGACAATTTCATTCTAACACCTTGTTCTCTTAATTCTTGAGTTGGTTGAATAAATGTTCTTGCTACATATTGATTTTTTATAAGTCCCATTTCATAAGGTTTACCACTTTCTTCTGCAAATCCACTAGCTGCTGACAATGATGAGTTAGGCACTCCAATCACAATGTCTGCATTTGGAACAGGTGATTCTTTAGCAAAGTTTTCTACCACTTCTTTTTCTAGCTTTATGCACATTCACTCCTGATATATCAGAATCAGGTCTTGCAAAAATATACATATTCCATAGCAGCTATTGCCGTTGAAGTATTTTCAGTATATTTTTCTATTCTAAATCCTGTTTCATCAATAATCACTATTTCTCCAGATCTTATATTTCTTACAAATTCTGCTCCCACAATGTCCAAAAGCACAAGTTTCACTCTGCTAAAACATATGCTCCATTTTTAGCTTTCCCTAAAATTAAACGTACTAAATTCAAACGGATCTCACTGCTCCATATAATGTAGTTTGAATAACAAATGAAAAGCCACCTTTTATTTGTTGTAATGCTTCTTTTTAATTGTTCTAAAAACTCTGTTTTTCACTTCTACGAATTAAGTGTATTAACACTTCTGTGTCTGAAGTTGAATGAAAAATAGCTCCTTTTTCTAATTCAATTTTTAATGATTTTGCATTTATTAAATTCCCATTATGTGCTAACACTAATATTTTCATCATGAAATTGAAAATAAAAATGGCTGTATATTTCTTCTACTACTGCTTCCAGAAGTTGCATATCTAACATGTCCTATAGCTGAAGTACCTTTTAATTTCTCAAAAACTCTATCATCGTTAAATACTTCAGATACAAGACCGAGAAATTAGTATGGTAGTAACTCTTTTTCCATCACTAACTACAATCCCTGCAGCTTCCTGTCCTCTATGTTGTAGACTATGTAGTCCATAATAAGTTAAACAGGGCTGCCTCCGGATGTCCAAAAACTCCAAAAACACCACATTCTTTCGTTTAAACTTTTTATACATATTAATTTTATCCTCCGAATTATTTACTTAAAACACTTTCTAAACGATGTAATACTTCTCTATATGCTCCCATTACATCACCTAAATCTTGTCTAAATCTATCTTTATCTAATTTTTCAATGTATCTTTGTCCCATAATCTCATTGAATCTGGGCTTATTTCATCAGCCAATAAAAATATTTCCATCTTTATCTCTACCAAATTCAATTTTATAATCTACTAAAATTAAATTCATTTTATCAAATAATTCAGATAATAATTTATTTATTAAAAATGTTTGTTCTTTTATTACTGCTAATTCACTTTCTGTCAATAATTCTAAGGCTAAAGCATGGTCGTCATTTAATAATGGATCTCCCTAAATCATCATTTTTTATAAGATAACTCAAATGTTGGTCTTTTTAAAAATTTTTCCTTCTTCTGCCCCATATCTTTTAACGAAACTTCCTGTCGCTCTATTTCTAATAATTACTTCTAAAGGTATAATTTCTACTTTTTACATAATTGTTCTCTTTTCATTTAAAGTTTTAATCCAATGAGTTTTAACTCCATTTTTAATTAAATATTCATACAATATTGTAGAAATTTTATTATTTAAAAATTCCTTTTATCTTCTAATTGACTTTTTAACACCATTAAATGCAGTCGCATCATCTTTAAAATACATAATTATTTCATCTTCATTACTTGTTGAGTATATTGCTTTTTGCTTTTTCCTTCATAAATATGATTTAATTTTTCCATTACAATTTCCTCCATTTTATTTTTTTATAATTTTTATTTTATATTAATAAATTACAATTCAACTTTTTATCATTATCTGCAATAAATTTAGCTTTCATATCTTTTCTAAATTTAACTAATTTTTCTTTTATTTCTGGATATTTTACTGCTAAAATTTGTACAGCTAATATTCCTGCATTGTAAGAATTATCTATTCCCACTGTTGCAACTGGAATTGATTTTTGGCATTTGAACTATTGAATATAAAGCATCAAGCCCAGAAAGTGCTGCATTTAAAGGCACTCCAACAACAGGCAAAATAGTTTTTGAAGCTATCACTCCTGTAAATGAGCTGCAAGTCCTGCTCCATCAATTACAACTTCTGCCCCTTCATTTTCTAATCTTTCCAATACTTCTTCTAATTTTTCTGGTACTCTATGTGCTGACAATACATGTGCTTCAAATTCAATTCCAAACTCTTTTTAGACAAGTTGCTGCACCTCTCATTTTATCTGTATCCGATTGACTTCAAAAAATATTGCTACTTTCATTAAATTTTCCTCCCTATTTAAAGAATTTTTACACCGTTTCTAAATAAATTTTTGATTTGTATTTCCTTCTATATTTTTATACAAGTTACTTCCTGTTCTTTCAGAGTGAGCCATTTTCCTAAAAATTCTACCATTATGAGCTAGTAAACCTTCAATCGCATAGTAAGAACCATTTGGATTATACTCTGTATTCATACTTGAATTTCCATCTAAATCACATATTTTGTTGCAATTTGATTATTATTTAATAATCTCAAGTATTCTTCTCTGTTATAACTAATCTACCTTCCCCATTGCGACATAGGTATTGAGTGAATTTCTCCCACTTCCATACCTGCTAGCCAAGGTGAATCATTTGTAATAATTTTTTTGTTTTTAATCATTTTTAGACATATGTTTTGTCAATCGCATTATATGTCAATGTTGGCGAATCTTCGTTTAATTCTCGTATTTCTCCGTAAGGCACTAAACCTGACTTAATTAACGCTTGGAATCCGTTACAAATTCCTAAAATTAATCCATCTCTTTTTAGCAATCTATCTACTGCTTCTTTAATTTTTCGTTTCTTAATACATTTACAATAAATTTAGTAGATCCATCTGGTTCATCTCCTGCACTAAATCCACCGGAAACATTAATATTTGTGAATTATCAATTTCTTTTTACAAAGTTATCAATTGAAGTTTCAACCGCTGTATGCGACAAATTATTGAAAATTCCTATTTTACTAATTGCACCTTCTCGGTTGAACGCTCTTTCTAAATCATACTCACAATTTGTCCCCGGATACACGGGAATAAATACTCTCGGTTTAGCGATAGGTTCAATAATTCTCGTAATTATACTATTTTCTTTTTCTGCCATTTAGCTACAATTTCTTTTTGTTTCAATTCCGTCATTAACTACTTTTCTTGTTGGGAATATTTTTCAAGTGGTTTTTCCCAATTTTCTATTAATTCATCTATTTGAATTTCTAATCCATTTATTTTTAAAATTGCATTTTCTGTAACTTTTCCTATTAATTTCACATTATTCCCAGCTAAATCTCCTTTAGCTTCACAATAAACGCTCCATAATTTACTGATAATAACTCCTCTTCTGTTTTATCTATTGTTACATCAATTCCTAATTTGTTTCCAAATGTAATTTTTGAGATAACGCTTCTACTATTCCACCATTTTTACCGCAACTGCTGATATTATATTTTTATTTGAGATATTTTCACTTATTAAATCAAAAATTATTTTTTTCAATTCATCTAAATTTGGTAAATCATTTTTCATCATATGGTGTTTCAATTAAATAAATATTGTTTCCAGCTTCTTTTTATTTCGCTTGAAATCACATTATTTGCATCAACTACACTTACTGCAAACGACACTAATGTTGGCGGTACTGTCAGAGTCGTGGAATGTCCCACTCATAGAGTCTTTTCCCACCTATTGATGGTAATCCAAAATATTTTTTTGTACATATAACGTTCCTAACAATGCTGACAACGGTCTTCCCCATTTTTAGAGTCATTCCCTAATCTTTTCAAAAATATTCTTGGAATGTAAATCTTATATTTTTATAATTCCCACCAGCTGCAACAATTTTTGTCATTGATTCAATAACTGCTAATGCTCCGGCATGAAATGTACTTTGTTTCGCAACATATGGATTATATCCGTATCCAACCATTGAAGCTACATCTGTTTCAGCATTTACTAACTGACACTTTTTGCACTGACACTTCTGCAGGTGTTAATTGATATTTTCCACCATAAGGCATTAAAACTGTCATGCTTCCAATCGTTGAATCAAATGTTTCCATTAATCCTCTTTGTGATGCAACATTTAAGTCTTTCAAATTATTTATTATTTTCTCTTTAAAATCTTTTCCTTCAATATTTCTGTTATATTTAAGTTTTTCCGTTTTTCAATTTTAACATCAATATTTTGGCTTGCACCGTTTGTATTCAAGAAATCTCTTGAAATATCAACGATTATTTCTCCATTATATTTCATAACCAATCTATTAGAATCATTAATTTCTGCTACTTGATATGCTTCAAGATTTTTCTTCTTCTGCATATTTTATAAATGTTTCTACATCTTTTTTTATCAATAACTACTGCCATTCTTTCTTGTGATTCTGAAATTGCAAGTTCTGTTCCGTTAAGTCCAACATATTTTACTCTTACTTTGTTTAAGTCAATCTCAAGTCCATCAGCTAATTCTCCCTATCGCAACAGATACTCCTCCTGCTCCAAAATCATTGCATTTTTAATTAATTTTGTTACATTTTTATCTCTAAATAGTCTTTGAATTTTTTTCTTTCAACTATCGCATTCCCTTTCTGAACTTCAGCACTTGATTTTTCTGACGATTCGGTTGTATGCTCTTTAGATGAACCTGTTGCTCCACCAATTCCATCTCTACCTGTTCTTCCACCTAATAAAATGACAACATCTCCATTTTTGGGCTTTTTCTCTTATAATGTTTTCAGCTGGTGCAGCTCCAACAACAAGTCCTAGCTCCATTCTTTTAGCTTTATAACCCTCATCATAAATTTCATTTACATAAGTTGTCGCCATTCCTATTTGATTCCCATAAGATGAAAAACCCATGTGCTGCTTTTTGTGTTATTACTTTTTGAGGGTAATTTACCATTTAATGTATCAGACACTTTTTCTGTCGGATCGGCAGAACCACTTATTCTAACTCCTTGATAAACAAAAGTTCTTCCTGATAAAAGGATCTCTTATCGCTCCTCCAATACATGTACTTGCTCCTCCAAATGGTTCTATTTCCGTTGGATGGTTATGTGTTTCATTTTTAAATTGTAAAATCCATTTTTCTACTTTTCCATTTATTGGCACATCAATATAAATTGAACAAGCATTTATCTCATCAGACACTTCTAAATCTGAAAGTGAGCCATTTTTCTTTGTTCTTTTTCCAAATATTGTAGCTAAATCCATTAAAGTCATCGGCTTTTTATAATTTTTCTCCGTGTACATATTCTCTACTCGCTAAATATTCTATTATTGTTTTTCAATTACATTTTTATAAATTTCATTTTCAACTGTTATGCTATTAATAATTGTTTCAAAAAGTTGTATGTCTACAATGATCCGACCAATAAGTGTCAAGTACTCTAATTTCTGTTTCAGTAGGGTTTCTTTTTCTTCATTTTTAAAATATTTTTGAATAAATAGTGAGTCATTTGCTGTCATTGCTAATTCTAATTCATTTCTTAATTTTGATATTTCATCTTCTGTTTTCTCGATAAATGCTTCATATACAGGCACTTTTATCTTTATTCATTTCTTCTTTTTGCTCTACTAAAACATCAATATTTTTTTCTCATTTCCACTTCATTTATATAATATTTTTTTAATTCTTTTTAAATCATTATCACTAATATTTCCATATAAAATTATAAATTTTCCACTTCTCACCGATAAATTTTTATTATTTTTCAATTAAAAGAGAAATACATTGTTCAGCAGAATCAGCTCTTTGATCATATTGTCCCGGCAAAAATTCTACGGCAAAACTTCTTTTTCTAATTCTTTATTTTCTGCTTCAAATACTTCATCTAAATTGCTATAAACTTTATCAACATTTATTTCAGAAAATACAGTTGTTTTAGTTTTTCTAAATCCTCTTTATTTATATTAAAAATATCATATATATTTAATATTCTTATATTTTTAAATTTTTATTTCTGTATTTTCCTTTAAATCATTTAACAAATTTTTGAGCTTCAACTCTAAATTTCTCTCTCAACATAAAGTCTAAAATTCATTTTTTCCTCCAATTAAATTTATAAAAATTATAGTTAAATAAACAAAAATCTAGGTAAATTAAATTTTACTTAGATTTATCATATTTATATTTATTTTGTTTAACTTTAAATTATAAGCTATAACTTCTCTTAAGATAGACAAAGTCCACGAAAAAGTTGACAATAACTTCGTTTGTCCAATAGATAATATTCTTGAAATAGTAATCAATACATTCATATTAATCCTCCATAAGATATTATTATTGCATAACAAAAAGTTAGAAGTTATAAATAAAAATCTCAACTTATAGTCAGCAATTTACGGTTGCTTGTAGAAACTCTTCGCCTTATCCAAAGAATATATAAGTTAATTATATATCTAGTTTTACATGAATATTGTATCACTCAACTGTTTTTATTCTTTTTAAGATTAAAATGTAAATTGCAACTCAAAGTGTCATACTTTTTATGAAATATATTTTTTACTTTTTCATATATTTCATTTTGAGCTTTTTACATTAAATAATTTTCGTCAATATTCATTTATACATTTTTCCTAATTACTTGTCTTTTTCTATATTTATTTATCTTTCACTCTCTAAATTTTTAACTTTTAGGCATTTTCTTAAATTCATCTTTAACTAAAAATATACATAAAGTAAAAGCTAATATATCAGATACTGGATATCGCTATTATTACTCCAGTAACTCCAAAAAAATATTGGTAAAATAATAGTTAAAGGTAATAAAACATTACTTGTTTTGATAATGAAATTATCGTTCCTTTTTAGCTTTTCCTATTGCTGAGAAAAATGTCAGTGATACCGTAAAAATACTACCTAAAATTAACATTGATAAATACAATCTCATAAAATTTATAGCAAAATTCATATATTCTTCATTTCCTGCTCCAAATAATGAAACGATTTGTCAGTGGAATATTTGAAAAATTAAAGTCATTATTGTTGCTGTTATTACCTGAGATCCTATTAATATTTTTTTGTTGTTTCTCTAACTCTTTTTATATTTTTAGCTCCATAATTAAATCCTAAAATAGGTTGTGCTCCTGAACAAGTCCAATCACTACTGCAAAATAAATAATAGTAACTTTCATTACAACTCCTGCAGAAGCTATAGGAATATCGCTTCCATATTTTGTAGCAGCACTCGTATATTTTTAACATATTATTTGTCACAACTTGGACTATCATCGTAGAAAATTGAAATATAAACGAGGTAAATCCAAGACTAAATATACTTTTTGCTATACTTAAATTTAATTTAAAATCTTTTTCTCCAATTTTTACTGATTTGAATTTTGTAAAATAAAACATTAATATTGTCGCTGACACAATTTGGCTTATAACAGTAGCAATTGCTGCTCCAGATATTCCCATCTTAAATACAAATATAAATATCGGATTCAATATTGTGTTTAAAAATTGCACCAGCAATAATTGCATACATTGAATATTTTGGACTTCCATCTGCTCTAACTAACGGTTATACCAATAGCTATAAGTAAAAACGGTACTCCAAACGATGTTATTCCTGTATACTGCATTGCATAAGATAAAATTTGTTCAGTCGCTCCAAACATTATCATTAATTGTTTTAAAACAATATAACAATTATCCATATAATTGTTCCTATTATTACTAATAAATTTGCCGATGTTCCTACTATTTTTAGCTTTTTCATAATTTTTCGCCCTAATTCTAAATTCAAATTTGCAGCAGATCCAATTCCAATCATAAGTCCTATCGCCAAACAGTGTAACTATGGGAAATGCTATATTTGTTGCTGCATTTCCTAAAATATCCCACTCCCTGTCCAATAAATATTTGATCCACTATATTATATAACGCATTTACTATATTTGCCACAATCGCAGGAACTGCTAATTTATAGAGCAGTTTTCCTACAGATCCCTCTCCTAAATTATTTCTTTCTTTTTGACATACATTTTCTCCTTAAAAATTTTTATCAATTAGAAAAACAAGAGTATCTACTAGATATTCTTGTTTTCTTTTAATTTTATTTATTTTTATTTTTATTTCTTCTTGCTAACTCTCTTTTTCTCTTCTAGACAATGGTCTTCCGTTACTTTCTTCTATAAATTGTTCTTCACTTTGTTCTTCAAATTCAGTTATATCTTCATGTTGATAACTAATATTTGTCATTTCTTCATGTTTTAAATTCGTTGTTTCTTCTGGTGTTTGAATTCTAAGTTTTTGATAAAAATCCAGTAGTTTTCTCTTTTTAATTGCATCAATCATTTCATTATAAATTTCATAACCTACAATTTTATAATCATGTGCCGGACTTCTTTTGTGCATATCCTCTAAGACCTATTCCTTCTCTTAGCTCATTTAAGTCAGCTAAATGTTGTCTCCATTTATTATCTAACACTTCTAACATAATATATTTTTCTATTGCTTTGAATTGTTCTTCTCCTATCAATTCTCTTTTTCATTATAACTAGCAATTAAATCTTTTGAAATAGTATCTACAATTTCATCTCTATCTTTACTTTCATCAATTTCCGAAAGTTCATATTCAAACACTTCTTTCAATTTATCTGCAAACAACTCTAAATTCTAATCATCACCAGTTAAAGCCATGTCTGCTATATCTGAAACAGTATTCTGCCAACATATCATAAACTAATGGTTTTAAGTCATCTTCTCCTAAAAATTAAATCTCTTTGTTTATAAATTACTTCTCTTTGATTGTTATTTACATCATCGTATTCTAATAAACTTTTTCTTGATGAGAAATTTCTACTTTCAATTCTTTTTGAGCATTTTCTACTCCTTTTTGTTACTTGTCTATGTCTAATTTCTTCATCTTCATCCATTTTTTTAATACTCTCATCATAGATTGTAATTTGTCTCCACCAAACATAATCATTAAATGATCATCTAGTGCTAAATAAAATTCCGAAACTCCCGGATCACCTTGTCTCTCCAGATCTTCCTCTTAACTGATTATCAATCCTTCTACTTTCATGTCTTTCAGTTCCTAATACAAATAATCCACCTGCTTCTAAAACTTTATTTCTATTTTCTTCACAATCTTTTTCATATTTAGCTAAAGCTATTTCATATTCAGGTGTTCCTTTTTCAGCTTCTTTTTCTGCTAACGCTTCAGGTTCTCCACCTAATTTTTATATCAGTTCCACGTCCTGCCATATTTGTAGCGATTGTAACTGACTTAAATCTTCCGGCTTGTGCAATTATTTCAGCTTCTCTTCCATGATGTTTTTGCATTCAATTTTGATGTGTGGAATACCTTGTTTTTAATAATTGCGATATTTTTCAGATTGCTCTATTGAAGCTGTACCAACTAAAACAGGGTTGTCCTTTGTCATATAATTCTTTAATTTTATTTGAAATTGCTTTTATATTTTGCTTTTTCAGTCATATAAATAACATCCGGTAAATCTTTTTCTTATTACAGGTTTTATTCGTTGGAACTTGTATAACTTTTTAATTTTATAAATTTGTTTAAATTCTTCCTCTTCTGTTTTTGCCGTTCCTGTCATTCCAGAAAGTTTATCATACATTCTAAAGTAATTTTGTAATGTAACTGTTGCCATCGTTTGATTTTCTCCAGCTACTTCCAATCCTTCTTTAGCCTCTATTGCTTGATGTAATCCGTCCGAGTATCTTCTACCTTCCATAAGTCTTCCAGTAAATTCATCTACGATAATTACTTCATTATCAGCATTTATAACATAATCTCTATCTAATTTATATAATTCTTTTTGCTTTTAATGCTTGAGTTAAAAATGTGTCAATTCTACATTTTCAGGAGAATATAAATTATTTAATCCTAAAAATTTTCTCTACATTTTTTATACCTTTAGTTGTCATAACTACTGAGATGTGATTTTTCATCAACTTCATAATCTTCCCAATCTTCATCAGGTATATTAGCAGACTTTTTATCTTTAATTCCTTCTGTTTTTACACTTCTTTTTAATTTTGTTGCAACTTCTGCAAATTTATCATACCATTCATGAATTTCTTGTGCTGCCCCAGATATAATTAAAAGGCGTTCTTGCTTCATCAATTAAAATTGAATCTATTTCATCAACAATCGCATAAAAATGTCCTCTTTGTACTTTCTCTTCTTTTGATCCAACCATATTATCTCTTAAATAGTCAAATCCAAAAATTACTATTTGTTCCATATGTAATATCTGCTGCATAAGCCTGTTTTCTCATTTCTGTCGTCATTGAATATCCATCAGCAACAAATGCAGAAGTCAACCCTAAATATTCATAAATTTCATTCATTATATTTCTATCTCTTTCAGCAAGATAGTCGTTTACTGTTACTACATGAACTCCTTTTTCCATTAAAAGCATTCAAATATATCGGTAATGTAGACATCAAAGTTTTACCTTCTCCTGTTTTCATTTCCGCTATATTTCCGTTATGTAAAATAATTCCACCAATTAACTGTACATCATAATGTCTTTTTCCAGTTAATCTTCTTGAAGCTTCTCTTACAGTCGCAAATGCTTCAACAAGCAAATCATCTAATGTCTCTCCATTTTTATTCTTTCTTTAAATTCTTTTTGTTTTATTTTTAATTGTTCTTCAGATAATGCTTGAAATTCTGGTTCAATGGCATTTATTTTTATCTACTATTTTTCTTAACTTTTTATTTCACGCTCATCTGAAGTACCAAATATTTTTACTATATTTTGTATCATTTGTTCTCACTTTCTATATTATAATATTAATTCAATCTTCCTTTCATAAAGTAAATTATAACATAAATTAACATTTTTCTATATTAGTTTTAATATATTTCCTATTTTTCTTTATTTTTTTACAAAAAAATCCTTGTTCTTGTAAAACATCAAATGTTTCTCCTCTTTTAGCCATCATAGTTTCCATTTGTTTTTGATATTTGTGTTGTAAACTCATCTACACGATTATTTGTATCTCTCAAATCATAATATTGATTTACAATTTTATCATATTCTTCTAGCTCTTTCAACGGATTTTTCTAACTCTTTATATTCGTTTTTCCATATGAATTATATTTCTCGGTATTCTTGGCTTTAAATCAGGCTCTTGATCTTTCCACCCAACTACTAATCCCACTGCCGGAAAGGACATATTTAGGCAATTTTAACAATTTTACAACTTTTTCTAATATCATTTTAAAAATTGATCCCAAATAAACAGTTCCCATTCCAAGACTTTCAGCTGCAACTACTACATTTTTGTGCAGCAATTACTGCATCTGTCAATCCTGACATAAATCTTTCAGCCTCTCCTTGAACTAACGCTTTAGCACCTTTCCTTCTGCAATTTGTTGATTTCTTCTTTGATCTACAACAAATACAAATAAATGTGGAGCTGTTGCAATATATGGCTGATTCCCAATAATTGCCAATTCATCTTTTCATTTTTTTGATCTGTTATACTTATTATGCTGTATGCTTGTCTAAAATTACTCGTAGCCGTATGTCTTGCTACATCTACTAATAAATTTATTTCATCGTTTGTCAATGTTTTATTTTTAAATTTTCTAATTGATTTATGATTTAATTGATTTTTATTGTTTCTGTCATATTTTTCATCCTTTTCTTATTTTTATTATATATATTATACAATAATTTTTATCTATATAATTTTATCTATTACTTATATTACTCAAGATACTAAAGAAATATTTCCATATATTAATATTTTTAAATATTCTAATATAATAATATTAAAAATCAGAAGTTAAAAAGAATTTTCTTTAAATAACTCCTGATTACTTTAATATTAAAAATATATTTATATCGCCTACAACATCACTAAATTTTTATTTTTGACTAGAGTTAGAGCTTTTGAGTAATATTTTCAAATGAAACTTTTACCTAATATATCTTCATTTTTTTAATATATTAACTGTACCATTACTTTTTAATATTAATATCTCCAACTACATCTGTAATATCTAAATTTGAAATTTGTGGCATTTCTATTGATACATCACCAACAACATCATTAACATCTATATTTATTATATCTTTACTATATTCAATTACTACTTTTGAATGAAATTGTCCAAAAATTAAACCATTTTTACTTTTTACTTTTTATTTTTAAATCTCCATCTAAATTTTTCAATTTCTACATTATCACTCTTTGTATATTATCTCTATTTGATATTTCAATAGTTCCAACAAAAATCTTCTACTAATATATTATTTATAGATGATACTGCTTCATTTTTAATTACCATATCTTTTTGTTTTAAAGTCACCATTAAAATAAATTATCATTACACCTATAGCTATCACACATATTCAATTAACATTTTACGCATCTTTACCATCTCCTATAACAACTTTTCCAACAACATTAAAAATAGACATATTCAATTTTGATTCAGGAAATAGAAATATTATTTTTAATTTTAACATTACCTAATATATTCCTTTTATCCAAATTCACATCATCAGATAATATAAAATAAAAATTTACCGACTATGTTTTTATTTCTATATTCCCAATTTCTAGTGTTTTCCATCTTAAATCTAGCAACTACATTTTTATATTAACATCTAAACTTTCTTCTGAATATTCAAGTTCCAACGAAACATTATATTTTTCTACTAAATAAAACGTTACCTATCTGTGAAATAATTAAATCTCCCTTTTTCTTCATCATATTCAACTATACTTTCAATATTAGAATTTAATATTTTTAATCTATTTTCATTACCTTTAATTATTTTTAATTTTACCAACAAAATTATTCAAATCAATTTTATTAAGTTTTTTAGTTCCATATCAATATCTTTATATTTAATTTCATTTTTGTTATAAATCCAACTGTAAATAGTAGATGTAATCATCAATAATATTTTTAAAGAATATTTTTACAATTCCTTTAATTACAGAATAAAGAATTAAGATTACCCTGATATTATCAATACTGATGCCAATACATTTATAATACTTAAATTATTACCAATATTCATTAAAATAGTTCCGATTAAAGAAAAATCCTAAATAAAAAGGAAAAGTTAAAATTGAAAATATTGAAGCAAATACTGAAAGTATTAAAACACCCATCACTACTATTCCTGCAAGTACAAGTATAAGCATAGGGTAATAGTAATCAGTAGCTAAATATTCCACCCAAAGGTTATTAAAAAATAATTTAAACGAAGAAAATCCATTACCTTTTTAATAACTCCATATTCAAGTAATATATCATTAGCTACTTTTTGGGATTTATATTCTCCGGTATTTCATCATCATCTCCAAGTCCTAAATCTTTAAAAATATTCTTCATAAAACATAAATACAGAAGCTTTTCTCATTATAAGGTAAATCTTTTTATATATTTATCTAATTTTTGCATAAATTTTTCTTAGTCATTATTATTCAACTCCCTTATAAAACTATCAATTTCTTCTTTCAAAATTATCCATTCTTCAATAGATTTATTATAGTTCTTTAATACCTTTATCAGTTATTTTATAATATTTCCTATTTCTACTTTGGAAATTTACATCATAAGTTTCTAAAAATCTTTTTCTGTAACCGTCTTAATACGGGATAAGTGTTGATTCACTAATATTAACTCTCGATTGTATTTTTGAGTTAATATATATCCATTACAAATCCTCTTTTTCAAACTAGAAAAGTACACAAAATTCTAAAATTTCACTTGTTATTTGCATATTATCATCTCAATAATATTATATATCGATAGTATTGTTTGTCAAATAGTATTATAGAAAAATATAATTCGTAAAAATAAAGTGTCGTACTTTGATAGAACCATAATATAATTTTCTATGGTATGATTAATTTAGAATAAAAATTACCAAAGATATTATGATTCATAGTTAATTATGCAATAAAAGAGGAAATTGAATAAATTATTTAATTTACAACTCAAAATGTTATAGTTTATTTAATTTAAACCCAAATAAATCATCATACATAAAAATAATATTATAAATTAATAATAAACAAATTCCTATAATTAAAACAACCTTTTTCATTATTGTTTCCTTTCACTTCATTTTTTAACTCATTTTTCATAAATAATAAAAATTTCCCAAAGTAAAAATTGTTATAATCGGAATTATCAATATTTCGTATTTGCTTCCCCATCTATCAATTTCATTTTTTTAATATTATAGTGAGCAGGTATTAAATCTGGCAAAAATATTAAGGCAATCATACTTATTATTAATGGTAAAAAAACATAAGTGTATAAAAATAGTTTTATTGTTTTATCTAGTTTTTTAAAAATAACGCTACCGTCTCAATATGAAACGAGTGAACACTAAGTATGTCAAGTAGTTGCGTTCGTATGTGGGAACATATCCGCATACTTTTTAACGATAGCATAAGGTTATCGTTAAAAGTATTACCTGGACAAACTAGAATTTATATGGCACACTTTTTCATAAATTCATGAATCAATTTATTTACAACATCTGGTCTATCTGTATTGGAATTATGCCCAGCATTATCAATCCACTCAACAGGCTTTCCTGATTTTTCTCATATGATTTCAAATATCGGATACAAAGAACCTGCTCGATCTTCTTTACCGCATATCACCACATGTGGACATTTTTATTTCATAGGTCAGATTTTTCTACTGCTCTTGCCAAGATCTTATACCCATGTCCTACTAGTTGAGAATATCTTTTCTGTTTCCCATCATAAACCATCATCATATCCAACATTAATTTTTCTTCCGTAGGCAGTTGTTGATACAGCTTTCGAGCTGTCTCCAAAAGTGTTTTCCATGGATAAATTCTGTATATTGCTTCTACATGTTTTTAATAACCATAATTCTATTACAGTATAATACTGCCTTTGAAGAGAGTGAATCAATTGTAACAATACCATTTAGTTTTTTTCTGAAAATAGTTCTGCATAAATCTGCCCTATATAACCTCCCATTGATTGTCCAATTAAGATTGGTCGATCAATTTCTTCTTTTATTAATATTTCATTCAACCATTTTGCTTCATCAAACATATCAAAAATCAAGGTCAAAAGGATATGATGAAGCATGTCCAGGTGCGTCCCACACTAATACTCTGAACTTATCCTTAAAAAGTATTCTACCTGTTTGTCAAACAGTCTATGATCAGCAGTAAGTCCCGGCAAAAATATAAGAGCGATTCTTGATTGTTTATTAATTTCATTTATCCAATAATGAATCACTCCTGATGAAGTTTCTAGTGTTTTTCCAGCATTAATGTCCCCATTCTTCTTGATATATTTACCACTCTTAACCCTTTGATCCTTTGGTTTCTCCGTATCTGCAGGAATAGCCCAATATGAGCCAATCTTTGTAGCACAGTGTATACGTCCCTCTGTGCAGAGGATATGTATTCTTCTAACTGTAATACCCCATTTTTTTCTGATGTTTGCTTTATTGATAAATATTCCGTCATAATCTTCCGTAAATAACTTTACAGTTACACTTACTAACAATAGTATATTCAAACTACGAATAAAATCAATCTGCAAGTATAACAAAAATAGCAGAATCGAAGTTTGCACCATTTTTATAGACTTTATAATAAATATTGTTTATACATTTTGAATTGTACTAATCCACGATTGTTCAACTTCTTCATATTTTTTTCTGATTTTAATTTTTCATATCGTTGATTTGGTAAATAGGAATCGTATTCATATGTCCTAATTGGGTAGTTAAGTAAAAATTTTTAAATTTTTGATGAGGACTTTAATAAAATGTTCAATGTTGCTTGATAAGAATCCCACACCTCATCGTGCGTTGAACTTATTAGTAATATTGGACATTTTACATTTTTGAGTGTCATTTCTCCTTCACTTGAATAATTTTTCTAAATAAATCTTTTTAGATTAAAAGGCTTTTATAAAGGAATTTCCAACCCATTAAACGTCCAAGAAGAATGTTTTTGAATTTAATCTTCCTTTTTGTTCCTTCATATACTTTATCGCTTGGAGAATTTAACACGGCACACTTGATTTGAGAATATTTAGTAATAGCTAAAAGGCTATATTCGGCACCTTTATGATCTCCCATATATTCCTATTTTATTTTCATCTACAAAAGGATAACTTTTTAATATTTTAATTTAGCTTCACCAATATATTCTAAAGGAATTCTATCAAGATTTTTACTTTGCTCATCTAGTCCAAAATAGCTTAATGCCAATGCATTAAATCCATAGCTAACTAATGATTGAGCTATATTTTTGTGCTTTTTCAATACCGCCATCACTTCCAGATAAAACAATTATAGTAGGTGTTGGAACATCGTAGTTTATGTAAAATAATCTACCTTTCCATTCATAATCCACAATATCTTTATGCATTACTGACTTTGGAGCAAAATATCTTTTTAAACTTAATGTTTCTTGCCTTATCATTATCTGTATATATTGTTAATGAATATTCAACCTCATTGTATGTAGGTAACTTTTTAAATTTGTAATCCTTTTAGAATGAGTAATTTTGAATTGGCTTTAAGGATTCAAATAAACCCATACTTCTTACTCCCATATAATTTCCTTTTTATAGATGCTGATAATGACGTATTAATTGTTCCATTTTCATCCGAAAGAAATGTTGCCATCGATTCCCATTTTGTGTTAATAAGAATAATTCATTGGAGCATTAATATTATAGAAATTTGAAGTTTCTAATTTTATTGTTACTTCTTTAAATTTATCCAAACCATCAATAAGAATATTTAATTTATTATCCATAAGTAAACTAGAATCATATATTTTAATATTATAGTTCATCAAATTCCTCCCACATTAACATGATAGATTTTTATTAACAAATGTAATTCTTTATAAAAGGTTTCATCATGTTCGTTTAGTATTTTTATAAGTCTTTTGTTCTATGTGTTGATTATCATGAATGGTACAAACATCTAACCCTTTTTCAGTTAATACAACCGTAAAACTCTTATTATTAATTCGAGATTTAATTACTGCTTTTTTCCTTTCCAAATTATTTACCATCTGAGTTATAGCACTTCTAGTAATTTGTAAATCGTCTGCATATTTTTAGAGATTGATTTGGATACATATTTACAAATTTCAAGAAGTGAACTTCTGATAGATTTAAATCATATATTTTGTGCTGTTTAAACTCTAAATTCTCATATGCACTAATAAACTTACGAAATTCTCGAATACACTTCAAATACATCATAGTTTTCTCCTTTTGTTAAGCTACTTAACAAAAAGTATACTAAATTAAATTATAGATGTCAAGTATAACAGGTCAGTTTTTAAGACAATACAAATTACAACTCAAACTGTCATATTTAAGCCCAAATAAATCATCATACATAAAATAATATTATAAATTAATAATAAACAAATTCCTATAATTAAAACAACCTTTTTCATTATTGTTTCCTTTCACTTCATATTTTTTAACCCATTTTTCATAAATAATAAAAATTTCCCAAGTAAAATTGTTATAATCGGAATTATCAATATTTCGTATTTGCTTCCCCATCTATCAATTTCATTTTTAATATTATAGTGAGCGGGTATTAAAATCTGGCAAAAATATTAATGCAATCATACTTACTATTAACGGTAAAAACATAAGTGTATAAAATAGTTTTTGATATTCATTTTAATCCTTCCATCTTTTTAACATATCTTACATTTGTTATACCACAATAACTTGACATAAGTTATCATGTTATAATTTTTCAATGCTTTTTGAAGATTTATTATATTCTTCATTTAAGTTATTTAATTTCCCTCTAGCCTCATCAAAAGTACTTAATTTTTGACACTTCGCTTAATTTTTGTACTTTCTGACACTTGAGACATACTTTTTACTGACTTTTGCTATAAGCCTTCTAATGCTCCAGCTACAGAAGCTCCTACCATTAAAGATAGTTCAAATCCTTTAGCCATTATATTTCCTCCTTTCATATTGTTTTTCATATTTTTCTATTGTATAATACTCATAAGAGGTGATTCATATGTTTAAAAACACTAAAAACAAAAATTGATAATTTAAAACATAATAAAAATATAATTAAATTATGCAAACTTTTAAAAAGATTTTGCCATCGAATATAAATTTATATCTCCTAAAAAGAAAAATTTCTATAACCGAGAGACTTGATAATTTTTCTAAAAATACTAAAAAATTCAAAAATTCATACTTGTAAATTTTCATTTATTGAAATAATTTTAATTTATTTTATATCTATCTTTGGTGTACTTTTTCACGATGCCTTGGATTTTATTCTTTTTATTGATTGGGATTCATATTGGATTTATTTTTCTTTTTATAGGTCATTTAACTGTATTTTTTTCTTTTAATCTATGAAGAATGATAAATTATTTTAATTTTTGAGCCAAAAAGGCTCTTTTTATTTATCTGCAAGTTCTTCTACACTATTCCAGTTAATGAGTCAAAAATTTAATTCAAACTCTTTATATGTATCTGACCTAAAAGTATATTCTTGTGTCAATTTTATAAAAATTTTATTCAATTACAAAAATTCTACAATTAGATTATACTGATTTTTACTAACTTAGTTGCCATCTCTAAATGAAACGAGTGAACAGAAAGTATGTCAAGTAGTTACGTTTATATGTAGAAACATATCCACATACTTTTTAACGATAGCATAATGTTATCGTTAAAAGGTTTAATCCATATATAACAAATCAGTGTCTAGTAGCAACTTGCTTTTATTATTTCCTCATCAGTTCTTTCATCTTCTAATCTATCAGAAAAGAAGAAACTAAGATTTTTATCCTCTTTATATTTTTCATACAAACTTCTTCTTAGAGTATACGCCTTATTACTATTCGCCTTTGATCTGGTATTCTTTTCTTCCATCAATCTCTCCATTTCTCCTTACATCATAACAGTATATTGCATTAGGATTGTTTCCTTACATCTTGAACCTTGAGTTGTTTAATTAAACCTTGCTTTTTCCTCATACTTTTTATCTGGTATAAATTTTGAAAAATTTTAGAAATCTACAAAATAAATTTCTATTTGTACTATCTCTATTTATATTAAAAATTTGCAAATTCATTTAAAGAATTGATAAACCTCGTAAAATCCGCATATGCGTGTATAGAATCATTAGTATTATTAGCCCCTAATGAATTCTAATTTTACCTTAGCATATTCAGATGGCTTTCTTTCTGTATCACTATATAACTTTAATATTACAACATAATCCTCATTTTTGTAATTGAAGAAAAAGCTATCAATAATCCATTCTTTTTCCTCCATACTATTTAACAACTTAGGTAGATTTCTAAATCTAATTTCAGCCATATAATCACCTCATATTATTTTTTATATTCTTTCCATTCTTTATTCTATTATCTATTGGATACTGTATATCTTTTTGTATAGCCAGTAAAATGCATTATCGTAACAAACAGGAATGTATATAACTACATGTTCAAATACCTTCTTGATCTTAAGTCAATCTAAATTTATCAAACTTCTTTCTGTTTAAGCTTATTATACCATATTCACTACACTTTTGTTAATCACAATTATAAGTGGCATAATTGTAGTCGTCGCAAATTCTGATAATTTATATGCTAAAAATCTTCTGTTAAAATAATATTTTCATCAATAATTTTCTAATCTCGCCTGTGAGACTTCATTTTCAAAAGTCTAATGGCATATCTATCACTTTATTGATTGCTTGTGATTTCAAATTTTTAGCAACTCTAAAAGTAGATATATGGGCTAAAAGATAATGCCACAAAAATACGAAGCAATGCCCAAAACAGATGAAATCACAGCTATTTCTCCATAATACATAATACTTTTCGTACTTAAGCTTTCAACATATAATCTTATAATTTTGATAGATATAAACTAATGGAATGATTGACATTGCAGCACTCAAAATTGATAATACATATGCTAAAATAGTCAGATATTTATATTTACCGGAATACTTTAATAATCCGCTACGAAATATAACTCTTTATCTCGTCTTTTAATATTGCTAATATTTTTCTCTTTATCGTTTTCTACAGAAAACTCTTTAAAAGATTGTCCGTCTAGGTATAAAACTTTTATTGCAAGAGGTTATTTGAATACTATCTATTGTGATTATATCAGACTGGTCTGTGCTTTTCTGATTGAAATTTATATATCTACGAACCATAGCTTCAATTCTTGCCTTTAAGTTCATTTATGTTAAATGGCTTTGTCAGATAATTATCAGCACCTCGTTTAAGTCCATAGATTTTTGAATCATCATCAGACTTCGCAGTCAGTATTAAAACTGAAATAGTGCATTCTTCCCTTATCATCTCCAAAACTTGAAATCCATCAAAATTGGAAAGCATAATATCTAATAAAATCAGACACAAATTATTTTGCATTTCGTATTTTTATATCCGTCTAATCCATTATTGGCAATATCTACAGAATATCCATCGGTACTTAAACACTTTTTTAATTAAATTACATAATGCAATATCATCATCTATAATTAGTATCTCTCTCATATTTCATAATTCCATACTTCTTATTCAACATAATTATCACCAGATGAAAAATTATTTTAAATAATTATTTTTGAAAAACCTTATTTTATCATTTAATTTATCATTGTTAGATATAAGATGTAGGGATTTCACTTTATCTCTAATTTCTCCTAATAAATCTAAAAACACCTTTTTGATGTAATATTAGATTCAAGATAACCTAACATTTCTGCAAAAACTTCTTTTGACATAGAGAAAATTGTAACTTACTCTTTATTGCTTCATCCGTAAAAAGAAATTAATGCAATAAATGATTGTTTTTGTATCAAAATTTTTAATTAGTTCAATATAAATTGGATTTGCATCCCATGCTTCTCACTCCCATTAGTCAAAAAAATACAGATACTATTACTTTTTTACATATTGGAAATTCATTTGTGAAGGAATAGCACCATGATTACCTACCATAGTACGCAATTGTCTTGCAAAGAAGGTTCATTATAAAAATTATTAAAACTATTATGAGCCATCATTAAATTTTCTAAAGACACTTTTGATTATGGGAGCTTTTTACAGTATCTGGCAAATAAGACATTCCTCCCACAACTCCTAAAAATCTCTTTGCCTCATTTTTAGTTTGATTATCTCCATTCGCCAAAAATGTTGCATATCTGATACCAAAATCTGATTTTTACTTCTTCAGATATTATTTTCCATAATTCAGATGCTAAATTATTTATATTACTTCTTGTCTGTTGACTTGTTTTTCATCAATGTATATACCAAAAACCCTTTGCCAATGCATCAGCTTTTTCAATACTTAATTCAGTAAAAAAATGGAACTATCATTGAAGCTTGTACATCATCAATCACCTCGAGTTTAATATTTGATAATAGCTGACCAATTTTAACCTGTATACTTGATGGTGGGGTTGCGATTATTTCTTTAATACATATCTCTAACCACTGAAATTAAATTCAGCCCTGTTAATTCTGACTGATTAGGATGTGCTGCACTTGCCCAGTTCCTCATATAGCGTATAAAATCTAAGTGCTTATACCCTATTTGCGTAATTAAAACCAATTTCCAATGCACCCTTTAATTAAATCAAAATCATCTAACTTCAATAAATCTTCTGGTGAAGTAAATTGTTTTCTTCTCTCATCAAAGCTTATTACAACATCATAGAAATACTTAATATCTCCATTTATCACTCTAATTCTTAGTTGTTTAATCGTTTCATCCCCACAAATAATTTAATGCTGCATCAAACAAACCTGTCGATACTGCAACAAAAACTTAGACAAATAATATGATTCTCTAATCAACTCATTATTCATCTTATCAATAAGGAACGGAAGATTTGTTATTGCGATTTTTCCGTTCGTCTAACGAAGATAGAATATTGTCTGTTGGTAACCCTACTGACTGTAAGACTGATAGATACATATTATTTGAATCTTGTATAATCTGTGATATCTCACTCTGATTGTTCCTAATTGATAATTCAGTTTCCATAATTTTTTCTCCTTTTTAAATTGTTTTTAGCAATATAGCTATTAAAAGATAGACATCTTTTATAAAAATATTCATAATGTAAATCATTTGAAATGAGACTATGAAATTTTTTTCTGTAAATTCTATTCTTCTATGATTAGAATTATTTAATTTATAATTTTTAATATATTAATATGAATTTTTTAATATGTCAAGATTAAGCTATTCAAAAATGAGTACCTTTTTCTTATGCTCAAATCTACCTTCATACATTATACTAAATTCTCCATATACTTTCCCCAATTTCTTAATGGTTGACTCCATTTTTGTAGCTTCAAGTATTGATAAGTAAAGTGCCTTTAATAGCGCTTTATCACTTGTATATACTGTTCTTTGTTTATTTAATTTCTTGTAAGTACTATTTAAACTCTCTATTGCATTTGTGGTATATATTACTTCCTTACTTCCAATGAAAAATTTAAATATTGGTGTTAAAATATCCCAATTTTTAGTACTAGCTTGACATGGAATTTGGGTATTTTTCTTCCCATTTTTACTAACTTTATCTAAATTTCTCTAATGTTTGTGTCTCTGTTACTGATAAATATATACTTTAAATCAAAAACGAAATTCTTTTTCTTATCTTTGTATGACACATATTTTAAAGTATTTCTTATTTGGTGGACTATATAACGTTGATATTCTGTTTTGAGGAAAGCTGTAGCAATTGCTTCTTTTATTCCTGTTAGTCCATCAACACAAATTACCATAATATCATTTATACCTCTAGTTTTTAATGCATTTAAAACACCCTAACCAATATTTACTACTTTTCATTTTCTACAATTTCTAAACTAAGTACTTCCTTCATTCCATCTTTTGTAATGCCTAGTACCACATAAGCAGCTATAATTCTATTATCTTCTCTGACAGAAAAAAATGAGTAGCATCAATAAAGATTACCGGATAAACCTTTTCTAAAGGTCTATTTTTGCCAATCATGAATATCTTGTAGTACTTTATCAGTTACATTAGAAATGAAGCTTTCAGAACATTCAAAACCATATATATCTTCAATTTGTTCAGATATTTGTCTAGTAGTTAAACCACGTGCATACATCTATTTCTGAAATATCTTTATGTCTCTTTTTCACTATTTGAGATTCAAAAGTAGAACTTCTATCTTGAATAACTTCAACTTGAAACTCACCAAAAGTAGAACGTATATTTTTCTTTTTCACACCATTACAATAATTAGTAGCGTCAGAATATTGATACTTTTTCATATCCAATATGCTCATCCATTTCAGCTTCCATCATAGATTTAATAGTTCCTCCAAGAAGATCCTTAAGAGCTTCTTGAATATCTTCAGCAGTTTTAATATCATACTCTTCGATTAAAAGTAGCAATAATATTCTTTTCTCCCTTCTATTAATGGTTTTACTTTGTAAATTTCTTTTTTCTTTTATAAAAATAACCTCCTACGATATTTTATATTCTATCATAGAAGACTATTTTTAAATATTTACAGACTTTTTCATAGTCTCAGAGTATCTTCCTCAAAAATCTACTATGGACGAGCTTTACAAGATACAAAAATTATGAAATTTATATGGGTAAGGAGATGGAGGATAATATCTCTATCCGAATTTGTTACCAAGTGGATGGTTTATGGTTTATTCCATACTCAATTAAATCTTCAATATTGTCCTTAATATCATTATAAACATTATCGCTTAATGACCAAGTAGACTCAAAGCATTTGACATACTTAGACATCGATACTCCATTTATATTAAAATAATCAAATGGATTATTCCCCTTACTATCTTGTTTTCCATATACATTTTTCAACTTATGTATAGATGCCTACAATACCTTTATTAAGTTCATAAGCTCTTTTCTATTTCATAATTTATCCATTTTTCTATTTGCAGTTTTTCTCCGATTAAAACTATCAAACATGAACGCTTATTTAGTTGCTCATCAATCCATTCTTTGATTTTTACTATCTGTTTTTCTTTTACTTCTTCCCCAATCATTATCAGAAAAAGTAGAACTATTATCCACCTTTCCCATATTACGAACCTGTCGGCTCTCCAATTATCATTGTCATAATGAAAACTAAAAATACCTTCCTTTTTGCCATTTAAAAATCCTCCTTATTTAATATTTTAACTGCTTGAACTATGTTTTTAACAGACATATCAATATCGCCATTGCATTGTTTATTTGTCTGTTCAATTGTACTTATTGTATTTTTATCTAAAATTTCTTGAGTTATTTTGTCATATATTTCTTTAGCTGCCCCCGCCAGTATATTCAATGAGGCAAACATACTAATCCATGCTCTTTTAGATAACTCATATTCGTCCATAACCCCGCTTGCAATGTCTTCTGCTTCCTTATTACCAAAAAGAAAATATAGCTATACAATTTTCAATCATCTGCTCTCTATTTTTCTTTATACAGCTGATCTCAAATCAATACCTAATGAACTATTTTGAGGAAAAAGGCATAAGCGTCAAAAATCATTTATTTTAGATTGTGAGTCAAACAAAAATCTGCAACTCCATTTTAATACAAATTCTCCTACACCTTTTCCATATCCATTCACAATACGATAACCATTCTTCGATAGTTCAAAAGATAATTTATGAATAAAATTTTTGAGCGGTTTCATTAGAATAACCTGGATAATGGTATGCACTACCTGATATAAATATTGTTTTTTCCTTCTAAATCTATCGACAAGAGTCCTCAATATTTCAGTGATTTCATCATATTTATTTACTATATAGTAAAAATACCATATCTATTTAAATCTTCAACTTTGTAGCTCCTGCCTTGCTTTTTTGTATTCATAATCCTCATCAGTATCTTGGATTCTTTTTCATAATACAGTAATGTTTTCTTGTATTCTTTTCATCAAGTAATACCCTTTAATCTTCCAATTACATAGTTAAAGTTTGGATCCTCAAAAACTAAATCCTAAAAACAGAAAATGTCTTGGTAAGCAAATCTCCCTCTAAAACTTCTCTGAATAATTTTCTTTTGTTATATCCAAACTCTTCATAATCACTTCTTGTTATTACTGCATCTTCAGGAGTTTCTACATCACCATGCAGCTTATATACTATCGCATCAAAATTATAATTTCGTGCCTCTTAATTGTTCATCCTTTGTTTTTTACATAAAGGCTTTTTCATATTATTTTCTAAAGCTTTTTCTCATTAACTTATCATAATTTGTTGTCCAAAAAGTTGAAATGGGCAGCTGCGATAATAGTTTATGATTTTTCAGTAGGCTTTTACTAATTGAGAAAATTGACCCTTTTGATTAAATCATCTATCGATGTTCTCTTTTTGAATTAGAATAATATTGAGCTAAGTTAACTCAAATCACTTTCTTTTCAACATCTAATCCAATTTCTTCTGCAGGTTCTCTTAGAAGTTCTTTTCCAACTACAGAATCCAGCAGGAATTGATAATCCTGCTCCAATAAATGCTCCTAAATCATCACTTCGGATAGCTTTTTCAATTTCTCTGATTAAATCTTTTTCTTCGATACTTCCCCTTTAATGTGAATCACCACCTTCCTTATTTTTCTCGGTCTTAAAAATCTATCTCCGTTTAAATGAATCATATGATTCGGCATATCTGCAATCCAAACTTCTGTTTCTCATGCCAAGGATTCCTCAAAATTTCTTAAATGTCTTAAAATCCAAAAATGCAGTTACATAAATTTTTCCCTGCTGAAACCTGCTGAGTCATCTCCTCAATTTCCTTTATTCTTTTGGGTTCCATTGCTCCCACTGAAGTTACAGACTCAATAAAATATATCCAGTGTTTATCTTCCGAATACAGAACTACATCCGGCATTTTATCATGAAGTATTATCTCGAATCCAAGTTCTTTTTAGTCTTTTTATTCTTTTACTAAGTATTTTTGAATAGTATCCCCAACATATAAACACTCCAAGTTTTCAGCAAAACGTGGAGTAAACTCTCAATAATCAGTTTTTGCAAATAATTATGTTTGCCCGGAGAAAAGGAAAAATCACTTCCATTTATTTTTACAGGAATCTTTTTGCATAGCTTTTTGAGCGGTATATATCAATTAAATTATTGTAGGAATTTTAAAAATTATCTCTTTCTATTCTTCCCACTTTACAGATTGATATGACTTCACTACAGATAGTATTTCATCTGTCAAACGATACCTATAATTAGGACTATTCGTTGCTTTTTTCCATTATCTTCAATAAACGCTGCATTCCTAAAATGATGCATTGCCTGCTTACGGAATGTTTTCTCTACTATTCTCTGCATATGAGATTTTCATAAAACTCTAATAAAAAGCAATAACATCATGTATTCTTATCCATTTTATTAGTTGCGTTAGCCCATTTATCATCCTTTTTAATATCTGCCATTGCTAAAATAACATATCCACATAAATCTCTGACTGTTGTTTTAGCGGAACTTTCAATTCTCTCAAAAATCCTCTTTGCTTCTTCTAACTTAGACATACATAAATCTCCTTAATATTTCATCACAATTTTTCTTCAGACATATCCTTTAATTTAATCAGTTCTTTTTCCATATTCTCAATGCAAGCCAGTGGTGGGAATGGCATCGAGTTGATTTCAGTAGCATTAACTTAGTTGATCCATTTAAAATTCTGTAATAATTATCGTAAAGTGTAGAGTTCAATAAAACATATAAGCCATAAACCAAACAATCTGATAGCCCTTGCAAGCCTGTAATAAAATTTATCTTATTCTGCGTACTGATTGCTTTGTATTTGGGATATTTTTGCTAAATAAACGCCGCATTGTAATCTACGCTTTTCTTCCTTAGCTGTAAAATCTTTCTACAAACAAATAATTTGCGTTCTCCTGCAATAGTCCTTTTTGCTCCGTTAATATTCTTTTCCAACAGGAAAAATCACTTTACCATTTTTATATGTTGATGAATAAAATAAAGGAACTGCTTTTTCATCCGCATCATCTCTCAGAGCTTCTCTATTTCTAAAATCAACTGTCAAGCCAGTTTTCATTTTTAAACCAAGAGTTGGTAAGGTATCTTTCCATTTATTTACTTTTTCAATCGTATCGGCTTCTCCTTTATCAGTTATCAAAAATATATTTATGTTCTCCAGAAACAACCATATCGTAAGGAGCTTCAAAAAACAGTCTTGCTATCAAAAATCAAAATTAGCATTCGTTGTTGTTATTGTAATATTCTTAGGCTTATTTGTTTATTTCTTTTTAGCCTTAATAATTATGGTTTCTTGTAAAACAGACTCTTTATCAAAGACTTTGTCCCTGCTTAAAAATAAATGAATATGTTTCAAAGCTACTTCACTTAAAACTTCTCACGAAATTTTTAAAATAAGTTCCAGAAGTCCATGATCTTGGAACAATAAACACCAATTCGCCACTATCAACTAAATTAGAACTTGCCATTTCCATAAAAAGGAAGTACAAGTTAGGAGCTTCATAACAAATATCCTGCATAGACAACGCTTCTTCATCAGTTCACTATTACTCATATCTAAATCTATTATTTTTAAATAATTTTTATAACTGATTTTTAGACACTATTATCCTCCATTCAAATTCATCTATTTATAGTATTATATCACATAAAATCATTTTTCATCATATTATTCTCTTTCCTCGTATAATTCCAACATAAAAAAAGCCGGTACAGTCCTAAGACCACACCAACATAAATTTATCTCTCCATTTCCTTTGGTTTTTCTTTTACTCTTTTTCGGCTTTTTGCTTATTTTTCCACCTGATATTCTTTGATAGCACCAAGTATGGATTTTTACTGTTTTTCTTGACCTTTTTCAGAATTGGTCAAGGTATTTAACTTAGCTTTTCATTTTTTTCAATATCTGCTCTAATCTGTCCTAATTGCTCCCAAGAATCCACATAAAATAAGTCTTTTTATCTTTCTTCTATCTCACTTTTCAGTTTAGCAATCTCTTGACTCTTATCCTGTCCTTTCATCTGTTCTTTTGCCTTTTTAAGAGCTTTGAGGATAATATTCTTACATTGCTGTGTTCCTTACCATTATCATCAATGGAAGGTCTCATTTTGACCGAGGAGCTCGACAAAATCTCCCTGCTTAAAGTTCTTTTGAAATATCACTCTTTTCTCCGTAGGCGGAGCAACTATGATACACTTTATTATCCTCATCATCTTTGGAAACTACGGAGAAATTTGCCACCTTAAAAGACTTCTCCGTTCTTATTTTCTCTTTCGATTATGTCAACCTCTACCTACAATATTTCCGACGATATTTATAAGATTATCTTTCTCCTCTTGAACACAAGGCAAGTCTTTTATCTGCCCTGTTCTCTTAAATCCTCAATGATATAATCAAATTCCTCATGTAGCAAATTAAGACTGTCATTGTCCATATAAGCGTCATAGAGCTTATCTAAAGGCACTTTCATCATTAATTCCTTTTTCCATACACTGATAACCCCGCCTTCACAAAAATCTTTGTAATTATACTTTGCCATATATCCTATCCCTTATTGTTTTGTAATCCATATTTTTATCTCCCTTCATGGTAAAAAGGGAGGTTGCCCTCCCCTTATCTTAAAAATTCCTGTTCTTTTTATAGTGTGTTTTTCTTCCGTTTTACTTTCTTCCTTATAAGCTCTTATCTTTCTTAAAATAGACGGCTTATCCTCTATTTTTGTGTAGTTTCCTCTTTGGTATGCAGGTTATCCTCCATTCAAAAATAGTCGCTGTCCCTAAAGTCATTATCGTATCTGTCTATAATCCCATCATTATCAAGGTCTTGTCCTAAAGGATCATATACTTTGTCATTTTTAACCTCAGTATCATAGTCAGTTTTCCTGTTTCATTTTAAAGAATTTATATTACCTTTATCGAAGCCCTATACCTTGCATTTCTTTTTGGAAATCCCTCTATCTTCTCATTATCAGAACTTACCTTACTTATTTTTCCCATGTATCTTATCCTGAAAATCTGTTTTTTTGTCGTGAATAATCTTTCCTCTGTAATCATCCCCATGCTTTTAGCTTACTACTTTCGTCAATATCAAAACTATCTTTCCCTAAAAAGTTTTGCTTCTTCCTTTATTTTTGTTTTTCTCCAAAAATTCTTTTTCAGCTTTCTATCCATAAGCTACCTCACTCTTCCGATTTGGTAGTCATCTTCTGATATAAAAATTGTATCTTTCGGAAACTTATCAAGGAAAGGCACAATGGTATTTCCAAAGAAAAAGTAGTACCTCACCTTCATTTGAATTAGTAATATATCTGAGCTGTGGAAGTGAGATTTTAAGTTTTTCTTACAAGTAGCTCTCATCTCCTGATGCTTGATTAAGCATTAAAACAAAGTCTGTATTGTCAAAGATATTTTTCTATCTTCTTACTCATAAGTAGATCTTTGACATTCTACGTAATACCTGTTGGAATACCTCCCCATTTACGAAATCTTTTTCCAAATCTCTACGGAATAGAATGCTATCTGCCCATCTTTTAAAAGCAAATGAAACTCGTCGATATAGTACCTTGTAGCCTTGTTTTCTCTGTTTTGTGACACCTTATTCCACACCTGATCCTGAATAACAAGCATTCCTATTTTTCTTTTAGCTGACTTCAAGTTCTTTAATATCAAAAGCAAAGGAGCTTCTTATTCAAATCCACATTTGACCTGTGATTAAAGACATTAAGAGAACCCAATACATAGATTTCCATCTCTGTTGCCAGCTTCTTACCAACCTTTTCTTTCTATCCTTTTAACATATCGTATAGGTCTTGCAGTATTGGCATATTACAAGGCTCTGAGTTTTCAAAATACTTTTCATAAATTTTAGGCAGGCATCTATCTATAACGGTCTTTTTCTTTTGCTGTAAGACCACTACCGCCTACTACAAGCTCAAGCATACTCATGATATAGTTTGCCTTGTCTTTTCAACGGTGCATCTCCATCTCCGTAGTTCATGTTTTATATCAAGGGGATTCAGGTAATCCTTTGACTTACTGCTGACCTTAATGACTTCTCCCTTAAACTGCCTTACAAGGTTTCCATACTCTCCTTCTGAATCGCAGATAATCACATCATCAACTGTTACTAAAATCGTATTTTCCATTTCTCTTTTGGTACTAAAGGATTTACCGCTGCCCGGAGTTCCTAGGATTAGACCGTTTTGGATTCTGTAATTTCTTTCTCATCTGCCATAATCAAGTTATGGCTTAGGGCATTTAGTCCGTAGTAAAGACTATTACTTAAATTGATAAAAAGCTCCTTTGTGGTAAATGGCATAAATACTACCGTTGATAAGCTTGTCAGTCCTCTATCTATCTCAATCTTATTTACACCAAGAGGCAGCACGCTCACTAAACCTTGTTCCTGAGAATGGTCAAGTCTTTTTCAGCTTACAGTTATGCTTATTTACAATGAAGCTTATTTGAGCAATTGTGTTATCGAGCTTTTTGCACTGTCCTTGTAAAGTTCATAAAGACGATACTTACCACAAACATCCGCTTATCTCTTGTCTGCAAGTCTTTTAGATAGCTCTTTATATTCTCACCATAGGTAATTAAGTTCGATGGAAGAATGTCCATATCATAACTCACTTCTTACCGCCTTCTTATTTTTCCTCAATCTTCATCTTATCAATATCAGTGTTTTTTCATTTTACCATCTTAACGGCTTCCGATTGGTCGATTTCCTAATTATGAAAGGAAATATTGATGTTATCGTCAATATCCAAAAAAACTCGGATAACATCCCTATCTGAAAGTTCACTGGCAAGGATTTGAAAATGACTCGTTGTCTCGATGAATTTGCCGACCTTAAAGTATCTACTCGATGTAAAGTTAAACTCATCAGGCATAATATATGTCTTTGTACTTTCCCTTTTCTTTAGGTCTTTGTAAAAATTCAAATGTCTTATTTGATTTAAAACATCATGAAGTATCTTTTAGCTTTTCTTCTCCGTTTAGTCTTTCTGCTCTCACACCCTATGCTCTTTAGATTAAATAATATATCTATCTTCAGCCTTTCAAGTTTTGATATTGCTTACTCTAAATTATCTGCTTCTACTGTAAAGGTTACATACTTTGATTTTTTTCAGTCCGTTATTTCCCTTTACAATCTGGCTTTTTAAGCATCTCTCTAAATTCAAAGCGTATATCGTCGAAACCGTCCTTTTTATCCGATATCTGAATTGCCGACTTCATTTCTTCCTTTCATCCGAGCTGATAACTCAATGCTGATACTTGGATCAAAAGAGTTTGGGAAGTTTGCAAACTGATTAAAAATCAAATCCCTATCTTCATCTAAGGCAAGTTAATAGTTAATGTCTTGAAAAGGCTATGCTTTTACTGAAGTGCTTTTTCGTCAAGCTGGACATATTCCGCTTTTTAAAAGTCTAAGATAGGGTATGGTATCTTCTACCGTATATCTTTTTCAGTTCTTTTCTTAAAGATAAGATCAAGAATTCCTCCCTTATCTTTTTAACTTAATCTTACTTTTCTTTAAGTCCTATCTTTGGCTCTTTAATGCCTTTTTCGTTTTGCATGAGTTTTTATTTACTGAATTTTTCTTTTTCTTGCTCAAGGTAAACCTCCTTTTCTCACTCTCTTTTTGGCTGATAAAACTTATTAAGATAAATGTGCTTAAAATATTTCTCAAATGTCAGTCCGTCTTTTTCAAATAGTGTGATGAAAAAGATAGGGAAGCGTGGACACGATAAGGAATATGACAGCTATGTCATTTGGAACAAACTTCCTCATAAATAAATAGACTGGTATTCCGATAAGTCCTGCAAGTGCGAAGCCCTATGAGTTGCCTTTTCGTTAAGTTAAATGCTACCTTTGTTTTTACCTTCTTTAAGTCTTTAGGAATTGGTACATACTCCATAACTTACCTCCCATCTTCTTTTGTCCTTTGACACTCCTCAAAGGTGTTCATATGCAGAGCCAATTTCTTACTGAATAATTGCAAGCTGTTCATCTGTGCTTTTTATTGTATCTTTGCTGCATTAAGTAAAAATCGTTATGACAGCGACCAATGTCCTGTGTTCTTTTTTTCCAATTTTTCTACCTTGTTATGTAGTCTGATTCTATCAATTATCGCCATAACGCCTGTTCTAATTACTACTGCTATAAATACTGTTTTTTCTTTTTATTCATACTATCTTTCCTTTCTTTTTAATGTGCATTTTAATACACTTTTTGCCAATGTTCCGCTCTTTAGCATCATTAACCTCAGCAAAACCGCATAACCAAGTATCGTCATGGTACTTGTGTGTATATCTGTTATCTCAATGGTCTTAACTAAAATAGCGTAAATTCTAAGACAAACCATTAAAAAGAGTCCTTGTAGACCAAGTACAAAAAGTTCTTTGCTTTCTAAGCTTTTTCACCGTAAGCTGCACAGTTGATGTACTCCTTTTCCCATTCCGTACTTTTTTTACAAGCGTGAAGTTTGCAACTTCCACTTTCTCCTTCATTTTCAAAACTTGAGAAAGTAGGCTCTGCCAATAAGTTGGCGTTGATGTTAATCATTTCCTGCTTCATTAAAAATTTCTCCTTTTCAATTCAATAAAAAGCGACTGAAGTATTTCTTTTTCCAATCACTGATACTATTTCTATTTAGTTTTTTTCTTAGTAGGACTTCTGATCCTTATCATCTTGCCTCCTGATTTTTGAGTAATAAAAAGCAGCAAATCTATCTTTTTAGACTTACTGCTTAAAACATTACTATAATTACATAAACAAATTGAAATCCACTTCATATCCAGAACTTTTCATTTTCTTTTGCAAGTGGTATTTTCCACCCGCCATTACTATCAAAAGTTATATAAACAACCCTGATATATCATTCGGTTTTTCAATATCATCTTTTACTAAAGCACATACATTATTTCTTCCCTAATTTGAAATTAAAAATCCATGTTCAAAAAACCACGTTCTGTCTTGCTCTACTCTTTATCTCCTTAGGGACTATCTTTTTCGTAACCTTTATCACTTTTGGAGTATATAGTACAATTCCAAAACCAACATTTGTGTATTTTTCTATTTTTCAATGATAGTCATACCCGAACTTGACTGTTCGTGTAATATGATTGGTTCAAAGCCCATCTTTTCTATAGAAACGTGCAACTTCTTGCTTAGTTTCATTATCTCTTCCATGAACAATAAACACTTTATTTTTATCTTTTCCTATTATTTCATCTTTATGCCTATCTAATATTGTATGTTTGTGTTTCTTACCTTCATCAAGTAATTCTTTGGTTACGTCAGTTATATATTTATCATATGTAAGTATGTCATTTCAATGACACATACATTATAAGTCCCTGTGGTATATTATCATTTTCATATTGAGATAACGACCTAACTGTTTGCTCCGTTGTCATTACTCTTCAGCCTATTTATTTCTCGTTTATTTAACATATAACCATTAAAAACAAATTCCTCATTGTTAAGATATGGAATGACTATATCATTTAACACCTCATCCCTTGAGTTCACATCTAAAACTGTAATTTCTTTATTTTTGATTTGACTTGCCAATCTTTTCTTTTAATTTCAACTAAAAATTTGATAATACAATTACAAACACTCCTTTCACAAAAATGTAAAATAATAAATCATGTTATTATGTCACTATATCAACTAGATTATAATCAATTATTTATTGCAAATTTCTTCAATATTTCTGCATCATCATTTTCCTTTTTCTGGATCTATCGAAAAAACAAAAGCTTACACTTTTTATCATCCTTAAAATGCTCAAACAATGATTTTCTTAAAAAGCTTTGCTTTATCTGCATTAAACTTGCTTCTTTTTGCCCCTCTGGATTTCTCTTTACATTCCTACAATATATCTTTCTTTGGATCTTCTGAATCACTTATACTTAATGAATTTACCATAGATATTTTTCTATTTCAGAAATATGGTTTGGAACACTAATAGGAATATAACGTCCAAAAATAATCAGTAAACTGGCTTAATATGTCACCTAAATTTTTCTGCATATTCTATTTCAAAGTATTCTCTCATAGTTCTTGTATCTACTAATAAACTATGACTACTTTGCTTTACAAACCAAATCATTTGACAAATCATTTGATCTCATAAAATGTAATTTTACCAAGGAATATTTATTTTTCCTTGGTTCATTTTTCAACAAATCTTTTTACTAAAAACGATATACTCAATGTCCTTGTAGTTAAAAATAAAACTACATATTGTCCAATCAAGACTTTCCATATCCTTTTTAGTAGCTTTAAGTTTTTCTAGCACAGTTTTACCTCCTCAGGATATATTATCTAATATTTTAAAATGTATATATCATTATATCAAATATACTGTAAAGTGTAAAAATAACTGCTAAAGGCCTATAATTGAAGTATTTTTATTAAACGTGCGTTACCTTTTCTCTTGATATAGTCTTCAATATTAAAGATATTTTTCTTATCATAATTTTCTAAGAACTTATAGTTCTTATGCTTTGTAATATCAATTTATCTGAAAGAAAAGATCTGACACCTCTAAGCTGAAAGATACACTTCCCACCGTCCATTACCGGTAATCTCATCTTAGCTCATAAGCTCCTTACCTATCTTTTTGGTAATTAAGTCCAAAGCTCTTTTTGATTACTCCTTGTTTCCGATGTATTATACAGGTCAATGGTTTCCTTTCCCAGTGTTTCAGAAAGTTCCTTTAGCATGGTTTTCTCCTTTCCACCAAGAAACAAGGTACTATCACAGTTACCTACGATTGTATCGGCATTATCCTATAGATTTCCTTTATCTGAGATTGTGCCTGTAAGATAATACTCCTCAAACTCTTTCTACTTCTAATTGTAGTTATTAGCTTTTCAAACTTTGGAATTAAGCCAATATTTGCAAACTCATCAAGTAGGTATCTTACGCGAACAGGAAGCCTTCCACCATATACATCATCCGCTTTATCACATAAAAGATTAAATAACTGTGAATACATAATCAACACCACAAAGTTAAAGGTATCATCGGTATCAGAGATAATAACAAAGAGGTAGGTCTTTCTATCTCCCAGTGTATCAAGCTCTAGTTCATCTTCTTGCATCAAGTCCCTAAGTTCCTGAATATCAAAGAGAACAAGCCTTGCACCGCAAGAAATGAGAATAGATTTTTGCTGTTTTTCCCGCAGACAATTTGTATTTCTTATATTGTTTCACCGCAAAATGTGTAGGCTCTTTTTCAAGTGCTTTCAAAGAGTCTGTCAATCGGATTCATATAGGTTTCATCATCTTCTCTGACTTCTATATCAAGAAGAGTAGCGAAGTTCTTTTCTTCCTTTGGAGCTTCATAGAAGATATAGCCGATAAGTGCTATGTAGTAGAGCTTTTTCGGCTTTAACTCAAAAATCTTCACCTGCTTTTTCTTCCTCACCTTTGATATTTGCAATGATTGTTTGAACCAGTTTCAGAATGTCTTTCTCAAAAACGAATATAGGCAAATAGGTTGTATTTCATGCTTTTTTGAAGTTGATAATATTTAAAAATTTTTATCTCATATCCGTTATCTTCAAGCATTTTTCCACACTCAAGGACTATTGTTCCTTTTCGGAACAGTTACGCAATATGACGAATACATTTGCATAAGGTTGGGAGTTGACATAAAAACTCGCCTTACCACTTCTTGATCCTCCTATCACAAGTACATTCTTATTTCTTGCATACTTTTGGATTAGCAGGTCTGCCATTTATAGTTAATCGTTCTGTTTGAGTAAGCAGTATGTTATTTTGAAAATTTTTCATCCATATATGGCTCGATGTCTTTTTATTTCCCCAAAAGAGCGTTTTGTCAAGTACCTTTTTGATTTACTGTTGCTAAAACTGTTATATTCAATTATATAAACTGTAATTTATAATACTATCTTCTTCCATTTTTCTGATTTTTGTTCTGAAAGTTTTAAAAGGAGCTACAGTATTCACATGAATAAACTTATATACTTCCCATACTGTTGTTTTAGTCGCATCATCAGCCCATTTTTCTCATATGTGGTTTAAATAATTCTTCATCACTTAATGAATCAATCATTACATATATAGAATTAATATTTTTCATTTAATTTTAGATTTTAACTCTTGCAATGATAAATGAGCATAAGTATCCGTAAACCACTGATATAATTCACCAAGTTGATTCCATTTGAATTCATTTGATGGTGTTTTTACTTGAAGTCCATTTCTTTCATCTTTCTCCCATTTAAGAACTAAAGCTTGTCCAGCCTACCTGATAAGCAAGATTTTTCAGCCGGAGTTTTATCGACTTCATTAAATCTCTTATCTTTTTAAACTTTCCGGAATATCCTCAAATTCTGAAATATATTTACCAAATGCTTTATTTATTTCAATTTTTGAGTTCTTCTTTATTTTCGTATACTCTCAAAAACTCACCTCTTCAACTTCTAATTTGTTTCACTCAATATTCCCATGATATTATAGCATATTCTTATCAAGTTTTATAGGTCTAACTCTTGTTTTTTCACCTGTATTAGTTTTCTGTTTTCTTTTCAGTAATTTCTCTATACAACTTCTAACTCTTTCAGCTTATTCAACTTCTTTTTCGCATGTCTATGATTTGAGAATACAGACTGTCTTTTTCTTTTTCTAAAAGTTATTACTTCTAATTTCCACTTGGATATATTTAAGGTCTTACTTTCTCCTAAATGTTCTTTTGAGGTATTTTTGCACTTTCAAATAAAATAATCTCTACCATATACTCATTATAGAAAGTATCTTGCTTATTTTTCTTTAGCTTGGTATAGATTTTATAGGTGTCTTTTATGCTTCAAATATTTTTTCTGCTTGATCGATAAACTTGTACTTTACCATCTATTTTTCTTTTCAGTATCTTTTTATAGTTATTGTGGTCTTATAATTCTTATCTCTTAAAGTAACTATGTTTTCTTTCAGTTCAGATACGAAATGATATTTTTCTCTTTTAAGAATTGATAGCTTTCGATGTATTGTTCTAAATCTCTATTATGGTTATCTGCATTTTTACGGATAAGATTTTCAAAAACGGATATCAAAATTTTCTTTGGATGGGAATGTGGATTTGAGATTATCAGTTTCTGTTTTTTCTTCTTTTTCCAATTCCTCTTATCCAATTTAGTAAGGCTTTTATTCTTAACTTTATTTCCTATAATAGCCTATTCTGTTTTCTAATTTCGCGGTTAATATTTCCTCTATCGGTGGCTATGCCTTTTCTTTTCTATTTGGGTGGCAGATACGCCTAAATGAATAGTCGATATTTGTTCTATACCTTGTCTTTAATAGGAACGGTGATTTACTTTTCCCTGTATACTATTTTTTTCAAGATATTTGTTTGTAATGTCTGCCCATGCTTTTTAGCCAATGTTCCGCTTTGTCTTGTTCGTTCTAATCCACTGTATTAATATTTTTATAATTGCCATTTTTGAGTTTTACTTTTTCTCTATTTTCATCAAGGATATATTCTTTTTGATTTCGCTCTCCATGTTTTATCTTCATTTTAACGGTCGCATAGTAAGTAGATATGTGCATGTAGGTTTCCGTCATTTTTATCGTGTAGAGCAATATCGGTATACATACCGACTTTTACAAAATTTTCTTTCATATACTCTCTTATAAGTTCTATCTGTTTTTCTCTGTCTAATTCTTTTAGGCAATGCAATTTCTATTTCTCTTACAAGCTGTGAGTTTTACTTTTTTTCGATTTTTCTCTACACTGTTCCATAGCGTTCCTCTGTCTGAAAAATTCTTGTGGTGCGTTTTTGTGATAATAGTATTTCTATATAAGCTATTCCGTCTTTCAAGTTTTGGCAAAAGTTCGTTTTTACTGTATCAATATTCATATAGTCAAAATCATTTTCTTGCCATGTCCTTATAGAATTATTTCTCATCATGATAGTTTTTACCGGACTTCTGTTTATCTCAATCCAATAGTTTATCTATTGCAATACTAAGGCTTCATTTAACCCTCAATGCCCGCTTGGTAATGCTTTATTTGTAACAATAGGCTGTTAGTCAAATAAATACATACTCATATCGTCGCCTTATTTCTTTTCAATTTTTAGTATGAAAAAGACGATAGTATTTTTATCTATCGCCTTTTGCTAAACATTTTTATAAAATTTTTATTTTACAAAACTGGAATTTGTATGAATAATGTGAATACTGTACCATACCTAGTTTAAAGCATAATATAAAGTATCTATATAAGAAGAATTCTTGCTCTACTTGTTCTTTACATCATACTTCTAATTAATCTAAAATGTAGTTTTCATATATTTCAGGAAATCATTTGATTTTCGAAGAATCTCTTCGAATACATCTATTTTACTTTTTCTAATAAGCCAAATGTATTTGAAATCTTACTATATTCCTTACCTTTTCTGTGTCCAGATCCAGTGAGATCTTAACTTCTGTAAATCCCTTAAAAACTTAATATGATTTTCATATCCAACAGCCTCGTTTGATTTTTATCCATTTTTCAAGTTTACTTATTCCCTTTAATATCAGTTTGAACATCTCCAGGAATGATTAATTTCTTTTCATTAAGTGAATCAATCAAAATTTTAACTAACGATAAAACTAATTGATCGAATTCTAGCTGACTCTCCCCAAAGCGGGATTCTAATTTGAGTTAGATTATATTGATCTTCCGTAGATAATGGCAAAATATAAATCCCAGCCATATTTTTCGTTCCATTGCTTTATTAAAGAACCATAAAGAACTTGAAATTTATGATCTTCCATATTTGACTCCGTAAATATATTACAGAAATCGCTTTGGAAGATACCTGGCTTACTCCTTCTTCACCTACTATATTGTAACTTTTCCAGTATCCACGCTCACTTTCAGGTAAAATCTCTTCCTAAATCGCTCCAAATAAACTGCTATACAATTTTTTTATAATGATTATCTATTTTCAATACCCCCATAATGATTGACAACTCAAATATCCATCTCTAATCTCATATAACTCAGGTTTATTTATATATTTTTGTAATACATCACGCTTAAAAATACTGGTGTTAAATACATCAGTGCATCTGGATTAGACCCAAAATAATTATTCAACTTATCTGGATTGCACGTGTTAAAAATCTCTTTTTCCAAACTCGTCAACACCAATAATAAAGTCCTCGTAACTTTTTCTTTTTCATACTACCAATATCACATTTCCTCAATTGGCACTGGCATAAGAATTTTTACCCATTAAGACACTATACACATATGTTGGAAAAATTCATATCACCGTCCCCATAATCCATAAAAACAGACCATTATCTTTAGATTCGATATTAAACTCTTCTAGCCCAAAATCAGATATTTTCCCATCAAACTTAGTTTTTAATATCAAAGTAGAATTGCCATCTGTTTTTGCTGCTGAATAATTACGTAAAAACTTTATTTTTTAATTTGAATCGTTGTATCATCAATATATTTAACCGCTTCTTCACTTTCCCCATTTTCATACATAGCCCAATATGATTTACTTTTTGTTATATCGAAGATTGTTTAATAAGATAAACTCCTGTGATAACTCAATATAATCTTCCTCAACACCATAAAAATTACGATAATATAAAATAGATTCAAAAACCATCTTTTAGCAAATTCGCTTTATACTCATATGCGTATCCATTTCTTTCAAATCCGGATTTCCTTGCTCTTTATCAGAAACATCCCATCCAATATCATTATACACATCATCTATATGATTTAACGAAACTAATCCACACCAAAATTCTGCATCTGAACCATTCATATCTTTGTGACCGGATACCTGTATCCACTGTTCTTTTTCCTAAATTTCTCTTTATATATTCCACATTTTTGGTCTGCAAAATTATTTCTTTTACTCTATCCATCAAAATAACTCCTAACATAATTTGATTTTTAGATAGTATAAACAACGTTGTAAAATGTTAATAACCAAACCCATTATTTAGATTTTTATGCTCTCTCTATTATCGTTATTCTATGTTCTTATTTAGATTGATTTTATTGCTTTTATTTATAACTTGTAAAAAGCTATAACTTCTGCTCCAACTATCAGGTATTCCGTATGGGCTAACAAGAATCCTACTATCAATGCTTCTATACCTATTGAAAAATTCTTTTGAAACAATGATACGACTCAACAACTACACATATAAGCATTAGCAAATACAGTATTGTTATTCCTATGGCAAGTAAAAATATCAGAAATGCCGTGAGAATACTTAACACCAAGCTAACTGGAAACAATATTATTTTTAATATCCATCTCATAAGTACCCTCCATTTCTACTAAATCATTTTAAAATGTCTTAAAGCATCTATGATAGCTTCTTCTTTTTCAGCCGTACACTGTAGGATAGCCTGATTATCTTTTTAGATTTATTATAATGTTCTCTCATTTCAATCCCACATTTCTTTTTAGTTTGTGCAATATAAAGTGTAGAAACTTTTAGTCCAAATTTTTTCTAATACATACTCCTTGATTTGAGCGTATGTTGCTTTGCTCTCTGCACTTGTCAAATCAAGCTCATCCAGCTTAATTTCAACATCTATATGCTTATCGACATTTTAAGTTTGGACAATAACGCCACCATCTCCAAATGCCCCGTATATGGAAACATATCAACAGGTGTAGCTTTTTATTAATTTATAACCATTTTCTTGAAAATACTGTCATATCATTTATAAATGTTTTTGGATTACAAGAAACATAAATTATATTTTTAACATTATATTTCATTAGTTTATTTATAGTTTTTCACCAACTCCAGCTCTAGGCGGATCAAGAATTATAATATTGGGAATAATCCTCTTGCATCAAACTCATCAAGTTTTTTCAAAAAACATCTCCTGCTATAAACTCAGCATTATAATATTGTTTCTTTTCACATTTTCATTTGCTTTTTCAACTGCTTCTTCTACAAGCTCAATCCCATATACTTGTTTGGCTTTTTGATACAATTTGACCGATTGTTCCTGTCCCGCTAAATAAGTCAAAAAAATAATAGTTTTTGTATCAATTTTTAATTTCATCAATATAATCTAATACTTTTTCATATAGTTTTTCTACTGTTTTTGGAATTTGTTTGAAAAAAACTATACGGACTTATTTTGAAATTTAATCCTATATATACTTTCTTCCAAATCACGAACACCATATAAAAATTTCTTCACTTTCAGAAACGACAGAATCCGATAATTTATCATTAAATGTATGTAAAATTCCAGTTATTTTGAAATTATTTTTCTAATTGCAAATTTAAAAGCCCTTCCACTAACTCTTTTTGAAATTTATCTTTTTTATCTTTCTCAATTTGAGTGGAAGTTACCATATTTACTAATATTTGTTTTGTAAAATCTGCTTTTTCTTATTACTAAATTTCTAAAAACCGATATGATCTCAATCTATGATAAAAAAATCTAGTCCACTTTTTGAAAATTCATTACAAAATTTATATATTTTTATTAAAATTATCGTCCATAAGTTTTCAGTCCGTCAACTTCAACAATATCATGAAAACTATTTTTGTTTATGAAGTCCTAAAATCATATAGATCATCTTTTACAGCATTTCCATAGCTAAATTCCATTTTATTTCTATATTTTTTCTTTTTTTCTACACTTTTTACAATTTTTCAAAACTCAAAATCATACTTTTACTACACTTTTTTTATTTCTTGAAAAATATTATTTGATTTCATTTGAGCTTGTTCATCATAAGAATAATATTGATAATTACATCCTCCATTTTGTCTTTTCAATTTCATCATAAATTGCATTTTTCTTTCCGGCAAAATCAACAATCTTACAACGAATTAGCTCATATTTTTCTACGTCTTTTTCACAAAAATACCTTCAACTATTTGACCTTTTAGCTGCATTTATATTAGTATAAATTTTATTTTCATTTTTTCCCATAATATCCATATGCTCTACCTTTTTATATTTAAGTCTTCTATTTTTATTTGAATTACATCACCTTTTTAAAATTTCATTGTTTTTCATTAAATTTCTTTTTTTCTCCGTTTTCTATTATCTTTTATTTTTGTTTATGATATTTTCTCAATTTTGTCTCTGCATTCATACAGAAGTTGTCTTGAATAAATTTTTTTATTTTTTGAGTCTCTAACTTCTTTCCAAAGAATAGCAGCAACCTTTAATTTATTAAAATAATAATCACTATATTTATCTAAACAAAAGTCTTTTTAAAAATTGATTCCATTGACAATCTGAATTATCATACTTAGCATAATCCGATTTACCATAATATACTTTTCAACATATCTTGAATTGTAAAATTTATATCATTTTCAGCTTTTACTTTTTCGCCAAGCGGTTGCCATATCAGCATTAAATTTGAATGGATAAACACCTGTTATAACTGAAAAATAATTCCTAAAATTTTGGTTAAAGGAAAATCCACATTCTAGTAATGGTGTTTTTAAGGTTATATCTTGAGTTTGATTTTTTTATTTACTTTTTCTTACAAATTTTTCTACTCTATTTCCCTTAAAATATTGTTCTATAATATAATTTAGTTCTTTTTGTACTTCTATATTCTAAGCCAAGGGACTTACAAATTTTTGAAAGTTCTTCTCGATACCAATAGTATTTATTAAATTCTTCAATTGATTTTATATCTTTAAAATCAGGTCTAATCTCTTTCATAAATTCTCCACCACAAATTATAATTTATCCATTCTCACTTTAAATCAATTTCATTTCTATATTTTACTTTTTCTCCATTTTTGTTATTTTTATTTTTAAAATAAAATTACAGCTAAAACTGTTTTTCATATCATTCGTTTTTCTCAATTTCATTCACTTTAACCCATTCTACAACTAAATCTTCTCCGTGATCTAGATTAAGTTCTTTTTGGAACAATGCTGTCAGATTTTTAATTTTGCAGAATAAAAGTAAAGTTTTTCTGTTGTATATCTGGTGAACAGAAAAGACCTTCTGGGTATTCTGAAAACTCTTCTACATCTTCAATGCTATATCCTGTTTCTTCTCTCAGTTCTCTAAATGCAGCTTCTACTGGATTTTTCTCCATTATCTATAAGTCCGGCTACCACTTCTAGCGTTTCAGCTTTTGGTATAGTCTAAATTGTTTCACTAAAAGCGACTTTTTCTTTCGTTTCATTAAATAATAAAAAAACATACTGCATTTGATTTTATCCAAATATTCTAATGTTATGTTTGTCGTTAGGGTGTATCATTTTTACCTTTTAAAAAAATTTAAAATCATTCATCTTATTTTTGTTATGATATTGTAATCATAATTCCTTTTCTAAAATATTGTTTCAATTACGTTTAAATTTAAATTTTTCTGCGAATAATCTTGCTAATGACATTGCTACATCTTCCATTGCTTCAAAGTCGTGCATCAGATCCTATAATTACTTTCACATCATATTGTTTTTGCTATTTCCCAAAAATTCCCTATACGGATATTGATATCTATCCCAATCCGGATGCTCTGCTAGAGTTTTTCTTATACCGTTTGCATTTACTTCAAAGGAATTCCGGCAATTTTAGCAGCTCTACATATATAGTGTGCCACTCTTTCTGTGACTTGATTCCACTCTCTATAATTAGACATATATAAATCAGGATGGGCAATATAGTCAAAAATCCACTTTCTATAGCTTCAACCATATACTTTCCATATGCTTCTACATCTTTTTCATTGTTAATATTCCATGATGTACTAAAATGTTCTTCTTCATCTTTATATCTATAAAGCATGCAATCCTAAGACCAAGTAGTCTAATTTTGTTTTTAGTTCTTTATAATAACTTGAAAAATTCTGGAAAATACTCAATTTCTACCGATTTATAAATTTTAATTTTATCTTTTATTTTTGTTTCGCATCTTCTATTTTCTTTTAAATACCCATCAAAATCATTCATTTTTCATTCTATATTTTTGTGTAATACTTAGGTACAGGTGCATGATCTGAAATACCTAACTCCGTATACCCATTTTCTATTGCTTTTTGAACATAATCATCAACCGTTCCTCTGGCATGTTCACAACGATAATTATGTGTATGAAAATTTGTTTTATTCATATAATTTTCCCTCCTTATTATATTTCAAACAAATATATTTACTTATTTATATTTTACCAATATTTTTATAAAAAAATAAAGAGTTTATGTTTATTTTTCTCTATTTTTGCTATAATATTCATAATATAATTTAAGGAGGAATTTTTGATAGCAACAAGTAATTTATCAGTTCAATTTGGTGGAAGAAAAACTTTTTGATGAAGTTGACATAAAATTCACTGGAGGAAACTGTTATGGAATAATAGGTCTAATGGTGCAGGAAAATCTACATTTCTTAAAGTTTTAACAGGAGAAATGGAATCTACATCAGGGCAAGTAATTATAGATAAAGGGAAAAGATTATCATTTTTAAAACAAGACCACTTTGCTTACGAAGAAGATGAAGTTTTAAATGTTGTAATGATGGGACATACAAGATTATACGAAATTATGAAAGAAAAAGAAGCGTTATACTCAAAAGAGAATTTACTGAAGAAGACGGACATTTAGCTGCCGATCTTGAAGGAGAATTTGCTGAGCTTGATGGATGGGAAGCTGAAACAAATGCAGAAAAATTCTTAATTGGGTTAGGTATTGGAGCTGAATTACATCATAAATTGATGAAAGAATTAACAGAACCTGAAAAGTAAAAAGTTTTTATTAGCACAAGCTATTTTTGGTAATCCTGATATTTTTATTATTGGACGAGCCTACAAATGGACTTGATTTAAAAGCAGTAAAATGGTTAGAAGATTTTTTAATGGACTTAGAAAATACGACAGTTTTAGTTGTATCACACGATAGACACTTTTTAAATAAAGTGTGTACACATATTGCCGACATTGATTATGGTAAAATTAAAATGTTCGTTGGAAACTATGATTTCTGGTATGAGTCAAATCAATTAATGCAAGAATTAATTAGAAATCAAAATAAAAATTAGAACAAAAGAAAAAGAATTACAAGATTTTATTGCTAGATTTTCGGCAAATGCTTCTAAATCAAAAACAAGCGACAAGCCGTAAAAACAATTAGACAAATTACAATTTGAAGATATGCAAGTATCTAATAGAAAATATCCTTATATCGAGTTCAAGCCAGAAAGAGAAGCTGGTAATAATTTATTAAGAGTTGAAGGATTAACAAAAACTGTTGATGGTGAAAAAGTATTGAATAATGTGTCATTCACTGTTCATACTGGAGATAAAGTAGTAATTTTATCAAACAATGACATTGCAAAAACTACTCTATTCCAAATTTTAGCTGGAGAAATTGAACCGGATTCAGGTACTTATGAATGGGAGTAACAACTTCTCAAAGCTATTTCCCTAAAGATAACTCAGAATACTTTGAAGAAGTAGATCTATCTTTAATTGATTGGTTAAGACAATTTTCTAAAGATCAAGATGAACAATATGTGAGAGGATTTTTAGGTAGAATGCTATTCTCAGGAGAAGAAGCTAAAAATGGCAAAAGTATTATCAGGAGGAGAAAAAGTTAGATGTATGTTATCTAAAATGATGTTATCAGGTGCAAATGTTTTACTATTAGATAACCCTACTGACCATTTAGATTTAGAAAGTATTACTTCTTTAAATAAATCGTTAGAAAGATTTAATGGAACTGTATTGTTTACAACTCACGACCATGAATTTATTCAAACTATTGCTACCAAAAATTATAGAAATTACACCAAAAGGAATTGTTGAAAAAGAAATGGAATACGATGATTACCTAAATGATGAAACAGTACAAGCTAGATTAACTGAAATGTACAATTAATATAAATAAAAACTTCAAGTGAAAGATTAATTTCAATCATTTGAAGTTTTTTTCTATTTCTATAGTATAAATCTATTCAATTTTAATAAATTCTTAATTTTTTTGATAAATTTAATCCACTCTTAATGCAACCATTGGATCTAATGCTGCTGCTTTTTGGCTGGATAAACTCCAAAAACTAACCCAGTTATTGTTGAAACTGTAATACAAATTATTACAATAAAAAGGACTTAAAATTGGAGAAACATTAACCAACATCCCGATTAATAATGCCATTCCGTATCCTGTTATAATTCCTATAATTCCACCAAAAAGTTAAAATAATTGATTCTATTAAAAATTGTACTAAAATATCTTTAGTTTTTGCCCCAATAGCTTTACGAAGTCCTACTTCTCTTATTCTTTCTGTAACACTTACAAGCATAATATTCATAACACCAATTCCACCAACAAATAATGAAATTGCAGCAACGCCACTTATAAATAAAGTTATCATATTTAAAAATATTATTAAATTGTGAAAGTCCTTGACTTAATGAACTAACACTATATGTATCTGTTGAACTTCCCCTCGTTTTTCAAATAATTTCTACTCATTTCCATTGCTTCATTCAAATTATTGGCATTATTAACTTTAACTTCTAACGATGTGAATTTATCACTTTCATTTCCATTTATAAAGTTTAAATACTGATTTGGAAGTAATCCTTGAATAGGTATTCCCCATCTTCGTCATCTCCAAAGCTAAATGAACCTATATTATAACTAAAAAAACACCAACTATTGTAACAACTTGTTTATAAAATCTAACTCTATTGTTTTTCCCAATAGGATTTTCATTAGGGAATAATCTATCTACTAGAACTACTATCTATTATTAAATAATTACCATCTTTTCTATATTCATTCGGTAAGAATTTTTCTTCCTTTTATAATATCAAAATTTACAATTTTAAAATAATCTTCTGTTACTCCTATACCATTAAACATTTTATTTTTTTATTATTTACTGTACTTCTAGCAAATGTGCTTGAACTAGGTGAAACAGCTGTCACATTAGGTATTTTTATATATATTCAATATCTCTTGTTGTAAGTAAATCTTCTGTTTTTATATTGTTTTCCAGGAGATGTATCAAGCTGTATTTCAAAAATTTCCAACTCCTAATTTATTCAAATCACCTGTAATATTTTCTTTCATCCCGGCACCAAGTGATGACATCATTATTACTGCCCCTATACCTATAATAATTCCAAGCATAGTTAGAAATGAACGGACTTTATAACTTAAAAAGATTATTAATAGCTAACTTTAACGCTTCTATAAAATTCATCAATCCACTCCTCTTCTATTTTTTTACAATTTCATCTTTTTCTATTACACCATCACGCAATCTTATTATTCTTTTACAATGTTCAGCTACATCTTCTTCATGCGTTACCATTACAATCGTTGTCCCTTGATCATTTTAAGTTTTTAAATATTTTTCAAAACTTCTTCTCCAGATTTTTGAATCTAAATTTCCTGTTGGCTCATCTGCCAATAAAATTTTTAGGATTATTTATTATCGCTCTAGCAATAGCAACTCTTTGCCTTTGTCCTCCTGACATTTCACTAGGTTTATGATGGATTCTATCTCCAAGTCCCTACACTTTTTAATGCTTCCTCTGCTCTTTTTAATCTTTCATCTTTTTAATCCTGCATATAATGCCGGCAATGCAACATTTTCAAGTGCTGATAATTTTAGGTAAAAGATTAAATGTTTGAAATACAAAAGCCTATTTTTTTCATTTCTAACTATAGACAGTTCATCATCTTTCATTAAAAGAAACATCCGTTCCATCTAAAGTATATGTACCTGATGACATTCTATCTAAACATCCTAAAATATTCATAAATGTTGATTTTTCCACTTCCAGATGAATCCATAAAAGCTACATATTCACCTTCTAAAACTTCTAAATTTAATCCTTTTAAAACTTCCAGATCAATATTTCCATTTTTTATAAATTTTTAATTACATTATTTGCTTTTTATCATCATTTTACCTCTTTTATTTTTAATTTTTGGTCTTTTTTTCTGAATTATTTGCATTATTTTTTATCTTTTTTCACTAGCTATTTTAATTTTTTGCCCATCTTTTAATGCTTCATCTACTACAGATACAATATTGTCATTTTCCGACAATCCACTTATAATTTCGTAGTAAGAGTTATCTGTCAATCCAACTTTAACCTCAACTTTTTGAACTTTATTATCATTCCCTAATTTATAAACATAATATTTACCATTTTCATTTATTATTGAACTATACGGAACTTTTAATACATTTCTTGCTTCTTTATAAAAATATATTAGCACTAATTGTACTTCCCGGTCTTAAATTTTTTAGTATTATTAAATTTAATAGTTACTTTTTGTTGTACTTTCATCTAATGTATCACTTTTTTTCAGCAATTCCTGATATTTCTGACACATACCCTTCTAAAAGTTTCAGTTCCTAACGCATCTGAAGAAATTATAACTTTTTGTCCTACTGCTACATCTTTTAATTTGTAAATCAGATAAATTTACTTCAATTTTAACATTTGAAATATCTGCTACTTTAAATAATGTCGTTTCTGTATTTACTTTATAATCTTCATCTGCTGTCATTGATGTTATTACTCCATCAACTGGACTTGTTATTTCATTTTTATTAGCTTTAAATCATCTCTCAATGTAGCAAGTTCAAGCTGTGCCGTTTTGTAATGCAATTCTAGCATCATCAACATTTGTTTTTTTGACTCTCCACCAATACTTAATAATGCCTGTGAATTTTTTTAAATTTCTTGATAGTTTTTGAATTTCAAGAGTTTTTCATTTCAATTTTTTTCTTAATGTTTTCATTTTTATCTAATGGATAAAAAGTTACGACAACATCTCCTTTTTACATTATCTCCAGCTTTTAAAAATACTTTTTCTACCCTTTGGCTTGCAGTAGTATAAACTGAAACTTCATTTTCTGATTTTACTTGTCCTGTTTTTACTTACTGATAATACAATATCTCCTTTTTGTACTTTTTGTATCTCATATTCTACTTCCGATGTTTTTACCACAATTTACAATTATAAATAACATCATTATTGCGATACAAATATTTTTATTTTATATAAATTTATGTTCTTTATCATTATTTTTGTATGATTATACTATCATACTCTCCTTTCTATATTTTTATTTATAATATTTAATTTGTTGAGTAAATGCCGCTAATTCATTTTTTTAGCCATAACATAATCTATTTTAGCTTTTTCATATGTATTTCTTTTTCTACATAATTTGCAAAACTATCAGTTCCTAGCTCATATTTTTTTCTTGAAAAATTTCATAATCTTTTTCTGTTATCTCTACAGTTTTTCTTTTAATTATTTCATTTGTTTGTAATGTAGTGTAGTTAATCATCTGTTGCCCAACATTAGAAATTAATTCATTTTTCTTTTGATCATATTCTTCTTTTAATTTCTCTGATTCAATTTTTAAATTTTCTATTGCACTATTTTTTCACTTTTCAATGTTTTTGTAACTCCAATTCCAACAGTAGCATTTTTTTGTTTCAAAATCATAATTTGCATCAGCAGTAACCTTTGGATATTTATAATCAAATATTTGTTTTTAGTATTTAAACTATTCAATTCACTATCTATTTTTAAGCTATCTGCTTCCGATAATCTTAAATTATAAAAATCTTCTTTGTTTAACTCAATCGTTTTTAAATCATCCAATTTATCATTTGAATTTAAAGTCACATTATATAAAAATAAATTGCTCTCCATATATTTTCAATTCCTTTTTCTAAATTATCTACTTCAAGTTGTTTTACTTTATATTCGTATTCTGCCAAATCATAATCATATTTTTGATGCATCACCGATTTCATATTTTTGTAAAATTGTATAATCTTTTTCTTTCCTTCAAGCGATATTTTTCCCTTGCTCCAGTTCATATTCTTTATTCTTATAATTTTTATACAAATCAATCAAATTTCGTATTTCCAAATTTTTTTAGCCGTTTTCATTTGTAATTTTCTGTTTTTTCTTTTTCTAAATTATTTACTTCTAAATTATACTTATAATCGTTATAAATCAAGTCATTTAAAGTTTTACTTATCCCAACTTTATTTGATGAAAATTTATTATTACTAAAATCATATCCATTTTTTATAATATAACATTCCATATTTTATCTCATTTTCATTATTTATTCCTTCAGATGTACTTGTTTTAGTATAATTATTATTTGAAGTTATCGATATTTCATTCCATTCCCCTTTTTTTATACTCTTTATTTTTAGTATCATACATTCTTAAATTTAATTCATTTATTTTTAGTATACGATTTTTTGTTCATATTCTTTTATAGTATCATCTAAATTTCTAGCATAACTAAATGTACCAATAAAAATAATAATGTCATTATATTTATTTTTAAATTTATTCATCTGTACTCCTTTCATGATATAAATATTCTATATTATATTATACTACCATTTTTCTATTAGAAATTTATTAGAATACATATAATTTATATTAATTTAAAATATTCGTTTTTAAAAATAATATTTCTTTACAAAAATTTTTATCTTATAATATATGTAAAAGTAAGGAGGTTTTATGGCAGAATATAAAAAAATTTGATTTCAAAAACTGTATTTTTATTTTTATACATAATTCTTTATTTTATTATTTGTCTATAGCCTATTCAAATTAGGGATTTTTACTTCCATTTGTAGTAGGTTTATTTATTTCAATATTAATACAACCATTATCTAATTTTTACATAAGATTATCTCAAAAATTATCTACAATTATTTCTATTGTAGTATTTATATTAATTTTCATTGGGATTATCGGACTTTCATCTTTAAAACTTATACAAGAAATTTATAATCTTTCAAAAATTTAGATTCTTATTCTATATTAGCTCAAAAATTTGGAATGAAGGTATTGATAAACTTAATAGTTACTTAAATCTTTTTACCGGACGGACTTACCGTTGAAATTGATAGAAGCATAAAAATATAATTACTATTGCTACTAAAAATTTAGGAAAAGTAATTAATAATTTATTTTCAATTATTACTTCTATTCCAACAATGATTTTTATATGTTTGTATTACTATTTTATCTACATTTTTTATGAGTTTAGACAAAACAAATATATTAAATTTTTAGAACAACAATTTCCTGAAATTTGGCTTGAAAAATTATACGCCATAAAAAGAGAAATGTTCAATGTTTTTAGGTTCTTATCTTAAAAGCTCAACTTATCTTAATGACTATTTGTTTTATAGAACTATTAATTTCATTAAATATTTTGGCATTTTTCAAATTAGAAGTACATTATCCACTATTAATGTCACTTTTTATATGTATTGTAGATGCACTTCCTATTTTAGGGGCTGGTGCAATACTGTTACCGTGGGTAGTTATTTCAATTATTTTAGGAAATTACAAACTAGCTTTTAGGACTTTTTAATTATTTACTTACTTGTATTGTCTGTAAGACAAATGTTAGAACCTAAACTTATTAGTGAAAATATAGGGAGTTCATCCTTTAATTACATTGATTTCAATGTATTCAGGATTTAAAATTCTAGGAGTTATTGGATTTCTAGTTGGATCCAGTTGTAATGATAATTCTAAAAACGTATTCTCACGTGAACTAGAAGTTGGATTTTTAAAGAAATCTTTGGTAATCCTAAAAATACAGAAGATGATAATATACAACAATATAAGATATTTTATAAAACTTCAAAATATAGAACAAACAATCTATAAATTTGAAGTTTTTATTAAATATTTTTTGTATTATAAAAGGATAAGAAAACTCTTATCCTTACTTTTTCAACTCAATATAAATGTCTAATTTTTAAATCATAACCTTTAACAGAAAAAATAATTATAAATAACATTACTGTTTGTATCCAAAAATATTGTAAAATCTGTAAAATTATGAATAAATACTCCTATTAATAAAGTTAAATACAATGTATATTTTTCTTTAAACTTTGTATAGATATACTCTAAAAATACATAACTCAATATTACCGTTCCAATAAGACCGTAACTTAAAAGTAATTCTATTAATATATTATAGAGTATGTGGATATACATAATTCGTAAATTTATAGTAATAAAAATTACCGTGTCCAAATAAGAAATTTGTCTTTTCAAAAATTATAACTGCCATTTTTATTATATCTATTCTTAACCAAAATATTTTTACAATACTATTTATTCTTATAAAAGGTAAATTTCCATGAATTACTCCTACTGTATATCCTGATAGAAAAACTACTGCCATAGCAAAATATATATGTATTGAAATAATAATACAAATATCGCTACTATAAGTGCAATAATAGCTGATCTTGAGCCAGTTAATATAACAGTCATACAATTTATAATAAATATTATTAAATTAATTTTATCTCAAACCATAAATATAAATTAGAAAGTGCAGCCATCATCATAACACTTCCTAAATAATTAGGGATTTGCAAAAACCAATATCCTGACCTTTTGTGCGTAAATAAAAATTCTAAAGCTGTTGTAAAAGGGATGATAGATATTTTTGATACAATTTCAAATAACTCTATTTTAAATATATTATTTTCTATTTCATAATCGTAATATCTTCCAACTATAATACAAAAATAATACTGGAATTGCGATAAGACCGTAATAATTTTGATAGATTAAAGACATTATAATTGAACCACTTAAAACTAACTGAACTAAAATTAACGACTTATTTGTCAACATTGCTTTACATCTTTCACTTTTTAAAAATTTCAAATAATATAAGCAAACTAACTAAAATAACTAAACTATAATGAATAAATATTGAAATACCTAACAATGTATATAATTTTTCAATATTTGTTTTATTTTTCTAAAATTTTATTAATTTTCATTTTATTTAGAACACTCCTCTTTCAAATGAATACGGATTATAATTCCCTTTTTAGTTTCAAGACTTTTAATTACTTTTTACTTCATCGTAACTTTTCAAAATGAAGTCAAGTCTAAAAGCTCATCAAATCCTAATTCTTTAATTTCATCCAATTTAGAATTAAATTCATCGGTTTATTTAAGTATAATTCAATATTCCTAAATCATTTTTACTAACTTATACTTGTCATAATGTTCACCAATTATTTCCTTATAATCCTTTTCAAAAATTGTATATTCAATATACATTTCCTTTCAAATGTCCGTATATAACAATCCCTTTTTCACTTTATCATTTTTATGTTACGTAATTGTTTGTAATTCAATTCTGGCGATAAAAATACAGTTTCTATATTTGGAAAACTTGTCTCAAATAAATTTAATGTGTGATTATTAAAAACATTCAAATTCAATCAAGCGACTGTCCTTTAGCTCAATTTTTTTCTCCTATAATTTGCTTGATACATATTTGAAGCTAAGTTAGTTCCTACTTTTATCTTATCTTTCATATAAATTTTTCTCTTTGCAACATCATATTGTTTATGATAAATTTTAGTAATTCCCATTTCACGACGCTTTTTCTTGCTCTTTATTTGAAACTAATGCCGAAAATATTGGTGTTGGTTTAGTTTCTGGGTTAGAAAAAGTATATCTTTCAGGAGCTACTCTTCTGTATGATTCTAAAAGTTTTTCTAATTCAATAACAACTTCTCTTTTCAACGATTTCAATTCACTGAACGGCACAAAACTTTACCGTCATAATCAATTTTTTTAAATTACCAAGTTCAAATGTCGTATCTCCCAACTCTCCTAATTTTTCAGCAATTTGAGCTTTTGTAATTTCTTTTTATCACTTGATCTAAAATCATCCCTTTTTAGTAACCTCAATCCCTTTAATATTTGTTATTGAAAATGTAAGCTCAATAGCCTCTCCTTGAGATAATTTAATGCTTCCATCTATTGTTGCATATCTTTTTCCTACTTTAATATTATGAATAATTCTATCATTTATTTCTTTAGAATAATTTTTATAAATATACTTTTGTATTTTTCCGGCAATTTCCCTATAGATATTATTGAATTTTTTCAGCTTTTTGCACTTTTTCCATCTTTTTATTATTTTATTAATATATTCTCCTGAAAATTACTTTCATAATCTTTATCAACAAATTGAACTCCATCTCCTAAAAACAACTTCATCGTCAATCATAAAGTTGTTTCCTTCACTATTCTAGTCCCTATAACCAAAAATTTGATGAATATTTAAAGTTCATAAGTTTATTATCTAAATAAAAATACCCTTTTGAATACCCTCTATTAAATAACTTATAACTTTCTGTCGGTCTTGGATTTCCTTTTATTATACTATCATAATAATTCACCGTTTCATAAACATACTCACTTGATTTTTCGCCCTTCAACTTTAATTCCTTCAATTCAATTTCCAAAAATTTATTTATTTCCGGCTCTTGAAGTAATTGGTCATTTGGACTTAAAAATATGCCCTTGTTCCTTCTTCATCTTTAAATTTTTACGACAAGAATAAGCACAAAGTCCTCTATTTCCACTTCTTCCACCTATAAAACTACTTATAAAACAATTTCCCGAATATGAAATACACATTGATCCGACATCAAAAACTTCTAATTCCATATCTGTTTTTTTCTTTAATACTTTTTAATTTCTTCAAATGAAAGCTCTCTTGCAGGAACAACCCGTGTTAGTCCCCATTCCTTAAGCTTATTTGCCTCCACATGATTTGCAACCATCATTTGAGTGCTTCCATTTATATTTAAGTCAGGAAAATTATCTTTTATAAATTGAACAAAGTCCTAAATCTTGAACAATTACCGTATCTATACCGTGTTCATATATATATATTATTGTATGCCACTTCAATTTCAACATCTTTCATTACTGTATTTAATGTCATTAATGTTTTTACACCACGAGCATGTGCATAGTCTATTCCATCAAATATATCTTGTAAATTTAGATTTTTCATTATTTCTTCTTGCTCCAAATCCTTTTTAATCCAAAATATACTTCATTTGCTCCTGCCTTTATTGCTGCCTCTAATTTTTCATAATTTCTACCGGTGCTACTATTCATTTTTACTCCATTTCTAACATAATTATTCTTATAATTTTTAATTATATTATACAGAAATTTTGCACTTTTTCAATCATTATAAGAAGGGGAATAAGGAAAATTATTTCATTTATTTTTAATGAAATATTTCTAAAATAAAAATAAAATTCCTAAAAAATTAAAAAATTCCCGGAAGTAAAAGACAACACCCACAACTACTAAAAGCAATCAGATACCTCTCCTCCTAGTGCTGAATATCCAGCTAATATTAAAAATGCTATTACAATTATTATTAATATACTCATTTTTACTCCTACATATTTTTATAAATTTTATCTTTTTCTATTACAGTGTCAATACAAAAAGACTAGGATTTTTAAATCCTAGTTTTTTGTTTTTATCATTTTTATTCAAATGTAAATTTTTATAATTTAATAAATTTTATAAATTTCTAATTAAAAATATAAAATCTTATTTAACTTCATAAGCAACACCATAATCTCTCATCGCTATCGCTTTAGCTTCTCCATTATTTTTTTGCTTCAATCTTAACTGTTGTCTTTTTAGTTTGTTTTGTCTATTAAAGTTATTATCCACAGCCATTTTTCTCATATCTATATATTTTATAGTATTTTTAATATATTGTATAATTCTCTTTAATTTTCTCTATATTATATCCTTCATAGATTTTATCTGTAATAATTCCACTTCTATCTAACTCTATTGCTTTTAAGACACTTTTTAGCTTTCTCTATATTACCTTCTTCTTTATATAGGCATCCTAATTTATATGCTGAACGTCCACATCCTAACTCCACTCCTTTGGTATAGATTTCTTTAGCTTTTTCTATATTGCCTTCTTTTTCCATATAGCCATCCTAAATTATGTACTGACCATCTATTTCCTAACTCCCACTCCTTTGGTATAGATTTCTTTAGCTTTTCTATATTTCCTACATTTTCATATGCCTCTCTAACTCATATGCTAAATTTCCATTTCTAACTCTATGTGTAAAAATTTGTTTCTTTTTCATATAGTAATACCCAATTATATGCTGAATCTCCATGTCACAATCTAATCCTTTTTAAATAATTCTTTAGCTTTCTCTATATTTCCTTCTTCTTTATATAGACATCCCTAATTCATATACTGAATCTCCATCTCCCCAATCTAATCCTTTTTTAAATAATTCTTTAGCTTTTTCTATATTTCCTTCTTCTTTATAAATAATTCCTAACTTATATGTAGAAGCTTCACTTCCTAACTCTACTCCTTTTTAAATAATTCTTTAGCTTTCTCTATATTGCCTTCTTCTTTATAAATAACTCCTAAACAATATGCTGAATATCTATCTTCTGACTCTACTCCTTTTTGTGTAGATTAGCTTTAGCTTTTTCTATATTTCCTTCTTCTCTATAAATATCCTCTCTCTCTTCCTTCTTCGTAGTATTCTTCAGCTTTTTTATATTTCCTTCTTCCCTATAAATATCGCCTAAACAATATGCTGAAACTCCATCTCCCCACTTTGCTTCTTTTTTCAAATAATTTTTAGCTTTCTCTATATTGCCTTCTTCTTTATAAATAACTCCTAACTTATATACTGAATGTCTACTTCCTAACTCTACTCCTTTTTCAAATAATTCTTTGGCTTTCTCTATATTGCCTTCTTCTTTATATAGACATCCTAATCCATATGCTGAATGTCTACTTCCTAACTCTACTCCTTTTTCAAATAATTTTTTAGCTTTCTCTATATTGCCTTCTTCTTTATAAATAACTCTAACTTATATACTGAATGTCTACTTCCTAACTCTATTCCTTTTTAAAGACATCTTTAGCTTTTTCTATATTGCCTTCTTCTTTATAAATAATTTCCTAACTCATATGCAGAATCTTCACTTCCTAACTCTACTCCTTTTTAAATAATTCTTTAGCTTTTTCATATTGCCTTCTTCTTTATAAATAACTCCTAACTCATTTGCTGAAAGATCCATTTCCTAACTCTACTCCTTTTATGTAGTATTCTTTAGCTTTTTCTATATTATCTTCCATTTTATATAAACATCCTAACTCATATGCAGAATCTTCACTTCCTAACTCTACTCCTTTTATGTAGTATTCTTCAGCTTTTTCTATATTATTTTTCTATTCTATATAAAAATCCTAACCAATATGCTGAATTTCCACTTCCTAACTCTATTCCTTTTGTGTAGATTTCTTTTAGCTTTTTTTCTGATTATCTTCTATTTCATATAAAAATCCTAACCGACATGCTGAAGATCCATTTCTTAACTCTATTCCTTTTATGTAATATTCTTTGGCTTTTTCTGATTATCTTCCATTTTCATATAATTGTCCTAACTCATATGCTGAATTTCCACTTCCTAGCTCTATTCCTTTTTAAAGAACTCTTTGGCTTTTTCTATATTTCCTTCTTCAAAATATTTTTACCTTCTTCATTTAATTTTTATTTCTTCTGACATAACTAATCCACCTCTTTATTTTTATAAGTAAATTATACCCCACAATCATTCATAAATCAAATACATTACATATATATATTGCTCATGATTAAAAATTATATTAATTCTATCCGTTTATCTCTTACCTTCCACTTAAAAAGCAAAAATAACATGTGTTTTTTATTGTAAAAATACTATTTTTGGTGTATAATACTTTTAACAATTTACAGGAGGAATAAAAATGATTATAAAACCTAGATTAAAAAGGAAGTTTAGCTTTTATCAAATCACCCAATTGGGGCAGAGAATTTGTTAAAAGACAAATTGACTATGTTAAATCACAAGATAAATATACAGAGATAAAAAGTAGTAGTTATTGGTGCATCATCAGGATACTGGATTGTCTACAAGAATTTCTGCAGCTTTCGGTGCAGGTGCAGACACAATCGGTGTTGCATTTGAATTAGGAATTGAAAGAAAAAGAACAGGAACTGCTGGTTGGTGGAATACTATTGCATTTACCGAAGCAGCTAAAAAAGAAGGATTGATTGCTAAAAACTTTATTGGGGACGCTTTTTCAAATGAAATGAAAGATAGTAATTAAATACATTAAAGAAGAATTTGGTGGAAAAAAGTAGACTTAGTTGTTTTATAGTTTGCAAGTGCTATGAGAATGAGATCCTAAAGATGGTGTTACTTATAAATCAGCATTAAAATCATTAAAAGAAGAAATTGTAGGTCCTTCAGTTAATTTAGAAAAAGAAACTCTTGAAGAAGCTACAATGGGAGTTGCTAATGATGAAGAGTTAAAAAGTACAATAAAAGTAATGGGTGGAAGACTGGAAATTATGGATTGAAGCGTTAGATGAAAGCTAGGTGTTTTAGCTGAGAGGCGTTAAAACTGTTGCCTATTCATATTTAGGGATACTAAAGTTACTTACGGAATATATAAAGATGGAACGATTGGAGCTGCAAAAGACATATTGAAGCTACTGCCGATGTTTTTACACGAATTTTTACATATCATGGAGAAGCATACATTTCATTAAGTAAAGCTTTAATGACTAAAGCAAGTGCTGTTATACCTATATTCCCATTATATGCACTACTATTGTATAGAGTTATGAAAGAAAAAGGTATTCACGAAGGAACAATCGAGCAAAAACAAAAGATTATTAAAAGATATGCTTTACGGAGATAAACCGGAATTTGATGAGTTTAGAAGATTAAGACCTGATAACTGGGAAATGAGAGAAGATGTACAAGCTAGAAGTTGAAGCATTGTGGGACACTGTAACTCCGGAAAACTTTAAAGAAGTTGGAGATTTTGAAGGAATTAAAAGAGAATTTATGAATTTAAACGGATTTGGCTTTTGATAATGTTGATTATGATGCCGATTTAGATTTAGAAGAATTAGCAAAATTACAACCTTAATTTTACTATAATTTTCAAAAATAAGAACTGTACTTTTAAATTTAAGAGTACAGTTTTATTTTACTTTATTTATATTCAATCAAAAATTTTTCAACTTCTTCCCTCGTAGGAATTGAATCTTGAGCCCCTTTTCGTGTCACGACAATAGCTGAAACAGCAGTTGCAAATCGTAATGCTTCTTTCACATCATTACTCTCACATAATTTTTGCAATAAATCCTCCCCAAAAACTATCTCCTGCCGCTGTTGTATCTATAGCTTTTTACTTTATATGCTGGTATTTCTGTAATTTTATTCATTTTATCAAATAAAAACACTTCCTTATCTCCTAAAGTTAATATTATATTTTTGTAAAATTTTTATCTTTTTCAACTTAATTATATTATCAAAATAATTATTATCACTATATTTTTAAACCAAATATCTCTTCCATTTCAGTTTCATTTTAACACTAAGTAATCAATTTTTTTCTATTATTTTTACTTGATAATTTTTGCAGGAGCAGGATTTAAAATCGTCATTTTTCCCATATTCTTTAGCTTTTCCCAAAGTATATTCAATAGTTTCCATTGAATTTCATTTTGTAAAACAATAATATCATTATTTTTATTTTTCTATACTTTTATCAATACATTCTTTAGTTAATTTGAAATTAGTGCAGATAACTAATTATATTATTATCTCCATTTTTCATCAACCGTTATTATCGCTCTTCCTGTCACATCTTTATCATTTATAAATATTCCATCATTTTTATATTATATTTATTAAGATTTTCAATAAGAATTTTTCTTTGTGAGTCATCTCCTACCATTCCAATCATTTCAGTTTCAACACCCTAATTTTGAAATAGCTATAGCTTGATTAGCACCTTTTCCTCCACAACTTTCATAATACTCTTTTTCCAAAAATCGTTTCCCTAATTTTGGTAATTTTTCAACTTTAACTGTCATATCCATATTCAAACTTCCAACGACTAAAACTTTATTCATATTCACTCTTTTCCTTATTTTATAACTTCAAAAATAATATTCCAAAACTTATCTAAATTTATTTCTACTCCTGTGTAAATTTTACTTTTTCAATTTCATCTTTTTTGTAAAATCACTGCACTCACAATTACTACAAATAGTTTGTCCGTATTTTTTTCTTTATCGTTTAATTCTATTTTACAAAGCAATTTTTCTAATTTCACTAAACTTTCATCAATCATATATGCTAAAGTTACAACATCGTGTAATGTATGATATTCAAAATTACCATTTTTCATCATAGTTTACTGGAAAATGCAATCCATTGTAAAGAACTTCACTCGCTTTTTTGTTCCAAACTCTTTTTATTTTATCAACAATTTCTTTTATTTGGCATAGTTAAGTCCGTTATTTCAAGTCCCATCATTTTTATTTCAAGACCTGAATTAAACACAATATCCGCTGTCTTCAGGATCTGCAAAAATATTAAATTCTGCAAAAAGGTGTTCTATTTCCACCTTTACAGCTTCCACCCATTAAAACTATTTCTTTAATTTTTCTCTTTTACTCTTGGTTCTTTAATTAATACTGTCGCTATATTTGTCAAAGAATATACTGGAACTAAAGTTATTTTTCTTCGCTTTTCATCAATGTTTCAATTATAAAAATCAACTGCATTTTGTTTTTCTAATTTTTATTTGTTTCAGGTAATTTTATTCCATCTAGCCCTGTTTCACCATGAAATAACGGAGCTACAATTTGATCTCTTTTAAGAGGTTTATCACACCCACCATAAACTGGTACATCAATTTTTAAATAATCACATATTTTCAAAGCATTTTTGTTACTTTTTCATAAGTTTGATTTCCTGCAACTATAGTTATTCCCTAATAAATCAAATTTTTATGAAGTCCTGCCACCATTATAGCTATTGCATCATCATGCCGGATCACAATCTAATATTATTTTTCTTTTTCCATTTTTCTCCTAAAAATTTACATAAATATAGTAAAAATACAAACTATTTTTAAAACAATTTGTATTTTTATTTTTAATAACTAAACATTAAATCTAAAGTACATAACATCTCCGTCATTTACAACATACTCTTTTCCTTCAAGTCTCATTGCACCTTTTTCTTTTTGAACCTGACCAACCATTAAATTCAATAAATTTATCGTAGATACGACTTCAGCTCTTATAAATCCTTTTTCAATATCTGAATGTATTTCACTTGCAGCTTTTTGGAGCAAATGTCCCTTGTTTTACTGTCCAAGCTCTAACTTCTTTTTCTCCAGCTGTAAAGTATGTAATTAATCTAATAACTTAAATCCACCTCTTATTAATCTATTTAAACTTGGTTCTGTAATTCCTAATTCATCAATAAACATCTGTCTTTCTTCTTCATCTTCTATTTCTATCAATTCAGCTTCCACTTTTGCTGAAAAAGTTACAACCTCACTATCATGTTCTGCTGCAAATTCTCTAACTTTTTAACATAATCATTTTCAATTCCTTGAGTTAAATCGTCCTCAGAAATATTTGCTGCAAAACATCATCGGTTTAATTGTTAAAAATTGATATACTTTTATTAAATCTTCTTCTCTTTGTGTAAATTTCAATGTTTTTAATAACTTAAACTCTTCCAAATGTGCTTTACATTTTTCTAAAACTGCTACAAGCTCCTTACCTTCTACATTTCCACCTCTAGCCATTTTTGATGAATTGCTCTGTCTACTGTTTCCATGTCAGAAAAATTAATTCTGCATTAATTGTTTCTATATCTCTTATCGGATCAACGCTCCTTCCACATGAATTATATTGTCATCATCAAAACATCTTACCACTTGACAAATTGCAGCCGTATTTCTTATATTTGATAAAACTGATTTCTAATCCTTCTCCCTTTTGACGCTCCTTTTACTAAACCTGCAATATCTACAAATTCAACCGTTGCTCTCTAAAGTTCTTTGTGGATTTATTATTTTTGCTAATTCATCCAGTCTTTTATCTGGTACAGAAACTAATCCTATATTTGGCTCAATCGTTGCAAACGGATAATTTTGCAGCTTCGGCATTTTGTGTTTTTGTTATTGCATTAAATAATGTTGACTTTCCTACATTTGGTAATCCTACTATTCCTATTCCTATCATTTTGATTAATTTGTACGAATTTTCGTACACTCCTTTCTATTTTATCTTTTAATTTATATCATCTTTAATTTTTCAAATATTCTAATTATTTTTCCACTTTTTCGCTTTCTTTTGCTTTAATCAAATAATTTTTATCTAATAACGGTATAACTTTTTATTCCATAATAGTCATAAATATTTCCAAATAAATTAAAAATATCTTCTTGTTTATTCAATAAATATTTTGTTACATTTTTCACCAACAGTTATTATATATTTTGGATTAATTATTGCAATTTGCATTATTAAATATTCTTTTCCAATAATCATAATCCTGTTTTTTCTGGCAATCTATTTTTCAATTCTACATTTTAACAATGTCGTAAAAATAACATTTTGACAAATCTAAATTAGAATATGTAAAAAAATTTTTAAAATATTCTCCATATTTATCTACTAATAATTGTTTTTGTTTATTTTCTTCTTCACTTATTTCATCCATAACAAATAATATTTCAGCTTCTTTATTTCCCTTGTCCAATAATTGGATTTACACATTTATTACACAATCTTAATTCAATTTCTAATTCATTCCACATAAAAATACCTCTACTAACTCTAAATTTTATAAATAGATGTCGTATTTTCAAGAACAATTTCTACATCTAAATGTTGTTTATTTTCTCTTTCTAATATATTATATAAAGTATTATATGCCAATCTCTGGTGTATTATTATCTTTACTATATGCATTAAATATATTTTTAATTTATTTGAAATAACCTGAGCTCATAAGTTTTTGAAGCTTCTGCATTTGACAAATGTCCATTTCTTCCCTTTTTACTCTATTTTTTAATTCCCAATGATACGAATCTGTCATAAGCATTTCATAATCGTAATTACTTTCCAATACAATAACATCACTATTTTTAAAAATTTTCTCTTATAAGATTGGTAACATCCAATATCACTAGCATAAGCTATTTTTATTATTAAATTCAAAAGTGTAACCTAAACAAATTTCAGCATCGTGCATTACTTCAAAAATTTTTATTACAGCTTCTCTATATTCAATGTATCTGTATGCAAAAATTCAAATATCTATTTTCCTATTTTCTCTAATTGTATTATAAGTTATTTCGTGTAAATAAATTGGAATATCATATTTTTCTTGATAAAACTCCAAGTCCTTGTATATGATCTGAATGTTCATGAGTAACAAAAATTCCATCAATATCTTCCAATTCTTTTTCAATATTATTTAATTTTTCTGCACTGTTTTTACCACTAAATCCAGCATCAATAAGAAATTTTTATTTCCCATTTCTATAAAACTTGAATTTCCACTACTTCCACTTCCTAATACTGAAAATTTCATTTTTCCCTTTCTAAGTTTTTAATAAAAATAATATTTTATTCTATATTAGCTTCTATTTTTCCCTGTTTCTATATTATAAACCCAACCACCTTTTATTATCTTTTTCTATTTGTAATTTTATTACTCTTAATAATATTTTTAGATAAATTCCTCCGGAATTTCGTAAATTTTATCATTTCCATAAATCAATCCAAAACTATAATTAGTATCATTTTCTTTTTACATTTTCTAAATTATCTTCGTTACTCAATTAACTGAGGATTATTTCCATTTTTTTATTTTTTTATAAATTTTTATAGCATTTTTCAAGTCTTAATCTTTCAATTTCAATATTAGCTTTTAACATTTTTGATGAATTTGAATAACTAATATTAAACCAAATAATATAACTAATAAATCCTAAACTTATTAAAATGATCGTTACTATTGCATAATTTTTTAATATCATTTATTTAATATCCCTTATTATTTTCTTTTTAAAAATAGACGGTCTAACTACAACTTTTTACATGTTTTTGGTAATGTCAACTCTAATTTTTAGTATCCTCTTTTAACATTTATCCACCCAAGTCCTCCAATAGCAACATCTTCATTTTCATTTATCTCAGTTGTGTAAGTTACAAATTCATTTTTCAAAAATTGTCTCTTCACCTTTCAATATTTCAAAAAGTTCCCATCTAATAAATCTTGAACCCTTTCTTCTTTTTGTAATATGATATTTTATATCTTTTGCTGAATATACTGAAAATATTGGCTTATACTCTAATTTTTCATTTTCTAACACTTTAAATCTACAAAATGAATCGAACATAAATATTTGATTATTTTCAAGTTTAAATGTTTTTCTTGAAATTTCACCTGATGGAACTAATTTCAATCCTGTATCACTACTTACAAAATCCGAAATTCTACCTTCTGGAATTAATCCAGAGTATCAATTATTGTAATTTCTGATTTGGTATTTTATTATTTATTGATTTTAATGTTGTTCCCTGAATATTTTGATGTTGTTATTTTTATTTTTCCCTAAAAAGTAAATTTATTACAGACGATTTTCCAACATTTGAAGCACCAATAACTACTGCTTTAACTTTTTTTCTTTGGAAATAAAGTATTTATTTTTCTAACAATTCCATTTACTCCATATTTATTTTTAGCACTAACAAACGCAATATCATCTGGCACAATATCTTCTTCAGCAAGTCTGTCTTTTATCCAATTTTGCTACTTCAGTTGGATGTACAAAATCTGGTAACAAATCAATTTTTATTTACTATTATTATTGATCTGTAATCTCTCAAATAATCTAATATTTCTTCTGTGAACGACCCTTCAAAAATCAATAATATCAAAAATTGGAAGTATTATATCCGATATCGCTTCACTTACCTCTTTTGAATATTCTTCTTTACTAAAATTATTTATAAGATTTTGTCCGTAATTTTTATTTTTAAAGCATCTTTGACAAAGTAACTCTCCTTCTGTAATATACTTCTCTTCAGGTACAAAACCCTCCTTATTTTTTTATCTTCAAATTGTAGTTCTATTCCACAACCCATACAATAACAATGTTTTCTCCATTTATCATATCTATACCTTTTTAATTTTCTATATTATATCATAATTTTTAAAAAATATAATTGTTTTTAATATAAAAATACTTTTATTTTTAGATTACAACTTAAAGTATCATAATTTTTATAAAATATTTTTGTTTTTCATATATTTATGAATTATAAGCCAAAAGTAACACAATTTATTTTTAAATTTTTCATATAATATTGGATATAAAAACAATATCCAATTTTTAAATTTATTTACTATTAAGCATTAACTCTTTCAGGATAAATGCTTACTCTTTTTACCTTTTCCAAAGTTTTCAAATTTAACATATCCGTCAGTTAATGCGAATAACGTATAATCTTTCCCCTAATCCCATGTTAGTTCCTGCGTGGAATTTAGTTCCTCTTGTCTTACGATAATATTTCCAGCTTTTACTACTTCACCGTCATATTTTACTCCTAAATATTTAGGATTTGAATCCCTACCATTTCTAGTAGATCCTTGTCCTTTTTAGAGGCGAATAACTGTAATTGTAATTTTAATATCATTTTTATACCTCCTCGATAATCATTTTTACATTTTTAGGATAATTTTTCTTCAATAGCTTTCAAATAAACGAACATTGAATTTATTAAAATATTAACTTTTTCATATTCTTCTCTTGTTAAATTTGAATCAGCTAAATTACAAATAATTAACCTTCATTCATTTTCATATTTTATTTTCTTTTAAATTTAATATTTCTATTAAACCATTAAGTGTCATTTGTGATACTGCTGATACTGCTGCACAAACTATATCTTGTCCATAATCACCAGCATTTGCATGCCCACTTATCTTTAAAAAATACGATATATTTTCACTTTGTTTATTTTTGAATTTTAATTTTAATCATTTTAAACCCAACTACTTTTTAACTAAGCATTAATTGCTTTTTACTTCAATAACAGTATATTGTTGTCTGTGTCCTTGTTTTTGTAGTAAGTTTTTTGTTATATTTAAAGCTAATTTTTTCTCACCTTTAATGTGTTCTTTAACAACAGCTACTACTTTTTGCTCCTTCTACTACTGGAGTTCCGAAAAGTAACGTTATCACCTTCACCAACTAATAAAACTTCATTTAATTCAACTTCTGAATTTGCTTTCCAGCTGCTAATTTTTCTACTTTAACTACAGATCCAACTTCAACTTTTATATTGTTTTTCCACCTGTTTTAACTACTGCGAACATTATCTGTACACCTCCATAATTTAAAAATCGCTAAACACGGGTATTAGCCACCCAGTCCATGCGTATACCTTGTTAGTATATCATAATTAAACATCATTGTCAAATATTTATTTTCTAATATACTTCATTTTTCCTAAATTGTGTTAAAGTTTTTAACAACTTAAATTTAAAAATAATTTGCTCGTTTCTATATTCAATTTCTAAATTTTCAAAAATCCAAGATTATCTGCTGTTTCTTTTTATACTTGGACTTCCGTAAAATTTATTTTCCTTATTTCCAATTTCTTGTTTTCCAATATAGAAAAATCTTTTATCTCCAACTAATCCATAAATCTAACATATATTTTTAGGTTTTGTAATTTTATTATCATCTTTCATATTTAAAAGTAGCAAAAAGTTTTTTATATTCATATAATTTATTTCTAAAAATTTCTATTAAAATCAATTATTTTTGTAGTATTTGTTGCTAAAATTCCAACTCCTAAATTTAAAGAATATCCTTCATCGTCCAATAAATAATATGCCATTTTCAAATTATCACTATCACACACAATATCTGTTATTTTTATCACTTTTTAATTTATTTATTATTAATTCTAAATATTTATCTTTTTGCTTTTATAAAAGTACAAGTATCTCCTATTGCATCTGAAAATAATTCTATTTTTCATTTTGATTCTTTTCTTTTTCAGTTGAAAAAGTATTTACTGACATAATTATACTTATTAACATTAATAATATTTTTCATTTTTACCTCATTCAAATTTATTCAATGTTATTTTTATCAAATTTTAAAAATTTTTATCAAATTTTTATAAAAATCATTGATTTTCAAATCCTCCTGTATATAATTGATAATAACTTCCTTTTTGTGCAATTAGTTCATCATGACTACCTCTTTCAATTATTTTTCCCTTGATCTCAAGACCATAATTACATCAGAATCTTTTTATAGTAGACAATCTATGTGCAATAACAAAAACTGTTCTCCCTTTCATAAGTTTATCCATTCCTTCTTGAACAATTTTTCAGTTCTCGTATCTATACTAGATGTTGCTTCATCTAATATTAACACTGGAGGATTAGCTATCGCCGCTCTTGCTATTATGCAAGTAATTGTTTTTGCCCTTGTGATAATTCATTTTCAGCATTTTTAAATAAGTATTATATCCATTTGATAAATGATTAATAAAATAATCTGCATTAGCCAATTTCGCTGCCGCCACAACTTCTTCATCAGTTGCATTTAAGTTCCCATATCTAATATTATCAGCTATAGTTCCTGAAAATAAATGAGTATCTTGTAATACGATACCTAATGATGATCTTAAATCTTTTTATTTATTTTTATCAATATTTATTCCATCATATCGTATTTTTCCATCTTGAATGTCGTAAAATCTATTAATTAAATTTGTAATCGTAGTTTTTTCCAGCTCCAGTCGCTCCAACAAATGCAATTTTTCTCCTGGTTTTGCATATAAATTTATATTATGTAATATATTTTTGTCTTTATTATAACCAAAATACACATTTTCAAAAACAACATTTCCTAAAAAGTCTTTCATAAGTTACGCTCCCCATCCGTATGAGGATGTTTCCAAGCCCAATTTCCTGTTTTTCTTTTTGTTTCATCAATTTTTACCTGTTTCATCAATTTTTATATTTACAAAGTGTAACATATCCTTAAATTTTTCTTCTTTACTTTCATCAAGTATAGCAAAATATTCTTTCAGTTCCTGCACCAGCTCTTATAATCGTATTTATTTGTTGTGTTATTTGTGCAATATGAATCATTCAAAGTTCTTGTAAACTGTAAAAATGAAATTAATTTTTCCTATTGTAAAATCCACCAATACCAAATATCGCTCAAAATCGATCCAACTACTGTCGTTAAAACAGTTAATATTCCCCTAAATTCCCTACTGCTTTCATCTCTAATATATTCGCATATTTATAAGCATTATTTGAAGCTTTAAATAAATCATTATTTAATTTAGAGAATTTCTTTTCAATTTCATCTTCATAAGAAAAATACTTTTACAACTTTTATATCCTTCAAGCATTTCTTCAACATACCCATTTAATCGTCCAATATGACTCTGTTGTTTAGAGAAATTTTTCCCACTTTTTAGTTGATAAATATTTTTGTCGTAAATAATATAATCGTTATCATAAATAATACTAAAATTGTAAGAGGTAAACTTAATATTATCATTGAAATAATAACTCCAAATGTTGTAAATAAAGCTGAAAATTACTTGTGGTAAACTTTCTGCTAACATATCTCTTTAAAACATCTATATCACTAGAATAAACACTCATTATATCTCCATGTGCATGAGTATCAAAATATTTTATCGAGCAATTCTTCCATATGCTCAAATACATCATCTCTTAAATTTTTTTAATGTACCTTGTGCCATTCTAATAATTATTTGCTGATAAATCAAAGTACAAATTATTCCCGTTAAATAAGTTAATATCATTGTTTTTATAATTTCTTTTTAACGGCTGAAAATCTACACTTTTATTATTAATGTTTGGAATTATAAATTTATCAATTAAAACTTGAATAAAGCATCGTTCCACGAACCATACAATATGTACTTAATAAAATAAAGATAAATATTGCAAATACATGAAATTTATATTTTTAAACATATATTTTACAAGTCTAATTAATGAAGAAACTTTAGTTTTTTCCATTTTTTTACCTCCTCATCTTCATTAGTTTTATTTTTGTGTTTCATAAACTTCTTTATAAATTTCATTTGAATTTATTAATTCATTATGACTACCAATTCCAACAATTTTTCACCTTCATTTAAAAACAACTATTTTTGTCTGCATCTTTTATAGATGAAATTCTTTGTGAAATTATAATTTTTTGTAATGTTAGGTAATTCTATTTTAAACGCTTCTCTTATTAATCTATCTGTTTTTGTATCTACTGCACTTGTTGAATCATCTAATATTAAAATTTTAGGGTTTTTCAGTAAAGCTCGAGCAATACATAATCTTTGTCTTTGCCCTCCTGATACATTTGTTCCACCTCTTTCAATAAGTGTATCGTATTTCTCTGGAAATTTTTGTATAAATTCATCTGCTTTGAGCTAATTTACATGCATTAACAATTTCTTCATTAGTCGCTTCTTTATTTCCCCATCTTAAATTTTCTTTAATTGTACCTGTAAATAAAATATTTTTTTGAAGAACCATTGCAACATTATCTCTTTAAAACTTTTTAAATCATATTCTTTAACATTTTTTTAGCACCAACTATTACTTCTCCACTTATAACATCATATAATCTTGGAATTAATTGAACTAAAGCTGATTTTGAACTCCCAGTTCCACTCTATTATTCCTAAAGTTTCTCCTGATTTTATTTTTAAATTTATATTTTCTAAATGTAAAAATATTAGGGTTATTAAGATAACTATAATTCACATTTTTAAATTCAATATTACCATTTTCTATTTCAAATATTGGATTTTCAGGATTTTTATAGTTCCTTCTTCCTCTAAAAACTTCTAAAAATTCGTTCTGCTGAAGCTTTTTGACCATGAAATTGTTACTATTGTTAAAAGCTAACATTAATAATCCTATTAATATATTTGATGAATATGTAAAGAAAACTCATCAATTCTCCTGTTGTAAGTTCATTTTGATAAAATTAATTTAGAACCAAACCAAGATAATAAAATCGTACAACTAAACATTGAAAGTTGCATACCCGGAGAAACTAATGCTGTCAATGTTTCTCCTTTTTAACATCATTTCTTTTTAATTTATTTGTTGATTCTTTTAAATTTTTGTATTTCTGTATTTTCTTTTAACAAATGATTTTACTACCCTAATCGCTGAGATATTTTTCTTGTAAATTTATATTTATTACATCATAAAATTGAATCGCTTTTTCTAAAAATTGGATTTACAACAATAATTAAACATGTTAATGCTGAACCTAATAAAAATTATAGCATATACAAAAAAATCATTGATAATTTTAAATTAATCCTCATCGTCATTATAATTGCAAAAATCATCATAAATGGTGCTCTTAATAAAATTCTTAATATCATTTGATATGATGTTTGTATATTATTTTATATCTGTTGTAAATCTTGTAATCAACCCCGCAGTAGAAAAATCTATCAATATTCGTAAATGAAAACTTTTGAATTTTTACTAAATAAAGCATTTCTAATATTTTTGCAAATCCTGCAGATGCTTTTTGCTGCAGCTTTTCCTGCTCCAATTCCAAATAGCATACATACCATTGCTAAAAATTAAAGTTAAAACACCCATTATTGCGACATATTTCATATCATTTTTGCTAAACCTTTATCTACAATTAATCCCATTATTGTTGGAATTAACATTTCTAAAAATATTTCACAAGCAATAAATATTGGAGATAAAATTGATTCTTTTTATATTCTCCTATATAAATTGATAATTTCTTAAACATAATAATAATATTTTAAATATTATATTCTCCTTTCTTTTTATTTCATATTATATACATAATATTTATAAATTAAAATATAAAAACTCCACCTTATATTTTAAAAATTTTATCTAAAAATTAAGGTGTAGTATATAAATAAAAAGTATATTAATTAAAAATATCCAATTCTTAAGTTTTTATTTAAGAATTGGACAATTTATTTTTATAACCAATCACTTCTGTACATTCTATAGTCTATTTCTGGGAATATATTATCTCTGCTTTCAATTTCAGCTACCCAACTTTCATCTAAAGTACCGTGTTTAAAGTCTTCGTACAACTTGAATAATCTATGAACATGATCGCTTATTTTTGTGAGCATATCCAACCATTGTCCCTGTAAACATTATAAACGTACCAACATGAAGTTTGTGCCATTTGAAGTTCTCTTGCCATTTGGTTTTAATGCTCTCCACTCTAATTCATTTTGTGGCTCTCACCATTTGCTACTTCTATCATTTTTCGGCAGCTTTATGTAAATGTCTATAAACATATTCATTTGTTCCATCTAACCATACATCGTAATAACCATTTGCACCCCTAACTTGACATACTCACATCAACAATTTGATTTGTTGGATATCTGTCTAAATATCTTGAAGGTGTTATCATACTAAAGTTTGATTCTGCTGTTGCTCTAAATACCCATTCTAAGAAAAATTGAACCTTCATACCACCAATGTCCATATAATTCTGCATCATACGGAGATATAACTATCGGCTTTCTATTTTTCATTTTTGAAGATAAAAATTCTATTTGTTTAGAATCTATTATATACAAAATTATACGCATGTTCTTTTGCTTTTTGCATAAGCTGCATCTGGATCATAAACAGCTTTATAGTCACCTTTTTTATCAGTTATTGCATGATATTTTATTCCTATATTTCTTCTTACACCATCGCTATGTAAAAATGGTCTTACATAGTCATAATCTAAGATATACCCCTGCATCATGATGGAATTCTCTATAAGTTCCATCACCCGGATATCCTACCTCACTACTCCAAACTTGCTCTGAAGATTCTAAATCTCTTGCAAATGCTGCTACTCCATTTTTAGTATAAACTGGAGAGTAAATTCCATATACTGGTCTTGGATCACTATACATTATTCCGTGTGCATCAACTAAAAAGTATCTTATTCCATGCTTATCTAAATATTTATCTTGCCCGGGATAATAAGCACATTCTGCTAACCAAATTCCTTTTGGATCTCTACCAAAAATTTCTAATATAATCTTTTTAGCCATATATACTTGAGCATTTACTGCTCCAGGATAATCTTTCATTGTAGGTAAAATCCGTGTGTAGCAGTTACTGGTATTATTTCTAAATTTCCTTGATCTTGATATTTTTCTAAATGCACCAACTAAATCTCTACCATATTTATATTCATAAACATCTCTAGCTCTTTTTATTAAACCATAAGTTATGATTAGCAACTTTTAGCATATCAGGATATTCTTTTAATCTTTCAACTTCTAATTCACAAAAATTTAATTAATTTATTAAGATGATTAACATATCTTTCTAAGTAAACTATCATTTAACATATTTACTAAAGTCCCAGACATTGTCATAGTCAATTCCCATGGTATTCTCATCTCTTGTTAAATTTTCAAACATCTCTAAAAAGAGGAATATATGTTTCAGTAATCCCTTCAAATAACCAATCTTCTTCTAGTATCTCTTCATACTCTGGATGTCTTACGTATGGCAAATGTGCGTAAAACAAAACTTAAATATCCATTCATATTATATTTCCTCTCTTTCTATTTTGTATTATATTATTTTTATCAATATAAATATTTAATCAATATTTATTTAGTATAACTATTCATTATATTTATATCATATATATCAAAACTTTTTAATTAATTTTTATATTTTTGTCATTAAAATTCTATATTTTTACATTAATTTCTATAAAAATTTCATATACTTTCTTCATAACTTTCAACTTCAAATGTTGCATTTATCGTTTTTATATGTTTTACTAAATTTATCCAACAACTATCAATTTCAAAAATTATTAGCTCCCTTTATATCTGCAGTCTGTGAATCACCAATCATTATAACTTTACTTTTCTCCATTATAATTTAATTTTTCTAACGCTTTTTCCAAATATTAATGTATTAGGTTTACTTGCTCCAACTTCTTCTGAGATAATAATAGTTTCTATATACTTATTTATTTTTGAATCTTTTTATTCTTGAATTTGTACTTTTTATACCATTCGTTATAATTGCTAATTTATAGTTTTTACTTAAATATTTTTACAAATTTTTCTGCACCATCAAATAAATAAGTCCTTCTCCTAATTTCTCTAAATATTTTTACTAAATTTTTCTCATCATAATAATTCAAATTAATTTTATCAAAAGTTTCTTTTAAATCTATTTATTTTTAAATTTTTCTATATTTATTTTACCTTTTTCTAATTCATTCCATAATTTTTAAATTTATAATTTCATATTCTTTTTACAAATTTTTCATAATCTTTTACTATTTTTCAAAAATTCTAATTCATAAAATGTTTCATACATTGCTTTTTTTCTTCTGCTTTTTATAATCAAACAATGTATCATCTATATCTAACAATACTACTGCACATTTTTCTCCCTTTAAATATACCATTCACTATCTTCAGTGATTTTATTTTTATATATTATTTTAGCAAATTCATTCAATACATCTCTTTTGAACTTTATATGTAATAAGCTTCATTCCTTCAGCGACATTGCACCACTCATAATCTTCAATTTCATCTTCTTGAAGTATTATATTTTCTTCTCCAACGGTTTCTCCTAAGAAAAACAACTCTTTAAATATTTTATTATTTGGTATATATTTTTACGACTTTTCTAATCTCTTTATTTATTTCTATATCAACATTTGTTTCTTCTTTAACTTCACGAATTGCTGTTTCAACTTCTGTTTCACCATTTTTCAATATGACCTTTTGCAAATCCCCTCAATTACCATTATACATTTTTACAATTAAAATCTATCTTTTTGTTACTATAAATTACTGCTCCACAACTCTTTTCATATTTTAATTCACAGTTAAATTATATTTTTATCAAATAATCTACAATTTCTTGTTTATCATTTTTAAATGTTTATCAAGTATTTCTTCATAAATTTCTAATTTAATATTATTTATACTCCTATTATCAAATCCTATATTTATTAGATCCACACCCTGTTATATCTAAATCTTTTTAATCTTAAAATTTATCCTTCTGACATTATTTCAAATATTTTATTTTTCAAATTATTCACTAATTTTGTTTTTCATTATCGTTTTCATCTAAATCTGCTTCAATTAAATCTAATAATCGGTTAAAAATTTCTATCATCAAAATCTAAAAATTATTTTTAATATTTTATCACTTATATTTTTCAGGCAATAAATGATTATACACTATACAGAACTTGTTATTTCATTTGATGCACGATAATATTTTTAATACTGTTTCTGCTAAAAACTACTCTCTCTTTCATACCCATCATAGCTTCTTTTGCCCCTTTTCCATCAATTGTTTCACTATTTACTTTTCCAATTTGATAAAATAAAGCTGATAATCTTGTTATTAAATCACATTTTTGTTTTAGAAATTGTAGATAATATTTTTAAATGTATCTTTTTCATTTGATCCACTTCATACAAATATTTTTATGTCCGGAATTAATATTTCTAAAATTAGTAATTTTTCATCATTTTTAATGTATTTTTACATAAGGTGCTATCAAAATTTTACTTATCTCATCAAAAATTCTTTCTTTTGAAATTTTTATTTAAAAATTTTTCTCTTTTCATATATAGCATTTTCCGTTTTTATCTAATTCAAATCCTAGTTTAGACATAAATCTAAAAAGCTCTCATTATCCTTAAAAGCATCTTCTTCTATTCTTAATTTTGGATTTCCAACAAATCTTACCACTTTATTTTTATATCTTGAACACCACCATAAAGATCTATCAAACCCTCTTTTTCATTATAAGCCAACGCATTTATAGTAAAGTCTCTCCTAGCTAAATCATCCGTAATCGTTTGAACAAATTTAATTTTTAGGATATCTACTATTTAATATACCAATTTCTTTTTCTATATTTAGCAATTTCAAATTCTTTTGCCATTTACTTTTTATCATTAAAATCCCAAAATGTGCTTTCAACCTCTTTTGGATTATTCTCTTTTAAAAAAATTATTTTTAACTTATCATAATCAATATCAGTAGCAAAAATCATAATCGTCAGGATTTATTCCTAAAAATCATATCTCTTATAGCTCCACCAACTAGAAATCCAGTCCCATTTTGATTTAATTTATCTAAAACATATTTTACTTCTTTTTCTAATGTAAACTGCATCTCTTCTCTCTATCTTTTACTACATTATTTTTCTTAAATTTAGCTATATAAAAATCCATCTAAATACATATTTTTATAATTTATATATCGCCACTGAATTCATCTTTAGTCACATTAACATTTTCTGACACTAAAACTTCCATCATTTCTAAATCATCATATTTTTCTAAAAAAAGCTTTTTACATTATTTGTATTTTCATTTTTATAAAAGTACATGTACTATAAACTAAAAATTTCCCAGATTTCAATGCCTTTATATCCACTATCAAATATAGTTTTTGCAATTTTTAATAATTTTTATTTGTTCATTTGTCAATTCATAAATTTTTTTCAGGCTTTTTCCGTAAAACTCCAAGTCCACTATACGGTACGTCCAATAATATTTTATCAAATTGAATATTTAGTTTTTCTATCTCTTGCATCATTCAATTTAATTTCAAAAATTATTGTATTCATATTTATTTTTAATTTATTTAAAATTTCAATTTTATGTTTATGAATATCTGTTGCAATCAATTTTTAGGATTATATTTTTTTGCAAAAATAGCTAACGATTTTTCCCCGGAGCCGCACACGCATCAAGTACTACATCTTCTTCTGTTACATCAAGATTTTTACAGCTAAGTACGATGAAGCATCTTGTATTATAATATTTCCTTTTTAAATTTCTTCATGCGTTAAAATATTTCCATTAGATAAATAATAAACTTCATCTACATTAAACAAAAATCTTACTTTTTAACTTCTTCTATTATATTTTCAAAAATAACTTTATTTAAAAACTTTTTGAATTATATCTCACAGACAAGTAACTTTTTGCTTATAACTTTTCATTATATCTAAAAACTCATTAGGATTTTCTACTTTCAACTTATTTTACAAACCATTGTGGATACGACAATAAAATTCCATCTTTCTTATCGTCAGGAATTTCATTTTCATATTTTTCTTTATTTTTCTAAAATTGATTGTAATACAGCATTTACAAATCCCCTACCTGATGTTTATTTATAAGTTTCGCTATTTCTCCTGCTTCAAAAACAACTCCAGCATTATCACTATCCATAAAAATATAATTGTGCAACTGATATTCTCAATAATTGTTTTATCTTCCTTTTTGAATGTTTTTAGTAGCTTTTTCCCAATAAATAATCAATATAAATTAAATTTTTTAAAAGTAACATTTATTACATTTGTTACAAACATTTTTCTTTTTATATTATAATTATTTTTATTAAAAATAATAATTCATTTGAATATTACTATATTTACCATTTTTGAATTTCATCAAAACAAATTTACTATATCTAATTTTTTATATTATTTTTAATCATTTTTCACTTTCTAACTTGAATTTTTATAGTTTTAATACTTTAGTTTTTTCGTAATTTTAGTAAAATAATACTGCCTATAAATTATATCAATAAACTAAATTTTTCAATAAAAATACAGACAATATATTTAAAATTTAATAATTAATAAATAAAGCAACATAAAAATTACTTGTTTTTAATAATTTAATAGAATAATATAAAATATGAAAAAATATCATTTAGAATAATTTAAAAGATTGACTTCTAAAATTTTTAGAAATCAATCTTTAACAGTTTAGCTTTATTTAATTTCTTTATATCAATGATAATTTTTACCTTTTATTTCATATTTTTCTTCAAAAATTTACTAAAATGCTGGTAATACACTTCGTTATATTTTTTCTTCAATATATTTTTTTAACTTTTTCTGATCGTAAAAGCTTTCATTAATTTTTGGAATTTAGGTTCATTCTCTTTTTCCTTTAGCAACTGTTACTATATTTACATAGGTGAATCTTTATCTTCAACTTCAATATTCTTTGATCATTTGATAATTTAGCATCTAAAAGCATAATTTGCATTAATTATTGCTGCTGTAACTTCTGATAATCTTGGTGCAATTTGTTCTGCTGCTAAACTTTCAATTTTTAAATTTTTACTATTTTTCAACTATATCGTTTACTGTAGCTGTTAAATTTTTTTATTATCTTTTAATTTAATAATTCCTGCTTTTATCTAATAAAAATTAATGCTCTTCCACCATTAGTTGGATCATTTGGAATTAATATTGTATCTCCATTTTTAAAAATCTGCTGGATTTTTAATTTTATCTGAATATACTGCCATTGGCTCTAAATGAACTCCTCCAATTGATACTAATTGTAAATTATTTTTCTTTGCAAATGTTTCCATATATGGAATATGTTGGAAGAAGTTTGCATCCAATTCACCTGAAGCTACCAATTTATTTGGTTGCACATAATCATTAAATTGTTGTATAACTAATTCTACTCCTTCTTTAGCTAAATCATCTTTAATTAATTCTAATAATTCTTGATGTGGTACCGGTGTCGCTCCGATAACTAATTTTTCTGTTTTTGCTTCTGCTTTAGCTTTCAGGTGTTTCAGCTTTGTTACACTAGCTACTAAAACTAATCCTGCTACTAACCCTAATAATAATTTTTCATTTCATTCCTCCTATTTTGTATTTTTATAAAATATATATTTTAATTTTGTAAACTTATTTTATTATATATTTCATTTTTGTAAAATATCTATCAGTTTGATATAACTTTTTCTATATCAAAATATTAAATTATTTATATATTAATAATATTTTTAATTTCTATATAAAAACACTATTATTTCTTAATAGTGTTTTTGTATCAAAAATTATCATTTTACTTATTTTTGAACATTTAGACTCAGCAAAATTTTTCAGCAACTACATCCCAGTCAATTACATTGAAAAATGCAGCAATGTAGTCAGCTCTTCTATTTTGATAATTTAAGTAGTATGCATGTTCCCCAAACATCTAATCCTAAAATTGGTCTACCTTCTGAACATTCACATCCAGTTGCCCCTTTTTATAAATGGAGTATCTTGATTTGCTGTTGAAGTTACTTTTAAATTCCATCTTTATTTACTACTAACCAAGCCCAACCTGATCCAAATCTAGTTGTTGCAGCTATTGTGAAAAATTTAGTTTTGAAATTTTCAAAACTTCCAAAATCTTCTTTTAATTTTATCAGCTAATGCACCTTTTGGTTTCTCCCCACCATTAGGCTAATTGTTGTGAAAAATAAGTTGTGATTATAAAATCCTCCTCCGTTATTTCTAACAGCACCTCTTATTTCTTCTGGTAATTCATCTAATTTTTAAAATTGAAACCAATACAACTTTTCTAATAAATGAGGAGCATTATTTTTAATGTTTCATTTAGATTGTTTGTATATGTTGCTGTGATGTTTTACCGTAATGTATCTCCATTGTTTTTGCATCAATATGTGGTTCTAACGCACTAAATTCATAAAGATAATTTTACTTGCTCAAACATAATTCCTCCTAATATTTTTATTTCTTTTCATTCTTACAATATTTTAACATACTAAATTTAAAAAGCAAATTTTTTATTTTGCTTTTTCTTTTTATTTACTAATTTTTCTACATTTTCATCTTTAATAATATAACCTACACCCTCTCATAGTAGTAATTATTACTATGTCCTTTATCTATTTTTACCTTAAGAAATTAACATAAACATCTACTATATTACTTTCTGATATAAAAATCAATGTCCCATATTTTTCAGATAACATTGTTCTCGTTAAAACTCTATTTTTATTTCTTAAAAGATATTCTAATAATAAAAATTCTTTATTTGTCAATGAAATAACTTTACCAGCTCTTTTAACTTCTCTATTTAATGGATTTAATGTCAAATCATCTACCGACAATAATTCAGATTCATCTTTTTGAGAAAAATCTTATTATTACCCTCATTATAGCTTGTAATTTTGCAGATAATTCTTCCATTGTATAATTATTATAAATATAATCATCTACACCATCCAATAATGCTTCCACTTTTTGAATATTTATCTTTTTGCATCATTGACAATACTATATATTCTTTTTACTCTATATTTCAAAAATTTCTTTTATATATGTATTTTTAATGATTTTGAATCAATTAAAACAACATCAATTGTCTCCGTTTTTCAAATAATCAATCGCTTGTTCCTCTTCTCCAGTAACTAATGTATTAAATCCTATTTCTTTACATAATTGTGCTGATAATTTTTCTATTTTTCATTTCCATTAAAAATTACACTTTCATTTTTCCTCCAATTTATTAACATATAAATGTGTTAATATTCTTTTTATAATCTTATTCATTTCAACTGTTGCTATTGAATTTTCATTTTTCTACATAAGGGCAGCCATTATCTCCAGCTTCTACAACATTTTTATCCATAGGTATTGCACCTAAAAATGTCGTTTTTGTTTCAACTGCCATCTCTTCAGCTCCACCTTTTTAAATATATCAACAACTTGATTACAATCCGGACAAACAAAGCCACTCATATTTCTCAATTATTCCCAAAGGTTGTAAATTTAATAATTTTGAAAAATTTGACACTTCTTCTCGAATCAAGCAATGCGACCTTCTGTGGTGTTGTAACAATTATTGTTCTTGCATCTTTCCCTATATCTTTGAGCAATTGTTAATGTTTCATCTCCTGTTCCGGGAGGTAAATCTACAATTAAAAAAATCAATTTCTCCCACTCTACATACAATAACATTTCTTGAATTGCCCCTAGTTTTTGTGGTATCTCTCCAAATTATAGGATTTTCATCTGGAACACTAAGTGATGTTATTTTTAAATTGTCATTTATTTTTAGTGGTTTTTTCTAACTTTGATAATTTAATCACCTTCTTTTCCCAAACATTATAGGAACATTTTGATCTGTGTAAATCAGCATCAAGTATTCCAACTTTATATCCTTTTTAGCTAGCCCATACCCTAAATTCACTGAAACTGTTGTTTTTCCTACTCCACCTTTTTCCACTCATTACAATAATTTTATTTTTATTTTTAACATTTTCTCTTGTATTGTCTTTTTCTTTGTTCTAAATCAATTCCACCTTGCATTTATTCACTCCTTTAATTATTATTATATACTTTTTAATTTTTATACAAGTCTATTTTTAATAATTTTTACTATCTTTGTTTAAAATTTTATATCGCAATTATAACACAACTATTTTATAAAAACTATAAAAATTTATAAAAATATGGTATTATATAGTAGTAAAATTTAAAGAAAGGAATAGTAATTTTATTACTTTTTGGGAGAAAATAGTGACTAAAAATCAAAATATAAAAAAGTAGATATTTTAGGATTATCTCTTGACGAATTACAAAAACTATTTATTGAAAATAATTTCAAAATTTACAGCAAATCAAGTTTTTGATTGGCTTCATAACAAAATGGTTTTTAATATAGATGAATTTTTCTAATGTTTCTAAAAAGATAGAGAATTATTAAAAGAAATTTTTATTACCTAAATTAGAAATTGTTGGACATCAAATTTCAGAAGATAAAGATACCGGAAAAATTTTTATTTAAGTTAAATGATACAAAAACTTATTGAAAGTGTATTAATTTTTACATAAAAACAGACATACTCTTTGTGTTTCATCGCAGATTGGTTGTTTAGTTGGGTGCGATTTCTCTACTACTGCTACAATGACTTACGAGCGTAATCTTAGTACATCGGAAATTGTACTTCAATTTTATCAAAATACAAAAATATTTAGAAAAAGAGGAGAAAAATTAGGAAATGTTGTCTATATGGGAATGGGAGAACCTTTTTCAAAACTTTAACAGTGTAATGAATTCTATTAATTTATTGAATTCTCCAAAAGGACAAAACTTTTCAAAAAGGAATTTTACAGTTTCTACAAGTGGTATTGTTCCCGGAATTAAAAATTTACAGAAAGTGAACATCAAGTAAAGTTAGCAATTTCACTTCACGCTGCTAAAGATGATATTAGAACAAAAATAATGCCTTTAAATATGTAGCTAGCTGAATTAAAAGAAGCTTTAATTGAATATCAGAAAAACAAATAATCGTATTACTTTTTGAATACATTTTAATAGATGACTTAAATTGTGAAGTAAGTGATGCGTATGATTTTAATAAATTATTTGCGTTCATTTAATTGTTTAGTTAATTTAATTCCATACAATCATGTCATGGGAGAAAACCTTTATGTTACAACATCTAAAGCTAAACAGAAAGAATTTTATAATATTTTGAAAAATAAAGGAATAAATGTAACATTAAGAGAAACAAAAGGGGAAGATATTGCTGCAGCTTGTGGGCAATTAAAAGTTAAAAAGGAGAAGAAAATGGACAATAAAAAGATAAAAAGATTTATACAAAAATACGTAAACCTATTCCATTATTTTGCTAAAATTATTATTTGTATTGCTATAATTATAACAGCTTCAATCGGCTATACATTTTATACATTAAAAAGAAGCCCCTGTTGAATTGATAGAAAGTTATAGTCCACTATCACCTTCTATTATTTACGATATAAATGGTAATCAACTTGATAGTATTTCAGTTGAAAATAGAGATCCTATCAGTATAAAAGATGTTCCACTTCATGTTCAAAAATGCTTTTTAGCTATTGAAGACAGAAAAATTTAGAAGCCATCACGGATTTGATTTTTCAAGATTAGGAAAGCTTTTTACTTACAATTACTGGTCGTGGGCGTGAAGGAGGAAGTACAATTACTCAACAACTTGCTAAAAATGCTTTTTAAGTCCTGAAAAAGAACATTTATTAGAAAATTTAAAGAAGCTATTTTAGCAATAGAAATTGAAAAATATACTAAAGATGAAATTTTTAGAAAAATTATTTAAACACAATTTATTTTTGGACAAGGAGCTTACGGTATTAAAAAATGCAGCCTTAAAATATTTTTAATAAACAACCAAAAAGATCTAACGATTGCACAAGCTGCTATTTTTAGCGGAGTTTACCAAAATCTCCTACTAAATATTCAAAAATAGAAAATGCTATTGAAAGACAACATGTCGTTTTTACATCAAATGTATAATTATAAATTTATAAATGAAGCTGAATACGAAAAAGCAATGAATGAAAAAATACAATTTGCACAAGTGAAAGATGACAAGAAAAATGAAAAATCAAGCATCTTCATCAAATATTGCTCCTGAATTTTCTACTATTGTTATTGATGAAATGCGTAAAATTCTTAAAAATTGAAGAAGGCGATCAAAAATTCTTATTTGATGGATTCAAAATTTACTCTACAGTTGATTTGAATATGCAAAGAGCTGCATACAAAGCATTCAACAGTAACTATAATTTAAGAAATTCAAAAATTTAGATGGTGCTTTATTCTCTATAGATCCAAGTAATGGATTTGTAAAAGCTATGGTTGGAGGAAAAATTATAAAAAGGAGAATTTAATAGAGCTACAAGTGCTTTTAAGACAACCCGGTTCTTCTTTTCAAACCTATTATATATCTTGCAGCACTTCAATCTAATATGGGAATGAATACTGTTATGGAAGATTCACCGTTAAGAAATTCAAAATGGTCACCAAATAACTATGATCGTAAATTTAGAGATAATATGACATTGGCTAAAAGCATTAGAAATATCAAGCAATGTTGTCCCAGTAAAATTATTACAGCGTGTTGGTGTAGACAAAGTAGATTTGGAGAGATGCTGGAATTTCAGGTGGTGATTTTCCTAAAGATTTAACATTAGCTTTAGGGTCAATTTCTACAAGACCTATTGATGTAGCTTTATTCTATGCCGCTTTAGCAAATGGAGGATATAGAGTTACACCTCAATATATATATAAAATTGAAAATAAATTTGGAGAAGTTATTTATGAAGCTAAACCTGTTAAAGAAAAATCTTTGAATCTAGTGATGTTGCTATTTTTAACTTATATGCTTCAAAATGCTGTAAACTATGGAACTGGTGCTCCAGCAAAAAGTATTTAAAAATGGAAATTTAATTCCTATGGCTGGAAAACTGGAACTACAAGTGATTATATATCTGCTTGGTTTACAGGTTATACATCTACACTTGCCTATGGTTGTTTATGTTGAAATGACGATAATAAGCTTCATGTCACATCGTGTATGACAGGAGGAAATGCAGCATAATCTATATGGAAAAACTTATATGCAGGGTGTTGTGAATATTGAAAATTATAATGTTGGAAATTTTTGAATTTATTGACGATTACTTAAAACGTAAAGATTTAGTATTTAGAACGATTGACTTAAAAGTAGGTTTACTTGATTCTGATGGATTTGATAGTCGTATGGCTTTTATTTAAAATTGGTACTGAACCAATAGAATATGAAAATAAATTTATTAATGGAATTACATATTAAAAATAGTCTCTTAGATATATTCTTTTGAGACTATTTTTAATTTATACTTCTCTTAAAGCTAACGGCATTGTAAAGTATAAAGATTTTTCATTTTCTTCATCTTTTACTATTACAGAATTTTTAGCTCCTGATAATCTAATTTCTGTAACTTTTTCCTTCTAAAAATTGAAATATAATCTACTAAAAATTTAACATTTAACGATATTTTTAAATTATCTCCTTCTTGAATTGTAGATAATTCCTCTTTTATTTTAGCGATTATCATTTATTCCAGTTAAAAATAATTTATTATTTTCAAAATTAAATATTCCGCCATTTTTGATTCTTTATTATCTCTAACAAAAATTAATGTTCTTTTTAATACCGATAAAAAAATCTTTTGTATTTAATAATATTTTATCATGCTGTACACTTTTTAAAAAGTGTTTTATAATTTGAAATTGTAACTCAACTATTCTCGTTAAAATTTCAACATTTTTTGAATTTGAATAACACTTTTATTCCATCTGATTTTTAAAAATTATCTCTTCTTGATCTATTAATTTCATTATTTTTTTATAAGACCATTTATTGTTTTAAGTGGTATACTTACGCTTATACCTTCTTTATTTTTCATTTTCTTCAATTCATCTTCAATATATGTTAATCTATACTGTATCTGATGATATTAATTTCAATTTATTTTCTTCAATTTCAAATCTTATACAATTTATTTCTAAATTTGCAGTTTCTTCTGGAAGCTGAGGCTTTAACATTTTTCAATATAATTTAATAATTTATTTTTATTAAATGTATATTCAACCCCGTTTCTAATTTAGTTTGAATAGGATAATTTTCAGCATCATATAATGCAAATTCTGCATTTATACTTTCTGTTTTTTATAATTAACTCTTCCAGTTTCCTCTACTAATTCAATAAATTCATCAGAAATTTGTCTTAAAAATTCTTCCAATTAATTTAGGCTTTATTACAATCTTTCCTTCACTAAATATTTCACCAATAATATGTGTATTGATTGCTAATTCTAAATCCGTACCATTTAAAAATAACATTATTTTCTTTTTGCTTCATATAAATTCCAGACAAAACTTCTCTTATTTTATTTTTCTGAAACAGCATTTTCTACAATTTGAATAGCTTTTAATAATTCTTTTCTATCTACTTTTTACATTTTAGCATATTAAACCTCCTATTACTTTCTATATTCTTTAAAATGATTTTTAATTTTATTATAGCCTTTTTCTCTATTTGTCTAACTCTTTCACGAGTAATATTTAAAAATTTCCCTATTTCTTTTTAATGTATGTATTTTTGTTATCATAAAGTCCATATCTTAATTCTAATATTCTTTTCTCTCTATCTGATAGTATTTTTCTAAAAAGTTCTCTCATCTCAATTAATTGATCTTCTTTTATCATTTCTTCTTCCACACTAGCGTCTTCCCCTATACATCTTCTAAATAAATATTATCTCCTATTGTTTCATTTAGTGATATTACATCTGAAATTCATTCAATAATAATATAACTTTACTTTCTTTCAACTCTATTTCTTTTAGCTATATACTCAATTGACGGTGCCTCCATGACAATTTTGTATATTCTGTTATTACTTTATTCACTTTAGTTAATTGTTCATATTTATAAGACGGTATTCTTATATCTCTTCCCGTATTAATTATAGCTTTTTAATTGATTGTTTTTATCCACCAAACAGCATATGTACTAAATCTATGACCTTTATCATAATCAAATTTATTTATAGCCTTTATAAGTCCAATGTTACCTTCACTAATCAAATCTATTAAAGGTAATCCATTTCCTAATAATTTTTTAGCTGTACTTATAACTAATCTTAAATTTGATAATATTAAAAAGTTGTCTTGCTTGTTCATCATTTTCTTCTCTAATCCTCTTAAAAAGTTCCTGTTCTTCCTCTTTTAGTTAATAATCTATATTTTTGTATATCACTTAAATATAAAGACATTAAGTTTTAAGTTATTCTCTTCCAAAGCACTCTCCTCTCTCACTAATATAATAACGTCCATATATTTACTTTATATAAATTCTGATCTTAAATCTCTATTCATAACAATGAAACTAATTCTGTTACAGGTTTCCTTTATATATTACCTCATGACAATGCACTAAATATCGGTGCTTTTTTAATATTATTATCTTGTATTATTACATACAATGCTTTTATCGTTTCTGCCCCTTCTGAAACCATATTCATATTAGCAACTATTTCTTCAATCCTTTTTCCTAATTCTTCACCAACATATCTATTTCTACTATGTTGACTTGTACATGTAACAATATATCTCCTAAACCTGAAAGACCCATAAATGTTTTAGGGATTAACATTATAAAATTTACCAATTTCTAAAATTTCATTAAGTCCTCTAGTAATAAGAGCTGCTTTACTATTATCACCGTATCTCCCGAAACCATCTGCAATTCCCTGCTGCTATTGCTAGGCAATTTTTAATGCTCCTCCTAATTCAGCTCCCTATCAAGTCTGTTCCTGTATATACTCTAAAAATAATTATTACTAAATAATTTTTGTATTATTAAAGCTGAATTTTCATCATATGATACAGACAATATTGTTGATGGTAATTGAGCTGCAACTTCTTCAGCATGAGTTACTCCAGCTAATAATCACATATGTATATTTTTACCTTCTAATTCTTCATCAATTATTTCAGAAATTCTTTTTACTAAAAATTTCTATTCCTTTTGCAACATTTACAATAATTACATTATATGACAATGCCTCTTTTTAATTGTTTTAACAACGGTCTTAAAAATTGTGTCGGTGTCGCAAGCAATATAACATCTATTTTACCATATTTCTCTACATTATTTAATACTTCATCAAATTTATTTTACTAATTTTAATCTTTTGGTAATTTTATTCCCTGTAAAAACATTTTATTTTCATGTGTTTCTTCAATAATTTTTACTTCTTGACTATATTCCCATAAATATACATTATTTCCATTTTCAATTAATAACTTTGATAGGCAAGTTCCCCAACTTCCACCACCAATAACTAATATATTTTTCATTTTTATCTCCCAATTTATTTATTTTTATAATTTCAAATTTTTGCTCTGTCCCATTTAATAATTTTTCAATATTTGAGTTTATGTCTTACAACTATTAAAATTGCAATTATTATACCAAAAAATGTTAAACTTATATTTTTATATATTAAATATATAAATATTGGTAAACTAATGCTGAAAATATTGATGATAATGAGACATATTTAAAAATTGCAAATAATCCAAAAAATATTATAGCTGCAAAACAAAATCGCTTTTAGGCACTAAAATTAAAAATACTCCAACTGTAGTTGCGACAGCTTTACCTCCTCTAAATTTTAAAAAAATATTGAAAATGAATGTCCAAAAATTGATACAATTCCAACTAAAATTCCATTTATTACTGCATCTTGAAAAAATTCCCATATTTCATCGCTAAAAAATGTTGGAATCGCTCCTTTTGAAATATCTAATATTAAAGTTAATATTCCCAATTTTGCTCCTAAAACTCTTGCTGCATTAGTTGAGCCTGTATTTTTACTTCCATGTTCTCTCACATCTATTCCTTTAAATATCTTTCCAATCCATAAAGCATTTGGTATACTTCCTAAAATATATCCCAATATCATTAATATTATCGTATTCATTAATTACCTTCCTTTACTTCTATTTTTATTTTTATTTTTCATTCAGTCCTTTTTATTTCAAAATAGAAAAATCCCTAATAATACTACGAAAAATAATCCATCTGTAAATGGCTGAGCGTGCCAAACACCATCAAGTCCCCAAATTTTTGAAAATATAATTACAACTAACAAAAATATAACAACTTGTCTAAGTAAATTTAATACTACTGCATATCTCGCTCTTCCTGTAGCTTGAAAATAATTAGGTATAATAATTCCTAAAGAAGCCTGGTACTATTAAAAGAAAAAGTATATAACTAAAAGCTTTTACTCCTATTTGTACACTAATTTCAGTCCCTTTAGAATTAAAAATTGTATCATTTCTCGTGGTATAAGCATAACGATTATCCAAAATATCGTTGATAATATAATACTCCATTAAGGTTGCAATATAAAGAGATTTTTACTCTTTTATAATTTTCACCACCATAATTAAATCCAATTATTGGTTGAATTGCTTTGTGACACCGAATAAACTGTCATTGTCATTATTGGTAAATACTGAATTTATAATTGTCACTATTGCAACTCCATATGTTCCTCCGTTTAATTCTACTATTTTATTTATCACAAGTCCTACTAAAGAACTTGCTACTTTGTAATAAAAATGGAGACATTCCTATTGACACAATATCTTTCACTATTTCTTTTTCTAACTTCATATTTTTAAATTTTTAATCTTATCAAACTTATATTTTCTAATTTATATCCAAATAAATTTATTTTTAAATGGTATTTCCCTAAAAATAAAAATACATTACTATAATCGCACCAAAAATATTTCCAATTAATGTTGCATATGCTGTTCCTTCTATTCCCATTTTTTAAAAATCATAATTGCAACATAATCTAAAATTATATTTGTTACTGGCCCCTGACTATTAATGAAAAACATTGCCAATCTCGGTGTTCCAGCTGCATTTAATATATTTGTCATTCCATATGAAAAATAATGGAAGAATAGTAAATGTATTATTTCTAAATATGATTTAGCATACGGTAATGTTTCTGCATTTGTTCTTGAATAAAAGTGAAAATTGTATTCATATTTAATTTTAATATAACATACAAAAATATCCTAATATAAAAATATTGAAACTGCATTTCCCAATATTTTTCAGCTTCATCGTCTTTATCTTTTGCCCAAGTCGCAATGAAACTATCGTTCCACTTCCAACTCCTACTAACATTGCAAAAGCAATTAATAGCATTATTATATAAAAAGCAACCCCTACTCCTGCTAATGCTTTCCTCACTTATTTTTCCTACAAAACACCTATCACAATATTGTATAATACAACCACAACTGATCCAATTAATGTTGGAATAAAATACTTTATAAATAACTTAAATATAGAACCATTTAACAGTTCCTCTTCTTTTTTCCATACACTTCCTTCTTTTTAGTTTTATTATTTTTAAATATTATATTTTACTTAATAAATAATTTTCAATTTTATAATTTTTCTTTTCTGAAGATAACATGGAAATGTCACATCTCAAAAATGAATACTATCTTTCCCGGTTATGCTATACTGATTATCTAGCTAATCCTATTTTTATTTAATTTTTACTATTTATTATAAATCAGTTACTGCAAAATTTTAATTCTGCTTCACTGACTACAGCTCCATCAACTACACATCTTCCCTTAGCAACAACAACATTTCTTCTTGCATTTACTTTTTCTACTTCTAATCTAATTTGATCTCCAGGTACTATTGGTTTTCTAAATTTACATTTATCAATTGACATAAACAACGGTATTTTCCCTCGGTTCTAACATCATAAGACCACAGCTTGTGCCAATGCTTCCATTTGTAAAACTCCAGGCATTACTGGTTTTCCGGGAAAATGTCCTTGGAAAAATTCTTCATTCATCGTAACATTTTTTATTGCCACTAATGAGTCTGTCCCATTTTTTTCTATAACTCTATCTACTAATAAAAATGGGTATCTGTGTAGTAAGACACTCATAATTTCTTCTATATTCATAACTGTTTCCATTTTATCCTCCTAAATTTATTTAATATATTATATTAAATTTTTGTATTTATTACAACTTTTTATATTTTAAACTTTATCTATATTTATTTTAAATACTTCTCGCTTTTTCCATTAATTTTATTTATTTTAATATTATTTCTTCTACATTCTAATCAATTAAAAATTTATCAGCTAAAACTAATGCTAATCGTCCAGCAATAAACTCAATAGTCAAACTTTTTTTCATCAACAGCTCTTATTCTACCTTTTTCCAAATTTTATATGATTAACTAAATCTCCAATTTTTATATTTTCCATCATCTGCCTTTTTGATGATGTTTCTTTTCTGTATAATTCCACCTTTTTCCAGTAAATGGATTAAAATTTTCAATTTTAGATTTTGCATTTATTTCTACTCTATTATTTAATCCAGAACTAAATTTTGTTGTCCCATTAATTGACGATTTTGATTTTAAATTCAAGTATTCAATACATTTTTGATCCATTTCAAATATAAAATCTTGACGGTTTTACAAACATCTCAGTTTGTCCCCACTTCATTCTTTCCGAGGCATGTGTTATTATCAATTCTTTTAGCTCTCGTTATAGCTACAGTAACAAAGTCGTCTTTCTTCTTCTTTTCTTCTTCACTTACATCATAATAACTTATTGATGGGAAAAGTCCCTCTTCCATTCCGGCAAGATATACATAGTCAAATTCAAGCCCCTTTGAACTATGAATTGTCATTAATTTTACAAACTCTTCTATCTTCTTTCATATTATCTGTTGAAGCAGTAAGTGATACCATATCTAAATACTCACCTGATGATATTGTAGGATTCGCTTTTTCAATTTCTGTTATTGAATTTAATAATTCTTCAATATTTTTACTCTATCTTCTTTATTGTCTTCAATAAAAATCTATATATTTCGTTTTAGTCATTATCTCATCAAACACTTCTTTTTACCGACATCATATCTAATTCTTCTAAATTTCCATCATCATTTTAGAAAATCTTTACTTGTTTTGTTCCACTTCTAATTCCATCTATTTCATCAATATAAAATAAAGTATCTAATAATGATAATCCTTTTTCATTAGCAACTTCAGTTATTCTCTCTATCGTTTTGTCTCCATAGATCTTTTTGGAACATTTATTATTCTTAAAAATTATGATTATCATTTTGTTATTTAATAAATTCATATACGCTAAAAATATCTTTTATTTTCTCTTTGAAAAACTGCATTCCACCATAAATTTTATAAGGAACATTATTCTCTAGTAATTTTTCTTCCAATATTCTTGATTGAGCATTTGTTCTATATAAAATTGTAATATCTTTATATGGAATACCTACACTATTTTTATTTCTTTAACTATAAAGTCTGCTTCCATCTATCGCATTTAATGCGTTATATATTTTAATTTTTCTCCTTTCTCCATCAGTCCATAATTTTTACCTTTTGAACTTTTATTATTTTTAATAATTTCATTGCTGCATCAAGTATTGTTTTTGTGGATCTCATAATTTCTTTCAAGTTTTGCAACAAAAGCCTCTTTATAATCTCTTTCAAAATTTAAAATATTGTTAATATTTGCTCCTCTAAACGCATAAATACTTTGATCTTCATCTCCCTACAACACAAATATTTTTATATTTAGATGCGATCATTGAAACTATTTGATATTGAATATCAGTTTGTATCTTGATACTCATCAACCATTATATATCTATATCTTTCTTGTACTCTTTCCAAAAACATACGGATCTTCCAATACTTTTTGTATTTAACAATAAGTCCGAAAAATCCATTGCATTATTTGCTTTCAACACTTCTGAATATTTTTTGATAAATATCTCTAAATAATCTATTTTGCCGGTATTCTTATATCAATTTCTTTCTCAAGACCTTCTACTGTAATTCCTTCTTCTTTCAATTTACTTTATTCTATTTGCCAAATTTTACGGAGTCAAATCATCATTTATTATATTAAATTCTTTTTATTTTATTTAATATTGATTTTTTTGATCATCCACATCATAAATATTAGAAGTTTCTTCCGTATCCAATTCTGTCTGAGATATGCTTTTTAATAATCTCACTGAAAATGAGTGAAATGTAGATACAACTAAACTATTTGCCTCATCTCCTATTAATTGCTCAGCTCTTTCTTTCATTTCTCTTGCTGCTTTATTTGTAAATGTTAAAGCCAATATATTTAATGTGATATGCCCAACTCTTTTATCATGTAAGCCATTCTATATGTAACAGTTCTTGTTTTTCCACTTCCTGCTCCTGCTAAAATTAATGCATGACTCTTCTATTTTTTTCAGCTGCTCTCTTTGCTCATCATTTAATTGATTTTAAAAAACTCATATTACTCCTATCCTTTTTATTAATCTCTCGTATAATTAAATACATTTTAATATTTCTTCTTCTTTTTCTCATTATTTTTATCTTCTTCATCTATATGATCATAGCCTAATAAATGTAACATTCCATGACAAAGCATATAATAAAATTCCCGTTCAACACTATGCCCATAATCTTCTGCCTGTTCTTTTTACTCTATCTATTGAAATTATAATATCTCCCAATACATTTATACGTCAACATTCTCTGTTTCATTATAAGCAAATGAAATTACATCTGTTGGCATATCTTTTCCTCGATAAATATTATTTATTTCTTGAATCCCATCATTTGTTGTAATAGTCAAAGATAAGTAATATTCATTTTCAGCATATTCTTTTCCATATTCATCTTTTTACAATATAGTCTGTAAATTTTGTTATTTTTTCTTCATCAAAAACTTTTTCTAACTTTTCTATATCGTGAGTTATATCGCATTCTAACATATTTATTATAATAATTTTATCTAATTATTTTTCCTCTCTTTATTTTTCTAGCTTCATCTAATTGGGATATTTAATTTCTTTCATGATACATGCCTATAGCGTATTTAAAAAGGCTTGAATTATTTTTCTATTTCATCCCTAAACTTAAAATCAGAATTATCTAATTGTCCATCTTCTATTTTTAGTTTTATTAAATATCTAATCAAAGATTCTATTCCTTCTCACTTTTCATTATCGACGACCTTACAGCGCTGCTTCAATCGTATCTGCCATTAAAAATTATTCCAGATTCTTTGTTTGTTTTGGCTTGAGTACTATATCTAAAAGTCTTGTTCTGATACTTGCTCACCTTTTTCCTAACGCCTTACTATAAAAATATCCAACTAATGTTGTTCCATGATGTTCTAATATTATATTTAACTACTTCTTTAGGGTAATTTATGCTGTTTTTCCCATAATATATCCGTCTTTAGTATGTGAAGTTATTATTAAAAGCACTTAAAGAGGGTTTTATTTTGTATGAGGGATTTTTCTCCACCTTTTTGATTTTTCTACAAAAATTCCGGTCTTTTTCATTTTACCAATATCGTGATAATATTGCAGAAACTCTTGCAAAAGTGGCGTTTTGCTCCAATAGCTTCAGCTCCACTTTCTCGCCAATGCACCGACCATTATACTATGATGAAATGTCCCCAGGGTGCAGTCATCAATAGTGTTTTAATAAAGGATGTGAAAAATCACTCAATTCTACTCAATTTTTGTCCGTCAATATATCAAATGTATTTTCATAATACGGTAATAAAGCAAGTGATGTCATTCCTGTAAATATTCCTGACATTACCGGAAAATACAATCATCACTATTATTGATGATAGCTCTGATTGATTTACTAATCCATAACCTAAATGCTAATGTTGCTTGGAACATACCTAAAAATATACCTAGCTTAACTATTTCACTTCTATTTGTAAGTTTATCAGCTTTATAAGTGCCACTAAAAACAACAGCCATCACAACTAAAACCAATTATCATCTCTTGTCAAAATTATCATATTCATTATCGTAAATAACAATGCAAAACAATTTATCTCCAAAAATTGTTAAAATTATAGGTATTGTCGCAAATGGTAACAAATATAACAACAGTCATCTTTTAAAAATAAAACATGAATTAAATTTATTATAATTATCGTCATTAACGAAGGATAAAAAGCTTGTGATTCTACCGTTTTTAGAATATTTTACTAAATAGTAAAAATACATTCATTAAAAGTCCAAAAGTTAAAAACATTCCAATTCCTTTTCTAACTTTATCTCCACTTCTAACTAAATTTAATTTTTCCATTTTTCATAAGCATCCGAATCTATAATTTGATCTTTTTACAATTATATCTCCTTTATATATTTTTACTTCTCTATTCCTTAACGATTTTTATATTATCTTCAATTTTTCTTTGTGTTCGCAATTCATCTAAAAATAAATTTGCTTTATAAAAATCTGAAATAAATTTTTGATTTATTTCTGTGTCATTATTAAATGTTTTGCTCACAATTTTTAAAATCTATATTTTTACAATTCCTATTTGTATATATTTCTCTTTACTTGCTCAATTATATCTAAAACATAACTCACATCACTTTTACTTATTATTTCCTTAAATTCATCAACACTTAAACTACTTTTTCTATCTGTTAAAAAAGTTTCTGTGCTTTTCATTATTATTCAAATCTATCCCATCATTTATAAATGACTCTATTAAATTTATCGCTTCTGTTTCTACTTTTTCACTTCTAACATATTCTGGCGTCGTATTCTTTTTTAACTTTATTTTCTAAATTTTTATCAAGTAAATCTACATAATATGTTACATTTTTATACGCAATTATATCTTTAGGTGCTTTTGACCCAATTTCATAGTTTTTACTTAAATTAGAAATTTCCATAAATATTCCAAATATAAAATATTGATACTGCTAATAAAAATCTATATATATATATTTTATTTGATATTTCCGTTTTCTCTCACTAATTTCAAATACTATCTCTCGCCCAAACAAATTATATTTCATTTCAGCCTCCATCTATTCATTTTTAGCATTTTAATACTTTCATTTTTCTTATCAATAAATTTATTTTTGATAATGTTTTCAAGAATTTTTCCATACGCCTTTTTATAATTCTATTATCTAATATTGTAATTATCCCTTTATCATCTTTACTTCTTATAAAGCCTTCCAATTCCTTGCTTAAACTTAATAACAGCTTGTGGTACTTGATAATCATTAAATGGATTTTTACCTTTTGTTTTATATTTTCAATTATCGCTTCCGTCACTGGATCATTTGAGACTTTAAACGGAAGTTTTATTATTATAACAGATTTCAATTTATCACCTTGAACATCAACACCTTCCCCAAAAACTATCTGTCCCAAACAATACTGGATTTTTCACTATTTTAAACATTTCTATCATTTTCATGCCTTGGATAATCTCCTTGTTTTATAAAATTATATTCAACCATATTAAAATGATAATTTAATTTTTGTAGCAATATTCATTGAACTATATGATGTAAATAATAAAAACAATTACCTTTTGTCGCTTTTTATCGTTTTTCTAAATATTCTTCTACATCATCTAAAAATATATATCATTTGGATCTAGCGTATCTTCCGGTATATATACTTTCATTTGTTTTTCATAATCAAATGGTGAATTTATAATTTTTTCTATTAATTTTTCTTTTTGTTTTTATCAAGTCCTATACTTTCTTTAAAATACTTAAATTTTTCATCTACTGCTAATGTCGCTGATGATAAATACAATTTTATCTAATTTATCAAATAAATTGTCATTCAACTGATTTGAAACATCAAACGGTGTCGCGTATAATTTTATATTTGTTCTATTTTTATCAATTTGAAACCAATAAACATACCCTTCTTCATTACTATTTAATATAAATATAAAATTTTTCATAACATTCTTTCAATCTATCAAAAATATTTTTCAAAATCAAAAAGTATTCCATTATCATCATTTTCTTCTAAATCAAACTTTTTCTATATAGTTTTTAAATTCTCTTAATATTAATTTTGCATATAAATCTTTTAAAATTATTTTTCACATTCTCTATTTCATTCCAAAATTGTTTATTTTTATTTTTGAAACATCAATTCTTAATTTTATTTCCCCACTTCTAAAAGTCATTCAAATAAGGGGCTATTATTTTTATCCAATATTTCAATTCCTTTATCGTAAAACAAATTTAAACTACTAATCATTTCTTCTTTCAAATCATCTGCTCTATAATAATCTTCTTAGCGCTAATTTTTCAATTAATAATTTCATGACTCTTGTTATCGCACTGTTATTATTATCTGCTTTTAGTTCTATTATTATGTATATTTCCTACAATTCTACCAAACTTAAATTTTTGAAATCTCATAAGTAAAATAATTTCTTGCTGTATCTTCAATATTATGTGCTTCATCAAATACTACTATATCATAATTAGGTAAAATAGAATAATTAGTATGAAATCCAGCTTCTTGTCTTGTTGCTAAATCAGCAAAAACATATGATGATTAACTATTAACAAATCAGCATCATTAATATCTTTTCTAGCTTTAAAATAACAATCATTTAGTAGTATGAACATTTCACTCCATTACAAATCACTTTCACAATTTATTTTTTCCCATACTCTACGGAACTTCATATTTTAATTCATTTTTATCGCCATTTTTGTGTAACTTTATCCCAATTTTCAAAAAGTTTTAATTACCTTTTTCTTGTTTTTCTTCTTCACTATCTTTTTCTTTCACAGTTGTACTTATATTATACAATTTTCTTTTTACACAAATAATTTCTTTACCTTTTACAATTTCATATTTAAAGTCTTTTTCTATAATATTAAAGGTATATCTATTAATTGTTCTTGTAAATTTATTGTATTAGTTGAAATTATTACTTTAAGATTATTTTCTAAAGCATACAATAATGTTGGTAATAAATATGCAATCGTTTTTTCCTGTGCCGTCCTGCTTCAACAATTATATTTTCATTCAAGCTTTCTTTCAATATATTTTTGACATTTCATACTGTTCTTTACGAGGGTTCAAATTTATTAATTTTTATGAATTATTCCATTTTCCCCAAAAATTCATCTATATTTATTTTACTTTCTTTTTAACGGAACAATAACATATATATCATTAACCTCATTATTTATTATATATGAAGCTCCTCCACTATTTCCATATATACTTGAAACTGTAAGATCTGCATCTGAAGGAAGTAAAATCCCTGATGGATGATTATGAATTATTACTTCATTTTTCTCATCTTATTTACTAATGCTGCAACCAATTTTGTGTTTCCTCTCGCTAATACTTCAATATCAATAACTATTTGATTTTTATCTGGTATTCCCCTAAAGAACACTTCATTCCCATTAGAGTTTATTATCTCTTCTTTCAATCTTTTCTATAACATTCTCATTAATAAAATCAGTAATTATCATCACTCCTCCTATTACATAATTTTTACTATATTTACACCTTTTTCAACCTTTTAAAAAGTGCTCAATCATAAAAATTCTATATTTATTAACAATACTAATTAAAGAAAAAGAAGAAATTTCAAATTCTTCCTTTTTCATAACATTACATAATATTTCTTATAGTTTTTCAAAGTATTTTCTCTCTTTTTAAGTGTTCTAGCTTTTACCTATTACAGCTATAACTGTATATAAATCTGCTCCTCTAGCTTTCCCTGTAACAACTGCTCTTAACGGCATTAACACCGCTGCCGATGTCCCCTAACTCTTCTTGCAATTCATGTAATACTTTTTCAGCTTCCTCTTCAGTAATATCTTCATTTAATGCTGATATTTTTCTACAAAATTTATTTGATTGAAATTTTTACCAATTTCTGCCTCTAATGAACTTCTTAATTTTTCAACAGATTTTTCTTTCTTTTTTTATTCATTTCTTCAGTTACAACTGGTAAATCAAAATCATCTTCAAAATAAATTGCTCCATTTACTGTCAATTCTTTTTAATGTTTGTGATCCTTCTTGTAATTTCAACAATTCTTTTTAATTTATTATATTCTTTTTTTCTGATAAGTTTTTCATCTTTATAAAAATCCAGCTTGTACGAAAAACGGAATAGCTAATTTAGTCAATTCATCTAAGTCTTTTAATCTCATATGATGATTATTTACCCATCCTAATTTAACTAAATCAAACACTGGACCTCCAAGTGAAATTCTATCGAATGAGAAATTTTTCACCATTTCTTCTAAAGTAAAGATTTCTCTATCTCCACCAAAGCTCCATCCCATTAATGCTAGAAATTCAATACTCCTTCTTTCAAGTATCCTTCCTCTTTATAATAATTTAATGATACAGGATTTTTCTTTTAGAAATTTTAGTTTTTGTCTGCATTTCTTAACAATGGCATATGATACCATTTTGGCTCTTCCCAACCAAACGCTTTATATAATTGAACATGTTTTTGGTGTAGAAGCAATCCATTCTTCTGCTCTTATAACATGAGTAATTCCCATCAAATGATCGTCAACGAGTATTTGCCAAGTGATAAGTTGGATATCCATCAGATTTTAATAATACTTGATCATCAATTTTACTATTTTCAAATCTAATTTCTCCTCTTAATTGGTCATTAACTATCGTTTCCCCCTTCGCAAGGCATTTTTAAGTCTAATTGTGTGAGTTCTCCTGCTTCAAGTTTTGCTTTTACTTCTTCTTCTGAAGTTTTTCTACAATGTCCGTCATACCCCGGTGCTTGCTTCATCGTAACTTGTCTTTCTCTTAATTTTTGTAATCTTTCAGAAGTATAAAAACAGTAATATGCTTCTCCTTTTTCTACTAATTTTTCAGCATATTCTTTATATAAAATCAAATCTTTCTGATTGTCTATAAGGATCTTTATCTCCTCCAACATCTGAATTATTCATCATAATTTAATCCCTAACCATTTCATTGCATCAAAAATTTGTTGTTCAGAATCACCAGAAAATCTTGTTCTATCTGTATCTTCAATTCTTAACAAAAATCTCCACCGTTATGTTTTGCAAAAAGCGTAATTAAATAAACCTATATGCTGTCCCAACATGAGGATCCCTGTTGGTGAAGGTGCTATCCTTACCCTAATATCCATGTACTTCTCCTCTCCTATTCATTTATATTTATTTTGATACGATTTATTTTTACATTAATATTTTTTACTAATACATTATAAATCTTATATTGTTTTTGTCAACATATATTCCACTTTTTATTAAAAGCCTGAAAATTTCTATTTTTCCATATTACACATTATTCGCTTTTACAAATAATTACTGAATTTATATAAAAATTTTATTGTCTAAACGAACAAAATAAATATATTTTTCATGAAAGCAACAAAATATATGGACTTATGGACTTAACTAAAAACATTTAAGCTAATTTTTACTAATTTTAAGATTTACCAAAAAGTAGATACCCATTTTAAATATTCATTAATAAACAAATCAATATCTCCATCCATTACTTTTTTTCAACATTTCCCTCTTCTGCTTTTAGTTCTATGATCTTTCACCATTTTATACGGTTGAAAAACATAAGATCTTATTTGACTTCCCCACTCAATTTTTACTATCTACACCTTTAAGATTTTGCCATCTCTTTTTCTTTTTCTCCATCTCAATCTCAAATAATTTTGATTTCAATATTTTTCATCGCTGTTTCTCTATTTTTTTAACTGCGATCTTTCATTTTTGACAAGTAACTACTGTATTCGTTGGTAAATGTGTTATTCTAACAGCCGAATCTGTAGGTATTTACATGTTGTCCTCCTGCACCGCTTGCTCTATAAGTATCTATTTTTAAATCTTCGGTTTTTATATTTATTTCAACATCATCTTCAATTTCCGGCATAACATTTATTGCTGCAAAGGAAGTATGTCTTCTTGCATTTGAGTCAAAAGGCGATATTCTAACAAGTCTATGAACTCCTTTTTCTCCTTTTTAAATAACCATAAGCAAAACTCCCTTTTTATATTCATAGTAATACTTTTTAATCCTACTTCTTCTCCCGCTAAACTATCTAAAAATTTCAACTTTTAAAATCTTTTTATTTGCCCATCTATCATATAATCTATAAAGCATTTCAGCCCAATCACCGCTTCTGTTCCTCCAGCTCCCGAATTTATCGTCAAAAATCGCATTATTTGAATCATATTTTTCATCTAATAAAGTTTAATTTTTAAAATTATCAATCTCTTTTTCTAACATATTCATTTTTCTTCTAAATCATTTTTCAAATGAACTATCTCCCATTTCAATAAATTCTAAAATCATTTCTATCTCTTCATCCATTGAATTAAGAGTAATGTATTCATCTTTTACTTTTTAAATTTGTTATTTCTTTTTAAAATATCCTGACTATCTTTTTCTATTCCAAAAAATCTGTTTCAAATGTTTGTTCTTCAAGCTTTTTAATTTCAAATTCTACTTTTTCTAAGTCAAAGATGCCTCCTAATGTCTTCTATTTCTAACTTACTTTTTCTTTTTCTTTTTATTTCAAATAAATCCATTTTTATCCTTTTTCTTTTTAATTTTAATAATAACTAAAAAGATTATATCATAACGACATAACCTTTTTATTCTATATTTTTTTAATTTAAACTATTTTTTTAGGTCTTAATCCTTCTACTATAGTGTCCACATCATACCAAACTTCGTTTACTAAATCTTCTTTTTAGCAAATGATAATATGTTGCTTAATGTAGTTTCTACAATATTATTTAATGCTTCTGTTGTTAGGAAAGCTTGATGTGAAGTTACTACAACATTATTGAATGATAGTAATCTTGCTAAAACATCATCTTCTAGTACATTTCCTGATTCATCTTCAAAGAAATATTCTCTTTCATTTTCGTAAACATCAAGTCCTGCTCCACCTATTTTTAGATTTTTAATCCATCAATTAATGCTTCAGTATCTACCAATCCACCTCTTGCACTATTTACAATTATAACTCCATCTTTCATTTTTGCTATTGACTCAGTACAAATTGTATGTCTTGTTTCTGGGAATAGTGGACAATGTAATGAAATTACATCCGAATTTGCATATAATTCATCTAAAGTAACATATTTTGAAGTTTTCTTCAGCTGCCGCTTGCTCATTTGGGAATTTATCGTAAGCTATTACATTCATTCCTAATCCATTTAATATTTTTTATGAAAATTCTAGCAATTTTACCGTTCCAATAATTCCTGCTGTTTTTCCGTTCAAATCCATTCCTGTCAATCCAACTAAACTAAAGTTACCTTCTCTGTTCTTGCATATGCTTTATGAATTTTTCTATTTACTGACATTAATAAAGCTAATGCATGTTCTGCTACTGCATACGGAGAATATGCTGGAACTCTAAACACTGTTACTCTATTATGATAAGCTGCTCTAATATCAACATTATTATATCCTGCCGCTCTTATTGCTATTGCTCTAACACTCATTTCTTGATAAAATTTCTATAACTTTCTCATTCAAATCATCATTTACGAAAGTACAAACAACATCTTGATATTTAGTTAAAAGTGCTGCCGTTTTTAAACTTAGTTTTTCACTATAATAAGTTATTTTAGCTCCATAAATTTTTATTCCATTTTTCAAAAACTCTATATCATATGGTTTTGCATCAAATACTACTATATTCATAATATGTCCTCCTATTTATTTCTACAGAGTACATTATAACAGAAATTAAAAATTAATCAACGATAATAATTCAAGTATTTATTATTATAAATAAAATTCTATCATTTTTGCTATATTTTTACTTTTTAATTATACTTTTTATTTTTAGAAATTCTCGTGCCACATCATATGCTTTCTTACCATTCACTTCTACTTCATAATTTAATTTTATCATTTCATCTGTTGTTATTATTTTCTAATTTATTCAAAAATATTTTTATTTCAGGATATTTTTAAAGTTTCTCTCTTAAAAGAGGTGCTGCTTGATACGGAGGAAATAATGCTTTATCATCTTTCAATAATACTAAATCATTTTGTTATTATTTTACTGTCCGTTGAATAAACATCTATAACATTTACTTCATTATTTTTTTATTGCATTATATCTAAGTGTCGGCTCCATCGTTCTCACTTTTTAAATTTAATCCATAAAGTTTTTTAAGACCTTTATTTTCGTCTTCCTATCATTAAATTCTAATGAAAAACCTGCTAACAAATTATTTTCTACTTTATGTAAATCAGAAATCTAAATTATATTTTTTTAGCAAAAATCTTTTTTACTGCTATTGCATATGTATCTTGAAACATTGTCGGTTCTAAATACACAAGTTTATCTTGATTATATATTTTTCTTTCGCAATTTCATAAACTTCACGACTATCATTTGATGTTTTTGGAATTTCTTTTAATAAATTTGTAATTACAGTCCCTGTAAATTCTGGGTAAATATCAATACTCCCATTTTTTTAATGCTTCATATAAAAAAACTTGTCTTCCCAAAATTCGGTTTTTACTTCAACTTTTATATCTGTATTTTTCTCTATCAAAATTTTATACATATTTATTAATATTTCCGGTTCTGCACCCAATTTCCCAGCTATTACAATTTTTTCCCTACCATCATGTTATTTGGCACAAAAACTAAATCCAAGTAATGCTATTATACTTATAAAAATAGAAAATATTACTTTAGTAGTTTATTTTCAAGTTTTTATAAAATATCCAAATAATATAGCAAGTAATGCAGATGAAAAACGCTCCTATAAAAAAATTAATGACGAATTATTTCTATCAATTCCTAAAAGTATAAAACTTCCAAGTCCACCCGCTCCAACAAAGTGCAGCAAGTGTCGCTGTTCCTATTATCATAATACTTGATGTTCGTACTCCTGCCATTATAATAGGCATTGCAAGTGCCAACTTGAATTTTTAATTTTTTTCAAATTTTGTCATTCCAAATGCTTCTGCTGCTTTCTTCAAGTGAAGGATCTATAGAATTAAGTCCTGTTATCACACCCTGTAATATAGGAAATATACCATAAATTGTAAGTGCTACTACTGAAGGCAATGTACCAATTCCCATAAAAAGGTATAAAACAATCCAAGTAATGCAAGTGATGGAATTGTTTGAAAAACACCAGTTATTTGTAATACCCATTCACTTATATATACTTAAATGCTACAATTCCTATTGTAAAAGCTATTAATATCGCAATTATTAACGATAATAACGATATTTGAAAATGTTCTATTACAGCTTTTAAAAGTTCGCTTTTTTTATCAATAAAAAGTCAAAAAGATATTCATTAATTATCCCCCCTTTATATTTATAAAATTTTTAACAAATTCATTTGCAGGTTTATTTAATATTTCATTCGGTTCACCAATTTGTACAACTTTACCTTCTTGCATCAAACAAATTTTATCTGCTAATTTTAACGCTTCCGTCATATCATGTGTTACAAATATTATCGTTATTTTAAACTCTTCATGTAATTTCTTTATTAAATCCTGAAGTTGTGCTTTACTAATTGGATCTAATGCCGAGAACGGTTCATCCATTAAAAGTATTCTTGGTTTTTGCAATTATCGCTCTCAATATTCCAATTCTTTGTTTTTCTCCCCAGATAAATCAAATGGAAATCTATTCATATACTGTGAAGGCTCAAGTCCTACTTTTTCCAGTAATTCTTCCGTTTTTCGTTTTTAATTTCTTCTTTTTTTCATTTTTTCATTTCAGGAATTAAAGCTATATTTTTCTGCCACTGTCATATTTGGAAATAAAAGCTATTTGTTGCAATACATATCCTATTTCCAATCTTAACTCTCTAAATCATACTCTTTCAATCTTTTTCCATCAAAACCAAATATCTCCATCTGTTTGTTCTATAAGTCTATTTATAAGTTTTAAAAGTAGTTGTTTTTTTCCACTTCCACTTGATGCAATTAACACAAAAATTCCCCATCATTTATTTTTGAAACTAAGATTATCAAGAATTTTTCCATTTTATTTCATATCAACGATACATTTTTATATTCTATCATATTCTCTCCTTATTTTTACAACATTCAAATTTTTATTTTTGTATAAATATTATATATTAATAACTATTTTTTTGTAAATACAATTTTAAATCTAAAAAATTTGAACTTTCTATTAATTTATTATATAATATATTGTAGCTATTTTTTAGTTTCAATCAATTACTTTTTAATTTTGAAACATAATTTATTATATTTTACAATTAATATACATAATTTATAGTTAATTGTACACTTTTTAGGAGGAAAAATGAAAAATATTTGTCTTTTTATTTTTAACTATTAATTTTACAATTTTTCAAACGATAATATTATTAGAAAAATTAATGTTACGGAAATATTGAACGGCAAATTTTACCAAACATTGCCACAGTTTCTTTTTAAAGTAAAATCAAAAAGAAACGATAACTGAAGCTAAAAAGAAGTAAATGGTAAGATTGAAAAATTTTTAAAAAGAATTAGTAAAACAAAAAAATTAATTTTACAAATTTTTGAAACTACAAATATTAATAACTTTTAAAACTGCAGAAACTGAAAACGACGATGACGATAATGATATTCTGGATTTTTAAAGGGTATTACCAAAAAGAAAATTTTTCTAAAAAAATATAACTGGATATAATGTAAATATGACTTTTTTAATTAGAAATAATGATTTTTAACAAACTTGTAGAAATTTTAGGATTTAGCAATGATGAATTTTTACAAAGTATTGTAAAAAGATTATGATGAAAATGCTTATATTTTACTATAACTGAACATAATAAATCAATAGATGACGCTTTAAAAAAATATTTTTATTAAATTTACGACAATAAAATAAATTAATCGCAAACAATATTGATGAAAAATATTATTTTAGGTGAATACTCAATTGAAAAAGTATTTGGAGAACAAAAATAATAATATAAAAATTATTTTACTGTAATAAATGAATTTAAAATTACGATAAACAATATTAATCAATTAAATAATATCATTAGCTTAGCTTCTGAAAACGATATTAATGTTACTGGAAATATTAATTTTTAATATCTCTAATCGTGAAGAAATTGAAACGGAAATGTATAATGAAGCATTCAAAACAAGCAAAGGATAAAAGCTACAAGTATTCTAAAAATCTAGTAAAATGATATTAGGTTCTCAATAGTTGTAAGTGAAGAAACAAAATAAAATGATTGATAAAATTAATGAAAATTGGTCATTTAGAGCCGTTCCACTTACTGCAAATTATTCAGTTGGAGCTGTTGATTCACCATCAAGATTTATGTCAGCTAAAAGTTTATCAAGTAATAACAATATTAATTATAAACCAAAGCTAATCACTCTTTTCACAAAATATATCTATTATATATATGAAATAAAAGAAAGTGAGGAAAAATAATGAAAAAAATTAATTTTTAATTTTAAGTTTTTATATTCACTGTAACAATTTTTGCTAATAATAGTTTGAGTAAAAAGAATTGAAGTTAGTGGTACATCAAAAAAGAAATTACACCTGATATTGCTAAAAATTCAACTTATTATAAGTACAAATAATGAAAATTTAGATAAAAGCAATAAAAATGAATAATGATACACTTGAAAAGTATAAAAACTATCTTAAAAAGAAGTAAATATAACTTACAATAATATAAATTCTATTGATTTTTAATACGAATAAGTATTATAATTATAAAAATATCATTTTAAATAAAAAAATCAAAAAGAATTTGAAACGAGTTTTAAAAATTAATTTAAGTAAAATTGATATAAATTTACTAGAACAATTAATTTCTATATTAGTAAAAATGATATATATTTTATGGAAAAAGACAAAAATGAGTAATTATAGTTTCGTTATAAAAAGATAAAAGCCTCAACACAAAAAGAAGCCTATCAAAAACTTTAAATAAATTTAATAAGATAAAAACTAAATTAGCTGAAAATAATATAGATTCATCTATTATGAATTTAGTAGGGATTTAACAACCAAACTATAAATTTAGAAAAATTGAAAATAAAAAGTTGAATATTATAATGTCGTTCATCAAGTAGAATTAAGTACTAACGATTTTTAAAAAAATTTAGGGAAAAATTATTGACTTGGCTTTATCTTTTAAATATTGATACCAATAATTATATTGAATACGATATAAAAAAATAAAAGTACAATTAAATGACGAACTTTATCAAAATTCATATACAGTTGCATTGAATAAAGCAAAAATAATTTTTAAATAAAAACTGATTTGTCTTTACAAAAACCTATAACAATTATAGACAACTCTACTGACAACATAAAATCTTATTTTTCTTGTTTTAATAAAGAAAATTATTATGAAAAATAACAATAATACAACTGAAGAAAATATTATGAAAGCAACGCTTCTATCATAGCAAAAATTACAAGAAGCTAATACTGTTATTATTCCTGAGATATTAATAAAAGTATACATGTTGAATTTGAAATGAAAATAATTTATTATAATTTAACATAATTTGAAAGGAGTTTTTATGAAAAACCTTATATTAGCAACAGATTCATATAAGATGACACACCCTTGGCAATATCCGGATGGTATCACTTATATGCATGATTACATTGAAAGTCGTAGGGGGCTTTACGGGTATACTAAATTTTTGGACTTCAATACTATTTGAAGGAATATCTATCTAAAAAGTAACACAAGAAATGATAGATGAAGCAAAAGAAATTTGTAATCTTCACGGATTACCTTTCTATGAAGAAGGATGGAGTTATATTGTAAATGAATTAGATGGTAAAAATACCAATTCGTATTAGAGCTGTTCCTGAAGGAGCTGTCGTTAAAAATCATAATGTTTTTGGTTACAGTTGAATCTACCGATCCTAAAGTTCCGTGGATTGTTGGTTGGGTTGAAACATTATTATTAAAAATATGGTATCAATTACTGTTGCAACTTTTTTCTTATAAAGTAAAACTTATCATAAATTACTTTTGGAAGAAACTTTGTGATAATCCTAAAGATGAACTTTTTATTCAAATTCCACGATTTTTGGTTATGAGGAGTTTTCCAGTGAAGAAAGTGCTGGAATTGGAGGACTTGCACACTTAACTAATTTTGCTGGAACTGACACATTAAATTCTTTACTATTTGGACGTAAATATTATAATTGCAACATTGCCGGATTTAGTGTTCCTGCATCAGAACATAGCACTATGACTTCTTGGACTAAAAATTTGAAAAAGAAGCTATGAAAATATGTTAGAAAAATTCCCAACTGGTATTGTTTCAATCGTACTTGATAGTTATAATTTCTTTTGACGCTGTTGAAAATATAATCAGGGCGTGAACTTAGAAATAAAAATTTTATCTCGTGAAGGAACTGTAACGATTAGACCTGATAGTGGAGATGCTATTACAAATATTTTATTTGCACTAGAAAGTCTTGAAAAACTTTGGTTACACTACTAATTCAAAAGGATACAAAGTTATAAATAAAAATTCGTATATTGCAGGGAGATGGAATCAATGAAGATGTTGCTTGGGATATTTATAAATCATTAAAAGAAAATGGGTATTCTGCAGAAAAATGTTATTCTTGGTTGTGGAGGTTCACTACTTCAAGGTAATTTATCTTCAAGTATAAATCGTGATACATAAATTTGCAATGAAATGTAGCTGTGTAAAAAATTAAAGATGAAATTATTGATGTTTACAAAAATCCTATTACAGATAGAGGAAAAGTAAGTAAAAAGGACGACTTGACTTGATTAAAAACTAACGAAGGAGAATATAAAACTGTAAATATTTCTCATTTACCTGAAAATACTTATCACAAAAGATTCTGTTTTAAATTTGGTTTTTGAAAATGGAGAAATTATAAAAGAATATACTTTAGAAAAGTTCGTAACAATGAAAATCTATTGTTCAAACCTGCAAAAGATAGAAATTCGTTACATAAATAATTAATTATAAAATCTCATTTGTAGCATATTTTGCATATTCAAGTGAGATTTTTAATTTTATATTATTTTTAGTTGACAAAGAGCTTTTTAATATAATGTATTTGTTAGTAAATTGTAATGATTTCAAAAATAAAAATAAAAATATTATAGGAGGATAAAATGTCATTAATTGGAAAAATTAGAAGACTTTACAGTACAAACTTATCACAATGAAGAATTCAAAAGAAATTAACTTTGAAAAAGACTTTTAGGAAAATGGAATGTTGTAGTATTCTACCCGAGGGGATTTCACTTTCGTATGCCCTACTGAATTAGAAGATTTAGAAAATCATCATGAAGAATTTAAAAATTAGGATTTACTGTTTATTCAGCAAGTACAGATTCTCATTTCGTACATAAAAGCATGGCACGATAATTCTGAAAGCAATTGGAAAAAGTTACTTACGCTATGTTGGGAGATCCTAATCAAAAATTATCAAGAATTTTTTGATGTTTTTAAATGAAAGAAAGTGGTGTTGCTTTAAGAGGTTCATTCGTAATTGACCCTAACGGTGTTGTTGTTGCTTATGAAGTAAACTCTGAAGGTGTTGGAAGAGATGCTGCAGACTTATTAAGAAAAGCTAAAGCTGCTAAATTCGTTTATGAAAATCCGGGATTAGTTTGCCCCTGCTAAATGGCAAGAAGGAGAAGAAACATTAAAACCAGGATTAGATTTAGTAGGGAAAAATTTAATTAAATTTTATGTTTAAATCTTATATATAATAAGCCTGTTAATTGATGACAGGCTTTTTAAAAAATAATCATTAAATTTTTAGGAGGAAAATAATATGGCATTATTAGATGCAAATATAGTTGAACAATTAAAGGGATATTTTAATCAAATACCCTCTACTATCACATTAGTATCATTTTTAAATGAAAGCGAAAAAAATCAAAAAGAATTAGATAGTTTCTTGCAAGAAATTAATGCTATTTCTGAAAAAGTAAATTATGTAAAAATATTTGGAGAAGATGAAACATTAGAAAAATCAAACAATATTTCTAGACCTACTTCTTTCACATTATTAAAAGACGATACTGGAATTAATTTCTGTGGAATACACTGGAGGACATGAGTTCAATAGCTTTATTTTTAGCTGTATTAGGTTTAGCTGGAATTGGTAAAAATTAGAAGGAGAACAATTAACTAAAATTCAAAGGTATTTCAAAATCATTAAACATTGAAACTTACATTTCACTCTTTCTTGTACAAAATGTCCGGAAGTTGTTCAAGCATTAAATTTAATTGCTATGAATAACGAAAAATATTACTGCTTCGTTAGTTGATGGAGGAGTTTATCCTGATGAAGTAAAAGAAAAATATACAAAGGGTACCTGTTGTTTACATTAATGGAGAAAAAGCATCAGTAGGAGAAAAACTATTGAAGGTAATTAATATTATTACAAATGCTTAATTTCAAATTATACTTAAAAGAGATTACTTTTTATTTTTATAGTAATCTTTTTATTTTTATATATTACAAAACAAAAAGACAAGCATCTTAACTTGTCTCTAATATAATTGTATTTTTACTTTAACTAGAAGTTATTTCCATTCCCATTTTTCTTAATTCAACTTTTACTTCTTTATCTGCAAAAATTTTAATTCCTGTTGCCTCTTTTTCTGGGAATATTCTTGATGAAAATACTTCATCTCCATTATTAACAAAAAAATTTCAATAGATGATCTATCTACAAATATATTTAATTCTAAACTTTTCTTGATTTTCTAAATATACTTTTCTATCTCTTTTTATCACTTTGAGCACCCTTGCTTCTATCTAATATTAATTTTTAGTTTCAAAAATCATATTTTACAATAGTTTCATTACTCTCATTTGCCCGTAGCTTTATTCCAAAATTAGAATTTATTTGAGAAAATTTTACTTTCATTTCAAAAGTTTCTCCTTTTGCAATCTCTTTTTCTTCAGCTACAATTCCAATAAATTCTACTTTTTTCTCCTCTTAATTTTTTCAATTCTTCAATAGGGTATTGTTTTAATTTTCCCATCTATTATTTTTAATTCTCTTGGCAATGTCAAACAGTGTATCCATTCATTTTTAATTGTTGGAAAATCTTCCTCTTCTGGAATTCCCATCCAACCAACCATAATTCTTCTACCTTTATCATCTTTCATTGATTGTGGAGCATAAAAATCATTTCCTCTATCTAACTCTATAAATTGTGTTTTTATTTCAAATTCTGGTTGATCGTAGTCTAATTTCCTAAAAATATCCACTTTGATATTTATTATTGTATAAATCTCCTTCAGGCTCCAAACCTTGAGGTGAAGCCACTAAAACATCTACTATTTCTCCCGTTATTTTCATCTTTTCAATTCAAAATAATCTGGACATTCCCACATATATCCAAAATCTTTAGCGTTCCTCTATTTGCTCCTGCTATTTCTCCTTCAAATTTCCAATCTTTTTACATTTTCTGAACTATATAAAACAACTTTTTCCTTCTTTTTATCACTTTGTATACCTAAAACTGTATAATATTTACCATTCTTTTCCCAAATTTTTGGATCTCTTATATCTCTCGTATATCCATCAGGGTTGATTTATAATGCTCGGCTCCCATCTTTCAAAATTTTCTCCATCTTCTGAAACTGCAATACATTGATATGACTCTCAATCCCTTCATCATTTTTACATTTCAGTATAAAAACAAATATAATTTACCATTAATTACAATCCCTCCCTGAATAAACTCCATTTTGAATACCAAGTATCAGGTCTTAAAGCTGTTGCCATTCTCTCCCAATGTACTAAATCATCACTCCACTATGCCCCCAAGTTTTTATTTTTATGATTTGTACCAGTAGGATTCCATTGATAAAACATATGATATTTCCATTAAACTGTGCAAAATCCATTTGGATCATTAATAAGTCCTACAATTCCTTGTATATGATATTTTTGTCTCCAATAATCTTTATCAACTTTTTTTCTTTATTCTTTTTATTGCTTGAATTTCATCTTCTTTAACTTTTTAAAAATTCATACCTTGCTCCCTTTTATTTATAATTCATTTTTATATTTATCTATAAGAAAAAAATTTCTTCCCTTGTTATATTATAATCCGATTTTTTTCTCAGCTTTACTTTCTATATTTTTTACTTCCTGTTTTTTTATTACTATAAATTATAGCTTTTTGTGGTTTAACCGGTTTAGGTGGATATAAATACTCTAATATAGTTCTATCTATAAAATTATATTCAGATGTATTGTCTATAAAAATTCAAATGTTTTTCTAATTTTTGGCTTCTGTAGTTTTTATATCTTTAACAATTTTCTCAGCTTCTGTATCTCCATTATTTGAAGCTATTTCATACCATTTCAACGCCTCTTTCATATTTTTTCTCATCAGTGTATGATATTGCTATTGCCATTGCTAATTTTTTCTTTCCTGCTTTATACGATTTCAGTAAGTATGGTCTTGCTTCTATTGTTTTTCCTGAAGAAAATAATATTGCACCAAGATTGTGTATAACATTTTTTATTTCCTCTTTTTACTGCTTTTTTTAACCATTCCACTGCTTTTTCTTCATTTTTTTAATTCATCATATAAATATGCAATTTGTATATCTGAGTCTTTAACCCCTTTATCGTAAAGCTTTTTCAAAATATTCTAATGCTTCCTCATATTTTTCTCTTAATAAATCAATACCTTTGTTATACTCTTCCATAAAAATTGATTATTTACAACAATTTTATTAGTATTTTTTTCTCATTTTTAGAAAGTATTATTGAAAATTTTTTATGTAATTCCTCAGCTTTTTCTTTATCCCCTTCTTTTTCATAAATTATCGCCAAAATTATACATTGCTTCTACATAATTTTTTATTTACACCTATTTTGCAATATTTCCTTTGTTTTTCAATTTATCACCAAGTCTATAATACAGTTGAGCTAACATTAAGATACTATTTAATTTCCTTCATTTGCTCTACTCAATTCTTGTGATACTTTCATAGGGGTCGATATTATTTTTAGTAAAAATTCTTTTTCTTTATCACTTAAATTTATTATTTTATCATTTTTATTTTTCTTCATCTTTTTTTAATTTCTTCATTCTTTTTATTCGCCAAATTAAATATTCCACTTTGAATATTTTTTTATTATTTTTCATTTCATCTTTATTTTTATTAAAGCAAGAAATAGCTAAAATAGTAAAAATAAAAATTATTATTTTTTGTTTTTCATAATTATATTCCATTATTCATGATTAATATACTATCTCATGCTCCTTTCTTTTTATTTTAAAATGAACCCTAATTGAGTAAAATCAAGGATTTCATACATAAAATCTGCCATAATTTTTGTTGTTGGCTCATCATTATATTCCAATGTAAATATTCCATCTTTATTTTCCCACAATCTGTCAAAATATGAATAAATATCTTTTTACAAGTTTACTATTTTTCATTCGTAACAACTCTAAAATTAGAATCCATTATATAACCACGTATATAATCATATTTGCAGAACCTGTATGAATTATCGCCTCTCCATTTTTCTTTTATCATTACTATTTTAGTATGATATTGTTCATTATTTGTAAAATACCATTTTTATTTCAATTTTATTTTTGTATTTTTAGTAATTTTTGATACCGGTTTATTAGGTAATCCATTTGTACTCATCCCGAAAGCATCTCGGCTTCTATCTAAAATTATTCTAACTTTTTACTCCACGATTTGAAGCATCAATTAATTTTTATAACATTTTTATCTGCTAAAAATACATCCCCATTAAAAATTTCATCACCATTCTCTGTATTATCTAAATCCATATCTAAATATTTCCCTATTTTTTTGCTTCTGAAAGATATTGTATTTTATATTCTACATCATTTTCGTTATTTAAAGTTTCTATTTCTTGTGATTTTTCCTCAACGACTTCTATTTTTCCTCATTATTTTTCACACTATCTATTTCAATTTTAGAATTTGAAAATTTTGCTACTTTTTGTGAATTATATAATACATCTTTAGCGATTTCTCCCTTTGTATATAGTGCAACATTTTTCATGAAAATAACTTGGATCATGTATATTCTCACTCAGATACCACAACTTCATTTTTCATTCAAAAATACTTTTTCTATGATCTGCTTTTAACATTTAAAAGCTCTCAATACATTTCTTAATGACAATTTAGGTACGCATGAACCATAAAAGTGGAAATCAACCTTTATTTTTTGGGATTACCGTGTGGCTCAATCAAAGTACGCCACATTGGAGAATACCATGGAAAGGTATCTTTCAATTTCATAATTCCTACTTCAATAACTTGTATACCCGACTTTTTCATTTTTGTTATAAAAGGATGTTCAAATGCTCCATAAGATTATTATTTTCATCTAATAAAAATATATACTTTCAAATTTGGATTTTTCATTCTTCTTTTTATTATTTTATTTATATATTCTTCTGCAAATTTGAGGAAAAATTTTTCTTGATCTTTATTATAAATATCATTTAACAAAACATTTCAATAATTAAATAATCTTTTGCATTATCTACAACTTTTATATGTCGCATCCCATAAATTTTTTATCATATTTTATATTTTCCATTTTTATCTAAAAATGTTAAATCATAATAAAAATCAACTGTATTTGTTTTTGCGAACAGGACTTTCATTATTTACACCCTTCTGGTGGTATTTTATCGTACTACAACTCATTACAATAATCGTTAATAATATATATATTTTATCATTTCTATTCCTTTAATTCTAGTTTTACTGATTATATTATACTAAATCTTATCTATAAAAATCAAGACTTATAATTAAAATTAGTTATCTACTAAATATTAAATAATTAAAATTATTGTATATAAAATTATACATTTATTTTATTATAAATTTTTAAAAGGATAAGAGACATGTACCAACAAACTGGACACGAAATTTAAAATTAATAATTTTAAGGAATTATATCTTATTTGATAAAGGTGTAGTTCCTTTTAAATTTCTCTAACTTTATTAGTAAAAATTCTATATATTCTTTTAATTGTTTTTAATTGCTTCTTCTTTGGTTCTGAACTTGTCTTTATTTAGCTTATTGTAATAACATTCTGATTTTAAAAATACCCCAAAAATGACTCTATAGGGTGAATTATCAGGACAATACACGGTCTTGACATGCTATGTGTAATATCTTTTTGTCATATTTTTGAACATATATGATGTATACTGAAAACCTCTATCACTTTGTAATATATCAACATCATTAATGTTTATATCTTTAAATGTTTTCATAACTAATTCATTATTATTATGATTGCCTATCTCATAACCTATTAACATCTTTGAATTAATATCAATTACACCACTAATGTATAGTTTACCTTCTCCGGTATTTATCTCTGTAATATCAGTAGACCATTTCTGATTATCTTTAGTAGTACTAAAATCTCTATTAAGTACATTATCTCTAAAATACTCATCACTTGATTTTTAAATCTTTTTCTTCTTAACTCTTATCACACAAACTATATCTTCTTCTATCATTATTCTTCTAATTTTCTTTTTTCGTTATATTTTATACCACATCTTTTAAAAACTTCTATACTTATTCTCTTTCTACCGTATGTGAGACTTAACTTCTTTATCTATTGTTTTTATTAAATTTATTAATTCTAATTCTTCTTTATTAATTTCATTATTTCTATTTAAAATAATCATAGTAAGATGATCTATTTAATTCTAATACTTCACATAAATATTTAACATTATATTTATTCTTTAAAGCATCTACAGTTAAATATTTAGCATATATTATTCTTCTTTTCTAGAAATTCTAATATCTCTTCGTTTTTAGAATCTCTAATTCTGATTTCAACATCTTATTTTTCTTGTAGTGATAATTCATACAATATCTTATATTTATCTTCTTCTCTGAATAATTTGATGACCCTCACTATCTTATCTTGATATTTAGAAACCCATGAGTATAGATAGAATATTTAATACCATACTTAATGCAAGTTTCTTTGTAATTTCTTCCATTTTTCAATACATTCTTTAGCAATAGCCATTTTCTTATCTTTTACTTAATTTGGGACTTCTCATAGTATGTATTTCACCTCTAGGGTATATAATCATTTATTATACCTTTTATTATACTGATTAATCCAATTTATTACAATAGTATCAGGCAATAAATATTTTGTAGATAATTCATCTATAGAACTACCTTCAAAATTTTTCATTAATAACCTTAGTTTTTAAATTCTTTTGTATATGCTCTATTTCTGGGGTATACTTCTTTTTTAACCCTTCGATACCATGTATTCTAAACCTATTAATATATTGATAAAATCCAGACTTAGATACCCCATATTTAATAAAAGATCTTTTCGACTCAATCCCATTTCTAGATAGTCTTTACACATAGAAATTCTTTCTTCTAATGTGAATTTACTTTTCTTCCCATAAAAATGTACCTCCAAACTGTTTTTCATCCTGTCCAGTTTGTTGGTACATGTTCTAAAAATTCTTATCACTTAATTATATCATTTTTAATTTATTAAATTTCTATTATTTTTAATGAATTTAATCCTGCAACATTTATAAAGTTCCATGGTTTATTATAATGTGGTTTGGAAGAAGAAATCAACAAATGCTAAATCCTCTATTTTTCATTTTATTTTGTATACAAACAGATAAAAGTGTTAATTGATTGTGTTAAATCCATTTTTGATTTAATTTGTGCTCCTAAAATCTCTCTACTAACTCTATCGTAAAACTACTTTCAATGTAACTTTTTTCATATGTAGGCATAAATTCTGGTCTATCATTTTCTACAACTGTTACTGTATCCACTACTTTTCCAAATTTTAGCTGTATCTTCAGTCATTCCAGTTGCTGCCATGTTATTTTCATATATTTTTAATTCCTGATGTTCCTTGTGTTCCCGGATGTTTAGCTTTATTTTCTTTTATATTTAGTCCTGCTAATGTTCCCATTCTAACTGCATTTGTTGCTAATGGAATATACATTTCTTCTCCTAAAGGATTGTAGAATACTGAACAGCAATCTCCTGCCATAGCCATTACATCTGGATGACTTGTTCTCATATATTCATCAACTTTTATTGCTCCATTTGGTAACATATCTAATTGACCTTTTAAACAATCCTGTATTTGGCAAGAATCAATACATGAAAATTACCATATCAGCATTATATTCGTTTTTATTTGTTATAACTTTAGTAACTTTTACCATGTTCTCCTTCAAATTTAACAACTTTTTCTCCAGTTGCTAAAAACAATTCCTCTTTCTCTAAATGAATTTTTCTGCTGCATCTGTAAAATTCTTTATCAAAATATTTTTGGCATAATTCTTTCTTCAGCATCAACTAAAACTACTTCTTTTTCCATTATCTCTAAATGCTTCTACTAATTCAACTCCAATATATCCTGCTCCAATTACAACAACTTTTTTTAGCATTTTTGCTTTTTCTATAATTGCATTTTGAGTGGTTATAATTTTTACATAATAAAAATATTTTCTAATTCTCCACCTTCAAATTTAGGTACAATTGAGCATGATCCTGATGTTATAATTAATTTATCATATGTTTCAGTAAATTTTTCACCTGTTACAATATTTTTCTACTTCTAATGATTTTCCATTTATATTAACACTTTTTACATCGTGTTTTCATATGAGTTTTAACTACCCATATTTTGCTAATGCTTCTGGTGATGAATAAAAATAGTCCTGCCGGATCTTTAACTATTCCTCCCTACCATATAAAGGCAATTCCACAAGATAAAAATGATATATTATCATTTCTTTTCAAACACCACTACTTCTGCTTCAGGGTTTTAATTTTTTAAATTTACTATTGCTGCAGTTCCAGCATGTGTACAACCTATTACAACTACTTTCATATTTTTCTCCTAACTTTGTGATTTTTATCTTTTGTTTATACAATAATATTATACCCTAAAATAGTAAAGAGCTATTTTTTACTTTTTATTTTTACTATTTCTATATTTTTATATTCATTTTTATGTTTAGACAAAAAAACATTTGTTCAAATTCCGTTTTTTATATTATCTAAAGCTTTTTCTGAATTATGTAAATCATCAGTATTATATATTACTTCATAATTTTCTAATTCATTTTTGTACAAGTTCCAATACATCTTCATAATATTTTTATGATCTGTTTTAAAATACAATCTTCCATTATCTTTTAAAAATCACATCTAATTTATTAAATAATTCTTTACTAATTACTCTTTTTATGCTCTTCACCTTCCCAAGGATCTGGAAAATTAATGTAAACTCCTGATACTTCTTTTCGGTGCTAAAAATCTAAAATAGTTTCTCCTCTTTTTCTCAAAAATAAAATATTTTTAAATCTCTTTTTTTCAGATTTTCTAGCTCCCATCACTAACCTTTTTAAATCTCAATTCTAATGCTATATAATTTCTATCTTTAAATTTTTCAGCATTTTGAACTGTAAAATTTCCACTTCCACATCCTATTTCTAAAAAAATATCATTTTCATTTTTAAAAATTCATTCCATTTTCCTTTATATGTATCAACCTTTTTCATTATCAAACATTAAATAATTTGGATATTTAACCATTTCATACATATATTGATTATAATTTTTAGGATTTTCAAAAATATTTCCACATCTCTTTTTCCATTTATAATTTCAAACTCTTTTTATTTCTTTCACCACAATTCCTTTTCTTTATTTTTATTTTTATTATCTTATTATTTTTTATTAAATATACTTTTTAAAAATCATTATATATATTTTTATTAAATTATATAAAATCATAATTTTTCTACGACTAATAAACTTAATTGTTTAATAAATAAAAAGACTATTTAATGAATAAATTTCACAAATAGTCTTAAATTCATTTTCACTTTATTATTTAGCTACTTTATCAGCTAATTTTTTACCAACTTTGAATTTAACTACATTTTTAGCTGCTATAGTAATTTCTTCCCCTGATTGTGGGTTTCTACCAGTTCTAGCTGCTCTTTTTTTGTACTTCAAAATGTTTCCCCATCCTACAAATTGAACTGGTTCTCCATTAACTAAAAGCTTCTTCAACAGTACCTAAAAACTCATTTACTAATTCTTCTGCTCTTTTTAGTTTCTCCAGTAGCTTTTTGCATAGCTTCTACAAATTCTTTTTGACATGTTCAAACCTCCATATATTGTTTTCACTTAATTTCTATACTATTATACACTATTTTTAATTTGTCTAGTATTTTTGATTTTTCTTTGTTTTTATAAAATAATAGTTATTTTTATATCATGTTTTAATACTATATATTGTATTTGAATGAAATTATTTCCTAAAAATTATTTTTACTTCTTCTATACTTTTTCCCCGTTGTATCTACTTCAATAGCATCTTCTGCTTTTTAAAGGACAATTTTACGAGTAGAATCAATTTCATCTCTTGTTAAAATATTTTTATAAATTTCATCCCAGAAATATTTTTATCTTTTTCTTTTAATTCTTTATATCTTCTATTTGTTCTTTCTTTTGGCATCTGCAATTAAAAATATTTTCACATTGGCATTTGGAAAGACAACAGTTCCTATATCTCTACCGTCAACTATTACATTTTTTTGATTTTTGAAAAATTCTCTTTTGCAATGATACCATTTTTCTCTAACTTTTTATTGCCGCTATATTTGAAACATTATTTGCTACTTCTGTCGTTCTAATTTCAAAGCTAACATCTTTTTATCTAAATAAAATTTATCTTTATCAATATCAATATCTAATGTTTCTAATAATTCATTTTATAAATTAGTATACTCAACATTTTTCTTTTTAATGTTTTTAATGTAAAAATTCTATACATTGCACCAGTATCTAAATACACCAAATCTAAGTCTTTTGCTATAATTTTGCTATTGTACTTTTCCCTTCCTGCAGGGTGCATCTATCGCTATTATCATTTTATCTCCTAAATTTTTAATACTAATTTTTCATATATTCAAATACTAATGAAACCCAATTATTTTTCTTTCTTTCTCATCAATTTGTATCAAATTATATTTTTAAAGTTTCTTCAATAAATTTTTCTTCTTTCTCTTTTTAAAAATACCTGAAAATATAACTTTTTGCGTTTTTCTAATACTTTTTCAATATTTTTAATAATTCTATTAAAACATCTACCAAAAATATTTGAAACAACTAAATCATATTTTTTCATTTACATCATTACCAAATTCCCAATTATAACTTCATAATTTTCTTTTTATAGCATTTTCTTTCAAAATTTTCATGTACTACTTCTTTAACTTTTTTCGTCTATATCTATTCCTACAACTTTATTTATTCCAATTTTTACCAATTAACATTAATATTCCTGAACCACAACCTATATCTAATAGTTTCCTACCAGTTAAAAGCATATTTTTCTAAAAGTTCTACACATAACGAGATCGTTTCATGCGTCCCTGTCCCAAATGCCATACCCGGATCTATTTCAATTACAATTTCATTATCTTTTCGTAATCATCCCAACTAGGTTTAACTATAATATTATCTGTTATTGCTACTGTATGAAAATATTTTTCCACTCATCTTTCCAATCTTCATCACTACAATGTGAAGTATAAATTTCATAAGCTAAATTTTTCATCATTTTCTGATAACTCTTTTTAATTTATTAAAATTATATTTAATTTTTGTTTTGTGCAAAACGATTATCAATTATATATCCAATAATTGACCAAACATCTGCTTCTTTTTGAAATTTTATATTATAATCTAAAAATATTATCTGAAAAATAATCTAAAACTTCAATTTGTTTTTATTCAATTTCTTCAAACATATTTATCATTTGGGTTTTAGTTTTCTTCAAGCGTATCCGAATAATAATCAACTTTTACTTTAATCCACTTCATACTACACCTCATCATAAAACATATTTATTCTTTCAATCTTTTTCTGCTTTTTCCTGTTTTAGAATTTATTTCAACTTCTATTCCATTAATTTTTAGGATTATCTTCACATACCGATATATCTCGCAGGCATTCCATCTTTAAATTTTTGTATACTTTCTCGTCTATTCATCCCAAGTATTCCATCATGTCCACCTGTCATTCCTACATCTGTTATATAAGCTGTTCCCTGGTAAAATTCTTTCATCTGCCGTTTGTGTATGTATGTGTTTCCAAATACTACCGACACTTTCCTGTTAAATTCCATCCCATTGCTTGTTTTTCCGAGTTGCTTCACCGTGAAAATCTAAAATTATAATATTTGTTTCTTTTTGTATTTGAGGAACTACATCATCTAAAAGCTAAAAAGGACAAGCAATCGTTGGCATAAACACTTTACCTTGAGCATTTATAACTGCAACTTTTATTCCGTTTTTCAACTATTGTATAACCATTTCCCCGGTGCTTCTTTCGCAAAATTTATCAGTCTTATTATATTTTTAGTTTTATTAAAAATACTCATACATTTCTTTTTATCCCAAGTATGATTTCCCATTGTAATTACATCAACACCTCTACTAAAAACTGTTCTGCTATTTTTAATTGTAATACCAAAACCTGCAGCACTATTTTTCACCATTTACAACAATAAAATCATAATTTTTGCTTTCTTTTTTTCTAAAAATTTATATAAAATATTTCTTCCCGGCTCTCCAACCACATCTCCAATTATTAAAAATTTCATTAATTCTCTCTTCCTATTTTTTTATTTAATTTTTATAGTAAAATTATATCATAATTTATCTAATTATTTTTACTAAAATATTAAAAGAGTAGCTCTCACACTACTCTACTTATTTTTAATTTTTAAACTCCATATTTTTCATTAATTCATCTAATTCTTGTTTTTCCTCAAGTTCTTTTAATTTTTCTTGCAGATAAAACAATTGATTTTTCTTTTTCATTCGTTTCAATAACTACAACTTCAATTACATCACCAATTTTAAATTCATCGTTTATATTTTTCAAAAAACTCAACTGTTAATTCTAGAATAACTCCGTTAAATCTTTCTGTTAATTTAACTAATGCAAAGTTTTCTTCAATCACAACTATCGGTACATTTACTTTATTACCAACTTTTATATTCATTTGCCGCTTCTTTCCAAGGTGAGTGTTAATTGTTTTATACTTCCTCCTAATTTTCTTTTCAGTTTTTCCTAAAATTAATTACTTTAAATTCAACTTTATCTCCAACTTTATATTCTTGCAATTCACTTTTTATCCCAAGCAAATTCATTTCTATGAATAAACGCTTCTATTTCATCTTGAACTTCTACAAAAATTCCATAATCTTGAATATTTGTAACTGTTCCTGAAAATCACATCATCTAATTAATTTTCTCATCAATTACTGCCCATTTATCATCTAACAACGCTTTTTGCACTTAAATTTACTCTTTCTTTTTCGTCATTAAATCCAATAATTTTTAAATTTAACAATTTCTCCTACTTTTAAATTTATTATTTAAGTTTTGCTATTTTTCTATATGATAAATCTGATATATGTAAAAATCCTTCAATTCCTTTTTCTAATTCAAACACTAATCCAAAATCAATACCTCTTTAATAGGGTTTTTCTAAAATTTCTCCTACTTTATGTTTTTCTTGTGCTTTATTCAAGGATTTTTCAGTTAATTGTTTTTATACTTAATTTTATTTTTCCTGCTTCAACATCTTTTCTATAATTTTAGCTTCAATTTCTTCACCAATATTAAATTTATCAACTAATTCCTCCACTTTATTCCAAGAAATTTCAGAAATATGAATGAATCCTGTTGTCACTCCAAAAATCTAAAAATTATGCAAAATCTAATACTTCTTTAACTTTTCCTTTTACAATATCTCCTAAATTAATTTTATCATAAAAACTCTTCTTCTTCTTTTTCACTAAATCAATTCTTGAAACCATTAAACTATTTTTATCTTTTATAACTAATTTGAATTTATGTCCTGCATAATCAGTTTCTTTTATTTAATCCTGCTAATGAAAATGGTAAAAATGCTTCATTTTTCCAACTTTTTACACTATATCCACCTTTTTATTTTTATAATTTCACCTGTTACAATTTCTTCAACTTCATATGTTGCAAATTCTTTAGCTTTTATCCAATAAAAATTTTGATACAATTACATATTCTTCTTCTTTTCTTAAAACTTTTACTTCTACCAAATCACCAACATTTAAGTCTTCAATTTCTCTCGTTAAAATTCTTCCTTCTTCTTTTTAATCCTAAATCTAAATAGCTAAATTCCAGTTCTTTTCTTGATATAATTCCATCAATTATATCTCCTGCTTTTCCTCTGGTAAATAATCATTTAACATTTCTTCAAATAAATTTTTCTGTCATATTTTTTCTACAACTAAATTAGAAGTAGACTCCTTTCTTTTTATATTTATATAAAAATTTTTAAAAATTTTATTCAAACTTAGGACTTCCTTCATCATAACCAATATTTATACTTTTTCAGGAAATGGTACTAATGAAAACTTCAATGATACTACTGGATAATATCCTAATTTTTATTATCAGGCTTATCCCATTTCACTCCACCACCAATTTCCCACTGTATATTTTTCAACAATATGAGTTAATGTCACTATTCCTTTTTGTTATCTTATTAACTTTTACTGCATTATTTGAGCTTTCATATATTTCAGGATCCGATAATTTTGGTAAACCGTCTTGTACATATTGAATACTTGCACCAATCCACAAGGTTTTCTTCATTTTTCCCTATTTTTATATTTCACTTCTAAATCATGTTTTTCTAAAATTATATTGACTTTTTCTATCACATCATTTCTAAAAATTCCATCGGGTCTTTCCATTATAAATTTATAATCAACAAAAATATTTATCCGAATAACCTGCTTCTAGTCTAAAAACAAAATCATTTATTTTCTCTAACCCTTTTTAATTTAGTAGTTTGAAGTGAATTTGTTTCATCTAATTGTAAATTTATTCCAATTTGAAAATACTTTTAATGTGCTTGTTTTTCTTTCTAATTTTTATCATTAAATAAATTTAGACTATATATTCCTTTTTCTTTTTATATCATTTTTCACTTATAGATGCCGTTTTAGAATAATTTTGAATTTTTTTCATTTTTAACAAGTTGAGGTTCAATATTTTTCCTTATCTATACATTAAATTTATATTAGTGTAGTCATCACCCTACTGCATAAATATCATCAAATACATTTGCAGGCGTTCCATTCAAATATCTATACTCTTTTTGCCCATTCCTAACTCTATTTTTGCAACATGATTTACATTAGATTGTCTATTTTTATATTTTTAGTATCATATGTAATAGATATTATATCATTATCTAATTTTAGATTTCAATTCCGGAATATTTAAAAGTTCCAGTTGGTGCAAATATATCATTTAAAATTACAATATTTTTAGAATAATCAACTCTCCATTCATTAAAAACTTAACCCAATATTTCTAATCTTATTTTTCTTCTTTATATTTATTATTATCCCATCCTAAAAATTTCATTATAAGGATAATATTTTGTTATATTTTCAAAATAACTATATATAAAGTTATTTCCTACCCTTACTCGTATATCCGTACTGAAATTCCTTTTGAATATTCTCACTATCATTTATTTTTCATTTTTCGTACCTTTTACTTTTTCAAAATTAACAGCTACAAATCTATTATTATCTATATCAACTTTTATATAATTTTTTATATATGAATTTTTAACCAATTATTTTTGAAAATGTTTGTTATCTCTTTTTAAAAAATTATATTGAACGTTTACATTTCCTACACTTGTTTTAAATTTATTTTCTATTTTTAAATCATTTGTTGGAACTTCAATTATATCATATCCATCATATATTGCGTTTTTGCAGATGTTTTTGAACTGTCAACTTAGGTCATTTATTATTTTAATATCATATTTTTCTATTTGATTTTATATGTATTATCAAATAATGTTGTAAATAATCTCGCATCTAATGTATTAACTATAACTTTTTGGATCACTTTTTTATTTCATTACCATTTGAATCTTTAGCTATTTTATATCCAGTTTTTGAGTTTATATCTTCCAATTTACGACCTACATCTATTTTTCCCCCGCTGATACGATAATCCTGAAAAATCTGGAACATAAATATTTTATAATTTCTATTTTCAATTCCATAATTAAATGAGATAAATGAATCTTTAATTGGTAAAGGCTATATTGTCATTACCTATATTAAATTTTCCTGAAACATATGATTCATCTATTATGCTCTTTTTGCATATTTAGAATTTTCATATATTTTTATAAATTCTATCATTATTATATAATGTTAAATTTCTACCACTTAAATTTTCATTAAAAATTATCATAATTGTGATTATCTCTAGTATAATCATATTCGTATTCTTTTTCTTTAAATTAACATTCTTTGTATTTACACTAAAATATAAATCATTAAATAAATGCTCTGCTGTTGTTTTAGCTTTATAGCCAAAAATATTATTCTTTTTAAACAAATAATAATTCCCTAAAATTAAATTCCACTCTTTTTTAGTGTCATAAGCTATTTTTGAATCCATCTATCATTTTTATTTTTAAATAAAAACAAATCAAAATTATCTTTTTCTTTTTATTCCAAATATTTCACCATATTCATCTTTATCTAAATTAATAAAATTAAATTTTATTTTTAGGTTCTTTCATATCAAATTCATAATTATAAAATTTTTATATGAATTATAATCTTTTTACATAACCTTTGGATTAACATCAATAAAAATTTTTCAGTTTCTATTTTTACATTCATATCATTATAGCTACTTAAATATTTTTAACTTTTTATATAAATCAATATCTGTATCTAACAAATCTAAATTATTGTTGCGAGCAATTTCATCATTTTATTCGTGTTAATTCTTTTAATGCTTCTCTGTCTTGCGTCAATAATATTTCAAAATTAAAGCTCTCCATTTTACCTATTTCTTGATTAATTTTTAAAATCATAAAAACCTATTTGTTTATATTTTTCCAAATAATCTGTTTGAGTATCTTTCAGCATTTTATTATCAACTGTTGATATTAAATTTGTTGTTTTTATTTTGATATTTTTAAATTCCAAAGACCATATCCTAAATCAAAATTTCTATTTTGCTTTGATCTTTTTAGGCTCTATTATTGCAGTATGTGTCCACATTATATCCCATTCTTTTTCATGTCCACCAAATGGAATAACATACTTATTTACAAATATATTTCACTATTTTTTTCTGACAATTTATAATCGTTTGACCATTTCAAAGTTATATTTTCACTAAGTCCAAAATTTATAAATCCTTGTGCTAAATTACTATGTTCATAATCAAATCTCCAAGAAATCAAACTTCCTTTATCTATATATTTACCTAAAAATGGAAATAATGTATCTTTTGTAAATTTGGTTTTAATGATTTCACATAGCGTGGTATTTTAAATAGTTTTTCACCAATCGATATTCCAACATTTTTAGTAATTAATTTTTTTATTTGGATAAAATATAAATTCATCTGCTTCTACTTTATAATTTTGGATTCTCATAATTACTTGTTGTAATCCACCCTTTCATATATATTAATTTTTGATGAACCTTGTATTTCTGTTTTTTCACCACCAAAACGTAACTTTAAATTCGTATCAAAACCATTAAATTTAGAAATAATAGCTTTCTGTGTCTCTATATTATAAATTATTTGTTCTGCATTTATAACTTGATTATCATGAATAAATACTGCATTTCCATTTGCTTTAATAACATTGTCATTTTTCTAACTTTTCAATTTGATCTGCATGAATTATAATATCCTCATATTTTATAGTTGAACGCTCTTTAGCTTTTTACAGTTTCTTTCTCTAAATCAATAACCGATTTGTCACTTTTTTAATTCCACTATTTCATCATTTGCATACAAATGTCCATTAAACATAATATAAGATAAAAAGCTAAATAAAAATTTTATTTCTTTTTCTCATTTTTACAACCTTTTTCATAATATACGCTTATTATAACATAATTTATAGACAATTTGATTTTACAACAAAAACTAAATACCTTATTATTCTAAATTTATAAAAAGCAAGTTAAGTTAAACTAAAACCTGCTTTTTCACGTATTATTTTACACTTCCAAATAAATCATTTTAATGATTCTGACATTGTAGGATGTGTGAATATCATATCACGAATATATTGATATTTTTAAATTCCCTTTCATTGCTAAAGCTATAATATTTATCATTTCATGAGAATCATGGCACAATAAAGTTGCTCCTAAAATTAAATCTGTTTTAGCATCAACTTCAACTTTTTAATAATCCTTCTGATTTTCCTTCAATTTTCCCTTTTGGAATAGCCATCGCTTCAAGTTTACCAACTTTAATTTCATATCCTTGATCTTTTTGCTTGTGCTTCCGATAATCCAACTCTTGATAACGGTGTACTTAAGAATGTAGTGTAAGGCACTACATTTCTATCAGTGTTGTTCTATTTCCATTTCCATAGACATTATCTCTAATTATTCTAAAGTCATCCAATGAAATGTAAGTAAATTGTAAAGCCACCTTTTACATCTCCAACTGCCCAAAACATTTTTAGCTGTTGTTTCTAATTTTTCATTAACTTTAATAGCTCCTCTTTCATCAACTTCAATTCCAGCTTTTTCTAAATTCAACCCATCTGTATTAGGTCTTCTTCCTATAGCCGCTAATACTTTATCTCCTTGAATATTTACAATTTCTCCATTTTCTTTTCAACTTTTTACCACAACTTTATTTTCTTCATCTACAATTTCTTGAACTTTTGCTCCTAAAATAAAGTTTACACCTTTACTTCTAAAATTGTTTTTAACTCTATCCGCTGCTTCTTTTTCCTCTCTTTGTAAAATATCTTTTTGCAAAAATCAATTATTGTAACTTTTTGATCCAAATCCAGAATAAGTTGAAACAAATTCAAGTCCAATATATCCTGCACCAATTATAACTAATTCTTTAGGTAATTCTTCTAAATCCATTATACTTGTACTTGTTAATAAATATTTACTTTCTCTTAAACCCGGTATGTTTGGAATAATAGTTGTAGCTCCCGTATTTATAAATATTTTTTCTCCTTCAATTTGAGTATTTTCTCCATTTTCATAAGCAATATTTATAACATGTGAAGATACAAAACTTCCTTTCCGTTGTATAAATCAACTGTTTCTTTTGTTTCTAACATTTCATAATTTTTCTTTCTTAACATAGGTATTAATGTTTTTCTATTAATTACGCTTTTATAAAACATTCCTTTTGCTACATCATCATTTAAGTCTTTATTTTTCTCCTCTTTCAACTCCATTAACTAACACTTTACTCAGAATACATCCAACATTAATACAAGTTCCACCATACATTTCGCTAGACTCTTCAATTAATGCCACATTTTGTCCTTTTCATTCCTAAAAAATCCAGCCAAAAGTTTTTTCCAGCTTTTCCCCCAGCCTATCACTACTGCATCGTATTTTTCATAATACCATCCTCTTTCTCTTTTTCTATTTTTTTATAATATATATAACAAAAATTATATTATCATTCACTAATAATTCTACCTTCTATTGCTCTCCCCAATGTTGCCATGTCTGTATGTTCAATATTTCCGCCTAACGGTATTCCACTTGCTATTTTTGATATTTCTAAATTTTTATTTTTCAACATTTTAGTTAAATATAAATTTGTAGTTTCACCCTCTAAGTCAGGATTTTAATGCTAATATAACTTCTTTAACATTATCATCTATTCTTTCTTCTAACGCTTTAACATTTAAGTCTTCTATCGTTACTCCATTTTAATGGATCAATTTTCCCACCTAACACATGATACAGTCCATTATATGTCCCTGATTTCTCAAATGCAATTATATCTCACACTTTCCACAATACATATTATATTTTTTATTACGATTTTCATCAGCACATACTTCACATATATCTGATTCTGATAAATTTCCACATATTTTACAATGTTTTATATTATCATACGAATCTTTCAATGTTTCTATCATATTTTTCTATTTCTAGCGGTGCTTTTTCCAGAATATCAAATGCAATCCTCGTTGCACTTTTTCTCCCAATTCAGAGCAATTTAGCAAAAAAACATCTATTAAATTATTTAATTTTTCATATTCTACCTTACTTTTTATTTTTTATATTTCTAGTATATCACTATATGTCAAGAAAAATGCACCTTTTTGTAAAGTGCAAATTAATTATTACCCTATAATTTTAAAGGAAAACTCTATTTTTGCTTATACAAATTGGTACATTTTTATTTATTAAATAAAATATTCACTACAAATATTGCATTCAAATGTGTTCTATTATAATCTTTTCCACTTTTAAATGTGTTCGTTGTCCCAGTTTCTGAAATCCCAGTTACTAACACCACCAAGTCTCCAGCTTTTTACATCGCTTTCATGTTGAGCAGCAACTTCTAATGCTTTTTGAAGAAGTCATCAGCTTTATCTAAATCAGTTGCAACATATGCTCTAACACCTCTTACAAATGCTAATTGTCTTGCAGTTTGATCATTATCAGTTAATACTAAGATTGGAGCAGTTGGTTATATTTTCTAATCATTCTTGCTGCTCTACCTGTTTTTGTCCAACAAACAATTAATTTAGCATTTAATAATTGTGAAGTTTCAACAGCACCCATTGAAATTGCTTCAGTAACTGTTACTTCTCCTTCTGGTTTTTCAATATGTTTGAATTTTTGAATTCATCTGTTCTTGCAGAAATTGTAGCCATCATTTTTTACTGCCTCAGCCGGATATTTACCTTTTTGCTGATTCTCCTGATAACATTACTCCATCTGTTCCATCTAAAATAGCATTTGCAACATCTCCTGCTTCTGCTCTTGTAGGTCTTGGATTTCTAATCATTGAATCTAACATTTTGAGTAGCTGTAACTACTGGTTTTCCAGCAGCATTACATTTTCTAATCATCATTTTTTTGCATAAATGGAACTTCCTCAGCTGGAACTTCAACTCCTAAATCTCCTCTAGCTACCATAATTGCATCTGATAATTCTAAAATTTCATCAAAATTATCAATTCCTTCTTGACTTTCTATTTTAGACATAATTTTAATGTTATGTCTCCATTTTCATCTAACACTTTTCTCACTTCTGCAACATCTGAAGCTTTTCTTATGAATGAAGCCGCAATGTAATCTACCTTGTTCATCAAATTTTTAAATCAGCAATATCTTTTTCAGCTAATGCAGGTAATCCTACTGAAACTCTGGTAAGTTTACTCCTTTAGTTTCCACCTAATTCTCCAGTATTGTTAATTGTACAGAAAACTTCATCTCCTTCTATTTTATCAACAGTCAATCGAATTAATCCATCATCTAATAAAATTGTATCTCCTGCTTTTAAATCTTTAGTAATTCACTGGATAAGATACTGAAATTTTATCAGCATTCCCAACGAATGAATAATCAGTTGTAATTACTATTTTTGTTTCCCTGCTTTTAGTAATACATCTTCACCATTAACTAATTTCCCAGTTCTAATTTCAGGTCCTTTAGTATCTAACATAATTGCAATATATTTTCCAGTTTCTTTCATTACTTCTCTAATATTTTTAATTCTAGCACCGTGTTCTTCAAAATCTCCGTGTAGAAGTTTAATCTCATTACGTTCATTCCACTTTCCACTAATTTAGTTAACATTTCTTTACTTTCACTTTTTGATATATTGTACAGACAACTTTAGTCATTTTTATTTTCATTTAATTTTCCTCCTAAAATTTTAAAAATTTAATTTTTGCTTGTTATAAAATTAAATTGATAACATATTGCTATTAAATAATCTTCTTTTTAGATGCTTTAGAATAATTTTCCCAAGCATATGATAAATTATGATAAACTACTTTTTCACTTTCTATTCCAACCATTAATCCTGCTAAATCTTTTTCTAAAAGTTCTACAGCTTTAACACCTAATCTAGTCCTTAAAATTCTATCAAATGCAGTCAGTTCCACCTCTTTGAATATGTCCTAAAATTGTTACTCTTATATCTGTATCAACTTTAGTTTTTAATTCTTCTTCTATTTTATTAACATTTTCCAACACCTTCAGCTACTATTATAATATCTGATAATTTACCTTCTTCTCTTCTTGTTTTTATAACTTTTGCTATATCATCAATTGAAGACTCAATTTCTGGTATCATAACTCCATTTGCTCCTCAACTATTGCAGCATATAAAGCTAAATCACCACAGTTTCTTCCCATTACTTCCACTAAATATGTTCTTTCATGTGAAGTTGCTGTATCTTTTTAATTTTGAAACAGCATCTAATATAATATTTAACGCTGTATCATATCCTATTGTATAGTCTGTCCCTGCTATGTCATTATCTATCGTTCCGGAATTCCAATTGTTTTAATTCCGTGTTCTTCGTATAAATAATATGCTCCGTGGAATGATCCATCTCCACCAATTACTACTAATCCTTCTATTCCTCTTTTTCAAGTTTTTCAGCAGCTTTAGCTCTAACTTCCAGGATCTTTAAATTCTTTTTAATCTTGCTGACAATAGAATTGTTCCTCCCTGATCAGCAATTCCACTTACATCTAGTGGAGTCATTTGGAATATTTGATCTTCTAACATTCCTCTATATCCTCTTTTTATTCCAAAAACTTCCATTCCTTTACTCATTGCAGTTTTAGCAACAGCTCTTACTGCCGTATTCATCCCTTGCGAATCTCCACCACTTGTTAGGGATTGCAATTTTTCATATCTTTTCTCCTTTTTGTATCTTAATAACAATTTATAATATCATATTTTTCAAGTATTTTTATATATATAAAAATTATTTTTACTCTTTATTGTTATAAATATTATTTTGCCTTTTTCTTTTTAATTGAGCTTTTTATCCACCCTGTGAATAATGGATGAGGTTTGTTTGGTCTACTTTTCAAACTCCGGATGATATTGACACGCTACAAAATATGGATGTTTTTTTAATTTCTACAACTTCTACATAATTTCCATCTGGTGACAATCCTACTATATCCATTCCGTTTTTTTCAAACTCTGCTTTGTAAGTATTATTAAACTCATATCTATGTCTATGTCTTTCGTCTATATTAGTTTTACCGTAAACACTCGCTGCTATACTATTTTCAGCTAATACACATGGATAAGATCCTAATCTCATCGTTCCACCCATATCTTTAAGTCCTTTTTGTTCTTCCATTAAACTGATTATTGGATATTTTTGTATCTTTTTCAAATTCTGTTGATGTTGCTTTTTCATATTTTAATACATTTCTTGCAAATTCAACGCAAAGCCATTTTGCATTCAAGACAAATCCCAAAAACGGAATATTATTTTCTCTCGCATATCTTATTGCTTCAATTTTTACCGTCAATTCCTCTATCTCCAAATCCACCCGGAACTAAAAAATACCGTCATAATTTGCCAATTTTTCAACATCAAATTCTCCAGCTTTCAAATAATCAATTTCAACTTTTTGCATCTAAATTAAATCCTGCATGTTCAATTGATTCTGTTATACTGATATATGCATCTTTTAATTCAACATATTTTTCCTACTACTGCAACTTTAATTAATTTTTGGATTTTTAAATTTATCTACCATTTTATTCCATTCAAGTAATGATGGTTTTTATTTTTCAAGACCAAAATGCTTACAAACTACATCAGCTAATCCTAATCTTTCCATCGTCAACGGTATTTCATATAAATTTTTCTGCATCTGTTGATTCAATAACTGCTTCCTCATCAATATCACAAAATACTGATATTTTTCTTAATATCTTGTGATACAGGATGTTCACTTCTTACAACAATTACATCAGGTGAAATACCTAATCCTTGCAACATTTTAACACTATGCTGTGTAGGTTTTGTTTTTAATTCTCCTGCTGCTTTTAAGTAAAGGCAATAATGTAACATGAGATGTAAGCTATATTTTCTCTTCCAACTTCTCTTTCCATTGTCTTATAGCTTCAATAAACGGATCACTTTCAATATCTCCAATAGTTCCACCAATTTCTGTAATTACTATGTCCGACCCTGTTTGTTCTCCAGCTAATCTTATATATAATTTCATCTGTTACATGCGGAATAAATTGTACCGTTCCTCCTAAGAAATCACCTTTTTCTTTCTTTACTAATTATTCTTGACATAATTCTTCCAGATGTTAAATTATTGTATTGTGTTAAATTTTTCATTTATAAATCTTTCATAATGTCCTAAATCTAAATCCGTTTCAGCTCCATCTTCTGTTACAAAAACTTCTCCGTGCTGATAAGGACTCATCGTTCCCGGATCTACATTTAAGTATGGATCAAATTTTTGTATTGTTACTTTATAGCCTCTTTCTTTTTAATAATCTTCCTAAAGATGAAGCGACTATTCCTTTTTCCTAATGAAGAAACAACTCCACCTGTTACAAAAATATATTTTGTTCCATCAATTTTTTTCATTTTTCCTCCTATTTATCATAATTATTTTTCTTTTTCATTTTTCTATATATTTATTTTTATTTTTTTACAAATAAAAAGATGATATTCATCTTCTTTGAATCTATTATTTAGAAAATAGTACAAATACACAAAGTATTCATACTATTTTCAACATTAACTTTTATATTTTACAAAAATAAAACTATTTTTCTTTCAGCACCTTTTTATATGCGTTTTTCTGAACCGAATACATTTCTAATTTTATCTTTATAGTATTCTTTCATATAGTTTTTAGCTGATTATACATATTTTTCTTGGGTCAAATTCTTTAGGATTGTTGCAAATACTTCTCTAATTCCAGCTGTAAATGCTAATCTTCCGTCAGTATCTACATTAATTTTTGCTACTGCTGATTTAGAAGCTTTTTAATAATTCTGAATCAGGTATACCAATAACATCTGCTAATTCTCCACCATATTTTTAATCATTTCTACAAATTTTTGAGGGTACTCCTGAAGATCCGTGTAATACGATAGGGAATCACAGAATTCTTCTTTCAATTTCTTGTAATATATCTAATCTTAATTTAGGATCTGTTCTACGGTTTTAAATTTATGTGCTCCATGTGAAGTTCCAATAGCTATTGCTAATGAATCTACACCTGTTCTTGAAACAAATTCTTCAACTTCATCTGGTTGAGTAAATACATGTGATTCAGCAACTACATCATCTTCTACTCCTGCTAATACTCTAATTCTGCTTCAACTGTTACATCATGTTGATGTGCAAAATCAACAACTTCTTTAGATTCTTTAATATTTTCTTCAAATGAATGATGAGAAGCATCAATCACTAACTGATGAGAATCCATATTCAATACAGTCTTTTAGCTGTTGCAAAATTTGGTTCATGATCTAAATGTAAAGCTACTGGAATATCTGATCCTGAAGCTTCTACATATGCTGTTGCAACTTTAGCCATCAAGGTAACATTTCTTTACCAATATAACTTCTAGCTCCTGTTGATACTTGTAAAATTACTGGAGATCCAGTTTCTACTGCTGCTTCAATAATAGCTTGTAATTGTTCTAAATTGTTGAAATTGAACGCTGGTACTGAATATCCTTCTTTGTTTGCTTTAGCGAACATTTTCTTTTATGTTACTTAATCCTAAATCTTTTAAAATGATATTTCATTAGGTCATCCTAAAATCTATATAAATTAATTTTTATATTTTACATATTTATACTATCAAATTTTTAATAAAAATCAACTACTTTTATTCAGTAACTTTTTCTCAATATTCCTAATAGTATAGCTGAAATTATTGCTCCAATTATAATTGAAATTAAATATAAGATAAAATTATTACTTAAGAACATTACTAAAATTCCACCATGTGGGGCAGGTATTTTTATTCCAAATAACATTGATAATGCTCCTGCTACTGCTGAACCAACTATACTTGCCGGAATTACAGCTTTAGGATCTGCCGCTGCAAACGGTATTGCTCCTTCTGTAATAAATGATAATCCCATTACCCAGTTAGTAAGTCCTGCTTCTCTTTCATCTTCAGTAAATTTATTTTTAAATAAAATTGATGATAATACTATTGCTAATAGTGGAACCATTCCTCCAGCCATAACTGCTGCCATTGGTAAAACTTCCTCCAGCTTGAATAATTTCCGGTGTTAATGAAGCTGTTCCAAATACATATGCTGCTTTATTTACAGGTCATCCCATATCAACTGCCATCATACCACCTAATAACAATCCAAACAATACTGCACTTCCACCTTGTAATGACACTAACCAGTTGTTTAATCCTGTATAAATTCCACTAACGATTGGATTTAAAATAGTAACCATTAATAATCCTGTAATTAAAACTGATAAAACTGGATAAAGTAAAATCATTTTAATCCTGCTAATGATTTCAGTATTCCATTTAATGCTTTTTACTAAGAATTTAACTACATATCCTGCAACAAATCCTCCAGCCATTGCTCCTAAAAATCCTGAACCACCTGATACTGCCAATGCTCCAGCTACTAATCCTGCTGTTAAAGCCGCCCTTTCTCCAATACTATAAGCTATATATCCTCCTAGTATAGGTACAAATAGTCCAAATGCTGCTCCACCAACTGCCATTAATTGTTTAGCAATCACAGAAGTTGATCCGTATCCAGCTCCAACATTACTATTTCCTGTTAATGAGTCGGCTAAAAATGCTAACGCTATTAAAATTCACTCCACTTATAACTAACGGTAACATATAAAAACTCCACTTAATAAGTGTTTATAAGCTCACTTTTTCATTTGATTTTGTTTCACTTTCAGCAGTTTGCCCACTAGCTACAAAGTTTTCAGCTTTTTCCGTCTAACACTTTTTGAATTAATTCTTTTGCGTTATTAATCCCTTCTTTAGCTTCAACTTTTTATTAACGGTTTCCCATTAAATCTAGCTGTTTCAATATTTCTATTTATTGCTAAAATAACACCTTTTTGCATTTTTATATCTTCATCTGTTAAAAACATTCTTTCTTCCATCTGCTCCATTTGTTTCAACTTTAATATCTACACCCATTTCTTTTTGCTGCTTTTGTAACGCTTCAGCTGCCATATATGTATGTGCTATACCTGTAGGACATGCCGTAGCAGCAACTATAAACAGTTTTTCAATATTATCAGATTTCACTGTATTTTCTTCTTGACTTTCTAATTTTTCGGCTTCTTTTTGCATTTATAATATCTAAAAACTTCATCTGCTGATGTCGCATTTTTCTAATGCAGTTTTAAATTCATCATCCAATAATAATTGTGTTAATCTTGCTAATGTTTCTATATGTGCATTATTTGCACCATCTGGTGCCACTATCATGAAAAAAATAATTTTTGAAGGCTCTCCATCTAACGAATCATAATCTATTCCTTTTTGAACTTCTACCCATTGCTAATGCCGCTGTTTTTACAAATTCAGTTTTTGCATGTGGAATAGCAATTCCTTCTTCTAACGCTGTAGAACTTTGTTGCTTCTCTTGCTAACAATGCCTCAACATATCCTTCATAATCTTCTAATACTCCTGTTGCTTCATGTAATTTTGCTAATTCTCTTATTACATCTTCTTTTTCTGTTGATTTAACATCTAAAATTAATTCTTTCTTTAATCAATAAATCTGATATTTTTCATTAATTCATCACCTTTCTTTTTTTATCTATTAACACTTATATTAATAACTTTTCTTTTAATATATTTATTTCTAAATATAATTTTTCAATTAATTCTTTTTCAGCTAATCCATACGAATATGCTGTCGCACTTCCCGAAGCAACTGCTAGTTTAAATGAATCTTCTATTGACATACCTTTTTGTATATCCAGCTACAAATCCTGCAACCATAGAATCTCCAGCTCCTATTGAATTAATTAATTTACCTTTTTGGAACACTCGCTTCCAATACAAAAATCTTTATTTACTAATAAAGCCCCTTCTCCTCCACGAGATAAAATAACATTTTTAATTCCTTTTATCTAAAAATATTTACATTTATTTACAATTTCTTCTTTAGTTTCCAATTTTTTCACCAAAACATTTCTCTTAATTCATGAATATTAGGTTTAATAAATAAATTGTTATACATATTTTTCTTGTATTAAATTCCTCTTGTATCTAAAACAATTTCAACTTTTGCTTTTACATTTTTAGACAATCTTTTATAAATATCACTTGCTACTGTTCCCGGAATACTTCCAGCCAAAACTAAAATATCTCCATCTTTTTAATTCAGACATTTTTGTATCAATTTCTCTAAATTTTCTTTTTGAAATTGTAGGCGAAACTCCTGTAAGTTCCGTTTTCAATGTCATTTCCATTTACTTTTAGCATTTATTCTTGTACAACCTTCCAATTCTACAAATTCTGAATTAATACCATCTTTTTAAATCATTAATTATAAAATCTCCAACAAATCCAGCAACATACCCAATCGCTGTTGATTCTATTCCTAAATTTTTAACACTTTAGAAACATTTATTCCTTTTCCACCAACTCTGTATTTTACTTCTTTTGCCAAATTTAATTCTCCAACATTTAAGTCATTCGTTAAATACATATCATAATCTAAAAAGCAGGTTTAATGTTAATGTATAAATCATATTTCCTCCTATTTTTTTAATGAATTATATCATAAATAACACTCTTTTGCAAAAAAACTTGTTTGCTAATATGTATAAAGATTTCTCTCTATTCCAATAGTTGTAACATCACCGTGTCCCGGATATACCATTGTTGAATTTGGTAATAATATTAATTTTTGTAAAGATTTCCACATATCTGCACTATTACTTGTCGGCAAATCTACTCTCCCATATGTTCCTTTAAACATTGTATCACCTGAAAAATAACACTCCATTTTCTTCATCAAAATAACAAATATCTCCAATACTATGTCCAGGGTGTTTCTAATATTTTAAATCCAAATATTTCATCATTTTTCTTTTTATACTTCTATCTCTTTTGAAATTACAAAATTTTTTTATAGCCCATATACATAAAAGATAATTCTGGATTATATAAAAAATCATACCCTTTTTTTCACTAATATATGCAGGAACTTTTTGTACTCAATAATATTCAGTATTCCTAAAAATATGATCATAATGTCCGTGTGTTTTGAATATTCCTTCAAGCTCAAGCCCTTCATCTTTTTATATACTCAATAACTTCACTCATATTATATGACCCCGGATCTATTACAAAACATTTTTCATTTCTTGATAAAACATAACAATTACTCGCTGCTACATTATCATTAACAAAAACTTTTTATTTCTAATTCCATTTTTATCCTTTCTATTTAATTTTTATTAATATGAATATCCATTTGTGGATAAGGAATTTCAATATTTTTCATCAAATTTTATTTTTATTGTCTCATTTTAATAAATGTTTTACTTTTTAAATATTTACTACTTTTCTACATAGAACAAAAACATCAAAAACTATAGCTGAATCAGCTAGTTCACTCACTCCAATTACTGGAGCTGGTGTTGATAAAATATAAGTTTCTTCTTCCGTTGAGTTCTCTTTTTGTGTAAGCATATCAACTATATTTTTAATTCTTCTTTTACTTGTCTTATATCACTATTATATGATACAGAAACTTTTTAAATCCAATCTTCTTACTTCTTCTTTTTTGTTATATTTCTAACTTCATTATTTGTAATCATTCCATTTGGAATAATTACTAACTCGTGTTAGTGGATTTTTATTTTTCGTATAAAATAATTCTATACTTTTTACTTCTCCAATATAATTATTAAATTCTATAACATCTCCTATTTTTAAATGGTTTAAATATTAATATTATTACTCCACCACAAAAATTAGCTAATGTTTCTTTAAATGCAAGCCCAAATATTAAACCTGCTGCTCCAATAAAGGCTGTAATAAATTAAGATTTATTCCAAAAACCAATCAAAAATATAAAAAACAATTATATAATAAAAATACTGAAAATAATGACCTTAAAAAGTACTTATCCTTCATCTATTTTCGCTTTAATCAATATTGTTTTTAAAATTTTATCTACATATAAATATTTTTAATATCTTTAAAAACAATTATAGCTATTACTATTTTTATTGAATTTGTCTCAATAAACTCCAATATATTTTCCAATCTAATAATTTTTATTAAATGCTTCATCATTTCTCCTTTTCTTTTTATATTTTTTAAAAATAACGGTTGCTAACCAAAAATAAACGAATAAACTTACAGCATCAACTAATGTTGTTATAACAGGTGATGCCATACTTGCCGGATCTATTTTTGTGCTTCCGGAAATTAATGGCAATAACCCTCCTACAATATTTTGCAAGTGTTAATGATACAACTATCATCAAGTGACACTACTATTGCCATATGTAAATTCATATCAGCTGGACTAAAAATTAATAATCTAATTATATTTACAATAAAAAGTACTGCTCCACATTGTAAACTTATTAAAAAATTCTTTTTATTATGTCCCCAAAATTTTTCTTTAATATTAAATGTTCTACAATTGTTGCCCGTATTACTGATGAACTAGATTGGCTTCCTGCATTTCCTGAAGTTGACATTATTACTGGAACTGAAAGCTGCCAGAACTGCAACTGCACTCAATTTATCTTCAAAGGTTTTGTAAAATATATCCTGTAAATGAACCTGAAATCATAAAATTAAAAAAGCCAAGAAATACGAGATTTTAACCATTTCAATTATACTCGTATTCATATAAGAACCCTCTGTTGGACTAACTCCCACCATTTTTATGAATATCCTCTGTCGCCTCTTCTACCAATACATCAATAACATCGTCTGCCGTTATTATACCAATCAGTCTATTTTCATTATTTAAAACAGGAATCGATGTAATATCATATTTTCTAAGTAATTTTTGCTACTTCTTCCTGATCTGTATAACTATAAACAAATATTTCTTTTTCTTGAACTAAATCTTTTTAAAATTGTTTCTTCTTTAGCTACAATTATATCTCTTAAATGTACAACACCTAAATATTTACGATACTTATCTCTTATATAACAAACATCTATCGTCTCAACTAAATTTGCTTTACTTTTTATTATTTTAATCGCATTTTCAACAGTAATATTACTATGTAATTCTACAAAATCAGACGACATCATATATCCTGCTGTAAATTCTTTATAACTTAATAATTTATTAATTTTTCCTATCTTTATCTGGTACTGACAATAATATTTTTTATAACATTTGCAGGCATTTCCTCCATAAATTCGATAATATCATCACTAAACATGTTATCTATAATGTTAAAAAAATATCTTGCGAACTCAAAATTTCAACTAATCTTTGTTGTTTTTCTGAGAGATAAATATGAAAATAATCTTGCACTTATATCTTTTGACAATACTCTAAAACAAAATATTGCTTCAGTAAGTATCAAGTGTCTCAAATATTTCCGATAAATCTACAATATTATAATCTATAAAAAATGTCACGAATTTCATCTACATTTTTCACGAATATACGCAGGTAAAACATCAAATAATTGTTCTTTTTGTATAAAACATCTATATCAATCCTCCCGCATGAAATAATTTTGCTAAAGTGAAATATGCAGTCAACGAAATTGCGTCACATGCCGTTGTAGTAACGATCACTCATACTTGCTGGATCTAGTTTTTAATGCTTCTCCTATCATTGGTAAAATTCCACCAATCATATTAGCTAAAGTTACTATTATTAAAATCGTAATTGATACAAGTATTGCATTTCCCATTTTACATTTGGCATAAATATAATTATTCTCAATGTATTCACAATAAACAAGAATGTCCCTAAAATAATAGAATTTAAAAATTCTTTTTATAATACTAAATAAATTTGAAAATTTCATTTTATCTACAATAATTCCACGAATAACCATTGCATGATTGACAACCGGCATTTCCTGCTGTATCCATTATCATCGGCATAAATATTAAAATTGATGTAATTGTGGTAATATCTCTATTTGCAGTCACTATACTTCCAGATACTGTCGCTGAAACCATTAAAATTAAAAGCCAAACGATACGACTTTTTACTAATTTCAAATGTCGATAACTCTAAATAATTCTCATCAGTTGGACTAATTCCACTCATTTTTGTATATCTTCTGTTGTTTCTGATTCAATAATATCTAAAAACATCATCTATCGTTATAATTCCTAAAATTCTATGATTATCGTCAACAACCGGTAATGCAATCAAATCATATTTTGACATAATTTGTGCTACTTCTTCTTGGTCATCATCAACATTTACTGTTATTATATCTGTTTCCATTATATCTTTTTATAATTGTATCATCTTGTGCTATTAAAAATTTCTTTCATTGAAATTAAACCAATTAAATTTGAACGCTCATTTGTTACATAACAATAAGATATTGTTTCTGCTATTCTTTCTTGTGATTTTTATTTTTCATTGCAATTAATGCTGTATCATCTTCTGAAATTTTAACAAAATCTGCTGACATTATTGCTCCTGCTGAATTTTTCTTCAAAATTTAATTGTACATTTAATTGTAATTTTTATTATATGAAGCAACTTCAAATATTCTCTGCTTTTACTTCTTCATTTTTCTTCATCTAAAAATCTCTTTTATATCATCAGTATATAAATCATCAATTAAATAGTATAAAAATCTGAATTTAATTTTAAAATTAATTCTTCTCTAACTTCCATAAGGAGGTACGGAAATACTTCGGACGACTTTTTCTGTTCCAATTAAGTTAAAAATTTCAATTATTTTATCTATTTCCAGTTCATCTAATTCTTTTGCCAACTCAACTGGATTCATATCCAACAATTCATCTTTAAAATTAACTATGTTATTATTTTTCTATTTCATATTTTTAAATTCATAAAATACCTCCTTCTTTTTATATATTTTTATCTCTTTATTAATGATAAAAATAATTATAATATATTTTCACATATATTACAACAATATTAATGATAAAAGTTTACTACCTATAATTTTTTTCACAAAAACTATCCTTTAATTTTTATATCTAACTTTTAAAGGTCAGTACATTACGCCTGACCTTTTTAATATTTACCTCATTTCACCCTAAATAACTTCAATCTCAACGCATTTAACAACACCGATACTGAACTAAGTGACATTGCAAATGCAGCAATCATTGATTTAATTTTTGAATCATTATATAAAAGCAAATAATACTCCTGCCGCTATAGGTATTCCAACAATATTGTAAATAAATGCCCAAAACAAATTTTCTTTTATATTTCTTATTGTCGCTCTACTCAATTTTTATAGCACTAACAACATCATTCAAATCACTTCTTATCAACACAATATCTGCTGATTCTATCGCAATATCAGTTCCACTTCAATCGCAATGCCAACATTTGCTTGTACTAAAGCCGGAGAATCATTTATTCCATCTCCAACCATTGCGACAAATTCGCCCCTTCAAGCTTGAAGCTCTTTCACTTTATTTGCTTTTTGATCTGGTAAAACTTCTGAAATCACTTCATCTATTCCAACTTGCTTTTGCTATAAATTTCGCAGTTTTTTTCGTTATCTCCTGTAAGCATAATCAGTTTTTATTCCTAATTTATGTAATTTTTATAGCTTCACGACTTGTATCTTTTTACAACATCTGCCACAGCAACAATTCCAACAATTTACCATTCACAGAAATATACATAGGCGTTTTACCTTCATTTGATAACCTTTTCATATTCTGTATTTCCCTCTTCAAAACCTTCAACTTCACTTATTTTTCATCAATCTTTTTATTTCCAATTTGAATATTTTTATCATTTATTGTAGCTCTAATCCCATATCCCGACATTGCTATAAATCTTGTACTTTCAAGTGTTTCTATATTTTAACCCCCATAATTTACAATAGCTTCCAGCAAGTGGATGTTCTGATTTTTCTCAACACTACAATATATTGTAAAATTTCATTTTTCATTAAATTTATTAAAAATAATAAAAATCTGTTAAATAAGGCTTACCTTCTGTAATCGTTCCTGTTTTATCAAATATTATTGTTTTTATTTTTGTGTTATTTCTAATGCTTCTCCACTTTTTAATTAATATTCCATTTTCTGCACCTTTACCAGTTCCAACCATTATTGATGTAGGCGTTGCAAGTCCCTAACGCACACGGACACGCGATCACAAGTACCGATACAAAATGAAATTGCTGACACAATACCTGCGAGTCATATACCAAATAATTCCTGTAATTATCGCAATTACAATTACGATCGGAACAAAATATCCTGCTACAATGTCTGCCATTCTTGAAATTGGTGCTTTAGAACCTTGAGCTTCTTCCACCAATTTTATAATTTGACTCAATACCGTATTTCCGCCTATTTCAGTTGCTTTAATTTGTATAGCTCCATTTTTATTTATACTTCCACCAATTACTTTATCTCCCTCTTTTAGTAATAGGAATGCTCTCTCCTGTTATCATCGCTTCATCTACCGAAGTTTCTCCATTTATAACAATTCCATCAACAGGTATTTTTTTCTCCGGGTTTTTACAACGACAATATCCCCAACAACAACATTTTCAATTAATATTTCAATTTCCTTTCCATCAGCTAAAACTTTTTGCTTTTTAGGTTGTAATCCAATAAGTTTTTATTGCACTTGATGTTTCTCCTTTTGTCCTAGCTTCAAGCAATTTCCCCAAAGTTATTAAAGTTATAATTATTCCTGCTGACTCATAATGTAAATTCATTGCGTAATGTTCTGCATTTTCTGGATTTAAAATAGCTATTATAGTTGATACAAAAGCTATAAATAAATGCAGAACCTGACCCTATTGCAATTAATGAATCCATATTAGGCTCTCGTCTAACAAGTTTTTCACTCCATTTATATCTTTTTCCTGAATATATAATTGGTAAAGTTAAAATTAATTGAATTATTGCAAAATTAATTGGATATTTTTATAATCTAAAAATTTCTAGAAGCCACCATTTTTAACATATGATGTCCCATAGAAACATATAATAACGGTATTGAAAATATTACTGCCATCATTAAATTTATTTTTAATTTCTTTTATCTTTCTTTCATATATCTCTACTTTTTATCTTCCGAAATATCCTCTATTATATCATATCCAGTTTTTCTTACTATTTCTCTTATTTTTCAAAATTATATCATCAAATTGTATCGTTGCTTTTTCTGTCGCTATATTGACCTTTGCTTCTATCCCTTCATTTTTATTTAATGATTTCTCCACTGCACTTGCACTAACTCGCTACAATTTAATCAATAACTGTATAATTTACTTTTTCATCTTATTTCCTCCATTTTCAATAAAAATCTTTTTATAATTTATAATATTTTAATTACTCTAGTAGCTTCTACCACAATTACATTGTCCTTTTTATACAATTACATTTTATTTCCTCTGGTGCATCTTTTTCTTTTCTTTCAATATAATTTTTATCAATATCATCTTTACTAATTTCTACCTCATCTATTATATTTTCTAAAAACTTCCCAACTTTTTACTACAAACTCTTGTTATTATTTGGACAGCATTTTTCTCAGTAGTTTTTATTTCGTTTAAATTTGTATAATAAATATATTTATTCATCACATTTCTTTTTGTAATATATATCAAGCATTCTGTTTAACAATGTTTTTGACTGTAGCTTTTTCCAATTCATTTTTCACATAAAATATCTGATACAAAACTACTTGTAACTTCTTTATTTTGCCCACACAACCTTCAATATTTCCCATTCTGCATTCGTTATAGTTTCTTCCATTTTATATTTTCACTCCTTTTCGTTTAAACTTGTAATCGTTTTATATAAATAGTTTACAACTTTAATCGTTTTTGTCAACTATTTTTATTATTAATTTCATTAAATTTAAAAATACATACTCAGTTAAAACTGGGTATTTTGTAAATTACAGATTAAAAGTGTTTCAATATAATTTTTACACCTAAAATATTTTTAACTTTTTACTATAAAATAATTTTCATCAATATTAATTTATGTATTTTCTACTCATATAAATTCCCTCTTTTTAATACATCGGTTCTACATGAATTATAACTTGTTTTTACATGTTGGTATTTATGTTTAATTAATTTAGTTATTTCATTTGTTAAATCATGTGCCTCTTCAACCGTTTTTATTTTTATCCACTCTTATATCTAACGTTAAAAATATAGATTTTCCTGATGTTGTCATTCTAAAATCATGTGCATTTTTACTTCTTCTATTTCAGAAATATCTATTTTTATATTTTCAAGTAATTTTTCATCTTGTAAGTCCATTAAAATATGAGCATTTTCACTTATTAATTCATATCCCGATTTCAATATATTAATCCCAACAAGTGTCCCAATTAAAATGTCAAACATTGGGTTTATTTTAGATAATACTATACCTAATAAGACTGAAATTGTTATAATTATATCTGAGTTTATAATCTTTTAATAACGATTTTATTAACAGTCCTTTATATTTTTCGTTTTTATATTTCATATATATAAATTGTAATACTTTTAATTATTAATGCAATTAATGTTATAACTAAAACAATAGGAGTTACTATTATTTTTTTCCCCTTCTAAAAATATATTCGTTAAATTATTTCGCAACATATCAATCGCTGTCAACATTATAAAAGTTCCAATAATTACACTAAATATTGACTCAATTTTCCCATGACCATAAGGATGTTCTTTATCTTCTATATTTCTTCCCATTTTTAAACCTAAAAATTACTATAATATTTGTTACTAAATCAGATAAAGAATTTTAACCCATCTGCTACTAATGACGAACTATTAAAGAATTTTTCCTGAAATTATTTTTAAAAAAAGCTAAAACAACATTAATTACTATTGCAAATTTTGATACAAACATCAATGTTTTTTCCTCTTTTTGTTTCTAATAAATTATTTAACTCGTAGCCATTTTTCTGTTTTAATAGATCTTTGCTTCTCTAAAAAGTATTCATTTGCTTGTGATTTTCTATTATCAAACTATCATATTCATTATTTGTTAACCAATTTATAATATTATTTAATAAAAATTGTTCCATATCCATTATTTCTTAATCTTGGAATTATAAAAATTTTTAAATAATACTGGTTTTTATATTATTCAATTTTATTATTGCATATCCATATGTTTTACCACTATCTGATCGTAGAAAAAGTTCTTCTCCTTCAAATTTATAATTAAAGTTGAATCAATACTCTTTATTTCCAACATGTCATCACGATGATCTTTTATATTTTTACAATGTAATATTTTCATTTTTTTACCTCTTAATTATTAAAAATAGCAACTGGCAATCCCTTTGCTATATCATTTTATATATTCTATTTTTGTCATACATTAGACTCTCGAGAAAAATTTTTACCATCGGTTTCAATAAAGATTTACTCAAAAACAGCTACCTCATAAACCTAGCAAAAATCAACTTAGTGCTGCTCCGTTCCCAGCCTGACACGATTCACTAACCTGCTACAATACAAGACTATTTTTCTCAACATAAATAATTATTGGCTTTGATACTAAAATATTCCTCCAAAGTCTAACATCACCTCTACTAAAAGCGGATTGTAGATACAAGGCACCGCTAACTCCCAGCTAGTATGACAAGTAAAATTCTATCATTTTTTTAACTTAAATTGTCAAATAATATTTTTTTATCTTTATATATTTTATAAATCATAATCCAAATAATTATATTAATTTTTATTTTTATATTTCTATTTATTTTATATTTCTATGTTTCTAGTTCTATTTTTTGTTAAACTATATACAATTTTTATTTCCTATAAATTGAATTATTTGAACTAAAATAATTAGTAACGATAGTCGCTTTCCACATAACTTCAGGATTCGATCTTTGATATCCATCAGTTACAGCTGAATTTCCTAAACCTCCACCACCGATTGCTCCAGCCATTGCAGAATAACCGATTAAAGCTTTATTAAAGTTAGTGTTAATCCGTGTACAAGTGCTGGCATTGCTTCTGGAATTAATACTTTGAATATTATTTCAAAATTCGTTGCTCCCATAGATTTTGATGCTTCAACTAATCCTTCATCTACTTCTTTTTAACGCTCCTTCAATAATTCTCGCTACAAATGGTGCCGAACCTAACGATAACGGAATAATAAACGCTATACTTCCATAAGATTTTTCCAACCAATATTCTTGATAACGGAATTAATAAAACCATTAAAATAACAAATGGAATAGATCTTGTTATATTAACAATTATCATATCTAATATTTTTATGTAATACTTATTTGGCTTAACTCCTTTAACATCAGAAGTTACTAAAAAGTACACCAATTGAAGTCCTATTATAAGCGACACTGCTGTTGCAATTGCTACCATATAAATAGTTTTCCCATAAAGGCATTTTTCATATCTGCAAACTGCAAAAATTTTATCCAATCAAAATTTCATTATAATACCTCCAATTCAACTTTATTATTTAATAGCCATTCTTTTTATTTCTTCTATTTTTGTCATTTTTGATTGTATTTCAATAACCATATGTCCGACTTTTATATCACTCAATTTATCACATAGCTCCACTCAAAATACTTATATTTGTATCAAAATTTTTGATTAATTCATAAATATACGGTTTGTCAACTTGTTCTCCGTAAATTTTAGTTTTTAATATCGTTGTTTTCAGCTTTGTTGCCTAAAACTTTAAGTCCTGTTTCATTAAATTCTAATTCATCATGTGAAATATTCGACACAAATTCTTTTAGCCAATATTGTTTTTGATTTAAAAATATTTCTTTCGTAGTTCCCTCTTCTATTATTTTACCATCCGACATGATTGCTGTTTTTATTACAAATTCTGCGGATTACTTCCATTTGATGAGTTATTAATATTATAGTAATTCCAAATCTTTTATTTATATCTTTTAACAATTCTAAAATAGAATTTGTAGTCCTTGGATCTAAAGCTGATGTAGCTTCATCCGATAATAAAATTTCTGGATTTGTAGCTAAAGCTCTTGCTATTGCAACTCTTTGCTTTTGTCCCCTGATAATTGCTCAGGATAATTTTCTTTTTATCTACAAGTCCAACTATTTCCAGTAACTCATTTACTCTTTTATCAATATCAACTTTTTCCATCCAGATATTTCTAAAGGAAATGCAATATTTGAAGCTACATTTCTTGAATTTAATAAATTAAAATGCTGAAATATCATTCCTGTTTTTCTAAATTCTCTTAATTGTTTTTGGTCATACTCTAAAACATTTTTTCCCATTAACAATTATTTTCCCTGATGTTGGCTCTTCCAATCTATTAATTAATCTAACTAAAGTTGACTTTCCTGCTCCACTAAGACCCATAATACCGTATACATCACCTTTTTCAATATCAAGATCTACATCATTTACAGCATTAAATTCTGTCCCATTTTTAATTTATATTGTTTCACTAAATTTCTTATTTTTAATAAATTCACTCATTTTTTAACAATAATTAATTTAAAATTAACTATTTCCTTTCTTATAATTTTTGTAAAGTTATTTTTAATATAATTTTTCTCAAGAATTTTAATACTCACTATTCAAAAATTCTCTCACTCTTTCTGATTTTGCGTTAGTAAATATTGCTTCAAGTTCCTGTTTCCAGTATTTTTCCTTTTTCAAGTACAATTATTTTTATCTGAAAATTTCTTTCACAAAATTCATTTCATGACTTACTATAAGCATTGTAATTTTTGTTTTTAATTTTCTAATTATATCTAAAACCTCTTTAACCAATTCTGGATCTAATGCTGATGTTGGCTCATCAAAAAGCATTATATCTGGCTCTAATGATAAAAAGCTCTTGCTATTGCAACTCTCTGTTTTTGCCCTCCTGATAATTCACTTGGATAACTGTCAAGTTTATCTATTAATCAACTAATTCCAGCATGCTTTTTATATTTGCTTCTTCTTCTGTATTTTTTCTTTACTAATTTTTAATGTTTTTACAATATTACATCTAACTGTCATATTTGGAAAAAGATTAAATGTTTGAAATACCATTCCTGTTTTTCAATAACATTTCTTTCTTTTATATTACTATCATTTTTCTTATCTTTTATATTATAACCTTCTATTAATATTTCTCCAGAAGTTATATCTTCTAAATCAACAATACTTCTAAGAATACTACTTTTCCCACTTCCTGAAGATCCAATTAGCGAAACTATCTTCCTTTTTCAACTTCAAAATTTATATTATTTAATATAGTATTTTTCACCATACTTTTTAACTAAATTTTCACTTCAATCATTTTTGCATGTAATCTCACCTACACTCTCATTTTATCTCAATAATTTTTAAATATTCTATCTACAATTAAACTTAATACTAAATAAATAATTATCGCACAAATATGTGGAGTGATATTATAATAAGTATTTGCTAACTCTTTTGTTCTTTTCATTATTTTCTGTTACAGCTAAAACATATATTAACGATGTATCTTTTTATTAATGCTGTTGCTTCATTTCCAAGTGTTGGAAGAACTCTTCTTATAGCTTGAGGAAGTATAATGTAAATCATTTTTGCCAATAACTATAACCTAAAACTTGTGCTGCTTCATATTGACCTTTATCTATACTTTCAATTCCACCTCTTACTATTTCTAAAAATATATGCTGCATAATTTATAACAAATGTAATAATTCCAGCTGTATACGGTTCTATTATTATTCTATATCCAAAAATTTTTATTAAAGGTATTCCATAATACATAATTAATAATTGAAGCATTAAAGGCGTTCCTCTAAATATCCAAGTATAAATTGTCAATAATTTTTAACTATTTTATTATTTCCAGTATAAAGCCAATGCACCTAATATTCCTAATGGGACAGAAAATATCGCATGTACAAATATACAATATTACAACACTTGGTAAAGTTTTTTAAAATTTCAAAAACATTTGTAAATTTGTCATAATTAATCCTTAAACCATTTATCGTATATATATATGTCCCATCATTTTAAATTCTTCTATAGTTTTTATCTATAATTTCAATTAATTTATTATTTCCTTTTTGCAGCAATTCCCATATTTTTCTTTTTCCAAAATTTTCATTTAAAATATAGTATAAAACTTTTTCCTGCTTTCTTTTCTTTTATATTTTTAATATATTTTGCAAATGTTTCATCTAGCAACAATTGCATCTAATCTACCAGAATCTAAATCCATAAAAGCTTGATCAAACTGTGCGTGCGATTTAAAGTCTTTAAAATTCTTTATAAATTTATTTTTAATATTACTTTTCTTCCACTACTTTGATTTTTGAGTACCTACAATTTTGCCATCTAAATCTTTTATTGTTTTTATATTCTCCATCTACTCTGAGTTAACTGAATTTGATTATTACTCAAATATGGTTTTTGACATAGAAGTTTGCTCCATTCTTTCTGGGTTATTGATAATCCATTCCAAAATCAAATCAATATTTCCTGCATTCAAATCTAAAATCTTAGAATCCCAATTTATTGATTTATATTCAATTTCCATTCCCAACTTTTTAGCAACTGCTCTTGATAAATCAATATCAAATCCTACAATGTTGCCATTTTCGTCTTTAAAGCCCATAGGTGCAAATGTATCATCAAGTCCTACCACTATAGGTATACTATTATTTTTCATTTTTGTCCTCATCTTTTACTATATTACACATAATTACTGAACACATTAACAGTATCATTAAAAATATCATTTTTCTCCTCCATTTTATATTTTATTATTGCATAATAAATTAATTTTTCTAGAAGCTCTCACTTTTACCTGAGAGCTTTTTATACTATTACAAGATTTAATAACAATCAGGTACATTTTATTACGATCACAATAAAGCTTGTACCCAATTTTTATAAATTAGCACAAACTTAAATTTTTCATATGATGATGTACCATTATTAAATTATTAAATCCTTTCATTTTCCTCCTAATTAATTATACAACTTAAATTTATATAGCTATTATAATTTATTATTAGAAAAATGTCAATACTTCTTAAAAATATATTATTTTTAGTTTTATCATTAATTACATATATATTTAGACATTCCATTATATATATAAAAACACTATACATTAAAAATATAGTGTTTTAATAACTTATTATTTCTTAGTCTCAACTAATTTAGCTTTATCTAATACTGATTTTGGAACTTTAATTCCTAATAATTCCATATTAGATTTATTAATTTCAATTTTTAAATCTTTAACCATTTCTATTGCAATGTCACTTGGTGCTTTACCATTTAATAATATTTCTGCTGCAATTTCTCCGGCTCTATATCCTAGTTCCATCAATCTGTAGTCCCTTGTGATACAAACCACCTTCATTTGAATAAATATCATTAGTTGCAAATACTGGTACTTTTGATTTATCAAAATATCTAATAATGTTTGAAGTATGACGCAACTGTATTATCTTGAATTGCATAAAATATATCTGCTTCTTTTTGATACAATATTTCCAGCTCCAACTATTTCTGTTCCATTCGTTACAGCTTATCAATTACTTCAAATCCTTTTTCTTTTGCTAATTTCTTCAAATTATTTACTTCAGAAACGGAATTAGCTGGAGAAGAATTATAAATTACACCCTATTTTTAGCTTCAGGAATAACCTCTCATTAGTTCTAAGTTTTCTTTACTCGGAGCAGCACCACTTGTTCCTGTTATATTTTTAATTCCTACTAAACCCTGCACCACTAGGATCTATTTACTGACCCAAATACTACCGGTATATCTCCTGACACTTGATTTTTGCCGCTTGTGCTGTTGGCGTAGTAATCGCAAATACTAAATCTTTTTATCTACTGAAAATTGCTTCATGATTAAGTTTTGAGCACTCATATCATTGTTTGCAATTTTATCATCATATTCTGCTTTTTATTCCTGCTTTCTCTAACGCATCCTTAAATCCTCTCTTTGCATCATTTTAAAAAGCAGGATGATCAACAACTGTGATACTCCTATTTTAAAAACCTTATCAGCCTCTCTTCGCTTCTTCTTTATCCTCAACAACTTTTCCACCACATGACATAAGCATGCCTCCCTAACATACCGAATAACAGTACACCTCTCACTTAATTTTTCATAAAAATTTCCTCTAAAATAAATAATTTGAAAACTTTTGTTTTCTTCTTTCTATATCATATCATATTTTTCAAAAATATTCAAAATATATTTTTATTTTAATCATTAATTATATTAATTGTTTGTTATAATAAATAAAAAGCTAATATTTCTATTAGCTCTCATAATATTAATATTCTGATAATAAATAATTAAATGCACTTAAAAGCCGCTTTCGCACCTTCACCAACTGCTATAACTATTTGTTTATGTTTTTACCGTTGTACAATCACCGGCAGCAAAAATACCTTTTTCTGATGTCATATTATTTTCATCAATTATAATTTCACCAATTTTATTTCTTTCAACTACACTTCCACTACTGAAGTATTAGCAGATAGTCCAATTTCTATAAATAATCCATCCATTTTACTTCTACATCTTCATTTGTATCTCTATTAGCATAAACTATTTTCTACAAACTCTGTTCCTTTAACTTCTTTTTGTAGCTGTATTTTATGTACTGTAATGTCTCTTCAGCTAATTTATCTTGTAAAAACCTGATCTGCTTTTAACTCTGGCATAAATTCAATTAATGTAACTGATTTTTGCAATTCCATGACATATCTAATGCTGCTTCTACCCCAGAATTTCCTCCTCCAACTATTGTTACATCAAGTCCTTTATAGAAAGAATGTCACATGTCATACAGAAATGTACCCCTTTTCCTGTAATTCTTCTTCTCCCGGAATTCCTAAATGTCTATGCTTTGCTCCAGTTGCCACTATTACAGTTTTTGTTCTATACTCTTTTCCATCGTCAGTCACTAAAATTTTATCTTTTCCATCTACTTCTTTAACTAAATGTCCATCTTTAAAATGCAATTGGATATTCTTTCATATGTTTTTCTAATGATTCTGCATATTTTGATCCAGTTGTAGTTGTAGTTCCTATAATATTTTTCTATATCATTTGTATCTAGCACTTGTCCTCCAACTTTTACACCAATCATAGCAACATTTAATCCTTTTTCTTACAGCATAAATTGCAGCAGATGTTGCGGCATATCCATGTACCTATTACAGTTACATCATACAATATATTTTTCATCGATTTTTAGTTAACTTACCTTCATCTAACGCACCTAAGTTTAACTCAAACATTTCTCCTCCTAAAAATTATTTATAAACTTTATATTTTTGTAATAATCATAATTTTATTATAGTATAAATCTTTTGTATTGTCAAGAAAAAGTAAAGGTAAAATTATAAAATTGTATTATAATTTCATCCTCTACTTTAAAAATTTATATTCTCATTATTTAGTTTGTTTTACTATTATCTATAAGTTCTTCTACCGTTCCTTTTCTCAAGACATTTTTATCTGTCAAGCGGAATACCATAAACTCTACCTCTACTAGAATATTGCCACATTATCCATCTACTCATTTTTCTTCTAATTTAGGAATAAACTTCATATCTGTTATCCAAATTGAGTTATCTAGAAAATTCTCCTTTGTAAGCATTATATGTTTTATAATTTACATATAATATAACTCTATAATGTGACTCTAATTTATCTATCATTCTTTGTAATTCTTTATTTACTTTAATTTTTATGTTTTTGTTGATATTTCTACATCAATTATCGGAGGTAATGTTTTATCTGATACTGGAACTTTACTTATATAGTATTCAGCTTGTGATTCTCTGAGCTTCTCATACTGAAAAAAATGATATGCTCCAACGACAAATCCGTTTATTCTCGCATTATTCAATTATAAAAATCTGTACTCTAAAAATCTTTTCCTTCTGTTGCTTTCATTATAATAAATTTATATTTTTGATTTACTCCAGTTTATTCTTATTTGATGATGTGAAACATCAATCCTTCCACTCTATAAAAAGATTTTTGATATTACATCATTATGATATAAATATCCTGAAAATTCTAATATTAAAAGCTAAAGAACCTATTAATAAAAGAAAAATAATATTTTAAAAATTTACGCATTTTTCTCCTTCTATATTGATTTTTATTAGCTTTTTTAGTAAAAATAATGAAAAATATTATTATTTTATAACTGTTTTTCCTCCCATATAAAGGAACTAATACTTCTGGCACTTTAATAGTACCATCTTCCTGTTGATAATTTTTCCATTATTGCTAATAATGTTCTTCCAACTGCTAGTCCTGATCCATTTAATGTATGAACAAAGTGACTTTTTACCTGTTTCTTTATCTCTATATTTTTATCATTGCTCTTCTTGCTTGGAAATCTTCCGTATTTGAACACGAAGAAATTTCTCTATATTTATTTTGGCTTGGTACCCAAACTTCTAAATCGTAAGTTTTGCAGCACTAAACCCTATATCTCCACTACATAAAGCTAAAAACTCTATACGGTAACTCTAATTTTTGTAAGATTCTTTTCCAGCATTATTTTACCATTTTTCTAATTCTTCATACGAAATTACTTGGATGAGCAATTTTTACCATTTCAACTTTATTAAATTGATGTTGTCTTATTAATCCTTTTAAGTCTTTTCCACCTGATCCAGCTTCTTTTCTAAAAGCATGCCGTAAATCCACAATAATATTTAGGTAATTCTTCTTCTGTTAATATTTCTCCATTATGTAAGTTAGTTAATGTTAGCTTCGCAGTTGGAATTAGTACATTTCCTCCATCAATTTTATACGCATCATCTGCAACTTTTGGTAACTGTCCTGTTCCTAACATCATTTCTTTTTCTAACTAATTGTGGTGTTAATATTTCTTCATATCCATGCTCTTCAGTATGAGTATCTAACATAAAACTGATTAAAGCTCTTTCTAATTTAGCTGCATCTTTTTAGAAACAGTAAATCTTGAACCACCCTAATTTTGTTCCTCTTTCAAAAATCTAAAAATCCCTAATTCTATTCCTAATTCATCGTGTGATTTTATTTTAAAATCAAATTTTCTCAGTTCTCCCCATTTTCTTACTTCTACATTGTCGTCTTCATCTTTTCCAATTGGAGTTGTTTCTGTGTAATTTATTTGGGATTGTTTGAGCAAAAATATAATTGTTTTTCATCAATTTCATTCACTTTTTGATCTAATTCTTTTATTTTAGCACTAATCTTCTCCCATTCTTGTCATTAACTCTGTTGTATCTTGCCTTCTTTTTATATTTTTCCAATTAAAGAACTTGACTCATTTCTTTCTTTTTAATAATTCTACTTCTTGTAAAAATTTCTCTTCTTTTCTTCGTCAAGTTTTAAAAATCCATCTAAGTCATAATCACTATTTCTATTTTTAAATACTCTCTCACTTTGTCTGCGTTTTCTCTAATATATCTCATTTTCTAACATTAATAACACTTCCTCCTCATTAACTTTGCAGTGATCCATCTTTATTTTAAAAACTCAAATAATAAAAATTTTACTTTTTGATATTTCCATATTTTTCATAATATTTTTCATCTTTAAAATTTAATTTACGTATTCATTACATCGTATTTTTCTACTATTTCATCATACATATTATTATATATTTTCATATAATTTATCAACTTTATTTTCTATAAAAATTTTGTATTTCACTTTTGAATTATAATCTAAAATAAACATATTTTCAGATTTTACAAAAATAATTTATTATATTTTTACAATTTCTTTAATAATTTCACAATTTTTATTAAAACTTTCACCGTTCAATTCATATACTTTTGCAATCACTTTTTCTGTAAAATATGTTTTTCACTAATTTATTACAATCTTGGGAAATTAACGATATATTTATATAAAATTCTAAAAATTCATGTCTATCTCTTAATAACAATTCATTTCCTAATTTCACACTATGTACTTTATCTTGATTAATTAAAGCTCGTCTAAAACTTTCTATCAATTTACTTTTTCAATTTTTAGACATTCTATCTAGTTTTTATTTTTCAACATAAGTTTTTCAAATTCGCTAGTCAATACTTTTTAATATATTCTCATCTCAAAATATAAATTTGCTAATTCTATTATAAAACTTGGATCTCTCTTTTCAATTTCATAATCTTTATTTATTAAAAATATTTTCTTTTTCAAATTTATTTTTATATTTTTAATAAATTCTACTATATTATTGATATTTTCAACTTTTTCCAATACATTCCTCCTTTTTCATTCTTTAATTTATTATATTTTACTCTAATTTTCAAATAATTTCAAATTTCATTTTTAATACTAATATTTTTCATTTTATTTTTATTTTTACTATATCTTTTCTGTCGTTAAAATATAGTCAAAGTGCTTGATTTTTATAATTTCATCTATTTCTAACTTTGTATACATATGATGATCATCAAAACTAATTTGTTTTATTTCTTTTTGCTTTAATATTGTATCCACTGCTGAGGTTTGCTATTGATGAAAATATTAATACCTTTTTATCTTTTATTTCTTCAAGCAACACATTTTTCCATATATATTATAAAATACTCTATATCAAAACTTGATAATTTCACTGAAACATATTGTATATTTTTAAAAATTGTTAATATTTCATAAATTTTAATTTTTACATAATTACTTTTGATATTATAATTTCATCTGCTCTTTTTAATTCAAAAAGCGATTCTCTCAATCTTCCAGCTGCGCAAATATTTGAAATTACCAAACAGATTTGTTGCATCAATTAACACAATATTTTTATCTCTATATAATTTTTCTATGTTGAAAATCCATCGTCATTATAATAATGTCTACATTAAATTTTTCTTTAAGATACTTTAGCTCCCTCATATCTATTTTTGACACAACAACAGGAACATTCAAATTTTAAAGCATGCAAAATGCACGCTTCATCTCCACTTTCATAAACTGCTAGAATATATTTTTTCTTCATCTCTTACTAAAAATGGTTCTTTATCCCGTTTTCCTTTATATCCACGACTTAATACTCCAACTTTTTCCCAACAGAAATATATTTTTGCAAAATACTGACACTGTGGTGTTTTACCTGCTCCTCCTAACAATATTCCCCAATACAAATGATTTTACTCCATTAACTATATATATTTTTCATGCAAAAATTTCTAGAAATTTAATTATAATTCCACATAGAAGATAAAATTTTCATACTAATATCCTTTTTATTTTAGTTTTTATTCATTTTCTATTAACGAATTATATAATTCTTCTAACCATCTAAATCTATTCCTTATCCCTGATTTTGATACATTTAAAAATGTCAGCTAATTCTTGTAGTGAAGCTTTCATCATTTTCCAGCCTTGCCTCGCTGTTTCTCTCAATACCTCACTCAACTTTGATAATCCTATTTTTTATCAATCTCCTGAATCATATTTATATGTCGCTCCGAAGTTGTAAATTTTTGCTTCATTTGCTATTTCCCCAATTCATCGTCCTATTAATTTTATTTCGTATTTCTTTTATTTATCGTAACTTCCCTCAAATTTAAAAAGAATTTACAGCTCCTATCATAAAAACAATATCAAGTATATCTTCTGAGATTTCTCAAATAAACCAATTTTTATCTTTTTTCTGTTAAAAACACTTTTTATTTTTGTTTCATATTATATAAAAATTGAGCTGATTCTTCTGTATCAATATCTAATGCGTACCCTTTTTCTGGTGTTTTATATAACCTGCATTTATCCTCGAACAATCGCTGATACTTTCTTCATCTTTTATTTCTTTTAACTTTTTATATTTTTATTTCATTTAATAAATTTTTATATTCTTTTTCACTTTCTTTAGGGTATTAAAAATTAGTCGTATATTTTATTAAGATTTAATTGTGCTTTTCAAATATTTTAATGTATTTGAATGTTTGTTATTTTTCAAATTAAAATAAACTCTTTTAGCCAAAATAATATTTTCTGTACATGTATCAATATATATCTTTAGTGCTAAATATCCCGAACAATTCAGCCATTATTAAATTTTTATCATTATTTTCAACACTCAAAATTTCTCTTTTTAAATTATGAATACGACATTTTTCTCCCTATTATCTATTATATCAAATTATTTTTAAGAAAATAAACTTACTTTACAACTATTTTTCTAATTATTTTTCTATTATTATACAATATTTTTAAATTTAATTACAAAAATAGATTTCTATTTTTAATTCATCTCTTCACCTTCAAAAATGGATTACATCTAATATTCTTAAAAACCCTTTTCCATCCACCTTTCAAAATACCATATTTTTATAGCTTGTTTTTGTATATTCAGAACAAGTTGAGTATAACGACACATTTAGGTAAATATTTTTCTTGATATTTTTGATAAATTTCAATTATAAATATAGCAATTTTTCATATAAAATAAGCATATTCAAAATATTATTTTTAATCATATGCTTTTCAAAAATAATACTCAAACTAAGTAATAATAAAATTACAGAAATTATCAAACAACCACAACCACTCAAACAAAAATAATTTCCTACATATATAACTAATATGATAAATCCTATTATTAAAATTATTGATATGCTCATTTTTCTCCCTTCTTCTTTCATTTTTACTTTAATATTATACCACAAATAAAAATATTTTACTCTTTCTTTACGTAAACATATTTTCTAGCTTTTGATTTTTCTCATCATACTTATAACCATTTAAAGTTATATTTTTAATTTTTCAACATCAGTAATTCTATTTTTTATAATATAATTTACAGTAAATCCTTCATTTTTAGAATTTGTACTTATCTGTTTCAATTTATTATCTTTCTCATCAAAAATTCAAAATCATAAATATTATCTAATTTTAAAATTTTTGGAATACTCTTTAGATGAAAGATTAATTATTATATCTTCATTTTCAAAAATATTTATTTACTTTTTCACGCAAACTTCATACAAAGATTGCTTTCAAATATAGAATTTACCATATCAAGACGATATTCTTTTTGTTTCTGAAAATGAGTGTTAAAATTCCATATAACGCACTCAAAAATTACAAGGTGATTTTTTCTGTAAACTCCAAATCCTCATCATTAAAAACTATTCGCATCTATTGATTTAAAAAGCAATTCCTGTGTAACTTGCCAACGCATGTCCTTTAATTTTATTATCATAATTTTTTATAAAATTCCAATATTTTTCTGCTAACTCTTTTTCAACTTAAACTTTTTCAATTTCTTCTATTGAAAATTCAACTATTTTTCTACAATTTTGTTGTTATTTCTTGAAATTCATTTTTAATTTTCTCTATTTCTACAAAAGTTTTTATGTTTTTTACTCGGTGCTATAATTATTTTCATTTTTCTCCTAATAATATTTTTACATTATAATCTATATTAAAAATGCGTCAATATACTTTTATTCCAATAATTTTTATAACAAAAACAGTTTACTTTAAATATAGTACCCCATATTTTTCAACTGCTTTTCTTGAATTTAATTACTTATTATTTTTACTATTCTACAGCTTATATCTCCACCACCAAAGTTTACGATTGCTTCTCCTGCTTTTGAATGGAATGATGTTGTACTACTTCCATTCATTCCTTCATAATAAAGCTCCACTTGCGTAGATGTTCTTGACATATTAAATTCATATCCACCTGTCATTACTTTAACTGTTCCTTTTTCTGGCATATAATCTGCTCTTATATTGTCCCGTTCCCACAAGTATAATTTTCCGAAACAGTTCCTGACATTTTTGGTCCCCATTGTTGAGACAACTTACGAATGCTAAAGCTCCTACTAACATTCCTAATACTTTTTTTGTTGATTTTCATCTAAATCCACTCCTATAAATAATTTTTGTTAATTGAAAGAATACAAAAATATTTTTACTCTTTTTCTTTAACAGATGTAATTTACACTCTTTACATTAAAGAAAAATGAGAGATATTTTTATTTTTTATACTATAATTATATCTATCAAACCATTGCTTTCAGCAATCTTTTTAAATTTTCCATATATTCCTGACTAGGTGTATATGCTTGTAATATTCTTTTTCTTACTCCATATTGTCTATATTTTATTAATTTATATTTTTATATTTTTATTAAAGTTAGCAATTAATTTACTATATCATCAACCATTTTTCATTATTCAATATTTCAGGAACAATTACGTTCTAACTCATAAATTTTTATCTATTTGTACTAAATATTCAAAGTTTTTAAAACTAATTCATTTGAAATCCCTGTCATTAATTCATGATCTTCTTTTGTATATGCCTTAATGTCTAGCATCATTTTTATCCATAACCTTGTAATAACTCTTTTTATCTTCTGTCCACATTGGAATTAAACCATTACTATCTACAAAACATGTCATGTATGGTATTTTTCTTTCACAGCTTTAAATATTTCTGTCAAAAATTTCCATTGTAAAGTACATTCACCACCAGAAACCGTTATTCCTTGAATAAATGTAGCAGCTTTATCTATTTCATTAATTACATCTTCAACTGTCATAACTAATAAACTTTCGTTATATATTTTCTTATATTCATCTACATTATGTAAATCATAAATTGGTATAGTTTCAGGATTATGACAATATAGACAATCAAATTTACAGCCTTGAAAAATATTGACAGTCTGTTGCAGATAATCAACATTACTAAAAAGGAATTATTTTATTTATATTACCTTTCATTATTCATTTCCTCTTACTTTTCTTTCTAATATTTTAGAATTTTCTCTTGCTCCTAACCCAAATACTACTGTTTGTTGAATAACTTGCTCATTTCTAAATAATTTTTCCATTTCTGATTTTTCACTAAATATCCTGTTATTCTAATTACATCAGCATCCGTTGAATATACTGAGAAGTATCTCATTCCTTCTTTAAATGCTCCTTTTATAATATCTAAAATTGAAGCTGGATTTTTGCAAGCCATTTCATCAAATGGAATATCTCCAATTCTGATTTGAAATATGGATGGAATCTTGCTGTTTTTGTTAATATGATCTGGCAAGAGTTCATCTCCCTATTGGTATTCTACATCACGGACTTATACCTGCGTCTGTATCAATTCCTACTTGAGCGTGTAGCACATAATGATCGTCTGTTGTTTCACAATATTTTGTTTTATAACTATGAACTAAATCTTGTAAAGTTTTTATAATTTTTCTCCTAAATCATCTGCATATTTATCCCAACCAAATTTGCCTTCTTTTTGAATCTGAATCTGCTTTTACCTACTAATTTATTTACACATTCTGCAAGTCCTACAACTCCAAACATTCCACTAAATCTATCTCTATGAATTAATCCTTCTTTTTGCTAAGAAACTTGAATCAAAGAATCCACTTTCTTCCACTAAAAATGCTGCTCTTTTATCCATATAACTTGTCATTCTTTTTACTGCTTCAGGTAATGCATATTCAAAATTCTTTTTCATCTTTAGCAATTAAAAGCTAATTTTTGCTAAATTTAATCTAGTTAAAGTATAAGCTCCTCCTCAATACTTAATCCATTATAGCAACTTGCTATTGCATAATCTTTATTATTGAAATCTTTTTGGAACATTTTATAATTTGAAAAACTTGGTTTTGCAACTTTTAAACTTGTTTCAATACATTATATTACAAAATCATCAGGGTGTAATTTCTTCGTCGTATTTTCAATGTTAAATTTGAGGTCATTGTATCTAACTCAACTGTTGCTTTTTAATATCAATTCTCCTGCTTTTTGTTTTTTTAAGGCTAAATTTGCGTGACAGAAAGAATCTGTTATTGTTCCTATCTATTTGTAATAAGAATAATTTTATAGCTTTATAAGCTTCTTCCTCTGAAACTTTTTCAACATAAGGCTCTAATAAATAATCTATATTACCAATATAAACTGGATATGAAGTTATTGATGGTACATGGTTATACAAAATTAATAAATTTGTTGTAGCTTCCCATATATCATTTGCTGGTTTTTAACTCTAAAATTCACTTCCTTGTTTCATAAATTTTTCATAATCTGGGTTATGTATCTTGCTCTATAAGGTGCATTCCCTTCAAACAAGTCACAAATTATCCCATTATCTCTAAATTCTTGTATTTCGGGTGTTGTTCCTAAAACATCTAATGTTGATTCAGCAGCTCCAGCTAACTGTCTTAATTTTTTGATCATAAGTCAAAACATTGTTTTTATGATCGATAAAATTTGGTTTTGACATAAATACCTCCATTTTTATTCTAAAAAGTACAAATAAAAAGCTAATATCAACTTTTTATATTTTATATCAATTATAATTTTCTATTATTTCATTTATAAATCTACCACATTTTTTCAAAATATGCAAATTATTTAAGTGTATTTACAAAAACATTTTTCTCCCTTTATTTTTGCCTATCTTTTTAGCTTTTCTAAATTTCCACGGTTCAATATACCCTAGAAAAACAATCCCAACTTATTTTTCATAGCATTTTTCTTGTAATAATCGTGATCTTTCGTTATTTTTATCATATTGTTCATAATACCAAACATAGCCATCTCTTAATAATTCTTCATTTATATTTCGTCCATCAACATATAATATTCCAACACTTCTCCATATCTATCTTTAGACTTTATATCAATTTCTATCGTTTTTGATTAGACACATAATTCATTAATGCTTTTTACTTTCATATCCAAAATCTTGATCTTTTTCTGGAGCATCAACACCGTAAAGTCTAACTTTTTATTAAATCTCCATCCAAAACATTATTTTTAATTTTTACTGAAATAGTATCTCCATCACTAACTTTTTATAACTTTATACTTTATTTTTCATTTGATTTATTTATCTCTATTTCACTTTTCATCATTTTCATCAAATGAAATTTTATTTATATTTTCTATTTTTCTTTAATTGTATCATTTAAAACATTTATATATTTAGTATCAACTTTAAATACTTTCCCTAAAACTTTTACATTTTAACCCTAAAGTTGGTCCTACAACAATTCCAACTATAGACAAAACAATTTTAAAAAAATTCTCTTAGATAACCTTTTTGATTTATTACTTCTTTCTTTTCTTTTGCCATACATTTTTCCTCGCTATACTATTATTCTTTCAATATCTTTTATTAAATTTCGTTAAAAATATCGTCTTGAATTGTGTTGCCCATCGTGCCATCTGTTGAAGTGTTATTTCATAATCTTTATCTTTTCCTAAAATAGTTACTCTATTGTCTACTTTTACATTATTTATATCTGTAATATCAACAATTATCATATCCATACAAACTTCTCCAAAGAATTTTTAGCTTTTTACCATTAATAAGTATAAATGCATCACTATTTTTCTATTTGTTTTTGCAATCCATGTGCATATCCTACTGGAATTATAGCCACTTTAGTATCTCTTTTTACTATTCCTTTATTCCCATATGATACTTGTTCTCCATTTTTAACCTCTCTTATACAAATCACTTTTTGAAATTAAGCTCACAGTTTGAGATAATCCAATATTTTGTAATAACGGCTCCATTCCATAAAGTGCCATCCCTATTCTTGCAAAATCATAATTATACTTTTTATCGTATTTAAACAATAACGGACTTGCTTGTAAATGTCTAAATTTATATTTTATACCATTTTTCAGTTAATTTTTAATATTTTTCATATAATTCTACTTGTTTTGTTACATCTTTTTCATTTTCAATATGAGCAATATGCGAATAAACACTTTTATTTCAAATGTTATATCATCTTTTTGTAGTTTTTCTAATTTTGATAAAATCGTTATTTCTTCAAAATCAAATCCTAACCTATTCATTCCTGTATTAAATTTCAAATGAAATTTAATTTTTCTTTAAATCAAGTTGTTTTAATCCAATATATTTATCTAATTGTGCTATACTAAACAAAGTAATTTCTATTTCATTATTTACTGCTTTTTCTAAATCATTTTACTTCAATATAATTTAAGCACATTATATTTAACATATTCTCATTTCCTTTTTGATTTAAAAGAAATATCTTTTGTAATAAAAGTGCCTCTTCAATGTATGCCACTGCAAAGTTATTACATTTTTCTTTTATCAAAATCGGTAAAATGTTTGCAATTCCAAGACCATAAGCATCATCTTTTAATACCCAAATAATATTTTCATTTATATTCTTTTAAAAATTTTCCAATATCTTTTCTTTATTTATTTCTAATTTTTATTAACATACCTTTTTATTTTTATTAATATAAGTAAGCAAAATTTATTTTTAATCTTTTTATTCATATACCATAACGATAAAGCTATTACAATTCCACCTCAACAAAGTTCCCTATTGTTGCAAATGTAAAATTATGAATTATTCCAGCGATTGTTGTATGGTATGCCCCATCATTAAAAGATAATGGCAAGTAAAAGCATATTTGCTACAACGTGATCATACCCTAAAACTATAAATAACATTATTGGGAACCAAATTCAAAAATTTTAGAAATCCATCTTTTTGCCATATATCCTAAAAGACTTGCTCCTGATACTAAAACATTACATAAAAATTCCTTTTAAAAATATATCATATCCACTTGCTTCTATTTTTATGATGAGCTACTGCTTCTAATAATTCTTGACCACTTTGTCCTAAAGTTCCAGTTTTTAAATGTTATATACGCTACAAAATTGATCCTATCAAATTAAATATCCAAACAATTACCAATACTCTTAACATATTAAATATTGAGATATTTTTCAACTAATCCTACTGTCATCATACAGTTACTTGTAAATAATTCAAGATGTAATAATACTATTGAAATTAATCCCACTGGAAAAGCTGAAAGCTCAATAAATTTTTGCTACTCACTGCATTTCAATTTGTACAAGTCAGCTGAAACCAATATATTTCCAACCGATCAAACACGCTATAAACATTCCAGCTAAAATTGCTGCAAGTGCTAATTTTCAAAAGATTTTACCATTCTTTTTCTCCGGCATTCGATACATATTCCACTAATTCACTTAATGTTTTCATAATTTTAACTGTATAGATATTCATACTCTCCTTTCATTCTTATTTTTAGCTAACTCTGTTATATATTCAAAAAAATGCATCTCTATCAGCATAATAAACTAAATCTACTGGACGACCATTTTCTTTTTAATCGTTCTCCCTTGACTTGCACCTTCTGTTATAACATCACTAAATACAACTTCTCTTTTTACCAATTCTTCTTTACCAAATGAGGCTGTTGTTAATACATCCCATAAAAATAAGTTGAATTTGTAACATAATGTGTTAAAGGAGAACTGCTGCATAACTTTGTCCTAAAAATCAACTCCTTCATTTTTCTTTGACTTGCCCACATATCTCTTATATCCATTGTAAGTGGTACCATGTTAGTGCTTTCAAGTGCAACTAATTCAATTTTTATATTACTATCCAAACTCTTTTTGCTGCATACGGATCCCAGTAAACATTCCATTCAGCAGTACCGTCATGTTCTGGTTCTTCAACATTTCCTTGTTCCAAAAATGTTTCCTCCCATCCAGTCAAAGTTTATTTATTTTTCTCTTCAATAGAACTATCAATGTCTAAGCACGAGCTAAGTCAGTTAGGTACAGTCAAATACTAAATCTATTTTTCATCACTTTCTCTTAATACTTTCAAAATATCTTCATAGTGCTTTTATACTCGCTTCTTCCACTGTTAGTGACTTAATTTCGTTTAAAATTGGTAAAACATCTACAACAAATGCATGCATTCTCCAATCTTTTGGAAATGGATTTACTGCTCTTGAATCTGACAATGCAACTTTAATCTTTTTATCTTTCTCATTTCCAAATTTTTCTATTATTTTTCTACTTGCTGACGCTGCTGGTTGCAAATAACAATCTGCTTCAATTACACTCACTCCAACAAGTTCTACATCCTCCATTTTTAATATTAAATATAACGAAATTAAATCATCAACTCCTCCATCATGATTTAAGTACACTTTTCTTTTTACTCATTTTACTTCCTTTCTTTTTTTATAATTTATATCTTTATTATATAATTTTTATAATTTTTATAAAATCTATTTTTGCTTTTAAATTACTATCTTACGATAATCTATTTTTTAAAAATCTTCATATTTGAATTCTCTTATAACTTTAAGTCCTTCTTTTTCTGTATAAACTGCTAATGCTGGAAGATTTATTCCATTAAAAGTATTCGTTTTTACCATACTATAATGTGCCATATCCGTAAAAATTAATTTATCTCCTACTTTTGCAGCTTCATCAAATGAGATAATCCCCTATTATATCTCCTGCAAGACATGTAGGGATATCAAGTCTATGTGTATTTCTTTTCATTTGGTAAAGCTGATCCAAATATATAGTATATATGGCATTTCAATTACATCTGCATCATGACATGAAGCTGAAGTATCTAAAAGTAAAATTTCTATTTCATTTTTGTAATATCTAAAACTTCAGACACTAAAAACCTGTATTCAATGCGACAGCTTCTCCTGGCTCTAAATATACTTCAACATTATAAGTTTCTTTTATATGAGTTTTATACATTTTATTAATTTTTCAATATCATAATCTTTACAGGTTATATGATGTCCACCACCAAAATTTACCCATTTCATATTATACAAATATTTCCCAAATTTTTTTCTTCAAATACTTTTAATACATTTTTCTAAAGCGTCCGAGTTTTGTTCACACAAAGCATGAAAAATGTAGCCCTTCTATCCCTTTCAATTTATCTTCCTCAAAATTAACTATCGTCACACCAAATCTTGAGTATCTTCCAGCCGGATTATAAATTTCTGTCTCAACTTCTGAAAATTCAGGATTTACCCTTAATCCACAACTTATTTTTATTTAATTCTTTTTTTCTTTTGAGCTACTTTTTCTTTAAATTTATCCCATTGTCTAAAACTGTTAAATACGATATGATTTGTAATATCTAATATTTCATCAATTTCATCATCTCTAAAAGCAGGATTAAAAATATGTGTTTCAATTTTTTCTTTATTAAATTTTTCTCCATTTCCTCGTAACCAAGTCTAGCTTCAAACAGTGAGCTTGCTGTCGTCCCATCTAAAAATGTCCAATTAACGGATAAAAATAAAACATTGAAAATCCCTTTTATTACTAACAATATTTTTACCCCGTTCTTTCTTTCACTCCTTTTAATATATTCAAATTTCTTTTTAATAATCTCTCATCAACTACAAAAGCTGGCGTCGGTAAATTAGTTATATCTATATCTATATTTTATTTTTGTTACTCTCCTCCTACATTTTTATATTATATCATAAATTTTAACATAATTTTATCATATTTTTGAAAATATACCACTAAAAGAAGTACAACCTAGTTTAAATACTAATGTTTAGTGCTTCAGTCAATTTCTAAAATATTGTTCTAAATCCTGTTGTAAATATACTATTTCTATCTTTTTATATTTATGTTTTATTTTTCATAATTTAAGTAAAGTTCAAGAATTTTACTTAATTCAATCGTACTTCCAACACCTAAGAAAATACTATCTTTAGCTAATTCTATGCCTTTTACAGTAATTTTTGCATTAGAAATTCCATTATAATTTGCTTCAAAATTTTTAACTTTTCATCATTTAATGCTTTTTATAAGTTCCATATCCACTAAATTTTAATTTTTATTAAAAATATTTGTTTTATTTTTCAATTCTTGTCCCCAAAACAAAATTGCATTTTGTCTATATATTTTCCATATTTGAAGTCAATCCAAAATTGCTGATTTTCTTCTTTAAATTTATTTCTTATAACTTTATCATACGAAAAACCAATATAGGGACTTATAAATAATTATTTCCCCAAATTTATATCCAGCTTCCACATATGTTGAATAAATTTTTATTTTTATAATTTACTTCTATTTTTCATTTCCATTTGGTAAAATCACTTCTCTTTGAGACTTTACTTGTATTTCCTATTCCTACTCTTCATGAATATAAAACGGAACTTTTTCTCCTTCTTTTTCTTCCATAAATTGAAACTGTAATATTATCTGCTTCTAATTTACCACCAAATCTAGTTAAATTTTACTGTTCCTTTTGATGTTGCTGCAGACATTTCCAAAATTATATCATTTCTTATATCAATTCCAACTGCTACACCATATAATTTCATTTCTCCTTCTGCATAACCTTCTTGATGTAATCTCCCATTTGTTCCTATTCCATTTGTCCAAATACCTACTCCATTTTCACTTTTTCATCATCTTTAATCTAGTGTAGCTGAAAGTCTATTTGATAAATCTCTATTTATAATATCTGCTTGTTTTAAATGCTCAACGCTTGTGCCGAATCCATGTATTTCGACCAGACAGACTATCTAGCGATTACCAACATTCATACCATTTGCATTATTTTTGGAAAAATACAACTTCTTTCGATTACATCTTCATTAATTTTTATCTCCACTTTCCAACGACTTATCTATTCCTTTAAATAATTTTTCAACATTTTCAGCTCGTATCTTTTTGCATTTATCAGTTTTTCTAAAGTATTTTACATATTCTTTTATATTTTTCTTTGAACACTTAAAGAAACTTTATTATCTTTTTATCGTTGATTCTGCTCTCTAATAACTCAGATTATTGTAGTTTCGCCAAAAATTCCCTTTTATTCACGCCTTTAGCTTCAATTACATTATATTCTTGAGATTTTTCAGAAAAATATGCTCCCATTTTTAAATTTAACAATACTCGCTCTATCTAACTCCTGTATTTACCATCTACAATTAGTGTACTCCTAAAAGTGGCAACCGATTTCAGAATTATTTTGTAATATAATCCCCAGTTATTCTTTGCCTTTCCTTTCTACTTTCACAACACCATCATTTTTACACTTTTTATACCTACAAGCTGCTTTATCTCCTAAAATTAATGTCCCTTTTTCTTTCAACTATTCCATCTTCCCTTTTCTTGTAACAGCAATATTTGAATTAACAGATTTTTTTAATTTTCCTAAAGTCCCATTTTCTACTACTGTTTCACCAAAATATATGCTATTTTCCAGCTAAAACTAATGTCCCTTTACCAGTTTTTAATAATCCTCCCATCACCACTTATATCGTTACTAAAAGTATATCGCCCCTCATCTGTTATATTTGCATTAAATTTACCTTTTAATCCTGCATTAGACCTTCTTTCTCCTTCAAGTAGAAATACTATCAAATTTTGCTGGTGATTTAATGCCTTCATTTCATTCAAATATCCCCAACCAAATTTTGAATCTACACCTGATTCTCCAATATCATCTACTGTTGTCAATATTGTTTGTTGTATTTCATGTCCCTGTCATCCACGGGTATTTTTCTTTTTATTTTTGCTGCTGTTGCTGTTACTCTTGGAGCTGCAAATGAAGACCCATATCCGTAACATTTATTTTTATAACAATAATTTCCATTTGCTGCAATAGTCCAATATTTGCGATCCACCAGCCCAAAGCTAAATGAGGTTCACTATTCTGTTTCATCTTCTCTTACACCAACTACTGCAATCCACCTTTACACTAAACTGAGTATATATTTAGGTAATCCAGCTTCAATAGAAGTTTCCATCAAGTTTTTCCCTTTTTGTCATATTCCACAGCCTAAACAAATAAAGAACCTTCTTCTACAGAATCAGTATAAAATTTTAAAAAGTTCATCTACTCTTCTTTCATTTTCTGTATCTAAAAATATAATTTTTCTTTTACAGTTCTCATATATGCTTTTAATGCTTGCATTTATATTTTTCCATTTTCATATTCTTCAATTTCTTCCCACTTGTATTTCCAAATGATTGATTATAAATTCTCACTCCAGCTTTTTGCATTCTCTTATAATTTTTCTATATCTATTGAAATTCACTTCCATCTTTTATACTCATCGCATCAAAAGTTCTGCTTCATTTGCTCGCTTTAAGACTTTTCCCACCAATAATTGTTCCAACTATTAGTCCGTGATTATCTTTCAATCATCATTTTTATCAACATTTTTCTATATATCTATTTCCATTATCCATATGTAGCAAGTCTATCTCCAAATTCCTCATCTTTTATATCTTTATAATTTCTTTCATATCCACCAAAACTCTGGTTGTTTTTATTATCCGATAAAAATCATATCTAAAATTCAATTTTATATCCCTTATATTCATCTGATTGTTTATCTTTATTAAATTTTGTGCCATATGTATCTCTATATTCTAAATTTTCCTAAATTAGCATGCTTCTTTCTTTTTTATCAGGCGTCGCTCCACCACCACAGCTTATAATGAATGATAATACTCCCATAATTAAAATACTTTTTATATCTTTTTCTTTATCATTTAATTTTATCTCCTATTTTTAATCTTACATAGTATATCAATTATGTTTTTTATTATCTACCTCATAATAGCTTTTAAATTTCAACAACATTAATTTTATTTTAATATTTCATTTTTAAATTTACTTGGCAATATTCCATAATATTTTTGAAAAACTTGGCTAAATTTACTCTGGATTTTCATATCCCACTGCATAAGATATATCTAAAATATTTTTATTACCTTTCTTCTAAAAGAATTTTCGCATATTGCATTTTCATTTTTATAATATATTGTGAAACTGTTATTTTTTCCCACCATTTTTAAACATTTTCTGCATTTGATAATTACTAAGTCCAACCAAATTACAAATTTCTTTTTATTTTTGGCATATTTTCAAAAATTTGATTCCTCTATAATATTTTATAAATTTTCTTTTCTACATTTACATTTTTCTCGTTGATTTTCAAGGGCACTTTAATTGGTAATTCTAAAATTACTAAGTATTAGTTTGAATACTTGCATTTTAAATATAAAATACTCTTCCATTTGCTATTTTAGATTTTATATATATTTTTGAAAAGAACTTCTCATCTTTGAATCCGATTTTTCCTAAATAAAAATAATTTTTCATCTAAAATATTAAAAATTTTATTATTCAATTAAAAATCGTTTCTTTATCCATTGATCTAAGTTTTTCTCAAATTTATCTGTATAAACATTTATTGTCAAAGTTTTCAAGATTATTACTTTCAAAAATAGATTTTTAATATTGCCCGTAACTCTATAAATTATTATATCTCCCTTTTCTACTTCTAATTTTTCTATTAGGTGTTATCAAACTACATTGTCCCTTTAATATTATAATTATTTTATAATATTTGTATTAACAACCAGTTTAAGTATTCCATCAATATTTCACCATATGTTTTTAATGTGACACTCCATATTCTTCATCTAATTTATATCTTTTAACAATACCTTTTTAATATTTCTTTATTTTTCTATTTTAAAAAAATTTATATTCTTTTTCCGATACCTTTAGATTTTTATTTGTCAAATTTCCAGAAATTTTACTTACACTTTTTATAATTTGTGACTTTATCCATATTATTTCTCATTTCTTATTCAATAAAACTGACCCTATTTTTAAGAGTCAGTTTTTATTCTTATCTCACTTACTTTATTTTTAAACTTTAATCTTTATTATAAAACATTACATTTTTATTTAGATTTTCCTTACAATACTTTTAAAATTGTATTTATTTTTAATCTACTAATACAGGATTAAAATCTTCTACCCAAGGTAAACCAAATTTGTCTAGTGCATCCATAAATTTATCTGGATTCATTTCTTCTACATTATAAACTCCTGCTTTTTCCATTTCACCTGTAGTACCATTACCGCTCCAATCATAGCAGGTACTCTGTCGTATACGAAATTGCTTGTGAACTAACTTCTTTTAACATTCTTCGTGATCACAAACATTGTAAACATAGTAAGTTTTATCTTTTCCATCTTTTTCCCTCTAAAAATCTACCAATATTTGTTTTTCCCTTTCGTTCTAAATTCGAGTGATGCTGGATCAGGCAATACTGCTTTTTAAAAATTGTAATGGAACTATCTGTTTGCCCTTCAAACTCTATCGGTTCCAATAGATGTCGTTCCTGCATTTTCAAGCACTTTTGAGTGTGATTTAAATAACTTTGCCCAAATGTCATAAAAATCTAATTCTTTTATTCCTTTTTATATTTAAAGCTAAAGATTCTAATTCTTCATGGTGTAACAAGTACTGTCATCTTTTTCTCCAATTTGTGGAAAATTATATACTCTTTTTATTTCCATAGGTTCCGTTTCTATCCATTTTCCATTTTCCCAATAACTTCCATTAGCTGTAACTTCTCTATATTTGTTTCTGGATTAAAGTTTGCTTTGCAAATGGATATCCATGATCTCCAGCATTAGCATCTAAAAATATCAATGTAATTAATTTCATCAAAGTGATGTTTTTGTGCATAAGCTGAAAATACTCCCATCCTCCGGGATCAAACCCCACAACCCAATGTTGCTGTAATTCCTGCTTTTTCAAATTTTCTCTATATTCCATTGCCATTTATATTCAAATTTTTGCTGTATCTAAAAGGTTCATAATTAGCTGTATCTAAATAATCTGTTTTTGTTTCCAAACAAGCATCCATTATTGTTAAATCTTGATAAGGTAATGCAACATTTATTACAATATCTGGTTTTATATTCATTAGTAATTTTACTAATTCTGGCACATTATCAGCATCTACTTTAGCTGTTTCTATATCAATTCTTCCTTCATATTTACTTTTTCTATTTTTCTTTTATTGCATCACATTTTGATTTTTGTTCTACTTGCTATCATTATTGAACTAAATACTTCTGAATTTTGTGCACACTTGTGACACTACATTCTGATACTCCACCTGCTCCAATTATTAATGCTTTTTACCCATTTTTACCTCCTAAATTTATTTAATTTTATTATTTTTCAAAAACATTTACTAATAAATAGTAATATCTCTCTAAAAGCAATTTATTCAGGCTAATGCCGTTGACTGACCCTGACTGATCATAAATTGGACATAACTCATTCATATCAAGCCCTCACGATATTTAATTTTTGATATCTTTTTCTATCGCTTTATGTAATTCCACAAATGTCACTCCCCAGCTCAGGTGTTCCTGTTCCGAAATTCTGAAGGATCTACACATCTAAATCTAATAGTAAAAATAAACTGGTTTATCTTTTTAATCTTTCTACAACTTCATCAAGTCCATCAAATTGAATCTTGTCGTATGAATTTCTCCCCTTTTAGCGTACTCAAATTCAGATTTTTCCCCACTTCTTATTCCAAATTGAGAAATTTTGCCTTTTTCCAACTAAATCCCAACATCTTTTTATTACAGATGCATGAGAATATTTTTGCCCTAAATACTCGTCTCTCAAATCAGTATGAGCATCAAATTGAATTATATGTAAATCTGGATATTTTTCAAATACCGCCTCACACTTCACAAGTGTCACTGAGATGTTCTCCACCTATCATAAACGGTATTTTTCCCATCATTTTAATATTTCCTCTCGTATTTCTTTTCTATTTCTTCTAAAAGCTAACCCGAATGCCCAAATGATAGTTCTAAATCTCCACCATCAAAAACCTTTATATCTTCCAAATCTTTTCATCTTGATACGGACTAAAAGTTTCAATTCCAAAACTTTCCATTTCTCATTGCACTTGCAGAAATCTTGTCCCAGTCATATGATGTTGTGACTATCAAACGGAGCTCCAAAAATTACAATATCACTTTCTTCATATCCATCATCACAACCAATAAATGTATGCATATTTTTGTTTCATCTTTTTCCTTTCAATTTAATTTTATTTTTCTATTAATTCTTTCACATAATTTGGTAATGCAAACGCTCGCTTATGCTAATTCTGTAACTAATATTTTGTGTTTTCAATCCCTAATTTATTCCAGTTTTCATCTTTCAAATCTTTAATTAGATGAAAGTCCTTTTGTTGCAAATCAAAAAGCCAGTGTCCTGACGGATATGTTTGAATATGCTAGTTGATAAACTGTTGCAAAAGGATACTGCTTTTAATTGTCTATGAGCTCTTTTTGTTGCTTCTGCATCTGCTTTATAATATGGACTTTCATGCTGATTTACAAATATGCCATCTTCTTTTAATGCATTAAAGCAATTTCCATAAAAATTCTCTTATAAACAAATCCTCTCCAGTCCCCAAACGGATCTGTTGAGATCTACTAAAAATCAAAATCATATTCGTTTTGTTTTTGATCTCTACGAATTTTTGAGACCATCTTCATATATAAATTTACTCTTTTCATCGTCTAGTTTACTCGCTGTAATTGGTAAATATTCACGACGCATCTACAACCATTTTATCTATTTCAACCATATCTATTTTTCTCAATTGTTTCATATTTTACGAAGTTCTCTTACAGTTCATCGTCTCACTGCTCCAATAACTAATATATTTTTAGCATTAAGTTTTGATTGCCATCGGAACATGTACCATCATTTCGTGATAAATAAATTCATCTTTTTCAGTCAACATCATAAATCCATCAGAGTGTTAAAAATCTACCAAATTCATATGATTCAAAAATATCTGTCTTTGAAATTCACTTTTCTTACTTACTAAATGCTTATCGACTTTTTATTGAAAATCTTACATTTTTGTATGTTCTTCGTATACCATAATTCCATTATTCCACACCTTCTTCCACTAACAACAACTTTTATATTTTCAACATTTACATCTTCCGTCGCCCAATAAGCTACACCCTTTTTGCTGCTTCTGCATAATCAATCGTATGTTACTATTTCTTCCGTAATTTTTCTCCCGGAGCTAATATTGGAATTTCTGGAGGATACGCCATCCCAAATTCTCCGCTCACTTTTCCTTCACTTTCTCTATCGGCATTGAGGTACTGCAGCGCCAGATGCTTTTTTGTGGAGTCAGTACTTCTGGTGCACACATGTTCGTGATCAAACATTCCTTTTTGGATCTTTTGAATAAAGTCTTTTTATTTCTGCAAGTGACAGAAATCAATCTTTCAATTTCCATTGCTCTATCTCCTGCAGTTACTATCGCCAAAATATTATCTAAATCTCAAATTCTATTTTGAATATTATAGTCATCTCGTAAAATATCGTAAACTTCAATTCCTGCAAGCCCTATATCTTTTGTGAAAATTGATAATTTTGCTAGTATCAAAATCAAAAATATCATCTCCGTTTACGAGCTCTTTTTCCATACGCAATATCCACCTAATTTAGTTTTATCTCTTTTTCTTGCATATTCGGAATATTCTATCGTTTTATCAAATAATTTTTCTCCATTTATGCTTAAATTTTTCTGGCATGTATCAGTGAACTCATTAGTAAATAAGATGCACTCGTTGTTTTGTGTTAAATTTATAACTTGTCATACATAATCCGCATTCACTCTATCTCCACCTATTAAAAGAATAGAACTTTGTGTCAATGAACCTCCGTTTTGTGCATACTTATCGCAGCCATATCTGCTCCAGCTTCATCGCTGAAATCAGTAAATTCTTATTAAAACTAAAATGTACTCCGTGTGCTTCGTCCACTAAAAACTAACATATTATTTTCATGCTATTTTTACTATTGACTTTAAGTCCGAACAAATCCCGTAATATGTTGGATTATTTACTAATATTGCTTTTGCATCTGGATTTTTCATCAATTACCTTTTTATATCATTTATTGACATTCCAGTGAAATTCCTAATCTTTTATTCAGTCCAGATTTATATAAATAAGAATTGCTCCATTTATAACTAATGCAGTATGACACTTCTATGAACATTTCTAGGAACAATTATTTTATCTCCTGCTTTTGTTGTTGACATTATCATCGCTTGAACTGCTCCCGTTGTTCCACTTACCATCAAATAATGCTTCTCTAGCTCCAAAGGCTTTCGCTGCAACCTCTTGTGCTTCTTTAATTACTGATGTTGGATGACAAAAGATTATCTAATGGTTTTCATTGAATTAACATCCATTTTCATAGCTTCAAGCCCAATAAATTCTGTAAATTCTTGATTTCCACGTCCTCCTTTATGACCGGGACATCAAATCTTACTACTCTATTTCCTAAAATGGTTTTTCATTGCCGTTAATAACGGTGTTTTTCTTGTTCTTTTTATATTTTCATTTTTCATTCCATCACCCGAAATTCTAATAAATATTCATTCCACTATAAATTTCTATCATTTCTTTTTCTCAAACTATTCGTAATTTCAAGTCTAGTTTCAGTTTATTTTCATAAACATCTTGGTTAAATCAAATAATTTTTGTAAAACTATATCTTTTATTAACATTTTTTGTATGAAAAATATTTGATTGATACACATTTACATCAATAGCATCATATTTTCTTAATGTTTCTTTACTTATAAAATCTTGAATAGAAGTTATTTCATGATCTGAAAAATATCCTGATTTATCTCAGTAAATCCTCTAATTCGATAGTCCATCGTTATAATGTCGGAATCAAAACTTCCGATCAAATAATTTAATGTATTTAATGGCGAAATTTCCCCACATGTTGCTATATCAATATCTACCGAAATGTAGAAATTGAATTATCTGGATGATATTCTGAGAATGTATGCAGTTATATGGCTTTTATCAAATGCCCATGTACCGTTTCTGTTTTTCATGCACCTTTTTAGCTTTATTATTAAAATTATAATTTCCATTAAAAATGGGGTGCCTCTATTACATGATGAATCAATATTCGTTGGATCAATCCTTTCTTCAACTACTAAAATATTTACTGATGCTCCTTGTGGTTCATAATCTTGTTTTTGATATATTTACAAACCGTTGCACCTATCATATCTGCACATTAATTAAAATTTTTGTTAATCTGTCAGAATTATATTGCTCATCAGTCATATGCAATATAATCCTTTTGCTCTCTTTCAGTTTTAGCATAACACTATATCATAGATATTAAAACTTAATGTTTTGGTTAGATTATTAAAAGCCGTGTAAAGTTATCTCCAACTCATTCATCACATCCTTTTTATTTAATTTTGCCAAAATTATATCATTTTATACTCATTTTTACAATCAATTTTTATAAAAATAAAAGGCAGAAAAATCAAATTATTTCTACCTTATCTTAAACTTATTTATCGCTTATTTTTTAGAACCATTCTGTTTTATCAATCATCAATCCTGTATATCCTTTTCCTTCAAAATAAATTTTATAAACCACCTTGATATACTGATTCGTATACATTCTCATGAACACGTGTAAAATTAAAATGTGTTCCCGTTTCATTACTTATACAATTTTGCTATATCTTGTTCCATTATTGTATTCCTTTTTCCTGTTGTTCACAGCTATTTTACCACTCTTGAAAATCCTAAAGCCCCTACTAGTAAAATCCCATTAAAATCATCATTTTTCATTCTATATCACTCCTGTATATTTACATATCTTTTAACTCTTTTTATATTTTCAATCATATTTTTGTTTATTTACTCTATTTGCTGTATATTTTAAAATTTATTTTTACATACAACCACAATCAGCATCACTATATATTTCTCTTTTCATCAGTTCTTAATTTATCATGCCCTTGACCACTAAAATACAATTTATATATTTCATTTTGGTGCCTTATTCTTTCAAAATGATCCTTACTTACATTTGTAAATTTAAATTCTTTCCTGTTTCTAAGCTTCAAAAGCAATCCTATCATTCTTACCCCATTACCTGTAATACTTTTCCCCATTGTTTGACATTTCGTTTTATAATTCTCAAAACCAATGAACTTATCATCAAAACTCAATTAATACTATCATGTAACTACCTCTCTTATGTTCTTTTTATGTTTCTAAAAGTACCACCTATCATTTTACAATACCTTGAAATAAATAAAAGTAAATTTTATCTTACCAAAACTTTAATTGTTCAATTTATCTTGTATTATCTATTTTTGCTATATCATTTTGGATATATGTACTTTTCCTGTTAATTTATCACTTTCTTTTTATCTCATAATCTGATGGTAAAACCATAGCGCAACAAATCTTTGGTCAGCTTTTGAAAGAATAACGATACTCACTAATAACTTTTTAAATTTACCTAGTATGTTATTGAGATCTCCTTGATTTCCACCTAATCCTACTATAATGTTGTCTATCTTCTGTTTCACCGTATATAAAATGTTTACATGTCCTTGACTATACTTTGCATAGTTCTTTTTATCATTTGTTAGCACAATTATTGCTCCATACATGGTGTATCAATTTTTCATTCTTTTTGCTTATCTGTAATTGGTGGTACTGAACTAGCCGTTCTATTTTTCACTTTCGCTTGTTTAAAACCAATTGACAAAGATGCACAAGCTGTTCTGGATATCTTTTTGGTAAGAAGAACCTATTTTATGATATTCTCTTCCTCTATTACTGCTAACGTTTACCGTTTCTTTTATTCCTTTATACTTCTTATATTCTTTGACTATGCTCATCCAGGGACTCTCTCAGCAATTACAATTAGGACAGTTTGTGATAGTTGTTGTACTATTTGCTTTCGGTATTTTCCTGTTTCTTACTTCCATCATTACTACTCGCAGTGCTTCTTATCATTTTTGTACGAGTCACTGGAGCTTTTATGAATATTATTTCCTTTATTTTTCCACTTTTTGTCCCTTGTGTGCTGTCTCTTTTATAGTTTGCTCCTCCACTACTCATTTTCACTGTATTTTTACTATCTTGTATCGCATTTGATTCAACTTTGCTTGTACTCTCACTAGTTTTCTTTTGTATCTACATTCTGCACCGCCATTTCCAGTCCGTAGAATTTCATCGAACTTGCTGCCATTGTACTAACTAAACGGACGTACAATACTTTTCCATAATTTTCCTCAACTATATCAACCGTTGTTGGGGCTTTTTTAATTCGGCATAAAAGTTTTTCCTCCAATATTTATCCAGTTTCAATTTCAGCCGTTGCTATTTTACTTTTTGCTCTGTTACTGTCGCCTGAGCTACTGTTTTTCTCCTACCGCATATCCTTCCAACACTTTTATTTTTATCAGCTTCTACTGTTTCGTTCTTATCATTTATTTCATTTCAAAACTTTTTCTATTTCACTTTTTCTTCTTCACTCTCTTTAAATTTGCGGATTTCATTAAATATCCAAAAAGCAATAATTGACAAACTATTTGAATTTCTCAAAAATTTTGATTTTGCATGGTCACACATCGCTATTCCATATTTTTATTATTCCTTTGGAATCAAAATCAGGATTTGATAATATTTTTGTTCGTTTATAACTTTTCTTTCAAAATGATAAAATAATTTTTCCATATCTCTTTTCTCTCTCTTTACTCATTTCAGATTTTAGTTTTTCAATATTTCTTACTTTCTTCATTAATTTTTCTCTAACAGTATCTCATTTCATCTGATAAAAATTCCGCTTTATATCTGCTATTCTTTTAGATTTATTTTCTTTTAATAACTTTCCTATTCTTTTTACATTTTTAGACATATTTATACATTCTTCTTTTTTAATTGTGTCATGCATAAATTCATTATCTATTTGTTCTGAAATTTTTCCATCCTTTTGTAAGTCAGTCCATCTTTACTTTCCCCACTTTTTCTATTTCATCTTTTTGCTATCCCCACTTTATTTTTGTCCTGCATCATCTATGTATCATTGCACCATAAATCACGGTGGCTATCAGCAAAAGCTGGTTTCCTCTCACTTCAACATCAGTATGTTTTCCCATAATGCTGCAGAGTTCTGGCTTACAATATTTTATCGCTTTACACATTTAAAAGGTTGTATATTTTTATCACTGCATATGTTTAATGTGCTCCACCTTCAAGCACTACTCCATTCTCGCTTTACAATTATTCTCTGCCTATCTATCCCCAATGTACATTTCAAAATACATTTATCATTTACATGCATCGTTTTATCTGGCGTTATCACATTTTCAATATCATAAAAATCAATATAAAAACTATAGATATTCTTTGCATCTATATTTGCAACATAATTTCTTAAACTTTTTGATTTTCAAATAAACTATGTATAATTTCTCTATCTTTCGTTTTATCACTTTCATCTCTATATTTATCATATGCTTCTGCCAATATATTTTTCTATTTTTCCTAATATCTTTCTACTTTTATTGTGCAGCTTTTGATTCTACCCAACTTTTTAAATATCGTAGTTACTCGCCCTTCATTTCCTAATTCTATTTTAATCTATTAAACATATTGTCTGGATCTTTAGATGGAATTATAGAGACCTAACTATAATTTTTATATACCAAAGTATGTAATTTCTTACAATATTACTATCTCTATATTTATGATTATCATAAAAATTTTATTTCATTCTCTGCTTTTGAAATCAGTTTGAACTTTTAAAAACTCTATACAAAATATTATCAAAGTCTTTCAGTATTGGATATTTATAAATTCCGTTTTCATCTTTTTCACGCTTTTTATATCTCTTCACTTCACCCATTTCTTTTTATCAATTTAAACGCTGATGTTTGAATAACTTTATCAATTTCTACTTTTCTACTTTTTATTTTAATTTCATCAATATCTTTTATTCCTTCAGATATTTATTATATTTTTCTAGTAGTTCATTCTACTTTTTACTTCATTATTTTGATTTGTTTCTAACGCATTCTCTACATACTAAATATTCTTTTGTTTTTCTACACTATTTATTGTTTTTCTCTGGATAAATAACTATCATCTAGCCGAATATTTGGGACAAATATCTTCTAAAAGTTTCAATTTTTGACTTGTATTATATAGGGATTACAATAAATATAATAAATTAAATCGTCTATTCTTATTTTTTGTTACTTCTTCCGACCTCTTAATATATCAAAATTAACGATTTACTATATTTCCACTAGTTTTATCATTCTTAGTTTTCTCGTCATAACTTTTTTAAAATATGCTCAATATCTTCTATCTTTTCTTCAAAAATTTTTACGATTTATTTTTGTTTCTACATATTTTATATAATCTTGATTATATAATTTTGTATCATTAAATTTTTCTTGTAATCTTTCAAGTATTACTTCGTCAGACTTTACAAAAACAATTTTAGAGTTCTTTTGACTGCTCCTTCCTCTATCTTTTTATATCTCTTCTGTATCTGCAACTTCCTCATATTTTTGACCCTAGAAAATTCATGAAACTTCTTCTTCTAATTTTCTGTTTTTTCACTTTTTGGCTTCTTTTTACTTTTTCATCAATTTGTTTTTATCTTTCATTTTGCTCATTTTTAAAACAACGTAGTGTTAAAGTACGGATCTTTAAATCCTATAGTACTGACAAATCACTATCCATCTAAATTTTCGTGATAAAAATAAAATGGAATATTATTTCCCATCCATGGAATACCATATTCTCCCGTACAGTTTGTTCTAATTGCATTTCCCAACTGCACCTTTGTCCAGCTAAATGAGATCCGCTAAAACTCCTGATGAACTTAATTTTCAATGTTTTTCCTCTAAAAATCTGTTACCTTATAACCATTTCAGCTCCTTTCCTTTCAACTAAAAACATTACTTTCCAATGCTTCACTTTTATTTTAGTAGTCTATGAAAGAGCATTGCTGGAATGAAAATTGTGTACATTTTATCGAATATCTTTTTAAATATACCTCTTTATATATGGACGTCATCACTATTTCATCTTGTGCTTCGGACTATTAAAAACTTTGCTGATAGTCAACTTATGTTTTGCAAAATCTCCTTTAAAATAACATTATCCCAGTGCTTAATCGAACTCATCTATTAATTTTTAAATCTTTTAATACATCTACTCCTAGTTGATATCTTCCTTTTAAATGACGAATTCTATCTTGTTTATAGTCATCCATACTTTCTAATCTCGCCAATTTATCAAAAAGCAACGACACTATCTCATATAGTATTGCCCATTATAATCTGTTTTTCATTTCCCACCCTTTTATCTTTTTACAATTTTAACATATTTATATATAATTTTCAATCATTTTTAATAATTATTTTAATATTTCTCTAATATAAATTAAATATTAAATCTTATATTTCTCCTTTATTAATTACTTGTGCTGCTGCTAAACAAAAACCAGAAATATTTATGTCCTTAGATTTCAAATTTATTAAAATGCTATTTTTAATTTCTTCTAAAGAGTTTGCTCCCTGTCGTTATTATATCATCCACTAAAGAATATTTTTATTTTTGAATCTACATTTCATTATATTTAAAACTCCCCTTTTATATTTTCTTTTCTTTGTTTTCATCTAATATTTTCTATGCATTTTTCTCTGTATTTTTATTCTTTCAATTTCAATATAATTTATGTTCAAAGCTTTTAATATTTTCATCTACTTGAGTAAAATCCTCTTTCACTTTTTACCTTTTTATTTGATCGGAACACTCACTAACAACTATCAATCTTCTTTTTCTAAAACGCATAAAATTCTTTATATATAAGTTCAGCAATTAATTTAGATATTTTCTTTTCCGTTTATATTTATAATTAAAAATTAACTTTTTAAAATCTTCATTATAATCCAAACATAATATATATTATTCAATTTTCTAAATTTTTATTTCTATTAATCAGTTTTATCATTTATTATTTTTATTTTTGTGTACTCAACTATTTCTTCCCAAAATTATATCTTTTATTTTTAAATAATAAACTTTTTATTCCAAAAATATTTCTCTAACTCACTGAAAATATTTTATTTTATAATTTTTAACTGCTTTTTCAACTTTTTCTATCACTTTAGCTGAGTACATTTCCGTATATCCACAATCTTGACATATTTTTAAATAAAAACTTCCATCCTGAGTTTTTACTCCATTCAATATTTTTGTCAGAATTGCAACCGTCTTTATTTCACATAATTTTGACCCACATTTTAAAGCATTTTTCTTTCATTATTTGTATTACATTTTTCATCACCTCAAAATGCATCTATCAATTTACTTTAAACTTATTTTTAAATCTACTTATCCCAACAATATCTATATCATGTATATTTTCTTTCCATTCTATCTTATTAATATAACATATAGATGTTAAATATATTTTTCCATTTTAGATTTTCGTTACAAATTCAACAGCTTCTCCATACTCATTATTTTTCTATATTTTACCTCAACAAATATTAAAGTTTTACTTTTTCTTCAAAAAATCAAATCAATTTCTCCAAAACGAGAATAAAAATTACTTTCTATATATTTTTAAACCTTTTAACTCTATAATATTTTTAGTATATTCTTCATATTCAGCTATTTTCCTTTTATTTTCCCTTCACTTTTAATTTCCCCATTTAAAAATTCAATAATTTTTCAAATTTTATATTCTTCATTTCTTAATTTTTCCTAAAATTTTACTCAAAAACTATTTCTATGATATTTTACATGGATATATTTCCAATAAAAATTTCTCTGTACGATTTTGTACCATAGCCTTTTATGTTTTCTTTCAAACTTATATTCTGGAAATTCTTTTGCATTTCTAAAAGCATTCCTCTAGTTCACTGCTTTACAATCGATGCAGCTGCAGCAGATCAAAGATGTTCCGTCCTTTAATTACAGGCTCTTTCGCTCTTTATCATATTCTCTTATTTTATGATTTCCATCAACTAAAGTTATATCATATCTATTAATTTGTTGTATGCATTCGCTATATTTATCAATGAGTTTCTTTATTTCTTTTCTAATTTTTCATCTATTTCTTCCATTGCTCTTCATTCTAAAAAGTTCATTCAAAATATTTATTTCATCTATTTCTTTTTCATCTGCAATTCCTATTCCAACTACTACAATTTTTCCAGTAAAAGCTTAATAATTTTTCTCTTTTTCTCAGTTAATTTTTGAATCATTTATCTCATCTAATTCATTAAAATATTTTGGTATAATTACAGCAGCTTTGCAACAACAGGCGCCAGGTGGGTACTCTCCCAGCCTCATCTACTCCCAAAATTATTTTTGCCATAACTCAAATCAAATTCTCTCAATTCATTTTTATTTTCATTCATAAAACCTTTCAGCTTTCATTTTAAATGATAACTCATAATTTTTATAATATTTAATTTATTTTTTATTCATAATAAAAATATTTTTAAATTTTTCAATATTAAAATTCAACTTATTTTTATTAAAAGCCTTTTTCAAAATCATCTGGTAATTCTGCAATTATTTTCCATTTTTCTCTTTTGTTATTGGATGTCAAAAGATTCTAGTTTATAAAGCATGCAACATTTGTCTCTTTTTCGCTATCTACTCTACCACAGCCGGCATCTCCTAAAATTGGATAACCCATATACTTCCATATGTAACTCTCAATTTGATGTGTTCTCACCTGTTTCAATGATCAACTTTTACAGAGCGAAAACTCTCATTTTGATCAATAACTCTAAAAATTGGTAATTGCATTTTTCCCTTGTGTCAAACTATCTCAACACTGCCATTTTTCTATCATTTCTATCTCTACCCTATTTGTGTTACAATTCTTCCTTTTTCTTATTAAGCTTTTTCCTTTTAATATAGCCAAATATGTCTTCTTAATTTCTTTATTTTTGAAACATATTAGTTAATTCCAAATGTGCTTTATCATTTTTAGCTGTAATTATTAATCCATTGTACTCTTTATCAAGTCTATGTACAATTCCGGTATTATTTCTCCATTTATTCCAGACAAATCTTTTTATATGATATAATATTGCATTTACAAGTGTGCCGCTATAATGCCCCTTGAGCTGGATGAACTACAAGCCCTGCTTGTTTTGATTTATTATCGCTTATATCTTTATCCCTCAAAAACAATATCTATTTTTATGTCTTCCTAGCTAATTTCTACTTCTTCTATCTCTGGAATTATAACTTCTATCTCATCATTTTTCCTCATTTTACTAAGAAGATTTCACTTTTTGATTATTCACTTTTACCTGTTCACTCTTTATTAATTCTTGCACTCTTGTTCTTGTTAAATCTAGTCTTTTTGCTAAAAACTATCAATTCTTTTCTCCAGACACTTCTTCAACTTTTTCATAATTTCTCCATTAATGTTCCTTTTTCATTTTCTGTAAAAATATTTTTATTATATTTTTCTCAATTTTATATAAAATTCTAACTTTCAGTCATCACATTTTTGAAAAATATCCATTTCTTTTGAATAATTTTTATTATGATGATTTTTAATTAATGTTGCTAATTCTTTTGTCTATTTTTCTATTTTTTAAATCCTAATTCCGGATGTTTTTAAATTTGTTTTAAAACCAATTTTTATGTAAAATTCTTATAAATATTCCGTTTTCTCTTTCCCACAATCGTGCATCAAAGCTAATCTCAAATATTTTTATCACTTTTTCAATTCCACTATTTTTAATTTTTATAAACTTCTAAACAATGAAAATTTATCGTATTTCTTCCATATTTAAAAATATATTTTTCTCTTTCTGTTAAAGATTCATTGCTTCTTCCATTAAGTTTTTATCTATTTTAGGGAAAAATATTCTATTCCTTTTTCTTATTACATACATTTAATTCTCTCTTTTTACTACTATATTATTTTATATTTCTTTTGTCAACAATATTTCCATATTCTTTTTAATTGTTTTTGATATTTTTACCTTTTTCACCAATTAATTCTCCATATCTTTTCTTTATTTACATAAAATACATCAAAATAATTCATTTTTCCTCAATTTCTCTTTACTTTTTATCTATTTTTATATTTTCTACTTTTTAAAAATATAATTTTTTAACTGATCCAATAATTCTACCTTTTCTAATGTCAAATATTTCCCATCTAACGCACTTTTTCTATTATTTAAAAATCACATTACTCATAATTCTAACCTGCTGTGGTAAAACCATCACCTTCAAAATAAAGAGTTTTCCATCATTATATTTAACATAAAATTTCTCTTATCATGATTTTTTAATTTTTCTCCTTTTTGAAAGTAAATTCTTTAAAATCTTTTTCCCACTTAACGCCCTACATTTTCATAAATTATATTTTCATTATTTTTATTTTTTCTTTTTGGATATTCATCAAATATAAATCTTTTCTCTATCATTTCAGAAAATTCTAGCTGTGGTAGTGTCTTTTTAATCCCTACAATTTCTATTCCTTCCATTTTTACTTATACTTGAAAAATTCTATATTTTTGAATGCTATTTATATATAAAATATTACACGAAAAGAACTTGCACACTGCATCTGTCCTTCCTGCTTGTTGCACACCTTTATATATCTTTATCCCATTTAATTCCAATATTTTTAAACTCACTTTTTACACTTCTCAAATCTGGATTTTCATCAAATGAATCAAATTTTTCTCCATCATATTTTTATATAAAAACATATAGCCATAATATTTACTATTTTCAAATTTTTCTAATTATTTCATTTACTTCCTCATTTTTAACATTATATATATTCATTTTTCATTTTCTTTCTATATTTTTATTTCAATATAAAAATATACCTATTTTGATTAATTCTCCTGCTAAATTTTTAATCAATCCTATCTTAACTAATTTTTGTATCTTCATATTTTCCAAGTAAGTACATCATTTTTGTAATAGCACTTTCAGGAGTCATATCATAACCATTTACTACTCCTAAATTTGTTAAAACTTCGTTAGATTCATAAACTATTTTCTACTGTTCCACTACAGTACATTGAGTTATATTTAATACTACAACTCCATTATCAATTATCATTTCATTGCTTCTAAAAATTCTTTACTTTGTGGTGTATTTTCCACTTCCAAAACTTCTAAAGTACAAGCCTTTTTATTTTCATTATTTTTCTAAAAATATTTTTAAAAATAATTGGATTAAAAACTCAGGAATAAATCTAACATTAAAACATTTGGATTCATTTTTATAATCAACATAAAACATTTTCTTCTTTACCTTGAATTAATCTATTTTTATTAATTTTTAATTTTTGATCCTGCTTCTCCTAGTGGTAAATAATTTGGACTTGAAAATCCAAAAATAATTTGTCGCATCAAGTTTTCTCGCTCTATTTCCTCTAATTAAATGATCTCTAAAAATACAAACTTCTGGTACAACCGGCAATTCATCTTCTAATAAAGATCCCATTTTCTGTTTGTTTTCTATAATTTCAATTGCTGTCAATAAATTTTGCAGTCCATCACTTCTCATTTCTTGTATTGGCTTTTTGAGCTCCAGTCAAAATAACTGTCTTATCTAAATTTTTAAGCATAAAGATAAAGCACTTGCTTGCTATACGCCATCGTGTCTGTCCCATGTAATATAACGAAACCTTTATATTTGTCATAATTTTTTATCAATAATTTCTGCCATTTCAAACCATAACTTATAATTCATATCAGATGAATCTATTATTTGACTAAGTGAAACGTAATCAACATTCAAAACTATTTAAAAATTGATAATTTGATGTCACTTCATACCAAGATTTTGATGGTTTTTTAACGGACTTTTTATCTTTTTAAATTAGAAGGAACCATACTTATTGTTCCTCCTGTATTTATTATTAATATCTTTTTTATGACATTTTCACTCCTTTTTAAAAATTTATTTTAAAAATAAGTTATTCTTTTATATATAATATCTTCCACCGTGTCAACTTTTACTGTTTCATCAATTCCAGTTTCACCTTTTGATGCTCCAAACTCTCAATTGCAATAACATAAATCAACTTTTGAATTTTTGAGAAGTCTTTACATCAACCATCATATCTCCAACAAATAAAAATTCTCTTTTTCTATATTATATTTTTCTGCAAAATAATTTACTCCATAGGATCTGGTTTTCTTGGATGTTTTTGTATCATCTAGTCCCTATTATTTCTAAAAAAATTCCATTTTAAAAATTCTCTTTCACCATTTCAGTCGCTAAATTTTGATCTTTATTCGTTACAATTCCAAATTTTTATATTATTCTCATTTAAAAAAATCTAATAATTTATCAATTCCGTCATACAATCTCACTTTATAATTGAAAATATATCTTATAATATTTTTCTAATAACTTCTAACGTTTTTCTTTACTTATTTTTAGCTTCATCATATTTTTCCATTTCAAAAACTTTTCTACAATTCCTGGTACTCCATTTCCTATAAGATATCGCCCTTCACTCAATGAATATTGTTTTTAACCTAAAGCTCTTCCATAGCATCAATTTTGTAATTTTTGTAATCGCTTCTAATGTATCCACTAATGTTCCGTCTAAATCAAATAAAACTAAAGTCATATTTCATAGTTTTCACTCCTTCAATTTTTTATGCTTCTGGAGTTAATTTTTCTCCATTTTTCATCCTATCAGATTCCCTTCATCATCTCACCCTTACAACTTTTATACTATCAAGATGTCCTCTCATTGCTTCTTTAAATTTTTCCATATACATTTTTCTATATTTTGCTCTTTCTTCAGCTTCCTCTTCCGTCAATTTTCTTTCTTTTTGCTATTTTTTGAAAATTCATTTATATTATTTTTCCATTCTTACACCTTCTCTATTTTTATCTTTTCATTTTTTACTAGATTTTAATTTTTATTTGTATCATATATTTATTATAAATACAATTTTTATTAAAGGATTTTCCCTTATAAAAATCTATTGAGATAAAAGGGATGGTTTTAAAATGTTTTTGTACATTAATTTGCTGTATGGATGGACGATTCATTCATATAATTAACGAATATATTAGAAATAATTATAGATACGAATATGTAGACACTATTACTGATGCCAGTCCGTACTGTAAAATTGTTTATGAAGATTATATTAAAGAGTTGAAGATAAAATCGTTTTAATTTCTCATCAATAAACACAAATCGGATCATATTTTTAGCTAGCTGAGGTCATAGTGATTGTGCTGGTTGTCCTACTGATGATGAAACTCAAAAATTGCATTCAAAAATCTGTCACTATGATGCACGAGCATCTTCCCTAACATCCCTGTTACCGGTTTATTTGTTTATGAAGATGGAACTGTTGAAGTTTTAATTGACTTTTTATAAATTATTTAAGGATTGATACTTTTTCAGTTTCAATCCTTTTTAAATTATTTTAATTTTATAATCAAAAATAATTTTATTTTATTAAACTTTATCTAAAAATACTTAAATCTCATTGGATCTAGAGGCACACTTTTCTATAATTATTTCAAAATGTAAAATGATCTCCTGTTGTCATCCCCTGTACTTCCAACTTCTCCTATCTTTTCTCCTTCTGCTAACAAGTTGATTTGTTACAGCTTCTATCTTATCTAAATCGAGCATATCTTACTTTTTAAGCCATCATCTCCTCCAACTCAACCATATATCCATATTCTCCTTTTTCACCTGCAAATGTAACAATACCATTAAATGATGCTTTCCACAGTTTCTCCCCTTGCTCCAATATCTGCTCCTCTATGAAAATTTCATTTGTTTTAAAACAGGATGATATCTATCTCCAAATTGACTTGTTATAATTTCTGATTCTCGGTAAAGTATTTTTATAATTTTTAATTTTTGATAAATTTAATGTTCTATTCACTAAATTACTTTTTATCTAAAGATAATTTTGATTTTCTATAAAAATTATTACTTTTTATATTATTTTTCATTCAAATTACTTATCTTTTATCTATTTCTATCTTTTTAGAACCTTTCATATTTTCTCTCATATTTAAACTTGCTCTATTTTCTATTTTCTCCAATTCCATTCATTTCAATTTCATCATTAAAATTTATTATCTTTTATTTTTCCCTAATTTATTTTCTATATTTTCTTTTGAATTTTCTTCAATTTCACTAATTCTAATTGTGCATTTTCCAATTCTTCCTGTTTTTATTTTATATCTCTTTACTAATTTCTCCAATTTTTTTCATCATTTAATACTTTTCTTCCATAATATTTTTATACTTAGATTCACTATTTTTCACGCTTTCCCACAGCAAAAACTAACATTATAAAATTAAAAATATAAAGATTATATACTCTCTATTTAAAACAAAATTTTCTTTTCTCATTAATGCTCTCCATCAAAATACGAAATATCATTCAAATTATTTTTCATACGAAAAATATTTTTCTTTCCTAAAAATAATTGATCGTTCTCTCTTCTAATCAGAACAACATAAAATCCCCAATTATTCAAATCTGTCATATATATAAAATCTCGTAATTTCATTTTGAATCTGTATCTGTATCATTTGAGTTTCAAAATTCCTTCATAATCAAACAATATATCAACAGCATCTCTTTCATCGTATTCATTTATATTTTATATACTAACTCTCTCTCTTTCTCCTCATGTATGGACATAAATCTTAAATTCCATTGCTGAATCTTAGATTTATCTATATAATTTACCATAACTTGTGCTTTTCTTGCTGTTCTTATAAGTTCTATCATCTCACCATTATATTTTTCTGTCCAAACTGAATATCGTTGGTACAAGTGGAACTTCATTTTTATACTCACTCCATATGTCCAAATTTTTATAATTCAAATATTTTATACATCCATCTAAACAATTTAATTTTTAAATCATAATTATCTTTTTGCCATTAATTCTCTATATTCGATCATTTTTCTCGGTACAAAATTCTTTTAATACTTCTTGAAATGTACTAATCTTTTGTTGATTGTCCGCTTAATTTTATTAAAGAATAATCAAATAAAGCACCTTCGTTATAATAAGTATTCAAAAATTTTCTAAGCATTCCATAAATATCTATTTTTACAATTTTCTCTATTTCTTTTTATTGTGACATTTCTCTTGGATCATGTAGATTATAGTATTAAAATATCCATCATTTAAAATATGAAGTTTCCACGTCTTTACTTTTTGTAATGTGTAAATCATTTTCTCCATCATAGTATGTTCGACTCATCAAATCGTGTTCGTAATCTTCCATCTATTGTAAAAATTCTTTTTCAAATTCTCAGCAGCTTCCCCATAACATATAAAAATTATTTTTATTTTTATATTCATCACTCATTTTTATTTTCAAATTTAGAATATTTTGTTGGAATTATTTTTCACATTTTTATACATTTCATCCATTTTTCAAATATCTTATCCACACTGTATTCATCAATAGCTTTATACAAAACACTATCACTATATTTTATTAATTTCTCTTATTTTTACACTCTTTATTCTGAATATTTAATTTGCTAAAACACCTTTTAAAATATTGCATTATCCTGTAAGTAAGATATTGCCTCCAAAAATTTTTACATCTCCATTTTCAAAAACTTGTTTTTATATCCAAACAATAAAATACTTTTTATTTTCAATTCTATATTTACAGTACTGCAAGATCTGTTGTCCCACCACCGCAATCTATAATTAAAGCACTATATCTCTTCACATTTTCTTCATATGACCCTTTCTAATTTGATTTTCTATTGCATTATATAAAACAGCTATTGCTTCCATCCATGCTATTTTTCTCACATTTCATACTCATTTTTTCATCTTTCGTAAATATCTCTTCAAAACAAATTCAAAAATTGCTCTTCTCAAATTTACTGGACTTGACGCATGAATCCTTTTAAACTTACACTTAAATTGATATTCTGTGCAACATAATCTAAATATACTTTTATTATCTCTTTCACATATTGAGTATTCCCATATTCATCTACAATTTTTCTTCTTCCTTATAATTATATCCAATTTTTAATCCATAAAATAATGAACCTGTCATAACTTATAATCACTTTCATCTCTAATAACGCATCATATCCAAATAAAAATTTAATATTTTCTTTATCAACATTCCCTCAACATACGCCAATGTTGGATTTCTCTAATATTTTTCTATCTCCATCATCAGATTTTTACATAAATTTTTGTGCATTTAATGTTATTTTTCATTCAAAATATCATTTGTCGGAACATGTGTAATTATATCAAGATAAGTTCCTAAAAGCTGTATTTGTTGTCCCAAATCTATACATAGCGTCGCATTCGTTTCTTCTAATTCTCTTACTTCAAAATCTTCAATTTCAACTTTATAGTAATTCAACTTATATGGATAACACTGTATTTCCATTTTTCATATTATAAAATTTATATGTAAAATTTCAAAATCTCTTCTTTTATAAAACGAATATTTATTACTTTTTAAGATTGTCTACCTCAGCATCCTATCTTTGAAATTAAATAATATAAATCTGCTTACTGATCTTTTCTAAATGAAAAATTCACATACATAATTATTTGGATTAACTAAAAATATATTCCCTTTCACCAACTCCATCAGGAATTTGTATTTTATAATTATCTTCTCTAGTTAAATTTAACCCTTTATAATATATTATTTTGTGGTGGTATTTTAGTTTTATTTTCATGATAATTCTTCCACTTAACTTTTTCAGTCAAATAGATGCTGAATATTTGCTTAAACCATTTTTCTTTATAACTTGCTATCGTATAATTCGCTTTTTACTCCTCTATATTTCATCAAAATATTTATTAATTCTTCTCTTGTTGGATTTTGTAAATAAAACTTCTATTAATTTTTCTTTTAATGCTATTTGATACATTTCGTATACGATTTTCTTCTTAATTCTTCCTCAAAAATAACTCCATTCTCTTCCTTCATTTAAGTCCTTTTGATTCAATCAAAACTTCTTCTAAATTATTATATCTTTTTATTTTTCTAATTCAACCCTTTTTCTAACATTTTTTCCTGCTTTTCGCCATGTTCCTCACTATTTCAGCTTTACTTTTTCAAATTCTTCATCATTCAAAAATCTTTCATAGCTACTCTTTAATTTTTTAAATAACATAAAATATAAAATTGCAAAAATTGAATAAATATCAGTTCTTCTATCTTTTACACTATTAAAGCTATATTGCTCTAAAGCTGAATAACCGTCGCAAACTACAGCTTCATTTCTAATTTTGATTATCTAACTTTTTACTTGCTAAAATCTATAATTTTCATTCATATTTTTTATCTAATATTATATTTTAAATTTATATCTAAATGTAAAAATTTTTATTTTTATAATTTCACTTACAATTTTGATAATTTTTAAAAATATCCATTATTTCCTGTAATTTCATTTCATTTTCAGACATTATAAATTCTTTTAAAAGATTTTCCTTTAACTTTTTCCATTACAATATATTCTGTATTGTATATTTTAAAACTATCTACTATTTTTACTACTCCTTTTTCCATTCAATCGTTTTAAATTTTGTACTTCATTTTTCAAAAATTCTCGATATTTTTATATTCATCTTTATTTTTCAGTAAAAACTCTTCCATCTTTATCTCTCAAAAACTAAATGAAAATATTCCTTTTTAAAATATATTCTTTTTATTCACAATATAAATATTTTGAGAAATTCTGTATTACAAACATGTGCAACTATTTCATAGCCATAACATAATTTATAATTTATTGGCAGGAATATTTCCATTTTATCACGCCCCTAATATTTCCCCAATAAAAATTTCTTGTTCCAAACTCATTTTATATTCCGTTTTTCTTTAAATCTATTTTGTGTTATTTTCTTTTGTTTATACTTATAATTTATTTCTACCTTTACTTTTTCTCAATTTTCTTTTTCATCATTTTATTTTTTCAGTTATTTTGAAATTTCTATATTTTTAAATTTAGTTTTTCACTCTCAATCTTTTCATTTTCTATAGAAAAATTTTTATTTTTCACAATTTCATATTCTTTTAAACTTTGATGTTGTAAATTATTTATTTCCCTTAAAGCATATCCTTTCTAATTTTTATTATTTTTCTAAATTTTTATTTAATTTTATCATTTAAAATAATCCCATAAAAATTAAAATTATAACTATGCTTAATATATTCCAAATTTGTCTAATTTTATACTACTCTCAAATCCTTTTCATTTTACTTTTACCCTTTTTATAGCAATTACAACAAAATTCATTTCATTTCGTGCTTTAGTCTTTATTTTGTATTTTTCATCTATCTGTTTTTTAAGTCTTACATCTTGAATTTTGTTATTTTTCTCAAATGCCTCATCTTTTTCTATTATTTCATTAAATTTTTATAAAATTCGTTGTTACTTTCATAATAAAATATCTCCTATTTTATTTTATTTTTATCATTTCTCCTGAAATATTAATATATTCTCGTTTTCTATAAAGTTTTATATTTGAAGCACCAATATTTTACAAATTGTTGCTTCATTTCCTTTTTATTACAACACTAGCAATTTCAATATCTTGCATATAATTTTTATCATCTTTCACTTTTTCATCAAAAATTTTTATAATACGCATATTTAAATATTTCCAAAAATATTTTTATTGAAAATATATTATTTCCCATCTAATTTTTCAATGACCGTATTCACCACATTTTTAGCATATATCTTTTTCATAATCTGACGAAAGAACCCGCAAGACCCTTGATTTTCTGGAATACAGCTGGCATAGTGTACTAACTTCATCTTCAATTTTACAAAAATAAGTTTGAATCGTTAACTCTTCCTTCTTTACTGCTTTTCCCTTTTTATTTCCAAAATTCCCTCATCTTTTATTATTTTTGTATAATCATATTTTTATTAATTCTATCTTTTATATTTTACATCTAATTCAATATTATTCATTTCTATCCGATAGCATTTTTATATTTTTTGTTCTGCCTCTTTTATAATTTTTATTTTTCCCTCTCACTCACCCTTCCTTCATAGCCAAAAATTTTCAATTTTTCATTATTTTATCATCATTTGTTTTCTCTGTTCTGCTTCCTTAACTCATCATTTTAGTTCTATATATTTTCCTTTTATATTTTTATAAATCTTATAGCTTCCATATACCTTTTTAATGAATATAAATCTTTGCAGCTTCCATTTTCCAAAGCATAGTTATTTCTTTCATGTGAAAGTATTTCTAGCTTTTCTTTTTCTATTTCATTTCTTTCAATTCTAAAATTATTTTATTTCTTTCTTTTTCTTTTATCTAATTCAACTTTATTTCTTTCTTCTATTTGCACAAAAATCTCTTAATTTCCCAACATCTTTTCTATATTTTCAGCACCTATCTCATCTCAATGCTATAATAAATTTCTTTTGCTTTTTATCAATTCTTCTATTCCACCTTCGAGTATTATTTTATTTTTATTTTGACTCATCGCATTTTCTACTTTATTTTTGCATCTTTCATATTTTATCATTCGTTTATTGTCTAGTTTCTTTCTATTTTAAGTTTTATTTCATTTTACTTTCTCTTTTATCACCTAAAACTTCATACAGATTTTCATAGCTTCACGATATTTTTCTTTAGCAGTTTCACATTACTCCATTTCAAATATTCCCCTTGATTTTTCAGTCAAAATCGCTTTATTATATTCACCTTTTTCCATTTCTGTTATTTCAATCATTTTCGTTTCAAACCCTTTTTCAGCATAATCAACATAAGCAATTTCATCGTAAATATTTTTACTTTTCTGTTTTTCTAAAGCTAGTTTATAATTTTTACTCTCTATCGCTTCTTCAGCTACTTTTCTAAATTTTCGCTTCTTTTAATTTCCCTATTTCTCTTATTCTTTGATCTAAAACTAATATTATTTCGTCCAATTTTAATTCATCCCTTTTATAATTAGTTTTCTCCTAAAAACGTATTTGGCATTTATATAATTTCCTAACGCTTCTTCATATTTCCTTCATTAAATAACGCACTACTCTCAAAAATACTTTTTAAATGTCTTTTTCTAATTTATCTACCTCTTTTGCCTCTTCTTTACTTTCTCCTCTTTCATTTTTCTAACTCTGCAAGAGTTGGTTTTTGAAAATCGTTACTTTCCTATTATTCCTCTATTCAATTTTTCCATTTTTGATATTCAGCTTCTTTTAATTTAATATCTTTCGCATTATTAAAATTTTTATTTTCTATCTCTCTATTTATATTTTCATTATATTTTTATATTTTTAAACTTTTATTATTATTTGTCCAAGCATAAACATTTATCTCTAAAAATAATATAATTATTACAGCTGCACTTAAAAATTAATTTTTGTTTTTCGTTTACTAATTTTGAGTATAACTTGTGAGTTGCCACTTTTACATCAATTATTACAAAATGTATTATTTTCTATCTCATTTTTCTATTAAATTTATTTTATTTTGTAAAACTTATTAATTCTTTTTCTATCTTCCGTTTTATCAATCTCAATTTCTGTTTCCATCATCAGAGATATTTTTCCCAAAAATCCTAATGTCATTAAAATTATACTGTCTTTTTCTTTTTAGTTCTATCGCTGTAACATTTATATTTAATCTTTTTTATCTCCCACAATTTGTAATAAATTATTTTTATATCTATGATCTTTAATATTTTCTATTTCTAACATATTTTTCATCTACAAGACTTTGAGCTAATGTATCATTACGCTTCGTATTAATATATAACCATCTCTTTATATGATAAAATCCACAGATTTCCAACTCCACTATAAGTCAAGAATGATAATTGCTTATTAATATTGATACCGATGTTTGTAATCTTTCATTTTTATGATCTCAAACTGTTTTTCTTGTATCTTTAAAAATTGAGCGTAATTTAGCATTTCTGGTCGACATCTGAACTACATTCAGGTTCCAACATAAAATGTTCTATTACGCTTTTTACTGCAACTTTTGAAATTATCTCTACATCAATATCATCTCCATATCCATCACATACCCATATCGCATAATTATCTAAACACACATATCCAAAATAATCATTATTTATAGATTTTGTTCCTTCTCTCACTAAAAATTAGTACTCGCTTTCTTCTCTTCTCATTTTTCTCCTTTTTATCTTTTACTAATTGTTATCTTCCGTTTTTCTTTTCTCCATCAAAATTTTGACCACATAAATTAACAAATATAAAGTTACTTTCTCCTATTTCTATCACTATCATAGCTCTTTCCAGTTGTCTTGATGTATATAAAAGCTTCATTATTATATAAACAAGTCCATTCCCTTCTCCCGGAGTAATTATAAAATTCTTTGTTTGGGATTGTAACTTATTGAGCAATGATCTTGAAATACTCATATCTCCTTCCACTCTTATGTCCATCTCTTCATCCAATAAAATTTCTTCCGATACAATTCTATAATCTTGTCCTTTTTCACTTCCTTTTATACACGCCAACCAACCCACTACCGGATCTAGCTTTTTACATCTTTTGACCAATGCAGTTGTTCTGTCATCGTCATCCATTTCTTCCACTAAATTTATCTTTTCTTCCTTTGCTCCAGTTCAACCTTATCATTTCACAATACGGACATTCTCTAAATTTATCATTATCAAAACATATGCCCCATTACTACATCTTCTAATTTCATCCTCAATCTCCTTTTTATATTAAATAAAATTAATTACCTTTTTATTTTAATAATATTTTGTAACAGGTAAATATATTATATCCCTGATTCTACTTTTTATCGCTTTCATTTCTTTCAAGTTTTATTTTCTTCTATCCGTTTTCCCAAGTCCACTCCCATTTTGTAGAACCCATCTTCATAATAGCAAATTCCATCTATCTTATTTAAACTTCCATGTACTCTACTTACAAGATTTTAGAATATCCTTCAATACTAACATTCATATCTACATTCATTTCTTGCTGTACTTTTCCCCAATTATAAGTGTCTTCCAATTTTCCCATGTATCGTAACCTTCATCATAAGATTATTTCTTTTATTTGATCAACTTCTTCTATCTTTCTCTTTATCTAAAATCTTTATATTCTTTTCTCTTTATCTATTCTCATTTTATCTAATTCTTTCTTTTGCATTTCTATTTTCTATCATTCTATCTATAACCAAAAGATAAAACATTAATCCTAAAAATAAAATATACCAATAAAAATACTATTTTATCGTATATTTTGAAAAATGAATATAAATAAAAATTCCAATACTTATTACAATTAAGGATTATTTCTTTCTGCTTCATTTTATAATGTTTTTAAATTTTAAAAATTTCTCTATATTTGTTTACTCGCTTTCAATAACATTTTTATATTTATTTATCAATTCTTCTAAAAATTCCTTTCATTTTCTCCTCAATTTCTTTAATTATTATGAACTTTTCCTTTTATTCTTATTTCTCCCCGTGTTTCGAATTTTTATATCTGAGTTTTTTCCTATAATTTCCAAACTTTTCCCATATGCGAAACATATCTCCTATTGATTCTATTCCCATATAATCATCACTACCACTATAACTAAATTTTTAGTTGATTTATTTACAAAACTTTCAGCTTCTTCCACACTATTTTTACTATTTCGTCTATATGATTTTGCTAAGTTCATTTCCATACTATCTTTTTCTATTTTTAAAATTAAAAGTCTTTTCCCATTTATATGAAAATTTCTCATAATCACTAAACACGTCCATTTCCTTTATTATTTATCGCCCAAGAAATTTTTTGCCATTTTCTCATCTTTGTTTTGGAGAAAATATATTTCAACCGTATCATTAATTTTCTGGGTACAGAAAAAGCCTGTATTTGTTTGTGAGTAAAATGTTTGGTAGCTAAATGCAAATCGTTTTAATCCACAATCAACATATGCCTTATAATTTTTCACTGTTATCTTCACTCACTTTTCAGCTAAATTCTTAAGCCTTCACAAAACATTACCTCCATTTTAGCAATATTATTTTCTTCAAAAACTCTTTCAACTTTAACTTATTCTATTTCCAATAATTTTTCTCATTATACTTTCTCTCTACAATATCTCGTTAAATCTGCTATCATCGCTTCACTTTTCAGTACATTATTTTTAAATATATATTACTTATCTATACATTTTAATCCCGTATTAATTCCATCTATTAATACTATCCAGCCAAATTTATATTACTTTCACTAAAAATTTTATAATATTTATTTTCATATTTTCTTACTATTGAATAATTACAAAAATATTTTTCTTCTCTTTATTTCATTGTTATTTTCAAATTAATCCAACTGTTATAATACCTTTTGTTATGTAGCAAATATATGAGTTTGTAATTCGCTTTGCAAGTCTTTTCAAAAATCCCAATCAGTTTCGTCAAATTGAGATTTTTAATATTTTTCTATACTTTTTACATACTTCAGAAGCAATAACATTTATATCTTTATATTCTTTATTAATTTCATCTATTATTTTTTCATATGTCCAACTCGTATCTTGAAATACTCTATATGTTTTTCTAATTTTCTGATCTAACATTATACTCTTGAAAATATTTCTAACACCTCATATCCATCATTACCATAATGTAAAAATTTCAAAAATAATCTATTATTCCATTAAAAATTTCATTTCTACATCTTTATCTATTTGTATTTTTACAATTAAATTTACTATTTTCTTTTCTATTATTTTCCTCAAATTCTTTTTGTTTCTTTATCTATCTCTATTTTTATTTTCAAATTACTATGTACATTTACTTTTTCAAACAAATCAAACATTTTAATATTATAATAATACTTTTTATTTTCTAAAAATATTTTTGTTGTTTCCCTTCAAACCTCAATTATTCCCATTCCACTAGGTCTTTTTCGTTTCGTCATTTTACATCTAATTTATTTTTGATTAAATTTTTGTCTTAATTTTTATATTAAATATCCCAATCCCTTTTTTTCTATCACTAAATTCTTTGCAAAATTCATATACAAAGATATTATTAAATTTATAATCAATATATTTTTCAGATCCTAAATCTATATTTATATCAACATCTCGGTAATCAGTTTTCCATATATGACTCTGCCCATTTTATTAAATTTAATAAATTTTCTTTATTTATCTTATACAAATTTTCACTTTCATTTCTTTTCTCCTCAATATTTGAAATCATTTTTCCCACAATTTCTAATTCTGTACTACTTCTACTATTTTCGCATAATCTCCTTTTTCAACTAATCCTATTTTATAATTTATATTAATTATCTCATCTTCACCTAAATTTATTTCCTTATTACTTTCATCAACTATTTTTATATTCATATTTTCATCTAAAATACCCCCATTTTTCTATCTTAAACACTTCATCTAAATTTATTATTCAAAAATGATGACATCCAATCAGTTTTTAATTCAAATCCTAAAGGTAAAAAGACTTCTTTTATTATTTTACTCTATATACATTTTGTTTATCTCGTTTATAATTCAAATATAAAATTATTTCATTTTCATTATCTAAATTTCCATAAATTATATTATCTTTATTATTTATCATTATTTTTAATATTTTAAATTCCTCTATATTCATAAAATATTCTTTTTATAATTCCCCAAAGCTATAATTTCTCTATCTTTTTATACTTATCTCTTCTATATATTTTTTCAAATTTTTCTCCATATATTCCTTTTTCATTTCACTTATTAGTTTTTCACAATAAATGTCTAAAATTGTCGTTCCATTTACTAAGAAATCTAATTTTTCTTAAATATAACAAAGTTTTATTTTTCAAAAATCATTTTTAAATAATAGTATTCTTCATTTTAATTTATCTATATTTATACATATTTCATTAAAATGATAAAAATATATCAAAATCTTAAATAAGGATTTACTCCAAAATTTTTATTCATATCTTGATTTATAACATCTTCATTCATTTCCATATACGCATGATATTTCTTCACTCACTTCAATCAACTGTTTCTGGTGTTCCCCATATATATTTATAATTTTTGTTTACTCACACAAATACCCCCTTTAACTCATATTCGTAATAATCTTTTTGAGTTGATGATATTATAAAACTAAAAATAATCTTCAATATATTCATCATTAAACTCTACATCTTTAATTTTTATAAAAATATTTAATTGCATTTATCTTTTCTTATTTATTCTATAAAAATCTTGTCTCATAAAGTCATTTACAATCATATATTTTTATATTACTTAATTCACTTTTATTTACAGTTATATCAACTATATTCATTCTATCTCTAATAAAAACCATATCAAGATCTTTTTATCAAATCAGTCTTCGTTCTAACTGCTGATCTGCTTTCCATATTTATCTATTAATTCATCTAAAAAACTATTCTCATAATCATTTGTAAAATAAATTGTATTTGAATCTAAATTTTTCTTACTTCATTAATACAGAATCAAATATCCCAAACTTCTTCTTTCTCTCTTTTTGAAATTATACTCAATTTGTTTTCATCTTTCACAAAAACCAAAATAAAATACTATTTTCATTATTTTTACTAATATATTTTCATCATCCTTATAATTTAATATATATTCATATGACATTGATTTTGTGTAGGTCGTACAAATACAGAAGATATATATTTTCTTTTCTTCTACATTCCACATTATATTTTTATTTCTTAGTATTTTTCATCATATTCTTCCAAAAATAATAATTAATTTCATATTTTATCTAGTATATTTCTCAAAATATTTTTATTCATCTCAAAATCATATTCTAAAAGTTTTACTCTAAACGCTCTTTTTATTAAAAGCTAAATTTAATGTTTCCCATCTTTTTCCATTCAAATTAAAGACACTATAATATTCTTTTTATTTTTCTCAAAATATCTTTTATCATATTCCAAAACTTACTTTTTATTAAATAATCAGAATCATCAATTTGTCCAACCATCAAAATTTGAGATCTTGAATTTCCTCCAATTTCTGAATATTTTAAATTTACATCCTCTAAATAAATATTTTCAATATTTTTCATCTAAATTTATTCTATCTTTAACTACATCAAAAGTTTCCATATATTTATATTTTATCATTTTCATCTGCTAAAAATCATACATGTAAAATTTTCTCATTTTTATTTATTCCTATATTAAGCAAAATTATTTTTATTTCTTTAAACAACAAATCAATATGCTGATTTTTCTAATTCTAAAAATAATGCTCTACTTGATTTTTCTAATAATTCTTTTTGAAATTTCTTTCTATTTTTGCTTTTCAATTCCTCTTTCCATTTTCTCACCTAGTCTACTGTTATTTTTAGGTATTTTCCCTAACTTTTTGTATTATTTTTCTCTTCACCTAATGTACTTAAAATTTCTAACAATTTATAATAAATTTCTTCATTTTCAAAAATCATCTTCTAATAAATCAAGTTTATACTTCTATATAAAATATAATATTTTCTCTTTCTACAAAGCCACTTTAAACAATTTTGAAATAAAATTTATATCTATCGCATCTAAATTATCTTTTTCATCCCATCATCTGCAAAATAATTTTAACATTTTTAGGATGCAATGTCCCTCTATTTCTTGCAGAATATTTTGTATTTATTATTTCTCAGTAAAATTATAATCTCTTCCTCAAATCTTCAAAGTTTTTATAATCATTTCTTAATTCTGCACCAATTCTATTAATCAAATCTTCCCTATTTCTATTTCATTTTTCTAATTCTATTCCTTTTTCAACTTTTTAATTCTAAACTATTTATATAATATTTTTATTTATTTTCATTATCTATTTTTGAATTTTTGATATATCTATCTTCCTCTTTTGGAATATCAAACTTAAAATTTTTCATTCATCCAATAAATATTGCTATTATATTTTAAAAATCCCCTCTCCTATAATAACTACATTTTCCTCTAAATTCATTTCAAATTCAAATCCTGTTATAATTCCATCATTTTTATTCATATAACTTAATTTCAATATTTCTATTGGATTATCTCTTAATAAGTCTAAATCTTCCTTTTTAATATATTCCCTTTTCTAAATATAGAAATTTATTTTCTTCCCTCATTTTTCTCCCTTTTCCTACTTAAAACTACTTTTTTAGTTTAATCCCAAAAGTATAAAATGGATTTTAAGTACTAAACTACTTATTTATCGTTTGCTGCATAGCCTCCTTCAATTTCAACTTCTTTCACTTTTTCTTTTCTGCTGTTTAATTTTTAGTGAATAATCTCTGTTCCGGCCGATCTCCATGTATCTTCAATATAATCAACAACAAATACATTTGGCATATTTATTTTTCTCACTCATCGTCCTGCTGGAAATGATTTCTAAACTTGCTTCTCTATATGCATCTTTGTGATTCTGCCAGGCACTAAACCCCATTGTGCTACTTTTTCTCGTATCATCTTCATTATCACCAGATGCTGCCGCTAAAATTTTTACCTTTTATCTCTAAAATCACCCCCTAAATCCGTTGCTCTTCGCATTACTGTCATCAGAGTTTCCGAGATATATCTTACATCTACAATACTCTCTTTATTTAATTGTATTTCATCTACTTCCCTTTTATACTTAAACTAAATCCCATTAACAATTCTCCTTTTATTTTTAATTATCAATTATTTTATAATCATTTTTAATGTAAAAATATATATATAACTATAAATATTTTAATACTTATTTCAACTTGAAGATTTTTCATATTCCCTGCAAATGTAATATTTAATTGACAAATTCCATTTTTCCTCATCAATCATATGTGAAATATCATCACCTTTTTGCATTATACTATTTACAAATTTACGATCTTTTTAACCAAATTGATTTTTGACTTAACGGATTTGTACTAAAAATTATTTAATTTATCTTCTTTAAAAATCCATTGTCGCATATCTTAATATTCTTTCAATATATGTTGTTGTCAAAGTTTTATAAACTGATTCATACATACCTTCATCATTCCTAGATAATGTTCTTGCTTTATAAACTGTTATATTTTTAATTTTTTTCTTTATTTACTTGAACTGAATCTGATGAAAAATATAAATCCATAATTAAATTGATTTATTTTATCTTTTTAAGCTATTTGTGTATCCAGAAATTTCTTTTAGCCATTGTTGTTTTTACTTTATATGCGTTATCTTCTGCTTCTCTATATCAAATCTTACTCCCGGATAATTTGAGAAGTATTGCAAATCTTTCTTTTCAAATAACTTGACATTGCATTGAAGCTATAATTCCAGCAGCAATATAAGAACCATCAATATAAACTCCTTCTATCCAAAAATTGTAATAAATCTTCTTTTTCTTTAGACAATTTTGCTACCTCATTTTCATATTTCATTTTAGCGTCTAAAAATTACTCCACTTTTATCTTTTGAATTATTGTAAAAATTCGGTATTACTGGAACTAAATATTCAGAATATCTTTGATTTTCTAAAATTTTTGTTTTTCTAAATATTTTTCAATTCCTTTTGTTGCAACATCATCAAATGTCGTTTCACTATTTCCTTCAAAATTAAAAGAATAATTGAATTTTATAACTTCCTAAAACTGTCATTAAATTACTTAATGTTTCAATATTATTTTTATTTTTCTCTACACCATTATTCTTGACTTCCTTTAAATCTTTCTCTTATTTTTACCTGACGATTTTACATCTAAATCCACATTTGGATATATTCCAAAGCTAAACTGTATTTTCAAAATCATTTTTAGAATTAACTGTATTCAAATATGCTTTTAATTTTCTTTATTCTCGCCCCTAATTAGCATATCAGCTTTTAATATTTGTAATTAAAAAGTGCTGGTTGCATCATTGCTATTTTTGCATCATATTGTTCAAAAAACATTTTTATTCCTAATATTTTCAACTAATGGCTTTTGCAACTTTTTATAAAAATTTTTCTTGTGCAATTTTTATAAAATTCTAAATAATTATTATAATTTTTGAATTTCTTTGCTCTAAGTCAACATCAACAATTCCTTTTAGCTAATGGTACAAAAGTCCTAACTATCAAATCTTTCATATAAGCATTACTTTGTTCTGTTACACTTTCATAATCATACTTAAATAGCTTCCACTAATTCTGTACTATTTTTTCCTCTATAAGTACAAGGTCACTAGATACTTCTTGCTTATACTCAATTGCTTCTAATTCACCTTTATCTCCAATTTGTAACATTCCTAATTTTATTTTTGTCCGTAGCTAATGTACTTTTATCATTTTCAATTAAAAAGTCTTGTTTTTTTATATCTTCAATAGCTAATGGTAACATTCCTAAAACATTATTATAGTTATAAGATGCTTCCTCAAATTTTTTGATTTAATTTATCTCTAATTCAAGTTTTTGGATTATTTTTCATCTAATTCTTCATATTTACTAAATGTATAAGCAATTTCTTTTCCTTATTTGTTTAATATCTCCATTACTTTTTAGGTGAAATTAATTCTAAAAATATTTTTCAAATTTAAAGTCTACATTTTTATTCCCTTGAGATTTTCTTGAATCAATTAAAGTATTTAACATTTTAAAAATGTATTCCCTTTATCAATACTTATTTCTGTCACAAATTCTTTAGGTATACCCTCAGGTTTTTCTAGTAAATACATTATATTTTTACTATTTGCATCATAATAACTATAAATTTTAGGGCTCAAACTTTTCTAAAAATTCATCAAAACTTTTTACTAAAAGATGATTATTTATCTCTTTAATTTTTCATCTTCTAGTGATTCAAAATTACCAATTTCATCAATTAATGTCAATAAATCAAGTTTTTCAGAATTTATTTCTTCCAAATAAAATTGTTCTATTTTGTTTGATTAATTTCATTTTACTCATTCTATCCTCCCTCCTTCAATCGTATATTACATTATTTTTCATTTTTAGTCAAGTGTTTTTAATTTTTAAATATTTTTATTTTTAATATTTAATTTTTGAGTTTTATCTCTCTTTCTTTCTAAAAACACCTATTTTTCAATTAACAGAAAAATATGACAGATCTTTCAAAATCCTTTCTATCACTTTTTTATTTTGTTTCAAGACTATTTCCCACTGAAATTCTATTGTTGTATTTATAAAAATCTATTAATATTGTATCGTAAACACATTATTTTAAAATGTATATTTACGATTTTATCTATATATATAAACCACATTATTGCTTATATCAATGCTAATTTTAATGCAAATAATATTGCCAAAACAACCATAACATAAGATACATGTCTTTTCTTCTTTTTGGTGCTACTAAATTATATAATAAATTAATAACAACATAAGATAAGATTCCTAAAGTTAGTCCATCTCCAATACTGTAGTTAATGCCATTGAAATTGCCGTACTGAAAGCTGGTACTCTTCAGTTATATCGTGTAAATCAATTTCTCTTTAACGAACTTATCATTAAACATCCAACATAAATCAATGCTGGTGCAGTTGCTGCTGATGGAATTGCTATAAATATTGGTGAAAAGAACATTGCAATTAAAAATAAAACTCCTGTTGTAACTGCTGTCCACCCTGTTTTTTTCCTCCCACTGTAACTCCTGTTGCACTTTCTACATATGTTGTTACTGTTGAAACACCCTAAGGTTGCTCCTACAGTTGTTCCTATTGCATCTGCTAACAAGGCTCTTCCGACATTCCGGTACTTTTTCCTTCTTCGTCTAACATGATTTGCTTTTTGAACAAACTCCAACTAATGTTCCTACTATATCAAAAATCTACAAATACAAAATGTTGCTATTATAACAAAGAAATTACCCAATAATTTTTAGATTTGTTAAAAACTAAAAATCTAGCTTCCCTGCAATTGGTAGCGATTGATTCAAACTTAAATACTCCTTTTTGGTAAATATATTCCTAAATCTGCTGCTTGTTTTGGATTTACTACTGCATATCCCCAAGCAAGTAAAGAACTTACAACTATTCCATATAAAATTGCTCCATTTATCTTTTTGTCATAGTATCGCTATTACAAGCAATCCTATTGATGCTATAATTACTGTAGTATCCAAAATGTCCCATACTAACTTTTGTAGCTTCATTTCCTACAATTAATCCTGCTCCAGACATTCCAACAAAGGCAATAAACATACCTATTCCCTGCTGTTACAGCGTGTTTCATCGGTAACGGTATTGAGTTTACTACTGCTTCTAACTTTTAAATAATGTTAGTAAAAATAAAGATTATACCTTCAATAAATACAGCAGTTAAAGCTATTTGCCAGCTAATTCCACCTTTTTAAAAACCTACCGTAAATGCAAAAATGCGTTTAGTCCCATTCCTGATGCTAAAGCAAATGGTAAGTTAGCCATAAATCCCATAGCAAAACATCCCACAGCTGCTGCAAGACATGTTGCTGTTACTAATGCTCCTGCATCCATTCAGTTGCTGACAATATTCCCGGATTAACTGCAATAATGTATGCCATCGTCAAAAATGTTACTAACCCTGCTAACATTTCCCTTTTTAAAATTTACATTTTTCTCCTAATAAAGGAAACCATTTTTGAATTCCTGTCAATTCATTTGTTTTTCATTGTGCTAAATTCCTCCTAGATATATAATTACTGTTAAAACAGTATGTTTTATTATAAACCTATTTTTAAATTGTTTTTCTAGTGCTTTTGAAAGATTTGTTTTTGTTTTTATATAAAAACTAAGCATATCATTTTCATGATATGCCTGTTATGTAATCCTTAAACTTTAAAAACTGAAAGAAAGGATCTATTTATCTCCTAAAATGTCTCATTTTTAAATAAGACTTTTACGATACAATTATACTATTTTTAATTCAAAAATAGTTTTAAAATTTATTCCTTTTTCGCATTTTTAAAAGTATTTTTAATAAAAATTCTCATTCTTATCAAAATATTCACTTAATAAATCAATCTTTAATTCGTTTATGAATTTTTATTATTAACACTTTCATTCTTTTTAATGAGTTTCATCCCTACTCTCTTATTAAAACTTATAAGTTTATGAAAAGAGCGGACTTTTCATCCACTCACCTTCTTAAAACTTATAATTAAAACCCAAATATTACCATATGAGTTTGTATGTTTGTTACTTTCTCTATTTATATCATAGTTAGTATACACATTGAATTTATTAGTTATATTTGCTTTCGCATTCACTCCTAAACTTAATTTATTTTTAGATAAATTATTTCCTTTTACAGTTATATCTTTATCTATTCCATTATATCTACCAACAAAAATCTAAATCTTTTGCAAATACTCTACTATATTCTACATAACTTCCAACTTCAAATGTGTCGTTTATTTTACTATCAAATCTTTGTTCCTACACCTAATGTATATGTATTAATTCTTTTTGCATTAGCATTTATACCAAAGTCTACATTTTCATTTATTGCACCTCTTTTACGCTTGCTATTTCTTGTTTTTACATAAGGTGTTATTTTATTATTTTTAATTTTCACTACATAACCAGTTTCTAAACTACCTGACAACACTACATCATTTCTTTCACTTACACTTGTATTATTCACAACTTCTCTTGTCGTTTTATTTTTACTACTGTTGCTCCTATTCTTGCTTGATTATATAAAGCTCCATTTTCTAATTTAGCACATTCCACTCCTGTTGTTTCTATTTTAGCATTTCCTTGTGCGTTATTAAAAATCAGTTTTACCTTTTTCCGTAATTAAATGCTATTCCATAAGTTAAATTATCTTTACTATTAGTCACTCCAACTACACCAAAATTAGTTGTTGTTTTACTATCTCCATAACCTTGATTTTTATTAGTTGCTTTCATTGTACTAACACTAGCAAAAACTATTTACACCTTTATTATTTTCTGCTAATTTATTACTAACAGTTCTATTTATAAAGTCTTGTTCTTTAAATGTTAAATCTTGAGAACTTGAATAAATTTGTCCACTCATTGTATTTAATTTATCTACATCTGTATTAATTATAGCATTAGCTACTCCCTTGTGTTTCTGCATGTGTATCTGCGTAATCAGCAATAGCGTTAATATTATCTGCCACCACTTTTCGTTTCCATCTTTATTAAAGTACTTCGTTTGCATCTTTTCTTTCCACTCTTATTCCAGTTGGAATTGCTTTTTGCTGTATAAAAATTTATTATTAACACTAACTGACGCTGCACTAAAATTAAACACTGGTTTACCCATATTATCTATATTATTATTATTATTTTCTTCTACTAATGGAATATCAATATTTTTAGGTGTAAATAAACTTGTATTATAAATAAGTGTTGCTCTTTTTGCTGCATCTGAACTTTTTCTACAACATTTTTCCATTTTTAATTTACTACTTGCGTTTACATTTTATAGTCAGTGCATCTAATTCTCCATCATCTGCTCCAAGGTATAAAGTTCCTGTATTATTTTCATTATTTATATTCAACACAGGTTGTTTCCCAGTAATTACAATATCATTTGTTTTAACATTATCTAATGTTAAAAAGTAGCATTAACATTTCTTATTGTAGAATAATTTATTCCATTTTTAAATACAATTCCCCATCATCTACATATGTTCCACCTTTATATAAATTATCTCCAGCTAATACTAATGTTCCAGGTCCACTTTTATATAGTCCTCCATCTCCTTCATATTATTAGAGAATATAGAAAGTCCACTTGTTTTAAATCTAGCATAACCATCTTTATACACTATTAAATGTTTATCTAAATATTTTTGATGTCATTTAAAAGCTCTATCTGCATTAACAAGTCCCTCAACCATAAATAACATCTACACCTTTTTTCTCCTATATCAGTTGCAGTTGTAGCAATGTCATTTTTTAAATTCTCATTAGTCATCCAAGAGTATTTTTCTTTAACAAGTGCTGCTATTCCTGTTACCATTGGTGTAGCCAAACTTGTTCCAAATATATATCTCCGTTAATACCTCTAACTTGTCCCATAGCTGTTATAAAGTGATATTTACCCTCAGGTGTACTAGGACTAAAATGTTTTAATTCATCTTGTGTTAAATATTTAGGGTTTTTGTATTCAGGGTAAGTGGTAAAGACCACCCTACTAAAAATATGTCCTTTTTACTATATATATTATTGAAAGAAAAGTTTTTCAGGTTACTTTCCCTTCCGTATCATTTCCAGCAGCTTGTATTATTAAATTGTTATTATCTATTTCATTTTTATAATATTCCTCAATTAACCCCGCTCTTTTAATCCAATCTTTTTTATTTTAGCTAGAGAATTGGACATATTAATTATAACATTCTTTTACCTTTCAAGAAATTTTTATATAATCAATCCCACTATCGTTTGTTGCTACATCAAATAAATTATAATTACTATTTCTAGCTATATCAAAAGCTACTTTCGTTACTTCTATTCCGTGGTTATTATATTTATAGTTATTATAATCATAAACTGCTCCAAAAATTTAATTTTTCAACTGTATATTTCATGCCACTATTTTTTAAAAGCATCATCTGTTGGTTTTGTAATTTTCATACGGTTTCCAAAACCCTTTGTCATAAATAACAATATCTACACCTTTACCTGTATATTTTAGTGTTAGCTCCTACTTCTGGTAGATTTGTGGATTATTAAAAATTAATATACGGTTTATTTTTATCTGGCATTATAACACCTTTTTACTACATTATGTCCTAACCCTTTGTCAAATGGATTATCATAATTAGTATTATGTATTAACTCGCTTATAGTGTTATATTCCACTTCTCTTCCATCTATTATAGTTTTTAATATGTTTGCTTTCTGTACCACCTATTCTAGTTCCTTCATTATATTCACTTAAATCGATACCTTTATAAGTAGGATTATTACTTAAATATTTTGATAATTCAGCTTTTATTTGTACCAATATCAGTTTTTACATTTGTGCCATTATATTTTTGTTTTTCTGTATTTCTTTCATCTGTTGTTATTGTGGCTTTTTGAAATCTATTACTTGTATTATATTCAATAGTTGGGATGCTTCCAGTATCTCCACCACCACCGCCACAAGATACAATACTTAAACTTGCTATTAAACTAATTAATATTTTTTATTTTTCATATTCTTTTCTCCTTTTCTACAAATAAATCTAAAGTAGCTAGTAAAAATATACATATCGTTTCACTACTTTTATATTCCTATTTTTTTATAATACTTTTTATAAACCTTTAACATTATTTTTGTTACTTCTATAGGTATCAAAATTATTAAAAGTAAGCATATTAACTATCTTCATACGTATTTCTATCTCTTTTTGGTAGTAAAATTTCTATTAGAAGAGTTAATGTAATCGTTAAAAATGTGTATATCATCGTTTCTTCTTCCAATACAGAACAAAAATTTTTTATAATTCTATTATTTTTTATCCTTCAGTAATTCTTATTAAATATAAAGACCACCTATATTGGTAATATTTAATTTTAATATAACAATTTTCTACTTCTTCTTTTTATTATTTCTTTCATTATATATTTTTATAATATTATAGCTCTTTTGAATGATAATGACTTCCAAATCCTGTTAATATTAATGAAAACACCATACATAATAAAATCCTTTTATTATAAGAACAAACTCCTAATCCTATAGATATTCCTACTAAAAATAAAGTAAAAAGAAAAATATTAATGCTATATCTTTTCATTTTATTCTATAATAATAACTTCCAAATCCTGTTAATATTAGCGAAAACACCATACATAATAAAAATCCTTTTATTATAAGAACAAACTCCTAACCCTATAGATATTCCTGCTAAAAATAAAGTAAAAAGAAAAAATATTAATGCTATATCTTTTTCATTTATTCTATAATAATAACTTCAAATCCTGTTAATATTAGCAGAAAATACCATGCATAATAAAAATCCTTTATTATAAAGAACAAACTCCCTAATCCTATAGATATTCCTGCTAAAAATATGGCACAAAAAGAAAAATACTGTTGCTATATTTTTCATTTATTCTATTTGGATTATACTCTTTTTCTCTAAATCAATTACTATATTCATGAGTTTATTTTTATTATTTTTATCTAAAAGTTCCGCACAAATCTCAATAATTTTATTTTTCTTTACTCATCTTTCTCCTATCTTTTCACCCTCATCTCCTTACTCTTTATTTTTATAAATTGTAACTAAAACAATTAATACAAAAATAACTTTATATATACTAACCCAATTTTATCAATCAATATTTTTCTTTCATTCATTTGTTCTTTATTTTTATAAAAAGTAATTTATTATAAATTCTAATGAATTAATACAGTCATTTTTCATAATTTATTTGTTTTTTATCAAATTCCATTTATAAATATCTAGTCTATTAAAAACATTTTTAAAACATCTTTATTCATAAACAAAATATTAAATTTCCATATCATATTCTTGATTTAAGTCTTAATATCAACATAACATTATAAAACTATCACATTAAAATTAGTCCTAAAATCTAAATACCTCTTATATTTTTCTCTAAAAATAAAAAAAGAAGCCATATTAATTCTACGACTTCTTTTAACATATTATTTTATTATTTTTCTCAATTAATACCCTTCATATTTTTTCTACAATTTTTGTATATTATTCTAAATTTATATTTTTAATCATTAAAAATTTTTATAAACTCTATTACAATAAAACCAAAAATCTTCTCTATTTTTATTCTTAACCTTCTGCGGCTTAAATGTAATATTTTCCATTGTAATTGAATTAATTTTTTTCATTATCTTCTGGAATATACCCTATTTTTTCAATTAAAAAGTCCGCTTATTGTATCATAATGTTTTTGACTCTAATTCTATATCAAAATAATCATTTATATCATTTTAAAGATACTTCTCCATTAACTATATACTTTTTATCTGATAATTTTTTTAATTGTCAAGTCATCGCCATCAAATTCATCCGTTATATTCCCCATAACTTCCTCTATCATATCTTCTAGTGTTACAATCCCAGAAAAATCCACCATACTCATCAATTAATATTGCCATATGTTTTCTCTTTTTGCAATTCAATAAATAATTCATTAACATTTTTAGTTTCAGGAACAAAATATCCTTCTTGTAAAAATTTCTGATATTTCAATATTTTTCATATCCAATTTGATATCCTTTTTATCATAATATCTTTAGTATGTAAAACTCCAACAATATTATCCATTTCTTTTTCGTAAACAGGGTATACGAGAATATTTTTAAAAATTCTTTTTATTAAATAAATTTTCTATCTCTAAATTTTTTTCAACTAAAAAACTTTAGTTCTAGGAATCATTATTTCTCGAGCTATTTTTCATCAAATTCTATTACTTTTTCTATCATTTCTTGCTCTGATTCATTTATAATTCCATGTTCACGCCCTCACTTCTACAAGTGATCGAAATTTCCTCTTTAGAAACTTTTTCTTCTATATCATCATCTTTCATTTTTAATAAAATCAAAATAAAATTAGTTGATAATGTTAAAAATTTTACAAATGGAGAGAATATTTTTTGAAATATTTGAAATAATAACAATAGAAGATAATGCAATTTTTCTGAATTTCTAAGTGCTATTCTTTTAGGTAATAATTCTCCAAAAACTAAAGTAATATATGATAATAATATTGTTATTAAAATCATTGAAATTTCATTGCTATGTAAAATATTTAATTTTTTGTAGATAAGTTCCTAAATAATGTGATAATCCTGTTGCTGCGATGCTGATGCAAAAAACTAGTAAGTGTAATTCCTACCTGAATTGTTGATAAAAAAATTTACTCGGTTCTTCCATTAATTTTTCTAACAACTGAGCTTTTTTATTTCCTTCTTCAATTAAAACTCTTATTTTTATTTTTATTTACTGACACTATCGCCATTTCTGCCCCTGAAAAAAGGCGTTTATTCCTGTCAATATAATTATTAATAATACTTGTAAAAACATGTTGTAATCCTTCTAACATTTTTGTGCTTTCCTCCTAAATTAAAAATAGATAAAATACTTATCTTGCATTTTACCTATTTTTACCATATTTCTAATAAAAATCAAAAATTTATTTTTATATTTTTTCAAAAAGATCAGCTTTTTACAGCTGGTGAAAATAATAATTCAAAATAAATTACGTGAAATGATAAAGTGAGATCACAACTAAAAATTATTATTTTCTTAATTGGATATTGCATTTCTTTTTCACCTCCCTATTCGAGGCTTTTTCTAAAAGATTGCTAAACTTTAAAAATTAATATTATTATATCAAAAATTTTTAATTTTTATTTCAATTATTTTTATATTTTTATAAATAATATTTGCATTTATATATATTGTATAATATAAAAGTAATATAAATTGGATATTGCATAAAATTGCTATTAGGAGTTCACGCTCCTTTTTTCTTTATTTTTCTATATTTTTATCAAAAGAAAAGAGGCATTTCTGCCTCAAATATCATTTTAAATAACTTTAATTTTTAAAAATATTTTTTTAAATTCATAGATAATCTCGTACATTATATTTTTCACTTTCTACATTTTTAAAACCCCACTCATTTTTCAACTTAGTGAGTAGTGACTAAGTTCATGTGAAAATCATTTTCTAAACGAGTTCAAATGCAAGAAAGTTTTTTTGATTTTTCACAAAAGCAATAAAGCGTATGAACTTAGCAAAGAAAACATCAGTGCTAAAATCCTTCTATTACTTTTTAAGATTCTTCAAAAAAATAGAATTCCTACTTCACTAAATATGCAGCTCCATAAATTCCAGCATCATTTCCTAATTCTGCTTGTACAATTTTTTTAATCCTTCCAAAGTAGAAAGCATTGCATATTTTTCTTAATTTTTCATTTATTTTATCAAATAAAAATATCTCCTGCTAATGCAATTCCACCACCAACAACAACAACATCTGTATCTAATACATTTAATAAGTTTCCAATTCCTAAAGCTATAAATTCTGCTTCATAATCAACTAAATTTAATGAGAACTCATCTCCATCCCTTGCCGCATCAAATATGTCTTTAGCTTCAACTTCTCTATCTTTTTGTTCTTTCATATAATAAATTATTTTTTTATTTACTGTTAATCTACTTTTTGCCTCTCTTACAAGTCCTGTTGCTGATGCATACGCTTCCCCAACATCCTTCTTGACCACATCCACAAAGTTTTTCCATCTCTCTCAACTTTAATGTGTCCTACTTCTCCACCTGCACCGTTTTTACCACTTACAAGTTTCCCATTTACAACAACTCCACCACCTATACCAGTTCCTATCGCAAGTCCAAGGACATTTTTGTATCCTCTTCCTCCACCTTTTCCACATTTCACCTAAAGTAATAACATTTACATCATTATCTACTTTTACAGTACTCCTAGATGTTTTTCAAATTCTGCTGCAAGATCTACATTAACTGGTCAAAGGAAAGTTTGCCCAAAATTTAACAATTCTCCCATTAGCAACAGATCTGGGAACACCTAATCCAACTCCAGCTACATCATTAAAAGAAATATTCAAATTATTTACTTGTATTTTTAATATATTTGATAATCTTTCTATCGTTTTTCAAATCCTTGTTCTGATTCTGTTTTTAACTATTGTTGAAAAATAAAATATTTCCATCTTCATCCAATAATCCTATTTTCGTATTTGTTCCACCTAAATCAATTCCTACATAATAATTCATATTTCCTCCTAATAAATTTAATATTTATTTAACTATTTATATATATAATTTTACAAAACTCAAACTTCTCCGTAAATCTTATTCAAAACATTACAAGATAACGCTTTTATAACTAAAAATTAATTCAATGTAATTGCCTATTTACATATAAATTATAACACATTTTCGTATTTTTCAATATCATATTTTATTAATTTTTTTATATATTTTTATACAAATTAATTTTTCATTTTTCTTTGACTATATTCAATTTTTGTATATAATATTGTTACATAAAAAAATGAGGTGAGAATTTTGAAACTATCAATAAAAGATTATATGGAAAGTCGTAATATTTTCACGAAGAACGATTTACAATCGTATTCAAGCCGGACTTTTAGAAACAATAAAAGAAAATAAGACCTATATTATAAAAAGAAAAATGACATAAAACCTGAAAATAAAAATGTATGAATAATGTTGATTTATCTGCATTAAAATGATCTAAAACAACTTACAGAACAATTTTTCTTTAATACAAGCTTCATACAATCTAATTAAAGAATTTGATTATAGTTTTTACGTGAAAGACTTTCTACTATTGAAAGTTCAACTATTAATTTTTCTTTGTCTTTAGAAAAAAAGTTGATTTTACTAATACTAAATTAGATAATTTTTACCAGAAATTTTTAAAAAAATTTGATTTACTTCAAGAAAAAAATGATAATTTTCTACAAAATATTCTATTAATCAACGAGCAAAATCAAAATTTCTTTAAACAAAATATTGAAAGTTTAAATGAAAAATTTGATATTTTTACTTAATAAATTTGAAACTATGGAAGAGAAATTTGATGAAATTATAAAAAAATTCTGATTCAAAAACATTTAATATTTTTCAAAAATAATTTTAAAAATAAAAGCTACATTTTTAGATTTTTATCTAAATTTATGTAGCTTTTTATATATTATTTTTTTCAATATAAATTTTTCAATTACTTTTGCAACTCCATCATTTTCATTTGTATCTGTCACATAATCAGCTTTATCTTTTTATATGTTGTTTTGCATTTCCCATAGCAACACCTATCCCTGCAAACTCCAACATTTCAATATCATTATTTTTCATCTCCTATTGTCATTACATCTTTACTTTCTATTTTTTCTCTAATTTTTCCTAATAATTTTTGCAATCCCGTTTTTCTTATTTGCATTTTAATGGTAGTGCTTCAACTATATATGATTGACTTCTTATAAAAAGCAATTTTTTTCTCTCATTTCTTCTGTCAAACTAGCTTCAAATTTATTTATATCCTCTGGTTCTCCTGTAAACATTCCTTTAAATACAATTTCTTTGCTTTTTAATAGCTTCATCTACACTTATTTTAGTTAAAGGACAAAAATACGACTTTACTATCAAATACCGTTCTTTCATTTGGAATCTCGTCTTCCTCAGCCACAAAAATAAAAAAATGTTCCTCTGATGTTATTGTAAAATCTATATTAAAATCTTTTTTTAAACTATAAAGCCATTTTATTTCTTCTTTAGTCAATTCAAAATAATCAATTAGTTCCATATTTTTGTTTTATAAATTGAACATCCATTATTTAAAAATAATATATTCATTTCTATCTCCAAGCTCTAAACTATTATATAAAAGGCATTGCACCAAATTTAGGTCTACCTGTACAAATTACAACCTCTACTCCTTGATCTATTACTTTTTAATAGCTTCTTTTTGTTTTGGCATTATTTTTCATTATTTAATAATGTTCCATCCATATCAATTGCAACTAATTTTATCATTTATGTTCATCCTTTTCTATTTATTTTTACTAATTTCATTCATCACTATGCAATAATCGTTAATTTGTTTTTCATCCAAATTATGTCTAACCATTTCCCCAAATTTATACCCACTTTTTTTCAAATCTACCTATTTCTATAAATCCATTTTTTTGTATGAAATTTTATACTTTTTCATTATTTCCAACAATTATTGCAACCAAATTAACAATTCTCGCTTTTTCATCTTTTTTCAAATTTATCATACAATTTTTGTCCTAATCCCCTTGATCTTACTTCCATATCTAAATAAATACTTAAATCTGCCGAATATTTGTACGCTTTTCGTTCTCCAAATTCTGAACCATACGCATATCCTAATATATTTTTATACTCATCTTCTATGACAAGATATGGAAAACCTTGATCTAATGTAGTCTTTATTCTTTTTCCCATTTCTTCTACATTAGGTACTTCTAATTCAAATGAAATTACTGTTTTTTTCAACATAAGGAGCATAAATTTTTTTGAATTTTTTTCAGCATCATCCAATACTGCATCTCTTACTTTTTATCACTAATATTCTCCTTTTTTTAAAATAATGTTTGTTGACTTGTTGCCGGTAAATCATCTGGAATACAACCATTCCTTCTCATCAATTCTAAAACAGTCTTATTAAGTTTTTGTTCTTTTAGTTAAGTCTTCTTGCGATAAAAAAATTCCTCTTTTTCTCTTTCAGAAACTATATTTAATGCAACTGACTCCCTAATCCATCCATTGCAATTAACGGCATTCTAATTTTACCATTTTTCTATTTTTAAACGATTTTTGCTTCTGACTTATAAATATCTACTTTTTCTAACTCAATCCTCTATAATACATCTCAATTAAAATTTCATAAAGGAATAATTCTTGTTTTTTTCCTTAGCATTTAAGTTCCCTTTTTTTCTCTATTTCCATTCTTAATTTTTGTAATTCATCAACAGTTCTAAACATTGTAGTAAATTTAAAATCATCAACTTTTCTATTTAAAAAGCTGTATAAAATTCTATTGGATAATAAACTTTAAAATATGCAATTCTAACTGCCATCATAACATATGCCACAGCATGCCCTTTAGGGAACATATATTTTTATTTTTACAAGATTCTATATACCAATCTTTTACTTTATGCTCTTTCATTATTTTAGAGTATTCTTCCCATTTTTCAGGATTTTTTGTTGGTTGCCCCTTTCTTACAAATTCCATTATTGAAAACGCAAGACCTTTTTTCTATTCCATTATCAATTAAATAGTTCATAATATCATCCCTAACCGTTATAACTTCACTTAAAGTGGCAATCCCTTGTCTTACATACTCTTGAGCATTATTAAGTCAAACATCTGTCCCGTGTGAAAGTCCTGATATTCTTACCAATTCTGCAAAAGTTCTCGGTTTTGTATCAACTAACATTTGTTTAACAAAAGAAGTTCCAAATTCAGGTATTCCTGATGTTCCTGTTGGTGTACCAATTTGTTCCGATGTAACACCTAAAGCTTCTGTCCCACTAAATAAACTCATTACTTTTTATCGTCTAATGGAATTGTATAAATATCAACACCTGTTAAATCTTGTAATATTCTTAATGTTGTCGGATCATCGTGTCCTAATATATCTAATTTTTACTAATTGTTCATCCATTACGTGATAGTCAAAAATGTGTAGTTTTTTTGAATGTGATGTCATATCATTTGCAGGTCTTTGAATTGGACAAAAATCATAAAATTGTTTTATCTTTAGGAACAACTATCATTCCTCCCTGGATGTTGTCCTGTAGTTTTTTTCTTGCACCTTCACATCCTTTAGTGCGATTCTCATAATTTCAGATCTTCTCTTACTAATTTCCGGTTTTTCCTTCTATTTCTTCAAAATATTTTTAACATAACCAAAAGCATTTTTCTGCTAAAGTTCCAATAGTTCCAGCTCTAAAAACATTTTCAGATCCAAATAATTCTTCTGTATACTTATGAATTTCTCCTTGATATTCTCCCGAAAAATTCAAGTCTATATCTGGTACTTTATCTCCATTGAATCCATAAATACTTCAAACGGTATAGCATGTCCATCTTTTATGTATGGAGTTCCACACTCTGGACATTTCTTATCAAGTAAGTCTACTCCACTTCCTTCCACATTCGTAAATTCACTATTTTTACAATTTGGACATCTATAATGCGGATAAAGTCCATTTACTTCCGTTATTCCCATTAAATAAGCAACAATTGAAGATCCAACCGATCCACGTGATCCCACAAGATAACCATTATCTAATGATTTTTTAACTAATTTTTTTGTGCAATCAAATATAATACTGCAAAATCCATTCCCAATTATTGAATTTAACTCTTTTTCTACTCTTTTCCTGTAAAAAAATCAGGTATTTTTCTCCATAAAGTTCATGTAATTTTTTTATAAGACATTTCTTTTACTTCTTCTTCCAGCACCTTCAATTTTGGGAGGATAAAATCCTGTTGGAACTGGTCTTACCGGTTCTATCATATCATTAATTAAATTTGTATTTTCTATAACTACTTTTTCTGCTATATCTTTTCCTAAATAATCAAATTCTTTTTAACATTTCATCTGTTGTTCTAAAATATAATTTTTTTATTGGAATTAAATGTTTTTCTATCCATTCCACTTCCTAACACTAAAACGCTACGATTTATCGCTTCTCTTTCCTCTAAATAGTGTGAATTTCCTGTTGCAACTTCAATTTTTCCTAATTTTTCCCCCAATTCATAAAAATATTCATTCATTTTTATTTCATCTAAATTTTTGTAACTCTCCACTATCATATGAATCATTATAATTACTTACTGGATGAATTTCTATATAATCATAAAATTTTGCTTTTTCTTCAATTTCTTCTTTGTCTACACCACGCAAATATAAATTTACTAATTCTCCATTATTTTTGAAATACATTTGACCCTGAACTTGCTAAAAGTAAATTTTCTCTATTTTTCAATAATGACCTTGGTATTCTCGGCTTTTTTTATTTCAAAATATTCAATATGTGCTTTTAGATACTAATTCGTACAATGTTCTAAGTCCAGCTTGATTTTTTTACTAATATCATTGTATTTAATGTATCTGCATTTTGTATATTTGTTTGTAATTCTGTATTTATTTCTGATAATTTTAACACTCCACGACTTAAAATCATATTTAAAAATTTTTGAAAAATTTCTGCTGTTGCTTTTAGCGTCATCTACAGCCCCTATGATGACTTTCAAGTGAAATACTAAAATAATTTGCAATATATTTCAATCCATATCTTTTTGATCAGGTAATAATATTCTCGCTAATTGAAGAGTATCAATCACACTTGTTGAATATTCCAAATTCATTTCTTTAGCTTTTTTGAGTTATAAATCCAACATCAAATTTCGCATTATGTGCCACAACAGTTGTATCTTTACAAAATTCTAAAAATTTAGGTAATATCGTTTCAATTTTTCAGCATCTTTCACCATTTCATCTGTAATTTTGTTAAGTCCATTATTTCCTTTGGAATTGAAATTTTCCGGATTTATAAAACTGAAAATTTATCAATTATATCTTTCCCTTGTAATTTAACTGCTCCTATCTCAATTATTTTATCTTTAAAAAGGATCTAATCCTGTCGTTTCAATATCAAATACAACATATATTTCTCTTCAATCAATTTATCTTTCGGTTTTGTAATTATTTCCTGTTCATCATCAACCATATACGCTTCTAAACCAAATATTATTTTTAAAATCATCATTTGCTTCTTTATACGCAAATGGAAATGAATGTACAACTCCAAAATCTGTAATTGCTACCGCACTATGTCCAAATTCTTAGCCCTTTTTAGCTAAATTTTGTGCAGATACAACTCCAGACATTTTCACTCATATTTGTATGTGCATGAAGTTCAATTCTTTTTAGGTGAATTATCTACTCTTTTTTGGTATTTCTTTTTTTATTTTATCTACTTTTTGTGTTCTTATATAGAACTCTTCGGTAAATTATCAGGTTCAAATGTCCCTATTATTTTTACCCAATCTCCTTTTTTTAGTTCCACTTTTTCATCTTTTATTAAAAACATTTTTACATTTTATACTATCAGTATAATCTGTTATCATAAAAATCACACATAATAGTTCCTGTTTTTAGTTTCTCTTATATCAATATTAAATATCTGACCTTCAAGTGCAATAGTTTCACCAGAATGCATTGTTTCTAGTACATCAAACGAACTACTCTCTCTATCTGCCACCTTTTTTTCCTAAAAATTATTATAAACTGTTTTTCTTTTTGTCCCTGATGTAAAATGTTCTTGTATAGGTTTGTAACTTGGAATATTTTCTAATTCCACTTCCTTTTCTAAATGCCTGTATTTTTTCTATTTGCTCTTTTCTTCTGAAAAATTCCAACTACAAATTTTACTTTATATTGTTTTTAAAATTTCATTAAATAAAATTTCCATTTTTATCTAACTCATTTTTCTATTTGTTTTTATTTGCTCTTCCGGTACACTTATTATAATTTCTGTTTCTGTCACTAATTCTAATTTATAAATAGAAAGTAAAATTTCTAATCCATGTGATTCTTTTTATAATTTTGTATTATAAATTCAACAAATTCTTTTTCATTATTTTTTTAATTTTTCTAAATTTACTTTCAATTTTATTTTTTAGATCTAAATTTTCTCCAAATATATATAAAAAGTTTTTAAATTAAAAATTTCATCATTCGCTTTATAATCATTAACTAACAAATGTAATTCAAGTTCTTTTTTGAGAAAATAAATTCAAATATTCTATCTCAATTTTTTTAATTCCGTTTCTAATAATAAAATCCTCCGACGGTTTTATCTTTAAATATTTAATACTCATTTCTTCACCCTTTTTATTGTGTTCTTAATTAAATTATATCAAAAAGACTGGAATTTACCAGCCTATTTATATTCTATTTTTGTTATGTTCTTAATTATAAAAGCAGTTAAAAATTCATCTACTTGTTTATTTAATTCAGTCAATTCTTCTATTGAAGGCTTAAACATTCCTGTACTCCAAGTATCACCTGTAAATGTAAGTCCCACACCTTCCCCATAAATTAAATTCATTCTCATAAACGGCAATAATTCAGCTAAATTTCTTCTAACATTTGGTGCTTTTGGTGCCCTCAGCTCCTGCAGTTATTGTAACAGGTTTTTGATGAACTGCTGATTCACCCTCTACTATTATTTGGATCTAACGATCTTGATAGCCAATCAAGTACATTTTTTAATATTCACGGAATTTGTCCATTATATTCTGGTGAAAAGATCCAAATTCCATCAAATTCTTGTACATATTTTTTCTTAGGGTCATTTACTTCTAAAACGCCTCCATTCGCCTCTAAATCTTGATTATATAAAGGTATATTTTTATAATTCAATACTTTTTACTTCTGCTCTATTCCCAATTAACTGTTTTACATTTTCTGCTATTGTAGCATGAAACGAATTTTCTCTAAATGATCCTATTATAAATAATATTTTTATTCATTTTTATTTAACTATAATTATATAAATTTCATATAATTATAATTTTCTCCTTTCTCTATATTTTTAATTTTTCTTAAATTATTATTACAAAGAGTTATATCATTAAATTACTATAATTGTCAAGTATTTGAATTTTTCATCAGTTTTTATTCAATTACAAATTATTTAACGACATAAATTTATTACCTAGAATTTAAAAGGATAAGAAAATTCTTATCCTCTCCATATTATTTTTAAATTTATATAATTTTTAAAATATTTTACTATATTCTATCTCCATTTTCATCAAAGAAGTGTAATGCTTCTGTATCAAATCAAAAATTATGTTCCTCTCCTGGTTCATAGTTATAATGTCACTGGCATAGTAATAACTGATGTTCCATCATAATTTTTACATAAAGTGATTTTTTCTTTACCTAACATTTCTACAACTTCTATAACTGCTTTAAATCTATTTTTCATGTTCTTTTTTCCACTCATAAATCTTTTCAGATCTAATACCTAACGAAACTTTTTACCTTCGTAATCTTTCAATCTTTCTCTATCTGTTTTCATTTGCTTTAATTACTATTTCTTCTGAATCAGATATGAAATGTCCGTTTCTAATGTGACCTTCCATTATATTCATAGTTGGTGATCCTATAAATTTAGCTACAAATATATTATTTGGTTTTATTATAAAATTCTTCTGGTTTTCCAACTTGTTGTATAACTCCCTTATCAAGAAGAACTATTCTTGTCGCCATTGTCATAGCTTCTGTTTGATCATGTGTTACATATATCGTTGTAGTATCTAAATCTCTATGTATTCTCACAGAGTTCTATTCTCATATGTTCTCTAAGTTTAGCATCAAGATTAGATAATGGTTCGTCCATTAAGAACACTGCAGGTTTTTCTAACAATTGAACGCCCTAAAGCTACCCTTTGTCTTTGTCCTCCTGATATATCTGATGGTTTTGAGTATAAATATTTTTCTATTTGTAAAACATTCGCAGCTTCTAATACTCTTTCATGTATTAATTTTTATCCATTTTTACGCATAGCAAGTGAAAATGCCATATTATCATATACTGTCATATGTGGATAAAAGTGCATAACTTTTGGAAAACCATAGCTATATTTCTATCCTTTGAAGCAACTTTATTCATCACTTTATCATCAAATAATAATTCACCTTCAGTTATAGAGTTAAGTCCCTGCTATCATTCTTAATAATGTTGATTTCCCGCATCCTGACGATTGAAGTATTACACAAAAATCTTTACTTTCTATTTCTAAATCTATTCCTCTTATTGTAAATTCTTCTCTACCTTCGTATTTTTTACCTAAATTTTTAATTCAACCTTCATTTTTCTCCTATCCTTTCACTGATCCACTTGTTAAACCAGAAACTAATTGTTTTTGTAATACTATAAATAGAATTACTATAGGTATAGCTGTTAATAGTCCACCTGCTGCAAATACTGGTTTCAAGTTTCGTTCTTTCATCTGATATTAATGAGAACAAACCTGCAACTAAAGTATAATTTTTAGGATTAGTCAACATTATTGCTGGTAATAGATAATCCATAAACGATTACAATAAATGACCATAAAAGCTATTATAGCAAGCATAGGGTCTTGCAATAGGGAATATTATCAAACTATATACTTGCATATTTGAACAACCTTCCATTCTAGCCGCTTCATCAAGTTCAGTAGATATTGAGTCTATATATCCTTTAAGTATGAAAGTATTTCCTGCTATTCCACCTACAGCGTAAATTAATATTAACATCATTTCCCTAGTGAAAAATGGAAAAATTGAAACTATAATTTGATGCATAGTATAATAAAGCAACTATCCTGCAAAAGCTGGTATTACTTGTATTAACATTATCGCCATTAACGACACTCTTTTACCTTTAAATCTAAATCTTGAATAAACATACCCTGTATACGAAACAACAAGCAATGTTAAAAACAGCAGTAGCTATAGCTATAAATATTGTATTTACAACCCATCTTAAAAATCAGTTTGAGTAAATAAAATTTTTAAATTGCTTAAATGAAAATGCGTATTCTTTAAAAATCTATTATAATATTTTTGCTGTTGATTCCCATTGAAGAAGAAATAACCATTATCAATAAAGGAACTATAATTAACAATGACCATAAAGTTAAAAATTGCATAACTTATACCAAGTCCAACCTTACCAGCAAAAATTTAAAGGGGTTTATCTGATAAATATAAAATTTGATTTTTCTTAGCCATTATTTTTCCTCCTTAAATGCTTGAGAATTTTTAAATCCTATATACGCAAAATAATATTAATCCTAACGATATAAATACTGTGATAGCTGCTCCAACAGATTGATATTGTTTCTGTATAGTCAACTTATATATATACGAGATTAATAAATCTGTACTTCCTGCCATATTTCCATATTTACTTGGGTCAAATGTCACCACCATTAAATAAATAAATGATAGAGAAGTTATTGAAGTTAAATGTATATTGACCTATTAATAAAGGGAGCTGTTTGGAATAAAACTAAAGGTATTGTGATTTTTGATAATTTTTGCCAAACAGTTGCACCATCAATGTCTGCCGCTTCATAAAAGGTCTGATGGTATTCCTTGAAGAACTCCAGTCGATAATAAAATACATAAGAACTTCCAAGCCAAGTTTGTAACATTATTAAAGCTACTCTCGTTAATGTTGTACTTTTGTTTTATCGCTCAATCTCCACCAAATAACATTTCTAATGATTTAGTTAAAATTCCATTACTTGAACTCATAATACTAAAGAACATTATAGTTATAAATGCTGGAACTGCCCAAGGTAATAAATATATTGTTCTATATAAAGTTTTACCTTTAATTCTTTCATTATTTTGCAATTAACGCAAGTCCAAATCCTACTGTTATTTGCGACTGTAGTTGCTACAACTGTCCATATCATAGTCCACAAGAATATTCTCCAGAATGGATGTCCTGCAATTCCTGTTCCTGTAATTAATAATTCATAATTTTTTTAGACCTATCCATTTGAATTTAGATTGATTATTTGGATCCATTCCAGCAAATGATAGTAATATTGTAGTAAGTACTGGTAATATTACAACAAATGATAGTAAAACATAAAGTTATTATAGTTACTATATATGGAATCCATCTTCTTTAACACTTTCTATTATTTCAAACTTAGTTTTAGGTCTTACACCTTTGTACATATTTAACTGTACATCTTTAGCATCTTTATAAGATACTGCGATTATCGCTATTGAAAAATAACATAAGTATTAACGCAACAAGTCCTTCTACCATAAAGATAATAGATTTATCTAATCTTTTTACCACCTTGTGCTAATGTAATTATACCTTTTAATCCCTTCACCTCTATAATTCCCATACCCCTAAAAAGCGTAAGGTATAGCTACAAAATATATAAATAAAGTACCTATAAAGAACAATAAAAGCTTTTAAAGTTTTGTTTATTAAAGTATTGACCAAGTCCCGTAAAAACTAATGACGCTAAAGGGTTTAATCTATTTATTTTTCAACTTCTACTGGTATTTTTCTATCAAGGTCAGATATATCTTGATACATTATTTTGTATTTTTGCCTCAACTTCTACCTTAGATAAATAAGTTAAAACTTTAGAACGACTCTTAATAGCTTCACTCGGTATTTCTAATTTTTAAAACTTCTATGGTATCTTTCATTTCCATTTCTAGTTGTTTAACTTGATTAATATATGCTTTTTCTGAAATTAATCCTTCTTTTTGCTTTCTTTTTAATTTTTCTTTACCTTTTTTCAATACTTTTTTTGCTTCTTCAACTTTATGATCAAATTCTTTTTCTTTTACATCATTGTTAGCTTTATCTAAATTTGATAATTCTTTTCAATATTTTTCTTTTTCATTTATTGAATCGCTATATAAAAGCAAGTATAGAAGGTAATCTTTCTTCTTTTAATCTATTTTTCTATACTCTAACTCAAAATCATAGCTTATATGTTCTTTTTCCTTCATAAAACTCTAATTTTTCTAGAAAGCTTCAAACAACTCTAATCTTAAAAGCTGTTTCTTTTTATCATATTTACCCTTTTAGGTATTGTTTTTCTTGATAAATTTTTGATTTTAATTCTTTCAAAAACTCTTTCTTTTTCTTTTTATTTTTTCAAGTTCAATAATATATGGATGAGTTTTTCTATCTACTTTAATATTTTTCTGATAAATCTTTTTAAATAAAGATTTTTCTTTCATGTAGTTTCCTATACTGTCATAAACATATTTATCCATCTTTCTCCTCTCTCTCATTCAATAGAATGATGTAAATTAAAAAGAATTATTTGTAACAATAAACTTATAAAATAAAAATATTATTATGATAATGTATAAATACTTTAAGTAATATAGTTTCCTATAATAAATAAAGACCAAACTCCTTTATAAAGTATCCCTATTCTAAATTTTTCATAAGATACACAGTTGTATATAGAAAATATTATAAATCAAAATGATACCTGAAAAAAATAATTTAACATTTCTAATGTAATATAGTCTTTTTTCGGTAGCTTTTTGTTATTTTTAAAAATTCATTGTATAATTCTAAATCTTTTAACTAAATAAAAACTAAGCATACTTTCTGATATTATTATTCCTAAACATATAACTAGAAAAAAATATTTAATGTCTTTTTCTCAATTTCATAATTTTTCCTTTTTAAAAAGTAAGTGCCAAGCACTTACTTTTTCATTTTATTTTAAATTAGTTAATAAAGCATTAAAAGCTTGCTGAATTTCTTTATATGCATCTTATACAGTAGCTGGTTTCTTAGAATCCCAAGAAATTAATGAATTTTTGCCAAGTATCCCATACTTGTCCCCATTCTTTAAATAATGGTCTTGCAACTGCATTATCATAACCATCTATAACAGCTAATATAACTTTCTTATCTAATTCAGGTATATTTAATTTTGCATATTCATCTTTTTGAAACATTAGGCATTATTTTTTTCCTGTTGCAGCATATAAATCTCCTGCAAATTTAGGATTTAATAATTCTGCTATAACTGCTTGTGAAAGAGCCATTTTATCTGCATCTTCTTCATTTCTAGAATTAATAACTAAAAGCCCATCCACCTTTCCAGTGTTTCAATTCTTTTTCCTGCAAATTTAGCAGCGTTTAAAGGTAATACATCAAAGTCTTCTGTTCCACTTATTTCAGTTGCTGCAGCTACTTCCCAAGGTCCTATTATTCTTACAGAACCTGTATTTCCACTTTTAAATAATCCGTCCATAAATCCATAAACTGCTTTTTGTATCAAACATAGGTAATTTTTGCTTTTATTTGATTTTTTGCCAATATTCAAACATTCCTTTAAACATTTCTTGTTGTTCTGGAGTTAATTTATCAAAGTCATTAGTTAAAGTTGACATAAATTTATCTCCATCTTTTCCTAACAATTCTACATCAAACGTATTAGTAACTGCTACACCATACCAAGCATTAAATAATGGTACCATAGCAACTTTTTGGATCTAAAGTAGCAAAATCAATATTTTTAAATCAACATTATTTTGCAGCACTTTTTAGTATTTACTCCTAAAAATTAATGTTTCAATATTATATGGAATCCAAAGTAATTTCCATTAAATTTCAATTGTCCTCCAAGACCTTTATCAAAATCTCCAAACCCTCCAATTTTATCTCCCTAAAAGCTTTTAGCATCAAATGAAGCTAATACATCTTTACTTACTAATCCTTCCATTCTATCTAAAAGGTGACAGTAAATACATCTGCTACATCCGCATTAGTTGAATCTGTTTTTATCGATTATATCGATATGATCAAACGACGGCTTAACCATTAAATTAATCTTAGCATCAGGATTTTTCTTTAACCCTTGCAACAGCCGCTTCATAATACGGTTTCCAAGTTTCTTCAACTTGAACAGTGATTTCTCCTTTCAATCCACTTGCTGGTTGTTCTAGCTGCTTCTTTTTTAGCACCACATGATAACAGTAAACCAAACATCAAAACTGTTCCAATAACACATTTTTCAAATTCATAATCTTCCACCTTCTATATTTATAATTTTTATGCAATCGCTTACAGTAAATATATTTTTACCCTGATTTTTTGAATGTCAATATCTTTTTAAAAATTTTTGTTTATATTTTATCTAAAATAACACAGTTATATCTTGAAATTTCAAGCATTTTTATCTATTAAAAATATTTTTTTATTTTTCTTTTTAAAAATCACTAAATATCATTTCATAATTCCCACTTTCAAGCTCAAAAACTCATTGCTTTTGTCAGAACTATTAACAAGCACAAAAATTTTTATCATCTAAAGAATACATCAAACTTCTATCCGTAAACTTTAGTAATTTTAAACTTTTTCTCTATTTCTTCAAAACTATCCAACTTAAATAAAGATGTTTTTCTATAAGCAATTAAATTTGATATATACTCAATATTATCTTTAAAAATCATTTGCTCTATCAAAAATCAAATTTATTTATGTCATCTGATAAATTATACGAATTTTTCATGACCTAATTTTTGTTCTAAAGAACTCTTGCCCTGCATGCAAGAAAGGAATTCCTTGAGAAAAGAATAACTAAAGTTGTAGCAATATTTTGCATTTTTATTCTATCAACCAAACTATCTTCTGAATTTGTTATATTAAAGTGATCAAAAAACAGTATTATTATCATGAGCTTCAACATATTGAATTAATTGATTTGGAGCAATATAACCTCTTAAATTAATACCTCCTTTAATAGCGTTTATTAATCTATCATCTAACTTACCACCATTTGCAAACCCTTTCCCCAATTTTTCAAAAAGTACTTCCTCTTAAAAGTATCACGCATATCATCACTAAAGAAAGCAATTCTTGGCATTTTATGTGCATTTAATTGATTCGCTTTTTCTTTGTCAAGATTTGTATTCAAATCCCAACCTTCTCCAAGAACTATAATCCCTTCATCTATTTTGTCTAGTTTTTCTCTTATTTCATTCATTGTATCAACATCAAGAATACCCATAAGATCAAATCTAAATCCATCAAGTTTAAATTCATTTGCCCAGTAAAGAATACTCTCTACTATATATTTTTCTTATCATAGGATTTTCACTTGCTACATCATTTCCACAAGCACTACCGTTAGAAAAACTCTCCATTTTCATAAAATCTAAACGCATCTTTTTGCATTGTTTTTCCAAAGGCTATGACTCATAGCATCAAATACATGATTATATACTACATCCATTATTACCCTTATACCATTTTTCGTGTAAAACCTTAATCATAATTCTTTAATTCTAGTATATGGATTGTATGGATTTGTTGAAAATGACCCTCAGGCACATTATAATTTACTGGATCATATCCCCAGTTATATCTGGATATTCTTCATCTACTGAATCTTCAGAAAAATCATAGAACGGTATTATTTGAACGTGTGTTATTCCTAATTTTTCAAATAATTTAATTGTTTATCTTCTATTACTCCTAAAAACTTCCTTTATTTACCGCATCTTGTGTAAAATCTCTAATTGATATTTCATAAATTATTGCATCAAGTGGATTTTTGAAACTTTCCATTCTTTCAAAAATTTTTCAATTTGAGCTTTCTCTCATCTATTATTATTCCTCTACCACTATTTACCCTCACAAGCTATAGCATATGGATCTGTTGTAATATATCTTTCATTTTCTGTAAATACTTGATATTGGTATCTCTTTCCTTCAAAATCTCCGGGTAAAACTTGTTGAAATAATCCTATTTCTGTAATTTTTCCATACCATAAATTTTTGACCTATTATCAAATCTACATTTGTTGCATTAGGAGCATATAACTTAAATTCAGTATATTCTTTATTGTATTTTTACTCCCAAGTTCCCCATTATATATTTTATGCTTCATCTTTTCTAGCCTCCTTATTTAATCTTGAATAAGTTTTTTGTTAAATCATAAATTTTATCACTCAATTCTTTAGTTAAACTCTTCTTTTATACGCCAAGACCAATTACCAAGCGTTGCAGGTGTATTCATACGACCTTCATCTCCAAGTTCTAAAAAGTCTTGAATTTGTGCTATAGCCATATTAGCAACCGAACTCCATGCCGCTCTTATAAATCCCTAACACATAATCTTTTTCATCTGTCAAATGAAGATATTTCTTAGCAAATTCAACTTCTTCTTTATTAGCCTTTTTCAAACCAAGATTTAACTGTATCACTATCATGTGTTCCTGTATATACTGCCCAATTTCTTTCAATTTGATGAGGTATAAAATCACTTTCATTATTAGGATCAAATGCAAATTGAAAAGCATTTTCATTCCGGAAATCCAGTTTTTCTCTAAATTTAACCACTTCTACCGTAGTATATCCTAAATCTTCTGCAACTATTTTTATATCTCCTAATTTTTCTTTCACTTTCTCAAAAAGTGCTTCACCTTCTGCTTTAACCCATTCTCCATTTCTAGCATCTTCATCATTTTTAGGACACGCCCAATGTGAGTTCAAACCCTCTAAAATGATCTATTCTTAAAACATCTACATATTTTAAAGTTTTTCTATTCTATTTATCCACCATTTTAAAATCTTCTTCTTTATGCTTTTTCCAATCATATGTTGGATTACCCCATTTTTGTCCTCCTTCACTAAATCCGTCTGGTGGACAACCTCAACTTTATCTTTTTATGAATAATTCAGGATTTTTCCATACTTCCATACTGTCTGGAGCAACTATATAGGCATATCACCTATTACCTCTATTCCTAAACTATTAACATAATTTTTCCAAGAGGTATATTGTTCAAAAAAACTTAAATTGTAAAAACTTATGGTAATTTATTCTATCTTCTAATTCTTTAGAATATCTATTCATCCTTCTTTTTCTCTAGTTTTTATATCTTCTGGAAAATCTTCAAATGACACATTACAAAAATGTTCTTTAAGAGCCATAAAAAGTGAATAATCTTCTATCCAATCAGAACTTTCATTTAAAATTTAAATATTTTTCATTATTTTTACTACTTTTTTAAAATTTTCATAAGCAATACTTAAAACTATATTTCTAGTCGTGTAAATTTTACCAAAATCAACTCTTTCTCTATTATTACCATAATCTAAATTTTTAAAATCTTCTTCCTTTAAGTATCCTCTCTAGCTAATATTTTTGAAATCTATAAAATATGGATTACCTGCAAAAGATGAAAAATGATTGATATGGAGAATCTCCATAGCCAGTATAGGGTCCCTATCGGTAGTATTTGCCAATAACATTGACCTGCTTCTTTTTAAAAATCTGCAAATTTATATGCCTCTTCTCCCAAAATTACCTATCACCATACTCACTCCATAATGATGATATATGCATTATTATTCCACTTTTTCTTTCTTTGTTTATATCTTTATAATTATACTTATCCATGTTACTCTCCTTTCTATTATTTCACTTTCTACTACTATATAATTAGAATTCAATTTTTTCTTCTATTTTATTTGTTAATAAATATATTGCTCCTTTTGGCTCAATTTATCGTACTTAATATCAACTGTTGTAAATGTATAATTCAAATAACTTCTTAATTTAGAATTATTGAATCCCGTTACGATCTATATCTATACCTAGTTTATTTACTGCCTTTTTAGCCCCTATAGCTAATATGTCATCTGTTGTTATAATCGCATCAATTTCATTTATATTTTCATAATTTCTAACATTATCATATGCCAAATCTGAACTAAATTCAGAAAGTGATAATATATTCTTTTTCAATAATTATTTTTATTTTCTTTTTAACGCCTTAATATATCCTTTTTCTATAAATGAAACACTCATATCACTATATTCAGAAATAAATATATATTTTTTCCTTTTTGTATCAGTTTATTTGTAATATCAAAACATGCTTTAATATTATCATTATCTATCCAAAGTCCTTTTTCTTATCGTTAGGTGTCCCTATTATCAGTATATGGAAATGATATTTTTCAAAATATGATATATGTTCTTCATCTTCAATAAAATTAAGAAAAATTACTCCATCTATTCTATTACTTTTAATTAATTTATATAACATTATTATACGCTCTTTTCCTTATTTTCAAACTGCAAAATATAATGTATAATAGCTCAAATCTAAAGCATATTTACTAATAAAAGGTATAATTTCATTATAGTAATCATTTTGAAGTGGATTCTCTGTTTTAGTTGAACTACAACTACTAACCCTAATATATTACTTTTTACTTTTTGTTAATGAAACAGCTGCAGAGTAGGAAAATAATCTAATCCTCTAACAACTTCCATAACTTTCTTTCTTTAGTTTTATCACTTATCAAATTACTATTAGACATAACTCTTGACACTGTAGCTTCACTAACATTTGCAATTTTAGCGACATCTTTTATAGTAAATTTTCTCATACACTCTTTCTATACAAACATTTACATTATATTATATAGTTATTTCATTGTTTTTTAGCAATAGTTAGAAAAATTCAATAAAAAATATGTACACTTAAAGAACATGTACCCTAACAAACTGGACAGATGAAAACAGCTTTTGGAGGTACATTTTTATGGGAAGAAAAGTAAATTCACATTAGAAGAAAGAATTTCTATGTGTAAAGACTATCTAGAAATGGGATTGAGTCGATAAAGATCTTTTTATTAAATATGAGGGTATCTAAGTCTGGATTTTATCAATATATTAATAGGTTTAGAATACATGGTATCGAAGGGTTAAAAGAAGTGATAACTAGAAATAGAGCATATACAAAAAGATTTAAAAACTAAGGTTATTAATGAAATTTTTGAAGGTAGTTCTATAGATGAATTATCACAAAGTATTTACTGCCTAATACTATTGTAATAAATTGGATTAAACAGTATATATAAAGGTATAATAAATGATTACATACCTAGAGGTGAAAATATACTATGAGATGTCCCAAATTAAGTAAAGATAAGAAAATGGCTATTGCTAAAGAATGTATTGAGAATGGAAGAAATTACAAAAGAAACTTGTATTAAGTATGGTATTAAATATTCTAATCTATACTCATGGGTCTCTAAATATCAAGATAAGATAGTGAAGTCATCAGATTATTCAGAGAAGATAAATATAAGATATTGTATGAGTTATCACTACAAGAAAAATAAGATGTTGAAAGCAGAATTAGAGATTTTACGAAGAGATATTAGAATTTCTAGAAAAAGAAGAATAATATGCTAAATATTTAACTGTAGATACTTTAAAGAATAAGTATAGTGTTAAATATTTATGAAGTATTAGAATTAAATAGATCATCTTACTATGATTATTTTAACAGAAATAATGAAATTAATAAAGAAGAATTAAATTAATAAATTTAATAAAAACAATAGATAAAAGAAGTTAAGTCTACATATGGTAGAAAGAGAATGAGTATGAAGTTTTTAAAAGATGGAAGTATAAAATATAACGAAAAGAAAATTAGAAGAATAATGATAGAAGAAGATATAGTTTGTGTAATAAGAGTTAAAAAGAAAAAGATTTAAAAATCAAGTAATGAGTATTTTAGAGATAATGTGCTTAATAGAGATTTTAGTACTACTAAAGATAATCAAAAATGGTCTACTGATATTACAGAGATAAATACTGGAGAAGGTAAACTATACATTAGTGGTGTAATTGATATTAATTCAAAGATGTTAATAAGTTAGTGAAATAGGTAATCAGCAATAATAATGAATTAGTTATAAAAACATTTAAAGATATAAACATTAAGATGTTGATATATTACAAAGTGATAGAGGTTTTTCAGTATACATCATATATGTTCAAAAATATGACAAAGATATTACACATAGCATGTCAAGACCGGGACATTGTCCTGATAATTCTCCTCATAGAGTCATTTTGGGGTATTTTAAAAATCAGAATGTTATTACAATAAATTAAATAAAGATAAGTTTAGAACCAAAGAAGAAGCAATTAAAACAATTAAAGAATATATAGAATTTTACAATAAAGTTAGAGTAAATTTAAAAGGAACTACACCTTTCATCAAATAAGATATAATTCCTTAAATTATTAATTTTAAATTTCGTGTCCAGTTTGTTGGTACATGTTCTTAATTTCTAAAACTAAATGTACATATTTAATTTTTATTGCATCATACTTTTACTTTCATTAATCTAGTTATACTAGCTCTCATTTTCATCTAATTTCATTTGAATAAATCTGATTGTTTCTTTTAATTGTGGTATTGTCATATATTCCAAAGCATTAACACGTCGTCTAGTTTTCTCTACTTCATCTGCCATTAATTGACACGCTTTTTCTATTTGTGCTAATTCTAACAGTTCACTCATTATATTATTTAATCCATCTATAGCACTCATCTAAATCAGCTGATGTTTGAGCAAACCCATACGGATAAATATTTGTTTTCATCTGTATTTTTATTAAATGTCATTTTAGGCACATTAACACTCATTATATTTTTGTTGATATATTACAGTGAAATTTCTTCCTTTGGATAAGCAACTGCATTTTCAAGTATTTCATCTGACATTACTCCTCTTGCAAGTAAAAATCTTTTAAATGAATTTTTGTAATTTTTCTTCCACTTTTTCACGTAAATTTTTATTTTTGCTTTATCATTTCTATAAATTGTCGCATCAATTCATCTTGCTTATCTTTTAATAGTTTATGACCTCTCGTTGCAGTCTTTAAACGAATTTTAAGTTTAGTCAACTCCATTCTTGTAGGATTAACATTCAATCTTGCCATAATTATTCATCCCTAGAGGTAAATATTTTTCTAAATATTCATCTCTAATTCTTTTTAATTCTGTTCTTGGTAATATTTTTAACAATTCCCAACCCTAAATTCAATGTTTCTTCTATTGTTCTATTTGTTTTCAAATCCTTGAGCTACATATTGTTCTTCGAAAAGCCGTAGTAAATTTAACGAATGCTTTATCTGTTTCCGATAACGCTGATTCTCCAAAATTACTGCTAATTCTTTGGCTTCTTTCCCTGTTGCATATGCTGCAAATAATTGGTTCATTGTATCTGCATGGTCTTCTAGTTTTGTTTTCCAATCCCTTTATCTTTAAGTCTTGATAATGAAGGTAAAACATCAATTGGAGGCATTAAATTTTGTTTATATAAATCTCTCGATAATATAATTTGTCCCTCTGTTATATATCCTGTCAAATCAGGAATTGGGTGAGTTTTATCATCTTCTGGCATTGTCAAAATAGGTATTTGAGTGATTGACCCTTCTACCTTTTTATTTTTCCCGGCTCTTTCATATAATGTTGATAAGTCTGTATATAAACACTCGGGTATCCTCTTCTTCCTGGAACTTCTTTTCTCGCTGCCGACACTTCCCTCAAGGCTTCACAGTAGTTAGTTAAATCTGTTAAAATTACTAATACATGCATTCCTTTTTCAAAAGCTAAGTATTCTGCCGCTGTAAGTGCCATTCTTGGAGTTGCTATCCTTTCAATCGCCGGATCATCAGCTAAATTCATAAACTAACACCGATCTATCAATAGCTCCTGTTTTTGTAAAGTCATCTCATAAAGAATTGTGCTTCTTCAAATGTAATTCCTATCGCTCCAAACACTACCGCAAATTTAGAATCTGTTCCTAAAACTCTTGCTTGTCTTGCTATTTGTGCTGCTAGTTCTGAGTGAGGCAATCCTGATCCTGAAAATATCGGTAATTTTTGTCCTCTAACTAAAGTGTTTGAGCCCATCAATTGCAGACACCCTGTTTGAATAAACTCAGCCGGATAGTCTCTCGCCACTGGATTTATTGCAATTCCCTCTATGTCTAAAGTTTTTTCAGGTATAATTTTAGGCCCATCATCTTTAGGTCTTCCCATTCCATCAAATACTCTTCCTATCATATCTTCAGATACACCTAATGAAAGTGGTCTTCCTAAAAATCTAACTTTTGAATCTTTTAAATTAAGCCTGCAGAGTTTTCAAATAATTGTACCATCGCTTTATCACCATTTACTTCTAAAAACTCTACCTCTTCTTAATCTCTCAGTTTGTGTTTCAATATCTACTAATTCATAATATTTAATTCCCTCAACACCTTCAACAACCATTAGTCATTCAACTACTCCGTAATAGTTTTATATTCTTTAAGCATTTAACGCACCTCCTTTGTTAATAAGTTCGTCTATATTACTGAGATAATTCAGCTTTAATTTCATCAATTTTAGTTAATCTTTTCCTTCCGGTAAATATTTTGCTCTTTGCTATTCTTTCTCTTACTGTAAACTTATAATTTCACTTAAATAAGCTCCATTTTCTATTCCTCTAACACCTTCATCAAAGAAATTGATTACTAAATCTAACATTTTATTTTGTTTTTCTAATGATGTGTAAGTGTCTGATTCCATAAACGCATTTTTGTTGTAAATAATCTTTCTCTAATTGAGTTTTGCTACTTCTAATTTTTAATTGATCTTTTTCAGATAATGTGTCCCTACCTACCAATCTAACTATTTCTTGTAAACTAGATTCTTCTTGTAATAACGACATTGCTCTTGATCTATTTTTAGAAAATTCTGATTCCCACATTTTGATCCATCCATCCATCAACTTTTTGTTTGGTATAATGTGTATGAGATTTAACCAGTTAATTGCTGGGAAATGTCTTCGGTACGCTAAGTTCGCATCTAATCCCCAAAATACTTTTAACTATTCTTAATGTTGCTTGCGATACAGGTTCTGAAATATTCTCCCGGAGGTGAAACGGCACCGATTACAGTTAAAGCTCCTTCTCTTTTATCTTTTCCTAAACAAACTACTTTTCCAGCTCTTTCATAAAACTCTGCTGCTCTTGACCCTAAATATGCTGGATACCCTTCATCTCCCGGCATTTCCTCAAGTCTTCCAGACATTTCTCTTAACGCCTCTGCCCATCTTGAAGTTGAATCTGCCATTATCGCTACTGAATATCCCATATCTCTAAAGTATTCAGCTATTGTAATTCCAGTGTAAATACTTGCTTCCCTTGCCGCAACTGGCATATTTGAAGCATTTGCGATTAACACTGTTCTTTTCATTAATGATTGTCCTGTTTTTGGGTCACTATTTCTGGAATTCCATTAAAACGTCCGTCATTTCTGTTTCCACGCCTCTCCGCAACCAACATAAACTATGATTTCTGCGTCAGCCCATTTTGCCATTTGATGTTGAACTACTGTTTTACCTGATCCAATGATCCTGCACAGGCTGTTCCACCTGTCACTGGGAAAATGTGTCAATTACTCTTTTGTCCTGTAATTAACTTTGGTGCTTCGGGATTTAATTTTTGTGCATATTTTCTTCCTCTTCTTACTCGTATATTTTGCATTAACTGAACATTTACATCACCTTTTGCTGTTTCTACTACAGCTACAGTTTCTATGACTGTACATTCTCCTGCTTGAATTGATTTTTATTGTTCCTTCCACTCCAAACGGAACTCATAATTTTATGATTTATTAATGTCGTTTTCTGAACTGTCCCAATTATATCTCCTGCCACAACATGCTCTCCCACCTGAGCTGTAGGCACAAATTCCCATTTTTATCTCTATTTAATGCAGGAACTCTATTCCTTTATTTAAAAATCTCCTGCTTTTTCTTTTAAATTCCTTTAATGGTCTTTGAATTCCATCAAACATAGCTTCTAACAATCAGGGGTCCTAATTCAACACTTAATTGCTCTCCTGTTGAATACACTGGTTCTCCTACCTCTATTCCAACTGTTTCTTCATAAACTTGAATTGAAGCTTTATCGCTCTCATTTCAATTATTTCTCCAATTAATTTATTACTCGAAAACTTTTCACTACATCATATACATTTGTTTCATCCATTCCTTCAGCTACAACTAGCGCTCTGATACTTTTATTATTTTACCTATTTTCAAATGAATTTGCTCCTTTCATTTGAACTTTATTTATAAAAACTTATTTAAAAATATATTTGATCCAATCGCTTTTTCTACATATTGATTTATTTTGCTAAGTCCTATCCCAAGACTTCTCTGATTACTTGGTATAAGTATAATTGCATGGCAATAATTCTCTATTATATCTTTCTATCGTTTCTACAATACTTGCCACTTGCTCCGTTACAAAAATAATCCCATAATTACTGCTAGCTAAAGTATCTATTGTTTTTCTTTGCTTCCTCTTTTTGTAATAACTGATATACATCTACATCTACTGCTTTAAAAAGCTGTAATTGAATCTTTATCTCCAACAACTCCTATTTTATGCATAGTATCACCCAATCTTTCTCTATTTTATTTGATTCAATATTATTTATTTTTACCCACCATTATCATTCTAATTGTCTGAAATTTCTCTCTTTCGCAACTAAATATGCAAATAACGGCTCTGATCCAAATACAATATATTTTTGAATTTTTATTAAGTTCCATCAAATAGTTTTTGACTTATTTTTCAAGACCAGACAATCTTCCCATTTCTCCATCTTCTAGTCCTTTTAATAAATAACTTCCTATTTTTCTTTTTCTAAATTTATTTATTATATTTTCAACTGAATCGTTTTATAGCTTCAACAATTTTATTTTTAGAGATTGTTCCACCATTATGCACTACATTTTCCAAAAATTTCATATCTCTTTTTGTTTTTGCACTCTAAACAAAGTTGATTATATTTTGAAAATCTATAAGTCCTTGCGTATAATCTGTTATAATATCAATATTTATGCAATTCTTAATAAATTTTATAATAATATTTATCAACAATTATATCTATTTTTGTGAGTCATTATTTTCAGCAAAATCTCACTTCATTTATAGCTTTCGGCATTTCTTCCGGTAAATCATTATAATTTTTAATATCAAATTTCAATTTTAATTTCTACTTTTTGTGTCCCGCATCCATCAATAAATCTGAAAGTCTTTATTTGCAATCTCCTTTTTAACAACACTTTAAATTATGATAATCGTACTTAGGATAAAATATCAACTATTTCTTTTATCCTTACTTAATTTTCTAATTAAATTAAATACTCTTTCTGTCTCTCTTTTAATATTTTTCATATTCTTGTGGTTGTTGAATATCTGTCATATTTTGTGAATATTCTGTTTCACTTAACTGTTTCATCACTTCTTCGGGAGTTTCTGCTTCAACTCATTCTGTCTAGTTTATTTTTAGTTAAAAAGTCTAAAACTCTAACTGTTACAACACTTTTGACCGTAATCTTTCTATTCATTCACTCTCCCTTATTTATTATGAAAAAGTAATTTAGAAATTTCTACTCTCAATTCATCTCTCATAAAAATCTAATTTTTATTTCAAATGTAATTATCTTGAATTCCATTTTTCCTCTACAATAAATCCTGTGAATTTACAAATTCATTTTCAGAAATATTTGCATTAGAAAACACTTTCTTTTACTTTATAAAATATTCTTGTTTCATAATTAATTTTTGTTTCTAATGTATTTCATCTACATTTTTCTCAATATATAAAATATATTCTGTTTCAGACATATTAACTAATCTTTTCTTTTAATTTTTCAATTACTTTATCTATTATTTTTGTCTTGCTTTCTAATTTTTCGTTTTAGCTTTTTAAATTTGCACTTGATTTTATTCTCTCAACTGCCAATTTTCTTTCTCTTGATGCACTTTTCTTCTAAAGTTATAGTATTATATATAATTCCATTTCATACTTTTCTTTTTCTGTAACTTCAGCTATTTTTATAATTTCATTTGCTTTTTCTTTTTTGCATCAGATAATATTTTTAGATGTTAAATTATCCAAACTAGACATTTTTCACATCCTTTTCTAACTCTCACCTAATTAAAATTTTACTCCTGATAATAACATAATTGATACAACGAATGCTAATAACGCATAAGTTTCAACCATTACTGTACATAACATCCTTTAGTTGATTGCTCTTCATTTTGTGCAATAAAGCTATTCCTGCTGCAGCTACTCACCTGAGCTACCGCTGATCCAAATCCTGCAATCGCAATTTGGCAAACACGCCATAAAAATGTATAACCTTTCTGCAAACCTGATAAATTTACATTTAATCTACCTAAAACCATTAAACCAATAACGAAACCATATAATCCTTGTAGTCGGTAATAATTGTAATACTAGATTTACCAAATTTTTCAGGCTCTTTTCTATCATTAATCCTGCTGCTACTCTCAACTGTTCCTACTCCTATTGCTGATCCCCAACCTGCTAAAAATGTTGCTGTTGTCTCCTAATGCTGCAAAAATACTCCTCCATATTGTGCTATTGCTGTTGACATATTCATAATTATATTCCTCCTATTATTATTTTTAATCTTCTAAATTTAGTATATTTACTTTCTTCTCTAAAGTCTTTAAAACGGTCTTCTCCACCTTCATAGAATTTCCTGAAAAATCTCAACATACATAAGTCTTGATGTATGAACATATCCTCCTAGGAATGACAAGAACATATTAAAGAAATGTCCTCCTATGAAAATAATTGGTACAAATATTAACTTATCCATGAATTACTCTACCATTTCCAATGATCATAAAGTTAATTGCTTTGGGCAGTAAATCCTCCTGAAAGTCCTAAAAGCCATAAGTCTTGAATAAGATACAAAATCTCCCACATAACCTGAAATTCCATAAAGACTATAAAGTCCACCTCCAAGTTTCGCTCCAATACCTTAGCTTCTCTCCTCCTGTTAAAACAATACCAATCATACCAATTGACTGATGATAATTCCTGAAATAGTTGCAACCATCGTTCCAAGCCCTAATATTTTAGTGTTAAATATATATATTCCACCGGTTAAAGCATATACCAAAATAGTACATCATCATATTGCATCTAATGGCTTTTTATCTTAATAGTAAATAAGCTTTTTAATCCTAGACCGAAATAAATGTGAACTATTCCAAACAATACTGAACCTACTAAAAGTTTATTATATTCTGTTGCTGGATCTATCATTTTCCAAAGTCCGAATTGATAATCCAAAATATGATCCATATAAAATTCCCAAATTATAAATCCGGAGAAACTTAAATAGAAAAAGAATTGTATAAATACTTTGTTTTCTTATTCAAGTTTGCAATTTTTAATATGGACCAGTTGCCAATAATAAAACTGCTCCGTATCCGGCATCTGCCCATCATTCCAAAAATATTATATAAAATGGTGCAATAAATGGAGTCTGGATCTCACTTTATTATATTTAGGATACGCATACATTGCCGTTAAACTTTTTCAAATGCTGAAGCTAATCACCCATAATTTTATTGAACTGTTTTCGTCATCTCGTTCCGCTTCTTCCATTTTCTAAATAATAGTTTTCTCCAACAATTTCTTTTTATTTTTCCTTCAAATTCTTTTTATTTTTATTGTTGGTATCCAACCTTCTATACCAAAAACTTTATCCGTCTGAACTAATTTTTCTATAGTTTCAATTCTCAATTTTCTATTAATTAAATAATCATAAACTGTTTCCAAATCTTTTGACCTTCATTTTTATAAACTTTATCTCTTTCTTATTACTTTTCAGCTTTTTAGCCTGAAATTTCTTCTTTAAAATTTCTATTCTTTTCTTTTGAACTCATTTAACTCCAAATATTCAACGAAAAACTGTTTGCTTTTTAATATTTCTAATATCTTTTTATTTTCTTCTGCTGAATTATGCGAAAAGAATTAAATAATAAATTTCATCTTTTGTTATTTTTATTCTTCATAATATATGTAAGATAATTTAGAAATACTTTCAATAAAAGTTATTTTTAATTTTACTCGGAATAGTTCCTAAATAACTTGTAACATTTTTTCAATCAATTCTTGTGGATTTACATCCAATTTATTCCAAATCTGATAATTCATCTATTTCATTATATTTTTGAAATTTGTGTTTTATTTCTAAATATTTATTTGATAATATTTTTAATTCTTCTACAAATTTTCTTCCAATCATACTCTATTACTACTTTTTTGATAACTCTTCATAAGTATAATTATCATTTCCTTTTATTAATGCTTTTAAACTTTTATCAACTGCATTATATTTTCTTAATAAAATCAATTGCATTTTTAACCTTAATATTCTTTTCATCAACTTTCTACTAATCTTTCCATTATTATTGATTTTTGTCAATGTGTCTTCTTTTTTCTAATGCATTCTATAAAATCTACTTTTAAATTTTTGTAAATTTTTAATAATTTCAATTTTTTGTGATTTAAAAGCAATTAAATTAAATTTTGTCATTTTTAACTATTGCCATTATTCCAATAATCCTCTCTTTTTAATATACTTGCTATTTCATCAATTTTATTTTCATCAATATTTAATATATTAGATGTTATAAACTCTCTTTCTTTAGCAAGGAGATCATTTGTAATTTCATTGGCTACAGCTTCATCATATTCATCTTGTAACTGTTTTTCTTGTTTCACTCAATATCGCCATCTTTTTGTCTTAATTTCATTTTCTCGTGCCAACTGTTTCGTAATTTCAACAGCATTTAAAAATTTAATTCATTTGCTTTCTGCTTCTACATTTTTGTATTTTTATTAATATTTCTTTTGCAAGATTGTACTCTTTTTATTGATTTATGCTTCATTATATCATATTTTTATTATATTTTTCTACTGTTAAAAATATTTATAAACAAATCAATATATCATTATTTTGTAATAAAAATGTACTAAATCTAGTACACCTCTTTTACTTTATTTTGAATTAACTTTACATACTCAATATTATCATTTGGAACAAATCCCATGTCACGCGTACTATATTTTCTACTTGCTTCAAATCAAAATTTGAAAATATATTTATTTTCTAAACTCTTTCTACTTCTAATTTTAATTTTTTAAATTTTCATCTAATTTTCTTTTTCATCTCCTGATTTTGAAACTCCATAACTTAACCACATTTGGATATCATTAATACTAATAAAATACATATCATATGCTGTTCCTACTCATATTAGCTCTTTTACTTTTCTTCCATATTTTACTCGTATATTTCCGTAAGCCTTTGTTTCTATCTTGCTTTTTCTATTTGTTTTTTGCGTTAGGAATTACTACTCTTCACTTGGAGCTCATTATTGTATTTCCATTATAGAAAGTTGTCATATTGCTTTATCGTTTTTACTTTCGGTATTTCCATCATTTGTAACTTTCTTTTTGTGTCATATTTCTAGCTTCCATACTTTAACATCTCCCTTTCAAAAATTCTTAATTTGATCGTGCTCTATTATTTTCATTTAATTCCTCATCTTTAGCTACTAATAGGGCTTTTTTCGTCACATACTTTCCTCAAACTTTTATTTCCACTAAATTCGAAAAACAGGAAAATCACTTGGACAAGTACAAGGATTTTCATACTTTCTAAATTTCTCTTTTACCATTCTATCTTCTAATGAATGAAATGTTATTATTAATAATTTTCCTTTATCATTTAAAAGATTTACTGCTTTTATCCATTGCTTTTCTAAAACTTCAAGCTCTTTTATTTACAAATATTCTTATCGCTTTGAAATGTTCTTTTTAGATGGATGTTTTCATACTTTTACCGATTGATTTTTATTACAATATTTGATAATTCTATTGTTGTATCTATATTTTTATTTTTTCTATACTCCACTATATTTTTAGCTATTTTCCTTGATTTTGGTTCTTCACCATATTTATAAATTATATCTGCTATTTCTTTTCTGAAAATTTATTTACTACATCCCAAGCACTCAATTTTTAAAATCTCTATTCATTCTCATATCAAGTTTTGCTTCATATTTATAAGAAAACTCCTTTCAACATCATCTAATTGTGTAGAAGATACTCCAATATCCATAAGTATTCTATCAACTTTTTCATATCCACCTAAATAAATTACAGTATCTAAATTAAAAATTATCTTTAAATATTTGTAATTTATTCTCATATTTTTCTAATCGTGCAACCTATCGCTTGATTATCTTGATCTCATCGCTATAACTTTACGAATCTTCAGTAGAATTTTTCTAAAATTCCTTCTGTATGTCCTTCCTCCACCTAATGTACAATCTACATAAATTAAAGTGTCTTTTATCTATTATATTTTCTCTATTGTTTCGTTATATAAGACTGGTTTATGATATTCTTGATTGTCCATTATACTTCCCTACCTTTTCTAATTACTAAAATTCTATTTCATCTACTAAATCTTCAATTCTCATTACTTGTATTTTCAATGCTATTTTTCCAATTTCCTTCTGACCAAATTTCAATATGATCAATACTCCCATTACAATTATATTTTTATCAATATCGGCATGTTCTAATAAAAGATGCAGGATATTTAATCTTCCTCTGAATCTGAAATTTAATTTTGTGGCTGCTGATAATATAAATCTTTGGTATGCTCCATGATTTTTATTCTGTTGTTTTCAATTTTATTTGTTTCTCATTATTTCTTCTTCCCAAGTAGATACTGGATATAACGAAATACCATTCCTCAAATCCTCTTGTAATAACAATTTCAATATTTGCGCATTCTTTCTAAATTTTACTGGCAACTATAAATCTTCCTTTATTGTCTCACTTTACAAGAGAAATTCACCCATAAACACAGATATACCTCCTTTCACTTTATCAATTCCACATTTCACCACTTTTTCCACTTTTTACCACTAATATAATACCCTTTATTTCAATCGAGTGATTTTTATCAGAAATTTTAAGTCTTTTTCTAAGCAATAACTTTTTATATCAAAAATCAAATATATTGTATATATATAAAAAGAACACCCCTATATTGTGTTCTTTCTCTTTAGTATATATTTTTAAATTTTAAAATATAAAATTTATATATTACATTAATTAATAAACGATTTGTTCTTTTTATTTCCTTACTTTTTCAGCTCCAACTAAAACATTTATAAGCTCTAAAGCAAAATCTATTGCTGTTCCAGCTGATTTACTCGTTGTTATATTCCCAGTAGTTTTAACTTTCCCATCAAATAAAATCGCTTTCCTCTCTATCAATTCATTTTTACAAGCTGGAAAAACATACGGCTTCTTTATTTTCCAATAACCCCTAATTTAGCTAAAACTGTGGGAGCTACACATATTGCACCTACTTTTTTATTCAAACTAAACTCTTTTATTTTTCTAATAATTTTGGTGAATTATAATAGTTTTTAGTTCCAGATTCCACTGGGTAAAACGATCATATCATAGTCATCAAAATTTATATCATTTATTTTTCTCTGCAAATAATTTTATATTTCTAGCACTTAAAATCAATGTACTTTCTGTAATAGAAACTGTAGTTTACTTCTATTCCTGCTCGTCTTAGTAAATCAATAGGTGCTATCGCCTCAATTTCTTCAAATCCATCTACTCAAAAATAATGCAACTTTTTTATTCATTTTTATCCCTCACTTATTTATCTTTTTATCATTTTATTTTATATCCAATCTCATTTTTAATTTTCAGTTAAATTTCATATTTAATAAAATATTATTTTTCCCCAATTTATCAAATATCTTTTTATAATTTATATTTCTCTCTTTTCTATAAAAGAAAAGTCTAGCACAAAACTAGACTTTATATTTTTATTATCCTTGAATATAATCTATTACATCTTGAACTGTTTTAATTTTTGTGCTTCTTCATCAGGTATTTCTATATCAAATTCTTCTTCAAAAAGCCATGATTAATTCAACTGTATCTAATGAATCTGTTCTAAATCATCAACTGAATGATGCATCTGCAGTTACTTGATCCTCGTCTACTCCTAATTGATCTGCTACTACAGTTCTTATTTTTATCTAGCATTTTAAGCCACTCTCCAAAATTTATTTCATAAAAATTTACATCATTATATCAAAAAGTCATTAAAATGCAACTTTTTCACTACTTCCACTTTTTTTATTTTTATACTTTTAACATTTTTATTTTTCTTCATTTTAACTGATTATTTCTATAACTCTTCTATATTTTTATATTTTCAATATTAATTACTTCAATTTCTTTATTGATTATTAATCCTGCTAAAACTTTTTCCCAGTCCAATTTCATATATTTTAGTAACACCATTTTTCAACAAGTTTATTTATCGTATCTACCCATTTTACTAGATCAAAATGTTTGATTATATAATTCATTTTGTATTTCTTCAACTGTAATAACTTCAGTTGCTGTCGTATTTGCAATTATAGGAATTTCAGTATTTCTCCAATCATATTTTTCAAATTCTACTTTCAAAATATTTTGCAACAGGTTTTCATTAATGATGAATGAAAAGGCTCTGACACTGCTAGGAGGCAAAAGCTCTTCTCGCCCCCTTCTCTTTAAACATAGCTAAACTTTTTTTCTATTGCTTCTTTTTCTCCTGCTATAACAGTTTGTTTTGGTTCATTATAATTTCACTGCTTCTACAACACCCTTCAATTTCTTTTTGCTATTTTTTCCAATTTCATCAGCACTAAGTCCTAAAATAGCCGCCATTGAACCTTCCACATTTGCTTTCACTCATTATTTTTCCCTCTTTGAGCAATTAGTTTTAATGTATCTTCTTCACTCAAAACTCCCTGCTGCATACAAAGAACTGTATTCCCTAAGCTATGACCTGGCAACAAAAATCTGGATTTATTCCTTTACTTTTTAATAATTTAGTAAACACAACTGAAGTAATGCTATCGCAGGTTGTGCATATTTTGTATTTTTCGATTCTTCATCAGTTCCATTAAAGTAAAATCTTTTAACTGTTTTATCTTCAATTCCATCAAAAATTTTATCAATTATCTTGTTCATCTACTGATTCATATAATTTTACCCATTTCTGCATATTGAGTTCCTGTCCCGAAAATACAGCTATTTTTGACATATCTCCTCCTAAATTTTTATTTATTTTTACTTTCTTCCAGCATCTTCCACTTTATCTTCTGATTTTGTACTTTTTAAAATAAATTGTTTCTCAGACATATTTTTGATATTTCTCTTTCTCCAACACACCCAATAATAAAACTATTACTCCACCTAATAAGATTATAATTGAAATGCCATTTCAAAAATACTCATTGAAAAATTCTTTCAAATATAAATATAACGCTAAAACTGTTAATACAGTTCCTAAAAGTTCGTTTCACAAAATTCCATAATCCAATTATTAATATTATTACTGATAATTAAAAATATATTTTAAAACTGACTCTGGAATATATTGTTGTAATCGTATAAAAATAACCCAATTATACTAAAATTATCCCCCAAAATATTTTCTTATTCATAACTTCACCTTCTGTACTTTTTCAAGTACTTTTCCTTTCTTTTTTATTTTTGACCACTCTACTAACATAGATCCGCATGAGACCTCCAATCAAATCCTGTGCTACAAATTTATCGCCTTTTTGAGTCTACCTTCTCTATTTGCTTCATCTAAAGCTATAGGAATTGTCGCACCGGAAGTGTTCCTATGATTTATGAAGATTTACAAAAATCTCCATCGGTTGTTTATATCTTTTTGCAATGGATTCAATTATTCTAATATTTGCTTGATGCGGAATAAATAAATCTATATCATCTGCAGTTAGAACGTACTTGCATTAAAACATCATCCACTGATTCCGGAAAGCTTTTACTGCAAATTTAAAAATTTCTTCCATTCATTTGTAAGTAAACTTCTATTCTCAATAGTTTAGTTTTGTGATAGGCTTTCTCGTTCCACTTTCGACGGAACTGAAAAGTTCTGAGCACCAGACCCATCAGCTACTAAATGTAGTGCTAAATGTCCTCCTGTTTCTACTTTCTCCTAAAATTGCTGCTCCTGCACCATCTCCAAACAATACACAAGTATTTCTATCGCCAATCCACTATACTCGACATTATTTCTGCTCCAATAACTAACACTTTTTATAAATACCCTGCTTTTATAAAGCTATATCCACTAGCATAAGCATAAACTAAATCCAGTACATGCTGCTGACAAAGTCAAACGCTGCTGCTCTAATCCTAATTTATTTTGTACTATCATGCTGTTGAAGCTGCTATGTGATCCGGCGTTATTGTTGCAACAATGACTAATTCAATTTCATTTTTATTAATACCTGCATTTTCTATTGCTCTTTCAGCCGCTTTTATCGCTCAAATCTGATGTTGCTTCATTTTTCTGCTACAATTCTTTCTTTCTTTTATCCCTGTTCTCGTGAGTTATCCATTCATCATTTGTGTCACTATTTTAGCTAAATCATCATTAGTTAAAACTTTTTCTGGTACATAAGAACCCAGTGCCTAAAATACCCATTTTCATTATATTTCTCCTCTTTTTGTTTCTTTTTATCAATTTAATATCACTAAATTTTACCATAATATTAAAAAACAATTAAATTTAGTATTTTATCATACTTTTAATTTAATTGTTTAATATCATTTTAAAAATAAAAAGCAAGATATTCAAGTACCTTGCTCTCTATTATTCAGCGTCTACTTTTTAAAACTTGTCTTCCTCTATATACTCCAGTTTCTAAATTTAATCTGTGAGGTCTCTAACTGTTCCATCAGCTTCTACTATAATATTTGAGCTGAAATTGAGTCATGTGCTCTTCTCATATTTCTTTTCGCTTTTGACGTTCTTTTTCTTAGGTACTGCCATTTTACTATCGACTCCTTTCCCTATTGATATGTAATAAGCATTATTGCTATTAATTAATTTGATTATACACATCATTATAATCATTTTTCATTTTGTCAAGCACTTTTTCCTAACACCCTCTATAATTTATCATTTTTATCTTTTACTTTTCTTTTAGTTTTACCTAAAATCAATTTTTCATATTTTTCTACAAATTTTTCATCCTCTAACATCAAATAAATCAGGACGATTTTGTATAGTTTTTCAATCGATTTCCTTTCACGATATTCGTCTATCATTTTTATGATTTTCACTTCTTAAAACTTCCGGAACTTCCATTCCATCTATTTCAATCGGTCTGTATATTGTGGAAAAACCCTAAAAGCCCATTATAAAACGAATCTGTTTCAAAAGACTCTTTTATAACCCCTTCTCGTATTCTTGTAATTGAACCATTAGCACTAAAGCTGGTAAATCTCCACTACTTAATACATAATCTCCAACGGAAATTTCTTCATCCACAAATTTATCTATCACTCTTTGATCCAAACCTTCATATCTTCCAGAAATTATAATTATATCCTCTAAATTTGACAATTCTACTACTTTTTCGTGCGTTAATGTTTTTCCTTGAGGACTAAACTGAAAATTATATGTGGCTCTCTATTTTCTTTTTCATTTTTCAAAATAATTCCAATACGCTTCCGGTTTTAAAACCATTCCAGCTCCTCCACCAAAAGGCATATCGTCCATTTGATTATGTTTGTTTTGAGTATATTCACGAATATTTACAATATCAAATATAATACTTCCTAATTCTACTGCTCTTTTATGTATTGTTTGTTCTAAATATGTGTTAAATAATTCTGAAATAATGTTAATACACCTATTTTTCATTATTCTCTCATTCCTTCAATTAATTTAACATTAATTCTATTATTTTTAAAATCAATTTCCTCAACAAATTGCTCAATAAACGGTATCATAATTTCCCTTTACTTACGGTATCTTTAATTATTAAAATTTCATGGGCTGCTGTTTCCATTACATCTAACACTTCTCCAATTTTTCATCATTTTCATAAACATCAATACTAATAAATCTTTTTATAAAAATTCATTTTCATTTTTCTGGCAATAAATCTCTTCTTATTTTTTATTTGAAAACCATTTATTTCCCTTTGGTTTGTTCAATGTTATTTATCTCAACAAAAATTTATTATTAATTTTTCATTTAATCTTTTTGCGTTTTTAATCGTTAATAACTTACGAACATCTCCCTTTTCTAGCAATACCTTTCCCTCACAATCACATCAAACTCTTCAAAAATAGAGTTTACTTTTACAGTTCCCGTTAAATGATGCGTTCCAACAATCGTTCCTATAATTACTAAATTATCCATTTTTATTTTCCTCTTATTTTTGAAATTTCTACTATCTTCTGCTATTGCTTTCAATTCTTCTAAGCTCGTATCATCAAAATTTGATGCAACAGCTGAAATTATACCTTCAACTAAAGGTGCATCAGCAATCTCAACTTCAATCTCTTTTTCTAGTATTTTTCTTTGCTTTCATCGCATTATAAAACTGAACTTCCCATATCTCACAAACACAAGTACTCCTGCCCCTTTGTCTGCTCGTTTTTATAGCTTCAACTACATTTTCTGGATTTGTTCCATAAACTTCTGCTTTTACTATTTCCTCCATTTTCTACTGAAAAATCTTCATTTTTTTAATACTTCTACAAAATTAATTATTTCCTCAGCTAATTTATTACTATGACTAACTACGACAATTCCCTACTAATCCTTTTGCCATCCTTTATTTTCTCCTTTTTAATTTTTCACCTAAAAGTCTATCCAATATTATTGAAACTGCACTTCTAACTGATAAATGATTATATTTAGTTTTACCTCTTATTGGCTCTAAAATTTTATATGACATGTTCATTATTTCTTTCCAGTCAAACCCCAACCTGTCCCTAAACAATATTAAATACGGACTCTCATCTTCTATAATTTCTTTTCCTAAATCGCTATACTGACACTGTATTTGGGAAAAATTCTTGCTGATGTTGTTATAATTTTTAGGTTCTTTTCCTCTATATTGTTTCTACTGTAGTTTGAACGGTATCTTCTAAATCTGTATTTTCAAATGCTTCTTTCTGTTCTTATTAAAATCTATACCGTCCCCTTCAGTCCAATAATTTATTATTCTATCTCGTTAATTTTGCTGTGCATCAACATTATTTATTATAAAAATATTTTTATATCATAAGTCCTACAAGTTCTTGAAATATCATGTATATCAAAAATTTGTAACTGATGTAGCTACAATACTTTCATTTTTATTATATACAGGATAATGAACTAACCCTACATAAATATTATTTCGCATTTTATTCTCCTAATTTTTATGATTTATTATATCATACTTCTATAATTTTTTCATTTAATTTTTACACCTCCTTTTTATCATAAAATTATTAAATAAAAACTGTACTCTTTTATTTTTGAATTATATATTCAAAAATTTAGAATACAGTTTAATTTTTTTATTTATTATCTCCAAATATAGCTGCTAATAATCCTAAAAACGCCAGACCATCATCGGATAATCCAAATATGTTACTAAAGACTTTTTATATCATACCCAATAAAAATTCAATTTATTATTTTCATTTTTATTATTAAAATTATTAATATCATTATTTACTACTTTGTTTATAGCCTCTTTTCTTTCATAAAAATTTATAAAGTTCATATTATTCTTCATTTTTATAAATCTCTGATAATTTATTAATAACATCATTTTTAAATTGCATATCTTTATTTTTATCCATATATTCTATACTCAATATATAAATCTTGAACTATCTCATTATAAATATCATTTTTAAATAATAATCTACTAATATTTCTCTAACTCCTTCTTTTTCCTTCGTTTTATATAATTATTATAATAACACTCTATTGCTTCTTCCATTAAATTATATTTTTTCTATATATTTCTGCCAAATCATAATTTGTAAATCCTATTGTAGCACTCAAATCTACTGTTAAAAATATTCTCTGTACTTTCATATTCTTTATTTCTAATACAATAATCCATTAAGTTAGTATACTTTTCTTTTACTTCTTCCATTGACAATGAATTTTCTTTAGCATCATTTTTAATTTTTTAAATTTCTCTAACTATTCTATTTTTATTGTCTCAACTTTTTAAATTAATATTTAAAATTTCTCCAATACATTTTATAAACTTAGTTTCTATTTCAGATAATTTCAATAAATTTTCATCTAAATATTTATAACTAAAACTTTTTCTTAATTGCATTAAATTATCTAATATTTTTCTGAATTATCAAAAATTATTTTCTAAAAATTTCTCTTTCTAACGATTTTTATATTTTCCTTTTTCTTTTAAATTATTTTTCATATTCTATAGATTTTCTATACTCATTAAATAATTCTTGAATTTTTCAACTATTTTTCTTCCAGCTTTTAATTTTTTATTTTCATCTTTTAAAAATTCAAATAATGATTTTTCAAAGAAAAATTCTTTTTAGTTCGTGAACTATAAGCACTAATTCCTTCAAACTCTATCATATTTTCATCTAAAAACATCTATTATCTCATTCATTATATCTCTAATATCATTTTCAGGCTTTTAAATCTGCTTTTATTTAAAAACTATATATTTTTCTTTTTCACTTAATCTATCGTCACTTAAAAATTCTAAATCTGATTTTAATGTTCCAGCTGTTACCTCTATTACCCAAATAATTGAATTTGAATACTCTATCTCATGCCAAGATGTATTTCTATCCTGTATTTGAGTTCCAGAATTATATCCTGGTGTATCAATGAAGCAAATATTATCAAATTCTTCCATTTTTTTATATTTGTCTCTATAATTACATACGGCATTATTTCTTTTATATTAAATTCAAAGTTTTTCATATAAGCATGTGTCAATTTCCCATAAAGTTTTGAATCTAATTTTATTAATCCACCTTTTGATGAAAAATCCTAATACATTTTCATCACCTTGTGTTACATAAGTTGGAATAGCAGTTACAGTTTCTACACCTTCAGGAAGTTTCACTTTATCTACATCAAAAACCATTTAAAAACGAAGATTTCCCAGCACTGAACCCTCCTCCTACAGAAATTATATTTTTAAAATATAAAAATCAAATGTTATCATTTTTTTCTATTTCTTCTTCTAGTTCTTTAAATTTTAAAATAACTTCTGCCTCATTTTCTAATGTTGAATCTTCATTTGCAAAATCCATGAATTCTGTTTCAAATAATTTTTATATTCTTTCAAATTTTTTCATTTTCTATAGCTTTTTAAAAATTTTATTTAATAATAAAAAATTTTTCGTTTAAACTGTCGTATTTATCATTTATTAAAATTTTATTTATTTCTTTTTCTTTAGCTCATTCACTATATTTTCATTTATTTCTAGTAAATTTTTAAATAATTTTTTCTAACTCAAATATCCTTTACTATTAATTTTTGTATATTTTCTTCTGTTTTTTCTGTTAATAATTCAACATCCCTCTACTTCATTAACTAAATTTTCTTTTGTTTTTCCCACTTTATTGATTCTAAAAATTTTCCCTTTATATTTCACTGTCATTATTTTTTATTATTTCCTTTTTATTTTTATTTATTTCTCATTCTATCATATGAATCAATTGTTACTTTAATATGTTTCTCTCTCAATAATTTATCATTTTCTTCTTTAATGTTTCTTTTATATAATAATTGAAAGGATCTAATGATTTCAATTTATTACTCATATTATCTATAACATTTTTAGAACATTTTTCTGTAATTATCAGATAATTCCATTGCAAAATTCTCTTGTTAATACTAAATAATTTTCCATTGCATTTCCTGAAATTGTCCCTTGATTTTTAATTTTTGGAACTTGAATCATTCCTATTTTACAATTTATATCTAACATTCTTATACTTTTTAATACTTCTCATCAAATTTATAGCTTTCAAACATTTCATCTTCATTTTCAAATACATTGTAAAAATTCTTTTCACAACTTTTCCTTTAAATCTTTCTTTAAACTCTCTTATATTCTTTTCAGTATATTTCTCATTTTCTTCAGACATATCACGAGAAAAATTTTTAAAGAAGAAGCAATATAATTTGTCTTTAATACTTTACAACTTCTAGTTTTTGAACTTCATCATATCCTGAATTCGAACCAAAAAAATCCTCCAAAGAATCTTTTCTCGCTGAACCCCAAAATCCCTCTTGTTTTAACATAATCAGTATAAACTTGTGTTTCTGTATCAGCTGACCCATTAATTATATTTTTCTAATTCTTTTCGTTTTATTTAAATATTCCTTTTATATCAAAAATCCAATTTATCTACTAAACTATATATTTGTTCTTCATAAATTTCTTCTGTTATATCTTTTTAATGATTCTTTCTTATTTTCTAACTCATTTATTCTCAATTTATCTATATCTGTATTATTTAAACTTTCTATTTTATAATCAATCTCTTTTATTAATTTTTCTTTATATTCAATATAATTTTTTAATTTTGCTCAACTAAAGTATTTATTTTCTCTTGTAATATTTCATCTTTTTATTTCTAACTTCATCTATTATATTTTTATTTTCGTAAATTAGATAATTTTTCATCGAAATCAATGATGTTTTTCATTAGTATCAGAAAAATATTCTTGGATACTCCGTCAATAACATTTGCCATACATGTTGCATTCCTTCATCCCAGTTATCTTTTTATTAAAGTTTTCAAAAATTGCTTCAGCTATTCCAGAAGACAGTACAACTTTATTTCTCTAACAACTTATCAAAAAGTATTTCCAACTTCTGGATTTTTCTTCTTTTTATATCTTCTGTTATTTTTACTAATTGTTCATTTAATAAATTTGATAAACTTTCTAAAACATCTGGTAACACTCATTGTCTTTTCACTACCATAATTGTGTATCAACTTGACTCGCTATTACATAAAGTTCATTTATTCCTTCTTTTTGTTGAAATTCTATCCATTAATTCTTTATCTTCACTAGATAAAAACTGTCCTTGGACTTATTATTAAAGTTACATCACAATAACTTAACTCTTGTCTCGTTCTTTTTCTTCCTTGACACACTGGATCGTTTAACTCGAGTATCTACTATTGTAATATCTTTTAAACTTTCTATATTTAAAGTTAATTTTATACTTTTAGTAAATGGCATATATTCTACCATTTGCAACTCCACATATTCATTTAATTTATTTTTAAATCTTCTAAATCATTTACTGGTGCTTTAACATTTTTCATATTTGAAATACCACCTATAATCCACTTTCTTTCATCTTTTGTATATTGTTCAAATAAAGACTGTATTGTTGTTTCTTCTTTTAATGCTCTTGCTACACTTCGTTCTGCTAATTTTTAGTTCTTCATCTGATTTCCCAGATTTATTTATTTTTCAAATTCTCAAATTGTATTTTTCCCCATTTTTCTCTTTATATTTTCATAACCTTCTTTATATATATCTTCTTCATTATAAAAATCTACTTCTGTATGAAATTCTTCCCATATGATAATATTGTTAATGCTGCTGTCATAGGTGTTGCCGCTTTAGGTAATATATTTTTCCATTAAAAACAATGAATTTAATAACGAAGATTTACCTGCTTTTAACCTCCCAACTATTCCAATTTTTAATTCTCTTCCATATTTCATTTATTTTTCTTTTCTAATTCGTTATAACTTTCTAAAGCTAAATCTTCTTTTAAATCAATCGAAACATCTTCTATATAATTTGAATTTCTATCAACTATATTTTCTAATCTATTTTACAATTTCTAATAATTTATTTTCCATTTTTCTCCATTATAATAATTTCTCAAAATTTGAATTTAAAATATTTATACTCTTCTTCATTTGTTTCAATCTCTTTCTTCTATCATTTCTTTTTCTCTTCATTTTCTTTTTCCGTTTCTTGAATTATCGAATTTTTCTTCTATTTCCAGATTCTAATCTACTCCCATTTCTTCAATTAAATTTTCTACCTGCATATTAAATTCTTCTTTTAATTCACTTTCTACTTTTCTTCCAATTTTTGGAAATACTTTATAATTCATTTTTGAAGCTAATCCTTCTCTCTCTGTCTTTATTTGATTGGAGTAAAGAATTTTATAATTTCAGGTAAAATATTATCACTAATTCTGCCATTGGATTTTAAAAACAGCTGTAGTCAATCCTAAAATTGTAGTTCCTATTTTATATATTTTCCCGTGTCTAAAGTCAGTTGCTTCTTTTATCTTTGAGTATAATCTTTTGTCACATCCACCAATCCATTTAAATAATTCATAGCTGTATTCCCTATTTTTCTACAAAATTTTCATCTATTTCTTCATACTTCATTCCTCTAATTCTAATTTAAAGTCTTGAATTATACTTTCCACCAATTGTAGAAAAACTCTTCTTTTGTTTCTAACATAAGAGTATTAGAAATAATATCATTTATTACTCTTGTTACTCTAGCTTGATCCTCCTGTCATTGCAACATTTTACTATTTCATCTGTTGAATTACTTAATGCCTCTAAAACACTTCCTACTATACACTACTATCATTTCCTCGTCTCTCGTATTTCTTCTATTTTTCTTTATTTTTATTATCTCTATACTATTTTTAATTCTTTAATTATTTTATCTATTTCTTCTTTATCCATTTTTAATGATTTGCTAAATTCAAATTATCTATTGAATTATAATGTAGCCTCACTTATATCTTCAAAATACATCCTTTTTATAATTTCTTCAACATTTATATTTTCAATAACCTTTATTAAAATCCACTACCATCATTTTTACTTAAACTTTCTACTCTATTTAATAACAAATTACTTTCTATCTGTTCTTCTAATTGCTCTTTTATAGCTCGATATCACTAGAAGGTCTTAAATCTGTTTTGCTATGAAAAAAATCTCGTCCATATGTTTGAATATTTTCTAAATGTCTAATCATTGTTTTTGTTATAGTTCCTTCTTCCACACTTTCTGTCAAAATAACATAATGTGCTCCTTTTTGTCTAAATAATATTTTATAGCTTTTATTATGCTCATCTAAAGGAGAATCAAATCCTGAGCATATCAACCAATATTAAAGGATATATTTTTAAATTCTCATTATTCATATAAGTTTTAATATACTTATATTTAGAAGCATTATTTCTTATTTTCTCAGTTTCATTAATTTCATATTTTATAATTTCCATCTAACCTTATTGCTCAAAATATTCATCTTCTGAATAGTGTAATTCCGTTGCTAAAAGCTGTCTCAGGCGTTATTCCTGTAAGCAAATATTCTTTTCCTAAAAAGTATTTAACAATGTACTTTTCCCAGCACTAAAGGTCTCCTACAACTGGTATTATTAATTCCAATTTTTAAACTTTCCTCTAACCCTACTTGTTTTTCATTAGGTAATTTATTCTTTCTAATCTTCTTTTGAAGCTTTACATAATTTTAAATAGTCTGTTCCCAATGTACAATCCTCCCATTTTATACTTAATTAAATAATTCAGCTCTTCTTTATTTCACCAAATTTCAACCAATTTTATCAAGTCAACACAAAATCAACTTTTCTTTATTTTTATAAAGATATATATATATATATATATATTATTTCATACCATTTTTATCTATCTTTCTGTATTAATACAACCCTGCATATTTTTCTAGCTTCTTCTAATATTTCCATAACAATTTTAGTGTTATCGTTATCCTCTTCATTTTTGCAAAGTCCTTTTCTTTATACAATCTCATAAATTCCTGTAATTCATAATAGAGTCTTTCCTCAACTTCATTTAATTTATAATATTCTTGTTTCCCATCATTTTTACAAAATAAATTCTGTATAAGTATTTGCCGGACTTTGACTATTTATATAACCTTTATCTCCCTGAATATTCATTGATAACGGTGCATTACAATCTTTTGCTCCAATCGCAACACATTTGAAAGTATCATAATCCAATATTAAAACTCCCCGAAGTATCAATATCTTTTTCAATATTCGCCATATATTTCACATCTTTTGGCTTACCAAATAATCCTACTACAAAATGTATACATTATAAACATTCAAATCCATTAAAAGCTCCACCAGATTTTCTAGGATCAAATGCCGGTGCAATATCTCCTTTTTAAATCTATCATATCTGCTTGAATATTGTGAAAAATTTAATTGTACTATTTTTATTTCTCCAATTTCACTTACTAACTCTTTTGTTTTAAATAGTTTGAAAATATTGATTTGAAATAGCCTCAAATAACAATACTTTTTCTTTTTCTGCTATTTTTATTAGCTCTTTCGTTTCTTTAAGTGTCGTCGTAAATGGTTTTTCTAAAAATTACATGTTTATTTTTATTTTAATGCTTTTGCAAATTCAAAATGCAAATTATTCGGTATTGCCACATAAACTGTATCTATCTCATCTTCTAACATTTCATCATAATTCGTGTAAATATTTTTATCCCATACTCTTTAGAATACTTTTTCATCCTTTCTATACCATTTTGAGTAGCACTAATTGCAACAAATCTCAATATTTTCTCCTTTTTCTTTTAATTTTTCCATCGCTTTTTAAAAATCAGGAACAATCATTCCTGCTCCCACAATTCCTAGTTTCATCTTTTTCAACCTTCTTCTACATTGTACTAACACTCAAATATAATTAATCATAAAATACACAAAGCCAAATACAACAAGGACTTTCACTCGTATATGCCACTCTATGTTTTTCATTCTTTTTATTATTACAGTATCTCCTGCTCTTAATTTTGCTTTTTATTTTTCATACTCAATTATCGCTTCCCCTGAATAAGCATATTACAAATTCCTCTTTCTCTTGTTCCATCCACTCTGTTGTTTGACCAGTTGATATTATTTTTTCTATTTTTACATTTTCATTTTCTTTCAATATTTCTACAATCTCTTTAGTTTTATCAATGTTTTTACATTAAAAATATTCATAATTTCTCCTTTAATTTTCAAACTAAAAAGTAAATTTATAATTTTAAATTACAATAAAAAGAGGAAATTAATTTCTTTTTATTTTCTTAATTTTTCTACATATTCTTTTATAATCAGCTTTTCTTACTATATCTTCGTAGCTTCCTTCTGGCTTTTATTTTTCAAGAACTGCCACCTCAATATGTTTTTGCTTAGAATTTTCATATATCTTGAATATGCTTCAAATGCACCTTTTATTCCAAAACATTGAATATCTACTCTAATTCTTTAGCAATTATCGCAAATACTTTTTAAATTCTGCAACTTTTTCCATCTTTACTTCTTGCACCTTCCGGAAAAATCAACACATTTCTTCCAGATTTTATATGAGCTGTAATTTCTTCAACGCTTTTTCTTATGTTATGATTTATATCAATCAATACAACATTACCATTTTCTACTAATTTTACTTAATATTTTACCTTTTAAAATACCAATCAATCGCTAAAAACATTGTATTATACATTATTTTTCTGGCAATAAACTCCCAAGAACTAAAGCATCAACAAAACTTTGATGATTTGATATAAAAAATTTATGGTTCTGTCGTAATCTTATCTTTATCTATCAATTTAAAGTACATTTTTATTGGAATATCAAATACTTTTTAATTACTTTCGTCATCCAATTATTTCTTTTCAGCTATTGGCTGTACATCTTTTATTATTTGAGCCCAATCCATTTCAGCATTTTCAATTTTCGTTGCTTTTTCTTCAATATATTTTGTCAATAATTTCAAATTATTTATTTCTGAAAAATTCTTTTTCTGTAATTTCTACTCCAAAAACTATTTTTCAATATATGCAAAAATTCAACAATATCAAGTGAATCCATCCCGATTTCTAATTCTAAATTTTCTTCTGGTAATGCTTCAACACTCTTTTATTTTTATAATATATTCTTTTAATAATTTATAAATTTCAGAATCAGGTTCTACTATTTTCTTTTCATTTTTACCTTTTTTCATAAACTTCCGGAAGCATAAATCTTCTTACTTTTCCTACCCTCGTTTTTAGGCAATTCATCTTCATATATTTTATAGTCTAAAATTTTCTCATAATTATGAACTTTTAAATTATAATCTCTCAATTATATTTTAATGTAAGTCTTTATATTAGTAATTCCTCTTTCTAATTTCTACCATTTCAGGTACAATTATTGCAACTAATTTATCATTTCTTCCAAAAATTCCAATCTCTTTTATTAAATAATTACTCTCTGCTAAAACTCTATTTTCTAATGTTTCAGGATCTATATTCTTACCATTTGATAACACTATCATCGCATTTTTTTCTACCATTTATTGTTAAGGAAACCTTCATTATCAATACTTGCTAAATCCCCTGTTTTTAAACCAACCATCTTCCGTAATAACTTCTTTCGTTTTTCGTCTTTATTATAATAGCCTTTCATAACGATAGTACTCTAACCCAAAGTTCCTCATCTACAATTTTTACTTCAACATTGTATAGTTTACCCACTGTACCAATTTTTCTTTCTTTTATTGAATTTACAGCTCAAAACTGGTGATGTTTCTGTTAAACCATATCCTCTCAACACAAGCAAACCCTATTGTTTCATAAAAATTCTCCAATTTCTGTATCTAATTTAGCACCTCCAGAAACAATAAATCTTAGATGTCCTCCAAACTTATCATGTATTTTCTTAAATACTATTTTTCTTAATTTTAGGAGATTTCACTTTAGTCATTATTTTATAAATAACTCTAGTTATTGCTTTTGCATCAATTTGTTGCTTAATTCCATCATAAAATAATTTATAATCTTGAACTCCCTATTAATGCAGTAACTCTATTTTTGCTAATGCTTCCAAAATTTCTTTACTTGCTACTTTACTCACTAAAACTATAGAACTTTTTGTTTTCTAAAACATCAATAAAATAGTCGCTGTTAATGGTAAAATATGATGAAATGGCAATATTGCTAATATTTGATCTCTATGGTCAAATATCTCTTTTCATAAATTCCTTCAATTTCAGCATCTAAATTATTAAATGATAACATAACACCTTTGGGACTCCAGTTGTTCCTGATGTATAAAGCATTGCAGCCGTTTCATCTCCTCTGATTTTTGTAAAATAACATCTTCTTTTCTTATTTCATCTAATTTTGTTTTATCAATTTTATTCCTATCAACATTTATTACTTTTATCTCATTCTTTTTTACTATAATTTTCATTGCTTCTAAAAATATTCTTTCCGTTTCATTTGAACACATTACAATTCCCGGATTTGAATCTTCTAATACGTACAAAAATTTCCTTTTGAATTACTTAAAGCATCTAATGCTATTACAGCAGAATTTCTATCCCAAATACCAAAACTATAAATCCATTCAACTCTATTTTTCCATTATAATTAATCCAAATTTATTTTTCACTCAAATCAATTATATTTTTGAAAAATATTTTATTCTATTTATTAATTTCTATAAGATATATGCTCGTCATCAAAAATTAACTAAAGCTAACCTATCTGTTTTTCTAAAAACATTTTATATTCCTTCTATTTAACATTTATTTGCTCGTATTATATCATATTTTCTACAAAAATTCATCTTAACTACAAAATATTTAAACAATTTTATCAAATTTATTGATATTTTAACTTTTTTTCCTATAAAAATGTACCCTTCAAACTGTTTTTCGTTTTTCTGTCCAGTTTGTTGGTACATGTTCTAAATTTTCATTTTTGAGTACACTTTTTATTTTTATTACAATAAATCAATTCCATTTTCAGCACAAATTTTTGAGTTTCATCATCCCAAATAGATGCTTGTACTTCTCCAATATGAGCTTTTTGTAATAAGAACATACAAATTCTTGATTGTCCAATTCCTCCACCCTATTGTAGCGTATCCTTCCATTTAATAATGCTTTATGAAATGGTAGTTCTTTTCTTTCCTCTAATCCTAATTCAGCTAATTGTTTTTCAAGTGAACTTTTATCTACTCTATTCCCATTGATGACACTCTAATGAGTTATTTAAAACCGGATTCCACATAATCAAATCTCCATTTAATTCTCAATCATCATAATCAGGAGCACGTCCATCATGTCTTTGTCCTGAAGCTAAAGCTTTCTTCCTATTTGCATTATAAATATTGTTCCATTTTTCTTTTGCAAATCTATTTTTCTCTCTTCAGGTGTTTAAATCCGGGATATTTATTTTCAAGTTCTTGAGATGTAACAAATGTTACTTTTTCAGGTAAAACTCTTCCAATTTATCAAATTTTTGTACTAACATTTTTGAGTTTCTCACAAATACTGAATAAATCCATAGTTTCTTTTTAGAAATTCAAAATTTCTATCTTCTTTTGTTATAACTTTTTCCCCAATCCCATTGATCCACATAAATTGAATGAGTGTTATCTCAAATCCTCATCTCTTCTTATCGCATTCATATCTGTATATATTCCTGCTCCAGACTCTACTCCGTATCTTTTTAATGCCATTCTTTTTCCATTTTGCAAGTGAATGAACTATTTCAATATTACTTCCTCTATTTCTTTTCATATCAAAAAGTTACAGGTCTTTCAACTCCGTTCAAATTATCATTTAATCCTGAAGTTTTATTTACAAATAATGGAGCTGAAATTTAGTTAAATTTAATGCTCCAGCTAACTCTCTTCAAAAATCTTTTGTCACTTTGATTAATATTTCTGTATCCATAACGCCATACTTAGCATCGTAAGTTTTAGGTATTATTACTTTAGACATATTATCCTCTCCTTTCAAATTTCTTTTCTATTCCTTTCATTATAACAAAAAGAAATTTATATTTTCAAATAACTCTTTTTATAGTATCTATCTACAAAACTTATCTTTATTTTTCTTTCTTAACTATCTTTTTCAATTTATTTTTCTAATGCCTGTCTAAAATCTTCAATTAAATCTTCCACATTTTCAATTCCTACTGCAATTTCTATTAATGATTGTGTAAAACCTCTTTGATTTTTCTTCTTCTGGCATTTCTGGCATGTGTAATTGTGCTTGGATGTGTAACTAATGTTTCAACTCCTCCCTAAACTAGCTGCAAATGTTGCTATTTTTTTAGACTCTCAAAAAGTTTTTACTTTTTGTTTCATCTTTCAATCTAAACGAAAATACTGCTCCACCACCTGTTGCTTGACTTAACTGTATTTCTCTCCCTTTATTATTTTTAGCCGTTGGATAAAGTACTGTTTCAACTGTTTTCGTGATTTTCAAAAATTCAACTATTTTTCTGTATTTTTGTGCTTCTTCCACTCTAATTTTTAAAGTTTTTAATACTTCTAGTTAAAAGCCAACTGTCAAATGGAGAAAGCATTGTTCTGCAGCTATTTGCGAATATTTTAGTGCTTCCCCTAGCACTTTCTCATCATTTGTCACTGCAAACCCCTGCTAAAATATCGTGATGTCCTGCTAAAAATTTTTGTAGCACTATGAAATACAATATCAATTCCTAAATCAACGGTTTTTGTAAATATGGTGTCATAAAAGTATTATCTGCTATTGTAATTAAATTATGAGCCTTTGCTATTTTTCACAACTTCTCTTATGTCCGTCACATCTAATAGAGGATTTGATGGTGTTTCATTAAAATTGCTTTTTGTATTATTTTTATAGCTTTTTCTTATATTATCTAAATCTGTCGTATCTACAAATGTTGTTTCTATTCCAAATTTTGAATAAACATCGTGTAAAATTTATATGTCCCTCCATATACATCAAGCCCTGAAATTATATGGTCTCCTGCTTTAAACATTGAAAATATAGATGTAGAAGTTGCCATTCCTGATGAAAAACGCAAATCCATATTTACCATTTTCCAATCCTGTAATTACTGTTTCTAAATCATTTCTTGTTGGAGCTGAAACTCTGAATATTCAAATTCTTTGAGTTTTTCCAAATTCTGCCACTGGAAAATGTTTGATGCCATATCTATTGTACTTCCCCATAATTTTTCTTTTTATCTTTTTCTTCCCGTGTATCGCTTTTTGTTTCAAATTTCATTTTTCAAACTCCTTTTATTATATATTTTTTAAATATTTTATAATCTCAAATACCATTCTATCGAATGAACTTTCGTTTTATAATATTTACAATTCCACAATATGTAAATCCATTTTTATATAAATATGATTTCATTCCATTATTTCCTTTATGTGTATCTGTTCTAATAGAAAATACATTTTTGGCTTTTTGCAATTTCTTCCATATTTTGCAACAATTCTTTTGCATACCCTTTTTACCTTTTTCTCCATCTACAGCTATTCTATGTATTACTCCATATCTTTCATTATTTGTTAGCCATTGCCCTGCAACTAAATTTCTTTTGTACGCTTCCTCTTCTTCAAACGAAAATGCTGTCGTTCCCCACAATTTCACCTTCATCAACCAACACATATGAAATTCCTCTTTATATCTTTTTCTTATATCTTCTTCAGATGGATAGCCATCTTGCTATTGATTCATACCAAATCTTGCTATTTGTTTTTTAGCTTTTTCCAATATTTCCATCACTTTTTCAATATCTTCTTCGGTAGTTTTTCTAAATCTTTCTGCCTCAATAATTGAGCTTCAATTCTTGAATTTCATTTGCTTTCAACTTTCACAAATTCTGTTTCAATCGGTGTTTCTAATTTAGTTTTTCTTCTTCTCGCCATTTTATCCCATATTTCTGCTATTTTTTCTATTGCTTCATCAATATTAACCTTTTTCATTTATAAAAATCCATATATTCAACATTAAGATATATCATTACACTTAAAATAATCGTATATAATACTATTATTGTAATTAATATATTCATTATTCCAAAAATAAATAATATAAAATTACCATCCCTGCAATACTTAATATAACTGCCATAAAATATCCTGCAGATACTATTATAAAAATTAATAAAAGTTAATATAATAATTGGAATTAATATTCTTATTCTGTTTCCTTGAAACATGTATACCATATTTTTAACGCTTTCTATAAATTTTACATCTCTAATCAAGTATATGTCTTTTGAAAAATAAAAATTTAACACATATATTATAAATAAAATAGCATAAAATACTATTGTCCTAGATAATATAGGCAAGAGTATTGTTTCATCTCACATTAACCGGTACTGGAGTAACTCCATCCTCCAGCATCAACACTAATGGATTAAACAATAACATTCCAGTCCTATTATTGAAATTAATCCTATAATAATCCAATAATTAGTATTTTTAATATATTTCTTTTTAACTCCGTACCTTCTATTATTTTTACAATCCTTTTAATTGAAAAATATTAATAAACACAGTAACAATAGTTGCAAAAATATATTATTACAGAAAAACATTATTTACATCCAATATCATAAAAATGAGAAAAATACAAGTGCCATTCTCCCATTTTGATTTTTATCAAGTTTTTAAAATTTCCCCAACTTTCATTAAAGTATCTCATCTATTTTCCAATATCTTTCCGAAAGTTTTGTTTCAAATTTTCCATTCTTTATCCACCCCTATCTTTAAATTATTTAATCAATAGCCATCAATTCTTGATACAATGTTTTTATAACTATCAGTCATTCCAGAAATATAATCCGTCACTAACAACAATCTAAATATAATTTATATTCATAAATATCTTTTTCTTTTTCACTATCATCTTTGTTAGTTTCATTTATTTTTCACATATTTATCTGCATAATGTCTATAAATATGAATATAAGTTTCTGAAATAATTTTCAAATATCTTTTTCAATCCCCTTTTATATCATCTTCATATTTTGTATCAAAAATAAAGAACTGACGGAATAAAGTTATCTAATAAAAATTAATCATATTATTTGATGTAATTTCCATTTTTGATATTGCTTTTTGGACTTAAATACATCATTCAAAGCAGTTTCTTTCAATACTTTCTTTAATATTTTTCACCTCTGTACCACTAAATAAATCGTTTTTATATCTCTCCGTTCATTATTTCATCGTAATTTTTCATAAAAATTCTCAACAACATCTTTTATGAATCTACCTTGAACTTTACTTACAATCCATCTTTTGAACAGCATAAAGATTTGGACTATCGTACTTATTTTTATTGTATGTTTCTTTATTTTCAAGTAATCTTTCTATAGCTCCCTTATCTCCCGGAATTTCTTTTTATTGTTTCTAAAAATTTTTCAAAATCAATAAACCCTTTTTATTCCATCTTCTATATCTGCCGTGCAATATGCTATATCATCTGCTGCTTCAAGTATAAAAAGTCAACGGATGTCTATAACACTCTCCTGTTTTTATCAAAAGTCCCTGTATTTTTCAACAATAGCTCTAAAATAAATCTTCCTCAGCTAAATTATACCCCATTTTTTATCTTTTATATTTCCACTTTTTGTATTTATATTTAATGAATTTACTGGATATTTTATTAAAGTATTAAGTAGTGCATAAGTTAAATTCTATCCCATTCTCATCCACTAAAAATGTAATTTTGAAACAACTCTTATAGCTTTGAGTATTCCTTCAAAATTCAAAAATCTTCTTTCATTTGTTCTGTTAAAATTTCACTTAATTTTTCTTTTCTCCTTTTTCATCTTTTAACATTAATGTATCTAAATTATTCTTAAACCAAGCTCTTATCGTATCTTCTCCAAAATGTCCAAACGGAGGATTTCCAATATCGTGTAAAAGTCCCTGTTGCAAGTATATTCGTTATAGCTACAACATATTTATTCCCAAAATTTTTATTCATTCTTTTTAGTATCTCATCTGCAATTGATTGCCCCAATGATTTTAGTGAATGACGAAACTTCTATTGAATGTAAGTCTTGTCCCTAACAAAAATCATCTAATGGAAATACTTGTGTTTTTATCTTGAAGCTTTTACGAAATGAAGGACTACTCAAAACCCTATGATAATCTCAAATTCATTTCTTAAATCTTTAAACACATATTTTTATCATCTGTAAATATTTTCTTATTTTCCAACATCAATTTACTTGTTCTCTCTTTGACTATTTTTCTGATAGTAATTTTTCCAATTCATTTTATATTTTTCCATATACTCTCTCTTTCCCCACTTGTAGTATAATTTTTACTAATTTATTTTATCAAATATTTAATTTTTAGTCTATACCTTATTTTAGTAATTATACAATTCTAAAAGTTATCTATTATTTATATTAAAAATTTAATAAAATAAAAATATATTGTCAATTTTATTGACTTGTAACACTTTTTATTATATAATACTTTATAGAAATTTATAAATCGTTATATATTTTTAAAGAAAGAGAGTGAGTGAAATGAAAAATATTATGAATGTTTTTGGTGAGAATGTATTTACAGAAAGCAATCTTAAAAAGAGTACCCTAAAGATGTTTTCAAGGAATTTGAATCAGTACAATTAGGGGAAACCGACTTTAACTAAAGAGGCTGCTGATGTTATTGCCAACGCGATTAAAGACTGGCTACAAAAAGGGGAGCAACTCATTACTGTCATTGGTTTCAACCATTAAATGATTTGACAGCAGAAAAACACGACTCTTTCTTAGAGCCAACCGGAGATAAAGATGTTATTTATAAATTCTCTGAAGCTAACCTTATAAAAGGTGAATCCGATGCTTCATCATTTCCCTAACGGAGGATTAAGAAGTACATTTGAAGCAAGAGGATACACTGTTTGGGACACAAGTTCATACCCATTTATTAGAGAAAACAAAAACGGAACAACATTATATATTCCTACTGCTTTCATTTCTTTTGAGGACACGTATTAGATAAAAAGTTCCTCTTTTAAGATCAATGAATCTGTTGGTAAACAAGCATTGAGAATTTTAAAAAGCTTTTAGGAAATACTACTCAAAAATGTATTTAACACTTTTAGAGTAGAACAAGAATATTTTTAGTAAAAAGATTTATTTGAAGAAAGAACAGACTTATTATTGACAGGAAGAATATTATTTGGATCTCCAGCCCTAAAGGACAAGAATTAAGCTGATCACTATTACGGAAAAATAAAAGATAAAGTTATTAATTTTTATGAGTGATGTTGATGTTGAACTTTGGAAATTAGGAATTCCATCAAAAACTAGACATAATGAAGTAGCACCTAATCAATTTGAAGTAGCACCTTTATTCTCAAAGCAAGTTTAGCTTCTGACCAAAAACCAAATTATTATGGAAACTATTGAAAAACTGCATTAAAACATGACTTAGTTGCATTATTACACGAAAAACCTTTTGTTGGTGTAAACGGTTCAGGAAAACATAATAACTGGTCTTAGGAACAGATGATGAGAAAATTTATTCAGTCCCCGAAAAACTTAAAAATAATACTCAATTTTTACTGTTTGTATCTGCAAAGTTATTGAGGCTATTGAGCAGATACTATCCGTTATTAAGAGCTGTTACTGCAAGTGCAACTAACGATCATAGATTAGGTGGACACTGAAGCTCCGCCCTGCAATTATTTCATAATCTTTTTAGGAAGTGAACTAACTGGTGTTTTTAGAAAATATTGCATTTGAAGCTAATAATAAAGTTGCTAAAGCTAGTGAACTAAACTTAGGAATTGAGGGAGTTCCAACTCTTTGAAGCTGATTCTGGAGATAGAAATAGAACATCTCCATTTGCTTTCACAGGAAACAAATTTGAATTTAGAATGCCCGGATCAAGTTCCTACTCCAGCAACTGTTGCCGCTATAAACTCTATAGTTTCTAAAGTGTTAGGAGAATTTGCTGACAAATTGGAAGCAAGTTGATGATTCAAAAACTACTGCACTTCAAATTATTAAAGAATCATATAAAAACATAGTAGAATTGTATTTAATGGAAATGGGTATAGTAAAGAGTGGCAAGAAGAAGCCAAAAAGAAGAGGATTAACAAATTTAACTACTTCTAACAATGCTTTCTAAAAGCATTTGTTGATCCTGAAATGCATGTTTGAAGAAACTGGTTTAGTGCCAAAAAGAGGAAGCTCATGCTCGTTATGTAGCTTATCTTGAAAGATATGTAACTCAATTATCTATAGAATCAAAAGTGTTAATTGATATAGCAAATAGAAAAATTTTACCTGCTGCTGTAAAATATTCAAATATTTTAGCTGAAAATGTAATTAAAAATGAAAGATTTGGTAGAGAATTAATTGCTGAACAAGAAGAAGTTTTAAAAACTTTATTATCTAATATAAACTTAATTAGAAATGAAACAAAAATCACTTGAAAAATCTTGAACTTGTAAAAATGAAACTGATTTAATCAAACATGCTGATTTAGCAGCAGAAAATCTAGTTTTAGGACTTAAAGCATTACGAAAACCCTTGTGATATAATTGAAAGTATTTCTGATTATGATAATTGACTCTACCTACATATGAAGATTTATTATTTAAACTATAATAAAATAAAGAAATTTGTTTAATTTATAAAATAAATCTTTTATTTAAAATATATTATTTTATAAAAATACTTTAATTTTTATTTTAAAGTATTTTTATTTATTTAATTTTAATCCCTAAATATCTAAACCAATTATCATCAAATTTAAAAATCATCATCATGTAAATGCACAACTTCTAATGCTTTTTCATAATTTGTTGATTTTTAGAGAAGAAATCATGTTGTGTTGTTTCTACATTTAATCCATTCAACACAATAGATTTACATTTTTATTTCACCCTTTTCCTCAAACTTCTAAATTCATTAATGCTTTATTTGCATTATATCTAATATACTCTTTACATCTCCTGTTAAGCCTATATTCCATAAATTTCATCAGTATATTTGGCTTCATTTTCATATAATTCATACATTAAATCTTTTTAGTTCTTTCTACTTCCCTCTTTAACTTTTTCATCAAATGAATTATATAACTCTTGAATAAAAGACCAACAAATACACTCATGAATTGACTCATCAGCTATAATTTTTAATTATATCACAACTTGCTACCATTTCTCCTTGTCCTGCTAACCACAACGGCAAAGAAGAACCTGAATAAAAATAGATATGTTTCTAAATAAACAGAAGCTGCTAAAGACATTGCTATTTCTCTTTACTAGCTTCAGGATTATTCATTTTTGATAATATCCATCTATTTTTAGCTTTATATTGTAAATGTGGGTTTTCTTGCACCCATTTAAAAGTTTCATTTATTTCTCTAGTTGAAGCAAACCGTTGTAAATATCGTTGAGTATGATTTAGCGTGAATTGTTTCCATCATACACACATAAGATAAAACTGATCTCACACTGCAATGAATCTATATGATTCATTATTTTAGGCATACCCTGTATGACTTTGTAATGTATCAAGCAATGTAAGTCCACCTAAAACATGTAACATGCTTCTTTCATTGCTGATTCTAAACTATTCCAGCTATCAATATCCCTTGATGGAACATACCTGTATCAATCCAAAACTGTTTTAAATTTTGTTCTCAAAACATTTCAACATAATCGTTATCTAGCGTATTCCAATTCTACTGCTCATATATCCTTTTTCCATTTTATCTCCTAAAATTTTAACTTCTATCAATTTTATATTTTTATTTAATTATTAACATCTTCCTTATTTTTATTTTTAAAAACTGCACCTCTATCTTAATTATTAAGATTTTGGGTGCAGATTTTATATTTTATTAAAGTTTATATTTTTAAACAAATTAGTCTCTAATAGTTGCGATTAATTCACCCTAAAACTTCAACTGCTTTATCATGCGTCAGCACTTCCAGCGTGAACAGTTACAGTTGAATCCACACTTAATTCCAATTGATAATAATTTTAATAAAGATTTCCATTTACCATTTTTTTCCATCATGTTCTTACAATATATCACTTTCAAATTCTTTTTGCTTTTTAAAGCAACAAACACTCCTCCTGGTCTAGTGTGTAATCCTGTTGGGTTAGTCATAACAACTGTTTTACTTGCCATTTATATATCCTCCTATAACTTACATATATTTTACAATAGATTTTTAAGTTTTGTCAATCAATTAATAACAATATCTAATGATTTAAAAATTTGTATATGTTACATTTCCTGATTGCTATTTTTAATACATATCACAATAATCTACTATTACTTTATCTCCTTTTTAGCTTTTAGAATAACTTGTTGCTAAATTAGAAGCATAAGCAATTACATCATTTGTACTTTCTTTTATTATTTTTTTACTATAACAACATGACTTCCCGGAACATCTCGTATATGAAGCCAAATATCATTTAATTGTCCTTTGAAAAATGTGATCTCTTCATTTTCTTTATTATTTCTCCCTACAAAAATCTTAAATTCATTATAATTAAATGATAACAATTTCTTTTATTTTTATTTAATTTAATTTTTAGTTTTATTATTTTTCACCTAATTTTAACTCTGTTTCAACTCTTCAATTCCAACAAAGTCATCCTCTTTTTCAATAAAGCATCTTATTTTTTTCAAAATATTTAAGTTCACTTTCCACATCTTTTATGTCTTTTTCCAAAGCAATAATTGTTCTTTTTCCCTTTATTATAACGATTATAATAAATATTCAAATTATCATTTGGAGATAATAGAGGATCAAGTTTTTATCGTAATATCTTTTATTATTATAAAAATCATATACTTTTATTGTTTCCATTCCATATTTCAAATATATGCATATTTGCTGCAAGAATATCACCAACATTTTTTATAGTTTTTCATAATCTAAATTTTTATTTTATCAACCCTCAATATTCATAAGTATTTTACTATTTTTTTCTTAATTTGTGCATCAACATATTTTTTAATAATTTTTCTCATTAATTACATTTGAAGTTATTGTAGCTTTAAAATATTCATTGCCTCCTCTGTTATTGTATTATAATCTTATTTTATTAATAATTTTCATTTCAAAATCATCAAAATTATTATAAGTCATTATTGATTGAGTTTTTATTATTATTTACTGTATAAAAAGTTGGAATATAAGTACTTAAATACTCGCTTAAATATTTTAATATCTTTATACAATGTTGTGCAAAAACTTTTCCCAATTCCATCTATATTCTCAATAAATTGTTCTACTGTTTTCGGATAATCTTTCTCAGTAACATATATAGGAGATAATTTTCTTTTTCAAAAAGGCAACTGATACTTTGCTCCAGTCATAATTACTCTATTTCCTACTTCAACTCCCTGTAAAATACAGTGTTGTTAATATTTTCTCATATTGATCAACTAGAAATACATTACTTGCTCCCCATTATTTCCATAATTAAAGTATATTTTTCTATATCACCAAATTGATTTAATTTTTCAAAAATCAAAATAAATAATTCTATCATATCCTTTCTTGTCTTATATTTATTAAAAGTGAATTTAATAAATATTTTTAATGTCAATAAAAATTTTGACTGAAAATCAGTATTCAAATCTTTTTATCTTTATATAAAAATTGTAGAATTATCTTTTATTTGAAATAATAAATTATTTTTACCAAAATAAAATGAAAAGATGATTCATCATATTGATAAATCTTGTTAATCTCATAATTTAAAATTTTATCTTTTGTTTCTTTCAATAAAAATGACAGACCTATTCCATCTAAATACAACATAACTTTCCTTTATTATTTTTAAATTTATGTTTTTATGGAAACACATATCCATTAAAATGACGCTTTTGTAACCATAATTTCAGCAGCATCATCAACACTAAGAACTACTTTTTACCATTTACAACAAGAATTAATATATGTTTATTAATTTTCAACAATATTAATTACTGATTTAATTGTTATTCCTTTTTCACCAAATATTTTTATTGTATGGCTTCCTTTTTATATTTGAAACTTGTACTGTATCATCTTTTTCAAAAATTTAATATTGTTTCTGGTTGAATTTTCTTTTTATTTTATTCAAATTTTCAACTATCTTCTCAAAAACTTCAATAAAAATATCTAATTTTTTCTTTTTCTACATTTGTTGTGAATCTTTTTCCAAAAATATTAGAATGAAAAATTTCCATGATATTTATAAGCTATAAGTCCTTTTTGATAGCCGAACATAAACTTTTTCTTCTATCTTCTTCTGATCGTTCTCTCATCAATAAATAACCTTTTCAGATAATTTATTTATTGCAAACAGTTGCTGTCTCCCATTGTAATTCCTAATTTTTTCAGAAAGTTCATTCATTGTAAGTGATCTTTTCTCCCATAGCTTCCAATAACATGTAATTCCGTTGTTGTAAGATCATTTTATAAATTGACTTAAATTAATTTCTTCTATTTTATAATATGTTTTATAAAATTCATCTAAAAGTCCCTTCAATATTCAAATACATTTTTCCTCCAAATTATTTCTTCATTAATTCAATTTTTCTTTATAATTTCCTGAGAACAAGTATGAACCTGCACCAAAACATTTGCTCCTGCTTTTTATAGCTTCAACTGTTTTATCATTTACTCCTCCGTCAACTTCTATATCAATTTCAGGATATAAATTTCTTAACTCTTTTTATTTTATTTAATGTTTCAGGAATAAATGCTTGTCCTCCAAATCCCTGATTAACAGACATTATAAGAACCATATCAATATCATTTTATTACATGTTTTAATGTTTCAATAGGTGTTGCTGGATTTTAACGATACTCCAACTCCCATATGATTTTTATTAATTGAATAGTTCTATGTAAATGTTTAGTTGCTTCAACATGTACTGTTATAATATCTGCACCTGCATCTACAAAAATCTTTTATAAATCTATCTGGTTCTTTCACCATTAAATGTACATCAAAAATTAAATTACTATACTACTTAATAGCTGAAAATTACAGGAGCTCCATAACTTATATTTGGAACAAAATTTCCATCCATTACATCTAAATGTAAATATTCTGCTCCACATTTTTCTACTTCTTGAATTTCTTTCTCTTAATTTACTAAAAATTCAGCAAGTAATGACGGTGCAGCTATAATTTTTCATAATAATCACCTCTATAATTTATTTGAATATATTTTCTAAAGCTGTTAAATAAAATTCATATCTAATTTTATCTATACTGCCATTTTTCACATTTTCTTTTATTGCACAATTTGCCTATCTCACATGAATACAATCTCAAACTTTACATTGTGAAACAAAATTTAAAATTCCGGAAATAATTTTTTTCTAAATCTTTTTATTTTCTAATTTTGAAAATCTAAACGACGAAAAATCCCGGTGTATCAACAATGAAAGTATTTGAATCTATTTTAAAAATCTACCTCTGTAGTTGTATGTCTTCCACGATTTGTCTTATTACTTATCTCATTTGTAATCAACATCTCTTCACCTATCAATGAATTTATTAAAGTTGATTTTTCCCATACCACTATACTCTGAAATTGTTATAGATTTTCCTTTTATATATTCTTTCAATTCAGGTATTCCCGCATTATTTTCTGAAGATATTGGAAATATTGGAAATTTATCTCCAAAAAATTACTTTTTAATAAATTCATTTAATTCATCTTTTAAGACTAAATCTATTTTTGATAAAATACATATTACAGGATATTTTGTTCAGTTGCATTTAACAACATTTTTGAAATACATTAAAAATCAAATTTAGGTTGTGTTACAAGCAAAAAGTATTCCGATATAATCAATATTAGATAAAAGATACTCATGCAAAAATCTTTCATTTATCTTTGTTATGACCTTTTTCATTTTTCATCGAACTCAACTATATCTCCAATAATACAATTCAATTTATTATTTTTACTTTTTAAACTCCCACGTAATTTACACTCATATATATTTTTCATCAAAATTTACACTCATTTTTCATCTAAAAACATAATAAAATCCTTTTATTTTTCTAATAATTTTACCTTTATAAAAATTCTCCTAATTTTTACTCACCTTTTTCTCAGTAGAATCTTGCTTTTGTTCTTTATTTTTGGACTTGTTTCTTTTTATTTATTTTGATTTAATGTATCATTAATTATATTTTCTATTTCATTATTTTGAATAGATTTATTTGTTTCATTTATAATTTCCTCCACTGAGTCATCCTTCTTTTTCACTTTTAACTCCTTTATTTATAACTATATTAATTTTTGATTTGGAGTAATTTTACTCCTGCAGCAGGATTTGTACTCATTATTGTATTTATAGGTAATGTTGCATCTTCAGAATATGAAAATTTTTCCAACTGATAGTCCAATCTGACCAAGCAATACTTTTGCATCTTTTAAGTCTAATCCAATTAAATTAGGTACTGTTGATGAGTCCGCTACTTTTTGTGATGAAACTCATCAATGTAATTTTTTGATTAAGATCAAGTTTAGTCCCAACTTTTTGGATATACTCCAATTATCGTGTTATACTTTTCATTCGATGGTTGATAATCAATTCTTCAATTTGTATATTTTCACCTTGTAAAATTGAACGAGCTTCTAGTAATTCTAATCCAATTATATTAGGTACTTTTTACTCCTTCTCCAGAATTTACCCAAATTTGTATTGTTCTATTTACCTTCACTTCTTGTCCTGCTTTAGGAACTGAATATAAACAAACTATCAGCTGGAGCGTCCTCTTTTCTCGAATGATTTACTTTTACTTTAAGTCCCGCCTCTTTCAAATATTTTACTGCATCTTTTTCACTCAAATTCATAACATTTGGTATCACAGTAAGTCTTTCATTGAAAAATGTCTCACAAATATATCTTTTTCCTATTGTCACGAATATTCCTAAGCAGAAAAATATAAATATCACTTTAAAAATATTCATTTTCTTTTTATTTTTCTCTTTTTCGCCATTTTTTCTTTTTCACCCTCAAATTTTTCTTTAATAGTATTATAACATAATTTTTATATATTAGCAATTAAAAACTGATTTTTTTATATATCCAAAATTTATAAAATATATTTCCATTCTCTTTATTAAATTCATTAATTATTTTATAACAAATCTTATTTATTCTAAGTTTAAAAGCAACTATAACAATAGAATATAAAAACTCCCAAATAGTCTGATAACTACATGAGAGTAATTGTTATTATATATTAAAAATATTTTGTAAATGGTTGTGAAAAATACAATCGCACTTACAGATGCTCTCAGGATACATCATATACCCTTCTGTCAATTTGAATTCCATAAGTTTCTGGTCTTAATAACTTAAATAATTTTTCTTGATCGCTTAAATCAGGACAAGCAGGATACCCAAATGAATAACGAGTTCCTTTGATATTTTGATTTAAATATTTCATCTTGAGTTATATCAGCTGATCAAAAATACCCACATCTTTCTCTCATAATTCTATGAATGTACCTGTCGTAGCTTTCCAGCAATTTCAAGTCCCACCGAATTCACTAAATGTCCTCTATAAAATTCACCTTTTTCCATAAGTTCATTTGATGCTAAACGAGATTTTTCTCCTGCACTTACTCACAAATAATCCCATATAATCAATTCCTTCTGGCGAAATATAATCATTTAACGAATAATATTTACCAAATTTTTGTCTTGAAATTCAAATGTCTCTATAACTGTTTGTAAGTCATCCGATAACACTTCTATTTTTTCTCCATTTTTCTTGTTGGGAAATATTTATAAACGGCTTTTTATATCAAAAATATTCATCTCCATGATTTATAATGTCAATTATTTCATTGTAAATTTTTGTAACTCTTTCATCTCCTTGCTCAAGTAAATTATTTTACAACACTTTTTAAGTCCCAAATGTTTTTCCAATTAACATTTGAAGATTTCAAGTATTTAAACACTCTTTGCACTTATATTTGTTATAATTTGTCTATTTAAAGTTCTCAGGCTTTATAAATCTTCTCAAAAATTATATTTTGGTAATTCTACTTTTGAAAAATCAAAGTCCCCATCCTGATCTTTTTATCGAACTAACTGACTGTCTTACATCTAATTTAGCTAACCTTCTTCTTCGCTCTTAACCAATAATAAATCCTTCTTTTTGTAAATAAGCTTTTAAATTCTTTCCAAATTTTTCAGCGTCTATCATTTTATTAAGGTCAGCTAAAAGCCGTCATCGCATCTTTAGAATATATAATAATATTATTTTTGTATGAAGGTTCTATTTTTATTTACAGTAAATTTTTCTGTCAATGCTGCCTCCAACAAATATAGGTATATCAATACCAGCTTTCTTTTAATACTCCCTACTGTATTTACCATTTCCATAGCAGATTTTACTAAAAAGTCCTGACATACCAACAAAATCAGCTTTATGTTCCAATTATTGCTTTCTAATTTTTCTCAGCTGGAGTATTTATTCCAAATCTATAACATTATATCCATTATTTCCAATAATTATTCCAACTAAGTTTTTACCAATATCGGAACATCTCCCTTAACTGTAGCCATTATCACTGTACCTTTTTGAGAAGCATCCGATTTTTCCATAAACTGCTCTAAATATGAAACAGACGCTTTCATTACTCTGCACTTTGTAATACTTCCGCAACAATTAAAATCATTATTATTAAATAATCTTCCAACTCGTCCATTCCGTCCATTAGACTACCCTATTAACTATATCATGGGTTTATATTTTTCAAGTAAAACATCTAGTAATTGGTGTAAATCTTTTTACTTCCTTCAACTACAAGTTTAGCAACTCTCTCTCTGTCGTTAAAGATGAAACATCTCACTGTTTTTGAAACATCTTTCTTTTCTCTATAAAACGCAACAAATTCAGCTACTGTGTCATCATTTGTATTAAATAACAAATCTTTCTGACAATCTTTTTCTTTATCAGAAATATCCTAGTAAATGAGTTTTTCTGCATTTACACTACCAAAATCAAGTCCTGCTCTCATGCTTTTTGCATATAATATCGAACTTAATTCTCTCCTCCCTAACCAATCCAAACTGAAATATTACTTATCACCTAAAAATTGTTTTCTTTACATTTGGCATTTTCTTTTATTTCTCTAATCGCCTTCAATCGAAGCTGTTGTTGATCCAATATATTTTTGATCTCCGTCGCAAACTGGAAAACTCAATGTATCAAAAATTATATCTCTTTCATCAATTCCATATTTTTCAGTCAACAATTTATAACTCTTTCTCGCTACAGCTAATCAAGTGAAACTGCTATTCCTTCTTCATCAATTAATCCGACAACAACTGCTGCTCCATATTTTTGATAATTTTTGCCATTTTATCAAATTTTTTCTTCACCGTCTCTAAATTAATTGAATTTATAATTCTCACCTTGTAAATATTTAAGTCCTTTCTTCTATAACTTTTTATATCTCGTCTGAATCTAACATTATCGGTATTTTTGCAAATTTAGCTACTTGTTCTAAAAAGTTTTTCATATCACTTAATCTCATCTCTACTCAGGATTTTGCAAGACAAACATCTATAACATCTGCATCTCCCTTTATTTGCAATCTTGCAATTTCTGTAGCTTCATCAAACTGTTCTGAGGCAATTGTTTTTTAAAAATACGAGAACCAACATTCGTTCTTCTCCAAACATATATCGGTTCATCTTTTGGAACTCTAATGAAATAAGTCCACTTAACGCATTTTCATTTTTTATTTTTATCCACTTCTGGCTCATATTTTTCAGCTTTTCTTTTTATAATAAATTCAGGTGTTGTCCCACAACATCCTCCAACAATATTCAAATAACCATTTTTAAAAACGGCTCTATCTTTTCTGCCAATGTCACTGAGTTTCTTCGTATTTCTCTTCATTTGGAAGTCCTGCATTTGATAAACTGAATATAAGTATTTGACACTTCACTTTAATTTTTAAAAATTGCGTCATAAATTTTATCCTGTTGCAATCAATTGCCCTCATTGCACAGTGGATTCATATGATTTACAGCATACAAAAAGCATCTGCTGTTTGTCCGGCAAGTGTCGTTCTGTACTTTCTATCGTAAATGATAACATTAACGGCACATGATAATTTTCACTCATAGCTTTTTGCAATCCTAAATAAGCAGCCAAATTCTTGCATCTTGTATTGTTTCAAATATTAAATCAACTCCTCCAGCTAATAATCCTGAAGTTGCTGTGTAGTAAGAATGAATTAACTCCATCAAATGTAACTCCTCCTGTAACACTTATTGATTTATTTTAGTCATCCAATAGCTCCAGCAACACATAAATTCACGTGTTTTTCTGGATTTTCTCTATACTCCTTTTATTGCTTTCATTTACAATTTCTGCTGCTTTTTGTTCATCTCAAAAAGCTTTTTATCTTCAAGTCCATAATCGTGTAAAACAATATCTAATGCACTCAAAAGTGTTTGTTTCTATAATATCGCTCTCCTGCTTGTAAATATTTTATGTATTTTTATTACATCTGGTTTTGTTAATACTAAATAATCATTACATCCCCTATATTTTTCTCCCCAAAATCATCCGAAGTAAGATTTTTCTGCTTGTAACATCGTTCCCATCGCTCCGTCAAGCATAACAATTTTATTTCCTAAATCTAATTTTTCACACGATTCTTTATATGTAATATCTTTGTGTTCTCACCAATTTTCCTCCTATTTTTATAACTTTTCCTATTATATCACATTTTACTTGAAAAATACAAAATAAATATATTTCATTTTATGCTATAAATAGTATAATTATATAATATATATATTATGCTCTAAATATGAAAAATTGTGATTAAAAATAGAATATAATTTTATTTTAAGATATTGAAAATTTTTAAATTTTATAATATACTAAATATGTTGAATTAAAACATATACACAATATATTGTGTAAAAACTATAAAAACAAAACAATAAATATTTTTAAGTGTATTTTTATTTTAAATAAAACATATACTAATCAAAATGAAAGGCATGAAAAGTTAATTAAATTTGAAAAATGATTGTAATCCTTGTGCAATGGTATCAGAATTATTAGATGGAGTATCTTAGACGAAAGAATTAGCTTTTGACAACTGGAAAATGCATATGAAATTTAGAGTTAGAACTGTTCCAACAGTAATTTTAGTTGATGGAGAAGAAGAAATCAAAAGAACAATGGGATTTAAAACTTGAAGAATTAAATGAAATTATATCTATGTTATAAATTTATAAATAGTATGTTTTTAATAAGCCCCTATTTTTAGGTGTTTTTCTTTTATAAAAGCATTCTATAGGAGGAGTTATCGTCATATCTATTATGACCAAAAACAGGAATGTTGAAAGATTTATTAATAAAATAAAAATAAAAGTGAAGATTGATTTTTACAAAAATTAATCCCTGAATTAAAATAGAAAATGAAGGACATTTAATAATATTTACTACTAAAATTGGAGAAGTCTGAAAAGTACAAGAAATCTTTTTATTACAAATGCTGAAAATAGAAAATATATAAAATCTGTTAGTTCAGGGAAATATGAATTGTGAATATATTTTGCTTTTAGTCTGACAAAGTTAGCAAAGAGTTTGGTATTCCATTAGGAATGAAATTTTGAATTGTCTGGAACACAAATCAAGTAAATGAATATATTAAATATGTGAGGAGATTGATAATGGCTAAAAATAAAACATGGATATACTTAAATAATGAAATAATGGTAAAATGGAGATGATTTTCAGCTAGAAAAAGATAAAGAAGCTGTTTATTCTTATTTTGTTGATTATGTAAATAAAAAATACGGTATTCTTTCTCATAATTTAAGAGAAAAATGAAATATTTAATATGATTACTATATCGATTTTTATCAAATGTATACACACGAAGAAATTAAAGAAGTTTTCAAATTAGTTTATGATAAAAAATTTAGACTGTTTCATTTATGAGTGTTTCTAAATTTTATCAAAGTTATGCTTTAAAAAGATGATACTGAAAATAAATTTTTAGAAAGATACGAAGATAGAATTGCTATTGTATCACTTTTATTTAGCTCAAGGAGATTTAGAGAAAGCAAAAGAATACGCATTAATGTTAATTAATCAAGAGTATCAACCTGCAACTCCTACATTTTTAAACTCTGGAAAACGTTCAGGTGAATTAGTTTTGTTTCTTAGATGAAATGGAGATAATTTAAGTGGAATTGGTTACATTTTTGATTCTAAATGAAATTATCTTCACTTGGTGGAGGAGTTTTCATAAATTTATCAAAAATTAGAGCAAGAAGTGAAGCTTATAGGGTAGAAGGAAGAGCTTCTGGTATGACTAATTATGAAAAATATTAGAAGATATTTTCTCTTATGCAACTCAATGAGGTCAAAGAGCTGGAGCTAGGTGCCGTTTATCTTAATGTCTTCACGCTGACATCAACGAATTTTTAGACTCTAAAAATAAATGTTGACGAAAATAAGAATTAAAACTTTATCAATCTGAGTTATAATTCTGATAAATTTATGGAATTAGCCGAACAAGATGAAGTTTGTTACATTTTCTATCCTCATACCGTTTTCTTAGAATACGGCAAAATATTTAGATGATATGGATATGGAACGAAATGTATGAAAAATTAATTGATAATCCTAATGTTAAAAAGATAAAATGCTAGAGAATTATTAGTTAAAAATATCTCAATCACAAAAAAGAAAGCGGTTATCCTTACTTATTCTTTAAAGATAACGCAAATAAAGAGCATGCCTTAAAAGAAATTGGAGATATTAAATGAAACTTATGTACAGAAATTATGCAATTATCTGAAATTTCGATATTAACCCCTTATTACGAAGAAGACACTTTTAAGAAGAGGAATTTCTTGTAACTTAGGTTCGTTAAATATTGCAACTGTTATGGAAAACAAAAGAATTAAAGAAGCTACAAAAGCTGCATTGATTCATTACCAATGGTATCTGATTTAACGAGTATTGATGTTGTCCTCAATAAAAAAGCAAATGATGAACCATATAGCGTAGGATTAGGAGCTATGAATTTACATGGATTCTTTTGCAAAAATTATATTATGTAGGAAAGTCGTGAAGTTTTTAGATTTTTGTAATGTATTCTTTATGATGGTAAATTATTATTCTTAGAAAGATCTATGGAAAATTGCAAAGAACGAAAAAGAAAAATTTAAAGACTTTGAAAATCGGAATATGCAAATGGAAATTATTTCACAAATATATAGAAAAGATTTTTACCACTAAACTGAGTTAAAACTTTTATTGAGGAATTTATATTCCTACTAAAAAGAAGATTGGGAAAGCTTTGTAAAGGTAGTTATGGAACACGCAGTATTATAACGCATATAGAATGGCTATCGCACCAAATCAATTCATTTATATATCATGAACTCAACTGCATCTGTAATGCCTGTTGTTGACACGGATAGTTAGAGAATATGGAGATAGTACGACATCTACCCTATGCCATATTTAACAAACGATAATTTCTTCTTCTACAAATCTGCTATGTATGATGGATCATATTTAAAAATTAATTTCTGTTATTCAAAGACATGTAGATCAAGGATTTCTACAATTTTATACACAAAAAGTACTGATACAACAAGAGATTTATCAAGATTATACATCTATGCTCATAAATTAGGATTAAAATCATTGTACTATACAAGAACGAGAAAAGCTACTATTGAAGAATGTATTAGTTGTTCTGTATAAAAATTTCATAAAAAATAAAAATAACCTTCAATTTATATATCAATTTAATGACTATATAATTTGAAGGTTTTATTATAACTAAATAAATTATAAATAATTTTAAATTTTTATAAATATCTTAATTTTTATATTTATACTATTTTCCAGTATATCTACTATCCCAATCTACTTTCTTCTAGTAAAATTATTTAAAAATGTATTTACTTTATTTCCTAAAATATCAATTCCTAAAAATTACATCATCTTGTCTTAACACTCTTATAACACTTAAGTCTTCTTGACGCAATTCCACAATAACAGTGTATTTTTCATTTAATTGTAGGTAATGAAGTAACTGTTAAGAAAAATTGACTTCCATTTGTATTTCAACCACTGCTTTGCTATTGCTAATATTCCAGGTTCATCAAAAATTCAACCAATCTACAATTTCATCGTTTAATGCATACCCTGATTCCTACCTCTGTTCCTTCTGGATCTCCACCCTGTGCTAATACATTTGATATTACTCTATGAAATTTTAGTCCATTATAAAAATTATGTTGTGCAAGATATACAAAATTAGCCACATTTACAGGTAGTAGCTTCTGGATATAAAAATATTTTATATCTCCTTTATTTGTTTTAATTACTGCTTTAATTCATATTCTTTCATAGTGAAATTTTTATAGTTTTAGTTTTCATTTTTCTGCTTTTTACTTTCTCTTTCTAGCTTTTTCTTTCTTAGAAATTTCTTTTAGCTTGTTTCTTTCCCACTTGTCGTAACACTTTTCCAGCATTTATAGCTGTATTTCCAATAGAAAAATATTAATACATTGCCACAATTATTCCAAATAATCTCATACAATTTTATCCTTCTAATATATATTTTTACTCTAATTACTATCTCTTCAATATCAATTTTATGATTATAATCAAGCTCAAATATGTTAAAATTAAAACTTTCAATTTCTAAAATTCATTCTTAGTCGCTCTCTGTTACAAAATTATTATAAATTACTAAACTAATCCCGGATTATCGTCTTTATTCTAACTCTCACCAATATTTATTAATCTATTTTCTTTTATATTAAATGTTTCTCTAAAACTTATAAGCAATTTTAAAATTTTTAATTTCTTTATATAGATTCATCGCAATTATAGGCAATTTTTATTCCAAATAATATTTCAGGCTCTTGTCTTTTTCTTAATTGTATTATTGACATTTTTCCTTCCCTCAATTTTATTAGTTTTGAAATGTTTTGTTATTGAGTGGATTATTTGTCTCTTGAAACCACTCCTTTTAATATTGGTTTTATTTTCAATCTAACACTCAAATGCTCTATTATAACATCGGTATCACCAGAAATTAAAGAATTGAAATCATTTGTTAAAATATTATGATTACAACATAAAGAATTAACCCTTCTTTAGCTATAAATCTGCATCAATTTTTAATAATGCTTCTTTTCTTTTCTAAAACTTGATTCATTAGCAGTATTTACTTGACCTACCCCTATACCATCAATTTAAATATTTTCATATCCATATTTAAAAGTTCAGCTTGTTTTATTTCCTAATGCTGTCCCTGCTTTTTAACATTTCAAGACCATACTCTTCTAAATTTACTTCTGCTAGTTCTGCTAACTCTTCCAGCTTTAACATTCTAATTCAGTACAAGTTGGAGACTTAAATAACAATGTATCAGAAATTATTGCACTTAACATAAGTCCCGCTATGCTGGAACTAAATTGTTTTCTTTTATAAACTCTAAAAATAATTGTCGCTGTCATCCAACTGGTGCTTATTCTACTAATAAAGGTTCATCCACATTAAAATTAGAAATTCTATGATGATTCACTAATTCTAACACTGCCTCTTCAAAACCATCTGCTGTTTGAGTTCTTTTCGTTATGATTCATCATTACCTCACTCCGCCACTGTTTTTCATCAATCTCTGAGCTTTGATCTCATAATTAATACAAATTTAGTTTCTTCATTTACCCTCTCAGCCTTTACTGCTTTTGGCTTCCATCCCTAAAATATAAATTTGCATAAGCTAATGCTGAACATATTGTATCTAGTATTCTGATTTTATGTCCAAAACCAATATTGACATCCCTCCTAATTTTTTATTTTTTATTATCAAAGTTTTTAAATTTATTCAATCTATTATTTTGATATTTCAGTACTACATTTTTAACATTAAAATTTTATAGAATCAATACTTTCTTCTTTTTTCAAATATAATATTGTTGATTAATAATATATGATACTCATTCTATATATATATATCATTAAAAATAAAAAGAGGTAGAATATGAATTATAAAATAAGTACAAGAGGTGGCGAATTAAAAACTTCAACTTTTGCCACATTATACACGGTTTAGCAGAAAATGGTGACTTTACATCCCAGAAATGTTACCAAATATTCAATTAACTATGATGAATTAAAAGACCTATCATCATCAAGAAATTGCATTATAAAATTATTTTTCACAGAATTTACAGATCAAAGAAATTGAAAAAGCAGTAAATAGTGCCCTACAATTTCAAACTTTTACAAACGAAGAAGGGTGTGCCTGTTTACAAATTAAACGACAAAGTTTTGAGAATTATTCCACGGAAGAACGCTAGCTTTCAAGATTTGTAGCTTTTATTTTATTCCATATTTATTTCTTTAGTACAAAGAAAACAAAAAGAAAAATAAAAATCTTAATTTTAGCTGCAACTTCTGGAGACACAGGAAAAGCAGCCTTAGAAGGATTTAAAGATATTGACGGAATTAACATTGTTGTCTTCTACCCTAGCGGTGTATGCTCAATGCAAGAAGAACAAATGAGAAAAACAATTAGGAAATAATGTTGAAATTGTCACGCAATTAATGGTAATTTTTGATGATGCTCAAAGTGCTCATCAAAATATTTTTGGTTCAGATGAATTTAAAAATACGCAAATGATCATAACATTTATGTTTTCAAGTGCAAATTCAATAAATATTGGAAGATTATTTCCTCAAGTTATTTACTATGTTTTCAACTTATGTAGAATTTAGTTAAAGCTGGTACAATTAAAGCTGGAGAAGAGTTCAATGTCTATTGTCTCCTACTGGAAATTTCTGCGTAATATTTTTGGCTGGATATATGTGCAAAAATTAGGTATACCGATAAAAATTCATTTCAGCTTCTAATAAAAATAAAGTATTGGCAGATTTCTTTAAAACAGGAACTTACGACGAAAAATAGAGATTTCTTTTGCAACAATTCTCCTTCAATGGATATTCTTTTTATCTTCAAACTTTGAAAGATATTTATATTATGCGACTGGAGAAAAATTCAAATAGAATTGCTGAACTTATGAATGATTTAAACACAACAGGTATTTTAAAAGTAAATAAGCAAGAATTAGCTTCTATTCAAAATGAATTTTACGGAGAATTTGCTGGATGACAACGATACTGTAAAAGCTATTTCAAATGTTTTACAATGAGTACAAATACTTAATGGATCCACATACTGCTGTCGCTTATTCTGTTTACGACAAATTGGATTCTAAATATTGATAAAAATATTCATACAGTTATAATGTCTACAGCTCATCCGTTTTAAGTTTCCAAGTTACTAATAGCAAAGGCTCTTCCATATGGACGACACTATTGATCCATTATACAATTTTAGATGAAGTTTCTAAAAATACAGGAGTTAAATTTCCATCTAAATTAGATGAAGTTAGAAAAGCAGAAATTAGATTTTCACAAGTTATAGACAAGACTGATATTAACGATTTTCGTTGAAAGAATATATCAAAAATTTAAAATATTATAAATAACCTCGTTATGATTTTCTCATCGAAGTTGCTTTTTATTTTTCTATATTTATTAAAATTTTTTATATTATTATAAAATTGATAATCTTCTTTTTATTTTTCTAAAATTTTATGTCTCTAATTCAATATTATATTTCTAATTTCAAATATCGTTTTATATCTTCTAAATCTGCTACAAAGTGTTTATACATCACAGCTTTTATAAATTTTTATAATGTTATATTGCCTTTATCCTTTTCTATAATAAAATTATTTTTAGTTTTTGAGTTTTTAAATCTTGGATCAGTAGAAAGTAATGAGCATACCATTCATCAAAATTATATTCATTCAATTTATGTGAAAATCCTTCCTTATTTAGTGAATATACTGTAAAATACTATTATCTTCTTTAAACTTCGCAACTGAATCAATATAATCATTTATCATTTGAAGTGTAATTCCTCTATTTCTTCTAGTACATATTTATACGCTTCTACTGCTATTATTTTAAATCAAAACTTGCTATCGTGCAGAATAATATGAGCTTGTTCTTCTTCCTATTATATTCATTTCTTTTATATCAATTACTCTATTTAAGTATTTCTAAAAATAGTATTCTAAAGAAAAATATTCTTTACTCAAAACAAACCCATAAGTAATTTATAACCTAATTTTATTCAAATTATATGAATTTATTAAACCATCATCATCTTTCCCTAGCAAATCTTTTATATAATTTTTCAATGAATTATTTCATATATCCGTCATAAAGGCTTTCATTTTCTTATACTCATCATTATTCATGATTTATAATAAAAGTCCTTCTTGATAATATTTAGAAAAATTTAATAAATAAATTTTGCTATTACAACTTCATTTTTACTCCATAAATTTTCTCATATTCAACTCGAAAAATCTTTTAGCTGCAAACTCGATGATAATGTTATTACTAAATTTAATATTTGCACTCACGATCACTTTTTCCAAATTTTAAAGTTGGGATATTTTTGATACTTCAATTTCAATTTATCTTTATCTTTTATAACTTTTTAATTAAATTATGCAACCTCATATTCATCTTGAATGTCCTATCTCCATTTGATATAAATTTTTCATCAAATATTTTTAGTTGACAATTCAATATCACGATATTTTTCAAATCTAACGCTTTTAATCAATTCATCTTCTGTTATTATATATCACCATAATATTCATTTTTCTCCATTTTGTAATAATATTTTTGGATGAGTTTCAATTTTTAGATTCAAAAATATTTTTCAGTAAATAATAATTTTAAATCAAGTAATACTCTTTTAAAAATTTTTATAAATAACAAAACTTCTTCGTATCTTAAACCCTTCTTCAACATAATGTTCCAATATATAATCTAATAATTCATTTTTAGCAACTTTATTTTATCTCCATTTTTAAAATAAACATAATCCAAATATATTTTCTTCTATTATTTTTAGTTTTCAAATTTATTTCTTTTTCATTAAGAATTCTTTAAGATCATATAAAGAACTATTTTCTCAAGTATTTGTAAATAAGAAAAAAGTGGTTTTTTCTCTCAAAAATTTTTTAAAAATATTTCTTCTGTCCAATCATATTCAAAAATATATTTTTACTACTTATTTTCTTGAATTTGAATTTTTCTAACGAATCAAAAACTCAATTTGTCTTATCTTTTTCGTGTTTTTCCAATACTATTCCAATTGATTTTAATGTTTCTCCCATTCAATCTTCTTGTAATAATATCTTTTTCCTTCATCTAATTCATTTATTATATTTTTCTAATTTAGGATAAATTTTTATATTTTCTTTTATTTTATTATTTTCATTTTATTTTCCTATAATTTTCACTCTAATCAAATTTTTATCCTTTTTATTTTTCTAATAAATTTTCATCAAAAAATACCATTTCTTAACATTTCAATTTCATACTTATATGGTGCAAACTGTTTTAGCTCCTTTTCTCTTCTGTCAACGCAACATAAGGTGTTTCTAAAATTTTAGGAATTGATACAAATTTCTCAAATTTAGCTATCTTGATTAATGCTTCATCCTATATATCCAAATCCTAAATTTTCATGTCTATCTTTATGTGCATTTTCTTTGGATTTTTGCTATCATTCAAATGAACAACTGATATTCTCTCAATTCCTACAATTTTATCAAAGTCAGCTATTATCCCTTCAAAATCATTTACAATATCGTAACCAGCATCGTGAACATGACAAGTATCAGCAAACTGATAACTTATCTTTTTAATTTTCACACTCTCTATTATTTTAGCAATTTCTTAAAACTTCTTCCACACTCTGTACCTTTTTCCAGCCATTGTTTCTAGTGCTACTGTCGTTTTTTGGTCAGGAGTTAAAACTTCATTTAATCCTTCATTATTTTAGCAATCCAACTTCAGCTCCTTCTCCAACATGTGCCCTGGATGTAATACTATTCTTGGAGCTCTATAGCATCAGTTCTCTCTATTTTCAGTTCTCAAAAATTGAACTGCAATCTAAATGTTTCTGGTTTTACTGCATTTCCTAAGTTTATAATGTATGTGCATGTAACACTACATCATTTATATCAATGTTATTTTCTTCATTCAATTTAATCCTGCTTGAATATTTAATTCTTCAATTGGTTTTCTTCTTGTATTTTGTATGCTCCTGTATAAATCATATAAAATGTATTTGAGCCATATGACAATGCTTCTTCAACCGACCCTAAAAACATCCCACTCATTCCTACATGTGACCCTATTTTTAACATCATTCCTCCTAATTTCATTTTTAATATCATTTGTATTTCTTAATTTTATGTTTACTTTTTACAAAAACAACCTTCATATATGATCGTCATTATACTAATCGCTTGTAAAAAGAGTAGATTATTGTCGATCCAACAAACTTAAATCCTCTCAAGTCTTTTACTAATTTTATCAGAAAAGCTCTGTTTTTGCTGGAACTTCCTTCATTTCTTTCCAATTATTTATAATTTGTTTTCCTTCTACAAAATCCCAAATATAATTTGGTAAAAGTTCCAAATTCTTTTTGAATTTCCATAAATTTCTTTTGCATTATTTATCACTGCATTTATTTTTAATGTATGTCTTATAATTCCTTCATTTTAAGTAATTCTTCTATTTTTATTTTTCTCCATAATTTGAAAATGTAATCAAAATTATCAAATGCTTCTCTAAATCTCTTTTAAAATTGTATTTCCAACTAATCCAGCTTTGAAAACTTTTCTAACACTAACATTTCAAAATATAATTATCATCTTTAGAAATTTTACACCATCTATTATCATGATATTTTATTAAGAGATCATTATAGCCCAAGAATATCTCTATTTATTTCACGCCCTCAAACTTTACTTTTTCCAATTTTTTCTCTCATTTTATATAAAAACACTCCACTAGCTACACTTACATTTAGTGACTCAATGTTTCCATCAAATTGAATTATCGCTTTTTATGTCCGAATTTTTCTATCATATATTTTGAAACTCCTCCACCTTCATTTCCAAAGATATAAGCATTTTTAACTTTTAATTTTATATCATTATAATTTACTGAATCTTCATGTAATGCAGTTGAAATTGTTAAATAATCATTTTTCTTTTAAAAATTTAATTATATTTTCTAGTATCATAAACTAATATTTAATTTTAAAATCCCACCCATTGTAGCTCTGAACTGTTTTTGGATTATAGACATCAACTGATCCTTTCGTTAAAATCAAATTTTAAAATTTGTTGCTCCATTGTTCTTATTATCGTTCCAATATTTCCCGGATCTTGAATGTCATCAAGAATAACAACATCTCCAACTATATCAAAAATGTTATTTAATTTTCTTGAATATAAAAATAAAATACCTTGACTATTTTCTTGCGTTGATACTTCATCAAATAAATCATCTCTTAAACCGTTAAATTTTTCATATTTTTCAATATCATATTTTTCAACAAAATAATTATATTTTGATTCTTTCACGACAATTCTATTCAAAATTGACTATCTTCGTTTAAAACTTTTCTCCTTCAGCTTTTAAAAATATTATTTTTCATCTCTATACTATCTAATTTTTAACAATTTATAAAATTTATTATCAGAACTTATTGCTTTTATCACTCATTAATATTTTTCTCTTTTTCTTTTTATTTCAATGCTATCAGGTAACAATTCTCCACCTAATATATGATAAATGAATATGCATAACTGTTTGTCTACCATTTTCTCCAATGTTAGTTAAAACTCTATATCCTCTTTTATCTACATTTAAAATTCTAGCTACTTTTGCTACTGTTAATTGTAATTTCCCTAATAATAACGCATCTTCCTCTGTCGCCGCATCAAGATTTTTATTTCTTTTCTTAGGAATTACAATCACATGCACTTTTGCTTGAGGTTGAAATGTCATGAAATGCTAAAAATTCTTCATCTTCATAAACTATGCGGGTATTTCTTTATCAATTATTTTTAAATATTGTTGACATAACTTTTTCCTCTTTTTCTTTTATTTTATTATTCTATTATTCAAAAACTTCTGTTGCGTTATCTACTTCACGACCTAACGCTATATTTTAAAGCTATAATTACTACTTCTAATTGTGATTCATCTGGCTCACTTGTTGTTATTTTTGAAGCCAAATTCACAGTGCTGAAATTGTTTTTAGCACAAACATTTTTCTAAATGATAACTCGTCCATCTTTGTAATTCATACGCAATCCCTGCCACTATTGGAACAAACAATACTCTTGTTATTAATTTATATATATAAAAGTGATACTATTCCTGTTGGAACTCCAAAAATTAAATCAAGTAAAGAAAATACTAAAATACTTATAAATACAACTATTAATAAGAAACTTGTTCCACATCTTGGATGAAATCTCGTACATTCTTTTTGCATTTTTAGGTGTTAATTCTTTTCCATTTCAAAGCACATAATACTTTTATGTTCTGCACCATGATATTCAAAAACTCTTTTTATATCTTTTAAAAATGAAATTCCCCAAATATAGCCTAAGAAAAATACTAATTTTACTACAGCTTCAACAACATTAGCTGCAAGTCTATCTGACCTAAATACCAATCCTCCAATATATGAAGGCAATAGCATAAATACTGCGATTCCCAGTAATATTGAAACTGTTACAGTCCCTTTTACCTCTTTATCTGATAATTTTTTCTTCTTCTATTCCTGCTTGATTTGATGCAAATATAAGCTCTTTCGTTCCAACAACCATCGCATCAAAAGTGCTATTACACCTCTTACAAATGGAATTTTTGACCATTTATAATTTTTATCTGAAATTAATGTTTTTATAAACTATACTTCCATCTTGTTTTTCTCACGGCAGTCGCTATTGCTTTAGATACCTCTCATCATAACCCCTTCAATAACAGCTTGTCCTCCAACTACTAATTTTTCACTCATCTTTACCTTCTTTCTTTTTATTTTTCTAACATTATTCTATTTTTAATACTTTTTATTCTGCCTTTGAAATATATTCTGCTTTTAAATTTACTAATTCCTTTTTATTTGTGCCATTTTTCTACGCTTGACAACAATATAGCTTTGTAATTCGTTATATTCAGCAACTAAAAGTTCCATATCTTTATTTGTTATTTTATTTATATTTCTTAAAAATCTATAACCTCTTGACTTTTACAATTTCATCCATTTCATCCCTTTTTATCATAATTTAATGCTGAAATAATATTTTCATCTGTCAATACTTTATTTTTCAATTAATACATCAATTTTTTATAAATTTCATTTAATGATATTTCCTATTTTTATAATCTTTTAACAATAATTCAAATCCTTCTTTTTGATTTAACATTATTTCTTCATATTGAATACTTATTAATCTTCCTTCTATTCCAAGTTCTAATATATACTCCTCTATCTCTTCTGACATTTTTAAATAATAAAGCATACATTCTTATAATTTCTGTCACATCATCACAATGTTACCATATTATCTAACTCAGATTGATATAATCTCGTGAGACTACTGTCAATCGCTCCAGCATATTTTTCTAATGCCATTATTGCTTGAGATGCTTTAGCTAAAAGTCCCTGCAATATCATGCTAATATATATCTAAAATCACCTTTATATATTGTTATTTTATTTCTACGCTCAGACACTGTAATTACTAAATTTCCTGTTTGTTGGGCTACTCTATGAGCAGTTTGATGTCTTGTCCCACTTTCATCTGTTTTTAACTTAAAATTTGGTTGTAATTGTGTATTTGCTCCATGTATCGTCTTTCCATCTTCCGATAGAATTATTGCACTGTCCATTTTGAAAGTTCATAAACTTTTTGTGGAGAAAATTGCGTATTTAATTGAAATCCATTTCCTAAAACATCTCCCCAATTCTTTCGGATCTCCAAGAACTATTAATGCTCCAATTCTGCTTCTTGTATTCTATTTATAGACTCTCTTAATGGTGTTCCGGGAGCTGTTTTTCGTATTACATTTTCAATATTTTCAACTGTTATCTGAATAACTTTATGACATCATCTCACCCTTTCCACTAATTCACTTATATTACTTATATAATTTATTTTTATTTTTAATTTTTCATTTTCTAAATCTTTTTATGACTCATTGGCACATACACTCCTGTAAAACCTAATTTTTCCAATTCAATTACACGATTTTTATAAAAAGACACTTTTCTTACTTCTCTCTAAGTCCTAATTCACCTATTGCTGCAATTTTTGACTTATTGGAATTTTATTTATAGACGATAATAAAGAAAAATACAACTGCTAAATCTGAACTTCTATCATTCAAATCAATTCCACCCGGAACATTTATATAGATGTCTTTGATGATACATCTAAATTCAAATGCCTTGATAAAACTGCACTCAATATTTCTACTCTATTTTTATCATATCCTTCAACCGTTCTTCGTAGTATTCCAAAATTCGGTGTACTTAACAATGATTGAATTTCATACAAAAATACTCTACTACCTTCAAATATAGGTGTTATAATACTTCCAATATCTTCTCTATCACTTATAAAAAAATTCAGAAGGATTTTTCACTTCACTTATTCCGTTTTCTTTCATATCAAAAATTGAAATTTCATTTGTTGAACCATATCTATTTTTATTGATCTTATTATTCTGTAATAACTATTTTTTCTTCTCCTTCAAGTTGTAAAACTGCATCTACCATATGTTCTAGTAATTTGGATATTCCTGCAAGTTTTTCCATCTTTTTGTTATGTGACCAACGATATAAAATGCAATCTCATTTTTCTTTTGCAATCTCAATTATTTTTAATGTCGTTTCACGAATTTTGCGTAACACTTCCGGCACTGAACTCACATTTTCTGAATATAATGTTTGTATTGAATCTATTACTACAACTTTAGGCTTATTAGCTAAAAATCGCTCCTTCAATCTTTTCTATATTCGTATCATTTTAAAATATATAAAGTTTCACTATTCACATTTATTCTTTTTGCTCTTTGTTTTATTTTGTCTAGGGTGATTCTTCACCTGATATATAAAATACAGCTCCTATTTTTTGAATACTCTTCTGATAACTGTAACAAAAGTTGATTTTCCAATTCCCGGATTTCCAGTAATTAATACAACTTCTCCTTTTATAAGTCCTCCACCTAAAACTCTATCAAATTCTTCATATTGAGTTACCATTCTAAATTCTTTCTCAATCTCAATATCTGATATTTTTACTCAATGATACTTCTTTATTTTTCTATTGATTGAAATGCTTTTTCAAATCTACTTCTTCTTCAAAAGAACTCCATGATTCTAATTAGGACATTTTCCTAACCATTTTGCTGTTGTATAACCACATTCTGAACATACATATGTAGTTTTCTTTTGCTTTTCCACATCTGCTCTCTTTCTACTTTATATCTCATTTTTACTTTTTTCTATCAATTTCTTACATTTTTACTAACAAATTTATCTAAAGCTCCATTATTTATAGCAATTTCTTTTTACTAAACTTGAACTTAAATATAAATATTCTCTATGTGCATTTAAAAATATTGTTTCAAATTTACTTTTTGCTAAAGCTTTATTTGTTAAAACAAATTGTAATTCATATTCAAAAATCTGATAAAGCTCTCAATCCTCTAACTAGAATATCAATTTTTTTCTTTTTCAATAAAATCAACCAAAAAGTCCATTAAACAAAAATAACTTCTGCGTCAATTCCTTCTTTTTCCAGTATTTCTTTTATCATCTCTACTTTTTCTTCATCACTAAACCAAGCATTAGTTTTATTAGAATTTTTTAAAAACTCCTATTATAAGCTTATCTACTAATACTGCCGAACGCTTTATAATATCTATATGTCCTTTCGTTATAGGATCAAAACTTCCCGGATATAACGCAGTTTTACTTCCCATTTTTTATCCCTTCCAATGCCTTTTTTTCGCTGCATTTTTCTCTGCTTCTTTCTTACTTTTTCCAATTCCTATCCCTTTTATTTTCGCCCTTTATACTCACACTTATTTCAAAAACTTTATCATGATCGATATCCCATAGCTCTCACCAAATTGTATTCCGGCATTTTTCTGTATTTACTTTTGTGTTATTTCTTGTAAAATTGTTTTATAATCTCCAATTCCCTCTATTTCCTCTAATGTTTTTATTTTTCTTCCAAATATTTCATTACAATTTTTGTATTATAATAATCAGAATCTTTAAAAATTGCACCAATTAATGCTTCAAAAGCATCTCCTAAAATTGATTTTTCTAGTTCTTCCACCCGATGACACTTCACCATTACTTAAAAATAAATATTCACCTAACTCTAAATCTGATGCAATTTTTTTGAGAATACTGGTTCACTCACTATTTTACTTTTTAATTTTTGCTAATTCTCCCTCTTTTATTTTTCACCGTTTATATATAAATATTCTGTTGTTATTAAATTTACTACTGCATCGCCTAAAAATTCCAATTTCTCATTATTTATTCGTTTAGCTTTATTTCCTTCATTCAAATATGACCTATGAGTAAGAGCTTGTATTAAATAATCTTCATTTTTAAATTGATATCCAATTTTTTGCCATCAATTCTTTATAATCTCTAGCTTTTATTCATTAATTAAACCTCTCTTTTAATATCCATAAATTTATATTATCAACTCACAAAATTCACACTATAAATTTATACACTTTTATTTATTAAAAATATTATGAGGATAAAGGGCTATCTCACTTTTCATGCGATAACCCTTATATTTTTATTTATCCTTTATATTTTCTAAATGCCAATACTGCATTATGTCCACCAAATCCTAATGAAGTTGATAATCCTACTTCTATTTCTCTATGTACTTTTTATTTGGTGTATAATTCAAATCACAAACTGGATCCGGATTTTTCATAATTAATTGTTGGAGGCACAACACCTTCATCTATTGCCATTGCTAAAAATGCCGCTTCAACTCCACTCAGCTCCACCTAATAAATGTCCAGTAGCTCCTTTTGTAGAACTTACATTTATTTTTATATGCATGTTCACCTAAAGCTGATTTAATTGCTGCAGTTTCATTTTTATCATTTGCAGGTGTTGAAGTTCCATGTGCATTTATATAATCAACTTCTTCAATTTTTAACATTTCCTTGTTTTTAATGCCATCAATATCGCTCTTGCTGCTCCTTCTCCACCATCTGCCGGTGCTGTCATGTGGAATGCATCTCCTGTTTCCCCATATCCAACTACTTCTGCATAAATTTTTAGCTCCTCTAGCTTTTTGCATGTTCTAATTCTTCCAATATTAAAACTCCTGCTCCTTCTCCTAATACAAATCCATCTCTATCTGCCGTAAATGGTCTTGAAGCCGTTTTAGGATCCGGATTAGTTGATAACGCTTTTAAATTAGCAAATCCTGCTATTCCACTTGGAGTAACTGTAGCTTCACATCCTCCAGCTATCATTACATCTGCTTTATCTAATATAATTGTTTGAAATGCATCTCCTATTGAGTTTGTCCCTGATGCACAAGCAGTAACAACTGTTTTATTCATTCTTTTGATCCTAAATATATTGAAGTATTTCCTGAAGCCATATTTAATATAGCTGCCGGAATATAAAATGGAGATACTCTTTTTGATTCCTTTTATCCAACATTTTTTCCCACTTCTTGCTCTATTATGTCTAATCCTCCACTCCCGAACCAATAATTGTTCCAATTCTATCTGCATTTTCTTCAGTTATTTCTAATTTTTGAATCTGCTAAAGCTTCTTTTTGATGCAGCTATTGCAAATTGTGAAAATCTTCCTAATTTTTAATTCTTTCTTTTCTATAAAATTTTCTGCAACAAAGTCATTAACTTCTAGCAGCGATATGAACTGTATGTTCTGATGTATCAAATGCAGTAATTTTGTCTATTCCACATTCCTCCATTTAATAATCTTTCCCATGTTTTTTTCTTTTACCTGTACCTAATGGAGTTACTAGCCCTATTCCCTGTAATAACTACTCTTCTCATTATACACCTCTTATTTTTATTTATTTGAAACTTTTTGAATTTAAAGTTTGTATATCTCATCATATTATACTATGTTTTCAACAATTTACTAAGTTTATATATCTTATTTTTAAAATTTTATAAATATATTTATAAAATAAAAATCTTAATAATTAACTCTCTAATTAATAAGATTTTTCATTTTTCACTATTTTTACTTTTAACTATTTTCTTTTTACCCGCTCTAACAATCATTCCGCTCTCAACTTTTTACTGTTGCTTTAACGTCTTTTATTGCTTCATCATTTATCTTAAATCCACCTTGCTCTATCAATCTTCTAGCTTCACTTGTTGTTTTCACTAACTGTGTTTCTTTCACTAATAAATCAATTACTCCAATTTCATTGTATTCTCACTTCAACTTCTGGCAATTCAACATCTAAATTTCTTTTTACTAAATACATTTTCAAACCAATCTCTAGCTTCAACTGCTGCCTGCTCTCCATGATAAATTTTAACTACCTCTGCTCCTAGTTGTTTTTTTAGCTTCCATTGGATGTAACGACCCATTTGCAATATTTTCTTTTTATTTTTTTAATTTCCTCAGAAGGATTTCTGTAATCATTGTGTAATAATTTTCCATTAATTCATCTGAAATTGACATAATTTTTCCCAAACATATCGTTTGCAGTATCTTTTACTCCAATATAATTTCCTAATGATTTAGACATTTTTTCCACTCCATCAAGTCCAACTATATTGGCATTATCATACAAATTTGTTGCTCTTGACCAAAGTTTTTTTGTAAATCTCTTCCTCTTAATAAATTAAATTTCTGCTCAGTTGCACCTAATTCAATGTCTGCTTTTTAATTCTACTGAATCATAACCTTGTAAAATTGGATACATAAATTCTATTAATGAAACAGGTTTTATTTTTCTGATAATCTTTTAGCAAAATCCTCTCTTGAAATCATTTGAGATACAGTAAACATAGATAACAATTTTAACACATCTGCCAAGTTTAATTTTTCTAACCAATCGGCATTATAAACAACATTTATTTTATCTAAATCTAAAATTAATTTAACTTGATCTCAAATATGTTTTATATTTTCCATTACTTGCTCTTCTGATAACATTTTTTTCTAGTTTCAGATTTTTCCAGTTGGATCTCCAATTCTTCCTGTAAATGTCCCAATTAAGAAAAATACTTCATGCCCCTAAATCTTGAAATTGTTTTTAATTTTTTCTAAGTGGCACAGCATGTCCCAAATGCAATTCTGTCCCAGAGGGATCAATTCCTAATTTTACTCTTAAAGGTTTCCCTGTTGTAATTGATTTTTCTAATTTTTCTTAAATTCTATCTCATTTATTAATTTTTTCACACCCTCTTGACAATATATTAAATTGTCTTTCCACTTCTTGTTTAATTTCTAATTCTGTCATCTTATTTCCTTTCTTCATATAATTTTTGATCTCACTTTATTTAATTATAATTTTTAAATTTTAATTTATAAAATTATTAAGCTACATATTTCATAAAGAAATAAACTACCGTAATACAAATAAAGCACTATCAAATCTATCTAAAACCACCATGCCCTAAAAAGTAAACTCCCTGAATCTTTTACTTTTTAATTCTCTCTTAATTTTAGATTCTACTAAATCTCCAATTTCTGCAAAAACTCCAATTGCAAGTGCTAAAAATTAATGCTTTAACTCCTCTAATCCCAACATAATTATAATTTTACACTGCAACTATGTGCAATTAATGGAATTTGACATAATAATTTTTGAAATTGTTGAATATATTTTATCAAAAATTAAAATTACACCAAAAACACCTATTATACCAGCTATCGCTCCTTCAATTGATTTTTAGGACTTATCTCTGGTGCTAATCTGCGTTTAAATATCTTTCCTCCTATTGCTATTCCAACTAAATATGCAGAAATATCACATGCCCAAATTAATAAAAGGTCATTGTTACCAGTATATTTCCACCCGGAAATTCATATTTTATTAATAAAATATACGAAAATAAATATGCTACATAAATTATTCCAAACAATGTATACTGATATTTCCGTCATTGCACCACGAATTTTAACTTTTAATATTTGGACTAACGACAATAACATTATAGAAAAATACTATAAAAGCCTCCCATATCAAAAATTTACTTGTTTAATAAAATTCCATTTAGAAAATATGAAAAATATATTTTCTGAATTTGCTTTGAAAATATATTGCAACTGGTAAAAATAAGCCTAGTATCATTCCTATACCGTCTAATACTTCATATCCTTTAGCCTTTAACATTTTATAAAACTCATAAAGTGAAACACCAACTATAGCTAAAGTAAATATAAGAAACATCAAATCCCTTTTAAAAAAATATCCACAATAAAAAGGGAACAAACAGTACAATAACAAATATTCTACTTAACATTCAATCCTCCATATCTTCTCTCTATTATTAAAAGAAAGTAGTGCTTTTTCAAATTCTTTATCATCAAAATCTAGTAATAAACATCTGTTATATAAAATTCCGAATAAGCTATTTTCCCATAACAAAAATTACTTATTCTAAATTCTCCACTTGTACGAATTACTAATTCTGGATCAGGTATTTCCGGTCTATACATATATTTTGAAAATATTTCCTCTGTTATTTTTTTAAATTTTTATCTGTTTTCAATTTATCTTCAACTAATTTTTTCTACCGCATCAACTATTTCTTTTCTTCCACCATAGTTAAATGCTATATTGAATATTAATTTATCACAATTTTCTAAATATTTCTCTGTTGTTTCTATTTTTCTTTAATAATTTTTCAGATATACCTCTTTTGTCCCTGTAACTAATAATTTTATTCCTTGTTTTTCAATTCCTCTTTTTAAATCTAAAAATTTCCCAAACATTTCCATTAGTCCATTTACTTCATTTCTGATCTTTTTCCAATTTTTCAGTTGAAAAAGCATATACCGTCAAATATTTTATACCTTTTTATTACATATTTTTAATGTTTTTCAAGACTCTTAACTCCTGCTCTATGACCTTCCAGTCTAATTTTTCCACGCTCTGTTGCCCATCTTCCATTTCCATCCATTATAATAGCTACATGTTTCGGTATTGTTATTTCCATTTTTATCCTTCCAATACTAAAATTCTTTTTAAACTCTTTTTACTATATTCTTTTAAATCAATTCCTTGATCCAATGCTGCAAATACACAAACCACAATAATATTGTCTATAAAACATCATATTCACGACACATTTCAATTGACCTTTGATATCCTTGATTTTTTTCTTAAAATCTGATGGTAAATATTTCACATCAAAAATTTCTTGAATTTCAAGTCCTAAAAGCATTAATTAATTGGCTATTTTTAGGGCTTAAAAGTCAATGCACTTCCAAAAATAATCAAATTTTTAACTCTTGAGCTCTCCCTTGCAACTATGTCAAGCCTCATTTGAAAACAAGCTGTACACCTTGCTCCACCCTCTTTTTCTTTTTCCAATCCTTTTACTGTTTCATAAAAATTTTCTAGGCTCATAAGGTTCTTCGATATAGCCAACATTGTTCCCCAGTTTTTATTAAAATTATCGATAAACTCTTTTTGTACATAAGCTCTTTTTCATATTCCTCTTTAGGATGATATTATTATTAGCAAAAAGTATTGTCACATCAGCATATTGACACATAAATTCTAGCGTGTATGTACTACTACGGTGCACAACAACTATGTAACAATATCTTTTACTTTTGATTTTTTAATTTCCAATCTTTTATAAGTTTTTTCTAAAATTGTATGATAATTTATTTTTGATTTGGATTCATTCTATCTAAAATCTCTTTTGCATTTTTATATTATCATCTAATATTTCCAGATAATTTTTGTTTATTTTTTTAAATTATTATTCAACTTTTTCTCCATTTTTTTAAAATATAATTTTATTTTTTATTATATTCATCTAACGCTTTTTTTCAATACTTTCATTCCATTTTCAATTTCTGTCAAATTATGTGTACAGAATGAAAATCTTGCTTCTTTAAGCCCCTTTATTTTCCCTGAATAAAATCCACTTCCCGGAGCAAATGACAATGTTTGATTTTTATATCTAAATTCTGTTAATAACCATATTACAAATTTTTTCACATCATCTACTGGCAATTCAGCAAAAATATAAAAAGCACTACTTGGTTTAAAATGAAATTACTCCATCCATCTCTTTTTTAAATGATTATACATTAAATCTCTTACTTTTATATTCAAGTCTTGCATTGTCAATATAAGTATCTAATGTATTAATTAAATTTGTACTTGCATATTGTTCAATAGTTGAAACAGATAATCTCGCTTGACATAATTTCAATGCTTGTGCAATAAATTCTTTATTTTTTTGAAGCAATAACTCCAATTCTTGCACCACATGCACTATAATGTTTTTGAAATACTATCCACTAAAAATCGTTCTATCTTCTACTTCTTTAATTGTCATAAATGATTTATATTCAAAATCATCATCATAAATAAATTGTTTATAAACTTCATCTGTTATAATATATAAATCATGTTTTTATCGCAATTTCTTTAATCATTTCCACTTCATCCTCATTAAATACAATTCCTGTTGGATTACTTGGATTTGAAAACATAATTGCTTTTAGTTTTATCTGTTATCAGTTTTTCAATTTCTTCTTTCGATGTCATATGATAATGATTTTTCAATTTTTGTTTCAATCGGTACTAATTTTTGCTCTGCTATTTTTTAAAAACTATCATAATTTGTATAATATGGCTCAGGGAACTAAAACTTCATCTCCCGGATTACATATTGTTTTCCATTGTAATTTGTATAGCTTCACTTCCACCGTGAGTTATTAACATTTCATTGGGAGAAATCTCTATCCCACTTTTTGCATAAGATTGTGAAAATGATTCTCTTAACTCTATTACTCCTGCTGAATTTGCATATTTCACTATTTGTTCTTTAAAAATTATGTAATCCTTCAAAAATGTATCTGGAGTTTTTACATCCGGTTGTCCTATATGTAATTCATAAACTTTTACACCGTCAGCTTTTAGCGGCATCTATATAAGGAACTAATTTTTCTAATCGGTGAATATTGCATTCCCAAAAATTCTATCTGAAAATTTTTGTTTACTCATATTTTTTTCCATCCTTTTTATGTTCTATTTTTATTATATTTATCATTTAATGCTTTTTAAAATTGAATATGTTTCGATATCCATTACACCATCATAATTTGATGGTCTAAAATGATGCTGAAACGCAGTAACTACATTTTTACTTTGTTTATCCCAAGCTCCTGTTATTTCAATTCCATATCCAAATTTTTTTCAACTCATTTTTGTATATCCGACACCGGTATTGTGTCAAATGTTTCTTGATACTCTGTTTTTATAATTTTCTACAATATTCTCATCATACCACATTCCAAGATTATATTTTTCATATAGCATTTTCCAATCAAACATTGATCCGGATCTGATTTTTTCTTCCCGGTGCTATATCAGAATGCCCTAATATATTTTCAGCTGGGACATCATACTTATCTACCAAATATTTTACTAAAACAGCAACATTTTCCATTTGAAAAGGTAAATATGGCTCATAAACTCCATTAACAGATCCTAAATTCACTATTTCAATCCCTATTGATGTATCATTCAAATTATTTCTATTTTTTTCCAAACACTTGCTCCTGCGTGCCAAGCTCTTTTTTCTGTTGGTACTAAAGAATAAATTGGATCTTCTATTCTATCTGAAACAAGATAGTGTGAACTTACATTTCTTCCAGTCAATGCTCGTATAGACCCTTCTCTTCCAACAGCTGTATAATGTAAAATTATGTATTTTTTTCTCTATAATCTTGACTAACAGAATTATATTCTTTACTTATATTAACTTCTCCTGCTGAATTTTTTTATTTTTTTCATACATTTGAAGTGGTTGAATGTTTATCGGATTTGTAGTCCCAAATATTGACATATCAATATTTTTTTAATATTGTTTTCATTTACTGCAAATACTAAATTAGATAATGCCATAACACTTAAAAACATAAATTTTTTTCATTTTATTTTTTTATCATCTTTAATAACTTCCTCCTTTTCAATATTTTCATTACTTGTAGATTGAATTGTATTTTGTTGTACTTTTTATAAATATTATACTTAAAACAGCAAAAACTCCCATTACAATTCTCATTATTGAAGTTATATTACTATCAAAAATCTACCCAAATTAATATACTCACAACAAAATTTAAAATTGTTATTAATATATATATTACTTTTTTTGAACTAAAAGCTAACACAATTCCTAAAATTGAAAAGAAAATATAACATATCCTAAAAAAATTCCAACGACTAACATCAAAAAGACATCTACATTTAAAAGGTCATTAAAATATTCTGATGAATTTAAAAACACTCTACATATTGCAATTCCTAATACTACCGTAATAAACAATAATAATATTATTCTTTTTCAATTTTTTTAATTGTAATTTTTCACTATTTAAAAATATCGCCCAAAAATACTATCCAAAACAGCATTTTCTCCAACTAATAAAAAAAATAATGAACTTTTTAATAAATAAAAATTACTTTCATCTAAAAACACTATTATAAAAGTTTACATTTACTAATATATAAATTAAAAAAATATTAATATTTTTAAATATATTTTTATACTTTATCATTTTCTCTTTTCCCGTCCATTATCTTTATTCTACATACTCAAGAAATTTATTTAACCAATCAACATATTCAACATTATTTTTCAACTTCTGGAGCTATATTTTCTACAAATTTATTGTAATTTATTTCATCTCTATAAAACATTAAAAATTATTGGAATTAACATTTTTATTTTTTTCACTATAAAATAATTTATTATTTAACATATTATAAATTATTCCTTTTACATTTTTTTAATAATTGGCTATTATAAATTGAAATTTCATACATTAATGATATTAAAGTAATTTTTATCATCATTTTTCAAATCATCTAATGTTATTTTTAATTGATCATTTAATAACTCTTTATATTCCCAAGATTTATAAACTTTATTTTTCCTTTTTATCTAATAATATTTTTAATTTTTTGTGTACGCCATCATACTTGTAGAATCTGTTTCAATATTTATAACTTTTTGAATTAAATGTAAATATTTGTTTTAAATTTTCAATCATTTCATCTTTTTATTTTTATATTTCTTTTTTCTAAACACGCTGTTACCAAATTATATTTTTGTCCATTTACAACATCATAAGCATAAACTTCTATTTGATAAGATGGTTTTTCAATCAATTCTTGATTATCATTAATTACAGCATCATAATCTGTCTTAATATTTCCTGAAATTACATAATTTAATTTAGGATTTTGTTCTTTTATTTGATTTATATATTCTTTACTATATTTTTTTGATCTGGAATGACTATCTCTTTTCCTTTATGTTGTAAAATCAACTGATAATTAACATTTGTATTATTATATAAAAATATCATTTATACATAACGGTATTGCAGTTGCTATTTCTAAAAGAGCCTTTTTTTCTCTTTCAGTTTTTGTTTCTTCCATTGAAACAAACGGCAATACTAAAACATTATACCCTTCTCTTTTGTCTGTATTTAATAAAAAAATTTAGGATCATTAAACTCATTGTACCATAGTGGACGAGATGTAGTGAAAAATTTCATTTCTTCTTCCTTAACATTTCCTAAACTTTCAACTTCCAATTTTGTTTTTTATAAATATTTCTTCATAATTTTTTAAAAATTTTTCAGTAAAACTATCCCACGAAAATTTAGATGCAAATTTACAAAGTTCCAACCCTTTTTATATAATTTTCGTTTTATTTTTATGATATTCCAATACATTCAAAGTGGTATAAGCTCCGTGCTTTTCCGGATTAAATACTGGAAGTATATTTTTTCAAATTCATCATAAAAATCCATTCATACCATAAATTCCTGATGCTAAAGCCATGACTTCCATATGATAATTTGACTCTTTTAACGCTTTCAATAAAAATTTATTTCCTTCAGCTTTATCTCCTGTTCTAAAATAATCTGTAGATAATCTTAATTTACTTCTCCATGCTCCTTCTATATTTGCCAATTCCACTAAATTATTAAAAATATTCTTGTTTATTTCTATTTTTCAATATTTTTTTAAATAATTATTTAACCCAACTTCTGAATTAGGGTTTATTTTTAATGCTTTTAAATAATTTTTTCTGCTTTATCAATTTGATTTTTAATTTCTAAAGCTTTTAGCATAATTCAAATAAATTGTTTCAGTTGGTCTTGCATTTTGTTAAATATCTTTCATACAATGAAATTGCTTCATCATAATTTTTAGTTTTTTTATAATAAACTCCTAAAATATTTGCTTTTTCTTTTCATCATTCGTATCTATTGAGTATATTCTTAAACACGCATCCTTTGTTTCTTCATAAACTTTTTTTAGAAAAAGCATCTAATACGACGTCACACAATAAATCAACATCTTCCCAGCTAGCTTTTATATTAGGATAGAAAACTTCTTCTAACCATTCTTTTTAGACACTTCTATTTTTTTCTGTCAAATTCATCATAATAATAAACTGTCCCTTCAACAGTTTTTATCTCTTTTTATCATCTCCTGTTTTTCTTCTAATTCTATATTTTTATCTATATTTTTTGAAAAATCAAATATTCCCATTTTTCCTCCTTTTACATCACATTACATTTTATAATTTCCTGTTTCACCATTTTCAGCCTTTTTGAATTAAAAAAATTTTTATTAGTGTTTTTTAAATTCAGATAAACTTTCTTTATCTTTAACTTCTTCTATTTGATCAACATTTTGTGTACTTAAATACTTTCTTGTCATTTTAAAACTTATATCTCTAAAAACTTTCACCAAACTTAGTTTTATATTTATCATTTTCAACTGTATTTATAGATAATAACTCACCATTATCGTCTTTTTATCATATTGAACACCAATTATTTTTCCCTCTTTTACTGTTATTTTTTTGCAAAAAGATTTCCAATTTGAAGTAAACGATTTTTCCACAGAATAAATTCCATCTTTCATTGTACCAAAACTAACCAAATTTTACAAAATAACATCATAATTAATAATATTTTTCTTCATTTTTCCCTCCATCTTTATACTTTATATTAAAAATATATTTTGAAATAATTTTTACTCATAACCAATTAATTTTTCTTATAACATATGCCGATAATGTAAGTCCTGCCGCTCCGGGTACAAACGCATTACTTCAGGGCGTTATTTTTTCTCGGTACTTTATTATTTTCTCTAAACTCTGTTTGCATTTTCATCTTTATATACTTCCGATTTATTAGGCACTATTGGTTTTTCTCTTGTAAAAACTACTGGCAAATCCAGTATATCTTAATATATTTCTCATTGATCTTGCCATTGGACAAATTGTCGTTTCCATTATAGTAGATAATTCTATTTTTCCGAGTGCATTTTTATTCCCAAATCCCATTGACGATATTATCGGTATTTTTATTTTTTATAACAATATTCTATCAACTCAATTTTACATCAAATTACATCAATACAATCTACAACAAAATCATATTTTTTTGTTTTCTAAATCAAATATTTCATCAAAAATTTTTATCTGCAAGTTTTTATCAATGTTACATTACATTTAGGATTTATATCTAAAAATTCTATCTTTCATAACTTCTATTTTTTACTTTTTCCTATCGTACTTTGTAATGAATGTAACTGTCTATTTATATTTGATTGTGAAATTTCATCAAAATCAACTAAAAGTCATATTTCCAACACCTGATCTAGCAAAAAGATTCAGCTACATATGAACTCTACTCCTCCTACACCAAATATTATAACATTTGATTTATTTAATTTTTCAATTCCTTCATCTCAATTAACATGGAAAATCTAGCAAAAAGTTTGATCCATTTTTGCTCCCTCCATTTTTATATTCATATAATTATACCACAATTCAACTCAAAAACTAGCATTTTTAAACATTATAAATGTCAATCCCTTTATATTTTTTAAACTATGAAAAATAGAGCAAAAATACTCATTTTGCTCTATCTATTTATTGAACAAGTACGTTCTAATCTTAGATAACTAGATTTTTCTCCGCATTTACTTTTTATTGTGTATTCACGGTAAAATTTTTCTTATAAAATCTCTATATTTTTAAGAATTTTTCTTCATTTTTAAAAATCTTTCTCATTTTACCTAAAATACCGCTCTAACTCCAATTCCTCCTCTTACATTATGACCTTTCGTATCATAACCGACATTCAGTGTCAACCCAAATCTGTTTTTCTCCAATCCAAATTTAAGATCTGCTTTAAAGCTTCCAATTCTATCTTCTTTTTCTCTTGCTAAATTATACATATTTGCATCCGTATAAGCTACTCTCTGCTTTATTTCTTGAATTATAAACTCTTCCTAGCTCTGTCTCATACGCTAATCCTGCACTTAATGTATATTTGAATTCTGAATTTATTTTTCTTACTGTATTTCAACTCTGCTCCAACTTCCGGTTTCACTGAAATGTAATGATTTCCTTTTACTTCTAATCTCATTTCTCCTTTTCGCTCTTTTATCGTCGTAAATCTTCCATATTCTACATTTAATGACGCGTAAGGTACTAACGATACATGTTCCGACAATCTATAATCTTTACTTACTTCGTTTTTCACTCCAATTCCATAAGTATAATATCTTGATTTCGCTCCAAATATTCCGTCCACATCTTTGTTCTTATCTCTCTCCACAACTAAATATTTTTCTATCCATGTCGTTCATTCCAACAAATCCATCCACTGAAACTTTCCATTTTAAGCTTTCCGTTATTGTCGTATGCTCTCGTTTTGAATACTCCAAGTTTTAACATATTTTTGATCTTCCACTGATTTTTCCAATGTCTTTAAATCTAAATCTGTTGTGAATCAATCCGGCATACCAACCTGAACTTTGTCCAAGTTTTATTGTTTCATCTTCATGAACATAAGCCACACTGTAAGAGTTGCTTTCAAAGTCTTTTTATTCCTGCTGTATCTGTTTTAAATTCATCTGTCATTCCAAATACTTTAATTTTATTATTTTGTTTTGAAGGATTATACCAATCTGTCATTAAGTATCTAAACTCTTTGTCTAATTGTCTTCCTGTCATATATGTTCTTATTTGTGTATTTGCATATTGGTGACCCATCATTTCATCTACTGCTTGATGGAATAATATTTCCTCATTATTTCCTATACCATTTAATTTATTAAATAATAATTTTTCTCTATAATCTCTATCACCAACTTGTTTATCTACTCCATATCTTTTTTTCCAATCCGTCTAAGAAGTTATATGTATCTGTTGATTCAACTGGTGTCGCTTTTTTCCCAGCCCACACTGTATAAGGAATTTTTGCTAAATATATATTTTTCTATAGCTCCGGTATCTTCATTTTGTTTAATAGTTGACATCCAAGTTAAAGATCCTGAGTAAATACTCCATTTTGCAATTTGAGGGTTATCAATAATTAAATCATTATATGATTTTGTTCCTCCATTTTTCGTTATAAATTTTAGGATCTCACTTGTATATATTTACTATTAGTATACTTAGCAGCTTCATTTCCTACTATTAAATCTACTTCTGTTAAATCTTTCAAGTTTTCAATTCCTTCTATAGGTTTAGTAAAGTCAACATTAGAAGTATCTATATACATTCCCAAAGAATTTGCTGTTTTAGCTGTTGCACTTGGAGTTACCATTTTATCTTTTTCTAATTTTTTTCTATAGTTCTAGAATCTACAGTTACTAAATTAGGTGCTTTAATCGGTTTTTCATTAGGAAGTCTGTCATCATAGATTCCTTTTTCATCTATTTTTAATTCCTCCCTAACTCTTTGTCAAGTTTACTTTTTATTTTTCAGCAAAAAGCAGTTGAACCTTCTCCTTGTGCAGATATTTTTGCTCCGTTATAACTTGCTTCTTTTTTTATCAGAAGTTATAACAAAATCCCCATAGTTTTTTTAATTATTCCTTTTTATTTCCTGCTCCTGCTACATATATTCCTTTTACTATTTTTTTAGCATTTAATCTCAATTTTTAGCTCCTGTATGGTTTTCTAGTTGCTCCATTTTTTTACAACGATACCAACTAGATTTTCTAAGACTTTTGTATTATCAGATTTAATTGTTCCATAGTTATGACCTACAGCTTTATTATCAAGATAAATTCCTGTCGTATTGCTTGCTGATAAAAATTATATCTCCTTTGTTTATTAAAGTAGAATGTTCTTCTGTTGCAAACATACCTATAGAATGTTCTCCTGTAACTTTTATCGTTCCTTCATTGACAATATGTCCTGTAAATGGAGTTTTTGGAGTTCCATCTGCATTTTTATCATCTCTTGCAGGAGTATATCCTGCTGCCATACCTATAGCATATTTTTGTTTCTTTTAGGTTTTGTTTTGTCATATATTGAAGCTCCAACTTCTATAGTCGCATGGTTAGTAGCAACTTTACTTGGATCAGAAGATGTACTATAAATACCAACATTTGCTTTTCCTGCTTTGAAATCTATATTTCCATGGTTATCTCATTTTTACCAGCACCATAAATTCCATAGTTTTCATCACCTGTTGCTTTTTAAAGGAGTATGATTTTCTATACTTCCTAATTTATCTTTAGAATATATAAATACTGTGTCAGTTCCTAAATCTTTAGTTAGTGTTGCTCTTGAAACTATTTTTATTATTAGCTTGTTCTTTATTATTGATAAGTCCATATCCATGATCACTAATAGAAATATTTCCTAAAAGATTTATATTTTGCCCACTACCATCAGCATAAATTCCAACAGCTTTCTTTTTCTCCCACATTTAAAATACTTCCAGCTTGTAAAGTTACATCTTTTTGAATTAGAGTAAATTCCAACAGCATTGTCAGAAGTTTCTATCTTAGCTCCTGTATCTAAAGTAACTCCATGTCCATATATACCAATTGAATTTTTCCCAACTGTTATATTTTTCTTATTTGTTATAGCTGTTACATCTTCTTTAGCATAAATTCCTATATTAGGATTATCATCATTATCTGCATCAGATACATCTATATTTCCTTCGTTCACAACAGAAGTTAAAAGTATTTTTTATTTGCTACTATTCCGTATCCTTTTTACTCCAACAGTTTTTATAGTTCCTTTATTAGTAAATGATCCTGTTCCATTAGCTAAAATGTTAGTTAATCCACCTGTCGTATTTGTTGTATTATTAATTTCAACATCAATGTTATTAATTAAATTATTTCCGTCAAAAATAACTCCGGTAGCCTTACCTGTATTACTTCCTTTATAATTTAATATTAATTTTTTTATCAGTTACTCCTCCTGCTAAATTAATTGTTGAATTATCTTTCAAGTATATTCCTACACCAGAATCTTTGACATTAATTTTAACATCATCTGTAAGTTTCACATCTGAATTTTTTGAGCATAAGTTCCTATACCTTCTTCTCCCACTGTTATATTTCCAGCTAATTCTATAGTTCCTCCTTCATTATGAGATGTAGTAGTTGATTTAACTGATATTCCAGCTGCATTATCTCCAAGAACTATATCACCAGTATTTTTAACAATTACTTTACTTCTATCCTTATCACTGTTATTGTTTACTGATATTCCTATAGAATCTTTTTCCTTTAATATCTATTGTACCTGCATTTAAAATATCTACAACATTTCCTGTTACACCAGCTTTATCTGTTCCAAATGTAATCAATGAAGAAGTTGCTGTTTTAGATGAAGCATTCTGCTGCTATTCCTATACCTTTTTCTTCTATAGTTATAGTTTTATTATTTATTAATTTACTTCCATTTGTTCCGAATATTCCAACTCCTGAATTAGTCATGTCAATTGTACCTTTATTTTCTATTTTTTTCCATAGTTTACTGACATGGCAGCTGTAGAATTACTTCCTGTTAAACTACCATTTGTTACTTTTTACAATTCCACTGTTTACAAATCCAGTTTCATCATTAGATGTTGCACTTTCATCAGACTGAATACTCAAACCTTGTCCACTGAATGTCGTATTATTAGCATCTCTTGTAATAGTAACTCCATTTTTTTAATATCAACCACTGTTTTTCTTAATGAAATATGATTATACCCATCATTTCTATCATTAATACTAATATCTAAAGTTGTTGCTGGTGCTTTTAGGTTCAACATTTAAAGTTCCACCTGTTATATAAGATTTAGTCCAATAATATCCTTGTCCATTATCTTTTTGAGCTGTAGCCGCTTTAAATAATTGTTTTTGCTCCACCATTAGCTGGGTTAGCTAATAAACTTTTTACATAATCATCAGTACCATTCCACGTCATTACAGCACCTGTATTATTTATTTGACCTAGATTAATACCATCTTTTTTTAATATTTAATGTTACATAATCTTTAAATCCTCTATATTTACTATTAGGTTTATTATAGTCATTTACATTAGCTATATCAATAAGTCCATCATGAATATTAAAAGTTGTTTCTCCTGTTATTTCAATTACAGAGCCTTTATCATCTGCATAAACTGGTGCTGTCTTATCATATTTTGTTGAAACATCAAAATTATTTTTAACTTCTATAGTTCCTCCACCAAATTTTTACAGTACCACCATTAAGAGCAACTAATCCACTTCCCTACTCCAGCTTTAATATCACTATCTTTTACCTTGAATTTCTACAACTCCACCTTCTGTGGCATAAGCTCCCGTACCATGAATGTTAACATTTCCTGTTATAACTACTTTAGAATTTTTCAGGATCAGTACCATCTTTTCCGGAACCACCTTTTACCTGATGCATAAGCTCCAATATTATTATATTTTTGAAGTTTAGTAGCTGCATCATCTGCTGCCCATTCGTCTACAGCTTCAATATTTCCATTTATATTAATATTCCATAGCTTACTGTTTTATGTTTTGCACCTGTACTATCTTTGTAGTTATGTTCAAACTTACTAGAATAAGCTACTATCGAACCAAATCCATAAGCTTTTAGTTGTATTTTTTCTTTTCCTGCTGCTAGTGATTCACCGCTTACTGTTATTTTCCCACCTTCTGCCATATACGCTATTGGTCTTAATTCTTCTCCATTAGCTTCTTTAGTCATTTTTGCTGACATTTTCCAAAGGCACTCCAAAATTAATTTCAGACGTGTTTATCTTTATGCATTTATCGTATCTACACTAATTCCATAATCTGGGTTCAAAGGATTGCTATTTGTGCTTAATCTTCTTTGTTTAGCTTCTCCATCTCCCCAAGTTCCTTTTAGCTAAAGCTAAAATTGTTCCTGTTGCAGCTTTATTAGCATTATCATCAGCTGAACTTACTAATTTACCATCTGCAAAATCAGTATTTGTAGCTTCACTATTATAATCTTTTTATAGATTCTTTTCTTATAGCTATTCCATTTTTCTGCACCAGCAGTTGAACTATTAGTTATCTTAGCTACATCTATTTGTGTTCCTCTTTCAGAATCTATCATTATATTTCTTTTTAGAATATTTTTCCAAAAGTAACATCTATATCATTTTACATATAAAGGATGAATTTCATCTTTATTTACATGTTCATATTGACTAGAATTTTTCAATAAATCTTTTCTAGGCTCAATTCCTTCTCTTTGTCCAGATTGTGCTAAAATTCCAACATTGTTTTCAACCCATTTATCTGATGTTCCACCTGTATTACCTTTTGCAGTTTGACTATCTCCACCATCAATATTTAATTTTTCTCCTATTCTAGCTGCTGCTTTTACTTCCCTTGAATATACCTATTTTAGTATTTCTCCATGCAGCTTTTAAATTACCCCATGTTGTTTTTGTTGCCGGTTTTTTCTGTAGTATTTCTCCGTTTATATCTATTCCTGTTGTATCATCTTGAATTAAATCTGCAAAGAATAAGACAGTATTTCCATCCCCATAAGAGTTTAATGGTTTTTGCATATTTATAAGTGGAGTCATTCCGGTATTATAAAAATCTTGAATAAATGTTCCATTTATTAATTTTTCATATTAGGAGAATATCCTAGCCCCTGAATAAAATATATTATTTGCACCTTCAAAAATTCACATTTGAATTATTAGTATAATTAAAAGTGCCACTTGAAACCCCAACAACTGAATATACTATATTTTTCATTAGTTTTTGCATCTATATTTATCCCTTGTTCCTAAGAAAGCTCCTCTTTGCACAGAAGCATTATAGTCTTTTTCCTGTATCATTCAATACATATTGTTCATATGTTGGTACAAAATAGAATAATGTATTTTTTTATCTCCCAACAAGTTCACTTTGACATTATTAAATACAATTTTAGGAGCATGCCAAGTTTCAATAGAAAACATAGCTGCTTTTCCGTATAAGTTTCCTTCTACATTTTTGTATAGTTCCATTCCATACCGAGTGTATCCCTACTTTCTCCATCTCCACCTCCGGCTCTCTTTACCTGCCACATCAACGTTTCCAGCTAAATGGAATATTTTTATTTTCATCGTTATCAGACCCCCATAGATATATCCTCCAACTCTATTATCTATTTCACTAATTTTTGATTTTCAGATGCGTCTATTCTTGTACCAGAATTTCATTTTTCTAAAACTTTATTCCCTATTAAATAAGGATTTTTTTAAATAAACTAATATTGCTTTTCTGCCAGAACCCGAAACAACACTTTGCTTTTTGTCCTTTATTGTCTATTCTTCCTGACTCTGCTACATAATTCTTTTCCATCATGCCCCTGAATATAAGACTCTATTTTGGAATTGAGAGTTAGTTTTTGCTATTAAAATTTACAAATTGTTTTTTTCTTCATGTTCTAAATAAGTTCTACTTCTATTAGTATCATTAGTTCCTGTATCACTACTTAATGGATTATGAACTTGAATATCACTTGATTCATACCCCCCATTAATCGTTGGACTGAAATCCATAAAAGGATCTGTACTCGGTTGAGGAGTTCTTACTGTTACTTCCAATTTTTCTGGTATTATTTTAGGTAGCTCTTCTACCGGTGGAATATTCAAGTCAACATTTACTTCTGCCGGTACTCTTGTTTCAATTTCTTCAACAGTAACAGGTTTTCTTCCAACTTCTTTTGGTCTTACTGTTGCATCTATATTAAGACTTGCTATAGGTTCTTGTACTTTTTCCGTACTCGTTACTCCATAACTATTTAATTGTTTTCCCACCTTTTTCTCTTACACTCGTTATTGCTGATGTAAGAGGATCTTTACCTCTATTTTCACTTTCTTTTGATTTTGTAAACTTTTTCATAATTTGAACTATCTGGAGATATACTTTTTTTCATACAAATCTTTACTTTTTCAAAAAAACTCCCTCATATGGATATTTTTCTGCTTTTATCTCCTTTTTCCTTTATAAGTTCCGCTCCATTTATTATGGAAATAATTTACTCTATATTGCCAAGAACTCCAAGGCGATTTTTACTACTTGATCTCCTTGTTCCATTAATTGAATTAATTCTATACTTTTTATCTTTTAATAACTTATCATTTTCTTTTTGCCTTTATAAACAACTCTTTTATTTCTGCTGTTGTATCTTTTTATATCTGCCTTTGATTTTTAATATTTCTTTTATCTAGTGTTGCATTTGATAAACTTAAAACCCCTGTCAATAAAAAGCAATTAAAAGTCCACTCGTATAACTTACCCCTTTTAACTCTTTTTTTGCATAACTTCTCAGTTCTTTTTCTAATTTTCTCAAATTATTACTCATTAATTTTACCTCTTTTTCTCAGCATTATACTTTGTTTTGTCTGCAAATTATTAGTAAAAAGTTATTTTTTTAACTATTATATATTTTTTTCCTATCAATATTTTTTATATTTTTCAATATTTCTTTATAATTTTTAAATCTATCATTTGATTTTTAATATTTCTTTATCAAGTATTACATTTGATAAACTTAAAACTCCTGTCAATAAAAAAAGCAATTAAAAAGTCCACTCTGTATAACTTACCCCTTTAACTCTTTTTAGCATAACTTCTAAGCTCTTTTTCCATTTTTTGTAAATAATTACTCATCTATTCACATCTCTTTCTTAACATTAATCTTTGATTTTTATGTAAACCCTTAGTAAGAAATTACTCTCAACTATTATATATCTTTTTCTATCAATATTTTTTTATAATTTTATTTTTATAATTTTAAGTCTATCATTTATTCTTTTTCAAAGTAAAATATTGAATATATTTTTTTACACTTTATATAATTTATCTTATTTATTTTTAATAAAAACTATATTACTAAGAATATAGTTTCTTTTATTATTATTATTTTACTTTTTCATAAGCTTTTAACAATTTCACCAATATACATAACACTAAAATCATCTTTAGGATACCAATCTTTTGCAATTTGCTTTATCTACAAAAAGAAAAATTTGTTCATTGGTTGCCTATAAATCACTTTTGCAATCAATTACTAAATCTGCCTCTTTAACATACGGAACTGTTCCCATAGCATCTAGACTAAATCCTGAATTTACAAACCTTATTTTTCTTTTGCAGCCCGTTGTCGATCCCTGTATATAAAAGTTTATCTTCTGCATCTTTAATAAAATTTATCGTAAATTCATTTGTTTCTCTTAAAAAGCTTAGTACTATATCTCTGTGGGCGAACATGTATTACAAATACCGGTTTTGACTCAAATATTTCCAGTAGTTGCACATGACCCTGTCATAAAATTAATTTCATCTTTTGTTTTTTTGTAATTATTAAAAATGTATCTTTCTCAAATTTATCTGAACTCATTTTTGAGTTACTTCTTCAGGTGTAATCTCTATATATTCCATTATTCTGTCCTTCTTTTTATTATGTCTTTTTATAATTATACCCTGATTTTTATTTTTTTACAATTTTAATTTTTTTACTTTTTTCTGTACTACTTAAAACCTAAGATATGTGCTATAATTTTTTAGATTTTACTCTATTTTGATAATATATATTTTATTTTATAAATTATAAGTTTAATCAAAAAGTTAATTTTGAAATTATATTTTCAATAACACACTTTTGATGTCCTTTAAGTTTAATTATTCCATTTTTCCACCTTTAAATCTGAGTAGTTATTTACTAAAACCTTTTCAATTTGAACGAATTTCCCTAAAACTTCATCTAATTTTACTTCAACATTTTTCAACGAAAAATTATTTAAACATATAATTCTAGTTTTTTATTTTCTCTTAAATACCCAATTATATTATCATTTTTAAAGTCAATTCCTATGAATTTCCCATAAATTAAAACAATCTGAGTATTTACTTTTTTTGTCTTAATTTAATAATATTTTTTTATAATGATTAAATATAGAATTTTTCATTATTTATTTGATTTTCTAAATTTACTTCTTTATGACTTCCTGCCATTTTTTTATCCACGGTTTCACATTTTTCGCTTGTAAATCCTGCATTTTTGATTACCATTCCAATGGAACGGTGTTCTTGAATTATCTCTACTTCTTTTTATTCACAAAATATAAGGCTTCTTTTTTTCACTATAACCTTTGTTTATTGCTCTCATATATTGATCTTTACTCGCAATATCGTCAAAATCTTTTCGCATCAGTTCTATAAAAATTGTCCATTCCAATTTCTTGCCCTTGATATATAAATGGTGTTCCTTGTAAAAATAAAAATAAATTTTGCTAATAATTTTTGCACTTTTTCACTCACATTTTTATCAGAAAATTTATTTAAACTTCTTGGCAAATCATGATTTTCCAAGAACGATGCTCCCCAACCATATTTTTGTAACACTTCTTGACTCTTAAATATTTTTTTCTCTCAAATCCTTTTGTCTCAATCGATTTTATATTATAATATGCCCCATCTCCGCTCATATCAAGGTCTGCATAATTAAAATCAAATGTCATTGAGAAAAATCCATTTTCTCCTATAAATGCTGGAAATTTTTTTCATATTCTAGCTCAGGAGTTTCAGCAACAGTCATACAATTATATTTTTTTAAAATGTATTTTTTCACTTAACTCTTCCATAATTCTTCTATTCCAGGTTGATTTAATGTATATTTAATATTAAATCCTAATCCATCAACTCCGTCCACAGGAACATCCAAATATCTTTTGATCTTTTTATAGAATTTATTGCATCAACTCTAAATCCACCAATTCCTTTTTCAAGCCAATAATTTACCATTTTTATAAAGTTCTTGCCTTACTTTTTTGGATTTTTCCCAGTTTAAATCAGGTTGTTTTTTACTAAATAAATGTAAATAATACATTTCATTACCCTCTTCATCTGTTTCATTCGGTACTAATTCCCAAGTACTTCCACCAAAAATGTGAACGCCAATTTGTCGGCTCTTTCCCGTCTTTTCCCTCTTTTAAAAATATAATAATTTCTATATTTACTATTTTTTTATCTTTCAATGCTTGTTGAAACCATTCATGCTCATCAGAAGTGTGATTAATCACTAAGTCTAACAATATTTTTATGTCTCTTTTTAGCTTCTTCTATTAATTCATCTAAATCTTCTTTTGTCCCAAATTCCTCTGCAATGTCATAATAATCTGAAATATCATATCCATTATCATCCATTGGCGATTTAAAAATCGGACATATCCACAATGTCGTTATCCCTAAACTCTGCTAAATAATTAAGTTTTTAGTAATTCCTTTTTATATCCCCCTGTTCCATCATTATTACTATCATAAAAACTTTTTGGATAAATTTGATAAACAACTTCTTTTTTTCCACCATTTTTCGTTTTTCATTTATAGTCCTTCTTATTTATTATTTTTATAATTGATGAGAAGAAAAGTAATTTTTCTTTCCTTCTCTATTAAAAAAACATTTTTACCCTATTTCAATACTCTACTAATATTCTCTATTCGCTTCCAATTAAGTCATCTAAAATCGCTTTCGCTACTGGAGGCACTTGGCACAGTTCTTGATAATGTAATTGCTTGCCATAATTTTTCATAAGATCCTTCTATCCAAGCTTCAACAGTTAATTTTTTTCAACAGATACTTGTTGTTCCATTAATCCTTTTTTGGAATTGAGGTATTTGTCCTTGTAATATTTTTCTCTATCCATTACTTCCAACTAAACAAGGAATTTCAACCATTGCAGTAGGATCGAAGTTTGATAATGCTCCATCATTTTCAACAATTAATAACATTCTCTCTTTTGTATTGTATGCAATTGCTCTAGCTAAGTCTACAATATATGAAGCATGATCATCTACATGTAATTTAGAACCTTTAGCTGTCCCTTTTTTTCAGCAATTTCTTTTACATTCACCAAATACAAATTTTTCTCTTCCTTCCATTACTTCGTTTGCTCTTTGTATGGTTTTGGATTTGAATGTTCTACAACATAATCAGGGGAAGAAATAATATTTTTAAATATGTATTAGGTAATGTTTTTTTATCTAATGCACAAACATCTTTAGCTTTTGTGAAAGTATCATTCCAGCTCGCTTCTGTTTCTTCTCCTTCTATTGGAACATTATATCCAACTTGTTCCACTTTTTTTCTTAATTCAGGCATCAAATCATTTCCTTCTTTATCTCTAATGTCTGTCCACCATCCAAAGTGATTTAATCCAAAGTATCTAATTACCATATCTTTTCTTGATTTCAATCCTAACATTTCTGCCATTCTTATTTCTATTCCTATCGGCATATCACAAATATTTAATATTTTTGAATTTGGTCTTAATCTTCTAGTTGCTTCAGCTACAATAGCTGCCGGATTTGAATAATTTAACATCCACGCATTTGGAGAATATTTTTCCATAAAGTCTACTAACTCTATAACTCCACCAATCGATCTCATTCCATATGCAATTCCACCATATCCACAAGTTTCTTGTCCGACTACTCCGTGTTTTAAAGGTATTTTTCATCTTTTTTTCTCTCATAGCATATTTTTCCAACTCTAATATGTGCCATAACAAAGTCTACATCTGTAAATGCTGTTTCTGGATCTGTTGTTGCAACAAATTTAATTTCCGGTGCTTTTTCTTTTATTATAATTTCACACGCTTTTGCTATAATATCTTGTCTTTTTCTTCATCATTATCATAAAAATTTAATTTGTCTTATTGGAAATTTATCTAAGTTATCTAATAACATTAAAACTATTCCTGGTGTAAATGTACTTCCTCCACCTGCTACTACAATTGAAAATTTCTTCATAATTATTCATCTCCTTTCAATTTAGCTTATTTGCTTTCTCAATTTCAATATCTATTATATCATACTTTTAAAATTTGTCAATAGGTTTATATAAATCTTTTTATTTTTATACTTTTATAAATATCTATATCTTTTTATTGTCATTTTATATATTTTAGTGTATAATTATAGTAAAAATAGATGAAAGGTTTATATATATGAAAAATACGAAATTATTTATAAAGATATTAAAAATGAAATTGAAAGTGGGAAATTAAAAGTTGAGATTTTTTAATAAAAGAAGATGATTTAGCTGAAAAAATATAATTTCTTTCAAAGCTTACTGTTCGTAAAGGACTTGCATTATTAGAATCTGAAGGCTATATTCAAAAATAAAAGGCAAAAAAATCAATAATTCTTGAAAAGAAAAACTTGAAAATGTTACTTTAACATCTATTCAAACTATACAAGAAATAAATAAAGCTCAAAAATATTAATGTAAAAACTAATTTTAATAAGCTTGTATATCGTTCAAGGGAATGAAAAATTAATGAAAGAATTTCAAGTTCCTGCTAGTGCTGATTTTTATAAAGTTGTTAGGAGTAACACTTTAGACGACGAAGTTTTTAAATTATTCAACTTCTTTTTTTGATAGAAGGATTGTCCCTTTTTAAGTGAAGAAACTGCTAAAAAATCAATTTACGAATATTTAGAAAAAGAATTAAATTTAAAAATTGCGTATTCTCGTAGAAATATTTCATTTAGAAAAATTACTGATGAAGAGCAACAACATTTTTAAATTAAAAGATATAAATATGGTCGTTGTCATAGAAACTCATGCCTATCTTTCTAACGGTATGCTTTTTCAATATGAAACGATTGTCCATCATCCAGAAAAGTTTACTTTTTATAGCTATTGCCAAAAGATAATTTTGGCATTTTTATTATTCAAACTTTTTCACTTTTTTTCACTATTATAAGACAACAATTACATATTTTTCTCTCACTTCATTTTTAAATATATTTTTCGAAATAAAAAGAAAGAACTCTCTCAAGCTTTTACACTTTTGAAAATTCTTTCTATTTTTATATTTTACTTTTTTTATTCTTAATATTTTTATTTCATTAAGTTTTTCTATTTTATCTCTTACTGAAGATACCGTTAATCCAATTATTACTTGAACTGCATTTCCTTTTCTTACAACTCCGTGTGCTCCTGCTTGTTTAAATACTGAATCTGAGCTAATTTTAGTTTCATCTTTTACACTTACTCTAAGTCTAGTTGCACAGTTATTTAAGTCTTCAATATTATCTTTTTCCACCTAATGCTTCTAAAATGATTAATGCTTGATCATCAGCTTGATCTTTTGAAGAAACTTCTCCACCTGCTTGTCTTGCTCTATAATCTGCTTTTAGTATATAATTTAGCTTCTTCATCATCTTCTTCTCTTCCAGTGTTTTTAAATTCATTTTGAATTAAAGTTTTAAATACAATGAAGTAAATTCCTGTAAATATTAATCCTATTACGATTTGTGTTACTACTTGTACACCATGATTTTTAGCAATTGGTACCCAGTTTAAGAAAATGAAGTCTCAATAATCCTCCACCCATGTTTCCAACTACTCCAAAAATAAACATTGTTGTTGCCATTGTTGCTGCTAAGAATGCGTGTACTGCAACAATATTGGTGCTATAAATAAGAATGTAAATTCTAACGGTTCAGTAATTCCAGAAATTATTGCTGTAACTACAACTGGTATTAATAATCCTGCTGTTAATTTTTTTCTTTTCAGGTTTTGCTGTTGCATACATTGCTAATGCTATCCCCATTGCTCCAAATATTTTTTTGAATTTCCGTGTAATGCAAATCCACCTGCTGGGAATAATTGTTTTAATGGTTGTGTACTAGCTGCAAATTCTTGAATATGTTGAATCCAATATGTTTGTATTCCACCTTCTACAACTGCTGTATCCAAATACAAACGGAGTATAAACAAAGTGATGTAATCCAGTTGGTATTAAAAATTTTTTCTAAGAATGTATAAATCCAAACACCAAATGCACCAGAAGCTACTAATAATCCTTGTAAAATGACTAATTCCTAATTGAACTTTTTACCAAACTAATACTGTTATTAAAGCAGAAGGAATCATAACTACAAATCCTACGATATAAACTACTACTGAACCTTTGGAATACTCCTAAGAAGTCAGGTAATTTTTATCAAAGAATTTATCATGAATATAAACTGCTATAGCTGCAATAATAATTGCTCCAAAATAAGTTTGTATCTAGCGTTTTTAATTCCTGCTATCATTGCTAATCCACTTGTTCCACTCGATCTTGTGTCATATCTACACCAAAATTCCATAAAGTTAATAATGCACCAACAAAAATAGTTAAATGTAGTATAAATTACAAAATGTTTCCATACATGCTCTAGCATTTGCTTTTTAGCAAGTCCTATTGGTAATGCAATAGCAAATAACAATGGCATTTGTCTAAATACTGTCCATCCTCCTTCTTCTATTAATTGCCAAAATTTAAACCAGTTAGTTGATTTGATCAGCTATACTTCCCACTATTTGTGGATTTTTTTAAAACTGATGTAATCCCTACCACTAATCCAGTGAAGGCAAAGAATAATACTGGTGTCATCATTGCTCCACCAAAACGTTGAATTTTTTAACATAACGTTACTCCAAAAATTTATATTATATATTTATTTTTACTACCTTATTATACCTTGATTTTTTTATTTTTAGTCAACACTTTTACGGAAATCTTTTTATTTTTATCTTTTTGTAAAAATATCTTTTTATTGTATAACTTATGGCTTTTTGTGTTAATATTTTTATAAATCAATTTCAACTTCTATTCCAAAATGATCCGAAACTATTGGATAATTTTCCCCATTAAAAATTACTTTTGATTCTTTAACTTTATTTTTTATTAGCAAAAACATAATCAATTCTCATTTCGTTTTTGCTATCTTTCCAACCATCTATATATAACTGTTATTCCATCATCTTTCTGCCATATTATATGTATCATAAAGTCCTTCAGATAAAATTATATCATAATCAATTTTTGTTATTTATAGCATCTGTATTGAAATCACCCATTAATATTTTTTTAATATTTTTTAGGATTTCTATTTAATATTGTTTTTAAATTATCCGACATTTTTCTGTTTCACAATTTGGCAACTCATATGACAACTATAAAATTCCACATTTTTCCCATTATAATTTAGTTTCTGCACTTATAATTTTTCTTGATGAAATTGATCTTACAGATTGTGAATAAGTACAATAAAAAATCATCTGTATTTACTAATTTATGTCTTGTTAAAATACTCGATTCCTTCATCATATTTTCCATACCCTATATGTGAATTTGACCAATGATAATAATATTCTGTGTCAGTATATTCGGCTATTTTTATTTAATAAAACCCAACCATAATTATCTTCTTTTATATCTGCATACACAATTTTTTTCACTCATAATTTGATTTACTTCTTGTAATGCTATTACATCATATTGCTTTTTCCGCGATGGTTCTTGCTAAAATATCAACTTTTTTCTAATTGATTTTCTTCTATCCACGCATGAACATTCAATGTTAATATTTTCATAATTTTTACCTTTTCACTTCCTATATAATATTATTGTATTCTAATTATAACATCATTTACGTTTTTGTCAATACTTTTATGTAAATGTTTTTGATAATTAATACAGAAAAACCCTAAATGTTAAAATAAAAAGCTTTTATAATTTTACTTACAAAGCTTTCATCTTTAAATTTATATAACTTACTATTTTTAGTTTTCTCTGACATTTTTTGATTTTTTTCTGTACAAGCTTTCACTGCTTCAATAATTGTTCCTCTAAATTTACCATTTTCTAAAAACTCTAATTGCCTCTATTGTTGTTCCACCCGGTGAAGTGACTTCATCTTTTTAATTCTCCCGGATGTTTTTCGTATCTAATAAGATTTTTAGCTGAACCTAATATCGTTTGCGATATGATTTCATATGCTTTTTCTCCTCGGCATTCCTTCAAGTACAGCTCCATCAGCAAGTGCTTCTACAAACATATAAACATACGCTGGCAATGACCCACTAATTCCAGTATATGTATGCATTAATTTTTCATCAATTTCTACACTTTTTCCAAAAACAATCTAATATTCTAAGTATTATATATCTCTCTTCAGTAAGATTATTATTAAAAACTTACTGCCGTCATAGCTTCTAACACTTGAGCTGGTGTATTTGGCATTGTTCTTCACAAATTTTTTATCTTTTTCCTATAATTTCTTCTATAAAATTTATACTAATTCCTGCTGCAATACTCAAAAATTATTTTATTATCATCTCAAAAATAATTTTTATTTTTTTAGTACTTGTGACATTATATTAGGTTTTACTGCCAAAATAATGACATCACTATTTTTGAACTAATTCTATTTCACTTGAAAATACATTAATATTATATTTAATTTTTATTAACATTTTATTAATTTCAAATATATTTATATTTTCAGCATTTATAGCTTCTGATTCAATTAATCCTTTTTAAAAATCGAACCTCCCATATTTCCTATTCCTATAATTCCTATATTCATTTATCTCACTTGTCCATTTCCTCTTATAATGTATTTTGTTGTTGTTAATTCCTCACACTCATATATCCTCTAGCATGAAGTTTTTGAGTTGAAATACCAATTTCTCCTCCAAATCCAAACTCTCCACCATCAGAAAAATCTTGTTGATGCATTTACATATACTGCTGCTGAATCTATTTCGTTTTAAAAATTTTTTTCTGCATTTCTATATTTTCTGTAATAATACAATCCGAATGTTGTGTACTATGTTCATTTTATATATTCAATGGTTTCATTTACATCTTCAACTAATTTTTAATGACATTATCATATCTAAATACTCTGCTCCCAAAAATCTTCCTTTGTTGCAAGTTTCACTTCTTGTCTATTTTTAACAATATCTAACGCCTCTTGACTATATCGTAATTCTACTTTATTTTCTAATAGCATATCTGTTATAGAAGGTAATACTTTATTCGCAATATTTTTGTGTACTAATACCGTCTCTATTGAGTTACATGTACTAGGTCTTTGAGTTTTTGCATTTTTTTATAATATTTAATACATCGGTAATATTTGCACCTTTCATCAACAAATACGTGACAAACTCCCCGCTCCAGTTTCTATAACCGGAATTGTAGCATTTTCTAAAATAAATTTTTCAGTCCTTTTCCCACCTCTAGGTATTAAAACATCTATATATTCATCTAGTTTTTATCATCTCTTTAACTAATTCTCTATCCGTACTCTCAATTAATTGTACTGAATTTTCCGGTAATCCAGCTTTATTTCCTACTTCATTAAATAATTTATTTAAGTACATATTTGAATTAATTGCATTTGCTGATCCTCTCAAAATTACAGCATTTGATGATTTTATTGCCAATCCTGCAGAATCTATTGTTACATTTGGTCTTGATTCATAAATCATACCAATTACACCCTAAAGGTACTCTTTTCTCTATTGACATTCCATTTTTATGTTTCCACCCTGTCAAAATTTCTCCAATTGGATCTGTAAAAGCTGCTATTTCCTCAAGACTCACTGCCATACTCTCAATTCTCGCATCAGTCAATTCAAGTTCTATCAAGTAACGCAAAACTAAGTCCTGCTTCCTTCCCAGCAATCAAATCTTTTTTTATTATAGTCTTTTATTTCTTCTCTCTCTAAGCTCTTTTGCTATTTCAAGTAATGCGTTATTTTTTAGTATTTGTATCTAATATTAACAATTTTTTGAAGCTATTTTTTTGCTTTTTTTCACCCATTTTTCTTTATGTAACTCATATCTTACCTCACATTTTTATATTTATTTTACTATAAAAATTATATCATATTTTATTTTTATACAAATAACCCTATTATTATTATTATTTTATATTTTATTTATTTTTTTCTTATTTTCATCTCTAAATTTCACAACATGATGTTCACGGCATCTTGCTTCATAATTTTCTGTAGCACCGACCATAACTAACGGATCATCATAATATGCAGGTTCTCCATCTATCAACTCGTTGTGTTGCGTAAGCTGTTTTTCCCACAAATCATACATATTGCCTGTAATTTATCTACTCTATCTGAAATTGCCATTAATTCTGGAACTGGATGATACGGCTCTGCTCTAAAACTCATATCTAATCCTGCAACTATAACTCTTTTTTCCCTTTTTACAAATTCTTTTACAAAAATCTACAATCTCATCTCCAAAAATTGAACTTCATCTATTCCTATTATTTGAGCATCCTCATCATAATTTCTTCCATTTCATATTTTGATGAAACAGGGTAAGCATCAAATGTATTCTTATCATGTGATGATATTGCAACTTCATCGTATCTTTTTATCTATAGCATGTTTGAAAACTATTACTTTTTTTGTTTAGCAAATTTAGCTCGTCTTAATCTTCTTATTAATTCTTCACTTTTTCCCGAATACATACTCCCCGTAATAACTTCCAATCTACCTACATTTTTACATGAAATTCCATATTCTTATTCCTTTTCTATTTTATACTATTAATTTTACTAAAAATTATTAAAAAAACTGCATCACCAATCCCAAAACATATTATGTCTTAGATTAGAGATGCAGTCACTCTAAATATAACTTTTTAATACTATAATATAATTACTATTTTTTACTTTTTCAACTAATTTTTGTAAAATTCTACTGGATTATTTTAAAGCTAAATCTGCTAAAAACTTTTTCTATCTAATTCAATTCCAGCTTTTTCAATCCATTCATAAATTTAGAGTAAGATACACCATTTAATCTAGCTGCAGCATTGATTCTGATAATCCATAATTCTCTCATTTTTCTTTTTCTTTTTGTTTTCTATGTTCTGTTGCGTAAGCTATTGCTTTTTTTAACAGCTTCATTAGCTTTTTTTATAGTTAGTTTTAATGGCTCCTCTATATCCTTTAGCTTCTTTTTAATACTTTTTTATGTCTTTTTCTTCTTACTATTCCAGTTTTTACTCTTGGCATTTTTGCTCCTCCTTATACTTTTTTCACCGTTTCTCTCTATTATTATCTTCCTTCTTGACCAGCTAATACTTTTTAATTCCTTCTAGCTGCTCCTCACAGGTACTATTGCATCTTGACCTAATCTTTTCTTTCTTTTTTATTAGATTTTTAGTTAAAAATATGACTTTTCCCTGAATGTTTAACTACTAATTTCCCACTTCCTGTAACTTTTTACTCTTTTTAGTTCCTTTGTGTGTTTTCATTTTTTGCATTTCTTTTTCCTCCTTAATTACTTTTTAGGTGATAATAAAACAAATTTTTTGAATTTGTTTCTTTACCGTATCAACTATTGCAGTATCTTCAAATCTATCTGCAAAGGCATCTAAAACTTTAACTGCTGCATCAGCATGTGCTTTTTCTCTACCTGAAAGTCTTAAACTAACTTTAACTTTGTACTCTTTTTGCTATGAATTTTTCAATTTGAGCCATTTTTGTATCTTTATCATGCTCATCAATATGAGGTTTTATTCTTATTTCTTTGATAACAACATTTTTGTTTCTTTTTGTTTTTCCTTATCTTTTTTTGTTTTTCTCATACTTGAATTTCATAGTTCATTATTTTTGCACACAGGCGGTGTAGCATTTGGTGAAATTTCTACTAAATCAAGTTCTCTTTCTGTTGCTAAAGCTATTGCTTCATTTACAGACATAACTCCAAATTGTTCTCCATTTTCACCGATAACTCTTATTTCTCTTGCTCTGATTCTTTTCATTCATTCTTGGTTCATCAGATTTATTAGTCCCTTTTATAAAGAACACCTCCTAAATTTTCTCACAATAAAAAACAAGATATAAGAAACCTTGCTCAATAGTCAATATAAAATCTATACACAATAAAATATTAAAATACAATATATTTTTAACTTTACATGTTAAATTAATTAACTAATACCTTACTCATCATTAAAGTTATAAAACTTAATTTGCAATTTTGCATTTATAATAAAGTATGAAATCATACTTGATGGAAAGGTGAGAACATAATGTTTCTACTTTCTAACTTAATTACTCTAGTTATTTTACTACATTCTCCACATTTTTTTGTCAACTACTATTTTTAAATAAACGAAAAATTATCTCATAATCTTTTCACAAAAATTTATTCTTTAACTTAATATCATTATAATTTTACAAGCTACTATTTATAATAATGTTTCAGTATCAGTATTTTTCTCTGCTAATCTGTAGTTAGACATATAACTTTCCACATAATTATAAAAACCTTTTCCGTGATTTGGATATTTTAAATGTGCCAATTCGTGAAGTACAACATATTCAATCTCAAATACACTTCTTTTTATTAATTCTACATTGAGATTTATATACTTCTTATTATAATTACACGAACCCCATCTTGTTTTCATTGGTTTTTATAGATAAATGTTCTATTTTTCATTTAATATTTTTAACCATTTTTCAACTACTTTGTGAAATATTTTTGCATAATCAAATACCATTTTTTTCAATTATTTTTCTTTTTCTTCCACTTTCTCTTTATTTGTATACAAAATTATTTCTTTTTTCTTTATTCACATTTATTTTATTACTATTTCCATTTTTTACAATTAAAATATATTCAATTCCTAATAATTTATGTTTTTTCTCCCTGTTATATATTCAAACTCTTTTTGAGCTTCTTTAATCTTTTTCTACTTTTTAATACCTTTTTATCCATTCTTCTTTTGAACGAATAAAAATTTTCAACATATTCCGTATGTACACCCTTAAAGGTGCTGAAATATAAACTTCCATATTTTCATTTATGCGTAAATTTATATTTTTCACTTTTTCTATATACATTATAACCCAAAAATTTTTCTACTTTCATTTTTACCTCTTTTATTTTGAAAAATTATCAATTTCTACTTTTCAACAATATTATAAATATTCTATTCCTATTGGAACTCTTTTTAAATACTTTTTTCATACAATTCTCTATCATTTTTCTACAACTTTTTAATAATTCAATACAATTTTCTTTTTATTTAGTGTTATAATATATGTATCTTTTAAAAATATTTTTATACCTATTTTTATCAAATTTATTTCTATTTATTACCATTCTTGTAAATAAAATTTCTTCAATTTCACTCAAATTAAAGTACATTTCTTTTTCCAAAATTTATTAAAAAGTGTAAATAAATTCACCATTATATTCTTCTAATTTTTCTAATCTATTTTGTATTTTATTCCAATTTAATCTTATTAAAACATATATCATTAAAAATAGTAGTAAATTTGACATTCAATACCTTCTTTCTTTTTATCATTTTTATATAAAAAGCTACACTTTAGTGTTAAAATGTAGCCTCTGTCTTTTATTTTATTTATTGTATGGCTGTCCTGATGCTTTTGGTGCTCTAGCTTTACCCTACAAATCCCACTAATGCTAACAATGTTAATACATATGGTATCATTGTTAAAAATTGTTGTGGAATTGGGAATTTTTCCTGCTTTTAGCTATATTTGCAAACGCTTCCCCAATGCAAAATAATAGACTTGCTGCTATCGCTCCAAGTGGATTCCATTTTCCAAAAATCATTGCTGCCATAGCCATAAATCCTCTCCCAGCTGACATATTATTTGAGAATGCCGGCAACATTACTGTTGTTAAATATGATCCACCTAATCCAGCGAACATTCCTGACAAAATAACACTTATATATCTTACTTTATAAACACTAATTCCCTACTGTATCTGCAGCTAATGGATGTTCTCCTACTGCTCTTATTCTTAATCCTAACACAGTTTTATACATAAAAATATATGTAGCAAACGATAAAAGATATATAACAAACAATATTATATTTTGATTTGCTAAATTTTGTGCTGACGGAGTTGTTCCTGCTGCTTTAAATATCGCTTTAATCAAATACGATGTAATTGCTAATGCAAATAAGTTTATCGCTACTCCACTTATGATTTGATCGCCTTTTTAAATGTATACTAATGTATGCGTGAATTGCTGAAATTAATCCACCTACTAAAAATTCCTACTATAACTGCTAAATAAGGATTACCACTCATTATATTCATTACTGCTGCGGCAAACGCTCCACTCAACATTGTTCCTTCTAATCCTAAATTTGTTACTCCACTTTTTCACAAATACACGCTCCAACTGCTGTTATCATTATAGGCGGTGCAATTATTAAAGTTGTTTTAATAAAATAATAAATCCATTATTTATTCTCCCTTCTTTTTGCAATAAAGAACTTAAATAAGTTTTCTGCTGCTACAAATATTATTATCAACGCTGAACTATTAATACAATTTCTTTATCTACTTGATATTTTTTTGTTGTAACATTTGTCCACCCTACATCAAGTGAGCATAGAAAAATTGAAGCAATTAATATTCCAAATGGATTATTTTTACCTAATAAAAGCTACAACAAGTCCTGTCAAACCCTGCATCTCCCATTATTTGATCTGTGAATGCGTATTGAGCTGCTCCTCTAATACTCTTTCAGCTCCACCAATTCCAGCTACAGCTCCTGCAAGTCCCATTGCTATAAACATCATTGTTTTTGGATTAATTCCTGCATTTTCTGAAACTGTTTCGCTTTGACCTACTGCTTTAATATTATATCCCATTTTTGTATATTTAAAGAATATATAAACTAAAACTACAATTATAACAGCTATTACAAATCCTATATTCAAATTTTGTTTTGTTATTTTTGAAAATAATGTTATATATCTTGACCCTTCAAAAACTTTAGGGAGATTGAGTATTTTTGTGATAATGGATCTTTTTAAAATCCCCTGTTTAATAAATATCTCTCTTATCTCTATCATAATGTAATTTAACATAATTGTACTAATTACTTCATTTACACCAAAATTTTTGATTTTTAAATATCCTGCAATTCCAGCCCATAAAAATCCACCTAAAATTTGCAACTAATGTAACTATAAATGCATTACCTAAAATAATTTCTAAATGTTATCGCCCAAAAGTTGCAGCCAATCCTCCTGCGACCATTTGTCCTTGAGCACCGATATTAAATAATCCCTGCCTTAAAAGCAATCATTGCTGTAATGCCGAGAAAAATATAAGGTGTTGATGTAAATAATGTTCTCGCTAATCCACTTCAAAAAATGGTGATCTTGGACTTGCTTGATAAAATGCTGCTTTTGCCATATCAAAATAAGCTAAAAACGGATTAACTCCTTTTTGAAATCATTATCAATCACCCTACAATCTACTGCAATTAAAACTGCAATTACTGAAGGTAAAAATTCTACAATTTTTCTTCATTTTTCTTTTATATTAGTCATTTTAATTTTCCTCCTGCCATAAGTATTCCTATTTTTCAGTCGTTGCATCTTTTTCTGTCTAATATTTCCTACTATCTGTCCAGAATACATTACTCATTCTATCACTTAAAGCCATAACTTCTGAAAGTTCAGCAGATACAACCATTATTGCTTTTTCTTAGTTTTTCTTTTTAAAAATTGTGTTATGTATCATTTTCAATAGCACCTATGTCAACTCCTCTTGTAGGTTGTGCTGCTATTATAAATTTATTTTTCCTCTCAAGCTCCTCTAGCTACAACAACTTTTTGTTGATTTCCACCTGAAAGTCCACCCAAATCTTATTTTTCCCACATTCAGCAGGTCTTATATCATCATATATATATTCGTTTGTTTTTGTGATAATTTACTAAAATTCATCATCATTCCATTTGAATAATAATCTTGTAATCCTAAAGCCATATTTTCTTCAATCAAAAGTCATCAATAGTTGCTCTTTTATGTCTATTTTTCAGGAATATGTGCTAAACCTTTTTCTTTTTATTATTTTTGGCGTTTTATTCGTTAAAAACTTCACCTGAATACTATATGTTCCACTAATATTTTTCTCTAATCCAGCTAATGCTTCTATTAATTCAGTTTGTCCGTTTCCTTCAACTCCTGCAATTCCAAACACTTCACCTTCTCTTATTTCAAATGAAATACCTCTAATTTTTCTATATTCCCATGTTTTTACAACTAAATTTCTACTTTTTACAAATTCGGCTCTCAATTTCTACTTCCGGTCTTTCAACTTCAAATAATACTACTCTTCCAACCATCATATTTGCTATTTTTTCTTTTGTAGCTTCAGATGTCACTAAATCCCTACATCTTTACCTCTTCTAATTACTGTAATATTATCTGATAATTCCAATACTTCATGTAATTTATGAGTTATAAAAATTATAGTTTTTTTCCTTCTTTTACTAAATTTCTCATTATTCCATACAATTCAATAACTTCTTGTGGAGTAAGTACTGCACTTGGCTCAGTCAAATATTAATAACTCTGCTCCTTTGAAACAGAACTTTTAAAATTTCAATTCTTTGATGTATTCCTACTGATAAATCTGAAACTTTAGCATCCGGATCAATATTTTAATCCATATTTTTCAGAAACTTCTCTTACTTTCTTTCTAGCTTCTTCTAAGTCAAAAATACTCACCTTTTCTGGGTTTCAAATCCTAAAACCATATTTTCTGCAACAGTTAAAGTATCAATTAACATAAAATGTTGTTAAACCATTCCAATTCCTAAATTTGCAGCAACTGTAGGACTTGAAAATATCTGTTTTAACACCTTTTATAGTATATCTCTCCAGATGTTGGGATATAAAGTCCATTAAGTATTTTCATCAATGTAGATTTCCGGCTCCATTTTCACCAACAATTGCATGAATTTCACCTACTTTCAAGGTAATATCGTCATTTTGCAACTATTTTACCACCAAAAATTCTTTTCTCATATTTTTCATTTCTAAAAATATAGTCACTCATACTTCCTCCTACTATCTTTTTGTTTTATGTAATAACTACATATATAATTTTTAATTGAAAAATCCGAAACATAATAATTTGAATCTTTATTCAACAAATCTTTTTATATTTATTTTTCTACAATTATATCTATTTTATAATCTTTATAATAATATAATGGATTTTTCCCATTTATAAAAATAATTATATTATTTTCATTATAAAGTATACCCATGAAATTGATTATTTTCAAGTGCTTTAAATTCTTCTTTTTAATTTTATTTGATTTTATCTTAATTTCACTAATATCTTCAAAAAGAAAAATTAGTTTATTTTTGTTTGTTAATGATAAATCCGATAATTTTAACATTTTTCTATTATTGAATTATCTTTTTAGCTTCATCCATATTTATTTTTCCCAAATCATTTTTTATCAAATCTTTATAATTATAATTTTTATAATTTTCTAATATTTCAACAGCAATTTTTCTGGTACTATTTCCATCAATTCTTCTAAAGTAGCATTTTTTATATTTTTTAATTAATCCAAATTTTTATTAACTCTTTTTCTTTTTAGATACAGTTTCATTAATATTATCCAATACACTCTTTACATTTTCTCTTACTTCTAAGTTTTTTCTATGATGTGTTATCCCAAATCTATGTGCTTCATCTCTTAATCTTTTTGAAGTATTTTTAGTGTTTCATCCTTCGTTTAAATAAATATGGTTCTTTTTCATAATCTTTAAATATTTCTTCTTCTCTTTTTGTAATACTTATCACATCAGTATAATTTATTTTTCCTAATTGCTCTAACACTTCAACTGCAACACCTAACTGTCCTTTTCTCACCGTCAATCAATATTAACTCTGGCATTTTCCTCTGGCTCTAGCTTACTATATCGTCGTGTCAACGCTTCTCGCATCATCATAAAAATCATCTGTGTATCTTTTTACCGTTATTTTAAAATGCCTATATTCTTTTTGGTGTTGGTACTCCGTCCAAAGCAACAGTCATTGCAGCAACCGGATCCGTTCCTTGAATATTTGAAATATCAAAGCATTCTATTCTGTAGAGTTTTTCTTTAAATCTAATGTTTTTCTTAAGTTATTTAATCCTTCTCAGAATTATTTTTCTGTCTATAATATTTTTCAACTTCCTCGTTTTAAATTTAAGTATCCCATCTCTAGTAATTGATATCGTCTGCTTTGAATTTTAGGAAAGTGCATCTTTATTTCTTTACCTTTTTAATTTTGCCCATTCCTTAATCAATTTCCTCTTGTTTTTCATAATCTAAATTACAAATTATTTTTTAGGAATATTTCTTTTTCATAATACAAAGTTATTAATCTTTCAAATAAATTATCTTCTTGACTTGCTCCAACGATATTTTTATGATTTTTGTTTATAACTTTTCCTTCACGGATATTCAAAATACATAAAAATACTTTGATCTTTCTTTCTTCAAAACAAATACATCTTCATCTATTTCTTTACTGTATTCAATTATTTGTGTTTCTTGCATTTCTCAATATTATTTTTCACGCTCAGAAATTGCTCGCTCAAATTCCATATTTTCACTAAACTTTTTCATTCTATTTTCTAAATAATCAAGTACATCATTTTGTTGATTTTTTAAAAATTTCTTAAAATTTTCTACATTTTTAAATATTCTTTTTTATTTCAGGAGTTATTTTGATGAAATTCATCTCAAAATACTTTTAAATAAGGTTGTGTTATATAACTTATCGTTTTATTTTTATCTCTTATTGGAAAAACTCTAAGTAAAACTTTTTGATAACGCAAAATTCCCATTGGATATGGGATCCAAAATATTCTGCATTTTTCATCTAATTTTTTGTGCTTCTCACAACTTCCAACATTGGAAATTCCTCTTTAGTAAATTTTATATACGGATATGTCTTTCATCTTTTTAACAAAAATATTATATTTTTTGGCTTATTTTTATTAAATTATTTTCCAAAATCAATGCTTCAACTTCAAGTGATTACATATAAAAAAATTCTATACTCTTATATTTTTACCAATTCCTAGTTTTCATTGTGTGAATTTATATTTTTAAAATACGATGAAACTCTATTTGAGATTTTTGCTTTACCAACATAGATTATTTTTCCTCGTTTCATTTTTCCTAAGATAAACGCTCGGATTTATTTAGGGGTTCATTATATGGAATAGGACATTTTTATATTTTTCATTCATTATAATTCTATCTCCAATTTCTCTATGATATTTTGTAATTTTATAATTTAACTCTCTATTCAAATCTTCATAAAGTTTATTTTACAAAAGCGGCGGATCTATGCTGTCCACCTGAACATCAATTCCTATTCTTAAGTGAGCTTTTCCATCTTTTTCATGTTTTTGGATTAAATACATTAACATATCATACAGCATTTTATAAAATTCTTGACTTTCTTCCAATCCTAAAACATAATTCCTTACATCTTCATGATTTCCAGTTTTTCCCTTAACTCTGGAATATAATACGGATTTAGGTAAAAATCAGTAAGTCAAACATTAAATGTACATATCTATTGGTATTCCATACTTAAATCAAAAGATGTTAAATTTATACTAAGTTTTTGTTCTATATAAAATTCTTTCTCTAATATACTTTCAAATTCTTTTTACAGATGTTTTTGATGTATCTATAACTAAATCTGCTCTTAACATAAAATCTTTTATCAATTTTCTTTCAGCTTCAATATTTTCAATTTCGAAAGTATCATATTTGCTTTAACGGATGTTTTCTTCTCGTTAATTCATATCTATTTACAAGTACATTCGTTCTCGCATCTAAATATATTATTGTATAGCTTATATTCAAATCACCTAATAATTTCAATTGCTTGTAAATTGTTCAATGATTCTTGATTACGAATATCTGTGCAACTGCAATTTTTATCTCTTTTTCACTACTAATAAATATTTCATTCAAATATTGAAATAAGTTTATTGGATATCTATACAAAAATAGCCTCTATCCTCAAAAATCCTATAGCTTCCGATTTTCCAGCTCCACTCATTTCCTGTTATTATTACAAGATCTTGTTTCATTTTTAACTCCATTTTTAACTCCCAATATTAGTATAAATTTATTTATTATATCATATAATTTTTATAGTTCTAATCAATTAATTTTATATTAATTTATCTCAAATGACCCTTTTATTTCTTGCGAAATTCATTATTTTTAAATAATCTTTATGTTATTTTATAAAAATACTATATCTTTTAATTATACAATATTCCAAAACTTGCATTATCCATAAAAAATTCCTGTTGATATAATAAATCCTAATGCTCCCCAGCACAAACTTCTCTTATACTATGATTCCTTGCTTTTACTCTACTTTGTGCAACTAATAACGCCATTAAAAATACTAAAACTAAAGTCTTATATCTGTTGTCATAAACATCACTATTCCAAAAATTGCAAAAGCTATCGCACTTTCTGTCACTCGGCATTCCACCTTCAAGTGGTGTTCCTTTTGTAAAATGATTTAATAATTATTACTATAATTGCAATTAAAACTAAAATTAATATTGAAATATTTCCTTTTCTACTTGCAATCACATGCATTTTATTATGTGTATCAAATATATCAAGTAATTTGTCATAAAATAATAAATATCCAACATTTTAAAGCATTTATTGCCGCAACTTCACAGCTCCTGCTGCCACATCTTTAGCAATTTTAGCTAATTTATGTCTTTCTGGTGAAACTCAAATCAACTAAAGCCTCAACTGCTGTGTTACAAGCTCTGTTACTACTAAATGCAACTGAAATTGAGTATTATTTCTACTTTTCTGCTTTGCATTCATAAAAAGTGCAAAAACTAATATAAATATTGTTGCAACTTCTGTGAACTTTCATATGTTTTTCATCTTCTAGTTGCTGTCGATCAAACCTTCTATCGCATAATTAAAACTATCTACAAGCCTTTTATCTCTCTCTCTTTCTATATCAAAATACTCTTTATATTCTTTTTATTTTCATTTTCCCTTTCACCTTCTCTTTTTATCTTCCTTTTCCAGCTTCTAAATCGTTACAGTTTTTAATAATACTTTTATATCAAAAATAACATCATGATGTTTTTATATAATATAAATCATACTGTAATTTTCTGTACCGCATCCTCAATACTCGCTCCCATACGGATACATAACTTTGTGCCCATCCTGTCAATCCCCAGTTTTGTAACCGTAGTCTTAAAATTATAATAAGGTATTTCTTTTTCAAGTTGTTGAATAAAATATTCTCTCTCTCAGGTCTAGAAAGCTCATATCTCCTTTTAAAACTTTTCCATGCTGTAGTAATTCATCTATTCTCGTTGCACATTATTTTCTAACGCATGTTATCATTTTACTTGCCCATTGTAGATTGTTTATCCATCCATTTGTGCACGTATACGAATATTTCCTTCTCTATTCTTTCTTGTATAAAAACTATGGTATGCAGTTCTAATTTTACAATTATAGCTGCTAATAACATAAGTGGTGATGTACAAATACCGATGATTATTGCAAATATTAAATCTAGTAATCTTTTGCTCTTAAATTAAAATTATTATAATATATTTCAAATCCACTGTTTTTCCAAAAACCATTTTGAACTCAAATGTCGAGTGGCAATTTATTTTCATACATTTTCAGCAAAATTCTAAAATAATTATAAAACTGTAATCCACCTAATTTATATTGAGAGTAAAAATATCTACAAGTTGTGAATCCTTTAACGAAATCTTCACTAAAATCAGCAATTATATCTATTTTACCCACTGCACACATTTTTAAAACTATTTTTAAAAGCTTCCCTTTTTCATTTTAAAAATCCATTAATTTATACTGATCGTCATTTTTATACTGTTCAACAAATCTTCTGTATAACTATTTTTCCCCAACAAATAATATTTTTGTTTCTAATCAATCGCCATATTTACTATATCTCTAAATGTTATTTGAAACATTGTTACAATTCAAATAAAACTATACTTTCCTATATTCCTACAAATCTTAACCATTATAGTGAATAACAATAATATAAAATTCAATCAACAGATAAAATTAACTCTCGTAAACTATATTTTTCTTGCTCGTATACTAAAAATATTTTGCAACATAGTACATTAATAAAGCTACAACTATTATTAAAAATATTTCTAAAACTCAGCCCTCTTTCAATTATTAAAAATCCAAACAAATACATTACTACCGTCAAAATTCCAAATAACGAAGAAAAATTTCGTCTAACTCCTCATTGCCATCCTCTTTAATCATTTTGTCTTTTTCAATGCTCTTATCACATATTGTACATAATAAAATACTCTTAAATAATGATAATCTTTTCAATTTTTCTATCAAACATCCATCTATCTTTAGCCGCTTTTATTTTATTGCTTGATCTTGAATTATTTAAAACTCTATAAAATGCTAAATTTTCTTTCAATCCAAAAATTATTTTGTTTCTTTTATGCATTTCTAGCCAAAGAAACATAATCTTCATTTTTCTCTTTCTTTGAAATATCTTTTACCAAGTTTATTTGCATTGTATCTAACTGTCACACCTTCCCTAAATAATTATTTTTAGCATATCTTCATAAGTTATTTTTTTCTTTTATAATTATATCATTTATTTCTTTTGCATCTTCCGTAACTCTAGTATATTCAGTACAACTTATTAAAAGCATTCTGTTCTTTCATAAATTTTATTTGTTTTCTAATTTTTCTCATAATAATCATCTGCATCTAAAAAGCTATAAATTCTCCCGTTGCTATTTCTGTAAGTTTATTTCTCATAGCTATCTGCTACCATTCTCTTTTGAGTCAATAACTTTTTATTCTTTCATCTTTTTCACTATATATATTGTTTTCAAACTATCATCTTTAGATTTATCATTAAAATTAACATTTCCCAATTTTATAAGTTTGATTTAAAACACTTTTCACAGTTTTCCCAATAAATTTTTCTGCATTATAAACAGGAATAATTATGGATACTTTACTTTCTTGCATCTCCTAATTTTGCTCAATTAACTCGTACGCTCTTTTCTATTATTTTTATCTATATATTCTAAAATTTGGGTCTTAATTGCTCTACCTTTTCCAATACATTCTCTAAATGTTTCCAATCATTATATAATTTTCACAATTTTTCTACACACTCTTCACTTGTATAAGCCACTTCTCAAATAGCTCTGTATTCAAAATCAATATATGAACCTATCCTCCTATTCATCTTTATCAAATTGATAAAAATAAAATCAGCATATCCATATATAAATAATCATACGCTATGCTGAATAATCTGTAATTAACATGTTTGATTTCATTATTTCTTTTTGTAATTTCTGCATCTTTAGGTAATATATTAATATTTTTCCTCAATTTTTATATCATTAAAATTATCAAAATATTCATGCATTAATTGATGAATATAAACTGTCATCTTTATATTTTATTTCTAAAATTTTTATTTAATGTTTCATTTTGTAATAAATTTATTATATTTTTGAAATACTCTGTTTTTGAATATCTTTTACATTATTTTTAACCAAGGTCTCCAAGTTGGCATAAAAATATTTCTTTTCCTCTAATATTCGCATTATATAACTTATCATAACGAGATACCCTGTTACAAAAAGTAGTAGGAACTTTTCCACCAACTTTTTGACTTTACATCTTCCTCAAATTTTGAATCACAAATATTCAAATCATACGATTGTACCATTTTTCTACTATTTTCTCAGTTTTTCATTTAATGCTTTTCTTTTTCAATCCTACCGTTTCATGATTTAAAAAATACTTTTTAATGTTTTATAATGAAATAACAACGGTATAACATATAAAAAGGAGCAATATCAGCTGAGTGAATGTGAAAAACATTACAACTTCTGCATTCATAAAATGTAAATACGCATTTACACTTCCTTTTATCAATATTTCACCCGGAATTTTATCTCTAATCGTACTATTTTCATTCAAAACCCAAAATTCTTCTATTTCTTTTTGATCTTACATATTCATAAATTGCCTTGCGTTATCTGCATACAATTCTCCTGCATTTCCGCCAACTAACCAAATCCTTCTATTTTTTTAAATTTATTTTTGTAAAAGGATATAATGAATATGCTATTAACATATTTTTAAACATTTTAATTTATCCATAATTTATCGATATTTAAAAATATCCATTCTCCTTTCATTATCTTTTTGTCGTTTTATATTTAAAAATCCTTCAATTCGTCCTTCAAATACAACGCCATGATATTTTTATTTTTTGTAACTAACATACCCCAATATTTCTCATTAATTTTTATAAATTTAATTAAATATTTCCAATTTTTCTTTCAATAACTTCTTTTTCACTAAAGCTCCATAACCTAAAGCATATGCTCTCTCTAAATCTTCATAATTCCCCTTTTAGCTGGATGAAAAATGACATCATCGTGATAATAATCCCCCTTATACCCTTTATGAAGTAATCTTAAAAACATAATCAGTTTCCTCTCCACTTCCAAAAATACGCTCCTACTCCAAGATCTTCATCAAACAATTCTAAATCTTCAAAAGTATAATTTACAAAAAGTTATAGATTTTACAGTTTCTGGCACATTATCTTTTAGTAATTTCTGTACTGTAATCAAGCATCACTCCTGTTCCATAATCCTTCCCTTTTTCTAATGTCCTACAAGAATATATTTTTATCTTTATCAAAATATTTAACTACTTTTCCAATGTATCAGGACTATACTCACAGTCATCATCAGGAAATGCAACAATATCTCCCGACATCATAAAAAGACCCTTATTTCTATTTTACACTAAGTCCAATTTCATTATTTTTCATATATTTTATTTCAAAATCTTCTTCATACAATTTTATTATTTCATAAGCTTTTCGTATCTTTATTTTTGATCCACTACAATCAATTCAAAATTTTTATATGTTTGTAAACTATCTAAAAACAATTTTAACTCTGTCGTTACATTTATTGTCGGCATAATTAATGAAAAATTTCATGCTATGCTCCTTTACACTTTTTCTTTACATTATATCACATTTTTTTATACTTTTTCACTTAAATTTTTAATTGACTGTACTAAATAACTGTTAAAAATATAATAGTAAAAACAAAAATAAAAACACAACAATGTGTGTTTTATTTTTTATATATTATGAGTTTTAGCCTCTCTATACAACTCTAAATATTCATTAGCTGCTTTATCCCCAAGAAAAAAATCTAATTCCATATTTCGTTTAACTAATTTTTCCCAAACATCTGGACGGTCATAGTAAATTCCTTCTGCAACTTTAATCGTAAACAACATATCATCTGCATTAAAGTTTGTAAATGAAAATCCATTTCCTTCATCTGTAAAAATATTATACGGTTTTTACTGTATCTTTAAGTCCTCAGTTTCTCTCCTATAGCTACCGTTCCAAATCTCTGGCAATCATTTGACTTAAACCACAAGGCTCATATCTTGACGGCATTAAGAACATGTCACTTCCAGCGTAAATTTCGTTAGCTAATTGGGCATTGTATCCTAAATATACTTTAAATTTATCTGGGTATGTTACCGCTAAATAGTCATAATAATTTTCATATTTTTATCACCACTACCTAATATAACAATTTGAACAGCATCATATTTCAATAAATTTTTCTAATCCTGCTGATACCAAATCTAAACCTTTTACCCTCTACAAGTCTTTGTAACTATTGAAATCATAGCATTATCTGATTTTTGGTAATCCTAATTTTTCTTGTAATCTATATTTATTTTTCTTTTATGTAAAAGAATCTTTATTAAAATGAATTATTCCTTCTGTTTTCTCTGGATTAAATTCATCTGTATCTATTCCATTTAAAAATACCATAAATTTTCTTATTATTTGTTATCCATTCCAATCCTTCAGCAAAATACGGATATTTAATTTCTTCAGCATAAGTTGGACTTACTGTATTTTGCTACATCTGAATATCCTATCCCTATTTCCATAAAGTTCAAACTATTTCCATGAATATAATATCCCATTCTCTCAAATGATCTTTTTGAAAATCTACCCTTGATACATTAAATTATGAATCGAATAAACTGTTCTTATATCCCAATAAAATGGATCTTGATTGTATCTTACATTTAAAAATATGGGACTGGTCGGTTTGCCAATCATTACAGTGCAAAATGTCCGGCTGTAAGTTTATTTCTTTTAAAAATCTTAATGATAATTCCGAAAACATTGCATACTGTATATCTTCATCATCATCACCATAGACTCTCCCTCTTTCATAAAGACCAGCATTTTCTAAAAATAATAATTTATTTTCATCAGGATATTTTCACTAAATTAAACACATCCCCATGACTTTCAAGTCTAGCTACCCATTCTAATTTTTCAAGATATTTTAACAGGGAATTTTATCGTATTTTGGCATTATAACTGATACTTCATGTCCTAATTCTGCCATTTTTTAGGTAAAAGCTCCCATTACATCTACAAGACCTCCTGTTTTAAAAAAATGGAGCTACTTCTCCTGCTAAATATACTATTTTCATTTATCAATTACCTCTTATTTTTATAGTTTCACCATTTTGAATATATTTTTTTGATGTTCTTCTACTCTAACTTTACCAAATATTCTTACATTTCTTCCAACAATAGTCCCTTCAGGTAAAAATACTCCTTTTCCTATCACGCTAATACCCTTAGTCAACAATTCTGGTTTCTCTATATTTGGTGTTGTAACATCTCCATGTCCTATTAGAGTATTTTTCCAACATAAGTTTTTATCAATAATAACTTTATCTAAGTGAGTATTTTCATCTATATATGTTCCTGAGAAAAATTATACTATTTTTACTGTACATCCTTGTCTTCACTGTAACTCCAGGCTACAAAACTGAATTTTCTACTCTTCCTTCAATTTTTACATCCATTACATATTAATGAATTTAGTACACTTCCCATTTCTCCTATTCTTACAGGGCTAAATCTTCACTTCTTGTATAAATTTTTCCATCCTTGATCATACAAATCAATACCAACATCCTCAGATTTTTAATTAAATCTAAGTTAGCTTCCAAGTATGAATCATAGTTCCAACATCCATCCAGTAACTATCATAGCAATGAACAAATACTTTTTCTGTCTTCTTTTTATCATTTGAGAATTACATGTCACAAAATCTAAATCTTCTTCTAACATTTTTCTAAATATTCTAATAATACATTTGTATCAAATATATAAATCCCCATTGAGCTAAATTACTTCTAGGCTCTTTTGGTTTTTCTTGAAATTTAAAATCTGTTTATTGTCATCTACTTCAAATATTCCAAATCTACTAGCTTCTTTCCATGGGTACTTCTTGCACTGCAACTGTTAATTCTGCATTTTTAGCTTTATGATCTGCTAACATCCATGTGTAATCCATTTTGTAAATATGATCCTCCAGATAAAATCAACACATATTCCGGATTTTTCTTTTAATAAATTCAATATTTTTGTCTAATAGCATCTGCAGTTCCTTTTATACCACGCACTTCCATTACCTTCATGTGGTTGCAATAAAGTAATACTCGAATCTCTTCTGTCAAAAATCCCACGGTTTCCTGAACCAATATGTTCATTTAATGATAACAGTAAATATTGTGTTAATAATGCCACATTATAAATACCTGAATTTGAACAATTACTCAATGCAGAAAGTCAATTATTCTAAATTTCCCGGCAAAAGGTACACTCGGCTACTCTTTCTTCTGATAAAATGTCCAGTCTTGATCCTCTTACTCCTGCTAAAATCATTGCTAAAACTTCCATTACGTTACCTCCATTAATATGTTCTATTATCTTCTATTATGAGTATACCTCATTTTTTCAAAAAGAAATATTTTTATTTACTTTTTATATCATAAGATAATACGACAATAAATAAACTTATTATTTTTCATCTTTTTAAATTTTTATTTTTAATGGATTTATTTCAAATTCTTTTATTTACGAACATACTTTCAAACTAATCTTTAAGTAACTATTATTTTTAAAAATTTAATCACTTCTAATAAACTATCATATTTTTAAACAATAATTTTTTTCAATTTCTTCTGTCGGTTCAAGCATATCTGGAATCATAACAGGATATGCCTCAGCAGCATAAAGCCGCTTTTATTCCATTAAATGAATCTTCAAAAACCATTGATTTTTATATCTACATTTACTTTTTCTGCTCCAATCAAAAATACTTCTGGATTTGGTTTTCCTATTTTCACATTTTCTGCCGTTACTAAATCATCAAAATATTTCAAAAATATCCTTACTTTTTCAATAATTTTGTTGCCATTTCTACTAACTTGATGATGTTGCAAGAACCATTTTTTATCATTCTCTTTTTAAAAATTCTAATATTTCCAAAAACACCCTCTTTTTAACAGTATGCCTCCAACTTCTGTTAATTTCCCAAATATAGTCTCTTATTTCTTTTCGCATGAGCTTCAAAGGAAATTTTTCCGTTAAACTCTTCTTCATAACATTTTTCTAAGTGGAGCTTTCAGGAAGTCCTGTTGTTTTTGTTATAAATTCATCTGTTAAAAATATAGCTCATTTCTTGCCGCAATTTCTCTTCCTTTGTTCACGTAAATGTTTTTCTGTATCAAGTATTAATCCATCCATATCAAATAAAAACAATTCTAATTCATCAAATAATTTTTCCACTTTTTCACTTTTTATCTCCTATTTTTAAAATTCTCCTTCTATAATTGGGATTGCTCTATATGTGCTACCGTTGTTACAACTTCATTAAATTTTAATATTCCAACACTTAAAAATATCGCAACTGCCAAATGTTCTCCATTTCTAGCTATTCCAATTTTACCACCAACACTAAGACCGTTTTATTACAATTTCTATTTGATTCATTGCCTCTCGTACTGCTCCAATAACTGCTCCATCATGTACATGAATATCTTTTATAACTCCATTTCTTTTTTTGCAGCAAACAATGCACTCAATAAACTTAAATCTTGCTGCAGGCATTGCTCCCCCTATATCAACAGCTGTCATTTTTATTTTTATTTTTTATAATTTAATATCATTTCTTTTTCTTCTTCTCTTGAAGAAATTGCTAATTTTAAAGCTATTTTACAAATTTCAACACTCTTATCATATTTTTTTCTTCCATTATTCTCCCACTTCTTTCAACAAAAATTCTATCAGCTTCTATATCCATCTTTACCTTTTTCCATAAATTTGAGTAATACATGCTGGTGCTGTAACTGAAATTTGCCTAAAATTTTTTCACGTAAATAAATATTACTCAAATGAACTTCAACCGTTGGTATCATAATTGCTTTTATTGCATCAAAAATTGCATAACTATAATGAGTATAAGCTGCTGGATTTATTACGATTCCATCTACTTTTTCAAAAATATGCTTTATGTAAAAATCAATTATCTCTCCTTCATAATTTGATTGTTTTTATTTCAATTTCTATATTTTTATTTACAAAAACTTTTTCTTAATAAAATTACAAAGACTTTCATAATTATCTGTTCCATATATATTTTTCTCTAATTCCTAAAAATTTAGATTAGATTCATTTATAATTAATATTTTTCATAGTTCCAACTTTCATTAATTAAATTTATATTAACTTCTCTTTTTCAATCTCAAATATATTTTTCTACAACTTTTTCTAACATATCATCATTTTTCAATAATAATATCTGCATATTTTTATAAAAAAATCTATTCTTTCATTATATAATTTATACACATTTTTACATCTTTCAAAAAGTGGTCTATTTATATGATCTTCCTTAATTATATCTTTAATTTTTCTATCTAAAAAAATATAACAATTCCATTTCTTTTAATCATATTCATATTTTCTTCTTTTTACTACTCCACCACCAGTGCAAATTACAGCTTTTTAATTCCAGATAATTCTTTCAAATATTTTGTCTCTAAATCTCTAAAATATTTCTCTCCTTTTTCAAAAATATATCTTTTTATTTGTTTATTTTCCTTTTTCTAAATAATTATCAACATCAATATATTGATAATTTATTTTCTCACTTAAAAAGCTGTCCAATTACCGTTTTTCCACTGGCAGGGCATTCCAATTAAAAATTATATTTTTCATACTTTCTCCACTTTATTTGTTGAAGTTATTTTTCTTTTAAATTGATTTGTTTCTTTTGAATAAAAGTATCCATTTTTCGTTCATTCTATTTAATAATTTCTTCTTTATCAACATTATAAAAAAACTTACTAAATCATCAAAATCAGAAAATTCATCTCTAAGTTTTTAAATTTATCATACTCAATAAAATATTAATATCTCCTGTTTTTAAAAATTCACTTTTTTTATCTCCTTTTATAAAATAATTTTTCACTTTACTCTCATCATCTTCATCTATTTTTATCTTCACTTATTAAAAATATTATTTTTCTTCTATTTCAAATAATGTTCTATAACCGTTATCTGTTTTTCAATAAAATCTCCTACTTCTACACCACTAATATTCAAATCTCCTGTAATTTCAAAAATTTCATTGTAAATTTCTTCTAAAAATGGTAAATCAAATATTTTTAATTAATTTTTTGATTCAACTATTCTTTTCATAAGCTGCTTGTGGCGTAACATAATAAAGTGCCGAATCAAATCCTAAATTTACTCCAAATATTACTAAATTTTTGTAATTCATAGCTAATAATCGCATACAATATATCTACTAATCCTTCTTGATATTTATTTTCTTTACTTTCAATATCATCCCAATTTATATTTAATTTATCAACATCTATTTCATTTCTTTCCAATAAATTTTTAAACCCTTTTTGTGTATCCTTTTTCATTAAATTTATATAAAAACAATTTGAATATTTTTATCATATAATAATAATAAAATTCACTAAAAACATTAATTGTTTCTAAATTCACATCTTCATCTAAATATTTTTCGATGCCCTTCTAAATTTAAAAAGCCTCTCTTCTAGCCCGTTATATATTGGACTAATTTTGCTCCTAAAACTTCTGCACTCAAATTATCCATTTCATCATAAAATTTTATCATTTACAGTATTATTACTCATTTTTCCTCCTCATTTTATCTATCATATTTTAATTTTTATTATTTATACAATTTTTGATATTTCTTTATAAATATATTCTAAAATTTCTTTATTATATCGTTTTTCATTCCAAAATTCCTCTGCTTTTTATAAGCTTGAGCAATTAACATTATAAGTCCATTTACTGTCTTTATTCCCTTTGCTTTATATTTTTATAAGCAATGTTTCTTCAGGATTATAAATTATATCAATTAAAAATTTACAATTTATTAAATTATCATCATTTAATGGGCAATTATCTATAATTGGAAACATTCCAACTGAGTACAATTCACAATTATATCTACATCTCGTAAATTTTTATTTCACAATAATGAATTATTCTATCTTGTTGTCGTAAAGATAATTTTTCTATTTTGGCTTAATGTTGCTAAAAATATTTTACTTGAACCTTCATCAACTAAAACATTATATATTTGCTTTTGCTGCTCCTCCCGTTCCAAGTATTAAAACTTTTGCATCTTCTATTTCTATTTCATTCATTTTCAATGTTTTTCAAAAATCCAAAATAATCTGTATTTTTCTCCAATTAATTTCCCATTTTTACAAGTTACAGTGTTTACTGCACCTATAGCTATATCAGATATTTCATCCCAAATATTGCATTATTTCTACTTTATAAGGAATTGTAACATTTATTCCATTATATTTTTCCTTCTCTATACTTTCTAATACTTCAGAGTAAATTTTCTATATTTTTCTATCAATTCATATTTTGCTTCAATATTTTCTCGTTTTAAAAAGTAGTTCATGTATCTCTTTTGAATAACTATGCCCTAATTTTTCTCCCAGCAATCCAAATTTTTCATTTTTTTATCCTTTCGTATTCATATTTTTAAATTTTTAATTCATTTTTCAGTCAACTCTATATTCACCTAAACTTAATTTTTATCTAATTTTTAAATTTTCCATCTGTACTCTTTTTAAATATAAAACTTCATTATTTACAGCTTTAAACATTCTCTTTACTTGATGAAATTTCCTTCAGTTATCGTTATAAAAACTTTTTCAAATCTTTTTCAATATTTTTCATCTTTCATAACTTCAATTTTAGCATTTTTGTAATAAAATTTTCTTCTAATTTTATCCCATTTTCAAGTTTTTCTATCATTTCTGCAGTAATTTCAGTTTTAATTCTACATAATACTTTTTATCTACATGTTTATTTGGCGATAATAAATTATGCGATAATTGTCCATCATTTGTTAAAAAGTAAAAGCCCTTCTGTATCAATGTCTAAACGACCAATAGGGAAAAATATTATAAGTTTTATAATTATTTTCTAAAAATATCTATTACCGTTTTATGCCTTTTATCCTCCGTTGCAGAAATCACTCCGCTCAGCTTATTTAACATTATATAGACAAAAAGCTTATACTCAACATATTATCTTCAAATTTTATAACATCTTCATATTCTTTAATTTTAATACTCCGTCAATTACAATTTTATCATTACTGTTTATTTTTCGTTCTTCAAAAACTCTTTTATCTCTTTTTCTCGTTCAACTCCTGAATTTCCTAAATATTTATCTAATCTCATTTTTTCTCTCTCAAACTTAATTTTTATTATATTTTTCATTTATATTTATTTTTAAATTTTTTTGATATTCTTTACTAACATTCATTATATCTTGCATTATCATTTTCATATAATACTCTAATTCTTTATTTTTACTTTTTATATTTTTTTATCAATTACTTCTTTTTCTCACTTCATCAAATATTTTTACCTATTTGCTTTTTAAACATTGCTACTTCTTGAACTATACTAAGTCTTTTCTTCCAATAATTCCACTAACTGACTATCAATTTTATCTATTCTATTTCGTATTTCTAATAAATCCAATTTTTTCATTTTCCCTCTTTTTATTTTTATATTTTTATTTTTAGTATACCATATTTTTATATTTATGAATATTTTATCTTACTATAATGAACTATTTATAAATTCTTAAATTTATTAATTCTATCTCCCTATTGAATTTAGCTATTTTTCTTGCTATAATTTTATAAATAATTCAAGTTTTTAAGGAGATGAGTTTTAATGTCAAAAGATTATTCAAAAATATACAAAAGAAGAACTAAAGAAAAATTAACTGATTTTACAATATAATGTAACTCAAAAAGGAAGATACGGAAATGCCTTTTCAAAACGAATATTGGGACAATAAAGAGATTGGATTATATGTAGACATTGTTGGTGGCGAACCATTATTTACTTCATATCAAAAATATGAATCAGGCTGTGGATGGTATAGTTTTTATGATACTTTAAATAAGGAAACTTTAGAATTTAAGAAGATTACAAACTTAGATTGCCTAGAACAGAGTTCGTACAAAAATAGTAATATACATTTAGGGGCATGTTTTTAATGATGGTGCAAAGAACTAACAGGATTAAGATATTGTATAAATTCAGCCTCAATGCGTTTTATACCACTTTCTGATTTGGAAAAAGAAGGATATGGAGAATATTTATATCTATTTGAAACAGAGGAATAATGAGGTGAATATTATGTTTAAAAAGAATTTATATATTTTTGTATCTTTAATTTTTTTAGCTTTATTTTTGATTTGAAAATATTGTTTATGCTGATAACTTAATAGCAAACAAGCCTACCGATAGTAGCAGTTTACGATCCTCATCATTATTTGGTGAAAAATACTATCACTAAAATTAACGAGACTAAATAAACAATCTGAAAATTCTGATAATAAAGTTCAAGTTGCAGTTTATATTGTTAATAGTTTAAATGGAGCTAGTTTGGAAGAAACAACATTAAATATTGCACGAAAATGGAAAATTGGATTTTCTAACTCAAATCAAGGTGCATTACTCTTTTTAGCCATAAATGATAGAAAAATGAGAATTGAAACTTCTGATAATTTAGCAACTATTTTAACTGATAACAAGTCGAGAATTGTACTCAATAGTATGAAAGATTCATTACGATCAAAAATTATGATGAAGCTGTCTTAAGTGCTGTTAATAATATTTTCAGACATAAAAAGATGGAAAAATATTAAAAGATAATGACAACGATTTTAATATTGAAAAACATAATTGTTTCATTAATAATTATTTTTATTATTTTTGGCACTAAAAATACTTTTTCCCATATGCTCTATTTTTCACTCCTAGTGATCCTCGTCGATACAAAGATGATGACGATAATAACTGGTTCGGCGGTAGTCCTTCAGATGGGCTCTAACTGGAGCGGTGGAGGATTTTCAGGTGGTGGATCTAGCAGTGATTGGTAATTAAAAATAATTAATTTTTAATTCAAAAACAAAAAGAAAGTGAGAAATAAAAATGAATAAAGTTTTAGTAATTATTGGTAGTATTCTTGCACCTATTATATTGATTGGATTAATGCTTGCAGGTTCTTATAACGGACTTGTTGGAAAACATGCTGAAGTGGAACAAGCTCAAGCAAAAATTGATGCAACATTACAAAGAAGATATGACTTAATTCCAAATGTTGTTAATTCTGTAAAAGGTATATGACCCACGAAAAAGAAATATTTACACAAATTGCCGAAGCTCGTGCAAGAATTGGTTCAAATGCGTCTTCAAATGAAAAACAAGAAGCTCAAACTCAGTTAGATTCAGCAATTTCAAGATTATTATTAGTACAAGAAAATTACCCACAATTAAAAAGCAAATGAACAAGTACAAAGTTTAATAACAGAATTAGAAGGAACTGAAAATAGAATTTTGTTGCAGAAAACGATTATAATAAAGTAGCAACTGATTATAATAAAATTAGAAGTTTTCCTACAAATATAATTGCAGGTATGTTTAATTTTGAAAAAGTTAATTTAATTGAAGCAAGATAGAAGCTCAAACTACCGTTCCAAAAGTACAATTTTAATAAGTTTAAGACTATAAAAATCTGTAAATATTAAAAATTCTTCTATGATAGAATATAAAAATATCGTAGTAGGCTATTTTTATGAAAGAAAGTTTACAAAGTACATTCTACTTTTGGTGAGTTTCAAATTGAAGTTCCTCAGATAGAAATTCTACTAATATAGCTTATCAAAATTCTATAAACTAAAATGATATTGATGAGTTTCTAGGTTCGCATAAAAATGTTAAAGTTGATGAAAAAAGCAAATAACTAGTGTTACCTATAAAAGAAGAGAGTAAAATGAAAAAAGAGTAATTAAAATAGTAATTATTGTATTAATATTTACACTATCAACTTGTGCTATAGTAGTGCGTTTTTATTGCCAACTATTATTCTATTGTCTCTTGGGAATAGTAGCCCTTACAACCTGTTGATGCTAAAAAGTTTTAACATATTATGAAGAAGATAAGAATATAATATTACCTAAAGATTTATAGATGTTAAATATTTTTATCAAAATATGTAATTGATTTTTAAAATAAAAATAAGCCAAAAACTAAGTATATATTAGAGGAAGATGATGAAATAAATTATCAAAGGTATTCCAAATGATTTACATTTAAGAGGATTAAGAGAGTATATTATAGATAATCTATTGTATGACAAAAAGTAAAAGGAAATCATTTTGACAAGATAGAAGAATATTTACAGAAAAATAGAGAAAGAATATTTAAAATATTTTTATCAGATCCGAATGACAAAGGAGTAAGAATATATTTTTGACATGGATATAATGTATAAGCTACCAGTTGGGAACTTATACTCATACGGTCGTAAAATGAAAATAAATAATCATATTGAAGAATCATTAGGAGAATATGGTAATGAAAATTATGTAGAGAATAAAGAAAAAGGATTTTTAAAAGAAAAAGTTAAATATGAAGACATAGATTGGGGAAAATATATAGAATATATGGAAGTTTATCCAGTTCTATATAGAATGTTGAATATAAATATACTAAAGATTATATTTCTAACATCGAAAAATTTAGTGATTCTAAAAATTCTGAAAAATTATTAGAAATATATAAAGAAATGGAAAAATTCTATAATAAGAAAAACATTTAATTTTGCTATTAGAGAATGATAAGAGGAGATATAAATGAAAAATAGAATAAGAATAATAATACTTGTAGCATTAATGAGTTTAGTAGTTTTTAGTGAAGTAACAAGAGCAAGACAAATCTATGGAGGAGATATTGAAAATTCAGAGTTTTTCAACTAAAGATGAGAAAATTTTTCAGGAATTTTGATCTAATAATTCCTAACATAATGATAAAAAGATAGAAATCCTTTATTAATAATAAAAATTTTTTGAAATAGGCAAAATGCATGGATCTAGAAAAATAAAAATTAGTAATGGAGAAAATAAAGTGGTATTAAATGTAGCAGATGGAGAATTAAAATGGACAATTATAGGTACTTCAGAAGCTGAATTTGTAACTAAAGAAATAGATGAAAAAGATTTAAATCCATTACTTGATATGACTAGAAGCGATAAACAAATGAAGATAGATTTTATCAATAAACATCAAGAAAGTAATAACAAAAAGAAGTAAATGCTAAGGAAAAAGAAATATTAAGATGGACAATATTAAATTATGAAGCATTAGTAAATAAAGAATAGATGTTGCCTACATAATGGTTACAAATAAATTTAAAATCCTTGTAAAATAAAAGGGTTTTAGTATATTTAACATTATCAAAGAGATAGAATTATATCATATTTTTGCAGAAAAATTTCACAGTCTCATTTATTATTAAAAAGGATAAGATTTAGAGTACAACTCATTTTTCTTATCCTTTTTACTTTCTATTAACTATTATAATTTCTTTAATATCTTACAATTCTCATTGCATTAAATATTGCAATTAATGCTACACCCTACATCTGCAAATACTGCCTCCCACATTGTTGCAAGCCCACCTGCTCCTAATACAAGTACAATTATTTTTACTGCAAATGCAAATATTATATTTTTGAAATACTATTTTTAGTAAATTTTTGAAAATTTTTATTGCTGTTAATATTTTTCTGGCTCATCATTCATAATTACAATATCTGCCGCTTCAATCGCTGCATCTGAACCTATACCACCCATAGCAATTCCAATATCTGCTCTAGTTAATACAGGTGCATCATTAATCCCCATCTCCTACAAATACTGTATTTCCTTTATTATTTTTAGCTTTTATTATAGCTTCTAATTTTTGAATTTTTATCTTGTGGTATAACTCTGAAAATACTTTTTATTCCAAGTTTTTCCCCTATAAAATCTCCTACTTTTTATTATCTCCTGTCAACATTACAATATCTTTTATTCCAAAATTATATAACTCTTTTTATTGTTTTTGATGTTTCCTTCAATTCATCAAAAATTACGACGTTTCTACATATTCTCCATTAATTGCAACATATACAAGTGTTCCTACACTATTATTTTTACAAAATTTATATTTTTATCATAAAACATTTTTACTATTTCCTGCAATAATGCTTTTTACCATTTATATTTACTTCTATTCCATATCCTGACTTTTCTACAAAATTTTTGAATTCTATTTTTCTTCTATTATTCCGTTATTATTTTTATACTTTCTTACTATTGATTTTGCAATCAGGTGATTTGAATAAAATTCAGCATGTGCAATATAATCTAAAAGTTCAAGTTCTGTAATTTTATTGTTAAAAACATTAATCTCTGTAACATTAAATACTCCTTTTGTTAGTGTTTCCTGTTTTATCAAAAACTATTGTATCTACATTATTTAATGCTTCCAAATAATTTCCACCTTTTTATTAAAAGTCCATTTTTTTGAAGCTCCTCCAATTCCACCGAAAAATCCTAACGGAATAGAAACAACTAAAGCACAAGGGCATGAAACTACTAAGAAAACTAATGCTCTATAAAGCCAAATATTAAATACATTTATCCCAAAAATAATTGTTGGAATAATTACTATCATCATAGCCACTATAACTACAACTGGGTATAATATCTTGCAAATTTAGTAATAAATTTCTCTGTTTTTGATTTTTGCTTGCTGCATTTTCTACTAAATCTAAAATTTTTGTAACTGTTGACTCACCAAACTCTTTTTAACTACTTTTTAATGTCACTAATCCCGATTTATTTATATATCCACTTAGCACTTTATCATCTACCTAGCCTCTTTTGGCAATGATTCTCCCGTTAAAGCCGATGTGTCAAAAAAACTGAACTTCCTTCAATAATTACTGCATCTACCGGCACTTTTTCCTCGGGTTTTACAACAATAATATCTCCACCTTTTATACTTTCTGGTGACACTTTTTGAATTTTATCTCCTACTTTTAAATTAGCATAATCTGGTCTTATATCCATTAAATCACTAATTGATTTTCGTGAGTTATTTACTGCTATACTTTGAAATAACTCTCCTATTTGATAAAAATAACATTACTGCAACAGCTTCCGGATATTCACCTATAACAAAATGCACCTACCGTTGCTATCATCATCAAAAATTTTTCATCAAATAACTCACCTTTAGTAATATTTTTAGTGCCACTGTTAATATTTCTCCACCTATTACTAGATAGCTAATAAAAATAATATAAATTTTAATATATTTTTCTGGCATTTAAAAATCCTATAATATAAAAAACTACTCCTATTAATATTTTATTAAATTTTATTTCTTTGCTATAACTGACACTATTTTCTTTTCAAATGAAAATTTAATATTTTTACCCATCTTATCAACTAAAATTTGAATCTCTTCAATCAATTTGTCTTTATTTTTCTGTTGAATTGACAATCAATTTTTATTCACAAAATCTATTGTAGCTTCAGTTTACTATACTCATTTTATTTATCTCTTTTTCAACTTTAGCTGAACAACCAGCACAATCAATTCCATTTACATTTAATTTATATTTTTCTATTTTTTCCATAAATTTCTCCTATAATATATGAATATGTGTTCATATATTTATATTATCACTTTTTATTTTTGTCAATTTTTATTCTAATATATTTACATATTTTTTTAAAAACAATTAGGCTCTATAATATATATGAGGGTGGAAAAAGAAATAAATATTCATTCTCACTGATTTTTCCTATTTTTAAATTTTTTTCAAGAACAGAATAAAAGCTGATCCAGACGCCATTGTTCCTCATAATCCATCTTTGGATTCTCAAAATAATATTTTTCAATAACCGGTAAAAATACCTCTGCAATTTCTTTTACTATTCATCCATAAATTCATTTGTTCATTAAATTCAGGATTGGAAGAAAAAGAATACGAATAGTAAGTATAGTTTTTCAGTATAGTAGTACATCATTTCTTTCAAAATGCCACAATACATTTATATTTTCACTTGCTTTTTTTCCACATTTCAATATCAAATAGATGCTCTGTTTTCAGTCCTCCCAGATTAAACATAGTCATATAAACTGAAAAATTTTCTATTCTTGCTGTTTTTAGGATCAGTTTTAAGCACTTCAAATATAAACTCATTCGAAAAATCTGTACATGAAATCAAGTTCCTCATCACTCCAGATTTTTCTTCTCAAAGTGGCATTTATCAAGAATAAGTGAAGTGTCCAGCCTTATTTCTGCATATTTTACTATAAACTCAAGTATTTTTGGAAGAAAATGTTTTTATCTCAAGTCCTGTTTCATCTAGATTTACAGCATCCAGATACTCCCACATTAACTCCTTGATAATTCTCTGACCGGTATCTTTAGAAGTTTTTCTACATTTTTCTTCACTTACACAGCAAGGTGTACACACATTCAGTTTTCCATTTAAATCATGAGTAAAAATTTTATATGCTTCTTCCAGCATTTTTCATATTTTTACTTATCAATTTTATCATCAAGTTCATCATTTATTGCCATCATAATTTCTTCAGACGGTCTAGTTTTTATCTTAAATCATCAGAATTTTTCTCCTGCTAGAAATATATTTATTATAACATATTTTTAGGCATTTCTCTTATTATTTTTTAAAAAAATTTCCAATAGAAAAACTATATTTATGAGTGAAATTTTTAATACATAAAAGGCTCTATAATATATATGAAAGGGTGGAAAAAGAAATAAATAATATACAAAAATATAATATTTGTTGAAGGGAAAAATAACAAGATAAAAAGTAATAAAAAGGCTATCTTATGGAATAAAAATTCGATAACCTTAAAAAGCTTATTCAGCTTAGGATCTCTTAAGGTTATCGAACTTTTTCTCCACACTCTTGACAAAGAGCCTATAAAAACAATTATATAGATATTCTTCACCTAAAATACCTATTTTTAAATTTTATTCATTTCCAATTAATTTTTCTATTTCTTTTTCCATCTCTTTTTGGATTACACTTATCTATTTCTGTAAAAGTTTTTACAAGTTTTCCATTTTTAAATAAAACAATTTTTATCACACAAATAATAACATGCTTCAAAAATCATGAGAAATAAGAATATAAGTTAAATTCCATTCATCTTTTAGTTTTTGCTAATAATTCCAATATTTGAACTTGTATTAAAAGGATCTAGACCACTCAAAGACTCATCAAAAATAATAATCTTGGGTTCTAAAATCAAAAGCTCTAGCAATACAAACTCTCTGTAATTGCCCTCCACTCAAATTTCTTGGATTACTCGTCAAATAATCTTCCGACAACCCAACATGTCGTAACATTTCTATTATTTTTCTCAATTTTTCTTCTCTTTCGGCATATCTTTTTGATGAATTTCCAACGGCTCTAGCATTATTTTTCTACTGTATATCTAGGATTAACAGCATTTAATGAATTTTTGAAATACGAATTGTATTTCTTTATTTAATCTCAAAATATCAATATTTGTCAACCTTTTCATATTTTTATATTTTCATATATTATCGTTCCACTATGTTCTTTTTCAAGTCTAACTAATAATTTTGCCCAAAGTACTTTTTACCTGAACCACTTTCTCCCATAATTCCAAGACATTCATTTTCATTAAGTTCTATGTTAATATTTGACAAAAACTTCTTGCTTTCCATAACTTTTACTCAAATTTTTCTATTTTTAATATCATTAAAAATTCCTCTTTATAATTTTCATTATTATATCTTTTATATTTTTCTTAAAATTAACTGTTTTTTCCATACTCAGTTTTTGGATTTGACAATATTTCTTCCGACAGTCCTTCTTCCATAATTTCACCATTTTTAATTACAATCATTTTTCCAATTAATTTTTCTTGCCATTTTCATAATCATGAGTTATAATTATTAATATTTTATTTTTCTTTTTGAAAATTTAATAATAATTCAATAATCTTATTTGTATTAAAAATATCAAGTGCGAAGTCGGTTCATCAACTATTAAAACATCTGGATTTAACTCAAACATCATTGCAAACATAATTCTTTTGAAGCATTCCTCCACTAAGCTGAAATGGATATTTTTTAAAACTTCATCAACATTATCCAAATTTACTTTTTCAAAAGCTTCTTTTATAATACATTCTTTTTGATATATTAAAATGACTTTGATACAGCTCAATCACATGTGATTCTATTGTTTTGAAAATCATTAAAAATTGCCATAGGATTTTTGAAATATACGCTATTTGTTTTTCCTCTTTTTCCATCCATTCTTTAATTGATAAATTCAAATAATTTTTGTCATCAAATAATATTTCACCACTTATATTTGCATTTTCCGGCTTAGATCCAACTAATAATTTAGACAGCATCGTTTTCCCAGAACCACTTTCACCTACTAATAGTTAGTGTTTCGCCTTTTATATTTAACGATATATTTTTAAAAATTTTTCTATTTTTATTTCAACATTTTAATTCTTTTTATTTTCTAATCTTTCCATTTTATCTTTTATTCCTTTACTGTCAAAAATATTCCTTAATAAATTAAATGCTAAAAACTGTTAAGAATATTGCTAGTCCGGGATACATTACAAGCCCAGTATTCTTCTAAAATACGGTTTCGCATCGTTTAACATCATTCCCCATTCAGCTATATTTGGTTGTACCCCCAATTCCTAAAAAGTGAAAATCCTGAAATTATAAGAATAACATTTCCTATATTTACTAATGCTATAACTATTATCGGTTTTTAAAATAAATGGTAAAATATGTTCCTTTATAATGAAAAATGTTGGTGCTCAATTAACTGTAGAAAACTTAACATATTCTTCATTTTTACACTCACAACCATATTTCTAAGTATTCTTGCTATAGTAAATCCACTCAATTACTGTTATCGCAATCACTATATTAGTTATTCCTTGCCTAAAATTCCAATTAGTGCCATCGCAAGTAAAAACTTGGAAATGCCATTAATATTTTTACTATCCATAAAAATACTTTATCTACAATTCCACCATACCAACCTGCTATAATTCCAATTGGAAAACTTATAGCTAATGTTATTATTGTTATTAATAATGAAATCGATATAGAAAGTCTAGTACCATACTACCAATCTTGAAAAAAATATCTCTTCCTAAATGATCTGTTCCTAAGATATGTTCCTTATTTGGTAATGCTAATTTTTAGTAATATCAACATATTGTGGATCAAATTTTGTTATTTGACCTGCAAATATTGAAACAAATACTAATATTCCTATTAAAAACACGAAAAATACAATATTTTTATTTCTCATTTTATTTTTCACTTTCATAATTTTATTTTTATTATTTTTCAATTATTTTTGTTTTTGGTTTATTTTGCTTAACTACAAATTGTGTAATTTCATTCACGATTATTGATAAAATTCCAAAAAAATAAAAAGCTGAATTTGGATAAGAGGTAAATCACCGTTTTTAACTGCTGTTGAAAATAGTTTTCCTATTCAGTATGCAAATATTTCTTCAATTAAAAACACTTCCCGACAATCACATACATTACATTTGAACTAAATACTGTCAAAATAGGAACTAAACAATTTCGCTAAAGATGATTTTTTTACTACCTTAAATCTTGAAACTCCACGAATCAAAAGCATATTCTACATGAGGTTTTTCCATTTCAAGTAATATATTTTTCCTAATAAAGAACGTTGTTTGTGCAATTAATGGAATAACTATAGTTACACTCGGTAAAATATAGTTTTTAAAAATCTCCTCTTCCTGAAACTGGTAATATTTTAAATATCGTTGCAAATATTATAATCAATACATATCCTATCCAAAATGTAGGTAATGAAACTCCAATATATGAAAAATTGAACAATCTTATCAATCCACGTATTTTTATAAAGTTGCACTAATACTCCTAAAAATTGGAGAAATTATACCTAAAATAACTAAAGCAAAAATCCCTAATTCAAATGTAAACTGTTGCCATTTTTATCATTTCAAATACAGGTTTGTTTGTTATATAAGATTTTCCAAAATCTCCTTTCAAAATATTTCCAACTCAACTTAAATATTGAATTATATAAGGTTTATCCAATCCTAATCTTTCTCTTGTTACTCTTAAAGTTTCATCTGTTATACTAATATGAGCTACTCTCAAATAATTTTGTAGCTAGGGATCATCGGTGATAACTTTATTAAAGTAAAAGTTATCACCGATATTGCTATTAAAATTGAAAATAATGACAATACTTTTTAACATATTTGTAATCCTTTATATTTATTTTTACTCTAACTACTGTATTTACTGGTAATCTATTTTTCTTCTGGCATAAATTTAACTCCATCTAATTCCCCAGTTCTATAAACACTTAAAACTGCTTGATATGTTAATGGAATATAAACTGCTTGATCATGTAATGTTGTCAATACATAATTATACATTTCATCTAATTTTTCTCATCAGGTTCTACTAATAATGCTTTTTATTGTTTTTATCAATTTGAGCTTTCATCAGTAATCCTAATTGTGCTGCATAGTCTGCCTCCATTAGTTGATCCACCATCTGTCATAGATGTTAAGAATGCATGTGGATCCCAAGGAGCTCCCCAAGTAAAGTTCAACATTACATCATAATTTTTAGTTAATGCATTTTGCCCAATATGCTTTTTCTTCCATTGCCTCTACTTTTACATTAACTCCAATTTTTCCATTCACCTTGTACATATTCTGCAACATTTTTTTATCTGTAACTTTTTGTAGAGATATAAGGGAATGAAATTTCAAATTTTTGTCCATTTTTCTCTTATTCCATCTGCACCTTTTTACCCATCCTGCTTCATCTAACATTTTTTTCAGCTACAGCTAAATCATAATTATATTTTTCTAATTTAACATTTTGTATGTGGTACATTTGGTGCAAACATTGTATCTGCTGGTTTTTCAACTCCACCAAATAAGTTTTTGTGCAATACTTTCTTTATCTATCCGCATGACTTAAAGCTTTTCTTACAGTTACATCTCCTAAAAATTTTACTTGTTGTATTTAATAGCAACATTCTTGATGACATTGACTCTGAGCTGGTCGCTGTATATTTTGGATCTGATTTATATGAATTAAATCTATCTAAACTTATTAACCCATTTCCGTAAATTAAATCAATATTTCCTGCTTCAAACTCTAACGCTAAAGTTTCACTATCAGGAATTACTTTAATTACGATTTCTTTTTGCTGCAGGTTTTTCTCCCCAATAATATTCATTTTGTACGAATACTGCATATTCATTATCTTTATGTTCTTTTTAATACCCAAGATCTCTGTCCCTATTGACGCTTTAATTTCTTTTTCTGGATTTTTCCCTTCATCTGGGAATCCTGCATCACCTAAAATCTTATTGGTCTTATCATTTGCTAAATCATATAATGTTGCTGTATACGGAGTGTCTAACTCTATTTGGAATGTGTAGTCATCCACTGCTTTATATGATTTTTAGATGATTTGTAAATAGCAAACCATGTATGATTAGGTTTTATTTTTCTTTTGAAAAATTGTATCAAAGTTTCTTACAACATTTTTTTGAAGTAAAGTCTGAACCATCAGAGAATTTAACATTTTTCTTAAATTGAAGTATAAGTTTTCCCATCTTCAGACACTGTCCATGATTCTGCTAATGATGGTTTTAATTTCTCCATTTTCTCCATAATAAACTAATCCTTCATAAACCATGTCTTGTGTTATAAATTGACTCGGCAAATATTCAAACGGATTCAAATTACCAACTGCTTCTGTGATTAAAATGCTAATTTAACTACTTTTTGGTACTTCTCCTTTCGCCTCTGTTTTTGAATTTTGACAACTTACTATTAAAATTAATGATAATAACAAGCTAAGTGTTGCGATAATTTTTCATCTTTCCTCCTATAAATTTATTTCATAACAAAATTCTAATTACTTTTTTTGAAAATGTCAATAATTAGAATTTAAAAGTTATTGTATGTAGTATTTAGTATAACATCATTTTTAATTTGTCAATCAAATTTTTATACATTGTCAAAGTATCATTATTGTAAATTCATTTATTATATCTTATAACTTATATCGTTACTAGAAATGAAAAAGTGCTATATAACTTATTTGTTATATAACACTTGTATTTCTACCATTTATATTCAAAACCCTAAATCAAATTTATTTTTATTTTTTCTAATTTTACTTAAATTTGTTTCAAATCCTGCTTTAATTTTAAAGTTATTAATAGGACTTAAACTTAATCCTAATTTCATATTTGTTTCAAAATATTTCTCTTGTTTTTCTATATTTTTCTTGTCCTATTAATTGTATGCTCGTTATTATATTTGGATTTTTGTAATAAAATCTATTCCCATATATTTATTTTTCAGCACTTATTCCAGTTTCATAATATATACTAGATAATTCAGATTTAATTTTATTATATTGTATTTCATTATCGTTGATTTCTTTATCATTCAATGGAATATAACTATAACCCAAATTATTAATATAAGTTAATTTAGTATTTTCTCCTATTTCATATTTTTTGGATTTATACCTACATTAATATTATTTATAAATGATACTGTTTTGAACTTTATTTCCAATATTTATTTCGTTTTTAATTACACCTAACGATGTAGAAATATCAAAAATTCCATTTTTATACCCTATTTTTGGAATTACTGCAAATGTTTTTATATTTAGCTTGATTACTCTCAATTTTATCATTTCAGTAATATCTACTTTGTTATCTAAATATATAAATTCTACATTATATGCTAAATTTTCTCTTTATTTGTTTGATTAATTTCAACTAAAATTCCTTTAGAATTTATTTTATCCGTATAATTTGAAACGATATTATTATTGTTTATATCATTTTGATTCAAATATTTTTGCATCAATGAAATTACTATATGAAACTTTTGAGATCATATCTACTAAATTCATATTACTATCTATAATTGAGAATAATCTCATATCATATTTTTCTTAAAAAGCTCAGCTAATTCATAGTGTAAATAATAATGTCCGGCTTCATTTGAAAAGTAGTACCTTTTTACCATTTTGCTCCATGTAAAATTATCTAAATTCAATACATTAAATTTCCTATTTGTATTTGCTATACGCAATTTTTGTTGTCCTAATTTATTTAAAACATCAGCTGAAAGGTTTAAATTTACATTTATGTCTTCATTTGAATTATTAATAGTTAAGGCATCCTCTAACATTTTATTCAATGTCACTTCAAAAATTCCAGTACTAATATAATTATTTATTGTTAATCTTTGATCAAATAATTTAACTGTTCCGTTATTTGTCAATTCACTAATATTATTATTTTTCTTGTGTAAATGTTAGTTCACTATTTTGAGCTACATTTTGATTTTAGCATCAACTTTATTCAATGAATCTATATTCAATTTACCTGAATTTACACTTACTGTCATATCTTTTATACATTGTATCATTCAATAATTTCAATTTTACTATTTCCATCAAAATTATAATTTGAATTTAACGCTTTGTTATTATCTAATGTTAAATCAACATCTGTAAGATTTATGTTTCCTCCAAAGTCTGATGTATCTTTTATATTTAACTCTGCTGAAACATCTTTTTGTAACATTAAATGCTCCCGTTCCTTTTTAATTTTGCATTAGAAATTTTATCTCTATCAAGTTTAACATTTAATGTTCCATGTCAATCACAATATTTCCACTATTATTTAATTTTAGACGCTTCTATATCAACTTTAGTAGTTCCAGTTTTTATTAAATCTCCTGTCCCTGTGATTTCTGGAATTATTGTCCCATCATTTGCTAAGTTTAAATCAAGTTTTGTATCATTAGATAAATTTTAAGTTATCTACATTAACATTTTTGTTAATTCAAGTGTTCCTGCTTTTTACATCAAGATTTTTATAATTTACTATATTTACATTTTCTCCTAATGTTAATTTTACCTAATCCTGTTTTTCTAATTTGTTTGTTTTCAGAACCTTGATTTTACATTTAATTTCGCTAATATTTTATCTCCTGTTATATCTAAAGTTACATTTGATGTTCCTTTAGCTTTTATCTTAGCTTCTGAATCTAATGTTTTATCTTCTTTTTAATGTTAAATTTGCATTATCTAAATTTAAGTTTCCACTAAAGTTTTCAATATCTTTTACTTCTACATTTGAATCTTTTCAAATGTTAAGTCTGCTGTACCTTTTACTTTATTGCTTAATACTTTTATCGCCTGTAACTCTTAATTCTCCTGCTTGTAGGTCAATACTTCCTTCACTATTAAGTTTATTTGAAGCTATGCTGATTTACCTGCTCAAGTTTTTACTATATCTCCTGCACCTTTAATATTTGATGTCATTTCAATATCTATAGTATTATTTGCATTTAATTTTAGTATTTGTATCTACTATTAACATTTTCTATTGGTATATTTTTACTTATTTCTAATGTTCCCGCTTACATCTAAGTGCTTAAAGTTCTTAATATTTAGATTTTCTCCTAATGTTAGTTTTAGAATCTCCTAGTTTTTCTATCTTATTAGTATCTAGACCTTTATTTTCTACATTTTAATTTATTTTAATACCTTATCACTTGATAAATCTAGCTTAATATTTGAACTTTCCTTAGCTATTATATTTGTATCTGTATTTAATGATTTATCTTCTTTTTGAGTGTTAATGTTGAATTTTTCTAAGTTTAAATTTCCACTAAAGTTTTCTATATCTTTTTACTTCTACATTAGAATCTTTAAATGTTAAGTCTGCATTTCCTTTTTACTTTATTACTTAATACTTTATCGCCCTGTAACTCTTAATTCCTCCTGCTTGTAGGTCAATACTTCCCTGTACTATTTAACTTAGAACCTTCTATATCAATTTTGTAGTTCCTACTTTTTATTAAATCTCCTGTTCCTGTGATTTCTGGAAGTTATTGTTCCATTAGTTATAAAGTTTAAATCAAGTTTTGTACTATCTTTTAAATCTATATTTGAAAGCTTCTATATTTTTCTTAAGTTCTAATTCTCCTGATTTTACTTCTAATGTTTTAAAAATTAGTAATGTTAGTATTAACACCTAAACTTAATTTACCAGTACCATCTTTTAATAACTTTATTAGTATTTCCTTCACTTGTATTTTTATTTTCTAAATTTATACCAGTTACATTAATATCATTATTAGATGAAAGTACAACATTGCTGTTATTATTTGTTTCCACTTTACCTGTATTATTTATAGCCTTATCATCTTTTTAGTATAATATCTCCATTTTGTGCTACAAGTTTACCTGTAAAATTATCTAAAGTTAGTAAATGTTAAATCTTTATTTGATTTATTAGTATATGACCCAACTCCTGTTAAATTATAGCCTATAACTCTGTCTTCAGCATCATTACTTGATATATTATAATCATAATTAACATCTGGTTGATTTGTTAGACATTACCTTTCCATTAAACTCTTTAAAGTTATCTTGAATTTCAAATTTTTGCATTATTATTTCTTTTCAAATTTTTATAACCCCTTTACCTGATACTTTAGAATTTATAGTAAGACCTGTACCTGAACCAAAGAAACCACCTGATTTAAAGATTAAACTAGCAGTATTAACATTATTACTTCTAAGAACTATAGGGTTAACAAAAAGTAGCTCCCCCTCCACCACCATTATCTTCATAGCTTTCACCATTTATAATTTCACTATCTCCAGCACTATTACTTGCAGATATAACTACTTTCGTTAATTCCTGTGAATTTTTATCCTCAATTTTAGATTTATAATCTCTTAAATATAGTTTTGAACGTTTTAATTCAAGTTCTTTTAATCCACTATTTAATATTGTATTATCACTATATACTAATTTTTAAACTAGCTTTCGATCTAATGTTAAAAATAGAATTAGCTTCAACAGAAAGTGATTGCATTGTCATTCTTTGATTTGTAACATACATATTAGCACCATCTGCAATAGTAACTTTACCAATATTAAGACTTCCTCTATCTCTACTTACACCATTTATATTAAGATTGCTATACACAGGATCGTTATAACCTTTTAATGCTGTTACTGAGTTTATATTTATATTTGCATTTTCTGTTACTTTTTATTAATCCAAATGATGATTTAATATCACCATTTGATTTATTAGTTGAAATAGTAAGTTTAGTAGGATTATGAAGCATTCTTTGTAATTTTCTTCACCTGAAGGCAATTTTTCTTGTTTTTAACAGTTACTGCATCATTTAATTCAACATCATTTTTCCAGTACATCTTTATCATAAATTAATTCCCCACCATTCATTACAACATTACCTTTTAAAATTATTTTTTTATTATCAAATTTTTATAGTTCCTGTACCTTGTTTTTACGATATTCAAATTCCCAGTCAATGTCGTATTTATAGTTGTTGCTTTTATCACTATCAAGCGTTGCATTTGCTTTTATTTGTACCACTGTTAGTTAATGTTCCATATTTGTTTGAAGCGTTATTTAATTTTATTGAAACATTATTATCATTAATATCTAATATTCCACCATCTTTAATTAAAAACTTCATTTTTTTATTTTTGTAACATTTTCAGAACCCTAATTTAAGTGTTATGTCCCCTTTATTTTTCTCCATTTTTTATTTTCCCATAACAGTTACTTTATTATCAAAAATTTTTATTATCTCCTGTTAAAAGTAACCACACCACCACTTAAATTTTGAGCATCAACTTCAAGCTCTTTATTTCCTAAAGCGGCTGTATATGTTAAATTCCTTCTCCAGAAAAATCTTGTTTTATCATTAGTTGTTGTATATGTATTTAATGTTACATCCGAACCTTTTTAGCTCCTACCGCTATATTTTTTACATTTTATACTATTTTCGTTAGTTAATTCAAGAACTCCAATAGAACTATCTTTTCAAATTATTATGTAATTCATTCCCCGCTGTTGCACCATAACCTAAATCTAAAAATTTAGAACTTGAACTATTTTTGTTTACTACAAAAATTTATACCATCTCTAATAGATATATTAACATTAGCTTTACTTGACAATCCATCTATAACGACATTCCCTCTATGTTTGTTGTTCCCAGCATTAATATTTCTAAGTGTAGATCCATCTTCAAGCTCAAGTCCTTTTTAAAGTAATAGTTCCATTATCTCCACCTAAATTTATATTCCTTATACTATTATCTATCGCTTTGTCATCAGCACCTATTGTTATATTGTTTTTAGAACCGATATATAAATTTGTATAATTAGCATATTTTTCTATCTAACTCTGATAAACTTTTACCTAAACTAATTACTCCATTTGAAGTAGTGTCAATTTTATCTAAAAACACTAAGATTAGAGTTATCATTTACTCTTAAAAGTCCTTTTTCTTCTATTTTGTATGTTCCATTAGATAAAATATTCTCATTTTTCACTTTCAACAACTCCATCTTTTTATATCTAAACTACCTGTAAAATTATTTCCAACATTAGTTAATTTCAATAACCCATTTCCATCTTTAATCCCATTCATAGCTCCTGAAATTTTAGAATTAATTTCTACTAAATTATTATTTTCTACAGTAGCATTAAAATTATTTTGAAGCTCCACTATTAAAACTGTAATATTTCCATTTTACATTTACCTTATTAACTTCACTTTGATCTTCATAACCTACATATGGTTTTGTTTCATCTAATTTAGTTAATACTTCTCCTGTCGCAGTTAAATCTAATTTACCTGATACATTAATATTGCTTTCTACTTTAGTCGCTCTATCTAATTGTAAAGTTGACCCATTATCTATATTAATATTTCCTGCTTTTAAAAGTCGTTTTTCAAATTGATTTTTCTAAAACATTATTTTTCATACCCACTCGTTATAACATCACCAGAAATAGAAACAGTTCCTTTTTTCACATTAAGATCTCCAGTTATATCTGTATTTCCTCTTAAATTCCATTTAGCATTGTCTTTAACTTCATCTGGGTTATACTCAACATCCATATTACCATTAAATTTACCTAAAAATACTCTGTCTTTCCTTTGTGTAAACTTAAATGTTGATTTATTCGTATTATCTTCATTAGAAATTATTGCATCTTTATCTAAATGATATATGTCATTAAATGATAAATTATGACCTTTTAATTCTAAAGTACCACCACGATGCCCCAAAATATATCTTTGTTATCATTTAACTGATTATCTTTATTTAATATTACTTTTTGCACCTTTGTGCTACTCTTATATGACTTGCTGCATAACCATTATTATTGTCTAATATTAAACTTCCTTCCCCAATATTAACTTCAACATCATTTTTGAGCATTTCCATTTAATGTTAGGCTTCCTTCTCCTCTTTTTCTTATGATAGTTTTATTATCTGATATGATATTATAATTTACATTGACATCTTTATCTATCATTAAACCTGCTACACCAAACTTACCAGTACCTGTAATAGTTGCATCTTTTACTAAATCTAAAACGAGAAGCACCAGTATCACTATCACTATTTACAGTTAAAGTCAATCCATCTTTAGCAAAAAGTTTGATTTTTTAGCTGTTGCTACATTATCATCTATAACTCTTGTTGTACCTCCAAAACTTAAAGTTTTTACCATTAAGTTCAACACTATCTGCTTCTATTTTTCATCTTCTATACTTTTCAAATAAGCATTTACTGCATTTGGATTTTGTCTGATTATAGATTTCTTTATTCCAGTTATTATCTCCTGAACCTGCTGAGTTTTCTCCAGCTAATAACCATTTTTGGTTAGTCGCATCCCAAATATACGCAGGTGATCCACTATCTCCAGGTCTACTTGCACTATCTAACGCTGTTTTGAACCCCTCTTTGCATTTGTATCCAAAAACTTCCGCTTCCGCTTCCACCCTCTTTATAGTATATTTTATTTAATCCTCCAGCTATATTTCCATATCCTACCGGGTATCTTTCTCCTCCATCGTGAGCATAACTATTTACTCCACCACCAGTTCTAGCTACTAAATCACCAATATGAATTTGATCCCTACTTTTAATAGTTTCTGGTGTATATCCATCAAAAAGCAATAGTCCCTAATCTTCCTATTGAATAATCATTACCTAGATTTCTCATATATGGCATTTTTAACACGCTCAGAATATTCTTTTACTATATCTTCTTTTAGTTTTTGCCTTATCTTTAAATCCTTCTGACAATTCAACATCTTTTTCTTAAATGTCTTTGTATAAATGTGAAACTTCCCAGTTTCCAACGTGACTTGCAGTTGATAATATTTGAGAATCTCCCCAAAGAGCATAAGCTCCACCATCTACCATACCATCAAAATTAGGTATTGGTTGTTCTATTGTTGCAGGATCTCCTAATCCATCTTTTTATATACAATTACTCCTTTTTAGTATATTTTTAAATTTACCTCTATTATTTGCAAAATCTTCATAGTCTGACCAATATTGTTCTGTACCTTCCGTGATTTGAAAAATCCTATTGTACTTATACAAAAAGTAACATCATTAATTTTTGAATTTTTTTCATTTTTCTATCTTCCTTACCTTTATAATTAACAAAATTTATTCTCTTCTATCTAAATTATACCTACAATTTTATCATTTTTATTAAAATTTTTCTATAAGATTAAATTTTATAATTTATTATTTCATCTTAATATTTACCTAAAATAATTTTTATTCCATTTCTACCTAAGAACATTTATTTTCTTATTATATTTATTTTTATTATATATTTTTATATCTATAAACAAAAATCCCTTATAACATTTCCGTAAATCTATGATAATTAGCATTAACTTTTCCAATTTTTCCTTGACTTTTTATTTTTACGGTATACTATAATATAAATGATAAAATTATACATTATTAGGAGGCAATTATGTTTAAAAGAGTTCTGGAATTTTATTCCACCCCACTTCACTTCTGGAAAATACGGTATTGGTACTCTAGGGAAAAAGCTTTTGACTTTGTTGATTTTTAGCTAACGCAAAAACAACAATTATGGCAAATATTTCCATTAGAGATACAACATGGTTACGAATTCTCCATATCAATCATTCTCTACTTTCGCGGAAATCCTTATTTTAATTGATTTTGATTTACTTATTGAAGGTGGATTATTAGAACAAAGCGATTTAGAAGGTATTAATTTTGGAGATAACGAAGAATATATTGATTATGGTGCTATTTATAATGAAAAATACCCATTATTAAGAAAAGCATATGAAAATTTCAAAAATTGGAAAACAATCCTTACACAAAAATTATAATGATTTCAAATGGTGTAACGGTTGGTGGCTTGAAGATTACGCAATGTACATCGCACTTAAAAATCATTTCAATGGTTTTTACCTTGGAATGAATGGTACCAGATGATATAAAAGCTAGACATCACGATGCAATGGAAAGATATAAATGGGAAATTGGTGATGATATTGAATATCATAGATTTATACAATTTTTATTCTTTACACAATGGAACGATGTAAAAGAATACGCAAATAATAAAAGGTATAAAAATAATTGGGATGATACCCTATATTTGTTGCAGCTGACAGTGCTGATGCTTGGGCAAATCCAGAAATTTCTCTTATTTGATCAAGATAGAAAACCTGTAAAAGTTGCAGGAGTTCCACCTGATTATTTCAGTGCTACCGGACAATTATGGGAAATCCGTTATATGATTGGAATAAATTAAAAAGAAACTGGATATAAATGGTGGATTGATAGAGTTAGAGAAGTTTTATATTTATGTGACATTATTCGTATCGATCACTTTAGAGGATTTGAAGCATATTGGGCTGTTCCTTTTGGTGAACCAACTGCACAAAATGGTCAATGGGTTCAGAATATGGAATTGATTTATTTAATGCAATTAAAAATGCTTTTAGGTAAATTACCAATCATTGCAGAAGATTTAGGTACAATGACACAAGGAGTTATTGATTTAAGAGAAGGAACTGGTTTCGAGGAATGAAAAATTTTAGGATTTGCATTTGATTCTCAAGAAGAAAACGACTACTTACCTCATACTTATACTAAAAACTGTGTCGTTTATACTGGTACTCATGATAACGATACTTTTCGTTGGTTGGTTCAATCAAGCCAATGAAGCAGATAAACAATTTTGCTAAAAATTATTTTGAATACAAGAAATGATAATGAAATTCACTGGGGATGCAATAAGAGCCGCTTGGAGTTCTGTTGCAGATATGGCTATCGCCCCTATCCAAGATTTCTTTGGTTTAGAAGTGAAGCTCGTATCAATACTCCGGGGAGTTGCTTCAGGTAACTGGCAATGGAGGGATCAAGATAATATTCTTACAGATGAATTAGCTGAAAAAATAGCAAATCTTACAAAAACATATTCAAGATAATATAACTAACATAAATATCCCATAATAAAAAGTTTAATTTTTATCCTTGATGATAATTTTTAAACTTTTTCTTTTTAAACAATATTTTTTTGTTTTTACTATTTTTAAGTTATAATATAAATATGATTTACGGAAAGGAGAAAATTTATATGAGTAAATATAGGCAAGTCTATAATGATATAAAAGAAAAAAATCAATAATGGACAGCTTCAAACTGGTACTTTTTAGAAAGCGAGATCTGATTTAGCACATAAATATTCATATTCAAAAGATACTATTAGAAAAGCGTTATCAATGTTAGAATTAGATGGATATATACAAAAATAAAAGGTAAAAAAATTCTTTAATTTTAGAAAATGGTCGTATGAAAAATTCTCTTTTAACTGAAATTCGTACTTCACAAGAATTGAGATCTTGGAAAAATTATGATACACATACACATTTAATTAGTCTTTATATAGTGCAAGGTCAAAGGAAGATATAATGAATATTTTTAATGTTAAAAGAAGACAAAGATTTTTATAAAGTTGTGCGTAATCGTTCTATTAATGGGGAAAATTTAGAATATGATGTTCTATATTTTGATAGAAAAATTGTACCGTTCTTAAATAAAAATATTGTTGAAAAATCTATTTATAAATATTTAGAAAATGAACTAAATTTAAAAATTTCTCATTCAAGACGAGAAATTAAATTTAGATATGCAACTGAAGATGAAAGAGAAAAATATGGATTTAGGTGAGTATAATATGGTTATAGTAATTGAAAGTCATACATACTTGTCAAATGGATATTTATTTCAATACGGTACAACGACTTACAGACCAGATAAATTCACATTTACCACTATTGCAAAAAGATAATATTTGAAAGGAAAATTTATGAGAATATTAGTTATAGAAGATGAAAAATCTTAATGATATTATTGTTAAAAGATTAAAAGTAGAGCATTACGGAGTTGACGCTTGTTATGATGGAGCTGAAGGACTTGATTATATTTTTAGCAACAGAATACGATGCTATTATTTTTAGATGTAATGTTACCAAAACTTAATGGTTTTGAAATTTTATAAGAGAAAAAGAAAATAAAAACACCTGTTTTATTACTTACGGCAAAGGATAGCGTTGAAGATAGAGTTCATGGTCTTGACTTAGGAGCTGATGATTATTTATTAAAAACCTTTTTGCTTTTGATGAATTACTTGCAAGAATTCGTGTTTTACTTAGAAAAAGCATCAAATACTGAAAACTGCAAATAATATTTTTTTCAATCGCTAATCTTAGTGTTGATGTCACTTCAAGAACTGTTAAGCGTGATGATAAAAGTCTTAAACTTTCAACTCGTGAATTTACAATTTTTAGAATATATGATTAGAAATAAAGGTAAAAATTTTTAAGTCGTGATACTATTGAACAACATATTTGGAATTATGACTATGAAGGTGGAACAAATGTGATTGATGTTTTACATTAGATATTTAAGATTGATGATGGCTATGAACCTAAATTAATTCATACTATTCGTGGAATTGGTTATGTTCTGAAGGTGGAAAATGAATAAGATTAAACAATTTTTCAAAGAAATTTATCAATAAAATGGTCTATCACAATGTGGTATATGTTTTTAATGACCGGACTTGTAGCAATTTTTCTTTCCATTATACTTTATTTAAGTAATAATATTATTAGACAAAATGTTTATGATTATTTAAAAATGGAGTTCAAAACAGTTTTTCTCAAATTGAATCTGACGAAGAAGGAAATATTATTGATAATAAATTAGACACAATTTTAGGTGTTGTAGAAATTTCAATTTATAATAAAGATAAAGAATTTGTATATGGAAATTCATCTATTGATTTTGAATATGACGATAATTTTGATCTTATAAAAAAATTTAATACATTAAAATATAATCATGACAAATGGTACATATATGAAGATGTTAAAAATTATCCAAATTATGGAAATATTTTGGGTTCGTGGAATAATAAAAGCAACTTTACTTGATAATATTATTCAATTTATTATACTAAGACTTACTATCAGTCTTCCAATTTTTTATTATTTTCTGGAATTACAGGATTTTTTTAATAATAAGAAACTCACTAAAACCTATTAATTTTTATAAAAATACAGCTTTAAAGATTCATGCTGGAAACGATTTGACAAAAAGAATTAATCTCGGTGAAGGTAAAAATGAAGTTTATACTCTTGCAGAATACTTTTGACGGAATGTTTGATAAATTGCAAAATTCTTTTGATAGTGAAGTACAGTTTACTTCGATGTTTCTCACGAATTACGAACTCTATATCTGTTATAAAATCACAAAGCAGAATATGGAAAAACAAATATTGTATCAATTAACGAAGCAAAAGATATTTTGAATATTATTTATGATGAAAGTCAAAAATGTCAAATTTAGTTTCACAATTATTGACTTTAGCTCGTATGGACAAAGGGTATCATAAATTAAATTTAGAGAATATTAATTTAACTGAATTGATAGAAATTGTAGCTGAATCACAAAAATTTAATGCTGAACAAAAACATTATTATTACTTACGATTTTAAAAGAAGATATTTTTTTGCCGATGTAGACGAACATATGATTATGAGAGTTTTTATAAATTTAATTTCAAACGCTATTAGTTATGGAAAAAGAAAATGGATTTTATTCATATTACATTACAATTAAGTGAAGATAAAAATTTATTTTAATAGAAATAAAAGATAATGGAATTAGGGATTTCTAAAGAGAATATTAATAAAATATGGGACAGATTTTTTTCCAAGTTGAATCTTCTCGAACGGGTGACAATTCAGGTTTAGGGACTACCTATGGTACGAGGAATTGTTGAAGCTCATAATGGGAAATTACAGTTGAAAGTAAATTAGATATTGGAAGTACATTTAAAAATAAAAATTACCAAAAATTTAATCTTCATTTTTCTTTAATTTTAGCATGATATTATTAATGTAGAAAAATGAGAGAGACAGTTAAACTTGGAGGAATCTTTTAATGAAAAATAAAATTACAAATATAGGCTTATTTTATCTTTATCAGGAATTATAAGCTTTTCACAAATATATCCAAAAATAAAAGAACAAAAAACTTTTACCACTTAATCAGTGTTTCAAACAAAAATACAAAAATTACAGCTGAAAAAGCTAAAGCTAAAATTGCTTTAAAAACATGCTAAAGTATTAAAAAGTAATGCAAGATTTCGTAAAATTAAAGCTTGATATAGAACACGGTATTTTAGTATATGAAATGGAATTTATAGTAGGTAACGCTGAATACGAATATGAAATTGATGCGAGATAATGGAAGTATCGTTAGCTACGAAATAGAATGGTAATAATAATTTTAACAATTCATAATCTTTTGTAAATCATGGGTAAAATAAAGTTTTTCTATGCAAATATTAGACATTTATAATCATTCCCAAACAAAGAGAGTTTTTACACTCTCTTTTTATTCTTACTAAAAAGTTATATACTCTTTTTTATAAAAACTAAAATAATCTATTTTTTTAACTTTTTTCATAATTCTATTTATTTTAATTTTTCTAATTACATAAAAAGTAGCTATAAAAATAGCTACTTCAATAATATTTTAATTATTTTTAATTTAATTTTTGGGAATATAAATACTCCATAAATAGTACTGCATGAGCTCCTATCACTCCACCAATTTCTCTATTTAAAATCGTTCCATAAACTTTTTGATTCTTTCAATATTTCATTTTTGAACTTTTTGTTAAACTTTTCTAATTCTGTTGGAGTACTCCCCATGCTGTACACATTATTAAACTTTGTTTTTGCTTTCATCTTTAACATATTTTTTCAATATATTTTTGAGCATTATGCTCTCCTAAAACTCAATAGTTACTTCACCTTGAGTTATAGTAAGAATAGGTTTCATTTTTAATAATCCTCCCTATAGCAGAACTTGCTTTTCCTATTCTTCCACCTCTTTCAAGATATGTCAATTCAGGAATAATTATCAATAATTTACCTTTATTTTTATAATTATTTGCCCAATTTATAATACTATTAAAAGCTTTCTTTTTTTCTTAGCTTTTTAGCTGCCTCTAAAACAAGTATTCCTTGTAATAATGAAGCTCCCATACTATCTACTAATTCAATGTCATTTTCTCTATTTGTTAAAGATTTAGCAACTCTAGCTGCTTGCAATGTTCCACTTAACTTACCTGATAAATGTATTGAAATTATTTTTGTATCCTCTTTCAAACAATTTATTATAGACATTTGAAATTTCTTGAGGTGCTGGCTGTGAAGTTTTTATTACTATTTTTCATCTATCATATAATTCCAAAATTGTTGTTTTGATACTTCTAATCCATCTTTATAAATTTCACCTTTTTTATATCTAATTTTAAAAGGTACTATTTTTATTGGTAAATCTTTAATATCCTCTAATGTTAAATCTGAAACTGAATCCGTTACAATCGCTATTTCTGGCATATTTGGATCTTTATTTTCTAAATAAATATAGTAATAATAATTTTCTTGATCTCCATCAATTATATCCGCTTTTATTTTACTTAATTTATGTTTTAATAAATCTTTACTTCCTTCACATTTTTCTTTACCCGTTACAACTGTTGCAACTACTGTATCATCTGTCACTAATTCATTCAACATCGTTTCCAACATCGTTGGTAAATTTTCATCTGTATATTTAATTTTTACCATTTATTAATCCAATATAACTATCTTTTTATAACTAATTCATCAATTTTAGTATCTCTAACTGCTTTAGTTATTTCAATTGAATAATTTCTTTTTCTAAAAGTTTTTAAATCTTCAAAAGTTTCTTCTTTATTTTTATATAAAAAAATATCCTTCTAACATTGTTTTTTTGTTTCATAAACAATAACATTTTTATCAGATTTTTCTGCTGCTAATTTTGCTGTTGTTATAACATTCTTATTATTTGGTAATATAATAATATTTTTTGTTTATCTAATTTTTGTTGCTTCTAACATATCTTGAACACTAGGATTTTTACTTTTGTCCACCTAATATTACAACATCTGCACCTTTTTTTAAAAACTCATCTTTCAATACTTCCGAATCTGCCAATATTACATAACCTGTATTTGTTTTTGTTTGTTTTTATTTACAAAAATTTTTAGCTTGATCTTTTTCGCTAGAAAAATGTAAATTATCGTGTTGTAACTTCATATTTTCTATTTTCATTTTTCAAGTGGATAGTATTCTAATGCAATTTCCATAGCTTTCCCCGGATGATTTGTATGAATATGTGTTTTAAATTTTTTTCGATGTTTTGTGCAAATACTGCTGAGATCTCCTAATTCAAGCACTCTTCTTTTATACTCATCTGTATCAAAATCACCATTTAAAATAATATATTCCATACAATATTGAAAATGAATACTATCAGGATCATGATCGATATTTTGCTATTGTTTTTATCAAATTCATTTTTCTTTTACTTGAGCTTTTTGTCAATTCTGCCAACATATTTAATTCTGTTGTAACTTTATAAAATCCTTCAAATAAGAAAAAAATAATCCTTTTCCACCTGCATCAACAACACCAGCTTCTTTTAATTTAGGTAATAATTCTGGTGTTTCTTCTACTGCTAATTCAGCAGCTCTTGTAATTTCTTTTCAAAAATACAGATAAATCTTGTACTGAATCTGAAATTTCTTCTAGCCTTTTCTGATATTTTTCTAATAACTGTAAGCATTGTTCCTTCAATTGGCTCACTAACAGCATTATATGCAGTTTCTTTAGCTTTTAACTAATGCTTCCACTACATCTTTTGTTAATAATCTAGTTTTTGTTCCAATTCCTTTTAAAAATCCTGTCACAACTTGTGATAAAATCGTCCCTGAATTTCCTCTAGCTCCCATCAACACTGCTTCTTCTACTACATTTATCAATTCTTCCATTGAACTTTTTCAGTCGTATGATGTTCAATCTCTGAAATCATTGAATTCATAGTCATTGACATATTACTTCCAGTATCTCCATCTGGTACAGGATAAACATTTAATTCGTTTAGTAAATCTTCATGTTTAATTATCCATTTTCCACCACCAGTTAATACTTTTCTAAGCCTTTTGGCATCTAAATACTTTATTGCCATTTCTCCTCCTAATTTTTTTGTCTTTTTACGACAATTCTATAAACAGAATTTTTTATTATTTTTGTAATTTTTGTTTTTAAATTCCTCAAATAAATAGCTCATTATCTATTATACAATTTAATTATATTATCTCTTCAATAGCTAATTCACTAAAATTATATCATATTTTTTATTTTTCAATTTTTTCTTAAAGTAAAAAAACCTCAAATTATCTATGATTATTTTACCATACATCATTTGAAAGTTTATACAAAATAATATTTATTTAATTTTTCCCTAATTTCATATCTAAACGCCATTTAGGGCTTCTCCATCTTTGCTCCAATATTCATCCATTGAAATAATTTTTATTATCTTTTTATATTAATAAATGAAATTACACGAAAAGAAATAGTATTTTCTATATTGAATACCCTTGTTATCGTTATAATCAAATCTTCTTTTTCTATTCTCTCTACCTCTCCATCCCATTTCCTGGATATTTACTAATTAGCTTCTATAAATTCTTCTAAAGAAAATTCTTTCATTTGTATTATACTATCTTATAATTGCTGTATTATCAAAATATTTTTATCTCAGTTTCTTTTTGATGAACTATAGCATCCCAAAAATTTTCTAATTTCAAAATTTTTTCAATCCTATTCATAATCTTACTATCCTTTTTTATTTTTTCTATTCTTTTATATGTGTAAGACCTTGCTCTATAATATGTTTAATATGCTCATCATCTAATGAATAATAAACTGATTTTTCCTTCTTTTCTATGCTTTTACAAGCCTTCCTTGTTTCAATACTCTTAATTGATGTGATATAGCAGATTGTGTCATTCCTAAAAAGTGCGCAATATCACAAAACACATTTCAGAATAAAAATAAAAGCATTTAATATTTTTATTCTTGTTCCATCTCCTAAAATTTTGAAAAACTCTCCTAAACTATATAGCACATCTTCTTCCGGCATATTTTTCTTTTCACTTTTTTGAATTACATCTTCATGAATTGTCGTTATTTCACATATTGATATTTTTCATCTCATCAATTCCTTTTATTTTTAACTAATCTCACTTATACTTTTTTCTATTTCAGAAATCAATAATAAACTTGTCCCTTTTTCTATAACTGAATCAGGTTTAGGGTTTATTGTTGAATTATTTTTCCCCTTTTTTATTCCAATGACATTTACTTCATATTTATTACGTAAATCTAATTCTCTTAATGTTTTTCCTATAAAAGCTTTCCGGACTTTTTATCTCAAAAATTCCATATTCATTTGAAAATTTAAAATAATCTATAATATCAGGAGCTATTGCTCTTAGTGCAATCGATTCTCCCATTCTTTTTTTCTGGATATACAACTTCAGTAGCTCAACTTTTTCTAATACTTTTCCTTGAATAACTGTTTTTAGCTTTTACAAATTATATTTTTTAACACCACTTTCTTTCAACGCCAATGTTATTAAAATACTTGACTGCAAATTTGTTCCTATACAAACAAAAAGCTGTATCAAAATTATCTTTTTATTATAATTCTTTTTCATTTTCTGCATCCAATATAATTCCATCTGACACAATATGACTATCTACGACTTCCTGTACCATTCTTCCTTTTCATCTATTGCTAAAACTGTTTCACCATTTCTATATAGTGTTCTTGCTACACTTCTTCCAAATTTCCCAAGCCCTATAACTACATAATTTGCCATTTTTTTCTCCTAACCAATTAATATATTTTTCCTCTGGATATTTATATTTTTTTGTTTTAATTAAATTTTCAGATAAAAATAATGCTATAGTTAATGATCCAACTCTCACCTATAAACATTGTTAATACTAATAATATTTTTGAACTATCATGTAATAAAGGAGTTAAACTCTTGATAATCCAACTGTCCCATATGCTGAAACAACTTCAAATAATAAATCAAAGAAATTTTGTTTATTTTTCAATTATTACTAATAAAAACAAAATTAAACTTATATAAAGAATAGACATTACTACTATTGCTATCGCTTTATAAAATAATTTCCCCAACTTATTCTTTTTAGCTCCTATTTCTACGTCTTCCAATCCTCCTAAAATACTTTTTAACCCTAAAAATAAAACACCAATTGTTGTTGTTTTTATTCCTCCTCCTGTTGATCCCGGAGATGCACCTATAAACATTAGAAAAACATATAATAAAGCCGTACTCTCACGTAAACCCGAAATTGAAATCGTATTAAATCCTGCTGTTCTTGTTGTCATACTTTGAAAAAGAAGCTCCTACTTTTTCAATAAAATTCAAATTTAACAATGTATCTTTATTAGTATACTCAAAAATAAAAAGTCATAATAGTTCCTACAATTAATAAAAACTAAACTATATTTTTATTGATATTTTAGTCGTTAATAAAATTCGTTTATCTTTTTGTTATATAGTAATTATAGATATTCATAATTACAGCAAATCCTAATCCTCCTAATATTACTAACATAGATATTGTAATATTAACAATCCAACTTCCTCTAAATGATACTAAATTATCTGAAAAATAACGAAAATCCTGCATTTGAAAAAGCTGAAATAGAATGAAAAATACTATAATATAATGCTTTTATAAATCTAAATTTTTGTATAAATTCAAAAAGTAATACTGCTCCCAAAAAGTTCTGTTATAAATACAATGAAAATTACTTTTTTAAAAACTTGAATATTAAAAAGCGATTCTATATTTCCTTCTTCCTGTATTATGTTTTTATAACCTATTTTTTTAGAAAAATAAGTATAAAAAAATGACGATATCGTAATGACACCTAAAGCTCCTATTTGTATAAGAATTAATAATATTGTTTTTCCTACTATATTATAATCCGTAGCTAAATCTTTTTACTGACAATCCTGTAACACAGAGTGCTGAAGTTGCCATAAATATTCCATCTATCCATTTTATTTTTTTCTCCATTACTTGTTGATATTGGCATTGACAATAAAGTCCCACCTATTAAAATCATTAATAAAAATGAAATTAATATCAAAAGTATGGCGAGAAAAATCTTTTTTATCATTTTACCCCTTACAATTCTATTTCTTTTCTTTGTTGATTTTTCTTCAATTAATTCAGTAAATTCTATTATTTTTACCTGCTATTTGATGTAAATAATCTTTATCATCTATTAAATTTTCAACTTCTTTAAATAAAACATCCCAACATTCATAAACTTTTTGGTATTATATTTTTACCTGTTCTAGTTAATTTTTGTAAATGATTGTTTACCACTTTTTTACTCTTTTCAACATATTTTTTTATAATCAATTTATCTACAAATCTTGTTACTGTTGAAGGTGCTATAGTCAACGCTTCTGAAATTTCATTTACTGACATTCCTTTAGGTTTATCTTGTAAAATTAACATTAAAAATGCATGTTTCGGACAAATATCTAACTCTGAAAAAGATTCTTCTGCTACTTTATTTACTATCCTAAACAATCTTGAAATTGTAAAATATAAACATGATTTTACTTCTCGTTTTTCTCTACCACATTCCATATTTTTACCTCCATATGTAAATTTTTCACTTGTATATATAAATAATATTACCACTATTTCTTACATTTGTCAAATTTTCAGATAAAAAAATATACTTTTATTTATTATTATTTTTCAAAATAATGAATTACCGTTAATTTTATTATAATGTAAAATGGAATTGCTAAAAACGCTCCTGCAGATTCCAAATAAAGCTCCACCGATTAACACGGCAAGTAGTGTAGTTATAGGGATGAATATCTCACCGATTTTCACTTTGTAAGCCAAGGTTTCACTATATTTGCTTCAATCGTTTGTACAATAGTTATTAAAACTACTATCATTACTACTAATTTCCAAGATTTTGTGAATGCAAATAAAATTACTGGAATCAATCCAATAAAAATACCTATAAACGGAATAATATTTCAAGTCCAATAATCAATGAAAAATAATGAACTATACTCCATTTTTTAAAAGAAAAAATATAATATATGAGGCAATTCCTACAATTATACTATCTAACATTGTTACTTTTATATATTTTTCCTATTGCATCATCTATATTAACGGTATCCATTCTTCTTTATCAAGTTTTTATCAAAATATTTTTACGCCATTATCCATAGCTTCATAGCTAAATATTAACATTATTGTAAAAATTGGTGTCATAAATAACAAACTAAACATACTTGAAAACCACGAAAAACTTGAATTTAATATTTTTAAAACCTTCTCCTAAAATAACATCTTTTTGATTCAAACAATAGCTTTTTATATCAATATTACTTAATACTAAAATATTATTTACATTATTTTGAACTGTTTCCTGATTTTTTTATAAAAATTCTATTAAACTTGAAATTTGATTACCAATTAAAGGTATAAAAGCTAAAATTATATAAATTAACAATGCAAAGAATATACTCAAAACTATTAAAATCGCAAAATTTCGTTTAAAAATCAAATTTTTCTACAAGTAAATCTATAAACGGCATTAATGAATAAACTATTACAAATGAAAGTGCAAACGGAACTGTCGTACTCATTATAATTTGAACAGAACTTTTTAAAATGATCATACACTTTTAAAAATAAAAATAATGACAATAAAATTAAAACTACTACTGTTAATATATTTTTATATTTCAAAAATCTTTCTTCTGTATAAAATTTCATTTTTTTCTCCTTTCCTATTTTTTTAAATTAAGTGCTTAGAATTTTTACTTCTCTAAACACTTTTTACTTTTTATTTATTTTTTAATTAATATCCTTCATTATTAAAGATTATATCAATTGGACAACCTTCGTATCCAAAATACTCTCTCAATTTATTTTTCAATATATCTTTTGGTAAGAAAATGAATTAAATCCGGATTATTTGAGAAAAATACAAATCTTTGGAGGTGCTTGACCGACTTGTGTTCCGTAATTGATTTTTTACTGCTCTTCCTTTTTCTTGTCGGTACCGGATTTTTGAGCTATCATTTCTCCTAAAAATTTGATTTAATAATCCTGTACTTATTTTTTATGATATTCTTCGTTTATAAATTTAGCTTGTTCCAAAATATTTACTGTTCTTTTACCAGTTAAAGCTGAAATTGTTACAACTGGAGCATAGTCTAAAAACGGCAAATCTGCTTTTAATTAAATCTGTAAATTCTTTTTACAGATTTATTATTTTTCAATCAAATCCCATTTATTAATCGCAATAATTATAGGTTTTTCTCATCATAAATCATACCTGCCACTCTTTTTATCTTGATCTCGTTAAAAGTTCTGTCGCATCAAGCATTAATACACAAACATCTGCTCTTTTTTTATTGATTTCATTGCTCTTAAAAACTGAATAATATTCAATTGAATCCTCAATTTTTGATTTTTCTTCTAATCCCAGCTGTATCAATCAATGTGTATGTATCTCCATTATACTTTAAGCTTGAATCAATAGCATCTCTTGTCGTTCCTGCTATATCACTTACAATTGATCTTTTCTTCATTTAATAATTTATTAACTAACGATGATTTCCCAGCATTTGGTCTTCCTAAGATTGCAATAGAAAGTCCTTTTTTCTTCATCTTTTTTTCATTTCTATCATCAAATTTATTAATTACCGCGTCAAGTAAATCCCCCTAAATTTGATTTATGTTCACCTGAAATTCCAATTACATCCTCAAATCCTAATCCATAAAATTCAAAAATATTTTTCTTGATCTTTCATATAATTATCTATTTTATTAACTGCAAGTACAACTTTTTGTCTTTTTTCTTAAAACTGTCGCAACATCCTCGTCAAGTCCTGTTATTCCAGCTTTTTCCATCCACTAAAAATATTACTACATCTGCTTCATCTATTGCAACTTGTGCTTGCTGTTTAATTTTAGTCATCATAAAATCATTTGATCTCGGCTCAAGTCCTCCAGTGTCCACTAATAAAAACTCTTTCCCTGCCCATTCCATTTTCTCTATAAAGTCTATCTCTTGTTACTCCGGGTTCATCTTTTTACTATTGATAACCCTATCTCCAACTAATTTATTAAATAAAGTTGATTTTTCCCACATTCGGTCTCCCTGACGATTGCTACTACTTGTTTTCATCTTTCCTCCTAATTTTTTAATACCAAAAATTTCTAAAAATTCTCTTATTCTTTTTATATTTTTATTTTTCATCCATCCTAAATACATCACATTTTTTATTACAATTAGCTTATTCATCTCATTAAGTCTTTTCTTCCAGCTCATTTGTTGCTCTTAATCTCATCGTAACTCTATCTGAATAATTTTTTTATCTAATATTTCAATATGATATTTTTCTTCGTTTGTATTTAAAAAAACTCTCAACTCCGATGTATATTCATAATCATAATCTACAATATATAATGCTTTTTTTCAATATAATCAATTATCTTAGCTTCATTCACTGCAAGTTTTGCTGTTTTTGCATAATTTCGTATAAGTCCCCCAGCTCCTAACTTTATACCTCCAAAATATCTAGTTGCAACTAAAGCAACATTATAAACATCTAAAATATTTAAAATTTCAGCCATTGGTTTCCCTGCTGTATTGCTTGGCTCTCCATCATCATTATATTTAAAGTATTCTTGTCCATTTTCTATAACACGATAAAGTGGAACATTATGTGTTGCAGTAGGATGCATTTCCTTTATTTCTTTTATAAACTTTTCAGCTTCAGACACTGTTGTAACAGGCTTTATATACCCAATAAATTTTGATTTTTCTTCATATTCAATAATCGTTTCTTTTCTACTGTTTTCATTATTTTTACCTTTTATTTATTGAAAATATTTTATAAATTCTACTATTTTCTAATTTTTTCAAGATTACTTTTTGATAAATTTTCTTCCAACGAATTATTTAATTCTAAAATCGTATTGAAATTTAAAATTTCCATTTCACTAAAAATATTTCATAACATTTTCTGAAGTTTTTATATCATTTGCTATATGCTCTAAATAGTATTGTACTGCCTCATTTACTTTTACTTTCTTTTTATATATTCTCGAATTACTCTAGTATGATACTTCAACTCATATTCATAATACATTTCATCTGTCACTATATTATTTGGATCTTTTCTTAACTTATCTAAATCTTTTAATATTTCTTCCATTCTTTTTTTCCAATCATTATAATCTTTTGCTTTTGAAAGGTTATAATATTTTGCAAAGCCAACTATTTTTTTATATTTACTAAATACAATTTTTATATTTATTTTCTTTCGCTTTATTACCTAATATTTTTGTTGTACATATACAAAAAAATGTAATTTTTCTAAATCAAAAGGAATACTATTTATATAACTATTAAAAGCGTACTTCCCTTTTTTTCCCTCTAAATTTTTTTCTTTTTGAACTTTTTGAATAATGTTCTAACAATTTGTCAGCAATTATATAATTTCTATTATCTTTTTGTAATAACTCTTCCATTCTTTTTTTCATAATTTTTGTGCTGTATTCATCCCTATTTTTGTATCCAATTTCTTGTGATAAGTTTTTGTTTCATCTATTATTTTTGATTTATACCTATTTTTTTGATAAATTTATTTGTATTTTTTTCATTTTCAGTTAATGCAAATATTCCAAAAACTTGATATTAAAAAAATATTGTTAATCCTGCTAATTTTTCATATTAATCTAATATAATTTTTATATAATTATATATTTTCCTCCTTACTATTGAATAATTTCTATCGGCATATTTATACCAACAATATTTAAAAATAAATTAAAATTTTTAATGAATACTTTTGAGAATATTCCTGTGTAAACTATCGCAAATACTATAATTAGTCCATATTTTTTTCTATTTTTATTGTAAAAATTTCTAACTTTATCATTCCCAAAAAGCATGAACTATTCTTCCACCATCTAACGGTGTTATAGGAATTAAGTTGAATATTGCTAAAACTAAATTTATTATATAAGTATAAAGTAAAAAGTTTACAACTATACCCATCATTTCACTATCATTAAATAGTAAATATTTTTATTATTTGTGAACTTAAAAACGTACTTTAATAATACTCCACTTATTAGTGCAAAAATAAATTCACAACAATTCCTGCAACTGCTACTGCAAATCTCCCAACTCTATTTGGTTTTTAATCTATAAAAGTTCACTGGTACTGGTTTTGCCCAACCTACTAAAAAAATTTTTGTCCCACTTAATAACAATAATAATGGTAAAAATCATCCCAGCTATATCTAAATGTTTTAATGGATTTAAACTTAGTCTTCCTTCTCTTTTTTTGCCGTATCATCTCCAAACTTATAAGCTACATAACCATGAGCTACTTCATGAAAAGTCATCGAAACTACAAAAAACAATTAAAGAAATTACTAAATCCCATGAAAATTCAAAATTTGTAAATGTATTTAATAATAATGATGCTAAAACAATAATAATTACTATTAATTTTTAATTGTGTTTTTCAGGATTCATATATCTAAATTGATTATAATATTTTTTTAGAAAATTCATATTTCTCCTTTCTTCTACATCGTAACATTATATCATATTTTTTTGTTTTTTGCTTAAGAATTTTTAAGACTATATACAATAAAATATAGTAAATTATAACAAAATAAATACTTGCTTTTAGGCATTTCAATTTGTAATAATGGAATTTTTTGCTCCTAAAAATATAAATCCTTCAAATGCGTCATACATTATTTTTTTACTATATATGAAAAATTGGATTAAAAAAATTTTATTCCTAAAATATTAATAAGTGTTACTCCAAACAATGTATTTACTAATACTGTTCCAAGCGGAACTCCAATTATATTAAGTAAAAATGAAAAATAATGGTAATTTTTCAAAATAATATAAAAAAATAGTGGAATACTCGTTATTTGAATTACTAAACTAAGTATAGTAAGCTGTATACTTTCCTTTATAATTCCATCTTTCATTTTATCAAAATATCTTTTTTTCAATATTTGATTTATTACAGGATAGACATAAATTATTGCAACGACAGCCATATAAGATAACTGCATTGATATATCAAATATTGAATATGGATTTAAAATTAAAATTATTATAAGTGAAATATTTAAAGATTTTTACATCTTCTTCTTCAAATATTAATCTCGCTAAAATCATCATAACACCCATTATATATGCTCTTAAAATTCCGGGTGACATACCAACCATTGCACAGTAAATACTTAAAACAATCATAGCTAATAAATATTTAATTTTTATAATGTAAATTTAAAATATCTAACAATTTCACAATACCCATTATTACTAAACTTATATGTGTTCCGAAATTACAATTAAATGTGCAAGACCTGTATACTTAAATTTATCATTCATCGCTTTTAGACACTTCTGCTTTTTTTCTCCTAAAATTGCTGCTCGAGAAAATGCGTATAAATTTTGTTCTGTTATAAATAATTCATCAAATATTTTTTAATATATATTGTCTAAATCTATTTAAAATTCCACTTTTATATCCTAATATTTTTTTCCTTCCATTGTATGAAAGCCATTTTTTTGATACAATATTCTAAATTTTATTGTATAATAACCGTAATCTAAATTTTTTTACTATTTTTTTATATTATATGTTTTCTTTCAAATATTTATTTTCTATTTTTTCAACTTTTCCTTTTTCCCGTCAAATTTCACAAATAATGTATGTTCCCCTTTTAAATTCCCTTTATATGTAATAAAAATTTATATAGAAATAAAATAATATTACTCCAAATAAACATAATCCAAATACTTTAATCATTTTCCCCCTATTTATAGTCATTACAATTCTACCTCCCACAAATGAGGTTTTTAAATATTCATCATTTATATTTATCGGTTTTTTTGCTTTTATAAATACTTATTATCGGATATTTTTATCGCCGTTATTGTATTTGTAGATACTCTATAATAAATTTTATCTCCTTTTTATTCAAAAGAAAAATTGAAAATCCTTTTTTTCAAAATTTCCATCCAATGTCGTTTTTCGTATAAAATCCTTATTTTTCACTATTATTCGTCATATACGACAAATTGGGACTTATTTCCATTTTATCAATTACTTCTCTTTTTCCTTCATTTTTCATCAATAAAATAAACTTTATTTTCAGATATTTTTAAAATCTAATATATATTCTTTTTTTATTTTCTTGTGAATATTTTTTTGTATCTTTCTTACAAATTGACTAATATTTCTTTTTGTATTGCAAAATCTTGCTGTTGTCTTTTATTTTTTTATACTTTCTGTTATAATTGAAAATAAAATTGTAAGAATTGAAACATAAACTAAAAACCTCAACTAATGTGAAACCTCTCTTTTTCATTTTTAACTCCCTTTATTTTTGATTTGATTTAATCTTATTCTAACATATATTTTATCTTTTTCAATTTGTATAATTCCAATTTTTTTCAGTAAATCTTATATCATCAAAATAATTTTATCAAATAAACCATAAACGCCAAATGTTACTAAAAATTGAAGCCAATATCACTCCAAATAATATCGTTATAAATGATTTTTTTATATCCATTTTCAATAATGACGCTATCAATGCTCCTGTCCAAGCTCCCGTTCCCGGAAACGGTATCGCTACAAATATTAAAAAGTCCTAAAAACTCTCTATTTTGCAACATTTTTCACTTCTATTTAAGGCTCTTTTTTTCTATTTTTCTACTAATTTAACTAATATATTTCTTTTTCATAAAAATCAAAAATTCTTACAATAAAAATAATATAAACCAAACTGGTAACATATTTCCTATTATTGATATCAACATCGTAACATGCCACGGCAATCCAATTGCATACCCAACCGGTATACTTCCTCTAAGCTCTATTATAGGAAACATTGATATAAAAAAATATTCCTACTATTTTCCCAAAATGTATTCCAAAAATTGAAATGATTATTGCTACAATTTTATCTCCAATATATTTCATTTATTTTTAACTTCTCCTCTCATTTTTGTACATTATATCATATTTATAATTTAATATATATTATTTTTATAAAACATCATCTAAAACTTTAATTTAATACTATTCTTCTATAAAAATTTCATTAAAAAAAATGAAGTTATCAAAATTTTAATAAATTACATTTTATAATCTATACTTTCTTTAACTTCATTTTATTTTTTTATTCTTTTTAATACAATTTTATTTTTTTCAGCTATTAAAATTTCACTTTCTGTAGCTATATTTTTCAGCTATTAAATCTTCAATATGCTCTTTCATTTCAGTTAATCCTTCTAAATCAAGATTATCTAAATTCAAATTAGATGTTGGCTTTATATTTATTCCTTGACTTCTTAAAAAAATTGTCAACTTTAGATTGATGTACAAGTAAAAGCCCCACAGCTACAGTCCCAATTCCAACAGCAGCTCCCACTAAATGTTCTTTTTGTAATTTTGTTTTTAAAATCATAAAATCCTCCTACTAATTTTTTTATTTAAAATAATATTTTTTTCATTACTATTATTTTTCACCTTTTTCTGTAAAAATATTTGCTGTATTAAATCAGCAATATTCGTAATTGTATAATCATCTGAAACTTTTAGAAGTATATTTATATTCGTCATTAACTTTCACTCTATAAACTTCCATTATTTTTAGATTTTTCTGGAGTTACCAATAAATGTCTACCAAATGTTGTAAGTCAAACTATTAAAAACGGAACTTAATTTATATTCATCAAAAAAAGTTTTTATCAAATAAAATGCTGGCAATACTTCTATATCTATTGTTCCTTTATGTTTAAAATCTTGTTTTATATGTTCTAAAACTGAAATTAAAGTTAAACTCATAGAAAATACATTCATTGATTTTTGTAAATTAATATCTTTTTTTATTCATCAATACATTTAAAGATGAAATTATAATCGAACTTAATGAATACAATGTCAACGATGATACCGGTCTATACACTGATTCTTCATTAATTTTAATTGGAATTAATCCGTTTTCTATTGATAAATTCATCCCTACTTTGTAAATTATTTCTTGTGCTGTAATTTCATTAAGATTAAAATTTAATATTAATGTATTTGTTATTTTATTATATCTTAATTCTAAATAATCTAAATCATTTTTTTAAATTAAGATAAAACTGTTTTGTATCTTTTATTGGAGTAAATAATTTTATCCTAACTCTATTAGGTAACCGATGTAAAACGGTTAAAATTAATTTTTTTCATTCTTTTTCTCCTAATTACTTTTTAATATCATATTTTAATATTTTTTTAATGAATTAGCTACTACTAAAATTGTTGTAGAATTATGTAATACAGAAGCATATATTGGAGCAACAATACCCGTAGCACCTAAAAACTAATGCAAATGTATTTAATCCTATAACCATTGCAAAGTTTTTCCTTTATAGTTTTAATTGTATTTTTTGAAAGCCCTATTATACTTGGCACTAACAATGGATTATCTTGTGTTATCGTTATGTCTGCCGCTTCCATCGCTATATCTGTTCTCGTACTTCCCAATGCAATCCCCTACATTTGCATATGACAACGCAGGTGCATCATTTACACCATCACCAATCATAACCACATTAGATCCTCTTGATTGAAATTTAAGTATGTTTTTTTGCTTTTATCTTCTGGTAATAATTCTGACTCATAACGATCTCATAGACATTCTTGAAGCAATTATTTCTGCTTGTTGTCTTAAATCTCCCGTTAATAAAACAATATCATCAACTCCAAAATTTCTAAGTCTATTTATTGCTTTTTTTAATATTTTTCTCTTGGAGGATCTGATACCCCAATAATTCCTACAAGATTTTCATCTTTTGAAATATATATTGCAATTTCTCCTCTTGAAAAATACCTCTCTCATAGTCTGCGATGTCACTAAGTATAATATTTTTCTAACATAAATTTTTTTACTTCCAACTCTTATTATACTATTATTTTTCTTTATTTTTCAACTTAACTTCTACACCACGACTTACAAAAAGTTTTTGCCTTACCATGTTTTGGAATATCAATCCCTTTTTCTTTAACTTCATTAATTATAGCACTTGCTAACGGATGAGAAGATTGTTCCTCAGCTGCTGCTGCAAAACCTATTAACTCATTTTCTGTTATATTTTTTTATCAAAAAAACTGTTATACTTTTGAATTTTTTTGGTTTTCCTTCTGTTATTGTCCCCTGTTTTATCAAAAATAACTGTATCAGCTTTCGCTATTTCTTCTATAAAATTACTTCCTTTAACTAGAATTCCATTTTTAGCTGCAATATTTATTGTTGAAGAAAAAGCAACTGCTGTTGACAATCTTATTCCACAAGAATAATCAATAACAAGCATACTAAGTGCTTTTTTTGAAGTTTCTTGTTGTCATATAAACTATACTCGCTAAAATAAAGTTTAACGGAATTAGTTGTGCTGAAAATAAATCAGCATAATTTTTGTATATCTGCTTTTATTTGAATTTGCATCTTCTACAAGTTTTATTATTCTTGAAACAGTTCTATCATCTCCAATTTTTTAGCTAAAATACTTATATTTCCATTTTTTTAACTATTGTTCCTGCATAAACTTCATCATTAACCGTTTTTTTGATAGGCATACATTCTCCAGTAATTGAAGATTGATCTATTAACGCATTCCCTTTTAAAAATTATTCCATCAACACTTATTTTTTCACCTGTATTTACAACAATAATATCATCTATTTCTATTGTTTCTATTGGAACTTTTTGAACATTATCTTCTGAAATTTCTTTTCCAAAACATAATTTTTCTCCAACACTTAACATATTTTTTTAATTGCACCACGCGTTTTTTTCAAGCGTATAAACTGTTAATAACTCAGAAATTTCTTCTAAGAACATAATTGTTAAAAGCTGCACTTGGATTATCTATAATTAAACTACTTATTATAGCACTTGAACTTAATGTATCTGCATTTGGTCTTTTATTTTTTTATTAAAGAATTTATTCCGTTTTTTTAATACCGGCATAGCCAAACTTATTATTGACAATGTATTAAAATTAAGAATTTTATTTATTCCTACAAGAGCTTGATTTCTTTTTTAAAAATATATTATAAACCAATAAAGATAATGTTGCTGTCATTTTTTTGTAATATTTCTTTCGGTGTTTCTTCCTGTAGCTTTCTTTCAATGACATATTTAGACGACTTATCTATTTTTGATTTTTTTATTATTTCAAAAAGATATGAATTTATCGTATTTTGTAATAAGTTTATTATATTTTTGTGCATTCAAATATTTATTATCAAAATAAATTAATACATTACCAGTTATCGTTGAAATTTCTACACTTTTTATAAATTTGACTCTTGATAATTGTGTTTCAATTCTATTTTTTTAATGAAGCATCTAAATATTTAAAAGATACATTTTTTTATTCTTATTCTGCCTTCTATACTATGAATTATAGTACATTCATGTAAATTTTTCTTTTTTTCAAAATAGATCTGCCCCTTTCTATTTTTTTATTTTTTCTAATTTTTCTTTTAAAAATAACATAAAAATTTTTTTAATATTTTTTTCAATTTCTTCAACTGTCATATCTTTATATAAATGATCGTTATCAATTATTATATTTGATATTTTATTAATCCAGTTTATTATTTCTTTTTTTCATTTAATTTATTTTTATCATATTCTATCAACATTTTATTCGTCAAATAAGAATATTCAACCAAATTAATACCTTTTTTTAATTTTTATTACATCTTTTACATAATCTTCATATTTTTTTAAAATTCTCAGGAATATCACTTAAAAAAAGGAACGAATACTCTAATTCTTCCCGGAATACTATGAATTACCTTTGACTTTATGAAACATTAAATATGTGTTTTTTTAGTAATTTTTTTCTATCATATTTCTCCCATACAACCTTATTTTTTTAATAATTTAAAACATCCACCAAACTAAAAGTAGCATTTGAAGGAATGCTTGTATTCGTTTTTATATTTTTCAAAGCATAAGCTCCTAATAATACAGCAGTTAATGTAGGCAAGTCCAGTATCCCATTTGTTTTATTATAAATACTAATATTCAAAATTTTAGCAATTTCATGTATTAATTTTTTTAATTTCCCATCTTTTTAATTCTAAAAATTTCTTTTATCTAAATTTAAAAAGTCTTAAAATTGAAGATATAATTATTTCATGGCTAACTTCATTTTCATTAAAAATTTATTGTCAAACTTCCTAAACTTTTTTTATTATCTTAAAAAGAGTCAATAACTTTTATTCTTTTTAATTGTTCACTTAAATATAGTATATTTTTCATCATTATTTTTTTAAGTTTATTTATTTCTAATCTAACCTTATTATGTGAAATATGTTTTATTTCAAAAAAATACCATAAAAATTCATTAATCCACCGTTTTTTCATCTACTTCGCCTCCTTCAATTTAATAATTCTTAATATTTGTATTATTATATATGTTTTAAAAATACAAAGTCAAGTTTTTCTTTTTTTATATAATTATTTTCTAAAAAACTAAAATGATTTAATTATTTTTTTACTTCCTATTAAATTATTAAAAAAATTTATCTATTAAAGTTTTTCAAGCCATCTTCCTCATTACTAGAAGATTCAAATTTTTGCAATTTGTTTTAACGACTCTTTAGCATTTGCCACAACTGCAGGCATTCCAACTTTTTCCAATAATGACCTATCATTTTTCTCCATCACCAATAGCTATCATTTCTTCTGGCTTAATTCCTATAATTTCTCCCAATCTTACAATAGACTTTCCTTTATTAACATTTTTTTATTTGCAATTTCTAAAAATATAGGTTTTGATGTCGCAAAAATAGTCCTCTCCAAATTTTTTTCTTTCATAATTTTATCAGCTTTTTTTATCTCTTCTGGCTCTGCAATAAACATCGCTTTTGTAGACTTTTTCTATTCCTAAAGAAAAATCTCCTCAATATCATCAAATTTCTGAAATTTCATTTTACATAATGTTGGTTCTACTCTTACATTTTTTTATTGTCTAAACTTCCATAAACTGTATCTTCGTTATAAAAATACAATAGCAACACCTAATTTTTGAAGCTTCATACATTTTTATCATATCTTCTTTTTTTCTAGCCCTTCATAATAAATTACTTCATTTGTATGAGCATCTCTTATTTCTCCCCCATTAAACGCTAATATATATCCCCCTAAGTTATGCATATGTAATTTTTGCATACGCAGTCATTGCAAAAGTTGGTCTTCCACTCGCTAAAACAAATTTTACTCCTTTTTGAATATTAATTATTGCTTGCTTATTCCCTTTAGAAATTTTTATTTTTTTGCTGTTTAAAAGCGTATCGTCCATATCTGTTGCGATTAATTTATACTCCATTTATCTTTTCCTTTCTTTTTTTACTCATTTCCAAAACAACTTATCTAATAATGTTTTTTTGTTTGGGTATTCCTTCTATTTTTTCCCCTTTATTCACCCACACTTTTTCTTTTTGCTAAATCGTACAAAGGCTTATCTGCAATACTATCTGAATAAAATTTTAATATTTCAAACGATATTTTTGTTTTTTTAGCCCATATCTTTAATTTTTTTACTTTTTTCATCATTCTTATTATTTTTCTCCATAAATTTTTGAAATAAATCTATCATTATCAAATTTCACAAATTCTGTTCCAAAAACTAAATCATATCCAAAAATCTAATAAAAATTTTTCTATTATAAATTTAGGAGAAGCACTTGTTACAATTACTAAATCTACTTGTTTTTTATTTTCAGCAAGCTCGTCTTTAGCCCAATCATATTTTTATTTTTTTCTATTTCCCCAAAAATTCTGTAACTAATTTATCAATTTCCTCTTTTGAATGTCCTTCTAAAAATCTAAAAAAATCTTTCTTTTTAATTGTTTTTAACTTTATTTGCTTAAATATATAAAACAAAATATCTTCAATATATAAGATAATAAAAACTAATGATTTTAAAGGAAATTTTTTTAAAATAAAATTTAAAAATTTGTTCCTGTTTCTCCTCCATATATTGTTTTATCAAAATCATATACTATCAACTTTTTTTCAATTTCATCACCTAATCTTTTATCATTATATATAAATAATTATAATTCATTATGTTTTTATAACACGCCATAAATACCGTTTTTTTATCAATAATTTCTTTTTTTCAAGTTTATCTTTTATATCTTCTTGAAAAATCAATATAATTATTATTTTGTTCATTTAAAATCATCTCTTTAGTTTTTACTATTTAATTCACTTTTTTCAATATTTTTTTATATTTTTCATCACAATATAAAATTTCATTTATTATAACTCTTGATTTTTTTATCAAATGTACTTACAAGTCTTTGACCAATAACTCCAATTATTGAATCTAAAATCAAATATTTAGGAACTTTCATATCTTCAAGCCTTATAACACTTGAAATTGTGTCATTTGTATGAACTGTTGCTATAACTAAATGCCCAGTAAGAGCTGCTCTTATCGCTATTTCTGCCGTAATTTCATCTCTAATCTCTGAAATCACAATTACATCTGGATCATTTCTCAAACTACTTTTTTTAATATTTCACCAAAATTTACACCTATTTCATTATTTACTTGAACTTGAGTTATCCCTAATATTTTATTTTTCAACCGGATCTTTCAACACTTATTATTTTCTTTTTTTACCATCATTTATTATATTTATCATAGAATTTAAGGTCGTTGATTTCCCCGATCCAGTAGATTCACTTACTAAAATTATTCCATATTTTTTCTTTCTAACATTTTTATTAAATTTACACTTTTTTTCACTAAATCCTAAAGTTGTTAATTTTATATCATTCAAAAATTCTTTAATATTCTCAAAACTACACTTTCTCCGTTTAGTACCGGCAATGTTGCAACTCTTATATCAAATTTGTTCTCTTTTTATATCATTCATAACAAAAAGAAAAACTCCCATCTTGAGGTTTTTCTTTTTTTCCGTTACATTCATATTTGATAAAAATTTTTATTCTTGAAATTATTTCAATAATATTTTTCAATATTACGCCTATCAATTTTTTTCATATAACTCTTCAATTTCCATCAAGTGTCCATTTATTCTATATTTTATTTCCACTTCATCTTCATTATATTTTTATATGAATATCACTACTTTTTATAGTTTAACCCCAATTCAATTATAGTATTCACATATTGAATAACACTATTTTGTAATATATTATTTTTCATTGACCCTCACCCTTTTTATTTACTACATTTTTATTTATTTACTGTTGTTTTCCTAATTCATCTAAAACTAATTCATTTTGTTTTTTTAAAGTTTTTATAAAGTGTTTTTTTCAAAAAAATTATACCATTTTTAATGTAGTTATCATTTTATCTACACCTTTTTATTGTTTCTTTTATATTTAATTTTATAAAATCTAGTTCTTCATAAGATAATGAAATTTCTTTATTTTTTTATTTTTATTTTTCTTTTGTTATTTTTTACTTCATTTTCAAAATATTTAAAAAAATTGAAAAATATTAGGTAATTGTTTTTCATAAACTACCATTTGCTTTTTCATTTCTGCTATCATTTTTTTCTAAATAAGATCTAGATGGTTTTGATAAAGAAACTTTTACTCTTCTTTTCCCTTTTCCTAATTTTTTTGTACTAATTGAGTCATTTGTGCTTGTGCTCTAGCATTCAAAACATCTGTATTGCTCATAGTATTTGGATTAATTCCTCTTGCCATTATTATCCTTTCATTTTTTTAATTTAATTTTTCGTCTATTAATTTTTAAAAATATTTTTCAAATTTAATATTTCCTTCTCTTAATAAACTAATTTTTACCCTCTTCATATTTTATAATCGTTGAAGGTATTCCAGTTAATTTTTCTCTAGCTTCAATTATTACATCAACTTGATCACATACAGTTTTGTTAATTTCTTTTAATTTTATCGTTGATTTTTTTCTCCAGACAAGTTCGCACTACTTGTCAAAAAGTATTCCTCCCACTTTTTTCTATTAAATTTAAAGCTATTTTTACTTTGTGGTATTCTAACACCTATAGTTTCCATTGTTTCATCAAATTTATTTGTAAAATTTTTTTATTTGCTTTTAAAAATTATCGTTAATTCACCGACCAATAAAATTGTAATATTTTTGAATTTTTCAACAAATTTTCGTCACTTTCATCAACTATATTTTTTTAAAAATATCATTACTTGAAATTAAAGCTATTATTTTTTGAAAAAAATCTCTATGTTTTATTTTATAAATTTTATTTAATGAACTTTCCAAAGGAATTGATCCTATTCCATAAACTGTATCTGTTGGAAATATTACAATTCCCCCATTTTTATTTTTTATAATTTCATTACTTATATTCATATTATTTATCTTCTGCCGGCATTTCAAACAAGTCACTTATTGCTCACCTCGATGCAATTCTCTTAATTGTTTCTGCAAACATTTTACTTGTTGATAACACTCTTAATTTATCAAAATATTTTTCCTCAGGTAATTCTATTGTATCTGTAACAACTACTTTTGTAAATACTGAATTTTCAAGTCTTTCAATTGCAGACCTGAAAATACTGCATGTACTGCACAACAATAAACTTCTGTTGCTCCATTTTTCTTTCAACGCTTGTCCTGCATTGCAAATTGTCCCTGCTGTATCAATCATATCATCAATTATAATTGCTTTTTTTACCCTTTACATCTCCAATTATATTCATAACTTCTGAAACATTAGCTTTTGCTCTTCTTTTATCTATTATTGCTAACGGAGTATGTAACCATTTTGCAAGTCCTCTTGCTCTTTTTACTCCTCCAACATCTGGAGATACAACTACTGTATCTTCTGCAGAAAATCCGTAACTTATAAAGTGTTTTTGCTAATATTGGTAAAGCTTCCATATGATCAACTGGAATATCAAAGAACCCTTGTATTTGTCTTGCGTGTAAGTCCATTGTAATTATTCTTGTTGCTCCTGCAACAGTTAATAAATTAGCCACTAATTTTTGAAGTAATTGGCTCTCTTGGACTTGCTTTTTCTATCTTGTCTTGCATATCCATAATAAGGAATTATCGCTATTATTTCTTTTTGCTGATGATCTTCTTAACGCATCTATGAATATTAACAACTCCATAATACTTTCTATTTACTGGTTTAGATGTTGACTGAACTACAAATACTTTATCTCCTCTAACACTTTCATTTGATTTTACAAAAGTTTTCTCCATCTGCAAATTTAACAATTTGTACTGATGTTAGATTAATTTCTAAATATTCAGCTATTTTTTCTCAGCTAATTTTTGCTAGACGATCCAGCAAACAACTTGATATTTTCTTTATCTTTTTAAACTTAATGAGCTCATTATTTTTTTCCAACCTTCCTTATTTGTCTGTTTTGCTCTTCCAAATGCTAATGTTTTATCTGGTACATTTTTCGTTATTACAGATCCTGCTGCCGTATACACTTCTTTTCCTAAATTAACAGGGGCAACCAATACAGAATTACTTCCAATAAATGATTCTTTCCCAATTACTGTTTTTATGTTTATTTTTTCCATCGTAATTACATGTAATCGTTCCAGCACCTATATTAGTATTTTTCTCCAACTACAGCATCTCCAATATAAGTTAAATGCCCTGTTTTTACACCTTTTTTTCAAGCGTAGAATTTTTTTATTTCAACAAAATTACCAATATGTGCCTCTTCTTGTACATAAGATTTTGGTCTTAAATGTGCAAATCAATCTATTGTAACACCTCCTTCAATTTTTTTGATTGTTCAATTAATGATGATTCTATTTTTTTACATTATTCGCAATCAAAGAATTTTCTATTCTCGTATTACTTAATATTGTACAATTTTTACCAATTTTTTTGTTTTTTCCCTGAATAATTACATTTGGATAAATAACTGTATCTTCCCCAATTTCAACTTCATCTTCTATATAAGTTGTTTCCGGATCAATTAAAATAACACCCGAATCCATCAATTCAATATTTTTTTCTATTTCTTAATATCTTTGTAACTTGTGCTAATTGTACTTTAGAATTTACACCTAATATTTCTTCCTCATCAAATATTTGATAAGTATCAACTTTTGCTCCTTCTTTTTACTAATACTTTTTACCGCATCTGGCAAGTAATATTCTCCTTGTGAATTATTATTATTTATTTTACTAATAGCATCAATTAATTTATCGTATTTAAACATGTATACTCCCGAATTAATTTCATCTATTTGTTGCTCTTCCACAGTTGCATCTTTTTGTTCAACCATATTCACTACTTTTTCCATCTTTTTACTATTCTTCCATATCCAAATGGATTTTTTTCACTTTTACATGAAAGAACTACACAATCATAATTTCCATCATAAAAATACTTTTTTTCATTTCATTTAAAGTTTTTTTCTTTTAATAAAGGAGTATCTCCATATGTTATTAAAACATCTTCTTTTGAACTCTTCTATTTTTTTCTTTCGCAATTAATATCGCGTGTCCTGTTCCTAATTGCTGTTCTTGTACTACAAAATGGTACTTCCCCCATTGCCTGTAATACTTCTTCTTTTTATGTCCTAATATGAACACATTGTTTTTTTAATTCCAATATTTTTCAAGTACATTTGCTACTCTTTTTAACATTGAAACTCCGTTCACTTCATGTAGAACTTTTTGGTTTATCAGACTTCATTCTTGTCCCTTTTCCAGCTGCCAAGATTAAAAGATATCATCTTTTTCCTCCATGTATAAAACTTTTTCAATTTATTATATCAATTATTTTATTCAATTATTTTTACACATATATTATACTTATTTTTTTATTCTTCATCATACTCACAATGATTTAAATGAATTTTTAATGCATCCAATGATATTTTTTTATTTCTTTTAATGAGTAAAATAATGATGAAATCATTAATAATAAACTCAATACAAATGATATTTTTGCAATTAAAAACCATTTTTAAAAATAATATTAACATTGTTATAACACAAAATAATAAACTTGAAACACTGAAATATTGCATTTTCTTTTATATAATTCATTCTTTTACTTAAATTTCTTAATTGATTTAATTCATATTCATTCCCTGCACACACATTCATCTGTCTTATTAGCCCTGATAAAGTTATAAATCTATTTGTATATGCTAATAATAGTAGCGACAATGCTGGGAATAAAACGGCTGGAGTTGTTATCTCTAATTCCATTTTATCATCTCTCTTTCATTAACCTAAATCTATTCGTTTTCTAAATCTACTTCATTTTTGATTTTTTATTTCCTCTAGTATAGTCAAAAACATAGTCTAAATTAATATTTCTCATAGCATTAAAAATACTTTGTTTAACACCCGGATGTTTTTTTCTTCTAAATCTGCCAATAAATTTTTTTCACCTCTCGTCTTTTGCTCGAAGTTTTTCCAGCTTCAATCGTACATCCACAGTTCATCGCTAAAATCCCATTTCTTTTTGTATATTTTTATAATATCTTCCTCTTTAACATAAACTAATGGTCTTATTAAAGATAAATTCCCTGAAGTTGATAATACTTTTGGTGTCATTGTTTTTTACAGTCCCGCATAAAGAATATTTATCATTGTTGTTTCAATAACATCATCAAAATGATGCCCTAATGTCAATTTATTATACCCAAATTCTTCCACTTTTTATATAAAATTCCTCTTCTATTTTTGCACATAAAAACAAGGATAATCTTTTTTGCCTTTTTCATTTGCAATTTCCCAAATATTTGTATCAATAATTTCACAATCAATATTTAATTTTTCCAAATTTTTTTCTTAAAATTATCTAAATCTGACTGTCTAAATCCCTGGATTTAAACTTACGGCTTTAAATTCAAAATTTCTACTTTTATCTTTTTTAACTCATGAAATAATTTGACTAATAAAAGACTATCTTTCCTCCTGAAACTCCTATCGCTATTTTATCTCCATCTTCAATTAAATTAAAAATCATTTATTGCTTTTACAAATTTTGACCAAATCGTTTTTTCTGTAAGTCGTTCTAATACTTTCCTCTATCTCTTCAACATTTTTTTCATTTATCTATCTGGTATTACTGCTTCGCACAATAATTGAACTCCTTTTTTCTTCTGCCATTTTTCCCTCCAATTTTTAAAATTCTTTAATATGAAAAACGAGCCATAAAGCCCGAATTTTTACCTTATTTTTATATTTTTAAATTTTGTGTTTTTATCCACACAATCACAATTATCTTTTTGATTCTGAGCATTTTTCTATATATTTTTATTTTTTTCTTTTTAATTCTTCATCTCTTGAATCAATTTCATATGCTGCTTTATATTCATCTAATGCCCTTCTATGCCGCCCCATATGTTCATATTTTTCGAGCAAAATCAATATGTGCTACATACATATCAAAATCTAAAAAAATATAGCTAAATCATAACAATCCACTGCTTCTGATATTTTTACCTTTTTCTGGCACAAATATTTCCTAATAAAAATAACACGAAAGGTTCCATTGCACTTAAATCTAACGCTTTATTTAAGTTTTTCTTCTGCTGAATCTAAATCATCATTCTCGTAATATAAATAACCCTAAGAAAGCTCTAAATTCATGATTTTTGAGGTTCAATTTCCACTAATCGTTTATATATTTCACCATGGTCTTATTATTTTTTTCTTTAAAGCATGGTATATTGACGCTAAATTTTTTTCATTGCTTCTATATCATCACTATTTTCAGATAATCTTTTTTTATTAATTTCTAGTTCTTGTTCATTGTTTGTATTATATCTTATTTCCCTGAAAATTAATGTTTCTAACATGCCTTACCTCTCTTCCAAATATATCTTCACTTTATTTTATCATAATTACCTTGTTTAGTAAACACATTTTTAACTATGATCTCTAATCATTAGTTTTTATATGTTTTTTCTTAATCCATATATATTATTATTTATAAAAATGGCGCACCTGTGAAGAATCGAACTCCAAGCCTTCTGATCCGAAGTCAGACGCTCTATCCAGTTGAGCTACAAGTGCGTATATTTTTCCTAAATTTTTATAACTTATATTAACTTTTCCTTGTTTTTATTAACAAAAGAAAAAGCACTCATAGTGCTATTAAGAGTTGGTGCTCGAGCCGGGGTCGAACCGGCACGATTTTTCATCGACGGATTTTTGAGTCCGTTGCGTCTACCAATTTCACCATTCGGGCATAGTTTCATTCATATTGTAATAAATTTGAGAAATATGTCAACTATTTTTGACTTTTTCTCTAAATTTATCTATTTTTATTATTTTTTTCTTTAATATTTTTCTTTTTATAACTTCTTCAACTTTATATTTTTAGAAATTTCATTAATTATTTTTTTGCTCTTTTCTTCTTCTGCTCTAGCTAATAATAAATTATTTGTAACTTGTTGATATGCTTGATCTGACGGAATATTTTTAAATTTTCTTTTTGTTTATTATACTCAGCTTCAATTTCCTCTTGCGTTACTCTTACTATTTTTTTCTAACTTTGCTATCTATATAATAATTAACTAAAATATTTTTTTGAAATTGTTTCTAATATTTTTTGAATTTTCTACATTAAATTCACTTTTTTTCTAATTTATTTAATATAATTTTTATTCATTATCATAGTTCTTAAAAATTGTAGGCTCTCCATTAGAATACAATATTTCTTCTTTTGTTAATTCAATATTTTTTCCATTTCATTTACAATTTTAAAAATTTCCTCATTTTCTAATTGTTGTACTTGTTGATTTAACAAATCATTTCCTATTATATCTCTAGCTTCAGTAAATGCTATTTTTGTTCATCAAAATGTCGTTTATTTTTCTGTATAAACTTGTGTTATAACTTCTTCTGTTATATTTATTTTTACCTTCTAACTGTTTACTCATATAAAATTTAATTTTTCAACATTTGTTATATATTCTAACTCTGTTTTTCAATTTGTTCAAACTCATATGTTTTCAATTCATTTAATACTGATTTAGCTAATAAAAATCTCTTAATGATTCTTCATTTATTCCATATTCTTCTTTTTCTTTTTGTTAATGTTATTTTACTCATTTTTATTTCTAACTCCTACTTTTTAAATTTTATTTATCTAACATTCTTGATAAAAATTCTCTCGTTCTATTATGTTCTGGATTATCAAAAAAATTATTTCCGGTTTATTGTCCTCAACTATAACTCCTTGATCCATAAACACTACTCTTGTTGATACATCATGAGCAAACGCCATTTTCATGTGTCACGACAATCATCGTAAGTCCTGTTTCAGCCAAATCTTTCATAACTTTTTAAAACTTCTCCAACCATTTCAGGATCTCAATGCAGATGTTGGTTCATCAAATAACAATACTTCCGGCTCCATTGCCAACGCTCTAGCTATTGCAACTCTTTGTTTTTGACCACCAGATAGTTGATTCGGTTTAGCTTTTATAAATCTTTCCATACCTACTTTTGTCAATAATTCTTTTGCAACTTTTTCAGCTTCTACTCTATTTCTCTTTAATACTTTCATTTGCCCTATTACACAATTTTCTCAAGTACATTTAAGTTGTTAAATAGATTAAAAGATTGAAACACCATTCCTACTTTTTCTCTTAATTCCACTAAAGATATTTCATTTTTAACTACATCTTTATCATGAAAAAAATTATTTCTCCACTTGTTGGTTTTTTTCTAATAAATTTATACATCTTAAAAGTGTAGACTTTCCACTTCCGGAAGAACCGATTATACTAACAACTTCTCCTTTTATGAACATTAAAATTAACATCTTTCAAAAACTGTTCTTTGTCCAAAATCTTTTCTTATATTTTTATTTGTAACACAACTTGTTTATCGTTTTTCATCATTTCCATTATACCGACACCTCTTCTTTTATGATCAAAAATTCAAAGTTTTGTGGATCATCAATTTTTCTCAATATATTTTTAAAAATTGTAGATAATGTAAATGTTAATACAAAATAAATTACACTCGTTATAATAAATACTTCATAGTATCTTGAGTAAGATCCCTGCTACTGACTTAGATAAGAAGAACAATTCCGTAACACCAATTACATTTTAAAACTGATGTATCTTTTTATATTTATAATAAATTCATTACCCATTGCCGGCAATATATTTCTAAACATTTGTGGAAAAATTATATAACGCATTTCTTGAATTTTTGTCATTCCAATAGCTTGAGCTGCTTCAAATTGTCCTTTATCTATTGATTCAACTCCACCTCTTATAATTTCACTCATATACGCTCCCGTATTAATTGAAACTATAAACAATGCTGCTGATATAGCGTTCATATTAATTCCTAAAATTTGTGAAGATCCGTAATAAATAACCATTGATTGAACAATCATCGGTGTTCCTCTAAATATAGCAATATATATTGCAAAAATTACATTTAATATTTTTAATCCTTTATGTTCATTACTCATATCTTTTTACTAATGCAACAACCAGACCTATAAAAAAATCCTACTATCGTTCCTATTAAAGATATAAACAATGTCATTAGAGTTCCTGATACAAACTGTGCTAAATTTTTACTTATAAAAAAATAGTACCCAATCTAAAAAAACTTTTCCATTTATCTTTTTTTACTCTCTTTCTATTAATTATTTAACGGTTGATTTTTAATTGCTTGCTCCATTATTTCTTTTCTTTTTCAGGTGTTAATCCTTCTAAAAATTTTTATTAATTTTATTAGCTAATTCATCATTTCCTAGTTTCATAGCTACTGACACTGAAGCTAAATCTTTATCATGTAAATCCTTTTTCCTTGCTCAAATTCAATATAAGTTAATTCAGGATTTTGCTAAAGTATCTGCCATTGCTCCCGGTCCTTTCAGCTACATACGCATCAATTTTTTTAGAATTTAAAGCAACTATCATTGAAGGGAAGTTTTTCCATAGCTGTTTGTTTATTAACTCCATTGATTTGATCAATTAATGTATAATGGAATGTATTTAACTGTCCTGTAACTTTAGCTCCTGCAAAATCTTGAAGTGATTTAGCGTTTGCATATTTTCCATCTTTTCTAACAACTAAAACTATATCTGAATCATAATAAGGTTTTTGTAAATAATAAACTTTGTTTTCTTTCTGGAGTTGCAGTCATTCCCTGCGATAACTAAGTCAACTACACCTGAATTTACTAGCTGATCCTAATAACGCATCCCATTCTGATTTTTACTATTACTAAATCTTTTCCTAATCCTTTTTGCTATTTCTTTTGCGATTTCTACATCATATCCCACCACAATATCCACCATCAATTTTTACTCCACCATTTTTTATCATCATTTTGGAACCAGTTAAACGGAGCATAACCACATTCCATTCCAACTTTTATCGTATCATTACTTGCAGTTGTTTGACCTTTTCCCACAACTTATCGCTAATCCTAACATCATCATTCCTAATAAAAATTTTTCATAATTATAACTCTCCTCTTTTTAATTAATGTTTCTGCTATTTGTATTGTATTTGTTGCTGCACCTTTTTCTAATATTATCTGCAACTACCCATAGATTTAATCCATTTTCTACAGTTTCATCTCTTCTAATTCTACCAACATAAACTTCATCCGTATCAGCTGCTGTTATCGGCATTGGATACTCGTTATTTGCTCCATTATTTTTGAACAATACTCCTTCTTTTCCTCAAATTTTGTAATAACATCATCTATTTCAAATGGTTTTTCTAATTCAACATTTACTGAAACTGCATGTCCCATTCTTACTGGCACTCTAACACATGTCGCTGTAACTTTTTAAATCTGGCAATGATAAAATTTTTTTCTAGTTTCTTCTATCATTTTTACTTCTTCTTTCGTATATCCATTTTCTAAAAATACATCAATATGTGGTAATGCGTTAAACGCTATTTGATGAGGATAATTTTTTGATGCTTCTCCTCTTAAATTTGCATCTAAAATCATCTAACCCTTTTTGTCCTGATCCTGCTACTGCTTGATATGTAGAATAAATTACTCTCTTCAATCCATAATTTTTCTTGTAACACTTTTAAAACTGGCATTACTTGAATTGTAGAACAATTAGGATTTGCGATTATTCCGTTATGTTCTGCTAATGCTTCTGGATTTGCTTTCCAGGTACAACCAATGGTATTTCTGGATACATTCTCCAAGCACTACTATTATCTACAACTACTGCTCCTTTTATCTCTAAATTTAGGTGCAAATTTTAATGAAGTCCCACCACCTGCAGAGAATAACGCTATATCTATATCCTCTCTAATATTTTCATCTTTCAATTCTATTACTGTATAATCTTTTCCATTCCAATTTATTATTTTCCCTGCCGATCTAGCTGAAGCATACAAATATAAATTTTTCTACTGGAAATTTTTCTTTCTTTTAATACTTTAAGAAATGTTTGTCCAACTAACCCTGTTGCTCCAACTACGGCAACATTATACTTTTTACTCATTTTTCTCCTTTTCTATTTATTTTTTATATTGTTCATTTTATCATACTTTTAAATTTTTTAAAGTTTTATAAAAGTATTTACCAATTTTAAAATACCTTTTTCTCTAAATAATTTTTTCTAATTTTTTCATTAGTTTTTGTGAAGATGGTAATAAAGGAAGTCTAACATCGTCATTTTTCAACCATTCCCAATATTTTTCATCGCAGTTTTAACTCGTTACCGGATTACCTTCTATAAACATATTTCTACTTATATCATATAATTTCGTGTGTAATCCGTATGCTGTATCAAAATCTTTACTTAAAAACGAATTAATCAAATCACTCATTTCTCTAGGCATTATATTTGCAACTACTGATACAACACCTTTTTGCTCCTATTGATAACATTGGTAAAAATTAAATGGTCTTCTCCTGATAATATTTCAATTTTATCTCCACATAAATCTTGTATTTTAATCATTTGCTCCAAACTTCCTGTTGCTTCTTTTTATTGCTACAATTTCTGGAATTTCTGATAATTTAGCTACAGTTTCAGCTTCAATATTTGTTCCCGTTCTTCCCGGAACATTGTAAAGCATTATTGGAAATTTTGATTCCTCTGCTATTTTTTTATAATGTTCATAAAGCCCTCTTTGACTAGGGTTTTATTATAATATGGACAAGTACTAAGTGCTGCATCTGCTCCAAGTTCTTTGGCATATTTTGTAAGTTCTATCGCTCTATTTGTATCATTTGATCCTGCTCCAGCTATTATTTTTTTACTTTACCTTTCGCTTCCTCAACTACAATTTTTATTACTTTTTCATGCTCTGCGAAACTTAATGTTGGTGCTTTCTCCCGTTGTTCCACAAGGTACAATACCTGCTGTCCCATTTTCTATATGCCAATTTACTAATTCTCTTATTTTTTTCCTCATCAACTTCTCCATTCGCTTTTAAACGGTGTTATTAAAGCTACATAAGATCCCTTCAAATTTCATTTTCATCCCTACTTTCTTTTTAATAAAAATTTAATTATCTTTCAAATAGATATATCCCTTCTGCTATTTTTCACTTGGTCCATGTCATAAAAGCATCATAGCCTTCGCCTTTATAGTCAATAAACAATCTTCCTCCTGGCACTTTCACTTTTTACATTTTCATCTACATATCCAAAAATTCTTGCTAAAACTGCTGAAGCTGTAACTCCTGTCCCACAAGCTAATGTTCTTCCTGCTCCCTCGTTCCCAAGTAATTACTTCCATATTATTTTTATCGTTCACTTTTACAAAATTTACATTTACTTTTTGGAAATAATTCTAAATAATTTTTCAATTTTTGATCCTAATTCATCAATATCATAATCTTGAAAATCGTTTACAAAAAATTACTGAATGATCTGTTCCCATAAATATATATGAAATTTCAATTTCTTTCCCATTTATATCAATTTTTTTCTTTTAAAAATTGCTCTTTTTCAGTATTAATTAATTTTTATATCAAATATTGGTTTTTCCCATATTTACTTTTACTAACAATTCTTCACTATTCTCTTCTGTAAAAGTTTGTATCATTAAATCTCCCGCACCGTTTTTCACAATAAATTCATTTTTTAATTCTATTTTTATTATTTTTTTCAAATAATGTGCAAAAACATCTTATCCCATTTCCACACATTGGTGCTTGACTTCCATCTGAATTAAAAGAAAAACATAAAAGGCATATTTGCTACATACTTTAAAAATAATAAGTCCATCTGCTCCAATTCCATATCTTCTATTACATACAGATTGAGCCAACTCACTATAATCCGGTATTCCTTTTTCTATCAATTCTTTTTCATTAACTATAATAAAAATCATTTCCTGCACCATGATATTTTTCAAATCTTATCATTTTTCGCCTCAATATTATTATATTTTTCATCTAAATATTTTTATAATTCAAACTCTTCATCATTTCTAATTAAATCTTCAAAACTTTCTCTTTTAACTGCCACTTTCGCTTGTCCATTTTTACAAAAACTACTGCTGGTTTAGTTATTCTATTATAATTACTTGACATCGTATAACAATATGCTCCTGTTGTTGTGACAGCAACTATATCGCCTTTTTCTGTATTTTTGTAGGCAATTTACCTTTTTCTATAACAATATCTCCTGACTCACAAAGTTTCCCAGCTAAAGTAATTTCTTTCATGTTTGTATCATTTAATTTAGTTACAACTCCTGCTTCATATTCTGCTTGATACAATGCTGTCCTTATATTATCAGACATTCCACCATCAATAAACACATAAGTTTTTCCACCAACTGTTTCTTTTTATTCCTCCAACTTCAGTACAATGTCGTTCCTGCATTTGCCACAATACTTCGCCCCGGCTCAATACAAAGTTCTTTAAACCCAATTTGATATTTAATTTCCATCGCTTCAGTATAAGTTATAATTTCTGACAAAACTTCATCTATATCTTTTGGATCGTCCCCTTCTTTATAGTAAACTCCAAATCCTCCACCCATATTTACAGTATGCACTACAATACCTAATTCTTTTTAATTTATCTAAATATTTAAAAATTTCATCTAATGCAAATATGAAGAATGCTGATTGAAATATTTTGCGAACCAATATGTGTATGAAACCCTTTAAATTCAATATACGGACTATCATTTAATCTTTTTATTATATCAAATAAATTTTTCTTGAAAATAATGAAATTCCAAACTTTGATGTTAATCCAGATGTTTTTTATATAATGATGTGTAGTGCTTCAATTCCCCGGATCTATTCTTACTAAAACTGATTGTTTTTATCTTTTTTCTCTACATATTTTTTTCTATTTTTCTATTTCATCTTCATTATCAACAACAATTGTATCAATTCCAAAAATCAACTGCCATTTCAATTTCTTCCATAGTTTTTATTATTTCCATGTAAATGTACTCTTTCCATTGGAAATCCTGCTTTATACGCAGTAAACATTTCTCCACCTGATACAGTATCTAAATCTAATCCCTTTGAATTAATTAATTTTGCCATTCCTGTCGTTAAAAACGCTTTACCAGCATAAGCTATTCTTGTCTCAAATCTCGTTGACTTAAAAGCATTTTTCATCTTATCTATTGTAGTTTCTATTAATTCTTGATCCATTACATACAATGGCGTTTTAAATTTTTTGCTAAATCCATTGTATCTACTCCACCAATAGATAAATTTCCTTTTCATTAATTTTTGATGTACCAAATAATTTCATATTACCTCCTAAATCATAAAAATACCGATAGTTAATATCAGTATATAAAGTATTTATTTAATTTAATAAAAACTACATTATATTCTGACAGCTCAACATTATCTTTTTGATAATGACAGTTTTATAGATATTTTCTATAAACCCAGCATCAAAGTTCGTCAAACCTTGTACTTCGGCAATCACTCCTTTCCATTTATTTCATTGAACTGACTATTCTCCATAAAATGTACTCTTATTAACTGCACCTCTATCTTGTATATATTATATCGTATTTTAAATATTTTGTAAAGTTTTATTTTTAAATGTAAATGCTACTCAAAGTACATACTTTTATTTTACAATTCATATGAACATTTCTAAAATATAAAAATTATAATTTATTATTAAATTTTTAAAATATTAATTTTTTCATTCTCTCCAATATCTATATAAAAATAAACTTCTTCCCTAACGAAAAATGCTACAAAATGATAGCCAAAGTCCGTGATTTTTTAAATTTGGTATACCGATTATATAAACAACTGCAAATAAAACTAATGATTGCAACATTGAATTTCTAACAAATCTCGTATTTGCTCCACCAGTGAAAATTCCATAAAACACAAGTCCAACACTTATTGACGGAATAAAAATTAAAAGCCATATTTTAAATTTTATTGCTGTTAAAATTACTTCTTGATTATTTGAAAATAAACTTATTAGTCCATCTCCAAAAATAAAATTATAATCATTAAAAATATTGAAATAACAAAACACATTTCTTTTGCTTTTTATTACCCAATTTATTTTTAAAATTATTTTCTCCTATCCCATTTCCAATAAAGACACTGTTACTATTAGAGATACCATCAAAAATATACGAAATCAAATATTGAATTTGAAATAAAATAGAATTTGCCGCTAATACTATCAGATCATATAAAGAACCTTGTTCCATAAAAATATTCGTTACTGTCATTAAACAAATTGTCCTAATTATAAGATCTGTATTTACTCTTCCAACTGTTTTTGCTGACTTTATATCTAATATATCTTTTAATTGAATATTTTTATATTTTTATAATTTCTAATTCATCTTTATCAAAAATTATAATAAATGAAAGTAATGTTGTAAAAATTTGAGCTATTAAAAGTCGTATATGCTACACCTTCAACTGCTAAATTTAATCCATTTACAAAATATATATCTAATCCTATATTTATTATATTTGTTAAAAATTGTAAAATTATACATTCTCTTATTTTTCTTCCCATTATCCAGCCTAAAAATTGAATAATTTGTAAGAACAAAAAGGAGCTCCCCATATTAAAATTTTATAATATTTTTCATATTTTCCATAATTTCAGGTGTTGAATTATAAAAATGAGTTGCACTCCATAATATTGTATCTTGAAATAGTAAAAATAACAGTCCAATAATTATAGAAACTATCATAGGTCTAAATAATGTCAAAGTTTGATCTTTTTTATTTTTACTCCATAAGCCATAGCCGAATAACCAGATGTACTAACACGTAAAAACCTAATATCCAATATATAGTGTTAAAAATCGTTCCACCTAAAAGCAACTCCACCTATATATGCTGGATTTGTTAATTGTCCCTACCACTGCTGTGTCAATTGATCCTAAAAGAGGTGTTGTTAATGTTGATAATGTAAAACCTATAACTAATTTTAAAAATATTGCTTATTATAAATTTTTTTCCTATATTTTTGGTACTCATTATATTTCCTTTCTTTCTATTAAAAAAAGTGATTGAGCCTCAAAACTTTAATCACTTTTTGCTTTATTTAATTGGAAAAATAGCTTCCAATAATGCTTTCGTATATGGATGTTCTGCTTTTTGAACGATATTACCAGCATCAATTATTTCTACAATATTCCCTACATTCATTACAGCTATTTTATGTGCAAAACTATCTACTAAAAGCTATATCATGACCCTATGAATATTATAGTCACTCCTTTTTTTCTTTTTGTAATTTTATCAATAATTCTACTATATTTTTGAATTGACACATCTAATGCACTTGTAGCTTCATCACATATTAATATTTCCGGTTCTAGCGATAATGCTCTTGCAATACCTAACCTTTGTCTTTGTCCTCCACTCATATTTTTGTGGATATTTATGTATAAAAATCTTCTGGTAAATCTACCATTTTCAATAATTCTTTTGCTTTTTTCTTCCTTTTTTGTTTTTCAAGTCTTTTTATAATTCATTAAAGGTTCTGTCAAAATATCAAGTACTTTTCATTTTTGGATTAAAAAGCTGACCAAGGATCTTGAAAAACTATTTGAATATTTTTGTCTATTTTCCCAAACTTCTTTAGGCGTAAAGTGTGTAATATTTTCTTCCACGATAAAAATTTCACCTTCTGTCGGTTTTTCTAAATCCATCAACATTTTTGCAAGCGTTGATTTTCCTGAACCTGATTCTCCAACAATTCCAAAAGTTTTTACCTTTTTCTATCTTTAAATTAATATTATTACATGCAATAACTTTTTCCCATTATCTTTTGGATAAATTTTAGTAAGATTTTTTTAACTTCCATTATTATTTCATTTTCACTAAACAAAGCCTCTTACCTCCTATTTCCGGAACTGAATCTAATAATTTTTGTATACTCACTTTTAGGATTATTTATAACTTCATCTTTAGTCCCAGCATCTACAATTTCTCCATTTTTCTAACAATTATTTTTATCAGACATGTAAGCTGCCACTCCTAAATTATGAGTAACCATTATTATTGCTGTTTCACTATTTTTATTTAAGTTTATAATTTCTTTAACAATTTGAGCTTGAGTTATTACATCCAATGCACTTGTTGGTTCATCAGCTAGTATAATTTCTGGCTCAAATGTAAGTGCTATAGCTATTCCCACTCTTTTGTTTCATTCCTCCTGATAATTGATGAACATAACTTTTCATTATAATTTCCGAATCTTTTAGATTTACTTTTTCTAATAATTCCATAGCTCTTTGTTCAGCTTCCTCAGTTGATTTAAATTTGAATGTGTTTGAATATACTCAATAAATTGTTTTCCCTATTTTCCTTATCGGATTTAATGTTCCACCTGAATCTTGTGAAATCATCGTTATTTTTCTCCTCTAATTTTACGCCATTGTTGTATATTTTTATTTACTAAACTTTCATTATCATATATAATATCGCTGTTCACAACTCTACCATCATTAGGAAGTAATCCCAATATAGCAGAAAGAACAGTAGATTTTCCACTACCGCCTCTCCAACAATTGTTATTATTTTCACCTTACTGATAAAGAAAAAAATTTTCTACGACTGGTTTTTATCACCATATTGTATAGCTAAATTTTTTTAATCTCTAACATATTTCGTATACTAATTATTTAGTATATCTCCTCTCATAATTAATTTTTCGCTACATCTTTGTTATCCAGTAATAATCCATTGGATACATTTTTTAATCCTGTTACAATTTTTATTACTATATAAGAATGTTGTTTCATATCCAAAGAATAATGTTGCAGCATCATCCATAATATATTGTTGAATTTTTTTATAATATCTGCTTTTCTTTGTGCTTTTATCAAATTGATTTCCTAAACCATCAATTAATTTATCAACTTCTGGATTTGAATATTTAGCTTGGTTAGTAATTTCTTTTTGAATGCCAGTTTTGTCTTAAGAATGTTTCCGGATCTCCTGTATTCGCTGCTAATACATTCCAAATTAATAAATCAAATTTCCTGCATCTCTCATTGTTAATAATGTTTCATAACTTACTGGGTTTAATGTTATTTTTACTCCTAAATTTTTCATATCAGCTTGAAGTGCTTGTGCATAAACTCCTAACTCTTCTCTACTTGTATAAATTACAAAATTTAAGTCTAATTTAGAACCATCAGGTTTTTCAACAAATCCATCACCATCAACATCTTTATATCCTGCATCTTCTAATAATTTTTTTAGCTCTTTCAGGATTGTACGCATTTTCGTCTTTTAGTTGATCAAATCCCATAATCTAATGTTGGTGGAACTGGTGCTTTACCTGCTGAAGCTCCTCCATGTAACAAGTTTTGTGTATAACTTTCTCTATTTGCTCCACTTATTAAAAACTTGTCTTAAAAACTTTATCTTTTAAATCAGTCCTGTTTCATTCATGAAAGCGTATGTATTTCTTAGTGATTTTAAACTTTGAGTTACAATATTTTTATCTCCTTCAAAATCAGCTTGATTTCCTACTTTTTAAATTATATGCAACATCAATTTCTCCTGATTTTTAACGCTAAAAGCTCTAGTGTTTTTGATCATTTTATATCTTTAAATGTTACTTTTTGCTAATTTAGCTTTTTCCATCCCAATAATTTTCATTTCTTACAACTACTGTATATTCTCCTGGTTTAAATTCTTGAACTACAAATGCATCTCAGTAGCTATAGGTCCTTTTTGTGCAAAATTCTTCCGTATTAGCAGTTGTATCTACTATTAAGAACATCGGATCAGCTAAAATTTCAGGTAAAATAGCTATAGGTTTTTCTGTTTTTTATTGTTAAATTTTGTCCATCAGCTACTATACTTTTATATTTAAAGTACCCTTCTGCTTTTACCATTTTTCTCAAATACTCTTTCTAATGAAGTTTTAACTCTTTCAGCAGTTAAAGGTGTTCCATTTGAAAATTTAACGTTATCTCTTATTTTTAAATGTCCATTCTAATTTATCATCACTTAACGACCAACTTTCAGCTAATAAAGGTTCTAATTTCTCCACTTTCACCAAATTTTGTCAATCCTTCTCCTACTCCATAACGAGTAATTACCCATGCAAAATATTGATCAGTCGGCTCTAATGTATCAGCAAACGATGTTACTCCCTACAACTAATTCATCTTTTGGTGTACTACTACAGTACCTCCATCTTTATTCCCACCACACGCTACTACTAAAGCTAGTAACATAGTAAATAAAACTAATAATTTACTCTTTTTTTAACATTTTAAACTCCTTTTTTATATTTTTATTTTTTTCATCAATTAAATCTCTTACACTATCTCCAAGCATATTAAATATTATAACGACAACTACTATCGCAACACCAGGATACATCATAATCCAAGGTGCTCTAGCTAAATAAGTTCTCCTTCATTTAACATAGCTCCCCATTCCGGTATAGGAGGTTGAGCTCCAAACCCTAAAAAAACGATAGTGTTGCTACTTCTAGCATTAATATTCCTAAATCTGAAACTGCTGTAACTATCATAGCTGTTATCATATTAGGAATAATATATTTTAACAATATTTTTAAATCTTTTGTTCCTGTAACTTTTTGCTGCTTCAACATATAATTCTTGTTTTTAACTTTTATAACCATACTTCTTGATAGTCTAGCATATTTTGTCCAAGCTACAGACGATATCGCTATAATCGCATTTGATACACTCGTATCCTAATAATCCCTGCAATTGCGATTGCTAATATAAGTCCCGGAAACGCAATCATCATATCTCCAATTCTCATAATTATCATATCTACTATTCCACCAAAATATCCAGCTATCACTCCTAAAAATGTTCCTATTACAAATATTGTTGCAACTAAAATTAATGTAATAAATAACGAATATCTCGACCCATAAATTACTCTTGAAAACAAATCTCTTCCTAATATATCTGTCCCAAATATATGTTCTGTTGATGGTTTTTGTAAACTTTTACCCATTTCAGCTAAAAACGGATCTTTTTGGAACAATATAAGGTGCTAAAATTGCTACAACAACAACTAATATCGCTAATATCAAAAATGCTATTAATTGTATTTTTACATTTTTCTCATATTTTTAAAAAGCTTACTACTTTATCCAATTAAACAACCTCCTCTATTCTCGCATCTAAATATTTATATGATAAATCAACAGTAATATTTACTAATAAATATAAAAATGCGATTATTAATACATAAAGCTTTGTATTAACGGATAATCTCTATGACCAATAGCTTTTACTGCCATACTTCCCCATTCCGGGATAATTGTAAACTATTTCAACTACGGCTGTCCCCCCTAAAAGTGCTCCTAATGATAGCCCTAATAAGGTAACTAAAGGTAACATTCCGTTCGGTAATACGTGTTTCCATAAAATATCTCTCTCACTAATTCCACGCATTCTAGCCCCACTAACATAACTTTTTACCTAGCTCTTCAATAAAAAAATATGTCTTATTTGTCTTATGTATCTTGCCGACATTGATATTGCTATTGTTAAAGCTGGTAAAAATCATAGATTTTAAATCTGTTTTTTCCACCTGAAACTGCAACCCATTTAAGCGAAAACACCAAAGATAATTAAGAATATTAATCCTATCCAAAAACTTGGTACCGACATCCCAAAAATGTTAATCCTCTAACTAAGTAATCTTGCCATTTATCTTTTTTACTGCCGCTAAAAATTCCTAATGGAAATGATATTACACATAAATAATAACGACATAAACGATAACGATAAAGTTGGAATAAATGCACTTTGTATTTTAGATATTACTGGGATTCTAAGTGAGTATGATTTTCCAAAATCACCGTGTAATAATAAATTAGTTAGCCATTTCCAATATTGAACATAAAACGGTTGATCTAATCCTAATTCATGCCTAGTTTGTGCCAGTAATTCAGGCGTCGGAAGTTGTCCACATTCTGTCAACATTATTTCAGCTGCATCACCAGGTGAAACATAAATTAAACAAAAATGTAAAAAGCTAATCCCAAATAATACTATTACTATTTGTAATAAGTATTTCAGTATTTTCTTCTCTTCTTTTCATCTTTTCAGTATAAATTTATACTAGCTTGTATAAGCTCATACTCTCCTTTCCTTATAATATAGAGTTAATTTTATGACAACTCTCGAACTATTTTACCTTTTTATTTAATTTGTCAATCAAATAATTTTACTTTTTAATATAAAAACAGCTGTACTTTTATATCATTTCACCTAGTATAGTATTAAAATTAAAACTTCAATTTATTGTAAATTTTTATTTATCTATTTTATTTAAAATTTTTCTTTCAAAAATAATTTAGTAAAATTTATATATACCTTTATCTAATTAATAATTTTTTATTTTTATTATTTTTTTATAAAAACAAAAACACCTATTAAAAAGTGTTCTAATCTATATTATAAAGAAATGGTGCCCAGACGCGGAATCGAACCACGGACACAGGGATTTTCAGTCCCTTGCTCTACCGACTGAGCTATCTGGGCATACAATGGCAGGGTGAACTGGGATTCGAACCCAGACATCTTTGACGATTTCGCCGGTTTTTCAAGACCTATCCCTTTAGCCGTTCGGACATCCACCCACAACATATTTTTATTTAATATAACCATAAAAAAATAAATGGTACGGCTTAGGGGAATCGAACCCCTGTTGCCGGGATGAAAACCCGGAGTCCTAACCACTAAACGAAAGCCGCATAATAATTATTTTAATTACATGGTGGATCCAGCTGGACTTGAACCAGCGACCGCTCGGTTATGAGCCGAGTGCTCTAACCAGCTGAGCTATGGATCCTTAATGGCGTGCCTGAAGAGATTCGAACTCCCACTTACGGCTTAGTACCGTTGCTCTATCCTACTGAGCTACAGGCACATCATCTGGTTTTCTATCAACAAAATGGTGAGCCATACTGATCGAACCAGTGACACCTTGATTAAAAGTCAAGTGCTCTACCGACTGAGCTAATGGCTCATAAATAATGGAGCGGGAGACGAGGGTCGAACTCGCGACATTCAGCTTGAAGGCTGACGCTCTACCAACTGAGCTACTCCCGCAAATTTATGATTGTTATAAAATCTAGTGGTGCCTCAGCCGGGGTCGAACTGGCACGGTAATATTACTACAGGATTTTTAAGTCCTGTGCGTCTACCAATTTTCGCCACCAAGGCACTTTTCACATTGACAAATGCTATTATATAACAAACAAAAAGTTTGTCAAGCATTTTTGACTTTTTACATTGCTTTTTGATTTTTATATATTTTTTTATTCTAACTCAACCCAACTAGATTTTTCATACACACTTCCCTACCCTACACATCCAATATTTCCCATTCAATATCATATATTCGCCATTAGTTCTTTCAGTCAATAATTTTTGTAATTTCTAACTGTTCGTGGTAATATTCTTTTTCTTGTGGTTCATGTCCTGTTTTATAATCATAAATCCATATTTTTATTTTTGTTCATCAATATTCATTCTATCTATAATTTTTATTACCTTCATTATCAAATATTTCAAATTCAGTATAAATTGTATGTTTTGGATTATAAATTTCCTTATTATTATCTATAAATTTATTCATTCTTTCAAGAAGTTTAATTAAATTCTCTTTACCCAACATATTTCCATATCTATTTAAGTATGCTGATTTTTGCTATATTTTTATCATTTTCAATGTCATTTAACATATGTTCAAAATAATAGTGCATGAGCAAGTCCTTGTTTTTCGTCTAAACTTCCATCTAAATCTGTTTTTAAATGTTGAATATTTTTGTGCCATCTTCTTTATTATCTTCAAAAATAAGTCATAATTTCTGTCAATTCAATATCATTATTTACAATATTTTTGTTTCTCATCTTCAACTATTTCTCCTTGAGAATATTCACTATCAGAACCATATTTTTTTCAATCAATTTATCAGCTAATTCATTTCTATATTCATTATTACGAACATCAAAAATTTAAAATTAAATTTTTCTTAGCTCTCGTCAATGCAACATAGTCATTATTAATCTCCTCTATTTTCTGTTTATATTGATATTCTTGTTCTCTTTCATAATATTTATTACCATCTAATAATACTTTTTTTATATTTAGGTAACATTACTAAAAAGTCTGTCACATTATCAAATGTTTCATCGTATTCCACATAAGAAATTAAATTTCTTCTATCTTGTTCACTTTTTATCTCTTCTATAATAAAATACCGTATCAAATTCAAGTCCTTTTTGATTTATGAACTGTCATTAAGTTTACTGCGTCTACATCTTGACTACTCACTTGTGTTATTTTTCTTTTATCTTCCTCCATTTCAGCTATAAACTCATACAAGTTATTATAACTTTTCATAATATTAAAGAAATTAAATATATTTTTCAAATCACTATTCGTATTATAATAATTTAATACTTCAAATTTATTAATAATTTCTTTTGAAAAATTCTCTTCTTATCTTTACCATTTAAGTTTAACGACAATTCTTTTTAACTCTTTTAAGTCCATTAAAATTTTTGCTAAAACTTCTATTATTTCGTTCTAAAATATCTATTTCTTTATATTTTTTGTAATTCTAAATTTTTCTATATTTTTATTTACAAATTCTTGATAAGTTTCTCATTTTCTTTACTATCTATATATTTCAATATCATTTCTTTATTTTCTAAAAATATATTTTACATGATTGTTAAGTCCACCAATTAAGTCACTCTTATAAATTCAAGTAAATATTGGAAGTTTCTCATATAAGAAAAAAATTTAATTACTCTATAAATTGGCTTAACTCCTTCATGCTCAATAAGTGAAGCGTTACTCGTTAAAGTATAAGGAATATTCTCTTCATTAAGTCTTTTTGCAATTTCATCCAAAATGATTATTTGTTCTACAAATTATACAACTTTTCCCATAATTTTTAACTTTACCCGATTTTAGTGTTTCAATAATATTTTTCATAAGAATTTAGCAATTTTTCATCTCCATTTTTCATCTATAGGATTTTATATTATATTCAAAATAACCTCTTTGATAATCAGCATCTTCTCTATACGAAACAGTGTCATACTGCCAATCATTTCTATAATTTTTCATAAATTTTATTTACATATTTTCAATTACTTTTATAACTTCTAAATGATTTTCCCTAATGTTTCAATTTTTTTCCATCTATAATTGTTTCAAGTTTTTTCAAATAAAGTTTTTCTCCACCACGCCAGCTATAAATACTTTGTTTTTCATCTCCAACACAAATTATATTTTTGCATCTGACATCAATAATTTTAGTATTTTAAATTGTAAAATACTCGTATCTTGAAACTCATCAATCATAATCGTTTCAATTTTACCTCCTATTAAATCCATAAATTCATCTGTCGGTTTATTGTCTTTTACAAAAATTTAATTTTTCATCAAAATAAATTTATATGTATAAGTTGAAATATCATCATGTGTAAATCTTTTATTTTTAATTTTTCTTTCTCAACTAATTCAAAAATTTTATTTTGCTACTTCTTTTACTTTATTATGCCCTTCAACTATTTTTTTGTTTCAGTTAAATATTTTGATAGTCCTTCCATAAAATTTTTTTATAATTTTTTTCGTATTTCCTCTAATTCATCTGCTATCGGACAAGTTTTTACTATTTTTAATTTTACTCCATGTGAAAATGTTCCAATTTCCCCATCTTTTTATTGTATTAAATATTTTTCCCATTCTTTTTGAAACTTTTTCAGCTTTTTCTCTAATTTTTTTCAATATCTTGAACTTCACTTTGATTATCTATTTCTTTAAAATTAGAATAAATTTTTATGAATAAACTCTTTCATAAAAATATTCCATTTTTTCTCTTGAATCTTTCTCTTTCATCATTTTTCTTATTTGCTGCTATCTCTAAATACTCAAACGCTCTATCTAAATGTTCCACAAATAAATTTATCGGTTTTTACATTTTTCGCTTCTTGTACAAATCTTTCGCCAATAAGTATTCTTTTTGTAAATCTATTAAACTTTTTATAAATTCAACATAAATCGATATATTTTTTTCTTTCTCCTTTTTCTTCAATTATATACTTAAATTGATTAAAAATATCGTTATTTTTTTCAATATTTTTAGATAATATTTCTTCATATAAATTCTTCTTTTTCTTGATCCATCGTTTCAAAATTGAAAATTCCTAAAGTGGGAGCAATTGCAGTTTTTAAAAATTTTTATTTGTAAATCCATCAATCGTATAAATTCTAATATCTTCTTTATTTTTAACATTTTTAAAATATACTTGTTGCAATTTATTTTTATCTATATTTTTATTCCATATAAATTTTCAATATTTTTCTAAATCTTCCCACATTCCTTTTTCAAATGCCACTTGATAAGTAAAATCAAATATTCTTTCTTTTATTTCAGCAGTTGCTTTTTTAGTAAATGTCATTACTACTATTTCGTTAAAATCTACACCTTTTATTATGTTCGCAATATATTCAAGTGACAATCTATATGTTTTTCCTGTTCCTGCACTCGCTTTTTAAAATAATTCTATTATTCTCCATCTCTTTCATCCTCTTTTCTCACAACATCAACATATTTTATAATTATAATCGTTATTTTTACTTTCAATATCATAACTATCTGTCTCAAAAATATTTTTGTAATATTTCTTCTACACTATTTAATGTCAATCTTTCCTCATCTTTATCTCTGTTATCTTTTATTATTTCACCATTCCAAGTATTTACAACATACTTACTTCTTGTATCAGTTCCTCCTAAAATTAAACTATACAAATCAAGTTGTTTTTGTGCTGGAACAACTTTAGTTTTATCTTCTTTTCCGTATTTTTCCTTCTAATTTCCCACTTTTATAATCTAATATCAACTCATGTTCTCCTGCTTTTTATATATAAGTCTATTCTTCCTTTCCCAATAACATTTCCATATTTTTGTAATATTTTTTTAATTTCTCTTTCTATATTTTTCAGAATATATTTCAAATTTATCTACTTTTTATTTCTTCCAATTCATATAGTTTTTTAAAGAATACTTTTACAGATTGCACTATTTCATTAAAAAGAAATCTCTTTATAAAATTTAATGTATTCTACTGGAATTTTATTTTTCTCTTTCAAAAATTAAAGATAAAATTTCACTAATTTCGTTTTCATCAACTTCATAAGTTTTATTTTCTATTTTTTCTTTATTATTTTTAACAATTTCTTCATAAATTCCGTGAATCAAATTTCCAAACAACATCGGATCAATCATATTTAAAATTTCTTCATTTTCAACATTTCCAATCATTTTTTTCTAAATAATATCCATATTCAAATTTATCTATTTTTATCAAGCGTATAGTAACTTAAATTAAATTTATTTTCTTTTAATTTTTTATTATCTTTCATCAATTTAGATTTTTATAAATTCCCCAATTTCTTTTTTCAAACTCTTTTCCTTTTTCAGTAAAATATTTTTTTAATAAATTCAAGCTCAGTGCTTTCATTTATTTTTTTGATACTTTCGCTTCTATTCCATATTGCAATCTAATTTCCTCAACACTCCGGCACAATCTTCCTTAGCATCAAGATTTCTCACATAATTTAAACTTACATTTTTGAATTAAATATATTATTTATAAATTTAAAAATTCTCAATAATTTTAAAAATCTTCAACTACAGGAAGTCCAATTTCTTTTCTTTTGCAATTTTGTCAATAAATAATTATTTACTTGCACATTTGGGAACGATTCTTGTAAATTTAAGAAAATAATATTTTCATTTTCCAACTCTGATATTACAGCAAATTGATTTATTTTATTTTTCGTTCTTATCTTCTTCCGTTTCTTCCAAAAATTAATTTTATTGCTTTTTTTATCTAAATATTTCAAGAACATTTTTTTAACAATCCTTCTGCAACACTTCCGTCAAAATATTTATTCCACAAATTTTTCAAAAAGAAAAATCCTCAATTACTACAATTTCTGACAACGCCTCAAAATATTTATCTCTTTATTTTAGTATTTTCAAATAAATTTCTCAACTTTTTCTAAAAATTTCTCTATATTGATTAAGATTTTTATTTCATTTATTTTTTTCAATTTCTGTTAAAAATTGTATAAATTCACTAATAATCTGTACTTTTTCTCATTTTTCTTCTTTCATTTTTAAATTATCTAACATTTTAATAGATACAGTTTTTATAGCCTTCTCTTGCTAAATTTTGTAAAATAATCATAAACTTTTTATTTATATTAAATGTATATAAAAATTCTTTTAATTTAGAAAAGCACTATGTAAAAGAACTCATCCCGAACAATAACTCATCTTTACTTTTTTTATTAATATTTCCTAAAAATTTCACAAAGTGCATTTAAAACTCGATAAACTCTTGTATTTTCTAATGTTTTTCTCATTATTATATTCTATTTTTTTGCTGATTCAATAATTGATAATCTTTTTCACTTTCCTTCGTTACAGTTTGACCATCATAAATTTTATAGTTTTTTTCTTTATTAAATTCCAATTTTTGTACTAATCCCATTAGTTGTGAAAAATTTATTTTTCATATTGATTTATTTTCAATTTCAATACCTTTTTTCTTTAATTTTCTCAATACTCGGCAATCCAAAAACTTTCTTTTATTTTCATATTTTTCAATATCATAATCTTTTTCATCTAACTGTAAAATATGCTCTATTTCAATTCCATTTTTTTCTAAAACTTCAAATAATTCTTTTTCAAACGGCGTAATTTTAACTTTATTCACTAAAAACAATTTTTTTGTATTTATTTATAAAATCAAAAGAAATATTTTCAACTGAACGTAACATGTACGGCATTATAAGTCCTAATTCATCACTTTTTTAGTCATTTCATCTTTCATTTCTAACATTGTATTAAAAATCGTTTTTGCCATTCTTCTAATTTTTAAAAGTATTCACATCAATTTTATATTCTTGAAGCTCTGCCAATAATGAATAAAAAAATTATACGAAATATCTACAATATCATAATAACTTTTTCACATTTAACTCTTTTTGATTTTGTCCGACAACGCATTGAAAAAGAACATAACTTGTTTTTTCTTCTTTTATTACGATTTTATTTGTTTTTAATATTTTTCATAGAAATCATACTCATTTAATAAAGTAAATTTTTCAAAAAGATTTTTACTTTTCTCTTTATAATCTTTCTTAAATTCAAAGTAAGTTGCTCCATTTCCAAACACATAAAGCTCATTCTCATTTTTACTTAATTTTTTTCAAATAATTCTTTTTAAATCATTTCCTATTCCTAAATATTTAATTTTCATATTTTTCTCCATTTCATTTAATATTATTTTTATTTTTACTTTAATACTTTCCTCATTTATTCTAAACGAAGATAAAAAAATACTTAATTCGAATATTTTTACTAAATCACACACTTCTTCTTTTCAAAAATCAAAAAAACTCACTTTTTTATCTTCAAACAAAATAATAAAATAAATAATAATTAAAGCTTTTTCTTATTACATAAAAATATTAGTTTGAATTATAGAAAGCGAGTATTTTTATTTTTTTAATAAATATTTTTTATATTTTTTTATTTTTTTCTGCTTCATTTTTAGGTAATTTTTTCATCTTGATATTTCCATATTTTTATATCAAATTGATTCTTTATTAATGTTTCTAATAATTTTTATCTTTTATAAATAAATTTTTTTATGCTCATTCTTTGAAGAAACATTATACATTTCTTCTATAATTTTTGTACTTCTAACTATTTCATCTTCTAAATCATTATCTTGATAGATAAAAAAATATTTAATGTTATTTTTATCTAATTTTTGATTTTCTTTTATTTTATCAAGACAATTACCCCTGTTTTTCCTTTAAAACATCAGTATCAACTATCATTACACATAATGTATTTTTTCAAAAATTCTCAATTTTAGTTTTTATCTATTATTTTTTGAGCCACATTTAAAATAGTTACTTTTACCAGATAATATACAATTACCTTTTAATGAATTTATCAATTTTTTCTTCACATTTACCCTCAACAAAAATAATGTATTAATTTATTATTTAACTTCATTTTTCCCCTTCTACCATTTCTAATATCTCATATATTTTTCTACTTTAGGGCATTGTATCAAACAAATTATTTTTACAAAATTAATTAAATTTCGGTCATTTCTTTTTATTTTTCTTCAGGATATTCTACTCTTATATTTCCTTCATCATCTTTAGAAAAATGTAAATGAGATGTACTGGAAAAATTCATTGTCAAAATATCTAAATTATGAGTTGTAAAAAAATAATTGAGATTCTTTTCCAACTAATTCTATCATAAGATTTAAAAATTGATTTCTCTAATTCAGAATGTGCATGAGAAAAATTTTTTCATCTATATAAAACGGTCGATTTGACCATTGTATCATTTGATCTCATTGAATAAACAATTCCTAACGCTTCTTCTGTTCCACTAGATAAAACATCTTTATCTACAATTTTTCCCATTTTGTAATAATACTCCATCTCTATTTTTAAAAATGATATTATATCCATTAGTTGTATTTTCGACTTCCTCTATTTTTTCAATAGTATTATCAAATGTTTGTAAAATATTACTTGCAATATCTATTCTAGAAAGTTTTTATTTAATTCATTTAAACTTGGAAAATTAAAAAAACCAACCTAAATCATTTATTTCTTCTAATATTTTTCTATATTAGCCTTTTCTGTTTTCTCTTTTTCATATTTTTCAAATACTTCTAATTTATCTATTGCTTTTTCATAAGTGTCATTTTTATTAATTCTGTTTTTTTGTAATTCTAATTTTTTTCTATTTCTAGTTTATTATTATAACCTATCTCAATTTTTAATCTATATAAATTATATCTTTTAAATACCATATCTATTTCTATTTTAGATAATTTATTTTTATTATTTATTGCATTTGATAAAACTTCTATATTTTGATTTGCAATAAAATTAAAAATATTCAACAATGTTTTTCCAAATGTTGTCTTACCACTCAGAATTTGTTCCCATTATAATATTTAATTTTTAAATCTAAAAGTTGGTATTTCTTCTAAATACTCATATTCGATTAATGAATTTTTTTAATTTTCTTGGATATGAAAAATTTATATTAAAATCATTAAATGAATAAAGATTATCTATTTTTACTGACATTATAATCATAACTACCTCCAATCTTACTATATTATACCATATAATTGTCGTTTTTTGGTAAATTGTTTTTATATTTTTTATAAATTTTTATTTTATATTAACTCTCTTCAATTACCTTAATTTCATCATCACTTAACCTATAAAATCTTCCCTCTTTTTCCCAGTGCCATACGTTTTCGACTTAGCGAATAGCGACTGAGTTCATGTGAAAATCATTGTCTGAAAACGAGCTTATACAAAAGCGAGTTTGAGTTTTTGATTTTCACAAAACGATGAAGCGTATGAGCTTAGCAAGAAAAACGTCGGCACTCAGTCTTTTTGCCATACTTTTGGGACGCCAAAAGTATGAAAGAGCTTTTGTACGCTACAAAATTAAGCTATCTGTCAAGATAAAATAACTTTAATCAAAAATTAATTTCAAAAATATTTTTAACTCTCTTCAATTACCTTAATTTCATCATCATTCAACCCATAAAAGCTCATATACCATTTTTGTCTATCTCTTTATCCGTTTTTGTTATTTCATTACTTAATGTGTCTGCTTTTTCTTTTTCTACTACAAAATAATCTTCCCAATCAGCTTTTTGTGAAAGACTTAATTTCACTTTTTACTTTTTGATAACTCTTTTTATAAATTCATCAAAAATTTAATAAATACCAATTTTGCAATTTAGTTGGACAATTTCTCTAAATTAAATTCTCATTATCATTCGTTGAATTTTTGTGAAACTTCTTGTAATTTCTTTTATTTAAAGCTAACATTTTATCAGCTTTTTCAATAAATGATTGTTGTTCTTGTAATGAAATTTCTTTTATTGGTAATTCATCAATATAAATTATTTTTACTTGAGCAAATAATTTTCCATTTTCATTAATAAAAATTTTTCATAAATAAATCTTATTAATTTACTATTTAATAATGCCATAATATATCCTAAAACTAAAATTATTATTTTTAAAAATTCCATTATGAACTGTATCTAATGTATAATGTTGTTTTTTTGTCTACCATACAAAATTGGAAAATGCACCTGTTTGTCTTAATAATAATTTTTTTCTTTAACTTCAAATATTTCTCTTTTTCTTGGTCTATGTAATTTTTTTCTATATCATAAATTATATATTGTATAGTATTTGATATTTTTATATCTATTAAAAATCAGAACCAGTTAAAACTTTTTGCAATTTTCTTTTCTTCTTGAATAATAAATTTTTTTATTTCCACCTGTTATTATTCCTTGTTTTAAATTTTATTATTTCTTTTTATCTTCAAAAATATTTTGATCATTTAAAAATTTTTATTTAACATTTTTTCATTTTTAGAAAAATTGCATAGAAAAATCTTCTTTTCCCAATATCTCTAAATTTGAAAAATAATTAGTTTCATATAAATTATTTTTCAAATTTTTTAATTTCATTTATATATGTTATTTTATATATTTCTCTTTTTCAACATTAAAATTATTGAATCAACTCCAGCATCTTCAAAAACTAAAGTACCCTTAAAATCTATTATTTCTAAAATTCTAGATGAATTTAAAATATATTCTCTTATTTCTTTATAATACATATTTTTTTAATATCGTATAAGGTGTTATAAAACTCAAATATCCATTATTTTTATTAATTTTTATACCTTTTTCATAAAATATTATATATAAATTTTGTCTTCCACTAGCTGAAATATAATTTTTCATAATATTTTTATCTTTTTCATTTATATATTCTGCTGATACATACGGCGGATTCCCCACAACAATATCAAAAACCACCATTTTCAAATACTTCAGGAAACTCTTTTCTCCCAATTAAATGCTAATTCTCCTGCAATTTCCGGATCGTCAATCAACGAATTTCCACATTTTTATATTATTTTCCAAAGTGGCAAGCGTTTTATCTTTTATCTGCTGTTTTTTTAACCATAATGATAACTTAGTAATTTCAATACTTTTCTCTATTTAAGTCCACACCATAAATATTATTTTGTAAAATTTCTTTCGTTCTATTTTTCAAACAAATCTTGTGTCCCAGTCAAATCAAAAATCTTTTTCGTCTAAATATTTATTATAATTTAAAAGATACTCAAATGCTGTTATCAAAAATGCCCCCTGATCCACAAGCCGGGTCAACAATTTTTATATTTCTTACTGCCTCACGATACTTTTTCCCCAAAAATTCAATATGTTTTTTATAATTTTGTATAATTTTTTTCTTGTAAACATCAAATTTCATATCAGCTTCCGTAAGTTCCGGCAATTCATCTTCTCCAAGTTCATGTCTTCTATCATCAAGCCAATTTTTATACTATTTTCAACAATATTTTTTGTTATATATTTTTGGAGTATAAAAATATTCCGTCCTTTTTTTCTTTTTACTTTTTTTAGCGTCATACTCCTCGCCTGAAAGTGATTTTTCAATTCCTCAATATCGTTTATTGATTGCTCAAAAAAATATGTCCCAAAATATTTTCGTTCATTTCAGAATCAAAATCATATAATGAAATCTTTTCCATTTCCTTAAATACTTCATCATCAACAATTAAAGTATCTAAAATGTCATCACTTTTTAAAAAGTCCACCATTAAATTTATTTATATCATTTTTTTAGGACTCTCAATATTAATCCAATTACAAAAGCATTTTAAAGCTCTCAAAAATATCTCCAAACGCCTCTCCACGCATGTACTATTTTTCATAACTATTATTCGGTAAAAGCTCCTTATCTTCACAAAACAAATAAATAAAAATCTATCAAGTAATTTTTGTACCTTTTCAATTAAAATATTCTCATTTACTGTTGGATTATTCTTTCTAATATTTTTCAAATATTTTAAGTCTTATTTCTTTATATTCTTTATAAAAATTTCTTTTTCAATTTCACTTTGATTTTTGATATTCTTCCGATAATTCTAATGTTTTCGCTTTTCTTTTATCAGTTCCAACCAACGCAAAAATGACAATACATAAATAAATTTCTTAAATTCTAAGTCTTCTTTCAAATCTTTTAAGAAAAACACTTGATATTCCGTCATATCATTTGCACGATAAAGTCTTTATTTCTTTATAATTTGACACTATTACCCACTGACAATTTTTCCCATATTTAGGTGCATAATTGAACGCTTGTTCAACAGGTGTTCTCGTATCTCCCACTCTTTTTGCCTTTGATTCTAGTAGGACTTTTGCTCCTTTAAGTTCTATCACTGCTCTTATGTCTTTTTTTCCCGTCTTTATCAAAAAATCCTAATACTCCATCTGCTTTTTACCATCTAGCTGTGTTGTAGTTTCTCTCTAAATTCCATTCATCTTGCCCGTCACTTTTTATTTGTCGCATGCAACACCGTCGTAAAATGTCGTACAAAAACTCGCCTTGAAACTCCTCTTCCTTAGATTTTTCAAGCACTCCATTTTTCCAATAAATTTATCCATTTATTTAAAGCTTCACGCCTTTCGCTCAAATTATTTTTTTATTCAAATCAACTTCTTCATCTGCTTTTTCTCTAATATTTTTTGATTAAAAGGTTATTCATTCTTTTTTCTCCCATAACTTTATTTTTTTCTTTATTATATCAAATTTTTATATTTTTTTATGAATGTCTGTATTTTAAATATTTATCTTTTTATTTTTTATTTGATAATTAACTAGAATTATAATATTTTTTTCTCCTTTGATAGTTTTTCAATTCCATTATACTACAAAATTTATTATGATTCTTTTTATTTACTTTAGATGCGACAATTTATTTTATAATTTTTATTACAACAAATTAAATAAATTTAAAAAGGAACTACCCTTTATAAAATAAGATGTAATTCCTTGAATTGTTAATTTTAAATTTTATGCACAGTTTGTTAATATATTTTTTTCTTACTGATATTTTTATTTCATTTATAATAAAATCATAAATTTAAAAATAAAAATTAAAATGTATGTTTAAATCCAAAAATTAAATTTCCAATTTTGTTCTATTTTTATATTTTGTTGATTTTTTGTACTTCTAAGTACATTTGTCTCACCTTTTTCTTTATTAAGATATGTTGCTCCTAATCCGTATGTAAACCAATCTCCTGCATTATTAAATTTTTCTGTTACAACTCCGTTAAAATGATTTGTAGTTTCCTAAAAATTCTCTTTCATACATAAATTTACCATAAAAATTGATTTTTATCTTGTTGTTTATCTATTCCAGCTCTTAATCCAATTCTACCTATTAAACTTCTCGATTTATCTATTTCTGATTTTAATCCATTTGAAAAATTCAAATTATACTCATCTATAAATTGATATGTCAACTGTAATTCTGGCTGTATATATACAGCTTCTTTTTCATTTTTCCTTCAAGGAAATTCTTTTTCCCTGTTTCAGCAGATAACATATATGATATAGCTTTCTCCACTTGTTTTTAACTTCTTCATTTGAATAATTTTTTTAATATCCGCATTTAATTTATGCATTCTTATTTTCCCTGTAAAATCAAAAATATTCATTATTATTTTTTTATTTAACCAAGTTGAATATATTCCTAATCCTCCATTATTTATTGTACTTGCTCCTGTAAAATCAGAAAACTTAATTTTTGAGTTCTATATCCCAATGAAATTCCATTATAATTTATCCAATTTTTTCTTAATCTTACTTTATCATAACCAGCTTTTTATTCCAAAAATAAATATTTGAATATTCAGAAGTTTTTTACATTCCCAATTCCACTATATTCTCCTATAACTGTTTTAGCCCATACATCATCTTTTTTTCTTTATTTCTTTATCAAAGTGGATTTCTCCCATTCTTTGTACTAATGTTTCTATTGTTACTAAATTTAATTGATAAATTGAATCTGCTATTATTATATTTGTTTGTCCTCCCGGAGTTAACGGTTTCTTTTTATTTGGATATAAATACCAATTATTTTTATTAGTATCTGGTATATTTACAAGATTAGAATCTGAAGCTCTTCCTAGATTATATAGATAAGCTCCTCTTTCAACAAGTGTTGGTATTTCAACATTTTTCATTCGGATTTTTCAATTTAAAAGTAGCTGTATAATTAGCTTCTTCTCCAAGACTTTCAACAACTTTTAAATATTCTTTACCTGTAGATTTTGCTCCAGCCATATTTTTCAAATTCTATATAGTGATTTCCTTCACTACTATTTTTATAGACAACAAATCTGTTTCACCAGTTTGAACATTCCCTTGCATTTTAAATAGTCCACCATTACCTTTTTAAATTATCAACAGACAACTTCGCAGTATTTTTCTGTATTTGAAAAATGAACTTTTGCTCCAGAGGAAATATTAAGATTATTTATTTGTGAATTATTTGTCATTACCCAATCACTAGAATTAGCTAACTTTATATCTATAATTCCAGTACCATTATTATTAACAAGTCCTACTAAATAAGAATTTTTATTTAATAAATTCAAACTAACTTTTCCTTTGTTTGATGTGAAAATATTTCCTAAAATTTTTACATCATCATTTCCTGCAATATTTATTTCAGCATTTTTACCGGTAGAAACTAGTGCAGGATCTGATACAGCTCCGTTAATAGCTAATTTTTTTATTAAATGATATTATACTTTTTGAATCATCTGGTGCGTTTTCTGGAGTTTCATTATAGACTGCCATTTTCCCATTTCCATTATTACCCATAGTTATAGAAACATCTCCATTAAAAAGTAGTTTCAGTTTTTATTAACAGCATCTTTATGAATTTGAGAAATTCCATACCCACTATCTTCTAGTATTAATTTTTTATTTTTTTACATTAGAATTTTTCATCTGATGTAATAGTAGTTCCATTTCCAGTATTAGATTTATTTTTCATTCTAAATCCATAAACATTATTTACCCCTATTGAATGAAAAGTATTATCTCCTTTTAAAAATTTATAGTATTTTCTCCACTACCATTACTTGTATAACTACTTCCTACATTAATTCCATAAGAATAATTACCTACTGTGTTAATATTTGTATTTTCTATTTCAAATTTATTTTTTACCCAGATTTTCATCAGCTATATCAATACTTCTTGCAACATGATTAGAATTAGTAGTTATATTAGTATTTTTTAACTTGATATTATTTTTCTCCATTTGTAGAAGAGGTTTTAATTCCATATACCCAAGCATTACTTCCCTCATTACTTGTCTCTATCTTATTATCATCACCATTAAATTCTAAAATATTTTTTTACCATTAGATTCTGCATTAAGGAAAAACTCCATAAATACTTTCCAGCCTTGTTTGAAGTAATTAAATTTGTATTTGAATTAAATAAAAACTTACTTTTCTCCATTTGTAGTAGTCTTTGAATAAAGGTTAAGACTATCAGCTTTGTTATCAGTAGAAGTATTTAATATTTTTTTGAAGTAAATGTTTTTCCTGCTTTTACTTGTAACTTTTACTCCACCACCAATTTGAGTATTTGCTAAAAACCATAATTGTGTTGTTGTATCTCCAGTCATCAAACTATCTACATTTCCTTCAAAAAGTAACTGTTGATCCTCCATTTTCTTTATCAATAGTATCTTTAGTGGAAACTGTTTTTAAAACGATTTTCCCCTGTGTTTTTGTCAAACGAAATCCAGTTAATTGTAAATTATCTGTAGTAGATTTACTCTCCATTGCTAAATCATCTTTAAAAAGTAAGGTGTGATTCTCCACCACCATTACTTCTTTGCAAAAAAATACATTAACCCTTCTTTTCTTGTAATTGTAAATTAGAATTATTTGGTATTGATTGTGCAATAGTTTTTTTATAGTTGTTTTTCTTGAATAAATTGAGAGTTGAAACTGGTTTTGTTACATCTCCAGAAACATTACCTTGTCCATCAACATCAAAAAACATTAAATATAGAATAATAGCTACCTACATATTGTCTATGTGTAGTTATATCAACATTAAGCTTTGTATCAAAATTAAGTATAGTTTCAGATCTCTCAACATCTTTTACTATTAGAATTATACACCTCTACTCCATATTGCCAACTAATTGGATTTCCATCATCAATATGTATAATATTCAATTTCCCCGAGTTTTTTTATTGTTGTTTCTGTTATATCTTTTCTTTTGGGATCTGTTGATGATGTCCTATTTCTAGCATCAATTATTTTTGTTTATTGTACTTCCTCCGGGATGTGCTTGATTACTTTTTTTGTCCCAATAACATCTCCGTCATTATAATTGATTTCATACTTAATTTTTATCAGATGTATCCTCAACTTTTTGTACCATTATTATGTATGTCTACAGTATCCCAATTATTGACAGTTGTTGTATTAGAATTGTATTCTTCTGTTGTTGTTAGTAAAGAAACAATCAAAAATAATATAATTTTTTCTTTTTTTCACTTTTTTCCCCTCATCTTCTTTCTTATTCAGTATCTTTTTAAAACAAATTTTTAAACTACTCATTTTTATTATATACCTAAAAAAAGAAATTTTTAAAAAAATATAATATATCTATATTTATTTATATTTATTATATATTTTCGTTATATATATTTTTTTATTTTTGATTTTTACAATTTGTTATATGACAATATATATGCAAAAAGATATTAAAAAGATTTATGACATAATATTTTTTTGAAAACTATAAAACAAAGTATCACAATTTACAATCTTTTTCTTTTTATGTTATGAGATAATAGATATGTGACAAAAGAGAGAGGTTTCTGATATAATAAAAGTTACGACACTAATTACAAAGGAGAAACTTTTTCTATGAAAAGTATAACAGAAAAAAAGCTAAATTTTGCAAACGAGTAGTTGAATATGCGATAAAAGAGAATAATAATGCTAAAGCAGCAAGAAGATATCAAACAACAAGACAACAAGTAAAACGTTGGAGAGATAAGTACGATGGAACAGTTAAGTCGTTAGTATATAAAAAGTAAACGACCAAAAAGTCATCCAAATCAACATACAGAGCAAGAAATAGAGCTAATAATGAGAAAATATAAAAAAATATAGATTTGAAGGTATGGTAGAAGTTTATGTTCAAGCACAAAAAGAGGGATATAGTAGAAGTTATGACTCAATGTGAAAAAATACGCCAAATAAGAGATAATAAAGTTGTAGTTAAAAAAAGAAAAATATAAATCAAAACCAAATGTTGAAAAATCAAAAATATCTAGGAGAAACAGTTCAACTTGATATAAAATATATACCAAAAAGAATGTATAAAATTTGGATCAAGAGATAAAAAATTATTATCAAATAACAGCGATAGATGAATATACAAGAAAACGAGTTTTAGCAGTAATAGATGAAAAAAGTATATATCAAACGGTAAAAATTTTTTTAGAAACATTGGAAAAATAGGTTTTAAAAATAGAAACAGTTCAAACAGATAATGGGAGAGAATTTACAAAATTGATGGAAGAAAAAGTTAACATTATTTGAAATGAAATTAAAGGAAGCGAATATAAAAATATAAGAAAACGCGACCGTATTCACTGTGGCAAAAATGAAGTCATAGATTAGATAGTAAATTTTATGAAAATAAGCGATTTTATAGTTTGAAAGCATTAAAGAGAGCAGTGAAGAAATATTGTAGTAGATATAATAATATATTAAGAAAAGTATTGAATTTAAAAGTCCAAGTCAAATATTGGAAGAATTTAAAAAAAGTAACGGATTAAACAGGGTATAATTTTTATATTTTTGCGTCACATATCATTGACATCTGTAGATTTTCATATTTTTGTTTTTCTTATTTACTTGACTTTATTGCAAAAATGATAACATTTCTCTATTAATCACAACAAAACACAGTTTTTTTATTTTTTTATGAAAGAGAGATGATTTAATATGGCAATAGCAATAACAAAAGATACTTTTCAAAAATACTATTTCACAAGGTATTACATTAGTTGATTTCTGGGCAGAATGGTGTACCTTTGTAGACTACAATTACCAATTTTAGATGAAGTTGTAGAAGAAATAGGAGAAAAAGCTACTATCGGAAAAAGTAAATGTTGATCAAGAATTAGAGTTAGCTCACCAATTTTGGAGTACAAAAGTATTCCTACATTAATTTTTATTTAAAGATGGAAAAGCCATTGATGTAATGGTTGGTTTACAATCAAAAAGAAATTTTAGTTGAAAAATCAATTCTGTATTATAAAAATTAATGACTATAAATATTTAAAAATGGCTCTACCTTTTTGGTTGGGTCATTTCTTTAACTTAAAAAAATTTATTAAGAGAAATGAGGTAAAAAATGTTATACGATTCTGTAATTATAGGATCTGGAGCTTCAGGTCTTACCGCCGCAATTTATTTAAGCCGTGCTGGTTTAAAAATATCGTTATTAATGGAAATGAACCAGGAGGTCAATTAACAACAACAGGAAGTAGAAAATTTCCCGATTTCCTAAAGGTATTATGAAAATCCCAAATTAATGAATAATATGTTAGAACAAGCTAAAAATTTTTGGTACAGAATTTTTGCAAACTAATGTTACTAAAATTGAATTTGAAAATAGACCTTTCAAAAAATACATTTAGAAAAACAAAACTTTAATTGAAGCTAAAACTATTATAATTTCAACAGGTGCAAGTGCAAAGTATTTAGGAATTGAAAATGAACTTGAATATATTGGAAGAGGAGTTAGTGCTTGTGCAACTTGTGATGGTTTTTTTCTTTAGAGAAAAGAAATTGTAGTAATTGGAGGAGGAGATACTGCTATGGAAGAAGCTTCGTTTTTAACAAAATTTGCTTTCTAAAGTAACTATCGTTCATAGAAGAAGCGAATTACGTGCTTCACAATTTATGCAAGAAAAAGCAAAAGTCTAATCCTAAAATAGAATGGAAATTAAACTATACTCCAAAAAATATTAGCTGATCAAAAAGTTACTGGTATTGAACTAATCAATAATAAAAACTCAAGAAATTGAAACTTTATGTACTGATGGTATTTTTGTAGCTATCGGTCGTAATCCAAATACAACTTTTTTAAATGATCAAGTGGAATTAGATGCACACGGTTATATTAAAACATATGGAAAAACATCTAAAACTAATATATCAGGTGTTTTTGTTGCAGGAGATGTTCAAGATAATAAATATCAACAAGCAATTATTGTAGCTGGAAGTGGTGCAATTGCTGCACTTGATGTTGAAGAATTTTTATCTGAAAATATGTAAAATTTGATATATTAGAAAAATGTATTATTTTTAGTAAAACTAAAAATTATTAATACATTTTTATAATTATTTTTTTATATTATAAAGTAATTTTATTTCTATTTTTTTAATTTAATCTACTGCCATCTTTATTGAAAAACATAAAATTTATCTTTAATAATTATTTTTTTCTTTTTTTATTAAAAAGATTTTTGAATTATTATAGGTATTTATTAATATACCCTATAATCAATACTACTAATATAAAAAAATTTTTAAAAAAGTATTAAATAATAGAAAAATATAAATAGATGTAATTCATTTGAAGTGTTTAGATTATTAATAAAATTAATAATAAAAAAATATCATCCACTAAAAAGTGTTGATATTCCTGAGATAATGTATAAATTATTTATCACTTTATGGTGCGAAAGGTGGGACTCGAACCCACATGTCAAAGACGCTAGATCCTAAGTCTAGTGCGTATGCCAATTTCGCCACTCGCATATTCTATAAAAAAATGGTGAGCCATACTGGGATCGAAACCAGTGACACCTTGATTAAAAAGTCAAGTGCTCTACCGACTGAGCTAATGGCTCATAATAAGTTATGGGGTGACCGACGGGACTTGAACCCGCGACAACCAGTGCCACAAACTGGCGCCTACCAACTGAACTACGGTCACCATATTATTATGTGTATCTTTCAAAAAAAAATGGAGCGGGAGACGAGGGTCGAACTCGCGACATTCAGCTTGGAAGGCTGACGCTCTACCAACTGAGCTACTCCCGCAAACATAAATTAATAATGGTCGGTGCAGCAGGATTTGAACCTGCGCTACTGCTCCCAAGGCAGGTGCGCTACCGGGCCGCGCCCATGCACCGTTGTATTTTTCCTTACTGGACAATGAGTATTCTATCATATTAAAAATTATGTCAACTATTTTTTTAAAAATTTTTATTTGTAAATTGCAACTCAAAGTGTCGCATTAATTTTTTCATATTTTTTTACTTTTTCTCTTTTTGTTGTATAATTAGCTTGAACCATAATATTTTTTTCTTCTTTGATGTTTTGTCATCTAAACTAATCATACCATAGAAAATTATATTATGATTCTTTTTATCAAAGTATGACATTTTTATTTTTACAATTTTTACTTTTTATCTTACTTTTTTTCTTTTTATTTATTGCATTTTATTTAAAATAATAATATAATTAGTACAACTAATAAATAGAAAGGGTGAATAAAATGCCTATAAAAATACCAAACAATTTACCTGCCGTAGAAATTTTTAGCTAAAGAAAAAATATTTTTGTAATGGATGAAAAATAGAGCATCTTCTCAAGATATTCGTCCTTTAAAGTTTGTGATTATAAATTTAATGCCGACAAAAAAATAACTACTGAAACTCAGTTACTACGACTTATAAGTAACACTCCGTTACAACTTGAAATTACATTTTTACGAATGGAATCTCATAACTCAAAAATATTTCAAAAGAACATATGGAAAATTTTTTTATAAAAACATTTGATGATATAAAAAAATAAAAAAATTTGATGGAATGATAATAACTGGTGCTCCAGTCGAACATTTACAATTTGAAGAAGTTTCATATTGGAAAGAACTTACCCAAATATTACATTGGGCTGAAAAATGTATTTTTCAACTCTATATATTTGTTGGGCAGCTCAAGCTGGGCTTTTATTACCACTACAATATTCCAAAATATACATTAAAAGAAAAACTTTTTGGTATTTTCCCTCTACAAATTGACCCAAAATGTACTAAACTTTTTAGAGGATTTGATGAAATTTTTTTAATATGCCTCAATCAAGACATACGGAAATCAAAATTGAAGATGTGAAAAACTGGGAAAAATAGATATTTTAGCTATGTCAAAAGGTGCTGGAGTAAGTATCGCAACTTCCAAAGATAAAAAGAAAAATATTTGTTACAGGACATTTAGAATACGATAGATTAACACTTGCTACTGAGTATGAACGAGATTTATCCTTAGGAAAAAAATATTCAAATACCTTTTTAATTACTACCCAGATAATGATCCTACAAAAACCTCTTTTTACATGGAGAGCTCACGCTAATTTACTTTTCACAAACTGGATAAATCATTATGTTTATCAAGAAACACCTTACGATTTAAAAATGAATTAGAAAAATTTATAAAACCTAAAATTTATATGACTACACCCGAAATCTTGCATACAAGATTGGATGTGTAGTTTTTGTTTGCTCTTTTTATTTATAAATTAATTCTATTTATAATTATATTCATTTTTATTTAATTGAAAGAAATTTATTGTAAAATAAGAGGTAAAAAGCCTATTGTTTTTTTAAATTAAAAGATTTTTTTATAAACAATTATTTACAAAGCTTTAAAATACTTAGGAGGTATTTAATATGTTTGAATATTCTATTGAAAACTCTTATTTCAAAAAGAACAAATAAGTGAAAAAATTAAAGAGTTAGCTAATCAAATAAAAAGATTTAGAATCTGAAATAAACAATCACAATGAAATTATTTTTTGTTGGATTATTGAGAGGATCTCACTATCTTTTTGAGTGATTTAGTACGAGAACTAAATATCGATGAAGCTAAAATAGATTTTATGGTCGTTTCTAGTTATGGAAATGATATGAATAGTTCAAGAGATGTGAAAAATTAAAAAAAGATTTAGAAGAAGATATCTTAGGCAAAAAAATGTTATAATTGTTGAAGATATTATAGATACAGGACATACTTTTAAAAAAAGTTAAAGAAATGTTGGAACTACGAAATCCAAAAATCTATAAAAATTTGTACTTTACTTGATAAACCGGAAAGAAGAGAGGTTGATATAAATGTTGACTATACTGGGTTTAAAATACCTGATGAATTTGTTGTAGGTTACGGAATTGATTACGCACAAAAACATAGAACATTACCTTACGTTGGAATTGTAAAAATATAAAAAAATACTTTAGGAGGAAAAATCCATGAAAAACAATACTTTTGTCATAGTTGGAACACAATGGGGAGATGAAGGGAAAGGTAAAATTATAGATGTTTTATCTCCAAAAAGCAGATTATGTTGTAAGATTTCAAGGTGGAAATAATGCAGGACATACTGTTGTTGTAAATGATGAAAAAAATTCATTTTACATTTATTACCATCAGGAATAATTAATTCAGCAGGAAAATGTGTAATTGGTGCTGGAGTTGTTGTTGATATTGAAGTTTTACTTGCAGAAATTGAAAAACTTGAAAAAGAGGAAAAATTAGATAATTTATTTATAGATGAAAGAGCACACATCATTATGCCCTACCATATTGCGATAGACAAAGCAAAAAGAAGAAGCAATGGGTAAAAAAATAAAATAGGTACAACTCAAAGAGGAATATGACCTTGTTATGTCGATAAAATTGCTAGAAATGGTATAAGAATTGGTGATTTACTTGATTTTTGAAAGATTTAGAGATAAACTTGTTTGGAATGTAAACGAAAAATGATATGCTTACAAGATATGGAAAAAGAAACTTTTGATTTAGAAGAAATTTATAATAAATTTATGAATTTAGCTGAAAAATTAAATTTAGAATAATTGACGGAGTTGTTGAAATTAATGAAGCGATTGAAAATAATAAATTAGTTTTTATTTGAAGGTGCTCAAGCATTAATGTTAGATATTGACTACGGAACTTATCCGTATGTTACATCTTCATCGCCCTACAGCTGGAGGAGTTACAGTAGAGCTGGAGTTTCTCCTAAAAAGATAGATAGAATTTTTAGGAGTTATGAAAGCATACACTACTAGAGTTGGAGAAGTCATCCTTTCCCAACGGAACTTGAAGATCAAACGGGAGAAACTTAAGAAGTGTAGGTCATGAGTTTGGAGCTACAACTGGTAGACCTAGAAGATGTGGTTGGTTAGATTTAGTTATTGAAGGTATGCAGTTTTAATTGACGGATTGACTGATATTGTTCTTACAAAATTAGATGTTTTAACTGGATTTGATAAAATAAAAGTTGCTGTTGGTTATGAAAATTGACGGAAAAGTTCATACTTCTTATCCGTGAAATTTAAGAAAAATCAAAAAGAATTAAAAGTAGTTTACGAAGAATTAGATGGATGGAAAGAAGATATTACTCAAATTAAAAATTATGAAGAACTACCTGAAAAATTGTAAAAAATATGTTGAATATATTGAAAATTGAATTGTAATATTTCTATGATTTCAGTTTATCCTGAAAGAAGCCAAAAATATTTATAGATATGATTTACAAAAATATATTAAAATAATACTTAAATATAAAATAATCTAAAGGGAGTGACTATTAATGTTAGACATGAGTATTTATTCAAACCCTCTTGTAGAAAGATATTCAAGTAAGGAGATGCTACACATTTTTCCCCTGAATTCAAATTTAAAACTTGAGAAAATTATGGATTAATTTAGCAGAATCAGAAAAAGAATTAGGTTAGATTTTTATTACAGATGAACAAATTGAAGAATTAAAAAATATAAAGATGATATTGACTTCAGTGTAGCTGCCGAATTTGAAAATTAAGACACGATGTTATACCATATGTTCATACTACGGTGAACAAGCTGTAAACGCTAGAAAAATTATTCACTTAGGAGCAACAAGTGCCTATGTGAGCGATAATACTGACCTAATCCAAATAAAAAGAAGGATTATTACTTATTAGAAAAAGATTACTAACATTAATTAAAAATGAAAAACTTTGCTCTGGAATACAAAGATTTTACCAACTTTAGGATTTACACATTTTCAAGCTGCTCAACTAACTACAGTTGGTAAAAGAGCTACATTATGGCTGCACTCTTTGCTATTAGACTTTGAAGAATTAGAATTTAGATTAAATACTTTAAGATTTAGAGGTGTAAAAGGAACTACTGGAACTCAAGCAAGTTTTTAAAGATTTATTTGACGGTGATTTTAAAAAAAGTTAAAAATTAGATGAATTAGTTACTAAAAAGGCAGGATTTAATCTTAAACAAGGTGTGTCTGGACAAACTTATGATAGAAAAATTGATGCAGAAGTACTTTACTTGTTATCAAATATTGCACAATCTGCACATAAATTTACAAATGATTTTTAGATTATTACAACATTTAAAAGAATTAGAAGAGCCATTTGAAAAATCAAATTGGTTCAAGTGCTATGGCATACAAAAGAAATCCTATGAGAAGTGAAAGAATTTCATCACTTGCACAAATATATAATTTCTAATGCTACAAACGGTGCTTTTAGTGTACGGAACTCAATGGTTTGAAAGAACTCTTGATGACTCTGCAAACAAAAGACTTTCTATTCCACAATCATTTTTAGCTTTAGATGCAATTTTAATTATTTGGTTAAATATTATGGACGGAGTTGTTGTTTACCCTAAAGTTATTGAAGCGAATATTCAAAAAAGAATTACCGTTTATGGCAACAGAAAAATATAATTATGGAATCTGTTAAAAAGGTATGGATAGACAAGAAGTTCACGAAATTATTAGAGAATTATCAATGGAAGAAACAAAAGAGATCAAAAATTAATGGAAAGCCAAACAATTTAATTGATAGAATTATAAAAGATGGGAGATTAGGACTAAAAAGCTGAAGATATGGAAGGTATTTTAGTTTCTGCAAATTATACAGGATTTGCTAGCGAACAAGTTTTAGACTTCATTTCTCAAGAAATTGAGCCAATATTAGAAAAATATAAAAATGAAATTATTGAAGAAAGAGAAGAATTAAAAGTTTAATAATTTTTAAATATTAAAATTAATATTAATTTTTAAATTTTATATATTTAATCAATATAAAAAGCTAGATTGTAAATATTACTTTCTAGCTTATTTTATTAAAATTTTATATTTTGAAATTCAAGTTCAATAATTAAACTAATATTATTTTTAAACTCCAACATTCAATCCATAAGATTTAAAAATTTCCTCTGTTTTTGTACTTCTTCTCGAGTAGGTGTTGGTGTATCTTTCAATTTATATACTTTTTCCAACTTGTTCTATTTATAGCCACCCATTTGGTGAAACGGCAATATATCTACTCTTTTTATATTATCAAATTATGAAACATATTTTGCCCATTTATGTAAATCTTGTTCATCGTCAGAATATCCCGGTACTAATACATATCGTGTCCAAACAGGTTTCTTAATTTCTTGTAAATATTGGAGCAAACTTCAATGTATTTTTCTAATTTTACTGATGTTAAAGTCATATTTTTTCAGGGTCAATATGTTTTTATATCAAGTAATACTAAATCCGTATACTCTAATACTTCTTTTCGCTTTTTTCATTATAAATATATCCCTGATGTATCAAGTGCAGTATGAATGCCATTTTTCTCTACAAAGCTTAAATAATTCTCTCACAAAAATCAGGTTGAACTAAAGGCTCTCCACCTGAAACTGTTACACCACCTGTTTTTATAAAACCTTTCACTTTTAATATTTCTTTTCATCACCTCTTCCGGTGTCATTACAAACTTTTTATCTTTTATATCCCAAGTATCTACATTATGACAATATAAGCATCTTAAAGGACACCCCTTGTGTAAATAATACAAATCTTATTCCCGACCATCTTTTTGTCCCGAATGACTCAAATGAATGTATAAATCCTTTTTACTTCCATATTCTCTCCATTTCTTATTACAGCATTTTTTTCTAAAAATAAATAAATTTTATTATTTTATTATTTTTATCTTTAATTACAAATTTAATTATCATATTTTTCAAATCTTTTCAAAAATCTATAATTACTTTTTCGCTTCCACTCATTTATCTTTTAAAAATGCCGCAACAGTATATGTTACGACATTTCTTTTTATCTTTACTGTAATTACATTTTGTTTGAAATTGTTCTGTTAATTACGTCTAATTGTTGTTCTCTAGTTAATTTAACAAAGTTTTACTGCATATCCAGATACTCTTATTGTTAATTGAGGATAATCTTCTGGATGTTCCATTGCTCTTTCTAACAAGTCTCTACCGAATACATTTACATTCAAGTGATGACCAGTTTGATTGAAGTATCCGTCCATTAATCCAACTAAATTAGTTCTTTTCTCATCATCATTTTTTACCTAAAGTTTCAGGTGTTATAGCAAATGTATAAGAAATTCCATCGTTTGCGTGTTCAAATGGTAATTTAGCTACTGAAGCTAATGACGCTACAGCTCCTCTGTATCTCTCTTCCGTGCATAGGGATTTTGCTCCTGACCAAATGGTGCTCCTGATTTTTCTTCCATCAGGTGTATTTCCTGTTTTCTTACCGTATACAACATTTGAAGTTATTGTTAATACTGATTGTGTAGGAATTGCATTTCTATACATTTTGTGTCTTCTAATTTTTGTTCATAAAGATTTCTACCATATCAACAGCGAATTTATCAGTTTTATCGTCATTATTTCCGAATGGTACATAATCTCCTTCATTTTTGATAGTCAACTGCTATTCCATCTTCATCTCTAATTACTTTTAACTTTACCATATTTAATTGCTGCCAATGAGTCAGCTACAATTGAAATTCCTGCAATACCAAATGCTTCCAGTTCTTCTAATATCAACATCATGTAATGCCATTTCTAATGCTTCATATGAATATTTATCATGCATATAGTGAATAATATTTAATGCTTTAACATAAGTTTCAGCTAACCAATCTAACACTTTGTCATATTTTTTTCCCATACTTCATCAAAGTCTAAATATTCTGATGTAATTGGTTCAAATGTTCCTTCTGGAGCAACATGTTCTTTATATCTTTCATCTAATCCACCATTAATTGCATATAATAATGCTTTAGGTAAGTTTACTCTCGCTCCAAAGAATTGCATTTGATGTCCAATAGTCATTGGTGATACACAACAAAGCGATTCCGTAGTTATCTCCAAATTAGTGGTCTCATAATGTCATCATTTTTCATATTGTACTGAGAGATGTATCAATTGAAACTTTTGCACAATATTTTTTTCCATGTTTCAGGTAAATTTTTCACTCCATAATACTGTTAAGTTTGGTTCTGGTGAAGTTCCCATGTTGTATAATGTATGTAAAATTCTAAAGCTGTTTTTAGTTACTAACGATCTTCCGTCTAATCCAATTCCTCCAATTGATTCAGTTACCCATACTGGATCTCCAGAGAATAATGCATCATATTCAGGTGTTCTTAAGAATCTAATTAATCTTAATTTCACAACGAAATGATCCATAAATTCTTGAGCTTCTTGTTCTGTAATTCTTCCTTCTTGTAAATCTCTTTCAATAAATATATCTAAGAATGTAGATACCCTACCGATACTCATCGCAGCTCCATTTTGGTCTTTAGTTGCTGCTAAGTATGCAAAGTAAGTCCATTGAATTGCTTCTTGTGCTGTAGTTGCATATCGCTGAAATATCAAATCCATAAGCTGCAGCCATTCTTTTTAAAGCATTTAATGCTTTAATTTGTTCAAAAGATTTCTTCTCTTGTTCTAATTAAATCTTCTGTCATTTCTGATGAATCTCTTTTTTTGTGTTCAGCTTTTCTATTTTCAATTAATTTGTCTACTCCATATAAAAGCAACTCTTCTATAATCTCCAATGATTCTTCCTCTTCCGTAAGCATCAGGTAACCCAGTTATAATTCCTGTATGTCTTGCTTTTTTTAATTTCATCAGTATAAGCTGAGAATACTCCGTCATTGTGAGTTTTTCTATATTTAGTGAATATTTCTTCCAGTTTTGTGGATCTAATTTATATCCAAATGCTTCTAAACTGTTTTAACCATTCTTAATCCACCATTAGGGAAGATTGCTCTTTTTAAAGGTGCATCTGTTTGTAATCCCTACAATTTTTTCTAAATCTTTGTTTATGTATCCTGCTCCATATGCATCTATTTGAGATGGTACTTTAGTTTCTGCATCATAAATACCTTTTTTTCTTTCTACTTTAAATTTTTTTCAGCTAATGATTTCACATAGTTGTAGTAGCTTCAGTTGATCCATGCTAAGAAACTTTCATCTCCTGTATATTCAGTGTAGTTTAATCTAATGAAATCTGTAACATCTATTTCATTAGTCCATTTCCTTCTTTAAATCCTCTCAAGCGTCCATTCAAGTAACACTTCCTTTCCAATTTTTTGTATTATTTAACTACATATTTATTTTTACATTATGAGTATACCCTCATTTGCATATAAAAATCAAATGTATACTTTTTGTGTTTTTTATTTGTATTTACAAAATTAAGCTCTCACTAACGCCCATTTTTGACAAAATTGACTTTTTATGTCTTTATACAAAATTAAATTATTTTTATATTTATTTGTTTTTTATAAATAAATTCAAGTAATTCATCTTTTTCCAATATTTTTTTAATGAAGAATAAAAGAATACATCTTCATTATTAAACACGACTTTTTTTCTTTATTTCTTTTAATTGTTTGAATTTTTCATTGTTGACAATTTATCTGTTTTTGTAAAAATTATGTAATATTCTATATCAAAATGTTCAAGCCATTTTAGCATCTCTATATCTTCTCCAGAAGGTATTCGTCTTATATCTAATAACAAAAATACAACTTTTATCTCTTTGTGATTTCAAATATGTTTCTATTGTTTTTCCCCAATTTTTCTTAACTGCTTCTGGAACTTTTGCAAACCCATACCCAGCAAATCTACAAAATGTATACTACTATCTATTAAAAATAATTTATTAATTGTGTTCGTCTCAGCGTTTTACTCGTTCTAGCTAAACTTCTTCTTCCTGTTAATGAATTAATCAATGAAGATTTACCTACATTTGATCTTCCTATAAATGAAAATTCCAATCCTATAAATTCTGGATAATCTTTTTCATAAACGGCAGATTTTTACAAATTCTGATTTTTATATTCATTTATTTTACCTTTCTATTATTTTTATCTATTATTTAAAAATATTTTAAATTTCCTTTTTGCTTCATCTATTGAGTCTTCACTTGGATTAAAAGTAATAAACTCCACCTTTTTCATCCCATCTCCTTTTTATTTCCATTTGTTCAAATTTACTCTCCATGTATCAGTAATGCCGGTGCTGCTGAAATTACTCTTATAGGATTGAATTTTTATTTCCATATTTTTAAGTGTATAACTAACAAACATTTGGAATATATTTCCAATTTAAAGGATTCAATAATTTTTACAATCCCTTGAATTACTTGTCTTTGACGCTCATCTCTTTTAAACGCACTATCAGTTTTTTTCTATGTCTTGTATACGCCAAAGCTCTTTCTCCTTTTATGTTATAACTTTCACCTTCTACAAATTTTTGTCCATCTTGCACGAAACTATGATTTGCCACTATATCAACTCCATCTATTATGTCCGTCAATGAAATTACATCATCAAATCTAAATAATACAGTGTAATTCACTTTTGTATCAAGTAATCTTTTCTACTGCTTGTTTTGCACATGTAGTCCCACCATAAGCATGAGCATGCGTTATTTTTATCATTTTTCCAATTTCACACGGTATTTCAGCATAAGTATCTCTTGGTATTGAAAACCATACGAACTTTTAGCTAAAAGCGGTGTAACTTTTACTAAAATCATCCCATCAGTCCGTGAACCTTTTAGCGGTTTCCCTTTATAAGCATCACTTCCTAAAACTAAAACTGTAAACGGTGTACATAACCAAATCCCCAAATAATATTAACAATAATTTTTATTATTTTTTCATAACTCTCTCTCCTAAAATTATAATTTTTGTACAACTTTATCTAAATTTTTTCTCTAATTTTTTCCAAACTATCATTATTTTGAATTATATAATCACTCTTTTCTCTTTTTATACAATGGCATTTGAGAATTAATTATTTTTATTGCCTCTTCACGAGTTCTTCCATCTCTATTCATTATTCTTTTCTATTTGAATCTCTTTTTGAACTATAAATTAATAACACTTTATCTACTTCATTTTCCATATTTATTTCAAATAATAACGGAATATCAACGACAATAACTTTATAATCTTTTTCAATTTTTCTACTTCTTCCCACATTTTTTCAATATTACCGGATGCATTATCTCATTTAATTTTTTTCAATTTTTTTCTTTATTTTCAAATACTATTTCGCTTAATTTTTTCTATCTAATTTATTTTCATTATTAAAAATTTTTTGATGAAATTTCTGCTTTTTATTTTTCTATAATCTCAGGATACTCAATTATTTCTTTTTGAAATACTATCTGTATCTACTACCGGTATATCTCTCTCAACATTTTTTGCAACAGTGCTTTTTACCTGTGCCTATTCCACCTGTTAATCCTAGTATCATACTATTACCCCTTACTTTTTAAGATAGTTTTATTTTATACCTTTTTCTATATTTTTTTCAATAAAAATTTTTATTCTATACTTGAAAATTTTTTTCATATCTATTATATACTTTTTTATAGTATTCAAAGAAAGGAATTATATCATGGGAAATCAAACAATTATTGTAGGAATTGCTGGAGGAACCGGTTCAGGAAAAACAAGTGTAACAAAGGCAATTATTGAAGATTTAAAGAAAAACAGGAATTAATGCAATTTTATTAGAACAAGATTCATATTATAGAAGAAATGATCACTTAACTTTTGAAGAAAGAGTAAAATTAAATTATGACCATCCGGATTCAATAGATTTTGAACTTTTTAAAAGATCATATTTTAGCTTTAAAAAGTGGACACTCTATTGAAAAACCAATATATGATTTCAAACAACATAATAGAATAAATGATACTCTTCATATTGAACCTGCTAGTATTATTATTGTTGAAGGAATTTTGATTTTAGCAATAGAAAAATTAGAAGTTTATTTGATGCAAAAATATTTGTAGATACAGATGATGATGAAAGACTATTGCGTAGAATGGAAAGAGATTTAAACGAACGAGGAAGAGATTTTGATAGTGTCAAAAATCAATACATTAATACAGTAAAACCTATGCACTTAGAATTTGTAGAACCTTCAAAAAGATATGCAGATGTTATAATTCCTAGAGGAAAAAGAAAATAAAGTAGGTATTAAAATGGTTTCTAGTAGACTTAGATACCTTTTTCAATAATTTATCTAAAATAATTAATATATTTCCTTTACAAATAAATAATTTTTATGATAAAATATCATTTGTATAGGCAAATATAGCTTCTATACTTTATTTTTACTGAATTTATTTACACAAAATGTTTATAAGAAAGAAGGAATTTATATGAAAATTGTAGTTATTGGTGGAGGGCAGCAGGAATGATGTTTTCAACTCAGTACAAAAGCTAATCCAGATGATGAAGTTTTTGTTTTTGAAAAATCTCCTTATGTAGCTTGGGCAGGTTGTCCAACACCTTATTTTATTGCAGATGAATTAAAAAGCAAAAGATGTTGTATTAGGAACTCCTGAAGATTTTTTTATAAAAAGAGGAGTAAATGTTAAAATTCATCACGAAGTTACAGGAATTGATTTTAAAAAAACAAAACATTAAATATTAAAAGGTACTGAAATAAACGGTATTTTTAGTTATGACAAATTAATTATTGCTGTTGGAGGAAAATCGTTCATTCCAAGTATTACAGGATACTCAAATGATTTAGAAAAATGTATTTACTTTTATCACACGCACAAAAATGCTTTTTGAGATTAAAGATTTTTAAATAAAAATAAAGACAAATTAAAAAACGCAATAATTGTCGGTGCAGGATTTATCGGTTTTAGAGGCTGCTGAAGCATTTAATAAATTAGGATTAAATGTTACAATTATTGAGAAAGCTGGGAAATTTTCCCAATCGTTTCAGAAAAATTTAAAAAGTGGTATTATTAAAGAAATTCAAAAATAAAGGCATCAACTTAAAAATTAAATGCTGGTGTTACTGAAATTATTTCAGAAAATGGTAAAAGCTAAATCAGTAAAATTAGATAATGAGAAGAAATTTCATTTGATATTGCTTTTATTCAGTATCGGTATTACACCCTAACATTGAATTTATTTCAAATAATTTAGAAACAGCTCAAGGTAAAATTGTCGTTAATCCACAATTTGAAACTAATTTACCTGATGTTTTATGCGATTGGTGATGCTGTATTTAATAAAATTTTATAAAACTGATAGAAATTTATACGCACCTTTTTGGAGATGTTGCAAATAAACACGGAATGCTATTAGCAAAAACATCTTTCTGGAGGAAAAAGTTGATTGGAAAGGATTAATTGAGATCTTTTTGCAACTTCATTCTATGACATTAAATTAGCTCAAACTGGTTTATCTTTTGAAAAAGAAGCATTAGACTTAGGTTATAACGCTGAAAAAGTTGAAATGAAAGCAATGTATAAAAATTCAGGATTTGAAGATTCTATACCTGCTAAAGCTGAAATCGTTTATGATAAAGATAGAAAAATTGTATTAGGAGGAGCTATGGTAGGACATCAAGCTGTCGCTCAATTTATCGATCAAATTGCTATTGTTATAACACTTGAAACTCCTATTGAAAAAAATTTATTGAAATTGATTTTTGCGTATTCACCAACAAATGCAAGTGTTTGAATCCATTATTGGTTTTATATAGAAAAAGTTATAAAAATAATAAAATTATATATTTATAAAACTACACTAAACTTAAATAGTGTAGTTTTTTTATTATTTTTCTTTTTTATCGTTTATTTTTATAGCCAATTTCATCTAAAAATTGTTTATCTCCATTTTTCTTAACTTTTTACCCATAATTTTAAATTTACTTTTTAAATCTATCAACGCTTCTATTTCTCGTCTTGATTCAATCCCCTATAATAAAGCTCCATCTTTTTCCTATAATAATACCTTTTTGACTATCTCTTTCTACATAAATATTTATATCATACTTTCTTATATGTGGCTTTTGTTTTCAACATTTATTATTTCCACTGCAACACTATGAGGTATCTCATCTCTTTGTATGATGTAATATTTTTCACGGACTGTTTCTACAACTATTTTATTTACAGGCAAATCTGTATAGTAATCTTCTGGATAAAACCAAACTTCACTTGATAAATATGGTTCTGCCACCTCAAAAATTTTATGAATACCTATCGTATATTTCAGCAGTCAATGTTATGACATTATCGTAATTTCCCAATTTTTCTTTTTATCTCTTCTTTTTAATTTTATTTCTTCGTCACTTAATTTATCAATTTTATTAATTATGATAATAATCAGCGTTTTTTGATTGTTTTACATGTTCATTTTACAAACATATCTCCTGTTGAAATTTCCATTGTTCCATCTAACATAAACATTATCAAATCAACATCATTTAATGTCTCTAAAGCTACATCCGTCAGTATGTTCTCCCAATAAATGTTTCGGCTTATGTATTCCGGGAGTATCTACAAAAATATATTGATTATCTTGAATATTAACAATCCCTCTAATTCTATCTCTTGTAGTTCCTGCTTTATCTGACACTATTGCGACTTTTTTCTTTTACTAGCTTATTCATTAATGTTGATTTTCCTACATTTGGACGACCAACAATTGCTATAAATCCTGATTTCATATTTTAACTTCCTTTTAATTTTTATTATTTATACTTTTACAGCAAAAAACCGACTATATAATATATTGTGTATATTTTTTTAGTCGGTATTTTTCTAATAACAAATTCTGATTTTTAATTTCATAGCACCAAAAGCCATCAATTTTACAATCTATATTGTGAATTCCATCATCTATAAGTCTTATATTTTTTTAACTTTTGTTCTCGTTTCAAATCATTTGTTGCACCTTTAACTTTTAAATCTTTAATTATTGTAACAGAATCTCCGTTTTTTGTAAAATATTTCCATTTGCGTCTTTTTACTAAATTTTTCTGTATCATCATTAACTATTTCCTCTGCCGACCATTCATAAAAGCATTCTGGACAAACTAACATCGTACCATCTTCGTATGTATATTCCGAATTACATTTTTGGACAATTTGGTAAACTCATTCATTTTCCTCTTTTTCTATTAATTTTTATATTATTATATCATTTTTATAATAATTCTAATTATATATTTTATATATGATATTATTTTTCATTAACTATATTGATATTTTTATTGTATAATACTTTCATAGAAAACTTAAATATATGGAAAGTGAGGAATTATTATGTTGAAATTAGAACTAGACATGATACAAGCTATTGGATTAGCAGTTATTCTACTTATAATTGGTAGAGCTTTTTAAGAAGGAGAATTGGATTTTTGAAAAATATTGTATTCCAGCTCCAGTAATCAGTGGATTTTTATTCGCTATTATTACTTTTTATTTTTTAAACAAAGTAATATTTTAGAAATCAAATTTGATACTACATTACAACAATTCTTTTATGGTAATGTTCTTTACAAGTGTTGGATTTAATGCAAGTTTACAAGTGCTTAAAAAGGTGGTAAAAAGTCTTTATATTTTTTAGCTGTTGCCGTTGGACTTGTTATTTTTACAAAATTTAGTTGTTGCTAGGGTTAGGGTCCTTTTGTCGGTTTTACATCCACTATTAGCATTAATGACTGGATCAACTCCCTATGACTGGAGGACACGGAACTGCCGCAGCTATTGCACCTACTGTTGAAGCTTTAGGATTTAAAGGGAGCAGAAACTGCAAGTACAATCGCTATTGCTGCTGCTACATTTGGTCTTATCGCAGGTTCTATGATAGGGTGATCCTATCGCAGATAGTCTTATAAAAATATAATTTATTACCAAATGAAATTATTAATGAAAGAAAAGATGCTCATTTTGAAGAAAAAGATATAGATGAAAAATGTTAGAAAAGAAGAAAAACCTATTTTTAGATGGTGAAAAATTTTTCTTACGCATTCTTTTATATTTTTAATTGCTATGGGAGTTGGTTCTTATTTATCAATACTTTTAAAACAATTATTCCCAGTGTTAAGTTTACCAGTTTATATTGATCTCAATGATTATCGTCAGCTATTATGAGAAATATATTTGATGTATCTGAAAAATTACATGCACCAATCCATGAAATTAGTATCGTTGAAGATGTTTCATTAAACTTATTCTTAGCAATGGCATTAATGTCATTAAAATTATGGCAATTAATTGATTTAGCAATCCCTGTAATCATATTATTATTAGCACAAGTTATATTAATTTTCTTCTATTTAAGATTTGTAACATTTAAAGTTATGGGTGGAGATTATGATGCCGCTGTTATGGTTTCAGGACATGCTGATTTGGATTAGGGAGCTACACCAAATGGTATTGCAAATATGAAAATCTGTTACTGAAAAATATATTTATTCAAAAGTAGCTTTCTTTGTTATTCCATTAGTTGGAGCATTATTCATTGATTTCTTCAATGTATCAATAATTACTATATTTGAAAGTTTCTTTTAAATAATTAATAAAAATATGTACCTTTAAAAGAACATGTACCAACAAACTGGACACGAAATTTAAAATTAATAATTTAAGGAATTATATCTTATTTGATAAGGTGTAGTTCCTTTTAAATTTACTCTAACTTTATTGTAAAAATTCTATATATTCTTTAATTGTTTTAATTGCTTCTTCTTTGGTTCTAAACTTATCTTTATTTAACTTATTGTAATAACATTCTGATTTAAAAATACCCCAAAATGACTCTATAGGAGAATTATCAGGACAATGCCCCCGGTCTTGACATGCTATGTGTAATATCTTTTTGTCATATTTTTGAACATATACGATGTATACTGAAAAACCTCTATCACTTTGTAATATATCAACATCATTAATGTTTATATTTTTTAAATGTTTTCATAACTAATTCATTATTATTGTGATTACCTATTTCATAACTTATTAACATCTTTGAATTAATATCAATTACACCACTAATGTATAGTTTACCTTCTCCGGTATTTATCTCTGTAATATCAGTAGACCATTTTTGATTATCTTTAGTAGTGCTAAAATCTCTATTAAGCACATTATCTCTAAAATACTCATCACTTGATTTTTAAATCTTTTTCTTCTTAACTCTTATTACACAAACTATATTTTCTTCTATCATTATTCTTCTAATTTTTCTTTTCGTTATATTTTTATACCACATCTTTTAAAAACTTCTATACTCATTCTCTTTCTACCATATGTAGACTTAACTTCTTTATCTATTGTTTTTATTAAATTTATTAATTCTAATTCTTCTTTATTAATTTCATTATTTCTGTTTAAATAATCATAGTAAGATGATCTCATTTAATTCTAATACTTCACATAAATATTTAATACTATACTTATTCTTTAAAAGCATCTACAGTTAAATATTTAGCATATATTATTCTTCTTTTTCTATAAATTCTAATATCTCTTCGTAGAATCTCTAATTCCGCTTTCAACATCTTATTTTCTTGTAGTGATAATTCATACAATATCTTATACTTATCTTCTTCTGAATAATCTGACGACTTCACTATCTTATCTTGATATTTAGAAACCCATGAGTATAGATTAGAATATTTAATACCATACTTAATACAAGTTTCTTTTGTAATTTCTTCCGTTTTCAATACATTCTTTAGCAATAGCCATTTTCTTATCTTTACTTAATTTAGGACTCCTCATAGTATATATTTCACCTCTAGGTATGTAATCATTTTATTATACCTTTATTATACTGATTAATCCAATTTATTACAATAGTATCAGGCAATAAATATTTTGTAGATAATTCATCTATAGGACTACCTTTAAAAATTTTTATTAATAACCTTAATTTTAAATTCTTTTGTATATGCTCTATTTCTAGGATATACTTTTTTAAACCTTCTATACCATGTATTCTAAACCTATTAATATATCGATAAAAATACACGATTAGACACACCATATTTAATAAGAATATCTTTACTACTCAATCCCATTTCTAGATAATCTTTACACATAGAAACTCTTTCTTCTAATGTGTATTTACTTTTTCTTCCCATAAAAATGTACCTCCAAACTGTTTTTATTTTTCTGTCCAGTTTGTTGGTACATGTTCTAAACTACTTTCACATTTTAAGTGTCCAGTTTATTGGTACTTTTTGTTTACAGATGTCAATGATATGTAACATAAAATATAAAAGATCACCTAAGTTTAATATGCTCTACTAAATATATCTCGTCCAAAACACATTCCAAAAACTGGTAATTCTTTTTGTGTAAAACACTTGATTTCATCTATAAAATTCCCCCTTGTAAAGTTTGAAATTTAATCATATCTTACTAAAGTTGAATTTTTCTATAAGATTTCATATTATCTATGGCAAACTTTCCACTTGCTGCAGCAATAGGGAGCCCTCCACCAGTTTGAACTCATTGACTTGCAAAGGTATAAATTATTTATCCCTTTAATAGTGCTTTTTTAACATACTTACTTTTTATAACCTTTCTGTGGATTAAAACTCATATATCCCCCTTTGTAGGCATTACACCAAGTTGTGAATGTAACTGGAGAATATGTTCCAGCATCAATGAGTTTACCCTCAAGCTGAGGGTATCAACCCTTAATCTCAGTTCTTCTGCAAGTCTCTGTTTTTCTTGGATTATATTTTCTTCTTATTATCTTTTAGCCTAAACCAATAAGCATAATTTTCAGCATTTTGTAAAATATTACACTGAATAACTCTTTTTCCAATAGGAAATAGTGTTTCATCGTAATCATAAACTCGCATTCCACAAAAATTATGTGTTTCTCCTGCAACATCATATTCGTCACAAGGAAAATAATGCTTTCCTTCCAGGTAATTTCAAATCCTCTCTCAGTAACTATTCCAAATGCAGACCTGATAACCTGTATTAGAAATATACCCTCCGGATTATCATACATATATCTAAGATTTTTATCCAAATATTTTTCATCAATTAAGTCATAGAAAAGAGAATGTGGATCTGCACACCAAATATAGTTATCTGAGTTGATAACCTTTCCATTATTACCAAGAATACTAACAACCTGCTTATCTGCAATATTTATTTTTCAATATTAACGCCTAAATGTAGTTTTCCACCCAAAGATTCAAATTTTTCAAGCATTCTACTAACTAAGCCAACAGAACCTCCTTTTTGGAATAGCTGCTGTATTACTTTGTATAAAAAGCATACGATGCAACAAAGGTGAGAGCAATGAAATTGCTATTAAAGTAATTTTTAAAAATTGCTCTAATGTAATGATTTTTAAAACGATTTTAGTAAAGTCTTCCATAGACTGTTTTCCATATTCCTTTATAGCCTTATTTGCATCTTTCATGCTCATTCCTGGTTTAATAAATTGTATTAGGTTCATATGAGCAATTGAAATATCATATGAGGCTTTTACACACTCTAAGCTTTTAGCATCAGTCAAAAACAAAATTTAATTCTTTGGTATCTTCTGGAGCAAGCTCTAAAAACTCTTTTCTTGCTTTCTCTAAATTTCTCCACAAATGTGAGTGTTATCGCGTCCATTTCCATACAATAAAAATATGGTTCACGATAAATCTCCAAACTATCAGAAAGAACTCCTAGATTTTCCCACATTTTGTATAATTGTTCATCCTTATTGCATCCAACAAGAAAAATGAATACAATTATCTATGATATCCTTTTCCTATTCCAACCTGTACACTCACCACCAGGCATTTTTGTTTTTCTATATTTCTACCGAATATCCAGCCTGCAAATGCATATATTCCAGCACTCAAACCCGAAACACCTGCTCCAATAATTACTACTTTTTACCCATATTCTCTCACTTTCTATAATATAATGTAGAACAATCTTAGAGTACCAGACAATACACAATACTCATACATTAATCTAAGAACTAGACAAATCCTAATTTGTTTCACTTAATATTTTCATAATATTATAACTATATTCTTATCAAGTTTTATAGTTCTAACTCTTTCTTCTTTCTTTGTGCTATCTACAGATATCAATGATATATAACATAAAATATGAAAAAATGCACTTTAAACTTTCTACATTTAAGTGTCCAGTTTATTGGTACTTTTTATTTCTTTTATCTTTAATCTTAAATTATTTTTAATCATTTACTTTAGATAATTAATCACAGCTTCCAGCATTTTTATACCATCTAGCATGCAGACATTATTCCACCAGCATATCCTGCTCCTTCTCCACAAGGAATAATACCCTCTATATTTGAAAAATATCTTTCATTTCGGTATTTTTCACTGGTGATGAACTACGGCTTTCCACTCCAGACAATACCGCATCGTCAATCTCCAAATCCTTTAATTTTTATTGTCCATCAAACTAATTCCTTCTTTTTAAAGATTCATTAATGAATTTAGGAAAAATTTTATTCAAATCAGCAAATACATATCCTCTTGCATAGCTAGGCTTTACTTGACCCAGTTTTTGACACCTTCCTATGACAATAATCTCCAAAAAGCTGAATCGGTGCTGCAATCTCGTCCACCTAAATTAAACGCTTTTCCTTCTAATTGTCTTGAAATTCCATCCACAGCAGTACATCCTCTCCTTCAAAATCTCTGAAAATACATTTACTAATATTGCTGAATTAGATTTTCTTCATCTCTTTTTGAATAACTCATTCCATTTACAACAAGTCTTCTCTTCACTGCGGCAGGCACTACAACTCCACCCGGACACATCACAAAAACTGTAAACCTCCACGACCATTACTGCCTTTTACACTCAATTTATATTCTGCTGTCAGCAATTTATCTGCAAAATTTCATATTGAGATTTTATTTATCATTTCTCTTTTATGCTCTATTCTAACATCAACTGAAAATATCTTTCCATATAAACTTTTTGTTTTTAACATTTCAAAAAGTTTCTCTAGCACTATGTCCTATTGCCAAAATCAATGCATCTGTTTCTATTTCGCATGTTTCATTGTTTCCATTTTTCTTCACATTTCTACTATTACTACTTTACTATTCTATATTCAATAAAAACTCAGTTTTTGTGGAAAATCTATACTCTCCACCTAACGCTTCAATTTTTATATCGTATATTTCTCATTATATCTATCAATTTATCTGTTCCAACATGTGGTTTAGACATATAAGCTATCTTTTTCAGCTCCAGCCATTATAAGCTCACTATACACTTTATTCATTCTAAAAATTACTTGTATTCGTATTTAATTTCCCATCAGAAAATGTCCCTGCTCCACCTTCTCCAAACTGTACATTTGAATATTTTTCAATCCACTTTTATTATTAAAAATCATAAACATCTTTTTTCTTTCATCTCATTTTTCCCTTGCTCAATTATTATTGGCTTTAATCCACCTTTTCAGCCAAAAATTAATGCTGCACTCCTGCATATTCACTTCCCACAACTATCGGTCTTTTTCCCTTTATAATTTTCAACTTTTTCTGTTTTATAAATTTCTTTGTTACACTCTTACATTTTTAATTCTAAATATTTCTTCATTATCAAGTTCCACATCAACAGAATAGACATAAACAACATTATCTTGCATCAATCAAGCTTGACCTGATATTTCAAAAACTTTTTAAACTTTAAAAACATTTATTTCTAATAAATTTTGCTACAACACCTTTTAACATATTTTTCTGTATGTTTTACCGGCATTTGTATATTACTTATTCTTAACATTTTACTCCTCTATTTATACTTTCTTATTTTTATTTGCTTATATTTTTCTCCAGCTTTTTCCTGAAGCCCAAGCTCCATTGAAAATTAAAACCACCACATTCTCCATAAACATCAAGAATTTCTCCCTGAAAAATAAAGACCTTTTTACTTTTTGATTCTAATGTTTTCATATCAACTTCATCTAACTTCACTCCACCAGCTGTTACTTGTGCATTTTTTATAACCTGTTGTATCAAGTATATTTAACCTATATATAATGTATCACACAATCTAATCAAATCATTTTCATTCAAATCAGTTATGATAATTTTTCAATACCTGAAGCTTTTTGACAAAAATTGTCCCTAATTTTTATTTATCATTCCGTTAAAAATGCTCCATCGTTAAATAACCAAGAATTTCTTTTTCTTTCTTTTTAATTTTTAATAATTCATCATAACTAAATTTCGGCATAAAAATCAACTTCTAACTCAATCATATATATTGAAATACAAATGAAAATATTAAAAATAACATTTCCTGAAACACCATAATCTGTAAATAAAAGTTCTCCATCATAAGTACATATTTTTACTATTTTCCATATGCTGTTACTTTTTAGTGTCAAGTTTTATTCCTTTAAGCCCCTTTACTTGATATTCTTCCGTTTTAAACTGAACTATACTCGGACATAAAGGTGTTATTGTGTGACCAAATTCCCTCGCTAATTCAAAACCACTTCCATTAGATCCTAATTCAGGATATGATTGTCCCTCCAGCTGATAGCAATACACGATTTGAAGTTATTATTTTTTTATCTTCTGAATAAATTATAAATTGAAATCCTCTATACATAAAAATCTAATGAAAAATTTCACTCCAACTCTTTCAGCTTCAAATCTTAAAGCATCAATTACAGAGCCAGCCTGCCCACTAAGTGGAAACACCTTTCCTCTCGCCTCTTCATTACATACTACTCCAAGACTTTCAAAAATTCATTGTATCTTCTGGCTGAAAAATCATTCAGTATATTTTCTATATATATCACTCCCCTGTTGAAAAAAATAATTATTTATTTTTGCATTAACATTTGTTAAATTGCATCTTCCATTCCCTGTAACTAATACTTTTTCAAAACTCTATCTTTTTCTATCTATTACAACTACATCTTTCCCACTTTTAGCTACTTCAATCGCAGCCATCATTCCTGACGCTCCACCACCTATTATAGCAACTTCTGTTTTCATTTCATCACTTCCATTTTTAATTTTTATATACAACTTTACTATATTTTATCATATATTTTATATTTTTCTCTGTTTTTAATATTATTTTTATGTTATTTATATTTCATTTTTAAATACGAGCCATGTGCTCGTCTTTTGTATGAAAGAAGTTCTAAAATGTAGAGATGGGGCATCTCTTTTAGACAAACTATAATATTATCATAAAATAACATTATAGTCAACATATAAATATTTATTTATTTTTATTTGAAAAGTGTTATTTATAGTTTTTATATATAAAAATAATTTTTCCTTAAAATTCAAATAACCATTCTTTTTGATAATTCATGTTCTCCCATTAATTACTTTTTCATATCTCTTCTTTTAATAATTGATGAAATTTCCCGGCTTTTTCCTTTTTGACTATAGTCTAATTGTCCAATCGGTCTTTGATCTCAGTGACTCTGCAAAAGCTATTTTTCATTGCAGTTCCTGTTATTAACATTTCATCTGCTAGTGTAAATCGATTGATCTCATCTACCTTACCTCTAGTTATTTCATATCCATTATACTCTAATAATTCTAATGCTGATCTCAACTGTAATTCCTTCTATCGCTGCACTTCCTGTATCTGGTATTATTACTTTTACCTCTATAAATTAAAATTATGTTTGCAACAGCAACTTCGGCTACATTTCCATTTCCTCGTCAAAACATCAATGCATCATCATATCCATTTCTTTGTGCATCACTTGTTGCTAAAAAATGAATTTTATATAAGCTCCACCTGCTTTAGCTTTTAGTCGGTATCGCTGAATCATTATATTTTCTATAATTTGAACTCATAAGTTTGTTCCTCTACTAGAATCAATATAATCAGCTAATGGTAAAAATATAAATTGCCAACTCAAAGTCTAACCCAATAGGTGAAATTTTAGGTTTTTACAAAATAAACGGTCTCATATAAAAATCTTCTTTAATTTTATTTTTGCTACTAACCTTTCCACAATATTATAGATTCTTCCAAGTTATATAATATTCAAATCCTAACATTTTTGAAGCTACCATTAATCTTTCATAATGATCTTTCAATCTAAATATACATACTTTTTCCATTTCTAAAATATCCTCTAATTCCTCCAAAACATGTTGTTCCATATTGCAAACTATTCGACGCAATACTTACTGTCGCTTTTTCAAATTCCACTATTTTTCCATCAAAATATGCATAATCAAAAATGTTCTTATTTGCTCCATAATCAAATCTCCTTTGTCATTTAATTCTATTATGTTTTATATCTTATCACTTTCAATCATTTGTGTAAAATACATTTAAAATATCTTTCTATATATCTTATTTATTATAATTTTTGCTTACTTTTCTTCTATTGATTTTTCAAAATTTCATTTATTAATTCAAAAGCTTATATGACAAATAACCATCAGGATTTTATATAAATAATTTTGATGATATTCTTCAGTTAGAGCATAATCCTAATGCTTTATTCTCAACAGCTAATGGTAATTCATAACTTTTTGTAACTCATCCAATGCAACTTTAATTATTTTTCATCATTCTTATCCACAAAAATAAATTCCGCACGATATTGTATTCTCTTTATCTGCCCTTGCTGATTTATACTTCACAGGTTATTGTTTTATACTTTAATATTTTTCAATTCAATTTTTCACTATCATAAATAACTTTCACAACTTCAGCATGACCACTTCCATGACAAACATCCTTATATGGATTAATTTTATTTCCATTTGCGTATCCTGTTTCTGTTTCTAAAACACCATTTATTTTTCAAAAATGCTTCTAGTTCCCCAAAAACATCCTCCAGCTAAATAAATTTCTTTTACGTTTCATACCTTTTCCTCTTTTTCAAATTATATTTTATTAATTTATAAATCTATTTCTATTTTTAATAAACTTGATTTCTCCTCCTCCAACTACTCATTTGCTTTATAAAATACTATATGCTGTCCTTCACTATTTTCATGAGTTTTCTTATAAAATTTAAAAATTATTTTTGATCAGTATCATCTTTAATAATTTTCAATTCCCCTTCAAGTCCCTTTTGAAGAAAATCTAGGTCGTGCAACTAATGGTATGTTTATAATTTTTCTATATCATAATAAAATTTCCCATTTTTATCTCAATTTCATCAATTAATAATTCCTCAAAATCACCAACTACAATTTCATTTTGTTTCTGGGCGTATTTCCAACACAAAAACGGCTTACCTAAATTTAATCCAAGCCTCTTCTTTGACCTCACTGTATAAAATTGATAGCCAATATGTTTCCTCCTCATAACATTCCATTTTTATTTATAAAAATTTCCTGTTTTTCGCTTTATTTCCCAAAACTTTTTCAAATAAGAAATATAGCCTCTGGGGCAAAACAAATTCCTTGACTATCAGGCTTATCATGTGTATGAATACCATTTTGTTTTGCAATTTCACGAACTTCTGCTTTTTATAATTAGCAAGTGGAAATAAAAATCTCTCTATTACATTTTTATCTAATCTATATAACATATACGACTGATCTTTTTGGTTATCTTTATCCCATAAAGTAAATTATTCATACTTATTTTTAGAATAATGTCCTGTTGAAATATATTTTATTCCCATTTATTTGCAAAAATCTACAATTCTTTTTATTTTTACTTTTTCATCACAAATTATACACGGTGATGGTGTTTTTGCCTTCACTGTACATTTTTCAAAATAGTCCATCACTTCTAAATTCATCTGTAACATTTATAACATAATGTGGTATTCCTAAATTATAACAAGTATATCTTGCATCATTTATATCATCAAGCGAACAACAAGTTTTTCCCGGATTTTTCCGACAACTCATCTGGTAAATGTTTCCATGTCAACTCCTACCACTTCATAGCCTTGTTGCTTTAATAATAAAGCTGCAACAGAACTGTCTATCCTCCACTCATTCCAACTACTACTCATTCATTTTTACCTTTTCTTATAATTAATATTTTCTCCTTCCACCACATATAATATCCTATTGGTATACTTATGAAAACAAACCATTTACTTTCAGCTTCACTAATTATTTTTGAAATTATAACCTGCAATTTTACAAAATTTATAATATATCGCATTATTTAATAATTTTTGCTTAAATGTCATTTTTATGTCTATTTCTCTCATTATGATAAAAGTGCTCTGTCCTTGTGGATTTTTCACAAGAAGATCATTATATTTTGAGGGTCAATCCATCACTTTGATATTCTTTAATTTCAATTTTTCGTTTACATAAATCATCTTATATTTTAGAAATTCTATTGTAAACAACTGCTTCTGTCGTAAATTTTTCGCCATCAAATACAGGAAATGGAAATTGTTTCAAAATATTTGTTCTAAACATAAGACCTTTATCGCCCTTCACTTTATATTTATTATAAATATTAAATTGTGTTTCTATCATTTCATCTTCCGGAAATTTTGTTCCAATAACTTCACCATTTTTCATAAATTGACAAATATCCCATACCAGCTATTTCACTATCATTCTCATACTTTTTCCAATATTTTTAATATAGTTTCAAGTGCATTGTCCACATATTTGTCATCAGAGTCCAAGACAAATAAACAACTCGGCCTTGAGCTTTTTTCAACTCCATAATTATACGCTCGTTGCTTTCCACCATTTTCTTTATAAAAATATTTTTATATTCAATATTTTTCCTCAAAAGTGCCTTACACTATTTTCTGTCCCGTCTAATGATCCATCGTCAATTATTAACCATTCAAAGTCTTTATATGTCTGTTTTTAAAGACTCGTATAATTTTTCTAACAATTCTTTTCTATTATATGTCGGTGTAAATATTGTAAATTTCATATTTTCCCTCTTTTTCATTACTTATTTTTATAAAAATAATATTTTAATTTCCTAAAAATAAAAAGATAATCAAAATTAAATATATTTCTTTATAAGTATTCTTTCTTTTCCTTTTTGTTTCTCCTCTATCTTCAAAAAGTTTATACTTCCCAAAACCCTCTTATCGTTATTTGTAGACCCTATTTCAACATTTTTAGATTTATCTTTCTCACATAATAATCAACAAACTTTCCCTCGCTCCAAAGCCTCAACTACTTTTTGCTCCTCGATAAATTTGTAATAGAGTGCAATACTATCAAAGTCTTTTGATGATACTGTCACAATTTTATCGTCATATTTATATTTTGGTAATTTTTCTAAATTTAAAAATATCAAGTATCTCTATTTTTACAAGGAGCTTGACCAATCTTGTCTTAAATCTGATAATATTACATCTACAATTTTCAGACTACTGGAATATAGCCAATTCCATTTTTCTAAAAATTAAATCTCCCATCAATTCTCTCTTTTATATTCAAGCCCATTACACTTCCTAAAAATCTTTATGTAAATACTCTTTAAATTTTTGAGTTTATTTTTAATTTTTAATAATTTACTTGGATATTCTAAATTATTTTTAAAATATATTTTCATTATTTCTATCACTCATTTTGAATAAAATAACTTCAGGAATAAATACAATCTGTCTTCTATCACTATTTTCAAATATTCCATCTGTATAGTACAAAAACTTGATTTATCTTTTTGTCAATTTTTCCAAAAATTAGGAGTATAAAAATCTCCTCTGTATAACCTGAGTAATTTCATACTCTTGTGCTATTTCTAAAGCGTTATAAAGTTTACTTACTCGTCACTCCACCTCTTTTGGAAATTGTTTCATTCTTCTTTTTACCATTTTTATTCCTCAATTTTTCATTACTCTCATTAAATTCTTGACTAAAAATTCTAACATTATTCTCAAGACTTTACCTAATAACTCTCTATGTTTTCCTTTTCTCAATATAAGTATGTCTCAATTTCTAATCTCATTCAACTTTTTATGTAATTCTCTATTATCTTCCAGATCTTTATTTCCCACATCTATAATAATATTAGTTTTAAAATTATTTTCTTTTTAATCTACCTATATTATCAATTATATTATATTTAGAATAATCCTCATTATTTATAACTTTTATGTATACCCCATTTTCTTTTTCCATTTTTCTACAAACCCACTCACTTATATCTCCTATATTCCTAAAACATTTGGACAATTTATACCATTATAAAAAGCTCCAAATCCTCCCATGCTAAATCCTATAATCGCTCTCATGATTTCCTTTCCTCTATCGTTGAATATTTACTATCAACATACTTACAACTTCTTGTGATATAAATGTTGAATAATTCTGAATTTTTTCTTTTTCTACTATTTATATACAGCTAATTTCAGTTTCCATCTGAAAAACTAAAATAACATTATACTTTATCTGCTAATCTCTTTATATTTTTGTTCTTGCAAACTTCTAAATGAACCAATTTCAACCGTGTAAACCATATATTACTAGAATATTTTTCCTTTTTCACCATATTCTTTAGGTAAAATTATCGTCATAGGTATTTTTATTCATTATTTCACTTTACTCTTTTCTATTTTATGTATAAACATGCAAAATTTTTAACGCTATTATAAAAATGATATTAATATAAATTTTTCATTTTTCTTCTTTCTTTTCTTCTTAAAATTATTATTTTTTATTTTTTCATATAATGAAACGCTAATATCGCAAACGGCAAAGTAAATGTATCGTATGCTCTTTAACTTTTATATGAGTAATTATCAAACGAACAAATTAAACAACCTGTTATAAAAATATAAAATTGATCCAAAATAAATTACTACCTTTTTATCTTCTTCTTTTCGCTTCATTACATATTGGTAAAGCCATTCCAGTTCCATTTCTTAAATTACCAGTATTACATGTAGTTGCCACTACACTCCATATGTTTTTAAATGTTTGATATTATAATGCAGAAACATATGATAACGCCATATTTACAAAACATCATATTTTCCACTTGGTACAAAATGCTACTAATGTAAATATAATAACCTCAACAAGCAGTAGATAATTTGTCGCCAATGAAGTATCTTTATCATCTCGCACACTTCCTTTTAAATGACCTCTTAAAATCTAGCACTTTAAAAATCCCAAGAGTAAAAATTGATAAAGGAAATAAATAATATCCCCGCTTCTTTTCCACTCACTTTTCATTATATGCATTGACATATTTATTAAATTTCCTGTTTGTGCATTTACAAAACTTGTCCTCTTGCTAAAATATGTATATGTATCTGTAATTCCTCCAACAAAACATAATAAAATTAAAGTCTAATTGTATCAGATGGTTGCTTTAATTTTACTGTCATTAATTTCCTCCATTTCATCTTTACTTTTCATAGTGTTATTGTATCAAAAACATCTATTTTTCAAAGAAAAATTTGACAGTAACTCTATTCATTATATAATATGACTATATTTCTGGTCTATTCGTGACCTACTGACAATTTTTGGGCTTTTTACTCTTTTTAATGGGTCATCCTATATTTTTGTTTCAGAATAATCACGGCGGTTTTAAAACTTTGCACGGATCCTGTACAAATAATATAAAATGGCTACCACCTGTTGCAAAATTACAGGCAACCAAAAAGATTAGTTGAACGGTAGACTGGTTTTAGATAATTACTAAATATTCTATTAATCAGGTACTTATATGTGTACCTTTTTCTATATTCTTAAACCAAATTCTAATTTATTAATCTCGTAATTAAATTTCAACAAATTTATCTTTCATATATTCATAAATTTTATATTCTGCATTTCCAATTAATTTTCTTCATCTAAAACTCATGAACAGATTTTATTATCACTATAATTTCTGAAAATAATTACGTATTACTGTTCCGTGAGTAACAACCAAAATATTCCCCAAATCTTGATTTTCTTGAACCATCTTCATTATTCCTTTCAAAAATCTTCCAATCCATCAACAACTCGCCATTATTCTCTTTAGATTATATTTTTAGGATTATTAAAAATAATTATTTCCATTTTCAGGGTATTTTTCATAAATTTCTTTTTATATGTCATTCCTGCCAATTCCTAAAATGTGTTTCATTTAGCTCTGACATTTTTATACAAGCTCTCCATATTTTCAGCAATCTACTATTTTTCATAAGTATGCTGTATCTATTGTCCTATTCATTTCACTTGTATATATTTTCTCAAATTTACATTTTCTAATTTTTAGCTGTATGTATTCCATCTTCTGTCAAAGGAGATGAACGTTGCCCTTTGAAATCTTTCCTCTACATTCCATATTGTCTTTCCGTGCCTTAATAAATATAGTTTCATTATTTTCCTTCTATTTTTATAAATTTATTCTTTTATTAAAATTATTTTTACAAAATTTCAGGATACTTCCCAACAATTCTCGTTATATTTAATGCCGCATCAATCATAGGAAACATTAAAATCGCACTCTGTTCCTTCCACCTAAGTTCATTTTCACAAAAAGTCCAGACTGCAAAATTCATTTCTTTCATAATATATTTTTCTGCCCGGTTCTCACCAATATTAGACTCTATCATATAACTTCTAATTGTCGGATTTAACTTATAAGCAATTAATGCGCAACAGCCGATATTATTCCATCTATTACAATAGGGTACCTTATTTTTGGCACAACCAATATAAATTCCTCGTCATTCCGGCTATATCAAGTCCTCCTATTTTTGCTAAAACATCAATCGGATCATTAATATTAAACTTGTTTATACTAATTGCTTTTTAATAACATATGCCTCAATGTTTCATCGCTAATTCCCACTTCCATGCCCTACATATCATCTAGCGGCAATCCAGTAAAAACAGTGTAAAATTGCACTACTTGTTGCTTGTATTCCAATTCCCATTTCTCCCGCATCAAAATAAATTATATCCTTTTTACAAATTCATCTACTTTTTCTATTCCTATTTCAACTGCTCTTTTTGCAACATTATAAGTCATAGCTTAATCTTCCAATATTATTATTTGTTCCAAATCCATACAGTTTTTCGTTAATAATTCCTGACAACTCCACTTCGTTATTTATATCACAACTTTTATCTATTCCCAAATCTACTGCCACTTACATCCGAGCTCAAATGTTTCAGCTAACGCATTTATAGAAGATTTTCCTTTAATCATAGCTTCTACGACATATTGTGTTATAATCCGTTTAGAAAAACTTACTCCTTTTTTTCAACTCCATTATCTGCTGCCATTATAAGTGCCATCTCGTTTATTCACTTTATAATTTTTTGTATTCCTTCTAATTGAATTGCTAATTTTCCAAGTTTTCCAAGCCCTTTGGTATTTTTAAAAGTGAACTCACATTTTTCTTTTTCTTTCATTCGCTCTTTATTTATCGGTTCTATATTTTTAAAACCTCATCTAAATTTATCATTTCTTTTTCTATTTTAATTTATTTTAAAAATATATTAAAATTTCCTCCACTTAATAGTTTATTTTTCATATTTTCAAATGCTTTTTCCACTGTTTTCCAATATTTTTCTATATCTTCAGACTTATGAGCTAAAGATACAAAATGAGCCTCATATTTTGATGGTGGTGCAATTATTCCATTTTCTAACATTGTCGTAAAAATATATTTCTATCAATTTATCATCTGTATTTATCGCATCTTCAAGAGTTTTTACTTTATCTTTGAAAAAGAAAAATTGTAAAAATAAACTCCAACACTATTTACCGTTGCAGGAATTTCGTGTTTCTCTATTAATCCTCTTATTCCTTCTACTATAGTTTTTCATTTATTTCTGTATAAATTTCTAGGTCTATCTTTTAATATTGAAATTGTTTTTATTCCAGCTGAAACTGATACAGGATTTCCTGATAATGTCCCTGCATGGTAAACTCCACCCACTGGAGATACTAAATTCTATTATTTCTTCTTTACCACCGAAAGCTCCAACTGGATACCCTCCACCCTATTATTTTACCTAAAGTTATTAAATCTGGTGTAATTCCAAAATACTGTCCAGCCTCCACCAAGTGAAACTCTAAATCCACTTATTACTTCATCAAAAATTAATACAATATTCTCTTTTTGTGTCAAATCTCTACTTTTGTAAATATTTTTATCAGTTTCTACAAGCCCCATATTTGCTGGAATTGGCTCCATTATTATACAAGTCTATATCTTTTTCTTTCTCCACTAACTCTTTAATTTTTTCTATATCTCCAAATGGTAAAGTAATAGTATCTTTCATCACACCTTCTGTAATTCCGTTACTGTCTTGATGCTCAAAATGTCAAAAGACCTGATCCAGCTTTCACCATTAATGAGTCCGAATGTCCGTGATAACAACCTTCAAATTTAAGTATTTTTATTTTTTTCCCCGTATATGCACGAGCAAGTCTCACGGCAGCCATTGTAGCTTTCCAGTCCCTGATGTTTGTAAGTCTTATTTTTATCAATCCCTTTATAACAACTTTTTACTAATTCAGCAAGTTCTACTTCTTTTTAGTCGGTAATCCAAACGATGTCCCATTTTTCAATCACTTTTACAGTTTCAAGAACTTCCCGGATAATTATGCCCTAAAAATCATCATACTCTCAAGATCCAATCATATCAATATATTCATTTCCATCCTCGTCATAAAGTTTACAACCTTTAGCTTTTTATAAATATTGGGTATTCTTTTATTTACTGACTGAAATGCCCTAACAGGACTATTCACTCCACCGTATTGCTTTTTTTAGCTCTTACAAATATTTCTTTTGAACTTTTTGTATTCATTTTTACTCCTACTTTGCATTTCATTTTATTTTTAAAATATATTAATTTAAAAATTTCTTATATTATAAAAACAAGTTAATTATACTTTAGATTTTAATCTTTTTATAGCTCAAACAATCCTTCTTCCGTATAATTTTTGCTTCAATTTCTACTTCTAAACCATAAAGATTTTATAGTTTTTGTTGTAAATATATCCAGATGTAATCATTTTATTTTTAATTTTTGTACTATTTCCCTCATCTAAAAATTTCCTCAATTTTTGACCTTTTTTCACCCTCAATTTTTTCATAAAATGATTCAAATGTAGATGAACTTAAAAACATCAAAATATCACTTTTATTTTAGATAATCTAACATTTTTCAAAAGAATAACTCACTTTTTGTTTTATAAACCACTAATTTTTCATAATTTCTATTATATAACTCTGAATATTTTTGTTCTTTCACTGGCGAAATGTCCGACACTATAAATAACGCTTTTTCATTTTTCTCAATGTAATTCACACTCTCACTCAGCAAGTCTTTCAACCGTATATTCTTTAGGATAAAAATCAGGAATAATTTTATATTTTTCTATTTCCTCAGCAGTTTTTCTCCAACAACTCCAATTTTAATATTTCCTAACACTCTAATATCTTTTTACTTTTTTCATAAAACCGATTACAGAATTTATACTATTAAATAAAAGTACTGAATATTGTGATAAATCTGGCATTTCAAAAATCAATATATTCAATGTCAATAAATGGTGCGTTTATTCCTTGCCCACCAGCCTCTATTTATCTTATCTATAATTTTTCTTGTTTTTTCTTTATTTCTCGTTACCAAAATATTTTTACCAAATAATTCTTTCTTTTCAAACCATTTCATTGTTTCTCGCAAAAGGTTCACAACTTCTCCCTATCAAAATAATTACTGGAGATTTCCACTATTTTCTCTAACAATTTTCAGCTATAGTTTCCATCGTTCCTGTAAATACTTGCTGTCGTGTTGTTGTTCCATTTTTATAATTGCAACTGAGTTTTTGAATCTTTTTCCATATTTTATTAAATTTTTCTAATATTTTTTTCAAGATTACTAAGTCCCATTAAAATATTAATGTCCCTTGTAATTTAGCTTTCATTGTTTCAAAATCTAAATCTTTACCATCAATCTTTTGTATGTCCTGTAAATATATGAAATGATGTTAATTCCTCTATGCGTTACAGGTATTCCTGCATACGCTGGAACAGCTATAGCTGAAGTTATCCACTGAATTACTTCAAATTTAATACCATTTTCTACAAGGCTTTCAATTTCTTCTCCTCCACGCCCAAATACAAATGGATCTCCACCTTTTTAATCTTAAAACTTTTTACCTTCTAGTCCTTTTTCACTATTGTCTTGTTTTTATTTTTCTTGTAATTCGCCACTCTTCAGTATTTTCTTTTTCCCATATAAATTAATTCTACATCTTTTTAGCCAAATTTAATATATTTTCATTTACTAATCTATCATAAACTATGCACTCTGCTTCTTGTACAACTTCCTTCAACTTAACTGTATTAACTTTTTCGTCCCCACAACCTGCACCTCTGCTATATAAACTTTTCCATTTTTCATATTTTTATTACCTCATTTCCCACAACTCCTTTTATTTTATTAGCTAAGTTCTCTTGCCAATTTTACTCCATCATATTTTAAATCCTGTTATTTTTTCAAAAATTCTTTTCCCATTATGATTCAAAACATCCCTTGTATTTCAATGTTTTCTCCTTTTACTTTTTGATGAACATCCCTATCGGCGTATGACATCCACCGTCAAATATTTTTGAAAAATTCCCCTTCAGTTTCACATTATTCTGTCTTTACTTTATCTTCTAAAGTTTCTAATACTTTTAATATTTTTCATCATTCTCTCACATTGAATCACATAAAAATTCCTTGTCCAGGAGCTGGAATAAAATCTTGAGAATTAAATCTTTCAGTTATTCTGCTATCAAGTCCCACTCTTTTAAGTCCTGCTGCTGCTAAAATAATAGCATCGTATTCGCATCATCTAATTTTTCAATCTTGTATGAATATTTCCTCTATAGGTTTAATTTGTATATCTTTTCCTCAACTCAACAACTCTACTTCTCTTCTTGTACTTCCTGTTCCTATAACACTGTTAGTTTCTAATTCCATTAAAGTTTTATTATTTTGGAAATTAAAACATCTGCATTATCTTCTCTTAACGGAAAAACAAGCATTAAAAAGTCCTTCTGGAGTTTCTTGCTGGCATATCTTTTAAAAGAATGAACAGCTAAATCAATAATTCCTTCCAACATTTCTTTTCTCTATTTCTTTTTACGAATAAATCTTTTTGTGATGTCCCCTGTATTTTTAAAATCTCTAAAATCTCTATCTCCTTTAGTTACAATTACTTTTAACTCAATTTCTATATTTTTTTGTTTTTTCCACATTTCTTTTTACTTTTTCTGCTTGTGCTAACGCTCAAAATACTCTTGTCCCATTATTATTTTTCTTTATCATGTTTTTCAACCCCTTCTAGTTATTCTCTTACATACTTTTTGTCTTTTTATCTAATTTTTTCTCTTATTTTATCTAACTGTTCTTCAATTATATAAAAATATTTTTACAAGCTCATCTCTTTTTCTCTACATTTTTATTATACTCTTCCCAAATATTTTTCTAAATGATAAAGCTCTATATTTTTATATTTTTATCTCCACATCTATATCTCTTGGAACTGCTAAATCAAGAAAAATTCTATGCTTATTATCATATAAAATTCTCATACATTTTATTTTCTTCCAATATTAAATGAGGAGCAGATGTAGCACTTATTATAATATCACTCTCTTTAACAACTTCATATTTCTTGTTATATTCAGCTGTTTTTGTCCCACTCAAATATTTTTGTATTTCCATTGATCCCAGATCACTTCTATTAGTTATTGTTAAATTACAATTTTTCATTTTATGTAATAATGCTAAGATTGATTGACTCAAATCTCCCACTCCTATTATAAAAAATATTTTTGTCATCAAGATTTCCCATCTTTGATTTTTGATTTTACAGTTATAGAATCTAAAGAAATATTTTTCATTTATTTTGCTTTGCTCAGCTCTAAATTTTTCCCTGTTTCAACTGCCTGATTAAATATCATATTCAAAACAGTTGAAGTTTTATTTGCTCCATATGAGAAATACACGCTTTTTTCTTAATTGTACTACAAATCTGATCTTCTCCCTATTATTGATTCCAGCCCACAAATTACTCTTAGCAAATAATAAATTGCTTCATTACCGCTATATACTTTTTACTTTTTCTACTTTTAAAATCTTGTTTCATTTGTTTTGAAATCAAAATTTTTCACCTATTTCTATATACAATTCTATTCTAAGACATGTTTCAACTGCAACATATCCTAATATTTTTTTCTTCAATTCTATATCGTTCTATTATATTTTTATATCCATTTTTATAAATGCTTCTCTTTCCTCAAGTGGCAGATGTTTATAATTAAAACTTAGAATATAAAAATTTTTTCAATTTTATTTGGAGTATCCATCTTACTTATCTTTCTCCCTTTTTCTCTTTTTAATATTTTCTCAAAAATCTCTTTTAACGCTTCCAATACTCTTACATTATTTTTTCTATCTTTCACTGCTAATCTAAAAATAATTATCATTAAGATACACAAAACTTTGAAGCATCTCTTATTAAAATTCCTTCTTTCTAGCATCTCTTAATATTTGAGCATTAACTTTTATATAACATTCATTTTTATTTTAACTAAAATAAAATTAATTTCTGTTTTATAAGTTTTTAATCCTTTCTTTCATTTCTTTCAAATTTTCATACATATATATCAATTTTTATCCAATTATTTGTCTTTTTCTATATATTCTTTATCTTGTAAACAATATTTTTCCTGCTAATTCTGCTATGTTATTTACACTCCAGGGCTCTCAAGCATTTTTGTCATAAATTCATCATCAAAACAAATTCCATACCCAAGTCTTAATCCCGGTATCGCAAAGAATTTGGTAAAAGCTCTTAATACAAAACAGATTTTTATTTTTCCCCTGTTTTTATTATACTTTTTTCTCCCCAATCTTCTACAATTCCACAGTCACTTTCATCAACAACAATCTTTGTTTCCAACTTCGTGTACATTTTTCCAATATTTTTCTAGTTCTTTTATTGAGTAAAATTGTCCTGTTGGATTATTTGGATTACAAATTACTAACAAATCATACTTTTTGTAATTCCGTTTTAATTTTCTCAATGTTAAGTACAAAAATTTTCTGCTTTCTTCCAATTTAAAAATAATCTACTTGTATATCATCTAAAGTTGCTTTCATTGCTCTTCATACTCTCCAAATGTAGGAGATACTATTAATATGTTTTTGCTTTTTAAAACTTCTCTATATATATATAACTTCTGTCGCTCCATTACCAACTATTATATTTTTAAGTTCTACTTTATTTGTTTTCCGCTATTTCTTCTCTGAATTCTATATAATCTGGATCCGGGTACTTCTCAATACTGATAAATTCCTCAATAATAGCTCTCTCAAATGGAAGTCCGTATGGATTTATATTAGAGCTATAATCCAATATTTCTTTCTCACACCTTTTCTCTATAAATTTTATATATATTCCACCATGAAAATCTACTTTTCTCGTTCATTTTTATCCTCTTTTTATCTCTTACATTTTATATACACTATTAATTTTATCCCATTTTTATAATATTCAAGTGCTTTTATAAAAATGTTTTTGTACCATCATAATCCTAAAACACCTTAAACAACATTTTTATATATATCATTTAAAGGTTCTATTTTGTATTTTATATTTTTATTATCTAAATTCCCATTCTAGTTTTATATTCATTCAATTTTTCAATTACACTATTTACTCTTTCGTTCGACATCATATCAGCTTCTGCTTTAACTCTATCTTTTGAAATCGTATATAAAACTACATTTTTCCTTTACTTGTTGACCAAGTTCCTATTTTTGACCTTCAACTACTAATTTTTCACCTATATCTTTTTGAAAATTCTTTTCATTTTACTTTCATCAAATCCAGGCATCTGTAACTAAAACACCTAATATTCTTTCTTTTCTAAAAATACTATAAGCATAATTTTGAATTGCCGTTTTCAATCCAGATTTTGCATCATTTTCTAACTTTAACATATCTACTGATTCCCAATTTTCTGTAGCTGTAACTACTAATTCTTTTTCTAAATTATAGCTTCCAGAAATTAAATTTCTAACTTCTATGTTGGAAAAAGTTCATGTATTTACTATTATTTAAAATTTGTGCAGACATTCATTGAACTTATTAACGCTATTCCTCATTAATATCATATTTTATCCTCCATCTTTTATTTATTATTAGTATACCATTTTTAATTAGATTTTGTAAAATTTTAACCTAATCATTTTTTATTTTATTCCATTACTTTTTTATTTCTTTTAATAACTCTTTACTGTTTCAGTAGTTGCTTTTGGATCATTTATCGCTCTTTTTCCATTATTTTGCTCCCTCCTTTCTCCTGTGAAACAATCCTTGTGTATGCATCAAAAATAAGTGTGGTCTTACTTTTCCCTTCTCCATCAACATACGGAATCATTTGCTCCCGCCAATTTCTGCTCTATTCACTTCTTATTTCTTCCCATATTATTTGGTACTAAATTTAGTTAAAAATCATAGGATCATCATAAATTCTCTCCCCATCATAACACTATCTACATATTTCAAATGCTCATTCATTTGATCCATTGTTTTTATCCCACCGTTTATTTCAATCATGGAGATTTGGCTTTTCTTGCAATCTATACACATCTTCATATCTCAGTGCTATGGTATTTCTCTATTTTCTTTTGATTTAATCCCGCTAAAACGGTTATTCTTGCGTGAACTACAAATTTATTCATCCTCACTTTTTCATTTTATTTCCACAAATTTCTAACATATCTTCATATTTATCTATCAAAACTCTTTCATAATCTTCTGGTAATACATTTTTACCGTCAATACCAATTCTATGTTTTTATTGAAATCGGCTTTTTAGTCACTCATCTCTAATACCATCTCAGCTACCATTTCAGGATACGCCATAAGATAAAGTCTCCCATAGCATTCCCGGACACTCTATCTGACGGACAACCAATATTCAAGTTTATTTCATCATAATTATATCGCTCAGCTATTTCTACTGCTTTTCTAGCTTCTTCTTTTATTCGTTGCCGCTATTTGTAAAACTATTGGATTTTGTTCTTTCTCAAATCCCTAACAAATATTCTAACTCCATTTATTATTGCTTGAGCTGTTATCATCTCTGTGCATACAATAAAACATCTTTATTAATCATTCTCACAAAATTTCTAAAATGTCTGATCTGTTTTATTCACCATCGGTGCAACACTTTATAATATGTTTCATTTATTCCTCTAACTTATAAATTATTTTTATAATATTATTTTATTTTACTAATAAAACCTAATCATTCACCTATTCTACTTTTTATAAACACTTTAAGTATTATTTTTATTATATCAATCTTTTTCCCCATAATTTCTCTAATCGTTCATTCGCCGTTATTTCAAATTTATTTTCATTATATTTGTAAATCTAATCATTCATATATTTTTGTTTTACAAAATTATTTTCATAATCATGAGGGTATCTTTATAGCGTGCTTTGCCCCCAATTTTTAGTCAAATGAATAGGACATCTTGTATCATTTCTTTCAACATACGACATTGCACTATTTATAGCATTACATGCTCGAATTACTTTTTGGTGATAAAGCCAAAATAAATAGCTACCTCTCCATTATTCTAGCTTCCAGGCATTCCAACTCTTTTTACTGCAGTCATTGCAGCTGTTGCTATCGGTAATGCTCAGATTAGCAAGTCCTATGTCCTCCGCCGCCAAAATTGTAAGTCTTCTAGCTATATACAACGGATTTTTCCGTCTACAAGCATTTTCCCAAGCCAATAAACGGCATCCGATCACTTCACGATGCTTTTATCATTGCAGAGACTGTATCATACTTATCTTCTGTCCTATGATATGATTTTTGTATTCATATCTTTCTTTTACTTCTTCTAAATTCATCAACTCAATGTTGAACAATAATTTAATATGTTTTGTAGCTTGTTGCATCTCCCTTCAATTATTTCTGAAATATAATCTAAAATTTTATCTTATCTATATTTAATTTTTCTTTTCATTTATTTTATTAAAATATAAGTCATTTTGTGATAATTTCTTAAACTCAAAATGCCAAACATCTTGAAAGTAACGCATTATTCAAATTATAGTAAGGATTTTTCTGTTGTTGCACCAATTAAAATTATATTTCATTTTCTAAATCTTGTAACAAAGAATCTTGTTGTAATTTATTAAAATCTATGAATTTCATCTAAAAATAATATCGTTTGATCGCCCTTCCATCGTAAAACGCCTTTAGCTTTTTCCGATATTTCTTTAATGTCCGAAAACCGAAGCCCTTTATTGCATTCAAATATTCATAATAATAATTTAATTTTTGCGAAATAATTTCTGCCAATGTCGTTTTTCCTGTCCCGGTGTTCTCAAAATATGCATTCATTAGTGCTCTTTTCTATTATTTTTCCGTATTATCCCATTTTTCCCAATCCACTTCTCCTGCCCATAAAAATCCTCTCTAAAAATTTTAGGTCTATATCTATGGCAGAGTGGTTTTTCTCCGTATAAATTTCCATCAACAAATTCATTTTTATCTCTTTCCATTTCATTTTCAATTACATTTAACTCAATTCCACTTTTATATTTCCCACCTCTTTTTACCTATAATTACAACTAAATCTAATTTTTATATTTTTATATTCATTGAAATAACATTTAATTTATTCAAATAAATATAATTAAATTATATCATTTAATCCATTATTTGGAATTATTATAAAAATATCCGTGATTTTTGCAATCTTTTTATATTTCCTACTAATTCCTCCAAAGTCAGTTTTATTTCATATTTACTTATTAACTCCATTTCATCTGCCGGCAATTTACGTCTTCATTTAATTTATATTAGGCGGATTCGAGATTATAAAATCGTATTCCTCCTTTATATATATATTATCATTTATTGGAATTATTTTTCTTATTCAATCTATTTTCAATAATGTTATCTTTCAAAATTTCATACAATTCTTTCTTTTGTATTTCAACTGCATAAATTTTATTATATTTTCTATATTAGATAACAAAATAGAGACTATTCCTTGCTCTGCTCCCTATTCTCTAACATATTTTTATATCCACTTATTTTTAATTTATTAAAAATTTTCTAACACTATCTACTAATAAAAGTGGATCTTCCATTATTTTCAATCCCTTTATTTTCTATTTTATATTCCTTATCTATAGAATCTAATTTCTCAATATAATTTTCTAAATTCCCATTTATTTCCTTTTACCAATAATTTCTCTTCCATATTTCCCCAAATGCACAAAGTATTCTACCTTCCATCATTTATCTTAATTTGATAAAAATTTCCTCTTTTAAATGTTCTATTTACTTTTAACTAATTGTCTAAAATCTAATCTATTTTCAGCTGTAAAATAAAAATTAATTTACTTTCATCAAAAGTATACTCCACTGATAACAAGATTCATTTCCGGCAATCATCTCTTTAACTATTTTTACATTTAAAAGTGCTTTCCATCTGCTTTTACATCTAATTCCTCTAATTTTCTACTCTTGTAATGTTAATTTTCCTTTACTCTCTTATTTTCATTTCTCCTCTTCTCCGTCATTCACTCATATCTTCTGTTATCCCCATAACAATCCTATTTGTTCACCCCATCGTATCTCACGATTACATGTCTCCTTTCATAATTCCTACATTGCATTTATTAAAAATGACAAACCTTTTTGTCTTTCAACTTTTATATTTGTATTTTCATCTTTCACCTTTATTTTTTATAAAATACCATCTTCTAAAAAGCTGAAATAACCTTTTTCACTTATTATTATATGGTCTAAAACCTCGCATTTTCTATATTTTCTAATGCTTCTGTATTCTCACCGTTAATTCAATATCTCGCCCCTGATGGCTTTTAATGATCCTCCCGGATGATTATGCACACCATTATTGATTTAGCATTATATTTTTATTATTTTTACTAATCTCTAACATAAACTGTACTTCTATCTAAAGTTCCTCTAAATAAATCTTTCTTCTTAGCTATAAGCTCATTTTGTGTATTCAAAAATAAAACTTTAAATACTTCTATATCTCTTTTTACAAGTGACATATTCAAATAATTTTATTAATTGATTATTATTTGTTATTTTTATTTTTGATTTATATATATATACAATTCATCCTCAATTATACTAAAATTGTTTTTAAATATATAACAACTCTTTCCGTTATATATTTATTTTTGTAACTCTTCATTACTTTGTGATTGTACAAAACTCCATATTTCTTTAATAATTCCTTAGCCATATTTTTGCCAATCTCTTCGTACTATAACATAACTTATAATAGTTCTAAAACTTCACAATCATGAAATCCAGTTAATCCAGACATCATAAATCTTTTCCCTCAATCTTATGTCCCATATTTTCCATCATTACCCTAATTCTCTTTATTTTTATATTATACCATATAAAAACTGTTAATATATTTTTAATTTATTTTTATTTTATATTTTTCCTTTTATATCAATATTATTTTAAATGACATAAGTCCTACTCCTGCAGCTATTATATTATTACTCACAAAATTAGGAAAATATTTTTACTTACAAGTGAAACAATTAATAATCCCAACTATTACAACTCCAAGTCTTTTTAAAATAAACCAAATGGATCTCTTTACAACTTTTTCCTTTTCATAAACCATTTTATAAACTTCACTCGTTATCACATATACATTACAAGCATAGAAGTTAAACTCCTATTGTATAACCAAAATATAATTCCACTCTTTGTAAAATTATTCCTAAAATTATTACACTAATAAAATTATTCCATTAAGTTTTAAATAAGTCTTTCACATCTTTAGGCATTTTCATCTTCTTTTTCTCTCCCTTATCTTCCCCTTTATTCATTGTTGTCAACTGTTTTATTAGTGAATAATATCCAGTAACTGCCCCTACAAAAATATTACTAACAAAATTGGTTGTTCTTTTTGTAAAATATATTTTTCTCAAAAGCAACAAATTCCTAGCATCTACAACTATATACCCAGCTAAAATATACACTCATATTTGTTGCCAATAAAAATATTTAATCATGATTTCTTTTTCTATTTTTCATTTTTATTTTCATATCTACCTAATTTTTCTCTATTTCAAAAATCTTTTCTTCTTCCGTCTTTTTCATATTTTTCGTCTTTCATATTTTTCTTTTATTCATTTTACTATTTTTCGTTATAATTTTCAGTCATTTTTCTCATTCCTTATCATTATAATAAAAATGAAAATATTCTACTTTCTCCAAATTCTGGATTAGATGCTGTGTCATAAAATATCAAATCCATTATTTCTAGCTGTTTCAATTATCCAAATTGATCATAAATATATTTATATTGTTTATCATTATATTTTCTAAAACAAATTATCATTTTTATCTTGTCTTATAAACAAATCAATTTCAACTAAATGTTTCTTTTTCCCGTTGTTCGCCGCCAAATACTTGTATATTCATCTTCCTCATCCAAAAACAAATCATTTTCAAAAATTTCATCAAAAATGTCCTCCGTTACAGCATCAAAAATTAAAAGTCCATCTTTTTAAATTTTCTTCACAACATTTCACAAATTTCACTCTCATCTTTCAAATAATTAACTGTATCAAAAATTACAAATAATATAATCCACTTTTTCATTATGTTTATAATTTATTATATTTTTCTTCTATTAACTTATATTTTTCTCATCACATCTTTTTGTTCTAATCCTGTTATTTCAAGCATCTTAGAAATATCAACTCCTGTCACATTATGTCCATCTTTCAACATTCTAAAAATAAACTCACCTGTCCCTACTACCCTAAATCTAAAACTTTTTCCATCTTTTATATAATTTTTATTTCTTATACCAATCATCATAATCCACATGTTTCATAAAAACTATCGTATATTTCTGCAAAATTCTCTATGTTTCATCTCCTTAAATAATCATTATTTGACTATTTTCTCCTTCCTCTTATTTAAAACTTATCATAGCTGTTGCCCTTCCAGCCATTTTTCCTCTTCTATGTGAATGAAATTTATATTGTCCATTCTTATCTTTCACTATAAGTGTCCTCACTCGCTATTATAATATTTTCTTTTTATTCCCTAAATTTAACGCTCTTATTTCGTTAAATTTTTATATTATCAAAATGATATTGTATTTTCATTAAAACCAAAAACTTTTTGTATTAACTCACTATTTTCTCCATATTTTTATAAACTTTTCACAAACTCATCTCTACTTCACAAAATTTAGATTGCATTCCTATTCCGAAATGCTACTAAAATATCCTCCATTTTACTCTATAAGTTTTCATTCATAAGCTCAAGTCCATTTTGTAATATTCCTTAAATGTTCCCGTACCATCCTGAATGCCACACTCCAATTACTGCATCTTTCTTATCACTACACAAATATCGGTAAAACAATCCGTGCATAAAATGTAAATATCGCAAACATCTTTTCTATTTGTCACAAATCCATCTATATCGCACTCTTTTCATAATAATATTTATCACGTGCTTTCGTCAATCACTTTCACATTATTTGAATGTGTTTTGAAAAGCAAAAACCTGTTGTTTTTCATTCATTTCCAAGTCATCTAATAACTTTTTCTATTTTTCAAGCTGTATTCCTTCAACTTGATTTTCTAAAAGACAAAAGTCAGACATATTTCCATATTTTCGTATAAACTGCTTTTATTCCCAGATTTTCAAATTCCTCTATATAATAATTTTCTTTTTCTACAAACATTGATCTCTCTCATTCATTTAATTTTATAATTTTCTCTCTACAAAATATTCCAATAATTTCCAATAATAACTCTTTATTTTTATTTTCTAAAGTATTTTCTATTATTCTTTTGCTTTTCTACATAACTATTTAACATTTCTTTAGTTTTTCAATCTCCAAACAAACTAGAGATATGTTGTTTTTCTCATTTTTCATCTGTTGATTCTTTTCCTGTTCCTCAAAACTACCTTCACATCCAGAATATCATCTTTTATTTGAAATGCTATACCAACACTTCGTGCAAATTTCTAATAATTTTCTTTTTACTCCCTCTACATTCACATACAATTAACGGTAGTTCAACTGATGATAACAACAATTTCCCTGTTTTATGATTATGAGCCATATATTCAAGTGTTTCTGCTCCTACTTTTTATTTTCAGACTCCATCTACATATTGTCCACCAACCATACCATAAATCCAGCATATAGACATTTTTGTATTTGCTTACTTTATCTTTATCTGTTATCTTATTAGAATTTGCTACAATATAAATGCTTCCAACAAAACATTCTCAACTAAAATGGCTGTCGTTTCCATCATATTTTAGTGAGTTGTAAGTTTTCCTCTCTACATATCATCATCCATAGCAGGTAAATCATCGTGAATTAATGAACAACAATGTATAAACTCAATGCCACTGCTATATCTTCAATTTTCGTATAACTCTCCAAATAAATCACATATCATACATACATTATAATAGGTCTTATTCTTTCCACCATTCATAACTCCATACTCATAGCTCCGACACCCTAGTGGATATTCATATCAGTATCTAAATTTATTTCAACAATCTTTTAAATATTCTTTAAACATAGTCCTCTTGTTTTATCAATATAATTTATAGCAAAATTTCAGTTTGCACATCTTATACACAATCTGAAATTTCTAAAATTAATCTAGTTCTTTTGTTTCTAATTTGCTCATCTAAAACTTTTAAAACTTTCCAGCTTCATAGCACTTTCTCTGACTCTTTTATCAATTTTATTGCTTTTCATATTCTGCCACGAATCATCTAAACTAATGATTCAGTTTCAAATTTTTGTAAAATTTCATCAATTTCTTTTATGTTTTCCTCATATGTTTGTTTCTTAGCTACCATATTATTCTACTCCTTTATTATTTATATTTCATCAAAACATTTTATAAACGTAATTATTTTTATTATAATTTCCTTTCATCATATTTCACAAAACGACCTATTCTGTCATCCATTTTTTCATAAATACTATGTTCCGAAATAATAATTCCATCTTTTTCAAGCACCTGTTATCAATTCCTCTTTTATTGTGTAATATATTTTCTTTATACGGTGGATCCATATTACATTAAATTTTTCATCTCCCTAATATTTCTATCGCCTCTATGGACATCATCTCTTATAGGCTCTACTCATTTTCAAGTCCTATATTATTTATATTTCAATAATTATTCTAAGTGCTTCGTATCTTGTTCTATCATTATAGCTTTTCGCTCCACGACTTAATGCTTCCCAATGCCATATTTCCAGTCCCTGAATATAAATCTAAAAATTTTGAATCTAATCATCTCCAATATACTATAAATTGCTTCTTTTATTCTTTCTAATGTTGGTCTTGTATCGTGTCCTTCTCTTGATTTTGTTCTTCTATTTTTACTCCTGCAGTTATTCCTATCTCAAATTTTTATGATGATAATCATAGAAAATTTATTTTACACAATTTCATATCTCCTTCTAATATTAAAACTCAATAACTCACATTTGTCTAATTTTCATTTCCTATTAACAGTTCATATTCTTTATATTTTGAATTTTCTATTTCTTTTAAATATATAATTTTTATAATTTATATTTTTATGTCAAATTTGATTTATTTAATATTTTTACACAAAAGATTTTTCACTTCATTTTTATTATTAAAATTTTCACTAAATCAAATGAATAAGTAAATATCCAATTCCAAATTCATTAAATTATAAGAAACATTTACTTTTCCTATTTCATTCGGCTTTTTATAATGGAAATTGCAAACCATTCTCTTCAATATTATCACTTATTTGATTTTCATATCTTGAAAATTAATTAACGCTCTTAAATTTTCAGATATAATTAGAATAAAAATTGTATATTTTTATATATTTACCCTTTTTCAGCTTTTATTTTCTTTTATCTACATATATGTTGATTTTTATATTATATTTCTATTCTTAAAAAGTATAATCCGTCTCCACTTTTTATACTTTTATCTTTTATTTTATTATTATTCAAACTCTCTTTCAATACTCAATGGCTCTTTGCCTTACATTTTAAATTTTCCAACCGATAAAAATCATCGACTTTTCCTTCATTCGCATTTATAAAAATTGAAAAATAAAAACAAACTTAATAATAATATTTTAGTATATTTAAACATCTCCTTTAATTAACTCAACATCAGTATACTATCGCCAAAGCTATAAAATCTATATTTCTTTTATCGCTTCTTTCTTACACTTTCAAATATAAACTCTTCCTCCAAACGCAGAAATTAAATAGTTAATGTTGATTTTGGTAAATGAAAATTTGTTATGATTCCACCCACTACTTTAAATTTATAATTCCATAAATAAATATACCTGTATTTCCTTTGCTTCAACAACTCCATCTTCATTAACTACTGATTCTAATGTTCTTACAGAAGTTGTCCCACTGCAATTATTCTTGATTATTTTTTTAGCTTTATTAATCATATCCGCTGTTCTCTGGCACCTAACTTCACCATGCATATTATGTTCCAAAATATTTTCACTTGAACATACCCTAAAAGTCCTGGCCCCACATCCAAAACATTCCAGCGATAGTTACCCTTTTCTCTTATTTTTCCGCCAATCTTTTTGTAAATGAAGTCCTGCTGTTGGTGCAGCTACTGATTCTCCTCTTTTGCGTACACTGTTTGATACCTATTCTTATCTTCCAATTTCTGTATAATATATGGAGGAAGTGGCATTCCAACTTATCTAATATTTCTTCAAATTCACCTTCAAATTCAGTTCTTTAAAATTCTATTTCCATCATCTTATTTCTACTAATTCTGCACTAACTCCATTTCCAGTAAATATAATTTTTGTCCTAATTTTAATTTTTGCAGGTTTTAATACTCTCCCATGTATAACCATATCTCTTAAGTAAAATATTCCATAACACTGCCCGTTTCTTTTTCCCAAATAATCTGGCAGGTATTACTTTTGTACGATTTATAACTAAAAATATCATCTTTTTCAAAAATCTATAATGTTAAAAAATTTTATGTCTCCTTGTTTTATTTTTTCATTCAATACTAATAACTTTGAACGATCCTGTCTCATTATGTGCTGTGCTAACATTCGGTAATCCAAAAATCAAATTTTTTATATTCATATTATTTCTATATATAAGTGTACAATCTCTATTATGCCAAACTAATTAACCACTGTGTTTCACTTTCGTGCATTTAAAACTCTATTTGTTTAAAATCTCTTTTGCTGATTCTGCAAACTCAGTTACAGCAGCTCCTTTCTCCATTTGAAGTTCCATGCATATTTTCTAGTACCTGTCTCTAATCCCCAACCTTGATTATTATATAACGAAGAGGTAGCAACTCCCTCCTTTTAAAATTCACATAAATCTATTAAAGGATACATCCATTTTTAGAATTTGCCACTCTATAAAATTGATTTTTACTATTTTTCACCATTTTCTGATGCTCTTTAACCATTTTGTCTAAAGAATCTCAAGCCTCATTATATATATATAAAATTTGAATATCTTCTTGTATTATCATTTATGACATCCTTCTATGTCATTATCTCCATTAGATCCATCAATTCTGCCTATTTTTCCACAGGTGCAAATCTATTTTCTCTGATAAAAGTTTTGGTAATTCTACCTTTTCTTTATAAATTGCACAAGTCCGTAGAGATCTTTCCAAAATTTCCATTTGAATCACTGTGATTTTGCCTAAATAAAATGACCGACTCCAATCGACGGTGCAAATTTTCTCCACTATTCCATGCAACTAAGTTTTCTTTTCCCACCAGTTTCATTCTTGTAAATTTTTCTGCACCTACTAATTCACTATTTGAAATCTTTAGATTTGATTTTCCTCATTTATTACAAAATTTTGAATCTATTGTTTTATTTCCATTTTTTATTATATAAATTTTCATTCTTTTCATTGTAATAATCTTTATTAATAAATCTAAAACATCATTTGCAAACACTTGATTAACTCAAACATTAAACAAATTAAAATTATTATGCTCTCATTTTTCCAAAGCATGTTTCCCTCACTATTTTTCTGCGCTCACAACGACTTGTCTAGTCCTTGTAAATCTTTAATTATTTCAATCTCTTTATATCCTCCATTATCGTTTTAACTTTTTCCCCTTGTTTATACCGCTATTTCAAATCAACAAACACCCTTCTTTTGTAAATACTCATATCCTTTATCACATATTTCATTATAAAAACATATAATCCTTCATTTTCAGCAAAAAGTGCTTCTCCGGTTCCTGTCAATGTATTTTCTGACATCACATCTATTTCATCTCGAGATATATATATGGATTAGAAATTATCATATCAAATTCTTTAAATGACACATTTTCAAATAAATTTGATTTGCTACTTTAATATTTTTGCTTTTAAAATTTCTATTTTTATTTGATATTTCAACCCAAACATCCGATACATCAATTCCAAGAACTTTGAATTTTTCATTTCTAATGCCATCGTTATTCCTATAACGCCACCGCCACTACCAACATTCAATATTTTAGGAGTTTCATGATCTTTCACTATATTTATCGCTCCAACTAAAAATTTCTGTATCTTGTCTTGCATCAAAACACCTTATTAACACAAAAATTTTCACCATAAAATCTTGTTCATTGCTAAACACTGTAACGGTAATCTCATCCTTCGCCATTTTCTTTAAATATCTCTAATTCTTTCAATATCATTATCTCCAATCACCGCATATTTGTAAAACAACACCATTCGATCCACATCTCAAAATATTAGAAATCATAACTCATGATAAGTTTATTTCTCCACACTATTTTTCTAAATATTCTATACTTTTTCAAGCAAAATTTTACAGTTTTAATACTTTCAATTTCTTCATTGTTATCAATATTTGCTAAAATCTCCATTTCTTTTCTTCTTTACATCGTCAGTCGAATATTTTTGACATTTCTACAAAGTCATTTAACTTTTTCCTTATTTGTTCTAATCCTTTTTCAGTCAAAAATTTTTCAAAATTGGCATAAAGCATGATCCCTTGAACTCAAAAATCCTTGCTAATATTGTTTCCACAATAAAGTCTTGCATCTTTAATTTCTTTTTCTAAAATAATTAACCGATTTGTTTTAATATATCTAGTAAATTATTCATTTATCACCAACAGCTTTCAGTAATTCCTGCTTGATCAAATGCAATTAAAGCATCTATTATTTCATCTATATCACCATCCAACACTCCATCCAATCTATGTAATGTTAATTTTAATTCTAGTGATCCACACTCTTTCCTTGTGGAAGTTGTAAGTTCTTATTTTTCTGATCTATCTCCACTTCCAACTTGTGATCTTTCTTTCACTTTCAACTTCTTTTCTTTGTTTTTCATATTCCATTTCATATAATTTTGAAGCCAATACTTTCATTGTTGCTTCTCTATATTTGAGATCTTCCATCTTGTGATGTTACCTACAATCCCACTCGGTTTATGCGTAATTTTACAGCTGAATCCGTAGTATTTACGTGCTGTCCACCTGCTCCACTTTGATCTCATATGTATCAATTTGTAAATCACTTGGATTTATTTCTACTTCGCTCACATCTTCAATTTCTGGCAATACTGCAACAGTTATTGTAGAAGTGTGTACTCTTCCTGAAGATTCTGTAGCTGGAACCTTTGCACTCTATGAACTCCACTTTCAAATTTTAATCTGAATAAGCTCCATTACCTTTTATTAAAAATGTTATCTCTTTTAATCCTCCAACACCAATTTCACTTTTTATCTATTATCTCTGTTTTTCCATTTGTTTCTTTCAGCGTATCTTGTAAACATTCTAAAACACATCTGCAGCAAACTAAAAGCTGCCTCATCTCCACCTGCTCCTGCTCTAATTTCCATAATTACATTTTTATCGTCATTAGGATCTTTTTGAAGTAATAAAATTTTTAATTCATTTTCTAATTCAGGCATTTCGTCTTCAATTTCTTTTGATCTCTTCCAACATCATTTCCTTCATTTCAGCATCTTTTTCTATTTTATGTCTTCTTAAACTTATCATTTCATTTTTCTAGTTTTATAATAAGTATATTTTTACAACTTCATCAATGCTATTCAACGCCTTTATTATATTCCATTATGGATCTTTTCTGTAACTTCCGGATCCATCAATAAATTCCGTTAATTCCTCATGTCTTAACACAACATCATCTAATTTTTGAAACTATATATTTTCACTCCTATTTTTGTCTTTCACTATCTTATTTATTCTAGTTATTATCATATATTTTTACTTTTCAATTACAACAATATTACATATTCCTAAAAAGTTATTACTTAAATTAATCCCTTTCTCTAGGTAAAATGATAATTTTTATTTCTATATTTATCTTCATATTTTTATTACTTAGCCATAAAAAACTACATCTCAAATTCCAAACTTTTTGTTTGAATTTTAAAATGTAGTATCTTATAATTTATTTTTCTCATAAAATCAATGCTTTTATTTAACTCATACTCAATATAATTGGTATTACAATAACAAAACAATATTGTACTTGTCATTACAACATTTGTAGCATATTTTACATCCCCTTTAGCTTCATGGACTAATATCGGAAGAACTGCAAATACTGGAGCTGCTGTTTGTATCATATATGTTTGTTTTATCTAACGTGTAAAATCTCCTGAAATTACTGTACTTAAAAAGTATCAATCCCATCATAACAACCGGTGAAAAATATAAATCTAAAATACTGCCAAAATTGTATCTTTATCAAAATGTATACTATGCAACCCTGCATCAGCTAAAACAATCCCAATATACATAAGTGATAACGGAGTTACAACATTCCCTAAATATCCCTAATGTTGATAATATAAATTCTGGTGTTTCAATTCTATACAAATAAAACTATTAAAGCTATAATAAATGCCATCAATGGAGGAGACATCAATTTTTCCAATTAAAATGTCCTTTCTCTATCGCTTTATCATTTACATAAATTGGATCATTATTTATAAAAATAAACTCCCCAATGTCCAAATTGATACCGTATTTGTTACATAATAAATTAAATAATAAGGCATACTCGCTTCCACCAAATAAAGCTATATTTAACGGCATTCCTATAAAAATAGTGTTAGCATTTACTACAGCATTTATAAAAACACCTCTTCTCCCGTGGTCTTATTTTAAAAATTTTAACTATTAATACAGCAACAACATACCCTAAAATTACTGATGCAAATGTATAGAAAACAATCTATCCGATAATTTTATTAGTTTATCTAATTCTAAATACTTTTTGAACCGAGTAAAATACTGAAGCCGGTAATGCAATATTTGTTATAAGTTTTTGAAACATTAGCACTAAAACTATCATGAAACCAATTCTTTTTCTTAACACATACCCTAACGAAATTATAAATATTATTCCAAATATACTTTTTAACGATGTTAAAAATATCATTTTTATTCCTTCTTTCTACACAATTAAATCTTTATAAAATCTATTTATTTTTTTATAAAAATCAAAAAGAAGAAATCTTTTCAGACCCCTTCCTTTAAATATTCTATTTATTTTATCCAACTCATCAATTTTTCTTAATTCTGCTCCAACTTTTTCAACTTCATGTTTAGCATTCTTCTCTTTTAGCTTTTAAGCATGGTTGTCCTGCTTTGAATCAGCTAAGAACTCATTTGCGAATCTTACCTGATTGAATATCTTTCAATACATCTTTTCATTGCTTCTTTAGTTTCTGGAGTTATAATTTTATACCTGTAATATAATCTCCATATTCTGCTGTATTTGAAATTGAATTTCTCATTGTAGCTAATCCACCCTTCATAAATTAAATCAACAATTAATTTTCATTTCATGTAAACATTCAAAAATAAGCATTTACCGGATCGTACCCAGCTTCCAGTCAATACTTCAAATCCTACTTTCATTAACTCCCACAACTCCACCACATAAAACAGCTTGTTCTCCAAATAAATCAGTTTCTGTTTCTTGTTTTAAATGTAGTTTCTAATATACCTGCTCTTCCACCACCTATAGTTAGAAGTCCAAGCTAAAGCTATTTCTTTTTGTATCTCCACTAGGATCTTTTTCTACGCTATTAAGCACGGCACTCCACTTCCTTCTTGGAAAGTTCTTCTAACTAAATGTCCCTTATCTCTTTTGGTGCAAATCCATAAATACATTTTATATCTTCTCTTGGTACTATTTTTATTAAAATGAATGTTAAATCCATGTCCAAATCCTAAATAAGCTCCTTCTTTTTAAGTTTGGTGCTACATCTGCTGCATATGTATCTGCTTGTAATTCATCCGGAATTAATATCATTACTATATCTGCACCCTTTTACTGCTTTCCAGCTGTTTCTTTTTACTACAGATCCTGCTTCTTCCAGCTACTGACCATGATTTTTGATCCTTTTCTTAGCCCCTATTGTTACATCCATTCCGTTTTCTTTTAAATTTAATGAATGTGCATGTCCTTGTGATCCATATCCTAATCACTGTTATTTTTACCTTTTAATTTATTCTAAAATTACAATCAGCATCATAATAAACTGTTGTTCCTAAAATGTTTCCCTGCCATTGATTTGTTCCTCCATCTTTTTTGTTTTACATATTATATAATATTTCAATTATATTTGCAAATAATAATTATTTATAGTTTAATATATATCTTTATTTGTTATTATTGAAAAAGTGAAGTTTAAAACATAAACTTCACAATAATCTTTTTATTATATTTAATATCCATAAAGCTACAATTGGTGAAATATCTCATCGCACCATTACTCATTGGTATTATAACTTTAAATATTCTCAAATACGGATCTGTAAGTTTTCTAATTGTATTAAAAATCTGCATTTTTATACATTGGATCAACCCAAGATGCCAAAACACTTATAATAATTAATATAGAATAAAAATCTATTATTTTTATAAAATATTGATAACATTTATTTCCTTTTCTTATTGTAATTTCATTTTATATACAACATTTATTTTATTAAAATTTCTTTTTTGATTTCATAACATATTTCTACACCTGATTGAATCGATTATTACTAATGGTATTAACATTAAAAATATTATTTACAATTCCACTTGTAGGTAATAAAATCATAATTGTTAAGGCTATCATTTGTGTCGTTGTTTTCCATTTTCCTAATGTTTTCTGCTGCAATAACAACTCCTTCTGCTTGCTACAATTGATCTTAATCCTGTTATTAATAATTTCTAAAAATTATAAACTAAAACAATCCACAAACTAAGTTCATCATATTTTGTGAAAAACAACCATCGCTGAAATTACTAAAAGTTTATCTGCTAAAGGATCTCATCAATTTCCCTAAATTTGTAATCATATTATACTTCCTAGCTATTTTCCCGTCAAAAATAATCTGTAATTGCTGCTCCCTACAAATATAATTGTAGCAATTAATCTCATAAATATTTCTAAAGATAAATTGTCTGTTGACAATGCAACTTGTATTATTAACACAAACGGAATTATCAAAATCATTCTTAACATCGCTAATTTATTAGGTAAATTCATAACTCTCTCCTATTTTTGTTATTATTTTTTAAAATATTCCCACTCTTCACTTCATTTTCACTTTTATATTTACAATTCCACACTCTGAACCTGCATAAGTTTTTCTTTATTTCAAATTTCCCGCCTTTTTAAACAATATTTTTGAATCAGGATTTACTTCCTCTGCTTTTTCATTTTTAGAAATTGATGTGCAAGATATTAAAATTAATAATAAACTTATTACTAATATCACTTTATTTTTTTCTGTTTCATCCTCATCAGTTAGTAATGCTTTTTATACTTAAATTAAATTTATTTTCATCTTCAAGAGTTATAACTTTAACTGTCACAATTTGACCTTCTTTTTAAAAACATCTTCAACTTTAGCTACTCTTTTATTACTAATTTCTGAAATATGTAATAATCCTTCTTTCCTCGGCAACACTTCTACAAAAGCTCCAAATTTAGCAAGTTTTGTAACTTTTCCTTCATAAACTGCATTCAACTCAACTGATTGTGTTTGAAGTTTAACTAATTTAACGCTCATCATTTCAGGATCTTTTCCATAAAATTGCACACTTCCATCATCTTCACATCAATCGATACTCCTGTTTCTTCAATAATTGATTTTATCATTTTTCCCACCATATCCATTAATATAGAAATTTTTGTTAGGATCTATTTTTAACATCTCAATTTTTGGTGCATTTTCTGAAAACTTCTGGTCTTGGTTTTATCTATAACTGTTTTCCATTTTTATCAATTATAAATAATCTTCCTTCAAGTGCCTGTTTTAAAAGCAATTTCCATAATTTCTCTTGTAATTCCTTCCAATTTTTATATCCATTTTGAATTGCAGTTATACCATTTCTAGTTCCTGCCACTTTAAAGTCCATATCTCCCAAATGATCTTCTAACCCCTTGAATATCAGTTAATATTGTAAATGTATCTCCTTCTTTAACAAGTCCCATCGCACCCGGCAACAGTAGATTTATTGGTACTCCAGCTGCCATTAATGCTAACGACCCTCCACAAATACTTGCTTGTGATGACGATCCATTTGATTCTGTAATTTCTGAAACTAACCTTACTGTGTATGGGAACTCATCTTGTGATGGCATCACATATTTTAAAGCTCTTTCTGCTAAGTTTCCATGCCCCTAACTCTCTTCTTCCCGGTGCTCTCATAAACCCAGCTTCACCTACTGAATACGGTGGGAAATTATAATGTAAGAAGAATTTTTGCTTGTTTCTCCTTCCATTAAATCTACAATTTGTTCATCTTTCTTACTTTCCTAAAGTCGCAACTACTAATGCTTGAGTTTCTCCTCTTGTAAATAATGCCGAACCGTGTGGCATTGGTAATGTATCAATTTCTACATCTAAAAGGTCTTATTTCTGTTGTTGTTCTTCCATCAGCTCTATATTTTTCATATAAAATTGCATCTCTCAACAACTCTTTTCTCTATATCGTGATAATAATTTTAAATACTTTTTCTAATTCTTCCGAAATTCTCTTCCCTTCAGCTCAAATTTTGCAACAAATCCTTCAAATAATTCTACTCCCTAAATTATCAATTGTTTCTGTATTTTTCTAATTTTCCCGGAACCATTATTGCTTCTTTAACTCCTTCCAATAAAATTGTCTAAATACTCTTTTTACTTCTGCATCAACTCTCAGCTTTTTCAAATTCATATTTTATTACTTCAAATTGTGATAAGAATTTATCTTGCTCAGCACAAATTTCTTTAATTCTGTCGTGTCCAAACATTATTGCTTCTAACATCACTTCTTCTGAAACTTCTTTTGCACCAGCTTCTACCATCACGTTGCATCTTTTTGTCCCAGCAACTGATAAATGCGTACTTCTGAAATTTTTAATTGTTCTTTCAGTTGATTTAAAATATTCTTCCATTTATATCAACCAACAGTTACTCCAGCTACAGTTCCTACAAATGGAATATCAGACAATCCCTAAAGCAAACCGAAACTCCTATTGTTGCCAAGTTTTTCAGGTTTATTCACTCCATCAAACGACATAACGGTAATTTGATAATATGTACCGCATTTAGAAAATCCATCTGAAATAACGGTCTTATTGGTCTATCCCACCAATCTTGAAATTAAAATTTCATCAGTCGATGGTTTTTGATTCTCTTTTTATAAATCCACCAGAAATTTCCCGAAGCATAAAATCTCAATATAGTCAACTGTTAATGGAAAAATCTTTGTCCATCTTTTACATCTTTACTCTGTTGCTGTAACTAATAAAACTGTTCCTCCTGCTTGAATCATTGCCGATCCACCAGCTTGTCTCAGCTATTTTTACCTGTACTTATTTTTATGATTTCCTCACATTAAATCCATAAATCTTTTTCATCAAACATATTTTCCTCCTACTTTTTGTTTTCAAGAAGAGAGCAAAATAAAGTAAAAATTTTTCTTCATTTAAAAATATAAATTTCAATGTATTTACGATAAACAAATAACATAAAAAGATTTTTACAATTGCACTCAAAAACACCTTCTGCCTATTATGATAATTATATCATTTTTCTCATTTTTACAAATTATTATTTTCACTTATTTTCATTTAATTTTTAAAACCATCTACTCGCCACTGTGTGCCAATATTTTTGGACACTAGAACTATTTTCACTCCTAAATTCAAATAATGGATGATGATGTATCGGATTTTTCCTTTCCTTCGGGGCTATCCCAACATTAATGTAAAGCTGATGGTACTTCATAACCAAAATATGCAAAAATCTTCCGCTCCCATTGAAGGAATTTCCATATCTCTATAACTTTCTTCTCCTAAAATCTTTTAGCTGAATTTATTAAAATTTCACTTGCTTTTTCATCATTTATTAAAAATTGGATAATATTTATTATATTCAATTCACATAGTCGCTCCGCGTGAGCTTTCGTTATTCCATCTACCATTCTTTTCTATAGTTTTGGAGCTTCCTCTCTTACCTCTAAATTCAATGTTCTTACTGTTCCCCTACTCTGCTTCACTTGAATAACATTTGTCGCATCTCAGCCTTTTAACATCGTACATGAGACAACTAGTGAGCTATAATGTGCTAATCATTCTACTCTTATAGTTTGAATCCCCTATTAATATTTCTCCCAACAATAATAACTGGTTCATGTGCATTTTCAGGCTTTGAAGCACGCCCACCTTTTCCCTTTATCGTAATCATAAAATCATCAGGAGATGCCATCAGTATCCCACTTTTCATTGAAGCAATACCTTCTGGCAATCCCCCTGGACATGTAATGCAAAAGCCATATCTACTTTAGGATTTTTCTAAAATTCCTTCTACTATCATCTTTTCAGCTCCTCCACTCAACTCTTCTGCTGGTTGAAACGCAAACTTTATATTTCCATCAATTTCATCTTTCAATTCATTCAAAGCAATTAAAGTCTGAAAAGTCCTGCTGTATGTCCGTCATGTCCACAAGCGTGCATTACTCCTTCTGATTTATGCGGTACATCTGCCTCCTCTTTTATTTTTAAAGCATCCATGTCTCCACGCAACAATACTGTTTTTCTATTTGCTCCATTAACACTTTGTTCCTTTTATTATCGCTACTAAATTCCAGTTTTAGCCATTTCCACATCTAATTCCCAATTTATCCAGCTTTTCTTTTATTGTGCGTATTAAATAAGTCTAAAGTCAAGCTCAGGGATTTTCATGTAAATACGCTCTGTAACTCTATTATTTCTTTTATCTTTATCTATGAATTTCTATTATCTGTCATTTATCCTCTCCTTTTTACATCCTATTCTTTTGCTATTCCATCGTCAACTGTAATTTCTCCATTTACAATCTTCACTAACTCTGCACTGCAACTTCCATTTGAAAAACCTCTTTTTACCAGCTGATACTATTATTTCTTTCAGATTATTTACTTTTTCATCAAAAAGTTTTATACAATCATCCCAACTGGTGAACACCCACCACGAATATATCCGTATTTTTCTAATTCATTTTTAACAGCAACAATCCTATATTTTTCTCCACAAATTTTTGAACTAAATCATAAGTGTTCATTCCATTAATTACACAAAGACATAGCTTTTGCTTTTCTCCCCCATCAAAACTATCGTTTTAAAGATTCTCTCCGCCATCTCAGGAAATTTTTCTGCAACAATTGGCACAGCACTTTTTCTTCTTCGTCCATTCCATATGTATACAATTTATATTTTATCCTATTTTATCTAATATTCTCAATGCACTTGTTTTATGTATTTTTACTCTATTTTTCTCTCCCTCTACAATAATCAAAAATTTATTTTTAGATTATCAACATAAATTTAAAAGAAGCTCCTAACAATAAAAGCTTCTTTCTCAAACTTATTTGAGTTATATCTAATACAACTGTTTCTCCCGCTACCGAACTCCATCTTTTTCCCTAAATCCGAATAGTCTTCGTAATTTGAAAGTAATTGCTGGTGCATAGTTGAACTGGCATTAGCTTTTAATTCGTAGTCATGTTTAATTAATGGAGTTCCTGCTTCTACTATATCTCCCTCATTTACTAATCTTTCAAATCCTTTGTCCTTCTAATTTTACTGTATCCATTCCAAAATGAACAAAAATTTCAATTCCTGCCGGAGTTACGATGCTAAAAGCATGATTTGTTTCAAAAGATTTTTCTAAATCTTCCTGCAGCGGTGCTACCATTACTCCTGGAAGCAACTGGTTCACTAGCCACTCCATCTCCTCACCATTTTTGCTGCAAACACTTCATCAGGTACTTCTTCTATCGGTAATATTCTCCCTGAAACAGAGCTCAATACTCCCTTCAAATACTTGAACTTTTTCTTCTTTATTTTTCTTTAAAAATCAAATAATCCCATTACAGACCTCCATATTTTTGTTTTGTTTATTTTCTAAAAAAATCTTATCATAATTCTTTAAAAATAGTCAAATTTTTATTTTTGCCATTTCAGATAAAATTATTCCCCTGCAACAGAAACATTTAACGAATTAATTCGTCCTTTTTAAGTGAATTTTTACAATCTTATCACAATGCTCTCTAACTCGCATCCCATTTCCTTCGCTACCTAACACTAAACAAACTTTATCCGGGTAATCTTCCTCATAATAATATTTTTCTCCATTAGCTTCTGCTCCATAAACTGTATATCCATATAAATTTATCTATCGTATCAGCAATATTTGTAACTTTTTATTATATCAACATGTTCTATTGCACCAGTTGATGATTTACAACTGTTTCAGTTACTTTTACATTATTTCTATCTTGCATTATAATTCCGTCCACTCCAAAAACATTCTGCACTTCTAATTATTGCACCAAAAATTTCTTGGATCTTGTATGTTTGATCTAATATAACAACTATTGATTTATCTTTTCTAAGTACTTTTTCAAGAAATTCAATAAAAATCTACATAGTAATCAAACTCAGAAACTAACGCTACTACTCCTTGAGAATTTTCAGTCCTTCTATCTGTATAAAAATACTTTTTATATTTCTTCTACTTGCTAAAGTTAAAACTTCTTTAATTGTATCTTTTTTAATTCCTTTATAAATTTCTAATTTTTCTACATTTCTATCTGATTTTAAAACTTCTAATACAGGAGTTCATTCCTATTATTTTTCCATAATCTCTCCTATTTTAATATCTCATAATTTTATATTCATATTTTATCATTTTTGGCATTTAACAAAATAATATTATCACTTTTATTTTACTTTTTCTCCCGCAGATGATTTTATCACTTTTTGCACTTTTTAGTATAAATTGTATCAGCTACATTCATTTTTCACATTAACTAATCTTGCTATAATAAAAAGTAATCCGACAATCTATTTATATTTTTGTCCCTACCGAATTTACTAATTCCCTGCTTCAATTACAGCAACTATTCTTCTTTCAAGTCTTCTTGTCATCGTTCTTGCTTGATGAAATAAAGCTGAAACTTTATGTCCTCCCGGAATTATAAATTTTTCTAATTTAGGTAATTGCACTCCATACTCATCTATTTTTATTTTTCTAAAAACTCTATCATATCTGGTGTTTGTTTATACGGTCTAAGCTCTCTTGGTGTTGCCAAATCACTTCCACAATCAAATAACTGTTGCTGTATTTCTTCTACCTCTTCCACTAAATCTTTTTAACTCTATATATTCTTTCATCTCTGCAACTATTAGTCCAACTAACGAGACATAACTCGTCCATCGTTCCATACGCTTCCACTCTTACATTCGTTTTACTTACACGTATCTCCTCCATACAACTTCGTTTTCCCTTTATCTCCGTACTTTGTATAAATTTTTCACTATTCTCAACTCCTAAAAATAATTCTAATTTAATTATACCACAATTATTTAATATATAATTTAATCTTAAATATTAAATAAAATTTTTACTAATTTCTTTCGTATTTTTCTGTTTCATGTATTTTTATCTGCAATTATTTTTTTATCAATTCATCTACTGTAAATCCACCTTTTGCTGCAATCATATCAAGTCTTGCCACTTTTTCATTATCGTAAAATGAATAGGATTTGTAATTTTTATATTCACTTGAAACTGTAGGCATAAATTCTCTAATATATGGATATTTCTCTACAATATCTCCTATAACTGTATCTTTCGTTAATCCATAATTTTCTTTTTCCATTGAAATACTATTCTCTTGAGATTTTTCCTCAACTTGCTTTATTTTTCATTATCTTTTTCAAATATTTTTTCTCATTTTCCCAAGTAGCAATTTTTCTTTGACCTGTTAAACTTCTAATTTTTTGTAGCATTCTGCATCATTTCAAGGACTCCTCTAAATTTACCTTTTTCATCTCTTACTGCCACATAATAAATATAAATAAAATCACCTTTTTGGTGTTTGTATCCAAAAATCTATTTCATCTTGTTTTCCATTTCTAAAATTATCAATTATTTCCATTACAGAATCAACACTTCTGCTGGATGACAATTTTTACATTTTCTACCAATAACGCCTGCACTTCTTGAAACACTCTATGTTTTTGTATCGCTATAAAATTTCACTAAATCATTTTCATCAACATACGACAAGTCAACTGGCATATGTTGAAAAATTAAATTAATTTGTTCCAATGTTAATTTTTCCTTGTTTCACATCAAATATTTTTAGTTTCTAAATTTTTCATTACTTTTTACTTTCTTCTTTATTTCCTGTCATTTCCATATTTTTGTAAAAGTCCAGCTAAATCAGTTATAAAGTTATTTCCACTCCATATTTTCAGCTTTATTTTTCAATAATCTTTTATTGTTTCCTCTTCCTTATCAACAAAATAAAATTCTGTTGGTCTCTCTATTAAACAATAACCGATTTCATCATCACCTTTTCTCATTTTTCTAAATTCTTCTTCCGAAATTAATTTTAGTGATGTTGGGTACAAAATTTGTTCTTCTTTATCCATTATATCTAATGTCAATTCAATCACTATACTTTGTTGCTCAAAAATGCTTTTTCATCAACATTTTTTCTTCATTTTAACATACGAATAGCAGAATTTATATTATCTCTTACTGCATTATCAAATGTCCACATTATTCTTGACGGTCTATCAAAACCTTTTTTTCTCTAACATTGAAAATAACTGGTGTTGTTTTCTCGATAAATGTATTAAATTGATATAATTTATCATAAATTTCTAACCATTCATTTTTAATAAATTTTTATCTATACTATATGTTTTTATTTCTATTTCTTTTTATCAATTTTTTTGATTGCATCATTTTCCTCAATATAAGTTTTTAATTGGATGTCCTTTTGGTAATTCTTCTTCTTTTTGTACAATTTTTATTTCTAAACAACTCAATTAAACTATTCATTTTTCGTGCATCTCCATGTCAGTATATCCATTTCTTTCATCTTTTTGTTCAGAATATACAAATTCCTCTGGAGTTATCGTATTAAATGTTTGCAAAATTTCTGCTTTTTGCCGTTTCAAAAATCAACCAATCCTTCAATATAATTTTTCTTTATTGCAGTCATTTTTCTACTTTTTCTAAATTAATGTTTTCTAAATAATTTTTCATATCATTTTTCATAAAATTCCCTCACTATTCATTTTTAAAACTAATATTTTGAGATATCAAATATATTATAGCATATTTTTAATTTAACTACACATAATTATTCTTTTTATGTTAAAATATATTAAAAATAAGGAGTCTTAATTATGAATAAATATGAAAGTTTAATGAATAATATTTTTAAAAAGATAAAAATATACCACTTGAATTAATTTTAACACTTTCTGCTTCTGCCGTTTGTATCTGCGTTGGTTTTAACAGTAAATTCTGCCACTTTAATTGTTGGAGGCAAATTACTAGCACCATTTATACGACCGGCTCAAGGTTTTTGGATTTTCAATCGCTACCAAAAATATGGCTTTTTAATTTTTAAACAATTTACTATTTTTATTAATCAGTCTTATTATTTCAACTATCAAAATTATACCTCTTGAGGAAAATATAAAACATTTATTAAATAAAACATCTTTTTCATATCTTGATATTTTAGTTGGATCTTTTTGTGGTATTGCCGCATATAATTGGTAAAAACTAAAAATATTAGTGATAATATTTTTATATGGTGTAGCAGTAGCTGCTTCTTTAATGCCTTCCGTTTGTATAATGGGCTATGGAATTTCAAATAATTTAATGACAGTATTTCTAAATGCTGGATTAGTATTTATGACACATATATCATTAATTTCATTTTGCATTTATTGGAACAATAATTTATTTTAAAATAAAACAATAATATCTTTTTATACTATTTTAATTTTTAAAGACAAAAATTCAATGAAAACATTTTTATATTTTTAATAATTTTGTCTTATTTTTATGTCATTTTTCATTTTTTTAAATTTGCACAATTTTTCATTTTTTTATTATAAACTATTTATATAATTTTTGAGGAGGAATACATTGGAAAGTTGGATATTTTTATTTATTATTTTAATTATTGGGTATATTAGTAAAAATCTATCAATCGTATATCCTACAATTTTTGTTATGATATTAAAAATTTCTTCCGTTTACAAGAAATTTTTATGTCAATATTAAGACAAAAAAAGGAATAAATTGGGGAGTTATGGTAATAACTGTTGCCATTTTAATTCTATCGCGACAAAAAGAAATTGGTTTCAAACATTTGCTAAACGCTTTTTAAATCTCCAATTGGTTGGGTTGCAATCATTAGTGGAATTGGCGTTTCACTTTTATCTGCTAGAGGTGTAAATTTATTACACGGACAGCCAGAAATTACCGTTTCTCTTGTAATTGGAACTATAATAGGTGTCACTTTTTCCGTGGTGTTGCAGCAGGTCCCTATATTGCGAGTGGTATCACATTTTGTTTACTAAAAATTTTAGAAATTTTCTTTAAATAACTATTGTTTTTCAATTTACTTTGCGTATAATTAAAAAATATAATAGTTGTATATAAAAAAATATACCAGGAGGAATCCTATGATTTTAATGAAAAATATTGAAAAAAATTTTACTAATTTTTTTCTTTAAATGATAAATTTTTCTATTAATGAAGGAGAAATTTTAGGAATAATTGGAGAGTCTGGAAGTGGGAAAAGTACAATTTTAAAAATTTTGCAAAATTTAATTACTCCAGATAAAAGGGAAGTCATTTTTAATGAAAAATTAAATCTTCTTATATTTTTCAAGATTTTAATTTACTTTACAATAAAAATGTATTTGATAATATTGCACTTCCTTTAATTTTACAAAAAGAAATGTAATCGCTGGATAAGAGAAAAAGTCAATGAAAATTTAGAAGTAGTAAATTTATTAGATAAAAATATTCTAATATTTCATCATTAAGTGGAGGACAAAAACAAAGAGTTGCTATTGCAAGATCACTGATTACCAAACCGAATTTACTTCTTTGTGATGAAATTACATCTTCTTTAGACCAAAATACAAAAAATGAAATATTAGATTTACTTTTTAAAAATCAATAAAACTTACAAAACAACCATTATTTTTGTATCACACGAATTAGATAGTATAAAAAGTGTGCAATCGTGTTTTTAGTAATTGAAAAAGGTAATATTACTGACAATTTTTAATATTGATCGTAAAAATAATTTTTCAAATAATAAAAATATTCTGATTATATAAAAGAGGTATTAAAATGATTGATTTAGAATTAATTTTATCAATACGAGATACATTTATTATGATTTTTATTTCCAATAATTTTTGCTATTTTTGCTGGAATACCCGTAGGTTCTATTTTATTCCTTACAAAAAGGAGGATTAAAAGAAAATATGTATTATATATACCTTTTTAATCTTTTTGTAAATATCGTAAGAAGTTTTTTCCATTTATAATTTTTGTAATCGTAATTATACCATTAACAAGGTTAGTTTTTTGGTACGGCATTTGGATTGCTTCCGGCAAGTTTTCCAATTTGCTTCATTGCAGTTGCTCTTTACGCTCGTTTTTGTGGAACAATCTTTTTACGATGTAAACCACAATATTATAGATTTGGCAATCTCATTAAAAGCTACAACATTTCAACTTGTTTGGCATTTTTATTAGTGGAAGCAAAGTAGTTTAGTTTTAGGACTGACATCTTCAATTATTAGCTTTATTTCATATTCTACTGTTATGGGAATTGTCGGTGGTGGTGGAATTGGTGACTACGCAATGAGATACGGTTATAACGAATACAATTTTACAGCAATATACAAAGCTGTAACAATTATGATTATTATTGTTTTTATTATTCAATTTACTGGTAACAAAATTTCAAAAATTAGATAAAAAGGAGTGATTTTTAAATGTTAAAGAAATTTATGTTAATTTTAGGGTTATTTATCCTTGCCCTTGCTTGTTCTAAAGAGGATAAAACTATTAAAATAGCAAGCTAGCTATCCCTATGGATGAAATTGTAAAAATTGCAACGCCAGACCTTGAAGCTAAAGGTTATAAAGTTGAACTTACAGTTTTAACTGACTATGTTACTGCAAATGTTGGATTGAACGCAAAAAGACTTTGATGCGAATTTTTCATCAACATGAGCCATTTATGCAAATTTTCAATGAGAAAAACAAAGGAAATCTTGTAAAAATTAAAAGGAATTTACGATGTTTATGTTGGTTTTTTTATTCAAACAAATATAAATCAAAAGATGAAATTCCTAATGATGCAAAAAGTTGCAATTCCACAAGATCCAACTAACCAAGATAGAGCTTTAAGAATTTTAGCTAAAGAAGGGTTTATTAAATTAGCTGAAAAAGACGGATTATACAACACAAAAGATATTGTTGAAAATCCTAAAAACTTACAAATTAACTTAGTAAAAAAATTCCAGCTTTGGTACAAGCATATCAAGAAATGGATTTAGTATTTAACTTTAGTATCTCATATGTTAAAAATTGGAAAAACTCCAAAAGATGCATTATTCTTAGAAGGAGATAAAACAGGAAGGTATGCTGTAAGTTTAGTAGCTAGAGAGATAACAAAGATAGCAAAAAATTAAAGATTTAACAGAAGCAATGACTTCTGAAAAAGTATTCTTACAAGAAAAAAATATTCTACTGAAGGATTCCCTGTATTTTAATTTCAAAATAAGCTCTAGTTGAGAATTTATCTTAACTTGAGCTTTTTCTATTTTTATTATTTTATAATCTAACTAATCTAAATCATAAATAAAAACATAATTTTTCTTAACTTCATCTTTAATACTTCTACCAACAACACATCTATTGTAAACTGAATTTTTCTAACATTTCTCTTTCTTTCTCTGTATATTTTTTTAGATAAATGATATTCAATCGTTAAACTTGTCAGCATAAATTTCTCTTTAATGTCTGTTTCTTTAGACACTTCTGCATAAGAATTTACAAAAGATATTTTTCTTTTTCAGCTTTTAATGCTAAAACTGTCATTCCACAAGCTGCAACTGATAAAGCCATCATATCTGGAAGGTGACATAATTTTCTCCTTTTCTGTCTGTTCTAACTTTAGTATTTTTCAATTTCCGTTTCATAATTTCCAATATAATTTACTTTCATTTTATTACATCCTCTCTATTTATAATTTTTATTTTTTCATTATCTTTTTCTAAAATAACTTTAAGCGAATGCCAAGTCAGCGTTGCACATTTTACTCTTGCAGGCATTTTTTTGATACATACTCCATCAAAAACAGCATCACCCATTTTTATTTTCATCCGTCGTTAATTTTTCATCATCAAGGCTCATCATTTTAAAAAAATAACTCTACTTTTTCCTGTGCTTCTTCCACTGTTTTCCCTTTTATCAAATCTACAAGCATTGCACTTGAAGCACTTGAAATTGCACAACCATTCCCAATATAGCTCGCATCTTCTATTTTATCTCCATTTAATTTTTATTAATAATGTCAAGTCATCTCCACAACTCGGATTATGTCCTCTTTCAACATAAGTCGGATTTTTCAATTTCTTTTTACATCTTTTTCGCCCACTATATTCTAATATTGTCTGTTGATATATTTTTCCAAATTTACACTCATACTCCAAAAATCTCCTTCACTTTTTAATCCTTCTATCACTTTTTCAATATCTTTTTCTGTATTATAAATACTGAAACTTGCTCGACAACAAGATGGTACACCTAAATAATTCATTAGTGGTTGGGCACGTTGATGCCCCACTTCTAATCGCTACATTAAAAGAATCAAGTATAAACGCAACATCGTGCGAATGCACACCTTTCACATTAAAAGCAATTACGCCAACTTTGTCTACATTTTTGTACAATAGGGTTTCAATCCCTCCTAATTTTTTTCCATTTCTTTCAACATTTTTATTTGATAATTTATTTTTCAATTTTTATCTATTTTTTTCATATCCAATTTCTTCCAAAAATTCTATTGCTGCTTTAAGACCTACTGCTCCTGCAACATTATTTGTCCACCTTCAAATTTATTTTGGAAGTGGTGCAAAAGTCTTTTCTTGCTCTGTAACAAATTCTATCATATCTCCACCATATAAAAACAGGCATTTTTATCTAAAAATTTCTTTTTCCCATACAAAACCCCAATCCCCATCAGTGCAAATATTTTTATGACCTGAAAATACTAAAAATCTGCATTTAATTCTTGGACATTATGCCTAAAATGTAAAATAGATTGAGCTGCATCAATTATCACTATTGCCCCTTTTTCATGAGCCATATTTATAATTTTTCTATTGGTTGAATTATCCCAGTTACATTTACAACCGCTGAAATTGATACAATTTTTGTTTTATTAGTCAACTTATTTTTAAAATCTTCTATATCAAATTGTCCATTTTTATCTAAATAAACATATTTTTAAAGTTACATTTTCTTTGCTACAAATTGCCAAGGCACAATATTCGCGTGATGATTAGAAATTCCTAAAATTATTTTCATCCCCATCTTTTTAAAAATTCCATACCATAACTATATGCAATTAAATTTATAGATTCTGTCGTATTTTTGTAAATATAATTTCTTCTCGCTTTTTAGCGTTCATAAATTTTTGAACAGTTTTTTTCTTGCTTCCTCAAGTAATCCTGACGCTTCCACAGATAAAGTGTGCGAGCCTCTCCCCGGATTTCCATTGTATTTCTCATAATATTCTCGCATTTTATCTAACACAACTTTAGGTTTTGCGATGTTGCTGCCGTATCCAAATAATAATTTTTCTCTATTTTTCAAATATTAAAAATTCATTTTTATAATCCATAATTTCTCCATTTTCTTTTTATATATAATCATTGTATCATAAAAAAATAAAAAAACTGCACCTTAATCTTAAACATAATATTGTTTAAAATCATTTTGTACAGCTTTTATTTAATTTAAAATTTTACTTTTTATTTATCTTATTATTTGAAATATTACTGCAATTATCAAAAATAATGCTGCAACAATTTCTGTAAATTTCTCTATTCCTTCTTTTTCAACATCAGCCATATTCATACTTTTTGCCATTCCTTGACTTCTATCCGGTTGTAATAAAATCACACCTACCATAATAATAGCTAATATTACTAAAAAGTATAATTAATAAAGTTTCTAACATTAGTCCTCCTATTTTATTAAACTAAGCTAGAATTTTTCTCATTTTATTGAGCATCTCCAGCTTTTAATAATAACAGCGAAACTTTCTGGAACTAAACTTGCTCCTCCAACTAATCCACCGTCTATATCTTTTTGAGCTATTAATTCTGCTGCATTTTTGTCGTTCATTGATCCTCCATATTGAACTGTAACATTTTTCACAACTTCTGCTCCATATAATTCAGTTAATAATCCTCTTATGAAAGCGTGTACTTCTTGAGCTTGTTCTGGGTTGCAGTTTTACCTGTTCCTATCGCTTAAACTGGTTCCATAAGCTAATACAACATTTGCCATTTCCTCAGCTGTAACATTTGCTAATCCACCTACTAATTTGCTCTTTAACTACAGTTTTCTGTTGTATTATTTTTCTCTTTCTTCTAATTTTTCTCCAATACATAAAATTGGTTTTAATCCATGAGCTAAAGCTGATTTAACTTTTTCATTAATAATTGTGTTTGTTTTCTCCGTAGTATTCTCTTCTTTCTGAATGCCCTAAAATTACATACTCTACACCTAAATCTTTTTAACATTAATGGTGAAATTTCTCCTGTAAATGCTCCTTTTTCTTTAGCATTCATATTTTCAGCTGCTATTTTTAATGTTTGTTCCTTTTGTTTCTCTTGTTGCTGTTTCTAAAAGCTGTGAAAGGTGCTCCTATAACGATTTCAGCATTTTTAACATCAGCTACTAACGGTTTTAACCCAGCGAAAAATTCTGCTGCTTCTTTTGCAGTTTTATTCATTTTCCAGTTTCCTGCCACTATAATTTTTCTCATTAATATATCCTCCATCTTTTTTTATTAACTATTTTTATTTCACGAATAAATTATACTATAATTTCCATTTAATTTCAATTATTTTTTTATTTTTTTATAATTTTTATTTTAACTTTTTATCTAAAAATAATTCTCTATTTATTTTATAATTACTTAAAAAAATCAACAAATTTACTAATACCTTCTTTATCTTCATTTTCTCTAATTAACACAATTTGAAATTTCTCTTCTGATTTATCAAAACTATGTATAACTTTTTAAGCTCCCTTTTACTATTTCCTCATAAACGCTATAATACGGCAATACAGCAAATCCAAACCCATTTTTAATTAAATTTTTTCATAGTTTCAATACTTCCATTAATCGCAATTCTTCTATCAAAATTAAATCCTACTATTTTTTTCAAATTGATCTAAATATTTCCCTGTCAAAAATGTATCTCTTTTTAATAACGGAATTTCTTTTTAAATCTGAATAAGTTTCAACTTCAGATTCATGCCACAACAACAAAAGGATATTCTTCTGTTTCAATAACTTTTTACCTCTTTATCTTCAATAAAATTCTTCCATCAAAGCAATATCAACTGTTCCCTCTTTCAGATGTTTTTACTAATGATTCTCTATTTTTATATATAAATCAAATTCAATTTCCAGATTTTGTTTTGTAAATTCAACCATTATACTCGGTAAAACTGGTTCTCCAATATTATGAGTCGCCCCTATTGAAATTTTACCTTTTCTATATTGTAAAAATCTTTTTCATCTCATTTTTCCATACGTGAAATTTTTTTCAAATACATCTTGAGACATTTTAAATAATTCTTTCCCCAGCAAAAGTTAATTTAAAAATTTTTTAGAATTTCTTTCTATTAATTGTAATCCTAATGTATATTCAAGTTTTTATTTGAATTGATACTGCCGACTGAGCTTATATATAATTTTTAGCAGCTTTTTGTAAAACTTTTTTTCATTACATGCTTCAAAAATATTTTCAAATGATGTATATCCATTTATTTCTCCAATCATATATTTTATTTATATAATTATATAACATATTTAAGCATTTTGTCTAGTATATATTATAATACCCAATATTTATTTTTATCATAAATGAAGTCGTCTTTCAAATTCTTCTTTATATGCTCATATGTATATCTAAGCATTATATTTAAAACAAATAATGGAATCGATGCCCATATAGACCAAGTACATTTTTGCTTTAATATTATTTCCAAAATTAATAAAAATATTCCTACAAAAAAATATAAAAAATTCAATATTTTTATTCTCTCTTTTTATGCTTGTCCCATACAGATGAAAATATAAAACTTAATAAATAAAAAGTAATAACTATCGGCATTCCTCTTTTTAAACTCCAAGTTATTTCTCCATTGCCATAATCTATTATTAATAAAAATGAAAACTAATCCAATTAAAATTAACATTAAATTAATTCTCATTTTATAACTATTTAAAAATACAAATAAAAAATAAATCAAATAACAATATAGAAGGAATCGCATAATATCCCCACTTTATACTTCCATAAATTATAATATTTTTGAAAAATATTTCCAATATTGAAATTAATGAAATTGTAAAAAGGACATAAATACTGCCTTTTTATCTTATTTACTTTCAACTTATAAAAATTTATATTTATCATTGGATATTCTTCAATAAAATTTTCATTATTTATATATTCTGGAACTTTTCGTTTTTACATAAAGGGCATCTGTCTTGATGTTCTTCCAATTCAACTCCACATTTTTACACAATACATTTTTCTCCTTTTTATTTGTAATTCGTTATTATTTTTACTTTTTATTCCTCTTTTTCTCAAATATACAAAATAATCTCTTTCTATTTCGTGATTTGTAGTTAAATTCCCAAAGCTTATATATATTTTATTTTTATCACTTATCAATCCAACTTTTTATTTTTTACATCTTTTTACTAGGAGGAGGTAAAAATCTATAACCTTTCACAAATTTTTCATATTTTTCTTCTATTTTAAATATTCCTAAATTTGAAAATCCACTCGTATAGCCTTTTTCTCCATAATAATCAAAAAAATAAATGGAATAAATATATATAAAATTAGGAACAATTTTTATAAATATATTTTTTTATTGGATTCATAGCTTTATAAATACTCTTATAAAATTCTTTTTTTGTTATTTTCAATTCAAAATATAAATTCAAATATTTAACTATTTCTTCAACACTATATTCTCCAAGACTTGAATCAATAGTCGGTGTTATATTTATAAAAATTCCTATAAGTTTTTTTCATCATAAATATTTCGTAAATCAACCGGTACTCCTATAACAAATTGATCTTTTTACATTTGGATATTTATCTAATAAAATTTTAAAATAAATTGCCAACAAATATTTTCCTATTGTAGTTTTCATATGCTTCTCTTTTTATATCAGTTGAGATCTAATTCTCCCGTTGTTATAAAATATTGTCCTTTTTCTTCTATTTTTATAGGGAAAAATGAAAACGCTTTTTTTATAGTATTTTCTTTATTAACTCATATATTTTTGAATATAAGTCTACATATTCCTCTTTTTCTTTTTATTATTTCATCTTTACCTAATTCATTTTTCTTTGAAAATCAATTTTTAAATTATGAAAATATTTATTTTGTAAATAAGTTTCAATTAAATCTTTAAAAATATACTTGCTCCAACTCCATCCGTTAAAAATGTGCTATTTCAATAGAAAGTTTATTTTTATAATATAATATTCTTAATGGTTTTTAGGATTCACATTTGTACAAGGATATGTTTTTCTTTTTACAACTGTTATCGGTGTTTTATGTTGTAAATAATTCCAAAAATTCCTTTTTTTCATTTCAGAATTATAAAATGGGTATTTTTTTCTCCCAAAAATAAAGTTACTTTTTAATAACACAACATCTACATTCTCGATAAATAAAACTGAAGTCTAAAACAAGTTGTTCTTCCTTCACTTATTATTGAAGAATAAGTTTTTGCAAACGCATCTAATTTTATACCATTTTTATCTTTTATATTATTTTTCATAAACCTCCTTTCAAAAATAATTTATGATTCTAACTATTTTTCATTAAATATTCCATCATATTTTCATATTGTCTTTTGGCTGTATCATACCCAATTTGGTAAACTTTTTCTAATTTTTCTCTATTTTTCAATCCTTCCCAAATCTAAAGGAATTTCTGGCTGTATTATAAAAATTTCACCTTTTCTCTCTAAATCATAAATATATTCTACATTCTCATTATAATCTTTATATCTGTTTTTCTATTGCTTTTTACTAATTTAGGATATTTTTTTATAAACTATTTTTGCAATTTTCCCTAATTTACTTGGTGTCTTTCTATAATTTTTATCTCTTGTCATTATAACAACATTTTTATATTTCCATTTTTTTAACGATTTTTATTGGAATAGAATCTGAAAACTCCACCATCAAGATACTCTTTACCTTCTATTACAACTTTTCGTGATAAAAAAACGGCAACGAACTTGATGCCCTTACTAAAATTGTATCTTTATCAAAATCTGTAACTTCCGGATATTCTGCTTCACCCGTTTCACAATTTGTAATTACTACTTGAAATTTTGTATTATTTTTTAAAAAGTTTCATTATCTATCGGTGCCAGCTTATTTGGAATTTCATCGTACACAAAGTCAACTCTATCTCCTGTTGTAATCAAATTATAAAAACTTGCATATTTTTATTATCTAAATAATCTACCGACACATTAAATGCTCTTTTTGGCTGTTTTTGCCAAATAGCTACACGCATGACACGCTCCTGCAGACACACACCTATACATTCATCAAATTCTACATTTTTCTAAAAAAATAATCTAAAACTCCTGCAGTAAATATTCCTCTCAATCCACCGCCTTCTAACACTAATCCCTTTTTCATTATTACCTCTTTCTGTCTATAATTTTATGTAATTAATCTCTAAAACTTATATTTATATTTTTTATATCAACTTCTATTTTTCACTTCTAACCCTGCATTTTTCTAATATTCTACTCGAAGCTTTTTTACACTATCCTTATGTTTATGCTTATCTGAATAATAGATTACTTTTTATCCCAGACTGTACTATTGCTTTTTGCACATTCATTACACGGAAAATGGGTCACATAAATTGTACAATTTTTTTAATGATTTTATACTATTTAGAATTGCATTTAATTCAGCATGAACTACATACGGATATTTTGTATCAAGAAAAATCTCCTTCCTTCCCCCATGGCATTTCATCGTCATTACTCCCAATTGGAAAGCCATTATACCCAATTCCTATTATTTTTATCTTCATCTATTATACAAGCTCCAACTTGTGTAGATGGATCTTTACTTCTCATCGCCGATAAATACGCTATCCCCATAAAATATTCGTCCCAAGATAAATAGTCTGTTTTTCATATTCCCTCCATTCATTTATTTTTAAATAATAGAATAATTTACTTAACAATAACCTTTTTCTTCATATCTACAAATTGAATATCTAAATTATCTCCTTTGCTTAGCTCAATCCCTCTTTTTATTATTTTCCCATTTTTCGTGCCAACGCATATCCTTGCTTCAATATATCATCCACAGAGTATTTTTGATATTTTTTTATTTTTCTATATTCTAACTCTTTTTCAAATCTAAAAATTTTTCTTTTTCTATTTTTATTAATTTCAGCTTTTTCTCTTTTTAAGTTTTCTTTTTCTTTTTGAATATCTTTCATCAAGTCTATTCTATTAAAACTACTTTTTCTAAAATTTAATTGTTCTCTATTTTTTCAACAATTCTTTTTTTAATTCTTTTAGTTAATTTTTCTTCTAAATCCATAAGTTTTATTTTTCTTATCATTTAATAAAGTATTAAAGTTTTTATGTAATAATTATTTTTTTCCTTTGTTCCAATTCTTGTTTTCATCATTGAAACTTTATTCAATAAAAATCTATTTAAAATACTTTCCTTTTTGTGATAATTCCCTTTTAAGTTTATCTTTTTCAGGAATAATAATTTCAGCTGCTTGAGTAGGCGTTGCTGCCCTCTTATCTGCCACCAAATCTGATAATAAATTATCAATTTCATGTCCAACGGCTGAAACTACCGGTATTTTAGACTTGAAAAATTGCTTCAATTACAGGCTCTTCATTAAAAGCCCATAAATCTTCAATACTTCCCCCCACCGACCTACAATTAAAATATCTATATCTAACTCATTTTCATCTTTCATTTTATTGAAAAACTCTATTCCATTTGCTATTTCTAACGAAGAACCTTCTCCTTGAACTTTTTGCCGGATAAAGATAAATATTTATATTATTATTTCGCTTATGTGTCGTATTTATTATATCTCTAATTGCTGCTCCTGTTGCTGCTGTCACTACACCTACATTCATTGGTAAAATTGGCAATACTTTTTTTATTTTTCTGTATTAAAATATCCTTTTTCAAAATAATATTTTTTTAATTGTTCCAATTTTTTTCAAAAAGTGAACCTAATCCGTTCATTTTTTTCAACACTTTCAGCTATTATTTGATAATTTCCAGCAGCTTCATAAAGTGAAGCACTCCCCATATCTTAACTTTTTCTCCCTCTTTTTAAATCAGTCGGAACACCTTTAATCAAATATTTAAAAACTGCACATTTTACACTAGCTTTATCATCTTTTAATGTAAAAATATAAATGTCCTGATTTTTGATAAGTTATATTTGATAATTCACCCTGTATAAAAATATTTTTAAATGTTTGAGTTCCTTCCAAAAACTGCTTTACAGCTCTATTCACTTCACTTACTGTAAATATTGTTGTCGCCATTTTACCTCCTTTCATTCACTTTACATTATTTTACTACTTTAATTTTTCCATCCATTCCAGCTCTTTTTGCTCCAACTAATACAAAATCATCTCCAATTAATATTGGTCTTTTTATAAAGCATTCCATTTGAAGCCAATAATTCTAATTGCTCTTCCTCTGACATATCTTTTAATTTATCTTTCAATCCCATTTCTTTATACTTAATTCCACTCGTATTGAAAAAACTTTTTCAATTCAATCCACTTTTCTTATAAATTTCTCTCAATTCCTCTTTACTCGGTGTTTCTTCTACAATATGTTTTTCAACTTCCACACCTTTTTCATCTATCCATTTTAACGCTCTTTTTACAAGTTGTACATTTTTGGGTAATAATATATTTTTCATAACTTTTTCCCGTATGATTATTTTTATCATACGCTCCTTTCTAAAATTTTTATAATTCTAATAACATTTTTCAATTCATTCATTTCATCTCTAAGTTTTATTGCTTCCTCAAAAATTAAGTTCTTCGGCTTCTTTTATTGCTTTTTGCCAATCGTTTTAATTTCTCTTTCAATATCAATTTGATTTTTTTAAATTGTTTTTTTCATTTTAACTTTTGTAGCATCATCTTTCTCAATTTCATAATCAACTAATGATTCAGCAATTTCTCTAACTACTGATTTTGGATTAATTCCATTATCTTTATTATATTTTTCTTGAATTTTTCGCCGCCTATTTACCTCGTCCATTGCCTCTTGCATTGAACCTGTAATTCTATCTGCATACAAGATCACTTGCCCCTCAACATTTCTCGCTGCTCTCCCCATCGTTTGAATTAACGACCTTCTCGAACGCAAATATCCTTCTTTATCTGCCTCTAATATTGCGACAAGTGAAACTTCCGGAATATCAAGTCCCTCTCTTAAAAGGTTAATTCCCACTAAAACATCAAACTCTCCTTTACGAAGCCCTCTTATAATTTCAGTTCTTTTCAAGCGTATCGATGTCCGAGTGCATATATTTCACTTTTATTCCATATTCCAAATAATAATCCGTTAGCTCTTCTGCCATTTTTGTCAATGTTGTCACTAGCACTCTTTGTTTTTTTAGTCACTCTCATTTTTAATTTCATCCATCAAATCATCAATTTGATTTTTCGTTTCCTTATTTCAATGCTTTGGTTCTACAATTCCTGTCGGTCTTACTAATTGCTCTACAACCTCATCTCCTGAATGCTCCAATTCATAGTCACTCAGTGTCGCAGAAATATATACAACTTGTGGTATTTTTCCCAAAAATTCCTCAAATTTCAAAGGTCTATTGTCATAAGCACTCGGCAATCTAAAGCCATTTTTCTACAAGCGACTCTTTTTCTCGCTCTATCTCCTTTATACATTCCGTTTTATTTGTGGAACAGATATATGAGACTCATCCAAAAATACAACTAAATCATCTGGAAAATAATCAATCAATGTATCTGGAGCTTCTCCTTCACCTTTTTCCTGTCAAATATCTTGAATAATTTTCAACACCTTTGCAATAACCTATTTCTTTTATCATTTTCCAAATCATACTCTGTTCGTTGCTTAATTCTTTGAGCTTCTAAAAGTTTATTTTTGGTTTTCAAAAAAATTTAATTCTATCTTCCAATTCTTCTTTTATGTTATTAAACATTTGTTCGCTATCTTCTGTTGATAAATAGTGCGTTGCTGGCATTATCGTTACTCTTTTTTTATACTTTTAATTTTTTTGACCTGTCAATGTATTTTATCTCAGATATTTCATCTAAGTCGTCTCCAAAAATTCAAACCTATATCCTGTATCTAAATACGCTGGATGCAGGTCAATTATATCGCCTTTTACCCTAAATTTCCCCGCTCAAATGCAATATCATTTCTTTCATATCTCAACTCTATTAATCTTCTAATTAGTTCATTTCTATTAAATCCAGTATCAGCATCTATCGGTATCGATCTTTGCTTATAAGCTTCTGGCGATCCCAATCCATAAATTGCAGACACTGATGCAACAATTATTACATCTCTTCTATTCAATAGTGCGGCTGTTGCTGCATGACGCAATTTGTCTGTTCATCATTTATTGAAGAATCCTTTTTCTATATATGTGTCCGTTGACATCACATAAAGCTTCTGGCTGATAATAATCATAATAAGACACAAAATATTCCACTGCATTTTTCTGGAAAAATTGCTTATACTCATTATATAATTGTGCTGCTAATGTTTTGTTTGGAGCCATTATAAGTGCTGGTCTATTCACTCTCTCAATTACATTTGCAACTGTAAATGTTTTTTTCCTGATCCATCCTCCCAATAAAATTTGGTCTGTTATTCCATTTTTCAAGATTTTCCACAATAGTGTCTATCGCTTTTTGGCTGATCTCCTGTCGGCTAAACTTTGAATGTATTTTTTAAAATCCATATTATTCCCTACATCTTTCATAATTTATCTCTTATTATAATTATATCAAAAATTGCTTCTTTTTCCCAGTATTAATATTTTAAATAATTTCAAATTTATATATTACTTTTATATTATAAAATTTTTCTATATTTTTAAAAATTGCCTTAAACATAAAGTCTAAGACAATTCTTTTTATTAATTTTTATTTTAAGTTTCAAAATTATTCAAAATATAAATTAAAATTAAAAATCTTATAATTATAATCTAATATTAAATGAAATAAATATCAAATTTTATTTTATAAAATTAATAACTTTACAGTAAACTATTTAGTAATAGTTGCAACTACTCCCTGAAGCTACTGTTCTTCCACCTTCTCTAATCGCAAATCTTAATCCTTCTTCCATCGCAATTGGGTGAATTAATTTACTGTCATTTCTATATTATCTCAGGCATTACCATTTCTACTCCTTCTGGTAAGTTTACTTCTCCTGTTATGTCAGTCGTTCTAAAAGTAGAATTGTGGTTTTATATCCTGTAAAGAATGGAGTATGTCTTCCTCCTTCATCTTTAGTTAATACATACACTTCTGATTTGAATCCTGTATGAGGGTTGATTGTTCCCTGGTTTTTGCTATATTACTTGTCCTCTTTCTACATCTTCTTTTTAGTTCCTCTTAATAATGCTCCTATATTATCTCCAGCTTGTCCTGAATCTAATAATTTTTCTGAACATTTCTACTCCTGTTACTGTTGTTTTTGAGTTGGTCTGATTCCAATAATTTCGATTTCTTCTCCTACTTTAATTACTCCTCTTTCTACTCTTCCTGTAACAACTGTTCCTCTTCCTGTTATTGTGAATACATCTTCAATCGGCATTAAGAATGCTTGATCACTGGTCTTTCTGGTGTTGGAATGTAGCTATCTACTGCATCCATTAACTCCATTATTTTTTTCTTCCCATTGTGCTTCTCCATTTAATGCTCCTAATGATGACCCTTTAATTACCGGTATATCATCTCCGGGAATCCGTATTCATTTAATAATTCTCTTACTTCCATTTCAACTAATTCTAATAATTCTTCGTCATCTACCATATCTACTTTATTTAAGTATACTACAATGTAAGGTACTCCTACTTGTCTTGCTAATAAAATGTGTTCTCTCTTGTTTGTGGCATTAGATCATCTGCTGCTGATACTACTAATATTGCTCCATCCATTTTGTGCTGCTCCTGTAATCATATTTTTACATAGTCAGCATGCCCAGGACGATCAACGTGTGCATAGTGTCTTTTTCTGTTTCATACTCAATGTGAGCTGTATTAATTGTTATTCCTCTTTCTCTTTCTTCTGGTGCTTGGTCTATATTTTTCAAAATCAACTTTTTCTGCCAATCCTCTTTCTGATAATACTCTTGAAATCGCTGCTGTTGTTGTTGTTTTCCCGTGGTCTACGTGTCCTATTGTTCCAACATTTACGTGTGGTTTGCTTCTCTCGAATTTAGCTTTTGCCATTCTTCTTTTCCTCCATATAATTTGATTTTTTATTTTTAAACTTTTGTTCAATTATACCATAATATTTATTATTATGCAACTTTTTACTCTAGCAATTATCTCGTTTTGAATATTTTTATCTTTTATTTCAAAAATATGACATTTTATTTTACCATTTCCCATTTTAAACATTTACAAAAATAACAAATTATTTATTTTTCCCTAATTCTTCTTTTTAATTCTTTTATTATATTATATAAATCTTTAATTTGTTCTGCTTGTTTATTTAGTTTTTTCATTTTGTTCTAATAATTTAAGTTGCAAGTTTTGTCTTTCTTTTTCAGATTTTTCAAAGCTTATCTTTTACTAATGTAGGCATTTTCAATCGGAGGCATCTTATCTTTCCCTAACATCACACCAAAATCCTGCTCCTAGTGCTAATTCAGCTTTTGAATTAACTGAACCTGACAATTTATATGTAACTTTATTATTTTTTGTTATTCCGCTCACCCCAAAAGAGACAGCACTTTTGACCTCCGTAAGTTCCATAAGCAGCCGAAATCATATGTCTATATTCATTATAACTTGATGCTTGTGGTAAATTAGCCATTGCAATAGCACTAGCTACCCCTGCTTTAGTTGGAAATCCTGTTATTGTAACTCTTCTTTTTCAAGTTTTTCCTTATCTGGTTCACATAGTTCATTATAAGCATCTCTATCCGCCATATCATATGAATATTTTTCATATTCTGTGGCTGTTGATGGGACAACATTACCATCCCTGTTTACTAGTGTTAAATTAATTGTTCCTTTATCGTCAAGTTTATATCTCCACGGTCTTATATAAAAATCCATTATATTTTTCATCTACTTCTGGGAACGGGCAGACTTGCACCGATCCATATGCAAAATTTGACCAGCAACTAAACAAAAACATAACTAACAAAACATCTGTCAATTTCACTTTTTCTTTTTGAAAATTTTTAATACTTGTTTAACTTTCATTATTTAATCTCCTTTAAATTTACTTATATTTATATTATACCCCCATAAATTTTGTCAAGTTTTATTTTTTTATTTTTATAAATTTTTCTATTATATTCCTTTTTAATATTAATATATAAATTATTGAAAAAGCAACAATCCTACTGCACTCGTCACATACATTATATTTATATTTCTTTTTATATCTTCAATTTCAAATTCTTTTCATTTTTATCTCCAATAGTTGGTTTTTCTATCATTTTACCAAAATACGATACTTTTTCCTCCAAACTGAACTCCTAATGCTCCAGCAACTGCACTTTCTGGTTGTCCAGAATTTGGACTACTATGATTTTTCTATCTCTTTTAAATATTTCAAACGCTTTTTATAATTATATTTTAAAACAAAACTAGCAATAATAATTAAAATTCCGCTAATTCGTGCGGGTATAAAATTAGCAACATCATCTATTTTAGCTGATACTTTCCCAAATTTTTCATATTTTTCATTTTTATATCCTACCATTGAATCTAAAGTATTTATTGCTTTATAAGCCATCGCTAAAGGAAGTCCACCTAAAACATATAAAATAACGGTGCAATTATTCCATCTACTGTGTTTTTCTGATATTGTCTCCATCGTACTTCTTATTACCATTTTTCATCCATTTCACCTGTATCACGCGAAACTAAATAAGCTAACTCTTTTTCTCGCCACTTCCAAATCTCCAGATTTTTAATATTTTTGTAAACTCTATTTCCTTCTCTTGCTAATGAATTTATTGAAAAATTGTATACATCAAATAAATTTCAATTATCGCAAACACCGGATTTTTTTATATTTTTGAAATGATAAAACATACAAAAATGTAATTCCTATCGTTAAAAATGCTAAAAATTCCACCTGCTAACACTTTATATTTTTTCTCAATAATATCTTTTCTAACAATTCAATAAGTTTTTCCTATCACTTGAACAGGATGAATTACATGTTGTGGATCTCCAAATATCAAATCCAACACAAATGCTATCCAAATTTTTTTATTAATAAAATCATTTTTCTCCTTTAAACAAATTAATGTAAATCAAGTTTCCATTTTTTAAACTCAATTTACATTATCTTAATTACTATTATTTACCTTCACTTATTATATCATAAATTTTTTCAATATCAATATTTTTCTCTCAATATTTGAGCTAATTTATCGTATTCTTGATTTTTATATTCTGTAAAACTAAAGTTTTTCATTTATACTGTCTAAACCTTTATCTTTTTCTAACTTTTATTCAATATAAAATTAGTAAATTCGGAATTGTCAAAAAAATACCGTGAATATAAGTACCAATTACATTATCTTTTTGCCATTCCCTTCAACTTACCATCACCAAAAATACACTTTTTTACTAGCTTCGTTCTCTTTTTCCACAGAACTATTTTTCTAAATAACTATAACCTTGATGAATTTCGTATCCAGTAACACTTATTCCCTCAGCTCCTTCAAGCAATCCTGTTACATTTTTTTAATGTATTCGTATATTAGTGTAGTTGTTTTTTTCTTTTTCCATAACTGTTTCTATTTCAAGAAGTCCAAGCCCTGATATTTCCTTTTAAATTACTTTCTAAACCGTGTGGATCCATTATTTTTGCCCCATTATTTGAAATCCTCCACATATTCCAAATACTAATGTCCCAGATTTTTGCAAGTCGTACAATTTTTGTATTTATTTCTTTTTCAATTAAATCTTTCATATCTTCAACTGTATTTTTTTGATCCCGGAATAATAATTATATCTTCATTCCCTAATTCACTTGCTTTTTCTACATATTTAAGTGAAACATCGTCATAATGTGCCAAAGCATCAATGTCTGTAAAAATTTGATATATGTTTCAATTTTATTACAGAAATCTTTATTTTACCCTCTTTTTATCGTTATACTTATCTATTCCTAAACTGTCTTCCTCTTCAATTCCTAATTTTACAAATGGAACAACTCCTAAAACAGGCACATTTGTTAAATTTTTCTATCATTTCAATTCCCGGATCTAACAATGTTTTTATCTCCACGAAATTTATTTATGATAACTCCCTTTATTCTAGCTTTCTCGCTTTCTTCCAAAAGCATTATCGTTCCATAAATTGAAGCAAAAACTCCACCACGGTCAATGTCTGCCACTAAAAGTACAGGACTATTTGCCATTTCTGCCATTCCTGTATTTACAATATCATCGTCTTTTAAATTAATTTCAGCTGGACTCCCTGCCCTTCCAAAAACACATATATCAAAGTTTTTCAATATAATTATATGCTTTCATTATATCTTTTTTTAAATTATGTTTTGTACGCAAAATATTCTCTTGCATCCATATTTTTTTATACACTTTTCCATTTACGATAACTTATGATTTTCTATCTGTTGTTGGTTTTAATAAAATGGGATTCATAAAGGCTTCTGGTTCAATTCCAGCCGCTTCTGCTTGCACAACTAGAGCTCTTCCCATTTCTTTTTCCATCTTTCGTTATAAACGAATTAAGTGCCATATTTTTGAGACTTAAAAAGGAGAAACACTATATCCATCTTGATAAAATATTCTACACAGTCCCGTTGTTATTATACTTTTTCCCTACGTTTTGACCCTGTTCCCAAGAGCATTACATTTCTATGCCTATTCATTATTGTCACTCCTTTTAAATTTCAAAATTTCTATACTTTTTATTTTATTTTCATTGGAATACCCGACACCACAAAAATAAACTTCATCGGCTTTTTCTGCAATTAATTGGTTCATTTTCCCGACAATTTCTCTAAAATATCTTCCAAGAGGTGTCGCTGGAACTATCCCCATTCAAGTTCATTCGATACAATTACAACATAGTTAAATTTTTTTCTAAATTTTCTATTAAAGATAAAAATTTCTTTCTCTACTCGTCTATCACACGATTGCAACTGCTCTTTTGTCGGTTTTTTTCCCAATCTATCGTTAAATCTTCAAAAATAATATTACTTACCATATTTGTCAAACAATCTACTAACATATTATTTTTAAAAACACTCTCCTTGAGATTTTTCCTCAACAAACGCACTTTTTAAACTTTCATAAAAATCTTTATAACTTTCAATCGTTTCCCATTTATCTTGTCGTCTTTCTTTTATGAATTAAAACTTTCATTTCCATTTTCTTCATCAAAAAAACTTGTGATGTCGCAAGATATATATTTTTTCTTTTTCCACTATTTAATGATAAAAAGTAAGTCTTCTGCAAACTTACTTTTTACCACTTTTAGCTCCACCTGTCACATATATTAATTTCATATTTTCTCTTTTCATCATCTAATTTAAAATAAATTAATATTAATATTCATATTTATTTCCATAACCTCTAGGAGTTATCATTTTTCCCATTTTTACAAATGTATTTCCATTTCCTATTATTACTAGCGACAACATATCTATTTCATGATTTAACATTTCATCTAAAGTTGTCAATACATATTTTTGCTCTTCTCTTCCTACATTTCTAACTATTGCCACTGGAGTTTTCCAGTTTTTATGTTGCAACATAATTTTCTCTCCTTCCTCAATTTGAGTTACTCTACCACGGCTTTTTTGGATTATAAATACTTACAACAAAATCTCCTTCAGCTGCTAAAGCCAATCTTTTTAATCAATTCCCCAATCTGTCAATAAATTACTTAAACTTATAGTTACATAGTCGTGCATAATTGGTGCTCAACAATGCTCCAGCTGCGTTTGTTGCTGTAACACTGGTATTACTTCCACTTCAACAGTTTCATCTGATATTTCTAACATAATTCCAGCCATTCCATAAACTCCGGCATCTCCACTACTTATTAAACTTACAACTTTTTCCTTCTTTTTGCCATTTTCAATACTTCAATACATCTATCAACTTCTCTTGTCATTGATGAACTTTTAATTTCTATATTTGGAAAATATTCTTTCACTAAATCTGTATAAGTTTTATATCCTACAATTATATCACTACTTGCCATTGCTTCATACGCTCTATATGTCATATCTGGTTTTTCCCCAGACCATTCCTACTACATAAATTTTTCCCTACTTTACTCATTTTTATCATCTCCTTTTTATTTTACATTTTTTCTTCAAATAACGATATTGTTATTCCATCAAGTTTTACCTTTTTAACCAAAAATCCCTTTTTCTACTTGAAGCCAAGTAAGCACACAGCTCTGACACTCCATAAACTCCAATTTCTTTTTACAAATTCTGAACACTCTTCCACTAAATGCTCCACCGTTTCAATTTCTTCTTTTTCAAAATTGTATTGGAATATTTAATTCTTTCATTGCTTCTAAAAAGACCAATTTCATCTGATTTAACCCAAGCTGAAGCTGCCACTCTTATAGAATCCATCTCCAAATTTTGATTGTTTTATCACATAATTTATTTTTCTAAAAATTTTATCTTTTGGTGTATCTCTTTTACCCCTATTCCAAGTATAATATTTTTAGGAATTATTTTTGAAATTTCTATATGTTTCCTATTTGAAATAATTATCGCACCAGCACTATTTTTCATCATTTTTCACAATATTTTTAGGCAAAATGTAATGAAACTTTTTCTCCATTTACAATTAAAAAGTCACTCTTTTTGCCTTTTTCAAGACTATGAAGTTTTCCTTTTTATTTGTTGTGATAATGTATCAACTGCTATTTTTTCCACCAACTTCTGAAGCTGTTGTTACTACTGGTATCGCATCAATTCCTTCCGCAATTTCACGACACACTTCATTTGCTCCACCTAAATGACCTGAAAGTACAGAAACTACAAAATTTCCGCTGATCGTCCACTGAAATTACTGCCGGATCTACATCTTTTTGTTTTTAAATTTTTCCACTTATAAGTCTTACTGTTGCACCTGTTGAAGCTGCAAATATATGAACATCATATTTGTCAAATGTAGAATCTAATGCAACTGGCACTCTTACTGTAACTTCTGTCACATTTTTCAAGATTTTCACTTCCTAAATTTAAAAGTGAATAAACTCTTGAAGATACAAAAATGTGACTTTGATTATAAACATTTTTCTAATTTTCTGTGCAATATTATACCCATCTTTACTTACGCAATATATTGCAACTTTTTCTACAATTTCCATTTTACTCCAATTCTTTTTGTCCACCCTTTTTAAAAATTTATTTTTCATCGCATCCATAAATGCGACGTAAATTTTTGCGACTGATTTTTATCGCTTTTTACGATATAATTTTTATTTTTATTTTTTATTTTTTTCTTAATAATTTTTTTCTTATATTTTTATTGTTGATAAATAATCCTTTTCTACTTGTGTTAATGTATTTGCAGAATATTTTTATATTCATCTTCTACCTTTTTGCTCCATTTGTTTATGCGAAATTTTTCCCATTTCCTTCTAACAAGTCCTCTCCTGTTGCAGTCAAAAATATTGTCAACATGTTTTATCCAATCTGACATTTTCATAGCAATTTCTCTTTCTGCTTGTCTTTCCGCAAAATCTAAATATCCTGACACAAGTTGATTTAATCCTCGTAATTCCTTTTCATCAAGATAATTTTTGCAACTTTTGCTTCACTTAATGATGGCAATTCTCCTTTAAATATTGTAAGTCCCAAAAATTCTTTGTTTGCGTCAACTCTATTATATACAAGTTCACTCGCAGTATTATGATGAATCGCATAATGCATCTTATTTTGAACTGTCGAAAAAAATTTTTTGCTTCATTACTTTTTGAATCATAGTCAACACTCGTTGCAAATAAATCAAAACTTGACGATAAAATATTTTTTTCACTTGAACGAATATCACGTACTCTCTAAAAGCTCTTTTGAAATAGTCATTTCCAAATAAATTTTTCCCTTGTTTTAATCGAGCGTCATCCATCGCAAAACCTTTAATCATATACTCTTTTAAAACTTTTTGTTGCCCATATACGAAATTTCGTTGCTTTTTGGAATTTACTCTATATCCAACAGAAATTATCGCATCAAGATTGTAAAATTCTACTTCTCTTGTCACATTTCTATTTCCTCTTTTTGAACTATTTCCATTTTTGGAAATAGTTGAATTTCTCTCTAACTCTCCGTATTCATAAATATTATTCAAATGTTTTTGATATTGCTGGAACTTTCACATCAAAAAGTTCTCCCATTGCTTTTTGTGTCAACCAAATCGTTTCATTTTTCACTTTTACATTAATATTTATGTTTTCTTCTTCTGAGCTATAAACTAAAAATTGAAATTCTTTATTCATTTTTCTCAATCTCCCTTTTTATTCCCATCCTATCCATAAATGCGACGCAAATTTTTGCGACTGATTTTTATCGTTTTTACGATATAATTTTTATTATAATCGTTTATTCCACACCTTTTCTATACTCATGCGTAAAATGTTTGTCATATAATTTTGATTTTTCATAATCATTTCCTAAAAAAATCACCAACTAATATTTGAGCAGTTTTATTTATTCCAGCTTCTTTTTACTTTTTGTTCAATAGTTTCAAGCGTTCCAAGTACTATTTTTGATCTTCCCTAAGTCGCTCGTTGTACTACTGCAACCGGGTTGTCATTGGATAAGAAGTCGCAAGTGTTTTTCACAACTTTGTCTATCATATGAACTGATAAAAATATTGCCATTGAAGCTTTATGACTTGCTAAGCTTTCCAAACTTTCTTTTCTGGAACTGGCGTTCTACCTTCTATTCTCGTACAAATAACAGTTTGAGATACATTTGGTAAAGTAAACTCTTTTTTTAATGCTGCCGCAGAAGCCAAGAATGAACTTACTCCGGGAATTACCTCGTATTCAATTCCATGTTCATCCAACAAGTCCATTTGCTCTCTATGTGCTCCATAAATTGCAGGATCTCCTGTAGTGAACTCTCGCTACTTTTTCCCAGCTTTTATGGCTGCAACTATAACTTCTATAACTTCATCTAATGACATTGAAGCTGAATTATACACTTCTGCACCTTCTTTATGGCATTCTATTACTTCTCTTGGAACTAACGAACCTGCATAAATTATTACATCTGCCTCTTTCACAATTCTTTGACCTTTTTATTGTAATTAATTCCGGATCCCCATACGCGCTCCTATAAAATATACTTTTTCCATTTTTACCCTTTCTCATTAACTTTTTTTAACTAATTTAAAAATAAATTTAATTATTCTCAATTTACTTTTTATAAATCTCTTCAATTTTTTCAATTCCATTTTCAAAAATCATCGTTGAAAAAAATACGGTACTTCTTCCACATTTTTCAAGTCCTACATAAATTACTTCCGACTCTTTTTCCACAATCAGAAACAATTAAAACATTATTAATATTCTCTGTTTCTGTTAAAACTTCTTTCAATTTTTTCAAGATTTCTGCTTATTTTTCATAAAAACTACATTACTATTATTTTTCAATTTCTTTTTATATCAGTATTTTTATTTAAAGATATTATTTTTCAAATCTTCATCGCCTATCATAAGTGGAACATTAAGTCTTGCAGCAATACTTTGATAAGATGTAATCCCTGCAATCGTTTCAACCTCAACATCGTCTTCCATATGTTCCAAAACATAAGTATAAGTACTATATGTCATCGGATCTCCAATAGTTAAAAATGCTACATTTTTTTCCTTTTTTCTAATTCTGCTTTTATTATTTCTGCATTATTTTTTTCTAAATTGTTTTCTCGCTTCTACATCTCTCACCATTGGAAATTCAAGAAATATTTGTTCGACATTCTCTTTTACATATTCTTTAACAATATTAAAAGCTGTACTTCCTTCTCCACTTTTTAGCTTCCGGTAAAATTAGTACATCTACTTCGTGTAATTTTTGTTGCTTTAATAGTTATATTCTCCGGATCTCCTACTCCCTACTCCTATTCCATAAAATTTACCTTTTTTCATTTTTATCCCTTTCTTGCACTTATAACATAAATTGGATTTTCTGCCATCATCATATTAAAATCTCTAACTCTTCTATTTTTGCAACAATAACTTGTGAAATGTCAACATCTTTTAAATCCTGTTTCTTTTAAGTCCATTCAACGCATCAAATGTATTTTCTAATACTATAAAGTTTAAAGCAATAATTCCACCTTCTTTTTAAATTATCATAAGAATACTGTATTATTTTCCTTTAAATTCCCCCAGATCCACCAATAAACACTTTATCAAATGTCACTCCTTGTGGTAAATCTTGTGGAGCTTCTCCCGATATTAATGTCATATTTTTCTATTTTAAATTTTTCCATATTTTTGTCTAATCAAATCTACTGCATCTGCATTTGATGCTCTATTGTATAAACATGCCCTTTATTAGCAAAAATCTAGCCATCTCAATACTTACAGAACCTGTTCCACCACCAATATCAATACAAATATCAGTATCTTTCATTTCCATTTTAGCTATACTTATCGCTCTAACTTCCTCTTTTGTCATAGGAACTTTAGCTCTAATAAATTCCTCATCTTTAACATGATACATTTTATTTCCTCTTTTCTTTTTATTTAACTATTTCACCTTTCCAGTCATTAATTCCACTGAAATCAATTACATTCATGTACCCTTTTTGCTAATAATTTTTTGCTGCTTCTGCACTTCTTCTTCCACTTCTACAATACACCATTATTAATTGATTTTTTTATCTTTTCAAATTTTTCTACATTTTGACTATTATAATTATCTATTGTATCAAGTGGTATATTTATAGCATTTTGGAATATGTCCTTCTTTATATTCTTCAGGCGTTCTAACATCAACTATTACATAATTTTTCTCTTTTTTTCATCATTTCAACTGCTTGATCTGATGTTATTTTTCACATATTGTCCTTTTGCATAAACAACAGTTGGCTCTATTTTTAGCTTCTCTGTCTGTTAATGAATATCCAATAACCGTCAACATTATTATCGAAATAAAAACTGTTATAATTTTTTCTATTTTTCAATTTTATCTCCTCTTATTCCTCACCATTCAATTTTAATACTACCACATTCATTCCAAATTTTTTTCTTCAACATTCATAAGTTCACTTGCTTTTATATTTAGAAATTTTCTCATTTTCATAAGATAAGTTTTCACCAACATAAATAATCGTTTCACCCAACTCATTTTCAACTAAAGTTTTTGCAATATTTTTGTGGTGTGTTCTCTTTAAAATCTGTAAGAAGTCCCATTTTCCCATATTTTTAGACTACTCACAAAATCAAATTGTTTACCGTGAAGACTTGAAAATTTTTGCATCATACCAATAATCTGAAATTTTGGCAAACATATATTGTATACTAGATATTCCCGGTACAACTTCAAGTTCATCAGCTTTTAAAAATGTTTTTCTCATAAATGTCAACATACTATAAAAACCAGTATCTCCTGATAAAATTAATGCCATTTTTATGTCTATTTTCATTTATAAAAATCTAATACCTTTTGCAAATCTCCTGTTATATAACAATATTCCTTGTTTTCAGCATATTTCCCTAAACTTTCTATATGCCTTTTCCACCAATAATTACATCACTTTCCACTATATAGCGATTGGCAATGTATAATCTAAATTCCCCAGTACTAATCCTAAAATTTTTATTTTTCCATATTCCACTCTTTTTCTTTTTAAAATTCATCAAAAATGTTTTACTATGACCTAAAATTTTTCTTTCAGCTGAAATTATTAAACATTCCACCTCTAAATCTTCTCGACCATTTCTTCTACAATATTCTTGACATTTTTGTTTTTGCTTTTTTCTGATAATAAAGTATAAACTTCTTTCTGCGTAACATAACCTGTCGCTTCCTCTGTCGTATTCGATCCCAAAAATCTTATATACATTTTCTATTTTTCATTAACTAAAAGTGCATTTGCAGCAAATATTTCCATTTTAGCGTCAGACACTCTACTATGAGTATGAAAAAAATCCCTCCTGCTACTTTTACAAATTTACCTATTTCACCTATAAAATAAACTTTTTCACATTGTATTCGCACGCTCTGTCAAACATATAACCAACAAAGTTACTAATTACGACACCCTGTTCTGCTCTATTTGGGAAGTTTTTCTTCCAAATATGATTTTCCACGATTTCCAAATAAAAAAATAGTGCTTCATTTTTCTCCAAACTGCACTAACGCTTGTTTTAATTCTATCGCAAGCGAACTTTTTCCACGATTCTTCCGACATAGGTCTTACAATTCCATAGTCCCTAAAATTGAAATTCCACCAATAATTCCTAGTTTAGAATTTAATGTTTTTCTAGCAACCTCTTCTCCTCGAGGTACACTAATCTCTACATCAATACCTTTTCCTTTGGGTAACAATTCATCAATAACACCCTTTATCATACTCATTGGAGTTGGATTTATAGCAGATTTCCCTATTTCTACTGGCAATCCAATTTTTTTGTAACTTTTTCCAACTCCTTTTCCACCAAATATATTTATTTTCGCTATCTTCTCTAAATTTTACTGTGGATACAATTTCAAGTCCATGAGTCACATCTGGATCATCTCCACCATCTTTTAAAACGACTGCCATTACACTTCCATCGTCTTTTTCTATTTTTCTACATGTATTTTTAATTGTTTGTCCGGCAGGCACTTTCAAATCTACATCACTTAGTGTTTCATCTTCAATGCCTAAAAGTACACTAAGTGCCACTTTAGTTGCTGCTGTTGCCGAACTTCCGTCGTATATCCATATCTTAGCTTTTTCCCATTATAATACACATAATCATTTTTATATCCATTTTGTTTCCTATTTAATTTTATTTTTTTATCATTCTGTGTTTTTCATTTATATTAATTATTAAAATATTCGTGTCTTTCATACATTTGATATAAAAATTCCGTGCATTACACCTACACCAACTGTACTTCCACCTTTTTGTTCCATTCGTTCTTATAAATGGAACATCGTATTTTCGATAATTCTGCTTTTTGATTCCGGACATCCAACAAATCCAACTGGCACTCCAATTATTAATTTAGGTTTATTTTTCTTCCATTTTTTCTAATAATGTGAATAATGCTGTTGGAGCATTCCCAATTATAAATATTTTTGTTTGAGGATCTTTCAAAGCTCTTTCAAGTCCAACCATAGATCTTGTAATTCCTCTTTCTTGAGCTTCTTTTGCTACATCTGGATCAGCTACTAAACAATATGCTTCTGCTCCAAATTTTTGTAATCCTCTTTTTATTTAATCCATTTACAATCATATTTGTATCACAATAAATTTTACAATTTCCTTCTAATAACGCTTCTCTAGCTGCCTCTATTGGATTATTTCCAAATTCTGTAATATTTACATAATCAAAAATCTCCAGTCGTGTGGATTAATCTTTTTACTATCCATTGTTCCTCTTCTGAAAAATCTAGCCTCTCTTCCTTCTAATCCTTCTGTAATCATTTCATAACTTCTCACTTCTATCGATTTTTGGGTCTTTAATGTAACTCATCTTTCCTCCTAAATTTTATTTTATATTTTTATAATTCTTCTACAATATATTCAAATAACTCTACATTACTAAAAGAAATTTATGTGTGGGTAACCTGCTAATGCACTTTTTCTTATAACCACATTCCACTTACGACCATCAATTTTACTTATTTTTATAAACGGCTTTTTCTCCATTATTTTCTTTTTATTTCCGAATAATGAAATTCATGCCCTTTAGTTAATATTTTTTCCCCATTCCCTTTATCCATTTCAATGTTTATATAGCCAAATCTTCCTATATTCAATTTATTTCGCATTCCAATTTCTATATCAAAAAGTCCAACATAATTTGATTTTGTTCCATCTAAATCTGTTATTCCTTTTGTTAAATATATAAATCCTCCACATTCAGCGTATATTTTTACATTGTTTTCAAACGCTTTTTATACTTTCAATCATAGATTTGTTTTTGTGATAACTGTTTGGCATACAATTCAGGGTATCCTCCACCCTAAGTAGATTATATCAACACCATCTGGTACTTTTTCATCGTTCACTGGACTAAATTCTACTATTTCAAGTCCTGAATATTTAAACAAATCAAAATTTGAATGATAATAAAACGAAAACGCCCCCATCTTTAGCAACTGCTATTTTTCCCTTTATATTTATTTTTCAATGCTTTTAATATTTTCTATATCATCCATTGAAAATACCGGCTCAAATTCACTAGCAATCTCTTTTATTCTTTCCAAATCAAGACATTCTTGCCCTATTTTTTCTAAACAATTCTCTTTTTTTCTTCCAATTCTTGAGTTGCATTCAATTCTAAATGCTTGCTTTAATCCAAGATGTCGGCTTTTCTACTGTTAATTTTTTTCATTTTTTAGGAATATAACCGACACACTCAATTCCAGTAAATCTCTCAATCGCATCTTTTAATGTCAAATATAATTTTTTGTGATGAAACATTATTCAAAAATAACACCTTTTATATTTACATTTTTTATCAAATTCTTTAAATCCTAAAACTTCTGCTGCAATACTCGTTGAAATTCCTTTCGCATTAACGACTAAAATTATAGGGTAAATCCAAAATTCTCGATAAATGTGCTGTACTAAAATTATCTTTTTCATGTCCCAAGCCATCATAAAGTCCCATCACACCTTCTACTATTGAAATTTCTTTCCCTTGTGAATTTTTATTGAAAAGAAGTTTTAATATTTTTCATCAAACATAAACGCATCTAAATTGTACGACTTATTTCCTGTAAAAAGTTCATGATAACTCGGATCAATATAATCTGATCCCACTTTTAAATGGAGCGACATTGTCAAGCGATGCCATTAAAATACTAGACACCGTTGTTTTTCCACTTCCACTATTCGTTCCCGTTATAAGTATTTTTCATTCAAACCATCCTGTCTATAATTTTAATAATAAAAATAGCCTCAAAACCGATTATTTATAAAATAATGTTAATTTTTATAATACAATCAATTCTTCCCAAAAATTTAATTCTAAATAATAGGTTAATTTATTAATTTTATTATTTTTTTCAAATTTTAATTTTTACTTTTTATTTTTAAATTAATGGGATATTTTTGGTTATTTTACTTATTTTTTCAAATTTGTATAAACACCTATTATGAATATATTATACCCTTATTAATCTTTTTGTCAATACTTTTTGTCTATATTTATCACTAATTTGTAATAATTCCATTAATTAAATAAATCTAAAATTGTATACAAATACTGTATATTTTTCAATACTAATCAAATTCTTGAATAATCTTTATTTTATTTTAAAATTAAAAAGCACTAATTCTAACATTTTTAGTGCTTTTATTTTTATTTTATATAATTATAAAACTCTTCAATATCTATATTTTTTTCTTTCAAAAATTTTTCAAATTTATATTTTTAATGGAATATCTAAATTTATATTTTTTAAAAATTCATAATCATCAAAAATTTCATCTTTTTGTTCCTTGTTTTTACTATTTTTCCCTTTATCTAAAAATATAAATATAATCTCCCATTTCATACGCAAATTCAATTTCATGAGTTGAAATTAGAGTCGTTTTTCCTTTTTGATATAATTTTTCCAATATTTTTACTACATTTTTATATCTAGCAAACTGTTGGTTCATCTAAAATCAAAAATATCTGGTTCCATTGTCACAATACCCGCTATACTAACTCTTTTTCTGCCCATAGCTTAAATGATGACACGGTCTATCGCTCAAATGTTCTAATTCTAAACTTTTTAAAGTTTCATTTACTTTCTCTTCTACAATTTCTCTGCTATAACCTAAGTTTTCCAATCCATACGCAACTTCTTGAAACACTGTCGGTGCAAAAAATTTGAGTATCTGGATCTTGGAATATAATTCCAACTTTTTTTCTCAATTTATTCAAACTTTTTTCGTTATAACTTATTTTTCTCTTCATTAAGATAAATATTTCCTTTATTTGCTTTCATAACTCCGTTCATTATTAAGAAAAGCGTTGATTTCCCTGAACCATTTTCTCCTAAAAATACAATTCTTTTTACCTTTAGGAATTTCAAGTGAAATATCATGTAAAACAGTATTTTTATTGTCGTATGAAAAACATATATTTTCTAATTTAAGCATTTTTATCACCATCATTACATTTAGTATAATTATAATAAGCATTACTATTGATTCTTTTCCCTATTGTCTCTATTTTTTCTATGATAAAACAAAAATTCTTTCCCAAGTCTTGATTCCAATGCTTTTGACGAATTATAACTATAATAAGTTGTTTTTATTAAATATAGAAACTACAAGCGTAGTAAAAGATTTCATACTCGTTCTAAAATTTTTATATCCCAATCTTGATTTTTGAGCTTTCATTCCTTTGTCTTTCACATCAAATGAGTATAAATATATATTTATATACTAACAAAAACATTTCTCTAAATATTTTTTTGGCATTTTTAACTTTCATCAAAAACATAATCAAAATCAATAATCGGTGTCGAACAAATTGGTGCATAAACTACAGATATTGCTGCTAATGCTCTACCTGAAATATCGTAATATTAGCTGAAACTAATAACAATGAAAACAGTGTAGTTAATAGAAAAATACTGGAATTAAATACAACTTTATCATATCTTTAACCGATACTTTTTAAAATTTTTGTTAATTATTAAGTTAAAAAAATTAAAAAGTTAAAAATAAAAATTTCCATTTTATCTACCGATAATAGTATAAAAAGTAAAACAACAGTAAATAAAAACTTTAATTCCGGATTTATATCTCTCATAGGATTGCTATAGAAATTTTATCTATTAACATTTTTCTTTCTCCTCTTAAGTATCCTAAAACATAACCAATTACTCCTGCTCCTAATGCTGCTGAAGTGCAAATAATAAGCTTTCTGTTTCTCCTCCAGTAACTCAATTATATTTTTTGCCCCAAGGCTCATAAGTTGGATTAATTTCTTGGATTAACTCTTCAGCTTTACCGTCTGCCCCTCAAAGTCTGATCCTTTAATCATAACTGGAGGAAATACTCCCTATTACTAAAATTATTATTAATAAAATTATATTTTTCGCTACATTTTGTTTTTCATTATTCTGTCACCTCTGCTACTTTTTTCATTATCCATTACTTCATATTTATCTAATATATTTACAATTATATTTGTTAATAATCCCTCAATTATAGCTAAAGGAATTTGTGTTACAGCAAATACCATTAAAAATTTAATTAATGATTCTGTAAATCCTCCAGTTGCAGATGGATTTTGCTAAAAGCTAATTGAATTGCAGTCACCACATAAGTAAATCAAATCTCCTAATGCTGCTGCTGCAAAAACTGCTACTGATTTATTTTTATTTTTCAATAATTTATATACTACAAACGCAACTATTGGGCCCAACAATTGCCATTGAAAAGCTGTTTTGCTCTAATGTTGTAAATCCACCGTGTGCAAGTAATCCCGCTTGGAAAAATCAATACGATAGTTCCTAAAATTGAAGTTACATAAGGTCCATATAAAATTGCTGATAATCCTACTCCTGTTGGATGTGACGAACTTCCTGTAACTGATGGTATTTTTAATGCAGATAATACAAATATAAATGCACCCGCTAATCCCTAACATCATTTTTCTTGGCTACTACCTTTTGATAAAACTTTTAATTTTCTTATTCCTAATACCCAAAACGGTATACAAACTACAAACCACAATGCTGCCCATTTAATCGGTAAAAATCCTTCCATTATGTGCATAGAAAAACTGTTTACCCCAATTAGTAATAAAGACATTAATACTAATAATTTAATTTTTCATATTTTCCTCCTAAAAATTTTATGTACTTTCTTTTATTATACTCATATTTTTGTCAATAAAAAGCATTCTATGTTTTTATGTGTTTTGTAAGGTGTGGGATACATTTTATTTTTATACTCAAATATAACTTTTTTTATCAAAAATTTTATTGATATAAAATTAAAAAGTACCGTTTTTATGTTTTTTTAACATAATTTCCGGTACTTTAATTTTTAATATATTAAATGAATCCCATAGGATTTTACAATATTTACACCTTTACGAACTTCAAAATAAAAGATTAGGTTGTTTAGTTGTTTGATCATATCCTAAAAGTTCCTATCGTTTGACCTTTTTGAAACACTTGACCCTTTGCTTTACAGAAATTCCAGATAAATTCCCGTATACTGTAACTAATGAACCGTGATCAATTATAACAACACTTCCTAAATTACTCAATGCTCCTGCATAAATTACAATTCCACTATCTGCAGCTTTAACTGCTTGTCCGGCAGATCCTCTAATTTCAACTCCATTACTTTTTAGTCCTGCCACTTTTTTCTTGTCCAAAATTAACAACTATTGCCCCTGAAATTGGACGGATTAAACTTCCTGTACTTTTTGGCACTTGTACATTATCTGTAGGGTTTTGTTGTTTGTTGTGTAGCTGTTGCATGTTGATTTGAACCTTTTTTACCAGCTAAATCGCTAGAACTTCCTCTAGCTGTTCCTGTACTTTTTGAACAGTTGGAGATGAAGCTGCCGCACGAGCTCTTTTCTCTTCTTCAGCTTTTTTTAATTGCAAGTTGTCTTTCTCTTATCGCTCTTTTGGATTATAGCTTGAATTTGTGCATTTAATTTTTTTCTTCTCTGCTGCTAATTGAGAATTATTTTTCTATTTTTATTTTTCAGTATTTAATGTTGCTTGTTTCATTCTAAGTTGTGATATTAATTTATTTTTTTCAGCTTTTTAGTGCATTTAACTCTTTACTTTTTCTTTCTAAATCATTTTTAGCATTATTTACTTCATTTGCTTCCAATTGATTTTTTAGCTTTTAGCTGATTCTTCTTTATTTTTTGATTTTTCAACACCTTTTTAATATCTTCTACACTTAAAATGTAATCTTTTTTTGCTTATTAAATAATATTTTTAAATCATGTCTTTTTTTATTTTTGAACTGACGATGATGAAACACCCTAAAATTTTTAGACATTTCACTTTTTTTCTAATTTTATCCCAAATTCTAATTTTATTATATAAATCTTCTTTTTGTTACATTTATAATTTCTGTATTTCTATTAATTTCAGCTATATTCGCATTAATATTTTTCAGTATTAATTCCTATTTTTGCTAAAATATCTCTATACCTTTTTTTCTGCTATATTATACTCATTTTGTAATTTTGATATATTTTCATCTAATACTTTTTACTTGTGAAAGTGTAGTATTTTCATCTTTTTGCTTTTACTTATTTCACCTTTATTTTGCACTAATTTTTTATTATTTTTACTAACTTGACTATCTATCTGTTGAATTCTTTTTATTTTTATCTATTTGATCTCCAAACATTAAAAATACAGTACAAGAAAATAAAAAAATAATTTTATTATAGTCTTTTTCATTACATACTCCCTAATTATTATTATTTTCTTCTTTCCTTCATTTTCTATTTTTCTTCTTCAATTTCTTCTTTTTTTATCATTTTTTTACTTCTTTTATTTTTCTTTCTATAATATCCATGTAATCCAATGAAATTTGAATAAATAATAATTAATAATCCTAATGCTAACGAGAATAAATATATTCCTAACAATTCTTTAAATGTTGAATTTGAGATGATATTAGAATTTAATATTGTTAATCCTTCAACAACAAATAACTGTAGTCTATAAAATCCATAAAATCCAATTAATGAAGTTAAAATTACTAACAATAATCCTTCTAAAAAGAATGTAAATTTAATTGCAATTCCTCTAACTCCTGAAGCTACTAAATCTCTAATTTCATTTCTTCTAGCTCTAACTGTAAAACTTGTTATGTTAGATAATAAAATTACAGTAAATATTAATATTCCTATTCCACCATAAAGTAAGACATTATCTAATTTTTACTAAAAGTATTCATTTTGTTAATTTCATCTGCTCTTAAATCAACTTCTTCTACTTCCGGATTTTTTGTAATTCACTCTTTAATTGATTTGCATCAATATTTTTTTCCCAATATAAATGTAAAAACTATCTAATAATGGATTTTCTTCTTCTGATAAGTCAACATTTAATTCACCTTCTAATGATTGTAACGCCTTTTCTTTAGAAGTATATTTTATAGACTCTATTCCTTTTATCTGTAATAATTTCCCTTGAAAATTTGTAATTTCTTCTTGCGTCATCGTTTTGACATAAACAATTCCTTGATTTGAATTTTCCATCTTAGACTTAAAATCATTCAAATTAAAAATTCCAAATATAAATGTGTCTAACAATACAAACACGACTATTAACGATAAAAAAATGATGAAAAGAATAATCTTTTCTCCTTAAATATATTTCTAAATGTTTCTTTAATAGGATTAAACATTTGCCTTATTACCTCCATTTTTGTTCCTTTAATTATTTATTATTTTTAGTACAATTTCCGCTATATCTTTTTGCTCTCAATTTGTAATTATTTAACATTGTATCTCCATCAGCACTTTGTCCAAATTCATCATAAACACCGTGTTTAATTACTTTTTGTTGGATATGTTTCAGATAAAAAAATTCTGATACTGCTCCTCCCAATCCACCAATTACCGAATGTTCTTCACTTGTTACAATAAATTTACATTCTTTTGCTGCTTTTTAATACTGTTTCTTCGTCTAATGGTTTAATTGTTGATATATTAATTACTCTTGCTTTTACTCCTTCAGCTTCTAATAATTTAGCTGCTTCTAATGCTTCGTAAACCATTAATCCTGTCGCTAAAAATTGCTACATCATTTCCATCTTTTAATGTATGAGCTTTCCCTATTTCAAATTTATAGTCATCTCCATAAATTACAGGAATATTTAATCTTCTAATCTTATATAAACTGATTGCATTATATTTTTGCTGCAGCAAATACCATTTGTTCTGTTTCTGTCGCATCTGCTGGTGATAAAACTACCATTCCCGGAATTACTCTCATTAAAGCCACATCTTCTATAGCTTGATGTGATCCTCCATCTTCTCCTAACAGAAACTCCTGCATGTGTAGGGACAAATTTTAACATTTAATTTAGGATAAGCTACACTATTTCTAATTTGATCATAAGCTCTTCCTGCTGCAAACATTGCAAAAGTTGAAGCAAAAGGAATTTTACCAGTTGTTGCAAAACCTGCTGCTGTTCCTATCATATCAGCTTCTGCAATTCCAACATTTATATGTCTTTCAGGAAATTCTTTTTAAAAATATGCTGTCATTGTTGATTTTGATAAATCTGCTTCTAATACTACTACATCGTTATTTTCTTTTCCTAATTTTACTAATGCCTCTCCATATGCTTTCGCCTAGTTGATCCATTTTTAACCTCCTATTTTAATTCTTCCATAGCTTGTTTATATTGCTCATCATTTGGAGCTGCACCATGGAATCCACCGTTATTTTTCCATAAATGAAACACCTTTTCCTTTTTACTGTATTTGCTACAATCGCTGTTGGTTTCCCTTTTTACTGTTCTAGCTTCATCTAATGCTTTTTATTATTTCTTCATAATTATGTCCATCAATTTCAATAGTATGCCAATTAAATGCTTTTAAATTTTTTCAGAAACTGAAGCAACATCCATTACATCTGATACATTTCCATCAATTTGTAAATTATTATAATCAACAAATGCTACTAAATTATCTAATTTATAATGTGCTGCCGACATTACTGCTTCCCATACTTGACCTTCTTGTAATTCTCCATCTCCTAAAATTGCATAAACTCTATAATCATTTTTGAATATTTTTGAATTTAATGCCATTCCATTTTGCAACCGACAACCCTTGCCCCAATGAACCTGTTGAAATTTCAACTCCAGCTACTTTTTCATATCAGGATGTCCTTGTAATGGTGAATGCCATCTTCTTAATGTAGGAATTAATTTCTTTACTAATATATCCTTTTTCCATTAATGCGGCATATAAAGCCGGTGCTGCATGCCCTTTACTTAAAAACCAATCTATCCCTATTTTTCCATTTTTAGGATTTTTGGATCAACATTCATTTCTTTTCCAATATAATACTGATAAAATATCGGCGATTGATAACGACCCTCCCGGATGTCCTGATTTTTGCTCTGTAAATCATTTCAATAATGTCTTTTTCTCATTTCTTTTGCAATTAATTGCATTTCTTTGATTTCCATAAAAACCTCCTAATTTTTAATCTTCTTTTTTAAATTATAAAATATCAATGATACTACAAAAATATTAAAAGCGATTATTAGTGACAATTTCACTCCAATATTTGTTGCTGTTCGCAGTCCATTTTCAGCTTTTTTACTTCCCTAACACAATTACTAAAGCTAAAATTACTTGTTGTACTAAAAATGCTAATTTTAAGAATAACCCTTGTATTCCAAACAAAAATCCTTCCAAACTAACTTTTTGTTTCAACCAGTCTTGATGTTATTTCACTAAGCATCGCTTGTGGAAATATAAATGCAGCCCCACTCAATCCCAATCCACAAATTATAAACATTATATATGCTAAATAACTTGTTTTTCATTTACAAAAATTAATCCTACTGTTCCAATAACTAATAATAAAAATATCTCCGATCAATATATTTTTTTATAAATATTTTTTTCTCCTAATTTTTGTTATTGGAAACGATAAACCTGCAACTCCAAATAATATTGCTGATACCAAAGTAATATTACTTAATGGCGATTTCATAACAATCGTTAAATAATATGTTAAGACACTACGCAAAACATTAAATCCACTAAAGAAAAGAAAAGTGCTATAAAATAAAACATTATTTCTTTATCGTATAAATATTTAAACGATTTTTTTAAAAAGATAGTTTTTTTATTTTCATTAGTTTTATTCTCAACTATTTGATTTTTCTTTTTAAAAATATACAAACATAAACAAGTGAAATTGAAATAATTGTTAATAAAATTATTGTTTTTCTTATTCCAATTTCAGTATTTCCATTTCCAAATATTTTTTTATTAATATTCCGGGAACAATTACCGCAAAGGCAGTAAATATAAGTCTAAATGTTGATTGTACTGTTGACAATGTCAGTCTTTCATTTTTGTTTTTTGCTAAATCTGGAATTAACGCATTATACGGTGCACCAACCAATGTGTATGCCATAAAAATAAGCCTCCAACTATTGATAAATATATAAGTGTCAATAGTTGATTAGATTTCTGGTGGATAAAAATACAATATCATTAAAATTCCAAGTGGTAAAGCTCCTATTCCCATAAAAAAACTTCTTTTTACCGTATTTTTGATTTTTGAATTGTCCGACCAATATCCAACAAGTGGATCTGATATAGCATCAACCAGTCTTGCTATTACAAATGCTATTACCAAATATTGTGGCTTTTAATAATGGAACTAAATCCGAAGTTGGTGGCAAATAATAGTACATTGCCCATTGATTATATAGTTGGTCTAATATGAAATATGCCACACCCAATCCATATATAAAGTAAGTATTTCTTCTCAATTCTTTTTCCTTTTTTTAACATTACATCTCCATCTTAATAAAATATACTCTTATATTTTTAACACATTTTTTTAAAAATTTTTCTTATTTTTCTTTCAAAAATTAAAAATTATTTGACTATATTCATTTTTATTATTTTTCTTCAGCATAAATTCTTGTGTGACTTCCTTTTTCAAACACTTTTTAATTGAATTAGCTTATTATCTTTTAAATGTTTCATTTCACCCATTAACATTGAATAAGTTGTTGCTTTATCTCCTTTTTGACTGAATTATTAAAGTAGGAATTCTTTTTAATAAATATGCCAATCTCAATTTATCTAAATGGCTTCCAACTCTTAGATTAAACACTCTTATTACAACACTTACAATAAATTTGGGAACTCTACGTTTTTCTTGCATCTTCTCTTATACGCCTTCTCACGTTTTGAAATTGAGCTATCAAGTATAAGTTTTTCTATTTTTTTATTCCTTTTTCAAGTTTCCTACATGTAATCTTGATGCAATAGCAGATCCCATTCCTCCTTGTGATTGACCAAAAAGCACAAATCTATCTTGCCCAAATTTTTTTCTTGCAACATTTCCATTGTATGATTTATATCCATCGCAAAAATTATATCCTAATTTAGTTTTCGCAACATCAGATTTCTGAATTTCTAAAATCTGGAATAAAAAAAGTTGTACTCTTTATCCAATCCAGTGTCTTTAAATATTTGTAAATATTGAAGTGAGGGCTAGTCTATTCACTCCTCTTCCATGACATATCATCATAGTTTTTAGTCGCACCTTCCGACTTTATCCACCAACCATAAAGTTGTAGCTTCCCAGATTTATACGCAATTTCCTCAAATTCATATCCATAATCTTTCGGATATCTAAAATATTATATTTTTTTGTCTTAATTTTTTACTCGCGTACACATCTTCTAATGTAACTCTTGGATATTTTTTTCAATTTGATTTATAAAATATCTTATTGACATAAACGCTAATACAAAGAAAAAATATCATAAGCAAAATATTTATCATTACTATTATTTCCATTTTTTTCCTCCCTTCATTTAATAATTGGGTTTAACTTCTCTTTTTCATTTAATATCATTTCCTTTAATATAAATGTATTTTTCTCTATTTTTAATTTTTGTCTACATATTTCTTTACTTTTTTTCAATATCTTTCCAATTAACAAAAATTTTATCTTTTCCTTCTTTTTTTAATTTTTTAAATATTCTCGCCCTATATCATTAAAGCCTAAAAACTCTAATATAATCAATGTTTTTCATCAAGTTTTCTTATATCTAATAAAAATATTTAACAATATTCTATCTATTCTTTTAATTGATATATTTTTAGCTTCTATCTTTTTAAAAAGTTTCATAATTAGTAGAATTTAATATTGCATTAAAGATTCTTGAATATAATTGCTCTGTCATATCAAATATTTCTAATATTTTTTTCTTATCATCTATTACCATTCTATATTTTTACTAATTTTTAAAAAAATTCATTTTTTAATATTTTTTTATATTCTATGTTTTTTTATTATACATTTTTATTTATTAAAAATTTATGAATATTTTTGGAATAAAATTTTTAACTCTATCCATTTTTCATCTTTACTATCAAAAATTTTTTTCTTATAAAACTTGCTGACACAAATTGTTCTCGTTCATCTTCCACTTTTTCTTCATTATACTCTGAAATTTCTCGTTTAATGATATACGGCTTTATATTTAATTTAGCTTGTAAAATAGCTCTCACATATTCCAATCCTAAAATATTATTTGATTTAATAAATTTTTCAGTACCCAAATTCTTGCAACACCATTTTTTTGTGCTATCATATATCTATTTCCATTTTTATTTTTTTCTTGAATTTTTATTATATTCATCACTTTTTGTAATGTAATTATTTCTTCAAAAATTTTTATTTCATCATTTTTCTGCTCCAAAAACTTGAATTTCCATTCCTAAATAATCTAATATTTTTTTACAGCCATTTTTGAAAATATTTTCAGCATTTTGTATCGCATAATACACAGGAAGTTCAACTACTAAATCAACCTCATTTTCTAAAGCGATTCTTGTTTTTTTCCCATTTATTTAAAAAGAAACTTCTCCTCTTTGTACAAAAATCCCCACTCATTACAACCGAAATAAAAGCAATCTTTTCCAAATTTTTCTTTTTATTTTTGTATTTGATAAAGATGCCCATTATGAAAAGGATTATATTCTACAACTATTCCTATTTTTCATTTAAGATTCCTCTTATTTTTTAAAAATTATTGACTCATAAGGTTTTTAAAACTATTTCATTTCCTTCAACTTTAGGATTTTCTTTATAATTTGAAAGTAAAACTTTACATTTTTCAATTTCTAACCCATTTATATCAAATTTAACTTCATTCTCATAAAAAAATTACTAATTACAATTAATTCACCATTTTCCCCTACTCTTCTATAAGCGTAAACTTCTTTATTTTTCTAAGTCTATATCTTCATATTTCCCAATTACAAATAAATCTTCACTTTTTCTTAACTTTTATTAATTTTTGATAATGATAAAATACTGAATTTTTATCTTCTAATGCTGCTTTTTGCATTGATTTCTTTATAATTTTTCAGGTATTCCAATCCAAGGTTTTTCCTATTGTAAATCCTGCATTTTCACTATCATCCCATTGCATTGGTGTTCTCGAGTTATCTCTTGATTTTTGCATTAAAATTTCTAATATTTGTTCTTTTTCAACCCTTCTTTTTCTTTAATTTTATAAATATTATATGATTCAACATCTCTATATTTTTCAATATCATCAAAATAAGGATTTGTCATTCCTATTTCCTCACCTTGATATACATAAAGGTGTCCCTTGTAATCCAGTGCAATACAGATAGCTAACATTTTTTGCAGACTCTACTCTATACTCTTTATCATTTCCAAATCTTGACAATGCTCTAGGCTGATCGTGATTATTCCAAAAAGTTGCATTCCATCCATTTCCTTCATACATTCCAATTTGCCATTTTTGATAATATTTTTAGCTCAATGAAATCAAACGGTGCTACCACCCATTTTTCCCCATTAGGATAATCAACTTTTAAATGATGAAAAGAAAATGTCATAGCTAACTCTTTTTCATCTGGGTTTTGAATATTTTATACAATTTTCAATACTCGTTGACGACATTTCTCCAACCGTTATTAACTCTCCACCACCAAAAGCATTTTGGTTCATTTCTTTTAAAAATTCGTGTATTCTATACTCATCTGTATAAAAATCTTCTTCCATCTGGAACAAATCTTACATCGCTTTCCGTCATCATTTTAAAAATCTTTTGATCTTTTGAAATTAAATTTATTACATCTAACCTAAATCCATCTACACCTTTTTAACCAAAATTGTATCATCTCATATACTTTTTCTTACATTTTCATTTTTCCCAATTTAAGTCTGCTTGTGTTATGTCAAATAAATGTAAATAATACTGTTGTCTTTTTTTCACTCCACTGCCAAAGCATTTTCCACCCAAATTTTGATTCCCAATTTGTAGGTTCTTTACCGTCAACTGCATCTTTCAAATATAAAAAAATCTTTTATATTCAGGATCATTATTTTTCCGATTTTTATAAAACCACTCATTAAATGTTGACGAATGATTTACTGCAATATCCATCACAATTTTAATCCCTCTTTTATGAGCTTCCGACAACATTTCTTCAAAAATCTTCCATTGTCCCGTATGATTCGTCTATGTTGTAATAGTCAGAAATGTCATATCCATTGTCATATTGTGGAGATTTATACATTGGAGTAAGCTCATAATACTTCCACTCCTAATTCTTTTTAAATAATCAAGTTTTTTCAATTATTCCTTTAATATCTCCCTGTCCATTTCCAGTCGTATCATTGAAACTCTTTGGATATATTTGATAAACAACAGATTTATGCCACCATTTTTGATCAAAAATTTGATTTCATTTTTCCTCCCTAATTTTTATATATTCAAATTTATTATACTAAAAATATAAATATTTGTCTACTAACTTTCAAAAATATATATTATCATCATTTCTATTTTTATAACTTAATATAATTTTAAGTATATTACAAAAAGACAGTATAAATACTGTCCGTTAATATAAATTATAGTTTAAAATCTAAATGGTGCCGCCTGTCGGACTCGAGACCAACCACCTGCTGATTACAAGTCAGCTGCTCTACCAGATGAGCTAAGGCGGCATATTTCATATATTTTTAATATTTCAAACTTCTGTTAAAAGTATATCAAAAAAACAAAAATATGCAAGCCTTTTTCTTATAATTTTTTTATACATTTTTCTCATTCAAATTATATCTATACCTATTTACTATACTTTTTTTATAAACTCACAATTTCAATAATTAAAAAACTCTACTCCTGTTTTCCATCTCTATTTTTACCATTTTTTTATATCTTTTTCAATTTCCCAACATCTAAATATCAATTTCCTTAAATTACTTACAGTATAATTTTTGTTCTTTCTATTTTTTTAAAAATAGAATATGAATTTTGAAATCTTCCATTTACCTTAAAAATCTCCTTTATATTTTCATACTGTCCTTTAAAATTATTATAGCTTGTACTAAAAATTATATCCTTCTTTTTATCAGCACTTTTTAACTTATACATATCTTCTAATTCACTATAAAGCGAATACAAAATCCCCATATATTCTTTTCGTTTCTTCAAGATAACTCATTGTTTCTTTTGGATTATTAGTCAAAATATTTGCTGTCATTTCATAAAGCTTGAAATTTTTATCAATACATATTATTTTTATTTCATTAATATCAAATTTTTCTCCATTTAGATATACACTTATTTTTCTTACTTCATTTTTAACTTTAAATGGATCATTACCCTATCATCTCAATTAACATTGAACTTTTCTTTTTCATTTATCTTAAGTTCTGTTTCAATATATTTTTTAAACTACTATTATCTGAAGATAAAAATAAATATACTTCTATTTTTATCATTTTTTTAATTCTTCTATCTTTTTGCTAACTTTGAAGGAACTTTCCCTCTTCGCAACTATAATCTATTACTATTTCTTTATTTTTCAATATCTAAACTTAAAATATAATCTAATATTTTTTTCAATATTTTTAATTTTTTCAGCTCTTTTTTAATACAATCAATTCTTTTTAATGAAAAATTGAATTAAAACTTATTTTATCTAAAAAAATTTATTTTTCCTCTTTTATTTCTACATCAAAAAGCTTTCTTGTATTCCTTGATTATTTTTCTAATACTTTCAATTATATCAAAATACTTAAATTCTCTATTACTTAATCCACCTATAAAATAAATCATATCTTTTTCCCTTCATTTTAATAATTATAGTATACTATTTTATCTAAGTATTTTCAATTTGATTTTTAAATTTTTATGCTAAAATCTTACTATAAAAATTTAGGAGGACTTAATATGTCAGATATAAAAATGAAACATCAATTGGAGGATTAAAAGCCACTGCTGTTGCCTTTATTGCTGTTATAAGCTACTTTTTACTGTTTTTGGTATTATTTTACCTATTTTAATTTTTATTTTTAGAACAAAATGAATTTGTTAGACATTACGCTAAACAAACATTAGCTGTGACATTAGTTTCTATGATAGCTATTGCACTTAACTTAGTCGTTTTTGTAGGAACTGTCATTTTCGCAATTGTCGTTATAACTTTTTATTATTTTCCAAATCATTGCAGCTATAAATGCTATTTCTGGAAAAGTATATGAAATTCCATATATTGAAAAAGTTGTAAAATTATTATTTAATAATTAAAATTATTTTATATTAATCAAAATCGAGGCTTAATGCCTCTTTTTTATTTTTAAAATAAAAACTGACTTTTTTATCGCCAGTCAAAATTATAAATTTAAAATAATGTTGTTTTTCCTATTTTTTAAAAATTATTTCAAATACAATTTTTAAAAACATCAAACAATAATATAACAACTAAAGATACTGATATTATAATTCCTAGTCCTTTTTCTTTAAAGACATAATAACAACTATCATCATTCCAACAAATATTTTTTTAGAAAATCTATTGTCTTTGTCCCACCAGAAGTAAAAATCCCCGGAAAAACTAAAAGTGTTAAAAACAGAATACGGTAATGCTTCAAAAATTTATTTATAAATTTGTTATTTTTCAGGTATTTTTCACAATTAGAAATATTCTAATTACTACTGTTAGCATTGCTGCAAAAAAATAATTAATCTTAAAACTTCAAAATTAGTCATTACTTTTCATCCTCCTCTAAATGTCTTAAAGCGTATATTGTACTAGCTGTTATCATTATAATTATCATTACCCAACCTGTACTTAATTTATTCAATCTCGGCAAATAAAATAATGTTTTTCATTATAATTACATAACCTACTATTTCTATATATTTTATTTTATCTTTTAAAGCTGAAATAATTAAACTGAAATATGTTGCATAAAAGTACAAAACTCATACTCATTCTAAACATTTCTGGTATTAAATTTTCCAAATAATGAACCACATACAGAACTTAATCCATAGGCAAAAATACGGTATCGTATTAAAAGCTATTGCATACTAAACATTATTTATCCCTCTTAAATTAAAAATATGTTACTGTTTCATCTGTAAGCCCTATTCCCGTCAATATTTTTCAAAAATTGATATTCCATCTTTTAATTTTTCTAAAAACTGTAATATTTAGCAATAAATATCTTAAATTTATCATAAATATCGCAATTAAAATTTCTATTATTGTAGCGTGTTGTTCGTAAACTGCTTTTTAATAACATTGATTCTGCTGCTCCAGCATAAATCCCAAAAGACAAAACGGCATCAACTGGAGTTGACATTCCAAAGTTTTTGATATTAATCCTATCGTTATACCAAAAGGAATATACGCAACACCTATTCCAATTCCATCTTTTAATCCTTTTTAAATAAAACTTTGATTTATTCATAATTTTTACACCTCAAATCCATTTATAAAATATATCATAAAAATAACAAATAAAAATATGCAACAATAAACGCTACATACTTTTATTTTACACTATTTCTTCCAAATTGTATTTCATTAAGTCCATCTTGAGCTGCCTTCATCACTTCTATATCTGGTATTTTTTTCAGCTGTTATCAATGCTTTTTCCAACCAATATTTCGCTTTTTCTATTATTTTTTCAAACGATAATATGTATATCCTAAATTATTTTTGTGATTTTTTGCATGATAGCTGGCTTTTTCATACCATTTTATTGCCTCTTTATAATTACCTTCACTTGAAGCTAAGTTACCTAAATCAAAACATTGCATCCAAATTTTTTCATTAGATGCTTTTTATATACCATTCTTTTGCTTTTTTATAGTTTCTAAGATTCTCATAAACTAATCCTACATTAAGATATATATCTCCTTTTTCTTTTTGTGCCAACTCTTCAAATAAAATTAATGCTTCATCATATCTTTTGCTGAGAATAATACAATTCTGCTAATCTATGTTTAGCTTCATCATCACCTTCCTCAGCAACTTTTTAAATACAATTTTTCCTCTTTTTCATCACCTAATATTGAATATAATTTAGCCAAAACTTTTTCAACTCTAGTGTCTGACTCATTACCTTTTAATATTTTTCAAAAAGATTTACAGCTTCTTTTTATATTTCCATTTCTTATTTCAATATTTGCCATTTCTAATAATTTATCTTTTTCTTCTTTACTAATCTCTGAAAAAAACTTATTGCCGTTATAGAAAAAAAGCAAAAATATAATTATCAATATTTTTCAATGTCTTTTTCTTCCTTTTCTCTAATCTCATACTTTTATCTTATCATATTTCCTAATTTTTCAAAAGTAGCGGGAAGTCAATAAAAACAATGCTTCCAGCGTTTGTATCATTTTATATTTTTAGCTATTTTTCTAAGCTAATTCTAATTTATTTTATATAAACAATAGCCTCAATTTCTACTAAAGCACCTAATGGTAATTTCCCTACTTCAAAAGCCGATCTTGCTGGATAAGGTTGTTCAAAATATTGTCCATAAATTTCATTTACAGTAACAAAATCATTAATATTATCTAATAAAACTAATGTTTTTACTACATTTGCTGTCGTTAATCCATTATTTTCCAATATTGCTTTTTAAATTTTCCATCGCTTGTTTTTGTTTTGTTCTTCTACTGTCACTCCTTCAATTTTACTTGTTTCAGGATTAATTCCTATTTGTCCTGATATATATAAATAATCTCCCACTTGTCTAAAAAGCTGAATATGATCTCTACTGCATTCGGTATCATTGTTCTCCTCCATTTTTAGTTGTTTTTCCCTTATTTTTATCATATTTTACTTAATTTATAAACACCTTTTTTATAAATTTTTATATATTTTTATGAATAAAATATATATTCAATTTTTGTTGACTTTTTCTTTTTTCAAGTTATAATATAATTGAGATAAGAGAGGACGTGGTTTTATGAAAATCATTATTAGCGGAAAACACTTTAAAAATTACAGATGCAATTAAAAATTATACGGAAGAAAAATTAGTAAAAATTTCTAAGTATACAGATGCTATTACGGAAGTCGATATCGTCTTAACTGTTGAAGATACTAAGTCAAGTGGACAAATTCACAAAAGCAGATGGACTTGTTTATGCTAGTGGTACAAAAATAAAAGTTGAAACTGAAAATGCAGATTTGTATGCTGCGATTGATGAATTAGAAGAAAAATTAGAAAGACAAGTTAGAAAAATATAAAGAAAAACAAAAAGATTTCACAAAAGGGAACTAAGGTAGTCATTAATATTTAATTTATACTTTCAAAAATGGGAGTTTAATACTCCCATTTTTAATCTACTAATTTATTCAAAACTTGTTCTTTTTAATTTTCTAAAAGCTCTAGCTCTATGACTTACGGTTACTCTTTTCTTCCATTGTAGCTTCACCAAATGTTTTCTTTTAATTCTTGTGAAAAATACCGGATTATACCCAAATCCATTTGTTCCTCTTCTTTCAAATATAATTTCTCCTTCAACTTCTCCTCTAAAAGATTCAACTGTCCCATCTGGTTTTGCAATACTTACAACTGACACAAATTTAGCTTGTCGTTCTCCTTGAGGAATATTTTTCATTTCATATAATAATTTATCTATATTTGTTGAATCGGTAGCATTTTTCTCCAGAATATCGTGCAGAATAAATCCGGGAGCACCATTTAATGCTTCCAACACAAAGTCCAGAATCATCTGAAACTGTTATCATTCCTGTATATTTTTGCTATTTCTAATGCTTTTTACTGAATTTTTCCTCAAAAAGTATCTCCATCTTCTACAACATCTGGGAAACTTATATTTTTCATCTAAAAATGATATTACCTCGATTCCCATATTTTTCTGTTAATTTTTTTCAAAATCTGCCACTTTTTCCTTTATTTTTAGTTGCTAAAATTATTTTCATCTTTTTTTCACAGTTATCTTTTTGATAACTAACTCCCTTTTATTTAATTTTTATCATTATATTTGTCAAAATTAGATTTAACAATTTCATTCACAATTATATGTATGATTATTTCTTTCTAAATTTTTATAATCTATTGGTTTTATCAACTATAACTTTTACCTTTTTTTCCACTATAAATTTTAAGACTTTGTTTTGATTGAATATCATATGTCCCAATAATAGTTATCGGCACTATTCTTACTTCTGAATCTATCGCCAATTTAAAACTTCCTTTTTAAACTCTCCAACTTCTCCATTTTTCACTTCTTGTCCCTTCAGGAAAAAAATTACATACGAATTACCATTTTTACCATTTGAATCGCATTTTTCATATCTTTCATACCTTGTCTGGCATTTTTTTCTATCTAAAAATATACAATTTAGACCTTTCATCCAAATACTCACTGTTAGGCTAAATGTTTCATCTCTTTTTAGCAATAAATCCAAAATTTATCGGTAAATAACCTGCTAAAGTAGGAATATCTAAATTACTTTGATGATTTGATATTAAAATTACAGGCTCATCATTTTTACTATATTTTTTTATATCTTCTTCCGAATCATTTGCATAAATTATTTCTACTTTTTGCTTTTGCTGCCCAAATAAGACCAATACTCCAGTTTCTACAAACTTTTCTTGCAAACTTTTTAGCTTCCTTACCTTTTTCATTAATAAAACAGGTATTCTAAATACTGCTCCATATAAAAAGCATTCCTACTAATGCTACATGATAAAATATCGTTCTCATAATATTCATATAAAATTAATAATTTTTATATTTTCCTCCTATCATTTTTATTCTACAAAATTCTCCATACTCTTTATATTCTTTCAATTTTTCAATTATTTTTACTAAATTCAAATCCTTGTCTTAAAAAGGTATTGTATTAACTTTTTCATCTTTATTTATACCTTTTTTATAGCTACTTCTAATTTTTATTTCAATAGATTTTTTTCGCCATTATTTTTCCTCTTCATCTAAATAATTATAAGCATTTTTCAATTATTTCTTTATTTATCCCTTTTTGATACAACTCAAAGTTTATTCTTTGCTTTCCATATTTTTTTATTTTTATAAATGTTAATACATAGTTAAAATCATCAATATACCCTAATTCTTCCAATTTTTAACTGCTCTTTGTATCATTTGAATATTTTTATATTTTTTCCTTAAGCTTTTAATGTAATTTTCTTTTTGTCCTATCTCTTAAAGACAATAAAAATATCCCTTTTTCAACAGCTGCATCATAAATAATTTCATTATAATATTCATTAATATTATCTCCAATTTTTAAGTTATATCTCATTCTAATTAAAGGACTTATATCTATAATTTCTCCTGTTGATAAATAAAGTTTATATTTGCTCAATAATCATTATTCAATCTCTAATCCTTCATCTTCTATTTCAATTTTCTTCTATTTCTTCAATTTCATCTACTTTCTCTTTTTAGATGTTTTCAAAGTTTTTCTTCCGTTTCTATTTGTTCCAGTATCTTCATTTTCTACTAAATAATCAGGTTTTATTTTTGCTAATACTTCTGCTTCTAATTTATTGTAAAGTTCTTTATCCTCTTTTAATAAATTTTCTACATTGATTTTTCCTTGTCCTAATTTTTTTATCTCCATAACTGAACCAAGATCCACTTTTTGCAACTATATCTAATTTTTGTTGCTGCATCTAAAACTTCTCCTACTTTAGAAATCCCTTTTCCATATAATACACTAAATTTTGCTTCTTTAAATGGAGGTGCAACTTTATTTTTCGTAACTTTAACAGCTACTTCATTCCCTATAATTTCCCTCTCCTTGTTTTTACTGAACCAACTCTTTTTACTTCAAGTCTTACAGATGAAAAGAATTTTAATGCTCTACCTCCAGATGTCGTAGTTTGTGGTCCCGGTGTAAATGAATATCCACCTATTTTTTCTCTAATTTGATTAATAAATATCATTACTGTATTTGATTTTTGCAATACTTCCCGTTAATTTTCTCAAAGCTTTTGACATTAATCTTGCTTGCAATCCCATTTGTTGATCTGCCATTTCTCCATCAATTTCAGCTTTTGGCACTAAAGCAGCAACTGAATCCACAACAATTACATCCATAGCACTACTTCTAACTAACATATCTGCTATTTCCAACGCTTGTTCTCCAGTATCTGGTTGTGAAATCAACAATTCATCAATTTTACTCCTAACGCTTTAGCATAAACTGGATCTAATGCGTGTTCTGCATCTATAAACGCTACAATTCCTCCTTCTTTTTGTGCTTCAGCAATTATATGTAGAGCTAATGTTGTTTTCCCTGATGATTCTGCACCATATACTTCAACTATTCTTCCTCTTGGTACTCCTCCAATTCCTAGAGCTATATCTAAATTCAAACTTCCTGTTGAAATTGATTTAATTTCCATTTTTGATTTTTCTCCAAGTTTCATTATAGCTCCAGCACCATAATCTATTTGTGCTAATGTATCTTTTTAACGCTTTTTTTCTTTTTCTAATGTTTCTTTATCTTTTTATCTTCTACTGCTTTTTCTAGCTATTTATTTTCATTCTTAATTTTTATTAAGAATACTCCTCCTTTATTTTTAATATTTATTTCTTTATTTATTAGATATATTTATACCCTTTAATTTCCCCCTCTCCTTTCTTTTTATATTATACCAAACTTTATTTAAAAATATAAAGATATTTATAATAAAAAGATTTTATAAAATTCAATTTATAAAATCTTTTTACTTTCATATTCTTAACTTTTTTTATTTCATTTTTCAACTTCAGTTAAAACTGTTGACGCACCTTCTACTTTTACTTGCAACTGCATCTTTTTAACATTGCTATTGCTTCTGTTTTTCTACCAGTTAAAAGCATAAACTTGACCTAATAATAATTTAGCTTCATTATTTTTTTATCTTCAGTTATTGCTTTTTCAAATATTTTTCAGCTGATGCAGTTTCATTAATATTAAATAAAAGAACTCCTAAATTTCTATTTACATTTTTCTTTTTATTATTGATTTTAAATCTGTATAAGTTTTAGTTACATTTGCAGTATCTTTTTATTTTCGTATATTGCTAATAAAAATCATTTTTTGCTCTACTGCATTAGGCTCTTTATCTGTTATTTTTGAAATATGTTATTGCTTTATCATAATCTTTATAATTATAATAGAATTTACCTATTACATCAAATAATTCTAATTCTTTATCTCCTGTTTTAGCATTCATATCTAATAAAAATTCTTTTCAGCTTCTGCTTTATTATTTTGATGCGTAGCAATTTGAACTAATAATATTCCTGAATTTAACATTCCATCTACTGATTGATTATATGATTCAGTTAAATATTTTTAGCTTCATCCAATTTGTTTTAATACTACATACACTCTTCCAACATTATAATTTTACTATTGATTTGAATTGATTATCATGTTGTTGTGCCATTACTGATTTATATTTTTCTATAGCTTTTTGCTTCTCTATTTGTTTGTAAATACATTGCTATATAACTTGAAGCATATAAAAGCATTTTGTCCTTTTTGTTTCTGTTTCTAAATATTGTAATTGTTTTTTCTTGTTCTGCTATATTGTTTTTCTGATGTTGCAATTTCATATAAAAGTTCTGATGTTGCTAATTTTTCATCTTTTGTTAAATTAACATTTTTCCAAGCTTGATTTGCATATTTTTTAGCATTTGTAAGATCTCCTGCTTGTAAATATAACATACCTAATTGTAAAATCAGCTTTTTAGCATATTCTTTATCTCCTGAAGCAGAAACTTTTGTAATAAAGTCACACTTTCTCTAACTTTGTTTTTCATTTAATAATTTTCCTGCATTTGCATAGTCATCTTTAACAGCTGCATACCCTAATGCAGTTATACTAATACTCTAATACTACTAATAATTTTTTTCATTTTTCACCTTTCTCTTTTCATTTTTAATTTATACTTCTTAAAAATTCAAAATTTTTATTTTCTTAATTCGTCTACTATTTCTGTTTTTGAAACCGTTTTATCATCTACAGATTTGATAATTTTTAGCTGGCGTTCCTGCAACAACAACTCCCGATGGCACATTTTTCAGTAACAACTGAGACCTGCTGCTACAACTGAACCTACTCCAATTCTAACACCTTCTAATACTACTGCATTAGCTCCTATAACAACATTATCTTCAACAACAACTGGATCAGCTGAAGGCGGTTCGATTACCCCTGCTAAAACTGCTCCTGCCCCTATATGGCATTTTTACCAACTTTAGCTCTTCCACCTGAAAACAACATTCATATCAATCATTGTTTCTTCTCCAATTTCAGCTCCTATATTTATAACTGCCCCCCATCATAATAACAGCTCTATCTCCAATAGTCACTTTATCTCTAATATATACTCCCGGTTTCAATTCTTGCATTTTATTCCTTTTAAATCAAGCATTGGCACTCCAGAATTTCTTCTATCATTTTTTTAAATGATAATTTGTTAAATTATTATCTTTTATAACTTTTTCAATATTTTGCCAATCTCAAACACAATTTTCAAACCATCTTTTCCAATTACTTTACAGTCATGTGTTTTTGTAATTGTTTCATCAGTATACAATTCAACCGGTGTTGTTTTTCTGCATTTGCTATATATTTTATAATTTCTTTTGATTTTTTTCTAATTCTGTCATTTTTACTATATAATATTAAATATTACATCCTCTCTCTTTTATGTACAAAATTGAAATTATTTTTATTCCTAAAACATCTTTCATAATATATTTACGGGTTTTTATCTTTCAAATACATTATCCCTTTCACTGCTCCATCAGAAAACATCTTTCTCGATAAAAGCTTCGTGTTTTATTTCTATTATTTCATCATTTTTAGTGAAAATTACTGTATGCTCCCAACAATATTTCCACCTCTTATTGCATGAACACCTATTTCTTTTTCTTGCCTTTTAGAATTTCCTTCTCTTCCATAAATAACATTATATTTTTTTCAGGTAAATTTTCCTGAATATTTTCTAATAATGTTGTTGCTGTTCCACATGGTGCATCTATTTTTCTATTATGATGTTTCTCTATAATTTCAATATCAAAATCACTTAATAATTTTTTGTTGCATATGCCACTATTTCATTTAAAACTGTTACTCCTAAAGAAGTATTTGTTGCTTTTATTATAGGTATTTCTTTTGATGCTTGATTAATTTTTCTAACTGTTCAGCAGAATGCCCCTGTTGTAGCCAAAACTAAAGGAACTTTTTCTTGCTACGGCATATTTTTAGCACATCTTCCATTAAAGAAAAAATGAGAAAAAAATCTATAATTCCATCAAATTGTATATTTTTTTATCTTCTAAATTTTTTAAAATCTCCCTTACCTAAAGGGTCTACAAATCCTACAAATTCATTTCCTGAAGCAATAACCGAATCTTTTAACATATTGAGCCATTACACCAGCTCCATAAACTACTATTTTTCATATTACTCCTATACTTATTTTTATTCCAGATGAAGTTAAATTAGATGAACCAATTTTATTAAAATTATTCAAATCTCTTGTATCAATTTCATATATAGTTTCTGAAGCACCTACTTGTCTCATTCTTACTATAACTTCTTTTGTATATTTTTTCATATTCTTCCGGTGATAATCTATTTAAAAATTCCGAACTATCTGGAACTAAATGAGAAAGAATTAATATATTTAATTATTTGATTTGTATTTTCATCTACTCTTACAGTTCCCCAAGTTAAATCTAAATTGTTTGAAATTTCATTTTTTGGAACTACTGCCATTGTAGAATGAGATACTTCCACATAATTTCCATAACTATCTTCATAACCTATTGAAGCTTCATAGTTTGGACTAGCTTCCACATCATTTTATAAAAATGTGACCCTATTCTTTCATGTCTTATTATTTTTCTATATTCATGTCCATCTTTTAATATTTTTATTACAACATTATCTACAACATTATGTTCTTGTTGTAATTTTTAAATGTATCTTCCCTAATTTCCCCAATAAGCGTATAATGTCGTAGGATTTTTAGGCATAAGTACAATTTCATCTACGAAATAAAAATTCGAGGCAAATATCTTTTATCAAAAATAAATATCTTCTTGAATTACACTATATTTTGATTTATTAATTTCTGTTTCTATTTCTCTTAATTTTTATATTTTCTTGATTTAATTCTCTAAATCCAAAATTAATTTCTTTATCTTTTACTTTAAATCTATATCTTTTTCCAAATTTTTATCAATTTAGGATTAGGATAATTTCTATAAAATCTTCTGCTTCTATCTCTAAAAGAGGTATTTTAGAAAAATCAATTTCTTTAACTTTTTTTCTACTTTTTGTTTCTTCTACCAAAATTTTATCTTCATTTTATCTCTTTTTCGCTTTTACGAATATACCCCAGTTTTTCCAATTTTTTAATGATATTTTCTCTATTAAAGATTAATCCCAAAAAGTTTTTTCTGACTTTCCTAAAAGCTGTTAATTCTTTATCTGTCATTTCATCTAAATATTTCATATTCTATAACCTCCCTAAACAAAAATTAAGTTCTCAAGATATTATACCATACTTAGATGTATATGTCATTTTTATTTTGATAAATTTTCACGAATTTTTCTTTTTGGTATCAATAATATCTTTATTTTCAAATTTCTTTTTACGAGTTGCAGCTTGAATTGCTTTCTCTTTAGCTAATTTTTTTAGCTTCTAATTGGCTCATTTCAACTACTTCTTCTCCTAATACGACAACTTTATCTTGTCGTACTTCTAAAAACCACCGTCTACAAAATAACTTGTTTCTGTTTTATCAGATTCTCTAACCAACATTTCACCGGTACCAAGAATATTGACATAATTTATATGTTTTGCCAATATTCCTATATCACCAGTCACTGTTCTAACTTTTGCAAAAACAACCGGTTTTTCAAAATATTAATCCTTCAGGAGTTACAACTTTCAAAATGTATTCTTGTGCCATAATTTCTCCTTATTATTCACTCATTAATTGCTCTGCTTTTTTTAACAGCTTCTTCAATCGTTCCAACATATAGGAAAGCTTGCTCCGGTATTTCATCGTGCAATCCTTCTAAAATTTCTTTAAATCCTCTTATTGTTTCCCTAAGTGGAACATATTTTACCTTTCATTCCAGTAAACTGTTCGGCAACTGAGAATGGTTGTGAGAAGAATCTTTGAATTTTTCTTGCTCTACTTACGATTAATTTATCTTCTTCATCAAGTTCATCCATTCCTAAAATTGCAATAATATCTTGTAATTCTTTGTATTTTTGTAACACTCTTTGCGTTTCCCTTGCAACTCTATAATGCTCAAGCCCAACAATTTCAGGCTCTAACATTCTTGAAGTTGATTCTAACGGATCAACTGCCGGATAAATTCCAAGTGATGCTATTGGTCTTGATAATACCGTTGTCGCATCTAAATGTGAGAATGTTGTTGCTGTTGCTGGATCTGTTAAGTCATCTGCCGGTACATAAACTGCTTGAACTGATGTAATCGATCCCATATTTGTTGATGTGATTCTTTCTTGTAAAGCTCCCATTTCTGTCGCTAAATTTGGTTGGTATCCAACTGCTGACGGCATTTTACCTAATAATGCCGAAACTTCAGCTCCTGCTTGAGTAAATCTAAATATATTGTCCACAAATAGCAATACGTTTTTGACCTTCTTTATCTCTAAAATATTCAGCCATTGTAAGTGCAGTCAATCCAACTCTAAGTCTTGCACCAGGGTGGTTCATTCATTTTGCCCATAAATCAAAGGCAGTTTTATTTATAACTCCACTTTCTGTCATTTCATTATAAAGGTCACGACCCTCTCTCGTTCTTTCACCTACTCCAGCGAAAACTGATAAACCTCCATGTCCTTTTGCTATATTATTAATCAACTCTTGAATAAGTACAGTTTTTTTCCTACTCCTGCTCCTCCAAACAATCCAATTTTTCCACCTTTTTAAATACGGTGCTAATAAATCTACTACTTTTTATTCCTGTTTCTAAAATTTCTGTTTCCGTTCCTAATTGATCAAATGTTGGTGCTGGTTTATGAATAGATTCTTTTCTACATCATCCAAACTTTTTCTCCGTGATCTACAGTTTCTCCCAATACATTAAAAAGTTCTTCCTAAAGTTTTTCTTCCCACTGGAACTTGTATCAGTTTTTCCTGTATCTATAACTTCTATTCCTCTTTTTATTCCATCTGTTCCCGACATTGCAATAGCTCTTACAATATCATTTCCAGTATGTGAATAAACTTCTGCCACTAACTTTACTTCCATCTTCTTTATAAAACTTCTAAAGCATTATAAATTTCTGGTAATTCATTTTTAAATTTTACATCTATAACGGATTCAATTACTTGAACTAATTTCCCTTTATTCATCATTCGACCTCCTTTTTTTCCTATTTTTAACGCATCTCGCTCCACCGACAATTTCCGTCAATTCTTGTGTAATTGCTGCTTGTCTTTCTCTATTATATTTTTAAAGTCAATTTATTTATCATTTCTTGTGCATTATCACTTGCTTGTTGCATTGCCGACATTCTAGCCGAATGCTCACTTGCCGTATTTTTCAAGCAATGCTTGATATAATTTTATATTTAATGCCTTTGGTGTAAATCTTCTAACAGTTCACCTTCCGAAGGCTCAAAATATATTCTCTATTTGTTGATAAATACTCTCTTTTTAATTTTTATTGGAAGAATTTTTCTACTTCCAAATTATATTTTATTGCTGAAATAAATCTAGAATAAAGTAAATAAACTTCATCATAATGATTTTCCATATATAAATCTACAATTTTTCACTTATTTCTCTACCTTTTTCAAACATTATTTCTGGAATTAATTGATGTAACTCGGCATCAACTAATATTCCTTTATTTTTACAGTAGTCTTTTGCTTTTTCTCCCAATTGCTATAACTGAAACTTCTTTATTTTTCTTTATGAAACTGTTTTTGCATTTCTTCAAATTTTCTTAAAGTTGAAGTATTAAAAGCTCCACAAAGTCCTCTATCGAAGTCATAATTATAACTCCTACTCTTTTTTTACTTTCTTTTTACCATCAAAAATAATATGTCTATTATTTTTCATACTTCCTACTAGTTGTCAAACGCAAACATCAATAGTATAAGCATATTCTCTTGAATTTAAAGTTAATTCTTGGTATTTTTAAATTTTGTTGATGAAATAATATTCATAGCTCGTGTAATTTGATTTGTATTTTTACACTTCCTATTCTTTCTTTTATTTCTTTTCATATTTCCTGCCATGAATAATCACCTACCATATATAATTTTGTCTATATTCTGTAATATATTCATTCATTAACTCTTTTAATTCATCAGTTACTTCTTTTTCTCTTTAATTATTTCTAAAATTTTATTTCCTTCAAGATTTTTATTAAATCATTTTCAAATTTTTCTTACTTTTTTCTGTTGGAATTTCATCAAAGAATCCGTTTGTTACAGCATAAAATGACACAACTTGCTCTTCAACTGTATAAGGACTATATTGTGATTGTTTTAACACTTCCATAATTTTAGCTCCTCTATTTAGTTGGTCTCTTGTTGCTTTATCTAAATCTGATCCAAATTGAGAGAACGCAACTAATTCCGTATATTGAGCTAATTCTATTTTAACTTTTGCCGCCACTTGTTTCATAGCTTTAATTTGTGCAGCTCCTCCAACCCTAGAAACTGAAAACTCCTGCATTTATTGCTGGTCTAAATCCTGAATTAAATAAATCTGTTTCTAAGAAAATTTGTCCATCAGTTATTGAAATAACATTTGTAGGAATATATGCTGCAATATCTCCAGATTGTGTTTCTATTATTGGTAATGCCGTGATACTTCCTCCACCTAACTCATCACTAAGTTTTTGCCGCTCTTTCTAACAATCTTGAATGTAAATAGAACACATCTCCCGGATACGCTTCCCTACCCGGCGGTCTTTTTTTAATAATAATGACATTTCTCTATAAGCAACTGCATGTTTTTGATAAATCATCGTAAATGATTAAAAACATGTTTTCCTTGTTCCATAAAATATTCTGCCATTGAAGATCCTGCATAAGGCGCAATATATTGTAATGATACTGCTTCCGATGCTGTAGCTGTTACAATTATAGTGTAATCTAACGCATCTTTTTCTTCTAATTTTCTATATATTTGTGCAACAGTCGATCTTTTTGCCCTATAGCTACATACACACAAATTACATTATTATTTTTGATTTATTATAGTGTCTATCGCTATTGCTGTTTTACCTGTTTGTCTATCTCCTATAATAAGCTCTCTTTGTCCTCTACCTATTGGAAACATTCCATCTATAGCTTTTTATACCCGTTTGCATAGGCTCTGTTACCGGTTTTCTATCAATTATTCCATAAGCATCTCTTTCTATCGGTAAATATTTTGTTGTTTTCAATATTTCCTTTACCATCTATCAGCTCTCCTAAAGCATTTTACAACTCTTCCTAACAATGCTTCTCCAACCGGTACTTCTGCTACTCTTCCTGTCCCTTTTACTTCACTTCCCTCTTTTATAGCGTTACAGTTACCAAAATACAACTGCTCCTATATTATTTTTCTTCTAAGTTTAATGCCATTCCCATTACACCGTTTGAAAATTCAAGTAATTCTCCTGACATTACTTCACTTAATCCGTATATTCTAACTATTCCATCTCCAACTTCTAAAACTGTACCTGTATTAGAAATATTTAAAGATGTTCTATAATTCTCTATTTCTTCACGAATTACTTTACTTACTTCTTCGGGTTTTGATTCTCACGAAAAAAATACCTCCATTCTTAGAACATTCTCTTCATATCTTCAAGCTGATGTTTTTATCGAACCATCTATGACTTTATTTCCTATTTTCAAAAATTCCACCACCAATGATACTTTCATCTACTTCAAGACTTAACACTATTTTTATTATATTTTTCTAATTTTTCTATCAATTTATTTTTGATCTTCTGAAAGTTCTTTTGGTAAATACTGCAATTACAGGTAATTTACCTTCTTCCTTGTAAACTTCATTCAAAAATTATCTCTAATTAAAGAAATGTACTCAATTCTATCTTTAGACACTACATAATTTAAAACATCTTGTGCATCCTCTCTTAAAAATGGAAACATTTTCTTCAAAAACTTTTTCTTCATTTGTTATTATTGATTCGTAAAAAAATATTTTTACATCTTCCTCTTCTGAATATTTATCATTCAAAGTATTTAACGCTTCTCTTATTTCATCAATATTTCCTTTAGCTTTAGCTGTTTCAAAAAATTGCTACTGCATATCTTTTTGCAATTACATTTTTTATCCATCATTTTTCACCTATATTTTTCTCGATAAAATTATCTATTATTTCATCTTGTTTCTCTGTTATATTTTTCATAACAATTTTTTCAGCTAATTCTACAGCCATTTTACCAACTTCTTGCTCTAATTCTAATCTAGCCTTTGTTCGCATTTTTCAATATCAACTTCTGCTTTTCTCATCATTCTTTCTCTATTCATCATAGCTGAAGAAATTATTTGATCTTTTTCGCATCAGCTTGCTCTTCTGACTTTATAAGAATATCATTTGCTCTTCTTTTTGATTCCGTTTTAAGTCTTTCAGCTAATTTTTGTTCTTCCAATTTTGAATATTCTTCTTGAACGATTTTTCATTTCAGATAAAGCTAAATTTTTCCTATCTTCTAATAATTTACCTATCTTTTTTGCAAAAATTTATTAAAAATAACACTAAAAATTAAGAAGTTTATTATTTGTATAGCCATAGAAAAATCTATATTTACTAATTTTTGAACTTTCCATTTATTTTCACTCCTGTGTTTTTAGTTATTATCCTTTTTAAGAAAATTAATAAGAATGCGATTACTAATGCATAAATTGCTGATGATTCTGTAATTGCTAATCCTGTTATTAATGTTTGCATAATATCTGATTTAGCTTCTGGTTGTCTTGATATTGCTTCTACTGCATATCCTGTTGCTATCCCTTGTCCTAATCCTGCTCCTGCTCCACCTATTGCGGCTATTCCTGCTCCTAATAATGCTGCTGCTTGTACTAATCCTTCCATTTTTATCCTCCCTAAATTTTATTCTTTTATTGGTTTCTTCCTCTATATTTCCCATAGCTAATGATTCTGACACATAAACTGACGATAATATTGTAAATACAAATGCTTGAATGATACCTACAAATAAGTCAAGATAAAGTTGTAAAAACCATAGTACCCCTACTGAAAAATGAAAACAAACCATCTACAGCATTTTTTTGTTGCTGTTTTCTAGTAATGTTCTACCTACTAAACTGTATAACAATCCTGCTATTACTAATCCTGCCAACATATTTCCAAACAATCTCATCGATGTATTTAATACACTTGAAATTTTTTTCTACAATATTTAATGGTAACATAAACCACATCGGTTCAATGTAACTTTTAAAATATTTTTGCTCCAACTCCTTTTTATTGCAGCTATAGTTGATACTATTAAAAACTACTAAAGCTAAACCAATTGTGGTGTTAGGATCTGCTGTTGGTGTCCTGAAGAAATGGTGCATTTCAAGTCCGTGTTCTCCTTTTGTTAAAAATTACAATGAAAGGAACAAAAATAAACTTAAATTTGAAAATAAAATTATTGCAAATAATGCTGAGAAAAATCCAACATATTCTTTCTTTTTATCACCATAAGTTACTAAAAAGTTTTTTTCAATAAATTTATAATATTCTTCCATTATTACTTGTAACTTTGATGGATCTCTCAATGCTTTGTCTTTTGTTTTTCCTATATCTTTTGTACCAAATAAAACTATAAGCATTATTAATATCATAAGTACCCAAGTATTTAATACCGTTTGATTTATTGTAAAAATTAATATTTCCTACCAAAAATTAAATTCTCTTGCCGGTTCTACCAATCCTTCCGGCATTACAAATCTAACCGGTAACACTTTACTAACTAATGCTAGTAATAAATTTACAACTACAGTTAAGATTACTAAAAAAACTATTCAATCCTTAATTTCTTCATTTCTTTACACCTCCTCTCAGTTTTTTTAAGTATAAAGAGAATTAATCAACTCTGTTTTTTTCATTATACTCCCTATTTTTAAATTTTTCAAGTATTATAAAATAACTGTAATTTGCAATGTCTATAGATATAAATGATATGCAAAAATTATGCTTTATTTAATCAGTTACTTTTCTAGTTCTTCTATCATTTGATTTAAACTTTTAAAACCCTCAATACTTTTCTTGATATATCATTATATCTACTACAATATTTCTTTACTGCTCTCTTTAATGCTTTTTAAACTATAAAATCACTTATTTTTCATAAAATTTACTATCTAATCTATGACTTCTCTCTACTATTCCATTTTGCCACAGTGAATACGCACGTCTTCTTATATTTTATCTTCGCTTCCTTTAGCTTAAGATAATAGTATTTTTGTTATCACTCATTTTTCTTTTTGTAAAAAGAAAAAGCAGCTTATTCTCCACTTCTCTCATTTATAAATCATTTTGTTTTCTACTATTGTACAACATCTCTTGCATAATTTTCAATTGACTTTATTTTTCTTGTAACTATTTAAAACTCTTTTCAACTTGTTCTTCTAATAATTCTCTATCAGGAATATATAAAGTATATTTAGAAACAAATATATTATTAGACAAAACTACCAAGTACATATTCTGCCTGTATACTATCATTATCAGTACAAAGAATAATTCCAATCGGCTCATTATCCGCATCATCATTAACTTCCGTCTTATAGTAGTTAAGATACATATTGATTTGTCCAACTGCTTCCGGCATTAGCTTCCCTGTTTTTAACTCAATCAAAACATAGCTCTTAAGTATCTTGTTATAAAATACCATATCAACATAATAATGAGTATTTCCAAGTGTTACTCTTTGTTGTGAGCCTACATACATAAAGCCCTTTCCAAGTTCAAGTAAGAATTTTTCAATATGAGATATTAAGGCTTTTTCTAAATCACTTTCCATAATTGGCTTTTCTTCAGGCAGTCCTAAAAATTCAAATACATAAGGATCTTTTTATAACATCACTTGCCCTTATTTATTTCATTTCCCTTTGAGACTAACTCTATACCTTTTCTTTATTTTCATCTCCTGATGAAAGTAAAAAGTCTTTCAAAAAGTGATGTTTTTTATCTGCCTTTTTAGCTCTCTTACAGACCAATTCGCATTTACAGTTTCTTTTTCATAAAAACTTCTTTTCTTCTCATCGCTTATTGAAAGTAATTCACAATAATGCGACCAACTTAATTTTTCCAGACACTGTCTGGAAAAATTGGAAAACATAAATAGAAATTTCTCATATTAAACAAGTTAGATTTTGAAAATCCCTTGCCATATTCTTTTTGTTAGCTTCTTTGATAAGTCTGTTATTAACTGTTTTTCCATACTCAGCTCTATCAGAATTTCCCTGTTCATCTTCTACGATAATTCGCCCAATCTCCCAGTAAGTTTGAATAAGGATATTATTAACTTCTCTTGCAACTCTATTTCTTGCATTATCCATCAATTCTTTAATACTGCTATATACATCTTTATGAATTTTATCTATTTCATTATTCATGTAGCTCCCACCTCTTTATCTATTATGATTTTTAATTATTGTACCATAAGTATTGAGTGTATTCAATATTATATTACTTTTATAAGTATATAATTTCAAACTCAAAGTATAATACTTTTATAAAAATATATTTTTATTATTATAACACAGACTTACATAAACTCATAAATAATAAAAATATTTATTCTAAAAGAGAGTTATCAACTCTCTTCAATTACCTTAATCTCTTCTTCACTTAACCTATAAAATCTTCCCTCTTTTCCCAGTGCCATACGTTTTCGACTTAGCGAATAGCGACTGAGTTCATGTGAAAATCATTGTCTGAAAACGAGCTTACGCAGAAGCGAGTTTGAGTTTTTTTGATTTTCACAAAACGATGGAGCGTATGAGCTTAGCAAGAAAACGTCGGCACTCAGTCTTTTGCCATACTTTTGGGACGCCAAAAGTATGAAAAGAGCTTTTGCACGCTACAAAATTGCTTTATCTGTCAAGACAAAAACAACTTTAATTAAAAATTTAATCTAAAAAGTGTTTTTAACTCTCTTCTACAACTTTTTATTTCATCATCACTCAACCCATAAAGCTCATATATCATTCTGTCTATTTCTTTATCAGTTTTTTGTTATTTACCATTCTGGTGCCAATCCATCATTAGACCAATATTCATCCATGATACTCTTCTCAAAACTATTTACTTTTTACATCTCTAAATAATGGAGTTTTACTTTCTTTGTAAGGATTATAATTATTACAACTACAACTAAATTCTTTTTAGAGTTTTTATTTTATTATCGACTGTCCAATCAATCAAAGAGATGCCATCAAACTCTTCAACTTTCTCCTCATTCATTTTACATTTGAAGTGCCATTCTACAATAGTTTGATTATCCTTATGAAAAATTGCTTTATATCCCATGCAAGTACTTTTTCCCTTGTATTCCACTCATTAAACCAATGCTTTACTGTTTGACGATTTTTCATACTTAGGACACCAACTCTCAATATAAATTATATTATCTAAAAATATCATCTATTCCCTAAATCTTGTTGTGTAACCCACATTTTAAAACCATAAACGGATGATTTTTCTCTCTTTATACTCATAATTATATCCTTTTTAATTTTTTTCAAAAAACAATCTATATTTCCCTCATCTCTAAAGTTCTAAGTAATTTTTTGTTATCAAATGCAAGTCCACCACCAACAACAACTGATTCTAACGAATTTTTAGCTCTTTTTATTGGTATACGAACTTCCTTTTCTATTAATTTGTCTAAATTTTTAATAAGTGAACCTCCACCTGTTAAAATTATACCATTATCTAATATATCTGCTGACAATTCTGGAGGACATTTTACCTAAAAACTTCTTTTTAAAGCTACAATTATTTTCTCTAACAGAATCTTTTTATAGCTTCATAAATTTCATTTGAAGTAATTTCAATATTTTTCGGTATTCCCGTATTCAAATCTCTCCCTTTTATTTCTGTTTTTAAATTTTCATTTCCTGAAACTTGTATTGCCGTTCCAATGTCTTTTTACATTTTCTGCCGTTTTATCTCCAATTAATAACCCATATTTTTTTCTTAACATATCTTATTATATCTTCATCAAATTTATTACTTGCTACTCTTATAGATTTACTTGAAACTATTTCATCCAACGATAAAAATCGCTATATCAGTAGATCCACCTCCAACATCAATTACTGTATGTCCTTCAGGAAGTGAAAATATTTACTCCAGACCCTAATATAGCTGCTCTTCCTTCTTCAATTAAATATATTTTTTGCCCCTATCGCTGCATCAAATATAGCTTTTCTCTCGATTGTCGTAACTTCTATCGGCACACAAATCATAATTTCCGGTTTAAAAGGAGAATTTCCGTAAATTTTTCGTATAAAAGCGTTTAACATTTCCCTTGTTGCATCTATATCAGTTATAACTCCCTCTCTCAAAGGTCTAATTACAACAACATTATCTAGCAGTTTTTCCCAACATCTCTTTCGCTTCCAATCCTACTGCCACGATTTCTCTTGTTTTTTTATCTTTTTACAACGACAGATGGCTCATTTTAAAACAACTCTTTTTGTTGTTTATCATAAATCAATACATTTGAAGTTCCTAAATCTATCGCTATACTTTTTCACTCTAAAAATTAATAAATTTTTGTCATTCTAGACATTAGTGGTTTCTCTCCCTATCTTTATTAAACAGTTAATAATTCTTTTTCTTTTTATTTAAAAGCATCATCAATTAAAAGCTACAAATTTATCAGTTAATTTTTTGTACTTTATCTTCCCATTTTTCAAATCATCTTCTGTTATTTCACTATCTTTTTCTAATTTTTCTTAATTTATTATTAGCATCTTTTCTTACATTTCTAATCGCAATTTTACCTTCTTCAGCTTCATTTTTTTACCATTTTAACATATTCTTTTTCTTCTATCTTCTGTTAATTCAGGTACAACTAATCTTATAATTCTTCCATCATTTGAAGGATTAAATCCTAAGTTTGCTTTGTAAAATTGTTTTTTTCAATAGTAGGAATTAAAGATTTATCCCAGGATCTATAACTAATAATCTTGCTTCTGGAGCAGATACTGTACCTACTTGATTTAATGGAGTCGGTGTTCCATAAGCTTTCAACTGTAATTCCATCTAACATTTGAAACATTAGCTCTTCCCGCTCTAACATGTGAAAATTTCTCTTTTGTACTTTCAACCGATTTTAACATTTTTTTCTTCTGTTTCATTTAATATTGTATTTAACATTATTATTCCACCTTTTATTATTATAATTTTTAATTTTTATTTAACTACAACTGTTCCTACATTTTCCCCTTGTGCCATTTTTAAAATGTTTCCTTCTTCCAACGCATTAAATACTAATATAGGAATATTATTTTCATTACACAAAGCTAATGCTGTCGTATCCATAACACCCAAATTTTTTAGATATTGCTTCATTAAATGAAACTTTATCATATTTCACAGCATCACTATACTTCATAGGATCTTTATCGTAAATTCCATCCACTTTTAGTTCCTTTTGCTAATACATCTGCATGAATTTCTGCTGCTCTTAATGCACCACACGAATCTGTTGTGAAATAAGGATTTCCAGTTCCACCAGAGAATATAACAACTCTTCCTTTTTTCTAAATGTCTTATAGCTTTTTCTTCTAATAAACGGCTCTGCAACTTGAGGGCATATTAACTGCTGTCATTACTCTTGTTGGCACTCCCAATCTCTCAATTGCATCTTGTAATGCCAATCCATTCATAATAGTCGCTAACATTCCCATTGTATCTCCGGTAACTCTATCAAAGCCTTTTTCCGTACCTGTTGCTCCTCTAAATATATTTCCTCCACCTATAACGATCATAACTTCTACATCTTTTTCATGTACATCTTTTATTTGTTTTTGCAAAACTATCTAAAATATCTTCCGAAAAACCAAAATCTTTGTTTTCCTGCAAGAGCTTCTCCACTTAATTTTTAATAAAAATTCTTTTATATTTAAGCATTTTTCATTCCCTTCTGAACTTTTTAAAAAAAGGGGATTTTAATCCCCTAGCTAATTACTGACCTAATTGTGCAGCTACTTCTGCAGCGAAATCTACTTCTTCTTTTTCGATTCCTTCTCCAACTTTGAATCCGTCAAATGATACTATTGTAAGTGGGGCAATGAATTGCTCGATTGTTACACTATCATCTCTAACATATTTTTTGATTTAATAAACAATTTTTCTTCATAGAATTTTTCTCATTTTTCCTTCTAATATTTTTTTCAATAATATTAGCTGGTTTTCCTTCTGCTTCTAATTGGTGTCTAGCAATTTCTTTTTCTCTTTCTAAGTCATCAGCTGTTACTTCTGAAGAAGTTTGAGTATTTAGGATCCATTGCTGCTACGTGCATTGCAACTCCTTTTTGCTTTCTCTACATTTTCAGGAGTAGCATCTCCACCGTTTAAGCTTAATAACACTCCAATTTTTTTCCACCTAAGTGAGTATAAGTTGTAACAAATCCTTCTGATTTAACAACTTTTACTCTTCTAATATTCATGTTTTTCTCCGATTTTAGCGATTAATTCAGTCAAATGAGTTTCAACTTTTTACCGTCTAATTCGTAAGCTGCTAATTCTTCAACTGTTTCAAATCCTTCCGCTAATGCGATTTTTACTAATTTTTCTCCAAATGATTTGAATTCATCATTTTTTAGCAACGAAATCTGTCTCTGAGTTAAACTCTAATACCGCACCAGATTTATGATCTTCTGAAACTACTGCAAACACTAATCCTTCTGCTGCAATTCTTCCTGATTTTTAGCTGCTTTAGCAATTCCTTTTTCTCTTAACCAGTCAATTGCTTTTTCTATGTCTGCTCCATTTTTCTTCTAAAAGCTTTTTACAGTCAAGCATTCCTGCTCCTGTTCTTTCTCTTAATTCTTTAATAAAGTGCTGTTGTTGTGCCACTTTATTTTTCCTCCAATCAAATATATATTAAATCAATTTTAGTTGTGAATAATTATTCAGTTTCTTCTATTTCTTCAACTTCTTCCTCAACGAAAGTTTCTGAATCTACTACTACTTCTTCTGTTTCTTCTTCATGAAAACAAATCCTTCTACTCCACCATTTCCTTCAACTGCTGCATTTTGCAATTACTGGAAGCAAATAATTTTTACTGATCTAATTGCGTCATCATTTGCTGGAATTCTATAAGTTACTAATTCAGGATCTACATTTGTATCAATTAATGCAATTACAGGTATTCCTAATTTTTTAGCTTCTTCTAATGCTAAGAACTCTTTTTAATATCAACTACGAATAAAAGCAGCTGGTAATTCATTCATATTTTTAATTCCACCGATATTTTTAGATAATTTAGCCATTTTCTTTTTCTTAATAATCCAGCTTCTTTTTTTAGTGTAAGCTGTATCTAAAGTTCCGTCAGCGTCCATTTCTTCTAATTCTTTTAATCTTTTTACTCTTGTTTTTAATTGTTGCTAAGTTGGTTAATAATCCACCTAACCATCTGTGATTTACATAGAATCCTCCAGCTCTTTCAGCTTCTTCTCTTACTGCGTCTTGAGCTTGTTTTTTTAGTTCCTACGAATAATACTTTTCCACCTTCTTCTGAAATTTCTCTTACAAATTCGTAAGCTCTTTCTGTTGAAGCTAATGTTTGATGTAAATCTAAAATATGAATTCCATTTCTTTCTGTAAAGATATAAGGTTTCATTTTAGGGGTTCCATCTTTTTGCTTGGTGTCCAAAATGTGCTCCTACTTCTAATAATTGTTTCATTGTGATTACTGCCATTGTTTTTCCTCCTAATATTTTTGGTTTTGACTCCCACTTATCTTTGATAACAGATTGCAATCGTCTTTGTTGCAACACCCTATCATCAAATAAAACAAAGTGTGATTAATAATCAATATATCTTATCAATTTTTACTATTTTTTTGTCAAATATATCACAATTTATACTTATACAAATTATTTATCTTTTTATTTTTATCATTAATCTTATTTATTTTTCATAATATATTAAATATAAAAAAGGAGCTTTAGCTCAATTTTTACTTTAAATATCGCTTAATTTCATTTTTATACTCCAAAAATTTCGGCATCATAACTAATTCATCTACTGTTTTCGTTTTATCTAATTCAATTTTAATTTCTGTCAAAAATTCTTCCCGGCTTATCGCCCAAAAATATAAATTCTATTTGATAACAAAATTGCTTCATCAATATCATGAGTAATAAAAAGTGTAGACATTTTTATATTTTTCATCAATTCTATATACCAGTTATGCATTTTTTTGTTTTGTTATAGCATCTAAAAGCACTAAACGGCTCGTCCAATAAGGCGATTTCATTTGAAAACATATATGTTCTAAGAAGTGCCGCTCTTTGTCTCATTCCACCCGATAACGATTTTTGGGTAAAAAGTTCCAGTGCCTTCAAGCCCAAATTGCTTAAAATATTTGCTTGCCTTTTTCCTTGCATCCTCTTTTTCTCCACGAATTATTAGAGGTAATGACACATTATCAATTATAGTTTTTAAATGGTAAAAGTAAATCTTTTTGCAACATATAGCTTATCTTTCCCGTTTTTCCTACTATATTTTTCTTCATTCAAATTTACTTTCCCATTTTTAGGAATTATTAGACCTGCAATAACATTGAATAAAGTTGTCTTTCCACCACCACTTGTCCCTAAAATTGAAACAATTTCCCCTTCATACAAGTTGATCGAAACATTATCAATTATCGTATTTCCATTAATTTCAACTGTTACATCTTTTTACTTCTAATTTTTTTATTCCCCATAATTAAAACCTTTTCACTTTATTTTAAATAATCATTTGAAAATCCAAAGCCACTCAGTATTTCTTTTTCAATTAATTTATTTACAAACAACCAATTATAAAATGTATCCCAACGATTTTTATCAATTATTCCCCCAAGATTTTTGCATCTGCTTGATATTTATCTGCTAACCATTTTTGACTTGCTATCGCTAATTTTTTTCATCTACTTCAGGAGCATTTTTACTAAAAATTTTTGCTGCCTCTTCCGGATTTTTCATTGCATATTCATATCCTTTTTTATTGCAGCTAACACTTTTTTTAGCTTCCTCTGGATGAGTTTTTAAATACTCATTATTTTGCAATAATTACGGGACTATAATAATCTAATTCTTTTTCCATAATCTTTAAAATACCAATAATTTGTTTTTAACCCTGCAAGTTCTGTTGCAATACCGTCCCAAGCGTAGTACACCCAAACTGCATCTATATCTGTTTTTAAGACCTGTTACTACATCCGTTACAGTGTTCGGTATCATTTTTTATTTTATTATAATCTCCACCATCATCTGTTACAAGTTTTTATCATTGCTTTTTCAATTTCATCATCCCAAGTTGCATATTTCATACCTTCCATTTTTTAGGTATATCAATCCCTTTTATCTTTTAGAGATATTATTCCAGAAGTATTATGTTGTATAATTGCAGCTACTGCCGTTACTGGAACGGAATCCTCTTTTGCAAATGATTTAGCTAATGTATCTTGAAAACTTATTCCAAATTGTGCTCCTCCAGCTCCAATAAGTGCTGTAGTACTTCCTTCTGGCGGTTGTACAATTTCCATTTTTCAAGCCCCAATTCTTTAAAATATCCCAATTCTTTTCGCTACAAAAAGCCCTGTATGATTTGTATTAGGTGTCCAATCCAAAAACTATACTTATTTTATCTGATTTTTTTCAGCTCCCTCTGTTGCAGCTTCTTTTTCTCCACAACTAATTAAAAACTAACATTCCTATTATCATTAAAAATTTTTTCATAAATTTTAACTCATATATTAATTTAATATATGCTCCTTTCTCTATATTATTTATTTTCATTATTTTTCCCACGGCATACTTAATATTTGAATTTTTCACTAAATACATTAATAGTAAACTTATTATTGAAAATGAAAAATTACTGCAAACATTTTATCAAACGAATACGATTTTTCTCACTCGTGTCATATAAACTCCAAGCCCCTTCAAATCCACCCAAGCCATTCTGCTACAACTGCTCCAATTATAGAATAACTTACTGAAATTCTTAAAGCTTGCAAAAATATCCCATCGAACTCGGTATTTTTTTAAAAGGACAAAGAAATTTTGAAACGAGTGTCGCTCCCATTGTTTTCATTAAATTTAAAGCATCCTTGTCTGTCGCTTTAAAACCATCAAGTAACCCCTACTGTTATTGGAAAAATGATGTAATTACAATTAAAGTAATTTTTGGTAAAAATTCCGTAGCCCTAACCATAGCACTAATAACGGTGCAATCGCTACTGTTGGCACAGTTTGAGTTATAACTAACACTGGATAAATGGACTTATATGCAAAAATCGTGTTTATCCATAATTACTGCCATTACAAATCCTAAAATTATACCAATTTCCAAGCCCTAAAAATGCTTCAATTAATGTTACTTTTTGTATGAAGCATTAATCAACGGAAAATCTTTTATAAATGCTTTCACTACTGCTAACGGAGAGGGCAACATAAATTTAGGAATAATTCCAATTACTGACATAATTTGCCATAAAATTAAAATCGCAACAATTATAATAAACGGTGCTATTTTTATCTATCATATTTTGAAATTTTCTCTTCAATAGTCAAAAATCTCTCCTTTCGGCTTATAATTTATTTTAACATAAGACATCACTCCGGGAGCTCCTGCTTCAACTGCGATTATTTGACATTGTTTAACTATTTCCATAAGCTCATCGTAATCTCCCTCGATTGTCGTTTCAAAAGGTTCCTACAACTGTTTTTTAAATTTTTACTTTCTATATAAGCAATAACTTCATCTACAATACGAACAACCTCTTTATTTTTCAATAACATTAGGTAAAACTTGTATCCTATACTTGCTTCAATCTTTTTTTCCATAAAAACTCCTTTCATTTACCGAATAGAAGCTTATTTAATAATATTTTATTTATATCAAAAATAGATTAAAATAACTTCCCTACGCCGGCATTATCCGTTTCAGGTACTTGGGTTTTAAGTTTTTCACTATTCTCCAGCCTTTCTGCTCCCCAGTATTTCAACATTTCACTCATAGTATACCATATTTTTTTATTTTATATCAAAAAAATATTTTCATCTATTTTTTATAAAAAAATAGAGCAAAGTTTTCACTTCACTCTATTTTTAATTAAATTTATTCAATTTTTAAAAATATTTCTCATTTTCTCTAGAATACCGCTCTAACTCCAATTCCTCCTCTTACATTGTGACCTTTTCGTATCATAACCGACATTTAATGTCAACCCCAAATCTATTTTTCTAATCCAAATTTAAGATCCCCTTTTAAGATTTCCAGTTCTATTTTCTTTTTCTCTTGCCAAATTATACCAATCTGCATTAGTATAATTTACTCTTGCTTTATTGTTTCCTTCGTACACTTTTTCCTAATTCTAATTCATACGCTAATCCTGCACTTAAAGTAAACTTAAATTCTGAATTTATTTTTCTTACTGTATTTCAACTCTGCTCCAACTTCTGGTTTCACTGAAAGGTAATGATTTCCTTTTACTTCTAATCTCATTTCTCCTTTTTGCTCTTTTATCTGCAGTAAATCTTCCGTATTCCACATTTAATGAACCATAAGGCACTAACGATACATGTTCCGACAATCTGTAATCTTTACTTACTTCATTTCTTACACCTATTCCATAAGTATAATATCTTGATTTTCGCTCCAAATATTTGATCAACCACTAAGTATTGTCTTTCCATGTCGTTCATTCCAACAAATCCATCCACTGAAACTTTCCATTTCAAACTTCCGTTATTGTCATATGTTCTTGTTTTTAAACATTCCAAGTTTTAACATATTTTTGATCTTCCACTGATTTTTCCAATGTCATTAAATCTAAATCTGTTGTGAATCAATCCTGTGTACCAACCTGAACTTTGTCCAAGTTTTATCGTTTTCGTCTTCATGAACATAAGCCAAACCGTAAGAATTACTTTCAAAGTCTTTTTATTCCTGCTGTATCTGTATTGAAATCTGATTTCATTCCAAATACTTTAAGTTTATTATTTTTGTTTTGAAGGGTTATTCCAATCTTTCATTTAAATATTCAAACTCTTTACTCAACTGATCTCCACTATTTTTTTATTCTCATTTGTGTATTTGCATATTGGTGACCCATCATTTCATCTGTCGCTTGATACAATAAAAATTTCTTCATTATTCCCAATATTATTTAACTTATTAAATAGTATTTTTCTTTTGAGCCCTAATGCTTCAACTCCATATCTTTTTCTAATCCGTCTAAGAAATTGTATGTATCTGTTGATTCAACTGGTGTCGCTTTTTTTCCCAGCAAATACTGTGTATGGTATTTTAGCTAAATACATATTTTTTTATAGCTCCAGTATCTTCATCTTGTTTAATAGTTGACATCCAAGTTAAAGAACCTGAGTAAATATACCATTTTTTTCAACTTGGGGATTATCAGTAATTACATCGTTATATGATTTTTGTCCCTCCATTTTTTTCTGTATAAATTTTAGGATCAACTTATATATTTACTATTAGTATATTTAGCTGCTTCATTTCCAACTATTAAATCTACTTCTGTTAAGTTTTTTTAAGTTTTTAAGTCCTTCTATAGGTTTAGTAAAATTAATATTAGAAGTATCTATATACATTGCAAAGTGAATTTACTGTTTTTATCTGTTGTACTTGGAGTTACCGTCTTATTTTTTTCTAATTTTTCTATAGTTCTAGAATCTACAGTTACTAAATTAGGTGCTTTAATCGGTTTTTCATTAGGGAAGTCTATTATCGTATATTCCTTTTTCATCTAGTCTAACTCCTCCTAACTCTTTATCAAGTTGACTCTTATTTTTCATCAAAAGCACTTGAACCTTTTCCTTGTACAGATATTTTTGCTCCTGCAAAACTTGCTTCTTTTTATCAGCACTTATAACAAAATTTCCGTAGTTTTTAATTATTCCTTTTTTTATCTCCTGCTCCTGCTTGATATATTCCTTTACTATTTTTAGCATTTAATCTAATTTCAGAACCCGGATGGTTTTCTATAGTTGCTCCATTTTTACAACGATACCAACTAGATTTTTCTAGTCCTTCTCCATCAGATATAATTTTTCCAAAGTTATGACCTACAGCTTTATTATCAAGATAAATTCCTGTCGTATTACTTGCTGATAAAATTATGTCTCCTCTGTTTACTAAAGTAGAATTTTCTTCTGTTGCAAACATACCTATAGAATGTTCTCCTGTAACTTTTTATTATTCCTTCATTGACAATATGTCCTGTGAATGGAGTTTTTGGACTTCCATCTTCATTTTTTTATCCATCCTTGCAGGAGTATATCCTCCAGCCATACCTATAGCATATTTTTACTTCTTTGTATTTTTTTCTTTTATCATACATTGAAGCTCCAACTTCAATAGTTACTCCTGAATGGTTAGTAGCAACTTTACTTGCATCAGCAGATGTACTATAAATACCGACATTTGCTTTTTCCTACTTTGAAATCTATATTTTCCATAGTTATCTATTTTACCAGCACCATAAATTCCGTAGTTTTCATCACCTGTTGCTTTTTAAAGGAGTATGATTTTTCTACTCTTCCTAATTTATCTTTAGAATAGATAAATACTGTATCACTTCCCTAAATCTTTTAGTTAGTGTTGCTCTTGAAACTATTGTATTATTACCTTGTTCATTATTATTTATAAGCCCATATCCACTATCACCAATAGAAATATTTCCTAAAAAGATTTATACTTTTCCCTCTACCAGCAGCATAAATTCCAACAGCTTTATTTGTTCCTACATTTAAAATACTTCCAGCTTTTTAAAGTTACATCTTTTTGAATTAGAATAAATTCCAACAGCATTCTCAGAAGTTTCTACCTTAGCTCCTGTTTCTAAAAGTAACTTCATGTCCATATATACCAATTGAATTTTTTTCCCAACTGTTATATCTCTCTTATTTTGTTATAGTTGTTACATCTTCTTTAGCATAAATTCCTATATTAGGATTATCATCACTATCTGCATCAGATACATCTATATCTCCTTCGTTCACAACAGAAGTTAAAGTATTTTTTTATTTGCTACTATTCCATATCCTTTTTAATTCGGTAGTCTTTATAGTTCCTTTATTAGTAAATGATCCTGTTCCATTAGCTAAAATATTAGTTAATCCACCTATCGTATTTGTTGTATTATTAATTTCAACATCAATGTTATTAACTAAATTATTTCCGTCAAAAATAATTCCAGTAGCCTTACCTGTATTACTTCCTTTATAATTTAATATTAATTTCTTTCCTGCTGTTGCATCAATTTTTGAATTATCTTTCAAGTATATTCCTACACCAAAATCTTTGACATTAACAGTTAAATTATCTGTTAGTTTAACATCTGAATTTTTGAGCATAAGTTCCTATTCCTTCTGCTCCTACTGTTATATTTCCAGCTAATTCTATAATTCCTCCTTCATTATTAGATGTATTGGTTGATTTAACTGATATTCCAGCTCCATTATCTCCAAGAACTATATCGCCAGTATTTTTTTAACAAGTACTTTACTTCTATCCTTATCACTATTATTTTTTTACTGATATTCCTATAGAATCTTTTCCTTTAATATTTATTGTACCTACATTTAAAATATCTACAACATTTCCTGTTGCTCCTGCTTTATCTGTTCCAAATGTTACAATCTCACTTGGATTTACTTTTGATGAAGCATTTGCTGCAATTCCTATACCTTTTTTTCTCCTATAGTTATAGTTTTATTATTTATTAATTTACTTCCATTTGTTCCAAATATTCCAACTCCTGCATTAGTCATTTCAATTTTATTTTTTTATTTTCTATTTTTCCATAGTTTACTGACATGGCAACTGTAGAATTACTTCCTGTTAAAATACCATTCTCTACTTTTTATAATTCCACTATTCACAAATCCAGTTTCATCATTAGATGTTGCATTTTAAGTCAGATTTTATACTTAATCCTTGTCCAATTATTGCATTATTAGCATCTCTTGTAATAGTAACTCCATCTTTAATATTAACTAATGTTTTTCTTAATGAAATATGATTATATCCATCATTTTTCATCATTAATACTAATATTTAAAGTTCCTGCCAGAGCTTTAGGTTCAACATTTAAAGTTCCATCTGTTATAAGTGATTTAGTCCAAAAAAATATCCTTGTCCATTATCTTTTTGTATTGTAACATCTTTAAATAGTTTCTTATCATCATCTTGATTAGCTAATAGGCTTTTTTTACATAATCATCAGTACCATTCCACGTCATTACAGCACCTGTATTATTTTATATGTCCCTAAATTAATACCATCTTTTTATATTTACTGTTACATACTCTTTAAAACCTTTATATTTCCCATTAGGCTGTTTGTAGTCATTTACATTAGTTATATCAATAATTCCATCATAAAGATTAAAAAGCTGTATCTCCTGTTATTTCAATTACAGAGCCTTTATCATCTGCATAAACTGGTGCTGTCTTATTATATTTTTGTTGAGTCATCAAAATTATTTTTTAACTTCTATAGTTCCTCCAGCAAATTTAACAGTACCACCATTAGTAGCAACTAATCCATTTCCTACTCCGGCTTTTAATATCACTATTTTTTTACCTTGAATTTCTACTTCTCCACCATTAGTAGCATAAGCTCCCATTCCATTAATTTTTAGCATTACCTGTTATAACTACTTTTAGAATTTTTTTAACAGCTTCAGTACCATCTTTTTCCAGAACCACCTTTACCTGATGCATAAGCTCCAACATTATTATATTTTTTTCAAGTTTAGTAGTTGCATCATCTGCTGCCCATTCGTCTACAGCCTCAATATTTCCATTTATATTAATATCCCCATAGCTTACTGTTTTATGTGCCCACATCCGTATCATCTTTATAGTTATGTTCAAATTTATTTGCATAAGCTATTATTGAACCAAATCCATAAGCTTTTTGTATCTTTTTGCAGTTATTTTTTTCCACCTTCAGCCATATATGCAACTGGTCTTACTTCTACCTTCTTATCTTGATCTTCATAACCTATTTTAGCTGACATTTCTAAAGGGACACCAAAGTTTTATTTCTGATTTTTTTCATTTTTAAGTTTTTCTATTGTATCTTTTGATATTCCGTATTCTGAACCATCATATTTTAATCTTCTTTGTTGAGCTTCACCATCTCCCCAAGTTCCTTTAGCTAATGCTAAAAATTGTTCCTGTTGCAGCTTTTATTGGCATTATCATCAGCTGAACTTACTAATTTATTATCAGCGTAGTCTTTTTGATTTTACATTATAATCCTTTATAGCTTCTGTTCTTATAGGAACAGTTGCTACATCTACTAATCCAGCTATTGGGTTTCCCATTTTTTTATCTAAAACTTTATCTGTATGATGTTTACCATCTTTTTCTGTTTCTGCTATTGCTACATCTATTTGAGTTCCTCTTTCAGAAACTAACATCATATTTTTCTTAGAATATTTACCGAAAGTTGCATCAATATCATTTTATATAAAGTGCATGAATTGGATCATTTTGTTGAATTAATACATCTCCTTTTAAATCTTTTTCAACATCTATTCCTTTTCTTTGTCCTGATTGAGCTAGTACAACTACGTTATTTTTCTACAAACTTATCTGAAGTACCCCCTTTGCTCCTTTAGCTGTTTGCTGTGTTGCATCTGCATCAGTATCTGATGAAAGTCGCTCTCCAATTCTTGCAGAAGGTTTTTATTTCTCCTTGGTGTATTCCTATTTTTTTGTAGATTTCCAAGTTGTATTCGCTAATCCATCCCCCTCAGTACAATTTGTTTCTGTTTGTGGATAGTCAGCTTTAACTATTTTCTTTCCTTCTAATGTTTTTCCTTCACTATCATCAGGAATTAAATCTGCAAAATATAATATTATATTATTATCTCCATATGAATTAACAGCATTATCCATCCTTATTACAGGTGTAAGTCCTGTTTTGATATACATCTTCTCTTACTCCACTATATTTACCTAATAATTTTTGGAAATTTGGTGCATACCCAAGACCTGAGTAAAAATATATTTCCCGAACCTTCAAAATTAACCTTAGAATTATTAGTAATATTGTAACTTCCTGAAATACCAACTAAATTATATATAATATTTCCATTAGTTTTTACTTCTACATTTACTCCTTCTCCTAAATAAGCCGCTCTTTGATATCTTGATCTAGAATCTTCTTCATTAAACAAAACATAAGTAGTTGTTGGTAGCATATAAAATAAAAGTATTTTTCATCATTTTTGAAATTCACTTTAACATTTTTAAAATTTAATTTACCAGAATGCCATGATTCAATAGAAAACATTGTAGCTCTTCCCCATAAATTCCCTTCAATATTTTTGAAAAGTCCCATTCCAAACACTGTGTATTCCTATTACCCCATTCATATCTTTATAATCAACATCTACTACCCCTGGTTTTTCATCTATATCTTTTCCATTAGCATCTTTTTCAACATTCCCAGCTAAATTAAAAATTTTCTTTTTCCCATCTATAGCTCCATATATAAACCCTCCAACCTTTGGATCTTTTATATTTTTCACTAATTCTTTTATCTTCTGGCATTGAATCAAATTCAGCAGTAGTATTTGCCTTCATATATGGATTTTTTTAACGAATACCAACGCTCCTAACCTTTTTGCCGTTATTCTTTGCTTCTACAATAGTTCCATCAGACTTAATTCCACCAGAACTTGCCGTAAATTTTTTTCGCCATTATGTCCTGTCCATAATTTTTTTCATATATTGCGTCCGTTACATTAGGACTTCCATATAATCCTTCTCCTGTATTATCATCCCTTCCAGTAGTGTATGTTAAAGAATAATTCTCCCTTCAAGTTGTTTTATATTGTGTATATCTATAATGAGTAAACAGATTTGTATTAGGTTTAGGTATTTCTACTGTTACTTTTACTTCCTCAGGTTTAATTTTAGGTATCTCTTCTACCTCTGGAACATTTAACGAAATGTTTACTTCTGCTGGCACTCTTGTTTCAATTTCTTCAACACTAACAGGCTTTCTTCCAACTTCTTTTTGGTCTTACTGTTGCATCTATACTAAGACTTGCTATTGGCTCTTGTTGACTTCTATTACTTGCTATTCCATAGCTACTTGTTGTTACTCCTCCAGCTTTTCTTATGCTTGATGTTGCTGATTTTTGGCTCTACTTTTTATTCCTTTTTCTATTCTTTCTTTTTCTTTTAAAGTTGTATATTTTTTTCATAACTTGTACTATCCGGAGATATATTTCTTTCATAAAGATCTTTACTTCTTTCAAACACTTCTTCATAAGGATATTTTTTCTTTTTATCCCCTCGTCCACTATATTTTCCTTTGTTACTACCAACAAAAAGTATTTACCCCAAATTGCCAAGAACTCCAAGGTGATTTTTACCACTTGATCTCCTTGCTCCATTAGTTGAATTAACTCTATACTTTTATTTTTTTAGTAATTTAGTATTTTCTTTTTGCCTTTATAAACAACTCTTTTATTTCTGTTGTTGTATTTTTATATCTGCCTTTGATTTTGATATTTCTTTATCAAGTATTACATTTGATAAACTTAAAACTCCCGTCAATAAAAAGCAATTAAAAGTCCACTCTGTATAACTTACCCTTTAACTCTTTTAGCATAACTTCTAAGCTCTTTTTCTAATTTTTCTCAAATTATTACTCATTAATTTATACCTCTTTCTCAGTATTATACTTTGTTTTATCTTGTAAATGCTTTAGTTATTTTTATACTATTATATCCTATTTCCTATTTTTTTCAAGTATTTTTATTTATAAAAAAATTATTTTTTATTCTTTATTGTTGTACTACACCCAAAATCTTGGACACAAGATTGGATGTGTAGTTTTTGCCTAAATTAACAAGAAAAAGATAAAATTAAGATTTTTTAAAAAGAAAACAAAACGAAAAAAATCATATAAAGAATTATCAACTAATTTCGGTATTAGAATTTCTAACATAAAATATTTAATAGCTTTAATTAAAATTCATGGTTTTGATATATTAAGAAAGAATAAAAAAATAGAATATATTCTAAAAGAATTTAAAACAATATGTAATTGATAGAATTTTACTTAATTGTGAATCTATTCATTCTGTTGCTTTTAGATATTTGATTAATTTCTGCTAAAATTTTTATCAAATTGGGTTTCAAAAATATAAAAAAATACTGATATTATCAACAAAATAAAAATTATCATGAAAACAAAAAAATAGTTCATATCAAAAAAATATTTAAAAGAAAAAAATATAATACAAAGTATGTCTAAGAAGGAAATAGTTTAGATAATGGATTAATGGAGTATTTTTTTAGATTGTTGAAATCAAAAAAATATTTAAAAGAGAAAAAAATGTAATACAAAGTATGTCTAAAAAGGGAAATAGTTTAGATAATGGATTAATGGAATATTTTTTTAGATTGTTGAAATCAAAAATATTTTTATAATCAAGAAAATAAGTATAAAAGTTTAGATGAATTAAAAATAGAGCAAAATACTCATTTTGCTCTATCTATTTATTGGATAAGTATATTCTAATCTTAGATAACTAGATTTTTCTCCGTGATTATTTTTTTATTGTGTATTCACAGTAAATTTTTCTTATAAAAATCTCTATATTTTTAAGAATTTTCTTCATTTTTTTAAAAATCTTTCTCATTTTACCTAAAATACCGCTCTAACTCCAATTCCTCCTCTTACATTGTGTCCTTTCGTATCATAACCGACATTCAATGTCAACCCAAATCTGTTTTTCTCTAATCCAAATTTAAGATCCTTTAAGATTTCCAGTTCTATTTTTCTTTTTCTCTCGCCAAATTATACCAATCTGCATTAGTGTAATTTACTCTTGCTTTATTATTTCCTTCGTAAACTTTTCCTAATTCCAATTCATACGCTAATCCTGCACTTAATGTATACTTAAATTCTGAATTTATTTTTCTTACTGTATTTTCAACTCTGCTCCAACTTCTGGTTTTCACTGAAAGGTAATAATTTCCTTTTACTTCTAATCTTACTTCTCCTTTTTGCTCTTTTATCGCAGTAAATCTTCCGTATTCCACATTTAATGACCCGTAAGGTACTAACGATACATGTTCAGACAATCTATAGTCTTTACTTACTTCGTTTCTTACACCTATCCCGTAAGTATAATATCTTGATTTTTGCTCCAAATATTTCGTTCACAACTAAGTATTTTTCTGTCCATGTCGTTCATTCCAACAAATCCGTCCACTGAAACTTTCCATTTCAAACTTCCGTTATTGTCATATGTTCTTGTTTTAAACATTCCAAGTTTTAACATATTTTGATCTTCCACTGATTTTCCAATGTCTTTAAATCTAAATCTGTTGTAAATCAATCCAGCATACCAACCTGAACTTTGTCCAAGTTTTATCGTTTCGTCTTCATGAACATAAGCCAAACCGTAAGAGTTGCTTTTCAAAGTCTTTTTATTCCTGCTGTATCTGTATTGAAATCCGATTTCATTCCAAATACTTTAAGTTTATTATTTTTGTTTTTGAAGGGTTATTCCAATCTTTCATTAAATACTCAAACTCTTTTATTTAATTGATCTCCACTATTTTTTTATTCTCATTTGTGTATTTGCATATTGGTGACCTTTCATCTCATCAGCAGCTTGCGTTAGTAAAAATTCTTTCATTTTTACCGATAGAATTTAGTTTTATTATACAATTCTTTTTCACGAGAATTAATGGCTTCAACTCCGTATCTTTGTTCAAGTCCATCTAAGAAATTGTAATTTGCTCCTTTTTCATCTCCATTTTTCCCATCCCTGCAAATTTTGTATAAGGAATTTTCGCCAAATACACTTTTTCTAATATTATCTTCTTCCGGTGTTACTAAAATTGTTTCCTATCCAAGTCAAAAGCACCTGAATAAACATTCCATTTTTCAATGTTTGGATTAGTTGCAATAGCATCGGCAAATGGTTTCAGTATATTTTCTTTTTATTTCTATCGCTTTTAGAATTTGTATATCTCGTTGCTTCTGTCCCAAGTATTAAATCTGTTTCTATCTCATCCCCAAGATTTTTCAAGCCCTTCTATCAGATTTGTTTGTCTTATTCTGATGTATCTACATACATTCCTATTTTTACTAGCTTTTTGATTTTGTATCTTTTTCTTTTTGACTCGTCAATTTCAAATTTTTCAATTATTTTATTATCTTTATATTTTTCAATAACTAATGGATTTGAATTATTTATATTTTTCTCAATTCCTTCAATTTCAATATTTTTATTATCAATTATTACTTCCCCAGTCCCTCTATCTTTAAATACTTTTTATTTTTTACCGAATCGTCTGCTAATCCTTTTTCTCCTTCTATTATATTACTTTCTTTTTATTCTTGTATTCGCTATTATTGTTGAACTATTCAGTGCTTTCGAGTGCTGTTGATGATGCATATTCTTCAATTTCTCCCTTTTTAGACAACCAAACTCCCGTTCCATCGCTCGCTAATATTCTTATTGTTCCATAATTTTTAGAACTGCTCCATTACTAACAAACGCTCCAACTGTTTTTTATTGCATCTGCTTTCCCTAAAAATTGTTCCATTATTTATTCCTATAGCATTGTGATCTAAAAACATTCCAACAGAATTTTTTTACCTTTTTAATATTATTTCTCCATTATTTATTGCTGTAGATCCTGCACCAACCGCATACATTCCTACTCCAAATTCCCCTTCAACCTCAATTTTTCCCTGTATTTTCATTTATTACTTTTCCTACATTTTGTATTGTCCCATTTTCTGTATTATAATATCCTGTCGCCATTCCTATTGAATACAATCCATCTTTTTAGATGAATTTCCTACTTTTTATAGTCGCAAAATTTTTTTAGAATCCTTTAGCTCCCATACTATATATTCCAATATTCCCTACTCCATTTCTCATATCTATGTCAGCTTTATTTTCAACCTCACCTTTACTATAAATTGAATAGTTACTATTACCTATCGTATTTATCTTTGTATTATTATAAATTTTTACTGTTTATATCATTAGAATAAAGGAAAATCGTATCATTATTTAAATTTACTGTATCTGTTTTTTTGAGGTAATCGTATTTGTATCTCCATTATTTACAATACCGAAAGTCCCATCACCTAAATTCATATGTGAAAAATTAGAAATTAAATTTTGGTTATTTCCTGCCAGCATAACTCCTGTTGAGTTGTTAGACAAAGTTAATTTTCCCTTGTAAAATAGAATTTCCACTCGCTGAATATATTCCTATAGATTTGTTACCTACTTCAATATTAGAGCTTGTATCAGTTAAAAATTTTATGACCATACATCGCAATATCATTTTCGCCAACACTTATTTTTCCCACTATTTTTAAGTGTAATATCTGCTTTTTCAGTATACATTCCTAATCCTGCTTCCAGCAAATTATCCGATGACCCTATTTTTTATTTCTCCTAAATTTTCCATCGTATAAGTTCCATTTCCTAATCCAAACATTCCTAATGAATTAGCTCCACTTAATTCAATTTTACCTCCAGCTTCATTTTTACCTCTTTTGTTGAAAATTGACTATTAAAAATATATTCCTTTAGCTTTTTTTAGCTTCCGATTTTATGCTTCCACTATTATAAATACCGTTTATTGCATTATTTGTACCTGTTTTTAATACCTTTATAGAAAATACCACTAAATTTTCTCCTATTTTTTTATATTTCCACTATTTCTTATTTCTCCATCTGCCTGTGTTGTACCATCATTTTCAATTAAATAAAGTCCAACCGAATCTTTATTTACAGAAATTTCATTTTTATTTAATATTTTTTTCCTCTTTTTGTATACATTGCAACAGAACTATCTCCAGTCAAATTAATAGTTCCTTCATTTTCCAATGTAATATCAGCAGAAGGATTTGTGTCGTTATTTTCTTGTCCTATAGCTAATTGATTTTCAAGTGTTCCACTAATCGTTTTTCATTTTTTATTTTTATTTCTTATTAACTCAATTTTTATTATATTTTTTTCATTTTCATCATCTAAATTTATATCACTATCTAAAAATACTTTTCCATCTATTATTGAAAATGGAATATATCTATTAGTTGAAACTACCTCTATATATGGATTATCTGGAAATCTATCAGGTATTTCACTTAATTTTACATTTGCTTTTACCTAATAACATCATTCTACTTTTTTTCTGACATATTCAATTTTAACTTACTACCGTTATTATGTTGAAAATTATCATTGTACCAATTCATAAAATTGTAATTCCCAGAGTTATATTCGTTAAATCATAATAAAATACAGTTCCTCCATTTTTTTACATTTACAGTTACATCTTTATTTACAATTATTTTTTTCCACCCGGAGCTGCTTGGCTATAATTTGTATAAAATGTTAGTGACTGATCTTCTGTATTCAACACATTATTATCATTTAATGTTATTTCTCCACCCTTATCTGCAAATACATTAAATGCTCCATTTTTGCTGTTATATTTGCATTTGATATTTTTATAGTTGATGTTTTTTGTAAATTAGGATTTTGTACTTTTATTTTTAGCAAATAACCCCGCAGATTTAGAGCCATCTACAGTAATATTCGCATTAGCTGTACTTTCTATTTCTCCACTCAATTACTATAAATAGCAATCGCTCCTACTCTATCAGTAGATGTTGACCCATTAAAAGTTATTTCTCCTACATTTACAATTTTTCCCATCATCGTAAGAATGAAGGGCTTTTTGTTGAATTTCCACTTACTTCAATTTTTCCTTCATTTGTCATAGAAGCTGGTCTAACTTCTCCTTTAGCGTCTACTAAACCTCTACTCAATATTGCCGTTGATGATGTAGCATCTGTTAATTTTTATACTCCCCTCATTTTTACATTTTTGACTTGCAGCTACTTGAATTGCAGTATTTTTCTTCTCCACCTATTATCTCAAAATTACTATGTTCTCCATTTTTTTGACAAAGTTGCTATTTTTATTTTTTTAATCCATTTACTACTACTAAATTATTCTGTTTCCCATTTATTGATTTTTAAATTAAAATTTTCTATATTTACTGTATTTTTCTGTATTTGATATAGTATCAAAATATAAATTCCAGTATTTCTTTCTCCTGATAATTCCATATTAAAATACGATTTTTCTAATTTACCATTATATTCTCTTTCAAATTTTCTAATATTAGGAGTAAATATAGCTCCCTATTTATTTTTCCCTATTATTTTTAAAGGTTTATTTAATTGAATAATTCCTTCCCTTCTGCTCTCGCTGGTAAAAATAATTTGTTTCTCCGTCTAATATTAAATTTCCTTCATTTTTAAAAATATGATGTATTTCTTACCTCTATTATCCCTCTATTACTTTTTCCATTAATAATTATATCCCCTTTATTTTTCAAAGTATGACATATTTTTCTCACCGTTCAGATTCGCAATCATTGATACATAATTATTATTGTTTACTGTTATTTTACCTTCATTTATAAAATCTAAACTACTCTTACTTGTATGATTTGCTAATTTTTACGACTGTTGTTAAATTAGAATCTACTACTACATCCGTATTTTTCTTTTTTAAAGTTAATTTAGTTTTTTTGATTATCTCCTGTATTCAATTCAAATATATTAGTAATTATTTCTTTTTATTTCTCCTTTAGAAACAATATTCATATTTGAAATTTCAAAATTATGCCCTCCACCGGCTCTGATTACCATAGATCCGTATCATCTTCATACTCATATTTATTATTCAAATTTGTATCATATGTAAATACTTGATGATGATCCGCTCCTTCTATTCCGGTAAAAACTGTATTTTTCAGATTTTATTGTAAACTCATCTGTATTATTATGAATTATCTCTATTGTTTCCCTTACCGTTTTTTACCATTTATATTTGTTTTGTGATATTGGACTTGCAACATCATTTTTCCATCTGTCCTACTAATGTTCCGCTTTCTCCATTTCCTTTTTATATTAGCATAATCAGCTTGACTTATCACTGTTCTTAGACCTTTACCTGCATTTTTCGTATCTCTTGCTCTTGTTGGAGGTGCAGGTTTTACTTCATCATTTGGTATCTCAAAATGTGGTAATTCTATATTTCTAAAAAACAATTTCCTTATCTCCATCCACTCTTATATTTTTCCGGCTTTTTCAACTTCTCTAGGTTTAACTCCTATCATAAATCCTATTTCTACTATTGGCTCGTCCACTCTTTTTTTAATTGTGTAATTCCATAATCTAATCCACTTTGTGTATTTTGATGAATCAATAGACTTATCCATAACTTCAAATACTTTACTATATTTTTACTTATTGGCGATACAGTTTTATGAAAATATATCATTACTTCTATTATAAGTATTTTTCATATAAATATCTCTCAAACTTGTCCCCTCTTCCACTATATCTCCCCTTATTACTACTAATAAAAGTATTTACCCCAAATTGCCAAGAACTCCAAGGACTTTTCACTACTTGATCTCCTTGCTCCATTAATTGAATTAACTCTAAACTTTTATCTTTTAATAACTTATCATTTTCTTTTTTTGCCTTTGTAAACAACTCTTTTTATTTCTGCTGTTGTATCTTTTTATATCTGCCTTTGATTTTGATATTTTCTTTATCTAATGTTGTATTTGCTAAACTTAAAATTCCCATTAATAAAAATGCAATTAAAAGTCCACTCATTATAGCTTACCCCTTTAACTCTTTTTGCATAACTTCTAAGCTCTTTTCTAATTTTCTCAAATTATTGCTCATCTATTCATACCTCTTTTTTTATTATATATTTGTATGTTCTTTCCTTATGTAAAACTTAGTTCAAATTTTGTATATACTTTATTGTATCTTATTTTTAAGATTTTTCAACTTTATTTTTTTAATTTTTTTCTAATATTTTTTCAACAATTTCATCTTCTGTCATTTCCGATAAATTATAAATAATATAATCTGTTTCTAAACCAAGTCATTTTGACGCTTTGCATATCTACGACTTTCTCTTTTCACATTTTCAACTGCCTCATCTAAACTCACTTTACCGTCAAAATACTCAAAAATTCTTTATATCCAATCGCACTTATCTTATACAGTTTATCTTTATAATTATCATAAATATATTTTGCCTCATCTAACATTCCTTGCTCCAGCATAATATCTACACGCATATTAATTCTATTATAAAAGCTCTTCTCTATCTCTCACTAAAAATATTTTTAAAAAAATTATAATTATTCTTTCTCACATTTTTTTGTACAATTTCACTAAATTTTTTCCCCTGTTAAAAGACAAACCTCAATCGCTCTAACAAGTCTAATTTTTATTTTTGTTTATCTATCTTATTATATGCTTTTTCATCTAATATTTTCAATTGTTCCTGAAGCTCATACAAACTTTTTCATTTAATTCATTTCTAAGTTTTTTTCATCTTTTTGTCGGTAAATTTGAAAAATCCATCCGTTATTGCACGAATATACAATCCAGTTCCACCTACAAGTAAGATATTTTTATTATTTTCATCAAAGTTATTCAATATTTCACTTACATCTTTTTCAAAATCTCCAACACTATAATCTTCTCCAATTTCAACAATATCTATTAAATGATGCTTCACTCCTTGCATTTCGTCTTTCGTTATTTTTGCCGTACCTATATCCATCTTTTTTTATACTTGCGATGCATCTGCCGATATTATTTCTGCTTTTTAGTATTTTTTTGCTAATTTTATTGACATATTCGTTTTTCCAACAGCTGTAGGCATGCAATAACTATTCCATTATATTTTTCATACTTTTTCCCTTTTTATTAATATTAAAATAATTTTATTTATATAAATTTTCTATATATTTACTTCTTTTTACCCTTTTTCATCATATACAAAAATTGGATTTTCTATTCTTAACCCTTTTTTTCCCCATCTTTAATTCCTTCAATTAAACAAATTTTAGCATTTTTCTCCTCTTTTTGTAAAAAAATATTTATTAATCTTTTCGGCTCTAATCTGTATTTTCTCATAATTTCAAACACTTCAACAAGTCTTTCCACACGAAAAACCATATTAAAACTTCCCCCATTTTTTCAGTACAAACGCACTCGCTTCAACAATTTCTCTCAAACTCAAATTAACATTGTGTCTTGCCATTGCTAATTGTTCTAAATCATTAATTTGAGTAATATCACCTTTAAACTCAAAATACGGAGGATTTGTAACAACGACATCAAACTCATCTCTCTTAAAAAAATTTCTCTATAATTTTTTTATATCGCCTTGCATTATTTTTACCTCTATCTTCAAGTTCATTGTTTTGTACATTTTTCTTTTGCAATGTCAGCTATTATCTCTTGTAATTCAACTCCAACAATTTCAGCTTTAGAACGATTTGCTAAAATTAATGCAATTACTCCACACCCTGTCCCAATATCTAATATTTTTACTTTTTCTATTTATCTTTACAAAATCACCAATTAATACCGAATCTAATGTAAAAATTTTTGAAAATCATTTCTTTGTATAATTTTCATATTTTTTTAACATCGTTTTCCGTTCTTTCTCCTGTTTTTCATATTTCCTCATTTTTATTTTAATTTATTTTTATTATATTATAACTTTATTTCTTATATTTTTACCACATTATTATTTTTGATTATAGCAAAAATATTTATTTTCGTATTTATTAATTTTTAATTAAAGTTGTAAAAACAAATAAAAAGAGTATATTTTTGAACTGTATTTTTATATTTACCCTTTAATGATTTTTAAAATACAACTCAAATATACTCTTCCTAAAATTTATATCGTTATTCTTTTTGTTTTATTATTTTTAATTTACTAATCCTTTTTACCTCAATATGTCTAAGTTTATCATCTACGGACATTCCTGCCTCATCTCTTGCTCTTTCATACCAAATTTTAGCCTCTTCAAATCTTTCTCTCATTTCATATAATTCTGCAAGATTATACATAGAACCTAAATACCCTGCATCAATGGCTTTAAAATACCAAGCTTCTGCTAAGTTAAAATTCCCTAATATAAAATTTAGATAACCCATATTATTTAAAGCTCCAATATGCCCGTAATTTATAGCTTTTTCATACATTTTTCTGCTTCTTCGTATTTCTTTTTCTTTAAAATAAATTACTGCTAAAAGCATTCATACAATGAGAATCTTCATTTTTTTATACCTTCTAAAAAAATATTTTTGCATTTTTCTATATCGCTTTTCTCATCATATAATACTCCTAAATTATAGCATGCCTCTTTACTATCTAACTTTAATGCTTTCAAAAATATTCTTCTGCTAAATCAATTTTTCTTGCTCCTTATATAACAATCCCAAATAATTCATAGAAGCTCCATCATTCAACTTTGCCATTTCTAAAAAAACATTTTTCAGCTAAATCTTTTTATCTGTATTCATATAAAGTACACCCAAATTAAAACATAGCTCTAACATTTCCATTTTCAATCGCATTAAAATAAAATTTTTGTGCTCTTTGAAAGTCCCCTATTGTTGATAATAAAACACCCAAAATCATTTTAATGATTCACTATCTTTAAATTTTTTTCTATCATTTTTAATTTTTTTATCTATTTCATTTAAAATTTCTTGTTTATTTAAATTATTCATTTTAATTTTTACTCCACTGTTACTGATTTTTGCCAAGTTTCTTGGTTTATCTACATCATTTCCTTTTAATTTTTGATAAATAATAAGCAAGTAATTGATGAATTATAATTGATAAAAATCCAGTATAATCATCTTCTACTGCTGGAATATAAAACACTTCATCTGCTACTTCTTCAACAAGTGTATTCCCTTCTTTTGCTATCGCAATAACAAATGCTCCTCTTGCCGCAACTTCTTTTTTATATTAGATACTGATTTTTTTCAAATAAATTTGATTGAGTTACATTTATTACAACTGGTACACCATCATCAATTAAAGCGATTGTTCCGTGTTTTAGTTCTCCAGATGCAAACGCCTCCGAGTGAATATAAGAAATTTCTTTTTGATTTCAACGCACCTTCTACAGCTATTACATAATCAAGACCTCTTCCTAAATAGAACATACTATTTTGATTTTTTATTTTTTTCTGCCACAGCTTCTACTCTATCTGCATAAGTTAAAACTTCTTGCACTCCTGCTTTTTATTCTATATAATGATTTTTATGTCGTGTTCGTATTGTTCTCTCGTTATTTTTCCAAATTTCATGCGTGTATCTGTCGCTAATAAATATAAAATAACCATTTTGAGTTGTGTACGCTTTTTGTTGAAGCTACTGCAATTTCAGAGCCCCTGCCCATGTGTAAAATTACATGATCTGCCCTCTCTTGCAATTGATGACCCTACAACATTTTGTAATTGCACCTTCTCTCGCTCCATGTCTTTTAGCTTCTTTCATTGCCTCTAATGTATCAATGTTTCTCCAGATTGACTTAACACAATTACTAATGTTTTTATTGTCAATTACAGGATTTCTATATCTAAATTCTGATGCAACCTCAACATCTACTTTTTACTCTTGTTCTTTTTTTCAATAATATGTTTCCCAACCAGTCCTGCATGATATGCAGTTCCACGAGCAACAATATAAATACTTCCCACACCTTCTAAATACTCTTTTTGTTAATCCTGCATCATCAAAATTAATATTATTATTTTTCATCTACTCTACTATTTAATGTTTCTATTATTACTTCCGGCTGTTCGTGTATTTCTTTTTCCATAAAATACTCATATCCACCTTTTTGAAGCTGCCTCCATATCCCATTCAATATGAGTTACTTCTCTTTCAACCGGTTGACCTTGAGAATTCATTATTTTTACTGAATCTTTTTCTCAATTCTACAATTTCTCCATTTTTCAATTAAGTATACATCTCTTGTATATTTTAAAATTGCCGGAATGTCCGAAGCTATAAAGTTTTTCTCCGTTTCCAATTCCTACAATTAATGGACTTTCTTTTTCTTACTGCAATTAATCTGTCCGGCTCTAGAGCTGACATAATCCCTAAAAGCGTAAGCCCCTTTAATAATAGTTAATAATTTTTTTAGTTGCTTCTAATAAATCTCCTTCATATAGTTCCGTTAATAAATGAGCTACAACTTCTGTATCTGTTTCTGATTGAAATTCATAGCCTTTTTCAATCAATTCTTTTTTCAATTCCAAGTAATTTTCAATAATTCCATTGTGAACTACAACCAAACTTCTATCTTTGTTAAAATGAGGATGTGAATTTTTCATCTGACGGTTTCCCGTGAGTTGCCCATCTTGTATGTCCCTATTGCCATAGTTCCGTGTAAAAGGATTTTCAGCTAATACATTGGCTAAATTTTGCAATCTTCCTACTTTTTACAACTGCCAATCCCTTTTCTCCTGTATTTACAGCAATTCCTGCTGAGTCATATCCTCTATATTCTAATTTTTGATAATCCGTCAATAACAAAATCTTGGGCATTTTGACTCCCAATATATCCTACTATTCCACACATATTTTCTACCCTTTTAATGTAAATATACTAGAAAATATCACGATAGTACTTTTTATTATTACGATTACTCATAAATTTTGTATACTATTTGGGCTGTGATTTCCCAGAAAGTATCCGCCGAAAATCTCGATAACTTTCTTTCCTCGTCACCCTTAACCGTGAAGGTTAGATTAATTTTTGGCTAAGGGTCTGGCGCTTTCAATCTTTTTATTTTTTCTAGTCAGTGAATTATAACAAATTTTATTACAATTTTTCAACTTAATTTCATATACACATTTTTATTTATTTTTCAATTAATTTATTTTTCAATTTTTAAAATTTACACACCTTTTTAATAACAATTTATCTTTTTTTATTTCTATATTTTTCATTTAATGTAACTAACAATATTTCCTCTCTCATAATTTCCCCTTTTTATTTTTAAAAAGCTGCCTCTTTCATGAAGCAGCCTTGTTTCATTTCCTATTTATCAGCAATTATTTACTAAAGAGCTAGAACTCGCTCACTCTTATTTTTTTCTATTTTATCAACAATCCTTTGTTAAAAAGTCGGAACTTACTTTCTCTTATTCATTTCCTATTTGTCAGTAATTATTTACTAAAGAGCTAGAACTCTGCTCACTCTTATTTTTCACTATAATTTTTACTATTTTTATATTTTTGTCTACTCTTATTTCCCCTTAATTTCAAACTCTGCCATATAAGGCACATGATCCGACAATTTATCCCACTCTTCAGCTTCATCTTTTACAAAAAGCTTTTTATTAACTTTCCAAATTTTTGAGTTTATCTCCAAAAATATAGTCAATTCTTGTGTCTTTCTCATTTCTTTGTTTATCTTTTTCAATTTCACTATTTGAAGGTGATCCTTTTATTTCTGTGTAGCTATCTGTCCATTTTTCAAATATTTTGAATAATTTTTCTGAAGTTGGTAACATATTAAAATCTCCTGCCAAAAATTTAACATCTCCTTCAAAAATATCAGTTACAGCTAAAACTTCATCCGTTTCTTCTGCTTTAATATTTTTCTTGATAATTCAAATGTGCATTAATTATTGTTACGGATTTCCCAAAAACATTTTTAGATATTTGAGCTCCTAACAAATGTCTTTTTCATTCTCAACAGATGGTAATTCAAAAATATAATATCGTTCAATTGGATATTTTTGAAATTAATGAAATTCCAAATTCACCTCCATTGAAATCTAAAGTTTTTGAAAATAATAATAATCATATCCTAATGCAATATCTTCAGTCACATCTCTTTTATTACTTCGTATTGTATTTTTGTCAACTTCTTGTAATACAATAAAATCCGGACTATATTTTTATAACTTCTCTAATTTATTTCCATTTGTCAATCTTGCTCCATAAATATTATAAGTCATTATTTTAAAATCTTTTGCTTGTAACATTACTCCAATTCCTAAAAAGTTATTAAAGTCAATATAAAATTTTCATTTTTCTCCTAAATTACACTTTTCAACTTTTTATTCAATAATAATTAATTATTTTTCTTTTTCAATTAAATAGTATCTTGCCCTTATTCTTAATTTTTTATAAATTTTTTTCAATCCACTTAAATGTTTGCTTTCTAAAAAAGCCTCGCTTTTTAATGATGTCCAGCTATCTGCCCACCAATGTATTCCATAAGTATCTTCTTTTTATACATTCTTTTTGAAAAAAACTTCTCCCAAACCGTATGGATAAAAATATTGTTTCAGGGTAAATTTTTATTTTTCCCATTTTTGTAACTCATTTTCTCTTTTTATTCGTTAATCCATAATCCATTACATATGTAAATATTTTTAGGAATTGTCCAAAGAGGTTTTTCCCATATTTCTTGTTCGTAAAATTTAATGACATCAGCTAAAAATGGACTTTTTCTTACTTAAAAATTCCAACACTTAAAAATTTTTCATTTTCATACCCTAAAAATTCTGTTTCATCTTTTTAAAAAGTGGTGAAATATCTTTTTATTATTTCCATATCGGTATCTAAATAAATTCCACCGTGTTCATACATATAATGAACTCGCATATAGTCCGACTACATATGCCCCACAATTTTTCGTTCATAACATTCTCTAAAAATCTATTTTTCTTTTTAAATGTTTTTCCATATCAAAAATTTATTTCATTTTATCTCAATAATTTCATAATTTTTAAGGGTTTTCACACCAAGAATTATGACAATGATAAAAATATTCGGCTTTTTACCGTCACCTACCCAAATGTAATGTATTTTTCTCTATCATTACTATATTTCTCCTCTATCTTTTTATACATATATATAAAACATGTTATTAACACATATACTCCCTATCAATAATCCCATATTTTTATAAGTCCATCTCCAAAAAAACGACCCTCTCGGCATATAAAATAAATTAGGTATAAAATAATAAGATGTCAATAAGAAAAATCTATTTTTTTACAACATTTTTCATATTTTATTATAATAATCCCTAGAATAATTGATATTATTATTATCCACCAATACCCTAAATCATACATTTCTGCAATATAGTTTGAACCAATCCCTCTCCTTTTAAATAAAGCTTTCGGATCTAAAGCGTAAGTTAATCTATCTGCTAGTGAATTTGTACTATTTAAAGTATCAATCGATTGTGGCTTAAAGCCAAAAATTCCCTGAAAAAAATATACGGATAATTCCCCAATCCAATAATTTTTACTTTTTCAAATCAATCGTGTATCCTAAAACTAAATAACTCACTCCTTGTGAAAAATAAAAATTATAAATTCCATTAATTGAGATCTAAAACTAAATATTTTTACTTCTTATTGATACTAATATTTGTGAAAAAAATCATTATAAAAACCTATTAATTTCGCCATCGTTTGCATTTTTATCTTTATGCCGTACACTTTTGTGTAATACCACATTATAAATAATAATTGTGTTAAAAATCGCTCTTGCACCTTTAAATGAATCTAATAATTTTACCATAAGATAAATGCTTGAAACGGTTAAAAATTTCTTTTTGTTGGTATAGAAATTAAAAAATATTAAAAATCTATCGTCATTATTGTCCCCGAACCCTTTGTAAACCAAGGATATTCAACACTTTTTAAAATTCCGGTATAATATGCTTCATAACCTGCTTGTAAAATTATTTTCATTTGTAAAAACATTTTTGTATGCCAATCGAGACACTGATAAAAACAAAAACATCCCAAAATCTGTATATTTTTATTTGTCTTTAATTTTTATTTCGCTATGTAATTTTTTTCTCTTGTTTCATAATATTCCAATTATAAATCCTAAATGTGTAAACAATAAAAGTTATTATAAATACTGTAATAATCTCGTTTCGCACATCATGATAAAAATAATAATTTGCAAATTTTTGTAGCCCAACCAAATTCACGATAATTTACTATATCTAAAAATATTCGTGAATAATTAAATAAAAATGTCGTATATAGAAAAATCATATACGAGTTTAGCCAACTTAAATATTTTTTTGCCGTCACAAAAACATAAATATAAATCGCCATTAACATTCCTTCTAAAAATTTCATTTCTTGCTGTCCATTTTCAAATGTTATTACATTTTTTGTGAAAAAAATACAAGTACAATAATCATCAAATGAACTATTAAAAATATTACTTTATCTTTTTCATTTTTATCCTCTTAAATTCTATTTTTATAGTCATTATACATCAAATCCTACATTATTTCTACTTTTTATCGTTTTAAAAAAATGATATAATTATAAAAATAAAATTGGAGTTAATTATGAAAATATATATTTCACCGATGGCAGGAATAACAGATTATGCTTACAGACAAATAATGTCAAAATTTAACCCTGACTTAGTTTTTGCTGAAATGGTAAATGCTCATCTTATGAATTTAGATGACAAAACTACAATAACTCAGCTTTTTAAAATGCGATAACTTTGAAACAACAGGAGCTCAAATCTTTGGCTATGATAAAGATGAACTTGTAAATGCTTTTTAAAAGTTGAATCACTTGGATTTAAAAATTAATCTTAATATGGGATGCCCTCAACCCAAAAATTATAAAAATGGCTCAGGATCTGCTCTTTTACCAAGAACTGAATTTATGAAAGATTTAATTGATACTTTAAAATCAAAATTAAAGTCTAATACAAAACTTTCAATAAAAATCCGTGTCGGTTACAAAAAAATTTTTCATTCTCCGGAATTTTTATATTCAACTTGCTAACGAGTATAAGCTAGATTTTATTTGTGTTCACGGTCGTACACAAGAACAAATTTATAGTGGTGTTTCTAACTGGGATTTAGTTTCAAAAATTAAGTAAATTACCGAGGAATATTGATTTTATCGGTAATGGCGACTTATTTGATGCTGAAGATATTGCAAAAAATCAAAGATGCAAAACTTGATGGAATTATGCTTGCTCGTGGTATCGTTGGTAATCCGTGGCTTATCGCTCAAACAAAAGAATGTTTATCATCTGGAATTATTAACACAAAAGCCAACTTTTGACAACATCAAAAATATTTTACTCGAACATTTATCAATTCTCGAGAAAAACAAAGGGACTATAACTGCTTCTATGAAATTAATAAGTTTATACGCCCGTATTTTTTAAAAATTTTCAGAAAATAATCCCAATTTTTCTACAAAATTACGAGAAATTATTTCAGAAAAAGATATTTTTACACAAATATTCTTTAATAAATTCTCTTTAATTTTCAATTTTTACAAATATTAATTACACTTTTATAAATTATTTTTTTAATCTAAAAAAACTAAAAATAATAAATTTTATTCAATAAAAAGTACAAAACTATTTTTATAGTCTTGGTACTCTTTTTCTCTACTCTGTCTAGCTTTATCTACTCTTACCGCATATTTAAAATATTTCCCCAATACTTGCTTTCAAGCGTTGAAATTACTACTCCCTGAGATGTTGAGGGCATTTTAAAAAAATAAGAATTTCCTAAATAAACTGCTGTATGATTTACTCTCTCTTCCGGTCTAAAAATAATATATCTCCCGGTTTTAACTCTGATCTATCAATTTTTCTACCGTGATTTGCTTGATCTATTGCAACTCTTGGCAGTTCATAATTAAATACAGCACGATAAATTCTTCTCGTCAATGCCGAACAATCAATTCCTTCTATCGAATCTCCACCCCAAATATATTTAGTTCCTTTCCATATATTAAAAGGCTTTTAAAAGAGAATTTTTCTAAAATTACTCTATCTATTTCTTCCATCGTTCCATTCATTAAAATTTTTATTTTTGTAACGCTTCAAACTCACTCATTCTATTACGAATTATTGTATTATCCAACAATATACTTTCTTTATTTTCATTTTCTTGATAATCTGATTGAGTTATTGTTGCTATCTGCCCCTGCATTTATATTGCTACAGTTTATAACTATCAATCCTAATATTCCTAATATTATATTTTTCATTTCTCCATATTGAAATTATATAAATAATTGCAACTTTCCTTTCCAAAAATTTTATTTTTAATTTTTAGGTGATTCAATTATTAAGGTAATCAATTATCATTTATAGCTTCTATATCCATATGTTCTTGAAATTCTCCCGTTTCAAATGGAACTCTCGTTTTTAATAGCTTTTTCAAAAATATATTATAAATTTCTCTCGCTTTTATCTGCCGAGCTGATTCCGTATAGCTTGGACGCCGTCCCTTTCTTGTTTCTCCATAAATTGTAAAATTACTTACAATCATTAAACTTCCATCCACATCTTGTACAGATAAATTCATTTTTCCATCATCATCACTAAATATTCTTAAATTTATTAACTTATCAACACAATAATCTATATCTTTTTCATTATCATTATGAGTTATTCCAACAAATGCTAATATTCCTTGTTCTATTTCACATTTATATTTCATATTTACAAACATTTTTGCTTCTTTAACTCTTTTGAATTATTATTTTTCATAGTCCCATTTCAATCTTTAATTTTAAAATTTAATTACACTATTTACACCATAATTATAATAAATCTATTTTTCAAGTTTTTAAAAATATTTTTTTCAAAATAAAAACTACAGTTCTTACACCGTAGTTTCTTCTATTAATTATTTTCTATAATTTCAAACATTTCTTGTTTTTATTAAATTTTAATTGATAAACTTTTTCTTGGTTCAATCTCAATTTCAACTTTTTGAGGATGTAAATATTTGTAACACTCTTAGAAGTATTCTCGGTCTAGTTGATGAATAAGTAACATTTACTATTCTTTTACCCGGTTTTATGTAAACTCCTCTTTTTGTAGTTTGATAAAAATACACTGCTGGCTCTCCATCTATGTCCAAGACTCTCATTTCTTTAGAAGTTATACCATTTGTCCTGTATCTAAAAATAATTTTTGAAGCATCAGGATTTTTCTTGTAAAAATCTATCTCCATTTTTCTATGGAAATATAGTGAAACTCCCATACTTAAAGGAACTAATACTACCATTGCAATTATGTAGTAAGCATAAATTGGTAAATTCATTCAAATTCACTCTCCTTTTCTTTTTAGTTTTTATTTTTATAACTCTTTGGTTATCTCCAATTAAACATCAGTCCTCCAAAAGACTTTCATAATCTTTGTAACTTAATAAATCACAATCTATTTCTTCTTGTTTTCCTGCCTCATCTGTTACAATTAAACTTCTACTTCCATTCACTTCATAATACGAAAATTCATACTCATTAAAAGGAAATACTTCTTCTTTTTCCCTTTTTGTAATATTAATTTATCATTATCAACTATTATAATTATTTTGTTTTGTAATATTGTTGAATATGCAAAAATAAATATATTAATGCTAATATTATAATTCCATAAGTTGTATCTACTATAAATCTTGATAATATAAATCCAATGAATAAGACAGCAAACAAGCCCATTACCAAAACTTATAAAAGTTTTCAATAATCTAGGTTTGTATCTTTTCATTATCATCATCTCCTTCTTAATAATATTATATCACAAAAATAGACAAATAAAAAGTTTTATGTTCAAAAATATCACAAATTTTTAAAAATTTTATTTACAATATTTAGTTTTCAAACCTGTTCATTCGTTCAGATGTATTTTTGTTGACTTTGTGAGTATTTTAGAGTAGAATAAAGTTTACAAAATAAAAATAATCATCTAAATTATTTAAGATGAAATAGGAGGAAAAATGAAAAATTATTATGTCATTATTTTTATGTTTTACTAGCTTTTTCTTGTGGAGTAACAACGACAAAAAGCTGACACAAATACAGCGAAAGCTACACAAAAAGAGAACTTTAGTTACAAGTTTACCACCTTTAAAATAGCTAGTTCAAAAATTGCAGGAGATGAATTTAATGTAATTTCAATCGTTCAACCAAATATGAACCACGAACTTTTTGAACCAAAACCGGAAGATTTGAAAAATTGGAAGATTCAAAACTTTACTTTACATACAATGCTTTACATTTTGAAAATGAAATTACTGAAATTGTACAAAATAAAGATAAAGTTGCTCTTGTTTTTAGACGGTGTTGACAAAACTTTATTTTTAGAAAATCACGATCATCACGAACACGAACATGCCGATAAAGATCGCGACGAACACGATAAAGATAAAGACGAGCATGAACACCATCATCACGATGAAGCATTTGACCCACATGTTTGTTTCTCACTAAATATGATGGATAAAGTTGCTGAAAACATTAAAAATAAATTAGTTGCAACATACCCTGATAAAAAGAAACTTTTGAGAAAAATTATACTACATTTATAACAGAATTAAACAATTTCAAAAAGAAATGGACGATAAATTTGCGACAAAAACTAAAAATATTTTATGGTTTATCATCCCGCTTTAAATTATTTCTTAGCTGGAAGAAATATTGAAGAAATTGCCGTTGAATTTGAAGGAAAAAGAGCCTTCAGCTAAACAAATTAAACATATAATTGAGGGAAGCTAAAGAACATAACATTACAACAATTTTAGTTCAACCACAATTCCCAAAACAAAGTATAGAAGTTATTTCAAAAAGAAATTCCTAACGCAAAAATTGCAGAATTTAATGCTGATGAAGAAAATATTTTTGAAAATTTAAGAAAATTTGTTGATAATTTAGAATAAAATCAATTTATATAATCATAATAAAGAAAAGGGTATTAAATGGAAAAAGTAAAATTAATATCTGTTGAAAATCTTAACTTTGGATATGGAAAAGAAAAAAATATTAGACAATATTTCTTTAAATATTTACAAAGGAAATCATTTAGCTATTATAGGTAGAAACGGTGGGAGGGTAAATCTACCTTAATTAAAAGTTATATTAGGCTTTCTTAAAAATTCGGAACAATCAATTATCATATTCCAAAAATAAAATTGGTTATTTACCACAAATCAGGGAATTTGATACATCTTTTTCCCATTACAATTTTTAGATTAGTAATTTCGGACTTACTAAGAAAACAAATTTATTTAGAAAATTTAATGACGAGGAAAAACAAAAACTGAAAATTTATTAATTGAATTTGGTATTGAGCATTTAAAAGAAAAAAATTAATTTCTGAAGTATCTGGTGGTCAATTACAAAGAGCTTTAATAGCAAGAGCTTTAATTTCATCGCCTGAAATACTTTTTAGATGAGCCAGAATCATTTTTAGACAAAAATTTGAGTTTGAACTTTTTGATAAAATAAAAGAATTATCTGATTCTACAATGGTTGTTGTATCTCACGAACTTGACAAATTATGTTGTCATGTAAACTCAATTTATGTTGTTGAAGGCGAAATTTTTAAATTTGAAGATAAAAATGATTTCTTTGAAAGTGAATTTGCACACTAAAACATATTCATCATAATCATACCGTTTTAAAAACAAATTCAATAAAAATTTACAGAAATGGAGAAAATGGATTTTTAACAAACATAATTCAATATGATTTCATGAAAAATGCACTTTTTAGTTGGATTACTTTCTAGTATTTGTTGTGGAATTATTGGAACTTACATTGTAAACAAAAAAATGGTTTTTTATATCATCAAGTATTAGTCACGCTTCATACGGTGGGCTTGGAATAGGAGTTTACCTTATTTATTATTTAAAACTTCCCTATGAAAGATCCTCTTATTTTTAGGACTAATATTTTTCAATACTTTCCGAGTACTTATTCTTATTTTTAAAAGATTATTTTAATGTTGATAGTGATCTCGGAATAGGAATAGCTATGTCACTGGAATGGCAATAGGAATTATATTTTTCTTTTATGACTCCGGGATACCAAGCTGATATGTCTACTATCTATTTGGTAACATTTTATTATCAAATAATGTAAATATTATATCTTTACTAATTTTAAATATTATAACTATTATATTTTTGTAATATTTTATAAAAAGTATTCTTTTATTCTAGTTTTGATGAAAATTTTTATAAACTTTACGATGTACCTATTAAATTTGTAAATTATTTTATGATAGTTCTTATTTCTTCTATTATCATAAATATAAAAACAATTGGAATTATTTTAATTATTTCAATTTTAACAATTCCACAAGCAACAGCATCAATTATTGCAAAAATATTCAAGTATTATTTATTTATCTGTAAATTTTTCTTTCTTAGGAATTTTATTTGGTTTTATATTTTTCATATTTACTAAATATTCCTTCTGATTCTTCAATTATAGTCATTTTAACACTATTGCTTGTAGTTGTAAAAATTATAAAAATACTTGACAAATAATAATAATAATAGTATAATAATTTTATATTATTACAAATTAAAAATTATTATAAACAAAAGGAGAGATATTTATGTCAAAAACAGTTTGAAAATTTAAACTTATATTTAGTAAATCTAAATGTACTTTACAGAAAATTACAAAAATTACCATTGGAATGTTACTGGAACTGGATTCTTTAGAGTTCACGCTAAATTAGAAGAGCTTTATGACAATGTAAATGAAAGAATTGATGAAATAGCTGAAAGAATTTTTAGCAGTTGGTGGAAGACCATACGGAACATTAAAAATATTTAGAAGTTACTACTTTAGAAGAAGCTAAAAGATGAAGATATTTCTACAAAAGACGCAATAGCAAATTTACAAAAGATTTCCAAACTATGTTATCAATTTGTAAAGATATTAAAAGAGCAGCTGACGAAGAAGAAGACTTTGGAAGTTCAGCTTTTAATTGATGAAGATATTGCAAATTATGAAAAACATTATGGATGTTTAAAAGCGTACTTAGCTTAATATAAAAAGGCATATTAAAAATATGCCTTTTCTTTTTATTAATTTTATATTATTTTTACAAAAATATTATTCAAAAATTATTTCTAATTGATAAAAATAAATTTTTATTTTTATTTTTAAAATAATTTTCAACTTCACTAAGTTCATTAAATACTGTTCCATAATCAACAAATGGACGTGTTAAAAACTAAAACTGTAACTCCTTCTTCTTTACAAGCTTCCACTTTTTCTTGCTCCCCACCTGTCGTTCCACTTTCTTTTTGTCAATAAATAATTTATTTTTATAACTTTGTAACATCGCTTTATTTAAAATTTTTATCAATAGGCTGTATTTTGCAATAATTTTTTGATGGTAAATATCCCTAAATCTTCTGCTTTTTATTGAATCAGTTGTAGGCAACATTCTTACATACAAATTATTTTTTTATCTCCCATTTCTTTTATTGCCGCAAGATTATTTGATCCAAAATGTGCTTAAAATATTAACTCCTTCAAGTGTTTTTACATACTCATTCATAGCTTCAAGTGTTTCAAATTTTATTACATTTTTCTGTCCCATAATCCAACATTTTACGCTCAAATCTTACATATTTTACACCTAATTTATTTGTAACATTTATTACTGATTTACTCACAATTTGTGCGTATGGATGACTTGCATCAACAAAGTGTTACTCCATTTTCTTTAATTAATTGTTCCATTTGATTTTTCATCTAATTTTTCTGACAAAATTCTAATATCTCTATCCTTATTATTTTCAACATAATCTTCCAACAATTTTTCCACCATACCCCGTTGCTGTTGTTATTATTATGCTTTCATTTGTATTTTTTTATAATTATTTCTAATATATCTCTAGAATCTTTTTGTTCCACCTATTATCCAAATCATATATTCTCCTCCTTTTTGTATACACAAATTATATCTCGATTTTTCATCAAGTCCTTATATTCAAATAACTTGATTTTTCATTATTCTAACTAATTTCATAATTCGTTGTTCCATCTTTTATTATCTTTTTATTTCAATACCTATATTTTTAATTCATCTCTTATTTCATCCGATAATTTGAAGTTTCTTTCATTTCTAGCATCTGTTCTTATTTTTTTAATAATAATTCTATTAATTTTTATTCATTTCATTATTCTCCTCATTTTACCTTATTTATAAGTTTGATTCCTAGTATGTCCTCCATTTTTATTTTTAAAGATATATACGAATAAAACAATCCTTTCAACATTTCTTTCGTTACATTTTCAAAAATCATATCATAATATTTGTTTGTTTTCTCGTATTTGATCAAATATAGTAGCTATTGCTTGAGGTGTATTCATATCTTCTAACATTGCTTCCTCAAATTTTTCATCAAATTTTTTACTTTCTTTATAAAATTTTCTATATTTTTCATTTTTATAACTATTTTTTTCAATATCTTTATTTACATTATTTTTGCAAAATTTCCTCATATCTCTTAACTGATGAAATAATACTTTGTAATGCTTTCCTACTATCTTCTATATTTTTCTAAAGAAAAATTAATAGGCTTTCTATAATGTACTTAACACAAATAATCTCACTACATTACCATTAAACTTTTCCAAAATTTCACGCAATAAAAAGAAATTTCCTAAAGATTTAGACATTTTATCTCCATCTACATTTATAAAGCCGTTATGCATCCAATATTTAGCAAAATCTCCATGACCAGAACATTTGCTTTGAGCAATTTCATTTTCGTGATGCGGAAAAATTAAATCTTGTCCGCCACCGTGAATATCAAAAGTTTCTCCTAAATATGACATTGCACTACATTCAATATGCCAGCCCGGTCTTCCTTTCCCCAAGGTGAATCCCAATAAGGTTCTCCTTCTTTTTAGGTTTCCATAAAAGTAAAATCAAGAAAAATCTTTCTTTATATCTAACACATTTACTCTTGCTCCAGCTTCCAGTTCTTCAATTTTTGATTTGATAAATTTCCATAATTTTCATATTTTCTAACATCAAAAATACATTTCCCTCTTTCTCATAAGCATATCCATTTTCAATTAATTTTTCTATCATCTCTATAATTTCAGCCATATGCTCTGTAACTTTTGGTCTAACAATATCTTTCAATACATTTAATTGATTTATATCTTCAAAAATCCTTCAATATATTTAGTTGCAACTTCCTCCGGTTTTATTTTTCTTCTATTGACCTTTTTATTATTTTATCGTCAACATCCGTAAAATTTTGTACATACTCTACTTTGTACCCTTTACACTTAAAAATCTCGCTAAAGTATCAAAAACAATAATCAGTCTTGCATTTCCTAAATGAATATAATTATAAACTGTAGATCACTAAACATACATTTTTACTTTATTTTCTTCTATCGGTATAAATTTTTTCAAGTTTATTTGTCATCGTATTGTATATTTTCATTTTTTCTCCTAACATTTTTTTAACTATTAGATTCAGTTAATAAATCTTGCTCTATTTTTTTGGTTCATTTTTCTACTATTTTTACATTTGAAATTTCATTAAATCTTTTACTTATTTTTAGTTGATGTCGTTGCAATTTCTTTTTACATCTTTCGTCACTTTTCTATATCTTTTTTTGTAATGATGTCCATCTTGTTTCATATCTTGCAAATTCTTCTTGTAATTTTCTTAATTCTTCATGAATTATATTTGCATATTTACTTCTTTCAATGTTTTTCATTGTCACTTGAACTATTGTTAATATTGACATTAAAGTTGTTGGCGATGTTATTCTTACATTTTTGTTTGCATAATCTAAAATATCACTATGATATGCGTTAATCTCTGCAAAAAAATTGCTTCAGCTGGTAAAAATAATATTGCCTGATCACTTGTTTCATTCTCTATAATGTATTTATTTGATATTGCATCAATATGTTTTTCATATTTAAAACAAAAATCTTTTTCTAGCTTGTATTCTTTCTATTTCCGTTAATTCTTGATTATATATTTTTCTATAATTTTCTAATGGAAATTTTGAATCTATCATAATATTTCCCATTGGTTCCGGTGTAAACAATATAGAATCAGCTATTGAGCCATTTGATAATTTATATTGTTTTGCATAAATTTTTATCATTTTTCTCCAAAAATTGACGCTAATATTTGATAAAGCTGAATTTCTCCAAAAATACCTCTACTATCTGTCAACACATCTTGTAAAGAAACTATGTTCGTTGAAAGACTCTCTATTTTTCTGTGCTCATCTATTTTTGATAATCGTTCCAGTACATTACCAAATGTTTTTGTTGTTTCTTCAAAACCTTTAGATAATCTTTCTTCCACTCTAGTATTCATCATATCAAGACGATTTTTCTATTTTTATTAAGCCCTTCAAAAATCATCTGTTATACTTTTTAAATTCATCTTTAAATTTATTAATATTTATTGTCAAGTTTTGACTATTTTCATTCATTACATTTCAAGTTTTGTCCCAAAATTATTAAACTGAACTAATAATTTTTCATTGTTTCTGACAATTCCTTATTTAACTCATTAATTCCTTGTAATAATCCATTTTTGTATTTAAAATTACATTATTTTTCCATTTCAACAAATTTTCTTCTATTTTTTCATCTAAATTTTTGATTATTTTCACTTAATTTTTCTGTTAATAATAACATCATTTCTTCTTTAATTTTTAAATTTTCATCTTGTTGATCTTTTTTCCTTTTTAAAATCATTACTAAAATTATACTACATAAAAATTATCGTAGTTACAACTAATATTTCTATCATAAATATTACCATCCCCTTCTCTATATATAATCATTATTATTTTAGCATATTTTTTTCAAAAATCATTCATAAAATTTATAGATAACATTTACAAGTTATACATTTTATTTATATTGATTTTATGGTATAATTTTATATATTACGAATTAAAAAGGCGGTGTTTAAATGAATTTTTAAAATTTACCTGTTACTCCTTTACTTGAAGTTAGTAGGAATAAACAACAGGAAACTTTAATAGAACACAATAGATTGCTAGGAACTCTTTTAGGAGAAACAATTTTTTACCTATGCCGGATTAGATATTTATAATGTTACAGAATATTTTAAAGAGGCTTCAACAAAATATTACAAAAATTATTTTTGAAAATAGTCGTCAAACTTTATCAAATTTTTGTTCAGGACTTTCTGACGAAGAATTACTTAAAGTCGTAAGAAGTTTTACACATTTTTCAGTTTTAGCCAATATTGCAGAAGATGTTTATCAAACACATCAACAAAAGAAGTGCAAAATTTTCTAACGCTTTACAAATTGGAACTTTGGAAAAATCATTAAAAATCTTGAAGAAAAAGGAATTTCACAAGAAAAAAATACTGGAGGCAATGAAAAAGTATCAGTTGTGCCTGTTCTTACAGCACACCCAACTCAAGTTCAAAGAAAAAGTATTTTAGACTTAATTAAAAAAATTAACTGATATTTTAGATAAATATCAAAATGTTGAAAACACAACAAATTTCAGAAGAAGAATGGATTAACGAGTTAAATAGAGGAATCAAATTTTATGGCAAACTTCAATGCTTCGTACAAGTAAATTAAGAGTTACCGATGAAATTAGTAATGCATTAAGTTACTACAATATTACTTTTAAAGAAATTCCAAAATTAATGAATAAATTTCAAAAAAATTTCAGAAAAAAATTAGGACAAGATATTAATATTTCAAATTCACTTATCCCTTTAACTATGGGAATGTGGATTGGGGGTGACCGTGACGGTAATCCTTTCGTTACAGTAGAAACTCTTGAAGAATCTGCTCAAGCTCAAGCCTCAAAATTATTTAGTTATTATTTTGAAGAAGTTGAGAATATTTATCGTGATTTATCAATGTCTATTACAATGGTTACTGTAAACAAAGAATTATTAGATTTAGCTGATATGTCTGGAGAAGTATCGCCTCATAGAGTAAATGAGCCATATCGTCGTGCTTTAACAGCTATTAACGATAGACTTTTTAGCTACTGCATATAATTTATGTAAAGATACAAGTACCTTCCCACCAAAAAGAGCAGGAGTTGTAGACAATCCTTACACTTGTTCTCAAGAATTTGAGAAAGATATGAATATTATAAAAATCATTAATTGATAATAATGCCGGTTTTTAGTTGATGGTAAAATAGCTGAACTTATTAGTGCAATCAAAATATTTGGATTCCATTTAGCAACTATTGACTTAAGACAAGATTCCAGTATTCACGAAATATGTGTAGCTGAACTTCTAAAAAGTGCAAAATATTTTAGATGATTATTTAAGTCTATCGGAAGAAGCTCGTTGTGATATTTTACTTAGAGAATTAGAACACGACCCGCGTATTTTTAAGTGACGCGAACATTCCTCAAAGTGAATTGCTTTCAGCTGAACTTGCTATTTTTAGAAAAGTAAAATCATTACGAGAAAGATTTGAAACAAAATTATTGAAAAAAACTTAATTTCACACGCTACAAGTGTTTCTGATATGCTTGAAATTGCAATTTTTATTAAAAGAAGCAAATTTATCTAAAGGAACTAAAAATAACGAATTTTTGTGATTTACAAATTGTGCCATTATTTGAAACTGTTGAAGATTTAATCGCAGCTCCGGAAATACTTACAAAATGGTTTTCTCTTCCACTTGTTCAAAAATGGATGGAAAAACTGGAAGAAAACAAGAAGTAATGCTTGGTTATTCTGATAGTAATAAAGATGGAGGTTATTTAAGTTCAAGTTGGTCACTTTATGTTGCACAAAAAGAACTTACAGATATTGGATGTAAATTTGATGTAGAAATTTCATTTCTTCCACGGGCGTGGTGGTACTGTTGGGCGTGGTGGAGGTAGGGAGTTATGAAGCTATTTTTAGCTCAACCCGGAAGGATCTGCTGACGGAACAATTAGACTTACAGAACAAGGAGAAGTTGTTGGAGCAAAAATATGGAAATCCAGACTTAGGATTTTAAAAACTTAGAAGCTTTAGTATCTGCAGCTTTAGAATCTAGTGCTTTTAACTATTGAAGATGCTAATTGGGGAAAAATATGAAAAAAATTGTTTCAAAAATTTCTGAAATAAGTTATGATGTCTATCGTGATTTAGTCTATAACACTGAAGGATTTGCTAATTTTTCTTTGACATTACTCCAATAAATGCAATAGCTGGACTTAACATTGGTTCTCGTCCATCTTCACGGAAAAAAAGTTCAAACATTAGATAGTTTAAGAGCAATACCGTGGGTATTTTCTTGGTCACAATCTCGTATAATGTTACCGAGTTGGTACGGTGTCGGTTCAGCTTTTTCTGAATGGATTGCAAATGATCCTGCTAAACTAGAAATATTAAAAAGCAATGTATATTGAATGGTACATTTTTAAATCTGTTATTTCTAATGTAGATATGATTTTTATCAAAAACAGATTTAGGTATTGCAGCAGAATATATAAAATTAGCAAAAGATAAAGATAAAGCAGAAAAAAATATTCAATTCTATTGTGAAAGAATGGGAATTAACATTAGATGTTTTTACAAAAATTACAGGAAATACAGTCCTTTTAGCAGATAACCCAGAGCTTGCAAGTAGTTTGCGTAACCGTCTTGCTTTCTTTGATTCAATGAACTATTTACAAATTGAATTGCTTAAAAAGGCAAAAGAAATGGTAATGATTCAAACGAATTACAAAAAGCTATTCATATTTCAATTAACGGTCTTGCAACTGGACTTAGAAATAGTGGATAAAAATATTTGTATGTTAAAATAATTTTTTTATGAGTATAATATAAAAGAGAAAAATTTATGGAGGTAATTAATATGAGTAGAAGTGTTTTTATTTAAAGGAACACCTGTTACATTATTAGGAAATGAAATAAAAGTTGGAGATAAAGCTCCTGACTTTACTGCTTTAAAAACAGATATGAGTCCAGTAAAATTAAGCGATTTCGCTGGGAAAAATGTAATTATTGCTCTCCCATCTATTGACACAGGAATTTGTGCATTACAAACTACAAAATTCAACCAAGAAATTACAAAAATTTAACAAAGATGATTTTCAATTATTAACAGTTTCAGTTGACTTGCCTTTCGCTTTAGGGCGTTTCTGTGGAGACAAAGGAATTGAAAACGCATTAACTATTTCAGATCATAAAGATTTAGATTTTTGGAACAAAATACGGATTTACTAATCGCTGAATTAAGATTACTTGCTCGTGGAACAGTAATCATCGATAAAGAAGGTATCGTAAAATTTGTTGAGTACACTCCAGAAATGGAACTGAACCTAATTACGATAAAAGCACTAGAAGTCTTAAAAATCTTTAGCATAATTTAATACAACAAATATGGAAGTTACTTAAATTTTTAGTACCTTCCATAACTTTTTTAAAAATTTTTAATAGAAAAGAGGAAAAATATGTGTCAACAAAATACGAAACTTTAAAAGAAAGATTTTTAGATATGTAAAATTTGAAACTAGATCAGATGATAAAAGTAACACAATCCCATCTACTCCATCTCAAATTAAGTTTGCAAAAATGCTTAAAGCTGAATTAGAAGAAATAGGATTGGAAAATGTGTTTATTAATGATGCTTGTTTTGTAAATGCAACTTTACCTAGTAATATTAAAAAGATGTCCCAGTTATTGGATTTATTGCACACATGGATACTGCTGACTTCAACGCGGTAAATGTGAGATCCGCAAACTCATGAAAATTATGATGGAGAAGATATTGTATTAAATAAAGATTTAGATATTATTTTTATCACCAAATGATTTTTCCAAACTTAAAAATTATATTGGTAAAACTTTAATTACTACAGATGGTACAACTTTATTAGGAGCAGATGATAAAGCTGGAATTACTGAAATTATGGAGGCAATGAAATACTTAAAAATCATCCAGAAATACCACACGGTACAATTAAAGTAGCATTTTGATCCAGATGAAGAAATTGGTAGTGGAGCTGATAACTTTAATGTTAAAAGAATTTGGAGCAGATTTTGCTTACACTATGGACGGAGATCACTGTTGGAGAATTAGAATATGAAAGTTTTAATGCTGCAAGTGCATTTTTCACTGTAAAAGGTAAGCGTTCATCCCGGAACTGCGAAAAATAAATTGATTAATGCTAGTTTGATAGCTACTAAAAATTATTAATCATTTCCTGCAGATGAAGTACCTGAAAAACAGAAGGCTATGAAGGTTTCTTTTTCTTAGAAAGTATTAAATCAAACTGTGAAGATGCTGAGCTTCATTTTTATTATAAGAGATCATAATAAAGAAAAAAATTTTTTTAAAAAGAAAAGAATTTGTAAAAATATTGCTGAGAAAAATTAATGAAAAAAATATGGAAAAACTTGTAAGTGTTGAAATTAAAGACAGTTATTACAATATGGGAGATATTATAAAAATCACATGCACATTGTTGACATAGCTAAAAAGCTATGGAAAACTTAAATATAAAACCTATCATTCAACCAATTCGTGGTGGGACAGATGGTTCTAAAATTTCGTTTATGGGACTTCCAACTCCAAATATTTTTTTGCTGGTGGAGAAAATTTCCACGGAAAATATGGGTTTGTTGCTTTAGAAACTATGGAAAAAGCAACAGATGTTATCATTGAAATTGCTAAATTAAATGCTGAAAAAAATAATTTTGTTTAAAATATTAAATTTTAATACTTCAATAATAAAAAATTAATCTAAAAATAAAATTTTAAAATGCACCTTTCATCTTAAACTTTTACTAATTAAGACTATGGTGCATTTTTATATATTATATTAATAATTTTGCTCTAAACCCTATCGTAAACACATTATTATGTACTTTATTTTTCTAATTTTAAATCATAATTTTCCATACCACGAGAATTTAGGGTGTTACTTCGTGAACTATTCCTACTCCTGCCCATGTTCTATTATTATTAAGTCCAATACCTTTAACTGTTATATCTTGATTTATTCCGTTAAATTTAGCATTAAAGCTTAGATCTTCTTTATTTAATGCCTGTTTATATTCAACATATCCATTTAACTTAACTGCTCCAAAGCTTTGAGTTCCTCTTAATCCAACAGTTGCATTTGATTGATTATAAGTTTTTACTTGTATTTATTGCAAATTGACTATTTTCTCTAAATTTACCTCTTATTACAGTATCATGTTCTAAAAGCTACATACGGTGTAAAGGTAAAGTTCCCTTTTTAATATCATATCCTGATTCTACATAAGCTGATATTACTTTATCTTTATGATTTATTTTTTCAGAATTTGTAATATTTCCTGTAATTACATTTCTTTCAACATCACTGTCTACAAATCCTATTCCTAATCTTCCTTGTACATATACCGGATTATCTTTTTGTCCATATCTTCCATATAATGAAAGATTTACACTTTTACTTTTACTTCTTCCTGCATTACTATCAAATTTTTGCATCTGAATTAGAATACGCTATTGCTCCTCCTAAAATTAAGTTATCTCCAATTTTTATCTACTCCAAACATACTTCCTAAAGTTTTTTTATATCTGCACTTGCATATCCTTTTTAGTAATTTTTACCTTTTTCCACCTATTCCAGATAGCCAGTATCCTCCATTTTCAATTTTATTTAACATTCCAATTTGATTTAATCTATTTGATAAATCTTTATTAATTGTTTGTGCTTGCTCAAATGTTAATACTTGTGCTGAAACATAGATTTCTCCTGATAATGATTGTAAACTACTTCGTGTAGATGCCGTCATACTTTGAAGCTCTCTTGCTTCTTTCAAAATTTCTGTTTTAGCTATTCCTGCTTTTACTTCTTTATCTAAATTATCAAAAGCATTATCTAAGTTATTTGCAACATTTAATGAACTTTCTTCTCCTTCAGCTACGACATTTACCATAGAAGCTCTACTTATATTCACATTTCCTTTTTCTGTATTTGTTACATTATAATTCCCTTCCAGCTGAAAACACTATTATATTTATTTTCTACATTTCCACCAATATAATCGTTAGTATCTCCTGCTTTTTGTGACATATTTATCTACATTTATTTTTTTAAATTTACATTTGATAAATCAGATTTTTCTGCAACTGTAATTCTTGAATTACTATCTGCTACTACGACAGAATTTGGAGCTGAATTTAAACTTGCTACTCTATTATGTCCCACTGAATAAAAGTGTTCCACTATTTGACACTGAAGCAACACTTGCTCCCGATAATACTGTTGTTGCTGGTGTATCATTTATTATTTTTGATGTCATATTATTTGTTACATAAAGTTTTCCATTTTTCAACTTTTAGTATCTCCAGTGTAAGTATTATAACCTCCAAGAACTAAAGTTCCATTTCCTTGTTTTATAAGTCCTGCATCTCCACCTATATTATTTGAAAATACTGACACATAATTATCAAAAATTAACAGTTACATTATCTTCAAATGCTGCATCTTTACTAAATAATGCTGTGTCCATTTACTGCTTTATCAATATTTAACAATCCCCAACCGTAAACACTATCAACACCTTTTTCTCCAATGTCTGTCGCTGTAGTAATTAAAGTTTGTCTTATTAAATTTCCGTCCATCCAAGGATATTTTTTTGTTTAATTAATGCTGCCGCTCCTGTAACTACCGGCGTTGCAAACGATGTCCCTGTATATGCCACTCCATTAATCATTTGTTCAGAATGTGCTACCATAAATCCGTATTTTTGCTTTTTCCAAGATTTGTTGCCGGACTAAATCCTTGTGTCTTTGATTGAATATTACTTATTAAAAAAATAATCCATTATCGGTAATATAATTACATTTACCCTCAATAACTCTAATACATATTTGGGCTTCCCCTTTCTCATCTGTAGGAATTCCATTATAAATTCCTCCAACATTTAACATTCCTTTTTCTAAGATCTTTGTGCGTTGAATAGAAAAACACTCGTTGATGTATAATTATAATCACTTTCTTTTGTATCAGGATTATTTTTATTTCCTGCCGCTGTTATTATTAACCCTTTATTATCTACAAATTTTTAATATTTCCAAGTTATCCCAATATATGTTTTTAAATTTTTCGTAATCTAAGCTCATTTTTTTCTTTTCCCATTCTTCTTTTGTAATTCCATTATTCAAAACTTGTGATATTAATCCCATTATTTTTGAAATTTTCATATTAGAAACTTTTTCAAAGTCAAAAAATTTTTGTATTCTAATGTATTTATTTCACTTCCATACGACCCTATTTAATATTTTTTATGTCGTTTTTTTATCATCTCTTTAATAATTCCACTTTCATTATTTCCAGCTTTAAGTACTCCATCTATTATTTCATTAGTTGTATCTCCTACACTAAATTTTGCTTTAGGTGCATATTTTGCTGCAGTTGCAGTAACATAAATTCCATGACTTGCTCTTGAAGAATTTTGAGCATAAATACCTTCTGCTTTTAAATATTTTTTTCTATATCAATACCTTTATCTTTCAATATTTTTATATAATCCTTCATTTTCAAATCCAGTATCAATAATCCCAATTTTTACATCTGTTCCATCTATTTCTTTTTCCTTCTTCAGTCTTATTTCCCTTTGTATAATTATTCAAATTTCTATAATTAAATTTAAAATTTTTTTCATTCCACTTTAAAGAATCCTCAGGATTTCCCACTATAAGATTTGTAACCCTATCTTGTAAAGTTTCTTGCGATGTTTTTATAAGTAACTTTCACTTCGTTATCGCTCGCATCTTTTACTGTTAAATTTATAACTCTTCTTTCTCCTATGTTTTTCTCCAAAAATTTGCATTAACATTATTCCCGGTAGTCCAAACATTTTCTCCTATTTTATTTAATTTTAAAGAATTTTTGATTTATAGTTGTAGGAATTTCTGGTTTTTCTATTATATGATTACTTTCCCTGATGTTGGAGTTTCTGTTACTTTTTGTTCCCGTATTTACAGGAATTGACGCACCACCACCTCCACAAGAAATAATTATAGTTAAACTTACTCCCTAATAATATTTTTATAGTATTCTTCCTTTTAGCATTCATTTTCCTCTATTCTGTTTATATAATTCATATTCGTTAATATTATATCACAATTTTTTTATTTTATATATTCTTTTTATCATTATATAATACTTTTTATTTTTAATTTTTCAAATTTCTATAACTATACATATTTGTTAAAAATTTTTCTTCTCATTTTATGTATATTCTATTCATAATTTTTTTATTTTTATATTCTTTTTATCATTATATAATATTTTTCTTATTTTAATTTTTAAATTTCTCTATAACTGTACATATTCATTAAAAATTTCTTTTCTTCTCATTTTACATATATCCTATTCACAATTTTTTTATTTTATATATTCTTTTTATCATTATATAATATTTTTATTTTAATTTTTTTAAATTTCTCTATAAATGTACATATTCATTAAAAATTTTTCTTCTCATTTTACATATATCCTATTCACAATTTTTTTATTTTATATATTATTTTTATCATTATATAATATTTTTATTTTTAATTTTTCAAATTTCTCTATAACTGTACATATTCTTAAAAATTTTTCTTTTCATTTTTATGTATATTCTATTCACAATTTTTTTATTTATAACATATTATAAATTTAATCACATAATTTAACATTTATTCCTACCATTTAGATTATTTCACATTTTTTTATTATTTTTTTATTTTATATCAAAAAAATATTTTTCATCTATTTTTTTATAAAAAAATAGAGCAAAACTATTGTTTCACTCTATTTTTGCTTAAATTCATTTAACTTTATAAATTAAATGTTTTTAGTTCTAATAAACCGCTCTTACTCCAATTCCTCCTCTTACATTATGACCTTTCGTATCATAACCGACATTAAGTGTCAACCCAAATTTATTTTTTTCCAATCCAAATTTAAGATCTCCTTTAAGATTTCCTCCTCTATTTTCTTTTTCTCTTGCTAAATTATACCAATCTGCATTAGTGTAATTTACTCTTGCTTTTATTGTTTCCTTCGTACACTTTTTCCTAATTCCAATTCATACGCTAATCCTGCACTTAATGTATACTTAAATTCTGAATTTATTTTCTTACTGTATTTCAACTCTGCTCCAATTTCCGGTTTCACTGAAATGTAATGATTTCCTTTTACTTCTAATCTTACTTCTCCTTTTTGCTCTTTTTATCGTCGTAAATCTTCCGTATTCCACATTTAATGAACCATAAGGTACTAACGATACATGTTCAGACAGTCTGTAGTCTTTACTTACTTCGTTTCTTACACCTATTCCGTAAGTATAATATCTTGATTTTGCTCCAAATATTTCGTCCACGACTAAGTATTTTCTTTCCATGTCGTTCATTCCAACAAATCCATCCACTGAAACTTTCCATTTCAAGCTTCCATTATTGTCATATGTTCTTGTTTTAAACATTCCAAGTTTTAACATATTTTTGATCTTCCACTGATTTTTCCAATGTCTTTAAATCTAAATCTGTTATAAATCAATCCAGCATACCAACCTGAACTTTCTCCAAGTTTTATCGTTTCATCTTCATGAACATAAGCTATACCGTAAGAGTTGCTTTCAAAGTCTTTTTATTCCCGCTGTATCTGTATTGAAATCTGATTCCATTCCAAATAATTTCACTTTATTATTTTGTTTTGAAGGGTTATTCCAATCTTTCATTAAGTACTCAAACTCTTTACTCAACTGATCTCCACTATTTTTTTATTCTCATTTGTGTATTTGCATATTGGTGACCCATCATTTCATCTACTGCTTGAGTAAATAATATTCCCTCATTTTTTTGAATATTATTCAATTTGTTAAATAACATTTTTCTTTTGAATAAATATTATTCATATCATATCTTTGTTCTAATCCATCTAAGAAATTATATACATTATCAAATTTTTAGCATAATCTTTATAGTCAATTTTTGCCATCACTGCCTCACCTTTTTCCGGCGTCATAACTTGCACTCCAAGTTAATGAACCAGAATAAATATCAAACGGTGAATTTGCATTCGTTCTAGACCAGTCTATAAATCTTTGCATAATATTTTTTTCCTATTCTTACATTTCTATTATTTGTTAAGCTAGCCGCTTCAGCTCCAATTATTGAGATCATTTTTTACCTGTTGAATTAAAACCTGTTCCTTGAATAGGGTTTGTTTTCCCTAATGTATCTATATATATCCCCACATTAGAAAACCACAAATTATTTTTGCTAACTACAGGATTTACCAATGTATCCGGAACAATTTCTCCATTTCTTTTTACAACTAATTTATCATCTTCTAACTTAATTTCAGTATTATCACTAGTTGGAATAGTCTTATCCGGATTATAGTTTCCTTTATAATCTACAGAGTCTGTACCTGTTGCATGAATACTTCCTCCACCTGTATTGTAATCATCTGTTTTTCAAACCAGTTGCTCCTCTGTTGCAGTATCATGAAGAGCTCCAAACCGAATTAGTTCCATTTATTGTTATATTTCCATAATTTTTATAACAGCATTATTAACAACCATTCCAAAACTATCATCTGCATTTATATTAATATTCCCATGATTTTTCTAAAGTTCCTTTTTGTTACAGCTATTCCAACTAATCCACTTACATTCTGCATTTCCAGAATAATTAGAAGCAGTACTTATATTTCCATAGTTTATTGCTTTTAGCTCCGTCACTTACAAATAATCCTACCATTCTATTCACTTTTTCCGTTTGGATTAAATATAATATTTTTTTATGGTTTTCCACTTCTGTCCCAGCTCCAGTTGCATAAATTCCTATACTATTATTCCCTTTTAAAGTAATATTCCTCCAGCATTAGAGTTTATTTTTTATTCCATTACTACCTACTATTCCTATAGAATAAAATGAATTTGTTTCATCTTCAGGATCTAATAGACTTTCTCCAACTGTTATATTTCCGGTAGAAGTTAATGTTTTTCCACTACCCTCTCCATATATTCCGATATTTCCCTTTCCACTAGATAAATCAATATCATTATTAGTAGTTATATCTGAATTTACTCCATATATTCCAACTGTTTTTATTTCCTGTTCCAGATATTCTTCCAACATTACTTACTGTAGAATTTTTTAGCATAAAGGAATACAGAGCTATCTTTATTTAAAGAAATAGTTTCATTTCCACCATTATATGTAGAATCTTCAGTTACAAATCCAAAAGATGACTCTCCAATAGTAATATTTGTAGAGTTATTATTTACTACACTTCCTTTTTTTAGCGTATATTCCTATAGCCTTGTCATCTCCTATATTTAATTTTTGTTGAAGGATTTATTGTAAAATTACTTTTTCTCCATATACTCCAATTCCACCATTTTTACATCTATTTTTGAGTTTGCAGATAAGTCAATATTATCTATTACTGAGCTTTCTTTTTAATATTCCTATAGAATTTTTTTACCAATAGTTAAGTCAGATTGAAGATTTACACTTTTTCTTAGCAAATATCCCTATAGTTCTATCATCATTTTTTCTCCAACTGAATCTTCTACTGTAAGATTTCCACCACCTAACAATGTTAAATCACCTTTTGCATAATATCCAACGGATTTTTTACCACCAACTTTTATAACTTTTGATGAAGTTAAATCTTTAGTAGAGTAAATTCCCATTGCTCCATCTCCTATAGCTTCAATTTCACCACCATTTACCGCTAGTGTGAAAGCATCTGAGATTGTTGTAGAATCTATCATCTATTAAAATCCCTCTACCATTTTTTTACCAACTTTTATAATCGAACCATTGTCAACAAAATTTATTTTTGTTCCTCTTAAAGTAACTCCTATATCCCCCAATTGTATTTTGAAAAAAATCAATTTTTGAATTATTTTTCCAATGTAACATCTGAAGTGTATGTTGTTCCTCCGTTTTCATTGTTCAATGCAACAACTCCAAAAGACATCTTCTACAGATTCGACATTCGTTTTTATTGTGGAATTAGAGGCTTTGAGTTATTTTAAATCCTCCTTCTGTAGAAGTAGGTGTTAGTTTATTTTAAACCCTAATATTCCTACTCCTTTATTTCCAATTATAATATCTTTATTATTTGTTATTTCAGTTTTATTTGCACCTAATAAACCTATAGCATTATCTCCGGTGATAGATACTGTATTGTTATTTGTTATTTTTTTCCACCATCTACTACAACTCCAGTTAAACCTTCTTTTTGAAGTTAAAGTTATAGAATTATCTATCGACACTGTAACTCTATTTATATTAGTCGGATCAGAATTTTTTGAGCAATAGCATATTTTTGTGCCATTAGCAATATTTTTCACCATTGTTTGTTATTGGTTTTAAAACATTTACACTGGCTGACATAATATCATTTTTAAAATAATTATCATTTATATCATTTAGATTTACATCTGTATCAATATTTAAAGTTCCACCATTAGCAGTATAATATTTATATTTTGCCCTCAGCATCTACACTAACATCTATATTTACTGTTCCGCAGCATTTCTTATTGTTGTTCTACCGCTACTATTAGGTAGAGATGATAAATTGAATACAGAACTAGGATCGTCCAACACAAAATAATCTTGCTCCTTCTTTTAAAAGTTATGCCAAGATTTTTAGTTCCTCCATCTCCTTCTAAAAAGTTTAAATATGATTCAATTGTTGAAATATTACCTTTATTATAGAAAGCCACTCCTTCTTTTCCGATTTCAACCTTATTTCCATCCTTTTATTTTTAACTTTCCTAATATTTCTTTTTCATGCCCCGGAGTGTTAGTATAAGAATAGAAAAAAATAATCCTCCATCTTTTTATATTAGTAGTTGTATTTGAAAGATTTATTACTGATAAATCTGTATATTTATTAGAAGCATCAACATTATCTGTATATTTTGTAGGATAAAATGCAATAGCTCCATTAGAAGCATTTATATGAGAACCGGTAATTTCTAATGGTTCAGCACTTTTTGTTATAAACAGATATTGAGTTATATCCAGATGTATTTATAGTTGAATCAGTAACTGTAGACTTCGAATGTTCATTATAAATAGCTACCGATTTAGGGAGCCGTCATCGAAACTGTTACGTTTGTAAGTGTCACATTAGTTTTGTCAGTAGAACCATTAGCTCCTATTCCTGCCACTCCTATAGAATGTACTTCATCACTTTCAATTTTACTGCCTGTCCCAATTAACTTTTGCTCCATCTATTCCCATCATTCCGACCATTTTAATTTGATCGTTATCTATTCCACCCGGATTTTTATTGTAATATTTCCTTTATTTTCTATAGTGGCATCTTTACCATTTGCTAAATAGATAATATTATTATCACCTTTAGCTTTTTGCCTCAATATCAGAAGTTATTTTAAATTTATCACTTCTTACTAGAACACCTTGTTCAGCCTCTTCGTCAAAAGTTATATTGTTAACAGTACTGTCATTTAAAAATCATATCATTAGTCTGACTGTCTACATAATCATTTCTTCTTAAGAAACCTGTATTTTTCTTTCCGCCTACTAAAATATCTAAACCATGTATTTCTTCTATTGCATTTTTATCAGTTGTTGTAGGTGTCGAATTTATATTTTGTGAAATTGAAGCTCCAATATTTTCTTCTCCGTATACTTCAATTTTACTCTTATTTCCTAAATCATCTCCTCCATATACCTGAGCCTTTTCATAATAACTCAAGTTATTTTGCGGCTGTAAACGAAAACCATAACTTTTTTTCTCCCATTTACTACTATATTTCCCTAAGTATACTTTATCATATGGAGAATCAGAATGATATGACCCAAAAATCTATTCCTATACTTTCACTTGCTTCTTTTCCTATTTCAATTTTTTTCCTCTATTTATAGTTGCAGCTTGAGTTAAAAATTGTTGTCCCTCCGTATCGATAACAATTCCTACCATATTTCTACCGCTATGTAGTTTTATATTTCCTTCATTTATTAAATAAGATGTAGCCTCAGGTCTGTGTTCATACACACTTTTGTTATCCACCTCATAATCATACCTATATCCACCTGTTCCAAATGATAGTAATTGATGTTTCAATCCCTACTACAGATCCACTGTTATTTGTTACTCCTGAATTAATTTCTACATTTCCTTTAAACACAAATTCTCTTTTTTCCCTTACATCATAAGGATTTAAACTGATAAAATATTTAGTATTTCCAATATCTCCTATATCTAAACGGTAATTTCCTCTTACTTCAACATTACCATTATGTGCATCACTTATAAATGCATTACCAAAACTTCCCAAACTCGAAATAGTTCTTTTCAAAAAGGAGTGAACCCATTTATCCCACCATTACTGACAACTCTTAATGTTCCATTCATTCCGCCATCAGTTGCAACAACAAAATCTTCTGCTCATATATATCAAAATTCCCTACAGCCCAAGCACTTTGATTAGTAGCAGGCTCGAAATATTGCCCGAAACCTGTTGGTTTAAAAAGTTAAAATCAGTGCTTCAACTATAGTAGGGCTTTCAAGTTTTGGTTCCTGAGGAGAGAATGTTGGAATATCAATATTTGGTATATTTAAATTTGCTCCTTGCTCTACACTAGGTTCTTCCAAATTAAGAGGTTCGAATGAAATTGTTCTAGGCTTTACTCCGGCTTGCAACTTCATTTCAACAGGATTTTCTTTAATTTTATTTCTACTAAAGAAACCGTAAGTAGTATCTCCATCATTTCCTCTTTGTGTTGTTGTTGCTGAAGTTAAACTTGAGCTTCTAATTAAGCCGGAATAATTCTTTGAATTTTCTGTAAGAGAAGCTATCCACCAAGGGTCTCTAACAAATATTCCCTCATAAGGATATTTTTCATCTTTATCCCCTTTTCCACTATATCTCCCTTATTACTTCCAATAAAAGTATTTACCCCTAAATTGCCAAGAACTCCAAGGCGATTTTACCACTTGATCTCCTTGCTCCATTAGTTGAATTAACTCTATACTTTTTATTTTTTTAGTAATTTAGAATTTTCTTTTTTTGCCTTTATAAACAACTCCTTTATTTCTGTTGTTGTATTTTTATATCTGCCTTTGATTTTTGATATTTCTTTATCAAGTATTACATTTGATAAACTTAAAACTCCCGTCAATAAAAAGCGATTAAAAAGTCCACTCGTATAACTTACCCTTTAACTCTTTTAGCATAACTTCTCAGTTCTTTTTCCATTTTTTTCGCAAATAATTACTCATTAATTTATACCTCTTTCTTAGTATCAGCCTTTGTTTTGTCTTGCAAAAACTTAGTTGATTTAATTTTATATTATTATATCTTATTTCTATTTATTTTTTTCAAATATTTTTAATTGTCTTTATTATCAAAAATTGTATAAAAAATACGCATCTCCGATTTTTAAATCTTTGATGCAATATTTTTCTAATAAACCGCTCTAACTCCAATTCCTCCTCTTACATTGTGTCCTTTCGTATCATAACCGACATTCAATGTCAACCCAAATCTGTTTTTCTCTAATCCAAATTTAAGATCTCCTTTAAGATTTCCAGTTCTGTTTTCTTTTTCTCTTGCTAAATTATACCAATCTGCATTAGTATAGTTTACTCTTGCTTTATTGTTTCCTTCGTACACTTTTCCTAATTCCAATTCATACGCTAATCCTGCACTTAAAGTATACTTAAATTCTGAATTTATTTTCTTACTGTATTTCAACTCTGCTCCAACTTCCGGTTTCACTGAAAGGTAATGATTTCCTTTTTACTTCTAATCTTAGTTCTCCTTTTTGCTCTTTTTATCGCTGTAAATCTTCCGTATTCCACATTTAATGAACCATAAGGTACTAACGATAAATGTTCAGACAGTCTGTAATCTTTACTTACTTCATTTCTTACACCTATTCCATAAGTATAATATCTTGAATTTGCTTTGAATATGTCATCCACAACTAAGTATTTTTCTTTCCATGTCGTTCATTCCAACAAATCCATCCACTGAAACTTTCCATTTTAAACTTCCATTATTGTCATATGTTCTTGTTTTTTAAACATTCCAAGTTTTAACATATTTTTGATCTTCCACTGATTTTTCCAATATCTTTAAATCTAAATCTGTTGTAAATCAATCCAGCATACCAACCTGAACTTTGTCCAAGTTTTTATTGTTTCGTCTTCATGAACATAAGCTATACCGTAAGAGTTACTTTCAAAGTCTTTTTATTCCCGCTGTATCTGTATTGAAATCTGATTTCATTCCAAATACTTTTTACTTTATTATTTTTGTTTTTGAAGGGTTATTCCAATCTTTCATTAAGTACTCAAACTCTTTACTCAACTGATCTCCACTATTTTTTTATTCTCATTTGTGTATTTTGCATATTGGTGACCCATCATTTCATCTGTCGCTTGATACAATAAAATTTCTTCATTATTCCCCAATATTATTTAACTTATTAAATAGTATTTTTTTCTTTTTGAGCCTAATGCTTCAACTCCATATCTTTTTCTAATCCGTCTAAGAAATTGTATGTATCTGTTGATTCAACTGGTGTCGCTTTTTTTCCCAGCAAATACTGTGTATGGTATTTTTAGCTAAATACATATTTTTTTATAGCTCCAGTATCTTCATCTTGTTTAATAGTTGACATCCAAGTTAAAGAACCTGAGTAAATATACCATTTTTTTCAACTTGGGGATTATCAGTAATTACATCGTTATATGATTTTGTCCCTCCATTTTTCTGTATAAATTTTAGGATCAACTTGTATATATTTACTATTAGTATATTTAGCTGCTTCATTTCCAACTATTAAATCTACTTCTGTTAAGTTTTTAAGTTTTTTAAGTCCTTCTATAGGTTTAGTAAAATTAATATTAGAAGTATCTATATACATTGCAAGTGAATTTACTGTTTTTATCTGTTGTACTTGGAGTTACCGTCTTATTTTTCTAATTTTTCTATAGTTCTAGAATCTACAGTTACTAAATTAGGTGCTTTTAATCGGTTTTTCATTAGGAAGTCTATTATCGTATATTCCTTTTTCATCTAGTCTAACTCCTCCTAACTCTTTATCAAGTTGACTCTTATTTTCATCAAAAGCACTTGAACCTTTTTCCTTGTACAGATATTTTTTGCTCCTGCAAAACTTGCTTCTTTTTATCAGCACTTATAACAAAATTTCCGTAGTTTTTAATTATTCCTTTTTTTATCTCCTGCTCCTGCTTGATATATTCCTTTACTATTTTTTTAGCATTTAATCTAATTTCAGAACCCGGATGGTTTTCTATAGTTGCTCCATTTTTACAACGATACCAACTAGATTTTCTAGTCCTTCTCCATCAGATATAATTTTTCCAAAGTTATGACCTACAGCTTTATTATCAAGATAAATTCCTGTCGTATTACTTGCTGATAAAAATTATGTCTCTCTGTTTACTAAAGTAGAATTTTTCTTCTGTTGCAAACATACCTATAGAATGTTCTCCTGTAACTTTTATTATTCCTTCATTGACAATATGTCCTGTGAATGGAGTTTTTGGACTTCCATCTTCATTTTTATCCATCCTTGCAGGAGTATATCCTCCAGCCATACCTATAGCATATTTTACTTCTTTGTATTTTTCTTTTATCATACATTGAAGCTCCAACTTCAATAGTTACTCCTGAATGGTTAGTAGCAACTTTACTTGCATCAGCAGATGTACTATAAATACCGACATTTGCTTTTTCCCTACTTTTGAAATCTATATTTCCATAGTTATCTATTTTACCAGCACCATAAATTCCGTAGTTTTCATCACCTGTTGCTTTTTAAAGGAGTATGATTTTCTACTCTTCCTAATTTATCTTTAGAATAGATAAATACTGTATCACTTCCTAAATCTTTAGTTAGTGTTGCTCTTGAAACTATTGTATTATTACCCTTGTTCATTATTATTTATAAGCCCATATCCACTATCACCAATAGAAATATTTCCTAAAAGATTTATACTTTTCCTCTACCAGCAGCATAAATTCCAACAGCTTTTATTTGTTCCTACATTTTAAAAAATACTTCCAGCTTTTTAAAGTTACATCTTTTTGAATTAGAATAAATTCCAACAGCATTCTCAGAGTTTCTACCTTAGCTCCTGTTTCTAAAGTAACTTCATGTCCATATATACCAATTGAATTTTTCCCAACTGTTATATCTCTCTTATTTGTTATAGTTGTTACATCTTCTTTAGCATAAATTCCTATATTAGGATTATCATCACTATCTGCATCAGATACATCTATATCTCCTTCGTTCACAACAGAAGTTAAAAGTATTTTTATTTGCTACTATTCCATATCCTTTTTAATTCGGTAGTCTTTATAGTTCCTTTATTAGTAAATGATCCTGTTCCATTAGCTAAAATATTAGTTAATCCACCTATCGTATTTGTTGTATTATTAATTTCAACATCAATGTTATTAACTAAATTATTTCCGTCAAAAATAATTCCAGTAGCCTTACCTGTATTACTTCCTTTATAATTTAATATTAATTTCTTTCCTGCTGTTGCATCAATTTTTGAATTATCTTTCAAGTATATTCCTACACCAAAATCTTTGACATTAACAGTTAAATTATCTGTTAGTTTAACATCTGAATTTTGAGCATAAGTTCCTATTCCTTCTGCTCCTACTGTTATATTTCCAGCTAATTCTATAATTCCTCCTTCATTATTAGATGTATTGGTTGATTTAACTGATATTCCAGCTCCATTATCTCCAAGAACTATATCGCCAGTATTTTTTAACAAGTACTTTACTTCTATCCTTATCACTATTATTTTTACTGATATTCCTATAGAATCTTTTTCCTTTAATATTTATTGTACCTACATTTTAAAATATCTACAACATTTCCTGTTGCTCCTGCTTTATCTGTTCCAAATGTTACAATCTCACTTGGATTTACTTTTTGATGAAGCATTTGCTGCAATTCTATACCTTTTTCTCCTATAGTTATAGTTTTATTATTTATTAATTTACTTCCATTTTGTTCCAAATATTCCAACTCCTGCATTAGTCATTTCAATTTTTATTTTTATTTTCTATTTTTCCATAGTTTACTGACATGGCAACTGTAGAATTACTTCCTGTTAAAATACCATTCTCTACTTTTATAATTCCACTATTCACAAATCCAGTTTCATCATTAGATGTTGCATTTAAGTCAGATTTTATACTTAATCCTTGTCCAATTATTGCATTATTAGCATCTCTTGTAATAGTAACTCCATCTTTAATATTAACTAATGTTTTTCTTAATGAAATATGATTATATCCATCATTTTCATCATTAATACTAATATTTAAAGTTCCTGCCAGAGCTTTTAGGTTCAACATTTAAAGTTCCATCTGTTATAAGTGATTTAGTCCAAAAATATCCTTGTCCATTATCTTTTTGTATTGTAACATCTTTAAATAGTTTCTTATCATCATCTTGATTAGCTAATAGGCTTTTTACATAATCATCAGTACCATTCCACGTCATTACAGCACCTGTATTATTTATATGTCCCTAAATTAATACCATCTTTTTATATTTACTGTTACATACTCTTTAAAACCTTTATATTTCCCATTAGGCTGTTTGTAGTCATTTACATTAGTTATATCAATAATTCCATCATAAAGATTAAAAGCTGTATCTCCTGTTATTTCAATTACAGAGCCTTTATCATCTGCATAAACTGGTGCTGTCTTATTATATTTTGTTGAGTCATCAAAAATTATTTTTAACTTCTATAGTTCCTCCAGCAAATTTAACAGTACCACCATTAGTAGCAACTAATCCATTTCCTACTCCGGCTTTAATATCACTATTTTTACCTTGAATTTCTACTTCTCCACCATTAGTAGCATAAGCTCCCATTCCATTAATTTTAGCATTACCTGTTATAACTACTTTAGAATTTTTAACAGCTTCAGTACCATCTTTTCCAGAACCACCTTTTACCTGATGCATAAGCTCCAACATTATTATATTTTTCAAGTTTAGTAGTTGCATCATCTGCTGCCCATTCGTCTACAGCCTCAATATTTCCATTTATATTAATATCCCCATAGCTTACTGTTTTATGTGCCACATCCGTATCATCTTTATAGTTATGTTCAAATTTATTTGCATAAGCTATTATTGAACCAAATCCATAAGCTTTTGTATCTTTTGCAGTTATTTTTCCACCTTCAGCCATATATGCAACTGGTCTTACTTCTACCTTCTTATCTTGATCTTCATAACCTATTTTAGCTGACATTTTCTAAAAGGGACACCAAAGTTTATTTCTGATTTTTCATTTTTAAGTTTTTCCTATTGTATCTTTTGATATTCCGTATTCTGAACCATCATATTTTAATCTTCTTTTAGTTGAGCTTCACCATCTCCCCAAGTTCCTTTAGCTAATGCTAAAATTGTTCCTGTTGCAGCTTTTATTGGCATTATCATCAGCTGAACTTACTAATTTATTATCAGCGTAGTCTTTTGATTTTACATTATAATCCTTTATAGCTTCTGTTCTTATAGGAACAGTTGCTACATCTACTAATCCAGCTATTGGGTTCCCATTTTTATCTAAAACTTTATCTGTATGATGTTTACCATCTTTTTCTGTTTCTGCTATTGCTACATCTATTTGAGTTCCTCTTTCAGAAACTAACATCATATTTTTTCTTAGAATATTTACCGAAAGTTGCATCAATATCATTTATATAAAAGTGCATGAATTGGATCATTTTGTTGAATTAATACATCTCCTTTTAAATCTTTTTCAACATCTATTCCTTTTCTTTGTCCTGATTGAGCTAGTACAACTACGTTATTTTCTACAAACTTATCTGAAGTACCCCCTTTGCTCCTTTTAGCTGTTTGCTGTGTTGCATCTGCATCAGTATCTGATGAAAGTCGCTCTCCAATTCTTGCAGAAGGTTTTATTTCTCCTTGGTGTATTCCTATTTTTGTAGATTTCCAAGTTGTATTCGCTAATCCATCCCCCTCAGGCCTAAATTTTGTTTCTGTTTGTGGATAGTCAGCTTTTAACTATTTTCTTTCCTTCTAATGTTTTTCCTTCACTATCATCAGAATTAAATCTGCAAAATATAATATTATATTATTATCTCCATATGAATTAACAGCATTATCCATCCTTATTACAGGTGTAAGTCCTGTTTGATATACATCTTCTCTTACTCCACTATATTTACCTAATAATTTTTGGAAATTTGGTGCATACCCAAGACCTGAGTAAAATATATTTCCCGAACCTTCAAAATTAACCTTAGAATTATTAGTAATATTGTAACTTCCTGAAATACCAACTAAATTATATATAATATTTCCATTAGCTTTTTACTTCTACATTTACTCCTTCTCCTAAATAAGCCGCTCTTTTGATATCTTGATCTCAGAATCTTCTTCATTAAACAAAACATAAGTAGTTGTTGATGTATATAAAAATAAAAGTATTTTCATCATTTTTGAAATTCACTTTAACATTTTTAAAATTTAATTTACCAGAATGCCATGATTCAATAGAAAACATTGTAGCTCTTCCCCATAAATTCCCTTCAATATTTTTGAAAAGTCCCATTCAAACACTGTGTATTCCTATTACCCCATTCATATCTTTATAATCAACATCTGCTACCCTGGTTTTTCATCTATATCTTTTCCATTAGCATCTTTTTCAACATTCCCAGCTAAATTAAAAATTTTTTCTTTTTCCCATCTATAGCTCCATATATAAACCCTCCAACCTTTGGATCTTTTATATTTTTCACTAATTCTTTTATCTTCTGGCATTGAATCAAATTCAGCAGTAGTATTTGCCTTCATATATGGATTTTTAACGAATACCAACGCTCCTAACCTTTTTGCCGTTATTCTTTGCTTCTACAATAGTTCCATCAGACTTAATTCCACCAGAACTTGCCGTAAATTTTTCGCCATTATGTCCTGTCCATAATTTTTCATATATTGCGTCCGTTACATTAGGACTTCCATATAATCCTTCTCCTGTATTATCATCCCTTCCAGTAGTGTATGTTAAAGATACATTCCTCCCTTCAAGTTGTTTATATTGTGTATATCTATAATGAGTAAACGGATTTTGTATTAGGTTTTAGGTATTTCTACTGTTACTTTTACTTCCCTCAGGTTTAATTTTAGGTATCTCTTCTACCTCTGGAACATTTAACGAAATGTTTACTTCTGCTGGCACTCTTGTTTCAATTTCTTCAACACTAACAGGCTTTCTTCCAACTTCTTTTGGTCTTACTGTTGCATCTATACTAAGACTTGCTATTGGCTCTTGTTGACTTCTATTACTTGCTATTCCCATAGCTACTTGTTGTTACTCCTCCAGCTTTTCTTATGCTTGATGTTGCTGATTTTTGGCTCTACTTTTATTCCTTTTTCTATTCTTTCTTTTTCTTTTAAAGTTGTATATTTTTCATAACTTGTACTATCCGGAGATATATTTCTTTCATAAAGATCTTTACTTCTTTCAAACACTTCTTCATAAGGATATTTTTCTTTCTTTTATCCCCTCGTCCACTATATTTTCCTTTGTTACTACCAACAAAAGTATTTACCCCAAATTGCCAAGAACTCCAAGGTGATTTTACCACTTGATCTCCTTGCTCCATTAGTTGAATTAACTCTATACTTTTATTTTTAGTAATTTAGTATTTTCTTTTTGCCTTTATAAACAACTCTTTTATTTCTGTTGTTGTATTTTTATATCTGCCCTTTGATTTTTGATATTTCTTTTATCAAGTATTACATTTGATAAACTCAAAACTCCCGTCAATAAAAAAAGCAATTAAAAGTCCACTCGTATAACTTACCCCTTTAACTCTTTTAGCATAACTTCTAAGCTCTTTTTCTAATTTTCTCAAATTATTACTCATTAATTTATACCTCTTTCTCAGTATTATACTTTGTTTTATCTGTAAATGCTTAGTTATTTTTATACTATTATATCCTATTTCCTATTTTTCAAGTATTTTTATTTATATAAAAATTATTTTTATTCTTTATTGTTGTACTACACCCAAAATCTTGGACACAAGATTGGATGTGTAGTGCCTAAATTAACAAGAAAAGATAAAATTAAGATTTTTAAAAGAAAACAAAACGAAAAATCATATAAAAGAATTATCAACTAATTTCGGTATTAGAATTTCTAACATAAAAATATTTAATAGCTTTAATTAAAATTCATGGTTTTGATATATTAAGAAAGAATAAAAATAGAATATATTCTAAAAGAATTTAAACAATATGTAATTGATAGAATTTTACTTAATTGTGAATCTATTCATTCTGTTGCTTTAGATATTTGATTAATTTCTGCTAAAATTTTATCAAATTGGGTTTCAAAATATAAAAATACTGATATTATCAACAAAATAAAAATTATCATGAAAACAAAAATAGTTCATATCAAAAATATTTAAAAGAGAAAATATAATACAAAGTATGTCTAAGAGGAAATAGTTTAGATAATGGATTAATGGAGTATTTTTAGATTGTTGAAATCAAAAATATTTAAAAAGAGAAAAATGTAATACAAAGTATGTCTAAAAAGGGAAATAGTTTAGATAATGGATTAATGGAATATTTTTAGATTGTTGAAATCAAAAATATTTTATAATCAAGAAAATAAGTATAAAAGTTTAGATGAATTAAAAATAGAGCAAAATACTCATTTTGCTCTATCTATTTATTGGATAAGTATATTCTAATCTTAGATAACTAGATTTTCTCCGTGATTATTTTTATTGTGTATTCACAGTAAATTTTTCTTATAAAAATCTCTATATTTTTAAGAATTTTCTTCATTTTTAAAAATCTTTCTCATTTTTACCTAAAATACCGCTCTAACTCAATTCCTCCTCTTGCATTGTGTCCTTTTCGTATCATAACCGACATTCAATGTCAACCCAAATCTGTTTTTTCTCTAATCCAAATTTAAGATCCCTTTAAGATTTCCAGTTCTATTTTCTTTTTCTCTCGCCAAATTATACCAATCTGCATTAGTGTAATTTACTCTTGCTTTATTATTTCCTTCGTAAACTTTTCCTAATTCCAATTCATACGCTAATCCTGCATAATGTATACTTAAATTCTGAATTTATTTTCTTACTGTATTTCAACTCTGCTCCAACTTCTGGTTTCACTGAAAGGTAATAATTTCCCTTTTTACTTCTAATCTTACTTCTCCTTTTTGCTCTTTTATCGCAGTAAATCTTCCGTATTCCACATTTAATGACCCGTAAGGTACTAACGATGACATGTTCAGACAATCTATAGTCTTTACTTACTTCGTTTTCTTACACCTATCCCGTAAGTATAATATCTTGATTTTGCTCCAAATATTTCGTTCACAACTAAGTATTTTCTGTCCATGTCGTTCATTCCAACAAATCCGTCCACTGAAACTTTCCATTTCAAACTTCCGTTATTGTCATATGTTCTTGTTTTAAACATTCCAAGTTTTAACATATTTTTGATCTTCCACTGATTTTCCAATATCTTTTAAATCTAAATCTATTGTAAATCAATCCAGCATACCAACCTGAACTTTGTCCAAGTTTTTATCGTTTCGTCTTCATGAACATAAGCCAAACCGTAAGAGTTGCTTTCAAAGTCTTTTTATTCCTGCTGTATCTGTATTGAAATCCGATTTCATTCCAAATACTTTAAGTTTATTATTTTTGTTTTTGAAGGGTTATTCAATCTTTCATTAAATACTCAAACTCTTTATTTAATTGATCTCCACTATTTTTATTCTCATTTGTGTATTTGCATATTGGTGACCTTTTCATCTCATCAGCAGCTTGCGTTAGTAAAATTCTTTCATTTTTACCGATAGAATTTAGTTTATTATACAATTCTTTTTCACGAGAATTAATGGCTTCAACTCCGTATCTTTGTTCAAGTCCATCTAAGAAATTGTAATTTGCTCCTTTTTCATCTCCATTTTTCCCATCCCCTGCAAATTTTGTATAAGGAATTTTCGCCAAATACACTTTTCTAATATTATCTTCTTCCGGTGTTACTAAATTGTTCCTATCCAAGTCAAAGCACCTGAATAAACATTCCATTTTTCAATGTTTGGATTAGTTGCAATAGCATCGAGCAAATGGTTTCAGTATATTTTCTTTTATTTTCTATCGCTTTTAGAATTTGTATATCTCGTTGCTTCTGTCCCAAGTATTAAATCTGTTTCTATCTCATCCCCAAGATTTTTCAAGCCCTTCTATCGGATTTGTTTGTCTTATTCCTGATGTATCTACATACATTCCCTATTTTTACTAGCTTTTTGATTTTGTATCTTTTCTTTTGACTCGTCAATTTCAAATTTTCAATTATTTTTATTATCTTTATATTTTTTTCAATAACTAATGGATTTGAATTATTTATATTTTTCTCAATTCCTTCCAATTTCAATATTTTTTATTATCAATTATTACTTCCCCAGTCCCTCTATCTTTAAATACTTTTTATTTACCGAATCGTCTGCTAATCCTTTTTCTCCTTCTATTATATTACTTTCTTTTTATTCTTGTATTCGCTATTATTGTTGAACTATTCGGTGCTTTCGGTGCTGTTGATGATGCATATTCTTCAATTTCTCCTTTTTAGACACACCAAACTCCCGTTCCATCGCTCGCTCAATATTCTTATTGTTCCATAATTTTTAGAACTGCTCCATTACTAACAAACGCTCCAACTGTTTTTATTGCATCTGCTTTCCCTAAAATTGTTCCATTATTTTATTCCTATAGCATTGTGATCTAAAAACATTCCAACAGAATTTTTTTACCTTTAATATTATTTCTCCATTATTTATTGCTGTAGATCCTGCACCAACCGCATACATTCCTACTCCAAATTCTCTTCAACCTCAATTTTTCCCTGTATTTTCATTTATTACTTTTCCCTACATTTTGTATTGTCCCATTTTCTGTAGTATAATATCCTGTCGCCATTCCTATTGAATACAATCCATCTTTTTAGATGAATTTCCTACTTTTATAGTCGTAAAATTTTTAGAATCTTTAGCTCCCATACTATATATTCCAATATTCCCTACTCCATTTCTCATATCTCATGTCAGCTTTATTTTTCAACCTCACCTTTACTATAAATTGAATAGTTATTCTTACCTATCGTATTTATCTTTGTATTATTATAAATTTTACTGTTTATATCATTAGAATAAAGGAAAAATCGTATCATTATTTAAATTTACTGTATCTGTTTTTGAGGTAATCGTATTTGTATCTCCATTATTTACAATACCGAAAGTCCCATCACCTAAATTCATATGTGAAAAATTAGAAATTAAATTTTGGTTATTTCCTGCCAGCATAACTCCTGTTGAGTTGTTAGACAAGTTAATTTTCCCTTGTAAAAATAGAATTTCCACTCGCTGAATATATTCCTATAGATTTGTTACCTACTTCAATATTAGAGCTTGTATCAGTTAAAAATTTTATGACCATACATCGCAATATCATTTTCGCCAACACTTATTTTTCCCACTATTTTTAAGTGTAATATCTGCTTTTTCAGTATACATTCCTAATCCTGCTTTCCAACAAATTATCCGATGACCCTATTTTTATTTCTCCTAAATTTTCCATCGTATAAGTCCCATTTCCTAATCCAAACATTCCTAATGAATTAGCTCCACTTAATTCAATTTTACCTCCAGCTTCATTTTTACCTCTTTTTGTTGAAAAATTGACTATTAAAATATATTCCTTTAGCTTTTTAGCTTCCGATTTTTATGCTTCCACTATTATAAATACCGTTTATTGCATTATTTGTACCTGTTTTAATACCTTTATAGAAAATACCACTAGAATTTTCTCCCTATTTTTATATTTCCACTATTTCTTATTTCTCCATCTGCCTGTGTTGTACCATCATTTTCAATTAAATAAAGTCCAACCGAGATCTTTATTTACAGAAATTTCATTTTTATTTAATATTTTTCCTCTTTTTGTATACATTTGCAATAGAACTATCTCCAGTCAAATTAATAGTTCCTTCATTTTCTAAAACAATTTTTAGAAGACTGATTTGTATTGTTGTTCTCTTGTGCTATTGCAACTTGGTTATTTAAAGTTCCTGAAATTGTATTTTGATTTGTTATTGAACTTCTAATTATTTCCATTTTATTATATTTATTACTTGCATCATCTAAGTTTATATCACTATTTATATTCAATTTACTATCTATAATAGAAATTGGAATATAGTTGTTTCCGTTTATTTCTAAATTACTATTTTTGAATATTATCTGGAATTTCAGAAAAATTAAGATTTGCATTTGCTAACAACATCAATCTACTTTTATCTTCCATATTTAATTTCAACTTACTGCTATTATTATGAGCAAAAATTAAGATTATACCAATTTGTAAAATTAAAAATTTCCTATGGCTGCATTTTTCAAGGTCATAATAAAATACTATTCCACCTTTTTATATTTGCTGTTACATCATTATTTACAATTATTTTTTCCACCTGCAACAGCTGAGTTATAGTTAGTGAAAATGTTAAAGAACTATTTTCAGTGTTTAATACATTATTTTTCATTTAATGTTATTTCTCCACCCTTATCTGCAAATACATTAAATGCTCCATTTTTGCTGTTATATTTGCATTTGATATTTTTATAGTTGATGTTTCTAGAAATTTGGATCATCTTTTTATTTCTAGCAAATAAACCGGCAGATTTTTGAGCCATCTACTGTTATATTTGCATTACCAGTACTTTCAACACTTCCTCCAGTATTACTATAAATAGCAGTTGCTCCTAATCCATCAGCAGATGTTGAACTATTAAAAAGTTATTTCTCCCACATTTATAATTTTACCTTGTTCATATGCATAAAGAGCTTTCACAGCTTCTCCGGTAGCCAAAATATTACCTTGATTATTTATAGAACTTTCTATTATTTTTGTCGGTGTAACTGTCGTATCTAAATGAGTCTGACTGGAAATAGCTGTAGATGCCTTTGCATTTTTAAAGTAATATCTGCTTTATTTGTAACATTACTACTACCTCTAACACTTATAGCTGTATTATTTTTCCCCCTTTTCTATTTCTAATAAACTATTTTTCTTCCTCATTTGATATATTTACTTTTTATCTTTTTATTAAAAATATATATTAGTTTATTTTTACTCCATTTTATTGATTTTTAATTTGAAATTTTTAATTTAATTGAAGAATCAATAGCCGTATTTTTAGGATTTACAATATGTATCGCTGTATTATCTTCCCCTGATAATTCCATATTAAAAAGATTTCTCTAATTTACCTTTGTATTCAGCATCAAATTTTCTATCGCTTGAAACCATATATATACCTACAGCTTTATTTCCAACGATTTTTAAAGGCTTTATTTAATTGTACAATTGATATTGGTGATTTATCACTTTCTCCAATAAACTTATTATGTACTCCTCCCATAACTAAATTTCCTTCATTCTTAAAAATAATTCTGTTTATCTGAAAGTTCAGCTAAAAACCTACTATCTTCCCCATTCTCAATAATATCCCTGTGTTTTCAAAATAAGAAATAACATTATTCCCCAAGTTTCTAAAAAGTGCCAACTTAACATGATAACCATTAATTTCTATTTTTCCTTTATTATAAAAACTTATAAAATTATTCCTATTTTTATCTGCATATAACATTGTAACTGCTGTGTCATTGAATCAATTCTTAGCTTAACATCTTCATTTTAATGTTAAACTAGTATCTCTATCTCCAGTATATAACACAAATATACTAGGAAAAAAATTTCAAGATTTGATTGAGGTGTTTCTATTTCTCCTTTAGAAATAATATCCATATTTTCTACTTTAAAGTCATGCCCACCGCTCATTCTAAAAACATAAGTTGCGTATTTTTTTATATAATCATATTTGTTATTCAAATCTTTATCATAAGTAAATACTTCGTGATGATCTGCTCCTTCTATACCTGTAAAAACTGTATTTTTCAGATTTTTATTGTAAATTTATCTGTCTTATCATGGATTATTTCAACTTTTACCTTTTTCCATTTTTCCTTTTATATTAGTCTGTGATATTGAGTCAAACTAATCTTACCACTTTCCATATTTCCAACTATATTCCATTTTCTCCATTTCCTTTTTATATTGGCATAATCAGTCATATTAGTAGAAAATCTCGACATCCCCGGTATAATTTTTCTTAGGGCTTTTCAGCTGTTGGCTGTGCAGGTTTTGTTTTATCATCTGGTATCTCAAAATGTGGTAATTCTATATTTCTAAAAACAATTTCCTTATCTCCATCCACTCTTATATTTTCCGGCTTTTTCAACTTCTCTAGGTTTAACTCCTATCATAAATCCTATTTCTACTATTGGCTCGTCTACTCTTTTTAATTGTGTAATTCCATAATCTAACCCACTTTGTGCATTTGATGAATCAATAGACTTATCCATAACTTCAAATACTTTACTATATTTTTTACTTATTGGCGATACAGTTTTATGAAATATATCATTGCTTCTATTGTAAACGCCCTCATACAAATATCTCTCAAACTTGTCCCTCGTCCACTATATCTCCCTTTATTACTACCAATAAAAGTATTTGCTCCAAATTGCCAAGAGCTCCAAGGACTTTTCACTACTTGATCTCCTTGTTCCATTAATTGAATTAACTCTAAACTTTTTATCTTTTTAATAACTTATCATTTCTTTTTGCCTTTTGTAAACAACTCTTTTTATTTCCGTTGTAGTATCTTTTTATCTCTGCCTTTGATTTTTGATATTTCTTTATCTAGTGTTGTATTTGCTAAACTTAAAATTCCCATTAATAAAAAGGCAATTAAAAAGTCCACTTGTATAACTTACCCCTTTAACTCTTTTTAGCATAACTTCTAAGTTGTTTCTCTAATTTTTCTCAAATTATTACTCATCTATTCATACCTCTTTCTTAGTGTATACCTTTGTTTTTATCTGCAAAAGCTTAGTTGTTTTTCTAATATTAATTATATCTTATTTCTATTTATTTTTCAAATATTTTAAATACCTCTGTTACATAAATAAAAAGCCGAATTTTTTTACATTCGACTTTCTTTTCCTCTATAATATTAAAAAAACTTGATATAACATAATCTTATATTTTTCTTTAATAATTCTATTATTTTTTTAATTTTTATCTTATCATTTTTTATATAAATTATTATTCAAAGTATCACACTTTATTTTATAATTTTCATTCGTATTTTTAATTTAATTTCTATTTTTAAAATTGATTTTTAAAATTTTTGATATATTTTTCCTATAAATAAAAATACCATTTCTGGTAAAAATAAATGGTACGGCTTTAGGGGGAATCGAACCCCTGTTGCCGGGATGAAAAACCCGAGTCCTAACCACTAAACGAAAGCCGCATAATAATTTTTAATTACATGGTGGATCCAGCTGGACTTGAACCAGCGACCGCTCGGTTATGAGCCGAGTGCTCTAACCAGCTGAGCTATGGATCCTCAATGGCGTGCCTGAAGAGATTCGAACTCCTGCCTACGGCTTAGAAGACCGTTGCTCTATCCTACTGAGCTACAGGCACACATCATCTGGTTTCTTATTAAATAAAATGGTGAGCCATACTGGGATCGAACCAGTGACACCTTGATTAAAAAGTCAAGTGTCTCTACCGACTGAGCTAATGGCTCATAAAAATGGAGCGGGAGACGAGGGTCCGAACTCGCGACATTCAGCTTGAAGGCTGACGCTCTACCAACTGAGCTACTCCCGCAAATTTATGATTGTTATAAAATCTAGTGGTGCCTCGCTGGGGTCGAACCGGCACGTGTAATAATTACCACAGGATTTTAAGTCCTGTGCGTCTACCAATTTCGCCACTAAGGCATAATTCATAAGTCGCACTGACAAAATTGATTATACACTATTTATGTCAACTAAAAAAATTTTTAAAAATTTTACGACTTAATTTTTCTACATTTATAATAACTTACTTTTTATTAACTCATTTTTATTTTTATACAATTTAAACTATTAAATGTTATTTAAAAATATTTTTATCATAATTTATATTTTTTTAGATTCCATTATTCTATCTAAAAATAACAATAGCAGTGGCTGCTTCCAACACAACTATCGCTCTAGGTACTATAACTGGATCATGTCGTCCTTTCACTTCCAAAAATATCATTTTTCGTTTCTAAATTAACAGTTTTTGTGCCTTTGAAATTGAAGCTGTTGGCTTTTATTGCCACACAAAAATTAATCGGCATCCCTGTCGTTATCCCACCAATAATTCCTCCATTATTGTTTGTGTAAGACTTGATTTCTCCATTTTCATCAAAAATACATCTCATCATTTTGCCTCGTACTCCAGTCATACGAGTTATGTCAAATCCAGCTCCAAACTCTACTCCTTTAACTGACGGAATTGAAAACATCATTCGTGAAATTTCACTTTCTATCGATTCAAAAATGGATCTCCAATTCCAGCTTTCATTCCTTTCACCATTATTTCTACACTCCACCTAATGAATCTCCTTCTTCTCGAGCTTTCATTATTACATTTTTCCATTTCAATCGCTACATTTTCACTTAATGTTGGCAATACCATTTTTCTAAGTTTATTTATTTTTTTAAATTTATATCTTTTTCCTCAAAATCTCTATCTTTTATATCCTTTTAATGACTTGATGTGAGCCCCTATCAAGATACCTTTTTTTCTTGTAAAAAGCTGTTTTGCAATAGCTCCAGCAAAAACGATAGAAGCCGTAATTCTTCCCGAAAAATGTCCGCTTCCTCTTATATCATTATAGCCGTCATATCTATTCATTCCCGACCAATCAGCATGTCCCGGTCTTGGCTTTTTCTTAAGTTCGCTATAATCCTTTGATCTTTTGGTCATTATTTCTCACAATCATCGCTAAAGGTGTTCCTGTCGTCACTCCATTAAAAATCCACTCAAAATTTCAAATTCATCTTTTTCTATTCTTGGCGTTGTAAGTTTTTGACTTTCCCGGTGCTCTCCTTTTTCATTTCCTCTTTTATAAATTCTAAATCCAATTTTGTCCCTGCTGGAATACCGTCAATATTTATTCCTAACGCCACTCCATGTGACTCTCAAATAGTGAAATTTTTATAATTTTTTTCCCAAAATTTGCTGCCATATTTTCTATTTTTTTCTATTTTACAAGAAAAATCCCTTTCTAAAAATATATTTTAAATTTTTCTATTTCTCCACCCATTTTAACAAAAATCTTCCCAAAAATGTGGATATGATTTTCTAACACTTTCTGCTTCATCAATTACAATTTCATTTCTACATCTTGTTGAAGCTTATCGCAAGTGACATCGCAATTCTATGATCGTTCCACGCACTTACTTTCTACTCCACCTTCAAATTCGTTAACTCCTTGAATTACAAGATTATCTTCAACTTCTTCAATTTTTGCTCCAATCTTATTTAATTCTGTTTTAATAGATATTATTCTATCAGACTCTTTTATTCGCAATCTTTCAGCATTAATTATTTTAGTTTCCCCTTCACTCAATGCCCCAAGTACAGTCAAAATCGGTGCAATGTCCGGGCATTGTGATACATCAATTATTGTTCCTTTCGTTTTGCTCGGCTTTACAATTACATAATCATCAAAAAAATTTCTAATCTCGCTCCCATTCTTTGTACTATCTCAATAATAGCTTTATCTCCTTGCAACGAATGTTTATTCACATACAAACATTTTATTTCATTATCTTTATTCGCACTAATTATTCCAGCAACAATCCAAAAAGCTACTTGTGAATAGTCACCCTCAACTGTATAATTAAATGGCTTATATTCTTGATTTCCTTTTTATTTCAAAACTTTTATAATCATTATTTTTATCTTAATTCCAGACAATTTTAATATTTCTAATGTTAAATCAATATATCCCTTTGACTCCAAATTTTTATTAATTACAATTTTTGAATCTCACGTCAAGTAGTGGTAAAAGCATAAAGTAATCCTGTTATAAATTGAGAACTTATATTTCCATCAATTTCATAATTTCCCGCTTTTTAATTTCCCGTTCACTTTTTAAAGGCAATTTACCTTTCACTTGTTTCGTATTTTTATTCCTTGCTCATCAAATATTTTATAATATACATCAAGTGGTCTATCTACCAATTTTCCTTTCCCATCAAAAACTAATTCATTTTTACTCGTTAATCCAACAGGAATTAAAAATCTAATTGTAGAATCCAGATTCATTACATTGTGTCTTTAATATTTTTAGGTATAACTCTTCCACCATTTCCAATTATTTCTAAACTATTTTTACTTTTTTTAATTTTTGCTCCCCAATTTTTCCATTATTTCCGTTGTTGTTGTTATATCTACCGAAAAATTTTAAGTTATCAATTTTTGATTTTTCACTATTTTGCCAAAGATGCAGCAATTATTGCTCTATGTGAATAACTTTTTGATGGAGGTATTTCTATCGTTCCACACAATTCCTTTGGTTTTAATTTTTGACTTTCACTTTACTTTCTCCTCTTTTTAATTTTTACAATTTATTCAAAAACTCAGTTTCATTCATTTTTAACAATTTCAACTTTTTCCAATTTCTTTTTAAAAACACAAAATTTATTCCTCCTGAAATACTTTTTATCTCTTTTCATTATTTCTTTTATTTTTTTCTATCGGATATTTTATTTCTGTCGGTAAATTAAGCTTTTTCTAATAAGTTTTTCACTCTTTCAAGCTGTCCTTCTTGTGTAATATTTTTGCACACAATTCGTATAATATCTATCATTCCTGTTGAGATTGCCTCTCCATGTGAATACACATCATAATTTGTATATTGCTCAATCGCATGACCTATCGTGTGTCCAAAATTTAAAATCATTCGTAAATTTTTCCTCTTTTTCATCTTTTTCCACAACTTCTTTTTAATTTCACACGAACGCATTACAATTTCATTTATATATTTCATCAAATGTTCTCGCATTATTTTTATAATTTTTCAGCATAACTATTTTCAGACACTTCATACACTATTTTTCTAGTTTTTTCAAAAATTTCTTATCATAAATACAACCATATTTAACTATTTCAGCAAATCCATCATAAAAATATCTATCAGTCAATGTTTTCAAAAATTTATTATCTATAAGTACCAATTTAGGTTGATGAAATGCTCCTATCAAATTTTTCCCTTCTGGCAAATCAACTCAACTTTTTCCTCCAACACTGCTATCCACTTGAGAAATTATAGTTGTAGGTATTTGAATAAAATTAATTCCTCGCAAAAATGAAGCTGCAGCAAATCCTGCAATATCTCCAACAACTCCACCACCAAAAGCTACAACTAAATCTTTTCTTTTAATATCAGCTTCTACCATTGCCGAGTAAATGCCTTGCATTACACCAATATGTTTATTTTTCTTTCCCCTGCTTCAAGCACATAAACAGTATAATCAAAATTTTTTAAACATCAAATTATACTTATTTTTATATATTTTATTTATATTAGAGTCCGTTATTATAAATAATTTTTCTCCTATAAACTTCTTTTATATAAAAAGAGAATTGTTCTAAATAATCCTCTCCAACAATGATATTATAAGTTTTTCACCTAAATCAATTTGTAATTTTTGTATACTTTCTCCATAAAAATACTTCCTTAAATTTTTATATTTTATTTTAAATTATATCTTCCTAAATTTCGTTTTTATATTTACACTCAAACTCCTCAGGCAAAATATCCATCAATATATCATCATATCTTTTTCCCATAAAATTTCTATACTTTTTCTAATTCTACCTACTTCTTTAAACCCTACTTTTTGTATAAATTATACGCTATCGTATTATATTCAAAACAGGCTAACGATATTTTTTTCAAATTTAAAAATGAAAATCCAAAATCTAACAATAAATTCATAGCTTTCAGTTCCATATCCCATATTTTTGATATTTATCATTTGCAAGCATTATTCCTAAAACACCAGTTCTGTGCAACTCATCAATATTATTAAACCCAACATTCCCAACAAGTTCATCATCTTCAATTCTTCTTACAGCAAATTGATATTTTTGTTTTTTTAAAAAAATCTAAATTTTTCTTTTTCTTTCTCTACATCAATTATATTTGTATAAACAATACTCCCAATACCAACCATAAGCTCAGTATTATTAACCATTTCTGTATATTGCTCCACGTCATCATACGAAATTGGACTTAAATACAACTTATCTCCACTATTTTTATAATATTTTTCTTTTCGTCCATCTTTTTCACTTCCTATTTTACTCAGCTTCCTCCAACTTTTTCTCTACCTCTTGTTGAATTTATAAATTTTTCCTTTAATGTCCCAATATCTTTACTCATTAAAGCTTCTTTTTATAATATCTAATTCATTTTCAAATTGTTGGATCATATTTAATAGATTTTCTCTATTACCTAAAAATAATTCTGACCATAAATCTTCATTTATTTTAGCAATTCGTGTTAAATCTCTATATGAATCTCCAACATATTTTTCGTGTCATATTTTTATTATCACTATTTACAAGTGAAACAGCAATCACATGAGTAAGCTGACTTGTAAACGCAATTATTTCATCATGTTCTTTTCTCTGTTAAATAACTCACTGTTTTAAACCCAACAGCTTTTATTATTGTTTCCAATAAATCTATATTTTCTTTCTTATTTTTCTTCATTTTTATTAAAATATAATTTGCATTTTTAAAAACTGTACTATCTGCATAGTCAATCCTCTTTTTTCTCTTCCTGCCATTGGATGTCCAAAAATAAAATCAATATTTTTATTACTTTTTAATAATAGGATTAATTTCTTCCATTATTTTTCCCTTTTATTCCAACAACATCAGTAACTACAACACCGTCTTTAAAATTTTCTAAATTATTTATAAAAATGATTTTATTATATTAGGATAAAGAGTTATTATTACTAAATCTGCTTTTTGTAACGGCTCTTTTGTTTTAACAAATCCCTCTTTTATAATTCCCATTTTTTAGCTTTTTCAAGTGTATCTTCATCAATATCAATTCCGTAAACTGTATTAACACCAATATTCGTAAGAGCTTCTGCAAATGCACCTCCTACTACTCCAAGACCAACCACTGTCACTGTTAAATCTTTAATATCCCATTTTTTCTCCATTTTTATTTATAAAAATTTATATTTATTTTAGTTTTTTACAAATCTAACTTATTGTTAAAATGTTAATTTTACATTAATCTCTATTCTTTTTCTACTTTGTTTTTAAAAGTTTTTCCCAACAACATTTTGCAATAGCTTCCACTTTTTTTCATCATTTCAGCAAACACTTCTTCTTTTTAATGACTGTGCACCATCTGACAATGCTTTTATCTGGCTCAGGATGGACTTCCACCATAAGTCCGTCAGCTCCTGCTGCTATTCCTGCCATTCCTATTGGCTCTACCATCCAGTATTTACCTGTTCCTGTGTGCTGAATCAAAAACTATTGGTAAATGTGTAAGTTTTTTTATCATAGGAATTGCATTTATATCCATCACATTTCATATGCAGTTTCATAAGTTCTTATTCCTCTTTCACAAAGTACTACATTTTCATTTCCACCAGCTAAAAATATACTCAGCTGACATGTCTATTCTTCTATTGTCGCACTAAGTCCTCTTTTTAATAACACTGGAATTTTTAGTTTTTCCAACTTCCTTTAATAAATCAAAATTTTGCATATTTCTTGCACCTATTTGAATCATATCTAAATGTAATTAAAATTCATGCAACTGTGCAATAGACATTATTTCACATATTATAGGTAATCCTGTTTCAGCTTTAGCCTTTTTCATAAGCTCTATGCCTGACATTCCCAATCCTTGAAAAAGCATAAGGTGAAGTTCTCGGTTTCACAACTCCTCCACGTAACATATTTGCACCGTATTTTACAATTCTTGCTGTCTCCATTATTTGTTCTTCATTTTCTACAGAGCAAAGTTACCCTGCCATCATAACAAGATTATTCCTCCAATTTCAACATTTCCTACTTTTACTATTGTATCTTTCGGTTTAAATTTTCTACTTGCTCTTTTTATACGGCTCTTTCACTCTTTGTACATCAAGAACTGTATCTATTGCCAAAAATTCTATCCATATCTACAATACTTGTATCTCCTATAACACCGACTATCGTATATTCACTCCCTTTTGATATACTGAAAATCTAATTTATATTCTTCTTTAATTCTTTTCAAAAACTTTTTCTACACCTTTTGATCCTCACTCGAATCTATTTTAATAATCATTTTGCCTCCAAACATATAAAACATAAACTCTTTCTATTTTTTATAATAAATATTTTTAATTTTTAATCAATAAAAATCTATCACTTTTATATTATAACAAATGTATATATCTTTAGTAAAATATATTAAATTCATATTTCACTTCATCTAAGTTATACTTAAATTATATATTTTTAAAATCTTTAATCATTCTAAGCATAAACTCAATTTATCATTCCATTAATAATAGATATTTTATTTATATCAATTATTGTGCTATAATTCTTGCATAATAATTAAAAACAAACAAAAAGATTTTTAGGAGGACATATGATTATTATTAATGATTTTAGCATTAACAGCATTCGTTATTAGCTGTGGACAAAAAGCATCAAACGGTGATGTTATTAAAATAGGAGTTATCGCTCCATTAACGGGAGAAGTTGCTCAATACGGAACAGCTGTAAAAAAATGGAGTTGTTTTTAAAAGTTGACGAAATTAACGCTAACGGTGGAATAAACGGTAAAAGGTTGAGTTAGTTATCGCAGATAGTAAAGGTGATTCTCAAGAAGCTGTAAATATTTTTCAAAAATGGTTTTCACAAGATAAAATTGACTTATTAATTGGAGAAGTTATCTCATCTGCTTTCATTAGCAGTTTCAGATTTAGCTCAAGCTGCTAAAGTACCTATGATTACTGCTTCATCAACTGCTTTAGATGTTACAAAAGGTAAAGATTATGTATTTAGAACTACATTTTACAGATCCTTTCCAAGGTAAAGAAGTTGCATCTTATGCAAAAGAAAAAGGATTCAAATCAGTTGCAGTATTAACAAACAGTTCAAGTGATTACTCTGTTGATTAGCTGATGCGTTCAAAGCTCAAGCTTCTCAAGATGGAATTAACATTGTTGAAAGAAAAATATACTAAAGATGATAAAGATTTCAAATCATTATTAACTAAAAATTGAAAGGACAAAATCCTGAAGTTATATTCATTCCTGACTACTATAACACTATTGGATTAATCTTAACTCAAGCAAATGAATTAGGAATTAAAGCTCAATACTTAGGTGGAGACGGATGGGATGGAATCCAAACTAACTTCAGTGCTCAGCTGAAGGAGCTATTTTTGCAAGTCAATTCGCTCCAGATGATACTGAGCCAAGCGTACAAAAATTCATTGCTGACTATAAAAGCTAAAAATACTCTAAAGAGCCAACTATTTTTGAAGCTTTTAGGTTGATACATCAACTGTTGTTGAAAATGCTTTTAAAAATGCTAAAGATTCAACAAGAGATGCAATTAAAGATGCTTTAGCTGCTACAAAATGGATTAAACTTAGTAACTGAAGCTTCAAATTTGATGCTGATAGAAACCCTGAGAAAAAGTTACTTTCATAGAAGTAAAAGGTGGAAAATTAACATTAAAAAGAAAAAGATAATATAGTTTACAAAAAGAAGTATGGCAGGGAGATAGTTTTTATACTATCTCTTTCCATTTATAAACATCAAATTATAAATATAAATTTTTAAAAGCAAGGAGTAAAAATGTTTAAAAACTTTATAGAACAAACTATAAACGGATTACAAACGGGAAGTATTTACGCTTTGATTGCGTTAGGATACACAATGGTTTATGGTATTATTAGACTTATTAACTTCGCACATCGGTGATATTTTAATGATTGGAGCTTATGGACTTTTAATAGCAGTTTCAAATGGAATGCCATTTATTCCAGCACTAATCTTTATCAATTATTTTTCTGTGCTATATTAGGAGTACTTATTGACTTTTTCGCATATAGACCTCTTAGAAATGCACCAAAAATATCAGTTTTAATTACTGCTATTGGAATGAGTTTCTTATTAGAAAGTTTAGCTTTAATCATTTTTGGAGCTGACCCTAAAATAATTGATGTAAAATACATACCTGCATTTCTTTCAAGCAATAACCAAATCAATTTAGGTATTGTTTGAATATTAGTGTTTTATCTATATTTGTTATACTTATTACATTAGTTTGTATGTTAATATTAAATTTATTTGTCACAAAATTAGGAAAAGCAACAAGAGCTGTATCACAAGATGCCGGAGCAGCTCAACTTATGGGAATTAATGTAAATTTAACTATTGCAACTATTTTTGCGATTGGTCCAGGTTTAGGAGCTTTAGGTGGAGTTTTATACGCTTTAATGTATCCTAGAATTGAACCTTATATGGGAATGTTACCCCGGATTAAAAGCATTTATCGCTGCCGTATTTGGTGGTATTGGAAGTATTCCCAGAGCAATGGTAGGTGGATATGTTTTAGGAATTATTGAATCATATACAAAAGGATATATTTCATCAACATGGGCTAACCTATTGTTTTCGGTGTATTAATCTTAATACTTGTATTTAAGCCAAGTGGATTATTTGGTAAAAATTTAAAAGAGAAAGTTTAATGGGAGGAAAAATGCAAAAAGAAAACAACAAACTAAATGGGAGATTTAAACTACTTTAATAAGTTTCATACAAAAAACTATGTTTTTAACTTCTCTTCTATTAGTAGCTTTATTTATTATTTTATATTTTTAGTTTTTGACTCAACTGATATGTTTAGTTACACTGCAGGAATTTATAAAATATACTAATTTATATTTTATTAGCAGTCAGTTTAAATATAACTGTCGGGACTTATGGGACAATTAAGTTTAGGACACGCTGGTTTTATCGCAATTGGTGGATATACTGCTGCACTAATATCAAAAATCAATGCTATCTTCAGGATTACCTAATCTTGTACAACTTCTTATTTCATCAATAATTGGTGGAGCAGTAGCTTGTATATTTGGATTAGTATTAGGTGGAATTACATTAAGACTTAGAGGAGATTATTTAGCTATTATTACATTAGCTTTTGGTGAGAAATTGTAAAATATATTATTCAAAAATATACCATTTTTAGGTGGAGCAACTGGATTAAAAACATTCCAACAATTACCAGTTTTGTAAATTCATTCTTTATAGTAATTATTTCAGTTATTATTATGTCAATGATAATGACTTCAAGAAAATGGGTCGAAGTTTTATCAATTAGAGAAAATGAAATTGCAGCTGAAAAATATTGGAATTGACATTAACAAAGTAAAATTATATGGATTTGCAGTATCTGCATTTTTGCTGAATTGGTGGTTCTTTATTTGCTCATAACTTAGAATTTTAACGCCAGATAAATTTGGATTTATGTTTTCAATTGAAATATTAGTTATGGTTGTATTCAGGTGGATTAGAAGTATTACAGGTGGTGTAATTGCAGCTACAATTTTACATTAGTAAACGAACAATTAAGAGATATTTCACAATTTAGATATTTAGTTTATGCTATTATCTTAATTGTCTTAATGATTTTTAGACCAGAAGGAATTTTTGGTACAAAAAGAATTTACTTTTAACAAGACTTGCGAGAGGTGTTAAAAATTAAAAAAATAAAGTAAAAATAAAAATGAGGAGTAAAAATGTCATTATTAAAAACAACAAATTTAGGAATATCATTTGGTGGACTTAGAGCAGTTGATAATGTTAATATTGAAATAAATGATGGTGAATTGATTGGTCTAATTAATCAAAATGGTGCTAGTAAAACTACAATTTTTAACTTATTAACAGGTGTTTATAAGCCAACAGATGGTGATATTTCTATTAATGGTACAAGTATAAACACTACTCCACAAATCGTTACAATGGAGTAGCAAGAACTCTTTCAAAAACATTAGATTATTCAAACAATTATCAGTATTAGATAATGTTAAATTGGCATTAAATAATAGTATGAAATATTCTACATTATCGGCTATTTTTTAGACTTCCAAAATTCTGGAAAGAAGAAAAAGAAATTACAGATAAAAGCATTAGATTTATTAGATATTTTTGATATGGCTGAAATGGCAAATGTAATTGCTCGGAAACTTATCTTATGGTCAACAAAGAAAATTAGAAATTGCTAGGGCTTTTAGCAACTTCACCAAAATTACTATTATTAGATGAGCCTGCAGCTGGAATGAATCCTAATGAAACAAAAGAACTTATGCATACAATTAGTTTTATTAGATTTAATATTACAATTTTTACTTATTGAACATGATATGGATTTAGTTATGGGAATTTGTGAAAGATTATATGTATTAAATTTTTGGAAAAATTATAGCTCAAGGGTTACCTGAGGAAATTCATATAAAGAAGTTATTACTGCTTACTTAGGTGAGTAATAAAATTAACAGAGGAGGACTTTGTGAATATTTTAGAAGTAAATGATTTGAATGTTCTACTACGGTGGAATCTATGCAATAAAAATATATCATTTGAAATAAAAGGAGAAATTAGTATCTCTTATAGGTGCAAATGGTGCTGGTAAAACATCTACATTACACGCCATTTCAGGACTTATTCCATTAAAGCTGGAGAAATTTCTCTTAATGGAATGAATGTTACAAATATTGAAGCTCATAAACTTGTAACTCAAGGTATGGCTCATGTACCTGAAGGAAGAAGAATTTTTACTGAACTTACTGTATTAGAAAAATCTTGAAATGGGTGCTTATACTAGAAATGATTACCTCAAATTAAAGAAGATATGGAAGAAATGTTTAAATTATTTTCCAAGATTAGCTGAAAGACAACTTGCTGGAACGATGAGTGGAGGAGAACAACAAATGCTAGCAAATGGCAAGAGCATTAATGTCTAAACCATCGTTATTACTTTTTAGATGAACTTTCTATGGGACTTGCACCATTATTTGTACAAGAGATTTTTAAAATTATTGAAAAAGTAAATAAAGAACAGGGAGTTACAGTTTTATTAGTTGAACAAAATGCAAATATGGCTTTGTCAATTGCTGACAGAGGTTATGTGCTTTGAAACTGGACAAATTATTCTTGAAGGAACTGGTAAAGAATTAATTACTAACCCTGAAATTAAAAAGCATATTTAGGTGGATAATTTATTTTAAAAAGGCTCTAGTTAAGATAAAACCTTAAGAAAAAGGTATTTCTTTTGTAGAGCTTTTTATTTTATTTTTGAAAATTTTATTAATAAATATTGTAATTATTGCTACAATTATTGCAACTAAAATCCATTCTAAATCAAGTTTATACAACGGCAATTTTGAAATAATATCAGTAATTACTGGTATTTTTATATTTGATTTATCTAAAGTACTTACAAACCAATAAATAATGTTATGTAAATTGTTGATGAATAAACATATTTATAATTTTTATTTTATCATTTAATATACTTAAAACTATAAGTTCAACTGCTACTGGATACAGACATAATAATACTGGAACACTGTAGCTTAAAATTTGTGCTAATCCATTGTTTGCTATTGCCCAGCTTAATATTACCCAAATTATAACCCAATATTTATATGATATTTTTGAGAATAATTAGTGGAAATATTGGCTTATTGAAGTTGTAACTCCTACAGCTATATTTAAGCAAGCTATAAAAAAATAACATTACTAATATTATAAATCCAAACTGACCATAAATATTTAATGACATATTTCTTAAAATTTCTAATCCATTTTTGTATCTGGATAAATTACACCACTCACTCCACCAATATGTGCAATAATGAAATACACAACAAATAAGAAAAATTCCTGCTAATATTCCTGTTTTTGCTAACTGATTTTTATAACTTCTTTTCTCATCTGTAATTCCTTTATCTTTTATTACATATGAAATTACAAGTCCATACATTAATCCAGCTAAAATATCTAAAGTCATATATCCATCTAAAAATCCTTGAACTCCTTTTTAATGGAACATATTTTTTCTAATGGTTGAGCATAAGAAGTCATTCCTTTAAATATTGTTCCAAAAAGTAATAGAACTATTAAAAATAAAAATAATGGCGATAAAAATTTACTTATTCTATCTAATAATTTATTTGGTGTTAGACAGAACCAACATACTATTCCAAAAATATAGTTGTATATAATAATAATGCCCATTTCATATTACCTGTATGATTTGATAGTGCAATTTCATACAGTAACACTCCAGCTCTAGGCACAGCAAGCCTCATTCTATCGCCAACGCTGTTGCAATCGTAAATAACATTCCAAATGTTTTATCTACTCTATTTGCCATATTTTTCAATCCATCAGTTTTTGTTACAACTATTATTGCTAAAAATTGGAAATACTATAGCTGTAATTGAAAAATATAACATTGCAAATACTAAGTTTGTTCCAGCTTCTTTACCTAACATCGGTGGAAACATTAAGTTTCCTGCTCCAAAAATAAAGAAAAATGTCAACAAACTTATTTTTAAAAATTTCAACTTTACTTAATTTCATTTTTGTATTATAATTATAAAAATTTTATAATTACACTCCCTCCCTACAAATTAATTTTTTTATTTTAAAGAAAAAGACACTCTTTACAGTGCCTAATTTTCTAATATCTTCAACTTTTTATTAAACTGATTTTTATTAAACTAATTCAATTATAGCTAATTCAGCTGAATCTCCTCTTCTTACATCAGTTTTAATGATTCTAGTGTATCCACCATTTCTTTCTGTATATTTTGAGCTATTTCATTAAAAAAATTTTAGCAACTGCTTCTTCATTTCTTAAAAATGCAAAAGCTTGTCTTCTTAAATGTACTTTTTGCTACATCTCTAGTTGCATTTGCTCCCTAAAGTAATCGCTTTTCTCAACAAATTTTCTTAATTCTTTTGCTCTTGTTACAGTAGTTTCAATTTCTCTCAGTTTTCACTAAAGAAATTGTCATATTTTTCATCATAGCTAATCTGTGATCACTTCTTCTACCTAATTTTCTATATGATTTATTATGATTCATCCGTTCGCTTCCTCCTCGGTATATAAGTTTTATTCTATTTCTTCACTTAAGTCATATCCTAATTCTTTTTATTTTATCTATAATTTCTGTTAATGATTTTTACCTAAGTTTTTAATTTTTAATAATTCTGTGTATGACATAGATGTTAAATCAGATACAGTGTTTACACCTGCTTTTTCAAGCAGTTATATGATTCAACTGTAAAGTCTAACTCTTCTATTTTTATATCTTCAGTTTTATTGTTAGTTTCCACTACTACTTCTTCAACTTCCTCTCTGAAGTTCTATATTTTGCCATACTATTTCCTATATTAGTGAATGGATTAATATGAGCTATTACTAATTCAACTGCATATGATAACGCATCTTGTAACTCTATACTTCCATCAGTAACAACTTCTAAAATTAATTTATCATAGTTTGTTACCCTTCCAACCATAGTATCTTCTACTGAGTAATTTACTCTTTTGATTGGAGTATATATAGCATCTACTGCTAAATACCCTATTTACCATCCATCTGTATCTATTTCATCTGACACAACAAATCCTTCTCCAGAATCTACTAAAAATTCCATATTGATTTCTTTTATCAGTTGTAATAGTCGCTATAACTTGCTCAGGATTTATTACTGTTACTCCCGGTTCTACTTTTTATATCAGCAGCAGTTATTGTAGCATATCCTTTAACATTTAAAGTCATTTTCTTTTCTAGGCTCATCCGTTGCAACTATTATTTCTTTATATTTAAAATAATATCTGTAACTGCTTCTTTGACACCTTTCTATTGTAGAAAAATTCATTTAAAAACTCCGTCTATTTTTAACGCCTTTAATTGCAGATCCAGAATTGAAGATAATAATATTCTTCTTAAAGCATTACCAATAGTGTTTCCATAACTCTCTATATAGAGGTTCTAAAACATATTTAGCTGTATATCTATCTTCTTTTATTTCTGTTAATTTTATATTTTTAGCTATTTTTCAATATTTAACAAGCTAAATCATCTCCTTGATTAAAATGTTATTATCTTGAGTAGAACTCGATAATCATTGCTTCGTTGATTTCAAAGTCAACTGCATCTCTTCCAGGATTTTCTAATACTTTAGCAGTTAAAGTACCTTTTCTTCTAATGATAACCATCCCGGAACAGTTTTTGTCCAACTGATTCTTTAATAATTGCTAATTCTTTTTGAATTTTTCTTTAACAGTAATTACATCTCCTTGTTTTACTCTGTAAGAAGCGATATTTACTCTTTTCCCTGTTAATTAAAAATATGTCCGTGACTTACGATTTGTCTAGCTTGTCTTCTAGTTGCTCCAAATCCTAATCTATAAATTACGTTATCTAATCTTCTTTCTAAATATTGAAGTAATAGTATCCCTGTTACTCCTTCTTTTTCTTGTAGCTTCTTCATATAATTTATGGAATTGTTTTTCTTGCACTCCATAAACAAATCTAGCTTTTTTTGTTTCTCTCTTAACTGTGTTCCATATTCAGTTAATTTTCTATTTGCATTTGGTCTTATATTTCTATTTGATTTTTATTTACACCTAGAACAACTGGGTCTAACTCCAAGATTTCTACATTTCTTTAAAACCGGCTGTCTATTTCTTGCCATTTATCTATATCCTCCTTATTTTATAAAATTATGGTCTTCTTTTTAGGTGGTCTTGCACCATTGTGAGGTACTGGAGTAATGTCAACTATTCTAGTTACTTCTAATCCAGTTGCTTGAATTGATCTTATAGAAGCTTCTCTTCCTGATCCCATCCTTTTTATTTTTAATTTTCAATTTGTTTCATCCTGTTTTCAATTGCAACTTGAGCTGCTTGTTCAGCTGCTATTTGTGCTGCAAATGGAGTTCCTTTTTAGTTCCTTTAAACCCTGAAGTTCCTCCTGATTTCAGATTACTACTTTACCTTCTGCATCTGTAATTGTTACTACAGTATTATTAAAAGTAGAATGTATGTATGCTATTCCATTAGGAATATTTTTAATTTTTCTTTTTTAGCTACTGGTTTCTTAGCCATTTATGGTTTCCTCCTTAACTTATAAATTTATTATTTTTCTTAGCTACTGCCATTTTTAACTCTACCTTTTCTTTGTTCTAGCATTTGTTTTAGTTTTTGTCCCTTACAGGTAATCCCATTTTATGTCTTAATCCTCTGTAAGATTTAATGTCTAATAATCTTTTTATGTTAAGTCTAATTTCTTTTCTTAACTCTCCTTCAATTTTGTACTCTTCAACTCACCGTTCTGATTTTTCCTACTTGTTCTTCTGTTAAATCTTTAACTTTGATGTCTTTATCAACACCTGCTTTTTCTAAAATCTCGTTTGAAGTGCTTCTTCCAATTCCAAAAATATAAGTTAATGAGATTTCAACTCTCTTATTTCTAGGAATATCTCACTCCCGCTATTCTAGCCAAATTTCTTCCTCCTCTGTTTTGATATTTTTAATCTTCTTCAATATGCCCTTACATAAATAAAACTAAGGTATAAGCTCTACAGCCAACATATCTTTACAATTTTTTATTTATAATATCCTGTCAGTTAGTATATGTTATTAAATAAAAATTTTTCAGATTGCTTTTTTTGTTAGTTACTATCCTTGTATTTGCTTATGTTTAGGGTTTTTCGCATATTACTCTTACTTTTTCCGTGACGTTTAATGATTTTACATTTATCACAGATAGGTTTTTACTGAAGCTTTTACTTTCACTAAAAACCCTCCTTCCAACAAATTATTTTCATATACAATTCTTTCCTCTTGATAAATCATATGGAGAAACTTCCACAGTTACTTTATCTCCCGGCAAGATTTTGATATAGTTCATTCTCATTTTACCTGAGATATGTCCTAACACTTCATGTCCATTTTCTAATCTTACTTGGAACATCGCGTTTTGGTAAGGCTTCTAAAATTTCACCTTCCAATTCTAGAACATCTTGTTTTGCCATAAAATCACCTCGGATCCTTTTCCATTATAACAAATTTCTATGTCCAGTTATTTTACTTTCTCTTTATTTTTATAATTTTAATTCATATTTTAAATGATTATTTTTGTATACATAAAATTTATATATGAATTAAAATCAAATTTCTTATTCATAAAATAAAATACCAATATCACTACTGGTACTCTTACTGGATTAACTTGTATATTATAATTTATTTTTATTTTTCAAGTTTTATTTTCCTCTTTTAATCTTTTTTTCGCTTAAAAATAACTGTTTGATTATTCCAAATTGCTAAACTATGCTCATATCTGTGCTGAACGTGAACCATCTTTAGTAACCGCCGTCCACATATCAGGCATTATTTTTACTTGATATTTTCCAGCATTTACCATCGGTTCAACCGTTATAACCATTCCATTTTCAATTTTTGCTCCAGTTCCTGCTCTTCCAACATTTGGCACCATTGATCTTCGTGCATTTCATGTCCTACACCGTGTCCTGCAAAATCTCTTACAAGCGAAAAATCCTTGCCCTTCAACATATTCTTGAATGGCAGCTCCAATATCCCCAATTCTATTTCCAACTTTTTGCAACACTAATCCCTATTTCTCTAGCTTTTTAGTTACTTCCATTAATTTTAGAAGTTTCATCTATTTGTCCAACAGCATAAGTTGTTGCAGCATCTCCAAAAACCATCTAAAACAGTTACAGTATCAACTGTCAAAATATCTCCTTCTTTCAATATTTTATCTTTTTTGGAATACCGTGGACAACTTCCTCATTTACAGAAATACAAGTTGCTGCTGGATATGGTGGATACGTTTTCCTATGTCGTACCCTTTTTGTTCCGGGAATTGCACCTTGAGATCTTATATAATCTTCTGCAATTTGGTCAATTTCCCATGTACTTACTCCAGCTTTTTACATATTTTGGCAATACATCTTCCAATAATCTTGCTATTATTTGATTTGCTTTTTAATTTTTCTTATTTCATCTAATGTTTTATATATTATCATTATCTTTTCCTTCTATGAAAATCACTTTTTCAATTTTTTATTAAATATACCACAAAAACATAGTATTTCTTATTTTTCTAAAATATTTATAATATCTTCTGTTATTTTTTTCTAATTTTTGTGCTCCATCAATTTCAAATACTTTTCCTTGTTTTTATAATAATCTAAAACTGGTGCTGTTTGTCTCATTATAAACTGCTAATCTCACAGTTTCTTCATTGTCATCAGCTCTTTGCTCTAAACCTCTTCTTTTTCATCTACTGGTGGATTATATTTAATATGATAAATTTTACCTGTCACTTTGACACTCTTCTTCCAGTAATTCTTTTCTATAACTCTCTTCATCCGAAAACATCTAAAGCTATAACTTTTTCAATATTTTTCCTGATATTTTTCCATTATTTTATCTAAACTTTCAGCTTGAACTACTGTTCTTGGAACCATCTAAAATAAATCCTTTTCACAATCAGCTTCTTGCAATCTAGCTTCAACTAATCCGTTCACAATTTCATCTGACACTAATTGCTCCTTGATCCATTAATTTTTAGCTTCCAATCCTAAAGGAGTTTTAGCTGCACTGCTCCTCTTAAAATATCTCCTGTTGAAATTTGAGGAATATTGTATTTTACTATTAATTTTTCTGCTTGGAGTTCCTTTCTCCTGCTCCCCGGTGCTCCAAATAATATTATATTCATATCTTTTTCAACTATTTTTTTCTTAAAATATAAGAAAATAATCTCTCGCTTTCTATTTTTATGATTTATTTTTAACATATTTCTATTTATTTTTAAAAATATTTTTTCATCTAACTTTTTGTAAAAATTTACTAATTTTTATTGCACAATGTTATCTTTTTATTTACTACTCAAAAATTGTATATTATGTGCATACTTTTACACTTATCCACATACTTTTCCATTAGTTTTTCCACAAAAATTAAAAAGTTTTCATATAAAATTTTATAATTTTAATATCTTGAAATATCTTTTTGAATTTTTCTAATCTCTATCTTGATCTTTTCTCTCATCGCTTCACGCTTATCATAAAGTCCCTTTAGCCAATCCTATTTCCATCTTTACCAATCTCTGCTTTGTATAAATTGATAATGGCATTATTGTATAACCTTGCTCTTTTATTTTTGAGCCATTTTGTCTATTTCTTTTCTTTTTAATAATAATTTTCTAACTCCGTTTCAGATCTCGTTATTTATATTACCAAATTCATATGGAGTTACATGCATTATTCATCACAAATACTTCGTTTTTATAATTCTAACAAAACTTTCTTTTTATACTCACTTTTTCCTGTTTTAATAGATTTTACTTCCAGTTCCAATAAGCTCTATTCCAACTTCATACTTTCCTCAATAAAATAATCGTGAAAAGCCTTTTTATCCTTTGCTAATACTGGCTACATTATCTCCCCTTTCTTTTTAATTACTCAAAAACTCCTTCTAAATACATTAACAATACTGAAATATCTGCAGGTGTAACTCCTGCCACTCTTGATGCTTGACCCACATTATAAGGTTTTTCTTCAATCTTTGTTTTGCTTCTCTTGTAATCCCTTGCATTTTATCATAATCAAAATCTTTCGGTATTTTCCTGTCATCAAGTTTTTTCTGTTTATTCATTATTTGCATCGCTTTTTGCTATATATCCTTCATATTTCACTCGTACCTCTATTTGATATTCCGTTTCTTCATCAAATGTGAAATTTGGTACATTTTCAATAATTTCTGCGATATATTTTTATATCAGCATAAGTAATTTTTGGTCGTCTTAAAATTTCTTTTTAATGTCGTTCCACCTTTTTAACGATTCATCGTATTTTTCTAAAACTCTCCATAAGTCTTGTGTTACTACTTCCTAATTTTTATATTTTCAAGATTTTTATAGTTTCAAGAACATTTTTCTTCTTAGTTTCTATTTTTATCATAATATTTTTATCTAAAAGTCCAATTTTATACGCTTTTTCTGACAATCTTATATCTGCATTATCTTCTCTCAATATAAGTCTATACTCCGACCTTGCAGTAAACATTCTATACGGCTCAAATAATTCTTTATTTATCAAGTCATCAATCATTGTTCCAATATAAGAAGTTTCTCTTCCAAAATAAATCGGTTCTTCCCCTTTAATTTTTTAAAACTGCACTGATTCCGGCACATTCCTCAGTGTGCTGCTTCTTCATATCCACTTGTTCCATTTATTTGCCCAGCTAAATAAAGACCTTTCACTTTTTGTCTCCAAAGTATAATCAAGTTCACCTCGGATCATCAATATCATACCAATCATGCAACCATATCTCCATAATATATGCATTTTCAAGCCCTTCTATTGTATTTACGATTTTTTGTTGATATTCAGCCCGATAACTTGTTGAAAGTCCACTTATATAAACTTGGAGTATCAAATCCTTCTCACTTTCTAAAAATAAATGATGACTATCTTTTTCCTCAAATTTTACTAGCTTTATCTTCAATTGAAGGACAATATTCTATATTCTGTACTATGAATACTCCATTATACATTGGTGCTTTATCTAAATTATCTAAAATAATTTTTATGACTTTTCTAAATTTGTTCTGTCCAAATAACAAGATAATTGTGGTTTTGCAACAACTTCCTCATCTGGTGTTCGCATAGAAAATTTAAGTGGAACACCTATCTCTCCAGTGTTGCTCTTCTAATTTTGTCAAATCAAGTGTTCTTATGTCAATTTCTTGACGATGTCCCTGTTTTTAAATCTATTCATTTTCAATCCTAAAATTTTTAATGATTTTTGGTAACTCTTCACTTGATAATCTCCATTCTTCCACCTTGAACTCTCTCTCCAAATATATAAAAGTCCTCCCATAAATGTTCCTGCTGCAACAATTACGGCTTTTGCACTAAATTCCATTCCTGTTTTAGTTTTTATTCCTTTAATTTCTCCATTTTCAACAACTAACTCTGTTACAATGTCTTGAACTGTATCTAAATTTTTTGATTTTCATCGTTTTTCATTTCTCTTGCATAAATTTTTCTATCCGCCTGTGCTCTTAACGATCTTACTGCTGAATCTGTATTCAAAATTCTCATTTGTACAAAACTTTTATCCATATTTCTTCCCATCTCACCACCAAGAGCATCTACTTCTTTCGCTAAATGACTTTTTGCTGGCCCTCCTACAGATGGATTACAAGACATCACACCTATATTATCTAAAGTTATTGTAAAAACTAGCAGTGCTTAATCCCAATCTTGCTGACGCCAACGCTGCCTCAATTCCTGCATGCCCTGCACCAACTACTAATAACATCATAATTTCTCATTTTCATCCCTCATTTCTATTTTTAATAACTCATTATTTTTATATACAAATTTATTTTTACTTTTTCAGTCTATATTATATATTAAAGTCTCAAATTTTTCAACATAATTATACTGTCTTTTCTTGAAAATAAAAACAATCAAATAAAATATCTTTTTAAATGATTGTTTCTATTTCTATTATTTATTCCATCTTTTTAAAAATCATACCTTGTTTCAAGACTTACTTACAACTTTACCATTTGTAGCTGTTTTTTATCATATTTCCAGAAATTAAATCTAAATATTTTTCATCTCTATAATTTGTCTGAAACTCAATATTTTCAGCATCATTAAATGAATTATTTAACACAACAATTATAGAATCATCTTCACTTATGCTCTCATAAGTAATTACATTTCTTTCATTATCTGCCAATAATTCATTAAATCTTCCGTACACTAAAACTCTATTTTCTTTTCTATTTTTAATAAGTTTTTATACCATTGAATAATTCATTATCAACTTCTGTGAGTATACTTCGCCCTCATTTTACAATTGATGGATTTTTCGTCATCGCATAAAATTCATCCCACAACATCGGCTTTCTACAATAAGATCTGTCGCTCCCTACATTCCAACTTCATCTCCATAATACAACAACGGTGCTTCAATGTATGTCATTTTGAAAAATTGAAATTAATTTTAATATATCCTTAGGTTTAATTTGACTTCTTTTTCCAATCAATTGAAGTATTTGGATGATAGTTCGATGCTAAATCAGGTCGTATACTATTGTATCCTTTCTAACTGTTTTTCCTTCTTCCAAATTTCTTCCAATTCCATCATTTACAATTTTGAATAAAGTCTATCGGTATCGTGTGAACCGTTTAAATTTTGAGAAGTTTGCAACGCTTGATAAGGATACCAACTTCGTTTTTCTCTCAATTCATTAAAGAAATCTTGTGATGATAATTTATATCTTTCTCCACCTTCATGACTTTGATTTATAAAGAAACCTATCACAGTTTTTAGCCATTCATAGTTCATAACTGTATCAAATTTATTTCCATCATTTATATCTGATGAAGCATTTCCTCAAAGTTCTGCTGTGATGTACGCATCTTTTTGCTGTTTTTACAACTTCTCCATCTCAATCCAGAAATTTTGATTTTCAAGACAATTCGGCACATCAAGTCGCCAACCGTCAATTCCATCATCTTCCGTCCAATTTTCACTTTCTATACCGTCAGTACCATACATCCATTTTCTAGTAATATTAAAATATACCTTTATATTCTTGATTAAATGTATTAAATTTGGTAAAGTATTAAATCCTGCCCAAGCGTTATATTTTACCTTGATTTATTTTTCTTAAAGTATCACACGCTTCTTCATCACCATTTCATCCGTTATTGGCTCATGATGTAAAATCTGTAAACTTATACCATTCACAATATTTAGAATTTTTCTCCTTCTGCCAATACAATATTAAAAGCTCCAATGCCTATCGCTACTATGATTAAATACCCATCAAAAATTACTCTTATTCCATTTTTGTGTAATTCTTTTTATTAAATCAACCATTATCAAATCTGATTCAGTCCAAACCCATGTACTTGGATCTTCAGTTTCTCCATATCCATTTTTATATTTGTTTTCCCTTGCTGTACTTCAAGTAACCCAATTCACTACTACTTTTTAGCATTAACTCCTAGTACATCAATATAACTTTTATTTCCATACAAATTATCTTTATTAATTTCTACTCCGTGTTTACTCCCACTTGTCTTTATCGTTCCAAAGTCAGGAGATATATGCCTAAAATCATTTGCTCCATATTTATGATTTTGATATGAGAAAAATACCGGATTTAACTAAACAGCATTTACATCCCAAATCCTTTAAGTAATGAATTTTATCTTTTATTCCTTTCAAATCTCCACCCATACATTCTCGCATATTTCAAACTATGATCAATCGTTTTTCTCCAATTTTCTCCCAAGAAACTCTTTTCTCACCATAATCTGTAGTCCATCTATTTCTTTTTGAATTTACCTTTTGTATAATTATTTTTGACCATTTATACTTTTTAATAAATTTTTGTTCATCTTGTCTATTTATCTCAAAGTCCCTCATATCCAAACTCATTAAATATTGGATCATTATAATGATTACCATTATAAAAATCTATCTGGGAAAAATATTGTACCAAATTACTTCTTTTGACCAATCCGGAATACTGAATATTTGAATATCTGGATTATTCGTATCAAGTAATATATTTTTATTTCTTTAAAAAGATAATGTTTCACCATCAAAAATAAGCTTTCTTTACCCCTCCATCTTGTAAGATAAAGTGATATAAAATTTGTTTAACTCTTTCCCCAAAATCAATAATTTCATAAAAATAATCAAAGCTCATTAGTTTTATCTCTATGTCTTTCAAGCTCATATACTTTTTCATATCCATTCTCTTTGTCTAAAACGACACTAATGTAAGCTCTTCAACATCATTCATTTGTGTTCTTATTTTAAATTCATATTCTTCCTGATATTTTATTAAAATATTTTAAATTTTTATTATTATGGACTATCGCTTTTAAATCTCTATTCTTATCAAGCCCCTCAAATACAAAATTTCTGTCCCTAGTTTTCCCCCTTCTGGAAATAACTGTCCATTTTCTCCCAATAATTAATCTTAAATTATCTTTTTCTGGATACCATTTTTCCGTCAATTATATATTTATATTCATACACACCTTCCAGGAATTGCCAATGTTATTTTCATATATATTATCTGATTTTTGTCTTATTGGCTCTTCATCAATTTTTCCACCCATTAAAACTTCCCGTTATTGCTAGCTTTTTCAGCTTTTTCCAACTCAAATTCACTTAAATCTAGCTTCATTTTTGAAAAATTTAGTTTTTTTCAATAAAAATTTTTGTTCGTTTTCTAAATAAGTTAAAAATTATATCTATACCATTTTGAAACCTGTTATTGATTTTGGATGTGTATCTTTTTCACTACTGCTTCAAAAATCTGTAGTAAAAGGAACAGTATGTGTATAAGTTACTCCTCTCACTTCATCATTTTCATCTTTTATTCAAAAATAACTTCCAGATTCTACATATCTGACCATTTATATATATAATTATTTTTCCTCAAATCAAAATTTTTCAGCCAAAAATTTATTATTTTTATATATTAATACTTTATACTTCATTTTTGCTCCGTAAACTTTAATCTTTTATTTAATTATATTCCATAAAATACTTTATACGCTTTATATGTTTCATATAAACTCAGCTTTTGATGATATTTCAAATAAAGAGTGCATTGAAAGTAATGTATACTCTGCGTCAACAGTTCTAATTCCATAATATGCTAAGAATTTTGCAAACTGTTCCTCCTCCACCTTCATCAACTTTTTCCAAATCCTCCTGACTGAAATTTCACTTTATTTTCATCAAATTTTCTTCTTATTTCTTTGTAAAAATTCAGCGTCAGCATCATTCGCTTGAACTTTTCCACGGCTTCCTGTATATTTTAGCGAACGCTAATCCATGTGGATAATCTAGCTACATTTTTCTGAGTCATGAGCCGCTTTAAATAACGGATTCATTCCTGCTGTAACTATCTGAAGACAATGCTTTTTGAATTCCATAAAGTTTCTCTCAATGTTTGGTCACTTTTTGTACTTTCACAGTAAGCTCCAAATAATTTACCAACAATATATTCAGGTAACGTTGTTTTCTAAACTTGTTGAACCTTCACTTCCAATTTCTTCTTTATCTGCTAGATAAACCATAATTGTTTTTAGGATTTTCAATTTTCATAATTGTTTTAACGAAGTATATGCACAAATTCCCTATCATCTTGTCCATATCCTCCTATCATACTTCTATCTAACCCAACATCTCTTAATTTTCCTGCTGGTACAATTTCAATTTCTGCTGTAAAGAAATCATCGTACTCAATTCCATAATCTGCTTTTAATTTATCTAATACAAATTGTTTCACAGCTTGTTTTGTATTTTCATCTGTTACAGGTATTTCCAAATAATAATTTTAACTCTTCCCCTTTTATTACTTCTCTTGCTTTTTCTATCATCTTGAACATTGTAAGCTAAATGAGGTAAAATGTCAGGAATACTGAAAACTGGGTCATTTTCATTTTCTCCAATTTTCAATGTTACTTTTTCTCCATTAGACAAGAACACAACACCATGTAAAGCTAAAGGCGTTGAAACCCATTGATATAATTCCACCATAATAGTGTGTATTTAACAATGCAAACTCTTCATCTTCTTTTACTGGATTTGGTTTTAAATCTAATCTTGAGAATCAATATGTGAAACAATCATATTTATTCCACTTTTTACATCTTCACCAATTATAACTGCAACTAAATTTTTATCTCTATTATTGAAATAAACTGTCTCCTCTTTTAATTCTTTAACATCATTCACATTTTTAAATCCATTTTTGTAATTCAGCTCAGTTACTGCCACAAATTCTCTTTCTGTTTTTGCTGAATCTAAATACGCTTTTATACTCTCTGCAAATTTAAAATCTTCTTCTTTTTCTATTTCTGTAAGATTTCCACAAATCTCTCTATTCATATTTTTCCTTCTTTCTTTTTATTATAAAGGCAAAAAGGACTACTCCTATTTTAAAAATCCTTTTCTTATGTAGTCCTTTAGTTTTATTCAACTCATTACTATTTCATTTCATTTAATTTTTCTAATTCTGCCGCTTCTTTTTTTCAAATCCAGGTTTTCCTAATAAAGCAAACATATTTTTCTTATAAGCTTCAACTCCCGGTTGATCAAAATGGATTTACACCTCAATAAATACCCACTTACACTACATGCAATTTCAAAGAAATAGAATGTAAATCCTAAAATGATAAGGTGTTGCTTTTGAATATTTACAGTTAATTGAGGAACTCCTCCGTCAATATAGTGCTAACATTATCCATCTGTAGCTTTTTGTTTACATAGTCTAAAGTTTTTCCTGCAATAAAGTTTTAATCCATCTAAATTATCAGCATCTTTTTCAATTACATATTCAACTTCTGGTTTTCCAATAGAAATTACTGTTTCAATGAACATTCTTTTGCCCTTCTTGGATATATTGTCCCTAAAGAGTGTAAATCAGCTGAGAAGTCTGTAGATGTAGGATATAATCCTTTATTATCTTTCCCTTCTGATTCTCCAAATAATTGTTTCCACCATTCAGCAAAATAGTGAACTCTTGGCTCATAGTTTACCATCAATTCTAATGATTTCCCTTTTCTATGTAAAGCATTTCTAACTGCAGCATATTGTAATGCTTCATTTTCATCTAAATTAGGATTAGCAAATTGTTTTTGTGCGTCAGCCGCTCCTTGCATTAATTCGTCAATATTAATTCCTGCTGCAGCAATCGGTAATAATCCAACTGCTGTTAATACTGAAAATCTTCCTCCAACATTATCAGGTACAACAAATGTTTCATATCCTTCAGCATCAGCCAATGTTTTTAATGCTCCTCTAGCTTTATCAGTTGTCGCGTAAATTCTTTTTCCAGCTTCTTCTTTTCCATATTTTTCTTCTAACATTTTTGAATACTCTAAATGCAATCGCTGGTTCAGTTGTAGTTCCAGATTTTTGAAATTACATTTACTGAAAAATCTCTATCTCCAACTAAATCAATTAAGTGTTGTAAATAAACACTGCTCATATTTGTTCCAGCAAAGTAAATTTCGGAGTTTTTCTTTTTCTTTAGGCAAGTTGTTGTAGAATGTGTGTGATAAAAATTCTATCGCAGCTTTTGCTCTCAAGTAAGATCCCCAATTCCAATTACAATCAATACTTCTGAATCTGATTTAATTTTTTTCAGCTGCTGCTTTTTATTCTTTTAAATTCAGCTTTATCGTAATCAGATGGTAAAGTTACCCATCCTAAGAAATCATTTCCTGCTCCAGTTCCTTCTAATAAAAACTTTGTGCTAATTCTGTATATGGTTTTAAGTTGAGTTACCTCATTTTCATTTAAAAAGTTTTTTGCAAATTTATAACTAAATTGTAATTTTGACATAATTTTTCTCCCTTTATATATATGTTTTATTTTATTTTTATCTTTTACATATAAGTATACCAAAAATCCTTATTTTTCAATAAAAAGTAAAAATTATTTATGTTATTTTTAATTTAATATTTATAATCTTTTCTTCTCTTTAGTTGATAAAGCGTCACTGTTTATAACCTGACTTTTTCTCCAAAATTTTCATCAAATTATAATATGCTGCACAACCAATCATTGCTGCATTATCTGTACAATATTCCATTTTAGGAAAATGAACTTCAATTCCTTTTTCTTTAAAATTTTCAAACTTTTTACGAAGTCCTCTATTAGCTGACACTCCACCAGCCACCAATATTGTATTTACTTGCTTTTCTTTTTACTATCTTTTCTACTTTTATCGTATAAAATGTTTTACAACTACATTTTTGAAGCGACGTAGCTATATTTTCTTTTTATAATTTCATTACCTTTCATCTTTTTCATGATTCACATAATTCGTTATAAATGTTTTCACTCCACTAAAACTGAAATCATACCCTCAACTTTTTGGCTTTTTTTGATTTTTAATGTATCTTTTCCAATCTTTTGATAAATTATCTCATCATTGAATCGCCGATAAGAAAGTCCTATCACTCTTGCTACTTTTATCGTATGTTTCTCCAACTGCATCATCCAATGTTTCTCCTAAAAGTTGAATGTCTACATATCCGTCTTTTTCTTCTAAATAATAAAGATTTGTATGACCTCCCGATACAACAAGTGACACAGCAGGTAATTTCACTTCATTTTTCTATAAAACTTGAAAAATATATGCCCATCAATATGATTTGTTGGGAGCAATGGAATATTGTTTTGCATAACTTAAACTTTTTGCAAACATAAGACCGACTAAAAGTGACCCTATCAATCCGGGTGTATTTGTAACAGCAATGTAATCAATGTCTTTAAGTTCACACTTAGCCTCTTTCATCGCTTTTTCAAATACCGGCATTATATTTTCAATATGATGTCTTGACGCACTCTGGGACAACACCACCATATCTTTATGAATATCTATTTGCGTTGATATTATCATTACTCAAAACTTTTGTACCATTTTCAACAACAGATACTGCCGTTTCATCGCACGAAGTTTCAAATGCTAATATTTTTCATTTTTCCCTTTCTACAATTCTTTTTCCATTCTATTCTACTTTTTCATTATAACACATTTTTATATTTTTATTAAAAACAAAAATGTTGTACCCTTATTTCTTCTCTTCACAATCTATAAATTTTCCACCATTATCACTTGTTAATATTTTTATCATTCCTTATTAAATAAAAATGTATATTTCTCCTTTTTATTAAATTTGGAATAAAAATTAGAAATGTCCGAAAAACTTTAAAAATAAAATAATAAAAATAAAAGTGTATAAGCTCAAAAAACTCACACACTTTTTACTTTATATTATTTACCAACTTTTCTTTTATACCTATATTACCTTTTACTCCAAAACGGTTAAATCCTATTTCTAATCTTGCATCTGCATATAGGTATGTATCTTTTTAACTTCTCTTTGTCCACCTAGTCCTAATTCTAACCATATCTCATCATAGCTATCTTGTAATTTTATCTTTTCCTACATTGATACTTGTATTATTTGTAAGGTTCACCCATAAATTCGCTAATCCATAATAGTTTTTGTTTCGTATCCATTACTCTTACTCCTACACGACCTCTTAATCCGTGTTTTTGTATCAAATGTAACTTTCTTATTATCTATATTTTACTCCAAATGTTTCATTCACTTGATATATTATTTGAGCTATGGCTCTAATATATGTTTATTTTCTTTTAAAGTAATATGGTTTCCCAGCTTCTGCTGATAACACTAAGCCCCAACCTCTTGTATTTGCTGCATAAACATTTGATGTATTATATATATATGCATGTTATATGTTACTTGTCCTACTAAGTCTCACATATGCTCCATCTTCTCTATATCTTGTATGTGTTAATCCTAAGCTTAATCCGTAGCTATTTATCATTCCATCATATTTATATTCATCTGTAGCTTTAGGTTTTAATGTTCTTTTTGTATTCATTTCTGCTCTATTACCCTGTATATGATAAATATACTCCTGTATGATTATTTTCTTTTATCTTTTCTACTCCTACTGATACTCCCACTAATGAACTATCGTATTTTTGTTCTTACTTTACCTGTTTGTCCTAAGTATCTTCCATATGTTCTAGCCTCACATTTGAGTGTCTTTTGATATATTTACAAAATTCCCTTTTCTCTCATTTAGTGTCCCTAATGTTGTATAACCTGTTTCATATATTGTTTCTGGTATTGCTAAATATTTTCCTATTGCTTCTGCTATTTTTGTAACTTTCCAGAAATATTCTGTCTTTCCACCTTTTCTCTATGGTCTAATTCTATATCTGCTGCTGAATCAGATTTTTACTTTACCTGTAAATGCTGTTCCACCTGTAGTATCATTATCAACTCTTACTACTGGTTTTTGATACTGCTAGTTTATCTTCTAATTCTCCTATACTTCCATCTAATACTTTTTCTTTCCATTACTATTTACTGTTATTATTTCTGTTGTCCCTGATGCTTTCCTTTTATTTCTAGTAAGTCTGTTTCTGAATTATTTCCACTTTCATCTTTTTGTTCCGGTGTGTTCCATAGTGTATTAACTAATAGTTTCCCATTTTTACCTTCATAATTACTGTTAATAGTTAATGTGTCGTAATATTTACCATTATTCATTGTTATTGTACCTGAATTGATAATACTTGATTTATTATCTAAGCTTTTTGAGTTTAGTACATATTCTGCACGAGGATTTGATACTTTTTAGGATCTTGATTGTTCTTTTTATATTCCTCTATTGCTTTTCTGCTTGTTTTTAATTTTTCTATATATTCTGGGGTTACATCCAGTTTATACTTTTTCAATCTTTTAATATCGTTATTTGCTTTTTCAAGATCTTTTAGTTAAATCTTTTCAGGAATAGGAATATTGCTATAAGCCCCTGCATTCAAAATTAATTTGAGATGCATCAAGTATAGAATTTTCTCCAATAGTTAAGTTATTAAAAGTTGATTCATTAACATCCCCTTTATTTTTTTAACACCCATTTAGCTCCACTTTCTAAATTCATATCTAATCTAGCATCAAAATCTTTACCATGAGCCTTTATTAACCATTCCATAAATAGTAGCTTTATCTTTTAATTGTTGCTGTTAGGGATGATACTGTAGTTTCATTAACTCCTTGTGTTTCTATTAACCAACCATTATTAGCTGCTATTGCTTCTGATTTTTCTCCTGATAATTCAAATACAGCATTTTTGAAGCATAACCTTTTCCACCATTTTAAACTAGGCTCAAAAATTACCTGCTTGCCCAAAAGAGTTGTCTTTAGCTATTTCTGCTTTTTGCTAAAAATTAGAGATTTATCATTTGATACCGTACTTAATTTAGTATTATGTAATTTTTACACTTTGATTTTTCTGCATTTGAATTACGAGTAGTAATCTAATCCCCAATCCTCCGGTTTGTTGGGATCAACTTTACTTTTTGTAGAAAAACCCTAGTACATAATCTTGCGTATCAAAAACTATTGCAGAATTTCCGATTTAATTAAAGAAGCTTCTGTTGTATTTTTACCTGTTACTTCAAAACTTGTATTATTCGTAAATAATCTTACAGCTCCAGAATTTGGCATTTTTGTTGTATCTATATTTAGCTTACCATTTACCTCTACTTTAGAAGCTTTTGTCTTTATCAAAGCTCTCTACTAGTTTTACCCTATCTTAATTGCTGCAGAAATTTTACACCTTCACCTATTACTGTAATATTTGTATCTCCGTTAAATGTTGCTTTTGATTCTTCTCCAGAAACATATCACCTGCTAAATAATCCCCAGATTTAGTATTTGATACATCTTCTACTAAAATATTTGATGTTTCCGTTTGAAACAAATTCAGCTTTTTGCTCACCTGTTCTATATACTTTCAACCCTGATAATTGATAGCCAAATCTAACATTAGCCGTTATTGTCAAAAACGCTATTTTTCTTCGTAACTGTTTTAACATTAAAAGTAGTATCTTCTGTATTTCTTACTTTAACATCCATATTATTTACTGTTAATTTTAGAAGTATCTGTTTTACTTCCACCACCATAATTATACCCAACAGCTACTCCATAACTTGCGTTTGAATCTGCAGAACCTGAAAATTGTCCTGTTGTATCTTTAAAAGTAACATCTACATTTAGATTTTTAACATTTACATCTGAATCTCCTCTTGTTATCAACCCTTTTGATCTTGTATGATTTACTCCATCTTTAGGTGCAATAGTTATACTTAAATTATCTGCTTTTACACCCTTACCATCTAATTCTAAGTGAGATTCTCTCCTGTATCTTTTTATATCAAATTTTTACTTCTCCTCTAATGTTGTTCCATCTTTAGTCGTTACAAATGAGTTACCACTTTCCCCTGTATATGTTCCACTTTCAACTTTATTATTATTATCAATCATATTTTTAGCTTCTGTAATATTGATTGAAAAATAAAAGCTCCACTTATTAAAAACATACAAAAATAAAGTATTAAGAAAATTTAACTTTTTCATGTAATTCTCCCCTTATTTATTATTTTTGATACAAATTAATAAATTTTTATTATGTTAATAAAACACAACAAATATTAAATATATCTCTATTACTATTATACTCCCCCAACAACATTTGTCAATATTTTCAACCATTGTAAATTACACTTCTTTATATTGGTATCAAAAAGTTTACAATATATTACAAATATGATAAACTAACATATATTTAAAAGAAAGAGGTTATTATGAAAAATAGAATTTTTAAAGTATATATTAGTAATAATTTTATCAATATTAGTATTAGGTGGTTTTGTTGGAAATTATTTTTGTAAATTTCGCATTACAACAAAGTTGATAAAACTAAAAGTTAATAATCAGGATAAAGATGGATTAAAAGATAAAGATAAAGAAAAATCAAAAATGGTTTGATGAGAATGCTATTGAAGTTAAAATGAAATCTAACTATACGAATAATGATTTAGTTGGGTATCAATTTTTATCTAAAAATAAAAATAAATGGGTTATTGTTGTACATGGTTTTGGAGAAAAATGCTCGTCATATGGCAACATATATTAAAAATTTTTATGATAGAGGATATAGTGTTTTTGCACAAGACTTAAATGCTCACGGTAAAAGTTCAGGGATATATTATACTATGGGTGGATTTGATGGTAAAGATTTAAAAGATTGGGTAAATTTAATTTCAAAAAGAATATAATAATCCTGATATAGTTTTATTTGGTATTAGTATGGGTGCAGCAACTGTAATGAATAGTTTAGATGAAGATTTACCCTAATAATGTTAAAGCGTTTATAGAAGACAGTGGATATTTAAGTTTAAATGAAGAATTTTCTTATCAATTAAAAATTATTTAATTTACCTCCGATACTTGTACTTCCAGAAGCAAGTATAGTTGCAAAAGTAAAAAGCCGGATATTTTCTTAAAAGATGTTGATGCGACAAAAGCACTAGAAAAACACAACATTACCAGCTTTTAATATTACACGGAGATAAAAGATGGATTTGTTCCTGTTAGTCATGCAGAAAAATATATAGTAAAATAAATTCAAAAAGAAAAATATATATTCAAGGATGCTAAACATGTAAGAGCTGAAAAGAATGTATAAAAAGAATATTGGGAATATATAGATAAGTTTCTTGACAAATATTTTAAATAAAATAAGAAAAAAATGTACCTCCAAACTTTTTCTAGTTTGTTGGTACATATTCTTTTAAAGGTACATTTTTATTTTTGCTATTTATTTAGGTGAAACAAGTATTTTAACTTGATCTTTTAACTAATGCATTGAATCCTTCTTCAACTATATCATCTAATTTGATATGTTTTGTAACTAATAAATCTTTAGAGAAATATCCTTGAGTCATTAATTCAAGTACATTTTGGGAATACATCACGATATGCGATAACTCCTTTAACTGTTTTTCTTGAATTACTATTTCGTTAGGATTTATAGAAGCTTCCCTTCCCAAATACTTACTATCATAGCTTCTCCATCTTTTTCAATAACTTCCATAGATTGTTTTTAATACAATAGGGACTCCTGTTACTTCATAAGAAACATTTACTCCACCATTAGTTAATTTTCTTATTTCTTCAACTGATTTTACTTTTTTGAAGGGTCTATTATAATAGCACCTAATTCTTTTGCTTTTAGCTTGTCTTTCTGGTGAAAGTTCTACTGCAAATATTTTAGTAGCATTCACCTGCACGTAAAGCATCTATTATTAATAATCCCTATATATTGCACAACCAAATACTGCTATAGTATCTCCAGTTCTAAATTTACTTTTGACGAACTGCGTAAAGTGCAACAGCTGATGGTTCAGTTAAAAGCAGCTTGTTCAAAATCTATAGAATCTGGTAATTTGTGAGCTTGATCCTCATTAACTACAACGAATTCTGAGAATCCACCTCCACCTCCTCCAAGTCCTATAAATGTTAAGTTTGGATCAAGTTATATTTTTCCTTTTTAAACCATTTTTAGCAAAATATTGGTTCTATAGTTACTCTATCTCCAACTTTGAATTTAGTAACTCCTTTACCAACTTCTACAACTTCTCCTGAAAATTCATGTCCCATTGTTATAGGTGCAACTTCTTTAGTATAAGGATGTGGAGTTGTTGTAGGAATAAATATTGGATCTCCTAAAAATTCGTGTAAGTCACTTCACATATACCGCAGTATTTAACAGCAACTTTAATTTGCTCATCGTGTTGTAATACAGGTACATCTATTTCTTCAACCCGTACATCTCCTCTTTTATGCCATCTAGCGGCTTTCATTTTGTTTCATTGCATAACCTCCCTAAATTTTTAAACATGTAGCTAAAATTTATAGCTATATTAATATTTTAAACTTAGAAGATATAAAAGTCAAATTTATTTTTAAAAATTTTTGTGTATATTAAGGTGTATGCATAATAGCAATATATAAAAACACATAATATGAAATAGTAAATAAAATTAAAAATAAAATATGGTTGCATTGTAATTTTTAACTTTTTACGTTTATATTAAAAAAAGTTTATAATATATTACAAATATGATGAACTAACATATATTTAAAAAGAAAGAGGTTATTATGAAAAATAGAATTTTTAAAGTATATATTAATAATAATTTTATCAATATCAGTATTAGGTGGTTTTTGTTGGGAATTATTTTGTAAATTTTTGCATTAAGTAATAAAGTTGATAAAAACTAAGGTTAATAATCAAGACAAAGATGGATTTGTTCCAGTTAGTCATGCAGAAAAATATATAGTAAAATAAATTCAGAAATATATATATATTTAAAGATGCAAAACACGTAAGAGCTGAAAGAATGTATAAAAAGAATATTGGGAATATATAGATAAGTTTCTTGACAAATATTTTTAATAAAATAAAGAAAAATGTACTCAAACTTTTTCTAGTTTGTTGGTACATATTTTTAACCTAATATTCTTTATTTTTATTAATATTTTAATTTCAATATTTGAAGATTCAGGTCTTGTAATTTCCTCCTCTTGCTTTTAATATATTCAATAAATGCTGTTTCAACACCTAAATATGTATTTACTCCCGGTCTTTCTGAATTTACTTTTTCCAAATGTTGTATATCCATCTTTACCTGCTGCTAGTATGAGTGAGTTCCAACATGATAAACTTTATTGTTATCTATTTCTTCCCTACGCTTTTAGTTTTTCATTATAAATTTCTAATTTTTAATTCTTGTTCCTAAAGTTCCTTCTTTGTAGCTTCATATCTTATTCTAGCTCCATAAGGGAAAGCTCCAGTTGATCCTCCTGTAAATACAAAGTTCAACGCATCTTCTAATGTTTGTTTTTACTTCCAGCACCTGTCATTTTCATTACATAAATTGTATTCGTTGTAAATGGTAATAAGTGTACGCATCATCATAAGAAAATTTTACCGGTTTAATTGTAGTTCTAACTCCACCTGAATTAATAATTACAAAATCAATTTCTCCTGTTCCCATATTTTTTAATTTTTCATAAATTGATTCAGCTACTATTGTTGTTGCTACCGAACCTTCTGGATATTTATCACTAGGTATTCTTGGTGCTGATCCTCCCGGCATTTCATCTCTAACTGTTCCAACCGGTTTTTTTAGCAATTTCTTCTTTTTCTTGTTTATATTTATTTAAAATATTTTTAGCTGTTACGTCCTCTTTTACAAACGATATATCATTTCTTGATTTAACAAATTTTTATTACATCTTCCTTATCTTTTCCTGTTAATTGAACATTTTTCCTTCAGCATCTTTTTACTTCAAAGAAATTATCTCCAATTATAATTTGTGGATTTGGAATTAACTCTGTAATTACACCTTTTTATTAAATTTCACTTTCATATTTCCAACTAAATAAGAATAACTAAATGCTTCTGCTACATAAACAGGCTCTCCAGCTGGTGACATTACTTTTTTTAGGATATTCTGCTACTGGTTTTTAATCCATATTCTTTATATTTTTCACCCTAATAAATAATGAGTATCTCCTGTTATAATCAAATCAATTCCTGATACTTTTTGTGCAATTTCAACATTTCTTCATATCCTGCATGAGATAATAATATTATTTTATTAATTCCTTGTTTTTTCAATTCATTTGCCATTTTTTTGAGCTGTTTCTATTTCATCTAAAAACTTAATATCTTTTTCCCGGACTTGAAGATTCAACTGTTTTTCCAACAACATCTAATCCAATAATTCCAACTTTTTCTCCTCTTATTTTTAACCATATAAGGTTTCCATTTTTCCTTCTAAAATACTTCCTTTATCTGAATTACATTTGCTGAAATTGTTGAACTTTTTAATCCATTTAGAAGTCAAGTAACACTTTGTTTCCATCATCAAATTCGTGATTTCCTAATGTAAAGGCATCAAAATCTACTGTATTCATTAATGCTGCATCAGCTTTTTCCTTTAAATAAAGTGTAATATAAAGTCCCAGAAATTGCATCTCCTGCATGTAAAATCAAGGCATTATCAGCTTTTTGTACCCTTCACTTTAGGATTTCTACTAATTCCTTAATTTTTGAAACTACCCTTGGAAATCCTCCAATTTTTACATTTACATCTTTTTCCATTCAATTTTTAATTTCATTGTTTCTTCTTCTAAATGTGAATGATGGTCATTTATATGTGTCACATTTAATTCTGAAAGCTTTTGCTGCCTGTACATTTACTGCTAAGATTGCTGTCAATCCTAATAAAAATAATTTTTTTCATATATTATTCCTCTTCTTTTTTTAAGCTTTTCTACATACTTTAGCTTATTTACTTTCTATTTCTAACATTTCATATTTATCATATACTTATTTAATGCTGGTGAATTTATTTTATCAAGCTCATTCTTGATTTGAATTTTACAATAACGACTATAATAAACAGTCGTTACTTCTACCGGATCTTTCAATTTTATCAAAAATCTGCTTCCAACTGTATAATTCTTCCATAAGTTTTTAGTGAATCTTCAAAAACTTTTAATCATATCTGTATTTCCATTATCTGTATGATATGATTTTAATAATATCTGTTTTGAAATAAATTTACAACGGTAATCATCTCCAAAAATCGTCCCTACATTTTCAAACGCATATTTAAAGTTTTTGTTTTCAAAAGGATTCTTATGATTTCAAAACTTACTCAATACACTTAACATCAAAGATGTTAATATAATTTTTCATTTTCAATCACGCTTCTTTTCATAGAAATTTAGCTTTATTTCATACAATTTATATGAATTTATTTTTTTGTTTTTGTCAAAAAGTATCAGCATAATAAAATTATACCGATACTTTAATTATATTAATGATTTCGCATCCGCATCCACATGTTTTTCTGATATTGCTGCTACACCGGTAATACTTTTTCCTTCTAAGTATTCCATTGAAGCTCCTCCACCTGTTGAAATGTGAGAGAATTTATCTGCAAATCTAATTGAGTTGCTGCTGCTGCTGAATCTCCTCCACCAATAATTGTTTTAGCATCTTTAATTCAGCAATAGCTTTACATACTCAATTGTTCCTTTAGCATAGTTAGACATTTCAAACACACCCATTGTATGCTGTTCCATACTACTGTTTTAGCACCTTCTAATGCTTTTTTCAAATAACTCTATTGATTTTGATCTATGTCTAATCCCTCATCCATCCATCTTCAATTTCATCAACTGAAACTGTTTTAAATTCTACATCATTGCTAAATTCTTGAGCTACAACTGCATCAACTGGTAATAATAATTCTACACCTTTATTTTTGCTTTTTCTAATAATGATTTTGCTAAGTCAACTTTATCAGCTTTCAATAATGATGACCCAGTATTTTTCCTAATGCTTTTTAAGAATGTAAACATCATTCCACCACCGATAATTACTTTATCAGCTTTTTCTAATAAATTATCATAACTCCAATTTTATCAGATACTTTTTGCTCCTCCTAAAATTGCAACTAATGGTCTTTCAGGGTTATCAACTGCTCCTCCAATAAAATCAATTTCTTTTTCAATTAAGAATCCAACTGCTGATTCTTTTAATATTTGAAGCTATTCTACATTTGAAGCATGTGCTCTATGTGCAGTACCGAAAGCATCATTTACAAATACATCTCCTAATGAAGCCCAGTATTTACCTAATTCCGGATCGTTTTTAGATTCTTTTTACCGTCTAAATCTTCAAATCTTGTATTTTCAAACATCAAGATTTCACCTTTCATTTAAAGCCGCTACTGCTTCTTCTAATTCTGCTCCTCTTGTAGCTGGAACAAATTTAACTGGTTTCCCTAATTTTTCAGATAATCTAACTGCAACTGGTGCTAATGTTTTTGAAGCTTTTATCTTCTTCAGCTTTAACTTTTCCTAAATGAGAGAACGCAATTACTTTTCCCACCATTTTCTAAAATGTAGTTTAATGTTGGTAATGCCGCAGTTATTCTGTTATCATCACCAATTACTCCATCTTTATCGGTACATTAAAGTCTACCCTTACTAACACTTTTTCCCTTTTACATCTAAATCTTTTTAATGTTTTTAGCCATACTTCCTCCTAAATATTTATAAATTTAATCATTAACTTTTTACATTATGATTATACCATTATTTTTACTATCAAGTTATATCAAAAAGATTTTTAATAATCTTTTTATATCAAACAAAAATAACTCATTATATAAAAACTTGTTTTTTATAACTTATACTATAACTTTACTTTATTAAACTCCTTTTTATTATATATATAACATTTCATCATTTGATTTATATTCTTCAATGTTGTTTCAATTTTTCATTCCCGTAATTTCATCTTCTTTAGCTAGCTCTTCTCTTAACTTCCAAATTTTTCAAGATTTTTAGAAATTAAAAGTTCTTCTCTTCTAGTCCTGCTTTTCAAAATATCAATAGCTGGAAATATTCTTAACTGCTGTAATGTTCTACTTAATATTATTTCCATATTTCTGTACCTTTAAATTCTTCAAATATTACTTCATCCATTTTACTTCCTGTATCTACTAATGCTGTTGCAATTATCGTTAAACTTCCTCCATTTTTATATTTCTTGCTGCCCCTAAAAATCTTTTTGGATAATATAAAGCATTTGGATCAATTCCTCCTGTTAAAACTTTTTCCACTTGATGGAATTACAATATTATATGAACGAGCTAATCTTGTCAAACTATCCATTAAAAATAACGATATTTTTACCTTTTTCCACTTCTCTTTTTGCCATTTCTAATACATTTTCTGTAACTTGTATGTGAACTTTAGGGCTCTTCATCAAATGTCGCTGCATAAACTTCTGCATCTTTCACATTTTCACGAATATCAGTTACTTCTTCCGGTCTTTTCATCTATCAATAATATCCATACATCTAAATCTGGATTATATTTTTATTATATCATTCGCTAATGTTGATAATAATGTAGTTTTTCCCTACTTTTGAGGTGAAACAATTAAAGCTCTTTTGCCCTTTTTCCTATTGGTGAAATTATATCAATTATTCTGCTTGAAATTTCACCTTCCCCAAGATTAACTTTTTCATTTGGATAAGAAGGTATTAAATCATCAAATATAGGTCTTTCTTTAGATTTTTCAGCTAAATCTCCATTTATTAACAATACTTTTATCATACCATAATTTTTCTCATCTCCAACAGGTATTCTTAATTCACCAAAAATACATCATCATTTCTCATATAAAATCTTCTAATTTGTGAGGCTGAAATATAAATATCTGCCTCTACTGTCGTTTCACGCAAAAACCATAACCGTCATTGAATCTTTCTAATTTCCCAAAACCATAAATTTTACCATTATCATTTCCTTTTTCAATTAAAAATATGATTTATTAAATCAGTTTTTATTCATTGTCGTATAATTTTCAATCTTATATTCTTTTTGCCATAAAGTCGTAATATTCATAGACAAAATTTCTTTTTATTAACTCTTCATTAGTCATTATCTCAACTTCAACCTGTTCTTTTTACCATCCAATTTTACTCCTATTTTTCTTATTATAACATATTTTTCCCCATCTATTTAATATTCTAATATTTTTTTATTTAAAAAAATATTAAATTTAAAATAAAAATACAGAAAAGTATTTCTTTCTGTACTTCATATTTTTATTGCCCAAATAATATATATTTTTCTACCCTTTTCAGATTTTTCTTTCAGGTATTATATAATTATTTACTTTATAAACTTCTATTACACCATCTGAAGTTACTCTTCCAACAATTTCTAAATTTATTTTTGATCCTCTTAACTTCATAATTTAATTTTTAAATAATTAAAAATTCTTTCTATTGAATCATCCATCGGTTTTTACAGTATAAATAACTGTTTTTATCTGGAAAAATTAAATTATCTTTTTATAAGTAAAATGTATTACTTGCTTTTTATAATCACCAGTAAAAACTTTAGTTACTATAGTTTGATTTTTGCAGAAAAACCGAATGTAAACACTGTACACATTAATAAAAATAAAATTAGTTTTCTATTTTTCCTCCACAAATCTTAACTTTTTATTAGTTAAATTTTTATTTTTATGAAAACTACTTATGAAAATCCTAAATCTGCAGGATTTATATCTCCGATATATATTATTCCACCTTTATTTTCATAATCTTTTTCGCATTATAGCTACTTTTGTTATTAAATCTATTGTATCTTTTATCAATATTTTCTTCATTATATTTACCTAAAGACCAATATTTTTATAATTAAATTGCTATCACCACAAATAATTTTTTATTATATTTGTTAGCAAATTTTTAGTGCTGCATAAAGTCCAACTAATTCCCCGAAATTATTTGTTCTGCCGTCTGATAAATAATAGTTTCCAAATTCATTTAATTTTTGATTCGCCCAATACTTTATTTAACAATGAATTTCCATCATAATCAGAGATTCTTACTTCTACTCCATTACCACGACCCTGTTCCTGCATCAAAGTAAACTGCCTCTCTATCTAATTCTGCAAATAAATCCGACATTTTTCTAATTTTTGTTCCTTAGTTTCATATTCAGCGCCATTTTCCAGCCATTCAATGGCATCTTTCTCTGTTTTTAAATGATTTATATCTTGTCTTTTTCCACTTACTTTTGACATTCATCCCAATTCGTTAAAAATTCCTCGTTCTAAACTGTCAAGCATATAATAAGCGTAATATTTTATTTTTGGCATAAATTATAAGTTTAACCCTCCATCAATTCTTTATAACTTGACCTGTTATGAATTTTGAGCGTCACTCGCTAAGAATAGCGATGCTTCTGCTATATCTTCAGCTGTTCCCATTCTTCTTAAAGAGTTTGTGCTAATACTGTTTCTATTACTTTTTCTGGTAAAACATGTGTCATATCAGTTTGAATAAATCCACGTGCTAAAAGCATTTGATCTCACATTTTTCTACCAAATTCTTTTGCCCAAGTTTTTGTCATTGCAATAACTCCACCTTTTGTCGCCGAATAATTTGTTTGACCGACATTTCCATCTAATCCAACTACAGAGCTGCATATTTATAACACTTGCAGATTCACTTTTAAATAATAATGATACAAATCCTTGCATCACATTAAATACACCTTTTTAAGTTAATATCAATAACTAAATCCCAGTTATCTTCCGTCATTCTTTGTAATAATGAATCTCTTGTAATTCCAGCATTATTTACTAATATGTCTAATTTTCCGTATTTTTCTTTTAATTTTTGCGACTTCTTTTTATGTTTTTCTCATCTGTTACGTTTAATTTAATATGCTCTACATTTTCATGAGTATAGTCATGCGTCAATTAAATCTCCGGAAATAACCGTTGCTCCATTTTCAGCATATTTCAACACGATTTCTTTTTCCTATTCCTCTTGAACCACCTGTCACTAATGCTATTTTTACCTTTTTAACACAATTCTTCCGCCTTCCTCAATATTTTTGTATCTTATTTTTAAAATTTCTAATTTTACTTTTTGCTACACCACGACTAACATTCTCTATTGCAGAAAAAGCTGCATGGCTTAAATCAATAACTCTTCCCTTTATAAAAGATCCCTCTGTCATTAATTTTTACAACTACTGATTTCCCATTACTTAAGTTTTGTTACTCTTACTTTAGTTCCAAATGGTAATGTTTTGTGAGCTGCTGTCATTTGTGAAGTATTGAATATTTCTCCACTTGCGGTTCTTCTTCCATTCCATTTTCCTCCATAGAAAGAGGCTCCACCAGTTTGAAAAATATGTATCTTTAACAGTTTTTCTGTTCCTTCTACATAATTTCCACTAGATTTTTCTACTCTAGGCTCTAACTCCTTTTAATTTCTTTAGCTAATTTCTCTTTATTACTCTTTGATTTACTAGCTGCATTTAAAGACATAGATATAGCTAACACTATAAGTATGGTTATTATCTTTTTCATATTTCCTCCATTTTTAAATTTTGGGCAAAATTATTATAGCACATTATGCTTTGTTTAATCTTAGATTAAATAAAATCAAAAGCTATAACGTACAGAACATGTACCAACAAACTGGACAGAAAAATGAAAAACAGTTTTGGAGGTACATTTTTTATGGAAAGAAAAAGTAAATTACATTAGAAGAAAGAATTTCTATGTGTAAAGATTATCTAGAAATGGGATTGAGTCATAAAGATATTCTTATTAAATATGGTGTGTCTAATCGTATATTTTTATCGATATATTAATAGGTTTAGAATACATGGTATAGAAGGGTTAAAAGAAGTAGGTCCTAGAAAATAAAGTAGTATACAAAAGAATTTAAAAACTCGGGTTTTAAATATTAAGATAAGATAGTAAAAGTCATTAGATTATTCAGGAAGATAAATACTGGAGAAGGTAAACTCATACATTGAGTGGTGTAATTGATATTAATTCTAAGATGTTAATAAGTTATGAAATAGGCAATCACAATAATAATGAATTAGTTGTGAAAACATTTAAAGAATATAACTATTAATGATGTTGATATATTACAAAGTGATAGAGGATTTCAGTATACATCATATATGTTTAAAAATATAACAAAAGATATTATGCATAGTATGTCAAGACTGGACATTGTCCTGATAACTCTCCTATAGAGTCATTTTGGGGTATTTTTAAATCAGAGTGTTATTACAATAAGTTAAATAAAGATAAGTTTAGAACTAAAGAAGAAGCAATTAAAAATAATTAAAGAATATATAGAATTTTTACAATAAAGTTAGAGTAAATTTAGGAACTACACCTTATCAAATAAGATGTAATTCCTTAAACTATTAATTTTTAAACTTCGTGTCGAGTTTGTTGGTACATATTCTCAGTTTTCTCTTTTTCATTCATCTATCTTTATTCTATTCTTTGACCATTTCTATAAGTTCCTTCTTCTATTATTATTTGACCATTTTTCATAATATAATTTTTATATGACCTTCTCCCCATTTCTATAAGTTCCTTCTTCTATTATTTGACCATTTCATAATATATTTTATATGATACTTCTTTTTCCCCATTTCTATAAGTTCCTTCTTCTATTATTTGACCATTTTTCACTATATTCTTTATATGATATTCTTTTCCCCATTTCCATAGTTCCTTCTTTTATATTTCTATTGTCATCCAAATAAGTATATAAACCTTCTTTTATTCCATTTTTAATGTTACTTCTTCTATATCTCCATATCCATTTTCATTATAAAATAAATATTCTCCATCTTTTAATTCGTTTTTTAAAGTTATTTCTTCTAGATTACCATCATTATTATAAAATATATGTTTATCTTCTTCATTTATATAAAAGTACACCTTGCCCATTTTATTATATATTTTTATATGTAATACTTTTGTTCCATTATTTTCAAATATTCCTCTTTTATTATTTGCCCATATAATATTCTTTTATATGATGTCTTCTTTCAGCCCATTTTTATAAGTTACTTCTTGTCTTATTTTGACCATTTTCATAATATTCTTTATATGATTCATTCTAAATCCCCACGTTTCTATAAGTTCCTTCTACACTTATTTGACCATTTTCATCATATAATTTATATGAATTATTCTAAACTCCCCATTTCTATAAGTTCCTTCTATATTTGACCATTTTCATAATGTTCTTTATATGGATCTTCTAAATCCCCGTTTCTATAAGTTCCTTCTACCTTTATTTGACCATTTTCATAATATTCTTTATATGAGTATTCTTTTACCCCCTATTTCTATAAGTTCCTTCTACACTTATTTGACCATTTTCATAATATTCTTTATATGGATATTCTAATCCCCATTCTATAAGTTCCTTCTATACTTGTTGACCATTTTCATAATATTCTTTATATGAATTATTCTAAGTCCCATTTTCTATAGAGTCCCCCTATTCTTATTTGACCATTTTCATCATATACTTTGCATATGGATGTCTTCTTCTATTATTTTATAAGTTCCTTCTCTATTGATTTGACCATTTTTCATGATATTCACATATGATATTCTTCTTTTGCCCATTTCTATAAAAGTTCCTTCTTCTTTTTATTTGACCATTTTCATCATATAATTTATATAGTACATTCTCTTTTTACTATTTATATAAGTTCTTCTTCTATAAATCCATCTTTAAAATAATATCTATAGGAGCCTTTTTTCTTGTTATTTTCAACAGTTTTTAACCAATTCTGCATCGCCATTATTATATTTAATGTATTTGGGTTTTGCTAAAATATTTAATGATATAAAAATATAAAAATAATAATAACTTTTTCATAATAATTCTCTCCTTTAAATATAATTAATTTATAAACTTTAATAAAGTTATAGCTAAATTGTTATAATTTGTCAATTAATAACTTAATTTTATATTAGTTATTTTTGGTTTCATTTCAAAGAAATGCGAAAGTGCAAGTGTCACTTCTTTAATTTTAGAAGTTCTATAAGACACCAAAAATAACTAAAAGAAGTTATTTAATCATCTACTCTAATCATTCTTTAATTTTATTTTTTTATTTTTCATCCCAATTATCTTTTTTCTCTATTTCTAATTCTATTTTTATTTCTTTTTCCATTTTCTCTTTATCAAAAATCATAAGACACTGTATTTACTTTTTATCATTATTGTATCAATTATTTTTTTCTTAAAGGAGGAAAAATATGAAGATATATTTTTATTATATTTAATGTTTTTTCAAAATATTTCTAATTTAGAATATATTGCACTATTATTTTTTTATTCAAAGTCTTTCTATTTGTTTATTTCTATATGATATTTTTACTTTCATTTTTGATAATTTATACTTACTAAATATTGTTCTTTTGTTGATTTTTCATTTTTTCTTCATTTAATTTTTGTATTTCTTTTTCTTGTATTTTCTACTTTTTCTTTAAATTTAGTTAATTTACTAGAATTATCTTTTGCCATTCTTAATACTAAATCATAATCTTTCTTTTTTTCAATGTAACAACTTCTGTATTATCAAAAAGCTCTTTTTAAAAAGAACATGTACCTCCAAACTATATCCAGTTTGTTAGTACATGTTCTAAAGGTTTCTATTTTCATTCATCTATCTTAATTTTATTCTTTGACCATTTTTATAAATTCTTTTTCTTCTATAGAACCATCGTTGCTATAAATTATATATGAACCTACTTTTTACTATTTTTATATGTTCCTTCTTCTTTTTATTTTGACCATTTTTCATAATATTCTTTATATGATCCATCTATTTTATCATTTCTATAAGTTCCTTCTTTACTTATTTGACCACTTTCATAATATTCTTTATACTGATCCATCTATTTTATCATTTCTATAAGTTTCTTCTAATGCTATTTGACCATTTTCATAATATACTTTATATACATTCTTCAAGTTTTTCCGTATCTATAAGTTCCTTCTATTCTTATTTGTCCATTTTTCATCATATTCTTTATATATTCCTTCTTTTTCCATATATATAAGTTCCTTCTTCTCTTATTTGACCATTTTCATAATATACTTTATATGATTCCTTCGTTTTCCGTATCTATAAGTTCCTTCTATTCTTATTTGTCCATTTTCATCATATTCTTTTGATATATCCTTCCTTCCTCCCATATATAAGTCTCCTTCTTCTTAGTTTGACCATTTTCATAATATACTTTATATAGGCTTCTTCTTCCCCTGTTTCTATAAGTTCCCTCTTCATTTATTTGACCATTTTCATAATATACTTTATATGATATCCTTTTTCCCATTCTATAAGTTCCTTCTTCTCTTATTTGTCCATCTTCATCATATACTTTATATATATCCTTCTTTTCTCCCCATTTCTATAAGTTCCTTCTTCTCTATTTGTACATTTTCATCATATACTTATAGCACTTCTTCTTCACTCCCATTTCTATAAGTTCCTTCTTCATTATTTGTACATTTTCATCATATTTTTGAGTATTATCCTTTTTTCCCCCGTTTCTCATAAGTTCCTTTTTCACTTATTTTACCATTTTCATAATATTCTCTATACATCCTTCTTTTCCCCATTTCTATAAGTTCCTCTTCCTTTATTTTCACCATTTTCATCATATTCTTTGAGTATATCCTGTCTTCACCCATTTCTATAGTTCCTTCTTCTCTAGAACCATCGTTAAAATAATATTTACTATATCTTCTTTCATAATTTTTATAAGTTCCTTCTTCTATTATTTGTCCATTTTCATCATATTTTTTATAGTGCTTCTTTTTCATAATTTTATAAGTTCCTTTTCACTTATTTTACCATTTTTATAATATTCTTTATATCATCCTTCAAGTTTCCCATTTCTATAAGTTCCTTTTTCTTTTATTTGACCATTTTTCATCATATACTTTTATATGATCCTTCTTCTTTCCCATTTCCTATAAGTTCCTTCTTCTGTATTTCCATTTTTAAAAATAATATTTATAAGTGACCTTCTTTCTTGTTATTTTTAATATTTTTAACAAATTTCACATCGCCATTATCATATTTAATGTATTTTTGGTCTTGCTAAAGTATTTATTGATATAAAAAAATATAAAAATAATAATAACTCTTTTTCATAATAATTATCTCCTTTAAAATAATTAATCTATAAACTTTAATATAGTTATAGCTAAATTGTTATAATTGGTCAATTAATGTTGATTTTATATCAGTTATTTTAATATCTACTCAATCATCTTTAATTTTTATTTTCATCCCAATTAGAACATGTCCCAACAAACTGGACAGAAAACGAAAATGGTTTGAAGGTACATGTTCTCACATTTCTAGCCTATTTATCTCACTATTATTTTTTATTTTGAAATGTTGTGCTTTTAAAACTACTCATAGTAATCAAATCTCGTATCCTTTTTGCTCTATAATAATCTATAATTTTTGCAATGCTTCCACTGTCGTTTTTAGAGGCAGAATCGTGCATTAATAAATTTATCTCTCTTGCATTACACGCTGTTGCATTTGCAACTCAATTTTGCTAGCAGGTACTCTGTTTCCACTTGCATCTGTACTATCACAATCCAATCATGATATACAAATCCTTCTCTTGTCAATCTTTTTATTATATTCGTTTTTAAAAATTTTTACTTGCTTTTTATGATTACTGCTTCCCCTGCAAATCTAATAATTTTACTATCTATTCCAGTTTTTGCTTTTACAGCATCTCTTATTTTATATAAATCTTCAAAAATGCTGATTCACTCTGTGTAAATTTTTGTAATCATGCGTATAAGTGTGTAATGCAATTGTATGCCCTTCATCAACAATTTTTATATTTATCTTGATTTTGACCAATTACAAAATGTTGCCTTTATATCATTTTTTCTTTAAAATTTTCCAATACTTTATCTGTATTTTTACCGATGATCAGTCATCAAATGTCAAATAAAATAATTTTAGGTTTATTTTTCTAACATCTCTACTTTTTACTTTTTCAACTGAAAAACATTAAAACTAAAAATAATACAAACATACTAAAAATAATTTTGTTAAATTTCTCTTTCATAACATTTCATCCTCCCTATTTTTGATATTATAGTCTAAAAATTCAATATAAATTTAAAAAGGTCTCCGTAGAGACCTATAAAAGGGGGTTAATTGAGGTTTTAGATCTTCGATCCGAGTTCATTATACTACATTTTATTTTAAAAGAACATTAAAAAGTATTATTTTTAAATAAAATTAATATTTTTATTTTCTATTTGTAAAAATTATTAATTTATTATATAATAAACATACTAAAAATAAAGTTTTATTGAAAGGAGATATTGTTTTAATTAACTTAATTATTAAAGCAATTATTATAAAATGGAATTATTAAATATTCAACTAAAAATTATTTTTCAGAAAAATATAAATATTTTGTTTGGAGATAATTTTTCAGAAAAATAGATATACAAAAATTCAACAAAAAGAATTTTGGAGATTTTCAAACAAATTTTGCAATGGTTTCCTCAAAATTAATTGGTAAAATCCTAGAGAAATTGCAAATATTATTGTTGAAAAATTTTAAAAGAAAATGATTTAATTGACAAACTTGAAATTGCATATCCAGGATTTATTAATATTTATTTAAAAATTCATTTATAAATAAAGAACTACAAAAATAGGAAACGAAAAATACGATTTTTCATTTTTAGATTTAAACAAAAAGTATTAATTGATTTTTCTGCTCCAAACACTAGCAAAACAGTATGCATATTGGACATTTAAAAGTACTATTATTGGAGATTCTATCTTTAGAATTTTTCAAATATATTGGATTTAATATTGTTTCTGACAATCCTATAGGAGATTGGGGAACACAGTTTGGAAAACTTATTGTTGCTTATAACAAAATGGCTTGATAAAGAAGCTTATGACAAAGATCCTATTGGAGAAATTAGAAAGAATTTATGTTTTATTTTTCTGATGAAGCTAAAAAGATCCAACTTTAGAAGATGTTGCGAGAGAAGAACTTAGAAAAATTACAACTAGGGGATGATAACGCTTTATGGAAAAGAATTTATTGAAATTTCATTAAAAGAATATAATAAAAGTTTATGAAAGATTGAACATTCATTTTGATTATTATTACGGAGAATCTTTACAATAATATAATGCCTAGCGTTTTTAGAAGATTTAAAAGTTAAAAAGATTGCAGTTGAAGATCAAGGAGCTTTTAGTTGTTTTCTTTGAAATGATAAATTACCTCCAGCAATTGTACAAAAGATGGAAGTTTCCTTTACTCTACATCTGATTTAGCTTACTAATTAAATTTAGAAGAGAAGAGCTTAAAATAGATAATGCTATTTATATTACAGATGAAAGACAACAAAAATCACTTCTTTAAACAAGTATTTGATATTTCAAAACAACTCGGAGGAAATTATGACTATGAAAAGCACCATGTTTGGTTTGGAATGTATGAGATTTGAGATGGAATGATCTTCTCGTAGTGGAAACATTATAAGACTTGTAGATTTACTTGATGAAGCAAAAATAAAGTTAAAGAAGTAATTAACGAGAAAAATCCTAGTATTCCGGAAAAAGAAAAAAGAAGAAATTGCTGAAATTGTAGGAACTGGTGCGATAAAATATTTTGATTTAAGTCAAAAATCGAACTTCTGATATTTTATTTCACCAGGATAAAGTTTTTAAGTTTTGAAGGGAATATAGATGTCCTTATCTACAATATACTTATGCTAGAATACAATCAATTTTTAGAAAAATTAAAAGAAGAAAATATTACTGTTAAAAATGAAAATATTATTTTAGATGATATGTCGGAAATTGAAAGAGAACTAGAAAGACTGAATTATTGAGATTCCCACAAGCAATTATTAAAGCGTATGAAACTCAAAAGACCTAATGTTATTGCCGATTATTTATTTGACACAGCAAAATTATTTAATAATTTCTATAACTCAAAATCAATTTTTAAAAGAAGAAAATAGCTGTAATGGATGCCAGAATTTTTACTTGCTGAGAAAAACTGCAAATATCATAAAAAGAAGGATTATCACTTCTTGGTATAAATACTGTTGATAGAATGTAGTTTTACTTTAATAAAAATATACAAATTTTTATTAATATTTTTAAAAGGATAAGAAAAAGAACATGTACCAACAAACTGGACACGAAATTTAAAATTAATAATTTAAGGAATTATATCTTATTTGATAAGGTGTAGTTCCTTTTAAATTTACCTCTAACTTTATTGTAAAAATTCTATATATTCTTTAATTGTTTTAATTGCTTCTTCTTTAGTTCTGAACTTGTCTTTATTTAACTTATTGTAATAACATTCTGATTTTAAAATACCCCAAAATGACTCTATGGTGAATTATCAGGACAATACTCGGGTCTTGACATGCTATGTGTAATATCTTTTGTCATATTTTTGTGAACATATACATGATGTATACTGAAAACCTCTATCACTTTGTGTAATATATCAACATCATTAATGTTTATATCTTTAAAATCTTTTCATAACTAATTCATTATTATTATGATTGCCTATCTCACAACCTATTAACATCTTGAATTAATATCAATTACACCACTAATGTATAGTTTCACCTTCTCCGGTATTTATCTCTGTAATATCAGTAGACCATTTCTGATTATCTTTAGTAGTACTAAAATCTCTATTAAGTACATTATCTCTAAAATACTCCATCACTTGATAAATCTTTCTTCTTAACTCTTATCACACAAACCATATCTTCTTCTATCATTATTCTTCTAATTTTCTTTTCGTTATATTTTATACCACATCTTTTTAAAAACTTCTATACTTATTCTCTTTCTACCGTATGTAGACTTAACTTCTTTATCTCATTGTTTTTATTAAATTTATTAATTCTAATTCTTCCTTTATTAATTTCATTATTTCATTTAAATAATCATAGTAAGATGATCTATTTAATTCTAATACTTCACATAAATATTTTAACATTATATTTATTCTTTAAAGCATCTACAGTTAAATATTTAGCATATATTATTCTTCTTTTCTAGAAATTCTAATATCTCTTCGTGTAGAATCTCTAATTCTGATTTCAACATCTTATTTTTCTTCGTAGTGATAATTCGTCAATATCTTATACTTTATCTTCTTCTGAATAATTTGACGACCTCACTATCTTATCTTGATATTTAGAAACCCATGAGTATAGATTAGAATATTTAATACCATACTTAATACAAGTTTCTTTTGTAATTTCTTCCATTTTCAATACATTCTTTAGCAATAGCTTGTTTTTCTTATCTTTTACTTAATTTAGGACTCTCATAGTATATATTTCACACTCTAGGGTATATAATCATTTATTATACCTTTATATATACTGATTAATCCAATTTATTACAGATAGTATCAGGCACAAATATTTTTGTAGATAATTCATCTATAGAACTACCTTCAAATATCATTATGAACCTGTAGTTTTAAATTCTTTGTATATGCCTATTTCTATAATCTACTACTTTTAAACCCCTTCGATACCATGTATTCTAAACCTATTAATATATTGATAAAATCCAGACTTAGATACTCCCATATTTAATAAAAAGATCTCACGACTCAATCCCATTTCTAGATAGTCTTCATACATAGAAATTCTTTTCTTCTAATGTGAATTTACTTTTTCTTCCCATAAAGAAAAATGTACCTCCAAACTGTTTTTATTTTTCTGTCCAGTTTGTTGGTACATGTTCTAAAACTCTTATCCTTCTTGTTATTTTACTTTTTAACTTTTTATTCAACAATAGCTTCAACAATTTCATCAAGAGTAAATCCAGCAAAATAGTTGTTAATCTCAACATTTTCTAATGCTTTTTACATCTTCAGGAGTATATTTAACATCAACTAATAAATTTTCAATATCAGTTAGTTCTTCATTTTTCCCAAAGAAATCTCCATAAAATTTAATGCTTGCAATTTTAGAATTTATAACATTTGCATAAATTTTCAATTTTCCCTTTAGGGAATCTATGACTTCTACTTATATTATACTCAGGGAGATTCTCCGTAATTCCATTCCCAACTTCTTTTTATATTCTGCACGTTCTTTTATTTTTTTCTATTTCCTCTTTTGAAAAATGATATTCTGTCATATTAGATTATGTTTTTCATATAACCTAATATTTTATCAGCAAATTCATTTACAGTAATTGGCCTTTTAAATGAGGTAAAATATTAGTCACTCTCGCTCTAACCGATTTTTACTCCTTTTGATTCTAATTTTATCTTTTGAAACTTTAAGAGCATTGGCTAAAAGCACTAAATTCAACATTAAATAAAAAGACAACCATGATGCATAACTCTGTCTTTTATGTATGCTTCTGTGCATTTCCACAAAATTTTTGTCCATCAATTTCTAAATCGTTTCTTCCAGTAAATTCAGCTTTAACACCTAATTCAGCTAAAGTATCTATAATAGGTTTTGAAAATTCTTTTAAAAATCAAATCCTTCTTTTTCCTTTTATCTTTATTTGAAATAATCGTATAATTCAAATTATTTAAGTCGTGATAAACTGCTCCTCCTCCAGAAATACGACGAACAACATTAATTCCATGTTCTCTAGTATATTCCGTGTTAATTTCTTCAATCGTATTTTGATACTTTCCAACGATGATTGAAGGCTCATTTATCCATAATAAAAAATATTTCATCTTGATCTCTTAAATTTTTAAAACAATATTCCTCCAAAGCAATATTAAATGCAGTATCATTCGTATTACTTACATAATAAATCATAAAAATCGTCTCCTTTTTATTAAATATTTTTAAAAATATAATTTGTAGGCAAAGGACGACATTCTAATATTTTTATATACAATGTCGTACTTTATTAAAATTTAAAAATTATTTTTCTAGGTAAAATGAACAGCTTCTCCTAATACATCGGCACACGCTTCATAAAATGCTTCTGAATAAGTTGGATGTCCATGAATTGTTTTTCAATACTTCATCAACAGTAATTTCCATCTCCATTAATGACGCTGCTTCATTTATAATTTCTGCAGCTGTATATCCAACAATATGAACTCCTAAAAATTTCATGATATTTTTATCAGCAATAACTTTTAACAAATCCCTGCAGTTTCTCCAGAAGCTAAAAGCTCTTCCGTTTCCAACAAATGCAAAGTTTACCCACATTTACATCATATTTTTTTCTTTAGCTTGTTCTTCTCGTCAATCCAACCATTGCTACTTCAGGTACAGTATAAATCGCTGATGGCGTTGTGTCTAATTTGATAGGTCTATGATTTCCTTTTATAGCATTTTCTGCCGCAACTTCAGCCATTCTATAAGCAGCATGAGCTAACATCTTAGTTCCATTAATATCTCCCGGAGCATAAATTCCTTTAACGCTAGTTTCCATAAATTTATCAACTTTAACTCTTCCTCTTTCCATCTCAAACTCAACTTCACTCTAAAGCTTCTAAATCTGGTACTCTTCCAATTGACAATAATGCTTTTTCTGCATACAACATCATCTTTTTCCTTCTAATTTTATTGTAATTGTTGATCCATTATCTACTATTTCTTTCATTGAAGTAGAAGTTAAGATAGTCATTCCTTTTTCTCTAATTCTTTTCTCAACACTTCTGAAGCTTCTCTATCTACTCCCGGAATAATTCTGTCCATCATTTCAACAACTGTTACTTTTGATCCAAATTCAGCAAATACTCTGTCCAAGCTCAATTCCCCACAACCTCCACTCTATTACAGCTAATGTTTGTGGAATATGTTGTAAGTCTAAAAATATCATCACTTGTTAATACTTTATCACTTTCAATTCCTCGGAACATTAATTCTTCCTACTTTAGATCCTCCAGCTAAAAATAACTTTATCTGCTTTTAACTACAGTTTCTCCATTTACAACAACATCTTTATCTTTATTTAATTTTTCCAATTCCTTTAAAGATTTTAACATCATTACTTTTTAATAATCCTTGAACTCCATTAGTTAAAGTTTTGACAATTTCATTTTTAAACTTAACAACTTTAGGCATATCGATAGTATATTTTTCACTTTCTAACATAATACCTCTTTTAGCTGCCATTTCAATTCTCTAAAAATTTCTGCATTTTTTAAGGAATGTTTTTGTAGGAATACATCCTTTATTTTAAACAAGTTCCACCAAATTGATCTTTTTCAACGATAGCAACTTTTTGCTCCAATTGTGCTGATCTCAATTGCTGCTACATATCCAGCATATCCTCCACCGATTACTACAATATCAACTCATTTTCACCTTTAGTAGCTTTTAGCTGCAGGTGCTCCAGTTTGAGCTGCTGCAACTGGTGTAGCTTCTGCTTCGGTGCTGTAGGTGCTGCTGTTGAAGCTCCTCCCAGCTGGTGCTACTTCTCCTTCCAGCTCCAATGTATCCAATAACTTCTGTAACAGGTACAGTTTCTCCTTCACCTTTTAATATTTTTATTAAATATCCAGATTCTTCAGCTTCTAATTCCATGCTTGTTTTATCTGTCATTATTTCAAGTAAAAAGTTCTCCAGCTTCTACTTTATCTCCTCTTAAAACCATTTATTTATTTGTCCTTCAGTCATATCAATTCCCTGCTTTGGGCATGATAACTTCAACTGCCATAATTCCACTTCCTTTTTCAATTTTTAAAATTTTGTATATATAAGCATTGCTAACGGATTTTTCTAATAATGCTTTTAAATCTTGCATAAATTTAGCTCCCTGCCAATCCATCAACAACTCTATGATCTATTGTTAAAACATAATTCCATTATAGGTTTTATAACAATTTGTCCATCCCTAACAACAGGTTTTTTCACTGTACTTGCAATTCCTAAAAATTGTAGAGTTAGGTTGATTTATAGATAGGATTAAAGCTTTTTTAACTCCAAACATGTCCTAAATTACTAATTGTAAATGTACTTCCTGATTGTTCTTTTGGAGATAATTTCATATTCAATGCTTTTTTTGATTATATCTTTGAAGCTACAACAAGTTCACTTAAACTCATTTTTATCTGCTCCGTGAACAACTGGAACTAATAATCCATCATCTAATCCAACTGCGATTGATAAAATTTTACATAGTTATGTAATGTGATTTGAGTTCCATCTTCTAGATAAACTTGAATTTACATATTTATGTTTCATTAAAGTTTTAATTACAGCAAAATGAAATTATATCTGTAATTGTTACTTTTTAATCCAGTTTGTGCTAATATTGTATCTAATATTTTTCTCTAAAGAAATAACTCTGTCATATCTACTTCGTAATTTAACGTGAATGTAGGTGCTGTAAAGTAACTATCTGACATTCTCTTAGATATAACTTTTCTCATTGGTGACATAGGTATAATCTTATATCATCTGTTGTTACAGCTTTTTCTTCTGCTTTAACAGCTTTCTCATCTCGAGGTAATTCTTCTTTAATTTGAGGTTTTTGCAATTATATTTAAAAATATCATCTCTCATTATTTTTACCATTATACCCCTGTACCAACAACTGTTGCTAAATCAATATTATGCTCTTCAACAATTCTTTTGTGCAAGTGGTGATATTTTAATTGTTTTTCTATTTTAAAATTTTCTACATCTTCTTTGTGAACTCTCCCATTTAATCCACTTCCCTCAACTAAGAAAAGATCAATTCCCATAGTTTTTAGCTAATTCTCTAGCAGCGGGAGTAGCTCTAAATTTATTATTTTTCCATCTTTTTCACCCTTCTACATTTATTGTTTATTCATAATTTTTCAATTGCAGCTACTATTTTTCTACACTTGGAACCATCGCAGTTTCTAATGTATGATTATAAGGCATAGAACATCCTCTCCCGCTAATCTTACTATTGGATGATCTCAAATAGTCAAAAAGCATCACTTTCAGTAATGATAGTCGCAATTTCTCCAATAAATCCTCCTGTTTTGTGTGCATCATTAACTAATAATACTCTTCCTGTTTTCTTAACTGAGTTTAATATAATTTCTTTATCTAACGGTATTAAAAGTTCTAGGATTCACAACTTCAACATTAATTCCTTTTTGCTGCTACTATTTCAGCTGCTTTTTAACACTCTTTCTAACATTCTACCATAAGATACAATCGTTAGATCTCTACCTTCTCTTTTTATTTCTCCTTTTCCTAATGGAATTATAAAGTCAGGATCTCAATGGTACTTCCCCTTTCATATTGTATTGAGCTTTTATATTCCATGAAGATAACTGGATTATTATCTCTAATCGCTGCTTTCAACAATCCTTTTTACATCTGCAGGCGTTCCGAGTGCAACTACTTTTACTCCCGGAATGTGGCAGAACCACGCTTCTAATGATTGTGAATGTTGTGCAGCAGAACCTACTCCTGATCCAGCAGCACATCTAAATGTTACAGGTACTTGACCTTTACCACCAAACATATATCTTGTTTTAGCTGCTTTGATTTATAATATTGTCCATCATATAAACGATAAAATCCATAAATGTTACATCAACTATAGGTCTTAATCCTGTCATAGCTGCACCTACTGCCGTTCCTGAAATTGCTGATTCTAGAAATAGGAGTATTCTAACTCTTTCCAGTCCAAAATTTCTTTCTAACATTCCAACTGATGTACCAAAATCTCCTCCAAATATTCCTACATCTTTCTCCAATTATAAATACATTTTCGTCAGCTCTCATTTCTTCTGACATCGCTGTAATTATTGCCTCTTTTACAGACATTAATTTAGTTTCCATTATTTATTCTCCTTTTAAATTCAAATTTTTATAAGTTAATTAATCTGCAAAAATATCTTCATAAGCTGATTCTAATGTTGGTTCAGGACTATTTATTGCAAATTGTACTGCATCTTCAATTAATGTTTTTGATTTTTGCTCTAATTCTACTAACTCTTCTTCTGTTGCAATTTTATTTTCAAGTAACAATTTCTAAATTTTAACATTAGGATCTTTTTGTTTCCAAGCTTCTACTTCTCTAGTTCTGTATTTTCCGGATCTGAACTTGAATGTCCAAACCATCTATAAGTAATACTTTCAACAAAAATATATCCTTTTTCCTGCTCTTACATGTTTCACTGCTTTTTCAAATACTTTTGTAAACTTCTAAAAACATCATTTCCATCTTCAATAAAACATTCTCGCATTCCATAAGCTGCAAGCTCTTGGTATAAATGTTCAACTCTTGTAACTTTTTAATATCTGTACTAATTCCATACCCATTATTAATTGAATAAAAATTACTGGAATATTCCAAACAGAAGCTAAGTTCATAGCTTCGTGGAAACTTCCTTCGTTTGTAGCTCCATCTCCAAAAACAAACTCACTGATTTTTCCTGTATTTTTATTTTTTGAGTTAATCCAGCACCAACTGCAATTCCATGTCCTCCACCAACAATTCCGTTAGCTCCTAAATTTCCACTCATCAACATCAGCAATGTGCATTGATCCACCTTTACCTTTACAAGTTCCAGTCGCTTTTCCCATAATTTCTGCCATCATTCCATTTAAGTCAATACCTTTTTCCAATAACTTGTCCGTGACCTCTATGGTTTGAAGTAATTAAATCATCCGATTTTAAAGCTGCCAACGCTCAACATTTGCTGCTTCCTCACCTACTGATAAATGAGTCATCCCTGGGAACCATTCCTCTTTTTACCATTTGATTGACTTTCGTATCAAAAATCTCTTATATTCAACATTCTTTCATAAATGTCTAACAATTTACTTTTTGCAAGTTTCATGATTTCTCCATAAATTTAATATTTTTATATACAACTATAATTCTCTGTCCAGTAAATATTTTACCACAAAAGATATTAAGACAACATTTTTTATATAATATTTTTAAGAATTTTTTTCATTTTTTACTTTATTACGATTAACTCTTTTTCTAAATATTTCAAAAATGCATCTAAAACTTTTACATCTTAAATACATTTTATTTTTAATATAAATTAATTAGTAATATTCTTTCTATTTTTAAATCATCATAAACAAATAAAAAGCAAATTAAAAATAATAGCTACTATAAGCATTCCCCAACTCTTTGCATATTAAAATATAAAGAAATTATGGTCATATCCTGCTAATCCTTCTTTTGAATAAATTTATAGTATATCTCATAGGGACATAAGGAATATTTTTATAAATGTATTAGGTGAAGTTTCTATCGGGAAAGTCCCTGCACTTGCAGATATTTGTATTATTAATAACATCATAGATAAAAATCTACCGACATCACTAGAAATTCTATTCATAAAGTATATAATATTAAAGAATACAAGATTTACACTTAACATACCTATCAAAAATATAGGTAAATTTAATTTATCAAAATTAGAAAGTTGATAAGATTAAGAAACTTAATAAAATGTTTGTATTATAGATAAACATATATATGCCAAATATTGTTTAATTCCTGTATTTTCTTTATCAAATATTCCAAATCTTCTATCTCTATCATAAAATAATGTTATTACTATAGTTAAATTCCCAACCCACAAAGAAATGGATATAAAATATGTTGCAAATATAGTTCCATAATTATTTACATTATCAATATTTTCAACTTTAAATTAACTGAATTTTGTAGCCAAATTCATCAATATTACTCTATTTTTCAAGTTTAATTTTTGATTCTTTTACAGAATTTTTAACAGAATTATTAGCTGTCGTTATTCCACTATTTAATTTTTGACCCTTCATATATTTTGTTTACACCTTTTTGAATTTCATGAGATGCACTTTCTAAGTTATCAATCCCTTTATTTAATTCATACCACCACGAGTTAATTTTTCTTTAACATTTGTATTTTTGAACTTCTTTAGCTCCATTATATAATTTTTTAAAATTTGAATTTATTTTTAAAATTTTTAAAGTATCACCTAATTTAATTACTTCCCCAGAAATTTGGTCAAGTCCATTTGTTGCTTTATTAACACCATCAACATATTGCTGAACTCCACCTTTAATTTGATTAACACCTTTCAACATTAAATTTATTAACTCCTTTTGCAGTTGTAAAAGTCCTTCTTCTAACTGTTTAGATCCATCATTAATTTTACTTTTAAACCATTAGATAATTCATCTATTTTTACTTTGTAATTTCTTTTATAGAATTGAAGTTTCCCCTATTTGATTAGATATTGTATTTTTAACTGTATTTTGAATTTCTATCGCTGCTCTTCATAAAGCTGAGAAGCTATATAGTTAAATTTTTTGTTTGATCTATATATAATCTCATGTAAAGAAGTAATGTTATCACTAAATTTTCAGGTATAGTTATGCTTGAATAATATATTCTATCTTTAACTCCATTCAATGCAATTTCATCACTAGAAACTTCCTCAACTTTCATCTTTTTACTATCTTTCAACTTTTTAATAATTTCTGTCTCCTATATTTCCTTTATCTAAAATTGACTATAGCTACCGGTACTGTATCTAATTTTTCATAAGGATTCCAAAATGCCTTAAGAAAGAAAAATACATAAAAGAAAAGGTATAATTAAAATAACAAAAATTGCTATATATTTTTAAATTAATTTTTCAATCATAATAACCTCCTAAATCCCCAATCTAATTTACCATTTTTTAATAATATCTTTTTCAAGTAAATCAGAAAAATTTTTAATTTCTTTAATTCTTCATTAAACGCATTAAAAAGCATTAACGAAAACACCATCTATACATTTTTATCTATTGCTTCTTTACACACAAATATTTTATAAGCCAAATCTGATGAGGTCTATACCTCTTTTTCTTCCTCAAGTGCTTGATAAATATCATAAAGAGATATCTCATCTATATTCCTTGCTCAATTGGAATCCACCATTTTTAGAAGCATTAGATTTAACTATCATTAAATTTCCCAAGTTTTTGCCAATATCAAATATGAATCTGAAACTTCTAATTTTTCACTCAATATATGACTTTAACTCTATGTGCCCTCTAGCTGAAGTGCCAACATAAAAACTGCATATATTCCTTGTTCTAATACTTAATCTCACTATTTAAAACTCACTCCTATCCAAGGATATTACTATAACTTTGGATATGGTCAAGCATTTTTAAAAATTATTTTTAAAGTATAAAGTCTATGATTAAAATAAAAATACATCTTAACAAAAGAGAGGGTTTTTCCCTCTAAATGTAAATATATTTTTCATTTCTCTTTAATTTATGTACAATAATTTTTATTAAACATTTATACTTACTGCCTTCCTAAACTTTAGTTTCATATATTTTTACAACACTTGTTATATCTTCTTCTTCCAATCTCTAATTTTTCAATATTATACATATCATATAAGGACATTCATAACTTTCTTTCAACCAAAACATCCTTCCAATATATTTATACTAAGTCAAATTATCCTCATAATCAATTGATAAAACCCCTTAATTTTCTTTAATTTTATCAATATTTTACTTCATCTTTTAAAGTTACACTTAATAACTTTTCATTAACATATTTATCAACTAAATTTTTCTCATAGTATCATCAAACATCTTTTTCTCCTTCATTGATAATAACTATTCTATCGCATAAAGCCTCTACATCACGCATATCGTGAGTTGTTAAAATTACTGTAATCTTTTCTTTTTATTAATTTCTTTTTAATACATTTACAGTTTTTCTTTAAAGTATTATATCTCATTCCTATAGTAGCGTTCATCTAAAAATAATATTTTTAGGCTTATATATCAATGCTCCAACTAAATCAGATAACATTCTTTTGACCAAGCGACATTGTTCTAATTTTGTTTTAGTGCAATAATTTTTAAATCCTAAAAAGTTTTTCTAAATATTCCATTCTTAAATTATATTCTTCATCAGTAACATCATATGTTTCTTTTAATAATTCAAGATTATCTTGAAGCGACATATCCCACCAAAGTGATGTTCTTTGTCCAAATACCACACCTATATTTCTAGCATTTTTCTACTCTTTCCTTATATGGTTCTGCTGCATTTTATTAAACATCTACCACTGCTTGGAGTTATTATTCCTGTCAGCATTTTTTAGTAGTTGATTTACCCGCACCATTAGATCTAAGAAATCCTACAACTTCACCTTCATATATATCAAAACTTATATCTTTAACTACTTTAATTTCTTTTCTTTCTCTTTTAAATATACCTTTTCATTACTATACATTAAATGTTTTATTAAGATTTTCTACACTTATTATTTTACGCTCCTGAACTTTCATATCTAACCTCATTTCTTCTCCAAAATATATGCTGTTATAACTATTAATACTAAACTAACAATTATTATTTTTATCATACTTGCAATATTCATATTTATTATTACATCCATTGGATAATGATGAAGTTATAGTAAGATAAAAATATATGTTAAAAGATTTGTAAAAATCTAGGATAAATATTTATTGGAAATCTTGTAAAATCTGACATAGAATATATGGCTTTAAGTAAAAATATGTATCTTTGATACAAATGCAAATGATGCAGCTATACTTTTCAGCAAGTATATATTATGCTCCTATAAAACTTATACTAGAATAACTAATCTAAAACTAAATCCTATACCTAAACCTCTTAATCCATAAAGATATATAAGTAAACCAATTAAAATTTCTCCTAAAAGCATCAAATTGTGTTTTTCTATTAGTACTTGAAAGTGTTTAATGGTCTTAATAAAAATTCTATCATATTCTCCCTTAAGTACAACAGATATAGATAATTGCCATAAATAATCGGAATAAAAATGATCTAAGCCCTTTGAAATTTTGTGAAAATCCATATAAAAGCTAATATACTATATTTAGATATTCCTTCAATACTTGGAATATTTGAAAAAGTAATGTTTAAAATACTATACCTGCTACCTGTATTATTAAAACCAAGTATTCCTATTATGAAATTAGTAAAATGAATTAACTAATATTTTAAAAGATAGTTTTAATCTTAATAAATCATATTCTAAAAATATCTATTCCAACTTTTACCTCCATTCACACTAATATTTGCACCAAACCACTGCAATTTAGATAAAACTAATAAAATTCCAATCCAAAATTACTTGTACCATCAACATATTTATAACACCTGAAAAATCTAATTTTTCCATTAACAACATTATAGGTTTTATATGATATATATTCAAATGGTGTTAATGATAAAAATCTTAATAATCCTTCGGGTAAAAAATGATAAAGGAAATAATTCTCCTGATGTAAATCCAAATATAATCTCTTCATTAATAAAAATCCCCAAATATAGTTTATAAAAAGAAGTTAAACCAACTATAAAATTTAATAAAAACATTATGTTCCACTCAAAACAATACTAGATATTAAAATAGAAAAACATTTAAAGGACCAATACTATACCTCCAAAAATAGTAACTATACATACGCAAGGCAATAATAAAAACATTCCATCAAACAATACATTAGATATACTATGCAGAAATTGGTACTTTTATATATGATATGGGTTTAATAAAAATACATTACTATATCTCCTTTTTCAATATCAAGATATATTTCTATCTACTCGAATTGTTTTAAAAATGAAAGTATCGTAGTGATAACACTATGATACTTAATCATATCGCTTTCCACTATATCCATTTATATTTCCATTATTATTTTTCAAAACAAAAAGCCAAATAAATATTGCAGATATTATTTGTACATATGATATTATACTTATCATATCATCACTTTTTATATGCCATCCTAATTTTAATAACTAAACTAACATAAATTTATATATTTCATCAATATTCCTCCTAACAAATCATTATATCATATATTAAAAGTATATAAAAAGAGTCTTTATAGATTAAAAATAAGGAGATTTAGCATCCTTATTTATTTTTAAATAGTATCTATCTCAAAATAATATTTTCAATTATCTTCAAGATTGAATTAATCTAAATTCATCAATAGTTTTCATTTCTTTTTCCATTTCTTTAGCTAATTCCATTTTAATGATTTATATTCAGCGCTTTATCTTTAAATTCTTTTACTGAATATAGCTTTACTTGCACTAGCATTAATTTCATCTATTCTTTGAGAAACAACCATATCCATATAGTTTTCTAATCTTTTGAGCAGCTGCATTTGCCAAAAGCTTCTTGTTCTCTATATTTTTGTTCTTCTAATTGAGTTAATTTTTTCTAATTGAGCTTCTAATCTACTTAAACTTGTTTCTACTCGAATCTGTGCTGCCTTACTAAATTTAGATAACATTAACACACTAATTACTAAAATTATTTTCTTTTCATAATTATTAATTTCCCTCCTTTTAATGTTACTATCGCATTGTAATCATCTACTGTTTTTAGTTAACGATTTTGTTTCTGAATCCAAAGTAGTTACCACTGCTTTGTATTCTTTAACAATTCCAGCTAATACTCTGTTTGATAATATTTTTGTTGAACCTTGCTGATTGCATAATTTAGCTATTTTTCTTTCTAATTTAGCTTTTTAATGCTTTTTACTTTCTAAATCTACACTAACCGTTTGTGCATTTTGATACAATTTTTAGCATATTCTTGATTTTCTCAGTTTGACCCAATTTGCATTAATTCACTTTTCCAATTTTGAAGAATTTAGCTACAACTGAATCATAATCAGCAAGATGAAACCCAGAACTTAAAGCTACCAATAATAGTAATATTTTTCATATATCCCTCCTAATTTTTTATACATTGTTTATTCTATGTAATTATATATTATATCAACATAATTGTCAATTTTATTTTAAATTATACAATTATAAATTCTATAATTTTTAATAAATTTTTATTTATTTAATTCATCTTCTATTAATTCTAATTTGAGATTCAATTCTTCTATTTTTGGAATCTTCCTTCTTTTTGTATCATTTGCAGCTACTGGTTCACTTTTCTCCATTGATGAAGTTCCTCAAAATTCTAGCTGGATTCAATCCTAATTCAATTAATTTAGCTTTTACGCTGTCCGCCCTTCTTTGACCTAATTCCATATTATATTGATCTGATCCTGAGAATCCGTATGTCCTAATTTCCATATTATAGTTATAAAAATTCAATATATTTTATAACATTTCTAAAGTTTATCATAATATTCAGGTTTTACATTTGATTTATCAAAATCAAAGTTTAATGCCTGTGCATCTAACACTATTGTAACTTTTTGGTGGCGTTACTACTTTTCTTCTTTTACTTTGTCTATATTTAAAGTTTCTATTTCTAGTGCATTTATTCTTATCGAATTTTTCTCTTATATTAGTTGTTGTCAATCTTCTAGCATTTCCTATAATAGAAACAACTAACATTAACATCAATACTACTATTTTTGTTCTTCTAACCATTTTTCAGACTCCTTCTCCAATGACTTATATTGTTTACTATAGTCAATTTCCCCTTTTTCTTTTTAATTTATCTAAGTTTTTAGAAGGATTTACAAATTTATTACTTTCTAAATAATTTTCAATTACATCTAATCTATCTTTATTATATTTTTACTACCTTTGTATTTGTACATGATACTGCTAAAAGTCCTAATATTAATAATATTTTCTTCATACTTCTCTCCTTTTTAAAATTATATATTTTAAAATTTCAAAATATATCGATTTTTATCAAAAATTTTAATATTTTTATAATTCTCCTAATTTTTATTTTTCATTTCTAATAATTTAAATCTCTCTTCCATTTGGTTTCAACATTTCTGTATTTTTTATATCTATCAATATTACTTTGTAATCATATCTATTTCTGCTTTAATTCTTTGTATTTCAGCATCCATTTTTTCACTTTCTGTCATATTTTAAAGCTTCTTTAGCTCTTTCTTCTTCCATTTTTAGCTTTTTGCTTCTCTGCTGCTATTTTTAGCTTTTGCCTCTTTTTCCTCCGCTATAGCTTTCCTTCTTTTTCTTCCATCATATTTTTGCTTCTTGTTCTTCTGCCATTGCTCTTTCTTTTTCAGCTTTTTCCTCTGCCATTACTCTTTCTTTTTCAGCTTTTTTCTTCCATCATTTTTAGCTTTTTGCTTCTTTTTCTGCCGCCATTTCTTTTTCTTTTTCTTTGTTTTTCTGCCATTTCAGCTTCTTTTTAGCTTTTTCTCAGCTGCTTCTTTTTCTTTTCCTAATCTAATTAATCTTTGAATATTAGAATCATTCAAATTAATCTCTGCAAATGACATTTGTCCTAAAATCAATAAAGATCCTAAAATCATTAATACTTTTTCGTATTTTTCATTTTAATTCCTCCTCTCAAGATATTATTATAATTATTTTTCCCTAATCCCTTTTCACTTTTGGAATTTTTATTATACTTACTTTTTATTTTGCTTCTTCATTTCTCAATTCTATTTCTTCTCTCGCAACACTTCTATCAACTCTTTCCTTACAAAAATCAACTTTAACTGCTGATTTTTGCTGATAACTCTTCCAATCTTTTCTAACTGTTTTAGGGAATAACTTTTTCCTCTTTTTACTACATTTGTAGTTTCTTCTTTCACTGTTTCTGATGTGGATTAACTTCTGATTTATTAACTTTCTTTTTATAACTTCTTGTGCTTTCTTTTTGAGAGCAGCTCTTTTCTTCTTCCTTTTTCATTCTCACTAGCCTTTGCTTCTTGCTCTTTTAGCCATCTTGTCGTGCTTGTTCCTCTTGTTTCAATTTCATAGCTTTGCTTCTTGTTCTTTAGCTAAATTTTTCTTGTTTTGCTTTTTCTTCTGCTTCCATTTTGCTGCTGCTTTTTCTCCATTATAATAGCTTCTTGCTCTTTATAATAATTTTTCCTCACTCTTCTTAATAAATTTTTGTGGAGCATCTGCCATTATTTTTGCATGACTCTATAACCAATAATGAACCAATTAATACTCATATTTTTACTTTTAATAGCAATTATATTAGCCACCTCCTTTCATATAATGTATTATTGCACACTTAATAACAATTTTTCTAACTCTGCAATTCTTTGTTCTCTTTTCTAAAAATATTTTTGTTATATCTTTATAATATGTCTTCTATACTCATTTAATAATTTTTATAATCATCTCTAAGCCATCTTACTTTAGAATCTTTTTCTTAATTTTTCTAATTTAACTACTCCCTTTTTCTTTTTCTTTCAACTCAATTACTTCATTTTTAATTTTAATTTTTCATTTTTCAAATTCTTTTTCTTAGCTTCTTCCTGTTGAAGTAAATCATTATATTTTGATTCACTAGATTGAAGTGTTGACATTATTTTTGTATCAGCCCCCTAACTTAAACTGGCTAATAAAAGCATGATGATGTTATCAACAATTTTTCATTTTTCTACCACCTTTATTTTAATATTTTTGTTTACTTATATTATATATAATAACACATGTTTTATCAAATAAGTCTATTTATTTTTACATTAAAAATTTATCTAATTCATATTAAACAATTTATAAAAAGTTACTCTCTATTCTTTATTTATAAAAGTTCAACTTACCAAAAATCTACATTATAAAAATCAATAATTCTACCTTCATATTATATCTTCCTTGAACTGTTTCATTTGTATCCATTGGTTCAGATTCTCCTTTTCCAGAAATTGTCCCATGATACTGTATCACTTAATCCATATTGTTTTAACTAATTTAGCTACACTATTTGCTCTTCTTTCTGATAATTTTTGATTATATTCATCTGAAGCCGTTGAATCTGTATGCCCTACAAAAATCAATCAGTTCCACCTTTTGCAGATTTATTTATAAAGTTTGGTAATAGCTTCTAAGTCTTCGCTGTCAGCTGCTGACTTGTCTCACCTTTATCTACCTAAATCCATGAATAATACATTTTCTTTCTACATTTGAACAATTAAACGGTAATACTACTGTATCCATTTCTATTTTTGTTGTTTCTATCTGGAATTACTTTTTCTTCAACTTGCTGTACTACTTTTTGTTTCTGAAGGATCTCGCAAAATCCAAATAAATATAAATTTGTTTCATTCCAAGTATATTTGTTTTTACAATTCTTTTGTCCATAAACGATATTATATGTTTTACCTGTTTTTAACTCTCTCCAATTCACCTATTGATTCATTAAAATGATAAACTTTATTTTCTTTTATCAACACAGTTACCTTTGTTCCATCAAAATTTCCTATTTGACGTTGAACATCTGTCACTTCACGTTACAGTTTTTAATTTTTATCATCTTTCACATTATTTTCTGCAAAAATCATCGTGCTAATCCCCAATATTAACAACATTAATTTTTCATTTTTCCTCCCAAATAATTTACAAATATTTTTTTATAAGTATTTTACTATATTTTTCATTATTTTTACAATACATTATTTTTCATTTTTATCTATCATTAATTTTATCTTTGTTTGAAATTTCAACCCTTTTTGTTATATCACTTAGCTTTTACTCTATTTTCTAATTGTATTTCATATTATTTCTTTAATTAAAAACTAGAGGAGCTTTTAATTTCCTCTTAGTTTTATATTTCAAACACTGAATTAATTAATTTTTTGTATATGGATGTTTAGAATTAGTTTTTAAATCCTTTGAATCTAGTATTTTCCACAATTTTACCAGCATACATAATCTAATATAGCTCATTTGCTGAACTACTGCCAAATCATGACTTATAAATAAATACGATAATTTTTCTCAATTCGTAATTTTTTTCTAAAAGTTCTAATATTTGTTTTTTGAATGGAAACATCTAGCACTCGTTATTTCATCATAAATGACAAGTTTTGGTTTTTATAATTAATGTTTTTAGCAATTGTTATTCTTTGTAATTGACCTCCAGAAAATTCATGTGGATACTTTTCTAACGCACTTTCATCTAGTCCAACATCTTTTAATGCCTTTTCATAATAGTTATAGATTCTTTTTAGATATTTTCATAAAATTTCTAATTGGTTCGTATAAATAATCAATTATTTTCATTCTAGGGTTAAAAGACGACAACGGCTCTTGAAAAATCATTTGAATATTTTTAGAAAATTTATTATTTATTAATTCATTTCCATCAAAAAATATATCACCTGTTGTTTCTCTTTTCAATTCCAGCAATTATTCTTGCAAGTGTACTTTTACCACAACCACTTTCCCCTACAATTCCCTAAACATTCTCCATCTTTTAATCTAAAACTAATATTATTTAATGCTAAAAACTTTTCTTTTTATTTCCTTCAAAAACTTTTTGAAAGATTTTCTATAATTAATAAATCTTTTTCCATATCGTCCCCAATTTATTTTAATTTTATTAATGAACTCAGTAATTTTTGTATAATTTTGTTTTGGATCTTTTCATAATATTTTTCTTTACTATCAAATTCAATAATTTCACCATTTTTCATAACAGCTATTCTATTGAAAATATAAGCAGCAACTCCTATATTATGAGTTACTAATAAAATAGATACTCCGTATTCTTTATTTATTCTTTTTAATTCTTCTATAATTTGAGCTTGTACCGTTACATCTAATGCACTTGTTGGTTCATCTGCCAATATTAATTTCGGTTTTTGAGATAAAATCATCGCAATAGCAACACGCTGTTTCATACCTCCTGAAAGCTCAAATGGATAAGACTTCATTACTCTTTTCAACATCATTCAAATTTACTTTTTAATAAAATTTTCTTTTTATTATTTCAATCGCTTCCTTTTTAGAAATTTTATTATGAGTTAAAATATATTCCAAAAATTGTTTTTTCAACTGTTTTTATAGGATTCATTGTTGCTCCAGCGTCTTGAAATATAATACCTATTTCTTTTTCCTCGTATTTTTGAATTTCTTTTCATTTAATAAAGAAATATTTTCTCCTAAAACAAAATTTCCCCTTTGAGTAGTAAATCCACCATTTGAAATATAATATTTAATATTGCTCTAATTAAAGTACTTTTCCCTTCCACTTTTCTCCAACTATTGAAATTATTTCATTTTTCATTTATATTAAAATTCAAATTTTCTATAATTTTATTTTTAGTGTATACAACATCTAAATTTTTAATTTCTAATAGCGGCTTCATACAATCATCCTTTATAATTTTGTATCTAATGTTAAATAATAATCTATTGGGGAATGTTTTTAAATTTTTCTACTTTTTGCTTGAAACATCAACATTTGACTGACTTATTAAATGCATTCCATAACCTTCATTTATAATTAATTGACTTGCTTCTCTCGCAATCTCTTTCAACTACATCAAATGTTACAGATAATACTAAATCATCTAATGTTTTTATCACTATATTTCCCAGAATTTTCCACTCACCATTTGTTGTAAAGAAGTTTTCTAAGAACCATTGAGGATCTCCTGTTGATAATGTTTGAATATTTTTAAAGAAGAAATCAAAATTACCTTTTGTTACAACATCTTCAACATTTTCAGCTAAATTAACATTAAGTTTTTATTCCAACTTCTTTAATTGTGCTTCCAATAATTCAGCTACAACTGTATTTTGCTCTCGTAATTTTTGAGCTGAAGTTCCGTACATCTCTATTTCTAAATTTTTACCATTTTTATCTACATATCCGTCACCGTTAGTGTCTTTATACCCTGCTTCTACCAATAATACTTTTAGCTTTTTCAACATCATATTTAGCTCCTTGCGACTTTTATCGCCACCATAAGGTGTTGATGGTGAAAAATGGTGCTGTTTGCTGCTACTGCTCCACCTCCAACTACTTTGCAATCGTATCAGTAGTCAACTGCTGCATTTAATGCTAAACGAATATTTTTATCATTTAAAGGAACTCTTTGTACATTCATTACCATTGATTTCCTACACGAGTTCCTACTTTTTGTCCCCTACATTAAAATCTTTATTATCAGTGACATAAAGCAATGTTTGCCGCTCTAATTCCTTGAGCTACATCAACATCTCCTGATTGTAACGCTTCTAACGCTCTTGTATTGTCATCTTCAATATTAAACACTGTCATTCCACTTAATCCCGGTTTTCCACCCCAATAATTATCGTATGCTTCCATTTCAAATGAAGTTCCTGATTAAACGAAGTTATTTTTATACAGTCATGTTGTAACAGGCGTTTCTTTAAATTTACTTGTATCTGCCGTTGTATCAACTATTATAAATAACGGTTCAGATATATTTTGCTAAAAATGCTCCATAAGGTTCTTTTGTTTTAAATATAACATTTTCTCCATCAACTGTTATCGTATCAATATTTTAAAGCTGTCGCTCCTCTTTCATTTAATTTCATTGATCTTTCAATTGACGATTTAACTGCTTCCGGTGTTAATGGTTTCCATTTTGGAATGTAACACCTTTTTCTTATATGAAAATTTCCAAGTTTTCATCAATATTTTCCCAAGAATCTGCTAGTTGTCCACTATATTTAAGTTTTTCATCTATTGTCACCAATGTTTCTCCTGCTGCAACTCTTGTTAAAGTCCATCCATCCCATTCATTAGCTGGATCTAATGTTTCTCCAAACCAATAAAGTGCTACTTTCAAATGACCTCTCTCGCCATTATTTGTTTTTGCTTCCTCTGTCTCGCAACTTATGAAAACAAAAGCATAAAATTGCTGTTAAAATAACTTTTTAATAATCCTTTTCACTTCTTTTCCTCTAATTTTTGTAATTTTATTTTTGGATCTCAAAAATATCTCTCAAACTTTCTCCTAACAAATTCAAATATTGCGACACAAATAAATATCGCTAAACCGGGATAAAATAAAATCCACGGTGCAGTTTGAATATATTTTTACCTTCTCCTAACATAAGTCCCCACTCTGGGTCGGTGGTTGTACCTAATTCCTAATAAAGATAAACTTGATAAAGTTAATAAATTATTTGCTATATCTTGCATTGTTAATACTATTAAATACGGAAATATATTCGGTGCTAAATATTTATACATTACTCTTAAAGTACTTGCACCACTTAACTTCGCTTGATTTATAAAGTTTTCTATTTTTCATAGATGTTACTATACTTCGTCTTACTCTTGCATAGTTTGTCCAATTTATTAAAAACCATTGCTAAAATCAAATTATGCAGTCCTCCACCAATCTATACTAATAACTACAATAAATACAATATATGGAAACGACATTATTAAATCAACAAATCTCATTATAATAATATCAACATATCCACCAATATATCCTGATACAAGACCTATTCCTATTCCTAAAAAAAGCTACAATAAAATGTCACTACTATTGAAATAAGTAAAGAATATCTTCACCGTACAATATTCTTGACAATACATCTCTTCCTGTATAATCAGTTCCTAATAAATATTTTAGAATTTGGTGCTTTTTAAGACTTCTTCATAATTTTTGTAAATTAGGATCATAAGGTGCTAACATAATCCTGATAACTATCAATACAAGAATAATGAGAAAATGATAAAAACAAATAAAATTTCTTTTTCATTATTCATCCTCCAATCTTTATTCTTGGATCAATAAATTTAGATAATCTGTCTACAGCCAAATTTATTGTTACAAAAAGTATTCCTGTCCAAATTACATATCCTTGCATAAGAAAAATAATCTCTATTCGTTATAGCATCTGCCGCCATTTTACCCAGTCCTCTATATTCAAATACCGTTTCTATTATTGTAGTTCCACCTATTATTGCCTCTATTGACATTCCGAACATTGTTATTATTGTCAGTAAAGAATTTGGCAAAATATGAAAAATCATTATTTTATAATATGAAATTCCTTTTGATTTTAGTCCTACAACATAATCTTTATTAATTTCTTCTAATATACATGTTCTTATTCTTCTAACATATACCGAAATTAGCAGTTGATAAAGTCATCGACGGTAAAATTAGACTTTTTATTCCATCTCCACCTATTATCGGTAAAAGCTCAAATTTTACAGAAAATACATACATAAAAGCATAGTCCCAACCAGAAACTTGGTATAGAAATTCCTAAAAATGAGAAAAATCGTACTATTTGATTCATCCATTTATTTTTATAATGTGTAGAACATTATACCAAATGGGAGTGATACTAAAATTGTTATTAGAACTGATGTCCCTGTCAATGCCAATGTTTTGGAACTCTATTTCATCTTTCACAGGTACTCCATATCTTGTTGATACCCCAAAAATCTCCCTTTTATTACATTTTTGACCATCGCATATTGTTTATTATCATTGTATCCATCTCTTGCTTTTTCTTTCAATATATTCCTTATCACCTACTGTCCCCATTGAAATATATTTCATTGATATTGATCAGAAGGAGCTAAATACATCATTAAAAATGTAAAAAGTTACTCCAATTAATATAGGAACCAAATAAAAGTCCTTTTAAGTACATAGAATATCAAATTTACCTCCTTATCAAGATTTTTAGATATTATTTTATCTAGTTTTCTAGAATACCATAATTTTCCCTCAATGAATTTTTAGACATTTTTACTAATTTCTACTAAAAATATCTCTCTATTATTTATTATTACTGCCTTAAATAAGAAAAACTAATTCCTTTTTACTTTGCTTGACAAAAGAATATTTAACTTAAGTAATTTATATATATACAAATTTCATATGAATTTTTATATTCATACTTGCATTTAAACTACTATTAATGACATTTACTCATATATATTATAATATACTAAAGATTTTTATACAGAAAGAGGAACTTAGTATGAAATACAATTTTGATGAAATAATTGATAGATAATCATTCTGTTAAATACAATGAATTAGGCAGATTCAAAAACGAGAATGTCATTCCACTTTGGATTGCAGATGATAGATTTTCGTACAGCCGAGCCAATCATTCAAGCTTTAAGAGAGAAAGTGGAACACGGTATTTTTGGATATGTTTATCGTCCAGATGAATGTTTTGATGCTTTCACAAAATTGAAGAACAGATTTGGATGGACACCAAAAAGAGAATTGCTTAGTTACAGCATTGGTGTCGTGCCATCGCTTGGAACTTTAATAAAACAATTTTCTAAAAGGCGATAAAAATTTTTAATTCAAACACCTGTTTACTCTGGGTTTTACGACATTACGCTTGATAATGAAAAGAGTTATTATTGAAAATAATTTATGAAAGATAATGAATATAGATTTAGTTGATTTTGAAGAAAAATTAAAACAACGACCAAAAAGCCTTTATGTAATCCTCACAATCCACTTGGAAGAAGTTTGGATGCGTAACGAACTAAAAGCTATGGGTGATTTATGTATAAAATATAATGTCCCTATTATCTCTGACGAAATTCACGCTGATCTTACTTTTATGGGGATACACTCATATTCCAATGGCTTCAGTGTCTAAAGAAATTGCAGCAAATACAGTAACTTGCACATCAACTGGAAAAAGCTTTTCAACTAGCAGGGTACGCAATGTGCTAGCAATTATCTTTTAATAATATTGAAGATAAATTTGATAAATTCTGGAAAAATTTAGAAGTTCACAGAAACAATCCATTCAATTTAGTTGCAAACATATTGCCGCTTATACTGAAGGAGAAGAATATTTAGAACAGCTAAAAAGCCTATCTTGAAGGAAATATCACTTTCTTAAATGAATTTTTGACAAAATATTGAATTTAATTAAAGCAAACACTCCAAAAAGCTACATATTTAGTTTGAGCTTGATTGCCGTGAGCTTTGTAAAAATATAACTTTAACCAATCTGATTTTAGAAGACTTTTTCATTTATAAAGCAAAATTAGGGTTAAATCTTTGTCGTGTTTTCCAACATAATTCATCAGGATTTATGCGTCTAAACGCATGTCCCTAGAATCTTTACTTGAAAAAGCTTTAAATCAATTAAAAGATGCTATTAATAATTTATAGAAACAAAAAGGACTGAAACTTTCAGTCCTTATCTTTATTTATTTTCTTTTTATCAATATTTTTATCTAAAATAATTCATAATATCATTAAAAGCATTATAAATAACATCAATATAATCAATAAAATCATTCCACACATATGGAACAATATTTTCCAACTTTTTATTTACTTTTATTCCAAAAATTCCGGAATTACAAACTAATATACGCCCTCCGTCCAAAGTCTGGGATTAGTAATAAATTCATTATTCCAATATTTACTGACAACATAGCAAATATATTTTTCATAACAGTAATTCCTTCGCTTTTATAAATTTGACCGACAACTTTTGAAGTCCAATAGGTATCCTGTCATCTCTTTTTGGAGCTACATGCCCTGTAAATAATAATTTTACCATTTAATGTTTCAAAAGATTTTTGAAAACAACTTCCCAAGTCACTTTTTAACTGTAATAAAAATCCTTCATAATGAGTAATTTTACTCATTGCTGCAACAACATAAAACGATAAAAAGCTGATAAAAGTTCATCACAACTCCAGCAATTAAAACAATAAAATCTTGTAACGGACTTTTCGTACCATTTTCATTATCATAATTAATTTCATCTATTTCTGCTTGTGTGCTAAATAATCGCATCGTCATTTTTTCTTCAAGTATTTTTGTTTCTTTCTTCTTCTGTTTCTACTATTATCGCATCTTTTTCTATTTCTGCTCTTCCCATTCCGCTAATATTTACAAACTCTCCTAACGAAATACTCTTATTGAATAAACCGTTTCTCCAGACTTTTTACTTATAAGTTTGGTATCATTCCTAAGCAAATTCTTTAACTGGCATTTTAAACCATTTTGCCAGTATACAAATGTCCTAATTCATGTAAAATATTATTAATCCTAAAATTAGTAATTGTTAATAAAACTCCCATTTTTCCCTACTCTCTATTTTCTTTACTTTTGATTTACAAATATTTTGTATGTTGTAATATGTAATCGTTACAGTTTGTATTATATATCATAATTTTAAAACTTTTATCCAATAATACAAAACAAACTATTACTAGAGGAGAATACTAATATGACAAACACCACTTTAGGAAGTATTTTTATTATTATTGCAGCTATGATGTGGGGATTGATGGAATTTATGCTTACACCTTCATATTTCATAAAATTTCAATTTTTGATGTTAATTTTATAGTTTTTATCGCACATGCCATACCAACTATAATTTTATCAATCTTTTTCAAAACAATATAAATATTTAAAAACATTCACAAAAGTGATTATTTATTCTTTATTTTAATAGCATTATTTGGAGGAACAATCGGAACTTTATCAATAGTAAAAGCATTAGAATTAAGTAATTATACCATACAGTATCGTTATTTTAATTCACACACAACCGATTTTTGCGATATTACTTGCAATTTTCTTACTAAAAGAGAAACCGTCAAAAACTTTTTATGTTGTAGCAGTTATTGCATTAATCGCTATTTATTTCTTTAACTTTTGAATTTAAAGGTCCGGTATTATTAAAACAAAATAATTTACTTGTTGTTTTATATTCATTACTTGCAGCTTTTTCATTTGGAAGTTCAACAGATTTTTGGAAAAAGTCGTTTATAAATTTTCATTTTTGATGAGTACATTTTATAGATTTTTCTTTACGACAATCATCACAAAAGTGTTATTCGTTATCTGGAAACTACAAGAAATACAATTACACAATATACACAAAATAAAAATCTAATGGGATTATCGTTATTTATTTTCTATTTTTGGACTTTTTAGCTATACTTATTTACTATAATGGACTAAAACATGTAAAAAGCTACTATTGCAACTTTTTGTGAGATTAGCTTTTCCTATCACATCTGTTGTAACTTTGAGCTATTATTTTATAAAAGATTTTTATCACCAATTCAGTTAATTGCTGCTATCGTTCTAGTTGCAGTAATTTTTGTACTTAAATCTAGGAAATGATTAAAATTAAAACTAATGAAAAATTAATTTACAGGACTGATTCAATTTTTCAATCCTGTATGATTTGTTGTATATTTTTAATGCTTCTAAATAAAACTCTCCATATATTGAAAGAGGCATATTTTTGTAAAACTACTCCAATCTTTATATATTCATCTACATTCAACGGACGAGCTATAATATTTTCTCCGTTCAACTCTTTATCTATCACTCCAGAACTTTACTGTCATAGCCGTTAAGACCTATTGCCAAATTAAACAAAGTCGCTCTGTCACTCACTTTTTATATTTTTATTTCTCCCTATCAGTACTCAATATTTCTTCCGAAAAATAAAATGAATTGGGTTTCCCTGTTCGTAAGATAAATACGGATATTCCGTCAAATCGTCCATTTCCACTATATCTTTTTAGCTAACGGATGATTTGAACTAATAAATACATGTGGCATGCTGTGAATAATTCTATAAATTTTAGTCCATTCTCTTTTTATCAATTTTTCTATAACCGTTTTATTTGTACTTGAGTGTATAGCAAAATACCAATTTCACTTTTTAGCCTTTCCTCACATCTTCAATAATTTCATTTGTTTGTGTTTCTCGCAAAATAAAATCATACTTTCTCCACCAAATTTTTATTAAATCTACAAAGGCATTTTACGGCAAAAGAATAATGTTGCGTCGAAACTGAAAAATGTCTTGTAAAATTATCACCCTTTTTATACTTTTCTTCAAGTAAATTCGTTTGTTCTAGAAACTTGTCGTGCATATCCAAAAACATATCGCCTTTCATTTGATGCGACAACTCCTTTTATTCGTTCTCGTAAAAATTGATATACTTCATCTCTTCTTCTAACTCTTTTTATCGCTTTTAGTCAAACTAGGGCTGTGACACAAAAAGCTCCTTGGCTGACTCATTATCGTTCCTTTATTTGCCACTGTATCCACATATTTTAATTGTTGTAATGTCATTTTTCTCCTTTAATTATTTATCTCAATTCTTCAAATACACTCATCAACCTGCCCTAAATTTTGTAAATTACTTGGAACTATAATTTTTGTTGCTTGTCCGTCTCGCCACTTTTTCAAATGCTTCCATTCCTCTTAAAAGCTAAAACTTCCTTAGTTGGCATTGACGCATTTAATATTTTGTAATGCTTCTGCTTTTGCTGTTTCTATCTCTAAAATTGCTTTAGCGTTCCCTCTGCTTCTTTTATAGCTTGTTCTTTTTAGCTTCTGCTCTTAAAAATAGCAGATTCTTTTTCTCGCTGTGCTATTAAAATTGCTGATTCTCTTTTGCTTGTGCTTCTAAAATATTTGCTCTTTTTCTCTTTCAGCTTTCATTTCTTTTTCCATTGCCACTCTAATATCTTCCCGAGGTAAAATGCTTTTTAATTCCTCTATTTACTTTTATTCCCTGACGTGATCTGTAGCCTCATCTAATTCTGTTCTCATTTTTGTATTTATAATATCTCTTGAAGTTAAAGTTTGATCAACTGTCATATCTCCAATTATATTTCTTAATGTTAGTTGCCGTTAAATTTTCAATCGCAGATAACGGTCTTTCAACTCCATAAGTATAAAGTTTTTGGGTCTGTTATTTGAAAATAAATAACAGTGTCTATTTGCATTGTTGCATTATCTTTCGTAATTACAGGTTGTGGAGGAAAAATCTACAACTTGCTCTTTTAAAGATACAACTCTTGCAATCATCAAAAATGGATTTAAAAATTCAGTCCTGATTCTAATGTTTGATTATATTTTCCCAATCTTTCCATTATATAAACTCTTGATTCTGGTACTATTCTAATTGATTTTAAAACAAATGATAATAACTAAAACCAATATTATTGTGTGTCACTGGTAATGTAAACATTTTAATTCCTTCTTTCTTTTTATGTATTTTTCTAAAATTATTTTATTTCCTTCAAAAGCTTTTTAATTTTAACAATTTCATTTTCCGAAAATATTTCTTTCACTTATTCCGTCCAAATCGCCGCCCTTAAAATTTAACTTCATATGCTTTGCTCATTTTCAATATCTGATCACTTTATAGTCTTTTATTTTCACCTCATAGATTTTGCTATATTCAAATTTTTGTACGATATCGCTCTTACAATATGAAAACGGTACTGTACAAAATCCTAAAAATGTGCTAAAATTGCACTTATGCTAGAAAAATAAAATGTCAATATCGTTAAAATTAATGAAGCTAAAAGCTATCAAATTGTAATTAATCCGGGTATTATTATTCTAAAATAGCAAATATTGCTGTTGATATTGCCCAAAACATTGCTCCCATACTTCCTCCTTTTTCTTTAATACTTTTATTTTTATATTTTATTTGAAATTTAATTACTAATAAAGTATTCATTATAAACACTCCTAATATTTTTATTCAAAAATTATTTATATAAATTAATTGATTCTTTAAATTTAGCAAATTTTTGTTTCTAATTCTTCTTTATCGCATTCTCTTTATCAATTACAGCTTGAGGAGCTTTTTGAAACAAACGCTTCATTTGATAATTTTTCCTAAAAACTCTATCTAATTCTTTTTGAGTTTTTCAATATCTTTTTCAATTTTGCTATTTCTCTTTGTCAATCAAATCAGCTAACGGAATATAAATTTCTGTTGTTTCAACTAATTTAAACCCAACTAATTTAGGTATCTCTGTATGTAAATTCATATTTTTCAACATTTGCTAATTTATCTAAAATTTTTGCATTATTTTTCTAATATAGTCTTTTTCTATTTTCATTTTCACAGTTTTAAATATTACTTTCAATTTTTAGCTGGAGACACATTTGCTTTCTCCTCTTATATTTCTTATTGCTGATACGATTTCTTTTAAGAACTCAAATTCTTTTCTACTGTCACATCAATTTCGTTTATTTCATTTTTCTGTTACTTTAGGAAGTTGTGAAATCATAATTGATTCTCCTTCAATTCCTAATTTTTGCCAAATTTCTTCTGTTATAAACGGCATAAATGGATGTAATAATTTCAGTCCATTTTCCAACACATGTCTTAACACCCATTGTGCTGTAACTTTATCTATCCAGCTTCCACCCGTAAACTCTTGTTTTGTAATTTCTAACATACCAATCTGAAATCTCCTCTAAAGAATTCATACGCTACTTTTGCAGCATTGTCTAATTCATAATTTTCCATACTATTCATTTATTGCTTTCTATCGCTTTTAATTCTTTTCTTAAAATCCATTTGTCTTCTAATTTTTAATTCTAACTTGCTCAACTGTTGTAGCTGTATCAAAGTCCTCTAAATTAGATAATACAAATCTTGATGCATTCCATACTTTATTTTGCAGAAAGTTGAACCCATTTCAAGTAATTTTTCTGAAAAATGAATGTCTTGTCCTGAGAAGTATTATACAAGAAACTAAATCTACAGCATCTGCTCATATTTATCAATTAAATCTAACGGATGAGGAATTCTAGTGATTTTGACATTTTTCTACCTCTTTTTCATCTCTAATAATTCGTGTAAGTACACATAATTAAACAGTATTTCGTCTGTTATATATAAACTCATCATAACCATTCTTTTGCAACCCAGAAAAAAATAAAATGTCTGCCCCTGTCACTCAACGCATTTGTTGGGAAAAATTTATCAAATTCTGAGTTTTTCTAGTACAACCTAATGTTGAAAAAGTCATAACGCTGATGAAAACCAAGTGTCTAGCACATCAGTTTCTTCTCTTAAAAATAATATCTTTTCCAAATTTTTCTTTAGCTTGTGCTTGAGCTTCTTCCAAGTTTTTGCTACGAGACTGTTCCATCCGGAGCATAATATGCCGGTATTCTATGTCCCCACCAAATTTGTCTTGAAATTGTCCAATCTCTAATATTTTCTAAACCAATTATAGTATACTTTTTCCCATCTTTTCGGTGTTATTTGAACTTGCCCTATTTTTTACTACTTCTAAGGCTCTTTTTGCCAATGGCTCCATTTTCACAAACCATTGAGTTGACACTCTTGGTTCTATAATTGTCCCACATCTATAACAATGTCCAACAGCATTTTTTATGTTCTTTTACTCCCTACTAAAGTCCTTGCTCTTCCAAGTCAGCCAATATTGCTTTTTCTAGCTGCAAATCTTCTAATCCTTGATATTTCCCACCATTTTTCATTAATGTGTGCATCTTCCGTGAAAATGTTTAAAAACTCAAGTCCTGTTCTTTTAGCTACTTCAAAATCATTAGGGTCATGCAGTGGAGTCATTTTAACTACTCCTGTTCCAAATTCCATATCTACATATTCATCAGCAACTATTGGTATCTCTATTCATTAACGGTAAAATTACTGTTTTTCCAATTAAATGTTTATATCTTTCATCATTTGGATTTACTGCAACTCCCGTATCTCCCTAACATAGTTTCAAGTACCCTGAGTTGCAATTACAAAAACTTCATCACTATCTTTTTACAGGGTATCTTATTTCCCTAAAATTTTTCATCTCATGATTCACTTCATCGTCTGCTAAAGCTGTCTTATCTTTAGGACACCAGTTTTACAAATATATTCTCCTCTATAAAATTAGTCCGTCATTATAAAGTTTTTATAAATACTTCTTTTACTGCTTCTGAAAGCCCTTCATCCATAGTAAATCTTTCTCTATCCCAATCAAGTGAAACTCCCAATTTTCTTAATTGTTTCGTTATTAATCCACCATGCTTTTTCTTTTCCATTCCCAAGTTTTTTTCAAGAACTCTTCTCTCCAATTTCTTCTTTAGAAGTTCCTTGATCAGCTAACATTCTTTCAACTTTATTTTGTGTTGCAATCCCAGCATACATTCCCGGCATCCATAAAGCTTCAAATCCTGTCATTCTTTTATATCTTATAATCGTATCTTGTGTTGCATTGTTTAACATATGCCCCATGTGCAATATTCCCATGTTACATTTGGGGAGGAATAACTATTGAATATCCCGGTTTTTCACTATTATGTTGTGCATTAAAATAGCCTTTTTCTTCCCATATTTTATACCATTTATCTTCTATTTCTCTTTGGCGAGTATGTTTTACTTAATTCTTTTTGCTCATTGCTTAAACTCCTGTAGTTTTTTTCTATTAATCTTTATTTATATTATTTTACCACAATTAAATCTATTACTTTAATAAATTTCTATATACTAATAATTTTATTTTCTCATATTCTCAAATCAAAAAGGATAAGAAAAATTCTTACCCTCTCTCATATTTCATTTATTCTTACATTAGTAATTTCTATTTTTAATGTGATAACTTAACTTCATTCCAAATTTTATCGTGTTTTTCTTTAGCTTCATCTGATAAAGCTCCCGCAATTTAGAATTTTCTACTAATTGCTCTTTATTTTACAATCGTTTAACTTTTTGTATTCCTTCTACTCCTTTTATCACAGATGGTGCTTTAAATTGTTCAAATACTTTGTAACAAAATTTTCAGGTCTATACAAATATTCTAAAAATTTATAAAGCATTTTTCTTTTATTTGAAGATTTTTACAATAGCCATACTATCAATATACATCATAGCTCCTTTTTGGTATGAAATAATCAAAGTTTGAATACTCATCTTCTTCTAATCTCTCCAAATACATTTTTCTGCATATCCGTGTGCGGCATAAAATTCTCCAGTTGCTACACTTTTTCCAAATGTAGTTGTCATCAGAATTTACTAAATTTCTTTTTCCATTCAATTAATTTATTTTTAGCTCTCCAACTCTTTATCATTAACGCTATCTGACGGATAACCCTAAATACTGCAATGTTGCTCCTAATGTTTCTCTCCATCATCTAGCATTGTCATTTTTCCCTTTATATTGTGTCAATCCAAATATATCAAACGATTTTGGATAATCTTTCATAAATTTTTATTTACTGCTATTCCTGTCGCATTATAACTATACGGAATAGAATATTGTAAACCATCATCATAAAATTTTGATAATTCCATTAAGTTTAAGCTTTCATCAAAAATTTTCAAAAGTTTTACCTAATTTAGATTTATCTAATTTTTCTAATAATCCATTCTTTATTAAAAATATCTACAAAATCCGTAGACGGAGATACAATGTCAAATCCTTTTTTGCTCCAGACATTAACTTTGTCATCATTACATCATTACTATCATAATAACTATAAGATTAACTTTTGATTCCTGTTTCTTTTTCAAAATTATCTATTACTTCTTGTGGAATAAAATATGTCCAAGTATAAATATTCAACTCTTTACTATCCACACCTCCTGTTTTTCCCACTACAAGCTAATGCTAAAACTAACATACTTAATAATAAAATTACTTTCATCTTTACCTCCTATTATTTGAATTATTTATAAATATTTTTACTACTTCCTATCATCAAAATGAATTTTTCTTTTCCAATAATTTGATAATTTTTCATGACCTTTTTCCTGCTATAAGTAAACTATCGCCCATTTTTAATAATTTTGTACTGCAAATTTTATTGCTTCTTCTCTATCTTCTATTATAACATATTTTTCATTAGGATACGCTATTTCTTTCAATCCTACTCTAATTTGTTCCAATATTTTTAGGATCTTCCAGTCCTTGGGTTATCCGATGTAACAACAATAAAATCACTAAATTTTTGCCACAGCTTTTCGCCATTTTAGGTCTTTTTATTATCTCTATCTCCACCAGCTCCAAACACCGTTATATATATTTTCTGTTATTTTTAAAGTTTGCTCTACATTTAAAAAGTCCATCATCTGTATGTACAAAATCTACAACTATTCTTGCTTTTTATCATTTTCTATTGTTTCAAATCTTCCAGTACTGGTTTTAGTTTTTGTATTTTTCTCTAAAAATTTCATCCATATCTATTCCTAAAGATAATGCTGATCCAATACAAGTTAAAAATATTATATAAATTATATTCTCCAACCAAACTTACATCTAAAATATAATCTTCAATATCTTCATTATTATAACCGGTATTAACTCCATCATTTTTAGTTTACATCTAATATGTATTTTCATACCGTTATTTGTATAGTTAATTATTTTACCACACAAATCACAATCAAAATCTTTTCACTAACAGAAATATATTTTTGAATTTTTCAATATATATCTCATTTCCATATTTATCATCTACATTAACAATTCCTAATGAATCAACATTGAAAATATCTCTTTGCTTTAAAAATAATTTTTCCATTGTTTTTGATAGAAAATCTAAATGATCTTGTGTAAGATTAGTGAATATTGCCGAATCAAATTTTAGCATATCAACACGACCTATTTCAGAGTGCATGCGAGGCTAACTTCCATTATAAAATACTCAACTCCTGCTTTAACACTTTCTGCCATTAATTTTATAAGCTCTAACGATTCTGGTGTTGTATTTGTTGTTTCAAATTCTTTTGTCTAATATTCTATTTCCTGTTGTACCTATTCTTGCTGTTTTCAAAAATATTTTTCTAAAATATAGCTACAAGTTGTTTTTACCATTTGTTCCTGTTATTCCAATTATTTTTCAACTTATTTTTGTGGATAATCATCAATAATTTGAGGCAATAACTCCTAAATGCTTTCACATTTTCTACTAAAAATAAAAAGTCACATCATCAATATCAAATTGATTTATTTCAATATTTTTCTACATTATCATTTTGCACCACAATCTAATGCTTTTTTGAATATAATTATGTCCATCAACTACAGGAGCCTATCATCACAAACAAAAACATAATATTTTTCTTGAATCAATTCTATTCCTCTATATTAAATTCTATTCCCTAATTCTTTTATAATTTTACATTTTTAAAATTTTATACATTTAAACAGCATTCTTAAATTCGTTATGATGTGTTTTAATATTTTTAAATATACTTTTAAAATACATTCATTTTACTATTTAAAAAGAACCATCAATTATGATGGTTCCAGTATCTATCATTTCTATAATTTTATTAATTATTTTAACTGAAATTTACGTTGCTAAAAGTCAGCATTGTTGAAAGATAATTCAACTCTTCTGTTGTTGTATCTTCCTTCTGCAGTTGCGTTGGTATCTGCTTATGGTTGAGTTAATCCTTTACACAGTAATTGTTCCAGTAGCTACTGAATCTTTTAATCCGTATTCTCTTAATAATTTAGCAACATTTTTGTGCTCTTGCTACTGATAATTTTTGGTTTATAAGACGCTGATCCTGTTGAATCTATGTGTCCAACAAAGTTAATTGATCCACCTTTCCAGCGAATTGGTTAATTACATTAGCTATAGCTTTTTAAATCTGCAGCTTCTGTGCATTAGGGTTCTCTCTTCCATCTACTTTCAAGTCGCTTTTACTAACACATACTTTAGTGTCAGTTGAACAAGAGAATGGTAAAAGCTACTAGTATTATTAGTAATAGTTTTTACAACTGAGTGCTGAGTGCTGGTGTTGCAACTGGTAGCTCTGAACCGATACTCTCTACTTTTCAACTACTCTTTTCCACTACTCTATTTACTACTTTAGGCTGTCTATCGTTTACTAATTTACCTAATCTGTATCCTACTCTAACTCCATAAAGTATCTAAATGATTTCCTTTTGTATCTTTTTATTAAATTTTGTCTTTCATATAATCCTTCTACTGATACCATTATGCTCAGTACTCTGATTCCTGCTGCTACATATAACTCACCTGATATTTCATTACCTGCAACTGGGTGCTAGCATCTCTTGACTCTAATGCAAATCCATATCCTGCTCTACCTACTAAGTAAACAGCATCATTTCCTGCTTTGAGTTGTAACTAAGATTAAATTTTACCTAAAGCATAAAGCTGGAACGCAATCTACTATGCTGGTTGTTGGATGAGCTTTTTCTCCCTGTGCAGCCATTTTATCTGAGAATTTATATTCAGCTCCTACTCCCATTCAAATTCTCCTTGATTATCAAAGATATACTCTATCCCAGCTACAGCTCCTTTTAGTCATTTCTGTTTTTGTTGTTTGCTGGTACACTTAAATCAGTTAATGTTCTAGTAAAATCGTATCCAGCTTTAACTTGTATTTTCAGAAGCTACTGCATTCAATGCTAATAAAAGCTGTTCCTAATACTACTAATTTTCATATTGTTTTCTCCTAAAAATTTTTATAATTATCTAACCTTCTTTATTTATTTTATCACACTATACAAAAATCAACTTTTATTTTAAATGCTTAGCTATTTTCTTCGCATAAACTATTTAATTTTTGTAATGTTGCCAATTCTATTATTTTTAATTTTAATATTTTCAGCATTTATTATTACTTTATCAAAAATAATCATTTATAATAATACACTATTTAATAATTTTTCTATATGTGTGCTTTCCAAACTCACATCCTCTCATTTTTCTAATTCTGTAATTAAAGTATATATTTCTTTTTCTTCATCTTTTTCAAATAAATTTTTTATCTACAATTAAAGTTTCTTTATTATCTTTAACTATATTTTTATTCTTTTTAATAAATTTACTAATATTTCAAAAATTTTTCTGTTTTTAGATAATTGTAATAATACATTCAATTTTTTATCTAATTTAACTATATTATTTTTCCAAATTAATTTCATAAGATATTAATTCTTTATTATAACTTTTCTCCTAAAAACATTACTCATTCTTTGTTTAAACAAGTCTATAATATTTTTACAATATCTTCATTTACTAAAACTTTTTATCTGAACTAAAAATTTCATGCACGCTTTTTGTACTAATTCTTTATAATTTTATATCTAATTTAGAATTTAATGAAACTTGTACAATCCCTTGAATCGCACTGTCTTAAAGCGTAAGGGGTCTTTTTGAACTTGTCGGTTTTAGCTCCAACAGCAAAACATCCTACAACTGTATCTATTTTATCTGCAATCTCCTGCAATCGCACCTTCTACCGTTGTCGGCCATAAACTATCTCCTTGATATCTCAGGCAAATAATGTCTCAAATATTCCAAGTACAACTTCCTTATCTTCACCTTGTTTTTCAGCATAAACTGAACCCATAAATCCTTGCAATTTAGTAAATTCTTTCTCATTAATTACATTTTGAAACTAAATCTGCTTTTTGCCAACTCTATTGTTCTTAAAATATTATTTTTCTTTAGCTTCAAGTCCTAAATCTTTCACTAAATATTTTGCTATACTTCTTTCCACTTTTTCACAAATTGTTCCATATCTTTTGGAATGTTACTTCTTTAATGTTTTCTACATTTGAAGCAAAATCATTTTTCAAATCTTCATCAAAGAAAAATTTAGCATCTGCAAGTCTTGGCTCTATAACTTTTTCATTTCCAAGTTTTTACTGTTTCCGAGTATTCTGGTGCATTTCTAATCTACTACAAATTTATTTGTTAATTTACCATTTTTATCTTTTACTGAAAATATCTTTTGATGCGTTTTCCATTGTTATTGTAATAATATCTTCAGGTAAAGCTTCAAGTAATTTTATTAAATTCTCCTTTTTATTGCATGACGGATATTCAACTAAATTTACCACTTCTTCAAGTAAATAATTATTTACTAATCTGCAACATCTCCATCATTTTCACAATTATATATACTATTTAAAATAGCTTGTTTTCTTTTCATCTTTTTGCCAACACAAAGTTTTTCTTTTTAAAATTTCAGCATATTTTACAAGGTTGTGTTATTTCAACATCTTGTGATGCAAAATATCTCATTCCTCTACTTTTATTTTCCACGCTTCTAATCCCTCAAACTCAAATGGTAAAATTTCTTTTCCTAACATTGTCACAAACCATTTTATTGGTCTTGCAAACCTAAAAGTTCTATTTGACCATTTCATCGTTTTTCAAATTCAATCTAACTACATTTACTACATACTCAGGCAATACTTCTTTCGTACTTTTCCCTTCAATAAATTGTTCAATAGAAATATATTTCCCTTTTTCATTTTCAATTATTTTTACATCAGCCTCTGTTGCTCCTTTTGAGATTTTATAAATCCCTTCTCCAACTTTAGTTAAAACTCCATCTTTATATGCAATTTCCACTGAAAAGCAGCTATATCTAAAATCAGTTTGTTTTTCTGCTATATCTTTTACTAAAAATTACACTCTTCTTGGAGTGCTAAAGATGTATTTCTGTAAATGAAAATTCTTTCTGCTTTCAATTCATTTTCAGCTATTTTTCTTAAATTACTTTCAGCTTCATCCACATATCTTGAAGGCAATTCTTCCAATCCTATTTCAAAAAGAAAAATTCATTTTTCCTCCTAAAGTTTATTTTTAAGTTTTTCTCCATAATATTTTATAAATTTACATTTATTAATCCTTTACTTCTTCAACAATGGATATCCTAATTTTTCTTACTTCAACAAATTGTTCTGCACAACCTTTTGCTAAATCTCTAACACGTAAAAATATAAGACATTCTTTCTGTCGTACTATGTGCACTCTTTGCATCTAAATTGTTAAAAGCATGCGAGGCATTTCAATACATAATCATAAGCTGGTAAAAACTAATTTTATGTTCTACAAACAGTTTTTAGCTTCTTTTTCATAGCATATCAAATAAATCAAAGTGCACTTTTTACATCCGATACTTCAAAAGCTATATTTTGACATTTCATATTCGTATTGGTATCTTCTTTCTCCATATTTCACGCCTTTCTGTCCATTCTAAATCATAAACATTTTCTTTTTATTTTGTAAATAAAGTGCAATTCTTTCAGAGTCCATATGTCAATTCTGCTGGAACAATATCAACTTCCAGTCCTCCAACTTGTTTGGAAATACGTAAACTGAGTTACTTCCATTCCGTCAAGCCAAACTTCCCAACCAAGTCCCCAAGCTCCAAGCGTTGACTTTCCTGTTATCTTCTACAAATCTTATGTCATGCTCTTTTAGGGATTAATTCCTAGCTACTAAACTTTCAATATAATTCTTGTATATTTTCTGGCGATGGTTTCATTTATTACTTGAAATTGATGATGTTGATACACTCTATTTGGATTTTCTCCATATCTTCCATCTTTTGGTCTTCTTGATGGCTCAACATACGCACCATTCATTCACGGCTCTGTGTCTAATGACATTAAAAATGTGTCCGGATTCAAATGTTCCTGCTCCAGTTTCTACATCATAGGGATTTCCTATTACACAACCTTTGTCTCCCAAAATTTTGAAGAGTTAATATAATTTCCTGAAAAGTCATATTTTTATCCTTTCATTGTTATTTTTATATTTTCTTACTAAATAATCAATTATTATAAATATAAATTCAATAGTACATACATATCAGCTACATTAAACACAAAAATGCCATAAACCATTAAAATCTATCATATCTACAACGAAACCTCTTGCAAATCTATCAATCATATTTCCTAAAAGCTCCAGCTCCAACGATAGAAATTCCAATTTTAGTCGAAATTTTTGTGAGTTTTTCCATTTTTAGCTTCAATCGAAAACAATGTAAGCTATTAAAAGGACACTAAAAATGTAAATACATTTATTTTCCTTGAAATAAACCAAATATCCCGCCATGATTTTTCAACATAAGTTAAATGGAAAATCTTGTATTACCGGTAGCGAATATCCTATTTGTCCTCCCTGATACCGCTACTATATAATATTTAGTTATTTGATCTATTATTGAATACTACTATTATCGCTATATAAATCATTTTTACCTCTCTTAATACTACCTAAAACTTTTTGAACATCTAGGACAAAGATATCTTTATGCTCTGGATGAGTTCCTACTTTTTCATCATATTTCCAACATCTTTCACATTTTTCTCCATTAGCTTTAGTTTACTGCTATTGTTATTCCTTCAATTTCAGTTGTTTCCAACGCATTATCTACAAATTCAACTTGTGATACGATAAATAAATCTGCTACTTCATCTAAAGTATACTCTTTCAAGAAAATAAACTCTTCATTTGACACATTTAATAATACTTTTGAATCTAACAATGTCCAATTTCTCCTGCTTGTCTTTTTAGCTTCAATCTTTCTATTTACTTCTTTTCTTAAATTATAGATTTTCCATTTTTCTATCTAACTCATCATTTTTTATATTCAGGTTTGCTTCAACCCAATGTGATAAGTGTACACTTTCTTCCGATTTTTAAAGCTTCCAGTATTCTTTCCCAAATTTCATCTGCTAGTAAATGACAATACTGGAGATATAATTCTAACTAATACTTTTAAAACTTCAGTTAATACAGTTTGTGCACTTCTTCTTGCTAATGAATTTGTCCTTCACAGTAAATTCTATCTTTTACAATATCTAAATAGAACGAAGACATTTCAACTGAACAGAAATATGTTATTTCTTGGAATAAACTATAAAATTCATATTTATCATAGTATTTTGTAGTTATTTCTTTTTAATTCTTCAATTTATGCATTTGCCCATTTATCAATTTCTAACATATCTTTATATTCAACTTTATCTTCTACATAGTTAAATTCATTTTAAGTTACCCATTAAAAAAATCTAGCAGTATTTCTTATTCTTCTATAAGCATCAGACATTTGCTGTAAAAATATTTTCAGAAATTCTAACATCTTCTCTATAATCAACTGATGAAACCCAAAGTCTTAAAAATATCTGCTCCATATTTTTTCAATTATATCTTTTGGAACAATTGTGTTACCTAAAAGATTTAGACATTTTTCTTCCTTGCCCATCCATTACAAAAACCGTGAGTTAATACTCTTTTTATACGTGCATCCTTTTGTACTTGCGATTGATGTTAATAGTGAAGATTGGAACCATCCTCTATGTTGGTCACTTCCTTCTAAGTATAAATCAGCTGGTCTTGGTAAATTTCTTGGAATTAAAAACTCCTCTATGTGAAACTCCTGAATCAAACCAAACATCCATTATACTTCTTTCTTTTCTAATTTTTGTATCTTTTAATCCATATTTTTTCAAGTAATTCTTCTCCAATAATTTCCTCAACTTCGTATTTCCACCAAATATCAGTTCCTTCTTTTTAACTAATTCAATTACTCTATCAGTTATTTCTGGATGATAAATTACTTCATTTGTTTCAGACATTATAGAATATTGGTATTGGGACTCCCCAAACTCTTTGTCTTGAAATTGTCAGTCTGGTCTTGTTTCCATCATCGCATTTATTCTATTTTTACTCCCATTCAGGGTACAAACTCAACATCTTTTAACGCATTTAACATTTTTGTCTTACATCACTTTCATCTACACTTATAAACCATTGCTCTGTTGCTCTAAAAGATAACTGGTTTTTACTTCTCAATCATGTGGATATGAGTGAACAAAAGTAGTGTGATACTAACATATGTCCACTTTCTAGTAAGTCCTCAACAATTACTTTACTTGCTTTTTGCATAGAACAATCCTTCATATTTTTCCCTGCTTCTTTTTGTCATATGTCCTTTATCATCTACCGGCTGATAAAATTCCTATATTATATTTTTGTGCATAATTATAGTCGTCTGCTCCATGTCCCGGTGCTGGTGAACTGCTCCTGTCCCTGCATCTGCAGTTACATAATCTCCATTCATTACAGTCCTTCTCTATCTAGAATGGATGTTGATAATGAGTATACTCTAATTCCGTTCCTTTAAATTCTTTAATTAATTTCAAATGAAATGCCAATAGTTGCAAATACTGTTTCTGCTAATTCTTTTGCTACAATCAAGTTACCTTTTTCAGTTTTTGTACAATCCATAATCAAATTCTGGGTGTAAAAATACTCCCCAAGTTGCTGGTAATGTCCAAGGTGTTGTTGTCAAATTAAAACACTTGCTTCCTCTACACCAAGTTTATTTATCAAATCTTCTTTACCTTCAAATTTAACATATATAGAATGAGATGTAACATCTTTATATTCTATTTTCTGCTTCAACTAAAGCCGTTTCTGTTGTTGGCGACCAATAAACTGGTTTTTAACCCTTTATATACATATCCATTTTCGTAAATTTCTTTAAACACTTTCAATTGTTCAGCTTCATATTCTGGTTTTCTAAAGTAATGTAAGGATCATCCCAATTCCCTAAAACTCCTAATCTTATCATTTTCCTGTTTTTGTTTTTCTACCCATTTTTAATGCATATTTTTTACATTCTTGTCTTATTTCTAATGGAGTTTTATTTTTAGCTTTCTCTCCTAACTCTTCCATTATTTTTCCATTCAATTGGTAGACCATGTGTGTCCCAACCCGGAATAAATGGAGCTTTATACCCTCTTAATCTTTTATATTTTTAAAATTATATCTTTTTAAAACTTTATTCATCGCATGCCCTATATGAATATCTCCATTTGCATACAGGCTGCATCATGTAATATAAATGTTGGTTTATCTCCTTCTATAGATTTTTCATAGAATCTTTTCTTCGTCAATCTCTTATTATTAAAGGCTCTTTTTGAGCTAAATTTGCCTTCATCTTAAAAAGCTTGTTTTTCAGTAAATTTAATGTTCCTGCGTAATCTACACCTTCTACATTTTTCTTTTTCTGACATATTTCCTCCAATTATTTATACTTTTATCTTTTTACAATATACTTACATTTTATCACAATTTTAAAAATTTTTGCTATTTTATTATTTTCTTAATATATTTGTAAATTACAACTTAAAGTGTCATACTTTTATGAAATATATTTTTACTTTTTCATATATTGTATAATATAAATAATGTTTAAAAATTCTACTTTTCATCTTCATCTTTTTATCTTCTAACATTCCGCTATTCATCGCTTTTTTTAAATTCACTAAAACATTTTTCCAAGTGACTGCCCTAATTCTGGAAGTCTTTTTGGTCCAAAAATTAATAACGCTCCTAAAACTATTATTATTACTCCCGGAGCTCAATATCACGTAAAAATCCCATTTTTATCATCCTTTTCCTTTTTATCTACTCTTTTTACTGACAAACACGCTTATCTCGTAAATCAATATAAGCGGCACTGTCATTGTTAAGTCACTTATAAAGTCTGCAGGCGTTAAAATTACTGCTAAAAACCAATAAAATAAAAATATCCATATCTCCGATTTTTTTATTAAAAATTGTGGACTTAAAATATATAACGATGTTAAAAATGCCGTAATTACAGGCATTTCAAAATATTATTAGCTATTGGCAAAGAAGTATGTATTATAAATTGTAAATAATTTATGTGCAGTCAGTTGCACACTAAATAAATTATCTCCCAACGATAATAGTACATGTAGTAGTGCAGGTGTAACTACAAAAAGCCAAAACTTAGCCCCCAAAATGAATAATATAAAAATTGCTCGGAATATAATTTAAAATCATTTTAGCTTCTCTATCTTCAAGTGCCGGCTTTATATATGCAAATATTTGATAACAAATAAAAGGTAAACTTAAAGAAATTGCACTTACACTTGCTAACATTATATAAATATTTAAAAATATCATCTGATACTAAAACTATAAGTTTTTGCGTGAAAAGAATATGTTAATAACTTATAAATTTTATTGGAAAAACAAACTTATTACAAAAATTATAATATAAAATATTAACGATATTACAAATCTTTTTCTAAATTCTTCCAAATGTTCTACTACCGTTTGTTCTTTAAAAATTCATAATTTAACATTTCCTTTCTTTTAATTATTTTTGTCTTTTTGTTAATTAACATTATTATTGTTACAACTAATACAAATACTAATTGTGCAGTAAACACTTCCCAATTTGCATATAATCCAATACTCTCAACTGTTGGAACAAAAAGGTATTACTTTTAATGGCACTAATTTTCTACAACTTGCAACATATGCACACTCATTCCCAACATTTTTGAAAGCTAATAAATAAATCATCCAAGTTAATAAAAAGAACATTTTATACACTTTTATTTTTGATGAAGTATACAATATAATTATAGCTATCATTATTAAAATTATAATTGCTAAAAACTATTCCTAAAATCAAATTTTTCATTGAAATTAAAGGAATAATTCCTACATAAAAATAATATTGTTTCTGCTCCTTCTCTAAACACTGCCAAAAAGCTTAAGGCAAACATTGAAATAAAAACTCCCCACTCGTTGCAACAGTTTTCATCTGTCTTTGCATAAAATGATTCCACGATTTTTAAATTTGACTTACTATGTAGCCACATTCCAATCCCAATCATCATAATTACTGCAAATATTCCAATGAATCCTTCTAATATTTCTCTATTTGTTCCAGCACCCACTGCAGGAATATTTTTGTAAAACATAAGCTATAATTCCACTCGCTACAATACCTAAAATTCCCCACTATAAGACCCAAACAAGTCCTCTCGTAAGTTTTGCAGCTTTAAGGCTACTTACTAAAGCAAGCACAATTAACAAAGCTTCAACTCCTTCACGAAGCAAAATCCACATTGCATCTAAGAAATTATATTCTGCTTTTTGTATTAATTTGTAATAATTCTGTTATTAAATTTTGTAATTTATTTTTGATATTCTTTTTCTCCACCTTTTTACCATAATAATCGGTGTTTCGCTTTTCAACCTTTGTGTATAAAGCACTATTTCTTGTACTTACATCTCCTTCAACCGTAGAGTGAAATTACGATAAATTCTTTTTAATTTTTAATTGCCCTGTAGATTTATCTCCGTTTTTAAACGCTTCAAGTCCTTTTCTAATATTTTTATTGCATCTTTTAATGTTATATTTTTATTCACCGAAGTTGCTATCGTTTTACCTTCAATAAAAATCTTCAATAAATTTTTAAATCATTAAAATTTGAAATAGTTACATTATAATCAAAAGGCTCAACTTCCATAGATGCTCTCAAAAACGACATTGCCGTTTCTACTTTTTCCATAATAAGCAACATCTTTATCTCTTATAACCCATTCGTTCCGAGTCCACAGATTATTATACTTTTTATACTCTTCTTTCATAGCTTCTACATTTTTGTTTCTATCACTTTTTGTAATGTTTTTAATGCCGGATACATTTTATTTTCAAAAATTTTCTTAGCCATTATCTCATCTACCGGATTTTGTTCTTTTTCAAACGCTAAAAGCTCTGTTGCAATTTGCTTTTAACTTCGTTTCAGAAATATTTGTAACATCATTTAATGTACTTTGTAATTTTTCCCGTAACAGAGTTAGAATTTTTCACTTTTTAAATTCATCTCTTATTTCTATTACTAATTTTTGCTTCATCATTTTTACCATTTTTTACTAATGTTTTTGCGTCTGATATTTTTATAAATAATTCACTATAACTTTCTTTAGAAAAATGTTTATAGACACTATGAAAATTAATAAAAATACCATTATAATACTTTTTATTTACTTCCCCTAATATCTTTATATTTTTACTCTTCAAATAATTTTTGTCCAATATATTGTCCTTTCTCTATTCCACCAAAACAAGCAAATATTCCACTTCCTATATGTGTACTATATTCATTTAATTTATCAACATTTCCTAAATTATTTTGTATGTCAATAAACTGTTGCGGATCTTTTTTTGATAACATAAAAATAGTAATCCTGCATCAAATTGTCCCGTTTCTTCACTAATTTCCATTTGAATATGAAAAAGCTCGACGCAATAGTTTCTTTTTCTGATTGTTTTTGCTAAATAAACGTGTGAATCTTCTGGTAATTTACTCAAATCAACTTTATCAAATTCTGTTTTTTGACCAAAAAGCTGCACCACTTACTTTATGACGACCAAAAGTATTTTCTTGTTCTTGTAAATTAGTTCTATCCCAAGTTTCTAAAGTGCATTTGTATTTTTCTTACGATTAGATAACTTCCATTTTAAGCCAATTATCTTTATCATACCAAACAACTTTTTAAATCCATTTTCATCAGTTACATTTGCAGTTCCATCTTTGAAACCAAAATAAATTTCTTGGTGCACCTCCACCAATTCCTGTTGGTAAAAATCCAGCTTGACTCCATTTCATCGTAATTAATTGACGACCTTTTTCTTATTAGGGTTTCTCACTGCATGAAACAGCAACGAGGCGTCATCTGCACATGCTTGTATACAAAATATCTCCACCACTATATCTTTCTTTTTGATTTGATCTCTTGGAAAATGTGGCAACTCTTTAAATTCAGGTAATTTTTATTTTCCATTCCTAATTTATCTAAAAATGTTGGACTTATTCCAAAAGTTAATGTTAAATTGTATGGATTTAATCCCACTGTTTCTCCCTGTATCTTTAGGCGGTAAAAGTTTATTTTCTAATTCTCCCTCTACTAATTCTCCAGACATTAATTTTTCTGAATATTTTGTCCATTCTTTAAACATTTTTCTGTATTTCACTTTTTCTGTAGAATGTAAATCTAAAACCACAAAAATATACTTGTTTTTGAACTGCTGTTGAAATTCCACTTTGATATTTACCGTAAAATTGTATTTCATTTTTACCTTCATTAAGTTTTTACTTCATTTGTTTTATTTAAAATCGCTCCAACACCACTTGCACCAATAGCAACTCCAGCTCCAACCAATCCAGCTTGTTTTAGAAATCTCTTCGTGAAAATTTTTATCAACCCATTTTTCTTCTTTATTTTTCCTCATTTTTGACATTTTTACCTCTATTTTTTTAAAATTTTTAAATAATTATTATTTTTATTTTTCAAAATTAATAAAAACTTAATATTGCTTCTATTTTATTAAGTGTTTTTAATACACAAACATTCATAAAAACAGTAACAACCGACCTTCTATTTTTATAGATAAGTCGGTTCATTTTCTCTCTATTTTGCATTTAGCATTTAATTCAATTTGTGATAAAAGGCTCTCCCTAATTAGTCACTGCTTCAACTAACACTTTTTGTCTTCTTTGTCAATTCTGTATATAATTTTATAATTTTTATCATCTATTTTATATTTATCTAATAATTCATTTACTGCTGCAAACTCCTTATTTAATGTTTCAACTAAACTTTTATCCACAGTTTCCAATTTATTTTTAAATATTTCAAATATTTTTTCAGCACCCTCAATATTCGCTTTAAAGTCATACAAATCTGTATGTGAATAAATTTCTTCTTCTCCAGTTATTTTTGATGTAGACACTTCATTTTAACAAGTCCACCGCTCCAGTAATCATCATATCTGGTGTAACTTCAACTGTACTAATTTTAGCTCTCAATTCTTTTATATCTTTAACTAATTGATCTGCATATTTTTTTCTGTTCCTTTAGTCGTTTTATTTTTCCCACAATATTTTTTTCAATTCTATGAAAAACCTCTCCAACCTTTTTTCTTTATTAAATTCTTCTTTAAAAGTCTACCAATCTAAAATCAATATTTATATCTGATTCTCCAAAGCTTTCAGCAATTGGCTCTGATCTTTCGTATGCCATTCTTATCAACGGATATTGTGCTTTTGCCCCTTCTAAATCACCTTTTTTTCAATGTTTCAGCAAATTTTTCTGTATCTAACAATAATTTATCAATCTCTTTTTCAACAAACGCTTTATATTCTTCTGTTTCTTTACTCAAATCTACTTTTTTTGTTGTACTTGTACTGTTTCTTTTTCTTGTTTAGACTCTTCTGCTTTTTGACCACAACCTATTAAAACTAATATACTTAACCCTAGTAAAATTACTATCTTTTTCAAAAATAATCCTCCTTTTTATTTTTTTCATTATTATATCTTATTTCATAATAATTGTAAAGGAAAATTATTTGGTAAACAAAATATTTAATTATTAAAAGTATATTTATTTTTATTTTTCTTGATAAAAATTACTTAATTTTAAAAATTTTTACTTTTTATACTTTCCTTACAAATAAAAACGACACTCTCATGCCGTTTTTCTATCTTATATATTATTATTTAATTAAACTTGCAAAATATCCTAAAGTTCTAATTAATTGAGCTGTATAAGACATTTCGTTGTCATACCAAGATACAGTTTTAACTAATTGAGTGTCTCCATTTTGAACAATTTTTAGTTTGTGTTGCATCAAATAATGATCCAAAATGAATTCCTACGATATCAGAAGATACTAATTCTTCTTCCAGTATATCCGAATGATTCAGTAGCTGCTTCTTTCATAGCTGCATTTACTTCTTCAACAGTTACTTTTTGTTTAAAATAGATACTAATTCAGTTAATGAACCAGTTGGAACAGGTACTCTTTGAGCAGCTCCATCTAATTTTCCATTTAATTCAGGTACTACTAATCCAATTGCTTTTGCAGCTCCTGTTGAGTTAGGTACGATATTTACTGCAGCAGCTCTTGCTCTTCTTAAGTCACCTTTTCTGTGTGGTGCATCTAATGTATTTTGGTCTCCTGTGTAAGCGTGGATAGTTGTCATTGTTCCAGTTACAATTCCCAAATTTATCATTTAATGCTTTAGCCATTGGTGCTAAACAGTTAGTTGTACAAGAAGCTCCTGAAATAACTGTTTCTGAACCATCTAAGATTTCGTGGTTTACGTTGTAAACTACTGTTTTAACGTCGTTTCCACCAGGTGCAGTAATAACTACTTTTTTAGCTCCTGCTTTAACGTGTAATTCAGCTTTTTCTTTAGTTGCAAAGAATCCTGTAGCTTCTAATACTACGTCTACGTTTAATTCTCCCCAAGGTAATTCTTCAGGGTTAGCTTTTTGCGAAAACTTTTAATTTCTTGTCCGTTTACTACGAGCTCCTTCTTTAACTTCGATTGTTCCATTGAATCTTCCCTTGAGAAGAGTCGTATTTAAATAAGTGAGCTAACATTTTTAGCATCTGTTAAGTCATTAATTGCTACTACTTCAAATTTATCAGTTTGTTCTGCCATTAATCTTAATGCTAATCTTCCGATTCTTCAAATCCATTAATTGCTACTTTAATTGCCATTTTGCAATACCTCCTAAAAATTTATATATTTTTAAAATATACTTTTACTCTTTGAGTATACCACAAATCTTTTTATTTCAATAATTTATTCACAAGAGTTTACTTATTTTTCTAAAAAATTTTTCATATCTTCATAAATCGAGTACTTCTAAATCTATTACATTTTTGTTGACGGCTGATTAAATTTCACTTTATACGCATGTAAAAACTGTCGTTCTATTCCTTTTTTTCTATACAAAGTCCTTCGCCATAAAGCTCATCTCCTATTATAGGGTGTCCTATACTTTTTTTAAATGAACTCTTATTTTGATGTGTTCGACCTGTAAATAACTCACATTCCACCAAAGTTACATTTTTCTAAAAATTTTTCAATAACTCTTATTTTTAGTTTTAGCATACTGCCCTCTCTCATCAATTATTCTTGCTAAGTTATCTCCATCTTTATAAATCGGAGCTTCTATTGTTATTTCCTTTTCTTCCACTATACCGTCCACTATCGCTAAATATTTTTCAAATATAGAAAAAAATTTTTGTAAGTACGCTTGTGCAAAAACTATTTTTTTAGCAATAATTATTAATCCTGTTGTATTCATATCAAGTCTATTATAAAATCTAGGCACTCTCTCCTCTCCATATTTTTTCTAAAAAAATAATTTACAATTCCATTTGCTAATGTAAAAATCTGCTTTTTTGTGTTGGATGAGTTAATAAATACGGCTCTTTATTTTACAACTAAAAATATCATCATCTTCATAAACTATATCTAAATTTAATTTTTATAGGGTTTTATATTTGTCCCTTTTTTTCTTTTTCAACCACTTTTAATTTCCCACTTGACGGCAACTTTTTTTGTAAGTCTTACTTGCTTTCCATTCAAAAAAACACTTCCACCGCTCTAAGACTTCTCCCTGAATAATTTTTGTACTTCACGTAAATACTGCGAAATTTTCATTCTTTGATGTTCTTTTTCTAACCTAAATACTTTCATCTTTCTCCACTCTATTTTTTCTATTTGATAAACATATTTTTATTTTTTTCATTTTTTTCTTTTTCCTACTATCTTTATTTCAAAAATTATCTCATTTTCTAATATTTTCAAATTTCCAAAATAATTATCCGGCTTACACTCATAAATCTTTTTCATAACATATTTTTCATTCTCATCGCATATAAATTCAAATATTTTTTTCAAAAATATTATTTCTAAAAATGATAAAATTTAATTTTTATTTGAAATTTCCCACATTTTTCTATCTTTTTAACTCCATACCATTTTTCTAAAAAATTTTTTTCATCAAAAATATTTTTTTATACTTTTATTTATTGGTGTTTCCTCTTCAATTTTTCATAACTTTTACAATTTTTTCCCCAGCCTTTATTATTCCAATCCATTTGAGAATTTTTCTAAACTTTTTGACTCAAATTCAAAAATTTTTTTAACTGTAAAAATTTCCTCACTATTTTATTCATTTTTCCTCATTTCAACTAATTATAGCAAAAATTGAATATAAAAAGTTATAGACAAAAATTATCCCCAGCTCAATAAATCTAAGGATAATTTTTAAATTTTACTTTTGTATTATATTTATTCATTAATTTTTGTATTTCCATATCATTTTTATGTCTTCAATTAAATTAAAGATTTTTCTCTCTATCTTCTTTTTATCTTTTTCTTTTTCCTCAGGTTTGAATTTCCTAAAACATGTCCAATCGTTTCTTCTTTACTTTGAGCTTTCCCAATTCCATATTTTATTCTAATAAATTTTTTTCTCCAACATGCTGAATTATTGACTTAATTCCGTTATGTCCGCCAGCTCTACCGTCTTTTTTTCAACTTCAATTTACCAAAAGGCATATCCATATCATCATAAATTACAAACAATTCTGTTTCAGGATTAATTTTTAAAAATCTTACAGCTTCTCCTATCGCTTCTCCACTTAAATTCATAAAAGTTAAAGGTTTTTGAAAAATACTTTATCTCCTTTATAAGTAGTTTGTACAAACTCTGATTTATATTTTTCTCTAATATCTGTAATATTTTTTCTTTTTAAATATTCATCAATAAAAATGAATCCTATATTATGCCTTGTTTGTTTATATTGCTCTCCCGGATTTCCTAAGCCAACTATTAACTTCATTTTTCACTTCCTCCTATTTTTAATTTTTTTACTTGTTTGAATTAATACAGTACCAAGCTAATTACAACTATATTTACGATGAACGGTAAATGTACATTTGCTGAAAGCAAATATCCTGACAATAACGAGACCAATAGCTGTCCCTAAAAATTAACTGCTGATGCTACCCCTAAAAACTTTACCTTGTTCGTGCTTATATTTTTTTAGCAATAACACTATTTCCAAGTGCTTTCACTATTTCATAAATCATTGTATGCAACGACATTAAAACATAAGGTATTACACCCATTTGTAGTCTAAAATATTATTATTCCCATACAAATCATACCTATAAATAACATCATTTTATATGTTTTTTTCTTCACTACGTTTTTATTAATTTTTTAATAAAACACTCGTTCCAAAAAAACGCAGTTAATAATGAAAACATTACAAATGTTCCTATCGTATCAGAAGAAAACTTTTTACATTAAATTTTTAAAAAAATAATTTAATGCACTTGCATACGAATTTATTCCAATTCCAACTAAAAATATTATAAAGCAGAAAAATTTAGAAAACGAATCCAACTCCTTTATATATCTAAATGTAGATAATGGATTTAAGTCTTTTTTTGTTTGTTTCTTGAGTTTTTCTCAATAACTACCTCTTTCAGTAAAAAGAACGAAAATAAAAGAAACTAAACTTCCTACTATGAATTGTAATGCAAAAGGATATCTAGTATCTAATGTTGCTACTAATCCTCCCTATTTTTGTCCTATCGCTCCTCCTATTATAACAGCCGAGCTGACTTTAGCTATATTTTTGTCTTTTTCTTCTTTCTTTGATAATAAACTTACATATCCGTAAGCCATTGCATGTGTCCCTCCTGATGCAAATCCCGCAAAAAGATCTCGCCAAAAATACAATCCATAAATTGGGTACAAATCCAAAAAAATACTTGTGAACAACCATAAAATAACGGCATAAATATTATTATTTTTCATTCCCAATCTATCTCCTAAAGCACCTAAGTATGGTGATGCCATAAACATTGACACACTCATAACCGCTAAAAAGTACTCCCGATATATTTTTCCCAACCTCTTAATTCAATCAAACCCGGCGTTGCAGGATGTGCAAAATTATACACAATCATACACAAAAAAACATTACTAATACCATTCTATTTACATCATTATCAAAAAATTTCTCTTTATTATTAATCACTTTATTTATTGTCTTTTTCCTCCTATTTTTTTAAAATATATAACATTATATCACATTTTAAATAACAATCTATAAAAATTTTAATAAAAATTCAGTTTTTATTTATAATTCTTTGGTTTTCACTTCCTATAAATTTTTAAATTAGGATCATACAATTCTTTCACAAACCGTCCATCAACCAACACATCAATATATTTCAAGCATTTTTCTTCTTTTTCATCAGCTTTTACTTCCTCAAGTGTATATCCTGTATAAAAGCCATATATTTTTACCCTGTTTTTCTTTTTAAATATTGCAAAACTTTTTTTCCATATCTTTTTGGATTGTAAAAGTGGATCTCCTCCACTTATTGTAATTCCATCAAGTAAAACATTTTTATTTATTTCCATAGCTATTTCTTCTAACTTTTCATATGAAATTATTTCCCCATTATTTGCATTCCAAGAACATACATTATGACACCCCGGACATTTTATGACTACAGCCCGAAAAATATAAAGAATACCGTAGACCAACTCCATCAACAATAGTTTCTTTAAAAACATTAAGTAACCTTAATGTAAATTTATAATCCATGTTTTTACTCTGTCCCTCTCTTCAGCTCTTTTTTGCACTATTCCAACTACTTAAATCTCCTGTCAAATATCCGGTTATTCTTCTAACTCGTGAAATATCTTTACTTTTACAACAAGGACATTCATCATAAATTATCGTTTCTATTCCGCAATTTCTACATTTTATCAACAGGATGATTTATACTTCCATATCCAATTTGATTATCTTTCATAGCTTTTTTACTATTTTTTAGTATTACACTCGTATTTTTTTCTTAGCTTCTCCATCAAGTTCAACATAAGTTATATGTCCCCCTCTTGTTAAATTATGAAAAGGAGCCTCTTTTTTTATTTTTTCAAATATACTAATTTTTCTCTTTAACATCGATATGAAATGAATTTACATAATATTCTTTATCTGTAACATTTTTCAATAACACCAAATTCTTTTCTATCTATTGCTAAAAATCTTCCTGCTAAACTCTCTGCCGGAGTTCCTAAAATTGAATAATTTAAACGATATTTTTTTCTATAAATTTTACTGCAATTTTATTCATTTCCTCTATTGTTTCAATTAAAGTTTCATATGCTAATTGAGATTGTCCATGACTTTCACCAAATAAAGCGTACATTGCATTATATCCTCCAACAAAACCTATTGACAATGAGCCACTATTTATGATATCTCCAACTTTTTCATTAAAATCAATATCTCCCATACCTTTCCACAAATTATTTGCTTTCATAAATGGAAAATTGTTTTTCCAAAAAGCTGTTTTTTTGATAATTATATCGTTCAAAAAGTTGTTCTGCTACAACTTCTGACATTTCTCTTACTCTTTTTAAATTCATTTTTAATAATTTCATTTTTATTTAAAATATTATTTTCTTGTGAATTTATCTCAACTAAATATAATTTATCATTGTTATTTTTTATTTATATTTTTTCAATTTCTTTTTTTAACTTCTATCGCAATTCTAGGTAAATTTATACTCGTGAAGATAAATTTCCACGACCAACACTCGTTTTTCTCTCCATTCACATTATCAAATACTCTCGTTCTACATCCCATTGTTGCGATTTCATATTTATATTTTTTTCATCTTCAAAGTCCCACTTCTCATTTTTTTGTTAAAATTTGTATCTAAAAAAATACATAATTAGGAAACAGCCTTTTACTCGTTACTCTAGTTGATAACAATAACAAATCAAAAATTTTTTGTTTCAAAATTTATGTTTTTGTTTATAAGTTTTACACTTTTCCACTGAGTTTTTCCACATTTTTCATCTACAAAAATTATATAACTTTTCACATTTTTCATTATTTCTTCATAATTTCTCATAACATAATTATAATCTTTTTCACTATAATTCAAGCCTTCTTTTTACTTTTAAATATTTGAATGGGAAATATTGGAGTTTCTCCCTTTCCTAGCCCCTTTTTCCGTAGCTCTTAAAAAGTTCTACAATGACCATTCTACCTTCTTCTGAAGTATCAGTCCCATAATTTATTGATGAAAAACTACTTGATTTCCTCCTCGTGAATGCATTGTATTTAAGTTATGAATAAATCCTTCCATTGCTTGAAAAGTTTCTTTCTTTGTTTTTAAATATGATCTTTTCCACATTTTTCTACATTTTTTTATTTTTACTTTTTAAATCTTCACTTATTTTTAATAAAACTTTTTCATCTAATTTTTATTGTTTTTTATTTCATTATTTACATATTTTTTTAAATCAATTTTTTTCATTTTCAATATTTTTTTCGCAACTTTCTATTTCATCCAAAAAATATTTTTCTAAATGATTTTAGCACACCTTACATATAAAAATCAAATGCTGGAATCACTTGTCCTCCATGTTGTTCATTTTGATTTGTTTGAAATATTATAGTTGCCAATGTTGCATAAGTTGTAATACCTTGAGGTGCTCTCATAAACCCATGTTTTGTTTTGAAATCCATTCTCAAACAACTCTTCCAAATCATACTGTAAACAAGTTGTAGTTTTGCTCGCATAATAATCCAAATCGTGAATATGAATATAACCTTTTTATGTAAATCACTATATTTTTGACACTAAATTTTTCTAACGCATAAATTTTTTTGCCACTTCACTCGCTTATTTTCATCATTTGTCCTGCAGGTGTTTCCGATGCCATATTTGCATTTTTCATTATTTATATCATCAATATTAATTATTTTTTTCCCAAAATATCATTCAAATTTTCATACATTTATCTCAAACTCCTAAATTTATTGATTTTTATTATATTTGTATATAAACACATAATATAGTATTTATATATATACAATATCACAATATTTTTGTATTTTTCAATATTTTTTTATTAAAAAATTTTTATTTTTTTGTTAATTTTTCATCATAATATATTAAAAATTATGATTTACTTTATTTCTAACTCTGTATGAAAAATATTGTAATGCACTTTTTGAACGATCTCTTTATTTCTTAAAATATCTAATCTAGTTAATGCTTTTTTATATGTTTTAACATATGATAACATCTTTTTTTCTATATATTTCCTATTTTTATCTAATTTTAAATATTCTATTTGATTAATTTTAACTTGATACTTTGAAATATAATTAAAAATCTGTAATTATAACAGCTTTAGTGAAATCTAATCCTTTATTTTTACCATTTTTCATTCATAGTTATATATGAAAATTTATGTTTTATATTACTTCTAATAGGAATTGCAAATGTTAATCCCTTATATTCAACTAAATGAACAATATAAGGTCTTTTTGGCTTATATAGTATTTCTACACATTTATTATATTTTTATAAAATTTCTCCGTCAAACAATAAAAATTCTATACTTTTATTTCTCATTTTTAATTTCCCCTTTTAAATAAAAAGATTGTCAATTACAACAATCTTTTTATTTCATTATATACTTCTTTATTTTAACTTACTCGCTATACTACGAGTACATCATCTGTTGTATACTTCTTTATTTTTAACTTACTCGCTATACTACGAGTACATCATCTTAATTATATTATACTTATTTTTCTATTTGTTGTCAAGCAATTTTGTTAATTATTTTTTTAATTTTTCTACAGATGTTAATAATATGTGACACAAAAATATAAAAATTATACTCTGTTTAATCCGTTACTTTTTAAATTCTTCTAGCATTTGATTTTGGTCTTTTAAATCCCAATACTTTTCTTGATATATTATTATATCTACTACAATATTTCTTTACTGCTCTCTTTAATGCTTTCAAACTATAAAATCGCTTGTTTTCATAAAAATTTACTGTCTAATCTATGACTTCTCTCTACTATCCCATTTTTGCCATGGTGAATACGGTCTCGTCTTCTTATATTTTATCTTTGCTTTCTTTAATTTTAATTCAAATTATGTACTTTTTCTCATCTATTACTGCTAAAAACTCGTTTCCTAGTATATTCATCTATCGCTGTTATTTGATAATAATTTTTGTCTCTTTGATCCAAATTTTATACATTCTTTTTGGTATATATTTTATATCAATTTGAACTTTTTCTCGGATATTTTTGATTTTTTCAACATTTGATTTTTGACTTATATTTTTCTTTTTTAACTACTAACTTTATTATCTCTTATTTGGCGTATTTTTTCACATTGAATCATAACTTCTACTATATCCCTCTTTTTGTGCTTGAACATAAACCTCTGCCATTCCTTCAAATCCATATTTTTATATTTTTCTCATTATTAGCTTTTATTTCTTGCTCTGTATGTTGATTTGGATGACTTTTTGGTCGTTTACTTTTTATACATTAACGACTTAACTGTTCCATCGTACTTATCTCTCAACGTTTTTACTTATTGTCTTATTGTTTGATATCTTCTTGCTGCTTTTAGCATTATTATTCTCTTTTATCACATTATATACTTCTTTAGTTTAACTTACTATCAAAAATTTTTAACCTTTTTCTGAAAAAGTCCTTAGGATTTTGAAAAAGAGAACCATGTCCAGATTTTGGATAAATTATAAACTTACTATTAGTAATTTTTCTTATGCATAATATATGAATTTTTCTGTTGAAACCATATCATCCTGTTCCCCATTAACAATTAATGTAGGTTGTTTTATAAATTTCAAATCATCCTTTTCTGCTGTTTCCCCATATTGCTTTAGTTGCCTTAAAAATGTATTAATTCTAACTGGTTTATCTGCAAATTCTTTCGTTCTGCTTTTTAAGTCGTGTAAAAACTTTTTCAGATTCAATATCTCCAATTTTATCATTAGTATAAAAATATAACGCTTCATATCTTTTCTCTTAATAATTGCATGCAACATGTGTAAGAAAGTAGCTGAGGTTACTTTGTCTATTCCAATTCCTGCACGAGTACCTGTTCCAACCAGTATAAGTTTTCCAATCAACTCAGGAGTATGTCTAACAACTTCTTGTGCAATCATGCCACCCATAGATAGTCCTAATAAATTAATTTTACTATATCCAAGTTCTTCAATTATACTAATTGTATTTTTTGCTGTATCTTTAAGTGTTTTTTCAACTTTTCCTTCACTTGCACCAACTCCGGGCAAATCAAGTAATATTAAATGTTGATGTTCACTTAAATAATCAACAAAGCAATGGATCCCAATTATCCATATTAGCAGCAAGATGAACTAACATAACTAATGGAATTTCTGATTTTCCTTTTTGATAATTCACGATAAGCTATACTATTCCCATTTACTTCAATATATTTATTTTTTGTTTGTAAATATGACATTTTTATTCCTCTCTAATCTTAATAATAGTTTTTCCATTTGAACGCCCTTGTCGAACTTTTTCTAAAGCTTCATTAATTTCCTCTAATTTGAAAAACAGTATCTATAGATGTCTCTAACGGATTACTGTTATTAAACAATCTTCAATTTGTCCAAGTTGTTCGCCTTCTTCATGCACAAATATAAAATCATAAGTTTGATTTTTAAGCTTGCCATTTTATCATATTTTTCTTCCAGCAATTTTAAATAAATATTGTTTCAAAAGTGATAACCCTGCTCTTTTTGCAAATCTTCCATTTGGAAGTCCTCTTAATGACACCAATTTACCTCCTTTTTTCAATATTTTAAACTCATTTGAAGTTCTTTATCTCCTAATGTGTCTAAAACATAATCCACATCTTTCAAAATATCTACATAATTTTCTTTTTATAATTAATAAATCTATCTACACCAAGTTTTTGACTCTTTCTTCATTTTCTGCATTTCCATTTGTATACACTACAAGACCAAGATTCTTTGCAATCGGAATTGCCATCGCACCTAAACTACCTGTCCCTCCCTGAAATAAAGATTGTTTCACCTTTTTTTACATTCATAATCTCAAGTGCTTGCATTGCAGTTAAAAGCTGTAAGAGGAACTGTTGCTGCTTCATCATGTGTAAGATAATCAGGTACAATGGCTAACGCTCTTTCATCTATAGCTGCATATTCGGCAAGTGCACCTATTTTTGCAAGAGGCATTCTCCCATAAACTCTATCTCCTACTTTTAAACTTTTGTTGCTGAAGAGCCTGTTTTTCAACAACACCTGAAAATTCATTTCCCATAATTAAAGGAGTTTTTATACGGTACAATCATTTTAACCTCTCCACGAATAATCATATTATCAAGTGGATTAACCGCTGCTGAATATATTTTTACTAATACTTCATTTTTCTGTGGAATAGGTATATCTACATCTTTAATTTTCAAGATTTATTTTTTCTTGCTATATCGTGTTAAAACTGCTGCTTTCATTTTTATTTTTCTCCTATCAATATTTATCTATTTTATTTTTCTCTCATAATGCTTATACACTCATCTAGTGTTATTTTTGATAATTCCATCTCAATCTTTTCCATTTCTTTGAATATATCTGTAAGTATTGGTTTAATATTTTGTCCCACGATACACTCATCATTTGGATTTTTGATGTACATCAAAAATGAATATCATCTGTTTGCATAACTGCTTTATATATATCAAACATTGTAATTTCTTTTGGTTTCTTTTTCAAATTAAATCCAACAACCCCTCTACGACTTTCTATAATTTTAGCTTTACTTAATCTTGTCGTAAGTTTTTCTTATATAACTGGCATTTGTTCCTACACTGTTTTGCAATTTGATCCGAACTCATAGGTATTTCTGCTTCTGATATCAGTATCAAAGTGTGAATAGCTGATGATAATTTAGTGTCCATTTAGACCTCCAATTAATAGTTTTAAATAGATTCAGTATCATTTATAACGGTATCTTTATAACTCTTTAAAAATATTAAAAATTCATTTTGCAAAATAATATTTAAAAAAACATACTCAAGAGTTATTTCTAAAAATTTTTAATTACTTTTTTTATGTACTTGTATCTAATACAAATACAATTATAAATAAAAACATCTTAATTGTCAAGTTATATTTTAGCAATTTATAATTAATGTAAATAATACAACACTAACCATTAGCAATTTACATTTTAAATTATTTTTTTGTATACAAAACTTTTTCTAAACATAGGTATAATGAAATAGAAAATAATTTTTTAGAAAGGAATAAAAATGAATTTTAATGATTATAAATATGAAAGAATAAATTTAGAAGAAATACAAAATAAATTTCAAAGTTTTTATAACTGAATTTAATAGCTCTAAAAATATTGAAGAGCAAAATAGTAGCATTTGATAAAATTATAGAATTGAGAAATCATATAGATACAATGACAACACTTGTTTCTATACGACATAGTATTGATACGACAAATGAATTTTATGATAAAGAAAATGATTATTTAGATGAAATTTCTCCAATAATTACAGGATTTATATCTAATTTTTATAAAGCACTAATTTCATCTACTTTTAGAAATAAACTTGAAGAAAAATATGGAAAACTATTATTTCAGTTTGCAGAATTATCTATAAAAACATTTGATGAAAAATTATTCCAGATTTACAGGAAGAAAACAAATTAGTTAGCCAATACGACAAATTAAGAGCAAAATGCCAAAAATTTTTATTTAATGGAGAAGAAAAACACTATCAGAAATGAGTGCTTATTCTGAATCAAAAGATAGAAATATTAGACTTGAAGCTACAAAAAGTAGCTGAATTTTATAAAAATAATATTGATGAATTTGATCAAATTTATGATGGATTAGTTAAAGTTAGAACAAAAATTGCAAAAATTAGGATATGAAAATTATGTACAACTTGCCTACGACAGATTATCTCGAACAGATTATAACGCAAAAGATGTAGCAAATTATAGGGAACAAGTATTAGAAAATATTGTTCCATTGTATACAAAACTTAGAGAAAAAAACAAGCAAAAGACTTGGACTTGATAAATTAAAAATTTTATGATGAAAATATCAATTTCAACTCTGAAATGCTAATCCCCACGGTAATGCAGAATGGATTTTAAATAATGGAATAAAAATGTATAATGAATTATCACCTGAAACTGCAGAGTTTTTCTCATTTATGACAGAAAACAATTTATTAGATTTATTGTCAAGAAAAGGTAAAATGGGTGGTGGGTATTGTACTTACATTCCTAATTATAAATCACCATATATTTTTGCAAACTTTAATGGAACTTCTGGAGATGTTGATGTCTTAACACATGAAGCAGGACATGCTTTTCAAGTATATCAAAGTCGTAAACACTCAGTACCGGAATACTTATAGCTAAACATATATGAGCTTATGAAATACATTCAATGAGTATGGAATTTTTAACATTAGCTGGATGAATTTAGTTTTTTGAAAACGATACGGAAAAATATAAATTTACACATTTATCTAGTGCATTATTATTTATTCCTTACGGTGTTACTGTTGATGAGTTTCAACATTGGGTTTATGAAAATCCAGAAGTTAGCCCGTCGGACAGAAGAAAAAAATGGCTTGAAATTGAAGCAAAATATTTACCAACTAGAGATTATGGTGAAATAGACGATTTTTAAATCAGGTATTTTTTGGTTTAAAACAATTACATATTTTTCAGAACCATTTTACTCATTGATTACACACTTGCACAAGTTTGTGCTTTCCAATTTTTCAATAAAAGCTAATGAAAAATAGAGAAGAAGCTTGGAAAGATTACTTAAATTTATGTCAATTAGGTGGAAGTAAAATCATTCTTTGAACTTATGAAATCAGCTAATTTTAAAAATCCATTTAAAGATGGCACTCTTAAAGCAGTAGTCCTTAAAAATACAAGAATATTTAGATAAATTTGATGATTCAAAATTATAGTATATTTTTATAAATATAAAGTATATATAATTTATATTTTTCAAAAATTAAATTTTATTTGATTTTTAATGTAATTAGTAGTATACTTGAATTGTTATTCATATATTGTTAAATTCATAAAAATCATTTTGAGGTAAAAATTATGATATTTGAAAATATTTTTAGATCTTATTGAAATACACCTGTTGTGAAAATTGAACTTAGACAAAGATGAAAATATCGCAGATGTGTATGTTAAACTTGAAAAATTCAATTTGGGTGGAAGCGTAAAGATAGAGCTGCACTTGGTATGATTGAAGCTGCTGAAAGAGAAGGTTTATTAAAACCCGGTGGAACTATAGTTGAACCAACTTCGGAAATACCGAGTGCATTAGCTCTTATTGGAAAAAGCAAAAGGATATAATGTTATTATAACAATGCCTGAATCGATGACTATTGAAAGAAGAAACTACTTTAAAAGCGTATGGTGCAGAATTAGTATTAACTGATGCTGCTTTAGGAATGAAAGGTGCTATTGCAAAAGCTGAAGAAATTGTAGCTGAAAATCACGGATATTTCTTACCACAACAATTTAATAATCCTGCAAATCCTGCAAAACATTATGAAACAACTGCAAAAGAAATTATTGCTGATTTTGGTATACTTTAGATGCTTTCATTTCTGGTGTTGGAACTGCTGGAACTTTATCTGGTGTTGGTAAAGATTAAAGAAGAAAGCCCTAATACAAAAAGTTATAGCTGTTGAACCTTCAGATTCTGCTGTTTTATCTGGAAAAGATGCAGGAAAACATATTATTCAAGGAGTGGAGCTGGATTTATTCCAGAAAACTACGATAAAGACCTTGTAGATGAAATTATTTTAATTTCAAATGATGAAGCTGTGGACTTTGGAGTAAGAGCTGGTAAAGAGAACAGTATTTTTGTTGGTATCTCTTCTGGTGCTGCAATCGCAGCAGCATACAAAGTTGCAAAACAATTAGGTAAAGGTAAAAAGTGTTAGCTATATGCCCTGATGGTGGGGAAAATATCTTTCAATGGAAGCATATAAATAAACTTAGAGGTGAGAAAAATTTTTACATGGTTAAAAGAGGAAATTAGAAATATTGCAGATAGAGATCCGCAGCTTGTTCTGTATGGGAAATTCTGCTTTTATCCTTCTTTCATGCAACTATAAACCATAAAATTGCAAAATTTTTCTTTAAAAAGAAAAAATGTGTTTTATTGCAAGATTAATTTCCACAATTATCAAGATTTTTACTGGTATTGAGATACATCCCGGTGCTACAATAGGTAAAAAGAGTCTTTTTGATCATGGAATGGGTATTGTGATTGGTGAAACTGCAGAAAGTGGAGATGATTGTGTTATATATCACGGTGTTACTTTGGGAGGAACTTCAGCAACTAGATCTAAAAGACATCCTACATTAAAAACAGAGTTATTGTTGGAACTGGTGCTAAAAATATTAGGAAATATTACTTTAGGGTGAAAATGTTAAAATTGGAGCTAATTCTGTTGTTTTTAAAAAGTATTCCTGATAATCGATGTTGCAGTAGGAATTCCTGCTAAAATAATTAAAAACAAAAAGAGGAAGATTATTTTTATGTGGTATATATAAAAGAGCCGAATTTTATACTCGGCTCTCTTTTTATTTTTTACAACACCTTTTAAGAATCACATTTGCATAAATTGCTCCTTCAGATGTAGCAATTACAGCGTAAGCTTTTTCGCTCTTTCATAAAACTCAAATCTTTCAACTAATTCAAAGTCTGTAAAATCTTCATATTTTTCTAACACATTTCTGTATTCAGTCCAAATTTCTGGCTCTCCAATATATTCTGCTCCTGTTTTGCATAAGTGAAACTGCTTTTAGGTACATATGTATCTAATGGAAATACTTTCATTATTGATTCCAATAATTCTGTTACTCAGTTGCATCGGCTCTAATAAGTCTTTGAGCGTGACTTGCTCCGGGAAATTCCCATCAGCTATAACTATTTCATCACTATGTCCCATTTCATAATACTTTTTAATAATTCTGGACTAAGATTTTTTTAGGTATTCCTTTTAACATATTCTTTTCTCCATTTCATATTATTTTTGTATAATGGATTCAAAGTTTTGACAAGCTCTGTAATCTGCACCTTCATCGCTATCAGTTCCAAATGCTGACCATGCTTTTGGTCTAAAAGATTCTTTCAGCTTCAACATTGTGCATACATACAGGTATTCTTAACATTGATGCTAATGTTATTAATTCATCCCCAATATGTCCATAAGAAATTGCTCCGTGGTTTGCTCCCCAGTTATTCATAACAGAATAAACATCAGTAAATGCTCCTTTTCCTGTTAATTTTTGGAACGAACCAAGTTGTTGGTAAAGTTCTGTCAGTTCTATTGTTTAATACTTCATGGATTTCTGGATCTCAAATCAATCGCATATCCTTCTGCTATTTGTAATACTGGTCTGTCCTTTAACTAAGTTGATTCTACACATTGTTACAGGCATTTCCCCTTTAGTCAAGAAGTTAGAAGAGAATCCTCCTCCACGGAAGTAATCATAGTTAGCTGCATAGCCCATTTAGTTGAATCTAAACATGCTTTAACTTCATCTTCTGTAATTTCCCAATAAGGTTTCATAACTCTTTGACCATCTCTCATATGATCTCCAGTTGCATCTAATGTAGCTGATCCTGAGTTAATTAAATGAATTATTCCTCCTTCTGCTTTTACCTGTTAATTTTTACCAGTTACTCTTTCAACTGCATCTGGACTCCAATAAGTTCTAACATCTGCAAATATTTGAGCTGTTCCTGTTAATAAGTGTCCAAATAACATAGAAACACCGTTTAAAAGCATCATTTTCTGTAGCTACCATAAATGCTTGTCTAATTCCATTCCAGTCAAATGAAGAGTTTAAGATTGCTTCAACAAAATCTCCGTTTGGTAAGTAGTCTGTCCATTGTCTTTGTCCTTGGAATCCAGAAACTAAAGCATTATTTCCTTCAGATTCTTCAACAAATCCTAATTCTGCTAATCTTGGATTTCCAACCATCATATCTCTGATGATTAATGTCATTTTAACTACAATTTCCCACTCTTTATCTTTTTTTGTTCTTGAGTTCTTATCGCTTCAGGTTTATTAATGTCAATTCCTTCTTTACAGTTTTCTTTTTGTCCAAGCTAATGCTTTTTCAAATTCTACTGGGTCATAAATTCCTTGATCCATTCTTCTTTTTAATTCTGTCATATCTTTGTATTCTGGTCTCATTCCTAAATAATCTAATAAGAATGCTGGGTCTACCATTGATCCTGCAATTCCCATTGAAACTCCACCAACTGACAAGTATGCTTTTATCTTTCATTGTTGCAACTGCTAATCCAGCTTTAGTAAATTTCAATAATTTTTCTTTAACATCTTCTGGAATTGAGTTGTCTTCTAAGTCTTGAACATCGTGTCCGTAAATTCCAAATGCTGGGAATCCTAATTGAGCGTGTCCTGCTAAAGCTGCAGCTAAAGTAAACTGCTCCCGGTCTTTGTGTCCCGTTAAATCCCTAAAATTGCTTTTTGGTATATCTGGAGTCATGTCTATTGTTTCACTTCCATAACACCAACAAGGAGTTACTGTAATAGATAATCCTACATTTTCATCTTTTAAATTTTTGTGCACATTTTTGCCGCCTCAGAATATCCACCAATAGTTGTATCCGAAATAACACATTCTACTTTTTCTCCACTTGGATGTTTTTAATGTTGATTCAATAAATTCTTTTTAAACTTACTGCCATTCCATTGTTTTTCTTCTAATGATTCTCTTACACCATTTCTTCTTCCATCTATTGTAGGTCTAATTCCAACTTTAGGGTAATTTACCTCTTAATCTATTCATAATTTTTCTCCTTTGCTATAATCTGTATATTATGCTTTTATGTGTTAAAAATATATGTACATACACTATAAAAATGTATGTACATTGCCATTTATCCTATATTTTTTTATTCCTATCTACCAAATGGGAACATTTTTCTGAATATCGTCATTATTGAAGTTTTCTTTAGTTACTAATACTGCTCCAGTATCAATTCTTTTTCTACAGTTTCACCTTTTACTAATTTAACTAATTGTTGAACTGTTTGATATCCCATATTAAATGGATCTTGAATTGTTAATGCTGAAATTACCCTTTTTCTAAGAATCTTGCTAAATCTTTCAGAAGAGTCAATTCCAACTACTGCTAATTGTCCACCTTTACCTTTTTCATCAACTGCTTTTTGCAACACCGAAGATTGAAGGTTCGTTAGTTCCATAAATTCCAGCTAAATCTGGATTAGAGTTAAGAATGTCAGTTGTAATTGATAACGCTTTTAGATTTATCTCCATCTGAGAATTGAGTATTTAAGATTTTTGATGTCTGGATATTTAGCTAATGCTTCTCTAAATCCAGCTTCTCTTTCTATTGCTGTAGTTGTCCCCGGGTTATGTGCAACTATTGCAACTTTACCTTTATTGTTAATTAATCTAGCTAATTCTTCTCCAGCAATCGCTCCTGCAACTTTTATTGTCTGTTGCAATGAAGCTTGATGTAATATCGTCTTTTACATTTGAGTCAAATGCTACTACTGGAATTCCTGCATCCATAGCTTTTTAGCTACAGTTGCTAAAGCTGATGGATCTAATGCTGCAATTCCTATTCCTGATACTTTTTAGTAATTGCTGTTTCAACCATTCCTACTTGTTTTCCAATTTCAGTTTCTTTTTCAGATTCAAATGAAGTTTACTTTTTACTCCTAATTCTTCAGCTGCTTTTTTTAGCTCCTGCTTCAACTGTTCTCCAGAACTCATGTTGGTAACCTTTACTTACCAATTCCAATTTAATTTCTTTACCTCCAGCGGCTCCTCCTTCAGCTGGTTTTTGCTGCCTCTTTTGATCCACAACTTACTGCTGCCAATGCTAGTACGAATCCTAATAATAATTTTTTTCATAAGAATTTCTCCTTTTTATATAAAATTTTTTGTTGCCTAAAATGTTTTTTTGTAATCTATATAATACTTAATTCTATTCAATTTTTACTTATTATCTTTTATTTTTAAGTTGTCAATATAAACAGCACCTAAAAACTACTGCTCCTACTGCTACTTGTTGCCACATCCCTGAAACATTTAACATTGTTAATCCATTTTTAATACAGTCATAATAAATGCTCCTAACATTGTTCCAAATATTGTTCCAGTTCCACCAGCTAAACTTGCTCCCCTGATTACTACCGCTGCAATCGCATCCATTTCATATCCCATACCTTCTGTTGGTTGAGCTGAAATTAATCTTGAAGCTAAAATTATTCCTGATATTGCACACATTAATCCTGATAATCCGTATACAAATAATTTTTACTTTATCTACATTTTACTCCTGATAATTTAGAAGCATCTTCATTACTTCCTATCGCATAAACATATTTACCAATTTTTAGTGTTTTTTTAATATAAATCCTAAGATTACTGCTAAAACTATTAAGAAAAATTACTGGATAAGGTATTCTTAAAATTGTTCCTGCTGCTAATTTTTCAAATCCTTCATTTAATCCTGATATTGGCATACCGTTTGTTAGAGCTAACACCAATCCTCTTACCATCATCATAAATCCTAAAGTTACAATAAATGGAGGTAATTTAGCTTTTGTTATAAATAATCCCTATTGCCACTCCTAAAGCTACTCCTGATAACAATCCAATTAATATTGATATGAATGTTGGCATTCCTGCTTGCATTGCAAATCCCATCATTACTCCTGAAAATGCCACTATCGCTCCTACTGATAAATCAATTCCACTTGTTATAATTACAAATGTTGATCCTAAAAGCTACAATTCCTATAACTGCTGTTTGTAAAGCTATTGATAAAAAGTTATCTATTGATAAGAATGTGCTTGATGTTATTGAGAAAAATATTATTAATATTATTAAACTCCCAAATGTTGCTAATTGTTGTACTAATTTATTCTTGTTCATATTTATTTACTCCTCCTGTCGCAAAAGTATAAGATTCTCTCTTCGCTTGCATCTTTTTATATCTAAGATATTTGCTACTTTTACCTTCATGCATCACCATTACTCTATCACTCATTCCTAAAATTTCTGGTAATTCAGACGAAATCATGATAATCGCTGCTCCTGTCGCCACTAATTCATTCATTAAGTTATATATTTCTCTTTTTGCTCCAACGTCAATTCCTCTTGTCGGCTCATCAAAATTATAACTTTTTCTCTTGAGCTAACCATCTTGCTATAATCGCTTTTTGTTGGTTTCCTCCACTTAAAATTTTTAATTAATTGATCTTTAGATGGCGTTTTAACTTTTACTTTTTTCAATGTATTCATTTGTTATTTTAGCTGATTTAGCATGATTCTATAACAGGATTTGCTACTAAATTCAAGTTAGAAATCATTATATTATCTTCTATAGTTTGATCTAATAATAGACCATCTTTTTCTATCTTCAGTCAAATAAGCTATTCCCAATTTTATTGCTTCTAACGGAGTTTTTACATTTATTTCTTTTCCTTCTAAAAATACTTTACCGTTATCTTTTTATATGCTCCGAAAATTACTTTGGCTGTTTCAGTTCTTCCAGCTCCCATCAATCCTGCAACTCAAGGATTTCTCCTCTTTTTACAGAGAAGTTAATTGCTTTTAACATGTTTTTATAAGTTAATCCTTCAACTTCTAAGATTGGATCTCCCTATTGGACTATTTCTTTTTGGATATTGGTCTACTAAATCTCTACCAACCATCAATTTAATCAAATCGTCATTTGTTACATCTTTATAATTTACAGTAGTTATATATTTACCATCTCTCATTACTGTTGCTCTATCTGCTATTATTTTTAACTCTTCCAGTCTATGTGAAATATAAATAATTCCTACTCCTTCTTTTTCAAACTCATTACAACTTCAAATAATTTTTTTCAATTTCTCTATCTGTTAATGCTGCTGTTGGCTCGTCCATTATTAATATTTTTGCATTCGTTGATAACGCTTTTTGCTATTTCAACCATTTGTTGTTCAGCAACACTCAAATCAGACACTTTTATCATCTGGTGAAATTGTTAATCCTAATTTATCTAATATTTTTAGTTTCTGCTTTTTGTTTTTATGATTCTACAATTCCTGATTCCTTTTGTAAATTCTCTTGTAATAAATATATTTTTCTGATACTGTCAAATGTGGTAATAAGTTAAACTCCTGATAAATTATACTTATTCCATGTTCTTGTGCTTCTTTAGGGTTATTGAAAGCTACACTTTTTCCTTGATAAATTACTTCTCCACTATCTTTTGATAAACACCTGTTAAAAACTTTCATCAATGTAGATTTACCAGCTCCGTTTTCTCCAAGAAAAGCATTTACTTCTCCTTCATACAAATCTAAAATTTGCATCGTCTAAAGCTCTTACTCGGGGAATGTTTTTTACAATATTTTTCATTTCTAATATTTTGTTAGCTATTCAATTATTCCCTCCTCTCTGGTCTGTATACCACTATTTCTATTGAATTTTTAATTATTTCTCTTCCTTCTTTTAAATTTGATATTAAACCAGTCGCTATAAATTGAGTTACAATATTTCCAAATGCCGATGCTTCTATTGATATGCTTCTATATTTCGTCCAACTTCATTTGCTACTTCTTGACATAAGAATTTATCTTGTATTCCTCCACCTATTGCTACTAATTTTTCAAATTTTATTCCTACTAATTTTTCTAATTCAAGAATACTCTTATTGTATTGCTTTTTCAAACTATTATAAGCAACTCTTAACAAATCAGCGTTTGTTTTAGGCACTTCTTGATCTGTTTCTTCCAATATTGTTGTAATTCTTTTTCCATATTTTTGTATGCAAGAATCTTTCACTCTCTAAATCTGCAAACGATTTTTAGTGAAGATTCACTTGCCAATTTACCAAATTGTGGATAATCAATATTTAATTTTTATTGTCAAATATTCCTTTTTAATTGCTGTAACATCCAAAGACCGGGTATCATTTTAAGAACTCTCGTTTTATTTTCTATTCCACCTTCATTCGCAATGTTACTTCTAAAAAGCTTCATCATTTACAAATGAAACATCTGATTCCAATCCTAAAATTGACCATGTTCCATTTATAATACTTACTGTATTTTTTCTAATGGTGCTCCTGCAATTGCTCCTGCAGAATCATGAGAAGTAGTCAACGAAACATTTAATTTATCAATTCCTAACTCATTTTAAAATTTCTTGTTTTTACTGCTCCTAATACTTGTCCTCCGCTTTTTATCTCTCCGACAATATCCATTGGTATATCTAATGCTTTTAAATATTTTTCGCTCCAATTTTTAGTTTTCAGCGTTTAACATTCCACTTGTTGAAGCTATTGTATATTCCCAAGACATTTTTCCAGTTAAAAATATGTAAACAAGTTTGGTAAAAATTGATTTTTTTGCACCTTTTTCAAGAATTTTTTCTTTTGTGAATATCATAATATATTTGATATAGTGTATTAAATGAATTAAATTGTATTCCTGTTTCTTTAAATATTTCCTCTTTAGAAATTTTCTCATGAACTTCATCAAATATTTCCTCTGTTCTAATATCTCTATAACATACCGGATTAGCTATCAATTCACCATTTTCATCAAGCCAACCATAGTCAACTCCCCAAGTATCTACACCTACACTTAGAACATCTATACCTTCTTTTTAATTATTCCATCATCAGCAAACGCTTTTCAATCCTTCTCTTAACTCACTATAAAGATACAAAAAGTCCCAGCATTCATATTTATTAAGTTTTACAGATCTCATTTTTTTAAATCTATGCAATTCTTCTAAATCTATTTTTTTCTTAATCCCGCTTCTTCTTTCATAATACCTAATATCAATCTTCCAGATGACGCACCATAATCAAAAGCTAAAATCCCTTGTTTTTCATAATTACCTCTTATTCTTTTTGTTGATTTAATTTGTCCATAAGATTTAAATCTAACTAACATACTTTCCATTTCTGAATCAGGTAATACTACAGGGTTTACCTATTGATCTTCCAAATACATATAATTGTGAAATATATTCAACTTGTACAGTTACATTAAACGCATTTGCTATATCTGATTCAGCTGTTGTTAATCCGTGATTTGCTAAGATTACTGCATAACTATCCCCCATAGCTTCAAACGCATTTTTTTGCTAATTCTGGTGTTCCATATGGAGCATACTCTGCACATTTAACTTTTGCCGCTTTAGTTACTCCTATCATATAATCAATCGCAGGTAAATCCTCTCTTAAACAAGCTAATACAGTTGTATAAACTGGATGAGTATGAACTACTGCATTTACATCTTCTCGATTTCTGTATAAAATCAAGTGCATTTCTATCTCACTTGAAGGTTTTAATCCTTCTTTTAAATTCCCATCCAAAATCAATTACGAAATCATATCAGGTGTTAATTCTTTGTAAGGAACTCCTGTTGGGCTTATTGCCACTAATCCTTTTTTCTCTATTATAAATACTTACATTTCCTGCTGTACCATTTGTAAGTCCTTGATCTAATAAATTTAAAGAATATTCTATTACTTGTTTTTCTCTCTTTTTCTAATAGCATACTTTTTCTCCCATATTTTTACACTAAATAGAACTCACTAACCTGAGTCCATTAATGAGTTCCATCTTAGCATTTCAATCTATTATAATAATTTTTAAGTATAATTCTTTAATTTCTTCTAAGTTTGTATCTCTTGGATTTCCACCAGTACATACATCATTTTAATGCTGATGTTGCAATAAATTCTAAGTCTTCTGGTTTCATAATTTCTTTTAAGTTAGCTGGAATATCTACATCTGCTGCTAATTGTCTTACTGCATCTACAGCTGCTTTTCTGTATTCTTCTTGAGACATTTTTTCAGTTCCTTCTACACCTAACGCTTTTAGCAATATCTCTGAATTTTTCTCCTGTGAATGGAGCATTATATTCCATTACTGTTGGTAAAATAATTGCATTTGCAATTCCGTGTGAGTGTTATAAAGCTCTAATGGATGAGCCATTGAGTGAACAATTCCTAATCCTACATTTGAGAATCCCATTCCTGCAATATAAGAAGCTAGTGCCATTTTTCTTTTGCTTCTCTATCGTTTTTAACTGCTCCTCTTAAATATTTACCAATTAATTCAATTGCTTTTTAAATGGAACATATCTGTCATTTCCCAAGCTGCTTTAGTTGTAAATCCTTCAATTGCATGTGTTAAAGCATCTAATCCTGTTGCTGCTGTCAATACTTTAGGCATTGTCAACATTAATTCAGGATCAACTATTGCTACTACTGGTAAATCATGTGGGTCAACACAAACGAATTTTTCTATTTTTTCTACATCTGTAATTACGTAGTTAATTGTTACTTCTGCTGCTGTTCCAGCTGTTGTTGCTACTGCAATTATTGGAACACTTTTATTTTTTTAGTTGGTTCAGCTACACCCAAATTCTAAACTTCTACATCTGCATATTCAGGGTTTGTAATAATAATTCCAATCGCTTTTTGCAGCATCCATTGATGATCCTCCACCAACTGCAATTATATAATCTGCTCCTGATGCTTTAAATTTTTCAACTCCATCTTGAACATTTTTCTATTGTTGGATTTTTCTTGAACATTTGAGAATATTTCATATTCTAACCCTGCACCTTTTCAACACTTCTTCTACTTTTGCTGCTACTCAACTTTAATTAATCCAGGGATCTGTACATAAAAAGCTTTTTTTAAATTTGTTTTTAGCTACTTCTTCACTATTGCATTTACTGCTCCAAATCCATGATAAGCTACTTCGTTCAAAATAATTCTGTTTTGCCATGATAATATCTCCTTCTACATTCAAATCTGTTTTATTTGATGTTTTTATTTTACAAATTTAGTTTACCTTGTTTTTATGTTTTGTCAAGTAAAAACACAATTATTTAATTTGATTTTAAGTGTGATTGTGAAAAACTCACTATTTTTCAATGCTTAGAGAATATAAAAAGATGTAATTGAAATCACATCTTAATTTTTTTGTCATTTTTTGTTTTTCTCGTAAAATAACAATAACTTTTCCTTTTAAAAACACACTTTTGCTTTTTTTAGAAATTATCAAATTACTAACTAATCTAGATTCTTTTCTTGTTATCGTCACTCTATCCAACTCATATTTAAAAGCCTTTTTAATAACAGTTCCTCAATTTTACTGTCAAGTAATATAATTGAAAATTCATAGTTTTTCTTTATTTTCAAGCTCAAAAAGACTCCTCTTTATAAAAATTTCTTCATCTTTTGTCAAAAAAATTAAATTTTTATAAGTTTCCATTAAATTCAAATTACTAAGTGTCATATCAACTCTTCCACCAAGTCCACCTAAAACATATATTTTTTCAAACTGTATATTTTTATCTTTTTGAATTACATCTATAAAATAAGCTCAAAATCAGTGAAATCTTTTTTCTCTTGGATATTTTTTCAATAATGCAATTTTTCATTTTTATAATACTCTAAAACATCACTATTTATCGAATCTAAATCACCAACTATATATTTTACATTTAATTTATATTGATGTGCATAATTTGCACCCCCATCTGCACAAAAAAATATAATCTTCTTTATCTATCAGTTTAGTTACAAAATTATCTTCATATTCATATTTACCATTTACAAAAATTATCGCTTTCATATATCCTCTCTCTTACATTTTTAATTCCTACTACATTATATCACGATATTTTTAAATTGTAGTATTTAAAAAGGCTCTTTGTCAAGAGTGAGGGTGGAAAAAGTTCGATAACCTTAAGAAATTCTAAGCTGAATAAGCTTTTTAAGGTTGTCTAACTTTTATTCCATAAGATAGCCTTTTTATTACTTTTATCTTGTTATTTTTCCCTTCAACAAATCCATTATTTATATTATATTTTTGTATATTATTTATTTCTTTTTCCATCCCTATATATTATAGAGCCAATAAAAAGAAAAAAATAATTATTAAAGATAAATTTTATGTTTTTTCAATAAAGATGGCAAATAAAGTTTAAGAATGAATTAAATTAAAAAATAGAAATAAAAATTACTTTTATAATATAAAAATTAATTATAAAAATGTATTAATAATTTTAGTTTTACTAAAAAAATAATACATTTTTTTCTAATATACAAATTTTACATATTTTCAGACAAAATTCTTCAACATCAAGTGCGGCAATTGCACCACTTCCAGCTGCAATAATTGCTTGTTGATATTTATTATCCTGAATATCTCCTGCAGTAAAAACACCTGATATATTAGTTTTAGATGTTTTTCTATATGTTTTAATGTAACCGTGTGTATCTAATTCAACTTGATTATTTAAAGCGGTTATTATTCCAACTAATAGACCAACTTTATGAAAAGAAGAGTATAATAGCCACATCTAATATTCCTTTTTCTGAATGGGCGACATTATTCAGTGATGAGAAAGTGGCTTCAGCTATACTTGACAGGCTACTTCATCACGCTTATGTAGTACCCATTATAGGTAATTCTTATCGGCTAAAAGATCATGTTAGTTTTGAATAATTGTACATTTTTATATTTTTACACTTACCATGCCCTTTTCCTCTTTACCATCATGCTTTGTTCTACGTTCTTCAACCATCTTTACAAAACCACTCCACAATATTCGGATCGTAGTGTGAGAAGAATGAACTTTGCTGCCTATCAAGTGTCGCAATCCCTATCCATATCTTCTTTGGAAAGTTTGAAATCAAATATATCAATATTTTGTACCATACGTTCATAATGTGTTGACTTAGGAATAACAACTGTATTTCTCTGGATATGCCAACGAAGTATGACCTGAGCTGTTGTCTTTCCATATTTTGCTCCCTATCTCCGCTAGTATTACATCCCTCGAAAAAGCCCGTTTCTTCCTTCTCCAAATGGTGCCCATGCTTCGTGCTGTATTTGATACTTTTCCATCCACTTCTTAGCATTCGACTGTTGGTTATGCGGGTGGGTCTCCACCTGATTTTACCATTGGTGCAATCTTTGCGAAAGATGCTATATCAACCAAACGATCAGGGTAAAAGTTAGAGACACCCAATTGCTCGTAGAACCCCTTCTTCATACAAGTCTTCCAAAGCACGCCACGCACCATAGTAATCTCGAAAAAGGCTGGTGGAGTAGCATGAGATCAATATAGTCAGTTTTTAATTTTTGTAAAGATTCTTCAACAGATTTTTCTGCATTCGTCATACCCATAGTTTTTCCACCCATACCTTTGTTGTAAGAAAAATATCTTCACGGGGAACACCTGACTTCTCAATTGCAGTACCAACTTCCTCCTCATTGAAATAACTTTGTGCTGTGTCAAGACTACGATAACCACTATTTAGTGCATCTAAAACACATCTTTCACATTCCTCTTTTGATACCTGATAAACACCATATCCCAAAATCGGCATTTTTGATTCCATTTGATAGTGTTACATATTCCATTACTGTTTCCTCCTTCAAAAAACTTCTTATTTCATAAGTATATTATAAATATAGTCTCTTTGTCAAGAATGGGGGTGGAAAAAGTTCGATAACCTTAAGAAATTCTAAGCTGAATAAGCTTTTTAAGGTTGTCGACCTTTTTCCAATTATAGAAACCATTTAAAATAAAAAGTTCTTACTTCTTTTTATTTTAGAAATAAGAACTATTTTTAATTAATTTTTAACTATAGTATCTTTCACCAAACTGTTAAATCCAATTAACGCTATTAAATTTGGAATTACCATAAATCCATTAAATAAATCTGCTAATTCCCAAACCATATCCACTTTTTTGTGTTGTCCCAATTACTATACATGCTAAAACTATTATTCTATATATATTTATTGCTTTTTCCAAATAAATATCGAACATTTGCTTCTCCAAATAAATACCATCCAATAACTGTTGAAAATGCAAAAGAAAAATAATGCAACCGCGATAAACACTCCTCCAAAATGTCCTAAAAGTGTTAATAAAAAAAACTTGCTGTGCCAATGTAATTCCTGTTAATCCTTCAACTGTTCCACTTGTTGTCAAAATAACTAGAGCAGTCAATGTTAAAACTACAAATGTGTCAATAAATACAGTAACTATCGCTATATGCCCTTGATCTTCTGGTTTTTTTACTTTCGCCATTGCATGTGCATGAGGTGTTGATCCCATTCCGGCTTCATTTGAAAATAATCCTCTCGCAATTCCATATCTCATAGCTTTTCTAATTCCTTGTCCTAAAAATCCTCCTACCATAGCTTTCGTAGTGAATGCACTTGTAAATATTGCACTTAATGCTGGAAGTATATGATTATAATTTAAAATAATTACAACTATACAAATTAATATATACATTCCTGCCATTATTGGAACTACTTTTTCAGTAAATGCTACAATTCTTTTTTTACTCCACCAAAAATATAAATCCTGCTAGCACAGCAATAATAATTCCTGTTACAACTGTAGGAATTTTAAATGAATTTTCAAATGCTACACCTATTGAATTTGATTGAACTGCATTTCCCATAAATCCTAAAAGATAACATACATGAAATTGCAAAAATATCGCCATACCTTTTTGCTAGTTTATTTCCACCAAATAATTTTTCTATATAATACGCTGGACCTCCCTGTCACAGCTCCATCTACTTCTCTTTTAAATAACTGCCCTAAAACTGCTTTCCAGCATAAATTGTTGCCATTCCTAAAAATGCACTAAACCACATCCAAAAATGGCTCCCAGATCTCCCGAAACAATGGCAGTTGCTGCTCCTGCTAAATTTCCTGTCCCAACTTGTGCCGCAATAGCTGTTGCTAATGCTTGAAATGATGACATTCCCTTTATGATCTGCATCTTCTCCATTTAGATCAAATCCATTCACTAAATGTTTCCAGTCCCATCTTAAATTCTCTTACTTGAATAAATTTCCAATTTTAATGTGAAAAATTCCTGTCCCAACTAATAAGATAATTAACAAATATCCCCAAAAACTGTTTAATCCTTCAATTACTTTTTAACATTTTCATCTCCTCATTTCTTAAAAATTTAATAAAAATGAATGAATTGCTGAACTTCTAAATATTCAAAAATAAAAAGATTCCTTTTTAAAGACCTCTGATTGAATATAAAGAAACAAACGTATGAAAAATATACGCCCGTATCTCTGTCCTTTTACCTGAGAGTTTAGGATATTATCTCTAATATCTTTGCTCCTTCGGTGTCATCTTTTGTATCGCTTTAATCTTTGGATTTGTAGTTGAGAGTACTACCAAACTTACTCACAATACTGATGATCTCCAGAGGTTCGTCCAATATGAGTCCTTTTACCTGAAAGAGTCGCTTCTTCGGTGTTATCTTTATCATTTATATTTTTACTAAATGACACGATAATCTCTCCTCATATCTTCATCCGATTTATTTTACCTTCATTATATTAACTATATTTTTATAATTTCAATATTTTAACTATATTTTTATTATCCTTCTACAGATGTCAATGATATGTGACATAATATAAAAATTATGCTCTGTTTAATCAGTTACTTTTTCTAGTTCTTCTATCATTTGATTTAGACTTTTTAAACCCCAATACTTTTTCTTGATATATTATTATATCTACTACAATATTTCTTTACTACCTCTTTAATGCTTTCAAACTATAAAACTGCTTGTTTTTCATAAAATTTACTATCTAATCTATGACTTCATTTTGCTACATGGTGAATACGGTCGCGTTTTCTTATATTTTATATTCGCTTCCTTTAATTTTTAGTTCAAATGTTGTTAACTTTTTCTTCCATCGAATTTGTAAATTCTCGCCCATTATCTGTTTGAACTGTTTCTATTTTTAAAACCTATTTCTTCTTCCAATGTTTCTAAAAATTTTGCCGTTTGATATGTACTTTTTTTCATCTATCACTGCTAAAACTCGTTTTCTTGTATATTCATCTATCGCTGTTATTTAATAATAATTTTTATCTCTTAGTTCAAATTTTATACATTCTTTTTGGTATATATTTTATATCAATTTGAACTTTTTCTCCGGATATTTTGCTTTTTCAACATTTAGTTTTGATTTATATTTTTTTCTTTTTTAACTACAACTTTATTATCTCTTATTTGTCGTATTTTTACACATTGAGTCATAACTTCTACTATATCCCTCTTTTGTGCTTGAACATAAACTCCCTGCCATACCTTCAAAACCATATTTTTTATATTTTTTTGTCATATATCTATTATCTTATAACATTATAATTTTTCTCCTCCAAAAATAATCCTTATTAACATCAAACTCCTTTTGCTTTTTGATCTTTATCTGAAATTATTAATTTTTAATACTAATCTCAAATTTTTAAAATTTCCAATCGATATTAATATTTTTTTATCTTTCTACAATATTCCACTATCATATTCTGGCGAATACAAATCTACACATTTATATAAAAGTATCATATTCAAATATTAAAAATTCATGTACAAATCCTTCTGGCACATAAAATATCGTTTTTATTTTTAACAAAACTATTCCAAACCATTGACCAAAAATTTCACTATCTTTTTCTTAAATCCACTGCAATATCATAAACCAATTCTTTTTACTACTCTTAACAATTTTTCCATTAGTCACAACTAAATCAATTCCTCTCCGATACACTTTTTTTATTATTAACAATATCAATTTTTTTAAGAAAAATGATATGATCCATAATTATTTGAACATATGGTTATATTTATTGGTATTTTTATATGTTTCTCCATAAGTTTTTAAATTCATTCTTTTAACCACTTTTTTTGCCTCTTCATCATTAATAATTAAGTCTATCGCTTTTGTCATACTCTTTTAATAAACTCTCATAAACTTCATCTGTTGACACTTGTAAATATTTCACTCCATCTTTATAAATTGGATAAACATTCTCATGTTTTTCAATATATATTTTAGAAAATTTGATCCTATAAATCCCCGCCACTCCTGTTACTAGATATATTTTATTTTATTCGTTTTTATCTTCTTCATAAATTTCCAATATTTCTTCTATATCATTTAATTTTTATTAATCTTTCATCTGTTTGATTATAATTTATTATCGTAACAAAAAGATATAAATAATATAACTACTACAAATATTAAGAATAAAATTACTAATTGATTCAGAAAAACTTCGTTTAAATTATTCTTTATTATTTTTTAAATTTTCTTTTTTGAATCATCTACAATTATCTTCATAAGATTAGAATGATAACTATTGAATAGTCCAATCAATATCGCATCTAAAGTTACAAATACTCCATTTTTTTCAATAATGTTGCCGTTAATATTGTTTTTCTTTTTATTTAAAAATTTTTTTCTTTCTTTAGATTCTTTTTATCTCTTCAAAGGAATCTTTTTCAAAATCATAATTTTTTAAAAATTCTAAAAAACTACATTTATTTTTTTCGATTTAATTTATGAACATCACTTAAAGGATTTAAAAATATTTTTCCATTTCCATTTTATTTTTCAATTCTATATCATTTTTATCTATTTCTTTCATTTTTGGTTATTCTATTATCTACTTGTTTCATCCCGCTAAATAATAAAAACATAAATAATATTAAATATAGAAAAAGCTGAAAAAAATATATTTCTCAAATAATTATTATTTATAGAAATTATAAATAATAATGAAAAATATTAGTAACAAAAATTATATTTGGTTCTTTATAAAATATAAAATTCATCATATTAAAATTATTTTTAACAGCTATTAAATTATCTATATTTTTAATTTTGTTTTTCATAAAATCCTCCTTTTTTATTTCTAAAAATTTAAAAATAATTATTTACTTAATTATAACATTATTATCTTTCAAAAAACAACAAAATAACAATCTAAATAGTTTTCAATTTTAACTCTAAATGTAATTTATTCATTTACAATTTAGTCTATAATTATTATTTTGTTATAATGTTAAACAATAAGTTTAAATATAGTATTTAAATTTAAAGTTTTTTAATTTGATACATTATAAAATGTTAATATGAACTAAACATCATGGAGGTCAAATATGAATTATAGACATTTTAACATAGAAATAAGAATATGAGTTAAATATTTATCTTTTTTTCACTTTTTATTGTATAATTAGCTTGAACCATAATATTTTCTCCTTTGATAATTTTTTCAACTACATCATACCACGAAATTTATTATAGTACATTTTTATTTACTTAGATACGACACTTTATTTTTACAATTTTAAATATATTTTTATTATTTAAACTTTAAAAAGAAGTTTTAAAATTTCATTATTAAACTTAATAACAAAAATTTTTCAACTCCATTTTTTTATATTATCTTCTCTTATTTCCAATAAAACCTTTCATTTGTTTAACTGCTAAATATGAATCTATTTGTTGTAATAACTCTGTTGCTACTCCAACTAAGATTAATAAACTTGTTCCACCTAATAATACTGGTATTTTTTAAAGCATATCCAAAACCAAATATTTGGGATTACACCTAAAAATGCTAAGAAAAATGCACTTCCAAATGTAATTCTAGTCACAACACCTTCTAAATATTCAGCTGTTTCATCTCCAGCTCTTTTCAATGGTACTGTTCCACCACTTTGTTTTAAATCATCAGCTATCTTATCAGGGTCAAAAGCCACAGTTAAAGTATAGAAGAACGAGAACAACACAATTAAAAATGCAAATACAATTAAGTATAACGCACCTGTTTGTTGAAATTGTGCAGCTAATTGGTTTTTAAACTACCGGGTTTCATCATTCCTACTAAAAATGATGGAATTACCATTAATACTGACGCAAAAATTATTGGCATAACTCCTGCTGCATTTATTTTTAACGGTAAATAAGTTCTTTTCCCAACACTACTTGTTCCTTTACCAAATCCTAAACTTCCTTTACCAGGATATTGAATTGGTATTCTTCTTTCAGCTAATTGTACTATAACCATTAATGCTATTATTATTACAAATAATATTATTGATACAGCAAACATTACATATCCCATTCCACCAGTTAAACTTGTAGCCATTTGTGTACAAAAACTGTTGGTAATCCACTTACAATATTTGCAAAAATAATCATTGATGTTCCATTACCTCATTCCTCTTATAGTAATTCTCTCTGAAATCCACATAATAAATGCTGTTCCACCTGTCATTAATGCCATTGAACTTATTATAAATTTAGCTCCCTGGTTCGTAAACCAATCTTTCTGTGTAGTTAATGTAATTGCTATTCCAAATGATTGTGCCAATGCTAAAAATATTGTTAAATATCTAGTCCATTGTGTTAATTTTTTTCTTTGTTTACCACCTTCATGTTGCATTTCTTCAATTTTAGGAAATACAATCCCTAATAATTGAACTACGATTGAAGCATTAATATACGACCTATTCCCAACGAAAAATATTGATGCCCTTTTGAATTGCTCCACCAGAAAAATATTTAAAAATTTGACACTGCATTATCTGTAAAAATGCTTAAATAATTCCATATTTAATCCCGGAACACCTATATGTATTCCAATTCTAGCAATTACAAAACATAACTAATGTAAACCCTACTCTTTTTCTTAACTCAGGTGTAGTTGTAAGAGCATTTATTCTAACTTTAATTGCTTCCAGCTAAAAGTCAATATCACTACTCCTTATATGAAGAAAAAGCAAGATTCCAAATCTTACTTATTCTGCATCATTTTTATTGTTTCCAGCTATATTTGCATACGATTTAACTTCTAATAATTCTACTGTTCCTCCAGCTTTTTCAATTAACTCTTTAGCTGTTGCTGAAATTTTATGTGCTTTACAGTTAATTTTTAGTTACTTCTGCTTCACCAATTATTTTTTAAAATTGATGTATATTCTTTTCTTTAACATAAGACTCAACATTCACTGCTAAGTACTCTTTAACTGCTTTTTCTTCCTTGTGCATTTCTAACATTTTTCATCAGAATATTTAGTGATGAATTTAGGATTTTTAACTGCTCCATTTTTCAACTAATGTTTCTAAACTAACAACATCTCCATCATTAAATTTATCAACTATATTAGCTAATGTTAATACAATTATATCTTTTTTTAAATGCTGAATTTGAAAATCCTCTTTTTGGAACTCTTCTAACGATTGGCATTTGTCCACCTTCAAATATAGGTGAAACATATGATCCTGATCTTTGTTTTTTGTCCATTATGTCCTTTTACCAGCTGTTTTTTCCCCAACCAGTTCCGTGACCTCTACCTACTCTTCTTCTTTCTTTTCGATCCTTCCAGCAGGTCTTAATTCATTAAGATTCATTTATTCTAAACCTCCTCTACTTTAAGTAAATAAGAAACTAATTTTAGTTTTCCTTCATATCTGCTGTTTTATTATGAGTTACTGTTTGACTAATTTTTCTTAACCCAAGTGATTTAACAGTCGCAACATGATTAGGTTTTCTTCCATTAATTCCTTTTAACAAGTGTTACTTTTACTTTAGACATTAATTTTACCTCCCTAATCTTATTATCCTATACTTTCTTCAACCGATTTTTCCTCTTTAATCTTGCTACTTGTTCAACCGATCTTAATTGTTTTAATCCATCTAATGTCGCTCTAGCAACGTTTCCTTTATTTTTAGATCCTCTAATTTTAGTTAGTACATCTGTTACTCCTGCTAACTCTAATAATTCCCTAGTTGCAGAACCCTGCGATAACTCCTGTCCCTTTTGAAGCTGGTTTTTAATAATACTGAAGTTGCATTAAATTTACTAATTTGCTCGTGAGGTAATGTCCCACCTTTTAATGAAACAGTTATCATATTTTTCTTAGCACTTGCTACTGCTTTTTCTAATTGCTCCAGGTACACCATTAGCTTTCCCTAATCCAATACTCTACTTTTTCCGTTTTCATCTCCAACTGCTGCTAATACTGAGAAAGATATCTTCTTCCTCCTTTAACAGTTTTTAGAAACTCTGCTTACTTTTAAAAAGACTTTCTTTATATTCAGTTGCTTTTTACTTCTCAGCCAAAATAAATCCTCCTTCTTTCTAGAATTTTTAATCCTGCTTCTCTAGGCTGCATCAGCTAAAAGCTTTTACTCTACCAGTGTAAATGTATCCACCTCTATCGAATACAACAGTATCGATTCCTTTTTTCTAATGCTTTTTAGCGATTGCTTCTCCTACTTTTTTTAGCAGCTTCCACATTAGAACCATTTTCGATTTTTGCACCTTTTTCAATACTTGAAGCTGAAAACTAAAAGTATTTTCCAGTTGTATCATCAATTAATTGAACAAAGATATTTTTGTAAACTTCTGAAAACAGAAAAGTCTAGGTCTTTCAGCAGTTCCACTGATTTTTTTCTTCTGATACTTTTTATGTTTTTTATTTCTTAATTTACTTCTCATCGATTTTTTTAATCACTAAAATCTACCTCCTATCCTTTTCTTACCTTCTTTTTCTTCTTATTGTTTCATGAGCGTATTTAACTCCTTTTCCTTTGTATGGTTCAGGTGGTCTCTTAGCTCTTATGTTTGCTGCGATTTGACCTACTAATTGTTTGTCAATTCCTTCTACAGCTATTTTTGTATTTCCTTCTACTTTGAAAGTGATACCTTCTACAGCTTCAATTTCTACTGGATGAGAATATCCTAATGCTAAAAGTTAATCCTTTACCATTAGCTTGTACTCTATATCCAACCCCAATTAACTCTAAGTTAATTGTAAATCCTTGGCTCACTCCAACAATCATGTTATTTAAGTTTGCTCTTGTAGTTCCATGTAAAAGCTCTTATATTTGGTAAATCATTTGGTCTCTTTCAAATGTAATTTCATTATCATTTATATTTACTTTAATTTCACTGCTTAATTCTCTAGTTAATTCACCCTTTAGATCCTTTTAACAGTGTAAACATTACCATTATTTTTAATTTCTACACCAGATGGTATAGTTATAGGTTTTGTTACCTCACTCTGACATGACTCTCCTCCTATTAATTTAATGCGTAAATTACCACACGTAGCAAAAGTACTTCTCCACCAACGTTATGCTTTCTGCATCTTTGTCTGTTAATACACCATTTGGTGTAGAGACAACGGCAATTCCTAATCCACCTAATACTTTTAGGTAAATTTTCAACTGATGAGTAAACTCTTCTTCCGTGTTTTGAAATTCTTTTTAATCCTTTAATAACAGTTTCTCCATCAACATATTTTTAAAGTTACTACTATATCTTTTTATGTTTCCTTCTTCTTTAATTTCGTAACCTGCTATATATCCTTCATTTTTAATATATTTGCTATACTTTCTTTGATTTTTGAAAATGGAACTTTAACATCTGTATGTCTTGTAGTATTACCATTTTCTTAATCTAGTTAACATATCAGCAATAGGATCTGTTAAATGCATCTATTTGTCCTCCTCTCAAATTTTTTCAAATTACCAACTTGATTTTTACTCCCCGGGATTGCTCCCTCTCCTGCTAATTGTCTAAACATTACTCTTGAAATTCCAAACTCTCTCATAAATCCTCTTGGTCTTCCATTTATTTGACATCTGTTTCTTAATCTAGTAGGCGAAGCATTTCTCAGGTAATTTTTGCTAATTCTAAAATAGCTTCTCTATCTCCTTTTTTAGTCTTGCTTTTTAATTCTGCTCTTTTGTAGCATATTTATCAACTATTTTTTCTCTTTTAACGTTTCTTTCAACCATTGCTCTTTTAGCCATTTGTTTAATTACACCTCCTTAAATTTAGAACTATTTTTGCAAACGGCATTCCGAATGCTCTTAATAATGCTCTTCCTTCTTCATCGTTTTTTAGCTGTTGATACAAAAGTAATTCCTAATCCAAAGATTTTATCTACTTTTATCAATTTCAATTTCAGGGAAAACGATTTGTTCTTTTTAATCCTAATGTGTAATTACCTCTACTCGTCAAATCCTTTTGTTAGATACTCCTTCAAAAATCTCTTTACTCTTGGTAAAGTAATACTTACTAATCTATCTAAGAACTCATACATTTTTCTTTTTCTTAATGTAACTTTTTGCTCCAATTTTTGACCTTCTCTTAATTTGAATCCAGCTTCTGATTTTTAGCTGCTCTTGCTACTGGTTGTTGTCCTGTAATTTGACCCAACTCTCTATAGCAACATCAATTAACTTAGGATTGTTTACAGCTTCTCCAATCCCCATATTTACGATTATTTTATCTAATTTTTGGTACTTGCATAACATTAGAAATATTTAATTCTTTCATTAATGAAGTCACTATTTCTTCTTTATATTTTTTGTAATCTTGGAATATATTTTTTCAGCCACTAATAGTCCTCCTCTCTCTTATAATTCATTACCAGTTTTAACTGATACTCTTACTTTTTACCATCTTTAATTTCATGTCTTACTCTAGTTGCTTTTTCCAGCTTTTTCATCCCATAACATAACTTTAGATGAGAAAATTGGCATTTCTCTTTCTACAACTGTCCCTTGTGGGTTCATTGCATTAGGTTTAACGATGTTTCTTTTTGAATGTTTACACCTTCAACTATTATTTTTCCTCTTTTAGGGAATACTTTTAATACTTTTCCTATTTTCCCTTTATCTCCTGTTTGTCCTTGACCCTTTTTCATTTCTTGATAAGTCTTTAGATCTACCGCTAATTACAACAACTGTATCTCCAGTTCTAACATGCAACTTGTTAGAACTGCTTTTAATTTTCGGTTTAGCCACTTGTAAACCCTCCTTCCTATATTACTTCTGATGCTAATGATACGATTTTTCATGAAGTTTTTGCTCTTAATTCTCTAGCTACTGATCAAAAATTCTCGTACCTCTCATTTCTAAGTTTGAGTTTAATATAACTGCTGCGTTATCATCAAATTTTATATATGATCCGTCTGTTCTTTTTAATTCTTTTTCTAGTTCTTACTACTACTGCTTTTAACAACATCTCCTTTTTACGTTTCCGTTAGGTGTAGCTTCTTTAACTGATGCTACAACGATGTCACCAATTTTACCAAATCTTCTTCTTGATCCACCTAATACTCTGATTACCATGATTTTTTTAGCTCCTGAGTTATCAGCAACATTAAGTATCGTTTGTTGTTGAACCATTTAAAATTTCCTCCTCTCAAGTTTACTAAAAATTATTTTGCTTTTTTTCTAATATAGTAACTACTCTCCATCTTTTATCTTTACTTAATGGTCTAGTTTCCATGATTTGCACTCTATCTCCAATACCACATTCATTATTTTCGTCGTGTGCTTTATATTTTTTAGAAGTTTTTTACTCTTTTTATAAATTTTATGTAATCTCATTGTTTCCTCTAAAAACTACTACTGTTTTATCCATTTTATCAGAAACTACGATTCCTTCTCTAACTTTTCTCTCGTTTCTTTCCACTGAGACATCCTCCTATTTCACAGTATTTTATTTACTATTAAACTATTTTGTTTTCAACAATTATAGTTTTCCATTCTTGCTATATCTCTTTTACTTGTCTTATTTTAGTAGTGTTTTTGCAACTGTCCAAGAGTTTTTTGAAATTTTAAATTAAATAATTCTTGTTTCAATTCTTTTAACTTGTGTATCTAACTGATCTCACTGATAATTCTCTTATTTCATTTGCTGTCATTACTTATCACCACCTACTTCTTCTTTTTACAAATTTAACTTTGATAGGTAGTTTATGTCCAGCTTTTTCTAATGCTTCTTTAGCTTTCTCTCCGATACTCCACCAACTTCAAACATTATTTTTACCTTTTTTAACTACTGCTACCCAACCTTCTGCATTACCTTTACCTTTACCCATTCTTGTTCCTTCAGGTCTTTTTGTATAAGGTTTATCAGGGAATATTCTAATCCAAATTTTTCCTTCTCTTTAAATGTTCTATTTATAGTTACCTCACAAGCTTTCTATTTGTCTTGAAGTAATCCATCCAAATTCTTTTAGCTGCTAATCCAAAATTCTCCAAAGTCTACTTTGTTTCCTTTTGTAGCAATTCCACCCATTTTTCCTCTGAACTGTTTTTCTATATTTCGTTCTTTTAGGTATTAACATTAATTGTCTCCTCCTTCCTTCTTAGAAAAGAACTTCACCATTAAATATCCATACTTTCAATCCTAAAGCACCTATATGTAGTATGTTCTGTTGCAGTTGCATAATCAACATCTGCTCTTAAAGTATGTAAAGGTACTCTTCCTGAAAGTGTCCATTCACTTCTCGCAATTTCGGCACCATTTAATCTTCCTGACACCATTACTTTAACTCCTTTTACTCCTGATTTCTCAGCTCTTTGAATTGCTTTGTTGTACTGCTCTTTTATAAGCTACCCTTTTTCAATTGCAGTTGCAATACTTTCTGCCACTAATTGTGCATCTTTTATTAGGGTTTTTAATTTCTTGTACTTTAACTTGTACTTTTTATTAGTTAATTTTTCTAAATTCACTTTTAAAGCTTCAATTTCTTGACCTTTTCTACCCTATTAAAAATTCCTGCTTTACCAGTTTCTATAATAATTGTTATATCAGTTGGAGATGTTCTTCCACTTCTAATCGTAGAAATTCCGCATGATAATAATCTTTTCTTAATGTAATTTCTTACTTTAATATCTTCATGAAAAATTGTTTAAGTATTCTTTTCCTTCAGCGAACCATTTTGAATCCCATGTTTTTGTGATTCCTATTCTAATCCCCCTAGGGTCTACCTTTTTGTCCCACAGACTTTACCTCCTTATTAGTTTCTTTCTGACACTTCAACTGTGATGTGTGCAGTTGGTTTTCTTATAACATCCTGCTCTTCCCATCGCTCTTGGGCTAATTCTTTTTAATACTTATCCTTTATCTATTAATATTTTTGAAATAAAATAATTTATCTGGATCCATATTATTATTATGTTCAGCATTTGCAATAGCTGATCTCAATGTTTTTTCTATATATTTTGCTGCCCTTTTTATTTGTAAATTTCAATACGTTTAATGCTTGTAAAGCATTTTTCCTCTTACGATATCTGCAACTAATCTTGCTTTTTGAGGACTTAATCTTTGGTAACGTAATTTTTGCTACTACTGCCATTCAGCTCTCCTTTCATTCTCTCTTATCTTTTATTATCTTTTTTCTTAGCATCTTTACCATGACCATAGTAAGTTCTTGTTGAAAGTGAACTCTCCTAATTTATGTCCTACCATTTCCTCAGTTATATAAACTGGTATATGTTTTTTTACCATTGTATACTGCAAAAGTATGTCCTATAAATTGAGGGAATATTGTTGATCTTCTTGACCATGTTTTAATAACTTGTTTTTCTCACCTAACGCTTCAACTTTTTAATAAATAAGCATCAACAAAAGATCCTTTTTAATGAACGGTTTATCTTCCTCCTTATTTCATTATTTAGATTATGTTCTTTCATACAAAAGTAAGCTAAATGTATTCAGTTACATTAAGCTCACTTTTGCACATTTCTCTTTATTTGATTATTTTTCTCACCTCTAACGATAAATTTATCGCTTGGTTTACTTCCTCTTGTTTTCTTACCAAGAGCAGGTTTCCCCAAGGTGTAACTGGTGATTTTTCTTCCCATTGGAGATCTTCCTCTCCTCCTCCGTGTGAGTGATCTCACAGGGTTCATTACTGATCCTCTTACATGAGGTTTTTCTTCCTAAGTGTCTATTTCTTCCTGCTTTACCTAACGAAACTAATGAATGCTCAGCATTTCCAACAGCTCCAATTGTAGCCATACATTCTTTATGAATTAATCTTAATTCTCCAGAAGGCAATTCAACGTGGCAATAAGTTCCTTCTTTTGCAACTAATCTTGCCGCAGTTCCTGCTGATCTTTGCTAATTGTCCACCTTTACCTGGTAACAATTCAACATTGTGAATTACTGTCCCAATCGGTAAGTCTTTTAATTTCAATGCGTTTCCTGGTTTAATATCTGCTCCTTCACCAGCTAAAACTACATCTCCTTTTTTCAATCCGTTTGGAGCTAAAATATATCTTTTTTCTCCATCTACATAATGTAATAATGCTATATTAGCCGTTCTATTTGGATCATATTCTCACAGTAGCTACTTTCGCAGGAACTCCAATTTTATTTCTTTTCCAATCGATTACTCTATATAATCTTTTTGTGTCCTTTATGTCTGTTTCTACCTGTTCTATGACCATAATTATCTATACCATAAGATGATCCCTAGAGGTTCTACTAACGATTTTTTTCAGGTCTAACTTTGTCTAATTCGTTATTAACTAATATCGACATATGCCTTGTCCCACTAGTTATCGGTTTTAACTTTTTTAATTGGCATAACTTTCTCATCCTCCATTTTCTTTTAATTTTAATTTATATAATTTTAGTTTTTACTAACTTTTTATAATAACTTTACTGGTGTGTCTATATTTATTACAACCTAAAATATACTAGCACCAAAATATTATAACATAATATCATCTAGTATTTTTCAATATTAAGAAAAAGAGATTTATTAAATCTCCAATCTTAATATATTATTGTTATAATCTATATTTAATTATATTTCATAAGCTGATATTTTTCTCCAGCTTTTAATTTAACAACTGCTATAGCAGGTGTTTTATAAGCTGACATTCTAAATCTAGCAGCTTTAGGTTTTCAATGTTTAATGTATTTACACTTTCAACCTTTAACATTAAATAATTTCTTTCAACAGCTTCTCTTATTTGAATCTTTATTAGCTCTTTTATCTACAATAAATACAAATTCATTATTTTCCATTAAAAGTCTTGCTTTTTCTGTACTAATAACAGGTTTTTTTAATTATATCAGTAATATGCATTATGCTTAGCACTCCTCAATAGTTGCAAGAGCTTCTTTTACTAACAACTATTTTGTCTTGTTTTTAATAACCAGTAGATGCTTAATTCTCTTTGGTTCCAATACAAATGTATCTTTTAAATTTCTAACTGATAAATATAAATTATAATCATTATCAGTCGTAAAATCATTAATTACAAATAATTGTTTCCTCCTGCTAAATTAATTGCTTTTTCCAAATTCAACAAATGTTTTAGTTTTAGGTGTTTTCTAATGTGAAATCATCTAATACGATTAAACTTCCAGCATTAATTTTAGCTACTAATGCAGATCTTAAAGCTAATTTTCTAACTTTTTATTTACTTTTTAGCGTAACTTCTGGTTTATATCCGTGAACAACTCCCCCACCCTACCATATGTGGTGCTCTTGTTGATCCTGTCTAGCTCTTCCTGTTCCTTTTTGTTTGAAAGGTTTTCTTCCTCCACCTCTTACTTCTGCTCTCGTTTTAGTTGAAGCTGATCCTTGTCTTAATTCAGCTAATTCAGCAACTAACACTTCGTGCATAACTGTTTTTATTTGGTCCAATTCCAAAAATTTCATTATTTAATTCAACTGTTCCTGCTTGTGAACTGTCTAATTTTATATATATTTAAAACTGGCATTTATTTTCCTCCTCTCACCTTTAATTAATATTTCTCAACCGATTTTTAATTACTAAATAAACCATTTTTATATCTCTGGTATTGCACCTTTTACTAATAAAAGATTGTTTTTCAACATCAAATTTAATTACTTTTAAGTTTTGAACTGTTACTTGTTCATTACCCTAATCTACCAGCCATTTTTTACCTTTTGGTACATTACTGTTTGATGCAGCTCCTCCAGCGTTTGACCCTCCCTAATCTATGGTTTCTTGAAACCCCATGTGAAGCTCTGTTTCCACCGAAATTATGTCTTTTCATAACCCTGCAGTCCCTCACCTTTTTGAAGTTCCCTAACATCTACAAATTCAATTCCTTCTAAAACATCAACTTTAATTTCTTGTCCTAATTGAAATTCAGAAGTATTAGTAACTTTAAACTCTTTTTAAGAATTTTTTAGGAGTAATTCTGCTTTCTTAAATATTCCCATTTCTGGTTTAATTGTATCTTTTTGTCATCAAATGCTAATGTAATTGCATCATAACCTTCTTTTTCAGTAGTTTTAACTTGAACTACAAAGTTTGACCCAGCTTCAATAACTGTAACTGGAACTAATTTTTCATCTTCAAAAATTTGTGTCATTCCGACTTTTTTCCTAATATCATTATTATTTTCCTCCTTAATATATTGGTTGACTCTAGTTTTTATTTTTACTTGCCAACTTGTATTAAGCCTATAATTGCTTAATTTCAACCTTACACCTGATGGTAAGTTTAATGAACTTAATGCTGAGATAATTTGTTGACTAGAATTTTTAATTTCAACAAATCTTCTATGTATTCTCATTTCAAATTGTTCTCTTGAATCTTTATTTACGTGTACAGATCTTAAAAACTGTATATTTTTTTAGTTTTTAGTTGGTAAAGGAAGTAATCAGCTAATTCTGAACCATTTTTCTTTACTATTCAGCTATTTTTAGCTGATTGATCTCAATAATTTATGATCATAAGATTGTAAATATATTCTTATTTTATCCAAAAACTTTTTCCTCCTATTTTATTCTTAAAACTATTTAGTAATAGTTGCAACTACTCCTGAAGCTACTGTTCTTCCACCTTCTCTAATCGCAAAATCTTAATCCTTCTTCCATTGCAATTGGGTGAATTAATTCTACTGTCATTTCAATGTTATCTCCAGGCATTACCATTTCTACTCCTTCTGGTAAGTTTACTTCTCCTGTTATGTCAGTCGTTCTGAAGTAGAATTGTGGTTTATATCCTGTAAAGAATGGAGTATGTCTTCCTCCTTCATCTTTAGTTAATACGTATACTTCTGATTTGAATCCTGTATGAGGGTTGATTGTTCCCGGTTTTGCTAATACTTGTCCTCTTTCTACATCTTCTTTTTAGTTCCTCTTAATAATGCTCCTATATTATCTCCAGCTTGTCCTGAATCTAGTAATTTTCTGAACATTTCTACTCCTGTTACTGTTGTTTTTGAGTTGGTCTGATTCCGATAATTTCGATTTCTTCTCCCATGCTAATTACTCCTCTTCTACTCTTCCTGTAACAACTGTTCCTCTTCCTGTTATTGTGAATACATCTTCAATCGGCATTAAGAATGCTTGATCTCACTGGTCTTTTCTGGTGTTGGAATGTAGCTATCTACATCATCCATTAACTCCATTATTTTTCTTCCCATTGTGCTTCTCCATTTAATGCTCCTAATGATGATCCTTTAATTACTGGTATATCGTCTCCGTGGAATCCATATTCATTTAATAATTCTCTTACTTCCATTTCAACTAATTCTAATAATTCTTCGTCATCTACCATATCTACTTTTATTTAAGTACACTACAATGTAAGGTACTCCTACTTGTCTTGCTAATAAGATATGTTCTCTTGTTTGTGGCATCACCATCTGCTGCTGATACTACTAATATCGCTCCATCCATTTGAGCTGCTCCCTGTTATCATGTTTTTACGTAGTCAGCATGCCCGGGACAGTCAACGTGCATAGTGTCTTTTTCTGTTTCATACTCAATGTGAGCTGTATTAATTGTTATTCCTCTTTCTCTTTCTTCTGGTGCTTGGTCTATGTTTCTCAAAATCAACTTTTTCTGCCAATCCTCTTTCTGATAATACTCTTGAAATAGCTGCTGTTGTTGTTGCTTTTTCCGTGGTCTACGTGTCCTATTGTTCCAACATTTACGTGTGGTTTACTCTCCTCGAATTTTAGCTTTTTGCCATTCTTCTTTTCCTCCATATATTTAATTTCATTTTAAAAATTTTATCTTATTTTTTATAAAATTCTTATGTCATCTTCTTTTATTTTAAATTATTTACCATTTCTTTCAGCTATAATTTCGTTAGCTATATTATTTTGGTACTTGTTCATATTTTTCAAACTCCATTGAATATGAAGCTCTTCCTTGTGTTTTTGATCTTAAATCAGTTGCGTATCCGAACATTTGTGATAATGGTGCTTGACCTGCTACTGATTTTTGCTCCATTTCTATCATTCATTCCAGCTACATTTTCCTCTTCTTGAACTTAAATCTCCAATTACATCTCCCATATATTCTTCCGGTGTAGTAATTTCTACTTTGAAAGATTGGTTCTAATAATACTGGACTTGCTGCTCTCATAGCTTTTTAATAGCCATTGATCCAGCTATTTTTGAACGCCATTTCTGATGAATCGACTTCATGGTAAGATCCATCATACAATGTTACTTTTAATATCTTGAACTGGGTATCCAGCTACAACTCCTGCCTCTAAAGCTTCTTGTATTCCTTTATCTACTGCAGGTATATATTCTCTTGGAATTGCCCTCCAGTAATTTCATTAATAAATTCATATCCTTTATCGTGGTTTGGTTCTAACTTTAATTTTAACATGTCCGTATTGTCCTCTACCACCTGATTGTTTTAGCATATTTCTCTCAACATCTGAATTTCCAGTAATAGTTTCTCTATAAGCAACTTGAGGTTTCCTACATTAGTTTCTACTTTAAATTCTCTTCATTCTATCTACGATAATTTCTATGTAACTCTCCCATTCCTGCAATTAATGTTTGTCCAGTTTCTTGATTAGTTGACACTTTAAATGTAGGATCTTCTTCTACTAATTTAGCTAACGCTGTTCCCATTTTTCTTGGTCAGCTTTTGAGTTTTTGGTTCAACAGCTATTTGAATAACTGTATCTGGAATTCCATTTTTTTCCAATATAATTGGGTTATTTTCATCACATAATGTATCTCCAGTAGTTGTATCTTTTAATCCTACTGCTGCAGCTATATCTCCAGAGTAAACTACATCTAATTCCTCTCTTTTGTTAGCGTGCATTTGTAACTAATCTTCCCATTCTTTCTTTTTACCTTTTGTTGAGTTCAATACATAAGAACCTTTATTTAAAATTCCTGAATAAACTCTAAAGAATGATAATCTTCCAACAAAATGGATCTGTATTAATTTTTGAACGCTAACGCTGCAAACGGAGCTCGTCTCCTATTTCTCTTTGCATAGGTTCTTCCGTTTTAGGATCTGTTCCATTTACTTTTCCTTCATTTATATCAACTGGTGATGGCATATAAGCTACTACTGCATCTAATAATGGTTGAATCCTTTGTTTTTTGAACGCTGTTCCACATAATACTGGTACTACAATTCCTTCAATAGTTGCTTTTCTTAAAGCCACTTTAATTTCTTCTTCTGAAATTTCTTCTCCACCAAAATATTTTTCCATCAATGTGTCGTCAGTCTCAACTATTGATTCTAACATATGTTCTCTAGCAGCTTGAGCTTCTTCTAATAAGTTTTGCTCTTACATCAGCTATTTCATATTGAGCTCCCATTGTTTCATCTTTTAAACAAATACTCTTTCATTGTAACTAAATCAATTATTCCTTCAAAAGCATCTTCTGCTCCAATTGGTAAATTGAATAGGCACACCATTTCCACTCTAATTTTTCTTTAATATCGTTTACACACATATTAAAGTCTGCTCCAACTCTGTCCATTTTGTTGAAGAATGCCATTCTAGGTACATTATATTTGTCTGCTTGTCTCAAACTGTTTCTGATTGAGGTTGCACTCCATCAACTGCCGAGAATACTGCAACTGCTCCATCTAATACTCTTAAAGATCTTTTCTACCTCTACAGTAAAGTCAACGTGTCCCGGAGTATCTATGATATTAATTCTATGACCATTCCAGAAAGCTGTTGTTGCTGCAGATGTAATAGTGATTCCTCTTTCTTGTTCTTGTTCCATGTAGTCCATTGTAGCGGCTCCTTCGTGAACCTCTCCAATTTTATGGTTTACTCCTGTATAGAATAAGATTCTTTCAGTAGTAGTTGTTTTACCAGCATCAATATGTGCCATGATACCGATATTTTCTAGTATCTTTTAAAAAGCAACTTTTCTTGCCATTTTGATATTTCCTCCTTAATAAAAACTATTAAACTACTCTTTTTATACTCTGTTTTATAAAAATTACCATTTATAATGTGCACATGCTCTATTTGCTTCTGCCATTTTTATATGTATCGTCTTTTTCTTAACTGATCCACCTTCACCGTTTGAAGCTGCACTAATTCTTTTCAATTTAGCAATCATTCCGTATTCTTTTTCTTTCTCTGTGTATTTAACTAACCATCTAATTGCTAATGCTTGTTGTCTTCTTTTTCTAACTTCTACTGGAACTTGGTAGTTGCTCCTCCAATTCTTCTAGATCTAACTTCTAATTGAGGTCTTACATTTTTCCATCGCTCTTCTAAATACTTCCAATTCCTTCTTCTTGAGTTTCTTCAGTAATTTGTTGTAATGCTGTATAGAAAAATTCCCTTCAGCTATTGATTTTTTTCCCATCTATCATTAATCCATTTTATAAATTTAGTAACTACTTTATCATTGTATTGAGAATCAGGTAATACATCTCTTCTCAGCTCTTCTTCTTCTTGACACTATTCGTCCTCCTTACTTTTTAAAAATTTTACCTTACGCTTTTTAGCTCCGTATCTTGATCTTCCTTGTTTTTCTATTAGCTACTCCTGCTGTATCTAATGCTCCTCTTATTACTTTATATCTTACCCCTGGTAAGTCTTTTGTTCTTCCCCTCTTAAAAAGAACTATACTATGTTCTTGTAAGTTGTGTCCGATTCACGGAATGTAGCTGTTACTTCGATTCCATTTACTAATTTAACCCTTGCTACTTTTCTTAACGCTGAGTTAGGGTTTTTAGGTGTAGTAGTATAAACTCTTACACACACTCCTTTTTGTGGGTTACCTTTTAACGCAGGTGATTTTTCTTTTTCTCAGATGTACTTCTACCAAATCTTACTAACTGATTAATAGTAGGCATATCTCTTCCTCCTTCCAAATTCTTTCTTCTAAAATTATATATATTTCCCGTTATCATTCTAAACTAAAACTTTTTACAAGCTCATTGCTTCAATCTATGTTCTAAAAACTTATTTTTATAGGAATTAGAACATAATGTATGCCTATTCAAAACACACGATTTACTCAAAATCACTCTAAAAGTTATGTAGCTATTAGTTACATATCTTTTCAGCATTTAGTTATGAGTTATAACTTGTCTATTTTTATACCATTTACGCTCTATTTGTCAATGTTTTTGATTTTTAATATTTTTCTAACTTATATATTATATATATATTTAATTTTTAAGATAAAAAGAATATATTATTGATTTTTAATTTTTCCTAAAATTCAATCTCATACAAACTTTTATTATCTCTTGCAAACTTTTTTATTTTTCTCTTCAAGTTTAGGTATTTTCCCATTTATCTCCATCTAAGTAAAGACTAAATTCATCTTCATCATAATTTTCTTCTTCTTTTAACAATTTTTCTACATTAACTGTAAGCTCATTCATCATTAATTCTATCATTTTCTTATAAATTTCAACTTCTGTAACATCTTTTAATTGCTTTTTATTATTAAATAATATTTTTAACAAATTCTTTTTCTCGCATCTTCTTCTGACAATTTTTGTTCCAACATACTTATTGCTTCTATTCTGTAATTTTCAAAAAGAACTAGACAATAATCTAAACAATAATATTTTATCAATGTTTGGTTCTTTTTAATTTTACTGTTACTTCTACTACATTACTAGCAAACATATCTTATTTTTAATAATCTCAAACTCTTTTTACTTTCTATTAAATCCAAAAATTTTATTAAACCCTATTTCTAAAGTCAATTACTCTCTTCGAGTCCTCATTTTTAATTTCTAACACAGATAAAATATCTTCAGATATAGAATCTATTCCTCTTTATTGGCTTTTTGTAATTTCTGTTAAAATTCTCTCATAATCTCTCTGTACAGCTTTTTTCTATTTGCACATTATTTTTGTTTATTTCTTGTTGCGTTAAATTACTTTGTATAACTTCATAATTTGCAGAAAATAATTGCACTGACACTAACAACGACAACATAATTAATATTTTTCATAAACCATCTCTCCTCTTTATTTTTATAATAAAACAATTCCTTATTAGTATACCATTTTTAATTATAAATAATTTTTGACAAATTATCTTATTTCTTGCTATATTATTTTATATACTTTAAAAACGAAGATACCTGAAAGTTTTAGCAAAATTTTATATAAATTTTAAAATTTACGCTCTATTTGTCAATGTTTTTTTGATTTTTAACATTTTATAACTTATATATTATATATATATATTTGATTTTTAAGATAAAAAGAATATATTATTGATTTTTAATTTTTCCTAAAATTCAATCTCATACAAACTTTTTATTATCTCTTGCAAACTTTTTATTTTTTTCTTCAAGTTCGGGTATTTCCCATTTATCTCCATTTTTCTAAATAAAACTAACTTCATCTTCATCATAATTTTCTTCTTCTTTTAACAATTTTTCTACCTTAACTGTAAGCTCGTTCATCATTAATTCTGCCATTTTTCTTATAAATTTCAACTTCTGTAACATCTTTTAATTGCTTTTTATTATTAAATAATATTTTAACAGTTTCTTTTTAAGTCTTCTTCTGATAAATTTTTGTTCTAACATCCCTATTTTTCACTATTATAGGCGATTCCAAATCATAGTCGTATAACTTTTCCAATACTTCAAATATATCTGCTTCTTTTTACTTTTTACGGTTACTTCTACTACATTGCTCGCAACATATCTTAGCTTTAACAATCTCAAATTCCCTTTTACTTTCTATTAAATCTAAAAATTTTATTGTATCCTTTAACTATTTCTGAGACAATCACCTCATTTTCCATTCCTAACGCAGACAACATAATTTTAGATATATCATCTATTTTCTCTTTCGTGACTTTTTTTGAAATTTCCGTTAAAACTCTCCCATAATCTCTCTGTGCAGCTTTTTCTATTTGTACATTGTTTTTGTTTATTTCTTGTTGTGTTAAAATTACTTTTGTACAACTACTTTTATAATTTGCAGAAAATAATTGTACTGACGCTAACAATGACAACATAATCAATATCATAAATCTTCACTCCTCTTTATTTTTGGCAAATTATCTCATTTCTTACCCTGTATGTTAATTTAGGTGATTTTTGGTTGTTTACTTTTTATATACTAACGACTTAACTATTCCATCATACTTATCTCTCCAATGTTTTACTTGTTGTCTTGTTATTTGATATCATCTTGCTGCTTTTAGCATTATTATTCTCTTTTATCGCATATTCAACTACTCGTTTGCAAAAATTTAGCTTTTTCTGTTATACCTTTTCATAGAAAAGGTTTCTCCTCTATAATTAGTGTCGTAACTTTTATTATATCAGAAACCTTTCTTTTTGTCACATATCTATTATCTCATAACATTTTCATAATAATCCAAAACTTATATTATATATACATTGTATTTTTAAGATAAAAGAATATATTATTGATTTTTAATTTTTTCCTAAAATTCAATCTCTTGCACCCTTTTATTTTCTCTTCAAGTTCAGGTATTTCCCATTTATCTCCATTTTTCTAAATAAAAACTATCTTCATCTTCATCATAATTTTCTTCTTCTTTTAACAATTTTTCTATATTAACTGTAATATCATTTTATCATTAATTCTATTATTTTTCTTATAAACTTCAACTTCTGTAACATCTTTTAATTGCTTTTTATTATTAAATAATATTTTAACAAATTCTTTTCTCGTATCTTCTTCCGACCATTTCTTTTTGTTCCAACATACTTATTGTTTTTATTATGGAATTTTTCTATAAAAAGAACCAGGCGATAATACTTCATTAATGTTTAGTTCTTTTAATTTTTACTGTTACTTCTACTACATTACTAGCAGCATATCTTATTTTAATAATCTCAAACTCTTTTTACTTTCTATTAAATCAAAAATTTTATTAAACCCTTTATTTCTAAGTCAATTACTCTCCCAAGTCCTCATTTTCAATTTCTAACACAGATAAAAACGTTTCAGATATAGAATCTATTCCCTCTTTATTGGCTTTTTGAAATTTCTGAGTACATTCTCCCATAATCTCTCTGTACAGCTTTTTCTATTTGTACATTGTTTTTGTCTATTTCTTGTTGTGTTAAATTACTTTTGTACAACTACTTTTATAATTTGCAGAAAATAATTGCACTGACGCTAACAACGACAACATAATTAATATTTTTTCATAAATCCTCTCTCCTCTTTATTTTTATAATAAACAATTTGCCATTAGTATACCATTTTTAATTAGTGTCGTAACTTTATTATATCAAAAACCTTTCTTTTGTCACATATCTATTATCTCATAACATTTTTCATTTTTAATAATCCAAAACTTATATTATATATACATTGTATTTTTAAGATAAAAAGAATATATTATTGATTTTTTAATTTTTCCTAAAATTCAATCTCTTGCACCCTTTTTATTTTTCTCTTCAAGTCGTGGTATTTCCCATTTATCTCCATTTTTCTAAATAAAACTATCTTCATCTTCATCATAATTTTTCTTCTTCTTTTTAACAATTTTTCTACATTAACTGTAAACTCATTCATCATTAATTCATCATTTTCTTAGAAACTTCAACTTCTGTAACATCTTTTAACTGCTTTTTATTATTAAATAATATTTTAACAATTTCTTTTTCCATATCTTCTTCCGATAAATTTTTGTTTCCAACATACTTATTTTTCTATTATGGAATTTTCTAAAAAGAACTAGACGAGAATATTTTATCAAAGTTTGGTTCTTTTTAATTTTACTGTTACTTCTACTACATTACTAGCAGCATATCTTATCTTAATAATCTCAAACCCTCTTTTACTTTCTATTAAATCAAAAAATTTTATTAAACCCTTTTTATTTCTAAGTCAATCACTCTCTCAAGTCCTCATTTTCAATTTCTAACGTAGACAACGCCATTTCGATATATAATCTATTCCCTCTTTTATGGCTTTTTGAAATTTCCGTTAAAGCTCTCCTATAATCTTTCTGTACAACTTTTTCTATTTTTACATTATTTTTCGTTTATTTCTTGTTGTGTTAAATTACTTTTGTACAACTACTTTATAATTTTCAGAAAATAATTGCACTGACACTAACGACAACATAATTAATATCATAAATCCTCTCCTCTTTATTTTTATAATAAACAATTTGCCATTAGTATACCATTTTTAATTAGTGTCGTAACTTTATTATATCAAAAACCTTTCTTTTTGTCACATATCTATTATCCCATAACATTTTCATTTTTAATAATCCAAAACTTATATTATTATATATCATATTTTTAAGATAAAAATAATATATCATTAATTTTTAACTTTTTATTTTTAAAAATAAATCTCTTCCACCCTTTTTTATTTTCTCTTCAAGTTCCGGTACTTCCCATTTATCTCCATTTTTCTAAATAAAAACTATCTTCATATTCATAAATATTTTCTTTTTCTTTTAACAATTTTTCTACATTAGCTGTAAAAGCTCATTCATCATTAATTCTATCATTTTCTTTAGAAATTTCAACTTCTGTAACATCTTTTAATTGCTTTTTATTATTAAATAATATTTTTAACAAATTCTTTTTCTCGTATCTTCTTCTGATAAATTTTTCTTCCAACATACTTATTGTTTTTTATTATGGAATTCTTTCCATAAAAAGAACCAGGCGATAATACTTCATTAATGTTTAGTTCTTTTAATTTTACTGTTACTTCTACTACATTACTAGCAGCATATCTTATTTTTAATAATCTCAAACTCTTTTTACTTTCTATTAAATCAAAAATTTTTATTGAACACTTTTTATTTCTAAGTCAATCTCTCTCTCCAAGTCCTCATTTTTCAATTTTCTAACGTAGACAACACCATTTCAGATATATAATCTATTCCCCTTTCATGGCTTTTTGAAATTTCCGTTAAAGCTCTCCCATAATCTCTCTAGCAGCTTTTTCTATTTGTACATTGTTTTTGTTTATTTCTTGTTGTGTTAAATTACTTTTGTATCACTTCACTAATTTGCTGAAAATAATTGTACTGATGCTAACAACGACAATATAATTAATATTTTTCATAAATCTTCACTCCTCTTTATTTTTATAATAAACAATTCACCATTAGTATACCATTTTTAATTATAAAAACAAATATTTTGACAAATTATCTTATTTTTGCTATATTATTTATATACTAAAAACGGAGATGATTATATGAAAAATTTAATTTTTTATACAGGCTGTATTATCGCTTTATTGCTTCCACTTTTTCGGCAACAAAAAGTTTAGCTTCCGGAATTGCATTAATATTGGGAATTTTCCTAATTAGTTTATCTTTAATTACTGTTCCCCAAAAATACAAATAAAAATTCGTAAAAACATTAAATCTTGCCGTTATTCTCTTTGGTTTCGGCTTAAACATTTCAAGTGTAATTTCAATTGGAGTAAAGGCTTATTACAAACTGCCATTAGTTTTATCGATTATCATTTTAGCTGGATTTTTACTAGCAAGCTTATTCAAGTTAAAAAAATAAATCCTCACAACTTATAATATTTGGAACTGGAATTTGTGGAGGAAGTGCTATTGCTGCAACTGCACCTGTTATTGATGCAAACGATGAAGAAATTGCTGTTTCAACAGGGGTTGTATTTATACTTAACACTGTTGCATTATTTTTATTTTTCATTTCTTATTAAATACTTAAATCTTAACGCATCACAAGCCGGAATCTGGTCAGCTTTTAAGTATTCACGATACGAGTTCTGTTATTTCAGCTGCTGCAACTCACAGCAATGAAGCATTGAAAATTGCAACTATTATGAAACTTACTCGTACTTTATGGATAATTCCTATGGTTATTGGACTTTGTATTTTTACGAAAAGCGATAAAAATAACATTTCCAACATTTATTCTTTTACTTCATTGGTGCAACGATTATAAGTAGTACATTACATTTTACCTGCTTTTATACAAATTTCTTACATTAATTGGTAAAAATGTTACTTTCATTATCGCTTTATCTTATAGGAACTGCGTTAAATACAAATACATTAAAAATTATCAGGGAAAAATCTTTTTATTTGGAATAACTTTATGGATTGTTTCTATAATTTCTGGATTTTTAATAACAATTTATCTTTAAGACAAAAAGCTAGAATACTCTCTCGTTAAGATTTTTCTAGCTTTTTTTACATTTCTATTATTTTCTTTCTAGCTCATTTTAATTCTTCGCTTTTAGCGTCCCAATCTTCCATAATTTTCATTTCTTCTTCATCAAATTTATCAAACTGTTCTTGAATCTTCATAAGTTTTTCTAAATCATTTTCTCTTCCGGCTTTTTCATATTCAACATTCAAATTTTTCTCTTTCTATCGTTATTTTCTCTAATTGTTCTTCTAATTTTACTATATCTCTTTTTAATTTAGATATTTTTAGAAAGTTCTTTCTGCTCTTGGTAAGATAATTTTTTGCTCTGATTTCATTTCAACTGAAATTGTTTTGAATCTTATTTTTGAATTTTCAGATTCTCTTTATAATCTTCATAATTTCCTTTAAACTTAGTTAATCCATTTTCATCCAAATAATAAATTGTGTTACAAATACTATCTAAAAATGTCTATTATGCGAAACGACAAGCATTGTCCTTCAAAGTTTTTCAAGTGCATCTTCTAAAACTTCTATTGAATAAATATCTAAATGGTTAGTTGGCTCATCCAATATTAAAAAGTTTGCTTTTCTCCATATAAAGTTTCAAAATGATACTCTTACTTTTTCTCCACCACTTAGCTTGTCTATTTTTCAATACATCTTCGCCTGAGAATAAAAAATCCTCCTGCCAAATTTCTTAAAATATTCTTCTGTAATATTTAAAGAATTATTAATCTCCTGCAAAATATTATTTTTCTGGAGTTAAATCATAATGATTTTGATCATAATACCCTATTTTTACTCGTGATCCAAATTCAATCTCCCTTTATCTGCCTTTATTTTATCTACAATTATTTTTAACAAAGTTGATTTTCCAATTCCATTTTTCCAATTATTCCTACTCTTTCTCCACGGAATAATTCAAAATTTATGTTATTTAAAACTTTTTCCCATCAAATTCTTTCTCAACGCCTTTAACTTTTAAAACGTTATCTCAGTTACACTTGTTACTTCAAATTTTAATTTCATTCTTTGAGGATTAAATACCGGATCGTCCATTCTCTCAATTCTATCCAATATTTTTGACGACCTTTAGCTTGTCTTGCTTTTTATTCCAGCTCTAAATCTATCAATATATTCTTCCATATTTTTTCTTTGCTCTTTTTCATATCGTTTAATTTCCCCTTTTAAAAATCATCTCTTTTTGAATAATAAACGAAGAAAAATTTCCATCATATTTATACAATTTTTTATTTTTCTATTTCAAAAAATTCTACTACACATTATCTAAAAATACTCTATCGTGTGAAACAAGTAAAAATGCTTTATTATTTTTTTAAATATTCCTCCAACCACTCTATTGACACTAAATCTAAATGGTTTGTAGGTTCGTCCAATATTAACAAATCCGGTTCTTGTAAAAAGTAATTTAGCAAGTGAAACTCTTGTTTTTTCTCCACCACTTAAATCTTTTTATAAATAAATTATAATATTCTTCTGTAAGCTCAAGTCCTGTCAATATTTGTTTTATTTTTATATTCTATTTCATATCCATTTTTCGCTTCATAAAGCGACGATAATTCTGCTGATTTTTATTAATTCATCTAATTCTGCCCCACGGGCACTTCCTAATAACATATTTACTTTTTGTAATTCATTATATATTTTTCTTTCTTCTTCAAATACTGTCAACATTTCTTCATAAACTGTATTTTTCATCTGAAAAATTTATGTTCTTGAGATAAATAGCCTATTTTCATTGATGGATTTTTTATAATATCTCCAACTTCATTTACATTATTTTCATTTCCATCAATTCGCTCTTTATCTAAAATCATTTTAATAATCGTTGACTTACCAACACCATTTAATCCAACTAACCCAATTTTATCTCTATCTTCTATTGAAAAATTTATATCTTTTAATATATATTCTCCTGCAAATTGCTTTATATACTTTATTAAATTGAACTAAACTCACTTTAACACCTGCCTATTTTTATATTTATATTTTACCACATTAAACTATTCTATTCAAAATTATATTTTTATTGTAAAAACCAAAAAGTCTTTCCATAAAAATGTACCACCAAACTATTTTCATTTTTCTATTCAGTTTGTTGGTACATATTCTCATCTTTTTGATAAAAACTTTTTAATTTTTATTTTTCACTAATATAAGCTGAACTTAATATTAATAACGCTCTGTTATTTCAATAATTCCCATTTTCTCTTTCAAAAATAATACTGCCATCATTAATGCAAACACTGGATCTAAATAACTCAAAATTGCAACTGTTCCTGTTTTTTAATTTAGAAACTGCATCAAAGTACATAATATATGCTATTCCAGTATGTACTATCACAACAATTAATAGCATAAAAACACTATACATATTCATTGAAATATTTATAACTTTAGTTGTAAACAAAGCATGTAGTAATACAAACAATCCTGCTATAAATATTTGAATCATTGTTGATTCTGGTTGTTTAACATTTTTAATTTTTATTACATAAAATTACAAAAGAATAAAATACTCCAACTAAAAATACCGTATACAATTCCTTTTATTTGATTTAAACTTTTCCATTTCCATTTAACAATCCAGAAATTAATATAACACCAATTAAAGCTATAACTATACAAATTACTTGTTTTTATTGATATTTTTTTCTTTAAAAAAATAATGCTGACCATATTAATAAAAAAATATTGGACATAAATAATAAAGTATTGTTACTAAAAGAAACTGTTGAATATTTAAAGCCTTCAAATAAAAATATCCAATTTGACGCTATTAAAAACCTGATAACAATAAAATTTTAAAATTTTCTTTTATTGAAACTATTGAAATTTTATCTTTTAACAAAATTAAAATATAAATAAATAAGCCTCCTAAAAATACCTCTACTTGATGCAATTATTCCAGCTGATAACGGTATAAATTTAACAAAAAGTCCAACAGTTCCAAATATTAACATTGAAAACAATAAAATGTATTTGTGATCTAAATTCATTTTATTCCTCTTTCTTTAAAAACTCTACTGAGCAAAGAAGATTAATTCTCCTTTTTGACTATCTATTTGTAACCCATAAATTATTCCATTTTTATAATCTGTCCCTACTAAAAAGTTCTCCTTGCTGCATTTTATCAAGTAATTCTTCATAAATTGCATTCGCTTCTGCTTTTTTTAATTTTTGTATCTGATACTTCAATTAAATTAATTATAAAATTTTTGAATGACAAACAAATTTTCAGCATTTATTGAATTTACTTTTAAAAAAATAATCCTTTTTTACATCTATTCCAATATATTCTATCGTATAACTCGTTCTTTCATTATTAACAACTTCACTGTAATAAAAACTTTTCCCATCATAATTTAATCTTTCAAATTTTTTAATTTAATTTTATTCTTTTTAGACATTATATCAAATCTTTTCACTCACTTTTTCAAGTGGTAAATCTTTAAAAATATCTTGATTATTATATTCTTTTTCAAAGTATCTTTTATCATTTTTTCTGTTTTTAAATCACAAGATAAGATAGTCATAAATATTAATGTTATTAATAAAATTATTTTTTTATTTTATTATTTGTTTTTCATATTTTCACCTTTATATAAAAATAAAGCTACCTCATACATTTGAGATAGCTATATAAACTAATTCTTATTTTTTTCTATTTTTAGTATAAGGCATTAAAGCTATTTGTCTTGATCTTTTAATAGCTTTAGCTATTTTTTTCTTGTAGTTTTAGCATCTAATCCAGTTACTCTTGCTGGAGAGATTTTTCCTTTATCATTCATAAAAGTTTTTTAATAAATCCACATTTTTATAGTTAATATCTTCTACTTTAAATTTAACTTTTGGTCTTCTTTTTCTTCTTTTTAAAATCGTTAGACGGTTTCATTTATCTCGCACCTCCTAGTTTATTTTTAAAATGGAAAATCTTCATCTTCCATATCATTATCATCATTTACATAAAATTATTAGCTGTTTGTGCCGGTGCTCCAAAATTTGAAAGATAGATTGTCCATTATTACTATTAGCTGAATCTATAAATTCAAACTTATCTACTATAATATCAGTAGTGTAAACTTTTTGACCATCCTTATCATAACTTCCTGTTTGTATTCTCCCTTGAAGCAGTATTCTTCTACCTTTTCTTAAATATTCTGCTATCGTTTCGGCTCTTTTATCCCACGCAACACAGTTAATAAAATCTGTTTCTTCTCGATTAAACTCTCTATTTATTGCTATACTAAATCTACAGAATGCTTTTCCCACTTGGTGTGATTTTAACTCCGGATCTCTAGTTAATCTTCCTAGCAATGTTACTTGATTCATAATAATTCCCCCTATATCTTATTTTTATTTTTATAACCTCGGCTATACCCTTATTATTTTTATTAATCATTTTTAACAATCATATATTTTTAAAATTGTTTCAGTAATATTTAATTTTGTTTCAACTTCTACTAATTTAGTTCCTTCAATTTGGAATGTTGTTAATACATAGTATCCATTTTTCTTTCTTTTGAATTGGATAAGCTAATTTTTCTATCTCCCCAAATTTCAGTTTTTAACTTCAGTTGCTCCTGCTTTAGTTAAAGTTGCTTCTACTAATTCAACATTTGCTTTCTTCTTCAGTTAACTGAGTTGAAAGAATAAACATAATTTCGTAATTTTTCATTTTTCTATCTCCTTTCCTCTGGCTTTTCATAGCCCTATTCATCTAAAAATAGAGCAGGCTTTATTTATTTTATCAAATTTTTAATATAAATTGCAATACCAAAGATTCTATTTTTATTTTTTACAAAAATGTACTTCTAAAAAGAACATGTACCAACAAACTGGACAGAAAAATGAAAAACAGTTTGGAGGTACATTTTTTATGGGAAGAAAAAGTAACTCACATTAGAAGAAAGAATTTCTATGTGTAAAGACTATCTAGAAATGGGATTGAGTCGTAAAGATCTTTTTATTAAATATGGGAGTATCTAAGTCTGGATTTTATCAATATATTAATAGGTTTAGAATACATGGTATCGAAGGGTTAAAAGAAGTAGAATCATAGAAATAGAGCATATACAAAAAGAATTTAAAACTAAGGTTATTAATGAAATTTTTTTGAAGGTAGTTCTATAGATGAATTATCTACAAAGTAGTTTACTGCCCTAATACTATTGTAATAAATTGGATTAAACAGTATAATAAAGGTATAATAAATGATTACATACCTAGAGGTGAAATATACTATGAGATGTCCTAAATTAAGTAAAAGATAAGAAAATGGCTATTGCTAAAGAATGTATTGAGAATGGAAGAAATTACAAAAAGAAACTTGTATTAAGTATGGTATTAAATATTCTAATCTATACTCATGGGTTTCTAAATATCAAGATAAGATAGTGAAGTCATCAGATTATTCAGAAGAAGATAAATATAAGATATTGTATGAGTTATCACTACAAGAAAAATAAGATGTTGAAAGCAGAATTAGAGATTTTACGAAGAGATATTAGAATTTCTAGAAAAAGAAGAATAATATATGCTAAATATTTAACTGTAGATACTTTAAAGAATAAGTATAGTGTTAAATATTTATGTGAAGTATTAGAATTAAATGAGATCATCTTACTATGATTATTTAAACAGAAATAATGAAAATTAATAAAGAAGAATTAGAATTAATAAATTTAATAAAAACAATAGATAAAGAAGTTAAGTCTACATATGGTAGAAAGAGAATGAGTATAGAAGTTTTTAAAAGATGTGGTATAAAAATATAACGAAAAGAAAATTAGAAGAATAATGATAGAAGAAGATATAGTTTGTGTAATAAGAGTTAAAAGAAAAGATTTAAAAATCAAGTAATGAGTATTTTTAGAGATAATGTGCTTAATAAGATTTTTAGTACTACTAAAGATAATCAAAAATGGTCTACTGATATTACAGAGATAAATACTGGAGAAGGTAAACTATACATTAGTGGTGTAATTGATATTAATTCAAAAGATGTTAATAAGTTATGAAATAGGTAATCACAATAATAATGAATTAGTTATAAAAACATTTAAAGATATAAACATTAATGATGTTGATATATTACAAAGTGATAGAGGTTTTCAGTATACATCATATATGTTCAAAAATATGACAAAAGATATTACACATAGCATGTCAAGACCGGGACATTGTCCTGATAATTCTCCTATAGAGTCATTTTTGGGGTATTTTTAAAATCAGAATGTTATTACAATAAATTAAATAAAGATAAGTTTAGAACCAAAGAAGAAGCAATTAAAACAATTAAAGAATATATAGAATTTTACAATAAAGTTAGAGTAAATTTAAAAGGAACTACACCTTATCAAATAAGATATAATTCCTTAAATTATTAATTTTAAATTTCGTGTCCAGTTTGTTGGTACATGTTCTAAACTTAATCTTATTTTTACTTAGTTTATTGGTACATTTTTATAAATATTTTTTTATTTAAAAATCCATTATTTTTCATTTAATAATTTAAACCATTCTCCAGATTTTTATTTTTCTTTCTTGAGTATTTATATCTAATTCTATTAGACCATATCTATTTTTATAAGCATTTTAGCCAAGACCAACAATCTATTGTAGTCCAAACTAAATACCCAAAACAATTAGAACCTGCTTCTATTCCTTTATGTAACTCTGTTAAATGTTCTTTAAAGAAGTCTATTCTATAATTATCTTGAATTTGTCCATTTTCTTTATATTTTTCTTCTCCTTCTACACCCATACCATTTTCAGAAACAAACCAAAGGAATATTTCCATAATTATCTCTTATATTCAATGCTATATCATATAATCCTTGAGGATAAATTTCCCATCCTCTATGAGGATTCATACGACGACCAGGGCATAACATAATAATCATAATAATACTCAGGCATAAATGGAGCTTCAGAATTAGGGAAGTGATGCTCTTGCTGCAACTCTAATAGGTTGATAATAATTCACCCCCAATATATCTACCGTATTTTCTTTTTATAGTTTGCAATTCATCTTCTGTATATTCTGGCATTAAATCATGTTTTTTATAATCTCCACCAATTCTTTATCATAACTCCCCTTAACAGCTGGATCTAAAAAGATTTATTTGCAAAAAGTTCTGCTATTCTTGCAGCTTTCAAATCTGCAGGATTTTTGTGATCTAGGATATGCAGGTGTTAAATTTAATATTATTCCTATTTTTTTCCATCTTTTTACTATACCTTTAAATTCTTTTTATAGCTTCAGCAGATGACAAAAGCAAGATTATACCCTACTTGAACGGCTTTTTAGGATCTACTTCCATAGGATAATGATATTGTTTTTAAATATCCACACTCAACTGTTACTATAGGTTCATTAAATGTAAACCAATATTTAACTATATCTCCAAATAATTCAAAACATTTTTAGCATATTCTTTATATGCTTTAACAACTTCCTTACTTTCAAAAACCACCAAATTTTTTTCTTGAAGAACAAGAGGAGTGTCAAAATGAGATAAATTAACCATAACCTCAATTCCTTCTTCTTTCAAAGCTTCAAAAATATGATCTATAAAACTCATAAGCTTTGGAATTTACTTCACCTGTTCCATCAGGTATTAATCTTGACCAAGAAATTGAAGTTCTAAAAGCATTATGACCTGTTTTTTCAACAATTTTATATCTTCTAAATATCTTTTATACATAGTGGTTGTATTTTCTAGGCCCTATATTGTTATGAAACTTATATGGTTCCAACTCATAAAGTTTATCCCAAACAGTTAAACTTTTTACCATCTCCGATACTCTTCCTTCACTTTGTTCAGCACTTATTGAACTTCCCCATAAAAAACCTTCCGGAAATTTAATCATAAATACACCTTCCTTATATCTTTCTATTTGATTTAATATATTCTTCTATTTGTTTCAATACTCTTTTTCTTTTTCTTTAAAAAATACGACATCAAAATTCAACTATCATATTATTATATTTATTCCAAAAAGAATCTGTATAATATTCTTCAATATATTCAACTTCTATATTTTCATCATCTATATCTTTTATTAAATATTTAACAACATTTTTCTCCGAGAGAAGTTTTTATACAATAAAGAATATACCTTTATTTTCTTCAAGATTTATTAATTCAACACTACTTTCTACCTTTTGAGAAAATTCTAGACCTTAATTCTTTTTAAATTTCATTCCTTTTTCTAATTTTTTTATATTCAACTCTTTTTAAATTATCTAGTAACAAATTATAAAACTCTTTACTAGAAACATTTAATTTTTATTTTTAATTTCATTTTTCTCCTAGACATTATAAATCCCCCAACAATTAAAAAGCTCCCATTATTAAATTTATAGGTTTGTAATTATAGGGATATGTAGCTATTGATACAATTCCCTAAAGTTATTAAAAAAATATGACCAAGATTTCATAAATTTCCCTCCTTTTTAAAAATGGGGATAAGCCCCATTTTTATTTATCTTTACTCTATTAGCTAATATTACAAACGGTGTGTAAATAATAAAGGCTACTAAAACATTAAATAATGAAACTAATGCCGCCATTATTGATCCACCTGTTGCAAAGAATGCATATAATCCTGGAGGTATACCCAAGGAACTACAACATAAACTGGAGGAACTATTCCAAGTTTTGTAGCTACATAGGCAATTATTGCCCCCTAAAGTTGGTGCTAATAAGAATGGTATTATATATATGGATTTAATACTATTGGTAATCCAAATATTATTGGCTCATTAATGTTAAACACTCCATAGGAGTTCCAAGTTTAGCTATCGCTCTGTATTCTTCTCTCTTAGAGAATAACATTATAGCAATTACTAAAGCTATACTTATTCCTGAACCACCCATTTGTAGATAAGCATCAAAAGATCCTCTTGTCCATATATATGGTAGCATCTATAGTACCACCTTTTAGCTATATGATCAGCATTTGCAAGTAAAGCTGGTTGATATACCCTCTAAAAATCCATTCCCTAATACATTGTGTCCATGTAATCCAAAAGAACCAGAATAATTGTATTAAGAAAGATATAAGAATTACAGAGAATATCCCTTGTGATAATCCAAGTAATGGAGTTTGTATATACATAGATATTAAATCATTTAACGATGATCCTGTAGTTTTAGTTATAACAAACGATAAAAACAGAACACACATATACAGCTACTATACACTGGAATTAATGAAGTAAATGCTTTATTTACTGCAGGTGGAACTGAATCTGGTAATTTAATTGTTATATTTTTCAACATTAAGTTACAGAAAATTAATGTTGAAATAAATCCTATTATCATCGCAGCAAATAATCCTGTTGCACCTAAATAATTAACATTTATATATCCCCATTGATCAACAGGAACCATAGTACCATTAACATCTAAATCAAATTTAGCACTTTGTGGTAAAAATGATATAAATGAACCAAGAGCAAACTAAAGCTCCAGCTAAAGGATTAACCTTATAGCTAGTTGATAAGTTATACCCTAAAGCAACAATAAAAACTAAAGATAAGATAGCAAGTGATGCAAACCATACAACTCCATTTATTTGTATAAGTGGTTGCATTGCTTCAACAAACCCTGTCATTCCTGCATTAGTTGGTAAACTCTAAAAATACATTTAATAATACTGCTACTGATCCTACCATAGTTATAGGTAATATAGAGATAAACGAATCTCTAACCGCTACTAAATGTTTTTTTCGGCAGATATTTTTTTGTGCCACTGGAACAAATTTCTGTTCCATCCAATTCATAAATCCATTCATTTTGTTTTCTCCTTATATATATTTTTATAATATTTCTAAAACGCTATTTAATACTTTTTCACCATTCATGAATCCATAGTCCATCATGTTTATAACACTAACAGGAGTATCTCCGAACATTTCTTTCATAGCTCCTTCAAGATATTTAACTTGTGACTAAAGTAAAAAGTATATCAATTTCTACCAACATATTCATTAGCTTGAGCTCAGGTATAGCTTTTTATTTCTGTTTCTATCCCTTTAGTTTCAGCTGATTTTTCATTTTTCAACTAAAAAAACTTGTTGACATACCCGCACAACATACAAGTAAAATTTTTAACATAATTCTCACCTCGTTTCTATAATTCAATTTTAAATTTAGTATATCGATATAGCCTACTAAGAATAATTATCTTATTTCAACTCCACCTACTATGTTTATATTTTCTAAATTTATTTTTTATATTTCTTCTAATTTAGATAATCTTTCATATATACTAATCATTTCTTTAGCATTATCTTTAGCCATTAATGCCATAGTTAAATGATCTTGTGCATGTACCATAATTAAATTTACAACTATTTTTCTTCTTCCCCCGTTTCTTTAACTATTAATTCTGTCTGTTTTTATGTGCTTCAAGATAAAAAGTATTCGCTTCTTCAAGTGATTGCTTACACTTTTCAAATTCTCCTTCTCTTGCAAACTTTACAGCTTCCATAGATGCCGATCTTGACATTCCAGAATTAGCAATTATTTGCATCGCAAATTCACTAATTCTTCATAATTCATTATACTTCCTCCAATTCTTTTAATATGTTTATATAATTTTTCATAAATAGGATTTTTAATATTTTATCTATTAGTTTTTTATCATTAACAACTTTTTGTAAGTAATTTATATATCTTTTTCATTTTCACCATTAGAATTATTTATTAGCATAAATAACACTATTTGAACCTCATTATTTATCCATTTAATGCTTTTATCTAATAAACAAACTGCTATCTTATTAATATTAGGTATAACATGTATAGGATGTGGTATTGCTACATTTTCACTAATTTCTGTCATTCCTAATTTTTCTCTTTCAATAATTAAAGATTCTAAATCATCGTCTAATTTAATATATTCTTTAAATTTATTTGATATAAAAGCTTTATTAAATCTTTTTATTTATTTTTCTTTAAAATGGAAAAAAATAAGTCTTTATCAAAAATACTGTTTATATATTCTTTATTATCATCTAATATTTTCTTTATATCTTCTAAATCATCAGAATTTAAGAAATACTTTATTTTTATATACAGGTTTATTTATATTTAATTTGATCATCAACCAAACTAAATACTATATCTATTTCATCTAAATTTATATATTTTAAATCACTTAATCCACAAGAATTTATTTCATTCAAATATTCAGAAAAGGAATTTTTAAATGTATATGTTAAAAATTTAGAAATACCTCTTCCACTAGGACATATTAACAATATATTTTTCTTTTCTATTTCTCTTATTAATTTCCTTTGCACATGATAGTATTACTGCAATATATCCAACTTCATCTTCACTTAATTCTTTTGAATATTTTTCACCTATTCTATTACATACATATTGTGATAAGTTATACTCAAATGGTATATTTTTCTTAATATCATCTATCAATGGATTTTGAGTTTTTATACCAAATCTAAGCCTTATAACTAAAAGCTATTAAATGTGTATATAGATTTTTATAAAGCATTTCATCATTACTTAAATCTATCTTAAATGTAACATTTATATAAAAGAAAATATCTTCTATTAATTTTTGTATATCTTTAACATCTAAGTTTTTATACTTGAATAAGTCATAGTTTCAGTTGTCATAAATCTTATAGTTAAATAATCTATATCTGTTTCAAACATATCTAAATTAAATATATTTTTAAGATCATTTATACAAGCCTTTATTTCCTCTTTTTACTTTAAATAACTCATCTTCATTTTCTATAATATCTTCTATTAAAAATTTTTATTCATTCTATTTTAAAGTAACATAAAAATGATATTGCTAAATTTTGAAGTGATATATCTGAAATTTTTATATTTTTATCTCTAAAATTAAGACTACTATTTTCAGCTATTTCTACTATTTTTAATTTAATATCATCTTCTATATCATTTTTCGTTCAATCTTTTTCTAATATGTCTATATGAAAATTACGCATATTAATCTCATCACCTTGTAATCTAATACCATAATAAGGTTTTCTATCAAGAGTTAAATTGTAATTTTCTAATAATTCTTCCACTTTTTAAATCTTGTGATAAAGTTTTTGAACCAATATATATTTTCTTCACTAACATCAAATAGTTTAATATAGCCACCATCATATATTAGTTTTATTAATTAAATACATTACTCTATCATTTGCACTATTTGGCATTTTTACTTCATTATGAAATAATTCATTTTCAGAAATATTATTATCTTTTAATAAATACCCAAATCTTGGTTTAGATTCTATTTCAACATTCTTTTTAATTAATATTTCTGATAATATCTTTATATTTTTCTACATGTTCTATCAGATATATTTAAAATATCAGCCAATTCTAAAGATGTGTGATATTTACCATCTTTTTAATATTCTAAAAATTCTAACAACTACATTCTCCATTGTATACTCCTTAATATAAAAATACCTTGAAAAACTTTTTCAACAACTACTTTTTCCACATATATACGGAAAGATTCTTCCTTTAAAAATTTTTTATTCATGTTATAGTAATTAAACTACAACATTTTTATACTTTATTTTCAAATTTTCTAATATTTGATTTATTATTTTAATTAATCATTTGGAAAAATGATGGAACAATAAAAGCCACCCTGTATGTCCGTTATTTTTGAATTAGAAATCAATTTACCATCTTCATTATTTGAATTATTATTTGTACTATCTTCATAATCTCTTTCTTCAAAATCTGTTGCTATTAACGAAACTTTTATCGTATCTTGTATTTCCGGATCAATAATAATTCCCCAAATTAAACTTGCATTAATATTTTCTGCTTTTTAGATACGATTTCAGAAACTTCTTATTTCATGCAATCCTACATTTTTCCCAGCAGTTATATTTAATAATATTTTTCTTGCACCTTCTATTGATTTTTCTAATAAAGGACTGTTCAACGCTAATTCTGTCGCCGTTTTAGCTCTATTATCTCCACTTGCTTCTCCAAATCCTAACATTGCAATTCCTGAATCTTGCATAACCGCTTTTTACATCAGCAAAATCTAAGTTTACAAATCCTTGTTTTGTAATTAAATCTGAAATACCTTTTATTCCAACTCTTAAAAACTCCATTTGCTTCTTTAAATGCATTCATTAATGTTATACTAATATTAGGTAAATCAAATAATCTGTCATTTGGTATTGTTATCAAAAGTATCTACATGTAAATTTTCAATACCTATCTCTGCATTATCAAAGTACGCTTCAAAAATCAAACGGTTTTTGTAACAACAGCAACTGTTAAAATCCCCATTTCTCTAGCTATTTCAGCTACTACCGGTGCAGCTCCAGTACCAGTTCCTCCACCCATTCCAGCTGTTATAAATAACATATCTGTTCCTTGTAAAAACCTCTTTTATTCTTTCTTCAGATTCTTTAGCCGCAATTTTTCCTTTTTCCGGATCTGCCCCTGCTCCTGTTCCTTTTCCTAACATTACTCTTGTTTCTGTATGATCTATCCAAATCTTGTTTGTCGGTATTTATCGCAATAAATTCAACATCAGTTATATCTCCTTCCGACATCATATCATTGATAGCATTTCCACCAGCTCCACCAACACCTACTACTTTTTAACTTTGCCATATTACTTCCATTATTATTATAATCCATTTTTCTCCTCCAACTTCTATCTTACCGTTATATCTTTTAAATCTTATATCTATATTATTTATTGTTTGTCTATTTTTAATTTTTTCATACAATTTCATTACTTCATTATATCTTTCAGTGTCGACAGATGTGTCTGTCACTACTACAATTCCATTTAATAATATCAATCTATATTCATTATCTACTTGTTTTATTTCTGATATTACATTATACAACTCTTTACTTTCGATTTTTGACAAAAATTATTTTTCAAGTCTTTTTGAGTATTATCATCATTATATGTCACTATGGGTATATTTTTCTCCAAGAGTTTCAGACATTAACCCAAACAAATTCAATTCTTTATCTGCCAAAAATATTTGATTCCCTTTTTTACATAAACATAAGGCTTTCGTTCTTCTATATTAACAAATATTTTACTTGGATAACTCTTTTTATTTCAACTTTTTCTATTCTTATATCATAACATCTTTTTCTATTTCAGAAAAAATTAATAAAAAGCAATATTTTTGTTCTTTTAAATTATTAATTTTTATCTATTATATCTAATTTTAAAGAAACATTATTACCAGTTATTTCAATATCTTAAAATAATCTGTCCTTATAAATTTTTCTAATGCCCATAATGTTCCTGTTATCATTAATAGGACTAATATAGTTCCCATAAGTTTTTGCATAAACTTTCTCCACTTTATTATACACTATTTTATTCAATATTAGATTTAGTTTTTCAAAGATTTTTATAATTTTTTATTTTTTACCTCTTAAAATTATAATTTCTGTATCTAATTGAACATCAAATTTTTCTTTTTACAACTTTTTATATGCTCTATTAAAGCTAAAACATCTTCAAATTTTGCATTTCCCATATTTGTTAAAAATTAGGATGTTTTTGGTGAAACCATTATATCTCCAATTCTATACTCCTTTTAAGATCTGCATCTGAAATTAATTGTGCAGCAAATGTTCCCTCTGGATTTTTAAATGTACTTCCTAAATTAGGTAAATCTAAAGGATGTTTTTACTTTTCTTTGTGCATATTTATCCATTGCACATTCTTTATCAAATCCTTTTTCCAAATTTGAACAATGTTGAAATTACAATCCATTTATTTTGCTTAATTTCAGTTGTTCTATATTTAAAAATTAAATCTGATTTTTATAAGTAACTATTTCTCCGTCTGTTTTACACACTTCTACTTCTCTATACAATCAAAAATCTCAGTTCCATAAGCTCCACCATTCATATTGACAAGTCCTCCAACTGAACCTGATTCCCGCTATATTTTCCAATCCTGAATAGTCTTTTTCTTCCATATATTTAATTAAATCATCTAAATCTAATCCAGATTCCACTCTAACCAAATCATATTCATCCGTTTTTTTCTTCAACTGTTATATTTTTAATTCTTTTAAAGAAACAAAACTTATATCCAATTTCCCATCATCTATCAAAGTATTTGTCCCATTTCCTATTAAAAATATATTTTCTCTTGTATCTATTATTTCTTTTTAATTCCTCTCAATAAAAATTAATTCTTTTGCAATCCCTCCTATTTTCATATTAGAATAATTTTTCATCTCTATATTTTCAAATATTTTCATTTTTCTCCTATTTTTATCTATTTCAATTTTTTTCTTTTATTTCATGTGCAAGTTTTGACACACTTCCTGCACCCATAAATATATAAGTTTTTCCTGTTTTATCATTATTTCTTACAATTTTTTTCTATTTCATCATTATTGCACACTTGTACAGTTTTTCCAGCTTTTTGAAATCTCTTCAGCTAATTTTTCTGAAGATACATCGTAAGTATTCTCTTCTCCAGCTCCATAAATTGGCATTAAAATTAACTCATCTACATTACTTAATGCTTCTGAAAAATCATCAAAGAAGAATTTTGTTCTTACTAAATCTATGTGGTTGAAAAATTACAACAACCTCTCCTTTTTCTGTTTCTTTTTGCTGCTTCAATTGTGACTTTAATTTCTGTTGGATGATGTGCATAGTCATCTATTATTCTAATTTCTTTATCATAGATTACTTGATATCTTCTATTTGCACCTTTTAAAGTTTTTAGTTTTTCTTTTAACTATTTCCAAGTTACATCCTGCCTCATCTGCCAAAATAAATCACCGGCAATGAATTTGAAACATTATGCAATCCAGAATTGATAATGTGAATGTCCCTAAATTTTTACCATTTTTATAACATCATAAGTTGTGCATCCTTCTTTCACAGTTATATTTGTTGCAAAAATATGTACATTTTCTTTTCTCAATACTATACCAAACCACTTTTTGTTTTTTATATTTAATGTGCTTATTTCTGCACAATCTTTACACAATATAGCCAATTTTTTTCTGTACTATCAATAAATTTTTCAAATGATTTTTATATTTTCATAACTTCCATGATGTTCCAAATGATCTGGTTCTACATTTGTAACTACTGAATATTTAGGCTTTTATGTATAAAAATGAATTATCACTTTCATCAGCTTCTGCAATAAAATAATCTGAATTTCCAACTTTACTATTACTTTGAATTTCAGGAATTATTCCTCCTACAACTATAAAAGGATCTTTTTCTAAAAATGCAACACTCATCATTGAACTTGTCGTAGTTTTTTCCCATGAGTTCCCGCCACTGCAATTCCTTCATAATCATTCATTATTTCTGCTAAAAGCTGTCCTCTTCTAATCATTTTTATATTATTTTCTAAAACATATCTATACTCTGGATTAGATTTTTATTGCTGTTGAATAAACAAACAAATCAATCCCTTTATCTTTTAACATTTTTCTTCTACTTGACCTATATAAACTTTTTATTCCCATCGCTTCCATATCTGCTGTGATAGGTTTTTCTTTCTATATCTGATCCTGCTACATTATATCCTTCTTTAACCAAAATTTTAGCAAGTCCACTCATTCCAATTCCATTTATTCCGCTAAAAATAAACATTTTTACATTTTCAGCATATTCGCTTCCATCGTTATAACCTCATTTTCTATCTTTTTCAAAATTTATATACTCGTCATTTTATTTTACCATCATTTAGATTCAAATTATTTTTGAATTTTTGACTTTTTATATTTGCATTTCTTTAATAATAATATCGCTTGCATTACCTTTATTTAAACCTCTTATATTATTTTTCATAAATTCTAACATATCTTTTTGATTTTAATAAAAGTTAATGCTTCATTTATTGCTTCTTCAACTTCTTCATTTGAATATATTTTAGCTGCATTTACATATTCTAAAACATCTGCATTTTCTTTTTGACCTACATAATCATATGGAATTAAAATTGCTGGTTTTTCTAATTGTATTAACTCAGAAATTGTTGATGCTCCAGCACGACAAATTACAATATCTGATGCAGACATTATATCTGCTGCATTGTCAAAATAAAGGCTCTATCACATTATTTCCTTTTTCTTATTTTTGCTATCGTATCTGTATAATTATTTTTACCTGTCGCCCAAAAAAACTTTAATTTTTCATCTTTTTATTATTTCATTCCATTTTTAATTAATACCTCACTTTATATTTTTGCTCTAAACTTCCCCTATTATCATTATCACTTTTTCATCTTCTTTTTATTCCTAATAAATCTCTTTTCATTTCTTTTTCTTTCATAAAAATTCTTTTTCTTAACGGATTCCCAGTTACAACAAATTTATTTTTTATATTTTTCATTTATGGAATTTAACGTATTTTCAAATGCGATAAACACTTTTTTTAGCTTTTTATAAAAATATTTATTTGCCATTCCCATTGTACAATTTTGTTCTTGTAAATAATAAGGAATTTTTAAAATTATTGCCGCAATTAATACTGGTAAAGTTATATAATTTCCAAATCAATCACCTCTGTTGGTTTTTCTTCTTTCAATATTTTTACAGCTTTTATTTATTGCAAATAACATTTTAACAACTGAAATCGGTGTCTTTAACGGTATTACATCTAACCCTATAAATCTAAATCCCTCAGCTGGAACTAAATCTTTTTCCATTCTATGTTCTGTTCCTATAAATAATATTTCTGTATTATTATTTTTCTCTTTTATTTTTAGCAATTGACAAAGCAGGATATATATGTCCACCCGTTCCACCTGTCGTAAATATTATTTTTCATACCTATCTCCATCCTATTCATTTATCTCTTCTTCTTTATATATTGATTTTATTATATTATATACTATTCCTAACGAAGCCATAACAACTAAAGTGGTACTTCCTCCATAACTTAACAATGGTAGTGTTATCCCTGTTGCTGGAATTAATTTTAGAAATTTATATAAATATGACCTAATACTTGTGTAGCTAACATTGTAAAAATTCCAATTAATATCATTTTTACCATATATATCTTTTTATTTTTAATATTGCTTTTAAAAATCACAATCTAATAATACTAAATAAAGTAAAATTAAAAACATTGTCCCTATAAATCCATACTCTTCAGCATATCCTGAAAAAAATATAATCTGTATGTATTTCCGGTATATAAAAATATTTTTGAAGCCCTCTTCCATATGATTTTCCAAAAACTTCTCCACTTCCTATCGCTATAAGAGCTTGATTTATTTGAAATTCATCATCTTTTGATCCTTTTCCCAACAAAAAGTAATAATTCTTTGTAATCTATAAGGTTCTTTTAATACAAATATAATAGCTGCTGTTGATAAAACCCCTAATATTACAGACATATATTTCCAACTGACACCTATTACAAATAAAATCGTTAAAAATATTATTATTATTTGTAATGTACTACTAAATGATTTTTTTCTAATATTATTAATATTATATAAAACAAAGTTAATATAGAAGCTGTACTTACCATATATATTTTTTCTCTGTTTGTTTTCTATAATTTGCAATCAATCCTGATAAAAATAATATTAAACTTAATTTAACAAATTCCGAAGGTTGAATACTTACCAGTCCTATCTTTATCCATCTTATAGCACCTTTTACTTTTTACTCCCGTTATTAAAACCATTACCAATAATAATATTCCAATGAAAAAAATACAACGGTTCCTTTCCTCTATATTTTTTTATAATCAATTTTGAAGTAACAAAAATGAAATAAACCCTAACACAACCCATACTAATTGTAAAAGTAAGTAATAATAACCTTTATCCATATTTCTTTGTCCAATTGGATAACTGACACTTGCTAAAGTTGATATCCCTATCGCAACTAATATTGATACCGTTATTAAAAATATTGTCCCTAACCATTTTTTTCATTTTTTTCAATTTAATTCTCTCCTAATATTATTTATTTTTATTATATCTAAAACTAATTTTTAAAAGTATTTCCTCTATGTTCAAAAATTTTTAAATTGACACCAGCTAGATGTCGCTGGAGATAATAATATCGTTTTTATCTTCAGTAAAATCCTCTTTCTCTTGTAAATACTTTATTACATTTTCTAAAGTTTCAAGATTTTTATAATTTTTATATCCAATTTTTCCATATCATTTATTAAAATTGAAGCGTTTACTCCTATTAAATAAACAAATGACACTTTTTTTCTTTAATACCAATTCCTTATTAGAAACTTTTTTATCATCGCCACCTAATATTAATATAATTTTATTTTCAAAAAGAGTCAATAGCTTTTTAATGTTGATTCCACATTCGTCCCTTTCGAATCATTTATAAATGCTGTATTATCTTTCACATAAAAGTTTTTCAAGTCTATGTTCTAACGCCTTTGTTGTTTTTTTAGAAATTCAGCTATTTTCTCATTTTTCAATTTCTAATATTTTTTTCCAACCGAAATCGTAAATAACATATTTTTCTAAATTATGAGTTCCTTTTAAAGCTAAATCTTTTACATCTATTATTTTTCAGCTATATTTTCTATAATTTCATTTGTTGTTTCTATCGTATTTTCTAAATTTTTCATCACAAAAAATACATCCATTATCTACAAACACATTTCCTTTTTTTCTTTTTTTACTCAAATATATTTTTACCTTTTTATTTTTCTTTTAACTTTTTCATTTTCATACAAATTTAAAAATTCTTTATCATCAAGATTTATTAATGCAAAATCTTTTTCACTTTGTTTTTCAAATATATTAAATTTTTGTTATATAATATTCTTCAACATTTTTTTATATCTCGCTAAATGATCTGGCGTTAAATTTATAATTCCAGCTATATTTGAATGTATTTGTGGATTATTTTTCTAGTTGATAGCTACTAAGCTCTAACACAACATATTCCAACTCTTCCTCATCTGCCACTAATTTTGCAAAAGAAAATCCTGCATTTCCTGCTAATTTTACTTTTTTCCCGCAAATTCTAATAATTCAAATATTTTTGTTGCTGTTGTTGTTTTTTCCATTTGTTCCTGTTATAGAAAATTATTTTTATTGATTTATTCATATATTTATACGCTAAATCAATCTCCGATATTATTTTTATTCCTTTTTCTTTAGCCACTTTCAATAACTCAACTTGCCAAGAAATACCCGGACTTTTTCACTATAAATTCTATATCTTCATTATTTAAAATTTTAATTCCTTCTTTTGATGAAATTCAATTTTATCATCAACTAAATAAACATCAAATCCATTTTTTTCAAGTAATTGTTTAGCTCCAATTCCACTCAATCCAGCTCCAAACACTATAACTTTTCTCATTTTTTCTTCCTCTTTTTATCTATCTTAATTTTAGTAACACAAATGATAATAAACAAGTCATTATTGTTAATATCCAAAATCTAATCGTAACTTTTTGTTTCAGGAATATTTAACATCTCAAAGTGATGATGAATTGGTGCCATTTTTAAATACTCTTTTACCAAATGTTTTTAAAATGCCAAACTTGTATCATTACTGACAATGCCTCCATTATAAATACAAATCCTGCTATTGGCAATATTAATTCTTGTTTTAAAAATATTACTATAATTCCTAAAAATTCCACCTAATGTTAAAGACCCTGTATCTCCCATAAATACTTGAGCTGGATAAAAAAATTAAACCATAAAAAAATCCTGTTAATGCTCCAATTACAGAAGCTAAATATACTGCTATTTCAGCTGAATCTTCACATAAAAATAAATTCAAATATTTAGCATACTCATAATGTCCTGTTAAATATGTTATTATCAACAATGTTATACTTACAATAATTATATATTCACTCACAAGTCCATCTAGTCCATCTGTTAAATTTACGGCATTTGATGAGCCAATTATTACGAAAGCCATAAACACAAAAATAATACTGGTGTTATATATAAATACGAATTTTTAATAATAGGATTAACAATTGAAAAAAATCTATTGTAGAATTTATAATTCCATATTTATTAATAAAATAAAATGTCAATGCCGTTATAATTAATTGCCCTACAATTTTTCTTTCCTGATAACCCACTTTTTATGTTTCGTTAATTTTTAAATAATCATCATAAAATCCTATTGAAGTAAATAATACCGTTATTATACTTAAAAATATTATAAATTTATTTGTAAAATTACCTGCAACCAATGTTGAAAAATAGTATTGCTCCAATTATTAAAAGTCCTCCCATTGTAGGTGTCCCTGATTTACTCCAATGCGATTTTTGATCTTCTTCTCTGGCAGTATCTCCATATTTTTCTTTTTAAGCCAAGCAATAAATGACTTCCCAAAATACTAACATAAATAAAAATGCTATAACAAAAAGCTATTGATCCTCTAATTAATATTGATTTAAAAACTCTCAATACTCCCCATTGATTTATAAATAATTGTTGTAATAAATATAACATTTTTCTAAAACACCTCACTTTTTACTCTTAAATTTATTTTATTATTTCTTCTAACTTAATTCCTCTTGAAGCTTTTAACCAATATAACTTTTTTATTATTACTTTCATTTATTTTTATCAATAATATCTTGTTTATTTTTCAAAATAAATTATCTCTTTTGTTTAATTCCATCAATTTCTTTTTTTGCTCTAATAATTTTTATATAATGCTTCCATTCTATTTCCAAATAGATATACTTTATTTATTTGAGCTTTCTGTATATCATTTAACAATTTCTCGTGATATTCTATCTCTTTTCCCCAAGTTCAAGCATATCACCTAAAACTATAATTTTTTCAATATCATTGAATATTTTTTGAGAATGTTTCCAAAGATTTTTTCATTGATGATGGACTTGCATTATACGCATCATTTATATAAGTTTTATTTTTCAATTTCTACTTTTTGAAATCTCATATCTGTAAGTTTTATATTTTTAACGCATTTTCAATATAAGTATCTTCTAACCCGAACTGTTTTTCCCCACAGCTATCGCTAAAGCACTTCATTTAAAATATTATGTTCACCCAATAAATTTGTTTCATAATTTTTATCAATAATTTTAAAATCTTTCTCTTCAAAATATTTTTAAATTAAATATCGATTTAATTTCATTAAATTTAACAATTTCATAATAAAAAAATTCAAAGTATTTTTCCATAATTTTTATCATATTCAATACTTTTTATAGTTTTTATTTCCTTTTCTGCATTATTCACTACTTTTTTTCTATACCGTTTAAATATTCATCGTCCCCATTTATAATTACTGCTTCTTTTGTATACGGTAAAAATTTCTGTTTTTGCTTTTAAAAACATTCTCTTTAGTTTTTCAAAAATTCTAAATGTGATTCTCCAATATTAGTTATAATACTCACATTTGGTTCTGCAATTTCAGCTAATAACTTTATTTCTCCAAAATCACTCATTCCCATTTCTAAAATCATAAAATCATCATCTTTTTCAGCTCTTAATAGTGTAAACGGTAATCCAATATGATTATTGTAATTACCTTCTGTTTTTACTTTATATTTTTTTACTTAATAAATGATAAATTATATCTTTTACAGTTGTTTTTTTCCATTACTTCCTGTTATTCCAATTATTTTTTTAAATTCAATGCTTCACGCCATTTTTGCAAATTTCTGCAAAAAGTACACTGTCGTTCACTAAAAATATTATTTTTAAATTTCTCCTCAATAATAACATTTTTATTATCATAAACGACATAAGCGCCTTTTTCTAATGCCTCATTAACAAAAATTATTTCCCCTCTTATTGCTACAAATAAATCTTTATTCCTTATTTCTTTTGAATTCATTACAATTCTACTTATCTCTATTTTTCTATATTCATTTTTATTACTCTCTAATCCTAATACTTCATAAAATACTTTTGTTTTTCATAATATAATTTCTCCATTTTATACTTTACCCCAATTTAAGATTATATCATTTGATATAATTTTCAATAAAAATCTAGTTTTTCAAATTTTTGTAAATTGTAACTCAAAGTATCATATTTTTATAAAATATATTTTTACTTTTTCCATATACTTCATTTTGAGCTTTTTCTACCAAATAATTTTCTAAGATAATTGTTCATCCAATATTCTATTTCTTTTTATTACTTCTTCTGTTATATCCCCCATATCCACTCTTTTTAGATATATGGCATTTTATTAATTTATTATTCTTTTTCATTACTTCCTCTTTCGCCGAACAATAACTATGAGTATAAAAAGACTTTATTCCTCTTTCCTCTATACTTCTTATACTTTTTAGATTTCATCAATTTATCTTTTTTTATTGAGTTTTTATATCGATACCAACTTATGATTTTTCCCTATCTTTAATTCACCTTTGTTTTTCATTTTTGTTTTTTTAACATATTTTTCTTTGAGAATATTCTATACTATACTTTTAAATAAATATTAAATCACTCCTTAACAAATCCTTTACCATTCTTCTTTTTATTTCTCTGTATAATGTTCTTTCACTAATTCCAATTTCTTTTTGCAATAACCCTTTTTTTCATGTTCATTCTCAATAAAATTTCTATTTTTCCTCTTTCAATATAAGTTAAATGTTTACCTTTTTCTCTTTGTTGTATAATTAGCTTGAACCATAATATTTTTCTCCTTTGGTATTTTGTCGTCTAAACTAATCATACCATAGAAAAATTATATTATAGTTCTTTTTATCAAAGTATGGCACTTTATTTTTACAATTTTTATATTTTTTTCAAATTTTATTTTTTTATATTTAAATATTATATTTTATTAACAAATCCTAACATATTTTTCACAATTAAAGTATCATCCAATTCATTTTCTAATAATAATTTTACATTTTTACCATATCCTGTTTCTACTAACACTGTCTTTATCCCTAATTTTTAGCTGGAATTAAATCTGTAACTCTATCCCCTATCATATAACTTTCATTTACATTAATATCATTTTCTTTTATTGCTCTTAAAAATTTCCTAAATTTGGTTTTCTACACTCACATTCAAAATTATACCCTTTTTATTCCTTCTATATGATGAGGACAATAATAAATTTTTTTCTATTTTTGATCCCTTTTTAACAAATCATTAATTATATATTTTTCTAATTTTTATAATCTTCTTCAGTATAATACCCTTTTGCTATTCCTGCTTGATTTGTTATTATCACAAATTTATATCCTTTCTCTGTAATATTTTTTTAAAGATTCAATAACCCCAGTTTCATATACAAAATCTTCTATCTTATATAAATAATCTTTTTCAACATTTATTACTCCATCTCTATCTAAAATAATAAATTTATTCATAAATAGTTCTCCTAATATTTTTAGATTCAGTTATTTTAATACTAATTTTTATATTTATAATAAAAATTATATATATTGTTTTATCTAATTAAAGTATATCAGAAAACTATATCAAAAATAAAGAGTGCTCTAAATCTGTAATAAAAAAATCTAAATTTTATAGCGTAAAAAAATAAAAATTGACTTTTGTATTTTACAAAAATCAATCTTTTAAAAATTTCCTACTTTTTAAACTATTATCCATTTTTGATACTCAATTCAAATATAATTTAATATAATACAAATAAATTTTAGTAAATAAAAGCTTGCAATTACCGATTTTCCCTAGAAGTAAATCTAAGTATCTTAGGGCGTAAACAGACTTAACTACTGGGTTCGAAATGTTTCTGTGTGTATCCCTGTTGCTATTATCACCAAACTTAATATATATTCATTGTTAAGACAATGAGAAATAAATAGTAGTAGTAAAAAGTTATCTAAAAAGCTTACGTAATATTAGTACTAGTCAGCTAAATATATCTCTATACTTACACCCCTAGCCTATCTCCACCCTAGTCTCGATGGTTACTTAATAGAACACTCATCTTAAAGGGGCTTCTCACTTAGATGCTTTCAGCGATTATCCCTTCCAAACGTGACTACCCAACCATGCCACTGGCGTGACAACTGGTACATCAGAGGTTTGTCCATCCCGTATCCTCTCGTACTAAGGACAGTTCTCTTCAATATTCTTACGCCTGCAGTGGATAGGATCGAACTGTCTCACGACGTTCTGAACCCAGCTCGCGTGCCTCTTTAATGGGCGAACAGCCCAACCCTTTGAGGGACCTTCTCCAGCCCCAGGATGAGACGAGCCGACATCGAGGTGCCAAACACTTCCGTCGATATGGACTCTTGGGAGTATCAGCCTGTTATCCCCGGGTAGCTTTTTATCCGTTGAGCGACTAGCGCTTCCATTCGGAACCGCCGGATCACTAACTCCTACTTTCGTACCTGCTCGACCCGTCAGTCTCGCAGTCAAGCTCCCTTTTGCGTTTGCACTCTCCGGTTGATTTCCATCCAACCTGAGGGAACCTTTGAACGCCTCCGTTACTCTTTTTGGAGGCGACCGCCCCAGTCAAACTGCCCACCTAACACTGTCTCATTTACTTCAAATAAATGATTAGAATTTCAACAATATATGGTTGGTATTCCAACAGCGACTCCATTAACACTGACGCATTAACTTCTCAGTCTCCCAACTATCCTATACACATATTGCCAAAACCCAATGTCAAGCTACAGTAAAGCTCCACGGGGTCTTTCCGTCCCTACTGCAGGTAATCGGTATCTTCACCGACATTACAACTTCACCGGGTCTCCAGCCAAGACAGCTCCCAAATCATTTCACCATTCGTGCAGGTCGGAACTTACCCGACAAGGAATTTCTGCTACCTTAGGACTGTTATAGTTACGGCCGCCGTTCACCGGGGCTTCAATTCGAATCTCTCAATCCTCCTCTTAACCTTCCGGCACTGGGCAGGTGTCAGCCCATATACGTCGCCTTTCAGCTTAGCATAGACCTGTGTTTTTGGTAAACAGTTGCTTGGGACTCTTCACTGCGGCCTATTTCCCCTCGTGGTGTCTCTCCACTCAAGTATATTAGGCACCCTTCTCCCGAAGTTACGGGGCTATTTTTGCAGAGTTCCTTAGCTAGAGTTATCCTGCTCAGCTTTAAGTTTCTCACTCTGTCCACCTGTGTCGGTTTTCAGTACGGGCACTATATCTCTCAATAGAAGTTTTTCTCGGCAGTGTAGGATCTGTAACTTATACTACATAGTACTTACCCATCAGTTCTCACATTTAATTACTCGGATTTGCCTTAGTAATCATGCTTCTTCCTTAGACTGGCTATTCCGTCAGCCAGCTCACATACCTTCCTGCGTCACTCCATCTCTCAAACAATTTATAGTGGTATAGGAATATTAACCTATTTTCCATCTCGCCTACGCTACTTAGCCTCGGCTTGTAGTCCTGACTCCCCCAGGGCGGACAAACCTTCCCCTTGAAACCTTGGACTTCCGGCCGGAGGGATTCTCACCCTCCTTCTCGCTACTCATTCCTGCATTCTCACTTCTGATACCTCCAGTTCGTCTTCCAACTCACCTTCTACAGCTTACAGAACGCTCTCCCTACCAAACAATTTCTCGTTTCCACAGCTTCGGTTTTATGCCTTAGCCCCTGTTAAATCTTCAGGCGCAGATACTCTCGACCAGTGAGCTATTACGCACTCTTTTTAAGGTATGGCTGCTTCTAAGCCAACCTCCTGGTTGTCTGGGAATATCCACCTCCTTTCCCACTTAGACATAATTTGGGACCTTAGCTGGTGGTCTGGGTTGTTTCCTCTCGTCCATAGATCTTGTCATCCATAGACTCACTCCTAATCACTAATATATGGTATTCGTAGTTTGCTTGACTTCGGTAGCTATACGCCCCCCTATACCATACAGTGCTCTACCCCACATATCTTATTATTAAGGCTGCACCTAAATGCATTTCGGAGAGAACGAGCTATCTCCTAGTTCGATTGGCTTTTCACCCCTAAACCCTATCTCATCTCCCCAACTTTTCAACGGCGGTGAGTTCGATCCTCCACTAAGTCTTACCTCAGCTTCAACCTGACAGTACTGAGATCACTAGGTTTCGCGTCTATGACTAGCGACTTAACGCACTCTTAACACTCGGTTTCCCTTCGGCTCCGCTTTCTTAACCTCGCCACTAATCATAACTCGCAGGATGATTAACCAAAATCCACGCAGTCACCCATATGGGCTCCTACCGCTTGTAAGCACACGGTTTCAAATTCTTTTTCACTCCCTTGCTCAGGGTTCTTTTCACCTTTCCCTCACGGTACTTTCCTCTATCGGTCAACAAAAGTATTTAGCCTTACGTGATATATTCACGCTGATTCACACCAAATTCCTCGTGTTCGATGCTACTCGGGATTATTAACTCATTAACATAATCTTACATCCTACAGGACTATCACCTTCTTTGGTCTAGCTTTCCAACTATGTTCTATTTCAATTACATTAACTTAGACTTCATGGCTATCCGTCTCTTAATATCCCTCTACCCCAAATTAGCAACGTCGCCAACTTGACACTAACTTGGTTTAGGCTCTTCCCCGTTCGCTCGCCGCTACTTAGAGAATCGTTTTTACTTTCTTTTCCTCTCGATACTTAGATGTTTCAGTTCTCGAGCTTACCTTTCTCATATACACTCTCCGAGTGTATAGGTTCCCCCATTCGGAAATCTCTGCCTATTACGGTTATGTGCACCTCAACAGAGCTTATCGCAGCTTATCACGTCCTTCTTCGGCTTTTGTTGCCTAGGCATCCTCCGTGTGCCCTTAATAGCTTTTTCTACAGTTTAACTCTTAGTTATCATCTGATTTCATTGTAACTCTTTTACCTACTATTCATTTCTCATTGTCCTATTTTTATTAACAAATAACATAGAAGAAAAACAACCGATGTCTTCTTACTCCTTAGAAAGGAGGTGATCCATCCGCACCTTCCGGTACGGATACCTTGTTACGACTTCACCCCAATCACTATTCACACCTTAGGTATCTTCCTCCTTACGGTTAGACCAATAACTTCAGGTGCAAACAACTCTCGTGGTGTGACGGGCGGTGTGTACAAGACCCGAGAACGTATTCACCGCAACATTGCTGATTTGCGATTACTAGCGATTCCAACTTCATGAAGTCGAGTTGCAGACTTCAATCCGAACTACGATTGGCTTTTCTCAGATTTGCTCCACGTCTCCGTCTCGCTCCTCATTGTACCAACCATTGTAGCACGTGTGTAGCCCAGATCATAAGGGGCATGATGACTTGACGTCATCCCCACCTTCCTCCTGCTCTTCGCAGGCAGTCTCGCTAGAGTCCCCAACTTAATGATGGTAACTAACGATAAGGGTTGCGCTCGTTGCGGGACTTAACCCAACATCTCACGACACGAGCTGTCGACAGCCATGCACCACCTGTCTCTCAGTTCCCGAAGGCACTTAATTACTTCTAATTAATTCTGAGGATGTCAAGATCTGGTAAGGTTCCTCGCGTTGCGTCGAATTAAACCACATGCTCCACCGCTTGTGCGGACTCCCGTCAATTCCTTTGAGTTTCAACCTTGCGGTCGTACTCCCCAGGCGGATCACTTATCGCATTAGCTTCGGCACAGACACTCTTCATGCCCACACCCAGTGATCATCGTTTACAGCTAGGACTACCAGGGTATCTAATCCTGTTCGCTCCCCTAGCTTTCGCACTTCAGCGTCAGTTTCTGTCCAGTGAGCTATCTTCATCATCGGCATTCCTACACATATCTACGAATTTCACCTCTACTCGTGTAGTTCCGCCCACCTCTCCAGTACTCTAGTCACACAGTTTCAAAAGGCAAGCTCACGGTTGAGCCGTAAGTTTTTCACCCCTGACTTGCATAACCGCCTAGATGCCCTTTTATGCCCAATAATTCCGGATAACGCTCGCGACATACGTATTACCGCGGCTGCTGGCACGTATTTAGCCGTCGCTTCTTCTGTTGGTACCGTCACTTCCTTCTTCCCAACTGAAAGCACTTTTACAATCCGAAAACCTTCTTCGTGCACACAGAATTGCTGGATCAGAGTTACCTCCATTGTCCAATATTCCCCACTGCTGCCTCCCGTAAGAGTAAGTGCCTGTATCTCAGTCCCCTTGTGATTGTTCACCCTCTCATGGTGGCTACCTATCATCGCCTTGGTGAGCCTTTACCTCACCAACTAACTAATAGGACGCAAAGCTCTCTTATGGCATCTCTTTTCATTAATCAATCATGCAATCAATTAATTATATCCAGTCTTATCAGTCGTTTTCCAACTGTTATCCCAGTCCATAAGGCAAGTTCTTTACGCGTTACTCACCCTGTCCGCCATGGCTCCATCAGTGCAAGCACTTACTTCACCATAGACTTGCATGTGTTAAGCATTCTGTCAGCGTTCATCCTGAGCCAGGATCAAACTCTTCATTCAAAAATTTATCTTCACCTTTTTGTCTTTTATTCATTGACGAGAAAATTACATAATCTTCCCTTTCACATCTTTCTTGGTTTGCTTTTTCTTCTTATTATTCTGTTATTTATTGTCCTCGTCTACTTTTTCAATAGACAAAATGTATTCTAACATATCTCTTTTTCTTTGTCAACTACTTTTTTTGATAATTTTTTTGTGTTTTTTATTTTTATATATTTTTATAGAGAATTTTCTGCTTCTTCCAAACTCTCAAAACCTTTTTTCTATCACTATATTTCTTATATTTTTCAAGTGCTAAAATTTTTATTTTTCTTCCACACATTTTTTTATGTATTGATAGTAAAGTGTATTCGTTTTTGAATAAGAATATAATTCCTCTTAAATATGTTTCTATTGATGTTACTTCAAGAGTATCTGCCGTTGAATATAGTGGTCGTCCACACTTAGATAATTTTTGGATATTTACCCATAACTTCCTTTTTCCCAATTCAAATATATTTCTACAATTTTATCAGCTATTTCTTTTTATCTTGAGATATTTCGTGTAAATGATGCTTTATTGCTCATATTCTACAGGAGAGCTATACTCCATCATTCTCGCATATTTTTCTACAACAATATTTACTCTTTTTATTTTCAGCTTCCTGCAAATCATTCAAAATAACTTTCTAAAATTTCTTGTGGCAATGTTTCCCATTGACTTTTACGCATTATAATAAATTCAGTTTTTATTATCTTGACAAGAGGCTCTACCTCCCTACATTATTTGCATTTGTATCCATTCTCGTTCTAAAATTTCATTTATAATTTCTTCTTTTTTTCATACTTTACCTCTAATCTAGCCAAGGTGACCAGTTTTTAATTGTTCATCTTCTATACTTTTTGAACTTCAATCCCTATATCTTGTAGAAATGTACTCGTAATTTTTTCTGAAATTAATTTTTGTTTTTAATTCTTGTATAATTAAAATACAAATTTCTTCTATCAAACTCTCTTTACCATTCAAATCATATATTGGTCGTTCCACTATATCTTTTTATAATTTTTATATGACTTTTTCTCCTAAAATCGGTAATTCTTTTAATTTTTGTATGCCCATTTATAAAATAATAAATACTGCTTATTTAACAAAAATATCATATGAATTAATTCATTTATAAATTCCGTTTCTGCCAATCTTCCAGCAACAATATCATTCCTTTTCATGCAACGACTAAAATTATATTGTCCACTTTTGTGCCATTTTCATACATCTTGTCGCAATTTTATTTTTCCGTATATCTTCTGGATAATATTTTTTTAATTCTTGACGAATTTCAGTAAAAAAATCCTAAATTATCTTCAAATATTTCTCCATTTGTAGCTGTAGCAAGTGCTGTTTCAGGTATAACACGCCAATCCATCAATGTTTGAGGTGCAACATTTTTCCCTATAAATTTATAATACCAATCCTCTATATTTAAAAATCCCTCTCCTATCTTCTCCCCATTCACTAACACGCAAAGCTTTATAGCCTTTATATGTTTTTGGTAATTCGTCTAACCTTTTTCAAAATATCTCCATATTTAATATAATCTTCTTTCATTAACCAAATACAGCACGAAGGACTAAAAATCATGATCTTGAGAAAAATTCATCATCATATCCCAAACATTCTGACCCCTCTCCCGCTAATCCTACAGCAATCCTTTTATACAATTCAGGAAATTCATTTTTCAAAACAGGTTTGTAAATTTCCTCATAATATTTTTGATAATTCTAATCCTTTTTAAATTTTTCTTTTTCAATTACAACTTTTTTTGGCTTTTTCTATTGTATCTTTTACATATTCAATATTTGATAATAAATTTTTATAATTATCACTATTTTTCTCCAAAAGATTTTTTTACAAATTTCTGCACTCTTTTCAAATAAATCTAACGCCTTTTTCCAATTCTCCATCATTAAAATAGCTTATCGCCATATTATTTAATGAAGCTGAATATAAATTATGCTCTTTCCCAACAACTTTTTCTATCAATGATAGCGACTGCTCTAAAGTTTCATAAGATTTAGCTTTTTGCCCTGTTTTTTAAATACGGTGTCACCAAATTACTTAGTGTTGTCGCATATTGTAATTGTTGTTCAGGATTATTTTTCAATATTCTCAAACTTATCTCATGCAATTTTAAGGCTTCTTCATATTTTTCCTAACTCTTGATAAAAAGACCCTAAATTATTACATAAACTTGCATATAAATAGTCATTATACAAATTATTCATCTCATAAATTTGTTTCGCTTTCAAAATACATCGCTTCTGTTTCATCAAATTTTTTCATAAATCTGTAAACTTCAGCAAGATTTAATGTACAAGTTGCGTAAGAAACATTATTTATTCCATACCTTTTTGGCTATAATTTCTCTTGCTTTTTAACAACGAGGCTTCTGCTTCTTCATATTCTCCAACATATTTCAAAGTTCCACCCAATTCATTCAGTATTTGTATATTTTCATCGCTTTCAACTCCATAAACTTCATCGATTAATTTTTGAAACTTCTTTTTAAAAATACTGACTTCCTTTATCGTTTCACCTTTTGCATAAATTCTTTTCTTTTTTATTTAAAAAGTTCATTAATTTTATTTTTTTCTATTTTCCATTTTTACCAACTTTCTAAAAGCCTATATTTATTATAATTATACCTTAAATTTTTTTAATAAACAAAACATGCACCTCTAAATTTTTTTCAACTTTTTGGTACATGTTTTTATTGTTATTTTATTTTATTCACACTTATTTCTTTTTATACCTTCTTCTTTAACTCAGATTTTTTATAATCTTTTTCCATAATAAGCTTTTAAGTAAATTTCTTTTTAATTCAGAAATTAGTGGGTATCTTGGATTTGCAGGAGTACATTGATCGTCAAACGCATTTACTGACATTTCATCTACAGCTTCTAAGAACTCTGCTTCTGATACTCCCCAATCTTTAATTGTTATTGGTATTCCAATTTCTTTTTAATTGCTGTAATTCCTTCTATTAATTTTTCTACTTTTTCTTCATTTGTTTTAGCTTCTTTTCCAAATCCTAAATGATCTGACATTTCTGCATATCTTTGTACTGCATTTTGGATATCTATATTGTGGGAATACTCCCATTTTTTGTAGGTGCATCTGTAGCATTATATCTTTACAACTTCTTCCATCAATAACGCATTTGCAACTCCGTGCGGTATATGGAATTTTCCTCCTAATTTATGTGCTAACGAGTGATTAATTCCTAAGAACGCATTTGCGAAAGCCATACCTGCTAAACAAGAAGCATTTGCCATTTTTTTCTTTAGCTTTTATCGCTTTAGCTCCACCTCTTACTGATTCCGGTAAGTATTTAAACACTAATCTTGCCGCTTCTAGTGAATAAGGTTTTTGTATATTCAGTTGCCATTATTGAAACATAAAGATTCTAACGCGTGAGTAAACACATCAATTCCTGACGCTACTGTTAATCCTCTAGGCATTGTCAACATTAATTCTGGGTCATTTATCGCCATATGTGGTGTTAATTCATAATCAGCCAACGAATATTTTTACTCCTGTTTCGTCGTCAGTAATTATTGAAAAACGGAGTTACTTCTGAACCTGTTCCAGCTGAAGTTGCAACTGCAACAAATTTAGCTTTTAGACCCATTTTAGGGAATGGCAATATTCTTTTTCTTATATCCATAAATCTCATTGCTAAATCTTTTAAATCTTGTTTCTGGATGTTCATATAATACCCACATAATTTTAGCGGCATCCATTGCTGATCCTCCACCCTAAAGCTATTATAACATCTGGGTTATATTCTAACATCGCTTTAGCTCCTGCTTGAGTTGCACTTAAAAGCGGATCTTCTTTAACATCTGAGAATATTCTATAATCTATTCCAATTTGATCTAAAAACTTTTTGTAACATGTGAAGTGAATCCTAATTCAGCTAAAGTTCTATCTGTTACGATAAACGCTTTTTTTATGTTCTCCTTTTAATTCTTCTAAAGCTACTGGTAATGAACCATATTTAAAATAAACTTTTTGAGGAACTTTTAAACCATAACATATTTTCCCTTCTTTCTGCTATTGTTTTTTTATGTTAATTAAATGTTTTACTCCTACATTTTCTGACACTGAGTTTCCTCCCCATGATCCGCATCCTAATGTTAATGATGGTTCTAATTTGAAGTTAAATACATCTCCAATAGCTCCCTAATGAAGCAGGCATATTTATTAATGTTCTTCCTGTTTTTCATTCTTCTTCCAAACTCATCAATTTTTCTTTTTTCTGCTAAATTAATATATAATGATGAAGTGTGTCCTAATCCACCTAATTCCACTAATTCTTCTGCTTTTTTCAATGAATCTTGATAATCTTTTTCCTTTATACATTGCAAGAACTGGAGATAATTTTTTTCATGTGCAAACGGTTCTTCGTTTCCTGTAGATTCAACTTCTCCTATTAATACTCTAGCTGTTGATGGTACTTTAACTCCTGCCATTTCAGCAATAACTGTTGCAGCTTTACCAACTACATCTGCATTTAAGTTTCCATTTATAAATAGAATTTCTCTTACTTTTTTTGTTTTTCTTCTTCTGTAAGAATGTAAGCTCCTCTTTCTAAGAACTCTTTTCTTACTTTTTCGTAAATGCTTTCGTCTACAATTACAGCTTGTTCCGTAGCACAAATTACTCCATTATCAAATGTTTTTAGACATTAATATATAGTTTACTGTCATTTTTTTATATCGGCAGAACTATCAATTACAACTGGTGTATTTCCTGCTCCAACTCCTATTGCTGGTCTTCCTGATGAATATGCAGCTCTAACCATTCCCAGTCCTCCAGTTGCTAATATTAAATCGGCATTTTTGCATTACTTCTCTTGATAAATCTACACTTGGTTCGTCTATCCATCCAATTATATTATCAGGTGCTCCATAAGCTTTTTCGCTACTTCTAATGCAATTTTTGCAACTTCAATAGTTGATTTTTTTGCTCTTGGATGTGGCGATAATATTATTGCATTTCTTGTTTTTAATGATAATAATATTTTTAAATGCTGCTGTTGAAGTAGGATTTGTTGTTGGAACTACTCCTGCTATCAATCCAATAGGCGTTGCAACCTTTTTTAATTCCATACGAATGATCTTCTTCTAATACACCACATGTTTTTCATCTTTATATTTGTTATAAATATATTCTGAAAGCAAAATGGTTTTTTTATAACTTTATCTTCTACAATTCCCATTCCTGTTTCTTCTACTGCCATTTGTGCCAGTCTTATTCTTTCATCATTAATTTTTTTGTGCAACTTTTCTAAAAATTTTATCTACTCTTTTCTTGATCAAAACTAGAATACTCTTCTTGAGCTTTTTTAACTTTTTCCAATTAATTCTTTCAAACTTTCAATATCTGTTACTGCCATAATCTGAGCCTCCATTTTTAAATTGTAAATTATTTCACTATTTCTTGCTTTACTACTATACTCTTTTTTAAAAATATTTGTCAATAGCAAATGTGAAAAATAACTTGTAATTTTTTTGTAAACTTTATTTTTATTTTTGTATTTGTCTTAACACAACTTTAAGTGCTTCTGCCGTATTTGAAATTTCCATAAGTTCCTCATCTTTTTATCCATTTTTGAAACATCTGAATTTACATATCCTAACGATTCCAACGCCATTTTTATATCTTCCTTCATCATTAACACTTTTGGATTTAAGCTAGCAGAAGTCGTATTAGAAATTATTAATTTCCCATTTGTCACTGTACTATTTTTCATTAAATATTTCAATCACATTTAATTTTTTCACTTTATCTTTTTAAATCTAAAATTATTTTTGTGCTTTTTAGCTCCAATTCCAGCACTCTCGTAAATATTTTTACTTCATCCCCAAGAACAATGTCTATCACTTCACGACTATTAAATGTAGACAAAATAGCAATTGCCATCTTAGAATCAGCTTACCACTTATACTAATTGCTGCTTTGAATAATTCTCTTTCACTTTCTGTCTTAAAACCGTAATACGAAATTTCATCTTCTTTCACATGAGTATGTATATACAATTTTATGTCGTCACCTATATTTCCTATATTTTCATATGTTTTTAGTGATATATTGACTTTATATCCCAAACCATTTATATCAATAGCAACATAATCTATTTTTACTGTTAGTTCTCCAAAAATATATTCTATCATTTTTATTTTTTATAACTCTATCAACATAGGAGTTTCCATTTTTCTTCCTAAAATTATTTCTCCCACATTTTTAAATTGTTCCACATTAGAAGTTATAAAAACATTCCTCCATTTCATCTAAATTTTTATCATTTTTTTATTAAATTTTTCTTTTTCCCATAATCAATTTTACTTCTTTAGCCGTTTCTATTGCAGGATCTACTATTTTTCAAATTTTTATAATTATTTATTATAACTTCTTTTAAATAAAGGATAATGAGTACATCCTAAAACTAAAAGTATCAATATTATTTATAATCTCATCAATATAACTTTTTATCATAAATTCAACAAATTTCCCTTTAACAATCCCCTCTTCAGCTGCCGGAGCTAATAATGGACAAGCTTTTACAAAAATTTCTACATCTTTATTTTTCTTTTTCTCAATTCTTGTTCATATGAATTTACTGTCGCTTGAGTTGCTATTATACCAATTTTATTATTTTCTGTAACATTTAACGCTCCTTTAACTCCTCCTTTTTATAACTCCAATTATTGGTAATTTATATATTTTTCAATTCATCTAAAGCAACAGCTGTTATCGTATTACACGCAATAACTATTGTATCTACATTTTTAATCAAAAATTCTACTATTTTTGAATATTCCATAATAAAATCTTTGGATTTTTTCTCCATAAAAGCACTCTCAATGTATCTCCAAAATAATATTTTTCTCGTTTGGTAACTCTTTTTTTATTTCTTTCAAAACAGTTAATCCACCAACGCCTGAATCAAAAATTCCTATTGCCATATTTTTTTCGCTCCTTTTTATTTTTATCTCTTTTTAAAATTAAAAGCTCCACTATACACTTTTTTTGTTTTTATTTGTTGCATAAAATATTCCAACAATTTCATTTAAACTTTTAGTTATATTTTTCTTCTGATGATATCTGATAATCTAATTCTATTTTTTTCATTCAAATTTACTTTATCGTATATTGTTTCACTAGGATACAGCCCATACTCTTTACCATTTATTACTACTTTACTAATTAAAAATCTTTATCTATAATTTTTACTACTGCAATATAATTTTTGTTTTGTTTGTAAAAATTATTTGTATAATCATTTTCGGTTATTCCTATTTTTCACTCTTTCTTGAATATCATTTTTTTCCATTTTCATAATATTCGTTAATTTCTTTCATTCCAATCGCATCTCTATTTGCTGCCTTTGTTGATCCTAATATCACTACAAACATTTCGATCTTTATTTCTTTTTAGCTGTTAAAATTATATTTGACCCTGCTGCATCGTGATACCCTGTCTTCATTCCGTCTACTCCATTAACTTTTCCAAGTAAGTTATTCGTAGATTTTTAATTGAATTTTTCCTTCATCAATATATACCACTGGATTTTTTTGAAATATTAAAATATTCATTATATTTCGTCATATACATTCCTAATTTGTATAAATCTTTTGCATTTCCCTGATCCATGCAAGATCCCGTATATTTAGGAGGAAGACCGTGGGGCGAACAATATCTTAAAGAATTTAATCCTAATTCTTTTTGCTTTTTTTATTCATCATATTTACAAATGTTGGAATATCTCCTCCAATAAATTCTCCTAAAAGCGTATGCTGCATTATTTGAAGATCTTATTATTGTTGCTTTTTAACAAATCTCTAACAGTATATTCTTTCCCCGCCGTTAATTTTCACTCCATACGGTACTAATGCTGCTTTTTCAGAAACAATAACTTTACTACCTAATGTTATATTTCCTTTTTCAATTTGTTCAAACACTAACAAACTCGTCATAACTTTTTGTTATTGAAGCTAATGGTCTTATCGTTTCATCATTTACACTTTTAATAATTTCACCGTCATTATTTCCTATTAATAACGCTTTATAATCTTCATAATTTGGCTCTACAGCAAAAACTGTTAAAGATACTGTTCCAAATAATAGTCCTATTAATAATTTCTTTAAAATTTTCATTTTTCTCTCTTTCTACTTTTATCTTTCAATTATACTAAATATCATATTTTTAGTCAAACAGTTAATTTAACATACTTTTTAAGTCTAATATCAAACATAATTAATATTATAAAAATAAAAAGCCAAAGTTTAGAATATGTACTTCTAAACTGTTTCCATTTTTCTGTCTAGTTTGTCGATACATATTCTTTTTCCCTTTAGCTTTTTCTTTATCTTCTCTTTTACCTCTTCCCATTCCTCCAAATCACAGCAATCCAAATCCACCACTATTAAACATTTTTCATCATTTGTTTCATTTGTTCAAATTGTTTAATAAGTTTATTCACATCACTTACAGTAACTCCACTACCTTTAGCAATCCGTACTTTTCTACTTCCATTTAATATTTTAGGATCTCTTCTTTCTTGAACTGTCATTGAATAAATAATCGCTTCTACTCGTTTCATTTCTTTTTCAGCTCCAGCCATATCAATCATACTTGTATCTACTCCCGGAATCATTTTCATAATTCCAGCTATTGATCCCATTTTTATCATTTTTAAATTGTTTTAAAAATCTTCAAAATCAAATTGATTTTTCTAAATTTCTCTTCCATTTCCTTTGCATCTTTTTCATCTATCGCTTCTTGAGCTTTTTTTCAACTAACGAAACTACATCTCCCCATACCAAGTATTCTCGATGCAAGTCTATCTGGATGAAACGGAGCAATATCGTCTAATTTTTCACCTTCACTTATAAACTTAATTGGTTTCCCTGCTACTTCTTTAACTGATAATGCTGCTCCACCACGCGTATCTCCATCTAATTTCGTTAAAACTACTCCTGTAATATCTAATTGTTCATTAAAAGTTTTCGCAACATTTACAGCATCTTGTCCTGTCATTCCATCTACAACTAATAAAATTTCATTTGGATTAAATTCATCTTTTTACATTTTTTTAGCTCGTTCATTAAAGCATCATCAACATGTAATCGTCCTGCCGTATCCATTATTACATAAGTTGCATGTTCTTCTTTTTCGCTTTTTCAATTCCTTGTTTACAAATTTCTATAACATCATCACTTTCTTCTATCGTAAACATTCCAACTTTTTATTTGTTCAGATAATACCATTAATTGTTTTTTAGCTGCAGGTCTATAAACATCTGCCCCTATTAAAAAGGCTTTTTCCCCTTTTGATTTCAAGTATTTTTGACAATTTCCCTGCAAATGTTGTTTTCCCAGCTCCTTGCAATCCAGCCAACATGATAATTGTCGGTGCTTTATCTGCTTTTACTATTTGAACATTCGTTCCACCTAAAACCTCTACCAATTCATCATTAACAATTTTTATAAATTGTTGTGTTGGATTACCCTGAAATTACATTTTTCTCCTAAAAGCTTTTTCTTTTTATTTTTGCAACAAAAATTTTTTAGCCACAGTATAATTTACATCTGCTTCAAGTAGTGCAAGTCTAACTTCTCTTAAAAGCTTCTTTCATATTAGCTTCTGTCAATTTCCCTTGACCACTAACTTTTTTAAATATATCTTTAAACCCTATCTCCTAAGTTATTAAACATTAATACACCTCATTATTATAATCAAATTCTTCTATTATTTTTCTAAATTTTCTCTAGTAAAATTTACTCTAAGTCTTTCTAATTTTTCTTTTTACTTCTTTTTCTTTTTTGAAATATTTTCAATTTTTCTCATAATCATCAAGTTGCTTAAACCCTCTTTTTATATTATCAAAAACTGCTTGTCTTGTGACTCCATATTCATCTGCAATTTCACTCTAACGAACTATTTTCTTCCAAATAAAGTTCTAAATATTCTTTTTTGTTTTTAGAAAATAATTCTCCGTAATATGAAAAAGTATTGAATATTTTAAAAACCATCTAACTTATCCATAAAATTTATCCTCAACTACATCATAAATTCCTCTTGCAGTCACTCTTATTTCAGGAATTACAGGTAAAGCTAAAAATGATAAATTTATAAACGGATCTATATTTTTCATTTATTCCCATTTTTGAATATTCTACCATAATTTTTATTTTATTTTCAACTTCTTTTTGGATTTTTGTCACTTATAAGTCCCATAATTTCTAAAGGTAGTGTATCTATAACTTTTCCATTTTCAATTAAAGTATATCCTCCTTGAGATTTTACAAGCTCTTGAACTGCTATTTCAATATCTCTGTCATTATCACCAACAACTACAATATTATGAGAATCGTGTGCAACTGTTGAAGCTATTGCTCCATTTTTTTATTCCAAATCCTTTTAAAATTCCTACACCCACTTTTTCCTGTCCTATTGTGTCTTTCCACTACAACAACTTTATTATAAATTTTCATTTTGCTTCAAATATTTCATTTTTAACAGGTACATTTTCAAAACTTTTTAATGTAATAATTTCTCCATTTACAATATTTACTACTGGAAATTTAGAATCATTTTCTATTTTTAAAATTAGCTTTTCTTGAGAGAAATCCTTAACAAACACTGTTTTTCAATTTTTTGAACAAGGTATTATAACATCTTCTTTTTATTAAATCTGTAACACTTTGTCCATTAAAATAAACATCATTTATTTCAACTTTTTCAAAATTATCTAATATAATAAAATCTGCTTTATAACCCGGTGCAATCGCTCCCATTATTTTTATCTTTTTCCTATACATTGTGTAGCCTGAATCGTTGCCATTTTATATGCTTTTATAGGACTTATTCCATATTCTATCGCTTTTTACATTATAACTAATATGTCCTTCTTTTTATTATATCTTCTACATGTTTATCATCTGTACAAAAACAATATCTTTCCGTATTTGCATTTTTTCTTTTTACAATTCCTTTTTACTATTGCTTTCAAGATTTTTAGCTGCACTCCCTTCTCTTATTAACACATACATTCCTCTTTGAACTTCTGCATACTCATAAGTTGTAGCTTCATGATCTGTTTTTTATTCCTGCAAGAGCATACGCCGTTAAATCATAGTCTTCCAACATTGGGGCATGTCCATCTATATTTTTATCTTTAAACAACTCTAATTTTTCATCATATCATCTTGCCCATCAATTACAGCTTTTGAATCCATTACTTCTGCCAGCCCAAGCACTCTAGAATGATTCATATATTTTTCATATCTCTTGCATATAATATTCTTCCATTATCTTCAAAACTTGTTGCTGGTACACAAGAAGGAATCATTACAAAAACATTTCCTAAAAGTATTTTCCGTTTGCTCTAAAAATATAATCAATTCCATCTGTTCCAGCTATCATTTGCTACTTCATGAGGATCTACTATAAATGTTGTTGTTCCATTTTTACTGCTTCCTTCAAAAAATGTCTAGGCTCTACCATCGTTGATTCTAAATGAAGATGACTATCTACAAATCCGGGAACTATATACTTACCTTCTAAGTTTATTTCTTCTTTCCCTTCATATTCCCCAATTCCAATTATTATATTTCCTGAAATTGCTAAATCTCCTTCAATTATTTCTTCTGTAAATACATTTAAGATTTTTAGCATTCTTAAACACTTTATCAGCTTTCTTTTTTTCTTGCCATTTTTGAAAAATTTTTATATTCTTTATATTCCATTTTTTTCTCCTTTTTATTAATTAAATTTAACGAACTTTTCGGCTTAATCCATTCATGTTCTTTCCTGAAGTATAATTTTTTTATAAATTCTTCCTTATATTCTTTAAATTTTTCCTTCTTTTATAGCTCTTCTTGCATTATCCATAAGTTTTATTAAAAAAATATAAATTATGATATGTTGCTAATCTTTTGTCCTAAAAATTTCCTCAGCTTTAAATAAATGTCTTATATACGCTCTCGTATAATTTTTTTACACATAACAATCACATTCATCTAAAGGTCTATCATCTCTATAATAAGATTGATTTTTAATAACAAGTCTTCCATATTTCGTAAATACTGTTCCGTGTCTTCCTATTCTCGTTGGATGAACACAATCCATCATATCAATTCCACTTTCTACAGCTTCAAGCATATCAAGGGGTTCTCCACTCCCATCAAATATCTCGGTTTATTTTCCGGTAATTTTGGTGTACTATAATGTAAAAATTCTATACATATCCTCTCTCGGCTCTCCAACTGCTAGTCCACCCTACTGCATATCCTGAAAAATCATCGTCATATTGTGATAATTCTGCAAAACTTTTATCTCTTAAATCTTCATAAATCCCACCTTGAACAATCGCAAAAAGCCCTTGTCTATCTTTATTCTTATTTGCATCAATACATCTTTTTGCCCATCTTGTCGTTCTTTCTATTGATGGAATTAAATATTCTCTTGATGACATGCCCGGAGGACATTCGTCTAACACCATCATTATATCACTTCCAAGATTATTTTGAATTTCTATTGATTTTTCCGGTGATAGAAAATGTCTTGATCCATTCAAATGTGATCTAAAATGTACTCCTTCTTCTTTTTATTTTTCTTAACTCCCTAAACTAAATACTTGGAATCCTCCACTATCTGTAAGTATCGGTTTATCCCAATTCATAAATTTATGTAACCCGCCAAAATCATTTATCAAATCATCTCCCGGTCTTAAATATAAATGATATGTATTCCCTAAAATTATTTGCGAATGTATTGTTTCTAACTCTTCTTTTGTCATAGCTTTTACCGTTGCTTGCGTCCCAACCGGCATAAATACTGGTGTTTCAATTTTTTTCCATGTGGTGTTTCAATTACCCCCGCTCTCGCATTTCCATCTTTTTGCTTCTAATGTATATTTTATTGGTTTTTCCATATTTCCTTTTCCTTCTCATTTTTCTCATTACATCTACAATATCTTTCAATGATTTCAAATTATTTGAAAGTTTATCAAAAATCTTCTCTTTGTTTAATCATTATTCCAAAATGTAATAAATTATATTGATTTCCATTTTCTTTTACAAAAATTATTATTTACCGTTACTAATTCCATTTTATACTCATTCAATATTCTAATTATATCTAATAATAATCCTTGTCTGTCTATCGCTTTTTACACTAAAAATTATATAAATATTTTTGTATTTCCTGCATTTACTGTTTCTTCATCCCAATAAACTTCAATTTCTCTATTTGGCTCATTTTCAATTAACGAAAATAAATTCATACAATTTGTTCTGTGAATTACAATTCCTCTTCCTCTCGTAACATAACCTTTTATGTCATCTCCCAGCAATGGATTACAACATTTTGCAAAAACGATACATAGTGTTCTCTGTCCCCGATATTTTTATTCCACCCTCACTTTTATCTTTTTCTTATTTCCTTTTTCAGTTTCTTTTTCCAAAAACATCATTTAAGTCTAGTTCCTCTTTAACCTCAAATTTTTATAAATCCGTCTAAAGATAAGTCTCCTATTGCAAATTTATAATACATCATTTCAACTGTTGATATATTAAATTTTTTCATATATAAGTATACTCTCTCATCTTCAATAATATCTTTAAGTTTTTATCCCTATTTTCTCAAACTCTTTTCTAAAAATTTGTTCCCCTTCTTTTGTTTTTCTTCAAATTCTCTATCTTTAAACCACTTTCTAATTTTTAGCTTTAGAACTACTATTATTTACTAAATTTAGCCAATCTTTTCCCAGTCTTTTGCACTTTTAGAAGTCATTATTTTCTATTTTATCACCATTTTCTAAAACTTGACCTAATTGAACAATTTTTTTCATTTACTTTAGCACCTATCGTTCTATACCCAATTTGTGTATGGACTTGAAACGCAAAATCTAACGCTGTTGAATCATGTGATAATTCCATTACATCGCCTTTTGGTGTAAATACAAATATTGTTTGATTTAATAAATTTCCTGTTACTTGTTGTGCAAAAATTCTCTGGTTTTTTTCTGAATTTGTTTCTATTATTTTTTTCACTGCAGCATAATATTCTTCATTTTTAGTTTTATTTTTTTTCTCTTTATATTTCCAATGTGCCGCAACCCCTTCTTCTGCAATTCTATGCATCTCAAATGTTCTTATTTGAATTTCAACATTTTGAGAGTCATGTCCTTTTACAGTAGTGTGTGAATAGATTGGTAGCCATTTGATTTTGGAACTGCAATATAATCTTTAAATCTTCCTGAAACTGGAACAAATAAATTATGAATAAGTCCTAAAACATTATAACACTCTACTTCTTTTTCAACCATTATTCTTATTGCAATCAAGTCATTTAAGTCAGTAAATCTTTTTCTATCATTTTTATAAATACTATACAAAATGTTTTTGGACGACCATTTACCTCACCTTTTTATCCCCTGTTTTTAACTCTTCTTCTATTTTTACTATTATACTTTTAGTATAAGCTTTCCCTTTCCCCTCTTTTTGCATTAACAAGTTCTTTTATTTCAACATATTCTTTTTGGATATAAAAATCTAAAACTAATATCTTCCAATTCCCATTTTATTTTTGCCATTCCTATTCTGTGAGCAATCGGTGCAAAAACATCAAGCGTTTCTTTTGATTTTTATTTGTTGTTTTTCATGTGTCATATATTTTAATGTTCTCATATTATGAAGTCTATCTGCTAATTTTTATTATGACTACCCTTATATCTTCAGACATTGCAACGACCATTTTTCTAATATTTTCTATTTTTAGTATCTGTTTTTGGTAAATTTCTCAATTTTGTTACACCATCTACTAATTTTTTTCACATCTGTCCCAAATGTATATTCTATATCTGATAAAGTTATAGAGTATCTTCTACAACATCATGAAGAATCCCTGCAACTATTGTATCTGTATCCATTTTTTCATATCAACTAATATTTCTGCTACCTCAACCGGATGTAAAATGTAGTCTTCTCCACTTTTTCCTTTTTTGACCTTCATGTGACTCATATGCTAAAAATAAATGCTTGAGATACTTTATCAATATCAATCTCAAGATTATTCTCTTTTATTCTATTTTTAATCTTTCAATAATTCCATTACAAATTACCTCCTATTCAGTAGTTTTTCAATTATTAATTCTATTTATCTTATATTATAACATATTTCTATATATATACTCTTTAACCTAAAAAAATAGGAGATTTTTTTCATCTCCCATTTTATACTTTATTTTTTTATTAATATTTTTAATTGCGAATAAACATTATGACCTTTCAACATTTCTCTTCCTTTTAATCCTTCTAATTCTATCATAAATGCTAATTCATAAACTTCTGCTTCTAATTTTTCCACTAACTGAACCATTGCTCTAGCTGTTCCACCTGTAGCTAATAAATCATCAACAATTAAAACTTTTGCTCCTTTTTCAAAAAGCATCTCTATGTACTTCTATACTATTTTTTTCCCGTATTCTAATTCATATTCCACTTTTTCAGTTTCAGCCGGTAATTTCCCTGGTTTTCTTGCTGGTACAAATCCAGCTCCTATATTATAAGCTATTGCTGCTCCAAAAAAATAAATCCTCTAGCATCTGCACCCAAAACATAATCTATCCCTTTATTTTTATATCTTTCAGAAAAAAATCTTTTATAACGATTTCCAATCCTTCTTTATTTTTAAAGCTGTTGTAATATCTCTAAAAATTATTCCTTCTTCTGGAAAATTAGGTATTGTTCTAATCAATCCCTCTACTTTTTGATCTTGTGATGTCATTTTTTTCCTCCTATTTGTCCCATAACAATCCTAAATATGGAACTATTTCTTTTTCATCTAATAATTGTTTTTATTTGTTCTTTTTATATTTGGATATATTTTTATTGTTTCTATTTCTTCTTTAGATACAAATTTTAAATCATTTAAGTTCGATTCACCTCCTAAAATCATTTCTGCTTTTAGAATTTTCATCTTTTCTTATTTTTAAAATATAAATTTATAACATGTTTCTTTTTGTCAGGAGCTATTGTTTCCGACAAAAATAAAAACTTTTCTACAATTACATCCAAATTTGTTTCTTCTTTATATTCTCGTATAAAGTGCTTCTGCTGTACTTTCTCCCCAATCAACTCCACCACTCGGAATTAACCAATATTTTTTTATCATTTTTATGTTCAATTAAAAGTATTTTATTATTTTTTTGATAAGTATCCCTGCAACTCTAACCCTTAGTATAATTTCCATTTCCATACATTTTGCTCCTTTATCTTTTTTCCGTCATTATAACTCTTATTTTTTTCTATTCTTTTTATTATCAACTTCCATTACTTTTTAAAAATAAAATTATCTCCACGAACTTGATCTCCTTCTTCTGCAACTTTTCCTAACATATCTTGTATATATCCAGAAATCGTATCATATTCTTCTGATACAGGAACATTTATTTTAAATTCATCGTTTACTTCCTCAACAGACATATCACTTCTAATATCGTATACTTTTTCTCCAATTTGCTGAATTACTTCTTCTTCTTGATCGAACTCATCTTGAATTTCCCCTACAATTTCCTCAATAACATCTTCTATCGTTACAATCCCTTCCGTTCCTCCATACTCATCTACAATTATTGCTATATGAGTTCTTTTTCTCTTAAAATCTTCCAACACTTCAACCAATGTTTTTTTGTTGTCGGTATAAAGAATGCTTTTTCGTTAATTCTTTTTAACTTTATTTTTACCATCTTTTTGTCTATCGTATTTTCAATAACTCTTTTGTATGCAATATTCCTATAATTTTATCAATTGTCTCGTTATATATTGGTATTCTTGAAAAAAACCTTGTTCCACTATTTCATCCCAAACTTCTCCCAATGTTTTCCATTTCCAAAGCAAACACCGTAATTCTCGGAGTCAAAATTTCTCCAACAGTAGTATCTGTAAATTCAAATATACTGTGTATCATTTCTTCCTCTCCCTCTTCAATCGTCCCTTTTTTTCAATCCCTTCTTTTACTATATTTTTTTACATCTTCTTCTGTTATATTTTTGTATTTTTTTCTTGCATTTTTTTGTCTATTTTTAAATTAAGTATTTTTAAAATCACAATTATAATTATTGCAAAAACTATTAAAACAATTTGCTGCTCTTCCAACTATTTTACACCTACCTACTCAATTACCACTAATACTTGCCCTTTTTATTGCATCTCCATTTTTGCCATTATTTTTACTTTTTCCAGCAACTGGAGATTTTTACTTCATTCATCAACTTCATTGCTTCAACAATACATAATGTTTGTCCTTCATCTACATTATCTCCCTCTTTTATAAAAGGTTCTAATTCTGGCGAAGGTGAAGCATAATAAGTCCCAACCATCGGTGATTCCACTTTTACTCCTTTAATTTCTACTTCTTCCGTTGTTTCTTGTGAAACATTTATATTACTTTCTTGTACTTCTGTCACTATTTGATTTTGAACTGGAATTTGTAGCTGGCATTCCATTTAAAATCATCTGTCTTCTTTTTCCTTTTTACTTATTTCTATTTCAAAATTATTATCTTCGTATTTAACATTTTCAATCTTATTTTTCATTCATACTCATTGCTAATTCTTTTATAAATTTAATTTTATCTTTCACTTAAAATGCTCCTTTTTTTCGTTAATTTTAAATTATTTTTATATGATGTTAATGTATTTTTTTATCAAACTAGCAATAGTCATAGGTCCAACCCCTCCCGGAACTGGTGTTATAAGACTCACTTTTTTCAATCACTTCATCATAATCCACATCTCCACAAAGTTTTCCATCTACTCTGTTTATTCCTACATCTATCACAACTGCTCCATTTTTACATCTTTTGCTTTTACTAATTTAGGTACTCCTGCTGCCACAATTATTATATCAGCTCTCTGCATTTTTGCCACTCAAATCTTTCGTTTTTGAATTACACACTTTAACAGTTGCTCCCTTTTCTATAAGCATCAGTGCCATTGGCTTCCCAACAATATTACTTCTTCCAACTATAACAACATCTTTTCCTACCACATCTATCTTATATTCTTCTAGTAATTGCATTATTCCGTATGGAGTACAAGGTAAAAATCCTGTTTTTATCTCCCTAACACCATTTTTCCAACATTTAATGCGTGAAATCCATCAACATCTTTTTTCTGGTGAAATCGTATTAATTATCTTCATTTTCATCAATATGATTTGGTAAAGGTAATTGTACTAAAATTCCATTTATTTTTATCATTTTCATTTAATTTTTACTTCTTCCACTAATTCATCTTCAGATATACTAGCTGGTAATTCAATAGTTTCCGAATAAAATCCAACATTTTCACATGCTCTTGTTTTATTTCTAACATATACTTGCGAAGCAGGATTTTTCTCAACAATTATTACAGCAAGCCCTGCGGTCTTTCCTGTTTTATCTTTTAAAATTTCATGCTCTTCTTTTACTTGCTGTTGCACTTTTTTGAAAAAGCCTTTTTCCGTCTATTATTTTCACTATTCCTCCCAACTAATATCATTACTATTTATTCTCCAAAAAAATTTAATTCCTGTAATTTAGCTGAAATATCTACATTTACAACCGTTACTATCTCTGGTAATTCCAATTTATATGTTGTCATATTTAAAATTGCAATTATACCACTTTCAACTAACTGTTCTGCCGCACTTTGTGCTTTCTCCTTTACAACGGACAAAATAGCGGTTTCTACTTTTTCCCTGGATATTCCTTTTATAAAATTGTTTTTACATTTTCAACATTTTTATTTCTATTTGTAATTGTCCGAAGCAATAGTACCCTATTTTTCAGGATCTTTATCAAATATTCCTATAATATTAAATCCTTTTTCCTAAAACTTTTTATATTTTTTGTCAACATTTCTCCCATTTTTCCATGTCCAACAATTATAACATTTGTTTCTTCATTTATTCCTAAAATATTTTTCAATAATTTCTATAAGGCTATCTATATCGTATCCTTTTCCTCTTACTCCGAATTCCCCAAAAGTAGATAAATCTTTTTCTAACTTGTGCTGATGTAGTATTCATTATTTTTGAAAGTTTAATTGAATTTATATTTTTTTCATATTTTCTAACTTCTTTTAATATAGACAAATATTCTGTTAATCTTTGCACAACTCTTTTTGATATTTCCATTTTTCATTTTTTTAACTTACCTCCTTTTGATAATATTCTATATACAAATTACTTAATCATTTTATCATTATTATACCATATTTTTTTATTGCTATTTTCAATATTTCTCATTATTTATTTTTATTTTTGAATATTACAACTTAATTTTTCTTTTTATATATATAATTTTATGATAAAAATATCTTAAAAATTTTAGAAAAGGATTATAAATTTTAATTTTATATTTATTATTATGAGAATTCAAGAACATTATTTCACATATTTTAGCAAAATACATATTCAAAGTCTTGCTTTTTAGTATTTTCTTTGCTTATATTTTATTAATAATTCCAAAAATTTTTAAAATGAAAAATAAAAACCAACTTAACACTTATGCAACTTTTTTTAGGTTTTTTCGCTTTATTTTGCAAAATTGAGTGATTCAATTTATCGTTATGTATATCAAGGAGAAACACTACCGAAGTTTTACTTCTATATCTTTGTAATTTTGTTGTAGTTTTTAGGTGCTTTATATTTAATTACAAAAATAAAAATTTATTTTAGTGTTACTTATTTTTTTAAGTTTTGGATCAATTTTTGCATTACTTTTTACTGAGAATTAGCTATTATCACAATGATTTTTATATTTATATTTTTACAATTACACATACTTTTTATTCCAATCATTGTTATTTATGGTTTTGTATACTTAAAAAGAAACAATAACAAAAAGATTTTTATAACTAGTTGTATTGGACTTTCAGCTATATTTATTTATGCTATGATTTACAATTCAATTTTTAAAACAGATGCAATGTTTTTAAAAATTATATTACTCCATTTTTCAGTTTTATAAAACCTTTTTGGCTTTATCGTATTGTACTTGTGAGTTGTATGTTTATTCTTTCATCTTTAATGTATTTACCTTTTTAGACATAAAACAAAAAGACTTTAAGAATTTTTTCCTAAAAGTCTTTTCTTTTTTATTTTTATTCTTTTTCATCCACAACAGGTTCTTTATTAATTTTAACTGTTGAAGCTACTTTTTCATTATTTCTAACTTTCATTATTCTAACACCTGATGTAGCTCTTCCTATTACTGAAACATTATTTACTGTTGTTCTAATCAATGTTCCTTCTGATGTTATTAACATTATCTCAGCATCATTTTTCTACAATTTTTAACATCTACTATTTGTCCTGTTTTTCTCCAACTTTGAAGTTTGTAATTCCTTTTCCACCTCTTGTTTGAGCTCTATACTCTTTAAGAGCTGTTCTTTTTCCATATCCTTCTTCTGTTATCGTTAAAACTGTTTTATCCTCAATATTCTCTGCCTCAGGATTTATTATTGCAGCAGATACAACAAAATCTTTACTTCTAAGAGTAATTCCTTTTTACTCCTGCCGCTGTTCTTCCCATACTTCTTACATCTTCTTCTGAGAATCTTATCGCAAATCCATTATTTGTAGCAATAAATACTTCATTTTTGATTTCCACTTGTTACACCAACATAAGTTAATTGATCATCATCTTTTATTGTTAAAAGCTCTTATTCCATTTTTATTAATATTACTAAATAATGATAAATCTGTTTTCTTAACAATTCCATCTCTTGTTACAAAAGAATACTTGTTTGTTTTTATCAAATTCACGAACTCTAATTACAGTACTTACTTTTTCGTCTTCACCTAATTTAATTAGATTTCCTATTAATTTCCCTCTTGCTTGTTTTCCTACTTCAGGAATTTCATACACTTTTAAACTAAATACTTTTCCTTTTATCTGTAAATACTAATAATGTATCTAAATTTTTTTAGCAATATACATATCTTCTAACTACATCATCTTCTATAGTATTTGTTGCATTTACTCCAACTCCACCTCTTCTTTGAGCGTGATATGAATCTGTTGCTATTCTTTTTACATATCCTTTTTCAGTCAATGTCACTACAACATCTTCATCTTTAATCAAGTCTTCTATACCTATTTCAACTCTTGCATTTTGAATTTCTGTTTTTCTTTCATCACCAAAAGTTTTCTTTTAGCTCTAATACTTCCTCTTTTATAATTCTATATATATTGTCATCAGCTAAAATAGACTTCATTCTTCAATTAATAACATTAAATCTCTATATTCTTGCTCAATTTTATCTCTTTCAAGTCCAGTCAATCTTTTGTAATCTCATGTCTAGTATTGATCTTGCTTGAATTTCTGTAAATCAAAGTTTGCCATCAACTGCTCTCTCGCAATATTCGCATCTCTCGATCCTCTAATAATTTTAATAACTTCATCTATATTGTCTAAAGCTATTTTAAATCCTTCCAAAATATGAGCTCTATTTTTCAGCTTTTTGTTAAATCAAATTTTACTCTTCTTGTTACAACTTCATATCTATGTGCTAAAATAATTTTCTAAAATTTGTTTTTAAATTTAATACTTTTGGAGCATTATTGACTAAAGCTAACATTATTATTCCAAATGTATTTTGTAAATCTGTATATTTGTATAAACTATTTAATACTAACTCGCTTTCTTCCCCTTTTTTTAATTTCAATAACTATTCTTATTCCATCTCTATCAGATTCATCTCTCAAGTCTGAAATTCCAGTTATATTTCTAACTAATTCAGCTATTTTTCAATTAATCTAGATTTATTTACTTGATAAGGAATTTCCGTTACAATTATTGATTCTCTACCTTTTTATCTGTCTCAATTTTAACTTTTCCAGCAACTCTAACTTTTTCCACGCCCAGTTTTATACGCATCAATTATTCCTTGCTTTCCGTTAATTGTTGCTCCTGTTGGAAAAATCAGGATCTTTTATGTGAGTCATTAATTCTTCAATCGTAATATCTCTATTATCAATTAAAGCTACAATTCCGTCACAAACTTCCGACAAATTGTGTGGCGGTATGTTTGTCGCCATTCCAACTGCAATCCCGTTTGCTCCATTTAATAATAAATTCGGTAATTTTGCAGGTAAAACTGTTGGTTCATCCAAACTTTCATCAAAGTTTTTTTCTATAATCTATCGTATCTTTGTCTATATCTTGCAACAATTCATTTTGTTAATTTTGCCATTCTTGCTTCGGTATATCTCATGGCAGCTGCTTCATCCCCATCGATTGATCCGAAGTTTCCATGCCCGTCAATTAATTCATATCTCATATTAAAGTCTTGAGCCATTCTTACCATCGCTCCATAAACTGAACTATCTCCATGTGGGTGATATTTCCCCAATACATCCCCTAACAATTCTTGCCGATTTTTTGAATGGACTTTTATGTGTCATTCCCATTTCATTCATTGCAAATAATATTCTTCTATGAACCGGTTTTTAATCCGTCTCTTACATCAGGTAACGCACGACTTACAATTACCGACATTGAATAATCTAAGTACGATGCTTTTATTTCATCTTCAATATAAATATTTACTTCGTTTGATAAGTCTGTTTCTTTTGTCCCTTCAACTATAATTTCTCTATCGTCATTCATATCCATTTCTTCTAATTCTTTTTCATCATCTTTGAAATCGTCTGACATTTTTCACCTCTTATATTATACTTTTCTATTTTAATATTTTTCCATTACTACTTTTTGATTTGCTAACCCACATTTTTCATAAAACGCAATTGCTCTTTCATTAAACGAATACACATCTAATGTTAAATTGTAACATCCTATTTCTTTTCATAATTTTCCACAAAGTCATAAAGTTGCTTTCCTATATTTCTACTTCTACTATTTTTATCTACACAAAAATCATCTATAAATAATGTCTTTACTTTTTTTGCAAACTATCATTTTTCCTCTATATTTTTTATTACACAAAAAAAATATGCCCCAAAAGTTCTATTTTCTTCACCTATTGCTAAAAAAATATAACTTTTTCATCATGAATATATTTTTTCTAATGCTTCATCTGTATATTTTCTTGATCCTTTTTTTAAATAAATCGCTTCTTCCTTCTACATGCACATCATGTACTTGATAAAGTAATTTTGCAATTTCAGGTATATCATGTTTTTGTCGCTTTTTCTTATTTTTCATTTTTCTTCCCTTTTTATTACACATCTAAGTTTCTTACATAATTTGCATTTTCTTCTATAAATTGTCTTCTAGGCTCTACTTTATCTCCCATTAAAACATTAAACATTTTATCTGCATAACTTGCATCTTCCATTGACACTTTAAGTAATGTTCTTACTTCCGGATCTAATGTTGTTTCCCATAATTGTTCGGGATTCATTTCTCCTAATCCTTTATATCTTTGGACAGTATATCTTCTATTATCTCTTTCTAATACTGTTGTTATTTGTTTTAATTGTTCATCAGAATAAGCGTATTTTTATTGCTCTTCCTGCTTGAATTTTTATATAAAAGGCGGCTGTGCAATATAAACATACCCTTCATTTATAAGTTCTCTTAAATGTCTATGAAGAATGTTAACATCAATGTTCTTATATGAGCACCATCAACATCAGCGTCTGTCATAATTACTATTTTATGGTATCTTAATTTTTTTCAAGATTCATATCTTCACCAAATCCAGCTCCAAACGCTGTAATCATGTCCCTTATTTCTGCATTTTCTAACGCTTTATGAACTCCTGATTTTTCTACATTTAATATTTTCCCTCTAAGTGGTAATATTGCTTGGAATCTTCTATCTCTTCCCATTTTTTTGCCGATCCACCTGCCGAGTTCCCCTCAACTATAAATATTTTCTGATTCTGCCGGATCTTACTTGAACAATCTGCAAGTTTACGGAAGCGATCCAACTTCTAGCGTATTTTTTTCTTAATACTAATTCTCTCGCTTTTTGCAGCTTCTCTCGCTTTTTTTAGATACTGCCATTTTTTCTATTATTTTTTTCAGCTTCTTTTTGGATGGTCTTCTAAATAAAAATTTCAAATTTGTTCCAACTATATTTGATACAATTCCTGTAACTTCACTATTTCCTAGTTTTAGTTTTTGTTTGCCCTTCAAATTGTGGCTCAGAATTTTTAACACTTATAACACAAACTAATCCTTCTCTAACATCAGATCCTTGGAATGTTCCATCTTTTTCTTTTTATTAAATTCATTTTGTTTTTGCAATATCGTTAATTGTTCTCGTTAAAGCTGTTCTAAATCCACTTACATGTGTTCCACCTTCATGAGTATTAATATTATTTACAAATGAATAAACATTTTCTCTTTGCGATAATGTATAAGTCATAGCAATTTCAGCTTCAACAAATTTAGCTCCATGCATCGTAGTTGTTCCATCCTCATTTTGTACTTCCACTTCCTTCGCTTCTTCAATTTGATAAGTGTCAGACATATAAATTACATCATCTATTACTTTACTGTCATCATCTGCTATCTCTCTTAAAAATCTTTTAATTCCACCTTCAAATATAAAAAGTTTCTTCTTTTACAGCATCTTTTTTCTTTCATCAATTAAAGTAATAGTAAGTCCTTTATTTAAGTATGCTAATTCTTTTTAATCTTGATTGTAATACAGAATAATCATACACCGTTGTTTCAAATATTTCTGCATCTGCTTTAAATTTTACTGTTGTTCCATGTGCTTCTTCCGGAGCTTCTCCAATTACGACTGGAGCTGATGTAGGTATTCCTCTTGCAAAAAGTTTGTCTTGTAATCGCTCCATCTCTAGTAACTGTCGCTTCTACCCATTCTGATAAAGCATTTACTACTGATATTCCTACTCCGTGTAACCCTCCTGAAACTTTATAGTTATCGTTATCAAATTTCCCTCCAGCATGTAAAACTGTCATAACTACTTCTAATGTAGATTTTTCCTGTTTTATGCATAGAAACTGGGATTCCACGCCCATTATCTCGAACTTCTATTACATTATCTTCCAAAAATTTTAACTACTATTTTTATTACATATTCCAGCTAATGCTTCGTCCACACTGTTATCTACAATTTCCCATACTAAATGATGCAATCCTCTCGATGAAGTTGACCCAATATACATTCCCGGTCTTTTTCTTACGGCTTCCAATCCTTCTAAGACCGTAATACTCTCTGCTCCATAATTATTAGACATTTATTTCCTCCATATTTTTATTATATTTATTATTTTTATTTCATATGAAAATTTTTCATATGAAAATTTTTATATTTTTTCTTATAAGTACAATTCTATCATATTTTTTTAATCAAAAAGGTTAGTTTTTTATTAAAAATATGATTAATTCAAAAATATATTCTAAATTTTTCTTATATTTATTTTTATTTATTCTCTTCCAATTTTTTCAAGTATCTTTTTTTGTTTTTCCTCTTATATTTATTCTCATTTTTTTGATAAATGCTTTTGATTTTTCCAACCATTTTAACTACTTTTTCTAAAGTTTCCAAAGCTTCATCAAATTCTTTTTAAATTTTCATGAGAATAAATTAAACTCATATAATTTTTTTATAATTATCTGGCTCTAACGCTATAAGCTGTTTACTTACTTTTTTTGATCTTTCATAATCCTTCAATATTAATGTTGAATATCTTCCCTCCATATTTAAAGCCAATTTCGTAGGAAATCTACTATTTTTATAATTTATTATTAAAAGTTCCATTTCTTCCCATAAAGCTTCTTTTTATTATTAAATCATAAAAATCTTTCATATACTAACGGAGTTGCTACATACTCTGAATTTATTGAAATGTTATAGTTTTTCCACAGCTTTTTCAACATTTTCCTATTGAATAATATGCATCTGCTATTTTCATATAAAGATAATATTCTGCAGCATCAGGCATATTTTTTTATTTTATTTTCATATATATCCATTGCCGTTTCAAATTTACCTGTTCTTAAATGTAACTCTGCCAATTCATAAAATCCATCAATATTATCAGGTTCCATTTCTATTGCTAATTTTATATAATTCATTGATTTTTTTATAATGTTTCAAATTCATAGAACTAATTGCCATATTCAAATATACATGGTAATTTTTTTATTTTTTCAATATATTTTTTTCATAATAAAGCATTGATTTTTTTGTATTTTTCTAATTCTTGATTCAAATATCCCATAGTAAACAATACTTCTAAATCGTCACTATAATATTTATAAGCTTTTTCTGCATATTCAAGTGCTTCAACAAACGCCTCAATTTGTGATAAAACTTTACACATTAACATTAATCCTCTTTTATTATACTCATCTATCTCAAATACAGTTTCTAAATACATCACCGCACTTTGAATATCTCCTTTTTCTAATTCAATTTCAGTTTCCTTTAATAAATCCTCTATTGTCATCTCTTCATTAAAAACTATACTATTTACAAGTCTTTCATATTCTCCTGCTCGCATTTCTATCGCTCGAGTAACATACGAAGTTATATAAATAAAAATCTTTTGTAAAAAAATTATAGTTCTTTTTCCTTTCTCTTTTATCGATAAATTTATTATCGCTTTTTTTCCAATATTTTTTATTACAATCTTCTTTTATAAATATATCATAATCCATTATTAAATCAATTTCTTTTTAAATTTATAAAAATATTATTTTCTACATAAATATACATTTTATTTTATTTTTCCTCTATTTTTTTCTAAAATTCATTTCATTTTTATTTTTTTCTTAATACTTTATTTCTTTCTTTTTATAAATATTTGTATCTTTAGTTCCAATTTTAAAAATCAATATACATACTTATTAAGATTTCTACATCTCTTTTATTTTCATTTTTATTTCTTCTCTATAATCGCTATTTTCTTCAATTTCTATGTTTGCCTTTTCACATAAACAAAGCAACTCTGAAAAACACTTTGTGCCAAAAATCTCGTACTTTTATAATATGTATATGTATCTGTTTTTTGTTAAATTAATTGCCTCTGTTTCTCCAATATAAGGATTTCTTTCTATCAATTCTTTTCATCTTTCTTTGTTTTATTATTTCCTCATCTTCGTAACAACTAAAAACATTTTTGTTCGTTATTATTCGGTAAAAATATTTTTTTCCACAAGTTTTACACATTTTATATCCTTCACCCAATAAAAATGTCTTTTTTTAGCTGAATTTATAGCTATCTCTTTCATTTTTCTGCTATTTCCGGATATATTATTTTTGATATACTTTCTTCAATTTTTAATTTTTCTTCAGAAAGTTTTATTTCACTAAATTCTTTTATTTTTTTCTCTACATCTTCTTCTTTTTCTAAAAATTTTTCTATTTTTCAATTATTTCTTCTTTTTTTATATCTATCTAGCTCTCTCTATTTATATTTCAAGATTATAAACTACTTTTTCTAAAAATTATTTATTTTTTAAAATTATTGCTTCTTGAGATACAATTAAAGCCTGATAAATATTACTTTCTTTTACATTTATAAAAAGCTTTCCGTTGTGTAAATATTTAGGTTCACAATTTGCACTTATTATTTCATCAAATATTTTTTTCCCAATTTTTACTTAATTTCCACAAATTATATTTTTTTCTGTATTAAAAATCGAATTTTTTGCTCTAACAATTTATTTTGTATTTTTACAGAAACATATCCTTTACTCATCAACTATCACCTTCCCCTTATCTACAATAATTTTTTTCCCTTTTATTCCCAAATCTTCCGTAGATGTTATAAAACATTGTATTTTTATTTACAAAATAATTTAGTATACTTTTTCTAATTTCATCAAAATATGAAGCTACATCATCCATTATAAATATAGGATATTCATTTTTCTTTAACCAACATATCTATTTCCGATATTTTCAATGAAAATATTATTGATTTTTCTCCCCTTGAGATGAATACATTTTAGCATTTTTTTCCCATTTAACTCAAACACAAAATCATCTTTTGTGGTCAAGTAAACTAAATCCCTAAATATTTTTTCTCTTTCCATTTTTCTACATTGTATCTCAAATTTTTCTCTTAACTCTTCACGACTTTGCTTCTCAATATTCCCCCAAAAACATTCATATTTTAATTTTAATTCTGATTTTTTTCATCAAATAATTTACGATAATTTAGGTTAAGTAAAATTGATAAACTTCTTATAAATTCTCGTCTATATAAAATTATATTTTAATCCTTCTTCAATAAATTTTTCATTATATATTTTATAAATTTCATCTTCTGTTTTTTTATCTTTTATTAATTTATTTCTTGTTTTTAATATTTTCTCAAAATCAACTATTGATTTTAAATAATTTTTAGCTTGTGAAATTTCATAATTAAAAATTACGCCTAATACTTGGATTTTCCTACTATAAGTTCTATATCTTCTGGAATAAACGAAATTATATTTAAAAAGTCCAACATATTCAATATAACTATTCTTCATTCTATTTATAAAAAAATCTCTTTTATCTTCATTTACATCTACTGCTATTGTATTTTCATTTTCATTTTTATTAATATACTTTCCAAAAACAGTCACTCTATTCCAATTATATTTTTATTAATTCTTTATGTTCTAAAGCTTTTTTTCCCGTTGCTAAAAATGAACAGCTTCTATCAATGATGTTTTTCCCTGTCCATTTTTACCATATATTAAATTAAAATTTCTATCTAAATCTATTTTTATTTTCTAAACAACGAAAATTATTGTAATTTATTTGACTTAAATACATTTTATCCTCTTTTATTAAATATATTTTTTTAGTGATAATATAGGTTTATTTCTAACTATTTTTTTCATTTCCTAAAAATTCTCTCATTTCTTTTTAATGTTTTTCCTGCATCTTTCACTATAAAAATTATATACCCCATTTTTCTTTTGTGTCAATAAAAATCCTCTTATATACTTATCTTTAAAAATATTTGAGCTCTAACTTTTTCTATTTTCAGTCCAAGGTATTTGAATATAATCTTCCGGATTTCTTTCATTATAAAATTCAAAGGCTTTATCTCCTATCAAAAATATTTCCGTGTTTATTTCAAAAATCCTGACATATTATTTGCTTTTAGTTGTAAAAATACTTTTGTATTTTTGTGAAATTGCCATTTTTACCTCTTTTTTTATTTTTTTATACAGTAAAAGAAGCTAAACTATTAAATTTAGCTTCCTTTTATTTTATAATTTAATTTTTATCTTTTAGAATATTCCTACAACATGTCCTATAATACCAACTGCGAATAATCCAAAGATAATTGCGATCGGATTAACTTTTTCTTAAGTAGCCACATACATAAGAATGTTATAATAATGCTGCAAATCCGGAATTAATTGATTTAAGTTATCTTGTAATGTTGTAACTTTTTCTGGCGATAATGCCATTCCATTTGCTAAATCAGATAATACTTTTTGTAACTGTGTTCCATCAACTGATTGAATTTTATCAAATTCAACATAAGCTCCTTTTGATAAAGTTACTTTTTGAAATTACCATTGGAAAGTTTATTGATGTCCATCTTTGTACTAAAATTCCCATTACAAACATTCCTAAAATTGAAGCTCCTTTAGTTATTGTTTGTAAAATTCCACCTGATAAATCTTTTGTAATTTTCCGATCCTTTTTGATAACCAAGTTCTTGTGTATACCATAAGAACGAAATACGAATTGCATTCCATACAATAAAGAAGAATAACGGTGCAATAATTGATCCTCCAGTTGCAAGTGAAGCTGCAATCGCTCCTAGAATTGGTCTAACAGTAAACCAGAATACTGGATCTCCTATTCCAGCTAAAAGATCCCATCATTCCTACTTTTTTACCCCTTGAGTTGCTGCATCTTCTATCGGTACTCCATTAGCTTTTATCTTCTTCTAATGCTAATGTTACTCCTAAAATTGGTGCTGCTATGTATGGGTGAGTATTGAAAAATTCTAAATGTCTTTTTAAAGCTGCGAAGCATCATCTTTATTTGGATATAATTTTTCAATGCTGGGATTAATGAATAAGCCCAACCTCCATTTTGCATACGTTCATAGTTCCAAGAACCTTGTAAAAATTGTGAACGAAGCATAACATTACGACGATCTTCTTTTGTCAATTTTATTTTTATCATTCATTTTAATTTCCTCCTAGTATTAATAATTATCCAAAATATCGCCCTAATGGGTCTCCAGAAGCTGATCCACTTCCTCCACCATTTCCTTTTATTTTTAGAAAGATTTAAGTAAATAATAGCTAAACTCATTCCTATCATTCCTGTTGCGATTAATGTTAATTGATTTAACGGTGCTAATGCAAATCCTAAGAAGAAGAAAAGTATACTTCTTTTGTAGCCATTAAATTAATAACCATTGCATATCCAACTGCCACTACAAATCCACCACTATTGTCATTCCTTCTGTAAACCAAGCTGGTAAAGAACCTAATCCTGCTTGTACAATTTCTGACGGTATAAACATTAATAATAATGCTGGAATTGCAATACGTAATCCTTGACATGCAAGTGCTATCATATGCCAAATTTCTACACTTCTAAAAATCTCCTTTTTCAGCTGCTCTATCTGCTTGGTGAACAATAACTACTGATAATGTTCTTACTATCATTGTTAATACTAATCCTACTGTCGCTAATGTAATTGCTGCAGCTATTGCTACATTACGTCCTTCCGGTGTAAAGTTTCCTGCTTTTACAAAAATTATAGCTGACGCTACTGGAAGCAAGTGCAGCATCTGGTGCTATTGCCGCTCCTACATTAGCCCATCCTAATGCTATTAATTGTAACGCTCCACCTAAAATAATACATTCTGATACATGTCCTGTTGCTAATCCTATTAACGAACAAGCAATTATTGGTTGATGAAATTGAAATTGATCCAAAACACCTTCCATTCCTGCTAAAAACGCAACTATTAGTACAAGAATAATTGCAATAATACTAATTTCCATAATGTCCTCCTATTTTTTATAATTTCAATCCTTCTCCAGCTTTTGCTGAAATAAGTTTAAATAAATCTTGTGGTCTATCTCCTGTAACTTACGAACATCAAATTTAACTCCTAAATCTGATAATTTTTTTATAAGTTTCTACATCTTTTTGATCCATTGAAATAGCATTATTTACTAATACTTTTCCAACTGAATGAGCCATTGACCCTATATTTAATTCTTTTTATATCTACACCTTTTTCAATTACATATAATGCATCTTGAGGATTTTCAAATAATAATAATGCTTTTGTTCCACCAAAACGAGTATCTTTCGATACTTCCACTAATTTATCTAAAAGGTATTGTGTGTGCTTTTACCCCCGGAGGTGCTGCTTGCTCTATTAATTTTTACGCAATTCATCTTTTTGCAACTGAATCTGAAAACTACAATTATTCTATCTGGATTTGTACTTTTTGCCCAATTCGTTGCAACTTGTCCGTGTAATAAACGAGTATCTATTCTTGCTAAAAACTATTTTTAATTTTTCCATCTCCTATTACTGTTCCTTCTGGAATTGATGCTTGTGGAACAACTTTTTGCTTCCACTTTTTTCTTCTTTTTGTAGCAGGCTCTAAGTTTTTCCGGTTTCACTTTAATTTGATCTTTTGCTGAATTTATTAGAGCTTTTGCTACATTATGAGCTTTATCTGTTTCTTCTCTCTCTCCATAAGCTTCTAGTAACATTGGTAAATTAAGCCCTGCAACTATTGCTCTATTTTTCAGGTGATTCTTCTAATAATCTATTTTGCTTGATTGAAAGGACTTCCACCCCATAGATCTACTAAAAATAATATTTCTTCAGTTTCCAATTTTGCTATGGCTTCTGAAGTTTTCTATAAAGATCATCGGGACCTTCATTTGGCATAAATACAACTGATTCTACTTTTTCTTGCTCTCCTAAAATCATAGAAGACGACTGTTTTATACCAGCTGCAAATTCACCATGTGTTGCAATGATAATTCCTACCATTTTTACCTCCTATTTTTAAAATTTCAAAATATATGTCTTTCCACTCTACTATTATAACCTTCTTTTTAAAAAAACAATAGCTATATTTATTTATTTTATTTATGTTTAATCTTTTTTATAATAAATTATATTTCAATTTTAATTATATTTTACTTAACTATTTCCTATTTTTATAATAAAAAATGAGAAATATTTTTATAAATCTCATTTTTTTAATTTTTATAATGTTTCAATTTTTATTTTTTCTCCATTAAACTCCACTATATCTCCAGAATATATTTTTTTACCTCTTCTTGTTTCTATTTCATCATTTACTTTTACTAATCCATCAAGTATCATCATTTTAGCTTCCACTCCAGAACTTGTAAAATTTGCCCATTTTTAAAAGTTGATCCAATTTGATAAATTCTGTTTTTATTTTTTTATTATTTCAATTTCATTATTTAATTTGTCCATTTTTTTATCTCTTTTCTTTTAAATTTATTGCGTTATACTTTGTTTTATTCTATCTATTTGATTTTTTTAAAAATTTTATCTTCTGTTATTTTTTTCCTCAATTTTTTTCTAATACTACTTATAACTGTACTATGATCTCTTCCTCCAAAAAGTCCTCCTATCGATGTTAAATTCAAATCTAACATCTCTTTTAAAAATAAACATAGCAATTTGTCTTGCATTTACTATTTCAGCTTGTCTTTTTAGATTTCATATCTGATACTGATATAGTAAATTCTTGAGATACTACTTCTATTATTTTTTTCTGCCGTAATTTTTAGCTTTTTGTGTCTTCACTCTATTAGCTAATTCATCTTTTGCTTGTTCTAAAGTTATATTTTCGTTTAATAAACTTGCTCTTGCAATTATTGTAGTTAATACTCCTTCTAATTCCCTTACATTAGAACTAACATTATCTGCTATATATTCCAATATATTTTTCTATTTTTATTTTTCATAGCTGTGAAATTTTTCTAATATTTGCATTCTCGTTTCATATCCCGGTCTTTGCATTTCAATTGTTACTCCTTGAACAAATCTCGTTTCAAGTCTTTCAGATAAATTTTTATATCTTTTGGATATCTATCACTTATCATTATAATTTGTTTTTCCAGATTCTTGTAACTTATTAAATGTATGGAAAAATTCTTCTTGAACTTTACCTTCTCCTTGTGCAAAATATCTTTTCAAAAAAATTGAATATCATCTAATAAAAGAACATCTAAATTTCTAAAATTATCTCTAAATGTTTTCTATTCTATGTTCTCTTATAACTTTATAATATTCATTTGAAAAATTCTTCAGATGTCACATAAAAACTCTTTTTATCCGGTCTTTTTCCAAAATTGCATTTCCTACAGCTTGCATCAAATGTGTTTTTCCAAGTCCTGACCCTCCATAAATAAACAACGGATTATAAGCTGGTTCATCTCTAGTTGTTACTGAATCAATAACTGCAAAACAAGCCTCATAAGCAAGTTTACTATTATCTCCTATTACAAAAGTTATACATTGTTTTACTTTTTATTCAAATTTGTTTTTATTTTTGTTGCATTTTAAATTCTTGTATTTTTATATATATCTTTTGTGTTATTTTTCTACTTTTTATTTCAAAAACAACATCAATACTTTCATCAAGTAAAATTTCTGCTGCATCTTCTATTTTTTTAAAAATTTTTTTCAATTTCTGCTTTTTATCAATAAACTTTCACAAACTAAAAGTTAATGTATTATCTGAAAAATCTTTTGCCTCAACATTCTTAAAAATCATATTATATTTATTTTCTTCTACACTCGTTTTTACAAATTTTTTTATTTTTCCCATAAATCTGAGGCTTTATAATCCATAATTTATTCGTATGATCAAAATTTTAATCATACTCTCCTTTCTAAAATTAAAAAATTCATTATATATTTATTTTTATTATTTTAATACAAAAATTTTATCATAAATTTATATAATTTTTCAAGATATTAACATTTCCACATTGTTTTCCACATAAAAATAATAAAAAAATATAATATTTCAATACACTTTTTCCACATTTTTCCACACTTTTACCCACATATATAACAAAAATATTGAAAATAAAACATTCTCTTAAAAGTTTTCCACTTTTCCAAAAACTGTTAAAAATGTGTAGAAAAATGTGGATATAAACTTACTCACATTTTTTTCCAAAATTATCCACAATTAAAAATTTAAACAAAACCCTTAAAAATACTACATTTCCACGAATCCACTGACTATAATAATAATAATAATATAAATAAAGAATAAATATATTATATATTATACAGTGTTGATTAAAAATTTTTCAAAAATTATAAAACAAAAACTTATAAATAAAGTAAATAAGACTTGACTTTTTATCAATTTTGTATATTATATGATGTACATAAATTAAAAATCAATTTTAATAAATTATAAAATATTTAGAAAGGAAAATGACAAAAAGAACATATCAACCAAATAAAAGAAAAAAGAAAAAAGATCACGGATTTAGAAGTAGAATGAAAACTAAAAATGGAAGAAGAGTTTTAAAAAGAAGAAGAGATAAAAGGTAGATCAAAAATTATCAGCATAACCCGGTGACAAGTAAAAACACCGGTTTTTAAAATTAATATTAATATTCTAGGAAATATAAATATGTCAATTAATAAAAATAAAAACTAAAGAATTTTACACAAATATACAATAACTCTAAAAATATATACAAAATATACAATAATTTTTATAAGTCATAATAAAGATGACAAAAATTTGGTTTTGTAGCAAGTAAAAACAGGAAATGCAGTAAATAGAAATAAAATAAAACGATTATTGAGAAACTGAAAGAAACAATTTAGAATATTTTAAAGATAAAACAAATTATATAATCGTAGGTAAAAGCTATATTAAAGGAAAATATAGCTAATTTGTGTTATAAAGATATAGAAAAAGATATATTAAAAGTATTAAAAATAAAAACATAAACGGAGGAATGATGTTTAGAATAAAATTTTTAGAAATGATAGCAGTAGATGTATTAAAAGCTATTAATGGAATTGTTGGAAATTATGGAATTGCAATAATTATTGTTACTATTTTTAATGAGAATATTAATTTTTTTCCATTAACTTTAAAACAAGAAAAATCAATGAAAAATGAAAGAAATACAACCTGGAAGTAGATAAAATTAGAGAAAAATATAAAGATGATCCACAAACATTAAATCAAAAACTATGGAAATATATAAAAGAAAATAATGTAAATCCTATGGGAGGATGTTTTACCTATTTTTAATTCAAATGCCTATTTTTGTTGCTTTATATTATGCTTTTTGTTGGAAATACAATTCCTGCAGATGCAACATTTTTATGGTTTAATTTAAAACAACCAGATCATTTTATGAAATTAGGAACATTTACAGTTAATTTATTACCTATTTTTAAATACTTTAGTAACATTTATTCAACAAAAATAATGATGGGAGTACAACCACAAGATAAAAATAATCCTATGAGTTCAATGTTATATACAATGCCACTTATGATGTTATTTATATTTTTATAATATGCCTTCAGGAGTAACTCTATATTATTTAGTTTCAGGAGTATTATCTGTAATACAACAATATTTCATATTGAAAGGAAGAAATTAATTATGAAATTACATGCTCAAAATAAAATGAATTAGAAGAAATGATAAAAAAAGAAGCATAACATTAGATGCTGATGAAACTGTTAAAATAAAAGTATTAAAAGAACCTAAAAAATATTATTTTTTAATATAAAAAGGAACTTATGAAATTGAAATAGTAAAAAGTAACAGAAAACGATAAAAAAAGATAAAAATTGAAAGTATAGAGCATAAAGAAAAGAAAAAAATTTTTGATAAAAAGATAGAAAATAAAAAGAAATAGAAAACAAAACAATTAAAAATTGAGAAGAAAAATATACAAGAAAATAATGAAAATATTAATTATAATAAAATTAGAAGTTTTATAAAAAGAATTTATAGTAAATTCAAAAATTAGATATAAAAAAATAATAGATATAAAAAGTTGGAGATAGATATATTGTAAATTTAGATGGAAAAAGATATGAGATATTTAATTGGTGAAAAAGGAAGTACATTAAATAGTTTTGAATATCTATTAACATCAGTAAAAATATTTAAAAATATAAAAAGTAATTATTGATTCAAATAATTATAAAGAAAGTAGAGAAAAAAAGTATTAGAAATTTAGCGAGAAAACAAGGAAAAAGTACAAGAAACAGGTAGATTAATAAAATTGAATCCAATGTCTGCTAGAGAAAGAAAAATAATACATGAAGAAATTTCTTATATGAAAGGTCTTAAAACAGAAAGTCAGGGGAAGAACCAAAAAGATATTTGGTAATTAAACCTGAATAAAAAAGAAAAATGAGGTATATAACAAATGTTATTTGATACAATAGCTGCTATATCAACTCCAAGAGGAGAAGGTGGAATAGGAATAGTAAGAATATCAGGAGATAAATCATTTGAAATTTTAAATAAAATATTTAGAAAAAGAGCCCAAATAATGATTTGGGTTTTTCTAAATTTAATTATGGATTTATTTATGATGGAGAAAAATAATAGATGAGGTAATGATTGTAAGATTAAAAGCACCTAAAACTTATACTTGTGAAGATATAGTGGAAATAAATTGTCACGGAGGAAATTTAATAACTGAAAAAGTATTAGAAATTGTGTTAAGGCAAGGGGCAAGACATGCTGGAGCGGGAGAATTTACAAAAAGAGCGTTTATGAATGGGAGATAGATTTATCTCAAGCAGAAGCAGTTATAGATTTGATACATGGAAAAACTGAAAAAGTATATCACTTTCTATGGATCAGTTAAGAGGAGATTTAAAAGAAAAAAATAAAAACATTTTAAAAAGGCATTACTTGATGTAACAGCACATGTTAATGTAGTTTTTGGATTATCCTGAAAGAAGGGATTGACGATCCTCTTCCTGAAAATTTAAGAAAAAAATTTAGAAAAAGTTTTTTTGAAGAAGCAAATATTTTGATTGAATCTTATGATAAAGGGAAAAATAAAAGATGGAATAAAAACAGTTATTGTCGGAAAACCGAATGTAGGAAAATCTACTTTATTAAATACAATATTAAAAGAAGAAAGAGCTATTGTAACTCATGTTGCGGGAACAACGAGAGATATAATTGAGGAGATTATTAATATAAATGGAATTCCGTTAGTTTTAATAGATACAGCAGGAATTAGAGAAACAGAAGATATTGTTGAAAATATTGGAGTTGAAAAATCAAAAGAATTTATAGAAAAAGCTGATTTAGTATTACTTGTATTAGATAATTCAAGAGAACTTGAAAAGAAGATAAAGAAGTAATTGAAAAAAATAAAAAGAAAATAATAAAAAAAGTAATAATATTATTAAATAAAATAGATTTACCTAAAAATTAGATATTTCAAAAATATAATTTTGAAAATATTGTGGAAATTTCGGCGAAAGATAATATAGGGAATTGAAAATATGGAAGATACGATATATTCGTTTATAGTAGATGAAAATGTAGAAAATTCAGGTGAAAAATTAATAATTACAAATATAAGACATAAGACTGCACTTGAAAAACAAAGATTCAATAAAAAGTATATTTGAAACAATAGATATGGGACTTCCAATGGATTTAATTTCTGTAGATTTAAAAGAAGCACTTGATAGTCTTTCAGAAATAACGGGAGAAATTACATCTGAAGATATTTTTAGAATCACGTTTTTGGTAATTTCTGTGTTGGAAAAATAAAAATAAAGGGAAAGTTGGTTAAAAATTATGAGAAAAATAGTAATTGCAAACAATAAAAGGAGGAGTAGCAAAAAAACTACAACTGTTTATAATTTAGCATCATATTTTTGCAAAAAGGTAAAAAGTGTTAGTAGTTGACTGTGATCCACAAGGTAATTTAACAGATGCTTTAGGAGTAGATCCAAACGAAGTAGAATATACAATTTATAATGCTTTAAGTGAAAAAATATAAAAGCAATGATAAAATTACCACAATATGATAATTTTTATTTAGTGCCGAGTAATTTAGAAAGTGAAAGAGTAAATACTACTTTAGCTTCGCAAATAAGTAGAAAGTATATTGAAAAATATTAGATGATGTAGAAAATGATTTTGATATATGTATGATAGATACATCTCCGTCATTATCTTTTATTAACTATAAATGCAATAGTTGCAGCTGATAGTATTTATGTGTTACATTGAAAGCAGGATATTTTTGAATTAAGAGGAGCAGGACTTTTAATTTCAACAATTAATGAAATAAAACAAGATTTGAATAATAAACTTGAAGTAAAAGGTTTAATTTTTGGCACAATTTGATACAAGAACAAGTTTATCAAAAGATTCAAAATCACAATTAGAACAATATTTTAGTAGTACTGTAATGAAAAATACTGTTAGACAAAATGTAGATTTAGCAAAAGCTCCGGCACATGGACAAGATATATTTACATTTGCTCCTTATTCAAATGGTGCAAAAGATTATGAATTTTTAGCAAATGAAATGTTTGAGAGAGAAGGATTAACATGGTAAAAATCAAAAATATTTTTGAAGCTAGAAATCCTTTTTCTAATTTGTCAACAGAAAAACTAAAAGTTTTGTAAAAACAATTTGAACAAAAATGAAAATATTAGAGCAGAAATATTAAAAATAAGTGGAGCTAAAAATAACAACGATTAATGAAAAAAATTAATAGAAAAAATAGATTTTTGAAGATAGAGAATTTATAAATCGTGAAATAAGTTATGATAAAATAATAGAAACGGAAGCAATTCAAAATTTGGCTCAATCAATATTAGAAATAGGAATAATAAATCCAGTTTATATTATAGAGAAAAAGATGAAAAAAATATAAAATATTATCAGGATTTAGGAGATTATCAGCTGTTTCTTACGGCTATAAAAATATAGAAAATTTTAATATTGCTGGAACAAAACAATGTAATAATAATACCAGAAAATACAAGTTATGAAATTTTTAGATAAAATATCATTACATGAAAATACTTTTAAGAGAAGATTTGACTGTACTTGAAATTTCAATGAAAATTTGGAAAGAAAGTAAAAATAAAGGAAAAAGCAGAACAAATAGCAAAAAGAATATGGTATTTCTAAAAGAACAGTTGCAAGATATATGCGTAGCAAAAATATCCTGAAGAATTAGTAGAAAAATTAGATGAAATTAAAAAAATATAAGAAAAGCAGATACGATTTTTAACTACTTAAATCAAACTAATTTTCAAAATATAAAAGGAAATATAGAAAAATTATCAAAAATGGAAGTTTCCGAAATGAGAGAGAAATTAAAAATTGAAAGAAAATAGTTTTTGGGAACGAAAAAAATAATGATAAAAAGGAAAAAGTTACTACTTTTTGAAATTCATTAAGTGACGAAGATATAAAAAAATTAATGATATTTTTAGAAAAATATTTATAAAATTTTTAAAAGGATAAAAATAGAACAGATTATTTGATTTGAAAAGTACAGAAAAATAATGAAGAAAAAGATAATGAAAATATAGATGAAAAAGTTATGAAAAATTAAGAAAAGAAATAGAAAAACATAACAAACTTTATTATATAGATGATAAGCCTGAAATTACAGATATTGAATATGATATATTAATAAAAATTAAAAATAGAAAAATGAAAATCCTAAATTTAAAAAGGAATATGAAAAATATAAGGAAGAATTATCTCCAACAGAAAAATTGGAGGAATTGCAAGTGAAAAAAATTTTCAAAAGTAATACATAAAAGTACCTATGTTAAGTTTATCAAATACTTATAATATTGGAGAAATTGAAAGATTTTGACCAAAGATGTAGAAAAAAATTGTAGGATTAGATAAAAAAATTAGAGTATATATTAGAATTGAAATTAGATGGATTGAGTATAAGTTTAATATATGAAAATGGTAAATTTATAAAAAGCTGTAACTCGTGGAGATGGACAAATTGGAGAAGATGTTACGGAAAATGTTATGCAAAATAAAATCTATTCCTAAAAATTAAAAAGAAAATATATCTATTGAAGTAAGAGGAGAAATAGTTTTACCAATATCGCAATTTAATAAAAGTGAATAACGAAAAGAATGGAAGAAGGAGAAGATGTTTTTGCAAATCCAAGAAATGCAGCAGCAGGAACAATAAGACAACTTGATAGTAGTATAGTTAAGGAAAGAGGACTTGATTGTTATTTATATTATTTAGTTGAAGCTGAAAAACATGGAGTAAAATCACACGAAGAAAGTATAAAATTTATTGAAAAATTTAGGATTTAAAACTACAAAAATATTTGAAAAAAATACGATGATTTTTATTAAACTTGAAAAATCAATAGATAAAATGGCATAAAGATAGAAAAAAATTAGACTATGAGACAGATGGACTTGTAATAAAAGTGAATGATTTTTCATTGTATGAAATGTTAGGGATATACGACAAAAAGTCCAAGATGGGCAATAGCATACAAGTTTCCGGCAGAACAAGTGAAAACAAAATTATATAATATAACTTATCAAGTGGGAAGGACTGGAGTTGTAACACCTGTTGCAGAACTTGAACCAGTTAATATTTCTGGAAGTGTTGTGAAAAGAGCAAGTTTGCATAATTTTGAAGAAATTGAAAGAAAAGATATTCGTATTGGAGATAATGTTATTATAGAAAAAGCGGCAGAAATTATACCACAAGTAGTAAAAAGTTGTAGTTGAGGACAGAACTGGAAATGAAAAAGCTGTAAAAAAATACCAACAAATTGTCCAGTTTGTAATAGTGAACTTAGTAAAGAAGAAGAGGGCAAGTAGCTTTAAAATGTCATAATCCAGTATGTCCAGAGAAAGTAAAAGGGAAATAGAATATTTTTGTTTCAAGAGACGCAATGAATATTTCAGGTCTTGGGGAAAAAAATTGTGGAAAAGATTTATTGAACTTGGTAAAATAAAAACGGTTGTAGATATTTATAATTTAGAACAATATAAAGAAGAACTTGAAAGTTTAGAAAAAAATGGGTAAAAAAAGTGTAGAAAATTTATTAAAAATATTGAAAAAAAGTAAAAATCGTGATTTTTAATAAAGTATTTTTATGCTTTAGGAATACCGTTTATTAGTAAATTTAATGCAAATTTATTAACTAAAACTTTTGGAAATATTGAAAAAAATAAAAAGAGCAAAAATAGATGAATTATTAAAAAGTAAAAAGGGATTGGAAATAAGGCAGCTGAAACGGTTTATAATTATTTGCAAGATGAAAATAATTGGAATAAAATAGAAAAATTAAAAAGAAATTGGTTTAAAATTTGAAAATGAAAAAGCTGAAAAATAGAAATAGAAGACAATCCGATAAAAAGGAAAAAGATTTTTTTAGCGACAGGGAAATTACAAAAATATAAAAGAGAAGAAATTAAAGAGATAATATTTTTTTAAAAAGGCGGAGAGTATTTATCTGGAATTAGTAAAAAAATTTAGACTATTTGATTGTTGGGGAAAAAGCAGAAGTAAATTAAAAAGCTGAAACACTTGGGATAAAAATTTTTAAGTGAAGAAGAATTTGAAAAAGAATTTTTGAAATAAATATGAGTATAAGCTACTTAATTGTAAAAAGTAGCTTTTTTAGTGAAAAATGAAAAAGCAAAAAAATAATATTATAAAAACGAAAAACGATAATCAAAAAATAAAAAACGAAAAAATAAAAATAATTGACATAGAAAGTAAAAATAAGTATACTAAAATGAACAAAAATGTTTATACAAAGAAAGGAGAACTAAAATGATTAATTTAATCGTTGCAACACATGGAAAAATGTCAGAAGAAACTGTTAATTTAACAAAAATGGTTTTTAGGGTGAAAGTGAACAACTTGATTTCGTTACATTTTTACCGGTGAAGATTCAGAAGATTTAATTGAGAAATATAAAAATATTATCTCAAAATACAAAAGTGAAGGAACTCTATTTTTTTAGTAGATTTATTTGGAGGAAGTCCTTACAATGCAGCTTGTAGAATAGTTGCTGAAACAGAAAATACAGATGTAATAACAGGAGTAAATGTACCAATGTTATTAGAAGTATTAGATGCGAGGGAAGAGACAAACAAAGTTTCAGAATTAGTTGAAACGGCAAAAAAATTCTGGAATAAACGGAATTAAAAATTTTTAGTGAAATATTTTACAGAAAGTGATGACTCAGACGAAGAACTAGATGAATTAGATTTATAATCTTAAATTCTAATTGAAATCACAAAAAGAGAAAGGAGTGTTATTGAAATACAAAAATGTATTTTTAAATAACGAAAAGAATTATGGAATTAGTTTTTAACAAGAATAGATTCAAGATTAATACACGGACAAGTAGCAACTTCATGGGTAAAAGCTACAAAACCGGAAGCAATTTTTGCAGTAAATGATGGAGTTGCTGAAGATAAAATTAGAAAATCATTATTATTACAAGTTGCACCAGAAGGAGTAAAAATCATTTTGTAATACCAGTAGAAAAAGCTATAGCAGTTTATAAAAACCCTAAATATGCAACAACAAAAAGTATTATTATTAGTTACAAATCCTGCAGATTTAGTGAGATTAATTGAAGGTGGAGTAGACATCAAAAAGTAAACGTTGGTGGAATGACTTATAGCGAAGGAGATAAAATGATTTCACAAGCAGTTGCAATTAATAAAGACGACTTAGCGGCATTCAAAAAAATTAGATGAAATGGGAGTAGAACTTGAAATTAGACAATTAGCATCGTCTTCAGCTGAAAACTTAAATGCAAAAATTAGATTCAATTTCATTTGATTAATATTTTTAATTAATAATTTATATAAATTTTTAGGAGGAACAGAGCATGAACTTTGTACAGTTAATTTTTATTAGCATTAGTTGCAGCTATAACTGGAATGGGAAGTGTACTTGATGAAAGACAAACTCATCGTCCATTAGTAGCTTGTACCTTAGTAGGGTTAGTTTTGGGAGATGTAAAAACAGGAGTTCTTTTAGGAGGAGCACTTGAAATGATTGCACTTGGATGGATGAACGTTGGGCAGCAATGGCACCAGATGCAGCATTAGCAAGTGTAATTTCAGCAATTTTAGTTATCGTAGGGAAACAACCAATAGGTCAAGGAATTGCAATAGCAGTACCTATAGCAGCAGCAGGACAAGTTTTAACAATTTTCGTTAGAACAATTACAGTATTTTTCCAACATAAAAGCAGATAAATATGCAGAAGAAGCTAATTTCAGAGGAATTGAAATGTGTCACTTTGCAGGATTAGCGTTACAAGCGTTAAGAGTTGCAATACCAGCGGTTTTAGTTGGATTAATTGCAGGAACAAGTGTTGTAGAAGGAATGTTAAACTCAATTCCAGAAGTTGTAACAAGAGGATTACAAATAGCTGGAGGAGTTTATCGTAGTAGTTGGATACGCGATGGTTATTAACATGATGGAAGCAAAAGCATTAATGCCATTCTTCTTCTTAGGATTCGTAGTAGCAGCATTTACAGGATTTAATTTAGTAGGATTAGGAATTTTAGGGATTATGTATTGCAATATTATACATTCAATTAAACCCTAAATATCACCAATCTATTGCTTTACCAAGTAATACAAATGCTTTAGTTGAAGAAGCAGACGATGAATTAGAAGGACTGTAGGAGGTAGAAAAAAATGGCAGAAAATATGAAAAATTAACTGATAAAGATATAAAAAGTATGTATTGGAGATCAACAACTTTACTAGGATCATTCAACTTTGAAAGAATGCAATCAATGGGATTCTGTGTAACAATGATTCCAGCAATTAAAAGACTTTACTCACAAAAAGAAGATCAAGCAGCAGCATTAAAAAGACATTTAGAATTCTTTAATACTCAACCATGGATTGGATCAGCAATAATGGGTGTTACAGCTGCGATGGAGCAAGAAAAAGGCAAATGGAGCAGATATTGATGACGCTACAATAAGTGGAATTAAAGTAGGATTAATGGGATATTTAGCAGGAGTTTGGAGATCCAATTTTCTGGGGAACTTTAAGACCAGTATTAGCAGCACTTGGAGCTTCAATAGCTTTAGCTGGTGGAAATATTTTTGGATCAAATCTTATTCTTTATAGCAATTAACATAGCTAGAGCATTAACAAGATGGTACGGATTGAAATATGGATATGAAAAAGGGGTAGAAATAGTTAGTGATATGGAAGGTGGAGTTATTCAAAAATTAACTCAAGGTGCTTCTATATTAGGACTTTTTGTAATGGGGTCATTAGTTTCTAAATGGACTTCAATCAATATTCCATTAGAATTATCAAGATATACTGATCAAACTGGAGCAGAAGTAGTAACAACAGTTCAAAGTATCTTAGATTCATTATTACCAGGGATTAGTACCATTATTATTAACATTTGGTTGTATGCACTTATTAAGAAGAAAAAGTAAATGCAATTTATATAATATTTGGGTTCTTTGCAATAGGAATAATTGGATACTGGTTAGGAATTTTAAGCTAATATGTTAAAAAACTTTATTCAAAAATAGAAAAAAATATGTCCACGTTCCACCAGTGGAAGGATATATAAAAATAGTTCTATGCTAGTAACAGGATTAATGTTAATAGGAATGATACTTTATCCTATAACAAAAGGATATGGGACAATAATTGCGTTATCAGTAGCGTTAATTGTGATGATTGGTCAAAAACTTTTAATAAAACAAGCAAAAAGATGATTTTAGAGATATGTATTATGCAAAAAGAAATGTGTTTAAAAACAAAAATAAAGAATATCTTGACTTCATTATGGCTCGTTCGACTCAAATGGTTAGAGATGTAAAAGTTTTATCAAATAGAGCAAAAATAGAAATAGCAGATTTGCAAAAAAATTTGTGGAAGATGTAAAAATAAAAATAATGGAATAATTAAAAAAATGAGGGAAATCATAAAAAGAGAACTCTATTTTTGTGGAAAAAAAGTATGTGGAAAACTAAAAATGAAGAAAAAAAGCAATAAAAAAATCGTGTGAATAGTACAAAAATATAGAAAATATGATATAATAAAAAGGAAAAACATAAACAGATTGATAGATAAAAATAGGAGGAAAAATGTTAGAAAAATTAACTAAATTAAGAGAAGAAGTTCTAGAAATTTAGAAAAACAGTAAATCTTGATGAATTAAATGAGTTAAGAGTTAAAAATTTTAGGGAAAAAAAGGAGAATTACAGCTATAATGAAAGAAATGGGAAATATAGCTGTAGACTGAATTTGGTAAAACAACAAATGAAATAAAAATGTTTTAAATGAAAAATTTGAAAATAAATTAAATGAATTAAAAAGAATTAGCAAAACAAGAAAGACTTAAAAAAATGAGACGATTGATATAACATTACCCGGAAAAAGCTAATGAGGGATCACTTCATCCATTAACAAAAATAGTTATGGAAATAAAAGAAATAGTATCTACAATGGGATTTGATATAGTTGATGGATCGAAGTAGAATATGTAAAATATAATTTTGATGATTTGAATATACCAAAAACACATCCATCAAGAGAAATTTCGGACACTTTTTATATTAAAGAAGATGAAGTTGTATTGAGAACACAAACTTCTGGAATGCAAATAAGATATATGTTAGAAAGAAAACCTCCATTTAGAATGATATCAATTGGAAAAGTATATAGACCTGATTATGATGTATCACATACACCGATGTTCCATCAAATGGAAGGACTTATGATAGGGGAAGATGTGTCGTTTGCAAACTTTAAAGCTGTTTTTAGAGAATGTAGTAAAAATATTTGGAGAAGATAGAAAAGTAAGATTTAGACCACATTTCTTCCCATTTACAGAGCCTTCAGCTGAAATGGATGTAGAATGTGGAGTTTGCAAGGGAACAGGTTGTAGAGTTTGTAAAAGGAACAGGTTGGCTTGAAATTTTTAGGAAGTGGAATGGTAAATCCTAAAGTACTTGAAAATGTAGGGATGAGATCCTAAAAAAATATCAAGGATTTGCATTTGGATTGGGACTTGAAAAGAATTACAATGTTGAAATATGGAATTGATGATTTAAGAGCGTTTTTATGAAAACGATAAAAGATTTTTAGATCAGTTTTAATTAAAATAAATATTTTATAAATTAAAAATTAGAATAATAAAAATTGAAATTATTAGAAAAAAATATTGAAAAATAATAAATTGGGAATGATAAAATAGGAGGAAATAATGTTAATTTCTTTAAATTGGTTAAAAATATGTAGATTTGGAAGGAATAGAAACAAGTGAAATGGAAAAATGCCTTAACGATGATAGGGCAAGAAGTTGAAAAAAATTGAAATTAAAGGAGAAAATTTAGATAAAAGTAATAACTGCACAAATTTTAGAAAAAGAAATGCACCCAGATTCAGATCATTTGACAGTTTGTAAAGTAGATACAGGAACAGAAGTGTTGCAAGTAATTTGTGGAGCTCCAAACCATAAAGCGGGAGATAAAGTGGCATTGGCTCAAATAGGGGCAAGATTAACGCCAAATTTGTTATAAAAAGGTAAAATAAGAGGACTTGAATCAAATGGAATGTTATGTTCGGAAGAAGAGCTAGGAATAGGACATGATGCAAGTGGAATAATAATTTTACCGGAAGATACACCTCTTGGGTGCCAATGAAAGAATATTTAGGACTTAACGATATTGTGTTTGAATTGGAAATAACTCCAAATAGACCAGATTGTTTATCTCATATTGGTATAGCGAGAGAAGTTGCAGCTTTATATAATAAAAGAATTAAAATATCCAAAAACAGAGATAAATAAGGAAAATGTGGAAAAACTGTGGATAATATTTCTGTGGAAATAAAAAGATAATGATTTGTCAAAAAGATATGTGGCTAGAATTATAAAAATGTTCAAGTAAAAGAAAGTCCAAAATGGTTAAAAGAAAGAGTGGAATCTATTGGAATAAGAAGTATAAATAATATTGTTGATGTTTCAAATTATATATTGATGGAAACAAATCAACCAAATCATATTTTTGATTTAGATAAATTAGAAGGAACAAAAATAACAGTTGATGTAGCTAAAAATGATGAAGTTTTTTGTGACTTTTAGATGAACAAGAAAAGAAAATTAAATAATGAAGATATAGTAATTAAAGATGAAAAAAAGTAGTTGCATTGGCTGGAGTTATGGGTGGATTTAATTCACAAATAACTGAAAATACAAAAAATATATTATTAGAAGTAGCACATTTTAATCCGCAAAAAGTAGAAAAACATCAAGAAGATTGGCTTTTAATAAGTGATTCATCATATAGATTTGAGCGTGGAGTAGATAGAGAAAATGCAATAAATGTAATAAATAGAATTGCAAATGTAATTCAAGAAGTGGCAGGAGGAGAAATTTTACAAGGAGTTGTAGATAATTATCCTGAAGTTCCAGCAAAACAAGTGGCAGAGCTTAATTTTTGAAAGATTAAATAGATTTGTAGGAAAAGAGATAGCAAGAGAAGAAGTAATTAGAATTTTAGAAAAATTAGAAGTAACGATTGAAGATAAAGGAGAAAAATTTAATTTTAACAGCTCCAAGTTTTTAGACAAGATTTAGAAAATGAACAAGATTATTATGAAGAAATTATAAGAATGTATGGATTTGATAATATTGAAAATAAATTGCCAAAAGTGGAAATAAATGAAACTTCAACTCTTGATACTACTAAATTGATAGATAGAGTTAAATTAATTGCATCAAGTACAGGACTTCAGAAGTAATAAATTATAGTTTTATTCAAAAAGATGGAGTAGATAAAGTTAAATTTACTAATGTTGAAAAAGAAAACTTGATTGATGTGTTAAAAACCTATTACGGAAGATTTTGTAACATTAAGACCAACATTGCTTTTATAGTTTAATAAAAATGCAAAAGATAATATAAATAGAAATGTAGAAAATATAAGATTTTTGAAGTAAGTAGAACATTTGAAAAAAAGCTGAGGAATTAGCAAAAAGAAGAAGTTAAATTGGGAATAATTTTTAGCAGGAAATAATGATAAAACATTGTGGAATCCAAAACCTGGAAGCGTATGATTTCTATGATTTGAAAAGGAATTGTTGAGAAATATTCTCAAAATTAAGATTTAAAAATTATCAAATAAAAAGAAGTACACAAAAGTCAACTGCATCCGGGTGAGATCTGTGGATGTATTTGTAGGAAGAGAATTTATAGGAAGTTTTTGGAGAAATTCATCCAGATGTGTTGGAGAATTTTGATTTAGGTAAAAAAATCTGTTTTAGTTGGAGAATTTAATATAGATTTAATAAAAATATATTGGAAAAAGCCGTAAAATATGAAGGAATGGTAAAATTCCCAGCAGTTCAAGAGATATAGCTTTAGTAATGGATGAAGAAGTATTAGTTGGAGAAGTTTTAAAAAGTAATAGAAAAAGTTGATAATAAAAATAGAAAAAGTAGAATTATTTGATATTTATAGAGGGTTGGGAGTATTAACAGGTAAAAAAATCAGTTGCAATTAGTATAAAAATTAAGAGATAAAAACAAAACTTTAGAAGAAAAAGAAATAAACGATGTTGTTGAAAAAAATACTTTAAAAAGTTGAAAAAAACAATTTGGAGCAGAGTTGAGACAATAATCGTTGAAGAGGAATGAAAAGAAAGATGAATAAAAATTATGATGTAATAGTAGTTGGAGGAGGGCATGCTGGAGTAGAGGCTGCCCTTGCTTCAGCAAGACAAGGATTAAAAACGGCTCTATTTACAATATATTTAGATAGTATAGCTATGATGTCATGTAATCCATCTGTGGAGGTCTGGGTAAAAAGCCATTTAGTGTCTGAACTTGGAATGCTTGGTGGAGAAATGGCAAGACATGTTGATAATTATAATTTACAATTAAAAACTTGAATCATACAAAAGGTCTGGCATCAAGAATAACGAGAGCTCAAGCCGATAAATATTGGTATAGAATAAAAATGAGAGAAATAGTTGAAAAAAAGAAAAAAATGTTAGATTTAATTCAAAGGTACTGTTGTAGATATAATTGTGGAAAAACGGAGAAGTTGTAGGGAATTGAAGATAAATTAGGTGTTAAATATGGAACTAAAGCATTAATATTGTGTACTGGAACATTTTTTTAGGTGGACAATATATAATGGGAGATGTGAAAATTTGAAGCTGGAAGACAAGGAGAACCTGCAAGTTCAGAGTTACCAGCAAAATTGGAAGCACTTGGATTTGAGTTAGATAGATATCAAACAGCAACTCCGCCAAGAATTGATAAAATGAGTATTGATTTTTAGCAAAATGGAAGAATTAAAAGGAGAGGAAAAAAACCGAGATATTTTTTTCATATGAAACAAAAAGAATATAATTCAACATTACCAACTTGGCTTACATTTACAACAGAAGAAACAATAAAAAGTTGGACAAGAAATGTTGAAATATTCACCTATTGTAACGGGAATAGTTAGCACGAAAGAGATAAGACATTGTCCGTCGCTTGATAGAAAAAAATAATGAATTTTCCTGAAAAATAAATCATCAAAATATTTTTAGAGTTAGAAAGTGTAGAAAACAATGAAATTTATATAAATGGATTTACAACAGCAATGCCTCCATTTGCACAAGAAGCAATGCTGAAAAACAATAGCAGGGCTTGAAAATGCTAAGATTGTGAGATATGGGTATGCAATAGGTATAACTTTATACCTGCACACCAATTAAATTTAACTTTTAGAATCTAAAGTGGTAAAAGGAATTTATACGGCAGGAACAATAAAATGGAACGAGTGGATATGAAGAAGCTGCGTGTCAAGGATTTATAGCTGGAGTAAATGCTGCAAGAAAAATTTTAGGAAAAAGAACAAATAATAATTGACAGAAGTGAAGGATATATTGGCGTTTTTAATTGATGATATTATAAACAAAAACTCCAGAGCCGTATAGAGTATTGCCATCAAGAGCAGAATATAGACTTACTTTTAAGACAAGACAATATTTTTATAAGATTATTTGATAAAGCTAAAGAAATAGGGCTTTTAAATAAAGAAAAATTAGATGAACTTGAAGCGACTAAAATTGAGATAGATAAAGAAATTGAAAGATTAAAACAAGTTAAGATTTATCCAACAAAAGAAACAAATGAAAAATTAGAAAAAAATAGAACAACAGTATGCAAAATAATGAAAAAATATGATGGAGCAAATAGTCCAGTTTCAGCTTTTTGAATTTTTAGCGAGAAAAGAAATAACTTATGATAATTTATCAAAATTTGTGGAAACAGTAGAATTGTCGCCCTTAGCTAAAGAGCAAGTAGAAATTGAAGCAAAATATAGAATATTTATTGAAAGAGAAAAAGCACAAATAGAAATTTAAAAAATTAGAAATGTTAAAAAATACCAGAAAATATAAATTATGAAGAAATAAAAGGGTTAAGTAACATTGCAATTTCAGGACTTACTTATGGAAAGCCTAAAACTATAGGGCAAGCGAGCAGAATAAGTGGAGTAACATATAACGATATAGCGTTATTAATATCAATGATAAAATAAATAAATACAAAAATAAAAAGATATATAGATATAAAAATATAAAAACTACAAAAATGAAAAAAATGATATAATATAAACATTGAATAAAGAAACATGCGTTAAGAAAGGAAGATGTATAAATGAAAAATATACTAAGTTTTTTTAGTAAATAGAATAGTTATGGGTCTAGTGACGTTGTGGTTAGTAGTAACGATTACGTTCTTTTTACTACATTTATTACCAGGGATCCATTTCAAAGTGAAAAAGCAATCCCACCAAAAATAAAAAGAAAATTTAATGGCTAAATACCATTTAGATAAACCTATAGGAGAACAATATATTCAATATTTAAAAAAAGTGTATCTAAAGGTGATTTGGGAGAATCTATGAAAGTAAGAGGGAGAACAGTAAATGATGTAATTAAAAAAAGTTTTCCAATTTCAGCAGATTTAGGAGCAAGATCAATAATCTTTGCATTAGTTGTAGGAATACCATTAGGAATAGTTGCAGCTTTAAAAAGAGGAAAATATCAAGATAAAATAGCAATGATTATAGCAGTTATTGGAATTTCAGTTCCAAGCTTTGTACTTGCAGGACTTATGCAAAAATACTTCGTAGATGTACATAATGGTTTTCTTATAGATAAATTAGGGATTACCAGACTTTTTAAGAATAAGATTATCAGGTTGGGATAGTCAGAGAAAAATATTACCGGTTGTAGCATTAGGATTATACACAGTTGCTTTAATAGCAAGATTATTAAGAGATAAAATGATAGAAGTAATGGGACAAGATTATATAAGATTAGCAATAGCAAAAAGGAGTAAAACCGAGAGATATAGTTGTAAAACATGCTTTGAGAAACGCTATTTTGCCGATAGTTACAATAATGGGATCCAACAATAGCGGCAGTACTAACGGGTTCATTTGTAATAGAAAAAGTATTTACAATACCGGGATTAGGTAAATATTATATACAATCAATTAACGATAGGGATTATACGATGGTGCTAGGAGTTACAGTATTTTATGCTGCATTTTTAATATTAATGATGATAGTGATGGATATTGTATATGCGTTAGTAGATCCTAAAATTAAACTTGGAAAAGGAGAGAGTGACTAAAAATGGAAAATATAAATGTGCAAAATGAAAATACACAATTTTCTCAATATAAGCCGACATCTGAAGATTTTACAATAGTAGGAATTGATAAATCACAAACAGAAGTTATTTACAAACCAAGTTTAACTTTTTGGCAAGATGGTTGGAGAAGATTTAAGAAAAAAATAAATTGGCTTTATCGTTTTTAGGATTAACAGTAGTATTTATCTTTTTAGCGATTTTTGGACAAATGATTACAAAAGTATTCTTATAGAGATCAAGATTTAGCATCTAAATTTTTTTAAGTCCAGCAAAAAAGGAATAACTGTAGGGACATTATTTAGGAACCGATAATTTGGGAAGAGATTTGTTTGCAAGACTTTCACAAGGAATTAGAATTTCAATGGAATTATCAATAGTTACAGCAGTTATTTGTGTTGTATTTGGGACAATTTATGGAGCAATTTCAGCTTATTTTGGTGGAATTGTAGATACTATAATGACAAGAATAGTAGAAGTTGTAATGACAATTCCTTCAATGATTTATATAATTTTATTAATGGTTGTTATGGGAAATAGTGTAAAAACAATAATTATTGCTATGTCAATAACAAGATGGTTAAATTATTCGTTATTAGTTAGAGGAGAAGTTTAAAAATAAAAGAAAGTGAATTTGTATTAGCTTCAAAATCACTTGAGGAAACTTTATTTGGATAACATTAAAACACTTAATTCCAAAATACTTTAAGTGTAATAATAATAAGACTTACAACAGATATACCAAATATTATATTTACTAGAAGCATTTTTTAAGTTTCATTGGTTTAGGAGTACCAATTCCTCAAAGCTTCATTAGGAAACTTAGTATTTGATGGATTTGTAAATATGGATTCATATCCTTACTTATTCATTATACCAGCAGTAGTTATTTCATTAATAACATTAGCATTTAATATAGTTGGAGATGCATTAAATGATGCATTAAATCCAAAAATTAGAGATCATAATTTAATGTTTTAAAATAAGCTAGATTAGGGAGAAAAATGAATAAAAATTATTAGAAGTGAAAAAAACTTAAGTGTTTCTTTTAATACTTATGCTGGAGAAGTAAAAGCTTTAAGAGATATAAGTTTTTCGGTAGATAGAGGAGAAAACTCTTGCAATAGTTGGAGAGTCTGGTTCAGGGAAATCAGTAACAGTTCAAACAATAATGAGATTAATTCCTATGCCACGGGAGAAATAAAAAGGTGGAGAAATATTGTTTGATGGAGAAGACATTGTAAAAGTAACAGATGAAAGAATGAGAGAATTACGTGGTGGAAGAATTGGAATGATTTTCCAAGACCCGATGACATCACTAAATCCGACAATTAAAGTTGGAAAAACAAATAATGGAAGGTATTTTGATACATAAAAAGTTTCAAAAGAGGAAGCTAAAAAGCAAGCTATTGAAATGTTAAGAAAAGTAGGAATACCTAAACCAGAAGAAAAGATTTAATCAATATCCACATGAATTTTCAGGTGGAATGAGACAAAAGAGCAGTTATAGCGATAGCTCTTTCATGTGAGCCAGATTTATTAATTTGTGATGAACCGACAACAGCATTGGATGTAACAATTCAAGCACAAATATTAGATTTAATAAATGAATTAAAAAAGAATTAAATATTGCAGTAATTTTTAATAACACACGACTTAGGAGTAGTTGCAGAAACTGCTGATAGAGTAGTTGTTATGTATGCAGGAGAAAAATTGGAGGAAGCTCCAGTGGAAGAATTATTTAAGCACCCTAGACACCCATATACTTGGGGATTATTAAAATCATTACCAAGATTAGATATGTCAAGTAATGAGAAATTATCTTCAATACCCGGAACACCACCAGATTTATTACAACCACCGGTAGAGATCCGTTTGCAGCGAGATCAGAATATGCTATGAAAATAGATTATGAGAAAAAAACCACCAATGATTGATTTAGGAAATGGACATTTTGTAAAATCGTGGTTGTATGTTGATGGAGCACCTATTATTGAAACACCTTTTTGGTTCTAATAAGAAAGAGGAGGTAGAATAATGTCTGAAAATAGAGAAAAAAATTAATAGAAATGACAAACTTAAAAATACTTCCTATGAAACAAAAAAACATGTTTTAAAAAGCTGTTGACAATGTAACGATGGATATTTATAAAGGAGAAGTTTTAAGTTTAGTAGGAGAATCAGGGATCAGGAAAACAACTTTAGGAAGAACTGTAAGTAGACTTTACAACAAAACAAATGGAGATATTTTTATTTGCAGGAAAAGAAGTTGAAAAATATTCTATAAAAGAGTTTACGAAAAAAGTACAAAATGATTTTTCCAAGATCCACAAGCGTCATTAAATCCAAGAATGACGGTTGGAGATATAATTGCAGAGGAATTGATATTCACGGATTGGCTAAAACTAAAAAAAGAGAAATGAAAAAGTTTATGAATTACTTGAATTAGTTGGATTGAATAGAGAACACGCAAATAGATTTCCGCACGAATTTTCTGGAGGACAAAGACAAAAGAATAGGAATAGCTAGAGCTTTAGCAGTTGATCCGGAAGTGTTAGTTTGTGATGAACCAATTTCAGCTTTAGATGTATCAATTCAAGCACAAGTAGTAAACTTATTAAAAGATTTACAAAAGTGAAAGAAATTTAACATTGTTATTTATTGCACACGATTTATCAATGGTAAAATATATATCAGATAGAGTTGCAGTAATGTATAGAGGAAAAAGTTGTAGAATTGGGAACACCTGAAGCAGTGTATAATGATCCGGTGCACAGTTACACAAAAATCATTAATTTCAGCAGTACCAATAGCAGATCCTACTTATAAAAATGGGAAAAAAATTGAAATGGATGAATCATATTTAAGAAGTCCAATGAGCGATGTTTCTGAAATAAAAAGTTCCAGAAGTTCCAGAATTAACGGAGTATGAGACCGGGGCATTTTTGTGGAAACAAGTTTCTTAAAAGATCAAGGTTTGATATAAAAATATTTTTAAATAATAATTAGAGATAATTTTTAGAGTTATCTCTTGAAAAATTGAAAAGAAATTATAAAAATCTAGTTTATAATATTATAATTTGTTATAATGTTATAAAATAAAAAGACAGGAAAAAAGATGAAAGAGTTAAGATTTTTAAAATAAAATAAGTGAAAATTCATTAAAAATAGATAATAAAATGTATAGAGGTTTGATTCCGTGGAACTTAATGTGTTCAAAAGAGAAAAATAATATATATTTCAACATCAAATAGGAATTTAGAAAATTATTATGCAATGGTTGATAGTTATTTAACAGAATTAAGTAATGGAACACAAGAATTAAATCATAAAATTAGGAAAAAAATATAGAAAATCAGTATCAATGTTTGAAAATATATCATCAAAAAGGAAGATTTAACAGGGATAAATATAGAATTACTAGATATTTTTAAGAAATAAAAGTGATTTTTATATTATTTTTGAATTTGCAAATAACTTTTAGATGTATTTTTTTGAAAGAGTAAATTATTTTGATTTTAAAGTAGGAAATGATTATAAATTTTTCTAAGGTAATAGAGTTTTTGACAGAAAATGGTTATGAGCAATCGTATTTATTGGAGGTGAATATAGTAAGCGTGGAGATATTTTTAGATATTTTTTTCCGCCAAATGCAGAAAATCCAATAAGGTTAGAATTTTTTGACATGGAGCTTGAAAGCATAAGAGAATTTGATATTGACACTCAAAAATCAATAACGAAATTGAATGAAGTGAAAATATTTGGAAATGCTTTTATTAGGAAATAATTATGAATTTGTGGAATTAATAGAAGAGTTAAAAAGTGAAGATGTAACTATAATTTTTAGAAAATGAAGAGTTGCTAAATTATAAAATAGAAGAGTATGTGTTAATTGATAGAGAAAAAGAAAAATATATACAGACAAAGATATGAAAAATTTGAAAAAGAAAAAAAGTCATATAATTGAAAAACAGTGAACTTCAAAAGAAGAACAAATGGAAACTTTTAGAGATAAAGAAAAAAATTGAAAAATTATCTGTGCAAAAAGATGTACAAATATATACAAAAAAATTATGATAAAAAAAGTATTAGAATATAATAAAAATGGAAAAAGAAAAAGCAAATAAGTATTGTGCAATATGAATTGTTTGAAGGATTTGTAATTGATGGGACTTTTTGTTTTTGACGGACAGAGAACTTGACGGCTATATTTATGAGAAAAACGAAAAATCAAATAAAGGAATAAAAATATAAACAAGTAAATCAAATTTTAGTTGGAGATTATGTAATTCATATTCAATATGGTGTTGGGCTTTATCAAGGAATTGAAACGATAGAAGAAAAAGATTATTTGAAAGTGAAGTATGCAGATGAAGATGTGCTTTTATATTCCTGTTGAAAAAAATTAGATAGATTAGAAAAAAATTTGTATCGTATGGAGAAGAGCCAAAACTTTATAAATTGGGGACAAGAGGCTTTAAACGAAGAAAGAAAAATTAGAGGAAGATTTAATAGAATTTGCCGGAGAGCTTATAAAAAAATTCAAGCAGAAAGACAAGCACAAAATGGGTTTGTGTATGGAAAAGACACAATTTGGCAGGAAGAATTTGAGCTGAATTTCCGTTTTGAAGAAACAGAAAGATCAAAAAGGCGATACAAGATGTAAAAGATGATATGGAAAGTCCTCATATAATGGACAGAATTGTATGTGGAGATGTTGGATATGGGAAAACGGAAGTATCAATGAGAGCTGCATTTAAGGCGATAGAAAATGGGAAGCAAGTAGTTATGATTGCACCGACTACGGTACTTGCAGAACAACATTATACGAGATTTAAACGGCGATTTGAAAAGTATCCGATTACGATTGAAAGATTTTTCACGATTAACGCAATCAAAATCAAAAGGAAATATTGAAAAAAATTTGAAAAAAGTGGAACGATAGACTTAATAATAGGGACACACCGTTTGTTGAGTAAAGATGTAGAATTTAATAATTTAGGACTTTTAATAATAGACGAGGAGCAAAAATTTGGAGTAAAGGCGAAAGAAACGATAAAACAAAAAGGAGTAAAGTTGATGTACTTACATTGACAGCAACTCCGATACCAAGGACATTAAATTTGGCTTTTACTTGGAATAAGAGAAATTTCTATAATAGATACACCTCCGACAAATAGACTTCCTATTATAACAGAAGTAGTAGAGTGGAATGAAAATATTGTAAAAATGTCAATATTGCGAGAATTATCAAGAGATGGACAAGTATTTTATATTTATAATGATGTAAAAAAATATGAAATATAAATTGAAAGAATTAAAAGAGTTATTGCCAAAAATTTGTGAAAATAGAGTTTATACACGGACAACTTCCTCCAAAAAGAAATAAAAGATAAGTTGAAAAGGTTTGAAGAGGGAGAATACGATGTTTTTAATGGCATCTACAATAATTGAAAAATGGAATTGATGTTTCAAATGCAAATACGATTTTTAATAGAAAAATTTTTGCAGAATTAGGGGCTTTCACAATTATATCAACTAAGAGGACGAGTTGGAAGAAGTAATGAGACAAGGTTATTGTTATTTATTAAAGACAAGAGGATTAACGACAAAAGGTAAATTGAAAGAAGAAAGTATACATAAAAGTGGAAGGAATAAAAATCAGGTGGTTTTCAAATATCAATGGAAGATATGAAAATTCGTGGAGCAGGAGAAATTTTGGGAGATAAAGCAACATGGAACGATAGAAACATTTTGGATACGATCTTTATATAAAAATGTTAAACGAGGAAATAAAAAGGCAAAAAAAGGAGAATATAAAGAAAAACTGGAAAAATGTTGAAATAATATTAAAAGAAAAAGGTTACATTCCGAAACTTATATTGAAAAAGAAGAAAGATTGAATGTGTATAAAAAGATTTGCAATGCTTGAAAATTATAAAGAATTAGATGAGCTTGTAAAAGAAATAAAAGATAGATTTGGTAAAAATACCGGAAATTATGAAAAAAATTTATATTAAGTGTTAAATTTAAAATATTTGCGAACAAAAATAAAATACAAAAATTGAAGAAAAATGCAACATTTGAATTACATTTTGTGGAAGAAATGGGAATGAAATACGTAAGATTATTGTCTAAAAATTTAGAAATGAGAAATATAACAAAAAAATAAAAATATTTGCCGAACAATTAGCAGAAGAAAAATTTATAGTTATGGAAGTTGTAAAAATGGAATTGTTTGACTATGTTTTTTTATGTTATAAAAGACTATTTTTTTATTTATATAAATATGCTATAATAAATTAGTAAAAAATAATAAAAAGGAAAAATTTATGAGTAATAAAATATTTAATCAAAAAAATATTAACAGAAAAATGCTGTTAGAGAAGTAAATTTAGAAAAAGCATAATCTTCAAGAAAGAAGAAAAAAACTAGAAAAAAATGGATAGAATTTCATAAAATGGGAAATTTAAAAAAATTATAAAGAAGAGTCATTTCAAGGAGAATTTTCTAAATGAAATTTTTAGTGGCGTATTAAATTATAAAAAAATAGTCGTGAAAGTGCCGAGGAATGGCATTTTGGAGCGAGAGGCAAAAACGAAAATTGATGGAACGAAAGCAGACGGAATGCTAGGGATTTTTTTCACGAAGGAAGATTTAGATAAAAAGAAAATCGGATAAAGTTCGTGTTGTGATAGAATTAAAAGCACCGTATTTCAATCTTGATCAAAAAAACAAAAAAGACAAGGAGATAATAGAACTGCCGTTGAGCAAGCATTTGGGTATGTTTCAAAAATATGGAAATGGAAATTGTCAGTGGGTTATTGTATCAAATTACTATGAAATAAGACTTTACACATCACTTGATCAATCTAAATACGAATATTTTTAATCTTGATATGCTACAAGAAACGGAAAATTTCCAAAAATTTATATATTTGTTATCAAAAAAACATCGTTAATTGGGGATGGAGGAAAACATACGCCAAAAACAAAAGTTTTTATTTGAGGAAAATATTGCTGAGGAAAAATAGAAAAAAACAATTTTTATACTTTGTATAAATCTGTGAGAGAAAATGTTTTTAAAAATTTAGTTGCAAACAATAGGGAAGTAAGCGAAGAATTATTGCTTGAAAAACACAAAAAAATTGATGGATAGATTTTTTATTTATCGCTTTTTGCGGAAGACAAAGGGCTTTTACCTAGAAATTCTTATGAAAGTGTAATTGTCAAAAGGGTAAAGAATATTTAGGAATATTTGAAATGTTTTAAAAACTTTTTGTAACTGGATAAATTCTGGTAACAAACAATTTAATATCAATCGTTATAATGGAGGTCTTTTTAAAGAAGACACGGATCTTGACGGACTTTTAATTGAAGATGCTGTTTTTGAAGAATTAGAAAAATAGCACAATACGATTTTTCAGAACAAGTAAACGAACACATTTTTAGGTCACATTTTTGAGCAAAGTATTACCGATTTAGAGGAAATAAAATCATCTTTACAAAATAAAGAATATGATCAAAAAGAAGGAAAAACGGAAAAACAGGGAGTATTTTATACGTCGAAATATATTACGAGATATATTGTGGAAACGACAATAGGAAATTGGCTTGAAGACAAAAAGCTGAACTTAGTTATTACAAATTACCGGAAATTAAAGAGTTTTGGATAATAAAAGGACTTTCAGTAAATACTAAAAAAATATTTAGAGTTTTGGAAAAAAATACCGTGATGTTGTAAAAATATGAAAATAATTGATCCGGCTTGTGGGTTTCGTGTCATAATAATGACACAGGCAAATAGTCAAGTAAATACAAGGGTTTTAGAGCTTCTACCAAAGTTTAAAATCAAAAAAATAAATAGTTGGTGTGCTGCTTAGAGTAATGATTATATAATAATTATTTAAAGAGTACACCAGTATAAGGAGGAGTAAAATGTCAAAAAAATCAATAAAGAGCAAATTTCTGCTAAAGGGATTTTTCAATTCAGATTTATACTGAAGATTTTAAAAATGATTATATAAGCTTAACGGATATAGCAAAATATAAAAAAATACAGATGATCCAAGATTCGTTATTCAAAACTGGATGAGAAATAGGAACACTCTTTGAATTTATAGGATTATGGGAAGCACTTAATAATCCAAATTTTAACCGTGTGCAATTCGACACGTTTAGAAGTGAAGCAGGACTAAATAGATTCACAATGACCCCAGGAAAATGGATAGAATCTACGGATGCTATAGGGTATAGTTTCAAAAAGCAGGCAGATATGGAGGAACGTATGCTCATTATGATATAGCTATGGAATTTGCATCTTGGCTTTCTCCAGAATTTAAGCTATATATTATTCAAGATTACAAAAGATTAAAAGAAGATGAAAACTCAAGATTATCATTAACTTGGAATCTTCATAGAGAAATATCAAAAATTAATTATAAAAATTCATACAGATGCAATAAAAAGAACACCTTCTTAAAGATTTGACCAATGAACAATTATCATTCAAGTATGCTAGTGAAGCGGATATGCTAAATGTAGCATTATTTAATAAAACTGCTAAAAGAGTGGCGTGAAGAAAATCAGGATTTAAAAAGGTAATATGAGAGACTATGCAAGTTTAAATGAGTTATTGGTGCTTGCAAATATGGAAAAGCTATAATGCAATTCTTATCGGTAAAGGTATAGATCAAAAAGAAAGAATGATAGAACTAAGAAAGCTTGCCAGAACTCAAATTGTGTCCTTGGAAAAAAATTAAATAAGAAAGCAATAAAAAAACTGGAGTATTTCGATGATGAAAAACAAATGATAGCGAATAAATGTCAAAATTTTTACTCCCACAAATTGTGTTAAAGAGTTACTGGACTCTGTTGGTTATCATAAAAATATAGTAAATAAAAACAATATTAGAAAATTCTTGTGGTGATGGTAATATACTTGTTGAAATAGTTAATAGGTACATTGAAGAAGCAATAGAACTTAAATTTTTCTAATAAAAATAAAAAAGGTTTAGAAAACAATATTTTTGGATTTGAAATTGACAAAAAAATCAATTTGAAAAAGTGTATTTGTAACTTGAATTTACTTGTAAAAATGGGATACAGGATGTTGAATGGAAAATCTATAATGAAGATTATTTAAAAAGTGAGGGAAATATACAATTTGATTTTATAGTCGGTAATCCTCCATATATAACTTACAGTAATTTATCTCAAGAGGAAAGAACATTTATTAGGGATAAATATGAAACTTGCAGACAAGGAAAATTTGATTATTGCTATGCATTTATAGAACATAGTATTAAGTCATTATCAAGTGAAGGAAAAAAATGTCTTATTTAATACCTAGTAGTATTTTTAAAACTGTTTTTGGAAATAAGCTTAGAGAATTTATGGTTCAGTATATTGTTGAAATAAAAGATTATACAAAAGAAAAATATTCGATAATGCGTTGGTAAAGTCAGCAATTATAATAGTAGATAAAAAGGATTGTAGTGAAAAAAATCAAATATATAAATATGAGTAATGATAGCGGGTTATATATTTGTATTAGAAAGAAATGGGTTTTTCTAATGAATTTAACATTGGTAAGAAACGGTTTGGAGATTATTTTCAAAGTATCTCACGTGGTAGCAACCTTGTTGAATAAAGCGTATGTAATTAATGAAGATATGTACGATGAGGGTAGATGAATACTATAAGGTTGGAAAAATTTATGATCGAAAAGGATGTAATTATGCCAACTGTAACACCAAGAAATATGAGATATGGTAGAGAGGAAAAATTATTTTTCTTATAAGTATATTCATAATCAATTAATAAAATATACAGAAAAAGAATTTAAAAATTTATATCCTGGTGCTTTTTCTTACTTAACAGAATTCAAAGAAGACTTAATAAAAAGGAAATTAGATAAAAATCAAAGTGGTTTGAGTACGGAAGAGCGCCAAGCACTTTTAGAATTAAGTGTGAAAAAAATTACTTATATCAACTATTATTACAGATAAAGTCGCTGTATATAGACTAGATGAGGCATGTATTCCATATGCAGGGGATGTACATTTCTTTGAGAGATGAACATCAGGAATATAATTTGGGTTTTGCAAAAAAGAAATTCTTGAAAGTGAAAAATTTATGGAATATGTAAAGAAAGTGGGGATAAATATTAGTGGAAGTTCATTGAGAATTACATCAAGGATATTGAAAGAATTTAATTTTTAACGGAGGAAGTATGGAATATCTTAAATACAGTATTGAAGATAGTACAATTGCAGAGCTTTTAGGTGTACAAAACTTTTTCCAATGATGAGGCTGCAGTTTTTAGAATTAGTTAAAAATGCATATGATGCAGGGGCGTCGGTTCTCAAATTAGAATTTGTAGATAAAACAACTCTGAAAATAATTGATGATGGAGATGGTATGGATTCAGAGGATATAAAGAAACACTGGATGCATATTGGGAAAAAGCAATAAAGGATATAATTTTATTGATACAAATAATAATGTTAGGGTGCAAGCCGGAGCTAAAGGAGTAGGTAGGTTTGCCCTATCAAGATTAGGCAAGAATATACAATTATATAGTAAAAAGAACAAAAAAAGATGGAATTGTTTGGAAAACAGATTGGAATAAATCTACCTTAGATTTAGATTCTAGCATAGATAATAAAGGCACTTGTATAGTAATAAATAATCTTAGAGAAAATGGACTCCTAAGAGGATTGAAAAATTAAATAAGTACTTAGAGAAAACGTATAATGATACAGCTATGAAGATACGAATTATAGCTAATGAATATGATAAATTTGTGAAGTTGCATTTTCCAAAAACCTGAACCGGGCAAAAATTGCAGAGCGAATATTATCCTCAAATATAATAAAAGGAATTCTATATGTGTCTGTATTTTTCAGACGAATTTTTCTAATGATGCTATTAAATATTGTTCGGAAGTAGATATAAAAACATATAATAGTGAAATCAACATTTTAGATGAATTTGAAGGTAATGAAATTTATGAGAGGGACGCAAAGAATTATCTTCTGAGTTAGATAAACTTGGAGAGTTTTCTGCAAACCTATTTTTCAATCTTAATGTAACAAAAGCATGACAAAGAAAAATTTCTATATAAGTATCTAAAGTACAGATGAAAGTGTCGATAGTGGTGTGATTCTTTATAGAAATGCTTTTAGCATATCATCGTTTGAAGGAGAAAAAGATTAGCTGGGTTTAGGAAAAAGATCAAGAAAATCACCCGCAGCTGCGTCGCATCCTACAGGTGCTTGGCGAGTTAGAGAAAATCAAGTATCGGGTTATGTATTGATTGATAAGCAACAAAATATAGTATTGCAAGATCTTATGAATAGACAAGGATTGGATGAAAATATATTCTATCAATTATTTGTACAAATTATATTAACTGGAATTAAAAGAATTTGAAAGGTACAGACAAAAATAATTCGAAAAATAAACGATAAAAATGAAGAAGAGTGTGCGATAAAAGATATCAGATGAAATAGTAAAAATCCTAAAAAGGATAGAGAACTTAAATACAAGTGATAAACATTAATGAAATTAAATTATTTAAACAAGATAGTAAAAAAATTCAAACAAGAGAAGGCAAATGTAGAAAGCAAGATACAAATATGATGTTAGAATTTTTAAATGCTTTAGCAACATCTGGAATGAAGGCTACATCTATAGCGCATGAGATAAATAACGATAGAAATCAAATGGAACCATCCTATGATGATATTATCACTGCTTTAAAAATATTGTGTATGGGATATTGTTAATAGTCCAGAGAATAGGAAAATTGCATGTGAAGACATACGGGTTTATTAGAAAATAGCCATAGGGCAGTAAATACTTAGGTTTATTGATGCAATTTTTAGAAAAAGTAGAAAAAGAAACAATTTTTGCAGAGCATTTAAATATAAAAATGAAATTGTAAATTCGATATTAAAAGGTTGGAAAAAGATTATTCTTGGTTGAATGTAGAAATTTGTATAGATGATAAAGTTGAATTTAATATATCAAAAAGATCGTTCTATACTATATTTGATAATTTAATATTAAACAGTGTTCAACAAAAACATTGAAACTAATGAATTAAAAATAAAAATTGCAATAAGTAGGAATAATAACAAGCTAAGAATATCATATTCTGACAATGGGAAGGGATTGCATATTTAGATAACCCAAGAATTATTTTAGAACCACATGAAACAAAGTAGAACCAATGGGCATGGTCTCAGGATGTGGATAATTAATAATACAATTAATTTACAAAAAGGAGAAGTTCTTTTCTATTTCAGGAGAGAATGGATTTGAATTTATTTTTGAAATGGAGGAAACGATTTAAAATGGAATTAATAACTATGCTTTTATGTAGATGATAAAATTGATTTGTATGTTTCAAAATATTTAAATTCATATTCAAATGATAAGGCTGAATATAAATATTCAGAATTAAAATTTGAAAATAAATATTCTATGAAGACTTACTTGAGAATAATGAAATTCAAAAAAAGCTGATATATTGTTTTTGGATTCAATGCTTTTTGAAAATGGAAATGTACAAGATAATAAAATTTCTGGTGAAGAGCTTGGTTTAATAATTAAAATTTTTCCGTTTAAAGAAATAATAGTAATTACTCAATACCAAGACAAGATGGAATATAGTACATTAAAAATATAATTCTAATACATATCATTGCGATGAGGATTCATTTTTCAAGATAACTGGAATAAAGAAATAGTTAATGCTACGAAAAATATCATTTTAAATAGGAATATTTTAAAAAAATATTTCTTCAAAAAGATATGTTGAAAAATACCCTATTTGAAAAAAATGGAGAATCTATTAATGGATTATCAAATTACGATAATTTAACAAAAGCTGATATAGATAGTCTTATTAAGGCTTTTGAAGAAATGAGAAAAATTATATGAAGAATGATTATAGAAATACGATATATTGGGTTTCATATTGTGTCTGAAAAAGACGCTTTAGAAAAAGAAAATAAAGATGAACATTCTCGAAATTAAAATAATATATAATCAAATAAATAAAAAGATAGTGTTTATAATAAGTTGTTTAGAAACATATATAGCGATAAATGTTCATATTGTGGAATAACAACGGATGTAGTAAGTTCTGAATTATTTGAAATCGATCATTTTTATGTGAATCATCATTTAATGGAGATTCTATAAATGCAGGTAAAATAAAAATTTAGTGCTTTCGTGTATGTAACAGAGCAAGAAAAGATTTTTATATGGGATGAAGTATATTCTTCGAAATTTAATGTTGATGATGGAAGTATAACAGAATTATTTTTATAGAGATAAGAACTATTATATAAAAAGTGGAGAATAAATTTGTACAGATAAAAACTATTTGTGAATTCTATAGAAAGTTGAAAATTGGACGAAGAAATTAGGAGATTAGATTTTTACTCATGAATATGTATGGTTTCTCTAAAAATATTCTAGTGATAGAATATCTGAAAAATATCAAAATGCATTGTTCTTTTGCAACAAAAAAAGAAATGAGTTGTAGTTGATGTATCATGTGGGTCTGGAGCTTTTCTTATTGAAGCTTTTTGATTATTTAATGAAAATTTCAGAATATATAAAAAGAACAAATTGCAAGTTTTAATATTTCAGCGAGTTGTTCATTAACAGAAGATATTACAAGTTCTATTTTATTAAATAATATATATGGGGGTAGATTTGAGTGTTGAATCTGTTGAAATTATGAAATTGGCACTTTGGCTTAAAAACAGCAGACCCTTCAAGACCGTTAGAAAATTTAGATGAAAATTTAAAAGCACGGAAATTTTGTTGTTGACGACAAACAAATTGACGAAAATTTTGCGTTTAATTGGAAAGAAGAATTTAGTGAAATATTTGAAAATGGGGATTTGATATTGTAATTGGAAATCCTCCTTATGTTGAGAACAGAAAGTATAAAAGGAAATTAAGCCTCACCTACAAAAATTATACTGTGTATACAGGAGTTGATGATTTATATTGTTATTTTTATGAATTAGGGCATAAACTATTGAAAAAAAGACAGTGGGTACTTAGGATTTATTACGAGGTAACAAATGGTTCCGTGCAAAATATGGGCAAAAATTTGAGACAATTTTTGCTTGAAAATACTGAAAATTTTAGAAATTATTGACTATAACGGTATAAAAAAATATTTGACGGAGCAACGGTCGATTCAAATATAATTGTATTCAAAGGCGAAAAAGATAGTGAAAAATACAAATGAAATGAGTATAAAAATTGGAGATAGCGATTATTTCAAATTAAAACAAAATAGTTTAAGTAGTGAAATGTTTGTATTTTTCTCATAATGAGGAAGAAATTAGTATAAAAGAAAAATAGAAAAAAATTGGAAAGCCGTTGAAAAATGGGAAATTTCTATAAATCGTGGAATTTTAACGGGATTAAATGACGCTTTTATTATAAATAAAGAAACACGAGATATGCTTATAAATGCTGACTTTAAAAATAGTGAAGTTATAAAGCCTCTTCTTCGTGGGCGAGATATTAAAAAAATATGATATTAATTTTTGCAGAGTTGTATTTGATTAACATTCATAATGGAACAAAAAAATATAGAAGCAGTTGAGATTAATGAATATCCTAAAAATTAAAGAGTGGCTTGATACCTTTGAGCCAAAAATTATCAAAACGAAGTGATAAAGGAAAACACCGTATAATTTAAGAAATTGTGCTCATTTAGATGATTTTTGAAAAAGAGAAAAATTGTTTATGCTGAAATAGTACAAGAACCTAGATTTTTCTTAGAAGATTCAAACTATTTTATTGAAGCTTCTGCATTTATATTAAATGGAAGACATTTAAAATATCTTACTGCTTTTCTTAATTCAAATTTAATGAATTTTTACTTTTTAGAAAGTTTTTATGCTGGTGGTGGATTAGGTGGAAAAGGTGTTAGATATAAAAAGAATTTATAAGTAAATTACCAATAAAACCTTACGAAAATGAAACTTATTTAGAAGATAAAGTTACAGAAATTTTTGGCAACAAATAAAAATCTCTGATTATAAAATTTTTGCTGAACGAGCAAAATTTAATAAAAATACGATGAAATTATTGATTTAGAAAAATTATTAGAAGATTCACAACTTTTTAGTGCAAAAACTTGAATATGAAAATAAATCAAGATATTTATAAGATTTATGGATTAACACAAAAAGAAATTGATTTTATTGAGAAAAACATATAAAACAAAAATAGGATTTTAAATTTTTAATCCTATTTTTATTTATGATATTTTTATGTAAAACTTCCTCTATTTTATCTTATCTACAGATATTTTCTCTCTATTTTCAAGTAAAAATTCTACTGATTTTTATAATTTTTACTTCATAATATTCTCTTTCATTCATTTCTCGTGGAATATAATTATGTAATAACACTGAAAATTGTTTCGGCTTGAGTTAAAGTATTCCCTTCAATTCCTGTTGAATGATGTGCCATTCTAACAAGTAAGTCTTCTATATATGTTTCACTAAATTTCATTTTTATTATTTCTATCTCCTTTTACTTTCAAATAATTAAAATAAAAATCTTTAATAATATTTGTATTTAGAACATAATTATAACACATTTGCTTCAATAAAGTTTTTTTCTTTGTTTATATGTAAATATATTAAATATAAAAATTTTAAAATTGTAAAATAAAGTATGACACTTTTGAGTTACAATTTACAAAATTATAAAAATAGTAAAAAAAGTAGTTGACAAAAAGGAAAAATTGTATAATGAGTCTTGTCTTATGAAAGATATTTTCAAAAAAATGATATTGGGCTGTCGCTAAGCGGTAAGGCACTGGACTTTGACTCCAGCATTCCAATGGTTCGAATCCATTCAGCCCAGCCAAATTTTAAAAATTCTAATTAGTGAGTATTTTTGTATTCAGTAGTTAGAATTTTTAATTCTAATTTAAAGATAAATATATAAAATTTATAGTTTTGTGAAAAATATATAACTATAGAGTAATAAAAGTACGCAAAAAGACATAAATTTGTGTTAATATAAACCAACATACATTAAGAAGGAGAGGAAAGAAGATGAAGAGGAGTTTATTAATTGTTATTTTAACTGTATTATTTTTAGTCTCGTGTGGAAAAAAAGTGGAGTAGACTATTCTAAAAACATTGGTCATTAACATAAAAGAAGAAGGAAAATCTTATGACCCACAATTAGCAAAATGATTCGACGGGAGAATTGGTTGATTCATTAATTGGAGAAGGATTGATTAGAGATGGAGAAGGTGGAAGCCAAGCTCCGGGAGTTGCAGAAAGATGGGAAACATCAAAAGATGGATTGACTTGGACATTTTATTTAAGAAAAATGCGAAATGGTCAAATGGAGATACAATAACAGCGAAAGACTTTAAAGCGGGATGGCTTAGAGCTTTTAGACCCTAAAAACAGCAGTGAATATGCACAAATGATTTTTCCTGTAAAAAATGCAGAAAAAAATATAATAAAAACGAGGCAAAAAGCTGAAGAAGTTGGGATTGAAGTTGTAGATGATTACACATTAAAAGTTACACTTGAAAATCCGTTACCTTATTTTGATAAAATGGTAAAAATATTTACGTATATGCCGTTGAACGAGAAATTTTTGAAAAAGTTGGAAATAAATATATGACAACAGTTGAAGACTCAATATCTTCTGGTGCTTACATTATAAAAATCTTGGACAAAAGATTCTGATATGAGTGTTAGAAAAAATCCAAATTATTGGAATAAAGACGCTGTAAAATTAGAAGCAGTAAAAATTACATTTATAAATGACTCGGAAGCATCATTGCAAGCATTTTAAAAACGGGGAAGTTGATATTACAAATATTTCAACAGAGCAAGCAAGACAATTTAAAAATGATGATCGTTTATGGTATACAAATAACAGGGGCAACATACTATATGACATTTAATATGAAAAAAACGAAGTATTGAAAAAAACATAAGACAGGCATTGACTTTAGCGATAGACAAAAAAGAATTAACAGAAAAAGCTATGGACGGAATAGTAGTACCAGCTTATACTTACACAGTTATTGATTCTGGAATTGTTGGAGTAAAAGAGGATTTTGGTAAAGAAGCTGGAGAAGTTTTTCCCAAAATATAATGCAACAAAAGCTAAAGAATTATTGAAAAGAGGGACTAAAAGAATTAGGGCTTATGAAATTACCAAAATTAACATATATTTACAATGAAAGTGGAAGTAATAAAGTTGTTGCAGAGTACATTCAAGAAAGTTGGAGAAAAAATTTAGGTGTTGATATAGCTGTTGAAGGAATGACATTTAAAGAAAGGCTTGGTAGAATGGAATCGAAAGATTATGATATTGCTTATGCTGGATTTGCTGGAGATTATGCAGATGCAATTGCGTATTTAGAAAGATTTGAAACTACAAATGGAAATAATTATTCGCAATATATAAATCCTAAATATGATGCGATATTAAAACAAGTTAGAACATCTGCAAATCAAGAGGAAAGAGTTAAATTAATGATTGAGCTTGAAAAATAATAGCTGAAGACATGCCGGTTGGATTACTTTTATTACGGAAGAGTTACTAAACTTGTAAATCCTAGAGTTAAAGGACTTGTAATGATACCAATTGAAATGATTATCAATTAGGAAATGTGACTTTAGATAAAAATAAACTTTAACAAATATACACTTATACAAAAATAGGTGTATGTTTTTATGATTATAAAAATATGAAATAATATAAAAAAATATATAGATTAAAAATATAAGATAGTGTAGAATTTTTGTTAAAATAAGGTATAATAAAATTATACAATAAATTTTTAAGGAGTGATGATATGAAAAATTATTAGCAGTATTAACAATGTTAATATTTGTTTTTATCTTGTGGATCAAAAGGAGGAAGTAGTAATACTTTCACATTAAATTTAAGTGGAGAACCAGCATCAGTTGACCCACAATTATCAACAGATATTTTTAGGAGCAACAGTAAATGATTTAATTTCAGAAGGGCTTTTTAAAAAAAGAGATAAAAGATAATAAAATTGTAGGTGGATTAGCCGAAAAAAATGGGAAGTATCAGAAGACGGATTAAAATGGACATTCCATTTAAGAGATGGAATTAAATGGTCAAATGGAGATCCTATAACAGCAAAACGACTTTAAAGTAGGATGGTTAAGAGCGTTGAGATCCTAATACAGCATCTCAATATTCTTACATGTTATATCCAATAAAAAAATGCAGAAGCATTTAATAATGGTAAAAGCAAAAGCTGAAGATTTAGGAATTAAAGTTGTAGATGACAAAACGATTGAAGTAACATTAGAAGCACCTACACCTTATTTTGATGACTTATTAACATTCAAAAACATATATGCCTACAAATGAAAAATTCTTAGCTGAAAAAGGAGATAAATATTTTGCAGAGGATGCAGAAAAATGTTTTTATCTTCAGGTAAATATGTTATGAAAGAATGGGTACATGATTCAGAAATTAAATTAGAAAAACCCTAATTATTATGATGCGGCAAATGTAAAAGTAGATAATGTTGTATTGAAATTAATTGCAGATAATGCAGCAGCATTCAATGCGTTTAAAAATGGAGAAGTTGATGTAACAACAGTAACTATAGAACAAAGCAAAAAGAATTTGCAGGAGATGACAGATTAAAATCAAATAATGATGGATCAGTTTGGTATATGTTATTCAATACTCACAATAAAGTGTTATCAAACAAAAATTAGAAAAGCATTGTTGATGGCAGTAAATAGAGAAGAAATGACAAGTAAAGTGTTAAATGGTGCTGGAAGAGTAGCAAAAACATTTGTACCAGCAGGAATAGGAATGCAAGGATTAGAAAAAGCTGACTTTACAGAAGAAGTTCCAACAACAATTCCGAGATTCAATCCAGATGAAGCGAAAAAAATTATTAGCTGAAGGATTATCAGAATTAGGATTAAAAACAATTCCCTGATTTAGAATTATTATTCAATGATAGTGGAAACAATAAAGTTATTGCAGAATATATTCAAGAAAGTTTAAATAAAAATTTGGGAGTTAATTTAAACTTAGCAGCTGTTGAATTTAAAGAAAGAGTTGCAAGAATGAAATCTCAACAATTTGATATAGTATTAGCTGGATGGTCTGGAGACTTTAAAGATCCTATAACTTACTTAGACTTATTTACAACAAATGGTGGAAATAATAATGGTGAGATATTCTAACCCTAGATATGATGAATTAGTAAAAACAATTAAATCAACAGGAGATAAAAGAAGTAAGAATTAAAGCTATGATTGAATTAGAAGGAATAATTGCTGATGAAACACCAGTAGGAACTCTATTCCATGAGAAAGAAAAATTTTAGTAAATCAAAAGTTCAAGGGATTAGTATTTTATGGCAATTGGAGGAGATATAACTTCTCAAATTTAAGTATTGCTAAAAATAAAATAAGAATGAAATAATTGAATAAAAGAGTATTTTTATTACCTTAAAAATTAAAAATAATGAATTTAATTTAAAAGGAAAAAAATACTCTTTTTCTTTGATTTAAACATTAATAAAAATAAAAAGTAAATTAATAAAAATATATAGAAAAATTTTTAAAAATATTATATAATATTAAATATAAAACAAAAAAATTGGAGGAAATTATGAAAAATTATTATTTTTTTATTGTCGTTAATAACGATGATTATAATTTCGTGTGGAAATGGAAATAAGGGATTGACAATTAACATTGTAACAGAACCGTCATCTATTGACCCACAAATAACAACTGATATTGCAGGAGGAACAGTGAGATGATCTAATTATGGAAGGATTAGCTAGAAAAGATAAAGATGGAAAAATCTGTTCCGGGATTAGCTGAAAAATGGGAAGTTTCAGAAGATGGACTTAAATGGACATTCCATTTAAGAGATGCTGTTTGGGCAAATGGAGATAAAGTAACAGCACAAGATTTTAAAAGCAGGATGGATGAGAGAGTTAAATCCAAATACAGCAGCAGAAAATGCGTACTTAATGTTTATGATAAAAGGAGCAGAGAATTATAATTCAGGAAAAGGATCAGCTGATGCAGTAGGAATTAAAGTTGTAGATGATAAAACTTTAGAAGTTGAATTAGCAGTTTCAACAGCATATTTTGATGATTTAATAACATTTAAAGCGTATATGCCTGTAAATGAGAAGTTTTTAGCTGAAAAAGGTGAAAAATATTTTGCAGAGGATGCGGCAAATACTTTAGCAGTTGGATCATATATTTTTAAAAAGAATGGAATCATGATTCTGAATTAAAATTAGAAAAATCCTAAATATTGGGATGCAAAAATGTAAAAGTTGACAATATTACATTAAAATTAATGGAAGATTCAACAGCTTCATTTAATGCTTTTTAAAAATAAAAGAAATAGATGTAACAAAAGTAACATTCCAACAAGCTAAAGAATACGCAGGTAAACCGGAATTGGTAAAAAGCTGCTGACGGAGGAGTTTGGTATTTTTATTAAATAATAATATAAAACCATTAAATAATGCAAAAGTAAGAAAAGCGTTACAAATGGCAGTAAATAGAGAAAAATTAATTGAAAGTGTTTTAGAAAATTCTGAAAAATTAAATACGACATTCACTCCATCAGGAATTGGAATAAATGGACAAAATGGTGATTTTTAGCTTCAGAAGTTCCAACAAAAAAATAGCAGAATTTAATGTAGATGAAGCTAAAAATTATTAGCTGGAAGGGCTTAAAGAAGAAGGAATGACAAAAATGCCGGAATTAGAAATGATTTTTGCTGATTCTGGAAGTACAAAGGCAATAGCTGAATATGTGCAAGAAACTTTAGGTAAAAATTTAGGAATAAATTTAAAAATTAAGTATTGTAACAGGAAAAGAAAGAATTAAAAGATCTAAACAAAGAGATTATCAAAATAGCAATAGCAAACTGGACAGGAGACTTTAAAGATCCAATAACTACTTAGATATATTTGATTCAACAAATAAAAGGAGCAAATAGAGGAGACTTTACAAATGCGAGATATGATGAGTTATCAAAAATAGCTAAATCAACTGCAGATCCAGCAGTGAGAGTACCTGCTATGATTGAAATGGAGCAAATGTATTGCAGATCAAGTGCCAGTAGTTGTATTGTTCCAAAGACAAAAATTATTTAGTAAATCCAAAAAGTTCAAGGATTAGGATTTGTTGCAATTGGTGGAGAATTTAATTTTAGAGATTTATTTATGGCAAAATAAATGAATAAAAATTAATAATTTAAAAATTTTTTTGAATGAAAAGACTTATGATTTTGTAAGTCTTTTTATTTTTGAAAAATTTGATAAATTGTTTTATAAACAATGACAAATTAGAAAAATAATGTATAATAATATAATGGATTAGAAAGTTTTTATTAACATTCAAAATAAAAATAAAAAGAGAAGGATAAAGAAATAATGAGTAAAAATTTAGAGGGGTAATGTATTAGGAATATTTTTATAATTCTTTTTATTCAATGAAAATAAAATAGAACAAGGAAATATTACATTACTTTTTACAGACATTAAATATAGGGAAGTTTGTTTTTGGAAAAACGATATGGTTTGTGAGTATATTTTTAATAGGAATGGAATAATAGATTTTTATTTTTAATGACATAAAAAAATAAAATTCCATAAATCTAAAAGTAGTAGCTTTAATAATTTGGTATTTAGCTTGGGCAATATTGTTGATTAAAAATATGTGGCAATGCCGTTTACAACAGATTTTGTGGAGTCAGCTCGTGAACTTTTATCTATTGGATTTAATGGACAAAGTGGAGGTTTTATTGGAGCGTTAGTTTCAATGCCGTTGTATCAAGTTATTCATTTACCAGTTTTAAAAACAATATTGAATGTAATTATTGGAATTTCAATAGTAGTAATTTTTAAAAGTAAAGTAATATTAGTATATACATTATTAGTTGGAATTATAAAATATTATATGAGTGATGATTATAAAAAGAAAATGCAAATATTAAAAGCAAAAACTTGCAGAGAAAACGGAATATATTGATTCATGAAAAAAAGAAGAAAGAATTAAGAGAAAAGTTGATAGCTTCAAGAAAAGAAAAAGCTTAGTTTTGAAATAGCGAAAAAGCCGAAAGAAACGATTTTTGATAAAACGAAAAACATATTCGGAGTCAGAGCTTATAGATAAGGAGAAAAGAATGGCTACAGTTTTGGGAAGAAACGAAGCATAAAAATGAAATAAAAATAAAAGAGCTTGAAGAAGAGCAAGAAATAAAAATATTGAAATAATAGACAAAAAGAAAGAAAGAGAAGAAAGTAAAATAGAGGAAGCAGAGAATTTTAAAAACAGAAGTTAGTGAAATTGAAAAATAAAAGAGTATACAGATTATCATCAAGATTATGATGAAGTTGAAAAATGAAGAAGAATATGAAAATTATAATGATGAGGATTATGATAATTATAAAGAATTTAATGAAACGAAAGAAAATATTGATAATGAAATAGAAAATAAAGAAGAAGAAAAAAAGAAATTGAAACAAATATAGAAAAATGAGGATTTAGAAAAATCAATTAATGATATATTTGTAGCAAAAACCAATAGATGAAAATAAAAACAAAAATAGAAATGGGAATAGCTGAAAATATTGCTCATTTGGAAGAAGCATTGAAAGAATTTGGAATTGCAGCAAAAGTTGTGAATTATGAGTCAGGATAAACGATAACTAGGTATGAAATAACTATACCAAAAAGGAGTAAGAGTTAATAAAGTTACAGCGTTACAAGATGATATACAACTTAGTTTAGCAGCAAAAAGTGTAAGGATTGAAGCTCCAATTCCGGGAAAAAGTACGATAGGAATTGAAGTGCCAAATCAAATAAAAAGAGCCGGTACATTTTTTTCTAATTTAATAAGAAAATCCTAAACTTGATGAAGGAGCATTAAATGTTATTTTTAGGAAAAATATTATTGGAGAAGATAAAATAATTGATATAGCAAAAATGCCTCATTTGTTAATAGCAGGACAGACAGGATCTGGAAAAATCTGTTGCAGTAAATACATTAATTTCTACACTTATTTCTAAGAAAAAGATGATGAAGTTAAATTTATAATGATTGATCCAAAAATGGTAGAAATGATGCCTTATAATGGTATTCCACATTTGTTAGTGCCAGTAATTATTGATCCACAGCAAGCGGCGATTGCTTTAAAATGGACAGTAAATGAAATGGAAAATAGATATAGACAGTTGTCTGAAAATGGAGTTAGAAATATTATAAGTTATAATAATTTGAGATATGTGGAAAAAAATGCCGTATATTGTAGTTATAATAGATGAATTGGCAGACTTGATGATGGTTGCATCAGGAAGTGTAGAAGAGTCGATTGCGAGAATTGCACAAAAAGCAAGGGCTGTTGGAATACATTTGGTTGTAGCGACACAAAGACCGTCAACAGATGTTATAACAGGAATGATTAAAAGCAAATTTACCAAGTAGAATATCATTCTCGTTGAGATCACAAGTAGATTCAAGAACAATACTAGATAGTCCGGGAGCAGAAAAGCTATTAGGACAAGGAGATATGTTGTTACTTGAAAACGGATCATCAAATCCAGAAAGAATACAAGGAGCTTGGATTTTCGGATGAAGAAGTAGAACAATTAACAACAGCCTTAAAATCTAATAAAAAAAGTTGTTTATAGAAATGAAATATTAGAAGATACAGCTCAAGAAAATAAAGATGTAGAATCCTTTATTTGATAATGCAATAGAGGTAATAAAACAAGAGAAAAAGTGTCTATTTCACTATTGCAGCGTAAATTAAATGTTGGATTTAATCGTGCAGCGAGAATATATGAACAATTAAAAGATAATGGAATAATAAGTGATGATAATCAGCTTTTTAATTGATGATTTTGAATAAATTAAAATAAAAAAATATAAGAAAGGAATAAATACAATGAAATTATTTGATTTTTTAAAGGATTTGGAAAATTTAAAATAGGAGAAAAAGGAACGAAGGAAATAGGGATAGACTTAGGAACAGCAAACACTGTTGTTTATGTAAAAGGTGAAGGGATACAGATTGATGAGCCTACATATGTAACAATAAATGTGAAAAACAGGAAATTGATTTTTATTGGAGAAAAGGCAAAAGAAATAATTGGCAGAACAGCTAAACATACTCAAGTTATAAGACCGTTAAAAATGGAGTTATTTCTGATTATGAAATTACAGAAAAATGTTGTCTGAATTTTTAAAGAGAATAAAAAGATAAATTTCAAAAGTTCAAGAGTTATAATTTGTGTTCCAAGTGGAGTGACTCAAGTTGAGAAAAAGAGCAGTAGTTGAAGCAGTAAAAAGAAACGGGAGCGAGAGATGTTTATTTAATTGAAGAGCCTGTAGCTGCAACAATTGGAGCTGGAATTGATATGTTTGAGCCCAAAGGACATTTAATTGTTGATATGGGAGGAGGAACGACAGAGATAGCATTTATAGTATCTGGAGGGTCTGCAACTTCAAAATCAATAAAAATAGCTGAGATCATTTTAATGACGATATAATTGAATATGTGAAAGAAAAACATAATGTTTTAATCGGTGAAAGAACAGCAGAAATGTTGAAAGAAAAAAACGATAAGTTCAAAAGATAGAAAAGTTGAAGTTGAGATAAGAGGTAGAGAATTAGGACTTGGGTTGCCAAAAAGCATAAAAAGTTACAGCTGAAGAAATGGATAATGCGATTAGAAAAATGTAGAATTAGTAATAGAAGAAATAAAATTAATAATAGAAGAAATTGAGCCAGAAATAGCTTCTGATATTTATGAAACAGGGATTTGTTTATCAGGAGGAGGAGCTGGAATAGTTTTATTAAAAGAAAAATTGAAAAAGAATTAAAATTAAATGTAACAGTAAGCGAACAACCAATTTACGCTGTAATAAATGGAATTGCAAAAGTGTTAGATGATTTTTGATGCGTATAAAAATATAATAATAACTCCCGGATTTGAATATTAAAAAAATAAAAAGAAAATGGAGATAAAATGAATAATAAATTGTCAGAAAAGAGTAGAAACTTTAGTATTTTTTATCAAAAGATATGTTGTCAATAGAGGAGTTAGCAGAAATTTTTTTGAAGTTAATAATGATGAAATGAAAGAAATTGTATTGAAATTAAAAAGAGGACAGAAAAGAAACAGGAATAAATATAAAAATAGAAAATAATATAGTTTCTTTTAGTTTCTAATCCGTTATTTGGTGAAGATGTAAAAAAATTTTTTAATCCAGAAATGAAATTAAAAATTATCAAAATCAACGATGGAAACATTAGCGATAATTGCATATAAAGAGATGGAATTACAAAAGGAGAAATTGAAAAGATAAGAGGAGTTGGAGTGGAAAAAAAGTTATGTCAAATTTATTGGAGAAAAAAATTTGGTGTATATTTCTGGAAAGAAAAAGTATTGGAACTCCTAATTTATATGAAGTTACGGAAGATTTTTTTATAGTTATTTGAATATAAAGAATAAAAGATGAATTGCCGGGATATGAACAATTTGAAAAGATTAAATTAGTGAATAAATTAGAAAATGGAAATAATGAAAATGAATAAAATTTAAGTTAAATAGAGGAAAAAAATAAATAAAATAGAGGTAAAAAAATGAGATTAAATAAATTTATAGCAGATGCAGGAATTTGCTCGAGAAGAAAAAGCAGATGAAATGATAAAAAGAAGGTAGAGTTACCGTGAATAAACAGGAAGCTGTTATTGGTATGGAAATAACGCCTGAAGATGTGGTAAGAGTAGATGGAGAAAGAATAAGAGTTAATGTTGTTCACGAATATTATATGTTAAATAAGCCTAAAAGAGTTCTTTGTTCAAACGAAGATAAATTTGGAAGAAAATTGGCGATAGATTACATAAAATCTAAAAAGATTATTTACTTATGGTAGACTTGACTACATGACAGAAGGATTGATTATAATAAGTAATGATGGAGAAGTTTATAATCATGTTATGCATCCAAGAAAAATTATATAAAAGTTATATAGCAAAAATTAGATAAGAAATAGAAGAAAAGATATGGATGCTTTAAAATATGGAGTAGTTATAGATGGGGAAAAAGAACAGCTCCAGCAAAAGTAAAAAGAATTGATAAAAAGAGATAAGAATTGCTATTTTTGAAGGAAGAAATAGACAAATAAGAAAAAAATGGTTGAAATTTTTGGGATATAATGTAATTTCTTTAAAAAAAGAGTAAAAATTGGAGGAATATCATTAGGACATTTACAAGTTGGAGATTATAGAAAATTAACAGAAGAAGAAATTAAATATTTAAAAAGTTTATAGTTGATGTTATTTAAAAATATGATTGTTAAGATTAAATCACAAGAGAAAGAGTTGTTAAAAATGTTTTTAATGAGAGGAAAATAATAGAAATATGAATAAAAAGAAATATTTTGATAGATTTTTGATATTACGATTAGTAGAAATGACTCAACAGATACTTTAATGCAAGTTTTTTAATCCAGAAAAGCATAATGAAATTAAAGCTAAATATAGAAGTGGCGAAATTACGATGAGGAGAATATTTAAAAAAACGGATTAGAATCTTTAAAAAAATAACAAAGGAGCAGTTTGTTGATACTTTAAAATTAGTAAAAATAGATGAAACTTTTTAAACATTTTTGTAGAAAGTGGTCATAAATTTAAAAATAGTTAGTGCTGGAACGACATTAAATATTTTTAGGAGCTTTAGAGCATAGTGGAATAAAAGCTTTCAGAAGATGATGTTATCTCAAATGATATTTCATTTGATGGAAACAAAATAACGATTACAAATCCGTATTTAGATGCCGAGCAATATTACGGTGTTGATAAAAAGAAATTGTTGAGAAATATAAAAAAACAAGGGTATAAAGTTTATTTTTAGGTGATGGATGAGTCGGACTATCGAGCAATTGAAGCTGCAGATTTTTGTATTTATAAGAAAAGGGACAAGAGCTGTGAAGTTTTGTCAAGAAAACGATATTCCTTTTGAGGAGTTTGGAGATTTTTTGATGAGGTTTTTGAAGAAGGTTGGAGGAGAAGAATAAAAGAATAGAGAAATTATTATGTGTAGTGAAATAAAAATAAAGCCTTTTTGAAATGGGCTGGAGGAAAAGGGCAATTAATAAATGAAATTGAAAAATATTATCCTTTTGATGAAAAAAGTAAATAAATATGCTGAACCTTTTTATTGGAGGGGAGCAGTTTTATTTGATATTTTAAATAAATTTAATTTAAAAAAATATATATTAGTGATGTTAATAAAGAATTATTAAATTGTTATAAGGTTATAAAAGAAAAAGGCAGAAAAATTAGTAGATGAGTTAAAAATAGAAAATGAATTTTTAAATAAGACTCAAGAGGACAGAAAACTATATTATTATGATAAAAGAAAACAGTTTAATTTTTTAAAATTAAATTCAACTGAAACTGAAATAGAAAGAGCAGTATTGATGATTTTTAAATAAGACATGTTTTAATGGACTTTATAGAGTGAATAAAAAGGAGAATTTAATGTTCAATGGGAGATTATAAAAATCCTAAAATATGTGATGAAGAAAAATCTTTTGAATATATCAAAAAATTGAAAAAAATGTTGATGTAATTTATGGAGATTATAAAAAAATCATATAACTTTATAGATAAAAAAATACATTTTGTTTATTTTTGATCCACCATATCGTCCGTTAAATAAAACTGCAGCGTTTACATCGTATACAGAATTTCCGTTTGAGGATAAAGAACAAATAGAACTTTCAGAGTATTTTAAATTATTAGATAAAAAGGTTCTAAATTATTATTAAGTAATTCTGATCCAAAAATGAAGATAAAAAATGATGATTTTTGATGAATTATACAAAAAGTTTGAAATAAAAAGAGTTGAAGCTAGTAGAGCAATAAATAGTAAGGGTAAAAATAGGGGTAAAATAACAGAAATTTTTAGTTAGTAATAGGAAATTTGAGGAGGAATAAAAATGATAAAAGAAGGAAAAGGTGGAAGTAATACTAAAACAGGATTAGAGTTTGAAATAAAAATGGATTTTAGCTACATTTTTATCAAAACAAAAAGGATATTTTGTTAATGATGATAAGGAAGTGTACTATAAAAAATAAACTGGTAGGGACGATATTTAAAAAGATAGATTTAAAAATTTTTTAAAAAGAGTTAAATATTCCATACAGAAGAAATAGTATCACATGTTTTAAAACCAGATGATTCAATTTATGTTTTAGGTAATAATACATTGTTTATATTAGAATATAAAAACTCAAACAAAAAGGTGGCTCTGTTGATGAAAAATTACAAACATGTGACTATAAAAAGAAGTATTATCAAAGATTAATGTCAAGAGTAAATATAGAAGTTGAATTTATATATATATTAGACAGTTGGTTTGAAAAACCACGATATAAAGATATTTTTGGATTATATTATAAGTGTGGGTTGTCAATTTTATTTTTGAATATATTCCACTTTATAAATTAGGATTACCATTACCTGAATAAAAAGGAGAATCGATGTTAGGTAAAAGAAATTTTTGCGAATGGTTGAATGAATTTAGAGAAAGTATTTCAAATTATAAATATTATGTTAATTTTGAAAAAGTTTTTAAAAATGTTGATGAAATAAAAATAGAATTAAATATACTAAATTCGTTAATGAGGCTCACAGAATATAGAGGAAGATTTTTATAAAAATAGTTGAAAAAAATATCCTGAAACATTAAAAATGTATCCCAATACTATTAGCAGTAGAAATAATGAAATATATGCAATTGATACGGATGGAGAGATTAAGTATAATTTTAAAAACAAAATTATTCGCTTGAACAATATACAATATTTATGGAGAAAACAGGATTATTTGAATTAATAAAAATAGAATAGTGAATAATTTATTTGATTATGTAACAGGAGTAGAAACAGGATTAGACTCAAATGGAAGAAAAATCGTGGTGGACATTTAATGGAAGATTTAGTTGAAAATTTTATTTGTAAAAGCTGGATTTAAAAAGATATAAATTATTTTTAAAGAGATGTATATTAGTCAAATACAAGAAAAAAATGGGGAATAGATTTATCTGCAATTTCAAATAGTGGAAAAAAACAGAGAAAAGATTTGATTTTGTAGTAAAAACAGAAAAATCAAATTTATTTAATTGAAACGAATTTTTTTATGCTTCTAGTGGCTCAAAATTAAATGAAACAGCAAGAAGTTATAAAACAATAACAAATGAAGTAAAAAGAAATAGTAGGCGTAACATTTGTTTGGTTTACAGATGGAATAGGTTGGAAAAAAATGCTAGAAATAATTTAGAAGAAACATTTGATGTGTTGGAAAATATCTATAATATTAAAGATTTGGAAAATGATATTATAACTAAAGTTATGAAAATAAGTAAGGTGGGTTTGATGACATAAAAAAAGTGGGAACCAGAAAATTTTTGAATTAGAAATGAATACAGTTTGGAGTTTTCCAGATAGAGGAAAATGGGCAACACATGATGCAAAATATAGAGGAAATTGGTCACCCCTACATTTCCAAGAAATTTATTGTTAAGATATTCAAATGAAGGAGATTTGATACTAGACCAATTTGCAGGTGGTGGAACAACATTAGTTGAAGCAAAAGCTACTAAATAGAAATATAATAGGTGTAGATGTAAATGAAGAAGCATTAAATAGATGTAAAGAAAAAGTGTGATTTTTGAATATGAAAAAAAGTGGAAAAGTGTACTTTCATAAAGGAGATGCGAGAAATTTAGATTTTATTTTGGATGAAAAAAATAGACTTTATTTGTACTCATCCGCCATATGCTAATATAATAAAATATAGTGAAGATATAGAAGGAGATTTATCTCATTTAAAAGTAAAAAGAATTTTTTTAAAAAGAAATAGAAAAAGTGGCTAGGGAAAGTTATAGAGTATTAAAAAGATAAATTTTTGTGCAATATTAATGGGAGATACAAGAGAAAAAGGACATATGATTCAATGAGTTTTGAAGTAATGAAAATTTTTGAAAATGAAGGATTTAAGTTAAAAGAATTAATAATAAAAGAACAACACAATTGTAAAAGCAACAGGATTTTTGGAAAACAAATAGTATAAAGTATAATTTTTATTAATTGCACATGAATATTTATTTGTGTTTAGAAAGTAAAATACAAGGAGGAAAAAAATGCTAACGACAGAAGATGTATTGAAAAATAGCAGAAACTTTCAAAATTAGAGTTTAGTGAAAGTGAAATAGAAAAAAATTTAGAGTAGATTTGAACAAAATTTTTGAACATATGGAAGAATTGAATAAAATTGATACGACAAATATTGAGCCGTTATTCAATGTTCTTGATTTAAAAAGATAGACTTAGAAAAGACGAAGTTGTAGATGCTGGAATTAAAAAGAAATATTAAATAATGCACCAAACGGAGATGAAGGATTTATTATAGTTCCAAAAAGTGGTTGGTGGAGAAAATGTGGATAATTAATAAGCAGAAAGGGTAAAAAAATATGAGTTTATATAAAAACAGCTTCTGAATTGGCTGAGATGATAAAAAAATAAAAGAAGTAACTTCTGGAAGAAATAACAAAAAAACTTATTAAATAGAATTGAAAAACGGAAGATAAAATAGGAGCTTTTGTAAATGTATTTTTCTGAAAAAGTATTGGAAGAGGCTAAAAAAATTGATGCTGAAAATAAAAATGAAAGTGTTTTATATGGCGTGCCGATAGCGATAAAAAGATAATATTGTTTCAAAGGGAGATTTGACAACGGCAGCTTCACATATTTTTGAGTAATTATAAAGGAGTTTACGACGCAACAGTTGTAGAAAAAAATTGAAAAAGCGGGAGTACCGATAATTGGAAAAGTTAATATGGATGAATTTGCTATGGGGTCGTCAAACGAAAAACTCTTCAGTAAAAAGTAGTGTCAAATCCTTGGAACTTAGACAGAGTACCCGGAGGAAGTAGTGGGGATCAGCTGCAGCAGTTGCAGCACAACAAGTACCAATAGCTTTAGGTTCAGATACGGGAGGAAGCGTAAGACAACCAGCTTGTTTGACGGGAACTGTTGGGATTAAGCCAACTTATGGAAGAGTGTCAAGATACGGACTTATGTCGTTTGGATCGTCGCTTGATCAAATAGGAGTTTTAGCAAAAACAACAGAAGATTTAGCGAGAATATTGCAAATAATTGCAGGATACGATGAGAAAGATGCAACTTCGGCAGATGTGGAAGTACCCTAATTATTTAGCGACATTAAATAATGATATAAAAGGATTAAAAATTGGATTACCAAAAGAATATTTTGCAGAAGGATTGGATGAAAAATATTAAAAAAAGTGATAAATGAAGCGGTGGGGAAATTAACTGAATTAGGAGCGAAATTAAGGAAGTTTCATTGCCTTACTCAAAATATGCAATATCAACATATTATATAATTTCATCAGCTGAGGCAACTTCAAATTTATCAAGATATGATGGAGTAAGATACGGAGTAAGAGAGAGTGAAGAAAATATAGAAAAAATGTATGTAGAATCAAGAACAAAAAGGATTTGGAGATGAAGTTAAAAGAAGAATAATGATAGGAAATTATGTGTTGAGTTCAGGATTCTATGATGCGTATTATAAAAAAAGCTTCACAAGTTAGAAGATTAATAAGAGAAGATTTTTGAAAGAGCGTTGAAAAGAAGTAGATATTTTATTAACACCAGTATCTCCAAATGTTGCACCTAAAAAAAGGAGAAAGCATTGTAGATCCAATACAAACATATTTGGCTGATATTTATACAGTTTCAGTGAATATGGTCGGATTGCCAGCAATTTCAGTGCCTGCAGGATTTGTGGACAGGGTTACCAGTTGGAATACAATTAATTGGAAATTATTTTTAAAGAAGATTTATTATTTAATGTTTCACATAAGTATGAAGAAGTAAGAGGGAAAATAGAATATCCGGAGTTGTAAATAATGTGAAATTTCTAAAAAGAAAGGAAAAAAATATAAATGAGTATGGAATATGAAACAGTCATTGGGCTAGAAGTTCACTGTCAATTAAAAACAAATACAAAAGTTTGGTGTAATTGTGATGCAAATTATGATGAAAAAGATCCAAATACTTCTGTATGTCCTGTATGTTCAGGGCAGCCAGGAGCATTACCTAAATTAAATGAAAAAGTATTAGATTTTTGCAATAAAAAGCGGCGTTGGCGTTAGGGTTGTGAAGTAAAACGAAGAAAGTCATTTTGATAGAAAAATTACTTTTATCCAGATTCGCCAAAAAATTATCAAATTACACAATATTTTTAAACCGTATGCAGAAAATGGAAAATTAGAAATTGTGACAAATAGTGGGAAAAAAATCAGTTGTAGGGATTGAAAGAATACAAATTGAAGAAGATACAGCTAAAAAGCATTCATACAGGATCAGAAACTTTGCTAAATTATAATAGAGCGTCAGTCCCTTTAATTGAAATCATCTCAAAACCAGAAATTAAAACGGCAGAAGAAGCATACGCATACTTAAATACATTAAAAGATAGACTGAAATATACAAAAAGTAAGTGATGTTAGTATGGAGTTAGGGTCACTAAGATGTGATGCGAATGTGTCTGTAAGAAAAAAAGGTGACACAAAATTAGGAACTAGAACAGAAACAAAAACTTAAATTCGTTTAAAAGCAGTAGTAAAAGCGATAGAATATGAAACAAATAGGCAAATTGAAGTAATTGAAACTGGAGGAAGAGTAATTCAAGAAACAAGACTTTGGGATGAGGGAAAATGGAATTACAAAACCGATGAGAAATAAAGAAGAAGCAATGGATTATAGATATTTCCCAGAGCCAGACTTACCAGCAGTAATTATTACAAAAGATAGACTTGAAAAAGTAAATGCTGAAATGCCTGAATTTGCTGATGAAAAATGAGAAGATTTGTTAATGAATATAAATTAAATGAAAAAGAGGCAATGACACTTGCAGCAGAACAAGAATTAGCTGAATATTATGAAGCAATAGTGAAGGAAACGAGACGATCCAAGACTTTCTGCAAATTGGTTATTGACAGAAGTGTTAAGAGTTTTAAAAAGAAAAAAATATAAACATTGAGGAATTTTTGTATCGGCAGTTAATTTAGGTAAACTTATAAAACTTATAAAATCAAATGTTATAAGTTCAAAAATTGCAAAAGATGTATTTGAAATATTGTTGACGGAAGAGAAAGATCCAGAAGTAATAGTTAAGGAAAAATGGATGGATTCAAATAAGTGATGATAGTGAAATTGAAAAATAGTAGAACAAGTACTGGAAGCAAATAAACAATCAATAGAAGATTATAAAAGCCGGAAAAAAAGTAATGCATTGAAATATTTGGTTGGTCAAGGAATGAAACTTTCAAAAGGTAAAGCTAATCCTCAAATGATAACAGACATGATTTTTAGAAAAACTTGGATAAAACAAGGAGAAGTTTGTTAGTATGAAAAAGAAACAGAAACAGAAAAAAAGAAAAATATAAATAAAGTTATAAATGAAAGAATGGCAATAGTAGTAGTTTGTGTATTTATATTTACTTTATTCGCTATTTTAAAAATTGTTTTATATGCAAATAATAAAAGGTTCTGAATGGAGAGAAATAGCAGAAAAAAACAGTATAGAGGTAAAGAAACTCAAAAGAAAAAAAGAGGAAGAATAATAACTGAGATGGTGAAATTTTTGGCGTATGATTTTGAAAAACTATACTATTAATTTTTGATCCAACAATAGTGAATAGTGAAAAATAGATACTTTAGTAAGTATATTGATATACCTTCAATAAATGCTGATAAATTAAAAAGAGATATAATTATAAAAAGAGAAAAAGCACAATATTTGAATATTGTTGATGAAAATACTAAAAAGGGTAATTTTTGATTTAAAGACAAAGCAAAAAAATATTGAAAAAGAAATTAAAGAATTAATAAAAACAGATAAAGTAGGTATAAAATTTGATGAGTCGTTTGTACGAAAATATATTTCAAATAATAGTTTTCAAGAGATTGTCGGTTTTTAGATGGAGATAATTCAGGTAAGCAAGGGTATGGAGTAGAGAGATATAACGAAGAAAAATTAAAAAGGGAAAGACGGAGAAATAGAGTTTTTCATCAATCGTTTATTTCAGCAGATACACTACAAAGAAGAAAAGAAATAAAAGATGGAGAAGATGGAAATAATATAATTTTAACTATTGATAGCACATTACAGTATGCTTTAGATGAAGAAATGAAAAAGTTCAAACAGAATATAACGCAGAATCAAGTATGAGAATTTTAATAGAGGCAGAAACTGGAAAAATTTTAGCAATGTCAACTTATCCAAAGGGAACTAATAAAAATGAAATAAAAAAATAGACCAATAATAGATTTCTTTGAACCGGGATCAATATTTAAGCCGATAATTATTGCGATGGGACTTCAAGAAGGTGTTATAAACGAAAAATAGTACTGTTTATTCAAAAGATTCATAAAAGTAGGAGATATAATAATGAGAGATCACGACGGATCTACAACGGGAGTGTTGACACTGAAAAAAACTTATAGCTTTATCGGGTAATGTTGGAATGGTTGAAATAGCAAAAATAGATGACAAAAATTTTATAACTATTTATTAAATGTAGGATTTGGTAAAAAACAGGAATAGATATTTCAACAGAGTATACTTCAAAGTTATTTCCGTATAAACATATGACACCAGTTAGAAAAATCACAAGTTGCATTTGGGCAAGGAATTAATATGACGCAATTACAAATGTTAATGGCATTGAATACTGTTATAAATAATGGAAATTTGATGAAACCGTATATTGTGGAAAGAATTGAAAATGCAGAAGGGAAAATAGTACAACGATTTGAGCCACAAATTGTAAGAAATGTATTTAGCCCTGAAGTTTCAAAAATAAATAGAAATTTGATGAAATTAGTGGTAGAAAAAAGGAACAGGTAAAAAAATGCTCAAATACCGGGATATAAAATAGGAGGAAAAAAACAGGGACAGGACAAAAAGCTGGAAATAAAGGGTATGAAGCTGGAAAAATATTTCAGTTCTTTTCTTCTTGTTCTTTTCCAGTGAGATCATCCTAAATATGCAATTTTAGTAACAGTAAATGAGCCAAAAGGTGGATATTATGGAGCAGAAGTTGCATTGCCTCCAGTAAAGGCTGTATTTGAAAAAAATTAATAAAATATAAAGGAATAACACCTCAAGGAATTATACAAAATGAAAAACCGAAACAAGAGTCGGTAGTCGTTAATAGAGAATTGAAACGAGATATATCAAAATATAAAGCAGAATTTGAGATAGGATTAATGCCAGATTTAACAGGATTAAGCTTGAGGGAAATATATGCAATTTATCCTAGAAATCTGTTCCCACATTATAAAAATAAATGGATCGGGACGAGTTATAGGACAATATCCAAAAGCAGGAGAAAAAAATATCTAAAACAAGTCAAATTATAATAAATATGGAATAATGAAAATAGGGGATTATCAATGTATTATTATGAAATTTATGTAGAAAATGGAAAAATATTTATATACATATAAATCAAAAGAAAAATATGAAATAGGACAGTGGTGTATTATTAATTTTTATAAATAGAAATAAGATGGGATTGATAATAGCAGAAACGACAGAAGAAAATATAACTTTTGATGTTTCAAAAATAAAATATATAATTGATAAAGCTCCTATTTTAACTGTACCCAATAACAATTATAGAACTTATAAAATGGATAAAAATTATTATTTGAGTGATTATTATAATGTTATAAAAGCAGTTTATCCGGGAAGTTTAAAAACTGAATTATTCAAAAAGTAATTTATGAAAAAGATTTAGAGATACAAAAAGAAAAAGAGAATGTATTGTTTTTCAAGAGTGATAAAACGAAACAAAAAGAAAATGAAATAATAAAATTTAATGAATATATGCGAAATAAAAAGAAATAACACTAGTTACATTAAAAATATTTTTCTAAAGAAATAATAGAAGAAGCTGAAAAAGAAAAAGCTGTAACGATTGAAAAATTGATTGTAAATGAGAATAAGAAAAATAGGAAAAATAAAAAGTGAAATACTTGAAAAATGAAGTAACTTTAAATGATGAACAACAAAATGTGTTAAATGCAATAAAAATGGAGAAAAAGCAATTTTATTTATTAAAAGGAGTAACTGGATCGGGGAAAACAGAAATATACATAAATCTTATGAAAGAAGCATTACAAGAAGGAAAGGGAAGTATATTTTTAGTTCCTGAAATATCTTTGACAACTCAAATGATTGAAAGATTGGAAAAAACAATTTAAAAGATACGGTAGCAGTTTTGCATAGTAAACTTACTGATATGGAAAAAAACGACAAGAATGGAATTATATAAGAAATGGTGATAAAAAATAGTAATTGGAGCGAGATCGGCGATTTTTTTGCACCTGTACAAAATTTAAAAATATATAATAATTGATGAAGAGCATGAAAAATACTTATAAAACAAGATAATAACCCTGAGATACCATGTAAAAATGTAGCGATAAAAAAGAGCTATGTTGGAAAGTGGAGAAGAAAAATAATAACGATGAAAAAGTGAAAGTAATATTAGGTTCGGCAACTCCTTCGTTTGAGTCTTATTACCAAGCAAAAAAACAGGAGATTTATCTTTAGTTGAGTTGAAGCAAAGATTTAATAACGCTAAAATGCCAAAAATATGAAATTGTGGATTTGAGATGAAACGAGCGAAAATTTTTTTCAAAAGAATTATTAAAGCAAATAGCAGAAACATTGAAAAACAAGAGCAAATTTTACTTTATTTTAAATAGGAAAGCATTTTTCAACATTATTAAAATGTAAAGATTGTGGAGAAATACCGACATGTCCAAATTGTAGTATTTCAGCTTAGATTATTACAAAAAGTGAAAATAGGTTGAAATGTAACTACTGTGGATATGAACGGCTTTATCATGTTTTAATTGTGGGAGCGAAAAACTAATACAATTAGGTAGTGGAACGGAAAAATAGAAGCTGAATTACACGAGTATTTCCCAAATACAAAAATTGTAAGAATTGACTCTGAAAGTATGAAAAAAATAAAACAAGATTATGAAAAAGTGTACTCAGATTTTTAAAAATCATAAAATATGATATAATGATTGGAACGCAAATAATTGCAAAAAGGCTTTCATTTTCCAAATGTTACATTAGTTGGGATTTTAAATTCGGACATAATCTTAAATTTTTCCGGACTTTAGAGCAGGAGAAAAAAACATTTTCAACTTCTAACACAATCTGCCGGAAGAGCAGGGCGTGGAGAAAAAGAAGGAAAAAGTATTAATACAAACATTTAATATGAAAAATGAAGTTATACAAAAACAGTGGAAGAATAACTATGAAGGTTATTATGAACATGAATTACAAATGAGAAGATTATTGAATTATCCGCCATTTGGAAGACTTATAATAATAGTCTTATCATCTAAAGATGAACTTAAATTAGAAAATAAAACTAAAGAATTTTATGAGATATTACAACAAAATATAAGACAGGTTATAAATATTTATGAAAAACGAAATGTTGTCAGAACCATTTAAAAGCACCGATTTATAAAATTAATGGGCGATATAGAAATCAAATTTTTCATAAAATTTAATAGAGAAAATATAAATAAAATAAAATAATTAGACAAATTGTAAATAAATTGGATTATAACGATGTGAGAATATCTATAGATGTAGATCCAATAAACATGATGTAAAAAAAGAAAGGAAAAATAAAATGATATAGTATTGTATGGAGCTTCGGTTTTTAAAAGAAAAATCAACTGTAGTTGAAGAAAATTAATGACGAATTAAGAACAATATTAGATGAAATGGTAGAATTAATGAGAAAAGCTAAAGGAGTTGGGCTTGCAGCGAATCAAGTTGGAATAGCAAAAAGATTTTTTTGTATTAAGATTGAAGATAAAGTTAAAAAGTTATAAATCCAGAAATAGTAGAATTTGGAGAAGAAATTGTGGAGTATGAGGGAAGGATGTTTGAGTATTCCAGAAAATTTATAAAAAAAGTTAATAGACCTGAAATGATAAAAGTAAAATATCAAAATGAGAATGGAGAAACAGTGGAAGAAGAATTACACGATTTATGGGCAAGAGCGTTTCAACATAGAGTTTGATCATATAGACGGTATTTTTATTTACAGAAAGATTATCAATTATGAATAAAAAGACTTGTAGCCAAAAAGCTAACTGTTTTAAAAAGAGATTATGAAAAGGAAAAAATATAGAGAATTATAAATTAAAAATAATAAAATGAAAAGGAGTAAAAATATGATGAAAAACAATATTTATGGGAACTCCCGAATTTGCAATACCTAGTTTAGAAAAAGTGTTTCAAAAACGGATTTAAAATTAATTTTTACAAAAAGAAGACAAGGTGAATGCTAGAGGAAATAAAATTGTGTTTTCTCCTGTTAAACAGTTTGGGTTAGATAATGATATTGAAAATAATCCAGCCCAAAAATGAAAGATGAAGAAGTTTTAAATAAAATAAAAGGAAATTAATCCAGATTTAATAGTTGTTGTAGCTTATGGAAAAATAATTCCCTCAAGAAATAATAGACATTCCAAAATATGGAATAATAAATGTCCATTCATCTTTATTGCCAAAATATAGAGGAGCTTCGCCTATTCATTCTGCAATTTTAAAACGGAGATACCGAAAGCGGTGTAAGTATAATGTATATTGAGGAGGCGTTGGATGCTGGAGATGTTATTTTAAAAGAGCATTGTACTATAACGGAAGAAGATACACTAGGAACTTTACATGATAGATTAGAAAGAATTAGGGGCAGTTGGGCTTGAAAAAGCGTTAAAATTGATAGAAAATGGAGAAGTTAAAGCTGAAAAACAAGACGAATCAAAAGTTAGTTTTGTAAAAACCAATTTCAAAAAGAGGAAACTAAAATAAAATGGAATAACACAAAAGAAGTAATATTTAATCAAGTGAGAGGGCTTAATCCGTTTCGGGAGCATATACTGAAAAATGATAAAGGCGAAATAATAAAAATATATAAAACGGAAAAATAGAAAAAGAATATAATGGAGAATATGGACAAGTTGTAGAAATATTGTCAAAAGGATCTGTAATTAAAAACTCAAAATGGAGGACTTATTTTTATTAGAAGTGAAATATCAAGGTAAAAAGTACAAACAGGTGTAGATATTTTTAAATGGTGAAAAAAATAGAGATTAAACAGAAATTTTTAAAATAGAAGTAGAAATGAAAGAATATTTTAATAATATTTTACAAAAAGTGAGATAGAAATAAGTGAGAAAAATTTGTTAAATTATTTAGAATTATTGTATGAAAAATCAAGGTGATGAATTTAACTGCAATAAGAGATAAAGAAGGAATGCTTGAAAAACATTTTGTTGATGCGTTATTTTTAACAAAAGTTATAAATGATAACGAGAAAAGTTTTATAGATGTTGGGACAGGAGCTGGATTTCCTGGCTTAGTGCTTGCAATTTTTATCCAGAAAAACAATTTTTGTTAGTAGATTCAGTTAGAAAATAGAATTTATAAACGAAGTTATAGAAAAATTACAATTAACAAATGTGAAAAACGAGTTTTGAGCGAGCAGAAGAGATTGATAAAAGATAAAAAGAGACAATTTGATGTAGCATTATGCCGTGGAGTTGCAAATTTAAGAATAATACTTGAATATATGATTCCGTTTATAAAAGTGGACGGGAGATTTTTGCCACAAAAACTTAACTTGAATGAAGTGGAAGAATCTAAAAATGCGTTGAAAGAATTAAAAAGCAGAAATTAGAAAAATATATAAATTTAATTTACCAGAAAGTAAAGATGAACGAATTATATTGGAAATTGTGAAAAAGAAAAACTGATAAAAATATCCAAGAAAAACGGGAATACCATCAAAAACCTTTATAAGAAGGAATAAAAATGAAATTACAAAGTATAAATTTGAATAAAAATAATTACAAATCCGAATCAGCCGAGAAAATATTTTTCGGAAGAAAAATGGAAGATAAAGGAGTCCATTAAAAATAATGGATTAATTCAACCGATAATTGTGAGAAAAGTAGAAAATACTTGCAAAAATAAATATGAAATAATTGCAGGAGAAAGGCGATATAGAGCTTGTAAATCTTTAGGTTTTGAGAGTGTGCAGTGTGTAGTTATACAAGCTGGAGATAGTAAAAGTTATGAATATTCGGTGTTAGAAAATATACAGCGTGAAAAACTTAAATCCAATAGAGGAAGCAGAATCGTATGTAATGCTTATGGAGTTTACGGATATACACAAGAAAATATGGCACAGAAATTAGGAAAAACAAGATCAGCAATTTCAAATAAAATACGATTGCTAAAATTACCTGAAGCTATAAAAGTTATGTGCGAACAGGGAGATTATCTTACGGACATGCGAGAACATTATTGGGATTGAAAGATAATTTTGAAATAGATAAAATAACTAAAAAAATAATTGAAAAATTATACAGTGAGAGATGTTGAAAAATTGTATATATAATGAATTTCAAGATAGTAAAAGTAAAAATATTTAAAAAGAATATGAAAATTTTTGATATTGAGAGATATGATGATATTAAAACTGAAGATGATGAAGAAAAGAAATGTTAGAAAATAAATTAAGAGAATTTTTGAAAACAAAAGTTGAAATAAAAGGGAATTAAATAAAAAGGGGTAAAAATTGAAATAGAATATTATGATTATGAAGATTTATCTAAAAATAATTACATTGTTAGGTATTGACTTTGAATAAATAATATTTTAATATAATAAGAAAATATAAAAGCATTCTCATATTTTTAATTAAAAATATAATACAATGTAGGAAGGAGGGTGCAAATGAAATATATAAAAAGAACTTTTATTAATTTTTGGTAGTTTTTGGATTATTAATTGGAATACAAAATTATATTGCCACACAAAATTTTAAAGGACTTTTGATAAATATATTAAATAATAGTGGATTGAATGTTGAATTTGATACAGTAAAATTAGAGCAATTAAATAAGATTGTAATAAAAAATTTAAAAGTAAAAGATATGAAAAATAATATTGTAATCAATTCTCCAGAAACAGTAGCAACAATAAACATAATGATGCCATCAAGATTACTTAGAGTTGATGTTAATCGTCCAATCGTAAATCTTGAAAGACAGAAAAATAATCATTTTAATATATTTGATGTTTTAAAAATCTAAACCTCAAAAAGCATCCAGTTTATGATAAAACAAGTAGACTTGGGAAAAATATATATAAATAATGCGATATTAAATTATAGTGATATAAGTTTTAATCAAAAATAGAAAAAGCAATTAAAAATGTAAATGGATTTTTAGAAACAACAAAAATCAAGAGGTTTTTATACTTGAAGCAAAAGGAAAAAGGAAATGATGAAGAATTAGGAATAAAAATTAGGAGTAGGGACAATAACTGTACAGAATTTTTAATTCTTTATTTAATGAACATAAAAAAATAAAAAGTAAAAAGAATTATTATGTAAATTTTCAATTTAAAAATGTTAAAGTAAATGAAAAAGTTAGGACAATATGTACCAATTAATTTAATAAAAAGTAAAATCAGGAATATTGAATGGAAATTTATTGTTGACTAACAAAAATGTTAAAAAAACAAAAATGTTGTTGAAGGAAATCTTGATATAAAAATCAGGAATATTAAATTATGTAGATTACGATGGAATATTAAAAGATGTAACAGCTAAAGTTATATTAAAATCAGAGAAAATAACGGTTGATGGAAATAGTAAAAATAAATGGTGGGGATTTAGGGTTAGCATTAAATTATTTACCAAAAGATCAAAAATTAAAGTTAAATTTAGATATAAAAATGTTAATTATAGTGAAATTGCAAAATATAAAATTTTAAAAGGATTGAAATTACCGCTAAAAGGATTGATAAATGGTAATTTAGAAGTGAATTTTCAATCACAAGAAGTAACTTTAAAAGAGTAAAAATTAATTCAAAAAGAATTAAATGTAAATGGATTTAAGTTTAAAAATGTTAGTACGGAAATGAATGTAGATAAAAATCAAAAATAAGTTTTTAGTAATACGAAAGCTTATTTTGAACATATTTAAAATGGATTTAATATAAAAAGTGATATTAATATTCTAAAATTTGAATACGATACAAAAAAATAAACTTGGAAAAGGGAAATTTGTTTTACATAATAAAGGTTCAGATTATACAATTCCAGTAATTAATGGAAATTTAACTTTATTGCCGAATAGCGATGTGGAAGTTAAGTTTGATTCAAAAGAAATTGATGGAAATGTAAAAAAATTGATGTTAAGGCTATGACAATATTGGTAAATACTAATGGAAAACAAAAATTTTGATATAAAATATAATGGGCAAAATTATAGAATAAATCCTAATATACATAATTTGTTATTAGATTTAAGAAGAAAAATAGTACTAAAATCAGGAAAAATTACTACAGATTTAGTAATGTTAAATAATAAAAATGATAGGAGCATTGAAAGCTCAAATTGATATAAATAACGGTATTTATAATATTAAAGCTAAAAGTAATAAACTTGCAGGATATGAGCTTGGATTGGATGTAAATTTAACTGGAGATGGAAGTAAGTTTACTGGAGATTATAAAATATTTAGTGCTTATGGAAATAAAGTAATAGAATACGAAAAATCTTACAGCAACTGGGAAAAATATATGATTTATCACATCTTAATTTAGGATATAGATGTATTTATAGAAGAAGTTTGGCTAGGGTATCAAAGGTTAAAAATGTATCAGGGACATTAAATTTAGCAAAATAATATCTTAACTATAAAGAGTATAAATAACGATAAATTAAATGCGAGCGGAACATATAATGTGAAAAACAGGAATGTTAGATATAAACGGTAAATTGAGTAATTATACAGTTTACAATACATCAAATCCAGAAATAAACTTAAATGTGAGTGAATTGAATGCAAATATTTCAGGAACATTGAATAAATTAAACGGAAATATTGAACTTCAGCTTCAAAAACAGTTATAGGTGAAGAGGAAATAGGTGAAACTGTTGGATCTTTCACACTAAAAGATAGTGTGCTACATATAAATAGACTAAAATTAAGAGATAATGAAAATATTTGGAATGTATGATTTAAAAATAAAAAAATATAGATTTAACAGGTACTTTTAGATGAACCGAGAATCTCAGAAATATTTAGAATAAAAGACGTAACTTTTGGAGGAATATCTAATTTTTAATTTAAAAGGAACATCAAATAATTTTTAATTTATTAGGAGATATAGTTTTAGGAAATTTAAGTGTAAAAAGGTTATAAAATTCCATATATAGTAAGTAAAATAAATTATCAAAATGGAGATATTAATAAATTATTTAAGTATATGGTAAGTTGGATGTTGAAAAATTTGAAATTAGAGGAGAAGATAAAAAGGTTATTTGAAACAAAAACAAGTTTAGATTTAGCAAATTTAGATGTTGATTATAAATTGGAAAAATCAAAAATTTATATTAGATGAGTCTAAAGATTTAAAAGAAAAAAAGGATATAGTGGAGAAGTTGAAGTAAATCTTATATTAAAAGGAAATTTAGATAAGCATTTCGCAGATTTAAAAGTTAAGTCTGATAAATTAATTTTAAGTGGCTTCCCTGTTGAAAATTTAGATATTGACGCTCAAATGAATAAAGATGGATTGAATATAGGAAACTTTTTATTTAGAATATGAAAAAATCCTTTATTGTTAAAATGGATATTTGGAATTCAAACCATTGTCGTATAATATGGCGTTACTTGCGAAAAACTTTAACTTGGATTTCTTGGGGAGTGAATAAAAGTGTTAAATTATCAAGTGGATTTGCTAACATAGACATGTTATTTACAAATAAAGAAACGAATGGAAAAATTACTTTTAGATAATTTTTAACTATATAACTAAAAGATGAAATGACTAAAGTTGAAAAACTTAAATGTTGATATAGTATTAAATAGAAAACTTAATATTAATAAATTTGTTGGGAAAATATAACGGTGGAATAGTTAAAATAGAAGGGAATTTAGATGTTCCTAAAATATCAAAAAGATTTTGTAAAAACTAAAAAGTTGAATTAGGAGAAGTTGAAGTTAAGACTAATTTAGATAATGTCGGTCTAAAATATGGGAAAGATATTGATTTGAATGTGTCTGGTGATGCTACATTTACAGAAAATAATTTGATTGGAGCATTGAATATTAATTCTGGAGAAATAAGAAAAATTCCTAGTTTTGATGAAAAAGAAACTTCTGAAAAGCAAGAAAAACAAAATTTAAAAGAAAAACAATAGCAGAAAAATTGTTGAAGAAATTTTTAGATAAACTTTTAAAACAATCTACGGTAGATTTAAGTGTTCAAGCGAATAAAGATCTTAAAATAAATATACAGATATAAAATTAGTAAAAAGAAATAAAAAGGTGAGATTGTGGTGATGGTAAAATACACTATAATTCGGGAGAAGTTAATTTAGTTGGAGATTTTTCTGTAAAAAGGAAGTTTTAATCTAAATAGAAATAAATTTAATATAGATACAGCAGAAATTAGATTTAGTAATTTTTGGTGAAATAAATAATAATAATGTTATGAATCCGTTAGTTGATTTTTGAGGCATCAACGACAATAAATGGAGAAAAATAATTGTTGGAATGAATGGAATGCTGAATAATTCTGAAATTACATTAAAAATCTTCATCAGGGATGACGCAAAAGCCAGATATTATCTCTATTAGCGATAAGTAGAACAAAGTGGAAATATAACAAATCAAAATAGTTTGGTAAATAATCAAAATGATGAAAAAGAATCTGAGTACAGCGATACAAAATGCAGATTTATTAAATAAAGTGACAGATAATTTATTAAATGAATTGATTTTTCTCCAGTAACTGGTAAAATAGGGAGAGCTTTTGGATTAACTAATTTTTCAATAAATACAGAAACAGAAAATAGTAATCAAAAATCAATATGTTAGTAGAAAGTAAGAACATATTTGCAAAATAGTTTATATAAAAATAAAGTATTTTGGAATTTGGAGATTAAAATACCTTTCCGTTATTCTACAAATACTTCAAATACATTAAATAATACAGATAGTAAATTTAATTATAATTTTTGGTTAAATTATGACTTTGCAAATGGTTTAGGCTTGAAAACAGGATTAGAAAACAATAAATGGCGATAAAGAAAAATAAATAGTGAATCGGACAATAAATTAAACTACTATGTAGATGCTAATTTATCAGCAAAAAGCATATTCATTTGGGAACTTATAAAAATATTACCAAATAAAAAGAAAGAAAAATTAAAAACAAAGTAGGAGGAAAAAAATGAAATATAAATTTCAAGCGTTAATAGCGGCAGCGACAATGTTTTTAGGAATAAATGCACTAGCAGCAAAATGAAAAATTTAACTGTAGGAGATATAAAAGTAACTCATTTATCTCAATTGCCTTCAGATTTAATTTTAAGTAATATTCCTGTAAAAAGTGGACAAAAATATAGTAATAAGGACGTAAAAGATATTTATTTATCATTAAAAAGATTAGATTATATTTTTGATGCAAATGTATATCCTAAAAATTGAAGGAATACTGTAAATTTTGAAATTGAAGTAGATGAAAAAGCAAATGCATTAGAAATAGCAAAAAGAATTCAAGAAAAAGAAAGATTGAAAATTAAAACGGAATATGTAATTTCAAATATAAATTTTTGAAGGATTAAAAAAACGATAAATAAAGAGGATGTAAAAAGTTTTAACAATTAAGGAAGGAGATTATTTAACACCACAAGAAGCAATAGATGGAGTTGAAAAATCTTTAAAACAGGAAATTTTGAGACAGTTGATATAAAAATGGATAGAAATGCAGACAATACAGTTACAGTAAATTATATCGTTAAAGAAAAATCCGGTTATTACAAAAAGTAAAAATAGAAGGAAATTCATTATTTTTCAGAAGAAGACTTAATTAGAGCAACAGGAATTCAAGTGGGAAAAAAATATTAAATGGAAATTTATTAAATCTGATGAAAATGGTATATTGAATTATTATAAAAATGCTGGATATAATTTTGGCAAGAATAGAAACAATAAGTTTAAAAATGATGGAGAAATCGTAATAGAATTAAGTGAAGGAACAGTTAGTTCAGTATCATTTAAGAAAAAGAAGTACAAAAACAGATGGTCAAAGAGCTAAAAAGAAAGAGATACTAAATTAAGAACGCAACAATATATTTTTGATAGAGTACAAGCTGTAAAAGTTGGTCAAATTTATCAAGCATCAAAAGTTGAAGAAACAATAAGAGAATTGTATAGAACAGGTTTATTTACTTCTATTGAACCTCAAATCACTGGATCTCAAACTGATCCAAATGTTAGAAATGTTGAATTTATAGTAACAGAAAGACCTACAACTACAATTAATGGAAGTATTTCATATGGAACAGAGATTGGATTAGTAGGAGAAGTGAAATTAGCAGATAGTAATTTTAGAGGAAAAGGACAAGAAGCACTAGCAAGTTTATCAATTTCAAATAAAGGGAATAAAGTATTTGAATTAAAGCTTATGGGATCCTTGGATAAAAGGAACTAAAAAGATTACAAGGAGGAGGTTCTATTTATTATAGAGAAATTAAAAAATAGTAATGTAGGACAACAAGAAGTAGAAAAAGTTAAAAATGGGAACAAAATGGACGGTAGGGTAAAGGGCTAAATAGTAATATTTATGTTAGAACATCTGCAAGATTAGAAAAACTATAAAGAATATTATGGAAATGGAACTTTATCTGATCAATATAATTTATTTGCAGTAAATCCTTCATTAATTTATGATACAAGAAATGATTCTTATAATCCAACAAAAAGGAACTTATGCGACTGTAAATTATGAGGTAGGGAATTTATTCTCAAGAAAAATATTCGTGGAGAAAAAGGTAGTTATTATCAACAAATTGAAGCAGACTTGAGAGCATATCATACTACATTCTTTAAAAGATAGAAATGTGATGGCTTATAGAGTTGTTTGAGGGTACAACGAGTGCTCGGAACACCAGAAGCATTTAAGTTTAGTGTTGGTGGATCAGATACGATTAGAGGATATGAATCAAATGATTTTTGAAGGATATGATAAATTCCATGCAACAATAGAAAATAGAACAAAAATAAATAATTCATTACAATTTGTAGCATTTTTTGATATAGGAAATGCTTGGCAAAACTCACAAACAGTAACACCACCAGGTGGTGGGACACCATATAAAAATATAGTCCTGATAGAGCTTCAGCAAGAAGTTTTAAAGATCTTAAAAAGGATACGGAATAGGTTTAAGAGTTGAAACACCAATGGGGCTAGTAAGATTTGATTATGCATAGCTAATGGATCCTGTTGTGAGTGGAGGACAAAAACAAATGGGAAATTCTACTTTAGCTTTGGACAAACATTCTAGTAGAGTTAAATTATGTTAAAAAAATGAAGTTAGAAAATATATGACATAAAGGAAATAACAGAATTAATAAAAGAGGAAATAAAAAGGAAATGATAATTTAGCGTTAGTTGAATTATCGCCTTTTCATATAAAAAATTGTTTTTTTATTTATGTTAATTTTATTCGCTTGACTTGTAATGGTAAATAATGTAAAATTAAGTAAATAAAATATATGAAAAGGTGAAGAAATGAAAAAAATATTATTAAGTGTATTATTAGTGATTTTTCGTGTTGAAGTTGTGGATCAAAACCAGAAAAAAACAGTATCAAAATTTATTGACAGTATAAAAGCACAAAATATAAAAATGGCAAGTAAACAGGTGTTGGATGATAGTGAATTAGCTAAGAATGTTGCTATGGAATATAATACAGAGTTCAAAAACAATTATTTTCAAGTGTTGTTTAAAAAAATATGAACTATAAAATTGTAAAGACTGAAAAAAATAAATAAAAACATCAATAGTAACAGTAGAAGTTGAAAATGTTGATATAAGAGGAATTTTTATGCAAGTATTTGCAAAAATGGCAAAAACATAGTAACAGGGCAACAAGATAATTTATCAGTAGAGGAAATATTTAAGTCAGTTTTAGAATCAAATAATTTACCGTTGATAAAAAGAAACAGAATTTTATAGTACATCATAAAGGATTTAAAAAAATAAAAATAGAGCTTAGAGCTGAAAAATATTGATATTTTATTTGGTGGAATAAATAGTACGTTAAATAACTTAGATACATTAAGTTCAGGAGATGAGAACGAAACGAATAATCAAAATAGTAATGAAACAAAAACGGAAACAACAGAACATCAAGGACCAAAAAGCTGGAAATGATCAAAGTTTAATGAAATCAAATAAAAATAAATTAAAGGGGTAATCCTAATATCAACTAAGATTTGGGAGAACTCCTTTGATTTTGTATAAAAAGATAAAAATTAAAGTTATTTTTTATATGAAATTAAAATATAAAAATGAAAGGAAAATAATGAGTAAAGATAGATTAATAAGAGGGACAAAGTAAATGTGCAAGATTTTTGTTTGTGAAACGACAAATTTAGTAAAAGAGGCACAAAAATTACATAATTTAGATCCTATAGCAACAATGAATTTTGGTAAACTTTTTAACAGGGGCAGCGATAATTGGTAAAGATTTAAAAGGGAACAGGGATATTGTAACATTAAAAGTGAATGGTACAGGATATCTATGGAACAATGGTTGCAACTGCAGAATAAACATGGAGAGGTTAAAGGTTATACAAGTGATCCGACACCTAAATTACATCAAATTATAGATGAAAAAGGTAATTTTATTGTAGATGAGTCAGGAAGAATAAGATTTATTGGAGACGGAACATTTCAAGTTATAAAAGATTTAGGGCTAAGAGATCCATTTTCAGGAGTATCAATGTTAAGAGATGAGGAAATGAGTGATATTTTAGCAAATTATTTATTAATTTCTGATCAAATAAAATCTGTAGTATCTTTAGGTGTTAAAAATTGACGAAAAATGGAGAAGTGATAAAAAGCTGGAGGTTATATGATTCAGTTATTGCCGGGAGTTGAAGAAGGATTTATTGATAAATTAGAAAATAAATTAAAAACAAATAAGAGGAATAACAGACTTATTAAAAAGGTGGATTTTCGCTTGAAAGAATTGCTGAGTTACTTTTATGAAGATATAACAGTTGTAGAGGAAGACGCTGAAATGGAAGGGGCACACAAAAAGACTTATGTTGAAGAATATGAAATTTTTAGAAAATGCACCATTAGAGTACAAATGTAATTGCAGTAAAGAAAAATATTTTTAATGGAGTTTTTAACTTTAGGAGAAAAAAAGAAATAAATCATATTTTTAGAAAGTGATGGTAAAATTGAAGTAGAATGCCATTTTTGTAATAAAAATATGATTTTGTGAAAAAAAGATTTTGAAGGTGTAAATTTTAATAGATAGAAATTGTAAAAAAATAAAAATAGAAAGGTAGGAGAAAATATGCCTAAATTAAGAGTAGGAGTTGTAAGAGGCGGAATTTCAACAGAAAGGGAAGTTTCGTTAAATACTGGAGCAGAAATATTAGCTAATTTGAATAGAGATAAATATGAAGTATTTGATATTGTTTTAAATAAAAAGAGGAAGTTGTAGATAAATTAAAAGAATTAAATCTTGATTTTGTATATATAGCTTTTACATGGGCTTTTTGGAGAAGATGGTAAAAATACAAGCAATGTTAGAAAATTTGGGTATTCCATATAGTGAATACGGAGTTATGACAAGTGCGATTTGTATAGACAAAGAATTGACGAAAAAGATTAGTTGCTGGAAAAGGAGTAAGAGTAGCTAAAAGGAATTTCTTTTGAAAAAGGGAGAAATGATAAGTTTTGAAATAGTGAAAGAAAAACTTGGAAATAGAGTAGTTGTGAAGCCAAATAAAAGGTGGATCAAGTATTGGAGTAAGTTTTGTAGAAAATCAAGTAGATTTTTGAAAAAGCGTTAGAACTTGTGTTCAGTATAGACAACGAAGCTTTTAATTGAAGAGGTATTGAGTGGCGTAGAAATAAGTGTACCTGTAATAAATGGAGAAGTTTTTCCCACTTTAAAAATATAGAGGCAGTTGCTGGAGATTATTTTTGATTATGAGTCAAAAATATTCAAAAAGGTGGAGCAAGAGAATTTGTTTTTGAATTTGAAAAAGAAATACAGGATGAAATAAATAAATTTGCACTTGATAGTTATAACGCTGTGAAATGTCAAGCATTTTCAAGAATTGATTTTATGGTAGTAAATGGAGATACTCCTTACTTTATAGAGGTAAATACATTACTGGGAATGACAGCCGCAAGTCTTTTACCAAAAAGTACGGCATCAAAAGGATATTCGTATTCAGAAACATTAGATTTATTGATAGAATCATCAATAAATGTTGAGAGATAGAAATAAGATGAATGGGAGAAAGTGAAAAGATGGAAAAGAATAGCAAGTTTTACGGTAGATCATGTGAGATTAAATAGAGGAATTTATGTTTCAAGATTAGATGAAGTGAATGGGAACTATTTGACGAGTTTTGATATAAGAATGAAATTACCAAATAGAGAGCCAGTAATGAATATTGCTGAAAATTCATACGATGGAACATTTAGGAGCTACATTTTTAAGAAATCACCCAGTTTGGAAAGATGAAATTGTATATTTTTGAGATCGATGGGTTGCAGAACAGGATTTTATGTTATTTTAAAAGGGAAATTAGAGTCTAAAGATATAATAGAGTTAATGCAGGAAACATTTAAGTTTATGGCAGACTTTGAAGGAGAAATCCCGGGAGCAACGGCAATAGAATGTGGAAATTATTTAGATCAAAAATTTACCAATGGCAAAATATGAAGCCAAAAATATTATGAAGAAACATTACTTAATTTAGGTGAAGAAAATTTAAACTATCCTGAATAGGAATAAAGACTAGATTTTTTTCTAGTCTTTTTGTTGTATATAAGAAGAAAGAAGGACAAAAATGAGTAAAAATAATAGATACACATACACATATTTATGATAAACAATTTGAAGAAGATTTTGATGATGTAATTGATAGAATAGAAAAATCAATTAGAAGGAATTGTAAAGTATAGGATTTGATTTAGAAAGTTCTCAAAAAGTATAGAATTAGCAAAAAAATATAAATTTGTTCATGCCGTGGTAGGAGTTCATCCGGTGGATATTAGCAAATATAACGATGAAGTGGAAAAGAGATAGAAAAACTTGTATTGAATGAAGAAAAAGTTGTTGCTATTGGAGAAATTGGGCTTGATTACCATTGGATGGCAGACCCGAAAGATGTTCAAGCTGAAGGATTTTAGAAAGCAAATGGCGTTAGCTGAAAAGAGTGAAAAACCGGTAGTTATACATACGAGAGAAGCCTTTACAAGATACTTTAGATATTTTAGCAGAATTTCCGAATGTAGGGAGGAATTTTGCATTGTTATCTCGGTTCGTGCAGAAGCGGCAAAACCATTTTTAGACAGATATTTTTTTAGGAATTGGTGGGACATTAACATTTTAAAAATAATAGAAAAACAAAAAGAATTAGTGGAAGTATTACCACTTGAAAAATAGTAATTGAAACAGATTGTCCATATTTTGACACCTGTTCCATTTAGAGGAAAAGAAACGAACCGATTTTATACGAGTTATGTTGCTGAGGAAATTGCGAGAATAAAAAATATATCGGTGGAAGAAGTAATAAAAGTTACGACAGAAAATGCAAAAATATATGGAATAAAAATAATTTGGTGGAGATTGAATGGAAATATACGGAATTGGAACAGATATAATTGAGATTAGTAGAATAGAAAAAGCAATTAATCGTACAAAATTATTTAAAGAAAAAGTATACACTGAAAAGAAATAGAACATATTGAGAAAAAGAAAAATCCTTATGCAAGTTATGCGGGAAGATTTGCGGCAAAAAGAGGCAATTTCAAAAGCGTTAGGGACAGGGAGTAAAGAGATTTTTACTTAAAGATATTGAAATTTTTGAATGATGAATTAGGGAAAACTCGATTGTTTATTTGTATAATGAAATAAAAAGTTGGCAGAAGGATTGAAAAATACAAATAAGTATTTCACATAGTAGAGAATATGCTGTTTCTACAGTAATTTTATATAAGGAATAAAAGCTAAAAATATTAAGATTGCAAGGAGAAAAATGAAAAACAAGAATATTGTTATTACTATTATTTTTCTTTATTTATAATAAATATAGTATCATTTTTCTGTAGATAAAGTGAGAATTGAATATTTTGGTAGAGAAGATTGTAAAAATTGTGCTAATTTAAAAAAATTTTTAACAGAATTGAATAAAGAGAGAACGGATTTTTGAGATAGTTCAATTTGAAATTGATAAAAATGAAAAAGATAAAAAAATATTTTGATGAAATTACAACAAAATTAAAATTAGTAAAAGGGACACCAATAATATATATAAATGAGAGAATTATTCAAGGATTTAATACTGAAAATACAACAGGGAAAAAGAAATAGTAAGGGAGATTGAAAAAGGGAAGAAAAAGATAAAATTCAAACATTAGAGGAATTTGTTTCAAGCGAAATTATACGAATGTATCAAAAGAGGGAGCTGTTTGTGAGTTGACGGAGTTTGTGAGATAGCACCATCAGATAAAGAGGTGTTAGTGACAATTCCTTTTTACAAATGAAGTTTTTAAATTTAACTGATTATTCTTTGCCGCTAATGGCATTAATTCTTGGGACAATTGACGGTTTTAATCCTTGTGCAATGTGGGTTTTAATTTTTATTTTTAACAGCGTTACTTGCAGTTGGGAATAAGATGTTTAGAATTGTAGGGTTATTTATTTTATCTAGCGATAATGTACTATTTAATTTTAACGGCGTGGCTTTATACTTGGGATTTTGTTGGACTTGATAAAATTGTAACGCCAATAGTAGTGTAGTAGGAATTGTAGGAGGAATATTCTTTATTAAAAATTTCTTAAAAGAAGGTAAAGATATAGAATGTGAGTTACTGATTTTCAAAAAGAGCAGAAATTTCTAAAAATAAAAGATATTGCGAATAAGCCATTCACATTAGTTACAGCACTTGCAATTATTGGACTTGCATTGTCGGTAAATGTGATAGAATTTGCTTGTTCTGTCGGCATTCCACAAACATTTACAAAAAATTTTACAAATAAATAATATTGGTTTTTATTCAACGACAAATTCAAACATCAATATACATTTTTGGATATATGCTAGATGATTTTATTGTATTTGGATTAGCATTATTAAGCATAAATAAATTACAGCTAACTAATAAATATTCAAAATGGATGAATTTAATTGGTGGAATTTTTAATGATAATTTTAGGATTGATAATGATATTTTAAAACCAAGTTGGTTGGTGATTTAGGAGAAAGAGAGGAGTTTTTACTTCTTTCTTTTTATTATAACAAAAATAAAAATAAATTTTGTATATTAAATTATAAAAAGATATATGATAAAAATTAAAAAAGTAAAAGAAAATAGGGTATACTTATATTAATGTTGTTATGAGAAGGAGGAAGATAAAATGAGTTTTCGTAATAATTATAATGAAATTTATGAAAATAGCAAAAAGATATTTATTTGCACCCTGAGTTGGGATATAAAGAATTTTAGAACTTCTAAAAATTGTAGAAGATTTTTATAAGAAAAATATGCGTCCCAATTTGAAATAGAAAAATTTTCAGGAACAGGAATAAAAAGTAAAATTTCCAAAAGTAAATGAAAATGGACTAAATATGGTGTTTATTGCAGAATTGGATGCTGTTATACTCCAACCCATTTTTATTCAGACAAAGAAACAGGAGCTGCACATAATTGCGGTCATTATAGCCAAGTTGGAATTGCTTTTAAGTCTTTTTAAGGAATTTTTAAAAACGGAAGATTATAAAAAAATTGGATTATAATATAAGTTTTGTATTTGTTCCAGCTGAAGAATTTTTCAGACTTAGAATATAGAGCAGAATTGAAAAAAGAAGGAAAAATTAAATATTTTGGTGGAAAGCCGGAAGCAATGAGATTAGGTGTATTTGATGAATTTGATTTTTGGTATAGCAGTTCATTCTATGGGTGGAAAAATATGAAAATAGAACTATTGAAATAAATTCAGATTTAGCAGGATTTATTTATAAAAATTATACATTTAAAGGAAAAAGCAGCACATGCTGGATTTGCTCCAAATCAAGGAATAAATGCGTATAGTATGTCAACTATATTTAATGTTGCGATAGGTCTTTTAAGACAACATTTTGAAGAAAAAGAAATGGTAAGAATAAATCCGGTAATTTTACATCATGAAATGGGAGTAAATGTAATTCCACAAGATGTGAAAGTGGAACAGATTTTCGTGCACAATCGGTTAAATATATTTTAGATGGAGCAAAAACTCAGATAATGCGGGCAAAAAGGAGCAGCAATGTCGTTATCTGGAGATGTAGAAATTGAGACCGTAATTGGATATATGCCGTTTAAAACAAGATAGATATTTATCATCATTTTGTGGAAAAAGAATTTAATAAAACAAATAAAATTGAAGCGATAATAAAAGATAGAGCAATAAGTGCAGCAGGAGATTTGGGAGATTTGTCAATGATGTTTCCGTGTATTCAAGTGGGATATAGTGGATTTGTCGGGACAATTCACGGAGATGATTTTATAGATGAAGATAGTGAGTATATTTTTCTGTATTTCCAGAATTTATGTATAATGTCTTTAAAATCAATGTCAGGAAATATAGATAAAGAGAAAAATTATATAAAAATCATATAAAGATTATGAAAAATAATTGAAATTTTTGGAAGGAGAAAATGATGAAAAAAATAAAAACTTTATTTACATGGTTATTTTTGCAGTTATAGTAATTGTTGTAGCAGAAATGATAGGGAGCAAAATTCGTACCGATAGGGACAAATAAAAGTAGCATTATTACCTTTAGCTTTTGCACTTTTTAATTTGTATGATTTTAGGGTTAGAAGTTTTTAGAAAAGGAATTTTAGCAAAAATTTATTCAAAAAGAGAATGTTGAATTTGCGGGAAATATTTGATTATAATAATGTTACCGTTAATGGCGAGATATGGAGCAGATATTGCCCCTAAAATAAAAAGAAATTTTATCTATAGGATTTGTATTTATGTCACAAGAGTTAGGTAATTTGGGTACAGTAATTTTTAGGATTACCAATAGCGATATTAATAGGACTTAGAAGAGAAGCGATTGGAGCAACATTAGGAATTGGAAGAGAAGGAGAATTAGCTTATATTACTGAAAAAAATATACATTAAATTCACCGGAAGGAGAGGAGTTTTAGGAATGTATATTTTTGGAACATTGTTTGGAGCGTTATTTTTCAGTGTTGTAGCACCTTTATTTGAAGGAATGGGATTAAGACCGGAAGCATTGGCAATGGCATCAGGAATGGGATCAGCGAGTATGATGGCTGCAGCAAGTTCAGCGTTATCGGTTGCAAATCCTCAAATGGAGGAAACGATAAGAGCATATGCTGCAACAAGTCAATTGATTAACAAGTTTCTTCGGAACATTTACAATGGTATTGTTAGCAGCTCCACTTTCAAAAATTTATGTATAAAAATTAACGAGAGGTGATAAATAATGTCAAAAATAAAATGTTAGAAAAATTTAAAAATGTTAGGAATATTATTTGATTGAGTTTATCTTTAATTTTATTAACACAGTTTGTGAAATATATTAAAACTGCAAAATAGTCAAAGACCGTCAACACCAGTGACAAAGGAAACATTTTTAGGGTTAATTATACTTGGGTTGATAACAATAGTGGGAGTTTTTAATTCAAAAATCAATGCAAAAACAGCCAGTTAAAAATGTTAAAAGATTTTTCCAGTATTAGGGTGGGTTTCAGTAACATCATTGATTTGTTGCTTAATATTCCCTTTGCAATAGAAGCAATCCATGCAGTAGATTTTTAGGAATAACAACATACCAATTTTGACATTTGCAGGGTTATCTATCGCTAATAGACTAGGAGATTTAAAAAGAGTATCTTGGAGAATTATTATTGTAGGATCGTGTATTTATTGGAACATATTTAGGTTCAGCGATAATAGCACATATTGGATTATTATTAACAGGTAAATAATAACTAAAATATATTGAAAGTATAAAAAAGATATATAGAAGATGTTAAAAAGTTCTTATAAAAATATAAGAAAAATGATATAATATGTTGTTTTTAGAAAAACTAAAAATAATATTATATGACAATAATGGAGGTAAAAATGGCTAATCAAAAAGTATTAACAATAGGGGATCAGATACAAGTGGTGGAGCAGGAATTCAAGCTGATTTAAAAACTTTTCAGGAAAGAGGAGTTTATGGAATAGAATGCTTTTAACAGTAATTGTTTCAATGGATCCAGATAATAATTGGGGACATAAAGTTTTTCAGTAGAGTTAAATACAATAAAAAGAACAAGTTAAAAACAGTATTAAAAGGAATAGGTGTTGATGCAATAAAAAACAGGAATGTTGCCAACAGTTGAAATAATTGAATATCGTTGGATCTGTTTTTAAAAGATAGTAAAATTGAAAAATATTGTAATTGATCCAGTAATGGTTTGTAAAGGTGCAGAAGAAGCGTTGTTCTAGAAAATACGATTGCGATGCAAAAATATTTATTACCTTATGCAAAAGTTGTAACACCTAATTTATTTGAAGCATCACAATTAGCAGGAGTTCCAACGATAAAAACTTTAGATGAATTAAAAGAAGCTGACTAAAAATACATGAGTTTGGTGCAAAAATGTAATTATTAAAGGTGGAAAATCATTTGCAGCAGACAAAGCGATAGATGTTTTTATATGATGGAAAAGAATTCTATGTGTTAGAAAGTGAAAAATAGATACACCTTATAATCATGGAGCTGGATGTACTTTTGCGGCATCAATTACAGCTGAATTAGCAAAAGGTGCAACTGTTCTTGAAGCTTTACAAACAACGAAAAATTAATTACTGAAGCATTGAGAGAATCGTTTAAATTAAAATGAATATGTAGGACCTTTATATCATAAAGAATTTGCATTGAAATAGTAAAAATTATGATTATAAAAATTAAAGTAAATTTTTAAATTTCATAGAAATAGATTTGAGGATAAGAGTTTTTTATCCTTTTTAAATTTAAGGGATAAAACAATTATAAGAATTGTAGCTTAACATTATAGAATTATTAAAATTATATGGTATAATAAAGGATAGGATAGATGAAATATAGGAGGAAATATAGAAAAATAAAAATAAAAATAGGATTAATAGTAGGTATATGTACTTTGATGTTAGCGTGTGGAAATAGTGGAAAATCAGGAAAAGTTGTGTTTGAGACAGAAGATATAAAAGTTTATGAATCTGAAGTTAATTATGAACTAAAAAGAAATTTAGAAGCAACTGGGCTTTCAGAAAAAGATATTTCTGCTGAACAGTTAGGAACAAATGAAAATACAAATTGTACAAAAATATAGCAATGACGAGAGCGATAGCTTTGAAGGAAAATCAAAATCTTGATAAAAAGTAAAAATTATTTAGATGGAATTGAACAACAAAAAGAAAGCTTACTTGCGTCAGTAACTGTAGCTGAAAAGAAGTAAAAATACAGAAGTAACAGAAGAAAAATTGAGAGAAGTATATGAAAATTCAAAATCAAATTATGAAAGAAAAGAAGATACTGTAAGACTGCAAATTGCGTGTATTAAAATTAAGTGATAAAGCTAAAGCAGAAGAAGCGTTGAAAGAAGCTCTTGCAAAAACCAGATAATTTTTAAAGATGTTGTAAAAAATATAGTGGAGCAAATGATGGACAGATGGAGAAACAGGGGAAATTCCTTAAGTACATTGGCTGCTAGAGTATGGAGCGATAAGTAGTGCAATTAAAGATGTCCAATGGGCAAGTTGTGAATAAAGTTATTACGATAGGAGATGAATTGTATATTGTAAAAAGTATTGGAAAGATTACCAAAAAGGATATATAGAATTTAGTAGTTAGAAAACAAATAGAAAGTAAAGTTTTTAGCAGAAGAAAAACAAGAAAAAGTAGAAACTTTCGTTCAAAGTAAATTCAAAAATATAAAATTAGATAAAATAACAAAAAGAAAACGTTAAATTTTAGTAATTTAGGAGGAAAAACTTTTTGTTTAAAGAAAAGTTTAAAGAAAAATGAAAATAAAAAATAATAATAGGATTAGCATTGTCGGTATTTTCATGTTCATTTTGTACAAAGGGTGTCATTAGATGTTTTAGTGACCCATATTCACCTGAAAGTAAAAAGAATAGAGAAATAATAGATAAAAACGATACAAGATTCAAAAGAGAACTACGGAAATGTCACAGATAATACGTAAAAGAGATACAGCAAAAGTTGTCAGAAACAAAAACAAATGAAGTAGCATGTGACTACAACAAATAATGTGAAAGTACAGGAAAAATAATGCAAAACAAGTATTAACTTCAAGTGGAAATAACTCAACGGTGAATAATGAAAAAGAAAACATCTACAATACAAGGAACAAATAATTTACAATCTTCAAAAACTAATACTGGGGAATCAAAAATTGATGATAAATTTGATGAAACAGATATTAAAATTATAGATTTTATAGCAGAAAGTAACAGAAAATTCATCAAAAAATAAAAAGAATTGACAATATTAGGAGTTACTCAGCTAAAAATCAAAATATTTCAATTAGTAAAAGAGAATTTTTAGCTAGAACATATCAAGTTATGAAAGAAAAATAATATAAATTCATACGCAGTAGCATCTAAAAATGATGTCAACTTTATCAAAATAGATAAATTTTTGGAGGAAAAATGAAAATTGTAAAAATATTATTAAGTGTAATATTATTATTAGTAATAGTATTAACTGCAGGAATTATTTTTCAAACAATATCGTTTATTATATGACAAGAACAAAAGATACGAGATTTGAGAATATAAAATATTCTGTAGAAAAAGGGACAATGACATTTTGATGATTTGATTTTAGATAAAAATCATTTGGAAAAGGGGAGTGCAAAAGTAAAATTAAAAAGAGAAGGATTTTTAGGTTTAGTTCCGCAGTTGACATTATCGGAAGTTAAGTTGGAAAATGTGGATATGAATGAGATATATGGTATAGAAAATAAACAAATAGATAGCTTTATTGGAAAAATTGATGAACAATATTCAAAAACAGAAAAATGATTTGACATTAGAAAAATATGTAGATAATGTGGGAAAAATGTTGATAACTTGAATAGCAGTATAAATGATTTTACGGAAAATAAAAATTAGTGGAAATATAAGTAAAATAAATCAAATAAAAACAAGATTATAGTAATTCAAGTAAAAATTAATGAAAAATCAATGAAAAATAGCTGAATTAAATAAAGAAACGACGAATTTAATAAAAAGTTATAAGTAAAGAAAAATTAAAATATGAAGAAGAAATTGAAAAGATAGAAGCTGAAAAATGAAGTTTTTATTAAAGTTTAGTCAAAAATGTAGAAAATCTACAAAAAGAAATAGAATTGAATAATGTTAATAAATTACATGAATATATATTTTTAGATAAAGGTGAAAAATTAAAAGATGCAGAAAATAAAAGCTAAAATTGTTTTAAATTTGTAAATGAAATAAAAATTATCGTTTAAAATAACAGATTTAGATATAAATAATAGTGAAATTAAGATTACAAATATAGGACAAGATAAACTAAATGTTGAAAGCAACGATGTCTGAAAATGTAACTGTAAAAAGGTGAAGGAACTTTAAATAATTATAATATAGATATTAACTTTGATGATATGAAAATATTAACAAAATATACAGTGAATCAAGAAATAGTATCAGATATTATTTATATGAAAAAGATTTGTTGAAAGAAAAATGTTGAAATAAAAAGTAAATTTATTATTTAAAGGTAATAATTTTTCAATTCAAAATAAAACAGTATTAACGGCTAGAAGAACAAAAATAATATAAATTTATTGAATGAAGAGATTGAAAATGACGGTTATAATGAAAAATTAAACGAGTATAAAATTCAAAATGAAAAATTGATGGATTTATAAATACATTAAAAGAAAATCTTATGAAATTAGATAAAGTTCAAAAATGATATATTAAAAATTGATGTAATTATACCAATAAATAGTGAAAAAAATGGAATATATAAAAAGAAGAAGATATAGAAATGAAACAGGAAAAAAGATAAAACCATCTCAAAATGAGCAGATAAAAGATTTTTATTGGAAAAATGTTAGGGAAAAAGGAGTAAATAATAATGAGAATGGATAAATTTTTAAAGGTAACACGGATTATAAAAAGGCGTACAGTTGCAAAAAAGAATTAGCTGATAATGGGAATGTTAAGGTTAATGGGGATGAAAAATCTTCGTATACTATTAAAAAGGAGATATTTTAGAGATAAAATATTTTAATAAAAATATAAAAATAAAGGTAAAAGATTTACCGCCAGAAAGTTTAAAAAGAGTTTATAGATGAATTTATTGAAGTTGTAGAATAAAAATTCTTAAAAACAAATATTTATAACTAAAGGAATAAATTTAAGTTTTTATATAAAAAAATATTTTTGACAGTAAAAAGTCTTGTTTTTTTGATAAAACTGGGGTATAATAAGAGTGAATGGACTTAATTTATATTACAAGTAAGTGAGGTAAACTGACATGAAAATTACGGATGTTAGAGTCAGAGCAGGAAAAGCTACAACTGCTGAAGAAGCAGGAAGATTACGAGCTTATGTAGATATAACTTTTGAAGAAAGTTTTGTAATACATGGTTTAAAAATTATTGAAGGACAAAATGGATTATTTGTAGCAATGCCTTCAAGAAGGATGCCTAATGGGGAATTTAAGGATATCGCTCATCCAATTACACCAGAGTTAAGAACGGAATTGACAAATGTTGTATTAGAAGCATATGAAAATGCTAACTTAACAGCAGAAGAATAATTAGGGTTAAAAATATGATCGAACCATAAAAGGTTCGATTTTATTTTACTAAATAGTTGAAATTATAAAAATAGAGTATAATAGTATAGAACAAAAAGGAAGTGATAGATATGTTAAAAAAGAGCGTTATTTTTAGTTACAAATGAAAATGAAATAGAGCATTGGCTACATTTGCAAAAACACTTGCACAAAAATATGATGTTGAAACACATACGTTATATGTAGAGGATGTTTTTAAAATACGAAGTTTACCCCTGCTACGATAAGTGGAGTTGGATTGAATGTAGAGTTGAATTATTCGTATCAAGAATATATGAGATATAGAAAGTAAAAATTATAAAATAATAAAAAGATAAAATAGAAAAAGATTTTACAAAAGTATATTCTAGAGATGGAGAAACAGTGAAAATAGCATTAGAAGAATTATATGATTTTTAGTTGTTGTAAAAATGATAAAGTTAGTGCAAATTTAAAAAGAATTATTAAGAAGTAGTTATAAGCCATTAATTATTTTTGCCGTTAAATATAGATGAAGCTAAAATGGATAAATTAGTATTGTTAGACGACGGAGCTTATAATGCAAACAAAACATTATTTACATATTTTTAATATATTTGGAGAACAAAAATAGATGTTTTTAAAAAGTTAATGTTGATGAAGAAGATTTTTAAAAGAAAGATTTGGAAATAACTATAATGTAATAAAAAGAAGGAGTTCCATTTAAAATAATAATGGAAGAAACTAAAATATGATATGGTTCTTATGAGGGGATTTAAGATATACAGTAATGGTTGAAAAGAATTACAAGAAAATTAGGGGTTAGATTATTGGAAAATTTAGAAAAGATAATATTTATAGTTTAAGTATGAAAGAAAAAAAGGAGAGTAAAATGAATGTTTTTAATTTGTTCAGATAGCCATACGAGATTGGATTTATTCCAAAAAATAATGGAATTAGAAAAACCGGAATTAGTAATTTTTGCAGGAGATCATAGTACAGATGCGATAGATATGAGTTATGTGTACAAGGATATACCGTTTATGATAGTTAGGGGAAATTGTGATTTTTTATGATAGTGATACAAAAGATAGACAAATTTTTTTGAATTGAATGGGAAAAATAATGTTGACTCACGGGCATATTCAAGGAGTGAAGAGAAATTTGAATGAACTTGAAAAAGAAGCAATACAAGAAAATGTAGATATTTGTATTTATGGGCATACACATATTGAATTTTATAAAAAACATGACGGAACAGTGTTTTTAAATCCGGGAGCTTTACAAGATAAAAAATATGTAATTTATGATGGAGAAAAATTTATACAAAAATATTTATAGTTAATAAAAAATATTCACAACATTTTTTTAGCTGTGAATATTTTTATTGATATAATGAAAATATTTTAAATTAATAGGTAACAACTGAAATTTCTCCTGCGTCATATTCGGCTAAAAAGATTTGAGAAAATATTATCATAACCGATTTCTTTTTAATTTTTGTTTCAAGCCATTCCATGTCTTTATCAATAATATCTAAAAATATTTTGTTGAACAGTTCCATCAGTAATAATAGGATATTTGGGATTTTTCTTCACCGTATAAAAACGATAATAAGTTGTCCGTTTTGTTCTAAAAATTGCTTGTTTTATATGCTGTAGACATTGTTGTTTCTAAGTTTAAATGCAACATCGTTTTGCAGTAAGTCCAACACTACGGCACGCTTCAACATCAAGAATACCTCTTTTATAATGACTGTAGGTTGACCATCTATAATTGTTTTAAAAATGATTATTTGTTTTTATCCATTTTAATGTTAGAACTATAATTGTCCAAATTACTAAAATTATAAAAATATTGTAAAAATAGTAATACTTGGATTATAAATAACTCCACCGAGAATTTCCCCCTAAAAACATAGTTTAAAACTTGATCCATTGCAGATGAGGGAGCAAGGTTACCTTTTTCCTGATAAATTTATAACAAAAATTAACGAAAGTAGTCCCATAAGTAGTTTAAGAGCAATGTCTAAATAAGCTAATTCTATCATTTTTTTCACCTCTATTAATTCAATTTTTGATTTTCTAACTGTATTTTTCCAATAAATAATTTTTCCCGTTATCGCCACTAATAACTCTATAAAATTCTTTATTTACTTTTAACTAAAGCTCCATCAATGGATGCAGATGTATTAATATAAATTTCTTCTTTATCTATTTTTAAATCTCTAGCTACAACTTCAATAAAATGAATGGCGTTTCTATGTTGATTATCACTTACAGAGTTGTTCCTGTATTGACTTATTTTTGAACTGATTAAAAATTATAGTTAAAGAGAGTATGATTGCTAATTCTCTATACTTAGTTTCTTTATGTCCTTTATAATATTTGTATAAACTAAAGATAAAACAACATACTAAAAATAAATGAAAACTCAACCCCCACCAATCGAATCTTGCAATAGTATAAAAGTAAATACTTATACGAATAAAATTTCATAAAAATCTCCTTAAAAATAGTATATTGATATATTATCATAAATAAAGAAAAATAAAATAAAAATAATTCTAATGTAAATTTAATTAATTCAAATTATAATGTATATACAATTAAAATAAAAGGAGATGAAATATGAAAAAATTTTTAAAAATTATATTATTAGGAGTGGTAGTATTTGGAGTAACTGCTAATTTAGAGGCAAAAAGAAAGAAGAGTGCATATGGTTCAAAGTGGGGAATTAGTGTTCAAGAAGCTAAAAGAAATTGCAGCAAAAAGCAGGAGTAAGGTGTTAATCAAGTTGCTAAAAATAAAAATTAGATTATGAAAATGGGGTAAAAAAATATACGAAGGGAAGATATATAATAACGGATATGAGTATGAATTTGATATAGATGTAAAAACAGGTCAAATTATAAAATGGAAAGTTGAAATAGATGATTAAAAATAAAAATATAAAAATAATAATTAAAAATGTAGAGTGCTTAAACTATGAAAATTAGAAATTAATTAGTTTGACACTCTTTTGTTTTACTTAATATTTTTCAATTAGAAATGAATATAATTTAGTAAATTTGATTAAAAACAACATTTTCATTCAATCAAAAATATTTGAAAAAAAGGATTGAAATAATTAATTTTTGATAATCAAATATATATTTTTATCAAAAATATTTTAAACTATTTTACAATTATTTTTAAGCCATTCAAAGCATTATTTTTACTGGACTTATCGTCATTTTTAATGATATAGTAATATTGGAAAAATTAATAAATAAAGGAGATAAAAATGGAATTAGAAATAAAACAATCAAATATTTTGGTTAAAAGATGTGGAAAAAGAAAATAGAGTTATTATTTGTAGCTTTATGTTTTGTATTTTTGATGTTAGGACTTTATACGGAGTGGATATTAAAAAGTAATTATTACTATTTAATTTACTATATTGCGTTATTTTTGGAGGATATTTTGCAACAAAAGATGCGATAAAAGAAATGTTACAAAGTAAATTTTTGAAATTGATTTTTGATGATTTTTAGCTGCAGTTGGTTCTGTGTTATTAGGGTAAACATTCAGAAGCAGTATTATTATTGTTTTTATTTAGTTTTGGGACATGGACTAGAACATTATGCGATGGAAAAAGCAAAAACAAATAAAAATATAACAGATTTGACTCGAAAGTAGCAAATGTAAAAATTAATAATGAGATAAAACAAATAAGTGTTGATAAATTGAGAATAGGAGATGTAGTAATTGTTAAAGCAGGAGATAAAATACCTGTAGATGGAATAGTTGTTTTTTGGTGAGAGAGTGTAAATCAAGCACCGATTACAGGGAAAGTATTCCTGTAGAAAAATTGAGTATAATAATAAAAATGTGGAAAATTTTGTGGAAAAAGTAAAAATTTACAGAAATTGAAGATAAGTATAAAGTTTTTTTCAGGAACAATAAATGGTGAAGGTTTATTAGAGATTAAAAGTGGCAAGACTGTCGGAAGATTCAACTTTAGCAAGATTAATAAAAATGATAAATGAAGCTGAAACAAAACAGTCACCAACACAAAAATTTACAGAAAAAGTAGAAAAATATTATGTTCCAATAATTTTTGTTGTTTGTATTAGCTTTATGTTTTTGTCTTTTTTAATAAATGGAGAAAGTCCAGTAGATAGCTTTTTATAGAGCGATGAGAGTTTTAGTGGCAGGAAGTCCATGTGCATTAGCTATTTCTACACCAAGTACAGTTCTTAGTGGAATAGGGTCGTGCGGCTAAAGAGCGTATTTTTAATAAAAGGTGGAAAAGCACTTGAAGAATTAGGAAATATTGACACGATTGCTTTTGATAAAACAGGAACGCTTACAAATGGAAAACCTATAATTCAAGAAATGAAAAGTTATAATGTAGAATTTAATGAATTTTTAACAAAAACTATATTTTAGTAGAAAGCACAAGTAATCATCCTATAGCAAAGATTGTAACAGAAAAATATTGACAATGATGAGTAAAAGTTAATGTAGATAAAAATATAAATTATTCAAGTCAAAAATATATCAGGAAAAGGTCTTTACGCTTTAATAGGTGAAGAAAAAAAGTATTTGTTGGAAAATGAAAAAAATTAATGAAAGAAAATAATATTTTTTTATGGCAGATGTTGTTAAATATGATTTAGAAAAAGTTATAATTTAGGTCACACAGTTATGTTAATAGGAACAGTAGAAAAGGAGTGTTTGGATTAGTTTCGTTAATGGATGAAGTGAGAGCAGAATCAGCAACTTTAATATTAAACAAAATGGAATAAAAATATAGCGATGTTATCAGGAGATAATGAGAAAGTTGTTAAAAAAATGTAGGAAAGGCATTGGGAATAGATAATATAAATGGAGAATTATTGCCAGAAGATAAATTGTCAACAATAAGAAAAAAATGAGAACGGAAGGTAAAAAGTTGCAATGGTTGGAGATGGAATAAACGATGCTCCTGCAATGGTTGAAAGTAATGTAGCTATAGCTATGGGAGCGGCAGGAAGTGACATTGCAATGGAAACAGCTGATGTTGCATTATTATCAGATAATTTGTTAAATATAGATTTTGCAATAAAAATTGGTAAAAAAATCAAATAAAATAATTAAACAAAAATTTTTGTTATAAGTCTTGGAATGATATTCTTTTTAATTCCAGCGGCAATATTTGGTTTTACAGAAATGGGACTAACAGTATTTTTACACGAAGGATCAACGGCAGTTGTTGTGCTTAATGCTCTAAGACTTTTATTAGTAAAAATAAATATATACAATATTAGAAAAAAATGGTATAATTAATAAAAAGGAAGTCTTTAACTTGGAGGAAAATATGAAAAAGAATAAGAAAAAGCTGTAATACCGGCAGCAGGATTAGGGGACAAGAGTATTACCGGCAACTAAAAGCTCAACCAAAAGAAATGTTAGTGATTGTAGATAAGCCGGCGTTACAGTATTTAGTGGAAGAATTGGTGGATTCGGGAATTGAAGAGATATTGATTGTAACAGGAAGAAATAAAACTTCAATAGAAAATCATTTTTGATTATTCTTATGAATTGGAAAAACATTGGAAGAAAATGGGAAACACGAGTTATTAAAAGTAGTAAATGATATTTCAAGATTAGCAAATATTTATTATGTAAGACAGAAAAACCTTTAGGATTAGGACATGCAATTTCATGTGCTGAAGCTTTTGTTGGAAATGAGCCGTTTGTTGTAGTGTTAGGAGATGATATTATTTACACAGATCATTTACACGGAGAAAAGCCAGTATCAAAACAGTTAATAGAAAAATATGAAGATTTAAAAGGTGGAACGATATTGGGTGTGCAGGAAGTTCCGGAAAAATGCTGTAAATAAATATGGAATTATTAAGCCGTTAGATAGAATTGACGGAAGAACGGTGAGTGTTGAAAATTTTGTGGAAAAAAACCAGCAATAAATGAAGCACCGAGTAGACTTGCAGCTTTTAGGTCGTTATGTGTTAGAGCCAGAAATTTTTAAATATTTAAGAAATACAAAACCGGGAAAAAGGTGGAGAAATACAATTAACGGATGCTATTTTGGAGATGAAAAATGCTGGAGAAAAACTTTATGCGTATGATTTTCAAGGATTAAGATATGATACCGGAGATAAATTTGGAATGTTTGTTGCGAATATAGAATTTGGATTAAGACATCCTGAATTAAAAAGAAAAAAAGCACGTAAATATTTACAAGAAATGTTAGATAAATTTTAATTTTAAATTAAAAAAATAAAGTAGAATAAAATGAGAATGAACCATAATAAATTTCATAGTATGATATAATTATTACGAATCATTAAAAAGAAAAAAATATTATGGTTCAAAAAGATAAAAAGAAATAGAATAGTAGATGAACAATTATCCTAGGAAATTATTTAATGGAAAAAGCTCAAATGAAATATATAAAAAAAGTAAAAAAATATATTTCATAAAAAGTATGATACTTTGAGCTGTAATTTACAAAAATATAAAAATTTTTAAAAAAATAGTTGACAAAAAATTTGAAAATATTATATAATATTTTTGTCAGTAAATACTTTATGCCTTGGTGGCGAAATTGGTAGACGCACAGGACTTAAAAATCCTGTGGTAATTATTACCGTGCCGGTTCGACCCCTACCGAGGCACCACTCTAAATATCGCGGGATAGAGCAGCATGGTAGCTCGTCGGGCCCATAACCCGAAGGTCGTTGGTTCAAATCCAGCTCCCGCCACCAATTTGCCTAGATAGCTCAGTTGGCTAGAGCATGCGGTTCATACCCGCAGGGTCGAAGGTTCGAATCCTTTTCTAGGCACCACTTAAATATTGCGGGATAGAGCAGCATGGTAGCTCGTCGGGCTTGTACCGAAGGTCGCTGGTTCAAATCCAGCTCCTGCCACCGATTTGCCCTAGATAGCTCAGTTGGCTAGAGCATGCGGTTCATACCCACAGGGTCGAAGGTTCAAATCCTTTTTATAGACACCACTAAAAATTAAAAATATATAGAGTTAGATATTTGAAGAACTATGTTGATTTTTATAAGATATAGTTCTTTTTTTATAGTAAAAAGAAAAAAATTAAAAAGGATTAATCCCTGCTAAAAAAAGAGAATTTAATCCTTTTCATATAAAAATATATTTTTAATTTTAAAAATTATATTAAAATTACCAAGCTGAGTTAATTAATACTTTTCTCCGTAACCACCGTTCATTTTTGAGGGTTAGTTGAATTATAAGCTCTTTTGAACTCTAATTCCACGGATACCAAGTTCTCTAGCTGCTAAAAATATCATCATCGCTATCTCCGTAGTGGATTGAAACATCATGTTTTTTAATATAGAATGATTTATCATATTTGTATCCACCAGTAGGTGTATCGGCAGTATATTCTACATAAACTTCTTCTGGTAAATTAAAGAATCTTTGTAATGTTTTTGATAATTTTGTAGAAGTATAGTTTTTTTATCTTTAGAATGTTTTGTTCTTCCTGTAATAAAGAATACTTTATCTCCTCTTTCTAAGTGCATTTTTATAAGATCTGCTGCTGATTGTTTTTGGAATTGAATGTTCATCACCCATTTCAGCTACATAATCCCAGAATTTTTGGTTATATAAATAACTAATTTTTTTCCTCTTGAATCTCCCGGAATTTGGAAGTAATCTACTCCATATCTAAAGTATCCACTTGAATGTAATAAAGTATCATCAATATCAAAACTTACATTAATTGTATTCTGTCCTTTTAAACTTTCTTTAATTTGATCAACAGATACGAAAATGAACTGCTTTTTGAGTTTTTTTCAGTTGAATAGAATCCTTCGTGTGTGTAAGGTACTTTTTGATCTCAGCTGCAAATGCTGTCATTGAAGCTAAAAACACTTACTAAAACTAGAAATTTTTCATATAATCATCTCCTAAAAATTTTTCAATATAAGTATACCTCTAAAATTATATAAATCAAATTATGAATAATATAAATTAAAAATATATTCAAATCAAAAAGTATAAATAAAAATTATGAAACTAATGAAAAAAATAAATTTGAAAAAAAAGTAGTGTAAATAGAGTATAATTTAGTATACAAATTTTTATGAAAGAGGAAATAATGAAAAAAATATAGTAAATCAAATTATACTTTTTAATACAGTTTATGACACGAATACCTATACCGATAAAAAGTTGAATATAGTGAAAAGCAACTAGGTAAAGGAATAAAATATTTTCCATTAGTCGGTTATTTAATAGGAATAATTATTTTTTTATAACGGGAATTGTTTTAAATAAATATATAGATAATAAATATATTATTTCATTACTATTGATATTAATTGAATTAAAAATTAGTCGGTCTTATTCATATTGATGGATTGGCAGATAGTTTTGATGGACTTTTTAGTTATAGAGATAAAGACAGAATACTTGAAATAATGAAAAGATTCAAGAGTTGGAACAAATGGAGTAGTTGTTTTAATATTTTACTATTTAGCAAAAGTTAATTTTAATCGCTGAAATTATAAGCCGTGGAGATATGAGGTGTTTAATAATTTATCCAATAATCGCAAGAATGTCAACATCTGTAAATGCAGGATTTGGAGTGTATGCTCGAGATAACGGAATGAGTACAGGTATAATTGGTATGAATCAAGTTAAAGATAGTATATTTTCAGTAATTTTAACATTATTACTAATAATTTCAGTTTATTATAATTCAGGGAATTTTTGAAAGGGTTTGTAATGTTTGTTGCTGGAATTTTTATTTATTTTTTTATTTTAGGCGTGTTGTGTATAAAAATAGGTGGAATTACTGGCGATACAATGGGTGCAAGTTTAGAGATGACGGGCTTGGTTGTACTTTTAATTGGTGCAATTATTTAGAAAAAGGAGATGTGATGAATAATTTTAAAACAAACAGAAATAATTTTAGTACGACACGGCAGAAACAGATATGAATAAAAAAATCATTTATATTTTTGGACATTTAGATCCAGAGTCTTAATGAAACTGGAAAAAGCAATTAGAGGCGAGTAAATATAGTTTGAGAAAAAAATAGAAAATATAGATGAAATTAATGAAATTTTTTTGTAGTCCATTAAAAACGATGTACTGAAAGTTTAGATATTTTTAGAAATTTCAAAAAATATAAAAATAAATTATGATGAAGAGTTTAAAGAATTAAATTTTGGGATTTTTGAAGGAAAAAAACATATAAAGAAATATGTGAAAAATTATCCAGAAGAAGCAAAAATGAGAGCTGAATGGCGGACATTTAAAGTTGAAGGATCTGAAAGTCTTGAAGAATTAGAAAAGAGAGTTGTAGAAAAATTAGAAAAATATTTTTGTCTAGGAAAGGTAAAAATATTAGTAGTTGCACATGCAGGTGTAATAAAAATATTATTAAGTCATTATTTAGTAGGAAATGTTGATTTGTATTGGAAGTTGAAAAATTGATAATGGTGCAATTTCTAAAATAATAAAATTAGAAGATGATTTTGTATTTGTTGATTATGTAAATAGAATATAGAAAAACTATATAAAAAAAGATATAATAAAAATAGATAAAGTATTTATTTTGTAATATTAAAATGATAAAATATTAATTATAAAAATAAAAATTAGGAGGTAAGTTATGTTTTTTTCCATTGTATATAAATTTAGAGAATGAGAAAGTGTTAGTAATAGGTGGTGGAAAAATTAGCGAATAGAAAATCAAAATTATTGTCTGAATATGGAGCAGATGTGACAATATATTGTAAAAGAAATAGTAGATGAAGAATTAAAAGAACGAACAGATGTTAAATTTGTTTATGAAAATGTTGAAAAACGAAGAGAAAATATTAAATTTAGTAAAAAGACTATTTTGTTGTTATTGCAGCAACAAATGATTTAGAGTTAAATGAAATGGTTGCAAAAACATGTATGAAAGAAAAAAATATTAGTTAATAATGTATCTTCAAAATTAACTATGAATGCAATGTTTGGTCAATTGTTAAAAATGATGAATTTCATGTGTCTATTTCTACAAATGGAGCAAGTTGTAAAAGAAGTAGAGCTATGAAAAGTTTAATTCAAAAAAACGATAGATAGTGTTGTAAAAAAGGGAAAAATAAAGGTTTTGGAGGAATAATGTTTAAAAAGGAATAGAAAAACTTAGAAGTAGTGCATTAATGAGAAATTTAATTAAAGATGTCTATTTAACAAAAGAAGATTTAATTTATCCTATTTTTTTGTAGAAGAAGGAGAAAAATATTAAAAACAGAGATAGCTTCAATGCCCGGTATTTTTAGATTTTCAATAGATAGAATAGATGAGGAATTGCAAAGAAATAGTAAAATTAGGAATAAAAAGTATATTATTATTTGGGATACCAAAACATAAAGATGAATGTGCAACATCAAGCTATGATGATAATGGTATTGTTCAACAAGCGATAAGACATATCAAAAATTATCCAGAAATTTTTAGTAATCGGAGATGTTTGTTGTTGTGAATACACAAGTCACGGACATTGTGGTGTACTAGATGAAAATGGATATGTGAAAAATGATGAAACATTGAAAATATTAAGTAAAATTGCACTGTCGTATGCAAAAAGCAGGAGTAGATATAATAGCTCCAAGTGATATGATGGATGGGAGAATAGAAAAAAATAAATGAGATTTTGGAAAATAATGGATATTTTGATGTAGCATTAATGTCTTATGCTGTAAAATATTCATCAGCTTATTACGACCTTTTAGAGATGCAGCAGATTCAGCACCAAAATTTGGGGACAGAAAAAAACATATCAAATGGATTTTTAGAAATAGTTTAGATGCATTGCCTGAAGTAGCAGAAGATGTAAGACAAGGTGCAGACATAATTATTGTAAAACCAGCATTATCTTATAGCGATATAATGATGAAAGTTAAAGAAAATTTTTAATGTACCGGTTGTGGCTTATAATGTGTCAGGAGAGTACAGTATGGTAAAAAGCTGCATCAAAAATGGTTGGATTGATGAAGAAAAAAATTGTTATGGAACAAAATGTATGGATTTAAAAGGGCTGGAGCGACAGCGATTATAACTTATTTTGCGAAAGATGTAGCAAAGATATTTAGAAAAATGAAAAAAATGAATTAAAAAAATAGATAAAAGAGGATACAAAAATGAAAAATAATAATTGTGGGAGCGGGAGTTGTAGGAGAAGAACTTTGTGCAGAATTATCTGCCAGTGATAACGATGTTATTTTAATTGAAAAAGATATTGAGAAAAATTGAACGATTAATAGAAAAAAATATGATATAACAGGGCTTGTAGGAAATGGTGCAAGTCACGAAAATTTGATAGAAGCAGGGATTGAAAAAGCAGATATGTTTATTTCGGTGACTGAATCGGACGAATTAAATATAATGGCATGTGTTATAGGGGGAAAAACTTGGAGCAAAATATACAATAGCAAGAGTTAGAAATCCTGAATATAGCACAAATGTAAAATTTGTTAGAGAAGAACTTGGAATATCTCTAATGATAAATCCGGAAGATGAAGCAGCAAAAAGTATTATTAAAAAGCTAAAATTTCCTAATGCAATTAGTGCAGATACATTTTTTCAAATAGAGCAAAACATAATTGGGCTTATAGTAAAAGAAGAAAGTGTATTAGTTGGAATGACATTGAGAGAAATGAATAGGACAATAAAAGGAAAAGTTATTGTTTGTGCTGTAAAAAGATATGATAAAGTATTTATTCCAACTGGAGATTATAAATTTAAAGAAAATGATAATATTTATATAACTGGGACAAATGAATCAGTAACAGATTTTTTTATAATAAAATGGGATATAAGACAAAGCCAGTAAATTCAGTGATGATATTAGGTGGTGGAATTATTCCACATTATTTAACAGAAAAATTATTAAAAAAATAAGAAAAGTGTAAAAAAATAATTGAATCAAGAACAAAAGAGTTGAAAGTTTAAGTAGAAAAATATGATCAAGCTATTGTAATTAAAGGAAAGGAATCAGATCAAGAGTTTTTATTAAATCAAGGAATAAAAATACGATGCTGTTGTTGCTTTAACTGATAGTGATGAAGAAAATATTGTAATTTCAATGTTTGCTAAAAGTTTGAATAAAGGAAAAATTTTAACAAAAATTGAGTGGAACGATGTTGCTTCCAATATTAGAAGAACAAGGATTTTCAACAATAGTACCTAAAAAAATAATTGCAGAAATAATACTGAGAGTTGTTAGAAGTAAAATGAATGTAAAAAGCTCAAAAATGAATGCTTTAAGGAGATTATTTAATACAAATGCAGAATCAATAATTTTTTTCAAATTGAAGAAGGTAGTAAAATTATTGGAATACCATTAAAAAGAATTAAAGATAAAAGAAAACTTATTAATCGCATCAATATTAAGAAATAACGAGGAATTAATATATCCGGGTGGAGATGATGTTTTACAAGCTAAAGATAAGGTTATGATTATAACGCTTAAAGCTCATATAGAAGAAATTGATGATATATTAAAAATAGAAGGGAAATATGTGAAAAATTATGAATAAAAAGAATGATTGGATTTATAGTAGGTCGTATATTATCTCTTGAAGCTGGATTTATGATTTTACCATTGATAGTGAGTTTTTATTTATGGAGAATCTAATTTTACATAAAATGGCATATGCTGGAATAATATTTTTACTTTTAATAATTGGTGGACTATTATCGTTTAAAAACGCCTCAAAAATATGGTTATTTGTGGTAGAGAAGGATTTGTAATAGTTGCATTGTCTTGGATTGCAATGTCAATTTTTGAGCTTTTACCATTTGTCATAACTGGAGAAATTCCACGATTTATTGATGCTTTTTTGAAGTAGTAAGTGGTTTTTACTACGACGGGATCTCAGCATTATTACAGATTTAAGCGTAATAAGTCATTCTAACTTATTTTGGAGAAGTTTTACGCATTTAGTTGGAGGAATGGGAGTATTAGTATTAGCGTTGGCAATATTTCCTAAAAATTCACCTAGTACAGTTCATATTATGAAAGCTGAAGTTCCGGAATCAGTTTTTGGTAAATTAGTATCAAAAATTATCAACAACGGCAAGAGTTTTGTATAAAAATATATTTAGCAATGACACTTGTAATGATAGTTCTTTTTAATGTTAGGAGGGTTGGATTGGTTTGAATCAACTTTACTTGCATTTGGAACGGCAGGAACAGGAGGATTTGAGTTCGTAATGGAAGTATATTACCGTATAACAGTTTATATATTGAATTAGTGTTAGGTATAGGTATGCTAGTTTTTGGAGTTAATTTTTAATATTTATTATTTTATTTTAATAGGAAAAGTTAAAGAAGCCTTTGAAAAATGAAGAATTAAAGTATTATCTTTGGATAGTTGTTACAAGTATAATTTTTAATCGCAATAAATTTATATATTACAGCTTATGGTAGTTTTGGTAAAGGGTTAAGAGATAGCTTTTTACAATTTCATCTATTATGACAACAACAGGGTACTCAACAGCAGATTTTTGGACAATACCTATGTTTTCACAAGTAATTATATTAGTAGTTATGTTTTTTTGAGGATGTGCTGGGTCAACAGCTGGAGGACTTAAAAATTTCAAGAGTTATTATGTTAGGAAAAATGGCGATTAGTGAAATCCGACAAATGATAAATCCATTTAGAGAAATAACTGTAAAATTTGAAGAGAAACCGATAGATAAAAATACAAAAAAAGCATGTTAGGATATTTTTTTAGTATATATTTTTTATTTACTATAATTTTATTAATTGTGTCATTTTTCAATGGATGACTTTTAAAACAGCTTTTAGTGCAGTTGCTGCCACATATAATAATATATATCGGGGCTAGGGAAAAAGTAGGACTGGCATTTAGTTTTTTATGAATTGACAGACTTTAATAAAAATTGTATTAAGTTTTTCTATGTTGGCTGGAAGACTTGAATTATTTCCAATGTTAGTGTTATTTGTACCGAGTACATGGAAAAATGAAATAAATTTGAATAGAAAGAGAGAAAATATGAAAAACCAATAATAGGAATATCAACAAGTATAATAGCAGATAATAGTGGATATTTTGCTTTTATATCCTAGAAATTATGTAAATAAAGATTATGTAGATGCAGTTATCAAAAAAATGGTGGAATACCTTTGATGATACCAATGAGTTTAGATGAAGAAATAATAGCAGAACAAATATCAATGATTGATGGGTTAATTTTTATCTGGAGGGCATGATGTATGTCCGCATAATTATGGAGAAGAGCCAAGTAGTAAAATTAGAAGAAATTTTTACCCGAAAGAGATGAGTATGATTTTTATATTATTAAGAGAAGCAGAAAAATTGCCTATATTGGGAATTTGTCGTGGATGTCAAATAATTAATGTTTTTGAAGGAGGAACACTTTATCAAGATTTATCGTATATAAAAATGATAGAGAAATTTTTGAAACATTCTCAAGATCATTCGCCTGAATTGAAAACACATACAGCAATAATAGAGAATGATACAAAAAAATTTATAAAATTTTTGGTGAAAAATAATATAATGATAAATTCGTTTCACCATCAGGCATTAAAAAGATATTGCAAAAGATTATATAGTGTCAGCTAATGCTAAAGATGGAGTGGTGGAAGCAATAGAAAGTACGACTTATCCGTTTTTAGTTGGAGTGCAATGGCATCCGGAAATGATGCACAAATATCATAATGATGCGAATAAGATATTTAAAGCTTTGATAGATGAGGCGGGGAAATCTAATAATTAAAAATTTTGAAAATGAGAAATACAAAAATAATTTTTATGATTATAGTTGAAAATATATTGAATAATAAAAACCCTTTAACTTTGAAAAATAGAGTTAAAGGGATTTTATTTTTAATAATTAAATGATTTTTAAAATTTGTTTTTGTTCATCGGTTAAAAATATCATTGATTTGTGAATTTCTATTTTCTTTAAGAGTATTAAATTTATCTAAAAATTCAGAAGAAGATAAAAAATTCTTTATTCATTTGAGTTAATTTTTCTGTTAAAATTTCTATCAAATTTTTTTGAATAGAAGCTTTTTGTGAATTTGTTAAATCTAAATCATCAATTAAAGTTTTAATTTTATTATCTCAAAAATCTAATTTTTGTTTGTTTGTATATTCGTTAAATTTTTAGTAATTGTTCAGAAGTTAAAATCTTTTTAATTTGTTCGTATCTTTCTTTTTCAATTTTTATTTAATTTTTCTTTTTTTGTTCAAATGTTATAAATTTATTTTTCAATTTTATTTGCTGAAAAATATTTGAAAACATTAGAAAGTTTATTAGCTTGTTTTTTTCTGTGACATTTAACGATTTAAAAAGTTCTGTTTTTAGAAATTTTAATTGTATAAACTTTTTGTAATAATCTTCGTAAGAAAAACTTAAATTACTAAAAATTGTAATGATTAATAAAATTAATATCATTTACTCTCACTTTCATAAATTTATTTTGAATTATTATAGTTTGGAGCTTCTTTTGTAATTATAACATCGTGTGGATGACTTTCAGCAAGTCCAGCTCCAGTAATTTTTAACGAATTTACCTTTAACTTTTTAAGTCCTCAATCGTAGGAGTTCCACAATAACCCATTCCAGATCTAAGTCCTCCACAAATTTGATAAATTGTATCTTTTAAAGCACCTCTATGTGGAACCATAGATTCAATTCTTCTGGTACTAATTTTTTTCTGTTGCTGATTCTAATTGGAAATATCTGTCCGAACTTCCTCTTTTTCATAGCAGCAAGCGATCCCATTCCAGCGTAAGTTTTATATTTTTCTACCATTATATAAAAACTTCTTCTCCCGGAGCTTCATCTGTTCCAGCTAACATTCCTCCAAGCATTACGCAGTCAGCACCAGCAGCAATAGCTTTTACAACATCTCCTGATAGTTTTATACCTCCATCGGCAATAACACCAATTCCTTTTTCGTGGCAAACTCTGCAACTTCCATTACAGCTGAAATTTGTGGAACTCCAACCCGGCAACAACTCTAGTAGTACAAATTGACCCGTGACCAATTCCAACTTTTACAGCATTAACTCCTGCTTCAATTAAATCAAGAGCAGCTTCTTTTGTAACTAAGTTTCCTCCAATAATGTCTAATTCAGGAATTCGGCTCTAATTTCTTTTAATTCTATTAACAACTCCAGCTGAATGTGCATGAGCTGAATCAACAGTAATAATATCAACTCGGCTTCAACAAGAGCAGTAACTCTTCTTATAGCATCAGCGCCACACCAACAGCAGCTCCTACTCTAAGTCTTCCGTGATGATCCTTTGCAGCATTTTGGGTAATTGATAGTATTATCAATATCTTTTATTGTGATAAGTCCTTTTAATTTTGTGCCTTCAACGATAGGTAATTTTTTTCAATTCTATGTTCTAGTAAAATAGATTTTTGCTTCTTCTAAAGTCGTCCCAACAGGAGCTGTAATTAAATTGTCTTTAGTCATAACTTCTTCAACTTTTAAAGATAAGTTTTTCTATACTTTAAATCTCTATTCGTAATAATTCCTTTTAAATTTGATTCTCCATCAACGATAGGTAAACCAGAAATTTTATAATTTTTTTCATAAGAATAAGTGCTTCTTCTAATGTAGCATTTGCTCCTAAAGTGATTGGTTGTGTAATCATTCCACTTTCATATCTTTTAACTTTTGCAACTTCTTCTGCTTGTCTTTCAATAGTCATATTTTTGTAGAATGAAACCAATTCCTCCTTCTCTTGCTATAGCTATAGCTAAGTTAGCTTCGGTAACAGTATCCATTGCGGCACTTAGTATAGGAACATTTAGCTCTAATTTTTTTAGTTAATTTTTGTTTTTAATGAAACTTCGTGAGGTAAAATGTTTGATGCTTGCGGTATTAATAAAACATCATCAAATGTCAATCCTTCCATTACAATTTTTATTATTTTTCAAACTCATATTTATTCCTCCTACTAGATATATAATTTATTTTTATAAATTATAATATTTTTATCATAGAAATAATCGTAATTTCAATATATTTTTAGTATTTAATTATCTTTTTTATAGTCTTTTTATAAGAAGTATATATATATGTAATAAAAATAAAAAATATGATTTTTATTGACAATAAAGCGAATAGACATTATACTAAAGGGCAGAATAAAATAAAAAAAGTAGGAGTGAATGATGAAAAGAAATTAAAAACAACAATATTAGAATATTTAATCGTTGCATTTGGGACATTTTTAGTAGCCTTTGCGTTACAATTTTTCTTTTTCCCAAATAAAATAGCAAGTGGAGGAGTGACAGGGTTAGCATTAATAATAAGTAGTATTTTTTTCATATATCAAGTAGTTTAATTGTTACAATAGCAAATGTTATTTTGTTTTCAATAGCGTTTATTTTTAATAAGTGGAGAATTTGGAATAAAAAGTATTTATGCTGCAGGACTTTTTATCAATATTTTTTTAGCAATACTAGAAAATTTCTTTGGGAATGTAGTTATTACAAATGATTTAGTTTTTAGCGACAGTAATAGGAAGTTTTTTTATTATCAGGTGGAACGACAATAATATTTTTTGTATGAAGCTTCAACAGGTGGAACAACAATAGTTGGGAAAATACTAAGCAAATATTTTTCATATAAGTATTGGAATGAGTTTGTTTATAGCAGATGCAGTTGTAGCGGTGTTATCTATATTTGCATTTAATATGGATTTGGCACTTTATGGATTGATTACAGTATTTTTAACAGGATATTTAGTTGATGTATTTATTGGTGGATTTATTTTCATATAAACAAGTTATGATTATAACAAATCAAAAGAGAAAAAGTTTTAAATTATATTTTAAAAGTTTCTGATAGAGGATGCACAATTTTAGAAGGTACAGGGGATATTCTAAAGAGAGAAAAAGATATTTTTAATGACAGTTTTAACAAAAATCGCAATTTGTAACATTAAGAAAATTTTTTTAAAAGAAGAAGATGCAGCAGCTTTTTGTAACAGTAACTGATGTAAAAAGTGTTTGGAGAAGGATTTGAACAGTTACATTAGAAAAAGTTCTAAAAATGTATGAAAAATATTTTCTTGACAAAAATAAAAAGAGTTAAAATAGTATTGAGAAAATAAAATAGAAAAACTAATTATGAACAGCTCAAGTCCCAAGAGCTAAAAGGTAGGGAAGTAAGTGCAAATCTTACACTGTCTCGCAACTGTGATGAAGTAAAATTCTAAGTCAGATGGCTACCCATAGTTAAATAGTATTTATGTTGACTACGATGAATGGTTAAGTAAATTTTTAGTAACCATTTGAAATGTAGTCAAGTGGTTTTTGATTTTATTTTTTTAATATCATTTGTGTTTACCAGAAGGTGGGGGTTAAAATAAAAATTGAAAGGAAAAATATGACAAAAAGGGATATTAGTAACAAGTTTTGGAACGACTTATTTAGATACAAGAAAAATCAATAGAAGTGATAGAAAATTTAGTGAAAAGAAAAAAATATGGGAAAGAGAGAGTAGAGAGAGCATTTACTTCAAATATAGTTAGAAAAGTTATTTTGAAAAATGAGAATTTGAAAAATAAATGATCATATAGAGGGAGTGGAAGCACTAAAAGCTAAAGGATACGATGAAATAGTTACGATGTCGTTGCATATTATTCCGGGGAGTGAATATAAAACAAAAAAATAAATCACGAAATAAGCAAAGTTACAGAGCCATTACTTAAAAAAATGATGAAGATTTTTGTTAGAGTTGTGAAAGATAAAGAAATAAAATGATACTTTAGGAAATGATGTTTTTAATTTTTTATGGGACATGGGTCTGAAGATGTAGCAGATGAAACTTATGCTAAATTACAAAAAGTTTATGAAGAACAAGGGATAGACAATATATTTATTGGAACAGTTGAAGGTGCTATAACATTGGATGATGTTCTAAAAAATAGAAACTAAAAATTATAAAAATTCTTTTTAAAACCGTATATGATAGTTGCAGGATCATGCAAGAAATGATATGGGTTCAGATGAGGAAGATTCTTGGAAAAACAGTTTTAGAAAATAAAGGCTATGAAGTAGAAGTTCAATTAAAAAGGATTAGGCGAACATAAAATTGTGCAAGAAATGTTTATGGAAAAAAATTAGGTAAAAATTTATTAAATGATGTCCAAAAAGTGTTTTTTAAAAATAATTAATACAATTAGAAAGCTAGTAAAATCAATATAAAATAAAAATTGATTAGTTTTTGATTGTATTTTTATGTTTTTCTGTTGACTTTTTTAAAAATAGGGTTAAACTTATAATAATCTAAAAGGCATCTTACTCTTTATATGAAGGAGTGATGTATATGTTTTCATTATTTCTAGCAGAATTTTTGGGAACATTGATATTAATTTTTTAGGGAATGCAGTAGTAGCAAATGTATTACTAAAAGATTCTAAAGGAAATGGAAGCGGTTGGATTGTAATTACATCAGGGTTGGGCGTTCGCAATAGCAATAGCATGTTATACAGTAGGTGGTATAAGTGGAGCACACATGAATCCAGCATTTTCACAGCGTTGGCAGTTATAGGGTTGTTACCATTTGATAAATTACCTGTATATATAGCAGGACAATTTTTAGGAGCAGCATGTGGATCATTATTAGTTTATTTATCATATAAACAACATTATGATAAAACAGAAGATCCCGGGTTTAATATTAGCGACTCTCTGTACATGAATCAGCAATTAGAAACAAATTTTTGGAATATGGTTACAGAAATAATAGCAACAGCAACAATAGTTTTTGTTATATTAGCAGTGACTGTATTTAATAAATTTGCAGATGGATTTGCATATTATATGGTTGGAATTATAGTTTTGGTCTATAGGGTTGCTTTAGGTGATCTACAGGATATGCTATAAATCCAGCAAGAGATTTAGCACCAAGATTTATACATGGTTTATTGCCAATACCAAATAAAGGGACAAGCGATTGGGATTACGCAATAGTTCCGTTAGTATAATCGATTGTAGGAGCGATTATTGGAGCATTATTATTTTTAGTTTGTAAAGGAATTTTTTTATGTAATTAAAAGCTAGAAAACTGGGAATTTTTAGCTTTCAAAAACCAAAACACTATAATTATTTAAAAATATTGGGAATACAAATGAAAAATAAAATTAAAAAGGTAAGATGCTATTAAAACAACTATGGCGTACAAGGATTTAATGAAAATTAAAAAAATTAGTTTAAAATTAAAAATTTTAAGAGGTGAAGATTATGGTAACTGAATTTGTTGGAACAGCGATAGGAGATACAATAGGATTAGTAATAGCAAAATGTAGATGAACAAATAAAAATCAATGAGCGTTGAAACAAAAATATAGATCAATAGGAATAGTTGAGCTAGAACAGGAGCATGACCACAAATATTTGCGGCAGATGAAGCAGTTAAAGCAACAAATGCTGAAATCGTATCAGTAGAATTACCAAGAGATACTAAAAGGTGGAGGTGGACACGGTTCTTTAATTATATTTGGAGCAGATGATGTATCAGATGTAAGAAGAGCAGTTGAAACATGCTTAGAAGTGTTACCTAAATATTTTGGAGATGTTTATGCAAACGAAGCAGGACACTTAGAATTCCAACATACAGCTAGAGCAAGTCAAGCATTAGTTACAGCTTTAGGAGCAAAACCGGGAGCTGCATTTGGAATAACAGTAGCAAGTCCGGCAGCTATAGGTGTAGTATTAGCAGATACAGCAGTTAAAAGCTGCATCAGTAGAAGTTATGGGATATTCTTCTCCTTCAAAAAGGAACTGCATATAGTAATGAAGTAATCTTATGTGTAAGTGGAGATTCTGGAGCAGTAAAACAAGCAATTATTGCAGCTAGAGAAGTAGGAATAGAATTACTTGGAGCTTTAGGAGATAAACCTGCAAGTGCAGGAGAACCATATATTTTATAAGAAAATAAGTGATATAAAAACGAGTAATAGTAATAAAATGTTACAAAAACTAATTTTTAGTAGAGAACATCCATGTTGAGGAGGAAGTTAAATGAAATCTAAAAAGGTTTGAAGCATTAAGAAATAGACCAATAAATAAAGATGGTTTTTGTATTAGAATGGGAAGAAGTTGGATTTATTGCTGATGAACAGTTCTAAAGATCCAAAAACCAAGCATAAAAATAGAAAATGGTCAAATAGTAGAATTAGACGGGAGAGATGAGTTTGATTCGATAGATACTTTTATTGCTAACTATGCAATTAATATAGAAAAAGCTAACGAAGTAATGGCTATGGATTCACAAAAAAATAGCAAATATGTTATGTGATCCAAATGTATCAAGAAAAGAGTTAGTAAAATTAACTACAGCTATGACACCTGCAAAAAGCAGTAGAAGTGTTAGGATATATGAATGTAGTAGAAAATGATGATGGCAATGCAAAAAATGAGAGCTAGAAGAACTCCGATGAACCAATGCCACGTTACAAATATTAAAGATAATCCAGCTCAAATTGCGGCAGATGGAGCAGAAGCAGCGTTGAGAGGATTCCCTGAACAAGAAACAACAGTAGGGATTGCGAGATATGCACCGTTCAATGCTTTTAAGCTTGTTAATCGGATCACAAGTTGGAAGAGGTGGAGTATTAACTCAATGTTCATTAGAAGAAGCAACAGAATTAGCTTTAGGAATGAGAGGATTAACTTGTTACGCTGAAACAATTTCAGTATATGGAACTGAAAACGTATTTACAGATGGAGATGACACACCTTGGTCTAAAAGGATTCTTGCATCAGCTTATGCGTCAAGAGGATTAAAAATGAGATTTACTTCAGGAACAGGGTCAGAAGTTCAAATGGATACGTTGAAGGTAAATCAATGTTATACTTAGAAGCTAGATGTTTATATATAACAAAAGGTGCAGGAGTACAAGGAATTCAAAATGGATCAGTAAGCTGTATAGGAGTTCCATCAGCAGTACCTGGAGGAATTAGAGCCGTATTAGGAGAAAACTTACTTGCGGCAATGTTAGACTTAGAATGTGCGTCAAGTAATGACCAAACATTTACACATTCTGACTTAAGAAGATCTGTAAGATCATTAATGCAAATGGCACTGGGAACAGACTTTATTTGTTCAGGATATAGTGCAACCCAAACTATGATAATGTATTTGCTGGATCAAACTGGGATGCAGAAGACTTTGATGACTGGAACGTTATTCAAAGAGACTTGAAAAATTGATGCAGGATTAAAAACCAGTAATTGAAGAAAAATGTAGTAGCTGCAAGAAATAAAGCGGCAAGAGTATTACAAGCGGTATTTAGAGAATTAGGATTACCAGAAATAACAGATGAAGAAGTAGAAGCTGCAACTTATGCAAACGGAAGTAATGATATGCCTCCAAGAAATGTTGTAGAAGACTTAAAAGCAGCAGAAGATATGATGAAGAGAGGAATTACAGGAATTGATGTAGTTAAAAGCTCTTTACAGATCAGATTATAAAGAAGAAGCACAAAAAATATTGAATATGTTGAAACAAAGGGTAGCAGGAGATTATTTACATACATCAGCTGTATTAGATGAAGACTTCAATGTAATAAGTGCTGTAAACGATGTTAATGATTATGCTTATCTGGGAACAGGATACCAAAATGAGTGAAGAAAGATGGGAAGAAATTAAGAGAATACCAGCAGCAGTAGATCCAAGTAAATTATAATTAGAATTAATACGGGAGGATGACATGAACATTAACGAACAAGAACTAAAAAGCTCTTATAGCTAAAGTTTTAGGGAAGCTCAAAAAGAGTCAAGTTGTGGATGCACAGTAACAGATGAAAAAGAAAATAATGTAGTAGAAGATCCGGCTTTTTCATGAAGCTGAATTGAATAGATTAGTAATGACAGATATAGGAGAAGCTAAAGTTGGAACAGCGGCAGATGAAGTAGTAATAGGATTTGCACCAGCTTTTGGAGTATATCAAAAAGAATCAATAATAAAAGTTCCTCACTATAAAAATAATTAGAGAAATAGTAGCAGGAATAGAAGAAGAAGGATTAAAAGCTAGATTTGTTAGAATTATTCGTACATCAGATGTATCAATTTTTAGCAAATGATGCAGCAAAAATTAAGTGGATCGCAAAGTAGGAATAGGAATTCAATCTAAAGGGACAACAGTAATTCACCAAGCTGATTTACCACCTTTTAAGTAACTTAGAATTATTCCCACAATGTCCATTGATAGATTTAGAAACATATAGAGCTATAGGTAAAAAAATGCAGCAAAATATGCGAAAGGTGAGGTTCCAACTCCCGGTACCTGTAAAAAAATGATCAAATGGTAAGACCTAGATTCCAAGCGTTAGCAGCATTATTACATATAAAAAGAAACAGAACATGTTGTATATCAAGGGAAACCTAGGAATTACAAATAAAAATATTAGGAATGTGAGGAGATAGAGTTATGGATATGGATCAAGCAAAAATTAGAGCAATTAGTTAGAGAAATATTGGGAAGTATGGGTAACAATACATCATCTACTCCAAAAACAACTGGCGGAATAGATGCTTCACAATATCCTTTAGGAATAAAAAGAGAAAAGATCTAGTTAAAACTCCAACAAATAAAAAGTTTAGATGATTTAACATTAGAAAGTGTTATGAACGGAAATACAACGATTGATGATGTTAAAATAACACCAGAAGTGTTAGAATTACAAGCACAAGTAGCAGAGTCAGCAGGAAGACCAACTATTGCTAGAAACTTTAGAAGAGCAGGAGAATTAACAAGAATACCTGACGCAAGAATATTAGAAATTTATAATGCGTTAAGACCGTTCAGATTCACGAAAGCAGAATTATTAGAAATAGCTGATGAAATTGAAACTAAATATAATGCAAAAAGTAAACGCAGCATTTATTAGAGAAGCAGCAGATGTATATGAAAAAGAAGAAAAATTAAGAGATTCTGAATAGTTTATGAAGTTTATGAAATTGTAAATATATGATTGAGAAACCGACTAAATAGTGAAATATGAGGTCGGTAGTTCTCATATTTATGAACTATGAAGAGACTCTGATTTTTAAGGAGATCAGGGTATGAAGTATGTTGTAGGTATAGATATAGGAAATTCAACAACAGAAGGAGCTTTTAGCGAAAAATTGAATCTGGTAAAGTAGAATTTTTGACGAGTACATTAGTTAGTACAACAGGAATAAAAGGAACATCACAAAAATAAGCACGGAATTTTTCAAGTGTTAAAATGATATGCTTAGAGAAACAGGATTGGAATATAAAGACATTGATAAAATAAGAATAAATGAAGCCGCTCCTGTTATTGGAGATGTTGCGATGGAAACAATTACGGAAAACGATAATAACAGAATCTACAATGATAGGTCATAATCCTAAAAACTCCAAGTGGTGCTGGACTTAGTTCGGGAATAACTGTGCATTTTTAAAGATTTATTGAAATGTGAAAAAATAAAAATGTAATAGTTGTAGTACCAAGACAATATGATTTTTGAAGATGTAGCGAGAGATTTTAATTATGCTTACGAACAAAATATAAAAATCACTGGTGCGATATTGCAAAAAGATGATGCAGTATTAATTCAAAAATAGAATAAAAATTTAATATCCCTATAATAGATGAAGTCGCTATGATTGAAAAAAATACCATTAAATGTTCAATGTGGAGTGGAAGTGGCTCCGGTAGGAAAAAGTTATTGAAGAATTATCAAATCCGTATGGAATTGCTAAAAATTTTTAACTTAACGCCTGAGGAAACAAAAAGTTGTTCCAATTTCAAGAGCTTTTAATGGGAAATAGATCTGTTGTTGTAATTAAAACACCTGAAGGAGATGTAGAGGAGAAAATAATTCCAGCAGGTAAGATAGAAATTTATGGAAAAAGATGGTAAAAAAAGCGAGTGTAAATATTGAAGATGGTGCAAGCAAAATAATGGAAACAGTAAGTAGTGTAAAAAGAAATAGAAGATATAAGAGGTGAAGCTGGAACAAAATGTTGGTGGAATGCTTTGAAAAAGTAAGATATACAATGGCTAGCTTTAACAGGGAAAAATATTTCAGATATTTTTATACAAGATTTATTAGCTGTAGACACTTTTAGTCCTGTTAGTATAAAAAGGAGGACTTGCAAATGAGTTTTTCAATGGAAAATGCGGTTGGAATAGCATCAATGGTAAAATCTGACAGATTACAAATGTCTATTATAGCGGAAGAATTAGAAAAAGAGTTAGGGTATAAAAAGTAGAAATAGGTGGAGTTGAAGCAGATATGGCGATAGCAGGAGCTTTGACAACGCCGGGGACAACACTTCCAATGGCGATAGTTGATATGGGAGCAGGATTCACAGATGCTTCAATGATGGATAAAGATGGAAATATAAAAATCAATTCATATGGTTGGAGCAGGAAACATGGTAACAATGCTTATAAATGAGGAACTTGGACTTGAAGATATTTATTTAGCTGAGGAAATTAAAAATATCCGTTAGCAAAAAGTAGAAAGTTTGTTCCATATAAGACATGAGGATGGAGCAGTTGAGTTTTTGATGAGCCATTAGATCCACATTTGTTTGCAAGAGTAGTTATTATGTCACCAGAAGGTATGAAACCGATAGCTGTGGACAAACTCGCTTGAAAAAAATTAAAGCTGTTAGAAGAAGTGCAAAAGAAAGAATATTTGTGGAAAAATGCTGAGAGAGCATTAAAAATATAAGTCCGACAAACAATATAAGGGACATTCATTTCGTAATATTAGTAGGAGGTTCGGCGTTAGACTTTGAAGTTTCAGAATTTGTAACAGATAGATTATCTCATTATGGTATAGTAGCAGGGCGTGGAAATATACGAAGTACAGAAGGCCTAGAAATGCAGTTGCAACAGGTCTTATCTTAGACATAGGAAATGAAAAATAATGTCTAGAATAACTGAGAAAGAAAAATTGCGATAGAAGTTCTTTTAGATAAAGAAAAACGAAAAACGAGCATTAGATATTGTGTATGGAATTGAAGAAGAAGGAATACCGTATCAAATAAATTATACAGTTTATGATAAAAAAATATAAACGATGATACTTTAATAAAATACGCATTTGAACAAGCAAGAAAAGTCTAAATTAAGTCTTGGAATTGTAGTATCGAATAATAAAGCAGTTTTTCATTTTTCAAAATTAAAAGAGCAAAATCCGTTATTTATATTAGATAATCTTGAAAATACCAAAAGAGAGCAAAAAGAACTTATGGAAGTAATATAGCTAGAATTGTAAAAGGAATACCTTTAAAAGATATAAACGAGATAGATGAAAAAAATTGTAGAGAGAGAAGATTTTTATAGAAAAAAATTGAAAAAGAAAATACTCAAGAAATGAGTGATAAAAATGAGTAAAAATGATTTAAAAAGATGAATTATACTGAAGAAGTATTGAAAAGAGTGATGGAATATATTTCAAAAGAAAAATAATGTGGAAGTATCATGTAATAAAGAATATTTTGATACAAATTTAGAATTGGCAGAAAAATTAGTTGCAAAAAGCCTTTGAGAAAGCGACTAAAGAAGGATTGAGTATGACTGTGTCAGTTGTAAATAAAGGTGGAAATTTAATTTTATTGAAAAACAAGACGAAGCAATAGTTGCAAAGTATTGATGTTTCATATAAAAAAGCATATACGGCATTATCGTTAAATTGTCCAAGCTCAAAAGTTGACTTAAAATGAATTTCCGGGACTAGATCAATTAATGAAAAGATAAAATTGTGTTATTTGGTGGAGGATACCCAATCGTTTATAAAGGTAAACTTATAGGAGGTTTAGGAGCAAGCGGTGAAGTTCAGAGCAGGACGAAAGAATTGCAAAAAGAAACAATAGAGGAAGTTTTGATTTAATAAAATAATAGTAAAAACATATCTAAAAACTGTAAATAAGTTGGAGGGTATGTTTTTGATTTTTATATTTTTAAATTTAGATAATTTAAAAATTTATAAAATTTATAAAATTTTTATCTATTATTAATTAAAAATAGTAAAAATTGTAAAATGAAAAGTAAGATATAATTAATACTAGAAAAACAACTAAGCGTTTGCAGATAAAAACAAAGGCTGGTGCTGAGAAAGAGGTATAAATTAATGAGTAATAATTTGAGAAAAATTAGAAAAAGAGCTTAGAAGTTATGCTAAAAGAGTTAAAGGGGTAAGTTATACGAGTGGACTTTAATTGCTTTTTTTATTAATGGGGGATTTTAAGTTTATCAAATGCAACACTAGATATATATTAAAATCAAAAAGATATAAAAAGATACGACAACGGAGATAAAAGAGTTATTTAAAAAGGCAAAAAAAGAAAAATGCTAAATTACTAAAAATAAAAGTATAGAGTTAATTCAACTAATGGAGCAAGGAGATCAAGCAGTGAAAAGTCCTTGGTCAAGTTGGCAATTTGAGGGCAAATACTTTTATTGGTAGTAATAAGGGGAGATATAGTGGACGAGGGGATAAAAAAAGAAAAATATCCTTATGAGGGAATATTTACGAGAATTACAAATCCTTTTGTGAGATTCACGAATATATTAAATAAAAACAACTTGAAGAATATAATAAATATTTAGAAGATTTAGAAAAATAGAATCAAGTAAACCTTTATCAATAAAATGGAGAAATAGTTAATAAAGGAAAAAGTATGGACTATTGGAAAGAAAAATTAGTGGAGGAAGAGCCTTATAACGCACAAATTAGTGCGGGGATTTACCTGAGAAAATATAATACTGGAAGATGCTTTTAATAAATGTTGCTTATGATGAAATACTGACACCCTAAAGCACCAACGACACCAAATATTAATATACCGTCATTTTCTCCTGTGGCACCAAAAGTGGAAGTGCCAGAAACCCTGTACCACCCTACTTTTGCAGTAGTATTAGGGGCAGATTGTAATAATGACTGTAGTAGTATAGTAATGAAAGACAACAAGGGCAAGGAAACCGGAGCTATATCCAGGGAAACAAAAACTTAAATGCCTTTCTTCACTATACTTGGACAGATAGTGATGTCCCTGATGTAGAAACTAGGGCTTAGCATTTAAAAATGTATGCAGAAACTAGTGGGTACAATGATTTTTATATTAGGAGCAACTGCACCGACACTTAAAAATAAAAGAAATATTGATCTGTTAAAGATTGGTATTTTTAATTGTATAATACAGGTACAGAATTTAAAAATACAATAAATAATCTTATTTGCCTACGAATGAAAAGAATCATCAACCTTTTTGTGGGAGGGTCAAGATTTGTTGAAGCAGATAATGCAAAAACTGAATAGATAGTGAGACTGAGAGTCTATAGGTAGAACGAAAAATTGAAATACCGGAAGTACCATACAGTTCATTTAGGAGGAATTTTAACACTTGCATTAGTTTCACAGGGAAATAATACTCATGAACTTAATGCCGGTAAAATAACGGATATTGAAGAAAACCAAGATGATTATATAAAAACTTGGAATATGATCAAGATGGAGAAGGAAAAGATAAATATAAGACTATTATATACCGGGAACAGCTAAATATCAAAATTAAAAGAAGTAATGATGGCTATGTTGGGTATAAGGTAGGAATTGCTTTTAGTTCAAGAGGAAGGGACTTATCTTGGTATATTAGAAAAATAAGGGGATAATAGACTTTAGAGGAGAAAGATCTATCGGTATGTATACTTATTTACCGTATGGTGACAATGAATCAATGACAGTCAATAATAAAAGATATTTTACTTAGTGGAAAAGAAAGTTATGGAATGAAAACAGCTGCTTTTAATTCAAATCATCATAGATACCAAGAATTTAATATAGCACCTGAAATGATTAATGGAGCAGATGGAGTTATAACGCTTAGAAAAATCCGGATTCAACAAAGGGAGATTTAGCAGATAGAGCAGACAATTCAACAGGAATGGCACTTATGGCTGATGATACTGTAAGAAATAAAGTAACTTTTGGTGCAGGAAAAGCAGTGAATAAGGGAAAATTAATTTACAAGATAATATTTCAAACTCTTTAGAATGTTTGTAAATATCGCTTCTGATATGACAAATCAGGGCGAAATAAATGTGAGTGCTTTAGCTCAAAAAGATGATGCCGGGAAGTATAAAAACGAATGTAGCTATGAGGGCAGATCAAGTAGAGAAGAAAAATTTTGGAAGAATAGGAGAAAGAGTACAAACAGGAGAAAGCAATGGTAAACCTATTTATGAAATTGTTAGCAAAAACAAAATTTGATACAGCAGTTATTAATGATATAACAGGAAAAATCAATATAAATGGTCAAGCAGGAATAGCTATGTTTGCTCAAGGAAAAGAGGAGGAAACAGGAACTGCACAAGCTATAAATAAAGGAACAATAACTATTGATGAGAATACAGAAACAGAAGAAGTTAAAAATCTAAAGCTAATTTTTGGCATGTTTGTTGCAAAAAGAAGCACAAATAATTAATGAAACAGATGGGAAAATATTTGTTAAAAATTCTGAAGATTCAGTGGAATGGTATCATTGATTGAAGGAACTGGAGAAACTGCAAAAGTTTCAAAAGCAGAAAATAAAGGAATAATTGAAGCGAGCGGAGAAAGAACGACAGCAGTATATAATAGCGGTGAATTTTTAATGACTGATGAGAATGCCAGAGTAAGTGTTTCGGCAAAAACAGTCAATAGGAATTTATGCAAAAAGGGATGGAAGCTAAAACTAAGACTCTGTTAAAAGCTGGAACTGTCTGTAGTATCTAATTCTGGGACAGGGCTTTACTCAGACAAGTCTAAAATTACTTTAGATAATACTGAGGGTAAATTAAATCTAATTGCAGATAGAAATGGGCTATTATTTTATAACTATCAATCTGACCAAACACAAACAGCTAGTGGAAGATTTTGAATTAATAGGAACAGCTACAAGTCCTGTAAAAGCAACAATAAAAAGATGGAGGATATGGTTTTTACTTAAAAGGAGCAACTATTAGCAACGGAATAGTACCGAGTGTTAATGAATTTTTGAATGATATGTTTATTAAGGAAGCTAATGTCCCAAAATTAAAAATAGGGCTTAAAGACGGTGGAACTTTAATGATATTGGAAAAACCTCAAGGTGGAGCATTAACTTTATCAGGAACTTCTACTATTCAAAATATTAATACATCTTTGGGAGATAAGGTAGAAATAGATGCGACTTCATCAGGAAAATATAAAGTTTACTCTGTGTATAGAGGAAAATTAAAAATTGGATCAAGATGTTAATTTAGATAACACTATGGCTACTGCAAAATCCTGATGCATATTATAGAGTAGATTTCCGTTCATCAAATATGACATTAGATGCAGGAAAAACAATAAAAGGGACAAAAAGAAGGAAATGGCACTATTCCAAGGAAATTATAGTGAAACAGGAGGAGAAGTAGGGACTGTTGCTGATGTAGAAGTAGTTAATAATGGGAAAAATTTCATTGACAGGTAATAGTACTGCTTCAAAAACGACAACAGCAATGGCAGGAGATTTTTGTAACTTTAACAAATAATAAAGATATTGAAGTTACTGGAGATAATGCTATCGGAATTTTTGGGTCTGGAGGATCAAAAATATTAAATGATACTGACGGAACAATAACTGTTGGAAAAACAAGGAGTAGGACTATATAGTATTAACAAATTAGGAAACTCTCTTTTAGGAGATAACAAAATAAATATAACAAATAAAGGGAAAAATCACAGTAAGTCCTCGAAAAGAATTGCCTTATGGAATATATGCACAAAATAAAACAGATTTAGTAGCAAAAGTTGATTCAAATGTAGTAAATGAAGGAACAATAGATTTTGCATTGGCAACAAAAAGCTGTAGGAATATATGCAGGAGATTTAACTCTAAATAATACTGGTAGAATATTACTAGGAGAAAAAGGAGTAGGGATTTATAGTGTTGGAGTAACAGATACTGTAACTTCCGGAGAAATAACAGTAGGAGCAAAATGGAGCTGGACTTTATTTGAAAGGGTCTGGAACGACAACAAATACTGGAAAGATTACTATTGGAGAAAATTCAACAGGAATATATACAGAGGGGACAGGAACTATATCTCATTCTGGTACAGGGCAATAGAATCAACAGCTGACAAAGCAAAAGGAATAGTAGTAAAAAGTGATAGTACGGAGATTTCTCAAATGATGCTAAAATAAAATTGATAGGAACTTCATCTATTAGTATATTCGTCAGGAAAAGATCGTACATTTACAAATAATGGAAGTATAGAGGTAGGAGATACAAAAGATTCTAATCAAAGTATTGGAATTTATATGCTAGACTCAGGGAAAGTTATAAATTTCAAATCAGTGAAAATCAGGAATAAATCAATAGGTATTTATGGAAAAGATATTAGCTTAGAAAATGCAAAATTCAACAGTAGAAGTTGGAGATGGAGCAACGGCTATTTATTCAAAAGATGGAGATGTTGAATTAAAAGCAGGTTCTAAAATAACTATAGGAAAAACACTAGGAGAAGGTCAAGAAGCTATTGGAGTTTATCATACAGGAACGGAAGCAAAAACGATAAATAATAAACTACATTCATTAACAATGGGAACAGGTTCTATAGGATTAGTTGTAGCAGGAAGTGGAGCTACAACATTAAATAATGATATGGCAAATATTAGTCTTGGTGAAAAATTCAGTATACACACACACATCTAATAGCAATTCTACAGTAAACGGAAAAACAAAAATAGTGAGTACCGGAAGTGGAAAACTTTGGATATTATGTTGCCGGAAATTTAACAAACTATCAAACATTAGGAGATATTGATTTTTCTAGTGGAATAGGAAATGTTGGAATATATAGTGCATATTCAACAGGAATGCTATTGCTAGAAACTATGCAGATATAAAAGTTGGAAAAACAGATTTAGAAAAAGAATTATATAGTATAGGTATGGCAGCAGGATATTCAAAAAATTCTGATCCGGATCACAAAATAGGAAATGTTGTAAATGAAGGGAATATAACAGTTGGAAATGAAAAATTCAATAGGAATGTATGCAACTGGAATAGGCTCTACTGCTGAAAATAAAGGAAATATAAATATAACAGCCAAAAATGGAGTAGGAATGTATTTAGAAGCAGGAGCAAGAGGAATAAAATGCAGTTACTGGTAAAATCACAATAGAAGCAGGAGCTGAGGGTGCAGTAGGAGTTTATGCAACAGGAAATGGAACTATTTTCAAAAAAACTATGGAATAATAGAAATAAAAGCGAATAAATCAAAAGGTATTGTAACAGCAAAAAGATGCGGCTATAGAAACTGGAAGTGTAGATCCTACGATAGCAACCGGTGTAAGTGGCTCTGAAGCAATACATGAAATAACTAAAAACGAATGGATTACAGGAGCAAACAAAGTTTTTGGTGATAAAGAATTTATAATAAAAGAAGGACTAACTGTTCCAACAATAGTAAAACAAGGAAATAAAGTTTTAACACCGGATGAAATTGATACTGTTAGTGGTACTACAGATTTAAGTATAAAATAAACCCTAATGGAATAGCAGAAAAAAATTTAGTAATGCAGGAAGATTAGATTTTGGGAAACTGCTTCAAAAATTGGAATGTATGTAGATACATCAGGAGTTAATTTTACAAATCCAATAAAAGGTTTAGAAAATTTAAAAAGGACTAAAAAGCTGACCTAATTATAGGAGCAGAAGCTGCAGATTATACAAATGCTAAAAACTATATCAGTAGGGAAAAAAATATTTTAGAAAGATATAATAAAGCAATTGAAAAGTCAAGATTAGAGGAATGGGGAATTATTTCAGGGTCATTAACTTGGGCTGCAGCACCTGAGAAAGCTGTTGATAGTAAATTCACTAGTGTTGTAATGACAAAAACAGATTATAAAGAATATGTTAAAAATCTGATAATGCATATAATTTCTTAGATGGTTTGGAACAAAGATATGATAAAAATGCACTTGATTCAAAAAGAAAAGAAAGTATTTAATAAATTAAATGGAATAGGTAAAAATGAGGGAATACTATTATCACAAGCATTTGACGAAATGATGGGTCACCAATATGCGAATACACAAATGAGAATAAAAAAATAGTGGAGATCAGTTGAGTAAAGAATTTGAGTACTTAATGAAAGATTGGTATAACCCTTCAAAACAAAATAATAAAGTGAAATTATTTGGAATGAAATCAGATTTCAATACAGATACAGCGGGAATAAAAAGACTTTGAAAGTAATTCTTACGGTATAGCTTATGTTCATGAAGACGAAACAATAAAACTTGGACAAGAAACAGGTTGGTATGCTGGATTGATTTACAACAGATTTAGATTTAAAGATATTGGAAAAATCAGTGGAAGATCAAAAATATGTTAAAAATTTGGAATGTTTAAAACAAGAACATATGACAATAACGGAAGCTTAAAATGGAAAAATTTCATTGGATGGATTTATAGGAATGAATGATATGGAAAGACAATACTTAGTGGTTGATCAAATATTTGGAGCAAAATCAAGATATTATACTTACGGAATAGGTGTAAGAAACGAAGTAAGTAAAGACTATAGATTGTCGGAACATGTATCGTTAGTGCCTTATGGGTCATTAAATGTGGAATACGGAAGATTTACTGCGATAAAAGAGCAAAAAGGAGAAGTAAGATTAGAAGTAAAAGGAAATCATTACCTTTCAGTGAAACCGGAAGTTGGAGCAGAGTTGAAATACAGTAAGAAAATAAATTCAGAATTTAAGTTTACTTTAAGTGCAGGATTAGCGTATGAATTGGAATTAGGAAAAAGTGTACGAAGGAAACAATAAAGCAAGAGTAAATTACACTAATGCAGATTGGTATAATTTAGCGAGAGAAAAAGAAAATAGAGGAGGAAATATTAAAGGAGATCTTAAATTTGGATTAGAGAAAAACAGATTTGGATTAACACTTAATGTAGGATACGATACGAAAAGGAAATAATTTAAGAGGAGGAATTGGAGTTAGAGCGGTTTATTAGAAAATATTGCATCAAAGATTTAAAATCGGAGATGCGTATTTTTTTATACAATTTTTGATAATAAAGACAATTAAAAATATTTGAAAAATAAATAGAAATAAGATATAATAAATATAAAATTAAATTAACTAAGCTTTTTGAAAAAAGATAAAAACAAAGGTATACGCTAAG